>Ga0308165_1000001_pt1 | contig 1933329 bp, 1755 predicted proteins | sample PhyWR2_FD_201032 | JGI IMG/M metagenome (GOLD analysis project Ga0308165, IMG submission 201032) | Phyllosphere microbial communities from UC Gill Tract Community Farm, Albany, California, United States - DLSLW.R2 | ecosystem: Host-associated > Plants > Phyllosphere > Unclassified | place... | reverse complement strand
GCGGAAGCAATGGAACAGCTACAGTAGTTGCATCAGGCGGAGCCGGAGGTTATACTTACAGCTGGGCACCAAGCGGAGGTACAAATGCTACTGCAACAGGATTATCTGTGGGAGTTTATACAGTGACAGTGACGGATGCTAATTCTTGCTTTACTACAAAAAGTGTAACAATTACTCAACCACCAGCAATAACAGCTACAACATCACAAACTAATGTATCTTGTAATGGCGGAAGCAATGGAACAGCTACAGTAGTTGCATCAGGCGGAGCCGGAGGTTATACTTACAGCTGGGCACCAAGCGGAGGTACAAATGCTACTGCAACAGGATTATCTGTGGGAGTTTATACAGTGACGGTGACGGATGCTAATTCTTGCTTTACTACAAAAAGTGTAACAATTACTCAACCAACAGCAGTTTCAGGAACAACGGTAGTAACGAATGTAGCATGTAATGGTGCTTCAAACGGTGCAATCAATTTAACACCAACAGGCGGAACTGCACCATACACTTTCAACTGGGGTGGTGGAATTACCACTGAAGACAGGATAGGATTGGCAGCAGGAACTTATACGGTAATTATAACTGATGCAAACGGATGTACAGGAACAGTCAATGCAACAGTGACTCAACCTGCAACAGCAGTTTCAGGAACAACATTTGTTACGAATGTTGAATGTAATGGTGCTTCAAACGGTGCAATCAATTTAACACCAACAGGCGGAACTGCACCATATACTTTCAACTGGGGTGGTGGAATCACGACAGAAGACAGAACAGGATTGGCAGCAGGAACATATACGGTAACAATCACTGATGCAAACGGATGTACAGAAACAGTTAATGCAACAGTGACTCAACCTGCAACAGCAGTTTCAGGAACAACAGTTATAACGAATGTAGCATGTAATGGTTCTTCAAACGGTGCAATCAATTTAACACCAATAGGCGGAACTGCACCATACACTTTCAACTGGGGTGGTGGAATCACGACAGAAGACAGAACAGGATTGGCAGCAGGAACTTATACGGTAACAATCACTGATGCAAACGGATGTACAGAAACAGTTAATGCAACAGTGACTCAACCTGCAACAGCAGTTTCAGGAACAACGGTAGTAACGAATGTAGCATGTAATGGTTCTTCAAACGGTGCAATCAATTTAACACCGACAGGCGGAACTGAACCATACACTTTCAACTGGGGTGGTGGAATTACCACTGAAGACAGAACAGGATTGGCAGCAGGAACATATACGGTAACAATCACTGATGCAAACGGATGTACAAAAACAGTAAATGCAACAGTAAGTCAACCAACAGCATTATCGGCAACAATTTCGCAGACGAATATAAGCTGTAATGGCGGATCTAACGGTTCAGCATCAATAACAGTTTCAGGTGGAACCGCACCATATACTTATTCATGGTCACCAACAGGTGGAACTGCTGCAACAGCAACAGGACTTTCTGCAGGAGTTTATATAGTTACGGTAACCGATTTTAATTCTTGTACAACAACAAGAACGGTAACTATTACTCAACCAACAGCAGTTTCAGGAACGACAGTTGTAACGAATGTATCATGTAACGGATCTTCAAACGGCTCCATAAACCTGACTCCTACAGGTGGAACCGCTCCATATACTTTCAACTGGGGCGGTGGAATTACCACAGAAGACAGAACAGGATTGGCAGCGGGAACTTACACGGTAACTATTACTGATGCGAACGGATGTACACGAATAGTAAATGCAACAGTAACGCAACCTTCTGTTTTAATTGCTACACCTTCATCAACAAATGTTAGTTGTAACGGTGGAACAAATGGCTCAGCTTCTGTCAATGTTACGGGCGGAACACCTGGTTACACCTATCTTTGGTCTAATGGTGCAACAACACCTTCTGTAAATGGTTTGGCAGCAGGAACTTATACCGTAATTGTTACTGACGCAAATGGATGTCAAACATCACAAGCAATTGTTATAACAGAATCTGCAGCAGTATCAGCACCAACAGGAGCTGCGACACAAAGCTTCAATGCTGGGGATACATTAAGTGCTTTAGTAGTATCGGGTCAGAATATCAAATGGTATGCAACCGCGGATGATGCCACAAATCATATCAATAGTCTATCAATAAATACATTGATTGTTAATAAAAAAACATACTACGCTACACAAATGATTGGTGTGTGTGAATCTAAGGCATCATTAGCTGTTTTAGCTTGGAATGAATCTCTAAATGTTGTTAATAATAACTCTAAACCAAAAATCGAGATTTATCCTAATCCAGTCAAAGAAGTTTTACACTTCAATGGAGATGATAAGATTAATAAGATTGTAATAATGTCGATTGATGGTAAAAAAGTATCTGAGAAGTTAATGAACGGTGAAAGAAAGCTGAATGTTCATACGTTAATTCAGGGGACTTACCTAATTAATATATTCACAGATAAAGGTTTACAAACTATCAAATTTATTAAGAACTAATTTAATTATAATAAAAAAGAGCCACTGCATCAGTGGCTCTTTTTTATTTATAATCCCTCCAAAATAAGTTGAATGATGTAAACCTTTATATTAAAATAAAAATGCACGCAATGGGATTATATAATTCAGAAGCTTCAGTATGTTTCAACTAAACAGCTTGAAGATCTACATAAGAATTTTCGGGAGCAGCAAAAGCAACGACTTCTAGAAATAGAGAGCTACAAAAAGGAGATTGCTGTTCAGCACGGGAAAAATGTACAGTTCGCCATTAACAAAATTACAGCTTCAGTGAGACTAAGAACATCAGTAAAATAATTATAAAAAAACTTTCATAAAATACTTTAAAAGGTGGAAACTATGATCATGATAATTGAGCCATTCAGTTTATTATGTATTTGGTTATGATATTCCTATCGCGGAATGAATATTCAAATGTAACGCTTGCAATCACATCATCATTAATAATCCGGATGTTGTCAAACTTTTCTTCCTTATTTCCTTCTTCCATAATATAACGGAAAAAGTTTTTATATGTGTCACTAAAAAAGTTTTTAGTGTTACCTAGATTCTTTTCCAGTCGTTTTTGCTGGGATCGGTTCTTGACAACACCAGTCCATACTACAGGATCTTTGTGGAATAAGCTGTATAACATAGCCGAATCCTTCTGTAAGATACTTTCTTTAAACTGTTGGACCACTTTTTCAATTTCAGTTTTTTCTTTTTTAAATTGTTGGGCTATTATTGAATTAGATAGAAGTAAAAAGATGATTACATAGATGGTTTTCATATTTAAAATATTATTTAATGATTAAATTTGAGATCTTATTTTTAATCACTACCGATGGTTTTTCGATGAAGTACCGATAGAGCAGGGCGACCGCTAAACAGGCCAGAAAACAAATAATCAATACAAGATTATCACCGGCGGAAATTTTATTTTGATCCATAACAAGCTGCACAATATGGATAATACCTTTGTGGGATAAATAGATCGAGTAGGAAAGAACCGCTAATTGAGATGTTAGAAAATTGGGCTTTCTGCTTAGGAAAGATGAGCTTGAAACGGCTCCTGCAACCAATATTCCATAACTGATGGCCACCAGGGTAAACCCGAAAGTGGAGGCCTGTGCAGAATACTGGTCTTTGCAAAACCATAAAGAAAATGCTACCGCTAAAATCCCTGTTAACAGCAGCAGGTTTCCGTTTCGTTCAACCACTGTTTTGAACCGGGCTGAAAACTGAAATAAGTAGCCGATCAATACCCCGATGGCTAAACCGTCTAACCGTGTGTAGGTCGGATAATAGATCTGCATATACCATTCTTTCCAGAATGCAGGAGTCTCAAGATGTGATATAATGTATTGATTCCATGAAAAAACTCTCAGAAGAACAGTGAGGACAAGCAGAAAAATAATCACTATTTTCAGATATTTTATTGCTTTCAATCTCAGTAAAATCAATAAAAACATCGGAAGTGCAAGGTAGAACTGTTCCTCAATGCAGAGGGACCAGGCGTGCGAGAAAGTTCTGTAGTTGATCACATCCAGGCTGTAATTTTGCGTAAAGGTCAAAAATTTCCATAAAGGCGGCAAAGCTTCACGCTCTCTGAACACGGGAAAACAAAAATACAGTAACAATGTAAAAATATATGGCGGAATGATCCTGAAAAAGCGCTTGCTAAAGAAGCTTTTCAGTCTGATGGTTCTATGTTCCCTGATTTCCCGGAACAGCTGGTTGGAAATTAAAAATCCGCTTAATACAAAAAACATGTCAACACCTGTCCATCCGATCCATCCAATGCTTTCGATCCAGACGGGATGTTCAAACATCCGGTAGTGGTATAGCAGTACAAATACTATAGCCGCAGCTCTAAGATGATCCAGTCCGTGAAATTTTTTGCTCTCCATTCTTTTTTTTAGCGAAATTCTTACTATTTATAATAGATTGGAAGAAGACGATCTATAATGCATATTTTTGAATGCAGATAACAGGATTTTACATTTAAATGCCAATTTCCGTTATTCGTCATCAAAACAAATGCTTTTAAAATCTTTGTAAAAGATGAATTGTTTTAAGTAGTACCTTTAGGATTGTGAAAAAAACATCAGGCGAAAAATTATCAAAAGAGATTATTTACCAGAGCATATTCTGGATAGCATTGTTCTTGTTCGGAATATTCCGCACCTATGGAGAACACGGTAAATCTAATTTTGCGGAAATATTGTACTATGACCTCTGCCATTGGATTTTCCAGATCATAGGAGCCAACTTCATATATTCCGTTCTCATCCGTAAGTTCTTTGAACGTAAAAAATATGTTCTCTTTACATTAAGTGTTTTTGTTGGAATGTACCTACTGGGAGTATTGAACCGAATGTTCATCGTGTATGTTGCTGAACCGTTTTTAGTCCATGAATCACCGGACAGCCTTATGGATATCCTTAGCGATCTTCAATATCTTTTGTTCCATTACATACTGCCAATCATTTCCGGGGCTTTTATCTTTGTTTCAATGAAGTTTATGATTCGTTACAAAGATGAGAGGCAGAATACATTGCAACTCCAAAAAGATAAATCGGAACTGGAATTAAAAGCTTTAAAGTCTCAACTAAATCCGCATTTCCTTTTTAACACCCTTAACAATATCTATTCATTATCTTTAACGGATTGCAGTGCCACATCCCAGTCTATAAGCAGGCTTTCGGATATTCTGAATTACATTCTCTACAAAGGGCAAGAGACTGTTTCGGTTGTGGAAGAGTTTAATATTGTCAAAGACTATATTTCGCTCGAAATGCTTCGTTACGATGAACGTCTTAAAGTTAAAGTAGAAGAGCGAATTCAATTTCCTTGCGTTATTCCGCCCCTGCTGTATCTCTCTTTTGTTGAAAATGCTTTTAAACACGGCGCTGAAAAAACAAGTGGCAATATTGAAATAAGAATTTCGATCGAAACCAATGAAGAGTATGCTATCTTTACAGTAGAAAATCAGTTATTTAAAAAGTCTCCTCAAGAAAGATCAGGAATAGGACTGGAAAATATTAAAAGACAGCTGGACCTGTATTATCCGAATCAATATTCATTAGAAATAAAGCGGGAAGATAATTGGTTTAAAATAAAATTAATGAAGCCCATCAAGTATGATCAACTGCATTATTATAGACGATGAACCTTTGGCCATCCGGCTGCTGGAAAACCATATTTCAAAAATAGAGGGATTGAAAATAATTGCCACGGCAAAGAATGCCGTGGAAGCCTATAAGATTTTGCAGCTACAACCGGTTGATCTGATGTTTCTTGATATTCATATGCCTGATCTGAACGGCATCGAATTTTTAAAATCCCTTCGCCACAAACCCAAGACAATATTTACAACTGCGTACCGGGAATTTGCTCTCGATGGCTTCGAGTTGGAAGCAGTGGATTATCTTTTGAAACCCATTACTTTTGAACGTTTTTTCAAATCAGTGGACAGAGTTCTCAGAAACGTTATAAAGGAAAGCGAAGACAATTTTGTGATCTTCAAATCGGAAGGATTTTACAAGAAAATTTTATTGAAGGATATTCTTTATTGTGAAAGCACAGGCAACAATTTAAAGGTAATTCTTAATGATCATACCATTATTGTTTCTAAAACTTCAATTTCGGAAATCGCGGCAAATCTTCAGAAAAAAGGATTTATAAGGATTCATCGGTCATTTATAATTAACAAGGAACGGGTGACGGCAGTCAGCAATAATGAAGTCCTTTTGGGTAAAATCTCACTTTCCGTTGGTAGAAGCTTCAAGGAGCAATTTGATGAGTTTGCAAGATTGTTTTTGTCAAGACGTATATTTTGAAATATTTTAATTTTTCAGCTTTTATCCGTATCAACGTCTATAATGTGTATAATGATCTTTAAAAATTGAACTGTCTGCATAATATACTTTGAATATGATTAGTGATAGTGGAATTAGTAAAATTGCGAGGGTAAATATTGCTTGGGGACTGATGCTATTTGTTACCAAGCCTGAAATATATATTACATTATTCATCTTGACCGCCGCAGCATAACCGGCATCGCTGTTCCGGGTTGTGTTATTCCAATGCCACTTTTCTTTTTGTATTTTGGTTTGTTGAGACATTGCTGAACATCAGAATAAAAGTAATAACAGTGATTTGTTTCCTGGCCATATGTTTAGATGATTGGAAAATAAATAATTTTTTATTGATTGTAATAATTACTGCAAAAAGAGCTTGAGTTGCTATAATGTTTTGATATGACTGATCGCCTTTTCAATTTTTTTGTCTTGCAAAAGGTCATTAAAATTGTCACCTTTGATGATTGTTAAATTGGGAGTTATCATTGGATAAATATTGCCGTTTCGATCTGTATCGATAGAAGTAGTTAAGGCCATCACAGCACCAAATGGTAAAGTGGCTTCTATGTTGCCGGATGTTGCGCCATATGTTTCTTCTCCGATGAAAATAGTGTTTGGTCTCCCTTGAAAGGCCAGAGCTACGATCTCTCCTGCACTTGCCGTGGCCGGACCGATGATCACCGCAACCTCCGATCTGTCAAGTAGCGGTGGCACAGGTTTTATGGACCCCTGCCTTTTTGAGTTGTCGTAATAAATTCCTTTGTCAAGTTTGACCGTACTTTGCATTTTATGATCAAGGCCCGAAGATCCCCAAATAGTATTGTTTCCTAAGAAGTCATAGAGCGCCAATAGCATCGGCGTCGAATTACCTCCTGTGTTCAGACGAAGATCAATGATCCATCCTCTAAGCTGTTTTCTGGCTTTCAGCATAGAAATTTCGTCATAAATGGGCTGCGCAGCAGCACGAATATTCTTTTCATTGACTTCAAAGAAAATAATTTTAGGCATCAGTATGTAACCTATATCATCACTGATGGTCTTAACCTCGTAATCAGGTTTGGAAGCATATTTTGTTTTCCACTCTTCATTCACCAGATTTGCCATAGACCTGGTGGTACCGCTGTAGTGCTTATTCTTGTAATATACGCCGCAGTGATCCGCACCGATCCTGTCGAACAGGGGCTTTATCTCACTGAGTGAACTTTCGAAACTACTGTAATTTATTAAGTTACTTTCTGTCTCGGATTTTACTGTTTTCCAATCGATCTCATCTTTATGCAGGTAAGAACTTTCCAGGTTCAAGAATAGCTGTTTGTAAAATGTTTTGATACTGTCCTGGGTTTTCTTTTGCGCCTGAAGATATAGACAGGATAGCAGGAGGGAAAGAAAAGTCAAAGTCTTTTTCATGTGCTGTTGGATAATCGCTGATTAGGACAAATTTACGTTATTCTTATCAGAATGAATTGTACCAGTGGTCATTGATAATGAGACGGAATTAGGTTTCTTTAGTTATTAATTTTTGTATTTTATTGTCTTAATTAGATAAGGACTACGATGATCGTTATTGTAATTTTGTATCATAATAAAATCAAGATATGAAAAGAGATAAGGTGTGGTTAGTAAAGGGAGCATCCAAAGAATGGGACTTTCATTAGTAATAAAAATGATTTACTCCATATATCAAGTCTGAAAGTAGAACTATTTAAACGGCACCCTTTGGCAGGATGCCGTTTAAATTTAATATTTGAATTTATTGATATTACATTAGCTATAAGAAAGTTGCAAAGATTACATCTTTGCCTTTATACATCCAATATTGAATGAGCCAGAAAATCAGCGAAACAGTTTAAAAAGACTTTAGAAAAGTTTTTGTCTTATCATATATCACGTATTTCCGCTGTTAATTTGACATTACAAAGTTTAATCATTTTTTACTTAATTACCAGATCCTGACTCTTTCAAGCGGTCTAAGATAAAGCATGTCATTTTTATTAATTTTAAAAGCTTTGTACCAGGCATCAATATTTCTTACAACCCCATTGACGCGGTATTGAGCGGGCGCGTGATAATCTTTTTCTGCACTCATCCGGTACGCTTCTGGTGTATAAAGGCTTCGGTTAACTTGTGCAAAAGATAAAAAATAGCGTTGATCAGGTGTAAATCCATTGATGTTTTTATTTTTATCCAGATGATCTCTCAGATAAAGCTTATAGGCTGTGTAAGCAACTGTAACACCAGTCAGATCACCTATGTTTTCTCCAAGCGTTTGTTTTCCATTGAGATGAATTCCCTCTAAGGGTGAAAAGCTGCTGTATTGTTCAATAAGGTGCTGGGTTCTATTTTCAAATTGTTTTCTTGTTTGTGGAGTCCACCAATCCCTCATCACACCATTTCCGTCAAATAAAGAACCCTGATCGTCGAAACAATGTCCGAGTTCGTGTCCGATAATGGCACCTATTGCACCAAAATTAACAGCTGCATCTGCACTGGGATCAAAGAATATAGGCTGTAAAATGCCTGCGGGAAACTCTATAGAATTATATAATTTGCTGCTCGTTGCATCAACTGTCTGCGGTACCTGATACCATTCATTACTGGTGAATTTCTTATTGAGAAGTGATCTTTCATAGTCCCAGTTTGCTTTTGCAATCAGCTGTTCATTGAAAACCGGATTTTGCGCATCAAACTTGAGAGATGAATAGTCACGCCAGACATCAGGATATCCTACTCTTACCGTTACTGCATTTAGCTTGTCAATAGCTTCTTTTCTGCTTTTTTCATCCAGCCAATCCAGTTTTTCAAGTCTTTGAAGGAATGCACTGCGAACATAGCCTACCAGATCTTTTATATTCTTGAGATGGGATTCAGGAAAATACTTTTCAACATATAGTTTTCCGACAAGCTGTCCCAGGCGACTGTTTACATATTGTATTGATTTTTGCTCTCTTGGAGCATCGCTTTTAATACCATTCAACCGTGTTCCGTAAAAGTCAAAATAATTCTGGCGGAAGTCTTTTGATAAAATGGTGGAGTGGTTGACGATCCAATGAAATGCGAGATAGGCTGACCAGACCTTTATTGGTGTTTCGGCAAACATCTTCGCTTTTGCCTTGATCGCCGTATCTGCCTGGAGGATTACCTGATCTACGTTATCTACCTGTCTTTCTCCAAGGAATACTTTCCAGGGGAAACCGGGAGCATACGACTCAAGATCTAAAGTGCTTATCAAATGTGAGTTGATTTTGCTGTCTCGCATCTGAGCAGGTGTCCACTGTAAGCTGGCTAATTTTGTTTCAATTTCCAGGATCTTACCAGCCAATTGTTCAGCGTTATTGATATGGGCTAGTTGGAAGGTACGAATGATGTATTGTTTGTAATTTTCTCGGAGTTGGGTTTTATCTGCGTCATCCTTTGTGTAATAATCAGGCGAAGGTAATCCAATGCCACTCTCATTCAATGAAACTAAGAATTTGCTTCTGTCATTAAGATCGGGCGCGGTATGTATAGCAATGATCGAGAAAGATTTTGGGTTTGCCATCCATTTTGCAACTTCTTCATAACTGTCAATAGCGAGAATATTTTTAAGATCTTTCTCAATAGGCTTAATGCCAGCTTCGTCCATATGATCCGTATCCAAATATCCTAAGTAGACCGCGCTGATCTGTTCTGAAGACCGATTTTCAGAATGACCTGTTTTAGCCCCATCATGGATCATCTCATTGATTCTTAGATTAATTTTATCTTTAGCTTCACTAAAGCTGTTAAATCCTGAAGCCCCGGATGGAATTTTTGCTGATTTTAACCACCCTTCATTGACATAGGTGTAAAAATCATTGCCAGGTTGTACCGTTTTACTGATGAACTGTGTTTCTACGCCCCAATTTCCAGATGTAGCTTTTCCTTTATTAGATTCGGGTTTTTGCGCTTTAATGCTAAATAGCGAAGACATTAAAACGAAAAGAAAAACTGTTCGTTTCAGCCCTCCAATTTTTTCAGAATAAGCTCTTTCTTTGTGGAATAATATAAATGAATTATGAATTGAGATCGGTATATTCATGTTTTATCAAATGTAAGGTAACGAATTTACTACAATCTATGAAGCTAACCTTGTAAAAATGCGAACATGTTTTTATTTTTTTATTGTAAGATAAAACTCTTTTTCCTTAAAATTTTTAGGTGTTGTTCCTATGAAAGAGGCAAAAATATTGTTGAAGTGAGGCTGATCATAGTAACCATTGAATAAAGCCACTTGGGTCATTGTAGCAAGTTTGACATTTGGATATACGACATCATCCAGGGCTTCCCGTAATTGTATAATATTGGTAAAAAGCTTTGGGCCTATACCGATAAAATTTTTAAATAATTTTTGCAGATGACGCTCGGAACATTTCAGTGAGCTAGCTATGGACGAAACCGAAATCTTCCCTTTATTTTTCAAAATCAGCTGTGTGCATTCAGTGATTATATCAGTGTTGTTATTACTTCTATATAGAATGGACAGTCAGCATTCTCCGACATTGTTATTTTTAGGAAGCGATGCCCACAAAAGAGCTTCGGAAAAGATTGCTCAGTTATCACAACAGATTGAAGAGTGGGAGAATCTTTCCATCTCAACGGACTTTGAACGATAGGTCTATTATGTCAAAGGCATCAATATAAATATAACCTTATGCAGTAATATTAAGTAAAGATTCTGAACAATTCAAAATCTTTACTAATTTGTAGAAACTCTTCTTAAATTATTATCCATCAGTCACATCGCCTGGAACTCCAGAATTAAGGGTGGTCAATATCACCGGAATTTACACTAAAGCCCAATAGAATTACAAATATTGAGGCTTATACTTCAGCCCCTTTTTTGCAAATACCTTGTTAGCAGTTCGTTGTTTTGTCACGTTAATTCTTCTATAAAATGCCAACAAACTCCAGCTATGTCAATAATATTCACTTCTTTGCCATAAGGCTGTTCTACTGGTTGTCCAACTGGTAGAATGCCAAATTTTTCTGAAAGATTCTTTTTGTTTATATTTTTCCAAAATTCATTTATATCAGGTACCTTAACAGACACCATCAGGTTTTCAGCAAACGACTTATTGTCGTATTGTTGTAATATAAATTTACAGTTACCATTTCGGAAACCAACAAGGTCTCCGCCGTCCCATTCTATTTCAAAACCCAGTTCTTGAAATAGCTGTTTTGATTTGTCAAAGTCTTGTCCCGAAGGAATAAACGGCTCAATAGATAGATAATTCATATTTTATATTGTTTGTCTTCTAAGTTAGTAGGTCAAGACCTAATGTTTTTATCATTTTTGTTTTGTTTTCAACTATATCTCTGGTATTTGCAGAAAGTTGTTTTGCAATGACCGCTAACGTTTCGCCGCTTAAGCGAGATTGCGATTCAAACGGACTTAGTTTTCTCTGCCAAGATAAAACTTTCTTCGTGAAAACAAAACTTCCGATCACCGAAAACCTCCAATCTAGCTTAGCCGATGTTAGTTGATGTTTTTATTTGGTCCATCCTACATTTTTTTTCCATTGTTCAATCTCCTGCTTTCTTTTTTCAAAGTCTTTTGGTTGGGATTGATTTTCATTTATTGCTTGTCTTCTCATTATTTCTGTTTGCTCTTCAAGTGTTAAGTCCAATTGATTTTCTTCTTTCATTTACCTTGGATAAGTCGTCAAAGAGATTAGGGCTTAAATTTCCTTTTTCGTCCCAGTCAAATTGGGTTCCGTTAAGTTGTGGCTTACCTTCAAAAACTGCTATACGGTCTGTTAGAAATGCTAAACTTCTCGAGTCTGCTTTACTTTCACTAACTTCTATTTCCAATAGTTTCGCACACTTTTTCATAAAAAGGGGCTGTCCGATTGAATGTTGTATTATCAACCAAGCCGCTTCGTTTGCTTCTTTACCAACTTTGTCAATTGTAGGATAACCGATTGCGTCTATTATGTCGTTCAGGATTTTAGCATTTTCGTTATGCAACTCTTTCATTTGTTCGTTATAACCTTCGCCAAGTTGTCCGCTTTGCACAAGTTTATCTATTAATGTCAAGTCTGCGTTTTTCAGTTCAATTATTTTTTCAGCAATGATTTTATTGTCCATTTTTTGATATCATATTTGTTCTTGTGAAGTTGTTGTCCTAAAATAGCCACTAACATTTAGCGCTTGGGAAAGAAGCGGATTTTGAAGCACTAAACTGTCTACCCAGCACAAAAGTTGATAAAAGGCAGAATGTAAAATTAACCACTGAAACCGTTTTTTTCCAAACGCCTGTAAGCGGTTCGCTGTTTTCTTCTCGTCCGTAAAGCCATATTTCCATATATATCATTTTTCCACATATTAGGTAGTCTAAACCAATCTCATCTGATGTTGGCAAAATCTTTTTTATCCGTAAAGTATCAAAAAAACAAGTTCCGCAGTTTTTTCCCCTTTTTGCAAAAAAGGCAAGATCGTTTGATGAAGTACAGCTGTACTGAATACAGATATTAAGAATAAGGTAAATTATGCAATTCCTGAAGGTGGTTTGGCTTTCTGGACTGTACCAAATAAAAAAATCGATTGGTCGCAGATTTCCAAAAATCTAAAAAATAAAGGCCTCAAAATCATTACTCCCGATACTTATAGCTTTGACGAAACTATAAACGGTATAAGATTAGGCTACGGCTCGCTGTCTGAAAAAGACTGGACGAGGGGATTGTTGCTTTGGGTAAATTGTTGTGATACGCTGATTGAGTGCAGTTCATTGAAATTTTGATTCTTGATTATTCTATCAAATAATTTCTAATGCTTTCATCATTATTTGATGCAATTTTTATTAGACAGTTCGTTAGTGGCAGAATCCCATGTTGCTTTACAGGATTTCCTTTTGAACAATTAATAGATGTATATATCTGATCGGCTTCGCGTCCAAAAAGTCTTGTAATTTTTAAAATTTCTCCATTCTCCGCAATGCTATGTCTGTCATTATCAATTCTATTTCCATTTCTATTAAAAACAGGACTGGCATTAAAAATATAAGTTTTTATTTTCTCCCTATTTAATGATAGATTTGTTGAGATACCACCTCCCAATGAATGTCCGGTAGCAATAATTGAGTCAATTGAGTACCTATTTTTAACATCGTCATAAATATTTAAAGCGTGCTTGTTTTGTTCCTGGTTAATGGGGTTATTACCTGTTTGAAAATCTGTAATGGAATCAGTACCTCTAAATACCAAGACATATTCGCCTGTATTATTGTCCTTATATAATTCGGAGTAGTAGTTCAATATGGTATCTTCATGCTTTTCCAGGAAAGTAAATAGTTGACTTACATTGTACATTTTTTTACCGTAAACATTATTGCTTAACATAGCATATTTCCAAGATTTGAAAGCTTCATCTCTAATCTCTTTGCAATAACCCGATGAATGTTGGCAATCTGTTAATTTTATCTTCTTATACGAACTGCAACTAACGAATAGCGAAGATACAAGTATGATGGTAATAGTTGTTTTCATAGTACTATAAAATAAATTAATTGATACTAATTTTTATTGCTGTCAAAGCCTTTTAAGTATTCTTGAATAGGGGTAAGCTGCACACCAACTTTCCAATCTTGTTTTAGGTCTGAATCTTCACTGTAGTATTTTGAATCAATTTTTATAGCTCCAGCACTGAAGTCAATTTTACCATCAATTTTAGAGTATTTTTTGTACAAAACACTTGTCGTAACCGCTGCTTTAATTAAGTAGTAGTCGTTTATGTCTTTATCATTTTTATAAGTTCTCGCAAGTTTCTTTATATCAATATAGCTGTCAGATAAGGTGATTTCTGAAATGTCGGAAATTGTAAATTGATATGCTGAATTTCTATCGATCTGGGCTGAAGTTAATATATACGAAATTGCTCCTCCAATTTTGCTGTCATACTTTTTCTCTACGAGTATACCGTTAGATGGTACGCGAGGTGCAATTAAAACAGTATCCTTTTTGTAATCTCTGATGATAGTGTAAGAATTTGTGATCTTATCCTTCCTAACAACCATTCCTGCCAAAAGTTCCAAATTACTTTTATATCCAACGGTGTTAGTCAAAAAATCTCTGCTTGTGAAGTCTTGTGGTAAATCCAATAATTTCTTATCATTTGGATTTGAAAGATTTTTAGTTTTTTTTTTGGATAGATCTTTCTCTAAGAAAAAAGAGTTGGGAATATGCTCGAACTTATGAGATAATTTTTTTTCCTTTTCAAGTCTGTATTTTGACAGTGAGTTATTGGATTTCAGTTTGTGTGTTTTGTCATCGCAAGAATACATTACTAAAAGGCCTAAGCTTATAGCTACTAAGGTGATTTTTGTTTTCATTGTTGTATGGTTTTGGTTTTCAGGCTAATATAGTGTAATTGCTGAACATGTCAATTACAATTGAAAACTTTTTTTTTAATAGTAGATAAAAACTTTAAAGTAGGCACTTAGATTTTTTTACGCTCCCCATTTTTTCTGTTTTTTTGGCGTCATTTTTTCTTTTGACTTATAGCTTTAATATAACATGAGTTTATAATAGATTTTTGATTATTTGCGAACTTGATAAAAGGGGTCAAAAAAAATGACCGCAAATAATATGTTGAAACTTATATTTTCTTTATTTGGTATTCAATTTTACTTAAAAATTTAAATAACATATTTCTTCTTCTAAAAGTCACTTTTAAGAATGTCCTCGTAAATATGTAGCTTTAATTGTTTATCAAAAGATTTCGGTTCTAAATATTCTCTTATATCATTGAAAACATCATATTTTGAATTTAGGCTATTATCCGAATATATTAAAGTATAAATATGAAATTTTTTAAAATATTTTCTGAGTTTTTCAATTTCCTTTTCAAAATTTTTCTGAGCTTCGAAGTTTACTTGGGTTTGTGTTTTTTCTTTAATTTTACTTAAGTATCCATGACTCGACCAAGGTGAAAGTTCAAATCCAATTTTTTCAAAGCTTTGATCTTGAATTATTGTAAAATCTAATCGATATTCATGTTTTCTAGATATTCCTCTGTATCTATATTCTGGAATAAGTAAGGGTATTTTTTCTGGAGTTTTATGTGATAATACAAATTCGGCATATTTCTCAGCAATTTCTAGCTCATACTTAGATCCAGAACTTCTGACAATAACATATTTGAAAAAGTCAAGATATTCATCAATAGTTTTAAAATCGAATTTTTTATTTTTGTAAGGAACTACAAGTCCAGTTTTCATAATATGACCTATGCTCCAATAGTCTTTATTAAAATGTCTTATTTCACTTTTATCATTTTCCCATTGACCATCTACAAACCGAGGACTTACTAAAATGCCATAAGATGCATTTTCTTGCCCTATCCATATTTCTGAATCTTCAATTTTGGGTTTTGCCTTTGAATAGGAATCAATGTTTCTTAAAAAAGTTCTTTCAAGGAATAAGTAAAGGTAATCCCTGAAATAACTATTGTCTTTAATTAGTGAATAAATGCGGTATTTGGAATTGTCATCTGTTCGCCAATTTGATGGCATTTCCCTAATTGATAGCAGTAAGCCCTCAAGCCACTTTGTTGTATACTGCTCTTGTGAATAGATTATTTCATTTCTTACATCGATAAAATGTTCATTTTTATGACCTATTAAACCATTTAGAGAGTGTACTGTTTCTATTTTTGTTGAGTTAAGAACCTTAGGAACTAATTTTTTTAGTTTCGCACTAATTTCTCGATCTCTTTTTTTGATAGCTGCTTTTTGAGAGTCCTGCTTCATAACATTAAATTGCTTCTAAAATTGGAAAACTCCATCTTTTCTTACAAAAATTTATGATTTTATCATGTCGATTATCGATATTTACTTTTTTCCATTCGATTACTTCGCAAAAATCTTTAATTTCTGCCTGCTGATTAAGTAATGGATTACTATTGTATGACAGTAATTTATCGTCAAAACAAATGTTTCCAATAGATGCATTATGAGATCCAGAAATCAACATCAAATTACCTAGACAATGTAGATACTCATCTTCAAAACCTTCAACATAGTTATTTAGCTCGGTAACATCATAGCCGGAAGCTATTAATTCTGTAGTTATAGTTGGTTTTCGAGGAGATATATGTTCAATCTGCTCATTTTCCAATTTAAATTGTTTTATCTTATAGCCTTTATTCTGAATGGAATTTTCATATTCCCATAATAGATAATTAAGAACATTATTACCATACATATTTCCATTTAGATAATGTTTCATATTAGTATCTCCCCAATACCAAGCTTCATTTAATTTTTCACGAATGTCATCGTTTAATTGTGTTAAATCACCCTCGAAATTTAAAAGGATGCTATTTAGTCTTTCATTTATATTAGCCCTGCTATTTACAAGTTTTGCCCTAAATGTCACAATTTCAAGAATTCTAAAAAGGATTGATAATTTTTGAATATTATCTCCAAAGTATTTATAACCTTTTATAATAAAAGGATATATGTAAGCAGGGATTGTTAGTGACTTTAATTTTCCAGAAAATTCTTCTTGGAGTGATTCAAATTGTTTAAGATTTGCAAAAGAAGTATATAGTTCTGAAATGTATTCTTTAATCCATTTAACTTTATCATCAGATTTTTTAAAAACTTCCTTTAGATCATCTAAAGTTCGATAGGCAAATCCCTTAATATAGGCATTGTTATGGTAAATTAGTATACTATCTTCGTTAAGTGATTTTAAATCATTAATTGTTAGATAGATTGATTTGTAAATATTGGCGATATATTCTATGTTGCTTTCCGTCTCCTCTGGATCACTGTACACATATATTTGATACATAAAATAGGATTTTATCTTTTCCATATTGGTCAAATCCTTTCCTCTGTTGTTTTCTAATTCAAAAATCAATGCAGAATCCTTTTTACCGGCTAACTCTATTATTGTCAATTCCGTGGTTTCAATTTTTGATAATATTTGTAATATACTCTCTGTTGATAATTTGTTTAACTCTGATTCGAAATGTTTCTTTGCCCCTAAGATTCTCCTCTGCGATGGAGTAGATGATTTAAAATTATCATTATTTTCAATAATAACTGAATCATAACAAGCCCTATCATATTCTACAGGTCTCAATTTTATGTTTCCTCCATTTTTCAAAAATATTGATTCTATAGTCGTAATGTCTATATTATGGAAATCATTAATGTCTCGTTCATTTAATACATTGATGACAGATCTGATGAAAATTGATAACGTGGTAAGCCGTTGTTGTCCATCTATAATCTCATACAGTGTGTCCTTCTTTACGATTTCTAGAAGAACTGTTCCAAAAAAATAGTTGTTGTTACCCTCTATTTGTTCTATTAAATCGTTTAGGAAAATATTCCATTCTTCTTTTTCCCACGAGTATGCTCTCTGATATACCGGGATTTCAAATTTTTTCTGAGAACTGTCAAAAAAGCCTAATGCCGTTTTTTTGTAAAAATCCATTTTTTTTAATTTTGGTTATTAATATTTAGTAAATCACTTTATCAAGTAGTCAAATTGACAGTTTGATTCTATTATGTTTATTGTATTTGATCTAAAGTGGAGATTATTGAAAATCTCCGTTACGCAAATTGTTATAAATTTACTGGTTTGTTATTCTATTCAAAGTATCCTTACAGTAACCAAGAAATACCAAAGGTCTATAAAGCAATCATTTCGCCTAAAACATACCGTTAGGATAATTGAAGAATAATGAAGCGACTATGCTGACTCCAATACCTATGAAAATAATAATGCCCATTGACCAAAACACAATATTTATGTTCTTCGGGTAATTTTTCTTCGATGGAAAAACATATAATGAAAAAATAGCTAGAATTATAAACAGTATTGCAGCTGAAGCTGAATGAATTGTCTTATTTAATATTTCTGCATTATTATTTAAAGTATATTGAAGCGAATCAACGAATTTTTTTGATTCTGTCAGGCAAAGACAAAGACTATCGGGAATAGAATCTAATAGGACGACTGGGAAAATAGCCACCAGGATAGCCACTAATGCTGCTATAACAGCTCTATATTTTTCAATATTATACTTTACAATATTATCTTCATCTTTTGTTTTGTAAAAAATCATAAAAAATCCAATGCTAATCAGAGTACCTGTGAAGATTTCTCGATAAGATGTATCGTAATTATGATTGATGGAAGTCTGCCAACACGATGGTGTAAAGAGAAGATGTAATACAAGTAGAATTGCAGGCAGAAAAAATGCTAGAAAACCAACGAGTTTTCGCATTCTTATACTGGTAAATTCATAATCCAGCGCTTTGATTTTATTTATTGACATGGTGTAGTTTTATTAGAAGTAAATCTAAACTTTTTTAGTTTAATTTGAAAATTTTTCCAAAAAGGAAAAATTTTATTTCTCAATGATGTATTACATTGAAATACTCTACAAAAGGCTTTGTTGCTAATTATCTGTAATAATGTTTATATAATTGGTATTGATAAATTTCAAGCATCTTATTATTTCTAATAATTGGCGATAATCAAATCAGATTTCAATATTATCTTTGAGGCTCTCCGATTTTCTGTAGCAAATCTATTCCGTTGTCACTGCGGAAAAAAATCTTTTTGGGTATCCGTGATCGGAGATCACGAAGCCTCCGCAAAAAGATTTCAGGCTTCCATCAATGTTCTTTCCTATTGTTTTCAAGGAATTGATTGCAGTTTTCCTTGTGCCTGCCTGAATGGTTACCTGCATAGAAAAAGTCAGAAACCTCACAAGATGCAATTGCAGTTCATTGAAATTTTGATCCTTATGATTCTCTTAGTATAAATCAGTTGATATAATATTATTTAGAGTCAATTCATTTAATAAATTCTTATCTGATGTATTCATAGAATATTTAGTGTGATCTACTACTAAACCAATTTTTCGCATTGAAATATGAATGCATTCATAAGATCGATTTAAAAATCAATCATTTTATAAAATTCTAAATCATACAACTGATTACGATTATTTAAAGAATAGAAAAGGTCAAGATTTCCTTCAAGCTGCAAACACAGGTTTTTGGTGGCAAGTGCGGGAAATACAGGTCTCCGCCGTACTCGGAGCAAACAAAATGAATTTTAATATTGTGAACGAAATTAAATTGAGCTATTCAAGAAAGGGAAATTGTGAAAGGTCTATTACGTCATCGAGGGATGCAGTGGATATTTTCAGGGAACATTTTGATTCGCAGGAAATGGATTACAGGGAATCATTCTTTGCGCTGTACCTGAATCAGGCGAATAAGGTTCTTGGGATTAAGAAAATATCGGAGTGCGGGATTTCTTCGACTTTGGTGGATGTAAGGATTGTGATGCAGGCGGCTTTGCTTTGTAATGCTTCGGGGATTATTGTAGCTCATAATCATCCGTCAGGAAATCTGAAACCTTCGAACTGTGATATTAAGATGACGGCGCAGATCAAAGAGGCAGCGAAGATAATGAGTATGAATTTGCTGGATCACGTGATTTTGACTTCTGATTCTCATTTTTCATTTGCGGATGATAGGATCATTTGAGTCTGATATTCTGAATTTTCAATTTAATCAGAATTTTATCAGACACCTGTTTTTCGTCGGCTGACAGAAAGCATTTAAAAATATCTAATAATTACCAGACAATTTACAAACAAATAAAACCAAATCATATTATGAATACTACAATCAACACAACAAATGCAGGATCAAGTACTTTATTGGTGCTTCGTCACAGCAGTAATTCTGTCGGAATCGTTCAGGCAATCACAAACAACGGAAATCTCATAGATGTTGAGCCTGACAACAATAGTTTTGATGCAGTAATGCGGATTGAATCGTCTCATAATTCTTTTATGGAGTTTTATTCAGATTTTTATCGTCAACTCAAAGACCCCTCTGAATATTCTTTTTTTAAGGTGCGGGAATTTGAAGCGCAGGAGACTGCAAAGGGATTACAGGAATATATCAACTGTTCTTCGGATGTTGAGAGAAAGGATTTAGAACAGTTTGAAGTTTCTATTGAAGCATTGGAACGTCAGAGAGATCAGAATTATGTTGACATTGATTCGCGTGTTATTGAGAGTGGTTTGAAAAATGGGTCAGCAATTAACAATAGTCTTTCCCAATATCGCTATCAGATCGAAGATGTACCGTGGGAAACAATGGCTGAAATGGGTCTTGATCGGGAAAATTTGGAAGAGACAGGAGCGTTGGATGCTTTGTTAAAGGGCTATAAGACCCCAATGCTGATTCCGATAATTTTTAATGATTCGGAAGAGGTAAGTCGGATTGATACACGGCTGCAGTTGCGGATTGCCGATAATGGGGAATTGATTGTTAAGGTGCATCGGGTTTGTAAGAGGGTAGATTTCAGAAAGAAGTTTAGAGGGCATAAGTTTACAAAGGAGGATAAGGTCAATCTTTTAAATTCGGGGAATATGGGAAGAGTAGTGGATCTTGTTGATCCCGTTACAGACGAGATAATTCCTTCATTGATAAGTTTGGACATGCTGACCAATGAACTGATCCCTTTGAGGATGGAATTTGTACGGATTCCGGATGTGCTTTGCGGGGTGAGGTTGGATTTGGAACAGAAGCACATGCTTCGTGATGGGAAACCTTTGTTTATTGAAAATATGGTATCTAAGAAAGGGAAGCTTTTTTCTGCAATCGTCCAGTTCAATACGGACAGGCAATGGGTGGAGTTTTTCTTTGAGAATAAGTTTAGAAGTTCTGGTTTTAGCGAAGTACGAAATTATGAAGAGGAAGTTCCTTCACATTTCAGAGGGATTAAGCTTCACAGATGGCAGATGGATAAGTTAAAGGCAGGGGAGATGGCTTATATAAAGGGATTGGAGAGTAGAAAAGGAAAGACTTATCAGGGTTATATCAGTTTTGATAAAACGATAGGAAGGATTGTGTTTTCTTTTAAGAATCCGGAGAAAAAATAGGAAAGTACTGAAGATATTTTTGGACTCTGGAAGAAGGGAGTAAGTAAATTGATGTAATTTTTTAGTAACCTGCAAGGTCTATTGACTTTGCAGGTTGCTTTGTTTGGGTTTTAAAAAGGTATTGACTGAAAATCGGGCGGCAAAAATGCAATTCCTCCCTGCGGTCGGAAACGCATTTTTGCGGAGTTTGGAGCAACCCCATTTCAAAAACATTGCCGGGTAGGGCTATGTTATGTTTTTGAAAAAAGGTTGCTGAAATTTAAAGTGATATTATAATTATAGATATAAAGCAAAAGGATTATCTTTTTACGCCATTTTTCGTAATTAATATGATGGACTTTAAGTGAGGATATCATTTTTGATAGTGAAAAATTAAGTATCCGGTTTAATAGAATTGTAACTTTTGAACTAAATAATGGTTTGCAAAGTTTTAGTTGTCTATGTTTTGGCTCATTTTGTTACATAATCATTAATTATTTTGTCTATTAGTTGTTGTTTTTCTTCTATAAGTTTGTCAATTTCATTTTGCTTATCTAATTGCGATTTAATCTCAGCTGAAATCTCTGATACCTTTTGTTCATCATATAATATAGGAAAGTCTTTTACTTGGGACACGAATATATTTGTCATATTTCCCATTCCTTTCTTAAATTTTTCAACTGTCAATTGAAAATACGAGGATTGCATATAATAATGAAAGTAATTTGTTAGACTTTTATCATTCAATTCGATTTTCATAATAAACTGTGAAGTAACTGCATCTTTTTCTGAATTGTAAATTGCTGTTTTCCCTATAGTTCCCTCACCAGATGCTGCTAAAAGCAAATCTCCATTTTTTAAAGATATATGTTGAAACCTTTTATAAAATGTTTCACTGATTGGCTTTAAAATATCAACTTCTAAATTAAAAGTTTTGATCGCATTTGGCATCAAATAATAATATTGGCTTTCTTCTTCGAAGTCACTTGGCGTAATTTGTCTTCCAAGACTCATGGAATCTGAAAAATCTTTAAACTTAAATCTATTAAAAACAGGTAAATTTAAAAAGTTATATTTAATCGAATGAAATTTTGTCGCACTTCTGAAATCAATAGAAGAGTTTAATTTAGAGAATGATATCTTATAAACCTTTTCCCTACTTAATTTTTCAAACTCTTCCCAAGAAAATCCAAAAGCTTTTCCAAAGACTTTATTGATGATATTTATTTTCAACTCCTTTGTAGTTTTCAAACTTTGGATTTCATCTTTAATTGGAATGATTTTTTCAATTAATTCTCCTTCTTGTTTTACTAAAACATCAACAATTTTTTTAGGAAACCGAATAGATTTTATATCATCTTCTTTCAAAGTCGGGTAGCCTTTACCTTGCCTGGAAACAGCATTTATTAGGTCGATAAAAGTAGTTCTCAAAACTAAATACAAAAGTTCCTAATTAATCTTTGGCCTTATATGAATAAATGCTTTCGTAAAATAAATATCATTAGAAGTAATCAGTACATTTTTATTTAGATATGGACGAATTTTAGAAATAAGTATGTCACCATTTTTTGGATTTAAAATATCGCCCTTTTCTATTTTTTTATAAAGACTTTCATTTTCTTCTTCTCGTTCATCAAAAGATAACTCCACTGGTTCAACTTCTCCTAATTTGTTTACGTTTCCTATTTCTGCATATTTGAATTTGTCTAATTTATTTATATTAATTTTTTCATTTGGTACAAAGTGAAATAAATCACAATATTTATAAAAGTCTTGGATATTAGTTAAGGACGAGGTAATATATTTATAGTCATACCGTAAACTTTCTTCAAATCGAAAGTCAGAAAGTTTTTTTTTAATAATTTTTATTCCCATATTACTTCACTTCGAATGTTATCTAAAATAGTTCGTAATTCAGTCTTACGTAGAACAATATCGTCACTTTTGTATCGAGATAACAAGCCATTTTTAAAGTGGTTAATCAGATCAGTATCTGTCCTTTCTATATATTTTGTTTTTAATTTGTCGCTTTCGTAATAAGTTTCCAAAATTTTGTTTACACTGGCTTTTTCTACCTTAGCGATCTCAATTTTTGCTGCTTGTTCTTGGATTTCAAAAGTTAATTTCTCTAATTTCTTGTTTAAAGCATCAGATTCCTTTTGTGCAACTTTCTTTTCTACTAATTTAAGTTCTTTCTTACTTTCCACTATATTGTCGTGTAATACTTTTAGTTTAATTTCAAAAGAATCTATAATACCTTTTGTATCAATTTTGTCTGGTGCATATTCCAAATCAAACAAATCATTTGGCATGGGGTTTTCTCCTCGTTTTGTCCTTTTATATCCAACATTTTCGGCTTCTGCCATAAATATATTATAGTCTAATGCTTTGGATACTTCACCAAAAACCCACCAAGCATTGTAAAAACCGAAAACGTCTGTTTCTTTTTCAAATTTTGAGATATTATCTATTTCTTCGATATATTTTTCTAAAAGATCTTTAACTTCTAATGTTTCATCATCTGGTGTTATATAATCTTTTAAATATTTATAAATATTGTTTTTAATATTTGCTAAATTTTCTTTTTCAATATCTTCAATTACGTCTTTCGCCCATTTTTTATTAAGTTTTTCTTCTTTGACAAAGTATTTAACGTAGTCAATAACTCTTGTCTTTAGTAAGCTCCATTCATTGCCGTATTTGTCCCAAAGAGAATTCCATTTTTCAACTTGTCTTTTAGTTTTCTTTTGAGCAAGCAGCAAACTTGTTTTTGTTGAGGTAAAAGGTTCGAAAGTTATTTGCGGTAAACTTACAATTGCTTTTACATTAAAATATTTGAATAAGAATAGACGAATATATTTGTTCTCACTTGTGTCAAAAACGCTTTCTGGAAGCACAACTCCCAATCGTCCACCTTCTTTTAAAAGTTGGTAATATCTTTCTAGAAATAAATTTTCGGAGTTTTTTTTGTCACCAAAAATGAAGGCGTTTTTAACTTCTCTTTGAGTTTGCGTATCCAGATCAACACTAAATGGCGGATTGCTGATAGCTATGTCAAATTTTGCATTTACTTCTTTATTATTGTACAGACTATCTAATTTAGAAGTTTCTAAAAAGTTTGGAGCTGTTTCTTTTATATAATAACGAAATGGAAGTAAACCATCTTTTACAAAAATATTAGTTGAACCATCACCATGCAATATCATATTTACTTTGGATGCTGTTCCGAGGTCAAAATTTATTTCAGAGCCATATAAATAGTCCCTTGCCCACTTATTTTCTTGGTAGTCCGGCTTAAATAATTCTTCAAAACGCCACCTAACATCTTTACTTGTTTTTACTTTATTGAACTGTTTATATTTAACTTCCTTTGTTATCAATTTCATTGCTTCCACCAAATAAGTTCCACTACCGGCAGATGGATCAATAATCAATGGTAGTTCCCGATCGTTATTAAGTCTTTCAAAGGCTAAATTATCTAATTGTAGTGCATACAGCAAAAAATTTACGATTGGTGTAGGTGTGAAAAATTGTCCTTTATTTTGTTTAAATCCGTCGCGAGTAATACTTTCAAAAAAATCACCCAAAATGTCTTTCCCGTCTAATGAGCTACGTCCCTCTAGAAATGAAAAATTTTCTAATGTCTGAACTGTGTAAATAAGCTTATTTAGAGGAAACTTATTTCGATTAATGATGTTATCATCATCAATCTTTTGTTGTTCAGAAACATTTAATTGTTTTTTTAGCGCACGTTTATAAAGCTGATTTATCCTATCATATACTTTTTCAGAACTCTCAATATGATTTCCATACTGATATATTTGAAAATCATATTCCTGTTCATCTTCTTTCTCATATTCATCCTGAATTTTTGCAAGAATGATATTCACGAGGGAATAAAAAATTTCACTATCATTTGTTCCACCGCCACCCCAAAGTACATTATGTAAGTTTCGCCCAAGCCCTTCTATTTCTTCTCGATTTATTTTTGTTCTCAGATCGTGTTTTTCGTGCCCTTTAATTAAGGGTTGCTTTTTCGGTTCTCCATAACCAGCTGTTAATTCGGTCGCGATGGAAATAAATCCTTCACTCTCCCAATCGTTATAATTGCGATATTTTTCGAAATCAATAATAATTGCTTTATCCAAAATACCTTCTTCTTGAAGGTCTGCTGTATAGTAAACCAAATATTTTACTCTGGTTTTGAAATCTTTTTCTTCCGCTTGAGCTAATGAAAATAACTGGCCTTCTATTTCAGATTTTTCCTTCTCAAATTTATCCGGTGATTTGGTTTCAATAAAAAAGAATGGATTGCCTTTTTCATCTTTAACTATGATGTCAACTCTTGGCGACAGTTTTCCGTGTCCAGCTTTTACAGAATATTCTTTTTCAATTTCTAAATTATCTGGTTTATAGTCAAGTTCATTTACCAAACGATCGATTAAAAATGCTCGTACTATCTCTTCGTCACCAGTCAATGATTTTAAAGTTCTGTTTAGTTTTATTTTTTCGGAATATTGAACAGTTACTTTGTCAATGTTGATTTTTGCAACACTATTTTTTTGCTTGTTAAGATTCTGCTCAATTATTTGCTTCCAACTATTCATTTTATAATTTATTTCTAATTTTATTTTAATGCTATCATACAACCTCCATCGGCATTTGCTAAATTTTCATCATTAAGATATAAATTATTGGTCTGTGTGAGAAATTGTGATAATTTGTTATTATTTTTATTACTTTTTTATGAAATATTAGCAAGAATTTAATTGCTCTATTCTTGTTTTACGTTATTTCTTTGATTGTTCAATAATAGCAATATCACTCTTTAAACACTAATTGTATGTTTTATACAAAAATTCTATTTTTTAATCTCAAGTTGACTTACTTTATTTCCAATTTATTTGTACAAAATTTGAATGGTCAAATATCGTCAAATAATTAAAAAGGCAATATATAAATCATTAGAACACTATTTTTTATTTAGACTACATGTATCTCTATTTCCCATATTCAAGATAATTACTACAGTCGAAAATATTAAATACATAAAGCATAGGATAGTAGATGCAATTTTGTAATTGCTCAAAAATAAAAGTACCGATGTAGTTAAAATTGGTACAAGCCAAAGAAGTAATTGTATCACCAATAGTCTATTTGATTGTTTTCGCTTTTCCTTTTCTACCTTTTCAAACGATTTTTCTAGTTCAATGATTTTGTTTCCTTTGAATGTTAGTTTATATTGAATAATATTCTCTTCGATAAAATTGAGCATTGATCTCTGATTACTGACAAATAATTGAATGAAAATACAAAAAATAATTAATCCAACTACCGATAAATAATTCTTGGTGGAATTGATATGTTCATAATCTATTGTAGATAAAACAAGTACAAGAGCTGTTGGAATGGCTATTAACTTAGTTTGAGAATCATTTATTACAAATTGCAGTTTCTGGTTGAACTCAAGAGCTTTGGAATCTAGTTCTACTTTAAGTTTATTGTAAGAAAAGTTTCTCAAATAAAAGCTGTAAGTAGCTTGAGCCTTTTCGTTGTAATCAGCAAAGCTATTAATTAAAAAAGAAAAACGATCCATTTCTTCTTGGGCAGATAAAAATTCTATCAAAAAGTTCAAATAAACATTTTTTTTATCTTCAAAAGCATCTGTTTTAAGTAATCCGATAAATTTCTCAATTATGTTTATTGTACTATCTTTTAATGTTTTTAAATCATCCAAAGAATACTTTAGAGGAATAAATAAGGATTTGTCTTCTCTAACAATAAAAGAATTTGCTATTTCAGTATCTTTATAAGTAAATTTAGAAATCGAAGAAATTTCATTTGCTAGTTTTACAATTATCTCATAGGATTTGTTAAAAGACAAATCATTTGATAAATAATCATTGCTCTCATAAATATAAATTTCCTCAGTAGGAATTTTGTAGTAGTTTTTTTGTAGGAAAGATTTTTTTGTTTCAAAAAATCCTAAAGTTGAAAGTTTTGGCAAAGAAAATTCTAAACTAATAGAATTTCCTACTCCGCAATCATCAATATCGGAATTTTCTATAAATTCTGAATCATATAAAGTATTAAGAAATGATAGGTCATTAATCGTGTGCTGACAAAATAATGTACTATTTTGAATACTCTTTAATTGAGAATTATTTACAATTTCTACTATCTTACTAAGCATTGCTACTCAATTCTTGAATTTTATCTCTAAGTACTGGAGAAATATTTTTGATCGTTAGCTTTTTTCCTGTTGAATCCAAAACAATAGTATTGTCTAAAATTAGTTTTGTATCAAACTCAATTTTGAATTCTTTATCAGAATAAGAAATAGTTTTTAAAAACTTCATTCTGCTCTTGTCACCACTAATTATCGAACTAACTCTATAATTATCATCGGTTGCAAAATTTTGAAAATGTTCTGGGTCATCAGGATTTAAAATATTGGAAATAGTAGAAAGAAGAATCTCTTTCTTGTTATCAATACAATCGTGGCAATAGGTGAAAACTTTGTTTTTTTTATCGATTTTTGTATCTCTATCCCAGCTTTGAGTGTCGGCATATGCTTCGATAGCAGTAATTAATCGTTTTGTGGATTCTGTGCTTGTATTCTTGTTATCTACGTCTATAAAGGACATGAAGTAGTAGCTGACCTCTTTCATGCCTTTAACAAAAGATAAATAGGTTTTTCTATCAGTAGGAGTATTATTTTCAATATTATTCCATTCAGTTAAATTGATTAAACAAGCAACATCAACTTTACTTAAATCCAAGTTTTTAATATTATCTAGAGTCAGATTTTGTTCATCAATTACGAATCCTTCTTTATTATTAATCATCAGAATCAAAAGTAAGTCGTTGGATGTAGACAAATTTGTGTATTCGCAAATAATCATATAACCTCCAGTTGCAGGAACTGTATTTTCCAGAACAACTTTGTAGTGGTTCATTAATGCTAATGAGAAGTCGTAAAAATCATAATCTCCATTTACATAATCAACTAGTGAATCTCTAAATTTAGGATTTTCTTCTGCAAAAATTCCATATATGGGACTAGATTTCTTATGGTATGACCTATCAAGATTTCCTAAAAAAGTTTTTTCTTTTTCTCCAATCTGTAAGATATTATCAGCTTTTTTTGGATTAACAATTCTGTTGCCTGCATCTTTTAAAAGTTGGTGTATAACAATATTTTTTACGTCTAAATTTTCTCCAACTTTTTTGAATTTTTTTGCCATTATTGGTTTTTATATTTGATTATTAATTTTATCTGATACTGCTTATCCAAACTTCATCAATATTTATAATTTTGAGCACATTTTCACCCTCATATCTAAAGAACACAAACATTTTAGCAAAATGTTTTTCTTTTAAATTTATTGCAGTTTCAGCATTAAAATTTTCTTGTCTCCATAAATTAAAAATTCTCACAGGAAGATAAAAATTTAATCTTAATTCATCGTTGATATAAATTGTCCAGTAATCTAAATTTTCTCCCCCAAAATAAGTATAACGAGCTGATAAATTTTCTTGTTTTTTTAGAAAATATTTATTGATATTTGAATTTGATAGCAAAAAAAGCATATCACCGCTTTCAAGTAAACCTATAATGACATTGCTTTTAAAGTCGTTCAATGCATTTAGAATCGTTTTGATATGACTAGGAATATCTTGTGAAAATAAGCTGTAAAAATCATCATTTCCTTTTAAAAAAAGAAGTAAATTATTTTGCTGTTCTTCGCTATAAATCTGATTAAGATAATCATCTGTTAATGAATGAAATAAATCACAAATACTATCTTCTAAAAACCATCTTAAGGAAATTAATGGGATTTTATTATTTGCAGCAAATTCAAAAGCATCTTTTGTAAAGTCTTCTATGGACGCAACTCCAATTTGATAATTATATCGTATTCTGTCAGCAATAGCATATTGGGTTCTTCTTAAGTTTTTTCTTAGTTCTAATTGTTCTTCTGTTAAGATTTCAAATTCATTGATATCGTAGCGCAAACCTAATGCATTTCTAACGATAGTTAATCCTGTTTTTTTATTATAGGCTTTACACTCGAAGTTAATTCTATATGGATAAGAAAAGGGCATCTGGATAGGAGGGTTCATCAATACATCAGCATCATGAGACGCTCCCTTGCCGTGGATGAAATTTAATCCTCTATCAGTAAAAATATATTTCCCATCAGGTTTAACCTTTGTAAATCCACAATTTGTTAGGATATTTCTTATCACATACTCCAACAAACTTCCTTTAATTTTTGATGCATTCATATTAGAGGTATTTAATTAGATTTGAACTTTCTTATTTTACTCCTTATGCTTTCATATCTCTGTATTTCGTCATTAAGATTTGAAGGTTCTGGCTTTCGATAAGCATATTTATCACTGTGTGTATGTCCCTCCATATGTCTGCAACATTGTGCAAAACTATCTAATAATTCATTTATCAACTCTTCATCAAACTTAACACTAGTGAGAGAATCAATACTAACTCTTTCATTATAGCGCTGAACAACGTTTTTAAATAAATCATTAATAACTAATACTTCATAACAAGTTCTTAATGCTGTAAAACCACTTCTAATGTAAAATTCCCTTTGTTCAGGTGAGCAATCTTCTTTATTAGCATCAGTATAAAATATCGTGGCAGGTTCTGAATTTCTATATTTTTTTTCGTAAGAAGGAGAGTTTCTTAGCCAAACCTGACCAGGTTTTCCATTTCTATTTTCAATCCAATGGCAATCAGGAGCGAATCCAATATCTGACGCTATATTTATTAAATTTGAAACAAAAACTAAATCATGCGTAAAAATAATGACTTGCTTATCATTGGATAACTCAACGAGTCTATTAGCTATTATACTTTTTCTTTCCTCATCTAGGGAATTTACTGGATCGTCAAATATAATTCCCTTATTTATTGTTCTAATATTTGTTTCAGCAATAAAATCAGCCAATGATATTACCTTTTGTTCTCCTTCACTTAAAATGGCGGATGGATCTTTTCCTTTTAAGAAAAGTTGACGATTGGATTGAGCATCGGAACTTCTTGCATCAATCTCGATTCCAAAATTTCCATTTAATATTTCACATTCACTGTTAAACGAATTAACGTAATCAGAATTAAAATACTCTTTGGATAATCTTTTTTCAGTATTAGTAGACTGAGCTTTGAAGCTCTGTTTGTTAAATTGGTTAGCTTTATTTACCCAAGTCATATTTTTATGAAGCATTTCAATATCTGGATATCGAACAGCTAACTTCTCTTTGTGTGCCAGATAGGTTTTTTCTTTTAGAAGTTTTTGTAATGATTCATTTTGTTTATCTTCATCATAATCTTTTATATCATTAGTTATTTGCTGATTAATAGTATCTAATATCGATAAATCTAATCTAATTTCGGTTTGAGATTTTATTTCACAATTATTGATGTTAAAAACAATATCTGGGGAAAGTTTTTTTTGTTTATCTAAATCTTCTTTAAGTTTTACAAAACTATTTTCATATTTATCCTTTAGCCAAACGGAAAGTATATCATTATCAGGAAACTGATTGAAATCTAGTCTTTCATAGTTTTCTCTGAGTTTATTAAGTGTTGCTTTTGCTTCTTTTGCCTCTTGCTCAGCAATACTTTTGATGTAATCCCAATAACTTGTTATGAGGATTTTAGATGGGTCATTAATTGACTGGTGACAAAGCAAACAATAATCTCCAATTTCAGGATATTCTTTTTCACTCTGAGTTAAAGCAAATTTTTCTGCGGCTTCAATAAATTGCTTCCATTCAATAGAACCAATATGCTTAATTTTATCTGTATCAAATTTTTCAGTACCTTCTTTCTTTGCAATTTCTAACTTTGTTTTATAATCTTTGATATTACTGTTTATGATATCAAACTGATTCTGGGTAAACCAAAAATTTATGTTTTCTAAATTTTTTTTTCTAGAGGATAATTGAGATTGAATACTATATAGTTCTCTTACTGCTTTTTCTTTTTGGGAAAGCGCTATTTTTAAATCATCATATTTTTTTTCTATTTTAGCCTTTTTTAATTTTTCTTCCTCTGAATATGGTAAGTGTTTATTCAAATCATCTAGATTTGAATTATTTGAAAGCGATTTTAGAAAAGTTTTTATTTCAGATTCGCCTTGAAAAATATCATCATCGGCAAATGGATTTGCCACATTTTTTGCTTGGATTTCTGCATAAAGACGACTGTTTAATTTTTCAAGAGAAGAGTTAAATTCATTGAATAATCTTAATCCATTAGGACGGAAAATAAAACCATTTCGATTACTTAGGTGTTTCTTACCTATTTCACCATCAAAAACTGCATATTGACTAAAGATTCCGTTTTCGGAATCATCAGGATATTTTAATTTAATATTTGTTCCATCAGATGTGAAGTTAAATATAGCTGAAATAGATTTATGTCCTTCTTGAAGATTTATATTTTCTAATATTGATTCCTTATGTTTAGAATAAAAAGAATTTTTTAACAATCGAACATATCCAGATTTCCCAGCCCCGTTTACACCATAAATTATAGTAAGTTTAGGGGTAAATTCAATTTTTTGGTTTTCTGTAAGAGCATTTACACCCTCTACATTAGTTAAGGAATCAAAAGTCAAATTAGTTTTAAAGTCATTATAAACACCAGGATTTGATGAAATTAAAATATTGGGTTTTATGCTCGATTCCTTTAAACTCAATTCTTCAAGAAGATAAGAAAATGAAGTTTCAATTTTATCATCAGTTATTTCATTTCCCAACAAAATTTCAGAACACAAAGATTTAGCCCAATAAGGTAGAAAATTAATGAATTCCTTTACCTCAATGTCTAGGGTTTTAATCGGCTTAACAATTTCATTATCTTTTATCATATTGTATAGTTTTTAATTGTTATATAAGTTTTTCCAAATATACAAAACATTGCATTTGTGGAGTTTACGGATTTCCGTATTTGAATGATATTGATGATAAAGATTCCCTAAACTTTATCTTTGTTAAATCCTATAACTTTAAACACCATAATGTAAAATAGGTTATTTATTAATTATGATTTTCCGGAAAACAAAAAAATCCCAACTATTGTCAGGATTTTTTCTTTATTTCAATTTCTTTTACAAAATCATATTTATCTTCACGTATCGGACTATCAGGAAGAAAATCCTTGATTGAACATCCAAGAGCAATAGCTATCAAATTTAAACTTTTGACATTGTATTTTGCAGTTTTTGATTGCGCTTCTATATCTGAAATATAACTTGTGCTTTTTCCAATAGCTAACGATAGAGAAGTTTGGCTTATACCTTTTTCTTCTCTGATGTCTCTAATTTTTGTAATAATATAACGTTCTATCTCGTCTAAGGTATCGTGCATATTACAAATTGATGCAAAATCATCATAAAAAACTAAGGACTATAGTCCTGTATTTAGAAAATTGTTTTATATTTGGAAAAGATTATTTATTAAAGTAATTTTGCGATACTTCAAAGAAATTAAGAAGCTATTGCTTAGAATCTTGCTTTTGAAAACTGGTAATTTTTAATTGAGACAAGAGGATAAGTATTAAGCTCACGACCTAGGCGTGAGCTCTCTTATCTGTCTCATGGTATACCAGTGCCTCAAAAGCTGATTTGTAGAGTTTCACGCCGTTTTTATTCTCAATGCTGTCCGCTTTTCTCTACAATCAGTCCTAAGCTGCTTTCTCAAAATATAGTATCAGACTGTACGATACAATGGGGTGTACAACTCATTGCGGCTTTAAAAGCTTTCAGGGACAAAATTTTCATTCATATTAGTTTTTTAAGATGTGCTGGGGCAGGAGGTTTTGCTATATTCTTACTGACACTTCCTCCCGGGCATTATCGAGATAAATTATGTCTATGCTAAAGATTTAAAACTGATTTTTAAGGAACAGATAGTTTAGAGAAAAGAATAAGTAACCATAGAAACAAGAAAGCCCTCTATGCACAGTGAGTATATTGGAGTGTACGCAGTGCAGTAGAGAGCCTAAAATTTAACGAATTAAATCTATTCAAAAGTATGAAAAAAAACTTTTGCAGCCTGAGTTATATCCAATTGGCTTTTGGCTTCACCTTGCTCGCCTCCGGCGTAGCAATAGGGCAGATGCGTGTGATCACAGGCACTGTTACAGAAAATCTTAATCATAAACCCCTATCAGGGGTAACTATATTTCAGGAGGGTAGTGATGCTGTTGCTGTCAGTGATGGATCTGGTATTTATAGGCTTCAGGTCACAGGGGAGAATCCTATACTTGTCTTTAAGCATCCTGATTATCCTGAACGCAGAGTGACTCTGGGGAGCCGGATGGTGGTGAATGTTTCAATGAGCAGTGGTGCCAGGGAGAATGAGATTGAAGAGGTGGTGCTGAATGCGGGCTACTATAAGGTTAAGGGGAAGGAGAGTACCGGAAGTATTGCCAGGGTGACGGCTAAGGAAATTGAAAACCAGCCTGTATCGAATGTCCTCTCTGCTGTGCAGGGAAGGGTTCCGGGTGTCAGCATTACCCAGAATTCAGGGACGCCCGGTGGTGGCTTTGATATTCAGATCCGGGGCAGAAGCAGTTTGCGGACTTACCTGACTGCCGGTTATGACGGGAATGTGCCGCTTTATGTGGTGGATGGCGTTCCGCTGCCTTCACTGAGTGAATATAATTCGGGTTTGTCTGCTGCCGTACTGCCTTATAATAATAGCAATCCTCTGAACGGGATCAATCCGGATGATATTGCTTCTTTTGAAATCCTCAAGGATGCGGATGCGACGGCGATCTATGGTTCGAGAGGGGCTAACGGGGTGGTGCTGATCACGACTAAGAAGGGCAGTTCGGGAAAGACGCAGGTGAAACTTAATACGTCTTACGGAATAGCTTCCTATGCGAACCTGCCTAAAATGATGTCCACGCAGGATTACCTGAAAATGAGGCAGGTGGCTTTTGCGAATGACGGCATCACGGCTTATCCTGCCAACCAGTATGATGTTAACGGAACCTGGGATGCGGGTAAGTTTACGGACTGGCAGAAGTATTTTGTGGGGAACAGGGCAGAGCAGTCGGATACGCAGCTCAGCGTGTCTGGCGGCAACAGCAATACGCGCTACCTGCTGTCTGGTTCCCACTGGGAGGAGACGACCGTGTTTCCCGGCAGTTACCGTTACAAGCGGAATACTTTTACGGCCAATACGGAGCATCAGAGTTCAGACCGCAGGTTCAAGGTGTCTTTTACCGGGTATTACACGCTGGAGGACAATACGCTTCCGCCGGCAGATTTTAAATCGGTGGTCGGGACGATTGCACCGAATGCACCGGATCTGTATCTGCCTTCGGGAGGGCTGAACTGGCAGAATGGGACTTTTATTAATCCGATGGCGGCAGCCAGCCAGGTTTTTACGACTCAGGGGAAGAACCTCAACGCCAACCTGAATGCGAGTTATCAGCTGGGTGGCGGATTCAGTGTGAATGTCAGCGGGGGATATGGTCACTTTGACCGTCAGGAGCAAAGGATTTATCCCAAGGCTTTTTATAATCCTTCTGCCAATATCGGGAGTGAGCGTTCTGCTCTTAGGAAGGCCAGTATGGTCAATAAGAACTGGATCATCGAACCTCAGCTTAATTATGACCGAAAATGGGGCTTGCATCAGGTGCAGGCGCTGGTAGGCGGGAGTTTTCAGGATCAGGTGTCTGAGAATATAACGCTCTTGGGGACTAAGTTTCCTTCGGATGAACTGATCTATAATATGGGGTCTGCGGCAACTGTAACGGTTGCAGGAACTTACCAGTTTCATTACCGTTACCAGGCTTTGTACGGCAGGCTGCATTATGGTTACGGGGACAGGTATTTTATCAACCTGACGGCGAGAAGGGATGGCTCAAGCCGTTTCGGTGATGCCAACCGTTTTGGGAATTTCGGGGCGGCAGGTGTTGCGTGGGTGTTTTCTAAGGAGTCTTTTATAAAGGATCTGAAATGGCTGAGCCACGGTAAGCTGAGGGGAAGCTACGGGGTGACAGGCAGTGACCAGATCGGGGACTACCAGTTTTATGATACGTTTATCGCTTCCGGCGGTGCTTATGATAATTATACTGCAATGGTTCCTTCCAGGCTGTATAACAAAAACTTTGGATGGGAAACTACCCGCAAGTTGGAGGCTGCCATGGAATGGTCGATGTTCAGGGACCGGTTGTCAATGACGGCAGCATGGTACAGGAATGTCAGCAGCAACCAGCTGGTGGGGGTTCCGCTTCCGGCTACGGCAGGTTTTCCTTCTTATCAGGCGAACCTTGATGCGACGGTGCTTAATAAAGGTTTTGAAGTCTCTGGACAGGTTGGGATTATCCGTCATAAGGAGTTTCAGTGGAATGCTTCTGTGAATGTGACGCTTCCCCAAAACAGGCTTCTTGAGTTTCCGAACCTTGAAACGTCCACCTACGCAAATTCCTTTATGGTAGGGAAGTCCACGACTTTGGTGAAGCTTTATCATTATACAGGGATCGATCCTCTGACCGGGCTTTATACGGTGGAGGATGTGAATAAGGATGGTATTATCAATACCCTGGACAGAACGGTAGTACGGGAACTGAAGCAGCATTGGTTCGGTGGATTCCAGCAGAATATTAGGTATAAAAACTGGGGCATTGATGTTCTCTTCCAGTTCGTCAAACAGAACCAGACGAATATTTATGCTGCGGACAACTATGTTGGTTCTGTGGGAAGCAAATCTGATGTGTACCTGGACTACTGGACACCTGAGAATTTAGATGCGCAGTTCCAGAAGCCGACCGCAGGATTCAATGCGAAGGCGGTGACAGCCAGCAACCTTTTCAAGCAGAGTGATGCAACGGTATCCGACATCTTTACGGTGAGGTTGAAAAACGTGTCTGTCAATTACAAGATTCCTGATCTGCCCGGTATGAAAGTGAGTGCCCGGGTTTTCCTGCAGGGACAGAACCTGCTGATGTTTTCGAACTACAAAGGCATTGATCCCGAATTTAACCTTCAGGGATATACCACACCTCTTCGCGTGGTGTCTGCCGGTATCAATCTGACTTTTTAATCAACTTTTTAATAATTAGAAAATGAAAAACAACATTGTAAAAATATTGGTACTGATGATGGCTGTATCCTGCTCGGATTTTACGGAAGTGGGGCTGCCTCAGGATCAGGTGACCAGGGATATGGTATTTAAGGATGATGCCCTCGCGAATTCAGTGATGGCAGGGGTTTACAGAAGCATTGAATCTTCGGGCTTCTTATCCGGTGGTTCTTCTGGTGCTTCTGTTTATCTCGGATGCTATACGGACGAACTAATGTCGCATGCGGCGGCGACTGCGGATACTTCTGCATTTTACCTTCTGACGCAAAATGCTTCTTCGACCAGGGTTTATAATCTATGGAGCGCCTCCTACAAGCAGATCTATTATGTGAATTCCCTGATTGAGGGCCTTGAGAATTCTTCCGGGGTAAGTGCTGCTTTGAAAGAAAAGTTACTGGGAGAAAGTTATTTTATCAGGGCCATCCTTCATCTGTACCTGACAAAAAGCTTTGGTCCTGTGCCTTACGTGGCCACCACTGATTATGAGATCAATCAGGATGTCTCGCGGAACACAGAAGAGGAGGTGTATCAGATGGCCAGGGCTGACCTTTTGAAAGGCTTGGAAAAACTGCCTGCAGGCTATGCGAAAGGGGCGAGGGTACGCCCTTCAAAAGTGACGGCGAGAGCTTTGCTGGCAAGGTTGGCCTACGAGAGGAAAAACTGGGATGATGCGATACTGTATGCGTCACAGGTAATCAGTGATCCGCAGTATCCTATGGAAACAGCCATTGAAAAAACTTTTCTGAAGGACAGTTCCAGTGCTTTATGGCAGCTGATGCCTTATGATCCGACTTATAATTCACTGGAGGGGAATTATTATATTCTGAGGACAGCACCGCCCACAAGTATCTCGCTGTCATCTCATTTTATGAGTGGCTTTGAAGCCAACGATGCAAGGCGTTCGAAATGGGTCGGCGAGATTAAGGATTCCAGTCAGAAGTCATACTATTATCCGTTCAAATACAAGCAGCAGACCAATACTGCGTCCACTTTGGAATATTCTGTTGTGATGCGCGTCGAGGAGCTTTACCTGATCCGTTCGGAAGCTTATGTTGAAAAAGGGCAGATGGCTCTTGGCCTGAGCGATCTCAACAAGCTGAGAGGCAGAGTCAATCTCCCTGCATTGACGACAAATGATAAGAATTTGCTTTTGGAAGCGCTTTTAAAGGAAAGGCGCTACGAGTTCTTTACTGAAATGGGGCACCGTTTTTATGACCTGAAACATTTTGGGAAACTGGATCAGAAGATCGGAGCATTAAAACCTGCCTGGAAAAGTACCTACGCATTGCTGCCGATTCCGGAAAAGGAACTTTTGATCAATCCTAAGCTTAATCCGCAGAATAATGGTTATTAGGGTTTTCCTTTTATTTTTGGCGGTGATTGCTTCGTTCTTAAAAGGTCAGGATTCTGCGGCGGTGGGCCTTGTGAACAAAGAATACAGCCGTTACTACCAAACCTATGTAAAAGCGGTAAGCCCTTCAGGTAAATATCTCGTTAAGCACAACCGTAACGCTTATGGTATGAATGATTTTCTTTTGGTCATTATTGCAAAAGATACATCCACCATCCTTCCTAAAGGGACGGGCTATACTTTCACCAATGACCGTTATCTGATTATTGAAACGCCCAGGCAATTGATTTTTTATGATACGGCTAATCATCAGAGCACTTCAATAGCAGGATACTTTAAGGTCAGCATTATGGATCAGGTAGTTGTTGCATATTCGCCAGTTGATAAACGCCTGTTTTGTTTTACAAAATCAGGTCAGGAAGTGTGGAAAAGAGATGGTGTCACGCAATTGGAGTATATCAAAGAACGGTCTGAGATAGCCTTACTGACCGAAGATTCATTGCATATCATCGATGTTTCCGGAAAAAAAGAAAGGACAGTGAAGCTTGATTCTGAGGCTTTCTGGATGCAGGCGTCGAAAGAGGGAATATGGCTGTGCTCTGAAAAGGATGGGTTATTAACTTTGAGTTCCTTTGATATTGCCCTGAAATCGCGCCGAGACACAGTTATTCCAATTCCGGAAGCCTATGATCTTGTGCATTCAAAGGAGTTCTTTGAAGTTCGCGACGACCGGTATTTTATTTTACACTTGGTTAGGAAAAGAAAGCCTGCACACGGTCAGAATGTGAAGATATCATATACCCTGAAAAATGCCTCTGTTGATCAAAATCAACTGGCCATTTATGATACGGAGGAGTCTCTCTGGAGTTGGCTTCCGCAGAGTGCGGAAGAAAAAAATGTGAGTTTTTTTATCAGTGGAAAAGGTGATTTTATCACCTATGACTTAGCGGGGGATATTGTTGAGAATAAGAAAAACCCCTTGTTAAATGTTAAGATGATCCGGAACTATGGCAGAAATGTGATCTCTTTGGGTGAAATGCATACCGACAGCGATAATTTTTATTTTGACGAAGATTCCGGTCAGTTGATGTATTTCAAAGATCGGCAATGGTGGGTGAGGGATCTGGTAAATCACAGGACGATCCCCTTACCAATGCCTTCAGGGCAAGCATTAGTTGAACCTGGCAATACAGGGTTGAACGAATGGCCTGTCCTGCCTGTAATCGGGACAACTGAGAAATCAAAAGTGATTGTCAGTGGTATCTATGATCTTTTTTTTGTAGATCTTAACAGGCATTTAACGATGAGACTGACAGATGGCGAAAAAGACCGTGTCAGGTATCGCTTCGCAGTTAAACCGATGGGAAGCGGTTTCGGATGGAAGAGGCCAAAGAACCCTGTTGATCTTAATAAGGCTAACTTGTTGCAGCTGTTTGGTGAAAGGGATTTTAAAAGCGGTTTTTCATACTTGAAAGCCAAACAACTAAGTAAGGTTATATATGGCGACTATAATTTCCGCAGTATATTGACCAATGACAGTTCAGTCTTTGCTGTTTCGCAGAAATACCAGGAGCCATTGAAGATATTCGCTGTAAAATATTCCAAAGCAGATCACATATATGCTGATAATTCAGCGCAGTCAAACTACGACCCCTCTTTAAAAATGAAGATGCTTCATTACACCTTCAAATCCAAGGAATCAAATGCTGTTCTGTTATTTCCTAAAGATTATAATCCTTCGAAGGCATACCCAATGATTGTCAATGTCTATGAAGATACTTCAAAAAATATTCTGGAGAATAATATACCGAGTCTTTACGCTTCAGATGGCTTTAATTATCTGCATTATGTGCGGCAGGGCTACTTCGTTCTTTTACCCCAGTTGCAATATGAATTTCAACAGGTGCACAAGCGGTATGTAGGATCGTTGGAAGCTGCGGTCAGTGAAGCATTGTTGAACGGCAATATAGATAAGGGTCGTCTTGCGATTACGGGTTTGTCGTTCGGCGGTTATGAATCGGGATTGGCTATGGGTATGAGCAAACTATTCAGGACAGCAAGCATTGGAGTTATGATTTCCGATATGATCTCATACAGTTTTTCATATACCAATTTGTTTAATAACCCCAATTACATAAGAGCAGAAACACAGCAGCATGCATTGTCTTCAAGTCCTTTTGATAACTGGGAATTGTACAATCAGTATTCGCCATTGTACCATTTGAAGAAGGTGAACCAGCCTGTCCTTATCTGGGGAGGCAGCAAAGATAAAAATGTACCGCCTGCACAGTCTGTAGCCTATTTTCTTGGGCTGAAAAGATTATCTAAACCTGCGGTACTCCTGGAATATCCGGAAGAGCAGCATCAGATCGTTGATCCGGTCAATCAACAGGATCTGTCTGTCAGGACGTGGCAGTGGATGGAATACTACCTTAAAGTAAATCCGCCGGCAGAGTGGATCAGACCTATTATAGAAAAAGCTCCCTAGGGAGCTCTTTTTTTAATTTAATTTAATTTTCTGCTGAGCGTTACATCGCAGGTTAGCGGATGTTCCTGATCAGCGCCGCTTGTTCCGAATGCCTGCTGGCTGCCTTCCATTCCGTCAACGGTACAGATGGGCCCGGGATCTGTCGAACAGGTAATCACCTGATCACACTCATTAGTGCTGAAATTGTAAATGTAGGCTTGTCTATCTACAAGTTTACGCTCATTAGTCTTTGCATTCTGCGTTGCAAATGCACTGCCTGCTGCAAATAAAATTGCGAATGCAGGTAAAATAAATCGTTTCATAATAATTGAATTTTGGTATTTTCGCCTACTCTGGTGTACAGGTTTTCGGCTTCCCCTGTTTCTGTGGCCTACAGATTATCTTCTTCGCTGATAGCGTATGAGTTCGTTTCCGGTCAGTGCATAGAGGTACTGTCTTGTGATTAAAATGCTTCTGGCTTTATTTTCCTGCCTGTTCTTAATGTAAAAACTGTACTGATAAGTTTGATTGTTATAATCATAAACATCGACAACCCTGGAGTTGTTCCACCGGCTTCGCGATTCGAATTGTCCCCTCAGAGCAGATACATTATATAGATATCCGGCAAAGGCGGCCTGAAAAAGATTGACCTCAACCGGAGGAGCCGACATTTTGGTTTTGCCATCCGACATTTTGCGTAAAGTAATCCTGGCAGTTCTCACGGTATCTATGGTTTTAGCTTCTTTTTTATTGAGCAGTAGATTGTCCGAGACGATGTACTGGTTTCGGTAGAGGTAGGTATAGACTGCTTTTTTGCTGACAGCATCATAGCTTAGCTGACCGTCTGTATCAAAGAGCCCGTCAATCTGCTTTTCAAGGATTTGGTCATTTAGTTCCGTTCGACCTGTTTCGGTGTTGATAGATCCCAAAACAGATTTTTTGCCTTCTGTCAAGGTTGCCCTGAACAAATACTGATGAGCGGATGTCATCTTTATCTGCGAAAAAAAAGGTGGTTTAAAATCAACTTTGGCTGCCTGTAGATCAGGGAATTGTCCCTGTAAGATGACAGGCACTGTTCCGTCCGATAAACTGAAGTAAGGATACGAAACGCTGAGCTCGATCTTTTTAAACGGCAGCTGGTCGTCTGAAATCTTTAACGTATCTATTTTTGCCTTTGCTTCATGTGGTGCTAAGGTTGCCATCAGTAACGGGGCTTCCCTGTTGCCTAAAAAAACAGTGTCTCCATGGTAACCTGCAAAATAAAAGGATGATGCATTTAGGTCGATTATTGTTTCATCTGTGATTGGGTGCGGCAAAAAACGGCGTGTAAAGTTGTTTTCACTTCTCATAATGTGTTCTGATGATAGAAACAATAGGAGCATCAGTCCGCAAGACACGACAACATTCAAACTTATCATCGGAATCAATCTTTTGACGCCTGCTTTACTTTCTTTTTCAGTCATCAGGAGTGCGACGATTGCCAATAGGATGCAAGCGGCATTGAACAGCAGATGTTCACGCCATCCCAATTTTTCCAGGATGCCTCCACAGGAACATGGGATAAAGTCACTGTAATTGAGGATCAGGTATATATAGGTGGTAAACATGACCATCAGAGCCAGCGATGCGGACAGGCCGTAAGTTCTCCACTTGGGATACAGCAATAATCCTGCAGCCAGAAATTCTGCGCCCAGAACTCCATAGGAAATGAATCCGGCATAGGCGCTTAATATAGGAGACTGTGCAATCTGGAGCTGAAAATTTTCAAAGTCCAGGATTTTACTGAAACTTGCATAGCAGAATAACACTACAAAAAAGTAGCTGATAAGTTCTGATGTTCTTGTTTTTAGGGTATCCATATTGTCTTATTTATCCTTGTCTGACTAATATCCATTTTACTTTTTTCCCGCAGTACGCAGGCATAGATTCACCTTTTGAAACATACACTGTTGTCGATACGGGGCCTTCTGTTTCCCAAGCTCCGCTGACCGTACATTTTTTACCGGTTACAATAATAATCTTCTGTAATGGGAGATTATGACTCATGTTTTTAATGTCGTTATTTCCGCACATTTTATTTCTTTACCGTATCCACTGGTAGTCTCCAGTGGGATTTGTCCTTTCGCGGTTCGTCGTCGTCACCAGTGTCGGGTTTGGCCATATTACTGGTATTGGTTTCTTCACCAGAATGCCGAGAGTACACGGTTGTCCTTTGAGAAGATTTGTTTGCCTTTTCCAATTGTCCTTCAGATTTTGAATCAAGTTCGGATCTGTCACATGCCTGCAGTACTATAGCTGCGGCTAAACTTAAAATAGAGATATACTTTTTCATAATGTTTCATGATGTTTTAAAAAGTTATCCCGGCCGGTTTTACTTAGAATTCTTGATTCGAAATTAGATGTAATAGGGTCGATAAAAAAGGCATTGTGGTAACTGTTGATCTGTTGTTACGTAATGATTGATCATGCATTACCACTGTTTTTGGTTTTACATTTTTGATAATCATATTTTTAGATCAGTAATCATTTTTATACAGATATACTGGAATATACTATTCAACAATTTTTTAAATTTGATATAACATTATCATGAAAAACTTTAGAAAAATCCTTTTATTACTGGTAATTCTTGCATTCTGTAATTTTAAATGCCAGGCTGTTAGTGATAAGTCATATTCAGATCTTACGGACTTGTTTGATGCTTATCCCGAAAATGACGAGCGTGCTCTGGTTTTTGTTAATCTGTATATCGCAAAAGCAAAAAAGGAACAGAAATTCTCCAAATTAATTGCTGGCTATGAAGAAGCGGAATACTACAGCAATTCAGCAGAAAAAAAAATAAAGTATGCGGATAGTGCTGTTGCAGTTGCTCTCAAATCTAAAGATGCTGATCTGATCTCTACATCATATCTGAAAAGGGGCATTATTTATTATTACAACAAACGGAATTACAGAAGAGCGTTGAAGGAGTATCTTGAAGCTTTTAAAAATGCAAAGAATACAAAGGATCTTTATCTTTACTACAAAATTTTATACCATTTGGGAATGGTAAAGTCTTATCTGGGGCTTTATCAGGAAGCTGCCACTCATTTTGTCCAGGCAGCTGATTATTACGAGAAACAGGTAACTTCTGAAGTCCATCCGCATAAAAGGCTTAATAATGAACATGGATACCTGAATAGTATCTACAGGCTGAGTACTTGTTACAGAAAGCTGCAACTTTACCGGAAAGAAGATTCACTGATTGACATCGGTACCAAAAGGGTTGTTTATTCAGATCAGTTTTCATTGGAGTTTGCATATTTTCAGAAAGCATTGGGAATACAGGGTTTAAGAAGTAGCGACATTGGTTCAGCAAAGTTTTATCTTAAGAAGGCAGAAAATATACTTAAAAGGAAAAATGATTTTGTGGCTTTGGCAACTGTTGATTTTTATCTTGGTAAACTTCATTACAATGAGGGCAATAAAAATGAGTCATTGGTGTATCTTAAAAAAGTAGATTCGATACTCAACGAGTATAATTTTGTGACACCTGAAATATTAGATAGTTATAAATTTCTGATCCATTACGCAAAAGAAGACCATAATGGCAGTCTTCAATTATACTACACTAATCAACTGGTAAGAGCAGATTCAATTGCGCGAGCAGATTTTGCTGATCTTACTACGAAAATCCATAGTGGTTATGATATTAATTTGCTGGAAGAAGACCGTGATAAGATCGCACGGAAGCAGAAGTATGGAAGTATCCTTTTCAGTGCAGTTATAGTTTCGGGAACGATTGCATTTTTCTTTTATACAAAACGGTTGAGAGAAAAAGAGAAAATGACTACAGAAAGGTACATTGGGCTGTTGGAGAAATTCAAACAGATTGATGAGGTGCAGGAGGAATTACCTCAATATGACCACAGGATTAAAAGTATTTACAATGACCAGGCTATTGAAACCGTCTTGAACAGCCTTAAAATTTTTGAGAAAAAAAAGCAATTCCTGGATAAAGACCTTAAGCTACCTGATGTAGCGGCTTTGATCAACAGTAATCGATCCATTCTCTCATTTGTCCTCAATGAGCACCTCAATATGACTTTTAGCGAATACCTGAAGAGACTTAGAATACAATATATTACGAAAATGCTATTAGAAGACAGAATGTATTTAAAGTACAGCATGGATACTTTGGCTGCGGAATGCGGTATGAAGAACAGAATCGTATTCTCCAACCACTTTTTAGAGATCAACGGCATCCGTCCTATAGATTTTGTCAGAAAAAGGCTTGAGGAACTTAAGAAATCTTAAAAATTTATTTTTTAAGCCCGATTTTTACGTGAACTAAAAAATGATACGTATGAATGGGCAACAATTTAAAATGAAAGTTGATCATCTGTGGAGCACTCTTATGGCCAATGTGGATCAGATCAATAGAGGCGGGAATGATATGATCAGCCGTGCTGAGGAAATCTTGATGGAAACTGATGCGGCTATAAGGCAGCTGAAAGTGGTTTTCAGGCAATACCGATTTAAAGACTGGAGTGAGGAAATATACTTTTTTAAAAATACGAAGCCACAATTCGTGGCAGTATATATCTATTATTCCAAGATTCTTTCCATAGAAGCTTCTAAGCCTTTTACAGATACAATGGCTTTAAGATCGTACTACGAAAATGAAAGAAAACAACTTTTATACTTTTATGGTGAGCAGAAGGAATTTATCAATTACTACCGACGGAAATCAACTTTTTTAGATAACAAATATTTTCTGCGTTTCAAATTTGATTTTAAGCTAAAGTTAAGCGCTGAATTATACAGCTATGATGAAGAGTTTTCGACTTCTCACGATCATTTGGTTTCTCAGATCATCGCCAACGATCTCCTTGATGAATATTTAACGAATAAGATTAATTCAAATGAGAACATCGCAAGTTCAATAGATAGAATCCGAAACTTGGAATGGACTGCACCCAAAGTTGCTCTTGTTGAATTGCTGTATGCTCTGCATCAAACAAAATGCTTTAACGGAGGTCATTCAGATTTAGCCGAAATTTTCCGATGGGCCGAGAATTCACTCAACATCACTCTGGGCAATTATCACAAGACACTAAGTGAAATACGCTTAAGAAAAAAAGAGAGAACAAAATTTTTATCATTGCTTCAGCATAATCTTGATCAATACCTGAATGATCTTGATAATTAGAAATCGTTTTAAGCTATGGTTTATTGTAGGCTGTATATTCTTCGGTAGTACCGTTAAACTACCGAAATGTCAATTGATTATTTGTTATTTACTCATTTACTGTGTCCAATAGATGCATTTAGCCTGCAGTTGGATTGTTTTAGATTCAATTGATATTTCAAAAAAGTAACTTAAGCGGAATAGTAGAATCAACAAGAAGAAATTCCTTTAATTATGGTACAGTAAGTGATATCAACGGTCGATTATAGCATGTTTACATTGTTTTTTATAAGTTTCAACAGGATAGAATGAAATTACTATCTGACTTTGATTTAAAATCTCGTCATTCATAATGCTTACAACAAATTCTTTCGGTAGTACCGAAAAACTACCGAAAGATATTTTGGTCATTTTTGAAATTTTGTGAATCGAATTATAATTGGATGAGTTACTAATTAACATTTTTTAATTCAATTCAGAAAAATAATGGCAAATGAAAAATATAGATCCTCAAACCCCGATATCTCAGTTGACCGTCGCGGAATTTTTAGAGATTTCAAAGAGAGTCAATTCAGAGAAAAAATATGAATATGGATTAAAAGGCCTGGCAAAGATCCTGGGATGCTCTGTTTCGAAAGCCTCAGAAGTAAAGTCCTCCGGAATCTTGAATAAGGCCATCATCCAAAACGGAAATATCATCATCATTGATAAAGAAAAGGCGTTACAGCTTTTCGGTAAAAAATAGTGAATGTATTACCTTGAACTCATTGAAAGGTTTTGGATATTTAACGAAAAGGCAAAGCCAGGCTCGACCGCTATTGCAATGTACCTGTACTTACTAGAAACAGCAAAGGCTTGTGATGACTATGATTTCCAAGTCTCTGATGTTGTTTTGAGCAAGGAGCTTGGATTGACGAGACCAACTGTAAAGTTAACAAAAGAAAAACTCCGGGATTTGGGGCTGATTAAATTCCGGACTAAAAATGGAATTCCCTGCTCTTACAGATTGGTCTTGAGTTATTCTTTAGAGACCTCCGAGCCTGTAAAAATAGAGAATGATAAAGCTGAACTACTACAAACTTTTCAAAAATACAATGATGATGAGGATCCCCTTATCAGAAGGAACAGATTCGAAAGTTCATCTTTGATTGCAGGTGATGAAATTAAACTTTCATCACCTCAACTTGCAAATGAAAATATTGAAATTCCTGAGTTTGAAGAGTTCTTGGCGTATGCTCAGGCATTAGCAGCTTATTATCCTGAATTGGATGTGCTGGTTAAGGGTAAATATTACAGCTGGAAAGATAACGGGTGGAAAAATAATGCTGACAGGCTCATTACCAATTGGAAATCTTCATTGAAAAGTACCCTGCCATTTTTGAAAAATGCTGCTGACGATGATCAGCTGTCACTCCAAACCATTCCAGACATTAAGAGACCAAAGTCCAGCTATGGTAAATAGATATATGCTTAAATAGTAAGAAAGAGGAAGTTCAAAATTTAATTTTATGGCGTTTCAGGAAAAGGATCTTCGGCTGATCCGCAAAGAGTTTGAAGATAAAACTGAAAATAATCCCGAGAGGATAAGGTTGGGGAATCATTTTGTAGACGATTTTATTTTTGAGGATCACGAAGCTGCTGATATCCCGATCAATGCTTTAAGGGTGATCTTCAATATCATCTCCATCATAAGCAATGAACAGTTCCGTCCCGAAGACCGTCCGAAACAACTTTCACTTTTCGATGATGAATTTGAGACGGAGAACAACATCTTTGCCTCCATGAAGATCAGGAATAATAAGATCTCTCCAAGCGGTTCCACCAAACAGGTTGTTGATGCCTATGAATTTCTTGCCAAATTCAAAATGAGCTGGTACAGATCTTTCAATTCTAAAGGAAAGGAAATTAAGACTTTTGGTGGACTTATCTCAACGCCTAGTTATGACCTCAGGGGTTATACCAGTTTTTTAATAAGCAGTTATTGGCTCAAGAAACTGATGGTTATTCCGGAGTATAATTATGTGCTTTATAATCTGGTTTACAATATCCGAAACAACAAACACATCATTTTCGCCATCTGGCTCTCAAAGCTGCCCGCTAATGGAACAGCTGTGAAGCTATCTACGCTGAATAAAAAATTTGGAGTGAATTATAAGACAGCCAATGATCTCTGTTTCAAATTTCTGAAGCCGGCAAGGCTGAGCTTGGACCAGTACAATAACTTGTCATTTACGTACAGGTACAAAGGAGATTCGATATTTATCTTTCCTTATTATACAAAAATTAAGACAGACATTAATCTTTGTTCTAAAAATGCAGGCTCTCATGAGATTACTAGGAGATTGCGGTATTTCAGTAAAAGATATGCCCTGCAGGAAAATGATATGGCTCAGTTTACCTATCAGTACAAAAATATTGTCCAGACCCGTGAGCTGATTGAAAAGGCTTTCAGGGAATTTATCAGATCCAACAGATCGAGGGGGATAAAGTCAACTTCATTTCAGGGTAAAGCATTTCTAAATGAAATTCAAGACATCATTATAAGATTTTACAGGGATAGCAGAATGGGGAAGTTGCTACCAAACGGATATCCTGTTATTGTATGAATTCGGAATTGCGCTCATCCGTATTTCGGAATGGCACTCATTCTAAAGTCGGAATTGCACTCGCTGAAGTTGAGATTGTCTTAAAATTTGGATCTTTTGAGTTTGGTTTTCGGAATTGCGTTCATTCCAAATTGTTTAGAGAGTGAATAAGTATAGGAAATTGTGGATAAACCGGAAAAAAAATTGAAAAGCGAAAATTCAATTCGAATATGCGCTCATTCTTTTAAAGGTTTTTTTTCGGATTTGCACTCATTGATCTTTCGGAATTCCTCTGATCTGTGATTCGGAATTCCACTCATTCCAAAATGATTTCAAACCTTTTATGAGAAGCTGATAACGCGGCTGGTTAAAAGTACTCTGAAAAGAAATAAAAAGTCTTTTTTTTATTAAAAGGGAACTGGGCTCAGAAATTTTGCTTTAAAAAGAAAAAAAATGAACTGCAAAAAAATAAAAGAGAAAGTAAGCATCAGAACGGTTCTGGAATCATTCAACCTTTTTCCGGTAAAGGAAAATAGGAAAACGGCTTTCTATTTTGCTTTGGACCGTGAAGAAAAAATTCCCAGTTTATCGGTTGATTTTATTAAAAATAAAGCATTTGATTTCGGGACAGGAAAAAGTTATGATGTGATCTCGATCGTTCAGCAGGTCAACAGATGTTCTGTTTCTGATGCATTGAACTATCTTAACAAATTTGACCTTTATGTTCCAGAAAAGGAGAGTGTCACAGAGCTTGATGATAGTAAGAATTGTGAAATTATCCACGTTAGAAATATCATACATCCGGCGTTAGTTCAATATTTAAAAGCCAGAAAGGTTTTTGAACAAAGACACTTGGTGACGGAGATCGTTTATAGACTGGATGGCCGAAATTTCTTCGGAATTGGGTTTTTGAATGATTCAGGAAGCTATGAAATTAGGAACAAATATACCAAGATCTGTTTGGGTCTGAAGGATGTTACCTTGATCCCATGTGATTTGAATAAGAAAAGTGAAGTTCTCATTTTTGAAGGTTTTTTTGATTATCTCACCTATAAGAATATAGAGAAAGTAGAAAATTCAATGCCGGATCATCTGATCCTGAATTCTACCGCGATGCTTTTTAAAGTAAAAAACAAATTAAAGGATTACGATAAAATTTCTCTCTTCCTTGATAATGATTTTAATGGTAAGGCTACCACAAAAATGATTGAAAATGATTACGAAAATGTGGAAGACTGTTCTCTATTTTACAGAGATTACAATGATCTGAATGATTGGTTCTGTAATTTCACGGAAAAATTATGACTTCTGATGCTTGTTAACTGCCTCTTCAATATCTTCTTTGACAAACTCCCAATACTTTCCGTAAAGACAGATGGGATCGAAATCATCATCAGCGGATATGAAGTTTGTAAAGTTTTTTAAAATCAAATCTTCGTCGTGAGAGTAGGGGTAACGCTCTTCGTGAAGTTCTAACATCTTGCTAATACCATAATTAGGAAGACACTCGTGCAGATCCCAGAAGTCTTTCTTACGCCCACCTCTTTGTACCACATCTATTTTCATAGCAATGATCTCCTCTATGGTTGCCAATCTTATTTCGTCAGATATTAGTACAGGCCTTATGAAGGTATCTGTATAATAAATGTCAAGTTTTACGTTATTATTTTTATCAGTTCCGACAAGATAGGATTTTCCCATTGCCGGCTCAAGATCATCGGAAGAATCTACATAAGCAAATGCAGATCTGAGAAAACGGTCGATTTCTTTAAAATCAATATTTCCATAAGGTACATCACTGAACAGGTCTATATCTATAGACATACGATGACCAATCTGAAGACTTAGGGACGTACCTCCTACAAGCCTGAAATCCTTAAAGACTTCTGAAGCCATCAGGATCCGCAGGCTTTCTTTCAGTAATTCATTGACGGTATTATAATACATATAGATCATCGTGATTTTTTATGCAGTTTCATTGGTTGCGAGGTGGTTGAATTTAACGCTGTTTCAACTTTTCTTTTTCCGTAAAAACGGATGGTTTCATTTTTTTCATCTTCGTTTCCACGTTCAAACACCCTTTTTATAACTGCATTATGCTGTCTGTTCCAATCAATTCGGTCGATGTCTGTGTCCCAGAACAAAGACCTGCGAAGAATTGATAATTTCGGCGTTTCCTTCATCTTCTCCTTTTCAAGCTTAATGTCATAATAACTTTGAAGGATAACGATGCTCCCTTCTTCCAGCTGAAGTTCTTTCTCAATCTTAAGTGCAAGGGCAACAGGAATCTTTCTTTTTCCTTTGGTGATATTATTAATGGCCTGAGCAGATTCACCGATTGATAAAGCAAAAGGGCGCTTTTTCAGCGATCGCTTTTCCAGCTCACGTTCAAGAACAATTCCCGGATGTATCCCTTTATATTTTAACAGTGATTTCATCATACAAATATAAACAAATTTGTTTATATATTTTGAATACTTATATTTTATTAGATTAGCCATAATTGAATGGTCACAGTACTATAAGATGGCAGTCTTTTTGGCACATTTTTGACCAGTTCGCATCTGGATATATTTTCCATTGTAATAATAATTTTCAATTTCACAATTAATTTCCATACATATTATATAAACCTCTATTTGATATCATTTTTTGTAAATTTATACTTAAGAATATTTATATGTTTAGACATAAGGGCAAGGGTCGTACTTACTCCCACAATCTTAAGTTAGCTTCAATATTATCCACTGTTGCCGGAATTGTCAATATTGTTGGCGTTTTGTCAGTACACGTTTTGACGACCAATGTAACAGGACATTTTGCATTTTTCTCGGAACAGTTGTTCCTGAAAAGCTACAGCGCAGCCTTTATTTATCTACATTATATTGTAGTTTTTCTGTTAGGAGCATTTGTATCTGGATTGATTGCCGAATTGTCTGCAAAACGAAGGTCACATATTTCTTATAGCATTCCACTGATAATAGAAATATCTATTATGTTATCTTTAAGTTTTTCTTCTTTCTTGCCTTATAAAGGAAATCAATTACTATCTATGGTTATATCCTCAGCATTGCTATTTTCAATGGGGTTACAGAACGCATTGGTAACGAGGGTGTCCCAATCGGTTGTAAGAACGACTCACCTGACCGGTTTATTTACGGATCTTGGAATAGATCTTTCCAAATTATTTTTCCCTAAAGAAAAGTCGGAATCCTTAAAATTGAATAAAAGTATTTTACTAAAATTAATCATTATTGGCTGTTTTTTTCTCGGAAGTATGTTGGGCGGATTCGGATATAGGTATTTTGAATTAAAGACACTCTTTATCCCAGTTTTGTTTTTACTTCTGGCGTTATGGTACGACAGGATATTATTTCGTTTTTATACGCTGAAAAGAAAATTTCACCATATTGAATAATTTCCATCCATTTTATCTTTTGAAGTGAGGTATTATATTAACTGTATCAAACAATCCAACACTCATAGATGACCTGTAGAAAATGATTCCATGTTATTCAATAAACCTGAGTGAAATAAGTATAGGTGCAAATTCAAAGCTGTATAAAATAATACCAGCCCAACTTTAAGCTGATTATAGTGATAAATCAAATTTTATCGTACGTAATATATAGCAAAAAAGCACTGTATTACCTGCTTAAAATATGCTTAGGTAAAGTCTCGTACCTGCATAAAATGACTATAGCTTCAGAAGGAGTTTTCTTATTTTTTTTGTTGAATGCAAAATGATTATACTTTAATTTCTGAAAAATTGTAGAACTGTCGGTGTGCAAGATGTGTCTTTGTATATACAAACTTTTCAAGTTTGATATTCAAAGGCCTTCTTGCCTTTTTTGCAAAAAGGGGAAAAAACTTCGGAACTCAGTTTTTTTTTATCGAAAATTTGAATAGGATTCCAGATTAGCCCAATTTATTCTTTTTTATTCTTTTCAGTTTCCAGACTCATCCAGAGTATTTTAATTTAGCCCAGCGCCCTTTAATACTATTGTTTTAACGGTTTTGATGCTCCAACTTTGCAACAGAAATTTAAATCAAAATGCAAATGAGAAAGTTAAATTACCTTCTATTCGTTTTAATTACAACATTACTTTACGGGCAAGTCGGCATCAATACCCAAACACCAGAAACTACTTTGGAAGTTGTAGGAAAACCAAATGATACGAATCATTACGACGGGATTATTCCTCCACGGATTACAGGTGACCAGTTAGCTGCAAAAACATATTCATCTGCAAAAAAAGGAGCTGTCGTATATGTAACAACTTCAGCTACTAATCTATCCGGTCAGGTTATTTATATCACAAAGCCTGGATTGTATTATTTTGACGGTAATCTTTGGAAGTCTTTTATACAAGAAGACCCACTGAATATGGTCGCACAGAGAGGCAATACTTCAACGGTTGAATTAGTAGTGAAAAATAGCTTAAAACTTGATTTTGATCAGAAAGAAAATTATATCCTTGGAAAATCAAGAAGTCTGATTACCGGTGAATACAATTCGATTGTTAGCACAGATTCCAATATTACATCAGGAAAAGGAAATTCTGCCAGTGCCTATGCAATGTCTCAAGGTGAAGTGACAGGCAAGCTGAATTACGGTACCGGCGTCTCGGCACTGAACGGTATTGCTAACGAAACAATTTCAGGAAGCCGAAATATAGGGATAGGTCCGGGAGCAATGTCCTACATCACATCCGGAAATGATAATATATCCATTGGCTACCTATCCGGCACCGGGAATCGAACAGGCTCCAACAATATTTTTATTGGCGTTGGTGCTGGAAGTCCTGCGACAGGCAACAGAAGCATCAGTAATAAACTGGCCATCCATTCAACCCCCGTGACAACAAGTTCAACCAGCTTTTGGGACAGTATCACGAATAATTATACGGATTACAAGTTTGCGTTGATCTCGGGGGATTTTTCTGAAAGATGGCTAAACATCAATGGTAAGCTAAGCGTTACCCCTGCCCAAATGCCCAATGCAGACGGAGATTCATCCTATTCAAAGAAAGTTGTTGCCAAGACGGATGGTTCATTTGGTTTTGCAACGGAAATAATTCCTGCGCCACCCAATACCGGAACATATATCTTAAAAAGCGTAAATGGTGTAGTCAGTTGGGTAACACCGTAGAAGGATAGTTTGCAGTTTTTGTTAACCTCACGATGTATAGGTCAATAGTTTTAAAATCTAAAAAATAGAAACAATGAAAAACTATTTCAAATTTGTAGGTCTGCTTCTCTGTATTTCTCTGACATCCTGTAAATCTATTATCTCAAATCCAGGCAAACCATTAAAAGATCATTCTTTGGAATTACATCAGAAATATGAAATTCAAGATTTCACTGCGAAAGTTCATAAGATTAAAGTAACATCAATTGATAGCAAAAACATCTATGGCATTTCCAAAAAAGGAGATCTCATATCAATTGACAAAAAACAGATCAGGGAAGTGAAAAAAGTAAAAGTCGTCAGTTCTATTGCTGTTGGCATTATGGCAATCGCGTCGGTGATCTTTGTTCCGATCTAGAAAACAGTATTTAGAAAATCAAATCTGAATATTGAAATGAATAGGGATGAAGCAAAAGATGAAGTAATTTTTTTCAGGATCAAGAGTCAAAAAAAGAAAAACTGGAAAAAAATCTGTTCCAAGAGGAATATATCTCTGACCAGTCTGATCATCAATTCGGTAGAGAACAGGATCTTAGATGATGAAAGGAAAAAAGTACTGGCTTTCATTGAAAAGCAGGATAACATTTTCGGAAAGATTGAAACCAACATCAATCAGGTTGCAAAAATAGCAAATGGTCAAAAATTTATCAGCGAGAAAGAACTCAGAAATTTTTTGGATAAGCTATCAGAGATCGCAATTCTGAAAAAAGAACAGAACGAGATATTTACAAAGATCTACGAGAAGCTATCAGGATGATTGTGAAAATTATGGATCCGGCAGGTCCCAGTTTTCCCGGGGTTCATTATAACGATAAGAAAATTGACAAAGGAAGCGGGGAATTAATGCTGATGAAAAATTTTCCGTCCTTCATTAACGAATCAAGCAGTAAGGAGCAGGTAAGAAATTACCTGAGAGCTATTTCGATCGGGAATAAAAAAGTAGTGAAACCTCAATTTCATGCGATGATCTCCACGAAATTTCAGGGACATTCAAAAGAAGAGCTGACCAAGATCGCAGAGAATTTTATGGATGAAATGAAATATGGCGGACAGCCTTTCATCGTGGTATTCCATAAGGATACAGATAATAATCACGTCCACCTTGTCTCTACAAGGGTTGATAAGACCTCCGGAAAGAAGATCAATGACAGCTACGAAAAGCTTAAGGGCCAAAAAGCTTTGGCCAGAGTAATGGAAAAAATGTACGGAATCAATGAGGAGGAAAAATTGAACAAATTATTGAACTATAAAGTCAGCTCTGTGGGTCAATTGGAAACTTTACTTAACAGAAATGGTTACAAAATAAACAGAAACACAAATGATGAAAATTTTTATAGCATTTTAAAAAACGGAGTCTCACAGCAGACACTATCAGCAAATCAGATCGTATTCCATAACCAAAAAAATGACCCCAGGTCGAGACAGATCAAGGCCATTCTGAAAAAATACAAGGAGCTGTATTCCAACAAAGTTTTTAAAGTTGTAGACAGCAGGCAAAGTCAATCAATGCTCCCTAAAGAGAACATATCTGGGAAAGAAGATCATTCAAAATCAAAAATTGAATTTGAAAGTGAGCTACAGAAAAAGCTGAAGGAAGTTTTCGGGATTGATATCGTATTTCATCAGGTTTCTGAAAAATCTCAAAGCAAAGAAAAATTGGCAGGAGGACTCCGCCCTTTTGGTTACACATTGATCGACCACAGATCGGAAAGAGTCTATAAAGGAAGTGAGATAATGAAAATGAACGAATTATTTGAATTCACTTCCGAAAGATTGGACAAGAAGCTTTTTGAGATCATGAAGGATTATAACATTCCGGATCAGGAACAAAAAAAAATATTGTTGGATATTTTGAAAAGACAATATCCTGAAACGGAGATCAGGGAGTTTATGCTTTTTGAAAACAAAGGAAAAAAAGACCTGGAGACGTATCGAAAAGTTCAGTCTGAAGTAAAGGAGCTTATCAATAACTATAAAAACACAAATGATGAGAAAAAAGATATTTCAATACTTAGAGGTGAAGATGGAAAGATGTACGCCGTACATACAAGATTCCATTATATCGTAGAACTGCAATCATTAATCGGTGAAAAGGAGTATCAGAAATTTCTGAATCCGGCTATCGCGAGTGAAAGCCGAACTGAAAACAATGAAAAAACCGAACTGAACCAGGCGGTCAACGAGATGCTTTATGAGTGGATGAAAAATTCAGGAGCTTCAAAAGACCCTGCTGAAAATGAATTGAAAAAGAGAAGAAAAAAGAGACGGTAGACCGAAGTTTGGCTAGCAGTCAAAGATAGAACCATAAACATCAACCATCCTATGATAATCACTTTTGCAACCCAAAAAGGAGGAACCGGAAAAACAACATTGGCGATCGCTTTTGCCAATTACATTTCCACCCTTTCAGACAGAAAGATCAAAGTGTATGATTTTGATTACCAAAAATCCTTTTACTACAAGTGGAAAGAAGATGAAGCCCTGGAAATTCCAAAATTGTATGATGTAGAGATCATTGGTGAATATAATGAGCAGCCGTTTTCTGACTTTGAGGCGATCATCGATCTGAAAGAAAGCGAGGAGATCAACCTATTTGACCTGGCAGGAACACTCGATGTGAAGTATAGCGACCTACTGATATACAGTGATTTTATCGTGCTTCCATTTGAGTACTCAGATGTATCTGTAAAGTCGACCCTGGTTTTCATCAATATGCTCGGACTATTGGAAAGTGAGGGCGAAAGAATATTTATAAGATCCAAATATGACAAAGGATACAAATATCTGAATCAGGAAGCAATGGACAAAGAGCTGGCAAAATACGGAATGCTGCTGCCAAGTCCAGTATTCAAAAGAAACTGCCTGCAAACGATCAATACCAGAAGCCTGATAGGCAAGCAAAAATATGCGGTAGAAAATACTTTCGCCGAACTTATAAAGCATATCAATGAAACCTCGAAGATCAAAATACCGATAATGGACAAGAAGGAAAAAAAACAAAAAACAAATACCAACCCATAAATCAGAAAAAATGATAAAAATCTCACTTAGCATACTGACCGTTTACCTGATCTACTACACCGGTAATATCTTATATGACCTGTTTCTCAAAAAGGAAAAATATCTCTACAAAGAAGATACCGAAGAATTTTCCCTGTCAGGGATTTCCTACCAATACGAAGGATCTGCTCAAAATGTGGTGATTGACGATGTGGAGAATATCAGAACCCCAAGATCATTCAGCAGTAGCGAACTGATCCCCATTTCCAACGAAGAATCGGAAGAAAGACCGGATCTGCATTATCTGAAGGAGAAATATGAATCTGAACAAGATATGGAGGAACAGGAGATGGTATCAAAACAGGATCCTAAAGAAACTGAAAATCGATCCGATCCTGAAATACCTACATCAGGAAACGAGCCGTCGGCTGATAAAGAACAGGAGTTCCAAAAACCTGCCGAAGTGGCTCATCACAGCAATATTTCCAACAAAGACATAGAAAATTCCAGAATTATAGAATGGAAAAAGATGCTCAATCTTTCTGAGACCCTGGTTCAATTGGTTTCCAATAACGATGGACACAAAGTGTACCAATCCACTATGTAAAATTCACTCATAAACACATAACTATCTAATAAACAGCGGATTAAAAATCCGATGCAGGGTAAACTATGGCCAAAATCCAACATTCAACCCATTTATTAACCTTCTAAAAGCACATTTATTATGAAGCAAAAATTTAAAAAACGCAATGTGATGAAAAAAGTACTAACAGCCTTTATCATTCTCCTGGCCGTAACCCCGGCCTTTGCACAGGGCGGGGCAACAGCCATCTCGAACGCCGCCGATGACATCAAGGATTATTGGGATCCCATCAAGCTGATCTTAAAGGCAGTTGGAGGATTAGTAGGTTTCATCGGGGGACTTCGCGTGTACAACAAATGGACGAATGGCGACCAGGATGTCAATAAGGAAATCCTTGGTTATGGGGGAGCAATGATCTTCCTTCTTGTCGTTCCGGAATTCGTAACCGCATTCTTTGCCTAAAATGGGATTTTATCTCTACAAGGGGCTGAAAAAGCCCCTTGTATTCTTCGGACTCAAAGGCAAGTATATCTTCTATGCAGTGGGCGTGATTGGAGGCGGAGTGGTCTCAGCACTGATACTATCCAAGTTTGGTCTATTAGGTTCTTTACTGGGAATAGCTGTCACTGCAGGCGGTGTATATCTCATTTTCAAAAGACAGGACAGGTATGGTCTTTACGACAAGACCAAAAATTATGACCAGATCTTAATTTTCCCCAGAAGGCTGGACTATAAAAAACTTACAAAGAATGGCAGCAATAAAGAAACAGGCATTTAGCATTCCTTTCATTGGGTATGACCACGGAAAGGATTTCAATTGGGATTTTGATGTCCTTTTCGGACAGTTCGGAAATCCTATCATCGGAATCAGTATCAAAAATATTGTAGAACAGTATTCAGCCGATCCGGATAGCTATCTCAATTTCCATACGGTTTTGAATCAGGTGGTATCGATCATTGGAGAAGGAAGAATTGTCCAGAAGCTTGATATTTTTTCTAAGAAAAGATACACCGCTGAACAATCCAACCAATTTCTACAGCAAAAATATTCGGAACATTTTGAAGGCAGGCTATTCAAGACCATTGAAACCGTGCTTTTGTTTACGGATATAATTGATGATAAGCTGAAAAAGAAAATGAAGCACTATCATTTTTCTGATAAAAGCTATAAGGAATTGCGGGACAAATGCCAGAAGGTATTTATGCTTTTGAAGCAGAGCGACTGTGAACCTCAGTTTTTTTTCGAGAAAGATTTTGAATACTATATATCGGGCGTGTTGTCGATGAAGTTTTCGGATACTCCGACTTTTGATAATATAAAAAGCACCAACGAATTTTTACGTATCGGAAACCGGTTCGTGAAGAACATTTCTTACGTCGATGTCGAAAATATCGATCTGCCCTCAGAAATTGAACCTTATTCCATTCTTGGAGGCAACGGTGTAGCATCAGAGACGGCAGTTGACAATTTTAGCTTTATCAATGAACTGGAAGATTATGAGACCATAGTCTATAATCAGATCATTACAATTCCATTGCAGGCACCACAGCAAAGGGAGCTCGACAAGAAAAAGAAGAAGCACGAGGGAGCAGCCAACAACTCTCCGTCCAATGCGATCATAGCCGAAGAAATTCAGGCACTCCTTCAAAATATAGCGACTGACGGACAATTGGTGGTAAATGCCCATTTTTCCCTAATATTTTCAGCAGACACTCTGGAAAAAATGGAGGGGACACAGTCCCTGATTGAGAACAAGCTTTTTACAAAAGGGATCATCGTTTCTAAAAATGCCTATAATCAGTTAGAACTCTTTCGGTCGGCCATTCCCGGTAATGCCACCGAACTCAGGGAGTATGATCTATTTATGACGACAAGCGAAGCGGCCTTGTGTTTTTTTTTTAAAGAGAGTTACCCGGTCAATGAAGAATCCAACTTCTACCTAAGATTTACGGACAGGCAGGGTGTTCCACTAAAAGTAGACCCGGCTGACCTGCCGATGAAAACAGGACGGATCAACAACAGAAACAAATTCGTTCTTGGACCCAGCGGATCAGGCAAGAGTTTTTTGATGAATAATATTATAGAGCAGTATCTGACCTACAATTATGATGTGGTCATCGTCGATACTGGAGATTCTTATTCCGGTACCTGCAAGTATAAAGGCGGAAGATATATCCAGTACACCGAAGAAAAACCGATCACAATGAATCCTTTCCTTATGGATAAAAAACAATTCAATATCGAGAAAATTGAATTCCTGACGAATCTGATCTTCCTGATCTGGCAAGGTCCTGATGCATCGATGTCGTCTGCCCAAAAGTCAATTCTGGACAATGTGCTGATGTCTTATTATCACGGTTATTTCAATTCCGGAACAAAGTGGTATGAAAAAAAAACGTCTGAAGAATTGATCCTTTATCTGGGTAAATACAATATTCACGAAGAAGATATTTATGCTGAATATGAGAATGAAGTAAACGGACAAAATAACTATTACGATATTTTGGAAATTGCTTTCGACGCCAGCTCCGATGAAATAAAGGAAGCGGGAAGAAAATTACTGAAATTCTATCATCCGGATAAGAACATCAATAACCCGGAATATGACAGTGAAAAATTTTATAAAGTTTATGAAGCATATGAAACTTTGAATGATGAAGGCAAAAGAAAGATCTATAACGAAACCCAATTGATTCTTATCAGATCCAATGAAATCATCAAAAGACCTGAGACAGCGGGAGAATGGAACGAGTCATTTAGAAAGGCCATTATCAGGAAAATTAAAGAACTGGAAGAAAAGCTGATTGTCTCGGAGCTTTCGTTCAATGGCTTCTATGATTATTGTGACAAATTTCTTCCTATTTACTTAAATAACAAGAAACACAATATTATAGAAAAGGAATTTAATCTGCGCACCTTTTTGTTTGTCTTGCGGGATTTTTACAAAGGCGGGAGGTATGGAACAACGCTGAATGAAAGTGCTAATAATACGCTTTTTGATGAATCATTCATTGTTTTTGAAATTGATAATATAAAGGATAATCCGAAGCTTTTTCCCATCGTAACGCTCATTATAATGGACACTTTTATCCAGAAAATGAGACTGAGAAAAGACCGCAGGAAAGCCCTCATCATTGAAGAAGCGTGGAAGGCAATTGCCAGTAAACTGATGGGCGGTTATATCCTGTATCTCTATAAAACTGTAAGGAAATTTTGGGGAGAGGCTGTAGTAGTAACGCAGGAACTGGACGATATTATCGGAAATGCAGTAGTGAAAGACAGTATCATCAATAATTCCGATACGTTCATTTTGCTTGACCAGACCAAATTCAAGGACAATTTTGACCGTATTGCGGCCTTACTCTCATTAAATAAAGTGGAGCAGAACAAGATCTTCACCATCAACAACCTTAATAACAAGTTCGGTCGAAGCCGATTCAAGGAATTTTATCTGAAGCGGGGTTCAAAAGGGGAAGTCTACGGAAATGAAGTTTCCCTCGAACAATATTTGACCTACACCACGGAAAAGCCGGAGAAATCAGCAGTCGAATATTATGTCCGGAAATATGGCAATTATGATGACGCATTGCGCAAAATAATCGGCGATCTGAAAAGCTTTGGAGACAGTCTTGAAAATTTGGTGTCGCTTGTGAACTTATATCAAAATCCTTTGGATAATAAGATCGTTTCTTTTTACAGAATGATAAAAGAAGAACACAATGGGAAGAATGTTTTCAAGGTCATCTCACAGGAATTGGAAGACCGTCAAATCAGCTTTTCAGAATTAATAAATAAACAACAGTATGAAAAAGTTTAGCATTCTATTTTTAGGAGTTGGCAGTTTACTTTATTCTCAAAACACTTATATCGACCCAACGGTAACAGCAGCTATGATCCTGTATTCCGAGAATTTAAAAGCCAAGCAGAATGAGGTGATTGAAGAAACCTCAAAGTTGAAAGATGCTCAAACCTGGGTAGGGACCCAGATGGTAGTAGCGAACGATATTCAGAATAAAATACTGAAAGGCCTAAAAGAGGTTTCCGGTACGCTGCAAAACGGTATTCAGGTACAGGAGATCTATTCTGAACTCAATAAATGTTACAATTATTCTTCTCAGGTGGTGCAATTGGCATCGCAACATCCGCAGTATGCGATTTTTGGAACTAGGGCTACACAAAAAACCTATGAGCAGAGTCTGAAAATAGTAACCGATGTCTCAGACATTCTCGCATCCGGAGAACTAAATCTGGCTACTGCAGGAGACCGGTACAAAATTCTGCATAACATTTCCGGTAATGTAAAAAACCTGAAACTATGGCTTCTGGCGATCAAACTAAGACTGGAAAAGGCGAATCGATTGGGATTCTGGAATTCCATCAATCCTTTTGCAGGCTACATCAATACAGACAAAGCTATTGTTAAAAATATAATGAACAGGTACAAACGGAATTTTTAAAAGTAAAAGATGAAAAGGAAAATTATGATCGGCCTGCTTATTCCGACAGTATATATGATAACAATTTCTTCCGGTGGTGGTTCTACACCTGCGTGGCAGCAGGAAAATGTTTCCTTCGCGATGATGGACCTGGAGATCAACGCCACGATGAAAGAACACGATCGGCAGAAAGAAATGCGTGAAAAACAAACAATGAATGCTACTGTTGAGACCGCCAACAGAACGCAATGGAACCAATTCAAAGATAAGATCACCAAACTTCAGGACAGGTTGAGGATTGTTTCATTTGCCATTCAGGCTGTACCGACAGGAATTGTGATGAACAGGGAAATTAACAAAATTACCGACAACCAGGCGGCCATTATCAATGAGATCAGTACGGCACCGTATTCAATTATAACCGTTTTGCCTTCCCAGGTACAATTTGTTGATGACCTTCAGATGGTGACCAGGCTTGTAATGGGCATTGTGATCTCTTATGGTGCCATCAACCAGATGGAAAAATCTGAACGCAAAGTGCTATTGGACTATGCTTTAGGCGAAGTGAAAGCATTGAGCAGAAACTCAACGCATATGTTATTGAAAATACGGGATATAAAAGCCAAGGTCAACCGTAATAAAAGAGCCTTTCAATACTACGTCAACAGGGATAGGCAGGTTGTGGAGAATATAATGAACAATATCAAATCCTTTTAGAAATGAAATCGAAGATTATCTCCTTTCAGTCGATGAATGTATTTCGCGAATTCTAGAATAAAAATATATGAGCAAAAAACTACTTTTTGGAAGCATCCTGCTATTTTCCATTGTTTCGATAGACTGCCAGCAAATTGTGATCAATGACAAGCTTTTGTCACAGATCACCGTAAATCACGGTTTGCGGTTAGGAAGTGAACAGACCTTTTTGGATTCCTATAAAAAGCAGAAAGAACTGTATGACGATGTCAATAATAAAATAACACAAATTATTGCAATACAGGAGTACATCTATCAACAATTGAAAAATGTCAATTCGGCATTGACGCAGAGCAAGAAGCTGATCTACCTCTATCAATATTTAGGCAAGATTGTGACCAATTCCAACAAAATGCTGGACCTGTCTGCACAACATCCCGAATACTCGGTATTGATCTCAAAATACTATGCAGAGATCGGAAAACAGACCATCAAGCTTCAGCAGGAAGTCACTCAGGATATTATGAATGAGGATAAAGACTTTCTGATGGATGCAATGGATAGAGAGATGCTTATTGACAAGATATTTATAAGGGTCAGAAATATCAATGGGAATATTCTATACATCAATTTACGGTTGGAGAATGCCAAAAAGATCCCTTACCTATATCAGGTTCCTGTGCTGAGGAACTACATCAATATTGACAAAGGTATTGTCGGAGACATTATTTTAAAATACAAATACATTTTTAATTAAAAACTATGGAAACATTATTCAAGAAATTAAGCTTTTTCAAATTTTTATTGTTCACAGTCGCTTTGTTCGGACAAAGTGTAAAGAGACTGAATGACCCTTCGATAGTTGCGCAACATAAGAGAATGACCTTTGAAAGCTGGGGAGACTGGCGACCTTATCCAAAATACTTTTTAGGGATCCAGACCAATTTTGCCTATGCAACAGTATGGGGGATTTGGGCACCGAAGATCAACAGGGGTTATAAAGATGGGGATGATATCAGACCATTAAAACCTACAGGAGTACAAAATCAAAGGTTTGCACAGTTGAAATTTCAGGAGGAAGAAGCCAAAAAAATAAAAGCGGCTTCACATACCATACATAAAAGAAGCGTTCAGGATTTTGCCCATTGGACTTCCGCCACTGTTGATGCAGACCCTCTTTGGCTGTTGTATTACAAAAGAATGCTGAAACCCATCACAGAATTCCCGGATACGCCTCAAAATTTTATCGAGTGGCGGTTAAAGGACCAGCAAACATTTGAAACACTCAACTCAACAGGGACGATAAAACGATTACAGGAAGAACTGGATCTTATCAAGGAAAAATATTCAATGTCAAGAAGTATGGATATGCCGAGAGGTAAACGATTACTGATGTACCACGAAACTCTAATTAGGTGGAGAAAATTTGTACAGGAATTAAGAAAGTACAATAATAGGACGACACTTCTTACGGATTATAAAAATATCTTGAAAAACCATTCCAATTACGCTTTAACTCCTGCGTGGACACCGGCATCAGACCAGCAAATTGTTCAAAATATGATGCTTCACTATAAACACAGATATTAAATATGAACAAAAAACTAACACTTACTTTTTGCTGTATAGCATTGCTGCTGCCAATCGTTGGCTTTGCCCAGACAGATAGTGATTACAGTAACCTTCTCCAGTTTTTAAAGGGCGACGGTGCCTTTGAGAAATGGTTTATGGAAGTTTTTACAAAACTAGACACTAGTATACAGGACAGCGCAGCCGGCTCTGCCCTGGTCGGAAAAGCCATCGGAGGTTTAGGTGCCCTAATGTACCTCGGATATATGGGCTGGCAAATGGCAGCCGGAGATCGGGAATGGGAAATTACCCCTATGCTGAAACCAATTCTCATAGGATTTACGCTGGTCTATTGGAGTGGATTTGTCAGTATGATACAAGCACCCTTTGAGGCCATTGCCGAACCCGGGATATCCATTTTCAGCGAAATAGAATCTGAAGTGAACGACCTGCGTGTCGAGCGGTTCAAAAAACAGCAGCAGTTATTGGATGCGGTAATAAAACTGAAAGCGGAGGAAGATGCGAAGCAGGAGGTCATCGAAAATACCACTGAAGATGCCGATGACTCTTGGTTTGACATCAGTGATGGACTGGATAAATTGATTCAGCCGATAAAGGAATGGTCAATACGAATGGAATTCCAGATGCAGAAATTAGTTGCAGAACTCATTGAGTTTTGTTGCCTTTCGATTCTTCGGGTTTGTGTCTATCTTATTTTCTTTATCCAAAAAATATGGGCTTACATATTAATAATTCTAGGTCCTATAGCTGTCGGAATGGCATTGATACCAGGATTTGAAAACTCATTATACAGTTGGGTTTCTAAATTCATTAACATTAATCTGTACACTTTTGTTGCCTACACCATTATCAATATTGGTCAGCAACTCATCGCTTCAGGTTATACAATGGAAATCGAAAGATATGACACCTTGTTATCTAATGGAACCATTACCAACTTAGATGCTTTGATGGTGTACGTTTCAAATTCCGGAATGATCTACAATCAGCTATTCACGTGTGTTGCCTATGTGGTCACGGGAATCGGAGTGCTAATGACCCCAACTATTGCAGACTCCATTGTTTCTGCGGGAGGAGCCGGATCGATGACCAAAATGAAAAATGCAGCAGGAAAAATCGCCAGCGGTGCGAAGACCGCCATTTTGGCTGCGAAAACAGGAGGTGCTTCTGTAGCCGCAGCCACAGCAAAAAATGCCGTAGCAGGTTCAGCATCGGGAAGAGTTCAGGAAGCAATGAAAAACGAAAAATAGAGCTATTGCGATCGACCAACAAACAACAGTATCAACCTACAACTAATACATAGAATGCTTATAAAAAATATAGAACAGAGAATCAAAGTCAACAAAGTGGTTTCCATAGCAACTATTGGTTTTGCCGTTTTCATTGTTATTGGCGGGTTTTTCTTTGCCTACAAAATGGTCGAGGATTCCAGAAGATCGATCTACATCCTGGACAATGATGTTCCGGTTCTTGCTAAACAGACCGACGTGCTTCTGAACCGACCTGTTGAGTACAAAGCGCAGATAGAATTATTCCACCGATTGTTTTTCACCCTTGCGCCAGACGATGCCTACATTAAAGATAATATTCAGAAGTCGTTGTATCTCATTGATGATAGCGGGAAAAAAGAATATACGAACCTGAAGGAAAAAGGTTTTTACAATCAGATCATTGCTTCCAGCTCAATGGTCAGTATTCAAGCAGATTCTATTTCGCTCAATATGGAGCAAAAGAAATTTCAATTCTTCGGAAGGCAGATGATCACCAGAAAATCTTCTGTCATTACGAGAAAGCTCATCACCGAAGGCTTTTTTGAGGACATCATTAGAAGCCCGAATAATCCTCACGGTGTGATTCTTAAAAACTGGAGGATCATCAATAATGAAGAGCTTTCTAATCAAACCAAAAATTCTTACTAAAAATGAATACTACAATAAAACAAAAGGGACAAAAATGGCTGCAATGGGCAGTTCAAAACCCGAAGAAATTCTTCACGTATTCAATGATCCTGCTTTCGGTCTCATTTATAGGATCTCTCATTCAGGGTATATTTTTCCCCTCCGAAATGGCATTCAAAATAAGACCGCCGGTTCTCTATTCTAAAAATAAGACGAGTCAAAATTTACCCGTCAACAATGATAAAGAAATGGAGAAAATAGTGGATGAGCTCAAGACCTTAAGAGTGAAGAGAGACCAACATTCTTTAAAAAAGGAAGACAGCCTACGAATAGACTACCTGTTTAACCAATACCAAAAATTAAAAAATGGACGGTAGCACCGGAGGCAATTTATATAAAAATAAAGAATCAATGAAAAAAATAAATTTTAAAGACAAAAAGTATGTTCTGCCGCTTTTGGCTCTTCCATTTTTAATTCTTTTCGGCTATGTGGGGGCACAGTTTACGAAGGAAGATACTTCTGCTAAAGACAAACCCAAAGAATTGTCTCTTTCGTTAGGAGAGACCAGGGATTCTATTATGACCAAAAATGATGCGTATGACGAATTCTTTAAAAAAGAGGATAACAGGACGATGCTTGGTGGTCTGGATAAGGAAGGGGATAGTTTGTTAAGCTATGATGACCAATTGTCATCAGACGAGAAAAGAAAGATTGATTCATTGAAAGCGGTCAACGGGAGAAAGGATAGATACCAGGCAAAAGGAAATCAATCTTCCTACTACAAACCCAATCAGCAGGAGCGTGATGATAAAGACTACAAAAGGTCTTCGGAAATCATCAGAATGCTGAATGATAGATCATACGGAAATCAAGAAAGTGATTACGTTGATGCTCCAAAAGAAAAGACACAAAGTGTCCAGCAAGATCCCGTTAAATATCTGAAGCAGCAAATGCTCGTAATGGACTCATTAGAGAAATCCCGTGACCCTGAATATCAAAGTAAACTGGTGGCAGAGGAAAAACTGAAGCTCAACAAGGAAAAGATGGAAGATTTTCTCAATTCCACTTTCAATGTCAGCAAATCCGAGATCAACAGTGGATTCAATGCGTTCTACAAGGAGAAGGAAAACAGCTTTATCAAAGCGGTCATTGATGAAAATAACAAAGGCTTCCTAGGAAGCAGGATCAGGTTCCGACTATTGGAAGACATCTTTGTTGGCAACAGAAAAATAGATAAAGGCTCAATTCTTTACGGGCAGATCTCAGGATTTTCAATGCAGAGAGTCAATCTCAACATCGTATCGGTATTTACCAAAGGGGAGATCTATCCTGTCAATCTATCCATTTACGATGTTGATGGGATGAAAGGCCTCTATGTTCCGCAGAGTGTTTTCAGAGATATGATTCGTGAAATGGGAAGCAACTCGGTTCAGGGAACACAGATGGATATGGGTGGACAGGGATTTTTCACCACCATAGGCTCCAAATTATTTACGTCCACTTCAAAATCCATCGCCAATATTATCATGACCAACAAAGCCAAATTGAAGTACAATTCCTATGTATTTCTGATCGACGAAAAGCAATTGAAAGAATCACAAAACCAACAAAAAAAATAAACAAATGAAAATCATATTATATATCCTGCTTCTATTTTTTACCAATTTATTGTCAGCGCAAACGGCAACCAAAGAACAGCTCATCTCCGATCTGCCGGAAATTGAAATCACTGAGGGGATCAACCTGCATATTATTTCGCCGGAGCCTATTCAATATGTGGATCTGTCGACACAGCAACTGACCGGAGATCTGCCTTCGACCAATATTGCGAGAATTAAAATCATTGATGATCCTGCTGGTAAAGAGGAAAAAACAAAAAAAACTTTGTCCCATACCAACGGAAGCAACATCGGAATCATCACCGTTGTTGCACAATCCTTCATTGCCCAATACAAAGTGATCTACAGAAATCAGGACAATCTGAACACGATCACCAATATCCAGATACAGCCTGAGGCAATGCAGCCTATAGAATTTGATAAGATGGTGTTTTCTAATCTTGAACTGAGAAAAATGGCAATGGATATTATCCGAAAGAGATCTGAGAAAAATCCGATTCGCGAAGAAAAGAGTTTGAAACTCAGCTTTCAGCTCAATAATGTATATGTCATCAGCGATTACATTTTTTTAGATATGACCATCAGAAATAACTCTAACCTGAGCTACGATATTGAGGATCTGAAATTCTCACTGGAAGACAAAAAGATACACAAGGCGACCAATAACCAAAGTGTCGATCTGAATACGATCCTGCAACTGAATCCTCAAAAACACTTCAGGAAAAACTTCAGAAATATCTACGTGTTTAAAAAATTTACCTATCCAAATTCCAAAGTAATGATGATAAGACTGATTGAGGAACAGCTTTCCGGAAGAACCATTGAAATGAAGGTCAATTACTCTGAAATTCTTAAGGCCGATACCTTCTGATATGGAATACACCATAAAATTGTCAAGAACTCAAGGAAAAGAACTCAAACAGGAAGGGGATTAACACGGGATGGATAATACCGGGGAGTACCTGCTGGAAAAAATAAAGATTGCTATAAGATGTGAAAAAAGTGAATCTATCCGAGATATTATGCAGGAGAAAGTACTTTTCGCACAACAAAAAAGTACCTGAAGGAATTTGGAGAGAAATATTTTGAAGATCTATCCAGGGCAAGTGTATTCTTTGAAAATGAAGATCATTTTACTCTTAGACTCCGTATAATATTGAAAGAAAACAAAATTTAGCACAATGCAAGAACAACAACATCAAATAAAGATCTATGGCTTCCTGCAAAAGGCAGTATATGCAGTGGTCGCATTAGATTGTGCTTCTCTTTTCTACCTTAACGCTGATGTTCCGGTAGTGTCCAACTTGTTGAAAAATTTTTCAAAGTTAAGTTTTATCTACCCGCCTATCAATGCGAAGTTTGCAACATTGATCCTGGTAGCATTGGTGGCTATCGGAACAAAGGCGAAGAAAAAGAAGGATCTCAATGTTGCTACGAAAATTGTTATTCCAATGGTAATGGGATTACTGATGCTGTTTTCTTCTTTGATCTGGCAAAATGAGGCAGGAGATACAAAACTTCCTAAAGTATTTCCGGGCCTAAATCTCTATCAGGTCATTTATGCGGTTTTATCATTTTTAGGAGCAGTTATCCTTCAAATGGGTGCTGACAGTATTTCAAAGCTGATGCAGCAGAAGATGGGAAAAGACCGATGGAACGTAGAGGAAGAATCCTTCGACCAAAATCAGGAACTTATCAGAACCGATACTACGATCAATATTCCATATTTATTCAGGTATAAGAATAGAAGCAACAAAGGATGGATGAACATTAATCCTTTCAGAGGAACAATGGTTATTGGAACACCAGGATCAGGGAAATCTTTTGGGGTCATTAATCCTGCCATCCGACAGATGATTGCCAAAGGTTTTTGTCTCTGCATCTACGATTTTAAATTCCCGGACCTCGCCCAGATCGCCTATTACCATTATCTGATCAAAAAAAGTAGAGAATCCGGCTATAATTATAATTTTCACGTCATCAATCTGAATGAGGTTGAGAAATCAAAACGTGTCAACCCATTTAAAAAGGAATATGTAAGAACATTAGCGGAAGCACAGGAAATGGCAGAGTCAATGGTGTCTTCTTTGCAAAAGGGCGGTTCAAGCTCAGGAGGCGGTTCTGAAGCATTCTTTACACAATCGGCCATCAATTTTCTAGCTTCCTGTATTTATTTTTTTGCCACTTTCGAGAACGGAAAATATTCGGATCTGCCACATATTCTTTCTTTTATGAATCGCAGCTATAAAGAAATTTTCGATACGCTGTTTACAAACGAAGAGATAGGTTCACTTCTGTCTACTTTTAAAACAGCCTATGATAACAAAGCGTTTGACCAGTTGGAAGGACAGGTCGGAACATTGAAGATTTTTCTTTCCCGATTAGCGACCAAGGAAAGTTTTTGGGTGTTTTCAGGAGACGAAGTGGAACTGAAAATTACCGACAAGGAAAATCCATCAATCATCATTCTCGCTTCCGACCCGGGAACACAGGATATTAATTCGGCATTGTATTCTTCAATACTTAACAGAACCTTGCGTCTGATTAATTCTAAGCATAACCTACCAGGAGGAGTTATAGCGGATGAATTTCCAACAATCTACATCCATAAGATTGACAATATAATAGCTACAGCACGAAGTAATAAAGTTGCTGTCGTGTTAGGACTACAGGAAATTCCTCAGCTTCGTCAGTTCTACAAAAAAGAAGTGGCAGACACGATCTCGGCGATCGTAGGCAATATTCTCTCCGGTTCTGCAAGAGATAAAAATACGCTCGACTGGCTTGAAAAATTATTCGGAAAGATCAAGCAGAAAACCTATTCACAATCCATCTCTCAGCAGGGAACAACGACCAGCATCAACGAGAAAATGGACAATATGATTCCTGCAGGAAAAATCGCTGCATTAAGAACCGGAGAAATGGTTGGGATGATTGCCCAGGGAGAAGAAAATGATTCTGAAGAATATAGGACATCTGCCATTAGCGGGAAAATCAATCTGGATATGGGAGCCATAAAGGAAGAAGTAAATAATTATGTGAAAATGCCTTCATATTACTCTTTTACAGACAAAAAGGGAACTAACAGGAAAGAAGAAGTGCTGATGACCAACTTTAGAAAGATCAACAAAGAAGTGGAATTGATCGTCAACGAATTAGTTAAAGCCTAAAAAATGAAAAATAAAATAATAAAAATCCTGATCCCAGTCCTTGTTTTAGCGAGCAGTCTTTATTTTGGACAGTTTAATACGTTGGTACCAAACCTGCCCAAAAAACAGGATACCCAAAAAATAACAGAAGATTCTAAGCAAAAAAAAGATAGAACGTTCTGGAAAGATGTTTTCAAGATCACGACCAGATCAGATTTGAAAAATGAAATTGATTCACTAAAGACGATGATGAAGAATTATGGAAGCGAGAAAGAAAAAGAGAGCCGTGCTTTTGAGAAAATGAAAGATTCTTTACTGGTATTATCCTGGCGAAGCACCTTAAAGAAGACACAAAAACCAGAATCATTTTTAACTCATTATGATTTTGTACAGGAGCCCGAAAATTTTTCTCCACAGGTTGTAATGCCACTTCGTAACAAAATTACGATCACATCATCTTATGGAGCAAGAACACATCCCATTTTCGGAACAAAGAAAATGCATAATGGGATCGACCTGAAAGCCGGCTATGAAAATATATACTCGGTAATGGATGGCATTGTTACCGCAGCCGGTTGGGATTGCGGAGGTGGTGGGAATTTTATCAAAATAAAACATTTCAACCGTTTTGAAACCTCTTATCTGCATTTGTCCGAGATCTACTACAAGGTTGGGGAAAAAGTTAAGTCAGGATTTATCATAGGAAAAAGTGGCAATTCTGGAAACTCCACAGGACCTCATTTACATTTTTCGGTTAAGGAATTTGGACAAAGCATCAATCCTTCCCATTTTTTAAACGATCTCATAAAAGTAAACAATTTAATAGCAAACCATTATGAATATTAACACACTACCAACAGATGAACTAAAGAAATACGGTATCATCAATGACGATCTGTCATTCTCTAAAAAATTGAATGCAGATGATATCCAGAAGTTTTTGCAGGGATATACCATCGTTGCAGACAATGACAAAAACAGGGCAACCTTTCAGCTTACTGACAACAACACAAGACTCAAGGTCATCTTTTTGGAACGGGATAAAAGCATAGATGAGATCCTTAAAGATAGTAAAGTCAACATTGAATATTCCAATATTCAGGACCTTTCAAAATCGGGGAAAGAATTGATCTATGAAAAGAAGGCTTTCATTTTTGACAAAGATACCAATAAAGTAGTTGAATTTGATCTCATCAAAAATACAACAGAGCTCACTGCAATTATCGCTGATAAAAAAGATATTTTTGAAACCAACCGCTATAAAAATGAACTTCAAAAACTAAAATCCTTCCTTCAGGATAAAATTGACCAGTTTCCTAAAATAGCAAAAGAAATCGCTAATGATCTAAACATTGTATCCAGGGAAATAGCTACTGTTAATAAAATTTCTAAAAGACAGGGTCGTTCACAGGAACAGAATAATTCTGACATCCAGTTGAATGTCAATGATCCCGATATGTTTCAGGATGCTAAGTCACAAAGGGAAGAAGAACATGAAGAAGAATTACACAGAACTAAGGGCAGAGGAAGATAATTTTTATTTGAACAAAATGATGAAAAGTAATGAAATTTTGTACTCAAAGGGAAATAATGATGAATGCCATACCCCGAACTATGCAGTTTTTCCAATTGTCGAATATATACCCAAAGATGCCATCATATGGTGTCCTTTTGATACGCAAGACAGCAGATTTGTAAAGGAGATCGCTAAAAAAAATAAAGTTGAGTTTTCACATATTGATACGGGTCAGGATTTTTACAAATATGAACCTGAAAAATGTGACATCATCATATCAAACCCACCTTACACGAATAAAAGGAAAGTTTTTGAAAGATGTATACATTTCAATCAGCCTTTTGCATTGCTGATGTCAAATACCTGGTTAAATGATGCTGCACCAAAACAACTTTTTATGCAAAGAGATTTGCAGTTACTAATGTTTGATAAAAGAATCAGATTTGAGTGTGATGGCATAGTAAATAACAAAATAACGTTCGGCAGCAGTTATTACTGCTGGAATTTTTTACCAAAGCAAATAATAATGCAAACATTTGATATAGCAAAAAACCTTTCCAAAGAGTTACTCTTTTTATGAAACAGCATATTGATAATTTATAAGTACTATAAAAAAGGAAAACGAAATATCCCTGTCTTAGAAAAATTTCATAACGAGAATATTAACAATAAATGATATAAAGTTTAACAATCAAAATCCAAAAATTATGGAAACACAAAAAGACTTCGATCAGGTTCAATACCTAAAAGACCAATTAAAATATCTCGGTTTCGGTGAAAACGAAAAACTTCACAAAGACCTCGAAAAAGGCATTAAGTCAAAAGACCAGCAGTTTGAAGTTAAATCTTCTTCTGATAAAACATTGCCCGGAAACAAAGTTGATTTTATCTTGAAATACAACAAAACGGAAAGAGGCGGTATTTTCCTCAATTCTTATCATGCAAAACTGACCAACGAAAAAAGCGATGAGATCTCCCATAATTTTCCGCTAAGCAGGGAAAGCTCATTCACTGCCAAAGAAGCGGTCAATCTTTTGGAAGGTCGCAGTGTAAAGATCGATTTTCATAATCCGAAAAGTGATCAACTAGACACTGCCTTTGTGAAATTCGATTTTGAAACACCAAAAACCGAAAAAGGAAATTATAATTTCCAGAATTTTTACAAAAATTACGGAGTGGACACTCAAAAGATCATTGAAAAGTCCAATCTTATTTTTGACAAGCCGGAATGGAGGGAAGGTATTATCAAATCTCTTGAAAAAGGAAATATCGTTAAGGTAAAATTTGAATTGGATAATAAAGTGATAGAAGGAAAAGCGGTGCTGAATCCCCAATACAAAAATCTAAATCTTTATGATTCCGACATGAATCGCCTCAATACCAACAAACCGTTGGAAGGGATAGAAAATGATAATAAACAAGAAAAAAACAATGCTAAGGAGCAGAGTATAAAGCGGTAGTCAAAGATAAAAAACCATCACAAAGCGGTAACTCTAATCATTTACCGCTTTTTTAAACCTTATTAATGATGCAAAAAATACTATTTCCAATCTTAATTTTTTTATTTGTGATGATATCCTGCCACAAAGAGATCAAAGCAGAAAAAGGCGGAATCGACGTTGTTTCCAATGTGTATTTCGATGCTTCGAAAAATCTGAATAAAATACAAAGTTTTCATATGTCGAGCCTCAATTATTCAGGAGACTCCATTATAGAGCGTATTCCTGATATTGATTCCCCTGAAATAAAGGGACAAATGTACTTCATCAAAGATTCACTATGCTACACCATTGGGAATGAAGAACCAGGCAAGGTCATTCTTTCTGAAATCACCAAACTACAAACTCCTGTTTTGGTTGAAACAAAGAAAGGAGGAACCTTATTTTCTTCTGAGATCATTCCCAATTACAGAAACAGGAAAAATTTAGAAGACACGATCCTGTTCAAGAAAAAGTACAAGCGATTTGAGATCAATTCACCCTGGATGTATACCCGTTTTTACATTTATCCTACTGATACCATTTTACCTTACTCTATCTATAAGCACGCAGAAAGAGATTATAATGGCAGATTGGAACGTATTGATTCCTACAATAAAAAGACAGATGTTTTTGTAACGCTCCAGTTGATTCCGAGAAAAAAATGGGACAAGGAATCTAGAGAGATTTTTGAGTTCAACCATTTCTTAAAAAACAGAAAAAGTGAATAGAACATTTAATGCTGACGGTTTCGATGATGATATTTCCATAATCGAAGGAATTAAAAATGAAGTTGTTGTTTTTGAGAATAGCAATGATATGCTTTCATTTCTGGGACTTTTGAAGTTAAATGCTCAAAGAAATGAACCCTTATTAATTTAAATTCTGCTGTAAATTCCAAGAAATTTCTAAATCGGTATTAGTATTTTTGAAGGTAAGATGTTTAATTGTATTCAGGTCTAAAGAAAAGTAATTAATTGCCGAGCAAATTTTACTTTCAAAGCGATCGCTGATTAGATTCACGCTTTCTAATAGTATTATGTTTTCTAATCTTTTTGGGATTAAAGATGGCATATCAGCTTCTACATTAATTTTCCACTTACTCCCAACCTCACATGCCACTAGTTAAAAAATATTTTAAAAGATTATGTGCAGTACATTGTTATAAAACAGCTGGTTTACCGTTAAATCCAAACAAACACATTTTATCCCAAAATCAGTGTATATCTATGTTTAATAATCCAGATTAATATTGAATAGTCTCCTGCATCAAATCCATATAGTTTTATTCAAAAATATTATAGATTTTTATTTAATAATACTACCTACAATTCAATTTCTTAAAACAATATATCATCATCGAAATTAGTAAGTTCAAACTGAGTTTAAATGATTTCGTGAAGTAAAGATAAACAATGGCTAAAACGGAAACAATAAATTATCCGATTACTGAAGGCTCAAATAAATTTGAGCTTGAGTCGGTTATGAAATTTCAGGAATTGCCATTAAATGTCGCTATTAAAATGCTAAAGGATTCAGGCACTAATGTTTCCGATGAAGATGCTGCTGAAATTTTACTGTTTTTTCATACAATGGTTAAAATTACCATCAAGGAGTTTTTATCACCTGAAGATTAATTCGTACTTTAGTGATTACAAAGTATTTAAATCGTACAATATTCTATTATTGTAAAGATTCTCGTATTCCACTTTTAAATAAAAATTATGAAAGTTGCTGATCTATATATTCGTGTATCGACTGACGAACAAGCAGATAAAGGATATTCACAGCGTGATCAGGAGGAGCGTTTACGCAAACATTGTACTTCTCTGAACATAACGATTGACAAAATTATTTATGAAGATCATTCTGCTAAAACTTTTGAAAGGCCCGAATGGAAAAAATACCTATTCAGTATTAGAAAAGGACGAGGTTTTAAACAAAACAAGTTTTTATTTTTTACAAAATGGGATCGATTTAGTCGTAATACCAGTGAGGCTTACCAGATGATCTCCAGCCTTAATAAATTGTGCATTACGCCTCAGGCTATTGAACAACCATTAGATCTGCGTGTACCCGAAAATAAACTTTTGTTAGCAATATATTTATCAACACCTGAGGTGGAAAATGATAGGAGGGCGTTGAATGTAACTTATGGAATGCGAAGAGCGATTAAAGAGGGTAGAATGATGGGTATTGCTCCATATGGTTATACTAATAGATGTACGGAGGACGGCCGTAAATATGTAGCGGTTAAAGAGCCTGAAGCAACAAATATGATATGGGCCTTCAAACAGGTGGCGAAAGGACATCTGCCTACAGCAGTTATTCTAAAAGAAATGAACCGAAGAGAAGGTAGAAAACTGACGAAAAATTCATTCATGGAGGGTTTGAGAAATATATCCTACTGCGGAAAATTATTTTTAAAGGCGTATAACGACGAAGAGGAAAAAATTGTTGAAGGAAAACATGAGGCACTGATCTCCGAGGAACTTTTCATGAAAGTTCAAAGGGTTCTCCGCCGTAAAAGCAATAAGGATGCTTTCTTACCAGCAGGAAGAGTAATAAATGAAGAACGTTATCCTTTGAGGGGATTACTATTATGCCCAAAATGCAATAAGACTCTTACGGCCAGCAGTGCGAAGGGAAGAAGCAAACATTACTATTATTACCATTGTACAACCTCATGTGGTTTTAGGCATAATTCTGAAATCGTTAATGATCTTTTTGTCGAAGAATTATCAAAATTTAGATTTAGCATTGGTGCTGAGAAAATATTGAAAACAATTTTAGAACAGAACTTTTCAATAGTTTCAAATGGTCTAAATGATGAGAGAAAGGCTTTGCAAAATAAACTTAGTGCTATTGAAGGAAGAATTGACAAAGCTAGAGATATGTATCTTGAAGATAAATTGGATGAAGAAGATTTTAAAAGAATTAAAATAAAGTATAAAGTGGAAATTGAAGATATCAACTTTAAATTAAATTCACTAAAAAATACTGGTCATACCGATGATATTGAGAAGAAGATGAGTAAAGCATTAAAAGCCATTGTCAACCTCTCTGAAAGATATAATAACGCAAGTACAATTGACAAACGTGCAATTGTTGGTTTGATATATCCTGAAAAGTTAACTTTCAACGGCGAGTATTTTCAAACCACAAAAATTAACAGTTTGGCTGGTAATATTGCTTTGATTAACAAGGAGTTAGGAAATGAAAAAAACCGACAAAGAAGCAAAAAATCTTCTAATGTCGGTCTTGTGACCTCGACAGGATTCAAACCTGTAACCTTCTGAGCCGTAATCAGATGCGCTATTCAGTTGCGCCACGAGGCCTTTTTTAAAGGTTTGCAAATATAGTACTTTTTTGCTTTCTTTGGAAGATGAAACGCATTTTTTTACTTTTAATTTTCTTTATTTTTACAATTTCCTGCAAAAAAGAAATTTCTAATTCCGAATCTGGAAATATAACTATCTCATCAAGAGTTAATTATTTGGATGATTCTGAAAATTTGACCATCAACTCGGATAAATTTAAAAATATCATTTCAAGAGAAAAATTACCATTTCAGAAAGCAATGTTGCTCAATTCTAGCTTGATTGGCTACTTTTCTGAACTTAATTTAGAAAATAAAATCATCGGAGTGTCTAGTCCAGAGTATATTTTCTCAGAAAAAATCCATCAATTAATCAAAGAAAATAAGATTCAAAATATCGGAAACGAACAAAAATATGATATCGAAAAAATTCTTTCCAACAAACCAGATGTTATTTTTACCAACTACGTTCCCAATTTTGCCAACACTTACGATATCATCAAGAAAAACGGCATCGAAATCATTTTTCTTGATGAGTTTATGGAGCAAAACCCTTTAGAAAAATCAAAATACCTACTATTGTTTGGAAAACTGTTTGGCGTAGAAGAAAAAGCGGAAAAAGCATTTAAAAACATCGAAGATAATTATAAAAATATTCAAACTTTAGCCTCTAAAAGCAAAAACAACCCCAATATTCTCTGCAACGAAATGTACGGAAGCCAATGGTTTTTACCTGGCGGAAAATCTTTCGTTTCAACATTAATCAACGATGCTGGCGGAAATTACATCCTGAAAGACAACGGAGAATCCTCGTCGGTTCCACTGAGTTTTGAGGAAGTTTTCATTAAATCAGAAAATGTGGATTATTGGATTAACATCAGTCCTCACAGAAACAAAAAAGAATTGCTGACTCTGAATCAAAATTACAGCAAGATGAAAGTCTTCAATTCCGGAAAATTGTATATGATCAACAACCGTGAGAAAGACGGTGCGAATGATTATTTCGAAACTGGAGTCGTGCGGTGCGACTTGGTTTTGCGAGATTATTTTAAGATTTTTCATCCAGAAAACGTAACTTTCCAATCGCAACCATTAATCTATATGAAAGAACTGAAATAATGCAGGAACAAAATTACAAAGTCGATATTTTCGTAGGAATTCTCCTTGTCGTGGGACTTTTCATCGGTCAGTCTTTTGCGTATGCAATTGGATTGGGTTTATCAGCGTTATTCGGTGAAGATATTAGTGGCAGCGGTCCTTTCAACATCTTTATGTATGTTGCGACAATGGCAGTTCCGATACTTTTATTCGACTTTTTTGTGGCTAGAAAAGAAGGGGTAAAACTCAGTTTCGATTTTTCCACCAAGCCGTTCAGGATTTATCTGCTTATATTTCCGATGATGTTGGGGATGATGATGGTGGCAGATTACACCACACAATTGATTCCGACGACAGGCGGCTTTCTCGGCGAAGTTTACAAAATGTACACAGACCAATTTGCAAAACTCGCCTCAAGCCCAATTTCGCTAATTATAATGACTGTGATTCTCGCTCCGATTTTGGAAGAAATCCTTTTCCGAGGCATCATTATGAAAGGATTAATCAACAACAAAGTCAAACCAGTAACCGCAATTATTGTCTCAGCATTCATTTTTGGCGCAGTCCATTTCAATCCTTGGCAGTTCGCTGGCGCATTTTTGCTCGGTTTGGTATTAGGTTTGGTGTACTACAAAACCAAATCGCTGCTGATGCCAATGTTGCTGCATGCGTTCAACAATGGGATATCGGCAATGATAATGCTGTACTCAGAATCAGAAAATTTTTCTGACATTTTACACATCAGCAAAGAAATGGTTTTAGTAATCGGAATCGTGGTTTTCGCTGTTCCGTTTTATTTTTTTGCAATTCATAAAAACATAATTTATAAAGATTAACTAAAAATAAACACATTAATTTGAATGATTTGGGCAGCTTTTCCGCCTTCCACTCCCGCTTTTTTATTTTATTGCGACAGAACTGAATCCGTTTTTTTGAACCATTCAGCAATCGCAATAAAATAAAAAGAGCTCCGTTCAAGTCGGGCTGCGCTTCGCAAAAATCAACATTCGTCTTTAAAAACAATTTCCTCAATCAAATCATCATTTATCACTCATCATTTATATAAAACAATGGAAATCCTAGTTGCTACACACAATTTACATAAAAAAGAAGAGATTCAGCAGATTCTCGGTTCAGAATATATTGTCACAAGTCTATCAGATTACGACCTGAATGAAGAAATTATCGAGGACGGAAATACCTTTGCAGAAAATGCGCTCATCAAAGCGAAATATTGTTTCGAACAAACCGGAAAACCAAGCGTTGGTGACGACAGTGGTTTGGTTGTAGAAGCTTTGGACGGGCGACCAGGAATTTATTCCGCACGTTATGCGGGGAATCATAATTTCAAAAAAAACATCGAAAAAGTTTTGGAAGAGATGAAAGACGAACCCAACAGAAGAGCCTATTTTATTACGATGCTTTGTTTCAAAGACAACGATGGTGAACATTACTTTGAAGGTCGGGTTTATGGTAATTTGACCACAGAAGTTTTCGGTGAAGACGGTTTCGGTTACGACCCGATTTTCACTCCGGACGACCACAATATGACTTTTGCGGAAATGCTTCCTGAAGAAAAAAATAAAATCAGTCACAGAAGCGAAGCTTTGAAATTATTTTTAGAGTTTCTTAATTCCAAAGGGGGTCTGTTGTGATTTTTATAATGTTTTCGTATATTTACCCCTTGAATTTTCAATACATAATAGAAAATTGAGTACATATCTTACAATTTTGGGATTCAACTCTGCAATTCCTACCATCAATTCCTCTCCAACATCCCAATTTTTGGAAATGGAAGAACGTCATTTTCTCATTGATTGTGGCGAAGGAACTCAGGTCCAAATGCGAAAAGCGAAAGTTAGATTTTCCAAGATTAATCATATATTCATCTCGCATCTCCACGGCGACCATTGTTTTGGTTTGCCAGGATTGGTAGCGTCTTTCAGATTATTAGGCAGAAAAACACCTTTGAATATCTACGGTCCAAAAGGCATCAAAAAAATGATGGACACGATTTTCGAGATTACTGAAACTTACAAAGGTTTTGAAGTTATTTACCACGAATTGGAAGGTAAAGAATCCGTGAAAATATACGAAGACAAAAGGGTAGAAGTTTATACAATTCCTCTCAATCACAGAATATACTGCAACGGTTATCTGTTCAAAGAAAAACCGAAAGAACGCCATCTCAATATGAAAGAAATATCAAAACATAAAGAGATTGAGATTTGTGATTTTCAGAATTTACGATCAGGAAAAGATTTCGTATCAGAAGATGGAAACGTAATCGATAATGCATTATTAACAACAGCTCCGCAACCATCTGTTTCCTACGCTTTTTGCAGTGATACTAAATACAAAGAAGACATCATCCCAATCATCGAAAAAGTGGATGTTCTCTACCACGAATCTACTTTTCTTCATGTTCTGAAAGAGATGGCAGATTACACAGGTCATACAACAGCTTTAGAAGCCGCAACTATTGCAAAAAAAGCACAAGTCGGAAAATTGATTTTAGGACATTTCTCCAACCGCTACAGCGACCTCAGTGTAATGACAGATGAAGCAAGACAGATTTTTCCGAATAGTTTTCTACCAAAGGCTTTGGAAACGGTGAAGATTGGGTAAAATTATTCTATCTAATTTCTTTATTAAGGAAGAATCAATCATCTTTGTTAGCTTCTGGAAACATCTTAAATGTTTCCAGAAACTCGTTATACCATTTAGATTTTTGAAATTTAGAAATATTTATTTTTGCAGGAAGTGAATTAGAATAATAAATTTGGCTATTTAGTCGAAGTTTAAATCTTATTTTTGTCGAAAAATTTCCTTTGTATTTTTGTGAATCTAATTCAATTATTTGATTTGAGTTAAAGTTGATTTTTCTGTCATAACTATTGCCACAAGTAGAGAATCCCTAAAATTCAATCGGTTTCCACTTTCCTTTTTCATCTACTGCTTCTTGAATTAAATACAAACTATTGTCTTGTGGAACTAAAACTAGATTTTCACTTGAAGAATTTTTTATAAAAATCGAAAATTTATCTTCATCTTTTTGTTCAATAAAAACATTAATTTTTTCGAACTTAGCTCTTTTTTCAAAATTCTTAATAATCTTATCATTCATAACAGATTCATTGATAATACTATTTTGATTAATGAGCATTTCTTTCTGTAAATCCTGAGCGTAATTTTTTGAGTTAAATCCTACAAAGCAAAAAAATGATAAAATTATCAGAGTTAAATATTTTGGTTTCATAATCAGTTGATAAATTCAAATATCCGAAAATAATCTCATCAAACCACATCAATACTAACAATACAAACAACAAGCGAAATGCAAATCAAAGCTACAAAGAAAAGAATATCAGCAATATTTTCCAGTTTGTCCGATCTGGTTTCTTTGTTTGTCTTGATAGCTAAAAAAGAAAGCGTGCAACTCAATGTGAGACAAAATATTGCTCCAATTGCAAATTCATCAAGATAAGAAGAATGGTTGAATTTAGAAATTTTCAAAGAAGTGATTATCACTAAACAAAATCCCAAAAGGTTTGTAGAAGCGTTGAGAATATGTGGCGCAGTCTTTTTCATTTTTTAATTTTGATGATTCAAAAATATTCAATAATTCGCTGAAAAATAGAGATTTATTGAACTTTTATCGTTTGTCTAAAATTTATTATTTTTACTAAATATCAAATTAATAAAAAATTCAGTAAAAAATTTTATATTTGTCAAAATTCAAAATTATGCAATCTACCTATATAGAAACTCAGCAAATCTCATTTCAGGATTTTAAAAACAGCATTTTAGAAGATTACCGTTTGGGAAGAATCTCTCGCGAAATGTCCTATCTAGGAAGGCGAGAAGTTTTGACTGGTAAAGCAAAATTCGGGATTTTTGGAGATGGAAAAGAGTTGCCACAGTTGGCAATGGCAAAGGTCTTTAAAAATGGGGATTTCCGTTCTGGTTATTATCGTGATCAGACTTTTGCGCTTGCCATCGATGCAGTTTCTGTAGAAAGTTTCTTTGCACAATTGTACGCAGACACCAGTGTGGAAAGAGAACCAGCTTCTGCCGGAAGACAGATGAACGGTCATTATGCCACAAGAAGTTTGAATGCAGATGGAAGTTGGAAAAACCTGATGGAACAAAAAAATATTTCATCGGATATTTCACCAACTGCAGGACAAATGCCAAGATTGCTTGGTTTAGCTCAAGCTTCGAAAGTTTATAAATCTGTAAAATTCGAAGGCTCTGATAAATTTTCCAATGGTGGCAATGAAATTGCTTTTGGAACAATTGGAGACGCGTCTACTGCTGAAGGTCATTTTTGGGAAACTTTGAACGCAGCTTGCGCATTGCAAGTTCCAATGATTGTTTCGATTTGGGATGACGGTTATGGGATTTCTGTTCCAACTCAAAATCAAAGAGCAAAAGCTGATATTTCTGAAATGCTTTCTGGTTTTCAAAGAAATGAAGGTGAAAATCAAGGTTGCGAGATTATTCAGGTAAAAGCTTGGGATTATCCGGCTTTGATGGAGGCTTATGCAAAAGCTGAGCATTTTGCAAGATACGAAAGCGTTCCAGTTGTGATTCACGTAACGGAAGTGACTCAACCTCAGGGACATTCGACTTCTGGATCACACGAACGTTATAAAAATCAGGAAAGATTAACTTGGGAAACTGACTTTGACGGAATGGTGAAATTCCGTGAGTGGATTTTGGATTATAGCATTGATATTGAAGGAAATGAAGAATTCTTAGCAACAGTGGAAGAATTAGAAACTATCGATGCTGAAGCTAAAAAATTGGTTAAAGAAGGTCAGAAAAAAGCTTGGGAATCTTATCAAAAAACAATCTCGGATTTAAAAAATGAAGTTTTACCATTTGTAGAATCTGTTAAAAATCAAAATGTTGAAGTTACTCAATTAATTGAAAACTTTAATAAAATAATTTCTATAAGCAAAAGAGATATTTTCCATTTGGTAAGACAAACTCTATTAGTTACAAGAGCTCAAAACTCTGCTGAAAGAAATGCTTTAAAATCGAAATATGAAGAAATCTTTAAAATTGAAAAAGATAATTATTCTTCCCATTTGTATTCTCAATCTGAATGGAAAGCAACTAATGTAAAAGAAATCAAACCAATTTATTCTGATGCGTCTGAAGAAGTGGACGGTAGAGTTGTGGTTCGAAATAACTTCGACAAAATATTTGAAAAATATCCTCAAGCTTTGGTGTTTGGCGAAGATGCTGGAAATATTGGTGATGTTAATCAAGGTTTAGAAGGTCTTCAGGAAAAATATGGCGATGTGAGAATTGCTGATACCGGAATCCGGGAAGCAACCATTCTTGGACAAGGAATCGGAATGGCGATGCGAGGTTTGAAACCAATTGCAGAAATTCAATATTTAGATTATATTTTATACTGTCTTCAAGGCATGAGCGATGATTTGGCAACGGTTCAATACAGAACAAAAGGCGGACAGAAAGCGCCGGTAATTATCAGAACTCGTGGTCACAGATTGGAAGGCGTGTGGCATTCTGGATCACCAATGGCAGGAATTCTTAATCTTTCAAAAGGTATTAATATTCTCGTTCCAAGAAATCTGACAATAGCTGCCGGATTCTATAATACAATACTCCAAAGTGATGAACCAGCGGTAATTGTAGAATGTCTAAACGGTTACAGACTTAAAGAAAAACAACCAGATAATTTGGGTGAGTTTACAGTTCCCTTAGGGAAAATTGAAATTACAAAAGAGGGTTCGGATGTAACTTTGGTAACTTATGGATCGACCTGGAGAGTTGTGACAGAGGCTGCTAATGAATTGGAAAAACTAGGGATTTCCGCAGAAGTGATAGATGTTCAGTCATTAATTCCATTTGATTTATCTCATGAAATTACTGAAAGTGTGAAAAAAACAAATCGCTTGGTGGTTATTGATGAAGATGTCGAAGGAGGAACTTCCGCGTTTATTCTTCAGCAGATTTTGGAAAAACAAAAAGCTTTTAGACATTTGGATTCTGATCCTATGACAATTTCTGCAGAAAATCACAGACCTGCCTATGCAAGTGATGGTGATTATTTTAGCAAGCCATCCAGTGATGATATTGTTGAAAAAGTTTATCAATCATTCAATGAAATAAATCCATCGAAATATCCATCGATTTATTAGTTGATAATTTAAAATAAACCGAATAAACCTTTTGAAGATTCTATTTTCAAAAGGTTATTTTTTTGTAAATCCTCCACAAAGAATTCTTCATTATTATGGCGGATTTCGATATTTTCAAATGTTAATTTTCTATAGGCATAGCCTTCCATAAAGTCATTGTTATCGGTCCATTGCTGAAGATCCATCTTTCTCATCCATTTTACAAAATGTGAATGAGAATCTGCACGGAAACTTTTGTTTCTTTTTAACAATGTATACTTCATTCGGTTAAAAAATTTAAACAAATATACATATTCTTATTTATTTTTATTATTAATTTAAAATTAATTTTATAATTAGTAATTGCGATTGAAGTATTGTCTAAAAATTATATACTTATCCCAACTAATAACAATATACATTGAGAAAAATATATTAATCAATAATTATTATTATTTCAAGTGTATTTTTCGCATTCTTAAATTTTGTCAGGTAAATTTTATTAATTTTATACAAAACACAAATTTCAATCGAAATTTTCCAACGTTTTATAAAAACTTATATCGATATTATAAATCGAGGATTTATGAGGTACATCTTTATATTCTTTTTTATTGTTTTCTTTCAAGGAAATCTGTTTTCGCAGGATTCTCAAATGTTCTATGAAGGCTACTTTTATGTTTCAAAGAATAAAACGCAGAAAAACCTTTTAGTTACTAATAAAACTTCGGGTAATTACGATTTTACTGATGAAAAAGGTTATCTCCTTATCGAAGCAAAAGTTGGCGATACTTTGATTTATAATAAAAAAGATTTCAGAGTAATTCAGTCTTATGATTTAAAAGAAATAAAGACAATTCTCGAATCCAAAAACAAATCAGCTATTGCGAATCCAATTCTTTCCAATGATTATTTATATCTTTTGAGGCAGAATCAGAAAATTGATTCCAGCAATTTTAATCAATCAAAAGTAAGTGCTAAGAAAATTGGTGGCTATTCCGATAAATTTCAATCGATTAAAAAAACAGATTCTGGTTACATTATTAAAAAACTGACTTCCAAAAATTTATTGTATTCGGGTTCATTGCAAATTTCAACTGAGTTTGGTTCGCCCAATGTTCAACCAAAGCTTCAAAACCAATTTGTAAAAGGCAGAAATCAAGATGGAGCTTTACAATGGAATGGCGCGGAAACTTCTGAGATGTTCAGTTTTGGACCCAATATTTCTACTTTAGGATTTGACGGAAATCCTTATCAATACGATGCGAACGGAAGATTAGTTTCCCGAAATAACAGCATTTCTCCAGCTAAGGTTTATAACAATTCGATTTTACAAAACACGCAAAAGTCGTCTACTTTCCTTTCCATCAATTCTTATTATGAAAGAGAAAATAGTAAGAAATTCAATTTAGGTTTAGATTTGGGTTGGGTTCGCGAAGATTTGTTGATTAAAGAACAATTTCAGGATACTAAGAATTTAGGGATTTTTTTAAGTAAAAATATTTTCGACAATCATAATCTTAGTTTTAATTACAAATTTAATAGTCAAAAAGCTACGAACACCAATAGAATCGGACTTTTCAACAGAGTTTATCAAAACTCTTTATTGACGCCAATTTCATTTGAAAACAAGCAGGGGAATTTACTTTCAAATGGTCAAAGAAGTTATAGCTCGTTTGCGGATAATCCCAATTATTTACTTCAAAATTTGAGAAGATATAACTTCGATGAGAATCAAAATATATTTAATCTCAAGTTTTCAAAAGAAACCGGAAAATGGCAATATTTCGTTGGCCAATCTTATGAAAATACACAATTTTCCAACTTTGATTATTATAAAAAATTCACTGCAGGTTTTCAAAACGGAATCGAAACTGAAAGAAATCAAAATAATAAAAATTACAATCTAAATTTCGGTGGTTCATATTCATTCAGAGATAGTTATTACGATAATAATAAATTATACTTCAATGCAATACTAAATCAGAATGACACCAAAATTTCTTATACTAATTTCGAAAATTACAATTATAATCGATTTTCTCAGGATTATATTTTGAGGTATCAATTCAATTTTCGAGATGTCATTTTTGATGATTTTAATCTGGAAGGCGAAATTGGAAACGGGATTTACACATCTAATACAACCGCAAAATCTGATTTTTTCATTCCAAAACTAGCTTTGAGTTTTACTATCGAAGATTTTATAGATTACAGTTCTAATCTGAAACTTTTCGGTTCTATTTACAAAAATGTTTACGAATCCGATTTCAGTAAAAGTTACAGCAATTTTCTTCTGACACAGCTTGATAATTCACAACTTAATGCTTATTTTCCAGTTCAGGAAGTAGAAAGTTTCAGAAATTTAAAATCAATTAATAATTTGGAGTCAAAATTCGGATTTCGTTTCTATTACAATTACAGATACACTTTAGAAGGGAGTTTTACCAATAAAAAATACACCAACGATGTTTTTCCTGTTTTTGAAAATGGAAAAATAATGATGAAAAATTTGGTTGACCACAATTACAAAAATTACGATTTAAATCTTAATCTCAATCATTTTCCATTCAGATACGGAAATTTACAGATTGGATTTAATAAAACCTTGTCCAGAGTTACCAATGTTTTAGGAGATTATCAAAATGCGCCAATTTCTGGTTTCAATTCTGTTTACCGTGGTATTGTGAAAGGTGAAGCTTTGGGCGTTTTGATAGGAACGGCTTATCAAAGAAACGAAAATGGAAATGTGATTATTGGAAATGATGGTTTTCCGTTGGTTTCGGCTGATAAAAAAGTTTTAGGAAATCCAATTCCAGATTTTACGATGAAGTTTTCTTACACGCAAAACATCCAGTATTTCAGTTTAAATATTGATTTGGAATGGCGAAAAGGTGGCGATATCTGGAACGGAACCAATGCCAATCTGGAATATTATGGACGTTCAGAAAATTCAGCCAATCAAAGAAATATTTCGAATTTTATTTTCAATGGCGTTTTGCAGAACGGAAATGTCAACAATATTCCGGTGGATTTTTTCAATGTCAATCAACCTTTTCAGCAGAATAAGTTTTACCGATACGGAAGTCTTGGCGTTGCAGAAGATTATATTGTGAAAGGCGATGCTGTGAGAATCAATAATATCACTTTAAATTATAGTCTCAGAAAAGTTGAATTTCTGAAGAATATGAAATTTTCTGTTTTCACAAAGAATATCTTGCTTTGGTCAAAGAACAAAATCGATGCGCAAACTTCTTTTTTTGATTCTGATAATGGACAAGGTCTTAATTTTTACAATCTGCCATCTATGCGTTCTTATGGTGCGAGCGTTTCTTTTATTTTTTAAACTATTGAACTATGAAACTTAAATATATTTCCTTTTTATTTCTCTTTTTTATCATTTTTTATAATGCACAAAGAGCGCCTTATTATTACGAAAAGAATGAAAACGATTTACGCGATAAACCTTTGGATTCCGAAGAAAAGAAATTATTTATAGAACTTTTCGGCGATAAAAAAACTCAAAACTTTACCAAAGAAAAAGTGTATGGACAGACCAATCACGTTTTTTATAGTCCTAATGAAATGATTTATTTCAAGGCTTATATTGTTGATGCTCAAAATAATTTGCCTTCTGATTGGAGCAAAATTTTATATGCAGAATTGTATGACCCAGCAGGAAATTTGGTTTCGCAACACAATTATCAAATCATCAATGGCGCTTCCAACGGCGATTTTTTGCTGGACGAAAAAGTAAAAGGCGGAATTTACAAATTGCGTTTGTACACAAACTGGATGCGAAATGAAAGTCATAAAAACTATTTCGAAAAAGAAATCACGGTGCAGAAAACGTCTTCTCCAAGAATTTTAATGAAACTCGATTTTCCGAAAAAAGGTTTGAGCGCAGGTGACGAAGTTCTGGCAGATTTCAGTCTGAGAAATCTTCAGAATTTGGCGATTCCTTTTTATGAAGGCAACTTTGAAGTTTTGGTTGAAGGGAAACCGTTTGCAGAAAATAAATTCACCACAGACAAAGAAGGGAAGGTTCAGATTAAATTCAATTTACCGCAAAACCTTTCTACGACCGATGTTTTGTTGAATATCAAGCTTGATTACAATTCATTTCAGGAATCGATTTCCAGAAGTGTTCCTGTGACTTTGAACAAAATTGATATTCTGTTTTTTCCGGAAGGCGGAAGTTTGGTTAATGGAAAACAAAACAATGTTGCTTACAAAGCTTTGAATGAATTCCAACAGCCAGTTGATGTCAAAGCTGAAATTGTGGATGAAAACGGAAAGAAAATTTCAGAAACAGAATCTGTGAAATTTGGAATGGGAAAATTTGCTTTTTCACCTCATGAAAATCAAAAATTCTTCCTGAAACTGACTTCGCATAAAATCTCAAAATTATATGAAATCCCTACAGGAAAAGAAAACGCGGTCAGCCTGAATGTCGGAAAAGAAAATGGGAAAATTATCCTGAAAATTCAATCTGAAAATAATCAAAAAGTTAATATTGAAGCCAATTTCCGTGGAGAAGTTGTACAAACTAAAAACAATATTTCCAGCAACTCAGAAATTGAATTTAATGAAAACATTTTCCCACAAGGCATTGCACGTTTCACTGTTTTGGATTCTGATAAAAATCCTTTGGCAGAGAGAGTTGTGTTCGTAAATAAAGACCAAAATTTACAGATTTCTATCAAACCAAATCAATCCGACTATATGCCAAGAGAAAAAGTAGTTTTTGACATCGAAACCAAAGATGACAAAGGAAAACCAGTTTCATCCAATCTTTCGTTGAGTGTTTTGGATGATAAACTTTTCAGCTATGCAGACGACCGACAAAATAACATTTTTTCTTGGCTTCAAATGGATTCTGAACTGCAGGGAAAAATAGAAGAACCGCCGTTTTATTTCAAAAAAGAAGAAGCAAAAGCGGACGAAGCTTTGGATTTGGTAATGTTGACCAATGGTTACAGGTATTTTGAATTGTTGCCGGAAATTCAGCAAACCAAAAGATTTCCTTTTCAGAAAGAAGAACTCAATTCCATCTACGGAAAAATTGAAAATAATAAAGGTGAAACTGTTGATGCAGAAGTATTTTTAATCAATGATAAATCTGAAATATTAGAGCAAAAAACTAAAAATGGAAGATTTTATTTTAAGAATTTCCCATCAGACGTTTCTTATCAATTGGTTGCAAAGTCTAAGAAAGCAAGAGAAAATATCAAAATTAAACTTTTGGCTTCGGAAATCAGTTCAGAAATTATCACTCAAAAAATAAAGACTGGGCAATCAGGAAAAGATTTTGAAGTGATAGTGAATAATCCTGTTCTGGATGATAATTCAAGACAAAATCAAGTTGACAAACCTCTGCAAAATCAGACAAAATTCTACAGCGGAAGAAAAAGAAATTATTCTGATACTATCAGCAAAATGCAAATAGAAGAAGTCGTGATTGTAGGTTTAGGAGAAAAATCAAGACAAAATTTATCTGCTTCTGTTCAAACAGTTACGAGACAGGAAATTGCTCAAAATAATATTGTAAATGCTTTATCAGGAAAAGTTTCAGGAATAGAAATCACCGCCAATTCCGGAGTGCCAGGAAATGCTCAATCTGTTGTTATCCGAGGCGCATCGTCTATTACCAACGGAAAACAACCTTTGATTGTTGTGGACGGAATTCCGATGGATTACCCGAATTTCAAAATCAATACAGATAATATTGGGAGCGTGACCGTTTTGAAAGATGCTTCTGCAACGGCACTTTACGGAAGTCGTGGAAGCAATGGTGTGATTATCATCAACAGTCTAACTTCCAATTATAACAGCAAAAAAATCAACCTGAACAGAAGAACTTTCTACGCGCAAGAATCTCTGTATAATTATAACAGTGATAAAATGAATTACGGACGCGTTTTCACTTATCCGGTTTATGAAACGCCGACGACCAATTACAGAACAGATTTTCGGGAAACGATTTATTGGAATCCGACCATTCAAACCGATAAAAATGGAAAAGCAAAACTGGAATTTTATAACTCCGATGCGAATACAACTTTCCGTGCGATTGCCGAAGGAATCTCAGGTAACGGGCTTTTGGGACGGGAAGAAAAGACTTACAGCGCACAAAGCAAGATTCAAATAGATGCGAAAATTCCGCCTTATTTGACTCAAGGTGACGAACCAAAATTGTCCGTTGTTTTCAGAAATAATTCGGAAGAAAAGAAGATAATTGAGTTTAATAAAATCATTCCAAATTCGATAAAAATGGGAGTTTCTGATAGTTTGATTACGTTAAATTCGAAAGAAAGTGGAAGAATTATTTTGCCGTTGCAAGGTAATAACCCAGTGAATTCTAACATTCAATTGATTGCAGAAACCGATACAGAAAAGGAACGTCAGATTTTGCCTTTTACAATCGAGCCGAAAGGTTTCAGACATTTGATAGAATATACAACGTCTAAAGATTCGGTCATTTCATTCCATATTCCTGAATATCTGCACGAAAGTTTGATAGCAAATATTAAAATTTTCAGAAGTTCTGCAAGCCAATTTCTGAATGATATAGACAGACTGAAAGAGAAACCTCACGGCTGTTTTGAGCAAACTTCATCGACAACTTATCCTAATTATTTTATTCTGAATTTCCTTAAAAATAAAGGAAATATCGATAACAAAGAAGCCCAAAAAGCAACAGAATTATTGAAAACAGGATTTGAAAGATTACTGACTTTTGAAACTAAAGACAAAGGGTTTTCTTTGTTCGGAAGTTCTCCACCGAGCATCACTTTGACAGCTTATGGTTTGATGGAATTCAATGATTTGAAAAATGTTTTGAACGTTAGTCCGGCTTTGATAGAACGAACTTCGAAATTCATTCTATCAAGAAAAGATGGGAAAGGGAATTTTATCATTAATAATCAAAGTGAAGAGAAAAATCAATATTACTGGTCACAACAAGGTTACATTTTATACACACTTTCAGAAGCCGGAATGAAAGACGAAATCGTAAAAGAGTATTCCCATTTGTATCAAATCAATCAATATTCGGACGATTTTTATTTACTTTCGTTGATGTCAAATGTGGCCTATCAATTAAATAAAACTAAAGATTATCAATTCTTGGTCAATCGAATGACGGAGAAATTCAATAAAAATAATGTGGTTGCAGAAACCAATTTTATGCAAGGTAGAGGCGATGATATTAGGAAAGAAGCTTTGTCATTATTCGCTTTGTCATTGATGAAATCTAAAAATCAGAACAAAGATTTGATTACAAGAATCATCAATCGTATTAATATAAGCAATGCTTATGAATCTACACAAACTTTGGTAATGAAACTGAAAGCTCTGACAGAATTCTATCAAAATAATCCAAAATTGGAAAGCTCAGAAGTTCCTCTAATATTTTTGAATAATAATGAAGTGAAGGAAAATCTTCCTTTCCATCAATATTTTAAAAAAGGAGATAATGAACTGAAGATAAAATACCAATCTGGAAATGGTTTTCCAACTCTTTTATCTTATCAATACAATAATTTGATTCCGGATAAAAATCCAGATCCTGAACTTTATTTCACAACGACTTTGGATAAATCTAAAGCAAAAATCGGAGATAATGTGAGAATGACAATTAAAATCGAAAATCCTACATATAAAAATTTCGGAATGATTACGGCAAAAATCGGAATTCCTGCAGGTTTGACGATGGACCCGAAAAACCTGAAAGCAATGATGGAAAAAAACGAAATTGCTTACTACGAAATCTTCGATAATTATCTGGTTTTGTATTGGTATAATTTAGATTTCAAGAAAAATATCCAAGTAAATCTAAACACAAAAGCTGAATTTGCAGGAAAATACACCGGAAAAGCCAATCACGCTTTCGAATATTATTACCAGCAAAATTACCAATGGACAGATGGAGTAGTAGTTGATATTTCCGAATAGATTAAAATTATAAAACCACCTAGACACATAGAAATCCTAATTTTAAAAGTATAAATAGATATTATTAATTCTATTTCACCTTTTAAAAACTATGTGACTATGTGGTTAAATTATCTCTTATTTAAGATTTGGAAATTAAAATTATTTTATTTTCAATAATTTTTGAAAATTTAGAAAATTTAATTATATTTGTATAAGAATTTAATCCAAATGAAACTCGACGAAGCCAAAGAAAAATACATCCAGACTTGGGGAACTTTTGCCACAAGTTGGGGAATCAACCGAACAATGGCGCAGGTTCACGCTTTGCTGTTGGCAGAAGGAAAACCTTTATCCACAGATGAAGTGATGGATAAACTGGAAATCTCAAGAGGAAATGCCAATATGAATCTTCGGAATTTGATGGACTGGGGAATCGTGAAAAAAGAATTGGTAAAAGGCGATAGAAAAGAATATTTCTTTGCAGAAAAAGATGTTTGGTTTCTCTTCAAACAGATTACCAAAGAACGCAGAAAACGAGAAATAGAACCCGTTGTAGCATTTTTGGAAGAACTTAAAAATGTAGAAGATGATTCTGATGAAGCCAGAGAATTCATCAAGCTGATGGAAGATTTTGGAAACGTGACCAATAAAATTAATAACATAATGGATTTAGCGATAAAAAGCGATGATCATTGGCTGGTAGGGAAAATTACCAACTTATTGAAGTAAATGTCATTCTGAGCCTGTCGAAGAATTTAAAAAGGAATCATTTTCCTTTTTTATTTCGGACTAGATTTCAATAATTACTGAAACTATAAAAATTACAATACTATGAAAACAGTTTTAAAATATGAATCAAGAGTTCAAGAATATTTGGTAGGATTATTATTAATTTTAATAATAGTCGCTGTTATGGGAATAAAATATACTTCAATTATTTTGATTATAGATTTTTTTCTAATAGCAATTTTCCAATACACTATTAATTTAATCAAATTTTTTCAAAAAGAATTTCCAAAAACTAATTCTAGAAAAGTATATATTTTTCTTTCTACGTATTCGGTTTTAGTGTTTTTGGGATTAATTTCTTCAAAATTTTTTGATACAAGTTTTTTAGATTCTTTTTTTGGTTTAACAATTTGGTCATTGGTAATTCTTCCACCAATTCTTATCATACAATCTTTAATAATTAGTTATTCGGATAAAAATAGTTATGAAAAATCTAATATTCAAAATCATAATGCTGATTCTTTTCAGAAACAATAAAAGAACAAAAGCAGATTTTCTCAATCTTTAAAATCAAACACAATGAAAACTCTACAAAACCACATTCTCATTTACGACAACGATTGTACAATGTGCGACATCTATTCAAAAGGTTTCATCAAAGTCGGAATGCTCGATGAAAACGGAAGAGAGGCTTTTTCAGAAATCACTTCCGAAACCAAAAATAAGATTGATGTTCATCGTTCAAAAAACGAAATTGCATTGATTGATACAAAGAATAATAGAGTAATTTACGGCTTAGAAAGTTTGCTCACAATCATTGGTAATTCTTTTCCGGCTTTGGAAAAAATCGCAAGGATAAAACCTTTTCATTGGTTTTTCCAAAGACTTTACAAATTCGTTTCTTATAACAGAAAGCAGATTATACCTTCCGCAAAAGATTTGACAGAAAGTAATTGCGTTCCGGATTTCAACTTGAAATACAGACTTTTCTATCTTGCATTTGTTTTAATGTTTTCCGCTTATGTTTTAGGATTTTATAATCAGCGTTTATTTCCTGATTTTAAAAATAATTTTGGGTTGGAATTTTTCATTTGTTGTATGCAAATCGTTTGGCAAGGCGTATTTATGGGAATTTATCTCAAAGACAGAATTTGGGATTATTTCGGAAATATGATGACGGTTTCTTTGCTTGGAACATTGCTTTTAATTCCAGCTTTATTTTTCGATTTTAATCAAATATTTTATTTTGTTTACTTCGGAATTGTAGTATTCATAATGTTTTTGGAGCATTTGAGACGATGCAGAATTCTGAAATTCGGGATTGTTCCAACGATTTCTTGGATGTTATTTAGAATAACTTTCGGAGCCGCTCTTTTACACATTGTTTCAAATTCTTAAATGATTTGGGCGCCTTTATCCGTCCTCCGTTCCCGCTATTTTTTGCCAAGCTTTTCCATCCACAAAAAATGAGCTCCACTCAGGTCGGGGCGCGCTTCGCAAGTAAGAAGATTTGACATCAGAAAGAAATTAACAAAAATAAAACACAAAAATTAAAAAAAAATGAAATTCCTTACAGCAGAATGGCGAAAACTTGCCATCATCAATTACGAAATCAATCCGGAAATTTTAAAACCTTATTTACCAAAAGGAACCGAACTCGATTTTTACAACGGAAAATGTTTGGTAAGTCTCGTTGGATTTATGTTTCTCAATACAAAACTTTTGAGAATTTCTGTTCCGTTTCATAGAAATTTTGAAGAAGTGAATTTAAGATTCTATGTCAAAAAATTTGAGAATAATGAATGGAAAAGAGGCGTAGTTTTCATCAAAGAAATTGTTCCTAAAAAAGCTTTGAGTTTTATTGCGAATACATTTTATAACGAAAATTATTGTGCATTACCAATGTCAAATTCTATCATAGAATCCAAAAATGAACTTTCAGTTTCTTACAATTGGCAAACTTCAAAACTTAATACAATCATTTTAAAAGCTGAAAATATTCAAAAAGAAATGATAGAAAATTCTGATTTTGAATTCATAACCGAACATTATTTTGGATTTACAAAAACTGAAAATAAAACGTCAGAATATGAAGTAAAACATCCAAAATGGAATTTTTATAACATTAATAATTATGATATTAAAGTCGATTTTAAAGAAAATTATGGAAACAATTTCGCTATTCTGAATGATTCAAAACCAATCTCAGTAATGCTTGCAGAAGGTTCTGAAATTGAAGTTCACACAAAGAGAAATTTGGAATTTGCTATTAATTAAAAATCAAACACAATGAAAATAATAATTGCCGGAGGAACTGGTTTTCTTGGAGAAAGTCTCGAAAAATATTTCGTTAATAAAAATTACGAAGTTAAAATCCTGACACGAACTCCGAAACGCAAAAACGAAATCTTTTGGGATGCAAAAACCATTGGAAACTGGAAAAACGAATTAAAAAATACAGACGTTCTCATCAACCTGGCAGGAAAATCTGTTGATTGTCGTTACAATGATAAGAATAAAAAAGAAATCTACAACTCACGAATCAGCTCAACAAAAGTTTTGCAACAAGCGATTAATGAATGTCAGAATCCTCCAAAAATCTGGTTGAATGCAAGTTCCGCAACCATTTATGTTCATTCGGAAACGCATCTCAATACGGAAAGAAATGGAATCATTGGCGACGATTTCTCAATGAATATTTGTAAATCTTGGGAAAAAGAATTCTTTAAAACTGAAAATCAAAATATCAGAAAAGTGGCACTCAGAACTTCTATTGTCTTGGGAAAAAACGGTGGTGCTTTTCCGAAATTTAAACAAATTACAAAACTCGGTTTAGGCGGAAAACAGGGCAGAGGAAACCAGATGATGAGTTGGATTCACATTGATGATTTTTGTGAAGCAGTTAATTTTATAATTCAAAACGAAAAACTTGAAGGCGCAATTAATATTACCGCTCCAAAACCTTTCTCTAATAAACAAATGATGAATCAACTTCAAAAAAAACTCAAAGTTCCATTTGGAATTCCAAGTTCGATTTGGTTGTTGGAATTGGCTTCAATTTTCATCAAAACAGAGACAGAATTGATGTTGAAAAGCCGAAATGGTTATCCTGAAGTTTTATTGGAAAATGGTTTCAAATTTCGATATCCTTCATTTGACAACGCTTTGAATCAATTAGTTTAATTATTTTTCATACTTTTTCAAAAACATTAATATGAAAAACCCAGTTTATTTTTCGTTTCAGAAAACTATTTGGTTGTATCTCAATTTATTTTTCTGCTTGTTTATTAATTTTAGTGTAATTAATCAAAATATCATTCTGATATCAATATTCATAAGCATTGTAACAATTTCTTTGGGACATTCTATTGGATTACACAGAGGAATAATTCATAAAAGCTATTCAACTTCTAAAATATTTAGAAATTTTCTATTAATTCTTTTTGTCTTTACAGGAATGGGAAGTCCATTAACTTGGATTAAACTGCATTACACGAGAGATTTTTGGCAAAATAAGTCGTCGTGCCATCCATATTTAGGATATCAGCATAGTCTTTGGAAAGATTATATCTGGTATCTGCATTATTCTTATACAATTACTGATGATGATTTGAGAGAATATGAATTTCCGCAAGAATTTCATACAGACGGTTTTATAAAGTTTTTACATAAAAACTGGTTATTTTTCAATATTGTTCCGGCAATTTTGGTTTGGATATTTGTGGGATTTCAAGAATTCATTATTCTTTTTCCGTTAAGAATTATGATTAATCTATTGATGCATTGGTTTATTGGTTACATTTCTCATACACACGGTTATCGCAAATATGTTATTTCTCAGGCGAATGAAAGTGGATATAATCATTGGTTCTTGGGAATTATTTCTTTTGGAGAAGGTTTTCATAATAATCATCACGCCTTTCCGTCATCTTCAAGATTAGGAATAAGATGGTTTGAATTTGATTTAAGCTGGCAACTTATCAAGATTTTAAAATTTTTCAAAATCATATGGAATGTAAAAACCTTTGATAATGAAACTCTCAAATCAACAGCTATAGAATTGGATAAGATCGAATGGAACTGAAAAATATTTTATTAAATATTTTAATCATTAAACTTTGGAAGCTGACTTTCAAAGTTTTTTCATAAATTTTCATAATAATTCCAACCTTTTTTAAACTATTGCATCTTTCCTTATAAAGCTAATGTATGGAACACGACATTTACATCAGATGCAAAAATAAAGACCGCAACGCCCAGCGGAAACTTTATGAAGAATATGCAGGCCGATTCTTCGCAACCTGCAAGCGATATCTGAAAAACGATGAAGATGCGGAAGAAGTTCTGGCGGATGCTTTCTACATCATTTTCACAAAGCTTGACCAATTGAAAGAACTTCAGGTTTTTGATGCTTGGGCAAAGAAAATTGTGGTAAATCAATGTTTGCAAAAACTTCGTAAGAAACAACCGTTTTCGATTTCGATTGAAGAAAATTTCGTGGATTTGGCCGAAGTTGAACCTGAGAATGTTTCGGAAGAAAGAGGGATTTTGTCACTTCTTAATTTCCTTCCGGAAGGTTGCAGAACGATTTTCAACTTGTTTGCGATGGAAGGTTATCCGCACAAAGAAATTGCTCAAATGCTTTCTATTTCCGAAGGTACGTCTAAATCTCAGGTAAATTTTGCCCGCAAAAAATTGCAGGAATTGATGAAGCTTCAAACAATTAATTCTTAAAGTTTAAAAAAATGGAAAATAAAGATATCGATAAAATGTTCAATGATGCTGGGAAATCAGCAGAAGAAAATCCAACATTTCCTGCTTTTGAAAAAGTTTGGGAAAAAGTTGAAGAAAAATTGGATAAAAAAGAGCAAAAGAAAAGAATCATCCCGGTTTGGTTACCTTACGGAATGGTTGCTGGTTTAGCTTTGACGTTTGGAATTTTATATTTTGTGAAGAATGATAAAGTAAAAATTGAGCCTCAAATTACATCGCAAAATCACGGAAAACTATTTAATCCAAATACGGTAAAAGTCCCAGCAAAAGTTGAAGAAATCAATAAAACTTTTGAAGAGAATTTGAGTGAAAATTCTATTAATACTTCAGGAAATGCGAGCGAAATTATTGCTTATCACAAACCTGAATCTAAGAAAGATGAATTTGAGGATTTGTATAAAGAATTAAAGGAAAAATATAAAACGGATGATATCCAAATCAAAAAAGATAAAAATGGTAAAATAACAGCTTCTGTCAACAATAAATCAGATTTTAATACACAAAGAAAAAGTTTCCAAGGACTTGAACTTGAAAGAAAGAAAAATGATGAAATTTTTTCTCAATCAAAAGCTAATTATACAACTGATGAAAAGTATATCAAACGAGGTGTAGAACTTGGAAATGTAAGTATGCCAACAATAATTTCAAAAAAATTAGAAACTAATGTTGGTTTGGCAAATGTATACACTCCGCCACCTCCCCCTCAAAGTATAGCAAAGAGTAGTACAACTGAAGTGAAATCCGTTGAAGATGCTGTAGTAAAATCTAAAGAATTATCAGAATTTATAGCAAGTAGAACAATGTCTTTTCCGTTATCAGGAAAAACAGAAGGTCTCAAAATTACCAAATCATCGGCTTCTAAAGATATTATAATTCGAGGAGCGGCTTCTTTTAATAAGTCAGAAGAACCTTTATATATTGTTGATGGAAAAGTAGAGTCTTCAAAATTTATCTCTTCAATTAATCCAAATTTGATTGAATCTGTACAAGTTCTGAAAAAAGAAGCTGCAACAAATCTCTACGGGAATAAAGCCTTGAACGGAGTCATATTAATCAAAACAAAGAATCTCTCCAAAAGAGAAAAAAGACGATTGAACAAACAATTTAAACTCGATTCTAAAGAAGCTTTGAACAAACAAATTGAAGAACCTGAAATAGAACTGCCTGACGCAGGAAAGCTAACCGCAGGCGAAGTCAACGACTTTTCAAAATGGGATTACTGGCAGGATATTGCAGTTCCGATTCTTGACCAATACAAAAAAACGTGGAAATTTTTCCCGGACAGAAGAGTTTCTGTACAATTAGTTAATTCAGATAACAATCCGATTATCGGAAAGCGATTAAAATTAATTGATGATAAAAAAGAAATCATTTGGGAAAGTGTGACTGATAATCGTGGAAATGCTGAGCTTTGGATTTCTTCATTAATAAATCAAAAAGAAAACTCACAACAATATTCAATTATTGATGAAGATGGAGATATTTTGTCTAATAATCCAAAGGAGTTTCGAAACGGACAAAATTTAATTAAAATCAATGAAAATTGTACACGAAAAAGAGCTTTGGATTTGGTTTTTGTAGTTGACGCAACGGGTTCAATGGGTGACGAAATCAATTATTTGAAATCAGAATTGTTGGATGTATTGAAAAAAGTTGAATCTAATTTAAAGAATACCAACGTTAGATATGGTTCGGTTTTTTACCGTGACAAAGGTGATGAATACGTGACTAGGAAATTTGATTTTTCTAATGATGCAGAAAATTTGATTAATTTCATCAAAAAACAAAATGCAAAAGATGGGGGAGACACGCCGGAAGCAGTTGTGGAAGCTTTAGAAACTTCAATTGATGAGTTGGCTTGGAGTAAGGGAAATTCGTCAAAAATAATGTTTCTCCTTCTGGATGCGCCACCGCATTTGTCCGATGAAAATATTGAAAGATTAAATCAAAAAATAAAATTAGCTTCCAAAAAAGGAATTACCATTATCCCGATTGCTGCGAGTGATACTGATAAACAAACGGAATATCTGATGCGCACATTTGCTTTGTTGACCAACGGAACTTATACTTTTCTCACCAACGACAGCGGAATTGGCAATAATCACATCAAACCAACTGCAAGTGAATATGAAGTAGAGAAATTAAATGATTTATTATTGAGATTAATTCTTCAGCGTTCAACTGTTCCGGATTGTAAAGATGGCGTTGTGAAAGAATACATCAATAAAAAACTGGAAGTTGAAAGTTTGAATAAAAAAGATTTCGCTACTAAAATCTATCCAAATCCAACAAAAGGTCAGTTTAAAATTGAGACGAAAAGGGACATTGAAGAATTTGTTTTGTTTGATTACACTGGGAAAATTTTGATGAAGAAAAATAATCTTACAAAAGGTATTAATACCTTTGATATTTCCGCTTACCCGCAAAGCGTTTATTTGCTTCGCTTGAAATATGGAACAGATTCGGAAACATTTAAATTGATTAAAAATTAAAAACACTCATAATGAAAATAAAACACTTATTAATAATTAGCTTTAGTAGCATTATCACGATTGTTGCGGCTCAAAAACCAATTTTTTCAGAAGCCAAACTGAAGTTGGTAACGCTGTATGAGCAATCTGCAGAATTGTACAGCAACACTTCTTTCAAAATATCGAAAGGAAGTTCAGAAGTTGTGATTGCTAATATTGCTGAAAATATCGATGAATCCTCAATAAAAATTGGTTCCAAATCCAAAATCTCTGTGTTGACCTATCGTTTTACGGATGACGAAGATTTTTATAAAATAGAATTGGACAAGAAAAATCCAGAACATAAAATCGTTTTGGACAGTATTTCTCTGATGGAGAAAAATATAAAAAATCTGACAATTCAGAAAACGTCTTTGGCGAATAGTATTGGGATTTTGGATAAAAATCAAACCATTAATTCAGGTTCAACGTCTTATTCCAAAGAACTTGAAAAGCTTATTGAATATTATCAAAAGAAAAGAATTGACCTTAGTTTACAATTGGATAATGTGGAAAATGACATTTCTAAAATGAATGTTAAATTAGGAAAACTCCAAACTAAATTTGATTTGAACGGCAAGGAAATGGAAAACTATCCAAAAGGAAAATTGGTGGTTCAGATTTCCAGTGAAGCCGATGAAACTATCAATCTTGACATCAAATACAGCGTTCGAAATGCTTCTTGGCGACCTTATTATGATGTTGTGATTCCGGATATCAACTCCAAAACCAAATTACTGTACAAAGCTTTGATAAAGCAAAACTCTGGCTTGGATTGGAAAAATGTGGAGCTGTATTTGATTTCCGGTTTCCCCAATGTTCATAAGGAAATACCGAGTTTATACGACTGGAATTTGTACTACCAGCAACCAGTTCCAATCGTGAAAGATGAAATAGCTTATGGTGTCAAAAATATGCCTCGTATAACTGCTTCAACTAGTACAGTTTCTGCTGAAAAAATGATGGAGTCAGAAGTTACCATCGTTCGTGCCAGTGCATTTCAAAATCAACTGAATGTTGGTTATGATTTGAAGGATTTATATACGATTTTATCTAATAATCAAGATAATAGCATCAATTTGGATATTAATGAGATTCCTGCGGATTATACTTATTACACGATTCCAAAAATGGATAAAACCGTATTTTTGGTTGCAGAATTGGATAATCTGGACAAGTATAATCTCATCAATGCAGAAGCAAACATCATCTTTCAAGATACGAATGTTGGCAAAACTTCTTTAAACACAGAAAATACCGACAACAAGCTTTTGCTGACTTTGGGAGATGATAGGAGAGTGTCTATCAAACGAGATTTGGTAAAGGACAAAACGATGGAGAAAAGCATTTCTTCAAGCAATAAAGAACAGCAATATGCTTATCAATTCACCATCAGAAATAATAAAAATGAAAAAATTAAACTTAGAATAAAAGACAATGTTCCGATTTCTACGGATAAGCAAATTATTATTAGTATGATCAATAAAGGTGGCGCAACTTACGATGAGAAAACAGGCGATTTGACTTGGGATATCGTTCTCAATGCCAACGAAACTAAGAAGATTGATTTCTCATTCAAGGTCAATTCATTGAAAAATAAAGTGTTGTTAGGATTATAAATCAAAACTAATATCAATACAAAAGCAACTCACAAAGTTGCTTTTTGTCATATAAGAATCCCAATAATTTTACGTAAATTCGCATCAAATTTTTAAACAGATGAACTACGATATTATTGTTATTGGAAGTGGACCTGGCGGATATGTAACTGCAATCAGAGCTGCTCAATTGGGTTTCAAAACCGCTATAATCGAAAAAGAAAATCTTGGAGGTATTTGTCTTAACTGGGGTTGTATCCCGACAAAAGCGCTTCTGAAATCTGCTCACGTTTTTAATTATTTGAAGCACGCTGAGGAGTATGGTCTTAATAAAGTAGAAAATCCAGGCTTCGATTTTACCAAAGTGATTCAGAGAAGTAGAGGTGTAGCTGCTAAAATGAGTAGCGGAATTGCTTTCCTGATGAGAAAAAATAAAGTAGACGTCATTATGGGAACTGCAACCGTGAAAGCTGGTAAAAAAGTGACTGTTGTAGATGCTGAAGGAAAATCAACTGAATATGCTGGAACCAATATCATTATTGCAACCGGAGCACGTTCTAGAGAATTGCCAAATCTTCCTCAGGATGGTAAAAAAGTAATTGGTTACAGACAGGCGTTGTCTCTTCCTGAGCAACCAAAATCTATGATTGTTGTAGGTTCTGGTGCGATTGGAATTGAGTTTGCGGATTTCTATAATTCTATGGGAACTAAAGTAACTGTAGTTGAGTTTTTACCAAATATCGTTCCTCTAGAAGACGAAGACGTTTCAAAACACGTTGAAAAATCTTTGAAAAAAGCTGGAATCGAGATTATGACAAATGCTTCAGTAGAATCTGTTGATACTTCTGGAAATGGCGTAAAAGCAAAAGTGAAAACTGCAACCGGAGAAATTACTTTGGAAGCTGATATTCTTCTTTCTGCTGTTGGAATTGCTTCCAACGTAGAAGGAATTGGTCTTGAAGCTGTAGGTATCAAAACTGAAAAAGGAAAAGTTTTGGTAAATGAATGGTATCAAACTTCTGTTCCTGGATATTATGCAATTGGTGACATCATCCCAACTCAAGCTTTGGCTCACGTGGCTTCTGCAGAGGGAATCACTTGTGTTGAGAAAATCAAAGGTCTTCACGTAGAAGCTATTGATTACGGTAATATTCCTGGTTGTACCTATTGTCATCCGGAAATCGCTTCTGTTGGTTTGACCGAAAAGCAAGCTAAAGAAAAAGGTTACGAAATCAAAGTTGGTAAATTCCCTTTCTCAGCTTCTGGAAAAGCTACAGCGAATGGAGACGTTGATGGTTTCATCAAAGTAATTTTTGACGCAAAATATGGCGAATGGCTTGGCTGTCATATGGTTGGTGACGGCGTTACCGATATGATTGCTGAAGCTGTTGTTGCAAGAAGATTGGAGACAACTGGTCACGATATTATCAAATCTATCCATCCGCATCCGACATTGTCAGAATCTATTATGGAAGCTGCTGCTGCTGCTTATGGAGAGGTGATTCATATCTAAATAGATTAACAAAATATTAATAAATGAAAACCGTAGATTCTTCTGCGGTTTTTTTAATTTTACTTAATGGAAGATTCAAAATTAGGATTGGTTTTATCAGGCGGAGGAACGCGAGGTTTGGCGCACGCAGGAGTTTTGAAATTCTTAAAAGAAAAAAATATCGAACCGGATATTCTTTCATGTTGCAGCGCTGGTTCAATAGTTGGTTCTTTGTATGCGGTTGGGAAAACGCCTGAGGAGATTTTGGATTTTTTTCAATCTATCTATTTTTTTCATTGGAAACATTTCACCTTTAATCAGCCAGGCTTGGTGTCGTCTGCAATTTTTGCGACTTATCTTAATCCTATATTTCGAGAAATGACTTTGGGAGATTTGGAAAAAGATGTTAGAATTGTAGCCACGGAATTGATTACTGGTCAGCAAAAAGTATTCGAAAAGAATTATAAAATTGTAGATGCAATCATCGCTTCATCCTGTATTCCTGGTATTTCTACACCTTATTTTATTAATGGAGAAATGTACAGCGATGGCGGGGTTTTGAATAATTTTCCAGCCGATGTTATTCATAATGAATGTAACAAACTGATTGGGGTTTATGTAACGCCGCCACAAGATGTAAAAGTGAATGACCTCAAAACCATTCGTTCCGTTACCACAAGGGCTTACGAGTTGTTGTCTCATCGAACTGAAATTTACAAATTTGCGTTTTGTGATTGGTTTATTACTTCAAAAAAATTGTCGAAATATGGCATTTTTGAAAGAAATCCTCAGCGGCTGGAAGAGATTTTCAATATCGGATATGAAGAAGCTGAACGTTCTTTCAACGAGAATGAGGAAGATTTTACCTCAATGTTTGTAAGAAAGGAATAATAGCTTGCCAATTTTCTTCTGCATCATCATTGAAAACTGAAAGCGCAATTGTTCCGTGATGCCCTTTCGTTTTAGAGGGCAGATAAAATCTCTTCTTAGATTTAACTGAGTTGTAAATAGGTCGCCAACTTGATTCTTCATTCCTTGCCGAAGAAGTGTAAACTGGTATTTTTACATTACTGGCAAAATAGGCAATATTTTTATTTTCAATTTTGAAATATTCTCCTGGAGAATAAGCAATCAGCGCTTTGTAATCTTTCGGGTATTTGGCGGCCATATAAAATCCCAAAGATGCAGAATAAGAACTTCCCCAATAGATTATTTTCTTTGCCTTGATTGTGTTTTTCGCATAGTTATGCGCTGCTTCCAAATCTGGGATGGAATCTGTGAAGCCTGTCCATTTTCTTTGCTTGATAGCTTCTTTATTGGTGAGATTGGTAACCTGATTCACGATGTCTCCAGAACGAAGATCAACTGCCAAAACATTGAATCCCAAATCCATCAAACGTGGCGCAATATTTCTGAATTCGCCGCGACTAAAACCTGCCTGGTGATAAAGAATAATTAATGGATTATGTCTTCCGTACTTGGCGTAATAATCGGCATAAACTGTTAGTCCGTCGGGCGATGTAAAGTTAACCGTTGTATAAAGATGATCTCTAACGGAGAGAATGTGTGATGGTTTAGCATCTACATTCTTTTTTGAAGAACAACTTCCAAAACAAATAATGATAATCGTCCAAAATATGAAATTGACTGTTTTCATGAGATTACATTAATTATTGAAGTATTGCTAATTATATTTTATTTATGTTGAGGTATATCAAATATAAGTGTTTTTATGTTAATGTATATTTATTTATATGAAATTATTATTGAATGATTTTTTCACCACAGATTTTGCAGTAGCGAGCATTTTCGTCATTATCCTGATTGCCGCATTTGTCGCATTCAAAGTCGGTTTTTTTCTGTTTCCGGAATTCTGAAGTCACAATTCCCGTGGGAACTGCAATAATGCTGTAACCACAAAGCATTACAATCATCGATAAAATTTTACCAACAGGTGTTCCAGGGGAAATGTCACCGTAACCAACTGTTGTAATGGTCACCACGGCCCAATAAACACTTTGTGGAATACTACTAAATCCATTTTTTCCATCTTCTACAACATACATCAATGAGCCAATAATGACAATGAAAATCGTCATAAATAAAAGAAAAATGTAGATTTTACGAGAGCTGTGTTTTAAAGCTGAAACAATGAATCTTCCATCGTGCATGTAATCCGCAAGATTGAAAATCCTGAAAATCCTTAAGATTCTAAGAACTCTTATGACGGCGACAAAGTGCCAAATTGGAAAAAATAAACTCACATAAAATGGAATAATCGATAGAAAATCAATGATTCCCAATGGACTGAAGATGTATTCTTCTCGGTCTTTGATGCAGATTATTCTTAAAATATATTCTATGGTAAAAATGATTGTAATGAAGAATTCTGCGTAATAAAACTCTTGATTATACTGTAGTCTGACAATTGGAATGGTTTCCACCATTAACAAAACGGTAGAGGTGAGAATTAGAATCAATAAAATAATGTCAAATATTTTACCAGCTTTCGTATGCGATAAATAAACAGTTTCGTAAATTTTCTTGCGCCAGCCTTCTTCAGGAATAAGGTCGAATTCGGGTTTAATTCTCATAATTCAAAAATTGAAATTGATACTATAAAAGTAATCAAAATTAATGCTGTTTAAAATATTAGACAAAAGTCTTTTTTTTAAAGACAAAAGTCGTATATTTGTAGAAGAAAAAAAATACAAGATGAAAAAATATAAAACTTCAGAAGCTTCTGCTAATATTATTCAAGAGCCTGCGATGGCTTATGGTTATCAAAACTTTGATGATGTAGGTATTTTCGGTTTGATAGATATTGCGCAAAAAGGTATTTCCTTCAGAATATTCGATGGCTTGGCAAAGAAATTTCCTTTTACGATGCAGGATTGGGCAGATTTTCTTCATATTTCTGGCAAAACTTTATCACGTTACCAGAAAGAAGACAAGTCTTTTGATGTACTACAGTCAGAAAAGATTTTACAAATAGAAATGCTTTATAAGCGTGGAGAAGATGTTTTTGATTCTGCGGATAATTTTATGATTTGGCTGCAAACCGAGAATCTTGCTTTAGGCAAAACAAAACCGCAAGATTTGTTGGGAAGTGGCTTTGGGATATCACTTCTGATGGATGAGTTAACTCGCATAGAACACGGTATTTTAGCGTAATATCAGATGATTGTTTACAGACTTGCGAAAGAAATTTATGCTAATGACCTGTCTGGAAAAGGAGCGGAAATAGCTGGCGGAAGATGGAACAGCAAGGGAAATTCTGCTTTGTATACAGGGCAATCTATTGCGTTGTGCGTGACGGAAATTGCCGTTCATATTCCTTTGGGTATTTTACCAAGAGATTATCGATTGGTTCACATAGAAATTCCGGAGATAGATTTTTTCAAGCCAAAAAGATTGCCGAAAGATTGGAATACTTTTCCGCATCCTGACAGCACTCAGAAAATTGGAGATAAATTCCTCAAAGGAAATAAATTCTTAGTGATGAAAGTTCCTTCAGCTGCGGTTCAGGGAGAATTCAATTACATTATTAATCCGAGATATATTAATTTTCCGGAAGTTAAAATTAAGAAGATAGAAAAGTTTACTTTTGATGACCGATTGTTCATCAAATAACATATCAAATATGAAAATCAAAGAATTTATAACTGAATTTGAAAAAATAATCCCCATAAAACAAGCCGAAGATTTTGACAATGTTGGTTTGCTTTGCGGAAATCAAGATAGGGAAATTTCTGGTGTTCTGGTTGCTCACGATGCCTTGGAATCAGTTATTGATGAGGCGATTGAAAGGAATTTTAATCTGATTCTTTGTTTTCATCCGATTATTTTTTCTGGTTTGAAATCAATTACAGGAAAAAATTATGTGGAGAGAGCTGTTTTGAAAGCTTTGGAAAATAAAGTCGCCATTTATGCAATTCATACAGCATTTGATAACGATTATTTTGGCGTTAATTATAAAATCTGTGAAGTTCTTGGTTTGAAGAATCAAAAAATCCTGATGCCGAAACAAAATCAATTGAAAAAACTGGAAGTTTATGTTCCTGTTGATTCTGCTGAAAAATTGAAAAATTCACTTTTCGAGGCTGGTGCAGGAAATATTGGTTTTTATGACGAATGTAGTTTTTCAATTAATGGAAATGGAACTTTTCGTCCTTTAGAAGGCTCAAATCCTGTTGTTGGAAATCAAAATGAAAGAGAAAATGCGAAGGAAATTCTGCTTTCTGTGATTTTTGAAGATTATAAAAAACATCAGATTCTATTTGCGATGAAGCAAAATCATCCTTACGAAGAAGTCGCTTATCAATTAGTTTCTTTGGATAATGAAAATCAATATACTGGTTTAGGACGATTCGGAGATTTAGAAACGGCTATGGATGAAGTTGATTTTCTGAAATTTGTAAAAGAAAAATTTAATCTTAATGTGATTAGACACAATTCATTAAATAATAAAAAAATCAAAAGAGTAGGCGTTTTGGGCGGAAGTGGCGCAAGTGGAATTAAGTCCGCCTTGTCTGCAAAATGTGATGCTTATCTGACGGGCGATGTCAAATATCACGATTTCTTTTCGGGAGAAGACAAAATGCTGATTTGCGATATTGGACATTTTGAATCTGAACAATTTGTAACTCAACAATTATTTGAAATTTTATCCGAAAAATTCACTACATTTGCAGTCGCTAAAACGACGCAAAAAACAAATCCTGTTAATTATTTTATATAGATATGGCTAAAGTAAACGAAATTTCTGTTGAAGAAAAATTAAGAGCTCTTTACGATTTGCAAATCATCGATTCCCGTTTGGATGAGATTCGCAATACAAGAGGCGAATTGCCGATTGAAGTAGAAGACCTTGAGATAGAAATTGAAGGTCTTGAAAAAAGAGCCCAAAAATTCGAATCTGAAATTGCTGAGCAAAATGCTGAAATCAACAGCAAAAAAGACTTGATGAAGCAAGCTCAAACTCTGATTGATAAATATAAAACGCAGCAAGATAACGTTAGAAATAACAAAGAGTTCGAATCATTATCAAAAGAAGTTGAATATCAGGAATTGGAAATTCAGTTAGCTGAAAAAAGAATCAAAGAATTCGGTGGAAAAATCGACCACAAAAAGGAAACTTTGGCTGATTTGACAACTAAAATCGATGAGCTTAAAAATCACCTGACTCACAAGAAAAATGAGTTGGAGAATCTGGTTTCAGAAACTCAGAAAGAAGAAGATTATCTATTGGAAAAATCTAAAGAATTTGCTGAGAAAATCGATAACAGATTGTTGGCTTCTTACCAAAGAATCCGTCAAGGCTCATCTACAGGTCTTGCAGTTGTAGGTTTGGAAAGAGGAGCGCCAAAAGGTTCTTTCTTCACAATCCCGCCACAAAAGCAAATGGAAATTGCTCAAAGAAAAAAGATTATTATCGATGAACATTCCGGAAAAATCCTGGTAGATGACGAGTTGGTAAACGAGGAAACTGCTAAAATGGAAGATATCATCAAGTTCTAATCTTGATTTTAATAAATAATAAAAGAGACCTGAAATTCAGGTCTCTTTTCGTTTGAGAGAAAATAATAATATAAAATATTACCGGATATTAACAGAACCGGAACTGCTTTCGTTTTTGGTCACTTTGTTCAAGTCGCCTCTTTTGATAACATTGATATCTCCGCTTGAAGATGCACTTGCTGTCAGGTTTTGACGAACACCAATCGTAATGTCAGCAGAAGATGAAGTTGTAAGAATCGCGCTGTCAGCCGTTAGATTTTCACCTTTTATATCTCCCGATGAAGAAGATTGAGCATTTACATTGTCGGCTTTTCCTGTGATTTTGATGTCTCCGGAAGAAGAAGTTTGAAGATTAAGATTTTTTGCATTCACTTCTCCGTAATATTCGCCGCTACTGGAAGCTTGAATGTTGATATTATTTCCGCTAAAATTTCCTTTGATATTTCCGGAACTCGAAACTTTCACATCCAAATCAGAGAATTTGAAATCATCTTTCACAACAATTGTTCCGCTGGAGTTGGCTGCAAGTCTGTCAAAATCTTTCGCATAAACCTTAATTTTGATTCTGTCTGTTGATATGTTCAACTTACCTTCAGATTCAATTTTTACCTGAACTTTTCTTCCATCTTGTTTTACAAGCACATATTTCATCAAGTCAGAAGGAGCGTAAACCACGATTTTTTCTTCGCTGGATTTATAAACTTCTGCATTAAGACCAGTGGAAATTTGTAATTCATCGAAGTCTGCTGAATAAGATTTCTCGATCACTTCGCCTTTTCCGGAATCGGAAATCAAGTGAGAGAACATCACATCGTTTCCGTTAGAATTATCACTTTTTGACTGTATACAGGAAAAATTTACCACAGAAGCCAAAAGAACTAAAGATAAAAGTTGTATTTTCATATGTAGATTTTTTATAGTTTTTGATTTGTTATTAATATGACAATCGAAAAGTATTTTTCGTTACATCAAAAAATAAAAATTTTCATTTTAATTAATTTTCTAAATTTACAGCATTAAAAATAAATATTAAGATATGAAAAATATATTGTTTGCATTCGTATTGATAGGATTATCGGTTTCAGCATTCGCACAATCTGGTCCGCCGGCTGGCGATGCAAAAGTAGGAGAGTTCTACGGTCAGGATGTTTCCTCAAAAGCGGTTAAAAAAGCAATTTCCACAGACGAACTCAACAAAGAACTAAAATCAAATCCGAAAATCGCTAAAGCTTCCGTCAAAGGAAAAGTAACTGGCGTTTGCCCTAAAAAAGGATGCTGGGTAAGTCTGGCAACAGATTCTGGTGAAACCTTTTTCGTAAAGATGAAAGATTACGCATTCTTTGTTCCAACCGCTTTGGAAGGTAAAACCGTGATTTTAGAAGGTAGCGCGGAGAGCAAAACAACGTCTGTAAAAGAATTGCAACATTATGCAGAAGACGCTAAAAAATCTCAGGCTGAAATAGATGCCATTACCGAACCAAAAACTGAAACCAGATTTTTGGCAAGCGCCATCAAAGTTGTAGAGTAATTTGATTTCAATATAAAATTTACAGGCTCTGGATTTTTCCAGAGCTTTTTTTAATGGGCGTATCTTTTTGTTTTGCTTTGGCGTTTAGTTTGTCGAAAGACGTTTTCTGCGAAGCAAAACAAAAAGACCAGGCTATCCGCTAATATCTTTTTTTGCCAAAGCTTTCCCTGCTCAAAAAAAGGATAACCGCTTCTATCCTTTACGCGCTGGCGCAAGAATCAAGATTTGTCATAATTACAAATTTCGTCCACGTTGAAGTTTCTCATTTTATCAAACACCACCATAATTCCTTTGAAACAACATCAATTCTCCGTATATTTACACTCTAAATTTTCAAAAAATGGCAGACTGGAAAACCGTTAAGGAATACCAAGATATTACCTATAAAAAATCAAATGGCGTAGCAAGAATCGCTATCAATAGACCAGAAGTCAGAAACGCTTTCCGACCAAAAACAACCTCAGAACTTTACGATGCTTTTTATGACGCTTATGAAGATTCGTCTATCGGAGTAGTATTATTGACAGGAGAAGGTCCAAGTCCAAAAGACGGAGGTCACGCATTCTGTAGCGGTGGTGACCAGAAAGCACGCGGACATCAAGGTTACGTTGGGGAAGATGGAAGACATCGTTTGAATATTTTGGAAGTGCAACGTTTGATTCGTTTTATGCCAAAAGCTGTAATTGCTGTGGTAAATGGCTGGGCTGTTGGAGGTGGACATTCACTTCACGTGGTTTGTGATTTGACTTTAGCTAGTGAAGAGCACGCCATTTTCAAACAAACTGATGCGGACGTTACAAGTTTCGACGGTGGCTACGGTTCTGCTTATTTGGCGAAGATGGTTGGCCAGAAAAAAGCCAGAGAAATTTTCTTTTTAGGAAGAAATTATTCAGCAAAAGAAGCGGAGGAAATGGGAATGGTAAACGCCGTAATTCCTCACGCTGAACTGGAAGACACCGCTTACGAATGGGCTCAGGAAATCCTTGCCAAATCTCCAACTTCTATCAGAATGCTAAAATTCGCGATGAATCTCACAGACGACGGAATGGTTGGTCAGCAGATTTTTGCTGGAGAAGCAACACGTTTGGCATATATGACGGAAGAAGCAAAAGAAGGAAGAAACGCTTTCTTAGAAAAACGTAAGCCGAATTTCGGTGACGACCAGTGGATTTCTTAAGATTAATAATTTGATTTCACCACATTGAAAAAAGGATTTGAATTTCTCAAACAATTAGAAAAAAATAACAATCGGGTTTGGTTTGCTGAAAACAAGGCAGAATACGATTCGATTGCAAAGGAAAATAAGATTTTTTTTAATCAAATCTATTCCAATCTTGAGGAATATGATAAATTGAGCAATCTTCATATTTTAAGAATTAACAGAGATATTCGCTTTTCTAAAGATAAAACACCTTACAAAAACAATTTTGGAGTAAGTTTAGCACGTAAAAAACCAATGCTTAGAGGTGGATATTATATTCATCTAGAGCCTAACAATAGCTTTGTTGGAGGTGGCTTTTGGAATCCTGAATCGGATGATTTGTTGCGGATTAGAAGAGAATTTGAAATCAATGACTCAGAAATTAGAAAAATTACAACCGAAGAAACCTTTGTAAAATATTTTGGAGAACTTGAAGGTAAAGGTGTAAAAACTGCTCCCAAAGGTTTTGATAAAAATCATCACGCTATTGATTTAATCAAGAAAAAACAATTTATCGTAAGAAGAAAATTTTCTGACAAAGAAGTTTTTTCTGATGATTTTCAAAAAGAAATTATAGCCACTTTTCTATCAATGCGTCCCTTTTTCGATTATATGAGCGAGGTATTGACAACGAATTTGAATGGAGAATCTACCATTATAGATTAAACAAAATAAATGAAACATTGGATACAAGCTGCAAGGCTTAGAACTTTACCACTTTCTTTGAGTGGAATTATTATGGGAGCTTTCATTGCAAAATGGAGAATCTCTCAGGAAGGTGGATTTTGGGATTGGAGGATTTTTGCTTTTGCACTTTTGGTGACATTATTATATCAAATCCTTTCCAATTTTGCCAACGATTATGGCGATGGCGTAAAAGGAACCGACAAAAATAGGATAGGAGAAGCAGAACAAAGAGCTGTAGCTTCCGGAAAAATCACAGCAAATCAAATGAAAAATGCTGTGATTTTGCTATCGATTTTATCTTTTGTTGCAACTGTTGCATTATTATATGTCGCTTTTTATCCAGCTAATATCAGAGAGTTTTGGATTTTCATCGGGCTGGGAATTGCTTGTATTTTGGCAGCGATTGGATATACGGTCGGGAAAAGACCATATGGATATTTAGGATTGGGAGACATTTTTGTGTTTATCTTTTTCGGATTGGTTTCGGTTTGTGGAAGTTACTTTCTGTTTACTAAAACGTTCGATTATGATATTTTGATTCCAGCTTCTGCTATCGGAATGTTGAGTATGGCGGTTCTTAATCTCAATAATATGAGAGACATTGTGAATGACGAATTATCAGGCAAGAAAACTTTTGCATTAAGATTAGGATTCAAAAAAGCAATGATTTATGAAGTTGTGTTGTTACAATTACCAATTTTACTAATGTTGGCTTTTCTGATGTACAATGGATTTCAAGAAAGAGGTCTTTATTATCCTTTCATCGTGATGATTTTGATATTTCCTTTTATGAAATTGAGAAGAAGCATTATGGCTGTCAACGAACCAAAATTACTGGATCCATTTCTGAAACAAGTTGGAATCCTAACTTTCCTGATGGCGATTTTGACGGCTTTCGGACTTAATTATTTTAATTAAATTGATATGAATAAATTCTATAGAATAGTTTCTTTATTATCAATAATATCTTTCGTAATCTACGTTTTATTATTGCTTAAAGAATTGCTATTTAGTGATTTATTAATATCAGAAATTGATTTTCTTCCAATTGTCTTGGGAATTATTTTAATGATTGATTTTATAATCTCATTCCTAATTTTAAAAGGAAGAATATCACACAATAAAATTATTTTAATATTTCAGATTCTCATCATAATTTTTTGTTTATATCTGATTTATTATTTTAATTATGAAGCAGTAATAGATAATTAAATTAAAAAAAATGAAAATAAAATTCCTCGGACAAAACTGTTTTTTGTTCACATACAACGGAAAAACGATTCTTGCAGACCCTTTCTACAACTATCAGAAAGATAAATCAGGTTTTGATATCACAGCTCAGAAAATCGATTATGTGTTGATTACGCACGCACACGGCGACCATATTGCAGAAGTAAAAGAAGTTCTTGAAAATCATCCAGATGCAACAGTTATCGGACAGCCAGAGATTTGTGGATATTTCGGACATTCTAATAATATTGATATTAACTTCGGAGGTTCTGCAAAAATCGATGATTTGAAGATTTCTATGGTTCCAGCATTGCATACTAGCTCTTTCCCAGATGGAAGTTACGGAGGTTTGGCTGCAGGCTATATTTTTAGATTTGCAGACAGAAGAAATCTTTATTTGGCAGGGGACACTGGCGTAAGTTCAGAAATGAGCTTGTTTCCGCAGGTTTTCGGGACTTTAGACTTGTCAATCCTTCCGGTTGGTAAACATTACACGATGTGTCCTAGAAAAGCGGCTTTTGCAGCATCAGAATTATTGAAAACGCCGAAAGTTATTGGATGTCATTTCGATACTTTTCCTCCAATCGAAATCAATCACGAAGATGCTAAAAAGCATTTCACAGATAAGAATATCGAATTTACGTTACCAAAACTAGGAGAGGAATTCGAATTTTAAATAAAAAAAAATTCTGAGATTAATAATTTTTAAATTACTTAATCTCAGAATTTCTTAATGTATAGATACAAAAAATGGCAAGCTACCTAAATCACACCGCTACAACCAATTACCTTTGCTGCGTTCCCACCCTGGAGGATTCTCAGGAGCTGGTTGTTTAGGACTTGCCGGTGCAAAGATAGGAATTTTAAGAAAAAAGAAAAAAGAAAAAAGAGAAAAGATGTTGGTTTGTATTCAAGGTATTGATTATCAAAAACATTAAATTCAAATTTTTATCCTTTTATAAATTAAATAAAAATTATGACAAAAAATCCTGTAGCCATTGGCTTTGGTTTATTTTTAGCGACAATGTTGGTGTTCTTCGTTGTTTATTACTTTTTCGCAGATGCTAATTATTTTGATACCAGTATGAAAGTCAATGCTTTCGGGATGACTTTCCTGTATGTTCTGGCAGGATTTCTTTCCGTACTCTGGTTTCGTGGAAGCAATAAAATCACTTATCCGCAGGCTTTCAAACAATGCTTTGTGACTTTGTTCGTAGGAGGTGGGCTTTCTATGTTGTCGATTTTCGCTTTTTTGAATTATGCAGATACAGATGCCAGAGAAATGCTGAATCATCAATACATCCAGACTGAACTTAATAATTTGGATGAATCTTACGCAAAATTGAAAGTTGAAGCGGCCAATCAAAAAGACAGAACTAAAGTTAAAGAGCTGGAGGATAATTATAAACAACAAAAATTAGCCAGAGAAATTGCTAAAAAAGAAAACAGAAACTATTTCTCTTTCCAATTTTTATCCTCAATCTTTGGTGGCTTTTTACTATTTTATTTACTTTTGTCTATTATCATCGCAGGCTTTTTGAAAAACAAAAAACGTTACGAGTAAGATATTGGATAATAAACATTTACGGGATCTTATTTAATAAATAATTTATCCTGAAAATTCAAAATTCTAAATATCTGATATCTAAAATCTAACATCTTTTATAAAAAATGAATCTTTCTATAATCGTCCCATTGCTCAACGAGCAAGACTCTCTGGAAGAGTTGTTCACAAGAATCGGCAACGTTTGTCGAGACCACAAATTATCCTACGAAGTATGGTTCATAGACGATGGAAGTACGGATTTGTCTTGGTCCATCATAGAAAATATGAAAATCCAACATCCGCAGATTCACGGGATTAAATTCTCCAAGAATTACGGAAAATCTCAGGCGCTTCACGCTGCTTTCGAAAAAGTGAATGGCGATGTAATTATTACAATGGATGCTGATTTACAGGATTTTCCGGAAGAAATTCCTGAACTTTACGAAATGGTAACCGCTGGCAATTATGACATTGTTTCTGGTTGGAAGAAGAAACGTTTCGATAATGTGATGACCAAAAATATTCCGTCAAAACTCTTCAATGCAGCGGCCAGAAAAGTTTCCGGCGTTTCGCTTCACGATTTCAATTGCGGACTGAAAGCTTACAGAAAACAAGTCGTAAAATCCATTGATGTTTACGGCGATATGCACCGTTATATTCCGGTTTTAGCGGCTAATGCAGGTTTCAGAAATATCACTGAAAAACCAGTTCAGCATCAGGCAAGACCTTATGGAACTTCGAAATTTGGTACAGAACGTTTTGTTCGTGGATTTTTGGATTTGGTTACGCTTTGGTTTGTCAGCAGATTTGGCGGAAGACCAATGCATTTCTTCGGCGCAGCTGGAACTTTGATGTTTATTATCGGATTTTTATCCGCGATTTGGTTGGGCGTTTCAAAATTAATTGACGTTTATATTTTCAAAATCTACGGAAACCTGATTGCAAACAATCCTTGGTTTTTTATTGCTTTGACAATGATGATTATGGGAAGTTTATTGTTTGTCGCTGGATTCTTAGGAGAATTGATTATCAGAACAAACCGAGAGCATAAGAATTATCATATTGAGGAAATGATCTAAATTATGGACAATCAATCTTTACCCAAAATATATTCTAACAAAGCAATTTTAGGTTTTTCAATATTTATGAGTTCTTTATTTGGAGGAATTCTTTTATATCAGAATTTAAAAGAGCTAAATAAAAAGAAAGAAGCTAACATCGTTTTAGGAATTTCTATTTTATTAACTATCGTAACCATAATTATTGTCAATATCCCAGAGAATCCAAAAAGTTCTCTTGCTTATTTGTGCGGTTTGGCTGGAGGAAGTATTTTGACTTATTTTTTCGCTCCAAAATATATTCCTAATGAAAAAGAGTATCCTAAAAAAGCTATTTGGAAACCATTGATTATTGCATTTATTATAGTTATATTATTTATATCGTTAATGATTTTTGCAGACCAACAGTTAGTTTAAATTTTTATAAAATGAAAAAACTATTATACTTACTTCTAATTCTAACAATCGTTTCCTGCGGAAAAGTCTCGCCAAAAGGCGAAATCCAATCCAAAGACATAGAACTTTCTGAGTTTTCCAAATTAGATTTGAAAGGGAAATTCCGTGTGTTTTATGTGCAAAGTCCACACAATTTTGTTAATGTAGAAACTTATCCCAATTTCTTTGATAATCTTAATATTGAAGTTAAGGATAAAAATCTGTCAATAACAGAGAAAAGCGAAACGGACAAAGTAGATTTTTATAATATCACGATTTACGGAAAAAATCCTTTTGATGTGATTAAAATAGCTGATTCTGTAGAACTTAACATCTCTAGTCAAATGAATGTTGAAAATTTTTCTCTCAGTTTGAAAGATAATGCTAAATTTATCGGTTCAGTGATTTCGGAAAAAGCGGAAATAGAAATGATGAACAAAAGCCGGGCTAATCTGTTGGGCAAAACAACTTTAGCTAAGCTTAATATCAAAGATACAGCAAGTATTATTTCGCCGTATTGGTATATCAAAGATTTGGAAATCGAATCTCAGAACGGAAATTATGCAGAACTGAATGTGGATGAAGAAATCAAAGGGCAAGTCAGTAACACTTCAAAATTGATTTATTACGGAAATCCTTCGAAAAAACTGAAAGTGACGGATAAAGCGACTTTGGAAAACAAGAAAATTAATTAAAACAAAAAACTATAAATAATGTCTGATACATTAACATCATTAGATAAAGCAAAACTTTGGTTGTCAGATACTTTTGACGAAGAAACAAGAAGCAAAGTTCAGGAATTGATTGATTCTGAATCTGCAGACTTGGAAGATTCTTTTTATAGAGAATTAGAATTCGGAACTGGCGGAATGCGTGGCGTGATGGGCGTTGGAACCAATCGGTTGAACAAATATACATTAGGACAAGCAACTCAAGGATTGGCGAATTATCTTCATCAGCAATTTTCTGGTGAAGAAATCAAAGTAGCGATTGCTTATGACGTTCGTAATAACTCAAAAGAATTCGGGAAAATCGTTGCAGATGTTTTGACAGCCAACGGAATCAAGGTTCTGTTGTTCAAAGAACATCGTCCAACGCCGGAATTGTCTTTCACTGTTCGTGATAAAAAATGTAATGCAGGAATTGTTTTGACGGCATCTCACAATCCACCGGAATATAACGGTTACAAAGTTTACTGGAATGACGGAGCTCAAATCGTTCCACCAGATGACGAGAATATCATCAGAGAAGTGTATTCAACCAAGTTTGAAGATATCAAATTTAATGGGAATGATGACCTAATCGAGTGGGTTGGCGAAGACCAGGATGATGTTTACATCGATGCTTGTATGGAAAATTCTCTTTACCAAAATGTGGGAAGAGACAACCTGAACATCGTTTTCACCTCTATCCACGGAACAACTTACACGACCGTTCCAAAAGCTTTGAGAAAAGCTGGATTCTCGAAATTAGATTTGGTTGCAGAACAAATGATTCCAAGCGGAAATTTCCCGACCGTTCTTTCGCCAAATCCGGAAGAACCGGCGGCGCTTTCTATGGCGATGGACCTTGGAGAAATCACGAATGCGGACATTGTCATCGGAACAGACCCGGATGGCGACAGATTAGGGATCGCTGTGAGAAATTTGGAAGGACAAATGCAACTTCTGAATGGGAATCAAACTAATACAATCCTGACATATTACATCCTTGACCAATGGAAAAAAGCAGGAAAAATAACCGGAAAAGAATTCATTGGTTCTACAATTGTGACTTCTGATGTTTTCTTTGATGTGGCTGAGAAATTTGGTGTGGACTGTAAAGTAGGATTGACCGGTTTCAAATGGATTGGAAAGATGATTCGTGATTTTGAAGGTCAGGAAAAATTCATTTGTGGTGGCGAGGAAAGTTTCGGTTTTATGACCGGAGATTTCGTTCGTGACAAAGATTCTTGTGGTTCGATTTTGACAGCTTGCGAAATCGCAGCGTGGTGTAAAGCCAATGGAACAACAGTTTACGAATATATGATTGACATCTACAAAGAAGTTGGTTTCTATTACGAAGGCTTGATTAATGTTGTGAGAAAGGGTAGAACTGGCGCGGAAGAAATCACGCAGATGATGAGCGATTTCAGAAGCAATCCACCGAAAGAAATTGCTGGTTCGCCTGTAGAAGAAGTGAAGGATTTCAAAGAGCAGACGTGTTTCATTGTTTCCAAGAATGAGAAAAAAGTGATGGACGATATTCCAAAGTCTAACGTTTTGATTTTCTATACGCAAGACGGAACCAAAGTTTGTGTTCGTCCTTCCGGAACTGAACCTAAAATCAAATTCTATGTTTCTGTAAAAGACAGCATCACTTCAAAAGCAGATTTTGTTGCGAAATTGCCTGTATTGGAAGAGAAGATTCAGACTGTCAAAAAGGATTTGAATCTGTAATTGAAAATTTTTATTAGCAAAAAATATAATTCAAAATATTTTTAATATGAAGTTCTCAATTATTAAAGTCATTTAATTTTTGAGAACTTTTTTCTTTGTAATTTGATATAATGATTTACAATTAAGATATTTGTAAAAATCTACAAAGAATAAAATCAGATTTCTAAAATCTGAATAATAACATCTAAAATAAATAAAGTGAAAGTATCAAAACTCGCATCTAACCTGATAGGTTCAGAAATCATCAAAATCGGAAATGAAGTGAATGACCTGAAAGCGAAAGGTGCACAAATCTCAAATCTAACCATCGGCGACCTTAATTCCAACATTTATCCAATCCCTCAAGAGTTGAAGGACGGAATTCAGAAAGCTTACACCAATAATCTTACAAATTATCCTCCAGCAAACGGTTTACAATCTCTTAGAACTTCCGTAAGTAACGATTTAAAAAGACGTTGGAATCTTGATTATTCTGCCAACGATATCTTGATTACGGCTGGTTCAAGACCTTTGATTTATGCAGTTTTCAAAACCATTGTTGACGAAGGCGATAAAGTGATTTATCCGATTCCTTCTTGGAATAACAATCATTATGCGTATCTGACAACAGCCAATGCGGTTGAAGTTCAGACTCAGGAATCCAATAATTTCCTGCCAACAGCTGATGACCTTCGTCCTTATGTTGATGGCGCAGTATTGCTTTGCCTTTGTTCTCCACTAAATCCAACTGGAACAATGTTCACTAAAGAGCAATTGTCTGAGATTTGCGAATTGGTTTTGGAAGAAAATAAAAGAAGAGACACAGACGAGAAACCACTTTACTTGATGTATGACCAAATCTACGCAATGTTGACTTTCGGTTCCGATCATCACGATCCAGTAACGCTTTTCCCGGAAATGAAAGATTATACAATCTATGTTGATGGAACTTCGAAATGTTTCGCGGCGACCGGCGTTAGAGTAGGTTGGGGATTCGGACCAAGTTTGGTGATTGATAAAATGAAAGCTTTGTTGACGCACGTTGGAGCTTGGGCACCAAAACCAGAGCAGGAAGCGGTTGCCGAGTTTTTAGCGGATGATTCTGCAGTTGATACATTTCTTGATGATTACAAAGGAAAACTAAATACAAGCTTGAAAGAACTTCACTCAGGCATTCAAGATTTGAAATCGAAAGGTTTGGCTGTTGAAAGTATCTCACCAATGGGTGCACTTTATTTGACTATCAAATTAGATTACTTAGGAAAAACTGCTCCAGACGGAAGCAAAATTGAGAATTCTACAGATTTGGTTTTCTATCTGATTAATAATGCAGGAATGGCTTTGGTTCCGTTCTCAGCATTTGGAAACGATAAGTCAGTGCCTTGGTTCAGAGCTTCAATCGGCGGTTGTTCTCTAGATGATATTAAAGATTGTCTTCCGAAATTGGGGCAGGCTTTAGTAAACTTAAAATAGTTTTAAGTTATTAATTATGAGTTATGAGTGACAGTATTGTTGGTAGAAAGAGTTTTTCATTTGCGGTTAAAATTGTAAATTTTTATAAAAAGTTTTCAGTTGAGAAAAGAGAATTCATTTTGTCAAAACAATTACTTCGTTCAGGAACTTCGATTGGCGCCAATGTCAGAGAAGGAATTAATGCTCAAAGCACAAAAGATTTTATTCATAAACTTTCGATAGCACAAAAAGAATGCGATGAAACAAGTTATTGGATAGAATTACTATTTGAAACTAATTATATTCAGAAAGAAGATTTTGATGATTTAAAAAGCGATGCAACTGAAATTTTAAAAATATTAAGAAGCATTATTAAAACTTCAAAAGCTAACAACTCATAACTATTAATTCATAACTCATAATTAAATTAATATGAAAGTTATCGCAGTCATTCCTGCCCGTTATAATTCGACAAGATTTCCAGGTAAGATGATGGAGATTTTAGGAAACAGAACTATTATCACAACTACATATCAGAATGTTGTAGAAACAGGTTTGTTTGATGAAGTTTTTGTAGCAACAGATTCAGAATTAATTTTTGATGAAATCTCCAAAAACGGTGGAAAAGCTGTAATGACAGGCGAACATGAAACAGGAAGTGACAGAATTGCAGAAGCCGTTCAAAACATAGATTGTGATATTGTGATTAATGTTCAGGGCGATGAACCTTTCCTCAAAAAAGAACCTTTGAAGCAATTGATTGATGTTTTTTCTAACGATGATAAAAAAGAAGTTTCTTTAGCTTCATTGAAAATTCAATTAAAAGAATCTGAGGAAATCCAGAATCCAAATAATGTGAAAGTAGTTACTGATAATAATGGATTTGCATTATATTTCAGTCGTTCCGTAATTCCTTTTCACCGCGAATTAGCTTATAATGTCAAGTATTACAAGCATATTGGCGTTTACGCATTCAGAAAAGAAGCTTTGATTAAATTTTCCTCTCTGGAAATGACGCCTATGGAGATTTCTGAAAAATTAGAGCAATTGCGCTACTTGGAAAATGGAATGAAAATCAAAATGGTAGAAACAGATTTTGTTGGGATTGGGATTGATACACCGGAAGATTTGGATAAAGCCAAAAAACTGATTTAATTTAGTCGTTATTGATATCAAAATTAACGTTCTTTAAGATTAGAAGCCAATTGAAAATTTTATCTTAGCAACCTTAAAAATTCTGAATGAAAAAATTAATTCTGCTATTTTCCATTATATTTTCTATCATTATTTCTGCTCAATCGGCAAAAGATATCATTGACAAAAATATAGAAAATTCTGGTGGTCTTACCAATTGGAAACTTTTGAATACGGTTCAGATACAAGGGCGGGTAACTTTGGGAGTTAATGATTCTTACTTAATGAAAATCTATCAGCAACGCCCAAATCTTACCAAAACGGCAATTGTAATGGGTGGAAAAGAAACACCAGTTGAAGGTTTTGACGGAAAAAATGGTTACGCGATGAATTATGCTCAGAACAAACTTCAACAATACAACGATTATATTCCTGAAAACTTTGATAACGACTTTATCGATTGGGAAAACAAAGGTTTTGAAGCGGAATTGTTAGGTAAAGAAAAAATCGGAGAACAAGTTTATTTCAAAGTTGAATTGACAAAAAATGTGAATAAAACCATTTACTTTTTTGATGTCAAAAACTATATGTTATTCCGTGAAATCAAAAAAGATGAAATCCTGACTTATTCCGATTACAGAAAGGTTGGTCAATTATTAATGCCTTACAGAATCGAATCGTCTTCACCCAAAAAAGACAGCGATTATGTTATGATGATTAATAAAATCGACATCAACAAAGAACTTCCGAAGAATACTTTCAAATTCTAAAAAATTAGATGGATTTTTTAATTAAAAGAAGTCAATTGACGGAAAAGCTGGAACGTTTAATAAAGGCAAACTCCAACAATAGCATACTGATTTCGTTAAAGAATGCTTTACACGAACAAGATTCAGTTCTGAAGTTAAATGGTGCGCTTAGTAGAATGGTGGTAGATAGTTTGGAAGTTGATTCCAATATTGGTAATGAAATATTATTATTTGAACAATATTACAGAAACCCATTAAATCTTATCGAATCTGAAGAATTAAAGAATATAGTCAAATACTTAATTAAGAAAAAGTTTGAAATCAATTTTATTGGAAAAGCTTGGTCTAATGTTAATTCTATTTGGATTTATTTTGATACAATTTTAAATGTTTCTCAATTACGAGAAAAATTATCTTTAAGTGATAATATAATAGAACATAAAAACACTGACCCAAGGTCTGGTCTTGAACTAGGGTTTATTGATATGATTACGAATGAAGGTGTGATGGGAAATTTGAAAATCTAACTTTATGGAAATAGAAGAAATCCGCGAATACTGTTTATCAAAAAAAGCTGTGACAGAAGCTTTTCCTTTTGATCAGGAAACTTTGGTTTTCAAGGTTGGTGGGAAAATTTTCGTTTTTCTTCCTATTGAAAAACATCCTGCAACATTTTCTGCAAAAGCCAACCCCGAATGGAGCGAAGAACTTCGTGAAAAATACCATCAAATCAACGGCGCTTTTCATCTTAATAAAACGCATTGGAATTCAGTTCTTTGCCAAGGTCTCAAAAAAGAATTGATTCTAAAAATCATTGACCATTCCTACGATTTGGTCTTTAAATCATTGACCAAAAAATTGAAAGAAGAGATTCTTAATAGTTAAATTTTCTCAATTAAGATTCCATTCATAAACGGATTAAAGTATTCAATCCAAGCTTCGTTATAGTTTATAAATCAAAGCAATTTTTTATTTTCTCATTTTGAGATAATGAAATAATTTGTATATTAGGCATTCGAAAATTTCTATTTGAAAAGAGTAAAATTTATGATTAAAAAATTAATATTACTTTCTGTATTAGGCTGTATGACGCAGTTTAATTTTGCTCAGAAAAAAACACCTGTTTATTTGGATGACTCCAAACCGGTGGAACAGCGTATCGAAGATGCTTTATCAAGGATGACTTTGGAGGAAAAAATCAATATCATTCACGCGCAATCCAAATTCAGTTCTCATGGCGTTCCAAGGTTGGGAATTCCTGAATTATGGACAGCTGATGGACCACACGGTGTACGTTCCGAAGTGCTTTGGGACGAGTGGGACCAAGCGGGTTGGACCAACGATTCGATTATTGCTTACCCAGCTTTGACGGCTTTGTCTGCAACCTGGAACAGAAATATGTCTTCCATCTATGGAAAATCTCTTGGAGAAGAAGCCAGATACAGAGGAAAAGATGTAATACTTGGACCTGGAGTCAATATCTACAGAACACCACTCAATGGCCGTAACTTCGAATATATGGGAGAAGACCCATTTTTGACTTCTCAAATGGTTGTGCCTTATATTAAAGGTGTACAGGCTAATGGTGTTGCGACTAGTGTGAAACATTTTGCCTTGAACAATCAGGAAACTTTCAGACACTCGAGCAATGTGATTTTGGATGACAGAGCTTTGTACGAAATTTATTTGCCGCCATTCAAAGCGGCTGTTCAGGAAGGTGATTCCTGGACGATAATGGGCGCTTACGATTTATATAAAGGTCAGCACGCCAGTCATAATCAGTATTTGTTAAATGATATTTTAAAAGGTGAGTGGGGTTACAAAGGTGTTGTTGTTTCCGATTGGGGAGCTGTTCTAGATACAGACCAAGCAATTCATAATGGTTTGGATTTAGAATTTGGAACTTGGACCAATGGTTTATCTAAAGGGACAAGTAATGCTTATGAAAATTATTATTTAGCAAAACCTTATTTGGATGTGATTAAATCTGGAAAAGTCGGGACTAAGGAATTAGATGATAAAGTAAGAAGAGTTCTGGGCCTAGCTTACAAAACATCGATGAATAAAAATAAACCTTATGGTTCTATCGCTTCGGAAGAGCATATTGCTGCTGCAAAACAAATAGCATCAGAAGGAATTGTTCTTCTTCAAAATCAAAAAGCGACATTGCCAATCAATTTATCCAAGACCAAAAAAATTGCAGTGATAGGAGAGAACGCTATCAAAATGATGACCGTTGGTGGTGGAAGTTCTTCTCTGAAAGTAAAATATGAAACTTTACCGCTTGACGGAATTAAAGAACGTTTCGGGAAACAAACCGAAGTAGTTTATGCGAGAGGTTATGTTGGTGATGTTGGTGGTGATTATAATGGTGTAAAATCTGGTCAAAATCTAAAAGAAACGCGTTCTTCTGCAGAATTGATTGCAGAAGCTGTGAAGTTGGCGAAAGAATCTGATTTTGTAGTTTTTGTTGGAGGTCTTAATAAAAGTGACCATCAGGATGCAGAAGGAATGGACAGAGAAAGTTACGGTTTGCCTTATGACCAAGATAAATTGATTTCTGAATTGTCCAAAGCAAACAAGAATTTGGCGGTAGTTTTAGTTTCCGGAAATGCGGTTGCAATGCCTTGGATTAAGGAGGTTCCTTCGGTTCTGCAATCTTGGTATTTGGGGTCGGAATCTGGACACGCTATCGCAGCAATTTTAGCTGGTGATGCAAATCCTTCCGGGAAATTGCCATTCAGTTTTCCTGTGAAGTTGGAAGATAATTCGGCTCACGCTTTGGGAGAATATCCTGGGAATAAAGCAGAATTAGCGGCTGGAAAAGGAAAAGATTTGAAAGACCCGATTAACATTACTTATAATGAAGGAATTTTGGTAGGTTATCGTTGGCACGATACAAAAAATATCAAACCATTATTCAGTTTTGGACACGGCTTGAGCTATACGACTTTCGAATATGGAAAAGTAAAAGCGGATAAAACTGAATTGACTTCTAATGATAAAATCACTTTTACAGTTAACGTTAAAAATACAGGTAAAGTTGATGGTGCAGAAGTTGTACAATTGTACATCAGCGATTTGAAATCTTCTTTGCCGAGACCTTTGAAAGAACTGAAAGGTTTTGATAAAGTCTATTTGAAAGCTGGAGAATCCAAAGATGTTTCTATCACGGTTGATAAATCTGCATTGAGTTTCTTTGACCCGAAAAAACACGATTGGGTAGCAGAACCAGGCGATTTCGAAGCTTTGGTTGGAAGTTCTTCTTCTGATATCAGAACTAAAATCAAATTTACCTTGAAATAAGTTTCATTGGAAATATAAAATTAAAGGATAGCAATTGCTATCCTTTTTTATTACTTAAAACTGAAATTCCTCAGTCAATCTTTTATCTTCATCCAACTTCTCAATCAGCTTTTCCAAACCTTCAAATTTAATTTCATCGTGAAGAAAATCTCTGAATTTCACTGTGATTTCTTTACCATAAATATCTTGGTCAAAGTCCAGGATATAAACTTCGGTATGTAAAGATTCGTTCTTATCATCAATCGTTGGATTGGTTCCGATGCTTAGCATTCCTTTATAGAACTGATTATCAATGTAAACTTCAACAATGTAAGCACCACTTTTTGGTAGTAGTTTATTAATAGGAACTTCGATATTGGCTGTTGGATAGCCAATCGTTCTTCCCAGCTTTTTGCCGTGAATTACTTTCCCAGTTAAAGGATAATTATAACCTAACATTTCGTTAGCATCATTGATTCTACCTTCTGACAAAGCGATTCTGATTTTTGTAGAACTGATATTAAGGTCATTTTTCTGAACAGCTTCCAATTGATTGACTTTAAAACCTAATTCGTCAGAGAGAGATTTTAATAATTCAAAATTTCCACTTTTGTTTTTGCCAAAAGTATGGTCGTGACCTATTATAATATGTTTGACGCTGAGTTTATCAACCAAAACCTGTTCGCAAAATTCAGTTCCCGTCAGATTTCTGAATTCTTCGTCAAAAGTTTTTAGAAATATATTTTTAATGCCACTTTTTTCAAGCAGTTCTAATTTTTCCTCGAGTGTGTTAAGCATTTTTACATTATCATCCGGATTCAAGAATTTTCTTGGATGAGGCCAGAAACTGAGAATAGCTGATTCCAGATTTTCTTTTTCAGCGATTTCATTTAAAGTGTTAATAATAGATAAATGTCCCAAATGAACACCATCGAACATTCCTAAAGATAATGCTAATGGTATTTTCGACTGGTAATCTACAAGATCTGTGATGATTTTCAAATTCTGAATTTTATGGCAAACAGTTATAGCTCTGCCTGTGTAAAAATACACCCAAAAAAGGTGTTTGATAATGTCATACAAATATGATAAAAATCTTTTTTTCTGACAACGGAGATATGCAAACTTTTGTTATCTTTGCGCACAAGTAAAAATTTAGTAATGGCAAACCAAATTAAAGGAAAAATTTCACAAATTATTGGACCAGTTATCGATGTGGTCTTTAATGATGCTGAAGAGTTACCAAAAATATATGACGCTTTGGAAATCATCAAACACAACGGAGAAAAAGTTGTGTTGGAGGTAGAGCAACACATTGGACAAGATATGGTAAGATGTATCGCAATGGATGCTACCGATGGTCTTCAAAGAGGACAAGAGGTTACTGGTACTGGTCAACAGATCACAATGCCAGTGGGAGAAGAAGTTAACGGTCGTCTTTTCAACGTTGTTGGAGATGCTATTGACGGAATCCAGAACTTGTCTAAAGAAGGAGGTTTGCCAATCCACAGACCAGCACCAAAATTTGACCAATTAACAACTTCTGCTGAAGTTCTTTTTACAGGAATCAAAGTTATCGATCTTGTAGAGCCTTATGCAAAAGGAGGTAAAATTGGATTGTTCGGTGGAGCAGGTGTAGGAAAAACAGTATTGATCCAGGAATTGATCAACAATATCGCAAAAGGTCATGGTGGTCTTTCTGTATTCGCAGGAGTAGGAGAAAGAACGAGAGAAGGAAATGACCTTTTGAGAGAGATGTTAGAATCTGGAATTATCAAATATGGTGATGACTTCATGCACTCTATGGAAAATGGAGGCTGGGATCTTTCTAAAGTAGATCTTGAAGCGATGAAAGAATCTAAAGCTGCTTTCGTTTTCGGACAGATGAATGAGCCGCCAGGAGCGAGAGCAAGAGTAGCATTGTCTGGTCTTACATTAGCTGAATATTATAGAGATGGTGGAGAAACAGGACAAGGTAGAGATGTATTATTTTTCGTAGATAATATCTTCCGTTTTACACAAGCTGGTTCTGAGGTATCTGCACTTTTAGGTCGTATGCCTTCTGCGGTAGGTTACCAGCCAACTTTGGCTTCTGAAATGGGAGCGATGCAAGAGAGAATTACTTCTACTAAAAATGGTTCAATTACTTCTGTACAGGCGGTTTATGTACCTGCGGATGACTTAACTGACCCGGCTCCTGCTACAACATTTGCCCATTTGGATGCAACAACTGTATTAGATAGAAAAATTGCTTCATTAGGTATATATCCAGCGGTAGATCCATTAGCTTCTACATCAAGAATCTTGGCTCCGGAAATCATTGGTGAAGAACATTATAACTGTGCTCAAAGAGTAAAAGAAATTCTTCAAAGATACAAAGCATTGCAGGATATTATCGCAATCCTTGGTATGGAAGAACTTTCTGAAGAGGATAAATTGGTAGTTTACAGAGCTAGAAAAGTTCAGAGATTCTTATCTCAGCCTTTCCACGTTGCTGAGCAATTTACAGGTCTTAAAGGATCTTTGGTTGATATCAAAGACACCATCAAAGGATTTAATATGATCATCGATGGAGAATTGGATCAGTATCCGGAAGCTGCTTTCAACTTGAAAGGAACTATCGAAGAAGCTATCGCAGCAGGACAAAAAATGTTAGCTGAAAACGCTTAATTAGAAAATAGAATAAAGAAAAAAGAGTCAAGATAATTCTCTTTTTTCTTTTCTCTTTACTCTTTAATCTAACCGAAATGAATATAAAAATTTTAACTCCGGAATATGTAGTTTTTGATGGCGAAGTAGATTCTATTCTTCTTCCTGGAAAGAGCGGACAATTCCAAATCTATAAAAATCACGCGGCGATTGTATCTGCTTTGGTTGGTGGAAAAGTGAAAATTTATACGGAGAAAGTAGATTCTTCTTATCAAAAATTTTTGACCAAAGAAACTGAAGCTAAGTCTGCATTTTCTTATGAAATCAAAAGCGGAGTTTTAGAATTCAACAATGATAAAGGAATTATTCTTTGCGAATAAAAATCCTCAAAATCATATCAACAAAAAAAGAATCATTAATTCGTTAATGATTCTTTTTTTATTTTAATATTGAATAGATTACCAGCTATTCAAGCCATTTTCCAAAGCTTTATTATAATTCTCTTCATCAAAGGAATAAAGATCCGGCGCTTTATGAGCTCCTCCACGCCTTTGTTCGTCCAGTTTTTTTAAGATGCCGAGATTCTTGATTTTTCTGTAAAAATTTCCCCTGTTAAGCTCTTTTCCTAAGATTACTTCGTATAATTTCTGAAGCTCAGATAACGTGAATTTTTCAGGTAAAAGGTTTAGCCCGATTGGCTTTATTGATATTTTTTCTCTAAGCGTTAAAAGTGCTTTTTGAACAATCTCTCTATGATCCATTGCCATTTCTATATCGGGAAGCTGACTCAGATAAAACCATTCACAACTCTCACTGAATTCATCAATGGTCAAATCAATTTTTGATGGATTGTACAGCGCGTAAAAGCCGAGCGTTATGAATCTCTGTTTATGAAACAGGCTCTCATCAAAATCCTCAAAGTAAGCTTCGCTTCGGTTCTTTTTACCAAATACAGAAAACTCTTCAAGGTAAGAAACAGCATTGACGCCAGCTCTTTCTTTCAAAATCCTGACCACAGCATCATCTAGATCTTCATCTGTTTTTACATAACCTCCAGGAAGAAACCATTGTTTGCGATAATTCATCTTCAAAAGCAAGACTTTTAGCTCGTTTTGTTCAAAACCAAATATAACAGGATCAACTGAGATATTGGGTAAAAATAGCTCTTTTGCTTCGTTTGATCTTTGTAAAATTAATTCTTTGGAGTCCATTTAATTAGTTTCTGATGTCAATGTTACAAAAATATTAATAAAAAATTGGCCAAAAAGCAAATTTTAAGAAATTGAACTGTTTTTTAGATAATTTTTAACATAAGAATATCATTGATTCTATAAGAATTAATGATATTTAACTTTAAAATATTTTTTAATTGCTTGATTGTCAATTAGATAAAAGTGATATTAAATTTAATTAATATTTATTTGCACAACTAAAATAAAGAATGTAGTATTGTAATGCTTCTTTATGAATCAATGAAAATTCTGTTTTTAATTTAAATTATTTTGTAATTAACAAGTTTGATTTTATCGAAAATAACAACAGAATTATCTGAGAGAAAGTTGAATTTGGTTAGCGATTTTATGAAAGAAGCCCTTTAAGTAAGAAAAGAAAATTTAATATATACTTGAAATGAGAAAATCCACTTTGAAATTATCAGCCCTTGGTTTGATGCTTTCCTTTGCCACAGTCTTCGGACAAGAAAAAACCGATACAATTGCGGTGAAAAAAGCTTTAAACGCAGCAAAAACCGAAGAAGGTGTGAAAACTGTAACGACTTCATCCAAAGAAGACAACAACAGAAACGTAATGCTGAACGCAGCCAACAACACCAGTCCAAGAGACGTGAACATTGGTTTGCCGTCAACAGTTGGAGGGATTACCATTCTCGAAAATGATTTGCCTGCCGTTTATTTTTTCTGGCCAGAGCTTCCTAACAAAACATGGAGACAAAGTGTAGGATTAGAAAAAACAGGATTACTGAAAATGGACCAACTGGCAAACACAATGGGCGACCTTGGTTTTGCGGTCAATTCTTATGCTCAAACCGGAACCAAAGATTTAAAAATCAAAGGAAAATTCACAACGAGTACTTTCGGATGGCTGCAAGGCGATGTTAATGTGTCGGGACCGATTTCTAAAAACGGCTGGACATACACTGTTGGTGCTTTTGCCAACTTTGACCCAAGTACCTACAAATTAGGCTTTGCAAGAAACGCAGATGAAACCAAAATTTTCAGAGCAGGTGTGACCAAATATTTTGATAACGATAAAGGTAAAATCTCAATTTTATATAAATACGCAGATTCTTACAGCATCACGAACTACGCCGTGTTCCAGTACGGACCGGAAGGTAAAGTGACAGAGCTCGACAATTTCAAAATCGGACGTGATTCTTACGTGGTGAGAGACGGACAGATGAGAGTCAAAGATATTTTGACAGGAGAATATTCGTGGCGTTCAATGAGCGGAAATGATAACAGGTCAAAATCGCATAACATCGACATTTTCGGTAATTATCTTCTGAACAACGGCTGGAATTTTAAATTCACGACAAGAGCGCATTTTTCTAAAGTGAAAATGTCCAATATGATTCCTCTAAGTATCTTCAATACAGATTCTTCGACAGGTTATACCTTGGCTTCCAACGGTCAGGCTTACTCAGGTCCGGTAGGAACTATTTTGGGAATGTACACACCGGAAACTCCGATTACCAGCGTTGCCGGACGTTTTTCATTAAACAAACAGCTTGGAAATCACAACGTAACCTTCGGAGTGTTGGAACAGTTTTACCACGTTGACAAATTCACATCCGACCGTTCTTTCTTCTTCCAGACTGTTGAACCGCAGCCGCAAAGATTAATCGGACCAAATACCGATGCATACGGATTCTACAATTACAACGCCGGTGGTGAGTACCACAGCGGAACAGAAAACAAACTTTCAGTGTATGGTACCGATGAATGGAAAGTGACAGACAATTTCAATTTGAGCTATGGCTTACATTTAAGAAACCACAGTATTGACGGAGAATATTCTTTGACGCCGAGAACCGTTGGTTTCAGCTTTACAGACCCGAGTCAGTTTAACCAAATCAATCAGAGTTTCTTCCAGATTGCAGGAAGTCTGAATGCAACATACAACATCACGAAAAACTTCGGGGTTCTTGCCAACTTCTTATATACCGAAGAAAACAGAAGGCTTGAAAGCTATTCCCAGGCTTTCGAACCGAACACCAATAAAATCAAAAGTCCGCTGGGCGCATTCGGGATTTTCTGGAACACCAACTGGATTCAGTTGATTTCTCAGGCAACTTACCTTAAAAAGAACAACAACCTGAACCGTTATAACTTAGTAAATCCGGCTAACAGCTCTCAGGCACAAGTTGCAACTGTATATTACGATATTCAGACACTAGGCTGGACAACGGATTTCGTTTTAAAACCATTCAAAGGATTCAATTTGCATTATTTGGTAACGTTCCAGAATCCGGTATACAAGAAATTTAATTTTGATGCTTTCGGGAAAGAGTACAATTATAGCGACAACAACGTGTTAGGTGTTGCTAAAGTATTAATGGAAATCGACCCGAGCTATACCGTTGATAAGTGGAGATTCTGGGCAAGTTTCAGATATTTCTCAAAACAGTATGCGAATCTGACGAACGCGCTTTACTTCGCTCCAAGATGGGAAACTTTCGGTGGTGTAAGTTATACAGTGAATAAAAATATCAACGTTGGGGCTACAGTTATCAATTTCTTAAATCAAAGAGGAGCCAGCGGAACAATCAACGGTGCCGAACTGATTACCGATGCAAGTCCGTATTATGGAAAACTATTGACGGGAACTTACATTATGCCTTTAACAGGTCAATTGTCAGTAAGCTTTAATTTCTAAAATTTTAAACAATGAAAAAGACAGTTTTAAATGTTGCTGCATTATTTTTAGGAGTAACGGCATTTTCACAAAACATCCAGACCGTAACGAATTCCAAAGGTCCTGTTTTAGGCTATTCAGCAGATTCAGGTGTTAAAATTCTGACGGTTGGCGGAAATAAATTCAAAGATTTAAACCGAAACGGAAAACTCGACAAATACGAAGACTGGAGACTTCCCGTTGACGAAAGAGCGAAAGATTTAGCCTCAAAAATGACAGTTGAGCAGATTGCAGGTTTGATGTTATACAGCGGTCATCAATCGGTTCCGGCTCCTGCAGACGGTTTCAGAGCAGGAAAATATAATGGAATGCTGTACAAAGAAAGCGGCGCAAAAGCATCTGATTTAACAGACCAGCAAAAGAAATTCTTAAAAGAAGACAATCTTCGTCACGTCTTAGTTACAACAGTTGAATCTCCCGCAATTGCGGCACAGTGGAGCAATAATATTCAGGCTTATATCGAAGGTTTAGGATTGGGAATTCCCGCCAACAACAGTACAGACCCGAGACATTCGGCAACGGTAACGGCTGAGTTTAATGAAGGTGCAGGCGGACAGATTTCTCTTTGGCCGGACGGTTTGGCAATGGGTGCCACTTTCGACTCTGAATTAGTTAAAAAATTCGGAAACATCGCTGCGCAGGAATACAGAGCGTTGGGAATTTCAACGGCTTTATCGCCACAAATCGATTTAGGAACAGAACCCCGTTGGTACAGAATCGCTTACGTTTTCTCTGAAAGTCCGGAGCTGACAGCAGATATGGCAAGAGGCTACATCGACGGTTTCCAGACAACGGTTGGAAATAAAAACGGCTGGGGAAATAAAAGTGTGAACGCAATGGTAAAACACTGGCCGGGAGGCGGACCTGAAGAAGGTGGTCGCGACGGTCACTGGGCAATGGGGAAATTTGCGGTTTATCCGGGAAATAATTTCCAGAATCACGTAAAACCTTTTACGGAAGGTGCTTTCAAATTGGCTGGTGGAACCAAAGAAGCTTCTGCGGTAATGCCTTATTACACGATTAGTTTTAATCAGGATACGAAAAACGGCGAAAATGTCGGAAATGGCTACAGCAAATACCTAATCACCGATTTACTTCGAGGAAAATACAACTACGACGGTGTAGTCTGCACGGATTGGTTAATTACAGCGGACGAACCGAAATCTCCGGGTGGATTTGCCGGAAAACCTTGGGGCGCAGAAAAATTATCCATTGCCGAGCGTCACTACAAAGTTTTGGAAGCTGGCGTTGACCAATTCGGAGGAAACAACGACAAAGGTCCTGTTTTGGAAGCCTATCAAATGGGCGTAAAAGAACACGGCGAAAAAGCGTATCGTGCGAAGTTCGAGCAGTCAGCCGTTCGTTTGCTGAGAAACTTCTTCAGAACCGGATTGTTCGAAAATCCATACGTGAATGTTGAAGAAACGAAGAAAATCGTTGGTAATCCTGAATTTATGAAAGCAGGTTACGAAGCACAGGTCAAATCGATTGTGATGTTGAAAAACAAAGCGAATATTCTTCCAATCAAAGAAAGAAAAACGGTGTATATCCCGAAAAGATATTCTCCGGCAACCTTCAACTGGTGGGGAATTTACACGGCGCCGTCTTTAGAATATCCTGTGGACATCGAGAAAGTAAAAAAACATTTCAACGTCACCGAAGACCCTGCAAAAGCGGATTTTGCCTTGGTTTTCGTGAAAAGTCCACACAGTGAAGAAGGCGGTTACAGCGATATCGATGCCAAAGAAGGCGGAAACGGTTATGTCCCGATTTCTCTTCAATACCAGACTTATACAGCGACAGAAGCCCGTGAAAAAAGTATTGCCGCAGGCGACCCGGTTGTTGCACCGAATGTTCACGACAGAACTTTTAAAAATAAAACGTCTACAGCGACCAATTTCACAGATTTGTTAGCGATAGAAAATGCGTACAAAGCAATGAACGGAAAACCGGTTATCGTTTCTATCACCGCTTCTAAGCCGATGGTTTTTAACGAATTTGAAAAACACGCCGATGCCATTTTGATGAATTTCAATGTATCAAATCAGGCAGTTGTGGACATTATCACAGGAAAATACGAACCTTCAGGATTGCTTCCTTTACAAATGCCTGCAAATATGGCAACCGTTGAAAAACAGAAAGAGGACGTTCCATACGATATGGAAACACACAAGGATTCCGAAGGTCACAACTACGATTTCGGATACGGAATGAACTGGTCTGGTGTGATTAAGGACGTACGAACAGAGAAATATCATAAGTAAGATTCATCATAAAGAGTAAAAATAATTGATGTCTTGAGACCGGACATTTTGTTCGGTCTCATTTTTTTAATCATTAAAATATTTAAAATAAAATTTAGATGAAAATCAGATACACAATCTATTCATTAATGCTGGGTTCATTAATGTTTGCTCAGGAAAGCCTCGATTTCAGCGGAAAGAAAAATTTGGTTTCTCCCGAAATCAGTGGTCAGAATGTGACCTTTCATTTGCTCGCTCCCAATGCGAACAGCGTAAAACTGCAGGGAAACTGGTTTCCGTCCAAGGGAATGGAACCGGGTTCTGTTGATTTGCAGAAAGACAAAGACGGCGTTTGGTCGTTCACAAAAAGTGATTTCGCACCGGATTTATACACCTATTCATTCGTGGTGGACGGCGTGAAGGCCAATGACCCGAACAATTCTTATCAGGTGCGCGATGTCGCATCGGTGATGAGTATGGTTTTGGTAGATGGAAAACAGTCGGAAAATTACAAAGTTCAGAACGTACCGCACGGAACGGTTTCCAAAAGATGGTACAAATCAAACGGACTGAAAGAAGACCGCAGATTAACGGTTTACACACCGCCGGGTTACGAAAATTCCAAAGAAAAATTCCCAGTTTTATATTTGTTACACGGAATGGGCGGCGACGAGGAAGCGTGGATGACTTTGGGAAGAGCTTCGCAGATTCTGGATAATCTGATAGCTCAGGGAAAAGCCAAACCGATGATTGTCGTGATGCCAAACGGTCACACCAGCAATGCCGCAGCACCAGGCGAATCTTCCAAAGGATTTTACAAAATCGATATGAGAACGCCGGATATTTTTTCTGGCGATATGGAAACGTATTTCAAGGAAATTATGGATTTCACCGAATCAAATTACCGTGTAAAAGCCGATGCCAAAAACCGTGCAATTGCCGGACTTTCAATGGGCGGTTTCCACTCGCTGTACATCTCTGCCAATCAGCCGAAAACGTTTGATTATGTCGGTCTGTTTTCGCCAGCGATTCTTCCGCCGGACGAAAAGAAAAGCCCGGTTTACCAGAATCTCGATTCCAAGCTGAAAACGCAGCAAACCAATACTTATAAACTATATTGGATTGGAATCGGAAAAACAGATTTCCTGTACAAAAATGTATCGGATTACCGTCAGAAACTAGAAAAAATGAATTTCAAATACCAATATGTAGAGTCTGAAGGCGGCCATACCTGGAGCAATTGGAGAGCATATCTCAACGAGTTTGTTCCTCAATTATTTAAGTAAAATGTCAATTATTTGGGCAGCTATTTCCGCCTTCCACTCCCAATCTTTTTTGCAGGACGATTTCAGGTTAATAGAACTTGAAGTACAAGCAAAAAAGGATTTCCGCTCAAGTCGGGCTGCGGATTCAGCATAAAATACACGACAATGTAAAAACTGACTGTAAAGTTTAATTATTAAAAATCAAAAAGAATCAAAATGAAAAAATTAATCATAACAAGTTTATTCCTTGCAGGTCTTACAAGCATCAATGCTCAAAAATCAATTCCATTATATCAGGGAAAAGCACCAGGTACAGAAACCTGGACGTATTCTGAAAAAGAAATGGATTCTGATTTATTCAAAACCCATTTAGTGTACAACGTTGCAGCTCCGGCAATAGAAATCTACGAAGCACCAAAGGCAAAAGCCAACGGAACGGTTATCGTCATCGCTCCAGGTGGTGGATTTCAAAGTCTTTCTATTAATAAAGAAGGAAGAGATTTAGCCAAAATTCTTCAGGAAAAAGGAATTACGGCAGTCATTTTAAAATACCGTTTATTAGAAACAAAAACCGGCGACCCGGCTCGCGAAATGATGGAAAACATCAAAGACAGACCCGCTTTTGATGCCAAAACAGCACCGATAAAAGTGATGGCTGGAAACGACATCAAAACTGCCATTTCTTACATCAGAAAAAATGCCGCTAAACTGAGTGTAAATCCGGAAAAACTGGGTGTTATCGGGTTTTCCGCAGGGGCAAGTGTGATTCTGGAAAGCGTACTTCACAGCGATGATGCTTCTACAATCCCCAATTTCGCCGCTTCCATATACGGTGGTCCGAGCGATGCGGTTTTGGGCTACAAAATTCCTGAGCAAAAGTTGCCTTTATTCATTTGTGCAGCAGACGATGACCAATTAAAACTGGCTCCGAAATCTGTTTTATTATACACCAAATGGCACGATGCCAATCAGCCTGTAGAGCTTCATATCTATGAAAAGGGCGGTCACGGTTTCGGAATGGCAAAACAGGATAATCCGGTTGATAACTGGTCGAATGTTTACCTGGATTGGCTCAAGTTTCATAAGTTTTTATAATCAGTTAGAACATAAAATTTAAACCACAAAAGTCACAAAAGTATTTGACTTATAAAGATGACTATCAAACTTTTTAAAGTTCATATAAGTACAAAGGAAATCTTTGATTTTCAAAACTAATGTGCTCTGTTATTTTCAAAGTTTTTAAATCTTAAACTAATGTGACTAATGTGTTAAAAAAACTTTTGTGCCTTTTGTGGTAAAAAAAATTAAAATATCAAAACAAAGAAATAATTATGAAAAAGAATATCTCAACCCTGATAAAGCTTTCTCAAAAAACGAAATATGCCGGAATGTTTGTCGCTTTGTTGGCTGCAACACCTTTAGCAAAAGCTCAAACACAACCCACCGTAACCGTTGCAGGAAAAACCTTCAAAGACCTCAACAAAAACGGAAAACTGGATGTTTGGGAAGACACGAGACTTTCGGTTGACAAAAGAATTGATGCCATCATCAAGCAAATGACCAACGAAGAAAAAGTCAATCTTTTAATCGGAACCGGAATGCCCGGAATTGAAGTTCTGACAGGTCCTGTCGGTGATTCAAAACAAGGTTTGGTTCCCGGAGCGGCAGGCGGAACCGCCGATTTCGACCGTTTCGGAATTCCGGCGACGGTTGTTGCTGATGGTCCTGCAGGTTTGAGAATTGCGCCTACCAGAGAAAATGATTCGAAAACCTATTATGCAACAGCATTTCCGGTAGGAACAGCCTTGGCTTCAACCTGGAATAAAACCCTTTTGGAACAGGTTGGAAAAGCGATGGGAAATGAAGTGAAAGAATACGGAGTAGATGTACTTTTAGCGCCAGCTTTAAACATTCAAAGAAACCCTTTGAATGGAAGAAACTTCGAATATTATTCTGAAGACCCTTTGATTTCAGGGGAAACAGCAGCGGCAATTGTGAACGGGGTCCAGTCTCAGGGCGTGGGAACTTCTATCAAACATTTTGCAGCGAATAACGAAGAAACTAATCGTTTAACAATCAATGCGCACGTTTCTGAAAGAGCAATGAGAGAATTGTACCTAAGAAATTTCGAAATTACAGTTAAAGAATCTCAACCCTGGACGGTAATGTCGTCCTACAACAAAGTGAACGGCGTTTATACATCAGATTCAAAAGATTTGCTGACTCAGGTTTTGAGAAACGAATGGGGTTTCAAAGGCATTGTAATGACCGATTGGTTCGGAGGTTTTCCGGGATTTGAATCCATCAGAAGCGGCGGAATTTCTGATGTCGTAAAACAGATGAATGCCGGAAACGACCTATTGATGCCGGGAATTCCGGCTCAGAAAAAAGTTTTGTTAGCGGCTTTAGAATCAGGAAAATTGTCACAGGAAGTGGCGAATTTGAATGCTAAAAGAATCTTGGAATATATTTTCAAAACGCCAACTTTTGCACAATACAAATACAATGATAAACCAAACTTAGTTGAGCACGCACAAGTAACAAGAAGCGCCGCAACTGAAGGAATGGTTTTGCTTAAAAACGAACAGAATGCATTGCCTTTTGCCAACAAACAGAAGGAGGTTTCGCTATTCGGAGTGACTTCTTACGCCTGGATTACTGGAGGAACAGGAAGTGGAAGTGTGAACAACAAGCACACGGTTTCACTTTTGGAAGGTCTGAATGCCACAGGTTACAAATTAGACAAAGAATTGGTTGATTTATACAAACCATTTGCAGAAAAAGAATCAGCAGCAGAATTAATTGAAAGAAAGAAAAGAGGGATTTTAGCCTTGCCGGAAAGATTGGCTGAAATGAAATTTGATGAGGCATTTTACGCTAAAAAAGCGGAAACTTCGGAAATTGCTTTCGTGACGTTGGGAAGAAATTCCGGAGAAGGTGGTGACAGAGTGGTTGATAATGATTTCAATCTGGCGACAGAGGAAATCGAAATGTTGGATAAAATATCCAAAGCGTTCCACGCAAAAGGGAAAAAAGTAGTGGTGATTTTGAATATCGGTGGTGTTATTGAAACTGCTTCTTGGAAAGATAAAGTGGATGGAATTTTGTTGGCTTGGCAACCGGGTCAGGAAGGCGGACATTCTGTTGCTGACGTGATTTCAGGAAAAGTAAATCCTTCCGGAAAATTGACGATGACTTTCCCAGTGAATTACGCAGACCACGCTTCTGCAAAGAATTTCCCAGGTATTCCTACTGACAATCCGAAAGATGTGACGTATCAGGAAGGGGTTTATGTTGGTTACCGTTATTTCAATACGTTTGGGGTAAAACCATCGTATGAATTCGGTTATGGAAAGTCTTATACGGATTTTGCCTATTCGAATATTAAAACCAGTTCTAAAACTTTTAATAATAAATTGGAAGTTTCAGTTGAAGTTAAAAACATAGGAAAAGTAGCCGGAAAAGAAGTCGTAGAACTTTATGTTTCATCTCCGGGAAAAAATATCGACAAACCAAAATCTGAGTTAAAAGCGTATGCCAAAACCAAAGATTTGAAACCGGGAGAATCTCAAACCATTACATTGACTTTGAATCCAAAAGATTTAGCTTCTTTTGAAACGGCAAAATCAGCGTGGGTTGCAGAAGCAGGGAATTACAAAGTGTCTGTCGGAGCATCTTCTTTAGACATCAAACAAACGTCAGAATTCACTGTTCCGAAAGAATTGGTAGTAGAAAAAGTTCAGCATATTTTACCTGCAGACCAAAAGTTTGAAGATTTGAAACCTTAATTTATATTTCTCATAGATTAAGCAAATTTTGCAGGTTCCTAATTTATAATCAGCTCAATCCGCAAAATCTGCGAGAGATTTTTAAAAGATATTTAAACTTAACTTTTAATGACAAATTTAATGTCTCAAAATAAGTAATTATAAACAAAAGGGGCTATCTTTAGCCTCTTTTTAAATTAAAATATATGGCAAATAATGAAGTTGGAACAAAAAGGAATTACACGGTTCCTTTGATTACCATTACACTTTTATTTTTTATGTGGGGATTCATCACGTGTATGAACGACATTTTGATTCCTTATCTGAAACAGCTTTTCCAACTGACTTTTTTCCAGTCGATGTTGGTGCAGTTTTGTTTCTTTGGAGCTTATTTTATCGGCTCACTCATCTACTTTATCATCTCAACCACGCAAGGCGACCCGATTGACAAAGTGGGTTACAAAAAAGGAATTCTCTTTGGGATTTTCGTAGCAGCATTAGGTTGTGTATTGTTTTATCCGGCAGCGAGTTTGTCGTCTTATCCATTATTCTTAGGAGCTTTATTCATCTTAGGACTTGGATTTACGGTATTGCAAATCACAGCAAATGCTTATGTTTCTCTTTTAGGACCGGAAGATTCTGCATCAAGTAGACTGAATATGACCCAGGCTTTCAACGCATTCGGAACAACGATTGCGCCGGTTTTGGGCGGACATTTGATTTTCGAATTATTCTCAGAAGCAGATGGTTCTTTCTCTGCGGCAGCAACTAAGATTCCTTATCTAATTTTTGCAGGAATTCTTGTGTTGGTGGCTTTCATTATTTCAAGAGTTAAATTACCCGATTTCAAAGTCGCAGGCGAAGAAGTTGTGAAAGGTTTCGGAGCTTTGAAACACAATCATTTGAAGTTCGGCGTTTTGGCGATGTTCTGTTATGTCGGTGGGGAAGTAGCGGTAGGAAGTTTCATCATCAGCTTTTTGGAGCAGCCACAGGTTATGAATTTGACCGAATCTGTAAGTAAAAACTATCTTTCTCTTTATTGGGGCGGTGCGATGATTGGGCGTTTCTTAGGAGCGATTTCATTAAATCATTCTATCAGCCAAAGTAAGAAAGCTTTGTATATGTTGGGAGCAGCTGCAGCAGTTTTCTTGGTTATTTTCAGTATTGTTGATTTATCGTTTGCACAGATTAGTTTCTTTCTGGTATTTATTGCATTGAATTTTGTAGCGTTTTTCGTTGGGAAATCTGCTCCGGCAAGAACACTTTCCATCTTTGCTGGAATCAACGTTATTCTATTGATTTCAGCGATGTTGAATCACGGCGAAATGGCAATGTACAGCATTTTAGGAATAGGAATCTTCAATTCTATTATGTTCTCAAACATTTACACATTGGCGATTTCAGGATTAGGAAAATACACGAGCCAAGGTTCATCTTTGGTTGTAATGGCAATTTTGGGAGGTGCGATTGTTCCGATTTTTCAAGGTTATTTGGCTGACCAGTTTGGCGTTCAGCATTCCTTTGTGATTCCTGTGTTTTGTTATCTGTTGATTTTAGTTTTTGGTGCGTATTGTACTAAGTATCTTGGTCACGTAAAACAGGATGCGGAAGCGAAGTCTGGGCATTAATAATTTTACTTTTATATATGAAAAACCTGCTGTTAAGCAGGTTTTTTTGTTGATGTTCCACTAATGGGCACTAGCTGGAAGCTTAAGTATATGTAAGTTTTTTTCTTTAATAATTTAATTCAAAATAGATTTTTCATAACCACTTTTCTCCAGAATTTCCTGAGGCGTTAAATGATATATATCTTGCCAGGAATCTTTACCATATCTCTCGACATACTTTGAAATGACTCTAAATCCTAACCAATAATAGAGGGTTTTAGGAGCATCCGGAAACAATTTCATTTTGTCGTTCCTCAGTAGAGGATTATTTCCAGATGTGTCTGAAAAATACGCTTTCGTTTTTGAGAATATTTGTTTTTCATTGTTAAGATACCATTCCCAATTTTCTTTTGTCATATTCTCAACAACTTCATATTCTGGGATTTTTCTCTCAAAAAAAACATAAGTAAAATAGCAGGCAAAACCTTCATCTATCATTTGGCTGAGTGCTGAATCTTTATCAGAACGGCTATTCCTGAATTTTTCATAAACCAGATGATTCAGTTCGTGAGGCAATCCTTTTTCTAAGGTATAAGTGATATCCAATGATTGATTATTAAGTTCCAAAGCAAATTGATCAAAACTGCATCCTCCAAAACCAATGCCTGAAAATGGGGTGAAAAGGATACTTATTTCAGCATTTGGTTGGTACGGAACCAATTGGTTGAACTTTTCAAGATTCTTTGTAATAAGTTGATTGATATTAAGATTGACTAATGTATTGGTTCTCTCTATAAGAAGCGACTTATTATCATTTAGTAGAGTTCTGTTCCACCGAACCATTCCTGTTTCGTTATTAAATTTCTTACCATTCTCTTCCCCGAAAATGATTCCGTAACAACTGTCCCATAATTTTTTGTGAGGCAAATAAACATTTCGAACAATCTGAACCGAATCGAAGTCTTTATTTTTATGAGCAAGAATTTGAGATTTAAAAAGATTATGGATTGTAATATTTTTAATCTTGATGCTGTCTGATATTTTCTCTATTTTCTTGTAATCAAAATCATTGTTTACTTTTTTGGTAGAGCAGGAGAATAGTGTAAAAACGACAAAAAGCGAAATGTGTGTTTTCATTGATAGATCACTTCTACTTCCAATGATATCCCCAAATGTTTTACTCATTATTAGTCTTTTATCCTTCAAAAATATAAATATTAGATTGAATTACATATTTTTAATGTAAAGAAAACAAAGAACTTTAAAATCTTCCATAATCCGTTTAAACCAAACTACAACCAACAGAAAGCCTAAACAATCTGCGGGGACTCATCGTACGTCTACAGAAGGTCTAAACAACTTGCGGGAACTCTCTGTAGAAGTACGGAAAGAATAAACAGTTTGAAGGAATTAAAATGAGAACTACAGAATGTTTAAACATTTTGTTTGGATGTAATGAAAAAAATACTAATTTCATCTTCGATATATTTAAATCATTTTTTAACTAAAAACACAATTTTATGAAAATTGCTTTATCAAGGCTAAGTACGAAAGACTTAGCAACACTGGTGCAACGTGTCATCAGCAAATCAGAATCAGGAATCTATCCTGTGATTACCAACCATCCATTGCTGGCAGACCTGCAGGAGAAGTACAACGATTACGATGCTGTTTACACCAAACTGACCTTTAGCGGAAAAGGAAACAATGTTGCCACGGCAGACCGGGAAAGAGACCTTAGTTTTTCCAACCTCAAGGCTTTTCTCAACGGTTTCAGAAAACTGACGACGATGGACAACAGTCAGTTAGCGGAAGAACTGTATCAGATTTTCAAACAATTCGGTCTCAATCTCGACAGACTGAGCTACTCCTCCCAAACTGCCCAGATGAAAAAACTCATCGAGGAACTTGAGAAACCGGAGAACGTTACGAAAATTAATGCCTTGTCTCTTAAACCTGCATTCGCAGATATGAAGACGAAACAGACGGCTTTCGAAACGCTATTTGCAGAACAGGCAGGTGCCAATGCCGATCTCAGAACTATGAAAACCGCCTCCGGACTCCGCAAAGAACTGGAGAAATCTCTGAAATCTTTCCTCAACCTTATCACAGCAATGAAGGATGTACAGGATTGGAAACTTTTCTACGCCGATATCAATGAGCTGGTGAAGGCAGCGAAAAATTCGGATCTGCATGAACCGAAAAATGATGACCTTAAACCATCATAAATGATACAATAAAACCTGCCGATAAGCAGGTTTTGTTATTTTTAAATTGAAGGATCTGATTATAAAGTGGAAATCAGATCCTTCAATTCTAAGTAGATTTTCTCTGTGAAAGGCGTGTCGATATTCAGTTCTTTGCCGTAGTTTATGATGGCTCCGGCGAATAGTTGCAGTTCGCTGTTCTGCTTTTTCACGTTGATGTCCAGTTGCAGAGACGTTGGCGTAGCAGGCGGGAAGGTTCCGGCTTTTTCAAAGGTTTTATCGATGATGTCTTCCGGCAGATGGATCCCTTTTTTGTCGGCAATTTGTTTGACCTCTTTCATAATTTCGGTCGCTTCCTGCTTTTGAATTTCGTCTGTGCAGACTGTGCCGATGGACGAATTGTATTTGGCGGTAACCAAACCAAAACTCGACACAAAAAAGAATTTGGTCCAGATCTCTGTAAACGGATTTTCTTTGAAATCGAAATCAATTTTGCTGTCTTTCATCAACCGGATGATCCAATCGATTTCCGTTTCAGCGTTCTCAGAGTCTTTCCCGAATATCAGTTTTCCGGCTTTGCCTTTATGTTCTACAATTCCTTTTTCCCTGATATGAGAAGCCACATAAACACAAGCCGGCAAAATCGTATGGTCCGGAATTATTTTCCGTATTCTGTCATAGATGTCTGCACCGTTCATCAGCGGAAGCAAAATTGTTTTCTCTGTAATGACTTCTCTGAGCTGGTTGCAGACATTTTCCAGATCATATTCTTTCACACAGATCAGAACCAAATCAGGATTGTTGATATCAGAAATATTCTGAAATATATGATTCGGTTTTGTGATTGGGTTCGGATGTTCCGGCGAGAGAAGTGTTAATCCATTATTTTTTACAATGTCATAGGTCTGATGTCTTACCACAAAAGAAACGGTGAACTGTTTTGCAGATTCATTAAACTGATTGATTTTAAATCCGAAATAGCCACCAACGCCACCTAATCCTACAACTACGATATGTTTCATTTTGATTAATTTTTATCAAAAGTAAAATACTTCCCGCGAACGTTCGATTGTCAAATGACAAAAAATCAAATTTTGGTAATTTCTTTTCGGATTCTGCTGAGCGAACTGTTGGTAATTCCGAGATAAGAGGCAATGATTTTCAGCGGAACGTGCTGGAAAATATGCGGATGTTCTTTCAAAAGTTTCAGGTATCTGATTTCAGCTTTTTGGCTAGTGAGTTCGATCACTCGATCATTCAACCGATAATAATTAATCACAAACAAGAGCCTGCTGAACTCCCGAAAGTCTGAAATATTGTGGAAATTCTGTTGCACATTGTCCAACCCAGTTTCCCAAAATGCACAATCGGTGATGGTTTCGTGAACTTCTTTAGTGGGTTGCTGTTTGAAGAATGATAAAAAATCATTCACAAAACAAGGCGCAAAAAATATATTGGTGGTCACTTCTTCATTATCTTCATTGATGATGTAGGATCGCACGTAACCTTTTTCCAGAAAATAAGTTTTAGTACTGATGATCCCGCTGTCCAAAAGAACTACATTTTTTTCCAGAGAAAACGGCGTGAAAGTTCTCGTAATCTGTTCCACAATGTCCTTTTCTATCGGAAAAAGGGAATGAAAATATTGGTTAATGTTAGATTTGTCCATAGAATTAAAACAAATTTACAATAACTCAGGTGTTTCGATTGATTAATTTTTGGCAAAAGTATCACTTCCTGCAAAAGTTCGATTGTCAAATGATAAAAAAATCAAATAACAAATAGATAAATTCATCTTTATTCCATTTCCTTATTCATATATTTCCCCTTCTTAGAACCATCATACATCTCATACTGCAAGAATCTTGTTTCCAATTTTCCATTGAACAATTTGATTTTTCTGGAAGGTCTCAATCCGATTTTCTTTGTTGCATCAAGGTCTGCAGAAATCAGCCAAGCCAAAGTATTGGGATAATGTTGTTTGAAAGTATCACCGATTTTCTTGTAGAAATCATCATCATTGATAGAAATTCTCTCATCATAAGGCGGATTGAAAACCATCAATAATGGAAACATATCTTTCTCAGAATCGAAGAAGTTTTTATGTCTGATGGTGATAACATCTTCCATTTCAGCTGATTCTACATTTCTGTGTGCAATGTCCAAAGCTTCAGAATCAATATCATAACCAACGATTTTTCCGGTAAATTCCTTTACACGGTTTAATCGAACTTCTTTGATGGTTTTGAATAATTCTGCATCATAATTTTTCCAATTCTGGAAAGCAAAATGTCGCCTGAAAGTCTGCGCCGGCAAATCCATAGCAATCATCGCCGCTTCAATTAGCAAAGTTCCGGAACCACACATTGGGTCTAGGAAATTACCTTTTCCATCCCAGCCAGCGAGTTGTAGCATTCCGCTCGCCAAAACTTCATTGATTGGCGCAACTGTTTGTTCCTTTCTGTAACCACGTTTGAAAAGCGGGTCACCAGAACTGTCAAGAGAAATCGATACCAATTCTCTGTCGATATGAAGGTGAAATTTGATATCAGTAATATCTTTGTTGACGCTCGGTCTGATTTTATATTTGTCCTGAAAATAATCGACAATCGCATCTTTCATTTTCAATGTCATAAATTGAGAATGACTGAATCTCTCAGAATTGACAGTCGCATCTATCGCAAAAGTTTGATTCGGTTCCAAAAATTGATCCCACTCAAATTTGAATAGTTTATCGTAATATTTGGTTTCGTTATAAGCTTTGAATTCCATTATCGGAACCAAAATTTTTACGGCTGTTCTGCAAGAATAGTTGAGTTTGTAAAGGAAACCAAGGTCGCCATTACAAGTGACTGCGCGGTTTTTGATTTCCACATTTTTACCGCCCAATTTCCTGATTTCTTCTGCTAAGATTTGTTCCAGACCAAAAAAAGTTTTGACCTGTATCTGTAGATTTTCTATATCCATTTTGCAAAATTAATGAATGATAATTGATAAATGATAAATGATTTGAAAAATCTATCATCTATATTCTATCCGTCTCTTGTCTATTTTCCTTATTTTTGCAGGATGCAATGGTTCGAAGAATGGTTTGATACACCATATTATCATATTCTCTACAAAAATCACGATTACAAAGAAGCGGAAGATTTTCTGAATCTTTTAACCGGTTACGTAAAACTTGAGAAAAACTCAAAAATAATCGATTTGGCTTGCGGAAAAGGCAGACATTCGGTTTATCTTAATCAATTGGGTTACGATGTTTTAGGATTGGATTTATCTGAACAAAGTATTCTTTTCGATAAGCAATTCGAGACAGAAACTTTGAAGTTTCAGGTTCACGATATGCGAAACAAAATAGAAAGTGAGGCCGTAGATGCGGTTTTCAATCTGTTTACGAGTTTTGGATATTTTGAAACTGAAGAAGAAGATAGAAGCGTTTTCCAATCCGTTTCCGATGTTTTGAAAGATGATGGTTTTTTCGTTTTGGATTTTCTGAATGCAGAATATGTAAAAAAAGTCATCACACCAAGTTCTTCAGTTGAAAGAGAAAATATCGTGTTTAATATCAAGAAACATATTGAAGGCGAATATATTATGAAAGAAATCGATTTTGAAGCGGATAGTGAAAAACATCATTATTTCGAAAGAGTGAAACTAACTTCTCCAGAAAAAATTCTGAAATTTGCTGATGAATTTGGTTTTGAATTAATCAAACGTTGGGGCGATTACCAACTCAATAATTTTGATGAAAACAGTTCACAACGTTGTATTAACTTGTTTAGAAAGAAATAATTAAGTATCAATTTGAAATGATAATTATTCTATTAATTTTAAGTGTTCTGATTGGTGTTTTTCTCGGAAAATATTTCGGGAGCAAACAACAATTTGCCAAAAACCTTCTCATTCTAAGCGCAGGATTTCTGATAACGATTTGCTTAAATGAAGTTTTTCCGGAAGTTTATCACGCTGAAGACCATAACATTGGGATTTTCGTGATTCTGGGCGTTTTGATTCAGATGTTGCTGGAAAGTCTCACAAAAGGCTTTGAACACGGGCATTTGCATCATCATTCGGATGAACATTCGATTATTCCCGTTGCGCTGATAATTGGACTTTTTGTTCACGCTTTTATAGAAGGCATTCCTTTGTCACACGAGAAAGAAACGCTTTCTCCTTATTTATTGGGAATTCTGTTTCATAATATTCCGATTTCTTTTGTTTTGGGAAGTTTTCTTGCTCACAGCAAAAATTTCTCGACCAAATTCTGGATGATTGTTTTGATTTTTGCTCTTGCTTCTCCTTTGGGAATGTTGCTGGGAAGATATTTTGATGAAGATTTGAAAGTTTATTTCTTGGCCGTCGTTGGCGGGATTTTCCTTCATATTTCGTCGGTTATAATCTTTGAAAGCAATAAAAATCACAAGATGGATTGGCAGAAAATTGTGTTGGTTATTTTTGGAGTTTTGTTGGCTTTAGGCGGACATTTGTTTCATCATCACTAAAAAAGTTTTCTAAATTAAACGGAAAATATTACATTTACTCAAATTATTTCGATGGGATTTTTAAACCAAATATTCGGGAAGAAAGAAGAGCAGGACGAGACCAGAAGTCTTTGGAAAAAGATTGAAACTCAGAAAGACCTTGACCTTGCTGTAGAAAAATCATTTCAGCAAAAAGTGTTGATTTTCAAACACTCCACAAGATGTTTTATCAGCAAAACTGTTTTGAAATCTTTTGAAAGACAAATGGAAAATTCGGACAAAGAACAATCTTATTATTTTCTGGATTTGATTGCTCACCGCGATATTTCCAACGAAATCGAAAGCCGTTTCGATGTCACGCATCAAAGTCCGCAACTCATCGCTTTGGAAAACGGAAAAGCTTTTTATAATGCTTCGCACCAAAGTATCGATTTGGATAAGATTTAAATAAAAACAATTTTCATTAAACACAATTTTCACCGATGGAATATCAGAATTTCCGCAATCATCTTTCCAAAATATTGGGTGTGCCCATTGATAATCTGGACTTTTGCAGTTCACATTATGAGATAAAAAACGTTAAAAAAAACGAAATCATCCTGAGGGAAGGCGAGATTTCTGACTGTACTTTTTTCGTGGAAAAAGGCTTGTTGAGAATGTATTCTATCGACAAAGCGGGGAAGGAACACGTGATACAGTTTGCTCCGGAAAATTGGATTATTTCTGATACTACAAGTCAGTTATTGAATGAAAAATCAAGATTTTATATAGAAGCTATCGAGGAAAGTACAATTGTTGTGACCAGAGAAGGTTTCTTTGAAAGTTTGTCCAAAATCTATCCTGATGTTGCCGAGAAAAACCAAAGATTGATGTTCAATCACATCAAAAATCTTCAGAACAGAGTGAATGCTTTGATTAGCACAACAGCGGAAGAACGTTATATGGATTTTCTAAAAAAATACCCGAATCTAATGCTTCGTGCGCCACAATGGATGGTTGCATCTTATCTCGGAATCACACCGGAAAGTTTGAGTCGTGTAAGAAAAGAGTTGGCTAAAAAGAAATTTGAGATTTAGTTATTTTGAATAAAATTTTAGTCTTATTTTTCATTTTTATTTTCGGTTTTGGACAAAGTCAATTACAGGAAAACCTCAGTCATAAAACATTTTCTGCAAAGGTTATCGGGATTTCTGATGGCGATACGATGGAAATTCTTTACAAGAAAAATCCAATTAAAATCCGTTTGGCTCATATCGATTCGCCGGAGAAAAGAGAAACTCAGCCTTTTGGTAATCAAGCCAAAATCGCTTTATCAAATCTTTGTTTTGGAAGAATGGTAACTGTTCAGGCTGAAAAATATGACCGATATAAACGATTAATTGCTGTTGTCATTAATGATAAAAATCAAAATATCAATAAGCAAATGCTGAAGCTTGGAATGGCCTGGCATTATAAAAAATATTCCAAAGATTCTGACTATGCAAAACTGGAAAACGAAGCCCGAAAAAATAGAGTAGGACTTTGGCAGGATAACGCTCCGATTGCGCCCTGGCTCTGGAGAGAAAACAAAAAGAAAAAATGAATCACGAAATTTTAAAAGCCAAAATCACCAATATTCCAGAATTATCTCAAATGATGAAGGACTTCTATGCGATTGATTTTTATCCTTTTGATGCAAATAATACAAAAGATAATTTCAAGAAATTCATAGATAATGAAAATTATGGGAATTGTTTCAAAATCGTTTTTGAAGGAGAAATTGCCGGTTATATTATTTTGGTCAAATATTTCAGTTTCGAATTTGGTGGCGAAATTTTGTTTTTGGATGAGTTGTTTGTGAAACCGGAGTTTCAAGGGAAATCTCTTGGAAAAAAAGCTTTAGAATTTGTGAAGGATTATTCTGTTGAAAATCAATTCAAAGTGGTTTTATTAGAAATTGAAAATCATAATGAGAAAGCTAGAAAATTATATGAGCATTATGGTTTTGAGAATCATAAAAGAAGTTTGATGATTCTTAAAAATTAAAAAAGGCTTTAGAAATTCTAAAGCCTTTTTGATATATAAAAGTTAACTTTTATTTGTCAATGGAACCCATTACTTTTTGAGCAAATGAGTTGAGTGCATCTTTTTCACTCATTCCATTATTCACATTGGCGTGAACTTCCAAAGCTCCACAAATGTTGGTTATCAGTTCTCCAGCAACGTTCAAATCTTCTTCAGAAACATTTCGGAATTCTGAAAAACTTTCCAAAACTTCCAAAGTTGCTTCCAGATTTTCTGGCGTTTGATTCTGATAAAACTGTCTTATGATTGGTAATTTCATTATTTTAAATTTAAAAATTAATTTTCTAATTCTTAATTTCTGAAAATAAAGTAGTCAAACTATCAGCTTTGTTGGTTTGAACCTGACTTTTCAAAGTTCCACCTTCAAAAACTGCAAACGTTGGTAAATTGTCAACTGTAGCCAACTTTCTGCTTTCCGGCAATTTCTCTGCATCTATATAATAGAATGGAATTTCTTCATTTTCTGAAGCCAATTTTTTGAATTTTGGTTTCATAATTCTGCAGTTTCCACACCAGGTTGCACCATACTGAACCATCACCTTATCATTCTCACTTACAATCTGTTGTAAGTTATCTTCTGTAAGTTCTATGTACATTTTACAATTATTAATGATTAATTATAATCAATTAGTTTTTGCTGAAGTATTCTGCTACGCCAGTTCTGTTAGCGTTCATTGCTTCTTTACCTTCTTCCCAGTTTGCAGGACAAACTTCTCCGTGTTTTTGAACGTGAGCGTAAGCATCGATCAAACGAAGATATTCTTTCACGTTTCTTCCAAGAGGCATATCGTTTACAGACTCGTGGAACACTTTTCCAGTTTCGTCGATCAAATAAGTTGCTCTATAAGTCACGTTAGAGCCTGTGTAAACCTCGTTTCCTTCTTCATCGTAATCCAAATCCTGATCTACGATTCCAAGGATGTTTGCCAATTGTCTGTGTGTGTCAGCAAGGATTGGGTATGTTACACCTTCGATTCCGCCGTTGTCTTTTGGTGTGTTCAACCAAGCGAAATGAACTTCGTTTGTGTCACAAGATGCACCAATTACAACAGTATTTCTTTTTTGAAATTCTGGCAAAGCTTCCTGAAATGCGTGTAATTCTGTAGGGCAAACAAAAGTGAAATCTTTTGGATACCAGAACAAAATAACTTTTTGCTGATTGTTTAAAGCTTCTTCAAAAACATTGATCTTAAGATCGTCACCCATTTCGCTCATTGCATCAATCGCAACATTTGGGAATAATTTACCTACTAATGACATAATATTAAAGTTTAAATTGTTGTTAAATTTTGACAGTGCGAAATTACAAAGATTTTGTGAATGATAAATTTATTTCCGATTCATAAAATCTATTGAATTGAAAGAGTCAAAACTAACAGTGTTAATATTGAATTTTAATCTGGAAACTTTAATTCCGTCAATAAATAAGTTCTCTATTTTTACAATTTTATATCAAAAATCAAACAGTTAATTAACTTTTTAGGTGAGCGAAATCAGCAAATCAAGAAATAAAAGATAATTTGCCAATGATTTCACATTTTTATATTTTCGCTTGATAAAAATTGCATCGCCACAAAAAGAAAATGCTTAAATCGATGAAAACTATATAACCAAGATGCTTTTTAACTCCATTAGTTTTGCTGTTTTTTTGCCAATAGTGTTTGTTTTCTATTGGTTTTGGGCAAACAAAAATCTTAAACTTCAAAATGCCTTACTTCTAGTTTCAAGTTATTTTTTCTATGCTTGCTGGGATTGGCGTTTTATGTTTCTGTTGTTATTTTCTACATTGCTGGATTATTTTACCGGAATAAAAATGCAAAATTCTGTCAATCAAAAACATAAAAAGATTTGGTTTTGGTTGAGTATTGTCATTAATCTTGGATTTCTTGGGGTTTTCAAATATTACAATTTCTTTGCAGAATCTTTTGTAGAAATGGTTTCTCATTTGGGCTGGGAAGTCAGTCCGCTGATGCTCAACGTCATCTTACCAGTTGGAATTTCTTTTTACACTTTTCACGGACTTTCCTATGTGATTGATATTTATAAAAACAGAATAAAAGCAGAACGTAATTTTACGGATTATGCTGTGTTCGTTAGTTTTTTCCCGCTTTTGGTTGCTGGACCGATTGAACGTGCAACACATCTTTTGCCTCAAATCAAGAAGCAAAGGACTTTTGATTATTCACAGGCTGTAGATGGGTTAAGACAAATTCTTTGGGGTTTATTTAAGAAGATTGTTATTGCTGATAACTGCGCAGTTTTTACCAATGAGATTTTTAATAATTCTGCCGATGTGAATGGTAGCTCGTTACTACTAGGTGCTTTATTTTTTACATTTCAGATTTATGGTGATTTTTCTGGCTACTCGGATATTGCTTTGGGAACAGCGCGGTTATTTGGTATTGAGTTATTGAAGAATTTTGCTTTTCCTTATTTCTCAAGAGATATTGCCGAATTTTGGAGACGATGGCATATTTCGCTTTCATCCTGGTTCAAAGATTATCTGTATATACCGCTTGGAGGTAGTAAAGGTGGCATTTGGATGAGAATTCGGAACACATTTATCATTTTTATTGTCAGTGGGTTTTGGCACGGTGCCAACTGGACTTTTATCATTTGGGGGCTTTTGCACGCGATTTTTATTTTGCCATCTATCATTCTAAAAACCAATCGTAATAATATTGAAATTGTGGCAAAAGGAAAGCTATTGCCAAGTTTTAAAGAATTGCTACAGATGATTTCCACGTTTTCTATGACGGTTCTTGCGTGGATTTTTTTTCGTGCTGAAAATACAGGGCAAGCTTTTGACTACATTTCAGGTATTTTTTCGGCTTCGCTTTTCGATCTGCCAAAATTTAACGGAATCGAAAATATGTATTCTCTATCTATTTTAATATTGATCTTCTTACTTGTAGAATGGAAAGGAAGAGAAAATGAATACGCTTTGGAAGGACTTAAAATAGTTAAATCAAAATTCTTACGCTGGTCTATTTATATTATGGTTTTATTGATCATTTACCTTTATGGTAATTTTGGAGAAACTGTAGAATTTATATATTTTCAATTCTAATAAGAGCTATGAAAAAATTCATTTTGAATATATTTTATCTTTTGTTCATTGTTCTTTTGTTCAATATTGTTTTATTCATTTTTGCAAACGACAATTATTATAAGGGTTATGCCGAGTTTCCTGATAAAAAATTTAGAGCTTTCCTTATGGCAGATTCTCATGGGATGCCGATTGGAAAAAATTCTGATTATTATAAGGTTTACAACTTTTCTGCAAATAGCGATTCTTACTTTGATATGAAGAAGAAAATTTCTTATTTGCTAGAAAATGGTTATAGAGTTAATAAAATCTACCTTACCGTCGATAATTACGCTCTAAGTCCTTACAGGGATAAGCAGAACAATTCGGACAAAAGTATTATTTATTCATCAAAAAAGGACTTCAAATATTTTAAAGAAAAATATTTGAAGTATTATTTTCCGATTTTCCAATTAAAATTAAATTCATTATTAAAATTATATTTAGAAGATAAAATCGCAAAGAAAATTAACCCGCAAGATCGTAGAGGCAATAACATTATTTGGGATAAACTTAGCGAAGTTGAAAAAGATAAAAGAGCGTTGGATAGAATTGAAGGACAATTTCCTTCAAAAAATAAAAGTGAAAAATTAGAAAAAACTTTATTAGAAATCATCAAATTATGCAAGACTAATCGTATCGAGCTAATTGGTGTAAAATTTCCACTTTCCAACTCTTATTTAAAGTTATCCAGCAATAAAAATTATGGTGCGGACCAAATATTTAAATCTAATCATCTTAAAGTTATGGACTATTCTTCTATTTATAAAAATCAAGAAAAATATTTTGGAGATCAAGATCACTTGAATCCTAATGGAGGAAAAGAATTTGTAAAGGTCTTATTTAAATAAAAAAAACACCACTCGAAAGTGATGTTTTAAATTATTTATTTGTTTTGAGAACCTCAGACTAAAAATGCTCAACACAATCTTTAATTCTTTTCATAGCTTCTCTTAAATCAGCTTCTGAAGCGGCGTAAGAAAAACGGATACATTCCGGACTTCCGAAACTTACACCGCCGACACAGCCAACGTGTGCATTTTCCAATAAGAACATTGCGAAGTCATCCGCATCTTTGATTTCAGTTCCATTAAGATTTTTTCCGATGAAATAAGAAATATCCGGGAAGAAGTAGAACGCACTTTTTGGAAGATTACACTTGAAACCTTTAATGTCTTTCATAAGATCAAAAACCAAATCACGTCTTTTATGAAACTCCGAAATCATATATTGTAATTCCGATGGATCCATTTGCAATGCTGTGATAGAAGCTCTTTGAGCAACTGTATTGGCGCCACTTGTCATTTGTCCCTGAACTTTGTCACAAGCGCTGGCTAGCCATTCCGGACAAGCAGAATAACCGATTCTCCAGCCCGTCATTGCAAAAGCTTTACTCATCCCATTAATTACAGCTGTTTGCTCATAAACCTGAGGAAAACTTGCAATTGAAACGTGCTCGCCTTCATAATTAATGAATTCATAAATCTCATCAGAAATGATTGTTACGTGTGGATATTTGGCTACAACATTAGCAATAGCTTCCAATTCTTCTCTGGTATAGAAACTTCCGGAAGGATTACAAGGTGAGCTGTAAAGCAACGCTTTGGTTTTTGGATTGATACATTTTTCTAATTGTTCTGCAGTAATTTTGAATTCTGTATCAATAGAAGTTTCAATGAAAACTGAAGTTCCCCCAACCAATTTTACCATCTCATCATAACTTACCCAATATGGAGCAGGCAATATCACTTCGTCTCCGTCATTCACAATAGCAGATAAAACATTGATAATGGATTGTTTTGCGCCATTAGAAACGCAAATTTGTGTAGGTTTATAATCTAATTTGTTATCTCGTTTAAGTTTTTCAGAAATAGCTTGTCTTAACTCCAAAAAGCCCGGAACAGGCGAATAGTGGCTATAATTTTCATTAATAGCATCAAAAGCTGCTTGTTTTATTTTCTGAGGAACATCAAAATCAGGTTCTCCCAATGTTAAACTAATTACGTCAATTCCCGCTGCCTTCATATCGCGCGCCTTATTACTCATCACGAAAGTCTGAGAATAACTCAGTCTGTTCAGTCTATCCGAAATTTTATTCATAAATTATATTCTAAATTAGATTAATGACAAATATAATTTTTTAAATCAATACCTCGAAAAGTGTTTGATGAAATTTTAAGTTCTGAAAAAGATATCAGCCCAATGGATTTTAATTAAATATTGTGTGAATAATAGATATTTTACTGATAATAAATATTACTTTATTACAAAAATTAATTATTTGTTGATTACTTATAAATATAATTAATTATTTTTGCAGAAATATTCAATCTTTTTATTTATTTTATAGATCTGGTTAAGAATTAATTACGCACATTGATGAATTTTAAATTGATTAAGTTTCTTTCTACTTTCTTTTTTTTCCTAATTGTTTTCTTTAATGCAAAAGGTCTTAATCTCCACTCCCTTGAAGAGGAGATTATTCAATATAACAGAGCTGGCAAGCACAATATTTCACAAAGAAAACTTTCAGATATTTTACTTATAGATGACCTTTCAAAAGAAGAAAAGGCAAACGTTCTATTTTTGATGGCAACTACATATCGAAGCGCGAACGATTATATGATGTGCATCGATTATCTGGATAAAACAAAAGTTATTGCGAAAGAATTGCCTAAGGACAATATGCTCAGAATGAAGCTGGATTATGAATATGCTTTCGTCTATTTCGACAATAACGACTATAAAAAGTCAGCCAAAGTGATGAAGAAAATCGAGGAAGAAGATTACATCAATCCATTCCCTGAAGATAACGCATATATTCTTATGCAAGAAGGTTATCTGCTCTTAATGGATCACAACTATGCCGAAGCTGAGAAAAAATACTATCAGGCTCTTGAAATTATGAAAGCGGCCAGCCCGTGTAATCTTCCCATTGTCTATACGAAAATCATGAATCTGTATGGGAAAAGAAGAAATATCCCAGAGGCCGAAAAAATCTTTGAAGAAAATTTTCGTGTATGTGACAGTTGTAATATCTTGAAATATAAAATCCTTGCAGCATCTGAAATGGAAAGAATCTACAAGGACAACAAACTTTTCGGAAAAGCTTATCTGATTGGTTCGGAACTTGATTCTCTGAGAAGATTAGAAAATCAGGACGTTAAAATATCTGAGATGCATCTCGTAGATAAGGCTTATGTGGAAAAAGAACAAATTGTTAAAGAAAAGTCTGAAATTTGGAAAGGAAGTGTTATCTTAGTGATATTGATTTTGCTTCTTTTTTTAAGCGCTACATATTTCTATAAAAAGAATAGAAGGATAAAAAAAGATAAAGTGAAATTGAAAGAAGAGATTTTACATATGAAAGAAGAACTGGATTCTTATTCACAAAATCCTTCTGATGAAAAATTTGTGGCTACACAGCAAGACTTGTTCCCGAATTTTGATCAATTGACAGACCGCCAAAAAGAACTGATTGAACTTTTATCTCAAGGATTATCTAACAAAGAAATTGCAGAAAAACTTTTCATCAGTGAAAATACGGTTAAGTATCACACTAAGAATATTTACAATGTTTTAAACATAAAAGATAGGAAGGATTTCTTCCAAAAATTCAAAATGAGTTGATAATTCATCTACTACATTACCCCTACAATACCGTAAAAACACCTACTACATCACCCATACAAAGACTATCCTAAGGGATAGTTTTTGCTTTAAACACAGGGTTTGTCGCCTAAAAATTTGTACTTGTTGCAGTATTATTAATAATATTGCACCCGGATTGGTAAAAATATAATTGCAGAAGAATTCTGCATTAGTACAAACTATCCATACTGGGGGATAAATTTCCTAAAAATCAATCGAATTTCAAGGGAGCTAATTTATTACCGTATGATAATATGGATGATAAAAATGTAAATTATTTTTGCACGCTCAAATTTTTATAAAACATAGCATAATGAAAAAATCCTATTTTTTATTTTTCGCAGTCCTCATTGCAAATTTATTTTTTGCTCAAACGGATCTAGCCAGATGGAACAATTCAGATCTGTCTGCAAGCAATTACAGTACCAACAACATTACAGTAACCGACCTGAAAGCAGTTGGAGTTACAAATAATGTTCAAGGAGGTTTTTGGTACAATAATACAAATAACAACATTTTTCAATCTGGTAACTGGCCAAATCCACAACAGGTAAATTTGGATTTGAATAAGTATATTCAGTTTACAATCAGTCCGAAAAATGGATACAAGCTTAACTTATCAGAATTTAATTTTTCTTGTGGCGCTTATGGTTCAGGAACCTTAAAAGTTGACTATTCTATTAAACCAGACTTTTCAAATCCTGTTACCATCCTTCAGCCAACAGTGATTAATTCGCCTATGTCCAATTTTTCTCTGAAAGGCTTTCTAAGTCCTTTAGCTACTGATGGACAAGTTGTTTACGTAAGAGTGTATTTTTATAATACCAATCAAACCCTTCAGATATTATTTCAAAACGGAAATAATGTAGGACCGGTTTTCAGAGGCAATGTTACATCCAGTTCTACAAACCCAATTGCAACTAATGATGATGTAAATACTTATATTAATGACGATAGCAATATTAATGTTTTAGCTAATGATGATTACAGCAATAATGTAAATTCAATTGTTTATTCGCAGCCATCTCACGGAACTACGACTCTTAATGCAGATAAAACAATCAATTATTTACCAACGAAAGGCTACAAAGGAACAGATTCTTTCACTTACAAAATCATTAATAATTTTGGAGAATCCAATGTTGCAACTGTCAATATCAACGTAATTGAAAATTCGGTCTCTACATTGATCAGATGGGATAAAAGCGATTACAACTCTACATCTTCACAAACTTTCATCAATCCAACTTTGATGACAGTAGCAGGAGGTGTTACCAGAACAACAGGTAATGAAAATACGCCAGTTTACATCTTCGGGAACATCAGTAACTCTACAATCAACACTTCAAAATACATTGAGTTTGTAGTTGATAATCTTAGTAATGAAAAAACTTTGGAATTGAAAAAATTCAGTTTTACAGGAAGAGGTTATAATCCTGGAAATTATCAGGTTAGATATTCTAAAAAAGCAGATTTTTCAAGCGATGTTGTAACATTAGCAACTGGTAATTATTCAGCATCTTTTGAAACTCAAACTATTAATTTTGATACAAATGCTAAAGCTGAACCTAAAGAAAAAATTTACTTAAGACTTTATCTTTATAATAATGCTTCTCAGTACATCATCAATTACAGAACAGGAGATTTAGGGCCAAAAATTGAAGGTCTTTTCTATAACAAGGTTTATTCTGTTAATGAGACCATTTGGCAGAATGCAAGCAATCCGCAGTGGAGCAATGGACTACCTAACACAACAAAAAATGCCATCATCGAAGCAAATTATAACACTTCAGTTAATGGTAATTTCGTAAGTAATAATTTAACAATCAATACAGGAGGAACATTGACTATTAATACTGGAGGTTTTATCTCTGTGAATGGTCAGATTGCAAACAACAACACTGCTGCTAACTCATTTGCGATTGAGCACGATGGTAATCTTTTACAAACTGGAAATGCTATCAATACAGGAAATGCAACGGTTAAAAAATCAGCGATTATTCCTAAAATGGGATATAACTATTGGTCAACACCGGTTCTTAATCAGAATTTATATCAGTTTTCAGAAGGTTACAATCAAGCTTCAACAACAGGAACTGGTACACCTTGGAACAGATTTTACGTTTATAATGAAGCCAACGATTATTTCGTGACAAGCATAGCTAATGATATTACTTTGAATGCTACATCGGTATTCCAACCGGCAAGAGGTTATGCTATCAGAGGAAAAAACAGCTTCCCGGAAACTGTAACAGTTACATCGCCAGTATCTAAATTCGAGTTTGTAGGAATTCCGCAAAATGGCGACGTCGCCACTTACAACTTAAAATGGACCAATGCAGAACACGGTTACAATATGGTTGGAAATCCTTATCCTTCCAATATCAGCTTCGATGCCTTCTTTGCTAAAAACAGTTCAAAAATCTATGGTGTAGGATATTTCTGGACCAATAATGATGGCAGAATCTTGTCTCAGCAAAGCAGCACTTACAACGGTAACAATTACGCTATTGCGACGGTAGTTGGAGGAACATCAGCAACATATTATGGTACTAATAATGGAAAACCGAATGGAAACATTTCTGTTGGTCAGGGATTTATCGTTCAGGCAAAACCTGCTGGAAAAAACCAACCGTTGGTATTCACCAATTCGATGAGAAACTCAGATATTGCTAATTATTATAACAAATCAAATGCTGAGAAAAACAGATTTTGGTTGGAGTTCAAATCGCCTTCAGATATCAATAACGAGATTTTAATTGGCTACATCCCTTATGCAACCAATGAGTATGACAGCGATTATGACGCAGATCTTTTAGCCATCGGAAACGATTCTTTCTGGAGTGTTTTAGATAACCATAAATTGGCAATCCAAGCGAAAGATGAAAACTTCAGCACAGAAGATGTGGCGAAATTAGGTTTCAAAGCCTCTGTGTCCGGAAACTACACAATTACATTGAGAGAAAAAGACGGGATTTTTAATTCCACACAAACAGTTTATTTGAAAGATAAATACCTTAATAAAGTAATCAACATTTCCGAAAACGGATACGTTTTTAACACCAACTCCGGACAGTATGAAGACAGATTCGAAGTGATTTACAAATCTTTGGAAACACTTTCCACAGACAACGTTTCCAAAAAAGGTATCATCATCTCAAAAGACAATCAGAATTTCGTAGTGAAATCGGAAGATAATCTGGATGAAGTGAGTTTATACGATTCTGTTGGCAGATTATTATACAGCACAAAGAATGCGAAAAAAGAAGTATTGATCAACAAAACAAACCTTGCAGAAGGAATGTACATCATAAAAGTGAATTCTAGAAATACAACGATGACGAAAAAAGTTTTAAAATAAACACGTAAAACTTTTGAAATTTAGGAAACCATCAGATTAATTTTTGATGGTTTTTTATTGATATATTAACAAATCTTTTCATAATTTCGCCTTATGTCTTTAGAATTAATTTTACAATATTTCCCCAATATTACCAGCGAACAGAAAAATCAATTTGCAGAACTAGAAGTTTTGTACAAAGATTGGAATGAGAAGATCAATGTGATTTCCAGAAAAGACACAGACAGTCTCTATGAGAAACACATTCTGCATTCTTTAGGAATCGCAAAAGTGATGGAATTTGCAGATAACACCAAGGTTCTCGACATCGGAACCGGCGGCGGTTTTCCAGGAATTCCATTAGCCATTTTGTTCCCAAATGCACAATTCACTTTGGTAGATAGCATCGGAAAAAAAATCACGGTGGTAAAAGGCGTTGCCGAAAGCCTTGGCCTGAAAAATGTTACAGCTCATCATATGAGAGCGGAGCAGTTGAAGGAGAAATTTCATTTCGTAGTTAGCAGAGCCGTGACTCAGATGCCGGTTTTCCTGACTTGGCTTCGAGGAAAATTCGAGAAAGAACAATTCAATCCGAAACACAACGGCGTTCTTTATCTGAAAGGCGGTGAATTGGCAGAAGAATTAGCTGGATTGAAATGCGAAATTTTCAGCTTGAAAAATTACTTCGAAGGCGAATTTTTCGATACAAAAAAAGTAGTATACCTTTCAAAAGGCAATTTCAATAACTAAATAAAAGAAACGATTATGAAGAAAGTATTTATTTTATCAGTTTTAGTGGCATTTTCAGCATTCGCAGTGTCTTGCAAGGACAATGATGATTACAGCCAAATCGAATCCGTTTTTGCAACCAAAACAGACAGCGTAAAAATCCCGATGGATACAATGTCTTTGGGCGTTACGCAAGAGATTTTAGTTTATTCAACATTCAAGAAAACTTGCGAAGGCATCTACAGTTACGATTATAATTATACCAACGATTCTGTTCGTACAATCGCCAATTTCGCTTACAAAACTAACGACATTTGTGGCGACGGAACTTATGTAGACGGCAGCCGAATCAACTTCAAACCTACAAAAAAAGGAAAATATACCTTCAAATTCTGGATAGGAAAAGATGCTGCCGGAATCAATACTTTTCTTGAGAAAAAAGTGGTTGTAGAATAAATTTTTCTATTACCTTGATCTAAAAAAATAGAAATGAGACTTTTTATTTCATTTTTAATAATAGTAATCTGTTGTTCCTGTTCGAAAGAGATTAAGGAAAAAAATTATATTAGTAAAGATATTGAAATAGATTATCCTAAAGGTTGGAAAATTACAGATCAGGAAGATTTTGGAACTGGAAAATACTTTGCTATTGAAAAAAGCGGATTTAATGCTAGTGGAGTCGTAACTATTTCTCTTTTGGAAAGTGATTACGATTTGGAAAAGTGGATAAAATTGAATATTGAACAACTCAAATCAAGTTTTATACTTAAAAAAGCTGATGTGAAATTTGGAAAAATTGTAAAGACTAAATTTCAAAATTTGGATGCTCTTTCTTCTGAATACAAAATGAAATTATTAGGTTTGGATCATAGCGGAATCATTTATGTTTTTTCTAAAAACGGAAAAATTTTTGCGTTCATGCAACAAGGAGCAGACGAAGACAATAATGAGAACGAAGAAGCTTTTATTCATCTCAAAAATAATCTTATAATAAAATAATTTTTATAAAAAAATGTGCACTCTGCATTAAATATATTTCCAAAGTCAATGAAAATTAATTAAATTGAGCCTTTACTTCAAAAGGCTTTTTTTATGCAGTTTCTTCAAAATATAATTTCAGAATTATTAGAAAATCATCAGGATATTTCCGAGCTAGACATTGTTTTGCCTGGAAAAAGACCAATGGTTTTCATAAAAAGAATTTTGCAGGAAAAGCAATATCAGGGACTTTTGCCCAACTTTGTTACCATCGATGAATTGATTTCAGAATTGTCCGAAAATGTAGAAATCAAAGGAATAGCACTCTCGCTTTTCTCCTTCAGAATTTACAATCAAATCGATTCTTCCGAAGACTTTTCCGGATTTCTAAAATGGTTCCCGACCTTGCTGAAAGATTGGGACGATATGATGAAATTCTCAGAAGACGATCAGAAAATATTGCTTTGGATGTTGGACGAAGAACGCATCAAAAACTGGGGAGAAGATTTAGGCGAAGAAGATAATCCAAGAAAACGCAACCTGAATTTCTGGCGGAAAATGAACGAGTTTTTGCCACTTCTGAAATCAGAGTTGCGAAAAGAAAACCTCGCCACTTCCGGAATGATTTATCAGGAAGCATTTTCAAAAATTGGAAATTTTGCCAAAGAAACCAATCGTCAATTGGTGTTTTGCGGTTTTAATGCATTGTCAAGAGTCGAGGAACAATTGGTAAGACAACTTCTGCAATGGAACAAAGCGGAAACCTATTTCCAAGCCGACCAATATTATATTGATGATGAAAGACAAGAATCCGGAAAATTCCTTCGCGAAACGCTGAAATGGAAAGAATATAATGACAGCCGAAGTTTCACTTGGGTAGAAAACCAATTTTCGCAACCAAAAAATATCAAAACATACGAAGTTTCCGGAAATATAGTTCAAGCCAAATTCCTTCCCGAAATCCTAAAAAAAATCCCAAAAGAAGAATTGTCAGAAACCGCTTTGGTTTTGCTGGATGAAAATCTTTTGCCGGCCGTTTTAGACAGCATGAATTCTGTTCGAAGTGTGAACATCACAATGGGATTTCCGTTGAAAAATTTGTCTTTCAGCAACGCGATTAAAAAGCTATTCTATCTTCAGAAACAGCAGGAGAAAAAGTCCTCAAGTTATTATTATGCTGATGTTTTACCAATTTTGGAAGAACTTCCGAATGACGAAAAAGATTCCGAAATTATTCGAAATTTCATTTTCTCAATCGAAGAAAGAAACATCGTTTATATTTCAAAAACCTTGTTGCAGGAACTGCTCGGAAATCTGAGTTATTTTCAACTTTTACAGAAACCAGAAAACTTTCAGACATTTTTAGATTTATTGATTAAGTTCTGTTACGAATTGAAATTCAAAGAATTGGATGATATTCAATATGAGAATATTGCCTTGTTTGAGAATGTTTTCAAAGTCATCAAAAATCAATTATTGCCTTATAAAATTGATGTTAAAATAGAAACTCTCGAAGTGCTCATCAATCAATTAGTAAATTCCGAAATTATTGATTTTGTGGGAGAACCATTAGCAGGATTCCAGATTATGGGACTTTTGGAAACTAGACTTTTGAACTTCAAAAATATCATTTTGTTATCCGTTAACGAAGGGAAATTACCACTCGGAAACACTCAAAACACCTATATTCCCTTCGATGTCCGCAAGAATTTTGGATTGAATACTTTTCTTGAAAATGACAGTATTTATGCGTATCACTTTTACCGATTGATTCAGAATTCTGAGAATGTTCATTTGCTTTATAATGCATTGAGTTCCGGCGTGAATACGGGCGAGAAAAGTCGTTTCATCACCCAATTGGAAATGGAAAGTCCACACGAAATTGAACATATTATCATTGAAAATTCCTCAGAACCGATTGCTCAGGAACTGATGAAAATCGAAAAAAATGATGAAGTGATGCGGCTTTTGAACGAATGGAAAAACCGAGTTTCTGCATCACATTTGGTAAGTTATCTTTACAACCCAATTGATTTTTATTTGAATCAAATTCTTAAAACCAGAGAAACCAATGAAATTGAGGAAGAACTTTCTCAAAGAAATTATGGGAATTTGGTGCATTATGCAACGGAACATTTGTACAAAACGATTAAGGATAAAATTCTGACGGTTAATGATTTAGAAAACTTACTTCAACAAACAGATTCAGCGATTGATTTTGCTATTGAAAAACTGAAACATCAGCCAGAATTCTATGAACGAGGAATGAATTACATTCATAAAGAAATCGCCAAAAGGGTAGTGCGTAATATTGTGGAATATGATTTGGAATTGGTGAAAAATGGTTCTGCACTTGAGATTTTGGACTTGGAAAAAGAAATCAACTGCGATTTTTATCTGGACGAAAACCGAACTGACAAAATCAGTTTCTACGGTTTCATCGATAGAATAGACAAGCTCGATGGAATTACAAGAGTCATTGATTACAAAACGGCAAAGCCAAAAAATCTCACCATTAATCTTGGCAAAAATAAAGAAGAAAAATTACCAGAATTATTTTTCCGAGATGATTACAAACAAGCTTTACAACTTTCCATATATAAATATTGTATCACCAATTCTCTCGATATCAAAGCAGAAAATGTAGAAACTGCAATCTGGTCTTTCGCAGAAGTCAACAACGGACCTCAAAAACTGAATTTTATTGATATAGAAGATTCGGAAGTGGAAGATTCTATCAGAAATTTGATTCTGGAGATTTTGAATCCTGAAGTTCCGTTTGAGGAAAAAGAGAGAGTGAGTTGGTAACTTCAAAGATACTAAAAACATAATATTGTCATTCCGTTGGAATATCGCCAGCTAAGTTTAGATTCCTACGGAATGATAATACTGAGATTAGTTTAGAATCATTTCAAGGTTGGCTTTTCAACTTCAAATCTGTCAATTTTCCTCTCACTTTTTTCATAAACTCAGAACCAGGATCTTCTTTTCCAGTAAAATATTTTGGGTCAGATTCTTTCCAAAGTTTTGAATTCCGGAAAACACCATATTCCGAATGTCCAATGACATATTCAATTGGATATTTTTTTGTTAAATATCTGACTAATTCTGCATTGGCTTCAACCTGTTTATCTGTTAAAGGTTGAGATTTGCTTCCTATATTTTCGACACCGATGGCGCAATAATTAAGGCCAATCGTATGTCTCGCAAATAATTCGGGTTCAACCAATTGATAAACGGTTCCATCTCTGTCTACCAGAAAATGCGCAGAAACATTCAGCGTACTTTGCTTTTTGAGTGTTGCCCGTTGGTTTTCCAGATACAAATTATTGAAATATCTGAAGTTCGAATCAATCGTTCCGCCAGCGGTGTAATGCAGAACAATTATTTTCGGTGTGATATTCGGGGTTTTCTGAATCATGTTGTGATGGTCTTTCAGATAATCCAGACTCAACTTCATTCTTTCCTTAGAATAATCAATCGGTTTTTGAATGATTTTTAAGTTCTGAGCTTGAAGTGAAATACAAAAACCAAACAGTATTATTTGAAAAAGTTTATTCATAAATTTTAAAATACAATCGAAGATTAGAAGGAGTCAAAGGTCAAAAAAGTTTTTTAATTATCATCCATCAATTATCATTGATAAATGTAATGTCCTGTAATCGTCCAGTCAAAAAGACAATCTTGCAAAACCTGTCCTGCACCGATGTTGTGAGAAATCAAATAACGTTTTCCGTCTGCCGATTTCTGATTAACAATAATGCCGATGTGTGTCAGATTTTTCGGTAAATCCCAGGTTACAATATCGCCAGGAACATAATCTTTCGCCTCATTCGTAATCGGTTTTACTTTCCCTAATCTTGAAAAGAAAACCATCAGATTCGGAACACGTCTATGGTCGATATTGGTATCTGGTCTTTTTAATCCCCATTTGTTAGGGTATTTAGAGAAATTCTTCGCCATATCTTCGTGAACTTCCTTTTGTAAATCGATTCCCAATTTGCGATAAGCGCGGATGACGACATCTGTACAAACGCCTTTTCCTTCCGGTACATCACCATTTGGGTATTTCAGATTAAAATAAGTTGGGTCATAAACTACTTTATCTTTAGTTAGGTTAATGGCTGCATTGGAAAGTTTAGTTTGAAAATTTTGTCCAAATATTGTAATGGAAACAAAGAATAAAATGGCGAAGTAATTTTTCATATTGAGTTCTTTTTGAACCACAAAAGTTACAAAAGCCAAGAATAAATCTTTTGTGACTTTTGTGGTTTACATTTGAACGAAAAAACCTGCAAAAATATTCCGCAGGTTTTTGTTAAAAATATATAAAAGATTTGGTCTTATCCAAAGGCATTGATACCCGTAATATCCATTCCGGTAATCAAAAGATGAATGTCGTGAGTTCCCTCATAAGTAATGACAGATTCCAGATTGGCAGCGTGACGCATCATCGGGAATTCTCCCATTATGCCCATTCCACCCAACATTTGACGGGATTCTCTGGCAATGTCAATCGCCATTTTTACATTATTTCTTTTCGCCATTGATATTTGTGCTGGCGATGCTTTATGCGCATTTTTAAGATTCCCTAATTGAAGGCAAAGCAATTGCGCTTTGGTAATTTCAGTCAAGAATTCCGCTAATTTCTTTTGCTGAAGCTGGAAAGACGCAATTGGCTTTCCGAATTGTTTTCTCTCCTTGGTATATTGAACAGCGGTACAATAGCAATCCATCGCAGCACCAATCACACCCCAAGAAATTCCATATCTCGCTGAGTTAAGGCAAGACAAAGGTCCTTTCAAACCTTCAACATTTGGTAATAAATTTTCTTTCGGAACTTTCACGTTATTGAAGACCAATTCTCCGGTTTTGGATGCTCTCAGACTCCATTTGTTATGCGTTGTTGGGGTTGTGAAACCTTCCATTCCGCGTTCCAAAATCATTCCGCGTACTTTTCCATCTTCACCCTTTGCCCAAACTACGGCAATATCAGCAACTGGGGAGTTGGTAATCCACATTTTGGCACCATTCAAAAGATAATGATCGCCCTGATCTGTGAATTTGGATTCCATAGAAGAAGGGTCGGAACCGTGGTTTGGCTCTGTCAAACCAAAGCATCCAATCATATCACCGGAAGCCAGCTTCGGAAGATATTTTCTTTTTTGCTCCTCAGAACCATATTCGAAAATAGGAAACATCACCAAAGAAGATTGCACAGAAGCCGCAGAACGAACTGCCGAATCGCCTCTTTCCAATTCCTGCATTATTAATCCATAAGAGATTTGATCTAGTCCAGGACCACCATATTCCTCAGGAATGTAAGGACCAAGTGCGCCGATATTTCCCAATTCTTTCATCAATCCCGGGATATCGGTATGATTTTGTGCTGCTTCATCAATCTTTGGCATTACAAAACTCTCCACCCAACTTCTTACAGAATCGCGGATAAGCTTGTGTTCTTCGGTCAAAAGAGCGTCTATGGAGTAATAATCTGGTATGCTTGTTAACGGGTAATATGACATTATTTTTGTTTTGCCTAAAAATAAAGCTTTTCCTGAATTACCAAAATAGATTGTTAACAAATAATTCATTTTCTGAAAAACTTCATAATTTTGATGCAAGTCTGTTTGGAACTTCCGTCAATCGCATTTTGTTACAAACAACCTTGTTTGTGACTTCCTGCGATTGTATTTTGTTTCCCGCAAGTTGTGGGAGACTTCTTGCAAAGTTGTTTGGTTTGAAAACGGTCGTTTTGTAATGAAATGAGTTTTTTATTTTTAGAACGATGTTTAGAGAGGGAACTGTACGGATTATAAATCTGCAATAAATAAAACGATGAAATAGTATTTCACGTAATTGTTTAATTTTGAATATTATAATAATGAATTCAATCAAAAATTTCATTATTACAAATAGAATAATATAATTGGTATCCTATACTTTTGTAAATGTGCATTTGCATCTATACAAATGCGATGCTCGCGTAAACTAGCAATCCAAAAACGAATAAAGCTCCAACCAATTGGAGCTTTTTCTTTATTTCGTCTTCAAATCCTTATCAATCTGCTTTTCTGCATTCTCGGCTTTCTTTTCCTGAGCGCGTTTTTCTTTTCGCTGTTGGGAGCGGGATTTTTTCTCGGCGCGTTTTTCTTCGCGGATGACTTTGTTGGATTTGGTATTGTATAGCGCTTCCAAGATACCTTGTCCGGTTTTGCTGAAGATTTTGATTTTCGGTTTCTCGTGTGTTCCTGTGACCACAACCGGGAATCCAATCCAGCCCCCCGGGGGTAATCCGACTCTCACACGGAAATCCAAAAGTCCATTGAAACTTGTCGTTCCGCTGATAGAAGGTCGTAGAACAGAAACTTTAAACGTGAATGGTTCTACGTGAATCAGATTATTTTTGATAGTTGTATGAATGTCAACGCCTTTCATATCCGGATTGTTGAAGGACTCGGAACCAATATTATCGCCAACAGCGGAAAGCATTTTCAGATTTTTGACCTCTACATCTTTCAAATTCACGTTTCCGCCACCTTCAAGAGAAGGATAGATAGGTTTCATATTGCCATCAAAATCACCTTTCAGTTTATAATCCAGAGACACAATCCCTTTCACATCTTTCGCAGCAGTTGCCATCTCACGCACCATATCGATTTCTTTGTAAGCTCTCTGTACATCGAAATTATCAACCTTTAAGGCTACATCATAATTGGCTGTAATTGGTGATTCGTTCTGATATCTTGCATCAATTCCCATTCGGCTTCCGATGATATCGAAGGTTGTATTTTTCAGGTAAACTTCGCCTTTTGTGACAGAAGCTAAACCAACAAGATTATTCAGTCCAAGTCCTTTGAATTCTACTTTTTTTGCATTCGCTTCCAATGAAACATCGAGATTTGTAGGAACTATCACGACGCCGCTGCTTTTCGGATTTTCTTCTTTAGCATATTCAACGGCCAGAGATTTGTCTTTGTTGTCGCCTTCTTTCAGCGCCATAAATTCATCAATCAAAATATAATCAGACTTCAAATGGAATTTTCCGTGCAATGTTCCTTTTCTCTCGATGAAATAATTAATAGTATTGAGTAAATATCCATTCAATGCAAAATCGGATTTTCCGTAAGTTGCAAAGAATTTTCTGAACCACATTTTCTCATTCTCAAATTCGAAATTTCCTTCTTTGATATAGAATGATTTCGGAAGATATTCGGTTGTAGCTTTGATATTTTTTAAGATGAGATTTCCTCGGTTATCCAGTCTATGATATTGTCCCGCTGTAGCATAACTTTGCCTTCCGTTCAGAGATAAATCTGCCATAATCAATCCGCTGATATCAAAACCTTCTTTCTTGAAAACTTTGTAAATTCTGCCGACATTCAATGTTCCTTTTGCTCTGACTTTGTATAATAGATCTTCAAAATCCTGCAAATCTGTATTCACAAAAACTGGATTGCCTTCAAAATCAAATTTGAATGGGTCAAGTTTTACGCCCAGACTTTTAAAAGTTCCATCCGTATTATGAATATTCGCCAAAATGTTGATATTCTGAATGGGATTTGGATAATAATTTGTCTTAATCCATCCATTTTTCAGATTGAAATAACCTTTTGTTTTCGGGAATAATTTTTTATCCAGACTGAAAATTCCATTTGACTGAATATCTGTATTCATTAGACCTTTCAGTTCAATGTCTTTCAATCCTAAAGCTGAATCCAGAGTTGCCAAATCTATTCCGCCTTTGATATTGGCATTGATTTTCATTTCGTTAAGACCCTGAGTTTTTACAACCGCTCGGAACTTATTATTTTTTCCTAAATCAAAACTCAGAGTTCTCAAATCGAGTAGGAGTTTCTCTGTGTTTAGTGAAGGTAAATCGACATTCAAATCCATATTCAGATTGTTCATCGGAACCGGTGCATTGCTGTTGGAAACGAAACCGTTATTGACTTTCAAGCTTGCTTTTAAATCAGGTTTCAGATTTTTTGGTTCACTGAATCTTCCTTTCAAACTGAAAAATAAATCACTGTTTCCTTCAATTTTTGTGTCTTTTACCCAAGATAAATATTGAGGCGGAAGCACGGAAAGCATATCTTTAATCGTTGTTTTTTCAGAAGCTGCATTGATGTTAAGATTATAACCATCTTTCAGAATACTCACAAATCCTGTGAATTTCAAAGGAAGTTCATTGATTCTCAGCTCATTTTTTCTAAGAACGAAAGTCAACGCATTCGTATTAATTCTAGTAATCAAATCAGCGTGCAATGTTTTCTGTTTTGCATACCAGGTTCGGTTCAAAGCAAAATCCAATTTGTCAATATCTAAATCTGTTTTCAAATCAAAAATATCTTCGCTCAATCCGCCTTTTCCTGTGTAATTGAGACCTTTTGCCTGAACGAGAACGTTGGCCGCGTGGTCGTTATACTTGATGTTCCAGTTTTTTAGTTTGATTAAATCTAACTTGACGGAAGGTCCCACGGCTGTTGTATCTTTTGGTTTGTCCGAAGGTTTGGAAACATAAACATTGTAATTGGCCTGACCTTTGGAATTGACGAAAACGTTTCCTACAGCATCATTCACGTATATTTCATCAATCTTAATTTCCTGATTGAAGATTAAATTTTTTAGATTAATTCCCACGGAAACATCTTTTGCTGCAAGAAGTGTATCCTGCTCAAAAGGTTTGGAGCCTTTCAATATAAAATCGTCTACAGAGACCGTAAGAGAAGGGAAGTGGCGGAAAAAAGTAAGATGCGTTTTTTTGTAATCCAGTTCTCCGGCAAGATGTTTATTTGCAAAAATTTTAACCTGCTGAGAAATGGTTCCCGGAAATAATATAGGAATAATGAACATCAGAAATAGAATAGATGCAATCGTAATTCCCAACCATTTTAATATTTTCAGCACAATTGATTTTACATTTCCCGTACTCATAATCTTGAATTTTTCTGATTAATTCAAAGATTGTGCTAAATGAAAATTGCTACCATTTCTGATAGCAATATTATTGTTTGAGAATATATTTTACTTTAAAATTAAATTGATGTTTTGATGTGATTCTATAATTTCAATTAAAATTTCGAATAAAGTTTGTCCTTTTCCAGCAACCAAATCATCCAGTTTTTGTTGAATCAATTCTACATTGAAAGGTTTTCCTATTCTGATTTTATTTTCATAGAATTCCTTAGTCAAATCAAAACCTAAATCTTCTTTTGATTTCTCAGAATCTTTCCAGATAATATCGGAATCAACGCCATAAAGAATGTCATCAAAACCATCCAAAGTCCCAACTTTCCAATCTTCATCTTTCATAAAAAGTTCAGAAACCTCGTCATAAAAACCTTCTAAATCTGAAAAATGACCGCCATTGATGACAGTCATTTTTTTATTATTGATTTCGTTTTTCATTTTATTATTTCCTTAGATAGATATTCCCATATTTGGATTCTAAACTATATTGAGGTCCGTTTCCAAATGTTGTAGTCACTAAGGTATGAAAATCATCCGAATCTTTTCCTTCAAATTTGGTGTCTAAATTAGAATAGATTTGTCCATAATAGGTTTCAGCAGAAAGTTTTCCAATGTTTTTTTCCAAAATTGTAGCATCAATTCCGCCGTAAGTTGCATCAACGCTGATTTCTCCACCAAAATTTTTCACTTCTACCAAACCGTATTTTGCTTCTATTCGGGTTTTGAGAGATTTTGGAACTTTGATTTCTAATTCAATATTCATATCAACACCGTTGGACATCGTGTTGAAGGTAACTCCGTTGGTTTTACAATATTGCTGATAATCTTCTTTTGTTTTAAAAATTAATTTCTCATTGCCTTTATGAACCGTTATCCGATGCGGAATTTTATCCATTTCAGAAACGTTTCCTTCAATAACAAGAGAATTCCCTTCTTTCGACTCTTTGATTTGAAAAGATTCATTGTTTTCATTGTCATTGATGTTGACAGTTCCGGAAATCTGAACTTCATCTTTGTCCCAAGTGCTGATTTTAATCAATTGGGGATAATCGAATTTTAAAGATATGTTCTGGTTTTTAGTCGTAGAAAAACTTTTATTAATCGTTGTTTGTGCTGTAATGCTTCCGAAAACGTAAACCATTACAAAAATGATTAGCCTTTTCATTTTGCTCTCAAATAAATTTTACTGTAATCTGAACGAACTTCTATATTCGTTCCTCCGCCATTCACTTTTCCAATAAGGTCATTACCAAAACGAACTAAATCATCTTCCGTTTTCTTCTCTTGCTCAATTTTAAAGTCTGGAGAAATATAGATTTCGCCATAAGAAGTTGTCGCTTTCAGGTTGGCTTTTACCGATTTTGGAAGACTGACATCGGTATGGCCATAAACCGAAATAATGGATAAAGGACCTTTCACATTTTGGCTGAAAATCGCTTCCACATTTCCATAGATAGATTTTACAGTCGCCGGTCCAGTAATGTTTTCTAACTGAACATTATTGTAAGTTGCAGCAATCTCGATTTCATTCTGCATATTTTTGAAAACAACTTTTCCGCCGTATTGAGATTGATGTTTAAATGAAACAATCACATTTTCAGGAACCAATATTTTAATCGATGGAGCTGAGATTTTTTTCAATGGATTAACTTCTAAAATGCCGTCCTTTTCAGAAACATTGATTCCAAGGCCAGTATTATCTACAAGTCCTAAAGCATTGATTGCCTGTAATCCTTCTGCACGTTTGTCCTCCGCAGGCGTTTTACCTTCCAAAGAGAAAATGATTTCACTCCCTTTGTAACCTTCAACCGTTACTGCTCCAAGATTGACGAGTAGTTTTCCTTTGCTCTTATTGACTTTGTACGTCTTCGAATTTTCTTTTGTTGTATTTGCTTGATTTGTATTTTCCTGCGCTTGGTAGGAAACTGTCATCAAAGCAAATATGATTAAATATATCTTTTGCATAATGTTTAATTTGTTAATAATTTACTGGGTTTATTTATTTAAAAGCTTTTAAAATTTCATTATTACAGCATAGGCTTCGTCTTTCACAAATTTTGCTGTTGTTGGGTCTTTAGCGAGTGCTAAAAGTTTTGTGTTAACTTCAGAACTGAGTTCAGATGATTGTTTTTCAGCCAAAAAAGAAATCAATTCTTTCTGCACCATTGGGTCATTTTGTTGAACAAAAATCTGTTGAATTTTATCTGTTATAACCGGATTTTGTTTTTGTATTTCTAAAGCTGAAATTGCAGCCAATCGTACATTCGTGTTCTCATCTGAGATGGCTTTTTCGGAAAGCAGATTGATTAAATTTGAATCATAATCTGGTAAATTCTTTACCAAAGCTATCCCTTGCAATCTGGAACTTGCGGAAAATTGATTATCCATCAGTTCTATTGCATTGGCTTTATCAAAATTATTTTTATCCTCAATATTATAATTCGGAACAAAATTTTGGTCTTTTATTGATTCTTTTGAATGATTAGAACTATTTTTTGCAAGAACTATTGTAGTGTGTTGTTTGATTTCAGTTTGATTTTTTGATATTTCTGATTCGTTTTCAGGAATTGAAATATTATCTAGAATTTCATCTGTTTTTTTCGGTGTTTGTTTTGTAGCAAAAGCTGTTTTATTAATTTCTTTTTCTTGACTTAAATTAAAGATTCCAATGCTTAAAATAATTATGACTGAAGCTGCAATAGACCAATTTTTCAAAGAAAATATCGAAAGTGTTTTCCCAACAGGTGGAGTAGGACTTTCCAGTTTGGACATTATTTTGTCAAACATTTCATCTGGAGCTTCGAGTGTGTCGAATTCCTCGCGGTGGTCTTGAATATATTTTTTAAGCGAATCTTTCATTGTAGTGTTTTGGATTTAATTTTTCAAAAATTTTCTTTTTAGCACGATGATAATAGCTTCTTACTGTTCCGTGCGGTATGTTTAAAACTTTTGCTATTTCTTCCTGTGGCATTTCCTCGAACAGAAAAAGATTGACGATTGTTCTGGTCTGCAAAGGAAATTCAGCGATAATATTTTGAAGCTCTTTCACTCGAGATTCCATAGCCAACTTGGCTTCCAATTCGTCATCTTCTATGTCCAATATTTTATCATCTTCAATTTCAGTAAAATAAATTTTATTTTTCCGAAGATAATTAAGCGATTGATTGATAGCGATTCGCTTAATCCAACCTCCGAAACTTTCTACATTTTTCAAAGATTTGATTTCAGAAAATGCTTTCACAAAAACCTCCTGAAGAATATCTTCCGCATCTTCTCTATCATTGACGATACGATAGATGGAATTAAAAACAGCTTTAGAATAACGATGATAGAGTAGAGAATACCCCGAATTGTCTCCGGAACTGCATCGTTCCAACAATTCTTTGTCACTGATATTTTCTGTTTTTGTCTTCAAAAAGTTATTCGTTTTTTCTGGTTCTATATAATAGACGCAAACCAATTCCAAATGTTGCAGTTTTTTATATTTTTTTTCTGATTTTTTTAATTATTGGTCACACAATTTGGTTTCAATAGGAATTTTAAAAATATCGATTTTTTCTCTTTCTGTCTTGTTGTAAATCTCTTTGGCTTCTTTGCTATCCACACTCAGACCGTGATAGACGTAAGTAAAAGTATTATTAGGAGAATTGAGATTAGCAAAAATCATCGATGGGTCTTCGCGATATTTCTTCCAAAATACGTCCCATTTTTTAGGCGTGAGGTTTACTTTGGAATCGTAGGCGTTACGTCCTTCAATATTATATTGTTCTTTTGTAAGTCCTTTTATTTCAAAGATGAAGTTTTCTTCCGAATCTGATATTTTAAGAATCAATCCTGGTAATCCAAAAAACTTATAGGGTCCATCGCTAATTGGAATTTCATTCGTAAACCAAGCAATCCATTTTCTGCTTCCGAAATCAGTTTCCGCTTTCTGAACGTTATAATTAAACAGTTTACTCTTTTCCTGTTGGATTTTCCAGGTTGGTTTGCACTTGTAAGTCGTTAGATATACTTTGTCGAAAAAGTTTTCTTCTGTAATTGTTGTTTGGGATTTCAAATCTTTAAAGATTAAAGACTGTAATTTCCATTGGATTTTTGGACTTGGAAAACTTCTGCTTCCTTCATCCACAAGCTTTGTTTTTATTGAATCATATTTGAATTTCGCCAAAGATTCGAAATAAGAATTCTCATCATTTTTTAATAGAACAGTTAATTCCGAATTGTAATCTTTTGATTGTTCTTCGGTTTTCCATTTGAAGTCGTAGATGATTTTGTATGATTGTGAAAATATTGTAATGGAACAGATTAATGCAGATAAGCTTAATAATAGTTTGAGTTTCATAGAGTAGTTTTTGATGGTTTACTATTATTAAGATGCAGGATTGCAAATAATGTTGCAATTTGTCTAAAAAAAATGACCACCAAAGTTGACAGTCATTTTATATTTTTTGATATTTTCTAATCTTATTTAAATAAATGTATCAAATAAGCCAGCAAAACTAGACTACATTTATAAGTTAACATTCCTAAAAAGAAACAGATAAATCCTTTTATATAATTGATTATTTTTCTTTCTCCAAAGAACTGTCCCATAGCAAAAACTATGTAAATCTGTCCTAAATATGCACCAGTTTGGGAGATTACTAATAATCCAGTCGGTTTTGCTATCAATAAAAAAAACAAAAGAAAAATAAAAAATACACCGAAGATGTAAGATAGTAATACAAAGATTTCAAAAATATTATAACCTTTTCTGTAAAACAATAGCTTTGTCCATAGTGCCATAAAAAAACCAATTAACATAGCAGAATAGGAAAGATGAGAGTTAATCCAATTATTTATAACTTCAGTATCAAGAGTTTTTTGCCACTCCGATGTTTTTCCAAAAGCTTTTACATTGAAGATTGAAATTTCAATATGAAAAAAATGGATAATTAACGTATAAATAACAGCAGAGAAAACCAAAAACACAATAGGTTTTACATACTTTTCACGATTCTCTCGGAGATATTCTCTGACGGCTTTTCCAGGCCGAATCAAAACTTCCTTAAAAGTAAAAGGAAAGCCTTTGTCAAAATGTAAAAGGTGCTGTATCTCGTGCGAAATGTATTTCGCGTCTATTCTTTTGATTTCTTTTTTAGTTTCAGAAGAATGTTCTTCGTTCATTGGTTAAAGTTTTGTTTTTTCTAAATGTAATTGCTACAAAAATATAAACTTATTTTTTAAATCATTATTAAAAAACCTCATAGAATAAGGAAAATCTATGAGGTTTGATTTATTGTTATTTGAAATATTCCACTCCGTTTTTAAAGATATTATGATAATTCGCAGTCGGAATATTTTTAAATAAACCTTCTGCAAAACGTTCTGGATGTCCCATTCTTCCAAAAATCTTTCCACAAGGACTTGTAACACCTTCGATTCCGAACAATGAATTATTTGGATTAAATGGCATTCCGTGAGCAATATTTCCTTCTAAATCCAGATATTGCGTTGCAATCTGTCCGTTTTCATACAGCTTCTGAATTTCCGCTTCCGAAGCCATAAAACGACCTTCACCGTGAGAAATTGGAATGGTGTAAACTTGACCTTTCATTCCTTTTAACCAAGGCGATTCGTCATTCAGAACTTTCACATTGACCATTTGGGAAATGTGCCTTCTTATGGCGTTGTGAGCCAACGTCGGAGAATTTTCATCCAAATCTTTAATTCTTCCATAAGGCAATAATCCTGACTTCACCAAAGCCTGGAAACCGTTACAGATTCCGATGATCATTCCGTCTCTGTCAAGCAATTCGTGAACGGCATTTTTCATCTTTTCGTTTTTCAAAACGTTAACGATGAATTTTGCAGAACCGTCCGGCTCATCACCTGCTGAAAAACCTCCTGAGAAAGCCAAAATCTGAGACGTTTTGATTTCCTTAACCCACGCATCAATACTTTCGTCTAATAATTGGTGATTGATATTGATTAATGGCAAACTGCTGATTGCAGCTCCTTCTTTTGCGAAAGCATTCAGTGTATCGTATTCACAGTTTGTTCCTGGGAAAACCGGCGCAAATACTTTTGGCTGAGCGATTCCGTGTTTTTTGATGATGATATTTCTAGGATTGATTGAATTTAATTTTTCATCCAATGCAACCGTAATTTTTTCTTTTTCAATCGTTGGGAAAAGATTTTCAAAGGTGCTCGTGTTTGCTTCTAACAATTTTTCAATTGCAAATTCAACATCATTAATTTTAATAACATTTGAATCTTTAACTTCTCCGATTAACTGAAGATTTACAGAACTTAATTCTTCTTTAGATTCAATAATTAAGCTTCCGATATTTTTAGCTAATAAAGCCGTTTCCTCAATAGTGATTTTAGCACCTAATCTGTTTCCAAAACTCATTTTTGCTAAAGCAACTGCAACTCCGCCTTCTTTTACTGTTTTCACAGATACAATTTTTCCAGCTTTAATATTTTCGAAAATGAATTCATAAATATCTTTTAAAGCATCATAATTCGGAAGTCCGTTTTCCTGAGCGATATGATTGAAGAAATACACTTTATTTCCTTCGTTTTTAAATTCCGGAGAGATAATATTTTTCTTTTCTCCGTTCGCGCAAGCAAAAGAAATTAACGTTGGCGGAACATTCAGATCCTGATACGTTCCACTCATTGAATCTTTACCCCCAATCGCAGCCAAACCGAAGTTGATTTGAGCATCGTAAGCTCCTAATAAAGAAGCCAAAGGTTTACCCCATTTTTCAGGATTCTGACCTAATTTCTCAAAATATTCCTGGAAACTGAATCTGATATTTTTGTAATCGCCACCCATTGCAACGATCTTTGCAACACTTTCAACTACTGCGTAAGAAGCTCCTAATAAAGAATTCTGTTTAGAAATCTCCGCATCGAATCCCCAACTTGCCAAAGAAACCGTTTCAATATCTTTTGCACCGATGATTGGCAATGTCTGAACGCTTCCTTCCATCGAAGTCTGCTGATATTTTCCACCTAAAGGCATCGCAACCGTAGTCGCACCAATCGATGAATCAAACATTTCTAACAACCCTTTTTGAGAAGCAACGTTTTTATTGCCTAAGATATTCAAGAAATTCTCTTCATTGAATGTCGGCGTTTCTTCTTTTACTTCATTAAGGTGAGTGATTTTAACTTCCTGACTTTTTGCACAGCCGTTCGTATCCAAAAATTCTCTTGAAAGGTCAACAATTTTATCGCCTTTCCAAAACATCTGCATTCTTCCGGAATCGGTCACTTTTGCAACTTCCACAGCCACAATGTTTTCCGCTTTACAGAATTTGATGAACTTTTCTTTATCTTTTGGTTCAACCACAACCGCCATTCTTTCCTGAGATTCAGAAATAGCCAATTCAGTTCCGTTCAGACCTTCATATTTTAAAGGTAAAACATCCAAATTAACCTCCAAAGAATCAGCGATTTCACCAATTGCTACAGAAACACCTCCGGCTCCGAAATCGTTTGATTTTTTAATCAGTCTCGTCACTTCAGGATTTCTGAATAAACGCTGGATTTTACGTTCTTCAACGGCATTTCCCTTCTGAACTTCAGAACTCATTGTGTGGATAGAACTTTCGTCCTGCTCTTTCGAACTTCCGCTTGCTCCACCAACACCGTCACGGCCGGTTGCACCACCTAAAATGATGATAGAATCGCCAGCTGCAGGTTTTTCACGTCTTACCCAATCCACAGGAACTGCCCCGGCAACGAAACCAACTTCCATTCTTTTCGCTTTGTAACCCTCATCATAGATTTCAGAAACCATTGTAGTCGCCAAACCAATTTGGTTTCCATAAGAAGAATATCCGTTTGCCGCCTGTTTTGTGATGGTTTTTTGAGGTAATTTTCCAGGTAAAGTTTTATCAACCGGCTCCAAAACATCAGCAGCACCCGTTAATCTCATCGCCTGGAACACGAATGAACGCCCAGACAAAGGATCTCTAATTGCTCCACCTAAACACGTTGAAGCACCTCCGAAAGGTTCAATTTCTGTAGGGTGATTGTGCGTTTCATTTTTAAATAATAAATACCACGGTTCTTTTTTACCATCGTATTCAGCTTCGATCTGGATTGTACAAGCGTTGATTTCATCGGAAACCACCAAGTTCTCCAAATTGCCTGTTTTATGGAAATATCTTCCGCAAACTGTTGCCAGATCCATTAAAGAGATCGGTTTCAATTCACGTCCTAAGAATTTTCTTTTTTCGATATAATCATTGAAAATGGTTTCCAATGTATGTTTAAACTGTCCTTCAAATTCAATATTTGACAATTCTGTTTCAAACGTTGTGTGACGACAGTGGTCGCTCCAATAGGTGTCTAAAACTTTCAGTTCCGTTTCAGTAGGATTTCTCTGTTCAGATTTAAAATATTCCTGAATGAATTTCAAATCATCCAACCCTAATGCAAAACCGTGATTGTTGTAAAAGTTATTTAGTTCGTCAGTATTCCAGTTAATGAAGTTATCGTGAATAATAACTTTTGAAGGCGTTTCTTCTGCAGGAATATTTAAAGTTGATAAATCTTTCTCCTGAGATTCTACTTGATTGATGAGAAGGTCTTTAATTTTGGCTAAATCAGATTCGGAAACGCCTTCAAACTCGATTAATTTACCGCTTCTTACTTTTGATTTTTCATTTCCCGTTAATAAAGCGATACATTGTTGAGCAGAATCTGCACGCTGATCGTATTGTCCCGGTAAAAATTCTAATGCGAAATAGATTCCCTGCGCAGGATTTTCTTCGATTAAAATATCAGTAACCGGATCTACAAAAGTACTATTTACTACCTTTTCGAATTCACCGTCATTTAATCCAAAAATATCGTAAACGTTATACACCTTTACACTTTGGATCGACAGAACCACCGCTTTTACTTCATCAAAAATTTTTGGACTTTCTACGTCGAAAATTCCTCTTTTTTCTACGAAAATTCTCTTGTTCATTTTTATAGATATGAGATTTTAGCTTTCATTCTAAAATCATTTTTAGATTTATTTAATTAAAAAATGCAGCCAAAAAGACTGCACAATATTATACTTTAAGGTCAGCTTCCAAGCCGATCAAATCCTGATTAGCATCAATAATCGGCTGAACTTCATTCGCGATGAATTCTTCCGTTTGGATAGGTGCAAAACCGATAAAGTTTTTCGGGTCGAGAACTTCTTTTAATTTTGATTTATCAAGTTTTAAAGAGTGATCATTTAAAATTCTTTCAATTAAATCGTTTTCTTTACCTTCTTCTTTTACTTTTTTGGAAGCTTCCATTGAATGAACTCTGATTACTTCGTGGATTTCCTGACGGTCTCCACCAGCTTTCACTTCTTCCATAATGATGTATTCCGTTGCCATAAAAGGAAGTTCTTCCATAATATGTTTGTTGATTCTGTTCGGATACACCACGATTCCGTTCATAATGTTGTTCCAAATCAATAGAATTGCATCAACGGCTAAAAATGCCTGTGGAATCGTCAATCTCTTGTTTGCAGAATCATCCAAAGTTCTTTCAAACCATTGCGTTGAAGCGACCATTGCAGAACTTGTGGTCAAAGACATCACGTATTTTGCCAAGGCTCCGATTCTTTCGCTTCTCATCGGATTACGCTTGTATGCCATTGCAGATGAACCGATCTGGTTTTTCTCGAACGGCTCTTCAATTTCCTTAAGATTCTGAAGTAAACGTAAATCGTTGGTAAATTTATGTGCTGACTGAGCGATATTTCCTAATAAGGCAACCACTTTCGCATCGATTTTTCTGTCGTAAGTCTGACCGGAAACTCCGAAAACTTTTTCGAAACCGAATCTTTTTGATAATTCCTTATCTAAATGTTTTACTTTAGAATAATCTCCATTGAAAAGTTCCAAGAAACTTGCAGCAGTTCCAGTTGTTCCTTTTACCCCTCTGAATCTTAATGTTTCTAAGAAGAAATCCAATTCTTCGATGTCAAGAACCAAACTTTGTAACCAAAGTGTTGCTCTTTTTCCAACAGTCGTTAATTGTGCAGGTTGGAAGTGAGTGAATCCTAAAGTCGGAAGGTCCTTATACTGAATCGCAAAATCAGAAAGATTTTTCATTACGTTCACCAACTTTTTCTTTAAAATTAAAAGTCCGTCACGGATTTGAATTAAATCTGTATTATCTCCTACAAATGCCGAAGTTGCTCCCAAGTGAATAATTCCCTTTGCAGAAGGCGCCACATCGCCATAAGCGTGAACGTGAGCCATTACATCGTGGCGGAATTTTTTCTCATATTCTGCTGCTTTTTCATAGTCGATGTTTTCAGCATTAGCTTTCAACTCAGCGATTTGCTCGTCTGTAATGTCAAGACCTAGATCTTTTTCGATTTCAGCAAGGGCAATCCAGAGTTTTCTCCAGTTTTGAAATTTGTTGTTATGAGAAAAATTAAACAACATTTCTTCACTGGAATAGCGTTCTTCCAATGGATTTTTGTAGGAATTCATTTCTTTCTTTTTACTTTTTAGATTACACAAAATTAAGAAAATTAACCGATTGAATAAAATCAAATTAATATTGAATTTGATTTAACTAATGCATTTAATTTTTATCCAATATTCGGCTAGATATTTGTATTTTACCTTAAAATTCATAACGATGGTGTCAAAAATTACGTCCGAAATAAAAGTCAGCGTTACGGCTGAATATGATAATTTCAACAGTTATCCCTCTGAAAATCGTTTTGTTTTCAAATATCATATTGAAATTCAGAATCTTGGGTCCGAAACTGTGAAACTTCTTACGAGAAAATGGATGATTTATGATTTGGGATTTGGCTTTACGGAAGTGGAAGGGGTAGGCGTGATTGGTCTGACTCCGGTTCTTGAAACTGGCGAAACTTTTACTTATTTCTCCAATGTAATCCTAAAATCTGGTGTCGGAAATATGGAAGGCTCCTATCAATTCGAAAGTTTTAGTAAAGATAATTTCTCAGTTGAAATTCCAAAATTCACTTTGGTTTCGGAGGTTTTGAGTAATTAATTTAAAACTAAAGAATCTTAATTTTTTTGTTGAAAACATCCCGAACTTCATCGTTTCTAGTGATGAAAAGTCTTTCAAAACTCAATAAAGAAATCTTCGCACAGACTTCTGCATCAGCATCCGCGCGGTGATGATTAAAATTGATTTGATGATGTTCTGCCAAACTTTTAAGCCCGTAACTTTTCAAATTTTTCCAAGCTTTTTTGGCAACACCAATACTACATAGATAATTCATATTTGGTTTAAAAAATCCATAATGGTCCAGACAACCTCGTAAAACATTGGCGTCAAAAGATGCATTGTGAGCGATAATCAAATTACCATACATCAGACTTTCTATCTCATACCAAACGTCCGCAAAAGTGGGAGAGTGTTGAACATCTTCCGGTGTAATGCCGTGAACTGCAATATTATGATAATTGAAATAAGGAAAAGAAGGCGGTTTTATCAACCAGGATTTTGTTTCCTTGATTTGGCCATTTTCCACGATGCAAATTCCCAATTCGCAGGCGGAATTTTTCTCGTGAGTTGCCGTTTCAAAATCTAAAGCAATGAAATCCATCGATTAATTATTTTTGGAACCTAAAAAATGTTTAAACATCAGCCATTTTGTTTGATAATAGGGGTCGATTTGATGTTTTTGTCTTAGACTGATAGATTTAGGAAATTGCCAATAAAATCCGACGTGCGCTTTGAAAACTGCCCAAAGATGTCTCCATCCGTTTTTATAAGCTAAGTAAAAAGCTGCGTAACCATCCAAATTTAATCTGAAAAGCAATATGAAAAACACTTTCCAAGGTGGAAGATTTTTCAGCATCATCGTTAGATTATTTCTGAAATTTAAGTATGTTTTTTGTGGATTTTGTTTGTTTAAAGTTCCGCCGCCAACGTGGTAAACTTTGGATTTTCCGGTGTAATAAATTTTTCTTCCAGCATTTTTCAGTCTCCAGCAAAGGTCAATTTCTTCCTGATGTGCGAAGAATCTTTCATCAAAACCATTCATCTTCCAGAAATCTTCTGAACGGATGAATAGTGAACAACCAGAAGCCCAGAAAATTTCGGTTTCATCATCGTATTGTCCGTTGTCTGTTTCTATATCATCGAAAATCCTTCCTCTGCAATAAGGATAACCTAAATTATCTATCAAACCGCCACCAGCACCAGCAAACTCGAATTTATCTCTTTGATTATAATCCAAAATTTTTGGTTGAATGGCTGCAATATCTGGATTCTCCAAAAATAATTTTGTGATAGGAGAAATCCAATTTTCGGTTACTTCTACATCAGAATTCAGTAAACAATAAATGTCTGCTTTAATAGATTTCAAACCTTCATTATAACCTTTCGCAAAACCCGAATTCGCGAAATTCTGAATAATTTTTACGGTTGGAAATCTTTTCAAATAATCGAGAGAATCGTCTGTAGAAGCATTGTCAATGACATAAACTTCCGCTTCCTGAGAATAGCTTAAAGTATATGGTAAGAATTTATCAAGCCAGTTTTTTCCGTTCCAGTTTAAGATTACGATGGCTACAGTCATTATTCTTCGTAGGTTTTTATAGCGTCTTTATATTTCCATCGTCTGTGTGACCACAGCCAATTGTCCGGTCTTTTTCGAATTGTATTTTCCAACAAACCGTGGAATTTCTTAACAACTTCGTGCTCCACAAATTTTTCGCCATCTGGATAGATCTGATGATAATTAACCTGATAAAATCCACGTTTGACTTTCTTCATTTCGCAATAGATAAAAACCATATCCATCCTAGTCGATAATTTATCATAACCAATGAAAGCAGGCGTTCTTTGATTCAGAAATTTCAAACCGTAATTGACCTGAGAAACGTGTGGCGTCTGATCTGCGACAAACATATAAATTGAATTTCCGTCATTTGGATTTCGGAAAATATGTTTAATGACTTCACTGGCTTCTAATGGACTGTTATTAAATTTAGCTCGAATCGTTCTGATTTTTTTCTCCCAAAATTTGTTACTCATTTTCCTGTAAACGGGATAACTTTTCGTTTGAGGAACTGTCACTGTAAGCGCATTAAACCATTCCCAATTAAAAACGTGTCCAGAAAGTAAAATGATGTTTTTGCCATTAGCTTTAGCTTCGTGGAAAAGGTCTTGATTCAGATGCTGCATTCTTACGCGCGATTCAGTTTCGCTGATAGTAAAGGCTTTTAACATCTCTGCGAGATAATCACAAAAGTTGGAGAAATATTTTTTTGAGATTTCTTTGATTTCATTTTCAGACTTTTCCGGAAAAGAATTTCTCAGATTTTCCAAAACTTCCTCTTTTCTATATCCAATGATATAAAAATTGAGAAAGAACATTATATCTGAAAACCAATACAATACTTTAATTGGTAATCTGGAAATTAGTAGTAATATGCTGAATAAAAATTGATTCAATGTATGATGAATATTGGCAAATATACTGAAAAATGGCTGAAATTTTGATTAACTTTGATCTTTAATAAATCAATTATCAATAATAATGAAAAAATCTTTTAAGAATATATTCCTTGTTGGAAGCCTTTTGTCGTTCTCTATAGCCACAGCTCAAACTATAGAGCCGCCAATGACTAAAGAACAAATCGAAGCAAAAAAGAAAGCTGCAGCTGAAGAAAAAGCGAAATTACCAAAACCATATCATCCAGAAGCCAATGCAGAATTGGATATTCAAAATGCTGTGAAATTAGCGAAGAAGGAACATAAAAATGTTATCATACAGGCTGGTGGAAACTGGTGTATCTGGTGTTTGAGATTCAATAATTATGTTCAACAGACTCCTGAATTGAAACAGATTGTTGACAGAAATTATGTTTATTATCATCTCAACTGGTCGCCTGAAAATAATAACGAAAAGATATTTTCTAAATACGATAATCCTGGAGCAAAATTCGGTTATCCTGTTTTTATGGTCTTAGATGAAAATGGGAAACTGATTCATACGCAGGATAGTTCCGTTTTGGAAGAGGGAAGTGGTTATAGCCTTCAAAAAGTGAAAGATTTTTTTAACGCCTGGAAATCTAAAAAATCATAGATTATTAATATAAAAAAACCATTCTAAATTTTAGAATGGTTTCTTTATATTTTGAAAATTAATTCAATTAAGCTTCCTCAGCAGGAGTTTCTTCAACTTTAGCAGGAGCCGCTTTTGGTTTTGGAGCTTCTACTGGAGCGTCAGAAACGATTGCAAAATCAAAGTTATACTCAACATTTCTGTGAAGTCTGATCAATGCAGTTACTGTACCAGTTCTCTTAATTGTATTTCCAGGAATTTTGATGTATTTTTTATCAACATTTACACCAGCTTTTGCCAAAGCAGCAGCAAGGTCAGCATTATTGATAGATCCAAATAATCTGTCTCCAGAACCTACTTTTGCAGGAATAGTAACCGAAGCTTTTTTCAATTGTTCTACCACAGCGTTTGCAGTAGCAATCAATTTAGCTTCTTCTTCTTTTCTAGCTTCTAAAGTAGCTTCCAAAGCTGCTTTATTTTTAGGAGTTGCCAAAAGAGCAAAACCTTGAGGTAATAAAAAGTTACGAGCGTAACCTGGTTTTACATTTACTGTATCGAACTCAAGTCCTAAGTTCTCTACGTCTTGTTTTAGGATAATTTCCATTGTTGTTGTCTTGTTTAGATTTTAGAAGTTAGAGGTTAGAATTGAGAATTAGAATATCTAATATCTGAAGCCTAAAAGCTAATATCTAAAACAGTTAGAATTAATTGATTATTCAGCAACAAAAGAAGCAGGCGAACCTACTCTTTTATTATTATTTTTTGTCTTATTTCAAAAGATCCGCTACATAAGGCATAAGAGCTAAATGTCTTGCTCTTTTGATAGCTGCAGATACTTTTCTTTGATATTTAAGAGAAGTTCCTGTGTATCTTCTAGGTAAGATTTTACCTTGCTCGTTTACGAACTGTAAAAGGAAGTCAGCATCTTTGTAATCTACGTGCTTAATCCCAAATTTTTTGAATCTACAGTACTTTTTGTCTGTTTTTGTATTGATATCAAGTGGAGTAAGAAACTTCACTTCTGATTCACCTCCAGCAGAGGCTTGTTTTGCCATATCATCTATTGCCATGATTTTAAAATTTTAAAAGGTTAATAATTAAGCTTTAGCAGATTTTACTTTGCTTCTTCTTGTTACTGCATAATCTACAGCGTGTTTGTCAAGTTTAGTCGTCAAATAACGGATCACTCTCTCATCACGTTTGTAAGCAGTTTCTAGATCAGCAACTACAGTTCCTTCACCTTTGAATTCGATTAGAGTATAGAACCCATTCTTTTTCAATTGGATAGGATAAGCCAATTTTTTAAGTCCCCAATTTTCTTTGGCAACGATTTCGCAATTGTTTGAAGTCAATAGATCTTCAAATTTTTTCACTGCTTCCTCCACCTGTGCATCAGATAGAACGGGAGTTAAAATGAAAACAGTTTCGTAATTGTTCATAATGTTAATTTATTAATTAAAAATTCGAGTTGCAAAAGTACAACTTTTTTCTAAACTACAAACACTTAGCATAAAAAATCCCGCTAAATATTAGCGGGATTAAAATTGATATAGAAAATTAATTATTCCTTGATCACTTTTGTAGAAGAAATTGTACCATCTTCCAATACAATTGTTACAACATAAACTCCAGAAGTCAATTTGCTGAAATCGATTTGAGATTTCACTTCATTTAGGTCTTTAGTTAATAATTGTTTACCTGCGATATCAAATACTTTAACCGATTTGATTTTTCCTTCAGCTGCAATATTGAAAACATCTTTTACTGGGTTTGGATAAGCTTTGATGCCAGCTTTAGATATTTCAGACACTGCCATATTTGGACCAACATTTACTGTGTAATCTTCAGCTTGCCCAAATCCTGTATTTGCACCTGCTGCTAGTGTACCTGCAGACGTACAAGGGTTAGGGTAGAATGTAGAAGCTCCAAAGTTTTTCTTGATTCTCATTCTTGTATTTCCTAAAACAGCGTTTGCAGGAACTGCAATATTTCCAACAGCTTCTTTAGCATCTGTACCTGTAGATCCAGTTACTTGAATAGTAGTTGCAGCTGTATCAAAATAAGTTTCACCAGCATCTAAGAAATCACCATCCTGATTCCAGTCAACGAATACAATAAATTTAGTTGTAAAAGTTGCACCATCAGTATTACCTTTTAATTTGATTTCGAAAGTTCCTCCTTGATTTACTTGAGCAACTTTATCCAAGAATATTTCGTGAGCGCTTCCGCCAGTAGCAGCAGGAGATGTATTAGTCATTCCACCAAATACTACAGATGTGATAGGTTCTACACCACTTGAGTAAACAAGAGGTCCGCAGTACGGAGCAACTGGGTTTGCCGCAGTTGTAAATGTGAATTCTGAACAGCCTGTTGCAGAACCTGCTGCATTCTTAGAAATAACTTTCCAATAATACATTGTCGAAGCTAATAATCCTGGAGCTGTAGTACTTGTTCCTGTAACATTGCCTAGCAAAGTTGTTGGATTTGGAGCGGTACCTAAAAATACATCATAACTAGAAGGTGCTTCGCCAGATGTTGGAGCACTCCACGTCAACGGAACAGGTGTTAAATAGCTGATTCCTGTTGCAGCATTAGCCGGCGACAATTGTGTTGCACAATTTGGAACAACAGTCGGAGCAGCAGTGATAGAAATGTTATCTACCAAAAGTACAAACATATCAGTGGAATTATTTACAAATGCGATTCTTGCATTTGTTCCAACGTAAGGAGCTAAACTTACGGTTCTCGTTGTCCAGGTAGAGTTTTCCGAAGCAACTGTAAATAAAGTTACTGTAAAATCAGCAACTGTATTTCCACCATTAGGGCTTAGCATAACTTTGTATCCATCTCTGAAATCAGGATCTTGTGCTTTTGCATCCCATTTAAGCATAGTTGCAGCCGCAGGAAGAGCAATGGAAGGTGAAATCAGCCAGTCATTAGAAGTTCCTGCTGGGTCATACCATGAAGAGCTACAAGCTGCATAATCATTGTCAGGGCCACCATAGTTTGGTGTCGCACCTCCTCTGTCTTTTCTAACCCAAGCACTAGCGTCAAAGTCGGCAACGGCTTCTGCATGAGCTTTTCCATCGACATCTATTAAAGTCCAAGCACCAATACCAGGACCTGCACCATCAAAGTTTTCTTGGAAAACCTGTGAATTTCCCAAAAAGGGAATCGCCAATAAAGAGGCAATAAGTAAATGTTTTTTCATAAAAAATAATTTTTTAATTCTCTCAAATTTAGTCAAATATTTTTGAAATAACCAAATTTTTATCAAAAAAAATATCAAATATTTATTAATAGTACTTTTTTGTTATAAATTAATAGATTCGATAATCATTTATAATTGCCTGTTTTCTAACAATCGTTTAATATCTTTTAAGATTAAAAAAAAATTACCGCGTGTTTATTGAATTATTCTTTTTTAATTTTATTTCAAAAAATTCCCCTTTTTACTCTTTATAAAACAAATGCCGACTTAATGGTAATTAAATATACGACATCAATTTCGGTAACATCAAATAAAAAATTAATGGATTTCTATCCTTCGTCTCTAGGAACAAAATGATAGATTTAAACCTAATTTTTGTAATTTTTATTGGAAAAGAAACCGATTTGGATGAATCAAACAATGCTGTAAAATTGAAGAATAGGACTTTTTTTCCTTCAGACGATTAATTTTCTAGACTTCTACAAAAAAATTGACTGCTAAAATCCCTTCAATTTGAAACGAAATAATTACAACATTTGTCTTCGGTATCAAATGATGAGAATGAATTCTAAAAGTTTAAACTGTAAGTCCTACAAGTTCTGATGTAAAGTAGGAATTTTTATAATCAGATCTTCAAACTTTCTGGATTGTGTAGCCGAATAATATTGGCACCTTTTTCTATCAATTGATGATGCAAATCAAAAGTTTCCTTTGCAACTTCGTTTGGCTGTTTTCCAAGTGGTTTGTAGATGAATGATTTTTTTGAAATTCCGGCAAGAATTGGATATTTTCCAAATCCAATATTTTCAAACTCATTAATCATTTTATATTGATCTTCAACTGTTTTTCCGAAACCAAACCCAGGATCCAGAATGATATCTTTGACTCCTTTTTTGCTTAATTGTAATATTTTCTCAGAGAAAAAGCGATTGATTGATAAAATAATATCATCAAATTTAATTTTCTCGTGCATTGAAGCGTAAGTCGGATTGATGTGCATCAATATATAAGGTAAACCAGTTTTTGCAACCGTATTCAAAAGTTCAGAATCAAATTGTCCCGCAGAGATATCATTAACCAAATCAATACCTTCATCATAACCGAATTTCACAACATCAGAATAAAATGTGTCGAGTGAAATCAGACTTTCCGGAAATTCTTTTTTGATTGATGAAATCACGTTTCCGATTCTTCTGATTTCTTCATCAGCTTTCAAAAATTCGGCATTCGGGCGAGTAGATTGAGCACCAATATCAATGAAAGCTGCGCTATTTTTCAATAGATTTTCAGCTTGTTTTAGCGCATTTTTTTCATTATTAAATTTCCCACCATCAGAAAAAGAATCGGGAGTGAGATTCAGGATTCCCATTAGCTTTGGCTTTGATAAATCTATTAATTTGCCATTGCAATTAATGGAGAAAAACCGAGAATGATTTGAAGCTTTGGAAGAAATGACCATTTAACAAAAGTAGGAATTTCAATTAAAAACGATGGAAGATTTTTAGACTAATGATTGTCAAAAATCAAAAACTGATAAGCATCAACTTTTAACTTTCAAGTAAATTTGTATCTTTGAACCAATTGACCAATTTATGCACAATACTTCCGCCCAGTTTGACGACGTTATAACGGCTTGCAGAAACCTTTTTCAGAAGAAGATGAAAGATTATGGAACCGCCTGGCGCGTTCTTCGTCCGAGTTCTATCACAGACCAAATTTATATAAAAGTCAGTAGAATCCGTACTTTGCAAATGACCGATGTGAAAATGGTGGACGAAAGTGAGGAAGATGAGTTTATCGCGATTGTTAATTATTCCATAATTGGGTTAATACAATTGGAAAAGGGTTTTTCCGATGAACTGAATGCTAATCCTGAAGAAACCATCAAACTTTATGATTCTTACGCGAAAAAAGCAAAGGAACTAATGGAACGCAAAAATCACGATTATGGCGAGGCCTGGCGGGAAATGAGAATTTCGTCCATCACAGATTTGATTTACCAAAAAGTTTTGAGAACTAAGCAGATAGAAGATAATCAGGGAAAAACTTTGGTGTCCGAAGGCTTGGATGCGAACTATTTTGATATGTTGAATTACGCAGTTTTTTGTTTGATTAAATTTAAAAATTAATAACTAAAAATTATGAAAGCAATTCTACGCTACATTGTTGCCATTATATTCATTGCTTCCGGCTTCGTAAAAGCTGTTGATTTGAAAGGATTTTCTTTCAAGCTGGAAGAGTATTTCTCACCGACCGTTTTCAACTTACCATTTTTGGAAAACTATGCTTTAGTATTTTCAATTATCGTGGTTGTTTTAGAATTGGTTTTAGGATTTATGTTACTGATGAAAATCAAGCTTAAAGAAACGCTTTACGCTTTGATTGCGCTATGTATTTTCTTCGGTTTTCTGACATTTTACTCCGCTTTTTATAATGTTGTTACAGATTGCGGTTGTTTCGGAGATGCTCTGAAATTTACGCCTTGGCAATCATTCTGGAAAGATATTACGCTTTTGGTTTTGTTAATCATATTGGCTTTCCTTTACAGAAAAAGAGAAGAAGACGAAAAAGTAAGATTTGGAAAATTACCTTTATTAGGCGTTTTTGTTTTGATAATGATTTTCGTGATGTTCAGAGGCATTGTCCACGAACCGATGATAGATTTCAGAGCATATTCCATCGGAACAGATTTGGCAGCCGAGAAAGATAAAATCAATAAAAATCCTTCTGAATATAAGACTTTTTACTCGCTTAAAAATTCAAAAACCGGCGAAGTGAAGAAAGTGGACCAGGACGAATATATCAATAAGGAATATTGGAAAGACACAGCCTGGCAAATCGAAGACGGGAAAACAACTTCCGAAATCGTGAAAAAAGGTTATGAATCTGAGATTTCAAAATTTAAAGTTGAAGACGTTAACGGAAACAATTTCACAGACGAAATTCTGAAAGAACCAAGAGTAGTTTTAGTCTTCACTTATAAACCAAAAGAAGCAGATTTAGAATTAATTAAAAAAACTGAAACCAAAGCTTTGACCGAAAAAGCCAAAGTTTACGGAATCAGCACTCAACCAGATTTCTACAAACAAATCCCGAATTATATGATGGACGAAATTGCCATCAAAACCATTGCCAGAAGCAATCCTTTCGTTCTTATTTTAGAAAAAGGAAAAGTGGTGGAGAAGCTGGGAGCAAAAGATTATTTAAATCAAGATTAAATTATATAATGAGAAAATCAAATAAACCAATCGCTGGTTATCACCTATTGATGATTTTGTCCGCTGTAGATGGCATTATCAAACCCGAAGAAGGACTTAAAGTTCAGGAATATATGGCTGAAGAATTTCCTTTCCGTCTCGATTTGGACGATGAGTTGGAAACCATTGCCCAATTAACTTCTGACCAATGGCAGGAACACTTTGAATTTCACGCCAAATGTTTCGAAGAAGATTCCACAGAACAGGAAAGAAAAGACTTTATCCAGTTCGCGAAATCCCTTATCAAAGCGGACAATGAAGTGAGCGATGAGGAGCACACATTCTACATTTCACTTAAAAAACTTTGGAATTTAAATTAATATAAAATGAGAAAAAACATTGTCGCAGGAAACTGGAAAATGAACAAATCTTACGCTGAAGCTCAGGAATTGATGGCTCAGCTTTTAGAATACAAAAAAAATAATACCACAAACTGCGAGGTTTTTATCGCTCCGCCAGCTCTATATCTAGCGTCCGCAAAAGAAGTTTTCAAAAATGGGGAAGTGGGTGTCTATGCTCAAGATGTTTCGGAATATGCGAGTGGTGCATACACAGGCGAGATTTCTGTAGATATGCTGGCCTCAATCGATGCAGACGGAAGTTTGGTATCGCACTCTGAGAGAAGAACTTTCCACGGAGAAACCGACAACCATGCCAACAGAAAAGTAAAAGCCCTTTTGGACAAAGGTTTGACGCCAATCTATTGCAACGGCGAAAAGTTGGAAGAAAGAAAATCAGGAAGACATTTCGAGGTCGTAAAAAACCAAACAGAAACTGCTCTTTTCACTTTGTCTGCGGACGAAATCAAAAAAGTGGTCATTGCTTACGAACCAGTTTGGGCCATCGGAACTGGCGAAACAGCAACTGCAGAGCAAGCTCAGGAAGTTCACGCCTACATCAGAAGTCTTATTGCTGACAAATACGGCAAAGAAGTAGCGGACGAAGTTTCCATACTTTATGGAGGAAGTGTGAAGCCGGACAATGCGAAAGAAATCTTCTCCCAGCCAGACGTTGACGGCGGTTTGATTGGTGGCGCCGCTCTAAAAATCGAGGATTTCTCAAAAATCATCGAAGGATTTAATTAATATCAAAAACTCAACTTTGTCAAGGTTTTAAAGCTTTGACAAAGTTTTTTTGGAGCTTAATCCCGCTATCCGTTGCAATCTTTTTTGCATCACGATTTGGCATTCAGAAGTTCGTTTTGTCCACGCAAAAAAGGATTTCCACTACTATCGGGGCTATGGGTTTTGTCATCCAATCAAATGTTGTCATAATAAGGCATTAAGACTATTTGTTAATTGGAACCATCGAAACGTTTTTTCTTTGTTGAGCATAAGTGCCTTTGCGAACCTTAAAAATGTATTCAATAAGTTAAAAAATCTTTGCGAACTTTGCGTTAATTTTTTATTCGGCTATAGCATAATCAAAATTTATCACTTTACTATTTTTAAAATTAAAGCAATATGAAAATAGAACACCTTGGCATCGCTGTGAAATCTCTTGCAGATTCAGATGATTTGTTTGCCCGACTTCTTGGTAAAGCAAATTATAAACAGGAATCTGTAGAAAGGGAAGGCGTTACCACATCATTCTACGAACTTGACGAAAGCAAAATAGAACTTTTAGAAGCCTCAAATCCAGAAAGCCCTATTGCAAAATTCTTAGATAAAAAAGGAGAAGGCATCCATCATATTGCATTTGGTGTAGAAAATATCCAAACCGAGATAGAAAGATTGAAAAAAGAAGGATTTATTTTCATCTCAGAAGAACCGAAAGAAGGTGCTGATAATAAATTAGTTGTCTTCCTTCATCCCAAATCGACCAATGGTGTATTGGTAGAATTATGTCAAGAAAAACCTTAAAACGTTTTGTAGATAAATAAATTTTGCTATTTTTGCAAACACAAAATTTAACCAATTTTACGAGGTCCTATAGCTCAGTTGGTTAGAGTCCCTGACTCATAATCAGGTTGTCCCTGGTTCGAGCCCAGGTGGGACCACTAAATCGAAGAATGGAAATTTTTCGTAAATTCAAGAACTCCCTGTTTATGGGAGTTTTTTTCGTTTTATGACTAAATTTTGAAGACTTTTATCGTCATAGTTCTCCTAAAAAATTTCCCCTATAGTTTCCCCCGTGTCATTTTGGATAGTTTTTGCTGTGAAATTGCTTTATCGATAATCGAGGTATATATTATAAGGCTGTAAAATTTTGCTCTAAATATAAAATAATTTATAATTTATTGATTATCAATTATTTAATTTTTATAATTGAAAATTAATTTCTAACTTCGTCTCTTTTTTCTACCTAAAAAATTATTCTGAGAGTATATTGGGGTAATAACCCTAATAATAACATTTAAATTTTTTATTTATGAAAAACGCTTATTCTATTAAAGTCGCTTTGAGAACTGACAAAGTTTTACAAAATGGAGATTGTCCGCTAATCTTGAGAGTTATTATTGACTCTAAGCAAAAGAAGATTGATTTGAAAGAAAGAATAAATCCAAAAGATTGGGATTCTAAAAATTCTAAGGCTATTGGAAAAGGATTTCAATTCCGAATGCTAAATAATAAATTGGATAAAGCGAAATCCGATTTGGTGACTTTTTGCTCTTTGAAAGAAAGCGGAGGTATTTCTGTAACTTTTGAATTAATTGATAGTTATTTAAAAGGAAAGGATAATAACGACTTCTTTCAAGTATATGATGATATTGTAGCTTCCAAAAAACTAAAGGAAGATACCGAATATAAATATACACTTCTTAGAAGCCGATTAAAAGAATTCAAAACCCAAGTTTTTACTTCTGATGTTAATTATAATTTTATTGTAAAATTTGATGCATTTTTAAGAAGTAAGAATATTGGTAACGGTGGATTGTATAATCATCATAAATGTTTAAAATCTGTAATTAATGAAGCAATGAAACTAGATAAAATGGAAAAATCTCCTTATCTACTATTTAAATTTAAAGGCGTAAAACAAAATGATGTTTTCCTTGAAGAATTTGAAGTTTTGAAGATTAAGGATCTGAAATTTACTGTTGATGAAAGAAAAAAGTATGCTGTGAGCCGAGATATGTTTTTATTCTCTTGTTATACAGGTCTTAGATATAGTGATTGTAATAATCTTAGAGTTGCAGATATTGATTTTAGGAATGGAATTTTGAAAATAGAGATGGTAAAAACTAACGAGGAAATAACCTTACCAATTAACTCGCAAACTAAAGGATTGCTTTGTAGGTATTTAATTAACAAAAAGAAAGATGAAAAAGTATTTCCAGAAATTACTAATCAAGTTCTAAATAGAAATCTGAAAAAGATAGCCGAAATGGCAGAGATTGGTAAAAGAGTTACACATCACGTTGGAAGGCATACATTTGCTTCTAATCTGATAAATAAGAAAGGAGTTCCAATTCCGATTGTAAGTAAACTATTAGGGCATACAAATATTTCTAATACGATGATTTACACTAATTCTAACTTTAATGTTCTACAAAATACGATGAAAGATTTTAGATATGGAATAAAATCCTAATTTTGTAATAGATAATAAATTCAAAGTTATACGAATAAAACATCGATAGAATAAAATAAAAATATTGCATTTAGCAAACTGACTCCTGTAATCGAAAAGTCGAAATTTCAAGTGGTACGGGAAAGGTTTAGCAAATGCTCAAGTTTAGGCTTGGGCGTTGCTTTACTTTGTACCACAGGGCTTCGACTCCCTCGATTACGAGTAAAGACCAACGTTCCAAGCTTTTTTTGTGTTTACGGTTTTCCGTAAGAAATATTGAGATTGGAATAGTAATATTGAAAATTTAAAAACTAAACCAACGAAATATTAATTATGGAAAATTTTTCTCTTTTAGTTCGGAAAAAATATGAAGTCTTGAATTCTGATGAAAAACTAATGTTTAATGAAGAATACGAAAGACGGAAGAAACCTTTTGGAGACGACAATAATAATGACCTCGCATTAGAAATTCTGCGAGACATAGCAATGGTATTTGGAAATTTTACCGCAATACAAGGAACTAAAGAGATTGCCGAAGTTGAAAAAACCACTACAATCAAAGGCTATGTAAACAATTCTCATTTGACCTCTAAATCAAAACCGAAGGAAACTTACCTTTTTAATTACTTATACGTTCTAATCATTGCTATCATTGGTGTCACGGCATATATGAAACCAACTAAAGCAAAGATAGAGAATGATATAATAAATAAATTTTTAGAGACCCAACCTCAGTTTCTAACTATCTTCAAAAATATATTCGTTGGAGAAGAAGTTTCCGAAGAAAAAGCCGAAGCTTTTATATTCAATGCTTTCAGAAGGATTGGTTATAGTAGTATTTCTTTTGAAGATTCTAATTTTGGAATTGTTAGAAGGCTACAAATCAAAGATGATGTTTCTCAAAAGCAACTGCTTGTAGCCTACGGGTTATTTGGGAAAACTATTATAAGTTTTACCGCTGATAATTTGAATATGAATTCGTTCAATGAAAAAAGCGATTGGAACAAGAATAATAATTCTGGATATGAAAAAACTGAATTGTTAGAATATAATCATAGTGGCGATGATTATGATTACAATCTTAATAATTCTTCTGAATCTACTAATTCCCCAGAACAATATAATTCGTTGAAAAGTAATGACGATGATAGTCGCAAATCATTACCTGTTGAAGATTCCATAAAAATATAATGATGAAAAAACTACTTTTAATTGCCTTGCTCCCTCTATTTTCTGTTGCTTGTTCTCAAAATAAATCTTCGGATTATAGTACTGAGGTAAAAGATTTGAAAGCCTACGTCGAAAATGTCTATAAAAATGATGCAAAAATGGTGAAGGGCTATGTAAAGAATGAAGATAATGGAAAGATTTTTCCTATCAAGACGGATGATATATTTTCTGAATTTGATTTTGAATTCTACTACGTTTATGAATTTTTGAGAAAAGATAATAAAATTATCTATGCAAGAAAAAGCCCAATTAGTCAGAGCGGAGATGCTTCTGTAGGCTATTTCTATTATTTCAACGAAGCAGGAAGACTGATTGGTGCGGAAAAGTCTGTAAGCTCATTTTACGGTGAAAATAATAAAGTTGCGAGTTATAGCATTGAATACTTATTAAGCCCAAAAACGGATAAACTTGAAAGAACCCGTGAAGAATATTCTGATGAAAATGATAAACCGATAGAAAGGACTTCTAAACAATTCAAAGAAGTTATTGATAACGGTCTTTTACAAAATTATGTTGAGGAATTAGAACCCATTGTTTTCAGAGATTTGGAAGGTTTTATGCAGACTGAAAAAATTAAATACTACAAGTAATGAAGTATATCTACTTTTTGTTTGCCTTTTTTTCTTTCTTAAATTGTTATTCTCAAGCCACCTATGAAAAAGACCTTGAGAAAGCAAAATCTTATGTAAAAGAAGTTTTTAAAAATAATCCTTCTGAGATTTTAAATTATGTAAAACTTGGCGATGGTAAGTTAAGGCTTTGTGGAACCAATGATCCAATTAAAGAATTTGATAACGACTGGAGTATGTTTTATAAAATTATAAGAAGGAATGATAAAATCGTTTTTATTAGTAAATCTGATGATTTGTGGGGTGGGATTGGCGATAGCAAAACTTATTATGATTACTATTTTAATGAGAATGGAATTCTTGTAGGAGCAGAGAAAGTACTTGAACTTTTTTTGGAAGATGCTAAATGCACCTCGCAAATAAAATATTTTGCTTTCTATAAAAATGTAAATGCCGAAAAATTAGATAAGTCCGAGGAAATTAGAAATGCAGATGGTAAATTAATTGATTTTGATTCTGCTAAATGTAAAGGTGCAAAAAAAACTATTGATAATTCTATTGGCTATTTAGATAAAATATCTTTCAGAAGTGTTGAGGGTTTTATGAAGGTCGAAAAAATTAAATATTATAAGTAAATTAGCTTAAAACAAAATTAATCCATGAAAAGTGATAGAACTTTACTTATACAGTTTAATGATTATTGTCTTGAGGAAAATGATGAGATAAAAAAATTAGAATATCTTCCTTTTGTAAATAAAATAAATATTTTGATTGGATCTAACAATAGTGGAAAGAGTAAATTTATGAGGAAGGTTATGGATTTGGAAAGCCTTCATTTTATTAATGAAATTGACTACAAGCTTGTTAGTGAAGTGATAGACGATGTTAATGAAAATATTTATAATCAAGAATATCTCCAAAAATTACCGAGAAGTTCTTACATCGAGACTGTTTTTATAAATAATACATCCTCTGATCATAATATAAGAAGAAGATTAAATACACAAGATGTAAAATTGACTTACTCAATTGATCATCCTAAAATGTATTTTATTCCTACCCTAAGAACAGCACATTCGTTGTACCTAAAAACCCAAGCAGATAATTATAATAGGGCAAATGAAAAATTTAAGAAGATTGAAGATGATATCTTTTTATTTACGCTAAATCAGAATTATAATCTTTCTAAAAAAGTTGAGATTTTTACTGGTAATAATCTTTATAATGAAATCTTGGATGCAAGAAATTCTAAAAGAGATGTAAGAAAAAGATTTGAAGCGTTAGAAAAATTTGTGGGTAGAAATTTCTTTGGAAAGGCTATTGATATTGTAGCGGATTTTGCAGAGGGAAGAATTAGAATTCACATAGAAGGGGAAGAAGATAGATTTTTACACGAATTAGGAGATGGGATTCAAGCTTTGATTATATTAGTCTATAAAATATTCTTAGCGGAAGACAATTCTTATATTTTTATTGATGAACCTGAAATAAATCTTCACCCAGGAATGCAACGCCTATTTTTGGAACAAATAAATTCGAATCCAGATTTGCTAAAGAAAAATCTTACATACTTCATATCAACCCACTCTAATCATTTCCTTGATTTAACTCTTGAGAAAGATAATGTTTCAATTTATTCTTTCTACTCCAAAGCTGAATCTGATGGAGAAAAAAAACTAATTATCAAAAATGTAAATTCTGGCGATAATGAGATTTTAAAAAATATCGGAGTAAATAACTCTTCTGTATTTATGGCAAATTGTAGCATTTGGGTTGAAGGAGTTTCCGATAGAATATACATTAGAACATTTCTTAAATCTTATTGTAATAGTCTTGGGCTGAGGTTTCCGAAGGAAGATATTGATTTTGCGTTTTTTGAATATGCTGGGACTAATTTAGACCATTATTTCTTTGATGATAATATTGTAGATGAAGTTCAAAACGAAATAATTTCTGATATCAAGGCAATGGCATTATCAAATAGAATTTTTCTACTTGCAGATAGTGATAATGCTTCTCCGAAGTCAAAGAAGGGCATTAGGTTAAAAAAACTTAAAGATGCTCAATCTCCAAATTTCATCCCGCATATAATTGGAGACTATAGAGAGGTAGAAAACCTGTTATCATTTGATATTTGGAATGCTGTATTAAAAGAATTTTGTAATAAAAATATTAGTCCAGAGCACCAAGAAGAAATCTCCAGTAGGATTGAAATAGCACTGGGAAAACTTCAATCGAAAGATTACAAGAAAAAATATATTGGCGAATTTTTAAATGACGTCAGATTAGAATTAGGAGAGATTTCAGGCAAAATGATTCTAAATGAGTCGGAATATAAAAGATTATCAAATGGAACTTTTGGGACTCTAACAAACAAAAGATGGCTAAGCGAAATTGTTGCTGAAAAAGATTTCGATTGGGATGTTTTTAAACAGAATAAGTCTATTGAAAAGCTGACCAAAGATGTCTACGATTTTATTGTTAAAAAATAATATTCCTATTTTGGGTTATATATTACAAGGTGGTTTTTGAGCCACTTTTTTTATTGTAATAATTTTAGTACTGATTATTAATATCTTGCGATTTTGTCTAATTTTCTAATTCTGTAAAAACTTGAATTTTGACCCTCCGAGCATTATATTGTCGAAAATAATTTAAATTTATTACCAATGAAAAAAAGTAACAAGGCACTAGTGAGTTATGTGATTAAAAGTAATCAGCAATTAAAAAAAAGGATTAAGGCTCTGGAAAAAATCGTTTCCGAAATGAGTAATGTTAAAGACAACCTAACTGTGAAAGAAGTTTGCGAAATCTATCCAATTAGTGAGAGGACTTTTTACAGATACAGAGATGCGGGAATGAAAGTTTCCCAACCCAAACGAAATGGGAAAATTATAGTGAATCGAAAAGAATTTGAAAAATACTTGAACCGATAACCGATGGTAGATAAAATAAAGTTTTACGTCGAAGATGTTAGATTATCAGACGATATGCTGAAAGCAAAATTTAAAAGAAAACCTAATTCCAGAAACGGAAATGAAGTTTATTTGTTTGACCACTTTAATTCGGTTTTTGTAAAGAAGAACATAATAGAAAAAAGTCAATCTGTAGATGAAGAAGAAGGCTATATCAATGATGTAAAGCATCAAAATCTTTATATATTATTCATAAGACCGATAGGCTCTAATAAAGGCAAGATAATCTTTAACCAAAACATTAGAAGGAATTGGATTAATTATAATCACCTCCAATTTTCGAGAGGTTCTGAAGGAAAACTCTTATCGCCAATGTATGATTTGAAATTTAAGGATTTTGTAAAAATTATAGATTTATACGCTGATGAATTGAATATTCCCAAGAATGTTTTTTGGAACGCTACTATCACACAATTAGAATTGGGGGCTAATTTAAAATTTGATACGAGAATACGAAAAGGAAAGAAACTTATTGGCACGATGAATTTAAACAAAATGTTGTCCTGCTTCGGAAGATTAAAAAATGTTGAGGAAAAGCATACCTACGGAAACTATGGAATTTGTTTCAAAGCCAAAAATTTTGAGTTGAGTATCTATGATAAGTTAAAGCGAATTGTGAACACCAGAGAAATATTTAAAAAAGCTGGGGAAAGGATAAAGTCAAAAAATAGATTAATGTTAAACAGGGTTGCATTCTTTCTGAGATATGAGTTAAGAATATTAAGTATGAGTCATTTTAATCAAAGCGCCTTTGAAAATAGAATAGGAACATTGAGGCAATTAAGAGATAATTGGAATGAAGTTCTGATTGCACTTTTTGAAACTACGGAAGATATAGAATTTTATGACTTCCTATCTCCAGAAATTGAAACGGAACTAATGATGACAGGTTTAAAAAGTAAAGGTCTTGAAAAATTCAAAAATTTGATGATTTACAACGGACTAAAAATGATTGGATACCAAAATTTTAAAGATTTCATAGTACCATTGGTAAACTCAAAAGTTCGGACTAAGTTTGAGACCGAGATTTTAGAAGTAAATTCTGAGTTCAGAGACCTGTCTAAATATGGCAACTCTTATCAGAAGAAGTTCCTAAATGCCTTAGAAAACAAGCTAAAATCCCTTAGAACCTCTTAATATAGTAGTAATATATACCTATTGAGAAGAATAATCTATCTAAGAGAGGAAACAAGTAAGTAGCTATCTGTATTAAGAGATATATCGATTAGGAGCGTAAACTAAAGAAGTAGTTGAACAAGTCGGATTCGCTAAAGCAAGAGAAAAAATATTAGACCGCAGATAATTGATTAAGAATTTATTTTAAGCTGTGAAAGATGCTTGTATTTTGCTTTTTACTAAATTTATAGAATCTTATATTGCCCGACCAAAAGCGATTGATTTTTTGCTAATTAATAACCGTGTATGGAATTTAAATTACCCTATGAAATAAAAAAAAGACTTCTAAATGAGATTTTAAGTCTAAATAATCCATTTAATTTATCGGATGATTATTCTTTGCCTGATTTTCTTTTAGAAATATTGCCTTTGAGAGATATGCCTTCAGAGGATAGTCGCTTTGATAATGCTTATGAGGATGCTATACAGCATACTGTTAATAACGATGATTGGGAATTTGATTATATTTTTGATAAAAGATTTGGAATTTATAATGATGAAAGTCTTTATAAAAATTTTCTCGAAAAAACTATAAACCTTTCTTCAGGAAATAATAAAAACCTCCTGATTTCTTTGATACAGAAAGTTATAAAAGGTTATAATTTCCGTATAGTCCAAAGATTTGATGTAAACTCTAATATTATTTATAATATTGGAGAAAATGATGAAAATTTTAATAAAACTGATTTTCCTTTGAACGACATTCCTTTTTTTGTTTTTGACAATCATCGTGATATGCCTAAAGAAAAATTCCCATATTTTAAGTTAGTTTATGATAATTGGGATGATTTTGGATTTAAAACTACTTTTTATTTAGAATATTGTCTATCAGAAACTGAATTTCGTGAGATTGGTGGTATTAAAATAATGAAAAGAGGAGAATTTAATACACCTCTTGATGAAAGATTTATTAATTTAAATGTTGATTACTGTAGCATTTTTATTGATGAAGATTATTATTTCAAATTAAAAAATATCTTTCCAGATAGATATGTTTCTATTTTATCTGCATTAAATGATGTTGGTTATTTTCCTACAATTTGTGAAAATTTTGAAAATGAAGGTGGTTTTATAAAATCTCTTTGTAGAGATTCTAACGAAGCGGAAAAAATCATTAGAACAATTAGATATAAATTAAATTATGGAGATGTTAATGATTTTTTTAATTTTAAATTTTCTTTTAAACCAATTTATTCTGCATTTAATGTCGATTTTAATTTTGACTTTAATATTAGTAGAGCTATACCAAAAAGGCTTTATTGTATAATTGGTAAAAATGGTGTTGGCAAAACGTTAATGTTAAGAGATTTATTATTAAAATTATCTGAAAAAGATTCTCAAAAAATATTACCCCGAGTTCCTCTCTTTGGTAAGACGATAGTTGTTTCGTATAGCTACTTTGATACTTTTGAAGATATAAAAAACCGCCTTGATTTTAATTTCTTATTCTGTGGTTTAGTAGATGCGGAAACAAATAAACCTCTTACGAACGACGATTTAATCATTAAAATTCTTGATTGTATAAATAAAATTGAAGAAAAAGAAATCGTAAGAAAATATCATTGGGTTTGTAATGAATTTCTTGACGGAGAACTATTGAAAGATATTTTTTCCGCATTGGTTTACGAGTTTAAAGAAAAGTATGCATTTGAAGATTTTTATAATATTGAAATAAAAAAAGAAAATATTTCTTCAGTGGTTAATAAAATGAGTTCTGGTCAAAGAGCATTATTTTTTATTATAACCGAAATTATAGCAAATATTCGCTATAATTCTCTAATCATTTTTGATGAACCTGAAACGCATTTGCATCCTAATGCTATTACCGAATTTATGAATGTTATAATGGAATTATTACAAGAATTTGATTCGTATGGGATAATTGCTACGCACTCACCTTTAATTGTTAGAGAGGTTTTTTCTGATAGTATTTTTGTGTTCGAAAAAGATAAAGTTGTTCCTAGGGTGAGAAAATTAGAATTTGAAACTTTTGGAGAAAATTTATCTACAATCACTAGTGAAATCTTCGGAAATCGTGACGTACCTAAATATTATATTAAAATGATTGAGGAACTTGTTGATTTTGGAAAATCATATGAAGAAATTGAAAATGAAATTCAAGGTGAAGTTCCTTTAAATCTAAATATTAAAATACTAATTAAAAGTCTTGTAAAAAATAGAGATGAAGAACCTAAAGAATTTTGATGAAGACTGTTTTGAGGTTTACAGAAATGCTGTAAGAAGAAAAAGAGATTTAGCTAAGAAAAGACTTTTGATTGGCTTAGGAAAAAGAATCGAATCTCAATTTACTTTATATACTCAGAAATTCCACGAGAAGAAAATTTATGAAATAGTTTCATTAGGTTTTTGTAATTCTGAGAAAGATGCCTTAATTGACTTGTACCAGTATAAATCTGCCGTAATTAGAAATTTGAAAAATAAAATATTAGATAGTCAAATTGCGACGATAAATGCTACTTGTCAGTATTGTACCTTAAATTCTGTAAATACTTTAGACCATTTTATTCCAAAAGAAGAATTTCCAGAATTTTCTGTTAATCCCCTGAATTTATTTCCATGTTGTCCAGAATGTAATAGTAAGAAAAATAATTTATGTTTTGACGGAGATGAGAGTTTGTTTTTGAATCTTTATCTTGATGAACTACCAAATAAAAAATATTTGAAAGCTGATTTTGATTTTTCTAATGATATTCCATTAGTTACATTTTCTTTGCATAACCCTGAAGATATAAACGATACCGATTTTAGAACTATTCGGAATCATTATGGAAAATTAAATCTTTTAGAAAGAATGAGAGAAAAATCCAACGAAATAATAACCGAAATAATTAATTCCCTAAAGTCTTATTATAAACTGGATTCAGATATAGAATCTTTGAAAAATTTTATTGGAGATGAAGAAAATGAAAATAAAGAAGCGTATGGGTATAATTACTGGAAATCTGTTTTGAGATTATCTCTCGTCCAGTATGAAGAATTTTGGAATAAATTTATTGTTAAATAGCTAATTCAAATTTTAATATGTTTTAATTGAATTCATATCTAATATTACTTTTTGCGAATATTATCAAACTCTTACCTAAAATTTTCAAAATAACTTACTTTTAATGCCATTGTGTCACTATGTCATAATTAATTGTCTTAATTATTGATTTTTGTCATACTTTTTATAGAAAAAATTTATTATAGCAGTTTGGCAAAGATTTGAAGGTAAAAAAGAGAAGTCCTCGTTTTCGCAGAACGGGACTTCTTTATAAGTGAAGACTCATAGTAAGAGAGGTCTTCGGTTTTTGAAGGTGCAAAAGTAATTCTTTTTTTCCAAACTTCTAATTATTCTCTTCTCGGATAAATCCTCTGTTCGTAATCCAGAGGTATGACCTAAATTTTTGAATATGGCTAAAAAAACTACCAGTTCTAAAATTGGGACGAAAGCATCTTCTCTTTTGAGAAATCCTAAGTCATCCAGCAAAGTGAAAGCTGTTGCTGCGAGTGCATTGTCCCAAGTCGAACCGAAAAGAAGAAAAAAGTAGGTTTGTTAATAGGTTAGCGTTCCTTACAAAAACGCATTTTTTTATGTTTAATTTAAAAACTACTAATTATGATTTTAGAAAATCAAAAAGCGAATTTTGGAAGCGATTACGATTCCGAAAGCTTTGTAAATGTGAGACAACTAACTGAATTATGGATGAAAGACCAATTGAAAGAAGATTTGTCTGAACTTTACTCACTGTTGAATAAAGTTTCCGAACCTATTAAAATTGGTAATTCAAAAAGTTTGATAGCAACATTAAATGCTTTGGATAGTCAATGTAAAAAGATTGATATTGATACCGAAGTTAGAAACGTTTATTTGGATAAAATGCTGGATAATGAAAAAGCAATTTTTGATATTTTGGGAATTAATGATGAGTTTATTTTGGAGAAAAATAAATCCTCTGATTTATTAAAAACTGAAACTGCTTATTCTGCAAAAAATGATTTGTTAGATATATTTTCTCTGAGCAAATTTGCTAATTATTGTAATGGTAATGAATATGAGGACTTAATTGAAAAAATAAATAGTTACCTCAAGGATAAAAATATTAAGAATACCACTCCTCTTAAATTGAGATTAATTTATCGAAATGAGGATGGTAAGTTTTTTATTAGAGCTTATACTTCTGCAAATGGATATAAAGATTTCGGAATTAATTTTTCAATTTTTGTAGCACTAATGGCTATAAATAAATATACAGCCAAAACTAAAGAAGAATTCTTTGTTGAAAATTATGTAATCAATGATTCTAAATTATATATTTCTTTCAGGAAGAAGAATGAAACTGAGCTTAATAAAAATCTTTCTCTAAGGTTTGGATTAACTCTTGAAAATGATGAAATTAAAAGAAATGCAGTTTCCTTTAATGGAGTATTTACTTTAGTCTACAAAAAAGGTGATAAGCAAAGTGAGGTTGTGGTTAGACCTAAAGGAATGAAATCCGATGAAGAATCTTTTCCCACCGACTTATTGACCTATAGGCATCAAGGGAAAGTAGAAACCGTTTTAGAAAAGGTTGAAAAATTGCCGGTATTAATTGAAAAATATATCAGCCAGATTAGTAAAGAAGCAAAAGATATTACGGAGAAAAAAAATCCTGATTCCATCCGAGAGTTGATAGCCAAAAAAATTAAAGATGGGAGAAAATCTGAATTTAAACCTCATAAACAAGAAGTATTGAAGGAGCTTAACAAAATAAAAGTGGATAATATGTTTAAGCTTTTTGAATTACTGGGAAGTATAGAAAAACTTTTTGAACAAGAGGATGTTGTTAGTGTTGACTATTGGCGTTCAAAATTATACGAAGCTTTAATAGAAAAGAAATAAATTATAAACTATAATAAAATTAAAAATTATGCATTTAGATAAAATTAGAGAGCAAATAGCTGTAGAAATTAATACTGATATGGAAATTTGGAATGACGTTCTTAATGAAACAAACCCAGGGAATTATGGCTGTGACCATTGGGATGCAGAAGTAGATTTTAATGATGTTTTTGCAGACATTCCTAATGGAACTTTTAAAGTTAGAAATGGAAATTTTTCAGCTGATTTAGTAATGGGCGGTAGCAGAGGTGATTCTAGTTTTAATACGAATTATTCTAAACCTTTTAGTGCAACTGGAAAATTTGAGTTCGATAGTGGTAAAATTAAGATTACTGAAATTGAAATCGATATAGATAGTGACGTTTTTGGAGATGATTAATAAATTAATTTCCCCGATAGTTTCCCCCGAAGATATCATTCATTGCTAAAAGCCTTTGAATAAAGGATAGATTATAAAAAGTTCGAGCCCAGGTGGGACCACTCTAGTGAAGAATGAGAATTTTTCCGAAATTACAAAAGCCTCTATTTTAGGGGCTTTTTTCTATTTTAAGCTATTCATTTGTCGTCATCTTTCGTTATCAAAATTCCCCCTTTTTCCCCCCCTTAGTAAATTGCCTATTAAAATCTAATTTTTTTTAAGTAAAATAGCATTGATATAAGGACATTCTGTACTTTTGATAAAAAACAACCATGGAAGAAACATTATCTAAAGACAGATTTTATACACTTGAACACATAGCGGATTGGCAATTAAATGGAGATGAAATAATTAAATTACCTGTACTACAAAGATCATTTGTTTGGAGACCACATCAGATAGAAACTGTTTGGGATTCAATTTTAAGAGGGTTTCCAATAGGTGCTTTTTTATTAAGTGAGACAAATTTCGGTACGTTGGAGCTTTTGGATGGACAACAGCGCTGTACTTCAATTTCTTTAGGTTTTTTTAATCCTTGGGAAAAGAAAGGTGCGCATTTTTTTGATAAAAAGAATACTGTATATGAGCATATACCAACTGTATGGATTGATCTAAATCCTGAGAAACTTACTAATACAAACAAGTTTTTAATTAGAGTTCTCACACAGTCTCATCCGTGGGGTTATCAGGCTAAAAATAATAACGCTATTTTGACAGCTTCCGAAAGAAGAAATGCTTTGAAAGTATTTCAAGATGGAAGAGAAAAATTTTCTTATACAAAATTAAAAAATACTGAGGTTTATCCATTTGAAGCCAATTTACCAGTTCCATTGGTATTCGTTCTAGAGCTTATTCAGACCAATATAACAGATATTGATAAAGATGTCTTTTATGAAAGAATATCAAAGATTAAAATCGTTAAAAAAAAATTAAACACGTACGAACAATTTATTAACTCAGATTTATTTGAAGATTTTATTTTAACTATTAAAAATTCGATAGGAAATTATAAGATACCTTCAATTACAATAAAGAAATCTATTTTAAAAAACGATGCAATAACAGAGAATGTAAAAGAAGACCCTACATTATTTGTAAGATTAAATTCGCAAGGGACAGCTATCGGTGGTGAAGAATTGATTTATTCAATTTACAAAGCAGAGTTCCCTAAAAGTAAGGATTTGGTTGAAAATGTTAGTGCCAGTTTTATACAACCGTCAAGATTAATATCTTTTACTAGCAGGATTGTATGGTCAAATATGACTACTGATTTATTTCCTAATAACTTTAGTGTTAATCAATTTAGAGAAAGATTGAATGTTGGAAAGTTTGCAGAAAAACTAGAACAATTTATTGGAAGTGATTCTGAAAGCGAGGCGTCCAAAGTATTTGATAAATCAATAAAAATACTTACCACAAATGATGATATTACTTTCCCGCCCGTTCTTGCAAAAAGTATTGTAAATGAATATTCAGAAGTATATCTTTTCCTTCTATACTGGATTTTTAAAAATTTTGAAACGATTACCGAAAAAGATTATGGTAGAATTAGAAAAAAGTTCCTTTATTTATGCTGGTTTTCTCTAGATAAAGATAAAATATGTAAATCATTATGGGAGAATGTTTCAAATTATTCTTTTTGGAATAGTGATGTGTTCGAAACAATAATTCTTAAACAAAAATTGCTATTAAAATTACCAATTGTGTCTGATCTAAGAAAACAATATCATAATTTAATTGAAAATTCTACTCGATGGAGTGACTTTTACCCAAGTCCGGACGATTATAAATTGTTATTCAATAATAAACTTAAAGATATATTAAATGAGAATAGTTTAGAAACTGAACTATATAGACAATATTGGGATCACTTAACAAATCAGTTAGCTTGGAATAGAAATATACTCATATTTTGTCAAAAAGGATACTTTGCTGAAAATTTTAGTGAATTCAATAGCTTAGAAGTATTAGTTGATACTAATCGACCTTGGGACTATGATCATATATATCCTAGTAGTTGGGTATATAATAAAAGAGATGTAAATCCCCAAATAAGAGAGTTGCACAATATGAATGGTAATCTTCGAGCTATTACATTAGAAGAAAATAGAAGTGAGAGTGACCATAAAAAACCAAATGAACGCTTGGATGCGGATAATTTTGACAAGTATTTTATTAAGGACGACTGGAACTATTGGGAAAAAATTGATGGACGTATCTGGGATGACGAGATTGCGAAAAATTTTGTAAATGCAGTGGTTCTCCGTACTACTAATATTTACAATGAACTATTTGAATATTTTAAATAAAATTTCTTTAACATTTATTAACATTTTTTAACTTTTACATAAATGATTGATAATCAGTTATTTAATTTGATTATTTGAGTTTTTAGCTATCTTCGCAAATTATTTTACTGTTAGTGGCTATAAGGCTATTGTAACTTTAAAATAATTAACTCAATGAAAAGTAATTTTTCAGTAAAAGCAATCTTGAGAACGGACAAAGTTCTAAAAAATGGTCTCTCTCCAATCTACATTCAAATAATAATAAGTTCTGAAAAGAAAAAGTATTCTTTAGGTGAGAGTGTTGCGAATAAATTTTGGGATAAAAAAAGTGGTGTTGCTACCGGGAAAGGGTACGGAACAATAAATTCCCTAATTAACAAAAGAATTTCTGAGATTGAAACTCTATGTAATCAGACAATATTAGCTGGAGTTCCTCTTTCATTTTCTGTTATTGATAATTTTATAAAAGGAAATCAAAACAACAATTTTTACACGGTTTTTGATGAAATCTTAGAAATTAAACGTCCAGACCTTTGTGCCGATACTTATTACAAATACGAGACCCTAAGAATCCGTTTGAAAAAATTTAAATCCAAAATTTTTGTATCAGATATCGATCTTACATTCATCACAAAGTTTGATAATTTTCTCAAAAAGCTTGAGATAGGCGATGGAGGTTTATATAATCACCATAAATGCTTAAGGTGTATTATCAATGAGATGAATCGATTCAAAAAAGCAAAAATAGATAATCCATACAATGCTGGATTTGCAGTAAAATCTCCTAAACATAAAACTATATTTTTGGACGAAGACGAAGTAGTAAAGATTCAGTCTTTCAAAAGTTCAAATAATATCACAAATACTGTCAGAGATATGTTTCTTTTGTCGTGTTATTCAGGTTTTAGGTACTCCGACCTATATTCGCTAAAAGTGGCAGATATAGACTTGGAGAATGGTGTTATCTCAAAAAAAATGATGAAGACGAAACATCAAATTGAAATCCCGCTGAATAATCAGTTGATAGAATTGATTAAACCATATTTAGGTTCAAATAAAAATCAAAAAATATTTAGAGAAGTTACAAATCAAGTAGGAAACCGAATTTTAAAAGAAATAGCTAAAGAGTGCAGAATTAACAAAAGCGTAAGCTTTCACGTTGGGAGGCACACTTTCGCTTCCTTTCTAGTCAATAACAAAAATGTTTCTTTGCCATTAGTAAGTAAATTATTAGGACATCTCAATATATCTAACACTTTGATTTATACTAACTCAAACATTAGCAACTTAAAAAATGTAATGAATAGTGTTCATTATGGATAATTTAGTAAATTTACGACTGAAAGAAAAATAATTTTTAACGATAAAAGCGTAAGCTGTTTATTTGTTCTGCCGAAAACTGGTAATTTTTAATACAGACAGAAATAAATAGTGATACGCCCTCGCTTTGCGTGGGCTATCCTATTAGTCTGTATGGGTATACCAGTACCTCGGTAGTTAATATGGTTTAGTTCCACGCTTTTTCTATGTTTAAACTAAAACCGTTTGGAACTGGCGGTGGTCTTACAACTATGAAAAAAAAATATGCTGGGGTAGCATTCTTACTTCTCTGTAATCTATTAAATGCACAATTTAATTCAAGTCTGGAACTACTAGAATTTTCTAAAAAACCATTCAAAGAAAAGCAGATAATTCTATTAAAATCTGGTTGGAAAATTTATAAGAGCCTCCGTAAAAATAGTGAAGGTTATATAATAGGATACGAAAAAAAGAAAACATCTGGTACATTTCATATTCTTATTCAAAATTCTGATTTGCTTAATAATATTGTAGATGTTACAGAACTTTACTTTCCAGATTATGATTACACGTTTAATGATTTTAGCTCGGAATTTGCAAATAATTATATGTTTACTGAGCCTAAGAATGGTGTAGTTACTCATATTGGAAAGCGGTTATTTATTGAGATTACTCAACAGCCATCTGAAAAAGAGATGTTACAGAAGATTATGATAATGACAACAAAATCTAAAAAATAAAGTATCACTATTTTTTATACAAGTAAAAACAACTAATTATCAAGACTTCCTAAAATTAATTGCAAGACGTTTTAGAAAAAAAATCGAAACGAAAACAAACGGATAAACAAGAAATCAATTTTCTTGTGCCGTTTATGACAATAACAATTTTATGAATCAATAAATACAGCTCACGCTGTATTTTTTTTGTGCTGAAAAAATTATCTACATCTCAGTAGAAAATTTAACAATTAATTCACATTAGAAAAGTTCTGTACTGCTATAAGTATAATAATAAAAAAATGTTTTATTATGAAATACAAAAGTAGGCGGTATCTAGTTGATGAATGCCACAAACTAAAAAACAGAATCCGAAAACTTGAAAAAGCTTTGTTGGAAAACAAAGAAATGCTCACTGTAAAAGAAGTCCAGCAAAAGTACGGGATTAGTAGATCGACGATAGATCGCTACCGCAAAAGAGGTCTTAAGACAAATCAACCAACAAGGAACGGGAAATTATATATTAATGTAGTTGAATTGCAGAAATTTTTAAAAAAGTAAAATGGTTGACAGAATCAAATTTTATCTGGAAAATATAATTATTTCAGAGGCAGTCCTTGGAAGGATATTTACCAAGAGGTTCAAAAAGAAAGGTACTCGATATTATATCGCTGATTATAATAAAATGAGCTTTATGTCAGAATTAACACCAGAAGATTTTCAAGAACCACCAAAAGTGACTTTCCTAATTAAATCCTTGGTAAAGGAAAATTATAAAAATTATAAAAATTTATTTATATGTTACGCAGTAAAGAAAGGAATGAAATCTGGGAGATTAACGATTCATCAAAACATTCGGAAAGACTTCATCTCATACAAAAATGAAAGTGCTTTCAAGGATCTGGATTATTTTGATTTTGTTGAAATTATAAATCTATACGCTGACGAATTCGAAATTCCAAGAAATATATTCTGGAAAGCTACGATAACACAGATTGAGTTGGGTGTCAACTTGAGATTTAACATAACAATGAGTTCGATTCTGAGTAGCATTTCGCAAATGAATGGAACTTCTGAAACTAACAGGGTTGTAAATTCTGCAGTAACCTTCCGAAATAAAAAATATGAATTGTCGATTTACGATAAACTTAGTAGAGCATCTCAGCAAAATGAAGTTTTCAGAGGACAAAACAAAAATATTATTTCTGAAGTTTGTCCGGTTAAATAAATCCCTCTGGTGTTGAGAAAGAAGGGGTTGCAGATTTGATATTACTGCATCAACCTTTAGCTCAGTCTTATTTTTTTAAATCTACATTAGAGCAATCATATATTTCACAATATCTGCAGTTGACGTCTTTCCAGCGGATAAAAAACATCGTCGCAAAACGTAAATGATTGCGGCGATGTGTCTGAGCATTAACTTAAAATGCTTTAATATCTGTTGTGGGTTTAGGTAAATTCTTCTTATCCCAATTTACACAGGTCTTAAACGATTTTACATATTTGTAATGATAACTTCCGTTCCACGTTTGTCCATTGACTGTTGCATTGCTCATTACGTTTCCAAGAGCATCCAAAACGACTATAGTTATTGGGCTCTTAAAACAACCGGTAAAACCAATACCTGATCCATCGTCAGCTACAAATGTTGTAATGACATCTGTACTATTTGCAGAACTTATTTTTAATTTCGTTCCTGGGCTTGCAGTACCAGTCATTTTAAATCTTACTTTTCCTGTATATGTAGATGTATGTTGTGGACCGGAAATTGAAGTGCAACATTCTGGTGTTAATGTTATTGTTGCAATGCTTTGGTTTATCACATTGATTGTTGTGGAAGGCAAACTGCAAATAGTCCTTGCGTTAACTGGTCCACATATTCCTTTTACTGTCATCGTATTGCTACCTGCAACTAGAACAGACGTTGGAATTTGAATATGCTGATTTACTCCGGTACCATTTGAGTTAAAGGTATTTCCATTAATAACAACTTGATAATTTCCATAGCAAGGGCTATTTACTGTTGATATGCAAGGACTCTTAGGGAAATAAAGATGTATATTGTTTCCACTGCTAATAGCCGTTAATGGCAAACTCATAGTATGTAAAATATTACCAGCTTGTACATTACCGGTGCTTGGATATTCGATAGCATAATCATTCAGACTAGTACAGCTGCAAGCTTGTGCAGACACTTTCTGTATTTCATTTTTTTTAATCCCTTTTTCGGTAATTCCTTTTTGGGCGGGCTGCTCTGGCGTAATGTTTTTATTACCACCAAGTGCACCGCCAAGTAATGATGCGCCTTGATTCGTTTCTTTTAAATTTGCTACATCGCTGTCGGGGCTTTGATTTAGGTCGTTTGTAATAAAACTTGCGTCACTGTTTCCTTTCTCACTTCCTAACCCAATACTTATACCACCTAAAATCCCAAAAGCCGAATAATTTTTGCTTTTATTTTTGGTAACATAAGTTCCGGCATTCATCTGTCCGAGGTTGTACATCCCATTTTGGTTAACATTTCCTTCGGGAACAAATGTTGTTGTGGTAGTTTCCAGTTTTTGTGCCATCAGGTAATTTCCTTCTATCCAGAGTCCGATTCTACCCAACTGATAAATCAATTTTAATTTTGGCAAAACTCCAATTCCTGAGCTTGCTTTGGTGGTCTGGTCGCACAAATCCCAATTGTAATTGATTCCATTAACCTGAGAAGCTTGGGAAACAGTGCATTTGGTTTCTTTAAATGAATTATAAAGAACATTCACGGAAGGCATCAGAGAAAATTTATCAGAAAGACTCCAAGAAAAGGCTGGTCCTGCGCCAACTCTAAAACCTTGCTGTTCCGGAGAGCCTGCACCTTTTTGTGTAACAACCGGCGAACCAGATTGCCCCATAATCTGAAAAGGTTCTGATGCAGGGCAAATAAGTTCGTTGTTGAAACCATAATTTGCACTTCCTTCTATTCCGAAGCTCCATTTTCCAAAAGATTTTATGGGGATGTACGCCCCGAGATTGAGATCTGTAAAGTTACTCAAAGATGCTGAGGTTTTCACTCCTGAATTTGGGGTCGAGATTCCTCCGCCAAGGTATAGCCGAATTGCATCGCTATTTTTGCGTGGTTTTGTACTCGATACGCCTTTTTGCGAAATACTTTTGCCAGAAGCCTGCTGAGCTAAAGTATATTCTGAAATGCTGAATAAAAAACAACACAGAATGATTTTGGTTAAAATTTTCATAGGATTAATTTTTAATGAATTTGATAATGTGTTTTTGGATTGATTTCGTTGTTACTTCCAAAATATAATTTCCCGCAGGAAGTTCAGATACATTAATCTTATTATTCTCGGTAAGTTTAGCATCCATCAGCTTTCCATTAAAATCGTAGATGTTTATTTTAGAGATATTTTTAAGATGTTTTATCTGGATAAAATCTGTTGCGGGATTTGGAAATAACTGCATTTCCTGAGAAGTATTTTCCAAAGTGGATAATGTTGATATCGTAATGGTTAAAGGATTACTTGTGGTAAAATTTCCTGCACTGCAAACCACATCGCTTGTTAGGATACAGTTTACTGTGTCGCCGTTTGTCAAAGTATTGTCTGTATAGGTTGAAGCATTACTACCAACACTATTCCCATTTTTCTTCCATTGGTAAATAGGAGAAGTTCCTCCTGCATCTATCGTTGTACCGAAAGTAACCGGAGTTCCTGCCGAAATAGTGGTGGAAAGAGATGCGGAAATAATAATGGCCGGTTTTCTTTGTCCGCCCGGGTTGGCTGTATTGATGTCGCAATCGCAGGCATCACCAATGCCATCATTGTCAGCATCTGCCTGGCTTGGATTGTAAATCAATTTGCAGTTATCGGAAATATCCGGCAAACCATCTCCATCTGTATCTTGGGAATAAAAGAAACCGGTTCCAGAAATAATGAAACGAATAAAAATATAAGTTTAGCATTCATAATATTAGTTTTTAATAAATTTTGTAATGGTTTTTTCTTTTTTAGTTGTGATTTCCAGAATATAGCTTCCTTTTGGTAATTCTTCTAAATTGATGGTATTATTATTAATGATGCTTGTTTTTACCAATTTTCCACTGAGGTCGTGGATTTTTACGGATAGAATCTTTTCCATAGTTTGGAAATGGAGGAGACCAGTAGTAGGATTCGGATACGCGATAATTTTCTTTTTGACAATTTCGGAAGAAGATAATGATATAACTGAACAAATTTGAATAGGGATGTTACTGCGGATTGTATTTCCATTGCCTAAACTTCCATAAATATTCAATCCCCAAGACCAAAGCGTATTATCATTTTTTAACGCCAAAGTATGTGCACTTCCAGAAGAGAGTGATTTCCAATCGGTATCGCTATCTAATTGTGCCATTGCGCCGTAAATTGTATTGTTTGTTCCGTTTCCTAAATATCCGCTCCCATTTTGTCCGATTCCCCATCGTGTTCCATTTGTTTTAATTGCCATCATAGCCTGGTTTAGAGTTGAGATTTCTTTCCAGTTGTTATCTGTTCCTAATTGCAAAGGAACCAAAGAATTTTGTGGTGTTAATCCAGAGTTAAAATCACCCCATCGCCATAATGTACCATTGTTTTTTAAAGCAAAGACAAAAGAATCACTTGTGGATATGGTTTTCCAATCAGTGTCATTCCCTATTTGTACAGGATTTGTTTTATCTGTTGTTGTACCATCTCCTAATTGTCCTTGAGTATTCATTCCCCAAGCCCAAAGTGTCCCATTATTTTTAATGGCAAATGAAAAATGAACACCTGTATAGATTTCTTTCCAGTCGGAATCGGTACCTATCTGCACTGGGATATTAGACACACCACTTCCTAAACTCCAAAGCGTTCCATTATTTTTTAATGCTAAAGTATGATAATATCGCGCGCTCACTTTTTTCCAATCGATATCTGTTCCAATTTGGGCAGGATTAGGATGTGGAATTATATTACCAGCATTATTATCTCCCCAAGCCCAGAGCGTTCCATCTTGTTTAATACCGAAAGAGACGTCGGATATGCTTAAATCTTTCCAATTTGAGGAGTTATCAAAAAAAGACGGTGTATTATTAATTAAATTACTTGTTCCATTTCCTAATTGTCCATAATAATTTGCTCCCCACACAAATATAGAGCCATCGGGTCTATATGCTAAACTATTAAATATGTTTGATTTGATTTTATTCCATTTGCAAGAAAAGTTTGCCGCACAACTTTGGCTGAAGGTCGCCCAGGAATCGATATGCTGGCTGCTTCCAAAATGGGTGGTCATCCAGGCCGGATTATCTGCCTGTATGCAAAGAGGATTGGCATTGTTGTACACAAAAAACGCAGGAAACATAGCACCGCCTCCAAAATTGATATTGTTGCCATTTTGAATATTCAGAAAACTAAGCTGGTTGTTATAGCAATCTAGAAACATCATGTTGGAGTTTTGGCTCAGGTCTAAAACCGTAAGCTGGTTATAGGAGCAATAAATTCCCTTTAATGCAGAGTTTTGTGTCATATCCAAGTTTGTAATTTGATTATAATTACAGTAGAGATAATTCATAGCCGTATTGTTACTTGTATTGATGCCTGTAAGCTGATTATGATTACAACTTAATCCCTCCAGTAAAAGATTTTGAGTAATATCAATACTCGTTAATTGGTTGTAATTGCATTCAATTAAATTGAGGGACGGGCACTGGCTGATATTCAAACTTGTAAGTTGATTATTGCTGCAAAGTATATCCAATAATTGCGGTTTTGAACCCAGAACCAAACTAGTCAGTTGATTATCTTCACAACCGAAATGGGTTAATTTTGTATTTGCCGTAAGATTCAGACTGGTCAATGGATTAGCTGTTATATATAATTCCGTTAAATTCACAAAGGCTTCTATCCCTGTCAAATCAGTAATCCCCAATGAACTGCAACTTATCGTTCCTGTAAATGCAGAGGCTTCGACCAAACTGATTTCTGTATTATCGAGATCGGTATTGATATCTGTTCTTGCTAGAAGATAGTTTTTGAAATAGCCATCTTGAAAAGTAACATTCTGTGCATTTATATAACTTGTGATTCCTGACAGAAGGCATAGAGTGATAAATAATTTTTTCATAGCATTGTTGTTTTTAGATTAATACTCCAAAATTCTACAAAAACACGACACAAAAAAATCCCTAATTGTAGGGATGTGAATAAGATGAAAAAATTTTGAGATTATTTTTTAAGATTTTTGTAATACCACGCCACCGCTTCTCCAAGCGAGGAGATGTGCAACTTTTCGTAGATATGCTTGATGTGGGTATTCACCGTAGAATAACTTACGCCCAGCTTATCGGCAATCATTTTGTAGCTTAATCCATCGGCCAAAAATTTCAAAACTTCTTTTTCTTTTGGCGTAAGGATTCGGGCTTCCTGGGTTGGCATAAAATATTCCAAAACCCGTTTTGCAATGGCAGGATTCATAGATGCACCGCCTTCATAGACCTCTTCTATGGCTTGTAATATGCGTTTTGGGTTATCACTTTTCAGGATATAACCACTGGCTCCGTTGGAGATGCTGGTAAATATTTTTTCGCTATCGTCGAAGGCAGTTTGTATCAGTACTTTTATCTGAGGAAAATGGGTTTTTATTAATTTCAGACCTTCTATTCCGTTTACAATTGGCATATTGATGTCCATCAAGACGACATCGGGTTTGTGGAGTTCCATCTCCGCCAAAACATTGGCGCAGTTTTCCTCATTTCCGACGTACTCCAAATTATCACTCAAACTAATAAGTGCCTTTAGGCTCGCCAATCGTTCCGGGCTGTCGTCGTATGCAAAAATGCGAATCATCTTTATATTATTCTTTACAAAAGTAGCTTAAAATAAGATTTGTTTTCAATCCCTAAATTTAGGGATTTGATTAAATAAGATATTCAATAAATTGAAACTAACTATATTTTTTACTAAATAGTTTAAAACTTAAAATAAATTTTATATTTGTTTATAAACCAACACAATATCCATAATTATATTTGGAGTTCAGTTTTTCAAATATATTTATACTAAAAACCAAATGATTATGAAAAATTTGAAACCTTCCTTATACAAAGCAGCTATTGAAGTATGGAAAACCGTTGTAAATAAGGAAACAACTCCTGATATAAAACGTTTACAAAAGCAGATAAAATTCTATAAACGTTTGCTGAGTGTCTTTCACGCTGGAGATTACTTTTATTATGTTTTCAATATGTACACTACAAAGTTCGATGTCGTAAGTGAGAACATCACGGAAATACTAGGTTATAAATTGGAAGAAATTACGGTAGAGTTTTTTATTGATATTATACATCCGGATGACAGACCCTATTTTTTTAATTTTGAATCTAGAATAGTGGAATTTTTTAAGACATTGCCTCACGATAAAGTTCCGTATTACAAGATGCAGTATGATATAAGACTAAAGAAGAGTGATGGGAAATACATAAGAATTCTACATCAGGCGGTACAGGTGGATTATGACGAAAAAAACTATTATCGCACATTGTCATTAGATACAGATATTACTCACATAAAATACGACGGCACACCTTGTTTTTCTATTATAGGTCTGGATGGCGAACCTTGTTTTTACAATATAAAAACAACCGATAACCTGACTAAATCTTTTGATTTATTTACCAAAAGAGAACGTCAAATCCTGAAGTGCATTGTGGAGGGTAAAAACACCAAAACCATTGCAGACGAGCTTTTCATTAGTATAAATACGGTCAACAATCACCGGAAAAACATCCTAAATAAAGCTGAGGTAAAGACACCGCTGGAACTGGTCTGCAAATCCGTAAAAGAAGGTTGGATATAAAAAATAGCTAGAAATAGCTATTTTTTTTTGATTGTAACCTGCGTAGTTTTGGGTAATAAAATCCTGATGCTATGAAAAAGTTATCTCTACTTATTCTTTTCTTATTTCAGTTGACTTTTGTTTTTGGGCAAGAAAGAGATGAAGTTGGTCACAGAGTAACTCCTTGGGTCATTGCAAGACACGGATGTTTTAATGGATTAGAATGGAAAGTTAGAAAGTCTTACTACTCAGATAATTCAAATAATTTCATTAATGAAATCGAAATAAAAAATAAATATTTAAGTAAAATTACATTTAGCTTTGACGTTTCCGCCGATGCAAATGCAAAAACAACCCAATCACGAAAAACATTAAATCCTGGAGAAATTGCAAGATTTACAAAGGTCCAAAATGTGGATTTTGTTTACTTATATATTGCTGATGTTTGTTTCAATAGTGATAATAAATGTGCTGGTACTTGTTACGCGCTCTGTGATAATGACACACCTAATATTCCAACCGATTGTGGTGGACAGAAATCAAACGCAAATAACAATTCTACAACACAAACTAATAATTCAACCCAACAAAACGACCTTACCGAATACAACCGAAGCAAAGCAGACCTTGAAAGAGAAATAGCAGAGAAAAATTCGGAAGGACAACAAAAAAGCCAAAGCTATACAGCCGCAATGAACGCGGGTATTTCTGCTCACAACTCCGGTAATTATGATGAAGCCAAAAGACAGTTTTCTATTGCATTGAATAATTATAATACCGAGCAAGCAAGACAAAAGGCGCAGGAATATTATAATAAAACAGTTAATGCTGAAAAAAGCCAAACAAAAATAAAAGCTGTTGGAGACTTAACCAATGCCACAATAAATCTTGTATCATACTTTGCGAATAGAAAAAATGCATTAAGAAACTCTTTAAGCCAGGAAGATGCACAGGCCTTAATAGATATTGTTAATTCTGAAAATCCAGCTGATTACACGCAAAACATTGTTCAAATTTTTACAGATTTAGGGTATACATATAGGGAAACAGAAAAAATGAGTAATGGGATGACAGCCATTACAATGAATAATGATATTAACAATATTAATGATTTCTTAAATATCTTTATACATCCGGCAAGTTATAATGATTATAATACTATTAGTTTCAGTTATCACAGAAAAGAAAAACTGCTACAGCAATTAGCAAGCTTAGGAAGCAATTTAGAAGGATTTAAACGTCCTGAAATCAAAGGCGTTCCACCAAGTAGGAGAGAAAAAGTTGATGCTGTTGTAAGAAAGCAAGAACAAGAGGAAATAAATAAAATACAGCAAACAGCTGAAGTCAATAAATGGGCAAAAGATTTTAATATCACAACTTCTGATAATACAATTCCCAATAACATTACCATTGAAGCTATCATCGACAGATACATCGAATCCATTGGTGGAATTCAAAAGCTAAAAGCAGTACAATTTATAACAATAAAAGAAATTTATGAAGGCAGTACTAGTGGTGAAACTACAATTATTAGGGGCTACGGTAAATATTCTGAAACTTATAAAAATGCTAATGGCAAAATTAATAGAATAGAAAAGTTTGACGGAGAAAAAGGTTATAAAATAAGCTATGGGGATAAAAGTAAACTTAAAAAAGAAGAAAAAGAAGAATTAAAAAAAACAGAACCAATCGATATTTTCAGTATCCAAAAATTAAATTTATCCCTTGGCACAATTTCTAAATTTAATAACAAGGAGTGTTATACATTAACGAACGAAGGGAAAAGTAAATACAATGGAAACCTTATATACGTATATACCTATTTTTTTGAAATTACGACTGGCCTGCTGATGGGCAAAACTCAGCATTTAAAATCAGACCCCAATGATTATGATAAAAACTACTACGTATATGAAAACTACAAAGATGTAGATGGAATTTTATTCCATACCAAGGAAACTTGGTTTACAGAAAGAGATAAATATACAAGTACCACCATTAATGGGCAAATTCAAAGTAACGCATCTACAAAAGAAATAAAAATAAATCTAAATCAAAACATAACTGATAAAGATTTTGAGTAAGACCCCAAGCTAATGCGAGAGTGCCGCTAGTATCCACTACACAAAACCCTGCCGTCTAACAATATGATTTAAAATAAATAATAAATCCGGACAAGCCGAATACCGTATTACAAAGTAGGCAATTATAAACTTAATTATTATGCCAGAAACTATTTTTGACAAAAATTACAATTTAGTCAACCTTTATAAAGATAATCATACACTTATCTTAGGTCCGAATAAAAGTCCAGACATTGTTTTGGGTGTAGGTTACGACCTCAATGACATAAATTACCCTATTGCAAAGGGACTTTTTTTTAAAGATATCACGGAAGTTACAGATATTGCTAATTTAGAGTATGAAAGCGACCCACAATCGTACACTTTTACAGTTTCTAAAGCTGAAACTATCGAACAAGAAAGAACTGCCTTTTCATTAAACTTTTCAGGAAGCTATGGAGTAGCAAGTGGTAATGCTTCCTACGAAGAAACTAAAACTTATTTTGATAAATCCAATATATTTTATTTAGAATTTTTAGCGAATAGCGGTGCAAAGACTATCCAAGACATTACAAACATAAAGTGGATAAACCGCCCAATCGCAGAGGATATTACTGACAATAAAGAACGTTTTAAACAATTTTTTGCTGACCAAGGGTCTCATTTTGTAAGGACTATTTATTACGGGAGTAGAATTGTTGTAAGAGCTAAAACAAACAATAAAGATGAGGCGTTTTCACAAAAAGTGAATGCGGCAATTAAAGCAATTGGCTCAACATTCAAAGCTGGTGTAGAACTTAGCTACGAACATCAACAAACATTGCAGAGTAATAATCTTGACATATCAATATCTATATTAGGTAAATTAAAATCTCCTACAGATGAAAATAAAAACCCTATTTTTCAGGCTGTTAGTTATGGCGATTTAATGAAACTTATCGCCCAAATTAGAGATGGCGAAACGAAACTAATTTCGTGTCCAATTAAATGCGAAATAGAAACATATAGATATCGTTTAACAACTTTACCAAATTGTCAGAAAATATATAGTAGTATTTTTATGTCTACACCTGCTGAGTCGCCTTTTGGTGTACCTAGTGGAACAATTATCGCTTGGATTCCAAAATTATCGGATTGCAGTTTAGATGCGGACGGCAAAATAGTAGAAATAATTCCTCCTAATGGTTGGATTATCTGCAATGTCAATTCAGACTTCAACCTAGATGGTAAATTTTTAAGAGGAACTAGTGTTTTTGATGAAGTAAAAGAATTAGGAGGTACAGAAAATCATAGTCATAAAGTAAGTGGAACTACAAATGACTACGCAAGAGCATTTAATGGGGCTGCTGGTCTTGATGGAGGTGGTGATGACATTCATCATACACACACTTTCACAACAACCTCTGAACCTTCTAGTAATATTCCACCATATTTTAAAGTAATTTATCTCATTAAAATATAAAAAATACGACCAAAAAGGTATTGTCAAAGCGTGACTGGAACTGCTTCGATTTGAAATTTTTTCAAAGTTCAACTATTAAAACCTTTATCAAAGACTAATCGCATCAGGAGTTATTTTGCTCCTGTTGTAATTAGTTTTTATCGGAATCGCTTAGTTTAAATTACCTGATATTAAACCTACTCAACAACAGGGATAAATATTCTCACACAAGTCCCATTCTCCATAAAAATCTCAAAATTCCCACCCATTTCCTCCGTTCGTTTTTTCATATTTTGCAAGCCGTTTCCTTTCTTTTCTTCACCATTAAAGCCTATTCCGTTATCCCTGATTTCCAGAATATAGTGTTTGTCAATAATTTTTAAAATAATGGAAACCTCCGTTGCCTTGCTGTATTTTGTTGCATTGTTCAGGGCTTCTTTTACGATGAGAATGATGTTTTTTCTGATTTCGAAATCGGTAATGTCTTCGTCTATTTCCTTATCAATCGTGATTTGATAATTGATGGAAGTATTTCCAAGTATTTCATTGGCAAAATTTCGTATTCTCGTGCTTAGAGTCATTAGAACTTCGTGATTGGATTTTAGACTCCAGACAATATCGCCCATATTTTCGGACAATTTTTGAGATTGCAACTGTATTTTGTTGAGGATTGATTGGGTTTCCGGCACATTATTTTTCTCTAGATAAAGCGCCGCAACCGCCGAATTAATCTGCAAACTACTGAGTGTAGCTCCGATATCATCGTGCAAATCAGCAGTAATCTTGTTGCGCTGTTCTTCCAGTGCCAATTGCTGTTGATAATAGTTTTTCTGTTGCATCAGTTTCCAGCGGGTGTAAACAAAAAGAATGATACCGATGATAAGACCACCCAAAAGTGCCCAAAACCAAAAGGTCTGATAATAGGCATTCTCAATGGCAATGAAGAGTCTTTTTTGTGGCGTTATGATTTGATTGAATTTGTTGTAAATGCCAAATTCCAAATCATATTTCCCGGGAGACAGACTACTGAGAACCAGCGGGTTTTTATGGGTTACAGGTTTCCATTTGACATCCAGATTGCGGAATCGGTACATCAGCCGTTGGCGGTTTCCGTTTTCCAAATCTTTAATCAATACCTTTATAGAAATGTTATTTTCGTCATTTTTTAAGTTGATTTCCTGGACTTGGTTAATCCCTTTTTCGGATGCAAAGTGAACATTATTTATTTTAATCTCATCAAAATAAATCTCGGGTTTGTAAGAATCACTGAATTTCAGAGGTGGTTTGAAAAAGTTAAAGCCATTCACACCCCCGAAAAACAAAGTCCCGTCCGAAGTTTTGTAAAACCCACGGTTGTTGAAATCCCAGTGCTGAATGCCGTCTTCTTTATCAAAATTAATGATTTGGTAACTTTTGGTGTCTATACTACTCAAGCCGTGTTGATGGCTGCACCATACTTTCCCGAAATCATCTAAAACCAGACCATAAATATAAGTTCCGGCAAGACCATTATTACTGTCAAATTTTTTCAGAATGTTAAAATTTTTATCCAGAAGAAACACTCCTTCATTGGTTCCTGCCCAGATTTGCCCGCTCTTTTTATCTTCCTGAAAATAGAATGACTGTACTTTTGGCAAAATATTTCGTAGAAATTCTACCTTTCCACCGGGTTTCACTTTTGCCAAAACCGCATCGCTGTTGAGATAGCTGATAATGATTCTTCCACTGCTGATTTTGTTGATGTAAAAAGGAGAAGTATTTTTTATCGCAGTTATCTTCTCCAAATTTCCATTTTTGGGATTAAGCAAAAACAAACCTTCGGTAGAGGAAATCATTGGAAAATTGTCATCAAAAGTTTGAAGATGTTTGAAATCGCCTATTTCTTTTAATGAAATATTGAATTTTTTCAGCACTTTTTTATTCTTATCCAAAAGAGATAGTTCAATTGTATTATTTCTCAAAATCTGCAACACCCAAAACTGGTCTTTTCCGGAGTCTGAAAATGCATTAAAATTAACTTCATTACTACTGAAACTTGTTGCGGAAAATTTTTTTGGATTGAATATAACCCCGTGAATAAAGATGTTCCCATCAGGAAGTTCTGCAAAATTATTGGTGCCTAAAACAGAAGTTGCTTTTATTTTTGAATTATCAACATCCGAAGATTTTTTAAGCAATGTTCCTTTAAAATCCAATATTACCTGACCTTGGCCATCATCGCATATCCAAAATCTTCCGATTTTATCGAAACCAAAAGCAAAAGCTCTTTCAAAGCCTTTTTCTAGAGTTTTGATTTTTTTTAAGTTTTTATCCAAGATAGAAGTTCCAGTCCATTCTGTTCTATATATAATTTTGTCTTTGCTGGAGGCAATATTAGATATGTTTCTTTCATTTTGATAGAAATTTTCAACCTTTCGATATTGGTCTTTCAATACAATAAGGCCATTTCTTAAGGTTCCAAATATAATGTTGTCATTTTCTCTGTCATAAGCACAGGAAGTAAAAACCACATTTTTAAATTCAGGAAAATGATTTAAAGGAAAACTTATTTTTTTTGATTTCAGATGATACAAAGCAATATTTTGTTTTCCCGTAAAACAAATGTTAAAATTCTTATCTATAAAAGGAAAACGCCAATAAAATATGTTTCCCCGATTGTCATAGATGTGTACAGAGTTTATGGGCTTCAAAGGGATTTTAGTTTCTAATTTTACAATTTTAGTTTTCACATCAAAACTGGCGAGTTGCCAATCCTCATTGAAACACCATACTTTGCCATTGGAAAAGCCAATTGGCATTGCGGTAGTTGTTCTTTCTTTTTGAAAAATTTTGATTAAAGTGAATTCATCTTTTTGGTAATCATAGCGGTACAATCCTCTTGTGCTTCCGATGTACAGATAATTTTTGTCTTCCGCAAAACCGTAACCCTGTTGTAGAGCAGGACAGTTTTTAAAATAATATTTCAGATTATACACCTTTACGGAAGAACCATCGTAGCGGTTGAGAGCATCATTTCCGGTGATCCACATAAAACCGTGGCTGTCCTCGAACCGGAAATAGTTGGAACCCTGCGAAAGCCCGTCGTCCTGTGATAATTTATTTATAGAAAAATAATCACAACTGGTTTGAGCCCTGATGCATAAAACAAAAAGGATAAGGAGAATACAAACTAGAATTTTAAAATTCCTCAAGTTTTTATTAGTGCATATGTATCCTCAAATGTAATAAAATACAATGGATTACTGAATATTTCCAATATTGTTAAAAATATTGATGATGATCTAAGTTTGGATACTTAATGGAGGCATAAAATATATTTGCTGTTATTTTATTTTTTGAAAAGATGATTTTCAAGGATGAGCTTGATTTTCTAAATCAAGTTTTTACAAATTTTAAATTATTGTAATGGTAAATATTTTTTTTGATACTTTCTATCATAGTTTTTAAATTTTTACCTCACGATGGTTTAAGCATATTAAGTTTAAATTTTGGAGTTTCTTTCTAATGAAAATTTGAATAAGATTCCAGAATCTCCCAGATTATTCTTATTTAGCTCAGGTCTCTTGAATACTATTGTTTTAGAAGGTTTTAACGCTCAATTTTATCACAGAATTTTTAATCAAAATACTAATAAAAATAGATTCATCTTCTACTAGCATTAATAGTAGTATCAATCCAGGGTCAGGTCGGAATCAACACCCAAACTCCGGAAGCGAATCCTATGATTTTAAGCGATTTAAACTATTCAGTTTATAGAAACATATCAAATATTCAAGATTTTAATTTAGAATTTCTTGCTCAAACAAAAGGAGGAGCCAAGTTTGTAGATAACTTAAAAATTACAGCAAATAAAGGAATATATCTAAATGTTTTAGATAATTCATTCAAACAAAAAATTCAAGCTTATCCAATTCCCACGAATAAAATTTTGAACATTATCAATCCTTAAAATAGAGCAAATAAAATTGAGATTTATGATACATCAGGAAAACTCATTTTGAATAAGATGTTCAATCCTTCGGATAACAAAATATTGAAAATTTATCCAAAGGAAATTACATCTATAAGATTGCAAATATGAGTTCCAAATTTATTTAGAACTAAAAATAATTTCTCAAAAAACAAAATACACACACCAATTTGTGTGTATTTTTTGAAAGGAGTTAATCAAAAATTTCTGGATTACCACTTTTATAGATAGCGAATGGAATTACAATACTTCATTCGAAAATTAGTCGCTAATGTGAAGCGACTATTTTTAAAGGTGAGCAACCAGAAATGGTTAAAGAAAGTTATTAGCCAAGTTTTATTATATTTAATACAAAATCATTTAAATGATTTTATTACTTGGTCTAAACACATTTTAGAAATATTATTTGATAGATTCTAAAATCTAAGAAAAGCTTATTTATAGTCGTAGATAAGCTTTTCTTTTATCTCTGATTATTAATTACATTATAAAATTGCTACTTAAATCTCTTTTTAATTTGGTGTCAAATAGTAATATAATTGGCAATTTTTGACTAGCTATTTTAAAATGTACTTTGTTGTTTAATATTGTGAAAATCTTAAATAATATATTTTGAATTGAATTTTATACCTAAATTTGTTTAATGAATTTCCTAAAACTAATCTTCACCTTCTATTTCGCAACATTGACTTTGATGCCATGCAATGATGTGAAACTACAGTCTGTAAGCGGAAATTCAAAAAAAACAATTTCATATTCAGAAGACAATCATTCCAAAGACCACGGCGATATTTGTTCGCCGTTATGCTCTTGCAACTGCTGTCAGATGACTGTAACATCCTTTAAAGTTGAGCCTTTAATGCCTTTACCTAAAAAGGCAACGGAATATTTCTCAAACAAAATTCATTTCCAGAAAAACGATTTCGCTTATTTGGTTTACGACCAGATTTGGCAGCCTCCTAAAATTTAATTTTTATTGATTTGATGGGAGACGTGTGTCTTTCATCCATTTGTCGTGGAAACTATGCAATATCATTGCAACGTATTCCTGTTCATCTTTGTCGCTCATAATTCATCTTTTTTGGCTGAAATGAGTTCGACTTTCAATAAAATTAAATCCAATGTTAGATAATATCATACGATTTAGCATCAAAAACAAAATTATCATTGGGATAATGACTTTGATGCTAATCATTTGGGGAAGTTGGAGTGCCACAAAACTTCCGATTGATGCAGTACCCGACATCACCAACAATCAGGTGCAAATTATTACTGTTTGCCCAACTCTTGCCGGACAGGAAGTAGAGCAATTAGTTACTTTTCCAATAGAACAAAGCATTGCCAACGTTCCGGATATTGAAGAAACAAGAAGTATTTCAAGATTCGGATTATCGGTGATTACGGTTGTTTTTAAAGAAAATGTAGATATATATTTCGCCCGTCAGTTAATTAATGAACAACTCAAAAAAGCTGCCGAAGAAATTCCAAAAGGAGTTGGAACTCCTGAAATGGCGCCTGTAAGTACAGGTTTGGGAGAAGTGTATCAATATATTCTTCATCCGAAAAAAGGAAGTGAAAAAAAATACAGCAGTAAAGATTTACGAACAATGCAAGACTGGATTGTCCGCAGACAACTGAACGGAACTCCCGGAGTTGCGGAAATCAACAGTTTCGGCGGAGAATTAAAACAATACGAAGTTGCCATCAATCCGGATCGTTTAAAAGCAATGGGAATTAGTATTACCGATGTTTTTACGGCTTTAGAAAAGAATAATCAGAATACGGGAGGAGCTTATATTGATAAAAAACCGAATGCTTATTTCATCCGCGGAATTGGAATTGTTACGTCAATTGAAGATATTAAAAATATTGCTGTAAAAAATGAAACGGGAAGTGTTCCCATTTTTATAAAAGATGTTGCCAATGTCGGTTTTGGTCACGCCGTCCGTTACGGAGCTTTGACTTATAACGGCGAAGTTGATGCAGTTGGAGGTGTTGTGATGATGTTGAAAGGTGCAAATAGCAATGAAGTCGTTCAAAGAATTAAAGATAAACTTCCTACAATCCAGAAATCGCTTCCGGATGATGTTGTTATTGAACCTTTTCTTGATCGAACAGATTTGGTAGACAGAGCAATAAGTACAGTAGAGAAGAATTTAATTGAAGGTGCTTTAATAGTTATTTTCGTCTTAGTACTTTTTCTGGGAAATTTCCGAGCGGGTTTAATTGTGGCTTCTGCCATTCCGCTTTCGTTATTATTTGCTTTAGGAATGATGAATGTTTTCGGAGTAAGTGCCAATTTAATGAGTTTGGGAGCCATCGATTTTGGCTTAATTGTCGATGGAGCCGTAATTATTGTTGAAGCAACCCTACATCATTTAGGTTTAAGAAAAACCAATAAAATTCTTACTCAATCTGAAATGGATGAAGAAGTTTTCCTTTCTGCTTCGAAGATTAGAAGCAGTGCAGCTTTCGGAGAAATTATCATCTTAATAGTTTATATTCCGATTCTTACTTTGGTTGGTGTTGAAGGTAAAATGTTTACGCCGATGGCAAAAACAGTTGGTTTTGCGATTTTGGGAGCATTGATTTTATCATTGACATACATTCCGATGATGAGTGCTTTGTTTTTATCTAAAAAACCGATGAACAAAGAAACTTTTTCAGATAAAATGATGAATAAACTTCAGAGAATCTATCAGCCTTTATTAGAAAAATCTTTAAGAATAAAATACTGGTTAGTTGGCGGAACTATTGTTTTATTTGCTTTTGCCATTATAATTTTCAGTAGAATGGGAGGCGAATTTATTCCGCAATTACAGGAAGGTGATTACGCTTTTCATTGTATTTTACCGCAGGGAAGCTCATTGAGTCAAAGTATCGAAACCTCGATGCAGGCTTCAAGAATTATTAAACAGTTTGATGAAGTGAAAATGGTGGTCGGAAAAACCGGAGCAGCAGAAGTTCCGACTGATCCGATGCCTCCGGAAGCGACCGACTTAATTGTTGTTTTAAAACCACAAAAAGACTGGAAAACAAAAAAATCCTACGAAGAATTAGCTGATGAAATTTCTGAAAAACTGGAAAATATTCCGGGAGTTTTCTTTGAGAAAAACCAGCCGATCCAAATGCGTTTTAATGAATTAATGACAGGAATCCGGCAGGACGTCGCAGTGAAAATATTTGGTGAAAATTTAGATTCATTAGCAATTTATGCAGAAAAGACTGCTAAAATTATTCAATCTGTAAATGGTTCAACTTCGCCACAAATTGAACGTATAAGCGGACTTCCGCAAATCAATGTGGAATACGACAGAACCAGAATGGCAAATTACGGCTTGAATATCGAAGATGTCAATAATGCTGTAAGCATCGCTTTTGCAGGAAAATCAGCAGGTCAGGTTTTTGAAAATGAAAGAAGATTTGATTTGGTTGTTCGTTTAGACAGCCTTCATAGAACAAATATTGATGATGTGAATAATCTGATGATTTCTACCAATTCCGGTACGCAAGTTCCTCTTTCTCAAGTGGCAAATATCAGTTATAAATTGGGTCCTGCGCAAATCAGTCGTGAAGCTGGGAAACGAAGAATTGTGATTGGTTTTAATGTAAAAGACCGTGATGTACAAAGCGTTGTCGAAGAAATTCAGCAGAAATTGGATAAAAAAATTAAATTGCCTTCCGGATATTACTTTACTTATGGCGGACAATTCGAAAATTTACAGGCAGCAAGTAAAAGATTGATGATTGCTGTTCCCATTTCATTATTATTGATTTTCCTTTTGTTGTATTTTACTTTTCATTCGTTTAAGCAAGCAGCATTGATTTTTACAGCAATTCCAATGAGTGCAATCGGAGGAGTTTTCGCTTTGTTGGTGAGAGATATGCCATTCAGTATCAGTGCATGAATCGGATTTATTGCTTTGTTTGGAGTTGCCGTTTTGAATGGAATTGTATTGATTGGAACTTTCAATCAATTAGAAAAAGAAGGCGAAACCAATATCTTGAAAAGAGTAATGGAAGGTACAAAAACCAGATTAAGACCGGTTTTAATGACTGCAACAGTAGCTTCATTAGGATTTTTACCGATGGCAATTTCCACCGGAGCAGGCGCGGAAGTTCAGAAACCTTTGGCAACGGTTGTTATCGGAGGTTTGGTGACGGCAACTTTCCTGACTTTATTTGTTTTGCCGATGTTGTATATTATTTTTAATTCGAAAATTAATTTTAAAAATTTCAAATCTAAAACCTTAACAACCATTATTTTAGGATTTTTACTCTTCGGACAAACTTTTAAAGCTCAACAAGGAAATTCTTTAACGATTGAGAAAGCAACTCAAATAGCTTTGACTAATAATGACTTAATGAGATCAAAAGATTTGGATATTAAATCAACCAAAGCTTTGAAACCAACAGCGAAAGAACTTCCGAAAATGAATGTTGATGCACAACTAGGACAATATAATTCCAAAAAATTTGACCAGTCATTTTCGATTTCTCAAACAATCCCTTTTCCGACTTTATTTAAAGCAAGAAAAGAATTGATTAACGAGCGAATTAAAGAAAAGCAAATTAACAAGGAAATTTCGGCAAATGAACTCGCAAAGCAAGTCAGAACCTATTATTATCAAATTGAATATCTGCAATATAATCAGTCTAAATTGAAAAATTTAGACAGTTTATACAATGATTTTATCCGAATTGCAACGGTACGATTTAAAGCCGGAGATATTAAGAAAATTGAAATCAATACGGCGGAAACTCAGAAAGGCGAAATCAATTTATTGCTGAAACAGAACGAAGTTTATTTGATGAATGCTTACAAAAATTTTAAAATAATTTTAAATACTTCAGAAGATATTGCCGTTCCGTTTGACCAAAATTATCAACCTTTGAAAGCAAATTATGTTTTGGATAGTTCGGCGGTTGCAAAACATCCTTTGGTAAAGGCTTTTTATCAGGAAATGGAAATTGCAGAAAAGAATAAAAATGTTGAAAAATCGCAGGGACTTCCTGAATTTACCATAGGTTACACCAATCAGTCATTAATTGGTTTTCAGAATGTAAACGGAATGGAACAGTATTTTAATGGCGGAAACCGTTTTCATTCTGCAACAATCGGCGTTTCAATTCCTCTGACTTTCGGTGCAACAAAAGCGAGAATGCAGTCTTTTGATTATCAAAAACAAATGGCAGAATCGAATGCGAAATTCCAGCAAAAACAACTGGAAGCACAGTTGGAAAATGCTTTAAACCAATATCGGCAAAACGTAAAACAGTATGAATATTACGTAAATCAGGCAATTCCGAATGCTGAAAAGATTACAAAAGCCGGACAATTGGGCTACAAAACCGGAGAAATTTCTTATGTTGAATATCTTTTCGCTTTGCAGACCGCTACGAATATTCAATTAAAATATTTAGAATCTATTCAAAAGGTTAACGAGTCTGTCATTATCATTAATTCAATCATAAATCAATAAAAATGCAAATCAAATATAAAATCATTTCGTTAATATTAATCTCACTTTTCGCCATAAGTTGTGGCAAAAAAGAGGAACAATCCAAAGGTGAAATCGAAACAGAACAAACCGAAGAAAATCACGACGAAAAACCACAAACAATAGCAGAATTAACGGAAGATCAAATGAAATCAGTTGGCGTTACTTTAGGAAATATAGAAATGAAAGAACTGACTTCAACCATCAAAACGAATGGATTATTAAGAGTTCCAAACAACAAAAAAGCAACTGTAACTTCTTTATATGGTGGTGTTATACAAACGATAAAAGTTCAGATTGGCGATTTTGTAAAAAAAGGTCAGGTTTTGGCAACGGTTAATAATCCGGAATACATTCGACTTCAGGAACAATATCTTACGGTAAACAGCAGAATTTCCTTTGCTGAACAGGAATTCAGAAGACAAAAAGAATTATTTGACAATGATGCAGGAGCGAAAAAGAATCTTCAAAGTGCTGATGCGGAATTAAAAAGTCTGAGAACTCAAAAATCATCTTTACAGAGACAATTGCAATTGATGGGAATCAGTCCGGGAAAAGTAAACAACGGAAATTTACGTTCAGGATTGGTTATTACAGCTCCGATTAGTGGAACCATCAGCAATATCAATGCTCAAATCGGAAGTTATGTTGATGTTTCTTCACCGGTGTTGGATATTATTGATAACCAATCGATTCATCTTGATTTACAGGTTTTTGAAAAAGATTTACCAAAAATGAAAGTAGGACAAATCGTTCATTTTAAATTGACCAATAATCCTGAAACCGAATATGATGCAAAAATTTACAGCATCGGTTCATCTTTTGAAAACGAAAGCAAAACGATCTCCGTTCACGCCAATGTAACCGGAAATAGGGAAGGGTTGATAGACGGAATGAATATCACCGGAATCGTGAGTCTTGATAAAAGCACAACTCCCGCCATTCCAAATGAAGCGATTGTGGAAGCTGACGGAAAGTATTATATTTTTGTTCAAACCGAGAAAAGTGTTGAAAAACACGAAGAAAAAAATAAAAATTCAGTTAGGACAATTAATTTTGAGAAAATAGAGATTGTTAAAGGTTCATCCGATATGGGTTATACTGCAATAACTTCGGTAAATATAATTAAGCCTGATTCAAAAATTGTTGTAAAAGGCGCATTTTTTGTGAATGCAAAATTGTCTAATTCAGTAGAGCACGAACATTAACTAAGCCTACGAGTACTTTGATTCTTCCTAATTTTAAAGCATCCTACTAGTCGGATGCTTTACTTTTTTATTATATACAATATCAAAACAATTTAAATTATATCAATAATTTTCACGCACCATAATTTGGGAATCTATATCAAAAGGCTCTAATTTGGATTCTTCGGCAATCTTAAATTTCAGGCTTTCAAAAAAAGGAATTAATGGATCATTTGCGGGTAATTCTATCCAATGGGAATAGTTCTTTGTTACAGAAAAACATTTCTGCCATAGTGACTGATGTACTTCTGGAATGTTGTATTCGGGAATAATAAAAAACGATAAATTGACCGCTCTTTTATTTTCGAGAACAGCTGGCTGGTTGAAGTTATTTCTAATAACAGCATATCCTAAAGCTTTATCATCATCAACATCAAAAACAACAATCAATTGTGTGCTGAGGTCATTAAGATCATTGATTGCTGTTCTGCGGTCGAGTTCATTTTCAATATAACTTTTTAGTTTGACAGGGTCAACAAACGCATTATACATTTCGGTTAAATGAGCTTCTTTCAATGCTAGAAAAATATCGATTCCTTTTTCTGAGCCAACTGTAAATTTTGATATAATATTCATTGAATGTTCAATTTTCCAGCAAATTTAGAGCATGCTTGAAATCGATACACGATACAGATTGTTGAAAAATAACCAGTACAGTTACTTCTTCATCCACTTTCCAATTTTTTCTATCGCTTCAAAAGCTTCAGGTGATAAACGATTGGAAAATACAGCTCGGAAGCAATGATCAAAATTGTTAGTAAACGAAAACGTATGACCTGGTGTAAAGAAAACTCCAAATTTTTCACAGGTTTTATAGAATATTTCCATATCTCTGTCAGGTTCTAGCTGAGTCCATAAACTGTATCCACCTTGCGGAATTGTCGTCGAAATTTCATCAGGAAAATATTCATTAAAGTGATTGACCAATTTAATAGCCTGAAGTTCCAACTGTCTGCGCAGCGATCTCAAATGCCTATCATAACTCAAAGTAGATAATAATTTGATGACTACTTCCTGATTGATTGGTGAAACGGATCTCCCTAAAGCAAATTTTAAACGTTCTGCACTGGAGAAATACCTTCCTGCTGAAAGCCAACCTAATCTAATCCCAGGAGCAATACTTTTTGAAAACGAAGAAACAGTTATAACCAGATCCTTATTATCATAATTTCTGATTGTTGAAGGTCTTGTTCCATTAAAATATAGGTCGCCATAAATATCATTTTCGATAATCGGAATATCGTTCGAAGATGCAATATTGTAAAGGTCTTTTTTGGATTTATCAGACATCAAAATTCCTGTTGGATTATGAAAATTGGGTGTCACAACGATTGCTTTGATATTGTTTTTTTGACATACGTGTTCTAAGATGTTCAAATCAATACCTGTAGTATTTCTCACAGGAATTTCTACAGTTCGAAGGTGAAGATTAGCAATGACTTCCAAAACTGAAAAAACACAAGGACTTTCGACGGCGATAATGTCATTCGGTTGCGTGGTGACAGCTAGTGCAATATATAAAGCCTTTAAAGCGCCGTCTGTAATGATAATTTCGTCTTGCTGCACCAATTCGCCGTGCAACGCCGAACGTTTAGAAATTAAACCGCGTAATTCTTCTTTTCCATTCGAAGGATAATATCGGAGCAGAGATGCGCCTTTCTCACGAATAGCTTTCTGCATTGCATTAAGAACTAATTTTTGAGGAATCAAAAAATCAGAAGGAACTGCCGCATTCAAATGGATTATCTCATTATGCTGCACTTGATGTGAAGTTGCAAATAAGTTTTCTCTAAAGACAGAATCTCTAGGAATTGGCTTAAAATCAGCATTTGAAAAATGTGTGTTTTTATTCAATTGATAATCAACTATATATCCAGAACGTGGAATGCTTTTAACCAGACCTTTATAGACCAAATAATCATAACCGTTTTGAACAGAGCTTATACTAAGTTGATATTCATCCTTGATTTTTCTGACTGAAGGCAGCCGATCACTTGGTTTTAACAATCCGTTAGTAATATTTTTCTCAATTTCATCGGTGAATTTTTTGTATTTATAATCGGTCATTATGATGCAATCTGTAAAAGGTTGATTTTAATTTGACATAAATTTAAAGAATTAGTTTTCGATTAGACCACGAATGAGTGTTGAATTTACTGTTTAACATTTGTTCCTGCCCAGATTCAATAAACTATTCTAAGCTTGGGTTTTTTAATATTCTTTCAAAGTGTAGTAATTCTACTACGGTATTTTTCATTAGCTGGTTCTATCTTTGACATAATAAAAGTAAGGAAAACACTAAATCACAATATATTAACATTTAAAATTTAGAAATCATGGCAAACAATTCAAGAGCCGTATTAAAATTCAACGGCGGATCAGAGCAAAAAATTCTTAAACTGAATTATGGTGTATCAAGAAACACAGACGTTTCCGGTAGAGTTGCATCCGACCCTTCCAACGCATTGATCAAAATCACTGTTGAGGCAACTGAAGATTCAGGAATTTTGGAAAGTTTATTGAACGGAAAGTACAAACCTACAAGTGGTGAAGTGACTTTCAACAAGTCTCACGAAGAAGGAACTTTGACTACTTTGAAGTGGGAAAACGGTTATGTAATCCAACACGAAGTAGATTACGATGCGTTAAATGAGGATAATATGTTTGTAAGCTTCGTCATCAGCGCAGAGAAAATCGATTATGGCAACTCAGCTTATGATGGCGTTTGGCCAGGTGCAAAATAATCAAAGCTGATTTTACTTTCAAATTAACACTAAGAATCCTGATGAAATTTATTCATCAGGATTCTTTTTATTAACAAGAATTAATTTGAAATTATGGAATATTAGGATTAATTCTGTTTTTTCAAAGTATAAGAATTCTTTTTTCCATCATTAAAACTATTGTCTAGATATGGCGAATTCCAAATGTAATTTTTCCCATCAAAATTAAACACTCCAAAATCTTTTGTTTTTTTTAAAGCCCAACTATCTGTATTATCTAAAGAATTTTTGAATTTTAATTGCAAAGAATTTTTTCCCTCTATAGACGATAATGTAAAATATTGATACAATTGAAATCCTTTGGCTAAATAAGTGATTGAATCTTTGGTAATATTTAATTCTATTTCGTGAATATCTCTCCAATCTTCATGATCATCGTTCAATGTTAAAAGATATTTTCCTTCCCATTTGTCAGATATCGAATTAGTTACATTATTAACTTTTTTTGAAAATAAGTGATGGTAACTTTTGAAAATCCCTTTGAGTCTTTTATTGGTTTCCTGAGAAGTAGAAAGATTTTCTTGATTTTTAGATTTTATTTTGGGGTCAGAATTGACATAAATAGGTTCCGTATATCGATAAGTTGTGCAATGCCCTTCCTTAAGAGATTTATTGAATATAAACTGATAGTCAGATTTCCCTGTTTCTCCCATTACCTCGCTTCGAATAATAGAGTCATTATTTTTTTTATTAATTAAAAATATAACCTCCTCACCTTCAGAAGAATTGATGAAAAGTGTTGTGTCTTTTATTTTTCTTAAAGTATCTTTTTCGGATATCTTACTAATATTGGTTTCAGGTTTATTTTGAAAATTTTTATTTTCTTTTTTACAAGATAGACTCAGTAAGAAAATAGATGTAATGATAATATTTTTCATATTACAAAGGGATTTTAGTATGATCATTGCCATTTTCTTCGTATAATTTTCTCAAGTCAGCCAAAGACTTACCAAACATCATTTCGAAGTGAGGCTTATCTACAATGCTTTTCCAATCTCCGCCCCATTCAAATCCCCATTTTTTTCCGATGGGTGCAATTTTTGGCAACACTTTTTCCTGCTCATTCCAATCTATATTTCCGTTTTTTATCTCGGCAACGTCTATTGCAAGTCCAAAGTTGTGATTACTCTGCCCGCCTTTGGCATTGGTAACTTTTTTGCCTTTGGTTGTTCTCCCTTGAGCGTAGAGCGCATTTTGTTCAGCATAAGTTCTGAAGCCTTGTATTACTCTCAGTTTTATTCCCATCGTTTTATCTACTTCATTGATGAAATTTTTAACCGCACAACGAATTTTCGGATGGAGTTTTGCAATTCGGTTATTTGTAGCAGTGTCCCAAGTGTCTAGACAATCACCTGGTTTTGGAACTTCGGCAGGTTTACTATTATTGCATGTAAAGTTTTTTTCCTTAACAGCAAGACCTCTTGTATAAACTTCCTGAGCCACCATTGCTATTTCCCAAACATAAGTTTTCCCATCCGGGTCTACAGCTTTTTTGAATTTTATTGTTTTTCCTTTTTTATTGACTTTGGTTGCCCATTCCCATTCTCCTTTTTCTTTGAAAAATAAGGGATTACTTTGATAAGCTTTTCCTTCTAAAACTACATAATCTCTATCGGAACCTTTGCCAGAAGCAGAAGGATATAAAACAGCTAAATATAAGTCAGCCAATGTTTTAAATTTTGATTTATTTTTAGTCAAATGTTTTTCAACATATTTCATTTGATCCACAAAAGACATCTTGATCAAAGCACTCTGAGTCGTACCTACATCTTTTGCTGCATCTGCTCCAAATTGAATTAGCCCAACATATCCAATCCCGTTATCAATAGATGGGCTAAAGGTTTCTGCTGTTTCCAAAGCTATAACTGTCATCAGCCAATTTGGATCTACACCTAGATTTTTAGAAACCTCAATTACTTTTTGTCTTTCTTTACAGCCAATTTTGTCGCCCCAGACCAGATCTTTTGTTTGGCAGATGCAAGTATCTTTTGTTGCTTCTTTTTCTTTATTAACAACAGCCGGACTTTTCAATTTCTCAACTTCCATCAAACCACCAGAATCCACTCCGAATTTTTTCGATTCTGCAGAAGCGTCCAATAAAATAACTTCAATGAAATAATTCTGCTTGTCATTATCAGAATCTCCCCAAACTCCGGAAGATCCTTTAGAAAATATACCATCGGTCAGCGTGAATCCACCTGTAACAATTGCATCGTGATCTACCCGGATTTTTCCGCTTCTGTAAACTTCATCATTGGTTGATAGTTGATCATATTCCCACACAACATATTGGATATTTTTGCCTTTCAGATTTTGAGAGTTAATTCTTACACGGATTTTTTCTCCAGTCTTAACTTTAGTCAGTTTTTTTTCATTAGCATCTACGAAATAAGCATCAATAATTTTTCCTTTACTATCAGGCTGTTTAGGCGTATTACTCGAAGTTGTTGCCGGAAATTTGGGCGAATTTTCTTTTGGTTTAGGCTTGTAATCAGGATTGTTAACATTTACGTTGACCTGGCTAGCTTTTTCACCTTTTCCAAGATGAGTTGCTGTAACGTAATATTCGTGAGTGGCGCCTTCGTCTTTATCGCCTTTCATTAGATATTTATTAGCAATTTGTCGCATCACTTTTTCATCGGTGCTCAAAGATATTTTAGCTTCAGCAATACCTTTTTCATTCACGATGGCTTTATAAACTCTGGGGATTTTATTGTTTTTGTTAATTTCAGGATTATGTCCTTCGCCTGCAGCATCATCTTCCCAAAGCTGGAATTCAATTTCTTGCCCGAATAGTCCTGTGCAAAAAGCCTGGGCAATCAATGTATCTTTATAATCAGCTTTATTGATGTCCTTTTTTCCACGATTGAAAAGGACAACTTTATCAATTTGTCCTGATTTGCCGGCAATCGGCCTCACCTCAAGTTTTCCGTAAAGTGTTTTGGTAGATTGTGTGGCTGGCAGCAAAGCTTGTTTAACTTCGATGACTCTGATTTCAAATAAATCACCTGCTACAGGTTCGAAAAAAGTATAGTCGACTTTAGTCCCGGTTTTTGGGATTCCGTTTTTAGTGATGTCTTTCCAGTTACCATTTTTTTGTTTTTTGAACAGATACCATTCGTATAGGCTTCCTGGATTAAAAAACGGTAGTGAGCCGAAAATGCTGACTTCATAGAAATTAGTTTCTCCGACTTTTGGATTTTGATTACCTATAATTGCTGCCATAGTATTATTTGTAATAAAGTTGATCCGACTCGTTAATTTCTTCTTTGAATTCCTCAAAATCCATCATTGGATTGTAAGTTTGCTGTTCTGTGGAATTGGCGTTGCTGACGTTGCTTTTTCCTGCTTCAGTTTGTTGACCGTGTTTCATAACAGTGATTTTTCCGCCGATGGCACAAAGTAATTCTGAAATTTCTGTCACACATTTTTTTTCCGAGACTTTCACTTTGTCGTAGGTCTTAGTCCATTTTCCGGATGGAGAGAAAGCGCAAGGATTCCCATTTTTTATGCTACAAGTTCCAAATGGCATTGCTGAAGGATTAAAATTGAGATCATCTTCCGTAACCACAAGATAATCTGCTTTTCCCTCTTCATCATTCCAATAATGTTTTTGATGACTTGTTACTTTGAACTGCGGAAATTTCGAACCTTTATCACAGCACGCTAATCCTTTTTGCACCACGAAATATTTTCCATCGTGTTCGCTGGATTTACTTTCATTTTGTTTTTCATCTTCTTTTTCAATGGTATTTTCAGAGCTTTTGCCTTCTTCACTTTTTATGTCTATTGTATCTTCGCCTTCATTGATGTCTAAAAATTCATTATTATTTGACAGACTGGATTCATCAAAATCGAAAATTTGATTTTCATTAGAAATATTATTAAAATCAGAGTTGTTATCCATTTTGTGTCAGCTTTAAAGTTTGCTTTCTGAAAATCTCCTGATCTTTCCTGAATATTAACGAAGCTTCTGCTTCCAGCATTTTTTTAGACATTTTATCAGTTCTGTAAAATAATTCTATTTCGCCGTCAGCTAATCCATTTGTTTGATCGTCAAAAGATTGTCCTCGTAATATTTCCTGAAGACTAAACATGTCTTTTATAGTTCCATTCAGTTGAGTCTCTACAATTTCAGTGCCTTCGTGATTGTATTTCGCAGACATTGAGCATTTTAAAAAAAATGAGTTTGGTAAAAAGTAAAATTGTTCTGTCCAATGATTAGTTTTATGAAACCAATCCATTCTGGGAAACAATATTTGATATAGCAATGATGATGTGAATAATTTCAGTACATAATCTTCCTTTTCCAGATTTTCTGCAAATCTGTTGAGATAAGCTTTGTAAATATCACCAATAAAAAAATCTTCTAAATCCTTTCGTTTTTCTTCAAATTTCTTTTTAAGCATTTCAAATTCAAAAAATCCGGATATTCTTCCTTGCATAGGAATTTTAAAAGAAATAGGAGATACGCTTTGCATACAGGCTAAAGAAACTAAACTCATTTTATCGTCTGGTTCAGAACCATTGTTTAGATAATCATAAGTCCGGATATCTGCAATTTCAAAAGGAAAATTGTTTTCCTCCTTATTCCTGAAACTGATATCGACTTTATATTCTAATTCCAAGTTTTGAATAATCCCTGAATAATTTTCCTTTACCAGATAGGTATCAGCATAAAAATCCCTGGTAACGCTTGCTGCTGGTAATTCTTGCCCGCATTCTGCCTTGACTTGCTCTGGACTTTTATATTGTTTAGGAATAATAATCTGTCTGACACCAACAAGATTATCAAACCAAATCCGATCCATTTTATCGCAATGACTGTTATGAAAATCCTTTAGTTCATCACTTGTCATCCCAATTTTATGACCTATTTTTTCTAAGGTTTCGCCGGATTGTATGTCATAAAGCAAAATGTTATCATCCATAACTATAGATTTTGCAAATAGATTTGGAATTTTAAAATTAGCTAATCATATTCCATTATTTCTGCTTATCAGAATTATTATAAAAATTGTAGTAATTCTGCGATTCAATTTTTTCATCAAATATTTAATTTTCTACTATTAATGCAGGTTTACGGCAATGTTTGTATCTAATATTAAATTAAAACTCCATCAATTATTGAATTGTTATTGTTTAATTAAAATTACTTTATGTTTTGCATACTTGGTATTAATATTAAATTAATGTTGTGAATTTTAATACTATGGCATTATTTTTACTGCGAATTAAAAAATCGATTTACTGAATTGATGAGCCTTGGAACTAATTATTGAATACAAAAACTAAAATCAAAACTATGAGTGTATTGGTAACTAACGAGACTATAAAAGAAGTTTTTCATATTGCAGAATCTGTTGCAAGAGAAAATTATAACAACAAATATGGAGCTTCCCATCTTATACAAGCGCTTTTGCACAATAATTTTGGTTTAAAAGATTTCCTTTTAAATATCGACAAAGATCCGGGCTACATCTACGAATGGGCAGAAGTCCGAATAGAAGAATTGCCAAAAACAGCTCATCTTCCTGATGATATTTCAAAAGATGAAAAAGTGAATGTCATTTTGGAGGAAGCAGATGATATCAGATTAAAATTAGGATTAGACGAAATATCGCCACTTTGCATTTTGGCTGCAATCGCAAAACCTAATGTCGCTTACACGGTTCAGGAGCTGAAATCTTTTCCTTTACGAGAACACGAAATTCTAAACTTTTTCCGGGGAGAAGATAAGAAAGTCAATATTCAGGAAAATCATTTAACGGGAAATTCTACTATAAATAAAAATTCTACGCCAGCCATCAATAGTTATTGTATTGACAAAACCCAGCAAGCAAACCAAGGTAAATTAGACAATATTATCGGACGCGATAAAGAACTCAGAATGCTAATTGAAATTCTTTGTCGCCGCACAAAACCGAATGTAATCATCGTTGGCGAGCCGGGCGTGGGGAAAACCGCATTGCTGGAAGGTTTTGCAATTGAAATTAATAAAGGAAATGTTCCGGAAATGCTGAAAGAAGCGACTTTACTTGAGTTGGATACAGGATCTCTTTTAGCCGGAACTTCTTATAAAGGTGAAATTGAAGACCGTCTGAAAAAAGTCATCAACGAGTGCAAGAATATCAACAAAGCAATTTTATTCATTGATGAAATTCATTCTCTTTTAGATAGTAAAGGAAGCGCTGGAAATGTGGCGAACCTCCTGAAACCAGAACTTGCAAGAGGTGAAATAACCGTTATTGGTGCGACAACGCAGGAAGAATACCGCAAAATCATAGAACCGGAACGTGCTTTCGACAGAAGATTTGAAGTGCTGAATGTTGAAGAACCAGATGCGGTGACTTGCGTAAAAATGATTGATGTTCTTCTGGACGGCTACAAAAATCACCATAAAGTGGAGGTGGACAGAAGTGCTTTAGCAGATTGTGTATCATTAGCCAAGCGTTATTCCAAAGGGAAAAAACTTCCTGATTCTGCGATCGATTTATTGGACAGGACAATGGCTTCCATCAAAATGCTGGACGAGCTGTCTGAAACTGAATTAAAAGCCTGGAAGGAAAATTATGATCAAATCATTGCAGAAAGTGATGAGACAGATCCGCTTTTAGTTGATGAATTGATTTGGAATTTCAATCTCCTTCAAAATAAGCTAAGCCCGATTCTTTGGGGTTCACTTTCTGAGCAACATACGTTGGAAACTTCGATGGATATTGTTCAGATTAAAAATATTATTAATTCAACTTTCGAAGAATTAATACAATTAGCTTCAATCAAAAGAGAGAAAGTAGGTAAACTGGAATTGGCTGCGGTAATGGCTGCAAAAACCGGAATTCCGATTGGAAAAATTCAAGCCAAAGAAAAAGAAAAACTCCTCAATATGGAGGAAATGCTCATCAAAAGAGTAGTGGGACAAGATCACGCTTTGAAAATCCTTGCAGACGCTATCGTAGAAAACCGAAGCGGGCTCAATAAACCAGGACAACCAATCGGGTCATTTTTCTTATTAGGCCCAACCGGAACAGGAAAAACAGAACTTGCAAAATCTGTTGCTGAATTACTTTTCAATGATGAAGCGGCGATGATCCGTTTTGATATGTCGGAGTTTAAAGAGGAGCATTCTGCAGCGTTATTGTATGGTGCGCCTCCGGGATATGTCGGCTACGAAGAAGGCGGAATGTTGGTAAATAAAATCAGGCAAAATCCTTATTCGGTTGTTCTATTTGATGAAATCGAAAAAGCCCATACTTCGGTTTTTGATGTTTTTCTTCAGATTATGGATGAAGGTAAAATTCACGATAAATTAGGTAAAGAAGGTGATTTCAGTAATTCATTGGTATTGTTCACCTCAAATATTGGAAGTGAGGAAATCGTAAAACATTTTGAGAAAAATGAAATTCCGACTTCTAAAAATTTAATGAAAATAATGACGGATTCGGGAAGATTCAGACCAGAGTTTTTGGCTAGAATTACTGAGATTATTCCGTTTGCGCCAATCAATGAAAATATGGCGGAGAAGATTTTCAGTATCCAGTTAAAATCATTGAGAAAAGCTTTAACGCGATTGGGAATTGATTTCAATATCAGCGACGAAGCAATCAAAAACCTGGCGTTGAATGGATTCAGTTCAAAATATGGTGCTCGTCAAATTTCAGGCGTCATCAGAGCGCAATTGGCGAGACCGATTTCCAAAAAAATTGTAAGAGAAGAGGTAAAAGCAGGAGAAACGATCAATGTAAGCTGGAACAATGAGAAGAAAGATTTGGATTGGATGATATCTTAAAACAATAATCAAATTATAAGAATGAAATATTACACCATTTTATTTTTAACCATTTTATTTTCAAAATCTTTAGCCCAAGGTTTAACAGCTACAGACACGTCTGAACAAAGTGTAAAAAGATATCAAAATGTGATCAGAAGTAATAAGCAGTTGGTAGATTTTATAGAATATACCTTCGTTAAAAAAGGCATTCCAAGACATCTGAAAAACCTGGCGGTAATAGAGTCCGGATTGGATCACACGCAGGTTTCTCACGCTGGCGCAAAAGGTTTATGGCAGTTTATGTCCGCTCACGCCAACGGTTATGGTTTGTCGGACGATAACAGAAGCGATATGTACAAGAGTACGAAAACGGCGGCAATTTCTCTGAAAAATCTCTACAGAAAATACGGCAATTGGATCACTGTGGTTGCAGCTTACAATTGTGGCGAAGGTAACATCCAAAAGGCTATGGATAAAGCAGGTTCGAGAGTATATACCGATTTTGCACAATATCTTCCATCAGAAACTCAGAATCATGTTAAAAAATACCTTAATGCAGGTTACGCAACCGGAGAATTGGAGCATATTTTAAATGATTACAGAAATTTCACAACGAGCCGACAAGCTTTAACGCCATTTAAATCAGATTTTTCAAGTTCTCAGGCGAATTTAGCAGAGACCAAATTAAACGGTGCTTTTGACATTAATGAAATTGCTGAATGGCTAGATATTAACAAAGAAGATATTTTAGCTTGGAATCCCAAATTAGAAAAAGATTTAAATGAAAAAGGTGAGAGCAATTTCTATTTGCCAAAAGATCTGATGGTGAATTTCTTGTTAAATAAAAATGAAATTCTGAAAAATTCTCTGACGAATTAATCTAAAAACTAAACCAATGGAAAGCCAGAATTATAAAATCCCTTTCAATCCTTCAAGTTTGATGATCAGCAACGGTCAAATCGAAACCTGTGATATGGCAGAAAGTATCGCTCAGAATATTATGCTGTTGATTGTCACCAAAAAAGGCGAGAACAGATACGACGAAAACTACGGAAACGATGTCTGGAATGTGGAATTTGATAATGGTGTAACACCTTCAATGTGGGAAAATCTTTTCGTGACGAGTTTGCAAAGACAAATCGCAGAATACGAACCGAGAATTGTGAATGCAGTTGTTCAGGCGCATATCAATTATGTGGAGCACAGCTATGAAACACGCGGTTTCAGCGAAGTGAAGAAAAAGGTTAAAGTAGGAATCAACGCAAAAATGGAAGCCACAGGCGAGCGTTTCAATTTTTCTACCGAGTTGTTTCTAAGTCCAATGTCCATAGATTAAATATTAGAAGTATGAGTTTTGATCAACAACAGACTTTTTCTAAGGAAGTCATAAAAGCGAGAATGCTTCAAAATGCGACCAAACTTTGGGGTTTGAAAAGCATTCAGTCTTTGGATCCGTTTGTGAAACTGCTGATTGATGCCTTCAGTACAGAAGTTTTTAAAGCTAATAACGAAATCCAGAGTATCAACGGAAGAATTTTGGAACGACTTGCAAAACTGCTGACGCCAACGAATTATACGCATCCTACGCCATCTCACGCCATTGCTTTTTGTATGCCGGAAGAAGACACGGAAATCCTGATGGAACATTCGGAGTTTTTCTTTAAGAAGCATTTGAATTCTTTCAGAAAAGCACAATCTGATAAACAAGTAGAGATTCCTTTCACTCCTGTGGATAATATTGATTTGATTAAGGCTCAAAATATCCTGATGGTGGCTGGGAATACGGTGTATCATATTGATGAACAGCTGAATAAAATCCCGATTAAAAGAATCTTTCAGGATGTTTCGGAGTACAGAAATATTATGATTGGAATCGATCTGAGCCATTATGAATCAGAAATTTTCCCGGAAAAATTCAGTCTGTACTGCTCCAATCCAACTTATGAAAAAGTGGATTTCATTTATAGACTTTTGCCTCATATCAAAGTTTTTCATAATAATATTCCGTTGGAGGTTTCTGCCGGGATCAATTATAATAAAACGATTGAAGATGAAGGTTATGAGGGGATTTTTGAAGAACAATCCATTCGATATAAAATAAAAGAAGATGTCAAAAATCTTTACAATCACAAATTCATAGAAATTGGTGGCTTATATCAATCACTTTTAAAGAGAATTACGCCGGGATTACCCGAAAGTATAGAAGATGGAAGTTCGGTTTTGGATCCATTCAGAAATAAAAAAATCCTTTGGCTGAAGATGGAATTCCCACCGCAATTCACGTCTGAGATTTTGGAGAATTTTTCCTTTGTGATGAATGCTTTTCCTGTCTATAATCGTGGCTGGAAAAAGACGGAGTACAATCTGGATATTATGGGAAATAACATCCCGATGGAAACCAGTGAAGAAGAATTTTTCCTTTATGTGGAGGAAGTTGTAGATGGTCTTGGAAAAAGATATTCCGAAATTCCTTTTACGCCTAACGACGAGATTGAGAAGGGGCTTTTCACCGTTAGAAAAGGCGGAATGGAACGTTTCACCAGCCGAAATGCCACAGATCTGATGTCCCACGTGATGGAACTGTTGCGAGATGAGGTCGCCGCTTTTGCTATCATCAACCGAGATAAAGTGAAAGATGTTTTGGGCGAAATTTCTGATAAAATGAAAGGTCTGATGAAAAAAGTGGAGCAGGCCAACAAAGAATTGAAAGAAGATGTGAATTACGTCATCATCGAGCCTTTAGAAAATTCTTCTCACACTTATGCCTCGTTTTGGGTTTCTCACGCTGCGTTGGCTAACAGCATTCGTCCTGGAACAGATCTGACTTCTCAGAAAAAATTTCAGGTAATTACTTTAATTACCGAGACAACGGGCGGTGCAGAGGAGAAAAAGCAATCAGATACAATTCTGGCTTACAAATATGCGTTGACTACACGAGATAAAATTATTTCTGCAGAAGATGTGAAAAATTACTGTAAAATGATGCTGAACAGCGAACTGAAAAATGTTATTGTCAAACGTGGAACAATGATCAGCGACAAACCTCGGGAAGGTTTCATCAGAACTGTAGATGTGGAAATCACGCCTTTAAATTATTCTTTTTACGGAAGAAAATATTGGGATAATCTGGCGAATGTCCTTAAAAATAATATTAAAGCAAAAGCTATAGATGGCGTAGAATATCGGGTGATGATTGTGGAAGAAGCAATGCATTTGGAAATATAAAAACTAATCTATGACCAACGAAACTCAACATATTTCCGAACTGAAATACAACAAACTCGGCACCGATTTTAAGATAGAATCGGTTGCTGCCAATTTGCTGAAATATTACAACAACAGTTCGAGTATTTTCGTCAGAAGAGTGGGGATCAATGACCGTCCTTATCTCAAGGATATCAAGAATATTTATTCCACTTATTATGGTCTTGACAATGAGACGATCATAATGGAAACTTACCGGGAAAGTATTTACGACTATCTTCCGGAAGGTCTGTTTCATCCGCCTTCGTTGGGAAGCGCTTCCAGTAGAGGCGTGGAAAGTGTTGTGAAAGCGATTAGAAAACAAAAAGAAGTTGAAGAGAATGCCAGGAATTTCTTCCAGCCTTTTGAGCAGGAGTTTTTCTACACAGAGGTTTCTGCGCTTCTAAAAGAGACCGAATTCGATATTGCGGATAAATCCGATACTTTGATTCAGACGTTTACAGAACTTTGGCCGATTCTGGAGAAAGTGGATCTGGAAACAGCGAAAGTCTTTTTCTATATCCTTCCTTTTTTGCACGAGGTGAGAGGAAACAAATGTTGGATTGAAAGATTTCTTACTGCTTTTCTCAATGTAAAAGTCGAAATCAATTTTGTACCGAATGTCATTAATAATAACGAAGATGAATTAGGAATGTCGTCTTTGGGAAGTGCAAAATTGGGAATTACTTTGATTCCGAACGGAAAACATATGGATGGAGAAAGAAACTGGCAGATCATAGTTGGTTCTATTCCGTATAATCAGATTCATAAATATGTTCCAGGCACTGCTTTTCGGGAGTTACTACAAAATATTTATGACTATTTTATTCCTATCAATGTGAAAATTGAAGAAAAATTTGTTACTGAAAAAAGAGATGATTCATTTATTATAAATGCAACAGAAAACACCAATCGATTGGGATTTTCAACGTATATTTAATAAATTTAAAATTATAAAAAACAAAAAACTAATATGGAAGTAGGATCTGTTAAAGAGATTTTTTTAAGATATCTTCTGATGCCATTGATTGCAGGGATTATGGTCTTCATTCTTGCAATGATTCGCAAAAGTCAACCTGCCATCAAGGTCAAACATATCATTCTATATGTTTTGATTGCAGGATTATGTCTCTCTTTGCCTGGTTTTTTGGGATTTTCTGGTAATCTTTTTAATCCTTATTGGTATCTTTTTTCACAAGTGATTTATCTTGGATTAGGAATTTTTCATGTTAATTTATTACACCATTATTTTAGAAAACATATTGATAAACTTTGGAAAAGCATACTTTTTGAAAGTATTTTGAGTATTACCTGTATTCTTTTTGGAGGCTTTCTTTTTACATTGTTTTTCAAGTGGATGAGCAAAGATCTCGGTAATGAATATATGGCTGCAACGAGCCTTTTGATTTTCATTGTTCCTTTGGTTTTTTACTATTGTTATGTTCAGTTTGTGAGCATTCCATTTGATATTTATAAAACCTGGAGATTTGATCCGGATCAGAAACCTCACAACTTTCAAGGTGTTGATTTTGATAAATTGATGGTTCTGAATGTTGAATTAAGCAAAAACTCAGAAGATCAGCAGAGATTCATTGTAAAAGCCAAAACACTTCCTACGGGAATCACTTTTGGAGATTGGTTTTACCGTGTGGTGGATGATTATAATTATAAAAATCCGGCAACAACAATCAAATTATTGGATGCCAATGGCGAACCTTTCTACTGGATTTTCTACATCAAAAAATCATTTTTCAGCTTTAGAAAATACATCGATTTTGAACAGGATATTTTAAATAATAAAATTACCGAAAACCAAACTATCATCTGTAAAAGAGTCATCAGACATCAGGAAGAAGGTAATATTGCCAACCAAATAACGACAACATTATGATACAGCCAATTAAACATTATGCCGTAAACTGGGTAGACGGAATGAAGATTTCTAAAGATCATCTTGTGCAGCAGGAAGATTTTATGATAGATTCTATCCGGGATTCTAATTCTTTACAAGTCAATTCGTACAATTTTGGATTGCTTCCGATTTCTGAAAAATTTGGAGACAAAACAATTTATGAACTTCAAAGCACAGCAACCAATGATGCGCAGCTGACTATCAAAAAATGTACGGCTGTAACGCTTGCAGGTTACAGAATCGAGTTGTTTGATTACAAAGTTAACATTCGGAATCTGGCAAAAAATATGTCTCAGGAGCAAGAAGATTTGGATGGAGAATATTACATTCTGGCTTCGGTGAATCCTTTTGATCACGTTTCTTTTGGAGATATTGATGCAGAAGAAATCCCACCAAGGCATCCTTTTACAAAACCTAATTACAGAATAGAACTGATTGATGTTTCTATTCTGAATAGCAGTTATTCCGGAGGTAATTATCTGGTTTTAGGCAAGGTTGCCATGAAATCCGGAATGGCACAAATCGATACGAATTTTATTCCGCCTTGCACCTCGATTGAGAGTCATCCGAAGTTGGTAGAATATTACAACAGTTATTCTAACTCCTTGAGTAATCTTCGTCAGTATGCGTTTAAAATTATCCAGAAAACGGCTCATAAAAATCAGAATGTGACACTGGCAGAGAATGTGAAAATGCTTTGCAAAACGATTATTTCTAATATTGGAGAAAATTATTTCCAGTTCAAGAATATCGTAACAGAACAGCCGCCAATTTTCCTGATTAATATTTTCTCAAAACTGGCGCTTCAGCTTTACAATGACACGCAGATGATTGTGCAGGCCGAGTTGGAAGAAATGCTGAATTACAGCTTGGAATGGAGCGAAATTACACCACATTCATTATTGAATCAATTGACGGTTTCTGCAGAAATCAATTACGATCATCATAATACAGGCGAATATTTTTACAATATCAATCAAATGCTGAAAAGTCTGGAGTCCATTTTTGGAAAACTAAGCGAGCTGGATTACATTGGTCAGAGAAAAGAAAACATCATTGTGAACGAACAGGAGATTAAATCTAACGATGATCCGAAAAAGGGTTGGAGTGTCATTAATTAACGGAACTTCGGTCAAAAATTCAATTTAAAATCACCGATCCCAAGGCCAAAATCTTTGGGATTTTTAAAAGTCGTAGAATTACTACACTTTTCAAAATAATGAGTAGGATTGATTATCAATCAAATTATGTTTTTTAATTTTAATAATCGCAAGAGGTTGTGTTAAGGAATGGTTTCAGAAGATAGTTATATTAAGTTAAAAATCAGTGGAATATTAGATTTGGAGGTCTTGTCAAAAGAATATCAGATTGCCAAAGAAGAGATTATCAAATTTCATAATCAGCACTGCGAGATAGGAGAGATTTTACCTTTACACTTGCCGAAATATGTTCCTTTTCTTTATTTGCCGAAGAAGAATTTTGAGAACAGAAATTCAGAATTTGTAAAGACCAATGATTTGCAATATCCGACAGGAATCAGTGAAAAAAAATATGGCGTTGTCATAAAATACCTTCACAAAAATTTACAGATTCATTTCGAGGTTGATGTTAAACGAAATGGATATTTGATTGAAATTAATAAAGGAAAAAATTATATCAATAATACGGAAGTTGAAAACATTATTGAGAAATTATTTGAAAAGTCAGAACAAGCAATTTATCCATTAAAAATTACGGTTGATAAAAAAGGTAACTTTTCTAAAATTGAAAATGAAAAGGAAATCCAGGAAAGGTGGGAACAAGAATATCTCCCAAAATTGAAGGAATATTATGTTGGAGAAACTGCTGAAGAAATTCTTAACAATATGGATCAGACCTTTAGAAACTTCAAGTCAAAACAAACTTATTTTTCTCAAAGTGTTTTCTATAAACTTTTTTTTCTTCCGGTTTATCAGATGTATTCTGGTTACAGTAAAGAAGATGTTTTTAGTTTTCATTTTGCTAATATTCAGAATGATATAGCTTATGATGTTAAATATACTTTAGATAAAGAATATACGAGAGGAAATAAAATAGCCTTACGGATTTCAGGACTCGAAAAAGATAATTTTTTAATTGAAAAATCAGAAAAAGGAAACGTGAATTGGTTATACAGGTTCCAAAAAGATTCACATGAATTATTTTCTGTAACAGGTCTGGTTTCCACTTTTGACAATGGAAAAGAACTAAACATTGAAGTACAGATATTTGAAATTTAACATTTTGAATTAATTAAAAATAAGTACCAAAAAACAATATTATGAGTGAGAAACATCTGGTTTGCCAAGGCGCTCTTTGTCGCTGCAACTTCGGGACAGCTCCTGATAAATTGAAAGTCTTAACTCAAAGCAAACGTTACATCAACGATAAAGGTGGTGGTCAAAAACTGATGGCTACCAACAAAGATATTAACAAAACTTTCGAGAAAAACATGTTTGGAAACTGTTCTAAACTCAATAATAATCCGTGCCAGGTTACGGTGACACAATGGAGTGGTTTTTATGAAAAAATCACATTGGAAGAAAATAGTGGCAAAGCATTATTGGAAAGCAGCAAGGCTACTTGTCCCATCGGAAGTACAGATTGTATAACGATTATCAACCACGGACAAACGGCTGAAGTTTCTCAGCAAAACGTGAAAAATGCAGATAAGGAAGTTTTGATGGAGTTATTTCCATTTACAAGTGTTGGAAAGTACATTAGGAAAACAGATCAGTTAGAATTTTAAAATCAGTAAAAATGGGACAGAAGACTTTAACTGCAATTGTTTTAAAACCAGAAAATGCTGATTTTGATGAGCAGTATCGTGCACTTACGACCCAGGAAGGTCAGGGATTTACTATTGGGATTAAGGAATATATTGATGGTAAAAAAGAGATCGATGACAAAATTGCAGGTCTGGAAAATGAAAAAAGAAATATCGATACTGAACTCCAAAATGAAGAGAAAAAGCTTTATGAACAGGCTCAGCAGAGATTTAAAGAAGGCGGAAAGTGGATACAGGCAGAATCCCATAATGGTGAACAAGTAAGTCATGCTCAGGTAAGTTTGAATGAAAATGTAAAAGCCGCAAGAAATAGAGCGGAAAGACTTAAAAAAGCAAAAGATAATCAGCTGGAGGCTTTAAAAAATGAACTGAAAGAGTTTGATAAGGATTATGCGTCTGTTGTCTGGGCTTGGAATATTGCTCTTACAAGAAGTAGTAAACCTAATGATAGAAATGAAGTTATCAAAGAAGGCACGAAAGAAGTCAGTTTAGTTCTGGGACAACATTTGTATGGTGGTGGCTTTGCATGGATCGAGCCTTTCTTCGCGAGTTCTAAACCAACGGGAAGCACAAAAAGTGGCTTATTCATTCATACAGCAGGTGCTTCTATGGAAATTATAACCGCAGAATGGTATGGTTTTGATAAAGACAATAAGCCGGTGAAAATTGGCAAACCGGTTGCACCTGGATCTAAAGTCCAATTGCACATCTATACCAAAAGTATGTATGGCCACAATATCAGAGTCGAACTAAAATCCAATGGCAAAACCCTCAAAGCCAATACGTATGGAACTTCAGTTGTCATTAATCCAAATAAAAAAGACAAAGATCCGGATACTGAATACGGCATTACAGATTCCAAAGATCTTTTTTTGACCGAAGTAGAAATTCACGATTATTCTGATCCAAAAAGCGTTCAGCCGCCATCAGGAACACAGACTGGAACTATGGTGGGTTCTGATGGCAATGATCCTCCTATCCCGAATGTTCAAAAAGCATTGTTAGAAGTTTATATCGATCCGGCCTGGTGCGCTGGTCAAACACAAATTCTCATTAAACCTACCATTCATTTTAGCAATCAAAAACAAGATTTGAATGTTGGTCTAACGGTTAATTGCAGAGCGGCGGTGGATGTAAAAATTCCCGATACAGGTAATATGCCTGTGTTTGTAGATAAAGTCGAAACCAATGTTCAGTCATTTCATCCTTGTGGCTATTCCAAATTTGAGATTAATGATGGTTCACGCACTGTTGATTTGCTGGGAGAAAAATCTCTTCCTCCTCTTAATCTTTTCGAATTGGTTGCCGGACCGGAAAATAATACACAGGATATTACTATTGATCTGGATACAGATACCACGGAATGCTCATTTGACGGTTCTGAGAATGATCACGAAAAACATGCTTTATCGCTAATCGAATATCCTGAAAAGGAAGTTGAAAAGGATGTTAAAAAAGAGGAGGAAAAAAGCAGTACTTCCAGAGATCATAAGGTTAAAATTCAAATTGGAGATAAGACCAATGTAAGCCATGAGCAACTTATAGCTTTTAGTGGAAAACTTGAAAAGTATACAGCAGACGGCGATGATAAACAATTAAAGTTTAAAGCCCGTTATATCTATAATTATGCGCCTATTAATCTGATGGGTGTTGCTGTACATCCAATCTTTCGATATTTTTGGTTAGGCAATGGTGTTCCTACGAATACTTACATGGTAAAAACAAACACTTGCCGTTACCAACAGAATGTAGCTGTCAAAACTTACCCCGATGTTGCGTGGAGTTTAAAATTATCTTACACCAATACCACTATTGAAAAGGAGCTTTGGGGAAACCAAAGATATGCGAATACAAGAGCAGCAAGATTCCAAAGAAAACCTCAAAAATGGGTTGCTGCCGGGGAAGATAGAAGCATTGGTATTTCTCTCGGTGCGAAGTGGGATAAAGATAATGAGTTTGATGCTACAGCAGATATCACCAAACAAATAAAAGCGCTTTGTGAAAAATTTGGCGCTCTTGGAAAATTTGTAAATTCGGTGTTTCTTGGTCAAGAAAATAGAAATAACAGCAGTCAGGGGCAGCCAACTGCAGAAAACAGGGCAGCACTGGAGAGTGTTGCAGCGCAAAATAAAGCAAGAGAAGATCGTGAACTGGCACAGACCAGAGATTACCTCAATAATGCCAGAAGACGTCACAGTACTGCTGTCACAGATAGAGACAGGCAGAGTGCCCAAAGAGATATTGATAATCTGCAACGCAGAATGGATCGCCAATCTGAAGAGTATAAGCGTAAATTAACACGATCTATCGCCTCTGTCAGTATCCAGTGGCCGCAGATAGAAGCTCAGTTTGAGTGGAGTCTGGAAAACATAGATCAGGTTGGTCCATATCATAATCAGGTCGGCGTTATTCTGCAAGGTGTTTTGGAATTGTCACCATTGATTGGGATTACCGCCACCTTAGATTTTCTTGCATTGGCACAGCGTGCGCATCCTGTTGCATTAGCTGTTATTGCTGCTGCGGATATCACGATGGCCCTTATTGGAGATGGAAGCAAAATTACCTGTGAGCTGAGTGCATCAGGAAAGTTTGGAGGAAAGCTGCAAGGTTTTCTCAATACAAAAACCGGAGAAAACAGTTTTAATAAAGATGACAGAAATGCCAATGACAAACAGGTTGCAGAACTAAAATGTGATTTGGAATTCAAATTGGAAATTTCTATTAAAATTAAAATCGAAAAGAAAAAGTTATTTGTAAAAGTAACGCTCACAGGAGATTTAGGAGCAGAAGCGGTAGCGAAATGGGAAGGTAAAGCACCTCTTGACGCTGATGATTTCGGTTGGTATCTCGCTCCTGAATTGACTTTTGAAGGTTTGGAAGTAAAAGCTTATGCCAATTTTGAAGGACAAATCGGAGACAAAGATGATACTTGGGGATCTGCAAAATCCACCAATGAATTTACCTGGCAAGCAATAGATGCCTGGAAGGAACCAAAAAAATGGGGAAAATTCTATTTTTCCAAAAAAGATTGAAAATTTAAAAAATATGATTAAGTATTTTATTGTCATAATCAGTTTAATAGGTCTGCAGAGTTGTGGTCAAAACAAGGAAACTATGGATGCAAAAGGAACAGAAAATTTAGGAAATTTATATAAAGAGGTTAAATTCCAAAATGATAAAATCAATTATCACGCAGATATTTTTATTGGTGGATGTAATTATGAGATTTTGATCAATGATTTTCCTGTAGATTCTTATTACGGACCAGGAAATGGCGCCATGAATACCAGTATTCCCATCAATACGGCCATTCTTGATAAAGGCGAGCAAACGTGGAAAATCAGAGTTTATCCGGTGCACGATAGTAAGGAAGTCAATGGTGTTTCAACTATGGTTCCGAGACCGGCAATACAGGATGGTGCAAGAGTGGAAATCAAAATCGAAGGTTTTAAATTTTCTGATAATGGTAATATCGAAAAGAGTTTCGGAAGGATTGTTGATTTTAAAGCACCTACAAAAAAGGATGAAAATTCCGGGAAAAATATTCTCGCAGATGAAGGTAAACCTTATGTAGAATATACAGGGAAATTTACAACTGATACGCCATACACTCTGGAAGGCTGGAAAAATGGACAAGATCTTACAAAATTGGATGCTTCTGTTCTGCAGCAAAAATTAATTAAAGAATATGAAAAGTTCCGTCAATGGATCAAAGAGGATAACATGGATGCAATTGCCAATGCGACATTGAAAGAGAAAAAAGAATATGCACAGGCTCTTTTCTTTGATGAGAAAGATAACAAAGCTTTAGTGCAAAGTTTTGAAAAGGGCTGGGGACAAAAAGGTCTGACGATGTATCCGCTTGAAAATTACAAAATGAAATTCTATGGTGACGGAAAATTAGTAACTCTGGAAAGAACGGATCACGTGGGAGATCCTGCTCTGGCAGGCTGGTATATGAATGAAAATGACCAACGTAAAATGAAAACTTTTACACTATATTTTCAAATTCCAAAAGGGAAGACTGAGTTAGAAGTGATTCGTTAATTAATTAGAATTCATCGAAATATAAACAGAACAACATGTAGAGAAAGATGTGGATTTTGCTGTATATAAAGAAAAGCATTATCAAAAATAATTGATCATTTCTTTAAATGATTATATCAATATTTTGCCAAACCAGAAGCTGTCAAATCCTGAATTTTAGGTAAAGTTTTTGGCGTAAATTTCTCTCGAACCTTGTATTTTTTATTTGGTCCAAAGTCCTGATCATAAACCACTTTAGTTCCTTTCAATAAGTCGATTTCGGTTTCCGTAGTTGTTTCTCTTCCATCCGAACTAATTCTCGAAATGTTGGTCAATTCAAAATTACCATTATTAAATCGGAAAATATAGCGGCTTTTCAACTCGTTAATATCTGTCAGTAAGGTCAATTTTCCATTTTCAACAAAAATATCAGGTATTCGGAAGTTCTTTTTCATTCCATATTTTTCCGCATCATATTGCTTTTCAAGGATTTTGGTGCTGGAAACTGCTAATTTGAGTTGCTTACTCTTGGGTTGTGACAAGAATATCTGCAATCTAAAAGATCGGATTTCTGCAGTATTATCTGTTGCGACAATTATTTTATCAGCAATCTTGTCTTTATTTAAATCGCCTTCCTCGCTACTCGTAATTTCCGAGAAGTTATCCTTATACTTTTTATTCTGAGAGACAAATCTGGTATTCGCAGAAATTAAAATTAAAAAGATAAACAGAGATAGTTTTTTCATGTTTTTAAAATTATGCTGATAATTTACTTTGTGAGTGGATACTTTTTTTTAAATAATAGCGAGAATTAAATTCTATGCCTTAAACGGATTATCGAGTAATGCAAGCGGAATGAGAGTTATAGAAAGAAAGAACCACACCAAAAACATGGTTCCTAAAAAAACAACACATCTGGTGAGCCATAAAGCCCATTTTGTTTTAATCTTTGATATGGGAATATTTAGGATAACAAATATGATTGAAGTAGGAATACAAACAATTAAAGCATAATCCTTGATTATTTTTGCGATCACCTTTATAGTGATAGAATCTGAAGGACTGCTTAAAAGTAATATGAAACAAGTCGTAAAAAATAAAACAGAGAAACAAAATGTTATCAACAATTGAAGTAGAATCGACGGTGTTTTTTTCATAATTATGATTTAATATATCGAGCGCTTTTTGGAGAACTCATAGCCTCTTTAAGGCCCTTTTCTACATCTTTCCAAAATTGAGTATGGCTTAAACTGTGAGATGTTTTTGCCAAATAAACAATTGAACCTGGCTTCTTGTCAAGATCGGTAATGTCTTTGTCCTCTTCAGCTACCAGATTTGCATTGTATTTAGTCACTAATGCCGAGTAAATTTCCAATTTTTTTCGCAATAATGTTAATTCTGTGTCCAATTCACCAAAAACTGCAATTTCTGACCAATAAGCGATTTTGACATAGAAAGCAAAGTCACTTGGGTTTATAAACTGACTGAATAACCGCATCAACAGATCTTCGAGATTATTACTGTGAACGGCATTTTGAGCACCTTTCAAAAAAGTATCAAACTGAGTTTTCTTATGTTTGGTGTTGTAAATATCTTTGTCAAAAATCGGCACATTTTGAACCGGCACTGCTTTAGCCTGCTTTATAGGATTCCAGGCTGTAACATCGATACTGTCTGTCAGTCCACGGCCTTCTGCAAAAATATTAGATAACAATCCCAAAATATAACTGTCTTTAGGACCGGTTTTTATATCGAAAAGAATATTCAGCGTTTTTAAACCCTGTGTTAGATTTAGATTTTTTATAAAGCCAGCTTTGTCATAGCTGTTGGAGGCTGATGTATAATTTTTATATACATCATAAGTCCATTGCTGGAAATTTTTCAGAACATTAATAAATGACGCTTTTTCATTTTGCAGGCTGGAATTGATAATTTTAATAGAATTGAGATATATGATCAGCTCCTGAATGATCAGATTAAGTCCCAAAGCACCTTTTGCCATTTCTTTCCTTGCGGCAGCTGCTTTTTTGGAAATATCCTGCCAAATCAAGCTCTTGAAATAGGTTGTAATCACATCTTTATTGACACTTTTGAGCGTATTGATTCCCAAGGAAAATTTATCTCTTTCAAAAGCTTTTAATAATCCTTCTAAGTTAACTAAACTAAAGTTCGCAATGAGTTGTTGTGTTAAATCGTAAGAATTATGAACATTGATTATTTTACAGTCTTTGTGCAATTTCCCATGATTTAGTTGATGTTTTTTCTGGAAGAATGGTGTGGACAGATAGGTAATACTTTTAATTTTCCAATTTTTCGGAAATGAGGTTACCTTACGAGACTTCAAAAACTCAGATTTTGCAATCATCTCTTTATTGGTAATCAATTCTGTAAATTGATTGATGACATTGCCACCGTGCGAATGTCCAACGAGGTGCAAGCTCACTTCCTGATTTTCTTTAAATCTATAAACACGTGACAGCAGTTCCATCAGCCTTTCTGCAGCGTGATTTCTCTCCTTGGTATCGTTATCACCAGACCAGCTAAAAAATTTTCCCTCGATATATAAGTTTTGAAACTGAGGACCCAACTCTTTCAGTTTTGCCCAAAAATTATCTTTGCTTACATTATTTTTCTCATCTTTTCCTTGCCAATAATCTGTATTGGCTTCATGTTTTTTGCCCGCAATATTAATTGGATCTGTAGTTCCTGCAACAAACATCAGGACATCATATACTTTATCATTGGTTTTGGGTGGTGTTTTGGGAGAACCCCAATACAGACCCTTTTCCGCGCCTTCTTCGGTAACAGTTCGCGTTGCATTCGTAACAATGTTTTCGTTAGAATACATACTGTGACCTTTTTCAGATATTTTGGTATAACTGCCTTTTACGATTCTGGTTCTGCTCATTTTGGTTTGCCTTAATATTGAAATCAAATTATTTTATGAAAATAATGTCGTAATTTTTTCATTCTAAAACTATCAACTGTCTTCAAAATCCGAATAATCTGTCACATTATCTGTTTCGAAATTCAAAAAAAAGAATTTGCTATTATTACGATGCACTTTGGATTCATTCTTCCGTCATTTAAAAAAAACTGGCCTGTTTGAAATGATCATTTATCTGGCCAAAGGATTAATGTAATATTCTTCCGATTTTAATTCTTTTCCGTCTCTTCCGTCCAACAAGACTTTCCTGAATAATGATTTTTCCATATCAGCCGATTTTTTACCAGTGTTCCATTGCAGTTCGTAAATATAGCTGCCATAAGTTTTAGAATAAAATCTAGAAAGCTTTCCGGATTTTGTAAAATCTATGTTGTTTTTCTTACCGTATTTTAAAACTTCATCCAGAGAGAATTGAAAATTTTTATCCTTGTCCTCAGTCTTGACCAACTTTTCATCTTTATAGTATGACCATTTTCCTATCTCCATATTATCTGCAAAATAGTGGGTTACAGAGAGCAGAAATCCATCTTTATCATAGGTTTGAAAAGTTTCGAACCTGTTATTGCTGATCAATTGTTCTACATAATTTTCGACAATACTTTTATCATATTTTTCTTCGATAAAACCTTCTTTGATGGTGTGATATTGCTTCACATAGGTTGCTTCGTCTTTCTGATAACCCTCATAATCCGGATTCTTTTTCAGGTTAGCTTCATATTTAGCAATGTCAAAACGAGGAAGTTGCATCTTGTTATCCATTTGTTTGTTATATTGTCCTGTAATATTTCTTTTTTCTGTTTTAAAATCATTGCAATTAACCAGGAAAAGAATAATTAAAAACAGATTAATTGCTAAATTTTGCTTTTTAAAATATCCCATTGCCATTTATATGTTTGTTTTGCCTTGATATTGGTATCGGAAATATAATAATCCATAATATTATCGGTATTATACTTTTTAAATGTTAACGGACTTTGATTATCAAATGTGTGATATAATCCAATGGCGTGGAGCAATTCGTGTGTTGCAGTAGTCTTGACAGCTTCAAATGGATTTCCGGTTGTTGTTGCAATATTTTTTAGATCTAAAATATAAACTGTTTTTGACGGGATATTCTCAGCCTCACCTAGCAAATACTGACCGTCTGGAAGCTGGATGACTTCTGCGATAAAATAGACTTTGTAAAAACTGTCATATTGATTTCCCACAACTTTACCATCTGGGAATTTAGCACTGCTGAGCTTGGCATCAAGATATTGATGAATTCCCGAGCCGCTTTGTAGTTTCGGAATAAAATGGCTGTCCTTGGTCAGATCCATGTTAATACTTTTTATATCCACATTGATGTAGGCTTGCCTCAGATATTTTATTAATCGCTCCTTTTCGCCAGTGGTAATTCCATTTTTAATTTTTCCCGGACCGGAAGATGATTTGACAGAAACAAATAAAACTTTTCCGTGTTTCTGATGAGCCGCATCATTAGCGAGAATTTTCATTCTTCCACAAACCTTATCATCAGCCAAAACTTCAATGGTTTGATCTGTACCGAAAGAATTGATACAGGTAATTTGCAAATAATTATCCAGCGTATACTTTCCTTTTTTAATTGAGATTTCCTCTTTATTAAATTTAAAATATTCCTTCGTATCCTGTGGTTTTTTCAGATGTTTGATAGTTAGTTTTTTAGGTAATTCTTCAATTTCGATTTTTAGAGTAATCTTATGCGAATCTCCTTTGTACATCGTCATATACGGAATCGGATACAGATATGGATTGCCGTTAATTTTAGGTTTCCAAGGGATGGTCATATTGCCAAATTTATTTAGTAGACTTTGATATTCCTTACTGTCTTTAAAGAAAACACCGTTATAATAAATTTGCTCCAATAATTTTGTCGATGGATTGCGGTAATTGCCAATAATAGATTTGTACCATTTTTTATCCCCACTTACCCCTGTGTCTCCTAATCTCACCCAGTCAAAACCAAATTCGCCGTTCCAATTAGCATGTGGTCTGAATTCTACCAAACATTTTGATTGGATTTCACCCTCTTTTGGTTTTTCAGGTTCGCCATAGCTGATGCCTTTTTCAGAACCTTTTTCAGTCACAGTTTTTGTCGCATTCGTAATGATGCTTTCATTAGAATACATACTGTGTCCTTTCAGAGATGCTTTGGTGTATTTTCCTTTGACGATTCTGGTTCTGCTCATTTCTAATTGGCTTTAGATTTCTCTCCGCTGTTATTCTGAACTTCTTTTTGTGCGTGCTTATGGATAGACTCGTTGGATTGGATATTCATAGATTTCTCACTCACTTCCGTTCTTTCCATTTTGGTTTCGCTGTGAACATCGCCGTCTATCATTTCCGTTAATTTTCCGGTAATGAACATACTGGCGTCTCCGGCAACTGATGTCAGTTTCATGGCGCCAATAGTTTGGGTTGAATTCATTCCTACACTCTGGGTACTATTCATTCCAATACTTTCTGTCGCATTCATTCCGACTGTAGTCGTCATACTTTCGGTAACATTTATGGTCATATTTTTACAGTTGAGCGTCATCGTTTCTGGTGCTGTGATGTTGATGTTGCTACCTGTTGTATCAAGATGAATTTCATTCCCACTTTTATCAGTAATGATAATGCTTTCATCTTCTGTAAAAACCACTTTGTGACCGCTTCTGGTCATAATAGATTTGACACGGTTGTCAGCGCCGCCACCAAGTCCGATTCCGCCGTGAAACATTCCGCCCATTACAAAAGGTCTGTCCGGATGATTATGTACAAATCCTACCATCACCTGATCGCCAACTTCCGGAATAGCAACATAACCTCTGTTTTGAGTGATTTGATCGGTTCCACCTGCGTCGGGGCTCATCATGCGTATGAAATTTGTGCTGTCGTGAAGTTGCCAGTCAAATTTTACCGTGACTCTACCTTGACCTTGCGGATCTGTATTGCTGATAACTGTTGCGATCTGTGTTTGTGCCGTTGGAACTGTAAACTCAGGTTTTGGAAGAAATCCTGTGTCGCTTGCAATAGCTTTGAAAGTTCCTTTGTAATTTCCTAAGGTATCGACGTCGTGAGAAGTTTCGATGACCATTATTCTTGTAAAATAACTGGTTTGATTGCTATCTGGTTTTCTCATTTCCAAATCAGCCACACAGCCGGGATATAAAAATGGAATCGAGATATTTCCCGTCACTGTAAAAACTTCTACAGCTTTACTTCCTGCAGCGCTTTCCTGAGAATTAATAACATCTTTGTCAGTTATAGCCTTGATAGGAGAGACCTGCAAAGATCTGGTTGTGAATATACCAGACTGATTCTGACTGTAAGCATTTTGTGCTAAGTCACTTTTATGTTTTATTGGCGTTTCTCCCGAAGTAAGTTTTGTGTTCTGACTGCTGTTGTAACCATAGAATTCAGGTTTGGTGTGAACAGCTTTTAACTCAACCCGGATATCGCTGACGTTGCTTCCATAAATTAATTTGAGTGGTGGATTCTGTGGCGGCAATTTACCAAAATGCAGTACTTCACCATCATAATAAAATTGCTCGCCATAAGCTTCTGCCATTCTTGCGAGATAATTGAAATGCGTTTCGTTATATTGAACGCTGAATGGAATTTCAGAAAAATCGTTCGCATCCACACGAACATCATATTTGCTGCTTCCCAAACCTTCTTTGATGAGCTGTGATGCGATTATGCTCATACTGACAGGTGATTCTCCACCAAAACTTTGGATTGTTGGTGCTGCATCCAGCAAAATAGTTGGACTGAAACCGCCTAAAACTATATTCGGTAGTCCACCTTTTTCCTGACTGAATCCAACTCTGGTAATCACACCCACAAAAGTCCTTTCCGGACTATCCTGGATGTCTTTGTATTTTTGAACAATTGTAATTCTTTTTCCTAAAAAATCCTGGCTGGATTCCAGATTGTGATTTTCCTTATTTCCTAAAGTGTCGTGAGCCAAAATCAATTCAAACTCGTGATGTTTAGCACTATTTTGTGATAAAGTGAAATGTTTGTAATGCGAAATGACCTTACCTTCAATCACAATATTGAGTTTGACGAGGCGGTTGATTCCAAAAATCTGACTCGATGATATGGAATTGGCGCTATTGTCCGGTTTGAAACTTTTTGTAGGAGTATTGGAAGTAGCCATGGGTTGTGATTTTAGTGTTTATTTTTATTGAAAATCGAATTCGAAGCTTTTATCAGATTTTTAAAATTGACAGTTTATTATCAAATAATCTCATATGGATAACAAATTCATAATGATAATCTAAAAACTACAGCAATAATGATGCAATAGTCAGTCAAATTTTTGTTAATTAATCAAAAATCCTGATGAACGAAACCAAAGTGGAATTTTCATCAGGATTATTTTTTAATTTAAAGAGAAATAATCGGATGATTATTTTGCACCTGGCCAAACGCCATCGTAAGCTGAGTTACCGTAATCGATTTTCTCTGCACTTACCACGAAACTGATGAACATATTATCCTCATTCAAAGCATCGTAATCTACTTCGTGTTGAATTACATAACCGTTTTCCCATTTCAAAGTAGTCAAAGTTCCTTCTTCGTGAGACTTGTTGAAAGTCACTTCACCGCTTGTAGGTTTGTACTTCCCGTTCAATAAACTTTCCAAAATTCCTGAATCTTCAGTTGCCTCAACAGTGATTTTGATCAATGCGTTGGAAGGGTCTGATGCAACTCTACCGGAAACATCTGTGTTTCTTGATACACCATAATTCAGTTTAAGAATTTTTTGCTCTGATCCGCCGTTGAATTTTAATACGGCTCTTGAATTGTTTGCCATGATTTCTAAATTTTAAATGTTAATATATTGTATTGTGTGTTAGTGTGTTCCTTACTTTTATTATACCAAAGATAGAACCACATTTCAAAAAATTCAATAGTAGAATTACTACACTTTTGGACAATTTTATTTGATTAAAAACATATCAATTTCAATTTATTGAGAAATCTGAGCGGGCAAAGTCTGATAATCGATTTCCATATCTTTCACTAGTAGTTTGTAGGATTGCGGATTGATGAGGTAAACAGCCGTCGAGTCTTTTTTAGACTCATCAATTTTTAAATTATAATTCGAAATAACTCTGATGGGAAACCGACTACTGTCTTTTGCGGATTTTACGATCCTGCCAGAATTGATTTTATAAATATTGACATTTTTACCTTCAAGTTCCAGATGGTTAACCAGCTCAATGGAGTCAGTTTTAATAACCATTAAACTTTTGTTCAAAGCTTCTTCTGCTGTCAATATTTTTTTCGGCTGTTCATTTCTTTCATTTTCAAATAGATCTATCGAAAAATGATCTGGTCTTTCATATTTTTTCTTGCAGGAGACAGAAAATGATAATAAAATTGTTCCGAACAAAAGATAAAATTTAGCTGTTTTCATTGCGATAGAATTTAAAATGAAAAAGGGAATTCATAACTTATTGTTGCAAATTCCCTTCGTTGTTAATTTTATTAAGGTTTTACTCCTGTTGATATTCAGCATCCCATTCGTTACCGTCATCACCTTTGTGTCCATCCAGTTTGATGACAAAACTTTTTGTCGGGAAATAAGGCGTCATTCTGATATCCAGCCAAACGCGGTCTTTATTGACTTTATCTTGTTCAAATCTTACAATTTTAAACTTCTCAATCAATTTGTCCGGCCCTTTGATGCCGTCAAGGAAGGTTACGATCTGTCTTCTCAAATCATCTTCGTTTCGTGGATTCCAATTTTCAAAAGCTCTCCTGTTAAGGAAATCGAGTAGTACTTTGGTCACATAATCGAAAACTCTTACAACAGAATAAGTCTGCAGTCCGATATTGTCTCCGGTAAATAAAGTTTTTGCAGAGAAAGCCATGATTTTCCCATACTCATTGACCATCGGAACCAATCCCATTTTTTCAAGTTGAGAGATCTCGCTTTTCTTAAGATCAAATTTCACGGCATCCACTTCATTAATATTTCCGTGTTTTTTACCGGCGGCAACCTGGGACATCAATGTTTTATAAATTTTCCCAGCCATAGAAGTCGAAGGTGGAAGATCTACATTTTCCTCTTCGCCCACTTCCTCAGCTCGTCCTCTTCCTACAAGCCAGTTGGTTGTCATAATGACATTACTTCTGTGAAGCTCGCCACCCGTCAAATTTGCTGAATGGAAAAGATCTACCACATCATCAGGTTTATCAAGATTGGCAAAATCTGTCACCAACATCACTTTGTTTTCGTTACAGATTTTAGCCCATTTCTCAACCACTTTATTGGAGCCCAAATAACCCGGAATCGCCAGAATAGAGTAGTTGTCTCTTAAATCAAGACGGTCATAATTTTGTTTGAATTCATCTGCAATGGCATCAATGAAAATCGGATTATCCAAATCTTTCATCTGCTCTAAAGAAGCGTTGACAATACTCACATTGTCTACTTTATCCAACTCCGTATTCTTGAAGAACTGAGCCATTGTTCTGTAAGATGTTTCCAAATCCCGAATGGCGCTGAGACTGTTCTTAAGATTTGACTTCAGATTTTTTTCTGCGCTGAGCGCTTTTGTTTTGCAGGCTTCAGCCATTTCATCTGCTGTGGAATTATTTTCCAAAAGTGAAATCCAGAGATTCAGTTTTTGAGCTAAATCTTTTCTTTCAGTTTCTTTATTGGTATCGTTTAAGAAGATTTCTTTACGCGCTTTTCTCGTCGGGTTCATATTAGCGATTCCGTCCACAACGGTTTCGATAAAATTAAATCCGCCAACTTTATTGAGATCGTTAATCGCTGAACCTCTTCTTTGATCTTGCTGTTGTTCTGCAGCCTGCTGATTTTGCGATGCTGCCTGTTGTCTGTTATCCATAGTTTTCGTGTTTATTGTTTTTCAAGTTCGCTTGCAACATCTTTCAAAACTTCTATCAAAGCGTCTTTGGTTTGAGGATTCTCGAGAATATTTTTAAGAATTTTATTCGTTTTCAACTGTCTCAGAATTTTATTGTACTGTTCTTGTTCTATGCTGAGTTTTTTTAGATATTCTGAGTTCTGCGTCAGATTTTTTGGGGTAAAATCTCCCAATTGCTGAAATCTGAATTCTTCATCAACATAAGTTCCGTCTTCCGTCTCATGCTGAACAGAAATAGAAGGCTGAAAATGTTTGAAAACATCATCTACCGATTTCAGACCTCTGGTAATTTCCGGAATAAAAGGTTCATCTGCTGTAAGTTGACTTACAATAAGAGATCTGTTTTCCTGAATTTCCTGGATTGCTTCGTTGGCGTCAACTTTTACTTCGTTTCCCCCAACCCCATAATTAAACATTGCCATATCATTTATTTTTTGTGATTGATTTTCTTGTTTTTTACTAAAATATTTGAGAATCTTATTGAATGAAAACATTACAGAGATTCTACAGGTGTGATGGTTGGCATAAAGAATCTGTTCAGCCAAAAAAACTTTTCACCGTTCTGATCTATGATGATCTTTGGGTTGTTTTTGTTATTTAGCAATCTGTCTGCCAATGTTTTATATTGCTTGAAATAATTTCTTACAATCTCGTTGGAAACCACTTTTGATTGTTTCCATCCACTCAGTTTGAATTTGGAGAGTGTTTCTTCCGCAGCGTTATCGAAACCTGTGCTTACTGCAACAGAATAGGCCATCGGCTGATTTTTTAATTTGGATTTATCAAATTTTGTATCGCCGGAATAATACTTTTTCAGCGTATTCAAATAAGAATTGATTGCTGAGGCTTGATTAAAATCGGCGGAAAAACTTTTCGTTTCCTGATAGATGGTCTGATAAAATGCTCTGAGTTTATCATATTCAGTTTCGGATAAAAGAATTCCTTTCTCTACTGCAGGGTAACTTTCTTTAAATTGATCAGGAAAACTTCCTCTGGTTATAAACGGATTGTTATAAGAAATTAACTGAGCTGTAATGTCCGTAGGAACAGGTGTTGGAACATCAGAAAACTGATTTTTGAAATCTGGTTTCACAATCGTTTTTGAACTTCCTACAGCGGACTTGAAATAATTGGTTAGTGATAAATTAACGGTTTTATTATAATCAATAACCTGCGCTACAAGACTGTCCAACGATTTTACAAGTAAATTACTGGAGTTGATTTCTCCTTTTCTTGGATAAAGGACAAAACCCTGCGCCATACTTGCTTTTGGATAATCTAGTGAATAGACACCACCTTCGCCCATCTTTAGATCATAATTATTCTTATCCATAATCATTTTTTGATCAACAATTCTGGATTTATCCAATTCTGCAATATTTCTTGCCGTACTGCTTAAAATATTTTCTGAAAATAATACAAAGTTGTTGTAATAATCAGAAGATCCAGATGCAGATTGGAAAAACAGCATTTTTGCACGCGCTTTGGTCAAATTTCTCATTGCCTCACTTACGCCTCCGTAACCTGAAGCTGTGGATCCCACAACGATCACAATGTTACTTTCGTCTGAGTTATTTCTTAGCAATTCTCCTGTAGTTGAAAGTGCTTCTAGCAAAGGCTGCGCTCCGCTGCCACTACAATTTACGTTGGATGTTTGAAGGTCAATAAAAGAGTTGATCTCCTCAAAATTATTGCTCAATTTAGATGATAGAACATCTTCTCCACAAGTATTATTTTTATAAAGAACTGCGCCGTATTTGATACTTTTAAAATATTTTAATTGATCTAATTTTAGCTGGATATCCTGAAAGACAGATTTAGCCAAAGCAGAATTCTGAATGTTATCTCTGCTGATATCAACTGTGAAAACGATGTTCAGATTTTTACTCCTATTCGTGATTTCTTTGAACCGATCGTAATAAACCGGTTGACCTAAAACATTATAAACGAAATTCTTACTGTAATCCAAAGCATTGGTAAAGAATCTGGCTTTATTTGAATTATCAACCATTGAAGGTGAAACTGAAACCAAATTTTCTACCGCTGTTCTGTTGCCTCCGTCAGAAAGAGGGAAATTAGTTTCTGTCAAACCTCCGTCCTGAGTTTGTTTATTGATAACCAAATTACTTTCATCGGAATAATTGAAATCCGAAGAAACTTTCAGAGCTGTTCTGTCGCCCCAATTGGCAATCATATTAGAACTGATCCATCCGTAAATATCTTTAGAAATGCTATCAACCTTCAGATTTGGAGATTTTCCTATTAATAATCTTTTATTCGCTTCTGCCTGTTTGTAAACGTAAACTAATTGACCGACTGCGATTTTTTTGTTGATCGGTTTGGTTAAATCTGGCGAAGAAAAAAGTAATGCCGAATCTCCTTTCATATATTTGGACCCATTCTTCAATACATCGGAATTATTGGGAGAAATTACTGCTTTCACATTAAAACCATTATCGCTTCTTTTCAAAGAATTGGTCCAAAGCAGCAATTGATCTTTCGGAATCCAGCCATAGGTTTTGACAGATTTTGAAGGGATTTTTTTCATCAAAGCATCAGGATTATATTCTGCCACTTTGATTAAATTCTTCGAAGTCTTTTCTTTTACGACTAATAATGGTTCCAGGAATTTTATTTCTTTAGGAGATTTTTCTTCGCCTTTATCCATAAAAACGGTATTGTTAGCGCGATCCGAAATGACAACCCACGGTTCAGAATTTTTAGGAAATCCATCATTGACCCTCACTTGATCCACGTAACCATAAAAATCCGAATCCGGCGTTTCCTGAGACGGAATCCTGACCTGGCATCCAATCAAAATAGATAGAGATCCAAAAAGATAGACAGCACTTAGGAAGTTGTTTTTCATAATTTATTTTTTTGGTTATTACTTGCTTTGCTTTACTTCTATTTTGACAACGCAATTTTGGTTGGTGTCCAAAGTTGTTTTCACTTCCTGTATAGAATTGTTTTTATCAAATTGTAAGCCTGTACAATAGTAGTAGAAGGAGTTGTTCTTATCATTGACTGTCAGCCCGATGTTATCCTTATTACATAAATAAGTGCTGAGAAGATAGTTGTAATGACTGTTGAAATTATTACCATTCGCAATCTGCTGAAGATGGTATTTGAAATCATCATTGATTTTGCTGTAGATATCAGTTACAGTGGGCGCACTTACCACTTCATCATCCAGTTCCTCATAGGCGGGTAATATTTTTATCATATGTTGAATGGGTTCATTATCTACGTCTGTGTATAATGTCACAATATAATTACCAGGATTTTTGAACGCATAAGTGGCCATTTTCTCTTTGGCATCGATGTTTCCGGTTTCACCAAATTTCCAGGTGTATATTTTTGCATCAGGAGAATCTGCGCGGAAAAATACATTTTCCAATTGCATAGCCTGACTTGGCGCATCGATTCTTGTAGTTGCTTTAATGGTGTCAACCTGTCTGGAAATTCCTCCTGAAACCAAAACAGGAAAAGACTTGGTATATTTATTATCAATAATTACTGAAACTTGATAATAGCCGGGTTTTTTGAAGAAGTGAGAACCTTTGTTTTTATCGGAATTGAATCCATCTCCAAAATCCCATTTTCTGGTTTTCCCGAATGTCGTTTTATCTTCAAAAGTCAGTGTATCGCCAACGTTGAGAGAAGTTGGATAAACCGCTGCGACAATATCGTCTGAGCTGTGGATGGCTTTTCTCTGTAACCACAAAATAATAATGGCCGCTAAAAGCAAAAGACTTATGACTGCGATAATAATATTCTTCCTGTTTTTTTGGATGTAATTCATAATTAATAGTTGTTAGTTATTTTTCATAAGTAATGCGTTATCTCTCTGCAGTTTTTGATTTTTCCGTTCCTTGAAACCGATAGAACAATCCTCAAACTGCTTGGTAAAAATTTTGATGTTTTCATTTTTTTTGCCGGCGATATTTTTGTCCTCCACATACATCTTGTAGAATTGGGCAATCTGCTTGTAAGATTCTTTTCTTGGATCTGATATATTAACCGTTTCGAAAATGTTGGCAATATCATTGATACTGTATCTGATTTCATTTTCCAAAAGTGGATTTTGATTCTCCGAAGAAACTTTTTCTATTTTATTGAACGTACTATCAACCACAGGAAGCGCAATTTTCTGACGATCATCAAATTTCACTTTCTCTTCCAAAGTCTGAATTGCCAGAATATCAGAATTGTTGAAAGGCGACTCATAACGGTATAAAATAATCACCGAAAGAAGCAGAACCGCAAAGAAGAGTAGTCCTAATAGATATAGGAAGTAATATCTTTTTTCTTTGTTGGAAAGGATAATTTTGGCTTGCATAGTTTTTAGTTTATTTTAATCTTCTCGCTATTTTACCGCCTGGCTCACTGCTTTTTAATTGGCTGTTCATTTTACCGACTTTACCGATGCACTCGTTCAGACTTCGTAAGGCATTTCTTTCTTTAGCTGTTACGTTGATGAGTTCATTTTTAAATATGGTCATCTTTCCAATGTTTTTCGTCAGCGTTGCGTACTGTTTGAATGCTTTGCTGCTGTCTGCTCCCATTATATTTCTCGTATCCTGAAGATCTTCGAGTATTGAATTTCTAAGGAAAATATCATTCTGAACTCGATCTGTATTAATTAAAGCCATTTTATAATAAATGGTATCCATTTTTATTTTTAAGAGTTCATTTCTGCTGAGAACGTTTTTGTAATCATTCAGTTCCTTTTGGATTTGCTCTCTTTGTACTGTTGAACTTTTAAAAAACATAAAAACAGTCATCAAACTGATCCCTATCAAAACAACAAATGAAAGAATAAAGCGAATGATCCCATTCCTTACATCATCTGAGTTGAGTTTCTTTTGTCCTTGTGTAGCCATAATTTCTAAATGCTAGAATTATAATATCCATTCTCTACACAAAATCTGGCAAGGTCTAATTTGCTTTTCAAACCTAATTTTTCAGTCAGTCTATTGATATAAGTATCAATTGTTCTAGTGCTTAGGCTTATTCTGTCGCCTATTTCTTTATTGCTGAATCCTTCGTAGCAAAGTTTGATGATGTGAATTTCGGTGACATTCAGTTCGTCTTGTTGTTTTTTCTGACGATCCATATAGCTTTTGACCACTTCTTCCTGAGATGCCCATTCTTTTTTATATTCTTCATAATCAGAGTTTTTGCTCAGAATACAGTTTCGAAGAATATCTTTGATGATGATGCTGTTTTTTTGACAATAATAAGTATTGGGAATTTCGCTGAGAGTAGCTGCCATATCCTCTTGATAGGTTGTAGAGTAGGTGAGGATTGGAACGTCTTTGTTATGTTGACGGATATATTTGATGGCCTCAATTCCGCTCAAGATTGGCATAAACAAATTGATAATAAAAACATCTTCTTGCTTCCTGTAAAGTCTGTTAATGAGCTCATTTCCATTATTGCAGTCGTTGACAATTGAAAATAAAGGATTTTCCAAAAGCATTTTAACTAGAAATTGCTTAAAATAAAAATCGTTTTCTGCGATTGAGAATCGTGTTGCTTTTGTAGAGTTATTGTACATATCGAATATTCAAGGTTTTAGTTTTAATTAAGAATACTAAAAGATTAAAATATTTTAAATCAAGGATTTAATAAAAGCTGATCAGAAAAATTTTTAGTTGGGAGGAATTTTCCTTTTTGCAGAACAGCAATAGGAATTAATAAAACAGTAAGGTAAGCTATCCGATATAATCATTAAATAAATTTTAATAGAGTTTAAATAAAATTCTAAATCTGTTAATATTATGATTGAAATTGTATCGAAAAGCTAAAAGCAAATATGTTGCCAATAAATTATAAATAATCAAAATATGTTATGTATGAGCTAATTGTAATGTGCTATTATTGTCGAATTAATATTTGCTTAAAATTGCTTAAAATGCAGTAATAAAAGGATTTGAGACTTAATTTTGTTTTTGAGTAATGGAATTATTTTTTTTGAAAATATTAGTTTTGTCAAAAAGTGGTAAATGCTACCAAGCGAAAAGTTGTGAATTACCTTATTTCAGAATATCCGATGAACATTCGGCAGGCGCGTAAATCTCTGAATCTGGAAAGAAGCAGTTATTATTATCAATCTCAAAGAAAAGAAGATACGGAAATAATTGGCTGCCTGAATGAACTTTCGGAGAAACATCCAAGCTATGGATTCAAAAAAATGTTTCATAGCCTTAGGAATCAAGGTTTTTCCTGGAATCACAAAAAAGTATATCGGGTTTACAAAAAACTCGGGCTGAACCTCTTGAGAAAATGCAAGAGAAGACTTACTTCAAGCGAGAGACGAAATTTAGAAGTGGCATTATAATAAAGTATTGTGGTAAAATCGAAAAATTTATAGGCATCAGAAATTTTTATTATAAAAAACAAACTAGAATCTATCTTTGTATTCAGAATTAAAATCTCAGTTTTGATTTTAAAGCTTGAATACAATTCTATCAAGATTAAACGTTTAGATATTATCTATAAAAACGTAAATTTGTTCAATGCAGACATTCTCCCTGAAAATTGCCACTTCTATTACGGCAATTTGTTTTAGTTCCATCATTTTTGCCCAGCAGAAATATTCGGTAAGCGGTACAGTTAAAGATCAGAAAAACGGCGAGTTACTTCTCGGAGTCGCTGTAAAAGTTGCTGAAGATCCTACAATTTCTGTTACTGCCAACGAATATGGATTTTACTCGCTTTCTCTTCCGCAAGGTTCTTACACATTAGTTGTTTCCAATCCCGGTTTTAAAGATTTTCAACAAAATATTACAGTTGAAAGTGATTTAAAATTAAACCTACAATTGACTCAGGAAGGAAATGACAGAGTGAAAGAAATTGATGAAGTTGTAATTTCTGCGGTTAAAAAAGACAAAAATCTTTCATCTGCACAAATGGGAACTGAAACTTTGAGTATTAAACAAATTGACAAACTTCCCGTTCTTTTTGGTGAAAAAGATGTAATGAAAACCATTCAGCTTTTGCCAGGAATTAAGAGCAATGGTGAAGGAAGCAGCGGATTTTCCGTAAGAGGTGGCGCCACCGATCAGAATTTAATTTTATTGGATGAAGCAGCAGTTTATAACGCTTCACATTTGCTTGGATTCTTCAGTACATTCAACAGTGATGCATTGAAAGATGTGAGTATCATTAAAGGAAACAGTCCGGCTCAATATGGAGGAAGGCTTTCGTCTGTTCTCGATGTAAAAATGAAAGATGGTAACAACAAAGATTACAATGTTAATGGTGGAATTGGTTTAATAAGCAGCAGATTAAGTGTGGAAGGTCCAATCCAGAAAGAAAAATCATCATTTATTGTTTCGGGAAGACGAACGTATGCGGATGTTTTTTTGAAAGCAACGGATGATTTTAAAGACAGTAAGCTTTATTTTTATGATTTAAACTTAAAGGCCAATTATCAGATCAATGATAATAACCGTTTGTATTTATCCGGATATTTTGGAAGAGATGTTTTAGGTTTAGGCGATACTTTTTCGACAGACTGGGGAAATACAACGGCAACTTTGCGTTGGAACAGCATTATCAACAGTAAATTATTTTCGAATACTTCATTCATTTACAGCAACTACAATTATAATGTTGCTTTGAGCAGTAACAACAATACTTTCGGATTGGATTCTGAAATTGAAGACTGGAATTTGAAGCAAGATTTCTCTTGGTTTGCAGGAAATAAACATTCGGTAAAATTTGGTTTACAGTCTATTTATCATACGATTACACCAAGTAGTGCTTCGGGAACGAGTGTGAGTAGTTTTCCGAGAAATCCGAGATATTCCTGGGAAAATGCGATTTATATTAATGATGATTTTAAAGCAACAGAAAAACTGACAATTAATTACGGAGCAAGATTGGCAATGTTCTCTGTTTTGGGCGGAGATACTTTCAATACCTATCAAAATGGAGTTTTAACGGATTCAGAATATTTAGAAAAAGGAAAATTCGGGAAAACTTACGTGAATCTTGAACCTAGAATCACAGCGAATTACAGAATTAATGAAGTGAGTAGTGTGAAAGGAGGTTATTCTAGAAATACACAGAATTTACACCTTTTGAGCAACAGCGGAAGCGGAAACCCGACCGATCAATGGATTGGAAGCAGTTACACTGTAAAACCTGAAATTGCAGACCAAATAAGTGCAGGATATAGCCGAAATTTCAACAACAATAACTATGAATTGAATGCTGAGATTTATTACAAATCAATGCAAAATCAAATTGATTATAAAAACGGAGCACAAATTTCGTTCGATACAGCAGCAGATGTAGAAAGCGAATTGTTATTCGGAAAAGGAAGAGCTTATGGTTTAGAATTAATTGCCAAAAAGAAAAGCGGAAAATTGACAGGTTGGATTTCCTACACTTTATCTAAAACGGAGAGAAAAATCGACGGAATTAATGATAATCAATGGTACGACGCAAGACAAGATAAAACGCACGATCTTTCCGTTGTCGCAACTTATCAGTTGAATCCAAAATGGTCTTTTTCAGGATTATTTCTTTACAGCACAGGAAATGCAGTGACTTTCCCGACCGGAAAATATGAACTGAACGGACAAACTGTTTTCCAGTACAGCAGCAGAAATGCAGACAGAATGCCTGCTTATCACAGAATGGATTTGAGTGCGACTTATGAACCAGTTTCTACTAAACGTTGGAAAGGATCTTGGTCATTCGGAATTTATAATGTGTACGGAAGACAGAATGCATATACCATTACATTTGAAGACAACCCGAATAATCCGGGAACAACAAGAGCAATGCAGACTTCACTTTTCCGTTGGGTTCCGAACATTACTTATAATTTCAAATTTTAATTCATAGTAATTTAACAATATATTTTAGATTTAAAATTTTAGTATTCAACTAATCTCTAAGATCTAATTTCTAACTTCTATTTAATTTATGAAAAATATACTTTTAATCATATTATCCCTCTTTTTGGTAACCTCTTGCGAAAAGGAAATCGATCTTGACCTGGAAGACCAAAGCGGAAGTATCGTTATTGAAGGGAACATCACCGATCAGGCTGGTCCGTATTATGTAAAAATCACAAAATCGGTTGCTTTTACTCAGGCTAATCAATATCCGGCAATTGAAAATGCAAAAGTCGTTTTAAGCGATAATACCGGACAAACCGAAACTTTACAATATATCGGAAACGGAAGATATCAAACTTCAACTTTTGTGGGGCAATCCGGAAGAACGTATACTTTAAAAATTCAGGCGGAAGGAAAAGAATATATTTCCACAAGTACAATGCCTGAAGCTGTTGTTTTCGAAGGTCTGGATCAGGATTCTTTTATGGTTGGAGGTGAAACAAGCTATACGCTTTTACCTGTTTTTATAGATCCGCCAACTTTAGGAAACCGTTATCTTTTCAGTTATACAGTTAACAATAATCCGAAACAATATTTTTCCGAATTTTCTGACAACGTAAATAATGGAATGCCCAATCAAAGACCTTTGATTTTACCAAACGATGACGGTGAAGATCCAGATGATGTGAAAGTAATTGTTGGGGATACCATTCACGTAGAAATGCAGTGTATTGATGATAAAGTTTATACATTTTATTCTGCGTTACTACAGCTTTCCAATGGTGGTGGAGCTGGTGATGGGATTACACCTGCAAATCCGCCAAGTAATATTAGTAATGGCGCTTTGGGATATTTTTCAGCGCATACAGTCAGAAAATATAGTACGGTTATTACAGAATGATTACATAAAAATATATTAATGATAATTATTTATGGTTGAAATGTTAATATTTTTATTTAGCGATTTATAATAATTTTTCTATTTGATTATCAGTGTTTTAATACCTTATTTTATATATTTATTTGGGGATTTTTCTTTGTAAAATTAATAATAGTACAGTATTTGCTACATTGCATCTGTAAACTATTAAGATTTGAAAAAACTCAACAAAAGAAAAATCCTTAAACGAACGCTTATAACCATTATTTCCATATTGGTTTTTTTTATTGTGCTTATTTTTAGCCTGAGAATACCGTTTTTTCAGAATATGATAAAAGACAGATTAGTCGTTTATCTGGAAGGCAAAATCAAAACTAAAGTTTCTTTGGAAAAAGTGTACATCGGCTTTCCAAATAGTTTGGTAATGGAAAATCTTTATTTAAAAGGTCAGGATGTTGATACTCTTCTAGCAGCAAAAAAGTTGGATGTCGGATTGGATATGTGGCAATTACTAAAGTCCAAAGCTGATTTAACTTCGATTGATTTAGAAGGTGTTCGTGCAAATGTGGTCAGAAATCCAAAGGGGAGATTTAATTTTGATTATATTCTGGATGCGTTTGCAACTTCTGAAAAGGAGGAAAATCCATCGAAGCCTTTCATTATTTCTTTGAATAAAATTAAATTGAAAGATATTGGATTATCGTTCAACGATCAGCAATCTAAAAACGATATCAAACTTTACTTTAAATCTTTCGATACAAGTGTCAAAACATTTGATCTTCAAAATAATAATTATGCAGTAAACGATATTAATCTTGATGGTTTAAAATTGAAGCTGAAACAAGATTTAATAGAGGAAGTTTCTAAAAATGTTGAGAAAAAAGTAGATTCACTTAATCAGCAAAAACCAATGAAACTGGGATTGAGCGGAATTAAACTAACCAATTTCAATATCGATTACGGCGATGATAATTCCAGGACTTTTGCAAAGGTTTTATTTAAAGAGTTAAGTACGAAAGTCAATAATCTGGATTTACAAAACAATTCCTATGACGTTGGAAATGTGTTTCTAACTGGCGCAAATATCAATGCCAACTTATTTCTTCCTGCTTCTAACGCCGATTCAAAAGACGACGGTAAAAATAAAATTTCAAAGAATTCTGACAAAGAAAAAGCAATGAAATTACTTCTCGGAAAATTGATTTTCGAAGATGTAAAAATCGCTTACAACAACACAGCCATTGCGCCGACGAAAAGCGGAATGGATTTCAATCATCTTAATTTCAGTAAATTAAATCTTGATGTCCGAGATTTTAAAATGGAAAACAGTGGTTTTGCGGGAAGTGTGAAATCTGCAGAAATTCAGGAAAAAAGAGGGTTAGATGTTCAGAAATTCAATACAGATTTTGTTTATGAGGAGAGGGAAGCTTATCTGAAAAACCTTTATCTGCAAACGCCAAAAACGATTTTACGAGACGAAGTTGTCCTTAATTATAATTCTATCGAACAACTGACTGCAAACCCTGGAGCAGTGAGAATTTCAGCTAATATCGAAAATTCAAAAATCGGTTTTTCTGATATTTTGAATATCGCTCCAACGCTCAAAAATACGGCGCCATTCAACAAATATCCGAATGCCATTCTTAATGTCAATGCTAATGTAAAAGGTTTGGTTAATGATTTATTGATTAATGAATTGAACGTTTCCGGACTTGATCAGTTGCGCGTTTCGGCTTCGGGAAGAATCAAAAATGCGATGAATCCTGACCAATTGTATTACGATTTGAAAATCGGGGAATTGGCTTCATCGGGAAAAACGATTTTCAATCTGGTACCAAAAGGAACGATTCCTTCCAATATTTCTTTGCCTTCCCATTTTAGCATAAAAGGCTTTGCCAAAGGAACTACGAAAGTGGTGAATACCAATTTGAGCTTATATTCGACTTTAGGAAATGCGGGCATCAAAGCCAATGTCGATATGCGAAGAAAGAACCGTGAATTGTACGATGTGAAAGCCAACCTTCAGAATCTTCAGATTGGAAAAATCATTCAGAATAAAGATTTGGGATCTGTTACCGCACAGATTTCAGCAAAAGGCGAAAGCTTCGATTTCAAAAACGCCAATGCAAATCTTTCAGGAAATGTACAATCAGCAACATATAATGGTTATCGTTATCAAAATATGAATTTGGTTGGCAGAATTAATCGTGGCGCATACAACATCGATTTAAATTCCAAGGATCCGAATGCCAATCTACATTTGACAGCTTCCGGAGTTTATGATGAAAAAAATCCGACGGTAAAAGTCAATGGAAATATCAACAAATTAGACTTAAACAAATTAGGTTTCTACAGTTCGCCAATGATTGTCGCTGGCGGAATTGACGGAGATTTTAAAAGTCTTGATCCTGATAATCTGAATGGTTATCTTAATTTATACGATTTTGCCATTTCTGATACCAAAGAAATTTATCCGATTCAGGAAATTAAATTGAATGCTGTTTCCACTGCAGATTCAACAAAAATAAAATTCAATTCTCAGATTGCAGATTTGGAACTCAACGGGAAATATAAATTGACTCAGATTTTCGGTGCGTTGTCGCAAAGGCTTAATCAGTATTATCAATTCCAAAAACCGAAAGTTGAAAAAATAGATGCCGGACAATATTTTACATTGAATGCAACCATCAAAAATGATGATTTAATCAGAAAATTTGTTCCCGAACTGAAAAGTTTTGAAACCATCAATATCACCGGAAATTACAATGCAGATTCTCAAATCATAGAATTAGATGCGAAAATCCCGCAAGTGGTTTATGGGACGAATACTTTAGATAATACAAATCTTAAAATCACGAATCAAAACCAGGCTTTGCAATATGATCTGAACGTCGCTGCACTGAAAAGCGAAAGTTTTGCCATCAATAAAGTCAATGTCAGTGGTGATGTTGCGGATAATATCATCAATTATAACATCACCACAAAAGATGAAAAAGATGCGACACAATTTCTGATTGCAGGAAATGCAAAATCATTGAACGATATCACAGAAATTTCCCTGAATCCAAATGGTTTGAAACTGAATTATATGGATTGGGCGGTTGCTGATGGTAACAAAATCCAAATCGGAAGTCAGGGGATTTTTGCGGATAATTTTAGATTGTCGAATGCCGGAAGTGAGATTTTGGTTCAGTCTGAAAGTAATTCTCTCAACAGTCCGCTAAATGTGTCGTTGAAAGATTTTAAAATTGAAACCATTACAGAAATCATCAAAAAAGATTCGCTTTTGGCAAAAGGAACAATCAATGGAACGGCGCAACTGAGGAATTTAACCAAAAAAATGACATTTACATCGGACATTGATGTTTCTGATTTATTCGTATTTGGAAGTCCGGTCGGAAATCTTGATATCAAAATTGACAATCAAACGGCTGATATTTTGAACGCCAATATTGCACTTTCCGGCAATGAAAATGATGTAAAAATCACAGGTAATTACAATACTTCTGCAAGTTCTTTTGATTTGAATCTGGCAATGAATCAGCTTCAGATGAAAACGTTGCAAGGCTTCACGATGAATGCCATTACAAATACGGAAGGTTACCTTTCCGGCGATTTGAAAATTTCAGGAACAACAACAGCGCCGAAGATTCTGGGTGAGGTAAAAATGAATAATGTTGGATTGATGATTGCTCAAACTGGAAGTGACTTTAGAAAAATCAATGATAAAATTGGATTTACCAGCAGGGGAATTGAGTTTGATGACTTCAGGATTAATGACAAGGACGGCAATTCGCTGAAAATCGACGGTCAGATTTTGACGCAGACTTACAGAGATTTCGCATTCAATTTAGATATTAATGCCAAAGATTTTAAAGTCGTAAATTCTGAAAAATCTAATGATGCGATGATGTATGGCATTCTTTCAATCGATGCAGCTTTGAAAGTCCGGGGGAATTTGGATTTGCCAAAAGTGGATGGAAGATTAGCAGTTTCTGACGACACCGATTTTACGTTCGTTTTGCCGCAGTCGAGTCCGGCTTTGCAGGATAGGGATGGGATTGTAGAATTCATCGACCAGGACCAGATTGCATTGAACAAAACCATTGTCACAGATTCTTTGAAAACTGAAAATAAGTTCAAAGGAATGGATGTGAGCGTGAATATCGAAGTGAGTAAGGAAGCAAAAATGTCTGTGGTAATTGACAAAGCCAACGGTGATTTTGTGAAATTACAAGGCGATGCAGAGTTGACTGGCGGCGTGGACCCGTCCGGAAAAGTCACTTTGGTCGGTGTTTATGAGGTGGAAAAAGGAAGCTATGATATGACTGTGAGTTTGCTGAAACGTAAATTCGAGATTCAAAAAGGAAGTACGATTACCTGGACGGGTGAACCGACGGCGGCAACGCTCGATATTACGGCTGTTTATAAAACTGAAACAGCTCCTTTGGACCTGGTTCAACAACAAATTAGTGGAGAAAGTGCAGCCAATCTCAATCAATACAAACAGAGAATGGAGTTCAATACGTTGCTGAAAATGAAAGACGAATTATTGAAACCGGTTATTTCATTTGATATTACGACTGCTGAGAAAAACAACTCGGTTTCATCCAATGTGAAAGATGTTGTGGACCAGAAACTGACTCAGCTTAGAACAGACGAAAACGAAATGAACAAGCAGGTTTTTGCTTTGCTTTTATTGAATAGATTCATCGGTGAAAATCCATTCGAAAATAGTGCAGGACTTTCTACAGAAGCGATGGCCAGACAAAGTGTGAGCAAAATCCTTTCTCAGCAATTGAATAATCTGGCGTCGGATCTGGTAAAAGGTGTTGACCTGAATCTGGATCTGGAATCTTCTGAAGATTATTCTACTGGAAACAAAAATACCAGAACGGATTTGAATGTTGACATCAGTAAAAAATTATTGAATGACCGGCTAAAAGTCTCTGTAGGAAGTAATTTCGGACTGGAAGGCGATGCGAGGCAAAATGAAAATACGACCAATATTGCTGGCGATGTTACCGTAGATTATAGCCTTTCCAAAGATGGCAGATATATGCTGAGAGCGTATCGTAAAAACGAATATCAGGTCGCACTGCAAGGGCAAATTGTAGAAACTGGGTTAGGTTTTATCATCACTTTGGATTATGATAAATTCCGGGAGATTTTCCAGAGTGCCAAAAAGGAAAAGAGAAGAAGAGAAAAAAATAATAACCAGGCTGTAGAATTTAAATAATGATGATCAAGAATAATATCAAGTTCAAATCCGTAATTGCTGTATCAACGCTGGCTATATTTTCTTCCTGCAGCAATACCAAATTTCTGAAAGAAGGTCAGATGCTCTACACCGGCGCGGAAGTGAAAGTGGAAGGTGACAGTATTTCCAAAAAACAGAAAAAGGCTTTGAAGGAAGAACTGGAAGACGAACTGACACCAAAACCAAACTCTAGCTTTTTGGGATTGAGACCAAAATTATACGCCTACAACATTGCCAAAGAACCTAAAAAAGACAAAGGATTCAACTATTGGCTGAAATATAAATTCGGGGAAAAACCGGTTTTGCTGGGCGATGTTGATAGAGAATTTAACAAAGATATTATTGTTAATTATTCTGAAAACAAAGGTTATTTTAATGCTCAGGCGAAGTACGATACGATTTCTAAAAATAAAAAAGCTCAGGTTATTTACACATTGAGACCTGGAAATCAATATCAAATTAGTAAGGTAAAGTTTCAGGAAGATTCTACTTTGATTAATAGTGAAATCCAGAATCTGAAAGACAAGTCACTTCTGAAAGTTGGGAATCCATTTGATTTAGATGTCATCAAAGCGGAGAGAGAGAGGATTGATAATGGTTTGAAGGAGAAAGGTTTCTATTATTTCAGTCCGGATAATTTGATTATTCAGGCAGATAGTACTGTTGCAAAAAATCATAAAGTAGAACTGAATGTCAAATTAAAAGACCAGACTCCGGATTTGGCAAAAGAGCAATTTTCAATTGATAATGTGATTGTTTTTCCTAATTATAATATCCGTGATGTCAAAGAAGGGAAGTATCAAATCCCGATGGGTAAAGATTCTCTGTCCAAATATGCGTACGGCGACATCTATATCATCGACCCCGATAAAAAATTCAAACCAAAGATATTTGATCGCGCTTTATATTTCAAAAAAGGAGATGTTTATAATAGAGCAGACCATAATCTGACCTTAAACCGATTAATCAGTTTAGGCGTTTTTAAATTTGTAAAGAATGATTTTATCGTTTCAGATTCCTTGAATCATAAATTTGATGCGTATTACTCGTTGACGCCAAGACAGATTCAGTCCTTGAGATTAGAAACTTTGGGAAGAACCAATTCTGCCAATTACGGTGGAGGAGAAGTCAATCTGAACTGGACACACCGGAATTTTTTCCGTGGTGCAGAACAATTTAAAGCTTCAGTTTACGGTGCTTTTGATGTGCAGATGGGAGGTGCGAAAGATGCCAACAATATCATCAGAGTTGGTGCGAAAACTGAACTTTCAATCCCAAGAATCGTTGCGCCTTTTCGTTTTAATTCTTCCAGCGCCTTTGTGCCAAGAACAAATATTGCGTTGGGTTACGAGTATCAAAGCAGAACGCAACTATATACGCTTCATAATCTGAATGCCTCTTTTGGTTATGTCTGGAAAGAAAATGTGCGAAAAGAACACGATTTGAAAGTCATTGATGTTACTTTGGTTGCACCTCAAACCGTAACAGCTAAATATCAGGAACAGATTGATGGTAATCCCGCAGAGGGAATTCCACCAAATCCAACTTTAGGAAGAGTGGTTGAAAAGCAATTGATTTTTGGTCCAACTTATACTTATACTTACACGAATACAACTTCGCCAAAAACCAATACAATCTACTACCGCGGAATGTTGGATCTGGCAGGAAATATCACAGGTCTTGTAACGGGAGCCAATGCAAAAAATGGTGATCAGAAAGATGTTTTCGGAGTTCCATTCAGTCAATATGCGAAGATGGAACACGATTTTAGATTTTATCACAAGTTCAGTGAGAAAACGTCTTTTGCTTCGAGAATTATTGCTGGTATCGCTTATCCTTATGGAAACTCAGAATTTGTACCATATTCCAGACAGTTTTTTGTGGGAGGAAGCAACAGTATCCGGGCTTTCCGTGCAAGAACTTTGGGTCCTGGAAGTTATGATCCGAGAACTCAGAATGCCAGTTTCTATTTCGATCAGGCAGGCGATGTAAAATTGGAACTGAATGCAGAATACCGTGCTAATATTGTAAAATTCCTGAATGTGGCAGCCTTTGTCGATGCCGGAAATATCTGGTTAATCAATGATGAATATAATCCTGATGGACAAATCACCAGACCCGGCGGAAAATTCTCTAAAGATTTTCTGAATGAGTTGGCTATCGGTGCGGGCGTCGGTTTGCGATTAGACTTTTCAATCTTGGTTTTGAGACTGGATTTGGCAATGCCTTTGCGTGTGCCTTACTATGAAAAAGGCGACCGCTGGGTTTTGGACAGAGTCAAATTTGGTGATAGTTCCTGGAGAAAAGATAATTTAATTTTGAATATTGCGATTGGTTATCCTTTCTAAATAAATGATTTAAAACAAAATATATTCAATAATAGATATTTGATATTTAAAAGAATGGGATTTTCCATTCTTTTATTGTTTTCGGTCGATTTCAATTCCGTAAATTTATCCTTTGTAAAATTTAAATAAATCTAAATTTAAAAATGGAAAAATACGATTACGGGATGATTGGTCTCGGTGTGATGGGGAGAAATCTTCTTTACAATATTGCTGAAAATGGCTTTTCTATCACAGGTTTTGACCTCGATGAAGAAAAAGTAAAACATCTGCAAGACGGCGCAACTTCTGAAATGAAAGTCAAAGGAACAGTTTCTTTAGAAGAATTTGTGACTGCTTTGGAAACGCCAAGAAAAATAATTCTAATGGTTCCCGCAGGAAAACCTGTTGATGCGGTTTTAGGAAATATCACACCACTTCTAAGCAAAGGCGATATCGTAATCGATGCTGGGAATTCATATTTCGAAGATACAAACAGAAGAATTTCTGACCTCGCATCCAAAGATTTACATTTCGTAGGAATGGGCGTTTCCGGTGGTGAAAAAGGTGCTAGAAAAGGACCTAGTATTATGCCTGGCGGAGATTTGGAAGCTTTTAAACTTCTTAAACCAATGTTGGAAGCTATTGCTGCAAAAGTTGATGGCGAAGCTTGTACTGCATATATGGGCAAAGGTTCTGCCGGAAACTATGTAAAAATGGTTCACAACGGAATCGAATATGCGATTATGCAACTCATCAGCGAAGCTTATGACCTTTTGAGAAAAGGCGTCAATCTCAATAATGAACAACTTTATGAAGTTTTCAAAAAGTGGAATGAAGGCGAAATGAATTCTTTCCTGATTGAAATCACAAGAGATATTTTTCAACAAAAAGATGATTTGACCGATGCTTATTTGGTTGATAAAATCTTAGATAAAGCAGGAGCTAAAGGAACCGGAAAATGGACTTCTGAGCAAGCGATGGAAATTGGAGTTTCTATTCCGACGATTGATATTGCGGTGACTTCCAGAATTTTGTCTGCTTATAAAGATGAGCGCGTTTTAGCCTCAAAATTATATTCTGAAAAAGAAATTGCAAGTCCGGAAAATATAGAATCATTCATCCAGGAAGTTGGTGATGCTTTATATTTGGCAACATTGATCAGTTATGCTCAAGGCTTGGCATTATTGGTAAAAGCGTCTGAAGAATATCAATTCGAAATTCCATTGAAAGATGTGGTGAAAATCTGGAGAGGCGGTTGTATCATTCGTTCTGTGTTGTTAGAAAAATTCTACACAGCTTACTCTGCTGACCCGAATTTATCCAATATTCTATTGAATCAAGAGATTTCCGACATCGTAAAATCTAAAGTGAAATCATTGAGAAAAACGGCAAGTTTTGCTGTTGAAAATGGTATTTCAAGTTTAGGACTTCAAACTGCCTTAGGTTATTTTGATGCTTATACTACAGAATCTCTTCCTGTGAATTTGTTGCAGGCTCAGCGAGATTATTTCGGAGCTCACACTTATCAACGTGTTGATAGAGAAGGTACTTTTCACACCTCTTGGAATTCTTCAAATCAATAAATTCGGAAAAAAATGAGTGAAAATAAAATCCTGCAACCAACTACGATTATCATTTTTGGTGCAACTGGAGATTTAGCCAAAAGAAAATTATTTCCTGCGTTCTACAATTTATATATCGATGGAAGAATGCCGGAACGTTTTAATATCATCGCGTTAGGAAGAGCAGAAAATACGGATGAAAAATTCAGAGATTATGTCAAAGAAAATCTGAATGAGTTTTCCCGAAAAGACGTGACTCTAGAAGATTGGAAAGGTTTTGAGTCGCATTTGACTTACTTCCAACATCAATTGGATGAGCAGCAATCTTACCAAGACCTCAGTCAAAAATTACAAACTTTAGATATTGATTACGGGACCAGAGCCAACAGATTATTTTATCTTTCGATTGCACCCAATTTTATCGAAACGATTTCCAATCACATCAAAAATACGTTTTTAGCTTCTGATTCAGACAAAGACAGAATTATCATCGAGAAACCTTTTGGTCACGACAAAGCTTCTGCAATAGAGCTTAATAAAATGTTGTCACAGACTTTCGAGGAAGAGCAGATTTATCGTATTGACCATTATTTGGGTAAAGAAACGGTTCAAAATATTTTGGCTTTTAGATTTGGAAATTCGATTTTTGAACCTTTATGGAATCAAAAATATATTGAATCGATTCAGATTACCGTTGCAGAAGAAGTTGGCGTTGAAACACGAGGCGCTTTCTATGAACAGACTGGCGCTCTGAAGGATATGGTTCAGAATCACTTGCTTCAAATTCTTTGTATGGTGGCGATGGAACCGCCGGCTTCTCTGGAATCAGGCGAAATCCGGGACAGAAAAGTGGATGTTCTGAAATCTATCCGCAGAATCACGCCTGATAAAGTAGCTCATTACGCAGTCCGAGGTCAATATGGTCCGGGAATGATAAATGGCGAGGAAGAAAAAGGTTATCGGCAGGAAAACGGAATTGCCCCAGATTCTAACACAGAAACGTTTGTGGCGATGAAGTTTTATTTGGATAATGAGAGATGGCAAAATGTTCCTTTTTATGTGAGGACAGGAAAGAAAATGGAGAAAAAACATTCATACATTACCATCCAGTTCAGACCACTTCCGCACTCCACATTTTCAGATGGTCCTTCTCCGTTGAACCCAAACAGTTTGATTATCAATATTCAACCATCGATGGATATTAGGTTGATGTTTATGAGCAAAAAACCCGGACTTTCTTTGGATTTGAAACCTGTAGAAATGGTTTTCAATGATTTTGCCTGTCAGGAAAATAGCCCGGAAGCTTACGAAACGCTTTTACTGGAAGCACTTTTGGGTGATTTGACTTTATTTATGCGTTCTGACCAGGTAGAGGAAGCTTGGGATGTTGTGAAAACTATTCAGGAATATTGGGAAAATAACAAAGAATTGTCTTTCCCAAATTACCAAGCCGGAAGTTGGGGGCCAGAAGGAAGCGATGCTTTGGTAGCAAGGCAAGGTCACAAATGGGTTTAAAATTTTAATGATTGAAAATGAATATTACAGTATTTAATAGTCTGAACGAATTATATCAAAAATCAGCCGATACATTTGTAGAATTGGCAGAAAAATCGATTCAGAGACACGATAAATTTGTAGTCGCTTTAAGTGGCGGTTCTTCACCGAAAGCGATTTTCAAATCGTTAGCAACCAAAGAATATGCAGATAAAATTGAGTGGAGCAAAGTCTATTTCTTTTGGGTTGATGAACGCTGGGTTACTTTAGACGATGATAAAAGCAATGCGAAGATGACTTTCGAAACATTGTTGAATCAGATTCCTGTCAATCAGAATCATATTTTTCCAATGTACAAAGATGGTGTAGAACCGGAAACATTTGCAAAGGAATACGAACAGCAAATCAAAAATATTTTGGGAAATGACGGCATTTTCGATTTTATTTTGTTGGGAATGGGAGACGATGGTCACACGGCTTCTTTGTTCCCGGGTGAAGCAATTCTGAATGAAAAAGAAAAATGGGTGGATGCGTATTATCTGAAGTCTCAGGAAATGTACCGAATCACTTTGACGGCGCCAATCATCAACAAAGCTGAAAATATTTTGGTCGTAGCATTTGGTGAAGCTAAAAAACACGCTTTGAATGAAGTTTTGAATGGGGAATATAATCCACAATTATATCCTCTTCAGCTCATTAACAAAAAAGAAACATTCCGGTTTTTCACTGATGAAAAGGCGATGAGTTAATCAACTCATTTTTACATAAAAAACGGTCAATAGTATTTCTATTGACCGTTTTATTTTTGAATCGAATGTCGAATTTATTCTTTAATGAATTTCTCAATAATATCTCCAGAATCAGTTTTGATTTTAAGAAGATAGTTTCCTTTAGAAAGTTGAGAAATATTAATTTTATTAGTAGATTCTGTTTTAATTAATCGTCCTAAAGTGTCATAGATTTCGATAAATTTTACAGCTTTTTCAGAAGTAATATTGATGAAATCTTTCGCTGGATTTGGATAGATTTTAATTTCAGTTTTAGTAATATCTTTTAAACCTAAAGTCTGATAAGTTTTATAGAAATTCAGAATTCCATATCCCATTTGTGCACTTGGGTTTGGATAAAGTGAAGCATTTTGTCTCAATTTAGTTTTAATTTCTTCACGGGAAAGACTTTTAGGCAAAGATTGTAAAAGGCATGCAACGCCACCAGCGGCAACAGGATTGGCAAGAGAAGTTCCGCTTGCTTGTGTTACCTGATTTCCGTACACAGTGTAAGTTTCTGTTCCTCTAGCTCCGCCATCTGGTTTTACAACGCCAACGGAATTAGGTCCGAAAGAAGAAAATGAAGAAGCTTGCCCTTGATTGGTAATCGCCCCAATTGTAAAAACTTTAGCATTATCTGCCGGTGTGGAAACATAATGCCAAGGATTTGTTCCATCATTCCCGGCTGCAAAAGTTACAAAAATCCCTTTTTCAGTAGCGATTTGAGCACCTCTGGCAATAAAAGAAGTGGTGCCGTTCATATCGGCATAAGTGTAATCATATCTGCTGTCATCAAATTCTGTATAGCCCAATGAAGTAGAAATGACATCTACACCTTGTCTGTCGGCTTCTTCCGCAGCTTCTATCCAATAAAGTTCCTCTTCAGGGATTTCATTGGCTCCATCTTCAGAAGCATAAAGATAAAAGTCTGCGTCTGGAGCTGTTCCAACAAACTGATTGTCCAAATAGCCACCAATTGCGCCCATACAAATAGCGCCGTGTGTGTTAAGAGAAGTATTGTAAATGTCTGTACTTTTATTGATGAAGTTATAACCACCTTTGATTTGTCCATTATCGCGCAGTCGTTTGTAGGCGGTTCCCGTATTTACAGTTGGAAAACCAGTATCAATCACAGCTATCGTCATTCCGCTTCCTGTAAAGCCTGCCACGTGAAGTGCACGAACATTGATTTGATTGATCTGATTTAGACCGTTTCCGTAATTAAAAGTCGTTAAACCATTTTTGTCAGCATTTTGAGAATTAAACTCTTTGAACTTTTCAATTTTCTCTTTTCTAATTGCACCGCTTGGATTTTTCACAAAACTTTCCACGTGATCTACATAAGATTGTTGTGACAAAGTCTGGATTTGTGCTGAAGTCGCATTGACAGCCACACCATTCAGCCATTTGGAATAATCAGTTACAGTAAAACCAAGATTTCTGATATTTTGAATGTAACTTGGTTCGATTGGGGCATCTTGGTCGATTAATGATATTCCAAGATTTGTTCTTCGGTCCAAAGATTTCTGGCTCAGTTCTGATAATGGATTGGAATAGAATGCCGCTTTATTAGGTTTATCTTTAAAGAAAACAAAAACTAATTCGGTTTGAGCGGTTGCTATCAAAGAAAAGCTGACCGATAAAATTGTAAAGATTTTTCTCACGTTTTGACGATTTGGATTTTTTAAACTGATAAATAAATGTAAATTTACAAAATAATGTTTTTGCATTTGAAATCACTTTAAAGAATTATTTTCACCAATGTTCATCGTGATTTCAGAGACGTTTAATGATAAATATTTGATTATGAAGAAAATCCAGATGGTTGATTTACAAAGCCAATACTATAAAATTAAAAGTGAAGTTGACAATGCAGTTTTAAATGTGATGGATTCTGCGGCTTTTATAAATGGTCCGGAAGTCAAATCTTTTCAAGCCGATTTGGAAGCTTATTTGGATGTAAAACACGTGATTCCTTGTGCTAACGGAACAGATGCACTTCAAATTGCGTTGATGGCTTTGGATCTTCAGGAAGGTGATGAAGTGATTACCGCAGATTTTACGTTCGCTGCAACGGTGGAAGTGATTCATTTACTGAAACTTAAATCCGTTTTGGTGGATGTAGATTATGATACTTTCACGATTGATATAGAAGCAATAAAAAAAGCGATCACTCCAAAAACTAAAGCGATAATTCCCGTTCATATTTTTGGACAGTGTGGCAATATGGAAGAAATTCTAAAAATCGCCAAAGAGCATAATTTATATGTTGTTGAAGATAATGCACAGGCAATCGGTTCAGATTTTATCTTTTCCGACGGAACTGTAAAGAAAGCTGGAACTATGGGAACTATTGGAACAACCTCATTTTTCCCTTCTAAAAACTTAGGTTGCTATGGAGATGGTGGCGCAATTTTCACTCAAGATGATGCATTGGCTCACAGACTTCGAGGCATCGTAAACCACGGAATGTACGAGCGCTATTATCACGACGAAGTGGGTGTTAATTCCCGATTAGATAGCGTTCAGGCAGCAATTCTTAGGAAAAAATTACCAAACTTAGATTCATATAATGAAGCGCGTAGAAAAGCAGCTGATTATTACGACGAAGCATTCGCAGGAAACGAAAACATCCTGACACCAAAAAGAGCCGAATATTCCACACACGTTTTTCATCAATATACTTTGAGAATCACCAATGGAAAACGCAATGAATTGCAACAATTTTTGACTGAGAAAGAAATCCCAGCAATGATTTATTATCCGGTTGCCCTAAGAAAGCAAAAAGCTTATTATCAGGAAAGTAATCCTGCAGATTTCATCAATACAGACAAATTGTTACATCAAGTGATTTCTTTGCCAATGCACACAGAATTGGATGAAGAGCAACTGAAATATATTGCAGATTCTGTGTTGGAGTTTTTTAAATAAAAAACATGCACGAAGAAAGATTATTTAAGTATAAATTTATTTATTTCTATTCGATTGTATTTTTGCTGTTCTTTAGTTTCTATTTTTTCTTTAGAATTGGTAATATATTATTTAAAGGTTATGTAATCGATAATAAATATGAAAATTTTAAAATACCTATTTATGTTTTGTTTTTTACAACCTTTTTTAGCCTAATTTTTTCATTGATAAATATATTTAAAGAATCAAAAAAAGCTATACTATATTTTAATATCTCAATCATTTTTATGATTTGTTTATGGTCAATTAATTTTTATGTAAATAAAGTTTTTGAAAAAAACAATCCTTCTATCTTAGTTGTATTCTATGGTTTTTTCTTTCTTTCAGCTTTAATAATAAATTATTATAAACATAAGATAGCTAATAATGAAATTGATGAAATAGGAAAGTCAGAATAAATAATTAAGCAATCTCAAATACCATTTATAAAAACTATGTCCATACTTGTAACAGGCGGTCTCGGCTACATCGGTTCACACACAGTCGTAGAATTGATTAACAATAATTTTGATGTCATTATCGTAGATGATTTATCAAATTCAGAAAAATTTATACTTGATAATATTGAGGAAATCACGGGCAAAAGACCCATTTTCTATCCTTTTGATTTGAGAAGAAAAGAATTGCTGACTCAGGTTTTTGATGCTCATAACATAGAAGGTTGTATCAATTTCGCTGCTTCAAAAGCAGTGGGAGAAAGTATGGTAAAACCTTTGGATTATTATGAGAACAATTTGTTTTCTTTGATTAATGTGCTTCAGGAATTCAGAGAAAGAAACATCTCTAATTTTATTTTCAGTTCTTCTTGCACCGTTTATGGACAAGCAGACGAAATGCCGATTGATGAAAATACACCGCTCAAAGAAGCCGAATCTTCCTATGGGAAAACCAAGCAAATGGGCGAGGATATCCTGAAAGATTTTTCCAGAGCTTATCAAAAAAGAGTGACTTTATTAAGATATTTCAATCCGATTGGCGCGCATCCAACCGCTTTGTTAGGCGAATTGCCAGCTGGAATTCCAAATAATTTGGTGCCTTACGTTACACAAACTGCTGCGGGAATTAGAGAGAAATTAAGCATTTGGGGAGATGATTATCCAACGGAAGATGGAACTGCAGTTCGTGATTATATCTATGTTGTAGATTTGGCCAAAGCACACGTTGCAGCGCTGAAAAAATTAATCAATTCTGAAAATGAAACTGTTCTAGATATTTATAATCTCGGAACAGGAAAAGGTTCTTCGGTTTTAGAAGTCGTTAAAGCATTTGAATTGGCGAATGATGTTCCCGTTCCATATCAGATTTGTCCAAGAAGAGAGGGCGATATTACGGTTGCGTACGCCAACGCAGATAAAGCAGAAAAAGAACTAGGCTGGAAATCCGAAACAAGTCTTGAAGAAGCCTTGAAAACCACTTGGGAATGGCAAAAATATTTGAAAGACAGAAATAACTAAAACATATAATCCAATTACTTTTGATTGGATTTTTTTTACGCTTTCTTCTCAGCAAAACCGAAAATACTGTGCAGTTTAATTTCCGAAAAACTTTTAGATTTAATTTTTGAAGCAACAATCATCGCTTTGGCCAAAACTTCTGTTGGCAAAGGTTGCTGACTTTTGAAAAGTCCTAATTTATTGAGGAATTTCAATGCTTTCAAGCCTGTAACTTCTGCATTTCTGTCAGAGTTTTTGCGTTCCAGCATTCCGGGTTTGAAGATAGTCGTTTTCTCGAATTTCAGATTCTTTACAGCTTCTTCCAGTTCACCTTTTATTCTGGAGTAGAAAATTTTTGAATCGGGACTCGCCCCATAAGCAGAAACTAAAATATAATCCTCAACCTGATTCTCTTTCGCCACTTTCGCAAAATTAAATTGATAATCATAATCAATTACTTTTTGATTTTCCTTACTTCCGGCAGATTTTAGAGTTGTTCCCAGACAAGAAAAAGCGACGTCGCCTTTCACAAGATGTTTCCATTCTTCCGACTGGTCAAAATCTACAATATGAGCAGTTACTTTTTCATGATGAAAATCTGAGCGTCGCCGTACAAAAATATCGATTTTCTCGAAGTCAGGATCCTGACAAAGTAGATTCACAAGGTCTTTTCCTGTTGCACCAGTCGCGCCAATTACCAAAGCTTTCATATCAATATAGAATTTGATAATAAAGTTAAGTAATATTTTCGGGATTGAACTTTTGTGAGCATTATTTGTAACCACAAAAGTCACAAAAGTTTTAAGCTGTTATAGTTTATTAAAAGTTTAAAAAAGAAATGAATGTCTTTAGAATTCTTTTGTGCCTTTTGTGCTTTGAACCTTAACTAAGTTGGTTACGATATTCAGCCCAGATAATCTTAAACCATTCCGTAAAATCATCAGGAGTTTCAGTGATTTCCGTCTGCAAATCAGCAATGGAAATGTATCTGATTTCCGAAACTTCCTCAGGATTCAAATCAAACTCGCCTTCAAAATTTCCAGTGAAAACATAATCCAACTCGTGCTCCCAAAGTCCGTCTCCAACATCCGCTTTGTAAATAAAATGGAATTTTTCCGTCAGTTCACAATCGATTCCCAATTCCTCTTTCGTGCGTCGCTTGGCGCCGTCAAGATAAGATTCCTCCAGTCGCGGATGCGAACAGCAGGCATTGGTCCATTGGTTTGGCGAATGGTATTTTTGGCCCGCACGTTTCTGCAAAAGCATTTCACCCTTTTCATTGAACAGAAAAACCGAAAACGCACGATGCAAAAGACCATTTTCGTGCGCCTGCATTTTTTCCATTTGACCCAAAACTTCATCCTGAGGAGTTACCAAAACCACTTTTTCCATAGCACAAAAATACGGATTTTAAATGTAATTTTTAGGAGCTAATCCCGCTTTCCGTTGCAATCTTTTTTGCAAGACGTTTTCACAATAAAATAGAACTTTTAGTACACGCAAAAAAGGATTTCCACTGCAAATCGAGGTACGAGATTCGACGATTCAAAAAAATAAACAAAAAAGAGTCAATCGGGGCTAGGGGATTTGTATTTTGTTAAAACGTTTGTCGATAATTAGAACATTATCGATTAAAATAATTCGCACAATTTTGTCATTCCGAAGGAATCTCGACAGCGAAGTTTAGATTAGAATATGATGTTAAACTCTCAAACTCGACTTCCATTCATTCGTAAAAGCAATAAAATCTGCAACAGACAATTCTTCCGCACGAATGTCAAGGAAAGGATGCAATTTCATATTTTCAGGAATACCAAGAACTTTCAGTGCGTTGCTCATTTTTTTTCGTCTTTGCCCAAAACCAGCTTTCACAATTTGTTTGAATAGAACTTCATTTCCAGCCAATCCTTCTTTAAGATTTCTTGTCATTCTGATGACGCCGGATTTTACTTTCGGTGGCGGATTGAACACATTTTCGTGAACCGTGAACAGATATTCCACATCGTAGTAAGCCTGAACCATAACCGACAAAATGCCGTAATCTTTCGTTCGCGGTTTTCCTGCCGTTCTTTCGGCTACTTCTTTCTGGAACATTCCACTCATTTCCGGAACGAACTGGAAATTATCAATGATTTTAAACAAAATCTGAGACGAAATGTTATAAGGGAAATTTCCAATTACCGCTAGTTCTTCACCAAAAACTGTTGAAATATCAGTCTTCAAAAAATCGCCAACAAAATGTTGTTCTTCTAGTTTTGGATAATGTTTTTTAAGATAATCAATGGACTCGTTATCAATTTCTGCCACATAGATTTCTGACTCTTTCTCAAGAAGATATTGCGTCAGAACGCCCATTCCGGGACCAACTTCCAATACTTTCTTATAACCTTCAAAAGAAAGCGAATCTACAATGTTGCGTGCGATATTCTGGTCTGTAAGAAAATGCTGACCGAGATGTTTTTTTGCTCTAACGTCCAATTTCGATTTTTTGCAAAGATAAGTTAATTATGGTAGAAAGCATAAACCACAAAAGTCACAGAAGAAAATGTAAAAAAAGATTTTCAAAAGTATAAAAACATTTTAATGAAACTTTTTGAAAATCTTATAATCTTTAGAACTTTGTGACTAAAAATCAATAAATCTTAGTCTTAACACAAGTCACATTTTTTATTTTGACAGGTTTTCCAACTTTTTTCAACAATCCGGTTTCTAAATTTCTCTTGAAAACTGTCACATCTTGCGAAATAACATTAGTGACGATTATGAATTTTCCAGTCTCATCGATTGCAAAAGTTCTTGGATGTTTTCCGTCTGTTTTTTGATAACCGATAGATTCTAATTTCCCATTATTTAAGACTTTGAAAATCGCAATATTGTTTTCTTTCCCTCTGTTGGTTGCATAGAGAAACTTTCCGTCTGGTGAAATATGAACATCAGAACTTTCAAAACCATCTTTAACTTTGTCTGGATGTGTTGCTATTCTCTGGATTTCTTTCAGTTTGTTTTCGGAAAAATCATAAACCGAAATCATCCCGGCCAATTCCTCAATAGAATAAGCTATTTTTCCATCTTTACTGAAAGTAATATGTCTCGGTCCGCTTCCTGATTTTGTACTGATGAAAGAACTTTGGCTGTCAATCAAAGGTTGTCTTTGTGTCGCATCAAAAGGATACTGCAAAATTTTATCCGCTCCTAAATCTGCAAAAAGTACAGTTTTGAAATCGGGCGAAAAAACGGCAGAATGCGTGTGTGCTTTTTCCTGTCTTTTCGGGTCAATGCCACTTCCTTCCGTGAATGTAAAATGTTGCGCCATCGAATCTATTTTTCCATTTTCCAAAATCGGAAAAACTGAAATACCTGCTTGATTATAAGTTACGTTGATAAGCCATTTTCCACTTTTATCAATATTCACATAAACAGGATTTTCACCACCTGTTTTTTGTTGATTGAGGAAAGTCAAAGTCTTTTTATCTGCATCAAAAGCGAAAGAACTTACTGTTCCGTAATTCGGTGTTTTAGCGTCAGATGAGGCGTAAATGTATTTTCCGTCTGGAGAAACTGTGATGTAACCAGGATTAATAACATCTGAAGATGAAGTAATTTTAGTCAGTTTTCCAGTTTCATTATCAAGCTCATAAACATAAACTGCTTCCGAGCCTTTGTCCCAATTGTAAGAACCAAAAAATACAAATTGCTTTTGAGAATAAAGACTTGTGAAAATTAAGAAACTTAATAATAAAAAGATTTTTTGGAAGTTCATTAGGTGAAGAATTAATGTGAAAGTTGAACAATTGCAGAATCAAATCTGTATTGTCACAAATTTCCTAAAAATTCGCCTGAAAACCAAACTGAACTCCAAACTTTCTTACCTCAGAAACAGAAGGATTATTAAGATAATTACCTCTCCAATTGAAATCCAATCTCAATAATCTGAAATTGCCCCAACCGATATTCTCGATTCCAAAACCATATTCGTAATAAGGTTTATTTGGCGAAGTTAATTTGATATTGCCAGCATTCATATTGATGGATTCCTGAGTCAGACTTCCAACGCCGGAGCGGAAAAATGCCACTTCTCTTAATTTTAATTTTTTAATTAAAGGAATCTGAGACAAAATTTTCCCATTGAAGTGATGTTCCAAAAATAAAACCGCATAAGAATCTGCCACGAATTCATAGTAATTCATCAAGGAAAAAACACCTCTAACTAATCCGTAAGACTGGTTGGCAGGCAAAACATTCTGCAAAGCAAGTGGGAGAGCATCGAAGTTTTTCCCAGCTTCAACATTTGCAAATAATCTTCCCCAATTCCCTAAAAGTACAGGCTGGGAATAGTAAAACTGAAGTTTATTATAATTAAAATCAGAATTGAAAACGCCACCGACCCCTTTTGTATATTTCAAAATCAAAGTTGGATTGGTCGCCAAAGCGGTCATTTCGTAACGGTCAACGCCATAAGTTGAAAATTTGGCGCCTGGTCTTGCAATAATCGTTGCCGTAAATCTGGTGTCATTCAAAACTGTGCGTAAAACGCCACTTCTGTAATAATTGATATTAAATAAGTTAGAATCTGCAGACTCGATAGTTTGTTGAGTCGCATCCAGACGCAATTGTATGTTTTTCCAAGGTTCGATACTGGTGTAAATATTACTTTGCGTTACAGAACTCATACTCGTCGTTTCGCCACTGTTCAAAACGGAAGAGGAGGCGAAAGACCTTGTCATAATTCCTTCATCTGTAGTCAGTTGAACGCCCAATTGTAATACATCTTTTCTGAATCCGGTTCCAATTTGGAAACGGTCAGTTTTATTGAACATATATTTGGCTTCTCCACCAAATTTCCATTTCTGATCGCGGAAACCATAAGCGGTGTACGCCTGGATTCTCCACATATCATTTTTGCCACGGTAAGTTCGGAAACCGCCTCTGAGCCTTACGCCTTCGATATCATTATATCCAAATCCCTGAAAAATATTTCCGAAATCAATGCCACTTTTCCCAATAGGAATGTAACCGGAATTTCCGATTTCTATAATTTTCACCACTTTTTTGTACTTTGGATTTTCTGCCAATTCATCGTACATTTTGTAGATGTTTTGGTCGCTTTCGGTTAGTGGTTCGGTTCGGTTGGTTTGCCAGTAACTTTCATCTTTAGCAACCATTTCGTCTTCCGGAATTATAATTTTACTTAGAAAATTATCAGAAATTCCTTTGTCAAATTGATAGTCAGAATAGTTGGCTGTCCGTCGCGCAATGATGGATTTTGCTTTATCTTTATCGTTGGTTACGAGTTGTATTGTGGTTTCATTTCTGATTGGGATAAAGGTGGAATCATCCGGATTATCAAATTCCAAATCTGTAGAAATGCCTTTGACGAAGTTGATGTTAATCTTCTTATTCGTCTCCATTTCCACTTTCATCACATTGTATTTGTCCATCGAAATATAAAGTCGGCCTTTCAGAGCCAAAGCTTCCGGATTTTTTGGTGTGAATCTGATTTCGTAGCTTTTTACGGTATTGACTTCAATCGTGTCTGTAATATTATAATCAAAAACCCCGAAACCATCGGTAGAAACAGGACTTACAAAACCAATATTCAGATAATTAATCGTATTATCATAAATATTGATATCCTTATACATATTTTGGATGGTTTTGGTAACAATCTGATTGTTTTTTAATCCAGAAAGTCTTGTCGCCAACAAATCCTTACGTTCTTTTTTAGGGTCATTTTTTCCGTAAGTTTCAAAAATACTTTCGGTAATGAAAATTGGTAAAACCGCTTTGCCAGCAATTTCAGAAGAATCATTGTATTTGAAAAGGATAGAATCCATTCCTCGGAAAGCCTTTTTCTTTGTAAAAGCACTATCAATATTATCCAGACGAAAATCGATTTTTTCGTACGTTTTATACTGATAATCTTTGTGGAGTAGAAGTCCGTTGGATTTTTTCTTTTTCCAAACTTCACGCATAATTGCGTAAGCTGGATTTTCTTTTTTGTTTTTGTATTTCTTAACGCCTTTTATAACAACGTCTTCGATTTCGTTTTCTTTCTCACTTTGCGAAAAAAGCAAACTGGAAATAAAAATCAGGAAAAAAGAGAGAATAATTTTTTTATCAAGCATCGATTTCATCTGGCATTAACCTATTAATAACTGTTTTTTCATTTAAATATTGTATCGATGTAAATTTTATTTTCCTTTTTCATAAAATATGATATTCACAGGACTACAAACGGGAATTGATTTTCCGGTTGCTGTTAATAAGCCTGACTCCAAATTCCGGTCAAAAATATTGATTCTATTCGTGTCCTGATTGGCAATCAAAATCAATTTATTATTAGGACTTATAGCAAAATTCCTAGGATTTCTACCCGTCGTTTTTATTTGCTGAATTCTTTCCACTTTTCCATTTTCCAAAATTTTGAAAGTCGTAATATCGTCCGCATCATCACGATTGGTCACATACAGAAATTTCTCATTATCAGATAAATGAATATCCGCCGCCCGGAAATTGAATCTTACTTTTCTGGATAACAAAGTTTCCTCTTGTATTAATTCGATTTTTCCATCATTAAAACTTAAAACGGATAAATCACCGCTGAGTTCCTGAACAAGATAAATCAGATTTCCACTTTTGTTAAAAGCAATATGTCTTGGTCCAGAACCTTTTTTCGCATCAAATTCATTAATTTTTTCTAAGACTTTGTCGCCGGTTTTGTTGTATTTGAAAACATAAATTTTATCTAATCCCAAATCCATCGCTAAAACATATTTCCCATCCTGAGAGAACTGAACCTGATGAATGTGCGATTTTTCCTGTCTTTTTGGATTCACGCCAACACCTTCAAATTTGATATTCTGGAAAATATCTGATAATTTACCATCATTTTCACGTTTGAAAACATTGATACTTCCGCCGGAATAATTGGCAACGATTACATTTTCGTCATCAGAAATCAGGAAACACGGGTCTTCACCTTGCGTTGATTTTTCATCTTTTTTAATGAGCGTTCCATTTGGTTCATCAATCGCAAAAGAAGTGATTGTACTTTGAGCGCCATTTTCATTTACCGAAAAAAGAAATTTTTTATCCGGACTAAGACTCACGAAACTTGGATTAATGATGTTTTCTGTATGATATTTCAGATTATATTTGTAGGTATTTTCATCAAAATCAAAAATATGAATGCCGCCGCTTTTGCACTTATCACTATTGGTGTAAGTTCCCACGATAATGGTATTTTGAGCAGATAAATTTGCCATAAATATTGTTGAGAAAATAATACTGTTCCAGATTTTCATTACGCGATTACAAATAATTTGTATATTTTGCGCGAATTTATCACATATAAAATTAAGCCAAACGATATTTGTGATTAATTAACTTAATACGGCGTAAAAGTCAACAAATTTGCATTAGTCATTTTGTACATTTAATTTTGTAAAAAATCTGAATATGACCTGGAAGGAAGTTTTGAAGCCAATAAAAGAAAGTGATTATTTTACACAGCTTTGGGAAAAAGTAAAAGTTCAATACAATTCAACCAAATGTTTTCCTCCAAAAAATGAGATTTTCCGGGCTTTGGAACTCACAGAGTTTGAAGATGTGAAAGTAGTTATTATCGGTCAGGATCCTTATCATAATGACGGACAAGCCAACGGACTTTGTTTCTCTGTTTCTGAAACTGTAAGTGCGCCACCTTCTCTCAAAAATATTTTCATCGAATTAAAAGAAGATACCGGAATCGAGAGAAAAAATCGTGATTTGCAGGATTGGGCGAAACAAGGTATTCTCCTTCTAAACGCGACTTTAACCGTAAAAGCGCATGAACCTAATTCTCACAAAGATATCGGCTGGGAAAAGTTTACAGATTATATCATCAAAGAAATTTCGGACAAAAAAGAAAATGTCGTCTTTGTACTTTGGGGCGCATTTGCACAGAAAAAAGCTTTGTTAATTAATCAAAACAAACATTTTATTATTCAATCGGCGCATCCTTCTCCTTTTTCGGTTTACAGAGGCTTTTTCGGTAGCAAACCGTTTTCTAAAATCAATAATTATCTTTTGGAGAAAGAAAAAAAAACTATTGTTTGGGGTTAATTGGGTTTGAGAATTTAGAGTTTTAAAGTGTTTTAATATTCTTGCTGATTTTGAAGATTTGGCAAATTTCAAATAGAAAGATATATAACCAAATCCGTAAAATCTGCTATGGTAATCTATATTTATTACTCTTCTTCATATTTCAATGTAACAGAAGTTGCCTGCGGTTTTCCACCAGGCTGTGGCATCAATTCTGTTAAAGTAAATCTATAACCTGAAAAACTAAACGATTTGCTGATGTTCTTTGTCAAGAAATCACGTGTTCCAACCGAAAAATTGGCTGTTTGATTTCCTGAATTCGCTTCGATATTTACAGTCGCGATGCCTTCCCATACGCAAGTTACATCTACAGGACAACGGCTATCTTCCGTCACTTCCTTAAATTTAAGATTAATTTTAGAATTCGGAATCCTGACCTGTTTTTCTAAATCGATTTTGATGCTATTGTTTGTTACAACAGATGTTTCAGGTTTTGAAGTTTGGGTCTTGCAGTTGCTCATCAATAATAGAAAGGGAGCTATGTATAATAATTTGAAATTCATTATGTTAAGTTTTAAAAGAAAATATAATATCCAACAACCAAAAACATTGCCAGCCCAACCATTAGATTAAATCCAGTTCCGTAAATGAAACCGATAAAAGCACCTTTCATAGAATTGAACGCTTTTTTTGTATCGCTCCTATCATGTAGTAATTCGCCAACGAAAACGCCTAAAAGCATTCCTATCAAAAAGCCCAATGGAATTGGAATGAAAAATAATCCCAACAAGGTTCCAATGAAGGAACCAATGCTTCCATAGCGTGTTCCACCATATTTTTTGTTGGTTTTTGCAGGAATTACGTAATTCAAAACGGTGGAAATAATCGTCAATAAAACGAAAATCCAAACGTACATCATTGGCATATCGTTCTCTGTTCCATATTTGAAAATTAGTAATCCGCAGATACTCAATAGTAACCCAGGCAAAACTGGGAGAAAAGTTCCAAGCATTCCTACGAAAAGCAGAAGGAGAGCAATAATGTCGATGAAAACCGAATCCATTAATTTAAATTTATTTAAAAATACAACATTCAAAGTAATGCCAAAAGTTTTTTTTTATCCTTAAATTTGTGAAATAATTCATCCCAATGAAAAACGAACTCAAAGATTACAAAGATTTTCTTCAGCAAATCAGTGACAGAATTCATTTTTTCTGCAAAGATTATTTTCCCGATGAGTTTGTTCTTGCAGGTCAGCTTACACTGAAGTTTCTATTGCTAATTTTCCTGATTTTTGTTGTCTCATTTATTTTAAAGAATGGGATTAATCTGGTTTTCCGATTCTTTTTTGATAAAGAAAAATATCCGGTGATGAAATCTATTTACAAAGCAAAAGTGACCAATTCTGTGGCAAACATTTTATCATTGGGATTTGGTAGTTTTGCCTATGTTTCCATCTTCTACAGGCACCCGAAAAGTATGATTTTCCTCGAGAGATTGGTGGGGCTTTTGCTGGTTCTCGTGATTGCTAATATGGCGTTTCGTTTCATCAAAGTTTTGCAGAATTATTATCTCATTCAGCAGGATTATTATAAAATAATTGCGATCAATTCTATTTCTCAAACAGTTAAAATTTTCGGTGTTTTTATTTTTAGCGTTATTGCTATTTGCGTTTTATTCGGCATCAGCGGAACAACAGTTTTAGGGAGTTTGGGAGCAATAACGGCTGTAATTGTTTTAGTTTTCCGGGATACGATTTTAGGATTTGTAACGGGAATTCACGTCGCCACATCCAAGAATCTGAAAGTTGGAGATTGGGTGGCAATTCCAAAATATTCAATCGAAGGAAACATCGAAGATATCGATTTGCTGACGACTAAAATCAGAAATTTTGACAAAACATTATCGACTATTCCGACTTATGATTTGCTGACGACGGAAATCAAAAATATGCAGGTGATGTCAGAAACTAATACCCGAAGAATCAAAAAATCAATTGTTTTTAATATTAAATCCTTCAAATTTCTGGACGATCAATTGTTCGGAGAATTACTGAAAATCAATCTGATTCACGATTATCTTTTGGAAAAAAAGAAAGAAATCGAAAAACAAAAAGTGAATCTTGTTAACTCCGATGAAATCATCAACGGACAACAGTTGACCAATATCGGAACGTTCCGAAAATATGCGATGAGTTATTTGAAAAACAATCCTAATATTGACCAAGCCGGCACTTTAATGGTAAGACAAATGGAAATCACACCACAAGGAATGCCTTTGGAGATATACTGTTTTTCAAACGATTCAAAATGGGAACATTTTGAGCAAATCCAGGCTGATATTTTTGACCATCTTTTGGTGGCCTCCAAGGAATTTGATTTGGAAATAATGCAGGTTCATAAAATTTAAAATCATTTATCAATTAACAATTATGACAAAATTAAGTGTCAATATCAATAAAATCGCAACACTAAGAAATGCCAGAGGAGGCGATGTTCCAAGTGTAACTCAGGTCGCTTTGGATTTGGAAAGATTCGGCGCACAGGGAATTACGATTCATCCAAGACCGGACGAAAGGCATATTACCAGAAAAGACGTTTATGATTTGAAACCTTTGGTAACCACGGAATTTAATATCGAAGGAAATCCACACCGTCCTTTTATTGATATGGTTTTGGAAGTAAAACCAGAGCAAGTGACTTTGGTTCCAGATGCTGATAATGCAATCACTTCCAATGCCGGCTGGGATTGTGAGAAGAATTTGGACTTTTTGAAATCTGTAATTGCTGAATTCAAAAATGCCGGAATCAGAACTTCAATTTTCCTTGATCCAAATCCTGAAATGGTAAAATTTGCCGCCGAAACTGGTGCAGATAGAATCGAACTTTATACGGAAGCTTACGCCAAAAATTATACGGAAAATAAAGAATTGGCTATAGAATCTTATTTTAAAACGGCTGTCGTTGCAAGTGAATTTGGCTTGGGAATCAATGCCGGACACGATTTGAGTTTAGATAATTTAAAATATTTCGCAGACCATATTCCGAATCTTTTGGAGGTTTCCATAGGTCATGCTTTGATTTCAGAAGCGTTGTATCTTGGGTTGGAAAATACGGTTCAGGCTTATTTGAAACGATTGGCAAAATGGTAATTATATTTTATTATTAATGGAAATTTTACATTCAAAAATATACGGAGAAGAGAGAACTGAAACTCCACTTTTGGTTTTTCACGGATTGTTTGGGATGCTCGATAATTGGGGAAGTTTTGGGAAAGAATTCGGAGAACTGATGCCGACTCATATCCTTGATTTGAGAAATCACGGACGGAGTTTTCATTCAGATTCAATGTCGCACGATGATTTGGCTCAGGATATTGTCAATTATATGGATGCTCACAACATTCAGAAAGCGAATGTTTTGGGACATTCTTTGGGAGGGAAAGCGGTGATGCAATTCGCTATTAATTTCCCTGAAAGATTGGAAAAACTGATTGTCGTAGATATCACACCAAAAGCTTATCCACCACACCATCAGGGAATTATCAAAGCCTTACAAAGTGTCGATTTCGACAAAGTGGAATCCCGACAAGATGTAGAAGCCGTTTTGGGCGAATATATTCATGAGAAATTTGTAATTCAGTTTTTGATGAAAAATCTCTATTGGACAGATGATAAAAAGTTGGCTTGGAGATTTAATTTAAAAACATTAGCTGAGAAATATACAGAATTTGTGTCGAATGCCATCAGATTCGGAGTTTTCAAAGGTCCAACGTTGTTTATTGGTGGCGCGAATTCTAACTACATTTTGCCTCAAGATGAATTGCTCATCAGACAACAATTTCCGGATTCGAAAATCATTAAAATCAAAAACGCAGAACATTGGGTTCAAGCGAATAATCCGGTTGATTTCAATGCGGCTGTAAAAGAATTCTTGCAAGGTTAGTTTTCAAGTTTTATCTTTGAGACTTATGATTAAACATCAACAGCTTATCTATAAAGTGATACTTGGTTTTTCTGCCATTATCAATCTTTTTCTTTTAGGACTCTTATTTTTAGTCATCAGAGACTCAGTTTCTGGCAAGGGAGAATGGTTTTTAGAAGGAAAGAGTTTCTGGTATTTTGTTGCAGTTATTTTAATATTTTCGATTTTGAATTCTGTTTTTATTATTCAGTTTTTCAAAAAAACATCCGACGTCGGACATCAAACACCAGACAAAGAATGATTTTAGTCACCGGCGCAACAGGAATTTTGGGAAGAGTAATTGTTCTCGAGCTTTTGAAAAAAGGGAAGAAAGTCCGTGCCACCAAAAGAAAATCCAGCAACCTGAAAGATGTTTTAGAATCGTACCGATTTTATACAGAACAGCCTGATTTTTATTTCAATCAAATCGAGTGGATGGATGTTGATTTCGAAGATTCGGAATCTTTGGAGAAAGTTTTGAAAGATGTAGAGGAAGTTTATCATTGCTCTGCCAAAGTCAGTTTCAATCCAAAAGATGAGAAGGAATTATACCGAAATAACTCAGAAGTGACCGAGAAATTACTTTTCGCCATCAATTCTAATCTGGTCAAAAAGTTTCTTTTCGTAAGTTCAATTGCCGTTTTGGATGGTTATAATGAAAAAGGCGAAATGGATGAAAATTCTGATTTCAATGAGAAACTTCACCATTCGGATTATGCAATTTCCAAATATGTTTCGGAAATGGAGGTTTGGCGCGCACAGTATGAAGGTCTCAACACAGTCATCATTAATCCAGGTTTAATTATTGGTTCCGGAAACTGGAATCACAGCAGTGGAAAGTTGTTCAAAGAATTATCCAACGGTTTTACGTTTCCAGGTTCTACGGCTTATGTCGATGTTCGGGATGTCGCAAAAGTGGCTATTGAATTGATGGAAAAATCCATTTTCGGACAAAGATTTATTGTTACTTCGGAAAATGTGAAATACAAAACGATTTCTGATAAAGTCCGAAAAGTCTTCGGAAAATCGCCTGTAAAAATCATCCCGAATTCGATTCTTGATATATTACCAATATTTTCAACATTGCTTGGTTGGCTGATTCCAATTCTGAAATTAGCAAATAAAACCAACGTAGAAACCATCAAGTATGATTCTAAAATCACCAATCAAAAAATTCGTGAAACCTTGAATTACGAATTCATCCCAATCAGTGAAAGTGTAGATTTTCATCTGAAAAATTATGCCGAAAGCATTAAAAAATTTAATTAATGAACATTGCGGAATTTCTGAATAAGAACGTCAAAAGATTTCCACAGAAAGCCTCTGTAGGATTCAAAAAAAATAATGAGTGGAAGGAACTGACCTGGGCGAGATTCCAAAAAACAATTTTCAAAACGGCCAACGCACTTGCAGAAGCCGGAATCCGGAAGGATGACAAAGTCGCCATTTATGCGGACAATTCGCCGGAATGGATGATTATGGATTTGGCAACTTTATGTCTCGGAGCGATTACGGTTCCAATTTATTCGACCAACGGAACCGAGCAAGTGGAATATATTTTCCAGCACGCCGAACCGAAAATCATTTTAGCCGGAAACGAAGAACAATACGATATTTGCCACGAATTATTGAGTAAATCACAAAATGTTGAACTGATTATTTCCGCAAAAAGCAGTTTTAAATTAAAAGATAAGTCCATTACGCTTCAAGATTTCATTGAAAATACTTCGGATAAATTTGACATTGTTGAAAGAACGAATGAAGATGTCGCAACCATCATTTACACCTCCGGAACTTCCGGAATTCCAAAAGGTGTGATGATTACGCACGGCAATTTCCAAGATACTTTTGAGAAACACGTGAAATTTTTTGATTTTAAGAATTTTGAAGGCGAACATTCTTTAGCTTTTCTACCACTGAGCCACGTTTTCGAAAGAAGCTGGACCTTGTTTTGTTTTTCTCAAGGCGCCAAAGTCAGTTTCCTGGAAAATCCAAAATTGATAGCAAGTGCTTTGGTAGAAGTACGTCCAACCACAATGTGTTCCGTTCCAAGATTTTACCAAAAAATCTATGCCGGCATCAACGAAATGTTGGCGACAGCTTCTCCAATCAAGAAAAAAATCTTTGGTTGGGCGATAGAAAATGGAAGTCAGGTTTCGGAATTGAAAAGAAATGAGAAGAATATTCCTTTCATATTAAATCAAAAATACAACATTGCTAATGCTTTGGTTTTTAATAAAATCAAAACCAAATTGGGCGGAAGATTGTGGTTTATGCCTTGTGGTGGCGCATCGATTTCAGAAGAAGTCACGAAGTTTTTTGACGCAATGGGAATCCACATCACGGTTGGCTACGGAATGACGGAAACGACGGCGACTGTCACGGCTTTTCCATTCACCAAATATAAATATGGAAGTGCTGGAAAATTGTTGGGTGATTCTCAAATCAAAATCGGGGAAAATGATGAGATTTTGGTCAAGGGAAGCGGAATAATGAAAGGTTATTACAAAAATCCCGAAGAAACCGCCAAAGTTTTTACCGAAGACGGCTGGATGAAAACAGGCGATGCCGGCATTTTTGATAACGAAGGAAACCTGACAATCACAGACCGAATCAAAGATTTGATGAAAACTTCAAACGGAAAATACATCGCACCTCAGCCGATTGAAAATATGTTTTCCAACAACAGCTACATCAACCAAATTATGTTGATTGCGGAAGATAAACCGTTTGTTTCTGCTCTGATTGTCCCGAATTTTGAAACATTGGAGGAGAAATTAAAAACACTTGGCGTGACTTTTACCAACTGGAAAGAGGTGGTAGAGAATGAGAAAGTTCAGAAGTTTTATCAGGAACTGATAGACGGCATTCAGAGTAATGTTTCTAGTTTTGAGAAGATTAAAAAATTTATTCTGATGCCTGTGGATTTTGAAATCCAAAACGGAGAGATTACGCCAACCTTAAAAATTAAACGAAATATCGTTCTCGAAAAATATTCGGACAAAATCAATACGATTTATAATAAATAGCTTTTAAAAATCAATTTTTTGTACTGAATAAAATGGTTGCGATAGATTTTATCAAATTTTAGACTTAATGATTATTTTTAAAATTGATTAAATTTACAAACCTTATTAATAAGAATCTAATTTGAAGTTTTATAAATGAATACACAACAATTCGTAAATCGCCACATCAGCCTTAATGAGTCTGATAAAGCGGAAATGCTGAAGAAAGTAGGGGCAGGAAGTATAGAAGAATTAATCTCACAAACCATTCCTGATTCTATCAGGTTAGAAAAAGATTTGGACATCTCGGAACCACTTTCGGAGTATGAGATGCTTTTACATTCCAAAGATTTGGCTTCTAAAAATGCAGGTTTTGATACCTATATTGGATTTGGTTACAATGATACCATTCTGCCTTCGCCAATTCAAAGAAATATTCTGGAAAACCCTAGCTGGTACACGGCTTACACGCCTTACCAAGCAGAAATCGCACAAGGAAGACTGGAAGCTTTGCTCAATTTCCAAACTGTAGTGTCTGATTTGACAGGTTTCCCATTGGCCAACGCTTCTCTTCTCGACGAATCTACGGCGGCGGCAGAAGCAATGCATATGTTCTTTAATAACAGAACGAAAGACCAGAAGAAAGCGGATGCTACGAAGTTTTTTATTTCAGATTTAGTTCTTCCGCAAACGGTTTCTGTTCTTAAAACCAAAGCAGAAGGTCTGGGAATCGATGTGATCGTGGGGAATCATATCAATCATCAGTTCAATGATTCATATTTCGGAGTTTTGTTGCAATATCCAGGGAAAAACGGAATTGTTTTAGATTATACAGACAACATTACTTATTATAAAGAATTCGATCTTCAGGTGGTTGTGGCTTGTGACCCGATGGCTTTGGTAAAACTGAAATCTCCAGCCGATATGGGTGCAGATTGTGCAGTTGGCACAACGCAACGTTTCGGGATTCCTATGGGTTATGGTGGGCCTCACGCGGCATTTTTCACTTGTAAAGAAGATTATAAAAGAGATATTCCTGGAAGAATTATCGGCGTTTCTCAGGATATGTACGGCAAACGTGCGTTGAGAATGGCTTTGCAGACCAGAGAGCAACACATCAAAAGAGAGAGAGCGACTTCCAACATTTGTACTGCTCAAGTTTTGTTGGCTGTTATGGCTGGTATGTATGCTGTTTATCACGGTCCAAAAGGCCTTAACTTCATTGCTGACCAAATCCATTATAAGACCAATGCGTTAGCCGATGCTTTGCAAGTTTTGGGTTATGACATTGTATCTGAGCCGGTTTTTGATACGGTTAAATTCAGGTTGCACGAGGAGGAGAAATCTTCTTTGAGAATGAAAATGAAAGATCAGAAAATTAATCTGAACTATTTTTCTCAAGGCATCGTGAGTATATCTGTCAATGAAACTACGACTGTTGATAAATTAAACCATTTGATCGAAGCTTTTGCTCAGTTCAAAGGAAAGCAAGGTTACAAAGTGAGCCTTAGAGAAGAATATTCGATTCCATCAGAATTATTGAGAACTGATAATATTCTGGATGAAGAAGTTTTCAATAAATACCATACAGAGACAGAATTGATGCGCTACATCAAACGTCTTGAAAGAAAAGATTTGTCATTAACCCATTCAATGATTTCTCTGGGTTCCTGTACAATGAAGTTGAATGCAGCAACTCAAATGATTCCTTTGTCTTGGGGAGAATGGGGTGGTGTACATCCTTTTGTACCAACTGAACAAGCAGGAGGTTATCAGAAAATGATTAAAGAACTGGAGAAGGACTTGGCAGAAATCACAGGTTTCGCAGGAACTTCCCTTCAACCAAATTCCGGAGCGCAAGGTGAGTATGCTGGACTAATGGTTATCAGAGAATATCATAAAAACAGAGGTGAAGGTCACAGAAATATTGTTTTGATTCCCCAATCTGCACACGGAACCAATCCGGCTTCTGCAGCAATGGCAGGAATGAAAATCGTTGTTGTGAAGAATCTTGACAATGGAGAAATTGATTTTGAAGATTTCAAAGCGAAGACAGAACAGCATTCTGAGAATCTATCGGCGGTGATGATTACTTATCCTTCGACTTATGGATTTTTCGATGCTAATATCAAAGAAATTACCAAACTAACGCACGACCACGGCGGACAAGTCTATATGGACGGAGCGAATATGAATGCTCAGGTTGGATTCACAAGTCCAGGGAATATCGGTGCAGACGTTTGTCACCTGAATCTTCATAAGACTTTTGCCATTCCTCACGGTGGTGGTGGTCCTGGTGTTGGTCCGATTTGCGTGGCTGAACATTTGGTTCCTTTCTTACCAACTAATGCGAATATCTCTATTGGAGGGAAAGAAGCAATTGAGGGAATCTCTGCAGCGCCTTACGGTTCTGGTTTGATTTTGAATATTTCTTACGCTTACATCAAAATGCTTGGAACTTCCGGATTGAAAAAAGCTACTGAGCATGCCATTCTTAATGCTAATTATCTGAAAGAAATCTTAGCGGAACATTTCCCAATTCTTTATGCAAATGACAAAGGCAGAGTTGCACACGAATGTATCGTGGATTTCCGCCAGTTCAAAACTTTGGGAATTGAGGTAGCAGATGTTGCGAAACGTTTGATGGACTATGGTTTCCACGCTCCGACAGTTAGTTTCCCTGTTGCCGGGACATTGATGATTGAACCAACTGAGTCGGAAAACAAAGAGGAAATCGACAGGTTTGCGGAAGCCTTAATCAATATCAAAAAAGAGATTGAGGAAATTGCGAGTGGTGAAGCTGATAAAGAGAACAATGTATTAAAGAACGCGCCGCACACTGAGCAATTGGTAATCTCTGACAATTGGGATAAACCTTATGGGAGAGAGAAAGCTGCTTATCCATTGGAATGGGTGAGAACGCACAAGTTCTTTGCGACGGTAGCGAGAATCGATGAAGCGTATGGTGATAGAAATCTAATCTGTACTTGTGAGCCGATAGAAGCTTATATGTAAGTCGAAAAGAAATGATTAGGAATGAATTATGAATAATCTTTTGATCCACTAATTATATAAATATAAGAACCTCTCCGTTATGGAGAGGTTTTTTATTTTGTGTGCTGTTTAAAAAACTCTATGATTTCTGGGAGAGATGATTTGGGGAACTCGTGGCCGGCGTTGCTTTGCTGAAGGACGAGTTCTGTGTTGTTTTTTCCGTTGAAATAAATTTTGTCATCTTCGGTTTTTCCGTTTTCTGTGATTCCGAGGTTGGTTTTGACAATCGGGATAGATTCTTCCTGACTTTTAGGCAAGACGATACGATCATTTTTGCCGATGTACATCCAGACTGAAATGGGAACTGCTCCTGAAATAATATTACCACCTTGCGCCGATGCGGAACAAATGGCTGTGATTTTGTCACCTCTCATTTTCCAAAGTACATTCACGAATCTGGCACCGTTGGAGTGGCCTATGAGGTAGATTCTTTGATCATCTACCCTATAATTTTGGTGATGAATGTCTGAGAGAACCTCATCAAAGAATCGGATATCTCTTGCTTCCAGATCGTCTGTGAAAATTTGCCAGCCATTCATTTTGCCATTTGGATCGAGACCAGGAACTGATCGGCCAGGTAGGCCTTCCATAAAAATAACTAAAGCTTCTTTGTAATAATTCTGGACATCTATTCTTCTGCTCACAAAATTGGCATTGCCACCGTGACCATGAAAAACAAAAACTACTGGTATATGATCCGATTTTATAGTTGGTTCATAAAAGATGGCTTTTCGGGTAATGCCATTGATGTTATAAATTTTTGTGGTTTGTGATAAAGCGGAGATAAAGACTATTAACAGAAAGAATAAAAGATACTTTTTCATAGTAAAGTAGTTTTTTACTTTGGATAAGTTTTTATACAGAAAAGTTAAAGCTTAAATCAAATTATTTGTTCTCAGACCCCTAAAATTATCCTCAATGTTAAAAAAAATCTTTGTTTTTTAATTTGGTGATGCTTTTCTGTATAAAATTCATCTAAATCTACAGTTGGGAAATATTTTTAATTATTTAACAAAAATTAAATTTAATAAAATGGTTGTCCCATATTCTTATGATTCATCGAGGAATCTTCGGCGAAAATGTTAAATTATTAGAGGGTTTCTACTTTTGAATTATTCAAAATAATAAATAAATATTTTTATTGGTATGGTAATTGGATAGAGGAACACACCTCATTAATATCTTAGTATTAATCGGGGTAGAGTATAATAATCCTAATTATACTATTAATAAGTAAAACAATTTAAATTTATCATTATGAAATCAAAATTAACACTTTTGTCACTGGCCTTGGCGTGTCCTGCTGTGATGTTCTCTCAAGAGATGATGCAAACAACAACTACTACAACTCCTGCAGAAACTACTTCTGTAAAAACTGAAGGACCAAGATTCAATAGCTGGGCTATTTCCTTTGGTGGTGGTGTTCCTTTTATGCAAAACGCAGATTTGAAATCTATACAAGGTGGTAATACATTGGTAGGATATTCTGCTTACTTCAGTATTGACAAAGCCATTTCTCATACTTTTGGTTTGAAATTGCAATACGACAGAGGAGAAACAAGACAAGGTTATTTCAATACAAAAGATGCAGCTCCTGCTAATGCAGCAGCTAATCTACAAGTGGCAGGCAGAACTCAATATGATGCGATCTCACTTTTGGGAGACATCAATCTTTCTAACTTATTGAGAAGAGTGGATCATAATGGTGATTTCAGATGGGCATTGCATGCTTACGCAGGTGCTGGAGTTTTGGGTTATCGTGCGTACCAAAAGGACGAAGTTGGTCAAAGATTGATGACTGATAGAAAAGCATTTAAATTTAATTCATTGTTCGGACTAGCAGGTGCGGGATTGAAATATAAAATCAGTAACAGAGTAGACATCGAAGGAAGATTGATGTATGTTTATACTGGCGATGATACCTTCGACGGTGGAGGCGATCAATACAGTGCTGTGAACAGAATCTCTTCTCATACTTCTGATAACTTCTTCAACGCGACTTTGGGTTTGACTCTTAACCTAGGGAAACACAGTAACAGCCTAATGTGGCACGATCCATTGCAGGAAGTTTATACTAAGATGGATGAATTGGAAACTAAAATAGATAACATCCAATTGTGTAAAGCAGGAGATGCCGATAATGACGGTGTTTGCGATGACTGGGACAGACAATTAGACACTCCAGCGGGAGCTAGAGTAGATGGTGCCGGTGTTGCACTGGATGTGGATATGGATGGTGTAATTGATCTATATGATAAATGTGTAACTGTGCCTGGACCTGTAGAAAACAACGGTTGCCCAACGACTCCTGCCGGAAATGGTGTAGTATCTTCTGACGAAACTGCAATGAGCGGTATAGAATTCGATCTTAATTCTGACAGAATCCTGCCTAGCAATACGCCTGTTTTGAATAGTGCTATCAATTATATCAATTCTACTAGCGGATCTTACGTTGTAGTGGGTGCTACTGATACTAGAGGTTCTCAAAGCTACAACCAAGCGTTGTCTGAAAGAAGAGCTAACAATGTAAAACAATATCTGATCACCAATGGTGCTAATTCTGCTAAACTGGAAGCGAAAGGTAATGGTAAACTGGATCTAAAATATCCAGAGTGCGACCCAGCTTCTAAATGTCCTGAGTGGAAGAATAAAGCAAATAGAAGAGTGTATTTTCAAGCAAAATAAATCCTAATTTTCTATTCGAGACTGTCAGCAATGGCAGTCTTTTTTTTTAATTATTAATGGTGAATTATTAATTATTTTGTTTTTCAAAAAGACCCTTTCAAATTGATTGAAAGGTTTTTTTTTTTGGCGGAAACGATTTCTTTTTTGGAGATAGTATCTTGTTTTTTGGCGGAAGTGTTTTCTTTATTGGAAATAGCAATTTCTTTTTTGGCGGAAACGATTTCTTTTTTGAAGATAGCAATTTCTTTTTTGGAGATAGCAATTTCTTTTTTTTGGGGAAACCTTTTCTTTATTGGAGATAGTAATTTCTTTTTTGGCGGAAACATTTTGTTTTTTGGAGATAGCCATTATTTTTTTATGATCGGTGATTAATTGTAAGTGGTTAATTATAAATGGTTGATTATTATTCGTATTATTTTTACACAAAACCCTTTCAATCCAATTGAAAGGGTTTTGTTTTGTGTTATAATGGATTTCGTGTAAGGCGATGGTCTAAGGTTTTTTGAATTTTAGTCTTGCGATGGCCTTGTATTCCGGTGAAGCGGTATTGAGGATTGATGAGAGGTAGTCTTTGGCGATGTTGAAAGTATCTACTAAATTCATCTTGCTGGTGTACATTATTTCATTTCTTTTGGTTCTGGCTCTGCTGAGCGGGAAATAGGTGTCTCCAACTTTTTCAGTTGCTGCCAACATCTGGTCTCTTTCATCTTCCAGGGTTGAAATCTGGTATTCTACTTCGTTGGGTGCGTAGTTGGGCGTGTTTTGAAGAAGCTCTATCATCTCAGAAAAAGTATTGGCACGCTGGTCATAGCTGGTCATAGCTACAGAATACTGAGTCTGATCGGTCTCAGGTGGTATTGATGTATCTATTTTTGTTTTGCGAACGCCTTTGAACTTGCGGGAAATGGTCATGAAAAGTTCTAACTGCGCTTCGGTAATGCCTTTTGTAGATTTGTAGGATTTGCGAAGTTTGGCCAATTTTTTTATGACCGGTGTAAAAATGGCCGCTCTTTCTTTTGCTGCTAATTTGTATGTCGGCAATGTGTTATTGACTGCTTTCATTTCATCGGATGCTGTCAGGTGAAGGTTTTTGAGTACCGCTAGCTCTATGTCTGTATTGCTCGGCTGGTAGAGTGGGCCTAATTGTGTGATGTAATTGATAATCAATTTTGCATTGGCCACATTTTTTGCGTGGCCAGTTTCTGAAACTTTTGACATAATCATTTGCTTTTTAATTATTTATAAAAACAAATCTAAAAATATATTTTTAATTGCAGAATGAATTTTGTTAAAAAATTTGGATAAATATATTATGTTAAATGAAAATAATAAACCCTTGCTGGGATACGAGGGTTTATTGTTTATTTAGTATTTTGGTTGAAATACGATCGAGAGGCTTGTGCTAGCGGGAGAACTTTTATTTTATAGTTTATCAAAGCCTCACAGAAGCTCCAACAAAAAAATGCTTCGCTGCAGTATGCTGGATTCCGAGATTCAGGCCTGCATCCAGTTTGAAGTCTCTGGCGACATCTATCTGGAGAGCGGCGTTGATGTAATTTGAGAATTGGTGCGCTTTGAAATCGTAGGTGTAATATGTTTCGGCAATACCATCCAAACCTTTGATGATAGAATGGCTGATGGTGAGGGTCTGTAAAAACTCTGTGTGCATCGCCTGCTCATCCTGATCTTTTAGACGGTCAACTTCTACCTGAAATCCGAGATTCCATTCTCCGGGAAGTTTGTACTGCATCGGGATGATCAATCCACCTTCGAATCGGCTGTCTTCATATTTGGAAGTCGGAAATTTCACGTAAGGCAACAATGACAGAGCGAAGTTACCGCCATCGTTCCCGATCAGATTCTGTTTGATTCTAAATGTGAAGTCGCCATGACCATCCGTGGTAGTTTTTTCATTAGTTTCCAATTCCTTTTCTCTCTGCTTGCCGTAGGTTTGGAAACCAATCTGTATGGCTATAGAACCTGTGATTCCAATTTTCAGATTCATCTGGTTGATGAGAAATGTATTGGTTTGTGTGGTTTCAGTTTTCTGCCTGATTGTTCTTACAAGATCTGTCTCCAGCTGGAAGTGTCCGGCATCTACGGTAAAAGGGGATTCGGTGACATCGGGACGGTCGGTTTCCATTTCTCGCATCTGTGTGCGGGGAACAGGGTTGAATAAAGAGAAATTAGTCTGTTCTGCCTGCTGCGCTGATCCTAGTATTGGTAGTAACAGTCCTCCAAAAACCAGTATCGGAATAATGTAATTTTGATTCATATCAATTTTTTTATTAATGAAAATTTTTGATATGATCCATAGATTAAAAGCTGTGCCGTAATTGATGTGGTGGTATCAATTTTAAAATTTTATTTAATAGTTGGTCGGCATTTATATTTCAAAACTGTTTCGGTTTCTCTTTTCTTTTTGCAGCTTCTGTAATTTCCAAGATTCTTTTTTGTCTGGTTTCTGGTCTTTTTGCACTGATGACCCAGTAGAGCATCATTTTTTTGATAGATTTGCTTAGGCTTTGGAAAAACTCAATGGCATTTTCTTTGTCGGAAAGCGCTTGAAGAAGATCATCTGGGATGATGAGTTCTTCTACACTGTCCAGTATTTCCCAAGAGCCATTTTCTTTGGCTATTTTAATGATGTCTAATCCAGCTTGGTACATTCGGTTTTCGGCAATCAGTTTTTCGGTTTTTTGTTTGTTGATTTTTGACCAGGTACTTTTAGGTTTTCGTTTTCCAAAATACTGGATGGATGAGTCTTCATTCAGTTTCTTTTTGAGACTGTCTATCCATCCAAAACATAAGGCTTCATCTACCGCATCGCTCCAGCTGATGGTCGGTTTTCCAGATTTTTTATTATGCTGAACCAGCCAAACTCCTTGATCGCGATGGTGATTTTCCTGCAACCAATTGCGCCATTGGGAAATGGTCTCTGGATAGAAGGTTTCTATGTCTTTGGTAGATTTTTGGGTCATTGTTTGAGGTAATTTTCCAGTTCTGTATCGGAAAGTTTTTCGATTACTTTTTTATTGACCATTATTAATGTGCTGAAGATTTGGAGAAGATATTAATAATGACAACGCCAATGACGATGAATGCCATCCCTAAAATGGCAGGTGCATCTAATGTTTGTTTGTACACGAAATAGCCAACGGTAGATATCAATACAATACCGACTGCTGACCAGATGGCATAGGCAATCCCCATAGGGATGCTTTTCAGCGCAAAGGTTAACAGATAAAATGAAGCCGTCATTGCCACAACAAATATAATTGTTGGCAAAGGTTTGCTGAAGTTTTCTGTCTTTTTGAGGAATGATGTGCCAATGGTTTCGCAGATGATGGCAGCGGCGAGGAAAAGGTAGTTTTTCATAATATTTTTTGATTCTGATCTCAATTCTTTTATTGGATTGCTTTAGTCTGTTTTCTGAAGATTAGAAATTGGATGCAGCAAAAGCAGACGTATATCAAACAAAAGATGATAAACGTACGTAATGGATTCTGATTGAATCCAAGATCATCTGTCATCACGTCGATCAGCCAATAACCCGTAAAAACTGAAGCCAGTCCTACGAAAGAAAATAATGAATAATAGAAATTGTTTCTGATATTTTGATAGAGATTCAGAAAAATAAAGAAGGAACAAATAATCATTGCGCCTAGATATATCAAAGAAAAACCCAGGTTTATAAATATGTCTAAAAACTGCAAGAACGTATCAAACCAACTACCATCTTTTGTTTCGGTTTGCGAAATTACGATTCGGTAAGCTAAAAATAAAACAAGGCTCATCAGAAAATTGACCAACCAATATTTAAATATTTTTTTTCCCATATTGATTATCGGATTGCGGCATTCAGAAACTGATTGAAGGGGTAGATTTCTTTAAAAATCATCACGGTGTTTTTTACAAAATTTCCATCCAGAACATCATCATCAGAAAGTGGATGGAAGACTGTGAGCTGTTTGAATTTAAGATAATCGCCCATCGGATCTTCTTTATCAAAGCCTTGTGGGACGCGCATTAGTTTTTCGCCTTGTAACTCCAGATTATCTTTGAAAGATTTTTTGTTGAGGATTTTCAGAAGCGTTTCACCTTCTGAATTGATTTTTTCGCGGATGGCTTTCAGGTTTTTAGGTTCGGTCATATAAACCCCGCCAGCGAGGAAAGATTTACCAGGCTCCAGATGAACGTAATAACCTGCGTGGTTCAGTGTTTTGGGGCCTTTTTCTACCAATGATGCACCGATATTGGTTTTGTAAGGTGTTTTATCTTTTGAAAATCGTGTGTCTTTGTAAATTCTGAAAATACAGTTTTTGGCTTCCAGACGTTCCATACTATCATCGAATTCTGAAACACCGGAAATAATCTCATTCACTACAGTTTCAACATTGTCTTTGGCCTGCAGATAGAGGTTTTTATTATCATTAAACCAATCTCTGTTGTTGTTAATTTCCAGCTTTGAAAGGAAATGTAGTGTTTCTGGATGAACCGTTTTCATTATTCTAAGATTTGGAATAAAGTTAAATAAAAAATCCTGCTTCAGGAGCAGGATTTGAATATTATTGTTTGATGAATTTGGAGTTGTAGGTTTTATTTTTATCCGTTTTGATGTCAATCAGGTAAAAACCATTAGCCAAGTTTTCAACATTGATTTCGGTTTGTTTAGAAACCGTTTTCAGCTTTTGCCCGGCGGCGTTGTAAATATTGATTTCGCTGATGTTTTCATTATCAGCAATATTAATTTTTAAAATGTCTTTTACCGGATTTGGATATAATTTAATGTTATTTTTTTTGATATCAGCAACCGCCAAATTTTCATTGTTGACTTTGATATTGTCATAGTAAGCACTTCCACCGTAATTATTATGCAGGAAATTCATCCCATCCAAATTGGTTTTGCTGGTATTGGCAACGGATAAAATCAGACTATTGTCCAGATAATATTTGATGGTGGCTTCAGTCATTTCTATCTTCATATTATACCATCTGTTGATTTGCCAGGTAGCATCGGTAATTGTATATCCGCCTAAGTTTAGTTCAGGATAAACGTAGATTTTCCCTCTGTTTTCAAAACCAACAGCTGTAACGATTTCAAATTCCTGAGCTTCCTGATTGATGCCATACAGAGCGAATTCGAAGTCTGCGCCATTTTGTTCTGTCGCATAAAAATCATAAGAAATAGTGGTGTTTTTATAATCCAAAGCTGGAGCAAAAGATTTTTCTATTCCAAAAATTGGAAACCATTGCGGATCATATTGTGCAACGTAAGCATTTTTAAAAGAATAGCTGCCGGAGCTGGAAACTTCATTGGTGATGATCTGATTGGTAAGCAGTCCGTCGCTGGTTTCTGTAACCGTCCAACCATTTTGTCCGCTGATATTTCCCAAAGTGTAACCTTCTGAGGCTTCAAAAGAAATGGTTTGCTGCGCGAAAGCGAATGAAGAAATTAATGATAAAACTAAAAAGTATTTATTTTTCATAAACTAAAATTTTGCCAATTATAGGCAAAATAAAAATTAAATCAAATCTTTAGTTTTCGTAAATGCCTTTTGATTCTAGGTTTTCATTAAAAATTCAAAAACTCAGTATAATTTTTGGTCTGTTTCGCAGTAGAAACTTCTGCGTTTGGATTTGCCTGTTATTTTCTTGATCAAAGGTTTCCCGCAAATTGGACATATTTTTTTTGTGTGAGCCAGCCAATGTTTTTTAAGGACAAACTCACGTTTCCATTTCAGGAAATCAAAACTGTAGTTTCTGGCTTCTTTTATAAGATCATTAAGTTTCTTAGTGGGAAGCTTCCCGATTTCACTTTCCGGTTGAACGCCGATTCTAAACAGAACTTCATTCTTGATAATATTACCAACACCAGAAAAGATATCCTGATTCATAAGTGCATCGCAAACCATCATTTCCGGATTTGATTTGAGTTTGGATTTTGTCTTTTTGGGATTCCACTTGTCACTCATTACATCTGCTTCCCAATCTATAGTTTTAAGAAAATCATCATCTACGATTTTGACGGAACAAGTGTAAAAAAATGCTTTTCCATCCTTAAAACTCAATCCTAATCTTAGAGATTTATCCGGTTTTGTCTGCTCATCTATTTCATAAGAACCAAACATCAACAGATGGATTCTTACATTAGTTTTGCCAAAAATCAAATAGGTCTGCTTACCGTAAAGCCTGATTTCTTTCAAGGTTTTACCGACAAGCAATTCTTTGTCAATTTTGGCATTTCCAACCGCAGACATCACTTTTTGTCCAATTAGTTTTTGCAAATCTTCTTTCATCAGATAAATAGTTGGTCCTTCTGGCATAATGGATTTTTCGGATAAAATCTCAAATATTATTCCGATAAAAATAAAATTTGAAGTAATTTTGAAAAATGATGAACTTAGACCAGATTTTCAGCAATCAAAGAACCGGAAATAATCCACATACAAAGGCTTCCAGAACAGATTTTCAGAGAGATTTTGACCGGATTATTTTTTCATCAGCATTCCGAAGATTACAGAATAAAACTCAGGTTTTCCCATTGCCGGGAAGTGTTTTTGTTCACAACCGCCTGACGCATTCTCTGGAAGTTTCTTCTGTTGGCCGTAGTTTGGGAAGTGTAATAGGCGAATTTATTCACGGTCAATTTAAGAATGATCTTGCTGAAGAATCCAAAGATTTTTATCTTCATAATTTAGGAAATGTGATTGCCGCAGCTTGTCTTTGTCACGATGTTGGAAATCCGGCCTTCGGACATTCCGGTGAAGATGCGATTGCCAGTTATTTCGATAGAAATGAAGGTGATTTGAAATCGAAATTCAATGATAAGGAATGGGCAGATCTGGTCAATTTTGAAGGAAATGCCAATGCAATCAGAGTCTTGGCGCAGCAGCAACAGGGTAAAGATTCCGGTGGGATTCAACTAACCTTCGCTACATTGGCGAGTATTGCAAAATATCCTTGTGAAGCGATTGCTAAAAAGAAAGGCGAAATCCATCGTAAGAAGTTTGGTTTTTTCCAGAATGAGAAAGATATTTTCCTTGAAATTGCGAAAGGAACATCGATGATTCAGGAAAATGAGAATCCTTATATTTTCAAAAGACATCCGTTTGTCTGGCTGGTAGAAGCGGCTGACGATATCTGTTACAACATTATTGATATGGAAGATGCGCACAGATTGGGCATTGTTTCTACTGCAGACTGCAAAAATCTATTCTTCGAACTGGTGAAGTCTGAAACCAATGACATCAATAGAGTAGAGCAGAAGTTGAATTCTATAAGTAACGAAAATGAGCAAATTTCTTATTTGAGAGCTAAAGTTATCAATGCTTTAATTAATAAATCGATAGAACTTTATAAAAGTCATTTCAATAAAATTTTGGAAGGTAATCTGGATAAAGGTCTTTTGGATATCTACAAATCTGAAAATAAAACCTTGCAGGATATTGAAAGTTTCTCCATTGAAAAAATCTACAATCACAAAGTTGTGGTGGAAATAGAAAATGCAGGGTACAACGTGATGTATGAATTGCTAGATCATTTTATTCCATCTATTCTGAAATCTGCAGACGAAAGAAAATCATACGATAAAAAAGCGCTGAAACTGCTTCCGAAACAATTCTTTTACGAAGAAGGAACCGATTATCAGAAAGTTTTGGGTGTAATCGATTTTGTTTCCGGAATGACTGACAATTTTGCTACCGATCTTTACCGAAAAATCAAGGGAATCGATATTGGGATGACGATGTAGTTATTTATGAATGATGAATTATCAATTAGATGAATTCAAATCCGAAAACATCTACAAAATGTTTTTTGATTTTCTGTTTCACTTCTTCATAATCGACTTCTCTTTCCAGTTCTCTTTTCATAGAAGTGACCTGTTTATCGGAAATTCCACACGGAATGATGTAATCGAAATATTTCATATCAGTATTGACGTTTAATGCAAATCCGTGAATCGTAACCCAGCGAGAAGCCTTGACTCCTAAAGCACAAATTTTTCTTGCGTAAGGCTTCCCGACATCGAACCAAACACCGGTTTCTCCAGGAGAGCGTTCGCCAATCAGACCATATTCTGCGATTGTTCGAATAATGACTTCTTCCAAATCCCGCATATAACGATGGATATCTGTGTAGAAATTCTCCAAATCCAAAATAGGGTAGCCTACAATCTGACCAAAACCGTGATAGGTAATATCACCGCCACGATTGACTTTTACATAGGTTGCATTAATTTCTTTCAATTTATTTTCGTTGGCGAGAAGGTTGGATTCGTGGCCACTTTTTCCTAAAGTGTAAACGTGAGGATGTTCTACGAAAATCAAATGATTATTAGTCTCCTTCAAATCTCCTGGATTTTCCCGATTATGGATTTTGATGTCGAGATTTTGTTTGAGTAATTCTTCCTGATAGTCCCAAGTTGGCTGATATTCTTTGATACCAAGATCTTGAAATTTTACTTTTTTGTTGATGAGAGAATTCACTTTGATTGGAATTATTTATACAAATTTACTCATTATTTAACCAAAGAACAAACCACAAAAAAACCACCCTAAGGTGGTTCTCATAAAGAATAAAATCTGAAATATGACTTATTTTACAATAAGTTTTTTGGTTTCTGTCTGACCTCCGTAAGTTATTTTTACAAGGTAAGTCCCGGATGAAAGTCTGTTTAGGTCAACTTCCTGCGTTGAGAATCCTGATTGGTTTGCGATAGCAGTTTCATAAACTTTTTTACCGGAGAAATCAAAAATTTCTACAGTTCCGTTTTTAGAAGCTACTTCTTTTACATCAAATAAGATGTTTACTTTTTTATCTTCTTTAGTTGGATTTGGATAAATTCCAAATGTTCCTTTTTTACCAAAATCGGCTACTGCAAGTTCAGCAGTGATATCTTTGTATTTGAAATACATATTTCCTGTTGTAGCACCACCATTTGAAGTGAAGTATAATCTATAATATTTAGTTCCTTCTTTGATGTAATAAACAACATCTGTATTCACCCCGGTTGTCGGTTTCCATGAGTGCCCGATTGTTGTAATATTTTTAGAATAAGCAGTTGTTGATGGCGCTGTAAAAGTAGATGTTGCCTGAGTTTCCGGTTGTACTTTTGCAACAGTTACATTCGGGCTCTGAATAACTCCGGACAACTTGTACATCATAATGTTAGCATAGAATGTATAATATCTGGTAAACATCAGATCCCAGTTAGCTTTAGCAGGCTCCAGATTAGCTACTTTTTCTCCGGTATCAAATGAAAAATAGTTGAAAAATGCGTCATCTGTACCATTTGCAATAGTTTTGGTTTGTGTTGCATCCCAGGAAGTTCCATTCCATTTTGCATATTTGAAAGTGTAACCGCCATAATATTCGCTGATGAAGAATTTGTAATAGGTTGTTCCATATTCCAGCACAAAAACAACTTTACCCAAAACCTTGTGACTCACGATGTCATAGGCTCCCCAGCCATAATTCAGTCCACCTGCGGGCAATAACGTAGCTTCATCAAAAGCGCCGTCCTGGATTCTTTCTGTCTGATCCGGATTATAAAGAGGCTCGCCCCAATTGGCTTTGTCCGCAGGTGTAACAGTATCAAATGCTGCAGGATCCGCGGAAACCTGATATGTCAGTACGCTGGTAGCATCATTTACTTTTACGCCAAAGTCCATAGAACTATTTCTATAGAACGCAATATCCCATCCTGTAGCAGGCTGTGAAACGATGTTGTTGGCAGAAAGGTCAAAAAACACTCTGTTCGCATATTGAGCGCCAGTAGACAGATTAACTTGGGTGTATCCATTTTCATCTGTTTGAGAAAGTACTGTTTGATTCACGGTGATAGCAATTAAACTTGCCAGAAGTAGTTTTGTTTTCATTTATTTGAATTGTTTAAATCTGTTATTTAGAATTATTCTACAAAACTATATAATTATTTTTAATTGTTCTAAATAAGATTAAAAATAATAGTTGATAAATATCATACATCCTAACTCAAAGTTCTTAACCAGAAAAGCCTTTTAAGTAATTCTTAAAAGGCTTTTTAATAAATGAAATTAGATAAATCTAAAAACTTATTTTTTGATGAATTTTGATTTCAGAGTTTGTCCATCTTTATTCTCAATTATGATAAAGAAAACACCAGTTTTCAGTCTGGCAATGTCAAATGAATTATTAATGATTTTACCATCGGCTGCAATTTGTCCTGCTGCTGAATAAACGGTTGCAGACGCAAGTGCTACAGGAGAGTCAAATTTCAATGAATTATTATCATGAGAAACTGCAAATTTTATTTTACTTGAATTAAATGCATTTTCACTAACAGCCAAATTAGCATCATATTTCACATTGTCGATTTGTAGAGCCGTATGGGCTGCAGTTGGCGTGTGTCTGATAACAAGATATGTCCCAGCAGAAGCAGGAACGTTTACTTTCACATTCTGAATAGTTGTTGAAGTAATTTGTATTGGATTCCCAACAGCTATAAAAGTTGTCATATCAGCAGGATCTGTTGCTACACCAATCTGAATTGTTGTAGTACCAGGCGAAGATGCGACCAGGCCGGTGTCGAAAGAAATAGCTTTGTCTCCGGCAGGAGCAACAATTTGTGGTGTTATTAGATATAATGGCTGGTTTGAACTGCTTCCCGGATAAGCCTGAACCACATTATTGGCGCCGTCAGCTACTACTAACATCATTGGCTGAGGCGGGAATGGTGCTGTTGGCAATTTTACAGACCATCCGTTTTGTGGGAAAGTTGTGTTTCCAGCTGTAAAATTATTGAAATCTTCGTTAATTGTAGTCAGTTGGGCATTAGCAATTACCGCAAATAAAGAGGCTGCCAAAAATAGTTTTGCTTTCATAATTGATTATTAAATGTTGTATTGTTATTTAGAATTATTCTACAAAAGTACTAAATTATCTTTATTGATTCTAAATAAAATCTTATCTTCGCAAAAATTATTTTTAGATGAAGAAGCGAACGATGAGCTTTTTGTCATTAGCAATTTTGAATTTTGCATATGGTCAGAAAGATTCAATTAATCAAAAAAACATAGAAGAAGTCATCATTACGGGGCAATATACTCCTCAATCTATTAATAAATCGATTTACAAAGTAGAAGTGATTTCTGCGGAGCAAATCAAAAATATGGCAGTAACCAATGTTGCCGAAGTTCTCAATCAAAATCTTAATATTCTGATTACTCCCAGTGCCAGCTCAGGCAACTCAGAAGCTAATATTATGGGACTTAGCGGAGAATACACCAAAGTACTTATTGATAATATTCCAGTCGTGAGCGATCAGGGAATGGGAAATATCTTCGATCTCACAAAAATCAATGTCAATAACATAGAACGTATCGAGATTGTAAAAGGCTCAATGGGTGTGGAATACGGTAATAATGCAATGGCTGGTGTTATCAACATTATTACAAAAAAAGATTATCAGAAAAAAATCAATATCAGTGCTTCTTTACAGGAAGAAACAGTAGGCAAAGGTTATGACTGGTACAAAAAGGGAAAAGGAAGACATATTCAAAGTCTTAACATCGGTTATAAAATATCCAGTAACTGGACTCTCACGGCAGATATTAATCATAATGATTTTCAAGGTTTCGAAGGTATCCAGAAAGGTTACAGGTTTTTCGATGAAACTACAAATGGACAAAGAGGTTACGAGTGGCAGCCAAAAGATCTTTTGATTACGAATGCTGCTTTGCGATATGCTAAAAATAATACGACCTTATTTTATAAAGTTAATTTTCTGAAAGAAGAAATTAATTATTATGATCCTAATACCACTGTTTTGCCGTTTGCCGGAGGACAAAGAACTTACACTTCTGATGATGTGGATTATTTTACAAAACGATGGGTTCATCAGCTGAATATTGTGACAAAGCTTGGGTCGAGAATCAACTATAATGGTGATTTTTCTTATCAAATTCAGGAAAGACAGTCGCAGGATAAACTTTATGATGTGCCTAACAGGTTTGTAAGATCTACAGAACCTAAAAAAACTTTTTATAAGTCAGAAGTTTTATATTCCAGAGGAATGTTCAGTAACTTTTTGGATAGTGAAAAAATCAATTTCCAGCTTGGTTATGAGCTTGATAATACGAAAGGCTTTGCCAATTCATCTACTTTTGAGAATAATTTGGGGGATGAAGATAAAAACATTAGCAGGACAATTTTCAATTATGCCAATTTTGTTTCAGCAGAATGGAATCCTTTGAAATGGCTGTCTTTCCGTCCGGGCGTCAGATTAGCTTTGAGCGACAAATTTGACAAACAATATAATTATTCATTAACCACAAGATTCAGAACTTCAGATAATTCTAACATCAGAACGATTTTTGGATCCGCCAACCGTTTCCCGAAATATGATGAACTTTATACTTACGTGGTAGATGTTAATCATGATATCAGAGGTAATGAAAATCTAAAACCGGAAACTGGTTATTCCGCCGGTGCTTTCTGGGATTATGCTACCGTTGCTTCTGGAGACTGGAAACTGAATGTTGGACTTAGCGGGATGTATATGGATGTGAAAGATCGTATAGAGAGCGTCATCATCAGTAATATCCCTCTGAGATCTACCTATCTCAATGTTGATAATTACAGGTCATTACTTTTTGGCGGAACTTTCGGTATGAAAAAAGATCAATTTTCTTTTAATACAGGGATTTCTGCTTTAGGAATTTCTCAAAGTTTAAATACGGGTATCTCTACTTCGAATGATGATTATAATTATTATATCGAAGTCAATGCTTCTGCAAATTATACCTTACCAATCACTAAAACTTTATTTGCTTTATATTACAAATACACAGGTAAAAGTAAGTTATATATACTGGAATTTGAAAATGCTGCAGATACGGGTCATTACGAGTTAGGTGATATAGGTGATTTTAATATGCTGAATTTCACAGTCAGCCAGCCTTTTTTCAATAACCATTTTGAACTGGCATTAGGAATCAAAAATATTTTTGATGTGACCAGCATTAGAAATACCGTTCAATCTGGAAGCGCTCACAATGGCCCTGCGGATATGCAGAATTTATTTTACGGAAGAAGTTATTTCGCAAGAGTTAATTATAATTTTTAAAAGCTGAAAAATGAAAAAATTATTATTCATATTAGTCTCAATGGTTACTCTTCAGTCTTGTCTAAAGGATAATGAAGATCCTATAGCAGTTTCTCCAATAGAAGGTGCAATCGTAAATCCAGGCGTAGATGGACCAACGCAGCCCAATCAGGTTTGGGTAGATTTGAGTGATGTTGATGCCAAAGGCAATCCGAAACAGACCTTTAACAGAAGAACAGATTGGGATTTAGCATTTTATTCTGGTGAAAGTTTCAAAGTCGTTCTTAATTCTTCTGTGATGATGGCTGCTGGCAAAATCCCTAATATTTCTGATATCAATCAGGTTAAGGAATCGGATGTTACAGAACTTAAAACCAAAGTTCAGGTTGCGAATTTCGATCCTGCAAATATCAGTTATGTTGATGATGTTAAAGGCAATTTCCCTACAGATTACACTGCTATTTCCGAAATTTCCATTAATGACGCTGATAATGCGGTGTATCTGATAAATTTAGGACGGGATATTTACAACGGTTCTGTGCCAGTGGGATCAATAACTACTGGCGGTGATGAAAGAGGATGGATGAAAATTCAAATCACAAGAGCCGGCACTTCAGCTTACAAAATTAAATATGCAGATGTAGCAAGTACCAATTACAAAGAATATATCATAGAAAAGGATACCGGTTACAATTACAGCTTTTTTAGTTTAAAAAATAATAAAGAACTTCTGATTCAGCCAGAGAAGCAGAAATGGGATCTGTGTTTTACAGTTTTTACTAACGTGATAGAAGGCGCTGGAACATATATCTATGGTGATTTTGTTTTAGATAATATCATGGGAGGTGCGGCATCTTATCAGGTTGATATTCCTTCAAATGTCAATGCGACAGAGTTTTATAACAATTTCAAGGCATCTGATATTGATATGTCAAAATTCAATCATACAGACCACAGAACAATTGGCGCTAACTGGAGAAATCCAGTAGGGACAAATGGGTTAGAAACTTATGGAGACCGTTTTTATATTTTAAAGGATCCTGAAGGTTTTTATTTTAAAATTAAGTTTCTGAGAATGACAAATGATCAGGGCATCCGTGGATATCCACAATTCGAGTACAAACCACTTTAACCAAACCAAAATAAACATATGAAAAATATCAAAATAGCTGTTCTGTCAGCACTTCTTTTAGCAGGATTTTCTTGCAAAAAAGAAGATTCTAAAGTTGCGAAGGTAGAAGAAACAAAAACTGAAGCACCAGTTTCTAATCATAGAATAGTAAGTATCAGTGGTGGCGTTACAGAAATTGTCGCAGCTCTAGGTCACGAAAAGGAAATTGTTGGAACAGACGTAACAAGTACTTATCCAAAAAGCCTTGAAGAATCTGCGGAAAATCTTGGCCACGTTCGCTCGATGACGATTGAACCTTTGATGGCGCTCAATCCAACTTTGATTTTAGCTTCCGACAAAGATATTAATCCGGAATTATTGACAAAAATCAAATCTTCCGGAATCAAAACAGAATTGTTTAAGCAAGAATTCACAATAGAAGGAACCAAAAAATTGATTGATCAGGTGGCGAAAGCTTTAGAAAATACAAATCAACAGCCATTATTAGACAAGATTGATGCAGATGTAAAACTAATCCAACCGATTGCAAGCAAACCAAAAGTTCTCTTCATCTACGCAAGAGGAAATATGATGATGGTTGGTGGCAAAAACACACCAATGGCAAGCATTATAGAAATCGCGGGCGGCCAAAATGCGGCCAACGATTTCGAAGATTTCAAACCTTTGACACCGGAAGCTGTTGTTCAATCAAATCCTGATGTACTGTTGTTTTTCACAAGCGGTTTGCAAGGTTCTGGTGGTGCAGAAGGTGCACTAAAAATGCCGGGCGTTTCCCAAACTAATGCAGGCAAAAACAAAAGCGTGATTGCTTTAGATGGCGGATTACTTTCATCTTTCGGACCAAGAGTCGGTGAAGCAGCATTAAGCCTAAACAAATTGTTAATCGAATCTTCAAAATAATCTTTTTTAAAATCTTAGTGATTTTGCAAAGAAAAAATTTAAGTAAATCATAGAATTAGGTCTTGATTCTTTCATCTTTATTCTCTAAGTCTATTAATTTGAAATCAAAAAGTCTAACATTTTACGTCATCACCGGTATTATTATTTTAATACTGATGATGGTTTTAGCTTTGAATACCGGCGTCTATGACTTCGGAAAATCCTCTGCTTATGAGGTTTTCTGGAAGTTCGCAACTGGTGATTCTTCACTTTCACTCAGTGAAAAATACATCATTTGGGAAGTCCGTGCTTCCAGAATTGTTATGACGGTTTTGATAGGGAGTATGCTCGCCGTCTCAGGAACCACTTTGCAAGGAATGTTCAAAAATCCTTTAGCTACAGGAGAATCCATCGGACTAACTTCCGGCGCAACACTTTTGGCAGCAATCGCCATTGTTCTGGGTCATACATTTGAGGAATATCTTCCGGAAATTGTACGTAATTCTTTAGTTGGAGTTTCTGCTTTCATTGGTGCATTATTATCAATGATAATCGTCTATAGAATCTCAACCAGCAATGGAAAAACCAATGTCGTAATGATGTTATTGAGCGGAGTTGCCATCACATCCATTGGATTTTCAATCACAGGATTTTTGATTTACATCTCTAAAGATGAGCAACTGCGGGATTTAACATTCTGGAATCTCGGAAGTTTGGCCGCTGCAACCTGGACAAAAAACATCATTTTATCAGTTGTTTTATTATTGTCATATTTAATAATTCTACCAAAAGGAAAAGCCTTAAACGCAATGATGCTGGGCGAAAAGGATGCAGAACATTTGGGAATCAATGTGGAGACTTTGAAGAAACAAATCGTTGTCATCACCGCACTAATGGTCGGAACTTGTGTCGCATTTTCCGGAACCATCGGATTTGTTGGATTAATTGTTCCTTACATTTTAAGGTTATTGTTCCGTTCAGATTATCATTTCATTTTACCATTATCAGCCATTTGTGGAAGCATTTTATTACTGATTGCCGATACATTGAGCAGAACAATTGTTGCATCGTCAGAATTGCCAATCGGAATTTTAACTTCATTAATTGGAGGTCCGGTTTTCATTGCCATTTTAATTAAATTCAAAAACACACTCAGATGATAAAAGGTCACCAAATCAATTATCAGAGTCATCAAATCAATATTTTGAAAGATGTTGATATCCAGGTTGGTTACGGCGAATTTCTGGCGATTGTCGGTCCAAACGGCGCAGGAAAATCTAGTTTGTTAAACGTTCTGGCCAACGAAATTAAAACCAATAAAAAACAAAATATCCACTTCAAAGATAAAATCCTCACCGATTGGAATTTCGAAGATTTATCAAAACACAAAGCCAAATTTTCACAGCACAATGCACAGGATATTCCGCTTTTGGTAAAGGATGTCGTGATGATGGGGCGTTATCCGTATTTCAATTCACAACCACATTCCAGCGATTTCAAATCCGCGGAAAAAGCAATGGCAGAAACCGATGTCACACACTTTCAAAACAGGGAATACAACTCACTTTCCGGCGGAGAAAAGCAACGTGTTCATCTGTCGAGAGTACTGGCGCAACTGGATAATGATATCGCTCACAGATTATTATTTTTGGACGAACCACTTAATAATCTGGATATTAAACACCAATACAGAACTTTAGAATTAATAAAAAAATTCACTGAAAATGGAAATACAGCGATTGTAGTTTTACACGACCTCAATTTGGCGGCGCGTTTTGCCGACAAGATTTTACTGATGGAAAAAGGGCAGGTTTTGTCGCACGGTTCTCCGGAAGAAGTTTTCACGCAGGAGACCATTAGCAAAGCCTATAATTTCCCTTGCACCATCTGTAAACACCCTGTAAATGACAATACAATGATTTTATTTGGATAGAAAATTAAACATAATTGCAAGAATTTGGGCAGCTTTTCCGCCTTCCGTTCCCGCTTTTTTGCCAAGCTTTTCCCAACGCAAAAAAGAGCTCCACTCAAGTCGGGCTGCAGATTCAACATCCATAAGAAGTTTTGTCTTTTTTAAGATAATGTAACCGAGAAAAAAATTAAAATAACAGAGATATCAATCAAAAAAATCAATATGAGTACAATAACAAACGATTTAAAAACAAAATGGGAAGCTCTGAAAGCAGAAAATCCACATCTTAGAATTAGAAATGCCGCAGAACAATTGGGCGTGAGCGAAGCTGAACTTCTGCTAACCAACATCGGAAACGGAACAACAGTTTTGAATTCTAATTTTGCCGAATTGCTACAGGAAGTCGTAAAACTGAACAAAGTAATGGCTTTAACGCGCAACGATGAGTGTGTTCACGAAAGAAAAGGCATTTACCTGAATCCGGATTTCAGCAATCCGCACGGACAGGTTTTTGTTGGTGAAGACATCGATTTGAGAATCTTTATCAACTCCTGGAAATTCGGTTTCTCTATTGTGGAAGGTGATAGAAAAAGCTTCCAGTTCTTCGGAAAAGACGGATTGGCACTTCACAAAATCTATTTGACCAAAGACAGCAACGAAGCAGAATTTGATGCACTGACAGAAAAATACAAAGCACTTGAACAATCTCCCGAAATCACAACTGAACCAATTGCACCCAAACCAGCAGAGAAACCAGATTCTGAGATTGATGTAGCAGGTTTTCAACAAGCCTGGAAAGAATTAAAAGACACGCACGATTTCTTTATGTTGTTGAGAAAATATGGCGTTACAAGAACGCAGGCTTTGAGATTGGCACCAGAAGGTTTCGCTCAGAAAATCGATAATTCTAAAGTTGTGAATGTGTTGGAAGATGCTTCTGACAAACAAGTTCCAATTATGGTTTTTGTTGGAAACAGAGGAATTATTCAGATTCACACCGGCGAAGTGGAAAAGGTAATGTGGCATCAGCAATGGTTCAATGTGATGGATCCGGATTTCAACCTTCACCTCGATACAACCAAAATCGTAGAAACTTGGATTACCCAAAAACCAACGGAAGATGGCGAAGTGACTTCGGTAGAAGTATTCAATAATGACGGCGATTTCATTGCGCAGTTCTTTGGAAAAAGAAAGCCAGGAAATCCTGAACTTCAGGAATGGAAAGACCTGGTTGCCGGATTGTAAAGTAGGAAATTATTAATAGAATCATTTTAAAGTTATAATTGACTTTAGAACAACTTAATAATTCAATGGTCAATTAATTATTAAGATATTGTGGTCAAAAATTTTTTCGTTTTTACATATTGGCTAAAAACTTAATCCTTTGAACGAGCAATATGACAAAGATTTATTAAATAAAAAAAGGATGTTAGAATAAATTTTAACATCCTTTTCATTTTAAGATAAATTATATTTTAAAACAAAGTATATCCCAAAATTATACTTGTATAATTATATTTTGAATTCCAAAGAGCATAATCAGACAATATCTTTCTATTAGTATTCATTCGAATCTCTAAAGAGTATTTATCATGCTTATATCCTGCTCCAAGAACTAAGTTCCCGTTACTCTTAATTTTAATATCCTCATATATCCTTGATCCGTCAATCCTCGTAAATTGAATATCTGATCCTAAATCTAAATTAATAGAATATAAAGCATTGATGAAAATTTTAGATTTCTTATTTAAGAAAAAATAATGTCGTATCCCTATTGGAAAATCAATTGTTTTGTAATTTATTTTACTTATCAGATAATTACCAACAAATTTAGTTGAGGATGATTTATTATTATCCTTAAAATATTGATATTGAGGTTCAATAATTACTGACCATTTATTTTTGTTAAATGGTAAAATAAGTTCAGCTTCTAAGCCTAGGCTAAATGTTATTTTTTTATCAAAATCTATTGATGTGTTTATTACAGAATTACTAATAGATAATGAATTAGTAGAAATTCTGGGTCTTAAATTTAAATTAAAAACAGGATTATTATTCTTAAGCTTCGTTTGTGCAATTGAAGGATTAGAACATTCATTATACTTCAAAAAGATCTTCGTAAGGCTGTTTTCTTTATATTGTAATCTATCAATATCTGATTTAGAAATAGATGAACAATTTAAGCTTTCTTTTATTTGATCTTTATAAAGAATATTATAACCTATTTTGCTTTCTTCAGAAATATTATACATTAAATAAACCAATTGTTTTGGAGTTATATCAGACTTACCATAAAAAAACCTTTTGGTATTATTATCATTATAAAGATATAAATTAAGGTCTCCTAATACAAGAGTTTTTAAGAAAAGCGTTTCGTTATTAAATTTAGGTTCTTTATTAGTTCCTAATTTGCTCAAATCTTCACTAGACCTATCTATTGATACTTCAAATCTGTTATATCTTGACTGATCATTAATTCCAAATTCCTTTACATTTTTAATTGTATTCTGATGTTTTTCATTATCATTTTCAGACAATTTATATTCGAAAGATGTTGGATTATAATTCCAATCAATATTTTTAATAAGACATTCTGTTTTTTTTCCAGAATTGTCTATAAAATATCCTTTTTCGAAATTGATTTGAGAATAAAAACAATTAATAATTAATAGTGAAACAATAATTAGAGTTTTCTTAAAAGTCATAGTTTATTTAATTTTTTGCAAACATAAGTTAAATGATTTAAGCTTGAAATTAAAACTCATTAATATTTTATAATTAATTAAGTCTGGTTTCTCTTTTTCCCAATTTACTTTTCCCCATATTTGTAAAATAAATCATCACAAAATGCAGGCATTACTTTTAGAGGACGATGCTGTCTTGTCTTCAGAAATCACACTTTTTCTCGAATCCAAATCCATTAAAACCGATAAAGCGGAAGATGGCGAAAAGTTCCTCGATATTTTTTCAAAGAAACATTACGACGTTTTTCTTTTGGATATCAATGTTCCGAAAATCAACGGATTAGAGATTTGCAAAATTATTCGCGAAACAAATTCTGAAACGCCAATTATTATTATTTCTGCCTATGACGGAATCGAAGAGAAGAAAGAAGCATTCTTGAGAGCAGCTGATGATTATCTTGTAAAACCATTTTTGCTGGAGGAATTATTACTGAGAATCAATTCTCAAATGAGAAGACTGACGCCAAAAACGGAAGAAAAAGAAAAAATTGTGATAGAAGATTTGGAAATTTTTCCGGAAGACAGCAAAGTTTTCCGTGGCGGAGAAGAAATCAGTTTAACGGTCAAAGAATTTCAATTGTTGGTTTTGCTGGCCAAAGCGAATGGCAGAACGCTTTCCAAGCAATATATTTCAGATGAAGTTTGGAAAAACCAATTCCAATCCACCAACAACGCCATCGAAGTTTATATCAATTTCCTTAGAAAAAAAATCGATAAAAATTTCAAATCAAAACTCATCCACACTAGACCAGGTTTCGGCTACTATCTAAGTCCGCTTTAGAAGAATTTATAATTAATCACTCATAATTTATAATTAAAAAAAATGTCTTTAAAACGTAAAATCGCCATCAGTCTCAGCATTGCATTTTCCCTGATTTTTGGGATAATGATGTTTGTGATTTACGTTTCTTTCAATGACTTTAGGAAAGATGAATTTCGGCAACGATTCCAAAAAAGACTGGTTTTTACCGTTAATTTTATTGAAAAGTCTGGCGATTTTGAAAGAGAAGCGCCCATATTTTTTGACGAAAATTCTGATAACGTTCTTTTGAATGAGGATATTATGATTTTTGGTTCAGATAAAGGTCTGGTGTACAGCACCTTGAAAGATAAAAAAATCACTTGGGATGAGAGATTACTGGAGAGATTGGACAAAGAAAAAACCATCTACAATGAGAATTCGGTTCCGGAGATTTATGCTGCGCTGAGAAATATCAAAGGTGAAAACTATTATATTCTGACTAGCGCTCAGGATGTTACAGGACAATCCAAGTTGGATTTCCTGAAATATATGCTGATTTTTTCCTACATCGTCAGCATTTTGCTCATTTGGTTTTTCAGCTATTATCTAGTATCAAAATTCCTCGAACCTTTGGAAATTCTGAAGTCCGACATTTCTGATATCAGCGTTCACAAGCTCACGACTCCTGTCATCGTCAAAAACTCCGAGGATGAAATTGGTGTTTTGGCAAAATCATTCAACCTAATGACAAGCCGGTTGAATGATGTTTTCCAATCTCAAAAAGATTTCAATTCCAGCGCTGCACACGAGATGCGGACGCCGTTGACGAGAATGGCTTTTCAGTTGGAGAATTTGATTCAGCTAGAAAATCATTCGCCGAAAACCAAAACCAATTTGCAACAGATGTTGCAGGATGTGCATCAGCTTTCGGATCTCACAAAATCGTTGCTTTTATTATCAAAATTTGATAAAGAAGGCATCGCGACTGTTTATGAAGAAGTCAGAATTGACGAAGTCGTTTTCAATGCTTTCGAAACCGTATATCGTAATTTTCCCGAGTTCAAAATGGATTTCCAAATCGATGAAGAAAGCGTGGAAGATTCCATTTTAACGGTAAAAGGCGTCAAATCTTTGCTGGAAATCACGTTCATCAATCTGTTCAAAAATGCAGCTTTATATTCAGATAATCAAGAGGTTGATATTTCCATCAAGGAAACCGATTTCAGGATTATCGTCAAAGTATTTTCTATCGGTTCCGTGATTCCATTTGACGAAAGAGAAAAACTCTTCGAAGCCTTTATGCGAGGCAGTAATTCGCAGAATAAAACCGGTTCCGGCCTCGGTTTGCGCATCGTGAAACGTATTCTGGAATACCACAAATCCGAAATTTCCTACACTTCCGGTTCGGATAAAGAAAATCTTTTTACTGTGACTTTCAATAAGTAGAATCATTATTTGGGCAGCTTTTCCGCCTGTAGTTTATCCTGAGCGAAGCCGAAGGGTTCCCGCTTTTTTTGCCAGGCTTTTTCCAATGCAAAAAAGAGCTCCACTCAAACCTAACGAAGTGGTTCATCGATTTAAATAAAAAAATTAAAATAAATGAGATAAGTCGGGCTGCAGATTAGTTGGAAAAAGAACATTTATTTATCAAACAGGATTTTTGTCATTCCGTAGGAATTTATGCAGTCCGGATTCTTTCAAAATGACAAAGTGTGCGCGAAAATCTATTATCTATCAGTCTATTATCTATTCTCTTTATAACAATTAAGCTTTTTTTAAGCCATATTTAAGTCCGTTTTAATCTCGGAAAACCACCTTTGCATCACCAAAACGAGATAAGAATGAACAAAATAACAACGCTGGTGTTATCCGTTTCGGCATTTGTATGTCTTTCTGGACAGCAGCAGATGTCTCTTCAGGATTGCGAATTAGCATTTCAAAAAAACAATCTCCAACTTCTTGCCGCACAGTACAATATCAATATGGCAGACGCCGATATTATTCAGGCAAAAATCTGGGAACTTCCACAAATCGAAGGTTACGTGAATGCTGTCAATCCTCAGGACAAAAGAGTTTTTGATATCGGAAGAGCCAAAGGTGTAGAAATCACGCAACTGATTTATCTGGGCGGAAAGAAGAAAAACGAAATCCAATTCGCCAAATCAAACAAAGAATTATCGCAACTGCAATTCAGTCAATTGCTGGTGGATTTGAAAACTGAATTGAGACAGACATATTACAATCTGATTTACGAACAAAAAAAGCAGATTAGCATACAGAATCAGTTGAAATATATGAACGACCTTTTGTCAGCTTACAAAACGCAGACAGACAAAGGCAATATTTCTCTAAAAGATTATGTGAGACTTCAAAGTATTGTGATTCAATTGAATAAAGATAAAATTGAAATCAATAATAACATTTTGACTTTCCAGCAAAAGATGAAAGTCCTGACCGGAAATCCGGAAAGTATCTTACCAAATATACCCAAAACAGAAGAAAATGAGATTCTTTTTTCTCAACCTTTCGGAGATGTAGAAATTCTGAAAAACAAAGCTTTAGAAAACAATGCGGATTATCTCTACCAGGTAAAACTGATTGATAACAGCAAGCTTTACGCCCAATGGCAAAAATCGCTTAACATTCCTGACCTTAATCTTGGAGCCGAATATGACCAAGCTTCAGGAACTTTCAACAATGAGGTCAATCTGAAAATTGGAATTCCAATCCCGCTTTGGAAATCGAATAAAGGAAATGTTGAAAAAGCCAAATATGCGATTCAGCAAAATGAGAAAAACTTAGAATATCAAAAACTGAATCTCGAAACACAGGTTGAATCAGCTTATCAAACCTGGAAAAATCAATACGACCAATATTACGAATTGAAGCCGGTTGACATGGAAAATCTGGACACCGTTTACAACGGAATCCTGAAAAACTTCCGAAGCGGAAATATCAGCCTGATGGATTTCACCGACTTTCTGGAAAGCTACAGACAAACCGTTTTGCAGGTTTACGAAATGAAAAAGCAGATTATGATTTCGGCTGAGGAAATCAATCAATTAGTACAAACCAAAATCTTTTATTAAATGAAAATCAAATATATCATTCTACCAATAATCCTTTCTGTGACAATATTGTCTTGTTCTAAAAAAGAAGAAGTAGTAAAAGAAGAAGCGAAAGGTTTTGAGTTGAGCCAAACGATGCTGAAATCTACAACATTCGCCAAAGTGGAGAAAAAATTTATCGAGGATGAGTATAGTTTCTATGGAAAAATCTCTGCGGATAAAAATACTTACATCGATATTTTTCCTTTGGTTGGCGGTAATGTACTGAGCGTGAATGTAGAATTAGGTGATTATGTTCACAAAGGTCAGGTTTTGGCAACCATCAGAAGTACAGAATTGGCAGACGTTCAGAAAGACGTGAGCGATGCAAAAACCGATTTACGCGTTGCAGAAAACAATCTGCGTGTCGCCAAAGAAATGTACGAGGGAAAACTGAACACAGAAAAAGACATCAAAGAAGCGCAGGCAGACGTTCAAAAAGCGAAAGATGCACTTCACCGTTCCAACGCTGTGAGCACGGTTTACAACGTGAAAAGTGGAAATATCTACAGTGTAATTTCGCCAATCAACGGTTACATTGTGCATAAAGATATCAATAAAGATATGGAACTAAGAAGTGACCGAAGCGACAATATCTTTGATGTGGCGAATACAAAAAATGTCTGGGCGATTATGAATGTGAACGAAGCTGATATTGATAAAATCAACCTTGGAATGAAAGCTCAGGTTTCTACATTGTCTTATCCGGACAAGGTTTTTTATGGAAAGATTGATAAGATTTTCAAAATCATAGACCCAGCAACTAACGCGATGCAGGCTAGAGTAGTATTGGATAACACGCAAGGTTTGTTGATTCCGGAAAGTAAGGCGACCATCAGAGTGTCGTCTGCGGAGAATGAAACAGCTTTGGCTATTCCCTCCAGCGCCGTGATTTTTGATGATAACCGATATTTTGTGGTGGTTTACAAAACTCAGGCAGACATCCAGGTTAAAGAAATCAAAATCCTGAAACAAAACTCAGAAAATACTTACATCACTTCAGGATTATCGGAAGGGGAAACTATTGTAACTACCAATCAACTGCTGATTTACCGTTCTTTGAATAATTAAGTAGATATGAGATGATAGAGAAAAGATAAAAGACTTACAATCAATATGTTTTATTTCTAGAATATCATCAGATTCTTAAATTACTTAATATTTAAGTCTTATCAAACAAACCCGACAGTGTTTAATATCAATAGCCGTAGGTGTAACCTATGGATATTGGATATGGAATGCGAATTCATAATTCCATCCGAATCCGAAGGATTCAGTTTTAATAACCACAGTTTTCACCTGTGATTAAATATAAAATATGAACAAATTCATCAAAAATATCATAGGATTTTCCCTCAAGAATAAAGCCTTCACATTCATTTGGGTCACGATTTTGGCAGTTGCGGGATTCATCAGTTTCAAGAATATGCCGATTGAAGCATTTCCTGATGTTACCAATACCCAAATCGTCATCATAACCCAATGGAACGGGCGAAGTGCCGAAGAGGTAGAGCGTTTTGTTACAACACCAATTGAGCTGGCAATGAGTCCGGTTCAGAAGAAAACCAGTGTCCGAAGCACCACAATGTTCGGACTTTCCATCGTCAAGATTTTGTTCGAGGATGGTGTGGACGATATCTTTGCCCGAAATATGGTCAATAATCAGCTCCGAACTGTGAGTTTGCCGGAAGATATTGATCCGGAAGTTCAGCCTCCGTACGGACCAACCGGCGAGATTTACCGGTACACCTTAGAAAGCAAGGACAGAGATTCCAGAGATTTGTTGACCTTACAAACTTGGGTGGTCGATAGAGCGCTCCGAAGTGTTCCCGGCGTGGCCGATGTCAATGTTTTCGGAGGTCAGGACAAGGTGTTTGAGTTGAGTATCGACCCCAGAAAATTGGATAAGTATAATCTGACACCTTCCGAAGTTCTGGAAGCCGTAACCAACAGCAACCTGAATGTCGGAGGTGATGTTATCGAGAAAAGCGGTCAGGCTTATGTTGTTCGGGGAATTGGTTTGGTTAAATCGATTTCGGATATAGAAAATATAACCATTCATACTGCCGGCGGAAATCCGATTCTTGTGAAAAATGTAGCCGATGTTCACGAAGGTTCTTTACCGAGAGTTGGTCAGGCTTCTTTGAACAATGAAGCAGACACAGTTGAAGGAATTGTGGTAATGAGAAAAGGCGAAAATGCGCAGGAAGTTCTTCTTGCTGTTAAAGCTAAAATCGAGGAACTGAACAACAAAATTCTTCCCAAAGATGTGAAGATGAAAACTTTCTACGACCGTCAGAACCTGATGGATTTCACAACCAAAACCGTAATGCATAACCTTTTGGAAGGCATTATTCTGGTAACCGTGATTGTCCTGATTTTTATGGCAGACTGGCGAACTACTTTGATTGTTTCCATCATCATTCCATTGTCCTTGTTGTTTGCATTTTTCTGTTTGAGGATGGCAGGAATGAGCGCCAATTTATTGTCATTAGGAGCTGTTGATTTCGGGATTATCATTGATGGCGCCGTTGTGATGGTCGAAGGATTATTCGTAATGCTTGACCACAAAGCCCACAAATACGGAATGGAACGCTTCAACAAAATGGCGAAAGGTGGCTGGATAAAACAAACCGGAACCGGACTCGGAAAAGCGATTTTCTTCTCAAAACTGATTATTATTACTTCATTATTACCGATATTCTCTTTCCAGAAAGTAGAAGGTAAAATGTTCTCACCACTGGCATTTACATTAGGATTTGCATTGCTGGGCGCACTGATATTCACACTTACCTTAGTTCCCGTGATGTCCCATTTGTTATTGAAAAAGAATGTGAAAGAAAAGAACAACCCATTCGTGAACTTCTGGGACAAGTACGTGATGAAAGGCCTAAAGTTTACTTTCAAATATAAAAAAGTCAGTTTGCTAGTCTCCACCGCAGTTTTGGCTGTAACCCTATTCTCCGCTAAGTTTTTAGGCACCGAATTTTTACCGCAATTGAATGAAGGCTCACTATGGATTACTGCAGAAATGCCGATGAGTTCATCGCTCAAAGAATCACTGAAAACCGCAGATGTTTTGAAGAAAGATATTATGAGTTTTCAGGAAGTCACAGGTGTTTTGGCGCAGACCGGCAGAAGTAATGATGGAACCGACCCGAATGGTTTTGGATTCGTACAGTTTGCGGTGAGTCTCCAGCCAAAAGACGAATGGAAAAGAAAGATTACTTACGACGAATTGATTGAAAAAATTGATAAAAAACTGAAGAACTATCAGGGAATTACCTTCAATTATTCCCAACCGATTTCGGATAACGTTGCGGAAGCTGTCGCCGGCTTCAAAGCGGAAAACGGAATCAAAATCTATGGCGACAATCTTCATACACTCGATAGATTGGCGGACGAAGTTCTGGCCTCCATCAAAGATGTGGAAGGTGTGAAAGAACCCGGAATTATCAAAAATATTGGTCAGCCTGAAATCAGTGTGGTTTTGGACAGAAACAAAATGGCCGCCTACGGTGTTTTGCCTGCTGATGCACAGGCGGTTTTGGAAATGGCTTTTGGTGGGAAAACAGCTTCCGAAATGTTTGATGGCGAAAGAAAATTCCCAATCAGATTACGTTATGCCGAGGATTACAGAAAGAATGAAGAAGATATTGCCTCTCTGATGGTTCCTACACAGGATGGTGCAAAAATTCCGTTGAAAGAAATCAGTACGATTGAGAAAGAAAACGGAGCAGCATTCATTTACCGAGATGATATCAAACGTTATATCGGGGTTAAGTTTTCTATCAGAGACAGAGATTTGGGTGGAACCATCGCCGATGCTCAGAAGAAAGTGAACAAAATCAAATTGCCGGATGGCTATTCCATTGGCTGGACAGGACAATTTGAAAATCAGCAACGAGCAACGAACCGATTGGGTCAGGTTGTTCCGATTAGTATTCTGGGTATTTTCTTCCTGTTATTCATACTTTTTGGGAATATGAAAGATTCACTTTTAGTGTTGGCCAATGTACCTTTTGCCTTAATTGGTGCAATTATCGCGCTGCATTTGACGCATATGAATTTCGGGATTTCTGCCGGAGTCGGGATGATTGCCTTGATTGGGATTTGTATCCAGAACGGTGTGATTCTGATTTCTGAGTTTCATCAAAATGTGAAGAATGGATTATCACTCGACACATCAATAATGGAAGGCGTAAAAGTACGAACCCGACCAGTGGTGATGACCGCTTTGATGGCTTCCATCGGATTACTTCCGGCGGCGCTTTCTACGGGAATCGGGTCAGAATCCCAGAAACCTTTGGCAATTGTCATCATTGGCGGATTGATTACCGCGACAGTGCTTACGCTTCTTATTTTCCCGATTATTTTCTGGATTTTCAACAGAAGAAAGAATGAGGCGATTAATTAAAACACAAGTTTCATTATAATATAGTTGAGTTATAGTTGTTTATTTTTCTCTCTATTGGCGTTCCCTTAGAATATTTCTGGGGAACGTTTTGTTTTATTTTTGATGAATTCTCAAAAAGATATTGACCTATTATAAAAACGTCGAAACCTTTTAATCAAAACCCCGAGACGTTTTTACTAAATCGTCGAGACGTTTTTGCGGAGTTTAATAATCTTGCTGTTCATCGGACTTAGCGAATGGTATTATTGGTTTTTTTGATAATTTCGATTTTGCTGAAAAGCTCGGTTAGAATTTCAAAATTTCTATCAGGCGAAGCGCACCCCGACTTGAGCGGAAATCCTTTTTTGCTTTTACCAAATTTCTATTGATGTCGAAACTTTCTGCAAAAAAGATTGGGAGCGGAAGGCGGAAAAGGTGCCCAAACTGTTATCTTTGATTTAAAATTAAACTATGCGGAATTTTTGTTTGATATTATTACTATTCATAGGCTCTAATGGGTTTTCTCAGAAGTTTTCTAAGGAAGAAAAAGAATTAATCTTAGCTGGCGATGTGAAAACTGCTTTGCCGGTTTATCAAACTGATAACGAGGAACAGCACAGGGTTTTGCTGGCGCAATCTGAGGAAATTTCGCCAAAGGATAAAACCCTGCCGGTTTTGATTGAAAGGATGAAGTTGGCTTTGGCAGGAACGGGCGGAGGTGTCGGGATTGCTGGTCCACAGGTGGGTATCAACCGACGTGTGATTCTGGTTCAGCGTTTTGATAAGAAGGACGCGCCGGTGGAATATTTTATCAATCCAAAGATTACTTGGTGGTCCGAATTGCTGAACAAAGGTCCGGAAGGTGACCTTTCTATCGAGAATTTTCGTGATGCTTTTTATAGAAGTTACAGCATCCGTCTGGAATATTATGACCTCGAAAATAAGAAACACGAGGAAATGGTGGAAGGTTTCACAGCCGTGATTTTCCAGCACGAAATAGATCATCTTTTTGGGATACTGATTCCTGATAAACTGGAGAAAGAGAAGGCTTTGCAGTACAATGAAGTGAAAGTTTATAAGAAATCTAAGTACTAAAAAAGGCTAAAAGCCAATTGCCAACAGCCACTTAGGTCTGGTTTTTGAATATGAATTTTGAACCAATTAATTTATAAACTATGAACTTTATTATCCGTTTGCTGATAACTGCAATTTCAGCATTTTTGCTTAGCAAAATCCTTTCCGGCGTACATTTTGACAGCTTTGGTGCAACCATTATTTTCGCCATCGTTCTGGGACTTTTGAATCTGATTGTCAAACCAATTCTATCTATTCTGTCATTACCGATTACGATTTTGACGCTTGGTTTGTTTTCATTTGTCATCAACGCCCTAATTATCCTTCTCGCTGCGTATGTGATGGGAAGTATGCAAGTCGATGGTTTCTGGTGGGCGCTGTTGTTCAGCATCTTGCTGTCGCTGGTCACATCGGCCTTCTCAACCATTTTTGAGAGCAACGATTAAAAATAAAAAACCCGAAGAATATCTTCGGGTTTTTTGTTATTATTGATTTATTTTATCTAAGTTTTTGACAATGATATCAATTTCCTCTTTTTTGCTACCATCTTCATTTTTCTTTTCAACATCTAGCAATTGTTTTGGATAATTTACCTCCATATAAGTTTTGAACTCGTCTATGTTCTTGAACATATTGAAGCTTTCTTTTTCCTCCTCATAGATTACGGCTTTTTGTCTTCTTGCCGCAGCAGTTGCAATTAGTCCGCCCCACATTGCAGCGCTACTGCTTACAAAATAATCTCTTAGGAAAAGATAACCTCCGTGATTTTCTGCTTTTAGATAATAGATCCCTCCATCATAAGTTTGTCCTTTATCCTCGGAGTTAAATTTTTTTAAAAGGTTAACAACGTGAATGTAAAGGTTTTTGCCATCAGAAACAGCAAATGCCTTTTTGAATTTTTTGCCCTTCTCATCCATATTGTTAAAACGATAAGCTACCTGGTCTGTTGTATAAGCCTCAGACAAATTGATTTGTTTAGACGGCGTTTTACTTCTGAAATCCTCAAAAGTCTCATAAACTCCTTTTGGATACTCCTGAACATTAAAATGTTGCGCAAATGTTAATGTACTTGCGATTCCCACAATTAAAGTGAAGATTTTTTTCATTGATTTTTTTTGCAAATATATTTTATTTACTTTCGCAAAAAAAGCTATGAGGCATATATATTCAATATTATTTATTGTTGCGATTATCACAATATCTTGCGAACCTGTTTATAAAGCAGAAAATACAGACCAAATTGTAAAACAACATAAGACCATTGCCATTTTACCGACCAAAGCACTTGTAGAAATCAAAAAATCAGCAGAAGCTGACAAAATAAAAGCTCAGGAAAAAATTGAAAGTCTCAAACTTCAAACAGGTTTGTACGATAGATTTCAGGAAAGAATAAAAATAAAAAATCTTGATGTTTATGTTTTACCAAATGATTCTACTAATAAGATTTTGCAAGATAACAATATCATCATATCACAAACCTCTTATCAAAAAATTGCAGAAGTTCTAAAAGTTGATGCCATTGTGGTTTCCAAAGTTTCTATGGCAAAACCATTGACAAATGCAGAGGCATTTTTCTCTTCTCTTCTGGCAGGACCATCTTTCAACTCAAAGGTAACAACCGCGGATATATCTATCATTGATAAAGTGAGCGGAAGAATGTTTTGGAACTTCACGTGGGAAAATTCAGGAACGTTTTCCTCAGCAGATGCACTCACAAAATCTTTGATGAAATCAGCAGTGATAAGATTTCCTTATAATCCGGAGAAAAAATAATTATAAAAAAGAGTTTCAGTCATTTGAAACTCTTTTTTTGTTTGAATTTATTTCTGGCAGATTGAGCTGATTTTGCAGATCATTGAATCTGCCGGATTTGCATAATCTGCGAGAATTTTCATTTTATTCCTTTGATAAATTCTTTGCCTTTCGTTTCCCAATCTCCATTCTCCAAAAGAATTTTCACAAAAGCAGTTCCGATGATTCCGCCTTGCGCTTTCTCAGTCACATTCTCAAAATCAGTTTTATCCTTGATTCCGAAACCAATGAAAACGGGATTAATCAAGTTTAATGAAGCCAATCTTTCGAGATAATTTTCATTCTTTAAGACGGCATTCGCATTTCCGGTTGTAGAAGAAGAGCTTACAGCGTACAAAAATCCGGAACTCAAAGAATCTAGATATTTGATGCGTTCCTCCGAAGTTTCCGGTGTTACAAGAAAAGTGAAATTCAGATTGTATTTTTTCAAGATTTCGCCATATTGATTTTCAAATTCAATTGGTGGCAAATCCGGAATAATCAATCCTGAAACACCGACTTCTGCACATTTCTGACAAAAGTTTTCAAATCCGAACTGAAGAACCGGATTGAGATAACCCATTAATATTTTCGGAATCGTGACAGAATCTTTGATTTCTGTTAATTGCTCGAATATTTTTTTGATGGACATTCCGTTTTTCAAAGCCAAAGAATGCGCATCCTGAATCACAGGTCCGTCCGCCACAGGGTCAGAATAAGGAATCCCGATTTCCATCATATCCGCTCCCGATTCCTGAATTAGTCTAGCGATTTTTCCGGTGTCTTCTAGTTTTGGAACACCCGCTGTGAAATATATGTTTAGTTTTTTCATAGAATTGTAAAAAGTATAATGTAAAAAGTACGATGTATTTTAAAAATTGATTAATGAGATACTTTGTACATACTACATTGTACTTAGTACATTAAGATACGTTTCCATATCCTTATCACCTCGTCCGCTAAGACAAATCACAACGACATCATCTTTCTCAAATTTCTTTTTGTCCAAAACAGCCAAAGCGTGCGCACTTTCCAAAGCTGGAATAATACCTTCGATTTTTGTAAGTTCAAACGCACATTTCAAAGCTTCATCATCATTGATACTAAAAAACTCAGCTCGATTTGTTCTAAATAAATTAGCGTGCATCGGTCCAATTCCCGGATAATCCAAACCTGCGGAAATAGAGTGTGGCTCGATTACTTGTCCGTCCTCGGTTTGCATCACAAGACTTTGGCTTCCGTGCAAAATTCCCAAAGTTCCAAGAAAAGTAGTGGCTGCGGATTTCCCTGAATCTACGCCAAGACCGCCAGCTTCGGCAGCAATCAATTTTACATTTTCTTCATTCACGAAATGATAAAAAGTTCCTGCTGCATTGCTTCCGCCTCCAACACAAGCAATCACATAATCCGGATTTTCTCTGCCTATTTTTTCATTCAATTGTTGCTTTATTTCTTTGGAAATCACACTTTGAAATCTCGCCACCAAATCCGGAAACGGATGCGGACCAACTACACTTCCTATAATGTAATGCGTAGTTGACGGATTGTTGATCCAATCTCGCAAAGCTTCATTCACTGCATCTTTCAAGGTTTTTGAACCAGAAGTTGCTGGAACCACAGTTGCTCCCAACATTTTCATTCGGGCAACATTCGGCGCTTGTCTTTGGATATCGATTTCCCCCATATAAACAATGCATTCCAGACCTAGCAAAGCGCAGGCAGTTGCTGTAGCCACGCCGTGTTGTCCAGCTCCGGTTTCTGCAATGATTCTGTGTTTTCCTAATTTTTTTGCAAGTAAAGCTTGTCCTAAAGCGTTGTTGATTTTGTGCGCTCCAGTGTGATTCAAATCTTCTCTCTTGAGATAAATTTGAGTCTGATATTTTTCACTCAGATTTTTAGCAAAATAGAGTGGAGTGGTGCGCCCAACATAATTCTTCAGCAAATCCTGAAATTCGTTTTGAAATTCTTCAGATTCGATGATCTGGATATATTTTTCCTGTAATTCGGCAACGTTCGGATAAAGCATTTCGGGAACGAAAGCACCACCGAAATCTCCGTAATAACCGTTTTTATCTGGGTTTTGAAAGTTCATTTATTTTTAAATTTTATATCGTTATACTAAAATTGCTTTATTCTGTTCATTCAGATTTTGCAAAACATTGATGTTTTCTTCGGAAGTATTGATAATTAAAATATCATCGTCATCAGAATCTATCCATTTATTACTATCAAATTCTGTTATGAAAATTCCTTTTCCATAAAGGATTTGTATATCATTTCTTTCATAAAATGTTCTTAATTCTAATTTACAAAATCCTATGGTTTCAATTTCTCTTTCTTTTAGATTAGTTACTATTTCGTTTAACAAAAAGCTACCATATCCTTTTGTTTTTTCTACAGAAACCAGTCCGACAAGTTCAGCAAAACTGTACAATTTCTTTTGTATTTCAAGTTTAAAATCAAAATTGATTCTTGCCAGCGAAACAATTTTGTTCTCGATTTCTAAAAGGTGAAATTCAGAATTTTCAAATTTTATTTTAAAACTCGAAGAATCTAAATCAAACCAATCTTCTATTTCCCAAGATTTCAAAATTAGCTCGACTTCTTTGTCTGATAAGTCTTTTGAGCGTTTAATAGAATATAACATTTCCAATTTATTTTGCTGTTATCTCTGGCTGATGTTTTACTTCAAAGTTTAAAGAATTGGCGATGAAACAATATTCATTCGCTTTCTGATGAAGTTCAACCGCTTTTTCAATCATTTCTTTTTCTGCAACAACAATTCTTGGTTTCAAAGTAATTTCACTGAATTTCCCACTTCCGTTTTCATTCTCGATCATTGTTCCTTCTGCAAAATCTTCATATTCCAAAACCAGAATTTTGTTTACAGAACAAAGATGAAGATACCACAGCAAATGACAAGAAGAAACCGAAGCTAACAACAAATCTTCAGGATTATGAAGTTCTGGATTTCCTAAAAATGCAGGGTCAGATGAACCCAAAATGTCAGTTTTTCCATCCACAGAAATTGTATAATTCCTTTGATAAGAACGGTAATCCTTCGTGGATTCACCAGTATTTCCAGTCCAGACTATTTTGCTTTTATATTGATGATATTTCATCTGTTCTTTTTTATTTTTTTATTGGTCAGATGGAACATCTATGAGGTTTTCTACTTTTAAGAAAGTTTTGTACTTGATGTTTCATTTTTTATTAATGATAAAAATTCTTTTACTTTTTCTAAATCTTTGTTTCCAGCTTCGATTTCAAATTTTGAATTGATATCGAGGGCAATTGGTTTTTGATTGATGTTTTTCAATTCTTCAACATTCTCTAAAGAAATTCCGCCACTTAAAAAATAAGGAATTGGAATTTCAATATCATTTAAAATATTCCAATCAAAGGTTTTTCCTGTTCCGCCAAATGCTTTAGAATCTGTATCGAATAGGAGATAGTTGATAGTTTTTGGTTGCTGGTTGATAGTTTTTTGTAATTCTTCAGACGATTGATTTCCAATTCTGATTACTTTTATAATTTTAATGTTTTCGCCAATCGTTTGCCTTAATAGCTTTATATATTTTTCATCTTCGTCTCCGTGTAGCTGAATTATATCAAGATTAGCTTCTGAAGCTATTTCAACAATTCCTTCGATGCTTTCATTAACAAAAACACCAACTTTTCTAAAATGTGGGATTTCTGCAATTTGTTTCAAAGTCAAATGATTCAAAACATATCTTGGAGATTTTTCATAAAATATAAAGCCCAAAAAGTCAATTTTCAAATCAATCAATTCTTTAATTTGGTCGAGTTTTGTCAAACCGCAAACTTTTAGTTGAGTCATAAAATTGAGTATTAATATAAAGTATCCTTGGGATTTGAACATTTCAAATTGAGTTGTTGACAGATTTTGATAATCTCATCCGTATCTTTTTTATACACTAAAAAAAGTGTCAAATCATCTCCAAAACTTCTTCCAATTTCCAAAATTTCGTCGCCAGTTTCACTCAGAATATTATCTAACCAGATAAAATATTCCTTTGCTGTTTCCTTTTCGTCAAAGGGAAACTCGGGTAACTCTTCCTTTAAATCTACAATCTGGTCGTGTATTTCGTCTATTTTATCACCGGTTATTATAATTTCATTAAGTTCCAAAGGAATTATAAAGTCCAATGAAAGCGAATTAATATCATTTTCATCATAAAGCCATAGTAAGTCATTTTTTTCAGCATAATTACGTGGATGATGAATCGCATTTTCTAAATTGGAAATAATATCGTTTATGTTTTCTACTTCGTAACCATCGGAAATCAGCTCTACTAATTTTTTTATATTTGGCTTTTTTTTATGTTCCATATTAAACATTTAATAATTAAATTTCCATTTTAGAAACAAATTCTCGAAATTTATTTCCGGGATTTTCATTTTTCATAAAATATTCGCCCATCAAAAATCCATCAAATCCTTTTTCTTTCAGGAATTTGAAATCTTCTTCGTTATAAATTCCACTTTCTGCAACCGATAAAATATCATTTGGAAGTTTGTTTTTCAAATCTACGGAATGCTGCAAATCCACTTTGAAATCTTTTAAATTTCTGTTGTTGATGCCGACAAAATCAACGTTTTTATTAATATGTGCTAATTCATCTTCAGAATGGATTTCCAATAAAACTTCGAGATTGAGAGTATGCGCCAAGTCTGTAAATTCCAAAACCTGAGTTGGAGAAAGGCAAGATGCAATCAACAGAATAACGTCAGCTCCGATGGATTTAGCTTCGTAAAACTGGTATTCATCAATCATAAAATCTTTCCTCAGAATTGGAATATTAATATGATTTCGAACACTCAAAATATCTTCAAAATTTCCACCGAAAAAATCTTTATCCGTCAAGATTGAGACTGCGCTTGCTCCGAATTTTTCATACTGAGAAACAACTTCCAAAGGCGAAACTTTATCATTGATAATGCCTTTGCTTGGCGATTGTCTTTTAAATTCAGTAATGATTCCGGATTTGGTTTTGATGGTTTCTTTCAAGGAAAAAGTCGCTCTTTCGAAAAACGCTGAATCTTTCAGTTCTTCAACAGAGATTTTAGATTTTGAAAATTCAACTTCCTGTTTTTTCTGTTCTATGATTTTATCTAGGATATTCATTTTTTGCGAAATGTATTATTTATAAAGCTTAGTTTTCTACAATTTCAAACCGAGCCATTTTTTGTTTCCAGTTCTTTCGACAGTTTCTTTGAGTGTACTTTGGATTGTATGTCCATAAAAATCTGTAACATCGGTTCCTGCTCCGTTTTTTATAAGTAGTACCGCAATGTCATAATGATTATATTGAATGGCTTTTAACAGTGGCGTTTGTTTATCATCATTCATTTTGTTGACATCTGCACCTCTTTGTATTAATAAATTGACAGCGTTTAGATTTTTCTCATTCCAAACCGCAACTAACAATGCTGTGTCACCATTTTCTTTTTGGATATTCACATCGGCGCCATTTTCTACAAGATATTTTGTGATTTCAAAATTGGTTTCCCAAACCGCTTCCGACAGAGGAGAAACACCGCCGAAACCTTCACTTTTTTGGTTGACGCTGGCTCCTTTTTCCACCACAAATTTTACTTTTTCTATGCAGTTTGAAGACACAGCTTCTATCAAAGGCGTTCTTCCATATTTGTTACTGGGATTTATTTTTGCTCCATTTTTAATTAGAAAATCCATAAGTTGCGTTGAACAGGAATTTTTTCCAGATGCAGAAGATAATGGAGTTGTTCCATTTTGAGAAGTTGAATTAACGTTTCCGCCATTATCCACAATTTTCTTTGCGATATCAAAAAAGTCTCTTTTACAAGCCCAAATTAATGCATTTTCTCCATCTTTTGGATTGACGTAGTTGATATTTGCACTTTTCTCAATAATTTTTGAAATTACATCTTTGGAAATACTTTCGCTATACAAAGCATCCATCAAAACATCTCTTCCTGTTTCTGTGCTCGTGCTGTTTACATCTACATCTTGTTTCAGCAAATCCTCAGCAACATCATTCCATTCATAAGCCAAAGCCCACTGTAAGACAGAAGTTCCACTTGAATCTTTGCTATCAATTTTCGCATCGGCATTGTTTTTCAGTAAAAATTTTGCCATTTCTTCACTTCTGTTAGCACAGGATAAAAAAAGTGCAGTATGTCCCGCTTTATTTTGAAGATTGATTTCTGCCTTATTTTGAAGCAAAAATTCAGCAATTTTAACCTTGTTATAAAATGATGCGACCATCAGCATTGTCCACTGTTTATTGGAAATGTCATTTGCATTTTCTTTATGTCCTCCACGGAAAAACCCTTCAAATCTTGCATTGACATCAATTCCTTTTTTTAATAAATTCTGAACGCCTTCAAGGTCTCCATTTCTAATGATTTCTATTATTTTTTCGCTTTCAGTTTTCGGAAGTTCCACAATTTTTTCTTCAATTTTCTGAACAAGAATTTCTTTTTTTTCAACAGTCTTGTCTTTGCAAGACTGCAATGCAAAGACGAAAATTAAAATTGCGAGTAGCTTTTCCATTTGTATTTTATTATTTCGCTGATTTAATTATTAACTAATTGATGAAGGCAATTTAATGCTTTTCCATTTTCCAAACTTTCCTTTGCTAAAGCCAGACAATCGTCGTAATTTCCATATTTTCCTGTATTTTCCAAAGCAATTGAGGCATTCGCAAGAACGACTGAATTTTGTTCTTCAGTTCCTTTTCCTTCCAGAATTTGCATAAATATTTTTGCAGATTCTTCTTTTGTATTGCCTCCGAAAATACTTTCTGGAGTGATGTTTTTGAATTTCAAATCTTCTGCCGAATAGATTTTCTCTCCGTTTTTATTGAAAATTTTTGTATCGCCAGTCAATGAAATTTCGTCATAACCATCCAAAGCGTGAACGAGCATAAACTCGCTTTTTTGCTTTTGTAAAAGGTATTGATAAACTCTCGCAATCTCCAAATTGGCCACGCCAATCATAGAATACTTTGGTTTTGCTGGATTTACCAAAGGTCCCAAAATATTGAAAAACGTTTTAAGTCCCAATTGTTTTCTCAAGGGAGCAACAGATTTCAAAGCGGGATGAAACAATGGCGCGTGAATAAAACAAATGTTTCCTTTTTCCAAATCGGCTTTCAAATCTTCAGAATTATCTTTGAATTGGTAACCCAATTCTTCAAGAACATTGGAAGAACCGGAAATAGAAGAAGCTCCGTAATTACCTTGTTTAGCAACTTTCTGACCGGTTCCAGCTATAATAAAACTCGCCAAAGTTGAAATGTTAAACGTATTTTTCCCATCGCCACCAGTTCCAACGATATCGACCAAGTCATTCGTTCCCAAATCGACTGGTTTTGCCAGTTGAAGCAAAGCTTCACGGAAACCGGTAAGTTCTTCCAGCGTGATCGTGCGCATCAGGAAAACGGTGATAAAAGAAATGACCTCGCTTTCGTTGAACTTATTTTGTGAAATTTCAATCAGAATCGCTTTGGCTTCGGCTTTCGTCAAGGTCTGATGATTGAAAAGATATTGTAGGATTTGTTTCATTTATATATTAAAATCTTATTGTTTGGAATTCTCATTAAAAGTATATTGTCTAATACATTTATATAATCTTTTAATAATTCTTTTTGGGTTTCGGAGTTAGAGGTAAATAACCTTTTTAATATTTTATAAGAAATAGTTATAAAAACACCGATTAAAAGAGTCGTAAGAAATAATTTAATATTGATTTGGTTTTTACCAATTGAAAGCCCAATAAAGAAAATAAATGCAGTATTTCCGAAGTAGCTTATTATTTTTTCAATATGATTAAATTTATTATCTGCTAATATATTTAATTCGCTTTTAGCTATAGTTATTAAATTTTTAATATATTCATTTGAGTAATTTTGGTATTTATCATTGATTTTTTTTATTCTTACTATTTTAATTTCATCATTAAAAAGAATAAATAAATTTTTGAATAAGGCATATTCAAGTTTTTTAATTCATTTCTAACAAAAATAGAATCTATAATAATAAATATTAAAAGACCTATAGAGCCTGTAAAAAAGATAGGATATGCAATCCAACTTTTAAATAAATTTACAACAAATGAAAATTGAATTAATATTATAGAAACCAATACTAAAGGCTTTATCCGTTTTCTGAAATTATCATTAAAGTCTTTTCCTAAAATTAAATTTCGAATTGAACATTCCTTTTTAAAAAACAATAGATTTTCATTGATAGTCTCCATTTTTTTTACTTTATTTAAATTAAAAAATTTTCTAAAATCTGTTTTCCGTCAGGCGTCAGAATACTTTCCGGATGATATTGAACGGCGTGAACATCATAGGTTTTATGTTTCAGACTCATAATCATTCCGTTTCTGTCAACGCTTGTGATTTCTAATTCTGCTGGGAAATCATCGGGATTTACAGCCCAAGAATGGTATCTTCCGACTTCCAAAATTTCTGGCAAACCGTTGAAAATTTTGTGTGAATTAATCTGAAGAGATTCAGTTGCCACGCCGTGATAGATTTCGGAAAGATTAATCAAACTTCCGCCAAAAGCTTCCGCAATCGCTTGTTGACCAAGACATACTCCGAAAATGGATTTGGTTGGCGCATATTTTTTAATCATATCTAATAATATTCCTGCTTCTTCTGGAATTCCTGGACCGGGAGAAAGAATGATTTTGTCGTATTTTTCGATGTCTTCCAAAGCGATTTGGTCATTGCGGAAAACATCTACTTCTGAACCAATGATTTGTTCTATGATTTGAACCAAATTATATGTGAAACTGTCGTAGTTATCGAAGACTAATATTTTCATAATTTCTCTGCTTTAATGATTGCTTTTTTCAAAGCCCCTAATTTGTTATTCACTTCCTGCAACTCGCTTTCTGCAACCGATTTTGCGGTGATTCCTGCTCCAGCTTGATAGAAAAGTGTATTGTTTTTACTTAAAAAAGTTCTTATCATAATCGCCTGATTACAACTGCCGTCGAAACCGACAAAACCGATACAGCCCGCATAATAGCTTCTGGAAGTTTTCTCGTGTTCATCGATGAGTTGCATTGCGCGGTATTTTGGAGCGCCACTCAGAGTGCCTTGTGGGAAAGTGGTTGCAATCATTTCGTAAGGATTTTGGTCTTCGGAAACATCGGTTACCACTTCAGAAACCATATGGATAACGTGGGAAAAGAAATGAATTTCCTTCAGTTTTGAAACCTTTGTATTTTTCCCGTGAATGCTCAAATCGTTTCTTGCCAAATCTACCAACATCGTATGTTCGGCATTTTCTTTCGGGTCTTTTTTGAGTTCTTCCGCAGATTCCAAATCTTTTTCCACATTTCCAGTTCGTTTGAAAGTGCCTGCAATTGGGTGAATAATCGCTTTTCCGTTTTTGATAATTAACTGACTTTCAGGACTGGAACCCATTAATTTATAATCGCCATAATCGAAGAAAAATAAATAAGGTGAAGGATTGATATTCCGCAAAGCACGATAAACATTGAACTCGTCACCTTGGAATTTCTGTTCGAATCTTCTACTCAACACCAATTGGAAAACATCGCCACGGAAACAATGTTTTTTTGCAAATTCTACCGATTCCAAAAACTCTTCGTCTTTCAAATTCGAAGTTTCTTCTGAAGTGATTTCGAAAGGAAAAACCGGAGCGTTTTTTTGGTTGATGATATTTTCCAAAGTCGAAAGTTCAGATTTTAATCCATTGATTTTATTCTCAATCAGGAACATTTCGTCATTGTGATGATTAATTGCAATCACATACTGATAAAGGCGATAACGCATCAACGGAATTTTATTTTCCTCAGATTGTTCCTTGAATTTGATATTTTCAAAAAACGGAATCGCATCATAACTGGTATAACCAAAAAATCCTTGAGCTTGTTTTCCAATCTCGTGGTTTGGTTTTTCAGATTTGAAACAATTTGAAAATTCCTGCATCAAATCTGATAATTTTTCATTTTTCAAATCGATTTTCACTGGATTTTCCAATGGGAATTTCAGTTCAGCTTCATCATAATTTCGGATTTCGATTCCAGCGATGGCATTAACACAGATAAAAGAAAACGAATTTTCTGAATTCTGATTTCCTGCGCTTTCCAAAAGAATCGTGTCCCGAAACTGGTCGCGAAGACGGAGATAAATCCCAATCGGCGTGAACAAATCTGCCAACTGCGATTTTACGACCGTTTTTATATTGATGATGTTTTCTAAGTTCATTTTAAATTTATTTGTTTTTAAATCCTTCGACTCGGCTTTTGTCAGGCTGAGGCTCTCGAAGCCATAAAATAAAAAAGACTTCAACAAAAAATGTCGAAGTCTTATTATGATTGAGTTATAGTTAGTTCAGAATTTAGAACACCGATAATCCTTTCAGACCCGACAAAGAGTTTGAAAGCCACCACCAGTTATTGTTCATTGTTTTCATTACAGCAAATTTAGAAATGATTTTTAATTCTGCAACTATTTTTCTCAACTTATTTTATAACTTTTTGGGAAGTTGTTGATTTGTTGGTCTCAATCTTAACTAAATAAGAACCTTTTGGATAATTTTTAAAATCAATAGTTGTAGCATTTCCACTAATGGTTTTAAGTAATTTTCCGTCTAAAGAATAAACCTGAACCGATTTAATCGTCTCGTTTGTCTTGATATTCAATTGGTCAACAACTGGATTTGGATAAACTTTGATGTTGGTTCTGTTGACATCATTCACTGCCAAATTACTTTTTGAGAAACTGATATTATCCAATCTCAAAGCCGTTGTCACTGCAACTTTCGGTGTTGTGTTTCCGAATCCGATGTAATAAACTTGGTCAGCCGTCGCAGTGTAACTCACGGTATATTCTGTGTAAGCTTGTTGAGAGACGGTTTGAGTTTTTAGATTTTCAATGATGTTGTTTTTGTCCGGAGCGCTTGCTACAGCTACTTTCAACGTCACTGGGTCAGCAGATTCATTTCCGATGGAAGTATAATATTTTGCAGTAACCGTTTCGCCGTTTTTCAGGTAAATAGGATAGGAGAATAACCAGTCGTTTTTCCCGGCGTTGGAAGTACTTGTGTTGTTGTAAGCATATCCGCTTCCGTTTTGAGCAACAGCAGAATTTTCGCCCATCAACCACGTGGTAGAAGCCCAACCGTCAGAATCATATTCGCCAAAGTTCTCAATTGTTTTTTCGAAATCATAAGAATAAGGTAATTCTGTCGGCGTCCAGATTGATTTTGGTCCGGCCCAGCCAGAACCACAATCCGCATTTTTCAAAAAGAACTGGTATCTTTTTCCAGCTAGCAAATTATCAAAACTCTTACTTGTAGAAGAAGTGATTCCTTTGGATGAAACTGATGTGTCGAAAGTCGTCAATCCTGTGTCGTAATTAGTAATTCCACTTGTTGCTGACCAATCGATTGTTACTGAATTTGGTTTTAGATTCGAAACCGAAAATCCATCTAATAAAGGCATTACACAATCTGCAGTTTGGCTGATGTACAAATCGTCTAAAGCCAGATAAGTTCCGCTGTTGGTATTATTCACAAAAGCCAGATAGATTGTTTTCCCTTTGTAAGCAGACAAATCCAAAGTATGACTTGCATAATCAAAAGGTTGTTCAGCATCAATCTGAGTCAAAGTTGTGAAAGATTCTTGATTGTTGTTGGTTTCTGAAACTTTAACAGCATAAGAATCTGTATATTCGAAATCATAAGATTTTCCTTTCCAGTAAAGTGTTGGTGTTCCTGTGTTAGGAATTGTAATTGCTGGTGTAATCAGCCAATCATTCGCCTGACCTTCTGGTTCGTAATAAGATGTACTGAAAGCAATTTTGTTATCATAACCGTCATAAAACTGAATCCAGGCTTCTGTGTTAAATTCCTGAACCTGTGCCCATTCCGGGACTTGTAAACCGTCTGCATTAATGGTTTTGAACTGAGATAAAGGTATTCCGTTGTTGTTCTCGAAACCTGCATTGAAAACCTGTGCATTGATACTAACCGCTAATGATAGGGCTAATAAACTGATAATTTTTCTGTTCAATTGAATATATTTTTAATTTCTGCGCAAAATTAAAACTTGATATCGACATTAAATAATTCCGATTGTTAAATTTTACTCAATTTGTAACGATTATCAATTAATATTTTTCAATTATAAATAATTTAATGAATAGATTTTATAAAAAAGGTTTCATTTCATCTTCTATGTCTCGCCGGAGATTCATCAGTTTGATTGCGTATTCCTGCATTTGGATTTCTTTTTCGGAAGTTGGATTCCACTTTGGGACTTGGACAGATTTCCCGTTTTCGTCCACCGCAACAAAAACAATGATGCAATGCGTTTTCTTTTCGAAGGTTTTTTCTTTGATATTTCTGGAGAAAACATCGATGGCAATGTGCATACTGGAACTTCCTGTGTAAATTACGTGAGATTCCAGTTTTACGATTTCTCCAATTTTGATAGGTTGATAGAATCTGATTCCGCCAACGTAAACCGTTACACAATAACTGGATGACCAATTGCTGGCGCAGGCATAACCGACCTGGTCTATCCATTTCATCACGCTTCCACCGTGTACATTACCACCAAAATTGACATCTGTGGGTTCGGAAATAAACTGGAAGGTGATTGGTTTGTTGTCCATTTTCTTGATATTTATCTCAAATGTAAGAATTTTGAAAGGTTATATCGTAAGACGAATTTTATTTTGATAACAAACGTGCATCCCGACTTATCTCATTTCTTTTAATTTTTTTATTTGAATCGATGAACCACTTCGTTAGGTTTGAGTAGAGCTCTTTTTTGGTGCTGGAAAGACTTGGCAAAAAAAGCGGGAACCCTTCGACTTAGCTCAGGATAAACTACAGGCGGAATAGATGCCCAAATTAAAATAAATTTCTTAAAGCTAAGTTAAAGTTACTTTGTAAAACGCAGTAAATGAGATTCTGGCTATGGCGGTAATATAAGTTATCTAATTGACATAGCCAAAATGTGAAAAATAAAGCGTATTTTTGCAAAATGAAAAAAGTATTCTATCTTAAAACTTGCGATACCTGTAGAAAAATAATAGGACAACACGATACAAGAGATTGGGAAATGCGTGAAATCAAAATGAACCCAATTACTGCGGAGGAAGTTGAAGATATGTACAAATTGGCCGGTTCTTACGAAGCTCTTTTCAATAAAAAATCTAACCAGATCAAGTTGCAGGAATTGGATCCTAAAGCTTTGAAGGAGGAGGATTACAAAGAATTGTTATTGGACCACTATACTTTTCTAAAACGTCCTGTTTTCTTGACGGAAAACGAAATTTTCATCGGTAGCGATAAAGCGAATCTTGGAAAATTAAAAGAATATTTCTTCTCTTTGAAGGAAGATTAATCATAAAGAATTTTTGCTTTAAATCATCTTATTTCTTGGCTTCGGCCTGAGGGATAAGATTTTTTTTTGCTTAAATTTATCCATCAGAATTATACAATGAAACGTTCCGGAACTGCAGATTTACCTTTACATTACGGTCAGGTTCCGCCCTGGCTTTACGAACGTATGTCCAAACTTGGGCTGGCGATTGTGGAAGTGATTCTTACCGATTATGGTAAAGATGAAGTGTTGCGACGTTTGGCAGACCCTTTTTGGTTTCAGAGTTTTGGAGCCGTGATGGGGATGGATTGGCATTCGTCCGGCATCACGACTTCTGTGATGGGCGCTTTGAAACGTTCCATCAACCCGAATTCTAAATCGCTGGGAATCTACATCGCTGGCGGAAAAGGAAAATTCTCTAAAGAGACACCGAATGAACTTCTGAAAATTGCAGATTCTACCGGACTTGACGGCACAGAACTGGTACGATGCAGTAAACTTTCTGCAAAGGTTGATAACACGGCAATCCAAGACGGTTATCAGCTTTATCTTCACAATTTTATTTTGTCGGACCAAGGGAATTGGGCGGTTGTTCAGCAAGGAATGCACGATTCTGACGGAACAGCGCGACGTTATCATTGGTTGTCAGAAAATGTCAATTCTTTTGTGAATGAGCCTCACACTGGAATCTCAGGCGTTAATCGTGGGAATATTCTCAATCTCACATCTTCCGAAGCAGAACAAAACAGAAACGGAATCGTTGACATCACAAAAACCGATTCTGAGAAATGGATGCAGGATTTTCAACGATTGATTTTGCCGGCGCATCACGAAGTTTTAGCGAGCGATGTGGATATGAAAAAGCTCGGCAATATTCTTTGGCTGGCAAGAGAAAACGAACCTGAAAATTTTGAAGATTTGCTGATGCTGAAAGGTGTTGGTCCTCGAACGATGCAGTCTCTGGCTTTGGTTAGTGAAGTTATTCACGGGGCGCCGTCGAGATTTACAGATCCTGCGCGGTTTTCATTTGCGCACGGCGGGAAGGACGGGCATCCGTTTCCTGTTCCAACCCAAACTTATGACGAAACGATTTCTATCCTAAGAACCGGCATCGAGAAATCTAAGTTAGGAAACACCGATAAGAGCAAAGCCATCAAGAAACTTCACGAGATTGCTTTGAGAACCGAAGAAAATTTCACACCGGATTTTAATCTTGAAAAAGTGATAGAAGAGGAGCGACAAAACTCCTGGCGATTTGGTGGGAAAACTGTTTTTGGTGATGCGAAGCCGATGAAGCCGAATGGTGGGATTCAGTTGAGTTTGTTCTAGTTTTATTTTTGCAGTTGCTTTTTTGCGTTTAGATTGTGCCTTGTTGCAATTTGAATTGTGTCTTGTTGTAATTTGGAGTAGGCTTGTTGTAATTTGTTAAGTTTTAGATTAAATAATATTAATTGTCATCTTAAGTGCGTCAATATATAGATACACCTTTAATAATGATTTCGTGGACATACAAATAGATATTAGGGAATTAATTCCTCTGGAAAATTTTGAATTGGGATGGAGATTTGATAAAACTCATTCCGATATTTCTGTGTTTGAGAAAGAATTGATTCAAACCTTATCAGAAGATGAATCTAAAAGATTAAATAAAATCATTGACTTTTTTGAAAATGAGAATTATTTAGAAGATAAGTATTCTGAAACTGATTGGATGAGTGCAAGTTCAGAAAATCAGGAAAAAGTTGAAAGATTTAGAAGTCAATTGGAAATAATTCTGAAACTTTGGAGTGAAGATATTTTTATTTCCTGGCACCGTAAAACTGTTTTAAAAACAACGAAAGAAATATTTTTAAAATATTGGGATGACTTTCTATATGCGGGTTCAGGCGACGTGAGTATAATTTCAGAGAAAACAAATTGGGTGTTATTTTACAAGCATTTTGAAGTTGCGAATGTTTGGAGTTTGAAATGAAATATGTATTGATGGTTACGAGCAAGATGCTCGCACGAGCGTGGGGAATGTCTGGAGTTTGAAATGAAATGCTTTCTGATGGGTACGAGCAAGATCGAGGTTAATAGTTTTTTATTTTAGTAGGCTTTCAAATTCGCGCCATCGTTTTTTTTCTACTTTGTAGAAATTTCTTATTAAGTATGTACCAATTACAAACCACCCATCTTTATTATATTTTATAATTAATAAATTTTTTATTAAGTTCGTCAAGTAAAATTTATACAAAAGATATTAAAATGAATATAAAACAAATAATCATAACATCAATAATAACTTTAGTTGTTACAATAATTTCAGGAATAGCTGTTAATTGGTATACCAAAAATAAAATAGAAAAAAAAAATAATGATGAATTGTACTATAGAATTGTAGATATAAGTGATTTTCAAACAGATTCCACAAAAATTTCATTACTCACAATCGAAGTATTAAATATAGGTGATAATAGATTAAAAAATATTGATTTTAATATTAAACTAAATAAAAGTGCTAAACTTATTGATATTAATTGCACAAACCTGAGAAATAATGATAATTACAGTCCAATTAAAAAAGATGATAAAATTGCTTATCAATTTCCCATTTTATATCCAAATGATATCATTAAAACCAACATTGCGATAAAAGATTTTGATAAAAAAATAAATATTCATTTGCAAAGTGAAGAAACAATTGGATATTTATATGATAATAATAAAAATGATGCAAGTAATGATAAAGTGTATTTAAAAATATTATTAGTAACAATTTTATTACTCACATTATTTTTATTTATTATAAAACGATTTCCAATAATATCTTCTTTGAATTCAAGTCTGAATAACACTGCATTTTTATTTTTACATAATAAATTAATTGGGCAATCAAAAAAATTTATATATAATAAAATTGAAAGAAGCGGAGCGACAGCTTTTGAATTATCTAATCTTGCATTAACTGAGTATTATATTTCAAACGAACTAGGTAAAGCTGAGTCTTTATTGAAAATGGCTAATTATATTTCAATCTCTAAACAACAAAAATTTGTAATAGCTTTTAATTCATTTATTATATATTCCCTTAACAAAAATTATATAAAGGCAAAAGAAAATATTGAGATTTGTTATAATTTACGACCAAAAGAATTTAAAAAGTATAATGAGTTTAGTCTTATTGTTCAGGGAATAAGACAATCAGAACCAATTATTGATGATTATTTAAACAAACTTAAGTACGTTTAAATCATTATTATATTTAAATCAAACCCGACTAAGAAATCTCTGAGTCGGATTTGTTATAATAAAGTTTATTATTAATAAGAACCTTTTGCAATAAAATGAGCAGCAATCTTCTCAGTTAAAGCAATTGGATTCGGCGTATTCACGTATTTTGTAAAACGTCTTAATCCGGCTAACATCATTCTTTGCTCGTCGCCTTCGGAGAAAGAAACGATGCCTTCTTTGGCGTTGGTGGCGATGATGTCAACGGCTTTGTAAAGATTCAGTCTTGCCATTGCTGCTTCTACAGAATCGGTGTCGAAATGTTTCTCCGCTCTCAGGATGGCAGATTCAGCCATATAGATTTGGTTCAGGATTTCGGAAGCGTTCAGGAGAAGATGCTGTTGTTTCTCGATGTCCATCATATATTTTTGAAGGGCAGAACCGGAAACCATCAGGAATACTTTCTTCAGATTTTTGATGACCTCTTTTTCCTCAGACATATATTCTGAATAATCCGGAATGTCGAAAGACGGAATTCCCATCAATTCTTTTCCAACATTTTTGGCAGGCGTCAAAAGGTCTATTTTCCCTTGCATCGTACGTTTGATGAGCATTCCAACGGCCAAAAGTCTGTTGATTTCGTTCGTTCCTTCATAAATTCTGGAAATTCTAGAATCTCTCCAGGCAGATTCCATTGGTGTATCTTCTGAGAAGCCCATTCCACCGAAGATTTGAATGCCTTCATCGGCTGTGTGTTGTGCTAAATCTGACACGAAAACTTTCAAAATAGAACATTCTACCGCAAATTCTTCCACACCTTTCAGTTCCGCTTCCTCGTGGTTCATTCCGCCAGCAACCAATTCTTCGATTTTGTTTTCGACATCTTTTGCGGCACGATAAGAACCAGCTTCACTCACAAAAGCGCCAGTCGCCATCTCTGCTAACTTCTTACGAATCGCTCCGAAAGTGTTGATAGAAACTCCGAATTGCTTTCTCTCAGATGAATAGTTCAAGGAATAATTAAGGATTCTTCTTTGCGCATCCAAGCACGCCGCTGCCAATTTGATTCGGCCAACGTTTAAGGCATTCAGAGCGATTTTGAAACCGTTGTTTCTTTCGCCCAAAAGATTTTCAACCGGAACTTTCATATCATTGAAGAAAACCTGACGCGTAGAAGACGCACGGATTCCCAATTTGTGTTCCTCCTCTCCAAAAGTCAGGCTCTCAGGATTTTCCAATTCTGAACGGTTGATGACAAATCCGGTGATGTTTTTATCATCGTCAATCTTTGCGAACAAGGTGAAAGTGTCTGCAAAACCTGCATTCGAAATCCACATTTTCTGCCCGTTGATGATGTAATGTTTTCCGTCTTCGGAAAGTTTGGCCCTTGTTTTTCCGCTGTTGGCATCAGAACCTGCGTCTGGCTCGGTCAAACAATAAGCACCGAATTTAGTTCCCGCCGCCAAGTCCGGAAGGTACTTGTTTTTCAGATATTCGCTTCCGTAAAGCAGGATTGGCAAAGTTCCAATTCCCGTGTGTGCGCCATAAGCGGTTGCCAATGAACCCGTTGTTCCGGAGATGTAATCGCAAGCCAGCATTGTGGTCACGAATCCCATTCCCAATCCGCCATAAGCTTCCGGAACTGCGATTCCCAGGAATCCCATTTCTCCTATTTTACGCATCACTTCTTCCGTGTAGGCATAATCTTTTTTCTCGAAGCGTTCTTTATTCGGGACCACTTCTTTATCTATGAATTCTTTCGCAGAATCGCGAAGCATTTTTTGTTCTTCGGACAATTCTTCAAGACTGAAAATGTCTTCTGTTGTTATTTCTTTGATGAGGAATTCTCCACCGTGTATTGTTTTAGTTTCGGTTGACATATTATTGTGATTTTAAATTTTAGATTATAAATTTTAAATGTAAGATTCGCTGTTATAAATTTTCAGATGATGTTTTGACGAATATTAATGATGCTTTCAATTTCTTTTAAATAAGAATCAACTTCGACCTTGATAAGATTTGAAGATTGATAAAGCTTTAACCAATATTTTGTTTCTCTCGCTTCCTTATTTGCTATGGAAAGTTTTGAGATAAAATCTTTTTTAGATTGAGCGGCAATTGCTTCTTCTACATTTGCACCAATCGAAGTTCCGCATCGAAGAATCTGCTTTGAAAGAATGTATTCATTTTGAGATTTACAAATCGTATAAAATTTAATTATACTCAATGCAAATTCAAATGTTTTATGTTGAATCAAATTATCTTCTTTGAAGCTCATTTCATCTAAAATTTATAATTTAAAATCTATAATTATTAAAGAAGTTCAAATACACTCGCCGCACCCTGACCAGTTCCCACGCACATTGTCACAACACCATATTTGCTGTTTCTGCGTTTCATTTCGTCAAGAAGTTGAACGGTCAATTTAGTTCCTGTACAACCCAGTGGATGTCCAAGTGCAATTGCACCTCCGTTTACGTTTACGATATCTGGATTGATGTTCAATTCTCGTAAGATGGCGACAGACTGAGATGCGAACGCTTCATTCAACTCAAACAAATCGATGTCGGATTGTTTAAGTCCAGCTTGCTCCAACGCTTTTGGAATGGCGAACATCGGTCCGATTCCCATAATTCTTGGCGGAACTCCGACTGTAGAATAGGAGAGAAGTCTTGCAACTGGAGTCAGATTTAATTCTTTTACCATTCTCTCGGACATTACCATTGTGAATGCGGCGCCGTCAGAAGTTTGAGAAGAGTTTCCTGCCGTCACAGAACCATTTGCTGCGAAAACCGGACGAAGTTTTGCCAAAGCCTCAACAGAAGTGTCAGCTCTCGGACCTTCATCTTGTTTGAACGCGTATTCTTTGGTTTGGATTTTTTCCTTTTCGTCAAGAAAATTATATGCAACATCAATTGGAACAATCTGGTTTTCAAATTTTCCTTCTTTGATGGCTTTCATCGCTTTCTGGTGCGAATTATAAGCAAATTGGTCTTGCTCCTCACGACTCACTTTGAATTCGTTGGCAACAGCTTCTGCCGTCAATCCCATTCCCCAATAATAATCGGGATGTTTCTTGGCCAAATCTGTGTCTGGAATCGGTTTGTAACCGCCCATCGGGATGTACGACATACTTTCTGCACCACCAGCGATGATGCATTCCGCCATTCCGGCTTTGATTTTCGCCGCCGCAATTGCAATCGCTTCTGAGCCTGATGCGCAATATCTATTGACTGTCACGCCAGGAACTTTGTCTGTGTCCAATCCCATTAATGAAATCAGCCTTGCGACATTAAGACCTTGTTCTGCTTCCGGCATTGCACAACCGACAATCAAATCGTCGATGCGAGCCGGGTCAAGATTTGGAACATCTTTCATAAGATGTTGTATTACAGTTGCCGCCATATCATCCGGGCGGGTAAAACGCAAAGAACCTTTCGGCGCTTTGCCAACTGCTGTTCTGTATCCTGTTACTATATATGCTTCCATTTGTTTGAAGATGTTAGAGTTTAGATGTTAGAAATTAGATTTAAAATTCTAAACATTATTTAATTTAGTTTTAAATGAATAAATCATTTTTTGAATTTCAGCAAGTTCATTTGTTAAAGGTGTGATTTCGATTTCTTGTTTAAAATTTAGTTCAAACAAAAGAATTAATTAGGTTTCAAGTTCATAAGCTGAACCAGACGCTATTCCTAAAAATTGAATGAATTCTTTAACATTATTTCTTCCTGCACCTTCGGCAATATTAGAAGGAATTGAAACTGCACATCTTCGAATCTGACTTATTAATTCAAATTTTTCTTCAGTAGGTAAATTTTGGGTAATTATGTAAATTTCTTTAACCAAATTCATCGACCGTTTCCAAATCTGTAAATCTCGTAATCTATGTGCTTTCATCTAACTTCTAATATCTAATTTCTCACTTCTTAGTTTCTTAATGGCTTTCCTGTCGTTAACATTGTCTGAATTCTCTCAAGCGTTTTTCTCTCACCACAAAGTGAAAGGAATGCTTCTCTTTCCAAATCCAAAAGATATTGTTCGGAAACTTCTGTTGGTTCGGAGAGATTTCCGCCGGTCATTACGTAGCCGATTTTGTTGGCAATCAATCTGTCGTGTTCTGAGACATATCCGCCGGCAACCATCTGGTCTGTCCCAACGTAGAACATCCCCATAGATTCTTTTCCGAGCACTTTTATTTTTTCTGGAACTGGTGGTGTATATCCTAATTCGTCCAAAACAATCGCCTGACGCTTTGCCTCCGCAATTTGTCGGTCTTTATTGACAACGATGACATCTTTGTCAGTCAAAATTCCCATTTGCTTGGCTTCGTGGGCAGAAGTAGCCACTTTTGCCATTGCAATGTTCATAAAGTAATTTCGAAGATGATTGGTTTTAACGTCATCTGGAAGTGCACCCTTCAAAGCTCTTAAAGCAAACTCCTTTGTTCCGCCTCCGCCTGGAATCAAACCAACGCCAACTTCCACAAGTCCAATATAAGTTTCTGCTGCTGCAACAATTTTATCTGAATGCATCGAGAATTCGCAACCGCCACCAAGTGTCATTCCGAATGGTGCCGCGATAACCGGAATTGATGAATATCTTAGTTTCATCGATGTTTGTTGGAACAAGTTAATAGCCATATTCAGTTCGTACCAATCTTGTTCAACGGCCATCATCATTACCATCGCCAAGTTTGCGCCGACAGAGAAATTATCAGATTGATTTCCTACAACCAAACCTCTGTAATCTTTTTCAGCGATTTCGATGGATTTATTAAGACCTTCTAAAACGCCTCCTCCAAGAGAATTCATTTTTGAACGGAATTCGAAGTTCAAGATTCCATCACCTAAATCAATTAACGCAGATTCGGAATTGGACCAAATCGTTTTTTCTTTTCTGATATTATCAAGAATAATGAAAGCATCTAAACCTGGAATTGGTTCGTAAGTTTTCGTATTTTGATTGTAAAATAACTGCTTTCCGTTTTCTAATTTGTAGAAAGATTCGTTTCCGGAAGCCAGCATTTCCTTAACCCAATCAGCAACTTTGTAACCTTCACTTTCGACCAAATCAATTCCTTTTTGAATTCCCAAGAAATCCCAGTTTTCGAATGGTCCGTATTTCCACGCGTAACCGGTTTTCATCGCATCATCAATAGAATAGAACACATCAGTAATTTCCGGAACGCGCTGAGAAACGTAAGCGAAAAGTGAAGCGTAATGTTTTCTAATCAATTCGCCAGCTTTGGTTTGGTCTTTCAACAAAATTGGCAAACGATTTTTCAAACTTCCGGCTTCTTTCGCGGTCTTCACGATTGGAAGTTTTGGCTGTTTCGTCGGTTCATAACCAAGCGTTTCATAATTGAGAACGAAACGATTGACATTTCCGCCAGCATCTTTTTCTTTATAATAGAATCCTTTTTTAGCTTTATCGCCAAGGAATTTATTTTCAATTAAATGATTCAAAGTCTTGGAATCTTTCAAAGCCTGAACCATTTCGTCATCTTTCAAATTGGTTTGAAGTCCTTTCGTAACGTTGAAAGCTGTGTCCAATCCTACCAAATCTCCCAATTTGAAAGTTCCGGTTTTTGGACGATTCAGCAAATCGCCGGTCAAAGAATCTGCTTCCTCAATGGTCAAACCGATTTCCTCGGTCAGTTCCATAATTTTTGCCATCGAATAAACACCGATTCTGTTTCCGATAAATCCTGGTGTATCTTTACAAAGAACCGTTGTTTTTCCAAGGAATTTCTCGCCGTAAGACATAAAGAAATCAATGACAGATTGGTCTGTTTTCGGACCCGGAATTACTTCAAATAATTTCAAATATCTTGGTGGATTGAAGAAGTGTGTTCCGCAAAAATGCTTCTGGAAATCTTCTGACCTTCCTTCCGACATTAAATGAATCGGAATTCCCGATGTGTTGGAAGTTACCAGAGTTCCTTCTTTACGGAGCTTATCCACTTTTTCAAACATCGATTGTTTGATGTCCAATCTCTCCACAATCACTTCAATCACCCAATCAGAATTTTTGATTTTCTCCAAATCATCTTCGAAGTTTCCAACTGTAATTCTGGAAGCAAAAGATTTGTCATAGATTGGGGATGGATTACTTTTCAGAGCAGTGCCAAGATGACCTTGTGCCACACTGTTTCTTGTTTTTTTGTCTGCACCTTCCGAATCTTTCGGATGCATATCCAACATCAAAACCTGAATGCCATTACCTGCCAAATGACAGGCTATTCCTGAACCCATCACGCCTGAGCCGAGGACTGTAACATGTTTTATTTTTCTGTTCATTTATTAAGATTTATTTATTGTTTTCTATTGTTTAATTCGTTGGCAATCTTTAAGATATCAGTCATCACTTCTTTGAAAACTTCAAATTTTTCAGGCTGAATTTTTTCAACGATTTTCTTATTGAAATTAAGGACAACTTCCTTTGATAAGTTTCTGGAATTAATTCCTTTTTCAGTCAATTTGATAATCACTTCTCTTTTATCTGTCGTCGTTTTTTCTTTATAGATATAACCGTTGTCTTCCAGAAGTTTGATAATCCTTGTCAAAGAAGTCGGTTCGATTGCCATTTTAGGACCAAGATTTGTACTTCTTGTTCCTTCTTTTGGGTCGATTTTTAATAATGTAAGCGCCTGAACAGCTGTAGAATTATACAAAGAAGCTTGGTCGGAATACATTTTCGAGACCGCCAGCCAAGCCGACTTTAACATTAGGTCAACACTTTCTACTTTTTCTGAATTTTTCTTTTCCATAACGTACTTATTGAAGCGTTCATTACAAATATAAAAAAAATACTATGCATGCATAGTATTTTCAAATTAAGTTATTTAAGTTATTGATTATTAATGTTTTAATTATTATGCAAATCTTAATAAATAAAATTCATAAAAATATATTTAGCTCGAATAGGCTGATTTAATCAATGTTTCAAGGATTTGTTTAATTTCAGACAAACTATGACAATTGTCATAAAAGTTATCCAAATTTACTTCCCAAAATTGATTTTTAAACGTTAATTTAATTTTTGACATATCTGAGCTGAAGTTTTTTTGAAGATAGGAGAACATCATTTCCTTTTCCAATTTAGGAGCAACAATCTCTGGTGAATGAAAATTGGGATTAAATTCTAATAGCTTTGGATTAATCAATTCAGAATTGTTGAGAATGACTTCTTCCGAAATTCCACTTATAAGTTTTTTGTCTTTTATCCACCAGATTTTATCTGAAAATTCCTTTGCCAATCGCCAATCGTGGGAAGAGAAGAGAATCAATTTGTTTTCAGATTTTGCGAGATTTCTAAGTAATGAGAGAATCATCAATTTGTTTTCTTCATCCAAATGTGTGGTTGGTTCATCCAGAATAATGAACGGAGAATTCTGAGCCAAAGCCCTTCCAATGAAGACTTTTTGAAGATTTCCATCAGATAATTCTGTTAGTTTTTTATCTCGGAATTGTGTCAGGTTTAATTTATCAATGATTTCATCGATTTCAGTTTTATCCTTTTCATTCAATTTAAAATAATAAGGATAATGAATGTATTTCCCAAGCGAAATCAAATCTGTAACTGTATAATTATCAGGAATTTCTACCTTTGAAAAAACGATTGCAATTTGAGACGCAATCTCGCTTGAATCTAATTTTTGAATTGATTTTCCATTGATGAAAATTTCGCCTTTTAAAAGCTTATTTTGTCCAAGAATAGATTTGATTAAAGTGGTTTTTCCAATGCCGTTATTTCCCATTAACAGACAAACTTCGCCTAATTGTAAGGAAGTATTAATATCAGAAATTAATGATTCTGAATAACCGATTGATGTATTATATATTTCTAGGAAACTCATTACTATGAATAGTTTTTGTCATTCCGTAGGAATCTAAACTGTTGAGATTCTTTCAGAATGACAAAATTATGTTTTATTATTTTTTTCAATTTTAAAGGAATTAAATTTTGTGTCTTAAAACACAAAATTAGAACAAAATCTTTCGTGTCAGACCTTTTTCATCAACATCAACAATATCACAGGAATCCCAAAAAAAGTCGTAATAATATTAATCGGAAACTGACTGAGTTCTGAAATAATCGAGAAAACCTGCATTATGAAAACACCCAAAATCATATTCAAAATCCATTGATGCCAAAGTTGCGCTGGGTTCCAAATCATTCTGCAAAAATGCGGAACGACAACTCCAATAAATAAAATAGGACCTAAAAAAGCCGTAACCGAAGCAGAAAGTAGGGAAGAAGCTACAATAATGCTGATTTTAAGTTTCGATTGACTGATTCCAAAACTTTGCGCGTAAGCTGTTCCAAGTGCATTTCCTATCAAAGGTTTTATGGATTTGAAAGTAAAAACCAAACCAATTAAAATCAAAATTGTTAAGATTGAAATTTGAATCAAACTCGCTTGATTATTTGCTCCAAAAGTCCAGAGCATATAATTTTTCAGACTTTGACTTTCCACATAAAATTGAAGAAATGAAACAACAGCACCAGCCAAAGCCGAAATCAAAAATCCGAAAATAATGATGAAACTTTTATCCCGAAACCGATTTGAAAATAACAGTAAAATCATCATCAAAATTACACTTCCAATAATGGATGACAAACTGATAAAACTGTTCTGGAAAAAATCAGGAATCAAAATATTTTGCGAAAAAAAAATATAAAACGCCACAAACAAACTGGAAACCGAAGTAATTCCCAAAACATCCGGACCAGCCAAAGGATTTTTGAAATATTCCTGTAAAAGAAAACCACTCGTCGGGATTGCAATTCCAGCCAAAATCATTGCTAAAGCCCGATTAATTCTGAATCCTGCAATTTGAAAATTCTCAGATTCTGTATTTAGAAAGTCTGAAAAATTTAGTTTTGCAAAACCAATATTTAGGTTGATGAAAAACGCAATTATCCCAAAAAAGATGATTAAAGTAACCAGAATTGGGAAACGCTTCATATCGACGGTATGACTCTATTAAATAAATTTGACGTCTATTTATTTAAGAATTGCTTAATCTTCTGATTCAAAGCTTCTTCCGTCATAGAGCCAACTGTTTCGTCGACTTTATCACCTTTTTTAATCAATGTAAATGGGATTGCACCGCCGTCCCAAGTTTTGAAATTTTGTTTGAAAAATTCCGGTTTCAAAAGACTTCCGTCCAATAATGTTACGTTTTTTATGATATTATATTCATCCGCAAAATCGCTGACTGCGGTTGCCCAATCGGTTTTATTGTCAAGACTTACAAAAGTAAATTTCACAGGTTGACCTTGCAATTCTTCCATTTTTTTGTGGAAAAACGGAATCTCGTGCATACACGGTCCGCACCAAGTGGCGAAAAAATTGGTCACGTACAAGGTGTCAGGATTTTTATTTTGGATGTAAGCAGACATTTTTTCGGGAGAAAATTCTACCAATTCGGCAACATCGGCCTCGGTTTTCGTTGGTTCAATTTTTATTGAATCTTCTTTGGCTTGCGTTTCAGCAACTTTCTCATCGTTTTTTTTACAGGCTAAGAAACTGAATGACAGGAATGAATATAATATTATCTTTTTCATAGAATTTTAATTTAAATGAATTTACGAGCTTGTCTTGAATTTAGATTTTTTCTTCTGTCAATTTTCATTAAATTTGATTCTTGACAATGGAAAATCAATTAACAGTAGCCAACCAACCTCAGTTTCACAGGCTAAAAATAGCTAAAAAACGCCAATTGACAAAAAATGCTTTTGCATTGGAATTGGAGATTCCTGAAGCTTTGAAACCCCGATTTCAATTTCGTGCCGGACAATATGTGACGCTGAAGTATCATTTTAATGAACGGGAAATCCAGAATGATTATTCCTTTACGTCTGCGCCTTTTGAGAATAAAATCGAACTCGCAATCAAAATCAATGGCGATGAAAGTTCAACCAATTTCCTGTTTCAGCATTATCATATTGGTGACGAAATTTCTGTAAGCGAACCTTTGGGACGATTTTTCATTCCGGCCAAACCGAACGAGAAACGAACAATTATTGCATTTGCATCCGGAATTGGAATTACACCAATCCTTAGTCACATCAAAAATATTTTATTTGAGGAAAAATCGACGAGAATTTTCCTTTTTTATGGTAATAAAAGCTATGAAGATATTATTCTGAAAAACGAATTGGAGCAATTACTGAAAGACAATGCCGGACGATTTGAAGTTTATTATTTTCTCTCGCAGGAACCAATTAAAGACAAACTTTTTCAAGGTCGTTTGGACGAAAAAAAGATTTCTTTAATCATTAATCAAATCCTTCACCTTGACGAAGATGACGAAGAATCGACGATTTGGGACAGCACAGACAAAGTTTTAATTTGCGGTCCGGGCGCAATGATAAAATCTGTTGCGAATGCCTGTTACAACCACGGAATTCCGAAAAAAAATATTCATTTTGAGTTGTTTGAGGCTTTTAATGATGATATCTATCCAACCGAAAAAGAATTTCCTCTCATTGAAAATGTTAATGTTAAAATAAAATTCAATCATATTGAAAAGGACGGAATTGTTCTAAAAAATAATGAACGAAAAATCCTTCAGCAATTATTGGATTTAGGCTACAAACTGCCATATTCCTGCAAATCCGGAATCTGTGGAAGTTGTCTTTGCTATTTGAAAAATGGCGAAGTGGATATGACGGAAGATGAATATTTGACAGAAAATGAAAAACTTCAGGGGAAAATTTTGCCTTGTGTGTCTATTGCAATGAGTAAAGATGTATCTTTAGATTTTGATTTACATTAATTTAATAGATGTTCAGGGCGTTTACAAATATTTTAAAGGTACTTTTAAGGCTTTTGGAACTTGGAATTTTGCTGATGGTTTTAGCAAATTTCTGGGTGTACGCGCTTACAAGCGGACGAACTTATACCAAAATCAGCAAAGTTCCACCGAGAGATTGTGCGCTTGTTTTAGGAACTTCTCCAAAGATGCGTTCAGGCGTTGCCAATCCTTACTTTGTGGCGAGAATGGATGCGGTCGGAACACTTTATCACCACGGAAAGATCAAGAAAATAATCGTCAGCGGAGAAAAAAGTAAGAACTATGATGAAACCGAAGCAATGACCAGATTTTTGGTTTATAATGAAGGTGTTCCAGAGGATATCATCATCAAAGACCCCAAAGGTTTCAACACGCATAAAAGTATTTTGCGCTGTAAAAATGTTTACGGTCAAAAAAATGTGATTATCGTTTCACAAGGTTTTCACAATCTTCGCGCTTTATTTTTTGCGAGAAATAATGGAATGAATGCACTTGGTTTTGATGCGCAGGATGTAACTAAAAATGAAAGTTTTTACAGGAATCACACCCGCGAATTTTTTGCAAGAGTTTTGGCTGTTTTCTATTATGTTTTGGGGATTTCTCCAGAAGAATAATTTTCTTAAATCCATCAAAATCCATCTTGGCAGATTCTTTGTAATTAAATGATTATTATTAATGATGGTAATTTAAAATTTATAAAAATGAAAAATCTATTCAAAATAATATTCCCGTCTGTCATCGCATTAACAATGGTTTCCTGTATGACGACCTCAGATGCTTATGCTTATAATAGTAACAATCCTTATTCTCAAGGCTATTCCGATGGTTACAGAGATGGTTATTATCAGTCGCCAGACGGCTATTGGTATGCTCCAAATGTTGTTTACTTAGACAATAATAACAGTTACTACAGAAATGGAGCAGTTTATAATTCCAGTTCCAGATTACGAAATAATATAGTGATTTCACCAAAGAGAAATTCTCTGCACAATGAAAATATCAGAGTTCAGCCTAATGCAAGTCAGAGAAATGCTGCAATGATCAATACCAATCAAAATAATGTTAGAAATCAGCCAGCCACCAGACCTCAGAATAATGTGAGAACGCAACAATCGACAAGGAATCAAAATAATATAAGAACAATTCCGCAAAAGGATGCTCAGCCTCAACCAGAAGTCCGCTCGGGAGAAAATTCCGGAAGAAGATAAATAATGAAAGCTACAAATTGTAGCTTTTTTTTGTGGAAGGAATTTCAATTTTATTTGATTCTGAAAAAGAAATTATAGTATTTTTGTAAAAAATGTAGAGATGCTCGTGATTGGTATAGCCGGAGGAACAGGTTCCGGAAAAACAACTGTTGTCAATAAAATAATGCAACAACTTAATGTAGAAGGTGTTAACATACTTTCTCAGGATAATTATTACCACGATAATCCGAATCTTACATTGTCCGAGAGAGAAGCTTTGAACTATGACCATCCAAAATCTATCGATTTTGAGCTGATGTTGCAACACGTGAAAGCTCTCAAAAATCATCAAAGTATAGAACAACCGATTTATTCTTTCGTGACGCATTCCAGAACGGGTGACCACGTAACTGTGGAACCCAAAAATGTTTTGATTGTAGAAGGTATTTTGGTTTTGACAAACAAAGAATTATTGAAAGAGTTTAATCTAAAAGTATTTGTTCACGCAGATTCTGATGAGAGATTGATTAGAAGAATTCGCAGAGATACGCAGGAAAGAGGACGGGATTTGCAGGAAGTTTTACACAGATACCAAACGACTTTGAAACCAATGCATCAGGAATTTATCGAACCTTCTAAAAACGAAGCTGATCTCATTGTTCCAAATATGAAGCAAAATTCCGTGGCCATTGATTTCTTGACGACTGTGATTAATAATTCGCTTAAAAAGGTTCATTAATATTATTTAAAATGAAAGAACTTATCAAAGATATCAAGAAAAAATCGCCGACGCTTAAGTTTTTTAAGACTTATGTGTTCAACAAATATGTGTTGACATTAATAGGATTTTTGGTTTGGATGATATTTTTTGACAGTACCTCTTTTTTAGTTATCAATGAACTAAACGGAGAAATCAAACGTTACGAAGGTCAGCGCGAATTCTACAAAGCAGAGTACGAAAAGAATGATAAGTTCTACCGTAAACTGATGAATAACAAGCAGGAAAAAGAAAAATACGCACGTGAAAATTACTTTATGAAAAAACCGAATGAGGAGATTTTCATTTTGGTAGTTGACAGTTCCAAAATCGCAAAAAAATAAATTAATCACAAAACCTTTTCTTTCTTGAGAAGGTTTTTCTTTTTTATAGATTTATTTCTAATAAATTCTATGCACTTTTTGCGTTGAAATTTGTACTTTTCAAGATAAAAATTATTTCAAAATGAATGGATTTGACAATTGGGAAAAGTTGGTTCAAAAGCAACTGAAAACAGACAGTATTTATGAAATTCTACAAAAAGAAAATCTGGAAAATATTGATGTAAAACCTTATTATCAAAACAATTCCGAAACTAAAATCCTTCCCAAAGTTGAAGAAAGCACACATCTTGTGGCTGAATATCAGGAAGGTTCGGAAGAACAGGCTTTCGCATTTTTGTTAAATGAAAATGTGGACAATCTTGAAGAAAAAGCTGTTTTCATCAACAATCCGGATTTAGCAGAACATATTTTGACAGAAGAATCCAATCGTTATTTTTCTTTGATTGATGTTTTTTCTGAAGACAAAAATGCGAAAATCAATGAACATTTGGCTGGAGAATTATTATCAAAGGCTTTCGATAGACAGATTTGTGTGGATGTCAGTTTGCATCAAAATGCTGGCGCGTCTATCATTCAGCAATTGGCTTTTGCTTTGGCTAAGTCTAAAGAGTTGATAGAAAAATTTGGTTCGGAAATTCTTGAAAAGTTAGTTTTCAGATTTGCAATTGGGTCCAATTATTTTTTCGAAATTGCTAAAATCCGTGCTTTCAAATATTTATTCAATCAGCTTTCGAAAGAGTTTGACAAAGATTTGATTCCTTATATTTTTGCTGAAACTTCTTTTAGAAATAAAGCTAAAAATGATGCAGATAATAATTTGATTCGTTCCACTTTAGAATTGGCTTCGGCGATGATTGGCGGTACAGATGCTGTTTTTTCTAACAATTATCAGCTAGAAAATCAGACAGAACTTTCCAAAGAAATCTCTTTCAAACAACAGATTGTTTTAGCTTACGAAAGTATCATCAATGTTTTCGAAGATGCCACTTCTGGAAGTTATTTTGTAGAAGATATTACGCAACAATTTGCTGAAAAATCCTGGCAATTGTTCCTAGAAATTGAAGAAAAAGGTGGTTATTTAGAATCACTTAAATCAGGCGAAATCCAGAAAATAATTTTCGAACAAGCTATGAAAGAGCAAAATTGGGTTGAGGAAGGCAAAATCAAAATTATCGGCGTTAACCTTTATCCGAAATTAGAAAAGAAAAAATCGGCTGAAGAACTTTACAATTCTAATGAAATCAAGACTGTTCGTTTAACTGAAATGTTTGAGTGATGAAAGAACATTTTAAAGATCTTTTAGAATATAATTTGCATTTTAATCAATTATTGATTCAGAATTTTCTGGAAAATAAATTGGTTTGGTCAGAGAAGAGTAAGAATCTTTTGAATCATATTCTGAACGCGCACCAAATCTGGAATGCGAGAATCCTCAATGAAGAAACTTTCGAAGTTTGGCAAATTAATACTGATGAATCTTTGCTGAAAATCAATTCAGATAATTTTAATAATACACTGGAAATCTTTAATCAAAAGGATTTGACAGAAATTGTTTCTTACAAGAATTCCAAAGGAAAAGAATTTAATAATACAATTCAGGAAGTCATCTTTCATTTTCTTAATCATTCTACTTATCATCGTGGACAAATTGCAATGTTGATGAAACAAGCGGGCTTGGAACCCATCAATACTGATTATATTTTCTACAAAAGAGATTTGTAAAATCCTCAAATTAATATTACATTATTCTCAATTTTCGTAATTATTAAACTCAAAATTCGTAACTCTTAACTAATTCACTATCTTTGCAAAAATTTTTAGACAATGAGCGAAGACGGAAAAAGACCAGATAGAGATAAAAAACCAAGAAGTGCAGGTGGTAGCAGACCTTCTGGAAACTCCCGTGGCTCTGGCGAAAGAACGTCCAAAAGCAGACCTTCTGTTGGAGGCGCGCGTAAACCAAAGACAACAAGAGGCGGAGACCGTTTCGAAAGCAGAGGTGAAGATGGTGAAAGAAAGCCATTTAACAAAAAACCTGCGAACAAAAAACCATACATCAGACCGGAAACAGCTGAGGATAGAACGAAATCTTTCATCCAAAGAAGAAGATTGGAGAAAATCACGAAAGAGGTTTTCAAAGATACCATCAGACTGAATAAATATATTGCCAATTCTGGGATCTGCAGTAGAAGAGAAGCCGATGAGTTGATTTCCCAAGGTCTTGTAGAAGTGAACGGAAAAGTGGTAACAGAAATGGGTTACCAAGTTCAGAAAACGGATAGAGTGGTTTTTGACAGCCAAAATATTACGCCAGAAAAACCAGTTTATGTTCTTTTGAACAAACCGAAAGGCTATATTTCTACAACGAAAGATGACAAAGCGAGAAAAACGGTTATGGATTTGACGGCGAATGCGTCACCATACAGAACTTTTCCAGTTGGAAGATTGGACAGACAAACGACTGGCGTTATTCTTTTGACCAATGATGGACATATGACCAAAAAGTTGACACATCCATCTTTCAACATCAGAAAAATCTATCACGTGACGTTGGACAGAAAACTGACCAATGATGATATGAAATTGATTGCTGAAGGAATCCGTCTGGAGGAAGGTGTTGCAGAAATTGACAGTATCTCTTTCATCGAAGGAAAACCTAAAAATGAAGTTGGAATCGAAATCCACATCGGGTGGAACAGAGTTGTCCGCAGAATTTTCCAAAAATTAGGCTACGAAGTTGAAACTTTAGACAGAGTAATGTTTGCAGGATTGACCAAGAAAAACATCAAACGTGGCCACTGGAGAATTCTTACGGAATTGGAAGTGAACAACTTGAAAATGTTATAAATTAAAAGACTGAAATTTTCAGTCTTTTTTGTTTTTAATGAATGAACAAGATTTATATTTTTAGCGGACTTGGAGTTGATAAAAGGGTTTTTGATAATATTAATTTCGGAAATTTAAATGTTGAATTTATTGATTGGATTGAAGCTTTTGAAGATGAAAATTTGGAGAATTATGCTTTCAGGATTTCAAAGAAAATTACTGATGAAAATCCAATTCTGATTGGTTTGTCTTTTGGAGGAATATTGGCTGTTGAAATTTCGAAACTCATTAAAGTCAATAAATTAATTCTAATTGCTTCTGCTAAGAATATTAATGAGCTTCCTAAAATTTATAGAATTGCTGGAAAATTAAAACTCAACAAATTAATTCCGAATTCGATTTTAAAATATCAAAATTTCATAACTAATTGGTTATTTGGAATTGAATCGAGCGAAGAAAAAAAGCTACTTAAGAATATTCTAAAAGATACAAATTCGAAGTTTCTGAAATGGGCAATCAATGAAATTGTAAATTGGGAAAATGAAATCAGTCCAGAAAATTGTATTCATATTCACGGTAATAAAGACAGAATAATTCCAATTAAAAATGTAAAAGCTGATTTTGTCATTGAAAATGGTGGGCATTTTATGACTGTGAATAAAGCAAAAAAAATTGAGAAGATTATTTTGAACTTAATTTAAAAATAAAAAAGGCTTTCAAATTTGAAAGCCTTTTCTGTAATTATTTCACTTCATCATAATAAAGCATTTTATCATCTTTATCAAAACTGATGATAATGATTTCTCTGTTTTTCGCTTCGTCATTATTGAAGAATTTCGCTCTTGGCGCCAAACTGCCCTCTTGCGAAAGCATAGGATTCCAATATAATGTTTCTCGTGTATCTGTTTTTATTTTTTTATAAGCATCACTGGTAATATCTGGTAACTCAAATTCAATTGATTTATCATAGCCACGTAAAACTGTTTTGTTGACCTTTTCAGTGTTTTTATCTTCTTCGGACAGCATATTTCCTCTTTTGGTGTAGATTGCAATGGCATTTGAAACTAAACCACCAGTTTTAATAACTTTTACCATTGCGATATTGCTGACAGGTAAAGAACTAATCATACTCGCATCTACTGGCATTTCGTCCAAAAATAAATTTGCTTGTGAACCACGGATAGAAGGAATATAATTTCCAGAATTGTCCATTGTGAAAGTAACACCGGCAACTCTACCTTGCAACCATTGTAAAATATTGAAAGAAGATTGAGCGTCTTTGTTGTCATTCACAAAATCAAAAATTGTAGCATCCATACTGCTGAATCTTCCGCTAGATAATTCCTTGTCCAATTCTGCTTTTTTATCGACTTTTTTAGCTACGACTTTTACCTCTTCGATGAGAGTTTCTTCATTGGCTGACTTTAAAGTTTGTTGATTTTTCTTATTTTGAAGTGCTTTTGCTATAGCAGGATTTGAATTTGAAGCAGAATTTACCAACTGATAATTGGTAGGAGGAAGATTATTTTTATACGGAATATTCGAAACCAAAGATTGGAAGCTGATATTCAAATTATCACTTTCCGAGACTTGTTTTTTGTCTTTATTAAGGTAATAAGAAATGGTCAAAGGTTCATCAAAATAGATATTATCCAAGTAAATAAATCCATTATCATCCGTCATAGCAGGAACAAAACTTTTGTCTAAATTTTCAGTTTTCAATAATAGATTGACACTCTTATTAGGCAAGAAACGCCCATTATTAGTCACTTTTCCTTTGAAAGAAAGATTGTTTTGAGGTTTATAGGCGAAGTCTGGAGTTTTACCAGATAAAAGTGTTTCCCAATCAAAACGTTTCCATTTTTCAGAAATTAACAAAGCATCAAAAGCTTCCGGATTGGCTGTTTTTCCAAAATATTGAGATGGATTGAAAATAGAAGAAGTAAAATCTCCGGTTAACCATTTTGCACTGAGTAAAGTATTTTCATTTTTACCTTCAGAAGGCTGATTTTCTCTTATTAGTACAGTATAATTTGTATAATCGTCATTAGGTTCGATATCAAAACTGTTGAAAGCACGAGGTTCATTATTCAGTGAAAAATTCAAAGTTGGTTCATCCAGATTCAGTTTTTTTGGATTGACAAAAAATAATCTTTGTGCTACAGGATTTTGTTTCTCGTCAAAAATCGTCAAATTCAAAACTGCAGTTTCATCATTGCTGACCTTTGTTGGAATAATGCTGGAAGCTTCACTATTTGGAGTTTTGATGTTCGCTCTGTAAACCAATTGGTTGTTGATGGTTCCAACAATTGAATAACCTTGCAAACCTTGTGGTAAAGCAATTCCGTTGATCTTATAACTGATTCCTTTTGGGTCATTGGTTAGTTGAAGATTGATTCCAGTATTAGCAACTGCAGGCAAAGCGATAGTTTGTTTTGCACCTTTGTTATCTTCAACAATTATTTTATAGGTTTTACCAAATTTTGGCGTGATACTAAAGATTCCAACATTCTTATCCAAACCTTTAAATGTTGTCAATTTCTCATTTGGTTTTTCCGAATCGATAACATAACCGCTCCAACTTTCAGGAGGAATACCTTCTGAATAAACTCTGACAGCACATTTGGTCAGAATATTCTCGATGAAAGTTCCACTTTCCGGAAAAGCATTTGCAGTCCATTTCGTGTTTTTGGTTAAGGTTAATTTCTGTTCGGAATTAGGATTGTAAATCGGAACTTGTTTCATAAAATTAAATTCCTCCGGAAAATTCGCCATCCAAGTCGTGTAAGCCCGGAAATAGTAAACATCTTCTTTCAAAGCTTCGGTCAAAGCGAAAGAACCGTCGCCTTCACCATTTTTGAGTGCAATTGTTCTTTTATCGACCAGGTTTTTGCTGTGGTCATACAATTCAACAAATAGAGTTGTAGAAATGGCTGAACGACCGTAACCATTGAATACAAACGACTTAAAATAGATATTATCGCCAACAACATAATTGTCTTTGTCCAATAGAACATAGACTTTTTCCTGCGTATAATTTTGCTCCAGATTTTGGATTGCTTTGTCTATTTTATCCTGTGCTTTAAATTGCATCATCCCAACAACATAAAGAAAAAATATAAATGATTTTCTCATACTAGAAAGCTTATAAACTTTAATTTCAAATTCTTCCTGCAAATTAATTAAACAAAAGAAAACCCTCAGCATTTGCCAAGGGTTTTATATTAATTTTAACAAGAATTTGAATTAAATTCCTTTCAAAATCTGATTCAAAGTTTCAGAAGGTCTCATTGCTTTGTCGGTTTTCTCGAAATCTGGTCTGTAATAACCATCGATGTCCTGAGGCTTACCTTGAGAACCAATCAATTCTTCATTGATTTTACTTTCGTTTTCTGCTAAAGCTTTTGCAACAGGCGCAAATTTTGTAGCGATATCAGCATCTTTGGTTTGATTTGCCAAAGCTTCCGCCCAATAAGCTGCCAAATAGAAATGTGAACCTCTGTTATCGATGGTTCCCAGTTTTCTTCCCGGAGATTTGTCTTCTGCCAAGAACTTCGCATTAGCCTCATCCAAAGCATCTGCAAGAATCTGAGCGTTTGTGTTGTTTTGAGTTTGAGCCAAATGCTCCAAAGAAGCTTGCAGAGCCAAGAATTCACCAAGAGAATCCCATCTCAAATAACCTTCTTCGATAAATTGCTCGATATGTTTAGGTGCAGAACCTCCAGCTCCGGTTTCGAACAATCCGCCACCGTTCATCAATGGAACGATAGACAACATTTTTGCAGAAGTTCCTAATTCCAAAATAGGGAATAAGTCGGTCAAATAATCTCTTAAAACGTTTCCGGAAACAGAAATGGTATCTTTTCCTTCTCTTGCTCTTTCCAAAGTTTCGGTCATTGCATCTTTCACGTCAAGAATTTTGATGTCCAATCCAGTTGTGTCGTGATCTGCCAAATATTTATTAACCTTTTTAATCATTTCTCTGTCGTGCGCTCTTGCTTGGTCTAACCAAAAAATAGCAGGCGTTTCAGACAATCTCGCTCTATTGACAGCCAATTTTACCCAATCTTGAATTGGTGCATCTTTAGTTTGACACATTCTAAAAATATCAGATTTCTCTACTTTTTGTTCAAGCAAAGTATTTCCGTGTTCATCAAGAACTTTGATTGTTCCGTCAGCTTCAGCCTGGAAAGTTTTGTCGTGAGATCCGTACTCTTCCGCTTTTTGAGCCATTAAACCAACGTTCGGAACAGAACCCATTGTTGTTGGGTCAAGTGCTCCGTTTTTCTTCATATCATCGATTGCCGCTTGGTAGAAACCTGCGTAAGAACGATCTGGGATAATTGCTACAGTGTCATCTTCAGCACCAACTTTGTCCCACATCTTTCCACCGTTTCTGATCAACGCCGCCATAGACGCGTCAACGATAATGTCAGAAGGAACGTGGAAATTTGTGATTCCTTTATCAGAATTTACCATTGCTACTTTTGGACCTTCAGAAAGTATTGTGTCAATATCAGCTTTGATTTCTGCTTCTTGTGGAATTCCGGCGATTTTATCATAAAGATTTTGTAATCCGTTATTTGGATTGATATCAAGAGATTTGAAAGTCTCAGCATATTTAGCGAAAACATCTTTGAAGAAAGTCTCAACGATTGCTCCAAAAATAATTGGGTCAGAGATTTTCATCATTGTCGCTTTCAAATGCGCCGAAAGGATCACACCTCTTTGTTTAGCTTCATCAATTGCTGTTTGAACAAAAGCTTTCAATGAATTAAGATTCATAACAGAAGAATCAATTACTTCTCCAGCTTTAAGTGGAGAAAGGTCTTTCAAAATTTTTTCAGAACCATCATTTCCGAAAAATACAATCTTGAATTTAGAATCATTTTCAACAGTTGTAGAAGTTTCAGTTCCGTAGAAATCTCCGCTGGTCATATGCGCAACATCTGTTTTGCTGTCAGAAGCCCAAGCTCCCATTTTGTGAGGATTAGCTTTAGCGTAATTTTTAACCGCTTTCGGCGCACGTCTGTCTGAGTTTCCTTCTCTTAGAACAGGATTCACAGCACTTCCAAGAACTTTAGCATATTTAGCTTTGATAGCTTTTTCTTCTTCAGTTTTAGGTTCTGCAGGATAATTTGGAACTGCGAAACCTTTAGCTTGTAATTCTGCAATCGCTTCTTCTAATTGAGGAGCAGAAGCAGAAATATTTGGTAATTTAATAATGTTTGCTTCCGGAGTGGTTGCCAATTCTCCTAACTCTGCCAAAGCATCTCCAATTTTTTGGTCATCATTCAAGAATTCTGGGAAATTAGCCAAGATTCTCCCTGAAAGTGAAATGTCTTTAGGAACGATATTAACGTCTGCAACCGAAGTAAAAGCCTTTACGATAGGTAAAAAAGAATGTGTAGCAAGCATCGGCGCTTCATCCGTAAGCGTGTAGATAATTTTTGATTTTTCTGACATTATTTATTTGATTTTATTACATACTGAATCACAAAAATACGTATTTTATAATGATTTCGTGATAGTGCGGATATGATTTTTGTCCAAAGTTGATAATTATATTATGCCTTATAATTATCAAAAGTTAAATTTTATTAAAGTAGATTTTAATATTTGAAATTCAGTCTTCAAACATTAACTTTGATGCAAATAAATTATAAACAATGTCACAAATTACATTCAAAGGGAATCCTATCAATACAGTAGGAACGTTGCCGGAAGTTGGAACTGTTGCTCAGGAGTTTACTTTAGTTGGAGCTGATCTATCGGAAAAACATTTGGCAGATTACACAGGAAAAAAAGTATTGCTGAATATCTTCCCAAGCATCGATACAGGCGTTTGCGCTGCGTCTGCAAGAGAATTCAATAAAGAAGCTAGTTCTTTGGAAAACACTGTCGTTATCAACGTTTCTAGAGATTTGCCATTCGCTCTTAATAGATTTTGTGCGGCGGAAGGTCTTGATAATGTAGAAGTATTGTCAGATTTCAGAGGGAATTTTGGAGAAGATTATGGTGTGACTTTGGACGATTCCCCATTGAGAGGTTTGCTAAGTAGAGCTGTTGTAGTTTTGGACGAAAAAGGAACTGTGATTTACACAGAACAAGTTCCAGAAATAGGACAGGAGCCAAATTATGCAGAAGCTGTAAGTGCTTTGAAATAATTTTAAAATTAAATTCATCATATTAACGGGAAATCTATTAATTTAGATTTTCCGTTTTATTTTATGGACATACTCAAAGTTATATATCAGCATCCCGCATTCTCTGAAGAAGATTTGGATTTAATCTTCAAAAAACACGAAAAATTACAATTCAAAAAAGGTGATTTTTTTGTTAAGGAAAATGAAGTTTCCAATGAATATTTTATTCTGGAAAGCGGTGTTGCACGTTCATTTGTTTATGATACGGACAACAATGATATCACGATTAATTTCTTTACAGAATTTGATATTATCATAGAGGCTTCATCTATTTTCCAAAGAATTCCGTCGATAGAAAACATTCAGGCAGAAACAGATTGTGTGGTTTGGAAAATCGGTTATGAAGATTTTCAGGAGTTATTTTTAACCATTCCGGCGTTGGCAGAATGGGGAAGAGCCTGGATGTCCTATCAATTATTTTATCTCAAAAACCGTTCTGTAGAAATGATTACCAAATCCGCGACGGAACGTTATCTCAATTTAATTCAGGAAAAACCCAATGTTCTGAAGTTTGCACCACTTAAGAATGTAGCTTCCTATCTGGGAATCACAGATACTTCTCTGAGTCGTATTCGGAAAGAAATTACGAAGAATTAGTCCTTAATAAAACTATAAAAAAAAGAGCAATAGCGATATTGCTCTTTTCTTTTTGTGTTAACTGAAATTACGGTTTTGTAATATCTTTTGCAAGACTTTTCTTCAACATTTTTTTGTGAATCATACTCGACATTATAACGCTGATTTCGTAAAGCAAAATCAATGGAAAGGCTGCTGCCATCATACTTAGAACGTCTGCAGGTGTAATAATTGCTGCAACAACCATAATCAAAACAATAGCGTGTCTTCTGTATGTTCTCAGGAATTTTGGTGTTAAAATTCCAATTGATGTTAAAATGTAAACGGCTATCGGAAAAAGAAAAACAACGCCCATTCCCATTGTTACCTGGAGAAATAAGGTCGTGTAATCTGATAAATCAAAAAGCTGAACAATATTATCAGAAACTTTGAATAATAACCCGAAATTGATAGCGAACGGTAAAATCAAAAAATAACCGGTAAGAACGCCTGTCATAAACAAAATCCAAATGGAATTGATGTAAAAGATGGAGTTCTTTTTCTCATTCGGCATCAGCGCCGGACTGATGAATTTCCATATTTCCCAAACGATATACGGAAATGCCAAAACCACACCTGAAAAAATGGAAACCGCCATCATCACATTGAATTGCTGAAACAATTGCTTCTGCTGAACACTGAATTTGGCAGGTAAAATGAAACTGTCATTTCCCGTCAGTTCTCTGGAAAAATGGTTCACGATTCTGAACGTTAAAAAATCATTTCTGGTTGGACCAAAAAAGATATGATCCATCACCCAATTGATATTAAAACCAACCACAATCGCCAAAACGACAATTGCTAAAATAGACCTTACTAAGTGTGATCTCAGTTCTCCAATATGCCCAAGGAAGGACATTTCCTTTTCTTCACTCATTATTTTATGGTAGATAAATGATGATTTTTAAATGTTGAATTTACTGATTTAATTAATTCCCTCATCTAATAAGGTGTGAATATCAATAATTCCGTAATATTTTCCGTTATCTGTAACAATTAGTTGACCAATATTATACTGTTTCAAAATCTGCATCGCTTCTTTGGCTAATTGATTTTTATTGATAGATTTTGGATTTTTACTGATAATGTCAGCTGCTTTCACTTTAGAAATATCATCTTGATTCAAAAGCATTCTTCGGATATCGCCATCTGTGATGACACCCAAAATATTTTCATTCTCAATGACAACTGTAATCCCGTGCTTGGAACCACTTACAGAAATAATTACGTCTCTGATTCCTGATTCCGGAGAAACTTCCGGTTTATTCTGAGAAACAAATTGCTCAACTTTTGCAGTCAGATTTTTCCCAAGACTTCCGCCTGGATGGTATTTGGCGAAATCTATATCTTTGAAATTTTTTAATTCCATCAAACAGACTGCCAAAGCATCGCCCAGAGCCATTTGAACGGTTGTAGAGCTGGTTGGCGCTAATTTGTTGGGGCAGGCTTCTTTTTCAACAAAAGTATTCAGAATTATGTCTGCAGCTTTTCCTAATTTACTTTCAGGATTACCTGTCATCGCAATAAGAGAAGAGGAATATTCTTTCAGAAAAGGAAGAAGATTTACAATTTCCGCAGAATTGCCGGAGTAAGAAATACACAAAACAATATCTTGTTTTTGAATGACGCCCAAGTCTCCGTGGATCGCCTCTGCGGCGTGTAGAAATTGTGATGGAGTTCCGGTTGAATTGAGTGTAGCAACGATTTTATTAGCAACATGCGCTGATTTTCCGATACCAACGATGATTAATTTTCCCTTTGCTTCATTGATGGTTAAAACACTTTTGACAAAACTGTCATCCAATCGATTTCTAAGACTGTTCAATTCATTGATTTCTATATCCAGTGCCTGTTGGGCATTTGCGAGTATTTCTTTTGGATTCAAAATTTTTAAAATATTTAATTATTTTTTTTTAATAATATTTATTTTGTATCTTCACGGTAACATTTTCAAACAGAATAGTGAAGTTTTTTAACTTCATTTTTTTATCCCATAAACTTAAGGATTTTTACTATTAATGTATAACCTTCAATAAAATGCAAATTTAGCAAACTATATCAAAGGATGGATACAAAAGACATCAACTTATCTGCTGAACTTAAAAAATATTTTGGATTTTCTAAATTCAAAGGTCAGCAAGAGTTAATTATTAAGGAACTTTTAGGAGGCAAAGATATATTTGTTTTGATGCCAACTGGTGGTGGAAAATCTCTATGTTACCAGTTACCGGCATTGATTTCCGAAGGAACTGCCATTGTAGTTTCTCCACTGATTGCATTGATGAAGAATCAGGTTGATGCTGTCAATGGTTTATCATCTGATGAAGGCGTAGCTCACGTCCTGAATTCTTCTCTTAATAAAACGCAAACCAAACAAGTGATGGATGACATTACTGCTGGTAAAACAAAACTTCTTTATGTAGCTCCGGAATCCTTAATAAAAGAAGAATATGTCGAGTTTCTGAAAGCTGTTAAAATTTCATTTGTTGCCATTGACGAAGCGCATTGTATCTCAGAATGGGGACACGATTTCCGCCCGGAATATAGAAATCTAAAAGGAATCATCGATAAAATTGCAGATGTTCCCGTGATTGCGTTGACAGCAACGGCGACACCCAAAGTACAAGATGACATCCAGAAAACTTTGGGAATGAATAATGCTTTGGTCTTCAAGGAAAGTTTTAACCGAGCTAATTTGTTTTACGAGATTCGTCCGAAAGTTAATGTTGATAAAGAAATTGTAAAATTCATCAATAAACATAAAGGAAAATCGGGGATTGTTTATTGTCTTAGCAGAAGAAAAGTGGAGGAGTTCGCTCAGCTTTTACAGGTCAATGGAATCAACGCTTTGCCTTATCACGCAGGACTTGACCAAAAATTGAGAGTGGCGAATCAGGATAAATTCCTGATGGAAGAAGCGGATGTAATTGTCGCAACCATCGCCTTCGGAATGGGAATTGATAAACCGGATGTTCGTTTTGTAATCCATTATGATATTCCGAAATCGTTGGAAAGTTATTATCAGGAAACTGGTCGCGCTGGTCGAGATGGAGGAGAAGGTCATTGTCTGGCTTTTTACGATCCAAAAGACATTGAAAAATTAGAAAAATTCTTGGCTCAAAAACCAGTTTCTGAGAGAGAAATTGGTCTTCAACTCTTGAACGAAGTAGTTGGTTATGCAGAAACGTCGATGAGTAGAAGACAATATTTGCTTTATTATTTTGGGGAAAAATTTGACCCTGTAAAAGGTGAGGGTGCTTTGATGTGCGATAATTCACAAAATCCACCAAAACTGAAAGACGCAGCTCAAGACTTGAAAAAAGTTTTGGAAATGATCAAATCTTTTGGGGAAAAATTCAAGACGAAAGATTTGATTTCAATTATTACTGGTAAAGAATCTGCGGTTACAAAATCTTATAAATTAGAACAGACCGACTTTTTCGGATTTGGAAAATCGGAGAGTGATAATTATTGGAAATCGATCATCAGACAAGCTACCGTTCAGGATTTTTTGAGAAAAGATATCGAAACTTATGGTGTTTTGAAAATTTCCGAAAAAGGAAATGAATTCATCGCCGGAAAAAATAAACAGTCATTTTTCATCGCTGAAGATCGCGAATATGATTTGGCGCAATCCAAATCAAAGGCAGACAGCGAGCAGGTTCAGACTCAAGCTGGAGGCGGATTGGATCAGTTATTATTTGGTCAGTTAAAAGAACTTCGCAAAACGGTTGCTAAGAAACATGGGATTCCGCCGTATACTGTTTTTATGGATCCGAGTTTGGAAGATATGACCGTTCAATATCCGATAACTGTGGAAGAAGTTGCCAAAATTTATGGCGTTGGCGAAGGAAAAGCCAGAAAGTACGGAAAGGAATTTGCTGATTTTATCAAGAAATATGTTGAGGATAATGAGATCGAGAGAACTCAGGATATGGTGATGAAGCAAGTGGCAAACAAATCCAGTCACAAAGTATTCATCATCCAAAATACGGATAAGAAAATTGACTTGGAAGATATTGCAAAGGCAAAAAATCTTTCAATGACTGAACTTCTTTCTGAGATGGAAAGCATTATCTATCAAGGTACAAAATTGAATATCGACTATTACATTGACGAAAATTTTGATGAAGATATTGTAGAAGAATTTATGGATTTTATGAAAAATTCTGAAAGCGACAGTATGAAAACTTTACTTGCAGAATATGGTGATGATCTGATGGATGAAGAAGTGCGTATTTTAAGAATTAAATTCATTAGTGATATTGCGAATTAAATTTTAAGTTTAATACGATGGATGAAAATTTGATTAAAGATAAAATGAAAATTCTGCAATGGCTTGAAGAGTTGCAGGATAAAAATGTTATTGCAGAGCTATTGAAACTGAAACAAATATCAGAGCAAAATAACTCTGTAAACGAATCAAAATTGGAATATGTTGTGGCAGATGATTTTGAGGAAAGATGGGCAAAAGGTTTAACCTCAGAGGAATCACGCGCAGAAACAAAGAGAAGAATTACTGAGTGGTGGGGCAAATAAAAATTATTTACTCTTCAAACTTCAGAGATTATATTGACGAATTAGCTCAAGTTCTATACAAAATCGGCTATTTTGGATTTTTGGAAGATGCTCATAAATATATTGATAAAATTTATGATTTTATTGATGAAAATATAGACAAATCAATATCTAAAAATTCACCTAAGACCTTCCAGAAATTCGGAACATTTTACATAAAATACAAAGCCAACGAAAATACAACTTGGTATATTTTTTTCGATAGAAAAGACCATCGTTTTTTAGTTAATCATATTCTGAACAATCATTCTACGGATTTCCCAGAATTATTATAACAATGAAAAAATCAATCATTTTCATATTACCGGATCTTGAAACTGGCGGTGCGGAACGTATCGTAACTACCATCGCCAACCATCTGCCTAGAGATAAATTTTCGCCAGCAATTCTTTTATTGAGAAAAGAAGGTGCTTATCTTGATCTATTGAAACCTGATGTTGAAATCATTGATATCCAAACACCAAGAATCAGAAATTCTCTGAAACCAATTCTTCTTGAAATCAAACGCCGAAAACCTGATATCGTTTTCTCCGGATTTGGTGAAGTGAACGCCTACTTAGCTTTATTCATCAAACTTTTTCCAAAAACTAAATTCATAGCAAGAGAGACCAATGTTGTTTCACAACACGTGACAAGAAAAGAAATTAAGTTTTTCTATAAATTTTATAATAATTATGACAAAATCATTGCACAAAGTAATGATATGGAAATCGATTTAATCAGGAATTTTGGAATCAGAAAAAACAAACTATTTAAAATCAATAACCCCGTTGATGTTGATTTTATTGAAGCAAAACTTAAAGAGTCTGAACGTCCAGCAGAATTTTCACATCAGCACAAAAATGTAGTGGCAATTGGAAACCTGTCTTCCAGAAAAGGGTTTGATAATCTTTTAAAAGTGTTTTCAAGACTTAAAAATCAGAATATTTTACTTCATATTTTAGGCGATGGCAAAGACAAAGAGGTTCTGTTGCAAATGAAAGAAATGCTTGGTTTGGAGCACGTTATTTTTCATGGAAAAAAAAGTAACCCTTACCAATATTTGAAGTTTGCGGATCTTTTTATCCTGTCATCCAGATACGAAGGTTTCCCCAATGTCCTGCTGGAAGCTGGAGTTTGCGGCATTTATTCCTTGGCTAACAGTTGTCCTGGTGGAATTGACGAAATTATTATCGATCAAGTGAATGGTGAAATTTCCAATATTGAAGAGTATGATGACTTCGCTGAAAAAATCAAACATTCAGTGCATAGGATTGAGGATAAAGAAAACATCAAAGAATCGATAAAATCAAGGTTTTCCAAAGATATTATTCTGAAAAAATATGAAGAATTACTTTGGAACTTATAAATCTAAATTATGAAACATATCCTTTTATTTGCACTTGCTATTTTGATTTTGAATTCTTGTAATTCTGTAAAACCAAGCGATTCTGCCTTCAATGAAAATGTTCCTTTTAGAGAAGCGAAGAATTATTTTGTTAAAAAGAATGTTGATGCAGCAATCGATGATCCGAAATTTGAAACGCAACAGGAGTTTGATCAGGTTTTTGGAATGGCAACAACAATGGGAGAAAATGGGAAACCAACACCAATTGATTTTTCAAAGGAATTTGCAGTTGCACAAATCGAAGATCCTTCAATTCAGAGTGTTTCCTTGAAACCAATTTCAATCCGAAAAAACGGTAATATCCTGGAAATTAAATACAGAAAAACGATAGGCGAGAATCAATCGTACACCACACAAACGTCTATGATTTTGATAATTGACAGAAAATACGAAGGCGATGTCAATTTCGTGGAAGTGAAATAATCATCAATAAAATAAAAATTCCTGAATTTTAGTTCAGGAATTTTTGTTTTGCCATTTCGAAAACGCGTTTATCTATAGGTAACTGGAAAGGATTTTCTCCTTCCAGCGGAATCCATTCCGTCTTTTCTATACACGGATCCAAAATCAACAGATCTTCTTCATTTATAATTTCTGCGAGATAGTAAATCGTAATCAATTGCTCATTATCTCGGAATCTGGAAACCAAAAAATCGTCTTGTGTGTAAAAGTGATCGACGATATTGATCTCAAGGTTAAGCTCTTCCTGAAACTCTCTTTTCAGACATTCTAAAGTACTTTCCCCGAATTCCAGACCGCCGCCAGGTAATTTCAGAAGGTGATCTCCAACATATTCTTCGTGGAGTCCAAGAATTTTTTTGTCTTTGATACAAAGCGCATAAACGCGAATGTTGATCTTATCAATCATAAAATGTGATTTGTGAGGTCTAATTTAAGGATTTTATTTTTTCCGGGCGTTGATCATTTCTCTTTTTCCGGGAGGTCCTTGTTTTTTCTCAACTTCAAATCCTAATTCTAACAAAGCACGTCTGACGCTTCCTTTTGAAGAATAAGTTGTTAATAATCCGCCTGTCTTCATTTTAGAAGCCACGATTTCAAAGAGTTCGATTTCCCAAAGATCAGGCTGAACTCTCGCTCCGAAACAATCAAAATAAACCAAATCTATCTCTGGTAAGTCCATATTTTTGATATTAAAAAAATCATCCTTGATTTTCTTAAGATGAAAATTCGAATCCAATTCGACTAATTTTTCCCATTCCGTTTCATGGATTTTTAGAGACAGATCTTTAACGATTTTATTCGGAAATAATTCAAAATAAGACAATTCCGTCGCTTCATGAAAAAAAATCGGGTATTTTTCGATACCAAAATAATTGATTTTTGGCTTTTTATTATTTCGCAAATATGCATCAAATGTTACCAAAACGTTAAGACCTGTTCCAAAACCTAACTCTAAAATATTAATTTCGCAACTATCAGTTAAATTAAGTCCGTTTTTGATAAATACATGATTTGCTTCCTGTAATGCACCATGTTTTGAGTGATAAGTCTCTTCTAAATAATTGATTAATAAAGTCTTACTCCCGTCGCTGGTGCTAACTAATTCTCTTTTCAAAGTATTTTTTTGTAAAATTAAACTAAATTTTGATTATTAAAAAATTATTATATATTTGTAATACCTCAACAAAAAATTAAAAAATGATAATTCAAAAATCTACTCATCCAAGAATTTCAACCTTCGATCCTAATAATTTCTCATTCGGCAACACATTTATAGATCATATGATTATTTGTGAATATGAGAATGGAAAATGGGGGGATATTAAGTTAATTCCTTATGGTCCTATCGGATTTACCCCCGCGATGATGGGGGTCAATTACGGACAAGCTTGTTTTGAGGGTATGAAGGCTTATAAAGATAATGATGGTCAGGTATTCCTCTTCCGCCCAAAAAAGAACTTCGAAAGAATTAACAAATCCGCAAAAAGATTGGCAATTCCTGAGATTTCCGAAGAGATCTTTATGGAGGGACTGAAAGCGTTGGTTGACATCGATAGAGAATGGATTCCGCAAGGAGAGGGAACTTCGCTTTACATCAGACCATTATTGTTCGCAACAGAAGAAGCATTAAAAGCAAGAATCTCTGAAAAATATATGTTTGCTATTGTAGCAACACCGGCGAAAAATTATTACACTGCTCCGGTATCTGTAAAAATCGCAGATCATTATTCAAGAGCGGCTAGTGGTGGTGTAGGTGCTGCGAAAGCTGCCGGTAATTATGCTGCTTCTTTCTACCCAACGCAATTGGCGATAGAAGAAGGTTATGAGCAAATCATCTGGACGGATGACTGTTCTCACGAATACTTCGAAGAAAGTGGAACAATGAACGTTTTTGTAAGAATCAATGATACTATCTACACACCGAAAACATCTGACAAGATTTTGGATGGTGTTACCAGAGACAGTTTCCTTCAGTTAGCTAACAGAAGAGGAATTGAGGTAGTTATTGGTGATGTAAAGGTTTCTGATGTGATCGAAGCTCAGAGAAATGGAACATTGAAAGAAGTCTGGGGTGTAGGAACAGCGGTGGTAACGAGTATTTTTGAAGCACTGGGTTACCAAGGTGAACATCTTACTTTGCCACAACTTTCAGATGAAGAGAGTTTTGCAGTACAACTAAAAAATGATCTGGTGAATATCCAAACCAATAAAACTGAAGATCCTTTCGGATGGAGAGTTTTGGTTGAAGAACATGTCTATAGTCTATAGAATTAAATAAAAAGTAAATTGAAAAGCAAAGACCGGAAATAATTTTCCGGTTTTTGTTTTAATGTGGATTAAGTCTTTGAAAATTCTTAGTTTTGCAAAAGTTTTTTGAGACATTTCAAAGGACTTTATAAAAAAATGAAACATTTATTTTACATCTCACTTTTCGTATTGACTGCTTCTTGTGCAAAACAAGCGCCTGCACATCAATCTGAAGAGCAATATATGTCTGAAAGCGAAATGGAAGTTTCCAAAAACAGAACCAAGGATCTGAATGATTTGGAAAGAGCCCAGATAGAAGACTGGATCAAAGCACAGGATGTGAAATATTACCCAATGGGAATGAATTATTGGGTCAATATATATAATCTCGACAAGCAACCACGTAAAAATAATGGCGAAAAGGTTTCTTATGAGTACGATATCTATGATTTTGACAGAACCAAACTGTACCAGACCTCTATAAAAAATGACAATGTAGCATTTGGTCATTTTGTAGAGATGGATGCTGTGGAAGATGTGATCCGATATCTGAAGAAAGGACAAGAGGCCGAGATCCTGGTTCCATCGGTTTTGGCGTACGGAACTTATGGCGATAACAAAAAAATAACCAACGACATGCCTTTGATCATCAAGGTAAAAGTATTATAAAAACAACGCATATCATTAACTATGAAAAAAATTATAGCACTTTCTATAACATTATTAACATTATTAAATTGTAAAACATTGGAAATAGACAAAGAAGTTTATAAAAGCTTGCCAGACGGGCTTTATGGAAATTTTGTAACAAGCAAAGGAGATATCCTTGTGAAATTCGAAGATGAAAAATCTCCGGTTACAGTGGCTAACTTTGTTGGTCTTGCGGAAGGTAAAATCGAGAACAAAGCGAAGAAAAAAGGAGAACCTTTCTATGACGGAACCATCTTCCACAGAGTGATCAAAGATTTTATGATCCAAGGTGGCGATCCACAAGGAACGGGAATGGGAGATCCTGGATATAAATTCGGGGACGAGAGAAATGACCTTCAACACACAGGAAAAGGGATTTTGTCTATGGCGAATTCCGGACCGAACACCAATGGTTCTCAGTTCTTCATTACAGAAGTGGCAACACCTTGGTTGGATGGAAAACACACTATCTTTGGAAAGGTTGTGGGCGGAATGCCAGTGATCGATTCTATTGCTAACGTAGAAAAAGGACCGCAAGACAAACCTAAAACAGATGTTGTTTTGACCAAAGTAGCCATTTTCGGGAAAGGGGATGCTTACAAACATTATGATGCTGCAAAAATCTTCTCCGAAGGGAAAACAAAAATCGAAGAAAAAAACAAAGCCTACTTAGCAAAAGCGGAAGCAGAAAAAGCTAAGAAATTGGCAGAATTTGCTGCAAACCAAGAGAAATTGGTAAACGAAATGAAAGCAGGAATGCAAAGCACTGCATCCGGGCTTTATTATAAAATCAACAAAACAACTACAGGCGCAAACCCAACTCCGGGACAAACAGTTGCTGTACATTATGCAGGAAAGCTGATTAACGGTGAAGAGTTTGACAATTCTTTCAAAAGAAATGCACCAATCGATATTCCAATTGGAGTAGGCCAGGTGATCAAAGGTTGGGACGAGGGTATCCTTTTATTAAAAGAAGGTGAAACTGCAACATTGCTAATCCCACCAGCTTTAGGCTACGGAGAAAGAGGTGCAGGCGGTGTAATCCCACCAAATTCCTGGTTGGTTTTTGATGTAGAATTAGTAAAAATCGAGAAATAATCTTTTGGAGATTCATTATAAAAAAAGGAGTGAAATTAATTTTTCACTCCTTTTTATTGACTGATTATTGAAAGTCAGTTTAACTTTCGGATTTCCTCCAGACTTTTATCCTTGTAGAAATGACTTGTATTGCCGTCGGTTTTAGATTCAGAACAATACTGCTCTGCCTGGCGTAAGATCACCACGTTTTCTTCTTAACATAGATATCAAAGTAACAAAAACTCTAATATAGGTGATTTTTTAGATTAGTGAGTGGGATAGAACGCTTCAGGACATCAAAAAAGGAGTGAAAAACAAATTTCACTCCTTCTATAGTTTGTATATTTAAACTTATGACAGCTGTTGGTAAGCTTTCTTTGCGCCTGTCACGCAAGCCTCGTAATGTTCTTCGGTAATGCTCTTATCTATAATCGATTTGAACTCCTGCCAATAAGGCCCAGTGTTCTCACCATAAATACCGAAGTAATTAAACTCCACATTTTCGAATTCGGGATTTCTTTTCAGTTGCTTGGCTATGACGTTGCCGCCCAAAGTAGAACCTTCCATCACGTATAAAGCACCAAAAGCTTCTGCTTCATTCTCGAGATTGTGCATTGGATTTTCGTCCGTTGTCCGGATATTGAGGTTGTTTAAATCTGTTTTAAGAGCAGCAATTTTACTTCTTAATTCCAATTTCAGTTCCGGATAGGATTGCAGTTGTTTCTGAATCTGAGGCTCGTATCTGCTGATGAGCTGATAATTATGAAGCAGCAATGTTTTGTAATCTTCTAAGGTGTAGGACTTGTCAAAAATCTTCTGAGACTGCAGTTTGACTTCCGTATCGTCGTGTTGTTTTTTTGTCTGTTCCTTAAGAAATACTGAAATCATAATTGGGTTTTTGAAACTTTAAAATAAATGTGGTGCCTTTTCCGTGTTCACTTTCATAGCTGATATTTCCGCCCATCTTCTCCATCAAATGATGCACGATACTCAGGCCGACACCATTACCTTTGAACTCTTTGGCATTACTCATCCTGCTGAAGATCTTAAACATTTTACCGGAGTCCTTATCATCAATGCCAATTCCGTTATCTGTGATTTTATAAGTCACCGCATCTTCATAGACTTCCCCAACAATTTTCACCATTGGTTTGTCAGATTTAGAAGAATATTTAACTGCATTACCAATTATATTTACAAAAACCTGATAAATCATGGTTTTGTCACCCAGAACTTCTGGCGTGTTTTCAATAATAATTTCCGTGTGTGGTGAGTTAAAGCTCAGTTTGGAGTCTTCTGCCAGTTTGCTGATCAGTGCATCAACCTCGATTCCTCTAAGTTCAATCTCTGATTTTTTGATTCGGCTCAGTTCCAAAACATTGCGGATCATTTCACTCATTGTATCCACTTGCGTAATGATGCTGTCGAGCGTTTTCTGAACTTTCTCCGGATCCGGAAGTTTCTTCGCCAGCTGAGCATTCAGTTTAATGATCGTCAATGGCGTATTCAAATCGTGTGAAATCGTATGTGAAAACGAATCCAATTCCTGATTCAATTCCTTCAATTGATTATTGAGGTCAAAGATTTGGGAAGATTTGGTATGTGATGCTTTCAGGATGACAGATGTGATCCATCTTGCAGATTCTATCTCTTTGATTTTCCAAGGTAGGGAAGTGCCTTTGACATATTCTTTCCATACCTCGAAGGATTTTCTTGGTGAGAACTTGATAACCTCTATACCATCTTTTATTTCTGAAACTGTTGGTTTTTCAGGTTTACCTGCCCATTTTATACTCTGACCTTGTTCTTTTCTGAGCCATATCAACATATCAGAAGTATTGTTACCCAAAACACTGGTAATAACGCCACAGCTGATTTCGGGATTGTCCAATTCTACACTGATATCCTGGCAAAGTGTATTGCTGATGAAAATATTCTCTTCGAAATTTTCATTATTCTCCTTGCTCCAGACAATCAATTTTTCGATATCAGAGTGACTCGGAACATTACCGGCAGTCAGGATTTCATTATTAATTTTAATAATCATCCCGTCTGCATTACAACTGCCCATAATATCTTGAATATTGGTCTCCAAAGATTTGCCAAAATCTTCTTCACCCAACAGGTTTTGACGTAGAGAAATATTACTCAGATTGCTTCTCTGATATTCTTCTAAGGTTTCCAAAGCTTTGTAGGATCCATAAGCATTTGCTGATGTCCTGGTAAGCGTTTCAACTAATAATCTGGATTGCAGATCCAGATGCTTTGGCTCGATATTTTGACATGCCACCATTCCCCACAGTTGACCGTTGACGATAATTGAAGTGCTGAAACTTGATTCTACACCACTATTTTTGAGATACTGAACGTGCATGGGCGACATTGCTCTGGTTGTGCAATACGTCAAATCCAATCTTTCTTTCTGTTCTCCTAAAATCGGGTAGGTTCTATCGGAAGCATTGGAAATAATTCTCACCGTATTTTTGAGATAAAGCACTCTGGCTTGTGCAGGAATATCAGATTCCGGATAATGGAGATGCATATAACTTTCAAGATTCGGCTTCACCAATTCTTCTATCACCTCTCCGCTGCCGTCATAAAGAAACTGATAAATCATCGTACGATCATAATCAATGATTTCCTGAACTTCCTTCAAGAGAACTTTCCATATATTCTCATCATTAGAGTTTCTGAGGATATGCTGGATAGCCGCGTATTCTTTATTGATTTTATGATTCGGAATTACCTTTTCTAACTCGAAAAAAGTAATATCGTTGTGCGTATGAATGCTTAAAGTATACTCTTCACCTTCGATCCCAACGTGCTGAATAGCAAGTTCCTGGTTGTCTGAATAGTTATTCCAATTGATGTCAAGGTTTAAGTCATTGAACAGTACGCGAATGTCATTTCCAAGTATTGATGAATCTAAGGAAAAAAGATCAAGTATATTCTCGCTGTAGGAAATTATTTTAGAATTTTGGGTACCAATCAAGTAGCCATATTCCTGCACTTCTCCGCAGATGTGAATTGGTTCCTGATCACAGTTGATATATTCCTTTGGGTACATAGTGATTATTAACTTTTATATCCCATTTGTGTTTCAGCGAGTAAATATAGCCATTAAAATTAACAATAGTTAATTTTATCCCATAATCTGACTTTTTAAGAATGAATTAAGATTAATATCTTGAATATCAAATTAAAAAACTTTTAAACAGACGAATGTAGGAATTAAAAAAAGTGACCTGAATTGGGTCACTTTATATTGGGATTTTTAATTATAAATCTATTTATTTCATATCATACATCACTAAAGCGGTAATTAGTTTGGGCTCTATCAACGTACATTTTGGCGGCATTTTGATTTCTTTATCAGAGATTTTAAGAAGATCTGAAAAGCTGATAGGATAGATTCCAAAACCGACTTTGTAATCGCCACTATCTACTTTTTCTTTCAGTTCAGAAATACCTATGGTGTCGGAAGTTCCTTTAAAATAAGTGATTTTATCAGTATGTTTTGCATTTTCGATTCCTAAAATATTTTCGAAAATATATTTGTCAACCAAATGATGGTCAAGATCATTACCATTTCTGTTTTCCTCACGGATATTATGCTTCACGTGCAAACTGTAAAATTTGCCGCCAAGATACATACTGATATGAAACTTCTGAGAAGGGAAATAAGGCGCTTCGCCTTTTTCGTGAATTTGGAAATCTTCTTTTAATTTCTCGAGGAATTCTTCATCAGACAAACCGTTGATGTCCTTGATAAGACGATTGTAATCATTGATCTTTATAGATTGGTTGGAAACGATAAAACTGTAAACAAAGTTGTAATGTTCCGTACCGTGAGACCTTTTGTACTTGTCTCTTTGCTTTTTAGCATATTCTGCAACAGAACCAATTCTGTGGTGTCCATCGGCAATATAAAAAGAATCGATTGGGTCTAGAACTTCTTTGAACTGCTGAAGCTTCAATCTATTATCGATTCTCCAAATTTTGTGTCTTACTTTTTTCTCATCGGTATAATTGATAATCGGAACATTCTTCTGCTCGTGATTCATCAGAAGTTCTACTTTAGAATTGGAATGGTAAGTCAGAAGAACCGGTTCTGCCTGTACACCTACTTTTTCCAGATAGTGCGCCATCTTCATTCTTCGCTCTGTAATGGTGGATTCGTGTTTTTTTATTTTTCCGTCCCAGAAATCGTCTACACTCACCAATCCCATCAATCCTCTGAAACTTGTTTTATCAGGAAGAGTCTGCTCGTATAAGTAATAAGCAGAATCATCTTGAGTTAGTTTTTTGTCATCCAATAATTCTTCGAAGTTAGACCTTATCTTTCTCAGATTCCTGTCCACATCTTTGGATTTGCTTACAACTGCAGGCTTTATCATCTGGATGTAAGAATCATCTACCTGGGATTTTTTATTGATTTCTTCCTGCGTAAAATTATCCAAAGAATAAGTCGGGAAGACTTCAATAAAATCAGGATTGGGTCTGATTCCTCTAAAAGGTTTAAATACTGGCATATATTATAGTTGGGCTTTTATTTTAATAATTTGTTGGGCTAATTCTTCCCCGATTCTGTTTTGGGCATCCATCGTATTTCCGCCAACGTGTGGCGATAGAGAAAGCGCAGGATTCATCAGAATCAATACTTCCGGAGTTGGTTCTTTTTCGAAAACATCTAATGCTGCACCATAAACTTTTCCACTTTCTATAGCATCTAAAAGTGCAACTTCGTTGATGACACCACCTCTTGCTGTATTGGCAATGAAAACGCCATCTTTCATCTTTTCGAGTTCTTTAGAATCAATCAAATATTCATCTGTAAAGCCTGTATTGAGGCTGATGAAATCCGAATTTTCTAAAACTTCATTTAAAGTTACTGATTTTATTTCGAAGTTAACAGATTGACCATCAAAGAAACTGATTTCTACGTTCTCGGTTTTCTGCGTTCTGTTGTAAGCTAAGATTTTCATTCCGAGAGAAATACCAATCTTAATGACTTCGAGTCCGATATTTCCCATTCCGATAACGCCTAAAGTTTTTCCAGATAATTCAGTTGCATTATTGAATGATTTTTTCAGTGCATTGAAATTGGTTTCTCCTTCCAAAGGCATCAATCTGTTACTCTCGTGAAGGAATCTTGCTAGTGAAAAGAAATGAGCGAAAACCAATTCCGCCACAGATTTGCAAGACGCTTTTGGTGTGTTGATGATGTAAATGCCTTTGTCAATCGCATATTCTACATCAATATTATCCATCCCGATTCCGCCACGTCCAATGATTTTGAGGTTTGGACATTCGTCAATAAGCTTTTGTCTTACTTGAGTGGCGCTTCTTACCAAAAGAACATCAACTTGATTATCATTGATGAATTTGCTCAGATGTTCCGGAGATACTCTGGCTTCCAAAACCGTAATTTCTGCTTTTTTCAAAAGCTGAATTCCCTTTTCGGAGATCCCATCATTGGCTAATACAATCATTGTTTAATTCAAAAATGCTTTAGTTATTGCGTTTCCTTGACTTGTTTGAGTTAAAATTCAAGGTTGGCTAATATACGACTTTTTCTTTTGATTAACATTATTTTAACAAAAAAACGTCCTGAATTAACAAGGACGTTTCTGATTTATAAGGAGAAAAAGTAATTAAATACTCTTCATCACATCTACTAAAACCTGTACGCTTTCGATTGGCATTGCGTTGTAAATACTCGCTCTATAACCGCCAACACTTCTGTGGCCATTCAGTCCGCTGATTCCGGCTGCTTTCCAAGCTTTATCAAATACTTCCTGCTTAGACTCATCTGTTAAAGTGAAAGTCACATTCATAAAAGAACGGTCTTCTACCGCTGCCACACCTTTGAAGTTTGGATTGCTATCAATCTCATCATAAAGTAATTTAGCTTTGGCATTATTTTTAGCTTCAGCAGCAGCAATTCCTCCATTTTCTTCCAAATGTTTTAGTGTCAAATAAGACGCGTAAACTGCAAAAACAGGAGGCGTGTTAGACATCGATTCTTTATCGATATGAACTGCATAATCCAAATAAGTAGGAATTGTTCTTCCTGTTTTTCCAAGAATTGATTTTTTAACCACAACCAAAGTTGCTCCAGCCGGACCCATATTTTTCTGAGCTCCCGCATAAATCAAATCAAATTGAGAGAAATCCAACTCTCTACTAAAAATGTCTGATGACATATCACAAACCAAAAGCGTATCTACTTTTGGGAAGGATTTCATCTGAGTTCCAAAAATTGTATTATTAGAAGTACAGTGGAAATAATCGTACTCTGAACCAATTGTAAAATCTTTCGGAATATAATTATAATTAGATTCTTTGGAAGAAGCCACCACATCTACATTACCAATCATTTTAGCTTCTTTGATAGCACCTGATGCCCACGTTCCGGTGTTTGTGTAAGCTGCTTTTCCGTCTACGGACAATAGATTGTAAGGAACCATCAAGAATTGAAGACTTGCACCACCTTGCAGGTATAAAACTTCATAGTCATCACTAAGATTCATCAATCTTTTTACAATAGCACGAGCCTCGTCCATCACAGCAACGAAGTCTTTACTTCTATGCGAAATTTCCAAAAGAGACAAACCGATTCCGTTGAAATCTAGGATGGCTTCTGATGCTTTTTGGAAAACTTCTTGAGGAAGAATACTAGGACCTGCGCTAAAATTATGTTTTTTCATTTATTATAAGTAATTAGGTGTTAGGATTTAGGTAATAGATTTATGATACTGCTGAAAGTTAATTGCCATCAGCCAAAAATAAAATACTATTCGTTATGAAGGAAAGCTTTTTTCGCCAACAATTCTTCCTCTGTTTCCACGTTGTCTTCATCGGGAACACAACAGTCAACAGGGCAGACCGCCGCACATTGAGGTTCCTCGTGGAAACCTTTGCACTCGGTACATTTGTCGGTTACAATGAAGTAATAATCGTCTTCCACAGGCTGTTGTGCAGCATCTGCGTTTATAGAAAGTCCGGAAGAAAGAACCACCATTCCTTTCAGGTCAGTTCCTTCAGACGCTTTCCAATCTACTGCTCCTTCATAGATGGCAGTGTTCGGACATTCCGGTTCACACGCGCCACAATTGATACATTCGTCAGTTATCTTGATAGCCATTGCTATTTTATTTTTAATTTTGCACAAAATTACAAAAAAAAAGCCAGCTATGCTGAACGAATACAAAATTTCAGGACTCGAAAAGTTAGGAGAATTCATCCAAAATTTCCTTAAAAATGATGATGAGCATTACAATGAAAAAGAAGAGCGATTGGCTTATCTGATGAAGCGTTCTGAAATCGAAAATCCTTGGTTCACACAAGAGAATCAAAGATATAACTTACAACAATGGGCAAGCCTTTTCAACAAAGAAAGTATTGAAAACTGGTTATCCCAATATCAACTTTCAAATACACCCAAAAGAGTAGGATTGATATTAGCTGGGAATATTCCGCTGGTTGGTTTTCACGATATTATTTCTGTGGTTTTGAGCAATCATATTCCTGTTATCAAATTATCTTCAAAAGACCGATTGATGCTGCCTTATCTTTTGCAGTTATGGAATGAATTTTCTAATAACGAAATTGAATATCATATCGTAGAACGGTTAGAGAATTTCGACGCCGTGATTGCGACAGGAAGCAACAATACAGCAAGATATCTGGAATATTATTTCAAAAACAGTTTAAGCATCATCAGAAAAAACAGAACTTCTGTTGCAATTCTGAAAGGCGATGAAACTGAAGAAGAATTACAATTGTTGGCCGATGATATTTTCCGATATTATGGATTAGGCTGCAGAAATGTAACCAGAATCCTGATTCCGAAAGAAATGAAACTAGATGGTTTGTTTGAGAATTTCATTCATTACAAGGATATTATCAATCATAATAAATATGCCAATAATTATGACTACAACAGAGCTATTTATCTATTAAACCAAGACCAGTTCTGGGATAATAATTTTGTAATGCTGAAGGAAGATGAGAAGTTATTCAGTCCGCTGTCTGTGATTAATTTTTCGCGTTATGAAACCCTGGAAGAAGTGAAACGATTTATAGAAATTAACAAAGACGAAATCCAGACGATTGTGGCGAAATCAGAATTAGGATTAGAATCGATTGGTTTTGGAGAAACGCAGAATCCTTCGTTGGATACTTACGCCGATAATGTGGATACAATGGCCTTTTTGAGTGTCGTCTAATGATTTAATTCAACAATAATAAAAACGGAGCCTTTTGACTCCGTTTTTTATTATAATTAAGCAGTTAAAGACTCCTGCTTCAATTTCTTGTCAAATAAGAAAGGAAGAAAAGGAACAACCGATGCTATCAGAAAATAGATGATTCTTAAAATACTCCAGCGGTATTTGAAAGCCGCTGCAACAAGAATCACAAAATAGAAAAGAAACAATACACCGTGGATCCAACCAAAATATTTGACTGCTTCTGGGATATTCCAAATATATTTCAATGGCATCGCAATAAACAATAAAATCAGATACGAAACAGCTTCCACCAGAGCGGTATGACGATAAAGATTGATTAGTTTAAATGTTTTGCTTTCTGACATTTTACATTGATTTTAAGTTGAGAACACAAAGAAACGAATTCCATACAAGAATCTGTTGTCAAAGTCTTATTCGTAAATTAAATTTCCATCAACAGATTATTTTCCCCAGTCCACATTTAGGTTATTATATTTGGCGAAGGCTTTTCCGTCATCCATCAGGTCTATGTACATCTGCTCGAACTTTGTTCCATATTTTTCCCCAATCGTGGTGATGATTTCGTCTTTCTTGGCTTGATCTGCCTTGCTGTCGCAGAGTTTAGCATAGTTGGTATATTCGTTTTTATAGACGGGGATCACGTATTCATACAGCGCCACAGATTTTTCCTGAATGGCTTTTCTGTCATCAGAACCGGCATTCAGGGCTTTGATGTCTTTCAGAGATTTTTCCAGATAAAGGATTTTATTATTGACATAAGTCACTGCCTCGTTGCCTTTCTTTTTGCTGGACGGGATGTCCGGAAATTCCACAGTCTCATCATTGATATGTTTGGCTAAAATTGGCGTTGCAAAATCATTAATGGTATTGGTATTCAATACAGAGGTGGCGAAAAATTTGTCCGCAGGTTCAGTGCAGGATTGAAGAGAAAAAGCGAAAATCGCAACCATTGCTGTTGCAGAATACTTGGTGATTGTTTGTGTGATGTCTTGCATATTTTATTTTTAATTTAATTTGAGATTCAAATTCAGTGGAATACCGATGTCTATTATTAATACCGAATTTTATTAAGTTGAGTCTGTCAGCAAACTTTAGACCTTTTGTACTTGTTCACAAGTAAAAAGAGTCTAAATAATTAATTCTGTGTGGTCTAATTTTAGCTGGCAATAAAATTTTTGGAAATGGTTCTGAGCTGCGCTTCTAAGAAGTTTGATTTTTAACAAATTGTTAAACAAAACTTATCAATAATGGCTTCATAGAAAGCAAACACAAAAACAGAATGGCAGAGCTGGTAAAAATGTAATCATAAAATATCATTTTAATTATTAGCGTAAGTTCCAATCATTTTTGTTTGAAATAATATTAGAGAATAGAACTTGTATCTTTTGCATATCAGCGTAGAAAACTTTACTTTGGTAAAAAAGTTATGAAAATGAAAAATAATATTTTAATTACACTGTGTTCTGTTGCGTTTATAGCAAGTTCTTGTTCTAAAGATGAGGAGACCACTCAGGAGTTTTCCATTATCGGCACGTGGAGTCCATCCAGACAAATTGTAGTAGGCAGCAATGGTGTTACCATTTCCAATACCGCCTATTCAGATTGTTACAAGGCCAGCACTTTTAACTTCAAGGAAGACAATACAATGACATCCCATACTTATAATTTTGATTCAGCAGGAGACTGCAAGAATTTTGGTCTGGTAACGGTACCTTACACTTATGACCACAATGCGAAAAAACTCACGATCGACGGAGAAAATGTGGAGATTGTTAGCAGAACCAACAATGAATTTCAGTTCGTGTCAGATTATGATGATATGGATAATGACGGTAAAGATGACAAGATCATAACCGTCTTGGTAAAATAGATCTCAACTAAAAAAGGCCAGCTTCAATTAAAGTTGGCCTTCAAAGCTGGATATTCGAAATTTATCAATGACAAGAATTGGACGATAGGTCGATTCAATTGGCAGGAAGGTTATGGTGCATTTTCATATTCCAAAAGTAATATTGATCAAGTGGTAAGTTATATTTTGAATCAACAATTACATCATTCAAAGAAGAATATTTAGATTTTCTGAGGAAATTTGAAATCGATTACGATGAAAAGTATGTTTTTGAATGATTTTGAGTTGTTAAATGTTCTTGCAATAATAATATAATATCGATTTCTATCAAACCCAAAACAATCCCTATCTTTGGCTATCAGCCTAAAACAACGCCAATGAGCCAGGAATTAAGGAAACATTTTGAGGAATTGATACCATTGTCAGACGATGAGTTTGCAACGCTCGCTTCTTATTTTAAGTTGAGAAAACTGAAGAAACACCAATATCTGATTCAGGAGAATGAACCTATTACAAATATTTACTTTGTTACCAAAGGTCTGCTGAAAGCTTCTTACATAGATACCCACGGAAAGGAACACATTATCCAGTTTGCGATGGAAAACTGGTGGATTTCGGATTTTCAGGCGTTTTATACGGGTGTGCCATCGGTCACGAGCATCCATTGTCTGGAAGAAGTTGAGCTGTATGCACTTTCCAAAGATGACTTAGAGAAAATTTGTCTGGATAACCACAAGGTGGAACATTTTTTCAGAATCAAGAACAGCCTGGGTTATGTGGCTTTGCAGAAAAGAATTTTGTCTTTGTTGAATACCGATGCCAAAGAACGGTTTGAACAATTCTCCATCCAATATCCAACACTCACTCAGCGCGTTCCCAAAACCATTATCGCTTCTTACCTGGGTGTTTCCCGAGAGACATTGAGCCGAATTACCAAAAAAACGTGATCTGCGTCACAGTGATTTTGTGACCTATGTCCTGTGTTTTTAATCGAAATTGGTTCAATTTTGTCTTATCAAATTAAAAAATCATTGATATGAACAAGAAAATATTAATCGTGCTTACGAGCCACGAAGATCTGGGAAACACAGGTAAAAAAACAGGATTCTGGACAGAAGAATTGGCAGCGCCTTACTACGCTTTGGCTGACCAGGGTGCAGAAATCACATTAGCATCTCCAAAAGGCGGACAGCCACCCATCGATCCAAAAAGTGAAGACCCAACAGCACAAACTGATGCGACACGCAGAATGGCGGAGGACAAAGAGTTGTTAGCACAATTGAGTAACACCAAAAAATTGTCAGAAGTCAATCCTGCAGATTATGATGCGGTTTTCTATCCCGGCGGTCACGGTCCATTGTGGGATTTGGCAGAAGACGAAACTTCTCAGCAATTGATCATAGATTTTTATAAAGCCGATAAACCAATTGCTTTTGTATGCCACGCGCCAGGTGTTTTGAGACACGTGAAAATTGATGGCGAATATCTGGTGAATGGTAAAAACGTGACTGGTTTTACCAATACCGAGGAAGAAGCGGTGCAATTAACAGACATTGTTCCTTTCCTTGTAGAAAATATGCTGAAAGAGAATGGCGGAAACTACAGCAAAATAGGGGATTGGAGTCCATACGCAGTAACAGATGGAAAACTGATCACAGGACAAAACCCAGCATCTTCCGAAAAAGTTGCTGAGGAATTGTTGAAGATGTTGTAAGAACTTTTGCACTATAAAATAAAAGAGCACAGATTAGTCTGTGCTTTTTTTCATATCTATATCAAAGTAACAATCCCCAACAATTGGCAACTAATAAAATGTTGCGTAAATTACGCTCCGAAAAAATAAAAGTTTACTATGAAGAAAATATTTATTTCAGTTTCACTCTTATTAATGATGAATGCAATGGCACAGAAATTTGAAACACAAAGCTCAACAGATAAACAGGGTTATACTTACGAAACCGTAAAAAATGACCAGTCAGGTGTAAGAGTTTATACCCTGAAAAACGGACTGAAAGTCTATCTCGCAAAGAATGACGACGCTCCAAGAATCCAGACTTACATTCCTGTTAAAACAGGATCTAATAACGATCCAAGCGACAATACAGGTCTTGCTCACTATTTGGAACATATGGTTTTCAAGGGAACTTCTCATTTGGGAACCAGCGATTGGGCGAAGGAAAAAGCTTTGCTGGCAGAGATTTCAGATTTGTATGAGCAGCATAAAGCTGAGAAAGATCCTGCAAAGAAAAAAGCATTATACAAGAAAATCGATGAAGTGTCTCAGGAAGCTTCTAAATATGCAATTGCTAACGAATATGACAAAGCGATTTCTTCTCTTGGCGCTACAGGAACCAACGCCCACACGTGGTTGGACGAAACAGTTTATAAAAATAACATCCCATCCAACGAACTGGAAAAATGGCTAAAAGTTGAAAAAGAACGTTTCTCCGAGTTGGTTTTGAGATTATTCCATACAGAACTGGAAGCAGTTTATGAGGAATATAACCGTGCTCAGGATAACGACGGTAGATTGGTGAATTATGCGATGATGGAAGCTCTTTTCCCGAAACATCCAAACGGTCAGCAGACGACGATCGGAACTTCGGAGCATTTGAAAAGTCCTTCTATGGTAGCCATTCACAAATATTTCGACACTTATTATGTGCCTAATAATATGGCAGTCGTTTTGGTTGGAGATTTGGATTTTGATAAAACCATCAAAATGGTGGATCAGTACTTCGGGACCTTCAAGTACAAAGAATTGCCAATGAAGAAAATGGTTTCTGAAGAGCCAATGACAAGCATCGTTTCCAGAACAGTAAAAAGTCCATCAACTCCAAGAATGACAATGGCGTGGAGAACAGATTCTAACGGAACTCAGGAAGCCAGATTAGCAGATGTTGTCGCTGAAATTTTGAGTAACAGTGGCGATGCAGGGTTGATTGACCTTAACATCAACCAAAAACAAAAAACGCTTGGCGCTGGTGCCTATGAATCGCCCTTCAAAACTTACGGGGCATTCGTATTGAGCGTTGTTCCGAAAGATGGACAAAGCTTTGACGATGCTAAGAAACTGTTGTTGGAACAAATCGATTTGGTTAAGAAAGGACAGTTTCCGGATTGGATGCTAAACGCTATAGTGAATGACCTGAAAGTTCAGAGAATGAAACGTTGGGAAACGGCGGATGGTTTGGCGACGACTTTATATTCAACTTACATCGGGAACAGAACCTGGGAGCAGGAATTGGACGAGATCAACCAATATGAAGCGATTACGAAGGCTGATGTTGTGAAATTTGCGAACGATTTCTTCAAGGATAATTATGTTGTAGTTTACAAAGAAAAAGGGGTGAATGATAAATTGGTTCGTGTAGAAAACCCGGGAATTACGCCGATCAAACTGAACAGAGAAGCGCAATCGCCTTTCCTAAAAGACATAATCAATACCAAATCTTCTGACATCAAGCCAGAGTTTATTGATTTCAAAACTGCCATTGCGACTTCGACAATCAAAGACAAAAAAATAAGCTTCATCAAGAATAAGTATAATGAAGTAGCTCAGGTGAATTATGTTTTCCCTTTCGGAACGGATAATGACAAAGAATTGGCTTTGGGTGTAACAGTTCTTCAGTATCTTGGAACGGAAAAATACACACCGGAACAATTGAAAGAAGAATTCTACAAACTAGGAATTACAAATCAATTTAGAACGTCTAACGACCAGATGATTATTGCTCTAAGCGGATTGGAAAGCAATATGAAAAAAGGTGTGGAGCTGATGAATCATTGGATCAATAACGTGAAAGCGGACAAAGCGATCTACGATCAAACGGTAAACACCATTTTGGAATCCAGAGAAGTTGCTAAGAAAGACAAGAACAGAATTATGGCTGCGTTGGCTAACTATGCTAAGTTTGGTAAAGACTCCAGAATGACAGATGTGATTTCTAAAGAACGTTTGAAAAGCATTAATGTAACCGAATTGATTTCTAAAATCAAAACTTTGAACGAATATCCTTACGAAGTTTTCCTTTACGGAGAAGATCAAAAAGGATTGGAGAAAGCGGTTAAACCTTACATCGTCAACACCAAACTACAGCCTGCTGCAGCGAAAGAATATGCTGAACCTGCAACTGCCGGAAAAGTGTTTTTCACACCTTACGATATGGTTCAGATGGAAATGTCTAAAGTAGCAAAAGCTGGTAATGTGAATGTGGCTAACTTCGGAAAAGCAAGTGTTTTCAATGAGTATTTCGGACGTGGATTGTCTTCTATCGTTTTTCAGGAGATCAGAGAAAGTAAGTCTTTGGCTTACTCAGCTTATGTTTCTTATGCGAACGCGACTGAGAAAAATCACCCGAATTATGTAACAACTTATATCGGAACGCAGTCTAATAAATTGCCTTTGGCAGTAGCTGCTATGACAGATTTGATGGCAGAATTACCACAGATTCCGGCTCAGTTTGATAATGCAAAAGGATCAGCTTTGAAACAAATTGCATCAAACAGAATCAACAGAACGGTAACTTATTACAATCAGTTGTCACTTAAGAAATTGGGAATTGATTATGATGTTAGAAAAGATATCTACGCAGAAATCCAAAAACTGACGTTACCGGAACTGACCAGTTTCTACAACACCGAAGTGAAGCCGTTGCAGTACAACACAGCAATTATCGGTAAAAAAGAAAACCTGAATATGGATTCTATCAACAAAATGGGAGAGTTCAAAGAGGTGAGTTTAGAGGAGATTTTTGGGTATTAAACCAAATTGATTTTAAATCATAAAAAAAGTGGAGCAGAAGTGCTTCACTTTTTTTTATTAATTATGGAGAAGTCGCTCCCGGAACCGTATAATAATTATCAAAACTCGTGTAAACTCTGGTTTTCTTTACTTCGCCATTTTCGTAGATTTCAACCTTTGTGGTCGTTTCAGATTTTTTATCGATGTACCGGATTTCCTTTAATCTTTCTTTTCTATCATAAACTTCTGTTTTAAGATTTCTGCCATCTTCCATATAATGTACACTTGTCAATTTGCCATTATCTCTGTATCTATAGGTTTTAGAATTGTAGAAATTTCCCTGCTTATAGAGTTGACCTTCATAAGTATATTCTGAATCATAACGACCTTCGAGAAACAACTTTCCCTCATTATCATAGATGTAATAGTAAACGCCATTTTTAGGCGCTTTCAGTTCGTAAATAGTAATAGGCTTAGGACGCTGACCGGGATTACCAGACATTACTTCTTTCTGGGTAAAAAAGGCAGAATCATTTTGTGAAACCCAAAGCGTATCGATGATTTTTGAATTCGGTTTGTAATGAACTTTTGAGATGATGATATTTTTTTGTTCTGTTCCTTTTGTATCGCAGCTTAACAAAATTAATATCAGAAAACAGGGAAGAAGGTGAGTTTTCATTTTAGTTTTTTTTAGAATTAAATTTAATCTTCAATCCGGACATTATTATTAATCAAATGAATATTTTGTTTTAGATATTCGGTTTCTTTGGGATCGCTGGTATGATAAATAATCTTAGATTTCAAAGTTTGATACTGATAAAGATAAATAGTACATCTTTTAAAACGTCCGATATTGACACGCTTGATTTTGATGAAATTAATTGAATTTGGAGGCAATAATTGCGTTTTGAAATTCATGAATACAACCAATCCTTTCTGTGAAATCAAATATAACGGAATGGTGGAAAAAAACCGGTGAACAAACCTTGTGTAATTCTGATAATGTAAGACGAATTCTTCATTCAGTTCAGTGAGTTCTTTTATGATACTTTTGAATCTTCTGTAAATAATAATGATAACTGGTAAGAAACTTAATGCCAAGACTAACTGTAGATAAAAGATGGTAGGAAAAATATAAGTGAAAAAGTTTTCTTTAATCTCTCTACTGGAAAAAGCTTGGTAAAAAAGGTAGACAAAAAAGCCAATAATGGAACAATTGACCAAAACTAAAAATCCAACAGCTACCAATCGTAATTTTTTAAGATTATTGATTTCCTTAGCTATAAATCCATTCATTTGTCAGAATAATTTTAATTCCGATTCTCTTTGATTGCCCGAATCAATTCTTGATTTCGTTTCTCAGCTCTTGAATTATTCAAAGATAATGCTGCCCAAATCGCAGCAGGAAGCCAACCCAAAATTGTAATTTGTAAAATGAAACAAATAACAGCAGTAATGACTTTTCCTCTTACAAAAAATGAAACGAAAGGAAGTAAGATGGCTAATAGCATAGTTTTATTTTTAAAGGCAAGTTAATGATTTCTACTTTCAAATAATAAAAAAGGATAGGCAATTTACAGTCAAAAAATTTAGTAACCGTATTCTGATACGTTATAATATTTCCTAAATATTGACTAAATAGATTTATTTTTTTAATAGCTAATTTGTTTCTGATTTTGATTTTTCAACAATATTTTCTTTATAAATCAGTTTATTGATTACTGGATCGTAAAATGTTGAAATTAATTTATCGTTGGTGCTTTGTTTTCTGTACTGTAACTATTACGGCTCAGAACAATTTTACTTTTACCAATGACAATTACAGTGGAATCAATTCAGCAGTTTTATCTCCAGCACAGCCTTTTCTCAATCCAAATCCGTGGGATGTGAATCTGATTTCAGCTGATCTTTTTCTTCAGAATGATTATGCTTACATCTCGAAACAAAGTCTGTTTGGATTAACCGGAACAACTATTCTGCTGGCCAATCCCAAAAAAAATATTACCGGAGAAAATCAACCAAACGTCTTTGATTTTTACAATAAAAAGAACGCCAATCTGATGTTCAATTCTGATATTCTGGGCCCATCATTTTCTATGACTGCTAAAATCAAGGAAAAGAAATATGTTTTCGGATTTTTTAGCCGATTGCGATCTCAAGCTTCGGTTTTAGATTTGGATAATTATCTGCGTTTCGGAAATGAAATGATAAAACAGCCAACATCTTATGAAATGAAACCGTTCTCGTCAATTGCCATGAACTGGAACGAAATTGGAGTAAACGCCGCGACGGAGATTTTCCCTAATTCTGACAAACAATGGATTTTTGGTTTTAATCTGAAATACGAAATGGGTTTGGACGTTGCCAATGTCATCAGTCATCAGGATATCAAACTGTCTGCATCAGAACCCGCAATAGGTGATAATCCGGAATTAATGAACATTTACGCCTCAGATTATAACATTTCTGTCAACTACATTACCAATTATAATTCTGAATCAAAAACTTATGATTACAAGCAAAATGGCTCTGGTTTAGGCTTAGATTTGGGTCTGACAATGGTGGATAAAAATCCGAGAGAAGACGAATATCAATCTAAATTTTCATTCAATATTCTGGATTTAGGTTATGTCAATTTTAAGCAAGGTCTGAATCATCAATTTGTCAATGGAAATAAAATCTGGCTGCAAAACAACCCGAATTTTGAAGATCAGCTATTTGAAAGTCCTGAACAATATTTGAAATTATTGAGCAAAGAAGCTTACGGAGATGAAAACAAATCTTTTGCAGGCAACGGTTTTAAAATTGGTTTGCCAACGAGCATCAATCTCAGTTACAGTCAACGAATCAAAGAAAATCATTTTATTAATTTCAACTGGATGCAGCGTGTTCCGGTTTTCATAAATTCTGTGAAACGGAATAATATTTTTAATGTCAATTACTCGGTTCAAAAAGCGGCGGTCGGTTATGGCGTTTCGACTTCTTTGTCTGAGTATAAAAATGTACAATTTGGAGGATATTTCAGAATTGGACCTTTGATTCTCGGAAGTGAAAATGCTTTTCCATTGTTGTTCAAACAAAAACAGCTTCATGCCGCTAATTTTTATTTGGCCATTAAACTCTATCCATTTTGGGATAATGAAATGAAGCGTCACAGAAGACAAAAGTGTGATTGTGAAAAGTAGAGTATTTAGAGTTTAGTAATTTCTCTAAAATGATTAATAACTGAATCTTCAGAATCAGAAAAATTGATAAAAAATTCAGTTTGCCAAAGCTTGGTTTTTTCAGCTTGCTTGCTGTTCGGAAAATGCCAATCTGCATAAACTCTGAAACCTCTTTTTCCAGTTTTGTTTTCGCTGGAGATTAAATTCTGTTTTTCTAAAATAGTCTTCGGAAATATGAAAAATCCAGAATTATCATTTTCTTCAATCGAAATGATGTAAAAATCAAAATCATCATAGATATCAAAAGGAACAGTTTTGCCGGCAGAATCTCGTTTCCAAAATGTCACAAATTGACCAATCTTCTTCGGCGTCAGTTTTGATTTTCTGAATTTGATTCGAGTTTCATTGATTGTAAAATTAAAACCGGAATATTCTTCACATTCCAAATCTGGAGTGATTTCCAAAAGTTGAAGATTTAATTCCTTTAAAATCAAATCATTGAATTGTTGCAATTCTTTTATCATAAAAAAACTTTGCCAAAGACGAGAATCTTTGGCAAAGCAGTATTTGGTTAAAATTAAGATTACTTCACGATTTTCATCTCGTTCAGCAACCATTTAGCGTCGGCATATTTATCGACTACGAACAAAATATATTTGGTGTCAACCATGATATTTCTACACAATTTCGGGTCATAATTGATGTCACTCATCGTACCTTCCCATTGCCTGTCGAAGTTAAGACCAATTAAGTTTCCATAAGCATCCAAAGCGGGACTTCCGGAGTTTCCGCCAGTCGTGTGGTTTGTTGCAGTGAAATTCACTGGAACTTCGCCGGTTTTATCTTTGTAAACGCCATAATCTTTTGTATTGTAAAGATTGATCAGTTTTTTAGGCAAATCAAATTCATAATCTCCCGGAATATATTTTTCCATAATTCCGGAAATATGCGTCTGATAACCGTAGTTGACAGCATCTCTAGGATTGGAACCTTTCACTTTTCCATACGTCACACGAAGCGTGGAATTGGCATCTGGGAAGAATTTTCTGTCTTTATCCGTTTCCATTTGCTGAGCCATAAATTTCTTTTGCAAAGCATCAATCTCGGTCTGCAAAGAAGTCACTTTATCGTGCGTCGATTTTACATAAGTTCCTCTGATAGACGAATAAAGCTGAACCAAAGGATCATTTTTAAGCGCTTTAACCAAAGCGTTTTGATCCGCAAAAACTTTGTCAATGTCAGAATAAACTGTCGCTCCGTTTACTTTTCCGCCGCCCGTAATCACGGAGGTTTTTGCCCAGTTTTCTATAGTTTCGATATTTTGATTGACATCTTTATATTTATCAAAACCTGCCGGTAAAAATTGCTGAGGCGTTTTGTTGGCGTACAATGCCAGAACTTTTGCAGTCACTTTGGCGTCCAATTCACTTTCGTAATCCTTATAAATCTCAGCCAATCTAGATTTTAACTGATCCAAAGATTTCTGAGAAGACGTTCCGTTTTCTACTGCTTCAACATAGCTTCCAAACAAACTTCCCAAAGCCAAAGTCTCGGCATTTCTTGGCAGTTCGCTGTAATATGCTCTGTTCAAAGCGTAAGGAGCCTGCTCGTTATACAATTTGTTTAATCCGTCAATTGTAGTTTTAATTGCTGGATTTTTTGAAATCAAAGATTGCTCGTATTGTTGTTTTTTGTCAACAGCATTCGACTTTTTTAGACCTTCAATTTCGCCTTGCCATTTTTTCCAGGCGTTGGAGATTCTTGCGTATTTAGAAGCATATTTGATTCTTGTCGCATTATCCACTCTCATTTTTTCGTCAAGCGTTTTCAAAGTCACATCACGAACCGAAATCATCGCCGGATCAATCTCTGTCATTATTTTCTCAACTGCTACACCCGGAAGATATTCCGTGGTTCTGCCCGGAAAACCGAAAACAAAAGTGAAATCGTCTTCCTTCTTATCTTTCATAGAAATCGGAAGGAAATGTTTCGGAACATAAGGAATGTTATCTTTGGAATATTCCGCAGGTTTGTTGTTTTTATCGGCATAGATCCGGAACATCGAGAAATCTCCCGTATGTCTTGGCCAAACCCAGTTGTCTGTGTCAGAACCGTATTTCCCAATGGCCTGTGGCGGAGCGCCAACCAAACGGATATCTTTGTAAGTCTCGATTACATAAGCATAATATTTATTGCCATAATACATCGATCTGACGGAGATTTTCTGATAGCTTTCCGTTTTTTGGGAAGCGACGTACGCATCTGTATTTTGTTTGATTTTCGCATCCAGATCTTTCCCAGTTAAGCCATCCGTTCCTGCAAGAATCTCTTTAGTAACTTCTTTGATATCTGTGATGAAATCTACTGTTACACCAGGATTTGGTAACTCACCGGTCATATCTTTAGCCCAAAATCCGTTGGTCAAAAGGTCATTTTCTACCGTTGAATGTGATTGGATATTATCATAACCACAGTGGTGATTGGTCAATAAAAGTCCTTTTGGAGAGATGATTTCCGCAGTACATCCACCGTCGAATTGTACAACTGCATCTTTGATACTCGCTTTTTCAGGATTGAAAATGTCTTTGGCAGAGATCTTCATTCCGAGGTCTTTCATTTCTTTTTCATTAAGCTCTGTCGGGATCCACATTCCGCCATATTGTTGCGCAAATGCCATTACGGCCGGAAGTAGAAAGGCTGATAGAAGAATTTTTCTTTTCATAAATCAATTTATTTTTAAAAGGTCTTCCGAATAATCGGGACAAGTGATGCAATGACTCAGCTTTCATCGATGTTTGATTTGATAATCGATGTGAAAGTCATTGTAGCATTTTTAAAACTTGACGAATTTAAAGAAAATTTTCTGAACGAATATAATGGGTAAAGAATAGAATGACCTATGAGTTAAATGCTGTGATTTGGCATTTTGACAAGTGAGGTTATGATTTTAATAGGTCAGGCTACAAATTTCCTAGGTTGACCCTCCATTTATCTAGGTTAACTTACCAATTTTGTAGGTCAACTTACCATTTTCATAGGTTGGCTTACTATTTTCGTAGGTTGACCTACCATTTTCATAGGTCGACCTAGTAAATTAATAGGTTTACCTGCTGTTTTTGAAAGTTGTTGATGCGTTTTCTGTGATTATGCTTACTAAAATGTAAAATAAAATTGTTTATTTTTACGAGTAATATAAAAATAAGATTATCGAAGATTATAATTGATTTTCTTGTGATGCATTTTTCACATTCAGTCTATCTGCAACGTACTCAATCGTCGTTTTTCCGTGTGGTTTTGGTAATCCATCTTCGCCAAGAGCTACAAAAACCAATTTATCAATCGTAATAATTTTTTGATGTGTCATTTTATTTCGAACTTCACATCTTAGTGTTAAAGAGGTTCTACCAAATTCTACCGCTTCAATACCAATTTCGATAATATCGCCTTGCTTGGCAGAACTCACAAAGTTGATCTCAGAAATATACTTCGTCACCGCCCTGGAGTTTTCTAATTGGATGATGGCATAGAGCGCCGCTTCTTCATCTATCCATTGCAACAATCTTCCTCCGAAAAGAGAATGGTTAGGGTTAAGATCTTCTGGTTTGATCCACTTTCTGGTGTGATAATTCATCATAGTTCTGTACCTTTTTAATTACGCGCAAAGGTAAAGTTTCCTTAGGAATTTAACACTTTTAAAGTATAGAAATTACAGATGATGGAATTAATTTTTAGAAATATTAGCTCAAAATCTTTGGTTGAATTTTTGATTCCCTAGATTCTTAGTATTTTTGTAAAAATTATTTAGAAAATGTCAAAAGTAAAAATAGGTACAGTTCAGATGTCCTGCGTGTCAGACAAGCAGGAAAACCTGAACAAAGCCATTGAAAAAATAAAAGAAGCCGCTGCAAAAGGTGCTCAAATCGTTTGTTTGCAGGAACTTTTCACATCATTGTATTTTTGTGATGTAGAAGATTACGACAACTTCGATTTGGCAGAAGCGATTCCAGGGCCTTCGACTGATGCGCTTTCTCCGATTGCTAAAGAACTGGGCGTTGTGATTATCGCTTCATTATTCGAAAAAAGAGCACAGGGTCTTTATCATAATACAACAGCGGTTATAGATGCAGACGGAACTTATCTTGGGAAATATCGTAAAATGCATATTCCTGATGATCCGGCTTTTTATGAGAAATTCTATTTCACGCCAGGAGATTTAGGTTATAAAGTTTTCCCTACGAAATTTGGGAAAGTTGGTGTTTTGATTTGCTGGGACCAATGGTATCCGGAAGCTTCCAGAATTACTGCTTTGATGGGCGCAGATATTATGTTTTATCCGACAGCAATAGGTTGGGACACCACTCAGGATGAAGAAACCAATCAAGACCAATACAACGCTTGGCAAACGATTCAGCGTTCTCACTCTGTAGCCAACGGGCTTCCTGTAGTTTCTGTAAATAGAGTAGGCTTCGAACAGGATGGTGCGATGAAATTCTGGGGCGGAAGCTTTGTAACGAATGCTCAAGGAAAACTTTTGTATTTGGGTTCTCACGATAAAGAGGAAGTTGCAGTAACCGAAGTTGACCTTGCTCAAACAGATTATATGAGAAAACACTGGCCATTCTTACGAGACAGAAGAATTGAAACTTATTTGCCGATTACTAAACGTTTTATTGATGAGGATTAATGATTGTAGATAAAGATTTTAATCCGTTAGAAAATGGATACACTTTCCCCGCAGAATGGGAAGAACACGAGGCAACCTGGCTTTCTTGGCCTCACAAAGAAGAATCCTGGCCGGAAAGAATCGATTTGATTTATCCTGCTTATGCTAAATTCATAGCCGAATTAACAAAAGGTGAATTCGTTTGCATCAATGTCAAAGACCAGGAAATGCAGGCTTTTGCAATGGAACATATTTCCGAAGCAGGTGCAGATATTTCCAAAGTTGAATTTTATTTCAATGAAACCAATGACGCCTGGTGCAGAGACCACGGACCAGCATTTTTAGTGAATAAAAATGGAAAAGAACCTCAGAAAATTATTTTAGATTGGGGTTTCAATGCTTGGGGAGGAAAATATCCGCCATTTGAGTTAGATGATGTGATTCCGACTAAAATCGCAGAAGAAAAAGGTTTGCCGGTTATTTATCCGGGAATTATTATGGAAGGGGGTTCAGTCGAATTCAACAGTGCAGGAACGGTTTTGACTTCCAGGTCTTGTTTGCTTAATAAAAACAGAAATCCGCATCTTTCTCAGGAAGAAGTGGAAGAATTTCTGAAAAAATATTATGGACAAAAGCAAGTTCTTTGGGTAGATGACGGAATCATTGGCGATGATACAGACGGACACGTAGACGACACCATCCGTTTCGTAAATGAAAATACAGTTTTAACTGTTATCGAAGATAATCCTGAAGATGACAATTATGAAATTCTTCAAACCAATCTTCGTCAACTGCAAGAAATGACCTTGCTGAATGGCGAAAAACTGAACATCATCGAACTGCCGATGCCAGACCCGGTTTACTGCGACGGACAAAGATTACCGGCATCTTACGCCAATTTTTACATCGCCAACAAGTCAGTGATTGTGCCGACTTACAGATGTGATAAGGACGCGGTGGCGCTGGAAATTATCCAAAAATGTTTTCCCGACAGAGAAGTCGTAGGGATCGATTCTACCGATATCATTTGGGGGTTGGGAAGTTTCCATTGTCTAAGCCAGCAAGAGCCTTTGGTATAGATTTAGCCTGCAAATTGCAGGTTTTTTATTTGATTATTATGAGCGACAATATTACTAAAGATTCTGTCAAAAAATTTCTTCCTCTAATCTTGGGAACGGCAATTTTTATGCAAATGCTGGATTCCACGATTCTGAATACATCTTTGCCTTCAATCGCCAGAGATTTGCAGGAATCGCCATTGGATATGCAGAATGCCATCATCAGTTACGTGTTGACTTTGGCTCTGTTTATGCCGGTCAGCGGATTTTTGGCGGACAAATTTGGAACCAAGAAAATATTCATCCTTTCGTTGGTTGTTTTTTCGTTAGGTTCATTATTTTGCTCATTATCTCAAAACCTGACCGAGTTGGTGATTTCCAGAGTTATTCAAGGGGTTGGCGGAAGTTTGATGACGCCGGTTGGAAAATTAGCTTTGATTCGGGCTTTCAATAAAAATGAACTTCTGAAAGCAATGAATTTTGCCATCATTCCAGCCTTGATTGGTCCGGTAATGGGCCCATTGGTCGGTGGTTATATGGTAGATTATCTCACTTGGCACTGGATTTTTCTTATCAATATTCCAATTGGGATTTTAGGAATCGTTCTTAGTTTAAAATATATGCCGAACTACAAATCGCCCATTATTGACTTTGATTTGAAGGGATTTCTGATTTTTGCATTGGCTTCATTGCTGCTTTCAAGCGCACTGGAAATTTTAGGAAATGCACAGAATCTCACGCCGGTTCTTCTGATTTTCGCATTGGGATTTCTGATGCTTTACTTCTACTACAAACACGCCAAAACGGATAACAACCCAATTTTTCCGCTTAATTTATTTAAAGTCAGAACTTTTCGCGTTGGGATTTTGGGAAATCTGGCAACGAGATTAGGCATCAGTTCTATTCCGCTCTTGGTTCCGCTGATGATCCAGATTGCTTACGGGCAATCGGCATTGACATCGGGCTGGATTATCGCACCAATGGCTTTGACGGCGATGTTTGGAAAATCTTTTGTGATTGGGATTCTGGACCGATTTGGCTATCGAAAAACATTGATGGTTAATACATTTACCATCGGAATTTTGATTTGTTGTCTGGCAATTCCGAGTGTTCAAAGTTCAATTTATTGGTTTATTCCGATTTTGTTGATTTTAGGATTTTTTAATTCGATTCAATTTACCTCAATGAATACTATTTCCATTGCTGATTTAAGACCTTATCAAAATAGTAGTGGTAACTCTTTAGTTTCTGTCAATCAGCAGTTTGCAGTCGGATTCGGGATTGCGTTTGGTTTGATTGTTTTGAAATTGTTTGAAGGTGATACAACTTTCATTAAAAATCAGGTTCACACGGCTTTCCGATACACTTTTTTAGTGGTTGGATTTCTCACAATTCTTTCTGGTCTGGTTTTCAGAAGACTCAATTTCCGCGATGGTGAAAATATGAAATCGGTTTAATTAGAGATTGTTTTTGAATCAATATCTTTGTAAAATAAAACCACATAGACACATAAGAAATACTAAATATTAAGCTTTAAAAGATAAAATAAGATTTTTAAACTATGTGTCTATGTGGTAAAAAAGAAATTGTTTTAAATTCTGAAAACAATTGACAATTTAATAATGAATTTCTCAAAACTAATTTCTCCTGATATTCAAAAATATATCAATCAAAATCTCAATTCTGATTTAAATAAATTATTGTTGAAAAAATCTCCGTTCCCTGATGTTTCGATGCAGGAAATTGTTCAACAAATCAAAGGCAAAAAAACAGCTGAGAAGAAGTTTCCCTTTCTATTAAAAGAAGGAATTTTTTTTCCACCAAATCTCAGTCTTGAACAAGCTTCATCACAATCAACCGCAGAATATAAAGCTCAAAATTTACAGGGAAAAACATTCCTCGACTTGACTTGTGGATTTGGGATTGATGCCTATTTTTTGTCAAAGAATTTTGATGAAATAACTTTAATCGAGCAAAATTCGGATTTAATTAAAATCGTTGAACATAACTGGGAAATTTTAAATAGAAAAGCCAATTTTATTAATGAAAATCTGGAAGAATTTTTAGATGGTCTCCAAGAGTCTAAGACTGAAAATAATTTTAAATTTGATGTTGTTTATCTCGATCCGGCAAGACGCGACGAGCAAAATAAAAAGAAATTTCTACTTGAAGATTTGTCGCCTAATTTGTTAGAAATCGAGGAAAAACTCAATTCAATTTCAGAAAAAATTATTGTCAAATTATCGCCTTTAATTGATATTTCATATTTGATTTCGGAATTAAAAAATATCAGCGAAATTCAAATTATTGCAGTCAGAAATGAAGTGAAAGAATTAGTCTTAATTCTAAACACCAAAAACCAAAAGCCAGACACAATTATCAAATGTGTTAATTTGGAATCTGATGAACCAGAATTTTCCTTCAATTTCAATGATGAAAAATCAGCACAATCAGAATTCTCAGAAAGCCTAAATTTCCTTTATATTCCCAATAATTCGATTCTGAAATCGGGCGCATTCAATATCAGTTCAAAAAAATTCGGATTGAAAAAACTGCATCCAAACACACATTTTTACACTTCAGAACATAAAATTGAAGGTTTTCCCGGACGCATTTTAGAAGTTGAAAAAATCGATGCGAAAGATTTGAAAAAAGGAGAGAAGTACAACATCATTTCTAAGAATTATCCACTAAAACCTGATGAAATCAAAAAGAAATACAAGGTTAATGATGGTGGAAATCATTATCTCATTTTCACGCAAAGTATTGCTGGGAAAGAAATTCTGAGAAGTAAATGATATAAGTTACTGATTTGTAAAATATTAAATTAATATTAATTATTCAGCCTTATTTTTAAAAATAATTAAATGGATGCTCGTCTTACCATAAAATTTCACTACATTTGCACGCGTAAAAAATGGATATGCAAAACATTAGAAATATAGCGATTATCGCACACGTTGACCACGGAAAAACAACTTTGGTTGATAAGATTATTCACGCAACAAACATCTTCAGAGAGAATCAGGAGAGTGGTGAGTTGATTATGGATAATAACGATTTGGAGAGAGAAAGAGGGATTACCATTCTTTCAAAAAACATCTCTGTTAATTACAAAGACGTAAAAATCAATGTAATCGATACTCCTGGTCACGCCGATTTTGGTGGTGAGGTAGAAAGAGTTTTGAAAATGGCAGACGGTGTGATCTTGTTGGTAGATGCGTTCGAAGGACCAATGCCACAAACAAGATTTGTACTTCAAAAAGCTTTGGAGCTTGGATTGAGACCTTTAGTGGTTATCAACAAAGTGGATAAGCCAAACTGTCGTCCGGATGAAGTTCACGATCAGGTTTTTGACTTGTTCTTCAACCTGGATGCTACTGAAGAGCAATTGGATTTCCCAACGTTCTACGGTTCTTCTAAACAAGGTTGGTTCAACACTTCGTTAGAACAAACGGATAATATTTTCCCATTACTAGACGGGATTTTACAATACGTTCCGGAACCGAAAGTATCTGAAGGAACTTTGCAAATGCAAATCGTTTCTCTGGATTTTTCTTCTTTCTTAGGAAGAATCGCGATTGGAAAAGTAATCAGAGGTGAAATCAAAGAATCTCAATGGATTGGTTTGGCGCAGGCTGACGGAAAAATTGTGAAAGGAAAAGTAAAAGAACTTTACGTTTTCGAAGGTCTTGGAAAGAAAAAAGTAACTGAAGTGAAAGCTGGAGATATCTGTGCTGTAGTAGGTTTCGATGCTTTCCAGATTGGAGATTCATTTGTAGATTTTGAAAATCCGGAACCATTGCCAAGAACTGCGATTGATGAGCCAACGTTGAATATGACGTTCTCTATCAACAATTCGCCTTTCTTTGGAAAAGATGGTAAATATGTAACTTCTAACCACCTTAAAGAAAGATTAACTAAAGAATTAGAGAAAAACTTAGCATTGAGAGTTCAGCAGACTGACGATGCCAACACTTTCCTGGTTTTCGGTAGAGGTATTCTTCACTTATCAGTTTTGATTGAAACGATGAGAAGAGAAGGTTACGAGATGACCATTGGTCAGCCACAGGTTATCTTGAGAGAAGGTGAAAATGGTGAAAAATTAGAGCCTTACGAATCTTTGGTTGTTGATGTTCCTGAGGAATTTGCTTCAAGAGTTATAGATTTGGCAACTCAGAGAAAAGGTGACCTTCACATTATGGAAACTAAAGGTGAAATGCAACATATGGAATTCGAGATTCCTTCCAGAGGTTTGATCGGATTGCGTTCTCAAATGTTAACTGCTACTGCCGGTGAAGCTATTATGGCACACCGTTTCACAGAATATAAGCCTTTCAAAGGTGCGATTCCTGGAAGAAGTAATGGCGTATTGATTTCTAAAACTCAAGGTCCTGCAACTGAATATTCTATTGCAAAACTGCAGGATAGAGGAAAGTTCTATGTTGATCCGGGCGAGGAAATCTACGAAGGAATGATTATCGGTGAGCAAAACAAACCTGGAGATTTAGTAGTAAACATCGTGGAAGCAAAACAATTGAACAATATGCGTGCTTCCGGAAAAGATAAAGATACTGGTGTTGCACCGAAAATCTTATTCTCACTGGAAGAATGTATGGAATATATCCAAAGTGATGAAGCGATAGAAGTAACGCCTAACTTCATACGTATGCGTAAAAAAATACTTTCTGAAAACGATAGAAAACGTATTGAAAGAGGAGCGAAAGCCTAATTTTTTCAATTAACATATTATTAAAAGCATCCAATTTTGGATGCTTTTTTTGTTATTAAAATATTATCGTTTAGTTTTGCAGGCTATGAAATCTAAATTATCATTCCTAAACATACTTTTAATCTTATTTTTAGTGGTTTCTTGTGCTACAAAAACTAAGAAATCAGCATCCAAATCCGGCGTTAAAAAACCAGTTGTAAAAACTGAAATCAAACTTCCGCCAAAACCAGTCGTTCAGCTAAACAACATCAAATTACCCGAAATCAAAAGAGAATTCCGGGCGGTTTGGATTGCGTCTGTAGCGAACATCAACTGGCCTTCAAGAAATAATCTATCTGTAGATGAGCAAAAAAGAGAAGCCCTTGAAATGTTAGATATGTTGGTGGATCTCAATTTCAATGCTGTGATTTTACAAGTAAGACCTTCTGCAGATGCTTTGTATAAAAGTCCGCACGAACCCTGGTCGCACTTCTTGACCGGGCAAATTGGTTTGTCGCCTTATCCTGAATATGATCCTATGCAATTTTGGATTGATGAATGTCATAAGCGAGGTTTAGAATTTCACGCCTGGTTGAATCCATTCAGAGCACATCATTCCAATGGTGGTGCAATTTCGTCTGAATCGATGGTAAGAAAATCGCCTGAAAATATTATTAAGCTGAAAAACGGAATGTACTGGTTTGATCCGGCTGATGACAGAACGCAGGATCAGGCTTCGAAAGTCATCAAAGACATCATTTCACGGTACGATGTCGATGGAATCCATTTGGATGATTATTTCTATCCTTATGTCGAATATAATGGCGGAAAAGATTTTCCTGATTTCAAAACGTGGTCGGTCTACCAACAATCTGGCGGAACACTTTCAAAAGCCGATTGGCGGAGAGGAAATGTCAACAAATTTGTGAAAAGAATCTATGACGAAATCAAATCTCAAAAAAATGATGTGAAATTCGGAATTAGTCCGTTTGGAATCTGGAAACCTGGTTTTCCTGCAGGAATCAAAGGTTCTTCGCAATATGATGAGTTGTTTGCAGACGCCAAATTATGGTTGAATCAAGGTTGGGTAGATTACTTTACGCCTCAGTTATATTGGCCGGTAGATTCGCCGGGACAGAGTTTTCCGCTTCTTTTGCAATGGTGGAATGATGAAAATACAAAAGGTCGCCATCTTTGGCCAGGTCTTAATACCGTTGCTGTGAAATCTCCAAATAGAGCTACAGAAATTGCCCGAGAAATAGAGGTAACAAGGCAAATCCTAAAAAATAACGCTGGAGAAGTGCATTACAGCATCGCAGGAATCAGTAAAAGTTATGAGATGCAACAGGAATTGAAAACCTATTCTTATAAGGACAAAGTCTTAATTCCAGAATCAAATTGGCTGACAACGAAAGCATTAACAGAACTTAATGTAAATCTCAAAAAAGAATCCAATAACTTTATGATTAGCTGGGATAAACAACCGGAAGCTTTGTCTTATGTGATTTATCTGAAATATGGCGACAATTGGCAAACGGAAATTTTGTCTCCGGAAGTCATTATTAAAACTGTTCCTTCATTTTCAAATGGAAAAAAATTAACAACAATTGTGGTTAGGTCTGTTGGAAAATTAGGAAAACTAGGTTCATACAAGGTAGTATCTACAAATTAAAAAAAACTAAAAAACACCAATGGAAACTATTCTAAGAATCAATTGTACAGACGAGAAAGGTTTGGTCTATAAAATCTCTGAACTTCTCTTCAAAAATGATTTCAACATCACAAAAAATGATGAGTTTGTAGATGAAGATAACGAGCGGTTTTTTATGCGAACGACTTTCGAAGGCGAATGTGACAGAGCAAAAATTGCCAAAGAAGTTTTAGCAATATTACCTCCTAATTCTAAAGTGTATTGTGTGGATGAACGCAAAAAAGACGTCGTGATTCTCGTTACCAAAGAACATCATTGTCTCGCAGACTTGTTGATTAGAAACCAATTTAAGGATTTGAATTTCAATATTTTGGCGGTAATTGGAAATTATGAAACTTTGAGAGAACTGACTGAAAAATTCGATGTTCCGTTTATCTACATTCCTGCGGAAAATATCACCAGAGAAGAACACGAAAATCAAATTAAGGAAACGCTCAAGAATTATCAATTTGATTATCTCGTTTTGGCAAAATTTATGCGGATACTTTCAGCCGATTTTATTCAGGATTTGGAGGGGAAAATTATCAATATTCATCATTCATTTTTGCCGGCTTTTATTGGTGCCAATCCTTACAAACAGGCTTTCAAAAGAGGTGTGAAAATTATTGGCGCAACAGCGCATTTTGTGACCAATGATTTGGATGAAGGTCCGATTATTTACCAAGATATTATCAAAGTCAGTCATTCCAAAACGGCAAAAGACCTTGCAAAAATGGGAAAAGATGTGGAACGAATTGTTCTTGCCACCGCCTTAAAATTCGTGTTTGACGATAAGGTTTTTATTGATGGAAATAAGACGATTATTTTTGAGTAGAATCTAAATTTTATTTTTCGATATAATAAGTAATTATAACTCCTTCATCTAGACCTTCTATTTTTTGCAATATAATATTCTTATCATAGAAAAGCGAAATTAAATGTTGTTCTTCAGGGTGAGATTTTATATAAAATTTTAGTATTTTTTCTTTTTCTAAATTTTGAATATCTTTAATATCATTTTTTTCGCTTTCCCAAGGTTCTTTATCCATTGTTACAATTATAATCGACTCAAGATTATTTGGTAAATAAAATGTTTTAAAAGTTTTAATTTTTTCAGATGATGTTAAAATTTTTTGAGAGTGAGAATCATATTTTATAAATGACATTTGCTTTGCTAAAAAATATTTAGCATCATCTAATAATTCCTCATTTTGTGCACACAATTTTGTACTCATTAAAATTATTAGTAAGAAAATAAATTTACTTTTCATTAGTTGTGGTTTTTTTTATAATTTTTAAAGGTCAAAAATAATATAAATCAGCAAGTATCAAGTAAACTTATCAAAAAATCATCTAATCCCCAAAACCTGATACAATTCCTCTTTCTTATTCAAAGCTATCGAAATACTTTTTCCATTCACCAATTCCACCATATTTCCGTTCAGACTTCGGATGGCTTCCAGATTAACAATGAATGACCTTTGAACTCGGAAAAAATTTGGCAAGGTCAATACTTCATCCATTGATTTCAAAGTGGCTAGAGTTGTGTAAGATTCATTATTGATTACGATTTTCAGATAATCGCCTTGTGCTTCTACATAAAGAATTTCGTCCAAAAGAATCTTGGTGAGTTTGCCGTCAGATTTGATGAAAATTCTATCTGAATTAACCTGATGAACAGTTGAATTTTGTTTTAGATTAATATAATCTTTCGCTTTGTTTACAGCTTTTAAAAATCGGTCAAATCGGACAGGTTTTACAAGATAATCCGTCGCTCCGGTCTCGAATCCATCCAAAGCAAAATCTCTGTGAGCTGTGATGAAAATAATTACCGGCGGATTTTCCAAAGTTTTGACCAAATCCAAACCATTGATTTTCGGCATCTGAATATCACTGAAAATAATATCAACTTGATTATTTTGCAAAAAAAGTAATCCTTCAACAGAATCTCCAAAAGAATCAATCAATTTCAGAAACGGAATTTCTTTGACAAAATTCTCAATAATTTCTCTTCCAATCGGTTCGTCATCTAACACGACACAACGTAATTTTTCCATCGTTACAAGTTAATTTTTAGTTCGATTCTAAAGCTGTTTTCCAAAGTTTGGATGTTCAGAATATGTTGATTTGGGTAAAGTAGCTGTAGTCTCTTTTTGATGTTTTCCAGCCCGATTCCACCAAATTCTTTTTTGATTTCAGTTTTATCAATATCATTTACCAAAACAAAATAAAACGTATTATTTTTGATTTCGATTTCTTGTTTGATAAACTGATTCTGAGAACTTTTTAAACCATATTTAAAAGCATTTTCTATAAAAGTAAACGTCATCAAAGGCGCAATGTAAAGTCCCGAAATGTCATCTTCTCCAGAAATGTTCAACTGAATATTTTTATCTTTCGGATAACGCATTTTCTCCAATTCAAAATAGTTTTTGATGAAATCTATTTCCTTTTCCAGAGCTACTTTTTCAGAATTAGATTCGTAAAGTGTGTAACTCATTATGTCGGAAAGATTCAGGATTACTTCCGGCGCAGAATCGTCTTTTTTGACGCTCAATCCGTAAAGATTATTCAGAGTGTTGAATAGGAAATGTGGATTCAATTGCGATTTCAGAAAGTCTTTTTCGATATTGATATTCTGGATTTCGACTTCCAGTTTTTGTTGCTGTAATTCTGTGGTTCTGTTGTAAATTTTGATGATTTGGAAAAGGATTTTCACAAAGAAAAATGGTGACAGTGTATAAATGACAATCATTGTGTTGGACATAACTGTCTCAAATTTGATGGCCTCAAAGTAAGTCTGAGAAGCATTATTTTTAATCAAATCTTTAAAAATAGGACCACTGATTTCAAATCCTAAATTTTGATAAATAACAAAAATTAAATAATTGACTGACAGCCAAATATAGATGCAAGCCGGAATACTTAGCATTAATAAAATTGTAAAAATTTTTCTGTTGAGATTTGAAATTTTTGGAATAAACAGGTAAAAGAAAGTGTAAAAAACGACCATATTATTCAGGGAACTTCTCAAAGTAAGAATGAAACTTTCGAAACTGGAAAGCCGGAACTCCAGATGATAATTGAGAAATAATAGAGTCGAAAAAACAAACCACATCAAAAAATGGAAAATGACTTTCGGACTTCTGTTGTAGAATTTCTCAAAATTCTGCAAGATATTCTGGTTGGAAAATGATTCTTTTTGGTTCAGTTTTGTCTGCATTTTTCTTTTGTTGAAAGGCATTTTCAAAAATAAGCTTTTGAGATTGGAATCTGTTAAAACAAAATTAAAGAATTCTGATAATGGCATTCATCACATTAATAACATTGTGTCCAAGAATGGAGTAAATCAAATTTCCAGAGAATTTTCGCAAAATGCCAAGACTTAAAGATGAAATTAAAGTCAAATATAAAATCGTTATAATGTCAAATTTGAATTGATGATCTGATGTTAAAATAATTCCGTGAGCAATTCCAAAGAGCAGAGTGACAATGATAAATCCCCAACCGAATTGGATTCCTTTTAAGTTCCAGTTTGGTAAGAATACTTTGTCAAAAATCCATAGATAGATTCCTCGGAACAATAATTCTTCTGTCAATCCAGGCATTGTAGCTTGAAAAGCAAACGTTTCCAAATCAAACTCACCACCTTTTGGGAATAAAATCAATTTGAAAACAAAGTCGAAAATTAAGAATCCAAGAAAAACCAAAATCCCGTATTTAACTTGTTTTTTTGAATTAGTAGAAGTCGTGAATCCGATTTCTTTTCTGACATTTTTATTAACGAAATAGATTATGGATAGGGACAAAGCCAGACTCAGAAATTTGCCTAGCCAAGCGAATTTTAAACCAAGAAAATCCGGAATTAACTGTTTGCTGAAAATCTGTAAATAATTATCAGCCAAAAAAATCACCAGGAATAATAAAAGGAATTTTAAGTTTCCTTTTTTAGATTTGAAAAAAGCAAGAATAAAGATTGGCAACATTACCAAAAGCCAGATGATTGGGGTTAGTAGAGACATTTTTGTTTGTTTTAAATTTCTGATTCAAAAGTAGAATTGAAAGAATCGGAATCAAATCAAAATCGATGAAAGAGGAATTTTATCGGTCAGAATTCTAATTTTTTCCGATGAATGAATTTGCATAATCGAAAAAATATTATTTTTATAAAAAATAAACCATTGATATGTCGGTAAACAGAAGAGATTGGCTGAAAACTGCTTTCTTGGGAAGCGCGGCACTTACGCTTTCTCCACTTGAATTTTTAGCGAAAAGTACGCCCAATTTTTCGGAACTGAAGAATGATGAAAAGACCATTCGGCTTTGCTTTAACGAAAATCCGTTTGGCGTTTCGCCGAAAGCTTTGGAAGCGATGCAGAAAAGTCTGAATCTTTCCTCGATGTATGATTTCAGGTTTGCAGATGTTTTGTGTGAGAAATTGGCAGAGAAAAATAACCTAAAGAAAGATAATATTTTGGTTTCTGCAGGTTCATCTTTTCTTTTGGAATTGATTACTAAATATGTTTCAATTGATAAAGGTCACATCATTATTCCAAATCCTAGTTTTACAATTTTTGAACCGATAGCAGAATTTCTCGGAATGTCAAAATCTGTGATTCCGCTGAATGACAAAAAGAAAATCGATTTGGATAAGATGAAAAATTATATCCGAAAAGATACGAAACTCATTTACATTTGCAATCCGAATAATCCAACCGGAGATTTGCTTTCCAGACAGGAAATAGAGACTTTTATCCAATCTGTTCCGGAGAATATTATGATTTTAGTTGATGAAGCTTACATCGAATTTACGAATCAGAAATCTTTGGGCGATTTGGTGAATCAACATCAAAACTTAATTATAACGAGAACATTTTCAAAGTTGTACGGATTTGCTGGAGCAAGATTGGGTTACGCGATTGGACATCCGAAAATGATTGAAAACCTGAAGAAACTTCAAAGTTGGAGTGGTGCAGAAATCAGTGTTGTGACAATGGCGGGCGCAATTTCGGCGATGGACGACCAAGATTTTATTGCCAAAGTTTTAGATAACAATCAGAAAGTAAAAGACTTCACGAATTCCGAATTCCAGAAACGAGGTATCAAAACCATTCCGTCATTCGCCAATTTTGTTTACTTCTCATTGGAAAATTACAAAAGTGATTATTTCAAAAAATTGAAAGATGCGAAAATTATTGGCGGAAAAACGTATGAGGAAAAAGAGAAGTGGACGCGGATTAGTTTGGGAACGATGGAGGAGATGGAGAGGTATTTTAAAGCGATTTTCTAAACATCTTTTTTGTCATTCTGAAAGAATCTAAGCGCTGAAGATTCCTGACGAAATGAAAAAAGATGTTTAGAAAATCAAGCCAAAATATTACTAAACTCCTTCCGATACTGCGACGGACTTTTCTGCGTATGTTCTTTAAAGGTTTTGTTGAAGTAACTGAAATTATTAAATCCACTATCAAAACAAACTTCCGTGATGCTCATCGGTTGTTCTGCCAAGAGCTTTAGAGAATGCGTAATTCTATATTCATTCACAAACTGAGTGAAGGTTTTATTCGTGATTTTTTTGAAATACCGGCAAAAAGAAGGAACCGTCATATTGGATAATTCCGCCACAGCTTCCAAAGCGATTGGCTCCTTAAAATGGTCTTTCACATAATTGAAAATAACACTGATTCGGTCGTTATCTTCTTTTTGTGTTTGCAGGTAATATTTTGAAGCATTCAGGATTTTGTAATCCTGAGTTTGAGAAAGTTCGGCCAGAATTTCTACCAGAATCATCAATTTGTTCAACGAGGAAGCTTCTGTTAATGCATCAATTTTGGATTTCAAAGCTTTTTTGACTTCTTCGCCATAAACAATTCCACTTTTTGCTTTTTCCAATAATGCTGAAATCCTCTTCATTTCCGGCGCTTTCCAAAACTGAGAACCCAGAAAATCCATCGAGAATTGTATCACGACTTCATACTCGTTTTTGGTGTTTTCATTCGTCATCCCACAATGCGGAAGATTGCTTCCAATAAGAATCAGATCACCATCCGTAAAATAAGAAATGTTACTCCCAATCTGTCTTTTCCCCGAACCTCCGAAGACAAATATCAATTCAATTTCTGGATGGTAGTGCCAGAAATTGGTCTTGATATTTTCATTCCTCGAATATTTCAAACAAGTAAAACTACTGCCGACATCAGGACTTACAGATTCTAAAACAGGATTATAATGTTTCATATGTAGATTTTATTGCTTTTTAAAGGTCATATATTATCGCAATTTTTCTATTGATTTTTAACCATTTTAAGATTGTTGCGATTTCATATTGCAAAGTTATTTAATATGTTTTAAATTACCTTATTTTATTAATTAATATTTAGTTAATGTTAATATAGAACACATAAATGAAAATTGTCTTGTATTATTTGATGTTTATCCATTATACATTTGCATAGTAAAACAATTAAAAAGAAATTATTATGAAAAGTATATTAAAATTTGGTTTTCTTGTAGCAAGTATTTTCATCTCTACAAGCGTGATGGCTAAGGAAAAAGATTTTTCTGTAGCAATTGGAGAAGTGAGTCAGAAAACTTTGCATTTCGAAGTTTCTAATGCAAAAAATGTTTCTCTTTACGTCTATAATAGTGACAGAAGCGAGATTTTCTCAGAAACTTTGAAAAGTGAAAATGTTGAAAAATCTTACAATATGAGCGGAATGGCCTCAGGAACTTATTTTTTAGTTGCTGAATCTGATGCTAAAATTGAAAAATACAAAATCATTGTAGATGGCGAGAAAGTTTCTCTGGAAAAATCTCCTGTCTCTGCGATTTCTAAACCAGAATATATCATCAACAAAAATGTCGTTAAATTAAAAATGACAAACGTTATTGGAGATGTGAAAGTTTCAATTTTCGATACCGCAAATAACACTTATTACAGCAAAAACAATGTGGCAAAAGAAGGATTGATTGATTTGACTTTCGATTTGAATCCTGAAAACCCTGAAACTTACATCATCAATGTTGAAAAAGACGGCGATAGTTTCAGCAGAATGATTTCTCTAAAATAGTTTCTCGAAACTAAGGTTATATATATTATTTTCTTAAAGCTTCACATTGCGTGAAGCTTTTTTTGTTTTAAAGTCAATAAAAAAGCCCAATTCTGATGATTGGGCTTTCGTTTATAAAAGTTCTTTGATGTGTTTGTAATTACTGGAAATCGTGTCCGCAACTTCTTTGAAATTGCCGTCCAGCATCATTCTCGTCATCGCAATTCCCATTCCTTTCATCTGGTCCCAGCCAACTTTTGGTGGCATTGCCAGCGCATTGGGGTCGGTAAAAATATTAACTAAAACGGGTCCTTTTGTAGTTAAAGCATCATTGATTGCTTCTTCAACTTTTTCGGGGTCAGTGACATTGATTCCTTTGATTCCAAATGCATGAGCGAGCAAACCGAAATCAGGATTTACCATATCAGTTTCGTTGTCAGGAATTCCGTTCACTTCCATTTCCAGTTTTACCATTCCAAGCGAACGGTTGTTGAAAACGATGATTTTTATTGGTAATTCATATTGTTTGATGGTCGCAATATCGCCCAATAACATAGAAATTCCGCCATCGCCACAAAGTGCAATTACTTGTCTATCCGGATAAGATAATTGAGCGCCGATGGCCATTGGCATTGCATTAGCCATCGTTCCGTGACTGAAGGAGCCGAGAAGTTTTCTTTCGCCCGTTGCTTCCAAATATCTTGCGCCCCAAACACAACACATTCCTGTATCTACAGTAAAAATGGTGTCTTTATTGGCTTTTTGATTAATAGTTTCTGCTACAAATTCTGGCGAAATGTGATTCTCTTTTCCTTTATCTTCAACATAAGATTGAAGATTATTTTTAACTTTTTGATAAAATTCCAATTGTTTATTAAGGAAATCGCTGTCATTATTGATTTTGATTAAAGGCAAAAGATGAGTCAGGGAATCTTTGATTTTTCCTGCAAAACCTCTTGTTAATTGCGCGCGTCTTCCAAGTCGTTCCGGTTTATCATCGATTTGAATAATAACTTTATCGACAGGCATAAATTTGACATAAGGAAAATCGGTTCCGAGTAACAAAATGACATCAGCTTCGTGCATCGCTTTGAAAGCGGACGGTAATCCCAAAAGTCCGGTCATTCCCACTTCATAAGGATTATTATACTGGATTCCCATTTTTCCACGGAACGAATATCCGATTGGTGCTTTCAGCTTTTCTGCCAGAGCAATCACTTCCGTATGTGCTTCCGACGCTCCGATTCCACAATAGATAGCAACTTTTTTTTGAGAATTCAGATGTTGTGCCATCCAATTGAGTTCCTCGTCCGACGGAATAATTCTTGGGTTGGTTTTGAAAGTTATATCCGAACTGATATTCTTCACAGATTTAGCCTCGAAAAGGTCGCCAGGCATTCCCAATACTGAAACGCCTTTTTGAGAAATTGCGTGCTGAAGTGCGGCTTGTAACATTCTCGGCGCTTGTTCCGGTGTTGTAGCGATTTGATTATAAACCGAACAATCATCAAATAATTTAATCGTATTGGTTTCCTGAAAATAAGAAGTTCCAAACTCCGAACTTTCACAAGTTGACGCAATGGCCAAAACAGGAACATTGCCACGATTGGCTTCATAAAGTCCGTTGATAAGATGTACGTGACCAGGACCGGAACTTCCTGCGCAGACCGCCAAACCTTCCAATTCAGCTTCAGCAGTCGCAGCGAATGCGCCGACTTCCTCGTGTCGCACGTGAATCCAGCGGATAGAACCTTCTCGCTTGATGGCGTCATTTAGAAAGTTAAGACTGTCACCAGTCACGGCGTAGAGACGTTTAACGCCAGCTTGAACTAAGATTTCAACAAATTGATCGGCAATATTTTTTGACATTTTTTGATAGGTTTAATTCCACCAAAATTTACAAAAAATATTCCAAGCAACGTTTTATAACTGATAATTAAATGTTAATTAAAATCAATGAAAATGCTTCGGGAAAGCTTCTCTCGGCGTTTGTTTCATTATATTGAGAAGAAACCACGATTTAAGAAAACCATAACCATAGGAAAACATCTGGATGTACGTGGAAATAATCGCCATTCCTGCAATGCTGATATTTTTCGTAACCATCAAAGCGTGGAAGAAAACAAGAAATGTGTAAAGCCCGTACAGCGCAAGAATCAATCCATTTCCCCAAACAAAATAATGAATAACTCCAACCAGATAACCTAACAGAAAAATACTTGGAAACCAAAATGTAGGCTTCACATACTTTGGATGTCTTTGATTAAGAATTGGCCTTGCACAACCGAATTGATACACTTGCTTAGAGAATTTTCCAAAGTCAGTTCTTCTTTTATGATAAACACCAATATTATCAAAGAACATTGTCGTGTAGCCATTTTCCCAAAGCGTCATCGATAAATCCGGGTCTTCGCCAATTCTCATTTCAGAAAAACCGCCAACCTGCAAAAACTTTGCTTTGTTCACGCCCATATTGAAACTTCTTGGTTGAAACTTCGTTACCGCTTTTTTATTGCCACGAATTCCACCAGTTGTAAAAACCGAAGTCATAGAATAAGAAATTGCTTTCTGCATCAGATTGAAACCTCTGTGCGCTTTATCGGCACCACCAAAAGCATCGCAAGGATTTTCGGTAAGGTTTTTCCTGATATTTTCGATGTAATCTGTTTCTACAATCACGTCCGAATCTACGAAAACCAGCCAATCATTTTTCGCGCGTTTTGCACCATAATTTCGGCTCAATCCAGGACCGGAATTTTCTTTTCGAAAAAACTGAATATCCAATTGTTCTTGAAATAATTCAACAGTGGGGAGAAGTGCGATTTTGGAACCATCATCTACAATGATTACTTCGAAATTTTTATCGGTCTGATGAGAAAGAGAATTCAGAAGTTCGAATAATTCGTCTTTTCTGTTGAAGATGGCGATGATGATGGAGATTGTTGTCAATGTGAATTTTCAAATTATTCCCAAAAATATTGAAAAAGGTTTTAAATTTGAGAAAAACTGATAATGGATTTAAATATTTTCGAAAAAGAACATTTCAAAACGTTGATTCAATTCACTATGAATACAATTAATTTTACGATTACAATGGTGTCCAATTTTAATTATTTTCTTAAAATAAAAGACTAAATTAGTATTGCTGTTGGCACTTTTGTTGTTGACGAAACCTTAAAACTATAAAAACTACTGACTATTGATGAACGAATTCCAAGAATTTTACAACAATTTGGAAGTTGACAACGGACTCTTATTTATGCTGATGCTGATGAGTACGTTTGTCGCCATCTTCCACACCGTGATCCTATTAGGATTATTTCAGATCAACTTCAAACCTAAATGGTTATTTTTCGTTTTAAATCCTCTTTCCATTGGACTTTGCTCTTTGTATGACAAAAAATGGGCGGCTGTATTAGCGGTTCTTTTGTTTCTCTCGGTTTTTATTTTAGGCATCATTGGGATGTTTATTGCGATATTCAAAAATGTTTACGAGGGTTCCAAAGAAGCTGATGCACGCCAACGCAGAATGGGAAAAGAACCCATGCCGGTTTGGAAAAAAATATTAATTACATTGTCCGGATTATTGTTTTTCGGTTTTGTGATGTCATTAGGAGTGCCTTATTTTATCCTGATTATTTTTATTATTCTGCCCTTCCTCACTTCAATTTTTAAACCGGACAATAAAAAGAGGTTTTATAAATATCAACGCACACTTCCTACGTCCAACATCCGTTCTGTGGCCATGGGGCTAGCCGAGATTTCGGGAACTGTGAAAACGATAGAACCTCTGAATTCCAGAATCGGAACCAAACCTTGTATCGGATTTTTGTACACCATAGAAAACGTGAGCACAGATAAAGATGGACACGATTCTTACAGTTTAGAATCTTCAGAAACGATTTGCAAACCTTTTTATATTCAGGATAAATCGGGTCAAATAAAAGTAGTGACGGATGATATTGAGTTCATAGATTTTGAAATCGATGAGCAATATCAATCCTCGATGAAGCGCTACACACAATATCTTCTGAAAGATAATATGGACGTTTTGATGATTGGAAAAGCTTCTTTGGCAGAAAATAACAAACCTGTTTTTCAAAAAGAAGACATCAGAAATGTATTCGGAATTTCGCCGGTTGCCAGTGTGGAAAATTACAATACGATGCGTCCAATTTGGCAATCAGCAGGTTACTTTACTTATTTTTGGGTCATTCTGATTGCTTTGATTTTCCTGACGCCTGTGAAATTGAGTCATAATTCTTTAGTCATCGGAAAAATTGATTTGAATCTGCCATTTCAGAATTCTAAACCAGTTAAATCTTTTGATGATTTCTACGATAATATCTACGATAGTTATAAATCTGAACCTGTAGAAAACCAATATAATCAAGAAGCTGACAGTGCAGAAGTGACCACTGTGCCAGTAGAAAATACGCCATAAAAAATAAAACTATGATACAAATTTTTGCTTACGTCATTATCGGATTGGTAGTCCTCGGACTTTTAAACGTTATCGTTTCCACCTACAACAGATTGGTAATGCTGAAAAATAATGTCGATAAATCTTTTATGAATATCGATGTTCTCCTGAAACAACGTGCCGACGAAATCCCAAACCTGGTAAAAGTAGTCAAGGAATCCATGAGATTTGAAGAATCGATGCTTACCAAACTGACAGAATTGCGAACTCAATTTCTAAATGCTAATTCTCCAGAGGAAAAAGTGGAGCTGTCTAACCAGATGCAGACTCAGTTGAAATCGGTTTTTGCTGTGGCGGAAAATTATCCTGATATCAAAACCAGTCAGAATTTTCTACTGCTTCAAGGTCGTGTTTCTCAGATTGAAGATGCAATCGCAGATCGACGAGAATTTTATAACGAAAGTGTGACGATGTACAATATTGGTATTTCAGAATTCCCGAATCTTTTGCTTTCTAAACCAATGATGTACGGAAAAAAACAACTATTACAAATCTCTGAACAGGAAAAAAAATACGATGGAATTGCCTTTTAACATCATAGAAATCCTCAGACATATCGAAGCTGAACCTGGGATTTTGGTCGCATTTGCTGCCTTTCATCCATTCGTGTTGCTGCTTCTGACAATTCCGCTTTGGATTCTCAAAAAGATTGGGATTTATAAACCTGCCCAAACTCTTGGGTTATTTGGCTTTTGTATGGTCGTGATTATTATGGTTGGTTGGCTGATGGGTTTTGTATCCCAAATTTTATTAATGTTTATGGGCATAGCTGGGCTCAAAATGTTGTTAATCTATCTCTCGATGTATCTATGTATAACCGCTTGCGTAGTGGTTAATGCAAGGGGTTTGATGAAGAAATTTCAACAAGATCAACTGAAGAAAAAAATGGCTTAAATAATAATGAAGAAGTTTGCTGTCATAATATTGATTATTAGTCTGTTGTTTCTTTTGTTTCTCGACAGATGTACAACAATTAATGTGACGACTGCAGATATTTTTCGGCCAAAATCTTATCAATATTTTAAAGAATTACCACAAAAACCTCAATCAGAAAATTTTGAAATCGTTCCAGCTTTGGGAACTTTTCCGATTCTCTATAATTCTTCACAAAATGAATTTTATATAAAGCACGGACAAGGTTTGACAAAGTATGATTCTGCAGGAAATGTCATTATTTCTAATGATCTTGCGAAAGAAAAATACACATCTATGTTTGATTTTGCGAATTTTGTTCCTTATGTTTTTGCAGAAAAAGGCGTTTATGATTATTCCGGAAAACGTTTGGTTTATTCTCAATTTTCTAAGATCATTAATGCTAATAATGAGCTGAACAATCAAGAGTTCAAATCAATTTTTGAAGATAATTATAGGAAGGCCAATTTGGTCATTTATGATACCGACAGAAATATCGAATATGGAAGAGAATGTTTTCCAATGTATTTTCAGAGCGACAATCAGTGGATTCTGATGTTTTCTCAAAAAGGTGATTATAGATTTTCTCATCAAGGCAATAGTGAAATCAAAACTGACACCATTGGACAAATTGATTTTCTTGGATTTCCTGCTAAATTCTCAAACCAAAGATTAATGGTTTTAAAGGATTTTCAAAATGGAATCTATTCTATCAATCAAATAGGAAAAGAGAGAATTGATGATCAGTATCTCAATACGTACTACACGCAGATTTTAAAAGAAAAGAAACTGGATTATCAGACTGATGATGAGATTAAACTGTTGTCCCGCAAAAAAGAACAGTATCATGAAATGGGAAATCCATTCAGTTTACCTAAATGGATTTCGCCTTCGTTCATTAATACAGCTTTTTTCCGATTAACTTATCAGAAGGAAAAACTGTTTTTAAAAGCTCAAGCGGTCAAATACTCTGACAACCGAACAGTTCAAAACGATATGTATCTGTATGAATTGCCAAAAAACCTCAGATCAAAATCAAAACTTTCATTTCTGGATTATGCGTTGGATCTAGGTGGTTATATGGACAGCACAACTGGCGAAAGTGATCCGATTATTAAGAATTCAGGGTTGTATCTGATCAAGCCAAAATCAAATTATTCCTCCAAATAAGCCTCTTCCAGCTCATTAATTTTGAATTTTTTGAAGAAGAAAAGATTCCAGAGAATTAACTCGAATCCGTAAAAAAAATCTTCTACGGGTATTGTGATAATTCTAAATCCAATTAAATCTTTAGGATTGTAATTCACAATTGGATTCTCTAATCCTGAACCTGTTAGTATTCCATTCACAATTAAAAATCCTGGTAAAAGAATCAGATAAACAATGAATGCTTTTCCTATCCATCGGATATTCAGGACAAAATATAAAATTACCAGACTGATTGTTAAAGTCAAAAATGTAACGAATGTATAAATCTTGTCGTAAAAATATATTGCAACAATGCCATAGACGATAATTGATGCAATTACGAATATTTTATCCCGATGAACTTCCCAATCCATTGGAAGGAATTTATTAAGGCAAAAATATGTGAATACGCATGAAAATGGAATACAGATGAAGAATAGAATTTCTTCTATTGGCAATTCCGATATTCTTATTCCTAACAGATAGTCATAATTGAACCACCAAACTCCTGATTTTGTGAACAAAATGTCCCAGATTACAAACACAGTTCCTACTATTACAGAGGATCTGAAAAAGGCATTGAAATATCTGTGAAAATTTATTTTTGGGTGAAAAGAGAAAAGGAAGCAAATGATTACTGTAAAGAAATCAATCAGCAGATATGTAAATTGCATTATATGAATGTTATTTTTTATTGAAATACATTTTGAAATATTTAATTGGAACCCAAAGAAAACCGAAACATTCACCTTCTTCTTTGCCCATATGTTTATGATGTTGCTTGTGAGCCCTTCTAATCGCTAATAGATAAGGATTTTCTGTATTTTTAAGAATTTTAAGACGCTGATGTATAAAAATATCGTGGACAAAAAAATAAGACAATCCGTAAAGTGTAATCCCAATACCGATATAAAAGTAATAATTGAAGTTTTCTGTGCTTCCATAATACATCAAAGCGATGGCTGGAATCGCAAATATGATAAAAAAATAGTCGTTTTTCTCTAGCGGAGGATCATTAGAATGGTCATGATGATCTCTGTGCAATGACCAAAGAAAGCCGTGCATCACATATTTGTGTACACACCAGGTAAAACCTTCCATCAAAAGGAAAGTCGCTAAAATAATTAGAAAATTCATGAAACTTTTCTATTTTGGTTGAACAATATTTCTAGAACTTCTTGTCTGTAATTAAAAATATGTTCCAATTTTTTCTTTACAAAAAGATGGTGTGCTATCTCACCTAGAAAACCCATTGGCAATTCATAATCTACAATATCTTTTACCAAAACTCCCTCATCATTTTCTATAAACTCGTGATAATGATGCCAAACTTTATAAGGACCTTTTACCTGAAAATCTATAAAACTCTTCATATAATCTACTTTGATAATCTCAGTCTGCCAATTCATTTTAATCTTAAATAAAGGTGATACGTGGTAATCTATCAACATACCTTCAAAAATATCATCGCTTTCAAGCTTTGTCAAGACTGTAAAACTCATATCTTTTGGCGTAATGACTGACAGATTATTGGCCGACGAAAAAAATCCCCAAGCTCTCTCTATACTGCAATTCAGTTGCTGTTCACGTTTAAGTTGGTGCATCATTTGTTCAAATTTTTAAAATTTGTGTTATCATTTCTTTGAGAACTGTATCCTCAATGTTTTTTTTGCCACTTTGCAAAAGTTTTTTATCCTCTTCTATATTACTTCTGTAACCCAAAAATCCGGGACTTTGTGTTTGTATAGAATATCTTATCAGTCTTGCTTCCAGATTGTCAGGTTGTTGTCTGATAGATTGATCTATATTCTTAGTTCCTTTTTTGAAATATTTTAATTTTTCAATAGGGTTATTGGCATGTTTTGCCCAAATACTTTGTAATGCTCCGAAATATGCAAGTTTAGTTCCATTGTTTTCTTCATTCTCAAATTTTTGCAACATTTCTTTGCATAATTTTTTATCTGTGACAGATTTTTGATAATTCTTTCTAATTAATTCGATATCCTTATTTTGAGCCATTAATAAAAATGAAAAAAATATAAACAGGAATTTCATATAATAGACATTTTATATTCTACATAACATCCCATCATAAGTGATATTTTGCGACTATTGGAAATTCTGATTCTTTGATTGATGATTTTGCTTGCAGAAGTTTTTTTGATTTTTTTGAATAATGAAACATAATACCTGTAAGCAAGATAAACCCCAAATCTGGAAGAACCTGGTAGTTTTTTTATGCCTTCCAAAGCTTCTGCAAACTCAGCTTCAATCTCTTTTTCTATATTTGATTTTACTTCGTGGTCAAAGTCTGTAATATCAACATTGGGGAAATAAGTTCTTCCAAGTACATAATAGTCATCTTTCATATCTCTTAGGAAATTCACTTTTTGAAAAGCAGAACCTAAAATCATCGCAAAAGGTTTAAGTTTTTCAAATTCTTGTCTGTCTCCATCCACAAAAACCTGAAGACACATCAAACCAACTACTTCAGCAGATCCAAGAATGTATTCTTTATATAGATCCGAATTATAATCAATCTTATGAAGATCCATTTCCATACTTTTTAAAAACTGATTAATCAGCTGAAAATCAATCTGATATTGATGAACTGTTTCCTGGAAAGATTGCAGAATAGGGTTAAGGGATATTTTTTCTTCTAAAGCCAACAGAGTTTCATCCCGAAATCTTGATAATAATTTTTGCTTATCAAAACCGTGAAAACTATCAACAATTTCGTCTGCCAATCTCACGTAGCCATATATAGCGTAAATAGAATTTCTGATTTTTGGAGACAATGCCAAGATGCCCAACGAAAAACTAGTACTGTATTGTTTTGTGGTGGCCTTGCTGACTTTGTAAGAAAGTTCGTCAAATAATTTTTTCATGTTTATTAATTTTTGTTGGCTTCTATTGCGGCTATTTTCCCCGAGATAATTGATGGTGGAACGCCCGGTCCCGGAACTGTCAACTGTCCTGTATAAAATAGATTTTTTACTTTTTTATTCTTTAGAGAAGGTTTCAAAACTGCGGTTTGGGATAAAGTGTTTGCTAATCCGTACGCATTTCCTTCATAAGCGTTATAATCATTAACAAAATCATTAATGCAATAACTTTTTTTATAATCGATTATAGATATCAAATTCTCAGTCTGCGTATGTTTTTCCAATCGTGATATCATTTCCAGAAAATACTTTTCCCTCATTTCTTCAGAATCCTCGATTCCTGTTGCGATTGGCATCAGTAAAAAGACATTCTCACAATTTTCGGGCGCCAGATTCTCATCAGTTTTTGATGGACAACAAACATAGAATAACGGTTTTGATGGCCATTTTTTATCATCATATATTTCTTTGGTATGAAGGTCTAATTCATTTTCAAAGAACAAAGTATGATGTTTCAGGTTCGGGATTTTTTCTTTGAAACCGAGATAAAATATCAGACAAGACGGTGCAAAAGTTTTCTTTTTCCAATATTTTTCATTGTAATTCCTATATTCTTCTGAGATTAGTTTTGATTCCGTATGATGATAATCAGAAGAAGCAATAACTGTGTCAAACTTTAGAGTTTCTCCATTGACAATGATGCCGGAAGTTTGTTTATTTTCAATAATGATTTGCTCAACATTAGAATTAGGATGAAATTTCACCCCTTGTTCGGAAGCAATATCAGCCATTGCCTCAATCACTTTGATAAACCCACCCATCGGATACCAGGTTCCTAATTTGTAGCCACCATAATTCATTAAACTATATAAAGCAGGAATATCTTTTGGCGCTGCGCCGAGGAAAATCACTGGAAATTCCATCAGCGTAATCAGCTTTGGATTGGAAAAATATTTTCTAACAAATTGATGAAAATTTGATAACAAATCGAGCTTTAATGCGCTCTTAGCAATCTTCGGAGAAACAAATTCAAACCAGGAAAAACAAGGTTTGTTGACGAATTCTTTCATCCCAACTTCATATTTATATTGGGCATCTTTCATAAAATCATCCAATCTTTTCCCTGCGCCATTTTCAGTTGTTTCAAAAAGATTTTTCATTTCTTCATAACTTTCAGGAATCGTCATCAGACCATCAGAAAAAACCATCTCAAATTGAGGATTCAGTCCAATTAGTTCGTAATAATCTGAAGATTTTTTATTGAAGTCTTGGAAGAAGTTTTCGATGATATCAGGCATCCAATACCAACTTGGTCCCATATCGAACGTGTAACCGTTGTCGGTTTTGAAACTTCTCGCACGTCCGCCCAAACTGCTGTTTTTCTCAAAAACGTGGACTTCATTTCCCATTTTGGAAGCGTAAGCTGCGGCCGATAAACCTGAAAATCCAGAGCCAATAATTGCTATTTTTTTATTCATATTTATTTTTTGAGAAAACTGTAATCATTTAAAACAGTGTCGATAAGATTATTATATTCAATACTTCGTGAAAAAATAGGCTGATGGAATTTATCCAATTTGTCTAAGATTTTTATGAGTTCAATCTTTTCCGGATAAGTCAAATTTCCAGTCACGATGTTGGTTGCGTTTCTGATTTTTTCCATTTGCAATTCCAAAGTATTGAGACCTTTTTCAGTGATTTTTAAAACCTTGGTTCTTTTATCGGTTTGAGAATTGGTTTGTTCAACCCAACCTTGTTTTATCAATCTGTTAATAATCAAAATACCCGAAGATTTATCTTGAATATTTTTCTTAATCAATTCCATTTTGGTCATCGAACCAGATGATTTTAGATTAATTAAATAAATGAACTCTTCCTGAGTATTGAATTCCGAATCAGCAATTGCAGATTTGGAATAAGTTTTTGCATACCGGTTAAGATGAACCAACTGCGTGCTGATAACACTTTCAGGACTTCTCCCGTATTCTTTACCTTCCCAAACTGGCTCATCGTTAACTGATTGTACTTTGATAATCTCATTATGATAAATCCATTTTTTGAATCCATCAATATCATCAGAATAACTTTCACCTTTGTTCTCAGAATCGAATTTTTCCAATAACTGAATAACCTCTTTGACTAATTTAAAATCCATTTTCTTTTTAATCGTAAAAATTTAATACCAATAATCATTCCTAATAGTATATAAATATACTATTTTTTAATTATTGGCAGCTATTATTTTAAAATTTCTTAAATGATAACTTAATATTCTTAAATGAATCTTAAAATATTTAAAGTCTCAAAAAATTATCAGTTTATGGAATTGTACTTGTTTATTACTAATCAACTTAAAATAAAAGGTTATGAAAACGGAAATAAAAATTAAAAGTTTAGTATTTGGTTTATCATTAATTGCAGCAAACTATGTAACTGCGCAAACCACACAAACTACCAGTGACACAATCAATAATAATACAACAGCACAAGTTGCAGCTGGAACAAATAATCCGGAAATAGAAGGATTAAAACAGAAAATTGCTGCTAATGCGAATGATACAGAAGCTTTGGTTGGTTTAGCAACAGCTTATCAAAATGCAGGTGATTGGACTTCGGCTATTGCGACTTGGAACAAGATTACAGCTTTGCTTCCAGATTGGGCGCCAGCATATTATAGTATTGGATACGCCAACCAATCTGCGAAAAACAATGCTGGTGCAAAAGCAGCTTACGAACAATATATCACAAAAGTCAAACCAGCAGAAGTGGAAGCTTCTAAGCAGAATTTAGCTTACGCTTACTTCTTTATTGCCTTCCAGGATAAGGATACAGATAAAGAAAAAGCAAAACAATATATTGCAAAATCTTTGCAGTATGACGGTTCTAATCAGGATGCGCTCGCTTTGAGCAAAAGCTTGATGAACTAATTTAAAACACTATTTTATATAAGAAAGACGCTTAAATGAAGCGTCTTTCTATGTTTATGAATTCTGGTCGGAATTTTCGTCTGATGAATTATGATTTTCTTTACCATATTTCTTTTTGTATAAGTAATATCCAATTCCGGCAATTAGGAAAACGGGCCAAAAGGGTAGAAGGAACAATAAAATATTGCCAATCACTTTCCAGCCGGATGAAATGGCATCAGCAGATTTTTCTCCAAAATTTTTATTGTCTTCTGATTCTTTGGCTTTCAATTTATTATCGTACAAAGTGATTTCGAGATTGCAAAGTTTGTTTTCATTGTAGTGATTTCCGACTACTTCCAGATTTTTATTTCTAACAGTTCCAAGTTGCGCCAAATCTTCCACGAGATAATCAAATTTATCCAAAGGCACTTTAGAGGTTAAATAGAACGTCTGAAACTCATCATTGCTAACCAGATTTTCAGTTTTTATGATGCCGTCATATTTTTTGATGATTTCTCTTAAAGACTGTTTGGTTTCAGATATATTGTCGACATTCAATTCTATAGAACCGTTTTTTATCATTGCCGACGGTTCTGGAACTACAGTTTCCTTTTTTGCAGGCTTATCTTTGTAAATAACTTTGGTCAGAACTTTTGTAGCTTTCGGTATTTCTTTTTTGATTGAGTTTTTAATAGAATCTATATTAGAACTGATTTTTTTATCATCAATATCTTTTTTGAATTTCTCAACATCGTCAGAAATAGAGTCAATTTTGGCCTTACTATTTTCAAAAGCTTTTTCTATTTCTTCTTTGTTTTTAATCAAATCTTTAGTTTTCAGATTGACTGAATCTAAAACTGCGTTGGCATTGGAATTCAGATTTTCTACACTTTCCGAAGCATTGTCAATCAACGAGTCTGCATTGGCGATGGTGTTATGAGCTTCCTGTAAATCTGATTTTTTGCACATCGTGAATGTGCTTAGAACAATCGCGGTCAATATTAACTTTTTCATTGTGAATAATTTTATTGATGTAAAGCTATCCAACAACCTAAAGAATATTTTGTAAATGAATTATTTTGTTTTTGTAATTTTTTAAATAAATGGAAATCAGTTATTTGTAGTTGTTTTACAAATGATTTACAAGAATTTAAAAAGAAAATCTGACTGTTGAGACTAAATTTTACCAAATTAATTTTAAATTGCTTCTCAAACCAAATACCATGAGAAAACATTTCAAATACTTTCTAATTTTACTAAATGTTATTTCTTGTAAAAAGGAACAAGAAGTTCAGGCAATTAAAAAAGATTCAATTATCGTTGAATCTAAAACATCAATTAAAAATCCTAGAGAACAGGTTCAGCATCTTTTCACAGCGAATGGCGGTTCTGTTTTGTATCTTAAAAATGGAGATATCAAAGGTCAGGCAAAGTTTGATACAGATGGCGATTTTATTACGGAACTGATGAAGACCAAAACCTACGGACATTACGATGAATACGACGATTATTTGATTGGAAAAGAGTATAAGGACACGACTTTCTTCTTTAATAAACTTGGGCGAATAGATGAAGGCTGGAACATTCTCAAAGGTATTTCTATAGAAAATCCGATGCAAATAGTTTCCTGCAAATCCCCGAAAAACCCCAATCCAAAAGAGATTGAAACGATCTCAGAAACTAGACTGATCATTTTCGATCCGGAAACCAAAACCTTTAAAGACGAAAATTCTGAAGAAGCTGAAAATTATTTCACAGCAATGGATGACTGGAATTTCTATTCCCACGAGTTGAGCGAAAGTCTTGGAAAATTGGGCGTTCAGACAAAATATTTGAACAAACGATTTCTAACTTTCAATTCACCAAACAAAAATGTGATTGATACAAAGTCGAAGATCAATGGTGCAAATGTTCAGGCTTTACTTTATAAGAAAGGTAAAATACCGATTGTAGTTCCGCTAATTCTTTTGGAGGAAGATATGGAATTGGTGAAGGATTATTTGAGATGATTTTTTATTTTTTAAACATTGAATTCCAAATATTATCCTGCTTTTTAATTAGTTCGTCAATATCTATTTCTTTATTACTTTCGTCAAATATTCTAAAGTTTTCAAACCAAATTTTTATTTCTAAATCTAAATTAAAACTTTCTTGAAATAATTCGAGAGAATTAAATTTCTCAAATTCATCATCTTTTAAATATTCAAAACTTAATTCAGAAAAATTAAAATTTGAATTTTCCACATTGAAAAATTCCCATCCGTAAATATCTCTATTGATGAAATTTTGTAAGTGTACGCTGATTTGATTTGGATTAAATTTCAGTATTTTATTTTCATTTTAAATGTCTGTCCGGTATGCTGCAATATATTTTTTTATATTTTCCAGTCTAAAGTTGGCATAATTCGGTTTTTCAGTTCCATTTTCTCTTAATAATTCAAGTTTGCAAATTAGATGATTATCTTTTTCATTTAATATTAATTCGCGAATTGATGATTCATTAAGAACTACATTTAGTCCATTTATTAAATTTTCTGAAAAGTTCATATGCAATTTGATCTAACTCTCAAATATACTTAATAATCCTAATCGCAATAATATCAATTTTTATACAAAAAAAGCCTCAAACAAATTAAGGCTTAAATTTTTACTAATCAACAGCTGTTGCAAACTCACTGATAAAATGCAACTTAACATTCGGAAACTTCTCCTGAGTCATCGTAATCGTGAAAGATGAATCAGCTAAGAATACCAACTGGTCGTATTTGTCTCTTGCCAAAAATCGCTGTTTCAATCTCGCAAATTCCTGGAATTCCTCAGACCTTTCATCCGCTTCAACCCAACAGGCTTTGTGAATTCCGATGGGTTCATAAGTACATTTTGCTCCATATTCGTGCTCCAAACGATATTGAATAACCTCGTATTGTAGTGCGCCAACCGTTCCGATAATTTTTCTGTTGTTCATTGTCAATGTAAAAAGCTGAGCCACACCTTCGTCCATCAACTGGTCGATTCCTTTGGCTAACTGTTTCGCTTTCAAAGGGTCATCGTTATTGATGTAACGGAAATGCTCCGGAGAGAAGTTCGGGATTCCTTTGAAATTCAGTTTTTCGCCAGCCGTCAAAGTATCGCCAATTCGGAAACTTCCCGTATCGTGAAGTCCAACGATGTCGCCTGGGAAACTCTCGTCCACAATCTCCTTTTTGTCCGCAAAGAAAGCGTTCGGAGAAGAAAACTTCATTTTTTTACCTTCTCTAACTAAAAGATAATTTTCATTTCTCTTAAAAGTTCCGGAAACAATTTTCACAAACGCTAAACGATCTCTGTGTTTCGGATCCATATTTGCGTGGATTTTGAAGATAAAACCAGTGAAATTCTTCTCATCAGGATTTACAATACGTGTCTCACTTTCTTTAGGTTGAGGCTTCGGTGCGATTTCAATAAACGCATCCAGCAACTCTCGAACTCCAAAATTATTCAAAGCAGAACCGAAGAAAACCGGTTGCAGGTCGCCTTTCATATACTCGTCACGGTCAAATTCCGGATAAACAGATTCCACCAATTCCAATTCTTCTCTCAACGTATTGGCCGCTTTGTCGCCCACCAATTCATCGATTTGAGAATCATTGATGTCATCAATTTTCAGAGATTCTCCAACTTTCTGTTTTTTCTCTTCCAAAAACAATTGGATATTCTTTTCCCAAATATTATAAATCCCTTGGAAATCCGCTCCCATACCAATTGGCAGAGAAAGTGGCGTCACTCTCAAGCCTAATTTTTGTTCCACTTCATCCAGCAAATCAAACGCATCTTTTCCTTCACGATCCAATTTGTTGATAAAAACCAACATCGGAATATTCCGCATTCTACAAACCTGAACCAGCTTTTCCGTCTGTTCCTCAACACCTTTTGCAACGTCAATCACAACAATTACGGAGTCAACCGCCGTCAAAGTTCGGTACGTATCTTCAGCAAAATCCTTGTGACCAGGCGTATCCAGAATGTTGATTTTAAAACCTTTATATTCAAAAGCCAAAACCGAAGTCGCCACAGAAATTCCTCTCTGACGCTCTATTTCCATAAAATCGGAAGTTGCTCCTTTTTTGATTTTGTTGGATTTTACCGCACCCGCTTCTTGGATCGCCCCTCCAAAAAGAAGCAATTTTTCCGTCAAGGTAGTTTTTCCCGCATCGGGGTGGGAGATGATTCCGAAGGTTTTTCGCCTGCTGATTTCTTGTTCTAAAGACATAATAAAATTTGAGACTGCAAAAATCGTGATTTTTATCGGATTCTGAAAATCGAGTTTTATAATATTAATAAGGAACTGTTTGACTTCGCCGAACAAATGTTTTTTATTTTTAGTTAGGAGTTGTTTGACTTCGTCGATTGCTTTTGGGAGCAATTCCCGCTTTCCGCTATATCTTTTTTGTCATTGAAGGTTGTCATTAAAAACAAATTCAGTCTTAGACAAAAAAGGATGCCGCTCCAATCGGGGCTATGGGTTTGGTCTTCCAATCAACTTTGATGAATAAATTAGAATTTAGTCTAAACAAATTGCGGGAATTAAAACTAAACTGTGTTTTGCTTTAAACAAGTTGCAGGAATTAAAACGCAAATGTGTTTTTTCTTTAAACAAATAACGGGAACTAAAACTCAAGTGTGTTTTTCTTTAAACAGATTGTGAGAACTAGAAGTTAAATATATTTTATTCTAAAAGAATTGCGAAAAGTAAAGTATTGTCAGTCTGAGACGCTCGAATATCCTTATAAAAATTTAATCTTCTATATCCTCCATAATATTGACATCAACCACATTTTCCGCATTCTTGATCAGGCGTTTGCATCTGCGACTCAGATTTTTCAACCTAAGTGTTTTTCCTTGGCTTTTGTAACGCTCCGTGAGTTTGTTCAGAATATCAATGGCAGACATATCCACAACACGGCTTTCTTTAAAATCGATAATCACTTCATCCGGATCATTCACTACATCAAATTTCTCAGCAAAAATCGTAGTTGAGCCAAAAAACAATGGTCCAAAAATCTCATAATATTTCACACCATCCTCATCAATATATTTCTTCGCCCGAATTCTTTTTGCACTTTCCCAGGCAAAAACCAAAGCGGAAATAATCACACCAATCAAAACCGCCAAAGCTAGATTGTGAAGGAAAACGGTCACCAAAGTCACTACCACCATCACAAAAATATCAGACTTAGGGAACCGTTTTATCGCTTTGAAACTTGCCCACTCAAATGTTCCAACAGAAACCATAACCATCACACCAACCAAAGCAGCGACTGGCATTTTTCCAATAACAGGCGCACCAAACAAAATGATGAAAAGAATGACCAAAGCTGCAATAATGCCCGATAATCTTGCTCTTGCACCTGCTGAGAGATTGACCAAAGTCTGAGCAATCATCGGACATCCGCCCATTCCCAAAAAGAAACCATTCAGAATATTGGCAGTTCCTTGTGCGACACATTCTCGGTTGCTGTTTCCTCTGGTATTTGTGATTTCATCAACCAAATTTAATGTCAGTAAACCTTCTGTCAAACCAACAGTTGACATGATTAAAGCAAATGGGAAAATGACTTTCAGCACTTCAAATGAAAGCACCACATTGGGGATATGAAAAGGTGGAAAACCACCAGCAATATTAGCAATATCATCAACGGTTTTAGTCTGAATTCCGAAAATTACTACTAAAGCAAAAGTCACTGCAATGGCTACCAAAGATGCTGGGATTTTCTTAGTCAATTTTGGAAATATCAGGATGACAGAAATGGTCAAAGTAACCAAACCAAGCATCGTATAAAGTGGATTTCCAGACAACCAATTTCCTGTTCCCGGGATTTTAAATTGATTAATCTGAGACATAAAAATCACAATTGCTAATCCATTTACAAAACCATACATCACAGATTGCGGAACTAACCGAATGAACTTCCCAAGCTTGAAAATTCCAATTATAATTTGAATGATTCCAGCTAAGACGACGGTAGCAAAAACATATTCGATGCCGTGGGAAATCATCAGTGGAATCAAAACAATCACGGTTGCGCCTGCTCCGCCGGAAATTAATCCTGGTCTTCCGCCTAAAATTGCAGTGACCAATCCCATTATAAAAGCAGCATACAAACCTGTAAGCGGAGAAAATCCTGCAAGAATGGCGAATGACAAAGATTCCGGAATCATGGTCATTGCGACGGTCAGTCCAGCGAATATTTCATTTCTGTAATTTACTTTTTGGGAAAAATCAAAGAGGTTGAGAACTTTCTGCATAAGAATTTAAAATGCAAAAATAGTTGAAATTGTACTATTTTGCCTGATTCATTTTCAGATAATAAGCCAAAAACAGACCCAACATTACAATTCCGATACTGAAGGGGAAAATATATGGCAAACCAAATGCATCAGCAACGCCGCCAATTAATGGGCCTGTAATTCCCAGCGAAATATCAATGAATAAACCATAACCAGCCAACGCCGAACCTTGATTGGAAGAAGGAACGGTTTTCATCGCTATCACGCCCAAAGCCGGAAAAATTAATGAAAATCCTAAACCTGTGATTCCCGCGCCAACCAAAACAAAATAAGGATGATATGACAATGCAATTACCGTCAATCCCAATGCTTCAACAGCCAAACTTGCAATCGCAACATTGATTCCGCCAAATCGATTAATCGCATTATTGAAAACTAATCTGCCTGCAACAAACAAAATTCCAAAAACCGACAAACACATTGCGCCGTTTTGCCAATGGTAATAGTCATAGTAAAGTGTAATAAAAGTTGAAATTGTAGCAAATCCTAATCCTCCCATTGCCAGACAAAGTCCGAAAGGAGCGACTTTTCCGAGAACATTCCAGAAAGATTTTTGTTTTTCTTCGGATTGTTTTCCGGTTCTGTTTTCTTTAGTTCTTGCAAAGAAATATCCTATTAATCCTAAGGCTATAATTAGAATTCCTAACCCATAAAAATTGAAATATTTGACAATCGTTACGCCCATAGAAGCGCCTAACGCCAAAGCACCGTAACAGGCAACGCCATTATAAGAAATGATTTTTGCGGTATGTTTTTCTCCGAAAGTCATAATTGCCCAGTTAATCGGACTTGCGCCAACCATTCCTTCTGCGCCACCGGTAAAAAGCCTTGTGATAATTAAAAATAATAGACTTATGATAGGAGAGAATCTGAAATAATAAGCCATTATCAATACCAAACCTGTAAAAGCAAAACCCATCATACTTATTAAAACGGCTGGTTTTGGTCCTCTGCTGTCAATAATTTTGCCTGAGTAAGCTCTCATCAAAAAAGTCATTACATATTGCAAACTAATCACAATTCCTGCAACCAACATACTAAATCCAAGACCTTTGCTTATGAAAATTGGTAAAACGGATAATGATAATCCGATGATAAAATATCCTATAAACGTGAAAAAAACATAGGAAATGATTGAGTTTGAGAATTTTCTACTTTGTTCAATCGTTGCATCCATAACATTAAATATCAAGGTGCAAAATTACTTCTTATGCAGTTCTTAATGATAACATTTATGGTTAATTAAACAATAAGTTTTTATAGATGGAATCGATGATTTTTCTAATTATTTATGTAAATTTCCATGAATTCTTTGATTTGGTCAAGCTCGCCATAAGTTCTTTTTATAATATTGCCTTCCGAATCAACCAAAATCTGAAGTGGATAACCCGAAGCATTCAACTTTTTTGGAAACTCTTTATTCTTATCAAAATAAGTTTCCCAAGTGATGTTGTTTTTCTTCAGTATTTCAGTTGCTTTGCTCATTCGCTCAGGAGTATATTCATCCGCTACAGAAATAAAATTAATGCCTTTATTTTTATACTGGCTGTAAAGTTCAACCAATCTCGGCATATCTTCTATACAAGGTTTGCAGGATGTTGCCCAATAATCTATTAGAGTTAATTTGTAATTTTTGAAAGTTGTTTTGGATAGATAATTTTTGTTATCAAGGTTTATTTCAGGGAAAATATTATCCGCTTCTAATTTGAGGAGTTTGCTAAATTCAATATAAGTGAACGATTTCTTGACAGTTACGTCGAATAATTTCAGATTATCAGCAAATATTGGATGGTAGCCGTATCTGGAAAAATCATTAATCATTTCCCAAAGTGCTACATAAGACTTTGGATGTTTTCTGATATACTTTTGAAGTTCCAATTCCTTATTTCCAATATTCTTTGAATCATTGCTTTCGAAAGGTTTTAATTTGCTATCAAAAAGGTTAAGTATCGAATTCAATTTATCAAATTCAATATTCGCAGGAGAAGAGGAGAGAATTTCGTAATTTAAATTATCATCTTTGATTGATAATTTTAGGTTTCCGGTTTCGATAAAAAATATTTTGGATTGCATTCCTGCATTTTTCGCTGCATCATAATACGAAATAGTTGCGGGCTGTGGATAATTAAATTTTGTTTTAATATTTACATTTTTTTTGAATGCTAATTTGATGTCGCCTTGCTCAGAAATCTTTTTTGAACCATCAACCGTAAATTGATAATTGTGCAAAAGATGTGTATTTCTGGCAGCTGGAAGGTAAGATAAAAAGATTGTATCAACCTTCAAACTGGGTGCGTCAATCTCTAAACTTGAACTTTTTTGCGCATTAAATATTTGGGTGGATAGTAATATCAATAGTACTAAAACAGATTTTTTCATTGCAACATTTATCGATTTTAAAAATACATTTTTTAAATTAAAATGTGAGAAAATTCTGTAACTTTCGGCTTCTATTTTAAAATCAGCTTGAAATTTCTCATCATCATCCCTGCACACAACGAGGAAAAAAATATTTCTCAATGTTTAGAATCTTTGAAAAGTCAAAGTTTTCAAGATTTTGTTTGCGTGATTGTAAATGATGGCTCAACAGATAAAACGGCAGGAATTGTCGAAAATTTCAAACTTCAAACCTCCCATTTCAAACTCGAAAATCTTCAAACTTCAGAACATCAACCAGGTGCGAAAGTGGTGAGAACTTTTAATAAAGGTTTAGATTCAGTCGATTGGAAAGACTTTGATGTGATTTGTAAGTTCGACGCAGACATTGTTTTTCCCCGGAATTATCTGGAGAAAATTAATCAGGTTTTTGAAGCAAATTCAAAAGCCGGAATCGTCTCCGGTTTGGTTTACATTAGAAATTATAAGCAAAATCCGGAAATCAAAAATCTTAGAAATCCGAATGAAAATTGGGCAGATTTCGGCAATAAAAATCAGGAATGGATTTTCGAAAATCTAAGTTCCAAAAATCACGTTAGAGGTCCGATAAAAGCTTACAGAAAAGAATGTTTCGAAGATATGAATGGTTTGCGTGTTGTTTTGGGATGGGACAATCTGGATATTTTGCTGGCTAAAAAAAGCAATTGGGAGGTTTTTACAATCAAAGAACTTTGGGTCAAACATTTGCGACCAACAGCATATAAATACAAATCTCAAAAGGCGGAAAAACTCGGGCAGTATTTTTATAATATCGGATTGAGTTTGCCTTTAGCAATGATTTCATCAGCGAAATCCAGTTTTAAAAACCGTTCTGTGAAAGAGTTTTTGATTACAATTAATTCTTTTTTGAAACAGAAAGACGAGCGAAATCTTACTAAAGAAGAAATCCAATTTATCCGAAATTTGCGTTGGAAAGAGTTTTTCAAAAACTTTGGTTTATGAAGAGAATCGCCTACATAGAACTCGATACTCACGCCGAATTGGCCAACAATTTCTTTGAATTGACGAAAGATTCAACTGATTTTTCTGTGGATTTCTATTTTTCTGAAAAGATTTATAAATTCCTGAATCTTCACACAAAAAATATATTTCTTACCGATTATTCTGAGCTTTTGGAGATATTGGAAAAGGAGAAATATGATTTGATAATTATCGGAACTGTCCATCGGCAATTCCTATTCTACAAAGCGATTGTAGAGAAATTCAATACAGCTATTTTGGTTCATAATCTTAATTTTACGAAAGCTTCAAAATGGGAATTATTCAAAAGTATTTCCAAACAAGATTTCAAATACAGACTCAAATTATTACTAAAAGAAGGACTTTTCGAAGCTCCAAAAGTTTATCAGAAATCAAACTATCTTTTGGGAATTGATGAATTGATGTCAAAGAAAAATAATTTAGAATTTCTCCCGATTTATTATAATCAATTTAAGTCTGAAAATCTCCAAAATGATTCGATTAAAATTGTAATTCCAGGTGCAGTTTCGCAAAGTAGGAGAGACTATAATTCGTTTTTTGAAAAGCTGTCGAAATTCAAAAATACTGGAATTATTTATGAAATTATCTTCCTTGGAAAAGCTTCGGGAAAAGAATTAACGAAATTAAATCAAATTCTAAATCAACTTCCTCAATTTATTAAAATACAATATTTTGATAAAAAAATTAATCAAATTGAATTTGATAATTTGATGAGAAAAGCGGATGTCTTGTATTGCCCGATTCAGAATGAAACTGAATTTTTCTCGATTAAGGAAATTTATGGAAAAACGAAAATCAGTGGAAACATTGGCGATGCGATAAAATATGGAAAATCAGCAATCTTTCCTGAAACTTACGAGTCGGATTTAGAATTTATCATCAAAGAAAAATCACATTTACAGACCCAGTTTTTGGAAGCTAGAAATCAGAAGTTTGATTTTGAATCGTATTCGTTAGATAAAATGTCAGAAAAATTAGCGATATTAGTGGAGAGATTAATCCATAAAAATACTTAAATGAAAAATCACACACTAATAGCCATTATTTCTTTGTCGATTCTGACGTTGACACATTTAGTTTATATATTTCCGCAGATTGGCTTTTCTCAAAACGCCTATATGATAACGAGTATGTTACAGGTTTTGGGCTACGCAGGATTGACCGCTTTTTTCATTAAATTATATCAAAAACAGAAGTAATATGAATGAAGAATTTAATGAATTGTTTGATATTAAGGATGATGAAAGCGAGAAACCAAGCGTTCAAATTACCAGTCAAAAAATAATCATCCACAGTTTGATAAGAACTGTCATTCTGTTGGTTGCAGCAGTTGCAACTTGTGTGCTTTTATTTATTGCTGCTTACGATTCACAGATTAGTCTGGGAGTTTTAGCGCTCATAATCGTACTTGGTTGGTTTGGTTTGATGATAATGGAAACTGTTAGATTGAATAAAAGTAATAAAACTCAACTATCTCAAGCTAATTCGATTCTAATTGGATTAGCAGTATTGATGATTTTGATGCTGATTTTGGGTGTCAGATAAATTAATTTTTTAGTTTTTCCTTTTGAAAACTTTTTCTCAAAACAATTTTTGATTTTCTCAGATGTTTGATTGAATTAAATCTAATTCTTTCATTATATAAAAACCAACCGCCAATACAACCAATTGCGCTACCAATTAAAATTTCCAACAGTCTCATTTTTAGTAAATAATCAGGATTAAGTGAAGTGGAACTTCCTGTCTCGGCCAGAAGAATTCCCATTGGAGTCAGGAACATTACAGCTAAAGCATAATGTCTTGTGATCAGCATTTCGACGATGATTTGTAAAGCAATTATGCAGACACAAATTAGCAATGAAGAAGTTACGAAAGAGAAAATTACCCAGGCAATTCCAAGCCCGATAATTGTTCCAATAATCCTGTGCAAGCCCCGTTTCCAAATATGATATCGATTGACGCCCTGCAAAACCGCCAAACTGGAAATCGGAATCCAATACGGATAATCAAGATTGAAAAACTTGCCAATAAAAACCGAAATCAACATACAAATCCCGATAATAAAAGATTCTACAAGATTGACATAAGGATTGATATGGAAAGTAGTCAGACTTTTCTTAGTTTGTTTTTTAGAATTTAGAACGCTGTAAATTAAACAAATAAGACAAGCGCTCACAGTTCCGATGGTGAAAATTCCAATTCGTTTTGGAATCAATTCCGGATTGTGCGGGAGTCCGATTGCCATAGAAGCCATCATTATAAAGAAAAAACTTCCTGGAGGTTTTAGATTAAAATATCTGGCGATATAATAAGCAATTGCCGAAAAAATCCCGAAAACCCAAGACGCAATCCAAAGATTAAAACTGAAAGTCAATCCCAAACCGTACGAAATAATCATCCCAAAAGAACAGACAAACATCTTCATCATCGTCTCGATAAAATCGCTGTTGCTGGGAATATAAATGATGACCAAGCCTGCCAAACTTGCTGTGAGAGCGGATTTGACATCACCAAAAAATATCCGAACATCAACGGGATTCCGACTGCCAATCCAGCCAAAAAAGGAATATGCCAGCTTCTTGGCGAAGGTTTTAATTTGAAGAATGAAAGAAATTCTTGTTTGATATAGTCAGATTTCAAGATTACTTTGATTAATTTTTAGATTGTTATTAGATTCAATATTTCATTTGCAAAATTACCCTATAAATGTTGAAATTCAAACTTTCAGGAAATGAGAAATTGCATAAAAAACGCTATTTTTGTTATCTTAAAATTTTGAGAATAGAATGGATTATCTGAAAGGATTGAATGAGCCTCAGTTAGAAGCAGTTACCACCTTGCAAGGACCACTGATGGTTTTGGCAGGCGCAGGTTCTGGCAAAACGCGTGTGCTCACGATGAGAATTGCGCATCTGATTACAAATGGAGTAGACCCTTTCAATATTTTGTCTTTGACTTTTACCAACAAAGCGGCGAAGGAAATGAAGGAACGTATCGCAAAACTCGTAGGAGATAGTAATGCACGTTCACTTTGGATGGGAACTTTTCACTCGGTTTTTGCGCGGATTTTGAGAAGCGAAGGCCATCATCTCGGTTATCCTTCCAATTTCACGATTTATGATATGCAAGATGCTCTGAATGTGATGAAAAAGGTCATCAAGGATATGAGCATCGATTCGGATATTTACAAAGCCAAAAAAGTTTTATCGAGGATTTCTCAGTATAAAAATAATCTGATCACGGTCAATGCCTATTTTAATAATCCAGAATTGATGGAGGCTGACGAGAAAGCGAATATGAAACATATCGGAAATATTTACAGAAAATATGTCGAAGCTTGTTTCAAAAATGGCGCAATGGATTTCGATGATTTATTGCTGAAAACCAATGAATTACTGACTCGTTTTCCCGAAGTTTTAGCAAAATATCAAGACAGATTCCGATATATTTTGGTTGATGAGTACCAGGATACAAACCACTCTCAGTATTTGATTGTCAAAGCTTTAGCTTCAAAATTTGAAAATATTTGTGTGGTTGGAGATGATGCCCAGTCCATTTACTCTTTCCGTGGCGCCAATATTCATAACATTCTGAATTTCAAGAAGGATTATCCTGATGCAATGACGGTTTCTTTGGAACAAAATTACCGTTCAACACAAAATATTGTGGATGCGGCGAATGTTGTGATTTCCAAAAATTTACAGCAGTTCAAGAAAAATGTTTTCAGTGAAAATGAAATCGGAGATAAAATAAAAGTTTACCGAAGTCTTTCTGATGCGGATGAGGCGAATTTCGTTTCTGCCAATATTTATGAGTTACACAACACACAACAGCGTCATTTCTCGGATTTTGCAATTCTTTACAGAACCAATTCCCAGACGAGAGCGTTTGAAGATACATTGAGGAAAAAGAATATTCCGTACAAAGTTTATGGCGGATTGTCTTTCTACCAAAGGAAAGAGGTGAAAGATTTGGTGGCCTATCTTCGGATTTTGGTGAATGAAAATGATTCCGAAGCGTTGTCCAGAATCATCAATTATCCCGCAAGAGGAATTGGAGAAACCACTCAAAATAAATTGGTAGTTTTTGCAGATTCTCAAAATGTTCCGGTGGCTCAGGTTCTTGATAATCTCGGTTTTTACGCACCACAATTGGGTTTGAATAACGGAATTTTAAATAAATTAGGCGATTTTTGGTCGATGATAAAAGCTTTCCAAGTGATGTTGAAAACAGAGAATGTTTACGATGTTGCGATGGAAGTGGCGAAACGAAGCGGACTCATCAAATTCCTGAAAGAAGATGCAACGCCGGAAGGGATTTCCAGAGTTGAGAATATTCAGGAATTGTTGAACTCGATGCAGGGTTTTATCGAGGAGCAGACTCAGATTGAAGGAGGTGACCCAAGTTTGTCCAATTTTATGGAAAATATCGCTTTGTCATCTGATACTCAAAACGATAAAGAAGACGATGCTAATAAAGTTTCATTGATGACCATCCACTTGTCAAAAGGTTTGGAATTTCCTGTGGTTCATTTGGTTGGACTGGAAGAAAATCTTTTTCCAAGTTTTATGAGTTCATCCACAAGAGAAGAATTGGAGGAAGAAAGACGTTTGTTTTATGTCGCTTTGACGAGAGCGGAGAAGCAAGTTTTCTTTACTTATGCAGTTTCCAGATTCCAATGGGGAAAAATTACCGATGCAGAACCATCCAGATTTTTGAGCGAAATCGATTCAAAATATTTGGAAATGATAAATCCGGTCACCGAATTGAAATTTATCAATCGTTCCGGAATCGATTCCAATATCTTTGATGATGCGCCATCAGAGCCTCGATTTTTCAAAAAGAAAGAGGAAAAGAAAACGATTGAACGAAATATAAATACTCCAGTTCCAAAACAATTGAAACCAATTGCAACAGCAAGAATCATCAATCCAAGTGGCTCGTCCTCAGAAGATATCGAAGTGGGAGACAACGTGAGACACGACCGTTTCGGAGTTGGAACTGTTGAATTCCTTGACGGAACCGATCCGCAAAACATCAAAGCAAAAGTGATTTTCAAAAATGAAGGCGAGAAAAATTTGATTTTGAAATTTGCAAAATTGACGAAGATTTAAGAGACAAGAATAAAAAAGATTCAAAACTATATACTTAGATTTCTCGCAGATTTTGCAAATCAAGCAGATGTTTGTAAAAAATAAATCTGCAAAATCTGTCAAATCAGCGAGAGAAATTAACTCAAAAAATAAAGCTAAAAGCAATTTGCCAGAAGCCAAAAGCAAAACTATGATTCGAGCAAAAAACATACATAAATTCTACGGAACTTTGGAAGTTCTGAAAGGCGTAGATATCCACATCAAATCGGGCGAGGTAGTTTCCATCGTTGGAGAATCCGGCGCTGGAAAATCTACATTACTTCAAATTTTGGGAACTTTGGATAATCCTTCTGAGATTGATAAATTCGGGACAGAAATTGCTTTGGATGACAATTCTTTCCTTAAAATGAAAGACAAAGAATTATCCAAATTCCGAAATAAAAACATTGGTTTTGTATTTCAGAATCATCAATTGTTGCCGGAATTTACAGCTTTGGAAAACGTTCTATTGCCAACAAGAATTGGCGGAATTGCTGAAAAAGAAGTGATTGAAAAAGCGCATTCTCTTTTCGAAGATTTAAATATCGCAAGCCGATTGCATCACAAACCGTCGGAATTATCGGGTGGAGAAGCGCAAAGAGTTGCGGTTGCAAGAGCATTAATCAATTCTCCAAAAATAATTTTCGCAGACGAGCCAACAGGAAACCTCGATTCCAAAAATGCAGATGCGCTTCATCAATTATTTTTTGATTTGAGAGACAAATATCAGCAGACCTTTGTGATTGTCACGCATAATTCTGTTTTAGCAGAAAGTACGGACAGAAAGTTGGTAATGAAAGATGGGCAGATTGTTTTGTGATTTATTAATTGAGAAATATTATTTTTTCTAATTATCCGTTTAGATTGATAAACACATTTCCTTGAAAACATTTCTATTATTAATTCTATCGTTTTTATTAATTTCCTGCGAAATAAAATCTCAGGAAAACCAATCTATTCATTATGCTAATTCAGAAGATAAATTGGCTCACAAATTCTCTGAAATAAAGACTTTTCTGAAAGATTCTGATTACAATTATGACAAAGCTTTTTTTATTGATTTCTCAATTCCATCTTCCAAATTCAGATTTTTCGTTATTGATATTAAGACTGGAATAGTGCTTCAAAAAGCTTTGGTGGCTCACGGCGACGGCTCTGAAAGCGGGAAAAATAAGAATAGTTTAAAATTCAGTAATGTGGATGGTTCGCATTGCTCGTCATTGGGAAAATATGTGATTGAGGAAAAATATAAAGGTCAGTTCGGTTTGTCTTATCGATTAACAGGATTAGACGAAACCAATAGCAATGCTAGAAAAAGAGCAATTGTTCTGCACAGATTGAGCTGCGTTCCGGATGTTGAGCAAAAAAATGATATCTGTTTAAGTTTTGGTTGTCCAATGGTTTCTGATGATTTTTTCAAAATTTTGGAGCAACATATTGACAAATCGAATAAAAAAATAATTCTTTACGCCTACAATTAATGAGCATCAAATCCCTTGCGGAAGACGACCGCCCAAGAGAAAAATTCCTGTTGAAAGGAAAAGCGTCAGTTTCGGATTCGGAACTGTTGGCCATCATTATGGGAAGCGGAAATAGGGAAGAGTCAGCAGTGGAATTGGCCAGAAGAATATTGAATTCTGTGGAGAACAATTGGCACAGATTGAGTCAATTATCAATCAAAGATTTGACAAAATTCAAAGGTGTTGGTGAAGCAAAAGCCATTTCTATCGCAACAGCTCTGGAAATTGGAAACAGAAAATCTCAGCAGGAAGTTTTGGTAAGACAACAAATCACAGGTAGCAAAGATTGTTTCGAGATTTTGCAACCGCATTTGTCTGATTTGCCAACGGAAGAATTTTGGGCGATTTTCCTGAATCATCAAAATAAAATTTTATATAAAACCTGTCTTTTCCGTGGCGGGATTGCGAGTTCTGTGGCAGATGTTCGTGTGATTTTCAAAACTGCTTTGGAGCATTTTTCTACAAGAATCATTGTTGCTCATAATCATCCAGCAGGAAGTTTGAAACCAAGTCAGGAAGATATTAATATTACAAATAAGATAAACGAAGCTGGAAAATTGTTGGATATCGAGTTACTCGATCATTTGATTATTGCCCAAAATAAATTTTACAGTTTCAAAGAAGAAGGGATTTTATGATGATAAAACGATTGAGTTACCAGGATATTGATTTTGAAAAGTATAACAATTGTATAGAAAATTCGGTTCAGAAAAAATTCTATGCAGAAAGAATATTTTTGGACATCAGCACCGATAAAAATTGGGAATTATTGGTTTATAATGATTATGAAGCAGTGATGCCTGTTCCATTAATCTTTAAGTTTGGGATAAAAATTGTCATTAATCCTAAACTTTGTCAGCAACTGGGCATATTTTCTAAAACCGATTCTGTAGAAATTAATGATTTGTTTTATAATTATTTTGTTAAACATTTTCTGATTATTTATTACGGATTCAATGATGTAAATTCATTTTCAAACACCTTGAAAAAAAGAAGTAATTTTTTAATTTTTCCGGATAAATATGAAACGGTTAGACAAAAATATTCTCCCAAAAGAAAACGGAAACTCAGACTGGATCAAGAAGTTTTAGATAATTCTGAAATTAAAAAAAACTTTGACCTAGAAAACATTAAAGCTTTTATTAGAAGTACTGGTTTAGGAGCAGATGATAAAAACTTGGAAAAATTCATTAATCTTATGACAGAGTTTTTTCTTAATGATAAGTTAGATTTTTATGGATTTTTCTATCATCAGAAATTGATTAATATGATTGCTGTTTACAAAGCAGATTATTCTATGGCGTTATTAGGAACATACAATGACAGAGAATTTGTGAAACTCAGCGGATCATCTTATTTGATAGACAAAGTAATCTCTGAAAATATAGAAACCAAAATTTTTGATTTTGAAGGAAGTGAGATTCCTGCAGTGGAAGAGTTTTTCCGTGGTTTCCGTCCGGAATTGAAACCTTATCCTTGCTTACAAGTTAATAAAAAGGACTTGATCCTCAGGATTATTAAGAAATTGTTGTTTCTCAATTAAAAATTCTTTATTAGAGCAAAAAGTATTAATTTTGCAATCCAAATTTAAATATGTTTGACTCAGATTATTTCCCTTACGCTGTAGCAGTTATCATCGCATTGCCATTCTTGGTTTTTGCGAAACAGTTCGTGAATAGCTTTATCAGGCTCAAAAAACAGGAAATTAATTTTCTGGCAACCAAAAGCAACAGCGAAATCAAACTTCAGGCTTTGGAAAGAATGACTTTATTCTTGGAACGTTTGAAACCGTCAAATCTCGTTATGAAATTTGACAAAGGACTTCAGCCTCACGAATTTGTTTTCCTTACAGAAAAAAATATCACAGAAGAATTTGAATATAATGCGTCTCAGCAACTTTACATCTCAAAATCATCGTGGCAAGATATCATTACCAGCAAAAATAACGTCATTCAATCCCTTCATAAAACCTACGAAGAACTGAACGAAAACTCAAAATTAGAAGACTTCAAAACCGTTTTTCTGATGAGCTATCTCAATTCGGAAGATTACATTGCTGATACGATCGAAAATCTTAGAAAAGAACTTAACAAAATAATATAAATAAACATGATTCCTAGTTTTAAAGCACATCCTTGGCACGGGATTTCTGCTGGAGAAAATTCTCCGGAAGTGGTAAACGTTTTTGTAGAAATCGTTCCAACGGATACTATAAAATATGAAGTAGATAAAGAAAGCGGCTATCTGAAAGTAGATCGTCCGCAGAAATTTTCGAACATTATTCCTGCAATGTACGGTTTCGTTCCAAGAACTTATTGCGAAGATGAAGTAAAAAATCTGGCTGTTGCAACTGGCGCAACTGATGTTACAGAAGGCGATCACGATCCTTTGGACATCTGCGTTCTAAGTTCGCATAACTTCACTTCCGGTAACATTCTTTTGCAGGCGATTCCAATTGGTGGCTTCCAGATGATTGATAAAGGCGAGGCAGATGACAAAATTATTGCAGTATTGGTAGAAGATCAGGTTTACGGTCACATCAGAGACATTTCTGAGTTGCCAAAAGCAGAAGTTAACCGTTTGTTGCACTATTTCCTGAGCTACAAAAACTTGCCAACAGAGCCTGCAAAAGTGAAAATCGATTTGGTTTACGGTGCAGATCAGGCGAAACAAGTGATTTTAGCTTCACAGAAAGATTATTCAGACAATTTCGTTGAAAAATTGAAATAATCAAAATATCAAATGCCATCTTTTCTAAGGTGGCATTTTTATTTGAATAATAATTTGGGCGCCTTTATCCGCCTTCCGTTCCCGCTTTTTTTGCCATTGCGAATGACATGGCATAATTGATTGAATTTTTCAACAATCGCAATAACAAAAAAGAGCTCCACTCAAGTCGGGGCGCGCTTCGCCAAGATTGAAGATGTTAAATCAATACAAAGTTTTTCATTCGATAAGGAATTTCAATTGAATTTGTTGACAGGAACTAAAGAAGTTTCCCCGTAAGAAACATTCCTGCAACAGTAAAGTAGATAATCAAACCTGTAACATCCACAAGCGTTGCAACAAAAGGAGCAGAAGAAGTTGCAGGATCGAGTTTTAATTTTTTCAGAACAAAAGGAACCATCGATCCGGAGATTGTACCCCAAAGTACGATGAGCATTAAAGAAACTCCGATACTCAATCCAACAAAAATCCAGTGTTCTCCATAATTGAAAAGCCCGATTTTTTGCCAGAATGCAATTCTTGTAAATCCAATAATCCCTAAAATCCCGCCTAAGAAAATACCCGTAAATATCTCTTTTTTAATGACATACCACCAGTCTTTCAGGCCAATCTCCTGAAGTGCCATCGCCCGAATAATCAGAGTTGCAGCCTGTGAACCAGTGTTTCCACCACTGGAAATAATCAACGGAACAAACAAAGCTAAAACCACAGCTTTCTGAATTTCATCTTCGAAATGTCCCATCGCAGAAGCCGTCAGCATCTCAGAAAAGAAAAGAACTACCAGCCAGAAACCGCGTTTCTTCACCATTTCGAAAACCGAGGTTTGTGTGTAAGGCATATCCAAAGCATCCAAACCTCCAAATTTCTGGATGTCTTCGGTATTTTGAGATTCGATTTGATCCAAAATATCATCGATGGTTACAATTCCTACCAACACGCCATTTTCCGTAATAATAGGCAAAGCACTTCGGTCATATTTTTCAAAATACGGAACTGCATCTTCTTTGGAAGTTGTTGTTTTAATGGCAACAAAATGATTATCAGATAATTCAGAAATCAACTGGTCTTCATCAGCCAAAAGAAGTGAACCAATCGTAATATCATCAATCAAAATATTTTTTTCATCTACAACATAAAGAAAGTTAAGTGTTTCCACTTTTTTTCCTACTTTTTTGATTTGTTGCAGACATCTTTTTACGGTCCATTCTTTTCGGATCTGGACGTAATAAGGTGTCATTAGACGCGCAATAGAATCTGCTTCGTAACCCAAAAGTTTCAAGGCAACTCTGCGTTCCTGCGGATTCAGAAGGTTGATAGATGATTTGATTAATTCATCGGGAAAATCCTCGAAAAGCTGTGTTCTGTCATCGGGAGACATTTCGTTCAGAATGTCTGAGACCTCGTGACTGGCAATGCTTCTGATTGTTTCTTCCTGAAAATCAGGGTCTAAGTGAGAAAAAACATCGGCTTTTTCAGACCTTGGTAATTTAAGAAATTGCAACAGTCTTTCTTTCACAGGCAATTTGCTCAGTGATTCAGCGACGTCGGCAGGATTCAATATGATTTCTTGATTCTCGATTTCTTAGATTTTTGCATTGCAAAAGTATTAAAATCTTCAAGAATTCCTTTAGAAATAGATTAATATAATGTGAATAAAATTAGTTTAGAATGGAATAAAATTAATTCCTCAACTCTTTATGAATTTTTCTGATAGCACCTTTAGTACCGATAATCACAGAATTGGATGCGGAACCAAGCAATCTGCCATTTCCTTTATAAGTGTCATAAGAAGTCTCCATTATGAAATGTCCTTTGGAATCGTAAAGTTTCATACTCACAATCACCTGATTAGAAAAAACATATTTCCCGAAACCAACTTTGAAATATTTAACTTTCGGAATCACGGCAACATCGGCATTATTGTTTAGACAAATTTCTTTCACAGTTTTCGTATCCACATCATCAAAAGAAATAGGCGTATCAACCTGAAGATATTTGATATTTCCAAGAGATTTCATTTTATCAGAAGTTGCGCTGTAAAAAGCAGTATAAGTAGGTTCTTTGATTTCTGTAATATCCGGAAAAATCTCAGGATTGAAATACAGAACCGTTTTTACATTCGAGATTTTGATATCATTATTCTTGTAAAGCAAAGTATCTCCATAGTTTGCACAGGAAACAAGGAGGATTGACAGATAGAAAGTTACAAAAATAAGGAGTAGATATTTTTTCATTTGCTGTTGCAAAATTACAATGAAAATTCAACATTTCAATACAAAATTTTAAGATTTATTTAACAGAGTTCAATTTCCGTATTTTTATAGGATTCACTCATTAATCCTAACAAAATTCTTACTTTTGTTTTTATGACTTCTACAGACAAAAGATTATATCTCATCGACGCTTACGCAATGATTTTCCGTGGGTATTTTGCATTCATCAAAAACCCAAGAATCTCTACAAAAGGCGTGAATACATCAGCTATTTTCGGCTTTACAAATTCTTTGATAGAATTAATAAAAAGAGAACAACCAACGCATCTAGCAGTAGTTTTTGATGTCGGAAGAACCAACGTTCGTCATGATGATTATGCAGAATATAAAGCTAACCGTCTGGAAACTCCCGAGCCAATTCTGTTGGCAAAACCCTATATCAATACAATTTTGGAAGCAATGCATATTCCGGTTTTGGGAGTGGAAGGTTATGAGGCTGATGATGTGATCGGAACAATTGCCTGCAAAGCGGAAAAACAAGGTTATAATGTTTTTATGGTAACGCCTGACAAGGATTTTGCACAATTGGTTACAGAAAAAATCAAAATGTACAAGCCAAGTATGAAAGGCGGCGATATAGAAATCCTCGGTGTTGAAGAAGTCAAAGCTAAATATGAGATCAATGATCCAAAACAAATCATCGATTATCTTGGAATGATGGGTGATGCCGTGGATAATATTCCCGGTTTGGAAGGCGTTGGAGAAAAAACTGCTAAAAAGTTTATTCAGGAATTTGGGTCGATGGAAAATCTTTTGGCCAACACACACACTTTAAAGGGAAAGCTTAAAGAAAAAGTTGAAGCCAGTGCAGAGAGAGGTTTGTTATCCAAAAAGTTAGCAACAATTATTTGTGATGCTCCTATTGAATTTATAGAAGAACAGTATGACCTTGAAGTTCCTGATTTTGAAAAAGTAAAAGAAGTTTTTGATGAATTAGAGTTCCGAAGATTGTACGAAAATCTTTATCGTGCTTTTTCGAATAAAGATTATGTTGAGGAATTACAGGATAACGAGGAAAAACCAGCAGAAAAAAAAGAGCCTGCAGCTCATAAAAATGGAACAATGGATCTTTTTGCCAGTTTCGAGCAATTGGAACAGGCGACAACTACAAAAACGAATATAGAAGAAAACGACCATTTATATCAATACATCGATTCTCCGAAAGCTCAGAAAATCCTTCTTAATAATCTATTAAAGCAAAATGCTGTTTGTTTTGACACAGAAACGACTTCGCTGAATGAACTGGAAGCTGAGTTGATTGGAATGAGTTTTTCCTATAAAAAAGGCCTGGCTTATTATGTTCCAATCTCTGAAAATCATGAAGAAGCGCAGGAAACTGTTGAACTTTTCCGTCCGTTCTTCGAAGACCAAAATGTTCTGAAAATCGCTCATAATATGAAATATGATGCTAAAGTTCTTCAGAATTATAATATTGATGTGACAGGAAAATTGTTTGATACAATGATTGCCCATTATCTTCTGAATCCCGACGGAAGACACGGAATGGATTATCTTTCCGAAATGTATCTGGATTACAAACCTGTTTCCATAGAGACTTTGATTGGAAAAAAAGGTAAAAATCAGTTGACGCTTCGTGAAGTTGATATTGAAACTCAAACGGCTTATGCAGCGGAAGATGCGGATGTGACGTTTCAGTTGTATGAATTATTTGCGCCTCAATTAGCCAAAGAGAATCTGGAAGAACTTTTCTATAATGTCGAAATGCCATTGATGAAAGTTTTGGCCAAAATAGAATTGACGGGTGTAAAACTCGACGAAAAATGGTTGGCTCAGGAAAGTATTGATTTGGAAAATGATTTACGAATCTTAGAATCAAAAATTTTCGAATTATCCGGAGAACAGTTCAATATGAATTCTCCGAAGCAATTAGGAGAGATTTTGTTTGATAAAATGCAATTGGATCCGAAAGCTAAAAAAACTAAAACCGGACAATATGCGACTTCGGAAGATGTGCTTCAAAAATTATCTTCCAAGCACGAAATCATCACTTCGATTCTGGAATACAGAACTTTACAGAAACTGAAGTCGACTTATGTTGATGCTTTACCAGGTCAGATTGATAAAAAAGACGAACGTGTTCACACCACTTTTGCGCAAACTGTAGCTGCAACAGGCCGTTTGGCAAGTGTGAATCCAAATCTTCAAAATATCCCGATCAGAACATTGAGAGGACAACAGATCCGCGGCGCTTTTGTTGCAGAAGAAGGTAAAAAAATCATTTCTGCCGATTATTCTCAAATTGAATTAAGGTTAATTGCAGAAATTTCCGGCGAACAAAATATGATTGCGGCTTTCCAAAACGGTGAAGATATTCACGTTTCTACCGCGGCGAAATTGTTTGATATTCCTATTGAAGAAGTCACAAAAACGCAGAGAGGTCAGGCAAAAACAGTGAATTTTGGAATTATTTATGGTCAGGGTGCATTTGCTTTGGCAGAACAAACCGGACTTTCCAGATCGGAAGCTAAAAAAATGATTGATGCTTATTATGAGAATTATCCAAGACTGAAAGAATATATGGCAGAGCAGGTAAAAAAAGCTCAGGATTTTGGTTATGTAGAAACCATTCTGGGTAGAAAACGCCATTTGAAAGATATAAATTCCAGCAATTTTGTAGTTAAAGCTCACGCCGAAAGAAACGCCGTGAATGCACCAATCCAAGGAAGTGCGGCCGATATTATTAAATTAGCAATGATAAAAATTGACCAAGAACTGGAAGCTCAAAATCTTGAAACCAAAATGCTTTTACAGGTTCACGATGAATTACTTTTCGAAGTTCCAATAGATGAAGTAGAAACTGCAAAATCATTAATCAAAAAAGAAATGGAATCTGCATTTTCTACAAGTGTTCCGCTTTTGGTGGAAGTTGGCGTTGGAGATAATTGGTTGGAGGCGCATTAAATTATGAATGATAAAATTGTAATTCTTGGAAATGGATTTGATTTAAGACATTTTTTACCAACAAAATATAGTCATTTAATAACAATTTTGAGAGTTATTGAAGATATGAATTTTGGTAATGAAGTTGAAAATGATTTTGAAGATATCTTTGGAACTTTGTTTAAAGAAAAAGACAAATTGTTTTTTGAAAAAATTAATGAATATTATGAAACTAAAAATATTTATTTTGAAACTAAAAAATTAAAATCAATACAAGAAAGAATTAAAATTAATAGTTGGTTTCAATATCTTAAATCTGTAGAAGATAATAAAATTGAAAGTTGGATAGATTTTGAAACCGAAATAATTAGAGTTTTATCTGTTTTGTCGAACTATTTTGAATTATTTAATAATGAAAAATTAGGAAAAATTCGTGATAAAATTCAACTTAGAGATAAAGTATATTTTGGAATATATAAACATTCTGAGGAAATATTTTTTAAAAATAAATTTCAAAAAAATATTTTAGGATTTTTTAAACTTATTAATATTCAAAATTCAAATTATTCACTACTTAATGATGATTATCTTGTAGTTATTGATGACGAAATTCAATATTTTAAAGAGAAAGAATTTTTTGATTTAATTTATATTTCGCTGGAAGAATTTGTTAGCATATTTAATGATTATCTTGAGAAAATTATAAATACTTTCTACAGAAATTTCAAATCAGAAAAAAAAGAAAACTTTATAAAATCCAATAATCAATTTTTATTTGATAAAGTCTACAAAATATTTTCATTTAATTATACTAACACATATCATAATCTATATAAATCGGATAATTCTAATGATAATCTATTACGAAATTTAACCAGATTTGAAAAATTCAAAGGAATTGATTTTCTACACGGAAAATCAATTGAAAACTTGGATAATGATTTGGAAAATTTAAAAATTGTTTTAGGCGTAAATGATATTGATTCTTTGTTAAAAAACCATAAACTATTTCAGTTTACTAAATATTTTCAAAAATTACACAAAAATACCGATTATTTGTTTTTAGATGATATTATAAAAAATATCAAAAAGGGGCTAACACAATATAAAATTGATTTTATTTTTTGGGGGCATTCTTTAGATATATCTGATAAAGATTATATTAGTGATGTATTTTATATAGTTGATAATAATTCACTTTGTAGAATTAAAATATTATATCATAACATTTCTGGTAAAGCAGATCAATTAAAGAATCTGTTAAATATTATAGATAAAAATATAATTGAAAGTATGATGAAGAATAAAATATTAACTTTTATTGAATCTACTCCAAAAAATTTATTTGAAGAACTTTAAAACATACAATATGAAAGCAGTAGTATTTTACGAGCACGCAACAGACAAAACAATGGACGAATTTATGGCAGTTTTTCCACGTCACGAAGTATTTGAAGAAGAATTTATAAAGTCTGGAAAAGTCTTGGGGACAGGTGCTTTTGCCAATCCTGGAGAGGGTGCGATGGCTATTTTTGTGGACAGACAAGCCGCAGAAGATTTTGTAAATGGTGATCCATTTGTTCAAGAAGGTTTGATAGCAAAAGCTATTATCAGAGAATGGAATGATGAATTGGCATAATTTGTTCTGTTTAAAAGTAATTTAAACAATAAAAATCAATATTATGATTTCACAAATAATTCCAAAATTACCTTTTATAAACAAAGAAAAAACATTGCAGTATTATCAGAATTTAGGTTTTGAATTTCCTGCGGATTATGGTCAATATTTGATTGCGGTTTATAATAATTCGGAGCTTCATTTTTTTGAGTTTGAAAGTTTGATTCCTGAAAAATCAGATTTTATGCTTTATCTAAAGATTTCGAATAACATTGATAAATTTTATCAACAGGTTCAAGATAAGGGAATTACAATTCATCCCAATGGAAGTCTTGAAACAAAACCTTGGGGAATGAGAGAATTTTCTTTGATTGATCCGAATGGGACTTTATTGACTTTTGGGGAAAAAATAAGTTGAAATAACATAAAAATTAATGTTTTCCCAATATTTTTGGTTTGATTTTCATTTTTACCTGATTGATTTAAAAAAAGTTTATTCAGCGATTGTAACATTACTTTTATAAAATCGACTTAATAATAAATTAACTTTATGAAAAATATAAAACTATACGGATTTTTCATTGGAGCGGCACTTTTGACGAGTTGTGCATCCAGTAAAAATTTCGGTTATGAGGGAAAAGGTTTCAAAGATGCCTATAATAGTATTACTGCAGAAGAACTCAAAACCAATCTTTATGTGATTGCCGGTGACGATATGGAAGGTAGAGATACCGGAAGTGCAGGTCAGAAAAAAGCGGGCGTCTATATGATAGAGCAATACAAGAAAAACGGAATTGGATTTCCGGCTGCTTTAGGTTCGTATTATCAAAAAGTGCCTTCTGAAGCAATGAAAAAATATGGGGAAACATTGCCGGATTCTGAAAATATAATGGCCTACATAGAAGGTTCTGAAAAACCCAATGAAGTAATCGTAATATCAGGACATTATGATCACGTTGGAACTAAAAAAGGCGAAGTTTATAACGGCGCAGATGATGACGGAAGTGGAACAGTAGCGGTAATGGAGATTGCGCAAGCGTTTCAGGAAGCTAAGAAAAAAGGGTACGGGCCAAAGCGTTCTATTCTTTTTCTACACGTAACAGGCGAGGAGCACGGACTTTTTGGGTCTGAATATTATTCCGATCATCCGGTTTTTCCTTTGGCCAAGACAGTTGCAGATCTCAATATCGATATGATCGGTCGTGATGATCCGGAAAACAGAGGCAAGCAATATGTTTATGTTATCGGATCTGAAATGCTAAGTACAGAATTGAAAAAAATCAATGAAGAAGCCAACAAAAAATCTGTGAATCTGGAACTGAATTACAAATATGATGATCCAAAAGATCCTCAAAGATTGTATTACAGATCAGATCATTATAACTTTGCAAAGCATAACATTCCTGTTGCATTTTTCTTTGACGGTATCCACGAGGATTATCACAAACCAACTGATACACCGGATAAAATCGATTATCCATTGTTGCAGAAAAGAACTCAACTGGTTTTCACAACAGCTTGGGAATTGGCCAATAGACCAGAAAGAATCGTAGTTGATGGAAAGAATACTAGATAGATTCTAATTATAAAAATTAAAACCAGCTTATTTCTAAGCTGGTTTTTTATTTTGAATTTTGTCAATTTTATTTATCAAAATCAGATTGTTTGATTTCGGAGCCTTCTAAAAATCTATACAAGTAAGGCGCTTTGTTGGCTGATCCGCTGTAATGTTTTTCCAGTCTTTCTAGGATATTCATACTCAGGATTTTTCTTTGAAAATTGTTTCTTCTGAGAGGTTCTCCCAAGATAGATTCGTAGAGATTCTGAAGTTCTTTCATTGTGAATTTATCAGGCAAAAGATTGCTTCCCATCACCTGATAATCAATGTTTTTTCTGAGATAAAGCAGCCCTTTTTCAATCATTTCCTTGTGGTCAAAAGCAAGATTCGGGATTTCGTCTATATTGAACCATTGGCAAACTTCGTTGAAGGAATCGGGGAAAGTGTAAGTCAAAGTATAATCTATCAAAGCATAATAACCGACAGAAATAAAACGCTGATAAATCCAGTGATTGGTATCAACCTCGATATTTTTATTTTCTAAAAGCTTCTGATGCGTATTGTTTTCTGTTCTCTTGATATCGCCGAAAGTGTAGAATTGTTCCATAAAAACATCGGAAAGATGGGTTCTTTCGTATAATGTTCTCGCCGCGGCGTCATTCAAATTCTCATCATTAAAAATAAATCCTCCGGGAACTGCCCAAAGGTCAAGGTCATGGTATTTCAACAAAAGGACTTTCAATGTATCTTTATGAAATCCAAAGATGACACAATCCACAGAAACGTGGTCTACAAAGTCTTTTGTGTCTATTAATTCCCTTAGATTTTGTTTATTTTTATTGTTCTCGGTCATAGGTTATTACAGTTTTATTGATGAAAAATGTAAGCGCAAATATAATTAATAATGGCAATGAAATAAATAAAGGATAAAAAGAACTTACATTTTTATGAAAAATAGCAGCCATATAAAGTGAACCGACCGAACTTCCCAAAGAAGAACAGATCATAACAATTGATACCAGCAGGTGCGTTTTTTCCTTCGGAACTTTATTCAGAATTTCTGCATTATAAAGTGGAAACAATGGTGCTAAAAATAATCCTATTAAAGGCATTAAGAATATAAGCAGGAATTTATAGTCAAAATAAAACTTCGAAATGATGATTTGGCAAAGTCCCAAAATAGCGAAAACGACAAAAAGACAAATCAGTGCAAGTTTGAACCAATGAAATCTTAAAACTAATTTGCTGTTGATTAATCTTCCAAAGAACGAAAATAAAGCCAAAAATGCAGAAGCCTGCAATGCAAAATAAGAATTGATCTTCAAATTGTTCCTAAAAAAACTAGGTAACCAGGAATTGAAACTTTGTTCTACAAACACCATAAAAAATACGATGATAAAGAAATAAATGATTTTTGGATTAAGGAAAAACTTCCATTCTCCTGATTTTTTTTCCGTTGACGATATTATTTCCTCATCTATTTTCAAAGGTCGAAGCATAAGAATATTGATAATACTTAAAATCGCAATGACCCAAAATCCAAATTTCCAATATTCGGAATAAGAGCTTGTCAATAAACTCCCGAAACCAATATTGACAAAGAATATCCCTATCATAAAAGCAGCATCTACACTACTTATTGAGCTTGCCAATTGTTTATCCTGAAAATTATTTTTGATAATACTGAAAACTGAAATTTTTGCTAATGCGAAACTAACGCCTACGATACTCAGCCAAATCTTAAAAAACCAAAAAGTATCGACAAGCGGAAGAGCAATACAACTTATTAGAATAAAAATTAAAGAAAAAATGAGGGCGTTTTTGTTTCCTGTTTTAGCAATTAAATTGACACAAAACAACGATACAATAGCCATCGGAATATCTTTAAATGATTCCAAAACGCCTAAACCTTTGTATGAAATCTTCTCCGAAAGTTGCAGAATAATCACACCCATGCTGTTAAGCAACATAGAGAAGATCAAAAAGCTCAACATTAGAGGAGGTTTTATAGATTTTTTATTAACATTCATTTAATCGACCTTAACTTAAACTTAACAATTGGAAGCATTTTTGGGGATTCCAAATATAACAATTATAATGAAATTACTGATGATAAGTATCGTTAAATTATCGATAAACAGTAGCTTTTCGAAAAAAATAAAAAATAATTTTGTCATATCAAAAAAAAAGATACTTTTATTGTCTCAGTTTGAGATTAACAAAAATTAATTAAAATATGAACTTAAAGTATTCAAAATGTCTTGGGTTAGCCGCTGTACTTTACTTCACAGCCAATTACTCAGCTCAACAACGGGTAATTGACACTGCTTCTAAAGAAAAAACAATAGAAGAAGTTGTAGTTATCGGTTATGGGACTCAAAAGAAAAGCAATGTAACTGGAGCGATTGCTAGCATCAAAGCTGCTGATATTGAAGATATTCCTGCGGGTAAACCTGAGCAGGTTCTTCAAGGTAGAGCAGCTGGTGTTTCAGTTGTTACGAATTCTGGACAGCCTGGATCTAAAGCTACTGTAAGAGTTAGAGGTATTACAAGTTTTGGAGCTGGTGGTAATGATCCAATGTGGGTTGTGGACGGTATTATTGTAGATGGAATTGGTTGGCTTAATCAGTCCGATATAGAAAGTATAGAAGTACTAAAGGATGGCGCATCATCTGCTATCTATGGTGTTTCTGCAGCAAGAGGAGTGATTCTCGTTACCACAAAAAAAGGTAAGAAAGGTAAACTTAATATTTCCTATAACGGAAGTTTTGGAGTATCAGAAGCTTCCAGAAAAATTGATCTTCTTAATGCTACTCAATATGCGACAGTCATTAATGAAGCTTTTGTGAATGACGGTAAAGCTCCTAGGTTTTCTGACCCTTCAAAATATGGCTTAGGAACTAATTGGCAAGACTATATTTTTAATACAGGAAACAGGCAATCTCAGGAAGTAGGAATCAGTGGTGGAAATGATAAGTCAACCTATTATGCTTCATTTGGCTATTTTGACCAAACCGGTATTGTAATGGGAGATATTTCTAATTATAAGAGAATCAATTTTCGTCTAAATTCTACACATAAAGTTCTGGACTTTTTAACTATCGGTCAGACATTTTTATACACACGTCAAGGGAATGTAGGTATCCCAGAAAATGAAACTTTTGGAGGACCATTAAGTTCTGCAATCAATCTAGATCCTATCACACCAGCTGTTGTGAATGATTGGTCTATGGTTAATCCAAACGATTATTCTAGTCCGTTGATTATTAGAGATGCAAACGGCAATCCTTATGGTATCTCGCCTTGGGTAAATCAAGAAATGTCAAATCCGCTGGCATATCGTCAAACTAGACTGGGAAGAAAAAACTGGTCAGATGATTTTGTAGGTAATGTTTTTGCAGATTTTAGATTATTTGATGGTTTGAACTTTAAAACCACTCTTAATGGCAAGAAATCTTTTTGGGGAAATCAAGGTTTCAACCCTTTATTTTACTTAAGCCCGTCATTAAATAATATCTCATTCAATAATATTAGCAGAACAACTAATACCAAATTTGAATGGAGTATGGAAAATACACTAAGCTATCAAAAAAGGCTAGGTAATCATAATCTTAGTGTTATGGTTGGACAAGGAGTTTATCGCTATGACATTGGTTCCGGAGAAACTGTAACTTATACTCATATTCCTGTAGATAGCTGGCAGGACGCAGCATTCTATGATGTGGATCCAAAATATAAATTAGGTACCGCATGGGATTATGTTCAAACAAGAAGAACATCATATTTTGGGAGAATAATCTATGATTATAATGATAAGTATTTATTTACAGGAACTTTCAGACGTGATGGATCTTCAAAATTTCTTAAACACTGGGGGAATTTTCCTTCCTTTTCAGTAGGTTGGAATGTACACAAAGAAGATTTTTGGAAAGATAATGAGATTATTAATACATTTAAAATTAGAGGAGGATATGGAGTTCTTGGTAATGATGCTATTGACAATTTTATGTTCAGAAGTTCGCTTGTAGCGGGTAGTAACTATCCTGATGGTACATATCCTGATACTAATATCATAATTGGATATTCACCAAACACATTAGGAAATCCAAATCTAAAATGGGAGGAAACCGCTCAAACAAATGTTGGAGCAGATATACGATTTTTATCAAACTTTACACTTGGTTTCGATTGGTATCATAAAAAAACAACTGATATCTTGAGACAAGTTGCTATACCTGGTTATGTTGGTGTACCAACTGATCCATTTGCTAATATTGGTGATATGGAAAACAAAGGTTTGGAATTTGAACTTGGTTATAAGAAAAATTGGGATGACTTTGGGATTTCTCTTTCAGGAAATTTTGCAACAAACCAAAATAAGATACTGCGGTTGGAAGATGACGTTGAATGGAAGCCAGCATATGGTGTTCATACAATGGGAACAGTTTCGCGTTTTCAAGTTGGCAAACCAATGGGAACTTTTTATGGATATAATTATAGCGGAGTATTCCAGAATCAGGCTCAGATCAATTCATATGTTAATGCTAATGGCCAGATGTTATTGCCGAATGCAAAGCCTGGAGATTTTATTTGGATAGATAACAATGGCGATGGTAAAATTGACTTAACATCCACGGACGATATGGTTGATTTAGGAAGTTCTTTACCAAAATTCACGTATGGATTTACCTTGAATCTGAATTACAAAGATTTTGATTTTATGATCTTTGCACAAGGTCAAGGTGGTAATAAAGTACTACAAGCCCTAAGAAGATTTGATATGTTAGATGCTAATTATCAGACTGCAATTCTCAACAGATGGACCGGTGAGGGATCTACCAATGATGCTCCTAGACTAACAAGAGATGATCCTAATGGTAACTATAGCAAAATGTCTCCTTATTATTTACAAAAGGGTGATTATATGAGAATTAAGCTGATTCAATTAGGCTATACACTTCCAAAGAGTGTTTCAGAATCCTTTGGGGCAAGCAAAGTAAGATTCTATGTAACTGGAGAAAATGTCTTTACGTTTACAAAATATACTGGATATGATCCTGAAATTGCTGGAGGCAATGAATATGGGATAGACAGAGCATATTATCCGCAAGCCAGAACATTTTTATTTGGAGCAAACATTCAATTTTAATTATTAAAAAAATGAAAAATAGTAGATTTATACATAAAGGCATTGCAATTTTTATGTTTGCAGGTGCCTGTTTAAGCAATATTAACTGTAGTAGTGATTATATCGGAGATATAGAAAATACAGGTGCATTTGATGAAGATAGTTACTTCCGTTCAGAAGAACAATGTATTAGTGCGACAGTAGCAGTATACGACATAATGAAAAAATATTGTGGCGGTTTTGATAATATGGTAACTTTCTTCAACGCAGGTTCCGATGATTTCTACTCTGGTGGAGGTAATGCAGGTGATGGAGCGGGAATACAAGGATTCAATAACTATAATATCAATCCTAACTCTATGCCTGCAAGCTACTGGAAGGATTATTTTCAGGGTGTTGCTAGAGCAAATTTTATACTTTCAAGATTGCCAGAATCTCCTGTGAGTGAAAATTTCAAAAAAAGGATTTCTGCAGAAGCTACAGTACTTAGATCGCTGTACTATTTTGAGTTGGTCAGAATGTTTGGAAACGTCCCGTTGATTCTGAAACCAATTAAATATACAGATGATTACTGGCATATTCCTCAAGTTAAACCAAGAGAGATTTATGATCAGATTGAAGCGGATATTCTTAAAGTTATGTCAGATTTGCCTGCAAAAATAACAGTTGATAGTGAAAGAGGTAGATTAACTCAGGGTAGTGCTAAAGCTATATTAGGGAAAATTTATCTTTATGACAATAAAAAGGCAGAAGCTGTAGCACAGTTTGCAGAGGTAAATGGTATTCCCGGAGGAACTAGCCAATACGGTTACAAACTTGTAAGTGATTTTAAAAGTTTATGGTTAACAGACAATAAATTTTCTTCTGAAGCTGTCTTAGAAGCTGTATATAGTAATAAAGGTTTATCAGATTGGGGATTTTGGGGACAAGGAAAAGATGAGGGTAACTCGGTTTGTATTATGAGTGGACCTAGATCTTATACTATTCAAAATGTCCCTAATAATGATGCTCCACAATTAGTTTCTGGTTGGTCATTCAATACGGTTACAGAAGGTTTATACAACTTTATGCAGGGAGATCCGAGATTTGAAGCTACTATTATTGATGCGAAAAAGTTAGAACAGGAGGGCAAAATTAAGTATTCACCAGCAAATCTGGATACAGGATATTTTCTTAAAAAGTTCGCACCTTATAAATCCGGTTTATCTGATTCTCCTGGTGCTCCGGAACTTAACTTCAGACAAAACTATATGGCAATTCGGCTTGCAGATACCTATCTAATGGAAGCCGAAGCTTTAGGAGGAAGCGGTTCCAGAGCTCAAGCCCTATTAGACGCAGTGAGAGCAAGAGTGGGATTGGCATCAGTACCAGTTTCTATGCAAGCTATAAAAGATGAGAGAAGAAGAGAACTTGCAGGCGAGGGTCATCGTTGGTTTGATTTGGTAAGATGGGGTGATGCGCCAACAACATTAGGATTCAAAGGCTTTGTTGCTGGTAAGAATGAGATTTTGCCTATACCGTACACTGAATTACAGAATACATCCATAATTCAAAATCCTAAATATAATTAATATGAAATTAACTATTAGCAAAGTTTTATTAATCATTGGGTTAATAAATATCTATACAATTTCTTGCACACCTGATAGAGTAGATGATGATGGCAATGGATTGACTCCAAGTAATTCCGATGCTTCATTTACTGTTACAAAAACCTCTGAAAATCATTACAGGCTTTCATCTTCTAATAATAATTATATCTACTCAAAATGGAATTTAGGTGATGGAGGAGGATTTGGAACAGGTCCTAATATTTATGATGTTTTCATCCCAGATGAAGGAACATATAATGTTCAGCATCAGATTATTGGACAAGGAGGAATTGTCGGTGGAACTGCGAGCCAAACAATAAAAGTTGATAAGTCGGACCCTGCTGCAGGAAATATGATCCAAGGAGGTAAATTCTTGGATGCCTCAGATGTTGCTAAATGGTCATTAGCGTTTTCTAATCCATCCAATACCGCATTATGGGTTTGGGATCTGACTAACAAAAAAGCAACTTTCACAGCAAAAGGTTGGGACAGAAATGTAATGTATCAAGCTGTAGAAGTAGTTGCTGGTCGAAAATACAAAGCCGATGCTATTGTAAGCTCAAAAGGTGTTTCGGACTCTTGGTTTGAAATTTATGTAGGTTATACAAAACCAACAGCTAACACAGACTATACAGGAGATGGTAACGATTCAACCTGGTTAAGAGGAATCAATACGTGGGCTGGTAGTGGAACTTCTGCGTTTGAAGGCAAAATTTCAAATGTAGGTTCAAAAAATGCTAATAATCCTGATGGTATTTTTACAGCAACAAAATCTGGTGTTGCATATTTTGCCATCAGATCTGGTGGTAACGATATGAAAGATGGAATTTCTATTACCAATATAGAATTCCGCGGCGTGAACTAATTTTTTCTTATCATATTCTTAGGTGAAAGAGGTCCTCAAAAAACCTCTTTCATTTTTTTAATTTCAAATCAAAATATTGTTTTTCTAAGCTTCTCCTGAAAAAGAGAGCTGTATTGGGAAATTAATATTCCAATACAAGTCTCTTATTAGAAACAAATATTTTTAAATCAATCTAATAAAATGCATAACAATAAAATTTTCCCAAATAAATTATTCTTTTTCGGACTTACCGTTTTCTCACTTTTGTTTTGTCAGAGCAACAGTGTAGATGATTCTTCGAATCCTCCTGCTGATAATGGTGGTGAAAATAACAGCAGTTACACATCAGCCAATGTTTGGCTTACAAAAGCCGATGAGTCTATAAAACTCCAAAAACAAAACGATATTTTCTTCAATAATGCAAGCAATAACTATCAGACTCTTGATGTTGATGCTTCACAAAAGTTTCAGACAATTGATGGTTTTGGATATACATTGACTGGTGGAAGTGTTGAGGTTATCAATCAATTATCTGCAACCAAAAAAGAAGAATTATTGCAGGAATTATTCTCTAATAAAGATAATTCCATTGGCGTAAGTTACATCAGATTAAGCATTGGCGCATCAGATTTGAACAGCAGTGTTTTTTCTTATGATGATATGCCTGCAGGACAAACGGATGTTTCTTTAGCTAATTTTTCATTGGCAAAAGACCAGGTATTAATTGATATGTTGAAAAAAATATTAACTATCAATCCAAATATCAAAATTATGGCAACACCTTGGTCGCCACCAGTTTGGATGAAGGATAATGGAAATAGCATCGGAGGAAGTCTGAAACCAGAATATTACGGCGTGTATGCTCAATATTTTGTAAAATATATCCAGGGAATGAAGGCGCAGGGAATCACGGTTGATGCGATTACGTCTCAGAACGAACCTTTGCATCCCGGCAACAATCCAAGTTTATTGATGACTGCTCCTCAGCAAGCGACTTTTATTAAAAATAATTTAGGACCTGCATTTCAAGCAGCAAACATCACAACGAAAATTGTCCTTTATGACCACAATTGTGACAAACCGGATTATCCTTTGGAAATCTTAGCTGATGCAGATGCTGCAAAATATGTTGATGGTTCTGCTTTCCATTTATATGCTGGAAACATTTCTGTTTTGAATAATGTTCATTTAGCTCATCCTACAAAACATCTTTATTTTACAGAGCAATGGACAGGTTCAACTTCTTCTTTTTCAGATGACTTGATTTGGCATTCAAAAAATGTGATTATTGGTTCTATGAGAAACTGGAGCAAAATTGCCTTGGAATGGAATCTTGCTAATGACCCGCAATTCAATCCGCATACAGACGGCGGTTGCACACAATGTAAAGGTGCAGTGACAATCAACTCCAGCGAAAGTCTGACAAAGAATGTGGCATATTACATCATTGCTCATGCATCGAAATTTGTTCCTCAGAATTCTCAAAGAATAGCTTCTACTCAACCGGGAAATCTAAGTTCTGTAGCTTTTACAAGACCTGATGGAAAAACTACTTTAATTGTTTTGAACGAAGGAAATGCAACAGAGAACTTCAACATCAAAAAAGATGGTAAATCTGCAGCAACTTCTTTACCAGCAAGAGCTGTAGCAACTTTTGTGTTCTAAAATTAATGTTATTATGAATTCAAAAATGCTTAAAATAGTATCTGCATTCGCAATAATTTCTGTATTGAATATTTCCTGTTCGACTCAAAAAAACTCAGATAAGGGAAAACTTGTTTTTCAGGACGAATTCAGTTATAAAGGTTTACCGGACTCATCAAAATGGGAATTTGAGGTGGGTGGCGATGGTTTTGGTAATAATGAACTTCAGTTTTATACTAAGGACAGAACAGAAAATGCAAGGGTAGAAAACGGTAATCTCATCATCGAAGCCAAAAAAGAGAAGTGGGAGAAAAATGAGTATACATCAGCAAAACTGATTACTAAAAATACATTTCCATTTCAGTACGGAACGATTGAAGTGAGAGCAAAATTACCTAAAGGAAAAGGAACCTGGCCAGCAATCTGGATGTTGAGCCAAAACATAAAAGAATGGCCGGATGATGGCGAAATCGATATTATGGAGCACGTTGGTTACAACCAAGGTTTTGTCCACGGTTCTGTTCATACCAAGAAATATAATCACATCATCAATACTCAAAAAACGGATACTATTGTCATCAAAGATGCGTCAGAAAATTTCCACGTTTACAGAGCGGATTGGTCGCCTGATAAAATCGAAATGTTTGTAGATGATAAAAAATACTTCACCTACATCAAAACCGAAAACGATTACGAAGCCTGGCCTTTTGACCAACCTTTTTATTTGATTCTGAATCAGGCAGTAGGAGGGAATTGGGGCGGAAAAGAAGGTGTAGATTCCACAATTTATCCACAAAAATTCTGGATAGATTATGTCAGAATTTATAAAAAATAACTGATGTTAATATTGATATCAATTTTCTTAAAGTAAAAATGAAAAAGACAATTATAATATTTGCTGCATTATCATTCGCAACAAATATGAATGCCCAGAATTACTGGAAAAAAGGAATGAAAGAGGGGAAAGTCATCATAACTTCTCAAAAAACAAATGAGAAATTTGCCAAAAAAGCGAACGCCAAGTTTGTAGATTTTCCTCAGCCAAAAGAAACAGATGTATGTGTTTTTGTTGACCCGGATTTTAAATATCAAAAATTAATAGGAATAGGTGGCGCGATTACAGATGCTTCTGCCGAAGTTTTCGCGAAAATTCCAAAAGAGAAACAAAAAGAATTTATCGAAGCATATTACGGAAAATCCGGAATTGGTTACAATCTGGTGAGAACCAATATGAACTCGTGCGATTTCTCCAGCGACAGTTATACTTATATCAATGATAATGATGAATCGCTAAAATCATTCGATGTAAAGCACGATGAACAGTACAAAATTCCATTGATAAAAGCAGCTCAGAAAGCTATTGACCCGAAAGATTTCAGATTTTATTTTAGTCCGTGGAGTCCACCAGCCTGGATGAAATCTAATAACAATATGCTGAAAGGTGGAAGATTATTGGACAAATATTATCAGGTTTGGGCAAATTATTATGTTAAATTCATTCAGGAATATGAAAAAAGAAATATTCCGGTTTGGGGATTAACTGTTCAGAATGAGCCAATGGCAACTCAAACCTGGGAATCTTGTTTGTACACAGCGGATGAAGAAGCCAAATTCCTAAGAGAAAACCTCGGTCCAACCTTGTGGAAGAATAGTTATAAAGACAAAAAAGTCATTATCTGGGACCACAACAGAGATTTGATGTATCAACGCGCTACAACGACTTTGCAAGACCCCGAAACTTCAAAATATGCTTCCGGAATAGGTTACCATTGGTATGAAACGTGGAATAATAAATCGCAACTGTTTGATAATCTTGCAGAAACACACAGAGCTTTTCCGGATAAATTCCTGATTTTTACAGAAGGTTGCAAAGAACAATTTGATTTCTCAAAGATTTATGATGTCAGTTTAGGCGAATTATATGGTCGAAATATGATCAATGATTTCAACAAAGGAACATCGGCCTGGACAGATTGGAACATTCTTTTGGACGAAAAAGGTGGACCGAATCACGTAGGAAATTTTTGTTTTGCACCAATCATTTATGACACAAACAAAAAGGAATTACATTATACTTACGAATATTATTACATAGGTCACATCTCCAAATATGTGAAACCCAATGCGCAACGTGTCGGAACTTCTACCAACAAAGATTTCCTGTTGTCCACAAGTTTTCTGAACGAGAGTGGGGAACTGGTAGTCGTGGTAATGAACGAAAGTGATGCAGATACAGATTTCAATTTGTGGATTGAAGGAAAATCTTCAAAACTCGCTGCACCAGCGCATTCTATTCAGACTATAGTTTTATAGTATATATTATTTTCTTGTGAACAGCAGCTTTTTAAGGCTGCTGTTTTCATTTTAATTTGGTTTCAATCATTTTACAATCTGCAGGAGTCAGCCTTTGACCTTTTGTAAAGTTGATGACTTTTGGAGATTCGTAAACTGATTTGGAAGAATTAGATTCAGCATATTTTCCGATACCTTCCAGCAAAACGCCGCTGTCTTGCAAGAAATAAATTTCACGTTCGCTGGTGGAGCCTTCAGAAGCAAACTTATAATTAACTTTCAGCGTATCGCCAGAAATTTTTCCTGTAATATCGCCGGAATTCGAATCTTTTTCGAAGTTTTTATATTTCAGTTTGCCTGTGACATTTCCGTTGATAATTTTATAAGATAAAAACATCGAATCTTTCGCTAAGACATTCATATAGCAATAATCAACATTTTCATCGGTACGAATTTGATTGGGTAAATTTTTATCAACGGCTAATGTATCAGGTTTTCTATTTTCAACATTGCTTTGTTTGCCATCGTTTTTTTCGCACGAGTAAATCATCAGTAAAGTTCCTGACAATAATAAAAAAGATTTTTTCATAATCGTTTATTTTAATCAGGTACAAGGCAGAAAATAATATACCAAATTGATTTATAAAGGAATATGACAGATGTAAAAGACAAAAATCCCATAATTATAAAAAGTCCTATAATTTATATTATGTTAAATAGTATATTATAACGAACTGATTTATAGACTATTTTTTAAATCATAATTATAAAAAATCCAAAATAAATTACATATTTTGGATATTAATATTTCTCTGTAGTGAATTATATCAAAGAAATAATTTTATAATGGATTCTCAGCAATTAGATTTTAATTAAAATATTTATTCAAAACTGAAATCAACGAAAGAATCTAATTTTGGAAATTTCTTAATAGAAATAAATTTCTTATCCGTACAATCAATTTCTTGCCAACCTTTTTTATTATTTAAATCACCAACTTCAATAACATATGGCTGATAAGTTAGATTTTTCTCTTCATCTAAAATTTCTCTGTACTGAACTGCAATATCCATTATACATTCGAATTCTGTGTTCAACTTTACATTTCTGTAGATAAGGTCAAAATGTGTCTCTTTATTTTGTGGAATGTCAAAGTAAGTTTCGTAGCTTAAAGTATCGCCTTTAAGGACTGAAATAGCTTTCAAGGCAAAGTATAAAGCTTGCGTGTAGTATTCTCTGGTTTTTTTTCTGTCAAGATCATTTTCATAAAAACCACCTTCGAATAGTATTGCAGGAATTCCGGATTTCATAAAATTATCACCACTGGATGTCGGATAAAATTCGTCTGTATATTTGGCAATTCTATTAGGTAAAATATGTTTCATCTGCATATAGATCGCCGCAATCACAGCCATACTTTTTTTTCTATTTTCAGTGATATCCCGTTCAGGATTTTCTGATGGCGATAAAAATGATAAGGTCGCAGGATGAGTTCCGTCTGTGGTAAAAATTGTTCTTTGATCGTGTAGATTTAATAGGTAACTATAATTTCCATTAAGCACAATCGATTTCAAAACTCTGATTTCATTGCTTGAATTTCGTATAAAATCTCTGTTGATATCTATGTCGTAGGCATTTCGTCTGGTCCAAATATCAGAGCCGTCAGGATTCAGCATAAAAATAAAATCTAACTGAATCAAAGTAAAAAGTTTGTCTTTCAGTTCAGGATTTTTTTCAAATATGAATAACAAATCCAGCATAGCCAATGTAGCGGTAGACTCATTTCCGTGCATTTGTGACCAAGCTGCGACTTTGAGATTTCCAGTTCCTAAAGTCAACATATATATAGGTTTTCCCAAACTTGACTTTCCGATTTCTTTGATGAGATTGCTGTAATTGTTCTGTAAGTAAGAAAATAATTTTTCAGGGCAAATATAGCGATTAGGGAAATTAGGATTTTGAACGTAAGGAAAACTATTAGTCATTTTTCTTGATTTGATTTGTCACAAAAATAACATTAAATCGCAATTTACAAGTGTTACATTTGTAAAATATTCAAACAATCTCAAATGTCACTTTGTCTGTTGATTTTTTTGTGGATTACATTATTATTATTTATAATATTTAAAGTGCCTAATATCAGTAATTTAACAAATTTATATAAAGTTAATTATTAATCTTACTTTAATTGCTTAATTTGTGATGCTTTCTGATTTGTTCATCAAAACACTAAACGTATATTTGACGTCATTTATAATCTATTTACAAATGTAAAATGTATGATTTTATTAATATTTGTGATTAATTTTTCATTTTTAGATCAATAATGAAATGAATACAATTACCATACTCTATTACGTTTGATCGATATTATATTAATTCTTATTTAAGTTAAAATATTAATTATCAATCTGATGAATAAATGGTAAAAGTGATATAAAGATGATTTAATCAACACTGAGAAATTGAAAGCAGATTGAAAAAAGAAATTAAATTAAGATATTTATGTCTTTTAACAAGGTTGTATAAACTATCTCAACTTTATAACTAAGGCTAATTAATATGTGAATAACTCTGACTTATCCACAATTATTGGACAACAATAGCAATATTGAAACGTAAAGCACTGAATATTAATCAATAATATAACATAATACATTGTTACAAAAGTAAACAGGTTCAATTACAAATGTAACACAATTTAATTTTTCTTTTATTACATTTGTAATATGGAATTTAATGATAGGATTACAAAAGTAATTGAGTTTTCAGAGTTGAGTCCGGCTGAATTTGCTGAAGAAATTGGCGTACAACGATCAAGTATTTCACATATTATATCAGGACGGAATAAACCTTCTCTTGATTTTATTACCAAAATAAAAACAACTTTCCCACAATTCGAATGGAATTGGTTAATTACCGGAGAAGGCGAAATGCTTATTACTGAAAAAATTCCCGAACCACTTGAAGAAAAGCCCGAGATTGCTGAAAAGAAAAAACCATCTTTACCAGATTTATTTTCTATTATAGATGATGAAAATTTTGGAAAAGATGAAACTTCTCCAAATCAGCCGAAAAATGATATCGTTCGAGAATCCAATATTTCTTATCAAGAACCAAAAAAAAATATTTTATCCGATTCTCAGCCATTAGAAAAAATGGCTAAAAAACAAGATTCTAAAAATAAAAATGTCAAAAGAATTGTATTCTTTTATGAGGATGGAACTTTTGAAACTTTTGAGAACTAAATATTATGTTAAATATTCTTTCTAAATTTCGTTGAAGTTAATTTAGAGCATAAGCAGCCTTGTTTTCAAATACATTCATTCCTGTAAGTCGATCCTGTTTATAGATGATTTCTACAGAAAAACAAGATACTTCATAAAGTACAAATCTTAACTCATTTATAATGCGTTGTTCTTTGATATGACCTTCTTTTTTAGCCATTTCAATTTGCTGAAAATCAGGAAGATTTTTAAAATCGTAGAAAGATATTGTCATAACTTTAAAATTAAAATGTTATTACAATTCATTATACAATTTGTTTACCAAAATTTTTTTTTGATAAAACAATGAATTAATCGTAAGATGTTTAAAGAAAATAATGATAAGGAGAAATTCAGTATTCAAAAAGAAAAATAGGGATTCTTTAAAAGAAAAATAAAAAATATTATAATAAAAGAGGAATAAATCCTCTTTTATTATAACAAAGCAAGTGTAAACTGACATATATTTAACTACTCTATTTGTATGAATTTAGAGAATTTTAGCATATCTCTAAAATGTTACTGATATCAGTGTAAGTAGTTTATAAATTTCTTTCGGACTAAAATCGGATTTTTATAGACAGACGTCATAATTATTTTTTCTGTCGTATATCCTTTGTATGCCTTCCATTCTATCTCTAGCCTTTCAGACTGCAAACCTAAATTATCAGAAGTTATTCTCAAAAAATAAGTTTTGTTGTAATTCTTTTTTATTTGACTTAATCGAACTAACTGCTAGATATATCAGTTCCAGAAAATAAAATAATGTTATTAATGAACTCTGTCGAAAGATCGAAAATCATTAGTACATCATTTTACAGAGCAATCAAATCATTAATGTGTCCGATTTTCAATGAAAAACTTGAATTTCACGAAACAACTTTTCGAATACCCCAGATCAATTTTGCATTCTCTTCTATCTTATTAATTAACAGTATTTTACAGAATAAAAAAAGGAAAAAATAACTAATAAAAGTGATTTTTCCCTTAGAGTGACTTCGGAGGGATTCGAACCCCCAACCCTCGGAGCCGAAATCCGATATTCTATCCAGTTGAACTACGAAGCCTTTTTTTAATTAGAAAGTAATCTTCACGCCTCCCAAAAACTGAGCTCCCAAAACCTTATAACCTATAAAATTTTGATATTTGGCACCAAGAAGATTATTTCCGAGTGCGAAAATACTGAAATTTTTGTGAAGTTTGTACTCTGCAGAAAGATTTAAATCTGCATAGCCTCCAACTTTCTCATTCACATTCTCTTGCATTGCAAAAGCTGGAAACGTTGTAGCTACAGAATAGGAATTTGTAGTCCTATCCGTCACAAAATATCCTTTGAAACCTAGAGTTAATTTTTTCTCAAGCATCGTATATTTTGCTCCAAGGTTAAATTGAAATAATGGTTTGTAATAAATTTCTTCCAGATTGTCCAATTTATATTTCATAAAGTGCAAACCTGCATCAACAGTCAGATTTTCCATTGGGAAAGCCTGCAAATCACCTTTCACATCCATCAAAGTTCCATTGTCGTAGATTGAATTGAAAGTATTTGCATAGTCGTAACCTTTTCTGTCTGACGAAATGATGTCATTAAACAAATTATTATTCACAAAAAACTGCGCATTGTTCACTTTGCTAAAGCCTGCATTCACGTCATATTTGAAAGTCTGGTCAACATCCCCTTTCAAACCGAAATAGAAATGATATTTGGTTTCAGTTGGGGTCAAAGTCAAATCAGAAATCAAAAATGGATTTTCGTCTAAAAGATTTCCGTAAGTATTCAGTTTCAAACCGCCATTGATTCCTCCATAAAATTTAAATTCATCTGTAGCTGCAACCAAAATTTCGGCTTTCGGAAACCAGTAGAATTTGTTATTCTTAGATTCGTCAGTCGTATTATTTGAATGTTTAGAATTAAGAAAACTGAAATCAGAACCAACCATCAAATAAGATTCGCCTTTGTAGAAAGTAGCTTTCGGCGACAAAGTAAAATTAAATTGACTATTCGTATTCTGATTTAAAATATCAAATTTCGAATTCACGGTTTCCAGATTAATTCCCAAATCACCATTCGCAGTAATTCCATCTGCTACTACGAAATCGTATTTCGAAAGATTAGCCTCTATATTCGCAAAATTCTCCTTAGCTCCAAAATGGTCGTTCAAGAAATAAGATTTCACTTTGACGTTGTTCAAAATCTCGTTGGAATAATGGTCATACGCTGCATTCACAGAAAATTTATTAACTTTTTGCTCCAAATCAATATCTGAACTTGGCGGTGTTAGAGCATAAATTCCGTAATAATTATAATTATTGAAAGCATAGTCTGCATCGATATTGAACTTTCCGGTTTCTGTATAAACATTCGCAAAAGCTCCGATTTTTGCCTGATTTTGTTTTGATGACCAATCATAATCTTTCTTCAAACCGCTTGTAGAAAGGTAATGAACATCGGCACCAACTTCCACATTTTCCTGCAATTTTCCAGAAACATTCGCATCGGCCAAAAATTTCCCATAATTCCCATAGCCCAATCTGAAATAATTGGATTGATAATCATTATTGAATTTTGGAGAAATATCTTCGCCTTGGATTTCGGTTGTTTTGAAGTCCGAAACCGGTGGAACATCCACAATCGTATATTTCAGATTGAGTGAATCTTCCTTTTTTTTATTATCCGGCGGATAGTTTTTTTCCTGAACAACAGACGTTTTCTTTTTTTCGATTTTCTTAACTTCTGGCTCACGCTTTCTGTTCAGAATCAGTTGCTCTTCTTTGATCTGAGAATAACCAAATATCGAAATTCCTAAAAATAAAACGGAAAATATTTTATGATTTTTATTCATTTTATAAACTTTATTTTGTCATTCCGCACGATTCTAAACGATGCTGAGATTCTACGAAATGACAATATTGAGTATATCTTATTTACTTCTTGATTTGCGCTTTCACTTCTTTCGCCTCAGCCACAACTTCCGGAAAATCTCCGTAATTATTGATGATTTCGTCCAATGTGTAACTCGCCTGATAATTATCTTTCAGCGCCAAATAATTTTTTGCCATCAAAACCAAAGCTTTTGCGCCCCAATATTCTTCGGAAGCGTAATTGTTGGCCAATTTGAAAATCGTTTCGTTTGATGATTTGAAAGCTTTTCCTTTGTTTTGATAGAATGCTTTTGCGTACAAAGCTTCCGCTGCAACTTCCGTATTTGATGATTTTTCAAGCGCTCCGTAAGCCGTTTGCGCATCTTTGTCCTTACGTTGATTCATCAAACTTCTCGCTTTGATGACTTTTGCCTGCTCCAAAGTTGAAGCAGAGTTTTTGGAATTTGAAATCACCGAATTGGCGTATTTCTCAGCTTCCGCAAAGTTCTTTTCGTCGGCATAGATTTTCATCAACTCAATGGAAGCAAAATTCTTTACATTCACGTTTGTAGAATTCGCAACTTGTTCCAAATATTTTTTCGCATCTGCTATTTTGTCCTGCGAAATGTAAATCTGAGCCAAACGAACCTGCGCATCTTGCTGATTATCATTTTGGAAATCAGCGACATTTTGCAACGGCAACATCGCCTTGTCAATTTGTTTTAGCTGATAATAACTTTCGCCCAACTCATATTGAGATTTGAACAAATTATCTCCGCTCGGATTTTGGTCAAGGTATTTTTCGTAATAAGAAACCGCTTTTGCATAATCTTTTTTAGCAAAACTTTCCTGCGCCAGATTCAGATTGATTTCGCTGATTTCTGTTCCTGAAACATTCACGTTCAGACTTTTTGCAAATTGTTCGTAACCAGCAACATCGCCATTTTTAACGAAAGCAGGTTTGGAAGCAACTACAATTTTGTCCGCAAACGCTGTATTTTTATATTGATTTGCTAATAGTCTAAACTCCGCAATGGCTTTGTCAACTTGGTTTTGGTCGATGTAATTCTGCGACCTGTAAATCTGAGAATTAGCAACCAAATCTTTATCAGGACTGGATTTAATGACTTTTTCGAAGTATGAATTTGAATTGTTAAAATCATCATTCTGAGCGTAAGCCGTTGCAATCTCGTAACTCGCGTCATCCACATATTCAGAATTCGGATATTTCGAAATCAAGGTTTTCAGTTCAGAAATTTTTGCAACCGTATCGCCTTTGAAACCTAAAGCCAAAGCTTTTTGATATAAAGTATAATCGCTGGCATTTTCGGTTTTATTATAGATTTCTAAAGCTTCGTTCAACTGATTGTTAGCGTAATAAGTATCAGCCAAACGCAATTCTGCATCCGCTTTGAATTCCTGTCTTGGGAATTTCAGATATTCCTTAAAATATTCCTGAGCAGAACCAAAATCTTTAGACTTGAAATAAGCGTAACCTAAATCATAATCCAATTGTTCACGTTCCGGAAAGCCTTCTGCGGTTTCGTTTTCTAATTCTTTGTAAACGGCAATCGCAGATTTGTAATCACTTTTTTGATAGTAGGTTTGTCCTAACCAATATTTGGCTTTTTTATAATAATCTTTGTTCAGATTGTATTTCAAACTTCTCAAAAAATAAGACTCGGCAACATCAAAATTTCCTTTGTTAAATTCCTCAGAACCTAAAAGATAGGAAACTTCCTGCTCTATTTTCTTCGTCTCATTTGTTTTTTGATCAAGTTTTTCTAAAGCTTCCAAAGTTGCTTTGTAATCGCCTGAATAAAGGTAAGACTTAACCAACAACGACCTCATTTCCTGAGTTTTAGAATTCGGATATTTATCCAAATACCTCTGAATTACTTTGGATGAATTCTCGAAAGGATTTCCCAATTCATAACTCAGTTTTGCATATTGTTCTAAAGATAACTGTTGAACTTTTGTATCATAATTCATTTGCGAGGCATTACGATACGCCGACAAAGCTTCCTGTTTTTTGCCTGTTTCCAAATAGGCATTTCCCAATTGGTAATAAGCATTTTGTGCTAATGGAGAATTACTGTTAATCAATTGGTTATAATAACCAACTGCTTCGGTATTTTTCTTTAATTGGGCAGAGACAAATCCCATTTCGTAAAGGTCGGTTTCCGAAGGCGTTTGCTCTTTTTCCAAGAATAATTTCAAATGCGGATAAGCAGACTGATAATCACCTTTCATAAAATAACTCTCTCCTACTATTTTATGAATTTCTGTATCATAAGATGTTATCTTTCCATTATTCAACAAATCATTTCCTTCTGAAATTGCCAAATCATATTTCTTCTGATTGTAATACATCTGCACATAATATGGCTTTACTAAATGTGCATATTCCTCATTATTTTTGATTTGGTCAAAATAGATAAAAGCATTATCATTTTGTTTATCAGCATAATAAAGATGTCCCAACATATAAGAAATCGAAGGTTTGCTGGTTTCATCAGCCGATTTATAAGACTCTTCCAAAGCTTCAATCGCTCCCGCGGAATCGCCGGTCATAAATTTGGCGTAACCCAATTTCATAATATGTTGCGTGTTTTCCTCTTTGCTGAGCTGATATTGATTCACTTTCTGCAAAGTTTCCAAAGCTTTTTCGAAGTCTTTTTTAGACAAATAATAATCCGCCAAAGGTCCGTTCGCCTGCGCAAAATAGGCTGAATTCGGATATTCTTTCATAAAAGCAGTCAAGCCTTCTTCCGCATACTGCTGTTGCAAAATCACGCCAATCACATTGCTGAAAAACAACGATGCTTCCTTTTTGGAGTTGCTAAGACTTTGGTTGTAAAAATATTGTTGAGAATATTCGTATTGTGAGGCGTTATAAACCTTGGTTTGATAAAGATTCTCCGCCAATCCGAATTGATAATCTTCTTTTTGAGTGAAAAATTGAGATTGTTGCGCCTCGGAAATCCCGTAAAGTGATAACATCGAAGCTATTAATATCTTTTTTGAATTCATTGATGATTGAATTAAAACTTTTTTTGTCTTCGAGAGCCTCAGACTGACATTTATTTTGTGAGCCTCAAGACTGACAAAATAATTGCCGAAGCCTCGACTTCAACAAAGTTTGTTCCTTTTTCAACGAAAATAGGGAAAAGATATTATTTGGAAGTGTTTTTAATAGGACATATTTGTATTTATCTGATGTGAAATTATAAAATTCTATTTTAATTAAGAAAAAGTGAACTAAACAGGATTTCCGATTAACAAATTTTAACAAAACAATCAAATTTTTATTACATTTGTTCCTTTCACAAAATTTTAACCTTATATGAGTTCACTTTTCAGAAGAAAACACTACACAGGAAATACAGATTCCGGACAACTAAACAGAGTTCTTGGAACTTGGGATATTGTATTTTTTGGGATTGCCGCCATTATTGGAGCTGGAAGTTTCAGCAGTTTGGGAGAAGCCATTTTCCGAGGCGGTCCAGGAGTGATTGTTTTATACCTGATTTGTGGCTTTGCCTGCGCTTTCACCGCGCTTTGCTATGCAGAATTTGCGAGTAGAATTCCGACTGCGGGAAGTGCTTATACTTATGCGTACGCCAGTTTCGGAGAATTAATAGCTTGGGTTATTGGATGGGCTTTGATTATGGAATATTCATTCGGAAATATCTATGTTGCCTTCTCTTGGTCAGACTATTTCACCAGTTTTATGGGAAGAATCGGCGTTCATATTCCAGATTTTTTCACTTGCAGTTATTCAGAAGCAAAAAAAGCTTTTCTAAATAATTCTCCCAACACAGAACTCATTAATGCTTGGAAATCTGCGCCAATAATCGGAGGTTTGAGAATAATTGTTGACATTCCGGCGTTGGTTATTAATGGATTAATTACCTGGCTTTGCTATCAGGGAATCAAGGAAAGCAAAAATTTCAATAACTTTTTTGTGATTTTGAAACTGTTCGTGATTCTTTTGGTAATAGCAGTTGGCGTTGGTTTTGTGAATACCGGAAATTGGTTTCCTACAAGTTCGGTAACATCCGAACCATCTTTTATGCCGAATGGATTTGCTGGTGTGATGTCAGCCGTTTCGGGGGTTTTCTTTGCTTATATTGGTTTTGATGCCATTTCGGTTTTATCCGAGGAAACTAAAAATCCACAACGTGATTTGCCAAGAGGAATGTTGATTTCACTCGGACTTTGTACCATTATTTATATAGTTTTGACTTTAGTTTTAACTGGATTAGTCGATTACAGAAAATTTGATGGTGTTGGTGACCCGCTCTCATTTGTCTTTGATAAAAATAATCTGAATATTCCTTGGATGGAATTCATTGTTTCATTGATTGCTATTGTAGCGATTACTACTGTGCTTTTGGTGTTCCAAATGGGACAGCCGAGAATCTGGATGGCGATGTCGAGAGACGGACTTTTACCTAAGAAATTTCAGGAAGTGCATCCAACCAAAAAAATTCCTTCATTCGCAACAATCGTAACAGGAATTGTAGTTGGAATCCCGATTTTATTTACTGATAAATCTTTCATTTTAGACTTTACCAGTATCGGAACTATCTTCGCATTTGTATTGGTTTGTGGCGGCGTTTTATTGCTTCCGAATAAAGAAAAAATCAAAGGTAGATTCCATTTACCTTATATTAATGGTAAGATTATTTTCCCATTGATTTTCATTGGAGGATTGGTATTTTTCTATTTTTATCAGCCAGAATTTTTCCACAATTTGACGAATATAGCTGACCCGAATGAAGGCGAATTTCGTTTGGCAATCCTAATCTTCATCATTTTTAATTTGGCTTTGTGTGTTCTTACATTCATCAAAAATCTATCATTGATCCCGTTAATTGGTCTTAGTTCTTGCCTATATCTGTTAACAGGAATGAGCCACGAGAATTGGTTTTGGTTTGGACTGTGGTTTGCTATAGGTCTTGTGATTTATTTCCTTTATGGAATTAAAAACAGCAAACTCAATCATCGAACCAATGAAATCTCAAAATAAAACATTAGAAAAAAAAGAATTTTATAATACAATCCCATAAATAATTAACCACGAATCAACATCTTGCAACTTCAGCAATTCTTTTGATTCGTGGTTATTTTTTTGATTAAAATTCAACATTTAACGTCCAATTAACCTTGATAACAACAATGAAAAATTTCATTAAATCCAATATTTCGCAAGAATCACTTGCCTTGTTGCTCATTCAGGCACCCATCGCAATGTCTATGTTGATGGGAGACGATTTCGTTATCAGAGTAGCAAATCCACAAATGCTGGAACTTTGGGGTAAACACCACGATGCTATCGGCAAAAAATTGATTGAGGCATTGCCAGAACTGGATGGTCAGCCATTTATGAATATTCTCACTATCGTAAAATCGACTGGAAATATCTACAAAGGATATAAAGAAAAATGTTATCTGGTAAGAAATGGCATCAAACAAGAATGTTATTTTGACTTTATATACGCTCCAATTTATAACGATGACGAAAGCGAAATTATCGGAATAAGCGTGGTCGCGACAGAAACAACTGACCAAGTTTTAGTAGAAAAAAAACTGGCAGAAACTGAGTTTAAATTTGAAAATCTGATTGAGGAATCTGATTATGCGATTGGGCTGTATAAAGGTGAAGATTTGATTATTGATGTGGCCAATAAAAAGATTCTTCAAACTTGGGGAAAAACTGAAAGTGTAATCGGAATGAAGCTGGAAGACGCTCTTCCAGAACTGAAAGGCCAGCCTTTCCTTGATATTCTGCAGGATATTTTGAAAACCGGAAAAACATATTCTGCGACAGAAGACGAAGTTTTTTTGGAAAGAAATGGAGAACTACAATCCTCTTATTTTAACTTTTCTTACAAGCCTTTGTTCAATGAAAAAGGAGAAGTTTACGCAATTTTGAATTTTGCTACTGATGTTACAGAGATGGTTCTCACCAAAAGACAGTTAAAACAGAACGAAGAAAAATACAAAAATCTGGCGGACAGTCTTCCAACAATTGTTTGGACAGCTGACAAAGACGGAAATATCGATTATTACAACAAAAAATGGTATGATTTTACTGGATTTGAAGGTGTCGATAACAGAGAAACTGCCACTCAAAAAATCCTACATCCCGACGATGTGGATAGAGCAAGACAGATCTGGCAAACCAGCAAGAAAAACAAAAGTCCTTACGAAATAGAATATCAGTTTAAAGATAGAAGTTCCGAAGATTCTTATCGTTGGTTTCTGGGTCGCGCCGTGCCAATAAAAGATACGAACGATGATGTCATCCAGTGGATCGGAACTTGCACAGACATCAATGAATTCAAACAGTTTCAACAGCAGAAAGATAATTTTTTGGGAATCGCCAGTCACGAACTAAAAACGCCACTGACGAGTCTCAAACTTTATTCTCAATATCTTGAAAAGAATTTGAGAAAAAAAGAAGATGATAAAAATGCGGATGTCGCAAAGAAAATGGATGACCAGATCAATAAACTAACTGGTCTTGTAAATGATTTGCTGGACGTTACCAAAATCCAAAACGGAAAAATTCTCCTGAACAAATCTGAATTTAATTTTGATGAACTGGTCAACGAAATCATCACAGAACAGCAAATGAGCACCAGCCACAGAATTTATCTGGAATCTGAAAGCATCGGAGAAATCTATGGCGACAGACACCGGATTTCGCAGGTTATGAGCAATCTCATAGGAAATGCTATAAAATATTCTCCGGATTCTGATAAAATACAAATTACCACAAAACTGACTGATGAAGCTTGCGTTCTTTTCTCCGTAAAAGACTATGGAATCGGGATTCCTGAGGATAAAAAGGATAAGGTTTTTGAACAATATTACAGAGTTAGCGGAAGTAGGGAACACACATTTCCGGGTCTTGGATTGGGACTTTATATCTCATCTGAAATTATAAAACGAAGCGGTGGCAGGATTTTTGTAAACTCTATTGAAGGAAAAGGTTCGGACTTTTGTTTCGAGATTCCAAAAAAACACAAATCAAATTAATACCCTATTTTAAAATGTCAAAATCAAAAAAAGTTATAGTAGTAGACGATAGTCCTGCAATTCTGGATTCTGTAAAATTAATGCTTGATATGGAAGGTTTCGAAGTTTCAAATTATGAAAGAGGAAGTGATATGTTCAATTCTTTATTGGGAACATCCACAAAACCTGACATAATTTTGATGGATATGTGGCTTTCCGGAGAAGACGGAAGAGATATCTGCAAAATGATAAAAGCGCATCAGGATTTCAAAAACATTCCGGTTGTGATAATGTCTGCAAGCCGAGGTTTAGGAGATTCAGCCATAGAAAGTGGCGCAATTGATTTCATTCCGAAACCTTTTGATTTGGGAGAAATTGTAGAGAAAATAAGATATTATTCAAACGCTGGTAAATAGTTACTTTGGGGCAACTTTTCCGCCTTCTACTCCAAGCTTAACGAAGTGGTTGAACGAAGTCAATCTTTTTTGCAGAAGATTTCAGTTTAAACAGAAATAAAAGCACACGCAAAAAAAGTATTTTCGTTCAAGTCGAGTTAAGGGTGATTCAATATTTTATAATTTATGAAGAAATAAATACTCAATAAAAAAAATCAGTTTAAAAATTTTAAACTGATTTTTCTTTTTCAAATTATTAAAAATTAGAAATCAACTTTTTCCGGATTCAAACCTGAAAAGCCAGTTTCTTTCAAAGTTTTCAGGGCTTTCATATCATCTTCTGATATTATGAATCTTTCAAAATGCAAATTATTTTTGATATTGTCCGGATTTTCAGATTTAGGCAGAACAATTACACCAGATTGTAAACAAAACTGAATACAAAGAATCGCTGGCGAAACATTGTATTTATTAGCAATCTCTTTTAAATCTTCATCTTTCAACAATCTTCCAGAACCAATCGGACTCCACGCCTCTATAGCAATTCCTTTTTCTTTACAAAAATCAACAACTTCCTGCTGAACATAACCAGGATGAAATTCTATCTGATTCACCGCCGGGATCACTTCTGCGGTTTTCAGCAATGCCTCGATTTGTGAAAGCATAAAATTACTTACACCAATTGTTTTCACAACTCCTGATTTGTAAAGTTCTTCCATCGCTTTCCAGGTTTCAGCATTGATTTCTTTCCAATTCTCAAATTGTGTTGCGTTGGCAGGCCAGTGGATCAAAAGCAAATCCAGATAATTGGTTTTCAGTTTTTTAAGCGATTGTTCGACAGAAAATTTTACGCCTTCTGCACTTCTGTTGCTGTTCCAGATTTTGGTCGTTAGATACAAATCGGTTCTAGCGATTCCGGATTCTTCAATGGCCTCTCCTATTTCAGCTTCGTTTCCATAGATATCAGCCGTATCAATATGTGTGTATCCAGCTTCTAAAGCCATTTTCAAAGTTTTCTGAACACTTTCAGTCGTTTGCCACGTTCCAAAACCGATTTCCGGAATCTCCGTTCCGTTATTTAATATTACATTTTTCATTTTAAAAATTTGATTTTTTCGAAAGCCAAAATTACGCCATCTAAACTGGTACAGAAAATAATTTGGCTAATAGAAGAATCAAAAAAATATGATGATATTTTTGCTGATATTTTATAAATTTGACTTATGGAAAAACAGGAATTCGGATTGCTGGGGAAAAATATTTCTTACTCATTCTCCAAAAAATATTTTGAGGAAAAATTCAAAAAATTATTCTTAAAAAATCATTCATATAACTTCTTTGATATTGCTGAAATTGAGAATTTGAACTCAATTGTAGAAAATCCGAATCTTGTCGGGATGAATGTCACAATTCCTTACAAACAAGCTATTATTCCTTTTCTTGATGAATTGAGCGATGAAGCTTTGCAAATTGGAGCTGTAAATTGCGTACGATTCCAAAACGGTAAAAAAACTGGTTATAATACAGATGCTTTTGGCTTTGAGAAAACGCTTTTAATTAATAAAAAAGAATATCACAAAAAAGCTTTGATTTTGGGCGATGGCGGTGCTGCAAAAGCGGTGAGATATATTCTTGACAAGCATAAAATCGAACATCAAACCGTGTCCAGAAAATCTGAAATTAATTTTGAAAATCTCTCAGAAGATCTGGTAAGAGAATCATTATTAATCATCCAAACCACTCCAGTTGGCACATTTCCGAATGTAGAAGATTCTGTGCAATTTCCGTTCGATGGAATCACAGATAAACATTATGTTATTGATTTGATTTACAATCCTTCTGAAACTGCATTTCTAAGAAAATCTGCAGAAAAAGGAGCAACTACGTTGAATGGTTTTTATATGCTGGAGCAACAGGCAGAGAAGGCCTGGGAAATTTGGAAAAGTTGATTAAAAAATAAAAAAGCGATTGCCAGATGACAGTCGCTTTTTTATTTTAAAACTTACAATTATTTTTTTAGTTCTACTAAAATAGCTTCTCCAACAGCTTTGGCAGATTGAGGATTTTGCCCTGTTACTACCCTGTTATCAACTGTTACGTGAGTCTGCCATTTTTCTGATTTTTCGAAAATTGCGCCACGTTCTTTCAGCTTATTTTCCAACATAAAAGGAACAATTTTTTCCAGCTTAACTTCCGTTTCTTCTTCATTGGTAAAAGCATTAATTTTTTTACCGTCGACCAGATATTTTCCATTACTCAGCTTAACATTCACAAGACCTGCCGGACCATGACAGACTGCTGCAACCACACCTCCATGTTCATATATATTTGATGCCAATTGTGCCAACTTTTCGTTATCCGAAAAGTCCCACATCGCACCGTGACCACCTGCATAGAAAATCGCAGAATAATCGTCAGCATTTACTTGTTCAGGTTTCAAAGAATGGTCAATTTTGTTTTTATATTCTTCATTTTCCCAAAACTTCTTATTCACAGCATCTGTCAAATCAAAACCATCCACAGGCGGCGTACCACCTTTCGGACTTACAAAATCGATTTCATATCCTCCATTATGAAGTACTTCCCAAGGATGGGAAACTTCTCCAAGATAATAACCTGTCGGTTCTCCTGTTGCTCCTTTCTTATTGTGGCTGGTAACCACAAATAAAATTTTCTTTTTCATATTTTTTTTAGTTTGACCTTGATAAAATGAGCTAAATGAAACTGCAAAAACAATCATTGTCATTTTGAATAGCATTTGAAAATACTTTTTCATAAAATTTTCTTTTATATTAACAAGACAAAACTCCGAATAATGAATTGGAGAATCATGAGATATACATCACAATTTTCGTGTGAGGATTATCACATCAGTCGGCTGAGCGTCTCTCTGGAAACACCGAGATAGGAGGCAATCAGCGTTTTGGGAATACGTTGCAACAAGTCAGGATATTGACTCAAAAACTGCTCATACCGTTCTTTCGCACTGCTATTCAGCAAAGATAAAATCCGCCGTTGCAAAGCGATGTAGCCATTATTGGATTTCTTCCGGAAAAAATATTCAACTTTATGCAGTTCTGAGCAAATTTTTTCTCTGTCTTCCAACGAAAGGCAAAACACCTCGGTTTCTTCTAAACAGGCAATATTAATTGTCGATTTAGATTGATTGAAATAAGCCTGATAATCAGAAATCCACCAATCTTCTTTTGCAAACTGGATGATATGTTCTCTGCCATTATCATCTGTGCTATAAGCTCGCAACAAGCCTTTTACAACCCAAAAATCATTAACAACCGTTTCATTATCCTGAATTAAAAATTGATGTTTTTTTAATTTTTTGGTAGTGAAATGAGATTTGATAAAATCAAATTCGTTATCAGTAAGTGATATTATTTTTTCAAAATGTTGTCGTAATTACTGATGCATTATACTTTGAACTTTCTGATTAATCTTGTAAATATTCTTTAATAATTTTCCAACTCTCCAATTTTTCTTCAAACTTCACCGTATGAAGCGGACTTGTAGAGGGCAAAACAAGAATTGGAATTTTGAAATCTTTACCAAGGATTTTCAGCACGTTCTTGTAAGACTTTTGTCCATTGCAAAATATGGTTTTAATATTCGGATGATTTCTGATTAATTGTTGAATATCATTATCAATTTCATCTTTAATTTCAGTATCTAAGCTGCCTTTTCGTTCACAACTTTCTATGACGTCCCAGAGGGCAACTTTATTTATTTTCAGCAAATCCAATCTGACTTGGTAGTCCAAAGAAAAATCATCAGCAAAAAGATGAAACATAATTCTCCAAAACTGATTTTGAGGAAAAGCATAATACTGCTGCATCTGCAGAGATTTTGCACCAGGCATCGATCCAAGTATTAATATTTTCGAATACTTGTCTACAATCGGCGGAAAGGAATTGATTCTATCCATTTATTTCAAATTATCCAAAATCTTGAACAAAGCGTTGCTAATAGTTCCTCCTTGATAATTATTGAGAATGATAGAAAATACATAATTCTTCCCATTTTTAGAAGTCTGATATCCCGCAAAAGATTTGCTGTCTTTTATGGTTCCGCTTTTCATTTTAATACCGTTTTGAGTCGGAAAACCTTCGTAGAAAGCATCAAACCAATTTTGTTTTTTGGAATATAACAGAGCCTGAACCTGCGCTTTTGCCGAAACATAATTCTGTGGGGAAAGGCCACTTCCGTCAGCAAAATTAATCATCATCGGATTGATACCTTTTGATTTCCAGAAATCTTTGAGAAAATCGACACCAGTTTCAAAACTCGGATTATTACGTTTTTCTTTTGCCATTGCTTTTATTAAAGTTTCGGCGTAAAGATTAATACTTTTCCGCATCAGCCAATAAACGATTTTATCCAAAGTTGGCGATTTATATTCAAAAATTTGATTCTGATTTGGTGCTTTTGAAATGGACTTTCCATCAAGTTTTTCATTGTAATAAGTTGTCGTTTTTCCTGAAACGGAGATCCCATTTTCTTCAAGTAATTTTTTAATTTCAACAGCTAACTGCATTGGCGGATTGGGAGTTGCTCCAGAAACCATAGTTACTTTTCCGGCAGGCAACGTTCCATTGATCATTGCAGTTCCAGAATGTGGCGCGGTGTAAATCAGACTCTGGTCATAACTTCCGCCGGTTTTCAGTTCATTAATCCAATCTACATCCTTCAAGTCGTAAGAAAAACTCTTGAACTGGTTTTCCTTAATATTAATATCAAACTGATTCTCCCGCCAGTTCACCCCAAAAGTTCCGGCACCATAATAATTCCCCAAATCATTCCAAGGCCAGCCACCCGGCGTACTTTGGAAATCGAAATAAGAATCGTCAATAATCAGATTGCCAGATATTTTCTTGATTCCAGATTTCTTAAAAGTTGCTAATAATTGTTGTTTAAAATTCTCCGGTTTGTAATTTTCATAACGCCAGGTTCCTAAAGTCGGGTCACCATTGGAAGTAATATAAAAATCGCCGTCCAAAGTTCCATTCGATATTTTTCCGGAATATGAAGCTGTAGTTTTGAACTGATAATCCTTCCCAAGCGTTTCCAAAGCTGCAGCAGACGTGAAAATCTTTTGCGTACTGGCAGTGGAAAGTCCTTTATTACCGTTATACTCGTAAACCAAATTTCCATTCTCATCCGAAACATAAAAAGAAAGATTGGCAGACAAAGCGTTGGAAGTGGATAGCATTTCTTTCACAGATTTGTCCAGATTGGCTGATAACGATTGTGAAAAATAGATTTGTGAAAAGAGTAATGGAATTAAAAGGAAATACTTCATTAGGAATTATATCAATATTACTCTTTAACTATTTTCTCAGAAATCACTTTGCCATTTTCCAACTGTATCTTTAATATATAATTACCTTTTGCTAATTCTTTCACTGATATATTTTGTGAAGTAGCTGTTTTCACTAGCTGCCCGGTTACATTATACAACTGCAGAGATGTGATAGTCTCTTTGGTTTGGATATTAAGCTGACCCTTAACCGGATTTTCTATAAGGATCTTATTATCAATAGAAACCTCATTTGTACTCAGGATATCTTTATAGAGTTTTACCACCCAAATATCGTTATCTCCATGAGCTCCTGATACATCTCCATTATTAGAAAGGGAATATCCTGCCACAATATAACCACCATCAGACGTTTGTTGTAATGAAGTTGCAATATCAAGATCACTTCCACCCATAGACTTTTGCCATTGGACGACCCCACTGGTATTTAATTTTACCACCCAATAATCCTGAGACCCGTGGTTTCCTGTTACATTATAATTATTGGAGCTGGAACTTCCTCCAACAATATAGCCACCATCTGATGTTTGTTGTATGGAAGAAACGTCATCAAAATTACTTCCTCCCAGTGTTTTTTGCCATTGGATCTCACCATTACTAGTCAGTTTCACAACCCAATAATCATTATTTCCATAAAACAAATTTACATTCCCATTACCCTGTGCAATAGTTCCCGCCATAATATAACCACCGTCTAATGTCTGCTGTATAGATTTGGCAGAATCATTATAAGTACTCCCAAAAGATTTTTGCCATTGGATAGCACCATTATTGTCTAATTTTACAATCCAATAATCTGCACTTCCCTTGTTACCTGTTACATCACCATTAATAGAATTGGAATACCCTCCTACAATATAACCGCCATCTGTGGTTTGCTGTATAGAAGATGCTTCGTCAATTCCGCTTCCTCCCAAACATTTCTGCCATTGGATAGCACCATTATTATTTAATTTTACAACCCAGAAATCATAACTGCCATGATTTCCGCTGACATCCCCATTTCCTAATATCCAACCTGAAACAGTTCTTCCACAAACGACATAACCTCCATCTGTGGTTTGCTTAATAGAAGTTGCCAAATCACTATCATTGCCACCTAAAGATTTTTGCCATTGGACAGAACCACTATTATCTAATTTTACAACCCAGAAATCATAACTGCCATGATTTCCGCTGACATCCCCATCATTAGAGTTAGAGTATCCTGCCAAAATATAACCTCCGTCTGTGGTTTGCTGTATAGAAGATGCACTGTCATACATACTCCCTCCAAGAGTTTTTTGCCATTGGATGGTGCCGCCTATATCAAATTTTACTACCAAAGCATCTCCTGTTCCTGTTCCAGTAACATCTCCATTTGTAGAACTGGTAAATCCTGCCAAAATATAACCTCCATCTGTGGTTTGCTGTATAGAAGTAGCAATATCACCATTACTGCCCCCAAAAGTTTTTTGCCATTGGATGGCTGGTGCTTGGGCAAACAACATACTTGTAAAGAAAATAACGATAGACGTTAAGATTAGTTTTGTATTCATGATATTATTTTTTAATAGTTATCAGTATTTAATTTAATTATGCCTCTTCAGGCTTAGGATCTTCCCCCGTCTCATCCGTCACTGTTAACAGCAGATTATACTGATCTATCAAAGCATTCAGCTGATTGATGACTGTGCTGTACAGTGACGGCGGTGTTTCTACCAACAAATGTAGTGCATTGATCCTGTCCCTCAAAGCATAATATACAGTATTGGTTTCTTCTCTTTTTAATTTTAAGGTTTCCGGTGTGGCATTGCCATAGTCTTGCGTTCTGTCCAGATAGCGGGTAGCAAATTCTGTATTAATAGTTTTCAGCTCTTCTTTCCAGGATTTCAGATTAAGAACTCCAATGGCTTGGCTCAGTTCCGGTTTGTTTTCCCAGTCATTGATCAGGTTGGTAAGCGTTGCCGTCTCTGCCTGATAATTGAGCCTTGCTATACCCGAACCATAGAGGCTGATATTCGCTAAAAGTACATTGGCAGACTGTTTTGTTGCCAGGTCAAAATGATAGGAATTTGCCAGTGCCGTATAATATATGCCATTGATGGCATCATCCCTCCTCTCATCCAGAGCCACTAGCTCCTGAGAGATTGGGTTGGAAAGCACTTTTTTAAACAGGTTTTCCAGCTCATCTGTTTTTGCAGACAGTGCGTTATACTTAGATTCTACTTGCAGAGCAGCAAGATCGTTTCGGAAAATAACAGACAAAAAGTCTTTTTGGAATTGGAGATAATCTGCGTTCCGCAAATTTCTAAGGTCAATTGAATTAATCATTTGTAAATGTTTTTATTAGCGATAAAGATAGTTAATATTTTCTTTACTTGAAAGGTAGATCCAAGACTGTTAATGACTTTCCGCTCTGTCGGATAGCATGTTGCAGGGGTGCGGCAAGCTTTCCAGAAGAGCGGACAGGATGTCGCAGTGTTGCGGTACGTTTCCGACACAGCGGATAGTCTGCCGCAGGAGTGCAGCAAGCTTTCCGGAAAGGCGGACAGGCTGCTACAGTCCTGCAGGAAGTTTTTGCTGCTGTAAGGCATAAGTGCAGCTTTAGTAATTTGCAATTAAATTATCGGGTAGAACATTCAACACATACTTTTATAAATATTTGTTAAATCAAAAAGTCGATGTAGCCTTCAAAAACTTAATCCTTAACTTTACTTAAAATTAAAAAGATGCCGAAGAAGAATAGAAAAAAAGAAGAATTTTACAACGTGATTACCCATGGTTTTGGAGTTATACTTTCCGTTGTCGCATTGATTCTGATGATTTACTATTCAGTGATTAGTGGTAATGGGATTGCGATAGCGTCTTCTTTGGTTTTCGGGATAAGTCTAATATTGCTATACGCTGCATCTACTGTATACCACGCCGTTTATAAACTGAAATGGAAAAAAATCTGCCAAAAAGTTGACCATCTTAGCATCTATGTATTGATTGCAGGAACTTACACGCCTGTTGCGTTGCTCGGTCTGAAGGGCGCTTGGGGTTGGAGTATGTTCGGTGTTATTTGGGGAATGGCGTTGATTGGCTTTATTTTCCAATTTTCACCACTCAGAAACAATGAGAAAATCTCGCTTTCGCTTTATGCTTTGATGGGTTGGGCGTCCATCATCGCTATCAAGCCAATGATCGAGAATCTCTCGACAGGCGCATTGACCTTGATTATTTTGGGCGGATTGTGCTACACTTTCGGGATTTATTTCTATGCGAAGGACAAAAAACCTTTCTACCATCCTATTTGGCATCTCTTTGTTTTGGGCGGTAGCATCCTTCACTTTTGCGCTATATTCTTCTTCATACTTCCTTAGATTATTTTCGATGATGCGTAATCGGTAAAATAATAAGCATAAAATTATCAATAACCAAAAGCGTCTTTTAGATAATTTAACATAATCAAATTATTTGTTAAATTCATAAAACTATACATAACAGTCACTTAAACTCCTTTATCAATCTCAACCAATAAAAGAAGTGATTCGATTGCGGTTTTGAAATCGTTATCGTAAATTTGGGCAAATTAAAATTAAATTATATGTCTAAAGCCATTTCTCAAGTGCCTTTTGCACAAAACGAACCAGTTAATTCTTATGCTCCGGGTTCTGACGAGGTAAAAAGCCTGATTTCCATGTATAAAAAAATGTGGAAAGAAAAAACCGAAATCCCAATGGTAATCGGTGGAAAAGATATTAAAACAGATAAAAAAGTACAACTCAGTTCGCCTCAGGATCACAAGCACGATTTCGGGTTTTATTATGAAGGCGATATGTCACACGTTGACCAGGCGATAGAATCTGCTCTTGCTGCAAAAAGCAAATGGAACGCATTAGGCTGGGAACACAGAGCAGCAATTTTCCTGAAAGCTGCAGATCTTTTAGCCGGACCTTACAGAGATGTTATCAACGCAGCTACGATGATTGGGCAATCCAAAAACGTTCATCAGGCAGAGATTGATGCAGCTTGTGAGTTCATAGATTTCTTGAGATTCAATGTAGAATTTATGACTGAGCTTTATGCAGAACAGCCGGTTTCTGATGCCGGAATCTGGAACCGCGTTGAGTACAGACCGCTTGAAGGTTTTTGTTTCGCAGTAACGCCATTCAATTTTACGGCCATCTCCGGAAACCTACCGGCTTGTATGGCAATGATGGGAAATGTGGTGGTTTGGAAACCGTCTGATAAACAGGTTTACTCGGCGAAAGTAATTATGGATGTTTTGAAAGAAGCCGGACTTCCGGATGGTGTTATCAATATGATTTTCACAGACGGAAAAGAAACAGCTGAGAAAGTTTTGGCTCACCCAGATTTTGCAGGTCTTCATTTCACAGGTTCAACAAAGGTTTTCCAAGGAATGTGGAAAATGATTGGTGACAATATCCATAACTATAAATCTTATCCAAGAATCGTCGGAGAAACTGGTGGAAAAGACTTTGTGATGGTTCATCCTTCTGCGAATGTTGAAGCCGTGGCGACAGGTTTGGTAAGAGGTGCCTTCGAATATCAGGGACAGAAATGTTCTGCTGCATCCAGAGCTTATGTTCCAAAATCGCTTTGGAATCAAGTAAAAGCGGTGATGGAAACTCAAATGAAAACCATAAAAATCGGTTCTCCGGAAGACCCATCAAATTTCGTTAATGCGGTTATCGATAAAAATTCTTTCGAAAAATGCAAAGGTTACATCGACAGAGCTGAAGCTTCAAATGATGCAACAGTAGTTATCGGTGGAAAATATGATGACAAAAAAGGCTGGTTCGTATATCCAACGGTTATCGAAACCATCAATCCTTATTACGAAAGTATTGTTGAGGAAATCTTCGGTCCAATCCTAACCGTTTTTGTTTATGAAGATGAAAACTGGGAAGACACATTGAAATTGGTTGATACTTCGACTCAATATTCTTTGACAGGTTCTATTTTCGCACAAGACAGATATGCAATTGACGAGGCATATAAAGCTTTGGAAAATGCTTCCGGAAACTTTTACATCAATGATAAACCAACCGGAGCAGTGGTTGGACAACAGCCTTTCGGTGGATCCAGAGCTTCCGGAACAAACGATAAAGCGGGATCCAAAATGAACCTGACACGTTGGGTTTCTGTAAGAAGTATTAAGGAAACTTTTGTCTCTCCGAAGGATTATAAATATCCATATTTAGGGTAATTTTAAAATAAATTGAGTCAAATTGTCATTCCGAAAGAGTCTAAAACGTTAATTTTATAATTGGCAGGATTCTTTCAGAATGGCAATTTGTATTTATAAACAAAATTTCAAAAATTAATTACCAAATGAAAAAAGCATTAATAATAGTTGACATTCAAAATGATTTTTGTGAAGGAGGTGCTCTTGCCGTTCCGGAAGCTAACAGCATTATTCCATATATTAATCTTCTGATGGAAGAAAACGAATATGACGAGATTGTCCTGACGCAGGATTGGCATCCGGCAAATCATAAAAGTTTCGCATCCAACAATGGAAAAAACGTTGGAGAAACCATCACATTAAATGGCGGTTCACAATTTATGTGGCCAGACCATTGTGTTCAGGGAACTTTTGGGGCAGAATTTCATAAAGATTTGAACCGTGATAAAGTGACGCACATCATTCAGAAGGGAAAAAATGTGGAAATCGACAGCTATAGTGGCTTTCAAGACAACAACCATTTTATGAAAACCGGATTGGAAGATTATCTGAAATACCATGACATTCAGCTGGTTGAGATTGTTGGTCTGGCTTTGGATTATTGCGTGAAATTTACGGCGATTGATGCTTTCAATGCTGGGTTTATTACGTGTCTTCACTTCAACGGAACAAAAGCTGTGAATGTAAAACCTGATAGTGCCAAGAATACTATTTATGATTTGGTGGAGAAAGGAATTACTATTTTAGGATAGTTATAAAATCACCTTATTTGTCATTCCGTAATAATCAATAATTTGCGGGATGATAAATTTCAAAATCAATATAAATGAATGAAACACTTCAATCTTTTTTAATTGTTATTGTCTTCATCATGGGATTTAGCTGGTCTATGATTGACTTATTGAACATCAATAGGAAACTGAAAAGTAAAAATTTCAAAGACAAAAGAAAAGCGTATAAAGATTTAAAAAGTTCTGGTAATGACAGCTTAATATCTGACTCCATTGGAATCGTTATCAGTATTTTGAAGAAAATATTCTAGAATAATTTTATGGGTTAAACTTCCTTTTAATTCTCGTTTTATGTCTGGAATAATGCGTTTGCTCTGTATTTTTATCAGTGGAAATCACACTGATATTTCCATCAACTTCCAGAATTGCTAACTTAACATCAGACACATTTTCGATGCCGTGTTCGTGAATTGCTTCCTCCAACTCGTCTTCTGATATTTGAACTTTCTTGAGAATCAAAGGAAATGCTACTCCATCTTTTACCAAAATGTAAGGTTTATCTTCTATCAATTCCTTGATTTTCTGATTTTTGAAGATATATTTTTTCACAATAAAATTCGCAACAAAAAGAACCAAAGCAGCGACAATACCGCCTTGCAAACTGCTGTTGGAACCGACCATTGCGTTTTGAACGGCATTGCTTATCAATAATAAAAGAATGACATCACCAGCATTCAATTGCGATAATTGATTTTTACCAAAAACACGCACAGCAATGACCATAAAAAAGTAAACTGCCAAGGAGCGAACGACGATGTCAAGAATTGGATTCAAGTTTTAAAAATTTAAAAATTAAAGATAGATAGTTTTTAGAGATTTATGAAAGTATATTTTGCATATTTCTTGCAGTGCTTTGATTCATTAATCTATTTCTGTTAATGATTTTAAACTATATTTGAAATAAAACTAAATGATGATAAAAAACCTTTTATTATTCGCACTCGCATTATGCCTTTTATCTTGTAAAAAAGCAGTCAAGAAAGTCGAAGCAGTTGACAAACCAAAAATTACTGCTGATACAATTTCTATTGAAAAGAAAAATCTTTCGGATTTGAAAATTTTTGATTTGTATTCGATGGAAAATAGTGGCAAATATGATGTATTCATTTCTTTATCTGATTTTTACAATGATTCTTTAGCCATTCCAAATGACATTATTGAAAATCAAAAAACCAAGACTTTTGCCGAACTCAAGCATTTTGAACTGACCGGAAAGTACCGTGAAAAATTATTGAAAGGAATTTCGCTTACAGAATCTGACACATTATTTCTTTACAATTACAAGGAAGCCAAACTTCAAAAATTCCCAATCAGTGATTTGAAATCAGTTGCCAATCTAAATCTCTATACGAGCGAAGGCGACGAGATTTCCAGTTATGATTATATGATTGGTTTTCAACTCAATCAATCTGAAAATTCTGATGAAATTGCTTCGGAGAAAACCAATTACAGCTTAGCCTATTTTGGAAAAGAAAATCCATTTTCTGGTGAAAAAGTGGTTCCAATCCATTGGCAGAAAACAAGTCGTGAGAAATTTCCTTTACCCTTGAAAAATGAACAAAACTTAGGAGAAACTTATCTTGCAAAATTTGATAATTTGATTTATTACATTCAGGATTACAAAGATGAATATGGAATTGGCAAAAGAGTTTTTGCAGTTGTAAAAGCAAAGAAAGTCATCTTTACGAAAACTTTCACAAAAGGTGAAGGCGCGGAATTTAGTCCTTTGAATTTCATCGATAATAATGAATACAATGACTGGCAGTGGACAGGAAAACTATTTAAAAATAAACCACCTGTTGTTTTTGGTTTTGTTTCAGAATCGTTTGGTTGTCCGTCCATTACTTTTTTAGATTCATACTATCCGGAGATTTATACTAATTGTGACAACAGACATTAATTTTATTATTAAATGAAATATTTATTTTTACTGGTCATACTATTTTCCATCTCATCTTGCCAATCTACTCATAAAGAAATTGTGAAAATTGAGTTCAAAAGTATTTGCGGAGGTAAAGGCTGTAAAAGTCACAGTTCTATTTTTACCAAAGACAGCATTGTGGAATCTGAATTTAATTGGAATCCTGAAACTTTGAGAAAAACAAGAAAAGCAAACACATCTGAAAATTGGGAAAAACTGTTATCAAATATTGATATTGAAGCGTTTGAAAACATAAAATCCGATTCTGGAAGATATCAATATGACGGAACAGACGAAATCATTATTCTTCATTTTTCCAATCAAAAAAAACTCAAAGTTTCCAACGGGGAAACCGATAGTTTGTATTATCCAAGAATTGAAAAGCTATATCAAATTTTAAGAAATTAATAGATTCACACAAAAATAAATATTGAATTTCTATAACTTCAAAACAAAAAAATGCAGAACACAAAAAAAGCACCCGTCATCTTTTTAATGATTTTTTGCTCCACTTTTGCTTTAGCACAAAAGAAAAAAAAGAAAGAAATTCCGCCACCAAAAGCCGAAGTCGTAGAAACAGATATGGCTAATAAAAGTAAAGCCAATGAAACAGAATATATTTTACCGCCTGTAGCTTTGCCCAATGACAATATCAGAACTGAGAAACCAAAAATTGTAGAAAAATTCAACTTAGATTCCAATGCTAAAAAATGTGCTTGCGACAATTCTTCATTATTTCTAACAGACAAGCAATTGGGCGAAGGAATGACTTGGAAAGATTTTGCGTTGAAAGGGAAAGTCAAAAGCCTTAAAAATGTGGAAAAACGAGACACTTTGGTAGGTTACAGCGAAACGCTTTCTAAAGGGAATATCGTAGAAATGACATTTTCTGACAATGGTTTTTTACAAACACATATCAAAGATATTATGGATAAAGTGAATAACTCTCAGGGGTTTAAAAGCATTAGTCAATTATTTTATAATCCTGAAAATCAAATCATTGAATCAGAGATTTATTTGGTCAATATGAAAAACCTGATGGCTAAAAACCATTTTCTATATAATGAAATGGGACTTTATGAAGTTAAAACAACTGATAAAAATAAGAAGCCCATACAGAAAACAACAACGTTTGATTGTTACAAAACTGATAATCAATTTTTTGTGGTAAAAAAAGAACTATATAGTGAGAGAAATCGAGAAATGAATGAAATGCTGGTTTTTAACAGCAAAAATCAATTGATTAAAAAACAGGAAATATCCAATAACGACGGAGATACAACTAATAATAAAACCAAGACTTTTGTATACAACAATTTAGGATTGCTCACCGAAGAAAATTTCCTGAAAAATGACGGCACAATAAAGAGTTACATTCATCATATTTATAATCCAAAAGGTGATGTGATAAAATCGGTTTACAAAAATGGAGATTATATTGTTTATGATTACAAATATGACAATCAAAACAATTGGATTTGGAAACAAAAAACAGAGTTTGAAAAAAGTAGATTCAGTGATGAAATGCAGATTGATGAACGACTGACTTGGGACAGAAGTATTGTGTATTATTAATTTTTTTAATTAAAATCTAAGCATAATTTAATCAAAACTAAAACCTATGAGAAAGCAAATTTTCAGTTTCATATTATTATTAATACTGATCAATTTCAGTTTACAATCCTGTAAGCAAAAAGAAAATAAAAGTAGTCAGGAACACTTAAGCCAGACAAAAACTGAGGTGAAAACTGATTCAATGACATTTAAAAGTCTGTTGAAGCCTGATGAGAATTTGGAACTTGGAAAGCTTTATACAGACCAGGTTGAGTTTATCAAGTTTGATGACAATGGCGATGATTTCTACTTTTTTGTGAAGAAAAACAAAGACACGATTGGTTTAATTTATAATAAAGACAATCCGCAAATTACCCGCGGAAGCACGTTAGAAATCAAATGGAAAATGGACAGTCTGAGACCAGCCGGAGATCCAGAATACTTGGATTTCACTGAGTATTTGGTTTCGTGGAAAACAATCAAAACAAACAATAAACAAAAGGATTTTTTGAAACTTAAAAACGGAGGTTTTGTATTGAGTTGCGGAACGGGTTGTGCAATGACTCACAATGTTAAAACCATAAAGCAAATTAATCCAAAAGCTATAAAAGTCACTTTTGAAGTGGAAAATTATATCAATGAGGAATTATCCGAAACGTTTGAAGACAGTTATATTTTTTATTACGACGATTCTAATAAATTGAAAAAAGTAAGCAGAGAAGGCGAAAACGAGAATCTTTTGGAAACATTTTATATGGGTGGCGCAAAACAATCTTTTGAGGAATTTGGTGCTAAGTTGATGGAATAAAATATGATGATTTAAAAAAAATACTTCAAAGTGAAAATCATTGAAAAATAAACACAAAACGATGAATTATTTAAAATCTAAAGTCTTTTTCATTTTCGCAATATTTCTGGGCATTAATTCTATATTCTGTCAAGAAAAAAATAGTAATTACGATTCAATTGTCTATAAAATCTATGGCGATCTGAACAAAGATAATCTTCCGGATATGGTGGTTGTGAGAGAAAACACGAAGGATAAACGACGTCCAAATCTGCTGGAAATCTATTTTCAAACTAAAAATGGAATTTATAAAAATGTGCTAACATCAACCAAAGCCGTGATGGAAAGGTTTCCGTATGGCGATGCAAGAACAGAAACAGTTCTGGAAGAATTGACAATTAAAAACGGAGTTTTGATTTTCAGAAATCAATTAATCAGAGGAAGTCTTACGCATAAATTCCGATATCAAAACGGTGAATTCGAATTGATTGGCTTCAGTTCTTACAGTGCTGGCGCTGGATATTTGGATTACACCGACTACAATCTGTCAACCGGAGAAAAAATCGAAAGGCAGACAGAATACGAAACGGATAAAGTTCTTAAACTGTCAAAGACAAAAAATAAAATGTCTGTGCTTCCTAAACTAAAGGATTTTTCGCCTTTCGAATTCAGTTACTAAAAAACTAATCCATGAAAAAAACACTTCTTCTATTCCTCATTTTTCCGCTTCTGATATTCGGAAATATGGCAAAACCTTATATGGATGGTTCGCAACATTCCGTTTTGTTTGGTGGCGAAGCGTCGGTAAAAAGAGAAATTATCGACATCAGGATTATCAAAGAACCTGTTGATAAAATTCATTTTGCTAATTATACTATCAAATATTACATCCATTCATCTCAAAAACAGACACTTCCATTATTATTTATTGCAATTGGTTTGTCTGGCGAACAAGAAGTGAAGGTCAATCATCGGGTTATTAAAATAGAATCTTTGGATTTAGAAAAGAAAACCTATCCTTTCCTCAAAAAAAATGTAATGGGAACTTTCGTAAAATATGATATTGCTAATGAACTTCCTATAAACCAAGATGATTTAATTTATTTTTCTGCTGATTTGGATGAAGGTGAAAACATCATAGAAGTCAAATATGATGCGCAAATGGAATTTAACACCTATGGTTTTATTAAAAATTACAAACTGGAATATTCATTATTTCCATCCAAATACTGGAAGTCTTTCGGGCCGATTGAAGTGAATTTGGATTTGAACAACCAAGTAGAATTTGAAGAATCAAATTTAGGTCAGCAGAAACAATCCAATAATATTCTGAAATGGACTATCACACCTCAAAACCGAGATAAAATCGAAATAAAATTGTCTGAGAAAACATCTTTCATTTCCAAGATTCTATTAGCTATTGATCCTTTTGGATTGGCGATTATCAGTTTTATAGCAATGTTTTTCGCTCATTTAAAATTGATGAAAAAGAATCTTAACAAGTGGACTTTGATTTTGGGAATTATTTTGGTTCCAATTCTTTTCTATGTCTTTTATTTCTTGTCTTATGATTTGATTAATTTCACTTTAGGTAAATCCCAAACCAAACACGGTTACATTTTTTTTATCATAGTTACCTATCCTATTTTGCTCTTGTTCTACGGAATAGTGATGTGGCAAATTTACAAACGTAGAAAGACTAAGCAATCCATTGAAAACTCTGTGAAATAATCACTTATGAAAAAACAAATCACACTTTTATCTGCCCTGATCATCATTATCAGCTGTAGTGAAAAAAATGAAGTTCCGAAGGAAAAAACAACGGTTTCCAACACAGAATTAGTCAATAATGAAGTTTATGAATCGGATGAAGATCCAGCTTATATTTTTCCAAAAACCGGAAAGAAAGCCGAAGATTTCATCACCGAACCCGCTATTTTTGAAATCCAATATAAAGCAGAAGGTGATTTGAATGGTGACAAATTGAATGATATTGTCATTGTAAGAAAAGACAAAAAATATAAGACAGCGCCACGTTCTATGCTGGTTCTGCTTCAAAATCCTGACAAAACCTATCGGTTGGATAAAGTATCTCACCTCGCGATGCCTGCAGAGTATAACGATAGTGATTTTAAAATTTATGAGACAGAAGATATTTCTATCAATAAAGGCGTTCTGAGCATCCAGCTTTACGGAATCGGTCCGAGTGGAAATCTTTTCAGTGATTTCAAGTACTTTGGTAATGATTTGTTGTTGACGAACATCGAAACCTACAATATGGGCGCAGGAAGTCATCAATCTCTCAATTTTGATGTTTTAACAGGTGAACTTACTCAAGAAATCATCAATACAATGGAAGAAGAAATGCCTTCCACAGAGAAAACCTTTCATCTTCAAAAACAAAAACTGAATTTCGAAAACACCTCTCCCGATGCTGTAATTTCAGAAGCTTATGGTAAAATTGATAGTGAATAATTATGTTGCTGACAATCTTTGAATGTTCACTATCTTTGATTGAAATATTAAAGTCATTATGATTAAGAAATTATTATTAATACTCAGTTTAGTAACTGTAACACTGATGTTTGCACAAAAAAACAATGACCAGCAAGCCGTTGCTGAAATATCAGAAAAACTCAGACTCGCAATGATAAGTGGGGACAAAACCATTTTGGAATCTTTGATTTTGCCGGAACTGACTTATGGACATTCCGGTGGTCATATTGATGATGCAAAAGAATTTGTAGAAAAACTGGTCAGCAAAAAATCTAACTTCCTGAATATTGATGTAACCAATCAATCGATACAGGTGGTTGATAAAACTGCGATTGTCCGTAATCATCTATTTGCTAAAACCGAAGACCTTGGAAAAGCGCCAGCAGAAGTGAGTTTGGATATTTTATATGTTTGGCAAAAAACAAAAAGTGGCTGGAAATTGTTGGCGAGACAGGCTGTGAAGGCGGAGAAGAAATCTTAATAATATTTAAATTTTAATCAAAATAAAAAAATCCGCCTAACAGCGGATTTTCCAATTTCTATTTTCTTCTCTTCAATTCCTTACTTATCAATCCCAATTCCCGACCAGTTTGTCCGGCAACAGAAGTATTTTCCTGCGCTCGTCTTGTTAAATAGGGAACAACATCTTTCACAGGTCCATAAGGCAAATATTTCGCCACGTTGTAATGTTGGTCGGCTAAATAATAAGTAATATTATCACTCATTCCATAAAGTTGTCCAAAATAAATATGTGGATTATTGTGTTCCAAACCTTTAGCTTTCATTTTGTCCATCACCAGTTCCGATGATTTTTCGTTGTGTGTTCCGAAAAATGCTGAAACCTTCTCCAAGTTCGACATCACAAAATCGATTCCGGCATTGTAATTATCGTCGGTTGCTTGTTTGGTTGGCTGAATTGGATTTGGGTAATTCATTGCTTTGGCGCGGTCGGCTTCTTTTTCCATATAAGCGCCACGAACAATCTTATAACCAATAAAATAACCTTTTTCTTTTGCTCTTTCCAGATGCGCGTTCATATATTCCAAACGGCCAGTTCTGTACATTTGAATCGTGTTCCAAACGATAGCTTTTTCCTTGTTATACTTTTCCATCATTTCCTCGCAAAGTTGGTCAGCCGCATCCTGCATCCAGGTTTCTTCCGCATCTACCATCACTTTTTTATCACTTTCGTAGCAAAGTTTGCAGACTTCATCAAAACGTTGTACTACTCTATTCCACTCTTCCTTTTGACTGGTTGTGAGTTCTTTACTTTTGCCTACTTCGTCATAAATATCAATTCTGCCAAAAGCAGTCGGTTTGAAAACAATGAACGGAATCGCGGGATTTCCAACAGAAAAACGGACAATATCTTTGATTTCCTTGCAAACCGCATCAAAAACTTCTTCCTCTTCTTTTCCTTCAATTGAGTAATCGAAAATACTTCCAACACCACGTTTGAACATCTGCTTCACTACTTTCATACTTTCTTCACGTGTTTCGCCACCGCAAAACTGTTCGAACAAAGTCTGTTTCACAATTCCATCTACAAACGGAAAATTGTTTTTAACAGTAAAATTGAGAAGAGAAACGCCAATATTGGTCAATGCAGGCTTTTCAATCGCCTTGAACATCCAGTAAGCTTTTTTGAGCTGAGCGTCGGTTTTATCGGCAAAAGCCAACTTTGTATCATTGAAAATACTCATATCCAGAATTTGTCCCAAAAGTAAATATTATTTCGACTTTAGAATAAATTTTAAAGCTAAATTTTGTCATCCATCATTATTTTTAAACTAAGATTTGAATTTATAAAATCTTAAAAATTAAGCTTTAACATTATTATTATATAAAAATTAATAAAAAAATCACCTTTCCATTATAAACAATTAGCGATTGTGACCTTATATTTGTAAATTATATCTTTACTGTAATGATATTGAGGCATATGTTTTTGAAACGAAAGATTTTCTGCACCAACCAATTGATTGTTCTTTTGACGTTGTTTTGTGCCAATCTAATGTTTTCTCAAAAACAGTCTGAAGGCGAAGATATATATAAAAATGCAGTGGAAAATCTGTACGCTCATCCCGAAAAAACCATTACTGTTTCCGAATATCTCTCTATCAATGCTGGCTCCGACGAAGAGCGTTCCAAAGCTTTGAACTTAAAAGCTGAAGCGCAAATTTTGCAGGGAAATTATATTGTAGCTCTAAACGCACTTTTGGAATCGCTTCATTTAAATTCCGAAAATGATGATTCACCAGCAGTTTTAAGGACTAATCTTATCTTAAGCGAGCTTTACAGGAAGTTAGGAATTATTCCAAAAGCTGAAGAAAGATTAAATTTGGTTGAAGAAAAAATCCAAATTGGTTCAACCGAAAACCCAGATAAAACAAGTCTTTACATTGATTTTCTTATTGCAAAATCTGCACTATTCTGTGAACAAAAGAAATATAATGAAGCTGTAAAAGTCATTGATGAAAAACTTCTCGAAAACCATTCTCACCAATTTCCCTATCAGGTTTCAAAAGCCTACAATCAATTAGCGAAGGCTTACGGGATAATGAAAGAATGGGATAATGCTGCTAAATATGCAGAAAAATCATTGCAACTTTCCATAGAAACTGGCTTGGGCGACAATTATTTGGCTTATGCCGGGTTGGAAGAAGCAAAAGCCAATTTTGGAAAGAAAGACAGACAAAAATATCTCAGCGAAGTTCATCAACTTCTTGTTACATCGGAAAAAGTGAATGATGTGGTTTTGAAGAAGAATATTCATCAGTTTTTGGCTGATTTTTATTTGTCCGAAGGCAACAACTCCAAATATCAATTCCATAATCTCAAATATCTGGAACTGAATGAGTCTATTACTTCGGCTCAGCAAAAAGCCTGCGATTTGATACTTTCTCTCACGGAAAATGACCTGAAAACCAAAGACAATCAGAGGTATAAAACCAATCATATTTTGATTTGGGTTATAGGTTTGGCTATCGTGATACTGGGAGTTGTAGTTTGTTTGAGGATTAAGGCTAAACAGAATTATACCAATTATAAAGAATACATCAGCAAACTAAAAAAAACTCAGACTGAACCAAAAATAATTGTTCCTGAAAGCGATCTGTTGGAAGAAACGTCTAAAACACCGCAGTTTATTCCTCAAAAAACTGAGCATGTTATATTGGAAAAGCTTATTGCTTTCGAAAACGGAAATGATTTTACCAAGAAAAGTCTGACATTGCAATCAATGGCAAAAGAGCTGGACACTAATACAAGATATCTCTCTGAAATTGTGAATAAACACAAGCAAAAAAATTTCAATTCCTACATTAATGAGCTCAGAGTCAATTACATCATCAACAAATTGAGAACCGAGCCTGCTTTTCTAAATTATAAAATCAGTTATCTTGCCGAGGAAAGTGGATTTACTTCTCACACTTCGTTTTCAACTGTTTTTAAGACAGTTACAGGAATTTCGCCGAAGGAATTCATTAACTTTACCAAGAAAGAACTTTCCTCAGTCTATTGATTATGAAAAGCCTTATTCAAAAAATAAAATTTGTTAAGATAATTTTGAGTCTTCTTTTGATAGTTGATTCGCACATTTTATTGGCACAAAAGCCCGCTGAGCCTCATTTGGATTCGCTTTTCCTGATGATGAATTCGAATCCTGACAAAGTGATAAAGCAGGGAACCGAACTCTACAAAAAATACAAGGGAAATCCTAAAATGGAAATTTCCATCCTGACGATTATTGGCAGTAGCTATTCCGTGAAAAAGGATTATGAAAAAGCGATAGAATATGCTTTTAAAACAAGAGAAATTTCACAAAAAATCAATGACTTTCCAACGCAGATTCAGGTAGCGGGCTTCATTGGCGAAAAATACCATAACCTCAATATCTACAGCAAGGCCAAATATTACGCGGACGAAGCTTATGAACTCATAGAAAAACACCCTCTGCCGGACGATTTGAAGTTTTATAAAGGCAACATTTTGTATTTAAAAGCCTTAATTTACCGTGACGAATTGGGATGTGATTTTGCCCAAACTTATTACAACAAAGCCCTTGAAGTTTATATCTCATCATTGAAAAATCGGGAAATGCTTAGATTTTCTATAGCAGATATTTATAATGAAATTGGAAGCTGTTATCTGGAAGAGAAAAAGTTGACCGATGCAAAGGGTTCCTTTGAAAAATCTCTACAATATGCAGTTAACGGAAACTACGATTTGCTGAACGCTGAGAGTCGTGCAGGATTGGGTCGAATTCTTTATCTGCAAAAAGATTTTACGAAAGCCCAAAAAGAATTTGATAAAGCCATCCAGATTTTGAAGTCTGGCAAAATTGAAAATGCAAATCCTGAAGTCTATAAGTATATTTCTGAAAACTACTATGCGCTGAACGACATCGGTAATCACCGGCTCTATCTCAATCTTTATAATCAAAAAACAAGCACGGACAGCAACGCCAAAAAAAAATCGGTCAACGACATTATTGTTAAAAAAACAGCTGAAGAAAATTCGGGCAACGACAACAGCAGTAAATATTGGATTATTATATTTCTGTGTATTTTGATTGTTTTGGTACTTTATCAAATCTTCCAAACAAAGAGCAAAATGCGAAAACTGAAAAAACAGATTTTGGAAGATGACGAATCTATTTCAACAAAATAATATCGCAAAGTTCTTTCAAAAACAGTGAATATTTCTTCATTTTAAAAGCATAACAGTAGGAATCATCGGGGTTCTATCCTATGTTTGTTGCAAAATGAATTATATGAACAAAGCATTAACTTTTTTCTCTTTGCTCAGCTTTTTATTCACTTTTGGACAGACGGAACCAGTATCTCTTCCGTATTCCAATGGTTTTGAAACAGAAGCTGAACAAAATTACTGGTACAAAATCAACACAGGCGCAGGCAATCCCTGGATGTTTACGGATGAAGTAAGTACCATTTACCAACCCTCTCAGGGACAATATTATGCCCGTGCACAGAGCGACTATGAAAACGGAGGTTCAGCCTGGCTGATTTCCAAAGGCATCAAAATCGAATCTGGTCATACGATTGCTCTGGATTTCGATTACCGATCCAGTTTGAGTACCACTTTTCCTGTCAAACTAAAAGTAGTTTTAAAACAACAGCCAACGCCTGTACTAGCCAATTCTACAGAACTTTGGGTAAATGAGGAAATCCAAATCAATACCTATCAAAACGTACACAAAACTTTTGAAGTTCCGCAAACGGGTACTTATTATCTGGCATTCTATTTTTATCCGGACCCGAATCTGGGATATCTGAGCTTGGATAATATTAATCTTTATGAAGAATTATGCCCTAAACCTGTTAATGTAAAAACGGCACCAGGACAGACTACTGCAGAAATTTCATGGGAAAGTGCTTCCACACCAGACGATGGATTTGAATACGTAATTAAACCTGCGGGAACTGGTCTTCCTACAGGCTCAGGAACTTCAGTAGCGGGTCTTTCTACTACAGCGCAAGGTTTGCAGCCAGAAACACAGTATGAGCTTTATATACGTTCGGTTTGTGCTGGTTCAGTTTACGGAAATTGGTCCAGTCCTTTGACTTTCAAAACTTATCCTGCTACAACGGCAGCTCCAGTGAATCTACCTTATAATGAAAGCTTCGAAGGTGAAAATAAATGGACAATGTTGGAGCCACCAATTGGAAATAAATGGATTAAAGATGATTTTAATGGTGGCTTATATGGACCATCTGATGGAAAAAATTATTTGAGACACGATGACAGTGAGAACGTCTCTAATTCTTGGGTTATCTCAAGAGGAATCAATCTTCCGGCTGGGAAAGAAATTACTTTGCAGTTTGATTACAGATCAAGCCAAGATGAATATTATCCTCAGAAAATGAGAGTGGTTGTAAGCAAAGATCCATTCCCTTCTGCCAACTCAGTTCAGCTTTGGAATAACGATTTCATTCAAAGCACAACCTACACTACAGCCAATGTAACGTTTACCGTTCCTGAAAATGGGATTTATTATTTAGGATATCAAGCCTATTCCGATGCCAATTATGGTATTGTAATGTTTGACAATGTGAAAGTCTCAGACAAAGAATCTTCACCTTGTGAATATATTCTTCGTCTGAAAGATTCTGAAGGAGACGGATGGAACAATAACACAATGAATCTTTATGTCAATGGAGATGCTGTTTTTACAGATCAAACCTTACCGATTGGTGACGTTCTGGACTTCCCTTTCAAGATCAATTCCGGTGATGCCATAACAACCGTTTGGAATGGCGGAAGTCACAGCGGTTACCAAACGAGCTACGAAATCTTGGATTCTAATGGCAATATCGTAGGAAGCGCAAGTGAGCAAAGTATCAGCACGCCGATCATCGCTTCTTGCCCGAACTGTGCAAAACCATCTAATGTGGTTGCCAATTCCGGACAAACTACTGTAGATTTGACTTGGGATTTCTTGACAGCACCCGCAAATGGATACCAATATGTAGTGCAACCTATCGGAACCGGTGTACCTTCTACCGGCACGGCTGTCAACAGCACTCAGGCTCACGTAGAAGATTTATCTCCGGAAACCGCTTACGAAGTTTTTGTGAGATCTAATTGTGGAGAAAACACTTTCAGTTCTTGGTCTGGTCCAGTATACTTTAAAACTTTGCCAAATCCAGGGTCAGCAGTTAATTTACCTTACAAATACGGATTTGAAACTGAAGATGAATGGATCACACAATCGATTTCGCGTAACAACGAATGGCTGATTGATTCATCATATCCTTTTGAAGGAGAGTCTAATGCAATTCAGAATTTCAATTTTTACTTTAATGCAAACTCGTGGTATTTTTCAAGAGGTTTAAATCTACAAGCTGGTAAAGAAATTTTAATCAAATTCAAATACAGATCAATTGGAAACAATGTTCCATTAACGTTCAGTATTGCGGATAAGGCTTATGCATTTGTTCAAAAAAACAACATCATTTGGAGCAAAAACATCAGTAATGACAAGTATGATGAGGCAATTTTATCATTCACACCGTCCAGTTCAGGCGTTTATTATTTAGGATTTAATTCCCTGGCAGAGAAGGGAACGTCAGCGTTGATAGATGATGTCCAGGTTTATTTGGTTGGAATGCCAAACGCACCTACCTGCAAATACACTTGTCCTGGAAATTTAAATATCAATACCAATCCGGGTAACATCGGAGCAGTAGTGAATTACAATTTAAACTTTGCTTGCGAAACTTCTCCAACCGGTGTCTTTTCAGTATTGACACAAGGTTTACCTTCAGGTGCAATTTTCCCTGTAGGAGAAACAACAGTTAAGCATAATTTGATTTTCAATGGCGAAATTATTGATACCTGTAGTTTCGTAGTCAAAGTTGAAGAAAAGCTTGGAACTGCTGACAATACCAAAGAAAGCGGACTTCAATATTATCCAAATCCTGTTGTTGATAATCTGACAGTCAAAATGGATGGTGAAACTATTGAGAATATTACGATTTACAACTTTGCAGGAAGCGTAGTTAAGTCTGAAAAGACAAGCACTAAAGCAGCAAACATAGATATGAAACATTTACCTTCCGGTGTCTACATCGTGAATGTGAAGACTAAATCCAATGTTAAATCATTCAAGGTAATTAAAAAATAAGTAAAAACTAATAACCATAAAAACAAACCCCAGCTGAGATCCAGTTGGGGTTGTTTTTTGTTTTGATGAATTGAAAATTCAAAAGTATATCAATGCAAGAAATGTCTCATTCCTGTGAATAACATTGGGATTTTATGCTCATTCGCCGCTTCGATAGAATCATTATCTTTCATACTTCCGCCCGGTTGAATAATCGCTTTGATGCCTTCCTGCGCGCAGAAATCTACCACATCACGGAACGGAAAAAACGCATCCGAAGCCAAAACCAACTCGCCATCGAATTTTGCTTTCGCTCTTTCAATTGCTTGTTGTGTTGCCCAAATTCTGTTCACTTGTCCACCACCGATTCCGATGGCCTGAACACCATTGGAAACCACTATAGCATTGGATTTCACATATTTTACAACTCTTTGCGAGAATAACAAAGCTTTTCTTTGTTCCTCAGTCGGAGCAGTTTCAGTAACTTGCTTGATGTCTGTTGAAAATTGATTATCAGCATTTTGAACCAACATTCCGCCATCAATTTTTACCCACGTTTGTTGGTCAACAACTTGATTTTTGATTTTGATGATTCTAAGATTTTTCTTTTTTCTCAGAATTTTTAAAGCTTCATCATCAAAGTCAGTCGCCATAACGATTTCCAGAAAAGTTTTGTTTAATTCCTCAGCCGTCGCTGCATCTACTTTATAATTCATTCCAATGATGCCACCGAAGATAGAAATCGGATCGCATTCAAAGGTTTTAGTGTAAGTTTCCAAAGCCGACGTTCCAACAGCAACTCCACAAGGCGTAGAATGTTTAACGGCACAACAAGCCATTTCTTCTTTGAACTCATTCACCACTTTCCAACACAAATCCATATCTCGTAGATTATTGAAAGACAATTCTTTACCTCCCAAAATTTCAAAATCCTTCATTGCGCCGTTTTCGAAAGTCGAAGTATAATAAGCTGCAGATTGATGTGGATTTTCACCGTAACGCAAGTCAGAAACTTTCTTGTAAGAAGCATTCAGATACGCCGGATATTCATCGTCCAAAAGCATACTGGAAATCGCTGCGTCATAAGCAGAAGTCAGGTTGAATACTTTTCCAGCCAATTTCTTTCTGGTTTCGATGGTTGAATCACCATTTTCCGCCATTTCGTTTTTAACAACTTCATAGTCATTCACATCAGTCAAAACTGTTACTGAATTGAAATTCTTAGCCGCAGAACGCAACATAGAAGGTCCGCCAATATCGATGAATTCTACTTTTTCGTCAAGAGAAATATCCTTGTTCACGTTCTCGAAAAACGGATAAAGATTCACGATCACCATATCAATCAGTCCAATCTCGTATTCCTGAACGATTTTCATATGTTCTTCGTTGGAACGAACCGCGAGCAATCCACCATGAACTTTTGGGTGAAGGGTTTTTACTCTTCCGTCCAGCATTTCCGGAAAATCCGTTACTTCATCGATTTGAATTGGATTTAGTCCGGCTTCTTTCAAATGTTTGAATGTTCCGCCTGTGGAAATCAGTTCGTAGTTTTGTGCCTCCAGAAACCGGGCAAAATCTACCAAACCACTTTTATCATATACGCTGATAAGTGCTCTCTTTTTACTCATACTTTCTCTTTCAAATTTTACTTTTTACAGCTTTATTCAAACTGTGATTTACCGGTTCTTTCACCTCCGGATTTACTTTTTATTTACTTTAGATTTTATCTTTTATTAATTAAAGTTAATTTTACTTAATTGCCATAAAATACTATTTTTAAATATTTTATGGATTAAAATATAATTCTCACTTTAATTAAATCAATTCTATTTATTAAGAACCAAATCAATGGCTTTTGGGAAAATATCGTATTCAATCCGATGAACTTTTTGAGCTAGAATTTCTGCAGTATCATTTTCTTCAATCTCAATTTTTCCCTGCAAAATCACTTCTCCTTCGTCAATTCCTGAAGTTACAAAATGAACACTTGCACCACTTTCTTTTTCCTTAGCTTCAATCACAGCTTCGTGAACGTGATGTCCCCACATTCCTTTTCCTCCAAATTTTGGCAATAATGCCGGATGAATATTAATGATTTTACCTTCCCATTTTTCACAAAATTCAGGTTTTAGAATGGATAAAAAACCAGCTAAAACAATCAAATCTGTATTTTCCGGAATTGCTTTTGTTAAGTTCCGTGAAAACTCTTGTCCTCTTTTAATAAGTTGATATGGAATCTGATGTTTTTCCGCTCTTTCCAAACCGAAACATTCTCGGTCAGCAATAACTTGATTGATCTTTGCATTTCGGATTTCTCCGCTGTCTATGCAATCAATAATCCTTTGCAAATTGGTTCCTGAACCTGAAACTAAAATGGTAATATTTTTCATTTAATTTGTAGCCCCGATAGTAGCGGCATCCTTTTTTGTTTTTTTTCAATTTCTATTGATGACCAAACGTCGTAAACAAAAAAGATATAGCGGATAGCGGGATTAAGCTCCTAAAATTTTAAGTCGATTTTATCTTCTCCTTCCGTGATTTCCCCCACCACATAAGCGTCTTCCAAAAGGTCAAGAATTTTATCCACGTGATTTTCGTCGGTTACGAGAACCATTCCAACGCCCATATTGAACGTTCCGAACATTTCCTCTCTTGCGATATTCCCACGTTTTTCAAGTTCCTGCATTACGGTTGGAATTTGGATTTTTGAGGCATCGATTGTTGCACAAAGTCCTTCCGGGATGATTCTTGGTACATTTTCGTACAATCCGCCTCCAGTGATGTGCGCAATGCCGTACAAAGGCGCTTCTTCCAAAACCTTATGAATATCTTGATAATACAATCTCGTAGGAACCAAAAGTGTTTCGTACAAAGGCTTTCCTTCAAACTCTTCTTCGAAATTCGGGAAAATCTTTCTTACTAATGAAAAACCGTTGGAATGAAAACCAGAACTTGGAATCACAATGATTTTGTTTCCTTTTCTGATTTTTGAACCATCAATAATTTGGTCTTTTTCCACGATTCCTACGCAGAAACCTGCAACATCATAATCGCCTGGCTGATACATTCCTGGCATTTCGGCTGTTTCGCCACCAATCAGTGCGCAGTTGTTGTCTTTACATGCTTTTACCATTCCGAGAACAATCTCAGCTGCAATCTCAGAATCGAGTTTTCCGCAAGCGAGATAATCTAGGAAAAACAAAGGTTTTGCACCGTGGCAAAGGATATCATTCGCACACATCGCAAAACAGTCGATACCAATAGAATCATATTGTTTAGTATCCAGAGCTATTTTCAGCTTGGTTCCAACGCCATCTGTTCCGGAAACCAAAACCGGATTTTTGTAGCCAGCAATCTCGTAGAAAGCACCGAAGCTCCCAAGATTGTTCAAAACGTTTTTATTGTGCGTCTCGGCAACGGCGGATTTGATTTTGTCTACAGTTTTGTAGCCTTCTTCTTTATCGACTCCGGCGGATTTATAGGTATTGCTCATTTTTACTTTCAGATTTCGATTCTTTTGATTCTTTCAGGCTTTTGAAACCTGAAAGAATCTTGGAATTCATTAGATTTATTTCAAACTTACTTTTCAATTTTGCTAAATAAAAAAGCCGACAATCGTGTAGATTGTCGGCCGTTATTTTAGTTCACAAGTTCGGAGGTGTTTTTGTAATTCTCTTGGCAAGAATTAGGATATGTCTCAAAATGAACTTGTGGATATTTCATTGTCCTTATTTGATGACAAAGTTACATAAACTTAACATCACATTCCAAAATGTTAAGCGAAAAAGTTTTTAACAGCAGTCAATTTCTCTTGAAACTCAGCAATTTTTTCTTCATCAATGATACCTTTTTCAGTATCGAAAGTCTCTTTGTATTTAGGCAATACAAAACTTTGTAATACTGTCGCACCACTCGATTTGGCTCTTGCTTCGAAGGCAGCAACAACGTTTTTCCCTCCGCCAGGACCAGTTGCTGTTGCTAAAACAAACACCGGTTTTTCACCAAAATGTTTTCTGTCTTTGATTCTAGAAACCCAATCGAAAATATTTTTAAAAGCTGTTGTGTATGTACTGTTATGTTCAGCAAAAGAAATAATCAACAAGTCTGACGCATCAATTTTCTCAGCAAATCTCAACGCCAAGGTCGGAATACCGTCGTGTTTTTCTCTGTCTACACTGAAGATGGGCATTTCGTAATCGTTCAGGTCCAGAACTTCTACTTCTGCTCCTTCAAATTGGTTGGCGGTGTATTCTGCTAATATTTTGTTGATGGATTCTCTGGAGTTACTTGCTCCAAATGCTAGTATTTTCATTTCAGTTTAAATTTTAAAGTGGCAAATGTAGAGACTTTAAAATTGAAATGAATTGATGTAGGATATTAATTTTTGATTTTTAATATATCCAAAATGCTTCCATACAAAACTTCTGCTCCGATTGCCAAATCTTCTGGCGACGAATATTCCAAAGGATTGTGACTGATTCCGTCTTTGCATCGAACGAAAATCATCCCGTAATCGCAGGCGTAGGAAATCGCCATCGCATCGTGGAAAGGTCCGCTCATCAATTCTGGAGTATCTTGCAAACCAATCTTCTCGCAGTTATTTCTGATGATATCTTTAATCCAATTGGCGCAGTATCGTGGTTCTGATTTCCAGTCTTCTGAGATTTCGTAGGTCAGACCGTGTTTTTTGGAAACTTCATCTATTTTATCGAGTAATTGTTTTTCGTAACGGTTTCTTCTTTCTAAATCGATGTCTCTTAAATCTAATGTAAATTCCACTTCTTCAGGAATGATATTTCTGGAAGCTGGAAAAACCTTGATTGTTCCACAAGTTCCAACAGTTGGATTTCCCGGGACTTGATTGGCAATTTCGTTTAGTGCAATAATGATTTCGGAAGCGCCAACCAAAGCGTCTTTTCTCATTGGCATCGGAACAGAACCGGCGTGACCAGCCATTCCTTTTAGTTTTACAGTCAGCCAAATTGGGCCGGAAATTCCGGACACGACTGCGATTGGTTTTTTATGGATGTCGAGGACAGGTCCTTGCTCAATGTGAAGTTCGAGATAGCAATAGATGCTTCTTTCTTTGTATTCTGATTCTTTAAATTTTGTAGTGTCACAACCAAAATCTTTGAGCGCTTGTTCTCTTGTAATTCCGTTTGCATCTGCTCTTTGAAGTTCGCCTTCTTCTAGTCTTCCTAAAACCCCTCTGGAACCAAACAAACCTTTGTTAAAACGCCAGCCTTCTTCGTCTGCGAAGGAAATGATTTCTAAAGTTCGTTCTGGCTTCAGTTCTTTTTCGTACATCGTCATTGCACATTCAATCGCGCAGAGAACGCCTGCAACGCCGTCATATCTACCACCGTAAGGTTGAGAATCAAGATGAGAACCGACCATTAAAATTGGCAAATCAGGATTTCTTCCTTCTAATCTTCCGATGAGATTGCCAAAATTGTCAATTCTTGTTGTCATTCCGGCTTCTTTCATCCACGATGAAGCCAATTCGAATGCTTTTTTCTCGTCGGGAGAATGCGCAGGTCTATTGGTTCCGGTTTCGCCGATTTTCCCGATTTTGCTCATTTCTGAGAAGAAATTTTCGAGGCGTGAAGAATTGATATTCATTTTAAATTGATAATTGATGGTTCTAATTGTGACAAATTTTCTTTCTATGACGAATCTGCGCCCCGACCTGAATGGACTCTTCGAGAGCCTCAGAGTGACAAAGCGGGAATGGAGGGCGGAAATTGGCGCCCAAATATTCCTAATGACTATTCAAAGGAAGACCGCGTTCCTGGAATTGCACCCAATTGAGATAATCCGGCGCTACTCTTTTCTCTTCCATCGTGATGCAATCGTCCACGGGGCAAACGAGTTTGCACAGGTTGCAACCGACGCATTCGGGTTCATTTATCGTGTAATCGTTGTACGGCATTCCGTCGGTTTTGAAAATTGCCTGATGAGACGTGTCTTCGCAAGCAATGTGGCACAATCCGCAGTGGATACATTTGTCCTGATTGATATTGGCGACAATGTGGAAATTGAGGTCTAGCTTTTCCCATTCGGTCATAGTTGGAACCGATTTGCCTATGAAATCTGTGATTTTTTCGAAGCCTTTTTCATCCATCCAATTGCTGAGACCTTCATTTAAATCCTCTACAATCCTGAAACCGTACTTCATCGCAGCGGTGCAAACCTGAACAGAAGTTGAGCCTAATAACATAAATTCTACAGCATCCTGCCAAGTGGAAACGCCTCCAATACCGGAAATAGGAACTTTATTCGTTACTGGATCCTGAGAAATAGTTGTCAACATTTTCAGCGCAATCGGCTTGACTGCTGGTCCGCAATAACCTCCAAAAACTGATTTGCCGCCAACATTCGGGTTCGGAACAAAGCTGTCCAAATCGATTCCTGTAACGGACTGAATGGTATTGATAAGCGATAAAGCATTTGTTCCGGCGTTTACAGCCGCTCGTCCCGTCGGAACTACAGAATGAACATTAGGTGTAAGCTTTGTAATCACTGGTAAAGTGGCGACTTCCATTACCCATTCTACTATTCTACCGGCAATTTCCGGGTCTTGCCCTACTGCAGCGCCCATCCCACGTTCCGTCATTCCGTGCGGACATCCGAAATTCAGTTCAAAACCGTGTGCTCCGGTTTGTTCGCAGCGTTTTACCATCTCGTGCCAAGCTTCCCGATTATTGTCTGCCATTAGCGAAATAATCATAGCTCTGTCAGGAAATTCTTTAACGACTTCTACGATTTCCTTCAAATTGATATCTAAAGGTCGGTCAGAAATCAATTCAATATTGTTGAAACCTGCAACGCGTTGCCCGTTGAAGTTGATTGCAGAATATCTGGAAGAAACATTCTTGACCTGAGAACCCAAAGTTTTCCAAACAACACCGCCCCAGCCTGCCTCGAAAGCACGCATTACATTTATTTTTTTGTCCGTTGGCGGCGCAGAAGCGAGCCAGAAAGGATTGGGAGATTTTATACCTAAAAAGTCACAAGAAATATCTGCCATCTGTTTAATTTTAAATTATAAGTTTTAGATTATGAATTACTTAATTCATCATATATTCCAAAATGGAACGTGCTGCGAGTTTACCGTCCTGAGCCGCATTCACGACTTCTTTGCCACCGTTGATGCAATCACCGCCTGCGAAAACGCCACTCCAATTGGTTTTATATTGGGAATTCACGGAGACTTTTCCGTATTTGTTTTCAAGTTTGCTAGAAGTAATCAAATCTTCAAAAGGTGTTTGTCCAGCTGCTTTGATAATCATATCGCAATCGATAGTGAAAGTCTCACCCGTGTCAACAGGGCTTCTTCTACCGGAAGCATCTGGTTCGCCTAATCTCATTCTGCTGCAAACCAATGATTTTACGTTTCCATTTTCAGAGATAATTTCTTTTGGTGCTGCCAGATATTCCAAGTTGCAACCGTCTAGTTTGGCGATATCCAATTCGACATCAGTGCAAGGTTTTTCTTTTTCCGTTCGTCTGTAAACAATGGTAACGTCTTTTGCTCCCAATCTTTTAGCTTGAGTTGCAGCATCAATTGCTGTCATTCCCAGACCGATAACGGCTACTTTTTCTCCAACCGGAATGGTTGAAAAATCATTGGTTCTGAGATTATAGATGTACGAAATTGCATCTTCCACACCTAATGAATCTTCGCCATTGATATCTAATTGCCTCGCAACACCAACACCAATTCCCAGGAAAACAGCGTCAAAATTTTCCTGTAACTCTTTTAAATGAATATCTGTTCCTAGTTCTTGATTATACTTAATTTCGATTCCGCCAATGGAAATAATGTAATTTACTTCATCTTCGCAGAATTCTGGTGTGACTTTGTACGCAGCGATTCCGTAGGTCATTAATCCACCACCTTTTGACTCTTTTTCAAAAATAGTAACATCGACGCCTTCTTTTGACAAATAAAATGCACAAGCCAATCCGGCAGGACCAGCACCAACAACCGCCACTTTTTGGCCTAAAGATGGTTTTCTCTGAAACAATTGCCAGTTATTGTACATTGCTTTTTCTGTAGAATATCTCTGCAAACGCGCAATCTGAATAGGTTCTTCGTGAAGAAGATTATAAACGCACGAACCTTCGCAAAGCTTCTCAACAGGGCAAACTTTAGAACAGCTTGCGCCCATAATATTATCCGTAAAAATAGTATGAGCAGATCCTTTTACATTATCCGTTGCAATTTGCTTGATGAATTTTGGGATATTGATATGAGTCGGACACATCTTTGTGCAAGGCGCATCGTAACACATTATGCAACGATTAGCTTCAATTATGGCACCTTCGCGATTTTCAAACGGTGGATGGATGTCTGTGAAATTCTCCTGATATTGTTCAGTTGTTAAACGCTTGTTTGCTATCATATTTTCTTAGTTGTCATTGGTTGATTCTCAGTTTTTTGACTGATGTTCTATTTATTTGAAAAATGGTTATTCTATCTACAATCTGCAGCCCGGCCTGAGTGGAGCTCATTTTTTTGCTTTGGGAAAGCTTTGGCAAAAAAATAGCGGGAACGGAGGACGGATAAGCTGCCATAAAATTCCTATAACTCGGTCAAACCATCGTAGGTTTCTGGTCGTCTGTCTCTGTAGAACTGCCATTTGGAGCGGACTTGGTCTATCAAATCCAGATCAAATTCTGCAATGAGAAGCTCATCGTTGTCTTCGGATGCTGTTGCGAAAATTTCACCCAGAGGATTTACGAAATAGGACGTTCCGTAAAACTCACCAAGATTCCAAGGTTTTTCTAAGCCAACACGGTTGATACAGCCCATAAAATAACCATTTGCAACGGCGTGCGCAGGCTGTTCTAATTTCCACAAGTACTGGGATTGTCCGACTGTAGTTGCAGATGGATTGTAAACGATTTCGGCACCATTGATTCCCAAAGCTCTTGCTCCTTCGGGAAAATGGCGGTCATAACAGATGTAAACGCCGACTTTTGCATATTTGGTTTGGAAAACGGGATAACCCAGATTGCCTGGTTTGAAGAAATATTTTTCCCAAAATCCACCCGTTTGAGGGATGTGATTTTTGCGGTATTTCCCAAGATACTCTCCATCTGCATCGATAACAGCAGCGGTATTGTATAGGATTCCTACACCGTCTTTTTCGTAAATCGGAACGATGATGACCATCTGATATTTTTTAGCATATTCTGACATCAAATCCGTTGTTGGTCCGGGAACAGTTTCCGCAGATTCGTACCATTTGGAATCCTGACCTGGACAAAAATATGGCGTATTAAAAATCTCCTGAAAACATAAAATCTGAACACCTTTTTCGCCAGCTTCATCTATAAAAGGCAAATGTTTTTCCAGCATTGCCTGTTTAATTTCATCAATTGTTCCTTCGCCTTCTGTTTTGGCGAGAGACATTTGGATTAATCCTGATTTTATGATTCTGGACATAATTTTTAGTTATGAGTTAAGAATTATTAGTTTTTAAATTTTATCGGAAACCTTATTTCGTTTGATGAATTGTCCATAGCCTTTTTCTACAAGACACTGATTGTTATTTATAGCTATTCTACCCCGAAGTAAAACGGTTTTTACTTTCCCTGTCACTTCCCAACCTTCGTATCCGCTATAATCTACATTCATATGATGGGTTTTGGCAGAAAGCGTATGCTTTTCTTTCGGGTCAAAAATGACCAAATCTGCATCTGAACCAATTGAAATAGTTCCTTTTTTCGGATACATTCCGAATATTTTAGCAGGATTGGTACAAGCTACTTCTACAAATTTGCTTAATGTTATTCTGCCTTTATTAACACCTTCTGAGTATAATAATTCCATTCTGTTTTCTACGGCTGGATGTCCATTTGGAATTTTAGAAAAATCATCAATTCCCAATAATTTTTGTTCCCAGAAAAACGGACAATGGTCTGTTGCAACCACATTTACCAATCCTTGATTTATCCCCGCCCAAAGTGTTTCCTGATCTTTCTTTTCTCGCAATGGTGGCGACATTACCCATTTTGCACCTTCGAAATCCTGCTCGTATAAACTTGCATCAAGAATCAAATATTGGATACAAGTTTCTACAAAAACGTGCTGGTTTCTTTTGGTTGCATTTCGAACCGCATTCAGAGCGCCTTCGCAAGTAAGATGAACGATGTAGCCTGGGCAACCGGTGAAATTGGTCATATCAACAAAACGTTCGCTGGCTTCAGCTTCTGTAACTTCCGGTTGTGATAAATAATGGTAAATCGGAGCACGATTGCCTTCATTCCTATTTTTCTGAACGAGATAATCTATCATATCGCCGTTGGTCGCGTGAACATTGATAAGACCGCCTTGTTCTTTAACTTCTTCCATCAAGCCAATCATCTGTCTGTCATCCACCATCAATGCGCCTTTGTAAGCCATAAATGTTTTGAAAGAAGTGATTCCTTCATCTATGATTTCTTTAATTTCAGGTTTAGTATTTTCATTAAAATCAGTTACCGCCATATGGAATGAATAATCTCCTACTGCATTTCCGTCACTTCTGCCTTTCCATTCGTCTAAAGCATTTCGTAGGGATTTTCCTTGAGTCTGGAGGATAAAATCAATAACCATCGTTGTTCCTCCAAAAAGTGCGGCACGAGTTCCTGTTTCGTAGGAATCGCTGGAAAAGGTTCCCATAAATGGCATTTCAAGGTGAACATGCGGATCGATTCCGCCAGGGAAAATCAGTTTTCCGGAAGCATCGATGGCTTCATCTGCATCATATTTCAGATTCTTTCCGATGGCAGAAATAGTTTCGCCTTCGATAAAAATATCACCGATGAAATTCTCTGAAGCAGTTACAATATTTCCGTTTTTAATTAAAATGCTCATATTTTGAATTACTAATTAAAAATTATTAATTACGATTTTCTGTTTTTCATTAAAATGAAATAGATTAATGCACTGATGAAAAATCCTACAAACCAGCCATAATGATAAAGGTTTGTAAGCCATTCTGGAACTGAGTCTGGAGAAATCAATTTAATAGTTACCAAAAATCCTGGAATATTTGGTAAAATCCCTAAAACCAATGCGATAATAGCTTTGGAATTGAAACCATTTTTGTAGGAATAGGTTTTGCCTTGTTGATACAAATCCTCCAGAATCAATTCTTGTTTTCTTACAAAGAAATAATCCGAAATCATTATGCCGCCAATCGGTCCAAGCAAGCTGGAATAACCAACCAGCCAAGTAAAAATATACCCCGATGGATCAGCTATTAGTTTCCAAGGACAAATCAGAACACCAATCATTCCTGTGATATAACCGCCAGTTCTGAAACTGATCTTTGTTGGATTAAGATTGGAAAAATCATTGGCGGGACTTACGATGTTGGCTGCAATATTGGTCGCCAAAGTAGAAATAGCAATGGCTAGCATTGCTAAAGTCACAAGAATTTTGTTTTCAAATTTTCCCGCAAGAATAACAGGATCCCAAATTGTAGTTCCATAAATAATTACGGTTGCAGAAGTTACAACGACACCAATGAAAGAGAAAACCGCCATCGATGGAGGTAAACCAATCATTTGTCCATTGATTTGAGCTTTCTGTGAAGTTGCATACCTTGTAAAATCAGGAATATTCAATGATAAAGTTGCCCAAAAACCAACCATTCCCGTTAATGCTGGGAAGAAAAATTTCCAGAATTCTGCTGATGTTTGGAACTTTGAAGACTGATTGAGGATTTGCCCTAAACCTTCCGTTGAATAAATCGCCCAAAACAATAATGCAAAAGCAGCAACAGGAAGAAACACGGCTTTGAAGACTAATAATTTACGGATACTTTCTACTCCGAAATAAACGACAATCATATTGATTATCAAGAAAATCAGAAAGCAAATCATTTCCAATACCGGAGGATAAAAACCAGTAATCATTGGCTCAGAAAGTGACGGAATCCAAACCCTCAAAATTTGATAAAGTGAAACACCGCCAATCCAAGTCTGAATCCCAAACCAGCCGCAAGCGACAATTGCTCTTAATAATGCTGGAATATTGGCACCCGTCGTTCCGAAACTTGCTCTTGCAAAAACAGGAAACGGAATGCCGTATTTTGTTCCGGCGTGACCGTTGAGAATCATTGGAATCAGAACGATTAGATTTCCTAGAAATATGGTCAATACAGATTGCCACCAGTTCATTCCGCCTTCTATGAGGGAGCTTGCCAGCATATAAGTCGGAATACACATTGACATACTAATCCATAACGAAGCATAGTTCCAAGTTCCCCAAGTTCTTTTATTGGGAGAAACAGGAGCCAAATCTTCATTATAAAGTTTCGGGTCAAAAACAGGATTCTGATTGTTAACTGACATTGTTTAGTTTTGAATTATTAATAAGTCGCTTCGTCTGCAATTTTAAGCGCTTCAGAAATGATAGCCAATCCCTCTTCCATTTCTTCTTTTGTAATTATGAGAGGCGGAGCGATGAAAATATAACCCCATCTTACGAAAGTGTACATTCCGAGTTCTTTGATTTTCGCAGCCACTTTGTTCATTACAGCCATTTCATCCGGTTTTGCATTGAAAGGTGCCATTGGTTCTTTGGTTTCTCTGTTTTTTACCAATTCCAAACATCCCAACAATCCTGTATTCCTGAAATCTCCAATCGAAGGATGAATTTTCTTCATATCTTCAATTCGTGACTCGAGGTATTTTCCCATTTCTGCGGCTCTTTCTATGAGATTATCTTGCTCGTAAATTTTAATCACTTCCATTGCTGCAGCACAAGAAACTGCATGAGCAGAATAAGTTAAACCCAAAGGCAAAACATTATCATCGTATTTGGAAGCGATCTTTTCTGAAATCATCACACAACCCAAAGGCAAATAGCCACAAGTAAGACCTTTTGCCATTACAATCATATCCGGGATAATATCATGGTTCTGGAAACCGAACCATTTTCCTGTTCTTCCAAAGCCTGACATCACTTCATCCATAATCAATAAAATGCAGTGTCTGTCACAGATTTCTCTTACTTTTTTCAGGTAACCTTTTGGATATTGCAGGCAACCAGAAGTTCCAGACTCGCCTTCCAGAAGAATGGCTGCAATCGTATTTGGTCCTTCATACTCAATTTGTCTTTCTAATGATGCAACAGAATCTTTCAGTAGATTTTCTTCTCCATATTCATAGCGATAGGCATTAGGCAAATCAAAATGAACAAAGTTGGGCGCTTGCTGAGAATCAACAGGAATCTTTCTTGGGTCGCCACCAGCAGAGATAGTTCCAATAGTTGCGCCGTGGTAAGATTGATATCTTGTCATAATCTTATGTCTACCAGTGTAAAGTCGAGCTAGTTTAATCGCATTTTCATTAGACGTTGCCCCGCAAACAGTGAAGAATGCGCGATTCAAATCTCCTGGGCAAATCTCAGCGAGTTTTTTACCCAAATCACCACGAACTTTTGACACGCAACTTGGCGAAATGAAAGCCACTTCCTGCATTTGTTTAACCACAGCATTCGTCACACGCTGGTCGCCGTAACCGATATTAGAGTTCATCAAACCAGACGAAAAGTCGATAATTTTCTGACCGCTGTAATCATACAGATAAACACCTTCTGCCCTTTCTATCGCAAATGGGTCGATTCCTTTCTGTTTGGACCAAGACATTATCGTGTAATCGAGCGCATTGTCTATCACTTCCTGTCTGTTGATTTTATTTTCTAATGTGTTTGACATTGTTGATTTGAAATTTGAAATTGATAATTCGAGATTTGATTAGCTCATCCAATTGATAGAAGCTTCGGGATTCCATTTTGTGGTCATCTTTTTCAATTTGGTCCAGAACTCGATGGAACTTTTGCCCGTAATATCCCCAACTCCGAATCGAGACTCGTTCCAACCTCCGAAAGAGAAAGGTTCACGAGGAACAGGAACTCCGATATTAACCCCAATCATTCCCGCAGACGCATTTTCCATCACATATCTGGCAAGACCACCGCTTTGTGTGAAAACGGAAGCTGCATTTCCGTACGGATTGGCGTTTTCTATTTTCAAGGCTTCATCTATATTCCGACTTCTTATAATTGAGATAACTGGGCCGAAGATTTCTTCTGTCGCTACAGACATATCTGGTGTTACAAAGTCAATGATGGTTGGACCAACATAATAGCCGTTTTCTTTTCCTTCGACTTTATAATTCCTTCCATCCAATAGTATTTTTGCCCCATCTTTTTCAGCTTGGGTAATATAGCCTTCGATTCTTTCTTTAGCTGCTTTGGAAATCACGGAACCAAGATTTTTCCCAGGAACAACATTCTTGGCTTCCTGCACCATTTTCTCTATAATATGGTCGGTTTGTCCTACTGCAATCATCGCAGAAGCCGCCATACAACGCTGACCGGCACAACCAGACATCGATGCCGTTACATTGGCAGCCGTCATTTCTGGATTAGCATCCGGCAGAACCAATAAGTGATTTTTTGCTCCGCCGAGAGCCAAACATCTTTTGAGATTAGAAGTAGCTCTTTGATAGACAATCTTTGCCACTTTGGTAGAACCTACAAACGAAACCGCTTCTATATCGGGATGATCACAGATGGCTTCTACAATTTCTTTTTCACCGTGAACGATGTTCAGAACGCCGTCCGGAAGACCTGCTTGTTTCAGAAGTTCCGCTATTTTTAAAGCACTTAAAGGAACCAATTCTGAGGTTTTTAGAATCATACAATTACCTAACACAATTGCATTCGGGATGGTCCAGTTGGGTACCATTGATGGGAAATTGAAAGGAACAATAGAAGCAACCACGCCTAAAGCAGAATGTTCTGTTCTGCATTCTACGCCTTTGCTCACCTCGAGGATTTCGCCTTGAGTTAATTGAGGGAGTGAGACTGCAAATTCTGTCAGCTCAATGCTTTTTTCAATTTCTGCCCGGGCTTCGTCGAAAGTTTTACCGTTTTCTTCCTGAATCAATGCTGATAACTCAGCCATATTCTGTTCTAAAAGTGTTTTGTATCTGAAAAATACCTGAACCCTATCTTTGATTGGCGTTTTTGACCAAGTCTTGAAAGCTTCCTTTGCTGCAGAAACGGCATTATCCAAATCCTCTTTTGAAGAAACAGCAACTTCCGCAATCACTTCTCCTGTCAAGGGGGATTCTACATTCAGCCAACGATTGGAGATTGTTTCCACAAAGGCTCCATTGATATAATTTTTAACTTTTCCGTATTTATTTGACATTTTTAGTATTTATTTAATAATGTTTTTAATAAAAGCTAAACTAATAAACAATTTTCGAATATTGCAATATTAACTTTAATTTATAATGATTCTAATATAATTTGCAAAAATTTGGTATTTTTGTGTAAAATTTATTTTTCAATGGAAAACAAACTGGACGAATTAGACTATCTGATTTTGAAAGAACTTCAAAAAGACGGACGTGCATCTTTCACAGAAATAGCCGATAAACTCAAGGTTTCTATTAGCAATGTGAGAACCCGTGTCACCAAACTGATAGAAGAAAAGACCATCCAAATTGTAGGAAGGATCAACCCGCAGAATGTTGGGTTCAATGCCTACGCCAATATTGCGGTTTCTGTACGTCCGGCTAATCTGATTCCCAATGTTATTGATACATTGATGAAGATGCCAGAAGTAAGTTTTCTAGCCAATACTGCGGGTGAATTTGATATTGAGGTAGATATTATGAGTAAGAATAACGAACAACTTCATCAATTGGTAAATCAGAAAATTGCGAAAATAGAAGGTGTTTTCCAGACCAAAACTACGCTTTATATGAAAGTCCATAAGTATGCTCAGCCTGATCTGGATTTGGTAAAATAAAATGTAACAACCTTTATTATTTTAAAAAAAATTGAGCACTGTTTGCTCAATTTTTTTGCTCCCTTAGATGCCTTTCTTTGAATTCCGCAATATCTTTTTTTATGGTTACGTAACATCAAATCGATGCGTGACAGTCAAAATGCTTAAAATTAAATCTCTCATAACAATATTTTTGGTGTTTAAATATCTACAGAGTTTACAATTTACCTACTAAATAATTAATTATCAATCATTTATAAATAAAAAAAAGGAGAGAAACAAATTTGAGTTGCTTTTCTTCCTTGTTATATAATAATGTATGGATTGCCACGAAAGAGGACATTGCTGCCCTCCTTATCAAAAAAATCTAATAAACTATGAATTAGATTCTTATAAAATTTTTACATCAAATTTTTTGCCAAAATTATCATTGATCTAAATGAAATTGTAATTATCCTGACCGACATTAATAATACTCAATGAGACAAGCTTTTCTATTATATTATATCAAAATTATAATTTAGAACAATTTATCTTTTGTATTGGAAAACGATTTACGACATTGTTACAAAATACATAATTATATTTATAAATGCTTATTAAAATACATTTATGGTCTTAAAATTGATATTATAAATCAAATACAATTTACTATTTGATTTTAACTTTAACACCTTTTGCATTATGATATTTGATAAAAACTATTTAAGACCGAGCAATGAAAGCTCCTACTTTGTTTACCAAGAAGAGCAAGAGGATTCCAGTTTTAACAATCCTTACAACGATAATCCGTATATGATCAGCTCTTTACAAAAAATAAAAAAACATATCAAATGCAAAAAGAAACAAGCCGCGATTGATTCATGTTTGGAGGATTATAAAAATCATATCGTAAAAAGCCCTCAAATCAATCACGTTTTTGAAACGGATGATATAGAAAAACCGAAAGCTTCTATAACAGATTATGCCAAATCTTCTTACCAAAAAGTCCTGAAAGATCTGGAGAATATTCAAAAACTATTGGATCAGTTTAATATCAACGAGGTGCGACTTTAGTTAGTTTGAAATAGATCATAAAAATCCCTGAAGAGTATTCTTCAGGGATTTTATTTTTTTGAAGCATAATTGATTATAGATTCTGATCTTCGTGCTTACCTTCTTTTATTTCCTCTACCATTTTAGCATTGAAGGCTGGTAGATCCTCCGGTGTTCGGCTGGTTACCAAACCATTATCCACCACTACTTCACTGTCTTCCCAGACAGCACCTGCGTTTTTTAAGTCGATACTGATGGATTTTACCGAGGTCATTTTTCTACCTTTTACCGCCTCTGCACTGATCAAGATTTGAGGTCCGTGGCAAATAGCTGCAACTGGTTTGTGCTGCTTGAAGAAATCCTGAACAAAAGAAATCGCTTTCTCATTGGTTCGCAGCTGATCCGGATTGATAACACCACCCGGGAGAACCAACGCGTCGTATTCTGATGCTGAGACCTCATCCAAAGTCTTATCCACATCATAATCTTTTCCCCAATCTTTCTCTGCCCACGCTTTGATGGTTCCGGATTTTGGACTGATAATGTGAGTGATAAATCCAAACTGTTGTAAGTAATCTTTAGGAGATTTCAGTTCGCTTTCTTCGAAGCCATTCGTTGCGAGTATTGCAATTTTCTTTGACATAATAATTAAATTTTGTGATTAATATAATGTCTGTAGAGAAAATATGATGCCGAGCGAGGTGGTTGGAATTATAAAACTTTGTTAAAGGTCACAGGTTTTAGATTTTGGCGCTTAGGTTTTAGATGAATGCGGTGTGGAATGTTTAAATTTGATGACGGATAAAAACAGAGTTATGACAATAGAAGATTTGGTGGGCAATTACACAGTGGAAGGCAGTAATCAGGATGAGAATGGGATTGCTTATCACGGCGTATTATCTCTAAGCCTTGATGAAAACAATCGAATGGTAGCGAGATGGACTATTGGTAATCACATCCAGAATGGGACTGGCTTTTTTAAAGATAAGATTCTGGTTATTAATTTCAATTATGAAGGGGATGATGGCCAACTTTATAAAGGTGTTGCTGTTTACCGTTGTCTCAGCAAAGATGTATTGAATGGTTTTTGGTCTGAGAAGTACGGCAATCCTCTCTATCTTGGCAGCGAATATTGTGTTAGAATTCTTTCTGCTGAGTTTTTGAATTGAACCTAAATTATTGATTTATAACAAAATATGTTAAGTAATATAGAATCAAATTGTTGATTAACCACAATCTAATTCATACAACTCAGTTTGAATATACATCATCGTTTATAATTCATAACTATATCAGTTTATTTTCGGTTGCTATTTTCACCAGTTCTATCATATTTTTGGCTTTAAATTTTTGCAGGAGATTTCTGCGATGGGTTTCTACAGTTATGACTGAAATGAATAGCTTTTCACCAATCTCGATAGACGTATGTCCATCCGCAATAGCTGAAAGAATCTGTTGTTCACGCTTGGTTAATCTGGGAAGTTCATAGTTTTCTGAGGAAACACTCAGCATAATATCCTGAACTTCTTTACTGAGAGCCAAATCACCATTGATCGCTTTGTCTATGCACTCTGTTATTTCCTTTGGATTGGCGTTTTTGAGGATATAGCCATTACCTCCATTCTCCAATAAGCGGAAAATAATACTCCGTTCTGCCTGATTGCTAATGCCGATAACAATGGTTTTAGGTAGCTTTTGCTTGATATTTTTACAAAAGTCCAGACCGCTGCCATCATTTAAAACAATATCCAGCAACACCACGTCCACTTTGTTTTCCTGAATGAAATCCAGAATAGCAGAACCTTTGGTAAAAGAAAATATCTGAAACTTTTCATCCTGCTGCAAGAGTGATTTCAGGCCTTCCAATATCATCGGGTGGTCATCTACAATAGCAAGATTGAGTTGGTTTTTGTTATACATAACATTCTACGTTTATGGTTGTTCCTTCGCCTTTTACCGAATGAATATCTACTTTTCCATTGATCAGACGAACCCGGTTTTTAATATTCTTTAAACCTAATCCGTAAGTGATTTTGGATGAGTCGAAACCGACACCGTCATCTTCTACAGTCAAAATGAGTGTATTATCATTCTGACTGATTTGAACAATCACATTGCTGGCTTGGGCATATTTGATAACGTTGCTGATACTTTCCTGTGCGATTCGATAGAATACCAATTGAATCTGGAAAGGAATATTACCGGATACATCAAACGCTTCAAATTGAATTGATAGATGCTTATGCGTCATTGATTCGCAGAGTTCTTGCAGAGCAGTTTCCAATCCCAGATTTTTAAGTGTCTCTGGCATCAGGTTTCTGGAGATTCTTCTCATTTCCGATATGGATTTATCAATCTTCTCAACAATATCAGTTGATTCGTATGCCTCATTAGATGAGATGGACATTCTGATGTTAGCCAACATCCCACCCATACTGTCATGGAGATCCTGCGCAATACGTTGTCTCTCCTGCTCTTCACCTTGTAAGACTGCCTGAGTCGCTTCATATTTTCTTTCGTTCTCTATGTGTATGAGATCCTGTTCATGGCTGATGCTGATCTGCTGATTCAGTTTTTGCTGCTTTCTGTAGGTCAGATAGATAAGCACTGCGATAATGAGACTTAAACCTAATGCAATTGCTAAGATTATAATACGCAGGTTTTTATTTTTGCTCATCAACAAGGTCTCCTTTTTCTCCTGCTGTAACTGATTGATGGTTTTTTGTTTTTCAGATGTCTTATGCAGGATTTCATATTCGTTCATTTTTTGGAGAAGCTTTTGCTGATTCAGGCTATCACCCAGATCATTGGACTTTTTCATCCATTTGTAAGCTTCTTTGGATTGCCCCAGAACATCATTCACCGCTGCTAATTGTGTATAAGTAATTCTTCTGTTGAGTACTTCTTTGCTCAGTATATTTTCTTTGAGAATCTGTTCCAACTGCTGTTTGGCTTTCACGTAATCCTTCTGCATCAGGTAAACATTATACATCCTGAAATACAGCATATGCAAAATCTTTAACTGATGCTTAGCTTTAGCTAACTTCACGCCAGCGTCCAGACTGCTGAGTGCTTTTGGATAATCCTGCTTAGTGGTGTAATACATTGCTTCCTGATAGTAGTAATTGGAATAATGCTGTGAATTGGGATAATTCTGAATCATCGCTTTAGCTTTATCCAGATAGACCTTTGCCGTTTTGCTATCAGGCTTATAGCAATAATTGCTCACCAGGTTGAGATAAGTAATCAGATGAACAGTCTTGCCCTCCGGAATTTGCTTCAGTACTTCCAAAGCTTTTTTGTGATACTCTTCCGCTTTGTCCAGTTGCCCTACCGACATAAAAGTCAGTCCCAATTGGGTATAGCTGTATGCAAGCAATTCGGTATTTTTGGTTTTCTCACTTAACGGAATGCATTTCTCAGTCAAAGCCTTAACCAAGAAATCATAACTCTTATCTTCTATTTGGATATAAGCTTCATTGTATATTGCTTTTATCAGGATGCCTGAGTTTTCAGTATCATCATTCTGTAAAAGTTTTATCGCCTGCTCATAATGTTTCTTAGCATCTGCTCTACTCCCTTGATTGGTAGAAAATATACCCTGGTAGTAATCCAGCAAACCTTTTGGCAGGATTTGCTTTTTTGGAGAATTTAAAACCATATTTAGAGCCTGTACACTTTTCAGGCTGTCAGTCGGTGCCCAATATTCTGATAAAAACAGATAGTTCAGTAAAACAACTTTTTCATCCTTACTTGTTTTGATGGTCTGATTGATCTGATCCAAATACCTGACTTCATCTATCGGAATCAATTGCTGTGCTTTGCAGACACTCGCCCAAAGCAAAAACACAAGTAATAAAAATGTATTTCTGAACATCATTCCCTAATTATACTACAAATATCTAAATAAAAAAAACGCTACATCCGAGTGATACTCAAAATCATGGTAAACCATTAGAAATAAAATCATCGTTTCTGATGATTGCCTCCCCAAGCCATTCTGCAGAAATTTGTGTTTCACTAACCTATAAAAATAATATTATGAAAAAGATAAGCACAAGGATTGCACTTTATGGCTTTTTATCCGTGATGACTTTCGGAACTGTTTTAACGAGCTGCAGCAAAGATGATGACGATGTTGCAGAAGAGGTAATAGGACAAGCAAGCCATTATAAAGTTACTGTAACCCTTGAAAATGTTAACCCTGATGATGATTTTGTATCTGTAAGCTTAGCAGGCGGATCGGGCGGTACAAAGACTGATGTCTGGAAAGTAAATGGCGTGGTAAGAACAGGCGAATCAGCGATTGGTCTTAATGATAATGACTTTGCAGGCGCTACTAAAACATACGTTATCGAAACTACCGAACCTATCAGAGCATTTGCCAATGGTGTTCAAATCATCAATTACGGCGCACCAATGACTGTTAAATACAAAATTGAAAAAGGGAGCAAGGTAGAAATTAACGAAAATCTAACTTTAACCGGAGATGGCGCAGACTTTACGAAACAATATTCTTTCTAAACACAAATTTCTTATATAGCTTTGGTTTCCTAATACCAAATGCTTATTTTATAAAAATCCTGAGAATGTTCTCAGGATTTTTTGTGGGTAGCTGTTCTACTAATCAATGTAAGCTTTTGATATTTTGAATGTTATATCATTTTATTATATTTACTTAAAACTAAACACAAATACGATGAAAGATTCCCTTATGTTCTCTGAAGAACAAATGAAAACATGGCGAAAAGCTTGTGATAGCTTTTTTCCACACAATCAAGTTTTTGATATCAACAACATTCCCAATATCTTACTGGTTGATGAACAAGTGATGCAACTATTAAAAATCAGTAAGAAGACGCTATACAACTATCGAAAAAAGGGAATTATCTCTTATATTCCTATTCTGGGGAGGTACTATTACTATCTTCCTTATCTCATCAAAGATCTGTTGGAACTGAACAGAAAGCAATCTCTATAGAGGTTAGAAGTTATTTTTTTTATGGTTAAATGATAGGGGAAGATCGCAGAAGCGATACGGAACAGATACGGCGTGGATACAGGATGCTTACAGAACGGATACGGAAAAGACAAACAAAAGGTAAAGTACGGCAAAGTCAAGTAAAAATCAGTAGAATGAGGTAAGCTTCAATTTTGAATTTAAAAATCTGCCAACTTTGGGATTATTAAATCATTAAAATTTTATTATTATGGGAAAAGTTACAGACTCCATCCTCGGCGGTACTACAGGACGTACCGGTCGTATCGTGATTGCTAATGTCTTCGGGACCGAAATATCCAGAATCCGCCCGAAGAAAAATGATAAGCCCGCAACTCCTAAGCAAGCTTTGGTGAAAGAACGTATGAAGCTTTCTGCACTTTTCATCTCTGGTTATAAATCTTTTGCCAGTCAATATTTTGGTGAGCGCATCGGATTGAAATCCCGGTATAACCTGGCGATGACGAATATAATGAATGCTTATCACATTGATTTTATCGCGCTGAGCATTGACCGTACTAACGAAGAAATTATGTTCTCCAAAGGTGACCTGCCGGAAGTACCATTAAGCGGACTGAACTCTGCCACTACTTCTACTTTTACCGTGACCTGGGAAGATAACAGTGACGGTACCGATGCTTTGCCAACCGACGAAATCTGCATCCTCTACTGTGCGGATGATGAGAAACGCCCAAAACTCCTGCGCAATATAGCAACCAGGGTTGACAGCTCTGCTACAGTGAATCTACTAAACAAATATGTCGGGAAAACTGTCAATGTTTGGCTTTGCCTGTTACGGGCAGATGGAACCAGGGTTTCTATTTCTGACTATGTGGGAAGTGTGGTGGTGAGTTAGATGGGGAATTGGAGCGTTTGAGGAATTAAATTTTCCTGTTAGAAAAGCGCAACGTCTATGATGTTGTGCTTTTTTGTATCACAGGCTTTGGAAGAAGGGAACTTAATAATTTAAGATATGGAAGTTCTCTTTATTAGGAATAGCTACGTTTGTTTTAGTCAAGTGTTTTAATAATCAAATTTCAAGAATACCCTTTCTAGACTAGTTAAAGAATCATCATTTACAGGTTTTAATGTAACATCCTATATTATAATGCATCGATAAAGCTTATCATGAAAGCATCATCCCTAAATCTGATGTACCTGTTACGATTCTCAATCATTTAAGCTATCTTTTTTCTACAAAAATAAACGAAGATAGATAATTCTATCCTTGTAATATATATATTTAAATTATTATTTTATCTGATTTTCAATAACTTAAAATTAAAATAATTGCTATCACTAACCCTTTAGATTTGCAGTTATAAAGAATGGTAATTTTAAGTAATCCTAAACCGGCAAAGTGAACCATATCACTAACAAAGTTTTCTACTTATCAGGACTTTACCGGCTTTTGCTAAATAATTAGATTCAAATAGTAATTAAAGTTTGTAGACTTAATAATAAGGTTTTGAAATAATTTAGCATTAGGATTTCTTAACAATTTTAATAAAAATGGGATGAGCAAATTTAAAAATTATGTGGGAATTGACATTTCAAAAGATTATTTTGATGTGGCATTTATTCAAGATTTAAAAAGTAAAAGTTTTCATAATCAATTTGAGAATACTGCAATGGGAGTAAAAAAATTGATGACTTGGTTAAAATTCTTGGAATGTGGAAATACTGACACCTTACTGTGTATGGAGCATACAGGAATGTACAGTAAAATAATTGTTGAAAAGTTGATCTCGGAAGAATTTCAGCTTTGGGTGGAAATGTCTCTGAAAATTATGTGGAGCGGTGGGGTTCAACGTGGGAAAAATGATAAAATAGATGCAGAAAGAATAGCTGTTTATGCTTTAAAAAACCAAGACTCCTTTAGTCTATATCAAACTAATAGAGAGTCCGTCACAAAACTGAGAGCTCTTTTTTCTTTGCGTGAAAAACTTATCGGTTACAGAACAGCCTTGGTAAATGTAAGTAATGAATTCAGAAAATTCGATTCTAATATTTCAAAAATCACTTCCTGTTATAGTAAAAATACTTTATCCGGAATTAAAAAAGACTTGCTTAAAATCGAAAAAGAAATTGATAGTATTATAGAAAAAGATGAGGATCTAAAAATACTTTTCAAAAGAATAACATCTGTGCCGGGCGTGGGAAAAGTAACAGCCATACTACTTATTTATCTGACCAATGAGTTTAAAAATTTCGACAACCCAAGACAATTAGCCTGTTATTCGGGAGTTGTACCTTTTGAATATTGTTCTGGAAAAAGTATCAAATCCAGATCAAAGGTGCATTATATTGCTAATAAAAAACTGAAAAAAGCACTTCATATGTGCGCCATATCAGCAAGTAAAAACGATCCTGAAATTCATCAATATTATATTCGCAAGACTGAGGAAGGTAAAAACAAAATGCTTGTGATCAACAATATAAGAAACAAAATTGTTCATAGAATTTGTGCTTGTGTAAGAGAAATTAAACTTTTCGAAGCTAGAAATGTAGCATAATTTTTTTAATTTTACAAAGTCAAAGTGAAGCAGAAACAGGCTCTGTTGGGGAACAACCTGCAAGGAATACACCTTGATACCGACGAATAATAAAAAAAAGGAAGGTAAAATACTCCTAAAATACTCCTTCCTTTTATTTATTATTCAGGGGGTTTTATATGCCTAAGAAACCCCAAAAGATTTTACGAAGATTATTTGGTTATGTCATAGTAATCTTTGAAACATTACCGTCTTTTTGCCAGCTTATTTTTTGGGCATAGGAATATCCCACAGCAAGGACTCCCATACTTAAGAAGAGTTTTTTCATTGATTTAGTTTTTTATTTAAGAGTTGCGAAACTAATAATATTTCAACAATTTTTAAACTATTTTTTTAATTAATATATTATGTTAAATAAAATTAATTCAATAATCACCCCTATTTTATATGGATTAACAAATTTTAAGAATTATGCAACTATTTGTTTTTAATTTTCTACAAAATGATTCGTTAAATGAAAAATCGCTATGCAATACCATTCTATTTAATTTAATCCAAAAAATCGTGGAACTATGTCTATATTGTTAGAACGGTTATGAAATACTGACAGATGAATAAAATAAAAAGCTATTGATACAATTCGCTTAACAGTGAATTACTTGAGGTGACGAGGATAATGTATAAACTGTTCTCGATACGCCTAATTTGCAAGCCTAATCTGGTAATTAATTAATTTTAGATTAATCGAATTGCGTGTTAAATTTTATTAATTTTATAAAAACTTATCTTACCAGCTCCGTCTTTACCACTTCCTTCTCCAACTGATTCTGCAATACTTGAATATAAGCTTTAACCGTCGATTCGGATTCGGATAGAAAAGTAACTTTGGTAGAAAAGTGTGTATTGAAACTCTTTTTGCCATTTTTCATCAGTATCTGCATTCTGCCACTGTAACCGCTGTTACTTCGATAATTTGATCGTACGACAGAGAAAACTATTTTGTCTATTTCTGTAAGTTGGTATTTTTTAAAGTTCAGGTTGTTGAAAATTAAATAACCATCTTTCAAAATAAAAGGCGGTATCTTTTTATGCCGCAGCAACCAGCCTGATAAAAGGGCGATGCCAACGCCACCCAATATAAACAGGTAAGGCAGATACCAGTCTCCATTGTAAGAAACACTGGCACTCAGCACCTTGTCACTTGCCGAGACAAACAGGGAGTTGGAGCTTCTTAACTTCTGCATATCATTATAGCGCCAATCTGGTTGACTGAGTAGCCTTCTTGCCGTTGCAGCATCTTTGATTTCATAAACTGCAGAGGACATCAGATTGGAACTGCCAAAATGGTCAAAGTAAAAGTACCGCGCACCTGCCTGCCAAATATTGATATAGCGGCTTTGTCCATTATCCAGCTTTGTGAAATCCAATGCAGAAACACCTTCCAGTTTCATCAGGTAAGTCGAGCGGCTGCTTAAACCAGTCTTTCTGCCCCAATGCTCTGCTGCCGTAAGATAATATACCTTGCCACCACTGCTGAAGACATCGGGAGCATACTGTTTGAATTCATTATTCTTGAATGGATTATCGCCTGCCCGCATTACTTTTTCAGTTTCGGAATCGTAAAAGTAAATACCTTCCCGACTGCTGAATAAGGCCTGATTGGCGTGTCTCAAATCTGCACTGAGCATTTTATAAGGTAACTTAGAAGGGTCAAAACTATGACCATCAGCATACACCATCCCGTGCTGGTCATCGATGAGATAAGCGGTTCGGGACGGTACATCGCCTTCTATTCCCACCTCATACAAACTGTTGTTAAAAGCAACAGGCAACAACTGGTTTTCGTAATACACGTGTTTTCCATCGGTGAAATAACTGCTGCTCTCACGAACATCTCGATCCAGATACCGGATCTTCAGCGGCCGAATAGACCTAGGGTCTGCTTCCGGCATCTTCTGCCCTTTGAAAAAAGCCTGATGTGCATTAGCTCCAATCGCAAAACCCACTTTGGAAGTATAATGCTGATTCTTGGGTAACTCTACAAACGGATACCAGTAATTCTGCGGTTTATCCGCCAGCCCCAAACTCTGCCCCACCAGTTGTATTACTTCTTCCAAAACTCCAAGTTTCTCATTACTTTCTGAATTTCTGGCGCAGAAGTAAATTGTCTCCCCATCTGTATAGTAATTATTAGCAAGTGCTATCAGTTTATTGGGATTGAGCCCTTTGAGAATGATATTTCCAGCATAAACATGGTTAGCATCCCAGCCGATGTGTGCATCCTGATAATTATCTGTAAAAGTCTTAAAGGTTTTAGCATTCGCACCTTTCACTTCATAATAACCATTACTCGGCACCATTGCATATACTTTGCCTTCATAAGTACAATAAACACCATTAAGATCGGTCTTAGGTGTGCTATAAGTAATAGGTTCAGCTTTGTCTGACAAAGAGATATAGAGTACACCAAAACATGAAATAAAAATCAAAATCAGCAAGCCAACAATGAGAAATCGGAATCTATAGAACATTAATCGTTTTTTATACTGGTTGATTCTCAAATTTAGTAAAAAGATTGGTTTTCTAATGGTTAATGATTAATTGTTAATTATTAGCAATGATTAAATTCCGAAATTGACAAACAAACTGAATCGGGATTTGGCTTCGATGTCGTCGCCTGCCAGTTGGGTATAAGCGGGTAACATCAGCTCGCTGCCAAGACTGAACTTCTTGTAAGACACTTCGAATCCAAGTTTGCCGTACAAGGCACTGCCAGCAGTTCTTGGCATCACTTCGCCAAACTGTTTGTTCCAATCGTAGACTTCGCCCTGCAATCCAAATTTTCCGGAGAAGATGCTGTTGTCATTGCGCCATAGCCGGTAAAATCCTGTTACAGCGTAATTCAATTGATTACCGAATTGGTAGTGTTTTTTGTTTTCGGTTTTGATGGTGTAATCGGTGTTCAGCATTAAGGCGAAAAGGTTTTTCTGAAATTTGTAACTCAAAGCCAATTGGTAATCCCAACTTCCCGTTCCCATCTGGAAACTGGGATTGATGCCTGTAATTCCCTTTTCATCAAATTGACCTAAAGGAATCTTAACCCCAACCCCACCATTCAGCTGATGGTATTCGTTTTTAGACTTGAAGATTTCATAAATGCCCATTACAATCGCATCTCCTATTCCACTGATATTGATATCGCCCTGCAAAGTTTTTTTCTCGTGAAACTGAAACGGAATACTTCCGTAAACACTTAGTTTCTGAGTTAGCGGAATCTTGCCCCAAATCTGAACGGTATTGAAATATTGGTCCTGTGTCAAATCCTGAGTGAACAGGTTTTCTTTAGCTTTGTAATGCTGTCCAAAATATTTGACACCGATGAATTGGGGATTCAGTAATGATTCGAAGCCTGATGAGCCATTTCCAGCGGCGCAACCACAGGCATCGCAGAAGAATTCTTCGTATTGTGAAAGATGCTGTATTTGGTTTTGGTATTGAGGAATGTAAAGACTGTCTGTATTGGCTTTTATGAGCTGAGACAGGATGAAAATGAATAAGAATAGGATTGTTTTTTTCATTGTTGATTTTTATAAACATAAAAGACACAAAAGCTTTTGGTTTTTGAACACTTAAGACTCTTCGCTTAAATAATATTGATTTAAAGAAAGCTAATCTATTTCTTTTGTGTCTTTTTGGTTTTAGAGTTATTCTGAGAATTGTTTGTTGGTTAAAAATTGCCGGTCGCTCAATGTTTTTAAGAAAGCGATGATGTACTGTTTTTCCAAATCATTCATTGAGATACCAATATGTCCGTTCTGTTTCAACAGAGGAGCAAGGTTGCGTTGATTTTCTACATTATCCGAATAAAAATTCAGCACAGCATCCAGAGAATAGAAACGGCCATCGTGCATATAAGGTGCAGTGTGTTCTACATTTCGAAGACTTGGCACCCGAAATTTCATATTGTCATTCCAGTCCAGTGTCACACGGTATCTGCCACGGTCGTCATACTGCGCATTGTAGTACATCCCGGTATTTCGGTAAGTTTCATCAGTGAACAATTCCCCTGAATGACAGCTAGCACATTTAGTTTGAAACAATGCCATCCCTTGCTTTTCTTCATTGGTGAATGTCGTTGTTCCTTTCTTCATCTTATCATATTTGGAATCCGCAGAAATCATTGTGACCATAAACTGGCTTAAAGCTTTCAAAACTCTTTCGCCCGTGATATTGTCGTCGCCATAAGCCGACTTGAACAGCTTTTTGTAACTGGCATCCTGACTCAGTTTTGAAACCACTTCGGGCAGCGAACTGTCCATCTCAAAATCTGTTGTGATGGGAACCAAAGAACGCTCATCCAGATTATGACTCACGCCATCCCAAGTATAGTTTTTGAGGAATGCCATATTCTGAATCGCTGGCGCATTTCGCATTCCTAATTTGTCATCAATTCCATGGCTTACTGGATGCCCGTGATGAGTGAACGCATATTCCTGAATGTGACAGAAACCGCAGGAAATCGTATTGTTACGGGATAATTTGCCTTCATAAAATAATTTTCTACCTAAGGTAACGCCATTCACCGTGACTGGATTTTTATCAGTATCAAATGCCAAAGCAGGAAAGTTGGTAGGAATCTCAAGATTGTATGCTTTGTCTTCTTCAAACACTTCGCCCACATATTCATCTTTGCAAGACATCACAGTCAGTAAAAGCATAGAGAAACCAATCCAAAGAGAACGGAATCGTCCTCTCTGGAATTGTTGATTGTGATTAATCATTATGAACGTGGTCTACTTTGAACATATTGATGAGGTTGTTGCTCACATTCACTAAATGTGCGCTGCTCCCCATCGCCATATTGTTGGAAGTATCCAATGACAACGCTGTTTTCCCACTCAAGTATTGGTTGAAATCTGCCAGAATATGAATAGACGGCGTGATCTCTTTGCTGACTCTGGCCGTGGTTGGCAAATCAAGAATGACTTCCCTGTAAAGGTTTGCGGTTCCATTTGAAGAAGCATCTCCCATATTGCCACAATGATTCATAAACTCGGTATCAGGCGCAGATGTTCCGTACTTCCCTTCTATTTTTGTGAAGATGTAACCGGCAGCCCAGGACCAGGCCATCCCTTCTTGTTTGGCTTTTTCCCAAAACAGACCTTGCCCACCCTGACCAATCAGATATGCGGTTGGACTGATTCCCAAGCCTAATTTGATTTTCTTGTAATTGCCTTTCGGGATTTCGCTGAGGTTAATGAAGACAATTCCCGCTTTGGCTTCTTCCTGATTGATGATGAAAGCACCTTTGTCCGGATTATTATAATTGTATTTGAATTCCGTTCCGTTTTCATCAATGAGTGAGATGTTGCTGACTATGTACTTCAGCGTTGAGAACTGGTGTTTCTGTCCTTTGGCTGAGGTTTGTGTGGTTTGGTTAAGGACAATATCTCCCAAATTATTAAAGCCATTCTCGAATTTAACCTGAAGATTTCCCGGTGTGGAATCCTGGATATCTTCATCATCGTTGTTGTTGCAAGATGAAAACGTTAATAATGACAGAAATAATATGGATAAAAATTTATAGATTTTCATTGGTTTAGATGTTATGTTTGATAATTTTTAAGTTTTTGAAACACGAAGACACAAAGGTATTTTGAGCAATTCTCCTTTTGTAAGGCACAAAGGCCGACTTCGTCAAATGCTTATAATTCTTACTATCTTTAATTTAAAAAGACTGTTGTTTTTTGCTGAAATGTGACTGTTGTGCTCTGCTGCGATAGGGATGGTAACGGTTATCCTTTTTGTCTTGACTGAAAGGTCTTTTAATAGACATCATGTTGAAGACAAAAAGATATGAGTTTCCAGCCCGACCCGAGCGGCTGGTTTAGCGCTGGAGAGGGAATCGCCCAATTAAATATTTATGGTAATCTAAACCATGGGAGGTCTGAAAATGTTTTTCAGGTACAGATAAGAATAATCTGCGGTGTGTGTTAGAATTGGGTTGGCAAAGAATCTTTGCGCTACCGTTCTGACTTCAGAAACCTCAACGGGAATATAACAGTCGATGATTTTCTGGGTCGAATTTTTGGATTTGGAGTTTTCTGAGCTGTTTTTTGCCAGCTCTTTTCCGAGGTAACATTTGCCGTTGCAATGCAGCTTCGGTTTGTTCTTGTTGATACACAATACGTCTGAAATGTAGTCATAATTCACCGCATACTCCACCAATGGCAACACAGGTTTGAGCACCAGATAAAAGACGAGTAAGATGTTACAGATGAGTTTCAAGAACTTGTTTTGATGATTTTAAAAAGCACAGACAAGCTGTGCTTTTTTTAAATATTGAGGTTGTTATTTTATAGCTTCCTCATATCGTTTGCTGATTTCTTTCCAGTTGGTCACGTTCCAGATTGCAGCCAGATAATCAGCTCTTTTGTTCTGATATTTCAGGTAATAAGCGTGTTCCCAAACATCGATTCCGAAGATTGGCGTTCCTTTTACCTCAGCTATATCCATCAATGGATTGTCCTGATTTGAAGATGAAGTTACCGCCAGTTTTTTATCAGCTGTTACCACCAACCAAGCCCAGCCAGAACCGAAACGGTCTGCACCTGCTTTACTTAATTTTTCTTTCAAAGCATCCAAACTCCCGAAAGAATCGTTGATGGCTTTGGCTAATTTGGCAGAAGGTTGCGTATTTTTCTCAGGTGTCAGAACTGTCCAGAACAACTCGTGGTTGTAGTGTCCGCCAGCGTTGTTTCTAACGGCAGGACTTTCTTTGGAAATGTGGGAAAGAATCTTTTCCAGACTTTCTTTTTCCAATGGTGTTCCGGCAATGGCTTTGTTCAGATTCGCTACATAAGCTGCTGCGTGTTTGGTGTAATGGATCTCCATCGTTTGCGCATCTACAGAACCCTCCAAAGCATTATAAGCATAAGGAAGTGGCGTCTGCTTGAACTGTGCCGCTGCAAAAGTGGCTGCTGATATCGCACTTGCGAGGAATATTTTCTTGATTTTCATAATAACTTTTTTAGTGGTTAGACATTTATTATTTTAATAATTTTCTGATATCTTCTATTAATTTTTCCCTGTCAGGATGGTATTTCCCTCTCAGATTGGTCTTAGTTCCGGCTTCATCATCGTAATTCAAACCTGAATAATACAGAACCGGCATATTGTTGTCATCGAACCGGCAACGCAGGTTTCCTTCTCTGTCTACCAAAGCAATCATTCCGCTGTGGTTAAGACTTTCTGAGTCATCTTCCTTGTCCCCTACATAGATGTCAAACATATCCGCTAAGTTACCGATATAATCTCGGTTTCCCGATAGAAAATGCCAATTGGGCGACTTGGCACCAATCATTTTAGCGTGGTTTTTCAGGACTTCCGGTGTATCGTTCGTCGGATCTATACTGATCGAGATGATTCCAAAGTTTGGATTATTGATTTGCTCATCGATGTACTTCATATTAGAATTCATCACGGGACAAATCGTGGGACAACGGCTGTAAAAGAACTCTACGAGATAAACTTTTCCGAGCATATCCTTATTGGTAATCTTCTTAGAATTCTGGTCTGTCAGTGCAAAATCCGGAACTTTCATTACCGTATAAAGACTTTTTTTGAAATAACTCGTTCCTATTCCAATGACCAAAAATAATACCGCAAAAATGATGATCGGTAGAATGAGTTTGCTTTTCCGGAAAGACTTTTGTTGCTTTCTGTAACTCATTTCAAAGCATATTTGGCAGGACTTTTCCTGAATTCTTTTTTACAATGGTCACTGCAAAAACCGTAAGTTTTGCCTTTGTAAACAACGGTGTCTTTTAGGAATTCAGCTGTTTTCATATGACAGACTGGATCGTCGGCGTTCACAACTTTTACGTTTTTAAGATCAGTTTTCGGTTTTATTTTGGAGACCTGTTTTACTTTGGGAGTTTCCTGTGCGCAAGACAATGCCGATACCGATAACAGAATCATTAATATATATGATTTCATTTTTTGAAATTGGATTTAATTAAAATTTTTGAACACAAAGGGCACGAAGGATTTTATTCACTTAAATGCTAAAAGGTTCATCAACACGCTTTACTTAGATCAGCTTTTGTACTAATCCTAATTGATACAAATGTTGTATTCTGCTAATAAAATGCTTACTCAATTAATTAAACCAACGGTGGATGGAAGATTCTCGAGGTTAATGAGAATGTGTAGAATTGGGGCAGAAAAGAATTCTGTTTGAGACTCTGAAGATTAAAATCGATGTTATTCAAAACAGTGAAAACACTTCCTACAGTAAATAATTCTGAGAATACGGAAAGCTTCAGCTGGTCTTGCTTGGCTGAGTTCTGAGAAGATTTGGAAAGTTCTTTGGCTAAGTAGCATTTGCCTTTACAATTCATTTCTTTTTTTGCTCTGTTTTCGCAAAGATTTTTGGTGATGTAATTGTAATTCACACTATAATCTATCAACGGCAAAACGGGACGTAATGCGATGGTGAAAATAATGAATATAGAGATGAATGCTTTCAACTGAACAAAAATAATACATTCGGTTTGAATGACAAATGATATTTGACAGTAGAATACCAAACGTGATTCATTTTAAGATCATACCTACGGCATTTTTGTTTATCATCAATATGTTTTCTATTAACAGGTCGCTCGTACCGAGCTTCTGACATTCAAAATTAAAAAACAAAAAAAGGTCAGAAGAAAACTCCTGACCTTTTTGTTTAATTTGAATTTGATTAATCAACAATCACTTTCGTGCTGCCAGATTTTGTTTTCACAAAATAAATACCTTTAGAAAGTTTTTTCAAATTGATTTTTTCGTTGTTGTTAACGTTGTTAACCGTTTGAACCAATTGTCCATTTGCGCTGTAAATCTGAACAGTTTCATTCTTAGCGATTCCGCTGATGTACAATTCGCTGTTTTTTACAGGATTTGGATAAACAGTCAGTTTTTGGTTTTTAGCACCCGATTCTGAAACTGCTAGTTTTGTGTAGCAAGTCCAAGAAAGGTCATCAAAAGATACTCTGTTGCTACTTGTATCATCTACTAATTCTATCACAACATCTCCTTCTACATCAATATTAGAAATAGTAGTGGTTGCAGCGGTTTTAGAATAAGGAATCTGCCCCTTTACAATACCATTAACTTTCAAAGTATAATTACCTGCAGAATCACTGAAAGGCAAGAACGTCTTAACCGTCAATGAACCAATACCTCCAGTAATTGTAGAAGATTTCAATGAACCTTTTTTAATACAAATTGCTTTGTTGCTATCTCCAGCGATGTAAACCGCTTTGTCTGCTCTACCATTGGTAACAGTCCAAAGGATATTCTTGTTAGACCATTCAAAATTGGCGTAAGAAGAGCCGCTTGCTCCAACATTTTCAAAATCTTCTGTTCCACAAGTTGTTCCGGTTCCCGGAGTTGTTCCGCTTTCTGTTGTACCCTCAACTGATGCACTGTTAGCAGATTTGTTTCCAGCAAAATCTTTAGCTACAATGTAGAATGAGTAAGTTGTTGCTGGCGCAAGACCTGTTACAGTTCCACCGTTAGTAGATACAGACATTTTATATGTATCGTTCATATAGATATCATAGCTGTTCACGCCAACATTATCCATAGAAGCTGTCCAAGATAAAGAAACACTTGATGATGTTTTTCCAGAAACGGTTACATTAGTTGGCACAGTAGGAGCCTCTGTATCACCAGTAGTTCCGCCATTGAACGTATCCGGCCAAGTATTCTGAGCAGCTGGACCGCCCCAAATTACTGTCGCCAAATATGGATTATCGATGAATGGATTTCTGTTCTTTTGTGTATTTGCTACCACATTGTTTCTTTGTCTTTCGAAATCTGAAACAGGGTCTTCTACATTCCATTTTAGGAGAATATCCGGGAAGTCAGAAGAATATGTGGAAGGATTCATTGTAATGTTCAAAGGCAGACATCTTGTGTTGTATCTTACATACATATACATCAAAATTCTCGCTACATCACCTCTCCATTCTTCGCCAGGAAACCAACCTCCACGGCTCGTTTTGTAAGCTGTAGCTCCAGTTCCGTCATCAAACAACAAACTTCCTCTCGTACTGTTCAAAGTATTGTCTGCAGGACGAAGGTGGTGACCATCTGCTCCAGGACCAGAAGTTCCCAAGTTTGGTGTTCCTTTAGATTTTGCATAAACGTGCTCACGGTTCCAAGAACCATTGATGGCACGACTTCTCTGGTGTGTTCCAGAAGCTTGAGAACCATAAATCAAAAGTAGATTTGATGGGTTCTGAGGGTCAACATCACTGCTTTTCATCAGCGTTTGCAACTCGCTGTAAGAAATGGTTTTGGTGTGTGTCGTCGTAATAAGTGTTGCAAGTTCGCTCTTTAATTCATTCTTTGTTTTGCTGAAGTTAACTCCCGAATAATAAGACGGAGCCGACTGCGCAAACGTAAAGACTGAAATAATACCTGCAAAAAAGGAAACCTTTAATTTCATAAGTAAATATTTAATTATTTTTAATAACTCTTTATAATTGTATTTTGATAAATCAAATTGAACGGATGGTATTTTATAGTTACTGAAACTTTATTTTCAAATTCAATGAAAAAAGTATCATCGAATCTATAAAACTTAGCTTGAATTCTGTTGTCATTAATCTGAGTTGAAATTTCTATATCAATTCCTTTTTCTAATTCTTCCTTAGAAAAATTGATATCATCTAATTCTAAATTTCCTTCAAGACGAATGACATTGCCCAAAAGTCCCGGATGTGAATCTCCTGCTCCCACAAAAAGCCTGTTTTCTCTTTCATCGATGCTGATAACGTACAAAGGCTCTTTTTTCCCACCAACATTAATACCTTTCCTTTGTCCTATTTTGAAATTTTCAACACCCTCATGTTCGCCTACCAAAAAACCATCAAAAAGAGAATACTCATTTTTCCGGGATTTCCAGATGAGTTCATCTTTTTTTGAATGAAATATTGGCAATTCTTTATTATAGATTGGAGAACTTGCAGGTATTTCAACTATTTGGCCTTTTTTGGTCATAAAATCTTCTATATAAACCTCCTGTATCAAGAAGGGGGCGCAATTTAATTATTTTAAATTAAATACAACTATTTTTCAAAAAAGTTATTCAATAATTAACAATTATGAGATTTTTTAATAATTATAACATTTTATATAAGTGAGGTATGAAATATAGAAAACGAATGTATTATAATAAAAACTTCCCACCTTTTGGAGGGAAGTACTTTAAAAGAAAATAATATAAACTTGATTGTGAGATCAATTCTTTTTAATAGCCATCATTCTGTATCAGATTAGGATTGGCCGTGATATCTGAGGATGGAATAGGAAATATATTGAATTTAGCATCCACAGCTTTTCCGGCCTGGGCATTTCCTTTCCAGCTCCATAGATAATCTGCAGTCGTAAACTTGTTGAAACGAATAAGGTCTGTTCTCCTCAAAAGTTCCCAGGACAATTCTCTGGATCTCTCATCCAAAATGAAATTCAAATTCATATCCGAGAGTGAAACAGATCCATTTCCATTGTTATAAGCTCTGTTTCTAATAATAGTCACATAATTGAGCGCTTCGGAATTTTTACCCAATCTAATATAAGCTTCAGCTGCCGTCAAATAAGATTCAGAAAGACGGAACATTGGAAAATCTGTATCTACATAAGCTGCATCTGAACCTACTACTCCATTTTTAGTAACATTTCTCCACTTTGTAAAAGCATATCCATCCTGGAAAGTTCCAGGAAGTGCTGCTATCTCTTTTTTGTGTCCTATATTGAAAAACAATGCCCTGCTGTCATTTTTTGCAAATGCATCAGGATCTGTAGTTACAAAATTCTGATCTGCTAATTGAAACTTATTGACAAACTCCGGACGAAGACGAATATTGCCCCAGCCACCAGCGATTCCCAATTTCAAATAATTGAGCATAGTTCCACCTGTTTGGGCCAAAACGAAAAATGTTGTTCCGCCATAAGTTTTGGACTGAACACCATCCAAATTCAATGACCAGATTATTTCCCGGGAAGTATGATTGTCCGCAAGGAAATTGTAAAGGTATTTCGGAGAAAGGCTGTAATGACTTTGAATCACTTTTTCTGCATATTCCGCCGCCTTAGTCCACTGAGGATTTTTTGTATAAACCTCAGCGTTCAGATAAAGTCTTGACAATAGAAAATTTGCCGCCGTTTTATCAACTCTTCCGTATTCATTAGTTTCTGGAAGTGCTGTTTCAATTTCTTTCAGTTCATTTTCTATGTAAGAATAGAGATCAGTTCTGGAAATTTGTTTAGGTAAAAACTGAGGATCTTGTTTGTCTGCGTCTGTAACAAATGGCACTTTTCCATAAGTATCCAACAAAACCCAATAAGAATAGGCTCTTAAAAATCTGGCTTCTGCTCGGAAATCTGACACTTGTTGTTTAAAACCTGCATCGGTATGACCTCTTTCCTGAAGTTTAGCATCAGTAGTCTGTCTTAGGAATTCATTAGAATATCCAATGATCTGATATAATCTGGCGTAATAACCGTTCAGAATTGCAGTGTTAGAATCCCAGGTATTTGTCGCCATTTGTCTTAAACCATTGGTTTGAGAACCCATTATTGCCTCATCAGTTGTTAGTACCTGAACATAAAAAGCCAATCGGACAAATGAACTGTAGCCTTCGTCAAAATTACTGATGTCGGGATCTCCTGTTGGACCTTGTTGTCCGCTAAGACTCAATGCTGCGTAGCATTTTGCCAAAACCCCTTTGTAATTGTCCGGATTTGAATAGATCTGTTCCGTAGTTACAATGTTGCGGTCGATCGGAACTGTGTCAAGATCATTAACACAGGAGTTTAATGTGAAAATAGAAAATATAAGGGTTATATATATGCGTTTCATAATTTGATTATTTGAAGTTAACATTAAGTCCGAACAGGAAAGAACGTGGTCTGGAATACATATTATTATCAATTCCCAGATAGACCTCAGGATCAAGTCCGGTGTATTTGGTAATGACAAAGACATTTTGAACAGAGAGATTAACGCCCAGATCAAATTTTTCGCTGATTGTTTTGAAATTATGTCCCAGCGTGATATTGTCCATTCTAAAAAAAGAAGCTTTTTCAAGGAAAAAATCTGAGTAAAGCTGCAGATTATCAAAACCCTGTTCTGCGGTATAACTTAGAATATTAGAATAAGTCCCGTTGCCCAAAGTTGCTTTGGTTTTATAATCTTTGGATTTGATATTATTATAGACATAATTTCCAAAATTGGCGTGACCGTTGAAGCCTAGATACCAATTCTTATAACTCACCTTGGAAGAGATTCCCATAAAAGACTTAGGCATCGGATTTTTATCTTTTACCAGTCCACCTTTATATTTTCCTTCAATTGGTTTTCCTGCTTCATCATATTCCTGTTGATACAGATAAAAAGTATAAGGAGAAAATCCTACGGAATGTGTTTGAATTGTCCCAGCTGTTGACCCCGAAACATTTCCGATATTCACGCCATAATTAGGGCTGTCGACCAGCGTCAGTTTAGTGATTTCGGATTTATTAAAGGTAATATTAGCATCCAAATTCCATTGCCAATCTGTAGTTTTGACAGGAATTGTATTCAATGAAATTTCCAATCCTTTATTTTCCATCGATCCGACATTAGTAAAGATCATATTGGTCAAATTGGAACCTGCCGCTACAGAAATCTTGTTTAATAGATCATCAGTTGTTCTTTTATAAACTTCCACAGATCCGGAAATTCGGTTTTTTAAGATTCCGAAATCCAATCCGATATTATAAGTTGAGGTAGTTTCCCATTTCAGATTTGGGTCATATCCGTTTGGTCGAATGGTCTGATAATATTGATTTCCCAATTGATATAACGCATTGGACTGGCTGAACGTGTAAGTCTGCATCCATTCATAATCTCCGCCGATATCCTGCTGACCTGTTTTACCGTAACTTAACCTCAATTTCAAATCAGAAAAAAAACTATTATCTTTCAAAAATGCTTCCTCATTGATCTTCCAGGCAAATGCTGCAGACGGGAAAAGTCCCCAATGATTGTCTTTTGAAAAACGTGAAGAGCCATCATTCCTAAGCGTTCCCGTAAAAAGATAGCGGTCTTTGAAAGTATAATTCAAACGACCATAAAATGAAACCAAGTAATATTCTGATTTGGAAATGATATTCTGATAAACTTTATTTCCCGTTATATTGGTCTGATTATCATCATAGCTTTGCCAGAATTTTTGCCAGGAATAACCTCCCATCAAGTCGATTTTATGATTGGAAAGTGTTTTGGTATAATTCGCATAAGCATCAAACTGATAATTGTTTTTCTTCTGCCTGTAATTTTCCAACAAACCTTGTCCGTCATTTCCGATAGAAGTCCAGGCCAAAGGTGCATTATCCGGAACGAAAATATCCCCATCACTCTTCAAAATATCAAATCCTGAATTAAGATTTAATTTCAAATCCTCAAAACCATGAATTTTATAATCCAATTGGATATTCCCTATTTGACGGATAACCTGAGATTTATCTTTTCTTAAATTAAGAACAGAAACGGGATTGGCACTTGCAATTGTAATAGGTTTCCCGGAAGCATCATTCCAAATAAAATAGCCTAATCCGTATTGCGATGAATTGTCGTAAACCGGACGAGTCGGATCAAAACCCACAGCCGAACTTGCAGGGTTGGAAATGAAATTATTATTCTCTATACTTGGTTTATAATTAAGATTGATATTCAAATGTTTATCAAAAAAAGAAGGATTAACAGCCAAACTTGCATTCATCCTTTCATAGGAATTTTTCTTGATAATCCCTTGCTGGTCTGTATAACCCAAAGACAAACGAAACGGAATATCTTTGACCGCTCCGGTCATACTGAAATTCTGGTCATTGCTAACGGAAGTTCTATAGATTTCTTTTTGCCAGTCTGTATTCCCTGTTCCTAATCCATTGATTATCGTATTGTTTCCGGCGTAATAATCCTTAATGAAATTTCTATACTCATCACCAGTTAAAACATCCAACATTTTTGGATTGTAACTGACCTTTGTGTTGGACGAATATTGAAACCTCGTCTTTTTACTTCCTTTTTTTGTTGTAATAATGATAACGCCATTGGAAGCTCTTGAACCATAGATTGCTGTTGAAGATGCATCTTTCAGAACAGTGTAAGTATCAATATCGTTCGGATTTATCATCCCCAGGATATTGCTGGAGCCTGATGTTGAGGAGTTATCAATAGCAATTCCATCAATAACAATCAGTGGATCATTACTGGCGGACAAAGACGAACCTCCTCTGATTCTTATCGTAGAACCCGCTCCGGGAGCTCCACCTGGAGAAATAATATTGACTCCGGCCGCTTTTCCCGTCAATGCATCTTGAGCAGAAACAGGACTTCCATTATTTCCACTATCTATTTTCACTGTAGTAAGAGATCCCGTTGCATCCGATTTTTTGACCTTGCCATATCCAATGATTACAACCTCATCAATCTTTTTCTCCTGGATCGATATTGTATCTTTTTGGATACGAAAATCATCATTCCGTGCGATCTGTTTCAGCTTAGTTTTTCTCAGGATCACAGTATTGTTCTTGATCTCATACTGGATTGGATAATTATTTTTAAGATATTTTAATGACGATTCCAACGAGGAATAATTGACGCCATTTTCCTCAACAAAAACATCCTTAAAATCCGTACTGGAGTACAGAAAAGGAATTTTCGAGGTTTTGCTGAGTTTATCAAATACTTTGGTAATGGACACGCGATTTTCGGTTTTCAAAATAATCGGTTTTTCTTGCCCTGATTTCCCGTATGTAACAATGGGAAGTCCTGTAGTAGCCAATAATATGATTGATATTACTGTTTTTTTCATAAATTTGGAGATTAACTTAGTTTAGACTTTAGCGAGTTTTTATAGTTAATATGCATCGGTAACTGTAATTATCGGTGCTTTTTATTTTAGTTGTAATTGATTATCAGATATTTTTTGAGCATCGAGATCGAAAGGATAGCAGACAGCAGACAACACTTCATTCAAATCTCCCGAAAAAGAACCTTTTATCTTCTTATTGGCAAACTGTTTTGGATAATTTATCTTGACATTATAAACCTGTTCCAACTCTGTGATTATATTTCCAAAATCTTCATCCTCAAAAGAGAAATTCCTTTTAACATTGCTTGCCAAATAAGAATTAACCTCTTTCTGTAGATTTTGATTCCAGGTTTCATTGGGTAACAGATAGGTTATTTTTCCTTTGTGATCAATCTTCACTTTACCTTCAAACAGCTCTACTTTCTGCTTTCCATTAGTTTGGTCCAGAAAGAATTTTGTTCCTAAAACCTGTACTGTGAAATCTTTTGCGTTGATTCTGAACGGTCTCGTTTTATCTTTAGCAATATCAAAAGTTGCCTTTCCTGTAAAAGTTATTCTACGATCAGATTTTCCAAAATCATCAGACATCACGATATCACTGTGAGGCTCCATAATAATGATACTTCCATCCGGAAGAACCACTTTTTTTGTGTGATCCGCACTAGAATAAGTTTGAATCTGAGAAGTCTCCACAGAAACCGAAGTTGGTGGTGTATAAAGGAAAATCCCGATTCCTGTAATCACAGCTGCAGCTGCAACCCAATATAGTTTTTTCAAATTTCTACCCGGTTTTATCTTGCGCTGAATCCCAGCCCGGATTCTTGCATCGGTTTGCGAATCCATTTGCTGATTTTCTTCGGCAACCTCTTTCCAGTTTCTTTTAAAATTTTCGTCTTCTGTGTGATTCATATTAAGTATTACGCAGGAATTTTAAATCGTCAACCTTTTAATTAAAGTTTTTTATAAAATTCTTCCGTTTTAAAAATTTTCAATTCAAATTATTTCTGAGAAACGGTCAAATTCTCAAGATAGGACTTCACATCATTCCATTGATAATAAGGGAAACTACTGGTTTTGATCGGAATATGAACTTCATTCTCATTATGAAGGAATTTTACCAAAACGTCATTTTTTTTATTCTTGTAAAAGATAATCTGAAGATTGGCGGCCATTGGAGCAACATCGTATGTATTCCAAACTTTATAGACTTCTCTCGGATTGATTTCTTCCGCACCCATATTTTCGACATCCAGAAGAGCAAGCAATGGTGCAATATTTCCGTCGTGTCCGAATCTGAGAGACGCTCCTTTTTTATTGTTTTTAATATAATCTTCAGCTTCTTCCAAAATATTTTTCACCAACGGAATTGCATTATTTTTTACCAATCCTCTGCTCAAAGGTGAAGCAGCATCATTAACATAAAATTGATAATTGATAGCCTGATAGATATTGAATATTTCTTCTTTAGTAAACAAGTCATAAAATGAAATATCAGTTTCGAGGTTTTGCATATCGCTGGCAATCCAATAGAACGATTCAACCACTTTTTCAGGGTTTACATTTTTGTAGATGTAATCATCATTATTGAACAAATTTTTGATAAATCTATCCAAACGTAGCCCGTCTTGTTTGAATTTCCTTTTCTCTTCCTGCCAAAAGCTATCTTGACTTTTGAAATCTATCGATTCTTTGGTATGATGATTAAGATACTTCATATACTTATCCGAAGATTCTACAGTGATCTGTAATTTTGGATTATTTGCTCTCAGTTCATTGGTAAAATAAGCCATACTGATGATACATCTTGGAACAACCGTTGATTTTGCGGTCACAATTGCATTACCCTCAAATGCGTGTGGATTATTTTTGAACATTCTCTGAGAAATCTGCTGATGTTGCAACCCTCCCAGTTCTGTCAAATCGCCATTATGACCTTCCGCAATTTTCCAAATTTCCTCAAGACGTTGCAATGCAGATTTTCCGGTTTCTGTTAAAGCATTATTCTCATCAGCTTTTTTTAAAACATCCATCACACCAGAAAAATCTTTTTCATTGATAAGCCATCTTGAACCGTGGCGACCATAATGACTTACATAAAATTCCTGATAACCCGCGGGAACAGCTGTCAACTTGGCGGAAGGTTTTGGATAAGCGTAGTAGACACCACCAGTTTTTGCAATGTCTGAAAAGATTTCTTCTTTCTTAGAAGTTTGTGCATTGTAAAGAAAAGCCGCCGAAATGACGAACAGAATAGAAAATGATTTTTTCATTATAAACTTATTTTTTAGTCAGATTGATTTCTGTCTTACGTCTATTATTACGAAGACTTATCGAAATCGTCAACCCTAAAAAAGTTTTTTAATGAAAATCAATAACAGAAAAAATAAATTAATATTGGTTTTTAAGATATTAAGAACCTTGTTGACGTGCTTGGCTACGGCATTTTTTGAAATACTACTTTCTTTGGCAATCTGGGAATAACTTAAACCATCAATTTTATGTTTAAGAAAAAATGATCTGCTTTTTTCCGGAATCAGCTGAAGTAATTTTTCCGCCTGCTCGGAGTGTGATCTGAATTCTTCCTCGTCATATTCCTCTTTCACAATGCTGAGATGTGAATCTTCATTGAAATCTGAGAAAGACAATTTGTTCTTTCTGTAAAAGTTGGCAATTTCCTGTTTTGCGGTTTTGAAGACAATCGCTTCTTTATTTTTATCCAGAGCATCTCGGTGTTTCCAAAGATGAACAAAAATATCCTGTACAATATCCTCAATATCATCCTGTCCGTGAACATATTTTTTCACGAAAAAGAAGACCTGATTTTTGTAATCAGAGTATAGTTTTTCAAATAAGGATTGCACTTAGGAAATATATTTTTAAGGTCGAATATATACGAAGCTTTCAAATATATCAAAAAAAAGCAGTTTACAAAATAAAACACAAAACGCTAATAATCAAATAATTAATTACTTTACTAAAGAAATATATTTCCCCAATACTCCATCTTAAAAAAGGAATTATCATTACGTCTCAATGTTTATTCAGGAAACTCAACCTTAAAGCCAATTCCACGAACAGAATCGAATTTGATTCTTTCATCTTTCTGAAAATATTTTCGCAGTCTCGTCATAAAAACATCCAGACTCCGTCCAAGAAAATAATCATTTTCGCCCCAAAGAGTTTCAAGGATTTCTTTTCTGTTAATGATTTTTTGGTTGTTTTTAGAAAGCAAAAGCAACAACTCTGATTCTTTCTCCGTCAATTGAATGGTTTCATTTTGGAAAAGCAACTGAAACTGCGAAGGAATGAAAGAATAATTTCCGAGTTCGATAATTAATTTTGTTGAGGATTCGTTTCTTTTCAGGATATTTTTGATCCGTAAAATCAGTTCTTCCGGTTCGCACGGTTTTGTGATATAATCGTCTGCACCAAGCTTCAGACCTAGAATCCTGTCAATACTTTGACCTTTTGCGGTGAGAAACAAAAATGGAATTTCAGACGTTTTCCTGATTTCTTTGGACAATTCAAAGCCATCAATTACAGGCAACATCACATCGAGAATAGCTAATTGATATTGATTAATTTGTTTTTTATTTTTCAGAATTTCCTCCGGATTTGGAATCCAATTCACTTCAAAATCAGAAAATTCCAAATATTGTTTCAGAACCATTCCTAAATCCGGATCATCTTCTACTAATAAAATTTTAGGCTTCATTTGGAATTGTAATTTTAAATGAAACACCTTTCTTTTTTGGATTCACATCGATATCACCTTTGTATTTATCAACAATTCTTTTAACTAAGAAAAGTCCGACTCCAAGGCCATTGACATGAACATTTTCATCTCTTGTAATGCGGTAATATTTCTCAAAAATGTTTTGCGTTTCATCTTTCGGAATTCCGATTCCATCGTCGGAAACTTCCATTTCAATCAGTTTATTAATCCTAACCAAAACCTCAATTTCCTTTGCGCCATATTTTGAGGAATTATCGATGAGGTTATCCATAATTTGTTTGAAATCATTTTGAAACAGCGATTTGTTCTCAGTAAAATCAATTTTAATTTTAAAATCGATTTTATCAGATGATTTTTTAACCTCAGAAAAGTAATTCTCAATCTCTCTTTTATCAATCAAAACATCATCAGAATCGTTATTATGAATGGAAGAAACAATATTCTCCAGACGCTTGATTTGACGTTCCAGCAAAGCTTTTGTATCAGAATCAGAAGATTGCGCAATTGAAAACTTCACAGTTGTAATTGGTGTATTCAGTTCGTGAGCGATGGAATCTATTGTTGTATGAAGCTGTAAGATTTTCTTTTCCTGACGATTCAGGTTTTTGATGCTGTTTCGAAAAAGAATTACAATCAGAATTACAATCAATAAACTAATGATAATCAGCGGAATTATTTTTTTTAAAACTAAAATTTTGACATTTAAAAGCTGAAAAGTTGACTTTGATTTTACTAAATAGTAATCTTTCTCATCCAACTTCAAATCTGTATTTTCTCTGGATTGACGGCTCGACCATTTGCCTTCGTTAATCGTCAAAGGTTTTGACATCTTTTTTACAGTTTGATACAAAACGAGAGAACGATTTTTTGGTAAAAGTTCTTTTTTCTGAACTTCATCCAGTATCGAATAAATTTCACTTTTTATTGCAATCTCAAAACCTGAATCTGCGATATTATCTTTAAGAATTTTCTCTAATTTTTGATTGTATAACTTCTCTGAGCTATAAATTCTTTCCGGATGTGTAATCTTTTCTTTTTGTATGACAATACCGTTTTTTAGCCTTTGAAAATCGCCAACTAATTTTTCTTCATTCGTTTCTGTTTCATATTTTTCCATTGTCTCAAGCGTTTTGTCCGCAATGACTCTCGCCTGTCTGTTAAGTTCTTTTTCCTCGAGACGGTAAGAATTGTAGATGTAATAGCTCTGCAGAACAACCAAAATAACAAGGCTGAACGTGAACAAAATAATCGTGATGTTTCTCTTCCGATTCATATTCTTGAAGATATAAAACTTTTGGATATGTTAAACACTAAGGCAAAAGGAATTTATTCCAAAATCATGTTGTAAGACACAAGGAAAATCTTCGATTTTATAGTGCCATAAAAACAGTAGCATTAAAAAAGAAATCTTTGTGCCTTTGTGCTTAACTTTTTACGTTTCAAAAATACAATCAAATTTCTTTCAAAACATGCATTAACCTTCCGTTAACCGTTCATTAACAAAACTTTCCTGCTATTCGTCTCAATTTTGTCAAAATTATTGAAATGAAAATTTATAACGCAATTATTCTCCTGTTTCCAATCTTTGTCTGGAGTCAAAATATTAATGGTCACATCGAGAACGAAAATCAGGAACCTATCTCTGAATCAAGCATTGAAATTAATGATAATAAATCAATATTTTATTCTGATAAAGAAGGGAATTTCAGTCTTGAAGGTATCTCGAAATTTCCTGTCTCAATTGTTATCAAAAAACCAGATTATCAGGATTATGAAATTATTTTGGAAGATAATCAATCACTGAATATTATTCTCAAAAAAGATACTGTAAAATCGATTGAAAGTGTCACGATAAAAGCCAATAAACCTTTATTGAAAAGGAAAATTGACCGGTTGGAATTTAATATCGATAAAACACCGCTTCAAAACTTAAATGCCTGGGATATTTTGAAAAGCACACCTAATATTTTGGTTAAAAATGAAGAACTGAGTGTACGCGGAAATTCACAAATCATTGTAACAATCAATGATAAAAAGACATTGATGACACAGGAACAACTCAAACAGCTTCTCGAAAATACGGATGGAAATAATGTTTCCTCTGTTGAGGTGATTACAAATCCACCTGCGAAATACGAAGCGCAAGGAAGTGCTATTATCAATATAAAAATGAAGCAAAATGTCTTGTCAGGTTACAAAGGTAGAATCTCGACAAGATATACGCAAGCAACTTATGCCAAAGGATTGATTGGAACTTCACAATCTTATAACACAGATAAATGGCAATTGACAGGAAATTACAATTTCGTAACCGGAGACTATGTTCGAAATAACTTTGATGTTGTGGTTTTTGGTAAAGACAAAACCCGTTGGGAAAGCGATATGGTAAGAAAAACACACGCTCACGAACAGCACGTTTATAACTTCTCCGGGCAATATACTTTGGACAGTTTATCAACCATTCAGTTTGGTTTTGATGGTTATAATGCGCCAAATAACCAAGGTCATTACAATGTTCCAACTAATATTTATAACACGGAAAATAATCAGTTACAATCCTATTATTTAACCTCAAATCAGAAAAAGCAATATAATAACAGTTTTAATTCTTATTTGGTTTATGATAAAAAATTCGGGAATCATAATCTGACCTGGACAAACAATTCCAGCATGAAACGATTCAAGGAAAATCAGGATGTAGCGACATTGTTAGATTTTGAGGGACAACCGCAAAGCCAAAACAGATTTGCGAATAACAGTGTTCAGGATATTTCGCTTCTGGCAACGCAATTGGATTATCGGTTTTCGAATGATAAATTCACGCTAGAAAGTGGGTTGAAATACAGTTTTGTTAAGAATAAAAACGACCTTGATTTCTTTGACGGAACAAGCGGAAATTTGATTCCAGATTTTTCGAAAAGTAATTTATTCAATTATAAAGAGAATATTTTCGCAGCTTATATTTCGTCCGAATACAAATGGAAAAAATGGGAAATGAAAGCTGGTTTACGTTCGGAAACGACATTAATCAAAACCAATTCTGATAATCCGGTTGTAGAAAACCAAACGACGAGAACCGGACTTTTCCCTACTTTTTATCTGATGTATAGTTTGAAAGAAGATCAGCAATTAGGATTTTCGTATGGAAAAAGAATTGACAGACCGAATTATGATTTCCTGAATCCTTCGAAATCTTATTACAATCTGTATTCTTACTTCCAAGGCGATGCTTATTTGAAATCAACAATCATCCATAATCTAAGTTTGACTTATACGGTAAAAGATTGGAATTTCGAAGCTTATTACAGCTATATCAAAGATCCTTCTATGGAAATCTCTGTGCAAAATTCTCAAACTTTTGAAACTGTTTATAATTATACGAACATTGACCACGGACAAAATTTGGGAGCCAATTTCTCCAAAAGCTTTTCTATAAAGCCCTACTGGAAGGTGAATCTTTTTGCGATGGGCGAATATCAGGAAAACTATTTTATGGGAACGGATAAGATTATTTACAAAAATGATGTCTTCTTTTACAATGCGAATATTTCCACTCAAATTACTTTGGACAAAGCAAAAACCTGGGATTTGAACGTGTCTTATGTTTACAATTCGAAGACGATACAAGGTTCGTTTGACATTAGCTCTTCTCAAAATACCAATATCATTATTAATAAGAAAATGTTTGACAAAAGATTGGAGGCAGGTTTGGTTTTTAACGATATTTTCCGAACAGATAAGAATACGATTTCCACGAGATATGCAGACCAGAATCAATATTTCAAAGATTATCGGGACACGCAGAATTTTATGATTAATCTGAAATATAACTTCGGAAATCAGAAAGTGAAAGATGCGAAAGCTGGGCGTAAAACGGATGAACAGAATAGACTTTAATTTTAAATGATGAATTATTTGATAGAGAACACTTAACACTTTTAATTATAAAAAAACGGTTGTTTCAAATTTGAACAACCGTTTTGATTTTATTTTAATATAAGATTATTTCTTTCCAGCAGCCTGCATTGGATTCACTTTTCCGTTGGAAGCACCTCTTGCAGCATCTTTTTGTTTCTGTTTGAAAACCTGGAATTTGCTTGGCGTTTCTGATGAACTCGAAGCAGCCCAGAAGTTGTTAGAAGTATCGATATCCGCCGTTTCTCGCATTGGGTCAACCTGAACAGACTTCAGTTTCTTATCAAAATAATAAGTTTTAGAAGCTTTTTGCTCGTTATGTCTCCAGATTTGAACACTGATTTTATCCGTTGCTTTTGAACCGTCTTCAAAAGTGAATTCCAGAATAATCGGCATTACCAATCCTCCTTTGTTAGAAAAATCGATTTGATAAGCGGTAACATTATTTTCTTTTTTAATGTCTTTTGCATCCAATTTTTCTAAGTTTCCAGTCGTCAGGTTATATTCTTTGGAAGTATCCACTTTCTCCTGTCCACGGTCATATCGGTAGTAGAAATCCTGAACATCTTTGTCAGATTCTACATAAAACTGGATATTCTTATCATCTTTATTCCTGATTTTGGAAATATCTTCAAACTCGTTCAATGCAGGTTTATCCACTTTATATGTCACGGTTTCAGTTTTCGGAGCAGCTTCGAAATCCGGTGTAGCCATCGTCACTTTGTCCAAAGAAATATCTACAGGATCAGTTCCGTAGAACCAGCCTCTCCAGAACCAATCCAGATCTTCCCCACTTGCATCTTCCATCGTTCTGAAAAAATCTGCAGGCTCAGGATGACGGAAAGCCCATCTTTTAGCATAAGTTTTGAACGCTTTATCAAACAGCTCTCTCCCCATAATGGTTTCACGAAGAATGTTAAGTCCTGTTGCCGGTTTTGAATAAGCATTTGGTCCAAACTTTTCGATATTTTCAGAATTCGTCATAATTGGTTCCAATTCGTCTTTCGGCAATTTCATATAATCTACGATTGTCCAAGCCGGACCACGTTTTGAAGGAAATTTGTTGTCCCATCTTTCTTCCGTCAGATATTCTGTAAAAGTATTCAGACCTTCATCCATCCAGCTCCATTGTCTCTCGTCGGAATTGATAATCATTGGAAAAAAATTATGTCCAACCTCGTGAATAATCACGCCCAACATTCCGTTTTTAATGGCTTCAGAATAAGTTCCGTCCTTTTCGGTTCTTCCGTAGTTGAAGCAAATCATCGGATATTCCATTCCGTTGGCCGCTTCTACAGATTGCGCCACAGGATAAGGATATGGAATCGTGAATTCTGAATAAGTTTTGATGGTATGAGCGACAGCTTTTGTAGAGAATTTTCTATAAAGTCCGTACGCTTCTTTTCCATAGAAACTCATCGCCATTACTTTATTATTGTTTTCAGGAATCGTCACGCGCATTCCGTCCCAGATAAATTTTCTTGAAGAAGTCCATGCAAAATCACGAACGTCATTCGCTTCAAAAATCCAGGTTTTTCTTTGCTTTGAATGGTTTTTTTCTGCTTTTTTGGCTTCATCTAATGTTACGATTTCTATCGGTTCATTAGAATTTTCAGCTTTTCTGTATCTCGCTAATTGTTCTGAAGAAAGAACTTGCTCGTAGTTTTTACATTCGCCAGTTCCACCAACCACGTGGTCAGCAGGAACATTCATTTTAACTTTATAATTTCCGAAAACCAGTGCAAACTCGCCACGGCCGGTGAATTGGTGATTTTGCCAGCCGTGGAAATCGCTGTAGACACACATTCTTGGAAACCATTGGGTAATGGTGTAAAGATCGTTGTTATCTTCAGCAAAATATTCATAGCCGCCTCTTCCACCTTTTTCGATACGGTTTGGGATATTGTAATTCCAGTTGATCTTGAAAACGAATTTTTCGCCTTTTTTCAAAGCTTTAGGAAGGTCAATCCGCATCATTGTTTTGTTGACAACATATTTTAATGGATTGCCGGAAACATCCGTCACTTTTTCTAGATTTACGCCATAACCATTATCAGAAACAGGAAGTTCGGATACTTTTACTTTATCGATCACCACTTTTTTCGGAAGCGTGGAAGAAGTCGCATAATCCGCATTTTTCAGAGAAGACTGCTCATTTTCATCCAGTTGAAGCCAGAGATAATCCAAATCGTCCGGAGAATTGTTATAATAAGTAATGGTTTCCGATCCTTTCAGATTTCTTTTGTCCTCATCCAGATAGACCTCGATGTCATAGTCTGCTCGCTGCTGCCAATATGCGTGTCCTGCCGAGCCGGAAGCAGTTCTGTAAACATTGGGTGTAGGAAGAATTGTTCCTAATTGTTCAAATTTGTTTCCGTGGTTACTTCCCGGATTATTCTGGATATTTTGAGCAAAAGCGCCAATATAAAACAGAACTGAAAGTGCAGCAACTTTAAATTTCATAATTATTATTTTTAATTGTTTTCAGGAAAAGCTAGCCACCAGTCTTCCATCGATTTTATAATAGGTAAAAAAGCAATACCTTTTTCTGTTAATTTGTATTCTACTCTCGGAGGAATTTCTGCATAAGCCACTCTCAAAATAAGACCGTCATTTTCCAATTCTTTTAAAATAGTACTTAATGTTCCTTGCGCCAGATTATCTAATTCCCGCTTCAATGTTCCGAATCTTTTCGGACAGTCATTCGCAATTATTTTAATGAGAGAAATCTTCCATTTTCCATTAATCATCTTCAAAGTGTGTTCTGCATAGCAATTATTTGCAAGAAAAAGAAAATTTTCTGTGCAGCTAACGATTTCATTATCAGAATTAGTATTAAAATTCATACTGAGTATGTTTTTCTTACCTACTTGATTGCAGGATGTATGGTTGTTACTTTTGAACTCGTAAAGTTAAAATTTTATCAATAAATATGAGAAAGTTTCAGGAGTTTAACAAATGGTTAAATTTAATCGTGATTTCGATGTCAATTTTTTTATGTGTTTTAGATCTTTTTATTGTCAATATTGCGATTCCGTCCATCAGTGATTCTATCAATGCAAATACTGCAGAAGCTCAGTTTATCATCGTTTTTTACATTATCGGTTACGGCGCTTTTCTCATTACAGGAAGTAAAATCGGGAGTAAATATGGCCATAAGAAAACATATATTGTTTCGATGTTAAGTTTTATGATTTTTTCTTTTTTGTGTGGAATTTCGATGTCTGCGGAAATGCTCAATATCAGCAGATTATTTCAAGGGATTTCGGCTGCATTTATGGTTCCACAAGGTGTTGCATTGATATCCAATGTTTTTACAATTGAGGCAGAAAGAGTGAAAGCTCTCGGTATTTATGGCGCCATTGCAGGAATAGCATCAGTAATTGGACAGGTTTTAGGCGGCATTATTCCCGACCTTCATTTTAGTTTTGATGCTTGGCGACTCGTTTTCTTTATCAATATTCCGATTGCGCTTTTGGTTATTATTCTGGCTCAGAAATATTTGAAAGAAGTTGAAATTAAAGGAAAAGAATCTATACAAATCATTCAGCAAATGTTATTGATTATTCTTCTGGTTGTTTTGATGTATGAAATTGTCATCGGAAGTGAAGAAGGATGGACCACAAATAATATTTTATCATTGTTATTGTCTTTAGTAGGATTGATTATTTTTATTTTACATCAAAAAAATAAGTTTGAAAAAGGAAAAGAAGTTTTAATTAATATGAAACCTTTCTTATTCCCAAGTTTCAAAATAGCAATTTTTGCAGCGGTAACTTATTACTTAGTTCAGGATTCTTATTTTTTTATCAATGCCAATTTTTTTGAAGAACATCATCATTTAGGTTCAACAAAAACTGGGTTATTGTTTGCTTGTCAAGGGATTGGCTATGTTTTGGCGTCTTTGCTATCTGTAAGATTGTTAAATAAGTATCAGGAGAAGTTTATTATTTTTGGCTTAGTAATTATGATTTTGGGACTTGTTGGACATATTTATGTGGTCAATATCTCAAAAATTAACTTATCAATTATTTCTGTTGTTTTATTTATTTACGGAATCGGTTGTGGAATCGTTTTGCCATCTATGTTTACCAATGCAATGAGAAAATTGCCTGCATCTATTACTTCAATTGCAAGTGGAGTTTATTTAACGATACAACAAATTTCTATCGGATTGGGAGTGAGTCTAGTTGGACGGATTTATTTTAGTTTTGAAAACGGATATTTAATAGCAACCTTAGCAATGATTGTCTTGCTGTTTGTAACGATAAGTATATTTTTAATTTCTGGTTTTAAATTAAAAAGGAACTCTTTCTAAAGTCATTTTTAAAGCTAATGCAAAAACTCCCGAGGAAACGAATAAAATCCAGTCTTTTCTATTTACCCGGAAAAGCTTGAGCAGAATGAAAAGCAGGATTAAAATCGCGATTACCAAAACAATCTGACCCAATTCCAAACCAATATTGAAGCCTAAAAGCGGAACAAAAATACTTTGTTCTTTCGCCAACATCATTCTGGCAGTGTTCGCAAATCCCATCCCGTGAATCAAACCGAAAATCAATGCGAGATAATAGTTGAGATTCATCAGCGTTTTCTGATTACTTTTCATCAGAATATTGCCCAATGCGGTGATGACAATGGTCAATGGAATCAGAAACTCGACCCAATTTCCGGGAACGCGCAGAACATTGAGTGTGCTCAGCGCTAAAGTAATGGAATGTCCGATGGTGAAAGCGGTAACTAAAATCAGGATTTTTTTGAAATCGTTGTAGGAATAAACTGCAATCAGTGCCAAAATAAAAAGCTGATGATCCAATGCATCCAGAGAAATAATGTGTTCCCAGCCGAGTTTCAAATAAAAAATAAAATCCTGCATCCTGTCATTTTAAAAAAGAATTACGAAAATAATGATTAATTTCGACTTAAATTTTGGGTCTGATGAAGAACTTTTTCTCTGCAGTGGTTATTTTCTCTTTGGCTTTGGTACTTTTTTCTTTCAAATTTCATCCTTATCACGTTGGTTCTATGGAATTTAATTACAACCAAAAATCCAAAACATTTGAAGTTTCCGGACGTTTCTTCATGGATGATTTGGAGAATGCTATTAATAAAAAATATGGAAAAAATCTTCATTTTCTAAATCCAAAATCTGAAAAGGAAATGAATGAAGCTTTGAAAAATTATGCTTCAGAATATGTTAAACTGAAAGTGAACAACCAATTTGCGAAAGTAAATTACGTTGGTTATGAGGAAGATAAAGAAAGCGTAGAGCTGTATTTGGAATCTGAAACTGTAGCCAATCCTAAAAAAGTAGAGACTGCGGTTAGTTTTCTTTACAATCTTTTTGATGACCAGATGAATATCATTCACATTGTTATTAATGGTCAAAGAAAAAGTGAAAAATTGAGTTATCCTGACCGTTATTTGTTTCAGGAATTTTAATTGAAAATCGTTATCGTTTTTATCAATAATCAAGTCAAAGCGCAACTGAGAGAAGGTTTAAAGATTCATCAATTGAAATTTAAAATAATTACAATGAAATAATTTGGTACTAAAGAATAAAATGTTCTAATTTTGCTAACGCTGTTAGAAATAATACAAAATGGGATTACACGAACGCCGACAAAGAGAAAAAGAATCAATACGCGCCAATATTTTGGATGCTTCTTTTACTTTGGCAAAAACTGAAGGCTGGGCTTCGCTTTCCATTAGAAAGATTGCTGATGCGATAGAATACAGTGCGCCAGTCGTTTATGATTATTTTGAAAACAAAGAAGCGATTTTGTATGAGATTTCTCTGAATGGTTTTCACCAATTGCACATCGAGCTTTTGAAGGCTCAGAAAAAACACGAGACGCCAGAAGATCAATTGACGGCAATTGTAGATGCTTACTGGAAATTTGCTTTCAAGAATAAGGAATATTACCAGCTGATGTTTGGCCTTGGAATGCAATGCAGCGGAAAAGGAATGATGAAGGAAGAATTTTCCTCATTTCAGGATATGCTTTATGAATGTACTTTGGAAATTATCAATAAAAAAGGATCTAATCCTGATAATGCCTGCCACTCTTCTCACGCTTTGTTTTCAGCCGTTCACGGTCTGATATCTATTATGATGATGAGAAACGCAGATATTCCTTCTACAATGAACAAAACAACTTTGGACGAAACTGTTTCGGCTTTTATTAAGTCATTGTAATTTTTTTTGAATCTCCAATTAACACCGTTAGGAAAATTAACACAAAATTAATATTAGATTTGTTTTAATTCAAAATTCTAAGGAATCAAATTTGTCTCAAAACATTAACACCGTTAGTTATACTAACGTATAAATACCAATTTTATTAAAATAAACTATTATGGAAACTAAAATCTAAACGCATCTAAATGTTATATTTTTTTGAACAAATCATTAACACTGTTAGGAAATATAACCATTAAACTATTAAGAACATATTTAACTAAACTTAATTCATATCTCAAAATGAAAACTATTACTCAACTAAAATTTATTGTACTTCTATCGGGTATTATACTTTTACAAAATTGCACAAAAGCGGCAGAAGGCGCTGGAGCTCCACCACCAGCTCCGGAATTACCTGTTTATACTGTAATCACTTCCAATACTTCAACGTTTCAGGAATTCCCAACTGCACTGGAAGGAAAAAACAATGTGGAAATCAGATCTCAGGTTGATGGTTATCTGGACAAAATCTATGTGGAAGAAGGCGCATTCGTAAGAGCGGGACAACCTTTATTTAAAATCGATTCCAGATCTTACGGCGAGCAAGTAAATATGGCTAGTGCCAATCTACAAGCCGCAAACGCCAATATTCAGAAAATGAAAGTGGAAGTTGACAGACTCACGACTTTGGTTGCTGAAAAAGTAGTTTCCGATGTTCAATTGAAAACTGCAAAAGCTAATTATGCAGTCGCAGTTGCAACAGCAGCACAGGCAAAAGCTTCACTTAGCGGTTCCAGAATCACAAACGGATTTACGACGATTACAGCACCTGTCAGCGGTTATCTTGGAAGAATTCCGTACAAAAAAGGAAGCCTGATATCCAAGACAGATCCTACTCCACTGACTTTCGTTTCAGACATCAGCGAAATCTATGCTTATTTTTCCATCAGCGAAATCGATTTTATTGCTTTCCAAAAGAAATACGTTGGTGCAACGCTGGAAGAAAAAATGAGAAATATGCCTTTGGTAGATTTGGTGATTGCTGATAATACTACTTATTCTGAAAAAGGAAAAATGAAAATGATCGACGGTCAATTCGATAAAAGTACAGGCGCAATAACGGTTCGTGCAACATTCCCAAATCCAAACGGAACTTTGAGAAGTGGTAACACAGGAAAAGTTAGAATGCCACAATTATTGTCAAATGCGGTTGTGATTCCACAAGAATCAACTTTCGAAATTCAGGATAAAACTTACGTCTATGTTCTTGGAAAAGACAAAACTGTCACCAGCAAACCAATCACTATTTCTGGCAAAACTGAACATTATTATTTCATTTCCGAAGGACTTAAAAAAGGTGACCAGATCGTATTCACAGGTTTGGGCAGCTTGAAAGATGGCGCATCCATCAAACCAAAAATGATTTCTTCTGACAGCTTGTTGACAGCTACACCTTTGTAAATGAATCATTAACAGAAGACTTAAAACTATACTTCTTATGCTAAAACAATTTATAGAAAGACCCGTACTTTCAACGGTTATTTCGATCATCTTACTATTACTGGGATTGCTCTCGGTCTTTCAATTGCCGATCACATTGTTCCCGGATATTGCGCCGCCAAGCGTTCAGGTAACGGCTTCTTATCCCGGTGCGAATGCTGAAGTTGTTGCCCGTTCGGTTGCGAATCCAATTGAAGAAGCTGTGAACGGTGTGGAGAATATGACGTATATGACGTCCAACTCCAGCAACGACGGATCATTGACTTTGAATATATTTTTCAAACAAGGTTCAGATCCTGATAACGCCGCGGTAAATGTTCAGAACAGAGTTTCCAAAGCAATGAGTCAGCTTCCGCAAGAGGTTGTTCAGGCGGGAATTTCCACTCAGAAAGTTCAGAACAGTTTCATTATGTTTATGGGAATCACGAGTGATGATCCTAAACAATATGATGAACTATTTCTTCAGAATTATATGAAGATTAACATCATTCCTCAGCTTCAACGTATTCCGGGAGTTGCTCAGGCTCAAGTTTTTGGGTCTAAGGATTACTCGATGAGAATCTGGCTGAAACCGGATCGTCTGGCTGACAATAATCTGTCGCCTCAGGAAGTTTTGGCAGCTGTCAAAAACAGTAATCTTGAAGCTGCGCCGGGACGTTTCGGACAAGGAAGCAAGGAAACTTATGAATATATTCTAAAATACAAAGGAAAATTAAACAAAAACGAAGACTACGAAAATATTGTGGTCAAATCCAATAGCGACGGTTCTTTCTTAAGATTAAAAGATGTTGCAAGAGTAGAATTCGGATCGTACAGTTACACCGCAGCGAACAGAGTTGACGGTAAGCCTGTAGCTGGTTTTGCGATTCTTCAAACGGCTGGTTCTAACGCCAATGAAATTCTGACAGAAGTTGAAAGACAAGTTGAAGAATTCAAAACGACATTGCCAAAAGGTGTGAAACCTATCATTATGTATAACTCCAAAGACTTTTTGGATGCGTCTATTCATCAGGTTGTGGAGACTTTGGTGATTGCATTTATCCTGGTTTTCATTGTTGTTTATATTTTCCTTCAGGATTTCAGATCGACTTTGATTCCGGCGATTGCGGTTCCGGTTGCGATTATCGGGACATTTTTCTTCCTGAATTTATTCGGATTCAGTATCAATATGTTGACTTTGTTTGCTTTGGTTCTCGCGATTGGTATCGTCGTCGATGATGCGATTGTGGTTGTAGAAGCTGTCCATTCCAAAATGGAACATACAGGATTGCCGGTTGATCAAGCGACTAGAGAATCGATGAGTGAAATTTCGGGCGCCATTATTTCGATTACTCTCGTGATGTCGGCGGTTTTCGTTCCGGTTGGTTTTATGCAGGGTCCGGCGGGTGTTTTCTACAGACAGTTTGCTTTCACATTGGCAATTGCGATTTTGATTTCCGCTATCAATGCATTGACATTGAGCCCCGCTTTATGTGCGCTTTTACTGAATGATCCTCAGGGAGAACACGGCGAACACGGAATTAAAAAAGGTTTTGGGGCAAGGTTTTTCAATGCTTTTAATACAAGTTTTAATAATCTGACTAAAAAATATATTTACAGCCTCAAATTCTTAATCAAAAACAAATGGGTCGGCGTTGGCGGACTGGTTTTGATAACGGCTATCACTGTTTTCTTGGTTAATAAAGCACCTTCAGGATTTATCCCGACAGAAGATCAGGGTTTCGTTTTATATGCTGTGAACACGCCTCCGGGAAGTTCATTGGAAAGAACCAACAAAGCGACGGAACAAATTGATAAAATTGTAAACGGCGAAAAAGCGACCAATCATCTTTGGGTTGCAGACGGACTGAATTTCATCAGTAATGCCAACGCATCGCCATACTCTGCCGGTTTCATCAAACTAAAAGATTATGAAGATCGTGGTGATGTAAAAGATCCGGATCAGATTGCAGCGGGATTGACAGGAAAAGTAGCACAGGTAAAAGATGCAAGCGCTTTCTTCTTCAACTTCCCTACTGTTCAGGGTTTTGGTAACGTTTCCGGTTTTGAGTTTATGCTTCAGGATAAAACCAACGGTTCTTTTGAACAATTGGGAACTACAACTCAGGCTTTCATTGGAGAGTTGATGAAGCGTCCGGAGATTGCTTTTGCATTCACAACCTATGCGGCAGGAAATCCTCAGTATACGATTGAAGTGGATGCCGACAAAGCCAATCAGTTGGGCGTTTCTGTGACAGACTTGATGCAGACGATGCAGATTTATTACGGAAGCAGTTTCGTCTCAGATTTCAACAGATTTGGAAAATACTACAGAGTGATGGCTCAGGCAGATGTTCCTTACAGAACCGATGCGAACTCGTTAGAAGGCATTTATGTGAAGAATAATCAAAGCGAAATGGTTCCGGTAAAAACACTAGTGACTTTGAAAAGATCTTTCGGACCAGAAACTGTAACGAGAAATAACTTGTTCAACGCTGTGACCATCAACGGAACACCGAAGCCGGGTTACAGTACTGGTGATGCTATCAAAGCGGTTGAAGAAACTGCTAAGAAATCCTTGCCAAGAGGTTACGGATACGAATGGACCGGAATCACTCGTGAAGAACGACAAACTGGTGGACAAACAGCATTTATTTTCATGTTAAGTATTTTGTTTGTTTACTTTTTGTTAGCCGCGCAATACGAAAGTTATATTCTGCCATTCGCTATTATTTTAACGATTCCTACAGGTATTTTCGGAGTGTATGCTTTCACAGGTTTGGCTGGAATTGATAATAACATTTATGTTCAGGTTGGATTGATTATGCTTGTTGGCTTACTTGCAAAAAATGCGATTCTGATTGTGGAATTTGCCGTTCAAAGAAGAAAGGCTGGCAAAACTTTGATTGAATCTGCGCTGCAAGCTTCGAGATTAAGATTGAGACCAATTTTGATGACCTCATTTGCGTTCATCATCGGAATGTTGCCGTTGGTTTGGTCGCAAGGTGCTGCTGCGAAGGGAAATCATTCGATTGGAATCAGCACTGTTGGTGGGATGTTGACTGGTGTAGTTTTCGGGATTTTCATCATTCCGGTGATGTATGTGATTTTCCAATATCTGCACGAGAAAATGCCTAGCAGAAAGAAACGCAGACTGGCTAAGGAAAAAGCGGCTTTAAATTATATTTAAAAACGTTAATCAAAATTTGATGCGTGGTTTTTATGACAAAACTGCAGCCCGACTTGAGTGGAAATCCTTTTTTGCCTGTGCAGAAAGTTCTATTTGAACTGAAATCGTCTGGCAAAAAAGATTGGGAACGGAAGGCGGAAATAGCTGCCATAAAAAATAAAAAATAGCTATTCGACGGAGTCAAAAGCTGCCCAAAAACCACGTATCAATCAATAAAACAAAAAGAAAATCTATGAACATCATAACAAAAATAAAAGAGATTTTGGTTTCAACAGCAGTTGTGGCAAGTGCCGTTTCCTGTATGCCAAAATTAGCTTTGGACAAAGTGAGTCCGGATGTACCGGAAACATTCAAGTACACGGCAACGGCTGACACGGCGAGCATCGCCAATCTGGAATGGAGACAGTTTTTCCACGATCCTATTTTACAAAAACTGATCGAAAAAGGAATCAAAAATAATTATGATTTGCAGATTGCCTTGAAACAGGTTGCTTCTTCGCAGGAACGTTTGAATCAGGCAAAATATCTGCAATATCCGGACATCAGTTTTGGTGTTTCCGGTCAGATTTCCAGACCTTCAAAAAACAGTATGAACGGGCAAAGTCTGAATTTATTTTTAGGTCAAAGTCACGTTGAGGATTATAATGCGGCGTTCAACCTTGGTTGGGAAGCTGACATTTGGGGGAAAATCAAAAACCAGCAGGAAGTTTCCAGAGTTCAGTATCTGCAAACTTATGAAGCTTCGAAAGCGATTCAAACCCAAGTGGTTGCAGCGATTGCACAAGGATATTACAACCTGTTGATGCTTGACAAACAAATGACTGTTGCGAAATCCAATCTGGAACTCAGCAAAAATACTTTGGATGTCACCCAAAAAATATGGAAAGGCGGCGAAACGACTTCTTTGGGCGTTCAACAAGCGAAAGCAAGAACCGAATCTACAGAACTTCTGATCACGCAATTGGAACAGAACATCGCTATACAAGAAAATGCATTGAGTATTTTGGTGGGCGAAAATCCTGATAAAATCAGCAGAGCAATTGAAATGTCGGATTCATCTTTGCCACAAGATATTTCAGCCGGAATTCCCGCAGCGATGGTTAGCCGTCGTCCGGATGTTCGTCAGCAGGAATTGGTTTTGCTGGAATCTAATTCAATTGTTGGAATTGCGCAGGCCAATATGTATCCGGCTTTAAGAATCACAGCGAACGGAGGTGTGAATTCTTTTAAAATTGATAACTGGTTTCAGATACCGGCATCATTGTTTGGTTCAGTTTTAGGTGGAATTACGCAGCCAATTTTTCAGAAAAGACAATTGAAAACTGATTTGGCAGTTGCCAAAATTCAAAGAGAGAAAAATGTTTTGGCTTTCCGTCAATCAGTTTTAAATGCGGTTGGAGAAGTGTCTGATGCTTTGGTTTCCAATGAAAATCTGAAACTTCAGGAAACGAAAGCTTCTGAACAAGTTGCGACCTTGAAAGACGGAATCAAAAGCGCCGAACTGCTTTATAAAGGCGGAATGGCGAATTATCTGGAAGTGATCACAGCTCAGGCCAATTCTCTCCAAGCTGAACTGAATCTGGCGTCTGTGAAAAGACAAAGACTCAGCAGTATTGTGGATCTTTACCGTGCGCTTGGAGGCGGATGGAAGTAATTATATGTTAAATTGTTAAAAAAATGCAGTCTCAAAAAGACTGCATTTTTTATTTTAAGAATTAAGAACTTAGTTCAAATACTTGGCTACTTTTTGCTCCAAATCTTCCAGATTAAAAGGTTTCGCTACGAAATCATCTGCCTGGGCACTTTCTGCCAGCGCTTCTATATCATTATTGGCAGTGACATAGATGACGGGAATGTGTTTGAATTCATTCTGGCTTTTCAGAAGTTTGGTAGCTTCTATCCCACCGATATTCGGGATCCAATTGTCCATCAGAATAATATCCGGATGAAACTCCGAGACTTTTTCAAGGATATTGTGCGAGGTTTGCGAAATATCGACCTCATAACCTCCATCTTCGAAAATTATCGAAATCAATTCTAAAAGTGTCGTATCATCATCGAAGATTAATATTTTTTTCTTACTCATATATATATTATTTTAAAATCTATGGTTTATTATTTTTTATTTAATTCATTAATATCATTTGGCAAAGTCTCAGACGTAATCAATCTGTCAAATCTCACTTGCTCTACGGCTTGTCTCGGCATATAATCTACCTGCGCCGTGCCCGGATCCTGAATCCAAACTTTTCCTCCGTTATTTTTAACGTGCTGTAAACCTTCGACGCCATCAGAATTGGCCCCAGACAAAAGAATGGACACTAATTTTTCTCCAAAAACTTCCGAAGCTGAACTGAAAGAAACATCGATAGACGGACGGGAAAAATGAAGTTTTTCTGACCTATCCAGTGAAACATTTATTTTATCGTCAAACAACAAGTGGTAATCTGCCGGAGCGATGTAAATTTTATTGATTTCTAATTCTGTTTTATCCTCAATTTCCGAGACTTCAATTTTGGAATATTGTTGTAATAATGATGGTAAAATACTAACAGATTGTGCTTTGCGGTGGACAACCAAAATGATAGGAAAACTCAGATCTGCATCCAGATTTCTGATGAGTTCTATTATCACCTGCAAACTGCCGGCTGATCCTCCTATGATTACTAATTCTGTTTCCATCAACCTTTTACTTTTGATCCGTTTTCTTCCAAATCTTCTGATCATCCATCTGTTGATAGCGATTTTGAAGATGAGAAAATCTCAAAGTTTCCTTTGTTCCCAAAGCCAGATAACCCAGTTTCTCTAAGCTATCATCGAAAAGACGAAAAACACGTTCCTGCAATTTTTTATCAAAATAAATCAGGACATTGCGGCAGATAATCAGCTGAAAACTGTTGAAAGAACTGTCCGAAACCAAATTGTGTGTAGACAAAATCATTTTTTCTTTCAGATTTTTATCAAATTTTACGCTGTCATAATTAGCGGTATAGTAGTCTGAAAAATCTTTTTCTCCTCCAGACAAAATGTAGTTTTCTGAATAAATCTTCATTTGATTCAGCGGAAAAATGCCGGAGCTTGCCGTTTCTAAAACAGAAGGATTAATATCTGTAGCATAGATCAAAGACTTATTATAGAGTCCGGCTTCTTTCAATAAAATAGCAATAGAATAGGCTTCTTCCCCTGTAGAACAACCTGCAATCCAAACTCTTATCAATGGATAGGTTCCCAATTGCGGCAGAACTTTCTCCCTTAATGCTTTGAAAAAATGCGGATCACGAAACATCTCCGTGACGTTCACAGTAATTTCTTCTATAAAATGCTTCAGATATTCTGGATCATTTATTATTTTGTACCGAAGCTCCGCAAAACTTGTGAACTTGTCTATCAAACAAATCCGATTGACTCTTCTTTTAAAAGAGGCTCTGCTGTAAAGCGAAAAATCATAGCCATACACTTCATGAACATCTTTTATAAGGTGCTCAACTTCATGATCCAAAACAATATTAGGTTCTAGCATCTGTGTAATTTTTCTATTGCAACGAGTAACTGATCTACGTTAATAGGCTTCGTAATATAATCATCTGCACCAGCCTGAAGGCATTTTTCACGATCCTCAGTCATCGCTTGTGCTGTGACCGCAATAATGGTTTTATCTTTTATTGATAATGTATCGCGGATGATTTTCATCGCTTGATAACCATCCATATCAGGCATCATCATATCCATTAGTACAACACTGATATCGCCATCGTTCTTTAAAATATCAATGGCTTCTTGTCCAGTGGTACAAGTTTCTATCGAATAGCGTCTGGCTTTCAATGTTAATTTTAAAGCAAAAATATTTCGTGGATCATCATCCACAATCAGAATCTTTTTCATGGAATTAATTAACTTTCGTATAACCAAACTCTTAATAATGATAATAACTGGTCTATGTCTACAGGTTTCGAAATATAATCCGAAGCACCGGCAGCCATACATTTGTCACGATCTCCAATCATTGATTTTGCTGTGACAGCGATAATTGGAAGTCTCGCAAATTTTGGTATTTTTCTAATTTCCCGGATCGACTCATAGCCATCCATTTCCGGCATCATCATATCCATCAAAACCACATCGATATCCGGATTTTTCCCAATTTGTTCCAAAGCCTGTTTACCGTCCATAGCAAGAACAACCTCTACCTTGTATTTTTCCAGAGATTTGGTTAATGAGAATATATTTCTGGCATCATCATCTGTGATGAGGATTTTCTTTCCGCTCAACACTTCTGTTAGTGATCCTAAAGTTTTGCTTCTTGACTCTTCTGAATTATTTTTTTCCTCGACCAAATGCAGGAACAAACCAACTTCATCCAAAATTCTTTGGTAAGAATGCGCCGTTTTTACGACAATAGAATCTGCATATTGCTTGATCTTTAATTCCTCGGAGTTCGATAAGCTGTGTTCTGTGAAAATGATGATTGGCAAATTCTCCAAACCTTCATAACTCTTGATAGATTCTACAATCTCATATTCTCTGCCTTTGAAAGCGCCGATATCCAGAATCACGCAATCTACACGATTGGATGTCAAAGCATTTACACTATCTTCTACATTATTTTCTACGGAAAGTGCAATGTTGTAATTACTCAAAAAGAAAGATAAAGCTGTTGCATGTCTTGCATTTTCTTCTACAATCAATACTTTTTGAGGCGATTTTCTGATGGTTTCCTCAATTTTCTTAAAAACTGCGGTCATATCTTCCGACGCCAAAGGTTTGTTGATAAAAGCGATAGCACCTTTCATCAGACTTTCTTTTTTGGCGCGCATCGCCGACATCATATGCACCGGAATGTGTCTTGTTTCCGGAGTCGATTTCAGTTCATCCATCACTTCCCAACCGTTTTTTACAGGCAACTGGATATCCAGCAAAATAGCGGAAGGATGGTATTTTTTCGCAAAAGAAACGGCCTGGTCACCGCGCACCGAAACTACTACTTTATATTTTTGTTGTCTTGCATATTTTAGCAATGTTTTGGCAAAATTGGTATCGTCTTCTACAATCAGGATTACTTTATCCTCGTCAGAGATGGAATTTCTGTCATCATCTACTTCATCGGGGATATGCAAAACCTGAGTTTTCAATAACTCCGCAGGATCGTCTTCGCCTAAAATTGTCTGAATTTTTTCTACATCATCTTTGATAATATGAACCAAATCCTGATCATTATCAAAATGGATTATCTCCGTAGTTTTTACTGTTGGAATGGTGAAACTGAACTCGCTTCCTTCATTAACCCTGCTTGTCACGGATAATTCGCCACCCAACAATCTGGCAATTTCGCGGCTGATTGATAATCCCAAACCTGTTCCTCCGAATTTCCTTCTCGTAGAACCGTCGGCCTGTTGGAAGGCTTCGAAGATGATTTTCTGTTTATCTTCGGCAATTCCGATTCCTGTATCTTTTACAGAGAAAATAATCGAATTTTCAGCCTTCGGATTGTTTTTGATTTTAAAATTAATACTGCCTTCCGCTGTAAATTTGATAGCGTTGGACAGAAGATTTCTCAAGACCTGATCCAATCGTAATCTATCGGTTTCAATCGTCTTTTTCACATCGTCATCAATCTCAATATCGAATTGAAGGTTTTTCTGATGAATAATCGGATTGAAAAGATTTCGAAGATCTTTTACCACATCTTCCACAAAAACATTCTGATGTTCCAAAGTCATTTTTCCAGATTCGATTTTGGCTAAATCCAGGATTTCATCAATTAAAGTCAATAGACTTGTTCCGGAACTTTGGATCACTTTTGCAGATTCTATCTGATCATCGTTAAGATTTTCCTCCGGATTTTCAGCCATTAATCTGGAAAGTAACAGAATCGAATTCAAAGGCGTTCTCAATTCGTGAGACATATTTGCCAGGAACTCTGACTTGTATTTTGTACTTAAAGCCAATTCTTCAACTTTACGCTGAATTTCCGCGTTACGTTCGCCAATCAAATGATTTTTTTCTTCCAATAATGTGGAACGCTCTTCCAATTCTGCATTGGATTGTAGCAATTCTTCCTGCTGTACTTTCAACTCTTCTTCGGAAGCTTGTAATTTTTGGGTTTGAGCTTCTAATTCGGTATTTAGATTTTCCAGTTCAGAATGCTGAACTTGCAATTCTTCTGACTGCGTTTGGGTTTCCTCCAGCAAACGCTGTTCTTCTTCCCTGCTTTTCGCCACATTGAGAGCAATCGCGATATTTCGACAAGCTTCTATAAAATAATCGACTTTATCTTCATCAAAATTTTGAGTTGAATTCAATTCCAAAACGCCGAAATTAGAGTCGCCGGAAATGATTGGGATCAGTAGCACATTATCAACTTTAATCTTGCTTCCCGCAAAACTTACCGCTACGCTTTCATCATTGAAATCATTAAAAACTTTAGGTAATTTATTAATGAAAACCTGTCCGACCATTCCTTCGCCCGGCTCGAAAATCTTTTTCATATGGTCTTCCAATCCATAAGCAAAATTGAGTTTCAAGCGTCCTTCTTCATTCAGATAAATAGCGCCATTGATACAATTTCCATAATCGATTAAATTGTTCAGAGATTCTTTGGTTACTTCTTTCACAGTTTTATTTCCTGCTAAAACTGAATTCAGTAGAACCAAACCTTTTTGTCGCCATTCACTTTTATTGATTTTATCAAAAGAAGTTTTAAGAGAATCTGTCATGTGATTAAGAGATTCTACCAAATCACCTAAATCATCCTGCTCATTATCTATCACTTTCTGGCTGTAATCGCCATTGGAAACTCGGTTGGCAATTTGTTTAATGGCATTTACACGTCTGGTAATCTCAAGATCTTTTGCCGAGAGTTCTTTTTCCAATTTATCTCTTCGTATCAAATCTGCTTTGAGTTTTGCATAGAAAAAAGCGGTTACAATGATAGCTGCAATGGCAGAAAAAATGATAAATAAAACAGTAGTATTAGAAGATTTTGTAAGATCTCTATTTTTAATTTCCAGCTGTTTTTCCTCATATTTTACAAAATCCGTTACAATTGCTCTACATTTGTCCATGTAACTTTTACTCATCAGGATTTGATCCTGCGTCATAACTAATCCATTCTGTTTGTTTTTTACAAATTGTTTCAGGTTGATGATATTACTATTCCCATTTTGCTCCAGTTTGTTGAGTCTACTTAATTGGATTTCATCATCAATATCCAAAGCTCTTGCTCGTTCTATGGCTTTAGAAAACTCTACCAAACTTCGGTTGTAAGGCTCAAGAAAATTTTCTTTGCCTGTCAACTGATAGCCTCTGTTTCCTGTTTCAGCATCCAGAAGAGCAACTAAAACATCTTTTACAGCGGTAATGGAACGCCTGCTGTTCGAGAGTTTTTCCCGGTTTTCCATTTGCTTCTGGATACTCCAGTAAGAAGCTATAGAACTGGCAATCAATATTAAAAGTGATAATCCAACGCCTATCTGGAGGTTTCTTATAATTTTCTTTGGCATAAAGAATTTAATTTAATGGTAATGTGAAATAAAATGTAGAACCTTCTCCCAGCTCACTGGAAACACCGATTGTTCCATGGTGCTGGTTGATAATCTCCGAACAGATGTAAAGGCCAATTCCTAAACCTTGAAATTGTAGTGATGATTCTTCTACACGGTAAAATTTCTGAAAAACATATTCTTGTTTGAAATCCTGAATACCAATTCCAAAATCTGTAACACTAATCCGAACTTCTTTTTCATCCGTAAAAGTGCTTACAATAATCTGGTGATTATCTGGCGAATATTTGATAGCATTAGTCAGAAAATTAATCAAAACCTGCTCTATTCTTATTTTATCAAGAGGAATTAGAAAATCGGGTTTTACACCGTGGCGTTCTATTTTCACATCGTTTCCGCTCGTGTGCAGAATGGTTTCAATAGCTCCTTCCAAAACCTGATTCAGATTCTCTGGCTTTTTATTGATTTTCAATTTTCCGTTATCGATTTTTGAAACATCCAGAAGATCAGTAATCAGACTATTCAATTTATCGATTTGATCCAAAGTTTTTTCGACGAAAACCAACTCCGAAGTTTCATTTCTCGATTTCAGTTTACGATCGAGAAGTTGTGTGTAAGCTTTTATGCTGGTAAGTGGTGTTTTTAATTCGTGACTGGCAATACTTAAAAACTCGTCCTTTTCTTTTTCAATTCTTTTTTGATCATCAATATCTGTGAAGGTACCTACCCAATTTTTAATAATATCGCCATCTAAAACCGGTGACATTCTCAGTAAATGATAACGATAAAGTTTAGTTTTGATATTTTTAATTCTGATTTCCAGTTCCAGGGCTTTACCTCTTTTTCTGCATTCTTCCAACTCAAGTCTTATATCATGATCGTCAGGATGTGTCACAGGGAAATCCTGTTCAGATTCAGAATATTGATACCATTTACCATTGACAAAGTCAACTTCACCATTTTCATTCAGAGTAAAAGCTATTTGCGGTAAAGCTTGCAGCATCAAGTGAAAATGATCAATCTGCGATTTCATTGTCGCCTGAGCTTCTCTTCTGCCTTTATTTTCGAGTTCGAGATGATGCTGCGTTTTTTTCATGGCAAGATTGTTCTCTTGCAAATTATAAAACGTCTTTACTTTTAGTAATAGAATATCTGGGTCAATTGGTTTGGTAACATAATCTATCCCGCCGGACTTGTAGCCTTTGGTAATAAATTTCTTCTCAGTACTTACTGCGGATAAAAAAACAATCGGAATTTCTTTGGTTTTGCTGTATCCGGAAAGATTTTCTGCCACCTCGAAGCCATCCATATCCGGCATCTGAACATCCAAAACAATCAGCGAATAACTATTTTTAAGTGCTTTTCCTAGAGCTTCTTCTCCCGAAAATGCTGTATCTACTTCAAAATCATTGGATTCTAATAATTTTTTTAAGGAAAAGATATTATTGGGATTATCATCGACAATTAAGACCATAAAAATTTAAACTGTACTAATTATTATGTTATACATGTAGTTATCAAAAATACTTACAAAATTTCAATAATGCATTATTTTTAAATAATTCATAATAAAACTCATTCGAAAACAAGCTTTACAAAAACACAGCCAACTTTACTTATTCGGGATATTATTTTTAACTTTTATCTATTTTCACATTCTTATCTTTGCAAAAATTTTCTTTTGAAAGATCTTCTTCTCATTACGCCACCCTTTACTCAGCTTAATACGCCTTACCCGGCGACGGCTTACATCAAAGGTTTTCTGAATACCAAAAAAATATCAAGCTATCAGATGGATCTTGGGATCGAAGTGATCTTAGAATTATTTTCAAAAAAAGGTTTACAAAAGATTTTCAATACGGAAAATGATCTTCAGAATTGCTCAGAAAATACCCAACGAATATTTGCTCTGCGCGAAGAATACATCAAAACAATCGATCAGGTAATTCTCTTTTTACAAAATCAAAATCCGACATTAGCAAGACAGATTTGCTCAATGAATTTTCTGCCGGAAGCTTCCCGTTTCAATCAGTTAGATGATATGGAATTTGCTTTCGGGAATATGGGATTGCAGGACAAAGCCAAACATTTGGCTACCTTATATCTGGAAGATCTTTCTGATTACATCGTAGAAAATATTGATTCTGATTTTGGGTTCAGCAGATATGCAGAACGATTGGGGAAAAGTGCCAATTCTTTTGATGAATTATATCAAAAAATCAATACTGATAAAACTTTTATTGACGAATTTACTTTGATAATTCTAAAGGAAAATCTGGAAGTGATTCAGCCAAAATTGGTTTGTTTTTCGGTTCCGTTTCCCGGGAATTTATATTCTGCATTCAGATGTGCAAAGTACATTAAAGATCATTATCCTCACATCAAAACTGCAATGGGCGGTGGTTTCCCGAATACCGAACTTAGGGAAGTCAAAGACAAAAGAGTTTTCGAATTCTTTGATTTTATCACATTAGATGACGGCGAATTACCCTTAGAATTGGTTTGTGAAAATGTTCTTAATACCTCACCAGTTTACGAATCTGAATTCAAAAGAACTTTCCTTCTGGAAAATGGCGAAGTCACTTATAAAAACAATTCCAAAAGACACGATTACAAACAATCAGAAATCGGAACACCTGATTATACAGATTTGCAATTAAACCGGTATATTTCGGTTATCGAGGTTGCCAATCCGATGCACAGTCTGTGGAGCGACGGGCGCTGGAACAAACTGACAATGGCTCACGGTTGCTATTGGGGCAAATGTACCTTCTGTGATATTTCGTTAGATTATATTAAAATTTACGAACCTATTTCTGCCAAAATTCTGGTGGACAGAATGGAAGAATTAATCCGGCAGACCGGCGAAACTGGTTTCCATTTTGTAGATGAAGCAGCACCACCAGCCCTGATGCGGGAAGTGGCGCTGGAAATTTTAAGAAGAAATCTGGTCGTGACTTGGTGGACTAATATTCGATTTGAGAAAAGCTTTACGCAGGATTTATGTTTTCTTTTGAAAATATCCGGTTGCATTGCTGTTTCCGGAGGATTAGAAGTTGCCAGTGACCGATTATTAGAATTAATTGACAAAGGTGTCTCTGTAGAACAAGTGGCTAAAGTCACCCGCAATTTCACCGAAGCCGGCATTATGGTGCATGCCTATCTGATGTACGGCTATCCGACTCAGACGATTCAGGAAACGGTAGATTCTCTGGAAATGGTTCGCCAGCTATTCGAGATGGGAATTTTGCAGAGTGGATTTTGGCATCAGTTTGCGATGACGGCGCACTCACCTATTGGCATCAGTCCTGAAGAATTTGGCGTGACACCCATCAAACAAGAAATCAAATTCGCTAATAATGATATTGATTTTACTGATAAAACAGGCATTGATCATAGCCGGTTCAGTTTGGGACTGAAGAAATCTTTGTTCAACTATATGCACGGGATCAATTTCGAAATACCGTTGCAGGAATGGTTTGATTTTAAAATCCCAAGAACGAAGATACATCCGGATTATATACATGATTGTCTTCTGGAGGATGAAAATTTCAATTTCAAGGGTAATTCCAAATTGGTTTTTCTGGACAAAAATGTCATTGCAAAAGATATTATCAAAACAAAAAAAGGAAATTCCTGGGAACTGAAACAGATTACGTTTCATCTGAAAACCAACATCGTCAAAATAGAACTCGATAAAGAAAAAGGCGATTGGCTGATTAACATTTTCAAAGAAAACTCAATCGAAAATCCAAAGAAAATTACTCTCCAATATCTGAAAAATCAGTTTGAAGAACACTTTGATGATTTTGAATTGTTTTGGTTCTCGAAACCAATCCAGCAGCTGAAAGAAAACGGAATTATCTTGAGTTTGTAATTCATCAAAATCATATCAATTAAAACACAAAAAAAAGGCCGGAAGATTTTTCTTCCGGCCTTTTTATTTAGATTAAACGAATAAAAACTATTTGATAATTTTTTTCGTTTTTACATTTCCTGAATTTTCAGCTTTGATGATGTAAACTCCATTAGTAAGAGTCGCAGCATCCAATCTGATATTCTTCTCATTATTAGTTTTAAGACTAACAACCAATCTTCCTGCCGCATCATAAACTTCCACTTTACCTAAAGCTTTTGATGAAGTAATCACAAATTCCTGACCATCTCTGTAAACCGTGAAATCAGATTTTTTAGTTGAATCTGTTCCAAGAACTTCGTTGCTTTTGTAAACAATTTCGAAACGATTTTCATCAAGTCCTTTGCTTGCAGTAAATGAATAATCCTGACTTGTGATATCGGTGTAAGTGTTATTCAATTTGTCTAATAGATAGATTTTTTGATTAGCTTTAAATACACCTTCTCTGTTTACTAATTTAATTTTGTAGGTTCCATTCATAGAATATTTGGTTCCTAAATTAATCACGTCATTGTTATTCAAAGGATTATTTCTAGCCTGAATCTGAAGTTTCTGAGCATTCAGTTTTGAATAAAAAGAGTCATCACCTACGGTTAATAATTCTGAGTCATAATCTGGATCGTAATCATTGGTTGCATTATCCAAATGAGCTAAAAGAATAGTATTAACCACATTATTTGGCGCCACCAATTTTACCCAATAACGGTTCAATTCGTTATTTGTGTCTTTGTTATTATTGTAAAAATAACTTGAACTATTATTTGATCTGATTGTATTATCAAACTTCAAAATTCCAAAATCCGGTGTAGTTACGGTTGGAGCCGCAGTTCTCATCTGAACGATAAAACCTTGTGCTACCTTGATAAATTTGGTAGGTATCGGCGAATCTATAGCATCTGAACCAGTTGCTGGAACACCACCTGCCAATGAATATGTAGCATAGTTGTTAGCAGTGTAAGCAGATCCGCCTTGAGTGGTTGGCGCACCTGGAACATTGGTCCAGAACCAAGCTTTTCCTAAAATCAAAGCACTGTTTTTTGTGCCTGTCCCATTATCCAAATCGTATAATTTATCAAAATCAATATTAGATGGATATGGGTTACCTACAAGATTATAACCATGTTCTGTGGAGACACTGCCAACTAAGGTGTTTTTAGATTTTTGAATTTGAATTGAATAATCACCATTATGAAGATTACCTCTAAAATTCAGTTCATCTGATGACAAATCAGTGCCGTAAGTTGATTTACCTCGGATTGCATAACCTTTAGCTGAAACAAATTGCTGATCTGTAGTTGCTTTAAAAGTATCATTAACCTCATTGTATTCATAAGTCCTATTGTTCGGAGACCCCTCTGAGAAACCTCCAGTACTGTTCGCTGCATTAGAGTTTTGAGTATTCAACAAAACTTGATTGGCTACAGGAGAACTCCAGTATGTGTAATCAGAAGTTCTCATATTAACAATTCTTTTAGCAATAATAGTGTTTGGACTGTTACCATCTGTAATTTTGGTCTGTACAAGACTACCGTCACTTTCGATAATGATCTTATCATCAGGCATAGTGATATCTCCATTCACTATCACACCTTGATTAGCCTGAATGGTTAATGATCCGTTATTAGTAATATTAAGATTTTTAACCTCTAGCGGATTATTGGTACTGGTTTGTATGAAAGCGCCATCAATAGTTGCATCCTGAGATTCATCCGGTCCATTGAAATTTGACCAGCTTGTTCCATCCCAGATAATTTCTGTTGATTTGAATCTTCCGTAAAACTCCAATCCATATTCTCCTGAAGCTGTTGAAGAAAAACCATAACCACCAGTTGAAGTTTGACCAGATGCATAGAATCTGAAATAAACCGTTGTTCCAGGGCTAACATTCTGTAATGCTGCTACGCTTGATAAATTAACATCTGGAATCTGAACGTTGCCAACCACTTTACTTGGAGAATTAATCAAAACATAATTAGAATTTGGACTAAAACTGTAAGCAAATTGTACATCAACACCAGGCGAAGTAACATAAGTAGATGTTCCAATAACTCTAGCTCTTACTGATGTTAAGGACAGGATATCGCTTGTCGCAGTAAAGCTTGTTTGGAAATAATCTGTATTGGTAGTTGCAATTCCATCATTTTGAAACCCAACTGTTCTGAAGGAATTACTTCCAGCACTATACGCTGCACCAGGTCCTCTAGTAAGTGTGGCGCTCCCTGAATTTAATTCTGATGAAATATTTTGAGCAGTAACAGTTGTAGCAACAGCAGCTGAACTCAATCCAAAGAAATCCCATTGTGCTAAAGCAATAGGTAACTCAACAACAGTAACTGTTTGCTGAACGCTGGTTGCTGGATTATAATTGACATTTCCATTTTGAGATACTGTCACAACTGTAGTTCCTGCATTATTTCCTGTAAGACTCGTACCAGAAATACTTGCAACTCCCGGAGCAGAACTGTTGTATGACAAAGTCAATCCTGAAGTTGTTGAAGCATAAGTTGATAGATTAACAGATGTTCCAACATTAACTGTTGGCAAAGTTGTAAATGTGATAGTTTGGTTAGCTTTGGTAATATCAGCCTTTAAATCTGTTGGAAAAAGTGGGATATTATAATTACCACCATCGGTTCCAGATATATCAACCGCAAGAACGGTAACATCTTTGTCTACGCCAGCATTAGCATCTGAAAAACTTCCCGAAACTGCAAATGTCACAACATCTCCAGAAAATACATCTGTGGAAGCAACATTTGAGAATGTAGCAGTTACAGAACCATTATAAGCTCTGCTATTTGCTGTAATAGATGTTATCGCAATATTTTTCTTAGAAATGGATGATTGCAAAACTGGTTGCAATAATGTGTAATTAGGCGAAGGCGTATCATAACTTCCTGTTTGAACAAGCGTTTTATTAGTTCCTGCGTTTTTATTTGCAAACGCCCAGGTAACAGTTCCGGTTACAGCATAAGCATCTCCGTTTACCAATCCAGAATATACCGGAGTACCTGTAATTACAACCGAATTAGTCTGATCATAAACTTTACTTTCTGCAGACAAGCCAGTTATTGTAATTTCTTTTGGATTTACAGTTAAGGCTTGCGAAACATCCGGAGCCGCATTCCAGTTAGCATCACCAGTTTGATGTGCGGTAATGGTAACGTTTCCAACGCCTACGATTTTTACTGTATTTCCTGTTACAGTCGCAACCGCATTATTTGAACTTGTGTAAGTTACCTCAAGATTGGATGATGCTGTAGCTGAGAAAGAATAATCCGCATCACCATAAATTTTTGTAAGCGCTACCGGTAATCCTGTAATAGTTTGATTTCCTTTAGCAATGGTAAAACTAATTGTAACTGGATCACTCGTCTCTGATAACTTAGTTGCAGTAACATTGGTTGTGAAATTACCCGCAACGGTTGGAATTCCCGTAATTGCACCCGTTGTGGTATTTAGTGTAAGTCCAGCAGGCAGATTGCTCCCAGCAGCTATCGCATAACTATCCGGGATGTTTGTCGCCTGGATATTCTGTGAAAAACTAACATTAACAGTTCCATTAAAGCTAGAAGCCGTAACCACCGGTTTATTACTAGCAGAAGTTGTAACAGTTTGTGTAGATGACCAAGCAGAATAACCCGAAGTATTCTTAACTCGTACTCTATAGTAATAATTGGTTCCAGCTGACAAAGATGCCTGCGTAAAATTAGTAGACGTTAAAGTTTCATCATTATAGATTAAAGATGAGAAATCACTATTGTCATCAATCTCTAAATGATAAGTATAAGATACAGACCCCTGACCTGTTGGAGCAGTCCAATTGGCGCGGAAAGAGTTTGTTAGGATATTATCTGCAGGAGCAGAAACCGGAGCTAAAGATAATGTCGTAAAACTCGGATATCCTGAACTGTGGGAATAAGATGTCTGTGGTGATGTACAACTATTGGTTGCATAAGATGCGTAATAATATAAGGTATTGGGCGTCAATCCTGAAACTGATTTACTAATCGTATGAGGAACAGTAGAAACAGACAGACCTGTATTACTAAATCTGGTTGGCGCAGATAAGTTTGAGGCTGAACTTACATCAAACCCTTCCTCCGTAACATTTGCACCACCAATAGATGTTAGACTCGCAGTTAAGTCAGCGGAAGTTGTTAATAAATTTGAAGCTGAAGTTGTGGAAGAAACTACAGGAGCAGTACAAGTAGGGGTAACAGTCCAAGCTACATTCACATCATCTATAGCCAAACCATGATCATTTCCTGAATCATTAATATCGTCCCATTTCAAAATGATATAATCGCCTGCAGCTAGATTTACATTTGGTATTGAAACATTCGAAATAACTGTTCTGTTAGCAGTAACATTACCATCAAGTGCTGAAGCAGTACTGGTATTAATTTTACTTGAAAAATTTAAAGCACTAACACTTGTATATCCGGCTATACCACTTGTAACAGAAGTTATTGAATTTGTACTTTTAGCATAATAAAAAGAAAGCTGTTGTACAGCAGTATTACCTCCGTTACGCCATTGTTCTCCTGTAAAACTTACCTTTATGTCTGTTATTGTTGTAGCAGAAGTATTTCTTAAAACTACTCCATAGGCTGGATTAGCAGAACTTGAACCTAAGCTACCCAAAGCTCTTTCCGAGTTTGTTCCAGTACCGTAACTTTTAAGACCTCCTGCAGTACTGCTACCGTTATCAGCAATGTAAGAAGAATTGAATGAGGAAGCATACCAGTTTTGCAAAGTTGAATTATCGACCCAAGTATTTGTTGTACCCGAATTTTTTAATGTGTTGAAATCCTGACTATAATTTCCTGTCGTACTCATATTAATCTGCCCCCAAAGAATGCCGCAAAGAAACATCGTGCAAAAAGACGAAATTTGTTTTTTGGAAAAACTTAAACAACAGCTACTTAGTAATTCTATTTTCATAACAATTTATTTAAAAAAATAATTTGTACAAAAATAGTTTATTATTAAAAATAATTAAAAAATAATTTCAAATAATTATACAATCACTAACAATATCCAAAATTATATAAATTTAAAAAGGAAACATCAGACATAATTCACTAACTTACAATCTAATATAAAAAAACACTTCAAGTAGTTTGCTTTATAATTTTTTTAACAACCAAATAAAAATCTGGTACAAAATCTATTCTGCCATGTAATCGATTTGCCATTATGCTCAGTTTAGTATTTTTACAAAAAATTAGAAAAAAAATAAATGAGCCAAATTAAGTTAGTTTCATCTTTTTCAGAACTTGTAAATATTAATTTTCAGGGCGATAATAATGCCATTTGCTGGCAGAGAAATCTAGATGGCGATTTTGGAGAAATCGTTTCCAAACTTCATTTGAAGGAAAACATTACAGAAATTTCCATTGAAGACCTAAGCAAGCTCGATCTCTCAGAAAATGGAAATATTGCACGGGAAATTATTATCAATGACATAAAATTACTGACGGAGTATGGCGCGTCTCCTGCACTCAATTTACTCAAAAAATATGACCGTGATGAAGAATTTGATTTCATTTCAACCCATGTTTATTCTTTTCACGTAGATCATTCACCAATTGCTACAAGTACATTTCTTTGCACCTATTTTGGTTCATCAAGTGATATTTTACCAAATAATGAGGCTATACAGAAAATATTAATCCCTGAGATCCGTGAAAAACTAAGAGACTTACATGATGGCACTGAAGAAGATTTTAATCTGTTTTTGAAGGAATATTATTTTGATTTACACTATGAGCCAAAAACCAATGCAACTCCAATAAATCTTGGATTAGGAAATCTTTGGAGGCTATCAGTAGACCATCCTGATCAAAAAGTACCACCTTGCATCCATCGTGCACCAATAGAAAATATTGGAGAATACAGGTTACTTTTGATCTGTTAAAATTATTGCAAAAGGATAGATTTCTTACAACTATAGTTTAATAAATTGATTTTTATTTCACTAAACAAATTAAGATTAAATTCCTATACTTCACCGACTCATTTTGCCCATTTACCGAAAAATTCATCATTTTTTTAAGATTCATTCTGAACTTTACATCAGAAAAAGAGCAAAAAAGCTCTATTTAAATCTTAAAATTATGAAAACAAAAATCGGAATTACAGAGCAAAACACACAAGCTGTAGCAGACCAACTGGCAAAATTATTAGCTGATGAAACTATTCTTTACATCAAAACCAGAAATGCCCATTGGAACGTAACCGGAGATAATTTCCACGCCAATCACATCTTTTTTGAAGAACAGTACAAACAGTTGGATGAATTGATTGACAGCGTTGCAGAACGTATGCGAAAAATCGGTCATTACGCACCTGCAACAATGAAAATTTATTTGGAACTAACTCATCTTACAGAATACAGCGACAGAACAAATGACGGTTTGGGCTATATGAAAGATTTATTAGCTGACCACGAAAGCATCATCGAATTTCTAAGAGGAAATATCACGCCTTTTGCAGAAGAATTCAACGATTACGGCACCAGCGACTTCATCACAGGATTGATGGAAACGCACGAAGAAATGGCTTGGATGATTCGTTCTTACTTCAGATAAATTAAAGATTATAAAGAAAGGAATAATTATATTTGTGTCAACCATAATAAACTATCCCTATGAAAGCTCTCATCGTCGATGACAACGATATTGCAAGAACCACTTTGGCACACTTGGCAAAACAAGTCCCAAATCTCACCATTGTCAACGAATATTCCAATGCGATTGAAGCTTACAATCATTTGCAGAACAATCACATCGATTTGATATTTCTTGATATCGAAATGCCGGAAATGACCGGAATCGAACTTACCAAAAACCTTTCAGGGAAAGACATTATCATTATTTTCACAACTTCCAACAAAGATTATGCACTCGAAGCTTTCGAACTGAATATCGCAGATTACATCCTGAAACCCGTGATGCCTGCAAGATTTTTACAGGCGGTAAGTAAAGCACAATCGATTCTGGAAAGCAGAAAAGAAAATGTGGAAGTGACCAAAGATGAGTTCCTTTTCGTAAGAGATTCCAATATCACAAGGCGTTTGAAGCTTGACGATATTTTTTATGCAGAAGCAATGGGCGATTATGTCAAGTTTTACACAAGGGAAAAAATGTTCGCCATCCACGGCAAGATGAAAACGGCGGAAGAACGTCTCCCGAAAGACCATTTCATTAGAGTTCATCGCTCTTACATCGTTTCGGTTGGCAAGATAGACACGCTTCAGGACGGCGGAATTATGATAAACGGAAAATTCATTCCCGTTGCAGATGCTTATCGAAAGGCTCTCAACACGAGAATGAATGTTTTTTAGAATTATTATTTTAATTTGGGCAGCTTTATCCGTCTTCCACTCCCGCTTTTTTTGTTATTGCGAACGACGTTTATCAATCAATAGAAATTTTTAGAATCGCAACAACAAAAAAGAGCTCCGTTCAAGCCGGGCTGCGGATTCAGTGTAAAAGAAACGCCAACATAAAAACAGTATTTTGCCATTCCGTAGGAATCCATACTCATTTTTTAGAGATTTAATTTAAAATCATTCCTTAGATCCCTAATGAAATCGAAGATTCAACGAATTCAAACGTCTTTGCGAACTAAAATATTTCAAGAAGAATAAAAAAATCTTTGCGGACTTTGCGTTAAAAACAAAGAAAAACATTTATGAAAAAAATATCCTCAGTAATGGGCAACAGACGGTTCAGTTATTTCATCATCCTCACATTTATTGCGGGTTCTCTCCTGTTGATAGCGGTTCAAATCAATTCTGCCAAAAATACAAAAGAGCTTATTAAAAACAACAACCAACTTCTCAACGAGTTGCGTACCAGCAATCATTTGCGTGAAATAGACCGTGATATTCTCGGTGTTGAAAGCAGAATCCGAGCTTCCATAGCAACTAATGATACGACACATCTGGAAGGAATTGACCAAAAAATCAATCAGATAGAAAATTTTCTGGATTCACTTTCCAAAGACAATTCTGATGCTGTAGAAGAAAAACTCATTCATAGGCTCAGCGTTCTTGCAATGGAAAAGAAAACCACAAAAGAAAAACTTTTGCAACGGTATCATTCCTTGGGAAATATGGATGACCAGACTTCAATCGCCAATCCAAGAGCCAGAAAAATATCGAACGAAATCACCTCCATCACCGCAAAAATCTATGAAAGTAGAAAACTTCATATGGTTGACCTCAGCAAAGAGACTGAAGCGATGGGACAGAAAGCAAGATTGTATGATATTTCCCTGTTGATTCTTTTGATTTTGAGCGGTTCAATCGTCGGTTATCATATTCTTCATCAGTTCAAACGTCAGAGATTGTTGATTCAGGAATTGGATGTTGCAGAGAAAAAAGCCTCTGTTGCCGCACAGACCAAAGAAAATTTCTTAGCCAATATGAGCCACGAAATCAGAACGCCTTTGAGCGGAATTTTAGGTTTTACCAACCTTTTGCAGAAAAGACCTCTGGATGAAACTTCGAAAGAATTTGTTTCGTCCATTCAGCGTTCGGGGGAAAATCTGATGGCGATTATCAATGATATTTTAGACTTATCAAAAATCGAAGCCGGAATGATGCGCATCACAAAAGGCATATTCAGCATCAATGGATTAGTCAATTCTGTCGAAACATTTTTTGTGGAAAGAGCCAAGGAAAAAGGATTGACGATTTCCAGTAAAATAGATTCATCCATTCCTGACACTTTGAATGGCGACGCCACAAGGCTGACTCAGATTTTGGTCAACCTCATCGGAAATGCCATTAAATTTACGCATCAGGGAAACATTAATATCGAAATCTATAATAAACAACAGACCGAAAACGAAGTCGTTGTCGGCTTTAAAGTTTCTGACACAGGCATCGGAATTGATAAAGAAAAACTCATTGAAGTCTTTGAAAGATTCAATCAAGGTGAAGATTCTACAACACGAAATTACGGCGGAACCGGATTGGGTTTATCGATTGTGAAAAGCCTGATTCAGTTGCAGAACGGCGACATCGAAGTTATCAGCGAACAGGGAAAAGGTACGACTTTCCATTTTTATATTCCTTACACAATTGCGAAAGAACAGCTGAATGTAGTTCCGAAAGTTGACACTGATTATTTTAAAGATAAAACAAATGCACCTTTGAAAGTGTTAATCGTGGATGACAACGCCATCAATCAAAGCCTGATGAAACATCTTCTTTCCCAATGGAATATTGATTTTGATACTGCAAACAACGGTCTGGAAGCGGTAGAATTTCTCAAAAATAATGACTGCGATTTGGTTTTAATGGATATTCAAATGCCACAAATGGACGGTTACGTGGCTACACAAACCATCCGTGAAGAACTGAAACTGAACACGCCCATCATAGCAATGACCGCACACGCTTTGGCGGGCGAACGCGAAAGATGTATGAGCCGCGGAATGAACGAATACATTTCTAAACCAATCAACGAGGAAGAATTATTCAAACTAATCTCAAATTTTGGGTTGAAAGAAAACAAAAAAACCGAAGTAAAAACTGAAGAAATTGTTTCTAATTACGAGTTCATCAACCTTACTTATTTGAGGTCTATCAGCAATAGTGACAAACATTTTGAAAGAACCGTGACGCAGCAGTTTTTAGATAATGTCCCAACTCATTTGCAGGAACTGAAATTGGCGTATGAAAACAAAGATTTCAAATTGCTGAAATTGAGAGCCCACGATTTGAAATCGAGTGTGGCGATAATGGGCTTGCTTCCTTTATTAGAAGAAAAATTAGATATTTTGGAGCTAACTGTTGAAGAAAATCCAACCTCAGAAAAAGCTTTAGTAGAAGTGAAAGATATTTTGCTGAAATCTTTTTTCGAAACCAAACTATTTATGCAAACTCTCAATCATTGATTCATTAAAAACCAATTCATTATGGAAAATCAAGGCGCATCGGTGGTCATCACCCATCATATTCTGGATGGGAAACAGCAGGAATACGAACAATGGCTGAATGAAATCGTTCCCTTAACCAGACATTCGGAAGGATTTATCGACCATCAGATTGTGCGCCCTATTCCAAATTTAACCTTTGTTTATACCGTAATTATCAGATTTGATACGATTGAAAATCTCAAAAACTGGATGGAATCTGACGACAGAAAAAAATTGATTGAAAAAGCTAGTCCAATGTTCCGGGAAAATGACAATTACAAAATAAAATCCGGTCTTGATTTCCTTTTTGAATCGGAAAGTGAAACCAAAGTTCCGGTTCGCTGGAAACAATATTTAGCAACCTGGTCGGCGATTTATCCTTTGTCATTATTAATTCCGTTGATAATCCTGCCCTTTTTAAGATTTTTGAAAATCCCAATCAATCATTATTTTGATGGATTAATTGTTTCCGGTGGGATTGTTTTCCTGATGGTTTATGTGGTAATGCCGAAATATACAAAGCTGATTAGGAAATGGCTTTTTAAATAATTAAAATTTAATTCTAAAATAAAAATCTGTCTCAATTTTGTTTGAGACGGATTTTTGTTTGATGCTTTTCTTAAAAAACAATTTGTTTAAATTCAAACTCAACTTGTATTTCCTCTGAACAGGTTGTTTAAACCATAATACATTTTACTTTCCTTCAAAACAACTCATTTAAACTAAAACACAACTTGTATTCTTTCTAAACGAACTGTTTAGACTAAAGCACACTTTATATTTCTTCAAAACAACTTGTTTGAAATAAAACAACTTTTATCTCTTGAATATTACAATCTTATTTTTTCTCATTTAACGACATTTTCTGCCTGTTCATCGAACACCAATTGATTTTGCGCTAGGTTGTTTGTAGCTTTACATCATCAAATTAATACAAACAATTAAAACCAAAAATTATGGAAATCCTACAAACTCCAGAAAACGCATTGTCTCACTCTACCGTTACAGCGATTATCAATGCCCCAATCGAGAAAGTAAATATTGCAGATTGGTTATTAAATCTTCCCGATGCAGAATATCAAAGATGCTCTACGCAGCACATCGGAGCAGCCATTTCGACTACGTATGATGGCGAACCGGTTTCGTTAAACGTCGAAACAATCGGAGATGCTTTGATGGTTCAGCATTATGTTGCCGTTGACCACGGTCCGGATTACTGCAGAATGTTATCCATCTCAGATTCCATCACCAAAGACGGCCGTACCAAAGTTCAGGTTTTATGGGAACTAAAAGCTACAAAAATCGATGATAACACGACATTGTACACCAACGAAATCCACGCCACTGCAACTCCTGAAATGTTCGAATATCTGAAAGAACACAACGTGAATCTTGCTGATGCAGCCGCTTCCAGACAAGCCGCTTCCGACGCCCACAACCACGAAGAAACGCCTAACTTTGCAAAAAGTATCGAAAACAAAGCGTTGACAGGAAAATACAACCAACCTTTCTAAATTCAAAAAACATAATGGGCGTATATCGGTACGCTCATTTTCTTTTAAAGTTATGGAAACACTTTTTGAAAAACTTGTAGGAACCTGGACTTTGGTAGAACTCATAGAAGTTCCTGTCGACGGCGGAGAAATTACACATCCAATGGGTGAGAATCCGAAAGGACTGATTATGTATAATCCTGACGGTTATATGTCGGCACAAATTATGGATACGCACCGGGAAAACTTTCATCAGGAACATTGGACCAATGCCACGCCGGAAGAATATACACAGGAAGGCTCAACCTATCTAGCGTATTCGGGGCCATTCAAAACGGACGATGAAAAACAGTTGGTGAGTCACACGATGTACATCTCACTTTTCCCCAACTGGACGGGACAAACGCAGAATAGAATCGTTATCTTTAAAGATGATTTTCTGCATCTAGAAAGTGAGAAACCATTCACCAGCAATTCCCAGTTGGTGACCCATCAACTGACCTGGAAGAGAGTTTGAAAAATCTGATATTAAAATTAAAAAAAATGAAAGCAATCGTTATTACAAAACCTGGAGGTCCTGAAGTATTGGAATTACAGGAATACCCTACTCCCGAAATATCCGGAGACGAAGTCTTAATCGAAGTGAAAGCAGCCGGAATTAACCGTCCCGACGTTTTCCAGAGAGAAGGCAATTATCCTGCTCCTGCCGGTGTTGTTGCAGAAATTCCGGGATTGGAAGTTTCCGGAACCATTGTAAAATGTGGACCTGATGTCGTAGATTTTACCGTTGGAGACAAAGTCTGTGCATTGTTGGCAGGTGGCGGTTACGCAGAATATGTAGCTGTGAGAGAAGGTCAATGTTTACCAATTCCTGCAGATTTGAGTTTTGCTGAGGCGGCGAGCTTACCGGAAACGGTCTTTACCGTTTGGTCTAATGTTTTTCAGAGAGGAAATCTTCAACCGGGAGAAACTCTTTTGCTTCACGGCGGAAACAGCGGGATTGGAATCACGGGAATTCAGATTGCGTACGCATTGGGTTCAAAAGTGATTGTCACGGTTGGTTCGGATGAAAAAGGTCAGAAATGTCTTGAACTCGGCGCAGATTCTTACATCAATTATAAGACTCAAAATTTTGAAACTGAATTACAAAAAGAAGGTGTAGACGTCATTCTGGATATGATTGGCGGTGATTATCTGGCCAAAAACATCAACATCCTGAAACCTGAAGGCAGATTGGTTCACATCAATGCGGTAAGTGGCAGTAACGTAGATTTGGATATTTGGAAAGTAATGACCAAGCGCCTGACCATCACAGGAAGTACTCTGAGAAGCCGTGAATATGAATTCAAAAAACAATTGGCTAAGGAGATTCAGAAAAATGTCTGGCCTTTGATTGAATCTAAAAAATTCAAACCTGTCATTTATAAAACATTTCCTTTTTCGGAAGCTGTGGAAGCTCATCGTTTACTTGATGACGGTTCACATACAGGAAAGATTATTCTTGTGAGATAAGTGATAGGTTAATTAATAATCTAAACCGAATTTTAATCCTTCTCAAGTAAAATTGTGAAGGATTTTTTTGTTAAAAAGTCAACATCATTAAGAGTCTTTCAATTAATAAAATTCGAATTGAAAGTCTTTTATCTCTCCTCTATTTTCTTTACTCTAAAGACACCAACTACACCTTTCAAATTCCCACCGACTGATTTTGCCCATTCAACGAAAATCACTTCAAAATCTTTTGATTCCGAGGTAGCTTTACAGTAGAAATAAAGACAAACAATCATTCATCACAAAAACTTATCATTATGAATACTGCATCATTAAGTTTCAAATACGAATTAGAGAAAAAAGAGCCCAGAACCAACGACGGCGGAACAACAAGAGGTGCCTCTGTAAAAGATTTTCCAGCTTCTATCGGTATCGCAGGCGTTTCTATGAGACTGCAGCCGGGAAGTATGAGAGAATTGCACTGGCACGCCAATGCTGCAGAATGGGCTTATGTAATTTCAGGAACGGTTCGTACAACAATCATTCATCCCGATGGACAAAGCTACACTGACAATTTTGAACCAGGCGATGTCTGGTATTTTCCAAAGGGTTACGGTCACTCGATTCAGGCGACGGGAACGGAAGAATGTCATTTCATTTTAATCTTTGATAACGGTAATTTTTCTGAAGACCACACGTTCAGCGTAACCGATTTTGTTTCTTCAGTTCCACCCGAAATTGTCGCTCAGAATTTAGGTTTGACTTTAGAGGAAGTTGCCGCTTTACCTCAGAAAGAAGCCTATTTTGCAGCAGGAATTGTTCCGGATGAAATGTCATCTGTTGCAGCCGCAAGACCTGATGAATCTGATATTGAATTAACAGGCTTTCATCGTTATCCTTTGCATTCTCAACAGCCGAGAATCGTTCCGGGCGGAGGTTTACAGAGATTGGTAACGAGTAAAGAATTTCCTATTAGCAGTACAATGTCTGGTTCTATTTTGGAATTGCAGCCGGGCGCTTTGAGAGAAATGCACTGGCATCCGAATGCGGACGAATGGCAATATTTTATTTCAGGACAAGCGGAGATGTCGGTTTTCCTTGCAGAATCTAATTGTGTTACAGAACAGTTCAGTGCCGGAGATGTAGGTTACGTTCCAATGGGTGCAGGACATTATATCAAAAATACGGGCGACACCGTTTGTAAAGTTCTGATTGGTTTCAACAGCGGTCATTATGAATCCATCGATCTGAGCCAATGGTTAGCAGGAAATCCGAAAGACGTTGTGGTTACGAATTTTGGTTTAAAAGAAGGAGAAATCGAGAAATTTCCGTCTGAGAAAATCTTTATTAAACCTTAATATCATTTCGTTATCAAACACAAAAAATTAAATCAAATGAAAACTACTTTAAGAAAAATTGCATATATCGGTCTTTTTGCAGCAATGTTTGTTGCGACGCCACAGATTACTTTCGCACAAACTACAGTAAAAACTACTGCAGCCAACACTTCCAAAATATGGGGAAAAGTTGACGGAATTGCGATTGAGGGAATGGTACAAGGACCTTCGACAGAAATCACGCCATTACAAATCGCCTGCGTTTTCGAATATACTGAAGGTGATATTTTTAATTCGCCACCTGCATTGCCAGAAGCTGTCAACGGTATGGTACATTTAGACAAAAGCCTTAACGGAATGATTACAGAACTCAGAAAATCAGGAAAATTTGCCGGACATTCACTGGAAACATTATTGATTACGCCACCCGCAGGAACGATTGGTGCCAAGAAATTATTGCTGATTGGTTTGGGTGACAGAAATAAATTTACACCTGAACTGATAAAACAAGTTGCAAGCGTGGGAATGGAAGAAGCATTGCGATTGGGAGTTACAAAATACGCTTTCGCCACCGATTTGAAAGATGCCGGAATAGACTCGCCGACAGCAGAAGTTGCAGGCTATGGCGTGACAGGCGCTATTAATACCTATAGAACGCACGCTTATTTAAAAAGCAAAAAGATGTCTTCTTACAAACCTATCAACAAAATAACTTTACTTGCCGGACCAGCATTTTTTACAACAGCCGGAGAAGGAATTACGAAAGCTATTGCAGCTTTTAATAAGTAAATTATTTATCAATAAGCATTAGAATCAATTCTTTCAATCTTTCGAAATGGAAAAGGCATTTATTTCTTCAAGGGTCATTACTAATACATCTGACTCAATCAGAATGCAAGAGAGATTGGCTATTTTTTTAGCTTTGATTGCAGGCTATATTGATGCAACAGGACTGAATCAGTGGAAAACGTACGTCTCTTTTATGAGTGGAAATACCACTTCATTGGGAGCGGCCATTTCAACAGGAAAATCAGTAGTTGTTTTTACATCAACCGCAGTTATTATAAGCTTTCTGATAGGAATTTATGCCGGAACCTGCCTGTCATTATCTAAGAGAAATAAGAACCCAATATTAATCTTTTATTTAGTTTCAGGAATTCTGATTTTTTACTCAATTATTGATTATTTTTATATTATCAATAATGGGATTTCCATTTCGATTGTAGGATTTGCAATGGGATTGATGAATACGATTGTTACTTCGGTCGGAAACCAAAAGGTAAATACTGATTTTGTAACCGGAACTTTGAACAGCTTTGCAAGGAACACTGCGATGTTGACGATGACAGAGGATAAAGCAGAAAAAGAAGAATATCAATCCAACGTCGTTCATCTTTTGCTCTTGTGGACAGGATTTTTATCCGGTGCATTTACCGCTCCTTTCCTACTCGATTATTTTGGAAAATGGACTTTGATGATTCCTGCATTCTTACTAATGATTTGCGGAATATTGATTTCAAAAATTAACGCTAAAAACTAATATTATGTTACAGAAAAACGATGTTGCTCCAGATTTCACTTTGTACGCAACGCCCGACCAGAAAATTACACTTTCAGAATTCAAAGGGAAGAATGTCATTCTCGCTTTTTATCCCGCCGACTGGAGTCCGGTTTGCAGTGACCAAATGGCTTTGTACAACGAAACCTTAAAGTTTTTCCACAAATACGATGCAGAGATTTTCGGAATTTCCGTGGACAGCAAATGGTGCCATCTGGCTTTTTCACAAAATAGAAATCTACATTTTCCGTTGCTCGCAGATTTTGAAGCGAAAGGAGAAACTGCCAAAAAATATGGTGTTTATGATGAGGAGGAAGGTGAATGTAAAAGAGCGCTTTTCGTCATCAATAAAGATGGCATCATCGAATGGAGTTATCTGTCACCAACGGCCATCAATCCCGGAGCAGACGGAATTTTAGACGCTTTAGAAACCCTTAACACAAAATAAATTATGTCATTAAAACCATCAGTCAGCAACGCTGACCACGCCCAAGGTAACTTGGATTCAGATTTAGAAATTGTAGAATACGGCGATTATCAATGTCCATATTGTGGAGCCGCTTATCCGGTTATGAAAGAGTTAATGAAAGAATTTGGAAGTCACGTGAAATTTGTTTTCAGAAATTTTCCGCTTTCCGAAATGCATCAGTATGCGAGAGTTGCAGCACTTGCGGCGGAAGCAGCCAATCTTCAGGGGAAATTCTGGGAAATGCACGATGCGATTTACGAGAATCAAAGAGATTTGAATGAGAGCTTACTGATGAAATTGGCGGAACAATTAAAACTGAATATTCCTCAATTTGAAGAGGATTTGGAAAGTTCAGAACTGGCTGACAAAGTAGATTCAGATTTTGAAAGCGGGATTATGAGCGGCGTGAACGGAATACCTTCTTTCTTTGTGAATGGAAAGAAATTCGATGGTGGTGCGGAAGATTTGCTGGATTTGGTAAGGGAAAATGTAGTTTCTTAACCCCAAATTCCATATTTCAATAAAGAGTTTTTTTAAAATGCTAATAAGGTATAAAAGCTAATACTGAAATCCAATCGTATTTTTACACCGAATCTGCAGCCCGACTTGAACGGAGCTCATTTTTTGCGGGGGAATTTTGCGGAGGAAAAAAAATAGCGGGAGTGGAAGGCGGAAATGTCAGCCATAAAAAATAATTGATTGACATTCGACAAAGTCAAAAGCTGCCCAAATAAAAAACATTACGAAAATAAACGATATTATCTTACATCAAGGTTGAACTGATTTTACTCGCCTACATTTGCTAAAGAATTAAGACAACAAATACTAATCAAATAAAACAAAATTAAATTATGAGCACACTTACTTTAAAAGACGGAACAGAAATTTTTTACAAAGACCAAGGAAAAGGACCGGTTTTGATGTTTCACCACGGATGGCCTTTGTCTTCTGACGATTGGGAAGCACAGGTGATTTTCTTTTTGCAAAGAGGTTATCGAGTAGTGACGCACGACAGAAGAGGTCACGGAAGATCCAGCCAGGATATTTACAACCACACGATTGACCAATATGCTTCTGATGCGGCGGAATTGGTGGAATTTTTAGATTTGAAAGATGTGGTTCACATCGGTCACTCAACTGGTGGTGGCGAAGTGATCCGTTACGTAGCAAAATATGCGAACGGAAGAGCCAAAAAAGCAGTTTTAATTAGTGCAGTTCCTCCAATTATGGTGGCAAGTGATGAAAATCCTGATGGTGTTCCGATGTCTGTTTTTGACGGTATCAGAGACCAGACTTTGAATAACAGAAGTCAATTTTATATTGATCTGACTTTCCCTTTCTACGGCTACAACAGAGAAGGTGCAGACGTGAAAGAAGGCGTACAGAGAAACTGGTGGAGACAAGGAATGATGGGTGGAATTGTGGCTCATTATGACGGTATCAAAGCGTTTTCCGAAACTGACCAAAGAGGAGATTTGGAAACAACTGAAATCCCAGTTTTGGTAATGCACGGTGAAGATGACCAGATTGTTCCTTACCAAAATGCCGCTTTGAAATCAATTAAATTATTGAAAAATGGAACTTTGAAAACATATCCTGGTTTCCCTCACGGAATGCCGACAACTCACGCAGATGTTATTAATAAAGACCTTTTGGAGTTTGTTGAGGCGTAAGAGAATATTTATAAAATTGAAAGGCAAATCGTTTGGTTTGCCTTTTTTTATTAATCGTAAATAATTAATAATCTACTTAATCCCATTAAGTAAAATCATTGTATTGCTAGTTAAAATCAATATTTATTTACCGATACAAAAAGTACTTAACTATCAAAATCAGACAGTTACAAACCTAAGGTACAATTAAGGTACAAAATATTTAAAAATATAACAAAATATCGAAAAATTTTGTTTAGATTTTGGAAAATACTTTAAACAAATATTCTCTAACATTTCGTCGGAATTAAATAGAGTTAAATTATTTTTCCAGAAGAAATTAAAACGCATAATTAAAATTATCATTTAGTTAGTCTAAAACAATGTATTACAAGCTGTTGATTAATTTCATTATCAATCAAAGTTTTTGAAAAAAATAAGCAAAACTAAAATTCTTTAGTGATTTACTTGTGTTAACTTGAAATATCCACAATTAACACATAATGCGCCGAGTGTTCTGCTATTATTTTTTAATCAATACTATCCAAACCTTGATAAAATTCCCAATCGATCTTCAAAATGATCAAGTAATTTATTATGCTTATATTTTTCTTCTGCATTCAAATCATCTTTTTGACTAAACTCGTTAAATATTTTAATAAAATTAGCTAATCCATTCTTTAGAAAATCTTTCTTGTCTAAAGCATTAGTACTAAAATTTTGCTTTTTAATTATTTTTGTAGCTTGTTCATATAATTTCAACTTTTCATTATCATCTACATAGAGGTTTGCAAAATAGTCTAAATCGATTGATCCGATTATGTTTTGTGGTTCTATTTGGAAAAATATCTCTTTAAAATATTTCTCTATATACTTTTGAACAGCAATTTGTATCTCACTGTATAAGTACCCGAAATCGAAATATTCAAAATATTTATCGTATCCAAAATTTACAACTCTATTTACATTTAACATCGAATCAGTATTTTCTATGAATTTTTCACATAATGCTATTGTTTTATTTTTTACAAATTCACTATTTAGATATTTGAATTCGTGTCCATTCTCAGGATTAGCTTTTCTTCTTGATTTAAAGAAATCTTCAAATGAACTTGAGGAAATTTTTGAAACACTAAAATCTTTAGGCGTGATAGAATAAAAGAAATTTAAACTTCCTAAAAATTTTCCGAAGACATCATCTATATCAAGGAACATTTGTTCTGCAATATTGATAAATTCTTCTTTAGGAAGTCTTTCACCATAATCTATAAAATTTAACAATTCTGCATCTGATATTGAAGTTTCCATCTTATATTTTATTAATTCTATAGCATTTGTAAAATGTATAGTTTCCATAAGATTCTCTTGTTTTAAAATAAAAGACTTTATATCATTTAAAATCAATTTATCTGTAATTGTATCAGTTAATTCTCTTATTTTACCTTCTTTATGTGATTTTAAAATATCTAAATATGAAAATGATTCATTATAAATATTATTATTAATGTAAATTGGAGAATATCTCTTTTGATTAATTCCTTTGCCCTCTATAATTTCTTCCGAAGGGAAAAGTCTCTTAAGTATCGTGAATATAACCCTTGCATCTGTATGGCTAATTGCAGGTTTGTATAGTTTCTCTATGTTTTGTTCCGTAAAAGTATAAGAGGTATTTCCTGAAGTCCATAAGTTTAATTGTCCTTGTTCAAAATTTCTTCTCATCCAATCATACTTAAATAGCAATAAATGGAAAAGTATATAATCATTCAGTATAAGATCATCAATCTTTTTAAGTATTTTCAAATTTGTAACTAAGTAATTGTAAAATCTTTTAATGTCTCTTACCGAATTAAAGAATAGAGAGGGAAATAATGTTATTTCAATAATTGTTGATGACTTGGCTTCATCTGCAGTTTCAATTTTTTTTACGCCTCTTAACAATTTTTCTAAATTTAAATCGGCGATCTCCAAATTATTACTATCAACATAAAATATATTATCGATTTCTTTTATAATTCTATCCTTAATATTTTGATTTAAGGAAAATGAGCGTTCAAGGTCTGTTATTTGATTAAGATTATTGAGATGACTGGACTCAACTATTAGATCTTTAAGTAAAAGGATTAATTTATTTTCATTTGGAACAGGCAAATCGATTTCCAAATTGAAAATCTTATCCAAATAGTTATTTTCTAATTCTGCATTTTTTATTAAATATTCCTTGTCTAAACCACAGATGAAAATAACATTTTTGAAATTTGCGACATTTCTTAATATTTTCAGAGTCTCTAGTATTTCTAGTTTATTTAATCGATCTAAATCATCAACTATTACAATAATTTGACGATTCAAATCCTTTAAAATATCTTCTATTCTATTATAATAGTCAGATAATGTCACTTTTTCACCGATTAAATCATCAGTAAATGTCTTTAAAACTCTAACTTCCTTCGCATATATTACAGATAATAATTTACTTACATATTTATTGACTGCAGATTCTACATTACCACTAAAAAAAGATAATTCTTTTTTTAATAGTTCAAAAAAATTATTTACAACTCCTCTTTCGTCTGTGTTTTTCCAAGTATTAAACCAAAAAACAATTGGAGCTATCTCATAATTACTTTCAAAGCAAATTTTGTATTCAAATCTTTTTAAAAATGTCGTTTTGCCGTAGCCCCATTTTGCTCGTATTCCAATTATAAACGCTTGCTGTGGTTTAAAATTTATAAGAGTTTCAATTAATTGATTTGCTAATTCATCCAAATCATTCTTTTGTAAACCATTAACAGGAATATCTTCTATAAAAGACATAGAAGTATCTGAGGTTGTCTCTAGCATTTTTTTACTTATTCGCCTCTTCAATTTATCAACAAAAGTAAAATCTTTTAGCAAATTTCTTACTAATAATATAATAGTTAAGCTAGTTACAAAGATTATAATATCAGAATAATAAAATGGCTTATAAAAATTGATGAGTGATAAATTATCTGTATTGTATCTAATTTTTAAAATATATACTACACCTATTCCGAATGTCCAAAAGATAAATGATTTTGACAATCTATAGTTAATTAAAAAATACCAAATAAATTTTACCAATACAATGAAGACTAGAAATGAAAAAATAATTTTGAATGAAACAGTTGACGTTTCTTCTCTTCCTAAATAATTATATTTTGCCAGAAATATTGCAATTTTATTAGAGAATATTATAGTTGCGCTAGAAAGTAAAAACCATAGTGATAGTATTTTGTAATTTTGATTTACACTTTTCATTAATTTTAACACCGCAATTTTTAAATATTCGAGAGTCGATCTGTAATATATTTTACTTTTACTCGCTATTTTTAATAATTTCAGTTTAAAATTGTGGTATTTTTTCGAAATTTTCTTTCGAAATTTAAGTTTTAAATCATTCCAGTTCATAGTATTAGTTTAGATCAGTTTTTAAATTTACATATATTTATTTTAGATTAATCTTTTATAAAAACCTTTTTTTTCGGTTAACTACCATATTATATTATGAATTCTAATTTTTCTTTAATCTAGGCAGCCCAATTTCACTTTCCAAGGGATAAGGCTTTCTCCAAGTTAAACTAACATCTTCTCTAATCTTATTATACGCTTCATATTTCTTCTCTTGATCTAAAGTATAGCGAGGATCAGCAATGAATGGCATTTTCGCCATCTTTAGGATGGTAATTGTTGGAAAGTAAAAATCGACCTCTACTGTTCCTGATAAAAGATAACATCCTCCACCTTGAAACGGGTATTGGCTCAAATTATCAGGAAAGTGAGCGGTGTCAAAATATTCGCCTTCTGCATCGATCCAAGTTCCGAAGTACATTGTTCCTCTCTTAGTAGGTACTTGTTTTCTTGAAACTAGATACGCCAGCATTTTTACTTGTGATTTATGAAACTTTATAAGATTTTTCGCCATCACAGAACCTCTGTATTTCGTCTGTAATAAATCAAATGGACTGAACGACACAGCGAAGCCTAAGATTTCAATTTCGTCGAATGCATCTTCATAGGGATGTCTTTCTACCTCGGGAAGGGTAAAGTTTTTCTGAGGTTCTTCAATCAAAGTAAGCTGTTGGGAAATTGGTTTATTTCCAGTCATCAAAAAACGGGATTCTATCAGTAATTCGTGTTTCTGTTTTCCGGTGAATCTGAACGCTCCAATAAATATTAGAATTTGCAGGGTTTCAACACCAATAGGTATCCTTTTAACGAAGTTTTCTAAAGATTTGTACTCTCCGTTTCTTTTTCTTTCTTCGGGAATTAGAAGGGCTATTTTGGCTTCCAACTTCTCAATGTGCATTAAGCCGAGATACACATCTTTTCCGAAGACTGTGGTTTGATATTCGCCCATATTTACACACGGATTTAATATTGTAGCTCCGGACATTTTAGCTTCGTGAATATAAACTTCTGTCCTGTAAAATCCGCCACCATTATTGATAGCACAAACCATAAATTCAATTGGATAATAAACCTTCAAGTACAAACTCTGGTAACTTTCAACAGCGTATGATGCGGAGTGAGCCTTACAAAAGGAATAACCTGCAAATGATTCAATCTGCCTGTAAACCTCCTTTGATAGTTGTTCCGGATGTCCTAGTTGTTTGCAAGATTCAAAGAAGTGATCTTTTACTTTCTGTAGTGCAGAAAGGCTTCTCCCTTTGCCGCTCATCGCTCGCCTTAACACATCGCCATCAAGGGCAGAAAGACCGCCAAAATGTAGCGCAATCTTAATAACATCCTCTTGATAAACCATAATGCCATAAGTTTCGCCAAGTTCGTTTTTGAAGACATCGTGGAAGTATTCAAATTGAGTTGGATTGTTATGTCTGAAAATGTATTCCCGCATCATTCCGCTCTGTGCGACACCCGGACGGATGATCGATGATGCAGCAACCAAAACTTTATAGTTCTCACATTTGAGTCTTCTGAGTAATCCACGCATTGCCGGACTTTCAATGTAAAAACAGCCTATCGTTTTTCCGCTGCTGAGATATTCATTGCATTTCGCTTCGTTCTTTGAGATGGTAGTGTCTTTAATATCAACTGTAATTCCTCTCTTTTCTTTTAATAGTTTAACGGTGTCATTTATTGTTCCCAGTCCTCTCTGTGATAGAATGTCAAACTTTTCAAAACCGATGTCCTCTGCCACGTGCATATCGAATTGAACGATTGGGAATCCCTTCGGTGGCATTTCAAGAGCGGTAAAGTTTGTGATAGGTTCTTCAGAGATCAGAATCCCGCAACTGTGCATACTCCGTTGATTCGGGAATTTCTCTAATAATTTTCCATATTTATAAACCATCTTAGAAACTGAATTTATATCGTGGGATTCAATTGGTTTTGTGGCTAATACATCCAATTCTTCTTTTGGTAAACCAAATGCTTTTCCAACTTCTCTAAAGATTGATTTGTATTTAAATTCGACGTTTGTTCCACAAAAAGCAACGTGATCTTTACCATATTTATCGAAGATATAGTGAAGAATTGTGTCACGATCCTGCCAACTCCAGTCAATATCAAAATCAGGTGGTGACTTCCGGTTGAGGTTCAGGAATCTTTCAAAATAAAAATCCAATTCAATCGGACAAATGTCCGTAATTCCAAGGCAAAAACTGACGATGCTGTTCGCTCCGCTTCCTCTGCCAACGTGCATAAAGCCCATCCGATTGCTATATTCAATAATATCCCACGTAATCAGGAAATAGCCACTGAAATTCAATTGGTCAATTACACTTAACTCTTTTTCAACTCTGGCTCTTGCAATATCGTCCTTATCATCATATTTTCTAATCAAGCCTTCATAAGCAAGTTTTGTCAAAAGTTTAAAATCGCTTTCCCTGCTTTCGGTGTAAAACTTCTTATTTCTAGACGTAGAATATTCAAATTCAAAATTACATCCATTGAGAATCAATTCTGTATTCTTAATTATCTCAGGGTAACGATGATATTTTTTCGCCAATTCTGATCCCGATATTAGCCTTTCTGTGTCCTTACAATAATCATTTTCATTTAGTTTAGTGACCAATGTATTGTTGTCTATTGCCCTCAGAATTTTGTGAAGATTGTATTCCTGCTTTGTTTTGAAAGTTATCGGCTGTAAGACGACCATTTTTGGAATATATATTTTAAGTTTAGAATTAACCAACAAATTCACTTCTTCAGGTCTTATACCAACATATTCATTGCGGTATAGCTTGTCGGGGAAATTGTTAAGGGTATAAATTACGATAACATCTGTAAATTTTGGATGATGAGCAGGCAATTCTTTTCCTTCACAATTATGTTGTGTAAGAAGGCGATTGATTTCTCCAATGCCATTTTTATTCTTTGACAAACAGATGTAAAGTAATTTATCATTATCTCTTACTTCAACCCCAACAACGGCTTTGATATCATTTTTTTTACAAAGTTTATGAAACTCATAGATTCCGGTAATGGTGTTTACGTCAGTCAAAGCCAAAACCTTAATGCTGAGGTTGGCTGCTTGCTGAACTAATTCTTCTACGGAGATAGTACCATAACGTAAACTATGGTATGAATGACAATTTAGAAACATAATATTTTATTTTAAGAGTCCTGAAGCTCGACCAATGCTATTGCTTCCAAACCTTAGCTTTAGTCTGTCCATTGTCTGGTAAAGGTTCATTTGCTTTTCGGTATCTTCGAACAAATTCATCTGGTGCTGTCCGTGAACTAAACCTGTAAACTTGATTCCGATCAGTCGGATTCGCATTCTTCGAGAGTACAGCTTTTCAAATAATCCTAGAACATATTTTAGCAAGGTGTGATCCGATGAAGTGTAAGGAATTTTGCACTGCTTCGTTTCTGTATCAAAGTTGGAATAGCGGATTTTAACAACAACTGTGGATGTCAGCCACTTTTCACTTCGTAGTTGAAACGCCAATTGCTCTACCATACCGGATAATATACTTTTGATGCCTTGGATGTCTATTGTATCCTGAGAAAATGTATTTTCCGATGAGATGGATTTTCGTTCTGAATAGGGTATGACGGGAGTTTCATCGATGCCATTTGCCTTTTTCCAAAGATCAGTTCCATTCTTGCCAACTAATTCTCGTAATACTTCAACAGGCGTTTCGGAAAGATTCTTAATAGTTCTCAAACCGATTCTTGATAACAGTTGAAATGTAACTGCTCCTACCATCGGTATTTTCTTGATAGACAATGGATTTAAAAATGGCTGAATGTCTTTCTCCTGAACTTCAAATCTACCGATTGGTTTTGATTCTCCCGTTCCAATTTTCGATACGGTTTTGTTAGCGGATAATGCAAAACTAATGGGCAATCCTGTGTTTTTAGAAACGGCTTCAGCTATTTCTTTTGTCCACTGATAGCAACCGAAGAATCTATCCATTCCCGTAAGATCAAGGTAAAATTCATCAATACTTGCCTTCTCTAAAACAGGGATGCGTTCCTGAATAACTTCTGTTACTTCGTGGGACATTTTAGAATACATTTCCATATCGCCTTTAATGACTTTCGCTTCAGGACAAAGTCTCAATGCCATTTTAATAGGCATCGCACTGCGCACACCAAAGAACCTAGATTCATAAGAGCAGGAAGCAACAACACCACGGTCTCCGCCACCTATTATGACGGGGATTCCATTCAGGCTGGAGTTCTTCAATCTCTCACAAGAGACGAAGAATGTATCAAGATCCATATGAACTATTGCATTTCCCACGCTTCAAAATTAGATACGTTTTGTCGCAAAAAATATATATTTGCTGCTATAAATTATAGCAATGTCAATTTTTTCAGATAACATCAGGTTTTTGAGAGGTCAGTTGAATCTTTCTCAGCAAAAGGTAGCCGATCAGCTTTTGATTACCCGAGCGAGATATTCAAAGTATGAAGAAGGTGCGTCAGAGCCACCATTAGAAATACTTCTAAAGATTTCTAAGTATCATAAGATCAGCATTGATTTATTGATTTCAATAGACGTGAGAAAATACCCGCTAGATGAAGTCGTTAATCTTCCGGATAACAGAATTGTATTGCCCATAAAAGTAGATGATGCTGGCGAAAATAAAATCGAAATAGTTCCACAAAAGGCACAAATGGGATATTTAGCTGGTTATAGTGATCCAGAATATATTGACGGCTTACAGTACATGTCCTTGCCTTTTTTGAGAAACGGGAAGTATCGTGCGTTTCCTGTTGAAGGCGACTCAATGCCACCGTACAACGATGGGAGTTTTTTGCTGGGAAAGTATGTTGAAAGCAAAGAAAGTTTGAAGGTTGGAAAAACTTATATTTTTATAACCAATGACGGAATTGTTTACAAACGATTTGCAAAACAAAATAGGAACTCAAGTTTTGTAAGTTCTGACAATGTTTTTTACAAACCTTACGAAATCGAGTGGAAGGATGTTTTGGAAATATGGGAGTTCTCCGGAAGCGTAAATAGTAAAGAATTACAATTTCCAAAATCTGAAACGTCAGATATTAAAGAAATGTTTTCGGAATTAAAAAGAGATATTGAATTTTTGAAAATTAAAAAATAGTTTACTGGAAGCTGTAGTAAACTATTCTGTAAAGAGTTATCTTTAAATGAGTAGAAGATTAATAAGATGGAAATCATCGTATTTTATTTCTGAGAATAAAAAGTTTTTGAGATAAATTTGGTACTCAAAATAATACTTACTTTCAAAATAAATTTAAAATAGTATGGAAAATGATTTAGTTGGTCTATTGGATAATGCATTTAAGATTTTTGTAATCTCAAATGAATCTTTTCTTTTTGCGAAATATTTTGACACAGGTATTGATGATTTTCAGAACGAAGTTATAAAAAAGCCTTCAATACGATATATTCAACATAATATGTGGAGAAGCTGTGTTATCGAATTGGCTAAATTGTACACTAATGGTAAGCATAATCACTTTTCCTTTTATAAAATTATAACTGAGATCAGAAAACATAACATAGAAAATTTTGTAGAAAATTCTGAGTATACCTCCTTATTAAAAAATTGGAATGATATTATTAAAAGTAATCTTCCGCTTATAAATCAAATTATCAAACTAAGAACAAAACTTTATGCACATACCGATATTGACAGCAAGGCAATGTTGAAAGATATTGACTTTACGTATGAGATGTTTGAAAAGCTTCTTGCTACAACTTTAACTCTATTAATTGATCTTAATGATAAAATTTTAAATCGGACGTTAATTTACAGACCAATATATTTTAATAATGTGAGAATAGTTGAAATTCTCGCTGAAAACACTAAAATGACCAGAAAAGAAAGAGTAGCAAAAGCGCTAAATAAAAATCATCGACCGTAACTAATTACTTAGTAAAATGCATCCACGCTTCCAATCAAGGAAAACTCTTGGTCAATGGCTTCTTCCGCATCTAGGTCTGTCATAGCTTTCCGAATATCCACACCTTTATTGTTGAAATTGTAACACATATCAATTTGATTTGCAAATCAAGAGCAATAATTAATCCAGATATTGTTGAGCATTTATTATGAATGTACAAATGTATATCGCTAGGATAATAATTGACATTAACTGATATATCGTTTTTTTCTTCATTAGACGAAAGATAACACAAGTAATGGAAAAACACGTTTTGCTTATTTGAACTATCTACAAATATCCGTCAATCTCAGTCAATCTGGATTCCGTCAAAGTGCGGCACCACAGTTAATGCCATCGCACTGTGTTCTTCCGCTGCGTAATAACGTCTTTGAACAACTCTAAATGAATAAGTGTCATATTCGATGTCTAATTCGTCAGTGATACCATCCATCTCAATATCGACAATGTCACCAAGATTTATTGCGTGATCAGAGGTTATTACTACAGGATTTTGAAGAACAACTTCATAATCATTGATGTACAAATAGTATTTATACGCCATCTCTTTCTATCTTAAATTAAATTATATCTTGGCTGTTTATCAATTTCTGATTTGATCCAGCTTTTATAATCCTGTGCGTCTTGTTCTGTGAAAAAATTTTGATTTGAACGATGACACAGAAGCTCTATCATCGATGAATTTTTACTGAGTTCAGGCACATCATAATTATTGTAGCAGAGAGCCAATAAAAAGTTATACTGATCTACAGAAATTGTCTTCTCGTTACTGACGTGCAGAAATGAAATAACATTAAAAAATCGATTTAGTATGAATGTAAAAATATGAACCGGAACAAAACGTCTTTGAAGTAAAGTGTTAGTAATTTCCTCATCCGTCAAATCCATCGGGAAATTTTGAAATTTAAATGGATATGACTTTTTCTGTTGACTTATTAATTTGTTAATAATAATTTTGTCTTCGCTGCACTGATAAAGTTTGACGAGTGCTAGTATCTCTTGTGTGTTGAGGTTTTCTTGGAGTAATTCTGTTACAAATTTATCCAGATAAACGATAGCTTTTTCTGGGTGCAACTCTAGTTCATTTAAAACAGCGGAGAGACTGTTTTTCACCTTGTAATGTGCAAACCTTTCTGATTTCCCATAAAGAAAATGATTGAGCATTACGTCTAATATTTGGAAGTGATCACGTTCCCCAGTATTTGATTTCGATTTCATACAAATTCTTTTAAAAATGTATTAATTAAATTTTCAGCTTGAAAAATGTATTAGTTATTTTGAAGAATCAATATTTTTATTAGCATTGATAGCCGCTCTTTCCCTTTCAATCTTAATTTGATTTTTGGCTAAGCGATACGCTCTTGCTTTACGAATATATTCCATTTCCTTTTCTGTCAGAATCGAGGCTTTATTGCTTTCAATTTTATCCTCAGCAAATAATTCTTCAATGTGATCATTATTTTCAAATTTTTGATCACTTTCTTTTTTATTCAAAATCATTGATACTGAACTATAAATCATACCTACGAACATTCCGGTAATAGGAAGTGACAAGACAATAATTTTCCACTTATGACTAATCCAGTTTAGCCGGATTATACTTCTTACGTGATCGGCAGTCAAATAATTAAGAAACAGAAGTACTCCTAATATTCCGAATATTGCGTGAAGAATATTAATGAATCTATTATGGTTGTAAAAATGTTCAATTACAACAGATATAGAAGTTGGGATTATAACAGACAGGATCGTTCCTACGCCGATTAATATTAGGGAAGAAAATAACAAAGTAATCCAACTGAAGTTGAGAACAACCAAAGAAGCTGAAAGACAAAGCCATAATAAAAGATAAGTTAGAACCAACCATAGAACTAAGGTGATAGGAATAAGTAAAAATTTCATAAATAATATTTGTTTTCACCCGTTCCTCAGCGATGGTTAAAATGTAAAAAGCGTGGAACTGAAGCCAATCCGTTACAGAGGTCTGCGAAAACCCACAATCCAGATAGAACTTACAGCCCACGCCATTATAGGACGCAGGCATAAGTCTATCGAAATAGGATTGTTTTAGAATTTCGCAGTTTCTGTAACCCTTCGATAGCTTACGCCGTTTCGTAAAATATATTGAGCAAATATATAGAAAGAGATAATTAAAAATCAAATTTTTTGGTAAAAATCTCTTATAAAACTCTCACTATTACCATAGTTAATAGAAAACTATTACTGTTAGTATATAAAAGCAAGAGTCAAATAAAAACGGAGTTTTAAACTATATAATGACCACTTATCCTTTTGCTCTTTGCGAAGACATTACAAAAGAAACTATTTCAAAATTTATGATAAGTGATATCATAAATTATATGAAAAGATTACGAATAATTTTGCTTTGTAGTAATAATTGTATAAAATATTATATAAATATTGCATTTAATTAAATAATTAGTAATTTAGGGTCAGAAATTTTTAACCAATGAAAAAACTCATCATAGCCTCGGGAATCCTAGTTGCTGGATGCTCTTATGCACAAAAAGTAAGCTGGCAGAAAAATGTAGAATCCGGAACTCAAGATTTTCTTTCCGGTGTTACAGTTACGGTTGACGGTCAGTATTTAGTTTCTGGCTCCTCTATTCAAAACAATCAAAACTCTACCGCTACTAATCAAAACAAGGGTTTCGATTATCATATTTTAAAATTGGACCAACAAGGTCAAAAAATATGGGAAAAATACTTCGCAGGAAACCAGCACGATTATCTCAGTTCCACGGTCGCCACTAAAGAAGGGGGTTTTCTGTTGGCGGGGACTTCCTATTCAACAATATCATTAGACAAGAAAGATAAATCGAAGGGATCATCCGATATGTGGATTATTAAGGTTAATGAAAATGGCGAAGAAGAGTGGCAGAAAACCGTTGGTACACGTTATTCAGAAGAAGCCCGTTCTGTGACTCAGACTATGGATAATGGATTTGTTATAGCAGGAAGTACTAATCATCCTAAGCTAGGCTTTGGGTCGAAAGATGTACAGGTTTTAAAGCTTGATCAGAATGGAATAATAGTGTATCAACTAATCTTAGGAGGACTAGGACTCGATGAAGTGGAAAAAGTAATTCCGACAACAGATGGAGGTGTCTTAATGGGGATTTATTCGAGAAGCGGTGTTTTTGAAGGTCAAACCAAATCAAAAATCAATCTTAATGATTTGAATTCAAATATATCAGCAAATCCAACATCAATAAAAAGTCATACAATAAACTCAGATGACTTACAATCGACACTATCGCAAAATAGCAAAAATAATTCTGAAGGTTTCAATAATCAAAACGTTTTAGAGTCCGATGAAATTAATTTTTACGGAAAAGCTTCAGGTAATTATGGAGAAGGTGATTATTGGATTGTTAAGCTAGATAAGAATGGAAACGTTCAGTGGGAAAAGAATTTCGGTGGTAGTCAAGATGATCATATAAGAACAATGAGCTTAACTGAAAGTGGCTATGTAATAGGTGGGGAAAGTCGTTCGGAAGTATCTGGAAATAAGACTTCAAAATTAGAAGAGGGTACAGATCTTTGGCTTTTAGCACTGGATCAAGATGGGAATGAAGAATGGCAAAAATCCTATAATTTTAAAAATAGGGATATTCTGATGAGCCTCAACACTATAAGAACAGGTTCAGAGATAAAAGGTTTTTTGCTTGGTGGTTATACCCAGGCAGAAGGTAAGATTGAAAGGAATGATGAGACTTTCTGGATGCTTTACATTGATAAAAATGGCAAGGAAGTCTGGAGAAAGCACGTGGAGGGCAAGGAAAAGAAAAACGAGGAAAGATTGGTGTCAGCACTTTTAAATAGGGATGGTTCTTATGTTTTAGCTGGCACCAGTGCTGAGGAATTGGGCAAGGAAAACTGGAAAGTCGTAAAACTAGTAGACAGCGATGTGGAGAATCTTATAGATAATAAGGATATACAGATCTATCCAAACCCTGTAAAAGATTATTGTTACGTAGAAATAGGGTTGGACTTTCATCAGGCTGATATTTATGTTTATGATATGACGGGGAAAGTGATTCAACAATTAAAGACCAAGAATAAAGTAACGAAAGTTAATACTTCAAAACTTCCCCAAGGCATCTATATTATTAAAGCGGATATTCCTGCTCAGCAAAACAAAAACCTAACAACTAAAATCGTGAAAGAATAAAAACAGTAACTATGAGATATAAAATTTTACTATTATGTTCCTATTTGTCAGTAAGTCTGTACGGACAACAGAGCAATCCTTATCTTCAGCTTCCAACTGTGATCCCACCTTCTCCAATAGCACAGAATTTTATGCGATATGGAGAAATACCGGTGGACTATAGTACAGGTGTGCCAAAAATTGATATTCCTATATATACAATTCAAGGTAATAAATTATCTCTTCCGATCTCAATATCATACCACGCATCTGGAATCAAGGTATACGATGTTCCTTCCGAAGTGGGACTTGGATGGGTGTTGAATGCCGGTGGGATTGTTACAAGGACAATGATGGATAATATGGACGAAAATGGTTCACCAACTAAAACCTATAACACAGCAGAACAATTTCTCCAAGCTATACCAAATATAATATATAATAGCTATGACAGTAGTTGCCAATGCTATCCTGGGTCACATACATTAGAAATGTTCCTTGACACCAAATATAATAACGAGGATTTGATGAGTGATAGATATTTCTATAGCCTTCCAAGTGGAGTTTCGGGAGTGTTCCGTAATAACTTCCCCCAGAATAACACATTCATAACTCTTCCGTATAGACCTTTTAAAATTAGCAGGACGGATAGTTCTGTATTTAAGATTACCGATGATAAAGGAGTAATTTACAGTTTTCAGCGCTTTAATGATTCCAGCTATGGTAATTCTGAATGGTATTTGAAAGAAATGAAATCAGCTGATGGCACGGAAACTATAACGTTTTCATATACATCACAACAATCTCAACCAAATGGGATGCAGCTTAATATAATGTCAACACCAAAAGAATTTATGAATGGTGTGAATTGTAAACCGGGCGCAACTGAAAGTGGTCCTGAAGATCAGGCATCTGGCACGGGCACTGGAACATCAACCGTTGTTCTGTCTTCAATTGAAACAGATGACGTATTAGTATCTTTTACGTACTCTAACAGACAGGATTTTCAATATCTGCAAAAGCTAGATGAGATTAAGGTGATCTCTAAAAAAGATAATAATAGCGTCAAAAAGAAGATAAATTTGAATCACTCCTATTTTGGTAGTACTGGCTATGGGTATGAGTACGCAGATAAAAGACTAAAATTCGACTCAATGATTTCCTATGGCGAGAATAATAGTTTACCACAAACCTATTCGTTTTCATACGAACAAAGTGAAATGCTGCCACCATTGTCTTCAAGAAAATTTGATTTCTGGGGATATTACAATGGAACAAATAACGGAACTACCATACACAATGATTTTATCGGTAGCCCATACCAAAATAGCGGCTACGGAGGAGATAGAAAGGCGGATAATGGCTATTTTTCAAAAGCATGTATGCTGAAAGAAATAACTTACCCCGCAGGTGGAAGGACTAAATTTGAATTTGAAAGAGCCCATGTAGATGCATTATATTCTGGTCCACTTACTGGTGGTTATATTGGTGGTTTTAGAGTTTCAAGAATAACTAATTACCATAAGGATAATAATATTTCAAACATTAAAACATATACATACAGTGATCCTGTTTATAATATTTTTTCTCCAGATTTTTATACTTACTATCAGAGATATATAGATTATTATGAAGTTCCACCACCAACACCTTATTCGCATTATGATTATTGCTGGGTCTTCTACAAGAAAAAAATTATCACATCGACTCCGATTGTTTCTCATGACTTAGCACCCGGACTGGCTCTAGCGTACTCAAGTGTTACAGAATATGAAGGAACAATAAGTGACAACGTAGGTAAAACGGAATACCATTACTCATATCCAGACCATATTACTTATGTAGAAGATTTAAGAGAGCTTCATTCTTTTCAAAATGACTGGGGAAACTATGAGCCAAAATTAAACTATAAGCTTATATTATCTAGTACGGGGCAAAAAGTTTCAGAAGATCTGTACAGCTATTCTGACCATTACGAGCAAGAATTTCAGACAGGCATAAATATTACAAGAACCTTAGATTATCTTCCAAGATACAGAAATACGGACTTCCCGGTCTACGCAACAACACCTTGGGGGCAAGTAGCACCTTTTAACACTAATGATTATATCCAATCCATAAAAGCTCACGATACTAAAGCATTTCAGAAAGCAAATCTATTAGATTACAGTATAAAGAAAACGTACGACCATAACAATGAAAATAAATATGTTGAGGAAAGAGTAGATTATACCTACAACCAGCATAATCTGATGATCAAACAAACATCTAATACTTCCTCTCTCGGTGAAAATATTTTAACGGAATATAAATATCCTTATGATCTCGGCACTTTATCTCCGTACAATAAAATGCTAACTAAAAATATATTAACTCCAGTAATTGAGCAAACCACCACTAACAATAGCAAGCAGATTGATAAAATACAGACGGTATATAATGATTGGGGGGATGAAATCATAGAGCCTGAGATTATAAAAGCGCAAACAGGTGTCTTGACGACTCTTGAAGACAGGATTAGATTCATTTCGTATGACAAGAAAGGTAACGTCACTAGCCTTAAGAAAGAAAGTGATATCTCTATTACCTATTTATGGGGATATGACAAAACACTACCGATTGCTAAAGTTGAGAATTCAAATCTGGTTTCGCAAGCCGGAACGGTTGACCTAAGTAAATATATCTACTTTTCAATACCTCCTGTGCCAATGGGCTCGACAATTCATGACTTGGGAACATTTATTATTACTGAAGAAAAGAATTATAAAGTAGACAGAACATACGAGCAGCTACCAAATAATTACTCGGTAACATACAATATAGAGTTTGAGAACCTGAGTAATAATCTTTACTCTAGAACTTTTACTGATAGCGCACCAGCAGGAGGAAATTCTCATCTATTTACATCTCCCTCCGTTCTTTTGAAACCAGGTACTTATAGGGTAAAGGTTACTAACATGGGTTATAATGGTTACCAAGGCAACATTGAACATCAATTTAATTTCATAATCTATAATACAGTTAATGTTGATAACTCTGTTCCATTTCACACGAGTTTTGAGGATGATTTAGAAAACATAAGCACCTCCCAATCAAAGACTGGAAAAAAATCTCATACAGGTCAATATAATTTGAAAATACCTCCAGCTTCATCAGGTTACAGCAAAGTTATAGTGTCCTACTGGAAAAAAGACGAATCTTCCCCTTGGGAATACGTAGAAAATACAGTGGATGCGAATGGTCAGGATTATTCCATCCCTCCGTACAATTATGTGGACGAGGTACGAATGTATCCGGTCGGTTCATTGATGACCACTTTTACTTATGATCCGTTTTATAAGCAGCCGACCAGCATTATGAAACCTAATAATGATTGTGAATATTATAAGTATGACACCTATGGACGATTAATAGATGTTCGCGACGAGAATGGAAATATTCTGAAAGAATATGAATATCACTTCAAACCATAAAACTAAAAACTGATGAAAGTAATTTTAAAAAATTTGCTAAGCCTTTTGGTTTTGTCAATAATAAGCTCTAACCTTTTCTATAGTCAGCTTACACAAGCTGAAAATTATATCTATTCTAAAACTTATCTGGAACCTGTAACAACTTCCAGTACTGCTGCTAAGGGTTCAGAGACTGTTACGTATTTTGATGGGTTGGGCAGACCCACACAAAGCATTAATGTCAAAGCAGGGAAAACAAATGCTACGGATTTGGTGACACCAATTATTTACGACGAGTTTGGTAGACAGATTGTAGATATACTGCCTATTCCGGCACAAACAGAGAATCGTGGAATACATTCGGGTATGACAGAAAATAGCGGATCGGGATTTTACGGAAGCCGTCCTTATGCCGAAAAAGCATTAGAAGATTCGCCTTTGAACAGAGTTCAACAACAGTTTCAACCTGGCACAGCCTGGGATGATCATCCTTTAAATTACGATTATCTTTCTAATGGAAATAATGATGTTCTAAAATTCTCAACGATAACAGCATTTGGCAACGGAATATTTTATACCAGCCAGTTGTTAGTTAGTGGCTATTATACAGCATCAACACTATATAAAAATATGATGTCGGATGAAGATGGTAATATCACTTATGAATTTAAAAACAAAGATGGACAAACCATATTGATAAGAAAAGTCTTGGTAAGTAGTAATGTTGCACAGCAATCAATTGCTGCTCCTATAAACTCAGCTACTAATGTCGATACTTATTATATTTACAACGAATATAATCAATTGGCTTTTGTAATCTCCCCATTGGCAGTTAATAGTTTCAGGGCTAACTCAACTCAGATCATCAGTAATCCTAAAACGGTCTCTAACGCAATTTTAGATAACCTCTGTTACCAATATAATTATGACAGTAGAAACAGAATGGCAGAGAAAAAGCTTCCTGGCAAAGGATGGGAATCAATGGTCTATGATAAAACAGACCGAGTTGTGATGTCGCAAGACGCAAATCTGGCAAGTCAAGGCAAATGGCTAATTACCAAGTATGACAAATTCGGGCGGGTGATCTGTACAGGTTTTCATCCTTATGGTGACAGAGCTGCTGCACAAAGTCTCGTCGAAAATATGGTTATTACCGAAGAGAGAAGCAGTATGGGTTTTGCGCAGAATGGTTTACAAATCTATTATGAAAGAATGTATTTTAACGGTATGGAATCATACCTTTCGGTTAATTATTACGATACTTATCCGGATGAAACACCTTTTCCGGATGATAATAAAATTTTAGATGAGCCGATACTTCTTGGCAATCCCGATAAAAAGGGGCGTTCTACCAAAACACTTCCTGTAGCATCTTTTGTCAAGAATATTGATAATAACAACTGGACAAAAAATTACAGCTTCTATGATAGCAAAAGGAGACGAATAGGTACAACAACTATCAATCATTTTGGAGGAAGTACAATTGTTAACACCAAGCTGGATTTTGCAGGTGTAGTTCTGAAAAACCAGACTCTACACAAAAAACTTGCCAGTCAAATACCTGTAAATATTGTAGAGGATTTTACCTATGATCATCAAAATAGGCTGAAAAGACATTATCACGAGGTAGTGGGTAAGACAGCGAAAGAAATGTTGACGGACAATACCTATGATGATATTGGTAGAATAACTATCAAAAATGTAGGTACAGTATCGGATGCAAGTTTTAACGAAGTATCCTCTCCATTGCAGACCATTAATTATGATTACAATATACGCGGATGGATGACAGGTATTAATCTTAACAGCACGGGAAATCTTGACATAAGCAAGCTTTTCTCGTACAAAATCAAATATAATGATCCAGCAACCAATCCAATACAAAAATTCAATGGTAACATTTCGGAGGTTGATTGGAGTTATGGCTCTTTTAACCCCAGCCGTTATGAATATACGTACGACAACTTAAACAGATTGACAAAAGGTTATTACAAAAACCTCAACGGCACTACTACTACGGATTCTAAATTCTATAACGAAGAGTTAACATATGATGTAAACGGAAATATCAAAACATTAAGACGTAATGCTAGACCTAGAACAGGTCAAACTGCGACGCAAGTTGATAATCTTAAATATTATTATGAAAATAATGAGCTGAGCAACAGACTAATGAAAATTAACGACAACGAGGGTTTCACTGCAAACGCGAACGGTTATCCCGGCGGCGGAGGTATTAATACATATGATCCTAACGGGAATATGTGGACTATGCCGGATAAAGGTATTACACAGAATATTACCTATAATTTTCTGAATCTTCCACAGGAAATTGTCAAAAGCGGACAGCCAGTAACCTATAGTTATAGAGCTGACGGGATTAAAATACATAAAGGTTTTAACTTTAACGGCGAAACTATTGATACAGATTATGTGGATGGTTTTGTATATTCTTCTATTTACTCACTACAAACCGAGCGAGCGTTGCAAGAGACGGTTGTTGCGCAGGATATGTCTGTCGCTGGACAAGGTGAAGCTCTTGCATTAGCAGAAAAACCTATAATAACTGATCCAGGCACAGTCCTTTTAACTGAGTCAAAACCCAATTTTTTCCCGACATCAGAAGGTTTTTATGATTACGAGAATTTTAGGTATATTTATCAGTACAAAGATCACTTAGGAAACATACGTCTAAATTATGGAAGAGACGACAATGGTGTTCTTTTCAAAGAAGATGGAAATGATTACTATCCTTTTGGGCTAAATTTTATAAATCCTTTAGGTGGTGTATTTCAAGTATATAATCCTTCTGCTACATATAAAAATTATAAGTACAATGGAAAAGAATTGCAGGAAACTGGAATGTATGATTATGGCGCAAGGATGTATATGGCGGATATAGGAAGATGGGGTGTGGTCGATCCGTTGGCTGAAAAATATAGAAGACACTCTACTTACAACTATACTATAAATAATCCTATAAAATTTATCGATCCAGATGGCCGGGGTGTTGAAACATTTGGTAAAGAAGCAGAAAAAATGGCACAGGCTCTTGAGAAAAAATTAGACAAGCAAATAACAAAAGTAAATAAAGGCAATGCTTTAGATAAAAATGATAGAATTACTGAATTAAGACAATCAAAAAAAGACATTTCTGATATGAGAAATGATAAAACTACAGAGTATAAATTTGCAAAAGCGGGTAGTAAATCGGATGGAAATAGTATTAAAGGAACATATAATACTAAACAAACAGGCGATGGGATTATAACAATGTTTGTTGGAAAAGATACAGCATTGACACTTCACGAAGTGAAACATGGAGGACAAAATGCACGCGGTGAATACAATATTGAAACAGGTCAGGATTATGGTGTAAATGATGAAGTTGGTGCATATAAAGCACAATATTCATTTGAGGGTAAATTTATTTATAATTCTCATAACATTAAGGATCAAGGGAATCTTTTAAATCAGACTCTTTTCAAAAGCGGAATATTTCCAAAAACAATAATCTCTGATATTAGTGGTATTAATGCTAACATGGTTAATGACATTGGTGTACCAGCTACATCACCGCGTATTCCTGGATTTATTGGTGTCGTTCCATTATATCCGCCAGAAGGAATAACAGATCATCAATTTAATTCTAATTAATATGAAACAAAAGATATTACTTCTATTCTTTTTACTATCCATAATATCTTGTGGTAGTTATTCTGAATATTTTTTTATTGATAATTTTAAAAATAATTATCACATCAAATTGTTAAAAAATAATAATAGTGTAATCTATTTGACTGAAGACAATAAAAAAATTGATTCTACTGTAATGCTTTATAAAAAAGCGACAATGAAATTAAATTTGTCAAAACTAAAATTTAATTCTTTTACCCAAAGTAACAAGTATGTAAGAACAGTAAAAAAAGTTAAAACAATTTCATTTAGCAAAGATTCGTCAAATAATTTACATTTCAAATTTTTTGAGAATACGCGTTTTGCTCTGGTAGATCGTAATCTTTCAACAATTGATAGTATATGGCTTAAAAATGGCGATAAGTAATCATTTTTTAACTATGGATATAATGATAATGTAATATAGTTACTAATAATAATTATTTTTAGTATTAAAACGATAGTAAGAATTTTTTACTATCGTTTTGTAAAAGTATTTTACGACATAATAGTGCTAAAAATCAGTAATGTGTTTATAGAGATTATCATTTGATGCTTTGACAAAAGGAAAACGATTGACATTAGAATGTTAAGTTTGAATTTTGGTACTATAAAGATTTATTTTTGATGCGAAAAAGTAATTTATTTACATATTGCACATTCATTTAATTAATGTGATGGATCTGTTGATCCTTAGAGGGCTCTCACAATGTTAGACATATATGTATACTGGGTAAAAAAAAGTGGAATTAATTTAGATTTGTAATTTACCCTCCCCCCACCAGTTTTGCGGATCTGATTTCCAAAACGAAACTCGATTTTGTACTTTTATCAATACAGTTTCAGAAACTTTAATTTTAGTTTCGTTTCCTATCTGAAAACGAAACTAAACCCTAAGCAATGTTTCGAAGAAAATCTTTGTGATGAAGAGTCAATTATAATTAAAGATCTATTGTTAGTTTAGAAAGTAGTGTGAACGAAGCAATGATAGTCCTAGCAGTTTATAACTAATTAAATAGTTATTTGTTTATATGTACAAATTAATGAATTTTTCTTACGTGCCTGTTAAACAAGGAGTTTGACCACTTCTGAAGAAATATCTATACGACTATAATAAGGTAGTTGCAATATTTGTGTCATCATTATATATAAATAAATTTATCTAAACTCTCTCCAATCTTTAGTAATTAGAAAATCAGCCATATCCAATCCTTTTTTCTTTTGCTCTATTGTTGCTCTTTTCTCAAGAATATCAGAAATCTTAAACTTTACTCCGTCAATTTTATCTCCAAAGTCATTTGTCTTTTCACTCCATTTTTTAAAAGCTATTCCATTTTCAGAAAGGTCTGGAAAAACAATAACTCTACGATTTTTTAACACTTTTAATTTTTCGAGTGAAAAGCTACTAAGATTGTAGACCGCAAGCCAAATTAAGTCTTTATCACTTTGCGGAACTCCAAAATATAAAGTTCCATAAATTGCAGTTTTAGGAGCTTCTACCAAAGCAACAGGATTTTTTGGATATTTGCTCAATAGATGTTCTCCAAATAAACAAGAAACTTTATTGTCCTGTTTCAAATAAGCATCCAACCATTCTGGTAGTTTGATGTTATTTCGATTGTAATACTTCTCAAGAATTGAGTGTAAAAAGTCAGCTGTTCCTATCGTATGATTTGTCTCATCAAATTGCTTCACCTGAATAGTTCGTACATTATTGTGAATATCGATAAACGGAAAAGTAATTGCTCCAGTCCTGTATCCATTTGCGACCGTTCCCAATCGATACAATTGTATAATCTTTGTTATATCATCAATTTCAAAAGGGAAAGCGACTTTTTGAATTAAGTTTTGTAAAAAACCATTCTTTCCATAATTAGAAAGCGTTTTTTTGAATGTTTCAAAATCAAAATAAATAGGTTTCTGCTTTTGCTGTACTGCTTTTGGTTGTATTTTCCATTCAGGAATTTTAGAACTTTTGCCCTGCTCTTGCTCTCTTATGACTTTGGAGTAACCATCGGAATATGGATTTAGATGATAACGACATTCCACTTCACGGTCACATCTTCCGTAATACTCAGGCAAAAAATCATTTTCTTTAATATCATAATATCTTACTAATCTTTTTTTTGAACATTGCGGACAATATTGTTTTTTACTGCTTTTATCTAAAATATATCTAAATTCGCCCTCCATTTTTGTTTAGTTTAGTTTAAACTGATTTAATTAAACTGGTTTAGTTTAGTTTAAGCGTATATATAATACGCTAAACTTAAACCGATTGATTAACTCATTCAATTCTCCGATAAGGTGCTGTCTTAGAAATTAAATTATCATTCTTACAAGAAGATATAAAACTCTTAGCTTTATTATCTCCAATTGATTTATCTAAAACTTTCCCAAAAGATAATTTTACTTGCACAACCAAATCTCCGTATCTAAAGTTTTCACCGTGTTTGTAAATTTCATCTAAAATTTCATTCTTATTACCAAAATTTAGATCTGTTACATCAAATACCTTTGCGTTTTTATTACTCCAGTGAAAATTATTAACAAATACAGGAATTCCATCATTATTAATTTCAAAAGCAAATGCTTCTGGTTCTTTATTCCTACATTGCTGCGCTTCGACAATCGAAATTGACTTATCATTATCACTCTTAGTAACAGATAATACAGTTTCTGCCTTATTTATTAATTCTGTACCAATGTGTCCTCGTGCATTGGAATCTGACTTATTTTGGTGGAGAACCGTTAAAATATGAATATTTTTTTCTTCTGTCCATTTCAAAAGCTTGCTTGCAATCATAGTTGCTTGCTCTTCATCATTTATTGAAGTAACCAAATCTTTTATTCCATCGATAACCACAAAACCCAAATTTGGTGTATTTTCTATTGCGTACTCTATAATTTTTAGACGTTCATTAGGATTAAAAGATCTTAAACCGTAAACCTTCAGATTTTTTGGCTCGTCAACATTAATTTGTTTACAAATACGTTTTAACGCTGTTTGAACATGATACCTTCCTTGCTCCGTATCAAAATAAAGAACATTATTATTTTCGGGGTTTAACGCTCCTTTAAATTGGTTTAAAAGCAGGTCATTTCCTAACACTGCAGAAACTGCAATGTTTATAAAAAATGATTTTCTGCTTTTTGCTTTTCCAATTATTAACGAAAAATTTCCGAGTGTTCCTAAAATAGCCTCTTCATTATTTGTATCACATTGTAACCAAGCTACTTGAGGTTTTAAAATTTGATCTGTAACTTTAACTTCACAACTGTGCAACCAATCGGAAGGCGAACTAATTTTAGTAAATCTTTTCAGTTCTTCAATATGTTGGATGATGGTCTCAGAATTATTGAGGTCATCAAAATCTGGGATTAATTTTACTGCGTCCGACATTAGAAAAATTTTAATTGTTTAGAAAATTCAGCTTGATAATCGTTTTTAGTTACAAATACTTTCACATAATTTCCTGTGATACAGCATTCCTCTTTATTCACGAAAAACAGTTTTCCGGATAAATCTAATTTTCGAGAACACCGAAAAATATATTCTCGAAAAAAAACTGCCTGAGAAAAATCTTCTATTATTGTTAAAGGCTTGGCGAAAAGTGCTTGGTAAACTGATTTTATTTGCGTAATTTTATATTGAATTTTATGCAAAGGGTTGTTGGTATTGTTTTCCATTATTTCAGCCCTTTTTTAGTTGCAAAATACAGATCTGCTTCCGCTTCTATTTCTGCGGAAGATTTTCTTTTACCTTCTTTTATGTAATTTAGTAATTCTGTTCGTGAAAAGTACAGGCGTTTACTTCTCTTCATAACAGGAAGCTCGCTTCTTGACACCTTGCTGTACAATGTCGGAACTGATAAGTTAAGTAGTTCACTTGCCTGTTGGATATTTAGAAGTTCGTCTTGATGTGGCGTTACTTGTCGCTCATAATTTTTTAGAAGCAACTCTTTTAGTTCGCTAACTTCTTTGGTTAGCAATGTTACTGCAGATGGTAACTGTTCAAATGTAATTACATTCATTGTGACAAAGTATTTTTATTGTTAATACTTTGCAATATTCGTTATGGTCTTTGTAGGGTTACAATAGGGTTAGATTCTACCCTACACTAACCCTATAAGATTATTTTGTTTTAATAATGAATTTTTGAAATTTGACCGTTTTTAATTTCAATAATTGGATTTTTACAAGGGTTTTGGTTTCCTGAAATAATTAATTCAAGCGTTTTGGTTTTAAAATCAGTAACTTTACTTCGATATAAAAAATTGAAATTTAAAGCAATCCAATTTATTAAATCATTTTTTTGAAGACCTGTAATAAAATGATTGTCAAATAATTTTTTAAATGTATCAGCAAGTTGGTTTCCGTTGCTTTTGAAATTCAGTTTTTCATTAGTATTTCCAAAAGTTTCCAAAATCGTTTTAAATTCATTTTGACTTCTCGCATCAAAGAAATCTTTCAATATTTCAAAAATGATTGGGATTGCTTCGGTCTTAATTGTCGGTAATGGTTTTTCGTTATTATCTTTGGGTTGCTGAACTGATAAAGTATTTTCATTTTTTTCTGTTGAGAGAATTTCTTTAGATAAAAAACTAATTGTCCTGACTGAACTGTTAATTTCCGGAAAATTGAGCCAATCAAAATAATTACTTTTGGAAAATTTTTCCCAAAAATCCTCTTCTTCAATACTATCCCATTCGGAAAAAATATTCTTATCAGTCGCAAGATTTATAACGCCGTTGATGAAAATCTCTTCTGCCTTTATAAAAATGTTCCTGTGATTTAATATAAAAATATCATCAAAAAGCAAAAAAGCAGGTTTTGCAAATACGTAATTATTGCTCGATTTAAAATCTTTTATTGCACTTTTTAACAAAACATTTATGATATAATCCTGACTTTCTTTATTTTTAAAAAATTCAATAATTTTCAGATTAATTTTTCGTGTCGCAAAGTAAACATAATCAATATAAAATGTTTTAAGTTTTTCAGGAGTATTAATATTATACTTTTCTACAAATTGCAAATAATCAGTCCTCAGTAGATTATCTTTTTTTATTAGAATTTCTAACAAGTCATAAGTGTTATACTCTAAGATATTGTTTTCGCTCACTAAATTAGAATTGACTATTTCAGATTTAAAATTATTAATTTCATTCAGAAAACTCTCAATCCACGCCATTTCTAACATACCAATAAGCAAATTATCCGCTTCACCTTTCTTATTAGATTTATGAAAACTTTCATCAAAAATTTCTTTGGCTGTGTTAAAATGTTTTTCTAATTCTGATACTACTAACTCTTTAGAAATCAAAGTAGCTTTTTTCTCGTAGGCTAAAATAGCTTCAATGGTTTCAGCATTATACCTCGTAAAATTGGCGTTCTCAGCTAATTCAGGGAATGCTACTTTATATTTTTTAATAGTATCCTCAACAGATTTTAATACTTGTTCAATATTCATAGTCTATAAATCCAACTTAATTTTATTAGATGCAACCCTCTTGGACTCATCTACAATTCTGGCGTAAATCTGTGTCGTTTTTAAGTTTTTATGCCCTAACATTTTAGAAACGGTGTAGATGTCAGTTCCGTTGTAGAGTTGCAGAGTCGCAAAAGTATGTCGGAAGTTATGAAAAGTAATTTTCTTATTAATACCAGCTTCCAAAATCCATTCTTTTAATTTTTGATTATGGTACGCTGAATAAGGTAAATTTTCAAAAACTTGTTTTTCCTGCTCCATATCATTCGGATTATCAGTTCCCTTTGTAAAACTGTAAGCCTGTTCAGAAATCGGATAAACCTCTACGCCCTTTGTTTTTTTATGGTTAAAATTGATGAAATAACCTTGTCCTTTGATGTATTCAATTTCGCTCCATTTCATTTTTTTAATATCCGACACCCTCAACCCTGTCAAAGCGGAAAATAAAATGGCACGCTTATACAATTCATTATTGAAAGGCGTTTTTGCGAGTGTATTCAATTCATCAATGGTAAGATATTCCCTACGAGTTTCTTCAGGCTTTATTGGACTTACTTTGGCGTTGAGGTCGGTTTGCAGAATACCATTTTTATAAGCCTGTTTTAGTGTTGCTTTTACTTTGTTGAAATAGGAAACTGCGGAATTTTGGGAAAGGGTTGTTTTGTCGCTCTTTCTGGTTTTGGTAGATAGTAAATAATCTTTAAAATCTTCCAAAAACATTTCGTTAAGGTCGGCAAATTTCAAATTTCCATTGGTAAATGCTTCAAGATAATGAAGTGCAGAAATCCAATTATCGTAATTACTTGCCTTGCGCTTATTCGCCAGGTTGCGGAAGTAATCAACAAAATTAATTTCTCCCTGCTCCTTAATCTTTAGTTGTTGCTTTTCATATTCGCTGTATATTTCGGGCTTATTCAAAAGATTTTCTCTTTTTTGGCGGATGCTTTCCGCTATTTTCTGAGTTTCAGAATTATGCTTTTTATCTGTTAAAGTTTTAGGCTTGTCAAAGGCATAAAGTCCTAAAAATTCCCTGCGAGTTGGTTGTCCTGTTTTCGGGTGCGGAATCGCTGGATAAAAATCTAAATAAAAACTTCTACGTCCTTTCGAGATGGGCTTATCTCTTAGTGTTACTTTGATTGTCATTTGTCTTTTGTGCTTTTCAAAATTACTTAAAAATATCGTTTATTATCACTTTCGGAACATACACAAATTTGCCTTTCTGTATCTTGGGTACATTATTCCTTACAATAATCTTTTGAAATGCCGATTGAGAAACTTTGAATTTATCCAGCACTTCCGAAATATTATAACAGTCCACTATTTCCAGCGGTTTTAGTTGAACTGGTTTTACTTTTTCCTTTGATTCAAATAATTTATCAATTTCGGAACGTTTTACAATGGTTTTCTTTATCAAAATATTACTTGCCTTTAAGATCCCTGTATTGATGAGTTTATAAACGTTCTGTTTTGAGCAACCAATTAATTTCGAAACTTGCATAACTGTTAAAAACTCTCTCGCTTTTAACTCTTCAATTGGCTTTCGTCTAATTTGGTCTGTTTCAGCTATTGAAACACCTATCTTTTCTGCTCTCTTACGGGCTTTGTAGGCTCTTTTAGAACAGCCATCGGAACAATATCGGGTTAACAGTCGTCTTTGCAATAAAATCCTTGTTACAATGTTGACAAATACGCTCTAACTCTATGTTACTACTCATTTCTCTCTATTTTATATCAAAGTGTACTAAAGTATTTAAAGTTGTTTAAAAGTGACAACTAAAAAATCAAAAAAATTGGATTTTCTTATCAAAATCCATACGAGGTACAACAAAGGTACAAATTTGTACCGATTACCACAAAACAACACAAAACAAACGTATATTTGTCAAAATAAAAAAAGCCTTATTAATAAGGCTTTAAAGTGTATTAATACAGGTTTTTTGATTGTTTATTTTGCAGTAGTTACTTTCCGATACAAAACTTACTAAAAATATTACCCAACACTTCATCATTGCTGAATTCCCCAGATATTTCTCCAAGATATTCCAAAGCGTTGCGGAGCTCATACGCTAGAAGTTCGGTTGTAATTTGTGAAGTGACTGCTTCTTCAACTTTATTGACAGATTGCAAAGATTTTTGCAAAGCCTCATAATGACGCTGGTTGGTTATCACCACATTGCCTTCTTCGGATTTCATATGTTCAATATGTGACGACAACTCGTTTTTAAGGTCTTGAATATTCTGATTTTCAACAGCTGAAATTTTTATAAAATCAAAGTCAGCAGAGATAGATGATCTGAAAATCTGTTCAACATTCTCATATTGAGCAGGAACTATTTCATCAATCTTTGTAGCACAGATAATCAACTTCAAATCTTCTCTCAAAAGCGATTTTATCATTTCAATATCTTCTGAGAAATCCTTCGTTCCGGCATCTGCCAGATAAACTAAAATCTCAGCATTTTCTACTTTTTCTTTAGCTTTTTTTACACCGATTGCTTCAATCTCGTCAACAGTATCACGCAAACCGGCTGTATCAATCAATCGGAAAGCGTGTCCTTTGATGTGCAGAATCTCCTCAATTGTATCTCTCGTAGTTCCGGCAATGTTACTTACAATCGCTCTTTCTTCCTTTAACAAAGCATTCAAAAGTGTGGATTTTCCAGCATTAGGTTTTCCAATAATTGCGACAGCTGTACCGTTTTTAATAGCATTTCCGTATTGGAAACTTTCTATCAAAGAACTTAATTTATCTTCAATTTTTTTTAATAGCGATATTAATGCGGTTCGGTCTGCAAACTCCACATCTTCTTCGGCAAAGTCAAGTTCCAGTTCAATGAGTGAAGTGAAATTCAATAAATCATTTCTCAAAAAAGAAATCTCGTTTGATATTCCGCCTTTAAGTTGATTTAATGCTACTTTTCGTGAGGCTTCATTTTCAGAAGCAATTAGATCCGCAATAGATTCAGCCTGAGAAAGATCGATTCGGCCATTCATAAACGCCCGCATTGTGAATTCTCCTGCTTTCGCCATTCTTGCACCGTTTTTAATCAAAACTTCAAGTACTTTTTTCCCGATGTAAGGCGAACCATGAAAAGAAATCTCAACCGAATTTTCTGTGGTAAAGGTTTTCGGAGCGTGAAAAACAGAAATCATTACCTCATCAATCGTTTCATTTTCATCTCTGATAAAGCCATAATGAACCGTGTGAGAATCTACTTTTTCCAGATTTTTCCCTTCAAAGATTTTGTTGACAATTTCAAATGATTGATTTCCGGAAACTCTGATGATTCCAATAGCTCCAATTCCGTTAGCCGTTGCCAGCGCACAAATAGTATCCTGATTCATAAATGCAAAGTTACGGGTTTTACTTTATTTTTTGATGAATCAAATATCTTGTTGTTGGATAATAAAAAAGACCAGAATAAATCTGATACTTTTCATGATAAGGATTGAATTAACACTTTAATAACTCCAAAAACTCCATTGTTCACCATTATAAACAGCAAGTGTTTTAAGTGGACCATTTGATAATAAAACCATTGTTCCAGGAGCAGGATTGATGATGTTTTGATAGGAAGTTGCAATTGGCAAAACCATAGCTTTGGTCGTAGATTCCAGAACCAAAATTCCATCTGCTGAGGAAGAACTACTACCGATAATTACCTTTGAATTGGCATTATCTCTTGCTGGCGGCTGAATACTGAGATAAGAAGTTGCGTTTGCTGGCTGAACACTCAGATCTATCCAAGACGTTCCATTGTAATATTTTGCTTTTGCAGAGGTTGCCGTAGATGCATCGAAAATAATACTGCCAGGCGTTGTAATAGCTGTTTTATCCGTCACATATGGTAGAATCAGTCCGCGATTTCCCGCATTAGAAAATTCCATTAGAACAGAAGTTTTATCCACTGCACTTCCTACTGCATCACCAAAAATGACCTGCGCAGCTATATTGTTCTTAAAAGCCATAAGAACAATTAACATAATTAATTTTTTCATTTTTAAGGGCAAGTTTTTCTGTTGAAACATTTCCATCCTACTGAGGAATTTACATAAACTTTCAAACAGTTTTCTGTGGTATCATAAACCATCATACCTTCTACAGGATTGGTAATATTGGCAAGCCCGGCAGTCGAGACTCTGGTTGGGACAAATGCTTTTTTGTTTGATTCCAATGCTAGAAAACCTCCCTTTCTCACCATTGGCCAGTTATCCGCAGTAGCTCCTGCTCTTCCTTGAGATGTAATTCCGGTTTTGGTATCCTGAACAGTTCCCGAGGTAACTCCATTTTCCAGGCAGTAAAGAGACAAAGAATTGGTACTGTAAGCAGAGAAAGCAACATCACTATCTCCAGATAAAACTTGAACAAATTTCACAGCACTTGTATAATTGGATGAAGTAATACCGAAATCGCTCAGCTTGAATGTTAAAACCCTCACATCTCTAGTTGTTCCGGAAAAACCAGATCCTGTATTGTAATTATGAGGACAATTTCCTGCAAAATAAAAACTCCATAGTGCAGTTCCAGAAGGCGAAACGGTTGAGAAATTGACATCCTTCTGAACACCGACTGTATTACCATTGATGTCTGTAAATTTAAAAACATCAAAAGTCGTACTCGGTGCACCAACCTGAGTAACGATGATATCGGGAATATTGTCTGTGATACAGTTAGGATTGATGTCCGCCAAAACATTTACATAAAAACTTAAGTCCTGTTTAGGAATATTGAAGACTGCCGTACTGAGATCCAGACCGTTTTGTCCGTCTCTCAAATAATATCCGAGCGATATATCACAACCTAGAGAAGGTTTGTTGGTCTGATCCTGTAAAACACCATTCACATATCGGGGAATTCCGATAAGATAATTGGTAGAAGTGCTCCCTATTGAAAAAGAAGTGGGAAATGCCCTGTAATTTTCATTCACATAAGTCCCCACTCTAGAACCAAACAATGTTGGATTGACGCCTGACGAATAATTAACTCCACTCAAGGTAAAACCTAGAAGATTATTGGTATCCTGCGCCGTAACATAAGTTCCAGAGTTGTTTTGAGATGTCCAGAATGTGTTATAATCGCCATAGATCGCATCTGGCCTTACCTGAGAATTAAAAAAATAATTGGCAAAAAAAGCAATAAGAAGAATTACTTTCCTATTTAATATCATATTCATTTAAACTATTTTCTGTTTGTATAGTTAACCTCTACGTGTGTTTTGCGACAAATATATATAAATTTGTCAATTATGAATTATGACCCTGATTAAAATCATAAAAACTAATAAATAATTAATTTTTATTAAATATTCAAAAGCCATAATCATTAAAAAATTAAAATTCGTTAAAATTAAATTTTAAAATTAATTCCAAGTTGGATTCCTTATCTTTGCCCGAAATTTTTTAAGACAATGAATGCATTTATAGAAGAGCTAAAATGGCGCGGACTTTTTTCTGATATGACGCCGGGGACGGAGGAACAACTGGATAAAGAAATGACGAAAGCTTACATCGGGTTTGACCCGACTGCAGATTCTTTGCATATCGGAAGCCTTATCCAAATCAAAATCCTAGCTCACTTTCAGCAACACGGCCATCAGCCGATTGCTTTGGTTGGAGGCGCAACAGGAATGATTGGTGACCCTTCCGGCAAATCAGCAGAACGTAATCTTTTGAGTGAAGAAACACTACTCTATTACGTTGATTGTCTGAAAAATCAGTTATCAAGATTCTTAGAATTTGATGGTGATGGCAATAACAAAGCCGTTCTTGTCAACAATTACGATTGGATGAAGGATTTTACTTTCTTAGATTTTGCTAAAAATATCGGAAAGCATATTACCGTAAATTATATGATGGCGAAGGATTCTGTAAAAAAACGTTTCTCCGGAGATTCTGGTGTAGACGGAATGAGTTTTACAGAATTTACTTACCAACTTTTGCAAGGTTATGATTACCTGCACCTTTACCAAAACGAAGGCGTAAAGCTTCAGATGGGAGGCTCTGACCAATGGGGAAATATCACAACCGGAACAGAATTAATCCGTAGAAAAGCGCGTGGTGAAGCTTATGCTTTAACAGTTCCATTAATCACAAAAGCAGATGGTTCCAAATTTGGAAAGTCTGAAAGTGGTGAGAATTATTGGTTGGATGCAAAGAAAACGTCTCCTTACAAATTCTTCCAGTTTTGGTTGAATGCAACTGACACCGACGCAGAAAGATTTATCAAGTTCTACACTTTTCTTCCAAAAGGAGAAGTAGAAGCGTTGATAGAAGAGCATAAAACCGCTGCTCACGAAAGAAAACTTCAGAAAAAACTGGCTGAAGAAGTTACAGTTTGGGTTCACGGACAAACAGAATATGAAAAAGCATTAAAAGCATCTCAAATTCTTTTCGGACAATCTACAGCTGAAGATCTGATAAGTCTGGATGAAGAATTATTCTTACAGGTTTTCGATGGTGTTCCGCAAAAAGAAATTTCGAAATCCGAATTAGTTGGAAGCAATATTGTTGACTTAATTTCAGAAAAAACTGGCTTTCTTAAATCTAAAGGTGAAGCTAAAAGAGAACTGACAGGAAATTCTATTTCTATCAACAAAACGAAAGTTGCTGAAGATTACTCAGTTTCAGAAAGTGATTTGATTGATGGCAAATTTCTATTAATCCAAAAAGGAAAGAAAAATTATTTCATCGTAAAAGGCATTTAGTTTTTCATTAATTAAAAATTTAAATAAAAATAATCACATTTTATAAATGGCAGTTATCATATTTATCATTGTACTCTGGTACTCTGGCTTATTTTTTCAAACTTTTTTTCTGCATCGTTATGCGGCTCATCAGACTTTCAAAATGTCGAAATTTGGTGAGAAATTATGTTATGTTTTAACCTGGATTACGCAAGGCTCCAACTATCTTTCGGCTTACGGTTACGGTGTAATGCACAGATTGCATCACGCTTATGCTGACACCGAAAAAGACCCGCACTCTCCGAAATACGACGACAATCTTTTTGTAATGATGTGGAGAACTAAAAAAATCTACAAACAGATTAACGATCAAAAAATGAAAATCGAGGAAAAATTCACCAAGAATGTTCCTCAGTGGAAAGGCTTTGACAAATTCGCCAGTTCTTGGGCTTCCAGAATTGGTTGGGCAGTTTTGTATACCGTATTTTTCTACTTTTTCGCAACCGCTTGGTGGCAATGGCTTTTGTTGCCAGTCGCCTATATGATGGCGCCAATTCACGGTGTAATCATCAATTGGTTTGGTCATATCTACGGTTATGTGAACTTCAAAGTTTCTGATACTTCTAAAAATCTTCTGAAATTTGACTGGTTGATGATGGGAGAAGCTTATCACAATAATCATCACAAACACGGCGGAAGAGCTAATTTCGGAGGCGTAAGATGGCACGAAATCGACGTTACTTACTGCATTATGATTCTTTTGGACAAGATGAAATTAATCAAACTGAATCCAGTCGCAGTTGTAAAAAGAGAAATTTAATTTTAAAATAAATATTTAGGTTAGGCATTTTTGTCTGACCTATTTTTTTTGCGATGAACAAGAATATCTATTAATTATAAAAATTAGTAATATCTTCGTGCAAAACACAAACTATGCATCCTTTTTCGATAACATTTCATACAGCTGACCATCTTGTATTCAAAATTATTTCGATAATTCTCGGGCTTTTTATCGTTGCAAATTGGGCTTATAATTCGTCTCACATTAAATTAGCTTTACGTATAATCATTGGTTTAATTGGAGGACTCGCCGGTTATTATATTGCACTTGTATTTTTCGGAATTTTACAATTTTCTTTTTTTACAATCAAAGATAATTTCAATTCCAACAAACATTCAGCTACGATAATCAGTTATGAAAAATTCGTCAGCACGAGCACTTCCCGAGATAGTAGAAATATTGGTTCGCGAACAAGGCGAAACACTTTTTACAAACCTTTATTAGAATATAAAGATGAAAATGGAATCACTAAAAAAACTTATGGCGATGTTTCCTTCAGTGACAATAATATAAAATCTATTGGTGATAGAATAGACATCATCGTAGAAAACAACGAAGCAAGAATGATTACACCCATCAAAATTTTTGCTCTTGTGGTGAACATTATTATGATTTGCTTTATTGTGATTTTCTACTACATTCTCTACAGTTATGCAAAAACTCAATCCTTAGAAGACATTGGCAACTTTGCTTTGGCAATATTTGGATTTATCATTTTCCCTCTCGTTTTTTGTATTCTTATTTATCTATTCCTAAATATTGGTTATGATTATTTTTTCCTTGGTAAAAGATATACAGGTAGAAATACAGCAATTGGTGTCTCTGCTTTAGGAATCTTTCTTGTACTTTGCTTATTTGGATTTATAAAAAGTATGTTTACAAAAAAACGCAAAAAGAAGAAAAAGAAATTATCAAAATTGAATAAAAACCATTAATCATAATTTTAAAATGTTTTGATAAATTCTTACTAGTAGAAATAAAAAATACCGTTGAAAAAATCAACGGTATTTTTGTTCAGGATATAATCTCAATTAGATTTTTATCAAACCTAATTCAATCAATCTTTCTCTTAAAAACTCTCCGGCTGTTGCGTCCGGATACAATTTCGGATTATTTTCATCAACACAATTTTCAAGTGCATTCAAAGGCATATCACTCACCGGATGCATAAAAAATGGAATCGAATATCTTGAAGTTCCCCACAACTCTCTTGGCGGATTGACTACTCTGTGTATCGTCGATTTCAATTTATTGTTCGTATGTCTTGACAACATATCGCCAACATTAATCATCAACTCGTCCGGTTCTGCAATCGCATCAATCCATTCTCCTTTGTGGTTCTGAACCTGAAGTCCTTTCCCTTGTGAACCCATTAAAAGTGTAATCAAATTGATATCTCCGTGAGCTGCAGCTCTTACCGCATCGTCCGGTTCCTGAGTAATTGGCGGGTAATGGATTGGTCTAAGGATAGAATTTCCTTCAGCAATTTTATCGTCAAAATAAAACTCATTCAGACCAAGATACAATGCCAAAGCTCTCAAAACATATTTCCCAGTTTTTTCAAGCATTTGGTAAGTTTTTTTACCAACTTCATTAAATTTTGGAAGTTCTTCTACAATGACGTTATCAGGATATTCACTTTTGTATTTTGAATCCTCCGAAACGTACTGTCCGAAATGCCAAAATTCTTTCAAATCTCCTTTTTTAAAACCTTTCGCCGTTTCTTTTCCAATACCAACATAACCTCTTTGTCCTCCGATTCCGGGAATCTCATACTTTAGTTTTGTTTCTGTTGGGAGTTGAAAGAAGTTTTTGACTTCTCCATAAAGATTGTCTACGAGTTGGTCATCCAGAAAATGTCCTTTTAAGGCTACAAAACCAATTTCTTCGTAAGCTTTTCCGATTTCATTTACAAATTTCTGTTTGCGTTCCGGGTTGTCCGAAAGGAAATCACGCAGGTCTACACTAGGTATTTTATCCATTTTAGAAATTTTTCGTGGTGCTAAAATACGTTTTTTATAGCAACACAAAACTTATAGATAAAAACTATTCAAAATTCTGAATTCTGTTAATTATCTTTGCACAATGGATTTACAATACCTCGTACGAGAACCTCAAAATATCACACCAGAAACGCCCGTTTTATTTTTGCTTCACGGCTATGGGAGCAATGAAGAAGACCTTTTCAGTTTCGTTCCCACTTTGCCGGAAGATTGGTTGGTCATCAGTTTCCGGGCACCGAAAGATTCCACTTATGGAGGATACGCCTGGTTTGATATCGATTTCAATAATGCGGAAAATTTCGTGGAGGAAAATGAAGCCAATGAAGCTGTGAAATTGGTTCTGGAAAACATAATGAGCGTTACCAACAGATACGGATTAACGGATAACAAAACGCACCTTTGCGGTTTCAGCCAAGGTGGAATGATTGCTTATTCTCTGGCTCTGCAATATCCTGAACTATTTTCAAAAGTAGCCTGCTTAAGTTCTTATCCTGAAGAGAAACTTCTGAAAAACATTGTGAAAGACAAAAAGAAACTGGAAAATCTTCGTTTCTTCGTTTCTCATGGGACAGACGACGCTGTGATTCCGATGGATTGGGGCAGAAAGGCAGCCGACCTTTTATATGATTTGAGCGCCTATTTTTCTTTCAGAGAATATATGTCCGGACACGGCGTTAATCAGAAAAACTATCTTGATTTGATGGATTTCTTCAAGAAATAATCAGAACTGAATAAAAACAAAATCCCGATAACTGAAATAATTATCGGGATTTTTTATGTTGAATTTTTCTAACTTCTAACTTCTAAACTCTAATTTCTAATATTTAAGAATTCATCAAGTCTTCAATTTCTTCCGCAGTAATAGGAATATTCGCCATCATATTAAATGGTTTGCCGGAAGACTGAATCACATAATCGTCTTCAATTCTAACGCCGAAACCTTCTGCTGGAATGTAGAAACCAGGCTCATTGGTGAACACCATATTTTCAACAAAATCATCAGTCAAAATTCCATAATCGTGCGTATCCAATCCCATATGATGAGATGTTCCGTGCATCATAAATTTCTTGTAAGCAGGCCATTTTGGGTCTTCGTTTTGAACATCCGCCTTATCAATTAATCCTAATTGAAGCAATTCTGACGTATAAACCTCACCCATTTCTTTATGGAATCTATACCAGTTATTTCCGGCAACCAAACGGTCTTCTGCCTCAACTTTACATCTCAAAACCGAGTTGTAAATTTCTTTTTGTCTTTCGGAATATTTTCCGCTCACTGGAATCGTTCTGGTCAAATCACTGGAGTAATTCGCATATTCTGCACCAACATCCAAAAGAATCAAATCGCCTTCTTTACATTGCATATTATTGGCGATGTAATGAAGAACATTCGCATTATTTCCACTTGCGATAATCGGCGTGTAAGCAAAACCTTTACTTCTGTTTCTTACAAACTCGTGGATGAGTTCTGCTTCGATTTCATATTCCCAAACGTTTGGCCTGATGAAATTCAGCAATCTTCTGATTCCTTTTTCCGTGATATTACAGGCATTTTGAATCAAAGCTAATTCCTCCGGTTCTTTGATACTTCTCAAACGCTGTAGAATTGGATTGCTTCTCTTATAATTATGCATCGGAAAATCCGATTGTATTTTTTTGATGAATCGGTCTTCTCTCAGTTCCGTTTCTACAGCATTTCTGTAATGTTCATTCTTATTAAGATAAACATTTTCTGCTTCGTACATCAGATTTTTGAAAACCTTATCAAAATCGCTTAGCCAATAAACAGTTTTGATTCCTGAAGTTTCAAAAGCTTGATTTTTATCTAATTTTTCGCCTTCCCAAACGGCGATATGGTCGTTGGTTTCTCTTAAAAATAATATCTCACGATTTTCTTCCAAATAAGCATCAGGAAAAATCACCAAAACACTCTCTTCCTGGTCTACTCCGCTCAGATAAAATATATCACGGTGCTGCTGAAACGGCATTGTAGAATCTGCGCTTATCGGGTAAATATCATTGGAATTGAAAACGGCTAAAGATTTGGGTAACAATTGTTCTGCAAATTTCTTTCTGTTTTTCACAAAAAGAGAACTTGGAATCTGTTCGTATTTTGTTGTCATTATAAAATGGATTTTATTACAATTTCTTATCAAATAAGAAATCTATTAAAGTGCTTCAAATTTACAAAACATAGCTGTGCAAAGGAGAAACTAAACCTTAAATTTTTCATAAAATGCGATTTAACATAATATTTACGACAAATTTATTTATATTTGAAATGCAATAGATTCTAAATGAAAGTAAGATACACGATTGTACTTGTTTTTTCTTTGATTGTCCTGAGTTTTCTTAGCTACAAAATGAGCACAGAAAAAGTAAATTCGGATATAAAACTACCTCAGTTAAGCCAAAATTATAATCTCCAAAAAGATATTATTTATAAAAACACGCCTGAAAATGAATCATTGAAATTGGACATTTATCAGCGTAAGAATTTTCACAAAAAATCACCTGTCGTTATCTATATTCACGGTGGAGCTTGGTCTGTGGGTGATAAAAGTAATGTATCACAAAACTTCAGACAATATGTTTTGGACGAAATGGTGAAGAATAACTACACCGTTATCAGCATTGATTTTACCAATATCAATCTGGAAACACATCTGGATAAAACTTTACAAGATTGCCAAGATGTTTTGAAATGGATCAAAGATAATTCTGAACAATATCAACTCGATTTGAATAATATAGGCGTTTGGGGCGGATCTTCCGGTGCTCACATTGCGATGCTGACAGCTTACAATCAAAAAAAAGAAGCCACCTCCAATATTCTAAAATTGAAATATGTTGTCAATTTTTATGGTCCATCGGATCTGAATGAGCTTTTTAAAACCGACGCTAATACATTATTATTAAAAGCCTACAAGCTTTACTCTCTGAAGATTTACAACACGAGAAAACTCAAAATAAAACAGCTGACAGGCTTTGATATTAATACGCAAAAAGAGCAGGTCATTAGGAAAAGCAAAGAATTATCGCCAGTAACTTATGTCAACAAAAACACAGTGCCAACATTGATTTTTCATGGCACGGGAGACAGCACAGTGGACATTTCGCAATCACAGTTGCTGGCGGACGCTTTAGAAGAAAACAATGTATATCATCAATATTATATTTTGGATAATGCAAAGCACACTTTCAGCAATATCAATTTGAATCAGGCAAAAGACGTTGCTAAAAAAACCGTTGACTTTATAAAATCGCAGACCAAAAATGTGCAATAGCTGGTTTAATTTTCCTATCTTCAAGAAAGTATTTTTTATATTTTCATTGATCATAATGACCATTACAAACGCTCAAATTACTTTCAAAATTGTAGAACTTCCTGAGAACACCGTTGAAAATCCGAAGTTTTTTCTAGCTTCGAATCTCAATAACTGGAGTGCTAACGATAAGAATTTTCAATTTAAAAAAGATTCTGATAGTGTTTTCACATTGACCATTCCTACGCCATCACAGAAAATCGAATATAAAATAACGCAGGGCAATTGGGAAACTTCGGAAGATTCTCCCAACAGAATTTTGGACGTTTCTGATTCATCAAAAACGATTGAACTGAAAATCGGAAACTGGATGCAGACCATCGAAAAACAGCACACAGCAACTTCTAATGTCAAAATTTTAAGCGAGAATTTTAAAATCCCTCAACTTAAAGCAACCAGAAAAATCTGGATTTATCTCCCACCGGATTATCAGACTTCGAATAAAAAATATCCTGTGATTTATATGCAGGACGGACAAAATCTGTTTGACGATTTCACGAGTTTTTCTGGAGAATGGAATGTTGATGAAACCTTGAACCAAATCTTTTCAGAAACAGGACAATCTGCAATTGTTATCGGAATTGACAACGGCGGAGAAACCCGATTGGCTGAATACTCACCTTGGAATAATGAAAAATACAAAACCAAAGGCGAAGGTGATTTGTATCTTGAATTTTTGAACAAAACACTCAAACCTTATATTGATAAAACTTATAGAACTCAGAAACAAGCTTCGAAAAACATTGTAATCGGAAGCTCTATGGGCGGTTTGATTTCGCTTTATGCCTCTGTGAAATATCCAACCGTCTTTGGAAAAGCGGGGATTTTCAGTCCTGCGTTTTGGTTTGTTTCAAAAGATTTGAAAACTTATCTCAATAAAAATCAGAACAATCTGAAAAACTCCAAATTCTATTTCGTTGCCGGAAAAAACGAAGATGAAACAATGGCGCCGGAAATTGAAACCGTGAACGAATTATTATTAAAAAAGTCGGTTCCTGAAAAAAATATCGTTGTAAAAATAGATGAAGACGGAACGCATTCTGAAAATTATTGGAGACGGGAATTGAAGCAAGCTTTGATTTGGCTCTTAAAATAGAAAATCCAAACAAAAAACACTAAATTTGCAAACTTATGGAAAGCAACAGACAAAGAAAAGTAGCGCAAATTATTCAGGAAGATATGGCAGAAATCTTCCGCAAACAGGCAGCAGAAAGCAAACAAAGCTTTATTGTTTCCGTTTCCGACGTGAAGGTAACCGCAGATCTCAGCATCGCAAAAATATATTTAAGCATCTTTCCGGCAGAATTGAGAAAGCCAATTATGAAAGAAATCAATACCAATAATGCTTTTTACCGCAACTATATTGGACAGAAAATGTCTAAGCAAGTGCGTATTATTCCGCAGTTGGTATTTTTCATCGATACCAGTTTGGACGATGTTGAAAGAATCGAAAAAGAACTGAAAGGCGAAGGCGATAACCCTATTCTATAATTTCCCAACCGTTTGAAAAATGCTTTTTACATAGCATCCAGATATCTGATTTCTAAAAAAGGAAGTACAGCAGTCACCTTCATCACTTGGCTGGCGGCTCTTGCAATGGTTGCAGCTGTGGCAGCAATGTTCATCATTATTTCGGTTTTCTCGGGTTTGGAGGAAATGAATCAGGAAATGATTGCCAATCTGCACGCCGACCTGACTATCAAAAGTAAATCTGGAAAAATCTTACCAGACATTGATAAAATTCAAAATGCTTTGAAGAAAAACTCTGAGGTAACTCATTTTTCTAAAGTCATCGAAGAAAAGGTCTATCTCAGCTACAAAAGCAACGGCGAAATCGCTTATCTGCGAGGCGTAGATTCTGCTTATACGAGTGTGAATCCCATCAATGAAAAGATATTCTACGGAAAATATCCCGATTTCAAATACAGCAATGAGGTCATTATGGAAAACAGTCTGGACAACAGACTTTCACTTCCGGTGAACTCCAGTCAGGATTTTGCAACGATTCTGATGCCTAAACCCGGAAAAGGAATTATCCAGCAGGAAAATGATATTTTCAATAAGAAAGATATTTTTGTGAGTGGGATTTTCCCAGGCAATGAGCAATTGGATAACTACATCGTTGCACCTTTGGAATTGACTCAGCAACTTCTTGGACTTTCAAAATCAGATTGTTATCAGATTGTAATCAAGTTAAAAAATACTGCAAATACAGAAATAGTTAAATCTAATTTGGCTAAGGAATTCGGTGATAAAATCATCATTAACACCAAATCTGAGGAAAACGCAGCATTTTGGAAAATGATCAATACCGAGAAACTGATGATCTATCTGATCTTCGGTTTGGTGATTTTCATTACTACATTCAATCTGGCTGGAGCTATTACCATTCTTCAATTAGACAAAAAAGATCAGGCGAAATCTCTGGTTGCATTAGGTTTTAATAAAAGTAATCTCAGAATGATCTATTTCTTCACAGGATCTTTGATTGTTTTCTTCGGAATTATAATGGGCCTTCTGATAGGATCAGCTATTTCTTTTATGCAAATCAGCACCGGTTTTTTCCGAGCTAGCGAGACTTTGCCGTTTCCTGTAAAAATAGAAATGGTAAATTATGTGATTGTCTCAGCCGTGGCATTATTTTTCGGATTATCCATTTCCTGGATTTTTTCGAAGGTTAACAAGAAATACATCAAAGAGGATTAACAAATCTTTTTATAAATTAAAAAATATAAGAGAATCAATAAGTTTTGGTTCTCTTTTTTATTTCAGTGAATTTATTTTTTGAATATAATTATTTGGGCAAAATAAATTTGAATCAAAATTATTTTAACACAGATTTATATCAACTTAAATTTTACTTAAAAATCACTGACTGCGAATAACTTATATAAAATAAAAATTAATTTTGCTGTCTTAATTTCTTGAAATGAAAAATAAAATTATTCTATTATTTCTTGCGATAGCGACTATTGCAAAGGCTCAGGCGCCTGCCAATTATTACAGTACAGCAACCGGACTTAGTGGCTATGCCCTGAAAACCAAACTTGCAGAAATAATCACTGCAGGAGCAAAGGATATGGGTTACGGAAGCGGTACCGGCGGACTTTGGCTAGGATACAAAACCACAGATATAGACAACTATTATGAAAACGATGGAACCATCATCGATATGTACTCAGAAAATCCTGCTGCCAACTCGCCGGGCGTAAGCAATGATCCTTACGAATTCAAATGGGGACAAGCTACTGCAGGAGGTAATCAATGTGGTAATTATACAGGAGAAGGCAGCTGTTACAACAGAGAGCACTCTTTGCCAAAAACATATTTTGGAGGAATCAACGCAGTTCCAATGTCACACGACATTCATTTCGTTGTGCCGACAGATGGTTACACCAATTCAAAAAGAGGAGATTTCCCTTATGGAGAAGTTTCTACAGCAACTTGGACTTCCAAAAACGGAACAAAAGTAGGACCTAGCAAAGTGCCGGGTTACAGCGGTTCTGTTTTTGAACCTGTGAATGAATTTAAAGGTGATTTTGCAAGAATGACTTTGTACTTTGTCACTCGATATGAAAATCAATTGACTTCTTTCAGCCAATACCAAACAGCTTCCAGCCCTTTGGATGGTTCTAAAAACAGAGGTTTACAATTATGGTATCTGAATCTGATGTTGAAATGGAGTGAGCAGGATCCAGTTTCTCAAAAAGAAATTGATAGAAATAATGCTTCATACGCTTTCCAAGGCAACAGAAATCCATTCATTGATCATCCGGAATGGATAGAATCAATCTGGGGAAAATCTCCATTGGCGGTGGACGACTCTTCTTTTTCTAAAAATCTGACGATTGCTCCTAATCCTGTAAAAGGAAATGTAATGCACATAACTGGCGACAAAGATTTGAAACAATTCAATAGAGCGTTCATCTATAACATGGTTGGACAAAATGTTCAAACGATTGAAAATCCTTTTAAAGATGGCAATACAATTACGCTGAATAATCTTCCGAAAGGAATTTACATCTTGAAAACCGGAGAATTAAACACCAAATTCATTGTTGAATAATTTTTCATTACATATAATTTTAAAAAGACAGAATAAAATTTCTGTCTTTTTTATTTTTAGCAATTATAATATTCATTTTTTTAAATTATTAACAGATAATCATTGGAAAATTAATAGAAACGATACTCTATTGTTGAAAAAAATTCTATTTTTTTACAATAAATATTTTATACCTTTAGCCCCCTTAATTTTTTGAAATGAAAAAAAGTATTTTTATTCTTTGTGTAGGAATGTTCGGTATGTTGAGTGCTCAAGAGCCAGCCGGATATTACAGCACTGCAAGCGGATTGACCGGTTTTGCACTTAAAACCAAACTTGGTGAAATCATCACTGCTGGTTACCAAACCAAAAGTTATGATAACCTTTACAATGGTTATCCCACAACTGACACAGACAAATTCTACGAGAATGACGGTTCTGTATTAGACATCTATTCTGAAAATCCAACTGGTACAGATCCTTACAATTATCAGCATGGCGTGAAGAAATGTGGTAATTATTCCAACGAAGGTGATTGTTACAATAGAGAACACTCTATTCCGCAAAGTCTTTTTAACGAAGCAAGTCCAATGGTTTCTGACATCCAACACATTCTTCCTACAGATGGAAAAGTGAATGGAATGAGAAGCAACTATCCTTATGGTAAAGTAAATAGCCCAAGCTGGACTTCTAAAAACGGATCTAAAGTTGGACCAAATGCTTCACCTGGTTATGGAGGAACCGTTTTCGAGCCTATCAATGAGTTCAAAGGTGATGTTGCAAGAGTTTTATTTTACTTTGCAACAAGATATCAGACAAAACTTTCAGGTTTTTCAAGTGGAAACATCCTTAATACAAGTAATGTTAATCAAGGATTGACGACTTGGGAATTGAATCTTATGCTGCAATGGCATCAGCAAGATCCTGTTTCTGAAAGAGAAATCACAAGAAATAATGCAGCTTACAATTACCAAAAAAACAGAAATCCTTTTATTGATCACCCAGAGTGGGTTACTACGATCTGGGGACCTGCTCCATTGGCAGTAGATGATGCTTCTTTTTCTAAAAATCTAACCATTGCTCCAAATCCAGTTAAAGGAAATGTGATCAGCATCACTGGAAATAAAGATTTGAAGAAATTCAACAAAGCTTTTATCTACAATATGGTTGGACAGAACGTTCAGACTATTGAAAATCCTTTCCAAAATGGAAACACCATTACTCTGAAAGATCTTCCTAAAGGTGTTTACATCCTTAAAACAGGAGAATTGAACACCAAATTTATCGTTGAGTAATCACAATAAAATATCTCATATAAAGACAGAAATTAATTTCTGTCTTTTTTTATGATTTAATATCAAAAACAGCCATTTTAAAGAGTTCAGATATAAAATAGATATTATTACTGTAATGTTAATAATTAATAACATCAACTTTTAATAATATTTTATACCTTTAGCGCCCTTAATTTTTTTGAAATGAAAAAAAGTATTTTTATTCTTTTTGTTGGAGTGTTTGGTATTGCAGAGGCACAGATCCCAACAGGTTATTATGATGGCACAACCGGATTGACTGGTGCTGCTCTTAAAACCAAACTTAGTCAAATCGTAACCAATGGACACCAGGACAAAGGTTATAACTGGACTGTTTTTTCCTCTGCTGACAGAGACAAATATTATGAGAATGATAATAGTGTTCTAGACGTCTATTCTGAAAATCCAACTGGTCCCGATCCTTACAAATACTCAATTGGAACTAACCAATGTGGTAATTACAGTGGGGAAGCTTCTTGCTACAACAGAGAGCATTCAATCCCGAAATCGACTTTCGATGACAGAACGCCGATGCACAACGATTATCACCACCTTTTACCGACCGACGGATATGTGAATGGAAAAAGAAGCAACTGGCCTTACGGTGAAGTTGGAACAGCAAGCTGGACATCTAAAAACGGCTCCAAATTGGGAAGCAGCAAACTGAATGGTTATGGCGGAACTGTTTTCGAACCAATCAATGAATTTAAAGGTGACATTGCTAGAATCTATTTCTATTTTGCAACGAGATACCAATCATTGATTACTACTTTTGTTTATGACATGTACGATGGATCGACTTTCAAAGTGTTTTCAGAACCTTTTCTGAGTATGCTTTTGAAATGGCATCAGCAAGATCCACTTTCTCAAAAAGAAATTGATAGAAATAATGCGGTGTATGCTTACCAAGGAAACAGAAATCCATATATTGATCATCCTGAATATATTGCTCAAATCTGGGGAACTGTAATGGCAGTAGATGACGCGTCTTTTTCTAAGAACTTGACTATTGCTCCGAATCCTGTCAAAGGAAATACAATCCAAATCACGGGAGACAAAGATTTGAAACAATTCAAAAAAGCGTTTATTTATAACACTGTTGGACAAAACGTTCAGACGATTGAAAATCCTTTCCAAAACGGAAACATCATCACTTTGAAAAATCTTCCAAAAGGTGTTTATATCTTGAAAACAGGAGAGTTGAACACAAAATTTATCGTGGATTAATTATCTTAAACAAATATTAAAAACCCGAAATCAGTTGCTTTGGCAGCTGATTTTTTTTATCTTGAAACTTCAAAACAATTTAAAAATGAAGTATTACAAAAGCATTATCACGAAACTATTTTTTCTGGTAATGATTCTCAGCTCTCTCCTATCATTTGCTCAGGACAAACCTTATTGGAAAGAAATTCAGGAATTCAAAAAGCTGGATCAGACGAATGGAATTCCGAAGAAACCAATTCTATTTTTAGGAAGTTCATCATTCACGTACTGGAAAGATGTTAATGATTATTTTCCGAACAAAAATATTCTGAACCGTGCATTTGGAGGTTCCAGATTATTAGACCTTAATAATTATTCCGAAGAACTTCTCACGCCTTATTATCCAAGACAAATTGTTATTTACTGTGGTGAAAATGATATTGCAATGGACAATCCAACTGCTGCCGAAGTTTTGGAAAGATTTAAAACTTTCTTTGGAAAAATTCGCGCCAAATATCCAAAAGTTCCTGTAGCTTACGTCTCAGTAAAATATTCTCCTAGTCGTGAACAATTCTGGCCAAAGATGAGAGAACTTAACGAAGGTATCGAAGCTTATCTTAAAACTCAAAAAAGAGCAAAATACATCGACATTACCAAAGTCATGAATGACGAAAACGGAAAAGTAAGAACAGACATTTTCAAAGAAGATATGCTGCATATGAAGCCGGAAGGTTACCAACTTTGGACAAAAGTAATGGCAAAATATTTAAAATAGTCTGACTAACAGGTTTATATAAAATATTCTGCTGAGGCTCTCGAGGCACAATAAAAATTTAATTTTCTATTTGTATTTAGTCTAAATTACTTTATATTTGCAGCTATGATTCCAACAGTTATAGCTTTTAAGATTGCACCTTTGGCTCCGGCTTACAGAAATGATGAAATGATGTATTGCGACAAGAAAAAATGTTGCAAAAAATTCAAGAAAGGAAAACGGTGCAAAAAATGTCCGGGAAGGTTGAAAATCAGCTAAACATCAGCCAGATAATCATAGCAGCCAATGCTAAAAATATAAGAACAGAAACCAGTCTTTTAGATTTGGTTTCTTTTTTTTGAGGTTTTTTGGGAGATTCAGGCAGATTGTTTAGTGATTCTTTTTCACCAGAATTCAGTTCAGAATTTTCCAATTCTGTGATTGTAATGCCCTGAACGATGGTTTTATGCAGAACAGTATTCGTCGCGTGAAGCAATATCTGGAACTTCCCCTGAGAATCAAACTCCTTAATCCGAATTGTCCGTTCACCATTTGGTTTTTCTAATCCGAAAGGAACAATTTTTACCAAATCTGCATCATAAGTATTCCAGTAAACCGTGATTTCCTCACCCACTTTTGCTCGGATTTTGCTCGCAGAAAAACTCTTGATTTTCGGAGGAAGAATGCTCTTCACATTCCGTTGTTGGCTGGAGAGATTCTGGTCGTACAACTTTCGTCTTCCATCGTCCATCAAAGTTTCATAAGCTTCTTTGATTTCCTTGAATCTGTCCGAGAAGAACTCATCATTCTCATTTTTATCAGGATGATATTTCAGAGACAATTTTCTGTAGGCTTTTTTGATGTCTTCTGCAGAAGCATTTTGTGGAATTCCGAGAAAGTAGTAATAGTCCTTCACAAAGCAAATTTAGCGATTTCAAAACTTTCCGTCAACAAAAAAACGGAAAGCTCGCACTCTCCGTTTTTCTTAACAATTTAATTTAATTTTACTGCAAATTACTCTGCAGTTCTAGGTTTGCAGCAGCCTCTTCCGAATTGCGTTCTCACTTTTTCTTTCAGCGAGTTGTATTCTTCGTCGTTCATCGTTCTGATTCTGTCTGCGAATCCGAACGGCGTTCTTTCTTTCACATCATACTCGTCAAAAATCCCTTTTACGAATGCTTTTCTCTTTTGTGCTTTTTTTGCGATGATGGCGATGGCAGCTAAACCTGCGATGGCTAAAATTCCTTTTTTCATTATTTTAAAAATTTACGTTTTACATTTAAGAAGACGCAATGTGACTTTGTTTACTTTAAATATTTTTTTGGGCGCCTGTATCCGCCCTCCGTTCCCGCTTTTTTTGCCAAAGCATTTCCAGCCGCAAAAAAGAGCTCCACTCAGGTCGGGGCGCGCTTCGCCAAGTTGAACATTTTCCCATTGAACCAAGTTTTCGCTACATTTGTTAAAAACAAAGTTGTGTACAAAATATTTTTCCTTTTAATTTTCAACATTTATTTCGGTCAAAAAAATGAATATTTTTCTGATTCAAAGACCGTTATAAAAGCTAATCAATATAAAATCGAAATCACACAAAATAATAAAAACAAAAAACCTGTTGTCTATTTTAATTTATATAGAAAATCATCTGATAAATGGCTCAAGATCCAGACTGGAAATTTCACGAAAGAAAGCAGTAATTTGTATGTTACAACCGATGAAGATTTGAATAATGATGGTTATAACGACATTAAAATCTCATTTGCTCTGGCTGCGCGTGGTGCCAATGAGATAGAAAAATTATTAATCTTCAACCCAAAAATTCAAAAATTAATTGAAGTTGTGAATTCTCAAGAATACCCCAATCTTCATTACAATTCCAAAAGAAACTGCATTAATTCCTACATGTTTTCTGGCAGCAATACAACGCTGTTTTTTAAACTAAGAAATAACAAATTAGAAAATTTCGCAAAAGTCGAATTCTATAATGACAGTGTTTATAGTTACAAGATTAAAAACAACCAAGAGATTTTACTGAAAAAGAACGCTTATCAATCTTCGGATGCCGCAACATTCTTTTCAGATTTTGATCCTATCACAGAATAATTGGCTCACTAGAGTCAAGACTTTTATTCTCATTAATTTCACAGCATTTTGCAACAAAAAAAGCTTTGCAATCGCAAAGCTTTTTGTTTTAATTTGGTTTCATAAAGTCGAAAGCGCCTTTTCTCAGATGAATCCCATATTCCAGCCATGCTTTCATACAGGCCAGAAAATTGGCCCAGCCTTCAGTTTGACCGATTGCCCACTTTATGCCTTTTTCATCTCCGGTATGTCCTTCTTCCGTAACTTTTATCACTGTGTTATTTTCAGCCAGTTGTTGTAACTCTATCATAACCACGGATTTTGAATCCCAGACAAAAACAATCTTTTCATTGGGAATTATTTCTTTCGTTGTTAAGGGATAAGAACCATCAAATTCCGGGAAGGACCACAAGATTTCTACATCGGTTTCCATTTTTCCTGAGCCTTTGGAAATAAAATAATTTTGCATTATTTCCGGATTGATAATCGCTTCAAAAACTTCAGAAACAGGTTTCTGAATTCCAATAGATGCTTTTGCTGTTACTTTTTCCATAGAGTTATTTTTCTGTTATATAATTCAGTTCAGTTACGCCATTAGTGAATTGTCTGGTACTCAAAAGTTTCAGATTAATTCTTTCCTTAACATCTATAAATAACGGAATACCCTGACCAAGAATAATTGGATTAACAAAAAGCCAATAGCCATCAATCAAATTCTGCTGAATCAGTGAATGGGTAGCGGAAGGACTACCAAAAAGCAAAATATCTTTTCCAGATTGTTGCTTTATCTCATTGATTTTTTCTACAAGATTATCATTAATAAATGTTGTTTTGGTTGAATCTCGACTCTCAACTGTTTTGGATAAAACAATTTTGTGAACATCTTTGTACCATTTGGAATGTTCAACATCGTGTTTACTTGCATTGGGTTTGTCCGCTGCAGTTGGCCAATAACTTTCCATCATCTGATAAGTCACGCGACCATACATTGATGTATCACTCACGCCGATGCGTTTGGCTACAAAATCAAAAATCTCTTCATCAACTTTTATCCAATCCATTTCTCCGTTTGGACCTGCAACAAAACCATCAAGAGAGATGTGCATAAAAGAAATTATCTTTCTCATTCTTTTTTATCCTTCGTAACCAGAATCTTTGCTGTAATTGACCATCCAGCAAACACCATATTTGTCTTTGAAACTTCCAAAATAGTCGCCCCAGAATTGGTCTTCCATTGGCATTTCTATTTCTCCTCCTGCAGAAAGTCCATTGAAGATTCGGTCTGCATCTTCTCTGCTGTCCGGGAAAATAGAAATGTAATTTCCGTTTCCTTGATTTAGTTTATGTCCCATAGATGGAACGATGTCCGAAGCCATCAAAAGGTCTTTTCCAATTGGCAATGCGATGTGCATTACCCGATTTTTTTCATCATCGGAAAGATGTTCTGTTCCGGGCGCATTTCCCATTTTCATCACACCACCGATGAATTCTCCACCGAAAACGGATTGATAAAATTTGAAAGCTTCTTCTGCTGTACCATCAAAATTGAGGTAGGGATTTAATTTTGGCATAAGTATTTTTTTAATGTTGTAATTATTCTTTAAAGTTTATATAAACGCTGAATCTGCAGCCCGACTTGAGTGGAGCTCATTTTTTGTGGCTGGAAAAGCTTCGGCAAAAAATAGCGGGAACGGAAGGCGGAATAGCTGCCCAAGTTAATGTGCCTGAACTTTCGCCGGATCGTCATAATTAACCATCCACTGGATTCCGAATTTGTCTTGCCACATCCCGAAATAAGCGCCCCAAAAGGTGTCCTGAAGTTCCATTGTGACTTTTCCACCTTCTGATAATTTGGTGAAAAGATTCAAGGCTTCTTCTCTGGAATCTGTGTTGATAGAAACCGAAAAATCGTTGCCATTCTTGTACTCACCCATTCCTGGCAGAGAATCACTGCCCATCAAAGTTGTTTCTTTGGATATTGGTAGAGAAACGTGCATTATTTGGTTTTTATATTCTTCTGCCAAAGGCGGCATTCCTTCCATTGGCGGCATCTCTCCAAATCTGCCCCAAAAAGGAACTGTTTTCCCGAATGCAGATTCATAAAATTTAAAAGCTTCTTCGCACTGTCCGTGGAATGTGAGGTAAGGATTGACTGTTGCCATAGTTTTGTATTTTTAGTATTTTAATTCCTTATTGAAGTTATATTTCATGGCATCATAGCCCAAAATTTTTCTCATCAAGGCGATTTGTCCTGAGAGATAATCTTCTCTGCTAATACACATTCCAGCAAAGTTGAGAACATTTTCCTGGAAGAAATCTATGTCCATTCCCATTGGGAAGTCTTTGTCTAAATCTTCGTCCGTTGCTTCCAATAATTTCTGATAAACTAAAGGCGAAATCTTATGAAAACTTTCTTTCAGTTCCTCCAGTGTCGGATAATTGAAACTTTCATCCAAAGCTTTTCCCTGAAAGAATAACTCGCTGAAAGGGTCTTCTTCTTTGAGGCCTAAAACCCAGCCCAAATTATAACGCATATTGATAAAATTACCGACCATCCAAATGATATGATTGGTTTTTCCTTCGATTCTTTTCCTGGCATCTTCCTCAGAAATACCTTCCAAAACCATCACAAAAGTCTGCGAATGTGAACGGAATGCGGGAATAATTACTTCTAATTTTGTTGATATTGGCTTGTCCATTATTTATGTTTTTAATTTAATTTTCAGAAAGATTTTTTATGATTTCAAGTCCCTTTTTGAAACCTTCATCCATCATATCCTTGTAACTGTTATCTACATCCACTTCAACTTTCAGAGTTGTTTTCCCATTATTTTCTTCCAGATAATAAGCTTCCAGACTCCCGTTCCAGGCTTTTACTTTTTCAGAATCAACATCTTCTACTCCATTATGAAGTTCTCCAAGATGTTTAAAAATCAAATGTTTCGGTTCTGCAATGCGTTCTATTGTGCTTACCATTCCGTTTTGTCCGCTTGCTTCCGTAAAATATGTTTTACCGCCAACTTTCCAGTCGGTTTTCATCACAGAACCAGGGCTGAAAAAGTGTGTCCATTGAGAATAAGTTTTTTCATTCCAGAGAACGTCCCAAACTGTTGTGGCTGTTGCATCAATCCCGATTTGATATTTTAATTTTTCCATAACCTTGATTTATGAGTTATATGCATCTTCAATATCTTTAATGATGATTTTCTTCATTTTCATCATTGCGCCAAAGGCTTTCTGCGCCTTTTCTACTTCGTGCGTATTAGTCAATTCGATTAATCTGTGCGGAACAATCTGCCAGCTGAAACAATATTTATCCTTCAACCAGCCACACATACTTTCCTGCCCTTCTTTCGTGAATTCATTCCAATAATAATCGGTTTCTTCCTGATCTTTGGTCATAATCGTCATTGAAGTTCCTTCGGTGAAATTGACTTTATGGTCGTGTGAACTGTCCATTGCCATCATCACGTAATCATTGATGATAAATTGAGAATGCGCCACATTTCCAGCAACATCGCCTTGACCTTCTTCATATTCCATAATGCTTTCGATTTGCGAATTGGGGAAAATAGTTGTGTAATAATTCAGAGCTTCTTTACATTTTCCGGCGTTATTGCCTGTAAACATCATTACGGGTGAGAATTTTTGTTGCGCTTTTTCTTCACTGTAATATAATTGCCACGAGATTCCGTATTGGTCTTCTACCCAAGCATATTTTTCGCTCCAAGGATACGTATCCAATGCCATCATTATTTTTCCTTTCTCGGATAATTTTTGATAATACTCTTCAACTTCTTCTTTGGAATCACACATTACCATTAATGACAATGTTAAGTTCGGCTGAAACATTGGTCCGCCATTCAGGAACATTAGTTTTTGACCTTCGATTTCTATGTTGATGACCATTGGTGTATCAACGGTTATTTTGGAATCTCTGAAAACAGAGGTATAGAATTTTGCAGCTTCCGCACCATTTTGGTTGAACCAAAAGCAGGGAAATATATTGTTATTCATTTTTTTTAGATTTTAGAAGTTAAAGCTTAGAAATTAGCTATAAATATATTATATACTTTCCGCATACTTTTTGAAATTATCCAGAATGGCCTGCCAACCTTGTTGTTGCATTTCAAGTGGATTTTGATTTTCAGGGTCGAAGTTTTCTGTGATTTTAGTTTGATTATCAGATAATCTTTCAAATATAATTTCAACTTCCCGTCCGTCTTCCAGATGGTATTTAATTAATTCATTTTCCTTTATCTCATCATAAATTCCGACTAAATCGAAACCGAAACTTCCATCTTTTGCCTGCATTCTTACTTCTAATTTCCCTCCAACTGTCAAATCATTTTTGGCAGAAGGACATTCCCAGCTTTCGTGGGCAAAGTTCCATTTTATAATATGTTCCGGATTATTTAAATAATTCCAAACCTCGTTAATAGGTTTATTGATTTCTGATGTAATTGTCAATTTTCGCATTTGAATTTACTTTTATTTCAAAGTTAATTTTATTTTGAAATCAACAACTTGCCTTAAGGCAATAATTTGGTTATAAACAAAAAATCACTCATAAAAGAGTGATTTTCAGTATCCTTATTTTTTAAAATTGAGTGGATATTTCACATTCGCATAACTATCGATACTTGCCTTGAGCGAACCAACTGCGAGTTCAGCTTTTATCAGAACCGGCAGTTTATTCTGGTCATTCGTTACCCACATTGTTACACCTTCTTTGTCTTTAAAAACTCTTCCACTGATTACGGATGGAATAATTTTCAGACAATTGATTTTCCCAAATTTGGTTGACAAATTCTCTGTCCCGACAACTCTTAATTGAAAAGGGAATAATTCGTCATCAATCCATACATTCATTTTCAAAACCGTTCCTACTTTCAGATTATCGTTTGACAGACTTCTGAGATAGTAAAAACAAGACAAAATATCCTGAACATCATTCGGAACTTTAACTGTTTTGGCAGGTCTGTCCGTATGTTTTTTATCAACCAAAACCAATGTATTATTGCTGGTATTGAAAGTACTTTGTAAATGCTGCGTGTAACTACCCTCAGAAACATTTCTTACGTAAAATAAAGGTTCCTGTTTTGCACTGATATAACTTTCATACACATCTTCTACTTTGAAAAATGCTTTTGCTGCACCACTGGTTCTTCCCACACCTCTGACATAAAAAGCCGGTTGCCCGTTATAAGAAGTTTTTGTTGTAGACAAAGTAGCGTTACCCGCTGTTATGAAACCATAATGAATTCTAAAACTGATAATTTCTCCAGCATTGATATTATCAAACTGTGCGGAAACAGAGGTAAAAAAAAGAAAACCGATAAGAATAAGAAGATTCTTCATTAATTAATTTTTATAAATATCTTAAGACAAATTATCTGCCAAATTTAAAAAATAAAACCCTCCGTTTCCGAAGGGTTTATAAAGTATATGTTAATTTACATAATATTAGTTCCGTCTGGAATGACTGCATTTTTCTTCACAACTACAATTCCGTCTTTTATAGAATGCGTGTCATAATCTCCGTCTGGATGATGTTTTCCTCCAATAATCCTTACATTATTCCCGATAAAACAGTTTTTATCCAAAATCGCCTGATCTATATAACAATATTTTCCAATCCCCATACTCGTAATCCCGTCTTTCTCATTTTGAGAAACCTGCTGAGCGGTCTGGTAATAATCTGCTCCCATTACATAGGAATTCACAATCGTGGAACCCCGGTCTACTCTGGTTCTGTTTCCAATAATGCAATTCTCAATTTTATCTGCTAAAATGATACAACCATCTCCGAAAATAGTTTTGCTCACATACGAACCATTGATTTTGGACGGAGGAAGCATTCTCGCTCTTGTATAAATAGGATTAGAACTGAACAAATTGAATTGAGGTAAATCCTGAGCCAAATCTAAATTAGCCTCATAAAAAGATTCGATTGTTCCGATATCTGTCCAGTAACCATCGTACTGATAACTTAGAACATTCAAATTACCGATAGAAGCAGGAATAAAATCTTTACCGAAATCATCCCCTTCGTAGTCTGCGAAAAGCTGGCGAAGTACATTCTTGCTAAAAACATAGATTCCCATAGACGCCAAATATTCTTTGCCATTCTCTCTGTTTTTTTCTCCAGTATCGGAAGACCAATCTTGCAAAATCTCAAATCCCGGTTTTTCTGTGAAGGCGGTAATATTACTGTTTTCATCAGCCTTCATTATTCCAAATCCTGTTGCATCTTTTGCCACTACAGGAATGGTTGCAATCGTAATATCGCCTCCTTTTTCTTGGTGGAATTCTATCATTTTTTTGAAATCCATCTGATAAAGCTGATCACCGGAAAGAATTAGAATATATTCGTATTCATATTTCTCCAGATGTTTCATCGTTTGACGCACCGCATCTGCCGTTCCCTGATACCAGTTTTCATTTTCCACATTCTGCTCCGCCGCAAGAATATCTACAAAACCTTTGCTGAATGTATCAAAATGATAAGAATTCTTGATATGTGAATTCAAAGATGCTGAGTTAAATTGAGTCAAAACCAAAATCCTGTTCAAACCAGAATTAAGGCAGTTTGAAATGGGAATATCGACCAAACGATACTTACCTGCAATTGGAACTGCGGGCTTGGAACGGGTATTAGTTAAAGGAAATAATCTGCTTCCTCTTCCACCTCCTAAGACGATAGAAATTACACTTTCATTCATAAAATGTTTTTGGTTTTATATATATTATTAAATTTAGTCAAAGTTTTTCAAATATTAAGCCAATGTTAACAAAAAAATCTAGTAATTATAAAGCTGAGAATAATTCTTCGCTGACTTTTCCCAAGAGAAATCGTAAGACATATTACTATAAATTAATCCCTTCATCAAATCCTTTTGACTGTAAATATGCAATGCTCTTTTTATGGCGTGAACGGCATCTTCTGCTCCTGCGTTTGTAAAATTCAGTCCGCTCCCACCAGTTGAAATATCCTGAACTGTATCCCGCAAACCACCTGTATATCTCACAATCGGAATAGTTCCGTATCGCATAGAGTACATTTGATTCAGACCACAAGGCTCCACACGGCTTGGCATCAGCAAGAAATCTGCCGAAGCATAAATTTGATGAGACAAATATTCTTTGTAACCCAAATCTATCGCAAAATTAATATTGAACTGGTACTGTAATTCCTTCAATCTATTTTCGATGGCTTGATTTCCAGAGCCGAGGACAATGATATTCAAAGAACCATTGGTTTCCTGAATACTTTTTTCTACAATTTCAGGTAATAAATCTGCACCTTTTTCACCAGCAAATCTTCCTATAAATCCGAATAAAGGAAGATTGGGATTAAGTCCATATTCTGCGCAAATCGCTTTTTTATTTTCCCATTTTCCTTCTTCTGCATAATCTTTATTATAATTGAATTTCAGCATATCATCGGTTTGCGGATCCCAGACTTCAGTATCAATTCCGTTGATAATTCCGAAAGCTTTTTGACGTTCCTGATTCATCAATGGCTCTAATCCCTGAAAACTATAAAATAATTCTTCTAGATAACCACCAGAAACCGCATTAAAAGCATTACAAGTCTTAATCATCGTCGCCATAGGGTTGATCCTACCTTTCCAATCCAAAAGTCCTGATTTTTGACCTTCGAAATGTGGAAGAAAGCTGGACATCTGCCAGTCCATGCTTCCCTGATATTCGCCGTTATGAATGGTTCCAATTGTTTTTACACCTTTCAAATAGCGAAACTCATAACAATATTCTATCATAAAAGGTACTAAACCAGTGTGATAATCGTGGCAATGAAAAACATCAGGCCGAATCTCCATTGCACTCAGCCAATGTAAAATACCGTGCTGAAAAGCTATGAACTGCTCGCTCTCATCCCAATATCCATAGACATTCTCTCTATCCAAAAGACCTGGAATTTTAACCAAAAATAAATCAAATCCCAAAGATTTATCTTTCTCTTTGAAAACCTGAACCTGATACATATGAGACGATTGATGAATAAAACCATCAAATACAATATCGAAGTCGTGGTTATAGAAAAACGGTTTGTTGTACCAAGGCATTATTACGCTGGCATCCAGACCCATTTGATTTTGATATTTTGGTAAAGCGCCCACCACGTCCGCCAGTCCACCGACCTTTGCGACAGGATAACACTCCATAGAGAGGTGAAATATTTTCATTAGTCTTTTCTTAGTTTATTTTTTACGTTTCAGGAGATCTGCAATCTTAGATTTCCTCACTAATTTATTTTGTTTCAAAACCACACCTGATAATGGTGGTAATTTTATGATGATTGAGTTCTTTCTGTTATTCCATCCTTCATCCAGTCTTTGAGAAATCACTGCTTCTACACCACTTCCGCTGTATTTTTCGTCATCAGAATTTAGGATAACCTTCCAGTCTGTATTTTCATCTACGCCGATTCTGTAATCGAAACTGTTGGGAGTAAGATTCAGAATAGTCATCAGAACTTCTTTATCATTTTTACTTTTTCTTAGATAAATGAAAATTGAATTATCTCTGTCATCGCCATCAACCCATTCGTAGCCATAAGGCGAGAATTGTAACTCGTATAAAGCAGGATGTGTTTTGTACAATAGATTCAAATCTCTGACAAAGTCCTGAAGATTTTTGTGAATTGGATATTGGAGCAAATGCCAATCGAGAGACGTTGTAAAATTCCATTCGTTGGTTTGGGCAATCTCATCTCCCATAAACAGCAGTTTCGTTCCCGGATTAGTAAACATATAAACGTACATCGCTCGGAGGTTGGCAAATTTTTGCCATTCATCGCCAGGCATTTTGTAAATCAAGCTGCTTTTACCGTGCACCACCTCATCGTGAGACAAAGGCATCATATAATTTTCATTATACATATAAGCGCTTGTAAACGTGATTTTGTTGTGATGATGTCGTCTGGCAATTGGGTCTTCTTTGAAATAATCTAATGTATCGTGCATCCAGCCCATCATCCATTTCATCCCAAAACCGATTCCGTCATCGTGAACAGGTTTGGTAAGTCTTGGGAAATCGGAACTTTCTTCCGCAATGGTCTGAACATCGGGAAATTCTTTATAAACTGCTATATTGAAATCCTGCAAAAACTGTTTGGCCTCCAGGTTGACATTATCTCCATAAATATTGGGTTCCCACTCACCTTCATTTCTGGAATAATCGAGATGAAGCATCGATGTAACGGCATCTACGCGCAATCCGTCAGCGTGATATCGGTCTAACCAAAAGATAGCATTAGATATTAAAAAAGATTTGACTTCAGGTCTTCCGTAATTGAAAATATAAGATTTCCAGTCCGGATGGAAGCCTTTTCTCGGGTCTTCGTGTTCATATAAAAAGGAACCGTCAAAACGATGCAACCCATTGGCATCACCTGGAAAATGGGAAGGCACCCAATCCAGGAAAACGCCGATATTATTTTTATGAAGTTCAGAAATCAAATACATTAATTCCTGCGGTCCGCCGAATCGTGAAGTGGCAGCGAAAAATCCCGTAATCTGATAACCCCAACTCGGGTCATATGGATACTCCATTATGGGCATCAATTCTACGTGGGTAAAATTCATTGCTTTGAGATAAGGCACTAATTTATCTGCTATTTCTCCATAACTCAAAAATCTATCCGGATTTGCAGGGTCGCGCATCCAGGAACCAAGATGCATCTCGTAGACGGAAATCGGTGCTTCCAGGCTGTTGTATCGCCAGCGTTTTTCCATCCAATCCTTGTCCTGCCACTCATACCAAGTGGTACAGACTGCAGAGCCCGCCTGTAAAGCATTTTCAAAACAAAGTCCGAATGGGTCTGCTTTTTCCAATAAAATCCCTTCTGTAGTTCTGATGCCGTATTTGTAAACTTCTCCGAAATCTAATCCGGGAATGAAACCTTCCCAGATACCTGATTGATCCCAACGCCCTGCCAGCTTATGCGAAAAAGAATTCCATTGATTGAAATTCCCTATCACGGAAATTTCTGTTGCTGTGGGTGCCCAAACGGCAAAATATACACCAGAAACGCCATCGACTTCCACTTTGTGAGAACCGAACTTTTCGTAAAGCCTCGTGTGTTTTCCCGAACGGAAAAGGTATATATCGAAATCGGAAAATAATGAATAAGGCTGAACCGACATAACTAATTATAAATGATGAATGATTAATTATAAATGATGGTTTGCTATCAATTATAATACCCTTACCAAGATATGAATATTAATTGTTACGGCACAAAAAGATTTTGTTAATTAGTATTAAAGTTCATCATTTGATTCAAATAATTTATTCCTTAAATACTATTTCAAGATTGAGATATGTTGATGATGTTTCGTTTTAAAGGGGAAACAGCTGAGCAATGATAAAAATGGTTACCATTTTACACATATTTAAAAAAGATAAAAAATGATGGAGGACAATGCAAATATTCTATGCGTTACGAAAATCTTTTTTGGTTGAAGTGATTAAAACTTAAACAAACTCTTGATAAAAGCCTTATTAAGAAACTTATCCAGCGGATAGATTTTCAGGAAATGATTTCCAATAAACAGCAATAATAAAACAACCGCAGGTTTATAGAAAAGATTTAGAATATTCATTTTGAAATCTGGCAGGAACATTGCCACATTGATAGAAATACAGCCTATAATCATTGCAAAAATCATTTCGATACCCAAAGGAAAAACTTTGAATTTCCAATAATTGAAAGCGATTTTGATGATGTTGAATAACGACAAAGAAATGGCATAAGCTATCGCAATTCCCAGTATTCCCAAGTCGGTATGTTTAAGGAAAAGTATATTCGTAGTGATAGTCAAAACTGCCAAAATCAGCATCACCACAATATTGAATTTATAAAATCTGGACAACGAAATAATATGTCCGTTGAATCCTGTTGCCAAATCGAACAACATTGCAAATCCGAGAACCCAAACAACAGGCTCAGAGGAACGCAAATCTTCTCCGTTCTTCATAAAGTCCGCCAAATAAGGAAATCCCACAACAATACAACAGAATAAAACCAAGCCAAGAAAAAATAAACTGAGCGATGTTTTTTTATGAAATTTATCCAATTCACTGTAATCTTCAGAGGCCAGATTTTTATTGATGATTGGCGCAGAAATATTAAAAAGTCCCATTTGAGGAACTGTTATCAGTGAAATAATGGCGTAGATATTACTGTAAATTCCATTTTCGTGGAAATTGATAAACTCCCCAATCATCAGATTATCAATATTAATCGCAATATAATTTCCGATATTCCCTAAAAATCCAAATAAGCTGTACGTAAAAATCTCACGGTAAAAGTTATCTTTCTTAAAATAATCCAAACCAAAATCCGGTTTGATTTTCTCCAGTCTGTTGGTATAATATCCATAACCAATTAATGAAATTACAAACATCAAAAAGAAAAATCCGTAAGCCATTTTATCGGCAATTCCCAGAAAGAAAAATAGACAGAACGCACCAATATTTGCAATTTTAGGAACGAAATTCTCGAAGATATTCGGGACGACAATTCTTTTATAATTGGTCAAAAATTTATTAAAAACTGAGGATAAAGCCAAAACCAAAACCATTGGCAGAATCAAAAGTTTCATCTCCCACAGTTTGGAATTCTGTAATTGCGGGAACAGGAAATTAATCAAAAAATAAGCTCCTAAGAAAATCAAAAAATTAATTACAACTGCTAACAAAGACAAAGACAACATATTGTGATGTTTCCCATCTGCATTGACTTTGCTAAAGAATTTAACATTGGAAAAACTCAGACCAAAAACTACAATCGGAACCATTATCTCAGCAGTCGGCAAGATGTAACGGAGCTTTCCGTAAAACTCCATATCATACGGAAAAATGAAAATAGACGAAAAAGTCCCCAGTAAAAAGCCGAGATAACCGATTATCGAATATTTTACACCTTGTCTTGCTACGACACTCATTTGTTATAATTGATAGTTGATTATTGATATATGATTTTGTCTGGCTGAGGTTCCCGAAGCCTTCCTAAGTTAAAGTTTAATGATTTTAGATTTCTGGTAAAAATATGATATTATTGATGTAATCTTTATAATTCTTCACATTATCAGGATTCTGCTGATTCAGAAATTCCTCAGTTAATGTTTCCGGCTTCAAAGTTTTTCTGTTCAAATAATTGACAGAATATCCCCAATCTGCAACTTCGGAAATCAAAGTCCAAAGATCTTCCTTGTGATGGCGTTGTTCCATCTCAACCATCAGAATTGGCTTATATTTTTCGATTGTTTTTCTCGCACCTCGCAAAGTCTGCATTTCGTTTCCTTCTACATCAATCTTGATGAAATCGAGATTTTTGAGATTGAGATTTAAATCATCCAAAGGTTTCACTTCTACTTTTTGAAGAATCGTTTTTTCTTCATTTTTTTCTTTGATAGAAGTCTGCAAAGTTCCTCTGGTGTGGACTTTTTCTCCGTTGATGACAGGAATTTTAAACTCTGCCGTCGTAGAAATATCAGACAAAGCCACCGAAAACAAATTGACTTTTGGAAACAAACGATTTAATCTTTTGAACAATTGTTGATTGGGTTCGAAAGCGAAAATATTTTCAGGTTTAAGATGATTTTCTAAAGTAAAAAGATACGCACCAACATTGGCTCCTACATCCATAAAGACAGAATCTTTGGTCAAAATTTCTTTAATCCAAAGAAACTCAGGCTCGACTTTTCTTTGCAAAAGATTTTGAGCTGTCAAACCTTTCAGTTTTTTGAAAAATCTGCTTTTGTAATAAGACGGCGAAATGTACTGGAGATTCTCAGCCAGCTTACTGTAAACACTCATCGGTTTTGGTCATAAAGAAAAGAACGGCAAAGAAAAGGCATTTATTTTACAAATCATAAAATTTTGTTAAAATAATATTTTTAAACACGAAGCGCACGAAGATTTCATTTTACAATATTGAAAATATTTTAAGGTTCGCAAATCAAAGATTCATCGATTTCTTTAAAATCAATAATACATTGACATAAGGCTGCTTTGTCTGGATAAGATTTTAGTCGAAGAATTTATTTTTCCTGATATAATTCTCGCTTATTTTGATGCTTTCAAAAATATCTTTATCACTGGAATCCTGTTCTAAGAACCAATATTTGAGACCAGCTTTTTCCTTGGCTTCGAAGATTGTTTTAAAGTCGATTGTTCCGTTTCCAACTTCAACAAAATCTTTACTTTCTGCTTTCATATCTTTCACGTGCCACAGCGGAAATCTGTTTGGGTATTTTTCGAAGTAATCTAAAGGGTTGAATCCAGCTTTTGCAACCCAATATAGATCGAGTTCCATTTTGACAAAATCAGAATTGGTATTATCTAAAATGAAATCATAAACCGTTTTCTCATCCATTTTCTCAAATTCGAAATCGTGGTTGTGATAGGCAAAAGTAATTCCTGCTTTATTGGTAATTTCGCCTGATTTATTGAGTAATTCCTGAAGTTTTTTATAATGTTCCAAAGTCCTTTCTTCCTCGAAAAGATAGGAGCAAACCATATATTTTGAACCGATGAAATGTAAATCTTCAACGGATTTTTCCCAATTGTTGAGAAGCGTTCCTTTGGTGTTATGCACAATTCCGGTTGTGTGATGCGAACTGATAACTTCCAGACCAGTATTTTTCAGAATCGTTTGAAATTCGGTTTTAGTTTTTCCAAAGAATTTTCCTTCATAACCATATATTTCAAGTTGTTTGAAACCCAATTCTGCCAAACGTTCCAAGGATCTTTCAAGATTCTCAGCAATAGCATCCCGAATCGTATAAAGTTGAATAGCCAAAGGTTTTCTATTATTCATAACTGTTGAAGTTCCGCAAGCATATAAACCCAAAAATCCCAATCCGGACAAGCTTATAAAATCTTTTCTGTTCATTATCTATTTTCAATTCTTTAAAGGTATTTATATTTTTTGAATGTTTTTGATAGACAGATTTAGTTTTATTTAATATCGCTTATTCCCAAACTTGTTTTAAATTTGATTTTTAAATTATCTTTATGACCTCGCCTTGTACAAATCTTCATAAGAGATATTAAACAATTGGCGATTGCATATAACCATTAAAAAAAAATTAAATAATTTTATATGAAATATTTACTCGTTATTATGTTATCACTATTCGGATTTTCAAAAAATAAGGCTCAGGCAAAATCGATTCACAGTTTTAAAGTAGAAGCTTTGGATGGTTCAACCATTGATTTTTCTAAATTCAAAGGCAAAAAAATATTAGTTGTAAATACCGCTTCCGAATGCGGATTCACGCCTCAATATGCAGATTTGGAGAAACTTTATGAAGCTTATAAAAACAAATTGATTGTTGTAGGTTTCCCCGCGAATAATTTCGGCGGACAGGAACCTGGAGCGAATCACGAGATTGCTACTTTCTGTCAAAGAAATTATGGTGTTCAGTTTCCAATGGCTGCAAAGATTTCTGTAAAAGGAAACGACATTGCACCCATCTATAAGTTCTTGACGGACAAAAAAGAAAATGGTGTAAAAAACACAACAATTGGTTGGAACTTCACCAAGATCCTATTGGATGAAAAAGGCAATATCATCGATAGTTTTGAGAGTAAAACCAATCCGATGAGTGAAAGTATTACTAAGTATTTGAAATAATTTTCAAATCTCACAAAAATAAAAAGCGTTCATATTCTGAACGCTTTTTTTATTGATAACTATATACTTGAATGTACCAATTTAATCAATTGCTATAAATCTTAATCCAGCAAATTTTGCTGGATTTTTTTATTATTTATAATCTACTGAAAACGAGCAATTTATAATTGCTCGTTTTCTAACTTTTACAAGTTACTGTTTCAACTTGAATAACATTGTTCAATTAATGAAATTTAAAGCCCACATTATGCAAAATTTCAGAAATCAACCAATTAAAAGTTATAACAAAACAACTGTTGAAACTTTTTCTGACAATCAACGTACAGTTTCAGTATCCGAAACTTATACCGAATTTGAAACTTATAAACCAATAGTTTATCAAGAATCAAAAAGTAACTTGAAAAGTATTAACTCAGCATTAGCCAAAATGCTAAAGTTCATTCTTTCATTGGAAGGACTAATGTCTTTTTCAGCCTATTTTAAGTGTTTTCAATTTATCAATCCTTCTATTATTTTAATGATTGATTCCTTGATTAATATAACAACTTCCTTGTTGTAAAAAACCGAATTACAAGCAGTAAAATAAAATTTTATCAAGCACAAAAATTTGTTTTGCTGCATTGTTCAGCCTCGAAAAATTTTAATAATTTTATATAACAAGGAAAATGATAAACGCTTATAAATCAAACAAATACAATTCAAATTTTAACTCTTTAATTCGAATGGTTGAAGTTCTAAATACTGAAGAAAAATGCAGAGAATATTTAGAAGAAGTCAGATGGAATAATGAACCAATTTGTCCACATTGTGGAAGCCAAAGAAAAAATCACTATCAGTTAAACAAAGCTAATTTTAAAGGCTTATATAAATGCAAAGATTGCAGAGAAAGATTTACGGTAACTGTCGGAACTATGTTTGAAGGTTCTCATATTTCATTAAAGAAATGGTTTATGGCAATCTATATATTTTCTTCTCACAAAAAAGGAATTAGCAGTTCACAATTACACAAGGATCTTGATGTAACTCAAAAAACTGCTTGGTTTATGCTTAGTAGATTAAGAAATGCTTTTAAATCAAAATCAATAACAAAATTTGATGGAGTTACACAAGCTGATGAAACTTTTATAGGTGGGAAAAATATGAAGAAACCTAAAGAAAGAAGAAAAGAAAGAACTCAAGGTAGAAGTACAAAAACAAAAACAGTTGTATTTGGATTATTAAGCAATGGAATTGTAAGCACAGAAATAGTTCCTAATACAAAAGGTAAAACCTTAAAAACTGTAATATTAGATATGGTTCAAGAAGGTTCTATAATTGTTACTGATGGATGGATTGGATATTCTGGTCTTCATAAAAACTACATTCATAAAAGAATTCCCCATAGTGAAGGACAATATGTAAAAGATGATTTCCACACAAATAGCATTGAAGGATTCTGGAGTCTATTAAAACGTGGAATTCTTGGAATCTATCATTCTGCAAGCCCTAAGCATCTACAAAAATATTGTGATGAATTTGCTTTTAGATACAATACAAAAAATCATACAGAAGGAGATAGATTTAACCTTGCTTTACTAAATGCTACTGATAGACTTACTTATGAAGAGTTGATAGCTTAAACATAAACAATCTATAGTACTAGACTCTTATCCTTCTGAAAATATCGATAATGTATCCTTTAAAAATGGGAGTGCAAAAGTGAGATATTCTTTTTTAATATGCAATACGTAAATGGCTATAACTCTGTTGTAATCAAGATAATTTTATCGTTATATTTGCAATGATGGTAATGTGGAATGAATTCCACAGGTGGTAACGCTGAGCTTGTAACAAGAACAACTCAGGCTGCAACCTGAGTTGTTGGGAGAATTTGTTTAATTTCAAAATCCCACGCTAATGGAAGTTTTTGAAAAAGATGGTAAAATCTATAAAAGGATTTTTACCAAAACTATCAAAAAGAATGGTAAGATTATCTACCATCCAAAAGGAGGAGTATTTGTATTCTGTGTAGAAGTCAAATAATTTCCTTGATTACTCCCTGTTCAAGCAGGGAGTTTTATTTTGTATTAAGAATAGTACAATAATACAACTGTAATACAATTACAGGACAAATATATAACAAATGTAATAAAGTTGTATAACTTTCTGTATTAATTGTAGTACAAATGTACTACAAAATGTTATACATTTTGTGTTAATAATTATTCTGTTATATCTGATAATCAACTACAAGTACAAGATATTACTAGAAGTTCTTACATAATCCGTAAATAAAGTATCATATACTTTTTGTACTAATTGTAGTAATTATAATTGAACTACAACCCTAATATATTCCTTGAAGTTCCTACATAATCTGCAAAATCACTCTCATAATAAGCTTTTTCATTTAGCGGAAAGGCATTACTGTTAATTGGGTCATCATTTAGTTTGACAATTTGTTTCAATAATTGTATTCCAGATTTTGTAAGTGCAGTCCAACTATTAATATTTGCAGTCGACATTTTATTTCTCTGAACTAAATAAAGTTGCATAAATTTTTCAAATTTTGCATTGTATGTTTTTGCTTGTTTGTTTAGAGCAATAACTTTCAGATAATGCTGGTCTAATTTTTTCAAATATGTTGGGTCTTTTTCTAAATCTTCTAATAAAGAAGGATATACTTCGACCTTATAATATGTAGTATTTACATATAATTGTTGATAGCCATTATAACGATATGGTTTATAGCCTAAGGTAGTTAATTTATCTTCTACTTGTTGAATTGTTTGTGCTGAAAAGTTTATTGTAAGCAATAAACATAATACTGTAATAATTTTCATTGTATGGAATTTATGTATTAATAAAACAATAGCAGGGTAAATTACCCTGCTAATAAATTAGTTAACTGCTGATACAGCTGATAGCATTCTTGTTTGAATTTCCATCATTCGCTTTACTTGCTTTGCTGTTAATTCTTCCTCATCTTTTATCTTTTCCATACTATTCCCGTAATCTTCAGCCTTTTCCATAATTTCTGCGGCATCTTTCATCGCAGTCATATCACTTTTTTGTAGTTTTTTTGAATAGTCGATATATTTATCAACATATTCTTCATAATCATCAAGCATTTTATCAATGTCTTTATGATCTGATGAATTTAAAGTTTGATTTTCTGAAACTAATGTTTTATCAGAAATAGAATCGTAAGTGTTTGGCTCGTTATTTACAAGTTCTTCCGTTTTGTCAATATTATCAGTTTTTTCTGATTTATTGCAAGAGTTAATTAAAAAGGTTGTTGCTGTAATAGCAACAATACATAAATATTTATTTGTCGTCATTTTTAATATGAATTTTTGATTATTTGAATTATAAAAATAGATTTTGAGTGTGAAGAAAAATCTGCACACCAATTGAATTACGGAGGAATTGTAAGTTGATAAACTAAGTATTTTAGTATAAAAGTAATTGATAGTTTCATGGGTAGCTTTCATTGCTAAATCCCACAAAAAAGCGTGGAACAATGCCATTACTCGTAAGTGAGGGAGTCGAAGCCCTAAGAACAAAGTAAAGCAATGCCCACGCAAAACGTGAGCGTTATGCTTAAACTTCCCTGTTCTTTTGAATTTTCGACTTTTCACTTACAGGACGGATAGCAAACGCAATATTTTTCTAAATATTAAATATCTCTATTTATAATTTTATTTATTTATTAATACAAATATAATAAAAATAGTTAAGGCTGAAAAACGAAAAACCCTCTGATTTAGAGGGCTTTGTCTATAATGATAAAATATTTAATATTAAAAAGGATTTCCGTAAAAATACTCAACAATAAGAATTTTTATTAGGTTATTTTTGTGAAAAAATATAATGGATAAACTAACTCTTCTTAAAAGACTGAACGATATATTAAGTGTGTTGAATATGAAAGTAAATAAAGATTTACATCCTATGGTCAATTATTCTAGTAAGGAAATTAAAAAATTTGTTATATGGCCAATAGGTGTAGATTTTACAAAGTATGCTTATAATGATATATTTAAGAATGATAGTATTCCTCAAAAAGAATTAATAATCACAATTACACCCTCCGAAAATTTTGAAATATTACAATGCCTAAAGGGAAATATAATGGAAAAATATTCCTTTGATAAATATTTACAGTTATATGATGAATATAAAAATCTATTAGATGATGATGAATATTAGCTTTCTAAAATCTATTAAAGATCTAAATAATGGATGATTTTGCCTAGCAATAAAGGGACAGATATAAGAAAATGATAGCCATAGAACATTATCGATCTCTAAAATCATATCTTTTTCAAAATCTTCTGGTGTTATATAACCAAACTCAAGATAAAATTGTACAGCTTTAGGGTAAGTTTTCCTATATGGTTGATCTTTATTTTGTTCAGTCATATAATCATCAAATTTTTCATTAAATACAGATTCAAGTTGCTCAATATTTAAATATATTTCATTGTTTGACATTTGAAGAATATCAAAATTCATATTGTATTCTTCTGAATGAAACTGATGTTTTTGTTTTATTTGTAAACTCATCAGATTATTCTTTTTCAGTTTCTTTTACTTCTGCATTTTCAGACTCTTGAACATTTTTATTTTCATTACTCTGTTCTGTATTCTCTTTAATAATAGTAGTAGAGTTTTGTAATTCTTCGTTTATAAATTCTTTTAATGATTTCATTTTTTTAAATTTATATATGTATACTACTAGCTGAATACGAACCTTTCTACAAACAAACTTATATAAAATAACCAATCTTTATTTTTGTAAATTGGTAATTTAAAACTAAAAACTTTTTATTAATGATTTTTAATATTTACTATATAAACTTTCCTAAAGTTTATGAAATTAAAATGATGCTTAACAATATGCTTCTTTCCGGACAGACAGTCGAGAAAGATAAAAGCATTGAAGGGGAGGCTTATCTAAAAACAAAATTGGGATTTAATATTCTTGATATTTTCAAACTTGGCGAAGCTGAAGCAGGTGGAAACATAAAAGGCTCTGGCTCTAAAAAAGTATTAGAAACTTTTGAAATAAAAACAACAAAATCTGTAATTCTAGATGAAGTTGTTAAAAACTGTAATCAATTTAATGGTTTTGACAATGTTTCTGAAGGACAACTAATAAAAATCGATGATGTAAAACTAACTTTAGAAAATGAGGGCGAATTAAGGATTGTGAAATTTATGAATAGTGGAGCTATGAAGGATTTAGTTGTTCCAGGTACAAATGGATTTGATATGAATAATCTTTTTAATTCAATGTTTAAGGATTATGCGTATAAAATCAAAGGTCAAATAAAAAATGATGAAAACATATTAATAAAAATACCTTTAACGTTTGAAAGTGAATTTGAAAGTTCTTACAGTGTTGATGATTTATTTGTTGGAAAGGTTTCTATAATTGGTTTATATAAAGGGAAGATAAAAATTGATGATTTAAAAAATTCTTTCCAATATTTTCAAGAATTAGGGCAACTTCAAAATACTTTTCAAGCAAATAATGAAGACTCCGAAGTTGAAGAAAGCCATTATACAACTAATGAACCGAATCAAACTTTTGATTTTACAAGTTCAGGTGATGGGAAAGAGTATTATTATATTGATTTATTGGCAATCATTCAAAATGTAAATATTAAATAATTAATAAAAAACAATGACTTTACTATTTTACGAAAAGGATGATTATTATGATTTTAAAGAATCAAAAGAAATAGAAGGCTTTACTATAATAAGTATCACAAAATTTTTACATAATTTTTCATTAATAAGTGATATAGATATTGATTCTGAAATAATTGATATTTCAGCTATGACTGAATATATCAAAGTCCAATCAATATTTGAAGACGTAATTTATCGTTTCGAAGAAATGCCAATATTCATTTGTGATATTTCCAAACGGGAATCGCTCGAATACGAATTACGTTTTGTATTTGACACCTTTGAAAACATAGACAAAAATTCTTTCATTAAAAAAGAACAAGAATCTATTCATATTGAAGAAGAAAGTTCTACAATTTCTAAGAGACACAAGAAAATAATTGATTTAAATGATTCCGAGTTAATTGAATTTTTTAAAACATTTAGATCAAAATTATATGGCCATTCAAAATTTAAAGATGATTTCGAGGAACAAATACGAACATTCAGAATTTTCAACAAATTAGGTGAACATAAAATTTTGTCCTTCTTTTTAATGGGTGAATCCGGCGTAGGTAAAACAGAAGTTGCTAGAAATATTTTTAATTGTTTTAATGGGCAAAAGAAATTTGCAAAAATTAATTTTGGAAATTACAGCAATGAATTTTCGTTAAGCTCACTAATTGGTTCTGCAAGAGGATATATTGGTAGTGAAGATGGCGAAATATTTATGAAAGTTAGAGAAACTGATATTGGAATTTTATTAATTGATGAATTCGAAAAATCAAATTCTGCTTTGTTTAATTATTTTTTAGAAGTTTTAGAAAGTGGTAAGATGACTAGTTCTATGGGCGAAGAAATGGATTTAAATGGATTTATTATAGTTTTTACTTCAAATATTTCAAAAGAGGATTTCAAAAAAAGAATTTCACCAGAGTTACGATCTCGTTTTGATTATAAATGCATTTTCACCTTGTTAAGTAATGAAAGCAAGGAGAAATATGTGGAATTTAGAGCTGAAAATATTAGCAAAAAAGTACATTCAGAATTTCAAATAGAAATAGGAGAACAACTAAAAAACTATTTACTAGCTACAGTTAATGTTTCCATGTATAAAAATATGAGAGACATTAACAAACAAATTAAAAAAGAGTTTTTAAATTACCTTACTATTTACCATCTAAAACAAGAAGACGAAAATAATGAGAATGAAATGTCTAATAACAAATTTGAATTTGCTAGAAAATTTTTAAGATTGTTTGATAGTTAATAAATACTGAAAACATTTTTTTATAATCATTGAATATTTTTGGTACATTCAAGTATATAGTTATCTTTTTATTTTAATCAACTCTTAAGAATTTTTCGTTTTTATCGAATTCCAAATCGATGTCATTAAGCAAATCAACTTTGATTTTGTTGTCATCTTTATCAATTGATTCCACTTTTACACCTTTGTATTTTTGGTCGAGATAAGTTTTGATTTTTGCTGGAATTAAAACCGTGGGAACACCTTGTTTGTCGCTAATTTCTTCCCAATTTCCGTTTTTATCAAAATCTATTTCTACACCATTGTTCAGTTTTACCTCATATTTTTTGCCGGCTAAAGTTGTTTTTGCTTCATACTTTACAACTGTTGCTTTTGGGTAATATTTAGCGAGAAAACTTTTGATATTCGCTGGCATTTGTTGATAAGAAACAGGAAAATTTGTTGAATTTGAAACCTCGAAATTTAATGAGATTTTATCATTAGCCTGAAACAATAATGTTCCTGCGAACAACATTGCTAAACTTAGTTTATTTAATTTCATAACAATTTATTTTTTCGAATTTAATAAAAAATTTAGAAAGCAAAAAAGCGACCAAAATTAGTCGCTTTTAACCTATTTAAATCAGAATAATTTAAACAAAAGGCAATTTCACCACTTTCGCAGGAATATCTTTGTTTCTGATTCTGATGAAGATTTCTGAACCTAATTTGAAGTTAGCTTTATCAACATAAGCCAAACCTAATCCTATTTTTTTCATTGGCGACATTGTTCCCGAAGTTACTTTTCCAATAACGTTTCCTTCTGCATCAACGACTTCGTAATCGTGTCTTGGAATCGCTTTTTCCTGCATTTCGAAGCCCACTAATTTCCTGGAAACACCTTCAGCTTTTTGATTTTCTAATGCTTCTTTGTTCACAAAATCTTTATCAAATTTCGTAATCCAACCCAGTCCGGCTTCAAGCGGAGAAGTTGTATCATCGATATCATTTCCGTAAAGACAGAAACCTTTTTCCAATCTCAAAGTATCTCTGGAAGCCAATCCGCAAGGAATCATCCCGAATTCCTTCCCAGCTTCTGACAATGAATCCCAAATTTGTTCTGCAAATTTATTATCAAAATAAATCTCAAAACCGCCGCTTCCGGTGTAACCTGTGTTGGAAATAATGACATCATCAAAACCAGCCACAGCACCGATTGTGAAATGATAATATGGAATCGATGACAAGTCTGTCTCAGTCAGTTTTTGAAGAATCTCAGTCGCTTTTGGACCCTGGATGGCAATTAATGACATTTCATCCGAAGCATTCGTCATTTTCGCCCCGAATTTCTCATTGTACTTTGCGATGTGATTCCAATCTTTATCAATATTTGAAGCGTTAACTACTACAAAATATTTTTCATCTTTGATTTTGTAAACAATCAAATCATCTACAATTCCGCCTGTTTCGTTGGGAAGACAAGAATATTGTGCTTTCCCGTTTTCAAGAGCATCGACATTATTAGAAGTCACAAATTGCAACAAGTCTTTTGCAGAAGGACCTTCGATGAAAAATTGTCCCATATGAGACACATCGAAAATTCCCGCTTTTTCGCGGACAGCAAAATGCTCTTCGTTGATTCCTGAATATTGAACAGGCATTTCGAAGCCTGCAAACGGAACGATTTTCGCGCCTAAAGACACGTGTTTATCGTATAAAGCGGTTTTTTTCATTTTAATTGGAAGATTTATTTTTAGTTGCGCACAAATCTAAAAATTAATGATGAATTATATATGATTAATGATGATTTTTCTTGTCTTATGAATTATCTCATTTCAGAATGAACGTTTTAATCTTAACTTTGCATCATAAATTAAAAACTATGAGCGATACAATCATTTGTCCAAAATGCCAATCCGAATTCACTTATGAGCAGGATAATCTGCAGGTTTGTTCGCAATGTTTCCACGAGTGGGACCCGAAAGAAGTGGGAAATGAAGATACAATTCTGGATATGAACGGCAACGAATTGCACAACGGAGATTCTGTTATTGTGATGAAGGATTTGCCAGTAAAAGGCGCACCTAAACCTGTAAAAGCTGGAACTAAAGTGAAAAATATCAGATTAAGACCAGATTCTGACCATAATATCGATTGCAAAATTGATGGTTTTGGAGCAATGGCTTTGAAATCTGAATTTGTGAAAAAGGCTTAAAACTAAACACTATAAAATACTTCTACTCCGCTCAGTATGACAATTCTGTAAAATTGGGTGGAGTCGAAGTTTTTATTTCAAACAAAAAAAGGAAAAATTTGGCAGGGTAAACTTTCAAAGACTTTGATTGCTTATCGCTAATTTCAGTCCCTAAGGCAGAAAGAGAATTAACCAAAAATTTCCTGATGTATTTTCGTTTGTCAAAATTATAAATTTTTATTGATTCAACAAACTGAAAATCTATAAGTTATCCATATTTTATCAACAATCCTAAAATCGTTAAAATTAGAATTGCAAAAAAACTTTATCCTGAAGAAATTCCTGAGAATAAACTATTATAGATTTATGATTTATAACAATCTTATTTCTGTAATGCGAACCAGCAAAAAGACTTTCTGAAACAGTCGCTTCTACCCCATTTTCAGCAACTTTTATCTGATGTGGGAAATAATGTTTTTTAGAAAGATTAAATTGAGCTTTTTCTTCATCGGAGAAAATATTGACTTCTCCCAAAAGCTTCGCAACATAATCATTGTAAGGATTTTCATAAGTTTCTTTCGGCGAATCATTTTGAATCAACCTTCCGTTTTGAAGAACCACAATTTTGTCTGCCCAGGGTAAAACTTCTTCCAGATTATGTGTAGAAATCATCAGACTCAGATTATTTTGCTTCACATAATTAAACAACTTGTCCCGCAATTCAAATTTTCTGGAAAAATCGAGATTACTGAAAGGTTCATCGAGTAAAAGCATTTTCGGAAGAATCGCCAAAGCACGGGCAATTGCGACACGTTGTTGTTGTCCGCCACTGAGGTTTTTCGGAATTACTTTCGCAAAATCTGTCAAACCAACGACATCCAGCAATTCTTCAACTTTTTCTTTTTTTGCTTTTAAATTGATGTTAGAAATATATTTTCCGACGTTGTCATAAACCGTTCCGTATGGCATTAAATCATAATTTTGAGCCACGAATTTCATTTGAGATTCGCCGGGAACGAGATTGCCTTTTGGTCCGAACAATTTGACGCCATCAAATAAGATATCGCCATTTTGCCAATCCATCAAACCATAAATCAAACTCAGCAAAGTAGATTTTCCGCAACCACTTTCGCCTGCCAACGCAATAATCTGACCTTCATCTACATTGAGATTAAGATTTTGAAACAATGGTTTATCGGCTTGATAATTGAAATATAGATTCTTAACTTCTAACAACATCTTGTGAAAATTAGTGAGTGAAATAATAATAATTTTATTATTTTAGCAAAAACACAAATTTAGTTATAATTTAAAAATTTTTCTATGAAATTGCATTGCAATTCCATTTGACATCTAAAAAAATAAATCTCTCCAAATGAAAAAGACGACTTTAATTTCCGCAATTTTATTGATTTCCGCTTCTGTATTCATCATTTCCTGTGGTAAAGATAAACCTGTAACCAGTGAAAGCAACGAGGTTTTGACCACAACCAACGGACAAGTTTATGTGGTTGATACTTTGAACAGTAAAGCAGAATGGAAAGGATTTAAAGTTATTAAGTCTGATAATACGAGCCACATCGGTGCTTTGAAGTTCGAAAGCGGCGAAGTGACTGTGAAAGATAATCAACTGGAAAGTGGTCAATTTGTGCTGGATATGAATTCTCTGACCAATGAAGATCTAAAAGATTCTGAATCGAACACCAAACTTCTTGGACATTTGAAAAGTGCTGATTTCTTCGATACTGCAAAATTTCCGACTGCATCCTATGAAATCACTAAAGTAACGGAAAACGTTGCAGGAAGTGATTACAATACGATTCTTGATGGCAATCTTACTATTAAAGGCATTACAAAACCAGCCAGTTTCAATGCGAATGTAAAAGTGAAAGATGGCGAATTGAGCATTGCAACAGAACCTAAAGACATCAACAGAGACGAGTTCGGAATCAAATTTCAAATGCCTGCTGCTGAAGGTTTGATTAAAAATGAAATCAATGTTCAGATGAAAGTGAAAGCTATTGAAAAGAAATAATTTTAAAGAATCAGGAGACGAGATAAAAGATTCAAGACTATAAAATTAATCTGCTTTCAGAAAAGGCAGATTTTTTTATTTTAAAATCGTATTTTTGCACTCTATAATTTATTATAAGCAATGCTAGAGAAAATTGATGACCTGCTGATTGAAGTACAAAATTTCCAATCTTCTGCCAAAGATGAGATTGAACAGTTCCGTTTGAAATACAATGGAAAAAAAGGAATTATGAATGATTTTTATGATTCTTTGAAACAAATCCCGAATGAGCAGAAAAAAGATTTTGGACAGAAAATCAATATCTTAAGAAACACAGTCAATGAAAAACTTGAGGAACTGAAAGCATCTTCCGAAAGTAAAATCATTCTGGAGAAAGAAGACCTTTCCAGACCGGCTTTTCCTTTGGAGTTGGGCTCTCGTCATCCAATTAATTTAGTTAAACATAAAATCATAGACATTTTCAAATCTATCGGTTTTGCAGTTGCAGATGGACCTGAGATTGAAGATGACTGGCATAATTTCACTGCACTAAATCTTCCGGAATATCATCCGGCGAGAGATATGCAGGATACGTTTTTCATCGAGCAGAATCCTGATGTTTTGCTGAGAACGCACACATCCTCTGTTCAAATCCGTTATATGGAAGAGAATGAACCGCCGATGAGAATTTTGGCGCCGGGCAGAGTTTTCCGTAACGAAGCTGTTTCTTCTCGTTCGCACTGTATTTTCCATCAGATTGAAGGACTTTATATTGATGAAAATGTAAGTTTTGCTGACCTTAAACAAACAATTCAGTTTTTTACAACGGAGCTTTTTGGTAAATCCAAAATCAGAATGAGACCTTCTTATTTCCCTTTTACTGAGCCTAGTGCAGAAGTTGATGTTTATTGGGGACTTAATTCTGAAACCGATTATAGAATCACAAAAGGTACTGGCTGGTTAGAAATTATGGGTTGCGGAATGGTTGACCCCGCGGTTCTTAAAAATGTCAACATCGATCCGGATAAATTCTCCGGATATGCTTTTGGGATGGGAATCGAGAGAATTGTAATGCTTCTTTATCAAATGAGCGACATCAGAATGTTCTTTGAAAATGATGTGAGAATGTTGGAGCAATTCAAAACGCTTTAAAAAATTATACAATACATATAAAATATATCCTGCAAATTCGGTTTTGCAGGATTTTTTATTAACTTTATATTTAAAATCACTACAATAAATAGACGTAGAATTATATATTTATGAAAATAACCTCCATAACTGGATATTCTTATAAGATTTTTTAATTTTGTAGACTATAATTATCTGTATTATAAAGACAGGTCAAACCAAAAAAAACTATAAAACACAAAAATGACATCAACAAAAAAAACTGGTAATACACTCAATTATAGATCAAGAAAAATTATCCACTATTTTCTTATTTTCTGTATTCTTTTAATCCAAGTCATCTTAGCCGGTTTTTTTTATAACGAATTTAAAAGCAGAAAAAATCTGACTTTTATTGAAAATCAAATAAAAGAAATCAATTCTCTGGAAAATTTGACCAACGATTCTAAGAGAGAGTTATTAAGTTCTCAGGATTATTTTCAAAAATATCTGATTACAAATGACAAGCAATATTTGGAATCTTATTTCAAGTCTGTTAATCAGCTGACTAAGAATCTAGACAGCATCAATAATTATAAAAATCCAAAGCTTGCCAACCTTCTGCTTCCTCAGACAAAGGATTCTTCTGAGTTTAAAAAATTAAAACTACTGGCAGATTCTTCTTATCAGTTTTCGACAAAATCGAGTTTCAAAGTTCGTGAGGATCTTCCAAAAATGAAGAAATATGATTTCCATTATAATTATGAAAAATTTGACATTCAAACCAAAACCATTTCTGATACCGTAAAAAAGAAAGGTCTTTTTGGACGTTTGGGTGATGCGATAGCGGGGAAAGATAACGTGAGAAAGGAAAGCACAGTAGTTACCGTAAAAAACGGCGGTGTTACGAATGCTGAAAAGATAAAAACAGAGATGGATAGTATTGTAAACACCATCAATAATCATTATTCCAAAGAAATTCAGAAAATCCAGATCAACGTAACACAAGGAAAAAGTCATAGTAATAAGTTTTACAAGATCTTCAACACTCTTTTGATTTACAGTAATGATCTGATGAATATCTATGAAACAGCCATCAAGGATTCTAAATTTGAACTTCAAAAAGAATATGACAATCTGAATTCTGAGAAAAATAAAATCAGAAACTATCTGGTTCTCGGAGCGATGATATTGATGTTCATTGTTTCAATTCTGATTATGTTTTTGACTAGAATTGCGTTCATTTATGAAAAACGATTAAAAGCCGCCAATATTCAGATTAAGGAAAACCTCAATTTCAAAAATAGAATTCTCGGAATGCTAAGTCACGAACTGAGATCACCTTTGAAGATTATCGGGATTTTCATCAATCGAATCAATAAAAAAACAACGGATGATAGTATCAAAGAATATTTGAAATCGATAAGTTTTACTAATAACACTTTGTTGATGCAAGCGAACCAAATTTTGGAATACACTAAAAATCAACAGGTTGAAAATAAATTAATTCCGGTAGTTTTTAATCTTAACAATGAAATTGATTCGATTCTCAATTCAATTGAACCTTATATCCAGACGAGAAATAACAAATTTGTCATCGATAAAAACATTGATCCAAATCTTACAGTCTATTCTGACAATACAAAAATCAATCAGATTTTTATGAATATATTAGGGAATGCTAACAAATTCACGGAAAATGGGCAAATTACAGTTGATACTAAAACCCAGTCTGTAGATGAAAATACAGTTTCACTGATAACAAAAATTACCGATACAGGCGCTGGAATCTCAGAATCTGATTTGGAAAAAATATTCGAACCTTATTACCAAGGTGTTTTATCAGAAGATGTGGAAAATCTTGGAGCAGGCCTGGGACTGAGTTTGTGTAAAGAGATTGTCGAACTATATTCCGGAAATATTTCTGTTGAAAGCTCCCTGGGAAAAGGTACAACAGTAAGCTTTTCAATCAATTTAAATATTAATAAATAATGTCAAAAAATAAAACCACTTTCTTACTTGCAGATGATCACAGCCTAATCAGACAAGGTATCGTGTTTCTTTTGGAAGAAATCGGTTTAGATTGTGAGATTCTCCAAGCTTCTACTTTGTCAAAAGTATTAGAAGCAGTAGAAACCAATTCTATTGACATTGCTATTATTGATGCTCATTTTCCTGACGGAAACAGTCTGACCATTATTCCACAAATTAAAAAGACAAGACCCGAAATTAAGATATTGATATTTACCGGAATAGATGAAGAGACACAATCATTAAAATTCATCAACGCCGGTGCCAACGGATTTCTAAGCAAACTAAGTGAAGAAGAAGAAATTAAAAAGGCAATCATGAATATGCAGATCCACGGGCAACATATCTCGCCCGTGACGCAATCTTTGCTGATGAATTCTCTTCAAAATCCAAAAATGATTAATCCTTTGAGTCGTCTTACCGAGAGAGAAATGGAAATCGCAGAGATGTACGCCAAAGGTTTTGGTAATCTCGAAATTGCCAACAAGCTGTCTGTTAAGCAAAATACCATCAGCACCATCAAAAAAAGAATATTCGAAAAGCTGAATATTCAAAACATTGTAGAATTATCTGATTTAGTCAAAAATAATCGTTTATAATTCTTTCTTTATCAAAAATCTTTTCCTTTAAACTTTAATTTGTAGACAAATATCTACAAGTCTATCGACATACATCTAAAGTGTTTTCTTGCATAGAATGCTTTTATACTGATATTTTTGTATCAGTAAAAAGTCAATAATTATAATCACTAAAAAATAGTAATTCTATTAATAAACGGTTAAAATTGGAGACTGGATTCTAAAAACACACAATAATGAAATTTGGTATTTTTTTGCAGAGCTTCGGCTCTGCTGAAAATACTAAAAAACCAAATGAGGAAAATACAATTTTCAATGATTCTATTACACAAATAATGAAACCAAAGTGTTCGTTTTATGGATTGTAAGGATTTGTAAACGAACACTTTTTTTTAAATTGGTTAATCTAAAAAAAATAAAGATGAAAGTAAACAACCGAAGAGAAATTGCACTAGCAATGTACGGGTTTTTCATTCTCCTTATACTAGATATATTATTTTTAATATTTGCAGCAAAGTTTTTGAAAATAGATAAAGCTACTTTATACGGTATTTTTCTAATTATATTTTTGTTTTCGATCTGGAGAATAACTGTGCTTAAAACTTTCTCACTAGAGGTTTCTGAGCATATTCTATCTGTAAAATACAAGCACCCTTTAGCACATAATCACCATCCTGTTTTGGAAGTTCCTTTGAAAAAAGTGATGTTTTACAGAATTGAAAAAGGATTGCTCAATTACATAATGGTCATCAATATCAATACAAGAAGAGGAATGAAAAGCTTCTACTACAGATTGGGAACATTGCCGAAAAGTGAAGCTTCCAAATTCAGTAAGATGTCGGATTTTATATCCGCTGAAAAAAAAACCTAAATCACAACATATAATTAGTTGTTAACCTTGAGAATCCTGCGAATTAAGTTTTGCAGGATTTTTTTCTTTAAAATCAATTTCACGAAAATATCCTACATCAATTGACAGAGATTTTGGTTTGTATAATTTTGAAAAATAATAAATGAGTAACTTTAAAAAAATATCATATGAAACCAGAATTTGAAAACATTCCGCTTGTAAAAAACGAAACTAAAAAACGTTTTGAGATCGATGTTGATGGACACTTTGCTTTTATCAACTATGGCGAAAGAGAACACCAGATTGCGTTGGTCCACACAGAAGCTGAACCAGAATTGGCAGGAACAGGAGCTGCTGCTGCAGTGGTAGAAAAGACTTTGGAGTATATCAAAGAAAGTGGTAAAAAACTGTTACCATTTTGTCCTTACGTTTTCGCATTCATCAAAAAACATCCGGAATGGAAGACTATTGTGGACGAAAAATTCGGAGGTTATAATCAACTTTAATCTTCAAACTTTAACTATAAAATCTCAAGCTATGAAAATATTTGCATTTGCAGGAAGTAACTCTTCCACTTCGATCAATAAACAACTGGTAAAATTTGTTTTGAAAAGTTTTCCCAATGAAGACATTAATTTAATTGACCTTAATGATTATCTGATGCCTGTTTTCTCAGTTGATTTGGAGAAAAACGGGTTTCCGGAAGAAGCGCACAAATTCTTAAAAAACATTGAAGAAGCTGATGTGATTATTTGTTCATTAGCAGAAAACAACCGTTCTTACAGTGCAGCTTTCAAAAATATTTTTGATTGGGCTTCGAGAATTAATGTTAAGGTTTTTCAGGATAAACCAATGTTCCTGATGACTACTTCTCCAGGCGGTTATGGCGGCGGAAATGTAATGGCTGAAGCTTCAAAATTCTTTCCCGCTTTTGGCGCAGACATCAAAGAAACTTTTTCTCTTCCAAAATTCTATGAAAATTTCGATTTAGAAAATGGAATTGTAGAACCCGAATTACTGAGCACTTTAAATTCTAAAATCGAAAACTTTAAATCTCAAATCTAATGGAAACTCACGAATATAATGCTGGCGAAATTACCATCATCTGGAAACCAAAAGTCTGCATCCATGCTGCTGTTTGCGTAAAAATGCTGCCTAAAGTTTATAACCCGAAAGACAGACCCTGGATAAAACCGGAAAATGCCGATGCTGAAGAACTAAAAAATCAAATCAACAAATGTCCTTCCGGCGCATTAAGCTATAAACTAAATTCTTAAAAAATGGGAGTAACAGTAAAAGCAAGCCTTGGAACAGAAAAATATTACACCGAGGTTATCGCCGGAGAAAACCGAATAATAACGGATGAACCCATTGATAAAGGTGGCGGAAACAAAGGTTTTAATCCGTTTGAAATATTGGCAACTTCTCTCGCAAGCTGTACTGCGGCGACTTTGAGAATGTATATTGACAGAAAAGGATGGGACATTCCGCAAATTAATGTTGAAGTAGATTTGGATAATTATCCTCAAACCAGAATGGCACAATTTTGCAGGGTGATTGATTTCGGAGCGACTGAACTTAGTGATGATATCAAAGACAAACTTTACAAAATTGCAGATGCCTGCCCAATTCATAAAATATTGACAAACGATATAGAAATATTAACCAAACTGAAATAATATGCTGGAAATAACACAAAAAAACAGAGAAACGAAAGGTGAATTCATCGCAATTTATGATGGGCAAAAAGCTGGATTAATGACTTATTCGTGGGCTGGAGATGATAGAATCATTATCGACCATACGGAAGTTGAATCTGCTTACAACGGAAAAGGTGTTGGAAAAGCAATGGTTTATAAAGCTGTGGAATTTGCCAGAGAGAAAGGCATTAAAATACTTCCACTTTGTCCTTTTGCAAAAGCAATGTTTCAGAAAAATGAAGAAATCAGAGACGTTCTTTAATTATAAATGATAAATTATTAATGATAAAAAAACTCCATTTCAAAATTGAAATGGAGTTTTTTATTTTGAATCTGCGGCCCGACTTGAGGAGAAATTTTTTTTTGCTTTTACTTCAAGTTCTTTTTAAACTGAAATCGTCTTGCAAAAAAGATTGGGAGCGGAAGGCGGATTAAGCTGCCCAAATTATTATAATCTTAGAACCAATTCTTCATTCGGTTGTAATCTAGGAAGTAAGAAATTCTAAGCGAGAAATTGTTAATCATTGGAACATTAAACAGCTCATCAAAATTATTTTTGAATTTCATTCTGGACACTTCAAGATAATTGCTGGTCGCATTTCTGTAAAGCAAAGTCAGCTGACTTCCCGGCGCAAACCACCAAGAATAGCGTAAATCCACGTTCCAGGAATTGTAAGTTCCGTTGAGATTTGGGTTGTAAGTGGTGTTGGAATTCAAATTCCCATCATTCTCAAGTGTATAGAATTGCTTGTAAGTCACATCCGAAAAATAATGTCTGAATGCCAAAGCCAAAGTCATTTTTTCGTTGAATGTATATTGTCCCGTAACAGCATTCTCATAAGTGTTTCGCTGTCTTCTTCCCATATAAATGTTGTCCGAATCTTTGCCGGAATATCCAACTTCATTATTACTGAAAACCGGATTGAACTGCCAAATTATCTTCATCTTATCGGAAGCTCTGTAACGCAAATACAACGAAGGAACAACATAGTTTCTTCCTTTTTGATCGTAAGCATAATAATCAACCGTGATATTGTATTGAAGCTTTTTTCGGCTGTCACTCTCAAACCAAAGCCAGCTGTCAAAATATCCCGGAACATTCAGATATCGGCCAAATGTTCTCGGTTCGTAAATGTCTTTTTCTCCATAAGGTGTAAACTCTATCCCGCCTCCAAAACTTTGAAACTTTTTGTTTGTAAAAGAATTATTGTGATTGAAAATTAATTTTTGATTCAGAAACGGTTCCAATCTGTGATAATAATTCAGATTAAAATTCAGATACATATTATTCAGCTTTTCGGTTGGCTGGAGGATTCTATAACCATACCAAACGTTGTGATTTCCATAATTGGTTTTGGTTGAAAATCCAAGGTCATTGATATCCCAATCCTTACTGACATAATTGGCATTAACTTCGAAACGATTTTTTCCTGAGAATTTTCCAACTCCAACAGTTCCTCTATTTCCGAATTTAGTTTCATCGTCCATTACCCAACTTCCCTTAAGGTTTCCGTAGTAATTGTAAGTGTTTTTTTTGTTGGCGATATTCCATAAAAGTCCTGTAGAATTGGCATCACGGAAATCACCCATTCTCATTGTACTTGTGTTGACCAAAGTTACGGATGAGTTGCCTCCCAATCTCTGGTCAAAAACCAAAACATTGTAATTGGTCCACGGTTCTACCACTTCCTTTCTGGTCGCGCCGGTTTCATTATCCCGAATTGTAGCTTCCATCTTTTCTGTTACTCCATTAAAAATCCCTATTCCTAAGCCTTTTTTGGTTCTTCCGGAAATTTTGAAAGCATTGAATAATTTTACTTTTCCAGGATACTCGGTTACCGTTTCTTTTTCAGCATCAATGATTGGATATCTCGACGGACTTCCGCCCACTCTTCTGGAATAAAACAAATCGCCTTTGCTGAATAACTCCGTTCCTTCCATAAAAAATGAACGTTGCTCAGAAAATTGCTGTTCAAATGGCGTCAAATTCAGAATCGAATTATCGAAATTAGCTTGTCCAAAATCAGGAATCAAGGTCATATCAAATGTAAAAGCGTCATTGATTCCATATTTCAAGTCCATTCCGCCGTTCACATTCATTTCTGTTTTGCCGTCGTAACTGTTAACATAAGTTGAAAAATATGGTGTGAAAGATAATCTGGTTGGCGTTTTCACTTCTGCTACTCCATTCAGAACACCGTCATACAAAGTGTAATTTCCTTTTTGATTATCTACGTGATTCCAATCGTACATCGTATTGGTTCTCTTGATTTTCCGAATCATATTAAGACCAAATTCCTGCAAATCTTTTTTAGGAAAACGCAATTCGAAAAACGGAATTTTCATCTCTACAGCCCAACCTTTTTCATTGATTTTCACTGCGCTGTACCAGACTGCATTCCACGACATATCTTCATTTTCTGTCGTTAATTTTCCATCAACTTGAACGCCCGCTGCAGTCACAATGAATTCCAGACTCTGCTGATGGTCATTATAACCATTGATGATGATTCCGAAAAAATCGTCGTTCGCAATATTATCTCTCTCGGTTAATTCTTTTAAAATTTTTGAAGGCTCTGGGTCGTACATTTGAGCAGCGATGTACAATCCTGTGTCATCGTAGAGAAACTTGACTTCTGTTTTCAAACTGTCAGCCTGAGGCTTTCCGTTGTTGGGTTGTCTTTCTACGAAGTTGGTTGCAATAGGAACATTTTTCCAAATCTCGTCATCCAAAATTCCGTCAATTTTTATGTTCTGATCTTTCTTGATGGCCTGCAACTTCTTTCTGGAAATACTGTCTGAAGCGATAGTTTTTTGGGCAGAAATTTGCCCGAAGAAAAGCATTAATATTAAGATGCAAAATTTAGTTTTCATAGTTTTATCTTACTAGGGATAAGACAATAACTCATCAAAATTCGTTACATCATAACAAAAAAAATCAGCCAAATGACTGATTTTCAATTTAATAATTTATTTTTTTTTCTTAATTAAGGTTTGTAACCATCCTTAAGTGTAACCGTTCTGTTGAAGACCAATCTGTCATCAGAAGAATCTCTGTCTTTGATATAATAACCGATTCTTTGGAACTGGAAATGGTCATCCAAAGTGGCATCTTTCAAGCTTGGTTCTGCAAAACCGTGAGAAATGTTCAACGATTGAGGATTGATGAATTCCATAAAATCTACTTCTTTTGTAGCATCAGGCTGTTCTGTTGTAAACAATCTTTCGTAAGTTCTGATCTCGATTGGCAAAGCGTGTTTTGCAGAAACCCAATGCAGCGTTCCTTTTACTTTTCTAAGACTTGCCTCGGTTCCGCTTCCAGACTTGGATTCTTCATCATAAGTCGCATAAATAGTAGTGATTTCGCCATTTGCATCTTTCTCTACTCTTTCAGCTTTGATAATATAACCCGCTTTCAAACGAACTTCTCCGCCCAATTTTAAACGGAAGAATTTTTTATCAGCCTCTTCTTTGAAATCCTCTCTTTCGATATAAACTTCTCTTGAAAAAGGCACTTGTCTTGTTCCCGCATTTTCGTCTTCAGGATTATTTTCAGTGTCTAGCCATTCTTCTTTATCTTCAGGATAATTTTCAATGATTAATTTAACCGGATTCACCACCGCCATTACACGAGTCGCCACTTTGTTAAGATCTTCTCTTACACAGAATTCAAGCAACTGAATATCAATCAAGTTTTCTCTTTTTGCAACTCCTACTTTTTCAATAAAATTCTTGATTGAAGCCGGCGTGTAACCTTTTCTTCTTAATCCAGAAATTGTCGGCATTCTCGGGTCATCCCAACCAGTTGTTACCCCTTCCTGAACTAATCTTTGAAGTTTTCTTTTAGAAGTGACCATATAAGAAACGTTCATTCTTGCAAATTCTCTCTGCTTTGGAGCAACACTTTCATTATCATAAACCTGGTCAAGATACCATTCGTAAAGTGGACGGTGATTTTCAAATTCTAATGAACATAATGAATGTGAAATTTGCTCGATATAATCAGATTCTCCGTGTGCCCAATCATACATCGGATAGATTTTCCATTTTTCGCCGGTTCTGTGATGCGGTTTTTTCAAGATTCTGTACATTACAGGATCACGCATATTCATATTTGGAGAAGCCATATCAATCTTTGCACGTAAACTCATCGCACCTTCTTCGAATTCTCCATTTTTCATTTTCTCAAAAAACTCAAGGCTTTCTTCAATTGGGCGATCTCTGAAAGGCGAATTAATTCCTGGTTCAAAAGGATTTTTTCTTTGTGCCGTGATATCTTCTGAAGGCTGCTCATCTACATAAGCTTTCCCTTGTTTGATCATCTCTACAGCCCAAACATATAATTGCTCAAAATAATCTGAAGTGTATAATTCCTGATCGTACTTGAATCCTAACCAATCAATATCTGCTTTGATAGAATCTACAAATTCCTGCTCTTCTTTGGCAGGATTGGTATCATCAAAACGAAGGTTGACAGGCGCATTATACTTTTGCCCTAAACCAAAGTTGATACAGATGGCTTTTGTATGACCAATGTGAAGGTAACCATTAGGTTCTGGCGGAAATCTAAAACGCAGTTTAGATGCATCCAAGCCATTTTCCAAGTCATCTTCTATAATTTGCTCAATAAAATTGAGTGATTTTTTTTCTTCTTCTTCCATAATCTGAACGTGAGATGCAAATTTAACTTAATTTCCTCAAAAAAAGAAACGATTATCAGCTATTAATAGATGATTACTGATATTGAAAATGATACCAAAATGGAAATTAATTGTTTTGTAAATGTTAAATTTCTGTGAACTTTAAACTATTAGTGATATACAGTTCATTTTTTTTTAATTTTGGGATAATTAATAAATCGAAATGAATCGTAAAAAAATCCTTTTAATTGATGATGAGCAGGACATTCTGGAAATCATCTCTTATAATTTGGAAAAAGAAGGTTATCAGGTTTTTACAGCTGGTAACGGTAACGAGGGAATAGCAAAAGCAAAGGAAATACTGCCGGACCTAATCCTTTTAGACGTTATGATGCCGGAAAAAGATGGTATAGAAACTTGCCAAGACCTACGTAAAATCAAGGAATTACAGAGAACGCTTATCGTATTTTTATCTGCAAGAAGTGAAGAATTTTCACAATTGGCAGGTTACCAAGCTGGCGCAAACGATTACATTGTGAAATTAATCAAACCAAAAATTCTGGTTTCAAAAGTGGCAGCCTTACTTCAAATGGGCGCTCAATCTCAGGAGAATTCCAATTATATTGAATTAGGTGATTTGATTATCGATAAGGATAATTTTAAGGTGACGAAAGCAAAAGAGGAGTTTTTGCTTCCGAAAAAAGAGTTCGATTTACTTTATCTTTTGGCTTCTAACACAGACAAGGTTTTCAAAAGAGAAGAAATCTTGGAAAAAGTATGGGGCAACGATGTGATTGTCGGAGAAAGAACCATCGATGTTCACATCCGACGATTAAGAGAAAAATTAGGAATCAACACCATCCAGACACTCAAAGGAATAGGTTATAAATTAGTAGTTTAAGGTTTTCTGAAAAGAAAATCTTTTTTTTGAAATGAGAATTAGAAATTCCGTGAAAATCAATTGGTTATCAGTTGCAGCATCTTTTCTATTGGTGGCTGTCGTCGGAAGTGTGGTCTTGCTTTTTGAGATTTACACAGATGATATTTATTTTAAAACTAAGGATTTTAACTATTTTCTGGTTTTCACTTTGTGGTTTGTTTTCGTCCTAAACTATTTTGTTCTGGAATTTCTTTTTAGCTTTTACAGTAAAAATCAAATCAGAAGAATTACCAACATTCTTCCTGAAGATATCATTCACGATTTTGATACAGACATTGGTTTCAAAGAACTGGGCGAAAAAGTCCACGAAATGAATCAGAAAAATGCCGAAATCGATATGATGAAGGAAATGGAAAATTACCGAAAAGAATATATCGGCAATGTTTCCCACGAACTGAAAACACCATTATTTTCCATCCAAGGTTACATAGAAACACTTTTGGAAGGCGGTGTGGAAGACCTCAATATCAGAGACAAATACCTTCAGAGAATTGATAAATCGGTGGAGCGACTTCTGAACATCGTCATTGACCTCGATATGATCAACCGTTTCGAATCTGGTCAAATCGCGCTGAAATACAGTAATTTTGACATCAACCATTTGATTCAGGAAGTTTTTGACCTGTTGGAAATGGAAGCCGAAAGACATTCTATGACTATGCAACTGCAGACCACCCAATCTCAACTGTTGGTTTATGCAGACAAACAAAGAATTTCGCAGGTTTTGATTAATCTGATTTCCAATGCTGTGAAATATGCCAACCGGGAAGAAGCTCAAATCATCGTTTCCACAAGAGAAGGAACGAAAAGCATCCACATTTCAATTGAGGATAATGGGATGGGAATCAAGCCTGAAAATCTGCCAAGAATTTTTGAAAGATTCTATCGTGTAGAGTCCAGCAGAAACAGAAAAGAGGGAGGTTCAGGACTGGGGCTTGCAATCGTAAAACACATTATGGAAGCGCATAAACAGACCATAAGTGTAGAAAGTGCGTATCTTTCTGGAACAAAATTCAAATTCAAATTGGCAAAACCTTCTTTAGAAAAAATTAAAAAAGCAAAAGCTGTGATCATCGATCAATAAGCAAATCAGAAAGCTGTGAATTTATAAAAATATTTTTTTAAAAAAAATTTACAAGAAATTTTTATGGGATTTCATTTGTTTTATATTTGCATCATTAATCAACCTAATAAAAGATAAAGTAAAACAAAAATGGTTTATAAAATAAGAGTAATTCTAGACGCCAAAGACACCATCTTCCGAGACGTAGAAGTCAAAGAGAAACAAACGCTTTGGAACCTGCATTTGGGCATCAAAAGTGCGTTCAGTCTGCCAGGCGAAGAGTTGTCTTCTTTTTATTTTTCTGATGATGAATGGAATGAAGGTCGCGCTGTTCCTTTGGAAGATATGAGTGATGACGGTGATGGTGAAATCATGTCGGACGTTTATCTGCCGGAAGGTTTCCCTGCAGTTGGGGAAAAAATGAGATTCCAGTATGGATTCATAGAACTTTGGGATTTCTATTGTGAACTTTTGGAGATTATAGACGAGAAACCTGCTGTCAATTATCCAATTACGGTTTACAGATTTGGGAATGTTCCTTTGAAAGCGCCAAGCAAAACAGGCTCCTCAAACGGAAAAAGCAAAAATTCTGCAATGCCTTTACTGGATGATGATTTTGAAGATTTCGAATCAGAATTCAAAGCAACAGGTTTTGATGATGAGGATGATGATTTCAACGATGATGAGGAAGAAGATGGCTACAACGACGTTTTCGAAGAAGACGATGAAGATTAAGAATCTTTTCTAAACATATTTTAAAAGCCCGGATTTTTTCGGGCTTTTTTGATTTAAATTTAAAGACATTTTATGGTTCCTTTTTGATTTTTATTCTTCATTAATAAAACAAAACTCTTCTGCAAATCCACAATAGAACAGTTTTTAATTTCCTTATTCGGAATATTTTCAGATTTGGGATTGTTTTCTGAATTGGATTTTAAAGTATATTTTTTCTCAAGACATTGAATGGCTTTATTATCAACAACGTAATAGCGTTTTTCGGTCACATCATCTTTTGTAATTGGTTTATCGGGCAATCCTCCATCGAAACTCCAAACCGTTTCATCCTGAAAAATAAAATAAGGTTTTCCTTCATCAACAAAATATGTTTCGGTGGAAGAAAAATGGCTGTCGGCTTGAAAATGCTTTACTACTTTCAATTTTCCTTTTTCAGAATAGTAAACCACATTTCCGGAACGTTCGTCACATTCATATTCAAATTTGGCAGAATCCAGTTTTTTAGAAGTCAGTTGGGCATTAACCAAATTATATTCCAGCTTTATTCCATCAACCGTTTCCAGATTTTTTTTAATGTCCAAAGATTGTGATTTTACCTTTGAGCCAAGCAAATCTACAGAGTCCGAAACTTTCTCATCTATCTTCTTTTGACAAGAGAAAATTATAATTAGACTAGAGATTAAAAATACTTTTTTCATAGAATATTTTTTTATTGTAATGATGGAAAACAAAAACTGTGCAACATCAAAACAAACAAATCTCCGCATCACTGCAAGCATCTTCACAACTTATAAAATTCACAATACAATATTGATACTTTATCTTAATATATGTATTTAAGTTTTACTACATATTACTGGAATAATTAATTAGATTAAATCAAACAAACTTCTGATTATTTAGTTTTATAAAACATTAACAGCAACTGATTTCCCAAGCCTTTTATTTTTATTACATTTACAGAATAGACAAAAAAGATTCATAAAAATCAAGAGAAATTATTTTTAAAATGAAAAAACTGATTCTTATTCCGGCAATCGCCGCTTTATTAGTATCGTGTAAAACATTGAAACCCTCCGAAAATAAAATTATGGAACAGCCGCAAGATTGGAAACGCACCACGAATATTTATGAAGTCAATGTTAGACAATATACGCAAGAAGGCACTTTCGAAGCTTTTGAAAAACATTTGCCTAGACTGAAAAAAATGGGTGTGAAAACACTTTGGTTTATGCCAATCACGCCAATTGCGCAACTGAACAAAAAAGGAAGTTTGGGAAGCCAATATGCAGCTTACGATTACACAAGCATCAATTCTGAATTTGGGACTTTGGACAATTTCAAACATTTGGTAGATGAAGCTCACAAAATGGGTTTCAAAGTCATCATCGACTGGGTTGCGAATCACACTGGTTGGGATCACGTTTGGACTAAATCTCATCCCGATTGGTTCTTGAAAGATCCAGACGGGAGTTTCCACAAAGCAAGTGGAATGGATGACATCATTGAATTGGATTACACCAACAAAGAAATGCGTCTGGCAATGATTGAAGCTATGAAATACTGGGTGAAAGAAACCAATATCGACGGTTTCCGTTGCGACCTTGCGAGTTGGGTAGAAGTTGACTTCTGGCAACAGGCAAGACCAGAAGTTGAGAAGTTAAAACCTCTTTTCTTCTTAGGAGAATTTGATGAGCTGGAGTCGCCAGAATATGGTAAAGTTTTCGATGCGAGTTACAGTTGGAAATGGATGCACCTGACTAAAGATTTTTATCAAAAGCAATTGCCACTTTCTGACCTGAAAAACTTGTTGGAACAATATTCCAAAATTGGAGATAACTCTATGAGAGCTTGGTTTACCAGCAATCACGATGAAAATTCTTGGAACGGAACAGAGTATGAAAAATACGGTGATTTTGCACCTTCTTTAGCTGTTTTTTCAGCCACCTGGAATGGCGTTCCGCTGCTTTACAACGGTCAAGAATTACCAATGAAAACCAAACGTTTGGAATTCTTCGAGAAAGATCCAATTCCTTGGACCAATAAATTTGAATTGGAGGATTTTTACAAGACTTTATTCACTCTAAAATCCGAAAATCCAGCGCTCCGAGGTGGTGATCCTGCTGTCACTACATTTTGGGTCAACACAACAGCGAACGACAAAATCTTGGCTTATCTAAGAAAAAATGGAGAACGTGAAGTTTTGGTTTTAATCAATACAACAAAAGATCCAGTCAATTTCAAATTGGAAGATGATAATTCGGTTGGAAGTTATAAGAATGTTTTCACCAATGGTAAATCTGAGTTTATCAAGGGTTCAGATGTGAATCTTCCTGCGTATGGTTATATGGTTTTTGAAAAATAGGTTTTGGATTTTAGAAAATAGATAAAAGATGATAGATTTATCATCCTGAAATAATAAAAATCCCTTCAGAATTTGAATTTTGAAGGGATTTTTTAATCAATACCAATTATTAATAACCTGCGGTAAAACGTTGTTTTACAAAATTATTTTGTTCCAATTCGTCAACCAAAGCTACAGCAACGTCTTCAACTGAAAGAATACTTCTTCCCTCTTCATTAAAAACCGGATTTTCCAACGCCGTTCTATAAATTCCAACTCTCACGCCAGCCGTTCCGGGATGCATTTCGATGGCTGGAGAGAAAAATGTCCAATCCAAAGTTTCGTTTTTCTTGATTTCATTCAAGTAATCTCTCGCTGCCAAAGCGCCGGGTTTGATGTCAGCTGGGAAATCCGGTCCATCTACCAATTGATGACCTTCAATAAATAAACTTCCTGCACCACCAACGGTAATAAATCTTTTAATGCCTGATTTTTCAACAGCTTTCTCAATGTTTTTAGAACCGTTTAGGAAATCATCATAAAGATTTGGATTCGTCCAACCAGCGTTGAAGGTGTTGATAACCGCATCATTTCCTTGTAGAACTTTTGTTAATTCTTCAACATTATTCACATCTGCGCTCACAGAAGTTACATTTTCGTTCGCCTCAACTTTTGAAGTGTCTCTTGCGATAGCGTTTACAGTATAACCTCTGTTTGATAACTCGTTTACAACTTGTTTTCCTACGAAGCCTGTCGCTCCGATTACTGCTACTTTTTTATTCATTTTTTTATAATTTTAATTAATTGTAATATAATTTGTTACATTTTAAGTCAAATTTTTTTATTTAAATTGATTCGAAAAATCTGATAACTTTTTCTCTTTCAAAAATTGGAAAACCAAATCATTAGTTTCACTGAATAAGAATTCAAGGTTTTTATTAATGTCTTTTCCGACGCTACAAAGCGGATTCGGATTTTGATTTTTTTTACCAAGCACTTCTGAGTTTTTCACTGATTCATAAATCTCGGAAATAGAGATTTGTTCAGGATTTTTGGCAATTTTGACACCACCGATTTTCCCTTGCTTGCTTTCAATTAAACCAGAACTTTTCAGATTAATCAATTCTTTACGGACAATCACGGGATTTATATTTACACTTCCGGCAATCCAATCGGACGTTAGCCATTCCTGCGGATTTTGCGCAAGAAGCGTGAGAATATGGATTGAAGTTGCAAATCTGGTATTGTTCATAACAGTGCAAATGTATGAACTTTTTTAAATGTAACAAAATTAATTACAATTAAAATTTAATAATTGTAATTAAGTTTGATTTTGAATTAAGAATGAATAAACTCATTCAAAGATATTACTTTCAATTTCCGAAAGAACTTTATTAATATCATAATTATTTCCATTAGAGATAATTGCTATAGAAATTTTTTCTTTTGGAAAATAGACAAGAACCGAATTAAATCCGTCAATTCCACCTGTATGGCCATAAGCAATTCTTTGTTTAAATGGTATTTCAAAAATTCCGTAACCAAAATTATCTTTCATCGTAATCATCAATTCAAGACTTTTCTTTGAAATAATTTTTCCTTTGAATAATGCATTTATAAATTTTGTCAAGTCTGTTGGAGTAGAAAAAATGGCTCCTGCTCCTAAAGGAATAGATAGATTGGTTTGGGTTTGTTTAACCCAGATTTCATTGAATTTATAAGATTGACTTTCATTAGTATCATTTATATTGTTTCCGAAATAGGTATGTCGCAAACCAAGTTTATTTACAATTTTCTCGGTTAAAATATCGGAATAAGATTTATGGTAAATTCTTTCTAAAATGTAACTTAATAAAACATAATTTGAATTACTATATTCAGCTTTACTGTTAGGTTCAAAATCACTACCTCCCTTAGTAATGATTTGAAGCATTTCATCTTCAGACTTATTTTGAGTATTCCATTCCAAAAAATCTTGGTCATTGGTAAAATTATGAATGCCACTTCTATGATTTAGCAGATTCTCAATCGTTATCTTGTCTGAATTTTTGATAGAAGGAAAATACCCATTAAGTGTAGTTGAAAGTGTTAATTTTCTTTCTTCAATAGCTTTTAAAATCAAAGCACTTGTAAAAACTTTCGATATCGAGCCAATGCCATAAGTTGTTTTATCATTTGGAAGTATTTGCTTTTCCTTGTTTGAAAATCCAGTTGAGTGGGTGTAAATAATATCATCATCACGCAAAACCGCTACACTTCCCATCAATTTATTGGTCTCCGCCAATTCATTCAAGTAATTGTCAACATTAGTTTTATTGAACAATTGCGACAATCCTAACTGAATTCCAAAAACGAATAGGATTGCAGAAATAATTTTTCTTATCATCAGTTATTTCGTTTCAATATCTACAATCTTTTTACCAATATTTCCAAGATACATATTCATTATCGGTTCATATATTTTGTATCCATCCTCCACATTCGTAAAAATAATAAGACCTTGTTTGGTTTTTGGTAATAGGAAAAAGATAGTGTTGACACCTTTGTCAGAACCGCCGTGCGACAAAGCAATTTCATTATTTCCTAAATCATAAATCTCAAAGCCAAGACCGAAAGATTTGTTCTTTTTGGTTTCAACTTGTTTGGTTTTCATCGCTTCAAAAACTGCTGGAGAAAGCAATTCATTATTCATCACAGCAACAAGAAATTTACTATAATCTTCTACTGTTGTCATCAAATCATCGGCAGAACTTGGTGTTTTGTTTTTTACAATATCTAAAGATTTCCCATCTTTATCATAACCGATTACAATTCTGTCCGCATCTTTTTTCTCATTCCAAATGTAACTCGTGTCATTCATTTCCAAAGGTTGAAAAACATATTCTTTCGCCAATTCTTCCAGATTTTTATGGAATTTTTTCTCGATGGCTTTTCTTAGATATTCAAAACCTTCTCCGGAATATTGGTATTTTGTTCCTGGATCAAATTCGAAATTCAATTTATTATCTTTATTCATCCAACGCCAGTTCGGGAAACCAGCTTGATGGCTTAATATCAATCTTGTTGTCAGTTTTTTGTGACGGGAATCATTGGCAATATCTGGGTCAATCCAATATTTGTCCAGCGGTTCATCAAGGTTCCATTTCCCAAGACTTACCAAACGTAAAACCGTCATCGCAGTTACTGGCTTTGTCAAAGATGCAACATTGAAAAGGCTATTAATTGACGCTGAAGTTTTACCATTTTGAGTTCCGTAAACATTAATTTTTGTCAATTTCCCATCTTCAATAATACCTAGTCCTAATGTCGGAATGTTATTATCTTTTAGCAATTGTTCAATCCCATTATCCGTTTTATCCAACTTAGCACCGCCATGATCATAACTCAAAACATCGCTCATAATCCAATTTCCATCTTTCTTTGTCCAGACTGACGTGAATTTTGCCTGACCGCCAAGAATATCCTGCTTATCTTTTTCACGAATATAAAACCGATGTTCTCCCGTTTGAATCGCACCATACAATTCGCCGTTGTTATAAAGTGGAAAAACTTCCAGACTGTTTTCGACGACTTTTCTGATAGGTTTTTGATTCGGGTTTCCGCAAATGTTTTGTTTGGTTCTTTCTAAGAATAATTTCTTGTCCTGAAAACCACCATTATCGTGGTAGAATTTCAAATTGTCATCAACCGATTTTTCTAAATATGCGATGTCACAATTGTTGAATCCACGTTCAAAGAAAAGGCTGTCCTGTTTTTTGAGTTCAATAAATAATGGTGAATTTTTATCGATTTGAGCATTAAGATTTCCAATGGAAAGAAATAGAATAAGTAAGATAATCCCGAATTGTTTTGTCATTGTTTTTAATTTTGACAAAGGTTCAGAATTAATTGATATCAAGTCAAAAAATTAGCCCGACAATAACCCGACAAGTTCCTGACAGGTTTATATAACATTGAAATTCAGTTCATAACGAAGACTTTGTTTTTTATCAATTTCATAAGCATTTCTCAAAATAATAAAAACATTGGCTAAGGTTAAACTTACCATTGTTATCATTACTGATTCTTTTCCGAGCTTTAAAAATGCGACAATCATAAAAATAATCGGCGCAATAATCGCCAAAATAATCTGAAGCGAAATGATTTGTTTGATGATTGGAGACTTCTGTTTTGAAATCAACATTATCAATAAAGGTGGCAGAAAATTAGCAACCGGAAACCAGCAAAACGGAAGTGAAGAAAGATTGATGATTTTAATTAAAGTCAAATTTTCAATTGGGTTATTTTCTATTGGCAAAACCAATTCTTCAACCATTAAATTTTCTTCAATAGGTTTTTCTGTAGGATGTTCTTGAATTAATAAATCAGTTTCAGAAACTTCAAGACTCGAAGCCAACGTTTTCAAAGTGTAACCTTTCGGCTCTGTTCCGGCTTCAATCCGTTGAATTGTTCTGACGGAAAGTCCCGACTTTTCAGCCAACTCTTCCTGAGTTAGATTTTGTTTTTCCCTGATTTTCTTTAATTCCGACATCTGATTATAAATGATGAGCGATAAATGATAATTGATTGTAGAAACAAATTTACAGAATCCAAAGTTTTAATTCTTAATTCAACAAAAAAACCTTTCAAAATTGAAAGGTTTTATATGATTTCTAATATTAATTATTTCATATTCAAAACTTTGTCGACAACGTAAACCGTATTTCCACGCCAGGGCAAAGTTCCGTGATATTCTTTGTAATGCAAATCGAAATATTTCCCACTATTCATTTCCAATTGTTTGAAAACCGCTTCATTTTCTATGGAAAACTCAAATTGGTTACTTCCAATCGGCGCACCAGGTTTTGATGCTCCAAATCCTTCCTGAATCAATTTTCCTTCATAAGTTTTGAAAACATTTCCTTTGTTGACTGCATAATTGAGGTAACCGGATTTCACACCTTCCCCAAATACAAAGTAATATTTCCACCAGACGAAAACGCCTAGGAATAAAAATATTACGGCTAAAGTCATCCAAAGATATTTCATAATTTATTTGTTTTTGGGAAATAAAGATATAAAATTATTTCTTCGATATCGCTCTGGAAATCACAATCTTTTGAATTTCAGAAGTTCCTTCGTAAATTTGAGTGATTTTCGCGTCGCGCATCATTCTTTCCACGTGATATTCCTTCACATAACCGTAACCACCGTGGATTTGAACAGCTTCTATTGTTGTATCCATTGCTACCTGAGACGCGTACAATTTCGCCATCGCGCCACTTTCTGAGATGTCTTTGCCTTCATCTTTTTCTGCTGCTGCTTTATAAATCAACATTCTTGCTGCCATAATGTTCACATGCATATCCGCCAATTTGAATGCAATCGCCTGATGATTGATAATTTCTGTACCGAAAGATTTTCTTTCTTTAGCATATTTCAGAGACAATTCGTAAGCTCCGGCAGCAATTCCTAAAGCCTGAGAAGCAATCCCGATTCTTCCACCGTTCAAAACAGCCATTGCAAATGCGAAACCGAAACCGTCTTCACCAATTCTATTTTCTTTAGGAACTTTAACATCCGTAAACATCAGAGAATGCGTGTCGCTTCCGCGGATTCCTAATTTATCTTCCTTCTTTCCAACCTGGAAACCTTCCCAGCCTTTTTCAACTATAAAAGCATTGATTCCTTTATGTTTTTTGTCCGGATGAGTTTGTGCGATAACTATGTAGTAAGTTGCGTTTCCGCCGTTTGTAATCCAGTTTTTGGTTCCATTAAGCAAATAATAATCACCTTTGTCTTCGGCAGTTGTAGATTGAGAAGTTGCATCTGAACCAGCTTCCGGCTCAGACAATGCAAACGCACCAATTACTTCGCCACTTGCCAAGGGTTTCAGATATTTCATTTTTTGCTCCTCATTACAGAATTTTTCCAAACCTGCACAAACCAAAGAATTATTCACCGACATCACAACAGCCGCAGACGCATCAATTTTTGCGATTTCTTCCATCGCTAAAACATAAGAAACACTATCCAGACCAGCACCACCGTATTTTGGGTCAACCATCATTCCCAAAAATCCCATTTCGCCCATCTTTTTGACAGCATCGTACGGAAATTTTTGCTCATTATCTCTTTCTATGACACCTTCCAAAAGTTCTGCGTGGGCAAAATCTCTTGCAGCCTGCTGAATCATTTGTTGCTCTTCTGTTAAATTAAAATCCATAAATTTTTATTGTAATGTTGCGTCGTAAAAATACACTTTTTACCAAAAAATCAAAGTAAAATATCTGATTTTGTCATCTAGGAAAAAAAAATTATATTTACGATAATGTAAACTCAATTTTAATAATATATTAATAAAGATATTTTATGAACGTTAAAAGAATATTCGACTTTTCCACACTGGCTTTGGAAAAATTCCCTAACGAAGATTGTCTTGTCACGAAGAAAAATGGCAAATGGATAAAAACATCCACTGCAGAGTTCATCAATCAAGGTAATAAAGTATCTCGTGGACTTTTGAAATTGGGTATAAAACCGGGCGACAAAATTGGACTCATAACATCCAATAACAGAACGGAATGGGCAGTTATGGATTTGGGAATTTCTCAAATTGGAGTTGTAACCGTTCCTGTCTATCCAACGATTTCTGAGGAAGATTATGTTTATATTTTCAATAATTCTGAGATTAAATATTGCTTTGTTTCCGATGCCGAATTATATAAAAAATTAACCAGCGCAAAACCGGAAATCCCCTCACTGGTCGGTGTTTTTACATTTGACGAAATCGACGGCGCTCCGAATTGGAATGAAATCCTTGACCTTGGCGAAAATGAATCGACTCAAATTGAGGTTGATGACCTTTCAAGAGCCATCAATTCTGAAGATTTGGCAACAATTATTTACACATCCGGAACAACTGGAAAGCCAAAAGGTGTTCAGCTGACCCACAACAATTTGGTTGCGAATGTGACCGCAAGCACGCCAAGAATCCCGAAAGATAAAAGTATTGATTATAAAGAACTGAAAGCACTCAGTTTTCTACCAATTTGCCACGTTTTTGAAAGGATGATTTTCTATCTTTATTTAAGTAACGGAATTTCAATTTATTTCGCTGAAAGCATCGAGAAGATTGGAGAAAACGTGAAGGAAGTTCATCCTCAGTATATGACAGTTGTTCCGAGATTAGTAGAAAAAGTTTATGATTCTATCTATAACAAAGGAACTTCTGCCGGCGGGTTGAAATCTAAGATTTTCCTTTGGTCTGTCGGCATTGCTGAGAAATATGAAATTGGGCAACCGAAATCATTTATGCACACGATTGCGGACAAACTGGTCTTCAAAAAGTGGAGAGAAGGTTTAGGTGGTAATTTGATTACTTTAGTTTCCGGTTCTGCTGCTCTATCTAAACGTTTGAATAATATGTTCCACGCAGCCGGAATTCCGATTTTGGAAGGTTACGGTTTGACAGAAACTTCGCCAGTAATTTCAGTAAACGCTTTCGGAAAAGTGAAAGCTGGTTCAGTGGGTATTCCGCTGGAAAATGTGAAAGTTAGAATAGAATCTGATGGCGAAATTGTGGTGAAAGGGCCTTCCGTTTTTGAGTCCTATTATAAAGATGAAGAAAAAACCAAGGAAGCTTTTACGGATGATGGTTATTTCAAAACTGGTGATATCGGTATGATTGATGAGGATAATTTCCTTTTCATAACCGATAGAAAGAAAGAGATGTTCAAAACTTCCGGAGGGAAATTTGTTGCACCTCAGGTCATCGAAAATCTGGCGAAAGCTTCGAAATTCATCGAGCAAATAATGGTGGTTGGCGATGGCGAAAAAATGCCTTGTGCCTTGATACAGCCAGATTTTGCTTTTGCTAAAAACTGGGCAGAACTTCATAATGTGAAAATATCAGATTCTCCGAAAGAAATAGCCGCCAATCCTGCTGTGAAATCAAGAATAGAACAGGAAATCGAGAAAATCAATCAGCATCTTGGAAAATGGGAACAAATCAAGAAAATCGAACTGACTCCGAAAGTCTGGACTATTGACGATGGACTACTGACTCCAACGCTGAAACTGAAGAGAAAAGCAATCAAAGCGGAATTCCAAGAGCTTTATGATAATATGTACAAATAAATAATGAGCTATCCTTTGGGGTAGCTTTTTCTTTTTGATTTGTTAAGCATTATATTTGTCATTGATTAGATTAATTTGAAAGATATAATGATTATAACCCGAAAAGAACTGATAAAAATTTGTGACAGATTTCTAGCAGATGAAGTCAGCAAAGAGGAATTGATCCATTTTGCAACAACTGTAATGTTTGATGATGAAGATAAATATGATTGTGAAGATGACCTTGTGGAAGAAATATTGTCTCAATGGGATAATGCTAAAACCCAATCGAAAATCAATAAAACGAGTATTGAGTTTTTGAGAAATGCGTTGGAAAACGTGAATTGATAAAACAAAAACGCTTCAGAATTTTGAAGCGTTTTTTTATTTTCTTTCTGCCAACTTACTCCAAGTGTGCAAAATGTAAACTACAATGATGCCTAAAATGCCTGCGGAAATAGAGAAAATAAATTTCGTATTCTCTTCGTCAAAAAATCCAGCCTGCCAATCTAATGCATAAATACTGATTGCTGTGGACAAGATGAAAATGACCAAAAATACTTTATAAAATGTCTTCATTTTTCAATAATATTAAAAGTGAATATAATTCTGAAACAGTTGTGCAAAGTTAGCGGTAAATAATTTAATAGAGATAGCTAAAAGCACAATTCCGAAAACTTTTTGCAAAACCTGTAAAGAGCCTTCTCCCATTTTTCTCTCTATCCAGGGCGCCAATCTCAAAACTATGTAAACTAAGATTGTATTGAGAACAATCCCACAGATGATATTGATATCGTGATATTCTGCTCTTAAAGATAAAGTTGTCGTCAAAGTTCCCGCTCCGGCAATCAAAGGAAATGCAATCGGGACAATTGATGCAGCTTGTGGTTGATTGGTTTTATGAATTTCGATTCCCAAAATCATTTCGATAGCAATAATGAAAATGACAAATGCTCCCGCAATCGCAAAAGAATTGACATCTACACCAATAAATTTCAAAATATTGTTTCCGATAAAAAGGAATGAAATCATCAACAAACCAGCGACAATTGCTGCTTTTTCAGATTCGATTTTCCCAAATTTTTGTCTTAATGATACAATAATCGGAACAGAACCTAAAATATCAATAACCGCAAACAATACCATAAAGGCTGTCATTGTTTCTTTGACTGAAAATTCTTCTAAAAATTCCATAATTTTTATTTTAAAGATTTCGCAAAAATATAAAATATTTTTGACAATTCCTTAAAGTAATTTATAGACTTCTATAATTTCGTCTAATATTTCAGATTGTTTTTCTTGCGAAGAAAATGGCGAATACTTTTCGATATTTACTTTTGTTAGAAGCTGACTATACTTTTCGTATGCTCCTAAACCAAAATTAGTCTTCAAATATTCAGAAAAGTCAATAGAATAATGGCTTTGACAATATTTATCAGCTTCAGATTTTAAGTCTTCAAAAGCATTAAAAAACTGTGAAGGGTTGTCATCATTTACCTTTTTAGTCAGATAATTAATTGAAGAATCTAAATCAAATTTATCTTTACTTCTCAGAATAGCTTCCGTCTCTTCAATATTGATAATCGGTGCTGAAACTATATTTTTTTTCTCAAGCTCCAATTTCTTCTTCTCTTTGCGACGTTTGTTGAAATATACAAATACAATTGAACCAAATCCAATAATCAAAAGATTACCAAAAATGCCGAGCCAATTGAATTCTTTGTGCTCCTTGATTTTCAATTTCTCTGTATTGATAACAGGCGAATCTACTTTCTCTAAAACATTATTGGTGTATTCATTCACTTTTTGCAATGTTGTTTTTGCATTAGCAATGTCTTGCGCATTAACAGCATTTAGTATCAGAACTTTGGAACCAACATCCACATATTTTTCTTCTTTTGGGTCAAAATACGAAAAGTCTTCAGTTGAAATTTTCAGATCCCCTCGCTTCTTAGGAATAATCACATATTGGGCTTCAACTTCGCCTTCCAAACCTTTGAGAGTTGCTTTGGAATTATTGATAATTTTTGGATCAAAAACTTCGTAATAAGGTGATGCAACAATTTTTGGAATGATGGATGGAGAGAGATTACCGTTTCCGCTCACTTTTACGGCAATATTAAAAGCTTTATTAATCTCAAAATTCTCTTTGCCTTTGTCAATCATCTCAATTCTTACATCGTATTTTCCTACGGCATCATTGAAATTTTCCGGCGCACCTTCCGGTAGTCTTTTAACATTGAGTCTAACTTTGTTGGAAACCAATGTATTTTTATGGTTTGAGAAAGGAACTTCAACAGGAGGAACATCCATTACACCAGCCACTTTTGGAACAATAACAAACATCCCGATAATCTGCGAAGAATAGCTGTTTTCTGTATCTTCTATCGATTCATCAAAATTAGCAATGGAACGGATTGTCAGGTTTCTGGCAGGTTCAAATTTGGCAGGCTCCAGATGTCTAAAATTTGAAATATTCCTGGAAAAAGCCTTTAAAACAGCCACAACAGGTTCATCTTTATAGACTTCTCTTTCTTCCAATTGTACCTGCAAATACATATTTTTTGTAGGATTGGTCGCTAAAGGTTTCTTTTCAGCCTCTTTTACAAAAATATCTATCGGCTCCGTTTTATACATTTTACCATTGATCTTTACCAGTGCTGAACCAATTTTTACATTTCCAGTTTGTTTTGGATTTAGGGAAAATTGATAAACCATTTGGTTGATTCTGATTTTTTTTACAGGATCAATCAATGTATTTTGCTCTGAAGAAATAGCATAATCGAATTTAGTTAAGTCCGGAAGTTTGACAGGCGTTTCCTGAACTAAGTCTTCTCCAAAAATCTCCAAAACAATCGTAAAAGTAATTGGTGTATTTACACGCGTATCTTGTGTGTTAACCTCTGAATAAAGATTAACCTGAGCAAAGGAAAAAGCCGATGCTAAAAGAAATAATATGTATAATTTTTTTTCGATCATTACCAATCCTTTTCGTTGCTTTGCGGCATCGAATTGGCTTTTTTATTTAATATCCTTCTGGCGGTTTCTCTTTCGCTGTTTTCTATATCTCGCAAAATCATATTTTCCGCCTGTTCAGGGATTTTGTTTTCTTGTTTTTTCGGATCATTAGGCTTGCCTTGGTTTTCGCCTTTCTGCTTGTCGCCCTGTCCGTTTTGCTGATTTTTATTTTGATCACCTTTTCCAGACTGATCTTGATTTTTTTGATCCTTGCCTTCGCCTTTTCCTTTTTTGGGATCTTGTTTTTGCTTATCCTTTTTTTCTTTATCCTTCAGCATCGCAATTTCGTAATTCTTCCGGATAGCTTCATTGTAAGGATCTTGTTTCAAAGCTTGTTTATAAAGTTCGGCCGCCTTTTCAGGATTATTGGACTGCATCTGGACGTTTCCCTGATTATAAATTGCCGCTGCTTTTTCGTATTTGCTTTTAGTTAAAGTAGCTGCTTTCTCATATTCTGCTGCAGCTTCCTCATACTTCTTACTTTTGAAAAGTGAATTTCCTAAGTTGTAATGCGCAGTATAATTTCCGTTTTTCACAGCAATAGCTTCCAAATATTTGCTGGATGATGCATCATATTCCTTCGCGTCAAATTTTTTATTACCTTCATAAACCAAAGCGTTATAACTCTTCTGAGCAATCAAAAATTGTGAAGAGAAAAGAAGGCTTATTACGATGATAGTAAATCTAAAATCCATTGATACAAAATTATCCGTTTTATTGTTAAAACGAACACATTAAAAGTTAAATTTGGGTTAAAAAAACAGCTTGAAAACACAGTATTTAAGGGCATTTGTAGATAAAAATCTACAAATAAAATCAAAAAAGCCGTTGTCTTGATAAACAACGGCTTTTATTTTAATTAAATAATGCTTTAAGTAAAATTTATAAATAAATAATAAACAATAATTTACAAACATTATTTAAAGTTATTTTACCAATCTTTCTTTTTAAGAATCCAATAACTTCCTGCGATAAAAATCATTGACCAAATAATACAAGCAACAACACTATCGATTGGATATTCGAATTTAAATTCCATTCCAAACATTTTTGCCATATTGGTTCTAACCAAAGGTGAAGGAATAAGATTTGACATACTCCCAAGAGGCAAATAGTCAGTTAAAAAAACATGATTCAACATTATTTTACTTTGTTCTTTTTGGTCTAAATTTTTAACCAATGTAAACTTTTCTATTCCAGATAAAACACCTTCAACAAACCAAATCATAAAAAATCCAAGGAAAACGAAAATCGATTTTCTGAAAAGAACTGATAAAAACATTAAGAAAGAAAAAAATGTAAACAGCTTCAAAAAGTAATTGAAAATGAAATAAATCTCCTTAAAAACCAAGTCGCTTTCTTGTGTTGATGAATAGCTTTTACCTAAAATAAAAGCGATGACAAAAACTAATAATGTTGAAAATCCTGTAAAAACCAAAATGGTCAGCAACTTCGAAAAGATGAATTCTTCCCTACTCAATCCATCAATCAAATTCTGTTTGAACATTCGGTTGCTGAACTCCTGACAAATCGAAAATACGATAATGCAGCCTAAAAATATCTTAAGAAGCCCGACAATATAGGTTGTGAAATTCCAAATTCCCGGAAAATCATACATCCCTTGTTCTTTCAAATTGATCTTCAATCCGGCCAAATCAAAATCAACCAAACCAATAAACAGAAGTAAAGTCAAAACAATAAAATATAATCCGGCAAAAATCCTGAATGGATTATAATTCAAATTCTTAAGGTATTCTAATTTTAATAATCGTATCATTAGTTGGTTTGTTTTACAAGTTCTAGGAATTGAGTTTCAAGGCTTTCTTTTTTCTTTTGAAGATGAGATAATGAAATCCCTTTTTCGAATAATTTTCTATTAAGTTCCGACGCAGAAATATCTTCCGAAATCTGAGCAATTACCAATTTTTCTCTTTCTTTAACACTAGAGAAAAGATTTAATTGGTTTAAAACTGAAATTAAAAGTCCATTATCCTCAGACTTCAACTCAAAGAAACCTTTCGTATTGCTCATTGCATCCACAGAGCCTGAATAGATCGCTGTTCCTTGCTTCAAAACGATAACGTGAGAACAGATTTTCTCAATCTCATCCAAAAGATGACTCGCAACGATAATTGTAGTTCCAGATTTGGCAATGGAATTAATGATATCACGGATTTGAATAATGCCTTCTGGATCCAGTCCGTTTGTAGGCTCATCCAAAATCAAAACTTGTGGATTTGCCAGCAATGCAGAAGCAATAGACAAACGTTGTTTCATCCCCAAAGAATAGGTTTTGAAAGCATCTTTTTTTCTCGCCAAGAGATTAACTGTTTCCAAAACCTCATCGATTCTTTTGTACGAAACACCTTTTATGGTCGCAACAATTTCTAAGTTTTTTTCGGCGGATAAATAGGGATAGAAATTCGGTTGTTCTATGATTGCACCAATTTTTTTGAGCGTATCTGTATCTGTTCCATCTTTACCAAACCATTTCCAAGAGCCGGAAGTTGGATTGATTGTAGAAAGTAACATTCCGAAAGTTGTGGATTTCCCGCTTCCGTTTGGACCCAAAAGCCCGTAAACATTCCCTTTTTCTACATCGAAGGAAATATCATTCACAGCAATATGCTTGAATTTTTTGGTTAAGTTTTTCACTTCCAGAATTTTCTCCATAAAAATATTTATATAAAAGTCTTTTTTTTAATAGAAATGTTACAGTGTTTGTATAGTTTTTGTTAATTTTCTGAAAAGATTAAAAATGATTCAAAATATAACAGAATTTTCCAAAAAACTTGATGTTTCCGAAGAAAGTATTAAACAGTTCATTCAGGATTTTGATCTTGAAATTTCTGATTGTCTCTCTCCAACACTCAATATTACCCAAAATTTTGAAAAATTTGCCACTGAAAATCAGAAATTTCTAAAAAACTATGAAAAAGACTTGAATGAGGAAAAAACCACGGATGATATTGCAAAAAAAATCCATCAGCCTAAAGACAATGTTGAAAAAATAATACAAAATAAATTACCGAATGTTTATGATAACGGCCTATTCAAATCATCCATTTCATCCTTTGGAATAGATCATCAGCTTGGTGGAGATTATAAGTTTATTTATAATTATTTCGGGGACAAAACAGAGCTCAAACAAAGAGATTTTATTGGCTACAGAGATTTGTTTTTCTATATTTCTGATATGCTCGAACCTTTTATGAATCCTGAACAGTCCAAGAATTGGGGCATCCAGAAAGCTGCCGGAATTATCATCTATGGTCCGCCGGGAAGTGGCAAATTTTTCTGGGCAAAGAAAATTGCTGAGATGATTAATTTTGATTTTTTTGAGATACGACAATCCCAATTAAAATCAATTTTGATAAATGATAAAAAAATCAATTTTGATGAATATCTTTCTCAAATGCTTAAAAAAGATAAAGTTATTTTATTCCTTGAAAATTTTGATGAAATAATGATGCAGAGAATGGAAAACCAAGTCTCAAATATGGATTATGAAGACATAAAAGACAGTACACTGCACTATATCGAGAAATTCGAAAAAGAAAACATTCTGATGGTCGGCTCTGCAAAAGAATTGCACGGAATAGAATCTGAAATTCTGGCTCCGGGAAGATTCGATGTTTTGATTCCGATTTTTCCGCCCAATAAACAGGAACGAGCTGAAATGCTACTTTTCAATATGACAAAAAACCTGAATAAAAATGCAACTCTACTTAAAATATTAAAACACAATAACGCAGACCAACTTCCCTTCTGGCAGGAAACTGCGGGGAAAATGAAAGTTTTCTCCAATACTATGGTCACAGATTTTACTCAGAGTCTTAAAAAACGCATCAGAAGCCTGTACCTGAAAAACAAAACAGAAAATATCCAGATTAAAGACGGAATCATAGAAGCATCTTTGAAGGAGTCTGCATCTAAATTAACCGGCGAATACTTCAACAATGTTCTGGAATTTTTATCCGAAGCGGAAAACAATTCCTACGACCGTTTTACAATAAGAATAAACGATCTGAAACAAGAACTCGAAACTTACAAAGCGAAAGAAGATCCTATCAGAACAATTGGATTTCATACTAATGACGAATAAAAAAAGCCTGAAAAATCAGGCTTTTATCTTTAATATCGTATGTTTCACTTGCGAGTTTTTTCGCCGTCCACATCTTCAATTTTCTTGGAAACTGCCATTGCAGAAACTAAGTCGTTTAATAATGAACTAGCTGCTGTTGGTGTATTTGGTAATAATACAAGATTTGATCTGTTATTTGCACCAATTGAATGTAAAGTATCATAATGCTGCGTCACAACAATAAGAGCGGAAGCTTCGTGAGCACTGATTCCTGCAACATTAAGCATTTTCACTGATTCTTCCAGACCTTTTGCAATTTCTCTACGTTGATCCGCGATTCCTTGTCCTTGTAGTTTTTTGGATTCAGCTTCTGCTTTTGCAACGGCTACGATCCTGATTCTCTGAGCTTCAGATTCGTATTCTGCGGCCGTTTTTTCACGTTCAGCAGCGTTGATTCTGTTCATTGCATGTTTTACCTGATCATCCGGATCGATATCTGTAACCAAAGCTTTGATGATATCGTAACCATAACTTTGCATTGCTTCCTGAAGTTCAGCTTTCACAGCAACTGCGATGTCATCTTTTTTAAGGAAAACGTCATCCAATTTCAACTTTGGAACTTCTGCTCTCACAACATCGAAAACGTATGACGTAATCTGATCGTGCGGACTTTCTAAGCGGTAATAGGCATCTGCAACCTGAGTTCTAATCACCTGAAACTGGACAGAAATTTTCATTTTTACGAAAACGTTATCCAACGTTTTGGTGTCGATCATCACATCCAATTGTTGGATTCTAAGATTCATTCTCTTGGAAATCTGATCTATGAAAGGGATTTTCAAATGTAAACCTGCGTGTCTCGCAGAATGGAATTTTCCCAAACGCTCTACCAACGCTGCGGTTTCTTGTTTAACAGTAAAAAAAGAAGCGAAAAGTGTAATTAACCCAAAAAAGATCAGGATATAAACAATGTACATAATTTGTAATTTTTCCTAAAGATAACTTTTTTAATCAAGAATAACAAACCCAAATCAAACTATCAATAACAAAATATTAAATAATAAAAAATGCTGTCAATTTATCAACTGTTAAGTTTTACAAATACTAAAATCATTAATAAACACCTTTATTAATAAAGATTTTATAAATTTGTTATAAATAATAAATCTAATATGAAGAAAAAACTACTTTTTGCAATTGCAGGACTATTTACCAATTCATTTTTCCTGGCTCAGAATGTATCGGTTTTCAATGATGTTCCATTTTACAGCATGTATCATTATCTTGGCGAAGGACAAACTATGCCACCGGAAGCATTTTCTCAAATCCCTGCTGGAGCAATCCGCCTGCACGCTTATGAGCAGGATATTATTTCCAGAAAACTGACTGCAGCAGAAATTGCATCTTTGGGAAGCAGTATCAAAATGAATATCGTTTTGACGGCAGCTTGCGACAATTATGACAGACTCGCCGGAGTAAATCTAGTTTTAGCACCAAAAGGAAGTACTACTTATACCTTTAATCAATCGGATATCAAACGTATTGAGATTGGTCGTTTTATTACGCCTTTTATGAATAAAAATGCGACTTTAAAACAAGTTCCTTACAGTTATCAGGTTGATAATATTTCTAATATTCTTCACGATACGGCTCTATCTGATAATTACGATTTTTGGATCGAGTTCCGCGCAGATGGTTATTCCGCAGCCGCCAATACAGAAGTAGCCGGATGTGCAGACAGAACGGACGTTTTCCGAGGTAACCTGGAATTTGTTTCAACTGGAACCGCAACATCAGAACCAAATTTCTTCTTGCCATTATCATATAGACAAAATCTGAATAACTATAATGCAACAGATGTTCCTGGACAAACAACAAGATTGGTAACTTTCACGCTTGATCAGCCGGTTCCAAATGCTGTTTTACATCTTAGCACCTCTAATCACGGTTCAAATTCCAACGGTGAAGAATATGTAAAAAGAGTTCATTATGTTTATCTTGATAATCAATTAGTTCATCAATATATGCCTGGAGGGAAAAACTGTGAAGATTATAGAAAGTACAACACGCAAGGCAACGGAATCTACGGAAGTACAGCAAAAACTCTGAGAGGTTGGATTTCCTGGAACAACTGGTGTCCGGGCGATGTAATTCCTAATCGTGAAGTAAGCCTCGGCAATCTTTCAGCAGGAACCCATACAATCAAAATTGATGTTCCTACTGCTGTGTTCAATCAACAGCAAGGTTATTTTCCCATTTCAATGTATATCCAGAATCAAAAAAGCGGAGAAATTGTTTGTGCAACTCCATATGATTTAAAAATAACCAATCAGCTTAACACAACTATTGATATTGCCTGGAAAGAAGCCGATACATCAAACCAATGGCAGGCGCTCTGGGGAAGAAAAGGTGTGTTTACAGTTGCTGCAGGTGGAGAAGTTTACCACGATATTAACAACGAACCAAAAGATTCCCGTAGTGATCTGAATACCAACTGGACATATGAAACTTATGTAAAATCAAAATGCACAGATGATAAAAGTAGTATTTGGTATGGACCTGTTTACTCAAGCATTGTAAGGTTAGGAACCGATGAAATTAATGCAAAAAATGCCTCAGTTTATCCAAATCCTGTAAAAGATTTCATTAATATCAATTCGATAGTAAAAGTGAAGAAGGTTTCGGTATATAATCTTGAAGGTAAAATATTATTGGAAGATAATTCTACAAAAATCAATCTCGCAAAACTACCTTCTGGCAACTATTTGTTAAAAATAGATTTTGCTGATGGAAAATCGGAAACGCAAAAAGTGATTAAACAATAGATCAATTATCAAAAATAATTCAATTCCTGCTTATCACTAAGCAGGAATTGTTGTTCTTAGAAAAATAAGCTTCAAAAAAAACCGTTTTCAATTGATGAAATATTTCTACTACTCGTTGTTCTTCTTTATTGTTTCCTGCAAGACCTATACTTCCAAGCAAACAGAATTTTCTAGCTACTCAGACAAGAATCAAATCCAGATCAAGAATGTAAATAATTTACGATATTTAGGCGGAATCAAAAATAACGATCGTAAGGTCTTGAAAGATAGTCTGATTTACAGAAGCGGAAATCTTCATCAATTAAAGAGATCGTCTTTTGAGGAATTGGAGCAACTGAAAATCAATAAAGTCATTGACCTTAGAACAAAACAAGAGGTTGCCAAAGAGCCCGACCAATTGCCGAAAAATATTTCTTACCAATTATATTCTGCCTTCGAAGATAAGAATGACGAAATGGCTAATGCAAGGAAATTGGCTCTGAAAGGCAAGATCAGTGGAAAAGATGCTGATCAAAGAATGGTAAAATTCTACACCGATTATGTTTCTGAAAACCCAGAGATTATCAAAACAATCATAACAGATATTCTCAACTCCGAGCAACCTGTACTCTACCATTGTACCGCAGGAAAAGACAGAACAGGAATAATCACTGCTTTGATTTTGAAAGTTTTGAAGTTTGACGATTCTGTGATTTTTGAAGAGTATTTGCAGTCTAATAATCTTAGAAAAGATTTAATCCAAAAAAGACTGAATCTTGCCAACACATTTCATTTCGTTTACCCAAAACTGGATATTGGTGTTGTTGAAAAAACGAGTTGGATAGAACGGAACTATCTTCAGTCTGCCTTTGATGAGATTAATAAAAAATATGGTTCAATGGAGAATTATATCCATCAGATTTTGGGAATTTCAGAAAGTCAGCAGGAAGTTTATATCAATAAATTATTAAAATAGTTTTTACAGACGTTCAAATATTACTTCCGGATGCTTCAATTTAAATTATAGGCGCTCGAATATAACTTACAGACATTCCAATATAACTCACAGATGCTCGAATATGAATTACAGGCGCTGCAATAAAATTTGCAGGTATTCCAATGTCATTCATTAATTAAACAAATAAAAAAGCTGTCTAATTATAGACAGCTTTTTTTCAGTTTGACCACCCGGGATTCAAAATAAATTTTGAATTCTGCCCCTGCGAGGGAGGGGAATTTTTTCTTTTTGTTTATGGTTCTACTTGGGTTCTTCTTTCTTGTTTTTCGTTGAGCTTTTTATACTTGAACCAAGCTGCTATTGATAACACAATCATATAACCTAAACTGATGTAAACCCAAAGTGGCAAAGGAATCGGGTCTCCTTTTGCGTAAGAATGTAATCCTGACAAGTAATAATTAACTCCGAAATAAGTCATTACCATAGAACAAAATGCGAACATCGTCACCACGTGGAAAGTATATCTACCTCTCAATCCAGGAACCAATCTCATATGGATTACGAAGGCGTAAATCATAATCGAAATGAAAGCCCAAGTTTCTTTCGGATCCCAGCTCCAGTAACGTCCCCAAGATTCATTCGCCCAAATTCCGCCTAAGAAGTTACCGATGGTTAAGGCTAATAATCCAATGTTTAGAGACATTTCGCTCACGATGGCTAGTTCCTTCAAGGTCGTATCGTTGTGCTTTACGAAAGTTGCTTTGTTTGCGATAATGTAAAAAATTAATGAAATCATCGCAATCAACATTGACAAAGAGAAAAATCCGTAGCTGGATGTGATAATGGCCACGTGGACTACCAGCCAGTAAGATTTCAGAACGGGAACCAATGGTGTAATCTGCGGATCAAGCGCGGAACCACCGTGTGCGAAGCCCATCATAATAACCGCCACAAGGAATCCTGCTGCAGGAACAAGGGCGTTTGCATTATTTTTTCTGATTAAATTCTTAGTTTCTAAAGCAACTTTATGGTCCAAAGAAGGTTTTCCGATTCCAAAATAAAACATTAATCCAGCAGAAATACCTACCCACGATATGAAAATAATCGCCTCATAGCCATTACTCCAAGGTGCGTGTCCGGAAATGTACCATCTGGAAATCAATCCAAGGAAATGGAAAATGTAACCAATAACGCCAATGTAAATGATAACCTTGATAACTCTATTAATAATCTTACCTGTTCTGAATAATTCAACAAAACCTAAAACCAATAATAAACTACCAATTATTGTGTAGAAAATTAACAGCTTGAAGTTGATATCCAAGGCATTCATTAATACCTCCAGCTTCACTTTATTTTCAGAAGGCACTACATTTTTGCCCCATTTCTGTTGATACGCCTCTACTTTTTTCAGTTCTGCATCAGCTTTTGCCCAGCTTCCGCCTTGTGTAGCCAAAAGTACGCTTGATAAATATGGACCAAGAACATCCTGCGCATTCTGATCCGGCTCGAAAGAAGGTGTCATTACAGAACTCCAAGTATGATTCGAGTCGTTTTTCACAGGAACAGTTCGGAAATATTGATAAGACATAATGCCGTTCAAAACCTGAACTTTATCGTTCAGTTTGATAACCGCTTCGTCGTATCTTGTTCTTTCAGATGCTTTTTTTCTGAAGGCATCATTATAATCGTCTTCCAGTACGAAACGAAGATTTCCGTTTTTGTCAGCAGGGAATAATTTAATTAAACTTGTAAAACCTTCATCCGTCGCTTTCGTTTTTTCTCTAAGGTCTTTTCCAACTTTACCAGCCGTTTCGATTTTGATGATATTAACCTGAGCCCAAAACATCGGGTCGATAGTCGCCGCCAAAAACCATTGGTTGGCATCCAAATTCTGGAATGTGGAACGTGACGTTAATTTATGCAAAATATCTAGTGCCTGAGTGTTCGCAGGAACAATTCGGCCTTCATAATTTTGAACCAATAGATAACCAAACTTGTCTGCATGTTCTTTATTGATTTCTATGTTTTTAACCATTGCATCCGCATCTATCACTGCAGGATTTTTGTTCGGAGACGTTGGCGCAGCAGCTTCGGTTGAATGGGAATAACCTTCGTGACTGCCGTCTTTACCGTGCATATCGATTTCCTGAGCATTCAGTCCAAAACTTAACAACAATAAAAGAATCATTGTCGCTTTCTTCTTGCTAATGGTTTTCAGCATTTGGTTCAAGCTCCAGAAACGGGAACATTTCCAGAACATTGTCACAAACATCCCGATAAACAGGAATCCGTAACCGATATAACTTATCAAAGTTCCCCAGAAATCGTGGTTCACAGAAAGAACCGTTCCTTTTCTATCCGGGTCAAAACTCGCCTGAAAGAATCTGTAACCTTTATAATTCAAAACGTGATTCATATAAATATTATAAGGTGTTTCTTTTCCTTCGTCCACGATTTTTACGTGAGATTCATAAGCTGAAGGTGAAGAGCTTCCCGGATAAGTTTCCATTACAAATTTCTCCAGTTTAAGTGCAAAAGGCTGTGTAAAATATATCTTAGGTCCGAATCCCAGCATTACATCCAGTCCATCGATTTTGATTTGCTTGTAATTATTCGGGTTTCCTTTTTCAACAACAAGATCAACTATTTGTTTTGTTTTTGGTCCGGCAACTTCTACTCTCAGCATATCGGGAACATCTTTGTCTTTTTGTTTGTCGCCTTCATAAGAAACGAGTTTACCTGTTTTAGTTCCTTCCGGTATTACCAATTTCAGTTGGTCTATCGTGTAAAGACTTCTCAAAGCCAAAGGTTGGAATTCATCTTTCGTAGTGGTGCCAGTTGCTTTAGTCGCCATTGTCATAAACGCTGCATCAACAGGTGTTTTGATGTAAAGCTGTCCGTCTTTTTTCTGAAATTCAACTGCGCCGTCGATAGACGTTCTGTTGTAACTCACCAAAGTTCCGTTGATATTCTGAACTTCGCCTTGAGCCAAATAGATATTCTGACGGCCACCCATATCGCCAGTGGAAACCAAATGCAAGAATTCTTTCCCATTCCCGACAACCAAACTGTCTTTCTTTCTTTGAATGTAATCCAAAGCTTTCACAACGATTTTTTCTTTTCCAAGGAAATCATAAGTTGCTTGAAAATCGTGATGAAGTGGTGACATCAAGTATGGAACATCGTGGTAATTTTGTTGGTCACCTTTTTCCTCAATTTTGATTTTGAAGAAATGTTTGTCGGTGATGATTTCGTTATTGGTTTCTCCTTCACGGATATGCATTGTTCCCTCGAAGCTGATGTAACGTGTGATGGCGCCCCCGATAAAAATCAATACAAAAGCCAAGTGAAAAACCAATATAGGCCACTTTTCTCTTTTATAAAGTCTGTATCGTCCAATATTGCCAATGAAATTCAATATCAATAAAAACATAACGGCTTCAAACCATTTTGCTTCATAAATCAATGCTTTTGCAGTTGGAGTTCCGTAATCGTTCTCGATAAAAGTGGCAACAGCCATAGAAATAGCGAAAATCAGCAATAGGGAAGCCATCGTTCGCGTAGAAATAAGAATATCCTGAATCTTTTTCATAGGTAGATATCTACTGTTTTTGTTTATCAAATGAAATCGTTGAGAGAATTTTGTACTTAATTATTAAGTTTATTTACAAGCGATTTTATTTTGAAAATTATGATTGACAAAAATAAGGATGATAAACCATAACCACATCAAAAAAAACTGTTATTTGTCATTTTGAGAATACTAACCGTTATTTTGAATCATTCTTGATAAGGCTTTTTTGGTTGAGAATTAGTGTACTGAAAACACAGTTCCATTAAAAAAAATAAAAATAACTCTGAACAATTTATCTGAGAAATAAAAAACATTAAATTTGCATCTATTGACCTTTTTTGAAAATGAATAACGACAAAAATACGCCCTCCAATTCAAGCAAAATCATATCGAAACCGAGAATTATTTCGGGAGTAACTCTCATTATCTTATCTGTCGTTTTGACGCTTTCTTTCGTCTCTTATCTGATGAACTGGAAAGCTGACCAAAGCCAGGCCGGAACGATGGCGGACAAAACCGTTGTATCTTCCAACCTTTTTGGGAAAATCGGTGATTTCCTGGGCAATCTTTTTATTTTTGAAAGCATTGGTGTAGCGGCTTTTGTGGTTGCGTTTTTATGTTTTGTTTTCGGGACATTGGTTTTTAAGAAGAATTACTTCAAACCCTGGAAAACCATTTCCCACAGTTTGTTCTTCATTTGCTGGACACCAATTTTCTTCGGTGCTGTCACGAATGGCGAAGGCGTTCTTGGTGGTGTTTATGGTTATCAGATTATGGATTATCTGAAATCTTATATCGGTTCTGTCGGACTTTGGATGGTTCTTTTGGTAAGTTTTGCGCTATATTTTGTTCTGGAATTTAATCTAAGACCTAGTTCTATTAAAAATAAACTGAATGACATTAATGATAATACGTTCGGTAAATTAAAAAGTATGATGCCAAATTCAGATGAAGAATTCGACACAGATGAAGAATTGGAAAATGAAATCGTTCCTGGAAAATTGGTCGTGAACGAAACGCCGGTTAAAACTGAGAATGATTTTAGCAACATCAAAGTCACTCAGGATTTTGAACCTATAAAAACACCGAATCAAACATCTTTCAAAGAAGACATAAAAGCACCTGTTCCTGAACCAATCATTCTATCTTCTACTCCAACGCCGCCTCAGAAACCAGTTGTGGAAACGCCTGTTGCAAAAGTTGAGGATGATATTACCTTCAATGTTGAAATTAAAAAAGATGAAGATTTTCCTGTAACTGCGGAACAACAGAAATCGGATGATTTGGTGAGCAAACATGGTTTGTATGACCATAAATTAGATTTAGCCAAGTTTCAAATGCCTTCTGTTGATCTGCTGAAAGATTACGGAAACGAAGAAATCACTATTAATAAAGACGAACTTGAGGAAAATAAAAACAGAATTGTTGGATTGCTGAAAACCTTCAACGTTGGGATTTCTGAAATCAAAGCGACAATTGGACCAACGGTTACACTTTACGAAATCGTACCGGAAGCCGGAATCCGTGTTGCAGCAATTAAAAAATTACAGGACGATATTGCGCTGAATCTTTCTGCACTCGGAATCAGAATCATCGCACCAATGCCAGGAAAAGGAACCATCGGAATCGAGGTTCCAAGAAAAAACCCAACGATGGTTTCTATGAAATCTGTGGTTGCTTCGCCGAAATTCCAGTCTGCGGATATGGATTTACCCATCGTTTTTGGTAGAACTATTTCCAATGAAGTTTTCGTTGCTGACCTTGCAAAAATGCCTCACCTTTTGATGGCTGGAGCAACAGGACAAGGAAAATCAGTTGGTATTAATGCTATTCTAACTTCATTAATTTACAAAAAACATCCAAGCGAACTGAAATTCGTGATGGTAGATCCGAAGAAAGTTGAACTTTCCTTATACTCAAAAATTGAAAGACATTATTTGGCAAAACTGCCTGATACAGAAGATGCCATCATCACAGACAATGCAAAAGTAATCAATACATTGAATTCTCTTTGTATTGAAATGGACCAGCGCTATGATCTTTTGAAAAATGCATTCTGTAAAAACATCAAGGAATACAACGCCAAATTCGCTCAAAGAAAACTCAATCCTGAAAACGGGCACCGATATTTGCCATACATCGTTTTGGTTGTAGACGAATTTGCAGATTTAATTATGACTGCCGGAAAAGAAGTAGAACATCCAATTGCACGTCTGGCTCAGCTGGCAAGAGCAATTGGAATCCACTTGATTGTGGCGACACAAAGACCTTCCGTGAACGTTATCACAGGTATGATCAAAGCGAATTTTCCTGCGAGGATTGCCTTCCGTGTAATTTCAGGAGTCGATTCCAAGACCATTTTGGATTCGCCAGGAGCGGAACAGTTGGTTGGACGTGGTGATATGCTTTATTTCAACGGAAATGATTTGACACGTTTGCAATGTGCATTCGTAGATACGCCGGAAGTAGAAAGAATTGCGGAATTTGTAGGCGAACAAAAAGGTTATCCGGATGCTTATCTTTTGCCAGAATATTCTGGCGACGAAGGAAGTTCGACTGTTGGAGCTTTTGACCCGAACGAGAAAGACCAGCTTTTTGAAGATGCGGCGAGAATCGTGATTTCCACACAACAAGGTTCAACTTCTATGTTGCAGAGACAATTGAAATTGGGATACAACAGAGCCGGAAGAATTATGGATCAGCTGGAAGCAGCTGGCGTGGTTGGCGGTTTCAATGGGGCGAAGGCGAGAGAGGTTTTGATCTCTGATCTTGGTTCTTTGGAGAGGTTGTTTGATGAGTTGAAGGGGAGATAATTCCAATATATATTAATAAAACCTTAACATATTTAGTTAAGGTTTTTTTATAATTTCACTTCAAAATTAAACCGATGAAAAAAATCATTCTACTCTTTGCTACATTATCATTTGGATTGGCATTTTCTCAAACATCTAAAACACCAAGTGAGAAAACTAAAAATAAAATTCCATCCAATCCTTATCATCAAGTGCAGCCATCAGACACAGCCAGTGTCAAAAAAGAAAACAGCAAAATTTCATTCTATAAAAATGTAGATTCTGCAAAAGCTTCAAAATACAGAATGCTGAGCAAGAAACCGTCTGAACAATTTTTGGAATTACCTCAAAATAAAGAAATCAATCAAAAAGAAAAAAACAAATAAATGTCCACGCACGAACTCCTCAACAAAGCCATAAAAATCGCTACCAAAGCACACAAAAAACAAACCGACAAATACAATGCGCCTTATTTAGGTCACGTTTTCCGGGTGATGAACGCCGGTAAAACCATCGACGAAAAAATCGTAGGCGTTCTACACGATGTTGTAGAAGACAATCCCGAATTCCCAATAGAATTTCTGCGTGAAAAAGGTTTCCCCGAATATATTCTGGAAGCTGTAGAATGTCTCACCAAACGCGAAGAAGAGCATCTGGATTACGACGCATTCATTGCAAGAATTGAGAAAAGTCCGCTGGCAATTGCAGTCAAAATCAATGACCTTCGGGATAATATGGATTTGGCAAGATGTACAGAACTACTCCACGAGAGAGATTTGAAACGCTTCAACAAGTATTTGAAAGCCTATCTCTATCTCACACAGAAATATTAGAAAATAGATTTTAACAGATAAAAAAGGTCAAGTAGAAATGTTCTATTTGACCTTTTTATATAATTAATTACAATATTAATCCACCATCGGAATCACAATATCCTTCTCATCATCCGTTCCATCAATCGTAAAGTTGAGCGCAAAATAAAGAAAATGGAAATTATCGTTTCCTTTCACTGCAAATTCCCGCTGAAACATATAGCCACTCGTCACAGACAAAGTATGATTGAACTGATAACCAAGCCCCGCAAAACTTCTGTTTCTCTTGAAATTCGGTTCCTTCGATCCGAAAAATAACTCCTCAAAAGCATTCACAAAAAACGTCTCTTCCTGAACTTTATCCTTATTAATAGGCAAAGTCGCACTCAATCTGTATCGGAAACGGTTCGCTTCGGTATGTTCGCCCGTTTGGCTCGCATAAAAAAACCTGTGTTCCGCTCTGCCACGATGATCAAGCTTCAATTTCCCGAATCTCTGCGTAAACGTATATTGCAGCCAGGTCCGGAATTCCTCCTGCGAAATCTTCATTTTTTCATAGGTTCCGTAACGACCGATTCCAACAAAAATCTGATTATTCTTTGTGAGATTATAACCTACTCCACCTTTCGTCTCATAATAATCGATCACCGTATAATCCCGTCTGGCACGCGTTTGAAGCTCCATATACGCCATCCATTTCGGAGACATTTTGTAAGTCAACGACATCATATTGAAACCCGAAAGATGGTCCTGAGCAAAACCAAAACTCCCCACAAAAACGAATAATAAGAATAGCTTTTTCACGACACAAATATAATCAAATCCCGAATCGATAAAAATAATAATTTGGGCGTGCCCCATTGTTTTTGCCCGGACGTTTTTGTGTTCCAAAGAAAAGTTCCAGTTCGGCAAAAACAAAGGGTCGGGCTGTCCATTACTATCTTTTTGTCTTCAGGAAGTTCTCCGTTCACAAAACCATTTCAGCCAAGACAAAAAGGATATCCATTACCATCCCTCACGCAGTTCCCCTATCAAAACAGGCTTTGAGATAAGAACAATTCCCTCAAATATGTAGATTGTATTTCTCTCTAAACAATCTGTTTGAATTATATGTAGATTATATTCCTCTCTAAACAACTTGTTTGAACTCAATGTAGATTGCATTTCTCTCATAACAAATTGTTTGAACTCTATGTAGATTGTATTTCTCTCTAAACAACTCATTTTAACTTAATGTAGATTTTATTTTAATCTAAACAAATTGTTTTATCGTTTTTTTTGTTATTCCGTAGGAATCTACATACAGCAGTTTAGATTCCTACGGAATGACAAACTGAATGCAGATTTGAGTCTTCTAAAAAAACAGAGATTCATATTGTGTAATGCATTGAAATTTTTGATATTCTTCAAACACAAAAAAACCTTCCAACAAAGTTGAAAGGTTTCTGATATAATATTTCGAATATTGTTTATCCTAAAAGTAAACTCAATGGGCTTTCCAAGTAAGTTCTCAAGGTTTGCAAGAACTGTGCTCCAGTTGCACCATCGATAACTCTGTGATCGCAAGCCAGAGACAACTTCATTGTATTGCCAACAACGATCTGTCCGTTCTTCACAATCGGTTTCTCAATAATCGCTCCTACAGATAGAATCGCAGAATTCGGTTGATTGATGATTGATGTAAACGTCTCGACGCCGAACATTCCAAGATTAGAAACAGAGAAAGTAGAACCTTCCATTTCGTTAGCTTTCAGGGCTTTCGTTTTTGCTCTTCCGGCCATATCTTTTACTGCTGCAGAAATCTCATTGTAGTTCATAAAGTCAGTATTCTTCAATACAGGAACTACCAATCCGTCCGGAACTGCTACTGCTACACCCACGTTGATATTTCCGTGGTGGATGATTTTGTCACCTGCCCAGGAAGAATTAACCTGCGGATGTTTTCTCAATGCAACCGCAACCGCTTTGATAATCATATCATTGAAAGACACTTTCGTATCCGGCAAACTGTTGATTTCTTTTCTGGCTTCGATGGCTTTATCCATGTTGATTTCTACCGTCAGGTAGTAATGTGGTGCAGTGAATTTACTTTCACCCAATCTCTTCGCAATGATGTTTCTCATTTGAGAATTCACAGTTTCAGAATCCACACCTGGCGTGAACGCTACACTAGGCTGTGCTGGCGCTACTTTTGGAGCAGATACCACAGGTTGTGCAGAAGGCTGATAGTTTTCAACATCCTTTTTCACGATTCTTCCGTTCTCACCAGAACCTTTGATGGTAGAGAAATCTACACCCTTATCCTGAGCAATTTTCTTAGCTAAAGGAGAGATAGCCACTCTTTCGCCAGTAGAAGATGCCGCCAGTGGTGCAGACTCTTGTTTTTCTTCTGTTTTGGTTTCAGCTTTAGCTTCAGTTTTTGGAGCTGCCGCTTTTTTACCACCCCCAGAAACTACGCCGGAAACATCTGTTCCTGCCGGGCCAATGATTGCCAGAATTTTATCAACTTCAGCAGCATTGCCTTCAGCAACACCTTGGTATAATAATGTTCCGTTTACTTCTGATTCAAAATCCTGAACAGCTTTGTCAGTCTCGATTTCTGCAAGGATATCACCTTCTTTCACCGTATCACCAACATTCTTTTGCCATTTAGCCACTTTACCTTCGGTCATCGTATCAGAAAGACGAGGCATAGTGATAACTTCTACTCCATCAGGAATATCAGTTGAGCCGGCGTTTTCGTCAGCAGTTTCTACAGATGTAGATTCGCCTTGCGTTTTAGATTCTTCTTCAGATTTCTTTTCTTCAGTTTTTGCACCACCACCGATAAGCGAAGAAATATCTTCTCCTTCTGCACCAATAACCGCCAAAACTGAATCTACAGGAGCTTGTGCACCTTCTTCTACACCGATATATAAAAGAGTTCCGTTAATTTCGGATTCGAAATCCTGAACTGCTTTATCAGTTTCGATTTCCGCAAGGATGTCGCCTTCTTTTACAGCGTCGCCCACTTTTTTGTGCCATTTTGAAACTTTGCCTTCCGTCATCGTATCAGACAAACGGGGCATCGTAATTACTTCTGCCATAATTTTTATATGTTAATTTGATAATGAGATGATGCGGTGAGATAATTGGTAAAATAAACCTGGCCTATCTTCACATCATCAAATCGTTATTAATTATTTTCTAATTTGTTGATGAATGGATAATCCGGAGTTGAATATACATAGTCATAAAGTTTAGAAGCGTCCGGATATGGAGAATTTTCCATAAACTCTACGCATTCTTCTACAAACTCTCTTGATTTTTCTTCCAACGCGTCTAACTCTTCCTGAGTCGCCCATTTGTTTTCCAAAAGTCTGTGTTTTACAATCTCAATTGGGTCTTCCAATTTATATTGTGCTACTTCTTCTTTGCTTCTGTAAGGCTCTGCATCTGACATAGAGTGACCTCTGTAACGATAAGTTCTGGCCTCGATGAAAGTTGGTCCGTCCCCTCTTCTTGCTCTTTCAATAGCCTCGTAAGCAACCTCAGCCACTTTCTCAGGATCCATCGCATCTACAGGAAGACAAGGCATCTCGTAACCTAATCCTAACTTATAAATATCTTCGTGATTGGCAGTTCTTTTTACAGAAGTTCCCATTGCATAACCGTTGTTTTCACAAACGAAAATTACAGGAAGTTTCCAGTTCATTGCCATATTGAAAGTCTCGTGAAGTGCACCTTGACGTACAGCACCATCACCCATAAAACAGATATTAACCGCTTTTCTGTCAAAATATTTGTCTCCAAAAGCGATACCAGCGCCCAAAGGGATCTGACCACCAACAATACCATGACCACCGTAAAAACGATGCTCTTTGCTGAAAATGTGCATAGAACCACCCATCCCTTGAGATGTTCCGGTAGCTTTTCCACAAAGTTCTGCCAAAATTCTTTTCGGATCTACGCCCATTGCCATTGGATGGATGTGGCATCTATATGCCGTAATCATACTGTCTTTCGACAAGTCCATTGCGTGGGTAAAACCTGCAGGAATAGCTTCCTGCCCATTATATAAATGTAAAAAACCTCTGATTTTTTGTTTTAGGTAAAGAGAACGGCATTTGTCTTCAAACCTTCTCCACATTGTCATTTCTTCATACCATTTAAGGTACACTTCTTTAGAAAATTCTTTCATTGTAATTTCGAAATATGTAGCAAAAATAAGAAAAAAAATCTTTCTTTATTGTATGCATATTATCATATTTTTTATTGAATAGAAATCATTACTTAAAATTAATATTGAAAATTATGCAATCGATTGCGCAAGCATTGAGTTTTGTATAATTCTTGCAACTACCGGAAATCAAAATTATTTGTATATTGAAATCGAAATTTTTATCAATGGAAATCAAAAACCAAATTATTCTCTCTATCTCGAAAGTGATTTCGAATTTCTTCAATCCGTTGGTTTCTCTTGTCATCTATTTTTTCTACTATAGTTACCAGAATTATTCCTGGGAAGAAGCTTCGAAAAAGTTTTTGCCGATTCTTGTATTACTAATAATTCCTGTTGCATTGTGGATCTATAAAAATGTAAAAAGTGGCAACTATACCAATATGGATGTTTCAAACAGGAAACAACGCCATTCACTTTACATCTTCATTATTATTGCAACCGTTGTATTCTTAGGTGTTGATTTTTATCTTCACAAAGAAATGGACTGGACGGTTTTTATGCTTTGTATCCTATTAATATTAATGCAGGTCAGTAATTTTTTTATCAAGAGCTCGATGCACACCAGTCTTAATATATATGTCGCAGCTTTGTTTTTTGCGATAGAACCCGCAATTGGAATTTTCTGGTTTTTGTTATCAATACTCATCGGCGTTACCAGAGTTATTCTGAAGAGGCATACGCCAAAAGAAGTTTTATCCGGTGCTGGTATTGCTATTTTTGTATCTTTAATTTATCTTGTTATGGTAAAAGCTATTATTTTTTAATCAATCAACTTTATGATATTACAATCTTTAACACCTTCTGAGGAAGAGGTAATGCAACTGATTTGGAACAAAGGTCAAATCTACTTCCGTGAACTGATGGAAATTTTTCCAGAGCCAAAACCTCATCAAAATACGGTTTCCACATTCCTGAAAATTCTGGTAGAAAAACATTATCTTACAACAGAAAAGCAAGGCCGAATCTATCTATATTCGCCATCGATAAGCTTTGAAGACTATAAAAAATATGTTCTAAATCGTTTTTTGGAAAATTATTTTGATAACTCCGGAACTGAATTATTGAAAATTTTGGTTGAAGAGAAACACGTCACTTCAGAATCAATTGATGGTCTTTTTGATCAACAGTTTGCTAAAAATTCATCAGAAAGTAAAGGAGAAAATCACATTAAGGATTACATTAAGGAAATCACTGGCAATAAAAAATCTAAGAAGAAAGATAAAAAGAAGAAAAAAGATAAGAAAAAATAAAATTAATTTCTCGACAATAAAATAAAAAAAGCGATCTAAAAAATAGATCGCTTCTTATTTTGTTAGGAAGATTGATTACCAACGACCTCCACCGCCTCCACGGTTTTCGCCACCTCCGTAACCGCCTCCACGGTTACCACCTCCGTAACCACCACCGCCTCCACGGTTGTTATCGAAAGATCTTCTTGGTTTTTCTTCTCTTGGTCTAGCTTCTGTTACGTTAAGAATTTTTCCGTTCAATTCTTTTTGGTTCAATGCTTCTACAGCTTGTTGCCCTTCAGCATCTCCCATTTCTACGAAACCAAATCCTTTTGATCTCCCAGTGTCTCTGTCAGTAATAATTTTTGCAGAAGTAACTTCTCCAAATTCTTCGAATAATTCTTGCAATTGGTAATCCTTTGTTGCGTAGTTGATGTTTGAAACAAAAATGTTCATTTTAAAAAAAATTAAGTTATAAAAAATGTTGTTTTAAAATTATAGATAAGGAAAAACAACAAAAAATGAATATTATTGATTTCAATTATAATTTGGTGCAAGGTACGATTATTTTTGAATAATCAATAACTTTCATATTAAATTTGAAATTAATTTGAATATAACTCAATCTACTTCTACTCCACGGTTTGCTTCCAATATTTTGAACCAATCTATTGTTTCCAAATCAATCATTAATGACTTTTTAAGCTCTTTGATTGTTTCTTTTTTGGAAGTTCCGATGACTGGAATTATTTTAGAAGGATGCTTAAGGATGAATGCCAATAAGATTTGATTCTCGTCTGCATTATATTTTTGACAAAGATTTTGGATTATGGCTTTCAATCTGATATTCTGCTCAGATTTCTCAGAAAAATAATTACCCAAAACTGACCAGGCCATTGGTCTTAGACTTTTCATCATCAACTGATCTAAAGTCCCGTTATCGAAAGAAGAAACTTGATTCACAGACACTTCTATTTGGTTTGTGATTAATGGAAAATATTGGTTGATTAATTCAAATTGTGAAACTGAAAAATTGCTTACACCAAAATGTTTTACTTTTCCATTATTCTTCAAAATTTGAAAAGTGTTGGCTATTTCCTCAGGATTCATCAATGCTGATGGACGATGAAGCAGTAAGACATCCAAATAATCTGTTTTTAGATTGGAAAGACTTTCATCAACACAGTTCAGAATATAATCTGATTTGTAATTATAATATTTTAAAGCTGAAGGTTTTTTTTCAGAATTCATTACAATTCCACATTTGGAAATGAACTGGACTTTTTCCCGATTGATGTTCATTTCTTTCCAAGCATTTCCGAAAAGTTCTTCTGTGGTGTGATTGCCGTAAATATCGGCATGATCGAACGTTGTGATAGTTTCCTCGAGACAAACTTCTATCAATTCCTGCACTTGTTTTGGAGAATGACTGGCACCCCAAATTCCCCAACGCATTGTTCCCGCTATGATTTCTGAAAACATTCTAAAAATTTTCACAAATATATTATGTTAAAAATAAAATACATTGTATAAATTTGATTCTTTAAAAAAATTGAAATCTTATGAAGAAATTTACATTTTTATTTGTGATGTGTTGTGCTTTTATCAATGCGCAGTTCACAACTCCAAATAATGGAACGAGTTACACATTAACCAGCTTATCTGCTGCTGCGCCGACAGTTTTGGTGAAAAACGGATTAGAATATACTTTGACTGCAGATTTGACGCTTTCTGCAACAGACAAATTATTGATTAATGAGGATGCTACTTTGAAAGTCAATTCCGGCATAGCAATTTTTGTTTACGGCGAATATAAAACCACAGCTGGTAATTTTACAATTACGGCAAGCAATATTGCTTCTCCATACAGAGGAATCCGTTTCGAGGAAGGCGCTGTTGCAGAAATGAAAAACACCAGAATCGAATACGGTGGCGGCGTTCGCGTTCTGACTGCCAATCCTTTTTTGATGGACAACTGTATCCTTTATAAAAATAACAATTCAGGAACAACCAATCTTGCAAGCAGTGCTGCACTAGCTCTTTTCCAAGGAACGGGACACGTTGTGAAAAATTCTCAGTTTTTGGAGAACTCAAGAGCGGGAATCAACTCTGGCGCATCAGGTGCAGTTTCCATTGATATTACCAATAACTATTTTTATGGTAATAACACAGATAATGGCAATTATCCACAAATCAATATGGGACCTGGAGGTGTAGATTCTACCAGAGTTTTGAATAATCAGGTTATTGGCAACAGAGCTATTTTGAGAGCTGGCGGCATCTCTGTTTCAGGTTTATTAGGCGGAACTAACAGATTCCGAATTGAAGGAAATACCGTAAAAGACAACCGTTACGGAATCACACATCAAGGTGCTGGAAGTACCGGAATCATCAGAAATAATATTATCGAAAATAATAATACTGAAAACAATCCCAATCTTGGAGGAAGCGGAATCTCACTGACTGGAACTCAAAAAGTGATTGTCCGAAATAATCAAATCCGTGGTAATCTTTGGGGAATTACAGTATTAAGTAATGCTGTGATTGACTTAGGAACATCAACTGATGACAAAGGAAACAACATTTTTAAAAATAATGGAAACGGCGGAAATACGGTAGCACTTTTCAATAATACACCCAACACAATCAATGCAATTGGCAATTGTTGGAGAGAAGGTGAGCTGTCCAACGATACAATGGTTCAAGCCGTAATCGGAAGCCAGACTCCAAACACCGTTAACTTCAAACCGTACAATTGTGCTGAAGTCTTAGCTGTTTCTGATGTTTCAAAATCATCATTTAAAGTTTATCCTAATCCAAGCAAAAATCATTTCTTTTTGGAAACTGAAAACGCTGGAAACATTGTCATTCAGGATTTGAGCGGAAAAGCCGTTTTCTCTTCTATCGTGACAAAAGGCAAAAACGAAATTAATACGAATTTACAATCTGGCGTTTACATCATCACTCAACAATCTGAAGGTAAAAAATCCAATACCAAGTTGATTATTCAATAATTACTTGAAAATAAATTTCACAAAGCATCACAAATCGTGGTGCTTTTTTTTGATTAAAATTTCCAGTAAATTCGTGAGATGAAAATCGCTGTTAAAAATATGGTTTGTAATCGCTGCATTGCTGCAGTGGAATCGATATTTGAAGATTCAGGAATTAAGATTAATAAAATTTCTCTTGGAGAAGTTGAAACCGATAATGAGATTTCTAACAAAGGCCTCGAAACGTTGAAATTAAAACTAAAATCTACAGGGTTTGAAATTCTGGAAGAAGCTTCTAAAAAGCAAATTGAGAAAATCAAAACCTTGATTATTCAGAAAATTTCAGATGAGGATTTGAGTGAAAATTTTATTTTGTCCGAATTTCTAAGCTCCGAATTACACAAAGATTACAGTGCGATTTCCAAACTATTTTCTCAAAATGAAACTGTAACATTGGAGCAATATTTCATTCTTCAAAAGATTGAAAAAGTTAAAGAATTGTTGCTTTACAAAGAGCTTAATTTGACTGAGATTTCCCAGAAATTGGGTTACAAGAGTGTTCAGCATCTTTCTAATCAGTTCAAGAAGATCACAGGCTTCTCTCCTACTCAGTTTTTGAAATCTAAGGATAAGAAGAGGATTGCTTTGGATAAGGTTTAAAAAATATTAAATTTAGAACAGATAAGTATTTAAATGATGAAAGAAAAATTTATGGAACAAGCTACAAAGCTAACAATTAAAAAAATTATACAATTTTTAGAACCTAAGCTAAAACAAACCATTGAAAATAGAATAATAGAATATATAACTAATACGGCTTCTGATTTTTCATTAATCAAAACTATATTGCATAAAGACAATATAAATCTTTCACAAGTTTACCAACCTTTAAAATTGAAACACAAAATTAATGGTGAAAATAATACTATCGATAATTTTAAATCCTTTTTAGAAAAGCACAATAAAATTTCCCTTATTGCAAGTGGAGGTTCTGGAAAAACAACTTTTATAAGATATTTTTATATTCAGTGTGTTAAAGAAGGTTTCAAAATTCCTATCATATTCAATTTTAGAGATTTCAACCAATTTACAATTAAAAAAAATATTTCTGAAAAAAATATTTCTGAAAATTACATTTTCATTGCGTTTGCTCAACACTTAGTTTTTAATAAAGTTGCTATTGATTCTAAAACATTAGAGAAAATGTTTGATTCAGGTGAATTTATTTTTTTTCTCGATGGCTATGATGAACTTGACACCGAGATTAAGAATATTATAACAAAAGATTTTACTGATTTCTTAAATAGGTTTAATAAGAATAAGTTTATAATAACAACTCGTCCATATACTTCAGCAAACTATTTGGATAATTTTGATAATATTTATCTTTCTGGATTAGAAAATTTTGATGAAATAAAGAGTTTCATTTACAAACAGCTTTATAATAATAAAGAATTTGCAGAAAATATAATTTCAACATTAAAAGAGAAGTCAGGTAAAAAATACCTAGAAATTTTAAGTAATCCTCTTTTTTTAATTCTATTTATAAACTCTTTTGAGAGTTATCCAAAAATCCCTCCTAAAAAAACTCAATTTTACTGGCAAGTTTTTGACGCATTATTTGAAAAACACGAGACTTTTTCAAAAACAGGTTATCGCAGACCAAAACTAACGAAAATTGATAGAGAAAAATTTGAAAAAATACTTAATACATTTTCTTTCATTACCTATTTTGAAGAATTATTTAATTTTTCCGAATTCCAATTCGAAACAATTCTTAGAAAAATATTGTCAAATTATAAGTATCGAATTAATGTAAGTGATTTTCTCGAGGATTTAAAAATTTCTATTTCAATATTGGTTGAAGATGGAAAGACTTTATCTTTTATTCATCGTTCAATACAAGAATATTTTGCGGTAAGATATCTGGCAATATTAAGTGAAGATGATAAAGCTAGCTTTTTAGAAAATCTTGCAATTGAACAAAACAATATTAGGGGAAATCACACATTTTTAATAGAACTAATAAGCGAATTGTATTCGTACGAGTTTAAAAAATATTACATCAAAGAACACATAGAAGCTTTTTATAATAATAAAAAATTCTATTTAACAGAACATAATAATTTATTAGGTTACGATAATGTTTTTGATAGTTTCGAAAACTTCAAAGTTATTTTATCTTTTTCAAAAGAATTTAAGAAAATTTATACTGATTTTATGAAAACAAATAGTTTTACTAATGAAAATATTAATATTATAATAGCAGCAAATACCCCTCAGAAATTAAAATTAGCTGAAGAAATTTTAACACTTTATGAAAATAAAAATAGTTTTTATTTAAAAATCAAAACCTTTATTAAGAATATCGACGATTCGAATAAACCAATATTAGATTTTGCCTTTAAAAAATATAATTAGATTAATAAATTCTCAATAATTGCAATCCAAAGTAAAAACCTTCCGCGAAGCAAAAAACCTCACCCAAACAGAATTGGCGGAGAAATCTGGATTGTCTTTGCGAACGATTCAAAGGATTGAATCAGGAAATATCCCAAAAGGTTTTACATTGAGAGCGATTGCTGAAACTTTGGAAATAGAACCAGAAAGTCTGTTTTCAAACAAAGAAAACATCCCAATCGATAGAGCAAAACTCATCAATCTTTCGGCTTTGGCAGGATTGATAATTCCATTTGGTGGGATTATTTTTCCGGCGATTTTGACTTATAAAACTCAGGATTCTGTGAATCGGGAATTAGGAAAAAGTATTATTTGTGTACAGATTATTTTGGCGTTCGTTATTTCTGTTTCTTTGATTTTGAGTCCGTTCATTCAACATTGGTTTTCTATTCAATTTCCGTTATTTTTAGTTCCACTGATTGCTTTTATCATCATTAAACTTTGGATTGTCATCAAAAATGGAATCAGTCTCAATCAAAACAATCAATTTTCTATCAAGCTGAAAAACAACTTCTTATAAACCAAGTCATAAAACTGACGTAAGATTGTCATATCCATTTCACATCAAATTCGATTTCAAAAACCGAATCTTGCAGAAAAATTTGACAATGAAACTTTTTAAGAAATTAACTTTTGGATTTTTAAGCATTTTAATGTTGATCTTGGTTGGCGGTTACATTTATTTCGACCAAAAATTCACGCCCGAAGACAATTATCTAACCGTAAAAAATGAAAGCGGAAATATTCCAATCACCTGGCTGGGAAATGATAAAAACGTGTTGCTTCTTCCGATTCATTTCGATGGAAATCTGGAAACTTATTATTTACAATTTGATACAGGTTCACCTTACACTGTATTTTATTCCAATCAAATTAAAAACATCAAAGAAATCTCTATTAATAACGAAAGAGTGAAAACGTCTTTTTTCATTGGAAAAACTGAAATTTTTTCTAAGCAATTTAAAATTTTTAAAACTGTAAATGATGATAAAAAAGACTCCATCAAAATCATTGGAACGATTGGCGCAGATATTTTAGAAAACCGAAAAACGCTGATTAATTTCAAAGACAATCAAGTGGTTTTTAATTTAAATCAAATTCCGAATGCGTTTAAAAATCAACTTTTCGATTTCAAATTCAAGAAAAGAAGAATCATCATTTATGGGAATTTGAAAGGTGAAGAACGGAAATTCCTTTACGATTCCGGAACCAGCGCATTTGAATTATTGACCTATAAAGAAGAATGGCAAACTCTGAAATCGCCAAATTCCAGATTAAAAATCGAAAAATCACAATCGTGGAACAATGTTTTAATCACTTACACAGCGGATTGTAAAGAGAATATTGGATTTAAAAATAATAAGATCCCAGTCAACCAAATCACTTATGTCGAAGGTTTTTCGACTGCTCAGTTTTCTATGATGAAATTTTCCGGAATGATGGGAATGCTCGGCAACAAAATATTTTTGAATAATTGTATTTTCATTGATGGTGCCAATCAGAAAATCGCAATTACAGATTGAGGAAATCAATGGTTTTATAGAGAATCTCCACCAAAACTTCTCTACTTTTGCAGCTGATTCCAAACGAAACAATCTTGAACAATCTTAGATATTATTTTGCGGCTATTTTAGCGTTTTCTCTTTGGGGAACTTTTAGTTTGGTGCTTAAACCGTTGTATTCTTACGCTTCCTCTGATATTCTTTTTTACCGAGTTTTCAGTTGTGCACTGATAATGTCATTATTTTCGATTCTTTTCAAGAGAGAAAAACTAAGACAAAATCTGAATTACTTCAAATCGATTTCTAAAAAAGCGAAGAGACAAACCATCATCATTAATGTCGGAAGCAGTATTTTGCTGACAGCGAATTGGTTTTCGTTTATCTATGTGATGAATCACGTGAGCGTTCGCGCGACGTCTGTCGCATACTTGGTTTGTCCGATTATCACAACTATTTTGGCTTATTTTATTTTGAAAGATAAATTGAGCAAACTCCAATGGTTATCGGTTTTTCTGAGTTTAATTGGTTGTATTTTGTTGTCTTACACCAATATTTTGGATATGTTTTACAGCAGTCTGATTGGCTTTACCTACGCTGCTTATCTGATTTGCCAAAGTCAAAATAAACAGTTCGATAAGTTTTTAGTTCTCAATTTCCACATCGTTATCTCAGCGTTGATTTTGTTGCCGTTTTTCCCAGCTTATTCAGGACCAGTTCCTACGGAATTCAAGTTTTATTTTTTCATAGAAATTATTGCCGTGATGTACACGATTGTCCCATTGTTACTGAATTTGTTTGCATTATCAGGCATTGCATCATCCAAAGTCGGAATGATTTTGAACATCAATCCCATTATTGCATTTATTTTGGCTAGTACAGTTTATGATGAACCGCTGAATCTGATTCAAATCTGTGCTTACTCATTGATATTTGTAGCCGTGATTGTTTTCAATGGGAAAGAAATCTTCAGATTAAATCAGGAAAAAGTAAAATTATCTTAATTAATTCATAAAATTCAGGCAACCCTGTAACGTTTTTGTTGTCTTTAGAACAGATAACAAAAACTGAAACAATGCAGAAACTCCTTTTTTTATTAATCCTTTTGATGGGATTCAACCTGAATGCGCAAACCATTTCCGGAACTGTAAAAAACTCGGATAATGAAGCCATCACTTATGCTTCTATCGGAATCAAAGATTCTAAAAACGGCGCAATTACTGATGAAAAAGGCAATTATCAATTAGAACTTCCTCAAGATTCTGACAGGAAAATTATTTTCAGTGCTTCAGGATATCAAGACAAAACCGTTTCTACGAATGAACTTAAAATAAATCCAAACATCAGTCTCGATTACAAAACGACACAGATTGAGAACGTGACTATCGTTGCGAAACAGATGAAGGAAAAACAGGTTGGTCAAAAATCTAAACCTTTTCTCACGTTTTCCAAAATGTTCGACCAAAATATGCCAACTGTTGAACAAGGAAACATCTTCCCCATTTATCAAAAAACCAAACTCAAATCTTATAATTTTCATATCATCCCGAGTTCCAGATATCAGGAAATTACGTTGAAATTGAATATTTATAAAGTCAAAAATAATCTTCCTGAGCAATCACTTCTGGAGGAAAACATCATTTACAAAACCTCAACAACAGGCTGGCAAAATATCGATTTATCAAGTTACAGACTGATGTTCAATAACCTTGATAAAATTGCTATTACCCTGCAATTGGTAGATTACAAACCTTTGGAAAATATCGATTTTGTTTTCGGAATTTCTGCCAAGAAAACTTTATCCAAAGACCTTTTATTCAGATATCAAAGTCAGGGCAATTGGGAAACTTACGATGGCAGTTTTATTTCTAATATCGACATCAGTTATGACAAAACAAAGAACGACAAAGAGATTGCTGAAGTTGAAAATAATTCTGAAAACGATTTCAAAATCAATCAGTTGATTGTTTATTATGAGAATAAGGAAAAAGCTAAGAAAACTGAATTCGGGAAAAGTAAAAATGGACAATTCATCGATTTGAATGATGCCAAAATCTATTACGAAGAATACGGAAAAGGCGAACCACTTTTATTGCTTCATGGCAATAACGGAAGTATCTCTGATTTTTACAAACAAATTCCTTTTTTCTCAAAACATTATCGTGTGATTGCCGTAGATACTCGCGGACAAGGCAGAAGCACAGATTTGACAACGGATGATTATTCTTATGATAAATTTGCTTCCGATCTTTACAAAATCATTCAAAACCTGAAACTCGACAAAGTAAATATCATTGGTTGGAGTGATGGTGGAAATACAGGATTGACATTTAATCTGGAACATCCGGAATTGGTAAACAAACTCGTAACCATTGGCGCCAATCTCGATCCTTCCGGCGTGGATGAAAATCTCATCAAAACATTCCAACAGCAACTCGATGAAAACACCGGAAATCAACGATTAATCAAACTAATGCTGAATTATCCAAACATCAATTTTAAAGAACTTGCGAATATTCACAATCCAGTTTTGGTAATTGCCGGAAGCAATGATGTCATCAAGATAGAACATACCAACCTCATCCAATCGTTCATCAAGGATTCTGAATTGGCGATTATTCCGGATTCTACACATTATATTCCCTTTGAACAACCGGAAAAACTGAACGATATAATTCTGAATTTTCTGAAGAGATAATCCTAACTTACAACTATGAAAAAAACATTAGCCCTATTTTTTATTTTCAGTCTTTCACTGGTTTTGAGTGCGCAAAAACAGAAAACATCACAAGACAGCATCAATGTTTTTTATAAGGAACTGTTCACCGTTCTGAAAAACAGCTATCTGAACAGAAAAACTGTCGATTGGAAAACCGTCGAGTCAGAAACTAAAACCAGTCTGAAAAACTACGATAATTTTGAAAAATCCTTAGTTGAAATCAGACCTTTTTTAGATAAAATCAACGCCAATCATTGTATCATTTTCTATAAAAACAAAAAATATTCTGGTACAGGAAAAAAAATCACAAAAGACGATTATTCCGATCAATGGAAAAAGAAATTCGATACCAAACCGGCGTTCGAAGCTAAAATGATTAATGAAGAGTACGCTTATATCCTGATGCCCGGGATGTTATTTTTTGACGTTAGTCCGGAGAATATTCATAAACTGGCGCAACCACTATACGACCAGATTGCAGAAATTAAATCTAAAAATAAACCCGAAGGCTGGATTCTTGATTTGAGATTCAATACCGGTGGCAATTCTATGCCAATGCTTTTGGCGCTATACGATTTGTTGGGAGATAATGTTGTTTGGGGAACTTTGGACGGTAATAAAAAGATAATTTCTAAAATAAAACTTGACAAAGGAAAACATCTGGACGGTTCTAAAAAACTATCATTCATTAATCCAAAAGGAGAATTGATGGACAACGCAAAAGTCGCAGTTATCACAGGGCCTTTTACCGGAAGCTCCGGAGAAGTAACCGCATTGGCATTTAAGGGCAGACCGAATACTATTTTCATTGGTGAGAAAACCTATGGCGCAACAACTACCAATACTCAATATCCTTTACCTTTTGATACGACAATGGCGATTACGATTGGTTATGACAGCGACAGAAATGGTAATTATTATGAGCAAATTACCCCAGATATTTTTGTTTCCAAAAAAGATAATTTTGATAATTTGTTATTGGATGAGAATATTCTGGAAGCGGTTAAGTTTTTTGAAAGTAACTCCTAACAATTTATTTTATATTTCAAACTCAAAAACTATTAACCATGAAAAATATTCAAAGCTTAATTTTACTAATATTTTCTTGCTTTGCTCTAGGACAAAACAAACAATTTCTTTACGAGTACAAATTCATCCCAGATTCTACCAACAAAAAAGATATCAAAACAGAAATAATGATATTGAATGTCCAAAAAGACAGATCAGAATATTACAGTTCGGTGAGATATACATCAGATTCCGCTCAATTTGCAGATTTTCAAAAAGGTATCAATTCTATGCCACCGTATACAGCATTGGTTAATGAATGGGTTACCAAATATCCTAACTCAAACCAAGTTGTACATACCTCATTCTTGATTTGGGACAAATACAAAGTGAAGCAAGATGTCGATTTCAGTTGGAAATTAACCAATGAGTTTTCCAAAATCCTAAATTATGATGTACAGAAAGCAACGACAGAATTTGGAGATAGAAAATGGACAGCGTGGTTCACCAAAGAAATTCCAATCCAAGATGGCCCCTACAAATTCAAAGGTTTACCTGGTTTGATTTTGAAAATCGAAGATTCGACGAAAAGTCATCTATGGGAATTGAAAGGCATAAGATCCAATCAGGAAGAGTTTATCTATCCAAACCTTGGTCAATACAGAATCACTGAGTTAAATTATAATCAGTTCGTGAAAAAATTTAAAAATTATCGCGCCAATCCTACTGCTGATTTGGTTGGGCAAATTCCTGACCAGCGAGATGCTACAGGTAAAATGAGGACTTCTGCAGAAGTTATCAGAGAGATCAACCAACAAGCATTAGAAAAATTGGCGAAAGATAATAATTTGATTGAGGTTAGTCTTCTTAAATAGATTAATTTCATTGAAAATCATCAAATTACAGTTTTATGAAAACATTTAGGTTTGTTATAAATGTACCTTTCATTCTCTTTATTTTGTACGGAACTATTATGAATTTTGCGATCTATGACAACGACTGCGAAAATTTCGTAAGTGGAATTTTAAGAGCATTTAATTTTCTTAGAGAATTATTTTTTATTAGTTTTATAATTACTTTTTGTTTTAATATTTTAAATGAAAGAAAAATTGAAAAAGAAAACTTTGCAAAAAGAATTTTAAAGATTTCTTTACTTCACATTATTATATTTGTTTTCATCTTTGTTATTTGTGTGATTAATGAAATGAAATATTGTAATTTAATTTAAAAAAACGAATATTTATTATTGTGAATTTAATTAAAAAGACAATTATTTAGATTCATTAAAAATAAACTTTGTGATAATCTTCTTTTTAGCTATTTTTACCACATAAATTATTTAAAAATGAGAAAAATAATATTCGGAGGAATTTTAGCTTTTGGTGGATTGATTTCTGCAAATGCACAATGCAAAACAGTAGCGTCGCTTACAGAAAATTTTGACAACTGGAAAGACATCAACAAATGCTGGTCTATTCAAAAAGGCGAAGCAATGCTCTACGCCAGCGAGAACAAAATCATATTTTATTCGATGACGAGTCCAAAGGAAAATATGTATCTCATAACGCCAAAAATAAAGGCTGGAAACTATACTTTGAGTGTAGATGTGACGGATAACGGCGGAGAAACAACGCTCGAAATTTTATCCATACAAAATTCAGGAAGTCCAAAAACTTTTGCAACTATTGCAAAACCCGTAAAAATTGGAAAAGACAAAAAAATATTCAATATTATTTTAAAAAAAGATAGCAATCTCGGTTTGAAAGTGATGCTGAATGGCGTGCATCAGGCTGTTTATTTGGATAATTTGTCTTTGAAACCGAGAAAATAAATATTCAATCTTTGAATTTATAAAAATGAACCTTCAGAAATTTCTGAAGGTTTTCTTTTTTAATTATTTAACCGATGTAATAAAAATCCATTGTCGCTTGTCTGATTATTGAAACTTCATTAAAAAAAATAACCTCATCTTATGGGCAAACTCATCATTTTATTCTCGATGCTAATCAGCAGTTCAATCTACAGTCAAACTAAAACCAATAAGGACGCTTCTGTCTACTCCGCTATGGATAAAAACGCAAAATCTCTATTTGATAAGTCCAAAGCGTATTCTGTGTCCATCGGTATCATAAAAGATGGTAAAATATATACAAAACATTACGGCGAAATCGATAAAGAAAAAGGGAATAAAGCCAACGACAATACCTATTTCGAAATCGCGTCTGTCACGAAAGTGATGACTGGTTATCTGCTTGCACAAGCCGTTCTGGATAAAAAAGCGAATGTGGACGATGACATCAGAAAATATCTAAAAGGCGATTATCCCAATTTGCAATACGAGGGAAAACCAGTAACCATCAAAGATTTGATTTCCTATAGATCGGCCATTCCAAGTGTTATGCCTGATGACAGAGAAATTATGAAGACATTTGATGACCAGACGACATTCAAGTTGGTAGAACTTTACAAAAATTATTCAAAAACGGATTTTTTGCGTGACTTGAAGACTGTAAAACTGGACACACTTCCCGGAACAAAATACCTTTACAGCAACCCAAGCCTGCAGATCGCTGGTCTGATGCTCGAAAATATTTACAACGAACCTTTTGATACATTAGTAGAGAAAAATCTGTGGTCAAAACTGAATATGGACCACACGAAATTTACTTTAGATGCCAATGAAAAGTTAGGTAATGGGTATAATAACAATCACGTTTTGATGCCTCATTATGCGAGTCAATTATCTGGTTCAGCTGGTTTGAAAACTAAATCGACATTGGGAGATTTGATGAAGTTTTTAAAGTTCGAATTGGACAGTCAAAACAAAACGGTTCAGGAATCACAACGAAACATTACAAACAGCAATGAGGATTGGTATGGCTATTTTTGGGACAGAATTTATGTCTCAGAATTTGGTAAATATGCTTTCAAACACGGCGGAGCGTATGGCAATCAGATAATGTTATCCGTACTTCCCGAGGAGAATTTGGGTATTATTGTAATGGTCAACATCAGTGCACCAGAAACGGGTGAGATTCTCAGCAACGCGACATTTGACATCGCCAATGATTTATTGATTCATAAACAAAAGGAAATTTACGGTTACCGAATTGAGGGCGACAACGTTATTTTCACTTACACACACGATAAAAAGCTGGACAGCGGTTTGGTAAAAAATATTTCAGTGGCCGGTACATTCAATGATTGGAATGCGGAAAATAAATTGTTCCAAATGACTAGAAAAAATGCTAACACTTTTGAATTGTCCATTCCAAAATCGCAATTTGAGAAAGGCAAAGAATATCAATTTAAATTAGTCATCAACAAAACCAGATGGATTTCGGCTCCGACTTACGCAAAGAATGCAGATCAATCTCCAGACCAAAACTTAATCTTAAAATTAGACTAATCTTTCCATAAGTACCATTTTGAACAAAATTCCAAAAACTGACGTATAACATCTTTCCATTTATTTATAACTCCATCCGTTCTATTTTTCAGAAATTTGTAATATTAATTCAAGAGAAATGGAAAACCACAATCATCATAATCACGACAATCTCCATCCCAATCAAAGAATTTCACCAAGTTCCGTCTATTATTGTCCAATGGAATGTGAAGGAGAAAAACTCTATTTCAAGCAAGGCAGATGTCCGGTTTGCAATATGTTTCTCGTTCCCATTGAAGAACGGGAAGATCAAAAAAACAAACCACAGACTTACTCCAAAACCAACCTGCCAGAAAGTTTCAAAGACAAAATAGGAGATTATTTTTGTCCAATGTTTTGCGAAGGTGATAAGACCTACGAATCGGATTCTGGTTGTCCCGTTTGTCATATGCATTTGGAAGAGATTACTGAGGATTTGGTAAAACATTCCGAAACTCACTTGCATCATTCTCATAATCATCATGCACCAACAATCAATCAATCAAAAAACGCTGGAAAATATTACTGCCCAATGTTTTGTGAGGGCGACAAAGTCTATGATTCCAATGTCGGATGTCCGGTTTGCGGAATGGATCTGGTCAAAATTCCAGAAAAGAAAGCTGTTGAATATACTTGTCCAATGCATCCCGAGATTGTGCAAAACGAGCCTGGAAACTGCCCGATTTGTGGAATGGACCTTGTTGCAAAACCCTCCAAAAGCAATGATCACGAAGATGAAACTTACAAGTTGTTAAAAAGAAAATTCTGGACAGCATTAGGATTTTCCGTTCCCGTTTTTATTTTATCAATGGGCGGAATGTTTGTGGATTGGCCATTTTCCCATCAGGTTCAGGAGATTTTAGAATTGACTTTAACTTTACCTGTTCTGTTTTATGCTGGTTGGTTTGTGATGAAACGCGGTTGGATTTCCTTCAAAACCTGGAATCTCAATATGTTTTCTTTAATTGCATTAGGCGTTACAGCAGCGATGATTTTTAGCTTAATGGCCTTATTCATTTCAGATATTTTGCCTCACGAGCTGGCTCACGGCGGAAGTGTTCCACTCTATTTTGAATCGGTTTGTGTAATTCTGACTTTGGTGATAATGGGGCAAATGATGGAAGCCAGAGCGCATCAGAAAACAGGAAAAGCCATTGAGGCTCTGATGAATCTTTCACCCGATACAGCCAATTTGATTGTGAATGGAAATGAAACCAAAGTCCCTTTATCTGACATCAAAATCAATGATATCTTAAGAGTAAAACCTGGCGAAAAAATCCCTGTTGATGGGAAAATAACCAAAGGAAATTCTAATATTGATGAATCGATGATTACAGGAGAACCCGTTCCTGTAGAGAAAAAATCGGGAGATAAAGTTACATCAGGAACAATCAATGGAAATGGAAGTTTCCTGATGACAACTGAAAAAATCGGCGATGAAACCTTGCTTTCTCAAATCATTAAAATGGTGAACGAAGCCAGCCGAAGCAAAGCGCCCATTCAGAAACTGGCAGACAGGATTTCGAAGATATTTGTCCCGACTGTGATTACGATTTCGGTTTTGACATTTGTTTTATGGTACATTTTCGGAGGTGAAAATAAGTTGATTTATGCTTTTGTGAATGCCGTTGCTGTTTTGATTGTCGCTTGCCCGTGCGCTCTTGGTCTGGCAACGCCGATGAGTTTGATGGTCGGAATCGGGAAAGGGGCACAAAACGGAATATTGATTAAGAATGCAGAAGCACTTGAAGAGATGCACAAAATCAATATTTTGATTACTGACAAAACCGGAACGTTGACTGAAGGAAAACCAAGCCTTGACCACATCGAAACAATTGATAATACTGACAAAAATGAAATCCTAAAATTAGCTGGTTCATTAAACCAAAACTCAGAACATCCTTTATCGAATGCCGTTTTGAGTGCTCTTCGACAAGCTCAGAGTGACAATACCGACATACAATTTGAGAAAGTTGACGGCTTTGAAAATCTATCAGGAAAAGGCGTGAAAGGAATCATTAATCAAGAAGAAATTTTACTTGGAAATGAAGCTTTATTGAAGCATTTCAACATCAATATTCCTGATTTATTAAAACAAAAAGTCATTCACAATCAAGAACAAGCGAAAACCATTTCTTATCTCGCAAAATCCGGAAAAGTGATTGGATTCCTTAGTTTCTCGGATCAAATAAAAAAGACATCCAAACAAGCCATCGATTATCTCCATTCTCAAAACATCGAAGTGATAATGATGACCGGAGACAACGAACATACAGCAAAAGCGGTGGCAACTGAACTCGGAATTAAAAACTTCAAAGCTAATTGTCTGCCAGAAGATAAAATGAATGAAATCAAAAAACTTCAGTCCGAAGGGAAAATTGTAGCAATGACAGGCGACGGAATCAATGATGCTCCTGCTTTAGCCCAAGCCAACATCGGCATCGCAATGGGAACCGGAACAGATGTCGCCATAGAAAGTGCTGAGATTACATTACTGAAAGGCGATATTCTAGGTGTTGCGAAGGCTAAGATATTAAGCGAAAAATTATTGAAAAACATAAAGGAAAACTTATTCTTTGCTTTTATTTATAACGTTCTGGGAATTCCGTTAGCTGCAGGATTACTCTATCCTTTCTTCGGTATCTTGTTAAGTCCAATGATTGCAGCGGCAGCGATGAGTTTCAGTTCTGTTTCTGTGATCCTGAATTCTTTGAGATTGAATAATGCCAAATTGGATATTTAAAGTAAACACAAAGACACTAGGATATATTTGTTTTTGAAAGTGGTTTAAGGCACAGTGAAATATAAAGATTTTTAGTTTTAATGAATGAAATGCTTTGTGCCTTAAAGCATCATTTTTATAATTATTTTTGTGACTTTGTGTTAAACAAAACGGCATCGAGAAAATCTCGATGCCGTTTCAAAACAAAATAAAAACCTTAAGAATTTTTTTAATTAAAAAGAAACCGTCAGCTTACTGAACACGTATCGTCCGTTTTGTCCGAACTGAGACGTAGAACGGGAATAGATGAACTGGTCATTATTCGTGGAAGCTGTCACGTTTTTAGTGGGGTAAATATCAAACAAGTTGTTCGTTCCGATAGTCAAATTAAAATTCTTATTGATATCATAACCGATGGACAAATCTGTGATGATTTTATCCGAAATTAATTGATGTTCGTACAAATTCCCATCGAGACCATCTGCACCGTAAACTTTGCCGTAGTAGGTATTTCTCAGATAAAGATTGAAGTCATTCCATTTTAGATTATTAGACAAACTCGCTTTTATTTTTGGAACTGAATCTTCTAAATAAACTCTGGATTTTTCACCGAAATAAGTATTTTCCAATCCTGCATTTTTCAATAAATCGGAAGCGTGGATATCACCTACTTTTTTGGTTTTGTTGAAGTTGATGGCAAAATCATTATTTAATTTTATAGCACCTGTTCTGTAGTTGTGGCTGATGACCACATCCAAGCCTTTAGTTTCTGTGTCTATGGAGTTGGCAAAGAATTGTGCGGCGTTTACATCCGCTTTTGTAAATTCATTATTAACCAATCTTTGGGCATCTGTAGTTGGATTAGCGAATCTGGTAAACTGATCAGTCAGAACAATTCTGTCATCAATTCTGATGAAATAAGCATCTGCCGTAATATTCAAATTAAGAGATGGGATCTTATAAGTAAATCCTGCGCTCAAGGATTTTGATGTCTCTTGTTTTAATTTATTAATTCCCAAACCTTTCGCAATGGTAGAATCATTACTGAACGTTCCTACTTCTACTAATTGTGGTGTACTGCTTCCTGGAAGCGAGGTAAATAATGTAGAGGTCGTATTGTAATAAATCTGATGAATAGACGGCGCGCGGAAACCTGTGGAACCTGCAAATCTGAAATTAAGATCGTCTGACAATTTGATTCTCGATGCCAATTTGTAATTAAAAGTCGAACCAAAATCCGAATAATTCTCATATCTAATCGCAGAATCAACCAATAACCAATTCGTAAAATTAAATTCTACATCTCCATAAGCAGCATAGGCATTCCTGTTTTTATTGACTTTATTTTCTTCTCTGAAACCTGCAAAAACCTGAGAACTTCCTGGCAATGTTGCACCAAAAAAGTCCGTTGGATTTACAGAAGTTCCTGTCCGTATATTGCCATTTACATCATAAGCGGTGTAAGAAGCTTCTTCACCCGGATTTTCTTTGAAGTTCTCATGACGCTGTTCTGCTCCGAAAGCGACATTCACGCCTTGTAACAAATCAAATTTTTTGCTAAAATCCAAATTAATTGTGTTCTGCAAAAATTGCAATCCACCAGCTTTGAAGGAATTTGGAGAGTTGAATCTTAAACTTGTATTTCCCGTGTTCTCAATTGTATAATCAAAACTATTTTGTCCGAAAGTATTGCTGAAATCTACATTCCATCCATCCCATTGACCTTTCACACCTGCAGCTAAGGAAACATCCTGAATCAACGTGTGTATTTCCGGCAAATATCCGTCAATATTAAGTCCGGTAAAAGTTCTGGCTTCTCTTGGTCTCCTGTAGAATCCGCCAGATTGCCCGTCTCTAATCGAATAACCACCAAATGTGTAAACTTTCCAATCGTCATTCAAAGGGACTTCTCCATTCAAAAATAATTGATGGTTACTGAGTTTAGACTGACCAACCTGCATATTGAAATCTTTTCTGGTTTGTCCTCTGTATGCCAATTCGTTATCCGTAACATTCGCCCCCAACAATCCTTGCAAAGTTGTAATTGTTGAAGCATTTTGAATACTTGATTGAAAGCCAGAATCAAAATAATTCACGCCTTGAGAATACTGATGGATTAGATTCACGAAGTCCTGCTCACCAGCCGTTCCTTTCAGTTGATTGATATTATTAAAATAAGATGACAGATTAACGCCACTTTCAGAGGCTCTTTTCTCAATCGCATTATAGGCATTGTAGATATTTCCACTTTCTGTTCCAGCTCTTCTGGTCGGATCACGGAATTGAGAAGACCATGTTAAATTATAAAAACCGCCTTTGTTGCCGATTTTATTTCCATAGTTTAAATCCAATTGATACTGTTGTCCGTCATAATTTCCTGTATGGTCATTGGCAGCTTTGGTCAGATAACCACCATAATTCAGTTGACCTGTAAGCTTTCCCGTATCTCTTTTCAATTGAAGATTCATTACGCCGGCAATCGCATCAGAACCGTACTGAGCAGAAGCTCCATCTCTCAAAACCTCGATTCTGCTTAGAGCAAAAGCTGGAATAGCATTAAGGTCTGTCCCAACAGTTCCTCTTCCCGGCGCACCATTTACATTCACTAAAGCCGAAGAATGTCTTCTTTTTCCATTAACCAAAACCAAAGTCTGGTCTGGGCCTAAACCTCTTAACTGTGCAGGATCAGAATGATCGGAACCATCAGCATTGGTTTGAATGGTGGATGTAAAAGAAGGCGCAATCGTATTAAGAATTTGATTGATGTTCGTCTGCGGCAAACTCTGCTGAATGTCTTTCAGATTGAAAACATCTACAGGAACCGGACTGTCTGCTTTGGAACGCCCACCACTTCTGGACCCAACAAGAACTACCTCTTCGATTTCTTTGTTCGAGACTGTATCTTTTACTGGTTTTGTTTCCTGAGCCTGAGCCAGAGAAATACCGGAAAAGAAAATAACGGCTGCAGAAAGCGCCAATCCTTTTCTGGAGTTAATAATAATTTTAGAATTCATATTTTTAAATTTTACTTTTATAACAAAAAAAAACTTCCCTCAGATAAATCTGAAAGAAGCTATATAAGGAACGATTTAGTCCAACTAATAAAAACTTTTTCCACTTATCTTTCCTTTTTTCAAAGGCTGAATGCAACACCTTTCCTTTCGGCAGGTTGTTAAGACTTCACTGGGTCAGATCCCTCGGTCTTTCTTAATAAGTATGACAGCAATTCGTAATCACAGTGCAAAAGTAATTTGAAATGATCGATTCAACCAAATTTATTTCATACTAATTTGGTATGATAAATATCATATTAACTTTAGTCTTCAAACAACTCGCTGATTTTATGTTTATTGGCACAGAAATTATTGATTAAATAAAATGAAAACGACAAAAAACAAATACCATATCGGATGTTCCGGATTCTACAATACAGATTGGAAAGGCTCGCTTTATCTTGCAGATTCTCAAAATAAAGATTTTCTAAAATTATATTCGAAGGTTTATAACACTGTAGAAATCAACAGTACATTTTACAGAAAGCCAACAGCAAAAACCCTTCAGAAATGGAAAGACGAAACACCGCAAGATTTCAAATTCATCATCAAAATCCCTAAGACCATTTCCCATTCCGGTTATTCGGAAAGTAAAAAAGAAGAATTTGACATTTTTTGTAATTATATTAATGATAATCTTAAACCTAAGTTAGCTGGATTTTTGATTCAGTTTCCTGCGTCTTTTCATTTTACGGAAGATAATCTCAAATGGCTGACAGAAACTTTGTCTGATGAATTTCTTTTGGCTGTAGAATTCCGCCACGTTTCCTGGTGGAATGATGATGTTTATGAACTTTTTAAAAATCACCAATGGATTTTTTGTGGCGTTAGCTTCCCGGCAAAGCTTTCAGAAGATGTGATTATAACGAATTCTAAAATCGGATATTATCGTTTACACGGAAAACCTGTCCTCTACAAATCATTATATTCAGAGGAATTTTTAGACAATCTTATGAAAGAAATCAAAGCTACAGGCAAAGATTTTTACATTATGTTCAACAATACCTGGGGTACATCCGCTGTCGAAAATTCATTATATTTAAAGAAAATTTTAGATTAAAATGAAAAGACTGGTTGTTCTATCCGGAGCAGGAATCTCAGCAGAAAGTGGAATCAAAACGTTTCGCGACTACAATGGACTTTGGGAAAATCATCGGATTGAAGATGTGGCTTCTCCCGAAGGTTTTGCAAGAAACCCACAATTGGTTCTGGATTTTTATAATGCCAGAAGAATACAATTAAGCGAAGTAAAACCCAATACGGCGCATAAATTGCTTGCAGAGTTGGAGAGTTTTTTCGATGTTCATATCATTACTCAGAATGTGGATGACTTGCACGAACGTGGTGGCTCTACCAAAATCATCCATCTTCACGGAGAACTAATCAAGGCAAAATCAATCCGGGAAGACAGCGAAATTGTTGATTATGTTGATGACATTAAGGTTGGAGATTTGCATCCGGATGGTTCGCAACTCCGCCCGCACATTGTTTGGTTTGGCGAGATGGTTCCCGAGATGGATAATGCGATTGAGATTGCATCTCAGGCAGATTTGTTTTTGGTGATTGGAACATCTATGCAGGTTTATCCTGCAGCTTCGGTCATCCGGTATGTTCCCGCGCATTGTGAGATATTTGTCATAGACCCAAATATGGAAAATCCGAATGCTTTCACGAAAAATGAAAACTACTTCAAAACATCGGCAACAGAAGGAATGAAGCAGTTGAAAGATATATTAATTAAAAAATATCAATGAAATCACAAAATATACAAAAGCTTTTGATACAATCAATATTTAAAAAGTAATGAAGCATATTTTGATTTTAATAAGAGAAATTAAAAAAGATTCAAAGTCCTTCTTTTGTAATTCTTGTGGTAAAAAATATAAACTATGCAGGTAGAAATCAGAAAACTAAACATCGATGATTACGATGAGTTGGCAGAAGCAATGCAGAAAGCGTACCCCGTTATCGATGACAATGTCTGGAGCAAACGTAATATTCAAAAACTGACTTCCATCTTTTCAGAAGGTCAAATCTGTATTATTGTGGATGGAAAGTTGGCGGCGGCGGCTTTGTCAATTTGTGTTAATTATGAACTTTATGGCGACCAGCATACGTACGACGAAATCACTGGCAACGGAACTTTCAACACGCACAGTAATATTGGAAACGTGCTTTATGGAATTGAGGTCTTTGTGGATCCGGAATTCCGAGCCTTAAGATTAGGACGGAGATTATATGATGCAAGAAAAGAACTCTGCGAAATTATGAATCTGAAATCCATCATCATTGGAGGCAGAATCCCGAATTACCATCTCTACAGCAAAGATTTATCGCCCAGAGAATACATTACCAAGGTACGAAATAAGGAAATCTACGACCCAGTTCTGAGTTTCCAGATCGGGAACAATTTTTCGCCGGTCAAAATCCTGAAGGGCTACCTGAAAGGCGATTCTGAGTCCGAAGAATACGCGGTTCTTTTGCAATGGAATAACATCTATTACACGGCTAAGAGAAACACAATGCAGGACAGCGTGATTCGTCTCGGTTTGGTTCAGTGGCAAATGCGCCCGTTAAAGGATTTGGAAGATTTCTACAAACAAGTCGAGTTTTTTGTAGATGCGGTGGCTGGTTATCAGTCGGATTTCTGTTTATTTCCGGAGTTGTTCAATACACCTCTACTCGCTCCTTTCAACCATTTGAATGAACGTGAATCAATGGAGAAATTGTCTGAACTGACGGAAGAAATCAAGGAAAAAATCTCTGAATTCGCAGTAAGTTATAATGTAAACATCATCTCCGGAAGTATGCCGATTCTGGAAGAAGGAAAGCTTTACAATGTCAGCTACTTGCTTCACAGAGACGGAAAAATCGATGAATACAGAAAAGTCCACATCACACCAAACGAAAAAAAATATTATGGTATGACTGGCGGAAACGAAATCAAAGTTTTCGATACAGACTGTGGGAAAATCGGAGTAATCATCTGTTATGATGTCGAGTTTCCCGAATTACCAAGGTTGCTGGCAGACCAGGGAATGAAAATTTTGTTCGTGCCTTATCTCACAGATACTCAAAATGCTTATACCCGCGTGCGACATTGCGCTGCAGCAAGAGCCATAGAAAACGAGTGTTATGTTGCCATTGCAGGCTGTGTCGGCAATCTTCCGGGTGTAAATAATATGGACATTCAATATGGTCAGGCAACGGTTTTCACGCCTTCAGATTTTGCTTTTCCATCTAATGCAATAAAGGGTGAAGCAACACCAAATACAGAAATGACGATTATCGTAGATGTCGATTTGAACCTTTTGAAAGAGCTACATTACAATGGTGCCGTGAAAACAATGACCGACAGAAGACAGGATTTGTATGATGTAATTTTGCGAGAGCATGGTTAATTTTTGATGTATTTAACTTCAGTCGAAATTAATCATCTAATTTTGTATAAAATTATAAATAATGAAAAAAACGATTTTCTTAGCCACTGGCTTATTATTTTCAATATCTGCTCAGGCACAGTTCGGTGATCTCTTGAAAGTAGTAAAAGAAAAAACCGGAGTAGATCTTTCTCAACCAAAAACACAGACTTCAACAACGACGACCACTCCATTTCCTACAACCACAACCACTTCAAACTCCAGCATAAATCTTGGGAGTTTGACTTCCACCCAAATATCATCAGGCTTAAAAGAAGCGCTAAATATTGGTGTAAAAGAAGGCGTACAAAAATTAGGCGTAACAGATGGTTTTCTTAAAAATGAAGCAGTAAAAATATTAATGCCCGAAAAACTGAGAAAAATTGACACTACACTTCGTAGTTTCGGATTGGGAAGCCTGGCAGATCAAGGTGTAAAATTGCTGAATAGAGCCGCAGAAGATGCCGTAACAGAAGCAACGCCAATTTTTACTCAGGCGATTACATCAATGACAATCACAGATGCGAAAAATATTCTTTTGGGGAGCAACAATGCCGCAACAAATTACCTTCAAACCAAAACGCAAAGTCAGCTTTTCACAGCTTTTCAGCCGAAAGTTCAGGCTTCTCTTGGAAAAGTTGGAGCCGATACAGTTTGGAAAAATATAATTTCAAAATACAATACATTCACAGGGCAAGCTGTAACTACAGACCTTAATGAATATGTAACCACAGAAACCATCAACGGCGTTTTCAAAATGGTAGCTGAGAAAGAAACGGGAATCAGAAACAATGCAGCTCTTAGAACGACTTCGCTCTTGGAGAAAGTTTTTGGAGCGGTGAAGAAATAGAAAAGTTGAAAAGTTAGAAAGTTAGAGAATCTAATATTGAAAATTCGCAGAGTTTACACTTTGCGAATTTTTCTTTATTAATTATTCATTTTTAATTAGAATTGCATTTCAGGAATCTCGCCTTCGATAATCAAATCAGCTTCTGTAGCTTTTATAATATCTTCTACAGAAATTCCGGGAGCTCTTTCCAGGAGTTTGAAACCTTTGTCTGTAATTTCCAAAACCGCCAGTTCTGTGACTACTTTTTTGACACAATTTACCCCTGTTAAAGGCAATGTGCATTTCTTCAGGATTTTGGATTCGCCGGCTTTGTTGACGTGCATCATCGCAACGATTATATTTTCTGCAGAGGCAACCAAATCCATTGCGCCACCCATTCCTTTCACCATTTTGCCTGGGATTTTCCAATTCGCAATATCGCCGTTTTCGGAAACTTCCATCGCACCAAGAATTGTCAAATCTACTTTTTGACTTCTAATCATCCCAAAACTGAAAGCCGAATCAAAAAAAGAACCGCCTGGAAGAATCGTGATGGTTTGTTTTCCTGCATTAATCAAATCTGCATCTTCTTCTCCTTCAAAAGGAAATGGCCCCATTCCCAGAACGCCATTTTCACTTTGAAATTCCACGGAAAGTTCGTCTGAAACGTAGTTGGCAACCAATGTCGGAATTCCGATTCCAAGGTTCACATAATAGCCGTCTTTGACTTCTCTGGAGATGCGCTGCGCGATTTGTTCTTTGGTAAGCATAGTAAAAATTGAATTTGCAATATATATAAATTCCGCTTTATACAAAAATGCTATTTATGAAAAGCTATTTTACCAATTTTCTACCACATAGACACATAGTTTTTGCCAAAAACAGGAGACATAGTCTCTTTTGAATACTATTTTTATTTTTAAGAAATACTTATAAATTTCTATATGCCTATGTGGTTTTATTAATTTCAGATATATTCTTAATCAATATTATTTCTGAGCTAAGAAAAATTATATCAGTATTTTTGCAGAATTATTATGAAGACATTATTACATTATCTCAAACCTCATAAATGGTTACTTTTTGCATCATTATTTCTAGCAACAGTTAATCAGGTTTTCTCTTTGTTTGCGCCAGCTATCACAGGAAATATTCTTGACCAACTGGTAACGCATCCCAACTTTTTCGATAAAGACAAAACGATTCCCAGAGATTTAAATCAATTTTTGTACGGGAATGATATCTTTCACGGAGCATTTTATTTTCTTGCATTGTTAATTGGAACAGCGATGGTGAGCAGAATTGCCAAAGCATTTCAGGATTATGTGGTGAGCGTGATTACACAAAAGTTTGGAGCCAATATTTTTACCGATGGTTTGCGGCATTCTATGGCGTTGCCGTATCAGGAATTCGAAGATCAGAGAAGTGGCGAAACATTGTCGATTTTGACCAAAGTAAGAGAAGATTCTGTGAAGTTTATTACCAATTTTATCAATGTATTTTTTGGGATTCTGGTGAGTATTATTTTCGTTTCGGTTTATGCGATTGGTCTGCATTGGTCTATAATGCCGGTTTATATTGTAGGGATTTTCTTCATCGCATTTATTACCAATTGGTTGAGTAAAAGGATTAAGAATATTCAAAAAACGATTGTTCTGGAAACCACAAGTCTGGCTGGAAGCACAACTGAAAGTTTGAGAAACATCGAGATTGTAAAAAGTTTAGGCTTGACTAATCAGGAAGTTAAACGTCTGAATAACAATACTTATAAAATCTTAGGACTTGAACTGAAGAAAGTAAAAAGCATCCGTTCTCTAAGTTTCATTCAGGGAACGATGGTCAATTTTCTTCAGCAATTGATTACGTTGACATTGTTATTTTTAATTTTCAGGAACATCGTAACGCCAGGACAATATTTATCATTAATGTTCTACGGATTCTTCATTTTTGGTCCGATGCAGGAAATCGGGAACATCATTATTTCTTATAGAGAAGCCGAAGCCTCTTTGAAAAATTTTGATAATCTAATGAAAAAACCAGTCGAGCAAAAACCTCTGACTCCGAAACAAATTGGAGCGATTGAAGAACTGGAATTCAAACACGTTTCTTTCAAACATCAATCTGCGCAGTTCAAGGCTTTGAATAATATTTCATTTGATGTCAAAAATGGAGAAACGATTGCATTTGTGGGCCCAAGTGGTTCGGGGAAAAGTACATTGGTAAAGTTATTGGTTGGACTGTATCGACCTCAGGAAGGGAATATTTTTTATAATCAAATCAACGGAAAAGAATTTGATTTTGATGAATTAAGAAATCAAATCGGCTTCGTAACACAAGACACACAACTTTTTGCAGGAACTATCCGAGAAAATCTACTATTCGTGAATCCAAAAGCCACAGAAGAAGAAATCCAACTTGCCCTGAAAAAATCAAGTTGCACAGGCTTACTAGAAAGAGCTGAAAACGGAATAGAAACTGTGATTGGCGAAGGCGGACTGAAATTAAGCGGTGGTGAAAAACAGAGAATTGCAATTGCCAGAGCTCTACTGAGACAACCACATCTATTGATTTTTGACGAAGCTACTTCTGCTTTGGACAGTATTACCGAAGAAGAAATCACATCAACCATCAAAGAAATCTCGCAGCAAAAAGAACAGATCACAGTTTTAATAGCTCACAGATTAAGCACAATAATGCACGCCGACAGAATTTATGTTTTGGAACGTGGACAAGTCATAGAAATGGGTTCTCACGACAATCTGATTGCCGAAAAAGGTTTGTATTATGCGATGTGGAGACAGCAGATTGGGGAGAGGAAAAATTGAATCTCGCAATGGAAGATATTGTAATTATTTATATTTTTAATTGATAAACAAAATTGCATAACTTTGTTAAAAAAATTGATGGAAAACATTTTAATTAAGCCTAAAAATGAAAAGCAATTACAGTTGTTGAAGTTATTGCTGGAAGAAATGAAAATCCAGTTCACTTTCGAAAAAAACGAAACTGAATCCTCAAATACTGAACTAGAAAAAAAAATTAACGAAGCTAGAAAAGAAAAGAAAGAAGGAAAACTTTTGACCGTTGACCCAAAAAAAATATGGGAAAGTATATAGTTCAACTTTCAAAAAGAGCCTTGAAGGATTTGAAAGCCATCAAAAAATCGGGTAGAAAGTTGGATATGGAAAAACTGCAGACTTTTCTCATAGAACTAGAAAACAATCCTCGAACTGGAGCTGGCAAACCTGAACAATTGAAATATCAAGACGGCGAAATTTGGAGCAGAGAACTCAATAAAAAAGACCGATTTGTTTATGAAATTTTTGAAAAGGAAGTTTCTGTAACTTTGATTCAATCTTTAGGTCATTATAACGATAAATAGAAAACCGTTTCATTTATAATGAAACGGTTTTTATTTTTTAATCATTTTTCCTCACAGTCCTCTGCTCTATCCTTTTCTCATAATTCTCGCCTTGGAAAATCCTTTGAACCATAATTCCTGGAATATGGATTTCGTTCGGGTCCAACTGTCCCGGTTCTACCAATTCTTCTACTTCAGCAATTGTTATTTTTCCGGCGCCTGCCATTGGGAAATTAAAATTACGGGCTGAACCTTTGAAAATCAAATTTCCTGCGTGGTCGCCTTTCCAGGCTTTTACGATAGAGAATTCTGCGTGGAAAGCATGTTCCAAAATATGAGGTTTTCCATTGAAATCTTTTACTTCTTTACCTTCCGCAACCTCAGTCCCGAAGCCTGCAGGTGTATAAAAAGCAGGAATCCCAGCTTGCGCGGCTCTGCATTTTTCTGCAAGCGTTCCTTGTGGCGTGAGTTCAACTTCCAGTTCTCCAGAAAGCATTTGTCTTTCGAATTCTGCGTTTTCTCCAACGTAGGAAGAAACCATTTTCTTGATTTGTTTTTTCTGCAAAAGCAATCCCAATCCGAAGTCGTCAACACCGGCGTTGTTTGAAATGCAAGTCAAATCGTTCACATTTTTCTTTACCAATTCCGAAATACAATTCTCAGGAATCCCACAAAGCCCGAATCCACCAAGCATTATCGTCATTCCGTTTTCTATATCTTTTACCGCTTCCTGAGCGTTTTTCACTCTTTTATCAATCATAAAATTGAGATTTCTTTTGTTCCAATTGTTGGTTGATAAATATAGAAAAATCCGCAGTATTACAGGAAATAAAATAGAGAAAAGATGAAAGACTTTGATATTTTAGGGTTTTCTTGAAAAATTATCTCTAATTTTTAATGTAGAAAATTTCTTACTTGCGAAGCGCAGCCCGACTTGAGTTGAAATCCTTTTTTGCATCTACTAAAATTCTATTGAATGTGAAATCGTCTTGCAAAAAAAGATTGACTTCGTCGAACCACTTCGTGAGGTTTGGGAACGGAAGGCGGAAAAGCTATCCTGAAAATTAATCACAAAAAAAGCCATACACTAAAAAATGTATGACTTTTTCCTAACAATTTAAAACTTTTATCGGTTGGCTATCGTAACGCTCACGGGCATTACGTAAGATGTTGCTATCATTTTTTGACTCATTTTGTCCATATCTACTTTGTAGATGAGGTGTGACAAAACATTTTCGATTTCTTTGCTCACGTTTTTGCAGTCGCCTTTTGCGTGCACATTGGTGATTTTTCCGTTTTCAGAAAGACTGAATCTCACATCGGAATTTATAATTCCTTCTTTATAATCTTGATTTGTGAAATCGAAATTATCTTTAAGCAATTTCCTTAATTCCCCGAAACCATCTCCTGAGTTTAGGAAGACTTCCTGTATTTTGTTGTCTGTACTTTGAGCTTTTACTAAGTTGAGCGTTCCTAGAAATCCAAATAAAAATATTGATAACGCTAGCATTTTCTTGTTCATAATCAATTGATTTTAAGTTATTACTTATCTAATGTTACAACAAAGATACATTAAATTAATCTTTGGTTAATATTAAATTAACATTGGAGGTGAAAATTTAATATTGGAATATTAGAAAAATTCTTTTTTCAAAAAATTACAGACAAGGTAAGCCTAAAAGATCCATCTCTGAACTCCAGAGATATTTTATTTCACCTTGAGAATTCACCTCAAAAATTGCTCTTTCTGGGAACTGACAATCAGAATTTTTACTAAACCATTTAAAATCATCATAATAAGTAAAATACAAATTATTATAAGTAGAAAAAATAATTGGTTTGTACTTTCCGGCTCCGTACATATTTTCCGTACTTTCTTTTGCAGCAAATTTCTTAATTTGTGGATAAATTGCAGAATTGTCTTTGTGATAATTCAAAGGAATCTCTTTCTCCGAAGCGATGAGAGGATTTCCAATTATATTTTGATTAAGATTTAAAATATATGCGATATAATCGTTTCCGCATTCATTGGATTGAAAAACAACCGTTTTAATTTTACATTTCTGACCCGATTTTGTGCCATAGACGAACAAACTATCCTTCATTTTTTTCTTGAAAATATTTTCAAATCTCTTGTTATAAATTAATCTTTCAATGTGCAAAGTGTCATAATATTTATAATCTTTCATATCTTTCCCATAAATCCACGGAAGAGAATCTTTCTTTAAAAAATCTTCATATTCTCTGGAAAATGGTAAATTCTCATTATCAAACTGAACCGGAATACAGATTGCAAAATCTTTGTCCGTTAACTGATAAACTCCAAAAACTGAATTTTTATCAAATTCATATTTTATTTCATTTGCCATTTTATCTTCTGCTTTAGTCGGAGGATCCTGTGAAACAGTCTCTTTTTTTTGGCATGAAAAGAGGATTAGAGTGACAAATATTGGATTAAAATATTTCTTCATTGGTATTTTTAATAATTTAAAAATAAAAAAGGATTCTGAAATTTCAAAATCCTTTATATTTATTTTATTTGTTGTGTCCTGGAGCGAAAGGCTTTGCAGACTTGGTTCCGTAGATTTTTTTTGCCTGTCCTGGCGGAACTTTTCCACTGTTACCTGCTGTTCTCACTTCGCAAGAAATAATACTAAGTGAAAAAGCAATAAGCGAGAGGTAAATTTTAAGTGATTTCATAACTGTTTTTCTTGTTTAATCACAAATCTGATACCAATTACATTTCCTTCTTCAAAAACCTCGCAGTTAAACTTTTCTTAGATTTAATTACTTCTTCAGGCGTTCCTTCGGCAATGATTTGTCCACCGTGTTTTCCGCCTTCCGGACCAACATCGATAATGTGGTCAGCGAGTTTTATCACATCCATATTATGTTCGATAATGATGAAAGAATTTCCTAATTCTACTAACTGCGTAATGGCTTCCATCAGGATTTTTACATCCTCGAAATGTAGTCCTGTCGTAGGTTCATCCAAGATATACAAAGTATTACCTGTTTGTTTTTTGGATAATTCTGTAGCGAGTTTTACACGTTGCGCTTCTCCTCCACTTAATGTTGTAGATTGTTGTCCAATCGTGATATAACCCAAACCAACATCTTTCAAAGTTTTCACTTTCAGATAGATTTTCGTAATCGGCTGGAAGAATTCTACCGCTTCATTAATCGTCATATCGAGAACATCGGAAATCGATTTTCCTTTGTAACGCACTTCCAGAGTTTCGCGGTTGAAACGTTTGCCGTGGCAGGTTTCACAATGAACATAAACATCCGGCAGGAAATTCATTTCAATGACTTTCAAACCGCCACCCTGACAGGTTTCGCAACGTCCACCTTTGACATTGAAAGAAAAACGTCCCGCTTTATAACCACGGATTTTACTTTCCGGTAATTCAGCGAAAAGATTTCTGATATCTGTAAACATTCCCGTGTAAGTCGCAGGATTGGAACGTGGCGTTCTTCCAATCGGACTTTGGTCAACATCTACGATTTTGTCGATATTATCAATACCATCAATACTTTTATAAGGCAAAGGTTCCTGAATCGCTCTGTAAAAATGGCGATTTAGAATCGGGTACAAAGTTCCATTAATCAAAGACGATTTTCCACTTCCGGATATCCCTGAAACAACCACCAATTTTCCTAAAGGAATTGTAAGATTGACATTTTTGAGGTTATTTCCAGTCGCACCTTTCAGAACAATTGATTTTCCGTTTCCGGCTCTTCTATCAGCAGGGATTTCGATTTTTCTTTTTCCTGTGATATAATCGGCTGTGATTGTGTTAGCTTTGGTAATATCTTTCGGATGACCTTGCCAAAGGATTTCACCACCGAATTTCCCAGCTCTTGGACCAATATCCAAAACGTGGTCAGCTTCCAGAATCATATCTTTATCGTGCTCCACCACCAAAACCGAATTCCCGATATCACGAAGATGTTTCAAGGAATTAATCAACCTTTCGTTATCACGCTGATGAAGCCCGATTGAAGGTTCATCCAAAATGTAAAGCACATTCACCAGCTGAGAACCAATCTGAGTTGCTAAACGAATCCTTTGAGATTCACCTCCGGAAAGTGTTTTAGAGCTTCTGCTAAGACTTAAATAGTCCAAACCGACATCCAAAAGAAATTGTAATCTGGTTTCGATTTCTTTCAGGATTTCGTGCGCTATGATTTTATTTTTATCGCTGAATTTATCTTTTACATCCGCTAACCAATCTTTGAAATCGAGCAAAGACAAACCGTTGACTTCCGCAATATTTTTTCCATCGATTTTGAAACTCAGACTTTCCTGACGGAGACGCGCGCCTTTACAAGTCGGGCAAGTTTCTTCCGTTGTGAAATTTCTTTCCACCAAAACAGCGTCATAATTTTCTCTTTCGTCAACAATTTCTTCAAGGATTTTTACCAAACCTTCGAAGTTGATTTTGATTTTTTTCGAGATTCCGGCGTGTTTCAATTCCTTCGTCACATCACTGCTGTAGCCGTTGTAGATGAATCCCAACGCTTCTTTCGGGATATCTTTGAAGGGCGTCATCAAACTTAGATCGAAAACTTCAAGAATCAATTTAATTTGAGACAAAATCCATTTGTTGGATTTGATCTGTTCCAAAGGCAAAAGCGCACCTTGGTTGATGGATAATTTATCGTTCTCTACAAAATAATCGGTGTTGACTTTTTTGACAGTTCCCAGACCTTTGCAGGTTTCACAGCTACCTTTTGGCGAGTTGAAGGAAAAAGTGTTCGGCTCGGGCAACGCCATCGAATCTCCCGTGGCATCATCCATCAGATTCTTACTGAAAAAATGAATCTCATCCTGTCCCATTTCCTGAATCGCAATCAATCCTTCGCCCATATCGGAAGCTGTTTTCAGGGATTTTTCCATTCTCAGTTCCGAGGCAGATTCTCCGATGATCCAACGGTCAATCACCACTTCGACATCGTGGGTTTTGTATCGGTCTAATTTCAAATCATATTCGATGTCTTGCAAAACACCATCGATTCTTGCTTGCGAATAACCTTTTTTGGAGAGATGAATAAACAACTCGTGGTAATGTCCTTTTCTGGAACGCACAACCGGCGCCATCAAATACACTTTTTTTCCTTTGAAATTCTCCTTGATGGTTTCCAGAATTTGGTCTTCGGTGTAACTCACCAAACGTTTTCCGGAACTCAATGAATAAGCATCAGAAACTCTGGCAAATAATAGCCTCAGGAAATCGTATAATTCCGTAATCGTTCCAACGGTTGAACGTGGGTTTTTGTTCGTCGTTTTTTGCTCAATGGCAATCACCGGCGACAAACCTTCGATTTTATCGACATCCGGACGTTCCAATCCGCCTAAAAACTGTCTTGCATATGCTGAAAAAGTTTCGATATAACGGCGTTGTCCTTCAGCGAAAATCGTATCAAAAGCCAGTGACGATTTTCCACTTCCGGAAAGTCCTGTGATAACTACCAATTCGTTTCTTGGGATTTTGACATTGATGTTCTTGAGATTGTGTTCTCTGGCGCCGTAAATTTCGATAAAATCCTGATTATTCTTCATTTAAAAGTCTCATTCTGGGAAAACGCAAATTTACGGAATTTAATCGACGATTGCACTTTAGCAGAACTTAAGTTTAATAATATTTAACAGACATTTGGCAAGATTTAAATTGATGATAAACTTATCTTTGCAGCTTGAAATAATTTAAAAAAATGAAAAGTATTTTATCAAAATTTGCATTCGCAACACTTCTGTTTTCTTCATTTTACTGCTTCGCTTGGGGATTGACAGGACACAGAATCGTCGCAGAAATTGCACAACATCATTTGAGTTCTAAAGCTGAAAGAAATATCAGAAAAATTTTAGGAAATCAAAAAATGGCTTATTACGCCAACTGGCCGGATTTCATCAAATCTGATACAACCGGAGTGTGGAAAGAAACTTCATCCTGGCATTATGTGAATATCAATCCACAGAAGAATTTTCAGCAGTTCAAAGATTCTTTGTCCGTTCAGAAAACTCCGAATCTTTATACTCAAATCAAAATTCTTTCTGATAAAATCAAAGATAAAAATGTTGCTGAAAAAGATAAAAAAGAAGCACTAATGTTTTTGATTCATTTGATTGGAGACCTTCATCAGCCATTGCACGTTGGTAGAGCTGAAGATTTAGGCGGAAACAAAATCAACTTGACTTATTTTGGACAAAATACCAATCTGCATTCGCTTTGGGATTCCAAACTAGTTGATGACCAAAAATACACTTACACCGAATTTGCGAATCTTCTTGACATCAAATCCAAAGATGAAGTGAAACAAATCCAAAGCGGAACATTGGAAGAATGGTTGTTTGATAGCCACAAAATTGCCAATTCAATTTACTACCAAACTCCGAAAGATTCCAAATTGAGCTACGCTTATGGTTACCGTTTCGAATCCACATTAGAAAGACAGTTGCTTTATGGTGGATTGCGTTTAGCAAAAGTTTTGAATGAAATATTTGGGTAAAATTTAAATTCAAAATATTATAAAAAAAGCCTTTCAGAGTTAAACTTTGAAAGGCTTTTTACTCTGCAGCCCGACTTGAACGGAGCTCATTTTTTGTGGCTGGAAAAGCAAAGGCAAAAATAGCGGGAGTGGAAGGCGGAAAAGCTGCCATAATAAAATAAAAAATAGCTTTCGACGAATGTCAAAAGCTGCCCAAATTTTATTAATTAATTTTAAAATGCGTTAAAATTCTATATAAATCTGATGAAAATAAAATATTTGTAACCTTTTTGATGTTCTCATCGTATAATATAATGCAACCTAACAGAATGAGGTTTTTATAATGAGACAATTAAAAATTACAAAACAGGTTACCAACAGGGAAACCGCATCACTAGACAAGTATCTGCAAGAGATTGGAAAAGTTGAATTGATTACCGCTGATGAGGAGGTAGATTTGGCTCAGAGAATCCGTGCTGGCGACAGAGCTGCATTGGAGAAATTGATCAAAGCTAACTTGCGTTTCGTGGTTTCGGTTTCTAAACAGTATCAGAATCAGGGACTTTCTCTTCCAGATTTGATCAACGAAGGGAATCTTGGTCTGATGAAAGCGGCGAAAAGATATGATGAAACGAGAGGTTTCAAATTCATCTCTTATGCTGTTTGGTGGATTCGTCAATCGATTTTACAGGCTTTGGCTGAGCAATCGAGAATTGTAAGATTACCTTTGAATAAGATTGGTTCTATCAACAAAATCAACAAGGCTTATGCTCACCTGGAGCAAGAGAACGAAAGACCACCTTCTCCGGAAGAATTGGCAGAAGTTCTTGATATGAGCGAGGAAGACATCAAGGAATCTATGAAAAACAGTGGTCGTCACCTATCAATGGATGCGCCGCTTGTGGAAGGTGAAGATTCTAACCTTTACGACGTTTTGCGTTCCGGTGAATCTCCAAGTCCGGATAAAGATTTGATGTTAGAATCTCTACAGATTGAAATTGAAAGAGCTTTGCAAACTTTGACGCCGAGAGAAGCTGATTTGGTAAGATTGTATTTCGGATTGAACGGAAAACATCCGATGACTTTGGAAGAAATTGGTGAAACTTTTGACCTTACGAGAGAAAGAGTTCGTCAAATCAAGGAAAAAGCAATCAAAAGATTGAAACATAATACAAGAAGTAAGATTTTGAAGTCTTACCTTGGTAAATAAGATTTTCAACTTTGAAATAAACGAAGCAAGACTTTTTGGTCTTGCTTTTTTTGTGTAAATAATTGGAGGAATAAATTAACTTTGTTTAAAATCAAAAACCATTATGAAAAAAATATTTTTAATGTCGTATTTTTCTGTGCTTATTATTTCTTGTAAAGATAACACTACAGATAAAAACGAAATTGTTGAAAAAGCGGCGGAAAATACAGAATCAAGTTTTCCGATTAAAAGAATGAGCAACAGTGAAAATATTTTAGATGGAATTTATTCTGAGTTAATAAAGAATGATTCTCAACTGCAAAAACTTGACGAAAAAGTTGCTTCAATCCAAAACGACAGCAGAATAATAGAGAAGATTTATGATGATGTTATCAAAAATTCCACCGATTACTATATACTTGCTGATAATGCAAAAACAATTAGTGACTCTATATTAAAAAAGGAAATTCTAAAATTGGTAAATAATAGTTCAGAAAAGTTTGATTTAAAAAAAGATAAAATTGAAGAACTTAAAAAACAGGTTAGATATAACAACTATAAAACTTACAGTTTTTATCAAGCTTTGAAAATAAGAAAAACAATTCCTGAAATAGAAAAATACCAAAGAACTCATCCTTTAAAAACGGACAGTTTAACTCAATTCATCAATAAACAAAATCAACTATTGAACGAGTTGAAAAATATGAAGTAATATGAACTCAATCTCAATCATCGGTGGCGGAATTGGCGGTTTGACTTTGGGAAATGTTCTGAAGCAACACAACATCGATTTCAAGATCTATGAAAGTGCACCGGAAATAAAACCTGCCGGAGCTGGAATTGCAATGGCTGGAAATGCAATGCAAATCTTCAACAAGCTCGGATTGAAAGAAAAAATTGAGAATGCAGGAACTAAAATGCACGCTTTGATTATCACTGATGAAAAGCTGAAAACGATTTCAAAAACCGATGTTCTAAAGCTCGAAAGCAAATACAATGTTTGCAACATCGCCATTCACAGAGCAGAACTTCAAAAAGTATTGAGTGCGAATATTTCAGAAAATATCATTCTTAATAAACGTCTTCTGAAAATTGAGAAAAGAGAAAATTACCATTTGACTTTCGAAGATAAAACTGAAGTTGAAAGTGAAATTGTTTTTGGAGCGGATGGCGTGAAATCTTTGATTCGGAATCAAATTCTAAAATCCGGAGAAATCCGAAATGCCAAACAAAAATGCTGGCGCGGAATTTTAAAAACCGAAATTCCAGAAAAATACAGCCACAATGCTTTTGAAATGTGGGGAAAAGGAAAACGGTTTGGGTTTGTAAAATTGTCTGAAAATACTTTGTATTGGTATGCTTTAGTGAATGAGAAATTCTATTCTGATGATATTAATTTATTGGAAACGTTCACAGAATTTCATCCTGATATTTTGGATATGATTTCTAAAACTTCAAAAGAAAATATTATTTTGAATGATATTATCGACATCAAACCAATGAACAATTGGTCAGTTCAAAATCTTTGTCTGATTGGAGATTCTGCGCACGCAACGACTCCGAATATGGGACAAGGTGGCTGTCAGGCAGTTGAAGACGCGTACGTGATTGGGAAATTATTGGAAACTGAAAAAGATTGGAACCAGGTTTTTCATCAATTTGAGAAAATCAGAAAACAAAAAGTTCATCATATTGTGAATACGAGTTGGACGCTTGGAAAATTGGCGCATTGGGAAAATTTCACAGGAATCCGGAATTTTATTTTTAGGAATATACCGGAATCTGTGAATCAGAAGCAGATGGAGAAGATTATGAAATTGGAAATTTAGTTTTTATGGTCTCCGAGAACCTCAGACTGACAGTTGGAGTGGTCGTCGAAAGTCTCAGACTAAAAAAACCACTACTCTTCTTCTTTCTTTAAACTTTCAATGAGATTTTCCAGTTCTTTGATTTTGTCTTTGAGGTTCTTGATGTCGTTTTTATTGCTTGAAACTTTGCTTTTCAACATCACGGTTCTGGCGCGGTCGCTGTGACTTTCCTCGTCTTCGTCTTCATTGATTTCCTCCACATCTTCCTGGATTTCGTCAATGTCTTCCTGGATTTCATCAATATCCTCCTGGATTTCCTCGATATCTTCCTGAATCTCACCAACATCTTCCTTCAAATCCTCGATATGTTCTGAACTTTTGTTCACTGACATTTGAATGAAAATTGCCAAATAAATTGCTTCCAAAGAAACAATTGTTGTGAGAACCAGCAACATATGCTCGAATTCTACAATACCAAAAATCGGCAAGGCGAAACTGACAATAAAAAAAACAGTATGGAAAATCAAAGACGGAATAGAACCTACCCACCAGATAATTCCGTTCGCGATTTTTTCTAAAACGGTTAGTTTTTCTTGATTTTCTTCAGTCAATTTCATTGGAAAATTTTGTTAAAAATAGGAATTTAAAATACGATTGGCAAAATAAGGCTAGTTAATAACGTCGGCCAATGCTTTATCCAGGCTATTATAAATAAATTTAAAGCCAGAATTTTCTATTTTTCTAGAAGAAACCCGGCTTCCTTCCAAAGCTAAAACGGACATTTCGCCCAACGCAGCTTTTATGATGAATTTTGGAATATTAGGCAACCATATTTTTTTTCCCAAATGTGACGCAATTTTTTTAGTCAATTCACGATTGTTTGTAAAATCCGGAGCAACAGCATTGTAAGCGCCATTCATCGAAACATCTTCAAGCGATTTGAAATAGATATTAACCAAATCATCGATATGAATCCAGGGAAAATACTGATCACCGGTTCCTAAAGCCGCTCCAACATTTAGTTCAATTGGCTTTTTTAAAACTTCCAAAGCGCCGCCTTTTTCAGATAAAACCGTAGAAGTTCTGACACGTACTACTCTGCTTCCTAATTTTTCAAATTGTAACGCTTTTAGTTCCCAGTCTGCGCATACATTCCCAAGAAAATCTTCAGCAGGTGAATCATTTTCAGAAAAAATATGCTGAGATGTGATTTGACCATAAAAACCAACAGCTGATGATGAAATAACAGCTTCAGGATAAATGTTTTGCTTTTTCATCTGCTCAAAAATGAATTGTGCAGAATTGATTCGGCTATTGTAAATTTCTTTTTTGTAAGATTCAGTCCAGCGCTTACTGATTGAAGCTCCGGCAAGATGAATAAAAATATAAGTGTTGTCTAAGGCACCTTCCTCCAAGAAACCATTTTCATAGTCCCAGACATATGATTTGAATTCCGTTTGTTTAGATTTGGAACGAACCAGAATCTCAACTTGATAACCACGCTCATAAAGTTTTTTGCAGAGCTTTTTTCCTACAAGTCCTGTGGCACCGCTGATCAGAATTTTTTTCATCACTTTTTATTTTGTCTTTACAAACAAAAACGAGTCCAATGAAAAGGTATTGGGAATTAATTTTCTGAAAGATGACAAGTGACAGGCTTAAAGCAATTTGATTCTATCGTCCATCAGTTCGATGACTTTTTCTTTATAAAGACTTCCGATGGCTTTTTTGAAATTTTTCTTACTCATCTGCAGCTCATCTTTGATTTCTTCGGGAGAAGATTTATCAGAAAGATAGAGCAATCCGTAATTATCATTCAGTTTATCGATGATTTTCTGCTTGAATTCGTCCACGTTTTCAAAACCTTGCGGTTGAAGTGTGACATCGATTTTTCCGTCTTCGCGGATGATTTTGATGTAGCCGGATTCCTCAGAAAGCGGATACAGTTTTTTGAAAACATCGGAAGCATAAATTAATCCGATGTATTTTTTATTGATAATAACGTTCCAACCCAATTCGGATTCGTTCATCATGATTAAATCTACCTGATCGCCTTCTTTGAAAGGTAAATTTTCGTATTGTGGATTACGTTTGAATTTGGTAGTTCCAGTGATTAATCCAGTTGCTTCATCGATATAAACATAGACCAGATAACGTTTTCCTTCAATGATTTTGGATTTCTGCTGTTTATACGGGATGAAAAGATCTTTGATAATTCCCCAATCCATAAAAGCACCAGTTGGCAAACTTTGGACACTCGTCATTACCGCAAATTCACCAATTTCAGCATTGGCTCTTTCGGTTGTGGCTTTAAAACTACCTTCGTCCTGATAAACAAAAACATCTACTTCCCCTCCAATTTCCCAAGAATCATTAGCAAAAACTTTTTGAATAAAAGCTTTTTCGCCATTTTCATCCCGTAGGATGTATCCGGAAGAAATTTTTTCAGAAATGGTAAGAGTTTGAGTTTGTCCAGGCTTCATAAAATAGAATTTGCTGCAAAAGTAACTAAACTTTTTCTATTCTGGCCTGTTGCGGAAAATTCCGTCCCCAAAACAAATTCTCAAAACAACTAAAATGAAATTAACTAATTTCACAACTACTAAATTATTAAATCTTGACATAGTTTATCTTATTTTATAAATTGAAATTTCTGTAGAAATCTGTCCAAAAGATGACAATGATTCTTTTTCTGTCATCAAACCAAAATTTAATCTTTCTCCTTCTTTAAGTTGATATATATGATTGATTTCTGCTTGTGGTGAAAGCGAAATCCTGTTTTCTTTTCCATCGTTTGACAAAACTCCATCAAACATTCTAGAACTTAATAAACCTCTGTTCGAGTTATTAGAACTAGACTTTACAATGGCAACACTTGGTCTTTGCGAAACCGTTTTCTCATTAACATTATCAAATTTGATATAATAACTGATGACATACAAGCCAGTTTCCGGTACTACATACTGATTATCAACAATATACTCTGACCCAATTTCATTTTCAATGGCCGAATCAAAATTGATGGATTGAAAACCGGCTTTAGAAGAACTCAGCTCTATAGGCAAAAATGATACTTGAGAAACATTGCTTGCTGCAAAAGCGTTAGGATCATTGAACATTTTCTTCCAACTTCCTTTGGATTTATCTTTATTGGAAAATCCTGAATCATAAACATAATATCCTGAACTTGTAACTTGATGAGTTTTGCTAGATGTTTTTGAAGCTGGCTTTGTAACATAAATCAAAGCGCCGTTCTGAGCGGAACCGTACAAATGATCTTTCATCTGAAGAGAGTCTGCGCTGATTCTTGGTGGAATAATACCATCCGGAACTGTTGCCAAATGTGACCTGTGAACTTCTAATGTTGCTAAAGGATGAGTAGTGTTGATTCCAATTTGGGCATTAATGTTAAACATTAATAAAACTAAAATAATTGTGTAAAGGTTTTTCATGGCTTTTATAAAGTTGCAGGAAAATGAATAATAAAAATATATTTCAGTTTAAGTGTTTCTCCTTCTTCTCAAAGACTATTTTTAAAAATCTGCCTCAATCTATTTAATAAATTGAGGCAGTATATAGTGCTTGAATGAATGTTTTTATCTACTATAGATTACCATCTTGTTCCGTCCTTCACTGGTGGATCTGGATCAATTGCTGCTTCTTTTTGAGCTACACTTGTTACAGAATCGGATTTAACAGTACCTCCTTTTCTAAAGTTGTTACTTTGTTGCGTATTATCTCCCATTTCAGAAGTTACGTCATCTTGTCTGCAAGAAACAAAGTTTAATGACACAAATGCGATTGCTAAGATTGTAATGAATTTTTTCATATTGAGTATATAATTATTTAAATTTTATCGAGATGCAAAACAAAGGTTTTATTCTCATTTTCTGTGACGAAATTAGATCCTAAATTTGATCCGTGAAAGAAAAGATGGTCACGATTGGGAAATCATGACGTCCTAATTCACAAATAACGACAAACCTAAACAATTAAAAATCAGTAATTTAATAGGTAAATTAGCATATCCAAAACCATAATGATTTTCCAATAAATAATTTTCAATAATAATTGATAATTGCGTATTTTTGTGGACACAAATGATGAAGTTATTAAAATTTCAAATGAAAAATTTTTTCTTTATCATATTCGTTCTTTTTTCGGGTTTTGTTTTCTCCAAAGACAATAATCCAAAAAGCTATGAAGCACTCAGAAAAGGTTATGAAAGTTTTTCAGAGAATGACACCAGGGCTTTTGCTTTCATCAATCCATTAATTAAAAAGGCTAAAAAAGAAAATGATTATCCAGAACTTTTTCAAGCCTATAGAGATGGTGCCTACTATTCTAAATCCGTTGACAATAAACTAAAGTATGCAGACAGCTGTCTGGATGCCGCTTACAAATCTGCGAATGACAACAGAATTGCGACTTCATACGTTCTGCGAGGAAGTATTTATTATGGTAATTTAAAAAAATATAAACCTGCATTGGATGAATATCTGATGGCTTACAAATATTCGAAGAATACCGGTGATCTTTATCTTAAGAATAAAGTGTCCTATCACTTGGGTGTCGTAAAAAATTATTTGGGCTATAACGATGAAGCGCTTGAACTCTTCAAAGAATGTGTCACTTTTTTTGAGAGTGAAGCAAATAATACCAGAGCGCATAAATTTCAGATCTTCAATAATACCAAAGGTTACTTGAATAGCCTTCACCAGATGATTGTTTGCTACAGAAATATGAAAGATTTTTCCAAGGCAGACTCACTCATCAACATCGGTTTACTAAAAACTTTTAACGAACCAGATTTTTCGCAGGAAAGAAGTTATTTTCTAAAAAGTAAAGGACTTTCAGAATTTAATAACAATAAATACGACTCTGCAATCGATTACCTTAACCAGTCGCTACAAATTATGACTGATGATTTTGCTTGGGAATCTGTCAATTATTTTTACATCGGCAAAAGTTATATGGCGTTAAAAAAAGAAGATCTAGCCATTACCAACTTCAAAAAAATTGATTCTATTTTCAATAAACAGGAATTTCTTTTGCCCGAACTCAGGGAAAATTATGAATTCCTCATCAATTATTACAAAGGCAAAAACGATCCAAAACAGCAATTGTATTATACCACCCAACTTTTAAAAGCCGACAGCATTATATCCAGAGATTTTGCTTATTTGTCTCCAAAAGTCCATAGAGAATATGATACCAATGCGCTTCTGGAGGAAAAAGGGAAACTTGAAAAAGTCAATATTTGGGGTGGAATATTCATTATTTTACTCGCTGGTCTTGCGATTTTTCTGATTATCACACTGTTTAAAAAATTCAAAAAAGAAAAAGATATTCTTCAGAAGTATTTTGTTTTACAGGAGAAATTGCAGACTCATAACTACACGCGCCCAGAAAGTGTTACAACCGTCATCAATACTCCTGCGAATAGCGACGATAATGATAAAAGATCACAGATTGCGGAAACCATAAAAGAAGAAATATTACATAAACTGAAAGTTTTTGAGGAGAAAAAACATTTCACTCAAAAAGGTTTGACTATTCAAAAATTGGCTATTCAACTGGATACCAATTCCAATTATCTCTCACACGTTATCAACGACAGTAAGGGAATGAATTTCAACAAGTATTTGGGCGATCTGCGCATCAGACACATCACTCAATTGTTGTTTGAAAAGAATATTTACCTCAATTATACGATTGACACATTGGCAAAAGAATGCGGAATCGCATCAAGACAGAATTTCTCCGATCTTTTCTTCGAAATCAATGGCATCAGACCTACGGATTTTATACGAAACAGAAAGAAAGAAATTGCCGGCTCCAATCAACCTTCGGCTGAAAATATCAAAGGTTTGGTTTCTGAAAATTAATCCAGAAACTCCTCTATTTTTAATGTTTGCTGTTCGCCAGTTACTAAATTTTTAACGGTTACGTTTCCGTCTTTTATTTCTTGCTCACCTAGAAAAACAAGGTTTTCGATTCCCTTTTTCTCTGCGTAAGTGAATTGTTTTTTCAATTTTGAAGCTTCCGGATAAAGTTCTGCTGAAATATTGTTTTGTCTTAATTTCGAAATCAACTTTAGAGCTTGGATGGATTCAGATTCGCCATAATTAGCGAAAAGATATTTGACTTTCACATCAGAATCTGCTGGAAAAATATTCAATTCTTCCATCACGAGATAAATCCTGTCCAATCCAAAAGAAATCCCAATTCCTGGAACATCTTTTACACCGAAAACTTCTGTCAGATTATCATAACGTCCTCCGCCGCCGATGGAACCCATTGCCACATCGTTCGCTTTCACTTCGAAAATGGCGCCAGTGTAATAATCTAAACCTCTGGCTAATGTAATATCGAAGACCAAACTCTTAGAATCAATTCCGAGTTCAAGTGCGTTTGTGATAACAAATTCTAATTCTTCAACACCTTTCAGACCAGTTTCGTTATCTTCAAATTTTGATTTTAAGTTGGAAAGGTTTTCCAATGCATCAGAACTTTGGGTGAAAAGGAAATCGAGTTTAGAAATCGCTTCTTCTGAGATTCCTTTTTCCAGCATTTCTTTGGTCACGCCATCTTTCCCGATTTTATCCAATTTATCAAGAGCAACTGTGAAATCAATTAATTGATTGGCAATTCCTGCATATTCTGCGATTCCGGAAAGTATTTTTCTATTATTAATATGAACTGAAACTGACAAGTTCAAATCTTTAAACGACTTGAAATACAATTGCAACAACTCCACTTCCTGCCAAAGACTAGTGCTTCCCACAACATCTGCATCACATTGATAAAACTCTCTGAATCTCCCTTTCTGCGGTCTATCCGCTCTCCAAACTGGCTGAATCTGATAACGTTTGTAAGGAAAAGCCAATTGGCCTTGATTCATCGCCACGAATCTCGCGAATGGAACAGTCAAGTCATAACGGAGCGCTTTTTCGGAGATTTGAGAAATAAGTTTTTGAGAATTTTTGCTTGACCAATCATCATCATTAGTTTTTGAAGCGTAGTCTCCAGAATTCAGAATTTTAAAGATTAATCTGTCACCTTCTTCACCATATTTTCCTGTCAATGTAGAAAGATTTTCAAAACTTGGAGTTTCCAAAGGCTGGAATCCAAACAATTCGAAATTATTCTGTAAAACATTGATGATATATTTTCTTCTGGAAACTTCTTTCGCAGTAAAATCTCTGGTTCCTTTGGCTAAACTCGGCTTCATTTTATAAAAGATAAATGATGATTGATCAATAATAATTGGTTGCAAAAATAAGAATTAAAATATGCATTTAAAATTAAAAGCATTTTTATATTTTTAGATATTCATTCAGACTCATCAAAAAATCGGAAAATAATTAATGCACACCCTCTTACCTTTTTTGCTCGCAATGGTTGCAGTGATAGTTCTGCTTAATATTTTGGGAAACAAACTCAAAATTGCTTATCCTATTTTGTTGGTCGTTGCTGGATTATTAATCAGTTTTGTACCTGGATTGCCAATGGTGAAAATAGATCCGGATCTTATATTTTTCATCTTCCTTCCACCTCTGTTATTTGATGCAGCTTGGAGTATTTCTTTCAAAGAGATGAAAAAATGGTGGCGAATTATCGGGAGTTTTGCTTTTTTGGTGGTATTTTTCACCGCATTATCGGTTGCAGTTTTTGCCAATCATTACATCCCGGGATTTACTATCGGTTTAGGATTTTTGCTTGGTGGAATTGTTTCACCACCTGATGCAGTAAGCACGGGAGCTATTACCAAATTTGTGAAAATCCCGAAATCAACTTCCGCTATTCTGGAAGGAGAAAGTCTTTTGAATGATGCTTCGTCATTGATAATCTTCCGTTTTGCGCTGATTGCGGTAGGAACGGGACAATTCATTTGGCAGGAAGCAGCTTCAAGTTTTATGTGGATGATTATCGGAGGTGCAGGAATTGGATTGTTACTAGGCTGGTTATTTGTGAAAATCCATAAATTCTTGGACACAGAACCCGCTTCTGACATTGCTCTTACTCTTATCGAACCATATTTTATGTATCTCATTGCAGAATTACTCCATAGTTCTGGTGTTTTGGCAGTAGTCGCAGGTGGATTATATATGTCGTCCAAAAGATTGATTTTTCTCAACAGTGCCAGCCGAATAAAGGGTTATAGTGTTTGGGAAAGTTTCGTTTTTATTCTTAATGGTATCGTATTTCTTCTCATCGGACTGGAGCTTCCAGAAATTGTAGACGGAATCCGTTCCGAAGGTGTTCCCTTGAGAACCGCAATAGAATACAGTGTTTTAGTGACGGGAGTTTTGATTTTAGCAAGAATTATCAGTGCCTATGCAGCTTTGCTGGCAACAATTATTTTTCGCCCAAGTGTGGTTCCGAATGCATCATCAAGTAAAAGAAGATTTCTGATGCCCTTGCTTTTGGGCTGGACAGGAATGCGCGGTGTAGTTTCTCTGGCGGCAGCTTTATCAATCCCTGTTACGTTGAACGGCGTCGCTTTTCCACATCGTAATTTGATTCTCTTTATCACATTTGTTGTTATTTTATTGACGTTGTTAATCCAAGGCCTGACTTTGCCTGTATTAATCAATCGAAGTGGCCTGTTTAGTACGTATAATGAAAATGATGAACAGGAAACGAGAAAAAAAATAAAACACGGACTGAGACAACATATTTACACCAAGTTGAAACATAAATATGAAAATGGCCTTACCACCAATGCTGCATTTGAACGAATTATGAGGCATTGGGAAGACAAAATGAATGAAAGTGATGAAAACTGGATGAGTGAAGAGTCTAAGAAAATTTTTTACAAAATTCTAGAAAGTCAGAGAGAATATCTCACAGAAATGAATCAGGATCCGACGATTGATGAAGAATTTATCCGCCAACAGTTGTATCAAATAGACTTGGAAGAAGAACGAATCAAAAATATATAAATTATTATATTATGAGAACTATCAAATTTATGTCAGTCGTATTTTTTTGTTCAATAATTGTTGCCTGTAGTAATTGCGATTCAAAAGACAATCCGGAAAATCAGCAATTAATACAACAATATTTTAAATTATTCAATGAACACAAATGGCCGGAACTTTCTGAAATGTACGCTGAGAACGCAGAATTTAAAGATCCGAGTTTTGGAACGAAAACAATTAAACAAACCAAGAAAGATTTCGTCAAAAAATATGCTGAACTGAATCAGATTTTTCCGGATTTGAAAGATAAAGTGATAAACATCTACCCTTCTGGCGATAAAAATATCATAGTTGAATTTGTTTCAACAGGAACTGCGCCCGACCAATCGAAATTTGAACTTCCAATTTGTACGGTTTTCACCATTGAGAATGGAAAAATTACCAAAGATTTTACTTATTACGATAACTTTGATGAAACGAAATAATGAGCCTTTTTGACGACCAATTTGAAATGATTGAAAACATTCTGCCTTACGACGGCACAACTTCTTATTATGGAAAAATATTTTCTGAGACGGAAGCGAATGATTATTTCAACAAATTAATGACGGAAATAGAATGGAAAAGCGACGAGGCCATTATCTTCGGAAAACTGATTGAAACCAAACGGAAAGTCGCCTGGTATGGGAATGAGGAATTCAGTTACACCTATTCCGGAAGAACAAAAACAGCTTTACCCTGGAACAAAACGCTTCTTGAAATCAAAGAAAAAATCGAAACTGTAAGCGGCGAAACTTTCAATTCTTGTTTACTGAATCTCTATAACAATGGCTCGGAAGGAATGGCTTATCACAGCGATGGCGAGAAGGATTTGAAGGATAATGGCGCCATCAGTTCGGTAAGTTTTGGGGCAGAACGGAAATTTAATTTTAAACATAAAACCACGAAAGAATTGGTTTCATTAACTTTAGAAAACGGAAGTTTGCTGATGATGAAAGATACCACACAGAAATTCTGGCTGCACAGATTGCCGACGACTACTAAAATCATCAAACCTAGAATCAGTTTGACTTTCAGAACCATCGACAAGTCTAAATAATCGCTTTGTATTTCTTGATGAAAGCGAGACAAAGCAAGAATCCTAATAATGCTAAGCCTGCGCCAACTAATGAAGGATAATTATATGACAATCCCAGCTCCAAGGGAATTCCGCCGAAAAGTGCACCAACGGAGTTTCCAATATTGAACGCGGCTTGCATAAAAGCAGCTGCCATCATTTCTGAGTTTTTTGCAGAACGCAGCATCATAATATTCACTGGTGTTCCGACCGACATTGATAATGCGCCACAAATGAATGTAAGAATCAAGGAAATAGTTTGATTTTCTGAGAAGAAGAAAACGCCTATTAACGCCAGAATCATTGCACTGAGAAGAATTGCTGCAGCGAGTGCTGGTCTCATTTTATCCGCTAAAATTCCGCCAAGAAAATTACCGACAACCATTCCGGCTCCGGCGAGAATCATAATGTAGGCGATGAAATCTGTCGGGAATTTGGAAACTGTGGTCATCAAAGGCGTGATGTAACTGAACCAAGCGAACAATCCACCGAAACCAACTGCTGTAATGGCGATGATGTGCCACGCTTTTGCGGTTTTGAAAAATTCTAATTCTTTTTTCAAAGTTGTGGTTCGCAAACTTTCCATTGATGGAAGGAATATTTTGAGACCGAGAATGGTGATTAATCCAATGACAGACACCACTCCGAAAGCATATCGCCAGTTTAACTGATGTCCGAGCCAAGTGACAAAAGGAACCATCGCAAGATTCGCCAAAGTCAGTCCTGTGAACATCATTGCGATGCTTTGCGCCTGTTTTCCTTCCTTGGCCAATCGTGTTGCAACCACTGTTCCTACACCGAAAAATGCACCGTGTGGCAATCCTGCCAAAAACCTAATCGCCATCATAGAATAATAATCATTGGAGAACGCAGACAATGCATTGAACAATGTGAAGGCCATCATTAGGAAAATAAGAATTTTTTTTGGCGGATATTTTGCGGCATAACCAATCAAAATCGGTGCTCCTACAACGACTCCAAACGCATAAGAGGAAATCAAATGTCCGGCTTGTGGAATCGAGATTTTCAGAGATTCTGCAACGTCCGGCAAAAGTCCCATAATAACGAATTCTGTAGTTCCTAAACCTAATCCACCCAATGCGAGCGGAAATATCCTTTTATCCATTTTGCAAAAGTCCTCAAATTATAAAGAGCAGTCAAGTTTTGGGTATTTAAAATATCGAATAGTGTTATTAAATTAAACTATTGTTTAAATTTAGTTAATATTGAATTATAAATGTTCTATTTATTTTGAAATCTAATTTGATACTGAACCTCGCAGCCCGACTTGAACGGAGCTCATTTTTTGCTGAGGGAATTTGCTTAGGCAAAAAATAGCGGGAGTGGAAGGCGGAAATAGCTGCCCTAAAAAAATAATAAATTACTATTCGACAGAGTCAAAAAGCTGCCCAAAGTATTATAATTAGTTAAATTCTAACGGTGTTTTGATTTTTCTGCTATTTTTGCATAGCTCAAAATTATGCTGAACAAGATTCTGACTTTTCCGCTGGTGATTTTGATAAAGTTTTATCAACTCGCTATCTCGCCCTGGCTGGGGAAAAACTGCCGGTACGACCCGACTTGTTCGCATTATACTTTAGAAGCTTTGAAAGTACACGGACTCATCAAAGGCGGCTGGCTGGCGATGAAAAGAATCGCGAGCTGCCATCCCTGGGGAGGTGAAGGCTACGATCCTGTACCGCCGAAACAACATTAAAATCAATTATCAATGAACCATATTTTTCTAAGATTTTATCTCATTCTTTTTGCCGGAATTTTCCAGATGGTTTCTGCGCAGGCTTCTGTATCAGGACTTTCTGACGGAACTTTGAAAATCAATAACAAAGAAACTGTTGCTGTGAAAATCTTCGCAACACAGAGAACGGATTCTTTATACAATCAAGCTTCCAGCAACATTCCTAATGAACTGGTCATCCTGAATGAAGACAATATCACCGCTGAATCTGCGGAACAATTGGGGAGCATTCAGAATATTCTGTTGAAATATAAAGGTTTTGGATTTCAGTTTTTGGATAAGGATTTTAAGCCTGTAGATGCAACTTTGGAGCAGAAAAATATTGAGAATTTCAAATATCTTCTGAAATCTAAAACAGTTATAAAACCGACTGATAAAGTTGAACTGGAAACTACTTTTAAAATTTGGGATCCGATAAAAGGGATTAAACTGGGACCCGTGATGTTGCATTTTTATAGTTTGATGTTCATTTTCGCGTTTGGATTGGGCTATTTTATTATGGCAAAAATCTTCAAAATCGACGGTGTGGATGAGAAATATCTGGAGCCATTTTTCACCTGGACTTTGGTAGGAACTATTCTTGGAGCGAGATTGGGACACGTTATTTTCTATCAGCCAGAGTTGTTTAAAGAAGATTTTTTGAGTGTTTTCTTGCCAATCAGTACGAAAGGCGGTTTGCATTTCACAGGATTTTCCGGTCTGGCAAGTCACGGTGCAGCGATTATGGTGATCGCTACGACTCTATATTACAGTTTGAAAATCATCAAGAAAAATCCACTTTGGGTTTATGACAGAATCGGAATTGTGGTGGCTTCTGGTGGCGCTTTTGTGAGAATGGGGAATTTTTTCAATTCTGAAATCCTTGGAAAACCAATCGATCCAACTTCTCCTTTTGCAATGCTTTTCCCTCAGCAAAGTTCTGAATATGGGGTGACAATTCCACGTTATCCAACTCAGCTTTTTGAAGCATTTGGTTACGTTTGTCTTTTTGTTTTGCTTTGGTTCTTGTACAGAAAAACAGACAAAAAATACCAGCAAGGTTGGTTATTCGGATTATTTTTCATTTTACTTTGGGCCATCAGATTCTTTGTAGAATTCCTGAAAGAACCACAAGGTAAGGAAGTTATTAAATTTGCCGGACTTAATACAGGTCAGATTTTGAGTATTCCGTTTATGATTGCCGGATTGGTGATAATGATTTATTCTAAGAAATTTAAACTTCCGAAAGACGAAACCGCAACTGCATAAAATAGAAAACTCCCGATTATTTCGGGAGTTTTTTTGTACTAAATAGTTTCAATTTCCATTATAAAATCTTCCACAACCTCATCAGAAGTTGCCCAGGAAGTAATCAACCGGATTGCAGAATTTTCTTCATCTATCTTTTTCCAAACATAGAAATCAAAGTTTTCTGACAGTTTCCCGATTTGAGAATTACTGAGAATTGGGAAAATCTGATTAGTAAATGTATCGGACAAAAATTCAAAATCTTTATTCTGAAAAGCAGATTTGATTTTCATTGCCTGAATGTTGGAATGTCTTGCCAAATCGAAATACAAATCATTTTTCATCAATTCCAAAAACTGAATGCCCACCAATCTGCCTTTTGCCAACATTGCTCCTTTTTGCTTGATATGGAAACCGAATTCTTCTTTGAGTTTATCATTCGTAATCACAATCGCCTCGCCGAGAAGTGCGCCATTTTTCGTTCCGCCGAGATAGAAGATATCCGTCAGATTAGCGATATCTTCCAACGTTAAATCATTGATTTCCGAAGTCAAAGCCTGACCTAATCTTGCGCCGTCCATAAACAAATACAAATCATTGCCTTTGCAAAATGCAGATAAATCCTGCAATTCTTTTTTCGAATAAATGGTTCCGACTTCTGTGGAATTAGAAATATACACCAATTTTTGCTTCACCTGATGCGGTTTATTGTTGTGAGAATCCAAAACAGACTGAATGTGCTCTGGTTTTAGTTTTCCATCTTCGGTAACTAATCCGTGAACTTTGTGTCCTGTTGCTTCTATGGCACCGGTTTCATTGGTGAAAATATGTCCCGTCTCAGCGGAAACAACACTTTCGTGCGGACGAAGAATCGCAGAAATCACTAAAAGATTAGCTTGAGTTCCACCACTCACAAAATAAATATCAGCATTTTGATTGTTCATTTTTTGTTTGATTAATGCTCTGGCTTCTTCAGAATATTCATCATAACCATAGCCATTTTGCTGAATGAGATTTGTTTTGATTAATGCTTCTAAAATATTAGGATGACAACCTTCTGAGTAATCGTTTTTGAAAGAATATTTCTTCATTATTTCTACTTCTTTTTTGAGACTTCAAAGTTATTGATTTACTCTTGGACAAAAGATTTTTACATTAAATAAATTGTTAGTTCAGAATTGATTCTCATCTAACTTTTCCTTATTTTTGGACTATGAATTCTTTAACTGAGGAAAATTACCTGAAAGCACTTTATCATCTTGTCAATGAGAATGATGAAGTTTCTGTAAACGATTTGAGCCGACAACTCAACATCAAAATGCCTTCTGTGAACAGTATGATTAAAAAGTTCGCAGACAAGAAATGGGTAAAATACGAATCCTACAAACCCATAAAACTGACTGAATCCGGAAAAAAAGAAGCGTCATTAATCGTCAGAAAACACAGACTGACGGAAATGTTTCTGGTAGAAAAAATGGGCTTCGGCTGGGAAAATGTCCACGAGATTGCTGAACAACTGGAACACATCCATTCCGATATTTTCTTCGATAAGATGGATGAAATTCTCAACTATCCAAAAATTGACCCACACGGCGAACCCATCCCGGACAAGGACGGTAACATCATCCAACCAGATCTGAAGAAACTGAGCAAATGTAAAGAAAACGATAGCGTAGAACTAGCTTCTGTCACAACTTCTTCTGAGGAATTCCTCAATTTTCTTAACAAAAGGAATCTAAGCCTTGGAACTATAATTAAGGTTTTACAAAAGGAAGATTTCGATCAATCGATAAAGGTTTTTTATAACGGTCAAGAAGAGAATTTTAGTAAAACGGTTTGTGATAGACTATTAGTAAAATAAAAAAGAGACTCAAAGCGAGTCTCTTTTCCCGTATTATATAGTTGTTCTTAGTTGAACATATCTTTCACTTTATCAAAGAATGTCTTCTCTTTTCCGGTTGGTTCAGCGCTCATATCGCCACTATCCAACTGTTTTTGGAAGAATTCTTTTTGCTCTTTGGTCAGTTTCTGTGGCGTCCAGACATTGATATGAACAAACATATCCCCTTTGCCGCCGTAACCTTCGATGTTTGGAAGACCTTTCCCTGCTAATCTCAGGATTTTACCAGACTGCACTCCTTCATCCACCTTAATTTTCACTTTGCCACCAACCACATTAATTTCTTTAGTCGTTCCCAAAGCCGCTTCTGCGAAAGAGATATATAATTCCTGATGAAGATTATCACCTTCACGTTTGATGGTTTTATCCACTTCTTCCTCTACGACAACTAATAGGTCACCAGGCGTTCCACCCAATGGTGCATCATTTCCTTTTCCTCTAACATTAAGCTGAATGCCATCTCTTGCACCAGCAGGAATGTTGATGGTGATTTCCTCATCTTCTTTCACTAGACCTTGAGCATTGGCTCCAGCAGGGATTTTGTCTGCTACTTTCCCGACACCCTGGCAAGTTCCGCAAGTGGTTTGTGTCTGCATCTGTCCGAACATCGTGTTCATCATTCGTACCTGAACACCGCTTCCACCACAAGTTGGGCAGGTTTTAGAAGTTACGCCCGGAGCCAACTTCATTTTCTTTACCTTGATGGTTTTCTGCGTACCGGCAATCATTTCCTCAAGGTTAAGTTTGATGCGGACTCTTAGATTAGACCCACGGGATTGCTGTTGTCTTTGCTGACCACCTCCACCAAATCCTCCACCGAAGATATCACCGAATTGACTGAAGATGTCTTCCATATTCATCCCTCCGCCGAAGCCACCGCCACCAAATCCGCCGCCTGCAGCACCGCCCATTCCGGCATGCCCATATTGGTCGTATCTGGCTTTTTTGTTGTCGTCACTCAGCACTTCGTATGCTTCTGCTGCCTCTTTAAATTTCTCCTCCGCTGCAGCATCACCAGGGTTTTTGTCCGGGTGGTATTTGATTGCCATCTTTCGGTAGGCCTTCTTTATCTCTTCAGCACTTGCTGATTTGTTTATTTCTAATACTTCGTAATAATCTCGCTTCGCCATAATTGATGATTGATAGTTGATGAATGATGATTGATAATAGACTGCCTAATCATTGACCGATTATCTTTTATCATAAATAATTTTAGTTTCCTGTCACTACTTTTGCGAAACGGATTACTTTGTCGTGTAGTTCGTAACCTGTTTCTATCACGTCTATGATTTTCCCTTTCAAATCTTCTGATGGAGAAGGGATAGAGGTAATAGCCTCGTGCAAATCTACGTTGAAGGCATCACCTTGCTCCACGTGGATCGGTTTCAGGCCTTTTTCTACCAGTTTGCTTCTCAGTTTTTGATAGATTAATTCGATGCCTTTCAGCTCGTGTTCGTTTCCGTTTTTAGAGATTTCTTTAATGGCTCTTTCGAAGTCATCCAAAACACCCAGCATAGACGTCATAAGGTCTTTTGAAGCATATAGATAGAACTCGTTCTTTTCTTTCTGCGTTCTTTTTTTATAGTTTTCGAATTCCGCATACAGACGGATGTATCTGTCCTTTTCTTCTGCCAATTTTTCTTCTGTAGTCGGCTCTTGTGACACATTTTCCTGATTAACTTCTTCCGTAGCTTCGGTGTTTGCAGTCTCTGTATTCAGGTTTTCCTCGTGTATATCTTTGTTTTCTTCCATAATGATAATTTTACACGGTAGTTTTTTCAATTCTTTTGCCAATCGTGGTTTTTTGACAATTAGGCAGATTCTTTGAAACTTGACGAATTGATATAATAATGATTTTTTACAATTGATGAACGATATCGCTCGATACAAGCAGACTATTCCGAACATCATAAGCAGTATATGACGCTCGATACAAGCAGTATATACCGAGCGAGAGAATGTCTATATTCAAATTTTGAGAATTTACTTGGTCATACCGATGACAGATGTGCGAAAAACGATATCCTCCATCACCCATTGCATCATCTTATCCTCGGCGTCCGATAGCTTTCCAAAATCCGGGTTGATTTCTACATTCGGAATCACGCCTCGATGCTGATTATCGAACTCGATGTTGGGACGTATGAGGAAAAGTCCGATTGGAAGTGCCAGTTTGGAGTATGGCAGGATGACTGTGTTACTCACACCAGCCACTGTCCCGTCATTGGCACCGCCTGTTTCTTCGCCCACGATGGTAGCTCTTTTGTCAAATTTCAGCTTCGCAGAGATGATGGATGATGCGGAGAAACTCGAGCCATTGATCAGAACATAAATCTTGCCTCGGAAAGCATTGGCCTTTGGTTTTGTAGGTTTGGAGGCCGATTCTCTGAAGTAATAGCGATTGTTCTTTTTGGAAGATAAAAAATAATTTCCCACCAGAAAAAACGGATAAGCTGGTGCGCTCAGGACAGACGTCCATACCTTCTGTCCACGAAAATAGTTCTGGTGAAGAACAGAGGTTTTGGAGGTCATCTCAGGTGCTTTGATCAAGGTAAATTCCTTATCCGAAAGGTAAGAATACAGCGTGTTGATCTCTGAAAGCGACCCACCCAGATTATCCCGGATATCCAAAATCAGGTACTGTGAACCTGCATTTTTAATGTTGGTGAACGTCTCTTTGTAAAACTTCTTGGCCAATGTCGCAGAGAAGGTCTTCACCTTAATATACGCCACGCTGCTGTCCGCCTTCAGGAATTTGAAGCTTCGGTTGTAGGTTTTTGAACTGGCATCGTAATCCTGTACCTTCTGCGTGGCTGTGACCTTTGGCTTTATCTTATCTGTATCGATTTGCTCATCGGTCTTCCTTTGACGTTTGATAACCACTTCTGTGATTTTATTATCAAGTTTGGTCTGTAAAGCAGCGCTGTCCAGATAGCCATTTTCCAACGTGTAGTAGTTGAAGAAAGCGAGATTCATAAAGTACTTTTGAAAGGTCTTGTTATTCCCGTCCGAGCTGTATAGTTTGTTGTATTTCTTAATCAAGTCCGATACTTTCTCACCGTTGATTGTCAGGATCTCTGTTTTGACTTTGATGTCTTTGATATTCTCTTTATTTTCTTTCACGAAGAGCTTATCATCCACGACCTGATAGTCCATCAAAGCAAATAGCGGTCTCTTTTTTTTGAAGTCTTTTTGCTGAGCTTTGGTATATCTTTTTGGAATTGCTTTCAGTCTTAGGTGACCTTCTTTGATACTCGCTATGACGGGAGATAATTGAAAGAAAAACTGATTGGGCGTCATCGGCTGTCTGATGTTTGTTTTCAGGCTATCGAACTTGTAATCCAAAGCTTCTTTGGAAATGTACCAATAGAGTTCCGGGTGGAATCTCTTTAATTTCTCATAAGTAAAATCAATATCTTCCCGAAGCTCTTCTACCGGAATCTTCTTGTCCAAAAACAGATTATTCTTCTTGACGGATTGACAAGAAAACATAAGAATGCATAGGAATAGATATGGAATTAGTTTCATATTAATAAAATTAAAAATAAAGCTTTTAATCAATAATAGATCGTTCTCCATTCAACTTTAACATATTCTAACATAATGTGGTTTCGATTTTGTTATTGACAGAGAAATTGAAAAAAATTATGAAACATATCATTGTAGCGGCGTCGGCATTTCTGTTCTCACAGTTATCATTCGCCCAGACTAAAGATGTTGGTGCTTTCACATCGTTAAAAGTATTTGATAAAATCCCTGTAGAATTGGTATCATCCTCTTCTTACAAAGCAGAATTAACTGGAGCAAAATCCAGCGATATAGAATTGGTAAACTCCGGAAACGAATTGAAAGTAAGAATGAAGACTTTGCAGCTTTTGCAGGGTGATGACGTAAAAGTCGTTCTTTATTACAAAGATCTTAACAGCATACAGGCAAGTCAAGGCGCAAGAATCACATCTGGAGATGCGATCAAATCTACCAAACTGGATGTTACATCTAATGAAGGTTCGCAAGTTGACCTGAATGTTGATGCACGTGTGATAGAGGGAAAGTTGAACACTGGTGGAATTCTTAAACTATCCGGTAATGCAGATTCTCAATCTGTGATCATCAATACTGGTGGACAATACGATGGAAAAGACCTTAATACAAAAATCACAAGTGTAACCACCAACGCAGGCGGAACAGCCAGTGTGACAGCGACCAAATCTGTAGATGCGACTACAAGAGCAGGTGGTGTGATAGATGTGTACGGAAATCCACAAACCAAGAACGAGAAAAAAATAGTGGGTGGTAAAATCAATTACCACTGATAATTTGCTAGTTTAGTAAAAAGTAGAAAGAAAAATACCCGAATGAATCATTCGGGTATTTTGTTATTTTCTGTCAGAGGATTGCCTGATGTGAAGTGTTGGTGTGAGAACCAACTTCTTCTCGATACTGATGCCTGAAGAATTGTCTTTAATACTTTCTAAGAAGACATTACCAGATATTTTTCCCATCAGAACCGGTGTCTGATCCACAGAACTGATGGATAGTTCCATAAATTGTGTAAAAGGTTCATTACTGAAACCTATAACTCCAATATCCTGTGGAATCTTCAGCTTTAAGTTCTTGATTTCTTTACAAGCGCCTAATGCTGTAAAATCACTGGCAGAAAAGATGGCATCCGGTTTCACTTTGCGTTTCCAAAGGCTCTTCATCGCACTGATTCCCTCCTCTATAGAACTTCCCGTATTTATGATATTTTCCTTTAACACTGGAAGTTTGTAATCTTTCAAAGCATCAATGTAGCCGTTTAGACGGTTTTGATAAATCTCCAGATTCTGATCTCCTGAAAAATGACAGATATTCTTGTAACCTTGTTTTATCAAATGCTCCGTGGCCTGATAAGCGCCCTTGTGGTCATCAATAGTGATAGTGCTCACGCCGGGGATATCTTTCTTTCTGTCAAAAAGAATAATTGGTGTATTGGTTGTGCTCAGGATTTTTTTTACATATTCCATATCCGTTGTATTCCTTGATATCGAAATGAAAATACAATCTACCTGTGTGTGCAACAACGTATTCAGCTGTTTCTTTTCTATCGCAGCGTCATCGTGACTTTGACAAATGATGACACGATAGCCGTGAGGAGACAATTCTTCCTCGATGCCACGGATGACGGAGGAGAAGAAATTGGTATTGATGTATGGCACAATCACACCCACAGTTTTTGTCTCTCCGCTTTGAAGGGCTTTTGCCAGATTGTTCTGTTTATAATTCATTTCCTTAGCCGCCGCCGCTACCAATTCCTTGGTTTCCTGGCTGATTCTCGGATGGTCGTTCAGCGCCCTGGAAACGGTCGCCACACTCACATTCAGCTTTTTGGAAATATCATATATTGTGGTGTTTTTCTTTGTCATGTATTTTTTATCTAAACATTAGATACAATGGATGTAAATATATAAAATAATCCCTGTCAGAACTGATTTTTTAATTCTCTTTTCATAAAAACAGGCAATATTCTGAGTATCGATGGATTTTTTAGAATAATTTCTTCAGTGATGATTCATATTTCTTTCTGGAATTTAAATATAAATTCTCAATAAATAGAGAAGCCAATCCACCGGGATGAAATTGGCTTTCTCATTATGAAAAAAATTACTTTTTAATTAATTTTCCTGATGATTCTCCTGAATTTGTTTTCAAATTATAGAAGTAAAGTCCGGTTCTCAAATCTTTGGTATCAATAGTCAAATTACTAACTCCTTTATTTTCATTTTTCTTAATTGTTTTCACAATTCTTCCATTAACATCAAAGATATTAATTGAAACTTCAGAATTAGATTTCAAATCCAAAGCGATATTGACTTGATCTCCAAAAGGATTCGGGTAAACAAGATTCTGACGTCCTTTGGTATCAGTTACTGCTAAAGTTTCAAAATTGAAATTCACAGAAGCTTCCGGCATCCAATCGAAGAAGAAAGAAGGATCAGTCTCTTTTTTGAAAACATTCGAAATAGTGAATCCCTGAGAATAAGTTTCAGTTAACACCACTCCACCGTTGGCTCTTTGTGCCAGTCTTTCCGGCGTTGCACCTGCTCCAGTGTTGCCATATTCTACAAACGTCACCGGAAGTACACCGTTGATTGGTGTTGTCCAACCTGTAGCATTCAGCATTGCAGGTGTTGCACATCTGATGAAAGCAGATTTCGGTGTATTCTGCCAAGCTCTACCAAAGTGGAAATTGCTGATTGCCGTTCCGTTGAAATCTAATGTTCCATCTGCAGGTACAGTCAAATTACAATCCAAGAAAACAAATCCGTATTTGGTTGTAGATTCGGTAGAAGGTGCTGTTACCACACTATTATTACGGTTGATGTAAGTCGTACACTGATCAAAAACAACAGTCTGACGACCGAAGATGAAATCTACATTCCCTTCTACATAGCAATTTTTGAAGTAAGCTCTTCCAATACTGTTCCCAAGGTAAGTATCCTGATAGCCAACGATTTTACAATCATAAAAAGCCTGACGGTCACCTTGAGTCTTCAAAGCTACAGCCTGAGTTGATGAATTAATTTGTGTATTAGCAGTAGAATTGACAAATGTATTAGCCACGGTAATTTTAGACGCGGTAAAATCATTACCGAAAATTGCCATCGTCTGAGAAAGAGAAGTTCCGTAAGCCGATCCTGTATCAGGATTGATAGCTCCTGCAGAAATATTATTCGTAATAACCGTTGTATCAGCATTGTCACCAATTAAAAAAACATTGGTTTTATTCTGAGTTAATGTCGGTCTTTCGGTATAAGTTCCAGGTTTGATATGGATGATCCATCTTCCTGTGTAATTATCCGGAACCGCATCAAAAGCTGCCTGAACTGTTGTATAGTCTCCAGAACCGTCTTTTGCAATCGTTTTGATAACATCCGTTTCTGTCGCTTTGGTTGTTACCGTTGCTTGTGACCCATAAGAAGTTCCAGCAGAATTGGTTGCGAAAGTTCTCACATAATATAAGGTAGAAGGCATCACTCCAAAAGCAAATGAAGAGAAAGCGCCAAGACCAGTTCCCGTAGAAACTTTTGTAGCATTAGCAATTGTTGGATCTGCTGAAGTTGAATAAACAATTCCTCTATCGGTTACATTGGCGCCACCCCAATCGGTTACATTACCTGAGATTACAAAAGATTTATTCGTTACCTGAGATTGAGAAACTGTAGTTACCGTTGGTGCAACAATATCTGTCAATGTTGTAAAATTAACCTGATCTCCGTAAGAAGTTCCCGCAGTATTGGTAGCATAAGCACGAACATAATAAGTTGTTCCTGCTGTCAAACCCTGTAAATTACTCACATAAGAACCAGACGTCGTATTTTCCTCAGTTTTAGAATCTGCTATAGTTGGATTTGGATTGGTACTATATACCACACCACTTTTGTCTACAGCTCCACCTCCGTTGCTGGAAATGTTTCCGCCGGTTACGGCAGTTGTTGTAGAAATAGAAGAAACAGCCGCCGTGGAAACTGTTGCAGGATTTGCTACAGAGCCTTCCATTGTTCCAGATATTTTTACGTTTCTAAGCGCAAATTGTTTCCCTGTTGTAGCCGCTGCTAAATAAGGATAAAATCTTAGATAAAATTTCTGATTTCCAGAAATCACTACTGAATTGGCAAGAGTGACATTCAATACCTGAGATTTACCACTTGGCGTCAGTTGTGTGGCAGGTTTGATCTGAACTTTATCAGAGAAATCAGCATTCAAACTGTAAAAAACCTGATAGTACATATTGCTGGTTCCTGCGCCGCCAACAAGAGCTTCCACTTTATTGATCGTAAAAGTTCCGCTGTTGGTCGCATTCACATCAAACTGAACATATTTAGTATCATCAATAGTTGAAATATTTCCTGTTCCTGTCCAGCTATTGGTATTAGTTCCTGTATACTGGTAGAAATCGATGTTACTGTCAGCAGTTCCATTGCCTGTGAAATCTACTTTGGCATTGACTTCTGTTTTCAGAATGGCTGTTGGATAAGTCGCTGTTGACTCTAGATTACCTTCCAGAGATTTTGTCGTTACATCTGCAATCAAAGGCCAATTGACCGATGCTGGAGTTGCTTCTACGAGTTTTGAAAATTTTGATGCTTTTATTTGAGTTTTTGATTCTTTTACAGTTTTTCCTTGAGGATTTGAAACTGAATTTTCATTCGCAGAACCTGAGAAATAAGAAATGCTCTTTCCGATTCCGAAAATCGTAACCGTGCAAAAAAGCGCCACTGGTAAGATGAGATTTTTTTTCATAGGTAATTTTTGATTAATGTTTGAGATTGATTTTAATTCTGAAATTTATTTTACAATAACTTTTTGCGTGTAAAAATCATCGTTGGTTTTCACCAAAAATAATTTAACACCTTTGCTTATTTTTTTCAGTGAAATAGCATTGATTGTATTCTCTCCTTTGTTTAAAGTTCCGCTGTAAACAACACCTTCTAACTTGCCAGAAAAATCCATCACAGAAATCTGAACCAGTTGATTGTTCTCTTTAGAAAAAACCTTTAACGAAATCTGGTCTGATGCAGGATTGGGATAGAAAAGAGAGGCAGAATTCTGTTTAAAACCAACTTCATTGTTTGCCAAAAAAAGACAATCAGTAGGCTGAAGCAAAACCGCTCCAGCACCAGACATTACAGTTTGTTTAACGTCTTGAGAAGGGATTTTGTTGATAGAATATGGCGGTGTAAAAGCGGTTCCAGATCCAACTGCGGTTCCAGATGTTCCAACGAATGTATTATTAACAGATTGAGCAGCTGTGAAATTGCCAGTTTCCAGTCGGATCGGATTTTTCACGCCATCAAAGTAATTGTTTTCAATCAGTAAATCTGCTTTGTAACCTGCATAGATACAATAGTTGCTCACAGAGCTATTGAAATAATTATTCAGAAGATGTACTTTTCCGTATCTCACTCGTGGCATTCTTTCTCTCACGCCATTCGCCCACCAGCAGTATTGCATCGTGATTCTCAATTTGCCTTCATCCTGTGTAGCATCATCGCCAGAACCGAAAAGATTAGAAAAACGGTGATCGTTGCTTCCTCCAGAACCTCCAGGAATCGGAGCTTTCAGATACTCGAATTTTGTCCAGGAAATTGTAATCAGATCCGAAGCATTTTTGATATCAAGATTGCCATCCAAAGCATCCTGAAAAGTACAATGATCGACCCAGACATTCGTACAATTATCGATGGTCATATTATCATTACCGTCTACATCATAAGCACCAGGACCTTCAAAAGTGATATTTTTGATGAGAATATTGGAACTGCTTTTCAGGGTCAATATTCCGGATCCGCCAGATGTAAGATCAGTAGAAATCAATCTTGCTCCAGCTAAACCTAAAATAGATTTATTAGTCTGATTATTCAAAGTAAGACGACCTGCAGCAGGAAATGTAATTTGTCCTGAAACGTGGATGACTTTCACAGATGTGCTATTGACAGCCGCTCTAAGCTCTGCGTAAGTGGTTACAACAGTTGGTGTAGCTGTTCCGCCGCCTGTAACGCCATTGGTAGAAGCCCAACCGGCAACAGGACATTGGGCTTTCATATTGACCTGAAATGCAGACATCAGAAGCAGTGCAGATAATAGAAAAATTCTTTTCATTAGGATAAAATCTTTTAAGATGAGTTTGAAAGTTGAGAATCAAAAAAATCAGAATCAGCAATTAAAAATTGATAAAAATCTGATTATTAATGATTTGAAAATTTAATATTTTTAGAAAAAGGAAAAAAAAAGTTTGATGAAATCGCGTTTCATCAAACTTTAATTAATGAAAAATTTAATTCATTTAAATTTTTATTGACTTTGAACTTCCTGAGAAATGGTCTTATCTAACTAAAACTTTCACAGATTTTTCACCTGCTTCAGATTTAAGATTTACGATATACAAACCTTTAGTATTCACTTCAAAGTTAGCATCAGTAGAAGCTGTCATTGCTTTTACCAAAGATCCGTTAGCGTTGAAAACGTTCACCTGAGTATTTTTAGATTCAAGATTAGAAATTACTATTTTGTTTCCGTTTGTAGCAACTGTAGCTTTCATATCTTTTTTCACATCGTTTACCCCAAGAACAGTTGTACCAACATTAGTTGCTGTCATTTTGTAGATGTTAAGAGATTGATCTCCGTAGATATAAATGTTAGCAGCAGGACCAACATAATCGTAAGTTAAAATCAAACCATCATTAGAATTAGAATAAGTCTTAGAAGTCAAGATTGCTGTTCCGGTTCCGATGTACATTGTACGATCTCCAGAACCACCGTTTTTGTACCAAATGTTAATAGTTGAATTACCATTAGTTTTGAAATAAATATAACGCTGTGTTGGCGTTGTGTTCACGCCTGTAGATGTGTAACCTCCACCGTTCAGTTTGAAACGTTTTGTTCCAGGATATCCATCTGGGAAAGAAGCCGTGCTAGCTTCTACCGCTGCAAAATTCACAACAGTTGCTGGTCCGGGAACTAGCGCAAGATTATTTTTCACAGTGCTGGTAAGTTCACCAGTAGTAACTGGCCAAGCCGCAGATGCAAAGTCCCAAGTAGTCTGTGCTTTCACGTTTCCTACAGTAGCAACAACTGCAAATGCTAAAAGAAGTAATGATTTTTTCATGATGAAATGATTTATTAATTGTTTGTTTAATTTTCTATGCAATCGATTACACAATTATCTGTAATAATTCGACGGTTCTAATATAAAATTATTATTCAATTCAAAGATATTTTTTTTTAAATTAATATTAAATTTATGTAACAATTATAAAAAACCTAATATTGATGATACTTTATGGTATGTAATAATTATTATTAATTTAATTCTTTAAACAAAAAAATTACAATTTTCAGGTTAAAATCTGCGCAATCGGTTGTCTTATTTTTACCAAATTTTGAAGCCAAATCTCCAAAAAATTTATTTCTTCAAAAAATCTGTTGCAAAAAAAACACTTAAAATAATTTCTCATTGTTTAATAAAAAATAAACTTATTGAAATTTTGGAGAAAGATTATCTACAAACAAAAACCCTTTAAACGGTTGTTCAAAGGGTTATCTTAAAAAAATAATATGAATAAAATTTACTTTCGGATTTTTACTTAATCATCACTTTTACAGATTTTTCACCTGCTTCTGACTTCAGATTAACCACGTACATACCTTTAGTATTAATTTCAAAATCAGTTTCTACAGCCGTTTTAATGGATTTAACCAAACTTCCGTTGGCTGCAAAAACATTAACCTGCGTATTTTTGGACTCCAGATCTTTGATGTAAATTTTGTTACCACTAGAAAATGCATTGGATTTCAAACCAGATTTTACACCGTTTACAGCCAAACTAGAGTTGTCGGTATATTCAATTTTATAAAGACTGTTGTCACCACCGCCAGCAGAAATAATCATATTACCGGCCGCACCATTATGAACATAAGACGTTACCGCTATATCCGCGTTACCGTTGCCGGCAAATGTTGTAACACTCAGTACTTTACCACTCGCATCCGAAATCAAAACAGTTCTGCCAGCGCCACCGCCTCTTGCATAAAACTTGACAACTGCTTTGTCCGAAACTGCAAATTGCACATATCGTCTTGTTGGCATTGCCGTAGTTCCAATTGCAGGATTGGTAGATCCCGAATAGCTATTGCCTCCAAATTGCAGACGTTGTGTCGGCGAATATCCATCTTCAAAAGTTGCCAGACTGTTGGTAGCTATTGTAAGACTGCTTCCCCCTGTCACAAAGGATAAACCATCAACAGTTTTGTCTGTTGCTATAGCACCAGCCGGAAACTTTGCAGTGTCACTGAAATCCCATGTTTTGCTCTGGGCGTTAAAAGTTATTGAGGAAACTCCAGCAATCATTAAAGAAAATAATAGTTTTTTCATAATAAAAATAATTTTATAATTGTTTGTATAATTTTAGTTGCGCAATCGATTACACTCTTAGATGTATTAATTCGACGGTTCTAATATAAAATTATTTACAATCTGTCTATTATTTTTCTTAATTATTTTTGAACGGAATATCAATTTGGATTAACATCTGATTAATATTCCTTTTAACAAAGCTAATCAAGCGTTAAATAATTGTTTAAATTTATTTTTATCGAAATACTACTTTTAAGATAAAAATTGCAGTTTCAATTCAAAACAAAGAGCAATCGATTGCATAAAAATTCCCAAAATTGAAACCTGAAAGTCAAATTTTGGGAGTGATTGATAATTTATTCTGTGCAACAAATTATGGAATCCAATTAGTAGCTTGTCGGAAGATTTTTTCCAAAGTATAATTTTTAATTTCTTTTTTAGTTAATTGATGAGACCAACCCACACGTTTTGAAGCATTTGCACCTTCTCCTCTACTTCCATATTCTGCATAATAAGCTGTTTTCTCTTTATCCGGAAACATTTTGTCGCCTTTCCAGGGATTCCACCCTTCCTGTACAATATGATTTCCCATTTCAGTATTGATGAAAACAGTTTTCGCAAAAGGCCGCCAGGGTCTTCCAAGGAAAACTTTCGTAATACCTTCTTTAGCAATCAATTGACAATCAAAGAAAACGAAACCATACTTTTTATTTTCATCCGTAGAAGCTGCAGTAATGTAGGAATTGGCAAGACTTTTTATCGTACAGTTTTTGAAAACAGCAGTCGCTGCACCGAAAATAAAATCTGTAGTTCCCTCAATAAAACAGTTTTCATAATATTGTCTGCTGTGACTTCCGCCTGCGTAAACAGTATCCTGACAACCTAGAATCTTCGAATTTTTAATAACAAATCTATCGGCTTCCGCATGAAGAGAAACTGCCTGACCTTTGTTACACCAGGTATTTTGAATGGTCAGATTTGAAATTTTGACATCATCTGCCATTACCAGAAGTGTATAGGAATTAAACGTTGTCATTGTCTCATTCAACGCATCAATTTTACCTGAATAATCATCGTTGGTAATGATTGTATTGTCCTGATTTTCGCCTTGCAAAGTGATTTTTTGTTTAGAACTCGGAATGCTTATTTTTTCGTTATAAGTTCCCGATTTTATCTTGATTAAAGCTTCGTCCGGTCCAAAATCCCGAACTGAATTGATGGCTTTCTGAATCGATGAAAATTGTCCGCTTCCGTCTTGTGCAACGGTAATTGTGATGTATTGAGCCAATAAAAACTGACCAAAAGAAATCATTAATATTAAGAATAACTTTCTCATCAAAATTATTTTAAAACCTTATCCAAAAATTCAACAATATATTTCAAAGTCTCAGCAAACCAGGGTTCTACCAACCAAAAAGAATGCGGAGAATCTTTGATTTCTTGGACTTCATAATAGATTTTGTTCTTTGCCAGAATCTTAATCATATCATCTCTCCCACCGTGAAATCTTGGTTGAGAACTATTAATAAATATGGTTGGAGCCGTTTTTTTACACACATATTCCAAAGGTGAAGCTTCTTTCCAAAGTTCGAAATTCTGAGATTTTGTCGCACCAAACCAGTACGATGCGTAAGTTCCTTCCTCAGATTCTGGATGAATGAAAGACACGATTCCATCGATATTGACGATGGCTTGAACTTTATTTTTGACACCGACCAAAGTTGCCAATTGTGCACCTGCAGAATTTCCACCGATAGCGATTTTGTTTTTATTTAATGAAAATTCCTTGCGATGTTTTTTAAGGAATTTCAAAGCATCTTCAATATCTTCAACCGCCGTTGGATATTTGGCATCGTCACTCAGACTGTAGTTGATGGCCATTGCCACATAACCTTTGGAAGCCAATTCCTGAGCGAGAAATTTTTCATTTTCCTTGCTTCCGGAAATCCAGCCACCACCGTGAACCAGAATAATCGCAGGATATTTTTGAGATGAATTTTCAGGATAATAAATATCTGCTTTCAAAGACCTTCCGTCAGAATTCTTGTATTCTACATCTTTTGAGACTTTGATATTTTTTGGAAATTCCAGATTCAAAGGCTGAATGAATGGAAATTTTCTCCTAAGTTTTTCGAAGGTTGATTCTATGGTATAAGGTTGCACATTGGGTCTTTCCACAGTTTGTGAATTGATATTGGAAACCGAAAACCAAAGCACAAAAAAACGGATGAAAACATTTTTAAAAGTTTCAATTCCGATTGGTTTAAAATTCACTTTTGTTGTTTTCATCCGCTAAATTTAATTTAAAAATACAATTTATTTCACTGCATTTTTTGTGACATCTTTAGAAATAGTGATTTGTTCTTTTGCTACGGTTTTGGATAATTTCACATTGGCAGTTTTAATGCCAATCACCTTAATTGTTGGTTTGCTTGCAGATTCCAAAGTTAAACCGGATAAATCAATATTTTTACTGTTATATATTGTTGCTCCAACGCCGTCGCTATATTTCAGTTTGACATTTTTCAAAGTAATGCCATCTGCGTCTACGATTGTCAACGCTTTTTTAGTTTCGAAATTAGAATCTTCGATGACGATATTTTTAAGATTCATTTCAGAAAGTCCATTCAGACTCAAAGCTTCATAAGAACTGGTCGCGCTGATATTTTTGAAAAATACATTTCTGAAAACCGGTGTTTCATCTGTCACAGGAATTTGTTTTTCCACTCTTTTCTCATCGTCTGCACTTTGGTCTTCCTCGATAATCGGCGAATTGCCTTCATAAAACATATTGAAACCAATCACCTGCGCCGGAATATTAATCATATCAATATTGCTCATCCAGATATTTTCTACAACGCCACCTCTGCCTCTCGTCGTTTTGAAACGTAGGCCTATATCTGTACCGATGAAAGTACAATCTGAAGCGTGAAGATTCTTAACACCGCCAGACATCTCGCTTCCAATCACGATTCCGCCGTGTGCGTGGTAAACGGTGTTGTTTTTGATGACAACATTCTCTGTGGGAACACCCCTGTCTCTTCCGTCTTTATCTTTTCCTGATTTGATGCAAATAGCGTCATCTCCAACATCAAAAGTATTGTTATAAATCAAAACATTTTTGCAGGATTCCAAATCCAATCCGTCTCCGTTTTGGGAATACCACGGATTTCTGACATTCAGATTTCTAAGAATCAAGTTGGTGGACATCAATGGATGAAGGTTCCACGCTGGCGAATTCTGGAAGGTTGGACCATCAAGCAAAACTTTGTCACATTCAACAATACTTACCATCACCGGACGGAGAAAATCTTTCACCTGTTCCAGTTCTGCTCTCGTCGTCAGTTTTTCCGGAATATTGAAATTGGCTGTGCTCATAAATCCTTTTTTGGAACTTTCAGTAGGAAACCAGATTTTCTTATCGTCTGATAAAACGCCACCTTTAGAAAGCAATTCTTTCCATTGTCCATCTGTCATTTTTCCTTTTTTCACGTATCTCCACGCGTCGCCACTTCCGTCTATCACGCCGTTTCCTGTGATGGCGATGTTGGTGGCGCGTTTGGCAGAAATCGGAGATTGTGTACGGGTCGTGTTCAGACCTTCGAAACTAACGTCTACCAGTGGATAATCGTTGAAATCTCTGCTGAAAATAATCATCGCGCCATCTTCCAGATGCAGATTGACATTGCTTTGAAGAACAATTGGACCTGTCATCCAGATTCCTCTTGGGACAATTACTTTTCCGCCACCTTTTTGAGTAATGCTTTCGATTGCTTTTCTGAATGATTCCGTATTTTTGACATTTCCGCCTGCAACTGCGCCAAAATCCTTGATGCTGACAGAAGTTGCAGGAAAATAAGTCTCAGCAACAGTTGGCATTTTAAATTCTATATTCTTGTAAAGGTCAGCAGTCTGCAATTGTGCCAAACTGTTAGCCGAGAACAACGTCGCTAAACTTAAAGCTAATAATTTAATCGATTTCTTCATTATACCTATTTTAATTTCAGAACCAAGATTCTGGATTTTGTTTTTTTGTTTTCAATTTTGTCATTCCGTAGGAATCTAAACTGCTGAGATTCCTACGGAATGACAAAACTGGGTTTTTATGTTGTCACTTGTTTTGATGGCAAATATTTCAATTTTGCGAAGCGCAACCCGACTTGAACGGAGCTCTTTTTTGTCATTGCGATTATTGAAAAGTTCTTTTGATTACAAAACACTCTTCGCAATGACAAAAAAAGCGGGAGTGGAAGGCGGAATAGTTGCCCAAAAAATTCTATTCATTACTCACAATTTTTTTGAATCCGTCGTAAACAATCTGTGCCATTGCTTTTGCACCTTCCGGCTGGAAATGAGTGTCGTCTTTTTGTCCATCGGGATAAGCGGGAAATTTGCCTGCCGGAAGATTCATAAAGTAAGTCGTGGTCACAAAATCTTTTCCTTTGGCCATCAGAAGCTCGCGGGAAAGCTTATTAAGGTCGATAAAATCTACCTTTTGTTCCTGCGCCACTTCTATCATCGTTTTGGCATATTCTACGTGACTGTCGCTCAAAACGCCTTCTTTCCAGGGATAATTTCTGGAAACCGGTGTCACCAAAATTGGCGTTGCTCCTTTTTCACGAACCTGATGAATATACAATCTCAAATATTCTTTGTAACCCGGAATATCTACATAGCGATCTACTTTTTTCTCAGATTCGTCATTGTGACCAAACTGAATCAGAACATAATCCTTTGCTTTCAGATTTTCGAAAATGTAGCGCCATCTGCCTTCCTGAAAAAAAGTTCTCGTACTTCTTCCGCCTTTGGCTTTGTCAACTACCAAAACATTTTTTGCCAACGGCGATTTGAAAGTTTTAAGGCTATCCGCTACGAAAAATTCCTGAAAAACGCCGCCCCAACCTTGCTGTGGATAACGTTTTTCCTGGTAATTGCTTTCCAAAGTGTAATCTGTCAATGTAGAGTCGCCAGCCAAGAAAATGTTGGTTGTGGTTTTATCTTTCGAGGGTGTTACAGTTCTTTCTTTTTGATTATCCTGTTCCGTTTGCGCAGAAATCATCAACGATGTTGAAATGAAAAATGCTGTGGAGATATTTTTAAATGATAATTTCATTTTAATATTAATAATTTATTCGATTTATTTTTTTGTAATTCTGAAAAAGTCAAAATCTGCGTAGCCTCCTCTTGAAACTTTTGGATCGCTCACAGAATAGATTCCGACTTTTGCGCCAATCCATTTTCCTGGTTTTGCCTGAAACGGTTCTCCGATATTTTCAAAACTTTTCCCATTTTCGCTGTAGCTGAACTGGCATATTCCGTTGGGTTCTTTGACTTCTACTTTCAGAAAAACTTCGTTGGATTTTAATTTCATTTCATTCAATATTTTTTCTTCGCCACCTTTTTCAGCCTTGATGGCTTTTCTCAATTGAAGATAATATCCGTCTGGTTTATTGCTAATTACAATTGATGCGTGATCAGTTCCCATTACTAAAAGTCCAGCAACTTTGCCATCTTTGGCATCTTCGGGATATAATTTTACTTTGGTTGTTGCCGCGAAATTTGGTGCAGGAAATTTCTGGGTCAACAAGTTTGGAACATTCCAAAGATTTTTTTCGCCTTCCGGCAGTTTGATTGAGAACAATCTCAAATAATCCTTTCCCGGAATTTTCGCTGACCAGACCACATTTTCATTGGCACTCCATTGCCATTGCAAACCAATTTTGTCATCATTGAATTCGTCTGATTCTGCGGGTGTTTCGATCGGAAAAATTTTTCCAACTTCCGGTTTTTTATAAGTCAGAACCGGTTCTCCGATTCCGTTTTTGTCTGTATCTATTCCCATTACCGGCCAATCTTTTTCCCACTTCATCGGTTGCAGATGAACGAGTCTTCCGCCTGCATCCACATCCTGAAAATGGTAAAACCAATCCTGACCATTTGGTGTATCTACCCAAGCGCCTTGATGTGGTCCGTTGATTTTTGATTGGCCTTGTTCCAGAACTATTTTTTCTTCATAAGGACCATAAATATTTTTCGATCTCAGGACCAGTTGCCAACCCGTTGCAACACCACCAGCGGGAGCAAAAATATAATAATAGCCGTTTCTTTTATAAAATTTTGGACCTTCAACCGTTGGATGTTTGTCGTGTCCATCGAAGATATGAACGCCTTTATCCAGAACTTTAGTTCCTTCGGAATTCATTTTATTGATGGTCAAAATACTTTTCACTCCGGCTCTGCTTCCTGCCCAACCGTGAACGAGGTAGGCATTTCCGTCGTCATCCCAAAGCGGACAGGTGTCTATCAAACCTTTGCCTTCCATTACCAAAACCGGTTCTTCCCATTTTCCGAAAGGGTCTTTGGATTTTACCATAAAAATTCCGAAATCCGGATCGCCCCAATAGATGAAATATTCGCCTTTGTGAAAACGGATGCTCGGAGCCCAAACGCCATTTCCTCTTTGTGGAACATTGTAAGTTTCTTTCGGAATCAAATCTGTAATCGCATAATTCACCAGTTTCCAGTTCACCATATCTTTGGAATGGAGAATCGGTAAACCTGGTGTTTCATTGAAACTTGAAGCGGTCATAAAATAATCGTCGCCAACACGAATCGCATCCGGATCTGAATAATCTGAATATAAAACAGGATTCTTGTAAGTTCCGTTTCCCAAATCTGAAACCCAGACTTCCGAAACGTAAGGTTTTGTTTTTTGCGCATCCAATTGATTGATTGACAATGCAAACAAGGGAAGGAGGATATGTTTTTTATTGATTTTCAAATTTTTATTTTTTAACGTCGAATAATTGCAGCCCGGCTTGAGTGGAAATCCTTTTTTGTTGCTGGTAAAGCGAAGGCAAAAAGATTGGGAACGGAAGACGGATTAAGCTGCCCAAATAATTCTTATTATTTACTTTTCTAATTCCAAACTTGCGAGGATGAATGGTCCTGTCCCTTTTGGATCGTTGGAGCGGATTTCTTCGTTGACATAATATTCGTAAGTACCGGATCTATAAGGTGTTCCGCCTAAACCTGCGACAGCGCAATTTTGATTTAAGTTAACTGTTCCGTCCTTTTCTACAGAGATCAGATTTTTGATAATTCCGTCGTAGCCTTTCTTTGCAATTGCTTTGTAAGAAGTTGGTAAATAACCTTTTCTGGCACCTTTTGCAAAAGTGTAAACGAACATCGATGATCCTGAAGCTTCCAGATAATTTCCTTTTTCGCCGCCTTTGTCCAAAACCTGATACCAAAGTCCGGTTTTAGAATCCTGAACTTTCACCAACGCTTCTGAATAGGAATTAAGGTAAGAAATTAATCTTGCTCTTCCGGGATGATTCTGCGGGAGGAAATCCAAAACATCTACGATCGCCATTCCGTACCAACCCATTGCTCTTCCCCAGAAATTCGGAGAAAGCCCGGTTTGTTTGTCTGCCCAAGCCTGTTGTTTGCTTTCGTCCCAGCCGTGGTACAACAATCCGGTTTTTGGATCTTTCAGATGTTTTTCGATTAAATCGAATTGGTTGACGATGTCGTCATAAGCTTTTGTAGCAGTTTCTCCTTTGTCAAACATCTGTGTGTAATTTGCATAGAATGGTTCGCCCATATACAAACCATCCAGCCACATTTGGTTTGGGTAGATTTTTTTGTGCCAAAAACCGCCTTCGGAAGTTCTTGGATGATCATTTAATTGAGATCTTAATAATTGTAATGCCTTAAGATAATTTTCTTTTTTATCAACTGAATACAGATACAATAAGACATTTCCTGAGTTCAGCATATCGATATTGTAATTTTTGATCTCATAGGTTTTGATGGTTCCATCTGCATTTACCATTTTATCTGCGTAACCTTTGATGTAATCAAAATATTCTTTTTTACCGGTTTTTTTATAGATTTCTTCTGCACCTTTCAAAACCAATCCGTTGGGATAACTCCATTTTGGTGTTTTGTGGAAATCGAGCATCCAGGCATCAGGGAAACGTTTCATCTCAGAAAGCATCATTCTTTCTGACCATTTCAGGTTTGTAGAAATTGTTTTTCCTACTGGAGTTTCTGTCGTTGATTTGGAATTTGTAGCTATATTACTTTGAGCACAAGACAAGAACATTCCTGATGCAAAAGCAGTTAAAGCAAATATTTTGAGTTTGTAAAAATTCATTTTTTTCTAAATTTTATTAATTTTTGACCTTAAAATTCCAGTTGTCTTTTCCTGAGAGGATGTTTTTGATGGAATATTCTTTCGCTTCTTTTTTTGATAATTGATGAGACCAGAAAACTCGTTTTTCCAGATTTGCGCCAGTTCCTTTGGAATTAAATTCTCCGTAGAAAGTGGTTTTCTCTGCATCGGGTTTGTTCCAGTTGTGCCAGCCTTCCTGTTTTATAACATCACTGATTTTTGTATTGATGAAAACTGTTTTGGCAAATGGTCGCCAAGGTCTGCCGAGATAAACTGATTGTGATTTTGCATCGCCCGCGATTTTGCAATCAATAAAAACAAAACCATACTTTTTACCTTCCGGTGTTGAAGCAGCCGTGAGATAAGTGGCGGACTCTTTAGCGAAAATTTCACAATTATGAAAAACAGCCGTTGCTGCTCCAAAGATGAAATCCGTTGTTCCCTCGATGTAACAGTTTTTAAAATAACTTCGGACTTCTTTTGTTTTTGATGGATCGTCCTGCTGACCTTTCAAATATAATGTATCCTGAAAACCGAGAAATCTACAGTTCTCGAAGATTGCGCGATCGCCTGTAATTAAAACAGCAACAGCTTGTCCTACTTTGCCGGCATCATTTTGAAATGTGATATTCTTAGCTGAGAAATCATCAGAGAAAATAAAAACAGTGGAAGATCCCGTTGTTCCGAATTCTTTGCCTTCAGTATTTTTCTTTGAAGCGAAATCGTCATTAACGATAATTGTTTCTTTAACATTTTCACCTTCAAAAGTGATTGGACCTTTGGTTGCAGGAACTGTTATCTTTTCCCGGTAAGTTCCTTTTTTAATAAAGATTTTAGTAATGTTTTGAAGTCCGTTCTCAACAGCGTTAATTGCTTCCTGAACTGTTTGGAAATCTCCTGTTCCGTCTTTTGCGACTGTATAAATTTTTTCAGAATTTCTATTGATAACGCTGAAAGAATTAATACCAATCAAAACGAGAATGAAAGATAAAAACAATAAAAAGTTTTTGATTTTGAACTGCTTCATTTTACTATCTTTTTTAAATATACAAGTTTCCACCCCGTGCGGGATGAAAACCTGTATGATTTAACAATTAAATAATGTGATCTGAAACTTCAGACTGACATTAGTCTATGTATGGTTATTTTTTGATAATCTTTTTGGTAATTGTACCTTTATCAGTTGTGATAGAGATGATGTAATTACCTGTGTTCAAGTTTCTCAAATCAACCGAATCGTTGTTGATTACTGCATTATTTCTAACAAGACTGCCTGCAAAGTTGTAAACTTTTACACTTAAAACTTTTTGACCAGAAGTGCTGATATGTAAATAATCAGAAACCGGATTTGGATATAAACTAACCTGAGACTTGTTGATATCACTTGTTGCCATCGTTGCATAAGCAGTTTTGATGTAGTACAAGTTGGTTGTATCTCCTTTTGTAATACTGTGCGCTCCGGCTGCAATATTTTGGATGGTTACAATTCCGTTCACTGCTGTATAATTGGTTCCGTCGAATTTCACATTTTTCACAAAATCTGCATCGAAAACTAATGTCAAAGTGGAAACATCAGTCGTCGTATAATTGATACTTGTAGCAGATTCCATTTTCAGACGTTTTGTCAAGGCATTTCCATCATACGATTGAGTTCCGTCTGTAGAATTCATATTACCGGTAATAGCGTAGAAGGCACTGATTTTTCCTGAAGTCGTAAAGTTATGGATCATTCCGTCTGGTTCGCCAGGATTTCCTGGACCAATTTTAACTGTCCCGCTGATAGAAACTGAATTTCCAGAACCTACTGTAGTCACCGTGTAGCTAGTTGTAACTGTAGGCGTTCCAGTGATTGTAAGTGTTTTAGCAGATGTATCTTTTGTGAAAGAAAGTCCGTTAGCAGGAATTCCTGTAATGGTAACATCTGTAGCATCGCCACCCCAAGTGAAAACAATTGGCGCTATTGTGGCACCTGTTGCGACGGTCTGGTCTTTGTTACCCGAAGTGTTTACCAAAGTCTGACTGCTGCCTTCTGCCTGAATGTAAACTAAATTGGTTCCATAATTTGTCAAAGCAGATTTTAGTCCCGTAATAACTGCATAAGATTTGTCATCAACCGCATTGTTGAAAACCCATTTGAAATCTCCACCTTCTACTCTACCAGAATACATTTTAACTCTGTCTCTTGCGACTGTTGGATCCTCTACCGTTAAGTTCTTAACATAAAGAGAAGCATCTGTATCAAAGTTATTGTAAGTTTTTGCTCCAACTTTAGATTTCACAGTATTAGGAACAGTTTCTCCACGTGTTGCGGCTAAATAAGCATCGAAATCTGTTAAAGAACTGATTTTTCCATCAATGTTGAATAAAGGATTTGGATCTGCATAGGCTACAAAACGCATAGAATTTGTCCCAAGATCTGCATCCATTGTATTGTTGAATGCCTTGATCATTCCGCCATCTTCGCCGGAGAAAGTTCCTTGATTGGCCGGATCGTTCATCTGCTTTGTTGGATTCCAGACATCTGTTCCTTGTAGAGAGATCATCATTGGATTTTTGGCATTACGGAAGTAGTTACCTTCTAAAAATAGAGAAGAACCTTCTGTAGAACCTGAACCGTATTTAGCAATTCCATCAAAATAATTATTATAAACGTGAGCAGAATAGAATCTTACTCTTGGATGTCTTGAATCTGAGTGATCGAACCAATTGTGGTGGTATGATACATAAAGTCCGGAAGTTGTATTTTCACTAAGTCCTAATAAACTAGCTTTCCCGTTATCCCAGAAATGGTTGTAAGAAAACGTGTTGTAAGAACTTCCTTTGTTGTCCAGTGCGCCGTCACCTTTGATCTGATCCGCATCGCTGCCAGCATCACCGTAGAAAAGATCGTTGTTATGAATCCAAACGTAGGAGTTATTTTGCTGTAAACCAATATCATCACCTTCGCTGCTGTCGCAGTTCATAAAACCAAGATTACTGACTTCGATGTTTGTTGCGTTTTTGATTCGGACTCCCCATCCATTGGCTGTTGCGTCGTCTCCAACACCTTCTACAGTGACATAACTGCTGGCATTGTTATCATTTTCGATGACAAAATCGCCACCTTCCATAGTCACAGCATCTGTGATGTTGCCTACCAAACGGAAAATGTAAGGTCTTGTATCGTATCCTTTTTTGATACCATATAAGATGTTCTGAAATCCTACATAAGGAGTTGTTCCTCCATTACTTTTCGTAATAACATTGAATGGAACTGAATCTTTAGATTTCTGAGTGATGTACAAAATAATTGCATTATCTTTCGGTGTTCCGTCCATTTTATAACCACCGGGAACTCTTCCGCCGTTGAAAGCGAAACCGTTTCTGTCGTGAGGAAGAACTGTCAATGGACTAGTCGTAGAACCTTCACCTTCAATTCCTAAAATGACAGGTTTTACTGTAATGGTATAATTCCCTGCTTTCAGTCCCAAAACATCCGCTCTGAAATAGGTTCCATAACTGCGGATCAGGTAATCCTCAACCGGTTTGTTCACTACACCTTCTCCGGAATAGTAAACATTGTATTTGCCCGCATTTTGTACCGGCTGCCATTTTACAAATGCAGTTTCAATCCAACCTTTAGCATCGCTGAATGTCACTGACTGTCCAGAAACCTGCATAAATGCAAGTAAAAGGAACGCATAAATGAGTTTAATTTTATTCATCTAGAATTTATTTTAATTGAGTTAATTGTCTGGTAAATAATGCTTAAATTATTATAATTAGTGTTGTCATCAACGAGCCCATTTCATTAACTAATTTTAAATAATAGTTGTACTTTTTCTATTTGGGATAAGGCAATAGAAACCTTAGAATCAGCTCCATCAGGATATAAAACCCTGACGGAGTGAATCTTCAAAAAAAATTAAAAATATAATAACTTAAAAATTCTTTAGAAAAAAGAATTTGATTTTCTAATAACCGTAATCCTGTTTCAGATTATAGTTAGATAAGATGATATCATCGTAGATCGGGAACAATTCTTTTCTGTTAGCCTCAAAATATTGAGCATAACCTTTTAAAGGATTGTTGATATAATCTGCAGTTACCGCAACCCTCCAGTTAAGTTTGGTGTAGCCAGTTGGTTCTGTTACTGAAGGTGTCGTGTAAACATCTGCTCTGGTTCCACCTGGCTGAACAAAAATGTCTATCGCCTGAAGTGCTGCTTGCGCTGTTTTTGTTCTGTCATAAGGCGAAGCTTTGTAATATAAATAAGAGGGAACGTTGGCATATTGTCCTGTTCCATTCAAAAAATCTTGTAACTTTTGTCTGGTCTCAGCAATTTTTGCTGCCAAAAGATTCCAACGGATTAAATCATATTTTCTAAGGCCTTCTCCTCCAAATTCTAATAATCTCTCGTGAACGATATAGTTAAAGAATCCAGTTTTGTCAGTTGGAATTGTTCCTGCTTGTCCTAGGTTTCCAACATAAGCCCTGTTTCTCACTTGCTTCACTGCGTTTACAGCATCTGAAGATGGCGAACCATTGATCTCATTATCCGCTTCTGCAAACATTAATAAAATATCAGAATATCTTAATAAAGGCCAGTCGATTGCTAAGTTTTGAGCAGTTCCTGTTACGTTAGTCCAAGATTTTCTGAACTTACCATCTGTACAAAGAGCTCCTGTAGCTAATATCGCCTGGTTGGTATTGTTGATTTGCATTGATGCTACAGTAACGTCTCTTCTTATATCATATTTTCCAAACTCATAGAAATAAGTTGCGATCGCATTGATACCTCCACTACTTTTCCAATTAGAATCATCTCCGTGTCTCATTCCGTTGTAGTAACCGATTTTACTGTCTGTTGCCGCGTTACCTCCAAAAGCGCCCACTGCAAAAATGACTTCGTGTGCGCCATCTTCTGTATTATCGTGCAACGCTCTGAAAACAGCTTCGAAGTTGGCGTTTAAACCGTGTTGTCCTTCAGTCATGATGGATTTACACTCGTCATAAGCAATCTGATAATAAAGCTGAGCATTTGAACCTTTAGCCATAATTCTTGGTTCTCTTCTCAAAGAATAACCAGCTCTAGCCAAAGCGATTCTTGCTCTTAGACCTTTTACTGCTGCTTTTGTGATTCTTGTGTTGCTTGTTGCAGCTTCTGATCTCCAAGGAACCATTGTTGATGCCACAGCCAAGTCCGCGATAATTTTATCGTAGATCACGTCTCTGTCTGTTTTTGGAAGATATACCGACTCTAAATCAGAAGACGGAACCATCTGCATAGGAACATCGCCCCAGTTTTTGATCAAGTCATAATAGAACAAAGCTCTCAATGTGTAAGCTTCCCCCAAATAACGGTTCATCAGCTTTTTATCAGCATCAGAACCTGTCTGCATCACTTTTGATAGAGGAATATTCTTGATCACAAGATTGGCTCTTTCTATCCCTGAGTATAATTTCAGGAAAGGCTTATTAAGATCCGGGTTAGAAGTACAAGCACCATAAGTACTCAATCCTCTTCTATCATTACAGTTAAAATCTCCGGAAGTTTTGAAGTCATCTCCCGACTGAGGAAAATATAAACTGATTCTTTGTCCGTATCCATCGTCACCAATGATCTGATTATAAACACCAATTAGTGCGGTAAAGGTATCTGCTGTACTGTCGAATTGTTGTTCTTCATTAGAATTAGAAATATTTTCGGCATCTAAAAACTTATCACAAGAAGTCACTGTAGAGAAAGTCAATGCACAGCTTAATATTGCAATTAAAAGTTTATGTTTTTTCATTTTTTTTGAATTAGAAAGTTATATCAACACCTGTTAGGAAAAATCTGCTTCGTGGAAATGCTGCATAATCTACAGCCGGAGTCAAAGTACTTTTTCTGGTACTTACCTCTGGATCATATCCCGAATAACCGGTAATTGTAAATACATTATTTGCCGTAGCATATAATCTTAAATTAGTAATACCCAAAGCTTTCAGCGCATCTTTAGTTAACGAATAACCGATTGTAACGTTGTTCAGTCTCAGGAAAGATCCATCTTCTATCGCATATGAATGTAAGAAATAGTTTCCACCTGTTGGCGTCCACATTGTGGTATTTGCATTCAGTGCTGCCAGAGCAGTCGGATCCGTTACTTTCACACCTTCGTCATTAAACCATCTCCATCTGTTAGCCATATCGCCTAACATATTTTGATCCGTGTATTGATATTTGGTTGTGAATTCGATTTTGTTGGCATTATAAACTTTGTTACCAACAGAGAAGTTGAAGAACAAGCTCATATCAAAATTTTTGTACTTGAAAGTCTGGTTGAAACCTCCATAGAATTTCGGCTGCGCATTTCCAAGATCTGTCTGATCTTTGTTATCAATAATTCCATCCCCATTCAAATCTTTCAGTTTAAGATCTCCCGGCTGTGGCAATTTGTTTCCTAAAGCTACAGAACCTGAACTAGCGATGCCTGCTTTTAGTTTATAAGTACTGTTTGCTGGATTAAAGTCAAAGTCACTGATTTCATATCTGCCTTCAGTCACATAACCGTAGAACATCCCGACAGGCTGATTGATCTGAACTTTGAAATCGAATAAGTTATTCACCCATCCTGAAGGAACCAAGTAATAATCTGATCCGGATTGCGTCAATGAACCTAAACTTTTGATGGTATTTTTATTAGCCGCGATGTTGAAATCTGTCTTCCAAGTGAAGTTTTCATTTCCAACGATAATGGCGCCTAAACTCAATTCCAAACCTTTGTTCTGAGTTTTTCCAGAGTTCTGATATTGATATTCATAGCCAGATGTCTGAGGAATTTTTGCCAATAACAACAAATCTTTTGTATCTGTGATATAAGCGTCAATTGCTCCATAAACTTTCTTGTTGAAGATTGTGAAATCTACACCTGCATTTTTAGAAACAGTAGCTTCCCATTTGATATTCGGGTTAGCCATAATATTTCCAGGTGCAGATCCGGTAATTACTCCAACACCGCCAGTATAACCATAAGCACTGGAAGGATTGTAAAATGTACTATAAAGGAAAGAAGCAATTCTGTCATTACCAGATTGTCCGTATCCTAAACGAAGCTTCAAATCATTAATCATTCTGGAATCCTTTAAGAAATTCTCTTCTCCGATTTTCCAAGCCAATGATGCTGATGGGAAGTTGGCCCATCTGTTATTTGGTCCAAAAGAGTTGGATCCATCTCTTCTTATCGATACAGTTGCGATATATTTGTTATTATAAATATAGTTTGCTCTACCGAAGAAAGATGCCAATCTACCTGGAGGCAAAACACCTGCATAAGGTGCATCCTGAATCAATCCTGCTGGCGGAGCTGCAAGAATAATGTTTGCAAAAGCTTGTTCTGCCGACATTGATGTTGGAATATATCTTACAGTCAAATCAGTTTTATTACCGTCTGTCTGCACAATCTCCTGTCCTAATAATAAATCTAATTTGCTGTTACCAAATTTCTTTTTATAGGCTAAAGTATTTGTATTCGTAATTCTTCTGGTTTGCGTGTTGGTCAATTGTACAACAGACATATCTGCGTTGATTCTTGACAAATATGTTTTCGGACCGGAAAATTGTTGAAGTTCCTGATCATTCTGTACATATCCAATTACACTTTTGAAAGTCAAATCTTTGAAGATATTATAAGTAATAACTCCATTTAAGAATAAGTTGTCTGTATTGTTATATTTGATTTCGTTGTTGGCAAGCAAAACCGGATTGACCAGGTTAGTTGCTGCGAAATCATCTGTAGCAAACTCATCGGAGCCAGTTCCTGCACTTATTCCATTTTCAAATGGTCTGTATCGGATAACGTTTCTCAATCTGTTGGTACTTTGCGAACCAGCAGTTGCAGTTCCGGCACCATTAATAAAAGTCTGGCTGTATCTTGCCGTCAATCCAACTTTCAATTTTTTGCTGATGTCAAAATCATATTTGAAGTTGGCCATATTTCTTTTATAGCCGGAGTTGATCATAATTCCGTCTTCTTCCACGTGGTTTAATGACAAAGTAAACGCGGAGTTGGTATTTCCACCAGAGATATTCAGGTTATGAGTGTAGTTGAAAGCCTCTTTTCCGAAAACTTCTTCCTGCCAATCTCTTCTCTGAATTGTTTTATATCTATTGATTCCTGGGTCCAATATAACCCCATTAGCATCTTTTATTTCTTCATAATTACCATATAAACTAATAAACTTATCATGAAGCTGAGGATCGCCATCTCTGTTGTATAATTCATATTGATACAATACAAAATCGTACGGACTCATTACATCAAGTTTCTTTGCAATAGATCTTACACCGGTGTAACCGTTATAGTTAACAGAAGTTTTCGCATTTTTTCTACCGCTTTTTGTAGTAATCAATACTACACCATTGGCACCTCTTGCTCCATAAATAGAAGTTGAAGACGCATCTTTCAGAACCTCGATAGATTCTATTTCTTTTGGTGATATTAATGATAATGCATTATCCATCTGGATTCCGTCTACGATATAAAGCGGCGCATTATCTTGCGTAATAGAAGTTCCTCCTCTCACTTTGATTTCCGGATCAGAACCAGGAGAACCTTCTCCAAAAGTTACCTGAACACCCGCCATTCTACCTTGGATAGCTTCTGCAGCACTGTTAACAGGCATATCGTTCAATTGATCACCCTTTACAGAGGCAATAGAATTGGTAACATCTTTTTTAGAAACCGTCGTATATCCTACTAAAACAACTTCGTCAATGTTTTTTTCTTTACTTGAATCAAACTTTGCCAATACAACATTCACAACTGTTTTCCCATTCACTTCTACTTCCTGCTCTTCAAATCCTTTGGAACGAATCACAAGTGTTGCATTTTTAGGAACATTTAACTCGTACTGCCCAGCTTTGTTCGTCATTGTAGAAAACTTTGAGTTTCTTACAGTGACTTCTACATTTTGCACAGGTTTGTTTTGGTCAGAAGTAATTTTTCCTGAAACCTTAATTAACTCTTGAGCCAAACCAAATGCAGGTAGCAAAAAGACAGATGCAATCGTCGTTTTAATAAAAGCACTTTGAATACCTAGTTTTAAACCACTCATAGATATTTTTTAGTTTTTATAATTAGTAATAATTTTTTGACTGAATAATGAGTCTTAAAATCTATGTTAAAAATGCAATCGATTGCACTTAAAATTTGTAAGATTTCTTAACTCGTCTAAACTAAGATTATTTTTTAATTGACAAATAAAAAAAACTTTTTTTTTATTCATATTAACTTAACATAAGAATAAAAACAGATAAAATTAACTTACAAATATCTGTTTTTCAAATACTTAAATATCATAAAAAATAGTAAATTAATATATCAACAAATCGAATTCAAGCATTTGAAATGAATAATTTGGTTATAAATATTGAGATTTAAGTATCATTCTTTTTAACCAAAAATTAACTTAACAAGCAGATTTTTTAAGAAAACTGATTTTTTTCAGGTAAAATGGATAAGAATTTGAAAAATTAAAAAGCTAATTAGGCAAAGTAATAAAAACAACACAATGAATTGATTTACATATACTTAATATAATATTACGAATTTTTATGATAAAATTATTGTGAAATATAAAAAAGACAAAATTTGCGCAACATTTCTAAATCAGTGCAAAATAATACACAAAAAACGCACAACTTTTCTTTTGAATTAATAATAAATTTAAAAATAAAACATTGATATATTGTAAGTTATAAATTATTTTAAATTTTTAGGTGTTGGTTAATATTTATATTTATATTTACAGAGATAATTTATTGTGCCAAAAAGATCATTTAAGAATGCAATCGATTACACAAAATTAATTTTTAGTTCACATACCTATATAATATGACTCAATCAGAATTCCGATACGCGCATCATCCGAACGATGCCAAAAACTATACAACAGAAAAACTTAGAGAAGAATTTCTAATCAACAACTTATTCCAACCTAACACCATTAAACTGGTTTACACAATGTATGACAGATTGATTGTGGGAGGAATTTTACCCGTTGACAAAGCATTAACTTTAGAAACAATCGATGAACTGAAAGCTGAAAACTTCCTGGACAGAAGAGAATTAGGAATAATAAACGTTGGCGGAAAAGGTAAAATAACGGTGGACGGAACGGTTTACGAACTTGACAACAAAGAAGCATTATATATAGGAAAAGGAAATAAAGAAGTCGTTTTTGAAAGTTTATTTGGAGAAAATGCCTATTTTTATATCAATTCCGCGCCTGCTCATCAATCTTTTCCAACAAAAAAAATCACAAAAGATGAAGCAGAAATCGTGGAATTAGGCGACGCAAAATATGCCAACAGAAGAACAATCAACAAATTATTGGTGAACAGCGTTCTGGAAACTTGTCAACTTCAAATGGGAATGACCGAGTTGCACGAAGGAAGCGTTTGGAACACAATGCCTTCTCATACGCACACCAGAAGAATGGAAGCCTATTTCTATTTTGATTTGGAAGAAGGTCAAACGGTTTCGCACTTTATGGGACAACCTCAGGAAACAAGACACATTTTCCTTAAAAATAATGACGCAGTGATTTCTCCGGAGTGGTCGATTCACTCAGGTGTTGGAACTTCCAATTACACTTTTATCTGGGGAATGGCAGGCGAAAATATGGATTACGGCGATATGGATGCTGTAAAAACTGACGAATTAAAATAAAATATAACTCTCGCAGATTTGGCGAATTTTAAAATTTTTATAATTTGCTAAATCTGTGAGAAATAAATTTTCAAGATATTGTTTAAATGACAAATTTATTTGACTTAACAGGAAAAGTAGCTTTAATTACTGGCGGAACGCACGGTTTAGGTTTGGCAATGGCAGAAGGTTTGGGTTCAGCAGGTGCAGAATTGGTGGTAACAAGCACCACACCTTCAAAATTGGAAGAAGCTATTTCTTACTATCAATCAAAAGGATACAAGGCAACAGGATATATTTTTGATGTGACTGACGAAAAAATTTCCGCTGAAAAAGTAGCAGAAATCGAAGCGAATCATAAACAAATCGACATCCTTATTAATAATGCCGGAATCATCAAAAGAATTCCGGCTTTGGAAATGGAAGTTTCCGATTTCCGAAAAGTAATTGATGTGGATTTGACGGGACCTTTCATTATGTCTCAGTTGGTTGCAAAAAATATGATTGCCAGAAAATCAGGAAAAATCATCAACATCTGTTCTATGATGAGCGAATTGGGTCGTGACAATGTCGTGGCTTACGCTTCTGCAAAAGGCGGATTGAAAATGTTGACCAAAAACTTGGCAACAGAATGGGCAAAACACAATATCCAGGTGAACGGAATCGGTCCCGGATATTTTGCAACGTCTCAAACTGAACCAATCCGAGTGGATGGCAATCCTTTCAACGAATTCATCATCAGCAGAACGCCGGAAGGCCGTTGGGGAAATCCTGAAGATTTGGCTGGAACGGCAATTTTCTTGGCTTCCGAAGCGAGTCAATTCATCAACGGACAAATCATTTACGTTGATGGCGGAATCCTCGCAACCATCGGAAAACCATCAAACGAATAATATTAATTTAAATAATGATGAGACTTGATTTTAAATCTAATTTCTAAAGTCTAACATCTAACTTCTTATTATGAAACCATTTATCACAGATACATTTCTATTAAAGAACAAATTCGCTGAAGAGTTGTATTTCAATTTTGCTGAAAAACAACCGATTATCGATTATCATAACCATTTGCCTCCGAAAGAAATCGCCGAAAACCGTCAGTTTGAGAACATTACTCAAGTCTGGATTGGTGGCGACCATTACAAATGGAGAGCGATGAGAACAATGGGCGTGAATGAAAAATTCATCACCGGAGATGCTTCTGACAAAGAAAAATTCTCAGCTTGGGCAAAAACAGTTCCGAACACTTTGAGAAATCCTCTATTCCATTGGACTCATTTGGAATTAGCAAGATATTTTGATGTTTATGATTTGTTGAGCGAGAAAAATGCAGACGAAGTTTACGAAAATGTATCGGCTCAGCTTAAGACTCCTGAGAAATCTGTTCTCGGTTTGTTGAAAATGAGAAACGTGGAAACCGTTTGCACCACAGAAGACCCGATTGACACTTTAGAATATCATAAAACCATCAAACAAAACAACATCGGAATCACGGTGAGTACAGCTTTCAGACCAGATAAAGCGATTTTGATTGATAATGAGGATTATAATGCTTATATTGATAAGTTGGGGGAATCTGCAGGCATCGAAATCAATTCATACAAGGATGTACAGGATGCGCTGACCAAAAGAATTGAATACTTTCACCAAAACGGATGCAGACTGTGCGACCACGGATTAAATAACATTTCTTTCGAGACTTTTACGGATTCCGAAATCGATGTGATCTTTGAAACTAAAAGAAAAGGCGAAACTTTGACACCTCACCAGATTGAGCAATTCAAAACGGCAATTTTGTTGTTCTTGGGAGAGACGTATCATTCTTTAGGTTGGGTTCAGCAGTACCATTTGGGAGCGTTGAGAAACAACAATGCAAGAATGTTGAAAGTTTTGGGACCTGACACAGGTTGGGATTCCATCGGCGATTTTGGTCAGGCCGTGAACCTTTCGAAGTTCCTTAACACATTGGATTCCAAAGATAAATTGACTAAAACAATCATCTATAACTTGAATCCAGCCGACAACGAAATTATGGCAACAATGATTGGAAACTTCAACGATGGTTCTGTGAAAGGAAAAGTACAATTCGGTTCCGGCTGGTGGTTTTTGGACCAAAAAGACGGAATGGAAAAACAGCTGAACGCGTTGTCAAATATGGGATTAATCAGCACATTTGTAGGGATGCTGACCGATTCCAGAAGTTTCCTTTCTTTTCCAAGACACGAGTATTTCCGAAGAGTTTTATGTAACTTGTTAGGAAACGAAATGGAATCTGGAGAATTGCCTCAGGATTTCGACTTGGTTGGAAAAGTGGTTTCGGATATTTGTTATCATAACGCAAAAGAATATTTCACGTTCTAATGGAATTAACATCAAAAATATATTACAAATCCGATTCCACAGAATGGGAAAAAATAGATGACCACATCGACCGCCAAATTGTTGGTTACGATGATTCTGTAATGATGGTGAATGTTCGTTTCAAAAAAGGCGGCATTGGTTACAAACACAAACATCCGCACATTCAGGTGACTTATGTGGCTGAAGGAAAATTTGAAGTGAACATTGGCGAAGATATTTCAATCCTGAAAAAAGGTGATTCATTCTTCGTTCCGTCGAATATCATTCACGGAGTTGAATGTTTGGAAGACGGGATTTTGGTGGATGTTTTCAGTCCGTTCAGAGAAGATTTTATAAAATAAATCCAAAAGTCCCAAATGGACGACTCAACAAAGAATAGGATAAAATCCTATTAAATTAGTAAAATTAAAAATCCAGAATCTCGGTTCTCAAATCAAGATTCTTTAAACTAATAGATAATGAGCAAAGTAGTAAGCTTTGGAGAAGTGATTATGCGTCTATCGCCTGCCAACAACAGGATGATGAAGCAAAGCAACGAGATGGAATTCTTTTTTGGAGGTACAGAACTTAACGTTGCGGCGTCATTGGCGACAATGGGTTGCGATGTGAAACACGTGAGCGTTGTGTCCGACGATTTCGTCGGAGAATCAGCGTTAGCTTCCATCAAAAGTTATGGAATCGATACGACTCATATTGCAAAAAACGAGCATCCTTTGGGATTGTATTTCTTGGAAGTTGGTTCATCCGTTCGTGCTTCCAGAATTGCTTACAACCGTTTGAATGGTTCTTTTGCCAACATTAATCCTAATCAAATTGATTGGGAAAAAGCGTTGGAAGGTGCAGATTATTTCCATTGGACAGGCATCTCTCCTGGAATTTCGGAAAGTGCATACATCGCTTTGAAACAAGGTTTGAAAACAGCCAACGAAAAAGGCATCGAAATCACAGCTGACCCGGCTTACCGTTCCAATCTTTGGAAATACGGCACAGAAGGCTTCGAAGTTTTGAAAGAATTGGTGTCCTACTCCACTATTTTCATCGGTGGTGTGAATGAAATCAACGAAATCATCGGAACAAAATTCGGTTCTGACAAAGAAAGTTTTATCGAGGCTTGTAAAGAATTCCAAAAACAAATGCCTTCCGTAAAAAAGATATTTGACAAAGTGAGAGTCGGTGCCAGCGCAAGTACACAGGAAACGCAAGGAAGAGCTTGGGCAAACGAAACTTATTTCGAATCCGAACCAATCGAAATCCTCCAAGTTGTGGACAGAATCGGAACTGGAGACGCTTTCGCCGCAGGTTTGATCTATGGTTTATTAAACTTTGATGATGAAACTGCATTGAAATTTGGAAACGCAGCTTGTGCCATCAAACACACGATTCCTGGCGACATTAACCATTGCAGTGCTTCTGACATTTTAGATGTGATGAACGGCGACAAAGGCGGAAGAATAAAGAGATAATTTAGAAAAAATGATTATAGATACATTAGAAAACGCTTCTCAATATTTTTTGCTAAATCCATTATTTGAAAAAGCTTTCTACTATTTAAAAGAAAAAAATTTAGATTCTTTTGAAGTTGGAGTTACAGAGATTCAGGAAGGTCTAAGAATGATTGTTTTTGATGAAATGGCCAAAACGAAAGAAGAAAGTCTTTCCAAATTCGAATGTCATAATCAAAATATTGATATTCAAATTTGTCTGAAAGGAACAGAAAATATTGGTTGGAAACCACGGCAAAAATGCACAAATCCAATCGGAGAATACAATGCAGAAAAAGATGTTCTTTTTTACAATGACAATCCGGATATGTTTTTCCAATTAAATGATAATCAGTTTGCTATTTTTTATCCAAATGATGTCCACGCACCGATGATTGGAGATGGCTTCATTAGAAAAATAGTTTTTAAAGTAAAAATTTAAGAAAAAAATGACAAAAATTCAATTAGTTACGAATGCGATTATCAATCAGGGGATTTTGCCTTTGTATTACAATGCAGATGAAACGGTAACTCTCGACATACTGAAAGCACTTTACAGAGCAGGAATCCGCGCTGTAGAATATACAAACCGTGGCGAAAATGCACTTTTGAATTTCACCAAAATGGTAGAATTGAGAAATGCTGAAATGCCGGATATGCTTTTGGGAATCGGAACAATCAAGAATTTGACACAAGCAGATTCTTATGTTAAAGTAGGTGCAGATTTTTTCATCAGTCCGGGATTTGTTCCGGAAGTTGCAGAATTTTTGATTTCAAAACATTTGCTTTACAGCCCTGGCTGTATGACGCCAACAGACATCATAGCCGCTGAAAATGCTGGTGTGACTTTCGTAAAATTATTCCCTGGAAATGCTCTTGGCGCTGGATATATGAGTGCCATTAAAGATGTATTCCCAAATTTAAAATTTATGCCGACCGGCGGTGTTGATACAACCAAAGAAAGTATCGAAAGCTGGTTCAAAGCTGGCGTTTCTGCTGTCGGAATGGGGAGTAAACTGGTAAGCAAAGAATTGATGGCTTCCAAAGATTACGCAACCATCGAAAACGAAACTAAAAAAGTATTGGAAATCATCCAATCGATAAAAGCTTCCTAATCAAAAACTTAATCATTTAAATATGAATCAATCCACAACTTCCAAACCGACCACTTTCAGATGGACCATCGTTGGTTTGCTGTTTTTGGCAACCACGGTCAACTATCTGGACAGGCAAGTTCTATCTTTGACCTGGAAAGATTTCATCGCACCAGAATTCCATTGGGATAACAATGATTATGGTAATATCACTGCATTGTTTTCTATTTTCTATGCTGCAAGTATGATTTTCGCAGGAAAATTTGTGGATTGGATGGACACGAAAAAAGGCTTCCTTTGGGCAATCGGAGTTTGGTCTGTGGGTGCAGTTTTACATGCATTTTGTGGGATTGCCACTTCCGGCATTCTTACCGGAGAATGGTTTGTAGGTTTTGAAGCTGCAAAACATAATATCGCCACAGTTCAGGATATTTCACGAGTAATCAATGTGAGTGTGACCTTATTTATTTTTGCAAGATTGATTTTAGCCATTGGTGAAGCCGGAAATTTCCCGGCAGCCATTAAAACAACGGCAGAATATTTCCCTAAAAAAGACAGAGCTTTAGCAACAAGTATTTTCAACGCTGGCGCAACGGTTGGCGCTTTGGCCGCTCCGATAACCATTCCTTTCATTGCAAAAGCTTTAGGTTGGGAAATGGCGTTTATTTTAATTGGAGCTTTAGGATTTCTGTGGATGGGAATCTGGATTTTCTATTACAAAAAACCGCACGAGCATCATAAAGTTAATGAACACGAATTAAAGTACATCAATCAGGATTTGGATGATGCACCGACAGAAGATTCTACTGAGCCAAAAACAACTTTTACACTGGCGCAATGTTTCAAATACAGACAGACTTGGGCATTCGCTTTCGGTAAGTTTATGACAGACGGCGTATGGTGGTTTTATCTTTTCTGGACACCGGCTTACTTAAGTTCAGTTTACGGAATGGACAGTACGCAAAGTGCATTTCCATTATTCGTACTTTATATGATCACTTTGGTATCCATCGTTGGAGGTTGGTTGCCAACATTCTTTGTAGAAAAGAAAGGAATGAATCCCTATTCTGGTCGTATGAAAGCGATGTTGATTTTCGCATTCTTCCCATTGTTGGCATTATTAGCACAGTCTACAGGTAAAATATCTTATTGGTTCCCGGTATTGATTATCGGAATTGCAGGTGCGGCTCATCAGGCCTGGTCCGCAAATATTTTCTCAACTGTTGGTGATATGTTCCCGAAAAAAGCGATTGCAACCATCACAGGAATTGGTGGATTGGCAGGCGGAATTGGTTCAACGATTATCAACAAAAGCTCAGGTCTGTTGTTCGATTATGCTCACAAAGCCTGGACAACGGTGGACGGCGTTCCTCTTTTGGAAAAATTCCCTCAGTATGCAGAACAACGCTTACCGGAAGGTTTTTTTGAACAATTACAAAAATCTGGTGCCGTGGTTTCAGACGGTATCGACAAAGGATATATGATTATTTTCTCATTCTGTGCAGTCGCGTATTTGATTGCTTGGTTCGTAATGAAATCATTGGTTCCTAACTATAAAATTATTAAAGAATAAGAAAATGGAATATCAGACAAAACAAAAACTTAGCCGTGAAAACTCAGCATTAATTGAGAAATTACCTATAAAATTTTTACAATTTGGAGAAGGAAACTTCTTGCGTGCCTTTGTTGACTATTTGATTGATAAGATGAACAAAGAAGCTGGTTTCAACGCTGGTGTTGCAGTGATTCAGCCAACGCAGGGCGGACTTGTGGATATGTTGGAGGCCCAAGATAATCTTTATACTCTTTTCGTAAGAGGTGTGAAAAAAGGTCAGATTGTGGATGATCAACGCGTAATTTCTGCCATTCAAAAATCATTGAGTCCTTATGAGCATTATCAGGAATATCTTGATCTAGCAAAAGGCGAAGATCTTGAATTCATTTTATCCAATACAACAGAAGCTGGAATTGCCTTTGACTCATCTGAAACGACGCTTGAAGCTGGACCTCACAAAAATTTCCCAGCAAAAGTAACGGCATTATTATATGAAAGATTCAAACATTTTAATGGAGATTCAAAAAAAGGTCTTCACATCATTCCTTGTGAATTGATCGAAAATAATGGATTGACACTTAAAAAATATATTCTTCAATACGCTGAGCTTTGGAATCTTGAAGCAGATTTCTCAGCCTGGGTAGAAAACAGCAACTATTTCCACAACACTTTGGTAGACAGAATCGTTCCGGGATATCCAAGAGAAGAAAAAGACGAATATGAAGCTAAATTGGATTATGATGATAATCTGATGGTAGTTTGCGAAGCATTCTTGCTTTGGGTAATCGAAGGTGATGACAAGCTGAGAGCTAAGATTCCTTTTGATAAAATTGATGATCAGGTTTTGGTTGTGGATGACATCACGCCTTACAGAACCAGAAAAGTCAGAATCCTGAACGGTGCTCACACAGCGATGTTGGCATTCTCTATCCTTGACGGAAAAGAAACTGTAAAAGAAGCTATTGATGCAGATTTTGCAGGAAAGTGGATTTCCGATACGGTTTATAACGAAATTATCCCAACTCTGGATTTGTCAACCGAAGAATTAACGGCTTTTTCGGATGAAGTTTTTGACAGATTCAGAAATCCATTCTTGAAACATTTGCTTTCCAGTATTGCATTGAACTCTGTTTCGAAGTTCAAAGTTAGAGTTTTGCCAAGCTTGTTAAAATATGTTGAAATCAAGAATGAATTACCTGTTAATCTGACTTTTGCTCTAGCAGCATTGATTAGATTCTACCAAGGGGAATTTGACGGAAAACAACTTCCTGTAAGCGATGATGCGCCAGTTTTGGAAAGATTCAAAGAAATCTGGTCAACCAATGACCTTGGAGAAGTAGCGAAAAATGCATTATCAGAAGTGAGTTTCTGGGATACAGATTTGACTCAGGTTCCTGGATTGACAGAATCTGTAACTAAAGCACTTTGTGCAATCGATTCCACAGGTATTGAGGAAGGTTATAAAAGTTTCATTCAATAATTTTGGTTCAAATCTAAAACATCGAATCCTCGCAGCCCGACTTGAGTGGAGCTCATTTTTTGCAGAGGGAAAAGCCTGGCAAAAAATAGCGGGAACGGAAGGCGGAAATAGCTGCCCAAAAAATTATTAAATGACAAACAATTAATTTTTAAAATACTTAAAAATTATGAAAAAAGTATTAAAAGTAAATCCAAAAGATAACGTTGTTGTAGCCCTGATGGATCTTTACGCCGGCGAATTCGTAGAATTGGACGGACAGACTTATCAGGTTTTAACGGATACAAAAGCTAAACATAAATTTGCTGGAGAACATTTCGAAGCCGGCGACCATATCATTATGTATGGTGTTATCGTCGGAAAAGCAAATCAAACTATACAAAAAGGCGAAGTCATCACGACTGAAAATGTGAAACACCAAAGTGAACCGGTTTTCAAAAAAACAGGAGATCTTGGCTGGACACCACCGAATGTAGATAAATGGAAAGACAAAACATTCAACGGATATCACCGTTCTGACGGGCAAGTGGGCACTAAGAATGTGTGGTTGTTTTTCCCATTGGTGTTTTGTGAAAATAAGAATATCGAAAAACTGAAAGACATTTTCGAAAACGAATTATTGCCAAAGAAAGAAGTTTCCTATAAGAACTTTCTACGTTCTTTGATTGAAGAAAAAAACATTGCAGAGATAGAAGACAACTCAAGAAATGAGAATCTTCTGGACAATATCGAAGTAAAATTTATCAATCACCAAGGTGGTTGTGGTGGTATCAGACAAGATTCGGAACTATTGGCAAAATTGTTGGCCGGTTATGTGAACAACCCGAATGTGGCTGGTGCAACGGTTCTCAGCTTAGGCTGTCAAAACCTACAGGTTGATATCTTTCAAAATGCTTTGAAAGAAATGAGCCCGAACAGCGATAAAGAAGTTCTAATCTTTGAACAGCAGAAAATCGGAACTACGGACAAGATGTTCCAAATGGTTATCAAAGATTCTTTTGAAGCCATAAAAAGAGCCAACAAAATCGAACGTCAACCCGCACCGGTTTCTAAAATCAGTATTGGTTTGGAATGTGGCGGATCTGATGGTTTTTCAGGAATCTCTGCCAATCCGGCTTTAGGAATTGTCTCTGATATTTTCGCCGCATTAGGTGGAAAAACGATTTTAGCAGAATTCCCGGAATTGTGTGGCGTAGAGCAGGAATTGATGAACCGATGTGTGGATGATGAAAAAGCAGACAAGTTCTTAACCTTGATGAAAGCTTTCGAAAAATCCGTTGTAGATGCTGGTTCTGGATTTGATATGAATCCATCTCCCGGAAATATCAAAGATGGTTTGATTACCGATGCAATGAAATCTGCCGGAGCTTCCAAAAAAGGAGGAACTGCGCCAATCGTCGATGTTTTGGATTACGGCGAATATATTTCGAAACCAGGTCTTAACCTTTTGAACACGCCAGGAAACGATGCCGAATGCACCACAGGATTAGTAGGTGCAGGTGCAACAGTGGTTTTGTTTACCACAGGTTTAGGAAATCCTATGGGAAATCCAATCGCTCCGGTTGTGAAAATCTCTTCTAACACAGGGCTTATCAACAGAATGTCGGACATCATCGACGTGAATGCCGGAACCGTAATCACGGGCGAAAAAAGCATTCAGGAAGTTGGTGAGGAAATCGTGGATTATATTATTGAGTTGGCAAGCGGCAACGTAGAAACGAGGGCAGACCAATTAAAACAGGATGTATTTATCCCCTGGAAACGAGGGGTATCATTATAAATATTTGAATTTTTAAGGTTTTTATTTTTAAAGGGCATTTCTTCTTTTTGAAGAGTGCTCTTTTTTTAAAAGGCTTAACCACAAGGAACACAAATGTTTCACAATAATCACAAAAAGAACCTTGTGCCCTTTGTGGTTAAATTAAAACAAGTCTGAGCAAAATCAATTTTATTAACAGCAAAAACTCAGTAATTTTGTTAGAAAATAGAACAATATGCTCATCATAGACTCGCCTTCTCACAATGCTTTTTTCAATATCGCATCCGAAGAATATCTGCTTATCAAATTTCCAACAGAAGATATTTTCCTTCTTTACATCAATGCACCATCGATTATCGTGGGCAAGTTCCAGAATACCTTGGCAGAGATTAATCTGGATTATGTGAACGATAATGACATCAAAGTCGTGCGCAGAATGTCCGGCGGAGGCAGCGTTTACCACGATTTGGGCAATCTTAATTTCTCATTCCATACATTGTTGGGAGATTATGATTTTATGGATTTTGGGCAGTTCACAAGTCCGGTTCTTCAATTGCTGAAAGACTGGAATGTTCCTGCAAAACTGGAAGGCAGGAATGACCTTTTAGTGGATGGAAAGAAATTCAGTGGGAATGCAAAACTGGCAAGAAGCGGAAAAATGATTCAGCACGGAACGATTTTGTTCGATTCTGAAATGAGTGTTTTGAGTGATGCATTGAAAGTAAATCCTTTAAAATTCATTGACAAGGCGACAAAATCCAATCGTTCACGAGTAACGAATCTGATTGAGTATTTACCAGAAGGAACAACGATTGAAGTTCTAAAACAAAAACTGATTGACGAAATCTTGAAAGGTTCTGACAACGGACAAATCTACAATTTCACAGATGAAGATATCCAAGCTATTGAAACATTAGCCAAAGAAAAGTATGAAACTTGGGATTGGAACTTCGGATTCTCTCCGAATTATAACTTCAAAAAAGCCATTAAGATTCCTGCAGGATTTATAGAAATCCATTTGGATGTTGAAAAAGGTATCATTAAAAAAGCCAAAATCTTCGGGGATTTCTTTGCCTCCCACCCGATTGAGGAATTGGAAGATTTGTTAATTGATGAAAAGCACGACATCGAAAACTTAAACCAAATTATTTCTAAAATTAATATCACAGATTATTTCGGAAAAGTAACGGTTGACGAGATTCTGGAATTATTCAAATAAAAAAAGCCTTCAAAACTGAATTTGAAGGCTGTAACATAACTTTAAAGAATGATTATTTCTTAATGAACTTCTCTTGATAAACTGCTTTATCGGTTACGATTCTAAGGATATAATTTCCTTTCAGAAGGGAATTAACATTGATTTGCCCATTCTCTAATTTCACTTTGATTTGTTTCCCAGAAACATCAAAAACTGAAGCTTCCAGAACCTTATCCTGAGCTTTGATATTCAGGATATCTGTAGTTGGATTTGGATAAATGCTTAGGTTAATTTTCTTGACCTCAGCAGAAACCGCCAATGTAGAAGACACAATAGTCAACGTTTTATCAACGACTTTTCCATTGGAATTAAAGCTGATAACTATCGTAGCCGTTCCCGTGGATAATGGCGTCAAAACCAACTCATCATTCGTATTGATTTCAGCTTTCATAGCAGTGGCATTGCTATTAGACTTCACCGATTTTACGATAGCAGAAGATAGGTTATCCGCATCTGTAACGATGGTTTTCAAATCTATTGTAGTTGTTCCACTCGCACTCAATTCCGTTGGGAAAGACGAACTAACGACTGGCAAAGTATTGTCTGGAAATACCGTTACAGCCGGAAACCAATAATAATCGTTCAAGGTTTTGGTATTGGTCAATGTTCCATTGCTATTGTAAGTATGAATCCAGTTTTTCTGATAATGTGCGCCATAACCACTTTCTGTTGTATTAAGGATTAATTCGTCTGTCACAGGATTTACTCTTAAAGCAGCACCATACGGAATCTGTTTGTAAGTCCCTTCCTGACCAGGAATGGTGATGAAGTTATCAACCAATGTTTTTGTTGTCACATCAAATTTGATAACTTTCGTCCCAGATGTAAAGGCATTCACAGAATTCATCCAGTATAAAGCATTTTGCTGATTACTGTAAGTGAAACTTCCTGCGTTCCAAGCACCCCAAGACCCCAGATATTGTGTTGCGGACGAAAGTGGAAACTCGGTGGTTGTGAAAGTGGTTGGATTAATGTTAATCAATTTTTGATTCTGAATTCCCCAAACGCTTCCGTCTTTCGCCTGAACAATCGAATGGAAAGCGCCCGAAATGGTTTTAACCAAAGTATTGGTTTTTGGGTCGATGATTAAAACGCCAGCTGTCTGCTTCACTGCGAAAACATACTGTGAAGTTCTAACCATATTACCGATTTGTCCTGCATAAGCCGAACCCCCGCCAGTTCCGGTGATGAGACTTCCGACTTGTAAATTATCAATATCAAAAGTATAAATCCCGTTGGATGCTCCGATGTAGCCTAGATGCTCATTGACTCCAACAAAAGAACGCCCATCTCCTCCACCGATGTTGTTGAAGCTGGCGATTTTCTCCATTGTAGTCGCATTGGCAACTACCAATCTTCCGCCTGGCGTGTATTGTGTATCACCACCGTCAGAAGATTGTTTTGAGATGAAATAGAATTTGTCTCCGTAAATGGTTCCATATTGTGTTGTTGCCCCGAACGCTTGGTTATTGTTTTTTTCGCTGTAAACTCTGTAATAGATTTGGTTATTATCGCCGATGAAATTCACAGAACCGTTGGTATGACCGAACCAATCTTCGTTCACCATAAAATAGCCTTTGGTAAAATCTACCTGCGCCGAATAAGCGGAAACAGGAGTCATCGTTGATGAAATAGTATATTCCTCAAAATTAGGATTGAAATTCCAAACGTCCCACGAACCATTTTCTAAAGTTCTGCTACTCGCTCCTAAACCTGAATATCCGAAGTCTGCATCCGCAGGGTCTTTTACCCAATAAGACCAATAACCTTTGCTCGCCCAGCCAGCACTCCAATGGTCATTCGCATCAATTGCAGTATAATTGTCGAAATCATAAGCCGAAGTATTGACAACGCCGTTTAATGGGTACAATGGATAAGTGGTGTTGCCATTATTGTAAAGACCAACCGTTCTTTGCCCATCCAAATCAAAACCGATACCCCCAATCGCAGTTCCTAAACTTGGACCTGAATAATACAGCAAAGAATAGAATCTCTTATCAGCTTTGGCAATCGCTTTCAGCATATCTTCACCTGTCGTATTTCCGTCCCATTTGAAACCCCAGACCAATGCATCCTGATTTTTAGCATCGTTCCATTGAACAACGAAGGCTGCTTTGTTAGAACCTGTTCCCACCCAATAAACGATATCATCCATCGTCAAATTAGCTTTCTTGGATTGTTTTTTAACCGGTTTTTGTTGGATGTCATTTCTCGAAACACCCTGAACTGTTACTTGCGCATTTGTGAAAAATGCAAAGAATAACAGCAAAGTCAAAAGATAAAACTTTTTCATTTTTAATTGATTTAAAGAATTTTTATTGTTAAAGATTATTTTAAATGCAAGTCGTAAGCGCCAGCCACTTCTGTAGAAACTTCACCCAGCCAGCCCGCTTCCTGATTGATTCCGGTATAAACTTTCACGAAATCGATTCCGGTAAGTTTGACGTAGTTTCCGTTTTTATCAACTGCCCAAGAGATATCGATATTAGAAGCTTCGTCATTATTTGGCGCATTGTCTGCATATCCAAATTCATAGGATTTTCCGACCCAATATATTCCTGTTCCACTTTGGTCATAATAATTGTTGGCGAGTCTAGTTCCTGTAAAACTGTACGAAGCATCGGAAATCCACAATGGATAATAACTTTGGATATGGAAAACGTTCTTGGTTTTGTATCCAGAATTCCCAAGGTTGTCAGTCCATTTGATATATTCTACATCATTTTCCCAATATTCGTTCCCGGGAACTGGCGGTTTGGATTCGTTGGGTTTGAAGTAATTGATGGTATAATTTTTCACAGTCGCATTTTTAAAATACTCGCTACCTGCTATTTCGTACCATTCGTCTTCATCGGGCTTTCCGTTTTTGTTTTTGTCATAAGCCACGAGGATAATTCCTGGTTCGCAGGAACCTGCGCGTTCATCCTGAGACAAATCACCCCAAAACGCATTACCCAAAATCTTGAAATCTTTGCCATTCATATTCGGAATTGTGTGGTCAAATCCAAAAGTGACATAACCACCAAATCCTCCCAAAGAAATCATCGTAGAATTGGAACCTACCAAATATTGTTTCGCTTTCTGAATCATTTGTTCTGATGTATTTCCTGCAGAATATTCCGGAATCTCATTCATAAATTGCCCAACTGCAGGACGAAAATCGAAGACATTGGAAATATATTTACTGTAGGAAACCGATTCTTTATTAACAATGATTTTAGAATTGTAAGTTGTGGTTGTTCCGTTCGAAACAATTTTCAAAGTCAGAGGATAAGTTTTCGCATAAGGACTGATGAAATCCAATGCTGAACTTTCTGAAATCAAAGAATCACCGACGCTCCAAGTGAAAGTTCCCGAAATGTTCGTCGAAATATTCAGTACTTTGAAACGGTCTACTGAGTAAGAATTCGCTAGGTTGAATGTATTGTTGACCTCATCGTCTTTGCAGGCGATAATTCCTGCGAAAACGAAGAAAACAAGCACAATTTTTAAGTATTTATTTTTCATTTGATTAATATTTGTTTTGCGAAAGTCTATTAAGCTTGTTTGTCATTCCGGAGGAATCTAGAGTGCTGAGATTCCTACGGAATGACAAACTTGTGGTTTATGCGAACTGTTTTTTATTTTTAATTTTAGAGCGCATCAATTTATTTATAGAGAAAAACAAAGTGCGCCGGGATATTCCCTCCTTCGGTTTTCCATTTGAATTTTCCGTTTTTATCGAAGCAATAGACGAATCCGGTGGAAACGTAATTCCGGGCATCAGTCATATAAATATCTTCTGTGATTGGGTTGACAGCGATTCCGTAAGGTGTTTTTATCGCATCAACATATTCTTGGTCAATGATTTTGTTGGAAATAATCTGCTCAGTTTTCACATCTATAATTCCGAAAGATTTGGTGTAAGCGTGCGTGTTGTAATTGAACTCGTTACCGTAGTAATAGAGTTTACCATTCACAATCGTCATTTCGCTAACAGCCAATCCGAAGTCTTTTTTGACCGTTCCAGTTTTGGAATCAACCAAGAATAAACTCGATGGAATGTTATAATAATCACCTCTAGAACTCACATATAAATCGCCGTCATCATCTTTTGAAATGTGATGAAGGTTAATTGCCACATCGATTTTCTTAGTCTCAGTAAATGTGTTCAAATCAACGACTGAAACAGTTCTATCATAGTTTGGAAAACGATAACCTCCGGAATTGGCAACATAAAGATTATTCCCTATAATCGTCATTTCTTCGGGTTGATAGCCAACGACAACTTGCCTCTGAATCGACAATGAAAGCGTGTCAATCTCAACGACTTTCCCAATCGGAGCATCAGGACTGAGAACAACCGGACCAGCGTAACTCGATGCGTAAGCTTTTCCATCTTTGAAAGTCATATATCGGCAATTTTGCAACTGAATCGTTTTGATTCTTTTCGCAGTTTTAGCATCAAGAACCTCAATTTTATTGGACACATTGATGACCGCATACATTTTGCTTCCGTAGATTTTGATGTCATTTCCAACGTCTCCCAATTCTTTCACAACATCAGGATTGATTTCCGAATAGATATTTCTGTGGTAAGTTCCCGTCGTGTAATCGAAGAAATCCAAAGTCGCTTTGTTGGTTCCCATATTCCCTTCATTCAAAAGATAAAATCCTTTGATAGCGGTATTTTCCGGTGGCGCAATACCTTCCACAACTTCTTCCTGAATGATAATATCGTCTGTTCTGCACGACATTAATAACACCAGTGCAAAAAGGTCTAAAATAATAATTAGTTTTCTCATAATGTGAAACTTAGAATTAGTTTGAAATTCCGCCCTGGCATTGGATAACTGAGAACGACTTCATAAAATTGATTGAAAATATTGTTCATTTCCAGTGTTGCTTTGAACTGATAATTTTTCCAATTAAATTTTTTCTGAATCGATAAATCGTGCGTGTACCAAGGCTGAATATAATTGTAAGCAATGTTGTCCTGATTGACATCATAACGCTCTCCAACATAAATAAAACTGTAGTTGAAAGACCAATCTTTATAGTCCGACATCAACGTAAAAGTTCCTGAATGTTGAGGCGTGTACGGAATCTGGTCGCCAAAATAAGATTCATTTCTGTCAGAAAAATCTCGGGAATTTTGATAAGTATAAGTCAGTAATGGTTTTAATTTGACTTGACCAAGATTCAAATCTGCCTGAACATTGACATCAGTTCCGATGATTTCCACTTCTCCAAGATTCAGCATCGTCCAGCGGAACATACTGCCGTTGGGAGCAGCGATGATTTTGTCTTTGACTTTGTTGAAATAGCCGTCAACTTTCACGTAAAATGACTGGAAAATTTGATTTTGGAAAAATTTCTGATACGTCAATCCAACATCATATTGATTGGTAAACTCCGGTTTCAAAAGAGAATTCCCGATAACTGTGTAATACAAATCGTTGAAAGTCGGCATTCTGAAAGAATTTTTATAGAAAGCCCGCAATGTCAATTCTTTAGAATCAAAAGGCTGATAACTTGCGAAATAAGCAGGAGTCCATTCGGTTTTATCGGGCGATTTGGAATTCTTTTCCACTGTTTCATTGACAAAAGTTACTAAAACACTTCCCAAAAATTTGAATTTTTCCCATTGATAAGTTGTCGCAAAAGCAACCAAAGAAGTGTATCGCAAAGGATAAGAGAAATTAACCAAATCAGCGTCCAATTGATTGTATTGAAAGTCGACATTTGCACTGAAATCCCAATTTGGCGTGATAGAATAAAGATTGGACGATGACAGATAAACCTCTTTCTGAATATAAGTATTAACGACAGGAAACGCCGCCTGAGTCTCCAAAGTATCGATAAATTTGGTATAATCGTAAGCAAACTTGGCTTTGAACTGCGTTTCTAATTTTGGAAATATTTTCTTTTGGAGATTAGCCTGAACAAAATAATTTTCATCAATCATTCTCTGTCCTCTTGCACTAAAACGGTTGTTGACAATTGCTCCGGGAATTCCACGGTTTGAAATGTAACCGTAACCTCGGACGTTCCAGTTTCCGTTGTTAAGAGTTCCTTGAAGGCTGGTTTCGAATCGTTTTGCTCGGATGTCAGAATCGAAGCGTTTTGCAATCGTGTCATAAGCCGTTTCGCCATCCGGATATTTTTTGCGATAACGGAATTTGTAAATCCCATCACTTTGCAAAAACTCAGAACTGAAACTCGCCGAAATTTTATCCGAAATCTTCTGCTCCAATCGGAATGACGGATTGAACAAATCGATTGAACTATTTTTTAATCTAATAACAAGATTTGTTTTTTTATTGAATTTAAAACTCGGTGTTTTTGGCTGAAGATAAATTGAACCCGACGAACCGAAATCCTTTGCAGGCTGAAAAATTTCGGATTTTTGTCCGTTGTAAAGTGAGATTTCCTCGATATCATCCAGAGAAAATCTTCCTAAATCAACCAAACCATTTTGAGCATTTCCCAATTGAATTCCGTCATAGAAAACACCAACGTGCTGGCTTCCCATACTTCGGATGTTGATGGTTTTCATTCCTCCAATTCCGCCATAATCTTTGATTTGAATGCCTGAAAAATATCTCAAAGCATCTGCAACAGAATGACTATTGAGCCTTTCCAACTGTTCACCCGATAAAGTTTGTGCTGGCAAAATCTCTTTGAAATTCTTTTTGTAAACATCAACTTTGAGAATCTCTGTCTCAATCGTATCTTTTTTGGACTGGGAAAAACATAGCGAAGAAGCTGTCGCAAATATTGCAACAACAGCCTTGTAAAACCGGAAAGTAAATCGTGTCACCATTAGCTCATATCGAATAATGATGACGCCAATGGATGTAAGAAAGCAAGGACAATGCACAGGTTTGGCTGTACAGAATCTTTGTTGACTAAGCTTTATTCCACGAAAGCGTCAAATATTAAATAACTTCTGGCAGGTCTTCTGACTTACTTCATTTTTGAAATCCTTCCCATTCGCCAAGGCGAACAGTGGATATAATTTTCAAAAACCTTTTTGTGAAGCTTACAGCAGCGGGTCTGCTCCGGATTTTCACCGGATTCCCTATTAAGCGCGTTTTACAGCTCACCAGATTGGCGCAAAGATATATAAAATAGGTTTAGAAAAAAGGGATGTTGGTCATTTGATTAAAATTCATCATAATTAACTGATAATCAAATCTGCTTTCACAAATTCAATTTTATCATTTTTAAAAATAAAATCAAAGCTCCCGCCAATTTTACCTTCCGGAAATTCTCCTGTAAACTCAACTTCCAGATAAGCTGAGTTTTCTTTAATTTCTAATTTCCGTACTTCAGTCTGCGTTTTATAACCAATAAAGTAGCTCACAAAATAATCTTTAATTCCATCGTGACCGACAAATTTTCTTCCAACCGACGGGTCGTCTAAAACTGCATCTTCAATAAAAAATTTTAAATACTTTTCGGTTTCGTAACTATTGCTGACTGCGATCCAATCTTTGATAAACGTTTCAATATTCATTTTAAATTCAGTTATGATAAAAACCTTGCTTGAATTGCACAGGCGTTTGATTGGTCTTATTCTTAAATAATTTATTGAAAGACTGCGGATGCTCAAATCCCAATTGATAAGCGATTTCTGCTACTGAAAGCTGTGTCGTTGTCAGATAATCTTTAGCTTTTTCGATAAGTTTTTCGTGAATGAGCTGTTGAGCATTTTGCCCTGTCAAAGAACGAAGCATATCACTTAAATATCTTGGAGAAAGACTGAGCTCAGTTGCGAGAAACTCCACGGTTGGCAAACCTTGATTCAATCCGTTTTCTTTATCAAAATAGACATTTAAAAGCTCTTCAGTTTTCGAAAGCAAATCATTGTTCACGGCTTTTCTGGTAATGAATTGACGCTTATAAAAACGGTTGCTGTAATTGAGCAAAACTTCGATATGCGAAATGATGACATCCTGACTGAAATCATCAATCGTGTTGTTCAATTCATCTTTAATATTCTCAAAAACGGAAAAAATTGTCTGCTTTTCTTTATCGGATAAAAACAAGGCTTCATTTGCTGCATAAGAAAAGAATCCTAAGCTTTTTATTCGTGTTGCCAATGCATAATTCCTCAGGAAATCGGGATGAATGAGCATTGTTAAACCTTCATATTCCATATCATCCGAAGTTGTGGAAATCAGTTGATTCGGGGCAGTAAAAACCATTCCACCCTCATCAAAATCGTAATAACCTTGCCCATAACCAATTTTACCTTTCAATGTTTTTTTGTAGGAAATTTTATAGAAATTGAATAGAAAATGCTGATTCAAAAGATGATCGTCAACAATCATATTAGTGTTGTCATTAATGCTAATCAAAGGATGAACGGGCTTTCCAAAACCAAGCATCTCGTGAAGCTGAGATATGGAATCTACTTTTATCGGGTTATTCATTTCTTAATTTTTATTAATTAAATCTCCAAAAGCCATTTGTTTCATTTCCTGAACGGCAGCTTCGGAACCTATTTCTAAACGACGGTTGTATAACTGATTGGCAAATTCTCCCGTCACGTACCGCAATTGCTTTTTTCCATCTGTAGCAGCTTCGTAAACCACATCAGCAATCCATTCAACCGGTTCGAAATTATCAGGATTCATTAATTCAAATAATTTCTGCATACCTTCTTCATAAGCAGGATGATTGGCAACGGCTAATGATTCTCCTGCAAAATTAGTTTTAATTCCGCCCGGCGCAATGGTTTTGATGCCGACATTATGCAAAGCCAATTCAAAAGACATACTTTCACTCCAGCCTTCCAAAGCCCATTTCGTAGCGTGATAAAGCGAATCTAAAGGAAAAGTCAGAAGTCCGCCGATTGATGTTGTTGTAATAAATAATCCGTTTCTATTTTTTCTGAAATAAGGAATGAAAGCCTGCGTCACACGAATCACGCCGAGTAAATTAGTGTCTAGTTGTTTCACGATTTGCTCGTCTGTCAAAGCTTCCAAAGCGCCAATCAAACCGTAACCTGCGTTGTTGAAAACAACATCAATCGTGTGAAGTTCAATCGCAGTTTTTACCGTTTCCTGAATCTGTTCCAGATTGGTAACATCCAGCGGAAGCAAGGTTATGTTTTCCAATTGAGAAAGTTCGGTTTCATTTTGTGGGTTTCGCATTGTTGCGATGACATTCCAGCCGTTTGACTGAAATAATTTGGCGGTTGCTTTTCCTAATCCTGATGATGCGCCTGTGATAAAAATTGTTTTTTGCATTGTAAATTTTGTTTAAATTTTATAATACAAATGTCCGCAGACGCAGTGAAGGAAATGTTGCCAAAATGAGTTTGGTTGTATCCGAAATGACGAAATTTAAAACTTTATCATTTTATTAATGAATATGATTTATCAAAATTAATCTCAAACCTGTATCTTTGATTTTTACAAACAAAATGAGTTCGATTACTATCAAAGAATTTTATCAGGATATTTTAGGACAAAGTTGTCCTGATATTGAATCATTCCTTACCGAAAACATCAATAAAGATATTGGTCATTTCAACGTTTTTGATATTTCTGAAATTTTCAGAGCAAGCAAATCAAAACCAGAAATGCCTTACAACAGAAGAACTTATTACAAAATAAGTTTAATTAACGGGCAAAATAAAGTGGAATATGCAGACAAGATTATCGAGATAGAAGATTGCGCTATTCTTTTTGCATCGCCGAAAGTGCCTTATAATTACAACAATCAATGCAGTATCAATCAATCGGGGCATTTTTGTGTTTTCACGAAAGATTTTTTACCAATGAATAAAATCGGAACCGAAATCGACAACCTTCCTGTTTTTTCGCCACAAAGTGATTTTGTCTTCCAAATTTCAACGGAACAGTTTCATCAATTTGAATCCATTTTTCTGAAAATGCACGAAGAAATTAATTCTGATTATATATATAAATATGATTTACTGAGAAATTATGTAATGGAATTGATTCATTCCGGTCAGAAACTGAAACCAATTCTGCCAACAGAAAATAGTAAAACCGCCGCTTCCAGAACAACAACTTTGTTTATCGAATTATTAGAAAGGCAATTTCCAATTGAAAATATCAGTCAGCTTTTAAAATTGAAAACACCGGCAGATTTTGCAGGGATTTTAGGCGTTCACGTCAATCATTTAAACAGAGTTCTGAAAGAAACCACCGGAAAAACCACTGGTGAAATCATCGGAAGCCGAATTTTTCAGGAAGCCAAAATATTGCTTTCACAAACGCAATGGAATATTTCTGAAATTGCTTTTACATTAGGTTTCGAGGAAGTTGCCCATTTTTCTAATTTCTTCAAAAAACACGGACAACAATCGCCTCAACATTTCAGAGAATTAATGATTGTTTGATTTTCACAAATTTTGATTTGATTTATGCAAATACCATAATGCTCAAATTTTTCAACTTTGTATCATTAATTAAAAACATTAAAAAATGTCAGACAAGCACAGTAAAATAGCATTATTAACAGGTGGAAGCCGTGGATTGGGTAAAGATTCAGCTTTACAGTTAGCAAAAAAAGGATTCGATGTCATCCTAACTTACCAAACTAAAAAAGAAGCTGCAGATGAAGTGGTAAAAGAAATTGAAACCATCGGACAAAAAGCGCTTGGTTTGCCTTTGGATATTTCTTCAACAGCAGGTTTTAACCAATTTGTATCTGAAGTAAAAGATATTCTGGACACTCATTTTTCATCTGCAAAACTTGACGCATTAATAAACAATGCCGGAATAGGAATTACTGAATCTTTCGAAACAACCACCGAAGAAACTTTGGATGCAATGACGAACATTCACTTCAAAGGACCTTATTTCTTAACTCAAAAATTATTACCATTATTGAATGACGGAAGTAGTATCGTGAACACTTCTTCTGGACTGGCAAGATTTTCATTTGCAGGTTATTCCGCTTATGGAGCGATGAAAGCGGCTGTTGATTCCTTATCAAGATACCAAGCGGTAGAATTAGGAAGCAGAAAAATCAGAGTGAATTCTATTGCACCAGGCGCTATTGAAACTGATTTTGGAGGCGGTGCTGTTCGTGACATTTCAGAAGTAAATCAACATTTAGCTTCTGAAACAGCTTTGGGAAGAGTTGGTTTGCCGGATGACATAGGAAGTGTGGTTGCATTTCTTTGTTCTGATGACTCTAAATGGATTAACGGTCAAAGAATTGAAGTTTCCGGAGGTTTCAGAGCTTAATTTAATTAAAAATAAATTTAATCAAAATCCCATCCAACAATTTGTCGAATGGGATTTTTTTGTTTTAATCATAGAATAGTTATTGCGATTTGGAGAAAAGTTAATTATTGTTTGATAAAAAATATCTACAATTACAATAATCAGTATTTTAATTAGCGTCGCCTTTTTCGATGCCTTCTTCTATTTTTTCAAAAACCTCTTCCTGTTCCTCATTAGAAATTTCGAATTGGTCTTCTTTGTCCTCATTTCTTACAACGAGGGAAATCCAAATCGGAAAATGATCAGAATCCACAGATTTCATCACTTTCATATCGACTAATCGAAAATGAGGACTCACGAAAAAATGGTCCAAAGGCCAACGCAAAAACCAATATTTGACGTGAAACGTATTGAACATTCCGCGTCCACGTCGCGGGTCTAGCATTCCGCTGGATTTTAGAAATAACTTAGTCGTTCTGGACCAGGCGACGTCATTCAAGTCTCCAAAAACGATAGAAGGTTTGCCATAATTTTTTGCTTTTTCGCCAACCAAAAGAATTTCCGCATCACGTTCCGTACTTTCAGGATTTTCTTGAGGAACCGGCGGTGTCGGATGGATTCCGAACAATCTGACAGTTTGATTATTATATTCCAAATCCGCAACAATCGACGGAATATCATCATCAATCAAATAATTGATTTCGTAATTTTTAACCGGAAAATGGCTGTAAAATAAAAGCCCGTAAGTGTTGGTGAGAGGAACTTCAATTTTATATTCGTAATTTTTTGTAACCAATTTTAAAGCGTTTTGCCATTCTTCATCAGTCTCCAGAAAAAATAAAACAGATGGATTTTCCTCTTTAACCAAATCAATTAATTTCTGATAATTCCTGTTATGCTGATAAACATTACAAACGAGAATATCTAAAACTTTTTCGTCAGGATTGGGTTGAGTTTTATCAATCATTGTTTTCCCATAATCTGTGTAGGGAAGAATGATGTAGAACAAATATCCTGCACAAATTATCTCAATAATGAGAATTAAATACTCATAAATATTCGGATTTTCGAAGGTAAAAAACCAAGCGAAAATGAGAATTAAAAGAATGATAAATTTCTGAAATCTTGGGTAATCGAAAATTCTGAAAGTCCAATACGTATTTTTGATTGCAGGAATCAGTATCGACAAAATCGACAATGTGGAAAAAATCCAATATACACAGTGGCTCACACTCTCCATTCCGCTACTTTTTCATCGTTTTTCCGAGGATTATCAAACTTCTTTTTTCGCCATCGAGTTCAGCGATATTTTTTAGATTGCCCCACAAGTCAAAACCAAATTTCTCAAACAAAGTCAGACTTGGAAGATTATGAGCGAAGATAAACGCCAGAAGATTTTCGATTCCCAGATTAGGTGCTTTTTCGATGCAATACTCCAGAATTTGTTTCCCATAACCCTTTCCTCGCGATTCATCGGAAAGATAAATACTGATTTCAGCCGTTTTCTGATAAGCCGGTCTTCCGTAGAAATCCTGAAAACTTACCCAACCAATTGTATTTTTATGAAAATCTTCAATCATCCAAAGCGGACGAAATTCTGAATTATGCTGATGAAACCAGTCGAGTTTGCTCTCGACAGAAACAGGTTCCAAATCAGCAGTGACCAAGCGTGATGCAACTGTAGAATTGTAAATTTCCACAATCTTAGGAAGGTCATCTAAAGTTGCATCACGAAAAGTCATTTTTTAATTATTAATTGTTAATTATTAATTGTGCCGAAAGCTTGTTCCAAATCGGCAATCAAATCTTCCGCATCTTCGATTCCGACACTTAGTCTTACCAAATCGTCTGTAATTCCAAGAACAGCTCTTTTCTCTTCAGGAATCGAAGCGTGGGTCATCATCGCAGGAAGATTAGCCAACGATTCTACTCCACCCAAAGATTCTGCCAAAGTGAAAACTTTGATATTTTCCAAAAATTTAACCGCATCTTCTTTTTTTCCGGATTTGAACGTGAAAGAAACCATTCCGCCAAATTCCGTCATTTGTCTTGTTGCCAAATCATATTGAGGATGAGAGGACAATCCCGGATAGAAAATTTTATCAACCAAAGAATGATTCTCAAGATATTTCGCAATCTCGAAACCGTTGTCAGAATGTCTTTGCATTCTAAGCGCCAAAGTTTTGATTCCTCTCAAGACCAGATAAGAATCGTGAGGTCCTAAAATTCCGCCACTTGCAAACTGGATGAAATGTAATTTTTCGCCTAATTCTGTATCTTTTGCAATCAAAGCGCCGGCAATCACATCAGAGTGTCCTCCTAAATATTTTGTCGCAGAATGCATCACAATATCAGCACCCAAATCCAAAGGTTTCTGAATATAAGGCGTTGCAAATGTATTATCAACAGCCACCAAAATATCTTTGCCTTTTACAGTATCAGCAACCATTTTGACATCTACCAATTTCATCAATGGATTGGTCGGGGTTTCTAACCAGATTAATTTAGTTTTATCACTAATGACATTTTCCAATTCCTCCACATTATCAAAACCGATGAATGTAAATTTCAGCTGATATTTCTCGAATAATCTGGTGAACATTCTGTACGAACCGCCATAAAGGTCGTCCACAGCAATCACTTCGTCACCCGGATTAAGTAACTTTAAAACACAATCAATTGCAGCTAAACCGGAACCGAAAGCCAAACCTCTCGCTCCGTTTTCGATGCTTGCTAAAGAATCTTCCAAAGCTTGTCTCGTTGGGTTAGCACCTCTTGAATATTCATAGCCGGAAATCAATTGTCCCGGACTTTTTTGTGCGAAAGTTGATGTTAAAAATACTGGAACATTGACTGCGCCAGTTGCCGGCTCGTGATGTTGCCCACCGTGAATAACTTTTGTATTGAATTTCATATTGTTGATTTGTTAATTTGTTGAATAAATGATTTGATAATGAGACACAAAGTAGTTCTCACATCAGCACATCCTCGAATTCTCACATTTTCCTTACATTTTTATCGCTGATTTCACAGCAAACTCTTCTGCAACTTCGCCTAACCATTGTGCGACATCTTCTTCGCTGGTTGCTCTTTCGTAAGTATGTCCGATGGAAACCAGAATTTGGTGGAAGAATCTTTTCATTTCATCTACAGGCATATCTTTTGTCCAAAGGTCGATTCTAAGCGCTTCCATTGTTTTGCTATCCCAAACGGAAATCATCGCGGCTTTGGTTTCCTGTCTTTTGATACCGCCATCTTCGGCTTTCCAAAACATTTTTTCCGGAACGTGATTATCGTCCAGCTCAATATCGACTACTATTTTTGATTTTTTCATTGATTTTATTCTTATAAAAAATTAAATATTTAGAAATTAAGAGAATCCTAAATCAGAAACTCATAATTAATAATTCGTAACTAAATGACTATTTCGGTCTATAATCTGACCCGTTGAAAATTTCGGTCGCATTTTTTTTCAAAAACACTTGCAATTTTTCTTCCGGATGTGCTTTCAGATAATGTTTACAGATTTGCCAGCCGGTCCAGATTGCAATCTGAGGAGAGCTTTCTCTGTCCACTTCTGTGTAGAATTTTGAAAATGGTCCGGGCGTAATAAATCTTTCAGAAAGATTTGGATCTGCACTGAAAAGCAGGTCACTTTCCACAAAATAATTCCAGATGTTGGTCTCATTAGCAACGGCCCAATCGTATTGTTGTTTGCTATAATTCATTTTCAAATAATCAGGGACATTCGGTAAAAAAGCATCCTGAAGAATTTGAATTTTACCTTGATAAACCATTTGATCCAAAAATTTTTGCTGATCAATTGGAGCCGGAACCAATCTTGCTGCAAAAAAAGCAGAAATTTTCGGAACCAAATTTTTCGGATTCATCGATTTTTGAAAGTAAAAATCAAGACCTTTATAATTCTTGTTTCCATCGCCCAAAAATCCTGTTATATCTACGAAAAGCATATTCTCATCTTCTCTCAGAAAAATCGGATCTGTTACATTTTGAGGATCAACTACTGATGAATAAAGATAAATATGAGGTGGAACAAATTTTGGAAAATAATTTTTGATGTGAGAAAAAAGATCAACCAAATCTTTATCCAATTTGGTTTTATCAATCTTAGAAATCGCTTCTTTATAAATGCGAACTTCCATCGTATCTTTTCGTCTATCTCCATATTCCGAATCAGGAACAGAACCTTGGAACCACGGATATTTATTTTTAAAATCTTCTAAACTTACGGATGAATCATAGAATTCCCCGGACAAATCCGTGAGGTTTACTTTTTTGATCGGATTCTTGATTTCGATATTCCATTGGTTTTCGTTTTCCTTTTTGCAGGCGGATAAACTGAAAACAATTATGGCAGAAAAAGAGATATATCGGAAAAACTTCATTATTTTTACATTAAGATTTTCGAAAAGCAAAAATACAATTTAATAGATGAAGCTACCAATAATTACCGAAAGATTAATCTTAAGAAAACTAACAACAGAAGATTTGGATGACATGTTTCTATTAGACAGCAATCCTGATGTTGTAAAATATGTCGGCATCCAACCTTTGACAAAGAAAGAAGAAAGTCTTAAAATGATTGAGAACATCATCAATCAATACGAAAAAAACGGAACCGGAAGACTGGCAGTCATTGAAAAAGAAAGCAATCGATTTATCGGCTGGAGCGGGATCAAGCTTTTGACCGATGAAGTTAATGGTTTCAAAAATGTGTATGAATTGGGCTATCGTTTTCTTCCCGAATTCTGGGGAAAAGGTTATGCAACCGAATCTGCCTTAGCATCTTTAGATTTAGGATTCAACCAACTGAATGCCGATAAAATCTATGCTTATGCTGATATTGAAAATGAAAATTCTCATAAAATCCTCACTAAATTAGGTTTTGAAAATAAAGGCGCTTTTATCGACGATGGCGACCATTGTTATTGGTACGAATTAAATAAAAATAATAGAAAATAAAAATAATGCAGACAAAAAAAGTAATCGATCATATCGTCAACTGGTTAAAGGATTATGCAACAAAAGCTAATTCCAATGGTTTTGTAGTGGGAGTTTCCGGCGGAATCGACTCTGCTGTTGTTTCAACTTTGGCAGCTAAAACAGGTTTGAAAACTTTAGTCCTGGAAATGCCGATTCGTCAGAAAGCCGATCAGGTAGATAGAGCACAAGATCACATTGATTTTCTGAAATCTAATTTCTCCAATGTTGAAGGTTTTCGTGTTGATCTCACGCCAACTTTTGAAAGTTTCGAAAAAACAACGGAAGGTTATAAAGACGACTCGCCGAATAAAAACCTGGCTGAAGCCAATACGAGATCAAGACTGAGAATGCTAACGCTTTATTATTACGGACAAATAAACGGTTATCTCGTGACCGGAACTGGAAATAAAGTGGAAGATTTTGGCGTAGGGTTTTTCACAAAATATGGCGACGGTGGCGTGGACATCTCTCCAATCGCCGATCTTTACAAAACTCAGATTTATGAAATCGCTAAGGAATTAGGAATTTTAGAAAGCATTCAGGTGGCTAAACCAACGGACGGACTTTGGGAAGTGGAGAGAACGGATGAAGACCAGATTGGCGCGACATATCCTGAATTGGAATGGGCAATGGAACAGCAGGAAACGGCAAAAACCGAAGCAGATTTTGAAGGCCGACAAAAAGAAGTAATGGGGATTTATCTGAGATTCAATAGAGCGACTCAGCATAAGATGAATCCGATTCCAGTTTGCGAGATCCCTAAAGAATTAAAATAAGACTCAAGAAAAAAGATTCAAGACCCAAGACACCAAATCAAAAATATTATGAAAAATAAAATTCTACTTTCTGCTTTTTGCCTTTTCGCTTTGACATCAGGTTTTCATTCTCAGGAAACCAGGACAGAAGAAGCACCAGTTTCTGCGCCGGTAGAAGTGATTGACAGACTCAACATTCCTGGACCTTTGACTTTTCGTGAAGGTGAATATTTTTTGGTTTGGAGCAAGCAGAATTCTCCAACCTGGGCGCAACAGCAATATATTTTGAGAGACGATGATTTCAAAAATTACAAAGAACTCATCAACATATCATACTTTGACAAAGAGATTGATATGGAAACGGCTATCAAACAAAAAGTGGAATACGTTGAGAAAAGAAAAGAAAGGACTCAGGATAATTATTCTTTCGTAGGCGTCACAGAAAGTCCAGATGGCAAAGAAAATATCGTGGATTATCTCATCACCGTTGTACCAAAAGAAGGCGAGTCTTATGCGGAATATAATATTGACCGATTCAAAAGTTTTGATCTCAATGGCAAAAAATCGTTCGTAATTTTTTCCTATTCTAAAAGGATTGCAGGCGATTTAAAATATGCATCGAAAGCTCTTAACAAGGAAAGAAGTAAACTGATGGAAGCAGTTATCGCCACAGCAGTTCCTGTTGTCACTTACAAACCTACCGCAGTAGAAGCGAAAAAATAAATATTGAAATTTAAGATGTCCGAAGTTAAAAATGATGATGGGTTTTACATCAGACGTTGCATTGAATTAGCCGGAAAAGCTTTAGGAAAGACCTATCCAAATCCGTTGGTTGGTTCTGTGATTGTCCACAACGGCAGAATTATCGGCGAAGGTTTTCACAAAAAAGCGGGTGAACCGCACGCAGAAATCAATGCCATCAATTCTATTAATGAGGAAGACAAACATCTGATTCCGGAATCTACGATTTATGTATCATTGGAACCTTGTGCGCATTTTGGTAAAACACCGCCTTGCGCTTTGAAAATTGTGGAACTCGGCTTCAAAAAAGTCGTGATTGGTGCGATGGATAGCCACGATAAAGTGAACGGAAAAGGCAAAAAGATCATCACTGAGGCAGGAATTGAAGTCGTTTCCAGCGTTTTGGAAGATGAATGCAGAAAACTCAATAAAAGATTTTTCACTTATCACGAGAAAAAGCGACCTTTCATTATTTTGAAATGGGCACAATCTGCGGATGGTTTTATGGACAAAGATTTCAAGCCGACTCAAATCAGCAATTCGCTTTCGAAGCAGTTGGTTCATCAGATGAGAAGTGAGGAACATGCGATTTTGATTGGAAAAAACACAGCGCTTCACGACAATCCGAGTTTGACTGTACGAGAAATCGCAGGTAGAAATCCGATTAGAATTTTGATTGATTTTAATCTGGAAGTTCCTGATGATTTTAAAATTTTCAATGATGAAGCGGAGACTATTATTTTTAATTCAATTAAAAATTCAGACGATAAAAACCTGAAATTCATTCAAATAGAAAAAGAAAATTCAATCAAACAAATTCTTGAAAAACTTTACGAACTACAAATTCAATCGGTAATTATCGAAGGTGGAAAATTTACCTTGCAACAATTCATCGATCAAAATCTTTGGGATGAAGCTTTCATTTTCAAAAATCCCAATCTCACTTTAGAAAACGGAACCAAAGCTCCTGATTTTAAATTGAATCCTGAGAAAACGGAAAATCTTCGTGATACAGAAGTGTTATTTTTCAGCAACAGAAGTGTTGATTAATATCAGAATTAGAGCTGAGAAAAAAATCCGTAAATTCGCAGCTTGAATCACTTTATGAAAAATCTGAGCGCGTCTACAAAAGGTTTGATTTTTTCTTTGCTGGCAATGGGATTTGCTTTTGCCATTTACTTTTTGTTTTTGGCAAAACCGAATTATTATTTGGTAGACAATCCAACGCCGGAAACTTTTTATTTCAAAGTCAACAACGGCGAAGAAAAGATTTTATCAGCGGGACAATATCTGAAAGTTGACCTCAACAAAGGAAAAAATAACATTCAGGTTTTTGATCAGAACAAGCAATTGCTTTATGATTCTGCCTTCACGGTGAACAAAGTGAGAGGCCTTCTGAATATTACCAACAAAGATTATTACATTAACAATCAATATTATGGTTACGGCTTGAACAGAGATTCTCTGATGGCTTCCAAACCAGGCATCGAGATTGACAAAAAGCTATATCTTGGCGATGTCAAAAAGATGAACAAACTTTATTCTGAAGATTTCTATTACAATCTGGACGAAGACTATGACCGTGTTATCAAAAATGTGGCAAAAACAGAAAGCCGTTCCAAGATTTTCAGAAAGCAGGATTTTATCAATTATTACAATAATTATTACAAATTTTAAATGATTTTGAGATTAAGTTATCAAATATCATTTATCAATTATCTTTATAAATAAAATGGAACACAACAACGTAACACCATATAACTCCGACAACAGCAAAAAAAGTCAGGTAGAAGATATGTTTGATAATATTGCACCGAAATATGATCTTCTTAATCACGTTTTATCAATGAAAATTGATGTGCTTTGGAGAAATAAATTGGTGAATATGCTGAAACAGGACAGCCCAAAATTGGTTTTGGATGTGGCTACAGGAACCGGAGATTTGGCGATTACCGTTCAAAAAGGAACTGACGCAGACGTAGTTGGTCTAGATCTTTCTCAACAGATGCTAAATGTTGGAATTGATAAAATCAAGAAACAAAATCTTGACAACAAAATCACGATGCAGAAAGGAGATGCGGAACAACTTCCGTTTGAGGACAATAAATTCGATGGCGTTACCGTTGCATTTGGAGTAAGAAATTTTGAAAATCTGGAAAAAGGATTATCAGAATTGAGAAGAGTGGTAAAAGAAAACAAAAGTATTTATATCTTAGAATTCTCAAAAGTGGAAGGATTTTTAGGACCTTTTTATATGTTTTATTTTAAGAACATTTTGCCGGCAATCGGGCGGTTGGTTTCCAAAGACAACCGCGCTTACACATATCTTCCGGATTCTGTCAACGCTTTTCCTTTTGGAGAAAAAATGAAAACTATTCTTTTGAACACCGGTTTCAAAAAAGTAGAATACACAAAATTAAGTTTAGGCATTGCCACCATTTATAAAGCTACAAAATAGGATGAAGCAAAGATTAATTAAAATTTTATCAATATCTGCCATAATATTTGGCAGCCACCTTCAGGCACAGACTTACAACAATCTTTTCAGAACAAAAGACAGAGTAGAAAACCGAGAAGGAATGGATCTGGAAAAATTCAGTTATGGATTTTATCTGGCCGGTAACAATTTTGATTATAAAATGGTTCTGAATCCAACTTACGGGATGGATGGCAACAAAAGTCTTGTAGAATCCAAATCCACTTACAGTTTCGGTGCCGGATTGATTGGAAAAATGAGACTTAATTATTATCTAGATCTTAGAATAGAACCAGGTTTACATTTTGTACAGAGAGATTTAACCTTCAATACTTTTGATCACGTTAATGATATCACCAATGACGGAACAACGCATAATCCGCCATTTACGCCTCTAGCTGATTTCACAGAAACTGATCAGAAAAAAATCGTCAAATCAACTTATGTAGACGTTCCGATTTTGTTGGAAATCCACGGTGACCGTTGGTACAACTCTCGTCCCTATGCTGCAGTAGGCGTCAATTACCTGATGAATCTTCAGTCCAACGAAACTTCCGAAGCTGACAACAGCGTGAATACTTTCCGTACAACCACGCACAATTTCGGTTGGTCCGCGGAACTCGGGATTCAGTTTTACTTTAGTCGATTCAAGTTGACACCGGCGATTCGTGGAACTTTCTTTACTAATAATGAGTTGGTTCAAGACAAATCTACCACACCGCCTTATTGGACACCAGCGATTTCTACAATGCAAACCAGAGCATTTATGTTTGTTCTGAAATTCGAATAAAATTAAATGGAGCTTTTTCTGAAGGCTCTTTTTTTTGTTTAAATTCTCAATAAAATTCGCTACAAATCCTTCACTTGTAGTTATTTTAACGATTTACCTAAAGTTAAATCATTAAAAATCAACCAGAAACGACGCGCATTTCACAAAAGAGAAATATCGTATTAAATCATCATTAATTTTTCCTATTTTTGTAAAAGTTAGAATTTAATTCTGGTTATGTTAGGCGAATTAGAAAACAACTTTTCTGTGTTAGAAAAAAAGATTCAGAACCTTTATAAAAAGTTCAGGATACTTTCAGAGAAACACGCAGAAACGTCTGAGGAGCTGGAGAAAGTGAAGGAAGATTATGCAGAGGAAAAACGCAGAAACCAGATATTAGCAGAAGAAAATAAAGAATTAAAGCTCTATTCAGCATTATCCGGAAACGCAGAACACAACCGACTGATGAAAAATCACATCAACAGATTGGTAAAAGAAATAGATATGTGCGTTTCTGAATTACAAAACAGCGGTTTATAACAATGGATTTCAGAAGAATAACAATCAATATTGCCGGAAGAAATTACCCTTTGAATGTGCCAGCTGCTGAGGAAGAGACCTTGCGTAAAGTAGGGAAACAGATAGATAGTATGATCAAAGATTTCGAAGCAAGTTTCGATGTAAGAGACAAACAGGATGCTCTTGCGATGTGCGCTTTGAAACTGGGAACCAATGCAGAAGTATATTCTTTAAACAACGAGAAAAATATTAAAAATACAAACGAGCGTGTTGCCAAAATTAACACACTCCTGGAGCAATTGGAAAAATAATTTTTTTTCTATTACAAGCTGCCTACAATAGTTCTAACACAAAGAAGTAAACTCAACAATTAAAAATTACCGGACGAAAGTTCATTCGATGGCGTGCTGCCTTGCGCAGATTACAGAGAGTGAAAATCAGTTCAAATCGTGTTTTTATGGAGTTTACTCTATAACTGAACTGTTGTAGGTTTTTTTATGCTCCGTCAGAAGCCAAAAGCTCGATGATGGAAGTTGATTAAAATGGAAAAGAAAGTCTTTGGAGAAAGTAAAACATCCAACTTCAGACCTCTGACTTCCAACAATTAAAAAGAGACAATTAAACTCAATATATATAAATTTTATGGACACAATTACCATTATTATCGGTGTCGTTGCCCTTATCATCGGAGCGGTCGCAGGACTTTTGTTCGGAAAAAGTTCTATCAATACCAAAGCGAAATACGTTGTTGAAGATGCTAAAAAAACAGCCGAAAACATTATAGAAAAAGCGAATGTACAGGCAGAAGCCGTAAAAAAGGAAAAACACCTTCAAGCTAAAGAAAAATTCTTGGAGCTGAAATCGCAACACGATGCAGACATCCAGTCTCGCGAGAGAAAAATGCAGGAAGCTGAAAAGCGCACCAAAGACAAAGAAAACAAACTGAATGACGAGCTTAGCAAAGCTGGAAAATTAGAGAAAGATCTGGAAAGACAGGTTAGCGATTACAACAAAAAACTGGAAGTTGTTCAGAAAAAACAACACGATCTGGATATTGCAACCGCTCAAAAAGTAGAAATGCTGGAAAAAATATCCAACTATTCTGCTGAAGAAGCCAAGAACGAATTGGTAGAATCCCTAAAAGCTGAAGCTAAAACTAAGGCATCAGCACACGTTCAAAGCATTATGGAGGAAGCTCAACTGAATGCAAAAAGTGAAGCCAGAAAAATTATCATCCAAACCATCCAAAGAATTGGAACGGAGCAGGCTGTAGAGAATTCGGTTTCTGTATTTAATATCGAATCGGACGAGATTAAAGGTAGAATCATTGGTAGAGAAGGTAGAAATATCCGAGCTTTAGAGGCTGCAACAGGTGTAGAAATCATTGTAGATGATACGCCGGAAGCAATTCTTCTTTCTTGTTTCGATCCTGTGAGAAGAGAGATTGCGAGATTATCCCTACATAGATTGGTGACGGATGGTAGAATTCACCCAGCGAGAATCGAGGAAGTGGTTGAGAAAACCAGAAAACACATTGAGGAAGAGATTATCGAAGTTGGTAAAAGAACCATCATCGATCTTGGAATCCACGGATTACATCCAGAATTGGTGAAAGTGGTTGGTAGAATGAAATTCCGTTCTTCTTATGGACAAAACTTATTACAACACTCCCGCGAAGTAGCTAACATTGCTGCGACAATGGCAGCTGAATTAGGATTAAATGTCAAACTGGCAAAAAGAGCTGGTCTACTACACGATATCGGAAAAGTTCCTGAGCAGGAATCCGAATTGCCACACGCGCTTCTTGGGATGCAATGGGCAGAGAAATATGGCGAGAATGCTGAAGTTATCAACGCGATTGGTGCCCACCACGACGAGATTGAAATGACTTCTCTCCTATCTCCAATCATTCAGGTTGCAGATGCTATTTCCGGTGCAAGACCAGGCGCGAGAAGACAGGTTTTGGAATCTTACATCCAAAGATTGAAAGATCTTGAAGCGGCTGCATTGAGTTTTGATGGTGTTTCCAGTGCTTATGCGATCCAGGCTGGTAGAGAACTGAGAGTAATGGTAGAAAGCGGAAAAGTAAATGATGAAAACGCTTACCAATTGTCTTACGACATTTCAGAAAAAATCCAGAATGAGTTGACTTATCCTGGACAAGTAAGAGTAACCGTCATTAGAGAAACAAGAGCTGTAAACATCGCAAGATAATTCAGTTTTAAAATAAATCCAAAAAGGCTTCCAGATTTGGAAGCCTTTTGTTTTACCCTTACATTACGTTAAGTGACCGTAGCAGTTTTTATTTTCATTTATAAATTACAGTTTATTATTTATAAAGTTGATTTGTTTATTTTTATATAAGCTTTATTGATTTCTGAATAAGCCTTGTTGATCTCTAAATAAACCTAGTTGATTTTAAAATAAGCTTTGTTGATTTCTGAATAAGGATTTTTAATTTTAAAATAAGGCTTATTGATTTCTACATAGGTCTTGTTGAATTTAAAATAAGGTTTATTGATTTCTACATAAGTCTTGTTGAATTTAAAATAAGCCTTATTGATTTCTACATAGGTCTTGTTGATTTTGAAATGCCTTATTTCTTTTTTTTAATATTAAGTTCTTTTTTTTACAGATCGATCCTACGGAATTTTGTTGTTATTGTAGTTTTTTTTCTATTAACAGTGTGACACTCTGTGGCATTGATTTTAAATTAAAAAACTACTTTGCTGAATTAAATTGCCATTACAAAAATGACTGTAAAATGGGGTTTTTATATTTTGGTAAAAGTGATTTTCGAAATGGCTTTGTAGAGATTAGAATTGGTTTCGAGGATGGATCTTAAATAGTCTTTTGCCTTGTTGAATGTGTCAACTAAGTTGCTTTCCCCAGTATACATCGCAGTGTTTCTTGCTCCTCTTGATATATTAAGTGGGATATAAGCATCTGCAACGCGTTGCGTAGAAAGCAACATCTGATCTTTCTGGTTTTGAAAGGTTGCTATTTGGAATTCGGTTTCGTTTGGTCCGTAGTTGGGTGTGTTCTGCAGAAACTCTATCATCTGTGCAAAATTATTGGTGCGCTGGTCGTAACTCATTTGTGAAACGGAATGTTGCGTCTGGGCTGTCTCCGGCGGAACGGGTGCTGCCACTGAAGTCTTTCTAATCCCTTTTATTTTGCGGGCGATGGTCATAAAATCTTCGAGGTGTGCTGGGGTAACGCCTTGAGTCACTTTGTAGACTTTTCTAAGTTTTGTAATTTTTTTGTTCAGTGGTTCAAAGATGGCTTCCCGATCATTGACCGCTAAAGTATAAGGCGGCAAGGCAGAATGGATGTCTTGCTGCTTTTCATAAGCATTTGAATAAATGTTTTGAAGATTACTCAGCTTAATTTCCGGATTGCTTGGCTGATAAGTTGTGCCTAACTGCGTGATGTAGGAATTGATCAAATTGGCATTTGCCAAGTTTTTGGCATGCCCTTTTTCTGAATTGCTCATTTGTGTATATTTTAAATTATTAATTCAAATATAAAATTAATTTTTAATCTAGAGTATATTTGAATAAAAATTTCAGCAATCAATGTTTTGTCTTAAATGGAATGAAAAAAACCTTGCTTTTGGCGAGGTTTTTTTAAGTTACTTGATATTGTTATTTTAGGATTATGAGCAGGAAGCTCACACTTATGAGGGATTATAATTTAGGAGGCTCGGGAAGTTTTTCTTGTAATAAATCAGATGAAAACTCAATTGAATCTATCTCTTTGAACTTTTTATGTCGCAAATTTTCAAGCATTTCTATCACATAATTTTGTTTCTCGTTTAAATTAGAAGAATAAAATCTGTATTTGTCTTTTCCATTGTAAAAATGATATTTGATCTGATAAGCTTCTGCATCTGCAATTGAGTGAAAAACTAATCTTTTTTCCTTCGCGAAATTAGTACTTATTAGAGCTTGATATTCTATAAAATCAATTTTAGAAACTGACTTATAATATTTATATTTTCCAGTATGGTGATCAATTTTTTCTGAATCAATATCCATAATTTCTTTACAGATGTAGAAATAATTATCAGAAATTATCTTTATTCCAAATCTTCCTTGGTGTGGATCCATTGCCAAACCGCTTGTTAATTCTAAATACTGAATCTCTTTATCTTTATAACATGACAAAATCATAAGCAGTAATAAACTCAAAATGACAAAATTTGATCTCATATAATTACTGATTATCTTATTCTACACCCACAGAATCATCTCCTCTGCCATCTGCCACCGCGTGGATTGTTTTATTGTCATCTACCAAAATCATTTCCGTTCTTCCGATCTGTTTGATTTTCTCGAATTTATAATTCTTTTGCTCCAAATTTTTGATGGTGGTTTCAGGGAAATTGTTCTCCACTTTTATCACTTCAGGCAACCATTGGTGGTGGAATTTGGGAGCGTTCACCGCAAAGTTGGTGTTTTGTTTAAAATCAATTACATCTACAATCGCCTGAAAAACGGAAGTTGGGATGGTAGTTCCGCCTGGTGTCCCAACAACAATTTTCACTTTGTCATCTTTCAAAACCAAAGTCGGTGTCATAGAAGACAGCATTCTTTTTCCGGGTTCAATCTTGTTGGCTTCTCCGCCCACAGCGCCGAACATATTGGGAACGCCGGGTTTTACAGAAAAATCGTCCATCTCGTTATTCAGGAAAAATCCAGCGCCGGAAACTACAGTTGTGCTTCCGTAATAACCATTCAAAGTGGTGGTAACAGAAACGGCATTTCCGAATTTATCCAAAATCGAAATCTGCGTCGTTTCTGTACTTTCTTTTTTATTAGCCTTGATGATATTTCCCACATCTTTACTTGGTGTTGCCTGTTTTGTATTGAAGGATTTCCAACGGTTTTTCAAGTAATCATCGGAAATCAGCATTGCTGTTTTATCTTCAACAAAATCCGGGTCGCCCATATATTCTGCGCGGTCGGCGTAGGCTCTTCTCTCCGCCTCTACCATTATCTGAACGGCTTCTGCAGAGTTTAACTGATATTTTGACAGGTCTTCATAAGACGCCATTTTCAGCATCTGAGCCAGCAAAGTTCCTCCACTTGAAGGCATTGGCATTGATACAATCTGGTGACCTTTGTAATCGAAAATCAATGGTTTTCTCTCTTTGGTTTTATAATTTTTAAGATCCTGAGATTGGATAATTCCGTTTCCGAGTTTCATCTCAGCCAAAATTAATTGCGCAGTTTTACCTTCGTAAAATTCTTTTTCACCACCTTTTTGGATTCGTTTTAAAGTTTCTGCCAACTCCGGCTGAATCAGCAAATCCCCGATTTTCCAGTTCTCATCTTTGACGAATGCTGTTTTATTTTTGTTATGTTTCAGGAATTTTTCTCTGTGGTCATTCAGCAGATTGGCTTCCTGCTCTGTGATCGCAAAACCTTTAACTGCCAAATCGATGGCTGGTTCAATGAGTTTTGAGAAAGGTAATTTGGCATATTTCAAAGTTTCGAACATTCCCGAGATACTTCCAGGAACACCAACAGCCAATCTTCCATTTTGCGACAAATCTGTGTTGGCATTGCCCTGCTTATCCCAATACATATCGAAAGACGCTTTGGAAGGCGCTGTCTCACGGTAATCTAAAGCCATTTTTTTTCCATCAGAAGTTGTTGCGACTAAAAAACCGCCACCACCAATATTTCCAGCCTGAGGATAAACCACTGCCAACGCCAATTGTGTTGCAATGACAGCATCGAAGGCGTTCCCACCTTGTTTGAGCATTTTGGCACCAGCTTCACTGGCCAATGGATGCGCAGAAACTACAACGCCTTTGTTTTTGACTTTGACTTCCTTGATGATGTTGATGTCTGTATATTGTGCAGAAACCGTTATTGAAAGAAGTATACTGGCGTACAAATATTTTTTCATATTGATATTTTAATCGATGATTATGGAGAGTTGGTTTAGTAGTCCTGAAAGATTATCTTTTGAGAATTTGGTTTTCTTGAGTTGATTTTTATTTGGGTCAATGGAAAAATGGAGTGCGTTTTTGAGATTGGCATTGTCTAAAATCGTTCGGTCAAAAACGGCATCAATTAAATTCGAATTATTGAAAAATGAATTTGAGAGATTAGCTTCTGTAAAATCAACTTCTTTCAGACTGCAATTCGTGAAAATCGTTTTCCGAATATCCAACTGATAAAAAGAGGAATGGTCCAGAACGCAATCTTCAAATTTGAAAGAAATATTGAAACTGTTAGCATCCTCAAAATTAAGGCCTATCATTTTGCAATTCTTGAAATTCACATCCCGAAAAGCGGTTTGATGAAGCTTGACATTACTCAAATCACATTCTACAAAATCACAATTGGATAATTTATAATCAGACCAATTTTGATTGGAAAAGTCTAAGCCGAGAAACTCACATTCTTCATAATCTCCTTTCTCTATTTGCTCGGGTTTACAGTCTTTCGAAGAAAAACTTTTCCCATTTTCATAAATCATTTTGACACATTTTAAAAACAGATAAATTTACAGAATGTTCTCCAACGAATTTGAAATTCCTGATAGAAAAATCTTAATTAATATTTAATCAAATAAAAAAACCTCAATGTAAAATCGAGGTTTATTCATATTTAAAACTATCTGTGTCTTTTGGGGCCGCCCTTGTGATGATTCCATTTTGGTCGTTTAAATTTTTCTTTGTGAAAACGTGCTTTTGGTCCGTGACCGACTTTAGCGAATTTATACTTTGGAGCTTTATAATGACGCACAGCCAATTTTGGTCCGTGAACTACTCTATAATTAGCATATCGATTGTAATGAATCTTATGTTTTTTATAAGGATAACGGTCTACTAAAACAATCTTTGGTGTTTGATACAAATTGATTTGACGGTATCTCGCAGGTAAAGATGATGAGAAAAGCCATCTTCCACCTGAAGGATAATAATAGCCACGTTTTGGAACGTTATAGTACAAATCGTGCTCCGGTAAATAATAAGATTCTACGTAATTATAGCCAGAAGGCCCCCATTTTGGCTGGCTATCGAGATTGATGTTGACATTAATCTGTGCCCTTAAAAGACCCGATGTAAAGCCAGTTGCGACTAACATCAGAATAAAAATTAATCTTTTCATACTAATATTTTTAAAAATAAGATTCGGAACAAAGATAATACCATAGCTATTAATTGATTAGAAATCAACAATTATGAGTCCTTGTTAAATGATATATTTTGATAAATCATTTTGAAATCGGTTTCAAAACAGATAAATTTACAGAATAGTTCTGAGCAGTCTGAAAGTTGAAAATGAATACATTGAAAAAGGTTTTAATTGTTACTTATTATTGGCCACCCGCTGGTGGACCCGGCGTACAGCGTTGGTTGAAATTTGCCAAATATCTTCCGGAATTTGGTTTTGAACCGATTATATACACGCCGGAAAATCCAAGTTATCCTTTAGTAGACGAGACTTTGGTAAAAGAAGTTCCGGAAAATCTCAAGATTGTGAAAACCAATATTTGGGAGCCTTATCAGATTGCGGAGAAATTCAGTAAGAGTAATAAGAAGTTCAAAGGCGGACAGTTTGATGTTGGGAAGAATCAATCTTTTATGTCGAAGCTTTCGATTTTTATCAGAGGTAATTTTTTCATTCCAGATGCCCGTAAATTTTGGGTAAAACCGTCGATTGAATTTTTGAAACAATATTTGACTGAAAATCAGATTGACATCATCGTTACAACTGGCCCACCGCACAGTTTGCATTTGATTGGATTGGGTTTAAAAAAAGATTTACCAAACCTAAAATGGATTGCAGATTTCCGTGACCCCTGGACAGAGATTTCGTATTACAAACATTTAAAACTGACATCAAGCTCTGACAAAAAACACAGACAACTTGAAAAATCTGTTTTCGAAAATGCTGATTTGACATTGGCAACCAGTTACACGGATGCTGAGAATTTCAGAAAAAATGGAGCGAATGCATTTTGCGTGACAAATGGATTTGACAAGCTGGAGAATGAGAAAGTTCGGGATCTAGAAAGTTTGAAAGCAGATTCTGAAACTCGCAAACCTAAATTTACTTTGAGTTACGTTGGCGTTTTGGAACAATTGAGAAATCCGGAAAATCTTTGGAACGCTTTGAAAGAACTTTGCGAAAAACATCAGGATTTCTCGAAAGATTTCGAATTAAAATTTGCCGGAAGAGTTGATGATAAAATTTTGAATGATATTGAGAATTCAGTTCTGAAAGATAATATTAAAAATCTAGGTTATCTGGCTCACGATGAATCTGTGAAAGAGATGGAAAATTCTGATTTATTATTGATTACGAATTTCCCAAACGAAAGCTCCAAAGGCATCATTCCAGGAAAATTATTTGAATATCTGGCGACTGGAAAAAAGATTATTTCTTTCGGCCCAAAATCTGCTGATGTAGAAACTATTCTTGACAAAACTAAAGCGGGAAAGCATTTTGATTATTCTGAGAATATTGAAATCCGAAATTTTATTTATTCACTTTATGAGGATTGGAAGACTGGAAAATCGATACATAATTCTGCGGATATTAATGAGTTCAGCAGAAAAGAATTAGCCAGACAACTTTCCGGATTGATAAAAGAATTGATTTTGTAAAATATTTTGTTAATCTGTTTTTATGGCACAAATTTTTCTAGTAACTTTAAGAATCAAATATTAATCATAAAAAATATATCATGGGAAATAAGACAAATGGTCTTTTGGCTTTATTAGGATTAGGAGCTTTGGCTTGGTGGAAATACAAAAAAGCATCTCCTGAAGATCAACAAAAAGTGAAAGACACTATCAACACAGCAAAAGATAACCTGACAAAATTCGGGAATGATTTGAAAGATAAGGCTAACCAATCTTTGGATCAGGTAAAAAATAAAGCTGAAGAGCTGAAAAACGATGCTCAGCAAGCTGCAGAATAAAAAAATGCTTAAATTAGGAATACCCAAAAAAATGCTTTTCTGGGTATTTTTTTTGAACAGATAAATCTAAGACCAGAATAATTACAAGAACGAATTTTTCGTTTTATTATAATATAGTAAGCATTTGAAAATAGACTTCAATTATATCTTAAGAATCATTAAACTTTCTTGATTTTTGCCTTTTCAGCGCTTTTTTCTTCATTATCTTTGGATGTCATTTTATAAATAATGTCGTGATAGAAAATGGAGAAAAGTAAAGAATCGTAATCTGAAATTTTATCTTTTACTTCTTCCAATTCGAGAATCATATTTTCCAGATGAGTGAGATTATGATATTTTCTGCTTTTTTGAGAATAAGATTGTTCTATTTCTTTCCAATAATCATTTTTTAATATTTCATTATCGGAATATTCTGAGATTAAGTCTGAAAAAATGGAATTAATATTCATCAATATGAATTTGCTTATTTCTTTTTTAGAATTATAGTTGGACGAAATTCAACCTTTTTACAAGCTCTGCATTGATTTGATGATTATATTCCTTAAGTTCTCCGGATTTTGTTCTATATGTTTTGAATCCATCTTTTCTAACTTGTAAATCTGAATAGCACCAAACTATCGGTAAATCTAGAGGAGTATGAAACCAATCTGTTCTTAATTTTTCGTGTAATTCAAAATTACCATTTATGTCAGTTTTAACGGTTTGAGAAATGTAATCTTCATATTCATAGTATCCATATTCTTTATTTTTACTCTCATTTTCTTGAATACTGCTGACAGTAGCATTTGAAATTGGTTTTTTGTTTTCATCAATTATCTTTCCAATAACTTTTGGCTCATAAATAACTTTTTGAGGATGTATAAATAACCCGATTATAAAAACTAAGATTATTATTAAAATAATTTTGTTTTTTTTTCATAAAAACTGGAAATTATTTCTTCTTATTAATAAAAAAATAAACAGGCAACCCAAGCAAAATCAATCCCAGTCCAGGCCAAGTATATTGTGGTTTATAAATGAATAGCAGAATACAAAATCCGGTTCCAATCAAAAGATAAAGAACAGGTGTGAAAGGATAAAGAAATGTTTTGTAACCTCTTTCCAGCTCCGGTTTTTTGATTCTCAGATAAATGACACCAAAAACGGTAATCATATAAAACAAAACAATCACAAACGAAATCATATCCAGCAAATCGCCATATTGTCCGCTCAGACAAAGCAAACTTGCCCAAATTCCCTGCATCCAGAGAGATTTTTCGGGAACGCCGTTTTTATTATTTTCAACCGCAGATTTCAGAAATAATCCGTCTTTTGCCATCGTCTGGAAAACTCTTGCACCAGCTAGAACGATTCCGTTCACACAGCCGAAAGTCGAAATCATCACAAGAATTGCAATGATTATTGTTCCAGCATTTCCGAACATTTTTTCCGCTGCAGAAACCGCAACTCTGTCATTCGCAGCAAAAGCGATGGAATTTCTGTCGAGTGCGTTTAGATAGACAAAATTCACTAAAAGATAAAGAATCATCACGGCAGAAGTTCCGAGAATCATTGCTTTCACAACGTTCTTTTTTGGATTTTCAATTTCTCCGGAGATGAAAGTCACATTTTCCCAAGCCACGGAACTGAAAACAGAACCAACCATTGCCGCAGCAATTCCTCCCAAAATAGTTGCTCCCGAAATACTTTTCCATTCAGTTTGTTTCAGATTTTGGAATGCATCCCAGCCGAAACTCATATTAGAACTCCAATTAGATTGAGAAATCAAAATGAAACCAAGAATGATCAAACCAAGAAGTGCAATAATTTTGGAAGAAGTGAAAACATTCTGTAAAATTTTTCCGAATTGCACACCTTTCGTATTCACAAAAGTCAGAAACAGAATCACAAAAATTGCCAGAATCTGAATCCAGGTAATTTTAAATTCACCACTTTGGAAAATCGGTGCAGCGTCATTAAGACTCGGAACCAGATAAGCGGTAAACTTTCCAAACGCAACTGCAACTGCTGCAATTGTTCCGGTTTGGATGACGGTGAACATTCCCCAACCGTAGAGGAAACCCATCAGTTTTCCGAAAATTTCTGTGATATAAGTATATTGTCCGCCCGCTTTTGGGAACATTGCAGAAAGCTCGCCGTAGCTAATCGCCGCTGCGATTGTCATCACGGTTGTAATCAACCAAACAACAATGAGCCAGTAACCGGAACCAAGATTCCGCATAATGTCGGCGCTCACGATAAAAATTCCGCTTCCGATCATCGATCCCATCACGATCATCACCGCGTCCCAAAGTTTGAGTTTCTTTTCCATAGTTTTATTAATAATCAAATATAATAATATTCAGGACATTAAAACATGTATATTTAACGTGAAAAAACTTATAATCTATGAAAATCAGTTTGTGTCTCATTGTTAAAAATGAAGAAGCGGTTCTTGGGAGATGTCTGGAAAGTGCCAGGGGTTTTGCTGACGAAATCATCATTGTCGATACCGGTTCAACCGATAAAACAAAAGAAATTGCCAGACAATTCACGGATAAAGTTTATAATTTTAAATGGATCAATGATTTTTCTGCGGCGCGTAATTTTGCCTTTTCTAAAGCGACTTTGGATTATCAAATGTGGCTGGATGCGGATGATGTAGTTCCGGAAAAATCGGTAAAAGAAATCAATGAGTTGAAAATGACTTTGAGTGATGATGTCGAAATTGTGACTATGAAGTATGTGCTCTCTTTTGATCAAAATAATAACCCTACATTTCATTCAACCAGAGAAAGGTTGTTCAAGCGAAGTAAGAATTATCAATGGATTGATCCTGTACACGAGTGTATTCCGTTGGTTGGGAATCTTCAGTATACTGATATTGAAATTTGGCATAAAAAAGAAAAATTCGAAGAACTTTCTACGAGAAATATTGATATTTACAGAAATCTAGAAAAGACTGGAAAAGAATTTTCTCCAAGACAATTATATTATTATGCGAGAGAATTGCGGGATCATCATCGAACTGATGAAGCGATCATCTATTACGAAAAATTTTTACAGACTGGATTGGGTTGGGTAGAAGATGTTGTGACGTGCTGTCATCAATTGGCTATCGAATATAAAAAGATTGGTGCTAAGGAAAAAATTCTCCCGACTTTACTCAAAAGCTTTGAATATGACATTCCAAGACCGGAAATTTGCTGCGAATTGGGATATTATTATAAAGAAGAGGGCGAATATGATCAGGCATTTCGATGGTTTGATTTGGCAACGAGACTTCCTCAAGCTGCGTCTGTCGGTTTTGTGTTTTCAGACTACTCCGGATATATTCCGAATTTAGAAGCATGTGTCTGTTTATCATTATTAGGATATTATAAAAGAGCTAATGAATATAATGAAAAAGCTTCTTTTTTTAAGCCGGATTGTCCTTCTGTTCAGCACAATAGAGAATATTTGAAGACGATGATGGGCGATTGACTTTAGATAAAATTATTTTTTTCAGATTTATTTATCTGAAAATTCAGGATTAATCATTGTTTTAGAAGGTGATTGTTTTCTTCATTAAAAATATGTTTAATTTGTTGATTTTTATATCAATTATAAGTTTATATTTGTATATCAATGAAAAACTAATAATAATATGATATGAAAACTACATTTTTCTCATTTTGTTTCCCTTTACAACCTTTCTCATCAATATATTCTATCGGAAATCATAAGTCGAGTTCTGATAAAAGTAAAAATGATTTGATATTGTTTTGCTGTCAAAACATAGATTCCTTTGATAAAAGTGATAATTTTTCTATTCAATTTCTTCAGTACTATCTGAAATAAAATTTAAATAAACCCAACTCTGGATATGAAGTTCCAAGGTTGGGTTTGTTTTTTTTATAAAAGTTGAATCACAATATAATTTTGAATTATTTCAATATAAAATTTAAAAAAAACAAATTAATAACATTAACAATTAAACTAATCAACTATGAAAAAGCTTTCTTTTTTAGCAGCGTCATTGGTTTCAACTTTTGCATTTGCACAGGTTCAGGACGCAATGAGTTATCAGGCAATTATCAGAAATTCCAGCAATGATCTGGTAAAAAATCAAAATGTAGGAATGAGATTTTCTATATTGAAAGGTTCCGCCACGGGACCTGTGGTATATTCAGAAACGCAAACACAAGCAACTAATGCCAATGGTCTGGTGACTATAAAAATTGGCGGTGGAACATTGTTAAGTGGTTCTTATTCAACCATTAATTGGGGAGCAGATACTTATTTTATCAAGGTTGAAACAGATCCCAATGGTTCGTCAAATTATACAATAACTGGAACGTCGCAATTATTAAGTGTGCCTTATGCGCTGTATGCTAAAACTTCAGGAAGTTCAACTCCAGGACCTCAGGGAGCTACTGGAGCAACTGGCCCAATGGGACTACAAGGCTTGCAAGGTGCAACAGGAGCACAAGGAATACAAGGTGTGACAGGTTCGACTGGAGCAACTGGCTTACAAGGAATTCAGGGAGTTCAAGGTACAACTGGAGCAACTGGATCTACGGGAGCACAAGGAATTCAAGGTGTGACAGGTTCGACTGGAGCAACAGGCTTACAAGGAATTCAGGGAGTTCAAGGTGTGACTGGCGCAACTGGATCTACAGGAGCACAAGGAATACAAGGTGTGACAGGTTCGACTGGAGCAACAGGCTTACAAGGAATTCAGGGAGTTCAAGGTACAACTGGAGCAACTGGATCTACAGGTGCACAAGGAATACAAGGTGTGACAGGTTCGACTGGAGCAACGGGCTTACAAGGAATTCAGGGAGTTCAAGGTACAACTGGAGCAACTGGATCTACGGGAGCACAAGGAATTCAAGGTGTGACAGGTTCGACTGGAGCAACGGGCTTACAAGGAGTTCAGGGAGTTCAAGGTACAACTGGAGCAACTGGATCTACAGGAGCACAAGGAATACAAGGAATACAAGGTGTGACAGGTTCGACTGGAGCAACGGGTGCACAAGGAATTCAGGGGGTTCAAGGTACAACTGGAGCAACTGGATCTACAGGAGCACAAGGAATACAAGGAATACAAGGTGTGACAGGTTCGACTGGAGCAACGGGTGCACAAGGAATTCAGGGGGTTCAGGGAGTGCAAGGCGTGACTGGCGCAACTGGATCTACTGGAGCACAAGGAATTCAAGGTGTGACAGGTTCGACTGGAGCAATGGGCTTACAAGGAATTCAGGGAGTTCAAGGTGCAACTGGAGCAACTGGATCTACAGGAGCACAAGGAATTCAAGGCGTGACAGGTTTGACTGGAGCAACAGGAGCGACGGGAGTAACTGGTGCTGGTTTTTCAAATGGAACTGCTAGTAATCAGATTTATATAACAGGAAGTACTCCATATTCGCCAGCCTCTCCGGTTAGTACTTTGCCAACAAGCGCTATGCCTGCACATACGGGAGATGTTACATCAACTTCTGGTTCTGTAGCTTTATCAATCGCTAATAACTCTACCACAGGTAATAACATTGTTGCAGCTATTAATTCTGCTAATACAGGTACAATACCTACTAGTCGTTTAGGTACTGGTAATGCAAGTTCTTCAACTTATCTTAGAGGTGATGGATCCTGGGCTACGCCAAGTGGTGGCGGTGGAAGTAGTTTAGCAATAACCACTGTGAACGGTAATGTAACATTAAGTGATACTAACCAAATGGTTTACATTATGGGAGGTTATACAGTCACTCTTCCCCAAAACCCAAGTACTGGCTTGACGATTTATATCTTTTCGGAAAACAAACTGGCAAGTATAGATCCAAACGGTAAATCATTTCGTCAGGGCGGTAATGATTATCAGGCAACAAAAATATATGAATTTGGTAAGGACAGTAGTATTAATGCCACTAGTGTCAGAACTGCAAATGCAATAGGAGTGGTATTGGTTTATAATGGAAGCAAGTGGTTTGCATTTTAAAGCTGCTGATTGAATATCAAATGAATATAGTTATCACAAATTATAAATTAAAGCAATGAAATCAATAATAATATCAATATTTGTTGTAGGATTCTCTATGCAATCCTATGCGCAGTCTTCTATTAATACGACTGGAAATAATGTTTCCGGATCTAATGGAAATGTAACCTATTCCATTGGAGAAGTTTTTTATGATACTGCAATCTCTTCAACTGGAAGTGTTGCTGCAGGTGTTCAACAACCTTACGAAATAACAGAAACATTAGGAGTAGATGTTACTGAAATTAATCTAAGCTTAAAAATCTATCCAAATCCAACTCCCGATATACTTAATCTGAAAGTAGGATTTAATGACTATAAAAAATATAACTATGAAATCTTTGATGGTAGCGGAAAATCATTAATCACAAAACCTATTAGAGAATCTCAGACTTCTATTAGAATGGCTTCTTATCCAGCTGCTATTTATTATCTTAAAATAATGAAGGATGGTAAAGTAATCAAGATTTTCAAAGTATTAAAAACAGATAAATAAAAACTAACCAACTATGAAAAAGTTTTCTTTTTTAGCGGCGTCACTGGTTTCAACTTTTGCATTTGCGCAGGTTCAAGACGCAATGAGTTATCAGGCAATCATCAGAAATTCCAGTAATGAACTGGTGAAGAGTCAAAGTGTAGGAATGAGATTTTCTATATTAAAAGGTTCTGATTCAGGACCTGTAATATATTCAGAAACTCAGACGCAAACGACTAATATGAATGGTTTGGTAACTGTGAAGATAGGAGCCGGAACATTTGTTAGTGGATCTTATTCTACCATTGACTGGGGTGCAGATACTTATTTTATTAAAGTAGAAACGGATCCAACCGGCACAGCAAACTATACAATAACGGGAACATCACAATTATTAAATGTACCTTATGCATTGTATGCTAAAACTTCAGGAAGTTCAACTCCAGGACCTCAGGGTGCTACAGGAGCAACTGGGCCAATGGGAATACCAGGAGCAACAGGTTCCACTGGTGCTCAAGGACTTCAAGGTGTGACCGGTGCGACTGGCGCTCAAGGAATTCAAGGAGTTCAGGGTATAACTGGAGCAACGGGTTCCACTGGAGCTCAAGGACTTCAAGGTGTGACCGGTGCGACTGGTGCTCAAGGAATTCAAGGAGTTCAGGGTATAACTGGAGCAACGGGTTCCACTGGAGCTCAAGGTATTCAGGGAATTCAAGGTGTCACTGGAGCAACCGGATCTCAAGGAATTCAGGGACTTCAAGGTATAACTGGAGCAACTGGTTCTACCGGAGCTCAAGGTATTCAGGGAATTCAAGGTGTCACTGGAGCTCAAGGAGTTCAAGGTTTGACAGGTGCAACTGGCGCACAAGGAGTAACAGGAATTCAAGGAGTTACTGGTGCGGTAGGTGCAACCGGTGCTCAAGGTTTACCTGGCATAATTCAAAAATACCATACTTATGGTAGTTCCGGAAGGCTTGCGGTTACTTCTACTGTCGCAACAGCACAACCCGGGCTCACCCAAACCTTTACACTAGCTTCGCCTGCGACTGTTGTTATTTGGGCTACTATTGGCGCGCGAAATACTCTAACAACGGCAGGGGCATATTCTAATGTTGATGTAATAATCTATCTTAATAATAATTTTTTAGCTAATGGGGGATGGAATCGTTTTAGTAATGTAAACGGAACAGCGCAAAATAGCTTCAATACTTGTGCTATTAATACCATGATTAGCCTACCAGCAGGTACTCATACAATTGATTTGCGTACCTCCAGATCCAATGGTACATCACCAGTAGATATCGGAGGTAATTCTGCTGCTGACACCAATCCTGGAGAAATGACAATTTTGATTCTAAATTAACAATTATGAAGAAAACAATTATAATATTCATTTTATGTATTTCTACAAAATCTTTCTCTCAGCTAGTTTCTAATGCTAGAAATGCGAATATATCAACACTGAAAACTAATGAAAATGCTACCCTTGCAGCTGATAGTACACAAAATAACATAACTGTTTTGAATTCTATGGGTAGGTTTGAAAAACCGATTATCATCAATAGTAAGGATGTTATAAACAGAAATAAAGTTGTCTCTGAAAAAAAGCAACCTCAGGTAATTTCTACAAAGCGGAGACAGTAATAATGACATCATAGTCTGGTTTTTAATACGCAATCGTAGATAATTAATTGGACTAAATGATAAAACGCTTCATTATTGGAGCGTTTTTTTTATGTAATAAAAGCTGGAAGGTTTAAAAAATCCATTTGAAGAAGGATTTTGTATAAAGCTAAACGAATAATATTCTGAAAAATATTCTATAAAATTAAGATTTTATTAAACTTTAGATAATGATTTGTTACGCTGGATATAAAAGTGTAATTTTGCCAACTTAATTTTGAACCTGATGGAATTAGAATACATAGAACATCTTAGCCCAATGCTGAAAGGCGATATCAAGAATTATCTGATTGATATCGATGGTACAATTACGGAAGATGTTCCTAATGAAGAACCAGAAAGAATGGTAACTTGCGAGCCTTTTCCGGACGCTCTGGCTACAATCAACAAATGGTATGACGAGGGTCATCAGATTTGTTTTTTCACTTCCAGAACCGAGGATTTGAGAGAAGTTACAGAAACCTGGCTGAATAAACACGGTTTCAAATACCACAGCGTTTTGCTTGGAAAACCACGAGGCGGAAACTACCACTGGATAGATAACCACCTTGTGAAAGCCACAAGATACAAAGGGAAATTCACGGATATGGTTGAAAAACAAGTGACCATAGAAGTTTTCCGTGACTAAAAATATCCAATTCAATATAATTCCCGAAGTTTCTATTTTCGGGAATTTTTGATTGGATGACAAAACCCAATAGCCCCGATTGCAGCGGCATCCTTTTTTGTTTTTTTTTGTCTAAGGTTCTTCAAAAGTACAAATGTTCTAAAAACAAAAAAGATATAGCGGAAAGCGGGATTAAGCTCCTAAACCAATTAATTAACGAACAGATTCTGTTCTTCAAAAAAAATATAAAATATAATGAAAGTACTTGCTAATGACGGATTGACGCAATCTGGAATAGACGCGCTAAAAGAAAATGGATTCGAGGTGATCACGGATAAAGTGGCTCAGGAAAATCTAATTACATACATCAATGAAAATCAAGTGAAGGTTTTGCTTGTGAGAAGCGCAACCAAGGTAACGAAGGAAATGGTGGACAATTGTCCAAGTCTGGAAATCATCGGTAGAGGTGGAGTAGGAATGGACAACATCGAGGTTGCGTATGCGAGAGAAAAAGGAAAACACGTGATTAATACACCTGCAGCTTCTTCGGAATCTGTGGCTGAATTGGTATTTGCGCATCTTTTTTCAGGAAGCAGATTTCTTCAGGATTCTAACAGACAAATGCCTGTAAAAGGTAATACTGAGTTCGCAAAATTGAAAAAAGCTTACGAAAAAGGTGTTGAACTGAGAGGGAAAACTATCGGAATCGTAGGAATTGGAAGAATCGGACAAGAGGTTGCAAGAATTGCACTTGGATTGGGAATGAAAGTGATTGCTTCTGACACAAGAATCGGGAAAGCAAGTGTGCGGGTAGATTTTTACAACCAGCAATATATCAATGTTGAAATCGAAACAGAGCCGTTGGAAGAATTGATTCAGCATTCGGATTTTATTACGCTTCACGTTCCGGCTCAAAATGGACCGATTATCGGAAAAGCAGAATTGGAAAAAATGAAAACGGGTGCAGCCATCGTGAACTGCGCTAGAGGAGGAGTGATTGATGAAAATGCTTTGATTGAGGCTTTGGATTCAGGGAAATTGGCTTTTGCAGGTCTTGATGTTTTCGAAAACGAACCAACGCCTTCTGACGCAATATTGACGCATCCAAAGATTTCTTTGACGCCTCACACAGGTGCAGCGACGGAGGAAGCTCAGGACAGAATCGGAACTGAGTTGGCGAATCAGATTGCAAGTATCCTTTTGGTTAAATAATTTAACTAAAATCTAAATATAATGCCCGTTTTTTAACGGGCATTTTTTATTTTCCCGATTCGGATTAAAATTTTACTTTTGCTGAGATTTTATGGCAGCTATTTCCGCCTTCCGTTCCCAATCTTTTTTGTAGACGATTTTTGTTCAATAGAAATTAAGTAGAAGCAAAAAAGGATTTCCACTCAAGTCGGGCTGCAATTTTCACCTTCGAATCAACATCAGTTTATGAAAAGAAAAGTTCTATTGATTTACACCGGCGGAACCATCGGAATGGAAAAAGATTACGAAACCGGAAGTCTTGTTCCGTTTGATTTTTCCACCATTTTCAAAAGAATTCCGGAAATGAATCTTTTGGAATGTGAAGTTTCCGTTCATCCGTTTGAAAATCCCGTCGATTCGTCTGATATGGGACCGCAGGAATGGCGAATGATTGCAGAATGGATTCATAAAAATTATGATGCTTTCGACGGCTTTCTGATTCTTCACGGGACAGATACGATGTCTTATACAGCTTCTGCACTTAGTTTTATGTTGAAGAATCTGGGAAAACCAGTAATTCTGACAGGTTCACAGTTGCCAATTGGAGATTTGCGAACAGATGCAAAAGAAAATCTGTTGACAAGTCTTTATTACGCCAGTCTTTATGAAAACAATGAAGCGGTTATCAAAGAAGTGGCTGTCTATTTCGAATATAAACTCTTGCGTGGAAACAGAAGTTTAAAATATTCTGCAGAATTCTTTGATGCTTATCAAAGTCCGAATTATCCGATTCTTGGACAATCCGGTGTTCATCTTAATATCGAAAAAGATTTGCTTTGGAAACCAAAAGGTGAATTTGAACTCGATATTTATCTCAATGAAAAAGTGATTTTTTACAGGATTTTCCCCGGAATGAACTTCGAATCTCTATTGGAATTCCAAACGCCGGAGGCAATAGTCTTGCAGGTTTTCGGTTCGGGAACAATTTTTAATAATGAAAAAACGCAGAATGTTCTTCAGGAACTGAGAAACCGAGGAATTGAAATCGTGGTGATAAGTCAATGTGTATCAGGTGGAATCAGTTTTGGAAAATATAGCAATAGTAATATTTTTACAAAAATTGGTGCCATCAGCGGAAAAGACATGACGGCAGAAGCGGCTATTACCAAAGTGATGCATATTCTCAACAATCCAAAATACGAAAGAAATTTCGCCGAACTATTCAATGAAAATATTTGTGGTGAAGTGACAGAAGATTTTTAAAAATCCTTGTAGAGATAAGATATTTTATTATATTTGCAACCTCAATTAGAAAGGTGTCCGAGTGGTTGAAGGAGCTAGCCTGGAAAGCTAGTGTGCGGGTAACTGTACCGAGGGTTCGAATCCCTTCCTTTCTGCGGTTTTAAAGCGTTGTTTTTACAGCGCTTTTTTTTGTATTGTTTCTTCTTAGAGGCTATATTTATAATTTCACCATTCAGGAAGTTATAATGACAACACTAAAAAATTGAAGCTGATTCAAGGGAATGATGTGACGGAATCCAATGTCGAATTTGTTGGCAGCGAGATGCAACTTACTTATGAAACAACACAAACTTTAATAATGTTACCCAATTTTCTTCTTGACGCAGATTTAGCGATTCTAGGTAAAGACTGGGAAACTTATGAAAATTACATCAAACAAATCCGAAAAGAATATTCCATTTATCCGGATTTCCTTTACAATCTTGGAAGAAAAAAAATATTAATTCATTTTCTTGAGTTCGAAGAAATTTTCAAAACTGAACATTTCAAAGCGAAATATGAAAAGATAGCGAGAGAAAATATTCAGAAAGAAATCTCAATGTTGTGATTCCTACCCTTCCAACAAAAACTCCTTATAATTTCCCAAAAACTTTACATCAGCACCAATCGTATTCAGTTCGTCCACAGAATTGATGTACAAAACATCTTCCCAACCGCCAACAACGGTCACGAAAAAGAAATAATTTCCCAGTTTGGTTTTCAAAGTTCGGGATTCTATTTTGCTAAGGTTCATATTTCGCCACGCAAAAACAGACAAAACCTGATGCAAACCTCCTGCGTGGTCTTGCGGTAAGGTGATGAGCATCGCCGTTTTTTTACCAATATTTTCAAGATGATTTTCGTAAGAATTTTCCGTTTTAGAAATGATGATGAAGCGTGTGTGATTTTCCTCAACGTCGTGGATATTTTCTTCGATGATGTTCAAACCGTAAAGTTTTGCAGCAAATTTATTCGCAACCGCCGCAATTTTTCTGTTCGGATTTTCGGAAACGCGTTTTGCCGCAGCTGCCGTAGAAGCGAATTCTTGTTTAGGAACATCGGGATAATTTTTATTCAAAGAATGAAAACTTTGCGCAAGTGCCTGCGGATGGGAATAGATTTTTTCAATAGATTCCTGATTATCCTGACTCGGATGAATCATCAAATGATGCGCAATCGGCATTACAGCTTCGGCTTCAATCTTTATTTCCGGCGTCTGATAAAGATAATCCAAAGTCATAGAAACTGTTCCTTCTATCGAATTTTCCAATGGAACAACCGCTTTATCCACTTCATTATTCTGAACCGCCAGAAAGCAATCCAAAATATTGGCTTTCGGAATCAGTTCATCGTTGGGGAATAATTGAGTCGCGGTCAACTGCGTAAAAGAGGCTTCGGGTCCTAAGAATGCTATTTTCATACTGCGAAATTAAAGATTATTCTGATTTCTTAGAGAAATCGAAATTAAAATTAGCACTCACGATAAAACCATTGTTATATTGAAACACATTTTTACCTTCCACTTCCCTTCCCAACTGCAAAATCTGATTCAGATAACCACCTTCTATTCTCACCAAATCATTGAATTTATAACCTAACAAAACTCCTATTCTGTTTTGGTCAAAAATATTCTCGCCGACATTTTTCCCGAAGCCAATCATTATCTCATCATAAACTGCAACATACGGCGTTTTGTCCACAATCGAAGTACCTTTCAAAGGCATTTGCAAACGAATCATATAACGCGCTCGGTTCATAAACGGATATTGGTCTTCGGAAGTGAGATTAGCATTAGAATATCGCCCGACCCATCGTTGTTCCAACATAAAACGATGCGACAAATCGATTTTTCCCATCTTGCCGGTCACCGTTGCCATCTCATAAATCCTATGTTCTGTGAAGTCTTTTCCCATTCCGTTCAATGGGATTTCGCCGTAAGGAAAAGTCTCTGCCCAAGCGTAACCAAGTCGTAATTGCAAGTTTGGATTTGCCTGATAATTGATTCCCAAACGCAAAAGACTTTGTTGCCAGGTCGTGATATAATCATTTCTTCTCCACTGATATTCAGTATGGATGGAAAATCTGGAATCTAATTTGAAAGTTCCGCTATAAGCGTACCAGCCGATATTGTTGTAATTGCTGATTCGGCTTTGTGCGGAAAATGAATTTGAAATTAATACTAAAAACAATGCGCTAAAGAATAATTTTGCTTTAGTGAAAATCATATTGAAATTTTATCGATTCCAGCAAAAATAGGGATTCATAAAGGGAAAAGCAAATGCCTTTAATTAGTTTCTATGCCGATTACGGGAACTTTATAATTTAAATTATTATGTTATAATAAAAATTAATATGTTAAAACCTATCGATTTATATACTTTTCACAAATAGCACATTATTTGTAACTATTCCGAAAAGGAAAAAAAATGGAAAAGGAAACCAAAAAAAAAATCAGACCGCAGCAAAAACAAAGGCGACCTGGGTTGGAAAAAGAAATGAATCCAATTCCGGAAACCAACCCTATCAATTATCCAAAAGAAGGAAAATTAAAAGATAAAGTCGCGTTAATCACTGGTGGCGATAGCGGAATTGGAAAAGCAGTTGCGTTACTTTTCGCAAAAGAAGGCGCTGACATCGTCATCTCTTATCTCAGTGAAACCAAAGATGCCAAGCAAACTCAAAAAGAAGTTGAAGCTTTTTCCAGAAAATGCACTTTGATAAAAAGCGATTTATCCAAAGAAAATCACTGCAAAAAAGTCATTGAAACCACAATCAAAAATCACAAGAAAATTGATATAGTCGTCAATAATGCCGGCTTACATTGGGAAGCAGAATCGATTGAAAAGATTTCTACAGAACAATTGATAAGAACGTTTCAAAATAATGTCTTTTCTTATTTCTGGATTACAAAATACGCAATGCCTTATCTTAAAAAAGGCGCAAGCATTATTAATACTTCTTCCGTCACCGCATATCGAGGAAGTCCAAAACTACTAGACTACTCTGCAACAAAAGGCTCCATTATTTCTTTTACCAGAAGTCTTTCCGCTAATTTGATTGATAAAGGAATCCGGGTCAATGCAGTTGCGCCCGGACCAATTTGGACACCATTGATTGCGTCTTCATTCAAACCAAAAAAGAATTCTGAATTTGGGAGTGATTCGCCAATGCAACGCGCTGGACAGCCTTATGAAGTGGCACCGAGTTTTTTATTTCTAGCCAGCGATGATTCCAAATATATCAGCGGACAAGTTCTTCACCCGAATGGCGGGGAAATTGTTAATGGATAATTTAAAATTTACAAATCACTAAAAATAAAACATTATGTCTACAGAAAATCTTACACAGCAAGAAGCAATTAAGAAAATCAAAGAATTATCTGAAAAAGCCAGAATCTGTATGTTCGCAACAGAATTAGACAGACTACCAGTCAATTCGAGACCAATGTCCTTACAGGAAACCGATGAAAATGGAAATCTTTGGTTCATCAGCAGCGAAACAAGCAACAAAAATTTTGAAATCAAAGAAGACAATCGCGTTCAGCTTTATTTTATGAATAATAGCGATTCAGAATATCTTTCAGTTTACGGAGAAGCTTTTGTCTATACAGACCGCGCAACCATCGAAGACAAATGGTCACCAATGGCCAACGCCTGGTTTGACGGAAAAGAAGACCCGAATGTCTCCATCATCCGAGTAGAACCAAAGGAAACTTATTATTGGGACACAAAAGCAGGAAAAATAGTAAGTTTATTGAGTTTTGCAGCTGCCGCAATTACAGGAAATAAAACTGATAACTCTGACGGTGTAGAAGGAACAGCAACAATCTAAACATTCAAGCCAATATTATATTTCTCCAGCAAAATTCTTGCTGGAGATTTTTTTCGCAACAAATTTGTTTCTTTGTAAAACAAACCGATTAGTATTTTATGAAAAAATCAGAAGCTACACGCTTAAATATTCTTCAAAAAGCATTTGAATTAATCTACGCCAACGGTTACCAGACGACCAGTGTAGATGAGATCATTGCCACAACTCAAGTGACGAAAGGAGCATTCTATTATCATTTTAAAACGAAGGACGAAATGGGATTGGCAATCATTAATGAAGTGATGATTCCTAACTTCAAAAATACCTTTATTGAACCGTTTCAAAATGTTGTTAATCCGTTCGATGTTATTTACAATTTAATGTATAATTTACTCATAGAAAATGAAACATTAAAGGTCGAATACGGTTGTCCCGCCTCCAATTTTACTCAGGAAATGGCACCTTGGAATATTGATTTTACAAAAGCCTTAAATCAACTTTCTCAACAGTGGGAAAACGTTATGATTGAAGCTTTAGAAAATGGTAAAGAAAATGGTTTGGTAAAAGCGGAAGTTAATTCCAAAGAAGTAGCCGTTTTTGTATTATCTGGGTATTGGGGAGTGAGAAATTTAGGCAAATTAGAAAATTCCAAATCAGTTTATCTTATTTATTTAAAGGGACTTAAGTCTTATTTTGAAACATTGGAATAATTTTTTAACTAAAAACATACTAATTAGTATGTTTTTATTTTACCTTTGTCAGATTGATAAAAATTTAATAATGTATCAGACATTGACTTTCTTACACTCAACTTTTCGGTGGTTGGTTTTATTGAGTTTATTCTACTCTATTTTCAGAGCTTACAAAGGTTATTTTTCGGAAAAGGAATTTTCAAAAACTGATAATTTTGTAAGACATTGGACGGCTACGATTGCTCATATACAATTGGTTTTGGGAATTACATTATATTCGCAAAGTCCGATTATTAAATATTTCTGGAATAATTTTGATGAGGCTAAAGAATCATTTGAATTAATATTTTTCGGATTGATTCATATTTTTCTGATGCTTCTTTCCATTATTTTAATCACAATTGGTTCATCTATTTCAAAAAGGAAAACAACTGATAGAGACAAGTTTAGAACAATATTGATTTATTTCGTTATTGCTTTGATTATCATTCTCATAGCCATTCCTTGGCCTTTTTCTCCTCTTGCTAACAGACCTTATTTCAGATAATTATGATTGATTTATTTAAAACAAAAATCGGAAGATTGAGAATCATTGCAATTCTCGAAGGAATATCATTATTAACATTAGTATTCATCGCCGTCCCGCTAAAATATGGATTTGATAATCCGTTGTTGGTAAAAATGATGGGACCCATTCACGGTTCACTATTTCTATTGTTTTTATTTAATACGTTAAGTGTTGGTGTTGAACAAAACTGGAAATTTAAAGACGTAACCTGGAAAGTACTTTTGGCGTGCATCATTCCGTTTGGAACATTTTATATCGACAGAAAAATTCTCAGCAAACTGTCAATAACTGATTAAAGCTTAAATAAAATACTTCCGGAACATCTACTTCTAAAAGATAAATTGGTCAGCTTTTTGAATATTCAGAAGAAACCTGAATTCTTTTGAAACTCATTACATTCACAAATAAAGGAATCTATTGTCCGCTGGGTAAATTTTATATCGACCCGTGGCGACCTGTTGATTTAGCGGTCATTACTCACGGACACGCCGACCACGCTCGCTGGGGAATGAAAAAATACCTTTGTCATCACTTTACCAAACCTATTTTAAAGAAAAGAATAGCCGAGGATATTGAATGTCAGACCTTGCAATATGGTGAAGTCTTAAATATCAATGGCGTCAAACTTTCGCTTCATCCTGCTGGCCATATCATTGGTTCAGCACAAATCCGTTTAGAATATAAGGGCTATGTTAGTGTGATTTCGGGAGATTATAAAGTTCAGGATGATGGTTTGAGTACGCCTTTTGAAGTTGTGAAATGTAATGAATTTGTCACTGAAAGTACGTTCGGGCTTCCGATTTACAACTGGCTGGAAGTGGATGATTTGAATAAAAAAATACAGAACTGGGTTTTAAGGAATCAGGAAAATCAAAAAACTTCAGTGTTTATAGGGTATTCGTTGGGTAAGGCTCAAAGAGTGATGAAAGCAGTGGAAGGTATGGGAAAAATCCACGTCCACTACTCTATCGGCAAACTTAATCAGGCTTTTGAAGAAGTTGGAATTGTGCTTCCCGATTATGAAGTTCCGGATTTTAGGGAAAGTATTAAACACGTTGCGGGAGATATTGTGATTGTTCCCCCTGCGTTGTTGGACAGCAATGTCATCAAGAAAATTCCGGATGCCGCAACGGCGATTTGCTCCGGCTGGATGCAAGTTCGTGGTGCCAGAAGATGGCGAAGTATGGATGCCGGCTTCCCGATGAGTGACCACGCCGACTGGAAAGGATTACTGCAAGCCATCAAAGCCACTGAAGCGGAAATCGTTCACGTAACGCACGGACAAACAGAAGTTTTTTCTAAATATTTAAATGAAATTGGAATTCGATCTGATGTTGTGGAAACTTTGTATGGAGACGACGATGATGAAGTGCCTGAAAAAGAAGTTTCAAAAAATAGTGATTGATTTTTGAATTAATTTTTTCAAATTTTGAACCTTGAAAAAGTTGCTTACATAAGAGAAAAAGGAATTATTGAAAATGCTGATTAGTTTTTAACAGCTCAGTAGGAGTTAAATGTTTGTAGAAAATAATTATTGCTAAAACTAATAGCTCCTTAGGAGCGGCACTCAATAATTAGTTTTAAACGTTGAATTGCTCGCAGCCCGACTTGAGTGGAAATCCTTTTTTTGCGTAAACGGAAGTTCAACTAAAGACAAAACGTCTTGCAAAAAAAGATTGGGAACGGAAGGCGGAAAAGCTGCCCAAATAATAATGTACTCAATGGATGAGATAACCGTCCAGCAAATAAAAATTAGAAATGAAAAATTTCGCAGAACTCATCAACGCCCTCGAAAGCACGAATAAAACCAATGCTAAAATCGATGCCATCATCGATTATCTTGAGCGTGCGCCAGATGATGATAAATTGTGGTTCATCGCCCTGTTTACGGGGAAAAGACCGAAGCGGAATGTGAACACCAATTATATGAAAGAATGGGCGTTGGAAATTACCCAACTCCCTTTTTGGCTGTTTCAGGAAAGTTATTCTTCCGTGGGCGATTTGGGCGAGACGATTTCATTAATTCTTCCGCCACCAACTGATAAAATTGAAAAAACTCTATCCGAATGGATGAACGAAATTATTGGTTTAAAAACAAAAACCGATGTTGAAAAGAAAGAATTTGTTCTCAATTCCTGGAATGGTTTGGATTATACAGAACGCTTGATTTTCAATAAATTACTGGGCGGAAGTTTCAGAATTGGGGTTTCATCAAAAACTTTGATTAATGCTCTGACCAAATTTTCCGGACAGGAAGCGAGTACCTTGATGCACAGCTTAATGGGGAAATGGCAACCCAATGAAGTCTCATTTCGAGAATTGATTTCGGCGGAAAATATTAATCCTGATAATTCAAAACCCTACCCTTTTTGTTTGGCTTATCCACTGGAAAAAGAACTGAAAGATTTGGGTAAACCTGAAGAATGGCTTATTGAATATAAATGGGATGGAATCCGCGGACAGATTATCAGACGAAATGATGAAGTTTTTATCTGGTCGCGTGGTGAAGAACTGGTCTCAGAGCAGTTTCCGGAAATTGTAGAAGTCGTCCAATCGATGAAAGGAAATTTTGTTTTGGATGGAGAAATATTGGCGGTAAAAGACGGGCAGGTTTTAAATTTTAATGAATTACAGAAACGATTAAACCGTAAAACTCTGACAAAAAAAATGCTTTCAGAAATTCCGATTGAGGTTTTTGCATATGATCTACTAGAACTCGAAGGAAATGATTTGCGTGAGAAACCAATTTCTGCAAGACGTGCGATGTTGGAAGAATTATTACTGAATGAAAATCCTGAAAACATCAAGATTTCTCAACAAATTGAATTTGAAAACTGGGAAGACTTAAACGAAATCAGAGAAAATTCCAGAGAAATCAATAGTGAAGGTCTTATGCTTAAACAGAAAAATTCACCCTATCATTCCGGACGAAAAAAAGGCGATTGGTGGAAATGGAAAATCAATCCATTGACAATTGATGCCGTTTTGATTTATGCTCAAAAAGGTAGCGGACGAAGAAGTGCTTATTACACAGATTACACTTTCGCCGTGAAAAAAGAAGATAAATTAGTCACAATTGCCAAAGCTTATTCTGGTTTGACGGACAAAGAAATTATGGAAGTCAGCAAGTTTGTCAACAAAAATGCAATTGAAAAATTTGGTCCCGTCCGCACGGTGAAAGCTGAATTGGTTTTCGAAATTGCCTTTGAAGGAATTGGCTTCAGCAACCGTCATAAAAGTGGCGTTGCATTGCGTTTTCCGAGGATTCTGAGATGGAGGAAAGATAAAACTGTGGATGAGATTGATGATATTGATGAGATTAAGAAACTGATACAGTAAAATATCAACCACAAAAGGCACAAAAGCTAAAGTTTGAAATGATTCTATTGAAAGTTCAAAAAGTTTAGAATAATGCTTTTTTAAACTTTTTAAAAGCTAAAAGCACATCAAAACTTTTGTGCATTTTGTGGTTAAAATAAAACAATTTGAGCAACTACGAAAATACAGAAGGCTTTAAAATCATTCAGAACTGGATGATGGAAAAAGGCAATTCTCCCTTTAAATTTCAGGTAGATACCTGGGCGAAATTCGGAAATGGCTACAGCGGTATGGTTGTAGCTCCGACTGGTTTTGGAAAAACTTTTTCTGTATTTTTAGCTCTGATTTCAGATTTTCTAACAAATCCAGATAAGTTCAAAACTGGACTGAAAATGATTTGGATTACGCCCCTCCGTTCACTTTCAAAAGATATCGCCAAAGCAATGCAGGAAGCGATTGACGAAATTGGTTTGGATTGGGCAGTCGGCGTGAGAAATGGCGACACCGACCCGAAAGTCCGCCAGCAACAGGTTAAAAATATGCCTGAAGTTTTGGTGGTCACTCCCGAAAGTTTACATTTACTTTTAGGTCAAAAAGATAATCAGCGGTATTTCAAAAATATGCACTGCGTTGCGGTGGATGAGTGGCACGAATTATTGGGTTCCAAACGTGGTGTGATGGTGGAATTGGGCATTTCTCAGCTCGTTCATTACGTTTCTAAAATTAAGATTTGGGGCATCACGGCGACCATCGGAAATCTGGAAGAGGCAATGGATGTGTTGATTCCTTATGACGTCAAAAAAACAAAAATTACAGCCAAAGAACATAAGAAAATTGATATTCTTTCGGTGTTTCCGGATGAAGTGGAGCTCTTGCCTTGGGCGGGACATCTCGGTCAAAAACTGGCTGATAAAGTCGTTCCAATTATTCTGGAATCAAAATCGACGATTGTTTTTACAAATACTCGAAGTCAGAGTGAAATGTGGTATCAGCTTTTGCTGAATGCTTACCCTGATTTTGCCGGACAAATTGCCATTCACCACAGTTCGATTGATGCGCATCTGAGGATTTGGATTGAAGAAAATTTAAGCTCAGGAAAACTGAAAGCGGTAGTTTCCACATCATCTTTAGATTTAGGGATTGACTTTAAACCCGTTGATACCGTCATTCAAATCGGTTCTGCAAAAGGTGTGGCGAGATTTCTGCAACGTGCAGGACGAAGCGGCCACTCCCCCTTTGAAACTTCGAAAATCTATTGTGTTCCCACCCATTCTTTAGAATTAATAGAAGTTGCTGCACTGAAAGAAGCTGTCAAACAAAAAGTGATTGAACCCCGAGAGCCACAGGTTTTATGCTTCGATGTTTTGGTTCAGTTTCTGATGACTTTGGCTGTTGGCGACGGGTTTTATCCTGATCAATTATATCCTAGAATCAAACAGATTTTTGCTTTTCAGGAAATGACGGAGGCAGAATGGAAAAGCATTATCGACTTTCTGACGATTGGCGGAAGTGTCTTGAAAAGTTATGAAGAATTCCACAAAATTGTGGTGATGGAAGATGGTTTACATAAAGTAACTTCCCGAAAAATCGCAATGCTGCATCGGATGAATATGGGCGTGATTGTAAGCGATGCGATGCTGAAAGTGAAATTCATTTCTGGTGGATATATTGGAATGGTTGAGGAATATTTTATTTCAAAACTGAAGAAAGAAGACAAATTTATTTTAGCCGGAAGAGTATTGGAAGTCGCGATGATAAAAGATATGACGGTTTTCGTTCGAGCCTCAAAAGGGAAAGCATTTGCACCAAGTTATTTAGGTGGAAGATTGCCACTGAGTTCTAATCTTGGTCATTTTTTAAGAGAAAAATTATCCGGAGCGTTGAATCCCAAAGCTTCTGAAAAAGAACTGAAGTTTCTACATCCGCTTTTGGCCAATCAGGAAGAACGGTCTCATATTCCGAAAGAAGATGAATTTTTGGTCGAATTAATCAAGAATCGGGAAGGTTACCATTTGTTTATGTATCCATTTGAAGGCCGATTGGTACACGAAGTGATGTCAGCTTTGATTGCTTTCCGAATTTCAAAATTAGCTCCAATTTCCTTTTCAATGGCGATGAATGATTATGGTTTTGAATTGTTTAGCGATAAAGAAATTCCTTTAAATGAAGAAAATTTACATAAAATTCTGACTCGAGAAAATTTGATGAATGACGTCATATCCAGTATCAATTCTGCAGAAATGGCAAAGCGGAAATTTCGTGATATTGCGGTAATTTCGGGAATAGTTATTCAGAATTATGCAGGTAAGCAACGTTCCAATAAATCTTTGCAAAGTTCTGCAGGTTTAATTTTTAAAGTACTGGAAGATTATGACCCGAATCATTTTTTGGTAAGACAGGCTTATACGGAAGTTTTCAATGCACAATTGCAGGAACAACGTTTGGTGGAGGCTTTTAAACGAATTGAAAAATCGAAAATTATATTGAAATCTGCCAATACTTTTACCCCGTTGAGTTTCCCGATAAAAGTAGACAGTTTGCGACAAACGCTTTCCAGTGAAGGGCTGGATGCAAGGATACAGAAGTTGATTCAGCAGGTGAAGAGAAAATAAATTATGAAAATAATAACAAAAAATATCAATATTCAAGATCAGGTTTTTACATTAACCAATCAACGGACATTGTTTTGGAAAAAGGAAAAAGCATTAATTCTATCTGATTTACATATCGGAAAAACAGCACATTTTCGGAAAAATGGAATTGCGCTTTCTAATCAGATTTTTGAAAGCGATTTGCAGAGATTATCAGTCTTGATTGAATATTTTCATCCAGAAAAGTTCATTGTTGTTGGCGATTTGCTTCACGCCGGAGATAATTCGGATGTTGATAAATTCTGTGAATGGAAAAACCAATTTCCTGATATTGAATTTCATCTTGTGGAAGGCAATCACGACAGAATTTCGAAAAAATTGGAAGCTAAGTTGTGCTTAAATTATAAATCATCTCAATTGGAAATTGACAATATTTCTTTCATCCACGATTTTGAAAAATCTAATCCAAAATTTCAGATTAACGGTCATATTCATCCGGGAATTGTTCTGAATTCATTCGTTAAGAAAATAAAGCTGCCTTGTTTTGCTTTGTCAGACAATCAATTGCTGCTTCCTGCTTTCAGTGAATTTACCGGTTTAGACACAAAAAATCTCCCTAAAAAAGGAAGATTCTATGTTTTTACAGATGCTGAGATTTATGAGATTTAATCTTTCTTCTTGTAAATCAGAGAACAAATCAGCAAAGTTACATTAACCAAAACTGAGAAAGCATTAGACAAAATAATGGGTAATTCGTCCTGTAAAATCCCATACCAGACCCAAAGTGATAATCCTGTAATCAAAACCACAAGCGTGACTACAGAGATATCTTCTGCATTTTTTTCCTTTAAAACTTTGATGAGTTGCGGCATCATTGCGACCGATGTAATTCCTCCGGCCACTAAACCTAGTAATTCTACATTCATAACTTCAGATAATCTAAAATGAAGCCAAAAAAAATAAGCTCCGACTGGAGCTTATTGTAAATATTTGAAAATCGAAAATTTATTTGACAAGTTCGATGTTAATTGCTGAATAACCTTTTGGAGATCTTTCTTTCTCAAAAGATACCTTGTTTCCTTTCTTAATTGGCACTGCACAATTGTTGCTGTGGAAGAAGATATTTTCGTTGGATTTGTTTTCAGTTATGAAACCATAACCTTTTTCGCTTACGAAAGTCACAATTCCTGTTTTTACCGCTTCTTCGGCTTCGATAGGTGCTGCACCCAATTGAATATTTTCCAAATCCACTTCCATTTTTTCGTCTGGAGGTGTAGAAGTTAATCTTCCATATGCATCTACATACATATATTCGACTTCTTTTCCTTTGTCGTTGTTAGTTTTACGGTCTTCACGACGAAGCGCTTTTTCTTTTAGCTTTGCCTGTTTTTTCTTGAAATTTTCTTTTTTGGAGAACGAATCTGCCATAAATTATATTTATTATTTTAGTTATTGAAATAAGTGATGAAGTCTGAAATGAAGTTCATAAACAAAATGAAAATCAAATCTTAATCAATTTAAAAAGCCGTTCTGTCTTTGCAATTTGGAATTTGTGCCGCCAATTTAACATTAAAGAATATGACCGAAAACACAAAAATTGTCTTTGAAGATTTTCAGCAATTACAGAAAACTGTTTAGAAATTATATGCAAATATACGATAAATATGTTAAACATATAAATGCCTCTAAAATTAGAGGCATATATAATATCTATAAAGTTTAATAATCTTAAAAAAATGCCATCCAATCGCTTTTTTCACTGATATCACAAACTGCATTGATGTTTTTGTGATGATTAAAAGAAGCTAAAAGCGTCACGATTTCCTGTCTTACGATTTCAATAGAATTATCGCTTAGATCCTGATTAAATCCAGCATTATTAAGTTCTACCAAATCATTAACGGTAACAACTCTGGAAATAATTTTACCAAGGTCAATCATTTTTCTCTGTGATAGCGGACCGTCAATTGTTATATTGAGTTCTTTAGAATATAATTTTGATGCATCCTTTGTAATTTCATTAATCAAAAGATATTCTCCAAGATTATCAGTCTTTTTCTTTTTCATATCTTTTAAAATCCCTTCAGAAATCTGCGTATAAAGCATTTCATTAGAACCTTCAAAGATTTGGAAAGGCCTGCTGTCCATAATCCCTCTTCCACCAATATGGCTTAATCTGTAACCTTTTGCGCCGGATAATTGAACCAAAATCTGAGCAGCTTCCTGCATCATATCGGTAACAAAAGCTTTCATACTATTAGCATGAACCCCGCTTCCGGAAACATCTTTATCTATTCCGCTCACCAATGTGCTTTTTGCACACATTGCAGAAGAAAGTGTAAAGAATGACTGTAATTTTGCCAATTGATATTGAACCTGGTCCAGAGAAAATAAGTTGGAAGCACCAACGATTCTCTCTTTACAATGCGTTGTAGCTTCGTCCATCATTCTTTTCAAAAATCCCATTCCCATCCCTGGAAACTGAAATCTACTTCTGTGAAGAACATCCAACATCATTTTAAGACCCGTACTTTCAGGAATTAATTTATTTTCTGTCGGAACTTTGATATCAAGTTTATTCAATCCGTAAGGAATCATATAAAGACCTGCATTGTCATAATATTCCTGAACCTCGATATTTTGTTCCGGTTTATGTGTATCTGCGATGAAAAAATCTACATCTCTACCAAGATTACCTTCAGCATTAATATTTCTGGAAGTGATTAACCAATAATTAGCCAAGCCTGTAAGACCTTGCCAGTGTTTCGTTCCTTTGATATGGTAAGAATTATCTTTCAGTTCGTTTTGGGTCTTCATATTCAATGCATCACTACCAAAATCAGGTTCGGTAATCATCAATCCGCCCATTGCCCCGAAATCCAGGAAATGTTTGAAAATATCACCTTTGATAATTTCGTTTCCATATTTTGCCAAAGGCTCAAGAAATAAAGCAATATTAATCCCGAATGTCAATGACAAAGGAAGTGACTCGTATGAAGCTGCAGAAAGCAGTCCAAGACATTCTTTCACTTTCACTCCTCTTCCACCGAAATCCTTTGGAATAGCGACAGAGAGAGGTTTCAAATTGAAAATTTCTTTCCAAACATTGGGAGGTAAACCTCTTGAAAGGCTAAGTTGATCTATGTTTTCTTTTTGAAACAAGGATCCTAAAGAAGCCTTAAAATTAGAAAGGAATTCTGAATAAGAAACTGTAGGATAGTCTAATGCTACTGCATTCATAATTAAATATAAAATAAAACGCTGTACGCCATTTTTACAGCAAAAAATTAAAGTGAAGCGAATGGCAAGACTTTATTACTTAAAATCAGCACTTCACGATTCCATTATCGCTTCAAAGATACTATTAATAATTTTATAGTTATTTAGAAATCAATGTTTATTTATAATTTAGCGTTATGAGAAATTTACTTTACATTTTTCTGGGTGGCGGATTTGGGAGCATGCTACGTTTTCTTGTATCCAACTACACTCAAAAACTTTGGAATATAGAAAATTTTCCAATAGGAACTCTTGTTGTTAACCTTTCCGGTTCTTTCCTGATAGGAGTTTTATCCGCCTACTTTTTAAAAGTCGATAATTCTTTGAAATATCTTTTAATTACAGGGTTATGTGGTGGCTACACTACTTTTTCAACTTTTTCTGCAGAGAATTTTTCACTTTGGCAAAATGGTCATTACGGAATACTGATTTTATATGCATTACTGAGTCTTATGATCGGTGGGTTTATGGTTTTTGCAGGTTTCCAAACTGTACGAAGTTAATTTTTCTGTTTGATAATTAATATGTTAAAAAAAATTGCAAATATTATTTGGTCATAATCAAAAAGCTTTATATATTTGCACCACTGAAAACAACGATACAATCGGAGTTTTTGGAGAGATGGCAGAGTGGTCGATTGCGATAGTCTTGAAAACTATTGACTGTAACAGGTCCGGGGGTTCGAATCCCTCTCTCTCCGCTGGTAGAGATACTAAAATAAGCTAAAACGCTGTAAACATAAATGTTTACAGCGTTTTTTGTTTTGCGCTAGAGTCAAAAAAAATCAAAATAGGTCACGATTTATATGACCTATTCCGTGACCCATCCTGAAAATTTGAAAATGGGTCACGAAAAATCAAGGAAAACCTGACCAATAGGCAGTCTAACGATTGTACATCTTGCAAAAAGTGGTAACAAAATGTAAATTATTAACAATTAAAGTTACCACACAATGAACAAAACATTCAACCTGTTATTCTTCATCAAAAAGAATAAGATCAGAACAAACGGAACCGCCCCAATCTACTTACGAATTACGATAGACGGCAAGGCAGCAGACATTGCTGCTAAAAGGTATATCGATCCGAAGAAATGGGATGTTAAAGCACACAAGGCATTAGGTAATTCGCAAGAAGCCAAAACGCTGAATCTTTATCTTAAAACTTTGGAACAAAAAGTCTACGATTTCCACTATCTGATGCTGAAAGAAGAAAACTTTGTAACGGCAGAGAGTTTAAAATCTAAACTGCTTGGGACGGATATTGAGCAAAGAATGCTCATCCCAATCTTTCAGGAACATAATGACAAAGTGGAAGCCTTGGTCGGACAGGATTTCGCTCCCGGAACATTGGAACGTTACAAAACTTCCTTAAAGCACACGCAGGAATTCATTAATTGGAAATACAAAGTTCCTGATATTGATATCACGCAAATCAATCACCGTTTTGTCAGTGATTATGATTTCTGGCTGCGCAGTGTCCGTAAATGTGCTAATAATACCGCAGTAAAATACCTCAAGAATTTCAAAAAGATTATCCGATTATGTATGGCGCACGGCTGGATCACCAAAGCCCCTTTTCTGGGCTATAGAGCAAAGATCAAAGCTGTGGAACGTCCATATCTTACCAAAGAAGAAATACAGTTGATCTATGAAAAGAAATTTGCATCAGATCGATTGAACCAGGTTCGGGATATTTTTCTATTCAGCTGCTATACCGGCCTGGCTTATGTGGATGTCAAGCAATTATCAAAATATAATATCAATATTGGTGTTGATGGCGATCAATGGATTTTTACCCATCGTCAAAAGACCGATACTTCAACCAGGGTTCCATTATTGCCTGTGGCTCAGGAGCTGGTTTTAAAGTATGAAAATCATCCGCAGTGCGACAATTCAGATGTTCTGTTCCCTGTTCTCAGTAACCAGAAAATGAATTCTTACCTAAAAGAAATTGCTAGTGTTTGCGGAATCAATAAAGATCTGACGTTCCATATTGCAAGGCATACATTTGCCACTACTGTTACCTTATCTAATGGTGTTCCGATTGAAAGTGTAAGTAAGATGCTCGGGCATACGAATATAAAAACTACTCAGCATTATGCGAAGATTCTGGATAAGAAGGTGAGTGATGATATGGTGGCTTTGAAGAATATATTTAATATTAAAAGATAATAATAAAATTAATAGTTTAACCAAAGCAGGATTAGAAAACAGCCTAAATTTCCAATTGTATTGGCTTCAAAAAAAACATTTAATTATAAGATACTAAATAACAAAGATTACAATACTAAAAATCAAATGATAAAAATACTAGTTTATTTTTACAGATAAATAATTTTAGGAAGAATTTTGTGTTTTATTTCATCTATTCTCATTTGTAAGGATAAGAAAAATACTTTTTTGTAAGGATTTTATTAAGATATTCATTGCTGAAATTTGCAAGACATAAAACAAATTCATTACGGAATAAAAAACAAATTAGAAGAAGAGCCTAAACCAAATGCAACTGGTAATAGCTCTAACGATTCAACAGGGGGAATAGAAAATTCAAAAACAGAGGAAGCAACACTTTCAAAGACAACTGTAGATCCATCTCCAACAACGTCACCGGAAGGAGATTAAACCTATTTAAGGAAGAGAAAGAAATCCTAAAAAAAATAGATATTTTCTTTTGAATCAAAAACAGAGGGTTTTACTATATTTACATAGTAAAACCCTCACCTTTGTATATGTACAAGATATTTGTAATATTTTTTAGCATTTATTTTATTAATGCTAATAACCAGCAAAAAACATAATGATAGTCTAATTTTATTGTCAAAATCCGAAACGTTACATGATACTTTGAAAATACAAGCTTTCAATGAACTCTTTTGGGAATTAAGAAAAACTAATTTTAGTAAAGCAAAATATTATGCTCTAAATGCCTATAAGATTAGTAAGAATTTTCCTGGCCAGCTTTAAAATTTCTACACAGAAAATTTACTATACTAATTTCAAAGCAGATGCGGATCTAATTATTTTCATTACCAAAAATAAATCGGATGCAGATATAACGTGAAAAAAGTAAGATACAATGATAAGGTAAAGCTGGGATTTTGGAAAGAAATGAAATTAAAAAGCGACGCGGATTTGATTGTTTATGTCTCAAATCAGAATACCATCGATACTAAGAAAGTGTATTTTACGAAGTTTGATGATGAGGTAAAGTTTTGAAAGTATAATTTATTAATCTTACTTAAAATTAAATAATCCGTCATGAAATTTTACTTCTTAAATTTTATTTCACAAGCATTTTTTACATTTAGAAATCACAAAAAACGTATCTTTTGAAAACTAATAATTATATTATTGATCTTAAAAATTTAAAAAAAGAATATTTCTCTGAAAATGTTTCATTGTTAATTGGAGCTGGTTTCTCAAAAAATGTTCTTTCTGATTTTCCTAGTTGGAATCAGTTACTTGTTGATATGATACTTGAACTGTTTAGCGAAAAATTCACTGATAATCCATTAAGGATTATTAAAAAATCTCCAAATAATACAATCGTAAATAAAAATTTTAGAGAACAAAAAATTCAAGAAATTATTAATGAAGTTGGATATTTAGAAATTGTTTCTTTATACCTTAAAAAGAAAGGAATGCGTGAGGCTGTCGAAATTTATATTGAAGAAAGAACTCCGTATGCAGACAAAGACACAGGAAAATTTATCATTCCTCATAAAAATACATCAGTTGATATTGAAGATTCTGCTCTATCACTACATGAAAAAGTTCTTGAGGGAAAATGGGAACAAATTTATACTACTAATTATGATAATTTATTAGAATATGTTGCTGATATAAAATCAAAAGGATGGAGGGAAATAGCAAATGGCTACGACTTATCCTTTTCCGGCACTAAAAAAAATATTATAAAAATACATGGGAGTTTAAGAAATAACAAAGATAGATTCGAGAACAAAAAATTTGAATTTGATGGATGCCATGATCATTGCTATATTATAACTAAGGAAGATTACGACACCTATTCTGTTCAGCATGAGGCATTTGCCCAATTGATGAGAATTTCTTTATTAAGAGGCGTATTTTGCCTTATTGGATTTTCTGGAAATGATCCGAATTTTCTTTCTTGGATAAAATGGGTTAAGGACATTTTAATCAAAGGTCAAAAATCAAATTCTGAAGCACGCACAAAGGTATATGTGATAACTATTGATGACAAGGAAATCAGTAAAGAATTAAAGCTTTACTATGCAAATCATCATATATGTATTATTCCTTTGAGAAATACGGATGTAAAAGAAGAGATTAAATGTTCAAGTGGAGACACTAAAGAATTAATTGGTGCATTTCTACAATATATTTACGAGTCAGATAAAGTAAAAACAGAGTTATATAATAATTATTGGAGAAATATTTCGCAAACAGATTCTATAGATAAAGAATACTTATTGAATCTAAGTGTCGAAGTGGGATTCAAAAAGGATGTTCGTTATCAAAATAGTTATCTTAATAAAATATCTTTCCCTGATGATAATAATCCCCTTACAATCTCACAGACTAAACTTGCACTTTTAGCACTTTATGATGAACAAGCCTTATTAAAATATTTCCGACTCGAAGAAAAAATATTAGAAAATTTTGATAGTCTGACTAACGAATATAAAGAAGTATATTATAAAATTAAAAACAGAAATAATACTTTGATTAATTCGGCTTCTTCATTATTAAAACTAGAAAATGACAACGACTATTATTATGAAGAAATTTTAAGATGCGTCTTTATGCTTAATTTTGAACGATTAAAAGTATTGATATATGCTTGGAATCCAAAAAATGCTCGTATTATAAATAAAGCATCTTTTATTTATCTATTTGAGCCATCTCTTTCAAAGGAAATTTTATTAAACTACGTTAATAATGAGAAGGATACTGACGAAAATAAATACTTAGCAATTCAAACTTTAAATTTCTTTAGTGATTGGGGAGATAAGAGTTATTCTACTGTAAATTATGAAAATCAAAATTTAGAAGATTTTCACGACATAAGTGATGAATTATTTGAAGATATATTGGATGGTGAAACAAAGATAAAACCTTATGGAATTAATTCAGGAAATCATAATAGAAGTAAAATTCAGGAATCCGTAAGGTTTCTTAATTTTATTATTGATAATCGCCCACAGATATCTTCTAAAAGATATGTTTCTCTTGACTCGTCTAAATGGTATCAAGTATTTAAGCATTTATACCTATCTTTCCCTTATCCATGTTTTTATTTTAGTTTACAATTTAATTCTAAAGACATTCTTTTAAGAATTGGACAGGATTTCGCTTATTCGGATGATTTGAAAAAAGAAACAGAATATTTTCTTATAAAATCATTAAATAATATTGTTAATGAAGGGCTGCCTGATAATCTACTTAATTCAACATTTCTGATTTGCAGTCAATTTCTATCTTCAGTACTTTCAAGCAAATGGGAAAAAAATTTCATGAAAATTTGGGAAAAATATATACCATCTGTTTTTCATGATAAATATAGAAACAATGAGATGTTTACTTTTATAAAGGGAGGCTTACCTCATTTACAAAATAAAAATAGTATACTAAAAATAGTAACCGACTGCATTCTTAATCGTGAAAAAAGTCTTGACAATGCAATCTATTTCTTATATCATTTGCGTATAAAAAAACAAAAAATTGATGATACTTCTCAATGTATTATTGATGATTTTGTAAATAACATTTCTCAGCCAACTGAAATTAACATTGCGGGTAATATTTACCATATTCTAAATGAAAATAACATCAGTACTGTTGCGGAAAAAATAATAGAATTCTTAAAATCAAATAGCAAAATTGAAGATTTCACTTTATACACTTGTTCTTTTTTCTTAAAAGATACTCATCAAGAAATGTCATTGTTAAAAAACTACATCATTAATAGTAATAAATTATGGTATACTGGTATTAAAGAAAAATCAGCAAGTTATCCAGATTCCTTACATCTATCTCGTTTTGAAAAAAGTTTTAAATGGAATAGTAACGAGGTTGTTAAGATATATTCAAAATTGAAAACGAGTTTAAACAGTTTACTAAAAAGTAATCATTACAAAAATGATGATGGATTTTTTAAAGATGGTCATATTAAACTAATGGACGAAATGCTAAATTTCATATTAAAAAATAACAAAGCTTTATTACAACAAAAAGATTATGAAAGTACAATTAAATCCTTAAAAGACGAATTACAAAACAAAAGAGGGTTTGAAGATATAAATGAGGGTTTACTATCTGATGACTCGGACAAATTTTTAACTTCATTAAACTTATTGCACAAAGAAATAAAAGAAAATAATATAGATTCCTCAATTTACCAATTAGGCATATTGGTTTCTCGGTTTTTAAATAAACGAAAAGAAGGTATCGATTACTGCTTTGAATATCTCAACTATTTTATTATAACCTATTTTTCCAGAAAACAAATTCCGACCGAATTAGCAAAATCTATTATTTTCGGGATTGATCAGTACGATAAAAATACTTTAGAGCAATTAAATTTGAATGTTCCTAAAATGAGTAAGCACTTGATTAGTCTTTCCCAAGCATTTCATAAAAAAGACTATACCTCATCAGGAATAGAATATTGGTTAAAATTTAAAAAAGATAGAAGATTTAATTAATCTATAATTTGTATTCGGTTAAATGAAAAAAACGGTCAAATAACGCCTAATTGCGAATCAGTAACAACTGATTTCGGAGTAAATTCACCACTTATATTTGGTTAAATTTGATATAAGTTACTTGATTTTTCATGATGTTGCACCATACATCTAGACGTTTACTTTGGCTGATATTCAGGAATTCCCAATTGCCAAAGCGCAAAAGCAAGTATGTCTGCTAAATTTGCATATCTCTGCGCTATTGGAATATCTCCTCCGTGACCACCTTCATAATCGACTTTAAATAGTATGGGATTATTCGAAGAATTATCAGTCAATAATTTGGCTACAAATTTGGCTGGCATCCAAGGAGAAACTCTAGGATCATTAATTCCGGAAGTTATTAGAGTTGCTGGATATTTTACTCCTTTTTTAATATGATGATAAGCATCCATTTCTAATAAACCTTTAAAATCTTTAGAATTGCTTATAAAGCCATGCTCTTGTGCCGCTGATTTCCCTACACCTCCTTGTTCATTTCTTAGGGTATTCAACACTCCTGATTCCATGATTACCGCTCCAAAGAGATCGGGTCTCTCCGTCATGGCTCTACCCATTAAAATTCCACCTGCACTTCCTCCTAAAAGGGCTATTTTTTTAGGAGATGTATATTTTTCGTTAATTAAATATTCTGTGCAAGCAATCAAATCTTTCCAAGAATTAGGTTTTTTTAGTTTTTGTCCATCAATATGCCATTGCTCCCCTTTTTCACCTCCTCCTCTTACAGGAGGAATAGCAACCATACCACCCTGACTGACCCATAATAAGTAACTTATAGAAAAATAAGGATAATATGATTCTGCGTAAGCTCCATAACCATTTATCAATACAGGTATAGTTCCATCTTTCTTAATATTCTTATTATGAATCAATGATAATGGTACTTCTACACCGTCATAAGATTTTACTGTAATTTCTTCTACAATAATATCTTTAAATTCCGGATAGGAAACTGTTGAAGCTAAATCTTCTAAAATGAAACTATTATTATTGAGATCATATCTGTATCGTTGTTCTTCGCTTGTCCAACCAGAACAATATATCCATAAATCGGAATAATCTTTTCCTTTGGATTGCAAATCAATATTTCCAGAAACAAAAGGAGTTTTTATATTTATCTCTGTATTATTTTTAAGCAAATATAGTTTAGCTTCTACACCACTTTTTGTTCTTGTATAATAGATTCCATCTTTGGTTACATAAAAATCATTGATTACTTCATCTTTTTTTTCAGGAACTAAGACTTTTGGATTTTTGAAATTGGGATTGTTAACATTAGTTTTACATAATTTGTAATTAGAAGAATTATATCCTGATAAAAAATAAATTTCATCACCAACTAATCGGATATATTGAACTTTATCTTCCTTGCCATATAAAGGTTTCCAATTTTTCTTACCATTTAATAGGTCTTCCTTTTTGATGATAAATGTTCTTCGGAAATCTTCCGAATCAGCTAACATTCCAATGTAATATTTATCATCTGGATTAAATGCTAAAACCCCAGGATATACCATTTCTTCTATTTTCAGATCAGGATTGTATTTTTTGGAAAATATTACATTTAAATTCTTAGGATCTTGTCCTATTTTATATAAAAGAGTCTGTATATTTTTTCCATATTCCTTAGAATTACTATCAATAACAGGATAATAAACATAGAAAAAACCAGAGTTATCTTCCAGCCATTTAATCCCCCCAATGTTGGAGGGATCTGTATTGGTGATTATTTCAGGATGAATGTATTTATTATTCACATCTATTATCACGACTTCAGAGATTTCCTTACCATTTTCAGTTAACGAAATTGCTAATCGGCTTCCATCCCAGCTTGGACTTAATAAATTAATTATGAAGTGATGATTAGATTTGTCTGAAGAATCTTTAAAAGAAGAATTGAAGTTAGAAGGATCATACAACAATTCTTCTTGTCCAATAAAACCATTTCTGTAATAAACTTTTGCTGTTTCTTCCCCAGAATTTTTCTTTAAATAAAAATATTTATCATTTCTTGTTATACTTAGATTAGATACGGAATAACCTTGTCTTTTATCAAATTCCAACCTTTTATTAAGAAAATAATCTTTATTTGGAATCTTATTGATTACAGAATTCGCATAATTTGTCTGAGATTTCATCCATTAATTGTATTTTACAATAAAAGTAATGTAAATTCTGAAATTAAAATTATAAAATATTCTACCATTTGATTGAGGTTTGATTAATAAAATAATATTTTTGCATCGCACAAATGAGTTTATGAAACATCTGACATTTTTTGTTTTTTTTCTATTAGGATTGAATCTTTATAATTCTCAAAGTAAAATGTCATTCGATACTTTGAGTAAATATAACTATTTGCAACTGGAAGACAAATTCTATAATTATAAGGATAAAAATAAAATTAAGGAATCTAACTCAGTAGCTCAATATTACCTTAATAAAGCAAAAATTGAAAAAAGAGAAGATCAGATTGCGGAGGGTTATGTTATGATACAGTATAATAAAAATTTACCCACTGCATTAAAATATATCGATAGTTTAGAAATTCTCAAGAAAAATTCCCAAGAAGATAGATATCCTGCACGTATTTATATATTGAAAGGACTGTTATATTATAAATATGATAATGAAAAACGTGCATTAAATAACTTTGTTAATGCCCTAAAATATGCCAAAGAAAAAAATAATAAGAGGCAGATTGGTATTGCAGAAATTCAAATTGCTTTTTTGAACAACTACATAGGAAAGCATAAAGAAGCTGCTAAAACTTTACAATATTATTATGATCATCCTGATTTGTTAGGAAATCAATATATTGATTATATCCGGATAAATTTAGCAGACATTTATTTGGATATTAAAGAAAATAATAAAGCCATACAATTAATTAAAAAAAAAAAATTCTCATCATTTGATTTTTCTTCTTTTTGCTTAGTCTCAATTCTGTATAGTGAAATGTCGTAACTCATCTTATTTTGCGGTTTGTTTTTTAAAATAGCAGATAACGTTTTGGGCTTTGCGATGGTGGGGCAATCGAAGCACAAAAGTTGAACCGAAGCACAACCGTTGAGCTTTGCAGTTTCGCTCCACTATTGCAAAACCCTTGTTGTACGTTCGGCTAAATCTTTATTCCAATTTGTCCCAAAAGTTTTGTGTTCATTTCCGTAATCATTTTTCTTGTTGGTGTCGGTCGATAAATGTCAGCACCCGAAGAAATTAGCAAGTCGAAAATTTGTTTTAAATCTTCAATCGTTTCTTTAGCTAAAGGTCTGTCATTGGTTGTCCAACGATTTTCAATGTCAGCGCAAGCACGCATTAATACTGAATTTCCATAACTGTCAACAGAGTTTACATCAGCACCTTTGTCAACCATTACTTTTAACAGCGAAAATGCCTTGTCAAAATGCTCTTTATTTCCCTTTAATTCGTAAAGATGTTTTTTTTCTTCGTTCCACGGGTCAACAGGAAATTTAAATCTTGCTAAAGATACTGTAGCAATTATCGCATCGTGAAGAACAGGCATTTTCCAGTCATTTACGGATGTTGCATCTATGAAATTTACGTCAGCCCCATTTTCCAAAAAGTACTTAACAGCCCAATTTTTTTTTGATTTAAAAGCAATTTGTAGTGGCGATTGTCCGTCGTCTTTTTTTGGCGGTTGTTTAGCAATGCAATTTACAAGTTCTGGTTTTTGCGTTATAAGTTCCGTTATTTTTTCAGTATCTCTTTCTCGGATTGCAGTAAATAATGCTTTCATATCTTTTCTATGTGTTTCTTTAGCGGTGTCGTTCATAGCTGACGCACAACTCACAAATTAGCGCAAGTTTTCCCGTTTTTAATTATCTATAATCGTTTACTCAAAAATAAAGTATTTAAATAGTTACTGGTAAAGTATTTACAATTTGCAGGATTTGAGTTACAATCCGCAAAAAAATTCAAGTCTGAATTTTGAATTTTAGGTTGATGACATACTATTTATCTAGTTCTTTGATTGCTTTTTTTATATATTCATCATTATAATTTTCTTTAGCAATTTTAGTATCCCAATTATAATATCCATTCTTATCTTTAGCAAAACAGCCACAATCTTTTTTTGTTTTAAAAGTTTTATAATCAACACTGTCTAATTTTCCAGCCCGCATTTCATAAATATTGTTTTTGTCTTTTGCATAACAATCTCCAAGTACTTCAAAAGTAGGATAATCTACTTCGTCAAAAATATAAAACTGTCCGCCGTGAGCCATTCCGTAATAATGATAGATATGATTTTTGTCTTTATAATAAGTATTTCCTAATGCTTTGAATGTTGCTGTGTCAATAATACTTTTAAGTGTAGGATTTTCGTCAAAACCAAATTTTGTCAGATAATAAGTTTCAGAAACCATTCCTTCATTTAAAGCTCTTTGGTCTTCAAAACCGATTTCTCCATTCTTATTAATGAATAATCCGCATTTTAATTTCTTCCAATTTTTTGATTTGATAACTTTTTCATTTTCAGATTTAATTTTTAAATAATACTCTTTTTCTACCTCTTCAATACACTTCGTTTTATGAATGTTCAAGAATTCTAAAACACCATCAATTTTTTTAGTTTCGATGTTGTTACTTAATATTGTATCAATTTTATAGACTCCCAATTTATATTTAAAAATATCTTTGTCATTGCATTTATTCTCAACTTTTGTCGGAACAAAATAAGAAAATGCAACCAGTGACAACACAGCTAAAAAGCTAATTGTTAAAAGTATTTTTGTTTTGCTTTTCATTCAGTTTTGTTTTTAAGAATACTTTCTGAGTTTTGCGTCCGGAAGGATAATCGAACCACAAAAAAGCCAATATTATTAGTAAAGCTCAATTGAAGAACTAACGTTGAATTTACATCTTCGCCCCACTATCAAAAACCTTGTTAGTAGTAGTAGTAGTAGTAGTAGTACTTCTCAGATTACTCTAAAATAAATTTCTTCGGATAATTTTCAATTTCTTCAACTTCAAAATATTCGTCAAATGCTTCTATTGGTTTCGTTTCATAAAAATCGATTATTTTACCGAAAAAACTTTCAAGTGTTGGTGCGATAACATTTCGGTCGTTATCGGCGTGCCAGAATTCGATTATTTGTCCTTTTTGTTCCGTGAAAATTCCTTTTAGGTCATAGCAAATACTGTCTCCTCCTCCATTTTGAAAAATTGGTATCCAGTTTTCATTCCACCAATTTTCAATCTCAAAGTCAAATCCAATCATTGGCGTAAGTTCAGATGCGTCGTACAATGCCTGATGAAGAGGAATAAAGCAAGAATTGTTCACAAAAGCTTCGTAACAATTAGCGTTTTGTCCATTCTTCCATTTATATAATGTGCGTAAATCCTTTGGTATTTCAATTTTGTAATATTCTTCTAATCTATCCAATTGAGTGTCGTCCAAAGGCTCGTTAAGCTCCGAATAATATTCAGGTCTTAATTCCGATAAGTATTTGTCTAATTTTTGAATTGTTTGGTTCATTTTCCCATCTGTATTTTTTGATTCTGTAGCATTACTTCCGACAGTTTATGACTTGGTTTTCGCAGGGTTTTCATTTCACTGATGCAAAACCTTTGTTGCCTGTTGGAATTTTTATCTAAGCTTATTGAATTTTGATTGATTTTTTTATATCAATACTTGCCTGTAAAGCATTTTCAAAAACGTCAAGCAATTGTTTTCCATCGCTGGTTACAAAATAGTTTGAAAGATCAGTTATTGTTTCTGCGATATTGTCTCCCCACGGTGGTAATTTGGTTAAGTCATCAATATCCCAAATTACTTTATCCGGTGTAAGGTTAGATAATTCTTGTTTGATAATTTTCAATTCTTCCAAAACCCATATGCTTTCGTCTGGCTCAATTTCTGCATTGTAAAGTCCATTCATTAAATTTGGGAATTTAGTTCCCCATTTATTGTCTTCAAGCCTGTAAGCAATTGTCGAAAAGAAAGAGTGCATAAAACTTCCCGTTCCAATTATATAAAAAATAGGCCCTGTTTTTAATCCTACTGCCATTGCTAATTATTTTTTTTAGATGTTCATATTATTCGTTCCGGAAAGAAATAGAAGCACAAAAGCTGATATTATTACTGAAGTTCAATTGAAAATTTTCACTTCAGTCCAGCCGATGCAAAAACACGATTTAGTAACCGTTTTTATCCGTTTAATTTTGTTAATCTAGATAATTTGTCAAATTCAGCGGTTATTGTCTGTCCGTTTTTTGTGGCAATTAATTTTGCTCCATTTTCTGAAATTATATAACCTTTCGCAATCAGGTAATTTGTCAAAGCAAAGTTGTGGTTCATTTCAAACTGAGAGATTAATTGTGGAAAAACCGTTAAAATCCTGTGATGATTAGCTTCTTTATGAAGATGGTCAATTTTATCACTTTTGATGGTAACAACCATCGCACCCTGCCCGTAATCACAAATATAATATCCGCTAGAATTATGGATTCCGGATGCAATAATTCCGATGAGGTGCAAATCTTCTTTTGTAAAATCGAAAGTATCATTTCTTAAAAGGTCAATCTCGTTTTCTTCGCCATATTTTTTCAGATGCAGTGCTTGCTTGATTACATTTTCGGAAAGACCGGATTTTGTATTTGCCCAAGCCCAAAGCCAAGTTTGTGAAGAATGCGAAATGGTGCCGAGAACTTGCATTGGAAGAACAATATCGGTCCCAAAACTGATTTCGCCATTTGCAATATTTATATTCCAATTATTATTACCAATAAAATCTCTAAAATTTAATTGTTTGTCCATTGCAATTCCTCCATATCTTTCGATAAGTTCTTGCTCTGTTTTACAAGCTGTTAGACTTTGTTGAGGTTGTAATAGTGTTTCGTTAGTTGGTTCTGTTTTTTTGGTTTGTCCAAAAATTTTATTAAAAATTCCCATATTTTTTGTGTTTTTATTTTGAGGTTGTCTCGATGTTAAAGGTAGTTCGTTTTAAAATTGCTATTATCATTTTTTGGCTTTGAGTTAGGATAAAAATCGAAGCTTAAAAGCCTATATTATTACTAAAGTTTAATTGAAAAACCGCCGTGGCGGATGAATTTTACACTTCAGCCCGCCTGATACAAACCCATTGTCAATGAAAATTTCATTCTTCACATACAACATTTGGAATACAGAAATCTGCCAACATATCGCCATCAGATTCTAACCATCTAACATAGTAATATCGTTCCTCATCTTTATCGTTATAAGTGTAGACCGTAAAATTTTTCCTATTGATTTTCTCCCATATTTCACAAGGATTACAAAATCTTACTTCTAGATTTTTTATTTCTTTGTCATATTGTTTAGGGTAATTGAAATCATCAAATAAAATTTCATTTGCAGAATCGCTTACATAAGATAGAATGTATTTCATATAAAGCTTATTCCTTTCATTGAAAAATTTTACATCGACTTCATTTTTGCTTCTATCTCTAGAAATTTGAATTTTATGATATAAAGAATCATTTAATCTTGTATAAACAGTTTTCTCAATTTTTTTGTCATCATAATCTAAAGTAATGCTGTCCGAATATTTCTGTCCGTCTTTACTCCATATTTCGTTTCCCCAAGAATAATATTGAAAATCCAGCTTAATATATTTCAATTTGGAAGAAAAGCTGCCGTTATTTTGTTTTTCAAGTGATTCCTTTAATACATCATTTTCAAATAGTTCTTTTCTTTTTCCATTTTCTAAGATTTGCCAGCCTTCTAACTTATCATTTTTAAAAGTTAAAGTATCTTGTAACGAACCATCGAAATTGAATTTTATGGACTGACCATTTTTCTGACCATTTTCATAATTGGTAATATTATATAATCTTCCGTCTCTATATGTATCTTTCCATTTACCTTCTTTTAGACCATCCATATATTTTCCTTTTGATGTAGCCCCAAACCAGTAGGAAACCGCTAAAGAATCATTTTTAAGACCATCAACATAAGTTACAATTTCATAGTCATCCATCCTATCCCGCCTGTTGTAGATTCTGTATTTCCCCTTGAGTGGTTTGTTTCTAAAAAAATGAATATTAGCAATATTTTTAACTTTTTGCCTTGGTATTTCTTTGTCTTGAGAAAAAAGCAAAAAAGGTACAATCAAAAATATAAAGGTGTATAAACGCATAACTTTTCTTAGTATCCTTTTTCTGAATTCCATCTTTTGTCAAATCTATCATCTTTTATTTTGAGATCATTGATTCTAACCCGAACAAAATAGTCCCCATCTTCATCATTAACTTCTGTACAGTAAAGCAATGTTTTTTTGTACCATCTAATTTTTCTAAAATAATATATTTCCCGTTGTTAAATTTTTTGACTTGGTCAGTTGTAATATCCTTATAGTCTTTGCTTTGACCAATCAAATCTGCGTATTCTTTTTTTGTCATATTAATTGAAAAATCAACTCTTCTAAATCGTTTTTGATTGTCTGCATAAAATGAAACAACTTTGTCCTTGATTTTAAATGTTTTAAAAGAATACAAACCTTCGATTTTTGCGTGCGGAATTCTATAAACATAGTCAATTGTATCGGTGTAGATTTCTTTTTTTTGTGTGGTATCAAAATAGGAATCTTTACCAACAATTAGTATCAAATCAGTTTTATTTACTTTTGAAAATAAAGCATCAAGATTTTCTTCAAATTTTATTTTATCCAAATCAAAAGTTCCAAATTTTTTTCCAATATAATTCGGATTTTCTTGTCCGTTACAGCTGATAAATAAAAGGGTGAAGTTTAAAAAGAAAAATAGTTTATATACTTTCATCATTATTTGTGTTTTAAATACGGTTGTTCGAAAATTACCACTAATTGTCTGGAACTTTGCATTCGGACAGGAATTGAAATACAAAAGCCTATATTATTACTACAGTTCAATTGAAAAACTGCGGTTGAGCCTGTTTAAATTATTGTGGAATTTCATTTTTCAGATAGGTTTCCTGTAATGCAACTATCCAATTGTTTTTACTATCAGCTAATAAATGCAAAGCGATTAAATCAAAATCATCAGAAATATAAGCCGATAAATCCGATGAGTTTGTCTTTTGGAATACTGTCTTAAAGATATTTTCTCTTATCCTGTCAATTTCGGTTTTGAGTTTGGGTTCTATAGTAAAGTGTTTTGTTTCTTCATAAGCGTTTGTCCACACATCAGAAAATGTTTCCTCATCCCGATTGTCCAAAATTTCATCAATGGTTTCAATATCAATATTATTCAAAATGGTTTCTAATGAATTGATAAATGCTTTTTCTAACTGGTTTATAGTTGTTGTCATTTGTGATGTTGTTTTTTTAGTGCTATTTTAAAAAATGTTTCAAAGCTTTATTTAATTCGGTTACGTCTTCTTTATATCTTGGATATTTTTCAATATTTCTAACACTATGGTTTTGGTTGTTTACAATTCCGATTTCATTTTGGTTAGAAAATTTTCCGTCTATTGCTAGTCCGTTGATGATACATTGAGCGATATATTCAGAATGATTTTCAAACTTTGAAATTGTATTTAAATGATTTCCTATCAATACTTTGGCTTCTGTAATTTGATATTCTTCAATCGCTGTCATTGGCAATAAAAGAAGAAAAAGGTGTTCAAATTGCTGAAATGCTAAAAGTTCATCCCAAGTTAAAAACCAAGCTTCAAAATGTCCGCCGAGGTTTCCAATGTACAGGTCGTTAAGAAAAAATGCAATTTTATACTCCTGAAATTCAATTAAGAAATTTACATTTTCATTTAACTTTCCGCCGATAAATCTTGTAAATTCTTCATCTTTATTTTTTGGAAAAAATTGCTTTTCCCATTCAACCAGCTTTTCTCTGTCAATCCCAATAACTTCCAGCGCTTCATCAATATTGATTTCGTTTATTTCATCATAACCCCTGAAACAACTGATGTAGGCGTACCAAAAGAATGGGTTATCTTTTATATCATCTTGTGTAATTTGTATGTTCATTTTTTGATTTTTTTGCTTAATCTGTTTTTATTTCACATTAGGCAAAAGAAAACTTTGTTATCTGTAACCATAAATTATAAATGTTCCGTTGTCTCCTTCGTAAGGAATGTGCAAATCTTTTAAAAGTTGTTCAAACTCTTTAGTTGCATCAATTACTTTTGATTTAACCAATTTACCTACAAATTCAGCATATTGCGGTCTTACTTTTATGTATTCTATTGTAAAAAACAATGGCATTCCTTCTTCATAAAACGGGCTCCAATCACCTAACCATTGTGGAGCATCGCTTATTTGTACCTCTTCAAAAGTTTTATTCTCCAATACTAATTTTTCCACATATGGAGGTGCAAATGGTAAACTCACAATGGCACTTTGTAATTTCAGCCATTTGGTATCGTTCATTACAGAACTCAAACCTTTTTCAACCACCATTTTTTTTACTTCTTCTTTAAGTGCTAAAGCATATTCATCATTCTGCGTATAATATTTATATTTTTCCCATTCGGAAATATTGGGATCATTTAGAATTTCAATAACAGATTTTTTCATAATAAATTATTTGCAAACGGGATAAAACTTACTGAATTGATAAGTTCCGTTTTCTTTATCAAAACATAAATAGAAACTAACGGAAGAATTAGATTTCACCTGAAAATTTCCAGATTTTGTGATAATAGGTTCATCTACTTTTGCGCTATTGTTTTTCCCATTTAGTAAAAGTCTTGAGGCAGATTTCACATATTCTAAACTGGGTTTTTGTCGGTTTTCTAAAATGGTTTTGCAGGAATAAAAATAATCAATGCAATTACCAATTACCTCATCATTGGTATGCGAATGATAAACAACCATATCAATAATAAATTCTTTTTCTACCATATCTATTTCATTTGTTTTCTTATATAAAAAAAGCTCCTGCAGGTAATCTAAAAAATTATCGATAATGTATTTTCTTTTTATGCAGGTTTCATCAAACATAAAATCGAAAACAGCATTTGTCCATTCGATATCGTGAAAAAGCAAATCTTCGTCTTGCTCCAGCAAATACAAATCTTCATTATATGCCCATTTTTCTATTATTTCTTTAAATTCTTCGGGCGATTTATTATGCCAGTTTAAAAGGTCATTCACAAAAATAATTTTTACGAGTATGAATTTACACAAAGTATTTTGTCTGAATTATTGTGAAATAAAACAGTATCATTTCCGTCTGTAAAAAACTCAAAACCAACTATTTTCCCGATAACTTCAAACGTATCAATATTTTCAATTTTTGGTTTATCGTAATGATTTAAAGTTCCTTTTAATTCATTTGTTGTTTCGTCATAAACAGTCGGACTGATTTTATCTCCATCTGGCCAACCATCAATTACTCCTCTAAATGTGCCAAATTCATTAGTTAATTCGAAGTTTAATTTGTTAATCGAAAATTCATAAAAGGTTTGTATGTAATAATCTGCATCAAACTCGTCATCTGTTTTAATCTTTAGATTTCGTTTTTGAGTTTCAATATAATCATCAGTTTTAGTCTTTGTTTCTAAGTAAATTTTTCCGTTCGTTTTAAAATCTTCTTGTAATTTTTCGAATATATTTTTTGCTTGTTTGAAACCTTTATAAAGCTTAACATTTCCGTTGAATTTGTATTTATTTTCTACAACGTCAAAAAGTGTATAATTGAAAGTGTTAAATTTTGTTTCATAATTTTCATCCATCCAAAGTCCATTGGATGAGATAAAATGAAATACTTTATCTGGATATTTCTCAAGCGTCAAACTACATAAAGGATAAAATATTCCTTTAAGCGTTTCATCAGTAAAAACTTCTTCAAAAGTTGGATATAGGTTAATTTTCATTTGATTTCAATTTTTGCCATTATTTTTTCTATTGTAATTATTTAATCGTATTTGGATTATGTTTTTTAGTTCATTTTCTTCAGAAAAATCTAAAACTTCTTGCAGTTTTTCTATTTCTACAGTTTCTATTAAGTGTAATAATGCCCATTCAATACCATAACAACCTGTGTCTATTGGCGTTGAAAGGTTGATTAATAGTTTGGCTTGTTCTACAGAAATTGGCACAGCGAATTGTTGAAGGTATCCGTCAAAAACATCCAATGGAAAAGCATCACTTTCTGGATTTGTTTCTGCTGGTAATTTTCCTATTTTATACAGTTCTGTGATTAATTCGTCGTTTGTCATATTAAGTGTTTGTTGTTATCAATTCTTTTAATAAATCTTGTTTTACATTTCTAGCTTCTTCCCAGCCAATATGGCTTTGGGTGGCTGTTGATGGTATAGATTTATACACTTGTTTTAAACATTTTTTTGCTTTTTGAATAATTGCTAAAACTTGTTTGGGATTTTCTGTTAATTGTCCGTTAGATTTATTGGCAAGCTCAAACAATACTTTACTTATTTTCAATCTATTTTCGGTTGGTGAAATGCGATTGGGGCCACTAATTTTATTGGTGCTCAAAAAATCATAGAACAAACTCTTTACCTTATCATCAGTACCATCGTCTTCCCAATCGCAAAGTACACAAATATCATATTCTGCTTTTGTTTTATTGGTTGGATATCCACAACCTGGACAGGTATATATTTTAAGGTTTTTATTGGCAATATAAGTGTCGAAAACGGCACGTCTTTTCAAGAAATCGGTTAATAATTCTTTGTCGGGTTCGGAGAAAATTTCTTCCATTATTTTATTTCTTTACTGCTCTGATTTTTTAAAGGTAATTTTTAATCTATTGTGGAGGCAATAGCTCGCTATTCCGGTTTATTATTCCGATCTCTTTTTAAAAACTAAGTTCTCCAGACCGAGTTATAGTTCTACATTAGCATTGGCTCATAGATTTGTCTTTTAATCTCAAGTAACTTCCGAATTAGCGAACAATAAACCAGACTAAGAATTGTAAATATCAGCGTATAATATTTCAAGATTTCCACTTTCGTATACTCTACTAATACATAAACTTTTCTGCAAATTTCTTTTTGTCAGATCGCTAATAAGACTATTAAGATTAATATTTGGCGGATTGGCAATCAATGAAAGTTTATATGAAAATATTTCTTTGTTAGTTTTTCGCATTATTTCCAAATTACTTTTTTTTATGTAAATACCGCTGTCAATTATTGATTGATTAATAACTGGCATAATGTTGTCATCCCAAGTTTTGTCCAGATTATCCAAACCATTGTAGCTTCCTATTATTTCTAACGAAAATTCAATAATCACATTTACTTGTTGTTGATAAGGAATGCTTATGTTTAGTTTGTCAAAATTGATCATTCTAGCAATATTTGTATTTAAAGAGATTGGTTTTAATATACTGGGAAACATTTTAGGCTTTCGAAGCCGAAATTTTTTAGTACAAAAGTTCAATAGACTAGGTGGGCAAAACCCACATAATATTTCAGTTGCTCCTTGGTTAAATCTCTTTCGTATTCGTCGGGATTTGCAATGGTTGCTTCCACAATATTACTTTGGGGTTCGGTCTTGGTTTCCAGAAGATTTCCTTTTTCATCGTAGGTTTGAATGGTTATAGAATCTTGACCGAATGTTTTCTTCATCGCAAGTATACCATATTTATAAAGCTCATAACTACCTTTCAAATAAAGTTCCTTTTTTCTTTCCTTCCCTTCATAATCATACTCGATGTGGACTCCTGATTCTTCAGATTTTTTGAGTTTTCCATTAAAGTCATATTCTTTGAAATAATTTTTTACAAAATCTTTTTCTCTAACAAGCCTGTTGTCTGAAAAGCGTTTTTTAAGAATGGGTTTCTGATTTCGGAAAACTGTTACGGTTGAATCTTTTGCATCTCTAGATGAATTTTTGGATAGTTTTGTCAGCGTAATGATGTAATCTTTTCCTTCTTTTTTCACAGACTTCGACTCCGACATTTCTTTGAAAAGTTGTCCATTCTTCCATCCTTTTTCGCCAACGAGAATTCCATTATCATACAGATACTGTATTTTCATATCTTTTTTCCTTATGATTGAAGTACCATCTAAAACATAATTTTTCAAGCTGAAAAAATAGCTTGCCTGCGAATCTTCAGGAGAAATCACTCTGTAAAGACCATCATCCAGAGGAATCTCGTGAGAATCTTTTACAATATATTTCCCATCTTCATTATCCGGACGAACCCTGACTGTGTTTTTCAGTAAAATTGTGTCCCCACTTTTTGTGATTTCTTCATCATACCATTCATCAGGCATTGTAAGATAAAGATGCTTGTCTTTGAGCACAATTGCTTTTTTGCGTAATCTGAAATCATCTACTCTATCACAATCTCCCTCCACTTTTGTAGAAGTATCGTTGAAAATAATATGTGATTTTTCTATAGAATATTTTCCATAATAATCCATTTTGCAGGATTTTCCAATACTGTTATGATAATGGTAACCTTTTTCTTTATCAAATATCAGGAAATCGAAGTCAGATTTTGTCGAAGTTTTTTCTGTAAGAGGAACGAAAGTCCAAGTATCTTTGTTTACAAAATGCAGGACGACTTTCCAGCTGGTATTTGCCAGTTTTTTTGAGTCTTGGTTTTGAGCAAAGTAATATTGTAAAAAAAAACAGGACTATAGCAATTAGTAATTTTTTATTCATCATTTGTGTTTTAAATTCAAATTTAATATTAATTTCAACCTCATCCGGCGGGATTTCATTAATAATAATAATAATAATTAAACTTTAGTATTATTTACAATTGCATTATTCTTCAACATAATTCTGAAAATAAATCACATCTAATACGTCGTTGAATTCATTTTCTTTCCTTGCTTTCTCGATAAAATCACGATAACTGAATCTTTTATTTTTGTTTTGAGGCTCTTCTTTTGCTTCAAGATAACGCTCATAAAACTGAAAATAACTTCCTTGTGGTGATTCTTCTTTTATAATATTTTTACTATTTTTATCGACTACAAAAAGCAATGCTGATTTAAGATGCTTTGCCATAAACTCCTCATCATAAGAATCACTATCAATTCCCAGAAAATATAGATTATTATCTTTTTCCCAAATTCTGCAAGTTGTTTCTTTATCCTTGTAATGAAAATCTGTTTTACCGAAGTTTTTATCAAAATATTTTCCCAGCAACTCCGTCTCTTCTATCGTTCTAATGCTAATTTCGTATGCTTGAATATTCTTGTTAATCGGGTCTCAAAGAATTGAATATAATTGGCCGCATCATATCCTATATCTTTTGTGTTATATCTGCTAAGATTTCCGGCAAGTTTCAAACCTCCAAAAACCATTACAGTATCTTTCGCACTAGCAAATTTCAAAATTTCTCCTTCAATAAAAGTTTTATAATCATCTGTTTCTATTGCCAAACTATTGAGTTGGTTTTTTTCAATTGGAAACTTCAAATCCTTCAAATCAAATTCTTTTTTCTTGCAAGAAAATATGAGCAACAGAATAATTACTGATAAAAAATTCTTCATTGTGTTTTTCTTAAATCAATTAATATCCTGTAAGCCAAATAAACAACAATATCGCCCACTGAATACCAATTGCAATCCAAATCATATTACGGCTTGGTGCTGAAATATTCTTAAGACTTTGGATAGTTTTTACTTTGATGATGTCGTAAAAATTTAGGTTTTACTGTGTAAAATCGGTGTCATCCATTTTCACTTTCTTCATCCCGAAAACAATGATTTTTCTGAGCCATTTGTTTTCTGACTTATCATTTTTGATGGCCTGGATGATTTTGAGTTTGTTCATCGAAAAATCGCCGGCATTTCGCAGAACATTGAGTTGTTTTGATTGGAATTTATTTAAAGCCTTATCCAAAATCGGAATTATAAGACTGTCTGCTTTATCTGTAATTACCCGGTTTGTAATTTTGGAAATCATATATTGATTCCCAAAATAGAAAAAAAACATACGGACTTGCCAGACAAGTCAAATACCACAAAATAGAACTGACTGGTCTCGCAAAAAACATTATCAACAAAAACGGAATTGCGCTGGCGTGTGCAGAATGTCCGGCATCTATTCCGTTTATCAGGATTGTAAAATTATAGAATGATAACTATAATGGTGGAAAATGCTCCCAAAATATTGATTTTGAGAAAGCTTGATACAGCCGAAGCTGATAGTTTGGCGACGTATTTAAAATTTTCTTTCATCGGTTTGTGTTTTTATTTCTACAATTATCAAATATAAAATTTTAGAATTAGTAAAACAAAATGCACAAGCAACATTTGGTCACCTGTGCACTCGTCAAATCAATTCTCATCATTTTGTATTTTTCTTACCAATTTTATCAGTTCAAAATCGGTACAGCAACTTTCAGATTTGGATATTTGTCGCCCAGTTTTTTAAGGAAATCGTTGGCAATCACATTTTCCTGAACCACCTTTTGCATATCCATCGACAACATATTGCTTGCTGTATTGACGTACGTGAAAACCAAGGCAGAAAAAAGGATCAGTTCTATTGGTTTATCGTCTGTTGCCAAAGAGATTTTGTAAGCTTTTACTTCATCGCCTTTTTGTTTTGCGAAAGCCTTCATTGTTCCTTGATTTGAGATCTCGACCAAACTCGACTGGGAAAGTCTCTGGCTATCAAAAACTAAATGATTGCTTATATCGCCCTCTGTATCGGTATCCAAAAGATGAAGTTCATCATTGCTCAGAATTAAATATTTCGGCGTCTGAACCGTGTGATATCTTACCGTTCCCAGAGTCGCCATACTTTTCAAAGAATCTTTCATCCCATCTTTCATAGCCGTTTTGTTGGTATATTCAAGATTGGCAAAGTTGAACGCATCAATTGGTTTTCCTTCCATCTGTGCTTTCAGATAGCTGTATTCCCCATTCAGGAAATTAGATTTGTAGGTTTCTGCCCGTTGGAATTCTGATTTAAAATCTGTGCTCTGCATCGTTTGCTTCATTTTCTGCTTTTTGGCGTACATAAAATACATCACGCCGCCATAGAAAAGCACCATAAATCCGATAATAAAAATAACTGTACTCATAACATTTGGTGTATTTAAAGTTTAAACTTTGGTTGGTTCCACTTTCTTTTTCTTGAAAGGAATTGCGCCCCAAATCATAAGGACAATTAAAAGTCCAGCTACCAATTTTCCGCCATATCGGGTATAAAAAGGCAACTTGTTGAGGTCTTCTTTTTTCAGTTTTTGAGAAGCTAAAATCGCATCCATCTCTTTGTCGGGAATGTCATAAAAATCCTGAGTTTTCTCATCATAACCTACCAATCTTGGCTCTTCTGTAACGTATAAAGGAAGGAGATAGGCGATATTGAATTCTTTGTGAAGTGTTGCTAAATCGAGATAATTGCCATTTTCTAGCTTGAATTCTTCTGTATTTGGTAAATCGTAAACTTTGGCCAAAGCATCTCTTTCCCCAAATGGAATTTTTGCTTTTGCCGAGCAAAAATTGGAAGCAAACAAAAGAACTGCAGACACTAAAAAGATTTGGTTCAATGATGTCATCGCTGTAGTTTTATAGGTTTAATGAGAAGCCGCATTATGACTGCTGATTTTTAACGTTATGATTAAAAACGGACAATCAAGAATATATTTAGAGCCTGTTTAAAAATTATATTAAAAAAAATTATAATCACATAGCCTATCTTTAATCTGAAGGTTTTTTTAAGTCAAAATAGAAAGATTGATGCTACTTTAACTTCTTTTGTCGATTGTAAATCACTTTTTTTTCTTTGTGTCTATGTGGTTTTTAAAATTTAAACAGGTTCTTAATCATTTTCAATTTCTATCGATGTTGTATATTTTGCCAAAATCACTCTTGGTATTATCCTGCATTGATTTAATTTGGTCTTTTGTGAATTTTATTTTTTCGTCTGAATAGTCATCTTTATATTTTTTGCTTAATTCAGAAAGCCCGGAATACTTTTCCACCAACATTTTATGTGTTTTAAAAATTACCGTATCGCCTTTAACTTCAGAAACTTTGTAAAAAGTGTATACGTTATTCTTTTGGATTTTATAAATATCATCAATTTTAGGATTTTTTAAATATTCGTTTTCATTTAACGAATTTTTGCAAACAAAAAAAATGACTTGACAAAAAAACAACCCTATCAAAAATAAACCAAAAAAATGTGTAAGTGGTCTTTTAAAATTGGCTGCTTCAGAAGCGTAGTCTTGCTTCATTTTTGCACTCATTTGGTTTTTGTATAAAACTTGTTTACAATGGCTACATTGGCTAATCACTTTCCTTGAAGTTGGAAAAATGGGTATCCAAAAAATATGAAAGTAGCGTGCTATAACGGAAAAAGTAACTGTATTTTTACTATTGCAGTGTTCACAGTCATAAGATATTATCTCTTTTGATTTTAATACGCGCCCTCTTGTTCCAAATATTATCATAATTTATTTTATGTTTAATTTTGTATGATTATTCACACTTTAAAGATAATCTATACGTGCAAAAAGCCAGGCAATCTTTTACAATTCGCTGGAAACGAATTACAATTCGTAGGTTTTAGTTTTTTTTGACTGAAAACTTATAGATTGAATTATCATTGTGATTAAAAATGGTAATGTTATCGCAATTCCTAACCAAAATCCTTTGTCGAAATCAGTATAAGTAAAACCAATCGAAGTTAAGACCATAAAGAATGGAAATATTAAGAATGTTGAAATGGACAAACCTTTATTGCTTCTTATTTTGTGATTCAAATTCAGAAAAATTGTGACAGATAATATTGTCATAACCAGATTAAACAAAACACAAATCCCATAAATCATTGCTGTTGCATTGAAATGCAGATTGGCATCATCCGTCGGAAAAATGACCGATAAAACAGTCAGGAACAAAAGTGACGTTATCAAACTTATTCCGAGTGTTTTAAGTAAAATGTTAAGCAGATATTTTTTCATAATGAGATTAAAATCTTAGTTGCGTTCAAATTCATTTCCACTTTTCAATCCATTTCTTTTCCCCTTCAGTTAATATTTCCGTATTGGCTTCATAGTTTCATTTCTGTGTTGGTTGTTGAAAACTTCGGCAAAGTTTATAGCCAATGTTTCGGAATTTTGCAGTCGGGTGGAAAATCTATCTGAATATTATTAAAATTTAATTGAAAAACTATTGTTAGATTTTGCAATCAACCGTCGATTTTAATTTTCCACAAATATTCAGCATTTCTGTTTAAACCGTTGCTCTCAAGATAAGGTATATTTGTAACCTTGGATTGAGCAAATGCCAGAGAAACGGCTAAAATCAAGAGAATTGTAAAAGATATTTTTTTCATTATTTGTAAAAGTTTGTTTTATTGAAGTCTGTTCTGTAAAATTTACATTACTGGCTGTAGTTTTATTCTCCATAATCATTTAGATAGAAGAACGTATAATTTTGGTTGTATTTGCTAATTTTTTTTATTTTACGGATACATCTGATGGGTATTATTTCCATTTCTTCTTGGGATTTATAACTTCTCAAATCATCATATTTTATTTCATCAACTTTATACCAATCCGGTTCTAGCACAGTATAAGCCATTAAATTTCTACCTTTTTCTGTTCTAAGAAATTCTATATAGAACAGGTTAATTTTCCATATACATTTCTCATTTTCGCATTCGTCGTATAAGCTTTTATATTTATCAAAAGAAAAAACGTTACCATTCTTGTCAATCCCAATAATATTTGGATAATTCCTAATTAAGCTAAATTGAGATTTTGCAATTAAATATAACTCAATTGCATTTTCTTGTCTTTTTGTTAGATTAAAATAAGAATTATCAAAATCAATATTTGTCTTTGTGTAACGTATAAATTTTTGAGATAAGCACACAGTATAACTCAAACAAAGTATAATTAGTATTACTATTTTTTTCATTTTGGTGTCATTGGTAGCTTTTATTTGAAGTCAGACCAATCTCCCCTGTTCATTCTTCCTTTTAGTTTTTTTTCAAATTCTGTCTTACAAATGAATAAGTGTATTTCATTAAGTCTGTCTTTCGATGTTTCATTTATTACTTTTTTATCTTTCTCAGTCAAAATATTATGAGGCGTTTGGTCAAAATCTATTTTTGCTTTACTAACCAATTGTATAGTTCTGTCATTTAATTTCCAAGTATAATGGTAAGTTTTAAAAAATGAAAATTCTTTTTCTTCTATTACAGGTTTTTCATATTCATCAGTGATTTTTTGTATAATTGTCTTAAAGTCATTATCAGTGCAATTTCCTGTTGCAGATAGCAAAATCAAGTCTTCTTTTTCATTTGTCATAGCTTCCAACTTATAAAAAAATTGGTTTTTGTAATAAGCAACAGTATCTTTTCTTGAATAACTTTTTACGTTAAATTGTATCCCGAAAATTTTATTATTGTCGTCTTTCCAATCGATGTCATATTCGTATATTGTATCTTTTTCAACGTATTGTTTTTCGCTTGAAAATTTTATATTTTCTCTATTCATAGATTTTGAATAGAATTTGTCAGCTTTCAAACTAAAATTCAACTTTGACAAGTCTAATTTTTCGTTTTCATACTCCTGTCCTTTACAGGAAGTGATAACAAGTGCAAAAATTAACAGTGATAATATTCTATTCATAATTTAGTTTATTCATATTTTCTTTAATTTATGGTGGGTTTGTAAAATTACCGTTAACGTTTTGGGTATTGCCGAAGGCAGGATTTTTAGCACTAATGTTCAATCGAAGAACAAATGTTGAACTTTGCACAAATGTCCAATCAAAGCTGTTCAGCCCCGCTTTTGGCAATACCTTGTTAGCTGACGTTTTTTATTTTATTTCTTCAAAAGGATATAACTTTGAGAATTTAACAATATATTATTAGTAGAATAAAGTCCATTTGAACTATCCCAAACATAAAATCCTACCGCATATTCTTCAAATTCACTTATGATTTTAAACTTTACACTTTTTCCGTCTTCCGACCAAATTGGATCGTTAATTCTTAGATTTTTTTGATTATGACCTTGGCTTCCATTTTCAAACTGAATTAATACAATGTCAATGACTTTGGATTTTTGCATTGGTTCAGAAAAATGCAAATCAATCATATCATTTTTGAGTGTAATGTAATTTTTGGTATTAGAATTTAGAAGTTTGGGCTGTGTTATTTTATTTTCAATTTTTTTAGCCCATTGTAGCATTGGAACATATAAATCTTCAAGCTTTTTAGACTTACTCTTCTTATATAATTCTAGTAGTTTTTTGGAAAACAAATTTTGAGCTACAAATCCACGTGTTGCATTTTGTTTCCAATAAATGTTTGAAATACTATCTGTTTTTTCTTTTGGGAAGTTCTTGTCAATAAAAATATCGTAAACAGCCCAAGTCATATATTCATTAAACGAATTAATTCCTGGATAGCCTGATTCATTATCCCATTTTTTAATATCAAAATTTTGGGCAATCAATTCAGCGTATTTATCAGAAATTGGATTTACATAACCGTGATCCATTTCTGTGAAAATTGAATGATTGTCGGTAATTCTCCCCGAAACATTTTCATTCATTTTGCCCAAAATCAAATCTTTACTAATATTTGGAAAGTCAACAGTTGTTAAACTATCGATGTCTCTGTGGCAATTTTGGCTACCAACCAAAGGAGAAATTGCAATAACATAATCACCGTTTCTTTTTGTTTTTTGGTTTGGAGCAAACTTATCTAAAAAAGAAAAACTCTTATCAATAAAATAATACTCTCTATAATTAGACACTAATTCACTGTATAAGTTTTTATGTTCGTTATAGAATTTTATGTAGTTTGATTTCTTTACAAAATCATTAATTAATTCTAAATTTTTATCTACTTCTTCTGGACCAAATGAATTAAATGGATAATCTCTTTTTAGTTTTCCATTTTGGTCAAAAGAAAAAGCATACGTATCCGTTCTAAACCCCAAAAATTTTTCCCAGTCCTGACCAGAATAGTTTACACTATCTAAAAGCGGATGGTTTTTTACAGGTTCAAAATATGTTAAAATTTCATTATAATAAGGTGGAACTTTTTGAACAGCATTAGGGTCAGTTTTTCCATATTTTGTTAATGCTAAAATTATATTTCCTAGCTCGTAACTCTTACTAAGTTCAATTTTTTATATTTTTCTGAGAAAAAGATTTAATTGATAGAATTAGTAATAATAGTAATGTGATTTTTTTCATTTAGGAACGGGTGTTTGTGTAAAATGTCAGCTAACTTGTGTATTGGCGCAACCGTCTTTTTAAAAAAATGACTTTGCAATAGCGCAAGGCTGTGTTTTGTTAATAATTTTTGTTTCATTTATATCCGTGTATAAGCGTTTATACACGGCTGTAATTAATTAAATTTTGAATGATTTTTTAATTCAATATGATAAATTTGTTACTAAAATAGCAAATTTATGGGTGCTCCAAAAAAGTTTTTCTAGTGTGGTTTGGGGTTGTCTAATAGCCATTCTTTTTCAGCCTCAAAAAACCAATGTTTTACAGTTTTTGCTTGGAAATATTGGTCTTGCTCGTTCATTTCAAAATAGATTTGTATGTCTTTTAAATTATGGTCGGTAAATAATGCTAATGTGAGATAAATTTTGTCGGTTTCTTTGTCCAAAACAATACTTGTTGAGTAATTACTGTTGGCGTTTATCATCACAACAGTGTTTGTATTTTCTGCTTTTGTATAAGAATAAAAAACGTTCGGCTGTTCCGGATTTTTACCTGCAATCTCAATGGTTTGCTGGTTATTAAATAATGGACTGCTAAAAATCTCATTAAATGAAAGTCTTGATTTTTCAGGAAAATTCTGATAAAAATCGAACTCGGTTTTAAGTATTGGATGCGGATTTTCGGTGGCGGTTGTGAAGTATTCAAAAAGCCCGTTATTGCAAAGTTCCAGACCATAATCATTGAAAATTTGATTCAGTCGATGCGTTTTTGTCATAAGAACCAATCCAAGCCCATTCGCATCCTTGTATTTTGCTCTTTCATCGCCAGTGATAAATGCAATTGCGGATATTGCACCAAATTCAAAATTAAATTCATCTGAGTATAAAAGTTGTGTTGTCAGATGTCCTTTAACCATTAATGAACCGTGGTTGTAAATTCCCCAAAGTGTATTGCATTCCAAATTTCCACCAATGTAAAAATCGTTTCCGGCTAATGTTACTTGTGCAGATTTTACATTACCTAATACCAATAAAAATGGCGAATAATCGGTATCTAAAGCCGTAATCTGATTGGTTACTTCAAGGTTTTGTTTGAAAATATAGCCTTCAATAAATTTATCTTCAATATAATTATCAAGAGATAGATTGTCTAAAATTGCATCATTTTCATACACGACAAAAAGTTAACACCCGTTTTTAATAAGTGTTTTATTTCTGTAAATTTTACTATCATCATTGTGTCTATAATTTTGGTTGGTTGCGTTCTCTCAGAAAATTTGCACTAATATTTTGATGCTTGCCAAAGACTGGAAATCGAAGCACAAAAATCTATTTAACTAATGTTCAATCGAAAACGGCACTTGAGTTTTGCACTTTGTTTCGCCTGCTGTAAACTTTTGTTAACAAATATTATTTTTCTTTTCGGACAAATTTGTATTCTCTTTTATTGCTTTTTGGATTCAAATCAATAAACTCATAGTTCTCAAAATCTTCAATATTTTTAAGAAAAACTTCTTTTGCTTTTTCTAAAGTCCAAGATTTAGGGTAGTGAAAACCGTCAAATTTTACATTATTAATGTTTGCCTTAAAGTCATAATCAAATTTGTAATCTCCACCATACGTCAGTGCAATTTTTCCTGACCATTCAATATCATAACCAATATCAGTTGCTTCAAATTTTATTTTATGATTGGCACAGCTGTCGTGTCCCAACAAATAAATATCGAAAGCCAAATCTTCGTAATCATAATCTTCATCAAGAGGAATTTCATCAACTACAAATTCGTTTTTTATGCAATGATCAAAATTTAACTTTCCAAAATTCTTACTCAATTTTATCCCTTTGTTTTCTTCGCTCCAATAGGTAGAAGAAATTTTGCAACTGTGATAGTTACCCCAAACAATTTTTGCTTTCCAGTCAGATTCAGGCTCTTCTATATCGTCGCTTTCGTCTTCTGCATAATATTTATCTGATTCTAAGTGAAAATCAAACCAAATATTTTGATTTTCATCTATCCTCCCACTCCAAATAAATTTTGAAATCTTATGTCCATTTGGATATGGGTTTCCTTTAAAATAAATTCTATTAAGTTCTGTCTTCATTGCATTTTTTTATAATGTCAGATAACGGGTTTCGGGTTGGAGAAGTGGCGGAAATCGAAGTGCAAAACTTCATTTTATACAAAAGTTGAACCTGAGAATGGCTATTGACTTTTGCAGTTTCGCTCCCACTAGCGCAAAACCTTTGTTAGCCGTTCGTTTTTATTCAGCAGAATATTCAAACGATGTATTAAGTTTTTCGTAAGGAATAATCTCCGTTAATATTCGTTCAAGTTCTTTGTCTGTTAAAAGTCCTCTATGCTTTTCCTTTCTTCCTCTTGGTAATTCTATTTCGTAATCAATTATTTCTCTTGAAAAAACACTTTTTAAGACTTCTGCTTGTCGTTCTGTCAAATATTTGATATGCGTTTTTAAAACGCTTTCGATATTCTTTCTAAATTCTTCGTCTGAAACATTGTTGTAAGTGTCTTGCTCTGACATATCTGTCAACAAAGCTCTGAAAATATAATCTTGTAAATTTTTGGCAAGATAATTTACCTCGTTACAGTCGTACCACACAAAAACAACAGGAATATCGTCTCCATTTTGTTCATTTAATAAAAAACAATAATGGTCGCCTGCACCGCTTTTGGCAAACGGAATAAATTTTAGTTCAGGGTTGATTTGTCTATAATCATCTGGGTCTAAAAAGTCATTTATTTCCTCAGAAATAGAATTTATGTTTAATAATTCAAAGTCGTATGAGTGCAAAAGTAGTGATGGATTTTCTTTAAGTTTCGGGAAAACAGTATTGTACCAATTTGGTCCATATTCTCCAACGTCAAGCATCCCGTCTTGTTCCAGTTGTTTGTAAAGGTCAGAATATTTGAAGTTATATTCTTTCTCGATTTCAGTTAATGTCATTTGTTGTTGTTTTTTGTTTACATTTTGTTAGAAAGTGACGGCTAATGGTTTGAGACTTTGCGGACGGGCGGGAGATTGAAGCACGACCTGTCCCGATACTTCGGGAAAAGCTGGTTTTATTATTAAAGTTCAATTGGAAAACTACTGCTCAAATTTCGCATTTCAGCCCCGTTTTTGGCAAACCCTTGTTTGTGGTAGTTGTTTTATAAGTCTTCGGGTTCAAGCTTGTTTATAAAATTTTCAAAATTGTCAGACAGCACTGTAATTACAGGACTGTCTCCATATTCAAGTTCAATATGTACAATTTTTGGTTCTCCATTATCATTTAGTTGTGTTTTGTCAAAGCAAATCCACCAATGTCCATCACTATCTATTGTAACATATTTAGATTTGTCAAGTTCTCATTCTTCTAAAAGTTCTGTATTTTCTTCTAAATCATAATCCTGTGAACCATTCCTAATTCCACAAATTCCTCTAATAGTTACAAAGTCATCACAAAAAGGAACTTTAATTCCCAAAAGCCCTATTGGATATTGACAATAGTTTAAATATCCTCCATTTTGAAATTGTAGTAAATCAAGATATGATTTAGGAAATTTAATTCCATATTTCTGTTCTACTTCTATTACGGAAGATTTTTCAAGAGGTTTTAGTTCTTGTTTCAATTTCGTTAATGATTTAAAAAATCCTTCTTTCATTATAGTTTGGTTTTTCAGGTTAACGGGTGTCATAATATGGCACACAACGGTTTGGAGTTTTGCAATTCAGCCCGTTTTTGGCAAACACTCGTTACCAGTAGTACATTCAGTTCTTTTATAATTTTGTTATTAATGGTAATTCATTTAAAAGTTTTTCTCTATTACCATTATCCAAATATCTTGGCAGAATGTGAAGTTTTTGTAGTTTTTTAAGTGTAAGCAACGGTGTAACATCGTAATTTTTGTTTTCTACATTTAGGATGAAAGCTAGATATTTAAGGTTCGTTAGTTTTGATATGGGCTCCATACTTTTAACAGCTTTTCCTGTGCCGCTCATTTTTCCGTGGTCTAAAAAAAGCTCTTCCAAACTTGTTAAAGATGCAATTGGCGTTAAGTCATAAAGATTGCTTATCTCGTAGATATACAACGTTTTGAGATTGGTCAATCCATTAATAAAATTGATATTTTCAACCTTTTTAATGCCCGAAAGAATTAATACTTCAAGATTTTTCAAAGGCGACAAATCGGGTATTTCATTTTGCGTGTTGATGCTTAGGTGGAGATATTTCAAATTGGGTAAGGTTGAAAATACACTAACTCGCTCATCGTCAATTTCTCCTAAGCTTATTGCTTCAATATTTTTATTTCCATTTAACGACGAAAGGTTTGTATAAGTCAACTTGAATTTCTTCAATGGAGTTGACATTTCTAAAATCTTCGTGTCAGTAGGAATTGTTGATAGGTCAAAAATTCCACGAATTGCTCCTTTGAAAACGCCGAGATGCGCAAAATCAGCAACTGGACTTTTTTGTTCTGATAAATAATTATTCCAATTCATTTTTTTTATGTGTCTTATAGTGTTTGGGGCGTATTTCTGGTAACGTTTTGGGGCTTTGCGATGCTGGACCAATTGAAGCACAAAACTTCAATTTTCCACAAAAGTTGAACCGAAGAACAACTGTTGAACTTTACAATCAGCCTGTCTAATGCAAACGGCGAAGCCCTCACCGAAGGTAAACACTTGTTAGCGGTAGTTTTTATTTCCAAAACTTCCAACTTTTTTTCTTTTCAGGTTGTTTCGTTTCTATGTATTTTTTTATTGGGTATGATAAATCAATGTTGGTTGGGTGTTCTTTTTCCCATTCAGTTTGGGTCTTTAAATGAAAGGAATTGTCAAGACCAAAAATTCCATATGATTTTATTGTGTTTGGATTATTGATGAACTTTAAATTTCCTATCACTTCGTGTCTGCTAATTTGAAATTCTTTCTCCAATTTGTCTTTTTCATTCCTAACAGTTCCGATAAACCCACCACTTATCCATATCCTTGGTTCTTTGTACCAACTTGCGTCTTCTCCATTTAATGTCTTCCCATAATTTACAACTAAAAAATGGCTATTGATTACATCATCAAAAGTAGGCTTGATGGTTTGATAAATTCTTGTCGTACCAATTATATAAGTCCACATATTTTGCTCCTCTTTGTTTTTGTCAATTTCAAGCAAAATAACTGCGGAATACACTCCATCCTCATTTTTCACAAGTATGCAATCTCCTTCTTGAAACGGAACGTTGACAATGTATTGCATCTTGACTGTTTTTTTCCGTTTTGCAGGTTGTTTGATTTTGATAAGAAACTTTTCGATTTCGGCTATACGTTTTTCGGCTAAATCTTCCCAATCATCTTGCATATCTTCTTTGTCTTGGAGAATTTCTTTTACGATATTTAATGTTTGTTCGTCCAATGCTTTACATTCCCAACAAATTAAAGCATAAGCAAGCCATTCGTTACTTCCAAAAACAGGTTGATTATGCTCGTTCAATAATCTAAAATGCAAAAGAACTTTTTGCTTTATGGTTTCGATGTCAAGCTCTTGTTTGTTATACAGATTTTCAAAAAATCCGTAAATGTCCATTGCTTCGTCATTTCCTAAAATCTCTGTGTTCCAAGTTCCCATAATTATTAAAATTTCCTTTTGTGACTGTGTTTGTTTAACGTTTCGGGGCATTGCGTTCGAGCGGGCAATCGAAGCACAAAAGCCGATGTTATTATTAAAGTTCAATTGGAAAACTACATTTGAACTTTGCAATTTGCCTGCCTGATGGAAAACCTTTGTTGTTCATTCACTTTTTTTATACCATATATTTTCCGAAATAATTATTAAGAGCCTTTTTGTTATATCTGTCTTCTCCTCGCCAATACTCAACAAAAGTCCAATCGTTTTTTCCTCTACTTGGTCTGTCGTATGTGCTTGGTTTGAGAATGTCAATACAGGCTAAAATTTCAATTAATATTTTTCTTTCGTCTTTCGTTGATTTAATTACCGTTGCCAAGTTCTTTTCTAATGCACTTGGGTAATCATTTGGTTGAGAATTTTCTATTACTGACAAAATGTTTTTAAAAATCTCAATATCTTCTTCTGATGGTTTTGGGATTTCGGCTGTTTGAAGTTGTTGCAGGTCAAATAATGTGTAAATAAGTTGTCCGTGTCTAACTCCGCCCCATTTTATTCTTTCAAAATTCAAAACATTTAGGTCTTCATTTTTATAGTATTCATCGCCTATTATTCCATATTTTAAATCTCTACAAATTCTACAAGTATGGCTTTCGTGCGTTACTTCTCCATTTTCTCCAAAACTTTGTCCGCTTATTGCTTTTGTATATTTATGTTCCGTTAATTGCTTCGCAATAAAATAGGAAGCCAAACTTGAACGCCAATCTAAACGCCTATTGGAAAGACTACTTAAAAATGCTGTTGCAACTTTATCGATTAAAATCGTTGGAAGTATCTCAAAAATTTTCTCCAAACATAGGTCGTGAGAAATTGATAAGGGTTCAAACATTAACCCTTTTGATTTTGCATACTCAAAGTCCGTTGGATTTGTTTGTATTTCTTCGTCGTCAATCCAACCGTTTTTCCAATAAGTTTTGAATAGTATATTTTTAGCTTTTTTGTCCATAGATTTTCTTGTATTTTGTTTGTGAGCGTGATGTCGGTTAAACGTTCGGGCGGTAAATCGAAGCACAAGAGCCGATATTATTACTAAAGTTTAATTGAAAAACTACACTTGAATTTTGTACTTCAGCCCGCCTGATGCAAAACCCTTGTTAGTTGTAGACTTTTTTCTGTCGGTTAATTTAAAAATGTAATTATTGCTTCTTTGTTTTTTGTTGCGTCTGCAAAAACATTTTGTAATGTCGAAAATCCGTCAGCCACATAATCAAATGCATCATTTCCTTCGTCCCAAATTGTAGGATAAACTTCTAATTCAGTCATTTTTTCAGGATTGAATTTTTGCTTTAAGTCAGCAACTGTGATTTTTGAAATTTCATTATTTAGTTCTGTAACTTGTTCTGGTGTCAAGTAATGAGCTGGTCCATAACCTAAATCTTGTTTCTCGTCAATTAGTTGTCCACTGAATAAAACTCTTACAAGATTGTGTTCCGCTGTTGCTAAACTTTGTCCGGTAAGTAAAAATATTATTCCGTCCCACGATTTGTCAATATCTACTAGATTTTCGTTTTCCGTTTCGTCGTCATAGATTTTGTGTTCCAATAATGAACTGTCTTTTATATAATCTTCAAGTTCAGATTTTGTCACTCGAAGTAAATTTCCAATCATACTCATAATTCAATATATTTTATTGTTTAAATTTATTAATTCTGTTTGTGCGTTTTATGTCAAGGTTACAGCTAACACCATATAGGCAGAAGTTTTCCGTCTTTAATAATATTATAATCCTTTACTCAAAAATAAGCTATTTAAGTATTTATTGGTAAAACATTTACAATTAGCAAGGTTTGATTTACAATTCGCCAAAAAGGTTAAGTCTGGATTTTATGTCTTAATTCGTTTAATGCAAACTGCTACGCAATCGAACAACGTGATTCGGCGAAATCAAACACTTGAAAACGAAACGATTGATTAAGTAAAACCTTATTAATAGCATTTTATCTTTCAATTTTTCGTCCTATGAATTTTTCTAATTCCAAAAACATATCCTCAATTGTCAGCACTTCCAATTTTGGATGATTTTTCAACCATTTTGAATTTAATTCAGTAATATTCTCATCCAAACTATAAAACAGGCTATTTTTCAACCTGTCTCTTATTGGATTGTTTCCAAAATAGTCGCCTTGTAAAAAGGAATTCAGTTCTTCTTTTGTCAAATTTTCTACTTTGGAACTTTGAAGATTGAATAACTCTAAATGCTTGCTGGCTCCAATTTTTTCAAGCCCCATTTTAATCGTGTCATTCAGTTTGGGCAACCATTTTGTATTCCAAACAAATTGTGAGAAATTTCCATTTTTATATTGTGCCACATAATAGTCCAGATAATAACTTATCAGCGCATCGTCATTCATATTTTCGTCCTCAATTCCTTCTTCCCTCAAAAGGTTTACAACCGTAATATTTGAGTTGATGATGTCATAAGGTTCGCTACTTTTAAATGAGTTTTCGGATACGATAATTTTGTCTAGTTTCATATTTTTAATGTTTTAAAATCCTTGTGAGCGCTTCATAGTTATTCTTCCGTATAATGTTTCATCCAATTGTCAAACTGTAACTTGTATTTTTCCTGTGCTTTTTCGATGATGGATTCCGGATTATTAATCGCTTCGAGATTGAAATTTTGTTTGAGCCAGTTTCTATATATTTCTGCATTTTCACTTTCTTCATAGTCGTCTTCGTCTTTGTAGAAATAAACTTGTTCGTGGTCAACAGAAATCTCTGTGTCGTAAGTAAGCAATTGCATAAAGTCCAAAATATTTTCTGCGACAATATGATATCCACCTTCATCGCCAAACACAACGATTGGGCAAAAATCAAGGTTGTCATTTATTTTCCAAAAAGCATAGCTTGAACCTGAACCGTTTGCCGTTGCAAATTCTATAATATTGTTTAGGAATTCTTCTTTATCGCACCACGTTGATAATCCATATTTGTCAATGTCATCAAGATAAAAACTTTGCGAAAAGCTTTGTTCCAATGTTAAATTGATTTTCAAAGTCGAACAATGCTTTTAATGGTGTTGGAATTTTACGATTACCAAACTGAGCCGAAAACTTGTCGTAGGTAAGTATGTTTTCCATCCGTTCTTGATATGTAGCAACTATTTCATTCCAAATATTATTGAAAAAATAGATAACTTTTTTAGGGCTTTTATTGGTTAATTCAACAAACTCATCATCGTCAGTTTCTTTAAAAACGACTGCCAAAAATGGGGTTTCATCCGGTTTGGAAACCCGAATGTAAATCAATAATCCGCCATCATTGTCAATGTGAATACTATCGCCCATTTCTTCTCCGTCTGCATCATCTGTAAATGTTTTTTGTATCGCAATTTCAGCATTGTCTATGCCAAATCTCCAGCCATAACTATTATTCGGGACAATTGTAGAATTGATGATGCCAAATACTTTGTCAAAAGTGAATGAAGGATTGATTGTTAAATTTTCAAACGTCTCAAATCGGTCTACTATTTTGTACCAAGTTTGTTCTCCAAGTTGTAAAATGTGAGCCGGACTATCTTGTGCTAATGTTTCAAAGGCATCGTCTTCCGTCTCTCTGAAAACCACTTCGGGTCCATCTTCTGAAAGGCTTATGAATAACATTGCCTCATCGTTATCATCAATTAAAATACTGTTCCCCATTTCGCAGTTATCCTCATCCACATAAGGTTTTTTAACCGTAATTCCCACATCATCAATTTCAAGATAAAAGCCTCCAATGTCGGGCACAAGCTCCGAATTGATAATTTTCAATAAATTTTCTGAGTTTAATTTGTATTTCATCATTAGTTTGTGTTTCTGTGTTTTTTAAGTTCTGTTGTTGGTTTATGTATAAATTAACGTCAACATCTTATGCCTTTGGATTCGGACGGAAAAACCTAAACCTAAAAATTGATAATATTGCTAAAGTTCAATTAAAAAACTACTATTGAATTTTACACTTCAGCCCGCCTGACGCAAGGCCAAGCGAAAAATATTAATTTTGCACAAATGACTATTGCAAAACCCTTGTTGTGCGTTCGTTTTTTTCAATTAGCTTTCCCAATTTAAATGGTCTAAATTTCCATTCTCGTCTGTTTTTACTACTATAAGTTGGTCGGTCAATTCTTTGTTAATTGAATAATCGAAAACTGCGAAGTAAGAAGTGTTGTATTTTCCGTCCGGATAAAGCCCAACTCTTGTCAAGTGTAGTTTTGTCAAGAATGTTTTTTCTTTGTCAGTATCGTCACTTGAAATATTGATTTGCTCCAAAAATTCATTGCCTAATTCTTCAACGTGAAATGTCACGTATTCTTTTACGGTATCTTCATTTTCATCGTCAAAATCACTTTTGATATAGCCTTGGTTTTGTCTGTCGAATTCCGCAATATTTTCAATGAAATCTTTTATTTTATCGAACGTTACTGTGTTAATCTTTTTGTTTTCAAAATTTAGGTCAATTTGAATTTCTTTTCCATTAAATTCAATATCAACATTATAATATTCTTCTAAATTTTCGATTTCTAATTTTCCGAAATGTGGTAATGTTTTTTCTGTCATTTTTTTTGTCTGTTAGTCGTTAATTTGACGTGCATCGTTTAAAATGACGCACAACTCATAAACATATGAAGTTAGCAGTTTCTTAATTTATTAATTATTAGTTGTTTATGTTTTACGTTCGTCTATTTACAATATACGCAACTTAGTTTTATATCAAACTGCGAAGCATTTTTTCCAACTCTTGCCTGTATTCTGTTTCTATATTTTTGATTAATAGTGTTTTTGAGTTTATCTGTTCTTAATCTTTATAATGCTTTATCGAAGTATTAATTAAAATCTACTTTGTACTAAAATTCCAGCTTGTTTAATACAATTCACAAACGCTTCTGAAACTACCATTTTTCCATCAAAAGCATCACGAACGGCATTGTATTCATAGCCGTATTCCTCAATTGGTTCACTTTTTAAAACCGTTTTCGAAAATTTGTACGATATAAAATAAAAATTCTAAACAAATAGTTTAGAAATTTTTTCATTTAATGATCTATTCCAAAAATTCATCAATTTCAGTATTTGTACTGTACCACATTTATCAAATTCAAATTAGATTTGCCAACAATAAAAAAGAATTATGTTTGGAAGCTACGATGACGATGTGATTATTTGCCTGATTGTAATAAATCTAATTCTATTATTTTTCAATCTGAAAAAGAGATACCAATAATTGGAATGATGATTTTCTTATTTGACATAAAGGACGAAACATCTTTCAGTTACTTCGGTTTATTTGCTGTTGTTGTTTTGGTAGTTGCTCTGTTATTGACTTATAATAGAAGAGATTAATTTTTATTATCCTCAGGCAAAATTTTTCTAGTAATGTTAATTTTATATTTTTGTAGAATTAGTTATGAAAAAAATTATTCTGATAGAAGACGAATCCAGCGTTGTTTCCTTTATTAAAAAAGGATTACAGGAATTGGATTACGAAATTTCCGTAGCGCTTGATGGTAAAACCGGGATCAAAATGGTCGAGGATAACGAATTTGATTTGATTATCCTGGATATAATGTTGCCCGATATCAACGGTTTGGAAGTCTGCAAAGAAATCCGAAAAAAGAATAAAACTGTTCCTATCTTGTTTTTGACAGCCTTAGATTCTTCCGAAAATATTGTCCTCGGATTGGAAAGTGGCGGTGATGATTACCTTGTAAAACCTTTCAAATTCATAGAATTGGTGGCGAGAATCAAATCGCTTTTGAGAAGAAGCGGACATAGCAATGGCACAGAAACCCAAGAAATTGATAATGAAAACACATATCAATTCTCTGATTTGACAGTGAATGATTATACGAAAAAAGTAACACGCGCCGGAGCAGAAATTTCATTGACCTCAACAGAATACAAGCTCCTACTCTATTTTCTGAATAATCCTGAGAAAGTAATTTCCAGAGCCGAAATTTTAGAAGCGGTTTGGGGCGTGAACTATGAATTAGGAACCAATGTTGTGGATGTTTACGTCAATTATCTTAGAAAAAAATTGGATGATAAGGATGATGACAAAATTCTTCACACCGTCATCGGAATGGGTTACGTCCTCAAAAAACCATAAAAATGCTGAAAGGAAATCCTACCAATCAAACTAAAACGATGCTTCTCCTGATGCTGGTTTTCACAGTTGTCATTCTGCTGTTCAGTGGATTGGTCTATTTTTCCATTGTTAATTTTTCACATCAGCGTTTTTACGAATTATTGAAAATTCGCGCCACAACGATTGTCCAAATTGAGAAAAGCAAAGAACATCTTGATATTCCGGAAAATCACATCCTGAACAGTTTGAATGATGAAGAACTTCCGATGGAAAAAGATTATGTTTTCGAAGTTCCAAAGGATTCTAATTACAGTCAGATTACGAATCAGATTCATATTCCTGATACTTTTTTCAAAAATATTATCAGAAAAGGCGAAGCTAATTTCAATGATAAAGAATTCTATTACATTGGTCAGTCTTTCAAATCAAACGACAAAACCTATATCGCAATAGCTTCGGCCCAAAATCATTATGTGGTTTATTATCTCGGATATCTGAAGCGAACATTAATTACTTGTATGATTCTGGCTTTGTTTTTTTCGATGATTTTTTCTTTTTATTTATCTAAAAGTTTATTCCGTCCTATTCTGAAAATCACCGGAAAAGTGAAGGAAATCAGTTCAGAAAATCTGCATTTGCGATTGGAACCTCAACCAGGCAATAAAGAACTGAATGAATTGGTTGATACTTTTAACGATATGCTGAATAGAATCGAAACGTCTTTTGAAACGCAGAATCACCTGATCGGCAATGTTTCTCATGAACTTAGAACACCTTTGACCTCGATAATGGGCGAAGCAGATGTGGCATTATCTATGAAAAGAACCAACGAGCATTATCAGGAGACGCTGCAGATCATCTTGGATGAAGCCGAGAAACTGGACAAGAAAATCAAGGCTTTACTGATGATTGCGCAAACTGGATTCGATGGTAAAATCCAGAAAATGGACAAAGTACGAATGGATCAGTTGCTTTGGGACGTTATCGAAACGGCGACAAGGATCAATTCTAAGAATAATGTTTTTATGGATATCAGTATGTTGCCCGAAAATCCTAAGAAACTGAAAGTCCAGGGTAATGAGCAACTTCTGCATTTGGCAATGGCCAATATCATCAACAATGGTTGCAAATATTCTAATTTCCAACAGGTTAAGGTTTCACTTGGTGCGACAGATGATCACGTATACATTATTATCAAAGACAGCGGAATCGGGATTCCTGATTCTGAAATGGCTAAAATCTACGATCCTTTTTTCCGTGCTTCGAATACGAAAAACTACGAAGGTTATGGAATCGGTTTACCTTTGGCACGAAATATCATCAGAATCCACAACGGTGAATTGATCGTAAATTCTAAAGAAAATGTGGGAACTACAGTTCAGATTCGTTTTCCTATTTATGTCCCAACTGAATAAAAACGCCGAATCTTTCGCAGCCCGACTTGAACGGAAATCCTTTTTTGCGTGTTCTTCAATTTTTATTCGGACTGAAATCTTATGCAAAAAAGATTGAGAGTGGAAGGCGGAAAAGCTGCCCAAAATATCTTTATCAAAATATCTGAAGCTAGATTTTTTTCTCAAATTAATTTCTTATTTGAAATTCTAATCCCATTTTAATCTCTTTAATTACATTTTAATTTCGTTCCAAAGACTTTCTAATTTGGTGGGTATAGTTTTGTATTATCAAAAAACAACAACTCACAAAATTATATTGTTATGATCAAAACCATTTTAATTGCTACGGATTTTTCTCTAGAGTCTCTGGATGTATTGAAAAAAGTTTTAAAAAATAAGTCGGAACAGAATGACGAGAACCAATACAATATCTTATTCGTTTCGGGGTTCGATATGGGCGATTCTATCCGAGATCTTTTGTTCACGACCAAAAGTTCAATTTTTGGAAAAATAAGACCTCAGGAGTTTTGTGATGCTTACAGCATTATCAAAAACAAATATCCGACTCTGATCAACAAAATTACTTGTGATATTTTCACGGGAAGCTTCCAGAGAACGTTCAATAATTACATCGAAACTGCAGTAATCGACGAGGCTTATTTCTCATCTGCCAAAAGTAGAAATCTCAGTAAAGGTCAGTTCGATATGACTCCTTATTTGAAAAAATGCAAGCATGTTAATGCGGTAGAAGTTCTAACGCAGACGCCGGAATTCGTTCCTGAGAAAGGAAGATTGGCGGAAGTTTTCTTGTAAGATTTGTATCAAATTATCATCAATCAATAAAATTAAATCACAATGTTAAGAAATTATAGTAACAGCAGAACGTTGGGAGACAATATCAGACTGGGAACGCTGACTGCATTCACTGCAGGGACTATAAATATAGCATCTCTATTGATATTTTTGTCTTTTACGTCCAACGTGACAGGACATTATGCCATCTTGGCGGCTGAAATCAGCCAAGGAAACTGGACTCAGGTTGCAGTCGTAGGCGGATGGATTTTTCTCTTCTTCTTTGGTGGATTTGTAGCCAATATGAGTGTCATCAACTTCAATAGAAAAAGTAAATATTTTGCACACGCATTACCAATTATATTGGAAATCCTATGTCTTTTGGCGGTTGGCATCTATGGACAATTCTACTATAGAAAGACCTTGGAAGAGACGGAAGCTTTGGTAGCATTGATGTTATTCGCAACCGGTTTACAAAACGGATTGACGGCAAGTATCTCTAACTTCTCCGTAAAGACCACGCACTTGACAGGAACAACCACGGATTTAGGAATCTTAGCATCGATGTTTACACAGAAGAAATTCAGAAAAAATCCCGAATTGATGGGTAAAGCCAAACTGTTGCTGAGTATTATGACCGCTTATGTTTTGGGGGCAGTTTTCTCGGGATTGACTTATTATCATTTGGAATTTCGTGTATTTTATGTGATAAGTATTTGTCTTTTGGTTGTGATTGGTTATGATTTTTACAAAATTAATCTGCGACATTTCCAGACCGAATACAGGTATTACAAAATATACCAAAAGCCGACTATTATTGCCTTTTTATATTATAAAATTCACAATAAAAACGAAAAAAGAACTTTAAGTAGACCTAATACTAATGCAAAATTGGCCTTTAGCGACAAGTAATTATTCCTCTTAAAAACACTTCATCATAAATCAATTTTTTGTAATAGTTCTTTATTAAAAAACCGCCGGAGAAATTCTCCGGCGGTTTTTGATTTATGATATTAATAAGATTTTAGTCTTGTTCTACCCAAGTATGGTTTTCTCCGGCTAATTCGCCAAGATATTTCTCCGCATCCATCGCTGCCATACAACCGCTTCCAGCCGCTGTAATTGCTTGTCTGTAATGATGATCCTGAACATCGCCCGCTGCAAAAACTCCAGGAATATTGGTTCTGGCAGATTTTCCTTCTGTAATGATATACTCGTTTTCGTCTAGGTCAATTTGCCCTTTGAAGATGCCTGTGTTTGGCTTGTGACCAATCGCGATGAAAATACCGTGAACATCGATTGTAGAAACTTCGTCAGTCAGATTATTAACCACTTTGGCTCTTTCTACAAGAAAGTTTTCACCTTCGATTCCAATTAATTCGTGGTTGTATTTTACTTCGATGTTTGGTGTAGACATTACTCTGTCAACCATTACTTTCGAGGCACGGAAATGATCTTTTCTAACCAGCAAGGTTACTTTATTACAGATTTTAGAAAGATAAGTCGCTTCTTCCGCCGCTGTATCTCCAGCTCCTACGACTACAACGTCTTTACCTCTATAGAAAAATCCGTCGCAAGTGGCACAAGCAGAAACACCACCACCAGAATATTTTTTCTCGTCTTCCAGACCAAGATATTTCGCAGCCGCTCCTGTAGAAATGATGACACTTTTTGCCAAAATCTCACGGGAACCTGTACTTAGTTTATGAATTCCACCTCTTTCTTTAGCAAATTCAACTTTGGAAATCATTTCGTAATGAACTTTAGTTTCGAAACGTTCCGCTTGTTTTTGAAGATGAAGCATCATTTCTGGTCCCGTAATTCCGTCTGGATAACCTGGGAAATTTTCTACTTCAGTTGTGGTTGTTAATTGTCCGCCCGGCTCCAAACCTGTGAACAATTCCGGTTTAAGGCTTGCTCTTGCTGCATAAATTGCCGCCGTAAAACCAGCTGGGCCTGAACCTACAATAACGCAGTCTAAGATATTATTTTCCATTTTTATAATTAAATTATTTTATTTTTAAGAAATATGTTTACGCTTTTCAACTTCGAAAATCACAATTTTCAAATATAATTCTTTGTGTGAAAAAGCGAGTACAAATTTCGGTAATTAATTATTCAAATCCTATCTAAACTGTCGATGTGAAATATCTCAATGATAAATAATAGATTAATGATTGTTAAATACAAAAGCTAGAATTATCAACACAATATCAATGGCTACAATAATCCAAACCAATTTGAGGTCTGGTTCTGCAAAACCTGCAATGAACTGTTTTATTTTGAGCGATAATATACTATTCAGATTTGTATTTGGATCTTTGAAGTTGACATCATCCATTTTAATTTTTTTCAAAACAAATTTGATGATTCTCTTTTGCAATTTCGGTGTTTGATAATCATTGTTGATTGTATCCAGCAGCTTTACTTTTACGACACTCCAATCTGTGATGCTTTTCAGAAAATCAGGTTGTTTTTGAAGAACTTTATCAAGATAAAAATCAATTTTAGGTTCCACAAAATCTGCAATCTTATATTTCCAAACATTATAAATAGCTGTTGCAATTGCATTTTTATTCGCTAAAATAATGAAAAGCACCGGAGACAAAATTCCCACCGTCAACAACAAAGCCGACCAAAACTCGACCATAAAAAGGAAAAAGAATCCTAAAATAGCTCCTAAAATTCCGCCGTGTGCTGCAGCTGGAAATCCACCGCCTGGATTATCACTGAATAGAATGACTGCAATTATAATATTGGAAATCATAATCACAGAACCAATTAGAGTAACCTTTATCCAAGCGAATAATGATTTTGCTGTGATTTTTCCGAATAATTTGATGTTACTTGGTGCTTCGTTTTTCATTTGATTAGTGTTTTAGTTTATAAATTTAGCTTAAACTTTCATTTTCAGTTCATCAATTTTTATGATTTTGTAAACCAATTCTTTGTAAATTTCATCATCTTCCATTTGTCGTACACCTAGACCTTTGGACTTCAAGTCCATTTCGCGAAGAATAGAAATCACTCTGGTGGCGTGCTTCAAAGGATAAAACCGCGCGGCTTCCGAATAATCTTTGATAGCATAAGGATTAACGCCCATTGTAGAAGCAATTGTTTGTGGCGATTGTCCACTCAAAGTGTGGTAAATAATAATATTGGAAAAGAAATTATACAACGCACCAAAAGCCATTTGCACAGGATTCGATTTTTTGTTCTTTCCCATATAATATGCAATGCTGAAGGCTTTTGCCTGGTCTTTTGTTGCCAACGCTTTCTGTAATTCGAAGATGTTGAAATCTTTGCTGATTCCAATGTGTTCTTCGATGATTTTTCCGTCTAAAACTGCGCCGTCTTTTAAAACGATTTTCAGTTTATTGAGTTCGTTTGCAATTCGGGAAAGGTCATTTCCAAGATATTCTGCCAAAAGATGACTGATGTTGGGTGCGGATTTGATTCCCATAACCGACATTTCGCCCTGAATCCAAGTTGGAAGCTGGTAATCTTTCATCTTCTCACTGGTAAAAAGCATTCCGGATTTAGACAAAGTTTTGGTCACTTTTTTTCTGGCGTCTAGCTTCTTCAATTTATGAGCAAAAACCAAAATCGTGGATAAAACAGGATTTTCCAGATACGTTTCCAAAGCTTTAGATTCGTCATCATTCAGTTTCATATCCTGCGCTTCTTTCACGATGATGAGTTGCTTGTCGCCCATCATTGGATATTGTCTCGCCAAAGAAAGAACTTCCAGATAATTGGTATCGCGACCGTAAGCAATGGTCTGGTTGAAAGCTTTTTCATCTTCCTCCAAAACATCATTTTCAAAATGCTTGATTGCCAAATCGATATAAAAAGACTCATCGCCGTGAAAAAAATAAACCGGTAATAGTTCTTTATTTTTAATATTTTTGAGGATAATATCTATTTCTTTCATCTTAACGTATGCAGGTTCCGAAACTTAACTTTGAAAATGACTTTGATTTGCAAATCAAACAAGACAAAGATACATTTTTTATCTATGATTTGGTTCGGAAAAGCTGGCTTGTGCTCACGCCGGAAGAATGGGTAAGACAGCATTGGTTGCATTATTTTCGGTTTGTGAAGAAGAAAAATTTATCTTCATTAATCCTTGAACAAAAGTTGGAACTGAACGGAACAACAAAACGAATTGACCTTCTCGTAACCGAAAAAACAAAACCGAAAATCCTTATCGAATGTAAAGCGCCAAACATTGCTTTGAAGCCCATTCACTTTGAGCAAATTGCGCGGTACAACAGTTTACTTGGTGCAGAGCAGATCATCATCAGCAACGGATTGCATCACATTTTTGCAGAACTTACAGAAAACGGTTACAAGTTTCGGAAAACAATGGAATAATCTAAACAATAAAGGTTTATAGTTTTGGAATAAGTATTGATTATGACTAATTTGCATATAATTCTTAATCCAAAAAAAAAGGATGATTGAAAAAACTACTAAACCATCTAAACTGAAAAAAATATTGATAATCACGGGTTGCACTATTTTTGTGTTGCTTCTGATTTTCCCGTTCGCTCTGGATACCTATCTAAAGCGAAAACTGCCCGGCCTAATTAATGACAAAACGCCCTATCATCTGACTCTGGACAAATTCAATTTAAGTCTAATTTCCGGGAATCTGATTGCCAAAAATCTGGTTATCAAAAACAAAAATCCGAAAGATCCGACGGTCACGCAGATCAATGGAACGGTAAAAGATTTGAAAGTTGAGGATTTCAGCATTTGGAAAGCGGTTTTCAGCAAAACTTACAAAGCTAAAGATGTCGTTTTGAACGACCCGAATATCGCCGTTGTTTTCGCTCCGAAAAAGGACAAAAAAAATAAGGAAAAGAACAAATTGGATATTGCTTTGGAAAATATTATCGTTTCAAATGGCAATGTGAAAATCCAGAATGAGCATAAGAAAACCCTATTCAATGGGCAAAACGTCAACATAAAACTAACGAACATCAAGCAAAGTGAAGATGCTTCCAAAATTCCTTTTGCTTTTGATGAGTTTAAAATTGATGCTCAAAATATAGTGGTAACGGCTAATGAATTTTATGAAATCAACGCCAAAAAAATCATTGCAAAAAATAAAACTTTAAACATTCTTGGTTTTCATCTCAATCCTATTCAAAACGCTAAAAATTACAATGCAAAAAATATTTTCGATTTTTCTGCAGATGAATTGATCGCGAAGAATTTTGACATCAATCAAGATTCTTTAATTGTTGACCAAATCGACTTTCTAAAACCTGATTTGAAAGTCACTTCCACCGGAAAAAAGATCATTGAAAAGAAAGTTGAGAAAGAGAAGAAATTGAACTTGAAAATCGGATTAAAAAACATCAATTTCAATCAAGGGAAAATATTGGTTTTGCAGTCCAATCTTCAAAAAACGGCTTCGATTGATAATTTCAATTTTAAGCTGAGCAATATCGTTTTTGATAAAAACACAGTTAAAGAAAAAATCCCGTTCCGATTTACGAATCACGACATCGAAGCGGAAAATATCTATCTGAAAACTGACCATCTTCAAGCTTTGAAAATCGGAAAAATCAAGTCAGAAAATCAGGATATTACGATTGATCAATTTGAAATGATTCCGCTTGGTAAAAGCATTCACAAAGATATTTTTGACATTAAAACTGATAAAATATTAATCATAAAAAATCAGTCAAAATATATTGGTCAACAGTTGAATCTGAGCTTTGCCGGAATTGACGTCTTGAATCCAAAAATCAAAATTTTCTCTGCGAAACATCATTCTAAAACTGAGAAGAAAAACGAATCTACGCCAGATTTTAAAGCATCAATTGGAAAATTAAATATTACCAATGGAACTTTCAAACAATTTTTGGAAGGAAAAGAAAAGTTGTCTGTTGGGAAATTTGAAGTTCGACTTGATGAAATAAAATCTGACAAAAATATTGCGAAAGGCGATTTGCCTTTCATTATCAAAAGCCGATTGATTACTGCAAAAAATATCAATCTGGATGCAGGAAAATATTACAAATTAAAATTGGCTTCACTTAAAAATTCGGGCAGACAAACAGATTTACAGAATTTTGAATTTCTGCCAAAATATTCCAGAAAAGCCTTTAGCAAAGTGATTGCGAAAGAAGAAGACTTATATACCATCCGCACAAAACATATTACGATTACGGACAAAGATTCTAAAATCGGGAAAAATACGATTATCAATCTGAACAAAATCATCATTGACAATCTGGACTGCAACATCTACCACGACCTTGCTCCGCCTGATGACAATGCTGTGAGATATTTGTTCAGCAAGAAATTGAGAGATGTAAAATTTCCACTTTTTGTGAATCAAATTCAGATTCGGAACTCGGATTTGACTTATGAAGAAGATGCAGAAAATGCTAATAAACCTGGAAAATTGACTTTTGATGATTTCAATGCGACTATCAAAAACGTGAATAATACGAAAATCAAAGGGTTGCCAACTTTAATCACGGTTGATTCTGATTTCAAATTTTACGGAACTGCGCCAACGACTGTCACTTGGAAATTTGATGTCAAAGATTTGGATGACAAATTCACCATTGTTGGAAACATCCAGAAGTTATCAGCTGACAATGTGAATCTTTTCGTACGACCTTATCTAAACGTGACTTTGGATGGAAAAATTGATTATATTAAATTTGATTATTACGGCTCGAGCGCTGGAATTGCTGGTAAATTCTATTTCAAATATAAAGATATGTACGTGAATTTCCTCAACAAAAAAAATGGAAAAGAGCGTAAAATCCTCTCAACGGTTGCCAATTGGTTTGTGAAAAACGAATCGACAGGCGAACCCGACTATGTCAACATCGAAAAAAAACGCGACCCGGAGAGAAGCTTTTTCAATATGCTTTGGCAAGGGATTATGGAAGGTTTAAAGAAATATGTTATCTAGTTTTTTTGAACCCAAAAGTCACAAAAAGAATTTCACAAAGAGCACATATATTTGTGTTAAAAGAATTTGACTAAAGATTAAAATCTCTTTTCGGATTGAATAGATAAATCAAAAAGAAAAAGAAGATTGAAACAGCTAGGAAATATTGATAGTAATGAACCGCAGATTGAGAACTAATGGTAGTGGAAGTTGAATTATTGGAATTGTGCAGCTCGTTCAGCAGATTGCTTACCGCATTATCAAGATTGTTTCCGTCCAGATAATTCCCGCCAGTTGACGAAGCGATATTACGAAGGGCTTTGGTCTGTAATTTTGACACGACCGTTTCACCATAAATATCGGATTTGTAACCCATCAATTGTCCAAAATAATATTCCGGAATCGGCGCACCTTCTTCAGTTCCAACACCAATCGTCGTCACGCGAATGCCCTCTTTCCTAGCCAAATTAATCGCCTCATCTTCGTGACCTTCGTTATCCTCACCGTCACTGATTAATACAATATTTCGGGAACCTTTCGTGATATTTTTGAACTTCTGCGCGGCAATTTGAATGGGCTTCAGAAAATCTGTTCCTTGGTTTTGAACAACACTCGTTTCAATTCCCAAAAGGTAATTTTCTGCCGCCGAATAGTCGCTGGACAAAGGCATCACCGAATAAGAATCTCCTGCAAAAACGATAATCCCTACTCTATCGTTACTCAGTTTTTGAAGTGAATTGATGATGATATTCTTCGCTTCTTCCAGTCGGCTTGGCTGTATATCCTGGGCATTCATAGAATTGGAAACGTCCAAAACGAACATTGTGCTGCTGACATTTTGTTTCACACTGATTTCTTCTTTTCCTCCCAAAAGATCGATAATCGAAAATATCAGAAATAAAAATCCGAGTAAATATAAAACTGGAAACAATTTGGCAAAACCAGATGTCTTATCAAATAACACATTTTGAAATCTGTCTTCTGCAAAAACATTGCGTCTTTTGCTTTTCCATCGGACATAATGAATGATAAAGTAACCGATGACAGGCAACAAAAGAAGTAAAAAAAGATACCAGTAATTTCCTAAATACCAATTCATCTGCTTAATTCAAAATTTTAAAAATCACCCATCTTAACAAGGCATCCATTAATAAAAACCCCAATGCTACCCAAAGAAAAATTCTGAAATATTCTTCATAATTATACAATTTGGAAGTCTTGACATCAGACTTTTCCAATTGATTGATCTCGTCATAAACGGTTTGCAAACTCGTGTTAGAAGTTGCTCGAAAGTATTTTCCACCAGTTAGTTGGGCAATATCCATCAAGGTATTTTCATCAATCTGCGTTTTAGTTTCAGTGAAAACCAATTCGCCAAAAATGTTGGTTGCTGTTGGCATCGCAGCAAATCCGTTGCTTCCGATTCCGATAGTGTAAACTTTGATGTTGTTATTTTTCGCTAATTCTGCTGCGATTTGTGGTGGCATTGCATTGATAACTGTATTCACACCATCGGTCATCAGAATGATAATTTTGCTTTTTGCTTTGCTTTTTTTCAGGTGATTTACGGCTACAGAAAGTCCTTCACCGATGGCTGTTCCAGGTTGTAATTCCAGAGGATTTAACTGATTCAATTCATCCACAACCACTTGATGGTCGGTTGTTAAAGGTACTTTGGTATAGGCTTCACCTGAATAAGCCACCAAGCCGATTCTGTCATTTTCTCTTTTATTAACGAAATCGATGGCGATTTTTTTCAAAGCTTCGAGTCTGTCTGGATCCAAATCTTTGGACAACATACTTAGTGAAACGTCCACAGAAAGCATTATATCAATTCCTTTGGACTCGTCTCTGTCTTGCGAAACCGTATAAGTTCTTGGCCTTGCCAAAGCGATAATCAACGCAGTGAGAATGAAATATTTTGAGACTTTCAAAAACTTCATCACCAACGAAATATTTCCGCTTGGTCTCATGTTATTGACCGAAGGCACAGCAATTCCTCTACTTTTTTTCTTGCGCAAATCCAATATCAACAAAGGAATGAACAAAATAAAAAGCAGTAAAAACCACGGACTGTAGAACTCGAAATTCACGGATTGATTATAATTGATGATTGGTTAATGATAAATGATTTTTATTTGAGTTTTCGCAATTTGGATTGGTCTTCGGTTGATAGTTCTGAGACAGAACTATTTCTCAGATTCTCCGCCTCTACATCTTTTGTAGAACGTTTTACAAAATCTCTGATTTCATTAAGGTCTTTCGACATTATTTCTTTTGTAGGAATGGTTTTCGCAAACTTCACCAAATCACTTCTGAGGAAAATTTCTTCAACGATTTTCTCATTTTCCTGAGAAATGGCGTTGGTATTTTTCATATACTCAACCAAATCATCGGTCAGCAAAACATCTGCAGGAATCTGATATTGTTTGGTAATAAAACCTCTGGTAATTTCTATTAATTCAACATAGAAAGCTCTGAAATTGCCGTTTTCAATATAGTTTTTCTTTCTCAGTTTCTCCAAATCTTTTAAAGTCTGATTCGTGGTAACCGCAGGACTATCTTTGCGTTTTCTTCCCCATTTGATGATTCCGATAATTAGAACAATTATTGCGATGATGAGTAACGCCAGAAGAACGTAAAATTTATACATTTCCCAATAATCTTTGACATCCAAACTGACTTCTTTGTTCTTCATAATGTCATTAATCTGGTCACCTTTTTTGGCTGTATTAATGACTTCTACTTCGTATGGAATTGTTTTCAGTATTTGGTCACCGACTTTGATTTCGATTTCCGGAATTGTAAATTTCCCTTCTTGGAAAACCGCAAATTTCACCGAACGCAGATAAATATCTTTCTGAACCGCAATACTATCATTCACCATTTCGAAATGGAAAGGTAACAACTCATTTCTTGGCCCAATCTGAACATTCTTCCCATCCAAATCCAAAATCTGAATTTTGAAAACCGCCACTTCGCCCAAAGCCAAAGTAGTTTTATCCAGACTTGAAGTTAAAGTCTGACCAAATCCAAAAGTTGAAATGATAATGAAAAGTGAAAGAAGATATTTAAACATTATTGTTGTTAGTTGATAGTACTTGGTTTTTAGCTTTTGTTCTTGATTCTTTGTCCTTAATTCTTGATTCTATTTCCTAAAATATTGATACAAAGATTTGCTGTAATCATCAGACGTTTTGATATCTAAAAAATGTGCCGAAGAATTCTCAAATTCATCTTTCACCTGTCGCATTTTTTGTTTTTGTTGCTCAGCATAACTGTAACGCCATCTTGCGCTGGAAGTGTTTGCCCAGATTTGTTTTCCTGTCTCAGCATCACGGAAAAATGCATAACCAATGTCCGGAATCTCCATATCTTTTTCGTCGTAAATCCTTAGTCCGAGCAATTGATGCTTTCTAGCAGTTACATTCAGGATTTTTTGGTCAAATTCATCCTCGAAATCAGAAAATAAAAAAACCAGAGATTTTCTTTTGAAAACACTCATCATATAATTGAAAGCCACATCCAGATTTGCTTTCGCAGGGACATAATCTGCTGATAAAATATTACTGATAATTGACAAAACGTGCTTTCTGCCTTTCTGTGGCGGAACTACTTTCAGAACTTTGTCAGCGTATAAAATTAATCCGACTTTATCGTTGTTTCCAGCTGCAGAAAATCCAAGAGAAGCGCAAATTTCTGCAACATATTCTCTTTTCAATTGGGTTTTGGTTCCGTAATCCATTGATGCGGAAATATCCACAACCAGCATCATTGTCAGTTCCCGTTCTTCCTCCATTACTTTGACGAATGGTTCGCGGAAACGTGCTGTTTTGTTCCAGTCAATTCGTCTGGTGTCATCACCGAATTGGTATTGTCGCACTTCCGAAAACGTCATTCCCTGACCTTTGAAAGCGCTGTGATATTGTCCCATAAGCGATGCTTCCGTCTTCTTTCGAGTCCGGATTTCTATCTGCTTTACTTTTTTGACGATATCTTTTATTTCCACTTTAACTTTTGAAATTTTTGGCGGTCATCAGTTGATAGTTTTCAGACATCTCATCTATAAAAGAATTCGACGAGTGACCACTATCAACAGATTAACCAGATATTTAGGGCGCTTGTATTTTCCCTAAAATTTTATTTACAATATCATCCTGAGAAACTTCCTCTGCTTCTGCTTCGAAGCTCAATCCTATTCTGTGTCTCAAAACATCTTTTGCAATTTCTTTCACATCTTCCGGAATCACAAAAGCCCTTCCTTTGATGAAAGCATACGCTCTGGATGCGATTGCCAAATTGATACTTGCTCTTGGCGATGCTCCAAAGCTGATATAATTTTTGATGTCTGACAATCCATATTTTTCAGGATAACGGGTTGCAAAAACCATATCCAGAATATATTTTTCGATTTTTTCATCAAGGTAAATTTGATTGATGAGTTTCTTGGCTTCAACAATTTGATTCAAATCCACCACTTTTCTGATTTGCGGGATATCCTGCGTAGAAATCATTCGCATTACTTTTCTCTCGTCCTCAAACTCAGGATAATCGATTTTACACTTTAGCATAAAACGGTCCGTCTGCGCTTCAGGCAAAAGATAAGTTCCTTCCTGATCAATTGGATTTTGAGTTGCTAAAACTAAGAATGGTTTCGGCAAAGGCATTGTCTCATCACCGATTGTCACTTGTTTTTCCTGCATTACCTCCAGCAAAGCTGACTGAACTTTCGCTGGCGCACGGTTAATCTCATCCGCCAAAACGAAATTAGCGAAAACGGGACCTTTTTTTATGGAGAAATCATTGTCTTTGACATTATAAATCATCGTCCCTACAACATCTGCAGGCAACAAATCCGGCGTAAACTGAATCCTTGAAAATGCACCATCAACAGCCTCTGACAAAGTTTTGATTGCCAAAGTTTTAGCCAAACCCGGAACACCTTCCAAAAGAACGTGTCCATTGCCCAAAAGTCCTATCAAAAGACGGTCAATCATATATTCCTGACCGATAATAGCGCGGTTGATTTCTTGTTTAAGTATAGAAAAAAAGTAATTCTGTTCTTTTACTTTTTCGGTAAGTTGTCTGATATCTTCTGCTTGATTCAAGTCTGACATAGTAAATCTTAAAATATAATTGGTAAATTTCATATAAAAACCCGCAACAGCAAACACAATAATTGCTAATCTTGCGTTAAATATTTGTTAAAAGGATGAAGGTTGCAGGTTAGAGTATATAAGTTATCATTAAACCGTTTTAGTTTTCGCTAATAAATCCGGATAATTTGTCGTTTATTTATAATTGATATAACTTTGAACAAATAAATTTCTCTTCGAAAATGAATTATCATTTTGCCAATCATAGACAGGTCAGAAAAAACCTGTTAGACATTTTACAAAACACGTCCGAAAAAGATTTGCTTGCGATTCCCGACGGATTCAACAATAATATTTACTGGAACATTGCACATTGCGTGGCTCAACAGCAATTGCTTTGTTATTATCTAAGCGGAAACCAGTTCCGAATTGATAAATATTGGGTAGAAACTTATAAAAAAGGTACGTTTGCCAATGTAGACGTTAAACAGTCCGAAATGGAGGATTTGGCTTATCTGCTGATAGAAACTTCTAAGATTTTGATGAAAGATTTTGACAATGATTTCTTTCCAGATTACACGCCGTACTCTACAAGTTTTGGAATTGATTTGAAGAATATTCAGGATGCGATTATTTTTAATAATATGCACGAAAGTATTCATTACGGTTATATTCTGGCGCAAAAACGAGCTTTGATTGGAGAAGGATTGAGTTTGTAATTGATAAAAGATTTCAATGAATCTGCGATATATTTTTCCGATTTTAATTTTAATGATTTTATCATTTTCAAAGTCTGATAATGAGCGGTTCAACTATTACAAACCCATCAGCAAAACGCAGGAAATCGAAGTTTTATATTTGACTTGGAACGACACAACTTTGCCCAACTTCGTCAAAGTTTCAGATTATAATAAATATGTGGACAAAGCAGATTTGTTTGAATATTGTTTTTATGTCGATTCTAAAAATCCTGAGAAAAGGAAATTCAAAATTCCCATTACGACAGATAAACTCATCAAGAAAATTCCTTTAAAATTAAAAGGAAAGTTTTACAAAACCAAACAGTTTGACGATACTTTTCCTACGCCACTTTTTGAAGATTACAGAAAAACTGGCGATTTGAAATTCAAAACTGAGGATGATGAATTTTTGGTTTTTGTTTTGGATTAAATTGTCAAAATAATTACTTATAAATTCAACAAAATAAAAGGTTATAAAAGTAATTCATCAAACTTTGTGACTTTTGTGGCTCATACTAGAACTTTACAATTTTCTTAAGATAAAACTAATCTCAAAAACCTTACTTTTGCAAAACAAATTTTTATAAATGAACGAACAGAAAAAAGATGATTTCATCTTCGGACTAAGACCTATAATGGAAGCTCTGGAAGCTGGGAAAACAGTGGATAAAATCTTTATCCAAAATGCTTTACAAGGCGAGATTTACATTGAATTGAAACAACTTCTCGCCAAGCATAACCTACGTCCCAACTACGTTCCTGTAGAAAAACTCAACCGTTTTACAAGAAAAAATCACCAAGGTGTGGTTGCTTTTATTTCCGATGTTCCCTTTTATAAAATTGAAGATGTTTTGCCTCAACTTTTCGAAGCTGGAAAAACTCCTTTTATCCTGATTCTAGACAGATTGACCGATGTCAGAAACTTTGGTGCGATTTGCAGAACTGCAGAATGCGTAGGAATTGATGCGATTTTGATTCCGGAAAAAGGTGGTGCACCAATCAACTCAGATGCAATTAAAACTTCTGCTGGAGCGATTTATAATATTAAAATTTGTAAAGAAAAAAACCTGGCACATTCAGTAGATTTCTTGCAACAAAGTGGCATCAAAGTTTTTGCAGCAACAGAAAAGGCTCAGAAATTGATATACGATGCGGACTTCACAGAACCTTGCGCAATCGTGATGGGAAATGAGGAAACTGGGATTTCGAAAGAAGTGCTTCACCATTCGGACGAAAAAATAAAATTGCCGATAGAAGGTAAAACTCAATCCTTGAACGTTTCTGTAGCGTGTGGTGCGATTCTTTATGAGGCTGTGAGACAAAAAATCATTAACAATTAAAAATGAATAATTAAGATTAATTCATTCATTTATCAAACATTAATTATGAAAAAAATAACAGCGCTTGCGCTCATCGCAATAACTTTAGTCGCTTGTAAAAAGGAAACAAAAACCATTACAAGAGTTGACCCAAAAACCGGAAAAACAGAAACTGTAACGGTAGAAGTGTCTGCGGAAGAAGCTGCGAAACCGAAAGCGATTGCCGACAGCAGTGGCGTTTACAAACAAAAATTCATTTTGGAAAAAGGTGTGACTTATCCGTTGGTTTCATACCAAAGAGAAATTCAGTCTTTGACTTCTCCCGATGGAAAAACAATGTCCGGAACCAGCGAATCGACAGACGAAATGTCCGTTACTGTCAATGACTTCAAAAATAACATCTACGACCTGACGCTTAATATGGTTGGGAAAAGAATGTCGAGTTCTGCTAACGGAAAAACGATGGTCATCGATACCAAACAAACCGCTCCGAAAGAAGAAGGTCTGAAGATGGAATACATAGTGAGCAAAGGTTTGGCAGGAAGCAAACTGAATGTCAAAATGGATACTTACGGAAATATCAAATCTGTAACAGGTTTTGAAGCAGTTCACGACAATCTTAGAAAAGCCATCGCAGGAACTATTAAAGATAAAAAACAACAGGATGCGATTATTGAGAACTTCAAAGGTGGTTTCAATGAGGGTATGATGAAGGAGCAATTAAGCAAAAATCTTAAATTGATTCCGGCAAAAGGTGCTAAAATCGGAGAAAAGTGGACTACGTCTGAAGATATTGATCCAACTGGAAAATTAAAACAAAATCTGACTTTCACTTTGGTAAAAGTTGAGGACGGAAAAGCAGAAATCAATGTGACAGGCGTAATTCCATCAAAATCTGACAAGCAATCCAAAGATGGAATGACGCACACAATGAGTATGGGCGGCTCTGAAAGCGGAAAAATCATCATTGATGAAAATACAGGCTGGTTGCTTAATCAAAATCTATCTGTGAAAACCAATCAAAAAGAATCTTTGTCCGACGGTAAACAAACGCAGAGTATGAGTAAAAACTCTACAACGTCTATCATCATTAATCCGTCTTATAAAGAAGCTAAATAATTTTAAAATAATTATTAAATGTTTAAACACATTTTCGAATTCATATTAGCAGTTATCATTATATTCTTCGTTTGGAATATTTTGAAAAGATTGTTTTTCAATGCTTTTTATAAGAATTTCCCAGCATTGAATCCTAAAAATCAACAGAATCAACAACAGACCAATGCGAAGAAAATGCCTGAGCAAAAGGTAAAATGGGACGCAGAAACTGTGGATTACGAGGAAGTAAAAGAAGATAAGAAACCATAGTTTAAATCTTAATCAAAATAAACACAAAACCTTTCAGATTATGAAGTCTGAAAGGTTTTTTTATTATTAAATTTGGAATTTAAAATTTTAAAAAGCATTTTTAGTTAATCTCAGTTATAAACAATTGATTTTAAACAAAATACTTCAGTAAAAGTCTAATACTAATATCGATTTATGTTCAAAAATAAAAAGAATCTAATTTTCATCCTTGCAAGTTTCGTCGTTTTCATTTTACTGGCGGTGGTTTACGCCAATCCTGTCATCTCAGGAAAACGTTTGATGCAACACGATATCGTTTTTTACAAAGGTGGCGCCGAAGAATTGTTGCAATACAGAGCAAATAATGACAAAGAAACATACTGGAGCGACGCGATGTTTGGCGGAATGCCTACTTATCAAACAGGAGCGCAGTTCCGAGGCGATGTCATCAAGAAAATCGATGATTTATTTTTGTTCCTTCCAAAACCTGCGAATTATTTATTCTTGCTATTTGCAGGATTTTTCTTTTTGGGAATAGTTGCTGTTAGAAATTGGAAATACGCTTTATTGGGCGCAACATTCTTCGGATTATCAACTTATTTTTACATTATTATTGCAGCCGGACATAACGGAAAAGTTCATACCATTGCTTATTTTGCGCCACTTTTAGCCGGAATTATTCTCGTTTATTTCAGGAAAAAATATATACTCGGATTCATCACCACTGCTCTATTTGCAGGTCTTCAGATTTGCGCGAATCACCCGCAGATGACTTATTATTTGTTCCTTGGACTAGGGTTTTTATTCTTATCCGAATTAATAAGAGCCATCAAAGGAAAAATCGAATGGAAACATTTCCTGATTTCAACTGGAATTGTTGGATTTGCAGTCGTAATCGGCGTTGGGATGAATTCCCAAAGAATTATGGCCAATGCCGAATATGTGAAAGAAACAGTTCGTGGAAAACAAATCCTGAACACAGGTTCTCATACAGCAGGAAAATCCGGAATGGACAAAGAAAGCATCACAATGTGGAGCTATGGAAAACTGGAAACCCTTAACTTATTCATTCCAAGATTAATGGGTGGTGGAAGTCAGGAACCAGGTTCTGATAAAATGATGGAACACGTGCAGGAACTGGCTCAGGAAAATATCAAATCCCAACAGGAATACGATATGATGACGAGAGGTTTTGGAAGCCTGACTTATTGGGGTGACCAACCGAGCACATCAGGACCAGCTTATCAAGGTGCGGTGGTCTGTTTCCTTGCAGTTTTAGGATTTTTCTTTGCCGGAAAAAAATACCGATATTGGATTTTAGGCGCGTCGATTTTGACCGTTTTATTGGCTTGGGGAAGCAATTTCGCAATTCTGACGGATTTCTTTATTGATTATATTCCGTTGTATAATAAATTCCGCGCTCCATCTTCTATTTTGGTGGTTGTCGAGTTTTTATTCCCGCTGATTGCGATTCTTGGACTGTACAAATTCTTTACGGATGAAAATCTGACCGAAGAATATAAGAAGAAAATCCTGCTTTACGTTTCCGGAGCCGTTCTCGGAATCACGTTGATTTTGTTGGTTTTCGGAAAAGGAATTTTAGGTTTCTACACAGCGAATGAGAAAACTTATCTTCCGCCATTTTTACTGGATTATTTGGTTGACGAAAGAGCATCTATGTTCCAAACCGATGCAATCAAAGCGATTTTCTATGTTTTGATTACAGCTGGTGCATTATTTTTAGGATTAAAGAAAAAACTGAATGTCAATGTTGTTTTATTAATTATCGGATTCGTGAGTTTATTTGACCTTTGGACGGTTAACAGACGATATTTGAATGATGATAACTTCGTTGACAAAACTTTTGCTGATTCTCCTTTCCAGACAGAAAATTCGGAATATCTGATGAGCAAAGCAGGAAACGATTCTTTTGTTCAAAGCCTTTTGCAACAAACCGAAGTAAACAAAGCTTTGCAAACCATTGCCGAAAAAGACAAAGACCATTACAGGATTTTCAATAATATTTTAAGTACTTTCAGTGAGACGAATACATCTAATTTCAAATCTTCAATTGGCGGTTATCACGCTGTTAAATTGAGAAGATACGACGATTTAATCAACAAATATTTCTCAACAACTGACCAGGTAAAAACGGTGAGAATCCTGAATATGCTGAACACCAAATATTTTTTGGTTGGCGACCAGCAAAAACCACAAATCACCCCAAATCCTGAAGCGAATGGCAATGCGTGGTTTGTTTCTGATGTGAAATTCGTTAACAATCCAAACGAAGAACTGAACGAAACCGGAAATATTGACACCAAGAATATTGCTGTGATTTCGAAGGATGATAAAGCTTATTTTAATGGAAAAAATCTGGTAAAAGATTCGACTGCATTTTTGGATTTGAAAACTTATCAACCGAACGAATTATCCTTTGAATCATCTTCTAAAACACCTCAGTTAGCCGTATTCTCCGAAGTTTATTATCCACACGGCTGGAATGTTTATTTGGACGGAAACAAAGTGGATTACATCAAAGCCAATTATCTTTTGAGAGCGCTTTACGTTCCTGCAGGAAAACATAAAATCGAGATGAAATTTGAACCAGTTGTTATTGAAACTGGGAAATTATTCTCTTTGGTAAGTTTTGGGCTGTTTATCATTTTGAGTTTGATTGGCGCTTATTTTCTGTTTAGGAATTCTAGAAAATCTGAAATTGTTCAAGCTTAAGATTGTCAGGTAAAAATATAATAAGCAAAAGCAACTCGGTTTGAGTTGCTTTTTTATTTAGATTTGAAAATTAAAATCAATAAAACTAATGTCTCAAATTTTAGAAACAGAAAGACTTATTTTGCGAGAATTAAATATTGATGACGCAGAAAATTTCTACAAACTAAACCTCAATCCGAATGTGACAAAATACACAGGAAACTCGGCCTTTAAAGATATCAATGAAGCCAAAGATTTTCTTGAAAATTATCAGGATTATCAATTAAATGGTTTTGGAAGATGGGCTGTCATTGATAAATCAAATAATGAATTTCTCGGTTGGTGTGGTTTGAAATATGATAAAAATCTGGATGAAACCGATATTGGATTTAGATTTTTCGAAGAATATTGGAACAAAGGTTTTGCGACCGAAAGTGCGAAAGCCTGTATTGATTATGGATTTGAAAACTTAAACTTAAAAACTATAATTGGGCGAGCAATGAAAGAGAATATTGTCTCTATTAAAGTTCTTGAAAAAATAGGATTGAATTTCGAACGAGAATTTAGTTTTGATGAAACTAACAAAGGCGTGATTTACAAAATCGAGAAATAAAAAAGCAACCCAAATTGAGTTGCTTTAATTTTTTGCTTGAAAGCGGGATTATTTTCTGATTCCCAATTCAGCGATGATCGCTCTATATCTAGAGATTTCTTTTTTCTTCAGGTAATCCAAAAGAGATTTTCTCTTTCCTACCAATTTCACTAGAGATCTCTCTGTGTTGAAATCGTGACGATTAGCTTTCAAATGCTGAGAAAGGTGATTGATTCTGTAAGTGAATAGAGCAACCTGTCCTTCAGCGCTTCCTGTGTCTTGTGCAGATTTTCCGTGCTTTGCGAAAATTTCTGCTTTTTTTTCTGTTGTTAGATACATTCCAATATTGTTTTAATAATTATTATGTAATTCGGGTGCAAAGGTAGGATTATTTTTCGGATTGATAACTTACAATGTAACTATTTTATTAAAATAAATTTAATCTAAGAAATATTGATTTTAAAACACAATTTTGTCATTCAGCTAGATTTCTACATAATGAAAAAAACAAATGTAATTCTTTTGTCGCTTTTGTGGTTCATTTCTCCTTCATCAAATAACCTTTCACCAATTCAAAATCCGCAGGAAACTCCACAGATTGTTTTTCCTTTCTATTAAAGGCTTCCAGTTTTTCAGGAATTTCAATTTTCTCTTTCAGAACCACTTCTACAACTTCTACAAACTTCGCAGGATGAGCTGTTTCCAATAAAACACCAATGAAATCTTCATTTGATCTTTCAGAATATTTCTGAAGTCCAAGATAAGCCACTGCACCGTGCGGGTCGAGAGTATAATCAAATTCATCTTTCACTTTTATCATCGCAGATTTCGTTTCCTCATCGGAAAAAGAATAAGATTTAATTTCATTTTTGAATTCCGAAACATCATTATTGAAAAGACTTTTCAATCTTTCAAAATTACTCGGATTTCCAACATCCATTGCATTACTGATTGTCTGTTTTGAAGGTTTTGCTTCGTAATTTCCGGTTTCTAAAAACTTTGGAACCACATCATTTTCATTGGTGGATGCGATGAATTGATAAACCGGCAATCCCATTTTCTTTGCAAAAAGTCCGGCTGTCAAGTTTCCGAAATTCCCACTCGGAACAGAAAAAACAATTGGTTTTCCTAATTTTTGCAATTGAGAAAATGCCCAAAAATAATAAAAAGACTGAGGAATTAATCTCGCAATATTGATACTGTTTGCAGATGTCAAAGTGAATTTCTGATTCAGCTCTTCATCGGATAAAATCTGTTTTGCCAAAGCCTGACAATCGTCAAAAGTCCCATCGATTTCCAAAGCTTTGATATTTCCGCCCCAGGTTGTCAGCTGTTTTTCCTGCAACGGACTCACTTTTCCTTTTGGATAAAGAATATAAACCTCAATTCCCTGAACGCCAAAAAATCCCGATGCAACAGCACTTCCCGTATCACCGGATGTCGCTGCAATCACTTTCATCGATTTTTCTTCGGAGAAATAGGACATCATTCTCGCCATAAATCTAGCTCCAACATCTTTGAAAGCCATCGTCGGACCGTGAAATAATTCTAATGAGTAAGTATTCTCCGAGATTTTCACCGCAGGAATTTCAAAGTTCAAAACTTCATCAATAATTTCTTTTAGATTTTCATCCGGAATAGATTCTCCGAGAAATTCTTTTGCTACCCGAAAACCGATTTCCTGCAAAGTTAGATTGGGTAAATTTTCAAAAAAATCCGCTTCCAATTGTGGTATATATTCCGGCATAAATAATCCGCCGTCATTTGCTAAACCTTTCAGAATGGCATTTTTTATATCGGTTTCTTGTTGTTGTCTTGTTGATATGTATTTCATTTTTAATTGGTAATTGTTAGTTAAATTTCTACAAACCACAAATATTGAATCAATGGCAAATCTTCAACTTTGCAAAGCGCAGCCCGACTTATCTCATTTTTTCTATTTTTTTATTTAGATCGATGAATCTCGTTCCTCGATTTGAGCGGAAATCCTTTTTTGATTCTACTTTATTTCTATTTAATGTGGAATCGTTCTGCAAAAAAGATTGAGAGCCCTTCGACTCCGCTCAGGATAAACTACAGGCGGAAATAGCTGCCCAAATTTTATTCAATAACTCTTGCGCCTTCGTCATTGATTTTGGTTACAAACGCCTCACTTTCTATATTTTTCTGATTGAGTAATTCTTTTATTTGAGTTGAAATTTCTTCCGCAATTTCCTTTTTTTCACACAAGGCAAAAACCGAAGGCCCGGAACCGGAAATCCCAAATCCAATTGCGCCGTTGTCCAAAGCCAGCTGCTTCATCTCATAAAAATACGGAATCAGCATTGCGCGAACCGGTTCTATGATGACGTCTTGCATACTTCGGCTGACCAAATCTAAATCGCCGGTACAAAATCCAGCTACCAAACCAGCGACATTTCCCCATTGCTGAACAGCAGATTTAAGACTTATTCTTTCCTTGATGATTTTTCTCGCTTCGCCCGTCGGAACGTCCACGTGCGGATGAACGGAAACCACCGATAAATCTTTTGGATAAGGCAATTTCAGCGCGTCCAAAGGTTCGTAACTTCTTACCAGAACCAAACCTCCTAAAAGTGCCGGTGCAACATTATCGGCGTGTGCGTTTCCGCAAGCGATTCGCTCACCTTCCATTGCGAGAGGCAACAATTCCTGTTTGGAAAATGGTTTTCCCATCAGTTCGTTCACCGCTACTAAAGCGGCAACACTGCTTGCAGCGCTGGAACCCATTCCGCTGTTGAGTGGCATTTTTTTATAAAGTTCGATATCGATTCCTTGGTTGGAGTTGATTTTTTCGAGAAATAATCGGATGACGTGGGAAACGACATTTTTCGCCGGGTCTTTCGGAAGCTTTCCATTATCGCCTTCAATTTTTGTGATGATTATTTTGTTGGAATCGTTCTTTTTCAGGATAATTTCGTCGCCTGGTTCGTCGATTGCAAAGCCGAGAATATCATAACCACAAACGACGTTGGCGACTGTTGCCGGAGCGAAAACTTTTATTGTATTTAAAGACATATTTTTTTTTAATAATTGATGAATAATTTATTGAGTAGTAACTCTGACCAAATCTGCAAAAACACCAGCAGCGGTAACTTCGGCGCCCGCGCCTGGACCTTTGACAACCAAAGGCGTATTTTTGTACCTTGAAGTGGTAAATGAAATAATATTATCGCTTCCGGACAGTCCATAGAAAGCGTGATTGACATCAACCATTTTGACCTCGATTTTGATTTTTCCGTCTTCCAGAATTCCGATTAGTCTGAGTTTTTGACCAGAATTTTCCGCTTCGTTTTTGAATGATGAAAAGTAAGTCTCGTATTTTTCCAGTTCTTCATAGAATGCTGGAATTGATTCTGCTTTAAGGCAAGCTTCCGGAAGGAAATCTTTGATGCTGACATCTGACATTTCCAACGGCAAACCAATTTCTCTTCCCAGAATCAGCATTTTTCTGGAGAAATCCATTCCGTTCAAATCGTCTCTTGGGTCCGGTTCTGTGTAACCCAATTCCTGCGCCGTTTTTACCACTTCAGCAAAAGTTTTCTCGCCGGCATAATTATTAAAAATGTAAGAAATCGTTCCTGACAAAATGGCTTCGATTTTCAGGATTTCGTCTCCGGAAATCCAAAGGTCATTCAGTGTTTTGATGATTGGAAGTCCGGCTCCAACGTTGGTTTCGTACAAGAAATTAACGTTGTTCTTTTTCGCTAACCTTTTGAATTTACTGTACTGTTCGTAATCGGAAGAATTTCCTTTTTTATTGCAGGTAACAATCGAAATATTTTTATCGAAAAGCTGCGGATAATGGCTTACGACATCTTCGCTTGAAGTATTATCAACAAAAACCAAATTAGGTAAATTTTTGCTTGAAATCAGATTAATAAATTCTTCCAGGTTTGCTTTTTGAGAATCAATATTTAAACGATTTACATCAAATTTAGATTCCGGATTGTCAAATATCTGCATTTTTCGGCTGTTGGAAATCCCCACAACATTGATTTTAATCTGATGATTTTCGGCTAAATTTTTCTTTTCTCTTTCCAACTGCCGGAACAATTCTTTGCCGATATTTCCTGTTCCTGCAAATATCACATTGAAGGTTTTCACGTGCGAAAGTAAAAGCGAATCGTGGACAACATTCAAAGCTTTTGATAGTTCGTTTCTCTCAATTACGGCAGAAATATTGAGTTCGGATGAACCTTGTGCAATCGCAATAATGTTGATTCCGTTTTTTCCCAAAGCACTGAAAAATTTCCCGCTGATTCCTCTCGTTTTCTTCATATTCTCACCGACAACAGAAATAATACTGAGTTCGTTATCAAATTGCGGTTCATCGATTTTGTTTGAATTTAATTCAAATTCAAACTCTTCCCGAATGGCTTTTTCGGCTTTTTTCTCATCACTGAAATTAACAACAAACGAAATACTGTGTTCCGAACTTGCTTGCGTAATTAGGATAACATTCACGTCATATCTCGCCAAAGCATTGAACAATCGTCCGCTGAAACCACGCATTCCAATCATTCCGTTTCCGGTGATATTGATTAGACAAGTTTTCTCAATAGAAACAATTCCTTTGATTAAACCTTTAGAAATTTCTGATTTCTGATGAATCAAAGTTCCTGCATTTTCCGGCTGAAAAGTATTTTTGATATAAATTGGAATCTGGCTTTCGATAGCCGGAATCATTGTTGGTGGATAGATGACTTTTGCACCGAAATAGGACATTTCCATAGCTTCCTGATAACTCAATTCAGACTGAGAAAAAGCATTCTTCACCAATCTTGGGTCGGCAGTAAGAAATCCGTCCACGTCTGTCCAAATCTGTATTTCATCAGCTTTCAATCCTGAACCTAAAATCGCTGCGGTATAATCAGAACCACCTCTACCTAAAGTTGTTGTATCATTATTTTTATCTTTGGCAATAAAACCGGTTACGACATAAATTTGATTTTCAAGCTTCCAATTGTTGAGATTTTCGTTTGTTTTTTTGGAGTCGACATTGGCATTTCCGAAGTGAGAATCGGTTTTAATCAATTCTCTTGAATCTTTGAATACAGCAGGAAAATGCTCTGAATTGAGAAAAGCCGTGATGATTTTGCTGGACATTTGTTCGCCGTAAGACAGTAGTCTGTCTTTGATTCTGTCTGACAATTCGCCCAAATTTTTGATACTGAAAAGCAAATCTTCAATCTCATTGAAACTCACTTTTACCATCATTAATAATGGATTTTGAGAAGTTCTTGGTAAAAGTCCTGAGATAATCTGATAATGTTTTTCTTCAGCAGATTTCAGAATTTCTGAGAAATCATTTTGTTTTAAAGCTTGTTCTGAAGCCGAAACAAGCGAATTGGTAATTCCTGACAAAGCGGAACAAACAACAATCAACGGTTCATTTTGACTGAATTCCTTTTCTACAATCAGCTTTACGTTTTGTAAGGCTTCCAAACTTCCGACTGAAGTTCCACCGAATTTTAAAATTTTCATTGGTTATATTTTTAAAACAAAAAAGCCTTTCTGAAATCAGAAAGGCTTTGTCATTATTGTTTTATTCAAACTCACGAACGCACCTTCCTGCAACCTACAAATGTTGTAGTTGTTGATGTAGAAGTGGTTGTTGTGAATATGAAATTCATTATTTTTTTGTAAATCTTTAACGAAAGTATGAAAACATTTCTCTTCCGCCAATTTTTATTTAATTATTTTTTGATTAATTTAATTTCATACCAGATTAATTATGATTTAATCAAATCTGTTGGCGAATAGCCAAATTGTTTTTTGAAAGCAAATGAAAAATGGGAAAGATTCTCAAATCCGGTTTCGTAATATACATCAATTGGTTTTTTACTTTTCTCTGCTAGTTCGTAATGTGCCAATTCCAGACGTTTTTTGGTCAACCATCTTTGTGGTGTTGAACTGAAAGCTTTATAGAAATCCCTTTTAAAAGTTGTCAAACTTCGGCCAGTTAGATACCCAAATTTCTCCAGAGGCATATTGAACATAAAGTTCTTTTCCATAAAAACGACCAAATCAATTTTTCCTGGTTCATCGAAGTTATTAAGAACAGAATCTATGGTTCCGTTAATGTTTCTGAGAATATTAATCGCTTCATTAATTTTCAGCGACGCAATATTTTCTGGGAAATTATTTTGCATCTCGAAATACGGAATCAATGAAGCCAAGCAACTTTCCAACAACGGATGTTTCTCAAAACTGATGATTTTTTCCGTCTTGATTTTTGAATTATTGTGATAATTCATATAAAACTCCCGAAGTCTGTTTGATGACAAATGCATCGCAACCGCTTTGTGTGGCAATCCGTCTTTCGGATAATTGATGATTGTCGCCAACTGATTTCGTGGAATCAAAAAAGTACTTCCTGCGCCAAAAATAAAACTTTCATCAGCCTGATTAATTTTGGTCTCGCCGGAAATCAGCCAAACCAGCAAATGGTCTTCAAACGCTGCTTCGGTTTTGAACAACTTGCCTTCGTAACTGGAAAGTTTGATTTCGGGGTTGATGTAATTGACTTGATAATCCATATTGCTTCTCACACAAAGTTACAAATATCAAACGATGTCGAATGGCATTCCCATCATTTCTTCGCTTAATTTCCACAGTCTTTTGGCGTTGCTTTCATTTAAAGAATATTCCTTGATTCCACCGATAATTTCAACATCAGAACTCAGCTCTGCAACATCGACATTTTCACAATAAACGCCTCCTAAATCATTTAATAAAGGACTTGTCGCGCACCAAACAGTTGTTGCGGCACCTTGCGGAATTGTTTTCAGAGATGCTGCAACTTCTGGCAACAACTTCCCTTCCAAATCTACGTAACCTAATTTTTGAAACAAATCCAATGGCGCTTCTCTCCCTAATTCAGTTTCGCCAACTGCGCCTGGGCACAATGCGTAACTTCTCACATTATATTTTTTTGCCCGATTATCCAGTTCCATTGAAAAAAGATTGACCGCAGTTTTCGATTGTCCGTAGCCAAGCAAAGTTTCATATTCCCGATTGAGGAAATTGGGATCTTCAAAATTGAAATCTGAAAACTGATGTCCGCCGGAAGAAACACTCACGATTCTGGCACCGTTTCCTTTTTTCAATGCGGGCCATAATCTTGCTGTGAGTTGAAAATGAGCGAGATAATTCACGGCCAATTGTGACTCAAAACCGCGACTATCTCTGCGAAGTGGCACCCACATTATGCCTGCGTTGTTAATTAATAAATGAAGCGGTCTTTCTGATTTTAAAAATTTTTCGGCAAAAGCATCAATAGAATTTGGATTGGCTAAATCTAATTCTTCCAATTCTACATTAGGAATTCCATCGAGATTTCGTTTCGCTTTTTCGATGTCTCTTGCGGGAACTATGACTTTTGCTCCGGCTTTTGCCAACGTTTTAACCGTTTCTAAACCGATTCCGGAATTGCCGCCTGTTACGATAGCGATTTTTCCTTCGAGATTAATTCCTTTGATGACATCTTCAGTAGTTGATTTGGCATTGAAGCCTGAATTGATGGGCTTTTGTAGTGCACCTTGATAATTATTCATTGTTTTAATATTTTATTGAAGCAAAATTAGAACAGAAAATCCTCATCAATTTTGTTAAAACGTCCGAATCAACTTTGTTTAAACGTCCAATATTTAAAATTAAATCAAAATTTCTGAAATTAATTTAGAACATAAAAATAATGATATAAAATTTTAATACTGAAAATCAATAACTTAATTATTTATTTTAAAAATATTTGGTACTTTGCATTGCACAATACCTTTTTAATTACATATCTTTGCAATGTAAAGTTAGAGAAGCAGATTTGAAGCTTGAGAAAAGCTAGAACATTAAACTTTACAATTTTCGAATTTAAAACCAAATAATTAATATGAATACCGAGAACACAAAAGCGCAAATGCGCAAAGGAATTCTGGAATTCTGTATTTTGAGTCTTATCCAACAACGTGAAATGTATGTTTCCGACCTGATAGAATCTCTCAAAAAAGGAAAACTGGATGTAGTGGAGGGAACTCTTTATCCTCTTCTTACAAGATTGAAAAATGGCGAATTCTTAGCTTACAGATGGGAAGAATCGACAAGCGGACCGCCAAGAAAGTATTATCAGATCACAGAAAAAGGAAGCCTCTTTTTGAAAGAACTTCAAACCACTTGGCAAGAATTGACAGATTCTGTCAACCAAATTATCACAAACTCTCAAAACTAACTATTATGAACAAGACATTATCCGTAGCACTCGCTGGTTTTTCCTTTACGATAGACGAGCTGGCTTACATAAAATTAAGCGATTATCTTAATGCTCTTAGAAATTCTCTAGATGCCGCAGAAGCTGATGAAGTGATGAATGACATCGAAATCCGAATGGTGGAGATTTTCAAAGAAACGCTAGGAAAAAGAGAGGTTATCAACGATTCTGATGTTGAAAAAGTAATAGCTCAAATCGGAACTCCTGAACAAATCGATGAACAAGAAGAAGCTTATTTCTCTGAAGGGAAACAAACGAAATCCAAATCATCTACAGGTTACAGCAGTTACAGCAGCAATTCTCAAAAACAAATGTTCCGTGACCCAGAGAGACAAAAAATTGCCGGAGTCTGCGCAGGTTTAGCAGCTTACTTTGGAATGGAAATCAGCTGGATGAGATTAATCTGGATTGGTGCATTTCTTTTCCTTTTGGTTGCTCCAGGTTCATCTTTCCTAGTTGTAATCCTTTACCTTATCCTGTGGGCAGTTTTACCAAAAGCTGAATCTGCTTCTGATTTTTTGAAAATGAAGGGAAAGCCTTTGAACTTCGATAACTTAAAGGAAGAATCCAGCAAAGTTGTACAATTCGCGAATGAAGCTTCTAACAGAGCTGGCGAAATCTACACAGAAAACAAACCGAAAATCAATTCCGCAGGTGACACGATTTTGAAAGTATTAAAATATTGTCTTGCAGTTTGGTTAGCTTTGATGGCTGCCGGATGTTTCATCGGACTTTTTGCAATGACTTTTGCTTACGGTTCTGGGAAATTTGGGATAGATAACAATCTTGGATTCTATCTGGAGGAGAACAATATGGGATATCTAATCTTAGCGATTGCCGCTTTGCCAACCATTATCTTCGGAGTTGCGTTCTTATTATTGTCTATCAAATTGTTTTCTCCAAAGACGAAATTTAATTATGTAGGTCCAGTTTTAGGAACATTAGGTATCATTTGGATTGTTTTGATTGGAGTTTTAGCAGCCAATGCTTCCAGGTTCAATTTTGCTTACAGCGGACAAAATGAAGATTATGAAAATGTCTCTATCACTGCACCAAATGCGAAGGACACAATTTATCTGGACAGCAAAAAAGTAACTATTCCTGAAAATTTCAAAACTTATTTTGATGATATTTATTCTGATAAAGTAAGCATTTTCAGAAGAGATCATCCAAGTATAGAAATCACCAGAAGAGACGATATTAAAACGCCTTATCTAATCGTAAAAAAAGAAGCAGACGGTTACAATCAGCCTCTTAAAATGAAGGTACCTGTACAAATAGCTGGAAACAGAATCATATTCCCCAACTATTTCGAATATCCTTATGAGTTCCGTTTCAGAGATTACAGATTGAATTATGAACTTGTAGTTCCTACAAACACGAAGATCATCAATGAAAAAGAATATGAAGTGTATGTAAACGATGATAGTAATAATGACGATGACAATAATTCTGACAACGATAACAACAGCGGTATAACGGTTGAGAATAACAAAATCAAAATCAACGGAACGACCATCGAATATAACTCCAACGAAAGTGACAGCGTGAAAATCAATGGAAAAAATTACTCCAAAGATTCTGCAGATGTCGTATTAGAAAGAATGAAAGTTGACGAGCAGGTGAAGAGAAGTTTTAAAGATATGAACATCAATATCAAAGACGGCAAAAAGGAAATCAGTATCAAAACTAAATAAATTGAGAGTGGATTAGTTGAAAAGCGGATCAAAAACTGTAAAGAGTTTCCGCTTTTCTCCTAGTTCTTCTAATGATTCCAACTCACAAAATATTATTATGAAAATTTATACTTTTTTACTTTTGATATGCTTCACCACATTATCAAAAGCACAAACGCACCGTTTTATTTACGAGTACAAATTCAAACCAGATTCTTCTGCTACAAATTACAGAAACGTAAATATGGCATTGGATATCAATCCAAAAGATGTAAAATTCTATCATTACGAAAACATCATCAATGATTCTTTAAACAAAAAAGGTGGGAACAATCATAGTGCATCTCCTGATATCCCCACCTTAAAAAGAAATAAAAATTCTTATCAGAATACAAATTATGAAATGATGATGGATTATTTTTCCTACACAACCGAAGATAAAATGGATTGGAAACTATCGAACGAAACCAAAACTTCTGGTCAGTATACGCTTCAGAAAGCCACAACAGATTTTGGAGGGCGACATTGGACAGTATGGTTCTGTAAAGACATCAACATCTCCGAAGGTCCTTACAAATTTCGGGGTTTGCCAGGTTTGATTTTCGAATTGAATGACAGCAAAGAAAACTTTTTCTTCAAATTGGCAAAAAGTCAAAAACTTGAGAAAACCTATGATACATCAGATTTTCTTGAAAGTTTTGCAGGAAAAAAACCAGTTTTGGTTTCTATTGCTAATATGCACAAAATGATGCTTCAATTTTATAATGATCCTACAAAAGAAATGAGGGAAAAGTTTGATGATGTACCGCCTGGAACTTTCCAAGTTGGAGGAACTAAAATCACAAGTCGAGACCAGTTCAAAGATATGGCGAAAGTAATACAGAATTTCATTGCTAAAAACAACAATCCAATGGATCTGACCAACGCCGTGGTTTATCCAAAAATGAATTAAAATTTTCATAAAATTTAATCTAAATAATAAAATCTATACGAAATTATTATTAAATTTGTTTCAGAAATAAACCTACAACACTAAAAGCCACAAAAAATGATTCAATTAGTATTAGAAATCGCAATCAAAGTGATTGATTTTATCAGCAGCTTATTTTAGACAGTTAAAGAATATCCAGATATTTCTTAAAAAATAAACATATTTTGTAAATTTGTAAAGTATAGCCATCGGTTATACTTTATTTTTTTGTCTCAGAAACCTCATTTTCCGGATAGAAAACAAAATTAAATTATGAAAAAATTATTAGCAAAGCTTATTCTCAAAATCATCGGGTGGAAAGTTGTTCTCCAAGGCGACGCAGACAATCTGGACAGATGCATTCTGGTGGTAGCGCCCCACACCCATAATAGTGAATACATTCTTGGGAATCTTGCCTACTGGACTTTAGGAAAAAAATTAAAAGTCATCATCAAAGATGCTCACACCAAAGCTTTTTATGGCGGAATTGTCAAAAGTCTTGGCGGAATTGGTATCGACCGTTCTCAAAAAAATGACTTGGTAAAATTTGTTGCGGATGAATTCAAGAAAGATGATTTCAGTCTTGTGATTACGCCAGAAGGTACAAGAAGCTGGGTACCGAAATGGAGAAAAGGTTTCTACAATATGGCTTTGGCAGCTAAAGTTCCTATAGTTTTGGCTGGTGGAGATTATAAAAGAAAAACTATTAATTTGGGTTACAAAATTCCTTATGAAAAATTGGAAACTCATACTTTTGAGGAAATTATGCAGGAGATTCAGGATTTTTACATCAAATATGATATCACCCCGAAAATTCCTGAGAATTGGAACCCGCAGATTTATTAATTGATAGTAATTATTTGCAAATCTTGAAAACTCCAAATCCTTTTTAATCACTTATCTAACTAAATGGACGACGCTAAAAAAAAAGAAATATTAGACCAGCTGAACAAAGCAAGTAAAAATACTTTGGGAGAAACTCTGGATATCGTGTACACTGATGTTTCCGACGATTTTCTTACCGCAACGATGCCTGTAACGCCAAAAGTCCATCAGCCTTACGGCATTATGCACGGCGGCGCAAGTTGTGTTTTGGCGGAGACTTTAGGTTCCTGTCTTTCATTAATTAATCTTGATATTTCGAAATCCGTTCCCGTTGGAACTAATATCAACAGCAATCATTTACGTGCTATCCGTGAAGGAATTGTGACCGGAACCGCCACTTTTATCCGAAAAGGAAATACGATGCACGTTTCTCAAATCGAAATCCGTGATGAAAAAGGTAATCTTATCAATCACACCACGATGACCAATAATATTGTTCCTGTCGGGAAAGTCTAATTTCATTTCGAAAACTATGCTCATTTTCAGATTACCCGATTCGGATGTTTTCCACACGTTGGAATCTTCTCAGGAAAAATTGGTTTCATTCGTCAGCTTCGATAACAAGACGGTTTTGGATTTCAAAGGAAACATCAAAGAAATATCAAGAGATGAAATTCTTAATCAAACTATTGCTCCTAAAAGTAAAAGTTCATTAATAGAAATCGGTAAAGAAACGAAAGAATCTTATGCCTTAAAAATTTCTCAAGCTAAGGATTTTATTGAAAAAAATGACTTGAAGAAACTGGTTCTGTCCCGAAGAAAACTACTGATGTATCTTGACATCGATTCTGAAAAGAAACTATCATTAACCAAAAGCTTTCTGAAATTCTGCGACAGCTATCCTTCAGCATTCTGTTATCTATTCGAAAAAAATGGGGAAATCTGGATGGGCGGATTTTCCGAAGTTTTGGGGAAATTTGACAAAAGAGATAATTCATTTGAAACAATGAGTGTTGCGGGAACGCTTCCGCTAGATGAAAGCTGGACCGATAAAGAAATTGAGGAGCAAAAAGCGGTTACAGAATACATCCAGTCGATTCTGCGAAAATTCTCTTCCAATCTTAAAATATCATCCACTAAAGATTTAATTTCAGGCAATATCAAACATCTGAAAACTGATTTTTCGGCAGAGATAAGTCCGGAAAGTTTGGACAAAATCATTTCAGAACTTCATCCTACGCCCGCAGTTTGTGGTTTCCCAAAAGAACTTTGTGCGCAAGGCATCAAAAGTATAGAACATTTTAACCGGGAATTTTACGCTGGTTATATCAAAGTCGAAACCGAGGATTTCATTTATTATTTTGTGAATCTGAGATGCGCCAGTTTTTTCAAGAATTACGCTTTCTTATTCGTTGGAGGTGGAATAACTCTCAAAAGTGATGCCCAGAAAGAGTGGGAAGAAACTGAATTAAAATCATTAGCAGTTCAAAACAATCTCGTGTTTGAATAAATTTTACTAATTCATTTCCATAAAACAAAATCATTGATAATTAATTAATATTTATTCACAAAAGATAGACAATAAACATTTAATTAGTATTTTTACAACAAATCAATAAATATGAATCAACTTTTAAAGTTAATTCTGATAACCATTCTAATTCTATGTTTTCTAAAAATGCCTTATTTGTTTTACCGACTTTCCGGCTACGCATTGTTTGCAGGATTTGGTTGGTTGGCTTATGACGCTTTCCAGAGAAAGGATTCTTTAGATGTAAAGATATTTATTCTTCTTGCTATTCTTTACAATCCATTTATTGGAATTCCCATTCCCAACTTTGTCCAGGTTATCATCAATATTCTAATTATCATAGGGATAGTTCTCAATATTTTATTTTCTCAAGACAATCCTTATGAAGATTATACAAAAAAAGATGACCGCTAAGTCATCTTTTTTATTTTTTAAAATCCTACCTGAAGCTTAAAGGTAGAATTTATTTTCAATTTCATTTCACTTGTCGCTGCCGCTTCTCGACCTTTAAGTTCTAAAACAATAGAAACATCCTTTGATTTCATATAATTTACCAAATCTTTGTCTGCAGGGGTAAAATTAAGTGCTGTCGGGCTTAAATTATTAATGACAGATGCAATTTCAAGTTCAGGTAAATTAGGAGCATTTATATAGATTTTTGCATCCTGAACTTTATCCAATTTAACTGCATTAGAGTTCGCAGAAGATACAAAATCTATGGTAAAACTAGATAATTTCGCAGATTTAATGTTATTTATACTGGCATTTGCAAACTGCGCTTTGATTTTCTCATCTAAATTCAAATTCAGAGGAATTGGTGGATATCTTATTGATTCTGTTGTAACTGCAAATGGGATTGTAATATCCGAATTAAATGGAATATCAAAAGGTACCGGAATCGAAATATTATCAATAATATCGTCAACCTTGCTACAGCTATTCACGCTTGTGAGACCAACAATTAAAGCAGAAGCAATTATTGAACTCGTTATTATTCTTTTCATTTCTTTTATTTTATTTTTTGTCTAGCAAATATCTGCCCAAAATTTAGTGCGTTATTTTTTTAAGATCTTCTGGAGAATGTTTATGTTTGAAAAAGATACCAAACAAAATTGCAATAATCAATGCATAACCCGCGAAATAAAGCCAAATATGTGGCCAGTTTTTAACAAAAACAGCATTTGACAAAGTTCCATCCGGATTAATTACTGAGTTAAAAGAATTCTTCAAAATTCCTATAAATGTAGAATCAGTCGGTGTAGTTTCCAAGTATGACGATAGTTCTGAAGCTGTTGTAAACTTAAGCGTGAAAAATTTATCAATTGCCCAACCTGCGATATAACTTCCAAAAACTGCTCCAAAACCATTGGTCATCATCATAAATAATCCCTGAGCAGATGATCTGATTTTTTTATCAGTCGTAGTTTCAACGAAAAGCGAACCTGAGATATTGAAAAAATCAAAGGCCATTCCATAAACCACGCAAGATAGAATAATCATCCAAAGTCCATTTACAGGATCTCCGTAAGCAAAAAGTCCAAATCTGAGAACCCAAGCCAACATACTGATTAACATTACTTTTTTGATTCCATATCTTCTTAAGAAAAACGGAATCGCCAAAATAAATAAGGTTTCTGAAATCTGAGAAATAGACATGATAATCGTTGATTTTTCAACCACGATAGAGTTTGTATATTTTGGGAAATTGGCAAATTCGCTCAAGAAAACATCACCGTAAGCATTAGTCAATTGCAACGCAGCACCCAATAACATTGAGAATAAGAAGAACAATGCCATTTTATAATCTCCGAAAAGTTTGAAAGCATTCAATCCTAATTGTTGTGATAAAGGCGCATCTTGATCAATTAATTTCTGAGGTGGACATTTTGGTAATGTTAAAGCATAAATACCTAACGCAATAGCAGCTACACCAGCAATATAAAATTGTCCTTCTGTCGCTTTGTTACCTGTTAAATTCGTAATCCACATGGCTACAATAAAACCTACAGTTCCCCAAACTCTGATTGGCGGAAAATCCTTCACCACATCCAAATGGCTGTTTTTCAGAATCGTATAAGATATAGAATTGGTCAAAGCGATGGTCGGCATATAGAAACACATTGCCAAAAGCATAATATAGAAAAACGAATCCGGCGTTTCTGCGTGTGGCAGGATGAAAAGAACCGCACCATATAAAATCTGTAAAACAGAATAGATTCTCTCTGCGTTTACCCAACGGTCAGCGATAATCCCTGTAATCGTCGGCATAAAAATCGAGGCAATACCCATCGTTCCGAAAACTGCTCCGAACTGAGCGCCGTCCCAATGTTTTGTTCCAAACCAGAAGTTAGCCATTGTAATTAGCCAGGCTCCCCAAACAAAAAACTGAAGAAAGCTAAGTATTGTCAATCGTAATTTTAAATTCATAAGTAGATTTTGTTGTTCTAAAGGTCATATGTTATCGATCTATCTTCATCGAGGTTTTGATTCCCAACTGAAGGCGATTTCATATCTAAAGATATTATATATTTATTCTATTTTTTTATTTCTGCGTTTGATTTCCTCCTGCAGTCTCAGAGCCGTATCATAATCTTCTTCTTTTACAGCATCGGACAATAATTGATTCAGTTCTTCCAAAGAAATTCCGGATAAATCATTGAAATCTGAAACAGTTTCTTCTTCCTCGTCAAGATCACTTTTTGCGGTTTCATCTAGTTCGAGTAAGATTCCAGCTTCATTCAAAACATCAGAAGTCGTGTAAATAGGTGCATCGAAGCGCACTGCCATCGCAACAGCATCCGAAGTTCTTGCATCCAAAATCAATTCTTCTTCTGATAACGGATTTTTGAAATTAATATTGGAAAAGAAAACGCCGTCTTTAATTTGATAAATAATGACGGACTCTAACTTGAAACCTGTATTCTCTACAAACTTAGCAAACAGATCGTGCGTCAAAGGGCGAGGTGGATTGATATCTTTTTCTAATCCTAAAGAAATGGATTGTGCTTCAAAATTCCCGATAACAACAGGTAATTTAACTGATGTTTCCTCATGTTCCAATAACAGCGCGTAGGCTCCCGATTGAGTCTGGCTGTATGAGATCCCTCTGATGATTAATTTTTTATAATCCATTTAGCAAATATAAAATTTTTTGTTAATTTTCATTTAGGATTTGTAGATTTTTCCACTGTTTAGGTTATAAAATCATTAAATAATTCAGTATTTCTCTTTCTGAATCCTTAAAGCGTTGAATTGCAGCAGCCCGACTTGAACGGACTCTTCGAGAGCCTCAGAGTGACAAATGGGAGTGTAAGGCGGATTAAGCTGCCCAAATCATTAAAATTATTAAAACAAAAAACCTGAATCAACGACTCAGGTTTTATATTTATATGAAAACTTGATTAAGCTTTCAAAGCTTTGATTTTCTCGGTTAATGCAGGAATAATTTGGAACGCATCGCCCACTACTCCATAATCCGCAGATTTGAAGAAAGGTGCTTCCGGATCATTATTGATAACCACAATCGTCTTGGAACTGTTAACGCCCGCCAAATGCTGAATTGCTCCGGAAATACCAACTGCAATGTAAAGATTTGGAGAAATCGCTTTTCCGGTTTGTCCAACGTGCTCTGTGTGAGGTCTCCAGCCGATGTCGGAAACTGGTTTGGAACAAGCTGTTGCTGCACCAAGAACATTAGCCAAATCTTCAATCATTCCCCAGTTTTCAGGACCTTTCAAACCTCTACCGGCAGAAACTACAACTTCCGCTTCCTTAAGGTCTAATTTTCCTGAAGACTGCTCGTGATTAATCACTTTAGTATCTTCATTAGCAATGCTCAGTTCTTTCACTTCTTCTGAACCTGAAGCTGCATTTTCTTTAACACCGAAGGCGTTTTGAGAAACTGTAACAATCACACCAGTCGCGTCAGCTTTTGCATGCATAAAACCTTTTCCTGAGAATGCTCTTCTTTTAACCTGAAAGGGTGAAGTGCTTTCCGGCGCTTCGATAACATTAGTAATTAAAGAATAATTTTTCTGGATTGCCAGCATTGGCGCTACAGAAGACGCATCTGTTGTGTGAGGAAAAACGATTACGTTTCCGTCGAAAACTTCATTCACAGCTTGTGCGTAGGATTTTGAACTGAAATTTTTAAGACCTGCATCTTTTACATTGATGACTTTATCTGCGCCATATTTGTAAAGTAAGTCTGAAGAATCTGTAGGATTAATGGAAATCGCCGTCACCGAATCTCCGGTTTTTGCTGCGATAGCCTTTGCATAGGAAACAGCTTCAAATGCTGCTTTTTTGTAAACTCCGTTTATATTTTCTGCGTATACGAATACTGCCATTTTGTTTAAATTTTAAGATTAAAGAATTAAATTACTTTCGCTTCTTCGTGAAGTAATCTTACCAATTCATCAAGATTATCAGCAGAAACCAATTTCACAGCTGCTCTTGGAGCAACACTGTCAAAAGAAACTGCTTCTACTTTCACTTCGGAATTCGAAGGTTCTACAACAACCAATGCTTTTGTTCTTGCAGACATAATTCCTCTCATGTTCGGGATAATCAAATCTTTTTCATCCACCAAACCCTTCTGTCCTGCGATGACAGCCGGTAATTTAACCGAAATAGTTTCTTTACCGCCTTCAATTTCTCTTACTGCCGTAGCCTCAGAACCATTAACATCTAAACCAACACTGGCATTCACGAAAGCATAATTCAATAATTGAGCAACCATTCCCGGAACTGCTCCACCATTATAATCGATGGATTCTTTCCCCATCAAAATCAAATCATAAGCACCATCCTGAGCTACTTTCGCAATTTCCTTTGCTACAGAAAAACTATCTTTCGCTTCTGAGTTAACTCTAACTGCATCATTCGCTCCGATTGCCAAAGCTTTTCTGATAACAGCTTCTGTTCCTGCATCACCAACATTTACAACGGTTACCGTTGCACCTTGAGATTCCTGTAATTTTATAGCTTTTGTCAAAGCAAATTCATCTAATGGATTAATGACCCACTGGATTCCGTTTTTATCAAACGCAGATTTGTCTGCTGTGAAGTTAATTTTACTTGTAGTGTCTGGCACACTACTGATACATACTAATATTTTCATCCTATTATTGATATATTTTGTTATATGAACTTCGCTAATTTATATAAAAAATGCTATGCATGCATAATTTATTATTATTTATTAAATAGGATTTTCTAAGCCTTTATTAATCGGGTAATTAGAATATTTATAAATAACAAATCTTTTAACCACCGATAATTTTGCGGTAAAATCGCTTACATTTTTGATAACTTAAGTTATCAAAATTTAGTTTTTTGATAAAAATTATTTCTTAACCTGACTTGGTCTCACTTCAATTTTACTTGGCAAAATGCGTGGATTCATATTCAACAAATCTAGAATCAGATTTCCCATATCTTCCGGCTGGATTTTCCATTCGTCCTTTTCTGATGGTACATTGCCGTTGAAGTGCGTCGCCACAGAACCTGGCATTACGGTAGAAACTTTGATATTATATTTTCTAAGATCGATCATCGCGGCTTGTGTAAAACCAACAACCCCAAACTTCGAAGCGTTATAACCTGCGCCATTTTCGAAAAAGTTGGTTCCGGCAAGACTTGCAATCGTGATATAATAACCTTGTGTTTTTTTCAACTCCTCCACTGAAGCTTTTAATGTGTAGAAAGCTCCTGTCAGATTGGTTTCCTGCATTGCGTTCCAGTCTTCTATCGTCAATTCGTCCACTGGTTTGAAAACGCCTAAACCAGCATTCGCAATTACCACATCCAGACTTCCGAAATTCTGAACAATCTTTTGCACCGCCACTTCCTCATCCTCAAAATTCCTGACATCAGAACTCACTCCGAAAATACTTTCTGAAATTGCTTTAAGTTCTGAAACAGCTTTCTCAACATCTTCCTGTTTCCTTCCGCTGATGGCGACTTTGTGACCATTTTTCAATAATACTTCTGCAATTCCGAAACCGATTCCTTTGGTTCCGCCTGTGATATAAATAACTTTTGACATAATTTTTCTGATTTATTTGAACCACATAGGCATATAGTTTTTTTGTAATCGAGATTAAATAGAAAATTACATTAAATCTATTTTTTCTTTTTTGAACTAAAACTAACTTCTATGTGTCTATTTGGTTTAGTTTATTATTAATTTTAATAAAAAAGACAGCCGAAACTGTCTTTACTTTTTATCCTTTTGCGTAAAACTCAAAGAAATAAGGGATACTTTCTATTCCTTTATAATAGTTATAAAGTCCATAATGTTCGTTTGGCGAATGAATCGCATCAGAATCCAGACCAAATCCCATCAAAACAGATTTTGCGCCCAAAACTTTCTCAAATAATGATGTGATTGGGATACTTCCACCGCTTCTGTAAGGTAAAACTTCTTTCCCGAACGCTTTTTCCATTGCTTTTTTAGCGGCTTGGAATTCTTTGGTATCACTTTCCAAAACATAAGGCATTCCGCCGTGGTGAGGTGTCACTTTCACTTTTACACTTTTTGGAGCAATCTTTTCGAAATATGTTGTGAATTTCTCAGTAATTTCTTCAGGCGTTTGATTTGGAACGAGTCTCATTGAGATTTTAGCAAAAGCTTTGGAAGCAATCACAGTTTTGGCACCTTCGCCAGTATAACCGCCCCAGATTCCGTTTACATCCAAAGTTGGTCTGATAGATGCTCTTTCCAAAGTCGTGTAACCTTCTTCTCCTTGAATATCACTAAGATTAATTGATTTTTTATAAGCTTCCGGATCATCTTTCAGCTTGTTCATTTCTTTTCTGTCTTCGTCGGAAACAATCAGAACGTTGTCGTAGAAACCATCGATGGTGATGTGTCCTTTGTCATCAATCAAATCGCCAATCATTTTTGAAAGAACATTGATAGGATTTGGAACGGCACCGCCATAAAGTCCGGAATGCAGATCACGATTTGAACCTTCTACCTCAACTTCCACATAACTTAAACCGCGCAAACCTGTCGTAACCGTCGGCTGCTCATTGGAATAAATATGCGTGTCGGAAATTAAGATTACATCGCAACTTAGTTTCTCTTTATTATCCTCGAGGAAATCTGCCAGACTTGCTGAACCTACTTCTTCTTCTCCTTCAATCAAAAACTTAACATTACAAGGCAGAGAATCAGTCTTCATCATTGCTTCGAACGCTTTGACGTGCATAAAGAATTGACCTTTGTCATCGGCTGAACCTCTTGCAAAAATTGCACCTTCCGGATGAAGTTCCGTTGTTTTCACAACTGGTTCGAACGGATCACTTGTCCATAATTCCAAAGGATCAGCCGGCTGAACATCGTAATGCCCGTAAACCAAAACTGTTGGTAAACCCGCATCAATAATTTTTTCTCCGAAAACGATGGGATAACCTTTCGTTTCCAAGATTTCTACATTGTCTGCGCCTGCAACTTTCAGATGTCTCGCCACTTCGTCTGCACATTTCAGAACTTCTGATTTGTAAGCCGGATCTGCGCTAATAGATGCAATTCTTAGGATATCGAATAATTCGTCCAGAAAACGTTGTTTGTTTTCCTGTATATATGTTTGTGTACTCATTATAAATGATGATTGATAAATAATTTACTTACCCAGCTCTCTTCAAAGGAGATAGAGGTTAATGTTCGTAAAAATAAAAAATGTCCTGCAAACGCAAGACATTTTTTATTATAATATTTTTATAAATTCTTAGTGGTGTTCAGCCGGAGCTTCAGCTGTTGCTGCTGGTTTTGCTTCAGTAGTTACTGTTTTTGCAGTATCTGCTACAACGTGAGAAACAGTTTTTGCACTATCTGCCACTGGTTTGTAAGTTCCGTGTGGTGCGTTCGGGTCATCATATCTTACAATGTCTCCTTCTTTTTTCAAACGCCCTTTGTTCCCGCCTGCAGGAATATCACAAGAAATAACTAAAATAGCAGAAGCCAACAATATCACTGATTTTTTCATTCGATTAAATTTGATGGCTCAAAAGTAGTGAAATTGAGATTTTCTGCAAAATATTTTTATTAATTATTAATGGTTAATTGTCAATTGTTAATTTGAAAGACAAAATCTCAACTCTGCGAAGCGCGCCCCGACCTGAGTGGAGCTCTTTTTGCGAGGAGGAACGACGAGCAAAAAAGCGGGAACGGAGGGCGGAAATAGGCGCCCAGATTAATCAGTTTGAGGGTAAAAATAAAAAAACCTGACTCGGGTGAATCAGGTTTTTGAAACTTATGTTTTTTTGATTATTTTTTTCTTTCGAGAACTTCGTCCACCATTCCGAATTCTTTGGCTTCGGTAGAGGTCATCCAGTAATCTCTGTCGGAGGCTTTTTCTACCCACTCGTAGGTTTGTCCGGAATGTTCTGAAATGATGTCGTACAATTCTTTTTTCAATTTCAACATCTCTCTCAAATTGATTTCCATATCAGAAGCTACACCTTGTGCACCACCTGACGGCTGGTGAATCATCACTCTTGAGTGTTTCAGCGCAGAGCGTTTTCCTTTTTGTCCTGCTACCAAAAGAACTGCACCCATAGAAGCGGCAATTCCTGTACAGATTGTTGCCACATCTGGTTTGATGATCTGCATCGTGTCATAGATTCCCAATCCTGCGTAAACGCTTCCTCCAGGGGAATTGATGTAGATTTGAATATCTTTCGCCGAGTCAGAACTTTCTAAGAATAATAACTGGGCCGTGATGATATTCGCAACCTGATCGTCTATCCCTGTTCCCAGGAAAATGATTCTGTCCATCATCAATCTTGAAAAAACGTCCATTTGTGCAACGTTCATTCTTCTTTCCTCCATAATATAAGGTGTAAGATTGGTTGGGTTGAACATTCCCATATATTGATCCGTTACCAGACCATTGTTTCCCATATGTTTTACTGAGAAATCTCTGAATTCTTTTTTAATGTCCATATTAAATGTGGTTATTTTTAAATCTTATTTGAGTTTGCAATTTCTATTCCTTTGCTAAAGTAAGTCATTTTGTCATACAATTCTATTTAAATGCACTTTTATTGATGCATTGAGAAAAGATAAATCTCTATTTTGTTTTAATACTAAATTGTAATTTTCATCATCATTATTTATTCTATAAAGCTCAAGAGATTGATAGCTATCTTTCATTAACTTTTCAATGTATAAATGTTTATGTCTTAAAATAACAGTATCCATTTCTTCTTGAAAATTTTCACCGTAATTACTAAAATGAATATTGAATGCACTCCAATTACTTGTTTCAGGAAGATCCATCGATGCGCTAGCTACCTTTTCAACAATTTCTTTATCCATTAGACTAACAAAATAATCGTAAACTCTTAACTCATTATCTTCAATACCTTTTTTTATATCTTCTACTATACTCCTATTTATCTGCGAAATAAATTCTATTCCATCTTCATTGTAATGACTTAGGATTTCTTCTATAACTGTTGTTTCAAATATTACATTTTCTGACTTTCTTTTAATTTTATAATTCCCGTATTTTAACATCAGTTCAACCAACTTTTCCTCCTGAACCAATAATGGATTGACAGAAAATTCGGTTTGCTGAACGATTTCTAATTTCGGAGTGAATTTTTTCTCTTCGAATTTAGGTTTTGATTCTTGCTGATGCGTAACTGTGGTCTGAATCTGAAGTTCATTAAACAAACTTTGCTCACTCAATCCGAATTTGTTGGAAACTTCTTTCAGATAGACTTCACGCTTCAATCCATTTTGAACAAACGCCACAGATTTTACAATATCCCGGATGGATTCAGCTTTTCTGATTGGGTCATTTCCCGCATCTTTGAGAAGAATTTCGGCTTTGAAATCAATAAAATCCTTAGCTTCTTTATCAATGAAATTCTCTACATATTCCTGCGGATGTTTTCTTGCAAAAGAATCAGGATCATCGCCATCCGGGAAAAGAAGAACACGGATATTCATTCCTTCGGACAATAACATATCAATGCTTCGGAAACTTGCTTTTATTCCTGCTTTATCACCATCAAAAAGGATTGTAACATTTTCAGTTAATCTTTTGATGAGTTTGATCTGTTCCGTTGTCAAAGATGTTCCTGAACTTGCGACAACGTTTTCAATTCCACTTTGATGAAGAGAAACCACATCCATATAACCTTCTACCAACAAGCAGAGATTCTTTCTGGAAATGGATTGTTTCCCTTGATTCAGTCCATAAAGAACGTTGGATTTATGGTAAATTTCTGTTTCCGGAGAGTTGAGATATTTAGCGGTTTTGACATTGTTCTTGAGAATCCTTGCTCCAAAACCGAGAACTCTTCCGGAAAAACTATGAATCGGGAAAACCACACGATCGCGAAATCTATCAATCCCAGAAGGCGAATTTTCCGGAAAAATGGACAATCCGGATTTTTCAAGAATTTCTTTGGAATAAGCTTTCCCTAAAACAAATTCTGTAAACGCATTTTTCTTTTCGGGAGAATATCCCAGCTGAAATTTCCTGATAATATCATCCCTAAGTTCTCTCTCTTTGAAATAAGAATAAGCAATCATTTTACCTTCCTCAGATTCCCAGAGTTGATCCTGGAAAAAATCATTCGCAACCTCGTGAATCTTATAAAGTAAATCTTTTTCGGTCTGGGATTGCTTCTCTTCTTCGGAATATTCGCGGATATTTTCCTCGATTTCGATGCCGTACTTTTTTGCAGCGTGACGAAGCGCTTCGGGATAAGTAAAACTTTCGATTTCCATCAAGAAAGAAATTGCTGTTCCACCTTTTCCCGTCGAGAAATCTTTCCAGATCTGCTTGCTTGGAGAAACTACAAAGCTCGGCGATTTTTCCTCGTGAAAAGGACTCAAACCTTTGAAGTTGGAGCCTGCTCTTTTCAGCTGAACATATTCGCCAATGATTTCTTCTACGCGGATGGTAGAAAATATTTTATCTATGGTTTCTTTGGTAATCAAATCTTTAAATAGATATTAAACTTTTGAATTAATTTTAAAATTTAATTTTAATGAAATTTCAAGTGGTAAAGGTAATAATATGTTCAATAATTCTATGATAAAACAACAATCAATAATTCTGTAAAAGTCTATTTTTGTAAAAAATTTACAGATGCAATTTACGATTCATCACCTCGAAGAATGGAAAGATGTTGTCAATCAAATCATTCCAAATCTTAAACACAACATTCTACTTCTCAAAGGAAATCTCGGCGCAGGAAAAACGACTTTTTCTCAGTTTTTGCTTAGAGAATTGGGAAGTTCAGACGAAATTTCTTCTCCAACCTACTCTATCGTCAATGAGTATGATACTCCAAAAGGTAAAGTTTTTCATTTCGATCTTTACCGACTGAAATCTGTGGAAGAAGCGTATGATTTTGGAATTGAGGAATATCTGGACAATGCTTTCTTATCTATTATAGAATGGCCAGAGATTTATATGGAAGAACTGGAAGGCTACGGTTTTCACGAAATGAGCATCCACAATACAGAATCCGGCAGAGATATAGAATTTAATTAACTGTACCGTAAAATTGTTTTATCTTTGTTCTTTATTTTTGATTAACGATTCATTTTCATGAGCAGTACATCCACCATATTTACGCCTTTTACAGAGGAAGAATTGATTCCTAAAGAGGAAAAATTAGAAGTTGTAAAAAAACAGGGCAAAACATTCAGCATCGGGATTCCAAAAGAAACCTGCCTGAACGAAAAAAGAACGTGTATTATTCCTGATGCCGTTCAGATCTTGGTAAATAACGGACACAAAGTCATTATAGAAAGTGGCGCCGGAGAAGGCTCACACTTTTCGGATATGTTATATTCCGAAGCTGGTGCAGAAATCACCAACGACCCAAAAGTGGCATTTTCTCAGGATCTCGTTTTAAAAATAAATCCACCAACCGAAGAAGAAATCGATTATCTGAGACCGATGACATATCTGATTTCGGCTTTGCAAATCAACCTTCGCGATAAAGATTATTTTCTAAAATTGGCGTGTAAAAAAGTCAATGCGATTGCGTTCGAATTTATTTTGGATGAATACAAACAATTATCCTTAGTAAGATTGATTGGCGAGATTGCAGGAGGTGTTTCCATACTTTATGCGTCAGAGTTGCTGGCAATGTCCAATGGCTTGATGCTGGGTGGCATCACAGGCGTCCGTCCGACGGAAGTAGTCATCATCGGAGCAGGAATTGTGGGTGAGTTTGCAACCAAAGCGGCCATTGGTCTGGGAGCAAGTGTCAAAGTTTTTGACAATTCGCTTTCGAAGCTTCGAAGACTTCATACGATGGTAGACAGCCGCGTTCCGACATCGGTTATCGACCCAAAAGAATTGACGAAATCTCTTCGGAGAGCCGACGTTGTTATCGGTGCTTTACCAAGATTGAACCTTCCACCAATCGTTACCGAAGATATGGTCATGAAAATGAAAAAAGGAAGCGTCATCATCGATATTACTATTGATAACGGAAAAGTGATTGAAACTTCGGAACTTACTACAACCGAAAAACCGTTCGTTGTAAAACACGACGTGATTCATTGCGGTTTGCCGAATTTGACTTCCAGAATGCCGAGAACAACAACTAAAGCTGTGAGCAATTTCTTCCTGAGTTATCTTTTGGGCTACGATGAAGAAGGTGGTTTCGAAAATATGTTGATTCACAAAAACGAAATCAAACAATCGCTTTATATGTACAAAGGCAGACACACGAAACAGTTGATTTGCAACAGGTTCGATCTTCCTTACCACGATATCAATCTATTGATTTTCTAAATTTAATCAATGCTGAAAAAACTTAAATTCTACTCTATCGGTTTGATTCCGGGCTTAATAATCGTATTTATTATTCTAAATCAAAAAGGCGCAAGCTGTTCCTATTTCCCGAATGACAGAGTGATTGCGGAAACTTTGACCAAAGATTTCAATTATTCACCGACTTTCAAAGTGGAAATGGAAGCGAATAAAATCTCTGAAAAATTTTTAAAAGACAGCATTATTTCTGCCGGAGAAATCGATTTTGACAGAAGCAAAGCACAGGAGAAACCTTGCCCAAAATATGTTTTAGTTTATCCGAAAAAAAATCCAAGATTTGAAGTAAACTATTCTAAATGCAAGGAAAACGCTGAGTTTACAGAATTCAAAAAAATAAAATAGATTTTTTGCTGAATCTTGATTTTTAAAACTTATTTCTAAAATCTAACCAACTTTTATGTCTGGCCAAAACCTTCTTCTACCCGATTATCTTTTATTTGGTGGGATTTTCGCCATCTTTTTCCTGTTGGTTCTAAGTTTCTTTCTTTACGGAAAATACAAATCGTCCAAGGCAAAAAACAAACTTTTAGAAGAGAATTACAAGGCAATTGAAAACAAACTTGACAATTTTCGATTGGAACATATCGAAACCAAACTGAATCCGCACCTATTTAAAAACATCCTGAATTCCGTACAATCACACGCTTATCAGACGTACATTTCACTGGATAAGCTGGCGAGCATTCTGGATTATATTCTCTATGAAAGCAGCAACAAATTTGTCACGCCAAAAGAGGAACTGAACTTTGCAATAAACCTCATAGAAATCAATAAAATTAAAATCAATCCGTTATTTGATTTTAGAATTAAAACAAAAATCAATAAAGAAGATTCAATTTATCTGGAGAAAGTTTTTGCACCGCTGATTTCCGTTGATCTGATTGAAAATGCCTTTAAACATACTGATTTTCTGGCTCAAGATTCTTTTATTTCTGTCAATCTGGTTTTAGATGATGGAAAATTTGAGATGAAAGTATCCAACAAAATATCAGAAAAGATACCAATGGAAAAGGAAAACAGCGGATTTGGAAGCAAATCTTTTGACCAGCGATTGAAGTTGATTTACAAAAATCATTACAAACTTTCCAAGTCGGTTGTGAATGACAATTTCGTGGCCCATTTAACTATCAATCTTTCAGAATTTTATGATAAAGTGCGTTATTCTGGACGATGAATTACTGGCAATCAGCTATCTGAAACTTCTCTGCGACCAGATTGAAGGTATTGAAGTTATAAAAGCCTTCAATAATCCAAAAATTTTCATTCAGGAAATCGATAAAATCGACTGCGACGTTTGTATTCTCGACATCGAAATGCCTGGAATGAACGGACTTCAAGTGGCGGAAATCATTAAAGGCAAAAAAATTATCTTTACCACGGCTTACAAAGAATATGCGGCAGAAGCCTTTGACCTAGATGTTGTGGATTATGTAAGAAAACCTATTCAGAAAGAAAGATTGGTTCAGGCTTTTGAAAAAGTGGCAAAACTTCTGAACGAAAAACCAAAAAATCAGTTTCTGGAATGGAACACCAATCTTGGAAAATCTAATATTTCAATCGATGATATTGTGTTTATTAAGACCTCTGAAATCGACAGTCGGGATAAGGAATTGACCTTAAAAAATAACTCAGAACTGATTCTTAAAAATCTAAGTTTCAAACATTTGTCAGAATTATTACCACAGAAAAATTTTGTTCAAATCAACAAAAAGGAAATGATCAATATTAATTTCATCAAAGTTTTTTCAACTTCAGAAGTGATTCTGAATATCAATCCCGAACAAGGAAATTCTATAAAACTCAATGTCAGCGAGGTTTTCAGGAGTCAAATTGCTGAAAAATTGTCAAAATAGTTTTCATTGCAGAATTCCGCCATTTCATTACATTTCATCACTTAGCATTGATTTTATAATATAAATCTTCTCAATTTTGCATTTTAGAAATCTGTAAAATTTAAGTTAATGATTATGGCAAAGTACAGGAATATTATATTTTACATTGCGACCATTTTGTTTTTCTCAGTCCTGATGTACTGGTTTTTCATTGAAGGAAAAACGCTTGAGATGGGCGAAAACATTGCTGTTCAGAATCCTACGGGAACAATGTGGAACAATTTTGTGGATTCGTTTATGACCAATCTTCATCATCCGCTAGCACTTCTGCTCGCTCAGATTGTGACAATTATTTTTGTAGCAAGGCTTTTCGGATGGATTTGTATGAAGATGAAACAGCCTTCCGTCATTGGCGAAATGATTGCCGGTATTGTTCTCGGCCCTTCACTTTTAGGTCTCTACTTCCCCGAATTTTCAGCATTTCTCTTCCCGAAAGAATCGTTAGGAAACCTTCAGTTTCTCAGCCAAATCGGTTTGATTCTATTCATGTACATCGTAGGAATGGAACTGGATTTGAGTGTTCTCAGAAAAAAAGCGCACGACGCTGTGGTTATCAGCCATGCCAGCATCATTATTCCGTTTGCTCTGGGAATTGGATTATCGTATTTTATTTATAAAGAATTTGCGCCAGACGGTGTACAATTCAGCTCGTTTGCTTTGTTCATCGCCATTGCAATGAGTATCACAGCATTTCCGGTTCTCGCCAGAATCGTTCAGGAGCGGAATCTTCACAAAACAAAACTAGGAACCATCGTCATCACTTGCGCGGCGGCAGATGACATCACAGCCTGGTGTATTCTGGCAGCCGTAATTGCCATTGTAAAAGCTGGTTCTTTCGCCAGTTCCATCTACGTGATTTTGATGGCAATTGCGTACGTTTTTCTTATGATAAAAATCGTGCGACCATTCCTAAAAAGAATCGGCGATTTGCATGCGGGAAAAGGAATTATCAATAAATCAATAGTTGCGATTTTCTTCCTTACTCTAATTATCTCAGCGTACGCGACAGAAGTTATTGGCATTCACGCCTTGTTTGGTGCTTTTATGGCGGGTGCGATAATGCCGGAAAATGTTAAATTCAGGAATCTTTTTATCGAGAAAGTTGAAGACGTGGCATTGGTGCTTCTGTTACCTTTATTCTTCGTATTTACAGGACTCAGAACACAAATAGGTTTGCTGAATGACGCACATCTTTGGATGACTGCCGGACTGATTATTGCGGTTGCCGTGATCGGGAAATTTATCGGAAGCGCATTGACCGCAAAATTTCTCAGAATCAATTGGAAAGATAGTCTCACAATTGGTGCATTGATGAACACAAGAGGACTTATGGAACTCATCGTCCTCAACATTGGTTATGATTTGGGCGTTTTAAGTCCTGAGATTTTTGCAATGATGGTGATAATGGCTTTGTTCACAACGTTTATGACTGGACCTTTGTTAGATTTCATCAACTTTATGTTCAAAGGAAAAAAATCGATGACGGATGAAGATACGGATGATAATAATGCCAAATACAAAGTGCTTCTCTCTTTCGAAAATCCAGAATCAGGAAGTAAACTATTGAAACTAGCTCATAATCTTACACAAAAAATGAAAGGCAATAAGAGTTTGACTGCGATGAACATTTCGCCTGTCAACGAGTTGCATGCATTTGATGCGGAGAATTATGAAAAAGAACTATTTTCGAATGTAATCAATACTTCTCAGGAACTGAAACTGGAAATCACCACGCTTTTCAAAGCTTCAACGGATATCGAAAATGATTTAATAAGTATTACCAATAAAGGCCATTACGATTTGCTTTTGATAATGCTGGGAAAATCGATTTACGAAGGCACTTTGCTTGGTAAATTGCTTGGTTTTACCACAAAAATCATCAATCCGGAAAAATTACTGAATACCGTGAAAGGCAAATCTTCTATTTTCAACACCTCGCCTTTTGACGATTTTACACTGAGTATTTTAGACAAAACCAATACGCCAGTCGGAATTATGGTCGATAAAAACTTTGAAAGTGCTGACAAAATTTTCATTCCGATTTTTGATCTCAATGATTTTTATTTGGTTGAATACGCCAAGCGACTCATCAATAATAATGATTCGCAAGTTATCATTTTGGATGCTGCCGGACAAATCCGAAAGAATACAGAAATCCGTGAATTAATAAGAAATATCGAACATATTGCGCCTAATCACATAACACTTTACAATGAGAAAACCATTGAGAAAAATTTCTTGGAATCTCAGGATTTGATGTTGATTAGCAGTAGAAGTTGGAAAAATCTGATTGATACCAAGAGTCTGTGGTTGTCTGATATTCCATCAACTTTGATTATTTCGAATCCGTAATTTTTTTGAATTTTCAGAAATTAATTTATATCTTCGTCTGGTGAAAACAACAAACAGAACATATTATTACGCAATTCAAACCTTGAAACAGGATTAGGATTCGTATGTAGAAATATCAAAACCTCGTCCTTATGACGGGGTTTTTTGTTTTGGACAATGTAACACGAAGGCACAAAATTTTTTGTTAGTCAACCATTCCGTTTTAGGGCACAAAGATTTTTCCTGTGCCTTAAAACATTAACAATAAAAACAAATTGTGCCTTTGTGTTAGATATTCTTAAAATTAACTTATTACTGAAAAAAATTATTATAAATGAAGATAGGAATTATAGGAACTGGATTAATTGGCGGTTCCATTGCACTCAAATTAAAAGAAAAAAACTTCGCAACCCAAGTTTTTGGAATCGACCAAAATGAAAAAAATCTAAACCAAGCATTGGAACTGAATATCATCGACGAAAAAGCAGATTTCGAGTTGGGAATAAAGAATTCGGAGTTGATTATCATTGCTATTCCGGTAGACTCGGCGAGAAAAATCTTGCCGGCTGTAATGGATTTGATTGACGAAAAACAAGTCGTGATGGATGTTGGTTCTACAAAATCGGGAATTATAGATTCTATCAAAAATCATACGAACAGAAAACGTTTTGTTGCTTTCCATCCGATGTGGGGAACTGAAAATTCTGGTCCAAATGCGGCTACCAAAGACAGTTTTAAAGGAAAAGCCGCCGTGATTTGTAATAAAGAAGAATCCGACGAAAATGCTTTAGAAATTGTAGAACAAGTCATTGAAGCTTTGGAAATGCATCCCATTTATATGAATGCTGATGCGCACGATATTCACACGGCTTATATTTCACACATTTCGCATATCACTTCTTATGCACTTGCCAACACAGTTTTGGAAAAAGAACGTGAAGAAGACACTATTTTTCAATTGGCAAGTTCCGGTTTTTCGAGTACAGTTCGTCTGGCAAAATCTCATCCTGAAATGTGGGTTCCCATTTTCCGTCAGAACAAAGAAAACGTTTTGGATGTTCTTAATGAGCATATTTCGCAGCTTAGAAAATTCAAATCTGCTTTGGAAAAGGAGAATTTTGATTATTTGGAAGAATTGATTGTAAATGCTAATAAGATTCGGGGGATTTTGGATAAGTGAATAATTTTATACAAAAACGTTCTTTTTTTAGAACCTGCAGCCCGACTTGAGTGGAGCTCTTTTTTTGCATTGGAAAAGCTAGGCAAAAAAAGAGGGAACGGAAGGCGGAAAAGCTGCCCCAATCATTCTATTTATCAAACTGATTCGGATGTTGTTTTTTAATATCTTCAACTGTCCCAAGAACTTTATCTTTCAAAGAATTTTGGTAGATTTCTAATTTTTGAGAAACCTCGGAATCAGAAGTTCCAATAATTTTTGCGGCAAGGATTCCGGCATTTGTTGCACCATTTAGTGCAACTGTCGCAACGGGAATCCCGGATGGCATTTGCAAAATCGACAAAACCGAATCCCAACCGTCGATAGAATTGCTGGACAAAATGGGAACGCCAATCACGGGCAAAGTGGTACAACTGGCGACCATCCCGGGAAGGTGCGCCGCACCGCCAGCTCCAGCGATGATGACTTTCAGGCCTCTTTCTTTGGCCGTTTTTGCATAATCAAACATACGTTCCGGCGTTCTGTGTGCGGAAACGACTGTTAATTCGTAAGGGATTTCCAGAGATTTTAGAAAATCTGCAGCTTGTTGCATAATTGGCAAATCGCTTTGACTTCCCATTATAATTCCGACCATTTCAAATTTTATTAGATGTCCAAAGATAAAGATTTATGTGTAAAATCGGAGTTTTTAGAATACCTTTGTTACTTATATTTTCAGCTTTGAATTCCAAAACCATTATCGCTATTTGTACCGTTGCCATTGTTTGGGGAACGACTTTCTTGGGTATCAAAATCGGTGTAGAAACTGTTCCACCTTGGTTTGTGGCAGGTTTTCGCCAGCTTCTCGCTTCATTGATTCTTTTACCGATTTTATTATTTACTAAAAATCTGAAATGGATTGGCTGGAAAAACTTTAGAATCCAACTCACTTTGTCAGCGTTGCTTTTGATTGGAGCAAACGGTTTGACGACTGTTGCAGAAAAAAATCTGACCAGCAGTTTGGCTTCATTAATCAGCGCACTTTCTCCAGTTTTTATCTTTATTGGAAGTATGATCATCGGGATGGAAAAATTTACCATCAGAACTTTGATTGGTCTGTTGATGGGCTTTTCCGGCGTGGTCTTTATATTTTGGGATGGTTTGAACGAATTGGCCAATCCGGATTACAGGAACGGATTGATTGTGTTGATTTTAGCACTTTTGTGTTGGGCGAGTGGCACCATTTACACGAAAAAATTACAGGTTAAAAGCAATAATCTTTTCCTCAATTTATTCTATCAATTTGCTTTCGCAGGCATTGTTCAATTGATTTTTGCATTCTCTTTCTCGGATAAAATTGATGTTTCAACCTGGTCTGTGAAAAGTATTTCAGCGATTGTTTACTTGGGAATATTTGGTTCTGTTCTGGCTTTTTATGCTTACAATTATTTACTTAAAACATTACTTCCAACACAAGTTTCAATCCTTTCTTATATCAATACTATTATCAGTATTTTCTTGAGTTGGCTAATTTTAGGAGAAGTTATTTCTGAGAAATTCATCATTGCAACATTTTTAATTATCAGCGGAGTTTTCATCATTAATTATAAACCCGGAATGCTGAAAGGCAGATTCAAAACTGCAAAAAATTAATCAAAGATAAAAAATGGCAATTAAATTGATAAGTTAAATTTATAAACAACATTTATAAATTTCTTACTATGAAAAATTTAATGCTAACAGCTTCCGTTGCTGTTCTACTGCTCTCAACATCTTGTACAAAACAGGAAAAAACGGTTGTAACAGATAATAACAATGATACAGTTGCTGTCGTAACTTCAGAAACAAGAACACTAACTGAAACCGAAGCGAAAGCAAAAGTAGACAAGGCAAAAGCCGATTTGGACGCGGCAATCCAAAGAGGTGATAAAAAAGCCGAAGAAACTTCCAGAAAAGCTTTAGCAGATGCCAATCTGGCTTGGGACAACGCAAAAGTAGCGATGGGAAATGTAGCCAGCGATGTGAAAGCAGGCGTAAATGATGCTAAACAAGATATGAAAGAAGCGGCGCAAGACACAAAAGAAGCTATCAACAAAACAGCACAAGATGCAAAAGAAGCCAGCAAAAAAACGGCTGAAAATGCAAAAGATGCTTACAACAATGCTTTGGAAAAAGCAAAAGCGAAATAAATTAAAACAAAAAACGGTCAGAGATTTCTGACCGTTTTATTTTATGCTATAACTCTTACTAAAGATTTGATGTCAATCAATTTCTCCATCAATTCTTCTCTGGAATCTGCCAGAACATTGATATGTCCCATTTTTCTCCCAGGTTTTGTTTCGGTTTTTCCGTAAAGATGGACATAGGTTTTTGGTAATTTCAATACTTCTTCTAAACCTTCGTATTTCACTTTTCCGGAGTAATTCTCTTCGCCGACGAGATTCAGCATTCCTGAAAATCCGAAAGCTTCTGTATCGGCCAAAGGTGAGTTGGTTACGACTCTGTAAAATTGCTCAAATTGTGAATTTGAGTTTCCTTCCTGCGATTGATGTCCAGAATTATGAAGTCTTGGCGCCGTTTCGTTCACCCAAACTTTTCCGTTTTTGTCAAGGAACAATTCGATGGCGAAAAGTCCTGCAGATTCTGCACTTCTGATAAATTGATTAGCAATGATATCAATCTGTTTTTGAGTTTCAGAAGAAATATCAGCCGGACAAATATTGAAGTCGAGAAGATTCAGTTTTGGGTCGGCTACCATTTCTGTTACTGGAAATGTTTTGATTTCTCCGTTTTCGTTTTTAGCAACAATTACGGATAATTCTTTATCGATATCAACCAGATTTTCCAAAACAGATTCCTGTGTCCAAAGATTTCTCCAATCGTCATTCGAGCGAATCAATTGAACACCTTTTCCGTCGTAACCTCCTGTATTGAGTTTCTGAACGAAAGGAATTTGGATTTTAATTTCATCTTCACTTCCATCCATTATTTCGAATTCAGGAGAAGGAATTCTGTTTTCCTCATAAAATTTTTTCTGAAGAATCTTTTGCTGAATGATTTTGATAATTTTAGAATTCGGAACCACTCTCACACCTTGACCTTCCAGTTCTTCGAGCGCATCTGCATTCACGTGTTCGATTTCAATTGTGACAACATCTTTGTCTTGTCCAAATTCCAAAACCGTGTCATAATCATTGAAATCTCCTCTTATGAAATAAGAAATATTGGCGCAGGAACATTCCGGATTTGGGTCTAGAACATAGAATTCGTCATCATATTTTAATGCTTCCTGAATAAACATTCTTCCCAATTGTCCGCCTCCTAAAATTCCGATTTTCATTTTCTTTTCTTTTTAGATTTTATAGAATCAAGAACCGAGATTCAAGATTTTTTAATTTTGATTTATTTACTTTTTGCAATTATCTTTTCTTCTGGTATCGATAATATATTGGATTTTCCATTCATTATTCGATTTTACCAATTGAAAAGAATTGACGCCACAATGTGAGAATTGACCTTTAAAATAAAATTCATAAGGCGTCCAAACAGAAGCGAGATTTCCGTCAATTAGAATATTTGAAAATGTAATTTTTTTCATCCAGACTTTGCTTTTCAGCTTTAGAAATACTGACTGCAAAATCGTTGATATTTTCATTTTTGACTTCACCAGTTTTGGTTATCGTCTGCAAAACAGCATTTTTGGAGAATGATTTTTTAATCAAAACCGAATCAGAAGTTTTCATTCCAACAAATAGTTGATTAACTGTAGCTTTAACCAAATCCTTTTCCGAAGTTTGAGAAAAACCAAAAACGGGAAGAACTATCAATAACAAAATTCCGATTTTCATCTGTCCATATTTACTTGCAAAAATAGAGTTTTTTTATCGTAGTTGCTTTTTAAAATCAAGATAAAATCGAATCTTAAAGTGCTCATTTCCTACGAATTTGGTATAACTTATAGGAATCAAAAACATTGAAATTTCTTTGATTTAACAATAAAATTCGTCGCAAACGTTTTATATTTGCGGGATGTCAGAAATCATAATTCTATTTATCGGAGCTATCGCAGCCGGATTGATGGGTTCTCTCACAGGATTGGGCGGTGGCGTTATTATCATTCCTTTATTGACGTTAGGTTTCGGAGTTCCAATGCATTATGCGATCGGTGCCTCTCTAATATCAGTTATTGGAACGTCTTCCGGCGCTGCAGTTGCTTTTGTGAAAGAAGGTTTTACCAATATGCGAATCGGAATGTTTCTGGAGATTGCAACCACAGCCGGAGCAGTTTCTGGTGCATTAGTCTCCGGATTTCTGAATCCGAATACTATTGGGATTATTTTTGCGAGTATTCTAATTCTTACTGTTCTATTAAATTTAAAAGGAAAACCTGACCATCAGGAAGAATTAATCAAAGGTAGTTTGGCAGATAAACTGAAGCTTTACGGGACTTTCCCAGACAAAGATGGCATCAAACATTATGCTTCCCGAAATACAATCCCAGGGTTTTTGATGATGATTTTTGCAGGTGCAATGTCCGGACTTTTAGGAATCGGTTCTGGTGCATTGAAGGTTTTAGCGATGGACAATATGATGAAATTACCTTTCAAAGTTTCTACAACAACCAGTAACTTTATGATTGGTGTAACGGCTGTTGCAGGCGCTTTGATTTATTTTCAAAGAGGTCAGATCATTCCTGTTATCGCTGCGCCGGTTTTGATTGGTGTGGTCGTTGGAAGTTTCATAGGTTCTAAAACTTTGATGATTTCTAAAACAAAGAAACTGAAAGTATTTTTCGCAATCGTAATCACGATTCTTTCCATTTATATGATGTACAACGGTGTTAATAAAAATTTCCATTAAATGAGAACAAAACCATTTACAGACCTTGATTTAAACCGTTCCGTTGGAAATCTTTTAAGATTGGGCGTCATTCTTTCCGTAGTGACTTCTTTGGTTGGCTTTGTCAAACTCTTCACAGAAGGTTTTGTGATGCCAAAGTATAAAATGCTGGAAATGGGCGATTCCTCCGAAAAAGTCTGGGGAAGTTTCTGGAATTCACTTTGTAAAGGCGAAGGAATGGCAATTATCCAACTCGGAATTTTATTATTAATTCTAACACCATTGGTCAGAATTATCTTCGCTCTAATTGGTTATTTGAAAGAAAAAGATTACACTTACGTAATAATTTCACTGATTGTTTTAGCGATTATGACCATAAGCTTCCTCACAGGTTATGCACATTGATTTTATAAATGATAATTGATAAATGATTTTCAAAGTCTAACCGTCTATTATCTCAAAGTCTAATTTTCATAAAACTCCAAAGGTAAATTATCTGGGTCAGACGTAAAAAAGAATTTCTTGTCAGTGAATTCATCAATTCTGATTTCTTCACAATTCAAACCTTTTTGGATTAATTCATTTCTTTTTTCTTCGACACTATCAACTGAAAAAGCCAGATGCCGAAGTCCGCAACTTTCCGGTCTTGACGGACGTGCTGGTGGATTTGGAAAAGAAAATAATTCAATCACATAGTGTTCTCCGATTGCTAAATCCAGCTTGTAAGATTTTCTCTCTTCACGATATACCTCACGAATGATATTAAGTCCTAAAACTTCTGTGTAGAATTTTTTGGAAACATCGTAATCTGAACAGATGATGGCAATGTGGTGGATTTGCATTTTTTTAGTTGAGGATTATATAAGTTATTTAGTAATTTTTAAAGTTCTACAGGAGTGGTGTTTTTTTCTCTGTCAGAAATATTTTGCAATTTATATATAGAATTTCCCTTTTGCAAAACAACAGAAACAACGGAATTGTCTTCAGGAATATGCATTTTTAATTCTATTTCAGAATTGTTATTGATTTTTTCTAGACTTCTAAAAGCAGACAGAATCTCTTCTCCATCAAATTGCCATTCTATACGATATTTTGTTCCATTAGAAATCCAATCCACTTCAAAAGTTTTGGGTAAGATATTTTCTTTCATTAAAGATGGATTTCCTTCATAAAAACCATTAAAAAAATGATCATTAAACAAATCTAAACCAGAAAATTCTATTTGTGATTTTTCCGGAATTTCTATAAAAAATCGCCATTTATGTTTATCTTTTAAAAGAGTTGTAAGATTACTTTGGGAAGTAATATTTTTAAAATAAGGTTGATAATTTTTGACAATTTTCCAATTTTCAGTTGTCGTTTTCGCAGTTAAAGTATCGATTGGTTTAAATAAAAAATCATTAAAACCTTTCGTATTAGATTTTTTGAAAAGGCTTATTGATACTTTTCCTTTTGGCAAAATTGTAGCGCAGATAAACATATTTTGCCAGTCGTTTGGTATCACATTTTTTACACCTTTCAAGATTTTATCATAAGGGAGCTCCGATTTTATGGAGAAGAATTTTTGTTCATCAAAAGAATACCATTTCAAAAAAATTCGACTTGGGAAAAGTCTCTTATACCTATCGCTATCGTCTCTATCATAAAAAGAAAGCGAGGCAGTATCATCATCTCGCCATTCTCCATACAATATATTCGGATCTTTAAGAGAAATGGTGTCATTTTCTAAGTTTATAAAATGTCCATCTAGTATTTGGACTATATTTTCTCTTTTGCTTCTTGTAGAGTCCTGTGGTTTTATTTTAGGATCATTCACATCAGAATTTACTGTGGCAATATAATTATAACGTTCAAAATATTTGTCTTTTCTAAGTCTGACATAATAAAAAAGAGAAATAACTATAAAAATAATTAATAGCCCTATATTGATAAAAGCTTCTTTTTTCTTCATCATTTTGTTATTTATTTCCTGATCCCAAACCTATTAAAAACAAAAGACCAAAGGTATAAATACCCAAAAGGAATATGCTGGCAATAAAGGTATTTCTCATTAATCTCCTATAATAACTGCCTTTTATAGACAATATCCAGGAAAGAAATATCAATAAAAAAAGCGAAAAAGGCATTATCAAATATTGATTTTCTCGGTTAGAGTAGCTCAAAAAATCATAGTGAGAATGCTCATCCAAATAATTAATATAATTTTGTGAAACAATGCCTATTGCAATGAAAAGGATAACGGAAATAATATAATAAACGGCTTCTTTTTCTTTATTATTGATTTGTAACTCTTCCATACGTTAAAATTAGTTTTGTTCCTCTTTCACTTTCTCCAGATAATCAGCTTCCAATTCCTTCAGTTCTTTGAAATAATTATCTTTATCCATAAACAATTTCGGATTATAAACATCTCCAGATTTACGCTTCTCGTGTAAATCAAACTGGCTGGCGTGGGAAGCTACCCAAACATCAAAATCCAGTTTTTTCATCGCCTCAAAAGTGTAAGTATAATCTTTTTGCATATTCGGGTAAGCGTGAACATCAGAAAATTTGTGGTCGATGATGATAGACGGCATATTCGCAATCAAAACTTTATAAGTTCTGTCTTTATCTTTGGTTTCGAAGATAAAACTGCACGAACCTTTGGTATGACCAGGATGATGAAGCAAAGTCAAAGTCGTATTTCCCAATTTGATTTTGTCATTATTTTTCAAAAGAAAGTCCGGAGTTAATGGCTTAAATGTCACGCCATATTTCCCTAATTCGTAATCCGATTTTCCACCGGATTTCAGTTCTGCTAATTCAGCCTGGTCAACATAAAGTTTTGCACCTGTTTCAGCTTTGATATCAGCCATTGCGCCCATATGGTCAAAGTGTGCCTGAGTCAAAGTCAGAATTTTCGTGTCTTTATATTTGAATCCCAACTTCTCAATATTCGCCTTGATCTGCAGATAAGAATCTGCCAAACCTGTATTGATGAGGATATTTCCTTTGTTTGTAACAATCAGGTAAGATGCCAGATCATAAGTTCCGACATAATACAGATTCCCCACAATTCTAAATGGTTCATAAGGTTGTGACCATTTTTCAGGGTTATTTTTGGGTTCTGTTACAGTTTGTGCAGTTCCAAAAAGGGAAATGATTATCAATAGTAGTATTATTATTTTTTTCATTACAAAATTGTATTATTTAAATAAGCATCGAAATTAACATTCTCTATTTTTTCAAAATTACGAATGATTGATTTGTAATCTCTTTCAATCTTTCCACCATATTTTTTATAGAATGAATTCATCAAAACTTTTAATTTGACTTTGGAAATGGGTAAGTGTTTAAATTCAACGTGAAATTCTTCATCCTCACACTTTACATAAATTCTTATAACAGAATTCTTTTCCACTAAATGATAGTTCAAAATTTCTTTCCAGAAAATGGTTCTGGTTTGGGAGAAAGTCACGCCTGTTTTATTTAAGACAATCTCGGGATTTTTTCGGATTTTCCTTGCAACAAAAACATTTAAACCAAAAGAAAAAATGTAGCCAAGGATAATGATAATCAAAAACTGGGGTTCAAAACCATTTTGTTTAAAATATTTTGCTCCTACAAATGTGAAAATAGATGGAATGATGAAATATTGTGCATAGCTCATCTTACTGTTTTCAATAACAATTTTATCCGAAATATTTTTTTTGAAATAATAATTGTTTTTCCTTGCGAAATGCCTGCTCGTAGTTTTGAATTTTCTTACCATCTCATCACATCTTTCACCACTCCACCTTTCTGCGTCAATGGAATCAGTTCTGTTTTGATGAAATCTGTGATTCTGTCGTTATCAATATCATTCGGGAAAAGAAGGTGAACGTTGGCACCTGCATCTAATGTAAAAAACAAAGACAAACCAGTTATTTTTCTGAATTCCCAAATTTTATTGATAACCTGTAACGTTCCGGTTTGCATCAGGATAAATGCAGGCTCGCTCATCATCATCATTGCGTGAAGTGTCAAAGCTTCGTGTTCTACGAGTTTGATAAAGCCTTCCATATCGCCTGTTGCAAGAATGGTTTTTAGTTTGGTGAAATTCTCGTGGGCTTCCTGGAAACGTCTTTCGGCGTAAGGATTTGTGTTCATCAAGCCGTGACCAACGGTTGACGAAACAGATTTCTGACCTTCATGAATCAATAAAACCCAATCGTTGAAGTTTTTGAAAATCGGATGAATGTCGTCATTATTATAAGGAACAGCAAACAAATCTGAACTTCCTTCCACTTCTTCGGTTTTTCCCCAAACCACCAAACCTTCATAAAGACTTCTACAAGCACTTCCGCTTCCTAATCTCGCCAGGAAACTTGCTTTTTGGTTAATGTTTGTTGGTTGTTGGTTGTCGGTTGTCAGGCTGAGGCTCTCGAAGCCTTCTTTAACTGAAAAAATGTCATCCAAATTCATCAGACACTTTGCAATTGCTCCAAAACCTGAGGCTGAACTTGCGATTCCAGAACTGTGAGGAAATGTATTTTCGGTTCTGATGATATATTTTCCTTTCAGAATCCAAGGCAGATATTGCTCGATATTTCTGAAATATTTTTCAATTTTCTCAGCGAATTTTTGCTCTTCATTTCCTGACAAAAAAGTCTGCACAGCAAAATCCTCTCCAGCAAAAAACTCCATTGTCGTATTGGTTCTGCAATGGTTCAAAGTATAGCTGATACTTGGATTAGCCGGAATTTGATTTTCATATTTCCCCCAATATTTGATGAGTGCGATATTGGACGGACAGCTTGCGGAAACCGCTTGGTTGGATATGTTGAATTGGGGATTTCCCAAAAATTCTTGAGTCATAATGTTGTTTTTGGCAATCGGCTTTTGGCTGTTAGCTTTTGGAGGATTGGTTTTGGTTGGCTAAATTAAGAATTTATAAAGATTTGTCAAAGTTTGGAACTTTGACAAAGCTATGAAAACACACAAAATATGTCACTCCTACGGAGTTTTTATTGTATATATAAATAATTTCTACAAACATTTAGCTCCTACGGAGCATAGAAATCTTCTTTTTTATCTACAAAATTGAAGCAAATAATACCATTATTCTTCAAGTAAGAATTTGCTCCAGAGGAGCTAAATGTTTGTAGAAAAATGAATAACAGTATAAAAAAGAACTCCGTAGGAGTTCAACTTATACAAAACAGATTCAATAATATATCCAATATTAATGGGCTTTTTATGAAATATCCTTTTAACCATTTGAAATGTTTGCAAGTCTAAAAAGAAACTTTTCTGTAACATTTTTACCTTTTTTAAACTAATTTTGTGTGGGGTTAAAAATTGTTGAAATGAATTACAAAACCTCAACATAGCCCCGATGGTAGCGACATCCTTTTTTTGCTTTGAACAAATTTTCTTTTGATGACCAATCGTTCTGAGCAAAAAAAGATATAGCGGACAGCGGGTTGGACAATTGAATCGGAGACAAAACCTGTTGCTCCAAATATTAATTATTCATTTTTAATCATTAATTATCAATGCTGAAAGCTGAAAATATCAAAAAAACGTACAATGCGGGGAAGAAAATTGCGCTTCAGGATTTCTCGATTGACGTTCCTACGGCCAGTATCTATGGGCTTTTGGGCCCGAATGGCGCGGGAAAAACGTCGTTTATCCGGATCATTAATCAGATTACTCAAGCCGACGAAGGCGACATCTGGATTGACGGAAAAAAACTGAATCCGGAGCACATCCGAAACATTGGTTATATGCCGGAAGAACGTGGTCTTTACAAGAATATGACGGTGGGCGACCAGCTTCTGTATTTTGGAGAACTGAAAGGAATGTCCCGGCAGGAAGCGCTTTCGCAGGCTAAATTCTGGTTTGAGCAATTGAACATCGACCAATGGTGGAAGAAAAAACTGAGCGAACTTTCGAAAGGGATGGCGCAGAAAATCCAGTTTGTGGTGACGGTTTTGCACCGCCCGAAATTGTTGATTCTGGATGAACCATTTTCCGGTTTTGACCCTGTGAATGCGAACCTCATCAAAGACCAGATTATCCGTCTAAAAAACGAAGGAACGACAATCATACTTTCAACACACCGAATGGAAAGTGTGGAGGAAATGTGTGATTTTGTGGCCTTGATTAACAATTCTAAAAAGGTTTTGGACGGGAAAGTTTTTGATGTTCGGGAACAATTCAAGCAAAACGTTTTCTCTGTGGTTTTAGCGGATACGAATTCTGAAAATCTGGAGGAACTGACGAGAAAATACCAGATTGAAAATATGACAACCGACAATGGTTTGTTTCATTTTGAACTTAAAAATTCTGAGAATCAAAATATTCTGCTTCAGGACTTACTGAAAACGGGAACGATACGAACTTTCAACGAGAAAATTCCTAGTATGAATGAGGTTTTCATTAATGCAGTGAAAGATTAGTTTACCAGCTAATTAGTTTTTTAGTTTTCAGTTAATATTACTTTTAAAATTTACAATGAAAAATATATTCCTCATAACGAAAAGAGAATTCCTGACGCAGGTTAAGAAAAAATCTTTTATTATTCTCACGCTTCTTGCGCCATTGATGATTGTTGGATTTGGTGCTTTGATTGGTTTTATGTTCAAGGCTAACGAAGCGGAATATAAATTCGAAGTGGTTGACAAAAGCGGGATTTTTGCTGGTCAACTGAAATCGACAAAAGATATTACTTACACTTTTGTTCCTGCTAATACAGAAAATGCATTAGTCAAAAACCTGAAAGAACTGAAAGGTTCGGACGGAATTCTCATTATTCCGGAACTGAAAGACAAGAATTTTGATGCGTTGGAAAACGGAACAAAATTAATGACCAACAAAAAAATTGGCGTTGATACGAAAGTTAAAATTTCTGCTGACCTTAGCAACATTCTCAAAAAAGAGAAAATCAAAATGCTTGGGATTTCGGAAGACAGAATTGTGAATCTGGATAAAAATTTCAAAATCATCTCTCAGAATATTACCGAAAGTGACCGACCGGAAAGTGATATGGCTTTCGGAATCAAAACAGCATTGAGTTTTGGGTTGATGTATGTGGTTTTTATGTTCATCATTATTTACGGCGTTCGCGTGATGCGAAGCGTTTTGGAGGAGAAAAACAACCGTGTGGTGGAAATCATCATCTCGTCTGTAAAACCTTTTGAATTGATGATGGGAAAAATCTTGGGTGTGACTTTGGTGGCTTTGACGCAATTCATTGTTTGGATTGCAATGTCTGTGACCGCTGCGCTTTTCCTCAATACAGGATTCGCTGCAATGCAGAAAAATATGCCTGCGGAACAAGGCGAAATGATGAAGAATTTTGATTTCCAGCAAATCGCGACTGAAGTTTCGCACGTTCTTTTGGATATGAATTATGTCGGAATCATCAGTGTTTTTGTGTTCTTCTTTTTGTTCGGTTATATCTTTTACAGCTCGATGTACGCAGCAATTGGAAGTGCTGTGGACAATGAAACAGAAACTCAGCAATTCACGATGTTTGCAATTATTCCTTTGATGATTGGGCTTTACGGAAGTTTTACGATTATGAATAATCCTGACGGACCGATGGCTTTTTGGCTGTCTATTATTCCATTCACTTCGCCGGTTGCGATGATTGCGAGGATTCCGTTTGGGGTTCCGCTTTGGGAGATTTTGTTATCGATTTTCCTGTTGATTGCTTCTACGCTTTTGATGGTTTATATTGCTGCAAAAATCTACAGAGTTGGGATTTTGATGTATGGGAACAAGGCGACTTTGAAGGAGATCTGGAAGTGGATCAGGAGTTAAAATATCAATTACATTTTTAAACAAAAGAGATTCCAAAATTGGAATCTCTTTTTTATTTCTTTCATTAGGATATCGATTGAGCTTTCTAAGCGCTCAATCATTATTCTTACTTAATTATAATCTTTTGCGAATAATTCTGACTTTGATTTTTAACAGTCAGGATATAATTTCCCTTAATAAAATTGCGAACATCAATCGTCAACTCCTTTTTATTATTGAAATTTTGCTGATGGATAAGCTTTCCAGTCATATCAGAAATAGCTATTGCCATTTCGTCTGAAAGTTGATTATCCACAGAAATATGAATTTTATCCGAAGTAGGATTAGGAAAAACATTTATTGATTTTCTGAGTTCTTTTTCCTTCGTATTTAAAGTTAAATCCGCATTGGTATTTTTCCAAATGCTTGCTTTACCATTGTCTCGCCCAACAGCGTAGCCTATTTTCTCATTGCTGAAATAGATGGATGAAATATAGGCCTCTAAATTTTGTATATATTCCTTATAACCGTTTTCAGAGTCGTAAGTCATTCTCACTAACCCACGCTTTCCACACCCACACAGAGTCAAATCTTCAAATATTCCCCAAACTGCATTTTCATTGATGGGAAATATTTTTGATAAAAGAAATAAAGAACCTTGGCCTAATCTTACAAAATTGCTGCCTCCATCTGTTGTTTTTAGCAATCCAAACTGATAACTAAATCCTTCACTTCCACCTGTAAAATTAAATGGACCTCGAGAATTGTCAATCTGTATCCAATTTTTTCCACCATCCAGTGTTTTTAGAATGTTATTTTCACTCGAATGGTACACACTACTACTTGATGCATAACCAATTTCTCCATTCAAAAACTGTATATCAAAGAATTTTTGTTGTGAATCATTCCCAAGAACTTTTTCCCAAGAAGTGCCACCATCGCTACTTTTAAGTAAGATAGAATTAGAGCTGGCGTCTTTGCAGGAAAGAAAGATAAGGTTTGGGTTGATACAAGACATTGAATATATTAAGCTGATATTAGGCACATCTATCGAAAACCACGTGTCACCACTGTCTGTCGTTTTCAATAATTGCGCACCAGCCGAAACCACATAGCCAATATTTGGTGTAGGAAACTGAATCTTTCCTAAATTTTGATTGGTTCCAGATGTTTTCTGCTGCCAGGTTACACCACCATTATTTGTTTTTAGTATCGTTCCGTTGTCACCAGTTACAATTACGATTTCCGGTGTTATCGCATAAACATCGGTGAAAGTAGAAGCATTAACATTACCAATTGATTGTGTGACCCATTGTGCTGAGAAAGTGTTGCAGAATAGAAAGAATGTGAAAATTGTAAAAATAGCCTTCATAATATTTAGTTTTCGTAAAAATAATTAAAATTATGATTGAAATTAAAAAATTATGAATTAAATATTTATTAAATAAAAAAGAGAACCATTAGTAATTCTCTTTCTATCTTATTTCTTTCTTTTAGAAATTGATTTCTGTTTTTGTTGTGCTCTGTTTGGTCAAAAAAATCTATAAAGTTCAGATTCTTGAATATAATATATTGAATCTGAGGAAAATTAGCACCTGGTTAAAAGCTTAGTTTTTCGCCTTGAATAGGGAAAATATAATTTAATTGCAATGGATTATTATGCTGCAATTCTTTTTTGATAATTTCTGGATTGTTTCCAGTTGGTTTGCGATGCGTGACAATCACATTCAAACCTTTTAAATTCTTATGACCCGCTAAAGTTGCCAATTTGGACAACTCTTCGGTCAGTAAATCCGGCGTCAGGTGACCATAAAGAAATTTTTCCGGCTGCGAATTTGGAAAGGAAACTTCAATTAAAATAGCTTTTAGTTTTTTGCTTTTAATGAGTGGCGCTACATTTTCCCAAAGCTTTGCTAAAAGTAAGCTCTGCTCTACTCTATCAGCACCGGTATCACCAAGATAAAGAACAGCTTCATCACCTGCGGTCACCAAAACTGCAGAACTGAGATAGTTTTTTGTATGACTTAGTTCAAATGCTTTGATTTCCAGATTGGTTTCCGGCACAGAGACAGTTTTTGAAATCTCTAAGTCAACCAAATGGTATTTTCCAATGGGCGAAGTACCTTCATCAGAAAAATTGTTCCAAGTATCACTAATAAAGTAATGTTTGCGTATAATATTCTGAACAAATGGAATCGCGTAGATATTCTTTTTGGAATCCGAAGGTGAATTGATAATCAATCCGGAAATATGGTCCAGATGGCCGTGTGAAATAAAATACGCTTTGATATAATCTTTTAAAACTAAATCTTCCGTAACCGTAAAAGTCTTCTTTTCTATAGATTTTCTAATTCCTGAATTAATTGTTCCCGCATCAAGACACAAAAACTGATTGCTATTATGTCTTGAAACCAGATAGGCAGAAAGATTGTTTTCTCTTTCGCCACCGTAGATGCCCAACGGAACGATATCAAAAGTTTGGGAACGGGCAAAAATTCCTAAAAAAAATGCAACAATGATGATTTTCACCTTCATTCAAAAATGGTTATTTCTTTCTTTTAGAAATTGATTTCTGTTTTTGTTGTGCTCTGTTTGCTCCAAATTTCTTCGGCGCTTTCCGTTTGCTTGGTCCGCCCATATTGACCTTCTTGTTCTTATCTTTCTTCTCATGGAAAGCAGATTCGCCTTCGTTAAGTTTGGCGTTGGTGAGGAATTTCATTTTTACCTCATCCTGTTCAGAAGCGATTTTCACTTTAGAAATGGTTACTTCTTCCGGGAATTCGGTTTTGTTGATTTCTTTGTCCATCAATAATTCGATGTCCAAAAGTTGCGCTTCCTCTTTTTTGGTGTAGAAAGTGATTGCAATTCCGTCTTTGTCCGCACGACCAGTTCTACCGATTCTGTGAATATATTGCTCAGGAACTTCAGGAACTTCAAAATTAAATACATGAGAAATATCCGGAATATCCAAACCTCTCGCCATAATATCCGTCGTGATCACACCACGAAGTTCTTCATTAGTGAATTCATTCATTACCCTTAAACGGAAATTCTGAGATTTATTGGAGTGGATGACACCAAACTGATCAGGAAATTCGATGTTCAATTTTTCGAAGATCAAATCGGCGTGTTTTTTATTATTAGCAAAAATCAGAATTTTTTCTAAATCTGTTTCAGTCTTCAAAAGATGAATCAGCAAGTTCAGTTTGGTATTGAAATTTTCTACGGGAACTGCAGATTGTACAATTTTTTCCAATGGTGTTCCGGATCTTGCGAGTGAAATTTCTATTGGACCAGCGAAATATTCGTTCAGCAAAGCATCTACAGCATCTGTCATTGTTGCAGAAAAAAGGATATTCTGTCTTTTCTCCTTCATCATTTCGAAGATGTGTGTCAATTGCGGACGGAAACCGAGATTCAGCATTTCGTCAAATTCATCGATGATTAATTTGCCCACTTCTTTTAGAGAAATGGCATTATCAATCGCTAAATCCATTACTCTACCAGGCGTTCCCACCAAAATATCGCAACCGTCTTTGAACAATAGCTTTTGTGTATTGATGTTTTTCCCACCATAGATTCCAATCACTCTTGCGGTCAGATTTTCGGTCATTTTCGTAATCACTTCAGTTACCTGAACTACCAATTCTCTTGTTGGAACCAAAACCAAAACTGTTGGATTTCCTGTTTTATTATATTTCCAGGTTTTAAGAACGGGAAGTGTGTACGCCAAAGTTTTACCTGTCCCCGTTTGTGCAATTCCCATCACATCACGACCAGAAAGTATTGGTCCGATACTTTTTATCTGAATTGGAGTTGGTTCAAAAAGGTCAAGGTCAGCTAGAACGTCCAGAATCTTTTCCGGTAAATCGAAGTCTGCAAAAGTGGTTTTCATCTGGAGAAATTTTATTTTAAAATGGTAAGAATAATTGTAGAAAATCAAATTATAATTGAAATTTCAATAATGAATTTTCGTTTTCAATCGGCAAAGATAGGGATTTCCAAATCAATGAAAAAATGATTGATTTTTTAGGAAAATTACAAAACTACTTCTGCTCTTCCCGCAAAACAATCCTAAAAGTCGTTCCTTTCCCCACTTCGGATTGTGCAATTTTCACGTCGCCTTTGTGATATTCGGAAACCACTCTTTTGGTTAACGACAAGCCTAATCCCCAACCACGTTTTTTCGTCGAAAATCCTGGTTTGAAAGCATTTCGGATTTGCTTTTTGGTCATTCCGCTTCCGGTATCGGTCACGTCTATGTAGATGCTTTTATTTTTTTTATAAAGAGACAATTCCAATTTTCCTTCGCCTTTCATTGCATCTACGGCATTTTTTACCAGATTTTCAATCACCCAACTCATCAGAATCTGACTGTGAGGAACCAAAACAGGTTCATAAGTTTTTCTTAAAGTAAATATGACTTTGGTAGAAATTCTGGATTTTAAATAATCGAAATTTTGTTGCACCGTTTCACTGATGTCAAAATCATTAAGCGCAGGAATTGAACCGATTTTAGAGAATCTTTCGGAAATGGTTTTCAGCCGGTTGACATCCATTTCGAGTTCCTTCACACCCAATCCGTTTTCGTCTTCAAGCTTCATAATCTCGACCCAGCCAATCATTGACGACAATGGCGTTCCAATCTGATGCGCCGTTTCTTTGGCCAAACCTGCCCAAACAAAACCCTCATCCGTTTTCTTCAACAATCGTAGAAACCAAAATGAAAAAACCAAATAAAGCGAGATAAACAACGCCAACATATAAGGATAATAGCGCAGATAATTCATCAAATCGGAATTATCATAGTATAAATACTGATTGTTAAAATCTGGCAACTGAATCTCAAATGGCGGATATTTATTCTCCATTTCAGTCATTTTAGCCTTCACTTTTGCTTTATCGGCTAAAATATCTTCGGAAATTCCCCTGCTTTCTAAAACTTCTCTTTTTTTATTAGTTAGAATGATTGGCAAATCCTCGTTTTCACTGATAACATAAAGTGCCAATTCATTAACTCTTGGGTCCACATCGGTATTTTGAAGATAACGCATCGCTGTCGCCAGAGATTTGATGCGCTCGGTTTCTTTTCCACGCAGATGCTGAATCAGGAAATTGGAAGAGATGATAATCCCTGCAACGATGGAGGTCAATATAATATAGACCACCCAGCTATTGATGCGTTTCAGAAAATTAAGACCTTTCATTATTGCTTATAAAACGGCAATTTAGGAATTTATTATATAAAATCAGAAGTTAGATTTTAGACATTAGAATTTAGACTAAAATTTGAAGATTAATGCAGATATTTGTGATTGATTAAATTAAAAATAATGATTACGATTCAAAATACAAAACTAAAAGCGACATTCAATCCACTCGGAGCGGAATTGGTTTCTCTCATCAATATTGAAACCGGAAAAGAAATAATCTGGGAAGGAAATTCTGATTTCTGGGGCGGACAAAGTCCTGTTCTTTTCCCTATAATTGGTGCTTTGAAAAATGAACAGTATATTTTTGAAGGCAAAACTTATGAATTGCCTCGCCACGGTTTTGCAAGGAGGCGAACTTTTGATGTAAAAAACTCATCAGAAAACGAAGCTATTTTTGAACTTAAATCTGATGAAGAATCTCACAAAATCTATCCTTTCGAATTTAGTCTGGAAATCAAATATACTTTGGTTGAGAATAAACTGATTGTTTCTTATCAGGTGAAAAATGAGTCTGAAAAAGAAATGTATTTTTCTCTCGGTGCGCATCCGGGATTTGCAATTGACACAAAAAATAGTTTGAAGTATGACGATTACGAAATTGCTTTTTCCGATGATGAAAAACTGCAAATCCATCCATTAATTGACAATCTTATCAGTAGTAAAACTCAGACCATCGAACTTGAGAATAAAACTTTACCTCTGACTTATGAATTATTCTCAAAAGATGCTTTGGTAATGACCAATATGAAAAGTCAGGAATTGATTTTACGAAATAGAAAGAATAATCATAAAGTCATTTTTTCCTTTTCTAATTTTCCTTATTTCGGAATTTGGGCTGCAAAAAATGCAGATTTTGTTTGTCTGGAACCCTGGCAGGGAATTGCTGACTTAGAAAATCACAATCAGGAATTGACTGAGAAATTCGGGATTTTGAAGTTGAAAAACGGAGAAGACTGGAAAGCCAGTTGGGCTGTCGAGATTGAATGATTTTGAAAGCACCTCAAAATAAAAACCCTTCAAAGATCTAATTTTGAAGGGTTTTTATTATTTTGAAAAGTTTATTCTTTATCCAAATTATTCCAATATTCAAGAATTTCATTTTTGATATTTTCCGGCAAAGTTTTGAAATTATCAGAATAAGTATCTTTTGAATAACCACTTTCCTTAGAAGTTGAAATCTCGTAAAGTTTATCATTCTTCGAAAAAAGAAGATGTACAGATTGTTGTTTGAAATCGTAATCGTTCAAAGAATAGATGAATAACGCATCAATGCTCTTATCCTTGTCATAATCCGCGAAAGCTTTTCGTTGTCCCCAGGCGCTGATGATTCCTGGATAATTGATTTGCTTTTTGGCTACAACTTTCCAGTCTCCACCAATTTTGGTAAATCTTTGAAACGTCATCTTGTCGGGTTTCGCATTTTTTTCGATTTTAGAGAAAATGAAAACATTGTCCTCATTGTCCGGAGAATTCGCTTCATCGACCTGAACGATTCTTGTTCCTTCATAAGGAAAATTTTTGTAAGAATCCGGATTTCTTACGACTGTGGAAACTTGTGCGTTCATCAAAGTTCCGATGAATAGCATTGGTAATAAAATTTTCATATTGTGTTTTTTATATTCAGCTAAAATAAAAAAATTGCAGCCGATAATTCGACTGCAATTTAAATTTTTGATAATTATTTCATTTTTATAAGGTTTCCTTCAACCAATCAAAAAATTCTCTCTGCCAAACCAAACCGTTTTGCGGATGTAGAACCCAGTGATTTTCGTTCGGAAAATAAAGAAATTTTGTTTTAAGGCCTTTCAGTTTAGCAGCCTGAAACGCTTCCTGCCCTTGCTCATAAGGAACACGGAAATCTATTCCGCCCTGGATAACCATAATTGGCTTGTTCCATTTGTCCACAAAATTGCTTGGATTGAAGTCGGAATAAGCTTTCGGAGTTGGTTTTGTCCAATAATTACCTCCTAAATCCCAATTAGCAAACCAAAGTTCCTCGGTCGTCCCGTACCAGGATTTCATATCAAACAATCCGTCGTGCGCAATAAAGGTTTTGAATCTGTTTTCGTGAACACCAGCCAGCATAAACACGGAATAGCCGCCGTAACTCGCACCAACAGCCGCTACTCTGCTTCCATCCACATAAGGCAAAGTTTTCGCAAAATCTGTTGCTGATAAGTAATCTTTAATCGGCTGTCCGCCCCAATCGCCGCTGATTGCCTCGTTCCATTCTACACCCCAGCCCGGCATTCCGCGTCTGTTTGGTGCAAGGACAATGTAACCGTTGGCTGCCATCAAAGCAAAATTCCATCTTGTGGAGAAAAACTGTGTCAATCCTGATTGTGGTCCGCCCTGGCAATAAACTAAAGTTGGATATTTTTTATTCGGGTCAAAATTCGGTGGATAATGGAACCAAACGCCCATTTCTTTTCCATCCGCGGTTTTTACCATTTTTAGTTCAGATTTTCCTGCGACTAATTTTGAATAATTATCTTTATTAATATCAGTCAATTGTTTCAAAGCACCTTTAGAATCCACTTCGAATAAATCTGCGTTGTGGTTGATATCGGTTTTTGTTACCCAAAGTTTTCCTTTGTTTTCCAAAACCACATCATTGATATCAAAATCGCCCTTAGTCAATTGTTTTACTGATTTATTTTTGACATCAACCGAGAACAATTGCTTTGTCCCTCTGAAAGCTGAAGTGAAATAAATCAATCTAGAATCTGAAGCCCATTTTACATCGCCAGTCACACTTTCGTCCCAGGCTTTGGTCAAATTGGTTTTTGCTTTGGACTTCCAATCCATAATGACGATGTCATTTTTATCAGCTTCGTAACCTTCTCTTTCCATTGAATTCCAAAGCAATAATTTTCCATCATTACTGAATTTTGGATTCACATCGTAACCCATCATTCCTTCTGTCAGATTAGTCGTTTTTTCGGAAGCGAGATTGTAAGCGAAAATATCTGTATTGGTACTTTGAGCATAATCTGCACCTGATTTCGCTTTAGTCACATAAAGCAATTCCGAAGAATTTGGACTCCAAACAAAATCCTCTGCACCACCAAATGGTTTCTGAGGCGAATCGAAAGCCTTTCCTTCCAACAAATCTTTCGCTTTATCTGCAGATTCCGTAACATTCACCACAAAAACGTGGTTGTAAGAACCCTCATTCCAGGCATCCCAATGGCGATGGTTCAGGTCTGTGTAAATTTGTGCTGTTGTTTTTGGTAAGTCTTTGTATTTATCTTTTCCTAACAGATTTTCAACCTGAACGGCTTTGCTGAAAGCTACTTTTTTCCCATCTGGGGAAATTACAACATTATCCACTTCGCCAATATCATAGAATTCTGTCCAAGTTTTCCCTGAATCTTTAGACAAGAAAATTTTGTTGTTTTCTAAAGCGTAAACCCCATTTTTGTCCCATTGAATCAGGCTTTTCTTTCCCAAATCAATTTTGGTTGATTTCCCGGCAATATCCAGCCAAAAAGCTTCAGAATTGGATTTTTCTGTTTTAAGGTCAGTCTTGCTGATTTTGTAAATCAATGAAGAATTATCGGGCGAAACTGACTGAACACCAAGACGATTGAGTGTCCACATTATTTCCGGTGTCATTACCTGTTGTGCATTCATCATAAAAGGCGCTGTTGCTGCTGCAACTATGAAATGTTTGATTTTCATCTGTTTATAATTATCATTTTGAAAAAACTCGGACGAAGTTATTAAAATATTGTGTAAATTTGGGAATAACCTATTTAAAACTAATTCTTATGAAAAAACTTTTACTCTTTTCTTTGGTGATTGTGTTTCAATCATTTTTTTGTCAAATTCAATTTGCACCTTTCGTTAATCACGATTATCAACCTTACTATGCTACACTATCAGGGTCTGGAACTATTTATTATACAACTGATGGTTCTGAACCAACAATTAATTCTGCATCTGGTTATCAGACTGTAAACATTACAATAAGTCAGAATACCGTTGTAAAATCAAGACTTAAAAGCTATGCTGGGGTACTTTCCGAAGTAGTCTCAAGAAATTATTATTTCGGAGATTTACCACAAAAAACAGTCTACTTTAAACCTCCCACCAACTGGAACAAAACTTGCTCTCAAATGTATCGTATTGATCCTGAAACTCTAGTTGATTTTTATGGCCCAGGAAATAATATGACTACAGTTTGTGAAGGATGGTATAAAGCAAATTATGCTTTTTATAAAGCTTCCGTTTCATTTAATAATTGTTCACCAATTGGAATTCCTCCATATTACCAAGGAGTTGATGTTATTACGGAAGACACTATCTTTTATGATTATTCTGAAGGACCAATTTCCAATCCGCCAACTTGTCTTTTAGCTGTAAATGATGCATCAAAAAAGATTGCTATTGTCAAGATCTTTCCAAACCCTGTTCAGGATTTTGTAAATATAGAATCAGACAAAAATTTTATCGCTTACGAAGTGATTGATGAATCTGGAAGATCAATTCTTAATAGAGATTTCAAAGGCACTAAAATTGACATTAGCAATTTGAAGACTGGTATTTATTTTATCAAATTAAAATCATTAAACAACGAAACTAATATTGTGAAGTTTATTAAGAAATAAGTTTTTATTTATTGATTTATAATCCCTATATTTGCGCTTCAAAATTTATACATTAAGACAATACTATGAGCACAATATTTACGCTGTTTATGATTCTAATTATCATCGCTAGCATTTTATTAGTTATCATCATTATGGCGCAAAATCCAAAAGGAGGCGGACTTTCTGGAACATTCGGGGGAGCTTCTGCTGCTAATTTCGGAGTTCAGAGAACCAATGATTTTATGGAGAAAGCGACCTGGACTTTGGGAACTACCATCGTAGTTTTGATTTTCCTAAGCATTATTCTGACAGGGAAGCCATCTCAAACTGCTCCTACAATGCCTGCTCCAGTAAAATCTGAAGCGCCTGCCAATGCACCAGCGAAAAATGCTCCTGCAACGCAAGCACCAGCAACTAAGTAATAACAACTTATTTATAAAATAAAAACGCTTCCAGATTTGGAAGCGTTTTTTGTGTAGTATTAAGAAAATTTATTCTCGTCAAAGCACTTTTTCATCAGCACATGGAAACAGTCTCCCATATCGTCCGATGCTCTGCAGATGGCGTTTTCCAGCATCCCTCGGATTTGCTTTTCGGTAACGCCGGCTTCTGTCCAGCTTTTCCCTGAAGTATAAGAATTAAGAATAAAAGGCATAATCCGGTCTATGGCACAGGCGAAAATGGCGTCTGGCGTTTCCTCCTCTTCGAATTCTATCCAAAGATTGTAGAAGTCTGAGGAAAGCGGCTCATCCAACATTCCGAATATTTTTTTGGCGGCGAGCTTTTCTCTTTCGAATTTGCCTTTCATTCCTTCTTCGTCAAAAAGGAACGTGTCGCCAGCGTCTATCTCTACCAAGTCGTGGATGGAGAGCATTCTGATGACTCTCAGAAGATTGATTTCCGTATTATTTTTGGCATACGGAAAAAGAATCTGTGCTAATATGATGATTTGCCAACTGTGTTCTGCGGTGTTTTCTCTTCGGGAATCGTCTGCGTTGTAGTTTCTTCTGTTGACATTCTTCAGTGCATCAACTGCTAAAATGAAATCTATTTCTTTCTGTATCTTCATATCTGATTGTTATAATTCTGTTCCAGCTTCTACTTCGTATGGTTCTTTATTTTTTTCGAAGATTCTTGTGAGTTCTGAGCCTTCGACGGTGATTTTATCATTGATTCTTCTGATCCAGTTTCCTTCTCTTAGGCCAATTACTTTGATATCGTTTTGAGTCAGGAATTCTTTGATTCGGGTTTCTCTAGTTTCTCCGTTGTGTTTGATTTCTGGATTGGGGTCGAGGTAATGGGGGTTGATATTGAACGGAACTAATCCCATACAATAGAAGCTTGGCGGGTAGACGATGGGCATATCATTGGTGGTTTTCATATTGATGCCGCCTATGTTGCTTCCTGCGCTGCAACCTAAATAGGGTTTGCCTGATTCTACGTTTTGCTTCAATACAGTCATTAATCCAAATTCGTGTAAAGTCTTCACTAACAGAAATGTGTTGCCACCTCCTGTGAAGAATGCCTGAGCAGAATTGATAGCTTCAGTTTTATCTTCGAATTCGTGGAGGCCTTTGACATTGATGTTGATAGTGGAGAATAAGTCTGTTGCTTTCTGGGTATAATCTTCGTGGGAGATGCCTCTGGGTCTGGCAAAGGGAATAAAAATCAACTCGGTGATGCCTTCAAAAAGCTTAATGAGTTCTGGTTTTAGATATTCCAAATATTGACCGCCGTAGAGTGTGGATGTGGATGCTAGGATGATGTTCATAATTCTGAAGTTAGAAGGCAAATTTCGGGAAATGTTTTGGGATGGGTTGATGTGTTTTGTAGATTTTGAGATTTTATTTTTAATCTTGAGGGAATTTCTTTGCAGTCGCTAACTTTCTATCTGCAGTTGCGAGGTTTCTATCTGCAGTCGCTAACTTTCTGATTGCAGTAGACTATTTTCTATCTGCAGTTGCGAGGTTTCTACTTGCAGTCGCTAACTTTCTAATTGCAGTAGCGAGATTTCTTATTGCAGTCGTTAACTTTCTTTTGACGGTTGCAAGATTTCTTTTGACGGATGCTAACTTTCTTTTGACGGATACGAGGTTTCTTTTGATGGGTGCGAGCTTTCTTTTGACGGATGCGAGCTTTCCACTGACGGACGCTAACTTTCTATTGACGGTTGCAAGATTTCTTTTGACGGTGGTTAGGTTTTATTTTTCACTTTGGATTATTAGTCCTTAAATAAAAAAAGCCTGCAGACTATCTGCAGGCTCAAAATTTTTTTTTGATTTGATATGAAGAAAAAAAAGAAAATTTTCTAAATTAGGATTTTACAATCCAGCCCAGCCATTAGCCCAAGATGGTGTAGATGTACCATTACCAGCGCCAGTAGCATTAGCATTTTCTGTATAAGTACCGGCTGCTGCCGGCTGAGCAACAGCACCAGTTGCAGAAGCGATTGTTACAGCGTTGGCACCAACGTTATCAAACTTGATGTTTGTAAACTTATTTTTACCATTCAGGTTTGCAATGGTTGTATCATGCTGAATTGTGATAGCAGTAGCCCATCCAGAGAATACAACATTGTCCAAAGTTGCGCCTGTTCCTACTCTGAATAAGTTGGTTCCAGCTCCTTCATTATCTGTTGTAGTGAAACCAATGAATGTTGCATTTTTGATTGTTGGGTTTGACATAGGAGTTGCTGTCTGATTTCCAGAATTGTTATCTGCTTCTATCCCTCTGTTTCCAACATTTGCAGCATTTCTCTTACCATAGATATTTGTTGCATTACCGTTCCATCCTTCTGTCCAGTCGAATGCATCGTCGTCATTATTGATAGAAAGAATGTTGCTCACATTTACTGTACCCCCGAAGAATTCGATACCGTCATCTGCGCCATCTAATACGGCAACACCATCAATCTTGGTTCCTTTACCTACTCCAAATAGAGAGAGTCCGTTGTATTCTTTAGCATCATTAAATCTTGCTCCAGCCCATCTGATTTGCGTGTAGGTGATAGATCCGCTGTTATCATCAGCAACTGTACCACCGTAAGGAAGACTACCTCCTACTTCTGAAGCAGCAGTTGTACCAGCGTTGATAGGTGCTTTTCCACAAATTACGATACCGCCCCAATCTGCTTTTTTAGGAGTTGCAGCACCTGAAGTGAAGACCACAGGACTAGATGCTGTCCCATTGATAAAAATCTTACCCCCTTGAGCTACTGCCAAGTAAGTATCTGTACCACCTGTACAAAGGATTTTTGTACCTGCAGGAATTGTTAATTCTGCACCATTGTTTACAATCACAGGACCGTTCATACGGTAAACAACATTTGCATCAAGAACTAATTTATCACCAGATTTCAAAGCCAATTTAAAATTGTTTGGATCGATTGTTACGTTGCTTGGATTAGGAGTAATGGTTGTATCCTCGTCAGAAGAACAAGAATTGAAAACGGCTACTGTTGTAAGTGATAGTGTGCAAAGTACTAATGCACTTGAGATGAACTTTTTCATTGTAATTACTTTTGTTTATTTTTATTATTATGTATTAAAATTTGTATCCAACGTTTACACCGATTACCTGGCCTCTTTTGAAGTTATAGGTTTCTGAGTTGTTGAAGTTTTCCTGAACTCTTCTAATTGAAGGATTTAAAATATTTTTAACTGTCACTCCAAAATCTATGTTATTCTGGAATCTGAACTTCGCTGTAAAATCCAGCATATTAACAGGCTTCTGGACAATGTTTCCAATCTTATTTGTACTGATGGAATAGATGTAACTGCCGATGTAGGAGTAGGAAGCTACCAAGTCCATTTCGCTTCCCTGGCTGAACTTGTGGTTGAAACCAAGATTACCATTTCCTACGAAATCTGTAGCACCCTGCAGTTTATCTTCTTTCACATCAAAGTTAACGGCCAGCAAACTATTTCCTGAAGTTTCGTTATAGGTATCTTTTGTTACTTTATCGCCATTAAGCTCGGCTTTTGAATCCATATATGTTGCGTTTACAAACGTGTAAAGTCTGGAGCCGTTACCAAAACTGATGATGTCTTTTCTAAGCTCTGCTTCGAAACCGTAGACATAAGCCCAGTCACCCGTATTCAGATAAGAAAAGAAAGGATCTGAGGAGTTGATAAATGTTTTAGCAATAGGATTTTGAATATATTTCCCAAAACCAGTAAGGGAGATTACTTCGCCTGCTTTTGGAAAGTATTCCCATTTAAGATCCAAATTATTGTTATCAGATGGTTTCAAATAGTAGTTACCTTGTGTTGTCTCTGTCACATCTACATAAATGTAAGGCGCCATTTCCTTCATCTGTGGCAAAGTGTATGTTCTTGAAGCAGCCAAACGTAAATTTTGTCTATCGTTGATAGAATATTTTAGATTAAATGCCGGTAAAAATTTATTGTAAATCTTCTCGATGTTATTAATCGGTGTATAAAATTGTACATCCCATTCGATATACTGTCTGATACGGTCGTACCTTACTCCTAACTGCGCCATAAATTTTTCTGAAAACTTATAGTCCACGTTTGCAAATCCTGAATTGATATCCTGATTGCCATTGTAGATCACAGGTTTTAAAGTGCCTGCGTCTCCAAAGTTACTGGTGATATTGAAAAAGCCTTTCGAATAGTTGTAAGCATTGAAAATCGCATCCAGATTATTAGGATCTGCCACTATTGCTGGTGTAGCAATCTCATTATCCCATTTGAAATCCATCTGTTTTGAGAAGAACGTTCTTTTCTTAAACCTCCCCTGATATCCAAAAGCTATTTTGGACTGATCCTTCAAATTGTAGTTGAAAGTGATGTTCCCAGTGTATTCTTTATCATCCAGATTGTCATAATAACGGTTGTTGAGACCTGATTCTCTGGTCACAGTGTAGGTTCCTTCATCATTTCGTACCAAAGTATTGGTAATTCTGTCTGGTCTCTGACTATTAAGATAATTGTAACCTGCAATCCAGTTGATTGAGAACTTTTCTCCAAATTTGTGGTCTCCACCTAATTGATTAACTAAAGTATTGGTAACTTTATAATCTGCCCTTCTTACATAAGCTCCACCGTTTTCTGCATAATCCCGAAGTTCACCTTCATAGATCTTGGCTTCCTGATTGGTTGAGTGGATATAATTGGTAATTAATTTTAACTGATGATTTGCATTGATTCTATAGAAAAGATTTAACAAACCTGTAGAGTTGGTCGTGTAGCCATATTTTTGAACTTTATCAAAATTCTTAAATACAGTTTCCTGCCCAAATTGTCCCTCAGACCCTTCTTTGTAAGTAAAGTCATTATTGAAACCAGCATAAGCGTAAGTATTCAGTTTCCCTTGCTCTCCAATTTTAAAAGATTTTCCAGCCTGAATGTTCATTCCAGTATTAATTGGTGTCAACATAGATGGACCAAAGGCATCTTTGAAGTTCCAACTCGTCTGGTAGTTGTAAGCAGAAAGTGCGTTTGCAGGAACTTTTTGAACCTTGGTTCCAAAAAAATTGGGACCATCTTGTAATAAAAATTTATCCGTTTTGGAATTCTGCAGGTTGTATCCGCTATCCATACCCACTGTTATAAAACCTTTACCAGAATATTCTTTGGATACAATATTGATATTTGCCCCGCCGAAATCTCCCATCAATCTAGGGTTGAAAACTTTCTCCAAAGAGATGTAATCTATGATATCCGTTTTCAGTAACGAAAGATCGATATTCTTATTCTCAGGATCATCTGATGGTATTGGCAAGCCATTCATTGTGGTAGCATTGTAACGGTCAAGAAGTCCTCTGACAGAAATAGTGTTTCCCCCTTCTTGTTTTACGGTTCCTGTGGCTTTTGTGACAGCAGTGGCTACATCTCCTACACCTTGTTTTGATAACTGTGCAGCACCTACTCTTTCAATAATCTCAGCAGATTTTTTCTGTACCTGGATGATGTTGGCTTCTGTACTTTTTTTTGTGTTACCGATGATTTTTACCTCATCGATTTTCTTTTCACCCTTTAGTGTATCTTGGGTAGATTGTGCCAACAACATTGTGGTTGACATACAGAGAAACAAAGCACCAATGCTTATTGTTTTTGCTTTCATTTTTTTCTTTCCTTTTTTCTTCGTTGCCAAAGAAATGCTATGACAGGCAATCTGAATGTATAGGAAATTTTAAATATTCTTTAACATCCTATTACGAAAAATGATATTATGTTAAATGAACTTTAACAGGTTAATGAGTTTTAAAAGTCTGTTCATTATTTGTTAAATTTGCAGCAGATAATTTTTACTGAAAAAACCACAGAAAACAGGCAAAGCTTCTGATATCAATGGTTTACAGTTTTAAGCGTCCATTAACATTAGAAAATTCCCAAAATCGACACTCAAAATGGATTTTACAAAGGCAATAGAAATTTTACAATCCGGCGGAACGATACTTTACCCAACAGACACAATTTGGGGAATCGGTTGCGATGCTACTAATATAGATGCTATTAAAAAGATTTTCGATATTAAGAAAAGAGAACAAAACAAATCTCTTATCATATTAGTAGAGTCCGAGAAAAGATTACAGGATCTTGTGGATGTTCCGGAAATGGCCTGGCAAATAATGGATGTCAGCGAAAAACCAGTGACCATAGTTTATGAAAATCCGAAGAATCTACCGAAAGAATTACTGGCTGAAGACGGAAGCATCGGAATCCGATTGATAAAAGATGATTACTGCAAACGACTCATCACAAAACTGAACAAGCCTTTGGTCTCTACTTCTGCTAATCTGAGCGGGCAAAAGTCGCCGATGAAATTCAGTGATATTTCGGATGAGATCAAAAATGCGGTGGATTATATTGTTGAGGAGAATCACGACAAAGTTTCGAAATTCTCTGGGTCGTCTGTGATCAAGATTTGGAATAATAATCAAATCAAAATCATTAGAGAATAATTCTATTCTCTAATGATTTTTTTCATAGTAGATTTTCCTGTTTGAATAATTTCTATAAAGTAAATACCTTTCACTAAATTATCTAAATTATAAATAGTAAAATTACTTTCTTTAATATTGTTCTCGCTTTTAGTTAAAACATTTTTGCCAGAAGTATCATATAAATTTATTTTCAATGATTCATTCTTAACCAATCCTGAAATTTGAATTTTGTTTTTAAAAGGATTTGGTGAAATAATTAAAGTATTTTTAACCTTAACGTCACTTGTAGAAAGTTTCGGTTTTACAATTACGCTTAAGCTATAGTAAGGCGAATATTCACAAGAATTTGCTTTTCTAACTTTGATAATATGACTTCCTTCATTTTTCCAATTTACCTTTATTTTATAAAATTTCGTCAAAGGATCAAAAGTCATAATACCCCCAGATTCTAAAGTCCATTCTGTTTCTGAAAGTAAGTCTTGCGCAATAAAATATTCTTCTGTAGAATCTAAATCAACTTCAGTATTACCAAAAATTTTGGGAGCTGAATCAAATTGATAACCTTGAATTTTTTCTATATTTAAATTATTATTTGCTATTAGTAATTCTTCTTTATCATTTAAATATACATTACCTGTACAAATAAAACATATTTGCTCTTTCCAGGTTTTCCCTTTATCATTAGAATAAAAATAAGTGCCATCTTTATAATCAGCCTCTCTTCCTGGATGATACCAAAAATTATCGTTTAGAATTTTTAAACTATTCGTATAGACTGGATTACCTGGAATAGTTCCATCAAATAATGAATACTCCTTTGTATTCAGATTTATTTTAAAGAAAGTCTTTCCTCCCGTGGAAACAAATGCATAATCAGAGCCAAAAACTGTAAACTCAGTTATATATCCCATATCGTTACCGTTATTATCCGGAATTCTTACAACTTCTTCCCAGCTATCTCCTTGATCTTTTGTTTTGTATAGAGAATAATCATAATTAGTTGATAAATTCTGATATCTACCCCAAGCATAAATTTCATCATTTTTTATAAATTTCATTCCATAAAAAGAAAAATTAGATATTGTTGGCATAATTACTTTTTTCCAAGTATTTCCTTTATCTAAACTCACAAAACCATAACTATAATTATTTGAAAAGAAAAGTATGTTTTGATCTATTTGAGTTATATTTCTAGATGCAATTAGATAGTTATCCTGAAAATTCATTTGTTTCAAAGTCCAGGTTTCGCCTAAATCATTTGACTCTTTCAAATAATATTTTGTAGTCCCATCTACAGCACTTGTTTGATAAATATAACTCAGATAATTCCCATCAATTAACGTTGTCGAAATCCCCATTATCTTAGGCCATACTTGTTCATTAACATTAATTTTATCTATTTCTTTCCAACTTAATGCATTATCCTCAGAAAGATAAATCCCATAACTTTGGGCATAGCTAGTACTTGTAGAGTAATCCCATTTACTTAAAAGAAATTTTTGATTCTGGTTTATCATTTTGTAATTATCTCCATAAGATGCGTATGTATCCATTATAGTTTCCCAACTCTCGCCTCCATTATTAGTTTTTACGATTTTTCTCCCAGAGTTTCCAGTAGAAGCTATGAATGAAAGGGCAATATTACTGTCATCTAAAACATGTATAGCAAATAAGCCAGAATAGCCATATAAATTGTGATTTATATTTGCAATAGGTTTTTGAATTATCTCTTTTGTATCGAAATTATACTTTAGTAAACTCTCATTACTAATTCCATACAAAATTCTATTTTTAACCACAATCTTTGATGATAAGTAAATGTTATTTGGATATTGTAATTCAGGGATGTTTTGCCACGTCTCTCCTAAATCTTTGGATGTATAGATTTTTCCATTCAAACTTCCATCAAAACACATTACTAATGTATTTTCATCTAAAATCTGAAAACTACTAATAATTCCAATATTACTAAAATAGAAATCTTTTATCTGCACCCAATTTTTCCCTCCATCTAGCGTTCTATATAATTCATACCGATAATACAAAAACCCCACATCTTCATTTAAAAATTTTATTTGTGCTGAAGAAACATTTTGGGAAAAGACATTATTAATATTAGAATCGACTTTTTCCCATTTTTCACCACCATTTTTTGTTTTATAGAATAGTCTATTGAAATAATTTGGTTCATAATATTTATAATCTCCAAAAATGTATCCAACACTATCATTTACAAAATCCACAGACTCTAAATATTCATCTCCATTGAATGCCAGCGATTGATTTTTCCAAGTTTTTCCTTTATCTTTAGTCTTTAATATTTTTCCGTGGTAGCCAACCAAAATAGCTGTAGAATCATTTATCTTTTTCGAATCATAAAGCTGGTAATACCTATGATCTACTGGATAAGGTAGAAGATTCCATTTCTGCCCTTCATTCTCAGTATTAACAACGCTCGTACCTCCTATTCCTGCTAGATGATTTTTATCAAAAAAAACAAGATTATATATTGGGTCTGTCAAAATCTGAGGAAATTTCTGACATTGAGAAAATAAAATTTGAGATAATGATAGTAATAAGAGAAAATAAAATTTTTTCATTGGTTATTTTTTGCAAATTTAAATTTAATATTCTCAAAAATGGAAAAGAATTTAATTATATCAAATAGAAAAACCAGCGGATGGCCTTTTGCAAGACCATCCGCCGGAAAAATAAACTATGAAAAAAAACTACTTTTTGTATTAACTCTTATCACAAGAAAAATACCACTCCTATATATAAGACAAAATAGCTTGTTTTGATATTTTATTGTGATATTAAAAGTCAAAATGTCTTGAATTTCAGAATATTGGTTTTCTGCAATTGATAATTTAAATCAAAATTCAAAAACTTATCTTTGCGCCTTAATTTCATTGACTCTTTTGATTAAAGAATTTTTTAATGTTCATCAACCTCAACCAAAATAAAAACCTCAAACTTTTCAAAATCATTTCTGAAGTTGCCAACAGAAACGGACAATCGGTTTATGCCGTTGGCGGATTCGTCCGAGATTTGTTAATGCAGAGAAAAGCCCCAACCGACATCGATTTTGTCACCGAATCCAGCGGAATAGAATTGGCGGAAAGCATTGCCAAAGAAATCGACCCGAAAACAAAAGTGGCAGTTTTCAAAACGTATGGAACCGCAATGTTCAAATACAAAGATTTGGAACTGGAATTTGTGGGTGCGAGAAAAGAAAGCTACAGCGAGGATTCCAGAAAACCTTCTGTGGAAATCGGAACTTTGGAAGATGACCAGAAGCGCCGAGATTTTACCATCAATGCGATGGCGATTTCTCTAAACAAAGATAATTTCGGAGAATTGATTGACCCATTTGGTGGAATGGATGATTTGTCAAACAAAATTCTGAAAACACCGCTGGAACCTCATCAAACTTATTCCGACGACCCTTTGAGGATGATGCGCGCCATCAGATTTGCGACCACTTTGGATTTCGAGATTGAAGAAAATTCTTTGAAAGCCATTAAAGAAGAGGCCGAGCGGATGAACATTGTTTCGATGGAACGGATTATGGTGGAGTTTAACAAAATAATGCTTTCCGAACGACCTTCCAAAGGTTTGAAACTGTTGGAAGAAGCTTCACTTTTACAATATATTTTGCCTGAACTAACTGTATTAAAAGGCATCGAAGACATCGACGGACAAACACATAAAGATAATTTCTATCACACTTTGGCGGTCGTAGATAACATTTCTGAAAGTACAGACAAACTTTGGTTGCGTTGGTCGGCTCTGCTCCACGATATTGGAAAAGCACCGACGAAAAAGTTTGTCGAAGGAACAGGCTGGACCTTCCACGGACACGAATTTCTGGGTTCCAAAATGATAAAATCGATTTTCAAAAGATTGAAACTTCCACTTGGACAGGAACAGAAATATGTAGAAAAACTAGTCAGAATGCACGCCAGACCAATTTCTTTGATTACGGATGATGCTTCAGATTCGGCTCTTCGACGTTTACTTTTTGATTCCGGTGAAGATTTGGAAGACCTTTTTACACTTTGCAAATCTGATATCACGACTAAAAATTATTCTAAGCAAGCGCGTTTCAAAAAAAACTTTGAATATGTCGCACAAAAAATAAAAGAAGTTGAGGAAAAAGACCAGGTTCGTAATTTCCAACCACCGATTTCCGGAGAAGAAATTATGGAACTCTTCGGTTTGAAACCAGGAAGGGAAATCGGAATTTTGAAGGAAAAAGTGAAGGAAGCTATTTTGGAAGGTGAGATTCAAAACGATAAGGATGAAGCAAGAAGTTTTGTGATTTTGGAGGCAGAGAAGTTGGGATTAAGTTTAGTGAAATAATATGAAGAAATTAATTTTATTATTGGTTTTAATGTTCGGTTTTCAGTCTTTATTTTCTCAAGATAAAGCGCTCGCAGCAGTGATTGGAAAATCCAGTTCGAGATTATTACGATATGAGATTCAAATCAACGATATTCATTTTCAAATCAGTGAATCAGGAGATTATATGGGATTTTATCTTGAAAATAGCGAAGGAAATTTTTCTTATTATGATAATTTTAATAATGAAGCAACTTACGGAAAACTCAAAACTCAAGGAAATAAGAAAATAGTTTATTGGGACAATTATAATTTCGATGGTGTAAAATACGGAAAGCCAAAGTCTATTGCTGATATCAGCCTTGATTATTGGAAAGACGAAAATTTTGATAAAATAAAATACAATAAATTAAAAAACATAGGTTCGATCAAAATCGAATATTTTGATGATGAATTTGCTGATAAACACAACTATGGAAAAATCAGAAAAATAGGAAATATTGTGATTAATTACAGAGATAATTATGTTTTCGATTCTTCAAAATATGAGCAAATCAAGCAAATCGGAAATACCACTTTTGAATATTGGGACGATACTTTTGATAGATCCGTAAGTGGAAAACTAAAATCTATCAATGGTAAAAACGATAATGTGAAAATAACTTTATACTAAATGGACAAAGCTCTCCTTCTCACCACAATAAAGGAAAAACTCTCCGAAAAAGTTCACAATTTCGAGAAGTTAATTGCTGAAACTCGTGCATCAAGCAACGACACCAAAAGTTCAATGGGCGACAAATATGAAACCGGAAGAGAAATGCTTCAGCAGGAAATCAATAACCTGCAAGTTCAACTGAATGAAGTTTTGAAACAACAGGATTTTTTAAAAACAATTTTACCAAAATCATCTGAGAAAGCAGAAAAAGGCGCTATTATAAAAACCGAAAGAGGTTTATTTTTCATTTCGGTTTCTCTCGGCGAAATCATTTTTGAAAATCAAAAAATCATTTGTATTTCTCCTGAATCTCCTTTGGCAAAAGTGATGAATGGAAAGCAAGAGAATGAAGTCTTTTCGATAAATAACATCAATCAAAAAATTGAAAATATCTGGTAAAAATTACCTTATTTTTGTAACTCACAATTCAATCCAATGCAAAACTACCTCGATTTACTTCAGCATATTTTAGACAACGGAACAGACAAAACCGACAGAACAGGAACAGGAACAAGAAGTGTTTTTGGCTATCAATTACGTTACGATTTGTCTAAAGGATTTCCTTTGGTTACTACAAAAAAGGTTCATTTAAAATCGATTATTTATGAATTGCTGTGGTTCATCAAAGGTGATACAAATACGAAATATTTAACTGACAACGGTGTTTCCATCTGGAATGAATGGGCCGATGAAAACGGAGATTTGGGACCAGTTTACGGTGCACAATGGAGAAGTTGGACTGGCGCCGATGGAAAAGTGGTTGACCAGTTTTCTGAAGTGATTGAGCAAATCAAAAAAAATCCTGATTCCCGCAGATTGATTGTTTCCGCCTGGAACGCAGCCGAGATTCCGAATATGGCTTTGGCGCCTTGTCACGCTTTGTTTCAGTTTTATGTGGCAGATGGAAAATTGTCGCTTCAACTTTATCAAAGAAGTGCAGACGTTTTCTTGGGAGTTCCTTTCAATATTGCGAGTTATGCGCTTTTATTGATGATGGTTGCGCAAGTTACAGGACTTGAAGTGGGTGATTATGTTCACACTTTTGGTGATGTTCATATTTATAATAATCATTTTGAGCAAGTCAACAGACAACTTTCCAGAGAAACAAGACCTTTACCAATAATGAAACTTAATCCGGAAATCAAAGATATTTTTGATTTTGATTTTGGAGATTTCACTTTGGAAAATTATGATCCGCATCCGGGAATCAAAGCGCCTGTGGCAATATAATTTTTTTTAAATAAATTGATTAACTTTGATTAAAATCAGAACGAACAAATGGAGCTTACTGTAAAATTAGAAAATAACGCAGATATTTCTTTTATCAAGAAATTGCTTTTGCAGTTGAAAGATGTGAAAAGTGTTGATATTTCTGAGGATGAAATGTCTGATGGAGAATATGACCAGAAATTTGATGAACTTCTAGAAAAAAGCAAAAAGCAAATTGAAGAAGGAAAATTTGTAGAACATTCCGATGAACTTATCAATAGTTTCTTCAAGTGAAAAAGGTAATTTATACCGAAAAATCTTTAGAATCTCTGAAAGAAATTACAGATTTTTTGAAATATAAATGGACAGAAAAAGAAAGAGAAATTTTAAATGATGATATTTTAAAATTTATCAAATCTATAAATGAAGGAATTCTTACTTATCCAAAATATAAAAAGAATAGTGAAATTAGAGTTGCATTAATAAGCAAAAAACAAGTTAAAGTCTTTTTTGAAACTACAGATTCTACAATTGAAATCTATTTATTTTGGGCAAACAAAAAGAATCCTAAAAATTTAAGAAACCTCCTTGGTACGGAATAAAAAGTGAAGCCCAAATCTTCACTTTTTTTGTAACAATTCTCTATAGCAGACTACTTATAAAACTTTAAAATAAACAACGATATAAAATTCGTAAGAATGAGAAAAATATTCATAGCTGCACTTTTCTTGGGTGCAATTTTTAATTCAAATGTAACTTTTGCGCAGACAGAAACTTCTGGCAGAGTTGTTCCCTACAGAGCAACGCACACCAAAACAACTGAACTGAAACACACCAAACTGAAAGTCAATTTTGATTATCAGAAAGAACAGATGAACGGTGAGGAATGGTTGACGGCAAGTCCTTTTTTCTACGCAACCAACGAGCTGGTTCTTGACGCTAAAGGAATGTTGATTCACGAAGTGGCTTTAGACAAAAATGGTTCTAAGTCGCCTCTGAAATTCGATTATAAAAATGATGTTCTGAAGATCACGCTAGATAAAACATATCAAAAAAATCAGGATTATACCGTTTACATCAAATATACAGCGCGTCCCAATGAAGTAAAACAGGAAGGAAGCGCGGCAATCAGCGATGCGAAAGGTCTTTATTTCATCAATGCGCAAGGCAAAGACCCGGACAAACCAACACAAATCTGGACGCAAGGCGAAACCGAATCTTCATCTGCCTGGTTCCCAACCATCGATAAATCCAATCAAAAGACAACTCAGGAAATCTATATGACGGTTCCTGATAAATACGTCACGCTTTCCAACGGCATTTTGAAAGATTCTCAAAAAGAATCCGGAAACCTAAGAACAGACCATTGGGTTATGGATAAAAGACACTCGACTTATTTGTTTTTTATGGGCGTTGGAGAATATGCGATTGTGAAAGACAAATGGAGAAACATTCCTGTAGATTATTACATCGAAAAAGAATATGAGCCTTATGCAAAACAAATCTATGGTAACACGCCGGAGATGATTGAATTCTTCTCCAAGAAATTAGGTTACGATTATCCTTGGGCAAAATATGCACAGATTTCGGGTAGAGATTATGTTTCCGGCGCAATGGAAAACACGACGGCGACGCTTCACGGAAGTGATATTCTTCAAAAGCCAGGACAACTCATTGACGAAAATAAATGGGAAGACACCATCGCTCACGAATTGTTCCACCATTGGTTTGGAGATCTCGTTACTGCAGAAAGCTGGAGTAATTTAACTGTTAACGAATCTTTCGCCAACTACTCCGAATATCTTTGGAACGAATATAAGTACGGAAAAGACCAAGCGGATTACCACCAAATGGAAGATGTGAATCATTATGTTCATAATCCTGCTGATTTCAAAAAAGATTTGGTAAGATTTGATTATGCTTCCCGTGAAGATGTTTTTGATTTGGTAACTTATCAAAAAGGTGGCGGGATTCTCCATATGTTGAGAAATTATTTGGGCGATGATGCTTTCTTTGCCGGAATGAATGACTATTTGAAAACTTATGAATATGGCAATGCGGAAGCACATCAACTAAGATTATCATTCGAAAAGGTGTCTGGAAAAGATTTGAATTGGTTCTTCAACCAATGGTATTTCGGAAGCGGACATCCAAAATTGAGTTATACTTCAACTTACGAACCTGTTAAAAAGCAAGTGACTGTTGTGATTAATCAATCTCAGGACCAGCCTTTCGAGTTTCCTTTGGCGATTGATGTTTATGACAATGGCAAGCCGAGCAGAAAACAAGTCTGGGTAGATGCGAAGGCGAAAAACACGTTTACATTTGATTCTTCCAAGAATCCTGATTTGATCAACATCAACGCAGACGGCGTATTAGTTGCAGATGTTACGGAGACTAAAACACCTGAACAAAGTTTGCTACAGTTTACAGGTTCTAAAGAATACAAGAGCAAGTCTATCGCGCTAAGCAATATCAAAGAAGACGCTGGGAAAAACCCCGCAGGCATCAAGTTATTGGGTGCAGCTTTGAAAGACCCTTTCTTCAGAATCAGAGAACAGGCTTTGGAATTGGTCGATTTAACGAATCCAGACCAGATGAAAGCTTTAGGCGCTGATGTAGAAAAGTTAGCATCCAACGATCCTAAAACATTGGTTCAGGCTGCGGCAATTTCTGCCTTGGCTAAAACTAAAAATGCTAAATACAGCCCGATTTTCGATAAAGGATTAAATGCTGTTTCTAATGCGGTAAAAGCTTCTTCATTGGCGGGCGTTGCAGAATTAGACCCAACGAAAGCTGCTGCTTCTATCGCAAATATTGATTTGGATGGCGCATCAGACGAGTTGATATCTAAGTTGCTTCCTATTATTGTGAACAATAAGATTGAGAAGCAAATGCCGGCTATCGGACAAACGGTGGCCTTCTACCCTTTTATCAAATTCCAGGATCCGACTTTGGGCAAAACGGCTGAGGAAGGTTACAACTGGATCATGAGTTCTGACAACTTGAAAGCGACGGAGAAAATTACCAAAGTTCTGGTTCAGGCCAAATCTCAAATCCCTGACAATCCGCAAGTGAAAATGATGCTGGTTCAGATGTTGAAAGACGGACTTGCCAAGAAAATGGAAGTCTTGAAAAAGAACCCTAACAGCGCAACGGTTAATCAGCAGATTGATGCAATTAATAAAGCTTTAGACGCTTATAAATAGGAATTAGGTAATAGTTTTCAGCCCTTAGGTTGAAGTAAAACTATCACATTAAAAATTAAAAAGCCATCTCGATTGAGATGGCTTTTATATTGATTGATGATTAAAAAATCCCGCAGACCATAATAGCAAAAAACACAAATGACAGTACAAATTATACCAACCTATACTAAAATATCTGCGGGAAAATTATAAATGAAAACCTAGCTTTTCTTTTTGAAAGTAGCCAGTTTCAAAGCATTTTTAATCATTTTACCCGGGCGGAAAACCGCTTTTACACTTTTGATATTAGCTGCAGTCACATCTTCTTCCTTCTCTTCACCTATACTGGATCCGCCAGCTTGCAAAGTGAAATATTCTCCTACATAAACGATTTTTCCATCCGCTATATCATCAGCAATTTTAGAAAAGGTACTTTCTAATACTGCAAGAATATCGGCCTTTGAAACAGTGGACATTGTACTTGCGTATTTGGCGAGATCTTCCAGTGTCGTTTTACCATCGCCAACGATATTGGCGTAATACTTTGCCGGATCATTTCTTTTTTGAGGGTTCTTCTTGGGAACTACATTAAATTTAATTGACATTGTTTTTGCGTTTTTGATTAAAAAAAATTAATTTACTGATGTGTTAAAAGTATAAAAATAAATCAAACAAAAAAGCAATTCTTACAAAATATTTTAGCTTGTAGATAAAAATCTACAAATCTTGATATTAAAACGAACGCATGTTTTGTCTAAAACGCACGTACCTTTTAACCAAAACGCACGTACGTTTTCATGAAAAGATACGTGCGTTTTTAGGCACCTCCGCAAACGCTCTATCCATCGGACTTGCAGAGGGGTAATTTTTGAGCTTAATTTCGGTCAAAACTCAGTTATTTTTTGAATCAATGAGGCTGAATTCTAAGCTGTAAAAAATTAAACAAATAAAAAACCTCAGCTGGGGAACTGAGGTTTTTTGATATACTTTATAACTCTTCCAGAGGATTCCAGAACAAGGTTTTGAAGTCTTTGATTTTCCAGTTTTCCTGTACAATTACATTTTCCTTTTCTAACCTCTCCCGAAAAGAAGGAACCGACAATTTTCCGGAACTGCTGATGACTCGGTGCGCCGGAACGTCTTTCGGGCAATTGCCCATCGCATTGCCCACATGCCGAGAATGGTTGGGGTAACCAACTGCTTTGGCGATGGCTCCGTAAGTAGAAACCCTCCCTTTCGGAATCAGTTTGGTGACCTCATAAACCTGTTGTTTGAATAACTCGTTCATATGTTATGACAATTTGAAACCTCAATATTAATTAAAAAAAAGATTAGAACTCAAGCAACTTGAACTTCAACTGGAATCCGAAGTTATCCTTAAAATTATTGGTTGAATAATGTCCCACTCTATAGAAAAAACCCAGATTGAATCTTGAACTCAGGAAGTTGTTGTACTCAAAACCGACTTCCTGATAAAGGTGATCCAACGGTGAAAAATCAAACTGATGATACTCCGGATTCTTCATGTTCCCAATCACACCTTTATATATAAAATCAAAGCTCGATGTATTCTTTCCAAAACTTTTGAAGTACCAAGGGATGCGGTGCGTGATGAAATAACCGGCCAATTTATCATTGAAATACCGGCCGGAAGTCATTGTCGCAAATCCTAAATAGGTTGTAAAGTTGAAGTTGGCAAAAGCGCCTGTTTCTTTGTTAGAGTCCAATCCTCCCATCTCGAACTGATGCCAGATTGGTGCCTTTCCGAAATAATAACCTCCATAAACTCTGGTTCCTGTGGTACCAAGAATGGTGCGGAACTGATGTGTGTAAAGAATATCCAAACGGCTGTAACTGAAGTCTCCTCCGAAACTTTTATAGCCTTGTTCATAATTCAGATAAACCTCCGGGAATCTCTGTTCGTAGATATATTTTCCGTTGGGAGTCATTATACTTTTGCTGTTCGGCGAGAATTTGATGGTTGCCAATGAGCTAAAGTTTTCAAACTTTCCACTTTTTCCCATAAACTGATAATCGAAGCCAGCTTCTTCATTTTGTCTTTTAGCCGAAACATCTAGGGTTAATGAATTGCTCAAATCTACTTGATAACCGAACCTGAAACCATCAAATTTATAATACTTGTCGTTCTGGATAGACATCCCGTTATTATTGATCTGCATCTTCATATTCCATAGATATTGGCTGAATCTACCTGAAGCTTCTACATCTTTGAAATACTCAAAGCGGAAAAAAGAAGTTCTGTCCAGGGTGGTTTTCACATCCAAACCAGCGCCATATTTCCATCCTCTATCCTTGAAACCATAGGCCAGGTAGACATCAGGAGAAATATATTTGTTGAATTTTTCATTCATTTTAAAACTTGCGCCCAAACGGAAACCTTCATATCTGTTATACTTGGTTTGCAAAGGACTAATATCAACCATTCCCACAGTGAATTTGGCTCTCATCAAAGCCGTAACAATCTGCGCTTTCCTGTCCAGTTTGTACTTTTGACCAAGGCTGTCAATCTTTGTATAAGTGAGTTTTTCCCTGTTGGTAAGGCTATCTGTTCTGTATTGATTGAGTAAAGTTCCGTCTGCATTTTCCACGTTCATTGTGTAGCCATTGAACTGAGAACTTTTCAACTCAACAGGCGTCTGATAATCGAAATAATCGGACTTCATATAAACATAGTTCCCGAATTTCTTGGTCTTTGCAATTCGTTCTTTCTTTTCTTCTGATGTTTCATTATCCTTTTTAGACACGGTAGAAAACTCAGAAGAACCCATTTTTATTTTGAGATTTTCGGTCTTTAGAAACCATTTGTCCTGAATTGGGATCCAAACAGAAGTGATACTTCCGTCAGTTTTTATTTTGCTGTTGCTCTCAATCTTTTTGACAGCGTAAGAATCTTTATCGATGTAGAGATAACCATTGTATTTTCTTCGGTTTACCGGGACTTTATAATCGATTTGCCTGAATCTGATGATATAATTCATCCGACCGTCAATATCAATAGAATCGGTAAGGAAATACCTGTAAAGGCTTCTGTTTTCCGGTAGGATTTCTCTTGGAACTTTGTCTTTGTTAGACCTCAATGCCAACATTTCATACACGGGATTTTTGAGTCCTGAGATTCTGTTATCCAAAACATTTACTTTCTCTCCGTACTTTTTGGAATACAAATACTGCATCGCACGCTCCCAAAGAAACATTTTACTATCTTTCACAACGCCCATAATCTGCTCCCCTTCTATCGAATCTTTTTTCTCTTTGGGCTTCTGAGAGAACTCACGGTTCGGAAGTTTGGCTAGAGAATCTTTTCTTGCATCTATGAATCTTCTGTAATCTTTGATACTGTCTTCGTCCACATCATAAGACATTTTTTCATAGGACTTGTAGGAATAAGAATCTAAGGCTTTTGGAGAATTATCTTTGAAATTACGGAAGGATTTATCTATGATTGCCAATGCTCTAGGATCGCTTTCATTCTTTAGCAATACCCCTTCGATTTCATGAGTTTTGGCATTATCTCTATCCAGTTCTACTTCCATAATCTCGTCCACAACAGCTTCATCACCAAGAAAACCGTTCATTTCCACATCAACTTTGTCGCATTTTGTAGTAAATTTCACAATGCCTTTTTCATTTGTCTGACCTATGAAAGCATTATTGCAATATATCTTTGCTCCTTTTATGGGTTTGTGATTATCTGACCTGAAGACTGATAATGTACTTTGAGAAAATGCGAAAGAAAAAAAGAAAAGAAAAAGAAAAGATAAGAGTTTGTTCATAGTTTAGTTTATTAAAAATCAGATAAATTATCGGTATAGTTCCGAATAATTATCTCTCTAATTTACAAATTAATTGATTACAACAAATTAGTTAATATAATATCAAGCCAAAATCAATTACACCAAACAAAAAACCGAACATTTTTCAATATTCGGTCGATGAGTTTATTTTGAATTAGTTTTTATTGAAGTTCGAAGTAGTTCAGATTGGCGTTTCCAGCTTCGAAATATAATCTCAGCTTATTCTCACCTTTCGCAAGATTAATATTATCTACAGAAACAGTTTTCCAGATTCCTTTTCCTGTTGGTGCTAATTTTACTTTGCCCAAATCGTCTCCATTTTCTGTTTTGATGACCAGTTCAGAAGCCTGAACCGAGTCATTATTATATCTGATGCTCAATTTATATTTCTTTGCCTTAGTAATATTCAAAGTATATTGCAGCCACTCGCCTTTTTCGGTTTTTCCTACGTAATAGTTGTTGGTAATTTTATCATTGCAAAGATAAATATCAACACCATCATTTCTCATATTTTTCCCGGAGTTCCATTCTGTATGACTTCCAGTACTTACCCATAAATCCTGAAAATCATTGTCTGAATAAGCACTTCCAAATCTTCCCAAATCATATTCTGTTGCGAAGATTCTTCCAGGAATTGTATGGTTTTTAAACGGTTTTGTACTATCATCATTCACTTGACGGAATAATGCATCGATGACATCTTTCTTCACTTCTACATTTTCCATTTTGTAGTTATCGGCAATTTTCATCATTGTTTTCCTGGCAAATTCTTTTGTTGGTTTTTTTCCGCCATTTTTCCAATAATCAAGCAATTTTTTATAATCGGACGTGATTTTCACATTCGTAACACCAGCAATATTGTCAATCTTTTTCATTGGCCAATAGGCGTAACCGATATTATTTTTCAATAATAGTTGATTTAGTTCCGTGAACCAAACGTTAGAATTTTCGCCCGTTTCGCCTAACCACGCCGGAACATTTAGTTTGTTTCTTAAATCGATTATATTCTGTATAGATTCCAGAGCATTGGTCGTCCAGTATTTGTGAAAGCTCAATACTAAGTTATCGTCCCAAAGTTTTGGCAAACCATTGTAATTATTTCCCCAACCGTTACCTTCAAGAATGATAATATGATTTTTATCTACTTCCCGAATGGCATCGGAAATCTCTCTTTGAAGTTTCCAAAGTGGCGCATTGGACATTTCGTCTGTTCCATTTTCATTTTTCCCAGTGAAACCGTAATTCGGCTCGTTTATCATATCGTAACCCGCAATCCATTCTTTGTCTTTATAGCGTTCTGCGAGTTTTTTCCAGAGTGCAATAGTTTTTTTCTGATTTTCTTCGCTGTCCCAAAGATTCGGTTTGGATTTATCGTTATCAGAAATATTGGCATCATTTCCTTGTCCGCCAGGCGCGGCGTGAAGGTCAAGAATCAAATATATTTTATTATCCTCACACCATTTCAAAAGATTATCTGTCATTACAAAACCTTCTTCCAGCCAGGTGTTTTGTCCTTTCACTTTTTCCTTCTCAATTGGCAAAGTGTAAAGGTTATAATGCATCGGAAGCCTTATGGAATTGAATCCCCATTTTGCTAAAGAATCAATATCTTTTTTGGTAATTCCGTTTTTGAGATAAGCTTTGTAGAATTCGTTTTTTCCGTCTTCTCCCGCAACTTCTGCAATCTTTTCCTTGATTTTATATTGAGGTCCTGCAAAGTCGTCTGTCTTAAGCATATAGCCTTCCTGAAGCATCCAACCGCCCAATCCCAAACCTTTCAAATAAACATTTTCTCCTTTTTGATTGACAATTTTCTGCCCTTGAGTTTTCAAAAACCCTTGAGCAGTCCCAAATTGAGACAATAATAAAGCACATAAAACTACTGTTCGCATTATATTTTCATTTTTAACTAAGATAATACTATTTTGTTAACGAACAAGCAATTTAAAAATATTAGATTTAGACAACAAAAAACCGAGCATTTTGCAATACTCGGTTGTAAGTATTTTATTTAAATTCTAAGTCAATTAGAAAACTTCATATTTTGGATTCTGACTGCATTTAGAATTGCTAAAAGTGCAACACCAACATCCGCAAAAACGGCTTCCCACATATTCGCCAAGCCACCAGCGCCAAGAATCAGAACAATAATTTTCACTCCAAAAGCCAACGAAATATTTTGATAAACAATTTTCTTCGTCGCTTTTCCGATTTTGATAGCCGTTGCAATTTTCGAAGGTTGGTCGGTTTGGATAATGACATCTGCGGTTTCAATCGCGGCATCGGAACCTAATCCACCCATCGCGATGCCAACATCACTTAATGCTAAAACTGGCGCATCGTTGATTCCATCGCCAACGAAAGCGACAATTTCTTTAGGGTCTTTTTTGAGGTTTTCTAATTTCTCAACTTTCCCTTCTGGAAGTAAACTACCGAAAGCCAAATCTATTCCTAATTGTTTAGTGATATTTTGAGTCAATGCATCTTTATCGCCGCTCAGCATCATTGTTTTGACACCTGCATTTTTAAGTTGTTTGACTGCTAAATCTGCATCTTCTTTCACTTCATCAGAAATCAGCACGTAACCTTTATATTGATTATCGATTGCCAAAACGACAGTGGTTTCTACAATTTGATCTAATTCCGAAGGATAATTGATATTGAAACTTTTCAGCAATTGCGTATTTCCTGCGAGAATTTGTTTTTGATTAATGACTGCTTTGATGCCTTTTCCAGAGATTTCTTCTACGGATTCCGGAGTTTGATTTGATGGATGAAATTGCGAAATCGCTTTGGCAATCGGATGCGTGGAATGACTTTCAACAGATGATAAAATTGATAAAAATTCAGATTCAGAAATGCCATTTGTGATGACTTTTTGAACTTTGAAAACCCCTTTGGTTAGAGTTCCCGTTTTGTCCATCACAACTGTTGTGACATTGGCGATAATATCAAGAAAATTCGAACCTTTGAACAATATTCCGTTTCTGGACGCGGCGCCAATTCCTCCGAAATAACCGAGTGGAATTGAAATAACTAAAGCGCACGGACAGGAAATAACTAAGAAAACCAAACCTCGATAAAGCCAATTTCGAAAAATATAATCATCAATAAAAAAGTAAGGAATGAATGTAATCAGTAAAGCTAAAATGAAAACAATTGGCGTGTAAATCTTCGCAAATTTTCTGATAAACAATTCAGTTTTTGCTTTTCTGGAACTCGCATCCTGAACCATTTGCAGGATTCTGACAATCGAACTGTTTTCGAATAATTTGGTTGTTTCGATTTCTATAACCTGGTCGAGGTTTAGCATTCCGGCGAGAACTTCGTCTGATTTTTTGATGGATGAAGGTTTGCTTTCGCCCGTCAAAGCTGATGTGTTGAGGCTTGCTTTTTCGGATAACAAAGTTCCATCCAGCGGAATCTTCTCTCCTACTTTCACCTGGATTTTTTCTCCAATTTTCACATCATCTGGAGAAATAGTTTTCCAATTTCCATCTCTGAAAACGGCAGCTTCTTTTGGACGAACATCCAGTAAAGCTTTGATATTATTTCTGGCACGATTAACAGCAGATTCCTGAAACATTTCGCCTATTGTGTAAAATAACATTACAGCAACGCCTTCGGGAAATTCGCCAATAGCGAAAGCTCCGATGGTGGCAATTCCCATTAATGAAAATTCATTGAAGAAATCTAAGTTTTTTGCCAGTTCAAATGCTTCTTTGAAAACGGTGAACGCTACTAATATATAGGGTACGAAATACCAGCCGAATCTCAGCCAAAGGTTGCCGGTAAACCAGTCGGCTTTAATCCAGAAATCGAAAATGAGTCCGGAAAAAAATATGATGAGACTTATATATAAGCCCAATTTTGAATTACCATGAGAATGGTCGTGGTCGCTGTGGTCGTGACCTTTGCGGTTATGTTCTTTTTTTGGTTTTGTACTGCAACATTCTTCCATATCGAAATAATTTTTAACAAAGATATGGCTAATGCAAATGCAATGCTATTGCAAACTTATGTTGGTTTTTAGCAAATGGCTTTTGGCGATTGGCTTATAATGTTTGAAGCCTTCGAGAGCCTCGGACAGACAAAATTGTTTTAATTATTAAAAGTAGTTTCGAGGCAGTTTTCGCAGATGCCTTTGGCGAACAGTCGGATTTCATCGATTCTGAAATTGGTTTTCATACTTTCCGGAAACGAAATATCTTCTTTGCAGGTGGTTTGTTTGCAGATTTTGCAGTAGAAATGGAGATGCCAATCTTTGTGCGTTTTTTCGTCGCAATCGTCGTGGCAAAGTTTATATTTTGTGGTCGTGTTTTCCTGAATGCTGTGGACGATTCCTTTTTCTTCGAAGGTTTTTAGGGTTCGGTAGATGGTGGTTCGGTCAGCGTTTTGGAAATGATTTTCGATTTCGGATAGTGAGGTGGCGAATGGCTGAGAACTCAGGAAATCGTAGACCAGAATTCTCATACTTGTTGGTTTTGTGTTTTTGTGGATGAGTTTGTTTTCGATTTCTTTGTTCATAATTTTTCTTTTGAATAGTTGAGTTTTAACGCAAAGTGCACGAAGATTTATTTTGACTCTATTGAAAATGTTTTAAGGTTCACAAAGGCGCTGACGCTCAGATAGGAAAAAATCAAATATGGGTTTAAAAATATTAACAGGTCGCTCCTACGGAGCTTTAATTAAATATGTCTATTTACATTTTTATTAACAGTTTGCTCCTATCGGAGCAGTATTTAGTCCCAGGGGGACGCACTGTTAATAGAAAAAATGAAGTTATCAAAGACAAAGCTCCAGAGGAGCGACCTGTTCATTCATCCTGTAAACATCTTGCTAATCAAATTTTTAAATTTTTTCGGTGGACAATAATTAATTTTGACAAAACCTGAATCGTTGACCAAACCCATAGCCCCGATGGGAACGGCATCCTTTTTTATTTTTTTGGTGCTTCACCTGATTTGGAAAACAAAACGTGTGAAAAAATAAAAAAGATATAGTGGACAGCGGGAAATAGCTCCAAATCTATTGTTTTATCTTGATTTCTCTCATCAAAGTTACGGGAAATAATGGCAATTTTTTGATGAATCGACTGAGAATAAATACCTTTGGAAAAAATTTAAAATGGGTGTAGCGGATTTGTTATTCAAAAGAAAAAAGGAACTGGCTGAAAAAAATTTGAGAAGTGGCCAGGATTATATGGTTGAAAACGGGAAAAGAGAGAGCGTAACTATTTTGCCAAGTGGTTTGCAATACGAAATCTTGGTGGAAACTGAGGGACCAAAACCGACTGCGAAAAGTACGGTGAAATGCCATTATCACGGGACTACCATCACCAGCAAAGTTTTTGATAGTTCTGTAAAACGCGGGAAACCAGCTTCTTTCCCTCTGAACAGAGTCATCAAAGGCTGGACGGAAGGTTTGCAACTGATGTCTGTTGGGAGTAAATTCAGGTTTACGATCCCGCCACATTTGGCTTATGGTGAGCAGGAAGTGAGCAAGGAAATTGGGCCGAACAGTACGCTAGTTTTTGATGTGGAACTATTGGAAATAAAGTAATCTTAAAAAAATTAAATTTAATTGACAGATTGCATTGCAGTTATGAAAATTATTTTTATTTTTGCAACCTGTTAATCAACCTCTGACGAAGGACGTGAATGTTGCTTGGCTTGACAAAACAAATTTTTTATTACAAAAAATGGATTTAGTAAAATACGTACAAGATAAGTACATTACGAAAAAAGAATTCCCAGAATTCAAAGCCGGTGACACCATCACTGTGTACTACGAGATTAAAGAGGGTGCTAAAACAAGAACTCAGTTCTTCAAAGGTACTGTAATCCAATTGAGAGGAACTGGTCTTACTAAGACTTTCACAATCAGAAAAATGTCTGGTGATGTTGGTGTAGAAAGAGTTTTCCCTATCAATATGCCTGCACTTCAAAAAATCGAAGTTAACAGACAAGGTAAAGTTAGAAGAGCTAGAATCTACTACTTCAGAGACCTTAGAGGTAAAAAAGCAAGAATCAAAGACAAGTCTTACGGGGGTAAAAAATAATCCTGAGATTTTCTTCTTGAAATATAAAAGACCAGCATTTTTGCTGGTCTTTTTTGTATAAAAAAAGCTTACAACGAATTGTAAGCTTTTTGATTTTATGAAATGATACCCAACTCCTTTCCTACTTTCTCAAAACCAGCAATCGCTTTGTCCAAATGTTCTCTGGAATGCGCGGCGGAAAGCTGAACTCTGATTCTCGCTTTGCCTTTCGGAACAACCGGATAGAAGAATCCAATCACGTAAATGCCTTCTGCAACTAGTTTTTCTGCCATTTCCTGTGCTAATTTGGCGTCGTACAACATTACAGGAACAATTGCGGCATCACCATTCGGAATATCGAAACCTTTGGCTTTCATTTCTTTTCGGAAATATGCTGCGTTTTCCATCACTTTATCTCTTAATGACGTGTCATCTGAAATCATATCCAGAACTTTGGATGCGGCACCGATAATTCCGGGCGCTAATGAATTCGAGAATAAATATGGACGGGAACGTTGTCTCAGCATATCGATGATTTCTTTTTTACCAGAAGTAAATCCGCCTAAAGCACCACCTAAAGCTTTTCCTAAAGTAGAAGTGATGATATCAACTCTTCCAATCACGTCATTGGCTTCGTGCGTTCCACGACCAGTTTTCCCGATGAATCCGGTTGCGTGAGAATCATCTACCATTACCAAAGCATCATATTTGTCTGCCAAATCGCAAACACCTTTTAAGTCAGCTACGATTCCGTCCATAGAGAAAACGCCGTCCGTAACAATGATTTTGAAACGGTGATTTTTTTCGGAAGCGGCAATCAGTTGCGCTTCCAGATCTTCCATATTGTTGTTTTTGTAACGGTACCTTGCAGATTTACATAATCTTACACCGTCGATAATCGAAGCGTGATTAAGTTCATCCGAAATAATTGCATCTTCATCTGAAAACAACGGTTCGAAAACACCTCCATTGGCATCAAAACAAGCCGCATACAAAATAGTATCTTCCATTCCTAAAAAATTAGAAATCTTAGCTTCCAGATCTTTATGAATATCCTGAGTTCCACAAATAAAACGAACAGAAGACATTCCATAGCCGTGCGATTGGATGGCATCTTGCGAGGCCTTCATCACTTCTGAATTGTTGGATAATCCCAGATAATTGTTTGCACAAAAGTTCAATAATTTTTTTCCAGCCACTTCTATTTCTGCACTTTGCTGGGAAGTGATGATTCTTTCTTTTTTGTAAAGACCGTCGTTTTCTATATTAGTAAGTTCATTAGCAATGTTTTCGAGGAATTTTTGTGATATCATTTTTATTGATTTTCGATTTTAACAAAAATAAAAAAAGCACCGTTATAAAGTGCTTTTTTGTGATATATTAACTTTTGAATTATTCTTTAATAATTTTAACCGACTGATTATTGAATTTCAAAATATAAGTTCCTTTAACCAAAGTTGAAATGTTGATTTCTGAATTCGGATTTGAAGTTTCTTTTTTGATTAATTTTCCATCGATTGAGAAAATCTCATAGTCTATAACTTTTTCCAGGCCTGCAATTTTGATGAAAGATTTGGCTGGATTTGGATAAACACTCAATTCCTTTTTGCTAATATTATTCACAGCTAACGTATTGTCTCGAATAACTGTTGAACCTCTATTAATAATTTGATTTTCATAGTTGAATATTACATTTGTTACTGTGAAACCAACATCTTGCGTAAAGTATTGATTATTAGAGGTGTGATCCAAAACGAAATAAGCAGTTTGTCCGCCAGAGCCAGTAACCTTAATCGGAAGTGGCATTTCAAAGAAACTAACTGTAGAACTGCTTCTTGTCTGCCCAACTCGGAACGTCAGTTTTTTGGTCGATGTATTCTGAGTCCATCTTATCTGATAACTTGGGTAGCCTTCTCCATAGATCCAGTCGTTAAAAAATCCTGTAAAATCCTTACCTGTATAAGTACTTAGAAAATTCTGAAAATCCGGTGTTTTTACATAATTATAAGCAAAAGCAGGGTTGTTTTGGTAAGCTTTCAGCATCGCATAAAACTGATCGTCGCCCAAAATCCATTTGATCATTCTTAAAACAAATCCACCTTTAGAATAAGTTAATCTTCCATCAAAAACTCTGTTGATGTTACTCAAGCCAGAATCAGGAACATATACACTCCCATCTGGGATGCTCGTGATATCATTTATCTCATTTGCCAGATAATTTTGAAACTGAGAAGCACTCATTAATAATTTTTCATAAGTCAAATGTTCTCCAAAAGTTGCAAAACCTTCATTCAACCAAATGTCATTCCACGCGCCGCAAGTCAACTTGTCTCCAAACCATTGATGTGCCAACTCGTGACAAATTAATCTTTCACCAAAACCCACCATAGAAGTCATTGTTGCATGCTCCATTCCGCCACCCCAGTTAAACTGCATATGTCCATACTTCTCATTTCTGTACGGGTAAAGTCCAAATTTGTCTTCAAAATTCTGCATACAGGTAGCTGTCCAGTCGAGGCTAGCCTGAGTATCTGCAGTGGCAGTGGCAGGATACACGTAATTGAGGAAGGGAAAAGAACTTCCAGTTGTTGTGATGGTAGAATTCATCTTTGTATAATTGGAAATCCCTAAAGCAAAAAGATAGGCTGGGATCGGGTAATTAGTTTGCCAATATGTGAGCTTTTTTCCATTTCCTAAAATGGTTTCTGACATTAGTTTTCCATTTGAACCCACTGTATATTGTGCTGGAGTAGTAACTTTGATATCCATTTTTTCTATCTTATCATTCATGCTCTGCTTTGTTGGCCACCAACCTTTGGCACCGTAAGGCTCGGATAATGTCGCCAGAACAGGATCTCCAGCATCTGTAAATCCTGCTTCAAAACTTGCAAATGCCCCAGAACTATCGGGAACACCACTATAAATAATTGACAATGAATCTATTGATTGCGCAAGTATCGCTGCGGGAAAATTAATTTTCACCTCGTCAGTATCTAGCTGCTGAAAAGTGAGATTCTGACCGTGGTATTTAACATCAGAAACTGTTAAATTTTTTGCCAGATCAAAATAAATATTGGAGGAATTTGATAACATTTTAAAATGAGAAGTCATTGTTCCGGAAACAAACTGTTGTGTAGGATCAAGGTCAAATTCCATTCTAACATATTGTAAATCATAATTTAGTGTATTAGGATTTACATTAAAATCGAGAATAGATCGGGATGCAGCTTTCTTTTCCGATTCTATCAATGCTTTTCGGTCTATGTTATAATTTTGACCAAACAAGTTACCGATAGTTACGAATACAATCAGTAAATTATAAATTTGTTTCATTATTAAAAATTTTGAATCAAAGCTACAAAAAAAACTCATCCCGACGAGATGAGTTTTGATTTTATAAAACATTGATTATTACAAATCCAATGTCGGATCGAGCAACTGCTCCATTCTATCTTTCACTTGGGCAACAGAACCTGAAAATTTGTTTATCAATAGAGAGAAAGCCAATGTTCTGTTATTTCTTGTTTTGATGTAACCTGCCAGACATTTTACACCATTTAAAGTTCCGGTTTTCGCAAAAATCTGTCCGTTGGAATTGACCATAAACATATGTTTTAAAGTTCCAGATTGTCCTGCAATCGGTAAAGATTCGAAATATTCTTTATAATAAGGCGACTTCATCATTTTCGCTAAAAACTTAGCCTGAGAAATCGGTGTCACTGTATGTGCTTTTGACAATCCGCTTCCGTCCATATAATTCAATCCATTCACATCGAAACCTATCGATTGCAAATGTTCTGTCACAGCTAATCTTCCCGATTCCACAGATTGATCGCCTAATTTTTGGAAACCATTAGACTTTAGCAAAGCTTCGGCATAACCATTATCACTTCTTTGATTGGTGTAATTGACGATTTCTGCCAATGTTGGTGATTTATAAGTGGTTAGAATTTCTCTTGGTTCCGGTTCTCTATCCACAATTTTTGGAGTCACTTTTCCTGAAACTGCGATTTTATTTTTCACCAAGCTTTCTCTCAATTTATTAGCTAAAAATGCGGGAGGCTCAGCAACTTTCGTCGTTACCCAAGCACCTTCAAATTTATCGGCATAAACCAATTTGTTGGCATAAGGGGAAATGTAAAAATATTTCTTTTGCTGATTAAATGGATTATTGGATTGATTAACCAAAAATTTTTCATTTCTCGGGTCAATATCTTTCGTTGTTCCAGCAGGAAGGAAATAATTCTTCTGCTCCAGCCAAACGATATTCTGAGGTAATTCAGCGGTTTTATTCTCTTTGAAAATCGCAGTTTGGATAATAATATCACCTGTAATCTTCTTAATACCCTTTTGCTGAATAGCATCCAAATATTGGCTCACAATCTGTCCATAACTCGCTGCGCCACCTCTATTTCCGCCCAAAGAGGGGTCGCCGCTTCCGACAATATATAGATTTCCAGTCAAAATACCTTCTGCGTCTATACTGCCGGAATATTCCAATTGCGTGTTCCATCTGTACTGTGTTCCCAGCAAAGAAAATGCAGTTTCTGTGGTTAATAATTTGGTGGTCGAAGCAGGAATCAATGGTGCTGTTTCGTTATAGCCAGTTACCACTTTTTCTGTTTTTGGGTCATAAACCACAAATCCCCAGTTGGCATTTCTAAGAACCGGGTCTGTAAACATCTTATTGATATTAAACTCAATCTGTTCTTTCGGAGACAACAGCGCCTTTTCCGCGGTAATATCCTTTACAAGATTCTGCTGGTCAGCAACTTGCGGATAGGTAGAAACTGCGACGCTCCCTTGCGAAAACACAAATGAAGAGAAACCAATTGCGATGAATGAAAAATAATTTTTGATTTTATTCATTCTCAAAACAATTACAATTTTTATTGAATTTTTATTAATTAGGATTTAAGATTGTTTAATCTACTTATCATAACTAAGTAAAGTTAGAGAATATTGCTGTCGGAAGTAAGGATAATTGTAATAAAAAACCTGAAAGTATGTTAAAAACAGTTAAAAATCAACCACAAAATCTTTTTTTATAGATTTATAAGCTGTAATCTCATCGAATTCTTCCAAAGATTTCAGAACTAATTCTTTATAGATTTTATAGTTTTTGTTTTTCGGAAATTTAAGTAAAATCTGGTATTGATACAGATTATTGATTCTTGCAATCGGCGATTTTTCGGGGCCGAGAATGCATTCTTCCGGAATATATTTTCTAAGAACCGAACCTAGAAACTGAGAAGCGCGATTGACTTTGTCTTCTTTCGTATGTTTCAGTTCAATCATTATCAATTTCACAAACGGCGGATAGAGAAACTTTTTTCTTTCATCAAGAAAATAATCATAGATTTTTTTAACATTCTGATTTTTAATCAATTCAAAAACAGAATGCGACGGATTGTAAGTCTGAATCAAGATTTTTCCATTTCCGGAAACTCTTCCCGCTCTTCCCGCAACCTGTGTAATCAACTGATAAGCTCTTTCTTCAGCCCGAAAATCCTGAACATGAATCATCGCATCAGCTTTCGGAATCGCCACCAATTCTATATTTTCAAAATCCAAACCTTTGGAAATCATCTGCGTTCCGACCAGAATATCGGTTTCGCCATTTTCCAGCTTTTCGTAGAGTTTTTCGTAGGCAAATTTCTTTCGCATCGAGTCCACATCCATTCTGTCAACCTCAGAATCAGAGAATATTTTCTGCGTTTCTTCCTCGATCTGTTCCACGCCAATTCCTCTTGTATTCAGATTGTCGCTGTTGCAACTTGGACAGGAATTGGGTTTTCCTGCACGATGACCGCAATAATGACATTTCAGTTCATTCGAAGCTTTATGATACGTCATCACCACATCACAATTACTGCAATATGTTACGTGACCGCAAGTTTCACATTCGATGACATTGGCATAACCACGGCGGTTGTGAAGAATAATCGTCTGTTTTTTTTCTTCGAGTTGAAGGTTGATTTCATCAATCATTTTCTGACTGAAATTTCCAACAATTTTCTTCTGATTTTGCGCTTCTTTAATGTCAATCAATTCAAATTTTGGCAAATCCACTTTCCCGAATCTTTCATTCAGAACCACATACCGAAGTTTATCTTTCATCGCCAAATCGTAGCTTTCCAAAGAAGGCGTTGCCGAACCGAGAATCAATCGAGATTGATAAAACTCTGCCAGCATCATCGCAGAATCCTTCGCATTGAAAAAGAAATTTTGGTCACGTTGTCTGTACACTGAATCGTGCTCTTCATCCACAATAATCAACCCCAGATTTTCATAAGGCAAAAACAAAGAATTTCGTGTTCCAATCAATATTTGAAGTTCATTTTTCTTGATTTTCCGCCAGACTTCTACCCTTTCAAAATCCGTTAGTTTATTATGATAAAAGCCTAATTTTTTACCATACTTTTTCTCGAGTCGGATGGTAATTTGTTTCGTCAAGGCAATTTCCGGCAACAGCAAAAACACATTTTCTCCGGCATTCACACAATCTTCAATTTTCTCCAGATAGATATGCGTTTTCCCTGATGAAGTCACGCCGTGAAGCAAAATACTTTTGTCAACTTCAAAAGCTTGATTGATATCTAAAATTGCATTTTTCTGAGTTTCCGTAAGTTCTTCAATCGCTTCAATTTCGCCTTCGTAAGATTCGATTCTGTCTTTTTCCAGATAATATTCCTGAACCAGTTTTTTTTCAATCAAAGATTTTACCTGAGATTGATTGAAATTTCCTTCCTCAAAAATCACGGATTTCCGGATTGGGCTTTCAGGATTTTCGGTTTCTTTATCCAAAATTAAAAGGAACAATTCCTGTTGTTTCTTAGCATTTTTCAGACTCGAAATGATTTCAGCCAGATTATTTCTGACTTTTAACCCGTCTTGATTTATTCGCAGGTAAGCAATTTCCTTGGCCTTATATTTTTCAGTGATTTTTTCGTCCACCGAAATGTAGCGTTCATCAATCAACGCATTGATGGTTTTGATGATTTCCTTTTTCGGGATGAAGGCTTCAATCTCCTGAAGATTCAGCATTTGGCGAACTTCCAAAGCTTGCAGAAGATAAGTTTCGTTGGCATCCAGATTTTGCCAGTCGATGGTTTTTTCGGATAATAATCGGACGTAAGTTTCGCTTTCCAATTTCAGAGAAGACGGAAACGCCAAACGGTAGATTTCGCCCAGATTGCAGAGATAATAAGAACTCATCCAATTCCAGAATTCCAGTTGCTGTTTCGGAACAATTGGCTGATTATCCAGCAGATTAATGATTTCTTTAGGCACAAAAGTTTCTTCAAAATCATTAAATAATTCAGCAACAATTCCCGTGTAAATTTTCTTCCCGCGAAACGGAACTAAAACCCGCATTCCAGCTTCGATTTTATCCAAAAAATCTGCTGGAACTTTGTATGTGAAAGTTCCTTTGAGGTTGAGTGGAAGGATTATTTGGGCGAAGTTCAATGTATGTAATTGTAATGACTGAAGTCAGAGAGAAGGTCAGAATTGATTTAGAAAATTGTTTCTACTTATCATCATAATGACCTTTGGCAGAAATGATTTCTACAGTTACTATATTATCTTCAACAGTATAAATCAACCTGTTTTTGCTATCAATTCTCCTAGACCAGATATTGGAATCTTGAAATTTCAAACGTTCTGGTTTTCCTGTTCCAAAATATGGATTTTCAATAATTTCAGATAAAAGTTGGGAAATCTTTTTTAATAGAATCTGATTTCCAGATTTTTTGTAAGAATCAATATCTTTTTGAGCTTGTTTTCTGAATATTAGTTCATAGCTCATAAACCCAAGAAATTTTTGATGTCTTCTTTACTTTTTAAAACAACCTTTTTTTCTTTACTGGTTTTCAAGTCCTCAATTCTCCGTTCCAATTCCGCTACATTTTCCGGATTATCAAAATAAGGGTCATTGCTTGGACTGAGGCTTTCCTGATTTTCTTCCTTTAATATAAATTGTGCATCCAAAGCTTTCAAAACCTTTTTAAGTAATGATGCTTCTTTCCTGTTTCTCGGATGTATGATAATTGATGCTTCCATCGTATTCTAATTTTATTAAATCTCTACGAATTTACAATTTTTAATTTTTGTTTAAAATATCATTTATTAATCGTGATAATAATTAAACCGTATAACTCTGGAAAGCTTCTTCCAGACTTCCAAACTTCCCTTTAAACTCAGAGATCGGAGAATCCTGTAAAATTTTTCCTTGATGAATTAAAATTACTCTTGAACAAAGCGCTTCCACTTCCTGCATAATGTGCGTGGAGAGAATAACGGTTTTTTCTTTACCTATTTCTTTGATCACATTTCGGATTTCCACAATTTGATTTGGGTCGAGTCCGTTGGTTGGTTCGTCAAGGATTAATAAATCTGGCTCGTGAAGAATGGCTTGTGCCAAACCAACCCTTTGCTTGTAACCTTTGGAAAGTTGACTGATTTTCTTTGATTTCTCTGGTGTTATTCCAACCAAATCAATAACCTGTTCTACTCTTTCTTTTTTAACTTGGTGAAGATTCGCCACAAACTGAAGATATTCTTTTACAAACATCTCGTTGTAAAGCGGATTGTTTTCCGGAAGGAAACCGATTTTCTTTTTGGATTCGATTTCGTTTCCTGCGATGTTTTTGTTGTCGAGCAGGATTTCGCCTTCTTCGATTTTCAGAACGCCTGTGATAGATTTCATCAACGTGGATTTTCCGGCTCCGTTTGGTCCTAAAAGTCCGATGATTTCGTTATTTGAAATCGTGATATTGATATCGTTGAGCGCCACTTGTTCGCCGAATTTTTTGGTTAGTCCTGAGATTTTTAAAGACATCGATTTGGGTTATAAATGATGAGTGATGGATGATAATTGATTTACAAAAATATGAAAAATTACCTTGTTTGTTTGAACGCAAAGTCCGCAAAGATTATTTTGAGCTTATTGAAGATATTTTTAAGGTTCGCAAAGACGTAAAACTCATCAAAGAGATATAATCCAGACATACAGTTTGTCATTCCGAAGGAATCTAAACTGTTGAGATTGACTTCGTCGAACCACTTCGTCAGTTTTTTTTCAGAATGACAATTTTGTGTTAAATTATATTGATAACAAAACTTGGATTGGAAAACAATTGTTCGACTTTGCGAAGCACGCCCCGACTTGAACGGAGCTCATTTTTTGTGGCTGGAAAGGGAAGGGAAAAAATAGCGGGAGTGGAAGGCGGAAATAGGCGTCCAAATAGTACTTTGAGTTAGAGAGTTTGAGGTTTGGAGATTTGGCGTTTTAAGGATTTTTTTCTTTTGCCTTTTGTCTTGTTTCTTAATTTAATTTGTAACAATTTTTTTTTATTTCTACTAACCAAATAGAGTTAAAGCAAGAATGGATTCTGAGAAAGAATTTTTAGAGAAAATAGATAAACATAAAGGGATTATTTTTAAAATCTCCAAAATGTATATGGACAACCGTGATGACCAGAATGACCTTTTTCAGGAGATCGTTTATCAGGTTTGGAAATCATTTTCAAGCTTCGAAGGTAAATCGGAATTCTCAACATGGCTTTACAGAATTGCGCTGAACACGGCGATTATTTTCCTGAAATCTGAGAAACGACGGAGTTTTATTCAGAATGATGATGTTTCGGTTTACAAAATCAAAGAAGAAGATTACAATCTGGAAGACGAGCAAAAACTGAAACAAATGTATGAAGCTATCCAAAAACTCAACCCAATAGACAAAGCTCTGATTTTCTATTATCTCGAAGATTTTTCCGGAAAAGAAATGGCAGAACAAATGGGAATCTCAGAAGGAAACGCCAGAGTAAAACTGAATCGTGCGAAAGAAAAACTTAAGGAATTAATTTTATAAAGGGCTTCGAGAGCCTCAGCCTGACAATGTTTTAAAACAATCTCAACTATCAACTATCAACTCAAAAATATGGACTTAGATAATATAAAATCACTTTGGAACAAGGAAGATATTTCCCAAACCCCAGAGATATCACCCGAAAGACAGAGACAAATCCACAATCCACTGGAAAGAATCCGCAAGAATATGCGCTCCGAATTTTGGTCCACATTGATCCTGATGCCAATGATTCTGATTGTAATTTGGTTTTTCCCACTGCCTTTCAGGTTCAATCTGTACATCGAGATTTTGGTGATTTCTATGACACTGGTAACGGCTTTCTTTTTCAGCAAATTTTTCAAACTTTACAAAGAAATCAGCAATCCGACTTTAGGAACTTATGATTCTCTCAAAGATTTATTACACCAATTTGACTTGAACAAGCAATATTATCTCTCTTTCTATTTGAGCTTTGTCCCTTTTTTCGTTTGCGAAATGATCATCGTGATAGAATCTATTCCATACACGCATCAATACACCAATGCTTATCTCGCAATGATTTTCACTGGTTCCGTCCTCTTTGGTTTATTGTTGCTTTACTTCATCGGAAACTGGTGGTTCAGACATTTTTATGGAAAATATATTGACAGAATTAGAAAACTGACAGAGGAAATGAAACAAAACTAAATTCAATTTTCACCAAGAAAAAGCCTTGCAAACCCGATTGTGATTGTAAGGCTTTTTTAATTTTCATAAGCTGAAAATTTTTGTAAATTTGCAGACTTATGGGACAAATCCTAGCCATCGACTACGGAAAAGCAAGAACGGGAATCGCCGTGACAGACGATATGCAAATTATTGCAAGCGGACTGACCACAGTAGAAACAAAAAAACTTGTAGATTTTCTGGAAACTTATTTTTCTGAAAACGCCGTGGACGAGATTGTCATCGGACTTCCCACAGATTTGAAAGGCAATATGTCCGACATCGAGACTGAGATTCAGAAATTTATTTTAGTTTTTGAAAAGGAATTTCCTGAGAAGAAAATCAATCGTCTGGATGAGCGTTTCACTTCCAAAATGGCTTCTTTTTTCATTAGCCAAAGCGGAAAAAACAAGAAACAAAGACAGGAAAAAGGATTGATTGACAAAGTAAGTGCGACAATTTTGTTGCAGAATTTTTTAGACCAGAAAAGATGATTTTACCAATTAGAGCCTTTGGCGACTCGGTTTTGAGAAAAAAAGCACAGGAAATCAACCAGGATTATCCTGAGCTGAAAACGCTTATCGAAAATATGTTCGATACAATGAACGGTGCCAACGGAATTGGTTTGGCGGCGCCTCAGATTGGGTTGGATATTCGTCTTTTTATTATCGATGTTTCTCCACTTGCAGATGATGAGGATTATGAAGATATTGCCGAGGAATTGAAAGATTTCAAAAAGGTTTTCATCAATGCCAAAATCCTGGAAGAATCCGGCGAAGAATGGAAATTCAATGAAGGATGTCTCAGTATTCCTGAAGTTCGTGAAGATGTGAAGCGTAAATCGATTATCAAAATCGAATATTATGATGAAAATTTCGTTAAACATACCGATACTTTTCAGGACATCAGAGCGAGAGTGATCCAGCACGAATATGACCATATCGAAGGTATTCTTTTCACAGACCACCTGAGCGCTTTGAAGAAAAAAATTGTGAAAGGAAAACTTCAGAAAATTGCTAATGGCGAAGTGAATGTCAACTATAAAATGAGGTTTCCAAAATAGATTCTAGAAGTTTAGATACTAGAATTTAGAAAATTAAAAATAAATTAGATCAAAGAAAACATACTAAAATGCAGTTAGAAAAAATTATTTCAATCTCCGGAAAACCGGGACTTTTCAAATTGGTTTCTCAACTTAAAAACGGTTTCATCGTTGAGGATATTACTACCAAGAAAAAAGCAAGTATCTCCAACTCAAGTCAAGTGAGCTTGTTGGATAACATCGCAATGTTCACATTTGATAAAGAAGTTCCTTTGTTTGAAGTGTTCGAAAATATTGCTAAAAAATACGATTACAAACCAACCATCAGTCATAAATCTTCCAGCGACGAACTAAGAACTTTTATGGCAGAATCTCTTCCTAACTATGATTTGGAAAGAGTATATGAGTCCGATATCAAGAAATTGGCTCAATGGTATAATTTGCTTCACAAGGCAGGTTACATCACCCCGGAAAGCTTCGTAAAACCAGAAGCTCCAGCTGTAGAAGTGGCTGAAGTTGAGGAAAAAACGGAAGAAAAAGCAGAGAAAAAACCTGCTGCTAAAAAAGCGCCGGCGAAAAAAGCTGCTGAAAAAACTGAAGAGGCTAAGGAAGAAAAACCTGCTGCTAAAAAGCCTGCTGCTAAAAAAGCGACTAAGAAAGAAGATTAATCATCAATTTTTAAAATATTTACTCTCTCAGAAATTCTTATTTTTGGGAGAGTTTTTTATTTATGAAAGTTATTTCACTTGTTCCTTCGATTACAGAAGCTTTGTTTGATTTAGGCTTGACAACTGATGAGATTATTGGCCGGACGAAATTTTGTATTCATCCAAAAGATTTAGTGGATCAAGTTGAAATAATTGGTGGAACGAAAAACCTTAATCTTGAGAAGATAAAATCTTTGAAACCTGACCTCGTCATCGCCAACAAAGAGGAAAATGTGAAAGAACAGATTGAGGAATTGATGAAAGACTTCAAAGTTTTGGTAACAAATGTGGAAACTTTGGAAGATAATTATTATTTACTGAAACAACTTGGACATCTTTTCGGGAAAGAAGAAAAAGCACAGTTTTTCAATCTGAAAACTTACGAAGTTTTTGACATTCCTAAATCCGAGAAACGCCTGAAAGTCGCTTATCTAATCTGGAAAAACCCTTATATGACCGTTGGTGGCGATACTTTTATTTCGAGGATTCTGGAGGAACTGGGATTTGAGAATTTGTTTAAAAACCAGAAACGCTATCCTGAGATTCATTTGGAAGATTTGAAAGAAGCGGACTTGATTTTTCTTTCGTCAGAACCATTTCCATTTAAAGAAAAACATATTTCCGAGATTCATGAAGTTTGTACGAATCAAAAAATTATGATTGTTGATGGCGAAGCTTTTTCGTGGTATGGGACGCATTTGGCGAAGTGTGGGGAGTATTATCAGGAACTTTTGACAAAAATCCATCAATAGACGAAAGTAAGTGAAAATGATTGTAATCAAAGACTTTAATCTACTATTTTCAAACTTTTTATTTGTGGTTTTATTGAGTTAGAAATTCTTTTATAATTTCATAATTTTTTTTACTATTATCCAGAAAGTTTAATCTTATTTGAATTTTGTTTCTATTAATAAGTAAGAATCCTTTTACCAATAATCTATCAAGTTTTGTTTTACGTTTATTTATAACATTATTTAATGAATTTAAATAAATTAGAATTGATGAATTATTATTGTGGTCAAATAATTTGGTTTTACTTATATCTTTTTGTTCAACAAAATACTTCTCATTTTTATAAATAATTCCATTTTCTTTTTTCAATTTAAGTTTTCCTCGGATTAACATAATTAACGAGTCAATCAACATTAATGAAAAGAGCAAGATTAGAAATATGGAAAATCCAAATAATAGATATTTTCTTTCATAAAACAATTGTCCAACCCATCTATATCTTCCAGACGAAGAAGGTTTTCTATCAGCTAAATATTCATAATTTAAACTTATTAAAATAAAAAATGTAAGTAAAATTATTGATAAGCCTAAATATTTAAAAACTTTAGATTTATTATATTTAATTGAAAGTTCTTTCAATTTTCGAAGTTGTTTAGAAGGAATTAATCACAAAATCTTCGCAACCTCCTCACAAAGCCATTTCAGCAATTCTTCATCTTCTTTCGTGAAAGGGTCGATGGTGTGAGAATCGATATCAATTTGTCCGATGTTTTCTCCGTTTTTGAAGATTGGAACCACGATTTCTGCTTTTGTATCGATGGAACACGACAAATAATTATCCTGAGAATGAACATCAGGAACTACGAAAGTCTCGCCGGAAACGGCCACCTGACCGCAAATGCCTTTCCCAAACGGAATAATCACGTGGTCAGTCACTGCACCAACATAAGGTCCGAGCGCGAGTTCGTCTTTGTCCCCGTTTTTGAAATAGAAACCTGTCCAGTTGTAATAATCGATTTCCTTATCGAGTAACTGACAGATTTTCAGAAGTTTTACGTTTGTATCTTGTGGACTTTCCAAAATCACTGAAAGTCTTTTTTTAAGTTCTACCATTTTTTTTATAATTATATTTTAAACCAAAGCTCACTAAGATTTTATTAAAAACTAATTGTTTTAAGTCTCACAAAGCCGCTTCACTTTAAAAAAGGCTAATTTAATCCTTCAAAAGTTAGTTGTTTGTAGCCGAACATTCCGCGTTCTTTTATCATTTCAGCCACGCTTTTTGGTAATTCGTCTTCCCAGCCCAACTCGTGGGTAACGATTTTTTTAAGTATTTCTCTGGAATATATTTCCAGAAATTTTGGATTGTAATTGGAGATATCGACGATTCTCTTATTGAGTTTGAAATATTTGTATAATTCTTTCAGATTATCCTGCACTTTCAGGTTTTCTGAAGTCAGCAATTCGCCATTCTCCGGATTTTTATAAGGATAAAGATAAACGCGCATATCTTTCTTGAAGAATTTACCAAAAGCCTCCAAAATGCCGCCCGGAAGATTTTTGTAATATTCCTCATCGAAAACGTCCAACATATTGTTGACACCCATTGCAACGCCGATATGCTGATTTGTAAATGTTGAAAAATAATCTACCATCCGGTAATATTCTGAGAAATTGGAAATCATTACGGTGTAACCCAAAGTCCCCAAAATATCGACTCTATCCAAGAAATCTCTTTCATCAATATCGCCAGCCGCTCTTAGATTTGAAATCGTAATTTCGAAAAGAATCTGTGTGTTGTCGTGATCGCAGGAATTATCCTGATTGAACATATCCAAACCGTGCTCGAACATATCGATATTCACTCTGGTTACAGGACGGAAACTTCCTCTTACAGCAAAAATATTTTTCTTGTAAAGAATATCGGCTGGCAGCATATTATTCCCCTGAGAATTGAAAATCACCGCATCGGTCATTCCCAATTTTACCAGCTGAAGACTCATTAGACGATTATCAACGTACTGGAAAGCCGGTCCGCTGAAATCTATCATATCAATCTCCAGTCTGTCCAGAGAAAGGTCATCATACAAAGATTCGACAAGAATTCTTGGATTGTCTGTATAAAAATAAGCGCCGTAAATCAGATTAACTCCCAGACTTCCCAAAGTTTCCTGCTGCAAAGTCGGATTGGTTTCCTTGAATTTTACGTGAATGATAATTTCGTTATATTCCTCGTTTTCAGAATTTTGAAATCTTACACCGACCCAACCGTGACCTTTTGAGGTTTTATCGAAATTGATGGTCGTTACTGTATTAGCGTAAGAAAAGAATTTTTTACCCGGATTTTTCTCTCTAGGGATTCTTTCCTCGATAAGAGCCACTTCATAGCGCAACATTTTACGCAGTCGGTTTTGCGTGACATACCGGTTTTTGTTTTCGGTACCATAGATGGCATCAGAAAAATCCTTATCATAAGCAGACATCGCTTTTGCAATTGTTTGAGAAGCACCACCAGCCCGGAAAAAGTGTCTCACAGTTTCCTGACCCGCTCCTATCTCCGCAAAAGTTCCGTAGATGGATGAATCTAAATTGATGGCTAATGCTTTCTGCTTAGGGGTAAGTTTTGGCTTTATCACGAAGAATTAGATTTATTTTGTAAATTTACCAAAATAACAGCAATAATAAAAATGCTTTTAAAATTTTTAGGCACCGGAACTTCACAAGGCATTCCTGTTATCGGTAGCCATCATCCGGTCTGCCTTTCTAAAGACCAAAAAGATAAGCGTTTACGCACCTCTGCCATCATCACATCTGACTCCGGAAAGAAAATATTAATCGACTGCGGCCCCGATTTTCGCCAGCAAATGCTTACCAATAAAGAAGAACAAATTGACGCCGTTCTAATTACGCACGAACATAATGACCATATTATCGGGCTGGATGATTTGCGCCCATTGATTTTCAAGAATAAAGCTTCGATGCCGATCTATTGCAATTCCCGCGTAGCATCAGAAATCAAAGACCGTTTTCCTTACGCTTTCCGAGACCACAAATATCCCGGTGCGCCAAGTTTTGATTTATTTGAAGTCGATGAGAATTTTACACTTTTTGATGAAGTGCAAGTTCAGCCGATTGATATCATTCATTCTGAGATTAATATTTTGGGCTTTAAATTTAAAAATCTGGCTTATATCACCGATGCCAGTAAAATTGATGAAAAGGAAAAAGAAAAATTGAAAAACCTGGATTTTTTTATTATCAATTGTCTGAGAAAAACGGAACCTCATCATTCGCATTTTATTTTGCCTCAGGTTTTGGAATTGGTGGATGAACTTAAACCCAAAAACACTTATTTAATTCATATCAGTCATCATCTTGGTTTCCACGAAGAGGTAGAAAATGAACTTCCAGAGCATATTCATCTGGCTTATGACGGACTGGAAATAGAATTTTAGGAAAAATATTTTTCTGATTCACACAAGGTTACGAATTAATGATAAAAATAATTAGAATTCATTTTCATCGGTTAGAAAATAATCCTATATTTGCACACCAATTTAAAACAAACATCAGCCCAGTTGGCGGAATTGGTAGACGCGCTAGACTCAAACTCTAGTATCGAAAGATGTGCCGGTTCGATTCCGGCACTGGGTACAAAAAAGTAAAACTCTAATTGACTATCAATTAGAGTTTTGTTTTTTGTAGATGTTGCCAATTTGTTCCCATTTAAAATAAAATAGCACATTAATAACAACCGGCGGAGTATATTCAAAATCTTAACATAATAATTAGTGACTAAAATTTAAATCCCTTCAACTTCACAAGAAATCTTGTAAATCATATAGTTGCAAGATTTACTCCCGAAATCACACCCAGTTTCATTTATTTATTTTCAGTACATCCAGGTATACTGCATCTTACAATTATTTGATTTCATCAAGAGTAAATTATTGATGATAGCTTAAAATTTCTTTCATTCAAATTTCTCGTTTATTAATTTCATCAACGCATTAATAAATTTGTCTAATTGTTTTTTAGTTTTCATTGTCAATTAATTGTCTTGATTGTCAAACTTCCCTTTTACACCTTGAATTAGCAAACTTGTTTCATTAGTAAATTTAGCCATTGCAGTTTTCATTATAAGTTGCAGTTCTTCGTGTCCTTTTTGTCCGCTTGCAGAAGCTACAATTGCGAAAATATTTTACTGCTTCTGCTGGAACTGTTCTGTCGAATTTCTCTGTCATTATTTTTTTCAAATTATTTTTTTTGTTAATAGCTGTCGGTTGGATATTCGGCTTTTAAAAGATTTTCATCGAAATTATAAAGTGTTTGATTAACGATTTCATTTTTTTAATTGCCTTAAATCTCTGTTAAACAATATTTTTAAGGTTTCTATTAACATAGTTATAAAATAAATTGCCCTTCAAGTACAGTTACTGCTTCTCCTAAAATTGAAACGTTGTTCTGTAAAAGTTCAGTACTCATTGTTCCCGTCCTCAATGACGATTGATAAGCATTCAATTTTGTTTTATTCAATTTTGTTGCCCAATATTTTGTTAAAAAAGTTTGAATACTGCCAGTTACCGGGTCTTCATTGGTTCCAGCCCAGGGCCAAAAATATCTGTAATGAAAATCAAAATTTTCACTGTCAGAAATAGCTGTTACTAAAACACCGTTTATTCCTGTATATGAACTTATCAATGCTGCAAAATCAGGTTTCAAATTTGATAATTTTAATGCATTTTTAATTTCGATTAAAATTATTTTATTATTAGTATTGTATCTTGTATTTACAATTTCAGAGATTCCAAGTGCGTCTAGCATCTTTTGAGGTACTTCTATTTCTTCAGTTTCATAAACAGGAAATTGCATTTTTATTTTATTCTCCACTTTATCAATAAACAGTTCAACATTGTTACAGTTGATGAATTTTATTGTATCAAATGAGGTTGTATCGAAAACAATTTTTGATGATGCTAACGTTGCGTGTCCGCATAATGGAATTTCAATCTTTGGTGTGAAAAATCTTATACTATATGTATTGTCCGTGATTTGTTTTATAAATGCAGTTTCAGAAAAACCTATTTCTGAGGCAATGCTTTGCATAGTAGCACTATTCAAATCGCTTTCGGCAATACATACCACAGCAGGATTTCCTTTGAATTTTTGATTAGTAAAAGAATCTACAAAATATGTTTTCATTTCTTTATATTTTTTTATGCATTTTCAATGATGCTGTCCAGATTTTCAATGATGTTCAGGTTGAAGCTTGTTTGATGTGTCTGCTTTGTGCCGTACCTACTTGCCACTAACAGTTTTTTTAGTGGATAATTGAACGAGGTTTCCAATTCCATCATCTGTTAAAACATTGAAGGCTTTAAGGTAATTTTTTATCATTACTATTTAGCTTTTGACAATGCCATTTTAACTGCAAGTCCAGTTAAAATACTTGCCATAAACCATTTTTGTACTTTTACCCAAGAAGGTTTTTTGGCAAAAAATAATGCCACCCTTGAGGCTGTTAGTACAATAATAAAGTTGATTGTAAAACTAATTAGAACTTGCACGGCTCCAAGTTGTAAACTCTGCGTCATTATAGAACCATATTCAGCCTTGATGAACTGCGGAAAAAAGGATAAATAAAATACTGCAACTTTCGGATTGAGCACATTTGTTAAAAAACCAGTGCTGAATAGTTTGCCGGGTTTATCGTAAGGCAAGTCTTTTTTTGTTTCAAAAATATTTTTGCCGTTTGGTTTTATTGCCTGATAAGCTAAGTACAAAAGATAAATAACGCCTAATGATTTCAATGTTGTATAAGCAAATGGCACCGCAAAAAGCACCGCAGTAAGCCCAAAGGAAACCATAACAATATGAAACATAAAACCAAAAACAACGCCTGCCAACGAAATTAGACCAGCCTTTTTGCCTTGCGTTATAGAACGGGAAATCAAATAAATCATATTCGGCCCTGGACTGATAACAAGCACCAAAGCAGATAATGCAAAAATCAAAATGTCATTTAATGGAATCATATTTTAGTTTTGTATTTTATAATGATTAGGGTGTGTTTTAAGCTTTAAGCAGACTTACAATTAGATTTTTTTTACGTCAAATTTAATACAAAAGCTGAATTTTTCCTGCATCAGTTTAAATGGTCTTTTGCCCAAAGCTTAAAAACTGCACCTACGGCATAAAATGTTTCTACGCCTTGTAATGCGTTTACCAAAGATTTTTTATCGGAAATATCCGATTGCACCACTTCACAATTTAAACCAACAAATGGTTCTTTATTTTTGATGTTTCGAACTGAAGCCCTTACCGGAATTCCTTTGCTGATAAGCAATCTTACCAGGTTATTACCAAGGTGTCCGTTTGCACCGGTAACCAAAGCTAAATTTGTCTGTGTCATATTTAATAATTTTAAATGATGGCACAAAATTCATCGATAATTTTTCAAATGCACTTCGCAAATGTTACTTAATGATTTGCTTTCTAATTCTACTCAAACTTTTCGAGTTCATTCCTAAAAAAGAAGCAATATATTGAAGTGGAACATTGTGTAGAATTTCCGGATAGTTGTTCATTAGATTTAGGTATCGTTGTTCTGCCGGCAAAGTTGCTAATTCTTTTGAACGATTTTCGTTGTATGTTAATGACTGTTGAAAAACCCAAATGCTGAAATCTTTAAATGCTGCACTATTTTGAGTGAGAAATTCCAGGTCGTTTCTTGTAATTCTCAAAAGTTCACATTCAGTAATACATTCTACATTTTCATTCGATATGGTTTGGTTAATGAAATTTTGATACGAAGTCAAAAATCCCGGAGGACAGTTGATATGTGTTGTTACTTCTTCACCTAAATTGTTGTAATAAAACAGTCGCATAAAACCCGATACAACAAAGTATAAATATTTTGGAACTTTGTCTTCGTGTTCAATAATTCGATTTTTAGGAAACAATACAGGCTCAAAATATTTTCTACATAAGTCTTTGTCGTTATCAGTAAGTACAACTTTTCGAATGATGAGGTTTAATAATAGGTCGTGCATTTTTTTATATTAGAAAGGTGTATGATATCCTTGAGTAATTCTTTTGCCAAACCAATGTTAGCGGTTCGTTGTTTATTTAATTAGGCAATAATATATTTTAATATACCAAATTATATCTTTCTATAAATTATATTATTTACCCATAAACTAAATATTCTATCATACTATTGGTAAACTCTTCATAAAAAGCGAAGTAAAGTTAAACCATATCAACTTCGATTGTTGCAAATGCTAAAAATTATATTATAAAAAACATTACAACTATAAGAAATTAAATGCTAAATTCGTAATAATCAATTCTTGTTTAGTTTGGTTCAAACGAATTAAATCATCTATAAAAGTGTTTGAAGGTACGCTCGTCTTGGTTACAAATAGATAAAAGGCGCCAACCAAAAACAGTTAGCTCCTTTTTATTTTTTTAGGCAACACTTATAAACACCTTATTTACAACACAATACATCACTCCTATATAAATAAAAAACATTGATTATAAAACAAAAAATTTAAAGAATCGGAAGAAATATCCCTCCGATTCCAGTTGATATATAAATTATCATTATAAATTTTCTCTAAAAAACGGCACTACCTTATCGAGTGCTTGTTTAACAGGCTCGGGCTTATCATATAAATCATAATGAGAATAGCCTTCTACAACCAATATTTCTTTCTTCTTCGAAGCTGCTCGACCATAAATCTCCTGCCCATCACGATATGCTCCGAAACCACCTGGTTTATTACCAATTACAACGAGCAGGGGTTGCGTAAGAAGAGTCTCAACATTACTAAAGGCATCCCAGTCTACTGCTGCAGCACGGTGTGAAAAAAGTGCACTAGTTGCACCATTAGGTTGCGAACCACGTGATGTTTTATAGTAATCTGTAGCTTCTAGTACATCAATGTCTGTAATGCCCGCCTTCTTCCCTTCTTCAACGGATGGTGGTAATAATCCATCAACTCGAAGTTGAGTACCACGTGCTTCAGCACTACGTTGCTGAGCAATAGATTCAAGTGTACCAATAGGATTGTATCCTGCAAATCCTTCACGGCAAAGGCGTCCAAAGTTTACACCCGTGATGCTCACTACCGCTTTGATACGACGTTCCGTTTTAGCTGCGCTAATGGAATACCCGCCACCACCGCAAATCCCCAATACACCAATGCGGCTTTCATCAACAAAAGGTAGTGTTACCAGATAATCACAAGCATACCTGTAATCTTCAACCCGAAAAGAAGGATCTTCGATAAAGCGGGGTTCACCTCCACTTTCGCCCTGGAAGGAAGCATCGGGAACCAGTACCACAAAGCCTGCATCTGCAAGTGCCTGCCCATAAATATTACCTGAAGTCTGTTCTTTACAGCTTCCTATCGGATGTGTACTAATAACGGCAGGGTATTCTTTATTTTCGTCAAAATCAGGCGGGAAAAGTAAATCTGCTGCGATATCCCAATATAATGCTTTGAATTTTACTGACTTTTTCATTTTATCTAATTTTATTTTAATTATAGTTTTTCAAAGAAGAAAGGTGCCAATTGAGAAATTGCTTCATTTACATAGTTTTCTTTGTCATAAAGAGACATATGGTTTGCACCTTCTATCACATATTTTGTCTTGTCGACAGTTGCTGCAATTCTTAATAGGTCATCACTCATCCAGGCACTTCCGGCAACACTGCCTACAATCGCCAACAGAGGTTGTATGAAAAATGCTTCAGCTTTGTTATAAGCATCATAAGTAATGATCTGTGTCAAGCTTCTTAATGTAGCCCATCCCGGTGCAGTAGGATATTGGCAACGATCGGTGTGATAATATTCCCAAGCTTCTCTCAACTCTTCATTGGGAGCGTCTTCCTCTTTCATTGGAGCCAAAGGCATAACTTGTGATCCTTCTTTTGCATCGTTGGTTCTGGCACCTGAACCCACCATAAGATATGGTATTGCATCTGCATCTTTTACATTATTTTCCCATCCATTACGGAACATAGACCCGATATTGACAGCACTCACCATTCCGACTGCTTTTATACGATGGTCATTGATCGCTGCATTTGCGGTGTAACCTGCACCAGCACAGATTCCCATTGCTCCGATTTTCTCTACATCCACATAAGAAAGTGTCGTCAAATAATCTATTACTGCACTTACATCTTCTGTTCTTATGTAAGGGTTTTCCAGCTGACGAGGTTCACCTGTGCTTTCTCCCTGGTATGAAGCATCATAAGCAATAGTAATTAAACCTTTTTCCGCTAATTTTTTTGCGTACAATCCAGCTGCTTGTTCTTTCACACCACCACCGGGATGGGAAACAACCACGGCAGCATATTTTTTGTTTTCATCAAATCCTTCAGGGAAATTAATAATAGCTGATAAGGTAATTCCTTGTCCGTTTCCGTTATTGATACTTATCTTTTGTTGTGACATAATATTTTCTTTTTAAATTAAACTTCTTGTTATTTTGATAAGGCAAAGTTAGATACAGCCACATATCTGGAACGTAGACAGATTACTCAAAAACAGAAACATTTTACTGGTTTGTAATTTTAGCAAAAAAAGCAACCTTGTTTGGTTGCTTTGAATTATATCATTATTACATTCCCCTAAATATTTTTGGAGATAAACCTGTTTTCTTGCGGAAAAATCTTGCAAAATAATTAGGATAATCAAAGCCCAAACTATAAGAGATTTCACTGATAGAAAGTGAAGTATTTTTGAGTTTGTCTTTTGCTTGGTTTAGAACAAAATTATGGATATGTTCAATTGGTGATTCTCCCGTAAAATGCTTGATCAAATCTCCAAAATAGTTGGGTGAAAGATTGGCTTTCTGAGCAAAATAAGCAACAGAAGGGATACCTGCTATTCCATCATTGTTCCCAAAATACTGTTTTAGATTTTCATAAAAATGATCAATTACGGAATTATATATTTTACTTCTTGAATCAAATTGTCTGTCATAAAACACTTGTGTATAAGACAAGATCAGAGCAATATAGGACATAATAATATCTTTGGAGTATGATTCTTTCTGAAATTCATCATACGCTTTTTTGTACAGATCCCAAAGAATAGCTTCTTCCTCTGTCGTAAGGAATAAGGCTTCGTGATTGTTGTAATGTACAAAATTGTAATCTTTCGCCAATTTATTGACATACTTTGAACTTACCAAAATATTGTAGCCAGCATCAGGAGCATTGATATCCCAATCCAAATTGTTTTGTGGACAATCAACATACATAAAAGATTTTGCCTGATCTTCCAGAAATTGTGTTTTCTTAAAGTTCTTTTCCAGCGGAGGTTTTATAGCGAGCAAATAAAAATCAATGGTAACAGAATAGGATTTTAGTCTTAGGTTATTCTTATTCTCATTTTCATAATTGATAATAAGGAGATCCTCATTCTTAGGTCTGGTAACATTAAGATAGGATGCAAACTCTTTGATATTAAATATTTTGCTTGTCATTGTAGGTTAAAATTGTGCCTAGGCAAAAATAGATTCTTTATTAGCTAATGTAAGGATACATTTCAATACAAAACGGATACATTTTACTGATTCTGTTATTTCCAGATAATTTAAGAAACTATAATCTATATACAAATTAGGTAGTGATATTACCAGTTAGATTACAGAAAAACTTTTACAAAAGAATCTATAAGATACCGTACAATTTTTCTAAAATAAAACTTGTGATTTTAGCCCCCACATTCAACCTGTAATTACAGCAATATCTATCTTTAAATAGTGGCACTGCATTTAGCCACAAATTGTTCAAATTTCCGATCTGTATTTCGCAGGACCGGTCCGTGACCGAAGCAGATAATAGATGGATTCAGTTTTGCCAACTTCTGAAGCGATTTGATATTGCAATGCTGATCCGAGGTGAATATGTTTGGCGGAAGTCGCAGACCAATCGCTGTCGTGACTAGGTTCATATTTGTCGCCACATCTCCAATGATCAGTACACCATCTCGCTCACGGAATAAAGAAATATGACCTGCCGAATGTCCGGGAGTTTCTATTACCTGAAAGTTTCCGATCATATCATTCTCCACGATTGTTCGTTCGACTTTATGTCCCTGACCTGCCCAATACTTTTGTTGAAGTTTTGCTACCCAATGTTGAGGAGTTGGATAGTCGTTGGTTACCATCCCCGTTTCAGTCCTAAAAACTTCGTTAGGATGACAGAGTAACGGAATCGCAAACTCAGCGCATATCTTATCACTACAACCCTGGTGGTCTGCATGGGCGTGGGTCAGTACGTGTTGATCAACGGGTATTTTCTGGAGCGCTTTCTTTATAGTAGTATAGGAACTCCTTATTCCAGAGTCTACCAATACACCTTCGATAATATAGGAGTTGATACTGTTTCGTGGCATCAGTGAAATCTGAAACACTTCAGGAGAAATTTGACGTAACATATTTTTTTCTACAAATCTACACAGCTGAGCAGTTCTGCCTAAGGACATTTGTCCTATAATATGTTGGATCTATGAATCCTTCCCTTAGCCCGTGTAAGCGATCGTTGCGTAATACCCAGGTATGATGCCAGATCTTGAGTAGCTGTGCGCTGGACAAGAATAGGTTCGGTAGATAGGGTATTAAGATATTTATCCACAGCAGACTTATTATTGTAATTCAGCAGGTAACGTTCTTTTTGACTATACTCCCGCTCCATCACTGATTTTACAACTCCATTCCAAGCCGTCACCTGACCAAGCAAATACCGATAATCTGAATAGCTTATCGCATAGATTACGGTATCTTCTATAGCCCTAAAACTCCTTTTAGAGTTTTTCTGCGTTACAAATTCCGGAAATGAGGTAGCAAAATCGCTTTCAAACTTGAAGCAGGTAATATTTTCCTTTCCTTCATTGTCCAGAGCATATGCTTTTACAGCGCCACTGGCAATAAATCCAATATGACGACAAGATTCATTCTCACGAATAAAAAAATCACCCTTTTTCAAGCGGATCGGTTTGAAGAACGGCACAGAAAAGTTGATTTCCTCAGCTGATAATTCTCCTGTTGAGGATAGGTAATTTTCAAATACGTCAGCCATTTTGCAATCTTTTCGTTCCTTTATTTTCTCCTTAACATTGTATGGATCACATATCAAATCCATTTTCCAAATCTAACAATTATTTTAGATGACATATACTTGATTACCAATTTAACTATAGAAGGCTATAATTATATAATAAATTATAGCATCTTTTCATTTATTAGAAAAATTTTCAAATACAATATACCATTTAAAATTAAATTGCACGAAGTTTATCCTACACTAAAATTACCTGAAAAAGAAAAAATTTGTAATTCTTGTTTAATTTGACTCATACGAATCAAATCATCTATAAAAGTGTTTGAAGATATGCTCGTCGAGGTCACCAAAAGCCAAATGGTGCCAACTTAAAACAATTGGTGCCATTTTATTTAATATACTAAATTAGGAAACTTCAATTTGATCGCACAAGTTATTTCCCCAATATCTTTTTCCTGTGATTGGCTCCCCAGTTATGCAGTTCCTCAATGACTTTTTGTAATGTGAAAACATAATCTGTTGCAGTATATTCTACCAATACGGGTGATTCGTCATAGACTGTTCTTTTGATGAGCTGATGTTCCTCCAGATCTTTCAGCTCTTTGGCAAGAACCTTTGAGGAAATTTTAGGAATGCTTCTTTCTATTTCTCTAAAGCGTTTATGGCCGCTCATAATGGAAATAATGATGAGGATTTTCCATTTGCCGCTTATCACGTCAAGGGCATCACGAACTGTCAGCATTCTTGCCAAACATTCGGTTTTGGTACTCTCAGGAAACTGTTCTGTCATATTGCTTACTTTAAGGTAACCGCTTACATTTGGGTAACTGGTTACAAAATGTAAGCAAATGTACGTAATTTTGTATCATTAAAAAATATCAAACAAATTTTGCAATAATTAATCTTTTAAAAAATGACAAAACAGATTGACTTCGCACAAAATCCTGATAAAAAGGCTAAACGTATCTATTGGATCATCACCAGCCTTACAATGGTCTTGATCATATTGCCATCGTATTTCGCACCAAAAGAATACCTCATCGAGACGATCAAAAAATTACAGTTTCCGGATTATTTCCCACTTGAACTGGATATCCTGAAAATCGTGGGAGCGATTGTCATCCTGATTCCGGCTATTCCATCGATATTGAAAGAATGGGCTTATGTGAGCTTCGGAATACTGTTGTTGTCTGCAAGTCTGGCACACGGCATTGTCGATGGATTTGTAAAGGGTGTTGCCCCGCTTGTTCCGTTTGCATTTCTTGCAGTGTCCTATTATTATTTCCGAAAACTGAATTATGAAAAATAATTCACTGGCCGCTCTATTCTCCTTGCTCTTCTTTATGGCGTGCGGTCAGGAAAAGCATCAAAAACAATTAACACCAATAAAAAATATTGCAATGGAAAATAAAATGAAAATAGAAATATGGTCGGATATTATGTGTCCGTTCTGTTACATCGGAAAACGTAATTTCGAGAAAGCTCTAGCACAGTTCCCAAATAAAGAACTCATAGAAGTAGAATGGAAAAGTTTTCAGCTTGACCCTGTTATGCCCGAAGTACCAAAATATCAAGACGATATGTATAAGTTTGTAGCTGACAGGAAAGGTCTAAGCTATGAGGAGTCAAAAAAGAGACATCAGGATCTGATCCAGTATGCCAAAAGTGTAGGTCTTGAATATAATCTTGATAAAGCTTTGGTTACCAATTCGATGAAAGGACACCGTATCATACAATTTGCCAAAACAAAAGGTTTGGGTGAAAAAGCAGAAGAAACCTTGTTCTATGCTTATTTTACACAAGGCAAAAATCTAAATGACAAAGCAACCCTCATCGAGCTTGGAAAAGAGATCGGTTTAACGGAAAGTGAGGTGAATAAAGCATTGATAGATCCTTTGTATGTACAAAAAGTAGAAAATGACAGCCGCGAAGCACAGACCTTAGGCGCCAAAGGCGTCCCTTTTTTCGTAGTGAACCGTAAATATGCAATAGCAGGAGCGCAACAGCCTGATGAAATTTTGCAAACGCTTAAAAAGTCCTTTTCCGAATGGCAGAAAGAAAACCCGCAGACAACACTGGAAACCATACAGGGAAAAAGCTGTTCAACTGACGGAGAATGCAATTAAGTATCATAAAAATTATACATCTAAATCATTAAAATGAAAACAATAGCAATAGTTGGGGCAGGTACCGGCTTGGCTTTGTCCATCGCAAAAAAATTTGGACAAAACGGGTTTCAGGTAGCCCTCATCGCACGAAATCAAGAAAAGCTGAATGATCTGGTAGCGGAACTGAATACATCAGGAATCGAAGCAGCAGCTTTTACGGCGGATATTACGGATAAGGCGCAGATCAGTTCTGCCTTTACTTCCATCAGGGAAAAGTACGGCTTCATAGATGTCCTTGAGTACAGCCCGATACCGAGTGTCCAAAATCTGGCGGGAACTTTAGCGGTCAATGAAGAAAACGCACTTCAGCAATTTCAGTTCAATGTTTTGGGAGCCATTTCATCCATCAGCGAAGTGCTTCCGGTAATGTTGGAAAAAAATACGGGAGCATTACTGTTTACGACCGGAGGCTCGTCTATCCACCCAACGCCTGTGATGGGCAACGTTGGTATTGCAATGGCAGGACTGCGCAACCATATTCTTAATCTGAACACCGAGTTATCCGACAAAGGTATTTACGCAGGCCATATCGGTATTGGAGTTTGGATGCAGGAAGGTTCCGGCGTACAGGACAAAATCGCTGAAATATGGTATGATATGTATACCAAGCGGGACAGAGCTGAAGAGTATATTTCAGAAGATAAGGTGAAATAATTATAAATTAACTCAATATTCATTAAAACGGAACATATAGTCGCAGAGTTAGTTCTAATAGTCAAAATATTCAATATGTAATCTAAATCTTTCAATAATTGGTTTGAATATACTCCGTGATATTTACAAGTAATAAAATTGCTTCATTTAGATTAAAATGGAGCAATTTTATTATTTTTAGTTTTAAAATAGCTCGTCTTAATCTTTTTAATTATCTCATAAACTGTTAATGAGAAAGCCCTTAAAATTTCCATATAACCAAAATACATACAATGTTCACGATGAATTTGAGTAAAATCCTTTGAAAAAGTTAGAATTTAAAAAAATGGCGACAACTGTCGTAAGTTGTCGCCATTTGGCTTAAGTATGAAACTAAGATTGGATTGATTTTTCAAAAAGCCAACTCAGCCATAGTAATTTCTATTTGTCAATAATCAACTTGCTGCTGAAAGTCACACCAATACCATCGCCGGTCAGGATGTAGGTGCCTTTCTGAAGTGTTGAGGTCAGAATCGGTTCATCAGCGTTGATCAACTGTTCATCCACCTTTTTCCCGGACATATCGTAGATAGAAATCTTGACTTTCCCGGATATCTGAACACCGTTGGTTTTAATGAAAACTTCCTTGTTGGCAGGATTAGGATATATCGATATCTTCTTAGTTACTTGAATATCTGAAGTTCCTAATGAACATTCTGCAGGCATAGAGAAGTCCTCAATCTGGTCAGAGATAGCATTCGGCAACGTACCTCTTGTAAGACCTGCGCTGGCATTAGCTCCAAGACCACGTTTTGCAAAAGTGCTCCAGATCATGCATTTGTTTTCGCCGTTATTCAGATCCGCATCTGCTGCTATAATCGCATCTCTACCAGTCACAAAATTCGGGTAACAACCTTGTATTTTCATTGCTTCTATCACCAGTTTGACTACTTTTCCACTTCCTGAGTCTGGATTATTGGCAATGTCATTAGAATAACCATATTTATCTGCAAATTTCCAGTGAAGGTCCCAAAGCGTCGTTGCCCAGATAAATCCAATACCGTGAACATCCACTACCAAAGTTCCATCGCCGGCATCAAAGTATTTTCCGTTGGTATCACCATAAGTATAATCATTGATCGCAAAATCCGGAGAATATTTCGCAGGTCTGATTCCAGGTCCGTCAGCCGCCTGATTGGCTACGAAAGTTCCTGTAGACCTTGGCAATGCAGCTGTGGCATCAGCCTGTCCAGTCACCATCAGTGCCATAAAGTCAGACCAGCCCTCTCCCATTTGTTCATTGGCATAAGCAGGATTGAGACAGCTGTAGCCGTTACCTGTGCTCCTTGTAGAGATTCCGTGCGTATATTCGTGTGCTATGACGCCATTGTCTAGACTACCATCCACATCAAAAGTATTGTATTTCAGATTGACATTAACATTGATGTTCTGGTCTATTTTACTTTTGATAAGTTCGCCCTCGGCATTGTTGATCAACACACCCGGAATGGTTACAGAACCATCTGCACCACCCATATTAATAAGCGTCTGCGAAGCATCCGGATTGTAGATAATGACCGCCTTGGCACCTTTGTCCTGAGCTTTTCTGAATTTGACATCAAAGTTGCAGGTGCCTCTTTGAATCAATGCAATTTTTCCGGTAAGGTTGGTATTGGTGAGGTTTGTACAAGCGTCTGCCGGCGTGGCCAGAACCACATCGCCAGTCAAAGGTGTGTTGACCGGAAAAGCACCACCAAATCCTGAGTTATAGCCTGCTTCAGGTTTTCTGCCTACCATATCACCCGGTGCATTGTAGGTCAGCAAATAACCGTATCTCCAAAGGTACATCTGCATTCTCGGAGAGAAGCCGTCCGGTGGTGTCGCAAAGTTGGCATTGTTGAGGGATGAACCGTCTCTGGCCTCCGACAATACCGGGTCAAAATCCGTGTAAAGTTCACCCTTTCCGAAATTGTTCGACTGGAAATTACGGCCTGCCTCATCAAATCCGTATCTGTAGAATATGTCGTGCATCTTGTTGGACGCATAGAAAAGATTCGTAATAGAAGCATTGGTATATGCTGTAACAGGTTGAGTCAAATCCAATGGGAAATCAAAGAGTTTCTGCGCACCACCATTGGCACTCGCTCCAAAAGCATTGGACCCGTTCAAATCCAGGTAAGCATAAGCATTATTTCCGCGCGTGATGTTGTAAGATTCATCACCGTCATTTTGCCATCCCAGCGGAGAAGCATCCAGAAACCAAGGATTGGTTTCCAGCGTACGCTGACCGAAATTAGGTGATTCGATTGGAAATGCATAAACTCGGTAAGAGGCATTGTCTTCAAGTGCGGACTTCTGTTCTACCGTATGGGAAACGATCTTTTCTGAATGCTGACTGCCATCCAACTGATGTTCAGAAGAAAAAGAATGGTCGTGAAACTGGCAAGATACCGTGAGATTGTTTTTCTCAATAATAGCGCCTGTTACTGCATCTACGATGATATCCCAATAATTGTTAGTTCCCTTTTCGAAGAAATTGACAGCATAAGCCAATTGCAACTTACCTTGGACCGTTGGGAAATAAACCAGTTTGGACAGTACTGAATTATTTTTTCGTCCTTCAAACGTATAATCGCTTTTATCGCCTTTCACATTGGCCGATGATAAAATGGCCGAGAAATCTCTGGCAACATCCACCGAAGGTTTGGCAGTAGCAACATTATCCGATACCGACATAAAATTGTCGGACATATACTTCACTGTGTTGCCTTGCATCAAAACGGATGAAATAGCGCCGTAAACAGGAATACCTCTGTAAGTCTGCTGGATATTGACAATTTTTCCATCAGAATCTTTTTTAGCAGCCGAATGAACGATATCAAATGTTTTCCCGAAAGTGGTTTTACCTGCTGCCAGATATTGTTCTATAATAGCCTTGTCGCTGTTCTGAGCGTGAATCACGCTTCCTGCAAACAGGGCAACTGCCGCTATCGTAATTTTAAATGTTTGTTTATAATTTAATTTCATTAGACCAAAAATTAATTTTTAATGATTTTCTGTGATGAGATTTTACCTGTAGCATCGGTGAAATTGATGATATAGTTACCTATCGGAAGATGACTGATGTCAATCATCCTGGCATTCTGGTAGCTCGCCACTTTTTGCCCTGCCATATTAAACACCGTAGCATCTTTGACTTCAGTTTTCAGGAACAGATAGCCGGATGTGGGATTAGGATAGAAAGATGTTTTTGCTGTGCTTGCTACTTCCTGACTAGCCAAAATGGTGCTGCAATCCGTTGCAAATACTGCTGTCGTATCCTTTTGCCAAAGGGTCTGGCTGGAGCTGTAGGCCACATCATCCACCTGGATGCATTTCAGATTCGGGCTGTTGATAGCGAAGAAGCCAATCGCATTCTTGTTATTTCCGTTTTTCACGTTGATAAATTTCATCTTTTGGTTTTGGACGGCATTCACATAAATCAGATCTCCGTTTTTAGAGGCATCTACCTCGGTCAACTGAGAAGAATTAGCATAAAAATATTGCAACATAGAATGCGTGGTCAGATTAATATCAGGTATCAAAGTGCTATCCATTACAAACTGTCTCAGGTAAAGTTGCTTGCTGATATCGATAGAGGTGATAGGATTAGCCTGGATCATAAAAGTATCGAGCAAAGGATTATTGGTGACATCAAGCTGCTGAAGCTGGTTAAGACCTACATTAAGGTAAGTCAATCGTGTGTTTTTGGTCACATCAAGTGTTGAGATCTTATTGGCTGCAACGTTAAGTTCCGTAAGCCTCGGGTTCTTGGTTACATCAATGCTGGAGACATTGTTGGACGCAAAGTAAAAGTTACTCAGCATTGGACATTTGGTAACATCCAGAGCTTCAATCGCGTTAAACATCAGACTGATGTAGGACAACTGAGGATGTGACCCAAAGGTCAGCTCTTTCAGATTGGCCGACTTGCTAATATCCACCACTGCAAGCTTGGAGTTTTGTGAGAGATCCAGTTTGGTAAGTAGTGAATTGTTAATCAGAACCTTATTGATCTCTTTGTTAGTCGTCACATCTACAGCGGCCACCTTGGAACCATTGATAGTGAGTGAAGTCAGATTCTTAAAATATTTGACCTCCGGAACGTCTTTGATGTTTCCCGTAAAGGTAAATCCACCGGTGTACGCCTCGGCTTCGGTCATCTGTATCTCACCATCATTATTGGTATCAATACCGGTGTAGAGCAGGATATACTCGAGGAAATTTTCGTCTGTGAAATTGATGTTCTGTGCGTTTGCTGTTGTGAAACTGGCGCTAAAGAGCATCAATCCTATAGTTGCTAGAGTTCTTTTCATTTTACAATTAATTTAGTCGTGTTAGCAGTTCCTTCCTTCGTTTTGCCTACCAGGATGTAATTCCCATTTGGAACTGATAAATGCGTTTTGTTATCGTTGATTTTAACATTATGATTCAGGAGACGTCCGTTCAGGTCATAAAGGTCATAGCTCACATATTCTTTCCCGCTGAAGAAAATATCGCCATTGGTAGGATTAGGATAGACTATTGCGCTTTTTTTATTCAAATCAGAAACAGCCAGAGTTGGCATCTCTATTTTGTAAAGTTCCTGTCCGTTAGTCACGTTGAGTTTAGCCGATAGGTACAAAGCTCCATTGTATGCTTCCATTTTGCCGAGAACAAAATTGGTGTAACCCGGTTTCAGTTCAAGAGTTACTTTGGTACCTTCTTCCGTTCCGTCACTCTCCCACAGTTTGGCCTCTCCCGAGCCATCTGCCGCCAGGAAATACAATGTCCCGTTCAGATTCGTCAGGTTGTTAGGGTTGGAAGCCTGCGAGCCCGGATAGATATCTTTTACGAGTTTGGTTCCTTCCTCGGTTCCGTCGGTTACCCACAGTTCTACACCGTTGGTTCCGTTATTGGCACTGAAGAAAACCTTATTGCCCACTTGTTGGAAATTGCCGGGGAAAGAACTGGATGTTCCTGCATTGATATTTTTGACCTGTACCGTTCCTTCCTCGGTTCCATCGGTTTTCCAAAGTTCAAAACCAGCCGTTGCAGAACCAGCCGTAAAAAACAAAGTGTTTAGCTGGCTGCTATAAAAAAAACTTTGCGGATTAGATGTTGTATTGGTGTTAATTGTTTTCAGAAGAGAAACCGTAGTACCATCATAAACATATAACTGCGCATTGCTTGAAGTCGAGTTAGGGCTGGCGCCGGTCACAATCTTGCCATTGATGGCTCCCATCTGTCCATTAACTATAACAGGTGTATCTATTTCGGTTACAGTGCCCTCATTAAGATAGGACAATTTGCTATTGATACGAAAATAAATCCTGTCGTTGGCTAAGAGGAAATTGGAAGCAGCAGCCATTCCAGAAGCGGCCAGTTGCACGCCATTAGCTTCGGTATAGCTGTAAAAGCCAGGACCGCCAGTTAGCGTTTTCATATACAATATGCCATCTTTCACCAACAAAGATGTAGGGATAGAGCTGCCTGTTCCTGGATTGATGTCCGCTGTCAGCGTAGTGCCGCCTGCTGTTCCGTCCGTTGACCACAATTCCAATCCATAATCCGGGTTGGTGGCACTGAAGTACAGTCTGCCGTTATATTTTGCAAATTCGGCGGGTGTGGACGGTTGTGCGCCTGGATTGATATCTTTGAGCAAATCAATACTTTGTGCGCTTAATGCATTGGCTATAAACAGAGTAAATACTATTTTTTTCATAATGATGTTTTTTGATTATTGTACAATGACTTTGGTGGATGCGTTCACCTTTTTGTCATCAGAAGTAACTTTCAGGATATAATTTCCTGCTTTTGAGCTCAGATTGATTTTACTGTTATCGAATTTTCCAGCTTTGATAATGCGACCAGTCGTATCAAACAATTCAAATGAACCAGAAGTTACATTGCTGATTTTAACTTCGCCTTTTGAAGGATTAGGATAGATACTAAGTTTGGATGCCGAAGCAGTTGTCACGGCAAGGGTTTCATCAGGAAGATTGACCTTATAAAGCTCGACGCCAATTTGGTCCGCAGCATCTACCCTGGCGGAAGCATACAGATTGTCATTGTAAACAGCAAGCCCGAATGTCGCAGGAAGGGTTGAAAGCGCTTTGGTACCTTCTTCCGTACCGTCGGATTCCCAAAGCTGTCTCACACCGCCCGTATTGTTAAGAAGGAAATACAGTTTATTTTTGAAGACCGTCAGTTTCTCAGGAAATGAACCTGTGGAACCAGGCACGATGTCCTTTAGCATTTTGGTTCCCTGCTCTGTGCCGTCTGTCACCCACAGTTCGATGCCGCTGGTTGCACCATCCGATGCCGTAAAATAAACTTTTCCGTTGTACTCTGTAAAGTTTGTGGCACTGGAACCTGCCGTGGCCGTGGTGGTATTGATATCCTTGACCTGAACTGTTCCTGTAGCCGTTCCGTCTGACATCCACAGCTCCGGGCCGTTACCACCATTTGCCGAGAAGAGAGATTTACCCAGCGTCGGACTATAATAGAAATTCTGAGGATAAGCAGTAGCAGCAGAATTAATGGTTTTTAAAAGATCCAGCGTATTGCCGTTCAAACTGAAAAGCTGATACCAAGTTGGGTTTGCAGCCGTCTTGTACTGGCCATTGGCAATGATCTGCTGTCCCACATTTCCAAGGAACATTACGGTCACGTTATCATCCACCATCACGGGCTGTAAACTGTCATCCAGTGTATAAAGACGTTGTGTATTAGGTGTCACCGTGGTGTTAGTGGCTTTAAAATAGAGCTTATTATTGCTGGTCAGAAAAGTGGTTGCAAACTTAGCAGTTGTGGAAACTGTTTTAAGACCTTCGTCGCTGTTGTAGGACATCAGGACACCTGAAGTGTTGGTTCCATTCACAACGAGTGCCGCTGTAAAATAAAGTTTGTTTCCGAAGGTATAAAGATTGGTCGGCGCCGATGAAGATGCACCGGGATAAATGTCCTCCACTATTTTAGTACCAGCTTCTGTTCCGTCACTTTCCCAAAGTTCAGTTCCTGTGGCAGAACCTGTCGGACTATAAGTGGCGCTGAAATACATTTTATTATTGAACACCGTAAAATTGGACGGTGCAGAATTGTTTAGACCGGGATTAATATCTTTCACAAGGGTAAAAGTAGTCTGAGCAGATAAAAGTCCGCCTAAAAGAATTGCTAAAAAGTTGTTTTTTTTCATATTGATAAATTTTTCTTTAAATGAATTAAGTTTCTTAAAATGATTAAGAAAATTTATCCATCAATTAAATTGGTTTGTAGATATTTTATCTAATCATTTAAGGTTCCTAAATTATCAATATGAACTAAGAAAACATAGAGAAACGCTGTCACATTTGAGAAAAATACTCAAATGTGATAGCTTAAAATAAGGTCTAAAGAATTTTAAATGAAAGACTTACCTTTCAATGATATATAATATTACTCAGCAGTCTTTTTTACTGAAAAACGATAGAAAAACAAGACTAAAAGAGACAAAACAATGATGAGAATCGAGATGATAATAAGATTCATCATTACGGCTTTATTACTTTTTTGGATATAATTTGCATTATCATCAATTACCAGTTTTTCAATCATTTCATTTTGTGATTTTGAAATTTGCAATAATGAACCATTATATTTATCAAAATAATAAAGATAAGATTTAAAGTTTTTTCTCAGATAACTATTCTGTGCCATCAGTCTGTAATACTGAGAAGTAAGCTCAGAATCGTATTGGATAAAGTCTTTGACATTGATGGTTTTTAAAACTTGCTCAGCTCTATCCAAATCTTTTCTTTTCAAATAAATATCAACCATACCGACGGAAGCAAAATACTTATTGTAACCTAATCCGTTGTCCTTGCTGTCCAGAACTTCATTGTAAAGTTTTTCTGCTTCCTGGATTTTCCCTATTGATTCCAGACAATGGGCTTTCTGAATATCGATCAGAAGCCGGTTAGTAACCGTCACATCTTCAGCAGGTAATCTATTGTAAACGTCCAGAGCTTTGTCAAAATACTTTATGGAAAACTCGCAATTTAGTTCACTTTTGAAGACAATACCTTTCACATTATAGACATTGCCTTGAATAAATAAAAGGTCTTTGGGTAGCGGTGTTGCATTGATGAGGTTCTCCGCCTCGTCCAGATTTTTCTTGGCATCAGCATTCATATTGATTTGCTGATATTGGTTTCCGAGCATCGAGAGAAAACGGATCTGGTTGATCTTATCCTCATTTTCTTTGGCCATCTCAATGCCTTGATTGCAATTTCTAATTACCTGACTGATGTCTCCCAGCACCATCTGTGCATTGACCAGCTTAGACAGAGCGATTATTTTTGTTTTATAATCCTTAGCTTCCTGAAGCATTCTGGTAGAGATCTGCACAGATTTTTCCGGATTGGTGAAAATGAGACTCGTGGCTTCTTCCAGCTGTTTATCTTTCTCGGTTTTCTGTCCAAATAAGGTGAAGGCGAAAAGCATCAATATTATGTTCAGTATTGCTCTCATTCATTCAGTTTTTGGAGAAATTCTGTTGGCGAAAGGTTCATCCTGTTCTTGAAAATTGTGGTGAAAAGGCTGTGTGAAGAGAATCCGCACTCTTCCGCAAGATAGCTCACCTTATACTTTCTGTATTCCGTATCCTGTCTTATTTTATCGACGATATAATCAATTCTGAGATTGTTGATATAGGTATTGAAATTGGAATTTTTATGTTTGTTAACAACCTCGGACAGATACTTCGGATTGGTATCGAATTGCAGAGCCAAAGTCTTAAGTGACACCGTTTTCTGAATGTATTTCTGGCTTTTTTCGAACTCGTCCAGCTTGTTCAATATCCGTTTTTCCGTTTTGTCCGGAATGACGAAATTTTTCACCTCGGTACTGGCAGAAGCTTCTTTTGCGGGCTTAGATTTATACTTGGTAAACCAATAAATCAATATCACTGCAAAGATAAAAATCACAATGATAGTGAGATAAATATACCGGAACATCTGCTGCTGAGCCGCCAGTTTTTCATCATTCATCTTGTTGATATGATTCACCAGCATCGCTTTGGCCACCGATTTTTTTGAATCAATGTTTTGGATAATGTTGAAATAAGCCTCATTCGCCAATCCCAGCATATTAAACTCATTGATTCCTGCCGAGGCTTTTGCAAGGTTCTTGTAATAATCTGCTTTCAGTCCGATATTGGAAATATCTGAAGCCGAACTCCGGAAATTTTTCAGAAAATCAAACGCCGCTTGCGGATCATTCTTTTCCAATTCTATTTTGGATAAAGAATTGAAAACCAACAGCTCATAATAAACGCCAGGTTTATTAATGCTGACCAAATCCCAGGCAGAATGTCTCGAAGAAATCGATTCAGCGTTGTTCTTGTTCAACAATTCCGAAAGCCATATCTCGCTTTGAATCATCGCCTTGCTATTACCTGCCTTTTCATAATCCTTAATGGCAGATTTCAGAATAATGATTCTTTCAGAGGGTACAAATACTTCAAAACTGGTCTTATCGATCGCTAGATCAACAAAAGTTTTTCGTTTTGAAAACTGAGAATTTTGAAGTTCAATGCGGATGTTCTTCAACTCACTGGTAAGCCCTAAGGCCTGACACAATTCTGCGTATAAGTACTGATACTGAAAGAAAATCTCAGATTTTTTATCGTCCGTTGCAAGTTGTTTTAACGCCAATAATCTGGTCATTGCTTCCTCATAATCGCCTTTGATCAGTAGTGACTTGACACGGAGAATCTGTGCATCGGCCGGTGAAATTTTAGCATAATATTTCAATAGCGGTTCCAGCTGCTGACTGTTGTACTGCATCTTGTCCAGGATCTCTTCTCTCAGGATTCCGACATCATTCGACGTCTGAGGCGTGTAGAATGCAAAAATAAAAACGCACAGGAAAACTGTAATGCGCTCTGTCAACAGATTTACCGGTATTTTCTTTATTCTTGCTATCATATAGACTTACAAAAATAGGGAAATATTATTTTTCTATCTGGTCAGCTATCTCTTATTTATAAAAGCCTTACTCGAATTGCAGAGATCATTATAGAAGAATATGAAATAATGAGAATTTTCAGATAGATTGATTAGATCATTTCTTTCTTAATGCTATTATAAGACAATACCGTCTCATAAATATCCATACGTGCTTTACAAAAATGGTAATAAATAGAAGAATAAGCTTCTGCATATCCAGTGAGATGAATACATTCAAACTTAAGATTACACTACTAGTTCAAATTTTCAAAATACTGAATATGTGGTGTATATCTGTCAATAATTGATTTGAATAATCTTTCAGGAGAATTATTAACTGTTATTTGTAACTTTGAGATATGTTTAAAATTGAGTAAATTGCGGTCTTTAAGTATCTTTCACAATGTCCAATTTTGAAATATTTTTCGATTACATTCAAGAAATATCAGGCAAAATACTGTCGGAAGAAGATAAGCTCTTGCTTAAAGCACATTTTAAACCTCGAAAACTTCGAAAACGACAATATTTTTTACAGGAAGGCGACGTGTGCAAATTTATTGCGTTTATTGTGAAAGGTTCTGCCAAGACATTTATAGTAGATGAAAAAGGACACGAAAATATATTGAGACTATCTGTGGAACGTTGGTGGCTCACAGATTTCGAAAGCTTTTACCGTCTGACGCCAAGCCTCTATAATATTGAAGCGTTGGAGGAATTGGAACTCCTGCAAACAACCAATGCAGAAATTGAGGAATTTCTCAAACGCATTCCCGCCTTTTCAGCAATGTCGGACATAATCAGTCAAAATAGTACTATTGCTTCGCAAAAAAGAATGAACACTATTAACTATTCAGCTGAAGAACGCTATGAGGAACTTGTGAAAAACTATCCGTATTTTTTGCAGCGTTTTTCACAACAAATGATTGCCTCTTACCTTGGATTATCTTCTGAAACTCTGAGTAGAATCAAGAAAAATGCATTGAAATAAATCCTTAGCATAAAAATCCTTCCTCTCGCTATAACAAGTTATTAATGAATGCCTGATTCTTTAAAGCTTTGTTGATCTGTTCTTCCAGATATCTCAATTTTATTTGTTCGAAATCACAGCTTTTAACAGATTAAAAAGTTTTAAGCAAAGATTTTACGTGTTTGCTATTTACTCCATCTGAAATTTTTGATTTTTACATTTTTTATAAATTTCTATTTTACAATTATTTACTAAGCTTTCCTGATTAAAGTCAATGGTTTCAGTTGATATTTATCACCATCAAACAGTGATGAATATCAATGCACAGCTTGATTTGATGCAGCAACTTTGTATGGAGTTAAGAACGTAAAAAATCTGGAAAGTATTAATCAATTAATAATAAAATCATGAGTAAATTAGAAAACAAGGTAGCGATAGTTACCGGTGCTGCCAAAGGAATAGGCGCAGCTATCGCAAAACATTTTGCGCACGAAGGTGCAAAGGTTGTTGTAAATTACGCTTCCAGTAAAGAAGCTGCGGAGAATGTTGTAAAGGAGATTACCAATCATGGTGGCGTTGCCATAGCTATACAGGCGGATGTATCCAATGAAGCGGATGTGAGCAAATTGTTTGAAGAAACACAAAGGGCTTTCGGCACGCTTGATATTTTAGTTAACAACGCCGTATCGCAAGGATTTGCCCCAATTGAACAAATTACGGTGGAAGATTTCCATAGAAGTTTTAATGTTAACGTATTAGGGACTATATTGACTATCCAGTCCGCTTTGAAACTTTTTGGAGAAAAAGGTGGAAATATCATTAATATCAGTTCAGGTGCAAGTAAGTCGCCACTTCCCAATGCATCAGTTTATTCTGCAACCAAGGCTGCAATGGACGCTTTCACCATTGCACTGTCTAAAGAATTAGGCGCAAAAAACATTCGTATCAATTCTATTTTACCGGGTGCTACAGATACAGAAGGCGCAACGAGTGCGGGTGTTACAACTGGCAGTGATTATGAAAAGATGTTTGTGGAAAAAACACCGCTGGGCCGCAGAGGCCAACCTGCAGATATTGCGAAAGCCGTGGTATTTTTGGCTTCCGATGACGCGGCATGGATCACGGGTGAGCAGATTTCCGTTTCAGGTGGTATGTATGGTTTCTAAATCGCAGCTGCAAAAATGAAAAATTGCAAAGTTTATTCCCGCAAAAATGTTCAATAATTAAATTATGGTATTGTCTCGCAGAACAATTCAGTACAGTCTGTTAAAACCTCAGTATTTACTGGGGTTTTTAGTAAAGAGAAAATATCCAACCAGAAAAAAGTTCTTAAATTGATAATGTTTTGATATACATATTAATCCTATTTTTTACTTGAAGATCTAAAGAAAAATTATGCAATAAAAACAAATTGTGGAATTTTGCATAATAATATATTTATCTGTGGATCTGAATAAAAGTGCCAAATAACCCTATCGTTAATTTGGCACTTTTGAGACTGGAAAATTGATGGGAATTAACTACTGCTTTACAAGATAAGTCATTCCCCCATCAACAAGCAGTTCAGTACCTAGCATAAAAGATGAATCGTCGGAGGCAAGAAACACTGCCGCATTGCCAATATCAGTAGGTTGTCCGATCCTACCAGCAGGCACTGCTCCTGCAAATTGTTGTTTTACAGCATCTACCTGCTCTGCGGGGATAAACTTTTCAAATGCCGGAGTATCCGTTGTACCTGGTGTTATAACATTGGCTCTTATTTTTCTGTCTAAAAGATCCGTGGAAAATCCTTTTGCCAAATATATTACAGCAGATTTTGCAGCGCCATAAAGGGTGAAAGAGCTATAAGCACGATGAGCAGCATTGGATCCGATAAGAATAACAGAACTACCATCATTCATATATGGTAATGCTTTTTGAACTGTAAAATAAACAGCTTTCAGATTTAAATTCATTAATTTATCATAATCTTCTTCAGTGGTCGTTGCGACTGTTCCTACACTTCCAGCACCTGCATTGGCGACCAAAATATCAATCTTTCCAAATTTCTCAGATGCTGTTTTAAACGCTCTTTCAAGGTCTTCTGACTCGGTCACATCTGCATTAATCGCTATAAAACCATCTCCAAGAAGTGCTACTGCGCTATCTAAAGTTTCCTGATTTCTACCAACAATTGCTCCTGTCGCCCCTTCATTTTTTAATGCCTTCGCAATACCAAGACCTATACCGCTGTTACCGCCTGTGATCACTGCAACTTTGTTTTTTAATTTACTCATAATTGTACATTTTAAATTTATCAGATTTTCTGTTCTGAATTATAGTACAAAGATATTTCCACAGCATTAATACGTTCTTGACCTGAATCATTAAATACACTTGATCTAAATCAAGTCAAAGATTTGAAGTTTAGGAATTATTTTTCAGAAAGTAGAAGATGGAAAATAGCAGAGAAGGAATTAGGGTAAATTTTTACTTTGAATTTAATTTTTTTCGCAATCTGCTCAAAGTTTCAGGAGACAAACCTAAATAGGAAGAAATCACATTTTGCGGAAAGCGTTGTAGAAAATGCGGGTAATTATTGACAAAATCTACATAACGTTCTTCAGCAGTATAACGGATTATGGATTGCATCCTTTTTTGATTAGCAATTGCATTATTCTGCTTGATGACCTCCATCATCGCCGAAAATGCCGGGATAGGTTTTAAAAACTCTTCAACCTGTGCATTAGTCGTCTGCAAAACTTCGAGATCTTCCATTGCCTCTATATTGTAGCGACTTGGTGTGAGCTGATAAAAACTTTCAAAATCTGTGAGCCACCAATTCTCGATACATAGTTTCAGAATATTTTCATTCCCTTCTTCATCCACAGAAAATGTTTTGGCAGACCCTTTCACTATAAATCCTGTGTATTTACACACATCACCTTCCTGCAGAAAATACTGTTTTTTCCTGAACTTTCTTGGTTTCATATGTGTCTCAATCACAACTTTGTCCTCCTCAGAAAGAATTTCTCCAGACAATTTTTGAATGTAGTTGTAAAAAACTTCAAAATTGGACATTTACAAATATCTATTTGTCCGCAATATACAAAGACGCCATTTTAAAAACAAAATCATTTTCGGAGAGAAGCCAAGTGGAAAACTTCTATTAACTTTTGATAAATGAACATATAATTTGAATTTATAGTATATTAAATCTTAAAGCATTTATAAAGTTAATATTTCACATCTGATAACTGCCAAATTCTTTCCAAGTCTTCCACCAAATATTTCGATATTTCTTCGGTTATGGTACAGAAGCCAAATGGCACCAACTAAAGACAGTTGGTGCCATTTTTTTGTAATCATATTTTAGAATTATCAAACCCTTTCCTTCAAAAAAGCTTCAATTTCCTCATTCTTAAGTTTTGGATTTGCACCGGAATAACTCGCTACCAGAGCACCAACAGCACTAGCGAAATCCAAAGCAGCATCAGGATTTTTGTCTGATAACAATTTGGCAATCAGGCTCGCCAGAAAAGAATCGCCGGCTCCAACCGTATCTGCTACTTTCACAGGATAACCGCCGTGTTGGTACATTGCGCCGTTCCAAAATAATAATGAGCCGTGTTTTCCTAAGGTGACACAGATAGAATTGGTATTCGTTTTCTCTGAAATGAAACGGATATTCTCTTCAAGATTATCTGATTTAAAGCCCTGCTCAGCTGCAATTTCAAGAATTTCTTCATCATTGAATTTAATGAAATCGGCTTTGTTCATCAGCTGTTTCAAAAGCTCAATGTTATAGAACGGCTTTCTAAGGTTAACATCAAAAACCTTAAACATATTCGTGTTGGAATCCAGCAAACGTAAAAGCGTATTTCTTGAAATATCATTTCTGCAAATCAGGCTTCCGAAGAAAAAAACATCGGCATTTTTTACGATATTCTGAGTGTTTTCATTCGTTTCGATAAAATCCCACGCCGACGGAAATTTGATTTCATACGTTGCAGAACCACGCTCGTTCAGAGTTACCTGTACAACGCCTGTTTCATAATCCGGTGCGGTGATGATTCCGCTAGTATCAAGTTGATTTTCCTTGACATAATCACAAATTATTTTTCCATTCTCATCATTGCCAACAGCACTTATCATCGCTACCGGAAATCCGAAAGATGCTGTTCTGAGCGCCAGATTGAGCGGCGCTCCACCGATTATTTTTTCATCACCAAACACATCGAAGAGCACTTCTCCGTAACTTACTGCATTTATTTTTGTATTAAGAAACATCAATTAAGGATTTTTAATATTAATATTGCTGAATGAACTGTCGGAAGTACCAAAAATACTCCATTTTTTATTAACAATATCGTACACACGGTTGCTGAACGCCAATTTATCATTCACATAAACCACGCAAACATCATTGCTGATGTAAGCCGTCACGTTGTAATTGGTTCCGGAAATTCCTGACAGCGGATACGAATTGGCAAAATCCTCGCTTCCGCCATTCATTACATAACCTGCAATTCTGTTGGCGGATGGTTCAAACGAGATTTTGAAACCATTTTTTCCGTCATTGTCTTGTGCCAGAATCAATCCTGATTTTCCATTCGCAGAAGCATTCAGCGTAAAGCTGATTTGATTGGCTTTCTGAAGTTTGCCAAATATTACCTGAGAATTGGCAGACAAATTAAAACTATTCCCGTTCTGAGATGCGTTTCCTGTAATTTTATCGACAGAAAGTGCAGAATTTTGACTGAAAACAGACTGCAATGCAGCAATAGGTTTTACCGCAAGCGTTCCATCGGTATTCTGAACAAGCTTATGTGTTACAAGATTTCCTGCCCAGTCTTTTCCGCCGGTGTTGCTTTCAGGGACTTTTCTGGCGGTCCAGCCTACCAAATAACGGTCGGTATTGTCCGAAACGGTTTTCGCAGCATAGAGATAAGAGCCATCCAGTCGGTCATTGGCAGGGGTTATCCACGGTCCGTTTGGCGATGAGGCGATTCTGTAATGCGTTCCGCTGTTGCTGCTCCAGTTTTCGGAGAAGACGAGGTACCAGTAATTGCCCATTTTGAACAGGTCCGGACACTCCAGCATAATATAATTTTCTGATGAAGTTGTTGTGTAAATCGGATTTTCTACCGTCCAGTTTCCGCTTGCAGGATTGGTGGTGGTAAATTTCAGAACAACCGCTTTCTTTGCCGAAGTCTGTGCCGAAACCAGCATCCAGTATTTTCCATCCTCCGCGTTGAAAAAAACGTGCGGGTCACGGAATTCATAATCAAAATAACCAGCTGGAGCCGTGATTTTAAAATTCTTAACCTTACTCCAGTTTTTCATATCGGTACTGGTTGCCAAAAGCACGCTTTCCCTCGGATTACCCGATAAAAACGACGCAATCTCATTGTGTCCGGTGTAATAGTAATAATAGGTATTATGGACTTTTACAAGGCTTCCCGTTCCTACTCCGAAGTCCGGTTCAGAAGCTGTTCCATACGGAATCTGTCTTCCCTGATAGCTAAAATCCTTAAAATTAGTCGTCTCAAAGCTGTGAATATCGTGAAATCCTTCGCCTGCAGGTTTGGTTTTGGCATCGTGTAGGAAAAAAAGGTGGAAAGTCCCGTTTTCATAATACGGCATCACATCGCCCACATAACCCGCGGTGTAATAAGGATTACTGTTTCCCATCCACTGATTGGGCGGCTGCGGAAAGATATTGGTCTGTCTGAAAATTTCATCCGGATTCACATCTGCCACCGAATCATTATTCTGGCAGGAATAAGTGGCCAGAATCATCACAGCGGCTAAATATATTTTTCTGATTGTCATTGGTTCTGATTTTAATTCGTTACAAGATAATTAAGGCTGTTTTCCGTCAGTTTTTTGATGTTATCCAAAAATCCATTCGGCTGGCTTGGGGTTCCGTTTGATGTTTCGTTATACCAGTCGTAAGCGCCCATAGAGATTGTGATACACTTTTTGTTGGTTGTTCCGCCAGGGAATTCGGCAATGGCGACACGTCCATCCAGCGTATTATCCCAGGCTTCACTTGCAAGATTATTTCCGCCCGTCTGATTTCTCCATCCTGCGCCGTTCACATAGCCGCCCCAATCCGGCAGGAACCACCACGCCGTATGATTCAATCTGAAAGTTCCTTTCTGTAGAAAATTGGCTTTCCCCGATTCATAAGTCTGGAGCCCATCGAAAACAGGGTGCGTTTCGTTCCCCTTGAAAGAAATCCCCCAATCGCTATTCGCATCCACAAATCCGTTCGGAAGCAAATCACCGAAAACATTGTTCGGACCTTTTCCGGAAGGCACGATTCCCAAAGCATCCACATACTGAGCTGCAAATCCTGTCAATAGAATATTTCCATTAGCATTGAGATAGGTTTTGATTTTGGAAGTCACATTCGCATTCAGCGCATCGCCAGGCAAAGCGGTCGCCGAATCAAAATGCCACCAAATCACATCGACTCCCGTAAGACTCGCTGCTCCACTCGCCACATCTGCCATCGAGACATAAACCGCTCCGGAATATTTATCGAAAAGCCAGTCAGATGCTGCAATTTCATCAGGATTAGTAAGTCCCGTTCTGGTTGCCGCCATTCCGAGGAAGGCCACCGTTGGTCCTGAAACTGGAGTCGTTACTTTTGCCGTGTAGATTTCAGTCAGATTAGCATTAGAAACAGTAAATTGTACAGGACTGCTGAAATTAATCGTGGTTCCTGATGCAGGATTGATGCTCACACCATTTGCCATTTCTATCACAGGCTGCAAGGCCGTAAGATTAGTACCTTCCGGCATCACAAGTGAAATGGTTTTGCTGGAATGATTGATGGTAGACGATAATCCGTTGATTTTAAAACTGATAATCGGAACCTGAGCCTGAACCGTCACCTGATAATCTTTGTAGATATTCCCGTTTTTTACTCTGAATTTGACAGGTTGCGAAAAATCCTGCACAGTTCCCGAAGCCGGAGAAATCACCGAACCTTGTGGAATTTCTATCATCGGAGACAAAGCCTTCACACTCGTTCCATAAGGAAGAGTTACCGTGATTTTATCATTCTGATTGTCAATCTCTCCCGAAACACCGTTTATTTTAAAGGAAGATACATTCACCGAAACGTCCGTTACCAGTCCGTCTTCCATATTGTTGTCGCAAGACCAGACCAATACTACTGAAACAAGCAACAGGAGGAATAACTGAAATTTATTATAAATTGTTTTCATAATATTTTAAGTTTTTAGTAACCATTATTTTGTTTGTACAATCCCTGACTGAAATTAATTTGAGCCAATGGAATCGGACAATATTCTTCAATTCCGTGGTCAAATCCCGCTTGGGAATAATAAGACCTTTTCGTTTTTTCAACAGAATAATAGCTGTTCATCGTTCCTGCTGTAGTTCCCCATCTCACAAGGTCGAAGAAGCGGCTTCCTTCCATTGCAAATTCCATTCTGCGTTCCCATCGCAACGCTTTTCTTGCAAAATCCTGATTCCACGTACAGTTCACGCCCGGCTCATATTTGCTAATCAGATTGTTGGTGGTATAACTTCCGGTCAAAACCGTACTGTTTGCCGCACGCTGTCTTACCTGATTGATTAATGGCAAGGCTTCATTAACCTGCCCAAGCTCGATTAACGCTTCGGCTTTCATCAACAAAACATCGGAATAACGGATGATAATCCTGTTTTTGGAATTGCCATAAAACGGGTCAATATTCACGGTACAACCACATCCAACCGGTACGTTTTCCTTTAATGAAGCATAATAACCGTAAGTTCCTGGACTTCTGTTCCAGCTTTCTTGGTAGATTTTATTTTCCTCATATTTCCAAGGCAATCCCGGCAAAGCAACCGTGTGATAAAGTCTCGGGTCCACTTTGTAATTGTTGAGTTGATTGTAATTCAAATCCGTGTCATTATAGGTATCAAACATCGGCAAACCTTGCGGTGTTGTTTTGAAGGCATTTACCAGATTCTGGCTTGGCTTATGGAAATCGCAACATCCCAAACCTTGAGGTAGAGAAAGCACATCGCCATAATTCAGCCTTCCGAAAAGTGTTCCGTCATTGTCTGAAAACTGGATGGAAAAAACAGATTCAGGGCCATTCTCGTGCGTTCCCGGAAGGAAGTTGTACCCAAAATCCGATTCCAAAGCATAGTTTCCGATCACCTGATTGGCTGCATCAATGGATTTCTGAAGCGTTACAGGATTGATCTGGGTCACCGTATAATTGTTGTCCTGCTCATAAGCCTGATACAATCTCACTTTTGCCAAATATGCATAAGCCGCACTTTTCTTTGGTCTTCCGACTTCAGATTGTGTTGATGGAAGATTCGCCGCCGAAAATTCAAAATCTGAGGCGATGGCATCCCACAATTGCTGGTCGGTTTTTGCACGGTTGGAGATTTTCGGATAATCATCAATTGGTGTATTTTCGTCCACGTAAGGCACATATTTAAAGAGGATTTTCAGATTGAAATAGAAATGACCTCTCACAAATTTCATCTCGGCAATTCGTTTCTGCTTGTTCGGATATTGTGCTTCAGAAAGCTGATTAAGTGCTGCAATAGCCTTGTTGCATCGTCCGATTCCTACATAATACATATACCAAAGACGATCTAATTCGCCAAAGTCTGAACGGATGTTATTGGAAATTTCAAAAAAATGAAATGCCTGAATATCATTGGTTCCGCTTCCGCCTTTGTAAGCATCGTCCGAACGTACATTTCCGTAAGGCCAAAGGCTGAAAGGCGTGTCGTAATGGTCATTTCCAAGTGATGCATAAGCGGCGTCCACAAAACCGTCCACATTCTGAGGCGTCACCACATCGGCTTCTGAAAGCACGCCTCTTGGCTCATTGTCCAGAAAATCGTTGCAGGAAGTCGCTCCCAGAAGGAAAGCGCAGGCAACTGTAAGAACTATATATTTTTTCATTGTTTTAATATTTAAAAATTTAAAGGGATAAATTAACTCCAAAATTAACAGTCAGCGGAAGCGGATAACCGAAAGCAGGTGTTTCCGGGTCGATGCCTGTGAAACTTTTGGATTTGATGGTCAAAAGATTCTGTGCACTGATATAGATTCTGAAATTGGTAATCTTATACTGCTCCAACACATTTTTCGGAATGCTGTAACCCAATTGTAAAACTCTCAGTTTCAAATAATCTCCGTTTTCTACATAATAAGATGAAAATCGGGATTCTGCATTGCTGTCCACCGTTGTCAAAGCCGGAATATCGGAGTTCGGATTTTGTGGCGACCACGCATTGAGCAATCTCGTTCCTTTGTTGGAACCTACATCATCTACACTCCAGAAATCGGTCTGGTATTTTTTAGAGTTGATGACATCCACATCGCTGATTCCCTGCCAGAAGGTTGATAAATCGAAGTTTTTGTAGGAGAAATTAAGGTTGACGCCATACATAAATCCCGGATTCGGATTTCCAATCCACGTTCTATCTTTGTCATCGATGATGCCATCACCATTCAAATCAGCATAACGGATTCTTCCAAGACCTTTACCCGGCTGTGTTGCAGAATTATCCACCTCGGACTGCGTTCTGAAAAGTCCGTCAGCAACATAACCGTACATTGAGTTGATTGGTCTTCCGAGAATATTATCTGTGGTTCCGTTTCCTCCATAATTATTGATAACGGATTGCGGCAACGCGGTAATTTTGTTACGGTTCATCGAGAAGTTTCCGGAAATTTCGTACCCGAAACCGCCCTCAGTTTTATCGCCATAGCCTAAAGCGAATTCAATCCCTTTGTTTTCCATAGATGCACCATTAATCCAGCGGTTTCCACCCTCGCCAATCACACCGAGATAAGGTGGCAATACGAGAATATCTTTGGTATCTTTTTTATAAATGTCTACACTTCCCGTCAGTTTCTGATTGAAAAACCCGAAATCCAGACCGAGGTTGATCTGTGTAGTGGTTTCCCATCTCAAATCGTCATTTTTGGTTTGCGTAGCGATGAATCCTGATGGTAGCAAACCGCTTCCGACACCGGAAATATCGTATGCTGTTCCATAAGAAGTCGCCCAAGTCGGATTTCCGCCTGCATAGTTGGCGATGTAAAGGGAATACACCGCAGAATTGCTGATTTCCTGATTTCCGGTCTGTCCCCAACCTGCTCTCAGCCTTAAATCTGAGAAAAACGGAAGCCATTTCTCGGCAAAATCTTCTTTATTGATTCTCCATCCAGCAGAAAATGCCGGGAATGTTCCGAAACGATTATTTTTCCCGAATCTTGATGAGCCGTCATAACGTACCGTTGCAGAAAATAAATAACGGTTGTCATAATCATAAGAAAACTTCCCGAAGTACGACAATAAGCTGTAATACGTAGAACTTCCGCCATTGAAAGCATCACCTGTTCCGGCATCAGGATACATATAATCTGGTGTTTCAATCAAAAACCCTTCTTTTCTGAGCCACGTATTGTTGTAGGTATCTTTATACATTTCCATTCCACCTAATAAATCGAAGTGATGATTTCCTGCTTTTGCGGTGTATTGAGCCGTGTTGGTCCAAGTCCATTTTTCCGTATCGGACTGGTCGATATTCACAGCATTTTTATCATTTTTTAAATAACCAGAAACATAGCTTCTTTGAAGCATTCTTTTATAATAATTGGAAAAATCGACCCCGAAACTAGATTTCAGTGTCAGGTTTTTCACAGGAGTAAGTTCTGCGTAAACGTTTCCGAAAAATCTTTGGTAACGATAACCGTTGTCCTTATTATATTCCAACAATCGGACAGGATTCTGACGGTCATTCATCCCGCCAACAGGACCGCCCCAACCGATTCCGTCCACTGTGTGAACAGGAATAATAGGCAACGCTCTCAAAGCCGGGTCCAGAACGCCCGGTTCCATCAGCTCATTGGTTTTCGTATATGTAAAGTTTTCCCCGATTTTCAATTTACCATCGAAAAAATTATAAGATGTATTCACACGGGCAGATAGTCTCTTGAAATTGGTCAGCTTTACGATACCATCATTGTCATAATAGCCCATTGAGAAGAAGGCAGAACCTTTGTCTGAAGCACTTGAAGCCGAAACATCTAAAGAATTGGCAACACCGGTCTGGGAAACCTCATCATACCAATTGGTATTGGCAGATTTGATAGTTTTTGCCGCATCCAGATATTCGGGAACAAAGCTGTTGTGTAAGGTCGGAACGCCATTCTGAACGCCCCAATCAAAATTGTAACTGAGATTATTGAGGTTCGGATTCAGACCATCATTGATATTCGCCTGCCAAAGTACCTGCCCGAATTGTTTTGCAGTAAGAACCTCCGTTTTTTTTGCATATTGGGAAAAAGCAGTGTAATAATTTAAATCAATTCTCATCTTGCCTTTCTTTCCCTTTTTGGTGGTAATTATAATCACACCGTTTGCCGCCCGGGAACCATAGATACTTGCAGATGAAGCATCTTTCAGCACCTGCATAGATTCGATGTCGCCCGGGTTCAGCTCGTGCATTCCTGCTTTTGTAGGTACGCCGTCTATCACGTAAAGTGGATCAGTATTGTTCAACGTTCCGACACCACGAATGAGCACTTTAGTATTGCCTCCGGAAGGTGAACCGTCCGCAGAAATATTCACACCTGCCACTCTTCCTTGTAGGGATTTGATGGGATTTGGTTCTGCCTGTTTGTTCAGGTCTTTCATATCGACAATGGAGACTGCGCCGGTGATGTCGGCTTTTTTCTGTTTTGTATAGCCTGTTACTACCACCTCATCGATATTTTTCACTTTATCGGCCGCCAGAACAATGTTGAGAATGGTTTTTTCGTCCAACACCACTTCCTGCGTGGAATAATCGGGATAGGTAAAAACAAGGGTATTGCCTTTCTTCAAATCATTAATTTGAAACGTACCGCTATTGTCGGTAGTTGTGGTAGCACCTGTTTCGGAAACCGTCACGGTAACGCCACTCAGCGGCTTCTGATTGGGAGACAGTACCTTTCCTTTAACGATTTCCTGTGCAAAGATGTAGGAAAACGGAAGAAGACAAAAGGCAACTGCAATTTTATATTTCTTCATATGATATAGTTTTTTATTTGATATTAAGCTGATGCGCATTGATGCTCAAAGCGCTTCCTTTGGTGTCTGTTGATAAGGTCAGTTCGGAGAAATTTTCGTTTGGGAAGAAGATTTCTGTCAGAACTTTTTCGCCATTGTTGAAGAAGATTTCAATGGAAGCCTTGTCGATGACCAATTTCATTTTTGCATTGGCATAAGCCTGATTCAGCGGTGCTTTGGTAATTGGTGTTACATAATTTTTTCCAAAATCTGTCTTTCCTGATTTGGAACGATCGATGAATAGTTCTTTTGTTTTATTATCAATTCCGAAAACCAGTTCTTCTCCTAATGAATTTTTTAAGGCGAAAGTGTACGTTCCAGCAGTCATTTTATTTAAATCTAAATTTAAAACTGCTTTCGTGAGGTCAATTTCCGATTTACCTAATAATTTATTTTGAGCTTTAAGACTTATTTTTTTCTGAACAGCTTTCCCTGCATAGTTTTTCAGCTGAGCAACCGGAATATTTTTAAGGATGTAACCATCTTTTGTTTTTTTGAGCGAAACTTCCCTTGCTACGGTCATACTGCTTCTCCAGGCTTCTGTTGGAACTTCCTGCGCATAATCCCAATTGCTCATCCAGCCGATAATCACACGTTTTCCCTGGGGAATATTGTCGAAAGAAACGCTGGCATAATTGTCTTTTCCCCAATCCAGCCAAGCTGCTTTTTCTTTCTGAATCTGCCTGGTGAAATGCTCGTCTATTTTAAACGTTTTTCCGTCAAAATCTCCGACAAAATATTGTCCTGCCGAACCGTTGTTTGGTCCGCCCGGATTGATATTGACAATCAAAACCCATTTTTCTTCTTTCGATCCTTCCACTTTCAAAGGAAATAAATCGGGGCATTCCCACACACCTCCGTGACCACCCAAATCTTTCCCGAATTCGGATTGGAATGTCCAGTCTTTCAGGTTTTTGGATGCGTAGAAATGCGTTCTGTCTTGCGCTGCCAAAACCATTATCCACTGCTGTCTTTTGGCATCCCAAGACACTTTTGGGTCACGAAAATCACGAATTCCCGGGTTTTTGAGAACGGGATTGTCATTGTATTTCGTCCAGGTTTTGCTGTTGTCCAGAGAATAGGCGATTCCCTGAGATTCTACATCAATTTTTCCGTCTTTTTCACGGTTAGGATTGTGATAGGTGTAAATGGCAACTACGGGATTATTTTTTGAATCTCCGAAACCTGAAGTGTTATTTTTGTCCACCACCGCGCTTCCCGAGAAAATATATCCCAAATAATCGGGATAAAGGGCAATCGGCTGTTCTTCCCATTTTACCAAGTCTTTGCTGGTGGCGTGTCCCCAATGCATTGGTCCCCATTTGTTTCCGTCGGGATAATACTGGAAAAAGAGGTGGTAAACGCCATCTTTGTAATAGAGTCCGTTTGGATCGTTCATCCATCCTTTTTTGGGCGTGAAATGAAAATTGGGACGATAAAGCTGCTCTTCCGATGGCTTGGAGCTCGACTGTGCATTGACACCGGACTGCATTAATAAAGAGATAAATAAGGTTGATATTATTTTTTTCATTGAGTTATTTTCTTGTTGTGTGAAGATTAGTTTCTTAAAACAATTGGTCTAATCTTTTGTTAAGGTTTTGCTCAGTTTTTCCAGTGACACACCTTTTGTTTCCGGCATCATAAAAATCACGAATAACAGCTGGAAGACCATTGCAATGGTGAAGACCAAAAATACGGTTCCGGCGCCGATGGTGGAAAATAAGGTCGGAATCAATGACGGAATTACCGCCGCCAAAACCCAATGCGTGGAACTTCCAAATGCCTGTCCCGACGCACGGAGGTGGTTTGGGAAAATCTCGGAAATGAAGACCCAAATTACCGTTCCCTGACCAATGGCGTGCGATGCGATGAACAGGAACAAAAATACCGGAATCGCCAAGCCTGTCCAATGAAAATAAAACGCCATCGAAACCAATCCTAATGAAATGATGTAGCCAACAGAACCAGCGTACATCAAGGTTCTTCTGCCCACTTTGTCAATGAGATTGACGCCAACAAGCGTGAATACCATATTCACAATCCCTATTCCGATGCTGCTGAGCAGTGCTGTTTTTTCGCCCAATCCGGCCTCTCCAAAAATTCTTGGTGCATAATATAAAAAGGCGTTGATTCCCGACATCTGGTTGAAAAAAGCAACCAAAAAAGCCAGCATCAGCGGAAAACGGTATTTTTTCATAAAGATGTTTTCCTTTGGCGCTTCGGCGTGGTCCTCCTCCATCTGCATCATCAACGTTTCAGAATCTTGTTCCGGACTTATAATCTGAATTACTTTTTGGGCTTCATCGAGTCTTGATTGGGATACAAGCCATCTTGGGCTTTCGGGAATAGTGATGACAAAGAATGTATATATTACTGCCGGAATTGCCTGAACTCCAAGCATCCAACGCCAGTCATCATTTCCAATACCGCTCAGTAAGTAATTAGAAAGAAATGCGACTAAAATTCCCAAAACAATATTAAACTGATATAAAGACACTAGCTTACCACGGTCTTTTGCCGGAGCTATTTCCGAAATATATGCAGGGGCTGCAATTGTAGATGCGCCAACACCTAATCCTCCCATAAATCTGAAAAATGCAAAAACATAAGGATCATTGGAGAATGCCGTTCCGATAGCTGAAAGTGCATACAAGATACCGATTGCCAAAAGTGTTTTTTTGCGCCCGAATTTGTTGGTCGGTATTCCACCGAAGATGGCACCTATAACGGTTCCCCATAATGCCATTCCCATTACCACTGCTCCGTGGAATGCGTCTGAACTGCGCCAAAGCGCCTGTAATTTTTTGTCGGCCCCGGAAATCACCACGACATCGAATCCAAAAAGAAATCCTGCCAGAGCTGCGGTTACAGACCACATCATAATTCTATTCATTTGTTATAACTTTATTATTTGTTGATGGCTAATATATCCCGGGACCTTAATGGAAGAGTCTAATTATGTAACAAAATATTTCATCAATGTTAATTATATATTAATTTTCATAATTAATTAAAAATCAACCAGTTAAACAAAATAAAAAACTTTAGCTGAAGACAAAGTTTCAAAATTGTAACGTCATTTTATAATGATGTTACTTGAATTTTTTGATATTTATCGAGAGAGAACAATTATCGATATAGATGACTTGCCCGGAATCTTGCTTTGAATTAATGGAAAATAAAGGTAACCGATTGTTCATAAAAAAACAGCGGCTGGAATTGCTGCTGTTTTATCATTTTTAAGAAGAATCTTTAATTCAGAATACCATTCAATAATATTTTGATTTTGATAGTCTTCCGCCGAAGTCTAATAAGATTGAAAATTGATGTAAGGTTTATATCGAACTATTTCTCCATAAATTATTTGATGACAAATTGTAATTTGCTCAAAACTCAGTGCCAATAATTTTTACTAAACCAAACTAAGAGGATGAATCTCCACTGGATTTCCGAAATGCATTGGGGGACAAGCCGTATTTATTTTTGAAGACAGTTGAAAAATAATTCGGCGAAGAGAAGCCGATCTTGTAAGCTATTTCAGAAATCGTAAGTTCAGGATTAAGCAGCATTGACCTGGCGTGTTCCAGACGAATGTCACTTATATAATCGCTAACATTGACATCAAACATTGCTTTGATCTTTCTATACAGCTGAATTCTGGAGATGTTGAGCATATCTGCAAGATTTTCCACTGAAAAATCGGGGCTATCAATATTGGCTTTAATCAATTGGTTTAGCCTATTAACGAAACTCTGTTCTACACTCCCAAAAGATTTACTGTCAACTATTCTTCCAATATTATTGGTATAGTAGTAACGAAGTTTTTCCCGGTTGTACAACAAGGCACGCAATGATTGTGTCAGAATCGGATAACTGAAAGGTTTGGTAAGATAAAGATCTACGCCTGATTTTAACCCTTGCAGATAGGACTCTTTGTTATCAAGAGCTGTAAGCAGGATAAAAGGAATATGCGAGGTCCTTAAATCATTTTTTAGAATTTCACAGATTTCAAATCCATTCTTCCCGGGAAGATTCACATCACAAACAATAATATCAGGGATCTCATCCACAGCTTTTTCAACGGCATCCGTTCCGTCAGAAACTACGACATCAAACTCGTTCTGAAGTTTAGAGCTCAAAAATAATGACAAATCAGAATTGTCTTCTACCAAAAGTAATGAATACCGCTCGCCATCATTGTCAATTACACTTGCAAAAACCTCTTCGTCTGCTCCTGTTACAACTGCTGATTCTGCAAGTGCCACAGCTCCTAAAAGACCTGGTTCTTTTACCATTTGATCTTCGTTGAAATGCTTATTACCTTTAAATAACTGAAGAATAAACTCTGTTCCCTGAAAAGATTTTACCTCAATTGTACCAAGATGCAGACCAACAAATTGCCGGCTGAGATGCAGTCCTATTCCAGAGCTATTTTTGCGGTTATTAGAACCTTTAAAATAGGCTTCAAATACGTTACCGATTTCCTTTTCAGGGATTCCGATCCCGTTGTCTTTAAAGCTTATAGCCACTTGATTTCCTTTTTCCTGAATGGATATATCGATTTTACCATTGTCTGGTGTAAATTTGAAAGCATTAGACAACAGATTGAAATAGACTTTATCCATCAAGTTCCGGTCTATGTAAAGCTCAAGTTCTTTATTCGATGTCTGAATTTCAAACTTAATATTCCGCTTTCTTGCCTCATTTTCAAAATCCTTGAAAATACCGAAAGTGAAATCATAGATATTGGTCTTTGAAACCCTGAGGTTAAATGTTTTATTTTCAATCTTTCGGAAATCCAATAAATTATCAACTAACCTGAGAAGCCTGTTAGAATTCTTATTGATTAATTCCAGTTCATAAGGTGGCTTTGCGCCTCTGTTTGTAATACCCTGCTGCATAGATTCCAGAGAACTTAGAATCAGGGTCAATGGTGTTTTAAACTCGTGAGAGATACCTGTAAAGAAATTCACCCTTGCCTCATTGCTTTCCTTAAGCTCCTCAGCAATTGTTTCGATTTGATTGCGCTGAATGGTTATCCTTTCATTGGTTAAAGTGAGCTGTTTATTTTTAATTTTAATGGCATAAATAAGATATATGGCATAAGCAATGAGACAAAACATCAAAATCAGTAAAACAACAGACCAGCGGAAAAGTTCTCTTTGTGATGAGTAGAGTTCGGTCTGTTTTTTCACAGCATTAACTTGATTTTCTATCACACCTTGCTGCTCGATAATTTTGTCGAACTGATTTCGCATAATCTCGGCATTCAATCTGTCGATGATGGTTGTACTGAGTTTGATCCGCTTCGGAGGGATTTGTCTATTGTATATTTTAATGGCAGTTTCAATCGCTTCTGCACCACCTGTAGGATACAGTAATGTTGCATTCAGTTTTCCATCTAAAACCATCTGGATTCCACCATCTTTGGTATTAAGGCCATCAACCCCGATGAATTTGATCTGATTTTCCACACCGATATTTCTCGCTATTTGCCAGGCTTGCGTAGCAAGTTGATCATTGAAAGCAAAAACGTAAAGAGTCTGATTTCCGAAAGAATCTAAAGTTTTTCTGAATGCTTCAGTTGGAAGACCTTTGAAGGTTTTAATCAACTCTGTATTGGGATTATTTTTGATCACTTGCTCGAAACCAAAACTCCTTTCAACCGTTGGAGAAGAATTATCGTCGCCTTTTATTTCGATGATTTTTTTTAGATCTTTAGAATCCGAAAGAATGTATTGCGCCGCTTCTTTTCCAATTTCCACATTGTCTGCACCGATGTATGTTGTATATTTTATAGAATTGATCTTCCTATCAACTAAAATCACAGGAATTTTTTTTTCAGATGCCTTCTCTACAACGGGAATCAATGAATTAGATTCAATGGGAGAAATAATGATAACATCCACTCTGCTGTCAATCATTTTTTGAATATCCTGAATCTGTTTTTTAACAGAACCTTCCGCTTTGCTGATGCTCAATTGTACCTCCGAATGCAGAGATGCCTGAATCTCCATTGCGTGGTTCATCGATTGTCGCCAAGGATGATTTCCAAGACCTTGTGAAAAACCTATATTGATCTTGTCTGATTTTCCTGAATCGTTTTTACAAGCTGAAAGCGCTATCAACATTAAAAATAATGCGGGAAAAATCTTTGAAAAATCAAAAGTGCTGAAAATTTTCTTTGTGGACATATTAACACAATATTAATAAAGTTGTTTCATACCCACAATTTTTGGTTATGCTATTTTCTGTCAATTGAATATCAAATTCTTTTAATGTCAAAATATAGATGTTACAATTTTATAAGTCTTGTAACATCCATATAAAACTTTGCAGAATTTCCAGCTGAAAATCGATGAGAAAACATTGATGAAAAGAGACTTTTGCATTCAATTTCATTTCTCAAGACAAAATCAAATCATTTTGAACAATAAGTGAAACACTCAATTACACTTTGCCAATACATTTGGAACAGAGCCATTGGAAATTGATCTAAAATCAAACCAGAACAACTAGAAATTTTAAGAAAATAATATCAACCTTAACAAAAAAATTATGAGAAAACTTTATCTGAGCCTCTTCGCAGGATTAATGTTTGCGAATGTAAACGCGCAAATGAAAAAAATCGCATTCATAGGACAAGCTGATGTTTATAATAGCAATATCCCAACTGGAAGTGACGGATTGACCTACGATGATGACCGGGCGGCGGCAGTCTGGTTTATGGAAACCTTTGTGCCGACACACTCGTCCAACATCACAGGAAATTATTTTTCTTTTCAGGATGTGGCAGAAGGTGCAGACATCAGCGGTTATGATGTTGTTTGGATTCAGAGCGATGGTGCTACTTACACAGAAAGAATGAATGAATGGCCACGAGGAACTGTAGAAGGAAACGGTGATAAACATTGCGTTTTGCGCGAAGCAGGTTTCCAATGGAACGGGCAATGCGGACAGCTGGAAGACGATTTTATGTGGAAAATAAAGCAATTCTACAAGTCAGGAAAAAAACTTCTTTTAGGAAATTTTGCAGGAAAAGGACTTGAGGTCTTTGGTATTTTCGACGGGCTTAATAATCCCTGGGAATATAGACCGAATCAATCTTTTGGTGATACAACCGCAAATCCTGCAAACTCATCAGGAGCTTGGGGAGCCAATTGGAACGGAAATCAGACTCCAATTCTTCTGACGGGAATCAGCACAAATACAGTAAGTTGTACTAATACATCGCAAAGCATAGAATTTTTGGGAGTGGGAACTGAAAAGAAAAACAGAGTGTTGCAGTACAACCTGAATTGGGGCAGAATCTATGATGACGCCGGTGGTGCAAGCTCAACCCTATTACAAAGAAGACAAATTTTTCAAAATACACTGAATGCAGAAATCCTTCTGGAGAACTGTGATGGAACGGAAATACAGGCTGCCAGATTCAATCCCCGGAATTCTGGTGACGGAACTATTATCTGGTATGGTTCGGGAGTCTATGACTGGTATGCTCCAGGTGGAAGTAATCAGAATGTTAAAAAATTGACAGAAAACACACTGCTGTATCTTGCTGGTGGAGAATCTATGCTTGCGTCTCAGAATATTAGCGGAACAATCAACATTAATATTTATCCTAATCCCGTTTCAACTACTCTGATAATCAAATCAGAAGGTAATGTGTACAGCGAAATTTTTGATGTGAATGGTAGAAAAGTCCTGACCTCAAATTCCAGGAATATTAACGTTCAGAAACTTTCAGTAGGGATTTATTCTATCAAAATCAGTAATGGAAAATCTTTCCGGAATCTAAAGTTTATAAAGAATTAAATACGACTACAAACTCTTTTTAATAAAAACTGACATTATTATATCAAAATAATTTAGAGATAGTATAATCATCTAATAATTAGTTTTAACATCACACTCCTGAGTTAAAGAACAGAAATATTGACTTGAGTAATTCTCTCTAAATCTTCCACCAAATATTTCGATATTTCTTCGGTTATGGGTACAAGACCGGAAAGAGGTGGTAATTCACTTTCTCTCAGGTTTTTTTATTTTAACCCTACATAAATTAGGCTTAAAAAAAATCAGTAATATATTTTTTTCCTTAATTATATCATTCATCTTCTTTATCACGACAGTACAGGATAATCCATTTTCTCAATTATTTTAAATTGCAATACATCAATATTAAAATTTAAAATAATGAATTTCATCAATCATAACATAAAACTGCTGACTTTTGCAGCACTGAGTTCAGGATTATTCATCGTTTCGGCACAATCACAAATTACGTCTCCACAAAAGAAAGAAATTTCGAATTCCAAATCCGGAAAAATAGTTCCTACTAATTTGAATTGGTCAGAAAGAATGCTTCTTTCAGAAATGAACCGCTTCCCTGAATCCTGGATGCTGGACTTCAGCAAAAGTCCAAAATGGACCTATCCTGCTGCAATTGTGCTGGATGGCGCAGAAATACTTTATAAAAAAACAGGTAAAAAAGAATATTACGATTATGTCAGCAGTTTTGGAGAAAAGTTAGTTAATGAAGATGGAACCATCAAAACTTATGAATTGGATAAGTATAACATCGATCTTCTAAATAGCGGAAACGTATTACTTTATCTTTACGAAAAAGAAAAAAAGAAAAAATACCTGAAAGCACTTCAATCGCTAAGGTTACAAATCGATGGTCAGCCAAGAACTAAAGAAGGATCTTTCTGGCATAAAAAAATCTATCCATACCAGGTTTGGCTGGATGGTCTTTATATGGGAATGCCTTTCTACACGCATTACACAAAGGATTTCACCAAAGGGAATGATGCATCAAAATCCTATAACGACATCATTTTCCAGTTTGATTCTGTTCAAAAAAACCTTCTCGATAAAAAAACAGGATTGCTTTATCACGCTTGGGACGAGAGCAAAGAACAGGCATGGGCCAATAAAGAAACAGGATTGTCTCCTAATTTCTGGGGACGCGCAATGGGCTGGTACGGAATGGCGATGGTTGATGTCTTGGATTATCTTCCGGAAAATCATCCAGGCAGAGCAAAATTAATTTCTTACATCCAGTCATTTGCAGATGCAATCATCAAAGTTCAGGACAAAAAATCGGGACTTTGGTATCAGGTTTTGGACAAGCCTTTAGAAAAAGAGAACTACGAAGAAGCAACAGCCTCCGCAATGTTTGTTTACACAATGATAAAGTCTGTAAACAAGGGCTATCTTCCAAAATCTTATCAGACTTATGCTAAAAAAGGTTATGACGGAATCATTAAAAACTTAATTACAGTGGATGAAAACGGTGTAGTCAACCTTAATAAATGCTGTGCAGTTGCGGGTCTTGGAGGAAAACCCTACAGGGACGGTTCGTACGAATATTATGTCAATGAACAAATCCGCTCCAATGATGCCAAAGGAACCGGACCATTTATTTTAGCAAGTTTAGAATTTGAAAAATTAAAGTAATTTTTATTTTAAATATACATCGAACATATCTTATTATCTTTAATTAAAATTAATTCCTGATGAACAAAAAACTAAGTCTGTTATTTCTGTTTTTATCAATAATTATTTTCGCTCAGCAAAAGCCGACTCTGTTTCTGATTGGCGATTCTACGATGGCCAATAAAGATAACCCAGATAAAAATCCTGAACACGGATGGGGACAAGTTCTGCCACAATTTTTCACAACCGGAATCGAAATCCAAAACCACGCAATGAATGGCAGAAGTTCCAAAAGTTTCCGGACAGAAGGACGCTGGGACAAAGTAGAAAAACAATTGAAGAAAGGCGATTTTGTTATTATTCAATTTGGTCATAATGATCAGAAAGTGAAGGACTCTTCAAAATTCACCAATCCTTACACGCAATACAGAGCCAATCTGGAAAGGTATGTCAACGAAACAAGGGCGAAAGGGGCCACACCAATTCTGATGACTTCTATTGTAAGGAGGAATTTCACAGAAAACGGCGTTCTGGTAGATACACACAGAGAATATCCGCTGGTGGTGAGACTGGTTGCAGATGCGATGAAAGTTCCTTTTGTTGATATGCAATTATTGACTGAGCAAATGGAAATTTCTGCCGGTCCCGAAAAATCAAAACTGCTCCACCTACATTTTAAAGCGGGAGAGAATGCTTACTATGAGAAAGATAAAGCCGACGATACACATCTGTCAAAATTAGGAGCTGAGAAAGTGGCTAATCTCGCAGTGACTTCATTGAAAACTTTGAAAACAGGTTTGGAAAAATACATTAAATAATATTTTATCAATGAAAAAGTCTGTTTTAATTTTATTAATTTTCTTCACCACTCAGATTGGTGCTCAGGAAAAAATAATGGTTTGGCCAAAAGGTCAAATGCCCAATTCAAAAGGACTACAATTAAAAACGGAAGAAAAAGACAACAGAATTACACAAATTAAAGAAACTGAACTTTTTGCATTTTTCCCTCCTAAAGAAGATCGGAAACCGATGTCGGTCATTATCATTCCAGGTGGTGGCTATTATAAGCTGACTTATGATCTGAATGGATTCCAAATAGCAAAATGGTTCAATACTTTGGGAATTACAGCATTCGTTTTGAATTATCGTTTACCAACTTCTCCGGATCTCATAAAAAGAGAAATTGCACCTTTGCAGGATGTTCAGATGGCAATGAAATATATCAGAAAGAATGCTTCTCAGTTCGGCATTTCGCCCGACCAAGTTGGAGTTATAGGTACTTCTGCCGGCGGACATTTGGCGGCATCGGTTAGCAACATTCCTACAGATTATACAGAATTAAAAGGAGATTGGGAAAACATTCCCACCATTCCGAATTTCGCTATTTTGATTTCGCCGGTCATCGATTTGGGAGAATTTGCACACGTTGGAAGTCGTAACAGTTTGCTGGGCGAAAATTCTTCTCAGGAAAAGATTGCAGAATATTCTATGCAAAATCGTGTGACTGACAAAACGCCTCCAACATTACTTATTCACGCTCAAAATGACAAAACCGTTCCGGTAATGAACAGTCTTCTTTATTATCAGGCCATGACAAAAAACAAAGTCAAAGGCGCATTGTTCATATTCCCTGAAGGCGAGCATAAAATTGGTATTGCCAATAGAACTGAACTGACGGATAATTGGAAAAAGCTCTGTTCCAACTGGCTGAAAACTTTATTCAGCAAATAATTTTCTTCACCGACAGTGCAGGATAATTTTTAATCACAATACTTTTAGATTGCGATAGAAAGTAATTGTCCTAAAAACTCATTAATTTAAATCTCATGAAAAAATATATCCTTCTCTTATTAATATTTTTAATATCGAATTCAATTTCGGCTCAATACAAACCGTGGACTTCCGCAAAACAGCCTTTAAAAGAAATCAAAGCTTTAAAAAAGCAAATCAAAAAACCGGAATTCAGAAAAGTTGATTACCTGATCACCGATTTTGGAGCTGTGGGTGACGGAAAAACCAAAAATACAGAAGCTTTCAAAAAAGCAATTGAGAAATGCAGTGCTGAAGGTGGCGGAAGAGTTATTGTTCCGAATGGAGTTTTTCTGACAGGAGCTATTTATCTTGAATCTAATGTTAATCTGCATTTAACCGATGGCTCTACGATTTTGTTCAGTCAGGACAGCAACGACTACCCTATCGTTTTCACGCGTTGGGAAGGGATGGAATGTATGAACTATTCATCTTTGATTTATGCTTACGAAGAAGAAAATATCGCCGTTACAGGAAAAGGAACTTTAGATGGAAATTCAGATAATGACAATTGGTGGTTTTGGTGTGGTGCAACAAAATATGGTTACAACACATCTCGCCCAGGAAGACAAAATCCGGCAAGAGCAAAACTTCACGAATATATGGCGAACAGAACGCCAGCTAGAGAAAGAATTTTTGGCGACGGATGGTATTTAAGACCAAATTTCGTTCAGCCTTACAAGTCTAAAAACTTCTATATGGCAGATGTTTTGGTTAAAAATTCTCCAATGTGGAATTTGAATCCTGTACTTTGTGAAAATGTTTTGATTGAAAGAGTAAAAGTAATCAGCCACGGCCCAAACAACGACGGTTTCGACCCCGAAGCCTGTAAAAATGTCTGGATTAAGGATTCTTATTTCGACACCGGAGACGATTGTATTGCCATAAAATCAGGTAGAGACGAAGATGGAAGAGACATCGGAAGACCAGCCGAAAACCATATCATCGAAAACTGCGAAATGAAAGACGGTCACGGCGGTGTTGTGATTGGAAGCGAAATTGCAGGTGGTGCAAGAAATATTTATGCCATCGGAAATGTAATGGACAGTAAAAACCTTGACAGAGCTTTAAGAATTAAAACCAGCTCAAGCCGTGGTGGAATTATCGAAAACGTATTTTTCTACAACACAAAAGTGGGTGCTTACAAAGAAGCGGCGGTTCGTTTCAATATGCATTACGAAAAGCCAGGAAATCATATTCCAACAATGAGAAATATCTGGGTTGAAAATCTAACTGTTGACAAAGGCGGAAAATATGCGGTTTTTTCTGATGCTTACGAATCTTCACCAGTAACCGATTTTACAATGATTAATGCTAAAATGACTGGCGTTGAAATTCCTTATAAAGTAGATTACTTAAAAAATGTAACGCTTAAAAATGTAACTGTAAACGGACAAGCTTTGACTGAATTAAAACCATAATGTTTATTAAATAAATTATAAATTCAGATTAATCTGCTTGTTATAGAAAGTCTTCGACAAGCTCAGACTGACACGTTATAAAAACAGTTAGTATCAGAGATGTCACACTGAGCCTGTCGAAGTGTCTTTAAATATTATTGGTTATTGATTTTCGAAACAAATGGTATCTAATTCTATTATTACTAAAAAAGACAATCTGTAAAATTATTTTAGAGAATTAAAATGCACAAAAAAACCATTTTCGCCGGACTGATTGTTTTATCGGCATTCTCACTCTCCTACTCCCAGTCGAAACACTGGCAGAATAATGAGCGTGAACTGCATTACAAGGAAGATAAAGGCGATTTTTTACTGGTCAACGGAAAGTATAGATTCAATCGTGCGTTGTACGGAGATAATCGTGCTTCCAGAGTTGAAGCTGGAGATTTGCCGGAATTTGCACTCTATCTTCCCGGAATGGGCGGCAATCTGCAGTTTGTTATTCAGAAGGGAAATTCGGTTAAGAAATTAATTCAGGCTGATAAGATTGAAACCCGTTATCGACCGGGCTCAATGTTGTATGAAATCAAAGACCCAATTCTTGGAAACGGAAGTTTAAAACTGACAGTTTTAGCTCAAGCTAATGAAGAAGGTTTGGTTTTAAAAATGGAAACTTTAAATATAGATTCTTCAACAAAAATCTATGCGGTTTACGGCGGTGCGAGCGGAACGACTTTCAGCAGAAACGGCGACATCGGTGCAGACCCGGAATCCGGATTTTATTTGTTGCCTGAATATTGTATCAACAATCAGTTTCAGTTGAATAAAAATCAGTTTCAACTCAATTATTTAAATAAGAAAAAAGAAACTCAGATTGTCAGCGGAAGTTTTTCGAATGTCAATTTATTACATCAAACCGATGCGGCGACTTTAGAAAAACTTTCTGAGTTTACACAAAATAAAACAGATAAGTCACCGATTGTTTACGCTTCATATTCTTCGCAAAAGCGACCGATTTATATTCAAATTACAAAAGGAAAATCATCTAAGAATTTTTCGGATGAAGAGTTAAAAAATATCTTCAATGAAGCGGAAAAATCCCGTTTGACATTAACGAATAGAATTCAGCTAAAAACTCCGGATGCAGATTTAAATAATTTCGGAGCCAATTTAGCGGTTGCGGCAGATGGAATTTGGGAAAGTCCGACCTTTCTTCACGGCGCCGTTGCCTGGAGAATGCGGTTAAATGCGTGGCGTGGTGCTTACACAGCTGACGCTTTAAGTTGGCACGACAGAGCAAAAGAACATTTCGAAAGTTATGCCAATTCACAGGTTCTAAAACCAGATTTTGCGCCTGTAGAAATGGATACGATGCGTCATCTTGCGCGACACGAGGAAAAATTGGGAAATTCTGTCTTTTCAAGCGGATACATTTCCAGAAATCCGAATGACAATACAAAACCGCACCATTATGATATGAATCTAGTGTTTTTTGACCAAATGTTTTCGCATTTTAATTATACCGGAGACAAAGAATTTCTGAAAAAAATGTGGACAACGATGGTTCGCCATATCGATTGGGAAAAACGGAATTTCAAACGTGGTGACTTGTATGATGCGTATGCTGCGATTTGGGCGAGTGATGCGCTTCAATATTCGGGTGGAAAAGTAACGCATACTTCAGCCTATAACTACAGAGCTAACCGTGAAATGGCAAAGCTGGCGAAAATCATTGGCGAAAATCCTCAGCCTTATGAACAGGAAGCTGATGCGATTTTAAAAGCAATGAAAAACCAGCTTTGGATAAAAGAAAAAGGTTATTTCGCTGAATACAAAGATGCTTTGGGCAATCAAATCGTTCACGACAAACCGGGAATCTGGTCGATTTATCACGTTTCCGATGCATTTATTTTAAATGAATTTGAGGATTATCAGAACTTACAATATATTAATAATCACACACCTAAAATTCCGGTAACGGTGAAAGGTGCACAAAACAAAGATTATTACACCTTATCAACCACCAACTGGCAACCTTACGATTGGTCAATCAATAATGTCGCTTTGGCTGAGAATTTACAGACCGCTTTGGCGTATTGGCAGGCAGGAAGAACTGAGGATGCCTACCAACTTTGGAAAGGAAATTTGGTGGAATCGATGTATTACGGCATCAGTCCGGGGAATTTTGAACAGCTTTCTCATTATGATGCATTTCGTGGAGAATTGTACCGTGATTTTGCAGACCCGATTGGTGTCGCTTCAAGAACTTTGACAGAAGGACTTTTTGGGGTTTATCCGAATCTATTGGAAAATAAAATCGGCATCAAACCTGGTTTCCCGAAAGACTGGAATTCTGCCGAACTGAAACTCCTGGATTGGGAATATCAATTTACCAAAACTTCGAAGAAAACCGAATATTTATTTAAATCAAAATATCAAAATCCGGTGGCGTTGGAAATGCAGATTCCTGTGAATTATTCCAACATCAAATCAGTCAAAGTGAATGGTAAAAATGTGAATTGGAAAATCAAACCGAATTCTATTCTGCAACCATTTGTTCAGTTTGAAACTCTGAAAGGAAAAGATTTTAAAATTGAAATCAACTATTCTGGAGAAGAAATTAAAACCGAGCAAAGCGATTACGTCAATTATATTTCTGAAAATCTTCAGTTAAATTTTGATTCAAAAAAGAAAATCAAAAATATCTACGACCCGCAAGGACTAATTAAAAATTCCTCTCCTCTGGAGGGGTGGATTCGACCGAAGGGAGAAGACGGGGTGGTTAACCAAAGATTTGATTTGGTTAATGAAGAAAGAAAAGGAACTTTTTTCATTCAAGTCGAGCAAAACGGAACGACTTGGTGGCAACCTGTGAATGTTGACATCCGTTTTCCTTTGGAGACAAAATGGGTAAGTAAACAACTTCAGGTTCAATCCAAATCTTCCAATCCAATTAATGGTAAACTGATGGTTAATGGTTTAAACAAAACTTTTTCGATTCAAAAAAATCAAAATTCATCAATTGAAATTCCTGCAAATTATTTAAGTAAAGGAACCAATTTAATCGTACTTGATTACAACGGAATTAAACAGAATATTGAAATAACAGACTGGAACATTGAGAATGAAGTTCAGTTTAACAACATTTCATTGGCGTCAAAATACAATGAAAAAGTAACCGATATTTTCAATCAGAAATATCTTTCGCCAAGACTCGAAGTTCCGACTTTACAACTTCCGTGGCAGGGAATCGGGAATTGGTGTTACCCTTTAATTACTGCTCAAATTGATGACAGCGGATTGATGGGCAAAAGAAAAAACGACAAAGTTGATTTTCTTGGAATTCCATTTTTAATTGATAAAACCGATAAAAATATTGCTTTTGTAAGTCAGTGGGATAACTATTCAAATTCTCTTGAAATTCCTGTTTCCGGTAAAGGAAAGAAAATCTATTTTCTGATGGCGGGTTCTACAAATCCGATGCAGTCGCAGATTGTGAATGGAAAAATTACTGTTCAATATGTGGACGGTTCGACAACAGAATTGGAATTAAAAAACCCAACGAACTGGTGGCCGATTGAGCAGGATTTGTTTGATGATAATTTTGCTTTTGAAATTCCGGATGACAAAATTCCGTATCGTGTGAAATTGAAAACGGGCGAATTGTACAAAGGCGGAACTTTGAGCAAATATTCCAGCATCAAAGGTTTTACAGACCGACAAGTTGATGGAGGTGCTGCGACAATTTTGGATTTGCCGATTGACGCGAGTAAAGAATTAAAATTAATAAAATTAACCGCAGTGAGCAACGATGTAGTCATCGGAATGATGAGTGCTACTGTTTTAAAATAGAATATAACGCCACGAATGCACGAATGAATCTTAATAAAATATTCGTGAATTAGTGGCAGAAAAAAAATAGAATAATTAAATCATTTAACCGCAAAAGATTTAAAAGAAATGTTTGCGAAAAAGGATTTCAAAGTTTACAAAATGTAAAATCTAATGAATATCATTTTGCCACTTTTTGAATATCTGAAATCACTAGAAAATCTTTTGTCTCTTTTGCGGTAAAGAAAATAAATTAAAAAATGAAGAAAATTGCAATATATGTGAGTATTTTTTGCGTTGGAATTTCATCCTTAAATGCCCAGAAAATTGACCGAAAGAAGGTCGTTCAGCGACATAATGTGGAGAATACAAAAGCAGATACTTTATCGAGTTTGACGGTTGGTAACGGAAAATTTGCTTATACGGTTGACATCACCGGAATGCAGTCGTTTCCAGAATATTATAAAAACGGCGTTTCTCTGGGAACTCAGTCTGAATGGGGATGGAATAGCTTTCCGAATACCGAAAATTATAAATTTGAAGAGACTTTAAAAGCTTACGATTTCAATAACGACGGGCGAAAAGCTTTGTACAGTGTTCAGCTGAAAGAACCAGAGAGAAACAAAGGTGCGGTTGAATATTATCGTGTGAATCAACATCGTTTGCAATTGGGAAATATTGGAATTGAATTAATTAAAAAAGACGGTCAGAAAGCAAAAATTTCAGATTTGACTATTATCAATCAGAAAATTGATTTGTGGACGGGAATTATTACGAGTGAATTTATTTTAGAAGGAATTCCTGTAAAAGTCTGGACCGCTTCTTTCCAAAATTCAGATAAAATAGGAGTGAAAATTGAATCTGATTTAATTTCTCAAAAGAGATTGAAAGTTTTTGCACACTACCCTTCTCCTTCCGGACAATTTTTGGACGATGCTGTTTTTTACGGAAATGAAAATGACCATACGACGAAGATTGTTTCCTCAAATCAAACTCAAGGATTGATTGAACATAAACTGCAAACTGCCGATTATTTCACACAATTGTATTTTACAGAAGGAAAGTTAAGTGAAGCAGGAAAACATTATTTTGTTTACGAACCTTCTTCCAAAACTAAAACTGTGGAATTAAGTGTTGAGTTTTCAGCTAAAAGTCCGAAATCTAACAAAACTTTATTTGCTGATGCTGAAAAAGAAAGCGTTTCAGGGTGGAAAAACTTCTGGGAAAGCGGTGCAGCTGTAGATTTTGAAGGAAGTACAGACCCAAGAGCCAATGAATTGGAACGACGAGTAGTATTATCAGAATATCTAACCAAAGTTCAGTGTGGAGGAAGTAATCCGCCTCAGGAAACGGGTTTGACATTCAACAGTTGGTACGGAAAACCACATACAGAAATGCATTGGTGGCACGGTGTTCACTACGCTTTATGGGGAAGACCTGAGATTTTAGAAAAACAGTTGGATTATTATTTCAGAACTTTTGAAAAAGCAAAAAAATTAGCCGAAAGACAAGGTTACAAAGGTGTTCGATGGATTAAAATGTCGGATAACGACGGAAACGAAAGTCCTTCTTCTGTTGCTGCATTTTTAATTTGGGAACAACCGCATATTATTTATATGACCGAACTTTTATACCGTCACAATAAAGATAAAAAAGTGTTGGAAAAGTATAAAAAACTGGTGTTTGAAACGGCTGAATTTATGGCTGATTTTGCGACTTATGACAAAGAAAAAAAACGCTACAATTTGGGTAAAGGGGTAATTCCTGCACAGGAAGTTTTTCCTGCGAAAGATACTTACAACCCAACTTATGAAGTAGCTTACTGGGATTGGGCTTTGAAAACTGCTCAAGCCTGGAAGGAAAGATTGGGACAGCCGAGAGATAAAAAATGGGATGATGTTATCAATAAATTAGCATCACTTCCGGTTCAGGATGGTGTTTATTTGTCGACGGAATCTGCGAAAGATTCATTTACATTTCCAAAATGGATGACCGACCACCCTGCAGTTTTGGGAGCATTAGGAATGGTTCCCGAATCTACAAAATTGGATAAAAAAATAATGAAAAATACGCTTGACATTGTTTGGGAAAGATGGAATTGGGAGCACACTTGGGGTTGGGATTTCCCGATGGCCGCAATGAATGCAGCAAGATTGGGACTTCCGAATAAAGCTTTGGATGCTCTTTTTATGAAAATTCAGACTAATACTTATCTTAAAAACGGACATAATTTTCAAGATGGAAGATTACGAATTTATCTTCCCGGAAATGGCGGCGTTTTAACTACTGTTGCAATGATGCTCGAAGGTTGGGATAGCTCTACAAAACAATTTCCTGGATTTCCGAAAGACGGAACCTGGAAAATAAAAGCAGAAGGTTTTGAAAAAATGCCTTAAAAAATTTAAAGATTCATATTTTAGTTAGGGTCTGTCAGAAATGGCAGGCTTTTTTTGTAAAAATTGCACAGCACAGTGCAGGACGATTTTATGATGTCAAGATGATAAATTGTTGGCTCATTATTACTTATGAAAAAAAATATCATCATCGCTTTAGTTGCTATGTTTCCTGTTTACAGCCAAGCCCAACTAATTGGTCAAACTTCAAAATCCTCTGAGAAAGCAATTGCTTTTCCCGGAGCAGAAGGTTTTGGGAAATTTGCGAAAGGCGCAAGAGGTTTCGCAAAACCAGAAGTTTATATTGTTAGCAATCTGAATGATAATGGCAAAGGTTCTTTTCGGGAAGCTGTGAGTAAAGCCGGAAGGTTTGTGGTTTTTACAGTGACCGGAATTATCAATCTGGAAACTCCTGTTACAGTTTCCGAAAATACAACGATTGCCGGACAAACTGCGCCCGGAAAAGGGATTGTCTTGTATGGTCAGAAAGTTTCTTTCAGCGGTTCAAATGAAACTATTGCCAGGTATATTAAAATTAGACTTGGAAATAAAAACAGCCCTTCTAATAATACGGACGCCTCGGGAATCTCCAATGGTAAAAACATCATTCTAGATCATCTTTCAATTTCCTGGTCAATGGATGAGGTTTTTTCCATCAACTGGGATAAACGCGGAACAGAGCCAGACAGCATTACGCTTCAGAATTCGATTATTGCGCAGGGATTGCATTTGTACAACCATTCGGCAGGCGGATTGATACAGACCAACGGAAGCGTCAGTATTATCAAATCGCTTTACGCCAGCAACAAAACCCGTAATCCGAAAGTGAAAGGCAAAAATGAATTTGTCAATAATATTATTTACAATTTCGGAAATCTTGGCAACAAAAATGGACATACTGTTTCAGGCGACGGTTATATAATGGGCGGTTCTACGCAGACTTCTGAAGTTAATATCATTAACAATTATTTTATCGAAGGTCCTTTAAACACCGAAAATAGGACAACACCGTTTAGCAGAGGGACGAAGACTTTTCATCTTTTCGAATCCGGGAATTATTTTGACAATAACAAAAATGGCATTTTGGATGGCCAGCTGGTTCCACATAATCCCAACGGTTTTCCTGGCGAAACGCCTGTAGTTTTTATGGATTCGCCATTTAGTTATCCTTATTCGAAAACCGATTTATCTGCTTCTCAAGCCTTTGATTATGTCGTAAAAAATGCGGGAGCCAGTTTTCCCAATCGTGATGATGTGGATGATTTAATTATTTCCGAAGTCAAATCTTTAGGCAAAAAAGGACTGTATGTTTTCACAGAAAGTGACCTTCCGCTTTCCAATAATGGCTTGGGTGATTTTCCTAAAACGGAAGCTTTGAAGGATTCTGATTCCGACGGAATTCCGGATTCTTTTGAAATAGAAATGGGACTTAATCCAAATGATTTCAAGGATGCTTTGAAATTTAATAAAAAAGAAAAACAGTATTTGAATATCGAAGTTTACATCAACAATCTGGTAAAATGACATATCGAACAATAATCAAATATCATTTCAATTAGTATAAATTTTGTACCTTGTCTTTGATTTCTAATAACCACCTTAAAAATTATTTTACACGAAAAATCATTACATCAAACTAATGTCACAAACACTCGAAATCAATATCAACGAAAACTCCAGAGTTCCGAAATACAAGCAAATTGTGGACTCGATTCTGAACGGAATTGATGGAGGAGATATTAAAATTGGTGAAAAAATTCCTTCTATCAATGAACTCAGCGAATCTTGTTTTCTATCAAGAGACACTGTGGAAAAGGCTTATAAAGAACTTAGAAAAAGGCAAATTATCGAGTCAGTCAAGGGAAAAGGTTATTATATTTCGAGGATTAATAAAAATGATGTCATCAATATTTTCTTTTTGATAAATAAGCCAAGCACCTACAAAATGATGATTTATAATTATTTTGTGGATGCTATCGGAACCAAAGGAAATGTGGAAATGTACATCTACCATTGTGACGAGACGCTTTTCATCAATGCATTGAAAAAAAATCTTGGCGGGTTTGATTATTATGTGATAATGCCCCATTTCCGCGATGAACACTACAATCACACGAGCTCCACGCAGGAAGTCATCGACATCATCGAGAAGATTCCGAAAAATAAACTTTTGATGCTGGATAATACAAAACCCAATATTTCTGGAGATTATGGCAGTATTTTTCAGGATTTCGAGCACGATATTTATGAAGCCTTGGAAGAAGGTTTGGATAAAATTAAAACTTACGAAAAACTGATTTTGGTTTATCCATCCAAATCTATTCATCCCTACCCTTTCCGTATTGTTCACGGTTTTGAGAAATTCTGCAAAGATTACAAACTGGATTATGAAATTCTGGACGAAATCTATCCGGATATGGAATTGCAGGACAAAGATATTTTTATCACGATTCAGGAACGTGATTTGGTCAATCTGGTGAAGCAAATCAGACAGAAAAATCTGAAATTGGGCGAAGACATCGGCATCATTTCATACAACGAAACGCCGCTGAAAGAATTACTCGGAATTACTGTGATTACAACGGATTTCAAAGCAATGGCAGAATCTGCAGCTTATATGGTTTTGAAGAATAAAAAGGAGCAGGTGAATAATGTTTTTAAGTTTATTGAGAGAGAATCTTTGTAATTGTGGCGCTCCTAACGGAGCTTTAGTTTTCAACATCAGCGATTTCTACAAACATTTCACTCCTCCGGAGCTATGCTGAAAACAAAATAATAAGATAACATAATTTAAAAATTCAGAATTTCATTCAAAAAAAGAACGAGCTATAAAACCCGTTCTTCTTGAAAAAAATTAAAATAAACAACTAATTTATTTTACCCTGAAATTTTGTAAATCTTCTATCTTTTCGCAACAAACCTGTTCCATCACTTGGCGGAATTGCATTTTAAGCATTTCGATAATATGGTCGCCACCTTTATCGCCTAAAGCTCCGACTGCGTACATAAAAGTTCGTCCCATAAAGGTAAATTCTGCACCACAACTCAGTGCTCTCGCAACGTCCGGACCGGTTCTTACGCCACTGTCCATCATCACTTTGATTTGACCTTTATACTTTTCTGCGATTTCTTTTACAACTGCAATCGTAGATTCTCCAGCGTCCAACTGTCGTCCGCCGTGGTTGGAAATTATCATTCCATCGTAGCCCAATCTTACAGCTTCCGCAGCATCTTCGTCGGAGGCAACGCCTTTGATGACGAGTTTCCCTTTCCATTTGTCACGGATTGATTTTAACCTATCCGGATTCAATCTGCCGGAAAAAGTCGAATTCATAAACTGTCCGAGCTGTTTTACGCCCATATTCTTGTCCATATATTTGTCCATCGTGGCAAAACTTGGAACGCCGTTTTTCAACATTTCCAGACACCATTGTGGCTTTACCAAAGCTTGGGAAACCGTTCTGAGATTCAGTTGTGGAGGCATCGCCAAACCATTTCTGATTTCTTTGGCTCTGTAACCGAAAGTAGGAACGTCTGCTAAAACTACCAAAACATCGTAACCGGAAGATTCGCAACGCTCAAGAATATCGTCCCGCAACCATTCTTCTCTCGGATGATACAATTGATACCACGCTTTTCCCTCGGTCAATTCAGCAATTCTTTCGATACTGCTTGTCGTGACTGTGCTTAGAATAAATGGAATATTATGTTTGAAAGCGGCTTTTGCCAGAATTTCAGGCGAGTTAGGCCACATCAAACCTTGTAAACCAACAGGCGAAATCCCGAATGGCGCAGAATATTTGACTCCGAACAGTTCCGTTTCCATATTGGCTTCGTTATAATTGTTGTTCAAATATCTTGGTCGAAGCAGAACTTCTCTCAGTTCCGAAGTATTTCTGTCCCGGTTAATATTCTCATTGCAACCGCCATCCAGATAATCGAATGCGAAACGAGGCATTCTTTTTTTGGCTCGTTCAATCAACAATTCTAATGAAGCATAATTGGTATCAAATGGGAATGACATATTTAGTTGTTGGTTTTTTGTTAATGATTTTTTTGACTAAAATTAATGATGATAATTAATGATAAGTCAGAATCAAAGGTTGAAGCACTTTCATCTGATAATGCTGTTGCAAAAATGTTTCGTCGATTTTTTTGTTCGAAATCACCATCGATGCGCCTAAAGCTGAACCCAACGGAGAATGCGTGGACATCACATTATAATGCTGGAAATGGTGCGACATCAGTTTCATAAAGACATCATTATCCGTGAATCCACCATCGATATAGATATTTTTAATTTCCGAATTTCCGATAGCATTGGTTATTGTATGAATCTGTAAATCCATCAATTCAATCATCAGTTGATGATACGCTTCTTCGAAAGTTGGAAACGAATTCAAGTCAGTTTCGGTAATCATTTTTCTTTTTAAAATAATGCCTTCGAAACGGAAGTAAACCGCTTTGTGTTTCATCAGATTCAAATATAAATCCTGGTCAAACTGAACTTCTCTGTGCGCGCCATACTCTTTTCCGTAATAAGCACACAATTTTTCAACCTGAATTCTATATTCATTTCCCATAAAAAAACGGGAAGCTTTGACGCGTTTTCCATCGATTCGCATATAATTCAGACAATTGTTTTCGATATCTTCATCGGTCAGACTTTCATCATTAAAAGGATTGAGTGAAATACTCCAAGTTCCTGTAGATAATAATAAAAATGGTTCTTTTTTACTTAAAATATAAGGCAAAAGTGCCGAAGAGCTGTCGTGAATCCCAACACCGATTTTGATTTTTTGATTTCTATAAGACGTATTGATACTTGCCGAAGTTGGAACAATTGGCGGTAACAGAACATCGATTTCTTCTTCATAAACCCAATCGTGGTAATCGTTTTTATCATAATCCCAAAGATTGGTATGACAACCGATTGACGTGAATTCCGAAACACAAATTCCCGTAAATAAATAAGACAAATATTGAGGCAGATGAAGACTGTAGCGGATTTTCTTGAAAACTTCAGGGTGCTTGTATTTTAACCAAAACAACTGTAACCCTGAGTTCAACATTCCAGCTTGTGGAGATGCGGTTTCACGGGCAATTTTAAGTTTGTCACCGTGTTTTTCATAGAACAAATCGAGGATTTCTTCATCCATCGGTTTGGTGTAATTATACAATGGCGTCAGAACATTTCCTTTCTGATCCAGATGCACGAAACTTGCACCGTAGGTGGAAAAATTGATGGCTTTTACATCATACTTATCATTCTCCAGGATATTGTGAAAATTATCTTTAATCCAATTTTGCAAAGCCGCAAGATCTTCCGTTGGATAACCATCTTCGTCTGTTGTAAGCGGTAATTCTGTATATTCCCGAACAACTTCCTTATAATTTTTATCAAATAAAAAGAATTTTTTATTGGTTTTCCCAATATCAAATACGATGGTAACCTTCTTTTTGGACATCCCTGAAATGAATTATTTGTTGTGTGAAAGTATAAAATTGGGAAGTTTCGAAATCTTATTCTTTCAAATTTAAAAGAATTAAGGAGTGTTTAGAAATTAAGAAAAATCATTACTAGTGAAACTCAATCGCCTAAACACCCTTAATTAAAATAAAAATAAGTGGTTTATTTTTCAAACTTTCAAATTAAAATGAAAATGAAAATTATGTTATCAATATTAATCGGATTTTACAATCCTGTTGCTTTTACATTCAGACCTCTTTCGGAAATCAATTGTTCTCTTACTTTTAGGTTTCTGTACGTTGCGATTGGGTCTAAAGCTGCCCCCGTTTGCAATCTCGCCGCTCTTAACAATGGACGAACATCTGTTCTATAAGCGTTTTGCAAAATATCCTGAGCCAAAACAACGTCGTTATTTTGTTGCGCTTCCTTTAATGCTTTTTGATCCACCAAAAGTGCGGTTGCATAAGCAATTAAAATCGCTTCCAAAGATTGCAACAAGTCTTCCAAAGGATCTTTGATATTGTGACTTGCATCGATCATCCAAGCCGGATATGGATTGTTCGGATTGTTTTCCATTCCGTATACCAATTCGTTGAAAATCAAAAACAGAGCATAAGGTTTGATAGAACCAACTGTTAAATCATCATCTCCATATTTGCTGTCATTGAAATGAAAACCTCCTAACTTCCCTTTATACATTAAGGTTGCAACGATTTGCTCGATGTTGGAATTTGGTAAATGATGACCAAGATCTACCAAAGTATACGCTCTTTCCCCACAAGCATTTGCCAGCATAAAAGACGTTCCCCAATCCTGAATGGTTGTTGAATAGAAATTCGGTTCGTAAGGTTTGTATTCGATGAATAATTTCCAGTCTTCCGGCATTCCTGCGTAGATTTCTTTTAAACTTTGTTCAGTTTTTGACAAAGCTGTCTGGAAATTCAATTGCCCAGGAAAACTTGCTCCGTCTGCCAACCAAACGGTTAAGCTTTTTGAATCTAATTCTTTTCCGATTCTGATGACTTCTTTGTTATGCTCCACTGCGTAAGCTCTTGCATCTTCGTTTACCGCATTTAAAGAACCAAATTTGTACGATTGTTTTGCGTTCGGCTGATCCTGAAATGTGTTTGAATTCATTGCATCGAAAAGCAATCCGTGAGATGCTGCTTTTTCTTTAATCGCTTTCACATCACTCGGAATATCCCACGGAATATGAAGCGAAATTGCGCCTGCAGAATGCGTTAAAGCGTGAATTAATCCTACATCATCTAATTTTTGTTCCAAAGAAGAAGGTTCGCCACCGTAAGAAAATCTTCCGAAACGGGTTCCTCCGGCTCCTAAAGCCCAACTTGGAATTGCTACCTGAAAGTCAGCTATTTTATTGACGATTTCAGAAACATTCGCTCCTAATTTTGTTAATTTATTTGAAAGAAAATCGAAGTCAGATTTAAAGTTTTCAACTTCATTTTTATTATTTTGTTCAATGATATCTTTTCCTATAATCATAATTTATTTTTAAAGTTTTAAAATTGAAAGCTTACGAAAGCAAGCTTCCAATCTATTAAAAATATAAACTTAAGAATTAAAATTTATCTCGGGAACGCATTTGCCATTCCGCCATCTACATTGATGATATTTCCTGTACTTTTATCTAAAATCGCAACACAGGCGAAAACTCCGTTGGCAATATCTTCCGGAAGAATAATTTCGTTCAGAAGATTTCTTTTTGCGTAGAATGCAGGCAATTCTTCAACGGTAATTCCATTTGCTTTTGCACGACCTTCTGCCCAGGAACCTTCCCAGATTTTGCTTCCAACGATTACTCCATCTGGATTTATTGTATTCACACGGATTTTATCTGCTGCCAATTCTGCTGCCAATAATCTAGTCATATGTTGCTGAGCTGCTTTTGCAGTTCCGTACGCTACGTTATTTGGTCCGGCAACCAAACCATTTTTACTTGCAATATTCACGATGTCTCCACCAAGATTTTGCTTTTTCATAATTTCAGTTCCTTTTTTAGCGATTAAGAACTGACCTTTTACCAAAACATTTTCAAGTAAATCCCAATCTTTCAGTGTCGTATCTTCCAAGGATTTAGAGATCGCCAAACCTGCAGAATGAACCAAAATATCTACACCACCGAAAGCTAAAATCGTTTCTTTAAACGCATCAGTAATATCTTCTTCGCTCGTAACATCACACTGAACAGCGACTGCCTGATCTTTGTTGTATTTTGCTGTAACAGATTCAGCAGCTTCTTTATTTAAGTCTGTGAAAACGACAACAGCACCTTCAGCAACCATTTTATCTGCAATTGCCTGTCCGATTCCACCTCCGGCTCCGGTTACGATGGCAACTTTTCTTGACAACGGCTTTTCTTTTGGCATTCTCTGAAGTTTTGCTTCTTCCAATAACCAATATTCGATGTCGAATGCTTCCTGTCTTGGTAATGAAGTGTATTCAGAAATTGCTTCTGCACCTCTCATTACATTGATTGCGTTTACATAAAACTCACTTGCAACACGTGTTGTCTGCTTATCTTTTGAGAAACTGAACATTCCAACACCAGGATAAATGATTATCACTGGATTCGGGTCACGCATTGCAGGACTGTTTGGATGCTTGCAGGTTTCGTAATATTCTTTGTATTCGTTTCTGTACTGTTCAAAAAGTGGATTTAGTTTTTCTAAAATAGCTTTAGAATCGGTCAAATCTTCATTTTTATCTAAAGTCAGCACCAACGGCTGGATTTTCGTTCTCAGGAAGTGATCCGGACAAGACGTTCCCATTGGAGCCAGTCTTTCCAAATCGTTACTGTTGATGAACTCCAAAACCACATCGCTGTCTGTGAAATGACCGACCATTCTGTTTTCAGAAGAAGCCAAACCTCTTAATAAAGGCATAATTTGAGCAGCTTTTCCTTTACGCTCGTCAGCTGGTAGTGATTCTACTTTTTGTCCGCCAAAAACCTGACCTTTTTCTTCAATTTTTTTAGCGATATATTCAGAAGCCATTTCGATAACTTCCAAGCTGTTGATGTAAGATTCGTAAGAAGTATCTCCCCAAGTGAACAAACCGTGGCTTCCTAAAACGATTCCTCTGATTCCAGGATTATCAGCTAAACATTTTTCAAGCTGTAAACCCAAGTCGAAACCAGGTCTTTGCCAAGGCACCCAACCCATTGTATCGCCCCAGATTTCTTTGGTAACGGCTTCGCTATCTTTCGCTGCAGCAACTGCAATCAAAGCATCCGGGTGAAGGTGATCGATATGTTTAAATGGAAGTAAGCCGTGAAGTGGTGTATCAATAGAAGGTGCTTTGCTTTCCAAATCGAAAATACAGTGATCGAATAAACCAACCATTCTGTCTTCGTCTGCTAAACCTCCGTAAACGTTTTTAAGATTTCTTAATCTTTCCGTATATAATCCTGCAATTCCTTTTCTCGTCAACGTTCCAATGTCTCCACCTGAACCTTTTACCCACATTACCTCAACTTCTTCATTGGTTAGTGGATCTTTTTCGATCGTTTTGCAGCTTGTGTTACCTCCACCATAATTGGTAATTCTTAGGTCAGCTCCTAATATGTTTGAACGGTATAAGAATAAGACCACCTGATCGTCACCGAAAGATGCCGCTTTTTCTTCATCCCATAAATAATCTACGTATTTGAATGTTTTTACGTTTTCCATTTTTATATTTCTAAATTTTTTATCAAAATTAGATTGTTGGATTTTCTATAGCATCCCGTACTATACTGATGAGCTGTAGATTTAAGATTACTTTAATCTTAAGTTAAGAATCAAAGCAATAATTAAGTCTTCAAAAATCGAACAATCTAATTTATAAACTATTAATAACCTGGAAGTTGGGTCAAATTTGGGTTATCTATCATTGGGTGTCCTGCAGAAGCCGCTGCGAAAGGAAGCAATTCTGTTTTATTGGTTTTGAAACCAAAGAATAATCCGTCGTTAGCAGACTCTACCCAACCAGGATAGGCGCCACCATTTTCCGCAAAGCCAAAAGCTTTTGAATACATATTATTGCCCATCCCCAAAATGTTGGATCCCGTTGTGAACCCTACTGCTTTTTTTGCGTTTACATTAAACGTACTGCTGTAGGCTTCGAACATTTGTGTAGGATACCATTTATCAGTCGTTGAAGTGGGCTGTCCGTGTGCGGCAACAATCGCTCTCAAAGTTGTTTGGTAAGCTTCAAAATTGGCTGCATTGGTAGGCACATTCTTGATGGTTGCGACTTCCGCAGGATCTGTGATATCGATATAAGGCAATGCTAAGAAAGGATCGCCATAGACCTGTGTGTTTCTATGAAATTTATAAAGTCTGTAAGTCGCTACATTCGCATACTTACCAATTCTTTTGGTCAGATCTTTCATATCTTGTCTTGTAGCCTCGATTTCCGTAGTCATACTGTTGGTTCTGATAAGATCTGTACGTAGCGTGAACTCACCAGCAAATTCCCATTTTCTTTCCTGAACAATTGCCTTCAAAAAGTCTGCTTGTCCGGATGGCATTGGCAATGTTCCAATTCCAGCTCTGGTACGAACCGCCATCAAAGCCGCGTTAGCTGCGGCAGTTGGACCGCTGTTCAGATAATTTTGAGTTTCTGCGTACATCAACAAAACATCTGCATATCTAAGAATTGGAATGTTAAGATTTCTATCTGCCGCCGCCTGTGGCTCTACGCTCCAGGACAATCTGAATTTTCCAGGCATAATAGCAGAATAAGTTGTGCCGACATCTACAAAAGTATCATTGGCACCACCATCGGCCAGAAAATAAACACTGTATGATGTACAAGTTACATCTCTTCGGGTATCTCCCGGGTTAAAGGAAAGATAATAGGATGGTAAAATCATCTGTTGAGAAGAACGTGAACCAAATACACCTTTACTGTAGCCAGGATGTGCATAGACCTGGAAAGCTGAATTGGTATTCTGCCCCAGTGATGCAATGTGCCAAAGCATTTCACCATTGACAGCACCAAAGTTTCTGCGATCAAAGTTGAACCACAGCGCTTCGAAGCCGCTTTTCCCACTTTGGCTCTGAACAAGGCTTTTTGTTCCGCCGGTAATAATAGCTGAGCAAGCATTATCTGCGATCTGATATAGCTCTCTCACTCTTGCGTTGTCCGGACGGCGGGAAACTACTCCCGGATTGGAAGTATTCAATTCCCAACGAAGTGAATAGCCTGCAGCGTAAAGTGCAATTCTTGCAAGAAGCGCATTAACACCTTCTTTCGATAATCTTTCAGTTGTTCCAAAACCACTTTGTGCCAAGGTTGGAACATTAGTCGCCGCTTCCTGAAGGTCGCCTACGATCTTGTCATATATTTCGTCTCGAGAAGCACGTTTTGGATAAAATGTATTTTCGTCATTCGGATTTAAAGTTTCCAGTGGCTCCCAAACAGCTGGAACATCACCGTAGATTCTTATCAGGTTATAATAGCAAAAAGCGCGGATAGATTTGGCCTCTCCAATCAGTGCATTTCGTTTTGCACTTTCTGGCATCTTTGATAGTTGGTAGACAGCAATATTGGTACGCTCAATTACGGCGTACATAGCAGAGTAAATCCCCGTAACTGTAAAAGGTGTGTAGGCATCATAGTTATAATTACCTACATTGTATTTGGAATTGTTAAGTGCCTCGATAGAATGGTTTACTGTATCACCAGCTCCAAGCTGATAGAACATCTCCGTTGGCACCAATCCTCTGTAGCAGCCCAAAACAAACATCTCAGCCGTCTGAAGGTTTTCAAAAACTTTGTTCGAATCTGTATTGTTATATGCAGGTTGCTCCAGAAAATCATCGCTGCAGGAGTTGGTCACGAGAATGGTTAAAACAACTGAAGACATTACCAATGCTCTCTTTATAAATCTATGTTGATTAAATATATTTTTCATTTCAGATTAAATTTAGAAAAATTAAAAAGTTAAGTTAATTCCAAGCACATAACTTCTTGACCTTGGAAATGTAGAACTATCATAACCAGGAGTTACAGCGACTCCACTTGCAGCCGAAACCTCCGGATCGAAACCTGAATAGCCTGTGATAGTCGCTAGGTTGTTAACTGTCACGTATATTCTGGCGTTGCTCACCATAATATCATTAAGGAAATTTTTCGGTAACGAGTATCCTAAGGTCAGCTGGGCAATTCTCAGGTAAGAACCATCTTCCACATAGTAAGATGATGGATATGTAATGGTCTGCGTATTGGTATTGCTAAGACTCCAAAGACGAGAATCTTCATTTGGATTTAGTTCTTTCAGCCTTGCCAGATTCATTGTCTGTTGTCCTGTATTAGGATCAATTAAATGATAGAAATTAGTACCGAATTCGGATGGAACATTTTGGAACAAAGCGTATGGGCTTAGACTATGTTTTGTTGCATTGTAAACATCACCTCCAACGCTGAACTTCATAAATACAGCCAAATCAAAACCTTTATAGGAAAAATTATTACTGATACCACCAATAAAATCCGGTGTTGCATCGCCAATCTTTACCATTTTTCTGGTGAATTGATCACCGGCCTCATTATCCGCAGCAAACTTAATATCTCCAGGTTTCGGAGTTCCTGTAGCTGGTTTTACAACGCCAGGCTTCAAACCACCATAAGTTCCATTGGCATTTTGGATAAAATCATCTGTCGTATAAACGCCCTGATATACATAGCCATACATCTCACCCAATTGTTCGCCAACTGTAGCATAATAGGTTACAACACCCGCTCTGTTACTCCCAACACTAAAAGTTCTGGAATCTCTTCCTTTTTCTAATGAAAGTACTTTGGAACGATTATGTCCGATATTAAAATCTGTAGTCCATCTGAAATCTTCCGATTTCAAGTTGATGGTATTCAACGTAAACTCCAGACCTCTGTTTCTCATATTTCCGATGTTCTGATACTGTTTGGAATAACCTGTAGATGTAGGAAGAATTGCTTCTAAAAGCATACCGCTCACGTTGTTATTGTACCATTCGGAAGTTAATTTGACTCTATTGTTAAACAATGCCAAGTCTACCCCAATATTGGTTGATTTTAACTCTTCCCATTTCAAATTAGGATTTCCAAGATTAGAACTTGTGACATAAACCGGTGTTCCCGGCGTATTGTTCATAGGATAATCTGTGATAGAATATGTTGTTAGGTATAAGTTATTTCCGATATCATTATTTCCCGTAACACCATATTCCACTCTCAATTTCAGATCATTAACAACATTGTTTATTTTAGAATCCTGCCAGAAACTTTCTTGGGACAATCTCCAGGCTCCTGCGACAGAAGGAAAGGTTCCCCATTTTTTATTCGGACCAAATTTAGATGACCCATCGCGTCTAACCGTTGCTGTCAAAAGGTATCTGTCATTATAGTTATACGTGACCCTTCCGAAATAAGACATCAGCCCTGTGCTGCTTCTGTCTGTAGATTTGGCCGACACTGTTGCGGTAGAAATATCATCCAGTCCGAAGTTGGGAAAAGGAAATTTTATCAAAGTCATATTATTGTTCTCTGACTGGGAGTACACGAGTTCCTGACCAATCAAAGCATTAATTTTATGATTTTCCCCAAAGGTATCATTGTAGGTAACTGTATTTGTGATTTGATAACCGTACGACTCGCTGTTGCCAATTTTACCATTAATTCCGGTGGTGACAGGATCTGTGATGTTGGCTCTGGAGTTCTGGTCAGAAAAAGATGTTGTTTTGGTATTTCTCCAGTTATACTGTCCGGCTGTTCTGAAGGTGAATTTCTTCAAAAAGTCAACCTCCACGCCTGCGTTGGCTACAAAATTTCTAGCCCGCGCATTGGATGTAGAAGCCTGAAGTTCTATAAATGGGTTTTCTGTATCATAACTTGGCTCCAAAGCAGAAAAATCAGGATAAGTTTGAGAATTGAAAAGCTGATCCAGATTAAAACGCGTTCCACCTGTAATCGGCTGCATCAAAATCTTTTTCATTCCGGAATAAGCACCACCACCATTCAGTGAGTTGGTATTGAAAACGGAATTCACGTCCACTCTTACACCTTTGTAAAGTTCTGATTTGATATTGGTTCTCAATGAGTTTCTTGTCTCGCTGAAGTTGTTCAGCAAACCGTCCTGTTTATTGTAATTATAACTGACATAAGCCTGTGTTTTCTCGGTGCCTACTGAAAAATTAAAGTTATGATTGGTAGTTAATCCAGAACCGCCTAACATTTTTTTCTGCCAGTCGAGTGTGGGCGCATTGGCATATCTATCGTTGATTCGGTTGAAAACGCCCGTATAAAAGCCAGGTGATTCCGGCGCTAAATTATTGTCAAAGACATTGCTCCATTGAGCAGTTCTTCCGGCTAAACTAGCCATTTCGTACTGATACTTTACATAATCTTCTGCATTAGAAAGCATATCCAATTTTTTGGAAAGCGTATCAAAAGATGTAAAATTGTTATAGTTGATGATCGTCTTTCCTTTCTTACCGCCTTTTGTTTTGATGACGATGATACCATTCGAACCACGCGCACCATAGATTGCAATAGCAGAAGCACCTTTCAGAACATCAATACTTTCGATATCATTTGGATTGATGACATTCAATGCATTGTCCAATTGGAAACCGTCTACGATGTAAAGCGGCTCCGTTCCCTGGGTGATAGATGCTCCACCACGGATGGTCACATTAGCACTAGCTCCCGGCGCACCACTTGCTGTAACAATATTAAGACCCGCAGCTCTACCTTGCAAAGCCTGCAAAGCATTCATAGCCGGCGTTGCTGCCAGATCTTTTGCAGAAACGGATGAAACCGAACCTGTAAGGTCAGACTTTTTAACTGTTCCGTATCCGATAACCACTACCTCATCAATCACCTTGGTACTGATTTTTGTAGTATCACTCACGGTCTCTTGCGCCCAGATAAAACTGGACGAAAGCAAAAATGCCGGAAACACTATTCGCTTTATGTTCTTATGTTTAATTATCAAAGACATATATTAATTTTTTGTAATGTTAAATTTATTATCACAATGTTACACTCTTAAGGAAAGTTTAGCATCCTGCCATATCCTGCATTATATTATTCAAATAAAATTGACGCCAATCATATTAATATCAAACACATTATTATCAATTCAATATAAAATTGATAAAAATATAAGCCGTAAATTAGTTAAGGAAATTTAACATCATCTTAAAAATCTTAATAATCAGAGTATAAAAATTCAATTTAAGCAGGTCGGTTTTAATCTCATAAAAAAAGGCAACTGATAAAAATCATTGCCTTAAGATATTTGATATTAAAAAATTGTTTTACCGCAAAGAATTACCGTAACCTACAATGAGAATAGATATAAACATCACCAACATCCCAACAACAATTGTAGAAATAGTCTTCCTGGAAACACCTTTCCATTCCTTGATGATGACGCCCCAAAGATTAGCAATCAAAATGATAAACGCCATATGAAGAATCCAAGAACTTGGTCCATTTCCCATTTTGCTCTCGCCCATTCCGTAGAAGAAAAACTGGAGAAACCACATTGTTCCGGCCAATGCACAGAAGATGATATTTTTTACTACCGGTACATTTTTCTTGGTATAATCTGTATAAGATTTATTTTTAAATGACAGATAAAGACAGCCGATGAGATTGGATGCCATCCCACCCCAAAGCACAACAATATACGTGACATTATTCTGGAAAAGAAATTCTCCCTGATTGGGATTGGCGATTTTCCAGGCTTCATTCGCAACCAATGCCATCGGTTTTCCGGCTTCTAAACCGAAATTGAAACATGCACTCAAAACACCGGAAATAATAGCAACTGTTAAACCTAAACCAAATTTATATTCAGTCTTAACACTCGTCCCATGAGGATCAACCGATTCGCTTTGAAGTTCTTTATCTTTCATCACACCCGCTTTTCCACTGATGATAATTCCAATAACACAGATGAAAAGTCCCAGTAAAACAAACTGTCCCCAAGAGCTGGACGCCATCAAACCGATGTTATCCTTTCCGATTTGAGGTGAAAATTCGTAATAAATGGATGGAACCAATGAACCAATAACCATCGTCAATCCCAACATAATACTGCTTCCCAATGCAACGCCCAAATACCGAACGCCCAAGCCGTACATAAAACCACCAATTCCCCAAAGTGCACCGAACAGAAACGTGAGTCCTAAAATTGATGATGATTCATTTTTAATGATTTCCCAGAAATCAGGAATCGTGAGAAATGCAGCTAATGGTGGAACGATGATCCAGGAGAAAGTCCCTCCTATCAACCAAAATGTTTCCCACTGCCAACCCTTCACCTTTTTGTATGGCAAATAAAAACTGCCAGATGAAAACCCTCCCAAAAAATGGAATAAAACTCCTAATAATGCATTCATATTATCATATTGCTTGAATTTGAAAATTAAAAAGATGCAACCGATTGCGCATCTTGTACTGTCATGTACCCGGTTTTCCAAAGATAGCAATCATTTCCACTTTGACTTTAATCAAAAAAAAAATTGCTGAAAATTGAATATTGAGTGAAATTAAATCAACAAACATCATTAATAGTAAACATCAAAACAAGAACAAACGTTCTGATTTTGTGTATTTAAGGATTTTTCTATGCGAATGCCTGTCGCACCCCTGCAACATACAATTGTAGTAACTGCGAAAGCTTGTCGCAGAGGTGCAGTAAGCTTTCGCAGTTTGCGGAAAACCTCTCGCAGGGGTGCAGCAAGCTTTCACTGAATGATGGAAAGCTAGTTGCAGGGGCGCAGGGAACTTTCCGGAAAATTGTTACTTCAACTTGTAAACTTCACTGCCTGCAAGCAAAAGACAGCCTAGTCCATAGTCCTCAAAATCCGGCACTTTATCGATAGCCAGAGGCTGTCCGTCTTTTGGCTCCTTACCTGTTCCCTGTACCCAGCCTAGAAATCCGTTGGGCTGTACAGAATCTTTTATGATAGCGTTCCAAGCTTTTACAACAACTGGTAAATAGTTTTTTTTATCAATCAGATTATTATTAATTCCGTACGCCATTCCGTAAACGAAAAGTGCAGTTCCTGTCATTTCCTTTCCTCCGAAATTGGTTGGGTCGTGTAAACTTACGTTCCAAAAACCATCCTCACGCTGAAGTGGAAGCAAGGCCGCCAGCAAATCTTTATAATCCTGCAGATATTCCTGATAATGCGCATCGGTTTTCGGAGTATCGTGCAATGTTTTCGCCAGGGCAGCCACTACCCAACCGTTTCCTCTGCTCCAATAGCAATCTTCGCCGTTCGGTTCTTTGTAAGGCGGTAGGAAACTTTTGTCTCTCCACCATATTTTGTCTGCCTGGTTATAAAGACCATTTCCACCTTCCTTATATTTGGTGTGGGCATACATTTCATAGTTTTTGTCGAAGTATTTTTGTTCGCCAGTGATTCTTCCAAGTTTAGAAAAAATCGGCATCGACATTTGAAGTGCATCTATCCACCACCAGTCATCCACTTTATTTGTAGCAATCATACTGTCCATCGCCGCCTTGACGTTTTTGATTCTCTCAGGATGTTTCCTTCCATCGATTTCGTAAAGGTCAAGATAAGTTTGTCCGCAAGCCTGATGGTCTGCATTACGGGTATATGTTCCGCGCATCAAATCCCAATTGTGTTTTTGAGACCAATCCATGGCGTAATCATAATATTCTTTTTTCGGGTCGATGGAGTACAGAGCCATCAAACCTTCGTAATAAACAGCTCTCGTCCACAGATTACTTGGCCAAATCTTTTTGCCAACGATTTCTTTCCCGGCATCCGGCCATTTGTTCATAAAGTATTGGTTGGCTCTCCTTGAAACTTCCAAAATCTCCTTCTTGTCCGGAAACTGAACATCCTTTTCTGATGTGGACTTCTGAACTGAGCACGAGGAAATCACCCCGATAATCAGTACAAAAACACTGCTTTTCAATAGTAGTCTTTTCATATAATTTATTATTCTAATTCAATTATGTTATGGTTTAATTGTGATGATGTTTGGTTTTGGCATTTCCTTAATCGATTCATCCAAATAATAATCGGTATGCGGAGGCTGATTATACCCCACATTTTGCCAGACAATACTCAAGCGATACTGCGGATTGTGCATCAAAGTGTATAATCTGTGTTTTGTCGGAATTGTTGTACTAAAAATTCTCAATTCCTGATTATCGGCCGTTCTGTAAATCACTTCTTCTCGCCAGTCTCCAAATAAATCGGCAACCAAAGACGGATTTTTCTTTGTTCCGTTATTGGATTCACATTGGAAATCTTTTGCATTAAAAATAATATTAGATTTTGAATTTTTCCAATCCCATTTTGAAACAACCGTTCCGTCTAAAATTTCGCTTAAAAAATCGCCATCCCAATAGATTCCCATATTAGCAGGTGGATTTTTATCACTTATTTTTTTCCCTTTCGCATCATAAAGTCCTTTCACTCCCGCTCCGGTTGCCCAACATTCTGAACCTTCATAACGTGGGTCTATATTTAATGAAAGTCCTCTTCCCGGTCCTTGAAATTTGCTGTCTTTACTATATATTAAAGAAGGAAGTTTCCATAAAACTTTCCCCGTTTTCCCGTCTCTAAAATGTGCTCCTGCATCATCAAACCTTTCCTGAATATCGAAAATTTCCAATCCGGGATTTGATGGGTCTAAATCTCCAACGTGTAATGCATCACCGTGACCATAACCTGTGCTGTTCAAGACTTTTCCATCATCATCAACGGTCATTGCGCCATAAACTATTTCGTCTTTGCCATCATTATCAACATCTGCAACCGTTAAATTATGATTTCCCTGTCCGCGATATTTTTTGTTTTCTTCTGAACTTTCTGTATCAAAAAGCCAACGTAAACTCAGTTTTTTATCTTTATAATCCCAGGCTGCAATCGCTGTTTTGGTGTAATAACCTCTTGACATAATTACACTCGGCGTTTTACCGTCCAGATAAGCAACCGCTCCTAAAAACCGGTCGATACGGTTTCCTTTAGCATCGCCCCAAGTTTCGGTCATTTCTTCATCCGTCGGATTTAAACTTCCTGCAAATCTTGGAACCTGATAATTGACCGTATTAATTTCCTCTCCTGTTTCCCCATTAAAAACCGTAAGATATTCCGGACCGGAAAGTATAAAACCATTTTCATTAACGTAATTTTTTGTCGGGTCGCCAATGAATTTTCCTTTTCCGTCTTTGCTTCCGTCGGCAGTTTTCATTACGATTTCTGCTTTTCCGTCTTGGTCTAAATCATAAACCAAAAATTGCGTGTAGTGTGCTCCTTCCCTGATATTTTTGCCTAAATTAATTTCCCATAAAAATGTTCCATTCAATTTATAAGCCTGAATAATAGGTTCGTCGGTTATTCCTTTTTGACTGTTATCTTTTGATTGTCCGGTTTGATGAAGGATGATTTCATATTCTCCGTCGCCATCCAAATCAGCAACTGAAGCGTCATTTGGCGTATAACCTTTTGGCGTTTTTAATGGAATTGAAAAATAAGGTTTTTGATTGGCTAGATATTTTGCATAATACTGATCAACCGATTGATCCTGAGTATTTGATTTGACGAAATAGGTGTAATTCTTTCCTTTATCGGCGGTCTTATCTAAAAAATTGGTTTCGTGGATTAAAGGTTTTTCATTCAGCTTTTTTGTTGAATTACTTTGTGTGCGATACAAATCAAAATGAGTATTCTGAGTTTCCGTTCCCAGCAAACGCCAACTTACAAAAACACCAGACTCTGCAGGAATTGCAACAATTCCTCTTTTCAGATATTCCATTTGTCTTTGCGCAAGAAATGTCTGCGAAAGAAAAATGGCGGATGTGATAAAGATGTATTTGATTTTCATAATTGTACGATATTTTTCATTTTTTCAATAAAAAAGATGAAGCGACAGGTCGCTCCTCCGGAGCTTGTTTTTACGGTTTTCATTTTATCTATTAACAATAAATCCCGCTGGGATTTTAAAATAGTTCCTTTAGGAACGGATTGTTAATAGAAGATAATCATTCAATGAATTAAAGCTCTGGAAGAGCGACCTGTAAATTATATTTCAATTTTTTATCAGACAAGAACAATTACTTTACGTTTTACCTAAAGTCAGATTTTAACCTTCATCTCCGAAATAAACTTCCTTTCCTTCGATTTTTTTGCGCTGAATCATTCGCAGCCCGACTTGAGCGGAAATCCTTTTTTGCTTAGACTTCAAGTTCTATTTAAAACTAAAATCGTCTTGCAAAAAAGATTGGGAGTGGAAGGCGGATACAGCTGCCCAAACCTAACAAAGTGATTCGACGAAGTAAAATAATTCTCAATATTAAATTTCAATCGATTGCACAAATTTTATTATTTTTTCGAAACCTGCTTCAACAACCACTTTACCCATTCTTCAGTTCCTTGATAATTAGTGAAATCTGCGGGTAATTTTTTGCCGTCGATATACTCGTTGTAGCACCACGGATCGCCCAGTGCGAAAACAGTTCCTTTGCCAACTTTTGCGATGGCTGCGATGTTTTTACCTTCCGCAGAGAGCAATTCTTTTGCAGGGCTTTTCACGGAAATCGTCGCCACTTCTTTCATATATAACTTTTGTTCAGAGAAAATTTCGTTACCAGCCGGAACCATTACTTTGCCCTGCTCAAATTCTCTTTTCTGAACTCTGTTGTAGCTGTCTTCATTGAAATGAATTCCGAATTTTTCTGCTAAAAGATTGAGATGTTCAAACTCGGAATTGCCTTTATCGTTGCTCAATAAAACCAAAACGCCACCTTTTTTCACCCAGCTTTCAAGGTTTTTAATTGATTTTGCATCGATTAAATTGGCTTTTCCGCCGTATGCTTCTTTGTCGATATCGGCATCTACGATGATGTAAATATTGGCATTTTTCAGGTCACTTTTTGACGGAGCTGTCGCCAATGTAGCGATTTCTGCGCCTTGTTTTTGGAAGATTTCGCCCAACAAAGAAAAACCGCCGTTGGTGGTATCGTTCCACGTGTAATGCCAGGATTCCAAAGCTTTGGTTTCTTTATTTTCTCTTTTTTCGTTGTTGAAAAAATTGTCGAGAACGACTTTGGGTTTGTTTTGAGCATTGGAAAAACCGAATGTGAATAAGGTTCCCAATGCCAATGTTTTTACTAATTTATTATTCATTATAAATTTTATTTTGAGTAATATACAGGAATTAATTGAATTTTGCCATCCAATCCTGAAGGCTGAACTTTCCAATTAGATGCGTCAAACGGCTTATAGTTAATATTCACAAAGTTAATTTCGTGATAATTTCGCCACTCGATTTTATTTTTATCCATATATCGGATTCGGTTGGCCATCAAGTTGCTGACCTCAATCTGGATTGTATTTTTCCCTTTTTTCAGGTATTTTCCAATATTGATTTCAAATGGATTGCTCCAGACAATTCCTGCGTCCTGACCGTTGACAATTACTTTTGCGTTTTCATACAATTTGTCGAATTTCAATTGATAATCATCGGCTTTATTTTTCTTTAAATCTAAAGTTGTGGTGTAAATTCCGGTTCCTGAAAAACTTTGTGTTGAAGCGTCTTCTGTGAAGTTTGTCCAAGGTTGAAGTTGGGTTAAAGTTCTTGATTTAGGAAGTTCAGGACCGCCTTCTTTGAAAGATAAATTCCACGTTTGATTTAAAATAATTGGAGCTTCTGTTTTGTCAACATATTTCCATTTTGCAATAGAATTATCTGCTGTTTCAGAAATTTTCAGAATTAAAGACTCTCCTGATTTTAATTGGATTTTAACTGAATTATTTTGAGTTTGAGCAACTCCAAATTCTCCATTTTCAGGATTCATTAAAACGACCTGTTTTCCGATATAATTTAATGGAATGTTTTGATTGATGTCCTTTGAAGTGTGATTGACGATGTAATAATATTTTCCGCCGTCGAACTGTCTTCTGACAAATTTCAATCCGATATCAGTTAATTTTTCTCTTTTTATTTTTAAATATTCCAGTCCTTTTTCAACATCAGAACTTAGAATAATTTTTCCTTTTCCAAATATTGCAGACTTTAAATTTCCATTTTGATGAAAAGGAATTGATTTCCACAAAGATTGTAATTCATTTCTTCTTTTTTCAGACTCAAAAAATCCCTTAACGTCTTTTGGTTCGCTTTGAAAAATCACTGAAGCGCCATTCTGAGCTAAGTTTAAAATATTTTTTAAAGTTGATTCAGAAAAATAATTCAGTTGAGGAACAATTAAAACTTTATAAGAACCGCCTTTTTCCGAAACCTGTATATTTTGATTATCCAACTTCGCCTCGCCAATCATTTTATCCGAAACCATATCTAGAGAATATCCTGATCTCCCCAATCTGTCTAGGTTTTTATGAAACTCAGTCGGCTGTAACCATTTTTCAATATTATGAATTTTGAAAGCCATATCTTTTCCTTTCGGACTTTCCCATTGGTCGTAAACCGGCCAGTAAACCAACAGTTCGTTATCCGATTTTCCGCTCTGCAAAACACTTTGAGTTCTGGCAACATAGGAATTCAATCCCGTTAAATGTGACCATAAACTATTTTCGGGAACGAAATTGGTCGATGCATAGAACAGCCAGCCCGGAAATTTCACATCAGCCGGAGTGTACGTCGTTCCGTGATAAAAAACGTGATTGATTCCCGATAAAAAAACCTGCTCCACTTCCGGTTTTGCCTGTGACCACGAGGTTTTGAAATGTTCTGTCAGCCACGTAAAAGTTTCGTTTGAAATTAATTTTTTCCCCGTTACATTTGCTGCCGACGAAGCAAATTTCAGCATATTAATGTCCGGAACATCAGCTTTCTGAATGTCTGCGGTGTCTCTTTTCAAACCAACAATATCAAACGGCGTGCTTCCGAAAGTTTCAGATTCAGGAATATCGACTGCAGCATACAAATCCAGTAAATTTCCCGGCGAACCGTGTGCCTGATTGGTATTTTTGGTATTTTTGGAGTGTGCCCAATCGGTGAAATCTTTGGTAAAACGATTCAAAATCAGCTCACTCAAGGTTTCTCTGTAATCAGATTTTATTCTTCCTGCAATTTCATTTTCTTCATTTCCGACCAAATATTTGATGTACGGACTTAAATCGTAACCTCTTCTTTTCTTAAATTCTTCTTTAAAATCAGCCGTCCAGTCGGCATTGTAAACTTCATAACTGTCATTAAAAAAAGAACGGATTCCATAATTTGAATTTCCGAAAGCTTTGTCGAAAGTTTTCAGATAATCTTTCGTGGCAGTCGGCGAAAAATGGTCTAACGTAAATCCTTCGCCACCTGGAGCAGCACGTTTTACTTTTTGCAAGGTTTTACCTACAAAAACTGCGTAGATAGTCCATTTTCCAAAGGTTGCTTTCCAGTTTAAAGTTCCGTCTGCATTAATTTTATCTGTTAAAACAACCGCTTCATTTTTTTCATTGTAAGCGGTTACAATATCGAGTTTTATCGTTTTTAAATTCTTCTGTTTTTCATCTTTCAGAACAATTTTTTCTAAAAATTTTTCATTCGGTTGAATTTCATACGTCTGAACAACCATTTTGGTAGCCGCATTCTCTTCATCCACTTGCGGTCCACCGATTGGCCAACCCGTTCCTACTGCCATATCAACGCCCATATTCAGACTTTTGGCCTTGTCCGTCGTGAATCGGAGCATTTTCATCCATTCCGGAGAAAGGTAATTGATGTACTGTTTCTCAAAACCTTTTGCGCCGTAAACAGGGACAATTTCTACTCCACCAAAACCTGATTTTGAAAGTGTTGTCAGTTGCTTGTCTAAACCTTTTTCATCAACGGCACTTCCCATCCACCACCATCGCGTCCACGGTTTTGCGGTCTCGGTGGTTTTTGGCCACGGATTTTGTGCGGAAAGATTTCCGAAAGCAAAACAGAGAACGCTGAGTTTGACTATATTTTTAATTTTCATTGTTTACTTTTTATTTTTAACCGCAAAAGTCACAAAAGTTTTGACACTTTAATTATTTTTAAGTTTGTGATTCGACTTTTGATAAGAACACATTAGTTTTGAAAAATCAAAGATTTTCAATTTCCATCAGGTTTTAAAGATTCCATAAAAACAGATTCCGGCCAGTGGAAGTTTTCAACTTTATCAGGTTTATTGGGGTTAAAATTTTTATAATTTTTGGAAATATATTTCTTTAAAGGTAAATTTTGGTCAACTATAGATTTCACTACACATTGTGCCAATTCATAAGCGCCATAAGGATTGAAATGCGTATCATCAGCCAAAGCTGTTGGCTGATTGGGATAAGAATTCGCAGGATAATGTACGAATGCTCTCTTTGCATTTTCCGGTCCCATCGCTTCGAATAAGGTCTTGCTTAATGCATTTAAATCGATTAAATCAACTTTTTCTTCTTTCGCAATTTCCCGCATCGCATCAGGAAAATCATCTAAAGTATTGACAATTTTATTATTTTCATCAAAAACTCTACGGTTCATAGAAGTCACTAAAACTGGAACTGCTCCTAAACTTTTAGATTTCAGAATCCATTCTTTCAATCTTTTTCTGTAACCGGATTTTGTACTGTTGCCAGCTTTTTGGTCGTTGTGCCCAAACTGGATGAAAAGATAATCTCCAGATTTTATTTTATTCCAGATTTTATCGATTCGGTGACGGTCTTCGAATGCTTTTAAAGTTTCTCCACTTTCGGCGTAATTGGCGATAACGACTTCATTCGGAACGAAAAAATACGGTAACATTTGTCCCCAAGAAGCCCAAGGTTCGTACTGCGCATCGACAACTGTGGAATCTCCAGTGATGAAAATAGTTTTCGCTGTTTTGTTGGGTTGAATAATAACCGAACAAACTTTTGGAGCTTTGTCATTAAATTCAATAGTCAATAGATTGTCCCAATGCAGATATTTTGTTTCTCTTGGCTTTAATTTTACAATTCCAATTTGAATTCCATTTTGATTTCGGATAATGCTGTCTTTTACGTGAACAGTAATTGTCTTCTCTGCAATTTCGCCTTGTTTTGTTTTGACATCATTTAACATCAATCTGCGGTTTTCTACACGCACGGTTGTTTTAGATATTCCTTTTTTGTCGCCAAGATTTAGTTTAATATCATAATTTCCTTCAGGTAAAACTACCGAAAAATAGAAAGGCTTATTACTCGTTATAAAATCTCCTTTCAAAGCATTTCCGCCATTATCAACAGATTTCAAACCGGAAACATCCATAAAACCGTAACCGATTTTTCTGTCAAATTTTGAAGTTGAAGTGATGGGAATAAATTCTTTCTCAACTCTTTCGCTACCAAAGTCAAACTTGAAACCGGTTTGCTGTCCAAAAGCTATAGAACTGATAAAAACTGATAAAAAGAATACTAAATTTCTCATCATTAATCTGTTAAAATATTTTCTTTTGGCATCGTAAACTGTTTATTTTCATCGCCCAAATCAGGCAGACCAAAGTAGAAATACAAGGTTCTTTTAAACGTTCCATTAAGATGATTCAATTCACTTTTCGGACCTAAAGTCGCAGTATCATTGTTAATATTAAACGCCAAGACCGTTCCCAATGGTGGAATCGCATCGAGGAAAGAAATATTTCCAATCGGTAATTTCGGGTAACCTTCTGCGCCGTAAATTCCGTAAAAATCAAAAAGTCTGACGAACATTTTTTCTTCCTTCGTTCCGACCGTTATTTTTCCTTCCGCCGTATCAAGCTGCAACCAGGAAATATCATCAAAATATCCTTTAAATTCAGGATAAATCCACGGCGACTGCCCTGTTCTTGTTGAGTTTTTTAAATTCTGCCAAACGTTGTAAGTCTGTCCCTGAGTTCTGTTTTTCCAAACGTGATACGGTCCTTTCCCAAGCCATTTTGCGTTGATAACATAATTTTCCGGATAATCGAAACTTACGCCTGAAAATTGATAATCGCCGGACAAATAATATTCGTAATTCAATTCTAAGATACCATTGGGACTCAGTTTCCAAATAATTTTGTCTCCGTTTTTATACTTTGCTTCGATAAATTGATTCTGACCTTCTACAAAAGATTTGATGGAAGATAATTCCATTGTTCCATTGACGAAAACTGGTCCGTTTTTGAAGGACATTTTCTTTCCTTTCTTATCGAGAACCACTGATTTTAATAATCCGTCTTTCTTTCCAATTAAGAATTCTTTCTCTTCTGATTTTAAAATAAATAAAGAATCATTTTCTACGACTGAAACTGGATTTTCTTTAATTAAAGATTTTGAAAATTGTTTTGAAATTTCATCATTAGATTTAATTTTCCAAGTCCAGGTGTAAATTTCTTTTCCGAATTTGTCTGTTGCAGTTAATAATAAACCTTCACTTTCTCTCCAATTTTGAGGAAGATTTAATTTAATATTTCCTTTTTGTGTCGGTTGAATATCTGGCGATTCTGCTTTTCCTGTTTTAATCAAATCAAACCAAGATTCAGAAGAAAATGGTGTTTTAAATTTGACTAATTTCCACTCAAACTGACAATCTTTTAAATTCGTAAAATGATAACGGTTTTCAACAGGAATTGTTCCATTAAAATCATTCGGCAATGTTTTCAAATCAATTTTTACCGGACTGTAAATTTCACGAATCGCATAAAAACTACCTTCTTTTTCACGATGCGGACCTACTACTCCATCCGGAGCATTAATTGCATTCACATCGATTTGATTATTAAAATCTGTTCTTACCAAACCTTCATCGGCAAACGCCCAGAGAAAACCGCCTGCACCTTTTTTGGAATTCCAGTGAAGCTCCCAATAATCGGCCAGAGACGTTCCGCCACCACCGTCGTCCTGAGCGTGGAGAAATTCGGTCGGCATATAAATATTTTCACCTTCAAGTATTTTTTTGGTGCTGTAATAGTCTTCGTAATGATTGCAGTCGATTCCGTTGAAAGCGTTGTTAGGCTTATGATGCGCGTGAATCACGGGACGGTTTGACAAGTCATATTTTGCAAATTCTGCATCCAAATCAAAATTATGTCCGCCTTCGTTTCCGTTGCTCCAAAAAATAATTGACGGATGGTTTGAATCTCTGGTAACCATTTCTTTCACGAGCTTTTTGCCGACTTCAGTACTGTATTTTTTTTGCCAACCCGCCAATTCATCCAGAACATATAAACCGAGCGAATCGCAAATTTTCAGAAACGATTTATTCGGTGGATAATGGGAACAACGAACGGCATTCATATTCATCTCCTTGATGAGCTGAACATCCATCAAATCGATGTTTTTATTAACAGCTCTTCCTGTTTCCGGCCACCAAACGTGACGGTTGATGCCTTTCATTTTGATTTTGGTTCCATTAATGAAAATTCCGTCGCCTTTGCGGATTTCAATGGTTCTGAAACCGAATTTTTCTTCGGTTTGAAAGATGTTCTTTTTGTTTTTATTTAAACTGAATTTGGCTTTGTACAAATTCGGTGTTTCGGCTGTCCAGAGTTTTGGATTATTAACGGAGAATTGAATCTGTTTTAAAGTATCTCCTTTCTGAATATTCACCTGAGATTCTCCAACGAGATTATTTTTAATATCAAAAATTTCGACCTTTAAATTGTTAACAGAATTAATTCCTTTTAAATGAATATTCGAACGAAAAGTTCCGTCTGCTTTGGCATCAATAGACGTTGATGAAATATGCTCTTTTGGAGTGGCTTCTAAATAAACCGGTCTGAAAATCCCTCCCAAAATCCAATAATCTGCAAGACGTTCTGCATTGTTTACAGATTTGTCGGCGGACATTTTAGAAACTTTAACTTCGAGAATATTTTCTTTTCCGAAATTTAATTTGTCTGAAATATCATATTTAAATTCATAAAAAGCTCCCTGATGAATTGCTCCAGCTGACTTTCCATTGATTTTCACTTCAGTATCGGTCATTGAACCTTCTAAAACGATATTGATTGATTTTCCTTTCCACGAATTGGGAACTGAAAATGTGTGTTTGTATAAACCAGTTTCGTCGTTAAATTTAAAATTTTTGCCGTAAGTCACATAATCTCTGCCGTAATTGTACGAACCAAAACCTTGCTGTTCCCATTGTGATGGAACTTTGATTTTATCCCAATTTCCTGATTTCCGACCTCCATTTATCCAAAAATCCCATTCTTTGGTATGGTCAGAGTCTGTCCCGCTTAGGAATTGGATTTCCTTAGATTGAGAATGCAGAAACTGTGAGCAAAAGCATAAAAGAACGAATATTTTGGAATAAAAACTCATTTAGCAGAAATATCGGAATCGTCTTTTTTATCGTAAGATTGTGTAAGAGAAGCAACTTTTGCAACATTTACATTAGTTTTCTTTAGATTTTTAATAATGTCTAAATTCTGTTCTTCAGGTTTTAATGCTTTGATTTTAATATTTTCAAAAGTGAAATCTTTTAACTCATACAAATCTGATTTTTCAATATCAAAACCTGTTTCGCAACTGATGTCAATATTTTTTAAGGTAATATTGTTTGCCAATCTGGTTTTTGGCTTTTCTTCCCCTTTCAAATCAAAAAACTGACTCCAACCTTTTACATACAGGAAAGTTTTTACATTTCCTTTAATATTATCAAGAGTGATATATTCGTAATGTTGCGGAGTGTCGGGACGCATTTTTAAATGTAGTAATCTTGAAGCATCTTTTACCGTAGAATTTCTGAAAATAATGTTGTAATTGTGAATAGATTCACTTCCGCAAGTTAATGCTGAATGGCAGAATCCGAAAGTATTGTCTTCAATAATGATGTTTCTGTTTTCTCCGTTATTTGGGTCAACATCGGCTTTTGGACCTTTTCCACCTTTCAATGCGATTGCGTCGTCATTTACAGAAAGGTAACAATTTTTAACCAAGAAATTTGAACAGGCATCAATGTCAATTGCGTCTGTACTTGGTGCTTTTACTGGTTCTTTCGGTGCAAGAATGGTGAGATTTAATAATTTAACAAACTGAGATTTGTAATAATGTGTGCTCCAGAACGGCGAATTTTTTACTGTAATTCCTTCAATCTGAATATTTTTAGAGTTTGAAACGTAGATAATTCTAGGTCTCATTTCATCCATATTGGTACATTTAGGATTCCATTCGCGTCTTTTCCAGAAAGATTTCCAGAAACGAAGTCCGTTTCCGTTCAATTCTCCTTTCCCGGAAATGGTGAAACCGTCTAATCCGTCTGCATTAATTAATGCGGGAAAATATTTTACCGTTTGACCTTCCATTCTAGTCATTACGACAGGATAATCATTGATATCATCACTTCCTTTTAAAACCGCTCCTTTTTCTAAATGTAAATGCGTTCCCTGTTTAAAAAAGACAGAACTTATCAAAAAGATTCCTTTTGGAACGATGATTACACCACCTCCATTTTTTGCAGCATTATCAATCAATGTCTGAAATTGTTTTGTCTGAAGAACAGTGCTGTCGTTTTTTATTCCGTTTTCTGTGAGGATATATTTCTTTCCTAATTTGTTGATGTCAGTTGGTTTATTTTCTTTGAACCATTTGTCAATCTTGGTTCCGTCTGACCAAACATCTTGACTTTTTAATGCAGAAAAAGAAAAGAGAAGTGAAAAAGCTAAGAAAAGCTTTGATATATTTTGAAATTTCATAATCGATTTTGTATAGCTAAATAAACAAAAATAAAAGTATAGCTTATTGTAATTGAGAGCATCCTGCCCTCACCTGCCAATGAAAACTTAAAATTATTTGCTTATTAAGTCTCTCAATATTAACAAAACAAAATATTTATAAAAAATAGACTATAGCTCTACATCAAAGATTATTGCGATTCATTATTTTGAAAATTAAATATAAATTAATCCTTATGCGCTAAAGATCGAATGTAAGGTCTGTATTTTGCAATATTTCTAAAAAAATTACCCAAATATATTTTTAATCACATTACCAATTTCGGTAAAGTCATCGTGATTCCCGACTGAACGTTTTTCCTGGTTTCCATTATCAAATTCTGAAAATGGGAATATCAATAAGTAGTTTTTCTCACTTACATATTTATTCAAAAGGTCAGGAATAAGGCGCATTTGTGGAATGTAAGATTTCATGCCCCTTTTTGCCATTATGATGATCAGTGCTTCATCCTGTTTTATTTGAGACGCAATTTTATCGCTTTCTTTCCATGATTTTACAGCTATAAATTCTGCTTCAATTGTTGCCTTTTTACTTATTCTTTTTAAAATCTCCAGAATATTTTCTGGGGCATAAAATGTCAAAGTCGCACCAGAATTTCTTGCAATATTCCAAACCCTGAGAAGCGAATGGAAAAAACCGGCTTCTTTCTGAGCATTTTCAGGAATCATAACGGCGTATTTTTTAATAGTTGATAAAGGTTGAGCAGTATGATAAATCAAGGTATTGACATCGTCATTTTGCAAATAACCATTATAAAGATTATAAGAAAAGGAAGGTGAAAAGCCTTTTTCCTCGTCCAAAGCGATGATGAGATCTGTAATACTTTGTTCTTTGATAACGTTTTTGATTCCGTTGATAACATCGTTATCGTAACGTTTTAAAGATTTCATTTTGACATCGGCAGCAGCTGCGGCTGTGGTTGCCAAGCCTAGTAGTTTTTCTGCATTTTTGACGGAAGATTCATTTTTATCTTCATTAATAATATTGAGTGCAAATAGATGTTCCGTATTCTCTGGCGCTTTGATCAGGATTCCTAGATTAACCATTCGATCCACGGTAGACTCATAGTTAAGTGCTAGCAGAATGTTTTCTTGCTCATGACTATTGCCTGTAACCGTTTCTTCGCTGTCTTTCTCTGCAATTTTTTGAGCACTCGACATTGATATAAAAGATGAAATGGTACACGAAACCAAAATCAACAAAATACTGCCGTTCAAAACATGTTCATTCAATAATCTGATTGGTTCGCCGGTTTCAGTTTCGGAAAGAATAATATTATAACCAACCATTACGGAAGCCAATGTGGCTGCAGCCGAAGCTGAACTTAACCCAAAAATAAGCTTGCCTTCTTCTTTAGAAAGTCTGAAAGTTTTTTGCGTAGCGACTGCCGAAATATATTTTCCACCAACCGATGCAACCAGCATTATAGCAGCCACTTCTATGGTTTCCCAACTTTTGAAAAAGACTTTAAAATCAATCAACATCCCAACACTGATCAGGAAAAATGGGATAAAAATGGCATTCCCAACAAACTCTACCCTATTCATCAATGACGAGGTGTGAGGAATTAATCTATTCAAAGCCAATCCAGCGAAAAATGCTCCGATGATTGCTTCTACTCCTGCTAATTCCGCCATCAATGCAGCGAGATAAATCATCACCAAAACAAAAATATATTGTGAAATCTTATCATCGACTTTTTTGAAAAACCATCTGCCAATAATGGGAAAAAGAACCAGAACAATCAGTCCGAAAATTATAAAAGATAGTGAAAGTCTTACCCAAAATTCGGTTCCAACATCACCTTGTGACATTCCTACAATAATGGCCAAAACCAATAATGCAAGAATATCTGTGATCATGGTTCCGCCAACTGTGATGTTGACTGCCAAATTTTTAGCAATTCCCATTTTACTCACCAACGGATAGGCAATAAGCGTGTGGGATGAGAAAAGACTCGCAAATAAAACAGAAGTCAGAACCGAAAAATCCAGAATATAATAACCGCCCAAAAATCCAAAAACAAAAGGTACAACGAATGTGTAAAAACCAAATGTTAAACTTTTCCATTTGTTTTTTTTGAAATCTCCCATATCGATTTCCAAACCTGCGAGAAACATTATGTACAGTAATCCTGTTGTTCCCGTGACCACAATACTGCTGTCTCTGGACAACACATTGAAACCATTTGGCCCGATAACAGCGCCAGCGATAATCAATCCTAAAAGATGCGGCACTTTTATTTTGTTCAATAGAAGCGGTGCGGCCAAGATGATAATCAGTACCAGCAAAAACTTGAGGACAGGATCTTCTATGGGAAGCTCCAGATTATGAATATTCAGTAAAATCATTGTGTTTATTTTTTTTGTCGGACAAGTTCTACAGAAAATTTCGCAGTGCAATTATCTACAGCAATAGTTCTCGTACCTCTCATTTTATTAGAGGTAATATCATTCAGCAACACATTCATATCCACCTTCTTTTTAGCAGTAGAATCGGTTTTGAAATTTAGTCTAATTTCATTGTTATCAAACTTCCCGCTATAAACTCGAACCAAATTATTGTTGTTGATAATTTTAGTAAAAAGCTGGGTAGAATCGCTGTCAAAATCCCAAGTATCGGTTCTTTGATCGCCAATAACATAATCGCTGCAATTCGATTCCGTGCAAACCACTTTTCCCATCCAGGAACCGGCTATACTATCTGGCCATTTGGTAATTTGAACAGAATCTGAAACTGGTTTTGAGAAAATACTGTCCCGCATTTTTAACAGCGATTGATATTCAGCTTCTTTCTGCGCAAATGCATTTTCTTTGCTCAACAGTTGCTGTTCTCTTTCTTCCAATGCTTTCGATTTGCCGGAATCATCACAATTGATAAGTAAGAAAAAACAAAATAAAAAAGTCAAATTTCTCATAGGCTCAATATTATTCTAAATTTAAAAAAAATAAAACTAAGATGACTTCACATCATAAATTTTTTCCTGAATATAATCCTGAATTTTATTAATCGGAATCAAGTCCAGGATATCTTTAGCCTTAATAATTTTATGCTCGTTGATAATACTTTCTACAGCCTTAGCCGCATCTGGTTGAGTCGTCAGTTGATTCAAAAGACCATAAATATTGACCATTTTTTTGTGTGTATTTTCTTCATCGCCACCAAACCAGGAACCGTTAAAATGATGACTCACATAATTTTTAGGTAAATCCTGAGAAAAATAAATGGATGGATATAATGTTACGTCATGTTTGAGTTTCTGAATCGTATCGCTGTAACGATCCGCACCATAATTCTTTTCCAGCATTTCTGAAAAAATATCTGTGTTGATGCGTTCTTCAAAGCCATCCTGTTTGTTGTAATAATCCACAAAATCCTTGGACAATTGATGCTTAGGTTCTGCCATCCAAAATGCGGAATACGGCACACCCTTCACTTCGAAGCCACAAACGGCTTTCTCGTTCAGAAATTCATCCAGCGGTAGTTTAAGTTCCATATCGGTATCCATATAGATTCCGCCGTGTTCGTACATTACTTTTGATCTGACATAATCTGAGACGAATGCCCATTTCTTTTGAGCAAATGCTTCTTTAACATAATTATTGTCTTCCAAAGGAGCGTTGGTCTCGTTCCACTCTACGATTTCAAAATCAGGATGAATACTTTTCCAGGTCTGTATGCAATGTTCGGCTAATTCGTCTTTTGGCTGGCCGCCAAACCAGCAGAAATGTATTTTTTTCGGTATCATAACTTTTATTTTTTGTGATTGATTGTACAACAGCCATACAAACATCAAACCTTAATTGGAAAAGCACCTGAAAAATTCTAATATTTTGTCATTTTAAATTTAATTTAAATCTAAGTTAGATTAATTAAGAAGGTATGATATTCGATACAGCTTTTCAATTATAAACGATTATTTATGCAAGAGTTTCCGTATCCACGATATCAGCCCAAATCTTATGTTGAAATTACCACACCCGATTGGGTGAAAAATGCCACGCTTTATGAACTTAACATAAGACAGTTTTCTCAGGAAGGCACTTTTGCTGCAGTTGAAAAACAGTTGCCGAGACTCAAAAAATTGGGAATTGATATCATTTGGTTAATGCCTATTCATCCTATTGGGGAGCTCCATCGGAAAGGAAGATTGGGAAGTTATTATTCCGTAAAAAATTATCTGGATATCAATCCTGAATTTGGAACAGAGGAAGAATTCAGAAGTCTAGTGAAAGCGATTCACGATCTAGGAATGTTTGTGATTTTGGATTGGGTGGCGAATCATACAAGCTGGGACAATAATCTGGTCACCGAACATCCAGATTGGTATATGAGATCGCGTAAAGACACATTTCAATCCACAAGATGGCGTGATTATGACGATATTATAGAATTGGATTACAAACATCCCGAACTCCGAAAATATATGACTGACGTCCTAAAATATTGGGTTAAGGAATTTGATATTGATGGCTACAGATGCGATATTGCGAGTTTTGTACCGATTGATTTTTGGGAGAATGCAAGAACGGAACTGGACAAAATCAAACCGGTTTTTATGCTTGCGGAAGCCGAAGACAAGGATTTGCACAGGCGTGCTTTTGATGCGACATACAATTGGACGTTATGGAACATTCTACATCAAATAGCCATCAATAATAACAGCGTCAAAACACTCAGCGAAGCTTATTTGGCAGAACACGTTTCGATATTTCCAAAAGAAGGCATTAGAATGAATTTCATCGATAACCACGACAAAAACTCTTGGGAAGGAACTCCGCAAACTAATTTTGGCGAAGCTTTAAAAGCGGTCACCGTATTTACCTTTATGATGGATGGTATTCCTTTGATTTATAATGGTCAGGAAGCTGGATTGAATCGATCTTTGGAGTTTTTTGAAAAAGATCCGATCATTTGGCAATCGCATGACAATGAAACTTTCTACTCCACAATGTTAAATCTGAAACACCATAATCAAGCCTTGTGGAATGGTCAATTTGGCGGCGAAATCGTTAGAATAATGAATGATAAAATGGATCAGGTTATTTCTTTCGTTAGGGAAAAGAATGGCGACAAAGTTTTAGTTTTCATTAATCTAAGTAAAGAATCGGTTGTCGTGCAATTCGATACATCATTTGATAAAGGCAATTACACGAATTTATTTTCTAACACACAACAGCAAGTGGATGGAACTTTGGTCATCGAAATGGCGCCTTGGGATTATGCGGTTCTTCATTATGAGATTACAAAAGTTTGAAAAAAGGTAAGCTAATATCAAATATTAGTATCAATTTTGATGCGTCGATAATTATTTTAATAAAAAAATTGGTAAGTCCTTTGTATATATCACGTCGAGAATTAAATTTGCAAAAAATGTATTATGAACTTTAAGCTGGAAATCAATGCGCGTGAACGCGGTTCTAACCTTTCTTTTAAAACAATTTATTTTAATGCGTTCAAGATTAATATCATTGAGAGATACAGTGGTGGCAAGGGACAAGAAAAATTCTATCATATCGTAATTAAGTTGAGAACTATTGACGATAACATTATTAAAACCAAAAATGGCGCGGGACGAATTATGCTTAACGAAAGTGATTTTGAGCAATACGGACGATTATCAAAAGTTTTAAGTTCTTATGAATACCGAAATAAGCTAATGGATCGTAAGTTAATAGAAGATGAATTTACCAACTTTATTCTTGGAAAAATGGTGGCTCATTATCAGCTTTAGATTTTAGATTGCTATAAAGTGTGATTTTATTTGGTTATGGAATATATTTTGAAGGTCAGCCTTTAAATAAAAGTAATGCAAGAAATATATTCTGAATCTATCGCACTAATTGGAGGTGGTCCTGCATCACTGATGCTGATAAAACATTTGGTAGAAAGTGAATCTCGACCAAAAACGGTCTTTATTTTTGAAAAGAACGACAGACTTGGTGTTGGAATGCCTTATGGAAAATTGGGCTCTAACAATGAGCATGTCGCCAATGTCTCTGCCAGTGAACTGCCAAAGTTCAGCTTTAGTTTTGAAGAATTTATCAATACGCATCCCACGAACCAATTTCCTGATTTTTTCACAGACGGATATTTTAATGATAAACAGGTTATACCTAGATTACTTTTGGGTAACTATTTGGAATATCTTTTTGAACAATATATCAAACTAGCTAAAAAGAAAGGAATTGGTATAGTCATTAGAAAAAATTGCGCAGTTGTGGATATACAACTTACAAATGAGCAATTGTATAAAATCATAACTGATTCGGAAGACAACTATTTTGCCGACAACGTTATCATCTGTAGCGGACATTACTGGCCTAAAAAACATGAAAACAATGTAAAAGGCTGGTATGATTCGCCTTACCCACCTTCGAAATTTGATACACTTTTTAATGGATCTGTCGCCATCAGAGGAACTTCTCTAACTGCTGTTGATGCTGTAAAAACGTTGGCGAGACTCAATGGTTCTTATGTGACTAATGATGATGGACAATTAACCTATCATCTCAATCCTGAATCTGACAAGTTTAAAATCACACTATTCTCAACTGGCGGATTTCTGCCTGCACTTAGGTTTCATTCTGAAGCCGAAGCTTATTCCAACTCCTGGATGATGTCAATGAAAGAGATTTATGACTACAAAAACAAGAACGGTGGTTTTGTCGATTTGGATTATGTCTTTGATCTTAATTTTAAGCAGCCATTAAAATCTAAAGATCCTGAATTTTATGAAAAAATCAAGGACTTAGATATGGAAGCATTTGTAGAAAAAATGCTGGAACTGAGAAAAGGTGTCGATAGTTTTGCTTTTTTTAAAGCAGAATACAGAGAAGCGGAAAAATCAATACAGCGTCACGAATCTATCAGTTGGAAAGAAACATTAGCCGCTTTCAGTTATGCTATGAATTATCCTGCTAAACATTTTTCTGCGGAAGATATGTTACGCCTTAGAAAAACAATGATGCCATTGATTTCTGTAATAATTGCATCGTTACCTCAATCATCATATAAAGAAATCATCTCATTGTATGAAGCTGGAATTATAGATTTAGTTCAGGTCAATAAGGAAAGCCAAGTTGTCCCACACAAAGATTCAGGGGCGGTTTATCATTATAAATCAACTGAAAATGAAGAAATGCAGGAACATTTCCCTATGTTTATTGATGCTATTGGACAGCAGCCGCTTACCTACAATGATTTGCCTTTTGAAGGACTAAAACAAAAAAATCTATTAACTTCTGCCTATTTGAGTTTTAAAGATAATGACAATGCTATTGAACTACTAGATAGTGATAAATCAAAAATTTATAAAGGTCAAAATGATAATTATTACCTGCAAGTTCCCGGATTACAGATTAATGATTGCTTTCAAGCTTTAAATTCATATGGTCAGATTGTAAATAATCTGTATATAATGGCAGTTCCGTTTATTGGCGGGCTCAACCCCGATTATTCCGGATTAGACTTTTGTGATACTGCAGCAGAACGAATTGTGGATTCTCTCGTTACGAAGCAAATTAATAATGCAAAATTGAATGATAAAACAGATTTGGCAAGCTGACATAGGCTCTTATCCGAAATTTTTATTCATTAAAAAAGAAAACAAACTCCCCGACCCCAATTCACTTTCAACAGAAATTTGGCCTTTTTGTGCTTCGATAAATTGCTTGCTGATACTTAAACCTAATCCTGTTCCTTCTTTTTTGGTTCCAGGAATTCTGAAATACCGGTCAAAAATCTTATCCAAATATTGCTCTTCAATACCACGTCCATAATCTTTTACAGAGAACCTTATTTTGTTATTTTCATTTCGAACATCAATCTCAACCACAGAATTTTCATAAGAATAACGAATCGCATTGGACAATAGATTATTAAGCACCCACGACGTTTTTTCTGCGTCAGCAAATACTTCGGTCAAACCTTGTTCTATTTTCATCTTAATGTCAATTTGCTTCTGGTCTGCGGACGATTTGTTGGCACTCACAGCATAATCAATGATTTCCTGAATATCCGAAAGTTTTGAATTAAGCTGAATAATCCCACTTTCTACCTGAGCAATATTCAGCAATTCTCCCGTGATTTTTAATAGCCGGCTGGAGTCTTCTTTGATCCCGTTGACCAGATTTTTCTGTTCATCATTCAGGTTTCCGATTCTTTCATTTTCCAGGAGCTGAAGTCCCATTTGGATGGAAGAAATTGGCGTTTTGAACTCGTGCGAAACCGTTCCCAAAAAGTTAGTTTTAGCCAGATCCAGTTCTTTGAAAGGCGTAATATTCCTCAGCATAATCACCTGACCAATAAACTGACTTTCCTTCTCGCCGGTCGGAACGACGTTGATCTCAATAATTTCTTTTTCAAAGTAACTTTCCTTTCCGTCCGCATAGATTTTCATCGGTTCTCCATCAGAATTATTAGTCTCCGGATGAATCATTTCCTTAATCAAATCCCTGACTAAATCATTATTGACAGCAACATCCTGAATCAGTTTCCCAACAAAATTTTCCTGTTTAAGTCCTGTGATTTTCAAAGCTTCATCATTTACGAAAAGCACTTTTTTATTTTCATCGATGCCAATAACCGGATCGTGCATATTGTCAATCAAAGTTTCGATGCGTTTCTTACCTCTGATGATTTTGTCCAGCTTACTTTCAGAATATTCCTGAAGTTTTTCCGCCATTGTGTTGAAGGATTTTGCCAATTCTCCAAACTCACTTCTGCTCTCGAAATGAACACGTTCCTTATAATTCTGATTCGCAATTTGTGTGATACTTTCCGTCAATGTTTTTATCGGATTTGCAATGTTGGAAGGCAGATTGACCAATAGAATAAAGGCAATGATGAAACAAAGCATCCCAGTCACAGAAATCGCCATTATCGCACTTTTCGCTGTAGAATCTGCGATACTGCTTTTATGTTCGATAGCGCTCATATTCAGTTGCATCAGTTCCGCAATATCTTTTCTGATTGATGATTGAAGAAGAATATTTTTTGAGTCTTTTTTCAGTGCATCAAAATGAATCGCCACATTATCCGTCGCCTCTTTTTCGCCAGGCTCAGTCACATTTTTCTTTTGTTTGGTCAAATGTTTTTGAAAAACCTTGAAAGCCAAAGGGTCAGAATTGATTTCCTCTAAAGCCAAAAGCATATTTCGGGAATATTCCAACGTATTATAATTGGCTTTCAGGATGTTATTGGTATCTTTTTTCAGTTGATTGATGTACCAGCCACTCAGGACAGACAGCACCAGAATCATCATAAAAAGAAGACCGACACCGATATTGAGTTTTGTTTTAATTTTCATTGCAGAACACTAAAAAATGATATTTTATTTTTATTGAATTGACAAAATTATTCTTTCCTTTAATCAACTTAATATAACCAAGTCAATATTTTCCTTCGACAATTTATTGAGCAAGGTATTGAAAGTATCCGTCGCCACAATGATTTTCCAAAGATTGAGATGCGGTTTTCCTATGCAGACTGTCGTAATTTTTTGTTCTTCACATTGTTCCATTATGGTGTGGGCGATGCTGGGACTTTCAACTTTTATGATTTTCGCGCCCAATTCTGTGGCTAATTTAAAATTATTAATCAAATGTCTTTGCTTATCCAGCGCAATTTTATCCGCACTTTCTCTTGGAATCTGAACGTATAGCAAACACCATTGGCTGTTGTAATAATTGGCGAGTCTTGCTGTTTTCCGGATGACATTTTTCGCCGTTTTTTCATTAGAGCTGATACAAGCCAGAAACTTTTCTTTCCTGATATTTTTGATGGACGAAACTTCGCTTTCCACCTTCCGCTGAACTTGCGAGGCCACTTCTTTCAAAGCGAGTTCCCGCAGTTGCAGAATATTTTCACTTTTGAAAAAATTACCAAGCGCAGAATTGATTTTGGACTGGTCGTAGATTTTTCCGGCTTTCAAACGGTCAATTAGCTCTTCTGCTGTGAGGTCAATATTCACAACTTCATCGGCCTGCCCCAAAACACTGTCCGGAATTCTTTCCTTGACCTCGATATTGGTAATCTCCTTCACATCTTCATTCAGACTTTCAATATGCTGAATATTAACTGCGCTGATAACATTAATGCCGGATTCCAGGATTTCCATCACGTCCTGCCAGCGTTTTTCGTTTTTGCTTCCTTCGATATTGGTATGTGCCAACTCATCCACAATCACCACTTCCGGACGAAGATTGATAACCGCCTGAACATCCAACTCGTCCAGTTCTTTTCCTTTATAGAACAATGTTCGTCTTGGAATGATGGGAAGTCCGTCCAGCAAAGCGTGGGTTTCTTTTCTGTTATGCGTTTCAATATATCCGATTTTCACATCGATGCCGTTTGATAAAAGTGTGTGAGCTTCCTGAAGCATTCGGTAAGTTTTTCCTACACCGGCGCTCATTCCGATGTAGATTTTGAATTTTCCTCGCCTTGATTTTTTGATTAAATCGAGGAAATCCTGTGCAGATTTTTTCTCATCCATAAGAGATTATCTTTATCAAAGTTAATAAATCCCCTACCAAGATTTTCGGTAAGGGATGATAATATGGAAACTGTTAAAAACTAACGGCTAGCGATGTCACTGCCGAAAAATTATTATCCTTAAAGGCCTCATTTCTATTCAGGAAAATCTGGTCTTTGCTGTTCAGATTTTTGACTTCTGTTCGCCAAACCAAATTCGGAAGAATCCAGTAATCGGCGTTCAGAGAATATCCAAAGGTTTGAAAACCATTATCCGTTCCAGTCGCGATGATGACACCTTTTTTATCTTGATAATATTCGCCTCTCACAGCAAAACTCAGTTTTTCCGTCGGACTGAATTTAGCAATAATCACTGGCGAATACCAGACATTATATTGGTCACTTCCCTTTGCTTTTTGTTCCGCACCAATATCAAATCCTGTTGTCAGGGCAAATTTATCCGTCAATTGAAAAATCCCGTACAAATTATGGAAATAACGCATTTGTCTTAGGCTGTCAGGTTTATCACTTCCGATGAATGAACTGCTGTTTAAGGTGATTTTTTCGGTCGGTTTATAAGTTAATTGATGACCGAATGCCACAGTTGAGTTGCCGTCAACTCGTTGAATTCTTTGCCAGCCATTCAATACCAAACCGCTCAAAAACCATTTTCCCGAATTGCTGGTGTAAGAGATTTTGGCTCCACTTTCGAAATAAGGAGAATTCTCTGCCTGAAGACTTCTTGTCAATGCCCAGCAATCTTTGCTGATGGCACTTTCAAAACCAATATGCGATGGTAAAATCCCTGCATCAATCCAAAGATTTTTTGATTTGGAGATTTTCACGCCAACGTTTGCTTCATAGATGTTTTTCAGAACGCCAGATTCAGCGGAATAATTGGCATTCATATAAGTTCCGGTTGCTAATGAAAGATTGGCGCGGAGTTTTTCGGTTTCATAATTGGCTTTGATGAAACCGAGATTCAGATTGACTTCATTGTTTCTGTTGTGGCTGTAAATAAATGGAGGACGCGAATTGTTCTTAGGATTATTAGCATCAAACTGATAATATATTTCTGCGTAACCAGAGATTTTCAGTGGTTTATTTTCTTCCTGTGCAAAGACCAAATTGGACAATCCAAGCATCGAAAATGCGAGTTTTATAGTTGTTTTCATTCTTCAATTTTGTAATTATTTCAAACCTTCTAAAGCGATATTCAATTTCAGAACATTGATTTTTTCTGTCCCGAATAATCCAAGAAAAGGTTTTTCCGTATTGGATGTGATTAACTTTTGAATTTGATTTTCATTAATATTTCTGATTTTAGCAATTCGTTTTGCCTGAACATTAGCCGCCTGAACAGAAATATTAGGGTCCAATCCGCTTCCACTTGCAGTGACCAAATCAGAAGGGACTTCAGATTTTTTGGCGTCCGGATTATGTTTCATAAAGTTGTTAATTCTTTCCTGAACCGTTTTCAGATAATCGGGATTGGTTGGACCTTTGTTACTTCCTGCTGCGCCCGCTGCATTGTAGTCTACAGCCGATGGACGTGACCAGAAATATTGGTCTTCCGTAAACGCCTGACCGACATTCGCATAGTATTTTTTGTTGTTAAAAGTCAGGATTTCGCCTTTCCCGTTGTTGGGAGATAACTGTGCGATTCCAAAAATGATTAAAGTGTAAAATCCTGCAAAGAATAATAGGCAAACTGCTGTAAGTCTGATGGCTGGTAATATATTTTGTTTCATTATTATTTATTTTGAATGTTCTATCGATTGTTGTAATTCCTTTTTATTTTGAATCTGCAGCCCGGCCTGAGTGGAGCTCATTTTTTTGTGGCTGGAAAAGCTTTGCAAAAAATAGCGGGAACGGAGGACGGAAAAGCTGCCCAAATCATTCTAAAAGAATAACGACACCAAAACGTCAATGATTTTTATGCCGATGAAAGGAATCAAAACACCACCTAAACCGTAAATCAAGAGGTTTCTTCTGAGCAATGCACTGGCGCCAATTGGTTTATAGGCAACACCTTTCAGAGCCAATGGAATCAGCATCGGAATGATAATCGCATTGAAGATAACTGCCGATAAAATGGCCGTTTCCGGAGAATGCAGATTCATAATATTGAGACCTTGGAGTGCTGGAATCGAAGCGATAAAAAGCGCCGGAACGATTGCAAAATATTTCGCAACGTCATTAGCAATACTGAAGGTTGTCAAAGTTCCTCGGGTCATCAAAAGTTGTTTACCAATTTCCACAATTTCAATCAGTTTGGTTGGGTCATTGTCCAAATCCACCATATTTCCAGCTTCTTTCGCAGCCTGAGTTCCGCTGTTCATCGCTACGCCGACATCGGCTTGTGCGAGTGCGGGCGCATCGTTGGTTCCGTCACCCATCATAGCGACCAATCGGCCTTCGGACTGTTCTTTTTTGATGTAGTTCATCTTGTCTTCCGGTTTAGCTTCGGCGATAAAATCGTCTACGCCAGCTTTTTCGGCGATGTATTTTGCGGTCAAAGGATTGTCCCCAGTTACCATCACGGTTTTGATTCCCATTTTTCTCAAACGCTCAAAACGTTCCTGAATGCCCGGTTTGATGATATCCTGAAGTTCTACAACGCCTAAAACTTTTTCGTTTTCTGAAACCACTAAAGGCGTTCCTCCGTTGCTCGAAATATTTTTTACAGCTTCTTCTGTTTCTTTTGGAAATTGATTACCTGCTTTTTCAACCAAATTTCGGATGGCGTCGGAAGCCCCTTTTCGGATTCTGATATTGTCATAATTCATACCTGAACTTCGTGTTTCCGCTGTAAACTTGATGAACTCTGAATTTTTGATTTCGTAAGTCAAAGGATTGACACCAGCGAGTTCTATGATGGATTTTCCCTCCGGCGTTTCGTCGGACATTGAACTTAGTACTACAGCTTTCGTAAAATCTTGTTCTTTAATTCCATTCGCCAAATGAAAATGCGTTGCTTTTCTGTTTCCGATGGTGATTGTTCCTGTTTTATCCAATAAAAGAACATCGACGTCTCCTGCAGTTTCAACCGCTTTTCCACTTTTTGTAATAACGTTTGCGCGCAAAGCTCTGTCCATTCCGGCAATTCCGATAGCTGACAATAATCCGCCAATCGTAGTTGGAATCAAACAAACAAATAATGAGATAAAAGCGGCAATCGTTATCGGTGTGTGTGCGTAATCTCCGAATGGTTTTAAAGTGACTGTCACGATGATGAAAACTAAGGTAAATCCTGCCAACAAAATGGTCAAAGCAATTTCGTTTGGTGTTTTTTGTCTAGAAGCACCTTCTACCAAAGCAATCATTTTATCAAGAAAACTTTCGCCAGGTTCTGTAGTCACTTTTACTTTTATCCTGTCGGACAAGACTTTTGTCCCACCTGTCACACTGCTTTTGTCTCCTCCAGATTCCCGGATTACCGGTGCACTTTCTCCTGTAATGGCACTTTCGTCAATAGTTGCGAGACCTTCGATAATTTCTCCGTCTGAAGGAATAATATCGCCAGGTTCGCATAGAAACACATCGCCTTTTTTAAGTTCAGAAGAAGGCACGATTGTGATTTCATCATTAAATATTTCGCCAACTGGCTTTATCCATTTTGCAGGCGTTTCTTCTCTTGTTTTTCTGAGTGAATCAGCTTGTGCTTTTCCTCTGGCTTCGGCAATAGCTTCGGCAAAATTGGCAAATAATAAAGTGATAAACAGAACTGCTGTTACGACAATATTGTAAATCAAACTTCCTTGATTTTGTTCGCCCGTTGCAATCCATGCGCAAACACCAGCCATTACAATTGTTCCTATCCAAACCATAAACATTACAGGATTGCGAAACATTTTGGATGGATTCAGTTTTATAAAAGATTGCTTCAATGCTTCATTTACCAATTCAGGCTGAAACAGATTATTATGATTTTCTTTCATTTTAATTCAATTATTTAAGTGAAAAATGTTCTGCGATTGGCCCCAAAGCTAAAGCAGGGAAAAAAGATAATGCAGCAACAAGAGCAATAACAGCAAAGATCATCAGTCCGAAAGTTGGTGTATCGGTTTTCAAAGTTCCTGCACTTTCAGGAATGTATTTTTTAGCTGCTAAACTTCCTGCGATGGCTACCGGACCAATGATTGGAAGATATCTTGCCATCAACATCACAATGCCACAAGCGATATTCCAGAAAGGTGTATTGTCGCCCAAACCTTCGAAACCGCTTCCGTTGTTGGCGCTTGAGGAAGTGAATTCATAAAGCATTTCACTGAAGCCGTGGAAACCGGGATTGTTGAGCCAGCTGGCGTAAGCTTCAGGGTTGTTGGCATAAGTATAACTTGCCATTGCTGTTCCTGCAAGAATCAAAAACGGATGAAGCAAAGCAATCATCATTGCGATTTTCATTTCTTTTGCTTCGATTTTTTTTCCGAGGAATTCTGGTGTTCTGCCAACCATCAATCCACTGATGAAAACGGCAAGAATAATGAATATGTAGAAATTCAGGAATCCGACGCCAACACCGCCGTAGAAACAGTTAACCATCATTCCGAGCAGTTGATTCATTCCACTTATTGGCATAAAACTATCGTGCATTGCGTTGACACTTCCTGTAGAAATGACTGTAGTTGCGATGCTCCAATAAGCCGAAGCTGCCGAACCGAATCGAACTTCTTTACCTTCCATATTTCCCATCGTCTGAGAAATTCCCATATTAGAAATCGCAGGATTTCCGCCAGTTTCTGAAATGACTGTTGGAATCATAAGAAGTAAGAATCCAATGGTCATTACGCCGAAAATGGTCCAAGCCAGTTTTTTTCTTTTAATGACATATCCCATTGCAAAAATCATTGCTAAGGGAATCAACATTTGCGTAACGATTTCGATGATATTGGTAAAATAATTGGGATTTTCTAATGGATGCGTTGAGTTGGGTCCAAAAAATCCACCACCGTTGGTTCCCAAATGTTTGATGGCTACAAATGCCGCAACAGGACCTCGACTCACTTCTACTTTGTCACCTTGAAGATTGGTTATGGAGTCTTTGCCTTCAAAAGTCATTGGCATTCCGTTGAATGTTAATAAAGAAGCCACTAAGATTGCAATTGGCAAAAGAATTCTGGTGCAGCTTCTCACAAAAAAGAAGTAGAAATTGCCGAGTTTTTCAGTCGTTCTTTCTTTCATTGCAGTGAAAACAACGGCTGCAACCGCCATTCCGCAACCTGCGCTGATGAATTGCCAAAGCATCAAAGTTAATTGGCCTAAATATGACATTCCGGTTTCGCCAGAATAGTGTTGAAGATTTGTATTGGTTACAAAACTTACCGCGGTGTTGAAAGCTAAATCGCCACTCATAGATGGATTATTATCCGGATTCAGTGGAAGCCAGCTCATATTGGTGAGTACAAACATTGCTGTTAAAAACCAAACGAGATTGATGGTTAATAATGCCAGAAGATGTTGTTTCCAAGTCATTTCTTTTTCCGGATTGATGCCTGAAAGTTTGTAGAAAAGCTTGTCTATTGGGTTTAAAATTTTGTCCAGCCAAGTTTTTTCATTGCTGAATAGTTTACCAATGTATCTTCCCAGCGGTATCGCAAGAGACACGGCGAGAAAGAACATTAATATAATTCCTAAAATTTCTGAGTTCATTTTTATGATTTATTTTTATTAGAATTTCTCTGGTTTTACAAGCACGTAACACATATATGCGAAAACGGCGATGGCGATGATGAATAGGACGGTCATATTTTTCCGAAGTATTTAACGGTTAGAAAAAAGATGGCAAACAGTGCCAATCCTGTGATAATTACTATTGTTGTCATTGTTGAATTTTTATGAAAATTGAATGATTGCTGCGACTACAAAAACACTAAGAATCACGGCAAGATTGACGATTAGAATCTGAAATTGGTGTCTGGAGTTGGAAGCTTTCCACAGTTCCCAATCTCCTCGGTTTCTGTTTTTCATTGGTTGGAATTTATAATCCTGATTTGTATACCTGACGGAAATAAGCTCGTTGCAAACCCAAAGGAATTTTTTCGAAAATCAGATTTTTGTACACTCTGTCGCAGGAAAAAGTAAGGCTGTCTAATGAATAGATGAAGATGGATTCTACAGCATTTTTCAAGGTTTGGTCACCTTTTCTGTAGATTTCGTTCATTTTGTTGAGACAGTTGATGAGGATAATTTTGTCTTTCCTTTGTATCAGTTTCTGGATTTGCTTTGTGAAAACATTGATGACCATAAAAGAATTTTTGGTCTTGTACGTTTCTTTGAACTCTTCTTCAGATTCAGGCGCAACCTTGATGATTTCCTGAATAGCTTCTGTGTGATTCATTTTATTATTATTTTAAATCACTAATGCCAAGATATATTCCTTTTGGAAATCAAAACATTCAATTAAATGTAAATCAATTGATTAAATTTTTTTTTTAAAATTCAAACAACAAAAAAACCTATCAAAATGATAGGCTTTTTCTCAATATGATAATTAGTTTATAATATTTTGTACTCTTCAATTTTACGGTACAATGTTGCAATGCCAATTTCGAGTAAACGTGCAGCCTCGGCTTTGTTGCCTTTGGTGTAATTCAACGTTTTTTGAATGTGGATTTTCTCTGCGCTTGCCATTGAGAATGCGGACAAAGTTCTGTTTGAGGTATTAGAAATTGTTGTTTGTTGTAAATCGAAAGGTAAACTATCGATTGATAAGGTGTTGCTGTCTTCTAAAATGAGACTTCTCTCAATGATATTTCGGAGTTCACGGATGTTTCCTTTCCACGAATGTTTTTTCAGAATCTCAAGATAATCATCGGAAATTGATGAGATTTTTTTTCCGATTTTTTGAGAGAATTTTATCAGAAAATAATTCGCTAATTCCGGAATATCAGAAGTTCTATCGCGCAACGACGGCAGAATGATGGTGAAAATATTGATTCGATAAAACAAATCTTCACGGAAATTCCCATTTTCGATTTCGGTCTGCAAATCTCGATTGGTTGCTGCGATGATTCTTACATTAACCTTTGTCGGTTTGCTATCTCCGACTTTCAAAAACTCGCCGGATTCCAAAACACGCAGTAATTTTGCCTGCAAATCCAAAGGCATCTCTCCTATTTCGTCCAGAAAAACAGTTCCCTTGTTGGCTTCCTCGAAAATCCCTTTTGAATCTTTCATTGCGCCCGTAAAAGCACCAGCCTTGTGGCCAAACAATTCGTTTTCCAATAATTCTTTGCTGAAAGCCGAACAATTGACTGCCACAAAATTTTGTTTATTCCGATGGCTTGCATTGTGAATAGCCTGAGCAAACACTTCTTTTCCCGTTCCGGTTTCTCCGTTAAGAAGAACGGTTGCATCTGTAACAGCCACTTTTTTCGCTGAGTTAACAGCAGATTGAATCAATTTTGATTTTCCAATGACGTTATCAAAAGATTGCTTATTATCAAGTTGTTTTTCGAGCTGTAAAACTCTTCTGTTCAGGGCTACTTTTTCCAAGGCTTTATAAACCAAAGGAATTATTTTGTTGTTATCATCACCTTTCGTAATATAATCAAAAGCACCGTTTTTAATCGCCTGAACACCATCCGGAATATTGCCGTAAGCCGTCAAAAGAATGACTTCCAAAGATGGATATTTATCTTTGATAATTTTCGAAAACTCCACGCCGCTTCCATCAGGAAGTTTGACATCACTAATGACAACATCAATGTCAGAAACTTCTAATCTTTTTTTTGCATTTTTCAAATCAGAAGCCTGAAAAACTTCGAAGCCTTCCAAACTGATAATTCTGGAAAGTAAAGTCCTGATTTTTTCTTCGTCGTCGATGATGAGGATTTTGTTCAATGGATGGGATTATTTTGCAAATGTAGATATTGTTAATGAAAAATACACTTTATGACATTCGTCATAAAAATTTATCACATCCGTAATAATTTAACAAATTTTATAGATATTCAAAAATATCATTACTGATTTTCATCAGTAATCTCAGACCTAACAAATGTCATCTCTAACATTTCGTCAATCATTATTAATAAACAATTATTTCTTAATGGATGTTCAAGGCAGTATTCGACAAAATCGATAAGGCTTATTGATTTTATTTATCAATACGATAACTATAACAATTTATAAGATTTTTGTCATTACAATTAAATAGCATTTTATTTAACAACCCCATACCTTTGTCTCATCAATAATGAAAGATAAATAATTATAACATTTAAAATTTAACAAAATGAAAACAGCGAAAAATCTAATTAGTCTTGGTTTAGTTTTAGGAAGCTTCTTATTACCTCAATTATCAAATGCACAAAAATTAGCACAAAAAACTACAACAATTACTATTTCCGGAACTTCTCCAATGCACGATTGGACAATGAAAGGATCAACATCTACTTTCACAGGAACACTTGCCGGAAACGTAATCAACAATGTGAGTTTAACAGTTCCGGTAAAAACATTAACTGCAGAAAAAGGTAAAACGATGGAAAAGAAAGCTTACGAAGCTTTAAAATCTGACAAAGCGCCCAATGTGACTTTCACAGCAAGTACCATCAATATCGGAAAAAGCAATGTTATTGGAAAATTGACCATTGCCGGAACTGCAAGAAACGTTTCTTTCCCAGTTTCAATTGTTAAAAAAGGAGAAGCTTACATCATAGACGGAACCGAAACCATCAAATTATCTGAATTCGGGATGGAACGTCCGGGATTTTTGGGAATCAAAACCGGAGATGTTGTGACTGTCAAAGTGAATGTAGTCGCAGAATAATTGAACATCAAACTGAATAATAACTGAATAATTTTAATATCATGAAAAGAAATCTATTGAAAGCCAGCTTCATCGCCGCTTTACTAACCGCAACATTCGCACAGGCACAGGAAGGAAAATTGGACAACCTGAAATCAAGAGACAAAACTGGATTGACGGTTTTTGAAAATCCAAAAGATACCATATCTACATTTGATCATTTACGAGTAAAAGTTGGAGGCGCATTCGCATTGCAATTCCAAGGTTTAAAACACGAAAACAATGCAACTCCAGTTGTGAATGCCGCGGGCGTAAACACCAATCAGTTGTATGACATCGGAAACAACATCAACCTACCAACAGCCAACTTGGATTTGGATGTTGCTTTATACGACGGCGTCAACTTACACTTGAGAACATTCCTATCATCAAGACACCACAATGAAACTTATGTAAAAGGTGGCTATTTACAAATCGACAAACTGGATTTTATCCAAAAAGGATTTGCAGAGAACATTATGAAATATGCGACCATCAAAGTAGGTCAAGATCAAATTAATTATGGTGATGCACAACTGAGAAGATCTGACAATGCCTACGCCATTATGAATCCTTTCGTAGGAAATTATCTAATGGACGCTTACGCCACTTTTCCTTTCGCAGAGGTTTATTACAGAAGAAACGGCGTAATCGTAATGGGTGGTGTGACCAACGGAAGACTGAACCAGACCGCAACTGGAGGAACTAGCGCCGGCATCTACGGAAAATTAGGCTACGACAAACAGCTGAACAGCGATTTGAGAGTAAGATTAACAGGATCTTTCTATAACATCGCCAGAGCGCCAAGATTAGATTTCTACAACGGAGACAGAGCGGGATCTAGATATTATTTCGTAATGGAAAACACAGCCGCAACCTCTTCTGCACAAATGAGATCTGGAATGGTAGATCCCGATTTCCAAAACACATTGACATCATTTATGATCAACCCATTTGTAAAATACAAAGGACTGGAGTTCTTCGGAATCTTCGAATCTGCTTCTGGACGCAACCTTGCTGAAACTGAAAGAAGAACCTATAACCAATATGCGGCAGAATTGCTTTACAGATTTGGCAATGATGAAAATCTCTACTTCGGCGGTCGATACAACAAAGTGGATGGAAAACTAATCACCGGAGAAGACATCAGCGTAGACAGATACAACATCGGCGGTGGTTGGTTTATGACCAAAAACATCCTTACAAAATTAGAATACGTCAACCAAAAATATGACGGATATCCTGCGAACAATATCAAAAGAGATGGAAAGTTCAATGGATTCATGCTGGAAGCGGTGATTTCTTTCTAATATTCAGTTAACAAGAAGCAGAGGAAACTCTCGGGAATCCTCTGCTTTTTATCTTAAAAAACAACATTATGAAACTTCTATATATACTTTTCGGTTTAATGACGTTTTTTGCTCAGGCACAGGAAAATTTTGTTCAGATCAACGGAAGTACCAACGTAAACAAGTTTCAATGTGTGAACAACAAATTCAAAGCAGAAACTGGCGTTTACAATTTTACAGACAGAAGCCTTCCGAATATCATCCTAAAAGTCAGTGAATTCGATTGCGGAAACAAGATGATGACCAAAGATTTTCAGAAAATCCTGAATTCTGAAAAATATCCAAATATGATTGTGAAGTTCATCAACTTTACCAAAACTCAGAAAAACTACCTCGCCGTTGTAGAAGTCAAAATGATGAATCAAAGCAAACGGTATAATGTAGAATTTGAGGTAGAAAACAATAAACTGATTGGACGCAAGAGTGTAAAATTCAGTGATTTTAAAATTACACCACCGAAAAAAATGGGCGGAATGATCGTTGTAAAAGACGATTTGGATCTAACATTCAGCTTAGCAACAAAAATTTAAAATAAATACTTTTTCATATAATTAGATTTTTCAACGTAGCATTATCCATAAGGACATTGCGACCATAAGAAACCCATAGCTAAGTCTATGGGTTTCTTTGTTTTTATTTAAAATCTAGAAATTGCTTTTTCCATTTCGTTACGGTATTTCTACTAAGCCCATAATGTATTGCCAATTGAGAATTGCAAAGCTTATTTTTCTTTTGATACTTCAAAATTTCTAATATCGAGGTCTTGTCATAAGATCTATGTTTTTGATTAAAGTCCTTTGCGAATTTGTTAAATGACCCAAATAATATCTGGTTAATTTTCAAAACATCAAGCGCAGAAAAGTAATCTTTAACAAAAAGTGAATTACATAACTCCACTTTGTCCGGATACTTTTTAGAAATCATATCTTGATAGATTCTTTTGTAATCTGGAGCATTTCTTACTATATTTTGTACTTTTTTATCCATTTGTAGAGTGTTGTTTTTGGGATTCTATATTCTTCTATAATTTGTGCTTTTGTTTTTTTGCTTTTATTAATTTGTTCCAGTATAAAATCAATAACTTCTTTTGTATAGATATTTTTACGAAACTGAGGCAATACAGAATTGTCAACTTTATCTTGTTTTATAGATGACTGCGGCGCAAATAATATAAGATGCTGTGTATAAATTCTGAAAAAATCACACTCTAATAGTTTGCTCCAGCGTAAAAGCAATTCGGAATCAAGACTTTTGGACTTGTACATTATACCAATATCTGCTTCTGAACATTTCAGGAAATTGCAGATGCGGGATGTCTCTATCCCGCTTTCTACAACCCTCTGTTCAATCAATTGTCCTATGTGAATGTTTTTAAAATTCATTAGTTTTTCATTTGTGTTTTTAGAATTTTGCTCAACGCTTAAATCTAATTATTACACAAAATCTTTAGCGTTGCACATCTTAAACCTCTGTTTATTTTTTGAGGTTTTATAATCACCTCAAAACTATTTAATCAATTGTTTTATTTGTTCTTGTTGAGTTTTTACCATTTCTTTTAGCTCATCTATTTGCTTTTGCTGTTCTATGGTATGCAGGTATAACTCTTCTACCTTTTCCAGGGTTTGGGTAGATAGTTCCGTAAGATTAAAAGAATAACCATTTTCTGTTTTTTCCAGATCTTTAATGGAAGTTACACCAGGCAAATGGTGGTTGTCTTTAATATATTTCTCTGTATCGTAAAGAGATTTGAATTGATAATCCGAATTGATTTTAGAAGACCCGTTAAAATAGTCTTCAAAAACATAATCGGGATAAGAGTTACCGGCTGTTTGAATGCTGCCATAGACTTTTAACTTCTCCGTGCCTGTTCTTGTAGGTACAGTTGTATTACTGCCAATAGCAACCCAAGCGTCTGCAATTGCTGAATTACTGTCAATATTATTTGCTATAATTGCAAAGGCATTACTTCTAAGGGTGGTAACCCCTCCTCCGACACTGTATCCATTACCAATGGTAAAATATGCACCTGTAAAATCCAGATTATATTTTCCCAAAGCACTCGAAGCTGTATTAGAAAGTGTATTGCCAACGCCAGCGGCAAAACTATAACCAGCCGTTGTAGTATTCCTAGTTCCACCTACAAAAGCAGATTGAGCAGCACTTGAAAGTGTATTATTACTACCCGCAACGAAAGTATTAGGAGCTGCTGTCGTATTCCTATATCCTCCTACAACTGAGTATTGCGCTGCAGTAGGGTCAGTATTAGTACTACTACCAATTATATTGCTACCTCCAGCAATAAAAGAACTAAGAGCGTAGTTTGAATTGGTGTCGCCAATTACCCCACTCCAGCTTGCGTTAACAATTGTATTGAATCTGCCACTGACAAAATTAGTCCCCGTGTTAGCAGTTCCTGACAATGAGTTCTGATATCCATTTACTAATGATAGAACTTGATCTATTTGATTGTTTTCCCCAGTAGCCAGGGAAGCATATCCACTTATTGATGTAAGCCCAGTGCCTGTCACATTACCTTTTCCAAAAGCAACACCATACAATCCAGCAACTTTATTATTTATACCTCCGACTATTGTGTATTGCCCGGAGTTTGTGTTGTTGGAACCTGCAGTAATGGCACTTAATGCGCTCACGGTATTACTACTCCCAAATACCGCAGAATTGTCGCCACTGGTTACCGTATTCAATGTTCCCATAACTAATTTATTGTCTCCTCCAGAAACCGTATTTGAAAGACCTGCTGTTATGGAATTGCTGCCACCAGTAATTACATTACGACTACCGGCAATGAGAGATCCTGTGCCAGCAGACAAACTATTGGTGTAACCAAAAATTGCATTATCTTGACCAGTGCCAGTCAAAAGGCTATTGTTATGCCCCACAATAATTTGACCACCAGCACCACTAACTGCAGCACTATTATTGAAACCGGCAACCAAAGAATACCCGGCATTAGAAGTATTTGCTCCGCCAAAAACTGCCACATTGTTGCCACTTCCGTTATTCTCTGCTCCTGCCACAATAGAGTTAATCCCTACCGTGCCTCGCTGTCTAGCCCCAAAACGTACCGACCCCATAACATCCAGCTTGGCTTGCCCGCTTGTATCTGTGGCTTCTGTACCTACTGTAGAACCGTCATAAACCGTACTTCTATTGATGGCAACGCTTCCTGATTGATAGATGTTTTGTGTATTAATAGTTGCTGGCATGCTTCCTCCCTGCACATTCCAAGGCTCTTGGTAGGAGAATTTGGTCCATCTACCTGCGGTACCTATAGTTTTATCAAAATAATAATATCCGATGGATGTAACATTGGTTGTTATATCTGTAACATCAGCTGCTGCCAATGCTTCGGTAACGTAAACAATTGCGGCATCCTGATCGGAAGTGTACAAAGCATCTTTAGCTTTCAGTTCAGAACCTTTAAGTCTTGGGGCAATAAAACCGTCCGTTTTTGTGAGATCGGATGCAGAGGCCGTCACATCTAGTGTACCTTTTGGAGAATCGGTATTAATACCGACCTGAGCGAATGTAACTGTTGAAAATAGCATCAATACTGCTATCGGAAAGTGTTTTTTGTTTTTCATCTTATTTATTTAAAATTGTTAGTGTTTTTTGACCTGCAAATAAAAATAGCAAGTCTTGTTTTTGAATTAGTTTGAATTTTTTTCAGTTGCAATTGGCCGTTCGACCAACATACCATTGTTCGAGCGGTCAACACCTTATTGTTCGGGCAGTCAACACAGCATAGACCGCTCGGACAACGATGAGTTGATTAGACTACATTTAATATTTTATCAAATGCAGCGGTTCTTGGCTCTTTCAATAGAGTTCCTACGGAAAACTGTGTCACAACTTCTATAGTGTATGTTCCTGCTTTGAGCGCCGGGATCACAACAATTAATTCTGATGGATTATTGGTCACAATATCACTTGCTTCCACCTGTTCACGGTCATTGGTGGACGTATTCACGAAGAAGACACCGTTGGCACCGGCATCTCCTGCGACTTTTATTTTGTTTCCTGCAATCTTGAGATTACGCCCCGGTGTCAGGATATCATTCACAGTACCGCTCTTCACATCCTTTACCTGCTGGATGACGGATGATGTGTCTGCCACACCCAGGATATTGATCTCGATATTCGGTATCTCCGATCTCAGTTTTTCGCCCTGGTTGAATTGGAAGAGAATGCTATGCTTCTGGCTGTCAAAAGTCTCGGAAGGGCTGTTGAAAACGCCTCGTATCTGGGCACCTGCCAAAAAATAACCTGCATTCACAGAATAACCGTCGCAAAGCTGATACGCCATCTCTTTCAGGAAAAGTTCTGTGGCATGCTCCATTGCTGCGGCAGTCACATCTGCACCACCTCGGCTAACTGCCGCTTCGCAGATCTCTTTGACATTGAGGGATCGCTCGCTCACCGTGCGTGCGATGAAATCGTTGGGATCGTCTTTGGTAAGGACGTTATCATATAAATACGCCTTGATCTTGTGTAGAATTGCCATAAGTGTTTGTTTTTTTTGATACTTATAATAGATTGATATTAAGGAATTATGTGTTTTTTTATTTTGTGTTTTTTTCCAGAATTAATGTTGCCCTTAACCTCATATTATTCTGCATATTCTTTTGCCTTGCTGAGGGATCTCTCCAATTCTACGATCTGTAAATTGTTCAGCCCTGTTATCTCACAGTAGATTGTTTTTCTTTTATGGTTTTGAGATTTTATCGCCAGCATAAGATGCGTTGCAAATATTCCTTTGCGAATCTTGAAGCTGAACAGCATATTATTGGGAAACTCTATTGGCGATATAGCGGGATTTACCTTCCAGAAAAATGCCTGCCTGATTGTAATTACCTGTAAGGAGTTCTCAAATTCAAAAGTCTTGAGCTTCAAAAAAGTATACAGGATGATGCTAAAGACCCCGCCACATAGCAACAAAAGCAAAGTATAATATTTTGAAGGCTTCAGCAGGAATAGGATAATTCCTGAGAAAAGCAATATTATCAGCAGAATAGTCAATATGCCGATGTAAAAAGTGATTGTCTTTTTATTATTAATTTTTTTCATCATTTGTGTTTTAAAGAAAAATATTGATAAAATTGAAGATGGAATTTGACAGCACTGAGATTGCTTTCCTGGTAGTGTCTTAACATATCCGCTTCGAAGATCATTTGGGGTAAACAGCTATACAACTTTTTGGATGCACAATTCAGCAAAACAGACGGATGCATCCCGCCCGCTATTCCAGAAAATACCAGGTACGAAGGATTAAGAGAATTTGTAATTGGGGTAAGAAACAGAAGTATGAGAGATGCAACTAAACTAGTTGCTGCATCTCTCTCTTCTAAAAAAATCATTTGTGTTATATAGAGTGACATTTGTGTGTTTTACCTCTTTATAGAAAAGAGGCTCGCAAATGTATCATCTCCGCATTCTAATAGTAAAATATTTGATGATACAATCACACTCTGCAACCGTACGATACTACTCGTTTTTTATTAAAACATTAATAATCAATCATTTATAAAAATCATAAATGATTCAACCATAGATACATATTCTCTTTTGTATCCAGGTTCAGTTTTTGTCGTATTCTTCTTTTTTTGGCTGTAACTGCAGGCACGGACATTTTTTTTATCTCCGCAATTTGTTTTACCTGGAGGTTCAACTTCAGCATAGCGCAGAATTCTATATCAGAAACTTTGATATTTGGATTGACATCCATCAGTTTATCCCGAAAGTCAGGAAACTCTTTCATAAAATTGATAAAAAAAGCCTTGTCTCCACTCAATGCCTGATCGGTAAGTTCTACAATTTTGCTGTTGTTTTTATATAAAATATTTGAATTTTGATCAGGCTCTATTTCTTTTATTACGGATACTTTTTTATAATGACCTGCCTTCCTTTTCTTAAGCCACAAAATCATAAACGATAACACGAATAAAATTAAAATTACCAACAGATAATATCGAATCCCGAAATCGTTTGTATTTTTTACATTGTAAGTATCCACAATTTCCTGATCAAATTCCGGTATGATTGCATCTGTATCGATTTTACTAAGGTTCGTTTTTTGGATATGGCGCAAACTGTCTTTTACACTTACCGAATGATTAAAGTAAAAAAGTCTGTTTTCATCATCCTTCCTTTTATATATGTCCGCGATTTGTGAATAGATGTCAGCCAGTACAATGGAGTTATTTGATATTCCAATGTAAATTTCCGCCTGATCAAAGTGGTAAAGCGCACTATCCAGATCATTTTTATGGAAACCCCGATCAAAAAACAATCTTCCTTTGGTTTTATGATACATCCCAATATCAAATACATTATTGAGATTTTTAAGATATTTCTCCTGTACTTTCAAGTAATAGTCTGCCTCTGAAAACTGTTTTCTTTCAGCATAAATACCAGTTAGGACTCTTGCTGCGATTGTAACAAAATTTATTTTCTGCTGGTCTCTATCCGGGAGCTGTAAAGAAGTTTGATACATTTGTTTTGCATAAAAGAATACAAGATCCTTTTTGCCTTGTAGCGCGTAGAGATTTATATATCTGCTATCATAATAGGCCCTTATGTAGTTTTTCTTATTTTTGTTCCGGATCCTCCTGAAAAAACCTGAACCTTTTTTAAGCATAGCTTCAGATTTTTTAAACGATAACAGATTTGCAAACAAACCAGCTCGCAATGCCAAGGATTTACAGTAATAAAAATAATCATCTTTATCCAATGCAAGCTTTTCTACCTCGCCTAAATCAGCGTTTACTTTTTCAGGATCTCTTTTTACGTTCAGATAGAAAGCAGACAGCCTCAGCAGAGATTCAATTTTCCCATAATCATAGTTTATATCTCTGGATTTATAATATAGTTCGGTAAGTCCGGGTTCCAGGATATCAACATCCAGTGTCTTGTAGGTGTACAACGTATTGAATATACTGTCTATTTGTTTTTTGGTCAATTGCTCCTGAGAAAACAGAGATATGTAAGAAAAGCAGAACAGTATCAGTATTATTTTTTTTATCATTTGTATGTGTGTTAAGTCTATAATTTTGATATCCAGACATAGATATCGGTTTCTGATGGGATATTCAGTTTTTTCCTCAACCTGTATTTTTTACTTTCCACAGATTTTACAGATGTTTCTTTGGTCTGGGCAATCTGCTTGGTATCAAGGTTCATTTTCAACATAGCACAAAACTCGATGTCAGAAGGTTTCATTGTTGGATTTATATTCAAAAGTTTTGCGCCGAAATCCGGAAAACTTTTCAGAAAAGCGATGTAGAATGATTCATCATTTTTTTGCAGTAGTTCCAGGAGCTCTGTAACAGATGTATTTTCAGGTTCTATTTCTATTTGCATTACAGATAATATTTCAGGATTTTTTTTTGGAATATAGAGAAGTGCATTTTTTTTAACATTTACTCTTTTATAAATCAAAAAGACAATCGTTATAAACAAAACCAGCAAAGACAGTCCAATGATTATTAATTTTCCGGTCGAAGGTTCATCTCCATCGTATTTGTTTCTATTGTCGTATATTTTTTGCTTAAGTTCATTCAGACCGGTAGCTGCTTTTATATCAATATTCTCTTTCAGTTCGGTTCCTCTTTCGAGGAATAAAGCTTGCTTTTTCGAATCTTTTTTGTCTTTGTAGACTTGGGCGATTTTTGGGTACAGCTGTTCTTTTATTAGCCACAGATAACCAATCTTTTGGGAAATTTTCAAAGCTTTGCTGTAACTGGACAATGCACCATCCAGATAATTTTTATTCTTTTCCTTATTGTGATATTCAAAATCTCCTTTTGCGGCATAATAATCAGCGGAGCGGAAGGTATTCTCCCCGATATATTTCAGTTGCGAATGTGCAATTTTCAGATATTTTTCCGCTTCCTCATTCCTGTTCATATCTAATAAAGCAGTCACTGCATAATTGGCAGAGAATAATATCCTGTCCGCTCTTTCTTTAGTATCCTTTAGCAGCAGTGCATCTGCACATATCCTTTTAGAGATAACAACAAGAGAATCTTTATACATATCTTTAGGAAACCCCGATTCTTTTATGATCCACCACCAAAAAATATCAATCTTTATTTTTGATTTTCTTCTTCGGTCAGGATCGCTGATTTTTGTGAGATATTTCTTCGCACCAATAAGTATTTCTTTAGCCTGATAATAATTATGATCGTAAAAAAGAATTTTTGACTCCACGATGCAGCCAGCAATATAACTTTCGTAATCTTCCTCAGACAAGGAAAGGAATTTAAGTTCTTTTACATATTCGTAACACTTTGTAAAATTACCAGCACCTGACTCAATGGTCGCCAGCATTTCTAAAGCTTCTATCTGTCCTTTTTTATAGTTAATATCCTTAGACTTATAATAAAGCTCTGTAGCTTTTGCCAATCCTTCACTATTAAAGTATTGATCACTATGATAAATGGCGTAAATACTATCTATCTGCTTTTCTGTAAGCTTATTCTGAGAATAGCAGATATTGGAAAATACTAAAAGAATAAATATATGTATGTGTTTTTTCATCAAATTCCTGTTTTTTACATTTATTGCTATAAATATCATATAAATAAATATTTATCTACAATTTTATGGAAAAACATAGTCTCAAACCCTATATAAAGCTCGAAAAATCTATATCAATTAACTTAATTGAGGCAGACAAAAATACCGTTAATCTAAAACCCTCGTTCTTTGAAAACCATACAAGGGAACTCAAAAAAGTGACAAAAACCCTCAAATAAACACCAATATCACTTTGTAAGCTGATTTTTCAAAATCATCGAACTATGATTTTCTTTATTTAACAGATCACTTACAGAATTAGTTCTAATGAAAAATTTATCTTTTAAAGATTTTTCAAATTCGTAAATTTGCATTGTGAATATCAATCAAGCAGACCTCAATGAATTAGAATTTCCGGAACTTCTTTCGGAAATTGCTCCTTTCGCATTCTCGCCAAAAACGGCAGACAAAATAATGGAACTTCGTCCGATGCCAATGGACGAAGCCGAAATATCTTTAAGAAAAACCTCAGAATTCCTCACCAGTTTCGAAAGCGCCACCGCCATTCCCTTCAACGAATACGAAGACATCGAGAAAGAACTGAAACTGATGCACATCGAAAATTTCCGTCTGGAAAACAAATCGTTCATCAGAATCAAAACAATTACTGAGCAGATCGGAAGATTACAAAGATTCTTGCCTCAGCTTTCAGAATCTTTCCCAACACTTTTAGAAGAAGTAAAAGTTCTGGAATTCAGAAAAGAAATCATCGATAAAATCGACAAAGTTTTCAACCGATTCGGCGACGTGAAAAGTGAAGCTTCCCCGATCCTGAAAACTCTGAGAACAGAAATCCAACACGCCAGAAAAGCCATTGACGAAAACTTCAATCGTGCTTTATTCAACTATGGACAAAGTGAATTTTTGGATGACATCAAAGAAAGCATCATAGAAGACCAGCGTGTTTTGGCCGTGAAATCTGGTTTTAAGAAAAGAGTCAACGGAAGAGTTTTAGGAATTTCCAAAACAGGTTCTATCACTTTTATGCAGCCTGAAAGTGTGGTGAAACATTACTTCAAAATGAAGGAAAATCAGGAAGAAGAGAAAAAGGAAATCGATAAAATTCTGCGTCAGCTGACTGCGGAAATATCGGAATTCCAGCCTCAACTTTCAGAATATCAAGATTATATATTTGATTTAGATTTAATCCAAGCTAAAGCCAAATTCGCTGAAAAAGTAAATGGGATTTTACCGAAAATCAACAAACATCAGACTTTGAAATTGCGTGATGCATTTCACCCTTTACTTTGGATTCGAAATAAAAATGAGAATAAGGAAATTTTTCCGCAAAGCATTTCATTAAACGAACACAACCGAATCATCTGTATTTCCGGCCCTAACGCCGGTGGAAAATCCATTACTTTGAAAACCGTTGGATTGTTGCAACTGATGATTCAGACAGGAATTCTCGTGCCTTGTCATCCAAAATCCGAGATGTTTTTCTTTGATAAAATAATGACGGACATTGGCGACAATCAATCGATAGAAAATCATTTGTCCACCTATTCCTCAAGACTAAGAAAAATGTCCGGAATGATTAAGGAATCGGACCACAAAACTTTGCTTTTGATTGACGAATTCGGGACAGGTTCTGACCCAGAATTAGGTGGTGCTTTGGCAGAGAGTTTTATGGAATATTTCTATGATAAAAGGAGTTTCGGAATCATCACAACGCATTATACCAATATCAAACTTGTTGTGGAAAATCTTCCTGCAGCGACCAACGCGGCGATGCTTTTTGACGAAAATTCGCTTGAACCGCTTTATAAATTAGAAATCGGACAAGCCGGAAGCTCTTTCACTTTTGAAGTGGCAGAGAAAAACCGAATTCCCAGATTCATCATCAATAACGCCAAAAAGAAAGTGGAACACGACATCGTGAACCTCGATAAAACGATTGTAAAACTCCAGCAAGAGAAATTTGAGGTTGAGAAAATCAAATCTGACCTTTCGGAAAAACGAGATTCTGTGGAAGACAAACGCGATAATCTCCAGAAACTGAATGAGCAACTTCAGCAAAAACTTCATAATTTTCAGAAACTGTACGAAGATGAGCACAGAAAATTGCAATTCGGAAACAAGATTGAAGCTTTCATAGATAGCTATGTGAAAGGGAAATCCCGAAAAGATGTGGTAAAAGATTTCGTGAAAATTCTGGAGCAGGAAAAATTCAGAAAAATCGGCGTTGACAAAGACGAAAGCAAACGCCTGCAAGTCATCAAACGAAAAATCACGCAGCAACTGAAGAAAGAGGACGTCATCGAAAAAATCGTAAAAACAAACGAAAAACTGGAAGAAAAACGAATCGCAGAACGAGCCATTTGGATGAAAGTTGGCCAGCGCGTTCGCATCAAAGGCAGTGCGAGTGTTGGAACCATCGATGAAATCAAGAAAAATAAAGTGACTGTAAACTATGGAACTTTCAAAACAACGATTGATTCCGGGGAATTAGAAAGGATTTAAAACAAAAAAAAGCGACCGCAATTGGTCGCTTTTAATTTTTATGCGTGAAAGTGAGATTTCACTTCCTCTAGAACTTGCTGTTCACTAAGCTGTGAATCCGTCCCTAGTTTGATATTTAGATTTTTGTACTGTGGCGTGTCCAAAAGGTGATTTCTTAATTCCTCTTGTGAAGTTCCCGGCCCAGTTATATAAAGATCTGTACTGTTAGTAATCAGTTTTTCGATTTCTTTGTAGAACTTCAGTTTATTAGATTGTTCTGCGTTGTTCGCTGCATTTTCACTTGAATTTCCGTGCTGAATTTCTGCTTTTATCGTATCAACGATTGCAAATTCTGTTACTTCCTGAGAATCGTGATTACTCACTACGATTGCTTTTGTTCCGTCTATCCAAAGTCCGGCTAATTTTTTATCGCTCATAATTTAATATTTGAGAGATAAGTTCCAAGGATTGTGCAAATCCGTTGTTAAAGGAAGTTAAAGTTGAAATATTAGTGATGATAAACATCCTCATACATCACGCCAGCTTCAATTCTTAAAGGCAATTTATTCTTTTCCGGCACAATAGGACAGTTGTAATCAAATGCATTGTAAGCACAAAACGGCTGATAAGACTGGTTGAAATCCAGAACAATTTCGTCGCCCTTCGGAATTTTCAAATCCATATATTTTCCGCCTCCGTAAGTTTCTTTTCCGTTGGTTTCATCGCGGAAAGGCAGAAAAAGATGGTCTTTATATTTGTCCATTTTCATCAAATCCAGACTTTGATAAATGCTTAAGGTCAACGTTTTTCCATCCAATTCAAAAGTCGCTGTTCCATATTCCTGATATTGCTTGAATTTCCCTGAAGAAGTCGGCAACTCAAATGGAACCGGATTTTCTGTCTTCTTCAATTTCGCTTTTACCCGATATTTCAAATTGATGAGGAAGAACGGATGTTGTTTAAATTTTTTCAGATTATCACCTCGCAACGGCGATTCTTTCGGATTCAGATACTCTGCGTTCAACTCATTTTGGAATTTTTTGATAGCAGAGATATTTTCTTTTTCCGACTGAGCATTCAGAAATAAAGAGAATATTACAAACAGGAAACTTAGTTTTTTCATAATTTAATTTTAATTTTTGGGCGCCTTTATCCGCCTTCCACTCCCGCTATTTTTGCCATCGCTTTTCCAGCCACAAAAAATGAGCTCCGTTCAAGTCGGGGCGCGGGCAAGTATTTCTTTTGGCGTTTAGTTTATCATTTACCAATTTCGTCTTCAGATTTGGAGACGATTTCAACGTTTGTAACTTTCGTTTTCTTCACCAAAAAATATTTATCAAAAGTCGATTTGAAAATCGGGACATCATCATCTTCACCCATCAGGAATCCCCACGATTGCAAACCTTCTACTCTATCGAAAATGATTTTCAGAATCGCCAGAATCGGAATCGTGAGAAGCATTCCAGCAATTCCCCAAAGCATCTCGCCAACCACCAAACCGATAATCACAATCAAAGAATTGATTTTCACTTTAGAACCGACAACTCTCGGCATAATAATATTTCCGTCAATTGCGTGAATCACGATAATCGCAATCACAATAAACAAAACGTGACTGATTCCGGCAGTTGCAAACGTAATCAACGCACCAATCAGCAACGCTGTGAAAATTCCGATGTACGGCAGAATATTCAGAATTCCGGTCAGGATGGCGAGCATAAAATTATATTTCACACCGATGATGGTGTAGGCAATGAATGATAAAACCGTCACAATAATCATTTGAAAAAACAATCCCACCAAATATTTCTTCACCATAAACTGAATATTATCGATAATCTCGAAAACCGTTTTGTGATAAGTTTCAGAAAAACTGGCTACCAGAAATTTAAGCAAATGTGTCCTGTATAAAAGGAAAAATAAGGTAAAAAGAAACGTAAAACCCGTCAGCATTAAAACATATCCAACCGACCGCAGCGCAGTTTCCACAATAGCCGTTCCCGTACTGATTGATTTTTTGGCAGTATCATTCAGAAACTCCAGCTGGTCTTTCCTTCTTACACCAAAAGTTTTGGAAACCCAACTCTGCAAATTGTCTGTCAGCGTCACAAATTGTTTCTGAAACTGAGGCCAGTCATTGGACAATTTCGCCACCTGAATCGACAATTCGTAAATCACAAGACCAATAACCGCCAACGCCAAAACACTCGCCACAATCGAAGATAAACCTCTCGGGAATCTCAATCTTTTCTCCAAAAACCGGCACATTGGCATCAGCAAAATCGACAGCAACAATCCTAAAACCATCGGAATCAAAATCTGCTGACCAATGATTGCCAGAAATCCTAAGACAATGATACTAATAAGAATACAAGATAACTTGAAGTAAAAAGGGTAAGTTTGTTTCATAATATTTGGTTTTTGGTTTTTAGAAGTTAGACTAAAATCTAATTTCTTTTACTTACTTTCCAATGAGGAAAACTGCAGGAATTTTATGCAATTCCGGTTTGTTTTTTTTCCAGTCGTTGATGGTTTTTGTTTGGATAAATTCGTTTTCCGGGTCGTTGATTTTGGAAGCGATGCAGAGTTTTGTATTCGGATTCAGGAACTTGGTCAGGTCTTCGAACAAAGGATTATTTCTGTAAGGCGTCTCCATAAAAATCTGTGTAAATCCGGTTTTCTCAACCAGACTTTCCAGATGCTGAATTTCCTTTTTCTTCTTTTCTTTTTCAATCGCCAGATAACCATTGAAAGAAAACTGCTGTCCGTTGAAACCGCTCGCGATCAAAGCCAGAACGAAAGAACTTGGTCCATTCACTGGAATGACTTTTACATTATTTTTGTGCGACCAGCCAACGATGATATTTCCCGGATCGCCGATGCAAGGCAAACCAGCTTCGGACAACAATCCGAAATCTACACCTTCTTTCATCAACTTTTGAGCTTCTTTTAAATCACCAGTTTCAGAATATTTATCAAGGAGAAATAGCTTTAGTTCAGGCTGTTTCTTCTCCGGAGCGAAGAACTTGATGACTTTTCTGGCTGTCTTTTCGTTCTCTACAAAGTAATGGTCAACATTCATAATGATGTCTTTGATGGTTGGCGCAAAATATTCTGTTGGAGAATTTTCGGAAAGATAGGCTGGGAGAAGGTAGAGCATTTTTGTTGTATTAAAGTAATTATCGTTTTTGTCATTCCGTAGGAATCTTAACAGTTTAGATTGACTTCGTCGAACCGCTTCGTTGCGTTTTCTAAGGAATGACAAAATTATGTTTTAATGTTGAATCTTGTTTTATGTTGAATATGCAGCCCGACTTGAGCGGAAATCCTTTTTTGCTTGTATTTCAAGTTCTTATTAATCTGAAAATCTTCTGCAAAAAAGATTGGGAGCGGAAGGCGGATTAAGCTGCCCAAATTCAAATAATCACAAAGTTAGTTCAAAACTTCTTTTAAACGGTCTTTATCGAGTTGATTTTCCCAATTGGAAACAACAACTGTTGCGACGGCATTTCCAATGACATTGGTAAGAGCACGGCATTCGGACATAAATTTGTCAATGCCGAGAATCAAAGTCATTCCGGCAATCGGAACTTCTGGAACAACTGCCAAAGTTGCTGCTAAAGTGATAAATCCTGCACCGGAAACACCAGCCGCGCCTTTGGAACTGAGCATTGCGACCAAAAGCAATCCGAGTTGATGTTCCAATGTCAAATCTATATTGCAAGCCTGCGCAATGAACAACGCCGCCAGAGTCATATAAATATTGGTTCCATCGAGGTTGAAGGAATAGCCAGTCGGAACTACCAGACCGACAACACTTTTGTCACAGCCAGCATTTTCCATCTTTTTCATCAATCCGGGAAGTGCCGGTTCCGAAGAACTTGTTCCTAAAACCAAGAAAATCTCGTCTTTGAGATATCTCAGAAATTTGAAAATATTGAATCCGTTATACCACGCCACACTTCCCAAAATCAGGATCACAAACAGCGCCGAAGTGATATAAAATGTTCCGACAAGCATTGCCAGATTTTTGAGTGATTCAACACCATATTTGCCAATCGTGAAAGCCATTGCTCCGAATGCACCGATTGGCGCGAGTTTCATCAGGATTTCTACAACTTTGAATATCGGAATTGTTAATACCTGAAAAAAATCTAAAATTGGATAACTTTTCTCTGAAGTTACAGCCAGCGCAACTCCAAATAAAATCGCAACCAAAAGTACCTGCAGAATATTATCTCCAGTCAGCGGACTGAACAAGGTTTCCGGAATAATATTGAAAATAAAATTGACCAAAGAATTATCGTGCGCCGCTTTCACATATTTTTCAACTTCTGCACCGTTCAGAGTATTTGGGTCGATGTTAAGACCTTTTCCGGGCTGAACAATATGACTTACAATCATCCCGATAATCAAGGCTAAAGTTGAAAATGTGAAAAAGTAGAGAAATGCTTTCCCAGCAACCCTACCCACTTTTTTGAGGTCGCTCATTCCGGCGATCCCTGTGGAAACAGTCAAAAAAATTACCGGCGCAATAATCATTTTTACCAGCTTGATAAAACCTTCGCCGAGCGGTTTCATTTTCTCGCCCAAATCGGGATAAAAATAACCGAGAGAAACACCGAAGACAATGGCAACCAGCACCTGAATATAAAGAAGCTGATAGAATTTTTTCGGTTTTACAGGTTTTTGTTCAATGTCCAAATTCATAAAAAGAACTTATCTTACAAATTTAGAATTGTTTATGAATTATATCGTGTTATTCTTTATTTTTTCTGCAATTATTTCGCAAGATTCGTCGAGCATTTTGTAAACTTTATCGAACCCGTCAATTCCGCCGAAATAGGGATCAGGAACTTCCAGTTCGTTATCGAGAATCAATCTGATCTTATGTTTTTGAGAATTATCTGCCATTTTCAGAACATCCTTGTAATTGTTTTTGTCCATACAGAAAATCAAATCAAACTCATCCAAATCTGATTTTCTGATTGGTCTTGATTTTTGCATCGAGATGTCAATTCCGTTTTTGAAAGCGGTTTTTACAGAACGTTCGTCCGGACCATTTCCTTCGTGATAATTGATTGTTCCTGCACTGTCAACGAAATAACTATCATCGAGTTTAGATTTCAAAATCCCTTCCGCTAAAGGACTTCTGCAAATATTCCCGAGACAAACCATTAGTATTTTCATTCTTATTTATTTGTATATTACTAACTCTTAATTTATCAATTTTAAAATTAATTCCAAAAAAAATTGTACGATTAAATTTATATTGTAATATTGCAATATTAAATTAATAAAATATGGGAGCAACCAAAACAGAACATTTCACAGAGCAACAAAACAGGATCGCGAATATTGCTAAAGCACTTGGACATCCTGCGAGAATTGCCATTATCGAATATCTGATGAAAGTGAATGAATGTATCTGCGGCGATATCGTCAATGAACTTCCGCTAGCGCAACCGACAGTTTCTCAACACCTTAAAGAACTTAAAAACGCAGGAATCATCAAAGGTAACATTGAAGGAAATTCTATTTGCTATTGCATTGATGAAAAAACAATTGAAATTCTTAATTCTTATTTTTCAAACATTATTGAAACGGTTTCCAAAACAAAATGTTGCTAAACATTTTTTTAGAATACATATCGTAATATTGCAATAGAACATTAAACTTAAAATAGAAATTATATGACTTTAGAACAAATCAAAGCCATTCTGCCAACGCTTAACAATGTAGAATTTCAGCTGGAAAACGGAACTTTCGTACCGGAACATTTTCACGTGACAGAAGTTGGGCAAATTACTAAGAACTTCATCGATTGCGGAGGAACGATTCGTAACGAAAAAGTGGTGAACTTTCAGCTTTGGAATGCCGATGATTTTGAACATCGACTGAAACCGACAAAACTCCTGAACATCATCAAGCTTTCTGAAGAAAAACTGGGAATCGAAAACGCTGAAATCGAAGTGGAATTTCAAAGTGCGACTATCGGAAAATACGATTTGGATTTTAACGGGAAAAATTTCATTCTGAAAAATAAAACGACGGCTTGTCTGGCTCAGGATGCTTGCGGCATTCCTGTAAAAAAGCCAAAGAAAAACCTATCTGAGCTTAAAGTAGATTCTGCCAATTCTTGTACACCAGGAAGTGGATGTTGCTAATTTAAAAAGTAAATAAGAATGCTTCAGAACATAAAAGAACGCTGCGAAATACTCAGCAAAAATTTTAAAGAAATCAACCCTGAAAGAAAAGCTTTGCTTGAAAAATTAGCTGCTCATATTCAGGGCAAAATCAATGAAAATGAGGAGATTAATTTAGTCTATGTTTGTACGCACAACTCCCGCAGAAGTCATCTCGGGCAAGTTTGGGGGAAAGTTGCGGCTGATTTTTATGGTTTTAAAATCAATACTTTTTCTGCCGGAACAGAAGCAACAGCTTTTAATCAAAATGCTATCAATACATTAATTTGCGCCGGTTTTGATGTGAAAAAACTGCACGAAAACGAAAATCCAAAATATGAAGTGATTTTTGGCGAAGGAAAATCTAATCTTTGTTTTTCTAAAACCATTGATAATGAAAGCCTTCCCAAAGAAAATTTTGCAGCGGTAATGACTTGCGGCGATGCCGATGAAAACTGTCCGTTTATTCCGGGATGCGATTTGCGAATCGGAACGATTTATTTTGACCCAAAATCTTATGACAATTCTGTTCTTAAAGACGAAAAATACATTGAACGAAGCAACCAGATTGCAATGGAATGTCTGTATGTTTTTTCTTTAATTAAAAAATAAAATGCAGCCCAAATTAAAATTCCTTGACCGATATTTAACGCTCTGGATTTTTCTTGCAATGGCAATTGGCTTGGCTTTAGGTTATTTTATTCCTAATATTTCGACGGTAACGAATTCACGTTCAGTGGGAAGCACCAATATTCCGCTTGCTGTTGGTTTAATTCTGATGATGTATCCACCGCTAGCGAAAGTAGATTATTCGTTGCTGCCAAAAGCTTTCAAGGATAAAAAAGTGCTTTCTATTTCTTTGATTTTATAATCCTACTGGAGCGCAGAAGTACCAATCTGATTTAACATAAAAAAGTCTGAAAAATTAAAATTTCAGACCTTTTTTTATTGAGCAATTTTATCTTTCAAATCCTTGATATATTTCTTCAATTCTTTGTCAATTTTGGAAACATCTCGAATGGTGTCGCAAGCATACATCACAGTTGAATGGTCTTTTCCGCCCATTTCTTCACCGATTTTTGTAAATGTTGCGTTGGTATATTCTTTTGCGAAATACATTGCCAATTGTCTGGGCAAAGCAATTTCTCTTTTTCTGGTTTTAGACAACAATTGCTCTCTTTGAATTCCAAAATAATCGCAAACAATCTCCTGAATGTAAGGAATATTGATGGTTTTCTTTTGAGTTGTTGCTAACTTATTGATGGTGTCTTTTAATAAATCTAAACTAAAATCAGATTTGTAAACCGTTGAATAAGCAATCACGGCATTCACAACACCGATTAATTCTCTAACTCCGTTGGTCTTAACTTCTGAAGCTAGATAATCTAGCATATCATCAGTCAATTCGATTCCGTCACGGCTTAATTTATCAACGATAATCTTTCTTCTGGTATCGAAGTTCGGTGATTTGATCTCTGCAGAAAGTCCCCATTTGAAACGGGAAATAATTCTTTCCTGAGTATCCAAAATATCAGCGGGAGCTTTATCAGAAGTTAAGATAATCTGCTTTCCGTTTTGATGCAAATAATCAAAAATGTGGAAGAAACTATCCTGAGTCGCCGCTTTACCAGACAAAAACTGGATATCATCAATAATCAAAACATCGATCATCTGATAATAATGCTGGAAATCTGTTTTGTTCTGAGATTTCGCCGCTTTCACAAAATCCTGAATAAACTTTTCTGAAGACTGATACAAAACCACTTTCTCTGGAAAAGAAGCTTTCACTTCCAGTCCAATAGCCTGAGCCAAGTGTGTTTTCCCAACACCATAACCACCGTAAACAAACAATGGATTGAATGCCGTAGAACCTGGTCTTTTTGCAATCGATCTCGCAACTGTAGAAGCAAATTTGTTACTTTCTCCCTCAATGAAATTATCAAAAGACTGATCCGCTTTTAAGTTAGAATCAATTGTAATTTTTTTGATTCCCGGAACCGCAAAAGCATTAACATTGTTATCTTTAAGAACCGGTCTGGCTTCCTGAATTTTAGGTTGTTGTGTAGAAATCCCTTTTACGTTCATTGTAATTGGTTTTTCCTTTCCAGATGGCTTATTTTCCATCACAGAATACCACAATTTCACCCCTTTACCGATATTTTTCTTAAGTGCAGCAGACAGTAAAGACAAGTAATTGTCCTCGATATATTCTTTGTAAAAATCACTGGGAACAAGCAACGTGAGATTATTGTTCACCAAAGAAATTGGCTGAACTTTATCAAACAATAAGTCGAAAGAATTTTCTAACTTTTTGAGGTCTGTGTTGTCCTCCGCTGCGTTTAGATTGTCTCTCATAAATTGGAGACACCTATCCCAGATCAATACTAAATTTTCATTCATTTTTCTGCTGCTATTTCCGGTGGGATTTTTAGTTTTTTAAGAAGACAACAAATATCTAATTATTAATTTTCATAAAAAAATTTTTTCACTATTGATTATTAAAAAATATATTTGTATGAATTATTAATGACTTAAAATGATACTTACAACCACCTCAATACGAGTTCGTTACAGCGAAACTGACCCTATGAAATACGTCTATTATGGCAACTATGCAGAATATTTTGAGGTCGCACGAGTTGAACTTTTCCGCACGCTTGGTATGTCTTACGACGAAATCGAAAAACGTGGGATTTTCCTGCCAGTTTCAGAATATAAAATTAAGTATTTGAAACCAGCACTTTATGACCAACTTTTGGAAATCCGAACCTACGTTAGGAAAATTCCGGGAATCAGGATTGAGTTTGATTATGAAATTTATAATGAAGACCAAATAAAAATTACGGAAGCTTCAACCACTTTGTTTTTTCTGGATTCCGAGACAAACAAAATCGTAAAATGTCCGGATTACCTGATGGAACTCATCAATAAAAACTGGGTTGAAACTTTTTAAAATTTAATTAAAAAAACATAAATGAACGCATCACACCGCTACAAAGTTTCACATTTCATTCTGTGGACCAGAGAAAAAATCATCAAAATGCTCATCATTAGCACCATTCCAACGTTGTTATTTTATTTTTTAGGGTGGAAATGGCTGGCCATTCCGTGGGTTCCAATTGCGCTTTTGGGAACTGCGACAGCTTTTATCTCAGGGTTCAGAAACACGCAGACTTACGGAAGACTTTGGGAAGCCAGACAAATTTATGGCGCAATCATTAATAACAGCAGAAGTTTTGGGATAATGGTCAAAGATTTTATCCGACAAGAAAATTCTGAGCATGAAAAACTTTTACACAAAGAATTATTCTACCGCCACTTTGCCTGGCTGACGGCTTTGAGATTTCAACTGAGAGAAGTAAAGGCCTGGGAAAATGTAAAAACCCGACCGTACAACAGACGATACCTGAAGTTTTACAAAGTTCCGGAATGGGAATCCGACCTTGGCGAAGAACTGAAAAATTATATCAATGAAAACGAAGTCAATTTCCTGCTGGAAAAGAAAAACCGTGCGACGCAAATCATCACTTTGCAATCTGAAACATTGAGAAAACTGCATACTGAAGGTTTTATTAATGATTTTAATTACACGGCTTTGGAAAATCAATTAAAGGAATTTTACGATCAGCAAGGCAAATGTGAACGCATCAAAAATTTTCCTTATCCAAGACAGTTTTCAACAATCAATACTTACTTCACCAATCTTTTCTGCGTGCTTTTGCCATTAGGTTTTCTGAATGAATTTGCAAAGCTGGATCACATTTATATTTGGTTTACCATTCCATTCAGTATGTTGCTTGGCTGGGTATTTTTGGTTTTGGAACAGATTGGCGAAAGTTGCGAAAATCCTTTTGAAGGTTGTGCCAACGACGTTCCGATTTCCCAAATCAGCCGAATGATAGAAATCGATTTGCGTGATATGCTGAACGAAAAAGATCTGCCGGCGCCGCTTCTACCGCAGAACGGAATCTTAATGTAAATCCAATTTAATCCGATAAAACAATTTACCTTTCGGGTTTTTTGCCTATTTTTAGAGTAAATATTCCTCAATGAAAATCCCCTCCTATTTTCTATTATTAATCTGTTTGGTTTCCTGCATCAGGAATGATATGGATCTTAAAACTCTGCAGACGCTCATCAGCAAAAACAGTTTTACGAATAAGCTGAATGTCAATGAGGAGATGAGATTTTACAGACCTGATGGTGTTCAGGATATTCAGTTTGAGGATTTTCTTAGTAAAAACGAACTAATAACAATAGATCAGGGCGATTTCAACCAGGATGGTGAAGAAGATTATTTGGCTAATGTTTATAATAATTTCAACCGGTCGAATATTGCACCTTCTCAATATTTTCCGATTGTCATCACTCTAAAAAATGGAAAATATGTGATCTATAGATTGGATAAATTTTATGATTCAAAATCTGTTGGTAAAAAACTCACAATTGACGGCAAAGACAATATCCTTTTTGTTTACAGAGATAAGGAAGATCAAATGAAAATCAAGCAGGACACTTTCAGATTTGTGGACAACGCTTTAGAACATTACAGTAAACCCTAGAAAAAATTCAAATGAAATTAAAAACAATATTCACGCTTGCAATTTTACTTTTCACAAGTCAGATTCAAGCGCAACAAAAAACCTATTGCAATCCGATTAACATCGATTATGGCTACACGCCGTTCGAAGTTTTCTCCAAACAAGGAAAACACCGAGCAACAGCCGACCCTGTAATTGTTAATTTTCAGAAAAAACTGTTTCTATTTTCAACTAATCAAGAAGGTTATTGGTATTCTGATAATATGCTGGATTGGAAATTTGTCCACAGAAAATTTCTGAGAGATAACAAATACACGCACGATTTAAACGCACCCGCAGTTTGGGCTATGAAAGACACACTCTACGTTTTCGGCTCGACCTGGGAACAGGATTTCCCGATTTGGAAAAGCACTAACCCAACTAAAGACGATTGGAAAATCGCTGTCGACACTCTGAAAGTGGGCGCCTGGGATCCGGCGTTTCATTATGATGAAGACAAAAACAAGCTCTATCTTTATTGGGGTTCCAGCAACGAATGGCCACTTTTGGGAACTGAAGTCAAAGTTAAAACTTTGCAATCAGAAGGTTTTGTGAAACCGATTTTAAGACTAAAACCAGAGGACCACGGTTGGGAAAGATTCGGAGAATACAATGACAATGTTTTTCTTCAGCCATTTGTGGAAGGTGCGTGGATGACGAAGTACAAAGACAAATATTATATGCAATATGGCGCGCCTGCAACGGAATTCAGCGGTTATTCGGACGGTGTTTATGTTTCTAAAAATCCTTTAGAGGGCTTCGAATACCAGCAACACAATCCGTTTTCTTATAAGCCTGGTGGTTTTGCGCGAGGAGCAGGACACGGCGCCACATTTCAGGATAATTTCAATAATTGGTGGCACATTTCCACGATTTTTATTTCGACCAAAAATAATTTTGAAAGACGATTGGGAATCTGGCCGACTGGATTTGATAAAGATGATGTAATGTACACCAACACGGCTTATGGCGATTACCCTACTCTTTTGCCACAATTCGCTCAAGGCAAAGATTTTTCAAAAGGTTTATTTCCTGGTTGGATGCTTTTGAATTATAACAAACCAGTTCAGGTTTCCTCGACTTTAGGTGGATATCAGGCCAATCTTGCAGTGGATGAAGACATCAAAACGTATTGGTCCGCAAAGACCGGAAATTCCGGTGAATGGTTTCAGACAGATTTAGGCGAAGTTTCTACCATCAATGCGATTCAGGTTAATTATGCTGATCAGGATGTTGAGTTTATGGGAAAAACGCTTGGAAAAATGCATCAATACAAAATCTACGGTTCTAACGATGGCAAAAACTGGAAAGTGATTGTCGATAAATCTAAAAACCAAACCGACGTTCCTCACGATTACATTGAATTGGAAAATCCTGCCAAAGCAAGATTCCTGAAAATGGAAAACCTGAAAATGCCGACAGGAAAATTTGCCTTGAGTGGATTCCGGGTATTTGGAAAAGGCGCTGGAATGAAACCTGCGAAAGTTCAAAACTTCGTTCCACTGCGAGCAGACCCGAAAAAATATGGCGAAAGAAGAAGCATTTGGTTCAAATGGCAACAAAATTCTGATGCAGACGGTTATGTCATCTATTGGGGAAAATCGCCGGATAAATTATATGGAAGCATTATGGTTTACGGTAAAAACGAATATTTCTTCACCGGTGCAGACAGAACAGATTCATACTATTTCCAGATTGAAGCTTTTAATGCAAACGGAATTTCGGAGAGAACCGAGGTTGTAAAATCAGAATAAATAATAAAGTTTTAACGACAAATATTCAAGCTTTCGGAGTGATTCTTCGGAAGCTTTTTTGTTATTAAGGATTATTTTTTCGAATTATTAAAATTAACACTAATTCAACGTTTGTTAAAATCCAATTAATAATCATTAAAGAAGTACATTTTAAAAAGAAAATAACGCAAGATTATTTCAGTAATAGAAATAATTTTATAAATTTATAATTCATTAAAGAGAATTGATAAGAGAATGGAGTTTTTTCTGACATCAGAAGATAATGATGACCGACCGATTTTTATTACCGGTAATTTTAACAAGTGGAATCCCCGGGATTCAAAATTTGAGTTAGAAAAGTTGGATGACAGTAATTTTTACATCCAAATTTCCGATGAAAAACTGGCGGATTTTATCGAATATAAATTTACAAAAGGCGGTTGGGAAAATGTTGAAATTGATAAATATGACAACATTACACCCAACAGAAAAATTGAGAAAAACCTAAAGAAAACTCAGGATTCTGTAGAAAAATGGAGGCTGAATTGGGGACCTTTCAAAAAAGAATTTTTCCCGATTGTAGAATTGGTTGATGATGAATTTTACATTCCACAGCTGGACAGAAGCAGGAAAGTATGGGCGCTTTTGCCTTATGATTACTACACTTCCGGGAAAAATTATCCGGTTTTGTATTTGCAGGATGCTCAGAATTTATTTAACGAAGGTTCGGAGTTTGGAAATTGGGAAATCGATAAAAAACTGGCTTTGCTGGCAGAATATGGACGAGGCGATTTGATTGTGATTGCCGTTGAACACGGAAACGATTCGCGAATCAAAGAATATATTTTCGATAATGAAGATGTGACGAAAAATGCGGAAGGCAAAAAATACTTGAGGTTCATCACAGATACTTTGAAACCCTGGATTGACAAAAATTACAGAACAAAAAAAGACAGAGAAAACACAGGAATTGGCGGAAGTTCTTTGGGCGGTTTGATTAGTATTTATGGTGGATTTCTTTATCCGGAAGTCTATTCCAAGTTATTAATTTTTTCGCCGTCACTTTGGGTAGAACCAGAAAATAATTTCCCAATGATAAGGTTTGAAAATCCTTATAAATTAAAGGTTTATCTGTACGGCGGAAGACAGGAAGGTTCCAGAATGGTCGGCAGAATCAGATTGTTTGAGAAAGCTTTGAAACAATTGACGGTTCAAAAATCATTTGATTTCGAAGTCAGAACCAACATCAATGACAAGGGAACGCATCAGGAATTTTTCTGGTCACAGGAATTCCCGAGGGCTGTAGAATGGCTGTTCATCAACAGTCTGGAAAGTCCAGTGAAAGCCAAAGCGACAATAGAAAATGATACAAAAAACTAAAATCCAACTAAGTCCCAAAGGGACGATTAATATCTAAGTATTGGAATTTATTCCTATGAAATTAAAAAATTATGATTAAAATTTACAATAAAAAAGAACCAACAAAACAAAATATAATCCTGTTCAGCGAAGACGATTGGGAACAGGAAAAAAACTCGCATCCGAATGTTGAGTTATTCTTCAACGGGAAAAAGAATGAGGTTTTCATTAAAACCAATTCAGATGAAATCAACTTTTTTATTGGCATCGGAAAAGATTCAAAAGGTTTCGAAATCCAATCTATTGCTAACAAGTTTTCGAATGATTACAAGAAAAATTTGCAGGCAGTCCCAACTTCTGTTGTTTCAAAATTAGGATTGGATTTGACGGAAGAATTGGTAAAAGGTTTATTTTTAGGAACTTACCTCTACCCTTTCGAGAAATCGCATCCGTTTTGGCAGGAGAATTTTGAACTTCATTTTGAAAATATTTCGGAGGAAGAAGCTCAAACTTTAGCCTTAAAAACTGAAGCCCTTTGCAAGGGACAATTTGCAGGAATGGAATGGCTGAACAAACCTGCGAATCACAAAAAAGTAGACCAAATATCAGATTTTCTGAAATCAACTGCGGAAAAATATGGTTTGAAATATAAATCCTTCAATAGAGAAGAATCCATCAAAGAAGGTTTGGGAGCGTTTGTCGCTGTGAATCAAGGAAGTGCGCAGGAAGCTTCTTTCACGATTTTGGAATACAATTGCGGAAAAGAAGAGGCGAAAACTTTCGGACTTGTTGGGAAATGTGTTCTGTTTGACACAGGTGGAATTTCCATCAAACCTTCAGCCAATCTGCATTATATGAAAAGTGATATGGGTGGCGCAAGTGCTGTTATTGGTACACTGATTACCGCATCGGAACTGAAATTGCCAGTCAACATTGTCGCAATTCTTCCAATTACTGATAATGCAGTTTCAGAAAATGCCTATTTGCCAAGCGATGTGATAAAAGCTTATAACGGAAAAACGATAGAAGTTCTGGACACCGATGCAGAAGGCAGAATGACGCTTGCAGACGGACTTTCATACTTATCAAAAAATTATGAAACCGATGTTCTGATAGATTTGGCAACACTCACGGGAAGTTCAGTCAGAATGTTCGGTTACACTTGTGGAGCTTATTTTTCAAATAATGATGATTTGAAAAAAACATTAGAAAAGTCAGCAGACAAAACCAATCAGCGATTGTGGAATCTGCCACTTTGGGATATTTGGAAAGAAGATTTCACGTCAGATGTTGCGGATTTTAAAAACATCTCAATGAAACCTTTCGGCGATTGCATCATTGCAGGAAAATTTTTGGAACAGTTTATTGAAGGTCACGAAAATTGGGCGCATTTGGATATTGCCGGCGTTGCTTTTGGAAATGTTGGTTATGCGAAAGATAAAATGGCTACTGGTTACGGCGTTCAGCTTTTAGTGGATGTTTTGGAAAATTATTAAAATAAAAAAACAGAAGTAAATCTTTGTACATTTTACATCAATACAAATTTGAAATTGAATATGGAAAAAACGATTGTCTGCATCTCCTGCTATTACAAAGGTTACGACTTTATGGATGAGTGTAAAAAGCTTGGTAACAAGGTCATTCTCATCACCTCAGAAAATCTGAAAGAAAAAAACTGGCCCTGGCACGCAATAGATGAAGTGTATTATATGCCGGAACTCGAGCCTTCTGTTTGGAATCTCGAGCATCTTGTTCAAGGTTTTGCTTATTTGATGAAGAACCATCAGATTGATGCCGTGATTGCTTTGGACGATTTTGACGTCGAAAAAGCAGCGATGATTCGTGAAACCTATCGTATTCCTGGAATGGGACAGACTACCCATCGTTATTTCAGAGATAAACTGGCAATGCGTCAACAGGCCAAAGACAACGGAATTTCTGTCCCCGAATTTTCATCGATTTTCAATGATGCAAAACTTCACAAATTCACGCAGGAAGTCGCCGGACCATGGGTGCTGAAACCACGTTCCGAAGCTTCAGCAAGTGGAATCAAAAAAATAAATTCAGCCGATGAACTTTGGCCAGCTGTAGAAAATCTTGGAGATGAACGTTATAAATTTCTTTTAGAATCTTTCAAACCTGGCGATGTTTACCACGTGGACTGTTTGGTTTATAATAAAGAAATTGTGTTTTCCTGTTTTTCAAAATATCTTTCTCCACCGATGAAAGTTTCTCACGAAGGCGGGGTTTTCCGTACTAAAACTTTGGATAAAAATTCCGAAGAAGCTATTGGTTTGGATAAAATCAACAAACAGGTTTTGGATAAATTCGGAATTCAAAACGGTGCGACTCACAGCGAATATATCCGAGGAATTGATGGACAATATTACTTCCTGGAAACATCTTCACGAGTTGGTGGCGCACACATTCCTGATATGGTGGAAGTGGCGACAGGCGTGAATATCTGGCGGGAATGGGCGATTTTGGAAAACGCTTTATTAAGTGGCGATAAATATTCGGTAGAAGAATCCAAAAAATTATTTGCAGGCTTGATTGTCGCACTAGCAAAAGAAAAACATCCAGATACACACAATCTTCAAAATGAAGAAGTCGATAAATTTTTACCAATCGATTATCACATCGGAATTGTTTACAAAGCTGAAACTGCAGAAAAAGTGCAGGAAAGACTGGACGAAGCCGCATTGATTGTTACAGAACAAATCTTGAATATTCTGCCACCGAAAGACAAACCAACGAGTTGAGATTTAATTATAGCTTCGAGAGCCTCAGCCTGACAGTATAATCAATCATTTATCAATTATAAATCATCAATTATAAAAAGATGCCCCAAATCACACATACAGATTACTACTCACACATCCTTGGAATGAGCCTTCAGGTCGAGGTTACCGGACATTTTGGAACGCCCGTGATTATGTTTCCAACTTCGCAAGGTTCATACACTCAGAATGCCGATTTCCATTTGAATGGAAGTATTTCGCATTTCACTAATAATGGAATTTTGAAATTATTCAATGTTCAGACTATTGATAAATTCAGTTTTTATGATAAAGGGATTTCGCCTTACGAAAGAATAAGAAACTACGAAATGTACGTTCAGTTTTTGTTTCAGGAGTTTATTCCTTATATCCAGAGAACACATAACACACATCGTGTAGCGGTTGCAGGTGCAAGTTTCGGAGGTTATCACGCCGCCAATTTTGCGTTCAGATTTCCGGATTTGGTTTCGCATCTTTTCTGTTTGTCTGGCGCCTTTAATATCAGAAATTTTATGGATGGATACGATGACCAACTGATTTATTTCAATTGTCCGGATGAATTTTTGAAAAATGATGAAGCCTGGAAATATAAACATATGCATATCGTTCTCAGCACTTCTGACCGTGATATTTGTCTGGAACCTACAAGAAAAATGGCAGGCATTTTAACATCGAAAGGAATCAACCACTGGTATGATGAGCAAAAATGGATAGACCACGACTGGGTGCTTTGGAGAATGGTTTTTCCAACGTTTATTGAGCGATTTTTCGGATAGTAATTTTATAACAATCGTTTTCAAAAATTGTAAAAATAAGAATAATCGACTCAGCAAATCAACACATTAATAAATAAACAAATCATAAATTATGGCAAAAAAAATTGGAATTTTATTCGGAATGGAAGATACTTTTCCGTGGGCATTCATCGATAAAGTTAACGAATTAGGAAAAGGCGAATATATCGCTGAGGCTGTTCAAATTGATAAATTAGAGCAAGGTGCAGATTACGGGTACGCTGTGATTATCGACAGGATTTCACAGGATGTTCCGTTTTATAGAGCTTATCTTAAAAATGCGGCAGTCAGCGGAACTTATGTTATCAACAATCCTTTTTGGTGGAGCGCAGATGAGAAATTCCTCAACAATGCAATGATGCTGAAAATCGGAATTCCGTTACCGAAAACCGTTTTGCTCCCTTCCTATGAAAGACCAGAAAATACAACGGAAACGTCTTTCAGAAACCTGAAATTTCCTCACGATTGGGAATACATTTTCAATTATGTTGGATTTCCGGCTTATATGAAACCTCACGATGGTGGCGGTTGGAGAAACGTTTACAGAGTGGAAAGTCCGGAAGACCTTTGGGCAAAACACGCTGAAACAGAGCAACTGGTAATGATGGTTCAGGAAGAAATTGTTTTTGAGGATTATTACAGAGTGTATTGTCTGGGCAGAAAATATGTTCATATTATGCCTTATGAGCCAAGAAATCCGCATCATTTGAGATATGCAACCACACATCAAACTGAAGGAAAAGAACTTGAAAAATTATTGAAAACCATCACAGAATACACCTTAAAAATGAACGAAGCTTTGGGCTACGATTTCAACACCGTGGAATTTGCAGTAAAAGACGGAATTCCGTACGCGATTGATTTCTGTAATCCAGCTCCGGATGCGGATAGAAACTCTGTTGGCGAAGAAAACTTCGAATGGATTGTAGAACACGCAGCGAAATTAGCAATTGAAAAAGCGAAGGATTACAAGCCGGGAAAAATCAATATCGAATGGGGAAAATTTGTAACCAATAAACTTTAAAATATTATTATTTAATAAAAAAATTCTTGGACTAAGTTTATATTGAGCGAAGTCGAAGAATTTTACGAATAAAACCAACTACTTACTTTAACTTTTCAAACACAAATAATATGCACAGATTCACAATTGGTGTAGAAGAAGAATATCAGATTATAGATGCGGAAAGCCGCGATTTGGTTTCCCACGTTTCCAAAATTATAGAAGGCGGAAAAGCTGTTCTCAGTGAGAATCTAAAACACGAGATGCACGAATCTGTCGTAGAAATGGAAACAGGCATCTGTGAAAATATCCAGCAGGCTCGTCAGGAGTTGACCGACCTAAGAAGACATCTTGTAAAAACTGCTCACGAGCAAGGCCTGCGCGTTTCCGGAGGTGGAACCCACCCATTTTCGCACTGGAAAGATAACGTTATCACGAAAGATGCGCGTTATGACAAAATCGTAAGTGATATGGGCGATGTGGCAAGGTCGAATTTGATTTTTGGATTGCACGTGCACATCGGAATCCCTGACCGCGAGGAAGGAATCAGAATCCAGAATGTGATGCGTTATTTCTTGCCGCACGTTTACGCTTTGTCCACCAATTCGCCGTTTTGGGTTGGAAGATTGACCGGTTTCAAATCTTACAGACAGGAGGTTTTTGCTAAATTTCCAAGAACCGGATTGCCAAGTTACTTCGGGAGCGTTGCAGAATTTGATGCGTACGTCAATCTGATGGTGAAAACCGGAACGATCGATAACGCTAAGAAAATCTGGTGGGATTTGAGAGTTCATCCGTTCTACCCTACGATTGAATTCAGGATTTGTGATATGCCGATGACGATTGACGAAACGGTTTGTCTCGCTGCGATTATGCAATCTTTGGTTGCCAAAATCTATAAAATGCATCAGCAAAATACCAGCTACAGAAGTTACAGAAGACTGCTTTTGACGGAAAACAAATGGCGCGCCTCGAAAGACGGAATCGATGCTCATCTTATAGATTTCGGGAAAGAAGCGAGCGTTCCGTATCGTGAACTTTTAGAAGAATTGTTAGCTTTCATTGATGATGTGGTGGACGATTTGGGTTGCCGAAAAGAAGTGGAATATGCCAGAGAAATCTGCAAAATGGGAACCGGTGCAGACAGGCAACTGAAAGTGTTCAATGAAAGTGGTGGCGATTTGAAAAAAGTGGTGGATTATATGATTTATGAAACTGAGAAAGGACTTCTTTAAAATATAATTAGATGATTGATAAATGATAAATAATAATTGATTATTTAAGATTTTTTCATACTTATTTCAAATAAAATAAATATTTCAAATTTTGTAAATTTGTAAAAATATTGGTTATGAACATAGAATCAACCAAATTAGAGCTAATGACGCTTCTCCTAAACACTCAGAAAGAAAGTGTCCTTGAAAAAATAAAAGATATTTTCCGTCAGGAATTTTCTCAGGATTGGTGGGAGGAATTAAGCGAGGAAGAACATCAGGAAATCGAAGAAGGACTTGATGAGGTTGAAAATGGAGACATTAAATCTCATAAGGATGTTATGAAGCTATTTGATGAATGGAAATAGAAATTTTCTGGACAAAACGTGCTGAGAAAGGTCTTTCAAAAACCATTGATTACTTGAAAGATAAATGGTCAAAAAAGGAAATTCTGCGTTTGGAAGGTAATATTAATGAATTCATTGAACGCATAAAATTAAATCCAAATCTTTATCCCAGGACTTCTAAGTTCAAACATTTGCATAAAGGAATGGTAGATGAAAATAACTATATCGTCTATAAGGTAAATCCGAAAAAGAAACAGATTATCATTATCAATTTCAGAGACGGTAAGCAAAAACAAATTTATTAATCAAGATAATTATGAATATGAGTAAAAATGATGTAAGAATTGCGCTTTTGGATATGAATAATAACCATCCTAACCAGGGGATGCGCAATATTAAGGAATTATCTCAAGCTTTTCAAAAGCAGTCTGACGACCACGTTTCGGTAGAAATATTTGATGTTCGCTACAAAAATGAAATGCCGGATATTGCCGATTTCGATATTTTTATTTCGTCCGGTGGCCCCGGAAATCCACACAGAGAAGGCTACGAATGGGAAAACAGATATGCTGATTTCCTGAATCAAATTTGGGAGCACAATCAAAATAGTGAACAGAAAAAATTTGCTTTTTTAGTTTGTCATTCCTTCCAGTTGGCGGTTATTCATTTCGGAATTGCAAATGTCTGCAAGCGGAAATCTTATTCATTTGGTGTGATGCCAATTCACAAGTCGGAAGACGGCGAGCAGGAATTTTTGTTTAAAAATTTGCCAGACCCTTTCTATGCGGTAGATTCCAGAGCTTATCAATGTATTGAGCCTAATCAGAAAACAATAGATGAATTGGGAATGAAAGTCGTGGCTTTGGAAAAATACCGTCCAACGGTGCATCTCGAAAGAGCGCTGATGGCAGTTCGTTTTTCTGACGAAATCTTCGGAACGCAATTCCATCCTGAAGCTGACCCGACAGGATTTATAAAAAATCTGGAGGACGAAAAAAACAAGACCGCAATGATAGAAACTTTCGGAATGGAAAAATATCTGGAAACGATTGACAGAATGAATGATGACGACAAAATTGTTTTGACTCAGGCACAAATCATCCCAAGATTTCTACAATTCGCTTCAGAACAAATTACAAAAAATTTGGTATTTGGTTAATAGTTTTTGATCTTTAGTTATTAATTGACTAAAACTGATAACTAAATTCTTTAAACTAATCAAACTATGATTCAAAAATACAGAACACAATTCAATCAGGAATTTTCTCAGGAAAAATATCAAAAAGTCAATGATTTAATCAAAGAAAAATGCGGTTACGAAGCCTCTTTTCGACTGTCTGAAAGTCCTGTTTTTCTGACCAAAGATTTTCAGGAAAAATTGGATGATGCTTGTAAAACCATCATTTCACAAATCAAAAATATGTCGGATGAGGAACTCAGCAAAGCTATTCCTGCGAATTGCAATGTTCCTAATGACACACAAAAACCACACTTTTTAGCGATTGATTTTGGAATTTGTCAAAGTAAAAACGGGGAGATAATTCCGCAATTGATAGAGTTACAAGCTTTTCCGAGTTTGTTCGGATTTCAGAAATTGTTTGAGGAAGTGATTACGGAAGTTTATCCTTTTTTGAATGATTTAAAGCAATCACTTTCCAAAGAAGATTACATCAGAGAATTGAAATCTGTTATTATAGGCAATGAAAATCCTGAGAATGTGATTCTTCTGGAAATCTATCCCGAGAAACAAAAAACATTTATTGACTTTGCTTTAACAGAGCAATATCTCGGCATCAAAACGGTTTGTCTGACGAAAATCAAGAAAGAAGGGACAAAATTATTCTATGAAAATGACGGGAAATTAATTCCTATAAATCGTATTTACAACCGTGTTATTTTTGATGAATTGGATAAAATCGAAGGTTTGGAAACAGAATTTGACTTTCGAGAAAATGTGGATGTGGAATGGATTACGCATCCGAATTGGTTTTTCAAAATTTCAAAATATATTCTTCCGAAACTGAAACACGAGTTTGTCCCGAAAAGTTATTTTTTACCTGATTTCCCTGAAACTGAACAATTAGAAAACTTTGTTCTAAAACCGCTTTTTTCTTTCGCAGGAAGTGGCGTGAATTTGAATCCGACACAAGAAATCATTAATAAAATTGAAGATAAAGAAAATTACATTCTCCAGAGAAAAGTGACTTATGCTCCACTTTTCGAGGACATCAACGGCGAGTTTTCCAAAGCTGAAATCCGCCTTCTTTTTGCGTGGAATCCAGAAAAAGAAAATCCTGAACTTCTCGTGAACCTTGTCAGAATGACGAAAGCAGCAATGGTAAATGTGGATTTTAATAAGAAAGATGCGATTTGGATTGGAAGTTCTATGGCGTTTTTTGAAAAATAACAAATTATGAAAAAAATATTTTTATTTCTTTTCCTTACTTTTTTAACAAATCACTATTTCTCAACAGTTCAGACGCCAGACTTGCTAATTATTGGAAATGACACCATTAAAATAAGGCCAAAAACTTATCTTTTAGAATACCTAAGTTTTAAAACCCGTCCTTTTAATTACGAAATCAAATCTGCACCAACCACAGGTTGTTATCGTGGATATCAGGCAATATGGAGAATTGTTGATAATAAATTATTTTTAGAAAAAATAATTAGGTGCTATGGTGATGATAAACTAGTTAAAAATGAAAACATTTTCAAGCTATTTCAAAAAAATCACATAAAGTTTGTCCAAGAAAATAATATGATAGCCGCAAATTGGTTAAATATTAATTTGTATAAAAGTGATTTGATTGGGGATAAATTTACATTAACTGATTTCAAAAATCAAGAATTTACAAATCAGGGAAACTTATTTTTAGAAATTAGAAATGGAAAAGTTGTTCACAAATCGTAATTAAATTATACTGGAATATTTTCATTTAAGGTCATTATTCTCTGGCGTATTTTTTGAACACAGTCCTAAAAAACTATGTTCGATTATAAACAAATCCTTCTTGGTTCTGAAGATTGGAGTTTTCTTTTAGAAACCGTTCTTAGAACAAGTATAATGTTCATTATCATCATTTTCGGGCTTCGGCTTTTGGGAAAAAGAGGTGTGAAACAGTTGTCCGTTTTTGAACTGGTTGTAATCATTGGACTTGGTTCTGCTGCCGGCGACCCGATGTTTTATAAAGATGTGGGAATTATGCCCGCTTTGGTGGTTTTCACAATGATTATCAGTCTTTACTCCGTTATCACATTTTTTATCGGGAAAAGTAAAAACTTTGAAAAACTGGTTGAAGGAAAACCAATTTGCCTGATAGACAAAGGTGTTTTCTGCATCAGTGATTTCAAAAAAGAATCATTAGGCGAAGATGAATTTTTTGCCGAATTGAGATTGAAAGGTGTTTCTCATCTTGGTCAGATCGAGAAAGCTATTGAGGAAATCTCCGGTGAAATCAGTGTCTTTTATTATGACGATCAAGATATCAAATATGGTTTGCCGATAATGCCTGACTCATTAGAAAAACCTTTGAAAAACATTCAACAAAAAGCACATTACTCCTGCACATTTTGTGGTCACACTGAGGAATTTGACTCAGGAAAAGGAGGCATTTGTAAAGTCTGCAAACACGATGAATGGATAGAATCTTCCAATAAAAAAAGGATTTCTTAAAGCAATTCTAATTCTTCTACTTTCAGCGCATTAAAATTATGAATGACCAAATCGGCGGTTTCGTAGTTCTGATTTTTGCTGTTTACGCTTTTGTAACCAACACAAAATATTCCTGCGCTATTGGCCGCTAAAATTCCGTTTGTGCTGTCTTCTATGACAATGCAATTGGATTTATTATTGCCAGAAAGTCTTTGAGCTTCGATGAAAATCGCAGGATTTGGTTTCGATTCAGGGAAATCTTCACCACTTACAAGATGTGAGAAAAACGGGAACAGATTGAATCTTTTGAAAACTCTGTCAATCGTGGATTTGGCGGCAGAAGATGCTAATATCAATTGGAAATTGGCGGAATGAAGGTCGTTAATCAAAACGTCTACGCCGTCTAATAATTTCAAAGCTGGGTCAGAATCGAATAATCCGTAGAAAATGGTTCTTTTTCTTGCAATCAAATCTTCTACATTGGTATCGATTCCGAAAATATCTTTTATCATCTGATAGACATTTCGGGTCGATTTTCCTGTTAATTTTGAGAATAATTCTGCGTCAACTTCAATATTCAATTCGCCGAAATGTTGGTAGTAAGCTTTTTTATGAAGTGGTTCCGTATCTACAATCACTCCGTCCATATCAAAAATAACCGTATTCTTCATCTTCAAATTTCTATTTTCAGTTTCATTAATTCGGTGCAAAAATAGTGATTCTAAATGGGTTGTTTTGATTAAATATATTCAAATTTCCAATTTTAAGGCATAATAATTTAGTCACAAATTAACATTTAGTAAATCAATTTTAGTAATTTTTTATAACAAGAAGCGTTGTATTTAAAGTAATTTTATAAAAAATTAAAACCATTTTATATGAAAAGACTACTATTTATCTTTTTACAATTCCCCATTCTTTTTTTCGCTCAACAGAAAGTACAGATTTTAGATTCCGAAACACATAATCCGATTCCTAATGCCAGAATCATTTCCAACCAAAATGTCTATTATTCCAATGATGACGGTTTTATTCTTTTACCCGAAAATAGTAACGAGCAAGAAATTTCTGCAATCGGTTATTTAACCGAAACCGTAAAAAAATATTCGCCAATTGTGAGTTTAAAACCAAAATATCTAAATATTGATGAATTAAAAATTGTTTCCATTGACATCAAAAAATTATTGAAAGATGTTTCTGACAATTATTCCAAAATCTATTATGACCAATCTCAACTTTATGACATCACCATAAAACAAAGAGCTTTTGAAAACAATCAGATGAAGCTTCTGATGATTGCTGACGGAAAATTCTGGAGCAAAGATGGATATTACAATGCAAAAGATGCTTTTAATGACCGATTTGATAATTTCGTACAACTTCAGATAGATGATTTGCGATATCTGAAATCTGAAACTTATGAGAATAAAATCAAAATGAAAAAACAGAATACTTCTCACGACAACATCGGAGATTTGTTCTTAAGTTATGAACTTTTCCGAACTTTAAGCCTTGCCAAATCGAAAAAAGCAATAACTTCTGGAAAATTGTTAGATGATAATGGAACCGAGCAAGATATTTCTTTTCTTATCAAATTAGATTCCACACATATTTACAAAGGGCAGATTTTGTATAATAAAATAGATAAAGCCATCACGCATTTTGACTTACATTTCAATCAAAGTTCTACCAAACCTTTTCAATTGAAAGATGAAGATGGCGTAGAATATCTGAAGCAATTGGGAGACGGAATATTGACGTTTGATTATTATAAAAATGGAGACCGATATGTACCGTCTAAAATTGGTTTTGTGGTAGAAAATTTAAAAACCTATGTCGGAGATAAGATTTATGATAATCGTTCTGCAAGAGAAATGATCTTTAAAAACTTTGAAAAATCTACATCAAAAGGGATTCAAAATCCAGTAAAAATCAACCAAGCTTATTGGAATGATTTGAAAGTGAGCCAAGATAAGGGCGAAATACTTTTGTCTAAGGAAGAAGAGGAATTCATCAATGAAAAATCAAATGAGATACAGGATTAATATTTTTTTAGCATTATTGGTAATGCTTGCTAATTTTGCGAAAGGGCAAACTCATCGTTTCATTTATGATGTGATTTATAAAAAAGATTCTATGTCTGAGATTACTACGAAGGAGAATTACATCTTGGATATCAACAAGTCTGAAACGCTTTTCTACACTCGGGATTTTTATCTCGCAGATTCATTAATTAATAACAATATTCCTTTTCCTAAGGATATGAAACTGAATACGTCTAACATCATCAGTCACAAGATTGGGAATAATCAGTTTGATGAATATGACCTGATAGAAAATACAGTTTTGAATCTTAAATCTGAGAACAGCCAAAATTGGAAATTGACTAATGAAAAGAAACAGATTAAAAATTTAACATTACAAAAAGCAACCACAACCTGGGGCGGAAGACATTGGACAGCCTGGTTTACCACAAGTTTTCCTTTTTCAGAAGGTCCGCATAAGTTTCACGGTTTACCAGGTCTGATTATCGAACTTTATGATGATAAAAACAATTACCGTTTTGAGTTAGCAAAATCTGAAAAGATTGCAAATCCTGAAGAGAATCAGTTCATAGAAATGTCAAAGCAGATGAGCATTCCCGTAGATTGGAAAAAATACAAAACAATGAAACTTAACTATTACGAGTCTCCAGTCAGTTTTATCAAAAACGGAATTGGCAATTCAAAAAATGAAGATTTTTTCCTGAATGATGGAACGGTTGTCAACGCTCAAAATTCGAGAGAAATCAACAATCAACTGCGCAATGTCATCAAAAAATATAATAATCCTATAGAATTGGACAAAGCAATAAACTATCCTTGATAGCTTATAAAATTAGTTTTTTCTAATCGAATTTCAATCTTATAATTTTATCTTTTCCGGCTAAAATCAAAATATTCTGATTCAACCATTCGCAAGCGTAAAGATTTTTTTCATCGGATATTTTTGTCCAGGTTTTACCGTAATCTGATGAGAAACTGATATGCTGGTCACCAACTGCAACAATTTCTTTGCCTTTCGTTTTCGGTCGGAATTTCACGCAGGTCATATAACCGGCATTTTGTCCACTTGCCTGGATTTGCCAGGTTTGTCCGCCGTCATTTGTGGTGGCAATGTTGTTGATATTGTCCGCTTGTTTGGTGTAATCTCCGCCGACTGCGATTCCAAAATTTTTATCGTAAAAATCTATGGAATAAATGCCTTGAGATGAAGTTCCTTGCGTGAAAGGCGTTTCAAAAACTTCCCATTTATATGGATTTGACCAATTAAATTTGAATATCCTTGCTTTTTTTCCTCCTGTTGCAATCCAAGTCTCATTCTCATACATTGCAATATTAGAATTACTAGCAGCGAAATGGGCTTCTCCTTCAAAATATTCTGGAAGACTTTTTTCTTTTTTGAAATTTTTCTTGGAGGTAATTATAAAATGAGGCTTACCATCTGATTTAGGATCGCTGATTGCAATACCATCATTATTTTTAATATTAACTTTGAATGAATCGAAGAAAACAGTAGAATCTGAAACTTTATTTAATTGTGAAACCTTCAAATCGCCCGGCGAAACACCAAAAAATTGCGCCGGTGATCCGACATTAACAGTTTCAAAAAAATTCTCTTTAAATTTTGCAATGACACGGAATTCCTGATTCAAATTATTGAGTTGAACCTGATTTTTAATTTTTGGATCGCTGATCTTGACATAGCCAAATTTTGACATCGAACCTGCATACCAAACCTTTCCGTCCCAAAGCTGGATGGCTCGGATGCTGATTTTATCCGTCAATAATGTGTCAATTTTGAATTTCTGGCTAAAAGAAAATGCCGAAATCAGCAAGAAAAGGAAAGTTAGTTTTTTCATTTTATAAAATTAATGAAAGTTTGGGAATGTTGATATTTATTGACATAATTCATTTGACAGACCAATCTCATAGCCCCAATTGCAACGGCATCCTTTTTTGTTTTCTTTTCAATTTCTATTGTTGACAAATGGTCGTAAACAAAAAAGATATAGTGGAAAGCGGGATTAAGCTCCAAAAAAAAATTCCGCTCGTTAAAGCGGAATTTGTATTATTAATTTTTGTTATCGATGTCAATATCTACATCTTGTAAAGGCTCTTGTTCAGCTTTGAAAGTTTCTCCAAATCCTCCGTTCTGAAGTTTCGAATTTCGCTTACTGTACAAGAAATAAATCACGAAGCCCAACGCCAACCAGATGATTGAATATTTTTGAGCTTCCGGACTTAGGTTGAAAATCAAATAAACATTGATTAAAATCCCTAAAGTTGCAATCAGCGGTAAAGCCGGAACTCTAAAGTTTCTTTGAAGATTCGGTTCTTTTTTTCTAAGAATCCAAACGGCAACACAAACCATTGTGAAGGCAAACAAGGTTCCGAAACTGGTCATATGCGCCAGATCGTTAATAGGTGTAAAGGCAGCAACAACCGCGATAACTGCTCCTAAAATATATAGATTCTTTTTGGGAACACCAGCTTTCGCATCTACTTTTGAAAATGTAGAAGGAATCAGACCGTCTTTTGACATCCCAAGGAAAATTCTGGATTGTCCCATAATCATTACCATTAAAACGGAAATCAAACCTACTGTTGCAGCAATTGTGATGATATAACCTGCCCAGGCCTGTCCTGCAATATCGAAGGCGTACGCTACCGGCGCTTTGATGGCATCAGGATATTTACCTAGCGGATTGAAGTCTGTATAATGCATCATTCCTGTCAAAACCAAAGAAACCAAAATGTATAAAATGGTACAAACCACCAATGATGTGATGATGGCAAAAGGTACATCTTTCTTAGGATTAATCGCTTCTCCAGCTTGCGTAGAAACAGCATCAAAACCAACATAGGCAAAGAAGATTGCGGCTGCACCGGCAATAATTCCGCCATAACCATAAGCTGGTTCAGCTTTTCCGTTTTCGATGATTGTTGTAGCTTCCGGAATAAATGGTGTCCAGTTATCTACATTGATGAAAAATACCCCTGCAATAATGACGAAAATAATAGCTGAAACTTTTAGAATTACAATCGCGTTATTGGCTTTCGCGGCTCCTTTTGTGCCTCTAACTAAGATTGAAATCACAAATAAAACGATTACCAATGCTGGAAGATTCAGGAACAATTTCATATTGAAAAGTTCTGGCGCCGCATTGAAGTTATTGATTGTATCCTGAAAAGACTGTAGTTTTTCTAATGGCAAACCGCCTTTCGCAATTTGGGAAGTAGCTTCTCCAAAGGCTTTATTAGCTGTTCCCGGGTCAGTAGTCATCCAATATGGTAAATGTAAACCAAACATCTTAAGCAATTTTCCGAAATATCCGGACCACGAAACGGCGACAGTCATAGATCCCATTGCGTATTCCAAAATTAATCCCCAACCAATGATCCAGGCGAAGATTTCTCCAACAGTTCCGTAAGCATAAGCGTAAGCAGAACCTTCTACAGGAAGTATGGATGCGAATTCTGCATAGCAAAGCGCCGCAAAAACACACGCAATACCAGCAACCACAAAAGAAAGTGCCAGAGCAGGACCGGCATTGTAATATGCACCTGTACCTGTCAAAACAAAAATGCCACCTCCAATGATAGCACCAATTCCAATAGCCGTTAAACTCCACTTACCCAATACACGCTTCAGCTGACTCTTTTTGATATCTGCTTCGTACGCTTCCATTGGTTTCTTAATCCAAATATTTGCCATAATTCAATTTTTTAATCCCCAAAAATTTAAAGGGGGCTTTTCTTCTATATTTATTTTTGAATTACGAAAATATTAAAAAAATGCTTTCATTAACTTTTTTTAACTAATTAATTTTACTTATCTGTATTAATTATTAATAAGCTAAGCCAAATTTGAACATTAATAATTATCTTTGATGGTATGAATTTCCTACAAGAACTCACTGCGCAATACCAATCTTACGATACTTATTTGATTGTTTTAGAAGTGATTGCAACAATATTCGGATTACTCAGTGTTTACTTTTCTATCAAAAAAAACATCTGGGTTTACCCAACGGGAATTATTTCCACAGTACTTTTCATCTATATTATGTTTGTCTTTGGACTTTTGGGAGATATGCTCATCAATGTTTATTATAGCGTGATGAGTGTCTATGGATGGATTTTGTGGTCAAAAAGTTCGGAAGACCACATCCACGTAGAAGTTAAGAAAGCCAATAAGAACGATTGGAGTTTTGGAAGTTTGCTTTTCGTCGGCAGCCTGCTTTTCGTTGGGTTGATTTATTATTTCAAACCATTTATTGATAATCAATTTTCAATGGATGGCATAAAACTCGGCCTTTATCATTTAGACTGGGCAAATTACACCGATATTGTTACCACTTCTTTATTTCTTGTTGGGATGTATTTTATGGCCAAAAGAAACCTCGAAAACTGGTTGTTCTGGATTGTTGCAGATATCGTTTGTGTTCCGATGATGCTTTACAAAGGTCTGGGGTTTACCGCTTTGCAATATCTTATTTTTACCGCAATGGCTATCGTCGGTTATTTTGAATGGAAGAAAAACTTAGTTAAGTCCTGACAATTTTTCTGCATATTCTTTCGCAAAAAGTTCCTTATCTTCTTGTAATTTTTCCAGCGTTTTTGGTAAAATATAATGGAAGATATATTGGTCGTGCTCGTCTGTAAAACCAATTTCTTTCTCTTCGCCATCTATCATTTGTGCGAAAATATCCCACATAGATTCACCTTTTATTTTTAATAATTCGAAGAAGTCGTGGGCTTTTATGGTAATGTTTTTCATTGTGTGATTGTAATAAGTATAATGTATTAAGAAAAAAATATTTTTGGAATTCTAACTAAACATCTTTTATAAAATCTTCATATTCATAAAAAAGACGTTCAAAAGCATCCATTTTCTCTACAAAGAATTCGAAAATATCCGGCCAGGTTTGCTTGTTAAAAATGCTGACACCCGATTTCTCTACCCAAATTCTGCTGATGACTTTCCCGTTGTCCAAAACATAAAACTCATCTTTAGTAAATTCTCCAATCTCGTCTTCCAAAATTGATTCCAAGGACCAAATCTTCTCGTAATAAGCATTCCGGAACAGTTCATCTTTCATTTCGATATCCAGCGAAACCTCAGCTTTTTTGTTGTCTGCGTAAAACTTAAAAGAGAAATCCTTGATTTTGGTATCGTACAACAACCATTTTCTCGGGAAGGCTTTTCCGAAAGCCGTCCAGAATTCTGTCTTAAGTTGTTGCGCTTCTTGTTTTGAAAACACGTCTTTTAATTATAAATGATGAATGATGAATTATAAATGATGAATTATAAAGGATGAATGATGAATTATAACTGATAAGCAATTCAACTTTTGCTCACGCTTTAAAACTTCTCAGGCTCTCGAAGCCGTTCAAACTTTATTCTTTTGTCTTTTTTATCTTGTCTCTTCTCACAAAGTGAGTTCTACTTTCGCTTCATTAAATTCTTTGATTAAGTTTTTGAAGACTTTTTCTACGGGTAGAATTTCATCAATCAAAGCAGAAACCTGTCCGATTTCCAGTTCACCCTCTACCAAATCACCTTCGAACATTCCGAGTTTTGCGCGGGCTCGTCCGAGAGTTGCTTTCAAGGCCTCAACATTTCTGCCAGACTCGTAGAGATGTTCTAAATCTTGGTAGAATTTATTTTTAATTAATCTAACTGGCGCTAATTCCTTCAAGGTCAATTGAGTGTCGCCTTCTTTCAGTTCTACGATTTTATTCTTGAAATTTTCGTGGGAACTCGCCTCGACTGTTGCCGCGAAACGGGAACCAATCTGAACACCATCTGCGCCCAAAATCATTGCGGCTTTCATCTGACTTCCAAGCCCGATTCCTCCAGCGGCGATCAATGGAATATCGATGTGTCTTCTGACATTGGGGATGAGACAAAGCGTCGTAGTTTCGTCTCGTCCGTTGTGTCCGCCGGCTTCGAAACCTTCTGCTACCACAGCATCAACGCCAGCTTCCTGACATTTTACAGCGAACTTCACACTTGAAACCACGTGTGCGACTTTGATGCCTTCTTTCTTCAACATCTCGGTATATGTTTTCGGATTACCTGCGGATGTAAAAACGATTTTTACGCCTTCTTCCAGAATGATTTGGATGATTTCATCGATATTCAGGTAGAGCAAAGCGAGGTTGACGCCAAAAGGTTTGTCCGTTGCTTTTTTACATTTCTGAATATTTTCTCGCAAAATATCGGGATACATACTTGCCGAACCAATCAATCCCAACCCGCCATTGTTGGAAACAGCAGAAGCCAACTTCCATCCTGAATGCCAAATCATCCCGCCCTGGATGATTGGATATTTGGTTCCGAAAAGCTGTGTGATTCTGTTCATTCTGTTGTATTGTTTTTGGGCAATTCCAAAGTCTATAAAGCTGGACATTGTTTATTTTTTTCAAAAATAGCGATTCGGATTGGAAATAAAAAAACCGGTAGAAAATCTACCGGCAAAATTCAATTTTTAGTTTCCGTTAATTTTTTATAAACTTAATGGTTTGAATACCTTTATCCGTAAAGATATTAATCAGATATGTTCCTTGAATCAATGTGTGAACGTTCAGTTTTCTTTCGCCAGACATTGTTTTCTCAGAGACTTTCTTACCATCGAGAGACATAATCACAATCTTATTGATTTTATCCTGTCCGCTGAAGTGCATTACTTCTTTTACAGGGTTTGGATAGATTTGGATTTTGATTTTGCCATTAGCATTACTAACTCCCATAGATTCATTCCAAGCTAAAACAGCTAATGATGTTTTAGATTCGCATCCGCCGACTGTTTGTGTAGCATAATAAGTTGTATTATTGACGATCAAAGTACTTATTGGTAAATCATTAATATGATTGGTTGCGTCACTTGCAGTTGCATACCATTTGATATTCTGACCATTAGCAGCCAATACGCTTAATGTATCTCCAGCGTTGAAGGTCTGCGTTGCAGCACCTGTTGGCGCAACAACCGCATCTGCTTCGGGTATTGTAAAGGATTGTGATGTCTGACATTGGTTGGCGTCTTTCACAGTCACCACATAAGTTCCTGCTGCCAAGCCTGTTGCCGTCATTCCAGTTTGTTCAGGTGTTGTATTCCAACTGTAAGTATAAGTTCCCGTACCACCTGTAACATTCACCATAGCAGAACCAGTTGCACTGCCATTACAAGCAACATTAGTTTGTGCTCCAGCTGTCGCAACCAGTGCGTCTGGCTGCGTAATCGTTACAGAAGTATTTCCAACACAACCGTTAGCGTCTTTAATAGTTACCAAATAAGTTCCCGCTAACAAACCGGTTCTGTTTTGTGTATCCGCACCATCGCTCCAATCAAAAGTGTAAGGAGAAACTCCGCCAGAAGGTATAAGTGTTATAGATCCATTAGAACCGCCATTACAACTAACATTAGTTTGAGATGCTGAACCGCTTACGGATGATACTGTTAATGTTGCACTGTTGGATTCTGCAGAAGCACAGCTTGCTTGCCCTGTCACTAGAACTCTATAGAGATTACCATTAAAACTTGCGCTTGCCCCGGTTATTGTTAATATTGAGGTTGTAGCACCTGAATATGTGATATCATTATTAATATTATTAAAACCACTTCCTGTATTTACCTGCCATTGATATCCTGTCCCGTTGCTTGCAGCTGCACTAAAAGTTGTTCCAGCACCTGCACAAATAATACTATTAGATGGTTGCGTAGTAATTTCAGGCGCAGCATTTACAGTAATTGTTTTGCTATCAGAAGCACTACATCCATTAGCATCCGTATAAGTATAAGTAACGGTCTGAGTTCCGAATGCAGGATTAAACTGTCCTGCACTAACTCCTGTCCCGCTGTAAGTTCCACCTGCCGGTAATCCACCAGTTAAAGTCATTAAACCACTATTGCTGCAGATTGGAGCAAACGTTGCCAATGTAACTATTGGTGCTGTATTCACAGTTATGATTCTACTTGCCGAAGATGAACACCCATTAGCATCCATATAAGTATAAGTAACGGTTTGAGTTCCGAATGCAGGATTAAACTGCCCTCCACTAACTCCTGTGCCGCTATAAGTTCCTCCAGCTGGTAATCCACCAGTTAAAGTCAGTAAACCACTGTTGCTGCAGATTGGGGCAAATGTTGCCAATGTAACCGTAGGCGCTATATTCACAGTTATGATTCTACTTGCTGAAGATGAACATCCATTAGCATCCGTATAAGTATAAGTAACGGTTTGAGTTCCTGATGTAGGATTAAACTGTCCGCCGCTAACTCCTGTGCCACTATAAGTTCCGCCAGCTGGTAATCCACCAGTTAAAGTCAGTAAACCACTGTTGCTGCAGATTGGAGCAAATGTTGCCAATGTAACCGTTGGTGCTGTATTCACAGTTATGATTCTACTTGCCGAAGATGAACATCCATTTGCATCCGTATAAGTATAAGTAACGGTTTGAGTTCCCGATGCAGGATTAAACTGTCCGCTGCTAACTCCTGTGCCACTATAAGTTCCGCCAGCTGGTAATCCACCAGTTAAAGTCAGTAAACCACTGTTGCTGCAGATTGGAGCAAATGTTGCCAGGGAGACAGTAGGCGCTGTATTCACATTAATGGTTTTAGTCAAAGAATAGGAACAGCCATAAGGATCGGTATAACTATAAGTGATAGTCTGAGTTCCAGCAGCAGGATCAAACTGTCCTCCACTTACACCAGTCCCACTATATGTTCCACCAGCGGGTAACGCTCCTGCTAGAGTATAAAGTCCGCTATTAGAACAAAGTGTTGGGAAATTGGCAATCGTAATTGGATTTGATGGACAAGCCACAGTAATTGAATACGATTGGGAACCAGAGCATCCGCTCGCATCATTGACTGTTACTGTAAAATTGAATGTTCCTGTTGCTGTTGGTGTTCCAGATATAGTTCCTGAAGAAGACAAAGTCAAACCTGGAGGAAGAGCTCCAGCAGTAATAGCAAAATTAGGAGCACCTAAAGCGCCAGTCTGTGAAAGCGAATTATTGTAAGCAGAGCCTGCTACGCCTCCCGCCAGTGCTCCACCAGTCGTCATTGTAAAGGCAGGGCAAACGTAAGGCGTATAACTAAAAGCATCAATACCTATGTAATCTGAATTAGATCCTAAAGAACCAGCGTTTGTAACAAAATAACGGAAAGCAATGCGTCCCGATGTTGGTGCAGGCAAACCAGAAATAGTAATAGTATACTGAGTCCAAACCTGCGGGTACACATTCGTAACCAAAGTAGGATTGATACTTAGCAAAAGTGTTGTAAAGTCTCCAAGACCAGTTGCGCCAGTGCCTACGTTGGTACTTGCACCATTCGCACTCAGCCTTACTTCTAGTCTGTCGGGATAATCTACCTGCCCAGCACCTATGGTAGGCTTTCTGGTATAAAAAGTAAAAACATCACCATTCCTAAGTGTTCTGTTTGGGGTAATGATCCAATTAGAAATTGTCCCGGTGCTTCCAGTACTGTTAAAATTAGCAGCAATGTAAGAATTAGCAGCACCATTAAAGGAATTAAAGGGACCAGGCGTTGGCGTTGCTGTTGTAGCAGTACCTTGAAACCAACCAAGTGCACCTACTGGTGTACTGTTGTTTTGTAACACCCAACCGTTTCCGGAGAGTGTTGTAATGTTGTCAAAATTCTCCGTAATTGCCTGTGCAAAAAATAATTTTGCCCAAAACAAGATTACGAGGATACCAATTTTTTTGTAAAAATTTCTCATATATATTATTTTTGAGGTTATTCATAATACTTTTGAAATAATTCAATAATAACAACATATCCTGATACATCATACACAAATGTAAATAATTAATTATCATAAATTTATAAAATACCAGTTTTTAATTTAAAATCCGTATAAATACCTAATGACAAACACAATTATAAATCCAAATTATAAACTAATTCTACAATGGATTTATCAATCAAACAATTCTAATTTTTGATTCTATTATTTTTTAAACAATCCCTATTTTTACCAAAAATTACACATTGGATTTATCATTAAGAACAGTTACCGTCACACGCTACATCCTGCCATTGCGGGAAGGCGGGTCTTTGCCGGCTTTGGCAGAGGCGGATGACGATTTCAAATACGTGCTGAAGTTCCGTGGTGCGGGACACGGTGTGAAGGCTTTGATCTCTGAGTTGATCGGGGGAAAAGTCTCGCAGGTCTTGGGTTTCCGGATTCCGGAGTTGGTATTTGCTAATCTTTCTGAGGACTTCGGGAGAAGCGAGGCCGATGAAGAAATCCAGGATCTTCTGAAGAACAGTTGTGGGCTGAATCTTGCCCTGCATTACCTCTCAGGCGCAATTACTTACGACCCGGGCGCTGTAAAAATAGATGCGAGACTATCTTCTGAAATTGTTTGGCTGGATGCTTTCCTTACCAATATTGACCGCACTTTCCGCAATACAAATATGCTGATGTGGCATCAGGAACTGTGGCTGATAGACAATGGCGCTTCCCTCTACTTCCACCACAACTGGGACAACTGGGAGAAGAATGCCGTGAGTCCTTTTGTGATGATCAAAGACCATGTGCTGTTGCCCCAAGCTTCTGAACTGGATGAGGTGAATACAAGATTCAAAGCGGTATTGACGGACGAGGTTTTGAGAGAAATCGTAGAACTGATCCCTGAAGATTGGTTGCAATGGAACGATACAGAACTTAACCCAACCGAAATCAAGGAGGTATATTACCAATTCCTGATACTGAGACGTGACCATTCTGATAACTTTTTAAATGAAGCCAAAAATGCAAGAGCAAAAGTTATATGAGTATGCGGTAATCCGTCTGGTACCGAAGCCTGAGCGTGAGGAGTTCTTCAATGTTGGATTAATATTATTCTCTAAGAAAGCAAAATACATCGCTGTAAGAATCCATCTCTGTGAAGAAAAGTTTCGCGCCATCCACTCCCAACTGGATTATGATGATGTGAAGAAACATCTGGAGTCTTTTGAGAAGATTGCGAGAGGTGAAAAGTCTGCAGGTTCTATTGCACAATTGGAAATCCCTGAGCGTTTCCGCTGGCTGACGGCTGTGAAGAGTTCTATTATTCAAACATCAAGACCTCATCCTGGTGCAAGCTTGGATTTAGAAAAGACTTTTGAAAGGTTGTTTGAAGAGTTGGTGCTTTAATGGTATTCAGGAACCTCTGACTGGGAAAATTGACGACATTAAACCAGCATATTTAAAAACAGATGAATTGACAAGCCTGAGAACATCGGGTTACTAATATAAAAAACAAAACACACAAATGGCATCTCTACACAAAATCCGGGCGTATCTCTATGATAATGTCCTTACCAAAGATAATACTAATGACTACATCGCCCGCACCGCCAGCGAGCAATCTTTGGATGTAAAACAAATATGCGAAATGGCTGCCAGCCGTGGTGGCGCAGATGTCTCGGCATCGGCAATGGAGCATGCTACCGAACTTTTCCTTGCGGAGATGGCGTACCAATTATGCGACGGCTACTCCATCAATACAGGCTATTTCATAGCGGGGACGAAGATTCGAGGAGTGTTCGACAGTCCTTCAGCGACTTTTGACAGTGAGAAACACAGTATACTGTTTCAGTTCAACCAGGGTATCAAATTGCGGGAACAGATCCCGAATATCGAGGTTAATATCATCGGGGTTGCGGATGCGACGTGTGCTATTTTGCAGGTTACGGATGTGAGCTCGGGTAGCATTAACCATCAATTGACAGCTGGTCGCAATCTGAAAATCCGTGGAACTAAAATTAAAATCGTGGGTAGCAATCCTTTCAACGGTATCTACTTCATCAACACCGTTAGTAGAGAGCGCACCAAGGTAGAAATCGACGATATTGCGGTGAACAAGCCTTCGGAACTGATTTTCATCACGCCTGCTCTACCCAAAGGCAATTATCGTCTTGAGATTGCAACGCAATACACCTCCAATAGCACACCACTGAAAGCTCCAAGGGTAGTTTCCTTTGATAAAATTTTTAGTATAGATTAACAATACGAGGCTATTGAATAGTTCAACAGCCACGTATTGAAGTGTTCGACACGTTCGTATTGAGATATTCAACAGCCACGTATTGAAGTATTCAACAGGTGGCTATTGAGATTGCTCTTGTGTTAATTATAAACCAAACTATGATCTTCCTTCAAACTCTGGATGAAGTAGGAAGGTGTAACACCACTTATTTTTTTGAAGGCAATTACAAATACCTGCGGCGATGCATAACCACACTCTTCCGCCAGATAACTGATTTTGTACTCTCGGTATTTCGGCTCATTATAAAGTTTATGGATAATATAATTGATTCTTAGGCTATTGATATAGTTACTAAAGTTCTGGGATTTGTTTTTATTAATGATCTCTGAAAGATATTTTGAGTTGGTATTCAACTGACCAGAAAGCATACCAATTGTAAGATCTTTTCTCAGGAACCTCCCAGACTTCTCAAAGGAAGACAATTTCTTCAAGAGTCGAATTTCTGTTTCAGTAGAAATCAGGTTTCTGTTAGCGGACAGTTCAGATTCTTCATTCGTCTCGGCTTCCACTTCATTATCAACATTCAGTTCATCAATACTTTCATTGGTTTCTACAGATTGTAAAATTGCTTCGTTCTTCAACTTAATGATCATCTGTTCATAATTCTTACGCATTATTTTGTTATTTCTGCGCACAAACAACCAAGCTCCCAAAGCAATAAATGACACAATGATTCCGCCGATAAACAGGAATGTTTTTTTCGATTTTTCATTCTTAATGTCTGCCTTTTTGATTTCATCTCTGGACTGGTTCACAATGGCCTTTTTCTCGGCAAATGTAATACTGTCATTAAGTTTTGTGTACAATCTTAGATACTTGTTTTCCTGAGCATCATCTTTTAGAAAGCGGTAGGCATCTTTGATGTTTCTGTATGCCATTAATCTCTCTCGATGATTACTTTTAATTTTCTCAATTACTAAGAGTTTTTGAGCATAATCAATCGCCTTGTTATAATCTCCTTTCACAAGATAAAAACTGCTCATAGATTCGTAAGCTTCCAAATCTAATATTTTGAAATATTCAGGAACCGATTTTTCAAACATCATCATCTTTTTGAAATAAGGTTCTGCTAAGTCAGGTTTGGGAGGATTTATAGCATACCCATAATAATTACCCATATTCATCAACTCGAAAATATAGAGATAATAATATTTAGATTTTTGATACTCCGTAAGATCACGGGTCGGAGTGGTTTCTATTGCATTGAGACTTTTGACTGTATAATTATACCAGTCTTTGTTATCACCTGTTCCTTCTGACATGCCTGCTAAATTGGCATATATCCTGCACAGTTGTATATGCTGATCTGCCTCATTATCAATATTTTCTACATATTCCAGAGCAGTTTTGAGATTGATCTTTGCTTCTTTAGATTTGTCTAAGATGATATGTATCTTACCACGATAAAGGTAAATAGCACTCAAGGCATTATAATCATTCAGCTTTTTGGCTAGCACTTCTGCACTATCACTATATTTGCCGGAGAGAATATAGTCGCCCTGCATCAGAGCAACCTTTTGCAAAAGCGTTAAGCCTCTGAGTGCGCCTTGTGGAAAAGTGATTTTATTGGATTGTTCGTATAGTTTTTTAACCTTATCCATACTAGCAATCTCCTGATCATCAATCTCGATTCTATCGTAGGCATCGATAATTTTCTTCTGAGCATCTGACTTCTGAGAGTAAACGTTAGCACAAAATGCGAAAAGAAAAACGAACAAATAAAGGACTCCCTTCATAAATAATCATTAATTATAAACCAAACTATGATCTTCCTTCAAACTCTGGATGAAGTAGGAAGGTGTAACACCACTTACTTTTTTGAAGGCAATTACAAATACCTGTGACGATGCATAGCCACACTCTTCTGCCAGATAACTGACCTTGTACTCGCGGTACTTAGGCTCGTTGTATAGTTTTTGAAGGATATAATTGATCCTCAATACATTGATGTAATTGTTGAAGTTCATTAATTTTTGGTTCCGGATGATCTCAGACAGATACTTGGCGTTGGTGTTCATCTGCCCTGCTACCAGGCCGATGGTAATGTCTTTCCTCAGGAACTTCTCAGATTTTTCGAAGGCATTCAGTTTCTTCAGAAGTCTGGCTTCGGTCTCGGTAGAGATGGTGTATTTGCTGGCTGATATTTCGGATTCGCCTGCCAAATCGGTATTATCATCATCTTGTGTGTCTTCAATATCATCTGCCGTGTCTGATGGGAGTGCTGCTTCGTTTTTTAGTTTTTCTATCATCTGCTCGTACTTGGCACGCATGATTTTGTTTTTTCTTCTCCAGAGGATGATAGTAATAATGGCTGCAAAAAGAACGAAAATGCCTGTCCAGAGCCATTGCTGTTTTCTGTTTTCCTGATTGGTTTTATCCGTTTCTGCCACCATTTTTTTCATAGTGGTATCAGCAAGAAGCTTTTCTGTCCGGCTGAGGCTGTCCTTCAGATAGGTATATTTGTCTGTATAGTATTTGGACTTCTCTTTGTCGCCTGTTTCCAAATAACAACTACCCAGAAACTCAAAGGATTCTACCCTGTGGTAAGGGTCTTTGTACTTGTTTTCCAATTGCAGTGCCCGATTGGCAAAATCTATAGATTTCTGATATTCTTCTTTGGTCATATACAGCCAGCTAACCTGATTCAGGATCATAATCCTGTTGCCAACAGGTGTATCATAAGCCTTGTTCTCATACACATTCAAAGCATCCAAAAGATATTTCTCTGCCTTCTCTACATTGACACTGGTTTTAGTATCTGCCTGCTCCAGATAGAAAATTCCCAAGCGCATATTATTAAAGGCGATTGCATCATACTTGACACTGCTGGTAATGGTTTTGCTATTATCATCCAGCTGATACAGCAAGGCCTGACTTTTGCGGTAATAGTCCGGAATAGAATCCCGGTATTTTTTATTTTCAAATTGCTTGATGTTGTATTGCAATGACATACTATGATAAATCATTCCCATTTCATAGAGCCTCTGGTTTTTATCATCAATAGCTTCTGCAATACGAAGCCCAGACTTCAGTTCTTTCACACTTGCATCAGATAGTCCAAGATAACCCATTGCCAACGCATTTCTGCGGTAGATACTGGACATAATGATATTTAATGACGGGTCATCATAACTTATTCTTTTAAGTTGACTCGCCAATTCTAATGTCTGTTTGTATTTGTTTTGTACTCCATATATATACATCAGATTATAACCGCACCACAATTGCCCATATGCATAATGGAGTTTATCTGATTCCTCTTTCAGGCTGAGTAACTGTTTCTCATATTGGGGCATCACGTCCAGTTTACGCCTGTTGATTTCTATCAACTTGTTCTTGATAACTGCTTCTGTTTGAACCCCTTCACTCTTTGGATTTTGAGAATAGAGAAAGGAGATGGCAAAAAAGATTGCTAATAAGTAAAAGAATCTTTGCATAACAATAGGTTATCGGTGAGGTTGAACGAAGCGAAAGAGGACTCTCAAAAATACAATATTCCTTTAAAAAAATGATGGATTTATTGATATTTAATCGACAGATAATATATTCCTATTATTACATTTATTCTTATTCTCTGTTTACCAAATCCATAGAAAAAGCAGGGAGACAAATCGCAATATATTCGCAAGGCTCAGCAAATGGATTAGAGTAGCGGACTCTCGCTCCTTTTTCAATCAGAATACTTTGTCCCTGTTCCAAGATAATAGAATCTCCGTCTATCTCAAAATGTTTCTTGCCAGAAATAATCAATGTAAACTCATCGAACTCGGGCGTTTGGTGCGGTTCGCTCCAGTTGGGCGGTGCAACCATATGCGCAATGGAGATTTCCGAGTTTCTTGTAGAATTTCCCCAATGTTCCTCTATCAGTTTTCCATCAGTTGTGGGAACAACGAAAGGACTTGCCTGGATTCTGTACTTTTTCATATCTGATAATTTTGTTTAGTGATTTCGAAGACAACATTTAGTCTTTCCGGTTCGTAGGCGTAGGCAACATTCACCTCATCTACTTTCCTGGCGCCTAGCCTTTCCATTGCTTTCTGCGAACGGATATTATCTTTCCCAACATGGAAATTAACTTTATCTACAAATTGGAAGATGTAATCCAGCATCAGCTTTTTGACCTGAGGATTCATTTTTGATCCCCAGAATTTGGTACCGTAAAATGTATAACCAATGAAAATAGAATTGTCTTCAGCATTATAATCGTAGAATCTTGTACTTCCAGCAACTTCGCCAGTATTTTTTTCTATGATTTTGAAAGCGCCCCTACTTTCCATTGCACCTCGAAAGAAATTTTCGAAAACTTCTCTTTTGTAGCGGTCTTTGTTCGGATGCTGTTCCCAAATCTTCGGGTCGGATGCTACTGCAAATAATTGCTCGAAATCAGCATCTTGTAAAGGAATTAATTGTACGAAATCGTTTTCTAAAATGGGTTGGATGTTCATTGCTTCTAGGTTTTAGGTGGTAGTTTTAAGGTTATAGCCCTGACTCCCGATTCTTGTCTCTTGATTCTTCTTAACCGTGATAGACTCTGGAGAAAACAATCTTTCCATCTTTGATTTCCAGCACCTCGTCTACTTTCAAATCTTCTTCGCCTTCTACTTTTCTGGTATATTCCATAAAAACCTGTTCAGAATCTGCAGTGAGTTTATCGACTTGATAGTGCAAAGTTGGTAATCTTTCGAAGCAGTCTTTCCACCAAATTCTTAAGGCATCTTTACCTTTTATCAAACCATCGGTTTCCGGTTTCCGGATTTTAAGTTTCGGGCTGTAATGTTCTGCAGAATCATCATACAAAGCCAATAAATTTTCCAAGTCCTGCTCATTGAAAGCCTTGAACCAAAGTGTTGCGACAGCTTTTAAATCTTGTAGAGTCATAGTTTCATTATTGATACCAAATTTAACAAAAAGCTGTTCATCCACATTATTATTTTCCAAACAAAAATTACTTTAACTTATCTCAGTCTTATTGGCGCGCTGTTTTCTAAACTGATAAACCGAACCGGCAATAAAAAGTATTAAAAAGAACAGCAAAGTTTTGGCAATAATTGGGTCAGTTGGTGCTTTTGCTAATGGATGCCCAATTGGAACTCTTGTAAAAGTCTCATTGACCGTCGGAACCAATGACAGAAAAAAACTGAAAGACAGAAGAAAATTTTCAAAATAACGAGCCGTATTATTGTCCGGTTTCTTTTCCGACAAATAAAAAGCAACCCCAATTAATACTACGATAAATAACGAAAAAATATGTCCCGCGTTGTATCCGTGCTTCAACAATCCCAAAGATGTGAGCGATGTGACGAGCGTACAGTAAAAATAAATTTTCCCCGTGAGTTGTTTCAAATCAATTTTCCCGTATTTCACAAATGCAATGATTGCCGATACAATCGCTATAATACCAATGATAGTATGAAAAATCCCTAAACCAGATAGTCCCATTTTGTTTTAATTTTAAATTAGTCTGTCATTATTGACAATGCAAATTTGAGATTTGAAAAAATGAAACGTTTTGCAAAAAAGGTCAATTATTTGTGCATTTGGCTCAGACGATAATTGGTGGGAGATGTTTTGTACTTGTTGTGAAAGCTTTTGGTAAAATTTGCCAAATCATTAAAACCACATTCAAAAGCAATATCTGTTATACGATTGTCCGACGTCAGAAGCAATTCCGATGCCCTCTCAAGTCTTTTGTTTTTGATGTAACTGGCAGGAGAGTTACCATACAATTTTGCAAATTCTCTTTTGAAAGAAGAGACACTCAGATTGGTCTTCTGCGCCAGATCTTCTACAGTCACCTGAGAAAACAAATTGGCTTCTATGATTTGTTTGAAAGTATAAGTTACCGGCGAAAAAAGCTGTGATAAGATAACATTGACGGTTTCCGCATTTTGGGTTTGGGATAAGAGAATAATAATTTCTTTCAATTTCAGAATCAAAATATCGTCATTTACAAGCGCCGGCGTTTCAAAATAAAACAACAATCCCTCGATGTATTTCTGAATCAGAAAATCGTTATTGATTTTTCCGCCCGATTGATTGCTGACAGCATTCTTTGGCGATTGTAGCAAAGAGGGAAATTCTCTTTCATAGATTTTTTTCAGAATATCGGCGTGAAAAGTCACAATCACAATCTCACTATTGGCGTCTGCATCCAATTGTTCTATTTTTCTTCCAGAATTGATGCAATTTAAAAACAACGAATAATTTTGAGGAATATCCAGCTGAATTTCATCTGTTTTATATTGCATTCTGCCATTCTTCACATACAAAAAACAAGCTTGTTCAGAAACAGGAAACACAAACTCAAAAGGCGGTTTCAATACTATTTTTTGGATAAATGATTTTTCGTACAAATCAATTTTTTGGTAATCCAATATCATAATGCATCTGTGTTTTATATCTCAATCAATTAAAAAAGTATGGCTTTTTCCAGTTCCAATAGTTTTTGTTTGCGCCAGATTCCGCCACCATAACCTGTCAAAGTTCCATTAGTCCCAATTACTCTGTGACACGGGATGATGATGGATATTTTATTCAATCCATTCGCATTGGCAACTGCCCTTACTGCTTTCGGATTTCCTAGAATATCAGCCTGTTTCTGGTAACTTCTGGTAGTTCCATACGGAATGGTTCTCAGGATTTCCCAAACACTCTTTTGAAAATCTGTCCCAACAGGAGAAAGCGGAACTGTAAAATCCAGTCTTTTTCCTTCGAAATATTCTGCTAATTCTGTTTCTAATGTCTTGAAATGAGGATTTTCGCCTTGAATAATATTGGCTTTAAAATATCTTGAGATTTCTTCCAGTTCTTTGGCCAATGATTTTCTGTCAGAATATTCTAATAGACAAATCCCATTTTCATTCGCACACGCAATCATCGTTCCGAGTGGTGTTTCGATTCTTTTGAGGTCAACAATCTTTTCTAATTTTGAATTCTTTGGCGAAGTTCCGATGATAGATTTGAAACTTTCATTAAAACCGCTCAGACTTTCATAACCATTATCCAAAGCTACATCCAGAACACTCTCACCTTGTTGTAATTTTTTGAAAGCCGAATTGATTTTAAACATTCTTTGAAAAGCGTGGAAGGTCATTCCGTGATGTTTTAGAAACCAGCGTTTTACTGTTGCCGGTTGCAGATTGCGATTAATCAAATCAACATCTTTGAATTTAATTTCCGGATTTTCGGATAATTCATTCATCAGTTTATGAATTTCAACAGGCGTTTCATCCGGATTTTCCAACGGTTTGCAAACTTTGCAAGGTCTGTAACCTTTCAGGATTGCATCTTTTGTATTATCAAAGAATTCTACATTCTCAGGTTTCGGTTTTCTGGCTGTACACGTTGGCCGGCAGAAAATCCCCGTCGTTTTTACACCCATCCAAAATACGCCTTCAAATTCCGGATCTTTCTGGAAAGAAGCCTGATACATCTGTTCGAAACTTGGTTTCATAAAATGATAATTAATGATACAAATGTAATTCTTTAAAAAATTGATGACAACCGAAAAATGAACACTTAATTTTTTCATTTCATATTCTCGAAAAATTTCTATCTTCCAAAACACAAAATCAACAGTTTTATGGATAAGAAAAAACTTCGTGAATCAATTTTCAGACATTTGGATGGCATCGTGACTGCGCCTGTGATTTCGGCTTTGTCTAAGAAAAAAGTATTGGATTTTATTTTGGATAATGGCAGTCTGGAACTTTCTGAAATCAATGATAAATTTGAAGGTAATGAAGGTTATTTAAATGTCGCATTGCGGGTTTTGGCATCACAAGGTTTTTTGAATTATGAATTAAATAATGAATCCGACATCATCAAAATCTCAAAAAATGATAAAACCGAAGAAGCATTTTTTCATCAAAATATTTATGTTGATTTGGCAGAGTTCTTAGCAGATTCCGAAGTGATTAATTCCAAAGAATTGACGGAAGAATTATGCAAAAAATGGATTTTGATTTTTGATAAATATAAATCTTTCATCAATGAAAATGCGGACGATAATTCCGTAAAATACCAAATCCAAAAACATATCGAAGGTGCTTTGGTCGGACCAATTATCATCAAACTCGGAATGAGCGGAATGTTTCACAAATACTTTATGGAAGCGAGTTTCAGCGCAGAAGAATTCCATAAAAATCCTGAGTATTTTGGGAAAATTCTCGATTATTTATCAGAATTGGGTTGGTTTTCAAAAAAAGGAAACAACTTTCAGTTTACAGAAACCGGATTATTTTTTGCAAGACGTGCAACTGCTTACGGCGTAACGGTTTCTTATCTTCCGATGTTTTCAAAATTGAATCAATTGATTTTCGGAAAAGCCTCAGAAATCCGGGAAATTGAAGACGGAGAAGACGAAATCCACGTGAACCGAGAAATGAATGTCTGGGGAAGTGGTGGCGCACATTTGACTTATTTCAAAGTGATTGATGAATTTATCATCGACATTTTCAACCGCCCATTAAACGAGCAACCAAAAGGAATTTTGGATATGGGTTGCGGAAACGGGGTTTTGCTTCAACATCTTTATGAAGTGATTGAAAGACAAACCTTGCGAGGGAAACATCTGGAGGAAAATCCGATATTTTTGGTTGGTGCAGATTATAACCAAGCGGCGTTGAAAGTCACGAGAGCTAATTTGATTAAAAATGATATTTGGGCAAAAGTGATTTGGGGCGACATTGGAAATCCTAAACAATTGGCGGAAGACCTTCAATCAGATTACAATATCGAATTGGGAGATTTGCTGAATATCAGAACTTTCCTAGACCACAACAGGATTTGGGAAGATACTTTGGGAATTAATTCTGACAGAATCAGCACATCCACAGGTGCTTTTGCCTTCCGGGGAAAACGATTATCCAACAAAGATGTTGAGGAAAACCTTCTGAATCATCTCAAAAAATGGACGCCTTATGTTGAAAAATTTGGATTGTTATTAATTGAATTGCATACTTTATCTCCAAATATCACTTCGGAAAATCTTGGATTAACGGCTTCTACAGCTTATGATGCTACACACGGATTTTCTGACCAATATATTGTAGAAGTAGATGTATTTCACAGGATTTGTAAAGAATCTGGACTAGAACCTGATACGAATCTTTTCAAAAAATTTCCTGATTCTGAATTGGCAACTGTGAGTATTAATCTTTTGAAGCGATAATTTGTATATTGAAGCAACAAAAGCCGTATGAAAAACATATTAACAATCATTACTATTTTGATGACTTCATTATTTTTTGGACAGAATCTTGAGTCACCCGATTTCATAGAAACGAAAATCGAAAGTGGAAGCACATTCAAAAAACTTAAAAAAGGGAAACTAGACACTATAGTCGTGACGATGCAAGCTGTCAATTATGGCAACGCACTCATCTTTGCTAAACTGGACAATGAAATCAAAATTACAAATGCTGCAGACGAAAATTCTGTCATCAAAATCGAATTAAAAAATAACAGGCAAGTCCGAACTTTTTTCTATAAAAATAAGCCCGCCATTGTTTTAGAATCTATCGATTTTGATATGAATCATTTACCAAAAAACGCCACAATAAGTCGAGCTATATCCAACGATTTGATTCAGAATATTAGCATCAAAACCAATTATGAAGTTTTTGGAGACGATAATCCGGACAAGACTTTCAAACTTTTTTATGGGTTGAATATCCGTACGGATTTGGATAACCTGGATGTAATTTTTGAAAATATTGGAGAATTTTTCAGTGAGGAAGATGCGCTTTTGAAACTGTTTTACGGAAGTTATGCAGAAAAATTCGCGCCTAAAGTCTTGACTCATTTGAAAACCAACGAATTGGGAGTAATCACTGATGGTATTACTTTCGATTTTCAAAATAAAAATGTGAAAGAAACTAATTCTTATCACATTTACAAAAACGGAAAAATCATCAAATCTAGTGAGGAAAATCTGGTTAATTATCAGAAGATTTACCAGGATTATGTTAGCAAATTACTAGATTAATCAATTTTTCGTCATCAAAGAACTCTTCAAAATGTTTTCTGCTTGTTTGATGTGCCTCAAATTATGATAAATCACAAATCGGAAAGTATCGCCTAATTTCAGTTTAATCAATTTTGAAATACTGATTGACGTTTTTGTTTTTGCTAAATCAACAGTCTTTGCTTTTTCGAGGAGATTGAGCATTTTATTTTGCTGATTAATGAATTCTTCAATAGCAGATTTGTCCAATTGTTGATGAATTGGATTGGCTGTTTTCAACGTTTTCATCTTGTTGAGTTTCTCTTTTGGAACCATCATATTAGCGAAATAGTTTCCTAAAATTCCACTTTTGAAATCTGATTCATTGGCTGGAAATTGACTTTCCTTGATTCGTTTTTCAATCTCTGGAAGGTAGAATTGTCCATAGAAATTAAGGTGTTCCAAACATTCTAAAATACTCCAGCTGTTTTCTGACGTTCTGAGATTCAGATTTTCATCACTTTGATTAAGCAAATATTTTGCAAAACTCAGATTATTATTTGTAATCGTTTTGAGTTCGTTGAGTAATTGTATAACAAGAATTTTCATCGTTAAAATTTTTCATAAAAATCCAAATCTTCACCCATAAAAATATTGATTAAAGTCAAGATTTTTTCAATCTCGATAATGTTTCTGGCGACATTCTGAGATAATTGGCAATATACTTATTAGGAATTTCCTGAAACAACTTTGGACTTCTTTTCAAAACTCTTTCGTATCGAATTTTCGGAGAACTGTACAGTAAATCTTTCTCGCGCTCAATCTGTTGCAAAACCAAATCTTCTAAAATAGAATTCCATAACTTCAGATTCTCACTATTAGAATTAATGAATTCATAAAAATCCTTTTTAGAAGCCACTTTCACAGTCGACGCTTTAATGGCTTGCATATAAAACTCCGAAGGTTTGCCTGACAAAAATGAATCTAATGAAACAATTATATTTCCTTGATACCCAAAACGGATAATTCGCTCTTCATCCTCATCTTCGATAAAAATCCGGACACTTCCTTCTTCTACAAAATAGATATTTGTATCGATAGTTCCAGATGTTTTGAGAAATTCATTTCGTTTCAATTCTCTTGTTTGCCAAGAAAGTTGTGTTTGCAACAATTCCAAAATCATAAGTCTTCTAGAAAATTATAAGCTAAATGTATCATTAATTTATTAAATTTGAGATTAACAACCATTGAAAACTTAAACCTTTGAAAAAAATCCTTCTCTTTTTATGCTGTATTCTATTCGTTAATTCAATTAATGCTCAGGAAACTATTCCATTTAGAATTACCAAATACAATAATATCATTGTAAAAACTTTGGTCAATGACAAAGATTCTCTGGACTTGATGTTCCAGATTGCGATGGAAGATGCATCGATTTCCCCTGAAAGATTAAAACCTGCAAAAAGTATTGTTTTTAAAAATGAAATCAGTGAAAATAATTCGGTTAAAATTGGAAATCTTGAATGGAAAAACATAAAATTCTACGACAACGAACTAACCGGACCGGAAGCAGATGGAAAAATCGGGACTGGTATTTTCAAAGGAAAGACATATAAAATAGATTATGACAACAATCAATTTGTAATTTATGACAAATTTCCTGACATCAAGGATTACAAAGAAGTTTCTTATGTATCTAATGAGGAAGGACAAGTGTTTTTATCCTGTGAGAATTTGATAGACAATGAAACTTATGAGTCAAATTTTCTTCTACAATCGGGTTATGCTGGTGGTTTACTATATAATAACCAGTTTGCGGACACAAAAGATCTGAATAAAAAACTGAAAATAATAGGCGAAAAAACATTAAAAAATTCTGCTGGAAAAATCATTATAACTAAACAAGGAATTTTGCCAATGCTAAGAATTATTGATGACATTACTTTGAAAAATGTGTCAGCAGGGTTTTTCAGCGGAGAAATTAAAAATCAATCTACAAGCTATTTCGGAGCTGATTTGATTAGAAGATTCAATTGGATTTTCGATGCGGAAACACAGCGAATTTACATTAAACCAAGTCAATATTTTAATGAGCCTTATTTCAAACTCAATTAAAAATAAATCCCTCATAATTCATTATTTATGAGGGATTATTTTATTTTACGCTTTTCACTCTTATCATTCCTTTGTTTTCGTGGTACATCATACACATAATTTTGCCGTCTCTTTCCTTGCACTCTTTGGTATAATCATAAACGAGTGATACTTTTTCGCCGACTTTTTTAGAGTCTAAAATTTCGGAATTACAAACCAGATAATCTTCGTTTTCCCCAACTCTGAGGTATGTTCCCGTACAATCACGTACGATGGTTCCGGTTTGTAATCTATCGTGAACCGTGGCGCAGGAAAATAGTAATATTGCGAAAATGGCTGATAGAAAAATGGTGCTTGCTTTCATAGATTTTTATTTGGATTAAAGGTACAATTTTAAATTTTTACAAGGCTAAAATTTGAAAATCATATCATCAGTTTTTATTAACTTTGATAAAAATATGGATATGAATTCTACTACTTTAAATACAATTACCAAAAAATTAGAAAATCAATCTGAAGATATTCTGAAACAGGTTTTGGGATATTTGGATGGAATTCTCGAAAGTAAAAAAGAAAAAAACTGGTTAGAACATAACCAAAATTATCAACTCACAGAACAGCAAAAACATGAATTGGATGCTATGGAGAATCTGACTGATGAAGATTTTATGCCTATTGAAGAATTCCATAACCGGATAAAGGAAAAATATGGCTTTTAAGATTGAATATACTTATCAAGCTGAAATTGATGTTACGAAAGCTATTGATTATTACATTGAAAATTCTTCCCGTAAAATCGCAAAATCATTTTACAACAAGCTAATTGAAGCTGAAAAAATTTTAAAATCAATTTCTTTTTTTCAAAAAATCCACAATGATTTCCATCGTCTTCTACTGAAAATATTTCCATACATTTTAATCTATAAAATTGATAAGGAAACAGAAATTATCAAAATCTATCGGGGTTTTCACAATTCACAAAACCCTGAAAAATATCCATAAACTACTAAAGATTTTTTAACTTTGATGAAAATAACATAAATGAATATTTCTAACCCAACTCTATATCAAGAAATTACTGATAAATTACAAAATGTTCCAAAAGAAGTTCTGGAAAGAGTTTTAGCATATCTGACCGAAATGGATGAAAATAAAAAAAACTTAAATTTTGAACTTTCTGAAGAACAAAAAGAAAGTTTGCTTAAAATCAAAGAACGCTCTTATTCTGAGCACACGGAAATCAATTATTTCTTAAACGAAATGAGTGAAAAATATGGCATTTAAAGTCATTATCTCAGACGAAGCAAAATTAGACTTAGAAAATTCATATCAATATTATCGCGAAAATGCCAACAAAAAAGTTGCTGACAATTTCATTAAAGAATTTAGAAAATCAATAAAAATAATTTCCGACAATCCTTATTTTAAAATTTGGTTTGATGACTTCAGAGTTAAGCTATTAGCGAAATATCCGTTTTTAATATTTTTCTCTGTTGACAAGAAGGAAAATATTATTGTGATTGCAAGAGTTTTCCACACCTCCCAAAATCCTGAAAAATATCCATAAAAAAACCGAAAAAAAAATCTTTCGGTTTTTAAATTTATAGAATCGGAAACTACATCACCTCCATCTTAAAACTCATACTCTCAATCACTTTCAGAATCGCTTCCACAGTGTCCATCGATGTCAAACAAGGAACACCGTTTTCTACGCTCATTCTTCGGATTTGGAAACCGTCTCTTTCTGCCTGTTTTCCTTTCGTAGTCGTATTCACAACGTATTGAACTTTTCCTTTCTGAATCAAATCGATTAAGTTCACATCTTCTTCTCCAATCTTGTACCCAATTTTCGTCTGAATTCCTTTCTGTTCAAAATATTTCGCAGTTCCCTCTGTTGCCCAAATTCTGAAACCAATCGTATGGAATCTCTTCGCTATTTCTGACGCTTCTTCTTTGTCCGCATCAGCAACTGTGAAAAGGATTGAACCGTGTGTAGGAACTTTTCTCCCAGCGCCAATCAAGCCTTTGTACAAAGCTTTTTCAAAGGTCGAATCTTTGCCCATCACTTCACCAGTAGATTTCATTTCTGGTCCTAATTGGATATCAACTTTGGTCAATTTACTGAAAGAGAAAACCGGAACTTTTACAAAGATTCCTTCTTTGTTTGGAACCAATCCAGATTGGTAACCTAAGTCTTTCAACTTAGTTCCCAGAATTGCTTTGGTAGCAAGGTTTGCCATTGGAACGTCAGTTATTTTTGATAAGAAAGGAACAGTTCTGGACGAACGTGGATTCACTTCTATTACGAAAACTTCTCCGTTGGAAATAACATATTGGATATTCATTAATCCAATAACATTCAGACCTTTGGCTAATCTAATCGTATAATCTTCAAGCGTTTTGATTTGAGTTTCCGTCAAAGTCTGAGGCGGATAAACTGCAATCGAATCTCCGGAGTGAACACCAGCTCTCTCGATATGTTCCATAATTCCAGGAATTACCGTCGTTTCGCCGTCGCAAATCGCATCCACTTCCACTTCTTTTCCGGTCAAGTATCGGTCAATCAAAACCGGCTGGTCTGGACTGGCTTCCACCGCATTCTCCATATAATAAGCGAGTTCTTTTTCGCTGTAAACAATTTCCATCGCACGTCCGCCCAAAACATAACTCGGACGAACCAAAACCGGATATCCAATCTCATTCGCAATCACAATCGCTTCTTCTTTTGAAGTTGAAGTTTTTCCAAGCGGTTGAGGAATTCCAAGTTCTTGAAGTGCTTTTTCGAATTTATCTCTGTTCTCAGCTCTGTCCAAATCTTCAAGAGAAGTTCCCAAAATCTGAACGCCGTGACTTGCTAATTTATCTGCTAAATTAATTGCAGTCTGACCTCCGAATTGTACGACAACGCCTTTTGGTTTCTCAAGTTCGATGATGTTCATTACATCTTCTTCGGTTAAAGGTTCGAAGTATAATTTGTCTGAAATTGAGAAGTCTGTAGAAACCGTTTCCGGATTCGAGTTGATGATAATCGCCTCATAACCCAACTGTTGAATCGCCCAAACCGAATGAACCGTCGCATAATCAAACTCTACACCTTGCCCAATCCTAATAGGTCCTGAACCCAAAACGATGATTTTCTCTTTATCAGAAACGACGCTTTCATTCTCTTCTTCATAAGTTCCGTAAAAATAAGGTGTTTCCGATTCAAATTCTGCAGCGCAGGTATCTACCATTTTGTAAACCGGCATTATCGCATTTTCTTTTCTGAATTGGAACACTTCTTTCTGAGTGATTTCCCAAAGATGTGCGATATTCAAGTCTGCAAAACCTAATTTCTTGGCTTCGAGAAGAATTTCTTTATTAAATTTATTATCAGCAATTGTCTTTTCAAAATCAATCAGTTTCTTGATTTTCCAGATGAAGAATTTATCAATTTTGCTCCATTCCACAATCTTTTCCCAATCGTAACCTCTTCGCAAAGCATCGCCAATGATGAACAATCTTTCGTCATCACAAACACGGATTCTTCTCTCTATTTCTTCGTCTGTCAAAGCATCGGCTTGTTTTTTCTTCAATCCAAGATGTCTCAATCCTGTTTCCAAAGAACGGATAGCTTTTTGCAAAGACTCTTCGAAGTTTCTTCCGATGGCCATTACTTCGCCCGTCGCTTTCATTTGGGTCGACAATCTTCTGTCCGCCGTTTCAAATTTATCGAAAGGAAATCTCGGAAACTTGGTCACCACATAATCCAAAGCAGGCTCGAAACAAGCGTAAGAAGTTCCTGTTACCGGATTTTTGATTTCATCAAGCGTCAACCCCACTGCGATTTTCGCCGCAATTTTCGCAATCGGATAACCAGTTGCTTTACTCGCCAAAGCCGATGAACGCGAAACTCTCGGATTTACTTCGATGATATAATAATTGAATGAATGCGGGTCTAATGCCAGCTGAACATTACAACCACCTTCGATTCCTAAAGCTCTGATGATTTTCAAAGAAGCATTTCTCAACAACTGATATTCTCTGTCAGAAAGCGTCTGCGAAGGCGCCACTACAATCGAATCACCCGTGTGAACACCCACTGGGTCGATGTTTTCCATATTACAAACCACAATCGCATTGTCGTTGGAATCTCGCATCACTTCATATTCGATTTCTTTGAAACCTGCAATTGACCTCTCAATCAAACACTGCGTTACGGGAGAATATTTCAACCCCAATTCAGCAATTTCACGAAGTTCGGTTTCATTGGAAGCAATTCCACCTCCTGTTCCGCCCATTGTAAAAGCAGGACGAACGATAACTGGATAACCCAAACCATCAGCAAAATCTACCGCACCCTGAACTGTTGTTACAATGTCGGATTCCGGAACTGGTTCATTCAATTCACGCATCAGTTCACGGAACAAATCTCTGTCTTCCGCCTGATTAATTGCTGAGAGTTTAGTTCCCAAAACTTCCACTTTACATTCTTCCAGAATTCCGGAATTCTGTAATTCCACCGCCATATTAAGCCCGGTTTGTCCTCCCAAAGTTGGAAGAAGCGCATCTGGACGTTCTTTTCTGATGATTCTGGAAACAAATTCCAGAGAAATCGGTTCAATATAAACTTTGTCGGCAATCTCAACATCCGTCATTATCGTCGCCGGATTGGAGTTGATGAGAATCACGCTGTAACCTTCCTCTCTCAAAGACAGGCAAGCCTGCGTTCCTGAATAATCAAATTCCGCTGCCTGACCAATAATAATGGGACCTGAGCCAATTACTAAAATTGTTTTTATATCTGTTCTTTTCATTTTCTTTTTTATTGTCCGAAGTCCGATGATGGAAGTCGGAAGATTTATTTCTTTTTAAACAACATTTTGTCATTCCGTAGGAATCTAAGCTTTGTAGATTTCTACGGAATGACAAGCTTTAATACTTAATTTTTATTTCTTTGTTATGCACCTTGTCTAACTCATAGATTATTCTATCAGAAGAATTAAATTCTATCGAATATTCACTGCAAACTTCTCTCAGTTTTTGTAAATAATTGATGTAAAAATCAATCTGTTTTTCGATTGAAGAAAAATATTTTGGCATTTCAATACCATAAATAAATCTGTAAACTCTTTGGTCAATGATTTGATAAATATTGGGATTTTTAAATCTTAAAATTGTTGAAGCCATTGCTAATTGAATTCCCTTTGTAACCAAAAACCTTGTCAATAAATTAGTTGTTAATTCAATATTTAAAACTTCGTCATTATTTTTAATTTGATTTAAAATTAAAAATGATTCATCATCAAGAAAAGAATATCTATTTACTTTCCAAAGCACTATTTCGTTGATAATTTCTTGGTTGAAATTTCCTTTTAATCCGTCTAATTTTGAAGTAAGTTCAGGTTGGTATTTATAATTTAAATTAAGTAAATCATCTTCTGAAATTTTTAAATCAAAAATTGTTTTCATTATCTAAATATTTACTTCGTTTTCGGAAACTCCATTCAAATCCATAATTGTAAAGATTGTTTCCTCCATACTTTTACAAAGCTTTACCAATTTTTGTACATTAACATCATCAACTTTTTCAAAATGCTTTAATTTAAAATCATATTCGTCACCAATATCAAAAGCATCTTCCAAATGTTTTAATTCTTCAGACATCGCAAGATTTATAATTTGTGTAAAAACAATTTCTCTTGCTTCAATTAGATTTTCAAGAACTTCTAATATTTTTTCTTTATGATTCTGCATTTTAATACTTAGTTTGACTATTTTACAATATCACTTTTAATAACCAAATTCCTAATCTCCTCTTCAAAATAATAAGCAATATCAAAGTCGTCTGTTGCCTGATTTTCCAAAACCGTTACCGAAACTTTTTTCTCTGGATAGTATAAGTTAACCGCCGTAAATCCAGCTGGCGGAGAAAATCCGGTATGCCCGATTTCAAAAACTTCTGCCTTATCATTAATCCTCAATCCGTAGCCATAACCAATGGCTTTCTCACTGAAAAGCGGATGCTGATTCGTCACCGAATAAGTAATCATTTTCTGATAACTTTCGTTCTTCAGAATTTTACCATTATGAAGCAGATGATTCCATTTGGCAATATCTCCAACAGTCACCATCAAATGACTTCCGGGAAATAATTCGGATTCATAAGGGAATTTTGTAACCAAATGTTTTCCATCCTTGGTAATCGCAAAACTGCTGACCAATTTCTTTTTGTTTTCAGAATTAGGATAGAAACTGTGCGCCATTCCACACTTTGCAAAAAGCGCAGTCATCAATTGTTCATACGATTTTCCGCTTGCTCTTTCCAAAATTCTGCCCAATGTTCCGTAACCGATATTCGAATATTTGAATTGAGTTCCCGGCTCAAAAAGCAGTTCCTCTTTCAATTCCCAGGCATCAATTCCGGATGAATTATTCAAAAGATGATGAACGGTCACTTGATTCCCCCAATCAAATTTCAAATCTTTCAAATAAGTTTTAATAGGCTGGTTCAAATTGATATTTCCTTTCTCAACTTCCAGCATTACCAATGTCGCTGTAATTTGCTTAGCGATGGACATTGTTGAAAATTCGTCATTCAGATTAAGTTGAGTTTGATTATCAAAATTGGAATAGCCATAAGCTTTCTCATAAATGCTTTTCCCATCTTTCGTAACCACAACTACTCCATTGAATGCTCTCGGCGCTTTTAGCTGAATCAAACTGTCGATTTTCTGAGGTAAAGAATTTCCCTCTGCAACCTTGGTCGAGTTACAGCTAAGCAGAGCAATCGCATTGATTGTCAGAAAAAAGGATTTAATCAATTTCATATTTTAATTTTGAATAGACTATTATTAATAATTTACTTACAGTTTTTGATTGTTTATTCAAGACTTCTGATTGTCTACTTCACTCTTCTGTTAGACTACTTGACTCTCCTTTTTGTTTACTTTGCTCGTCCTTCTGTCTACTTTACTCGTCCTTTTGTCTACTAAAGTCGTTTTACAATTTAATCACCAAATCTCAATTCTATTTCTTAAAATCCTCCATCAAAGTGATAAAGTCATCAAACAAATAATTCGCATCCTCTGGCCCTGGACTTGCTTCCGGATGGTATTGAACTGAGAAACAAGGATGGATTTTGTGCTTCACACCTTCATTCGTTCTGTCGTTCAAAGCGATGTGAGTTTCTACCAAATCTGTATTTTTCAAAGACTCCTGGTCAATCGCATAACCGTGATTTTGAGAAGTGATTGCCACTTTATTTTTTTCTAAATCCAAGACAGGATGATTCCCACCTCTGTGCCCGAATTTCAGTTTATAAGTTTTTGCCCCACAAGCCAGACCAATTAATTGATGACCGAGACAAATCCCAAAAATTGGCACTTTTCCCAGTAATTTATTGATTAATTCTGATGCACCTTTCACATCTTCCGGGTCGCCGGGACCGTTGGAAAGCATTATCCCGTCCGGGTCCATCAACAAAATTTCTTCCGCCGTTGTATCCTGAGAAACCACGATGATGTCGCAATTTCTTTGAGATAATTCGCGGATGATTCCCAATTTGGAACCGAAATCTACCAACACCACTTTGAAACCTCTTCCAGGGCTTGCATAAGGCGTTTTTGTAGAAACCTGTTCTACTTGATTCGTTGGAAATTGAGTCACTTTCAATTCTTCCAAAACTGAATTATCATCAGTTTCAGCATTCACAATTTTGCCTTTCACAACACCTTTGTTACGAAGAATCCTCGTCAGTCTTCTGGTATCAATTCCTGAGATTCCCGATAGATTTTTCTTTTTGAATAATTCGTCCAACGTGATTTGTGTACGGAAATTGGAAGGCAAATCGCACAATTCTTTGACGATTAAACCTTTGATTGCCGGTTCGATGCTTTCGTAATCATCACGGTTGATGCCATAATTTCCAATCAAAGGATAGGTCATACAAACGATTTGTCCGCAATAACTTGGGTCCGAAATCAATTCCTGATAACCCGTCATTCCTGTGTTGAAAACCACTTCTCCCGCGGTCTCCTGCTCTGCTCCGAATCCTACTCCATTGAATACTTCTCCGGATTCTAATATTAATTTCTTTTTCATTTACTTTTTATAGATTTAAGAATGAAGAAGTCCTGCTTCTTTATTCTTTTTTCTTTTTTCTTTATTTCAATTTTTACTCAAAAAAAACACGCCCGAAAAGCGTGAATAAATATTTTAATTTTTGGAGTCGATGAATTTGAATCCTTTATTTTCAAGGTCAAATTTCAAAATTGCCATTCTTGCAAAAACGCCGTTTTGCATTTGTTTGAAAATTCTCGACCTTTCACATTCCACCAATTCCGAATCAATCTCTACACCTCTATTGATTGGTGCCGGATGCATAATGATGGCGTTTGGCTTCATTTTCTTTTCTCTTTCTTTGGTCAATCCAAATTTCTTCAGATAATCCTCAGACTTAAAATTGAAGCTTTTCTCGTGACGTTCGTGCTGGATTCTCAACAAAATCAAAACATCCACTTCTTTCACCAAATCGTCGAACTGCAGATAAGTTCCGTTAACTAACATTCCCTCATCAAACCAAAATTCTGGCCCCGAGAAATAAACTTTCGCTCCCAATCTTCTGAAAAGTCCTGCGTCCGAATTGGCAACTCGGCTGTGTTTCACATCACCCACGATTCCGATTTTCAAACCTTCTATTTTTCCGAATTCCTGAATGATGGTCAAAGCGTCCAAAATCGCCTGTGAAGGATGACTTCCAACGCCGTCACCTGCATTTACGATACTCAATTTTGCATCTTGCAAAGCATCATAATAACGTTTTTCAGAATGTCTGATAACTGCCAGTTCTACACCGATAGCTTCCAGAGTTTTAATCGTATCCAAAAGGGTTTCTCCTTTTGCAATCGAGCTTTTTTCAGCTTCAAAATCGATAACGTGAAGTCCCAGTTTTTTCTGAGCAACCTCAAAACTCGTTTTGGTTCTTGTGCTATTCTCAAAAAAGAGGTTCGCTGCGAAAACATCGCCATCAATTTTGCTGATTTTTCCATCTGCAAACTGCTGCGCTTCTTGTAAAATTTTTTCGATACTCTCAGTAGAGGTGCGGGAAAGCTTAATCATATTTCAAATTTTTAAATAAAAAAAACGAAGCCTAAAAAGACTTCGTTAAATATAAAAAATATTGTTGTTGTCGGCAAACTTGCCAATTATATTAGTCGCTAAATTCTGTACCAGATTCATTCGGTGCAAAGATACCAATATTTTCGATATGATGAAACCTTCTCCATAATTTTATGTTAAATGAATGAACTTCTGCTCTAAAATTTTTACAATCAAAAATTTTCTTTACTTTTGAAAGAATGATTTGCCATTATGGGACTGGATAAAAAAGACAAATTAATACTTTCGCTTCTACAGGAGGATTCTACGCTTTCTGTAAAAGAAATTTCCGAAAAAATCGGACTCACTTTCACGCCTACATACGAACGAATCAAAAATCTTGAAAAACAAGGCGTTGTAGAAAAATATGTTGCGATTTTGAACCGTGAAAAACTCGGCATCAACATCGTGGTTTATTGTAACATCCGCCTGAAAGAACAATCTCAAAAAACACTCAAAGAATTCGAAGATTATATTTCCAAATATGATGAAGTTCAGGAAATCATAAGCCTTTCCGGCGAGTATGATTATATGCTGAAGATTCTTGCCAACGATATCAATTCTTACAATACTTTCACGGTAAACGTTATTTCAAACGGACCTCACATTGGACAATACCACAGTTCTATTGTTCTAGCCGAAGTTAAAAAAACGACTAAATTTAAACTAGATTAAAATTTGAAACTCTCGCAGATTTAGCAAATTTTGCAGATAATTTATTTTAAAGATTTGCTGAATTTGCCAAATCTGCGAGAAAATATTCAAATTAATTTTTTATTTAGCCCAATAATTTATCTCTGACCTTATTGAATTGATATTCAATTTCGTCGAGGCATAGGTTTCCCAAACTTCCTTGATGAGAATGATTGAGTTCCTTATAATCATATTCGAATAAGCCATTTTCTATTTCCTGACCGATTTGGATGTAAGCATCACGGAATGATTTTCCACTTTTCACTTCTTCGTTGATTTTTTCTACGCTGAAGATGTATTTGTACTTTTCATCCTCCAGAATTTGATTTTTCACTTCGATGTTTGGAAGTGTGTAAATCAGTATTTCCAGACATTCTTTCAAAGAATCAATTGCAGGAAAAAGGATTTCTTTGGTTAATTGCAAATCTCTGTGATAGCCTGACGGGAGATTATTCGTCACCAAAATTAGTTCATTTGGCAGAGCCTGAATTCTGTTGCATCTCGCTCTCACCAATTCGAAAATATCCGGATTTTTCTTGTGTGGCATTATGCTACTTCCTGTTGTAAATTCTTTCGGAAAGCTGATAAAATCGAAGTTCTGACTAAGATAAAGACAAACATCGTAAGAAAATTTGCTTAAAGTTCCAGCCAAAACCGACAATGAATTCGCCAACAATTTTTCCGATTTCCCGCGCGTCATTTGTGCATAAACCACATTGTGATTAAGCGTTCTGAAACCAAGTTTGTAAGTCGTACTTTCTCTGTCAATCGGGAAAGACGAACCGTAGCCAGCAGCCGAACCGAGTGGATTTTTATTAATGATATTCTTCGTTGCAAACAGCAATTCCAAATCGTCCACCAAAGATTCTGCATAAGCACCAAACCACAATCCGAAAGACGACGGCATTGCCACCTGCAAATGTGTGTAGCCAGGCAACAAAACGTCTTTGTGAAGATTGGCTTTATCTTTCAAGATTTGAAAAAATGAATCCGTCAGCTCTGTGATTTCTCTGATTTCGTCAATCAGATATAATTTAATATCCGTCAAAACCTGGTCGTTTCTTGACCTTGCGGTGTGGATTTTCTTTCCTGTTTCACCGAGTTTTTCTATAAGAATCGATTCAATTTGGGAATGAATATCTTCTGCCGTTTTATCGATTTCGAAAGTTCCTTTTTCGATTTCAGAAAGAACTTCTTCCAAAACTGCCACAATCGCCTGCTCTTCATCCAGTCGAATCAATCCAACTTCTGCGAGCATTTTTGCGTGAGCGATAGAACCCAACACGTCGTATTTTGCTAATCTGTCGTCAAAATCCAAATCTTTGCCAACCGTAAATTGGTTGACCAAATCATTGGTTTTTATATTATCTTTTTGCCAAATTTTTTTCATTTTAATAATTTTTAGGAATTAGATTTTAGAGATTAGAAGTTAGATTCCAATTGGTTTTCTAATTTCTAAAATCTCAATTCTAACTTCTGTTAAAGAACTTTTTCTAAAATTCTGATGTAAACATCGATGCCTTCTCGGATTTCTTCGATGTAAACAAACTCGTCCGCCGTGTGCGACCTCAGACTGTCGCCAACGCCCAATTTGACCGACGTGCACGGAATAATCGCTTGGTCGGAAGAGGTCGGCGAGCCGTAAGTAGTCCTGCCCAACGCCAATCCTGCCTGAACAAACGGATGCCTGACATCGATTTTGGAGGAATTGAGACGGAATGACCTCGGCGTGAGTTTGGATTTCATCTGCGATTGGATGATTTCGAAAACTTCGCGATTCGTGTATTCGTCTGTCACGCGGACATCCAAAGTAAAATTGCATTTTTCGGGAACCACGTTGTGTTGCGTTCCTGCGTTGAGAACTGACAAAGTCACTTTTACTTCGCCCAAATAATCGGAAACTTTTGGAAATTTGAAATCCAAAATAGTCTGCAAGTCCTTCATACACTTTACAATCGCATTGTCATTGTTCGGATGTGCGGCGTGAGAAGGCGTTCCGAGCATTTCGCCATCGATGACGAGCAAACCTTTTTCTGCAATTGCGAGATTCATTTTTGTAGGTTCGCCAACGATTGCTAATTCGACGTTCGGAAGTTGCGGAAATAAGGCTTCGATGCCGTCCAAACCGGAGATTTCTTCTTCGGCGGTCAAAGCAATTACTAAATTATGAGTCAAATCTTCGGCTTCATAAAAATAAAGAAACGTCTGCGCCATCGCTACCAAAGACGCACCTGCATCGTTGCTTCCCAAACCGAATAATTTCCCGTCTTTTTCCACCGGAATAAATGGGTCCAGAGTGTAAGCTTTATTCGGTTTTACAGTGTCGTGATGCGTGTTGAGGAGAATCGATGGTTTGCCTGCATCAAAATGTTTGTTGGTTGCCCAGATATTATTTTTGAATCGGTTGACCATCAATTGATGTTCATTGAAAAAACCTTCTATGATGAGCGAAGCGTTGTATTCGTCTCGGCTCATAGATGGTGTTGCGATGAGTTTTTTCAGTAATTTGACAGCGTTTTCCGCAAGTTCTTCTCTGCTAAAGACAGATTTCAGTTCCTTCATTTCCTTGTTTTATTTGGTCTGACAGTTTTTTCTCGTTAATCAAAGACACTTTCTGAACGCCATTTTCTTTGGCTCTGAAAGCATTTTCGAGTTTTGGTAAGATTCCTTTGTGGAGTTTTCCCTGTGATTTTAATTCAGAAAATTCACTGTTATTAATGGTTTTAAGATTTGAACTTTCGTCTTCGACATTTTTCAAAACCCCGTTTTTATCGAAACAGAACAACAATTCTGTCTCGAAATTTTTTGATAAAGCCTGAGCAACAGTTCCGGCAATCGTGTCTGCGTTGGTGTTTAACAGATTTCCTTTTTTATCGTGAGTGATTGCAGAAAACACCGGAACCAAACCCAGATTTATCATATTTGTAATCAATTCCTGATTGATGCTTTTTTCATTGATATCGCCCACAAATCCAAAATTAATGGTTGGATGCTGACGCTTTTCGGCTTGAATCAAATTGCCATCTGCGCCCGAAAATCCCATCGCATTGCAATTGAAACTCTGCAGTTTTGCCACAATATTTTTATTGATTCTTCCTGCATAAACCATCGTCACCAACTTCAAAGTATTCTTGTTGGTAATTCTTCTTCCATCAATCATCGTCTGCGTGATTTTCAGTTTTTCCGCTAGAGTTTCTGCAATTTTTCCACCGCCGTGAATCAGAATTTTCGCACCTTCGATTAGTGAAAATTGCTCAAGAAAAGCTTTCAATGATTTTTTATCATCGATTAGAGCGCCTCCGATTTTTATGATGTGTAGTTTTTGCATTTATTATTTTGCCTTTATATTTCGGCTAAAGCCAATTTAATTCCCATCCTTATAAACGGGCTGAAGCCCGCTCCTATTGATATTTTAATTATCAATTTTTGCTAATAATCTCATCTAAGATTTCAGAGAAAACCGCTTGTGCAGAGAAGATTCTGTTTTTTGCTTGTTGGTAAATAATTGAGTTTTCGCCGTCCATTACTTCATCGCTCAGTTCAAGATTTCTACGGACGGGAAGGCAATGCATTACTTTTGCGTTGTTCGTTAATACTAATTTTTCATTGGTCAACATCCAGTTTTCTTCAACTTTCGGCATCGTTGCATAATCTTCAAAAGATGACCAGTTTTTCACATAAACGAAGTCTGCATCTTTCAATGCTTCATCCTGATTATGAATCACTTTCGTATCTTTTGTGAAATTTTTATCTAAATCATAACCTTCGGGATTTGCAATCACAAAATCAACGTCCATTTTTTGCATCCATTCTGTAAAGGAGTTTCCGACGGCTTGTGCAATCGGTTTGATGTGAGGCGCCCAAGTCAAAACGACTTTTGGCTTTCTATTTTCTGTCCAATTTTCTGTGATTGTGATGCAGTCTGCCAAACTTTGCAACGGATGACGCGTCGCAGATTCCAGAGAAATCACGGGAACTTTAGCGTGTTTCAGAAATTGACTTAGAATGCTTTCGTTCACGTCGTCTTCTTTGCTTTTCATTCCTGCGAAACATCTTACTGCGATGATATCACAATATTGATTCAGAACTTCTATGGCGTCTTTGATGTGTTCAACCGTGTCGCCGTTCATTACCGTTCCGTCAGCAAATTCCAGATTCCAGGCTTCTTGTGCAGCGTTGAGCGTCAGGACATTTAAACCTAAATTTTGAGCCGCAATTTGGGAACTTAATCTTGTTCTGAGACTGGAATTGAGGAAAACCAAACCAATCGTTTTTCCATTTCCTTTGGTTGAATTTTCTAGTGGATTTTCTTTTATTTTTAGAGCTTTTGCAATGATGTCCTGCAAATTATCTATATCGTAAACTGAAGTGAAATTTTTCATTTTTAATGAATTTTGGAATCAGAAAGAAATATTTCTAATTCTCCGTTAAAATTTTCTTTTTCTCATCAATAGCTTTCAAAGTTTTTTCTAAAGCGTTGATGAATAAATCGGATTCTTTTTCTGAAATATTCAGCGCCGGTAGAATCCGGAGAACATTCTTGTCATTGGCATTTCCTGTGAAAATAAAATGTTCAAACAACAATTCTTTCCTGACATCTGCGCAAGCTCGGTCTAGCTCGATTCCAATCATCAGTCCGCGCCTTTTGATATTTTTGATATGAGGAAAATCTTTAATTTTTTGCTCGATGTAAGCGCCGATTTTTTCTGAATTTTGGATTAAATTTTCTTTTTGGATAACTTCCAAAACTGCAATTCCAGCCACGCAGGCGAGATGATTTCCGCCAAATGTAGTTCCCAATAATCCGTAACTCGCTTCGAATTTTGAACTAATCAAAACACCACCAATCGGGAAGCCATTTCCCATTCCTTTTGCAACCGTGATTAAATCTGGTTTAATGTCGAATTCCTGATGCGCAAAGAATTTCCCGGAACGTCCGTAACCAGATTGCACTTCGTCCAAAATCAAAATCGCATCATTTTCTTTGCACAATTTTTCAATTGTTAAAATGAAATCTTTTTTCAACAAATTGATCCCGCCAACTCCTTGAATTCCCTCTACAATTATAGCAGAAATTTCGCTCTTATTATCAGTAAAAATCTTTTCCAATTCTTCCGAATTATTGAATTCGCATTTGATAAAATTCTCGGATTCGTTGACTGGCGCTACAATTTTTGGATTATCTGTCACCGCAACTGCAGCTGAAGTTCTTCCATGAAAAGATTCGGAGAAATAAACGACTTTCTTTTTATTAGTGTGAAATGAAGCCAGCTTCAAAGCGTTTTCATTCGCTTCCGCTCCGGAATTGCACAAGAACAATGAATAATCTTCGTAACCTGACAATTTCCCTAATTTCTCAGCCAATTCAATCTGTAAATTATTCTGAACCGAATTGGAATAAAAACTGATTTTGTCCAATTGATTTTTCAATTTTTCAACATAATCCGGATGATTGTGACCAATTGAAATCACAGCGTGACCGCCATAAAAATCGAGATATTTTTGGCCGTTTTCATCCCAAAGAAAAGAACCTTGAGCTTTGACAGGATTGATGTTGAAAAGTGGATATACGTTGAATAAATTCATAATTTCTATAATTGATAATCGATAAATGATTATTGATTAATTTTAATTTTTAAAACGCTTCGACTAAGTTTACATTGAGCGAAGTCGAAATGCTCAGTGTGACAATTCTAATACTAAAAGTGTCAGTCCGAGGCTCTCGACGACCTATAAAACTAATATTCATTAAATTTTGGCTAAAGCCAATTACTATTTATCATTTTTAGAATGGGCTAAAGCCCAATCCTATTGATATTTTACTTTAAAATGCCAATGGTTTTAAGTTTAATCCTAAATTCTGTTCCCAACCATTGGCGATATTCATATTTTGAACCGCTTGTCCGGATGCACCTTTCAGAAGATTATCGATTGCAGAATGAACTGCTATTTTGTTTCCTTGTTTTTCGATTTGGATGACGCAGAAATTGGTGTTTACAACCTGTTTCAAATCAATCGGTTTTTCTGAAACTTTCACGAAAGGCGAATCTTTGTAGAAGTCTTTATATAAATTGTAAATCTTTTCCAATTCCAAATCACAACTTATAATAGAACTCGTGAAAATTCCTCTTGCGAAATCGCCTCGCCAAGGCACAAAATTGAGTCCAACTTCTTTCTCATTAAGCAAATTGACTTGTTTTAAAATCTCGTCAACGTGTTGGTGATTCAAAGTTTTGTAGGCTGAAATATTGTCATTTCGCCAAGTGAAATGCGTTGTCGGTTGCAAAGATTGCCCAGCTCCAGTCGAACCCGTAATTCCTGTTGTATAAACATCATTCAAAAGATTTTCGTTTGCTAAAGGCAGTAACGCCAATTGAATCGCAGTCGCAAAACATCCAGGATTTGCTATGCTTTTCGAGTTCTGAATTTCATTAAAATAAATCTCGGGCAAACCGTACACGAAATTTCTATTTCCAAAATCGCCATCAAGACGGAAATCATTTCCTAAATCGATAACCAAAGTTTCTTCTGAAACTGGATTTTCATTCAACCAGTTCTGACTTTCTTTGTGAGGAAGACAAAGGAAAAGAATGTCAGTTTGCGAAATTTCATTGGTCAAAACCAAATCACAAATCGAGTCCAAATCCGGATATAATTCGGAAATTTTCACGCCGGAATTGGAACGACTGAACAGAAACTTTAATTCTACATTCGGGTGGAATGCGAGTAAACGGACGAGTTCGCTTCCTGTGTAACCATTAGCTCCGATGATTCCGACTGATTTTTTCATATTTAATCCTCTCCCTAAATCCCTCTCCAAAGGCGAGGGACTTCAAAGTGTTTTTTTATAATATTATACTACTGATTCTTATTTTATAAAGTCCTTCGACTCCGCTCAGGATGACATTTTCAGAATTATTTAATTCAACTTATTGACCTGATGATATATGTTGAGCGAGTTGCTGAGGATTTTGGTAAAACCTTTGACATCATCGCCACTCCAAGCGAGATTTTCTTCGCCGTAACTTCCAAATTTCGAAGACATTAAATCATTTTCAGACTCAATTCCATTTAAAATAAATCTGTAAGGATAAAGCGTTATGAAGATTTTTCCATTAACAGTTTTCTGAGAATCCTGTAAAAACGATTCGATATTTCTCATCACGGGGTCAAGGAAAAATGCTTCGTGAAGCCAGTTTCCGTACCAATCTGACAATTGTGATTTGATGGTCTGCTGATATTTGGAAAGTGTATGTTTCTCCAAAAGATGATGCGCTTTGATGATAATTGACGCAGCCGCAGCTTCGAAACCGACACGACCTTTGATGCCGACAATCGTGTCTCCAACGTGGATATCACGACCGATTCCGTAAGGCGAAGCCAGTTCCTCAATCTTCTGAATCGCCAAAACCGGATGGGAAAATGTTTCGCCATTCACAGAAAATAATTCGCCGTTTTTGAATTCAATTTCCAATTGAAACGGTTCCGTTTTTTCAACTTGAGAAGGAAAAGCTTCTTCTGGAAGGGAAAACCGGGACGTTAAAGTTTCTTTTCCGCCGACGGAGGTTCCCCAAAGTCCTTTGTTGATGGAATATTTGGCTTTGTCAAAATCCATTTCGTAGTTGTGGTCTTTTAGGAATTGAATCTCGTCTTCACGCGACAAACTCAAATCACGGATTGGTGTAATGATTTCGATTTTCGGACACATCACATTGAAAATCAAATCGAAACGAACCTGGTCATTTCCTGCACCTGTACTTCCGTGCGCAATTGCATCCGCTCCGATTTCCAAAGCAGATTCGGCAATCGTCTGCGCCTGAATTGTTCTTTCCGCACTGACTGACAATGGATAAGTGTTGTTTTTCAGAACATTACCAAAAATCAAATATTTGACACAATCGTTATAATATTTTTCTGAAGCATCAATAAATCTGTAAGAAGTTACACCTAATTTTTCCGCTTTTTCTTTAAGCAAAACCTCATCATTTTTATCAAAACCACCTGTATTGATCGTGACTGCGTGTACTTCGTAACCCAAAGTTTCGCTCAGATATTTGGCGCAGTACGACGTGTCCAAACCTCCGCTGAATGCCAAAACTACTTTCTTACTCATTGTCGTTATTTATAGATTCAAAATCTTTTTCTTTATTCATATTTACTTTTTCCGGAACGAAAAGCATTGCTGTACAAAGACAGTTTTTACGCTCCTTCATCATCAGAATTTCATAGTTCACGCAGTTTTTGCAACCGTTCCAGAATTGTTCATCCTGAGTCAATTCAGAATAAATAACTGGCTTGTAACCAAGATTGCTATTGATTTTCATCACAGCTAATCCAGTCGTCAAACCAAAAATCTTGGCATTTGGATATTTTTCTCGGGATAATTCGAAAATCCTTTCTTTGATTTGAGTTGCCAAACCTGCATTTCTGAATTGAGGCGAAACGATAAGTCCTGAATTGGCAACATATTCACCGTTGGTCCAAGTTTCTATGTAGCAGAAACCTGCCCAAGTCCCATTTTCGTCAATAGCGATGATGGAATTGCCATCTGATATTTTTTTGCCCAGATATTCGGAAGAACGTTTTGCGATACCTGTTCCACGTTTTTTCGCGGAATCCTCCATTTCGTTTCTGATTTCTTCTACATAAACCAAATGTTTCTCTGAAGAAACTTCTAATTTCATTGATATTATCTAATTATTATGCAAAAATAGAAATTATTATCTTTATTAACCAAATTAAAAAGATAATATTATCTGTTAAATTTATATTAACAATAATATTATCTTAATAATGAGTTATCAGCAGTTCATATATGCTTAATTTTATGTAAATTGGCTTTGACATTAATTCAAATAAAAACCAGTCATAAATAATATGAAAAACTATCACATTCAGAATTTGCCGGATTATTTTAAGGAGTATAAAAAATCGATTAAGAATCCGAAGAAGTTTTGGGACAAGATTGCGGATGAGAATTTTGTATGGTATCAGCGCTGGTCCAAAGTGGTGGATTATGATATGAGCGAAGCCAACATCAAATGGTTCAAGAATGCCAAGCTTAATATTACTAAAAACTGTTTAGACAGGCATCTTTCCGTGCGTGGCGAGAAAACCGCCATCATCTGGGAACCGAATGACCCGAAAGAAGAAGCGCAACACATCAGCTATAATGAGCTTTACGAAAGAGTGAATAAAACAGCTAACGTCCTGAGAGATTTGGGCGTGGAGAAAGGCGACAGAGTCTGTATCTATCTTCCGATGATTCCGGAATTGGCGGTGACGATGTTGGCTTGTGCAAAGCTGGGCGCTGTTCATTCTGTGATATTTGCTGGGTTTTCTGCTTCGGCGGTTTCTTCGAGAGTGAATGACTGTGGGGCAAAAGTCGTGATTACATCGGACGGCAGTTATAGAGGGAACAAGGTTCTGGATTTGAAAAGTATCATCGATGAAGCTTTGGAAAAAACACCAACAGTTGAAAAAGTATTGGTTGTGAAAAGAACCCACAACGAAGTGAAGATGCAGGAAGGCAGAGACCATTGGATGAATGAGTTTTACGACAAAGCGTCTTCGGATTTTGTGACGGTGATTATGGATGCAGAAGATCCGTTGTTTATTCTTTACACCTCTGGTTCTACGGGTAAACCGAAAGGAATGTTGCATACTTGTGCCGGCTATATGGTTTATACGGCCTACACTTTCAAGAATGTGTTTAATTACAAAGAGAATGATATCTATTGGTGTACGGCGGATATAGGTTGGATTACCGGACACTCCTATATTCTTTATGGTCCTTTGTTGAATGGCGCTACGACCGTTATTTTCGAAGGGGTGCCGACTTATCCTGACGCGGGGCGATTCTGGGAAGTGATTGAGAAGCATAAAGTGACTCAGTTTTATACAGCTCCGACGGCGATTCGGTCATTGGCCAAAGAAAGTGTGGAATGGGTTCAGAAACATAATTTAGATTCGTTGAAAGTGATTGGTTCTGTGGGAGAACCCATTAATGATGAGGCTTGGCATTGGTATAATGATAATGTTGGCAAGAAAAGATGCCCGATTGTTGATACCTGGTGGCAAACCGAGACGGGCGGAATCCTAATCTCCCCTATCCCATTTGTGACGCCTACCAAACCGACTTACGCCACACTTCCTCTGCCAGGCATTCAGCCAGTTTTGATGGATGACAAGCGAAATGAAATCTCCGGCAACCAGGTGACGGGGAATCTTTGTATCCGTTTTCCTTGGCCGGGGATTGCGAGAACCATTTGGGGTGACCATCAGCGGTATAAGGAGACCTATTTCTCGGCATTTCCCGGGAAATATTTCACGGGAGATGGAGCTTTGAGAGACGAAGTTGGTTATTACAGAATCACGGGTCGTGTGGACGATGTGGTAATTGTTTCCGGTCACAACCTTGGGACTGCGCCGATAGAAGACAGCATCAATGAACATCCTGCGGTAGCGGAGTCTGCGATTGTCGGCTTCCCACACGATATCAAAGGCAGTGCGCTGTATGGTTTTGTGATATTGAAAGAGTCTGGAGAAGTGCGAAACCGGGAGAATCTTGCGAAAGAAATTAACCAATTGATCTCTGAGCAGATTGGGCCGATTGCGAAATTGGATAAGATCCAGTTTGTGTCCGGGTTGCCGAAGACGAGGTCTGGGAAGATTATGCGTAGGATTCTCAGAAAGATTGCGGAGGGTGACTTCAGTAATTTTGGGGATACTTCTACGTTGTTGAATCCTGAAATTGTGGATGAGATTAAGAATGAGAGGATTTAGATTTTTAGAGTTTAGATATTAAAAGTTAGACTTTAGACCTTAAATGATATAGCAAAAGCCATCCGATTTTGGATGGCTTTGTCATTATGTCATATTGTTTTAGTAGGCTATCGGTATAGGGTCGGTATACGCATTCTATACGCTAAGCTTGTTTTGGTTTTTAAAGCGTCTGGGTCTTTTCTGTCAGATTGGCAGGATTATCAGTTGCCTTGATTGTAATTTTATCCCCTGCTAAATCTTTGTTATTTTCTGTTGCGTTGTAAATCCACTCGAAGCCGGAATCTACTGCGGAACCTTCTTCTACCAAACTGCCATCAGCGTTTTCTATTTTTACAGTGACTGCTTTTACTGCAAAATCATCCAGTACTATGATTTTGATGACATCTCCTTTTTTACCTGTGTATGCAGACAGGTCTATGGTTTCTATATCTGGTGCTTTCAAGAGATCGGCAACCGCTACATTGTAAGTACTTATTCCTTTGGAAGCATCTGCTGCTGCAGAGTACATTTGGTTTTGATCAGGATCCTGCATAACCGATTTGGCGTAGAATGTTGCTTTTTTGGAATTTGAGCTGATGTGCCTTCTGATTTGCGGTATAGTCTCCTACCTTTCTTTTGGCGCTCTGGAGACTATGGTTTTGCCGTTTCTTTGGCTGAAGACGATCAGGTCTCCTACTTTGCCACTAAGGCCGTGTGTGATGATGTTGTTTTTACTTTCTGCCATTGTGCTTTTTTTTAATGGGTTAAACAATAAATTTAGATTTTTAAATTATATATTTTATTAATATGAAAGTGATTTTTTATGAATTATTTTTGATAAATATATTATGTTAAATTGATTATAGGGTTTTAAAATAAAAAAAAATATAATATACATTTACTTCGAATCATTTAAAACAAAACTTAAAATCTATAATTAGCATGCATAATTTATCACTATTTTAAAAATAAAAAATCCATTTCACTAGTAATTGATGAAATACTATCTAGATAAGTTGCACATCACCCGAGTAAGTAGAAAATTAAAAAATCAACTTTTATTAATATGTATTGTAATTAGAAAGAGTATTTTTGGAAAAAGAAAAAAAACTAAATGGATAAATTTGAGGTTGAATTAAACGAAGATGGAAAAATTATTGATTTTCTTTCCGGTAATATTTTGGAACCCAGACCTGAAGAATTTGTAAGACAAAATTTTCTAAAAATCTTACATTATGAATATCAATATCCTAAAAATTTAATCGCTCGTGAAGTAGCAATATATTATGGTAGAAAACTAGTAAAAGATAATGAAGGAAATCCTGTTAGAGCAGATATAATTGTTTATTCCAGTGCTAAAGCCTGTATAGAAAAAGATCAAGGCAAAATTGATTTAGTAGTTGAATGCAAATCTTCAAGTGATGATGGTGGTCATAATCAGTTAGTTTCATATATTTTTAATACTAGTGCTAATGGTGGTGTCTGGTATAATGGTGAAAAAACTAACTATTATAGAAAATTATCTTTGCCAAAAAATGAATTAATTGATTGGACTGGAATCCCAAGGAAAGGTGAAGCTTGGGATGCTTTAGGAAGAAGAAAAAAAGAAGATCTAAGAAGACCAAAAGACATTAAAGGATTGTTACGTAGATGTCATAATAAATTACACGGACGAGGCGTGGATGGAGAAGAAGATGATTTGACTATGGATATGGTTCGATTAATTCTGGCAAAAGCTTTAGACGAAGAAAAATCGGGAGATTTACCAGAATTTTATTGTACCCCTGAAGAATATTTATCAAATGAAGGTCAAGAAATTGTTGCAGAAAGAATTAGAGCCTTATTTGTTGAAGTCGTTCAACAAAATCCTGATGTATTTGGTGACCACGAGAAAATTTCAGTTGGGAAAAGAGCAATTTGTGATGTTGTTATTGAATTACAGCATTATCGTATGCTAAGTAATTTACACGAATCTGAAGATTGGGACATAATGGGTCACGCATATGAACAATATACTGCTACCTACTTAAAAAGAAAAAGAGGTCAATTCTTCACTAATAGACTTGTCGTCGATTTAATGGCCAAAATGCTGGATCCACAATACACTGATATCATTTTGGATCCTGCAGGAGGATCTGGAGGTTTTCTTACGGGAGCAATGAGATATGTAAGAAGAAAAATCCTTAGTGATACAGGTACCGACACTGCAAAACAAAGACAATTAGATAAACATCGCACAAGATTGTTTATGGTAGAAATTAGCAAGAGACTAGTAAAAATTGCTAAAACAGCAATGATATTAAATGGAGATGGTCATGTTGGTATGACACAAGGAGATAGTCTTGGACCATACTCAGCTTTAAATGATAATGTTTTGAGAATTGCAGGACATCAAAAACCTAATATTATTTTGACAAATCCGCCCTTTGCCGGGGCGGGAGACGGAAGAGTCACAGACTCAAAAGTTTTAGACACTTTTTTATCTGGAATAAAATGGTCAAATCGTGGGGGCGAATATAAATCAACTGGAGAAAGAAATATAGAAGGTGTTCCTCCAGAAATGCTTTTTCTTGAAAGATGCCTAGATTGGATTGCTCCAGGAGGAAAAATAGGTATAGTTATGCCAAAAAGTTTTTTAGACACTCAAACATTTTATCCTATTAGACATTTATTATTAAGTAAATTTAAAGTATTAGCAGTTGTAAACTGTCATAAGGACACGTTTCAACCACATACTGGTGTAAGAACTTGTTTAGTTTTTATTGAAAAACCTAAAAATGCGAGTTCGTTACCAGAGGACTATGAAATTTTCATGGCTATTTCAAAAAAAATTGGTCAGGACAGTGAAGGATTTCCTATTTTTAAACGAGATAACGAAAATAATTTGTCAGATAATATTGATCATGACCTAGATGACATATATTCAGATTTTATTGCTTTTAATAAGGGGCACTTAAAAGAATCTGAGTATCGCTTTTCAATTAAAAGATCTGATATAGATGAAATATTACGTATTAACCCACAGGCATATCTACCAAATCTAAATCAAACAATTAAACAAATCGAATCCATCGATGGGAAGGATGGATGGTCAGTAAGTACTTTAGGACAAATTGAGAAAGGAATTAAAATTTTCAAGGGTCCAAGACTCAAAAGTGAAAATTTGGTAGTTGAAAATAGCGGTCCAAATGTTGAGCCTTACTATACTCCATCTGCTGTCTTACAAGAAAGAGGTCAGAGTGCTAAGCTTTTTGATTTATCAATAGCTAATGCTTCACAGATTAGAACATTAAATGCTGTAAGAGTTTTTAGTGGAGACATTGTAATTTCTCGATCTGGTACTATTGGAAGAGTTTCTTATATTACACAAAGGTTAAATAACGCAATTGTTTCTGACGATTTAATACGTGTCAGAATTAAAAACGAAGATTTACGCCACTATGTATATTCATTCTTACAATCAAAAGCGGCTTATGATCAGATGATTCGTAACGAATATGGAGCAGTTCAGCAACACCAGAGCCAAATCATATTAGAGACATTTTAATTCCTTTACCAGATGATTGGGAGGTAATAAAAGATCTAGTTGAAACTTCAAAAAGTACAATTGCACTTAAGGAAAAGATTGACACCATAAATGACAAGGGAGAAATCAGTATAGCTAAGTTTCTGAATGATTTAGGTGTTTCTTATTCGTAAAAAAAAGCAATAGGCAGTTCCAGTGATAATTTCAAATATTTGAGATTTAGAAATCTATTCTTTAAGATCTACGAAAAAACTACTGATTTTTTTATTTACCCGATACTGCAGATTTGTAATCCATGCTCACTCCTTAAAATCCATTAAACCGCTCCAATCAGAGCGGTTTTTATTTTATAGAAAAACACCAACCCCGCTAACACACTCTTGTCACAACCCCACCTTACTTTTATAATATCATTGAAACTTTTTAAAACAATGAATTTGTTATCCCTACGTATTATTACAGAGCAATTTGAGGCATTGGTTGCATTTTATGAGCAGGTGACGGGCGTATCGGCGGTGCGGTACACGCCGGACTTTGCCGAGTTGAAAACCTCAACAGCGACGCTTGCCATCGGGAGTACCAAGACTTTGCAGTTTTTTGGCGGAGATGCCGTGGCTCAGCCGGCGCAAAACCGCAGTGTGATTATAGAATTCCGTGTGGATGATGTGGAGCAGACGTATGAAAGACTGGCGGACTATCTGCAAACCTGTATGGTGCAAAAGCCAACCCTGATGCCGTGGGGCAATCTGTCGATGCTGTTTCGTGATCCGGATGGGAATTTGGTTAACTTTTTTACGCCTCGGTAATGTCTTTTGCTTTTTGAAAGTGGTACAAGCCGGAGCCTCGCACCAGCGGTGTGAATGTCTATTAACATTAGCATTTCTTTTGTGATGGTATTGGAAATTATGGTTATTTTCGTGACGCAGAAAACTCACTTAAATACTCAATAAAAAACTAATCCTCAATGAAAAAACTAACATTCCTAATTTTTACATCATTCGTTACCCAATTTAACTATGCTCAAAACAGAGTGCTGGACAGTTTGGTTCAGAAGAATGGTTTTTCTTTCCAAAGTGATAAGGCTATTTCATTTCAGGGAAAAGGATGGAATGTTTTATTAGACGAGATCAAACAGTCTAATTCTGTGTTGCTGGGAGAAACTCATTTTACCAACGAAATCCCATATTTTACCAATGCGGTTATCAATGCGGTTCAATTTGACAACTATTTTCTGGAGGTGGATCCTTATACAGTCGATATTATCGAAACAAAAGTTAAATCGCTACCTGCCGAACAACTTAATGCTTTTGTTAAAGAATACAGTAGCAATTTTTCTTTTTTAGAATATGAACCTGAATTTGATTTGTTTAAGGATTTGGTCAAACGCAATACGAAAATATATGGTGTAGAACAGATCAGTATTTTTGCCGATCAAATGATTCTCTCCAGCTTAAAAGGAACTTCGAAAAATAAAAAAGCAATTGAGATCTATGAGCAAATGCTTCAACATTCCAAGCAGATAGCGTCTAAAGAGGGTTTGGAAAAATTCTACATCCTGTCCGAAGATTGCCTTCAAAAAATAGACTTGCTGTTGATGTTAAAACTGTCTGAAAAAGAGCGAAAAGAGGTTGAAGACTTGAAGTTAAGCAGAGAGATTTATGTTAAAAGAAATCATCCATTAAGGATTCAGTTGCTGAAAAACATTTTGCTGAACCAACTGCCCGATTGGAAAAGTAAAAAGAATCTTTTCAAATTTGGTGCAGTCCACGTACCAAAAGGCGAAACGATCTTAACCAAAACTGACATCTATGATATTGGCAACTTGGTTTCTAATATCGAAGAAGGTAATTTTAGGAAATCGGTGCACATTATGCTTGTCGGAAAAGGAGAAGACGAAGAAGATAACACTAGTTTCAAATCTTTTCTAAATGTGGCAAAAGACGATCAATGGTATTGTTTTGACCTAAGACCTTTGAAGAAATCCATTTTACAAAATAAGCTGAAAGTAGATGATGTCTACTTATCTAGAGTTATCAAGGGTTACGATTATCTGATTTATATTCCGAAAGTTACTAAGAGTAAAGAATTCTTTAAAGATTAGTAAGTTGTAGCACAAGCGAGACGCTTGCGCCAGCGTGTGGAGGAGATTGGTTAATTAATACAGCAAATAGCCGATTCCGATAGAGCCGTAATAGTAGGATTTGACGTCGTCATTTTTCAGTTCTTTGCTTCGGTAGATGAAGGCGTAGGACAGATTCCAGTGGTTTTTTCTGAACTTGAGACCCGCTTCTGCATTGAAACGGATGGGTTCTACAGGAAAAGTGACCGGACTGTTGCCATTAAACAAACTGCCCTGTATGGTGGCATCGTAGACCTGGTAATTTAGTTTTGGGATAATGTAGAAGTAGAATTCGCGGTCGGTGGTTTTATTTTTATCGGTCTGTAGGGCGCCGTCATAGAGATTGGAGTTGTAAACAGGAATCAGCCCGGTGAGGCTCAATCTCATTACTGGTCCAACACTAAGCCCCGTGAAAACAGTTCCCAAATTTCCCTCTGCCTGAACCTGAAAATCCACAAAACGTCTCTGTCCAGAAAATAACTGCCTTGAATAAAAAACATTAGTCTGAACCGCCAAAGCATTTCTAATCTGATGCTGCCATCCATAAATCTTATTATACCCGAAAAGACGGTGGAAACCTTTCTGAAATTCTTCTCCAAAGGCATTGGGTCCCACATAGCCGAGTTGCGCACCAATCTTGAGAACTGATTGATCCTGATAAAAGGTATTGATACCTGCTTTTACAAAAAGATAGCCGGCAAACGGGCGATCATTCTTAGATAATTCTATTGCCTTGTTAGTTTGTGGATTGTAGATATACTGCCCCAGCCTGAACTCGAGGATTCTTTTGCTGACGGTTTCTTTTTTATAGGTAATGATCTGACGGTAGAAAAGCTCGACACCATTGGTATAATACTGATCATTGACAGTGGAAACATAGAGATCATTATCCAACACAATCCCGACTTCCGCCGGTCTGGTCTGCGCTATGGCAGCGGTTGCGCTCAACAGCAACAGCAATACGAGGTTATTCCGCATCATTTTTTTGCTGTTTCTAAAATTTCGGGTTCATAGGTGTAAAAATAATTAAACCAAAATCTATAGCCAAGTGTCTCATATTAAATAACGGTCATATATTGATTTCAGGAAAAATAAAGTCATTTAATTATTTATAAAAATTAACAGCAACATAATATCAGGCATTAAGGAAATGTGGAAATCTTGTAACTTAGAGGAATAAATTGAGATTATGAAAACAGTATCATAATTCGAGGAGTTGTATTGGCTTCGTTGTCATTATTATTTCGGACATTTGATAGTCAGGTGATTCTATCATTAATATTAAAAAACTTTAGCAGACATCTTCAATTATGAGAAACATTAATCCAATGAAAAGACGTTTCATCCATATTCAAGCCATTTTAATTCTTGGAATGATCTTCTCCTGCACTACAACAAACATCCGCCAAATTACCTCCTCCGAAAAGAGCGACCCGCTATACCTGGAAATCGAGAAATTAGGTCAAGAACTGACTGTAAAAAATAATGTTCCCGGTATTGCGGTAGCAGTAATCCGAGATGGAAAGATTGCCTGGATACAATCTATTGGCTATGCAAATCTGGCAAGCAAACAACCCGTAAAACCGGAAACTATTTTCAATGTCGGTTCTGTTTCTAAGTTAGTTTCCTCCTGGGGTTTCATGCAACTGACGGAGAAAGGCCTCTTAAAACTAGACGATTCTGTAGATCCAGCTCTCACCCGATGGCACCTACCCGACTCTCAATTTAATACTTCCAAAGTAACATTAAGACGTTTACTGAGTCACACAGCAGGACTTTCTGTTCATGGCTATGGTGGATCTGACCAAGGAACGCCACTGCTCAGTTTAGAAGAATCACTGAACGGAAAAACCAAGCGGAATGGCGAAACAGTACACCTCATCAGCGAGCCAGGAACCAAATGGGAATATTCAGGTGGTGGATATACGCTCGCACAACTTCTGCTGGAAGAGAAAACCAAACAGGATTTTTCAAGTTATATGAAGCAAAACGTCTTCTTACCATTGGGAATGACTCATACTAGCTACGAATGGACAGGAGAGATGATGAGCAGCTCTGCAACCGCCTACAACGAACATGGCTATCCAATAAAAAACAGAATCTTCACTGAAAAAGCAGCGGCAGGATTGCAGACAACGATTGCAGATTTGGCGCACTTTGCAGAACTGTCTATCACACGAAATTCTAAAAAATTGAATAAAGTTTTGAAACCGGAAACCATCAAACTGATGGAAACGCCTATTCTTCCCTCGTCCTCCGAAGGTGAAAGCGGGTTGGGGTATCGGCTTATGAATTATGAAGGTTTCCGAACCATAGGACACACTGGTGAAAATGTGGGTTGGAGTGCCGCAATGTTTATGGATCTGCCGACTAAAAGCGGCATTATTGTTCTTAGCAATGGATCTAACGGCGACCGCGTTTGGTATCCAATCTATCAAAGTTGGTTAAAAACAGTCAAAGCCGATCAAATTTCAAAGTAGTTGCGTGTACTTTAAACGGGTTCAATTTGTTTATTAATTTTTAAGCAGCCAGTCTTCATAAGACAAGACTCCCAATTCAGGCCTGCCCTTGCCTTCCAGCATTGATATGAACTCAAGCTGATTGCCATCCGGATCGTTGAAGTAAATAGCAAGAGCGGGCATCCAGGCAAAGACCATTGGATTGTCTAAGCCATTTTTGAGGAAGTTGTAGGGTTTCAGGTTTTTGTTTTTGAGGAAATCTGCAGCACTGTTCAGAATATCTTCTTTGTCTGCTGTGAAAGCAAAATGTCTGGTCTGCAGATTTTCTTTCTGCTCCCACAAGCCAAGCATTGAACCTTTATCTTTGCCAATCCAAAGGAAAACAATCGGGCGGGTTTCGTCTTGGTGGGCAAGTTCTAATCCTAAAACTTGGGTGTAAAATTCGACAGCGTTTTCTAAGTTACTGACTTGGATATGGGTTTCGTATAATCCGGTAATCATTGATTTAAATTTGATAAAACAAAGCTATTAAAGGGATTCTTAAAATCTCAGCTGTACTGATTTCTATAATTGAAATGAATGATAGACAGATTTTATAGCCCAATCAGAATAAATCCAATTGGTAATTTTTTAACAATTTTCAATTATCTTGATTAATTGTATATTTGGGTTTATTAATTTAAACTAAAAACTATGGAAAATAATAAAGCACCACTTTTCACAATGAGTATTGTTGCCATCATCGTTGGCGCAGCTTTGTACAAACAAATCGATTTTAAAACAATGACTGTGGAAAAACCTGCTTTGGCAATTCTTTACACGGTTACGTTTTTGTTTGCAGTATTTGTTTTAGTAAGGAATTATGGGAAGAAGGCGGAGAAATAGAAATTACAGTTCAAATTAATTCATTTATCAAAGATTATGAATAAAGAACTTTGGGAGAAGATACTTCAATTTAATTTTGATGATCCAGCGAGTGAATACGGATTCAGCATCCGTCTTGCCAGTGAAAACTTCTGGACGGAGTCATTCACCGAACAGGCCATCCTAGAATACAAGAAGTTTATGTATCTGGCAACCACTTCGGAAATGATGGTTTCGCCCTCTGAGATTGTGGACACGGTGTGGCATCAGCATTTGATTTTCACACAATCTTACCAGAGTTTCTGCACCTTGCTCGGCAAATCTATTCAACACATTCCTTCGACGCATAACCGAGACGAGTTTGAGAAATTCCAACAAGCGAAAGAACGAACTCAGACGCTATACAGTACTGTTTTTGGTGAACAGCCGAAAGGTATTTGGGAATATCAGAGTATGTTTGACAGTCTGAATCTTGAGAAATCTACATTACAAATCAGAACTTTTCTGATATTCGGAATTTTAGGATTCATTGCACTTGTTGCACCTTTTTACTTTTTACTACAGCCAATTTATGTAGAGATTAATAACCCTTATTTTGTGATAGGATTCGCAGCCTTATCTGTTTTAACATTTGCTGGTCTTGCGTTTTATAATCGGATTCAACTCAGAAACATGGTAACAGAATTTGATAAAGATTCTTTTGTCAATCACCTCTCGCCGTATGAATTGGTCTATCTGAAAACGCAAAACATCAAGGATATAATTAATGGAACCGTCAACGAATTGATTGATAAAAATGTGATCTTCGCAAACCCGGATAAAACCCTTGATTTACTGAAATCTAAAAAGGTAAATTCTCCCAAAGAGCTGCAGACCATCACCACTTTGGAAGAGCTGGGAAGAATACATTATCCTACATTATTGCGAAAGCTGATCAAGAAACCCATATTTTCCACTACTGCGAGATGTATTGAAGCGCTCAAAAAATACGTTATTACATCGAAGAAATTTGGGCGTTTATTTTATACCAATTTTGCTGTTTTAAGTTTTCTGTTGATGTTAGGTTTTATTCGGCTGGTTACCGGAATAGTAAGGGAAAAGCCGATGTTAATTATTTTAATGTCCATCGTAGTTCTAATATTTTTAATCATCAAATACCTGAACAGACTCCCGAATTTGCTTTTCTCCGAAACTATACCAAATCTTTATAAAACTGATATTCTCCAGAGAAAACAAATCGAGGATCATTGGCAATGGCAATACTTTTTGGTTGGTTCAGCCGTTTTAACAGCAGCTTTTATTCCGATAATGAGCTACACTGAAAAGAATGGCAGTTTCTCAGATGATAGTGGAAGCAATGGATCATCCTGCGGAAGCAGCTGTGGAAGTTCGTGCAGCAGTTGCGGTGGCTGCGGTGGCGGAGATTAAAAGTTACACTCAACTATTAAAAAATTTATGAAATTCAATTTCAAATCCAAAACATTTCGCGGATCATTAATCCTGGTTCTAACGATTGCAATATTGATTTCTGCTTTTGCATATTATCAGAAAAAGGTTCGCTATAATCTGGTAACCATTTCGGAAAATAAAGTCTACAATTCCGGCGTAGTTGCTCCGGATCATTTGCCCGAATTTCTAAAAAGTCACAACATTAAATCTGTGATCGACCTTCGCGATGGCGAAGAACAAACCGAGCTGAATCCTGAAACCAAGAAACAAGTCGGCGCTGAGGAAAATGCAATAAATAAAATTTCGGGGGTTAATTATTTTAATCTGCCGACAGATCAGATTCCGCAAGACACCACGGTTCAGAAGTTTTTGAAGATTATGGACAATCCTAAGAATTACCCTGTCCTGATCCATTGTCATCACGGCGTTGGGCGTTCGCGGTTATTCAGTTCTATCTATAGAATCGAATATGAGAATTTCAGCAATGAAGATGCAAGATCTCAGGCGCGTTATCTTTGGGAGTTAAGTGGAAACTTTGCCAGAGGAACTGAGAAAGGCGATTATCTTTTGCATTATCAGAAAAGAAAGCATTAATCTTTCTCAGCAATTCCTATTCAGAGTACAACTTCAGTAATTGTCTGTAACCAATCAATATCGCCGATTTTGATATAAAACCGATGAACTGATTATTTTGGTCTACGACGGGGAGATTCCAAAAACCGGTATCATCGAAAATCTGTAAAATCTCGTGCGCTTTGTTTTCGGGTGTGATCATAGCAGGCGGTACTTTCATCATTTTACGAAGCGAAAGTGACTCGGTTTCTTTACTGAAAAGATAAGGGCGAACATCGTCTAAATCCAGAATTCCTTTCAGCTTTTTGGTATTATCTACTACGGCGAAGGCATTTTTGTTCCCGTTTTTTATCAGGCTAAATAATTCTTCCACCGAGGCATTTTCATCAATGGTTTGGGAATTATAATCAATATAATCTCTGGTATTAAGGGAAAACAATAGATTTTTATCGTGCTTGTTGGTGAAGATTTTACCTTGGTCTGCGAGCGATTTCAGTTCCGGAGAAATGGATGAAAACCTTCTGGCAATCAGGTAAGAAATGACTGAAACAATCATTAATGGAATGAACAAATCATAGCCAAAACTGGATTCGGCAATCAGGAAAATCGCGGTGAGTGGCGCATAGAGAATTCCGCTCATCGCGCCAGCCATACCTACCAAAACCAAATTGGTAACCGGCACTTCTTTGAAACCCAATTGCTGACAAACAATAGCGAACAAAAATCCCGCAGTTCCGCCTGCAAAAAGAGAAGGCGCAAAGTTACCGCCGTTACCACCACTGAAAATAGTGAACGGTGTAGCAAAAGCTTTCAGAATCAATACCAAAACCAGAAAAACAATCACTGTCAAACTCTTAATTTCAAAATATCGGAAAAGACTGTTTTCCATAATATCGAGCGTCTCACCATTGGTAAAAGCTTTAATCGTATCATAACCTTCTCCAAACAAAGGCGGAAACAAGACACATAGCAAGGATAAAACTGCGCCACCAAACATTGCTCTTCTCAAAGGTGACATCTTTAATTTATCTATGAAATGCTCCACTTTCTGTGACATCAATACAAAATATCGGGCATACAAACCTGTGACAATTCCTAGAATAATATAATAAGGCACATTTTTATAATTGAAAGCTTCTCTTGTGTAAAATCTGAATAGCACATCTTCCTGAAGTAATATTCTGGACAGCAAACTTCCGCAAACCGCGGCTACGACTAATGGAATAAAATCGGTGAAAACCACGCCTGTCAAAAGAATCTCGAAGGCAAACATAATCCCCGCAATCGGCGCATTGAAAGCCGAAGCAATTCCCGCACTTGCGCCCGCCGCCAACAAAAGCGTTCGTTCTTTGTAAGTCAATCTGTAAGTCTGCGCATAGTTGGATCCAATCGCTGCACCAGTCACTGCAATTGGACTTTCCAAACCAGCGGAACCTCCCAACCCAACTGTAATTGCACTCTGAATAATCTGAGAATACATCTTAACCGAAGAAACAATGCTTGAGTTTTGGGCAATCTCGTACAGAATCGCACCAATTCCTTTTCTATCCTGACCTTTGAATAATGTCTGTACTGTAATGACTGTCAAGACAATCCCCAGGAAAGGAAAAACAATGTAGAATAAAATCTGATATTCGAAGTGGACTTTGTGCGTGATGAAATAATGAATATTGTGAACCAAAGTTTTCAGAATCACACCTGCCAAACCTGCCGTGAGACCTACCAAAATACCTGAAAGAAGTAGGAACTGGCTTCTGCTCATTCTACTGCTCAGCCAATGTAAAACTATCTCATAGCTCCGTGCTTTCTCCAAGCCGTACTGCTGGAAATCTCGTTTGAATTTTAGAAAGCTGAGGTATTTTTTCTTGTTGTGAAGCTTCACTTTGAGAGTTTAAATGCAAATATACCAAATCAAAACAGAATGAAACCAGCTTAATAATTAATACATCAACCAAGAAAAATAATAAGTATTTTAGCAATAACATCAGAAGCTTCCATTGTGATGATTATAAAAATTCAAAAATGAAAAAAGTAATTACAATTCTCTTATCAAGTTTAATCTTAGGCGCGGTCAGTTGTAAAAAATCTGAAACGGTAGAAACTCAGGTTCAAATACCTGCTGCAGATACCTTAGCAAAAAAAGATAACAGCAGAGGTTATCCCATCGATTATGATAAAACGAAAGTCATCCGGAACGTCATCGTCACTTTCCGACCTGGAACGGAGATGAAGCAGGAAAAAGATACCAATTCCAAAACTTTGGGAACCTATGATTATGGCGTAATGCTGGAAGTTATAGAAGATGCCGGAGATTGGCTGGGCGTGCGCGACAGAATAACAAGAACTTACATTGAAAATGATAAAACCATCGAAAGTAACGGCTGGGAAAAAGTCTATGTGAGAAAAGATGCCACAGGAAAAATCGGGGATTTGAGTTTATTGCCGGGTGACCTGACTGCTATTAATTATCTGACTATTAATGGAAAAAATCAGGAAATCACAAAAGATGAGCAACTGAATGATTATATCAAAATTGAATTAATTGACAAGTCCTTATTTGAAAGCAAAAAAGATACAAGCGTAGATTATTTGGTAAAAGATACAACCGCTATCACAAAGAAAAATAGTATCATCGAACTGAAAACACCAGGGAAAACAAAAATATTCAAAGACCATCCGACCGACGAAGACAGCAGAGAGATTTTCAATTACATCGGGCAAGTTCCTGATCTGAATCAATATCTTGTTCGGGGAAATTATTATGAAGGTTATGATTATCAGTTCATCGATAAAACAACTGGTGCGGGCACTCAAACCTTCAGTGATCTGCCGTATGTTTCGCCCGACAAAAAGCACATTATTGCTATCTATGGTAATCCTTATGAATCAACTGCTGATTTGGAACTCTACTCTGTTAATGGTTATAAAATTAAGAATATCATTATAGCAAGTTTCAAAAACTGGATGCCAAGTTTTGAACCCAGTGAAATGTTTTGGAGCAATGATAACCACCTCTATCTAACCGTGAACCACGCGAAAGCGACTTGGCAAGAGAACGGAAAACCGAGTAGCCCATCTCAATATATCAGGATTAGAATCTTATAAACCAATCGCTATGACCATTTTTACAGTAATCATTCTTCTAATTATTCTGATGATATTTTATTTCATCGCCAAAAGCGGAATGTCCCGTCAGAAAAAACTGATTATCATCATCGGAATTATCGCTTTGATTATAGGCAGTATTTCTTACATTTTTTTGACAGGTTTTGACAGAGGAATGAGACTGGAACGTCAGGAAAATGCTCGGTAATTTGATAAAAAAGGACACCATGAAAAAAATTATTCTCGTCTGCACATCTATTTTGCTGATGAACTGTAATAAAACCGAATCTCCAAAAGCTGAGAAATCAGAAAACCTGGTAAAAACCGATTCTAAGTCCAACGATAGTATTGAGATTTTGGCATTAACCAAAAAGCTTTATCAATGGAGCGAGACAGAAAGTAAAGGTCAGGATTTCGATGTTTCATTAAAAAATAAAAATGATTCTGTTTATTCAGAAATCGATAAAGTTGTGCATCAAAAACGATTGAACGAGTTGCGGAAGACCAACTTATTCACCGAAAATTTCATCAACAATTATAATAAGATTGCTATGAAAATCGATGAAGAAATGAAATCCGGAGAATTGGTTTATAATGTTGGAGAATTGCCACCTTTCGGCAATGGTTCGAATCCCTGGTGTAATTGTCAGGACACACCGGATAATTTCATCAACAAAATCTGGATTATGAATCTCAAAAATGACAGTCAATCTGCATCCTATAACTGGAGTTGGGGTGACGGTTTGGTTTATAGTATGAAAGCTGTGAAAGAAAATAATCAATGGAAAATCAACGCAATGGAAGGTTTTGATTACGATTCATTCGTTCGCTCTTTTCAACATTCCAATGATTTTACTGGAAACTGGCAAAATGGATTGGTCATTTTCCATATCTCCGAAACTGCCGTGAACCTCGAGTACCACGGACAATGTATGTATTCCTACCCTATCAAAAAAATCAATAGTAATGAGTTTGAAATGATTTGGGCGAGAGAAATGGATTGCAACTTCGACAATGGAACCGACAAAACTTTTGGATTGAAAAAAGTTCCTGAAATCGGAAAACCTTTTGCCAAATATAAATTGGAAAACAATCGGCTTACTGCAGAATATTATTACAAAGATTGGGTTAAAAAATATTCTCAGGAAGTACAAGAGGAAGTTTTCACACCAGAATATTCGAGAAAAACCGAAAATTACTAAATGAAAAACCGCTCGATAAAAGCGGTTTTCTTATGATTTATTTAAATATTTTTTGAGCAAATTCATAAAGACAACGTCTCCAGGTCAGCCATTCGTGATAGGTTCCGTCAGATTTATATTGAACGAATGGATATTTGTTTTGATTTAAATAATTAGTTAAAATTTGATTATAATCGATAAAACGCTGGTCTTCCTTTTCACCAATTCCCATAAAAAAGAATGGTTTTGAATTCGACTTGACCAAATTCTCAATTGGCAATTCTTTGAAAGGATGACTTTCCGTTCCTTCATAAATCACAGGACTGAAAGAACCAATTGCCGAAAACAAATTGGGATGATTAGCACCAATCAGCATCGCCTGATAACTTCCCCGTGAAAGCCCTGCAATAGCTTGATTTTTATTAGTTTTATACTTTTTATTGATGTAAGGAATCAATTCCTGAACTACAATTTTGTCGAGGTTTTTAGTGGAAAGAACCGTTCTTGGATAATCATCGGGCAATTTTTCCTGCTCAGGGCTGAGAGCAACGCCGTAATCCATTACCACAATCATTTGTTGCGCTTTTCCTTCTGCAAAAAGATTGTCCAGAATATTTTTGATATAACCTTGTTTTTCCCAACCTGTGATATCTTCGCCAGTGCCGTGATAAAGATATAAAACAGGGAAATTTTTAGTTTCATAGCTCGGCGGCAAATACACTTTGAAATTCCGTTTTTCTTTCGTGATTTCGGAATCCAGAATTTCATCAACAATTTTTCCGTGGTTTACATTTTTCTTTAAGAAGAAATTGTCTCCGGAAGGAACTTCGATACCGCTCGTTGGTTGTCCATAACCGAAATACAGTTCTGTATTCGGGTCATTGGTACGCTTTCCATCAACATTGAACCAATAATAATGAAATCCGATTTCTAATGGCGAAGTTGAGATATTCCAAAATCCATCTTTATCTTTAGTTATGGTAGATTGCACATTTTGCATCCCATCACCACCTTCCAGAATCACAGATTTTGCATCAGGAAATTGAACTTTGAATTGAGCATTTCCTTTCGCATTAATTTTTGGAAATTCTTTTCCAGATTTCGCAGTTGATGAGATTTTATAATTCTGAGAAAATACAAGCGAGGAACTTAGAGCAATAACAACAGTTAATATTTTAAATGGTTTCATTAATGTCAATTTGAATGGTTGAATTTAAGGATTCAATATTTGTTCAACAAAAAAACCGCCACTAAATGACGGTTTTTATTTTTTGATTTAGAATCTTAGTAAGTTCCTTCGTCCTGAATTTCCTTAGCTTGATATTCCTGAACAAGTTCTATTGCATTATTAATCACATCACTTAATGCAGTAATAAAAGTTCCTTCTTCTGCCAAACTCATGGCGTGTTTCAACGCATCAATTTCTTTCGGAATGCATTCGTAACTCACACTTTTATCTATACTTTGGATGCCTTCGATAATCAATCCGTTGATTTCATCTTCAGCTCTTCCACGAAGGTGTTTTTCATTTCGGATAATGATATGGTCAAACATTCTGGCCGCGATTTTTCCACACTCGCGGATGTCACCATCTCTTCTGTCTCCAACTCCGGAGATAATTCCGATTTTCTTGTTGGATTCTATATTTTTAAGATAATCTTCAATCGCTTCATAACTCGCAGGATTATGCGCAAAATCAATCATCACTTTGAAGTTTTTGAATTTGAAGATATTCAGTCTTCCTGGCGTCAATTGTGCACTTGGAATGAACGTCGTCAAAGCCAAAGCGATATTTGGAATTTCGAAACCGTAAACATAAGCTGCCAAAGATGCTGCCAGAACGTTCGCAATCATAAACTTCGCTTTTCCTTCCATTGTGATTGGAATATTCTTCACCCTTTCGATTCGGATTTTCCATTCGCCTTTTTTGATGGTTACAAAACCGTCTTCATAAACGCAGGTAATCCTGCCGTCTTTTGCAAATTTTTTGATATGCGGATTATTCTCATCCAGACTAAACAATGCTACTTTTGAGCGAAGGTCGTCTGCCAGTCTCATAGAATATTCGTCATCGGCATTCAGGATGCACCAACCGTCTTTTTTCACACTGTCCAGAACAACACGTTTTACCCTTGTCAAATCTTTCAGATTGTGAATATCACTGATGCCCAAATGGTCTTCTTTGATATTAGTCAAAACGCCAATATCGCACGTTCCAAAACCTAATCCCGAACGAAGAATTCCACCTCTTGCAGTTTCCAACACAGCAAATTCTACCGTTGGGTCTTTCAATATAAATTCGGCAGACATTGGTCCCGTTGTATCACCCTTTTGAAGTAAAGTATTTTGGATATAAATCCCATCAGATGTCGTGAATCCAACTCGTTTTCCATTATTTTTAACAATGTGAGCTAACAATCTCGTTGTTGTCGTTTTTCCATTCGTTCCTGTTACCGCAATAATCGGAATTCTGAATTCTTTTCCTTGAGGATAAAGCATATCTACAACCGGCGCAGCTACGTTTCTCGGCAAACCTTCGCTTGGCGCGAGGTGCATTCTGAAACCTGGCGCAGCGTTTACTTCTAAAATGGCGCCGCCACTTTCTTTCAAAGGCTGAGTCAGATTTTCTGCCATAATATCGATGCCACAAACGTCTAATCCGATGATTCTGGAAACACGTTCTGCCATCTGCACATTTTCCGGATGAATCATATCAGTTACATCGATGGAAGTTCCACCGGTTGAAAGATTCGCTGTGGATTTTAAATATACAATTTCTCCTTTTTGAGGAATGGTTTCCAAGGTATAATTCAGTTTTTCAAGAAGTTCGTTGGTGTCTTTATCAACATCTATTTCCGTCAAAACATTTTCGTGTCCGTAACCTCTTCTTGGGTCTGTATTTTCTTTATCAATTAATTGCTGAAGATTCAGTTCGCCGTCGCCAACCACGTGAGCAGGAACTCTTCTTGCAGCCGCAACCATTTTATGATTAATGACCAAAACTCTGAAATCAAATCCCGTAATGTATTTTTCAACAATGACTTTTCTGGAATATTTCTGAGCGTATTCAAGACCTGTTAACGCCATTTCATAATCATTGACATTAATGGAAGCACCTTTTCCGTGATTTCCATCCAAAGGCTTAATGACAATCGGATAACCAATTTTTTTGATGGCATAATCCAAACCTTCCTCATCCACTACCAGACTTCCCGATGGAACAGGAATCGCGGCATCTTCCAGCATTTTCTTTGTAAGTTCTTTATTACAAGCAATATCTACTGCGATACTGCTCGTATTTCCCGTAATTGTAGCCTGAAAACGTTGTTGATTAATTCCGTAACCTAATTGAACCAAAGAATTTTTCCCCAACCGAATCCACGGAATTCTTCTGGAAACGGCTTCTTCAACAATACTTCCCGTAGATGGTCCTAATCTTTCTCTCTCGCGAAGTTCTTTTAGATTATGAATACACTTTTCGATATCATAATCTGCTGCGCTCATCAGACATTCTGCAATTTTCACAGCTTCTTCAGCAGCAAAAATCCCAGCCTGTTCTTCTTTGTAGTTGAAAACCACATTATAAACGCCTGGCGTTTTGGTTTCACGCGTTCTTCCGAAGCCTACTTCCATTCCCGCCAAAGTCTGGATTTCCAAAGCGATATGTTCAATCACGTGTCCCATCCACGTTCCCATTTCCACACGTTTGAAGAACCCGCCTACACAGCCTTCTGAACATCTGTGGGAAATTAATGATGGTAATAACTGCTCGATTCTTTCTCGAAAACCTTCGATTTTGTTGGTTGGAAAATGTTCTGTTTCTTCCAAATCGAGACGCATCTGTATTAATTTTTTTCTGGTAATACTCCAGATATTCGGACCTCGTAAGACTTGTATTTTTTCGATTTTCATATTTCAGCTAGTAGATGTTAGAGATTAGAATTTTGATATTAAGATTTAAAATCAACTGTTAAAAAACATTATTTTTAATAAAAGTATGCCAATTAGAAGATGTTTTTCATATCCATTAAAAAATTCAACTTTACCAAAGATAATAGAAAAGCTATTAATTAAAAAAAATTCACCAATAAATATTTCTCTATAAAATAAATTCGTTATCATTTTAGCAAATAAATTAATAATTCATTAATTTAAAGTCATCAATTTAAACAAATAAGTATTTAATAATTAAAACTTTAAATATAACGTCGCAATTTTTACCTCTGAAAAATGAGGTATATTCTATTATGATTTATTATTTTTGTTTGATATGGAATCAAAAGGAAAACTAGTCATCATTGGAGGTGCTGTAAACAAAGGAAGTTTTACGGAGACCAGTTTTGACCAAAATGTTGAAAAAAATCTCAACTTTTTTGAACGAGGAATCCTCAGAAAAATCATTGACGAATCCAAATCAAAGGAAGATTCTGTCATAGAAATTATCACAACAGCCTCTCAAATCCCCGACATCGTGGGACCAGAATACAAGAAAGCATTTGAATATCTTGGAATTAAAAATTGCAATATTCTCGACATTCAAAACCGTGAACAGGCTAATAGCGACGCGATTGTTGCAAGAGCCAATGCAGCTGATGTGGTAATGTTTACAGGTGGCGACCAACTTCGCCTCACGTCAATTCTTGGCGGAACACGATTCCACGATTCGATTTTGAACAAATATCAAAACGAAGATTTTATCTACGCAGGAACTTCTGCCGGAGCGGCTGCAGCCTCGGAAAATATGATTTACCAAGGTTCCAGTTCAGAAGCTCTTTTGAAAGGCGAAATCAAAACAACTCAAGGACTTGGTTTTATAGAAAATGTGATTATCGACACGCATTTTGTACAGCGCGGAAGAATCGGAAGATTGTTTCAGGCGGTTGTGAATAATCCTAGAACTTTGGGAATTGGTCTTGGTGAAGACACCGGATTATTCATAGAAAATGGCGTGATGACGGCGATTGGTTCCGGTTTGGTAATTATTGTGGATGGCCTTCAAATCAAAGATACGAACCTGACGAACGTTGATTTGGGTCAGCCGATTTCAATTAAAAATCTGGTGGTTGATGTTCTTTCTATGAATGATACTTTCGATTTGAAATCCAGAGAAATGAACATTGTTAATTCTCAGTATAATCCTATTCCGCAGGTTCTTCCGAATAGTTAATTTAGATTTTAGAAATTAAATTTTAGAAATAAGAGATAACACTTCGATTTATATGTGATATTTCTATTATTAATCATTTAATATCTTTCAAGAGTGTAAGTCTGAGGCTCTCGAAGACCTATAAAACTAAACCTCCATATTAAATATGAAAATAATCATCCACGGCGGATTTTTCTCCGAAAGCAGCCAAAGCAATGAAGTGAAAGTAGCTAAACAAAACTCACTGAAAGACATTGCGAAAAAGTCTTATGAGTTTCTTCAAAACAATTCTGCTTTTGACACAGTTGCTTACGCCGTTTCGCTTTTGGAAGATGACGAGTTATACAATGCAGGCATTGGTTCGCAAATCCAAAGTGACGGCGTTATCCGAATGAGTGCGGCAATTATGGATGGTGAAACGCAAAAAATGAGTGGCGTGATTAATATTCAGGATGTGAAAAATCCGATTTTGGTTGCCAAAGAATTAATGAAAGAAGACGACCGCGTTCTTGGCGGAAACGGTGCCAAAAAATATGCTTCAGAAAATGGTTTCAAAGATTTTTCTACCGAAATTCCTCAGCGAAGAAAAGAATACGAAGAGAAACTGAAAACTGGCGGAAAAGGTACGGTTGGCGCTGTTGCTATTGACAAACACGGAAAATTGGCTGTTGCGACTTCCACTGGTGGAAAAGGTTTTGAAATCCCTGGAAGAATCTCCGATTCTGCGACTGTTGCGGGAAATTTTGCTAATAAATTCTGTGCTGTAAGTTGTACTGGTGTTGGTGAAGATATTGTGAGCAATGCAACCGCCACAAAAATTGTGACCAGAGTAACTGATGGAATCTCCATCGAAAACGCTTTTGACAGAACTTTTGAAGAACTTAAGGAAATAGATGGTTTTGCAGGCGCAATTGGGATTGATTGTGAAGGTAATATTTTCCATCAGGATTCTTATCCGACAATGGTTTTTGCGAGTTTTGATGGGGTTGATTTTGAGGTTTTTGGGTAACCAAGCGTAATGAACTTAAAACCAATATTTTCAAAAAATCAAGACCTTAAAACTGCATTCAAAATCGTTTGGCAAATTTCAGCAGTTCTATCTTTATTAATCTTGTTACTATTATTTTTTATTGATGATGATAAACTTTTATCAATTTCTCCAACCTGTGAGTATAAAAAAATAGGAAAAGAATGTTTTTTATGTGGTTCAACCAGAGCTTTTATTGAAATCAAACATCTCAATTTTAAAAACGCTTTGAATCTTAACCCGTTCAGTATTTTTATTTTCGGATTTTTAATCCTAAATTCAATTTTATTCTTAAACTATTTAAAAAATATAAAAACAAAACTATGAAAAAAGCTAGTCTAGTGATGGGAATCTTAGCCATCTTCGGGATGTTATTTGCGTTTATTCCTTGTCTGGGAGCCTTCAATTGGATTAATATTCCGTTTGCGATGATAGGATTGGTAATTAGTATTGTGGCTTACACACAAGAAGATAATTTACCAAAAGGCAACGCTACAGCCGGAATAATTATGTGTTCAGCAGCTGCTGTTTTTGGATTTCTAAGATTAATTCTAGGTGGCGGAATTGTATAATTCTTCATCAAATATATAAAATAAAAAACCGCTATCTCTCGACAGCGGTTTTTTTATAATTTATAATTAATAATTCATCATTATTCAAGCCAACCCATTTCTTTCATCCACTCATCATTGTAGATTTTCCCTACATAACGGGAACCGTGGTCGTGAAGCAGAACTACGATGACATCATCTTTCGTAAATTTGTCTTTCATCTGAACCAAAGCAGACATCGCACTTCCTGCCGAATATCCACAGAAAATCCCTTCTTCTTTCGCCAGTCTTCTTGCGTAGATGGCACCGTCTTTATCGGTCACTTTTTCGAAATGATCGATAACGCTCATATCGTAATTTTCAGGTAGAATATCTTCTCCGATACCTTCCGTAATGTAAGTGTACGCGTGGTCCAAATGAATCTCTCCCGTTTCGTGGATTTCTTTCAAAATTGAACCATAAGTATCAACACCAATTATTTTAATGTTTTGATTTTTCTCTTTGAAGAACGTTCCGCATCCCGTTACCGTTCCGCCTGTTCCGGCTCCAGCTACAAAGTGCGTCAATTTTCCATCAGTCTGTTCCCAGATTTCAGGTGCTGTACTTTCGTAATGCGCTTGTCTGTTGGACAAATTATCATATTGATTCACATACCAGCCATTTTCTGTCTCTTTTGCCAGTCTTTTGGAAACTGAATAGTAAGAACGCGGGTCAGTCGGTTTTACATCCGTTGGACAAACAATCACTTCTGCACCAACGGCACGAAGAATGTCACATTTTTCTTTAGATTGTTTGGAGTTGGTCACGAAAATACATTTGTAACCTTTCTGGATTGCAACCAAAGCCAAGCCCATTCCTGTGTTTCCGGAAGTTCCTTCAATGATGGTTCCGCCAGGTTTCAAACGTCCGTCTTTTTCTGCATCTTCAATCATCTTCAGCGCCATTCTGTCTTTTACGGAATTTCCCGGATTGGTCGTTTCCACTTTTGCCAAAACCAAAGCAGGGAAATCTTCACCCAGAACTTTATTAATTTTAACCAAAGGCGTGTTACCAATGGTTTCTACTATATTATTGTAATATTTCATAATTCTATTATTTATAATTTAAGGACATTATCCTCTCGCTCTTTCCAGCAGTACCATCATCAGGAAACTCAGAACCACCAAAGATTCGTCTTCATCATCGATATCAATCAATCTTTCGAGCTGGAATCTTCTTCCAATCAAAGACGGCATTTTTTTCAGTCTGAAATATTCTTTGCCCGCATTATCTTTCACCGTGTAAGAAGGATTCAGAAAATAGCCTGTGAACAATCCTAAAATCGGGATTTCTCCAACGAAACTGTCGAATACTTTGACCCAACCATTATCTTCATTGATTTGATATTTAGGCTGGTCATTTTCATCAATGATATCGTAGCGAGATTTCCAGATAGAACGCATTCCTTTTCTCGCCAATCTCCCGAACCTTTTACCATTCACCAAATCCGTCATCATATAAGATGCGTTGAAGTCAATCCATTGATTGGCCTTGATGTTAAACAACTCTTTCGATTTACTTTCATCATTGAAAACAATCACATCTTCCTTCAGTTTGAACATTTTCTGACGAACGTACGCCACATAATTTCCGTTTTTGTCCGTAATGTTAAAATCGCTGGTCAGGGTTGTAATCTTAAACTTAAAATCAAGTGGATAATTGAGGTTTTTTAGTATCATTTAATTGTTTTTTAATGGTCGTTAAAATATAAAAAATAATTAACTGTATTTAATAGCTTTCAATGGTGAAATTCTGCTGATTAAATAACTTGGCAGAATCATCGCAATTCCTGAGACTATAAAAATCCCGACGGAAATCGAAATGATATATAATGGATTAAGATCTACCGGAACTGTGCTGATGAAATAATTCTCTGGGTCCAATTTGATGAAGCCTGTATATTTTTGAATCAACAGCAATCCAATTCCAATCACATTTCCTGCCAATAATCCAGGAATCATAATCAGTAATGTATAATTGATGAAAATGGATCTGATTTGTGCATTGGATGCGCCGAAGGTTTTCAAAAGTCCTATGGAATTGGTTCTTTCAATAATCAAAATCAGCAAAACCATAATGATATTGATGACAACCACAATTAACATAATTGCGATAATCAAAGAAATATTCTGATTGAAGATATTGACCCAATCCAAAATCTGAGGATATTTTTCAGTGACTTTTTCAGCGTAATTTTTATAGCCAATATATTTTTCGATTTCAGGAAACGCCACATCTATTTTGCTGGTATCATTCAGAAAAATATCCATTCCACCGACTTCTTTGTCATTCATATTCATCACCTTGCGAACGTGGTTGATGTCGCCAATCATATAAATATCATCCACCAGTTTGATGTCGGTTTTGTAAATTCCTTTAACCAAAAATTTTCTATAAATCGGTTTTTGATCTTCTTTGGAAAAAATAGCGACAATGCTGTCATTCGCTTTCAGAGAAAGGTCATTTGCAATTTTTTCTGATAAAATAATTTCATTGTTATAACCATCCTCCTTGTAATCTGGGATAGAACCCGAAATCATAAACGGCTGAAATCTTTCTTTGTCGAAATCTTTCCCGACACCTTTCAGAATAACGCCGGCAAAATTATTTTCGGTTCTCAGGATTCCGCTGACGGAAGCATAAGATTGCAAACCAGCAACGCCCGGAATGGACTTCAAAGCTTTGGTGTCTAATCCTTTGGCGTCTAAAACAGAAGAATTGTAGGATGAGTTGGAACGCGTAGATTTTACAGAAACATCACCACTGAAATTGGAAATCCTGTCTTCTATGGCTTTTTTGGAACCAAGACCTGTAGAGATTGTAATCAGCGAAACAATGATGCCCAAAGCGACAGAAAGCCTACCAATATAGACAATCACTTTGGAGAGATTATTTTTGTTATCTTTGGAAAACGCTATCTTTTTCGAGAAATATAACGGAAAATTCAAATCAATGATTTTAAGCTTCAAAAATAAAACTTTAGTTTTTATCCTGCTAATTTATTTTAGTTCAATCCCATTTATTAAGTCTCAAAATCAATCCAAAGACTGTTTTGCAACTGCTGCAGACAGACCGGAATTGTACCTTCCACTTCTGAAGAATAAAAATGTGATAGTTGCAGCCAACCAGACCAGCCTTCTGAAAAACAAAAAACATTTGGTGGATTACCTGGTTGAAAACGATATTAAAATCAAATCTATTTTTGCACCTGAACACGGTTTCCGGGGGATTGCTGATGCCGGCGAACACGTAAAAAATGGCATTGACAAAAAAACCGGATTGTCGATTGTCTCACTTTATGGTGACAACAAAAAACCCAAAAATGAATATTTGAAAGGTGCTGATGTTATTTTGTTCGACATCCAAGATGTTGGTGTGAGATTTTACACTTATATTTCTACATTATCTTATATAATGGAAGCTGCTGCTGAAAATAATGTAGAAGTAATTGTTCTCGATAGACCAAATCCTCACGATGGTTACATAGATGGACCAATGATGCGCTACAACTGGAAAAGTTTCATAGGTCTACACAATGTTCCTGTGGTTTATGGCCTCACCATTGGAGAATATGGAAAAATGGTCAACGGCGAAAAATGGTTAAAAAATGGTGTCCAAGCAAAATACACTTTGATTCCGATGTTGAATTATCACAAACAACAACGTTATGGCGTCTCTGATAAACCGTCGCCTAATCTTCCGAATGATAAATCCATCAATCTATATCCAAGTCTTTGTTTTTTTGAAGGAACGCAGGTTTCTGTGGGAAGAGGAACAGATTTGCCTTTTCAAATTTATGGTTCGCCTTGGACAAAGGAATTCAAATATCAATTCACGCCAAAACCAACTGAAGGTGCAAAAGATCCTTTTCTAAACGGAAAATTATGCTACGGAGAAAATCTTAGTCAATATTCTCAAGATTTAAGACAACTCAATCTTGAATGGCTTTTGAAATCTTATAAAAATTATAAAAACTCAGAACAGGATTTCTTTTTGAAAAATCTATTCTTTGATAAATTGGCTGGAAGTGACGAACTCAGAAAACAAATCATCAATGGAAAATCTGAAAATGAAATCAAAGAAAGCTGGAAAAAAGACCTGGAAAGTTTTGAGAAAATAAGACAGAAATATATTGTTTATCCGAACTAAAAAAACCTCGCAGATTGCGAGGTTTTTGTTTATTAAAAATTGAATTAGAATTTATATCCCACACCAAGTTGGAAAAAGCTATTTCTCATTTTATATCCATCCATTTTAATTTGGCTAATGTTAGCTAAACCAAAATTATACCTTGTATCAACAAAAAAGTGTTCGGTTAATTGATATTCTAACCCTAAATAAGGAGCAAAATTAAACGTTTTGAAATATGCATTACCTCTATCATCTACAGTTGTATTGTAAGCTGGAACATCATATTCTATATTTCTACTAACATAAAATACAAAATCAAGACCTGCATTTGCAGAAAAACTGTTGGTAATAAAATATTTCGCACCTACAGGAATCATCAAAGTAGACAAATCTATCTTCTGTTTTACAACACCTAGCTCTATAATTTGTCCCCCAACTACTGTCGTTCCAAGATCCATTTCATCTTTTGCACCAAGTTGAGAATACAAAAGTTCACCTTGTAAAGCCCATTTTGAATTTAATTTTACCTCCACTAAAGCTCCTCCATAAAAAGAAGATTTCGCATCTCCAGTACGAGATGTATTTTCATACTTCTCAGAAATCGAAGACATACTATAACCTGCTTTAAGTCCAAATTTCACCTGTGCATTCACTGCTCCGAAAAGTGCCAAAGCACCAACTAAAAATAGTTTTTTCATTGATTATTAATTTTAAGTTTGCAATTTTAGGAAAATTTTAACAAATATCAAAATCAACAAATATTAATATTATCAATTTTCCTCAGCGAACCATTCTCCATAAGAATTTTCCGTTTCGTGAAGTTTGAGATAAGCTAACTGAATGTCTCTTGGCAATTTTGATTTAATTTTCGAAGCAATATCGTAAAGCATATTTTCACAGGTTGGCTGATAATCGCAAAATATCACCCGATGACCTTGACTTTCTAAACCTTCACCCAATGATTTATGCGGAGAAGCGCCATTTACCATCACAGCGTGATCCCAAATATCTACCACTTCATCGTTTACGATTTTCTTAATATCTCCAAAATCAACCACCATTCCGTTTTTTTGGTCATCCAGATTATTGATGGGATTTCCTTTTACCGTAACGAACAATTTGTAAGAATGGCCGTGCATATTTTTGCATTTTCCATCATAATTATAAAGAACATGCGCCGTTTCGAAAGTGAAAATTTTTGTAATCCGTATCATCTTGCAAAGATAAATAAAAATCTGTTTTATAATTTTAGTTAAAGTTTTGTAGCCGAGTTTTGGAATCGCTATTTTTGCAAAAGCAACACACAAACCATAATGAAAAAATCGCTTCTGTTCCTTAGTTTAATTTCATCTGTTTATTTTTATTCTCAAAATTTTTCCGCTATCAATGATATTCTGGACAAAATTGAAAGTAAGCACAAAAAAATGAAGGATTCTTCTGGTTACACTATCAATAACAAAAAATTTGTTTTGGTTGAGGATTTCGAAGATCATTCAGAACGTCACATTCTCGAATTCAAAGATGATAGCAGCGTTACATTAATCGAACTGATTGATGATAAAGCGACTGGAAAAACTTATTCCAATATTTTCAGCGGCGATTTTATCCGAAAAAGAAATGCGATTTCTATCAGAGCAAATTATCTGGAAGGTAAGCCAATTGCAACACCTATTATTTACAGTCTTTATCTGATGAATGCTAATGACATTTGGTATTTAAAAGATATCAATACCAGCAAACGTTGGATCGAAAATAACAATCTGATCAAAAAGAAGAAATAACTTCTAATTTTTCTTTAGAAAATCAATACAAATTTCAACAGCTTCGTCTAATTCTTTTGGAAGATAATCACTCTCCCAAGGTTCTTTTGCGCCGAAAGTATGACCTGCATTATCGATGATTTTAAACTGAGAATCCTTTGTCCAATTGTGAAGATTTTCTGAATGTTTTGATTCAACAGCTTCATCGTTAGAACCGTGAATGAACAAACTCGGAATTGCCAAATTTCCGCAGGCTTTTTCTACATCAAATCTTTCTTTATTATTTTCATAATCTTTGTAAAACTGAAAATAATGAGGCATTTTTTGTTTCGTTCTGGCATTTTCTATAAAATAAACACCATCTTTTTTCCAATTTTCAAAAGCATCACTTTTTGGGAATCTATCCAAAGTCGAAATGCTTGCCAGTGTTATTAATTTTGAAATCGATTTATTTTCCGATGCTTTGATGACAGAAATTCCCCCACCACGACTGTGACCAAGTAAAATAATTTGATTAGAATCTACTTTTTTTTGAGTTTTGAAGTGATTAATCACAACTTCCAGATCAGCTAATTCTTTAGAAAAATTATTCTCCCCAAATGTTTCCAAATCAGCAAAATTATTTGGGTCTTTCAAAGTCGTTCCGTTATGAGACATATTGAATTTGACAAAATAAAATCCTGCGTTGGCAAATTTCTCAGCCATCAAATCCCAGGTTCCCCAATCTTTGTAACCTTTGTAACCGTGAACAAAAATGATTAACGGAAGTTTTTCTTCATAATCTGGAAAAATCGCGTCTGCTAAAAATTCTTTTTCTGACTTTAGAATGGTATTTTTTTGCTTGATTAAATTCATTTCAATCTTGTTTCAAATAAAAAAAGAAGTTACAAAAACTTCTTTTAATTAATTTATATTGTCATCGAGAAAATCCGGGTTTCTGGTTTGTTTCTCATCATTCTGAGGTCAAAAACCATTGCTACATTTCGTGTGAAAGCTCTTCCTTTTTCTGTGATTTTGATTCTGTTATCGAAGATTTCTACCAAGCCATCCGTCTCCATTTCTTTCAGTTTTTCAATGGCATTTTCGATTTCGGGGAACGTGTTTTGTAAATCCCAACTTGTTTCCAGTTGACACATCAGATTCAGAATATGTTTTCTGATAATCAAATCTTCATTATCTAAAATATGACCTCTAAAAACCGGAATCTCGCCATCTTCCACAATTTTCTGATACTCTTCAACCGTCTTTACATTCTGCGCAAAAGCATACCAGGAATCTGAAATGGCTGACATTCCTAAACCAACCATCAACTGGGTTTTGCTGGATGTGTAGCCCATAAAATTACGGTGCAATTTGTTCTGAATCAAGGATTGATAAAGGTCATCGTGCTCCAGGGCAAAATGGTCCATCCCGATTTCTATATAGCCAAGTTCTTCCAGCAATTTTTTTCCATCTTCATAAAGTCGTCGTTTTTCATCGCCACTTGGTAAATCATTTTCATCAAAACCCCTTTGTCCAACACCTTTTACCCACGGAACGTGTGCATAAGAATAAAAAGCCAATCGGTCTGGTTTCAGTTCCATTGTTTTTCTAATGGTAAATTCTACCGCTTCCCAAGTTTGATGTGGCAATCCGAAAATCAAATCGTGACTGATGCCTTTGTAACCAATTTCTCTCGCCCATTCTGTAACGTTTTTTACATTTTCGAATGGCTGAATTCTGTTAATGGCTTTTTGAACTTTCAAATCGTAATCCTGTACACCGAAACTGACTCTGGTGAAACCCAAATCGAACAAAGTCTGAAGATGCTCTTTCGTCGTATTATTCGGATGACCTTCAAAACTGAATTCTGGTTCGTCTGCAATTTCTACCGTTTCGAAAATGCCTGTCAACATTGTTTTTAGGTTTTCCGGAGAAAAGAAAGTTGGTGTTCCGCCACCTAAGTGTAATTCCTTAAGTTTTGGTTTTTCGTTGAATAATTGCAGATATAATTTCCATTCTTTCAAGACGCTTTCCAAATATGGAATTTCTACCGAATGTTGCTTTGTAATCCTTTTGTGACAGGCACAAAATGTACAGAGTGCTTCGCAAAATGGCAAGTGAATATAAATGGAAATTCCTTCTTCAGAATTGCTTTCTGAAAAGGATTTTATAACGGATTTTTTCCAGAGTTCCGACGTAAAATCAGCTTCGTTCCAATATGGAACTGTGGGATAAGACGTGTATCTCGGACCTGGAATATTGTATTTGTCAACTAATGAAATCATTGGTGCAAAGTTACGAAAACTATGTTTGGAATGATTTTGAATTAGAATGACTTTTGATTGTTAGTTTCTATTATATGATGTTTGTTTTGCTACACAAATTAATTATTGATAACTAAGTTTGTATCTATGACAAAGCCCATAGCCCTGATAGTAGCGGCATCCTTTTTTTGCTTGGGGAAAAGCCTCGGCAAAAAAGATATAGCGGATAGCAGGAAATAGCTCCTAAAAATCTACCTTTTGATCAATTTTATCGATTGTCGTCCTAAATTGGATTGTACTGCCAAAATATATTCGCCAGCAGGATATTTGAAGTCTAAAGAATATTTTTTGAGACCTTTATTATTCACACCATCTTTTAAAATATTCCCTAGAAATTTTCCTGTCAAATCGTATAATCCAACAATAATATGGTCAGAATGAATATAATGAATATTCAGATTCAGCTTGTCTTTTATAGGATTTGGAGCCACTTCAATCTTTAGATTTTCAACCTTATCATTTCCAATTTCACTGGTTGCCAAACCCGTAGTTGTCATCTTATAAATTTGATTTCCAGAAGCAAAAGCCGTTGATGTTCCATTGACAAAAAAGATACGATTGAGAGAACCTCCGAGATTATTATTAATCCAAGTATTACCGCCATCAAAAGTTTCCATAAATCCGGAATTATGGCCGCCCATCCATCCGTGCGTGTTGGAAACGAAGCCGACAGCCTGTACGTAAGGGTCTGGAAAATTTTTTGTTTCCCAAGTTAATCCACCATTAAAAGTTTTCAACAATTTACCTTGAGTTTCGGATTCGATGGAGCAAAAAATTGTTTTATTATCTGGGAAAATCTGCATTTTCCAAACATAGTCGCCATAATCTCCAGCTTTGTATATTTTTGTCCAAGTATCACCACCGTTGGTTGTTTTCAAAATCACAGCACCTTCCTCATCTGAGCCGGAAACGAAACCTGTATTTTCATCAACGAAAAGAATTTCTACCAATGCTGTAGCATAATCTGACATATCAATAAATCTCCAAGTGTCACCAGAATCCGTTGACTTAATAATATAAGCCGGAGAAAACCAAGCGCCACAGCCATAAACAGTAGAAGCACCAACAGCATCCAAACCACAGATCGCTTCTGGATAAGGTGAAATATTAGTTACTTTTGTCCAAGTCGTTCCACCGTTTGTCGTTTTGTAGAAATTATTATTGAGAGTTCCGAGAAATCCTACATTCTCATTCAAAAATTCGATGTTTCTAAAATATTGTCCGGTTTGTGGACTTACAGTTTGCTCTGCCCAGTTTGCGCCGCCATCCGTTGTCTTAAAAACTTTACCGCTTCCTCCTCTAGCAGCCCAACCTAAATTTTCATTCAGAAAAAAGACGTCGTCATATCTTCCTGTTGTAGCAGGCGGAAAATTTAAGGTTTGCCAGGTGTAAGTTTGTGCAGGGATTAAAGTGACTGCAAATAGAAAGAAAGCTACTAGTTTTTTCACGGTTTTAATTTTGTATAAAAATAAAAAAATCGGGAGAACTTTCCCGATTTGATTTATATTATTTTTGAGTCAATTATCTCAATTCAGCGTTCAATTCTTTGGTGAAAGACTTAATGAGAGAGTTCATCACTTCCGTAATATCTTTATCTTCCAAAGTTTTTTCTTCGTTCAAAAGTTCGAAACTCATTGCATAGGATTTTTTACCTTCCGGAAGGTTTTTGCCTTCGTAAACATCGAAAAGGTTGATGTTTTTCAGGAAAGGTGATTTGTTTTTGTTCGCCAATTCGTACAATTCTGAATAATTGATGGTTTTGTCTACCAGCAACGCCAAATCTCTTCTGATTTTGTTGAATTTCGGAATATCTACGAATTTCAGATTTTCTTTTATTCTCAAAGCCTGACAATTTTCCAACTCGATTTCTGCGTAGAAAACTTCCTGACTAATGTCGAAATCTTTCAGCAATTGAGGAGAAACTTTTCCTAATCTTGCCAATGTTTTATCACCGGATTTGATTTCCAAAGCATCGGAAAAACGCTCGTCTTCCAACGCAGATTCCTGAAAATCAAGATTCAGTTTTTCAAGAAGAACTTTGACATAAGCTTTTAAATAGTAGAAATCTGTCGCGCTTTTTGGCTGACGCCAGTTTTCTGCCACTTCTCTACCAGTCGTCAAAATTGCTAATTGCTTTCTCTCTTCGTATTGTTCTTTTTTATGATAAATTTTTCCTAATTCAAAAAATTTGATATCAGAAGATTTTCTGTTGATATTGTAAATTGCATTCTCCAAAAGTCCTTCTAATAAAGACTTTCTCATAAATGCCAAATCTCCACTTAGTGGATTTAACAACTTTACAGCGTCAGTTTCATCTTTTACGGAACGAAGTGAGTTGTTCATCACTTCATTGAAACCGTTCGATTGCAAGGTTCTTGCCCAGGAATTTTCTAAAGCATCCTGGTCGTCGAAACTCAATTTCACTGGTGTGAACGATATTTTTTTCGGTGCATCGATTTTGTTGTAACCATAGATTCTCAATACTTCCTCGATAACGTCGATTTCTCTCGTCACATCGGCTCTGTAAACCGGAACAGACAATTCCAGACCATTTTGAATTTCGTTAAGAATCACGATTTCAAGGGATTTCAGAATTTCTTTGATTTTTTCTCTGTGGATTTTAGTTCCCAAAATTTGGTCTAACTGAGAATACCTGAAAACCACATAATGGTCTTTGATTTTTTCGGGATAATGTTCCAAAATCTCGCCAACCAATTTTCCGCCAGCTAATTCCTGAATCAAACTAATCGCGTGCGTCAAAGCTGTTCTGGCATTATTCGGGTCAACGCCTCTTTCGAAACGGAAAGATGCATCGGTGTTCAAACCGTGAAGTTTAGACGCTTTTCTAATCGCTACCGGATTGAAATACGCACTTTCCAAGAAAATCGTTTTTGTTTCCGATGAAACGCCACTTTCACTCCCGCCAAAAACTCCGGCGATACAAAGTGGATTATTTTTTCCGTCTTTGATGATAATTTCTGAACCGTTCAAAGTTCTTTCCACATTATCCAAAGTTTTAAATTTGGTTCCAGCTTTTACGGTCCCCACTTTCACAGTTTTATCTGCAATTTTATCTGCATCGAAAGCGTGAAGTGGCTGTCCAAGTCCGTGAAGAATATAATTGGTAATATCTACAACATTGTTAATTGGTGAAAGTCCAATCGCTTTCAATCTGTCTTTCAACCAATCTGGAGAAGCTTTAATTTCTATATCTTCCAAAACTGCACCCAAATATCTGGGTGTTAATTCAGAATCTTCAACTTCTAATTTGAAATCGTGAGAACCTTCTATAGTCAACACTTTTGATTCTAATTTGGTGAATTCTGATTTAAGATTATTAGAAGAAACGAAAGCTTGCAAATCTCTTGCAACGCCGTAATGCGACATTGCATCGGTTCTGTTTGGCGTTAAACCAATTTCGTAAACTTCATCGTTGGTCAATTCAAAATAATTGGCAAATGGTTTTCCTACTTCAAATTTCTCTGAATCCAAAACCATAATTCCGGCGTGGTCATCGCTCAAACCTAATTCATCTTCGGCGCAAATCATTCCTTCGGAAACTTCGCCACGGATTTTAGCTTTTTTGATTTCGAAAGAATTGCCGTCTTTTGCGTAGATTTTTGTTCCAACCACAGCGACAGGAACTGTTTGTCCAACAGCTACATTTGGTGCTCCACAAACAATTTCGAGAACTTTTCCGTTGCCAACATCTACGGTTGTTTTGTTTAATTTATCGGCATTCGGATGTTTTTCGCAAGTCAAAACTTTGCCCACGATAATTCCTTCCAGACTTCCTTTTACGCTTTCGAATTTATCAACACCTTCCACTTCCAAACCGATATCGGTAAGATATGCACTGATTTTCTCAGAGTTAAGGTCAGTTTTGATATAATCTTTAAGCCAATTATTAGAAATTTTCATTTGATTGATTTGAAATTTGAGGTTTGAAATTTCAAACCCAATTAAGTTTGCAAATATCGTGATTTTTTGAGAAACTGGGAAGTGATAATACAGACAATTAAATTAAAAAAAATCTTAAAATTCATTAGTTATTACGGTTTTCCATAAAAAACTTCAAAAATATAATTATAGCTTTGACTTCAGAGAAACTATAATCTAATGAAATATTCGAAACAAAATGAAACAGCGATTGTTATTACTATCGCAAGTCTAATTATATTTTTAAGCATCTTTTGTTTATCAATCAAACAAAATAATGATTTAGAAAATAATAAAGATGCGTACTCAAATAACAACTCTAACGATTCTAATATAGATTTGACAGATAAGGTCTTTTCTTATATTAGTTATGAAAATGATAAAGAAATTGATGGGAGAATTATACAAACTAATGAAGAAATCACCTACCATATTTTTGATTTCAAGAATAAAATCGTGACTTGTAAAACCAAAATAAATGAAAAAACCATAAAATTCAAATATCCTATTAATGGATTTTATAAACAGGAAGGATTGGTTGCTACAACTTATGTTATAGAAGTTAAAACATTGGGCGTAAAAGAAATTTGGTTTAGTCCAGATGTTCCAAATCTTGGTTATGACTATTATGATGGAAGCAGAATCGCTTGCTATAATCTTGAATTACTCAAAGAAGAATAATTTCAAAAAGAAGTTACCAAATTCTAACGTAGAACGTTCAAATAAATTCTTTAATTTTTCAATTAAAATATTTCCATAACTTTGAAATACACAAATTATAAATAATGGATACTATAATAGATATCAGAAAAAGAATCCACGAGTTCATTGACCAAGCTGATGAAAAGATGTTACGTGTTTTCACAGAATTGATTAGTTTCAAAAACACTGAAGAAGAACCAAATATTCCACAATCTTTCTATGAAGAATTGGATATGAGAAGAGAGCGCCACTTAAAAGGAGAATCTAAATCTTACACTTGGGAAGAAGTTAAAAACCAAGCAAGAGCATCTGCAAAGTAATGCACATTTTAGAAATCAAAGAAGAGGCAAATTTAGAAATCATTGATGCCTACTCATATTATGAAGGCAAACAACTTGGATTAGGCGAAATATTTCTTGAACAATTAGAATTATATCTCGAAAGAATTACTAAGAATCCAAAACATTTTGAAGTCAAAAATAATTACAGAGAAGCATATATTATAAAATTTCCTTATCTGATAATTTATAGAATTGAAGAAAATAAAGTGGTAGTCTATTCAGTTTTCAATACACCACAAAATCCAAAAAAGAAACCAGACTAAAAAGTCTGGTTTTATATTTTAAAATTGATAATCAATTATAGTTAAAGTCCTATTACCGGCATAGAAAGCATCAGGATACTCTCATTCTCCTCCAGTCCGTCAACTGGTTCTACGATTCCCGGTCTGTTGGGTTGAGACATTTTCATTGTGATATCGTCAGAAGCCAAAACAGATAACATTTCTGTCAGGAATTTTGAACTGAAACCGATGTTGATATCATCGCCGTTATAGTCGCAAGGAATCTGCATATCTGCTTTGTTTGCGTATTCTGTATCTTCTGCGTGAAGATGAAGAACGTTCCCAGATAATTTGAATCTTACCTGATTCGTAGATTTGTTGGACATAATAGATGCTCTTCTGATAGAACCCAAAAGCAAGCTTCTGTTAATCGTCAAAACGTTTGGATTTTCTTTAGGAATTACCGCATTGTAGTTTGGATATTTTCCGTCAATCAAACGACAAATCCAGATGTTGTTTCCGAATGTGAATTTCGCCATATTATCACTGAATTCAATCACAACATCTTCGTTGGAATTGTTCAGGATATTTTTGAAAATTGACAAAGGTTTCTTTGGCATAATGAATTCCAAAGTCTCCGGATGTACGATATCTGTTCTTTTGTAAACCACCAATCTGTGAGAATCTGTGGATACAAAATTGGTCTCGTCTTCTTTGAATTGAAACAAAACACCAGTCATCACAGGACGTAAAGAATCATTACTTGTCGCAAATAAAGTGTTCGCCAAAGCTTCTGCCAAAATCCCTCCTCCGATAGTTACTTTTTGAGATGCGTCAAATTCCGGTAATTCCGGATAATCGTCCGCATTATCCAATGCTACTGCAAAGTTGTCTTTCTCATCCAAAATTTCCAAAACGCTTCCGTTCCCGTCTTCAGAATCTTTAACTGCCAAAGTCAAAGGCTGTTCGCCGTAAGTTTTCAGGAAATCCTGAAAAATCTTACCCGGAACTGCTAATTTTCCTTTGTCATCCGACTTCACTTCCAGAGAAGTAATCAACGTCGTTTCTCCGTCAGAAGCCGTCACTGTCAATAAGTTCTGGTCTAACTCGAAAAGAAAATTCTCCAAAATAGGTCTGGATTGTGAACCGGAAATCACGCCACTCACCGTCTGTAAAGCTTTTTGCAAATCGCCACTGGCAACAATAAATCTCATAAACTGTATTTATTTCAATTCCACAAATATAATGTTTTTGACTCTATTTTAAAAACTGTATTCATTTAGTTATTAACAATTATGAATTGAGGTCAAATAAGTTTGAATAACTTTGTAAAAATTTGATGATTGTTGAATTTTTAAACGCAAAGTCCGCGAAGAGTTTTTCTAAACTTATTGAAAATATTTTTAAGGCTCGCAAAGACGTAAAACTCAACGAAAATTTCAAAGCAGAGTCCGAAATTTAATTTTATTAAATCAAAAATGAAAAAACCGCCATTTCATAAAAGTGTTCAGTTTACATTCCGGGGAATTATCTGGATTTTGAGAAACGAAAGAAATTTCCAATTCCATATTTTGGGATTAATTATTAATCTTTTTCTGATTGTTTTTCTCGGACTTTCGAATATTGAAACAGCTTTGATTCTTCTTTGTTGCTTTTTTGTTTTGGTCACAGAGGCTTTGAATACCTGTATTGAGAAAATCTGCGACTACATTCAGCCAGAGTTTGATTCCCGAATTGGAATTATTAAAGATTTGGCTGGTGGCGCGGTAATGCTGGCGACGATTTCTGCGATTTGTGTTGGCGTTTTGGTTTATTGGCCTTATTTGAAATTGTTATTCTACTAAATTGTTTAACACAGAGACAAAAGGATTTTTTTTAATTATCATAGTATTTTAAAGCACGAGGAAAATCAGAGATTTTTTATTTAATGAAATTAAAATTTGTGCCTTAAAACAACACAATAAATAATAATGCTTTTTGTGCCTTTGTGTTTTTTGATTTCATAATTAAGTTTACATTTTACAAATTAGATGAATTTTAATCCTATATTTTTCATAAAATCTTTACATTTGTTTTCAATAAAATTCTAAAATGAGCAAAAAAAATGTAGCCGTTGTAATGGGCGGTTATTCTGATGAATACAAAGTTTCTTTGAAAAGTGGGCAATTGATTTTCGATTCACTTGACCGTGAACTTTATGACGTTTACAAAGTCATTATTTTAAAAAATGAATGGTATTTGCTGGATGAAAAAGATAAAAAAAGATTCGTCAACAAGGCAGATTTCTCTGTAAACCTCGGCGATGGAGACATCCTTAACTTTGATGTTTGTTTCAACATCATCCACGGAACACCGGGTGAAAACGGAATTATGCAGGCATACTGGGACGCAATTGGACAAAAATATACCGGTTGTGATTTTTATCAAAGCGCCCTGACTTTCAACAAAAAAGATACTTTAGCGGTTTTATTTAAATATGGAATTCCTTCTGCAAAAAGTGTTTACTTGAGAAATGGCGAAGAAATCTCTGATGACGAAATTGTTGAAAAATTAGGACTTCCGGTTTTCGTTAAACCTAATCAAAGTGGTTCTTCACTCGGCATCACTAAAGTTAAAGATAAAAGCGAACTGAAGTCGGCGATTGAATTTGCTTACAAAGAAGATGACGAGATTCTTATTGAAAGTGCTTTGAACGGAATGGAAGTTTCCGTCGGCGTTTTGGATTATCAGGGCGAAGTGATTGTTTTAGGAATTACTGAAATTGTTCCTGATAAAGAATTCTTCGATTATGAAGCTAAATATGAAGGTGCGTCTCAGGAAATCACGCCTGCAAGAATTGATGAAGAGACGACTAAAAAAGTAGAAGAAATTTCCATAAAAGCTTACAAATCGCTTGGAATGAGCGGATTTTCCCGTTCGGAATTTATTATTGTTGACGGAATTCCACATCTTTTGGAAATGAATACCAATCCTGGATTTTCGCCAGCAAGTATTCTTCCGCAACAAGCCAAAATCTATGGAATCTCTATCAAGGATCTTTGCGGAAACGAAGTAGAAAAAGCACTTAACAAATAATTATAAATGATAAATTTTAGATTATTTGAGAAATCTAAAATTCATAATCTAAAATTTAAAATTTCTATGAAAATTGCTGTTTTTCCGGGTTCTTTTGACCCAATCACACTTGGACACTATGATATTGTAGAACGAGCTGTTCCATTGTTTGACAAAATCATTATCGCCATTGGAAGAAATTCTCAGAAAAAATATATGTTCTCCCTAGAGCAACGAAAAGAATTCATCAGAAAAACGTTTGAAAAATTTCCGAATGTAGAAGTTGATGATTTTGAAGGTTTGACGATAGATTATTGCAAAAGCAGAGATGTGAATTTCATTTTGAGAGGTCTCAGAAATCCAGCCGATTTTGAATTCGAAAAATCCATTGCGCAAACCAACCGTGCATTGACAAGAGAAAACACAATTGAAACTATTTTCCTTCTGACCTCATCTGGCAAATCCTATATCAGCAGTAGCATTGTTAGAGAGATCATTTCTTACGGTGGTAATTATGAGATTATGGTTCCGGATGCTGTGAGAGTTGAAAAATAATTTATAAAATAAAATCCTAAAGATGAAACTTTAGGATTTTTTTTGCAAAAAATCACCAAAATTTTAATTAAATTTTTATTTGAGTTTATTTTTATAATAACTTCTCCAATTGTCTAAAGATAGGGATAAGTGATTTTCCCTTCTCCGTAAGATAATATTCTATATGTAAAGGCTTCTGTTTTATTACGACCTTTTCTAATAAATCCGTTTCTTCCAATTCTTTTAAAGCAACTGCCAATGATTGCTTATTAGATCCTTTTATTTCACGTAATATATTATTAAATCGCAACGTCGAATTTATCGCTAAGCCAAATATTTCTGGTTTTAATTTTCCTGAGAGCAATTTTAAAAGCTTTTGTGCAGGACAGATTTCTGTGTTATCTACTGAATTTTCAGTAGTCATATTTTTTTGACTCATTGTGTGTTTTTTTTAAATAATGCATATTTGAAAATTGGAAAAATGCATTTAATTTTATAAAAATAAACATTTTTAATGAATTTTAGACAATTCAATTTCTAATTCTATGAATAAAATAATAAGCATGAACTTTAAAACCTAAAAATCTTATTTAAAAAATCAATATTAAAGACACAAGTATGAAAAAAAAATTTTTATCGACTGTTTTACCAGCACTATGTTTTGCTGAATCAATTAATGCTTCCTCGCGAGGTAACCCATTATTAATCCCGGATGAGAGACCATTAGTTTCTACCTGAAGTATTCTTTTACAACTTACACTTACGATCTCTCTCTTATCGTCGTTTCACAGAATGTGAATGAAAAGGCCAATGTTTGCTTCAACCGCTTGCAGAATAGTTATGCAGAAATAATACTCAGCTTTAAATTTAAAGCTTATAGAGGAGCTACCATTACTATGACAACCAAGTAGAATAATGTAATGATGAGGTAATTATAAAAGTGCAAGTCTTCTTATCCCCAAAAGGGAAACGATATAGTAAATAATAAAATGTTTTAGGCAAAAAACTTCTTAATAAAAACTAACTAAAAAGAAAGTTAGCTTTTTGAATATTAATAAAATAAAAACAATAAAGAATGAAATTAAAATTCTTAATAATACTAATTTGTATTTATAGCAGTCTGTTTTCGCAGAATACAAATTGCACCCCGCCGGTAGAGCCTATGCCATCACCTGCGTTATTAATACCTAGATTAATATGGTATAACCAAACTGCAACTACCTTAAATGTCCAAAAGGTGCAGAATAATATTAATGACTGGACTGCAGGAGGAATGATAAATAGACCAATTGCTGAGGGTGAATCTATAACATTTAGATCAAATTCTGGAATTAAAGCCGTAGGTCTTGCATTAAAAAAAACCGAAGCAAATATGCTATGGAGACAGCCTCATAGTGTTTTGTATGGATTTTATATTAATAGATGGAGCGGAACTGCTTACCCTATGGAGACAAAGGGTTCAGCAGATACGCGTATAGATTATGAAAATGAGGGAAGACCTTGGAATGATAATTCAGTATTCAAAATAAAACGCGTATGTAATAAAGTCTATTATTATATGGATGATATTCAGTTTCCCCATGTTTCAACAATAGTTAATTCCGAGGATTTATATTTTGATATGAATTTTAAAGATGTACTTGGTTGGGTATATGATGTTACAATATATGGCGCATGTGGGATCCAAGATTGTACAAATGGTTCTATTACTCCAACATTTACACAAATAGATCCTATATGTGCAGGAGGCACATTTACCTTACCTACTGCATCCAACAATACTATTCCTGTTACAGGTAGTTGGTCGCCAGCTATTAATAACCAAGCAACCACTACCTATACCTTTACACCTGATGCAGGGCAATCTGCTTCTACCACCACGATGACAGTGATGGTAAATAATCCTACAGTTCCAACCTTTACACAAGTATCTCCAATTTGTAGAGGCGGAACATTTACTTTGCCAACTATATCAAACAATGGGATTACAGGAAGTTGGTCGCCAGCTGTAAATAATCAGGCAACAACAGAATACACCTTTACACCAGCTTCGGGTCAGTGTGCGAGCAATACCACGATGACGGTAATTGTAAATAATGCAACTATTCCTACATTTACGCAAGTATCACCAATTTGTGCGGGAGGCTCATTCTCTTTACCAACAACTTCTGATAACGGAATTGCTGGTACATGGTCACCTGCGGTTAATAACCAAGCAACTACGGAATACACCTTTACTCCTAATCCGGGACAATGCGCAAGTAACACAACAATGACCGTAACGGTAAATCCTTCTGTTAGTTTAATATGGTCATCAGGTTCTAATAACCAGACTGTTGATAAGGATGTAACAATGTCTTCCATTACGTATATGTTTGGAAATGGAGCTTCGGGTGTTACTGTTACAGGTTTACCAATAGGGGTTTCGTATGCTACACAAGGAAATGATGTTACGATTAGTGGAATACCAACAGTTGAGGGTACTTTTAATTATACCGTTTCTACAATGGGAGGATGCGGAGTTGCAACTGCTCAAGGAACAATTACTGTTCCTACACCAAAAGATTTGAAGTTAGCTCCTAATAGCTATATTTTTACTGGGAAAGATAAAAACGGAAATACTGTAGATGGATTATACATTCCCGTAAAAAAAGCCTATGAAATGTGGAGAAGTGGAAATTACATGAAAGGAAATACTATTCCTTCGGGTGTAATATCTGCCGATGTATTGTGGGAGGATAATATGGGACTTATAAAATCAAAAGAAAACTACATTTTAGATATTGTTGGCAGTGGAGAAAATGCAGAAATAAAAGTTCCTGTAAATAAAGTAAAAGAAGGAAATGCTCTTATTTCTTATAAAATAGATGGAGTTGTATATTGGTCATGGCACATTTGGGTAACAGATGATCCCACTAATGGCTCTACGTACAAAAGTTATGATGAAGTGAAAAGAGAATTAAGTAATGGCACAGTAGAAACTATTCCTAATTCTGAATGGGGTTGGATGGATAGAAACCTTGGTGCTCTTGGCAACTCTCTTAATGGAGATGGTTGGAATAGAAACGGAGGCCTAATGTACCAGTGGGGTAGAAAGGATCCTTTTCCACCATTAACAAATCGTGATGCAAGTTTTTATCAAATAACCGGAAGTTTAGGAAAAATCGTTTATGAAGACGCAACAGCAAGGTTAAATTTTCCGAGCAGTCCTTTTAGTGACTATAAGAACTTTAATAGTTTTACAAAACTTGTAAATAAATCTACAGCGTATATCACAGATAATATCCGTTTATCAGTTAAAAACCCTTTAAGCCTAATTTATGTAATTGATGACAACACTACCACACTTTCTACATATAGTACCAGTGGTGTTCCATATTACTATAATTGGTTTGGGCAGGTAATAGGATTACAAACCAGTGAATTAAGTAAAACTAATTTATGGTCAGATAATTCCCTGGGAATACAAGCAGATATTAGCGTTTCGCAAATTCCACAGCCTTATAGAAATAAATCTTCTTATGACCCATGTCCCAATGGTTGGAGATTGCCTTCGGTTTTAGCTGCATCAGCATCAAAAAATTTAAGAATGGATTTTACACCTTTTGGTCCTAAAGTAAGCAGCCCTCTTTCAGCTTTAAATGTAAATGCAGGTCAATCAAATATTCCTCCGGGACTTTCTATCTTAAAACCATATCTTGCCGGAATAAAAGTTTATCCTCAAATTGGTTTTGATATGACAAATGTAGGAGGTAACAATATAGGAGTCTTTCCAGGAACAGGCTGGATTGGAAGAGGTAACAGCGGAGATAACAGATATCACCTAAAACCGAATTTCACAGATCAACTTGAAACTTACTTGTGGACTTCAACAATGACTACTTTTAGTGGTTATTCATCAATAGCTAGTTCATTAAGGCTAATTCCTGCGGCAGACCAGATAGTAAACAATTATAAACCGGATGCTACTAACTATCCTAACATTTATGGCTTGTACAACTATAAGCCAGCAGATGACTTCTCCACAAATGATGCTCATGCGTGCAGATGTATCAAAGATCCACTATTTGTAAAAAACAACTATGATTTCGAGACTAAATTCTTTAGTGAAACCGAGACTTACAAAGTAGGATTGGATAATCCAAACAGTTATGTAATTACAAAATCCAATGCAGACCAAGTAATTTCAATCCCTGTAAGCAAGGCATTTTCTGTTCAAAGTAATTATTTAGGCAACACTCAAATTTTAAACTCAACAAGTTTTGATGCTTTAAAAGCAAATGTACTTTGGACAGATACTCCTGGTTTAATAACTCAATTAACCATAGATAACCCAACTTCTAAAGATGGTAATATAAATGTGAAAATAAATGCAAACAATGTCGGAAACGCAGTTGTTACACTACATAATGGGTCAATCAATAATCCCGCATATTGGAGTTGGCATATTTGGGTAACTAATACTGCAGTAAATTCTGTTACATACGTAAATGATACTCCTATTACCACTGATAATTATATGAATTACACTCAATATGGAACTATAATGAAAACAGTAATTATGGATAGAAATCTTGGAGCCATTGATGCTACACCAAGTTCTTATAACCCAAGTAATCCAACCGATGTGATCCAGCTTAACAATTCACAAGGAGTACATTATCAATGGGGAAGAAAAGACCCTCTACCTACATTCAATAACATAACTCCAAGTCTTTCTAAATTTAATGTATTTTTAGGCACTACTAATAATAATGGTGTTGTAACTTATCCAACCACTTTAACAGAAGCTAGTTTTAGTTCAAATAATATAGTAAATTATAACACCTATAAAAGCAGTATTAATACAACCGACAAAATAGATGTGAGAATAGAAAAAATCCTTGGGTATTCCGTGGCCAATCCTTTAAAATTCATGATGCCTACTGTTGTATACCCAACACGTTCAGACACAAACTATATTCTTGGTTCAGATTGGTTGTTTGATACTAATTATCATGCTTTATATGCTGAACGATGGGGCTTAGGTGATAAGAAATCAGTATTTGACCCTTGTCCAAATGGCTGGAGAATTCCCGAGACTGGCACAGGCAATATAAAATCTTCCCCCTGGAGTCTAAAAAACAACAATGAATCTACAAGCCAAACTGTTGCACCTACTACCGAACTTGGCTATTATGGATCGCCCATTTATAGTGTACTCGCTAGTCCTTTTGGTAACACAGTAGGATTTGTATTCAATAATAGTTTATATAATACAGGAAATTATCCCAAAGGCTACATCCGAGGTAAAAGATCGGTAATAGCTATAAATCCCTTAGACACTACAGTTAATAATCCCTTGGTTTCAGGCATTCCAGGTGGAATATGGTATGCTAATTTGCAACAAAACCTTACAGGAAGAGGTACATATATGAATCTTGACAGATATGCCAGAACCCTTGTAAAGTACACAGATGTAGACCCTTATGCAGCTATGAGTTGTAGATGTGTAAAACAGGAAGATATCGGCACACCAAGAGGTCCATTACCAGGAATTCCAGTAACAACAAATACTACTGGTCCCTCTCGTCTTACCTTATCAACTCCCGAAATAGATGATATGATAAAGAATAAGCTAATTATCTTCCCTAATCCTGTAAAAGATTTATTAAATCTGGATGCAAAAGATGACAAAGATTATTATTATCAAATGTATAATATGGCAGGTCAGTTGATAAAAGAAGGTAAGTTTAATAATAAACAAACTGATATTTCTCAATTACCAACTGGAGCTTATCTAATAAGAATTAATAATTCCGAAAGTGTAGTCAAGATTATAAAACAGTAAATAAATATTATAGTAAATTTCATTAGAATTAAGAGTAGGTGTGTATCCTACTCTTTTTTTATTTTACTATTAGAATAAAAACAATCAAACCCTACATAATTGACATTTTGGAATTTAATTTTTTTAAATAATAACACAAAAAAACCGCCTAAATTAGGCGGTTTTAAAGTGGTTTCTCCAGGGATCGAACCAGGGACACATGGATTTTCAATCCATTGCTCTACCAACTGAGCTAAGAAACCAAAACTCGTTTGTTTTGAGTGGTGCAAAAATACAACCTTTACTCTTACAATCCAAATCAGATCAATACTAATTTGATGTTTTTTATTGAAAAAACCGCCTAAGTAAGGCGGTTTTAAAGTGGTTTCTCCAGGGATCGAACCAGGGACACATGGATTTTCAATCCATTGCTCTACCAACTGAGCTAAGAAACCATCACTCTTTTTGTTTTGAGTGGTGCAAAAATATATTCTTTATTCTTATAATGCAAATTATATTAGAATTTCTTCACACATTTATTTAAAATCATTGATTATCAGAAGATTTTTTTTCAGTTTGAGCTTTGAAAAAATCACTCAACTCCTCTAAAACAGGTTTGATTGTATCTTCCGGAAGATCACTGATTCTGATATACATCAATCCATCAATCGCATCATTGAAATTTGGATCTACGTTGAACGCGATCATCTTCGCATTTTGTTTAATATACTTTTTAATCAAAACCGGCAATCTCAATTCAGGTTCAAGATCATCTATGATTTTATCCAATTTATTCAGATCAGCATCCATATCTTCAAAAAACAACGCTTTATCGCGCTCTTTCATCACAACCTTGAACTCATTCTTCGGATGAATGTATTGCGCAACAGCAGAATCATAATAATGAGAACGCATAAATTCTATCATCAGTGATTTTGAAAATTCCGAAAATTTGTTGCTGATACTCACGCCTCCCATCAGGAACTTGTGCTCGGGATTTCTCAGGCAAACGTGAACAATTCCTCGCCAAAGTAAAAATAAAGGAAATGGTTTTTGCTGATATTCGATGGAAATATACGCTCTTCCCATTTCTATCACTTTTCGGAAAAACGGTTGCAATTCAGGATCATACTCGAAGAGTGAACTGGTGTAGAATCCATCAATTCCGTGTTTTTTCATTACCTCAGAACCTAGAGCCATTCTATAAGCTCCAACCAATTTCTGACCTGCATTATCCCAAAGGAAAAGATGATGGTAATGATTATCATACTCATCCAAATCAAAAGGAAGATTCGTCCCCTCTCCTATCGCCCGAAAAGTCAGTTCTCTTTGTCTTCCGATTTCTCTCATTATAGAAGGAATCTCATCAGATTTCGTAAAGAAGACATCATAATCGCCGTGAGAAAAAAGTTTTTTATTTTCGGCAGCTTTCAGTTGTTCTATTTCATTGATGATATCCTCAATCGGTGTTGGATCGATTATATTCTGGACGATATTATTTTGTTTTTGAAGCGGATTTTTAAGTGCCATATTGGGCAGCTTCAGTTTTTCCGTAATGCTTTTTCTTCTTTCGTAATAAGACTTCAGCATATAGACTTTATTGTAAAGATAATCACCCAATTCCTCGAGAGTCTCTTCCTCCTCCATCTGTTTCACGGAAATAGGCTTTCCAATTCTGACTCTGATTGGTTTATCTCTCTTGCGCATCATTTCCGTTGGCAACATCAAGGTTTGCAAATCTGGGTGAAGCTTAGAAATATTATAAAAAATCTTACTGTTAGTTGCGTGGAAATACATCGGAACCACAGGAACTTTGGCTTTTTTTATAATCTTTAAAGCTGTTTTCCCCCAAGGTCTATCAAGTATTTCTCCGTATTCGTTATTTTTATTCGAGACTTCACCAGCTGGAAAAATCCCTAAACAACCGCCTTCTGACAAATGCCTGAACGTTTCCCGCATCCCGCCGGAACTGCTAAAAGCATCTTTTCTTTCTTCAAATGGATTAACTGAAATCACAAAAGGATCCATCGGCTTGATCTTCGAAAGGAGAAAATTTCCCATCACTTTGAAATCCGGACGAACACGCAAAATAATTTTACACATCAAAATCCCGTCGAGTGCGCCCAGCGGATGATTGGAAACGATGATAAAAGGTCCGGTTTTAGGAATTTTCGCAAGATCTTCTTCAAAAACGATATAACTCAGTTCCTGTTCTCTTACAAATTCATCAAAAAATTCTACACCTTTTGTGTGAATCAGTTTATCATAAAGCGCATTGACTTCATTTATTTTTGTCAGATTCATGATAGCAGACGCAACAGGTCTTTTCAGAAATCCGATTTTATCGAGTCCCGCCGCCTTTATCAGATCTTCTTTTGAAATTAAACTCATAGTGTTTTTACATGGTTACCATTTGGAAGGTTTTTTTAGAAATCTGCTCCAGTAGTACTTTTTTGTCTTTATAGAATTTTTCCAACTTGTCCAACTCAGCATTTCTGACCGTGAATAAAGATACGTTTTTTGTCATTTGAGTGACAAAATTTTGTTGTAATTCTTCATTAAAATCGTTCGCAGTTCCAAATTTATCTTCCAAACATAAAGCTAAGGAAATTGCTGAATTCTGCATCAAAGAAACTTTAATTTTATATTTAGCTAAAAGTGTAAATATTAAACTGATGTGTTCTTCGGCTATGAAAGAGAAGTCTCGCGTTTCAACGTTCAGCAAGGTTTGATTTTCTTTTAGGATATAACTTTCTACAGATTCATTTTCTACTGAATTCCCCACTTTGGTTCCCGGTTCTTTTGGCTCAACAAAAGATTTGACGAAGAATGGAATATTCTTCTGTTTTAGTGGTTGCAAGGTTTTTGGGTGAATGACCGATGCGCCGTAATAAGCCATTTCAATCGCCTCTTCATAAGAAATGAATGACAACAATTCTACGTTATCAAATTTTCTAGGATCGCCTGTCATCACACCTGGAACATCTTTCCAAATGGTCATTTCGTCCGCATTAAGGCAATAAGCGAAAATCGCGGCGGTGTAATCTGAACCTTCTCTCCCAAGCGTTACTGTAAAATTATTACTTTCTGAACCGATAAATCCTTGCGTCACATAACAGTTTATTTTATCTAGTTTAGAAATATTCTGTTCGGTCTCTTGCCAGTTCACAATTCCTTCTCTGTAATTGCTATCAGTTTTAATGTAATCTCTTGCATCCAACCAATGATTGAAAAACTGAATATCATTAAGATATTCGCTTAAAATTTTGGACGAAATCATTTCTCCACAACTTACAACCTGATCGTAAACGAAATTATAATTGGGTGATTTGTTTCTTCTCAAAAAAGAATCAATATCATCAAAAAATAATGATATCTCTCCAAAAACTGGATGACCTTCTGAAAACAAACCCTTGGCAATATCAATGTGTGATTGCTTTATCAATTCAATTTCTGCTTGATAATCCTGTTTTTTGAAATAATATTCTACCACTTTTTCCAAAGCATTTGTTGTCTTTCCCATTGCTGAAACGACCAACAGACATTTTTCAAACCCTTGAGTTTCCAGAACCAAGGCCACATTTTTCACACCTTCTGCATCTTTTACAGACGCACCACCAAATTTGTAAACTTTCATTAGATTTTTTACCGTTAAACTTTTTTATTAGAAATTAAGAAGTCGTTAAATGATTATTAACTTTCAAAAATATTAATTATGAACGGAATATAAAAATCAGCACTATTTTTTCTAATGTTTCAAATTGAGATAATGAAACGATATTAACAAATTTATGATAAGTATCATCAAAAATCGATAAATTTTGTTTCATTTCATTAAAAAAAAAATTAGTTTTGTAGAAAATCAAATCAACCCAATATGTCACAACAGGCTTTACAGACTTTAGGAGAATTCATCATCGAAAAACAGGATGATTTCAAGTATTCTACCGGAGAACTTTCCCGTCTTATCAGCTCCATCAGAATCGCTTCAAAAATCGTCAATCGAGAAGTCAACAAAGCTGGAATTGCCGACATTATTGGTAAAGTGGGAACTGAAAACATCCAAGGAGAAGAGCAGCAGAAACTTGATGTTTTAGCGAATGACATTTTCATTGCTGCATTATCCCAAAGAGAAGTGGTTTGCGGAATTGCTTCTGAAGAAAGTGACGATTTCATCGAGGTAAAATGCACGGAAAATGCACACCTTAGTAAATATGTTGTTTTGATTGACCCTTTGGACGGTTCTTCCAATATTGATGTGAATGTTTCCGTGGGAACTATTTTCTCAATTTACAGAAGAGTTTCTGACCCGGGAAGTCCTGTTGAACTAAGAGATTTCTTACAAAAAGGAGTCAATCAGGTTGCGGCAGGTTATATCGTTTACGGTTCATCCACAATGATTGTTTACACGACAGGAAATGGTGTGAATGGTTTTACGCTTGACCCTTCAATCGGAACTTATTACCTTTCTCATAATAATATCAAATTCCCAACTGCCGGAAAAATCTATTCCATCAACGAAGGCAATTATATTAAGTTTCCTCAAGGCGTAAAAGATTATATTAAATATTGTCAGGAAGAAGAAGGAGACAGACCTTATACTTCCAGATATATCGGATCTTTGGTTTCAGATTTCCACAGAAATATGTTGAAAGGCGGAATCTATATTTATCCTCAAACGTCACATTCGCCGAATGGAAAATTAAGATTGCTTTATGAAGCGAATCCAATGGCATTTTTGGCAGAACAAGCAGGAGGAAAATGCAGTGATGGTTACAAAAGAATTATGGAAATCGAGCCTACAGAGCTTCATCAGCGTGTTCCATTTTTCTGCGGAAGTGCCGCGATGGTAACGAAAGCAGAAGAGTTTATGGCAAAAGCTGTCAACAAAAACTAAGATTAATAATTTTTAAATCATACTAAAGACCGATTTCTTCGGTCTTTTCTTATTTTTGTGGAATGAAGACTGCAAAATTCCATCAATATATTCTGAATTTCAAACGACCTAGCGGAACGTCGCGTGGTGTTCTCGATACTAAAGAAACTTATTTTATCGAAATTTTAGAAGATGACAAAAAAGGCATTGGCGAATGTGCACTTTTCCGAGGATTAAGTTTTGATGACGATGATGATTATGAAGATGCTCTGGAATGGGCTTGCAACAATATCAATCTAAAAATGGAAGAATTACAGGAAGAATTAATCAACCATCCATCCATAATTTTTGGCATTGAACAAGCATTGCTAAATCTTGAATATCAAGGAGATTTGTATTTTCCAAGTGATTTTACGAATGGAAAAGATTCGATTAAAATTAACGGTTTGATTTGGATGGGCGATGCAGATTATATGCAGTCTCAAATCGAGGAAAAATTGGAGAACAATTTCACTTGCATCAAACTAAAAATCGGAACCGATTGGGATTCTGAAAAAGAAATTTTAAAATCTTTGAGAAAAAAATTCCCAAAAGACAAAATAGAACTCCGTGTAGATGCGAACGGCGCTTTTTCTCCAGAACGAGCCAAAATTGTTTTGCAGGAATTGGCAGATCTGGACATTCACTCCATTGAACAACCTATAGAAGCCGGAAATTGGAAAGCAATGGCAGAACTTTGCAAAAACACGCCAACTCCGATTGCTTTGGACGAAGAGTTAATTGGTGTTTTGAATATCGAATCCAAAAAAGAACTTCTCAAAGAAATCAATCCTCAATATATTATTTTAAAACCGAGCTTAATTGGCGGTTTTTCAGGTTCCGATGAATGGATAAGTTTGGCAGAAAAAAACAACATTGGCTGGTGGATAACTTCCGCTCTTGAAAGTAATATTGGACTGAATGCGATTGCTCAATACACTTACCTCAAGCAAAATCCAATGCCACAAGGTTTGGGAACTGGTGGATTATTCACGAATAATTTTGTGATGCCTTTGATTCTGAAAGGTGAAAATCTTTGGTTCGAAAATTAGATTAAAGTAAATTCAGCTTGCTGTAACTATCTTATCGTTGGCACTACTTATTATTAAAAATTATGAGAACAATTCTTATCCTTTTAATAATAAGTAGTACCAATTTTTTTTCGGCACAAAACCTTCTTTCACCTGCTAATGTTAAGCTCGATTCAAAATACATCAATGATGAATCATCGGAAGTAAGCTGGACAATGGAAAACGCGGGGTCAAAAATCGAAATTGGTAAAGTGACTACCGATTTTAAGAAATTAAACAAGAAAGACCTTCTCATAAAAACGACTGTCAAAATGAAACAATCGACAGAAGCCTGGGTAGATTCCACCATTGTCAAAATTTCAGATTTTCAGCCGGTTTATCATTCGTCATTCAATTCAATGAGAAATATGTCGATTAGATTTAGTAAAGAGAAAGCGACCGGATATTATCTTGATAAGAAAACTCAGAAAAAAGATATGATTGATGAAGCAACAAATTCGCCTTATTTTGATAGCAACGCTTATCCCGCACTTATTCGGTTTTTACCTTTGAAAGAAAATTACACGACAGAACTTTCTATTTTCGATTACAACCCGACAGCCAAAAAAGGCATTATCAAAGCTTATATAGAAAAAGTTGAAAAAGCTGAATATAATGGCAAAAAAGTCTGGGTTGTGAAAACGACTGATGATATTCAGGATAGAAAAACGGAGAGCACTTATTACATTGATATGATTACCCGAAAAGTTCTTAAGCAGGAAATCAATGCTGGTGGAAGGAAAATGACAATGGAATAAAGAGAACTTACTCAATATAAAGTTTACCGATTGGGTAATTTTTTTTCTGCCAAAATTTCACATCTACAAATAAATTCTGCCAAAATTTAACTTCCACCTTCCATCTTCCACTTTCCATCGCCATTGGCACATTGTTGGAGACATAGGAATCAGAATAATATTAAAATCAAAATATAATTATGTCAGTAAATTTTAAACCATTAGCAGACAGAGTGCTGGTAGAACCAACGCCAGCTGAAACTAAAACTGCATCTGGATTGATCATCCCAGACACTGCGAAAGAAAAACCACAAGAAGGAACTGTAGTAGCGGTTGGCCCAGGTAAAAAAGATGAGCCAACTACTGTAAAAGTAGGCGACAAAGTTCTTTATGGAAAATATTCTGGAACCGAGTTGAAATTTGAAGGTAAAGATTACTTGATTGTAAAAGAAGGTGACCTTTTAGGAATCATTGGTTAAAATTTGTAAAACGTAAAATAAATTGTACGACGTACATTAATACAAGAAAAAAATGGCAAAAGAAATAAAATTCGATATTGAATCTAGAGACGCTCTTAAAAGAGGTGTTGACGCATTGGCTAATGCAGTAAAAGTAACTTTAGGACCAAAAGGTAGAAACGTGGTCATCGAAAAATCTTTCGGTGCGCCTCACGTAACTAAGGACGGAGTTTCTGTTGCAAAAGAAATCGAACTGGAAGACAGAGTAGAAAATATGGGTGCTCAAATGGTGAAAGAAGTAGCTTCTAAAACCAACGACATTGCCGGAGATGGTACGACTACCGCTACAGTTTTGGCTCAGGCTATCGTGAGAGAAGGTCTTAAAAACGTAGCAGCAGGCGCCAATCCAATGGACTTAAAAAGAGGTATCGACAAAGCGGTAACTGCAGTTGTTGAAAACCTTAAATCTCAATCCAAAACTGTGGGAGATTCTACAGAAATGGTAAAACAAGTAGCTTCTGTTTCTGCAAATAATGACGAAACTATTGGTTCTTTAATCGCTGAAGCTTTCGGAAAAGTTGGGAAAGAAGGTGTAATCACTGTTGAGGAAGCAAAAGGTATTGATACAACTGTAGATGTTGTAGAAGGAATGCAGTTTGACAGAGGTTTCCAATCGCCTTATTTCGTGACTAATCCTGAAAAAATGTTGGCAGAATTAGACAATCCTTATATTCTTTTGGTTGAGAAAAAAATCTCTTCTATGAAAGAATTGTTGCCGGTTCTTGAGCCTGTTGCACAAGGTGGAAAATCTCTATTAATTATCTCTGAAGAAGTTGAAGGTGAAGCTTTGGCAACTTTAGTGGTTAATAAGTTAAGAGGTTCTCTTAAAATTGCTGCTGTGAAAGCGCCAGGTTTTGGTGACAGAAGAAAAGCAATGTTGGAAGACATCGCCATCTTGACTGGAGGAACTGTGATTTCTGAAGAAAGAGGCTTCACAATGGAAAATGTAACTATCGAAATGTTAGGAACTGCTGAGAAAGTGGTTATCGACAAAGACAATACAACATTGGTAAACGGCGGCGGCGAGGAAGCTCAAATTAAAGGTAGAGTTTCTCAAATCAAAGCTCAGATGGAGACTACAACTTCTGATTATGATAAAGAAAAGCTTCAGGAAAGACTGGCTAAATTAGCTGGTGGTGTCGCTGTACTTTACGTTGGTGCTGCATCTGAAGTTGAAATGAAGGAGAAAAAAGACAGAGTTGATGATGCACTTCACGCGACCAGAGCGGCTGTAGAAGAAGGTATTGTTGCTGGTGGTGGTGTTGCTTTGGTAAGAGCGATTGCTGCTTTGGATTTCCAGGGCGCCAATGCTGACGAAACAACAGGTATCAAAATCGTAAAAAGAGCTATCGAAGAGCCATTGAGACAGATTGTTGCTAATGCTGGTGGCGAAGGTTCAGTAATAGTTGCGAAAGTAGCAGAAGGCACCGGAGATTTCGGTTACAATGCTAAAACGGACGAGTATGTGAATATGCTTGAAGCTGGAATCATTGACCCTACTAAAGTTACAAGAGTAGCGCTAGAAAATGCAGCTTCTGTTTCCGGAATGTTATTGACAACAGAATGTGTAATCACTGAGGTAAAAAGTGCAGAACCCGCAATGCCAATGGGCGGCGGAATGCCAGGAATGATGTAACGGTCAGCGACCGAAGCAAATATATTAAACCGCTCAGATTTTCTGAGCGGTTTTTTTGTTCAATAATGAAAATCACACTCCTAATTTTGCGAATTGTAAATCATCCTAAGCGAATTGTAAATGGATAATATTTTTTCCATAAGCTTATTGTACTTTTGAGCAGTTTTAAAAAAAACACTTATGAAAAAAATCTTATTAGCCGCATTTATTTTTGCGAGCCTTACATCTGCAATTGCACAAACATCAAGAGAAGACTTCAAAGCTTCTATGGAACGTGTACAAAAATTAGGGAAACTTTCTGCTCCAAAATCTACAAGCGTAGCAACTCTTGACAATTTGAACACAGAAATCGGAAATTCCGCAAGAGAATCGATGTTAATTTCCCCCTTATTGCAAAACCTATATTACAGGTCAATAGGACAAACCAATGATGGCGTAACCGACGTAAAAGTTAAAAAACCAACCTTGAAAGAATGTGAAGAATTGGCAGTGAGAATTCTTTCTCAGTCCAAAAACATCCAGTCATTCACTTCTAATTTAACTTCTGTATCATCCGAATCGATGTCCATAACCAATCCTTTGAAAATGGCAAAAGTTGGTTCTGCTGTAAAATATGCAAAATCCGCATCCGGAATTTTAGGCGAAGAATCTGTTTTTCAGACAAAAGCCATCAAAAGCATTATTCAAACTGTAAAATCTGCAGGTAACTTATAATGACTAAAAAAATATTATTCCTACTGATTGCTCTGTCTTTCAGTAGGATTTCTGCGCAAAAAGATGACAGAATTGTTGTTGGTGTTACTGCTTTTACTTGTGACGAGAATCCTAGATTCGTAGGTCTTGTAACAGAGAAAGTAGTCGAAATGCTCACGAATGCGAAACGTTTCCGAGTGGTTGACAGAACCAGCTCAGACCGCGTAAACGACGAATTGGAACTTCAAAAAACCGAAGCTTTTATAGACAGCAAAAATGTGGTGGAGCAAGGCGCAAGTTTAGCGGCCGAAAAAATCATTACAGGACACATCACAAAAATTCCCGTTTATTCTATGAAAGGTGCAAACGGTGGTGTGAATGGCTACAAAGCCAGCGTTGCTTTCCAGATGAAAATCGTAGATGTGGCAACAGGCCTTAGCACAGATGCAACGAGTTTTGAGGGCAAAGCCAGCGAACTGATGCTTTCTCCGGAAAGTGCTGTTCAGAATGCTATGAAATCTATCCAGACAGAAATCAATCAATATTTTAAAATGAACTTCCCGCTTCAAGGTAAGATCGTTAAACTATTGCCCGAAGACAAAGGCAGAACAAAAGTATTGGTAAATCTTGGTAAACAAGCAGGAATCAATGTTGGAGATAAGCTTTCTGTTGAAATGATTGAGCTGATAGACGGACAAAAATATCCTCAGAAAATAGGAACTGTAGAAGTGGTGACGCTTGCGGGCGACAATCTGAGCGAGGCGATTGCTTCTGACAAAAAATCTTCTCAAAGCATTAGTTCCAATTTCTCCGAGTCCAAAAAACTAGAATGCACATTAATCACTAAAAAATAAAAATCTGTATGAAATCTTTATTTTTTCTCTTCGCTGCTGCAATCAGCTTACTGAGCTGCAATAGCAGAAATCACGCATCCGACATCCAGGTTATTGATTCCAACGACAGTTCGATGACTTTGAATATCACAGACCAAAAACCAGAATACACTGCAGTTTATCATCTATTATTCCGCGGAATTCCCAATAGCAACCAAACCACGCCATTGATTTCGACATCAGAAGAAGCAACGGAAAAGCAGTTTCCAGAATATTTCAAAAAATTATTCGCCGAAAACAGATTCAAAACCTTCGTTTCATCATCTTCCAAAAACTCAAACGGAAGCCACAGAGTTGTCGTGAATACAAAAGCATTAAGATTGGATTTAGAACAAAATTCTATCATCAGAAAATTCGGTTACTAAATCGATTATTTGGGCAGCTATCTCCGCCTTCCACTCCCGCTATTTTTTTGCCCTCGCTTTTCCAGCTGCAAAAAATGAGCTCCGTTCAAGTCGGGCTGCTAGCAATTCAACGACAAAATTATGTCATCCAAAAAAATCAACAATAACTCAATGAAAAACATTTATAAAAAAACAAGTATTCTATTTCTATTTATTTTATCCATTTCCAAAATATTTGCTCAAGCAACACCAAATACAACAACTGTTCAGCCAAAAATAATGGTAATTCCTTACGTTGGCGAAGGCGAAGATTTGCGTACCGTTCTGGAAAATGATGTCAACAAAAGAATTGCCATTACAAAAGTGAAAGAGATTTTTGATTCCAAAGGATTTACGACCGTCGATTTCGTAGCGAAATTGAAATCTGCAAAGGACAATAATATTTTCACATCAGATAATCAAACCGATGTAAAAGACCAAATCGTACAAATGTCTGGCGCAGATGTTTATGTCCAAACAGAAGTGAATGAAGTCAGTAGTAATTCCGGAAACTCTGTTTCTGTCGTGATTTCTGCTTATGAAGCTTCAACTGGAAATTCTCTTTCGAACAAAGTTGGGCAAAGTGGAAAATTCTATACCGACGATTTTGGAAAACTAGCTTCCAAAGCTGTGGAAAGTGTGTCTGAGGAATTCATTAACACAATGCAGAATAAATTTACAGACATCGTGAACAACGGAAAATCTGTGAATGTGGATATTAGTTTTGCGCAAAGTTCCAAATACCAAATGTCATCAGAAATTGCTCCGGAAAACCTTCCACTTTCTGATCAAATCGAAATGTGGATGGAGAAAAATGCCTACAAAAACAATTATCATATCCAGGGCACAACTGATAAAAGAATGATTCTGGACGATGTAAAAATTCCTTTGAAAGACGCAACCGGAAAGAATTACAATCCGAACAAATTCGCTTTGGAAATCTTCAAATTCTTCAAAACTTTGAATATGCAAACCGATAAAGATATCAAAGGAAACACAATCTACATCACCATAAAATAAACACAAACGATGAAAAAAATATTTTTATTCTCATTGATGCTTTTAAGCACATTTGGGTTTTCACAAACTTCGGCGGATATTGGAAAAATTCAACTTTCTATTCATTTTAGTGAGGAGCAGCAAAACAGTTTTGATTATGATTTACTGAATAAACTTGATGGAAAACTGACACAAATGCTGTCGGAAAACGGATTGGTTTCTACAGATTACAACAACGGATTGGTTTTGCAACCGAATCTAATCATCAACGGAAACGAAGTTGTAGAAGGCGGAATGCAAAATATCAACGTCACGATTTTGACTTTGCAATTATTAATCAAACAAGACCAAACCAATCTTGTTTTCTCCAGCTATTCCAAACAATTGAAAGGAACCGGAAGAGACCAATATGCGGCTTTGAACAACGCTATTAATTCTTTATCGTCAAACGATCCAGCTTTGGCAAAATTCATTACCACAGGAACTGAAAAACTTCTGGCTTATTATCAAGCTAATTGCAATCAAATCTTGACAAAATCTGCCAACTTGGAAAAAAATGGACGATATGAAGAATCTTTAGCCTTACTATTATCGATTCCGGAAAAAGCAAGTTGTCACAAAACAGCTCAAACAAAATCTATTGAAACTTACAAAAATTATCAGCGAAAAAATTGCGCATCTTTCATCAAGGAAGCAAAAATGTATATTGCTGACAAAAACTACGAATCTGCATTTGGAATTCTACTGGGAATTGATAGCACTTCGCCTTGCTCTGCAGAAAGCAATGCCTTGGTAAAAAGCATCGAATCCAAAATAACTGCCGAAGACAAAAAGCAATGGGATTTACAAATGAAAATGTATAATGACGATGTAGCTTTGGAAAAACTAAGAATCAATGCGATAAAAGATGTTGCAGTTTCTTATTATAAAAGCCAAACCCGACCGAATCAAACGATTATTGTGAAGTAGAAGACTAATATAATTATCACTCAAACCGTTCAGTTTTTTCTGAACGGTTTTTTTGTGAAGTATTTTAAAATAATTAATTGAATATATTCTGAAAATACCGTTCATTTATTTATTTTTATGAAAAAATTAATTACTATTCCACTTATGTTTGTACAAGTTTCTGCAGATTTTAAGCAAAAAACCACTTCTGCGATTATTGCCATTATTTTATTCATCATTGTTTATATTTTATTATTCTTTTCCGCTATTGCTTTGACCATCGGTTGTATCGCCGCCGGACTTTGGATTATTAGTATAAAACCTATGTTTTTTACTGTGATGATAGGTATTGGACTCGCCAGTTTAGGCGTTTTGATTTCTTACTTTTTAATTAAATTTCTTTTCAAAAAACACATCACAGACAGAAGTGATCTTACCGAAATCACTAGAAATGACGAACCGCAGCTTTTTCAGATGATAGACGAAATTGTGAAACAGGCGGGAACGGATTTTCCTAAAAAAGTTTATTTGGCTTATGATGTCAATGCCAGCGTTTTTTACGATTCCAGCTTCTGGAGTATGTTTTTGCCGATTAAGAAAAATCTGATTATTGGGATTGGACTTGTCAATGCTTGTACAAAACAAGAACTGAAAGCTATTCTGGCTCACGAGTTCGGACATTTTTCTCAGCGTTCTATGAAAGTTGGAAGCTATGTTTATAATGTGAATCAAATCATTTTCAATTTGGTAAATGAAGATGAATCTTATAGAAATACCGTTCAGGGCTGGGCGAATGCGAGCGGCTATTTTGCACTTTTTGCAGAATTGGCCATCAAAATTACTCAAGTCATTCAATGGATTCTTCGGAAGATGTATTCTTTCGTGAACATCCGTCATATGGCGCTTTCAAGAGAAATGGAATTCCACGCAGATGAAGTCGCTGCCAATATTGCAGGTTCCATTGCTTTGGAAGAATCGCTTCTTAGGCTAGACCTTGCAGGGAATTCCTACAGCTCTGTGATTGACTTTTACAATGGCAAAATCGAGGAAAGCCAAACCAGCAAAAACATCTATAAAGAGCAAAATTTTGTGATGAATTTTTTGGCAAAAGAAAGCGAACTCGAACTGAAATATAACTTGCCGGTGGTGAAAATATCGGAAGCTGGTCTTTTCAACAAATCCAAATTGGTCATAGAAAATCAATGGGCATCGCATCCTTCTACGGAAGACAGAGTTGGAAAACTGAGACAGCTCAACATCATCAAAGATTCCGACAACAGCTCGGCGAGAAATTTGTTCAAAAATATAGATACTACGGAAGAAAAACTGACCTCAAAAATATTTTCTAATGTTGAATATAAACAGCTTAAAACCGAATTAGACCTCGATACTTTTCAGAATGAATTTGAGAAAAATTATAACAAAGATACTTTTGACAAAATTTTCAATAATTATTATGACCACAAAAATCCGAATCAATTTGATTTGAATTCCTCCGTTCCGTCACAAGGAGTTTTAAGTTTTGATGAATTGTTTTCTAAAGATAAGGTTGAATCGGTTTATACGTTAATTGCTTTAGAAAATGACAAAAACACGATTTCTTCTATTGCTGACAAAAGTTTTGACATCAAAACATTTGATTATGATGGTAGAAAATTCAAAGCAAAAGAAGCTAAAAATCTGATTCCAAAACTGGATGAGCAAATCAAAAATCTACAGGAAGAAATTACTCAAAATGATATTAATATTTATCATTATTTCCTGAATTTGGCGAAAAACCAGAATCAGGAATTTGAATTGAGAAATTTGTTTTCAAGTTTTTATAATTATGATAAGAACTTCGAAGAAAAATTTGGCCTGTTTACAGAACTCAGCAAAGCTTTGGATTTTGTGACTACAACAACACCTTTTGAACGGATTACAAAAAATTTCATCAAGCTAAAACCTTTGGAAACAAGACTAAAGCAGGAATTACAAGAAATCATCAAAAATTCTTTGTTGAATGAAGAAATCACTGAGCCGAATAGAAAAGATTTAGAATATTACATTAACAATGACTTGATTTACTTTAATAAAAATGAATACTTCGAGTCGAATCTTAAGCAATTATTTTTTGCAGTTAATAGTTATCATTTTTACACCGGAAGACAATTCTTCTTATTGAAAAAGGAATTATTACAACGAATGGCTTTATTATTAGAGAAATCGAAGCCTAAAAAAAATCTTTTGTAACTTTAAAGCTAAAATCAAGAACAATGTCAATCAACAACGAATCCGAATTGAGAGGAATGCAGGAAGCCAGCAAAGCAGTTGCCTACACTTTGAAAGCGATGGTAGAGTTTGCAAAACCTGGAATAAGCACAAAAGAGCTGGATGATTTCGGAGGGAAAATTTTAGCTGATTTTGGGGCGAAGTCGGCGCCTTATTTAACTTACGGATTTCCTGGTTGGACTTGCATCAGTGTAGATAATGAATTTTGTCACGGGATTCCTTCCGAGAAAAGAATATTGAAAGAAGGCGATCTCATCAACATTGATGTTTCTGCAGAACTGAATGGTTTTTGGGCAGATAATGGTTCATCCTTTGTCATAGGAAAAGATTGTCATCAGCATCAGAAATTGGTAGATGCTTCCAAAGAGATTTTGAAAAAAGCCATCAATCAAATCAAAGGTGGCGTGAAAATTTCGGACATTGGCCACCTGATGGAATCCGAAGCCAAAAAACGAGGTTACAAAGTAATTAAGAATTTAGGAGGTCACGGCATTGGCAGAAGTCTGCACGAGCAACCGGATGAATTACTGAATTATAGAAATCGCTTTGACCAAAGAAGGTTCAAGAAAAACTCTGTGGTTGCGATTGAGACTTTTATTTCAACCAGTTCATCTATTGCAGACACTACGAAGGACGGCTGGACAATGATTGGAAATAAAGGTGGTTTTATGGCACAGCACGAGCACACTATTATCATTACGGACGGGAAGCCAATCATCCTCACAGAAATGAATGAAATCTGGAACTAAAACCAGAATCGCATAAAAACAAAAAACCATCTCGCTTTGAGATGGTTTTTGATTTAATGTAAGATAATCTTAGTCGATAATTTCGTATTCAATTGCAATCGTACCTTTGTTGGTATTTGCGATTGAACTAAATGCAGCTTTAGATAAATCAAAGGCTCTTGAAGAATGATAAGGACCTCTATCGTTTACTTTCACTACAACACTTTTCCCTGAAATCAAATTAGTAATTTTTACTTCTGTTCCAAAAGGAAGGGTTTTGTTAGCAGCGGTTAACTCACTATTGTTGAAAATCTCTCCGCTTGCTGTTTTCCTACCGTTAAACTTATCGTGGTAGAACGATGCAAAACTTGTTTTGGCATCTGTGGCATCACTCTTGAAGGAATAAATGCCAAGTGTTGAAATCATCATTATGATTACGAGAATAGCTCTTTTCACCATCTTGAATATTTTTTGGGGTTTTGACTCCGCAAAGATACCCGCATTGGCTTTTACTTCTCAACAATCGAAGTTTACAAAGCTGTTTTCGAGCCGATTGAGATTTTCGACTTTTGTAATCTACTTATAGCAAGGGGATAAGAAGATTTGTTAAAGAACGTTAATTTATTTTCTATTTTGTTAATTATATCTATTGATCAACCCAATATCAAAACATTAATTTTACTGATAATCAATTAGTTAAATATTAAACAACAATTTGATAAAATCAATTAATATTAATATTAATTCAATGTTAGCTAAATATAAATTAATACTTCATATTTATGCTATATATTTGATAAAAATTAACCTTATATTTTAGTAATAATTCAATATATTAAAATTTATGATCGTTACAGATGAGAATAAAATTATAAAACACTGAAAAGCAAATAGTTAATAAAAATTGAAGTTTTTTTAACATAAAACAAAAAAACCACCTTATTAAAAAGGTGGTTTTTTGTTAATGATATGATAATTTAGACCAATTCTCCAATCAAATCGTAATCTTCAGCTGAAGTTATTTTGACATTAGCGAACTCTCCAATCGAGATATAGACGTCTTTTGCAGGCACAAGAACTGTGTTATCAACATCTGGAGAATCGTACTCTGTACGGCCAACGAAATAATCACCTTCTTTTCTATCAAAGATACATTTGAAGGTTTTACCAATTTTTTCCTGATTTTTCTCCCAAGAAATCTGTTGCTGGATTTCCATAATGTCTTCTACTCTCTTCTGCTTCACTTCATCAGGAATATTATCATCTAAAACGTGCGCTGTAGTATTTTCTTCGTGAGAATAGGTAAAACAGCCGAGCCTGTCAAATCTCTGATCTTTGACCCATTGTTTCAACTCTTCAAACTTCTCTTCCGTCTCACCCGGGAATCCTACAATTAAGGTCGTTCTGATGGCCATATCCGGAACTTTCTCACGGAATTTATCCAAAAGTGCATTTGTTTTTTCAAATGTTGTTCCTCGTTTCATCGCTTTCAACAATTCTGTATTGATGTGCTGAAGTGGAATATCGATGTAATTACAAATCTTAGGCTCTGTTCTGATGATATCTAATACATCTTCCGGAAAACCTGTTGGGAACGCATAATGCAGACGAATCCATTCAATTCCTTCTACTTTGATCAGTTCTTTCAAAAGATCTCCAAGGGCTCTTTTTTTATAAATATCAAGACCGTAAAAAGTCAAATCCTGAGCAATCAAGATTAATTCTTTTACGCCTTTCTTGGCTAATTTTTGCGTTTCTATGATTAATTTCTCAATTGGTGTAGAAATATGATTACCTCTCATCAAAGGAATAGCACAGAACGAACAAGGTCTGTCGCAACCTTCAGAAATCTTGAGATAAGCATAATGTTTCGGTGTTGTTGTCAATCTCTCTCCTACCAATTCGTGTTTGTAATCGGCACCAAGATGCTTCAATAAAATTGGTAAATCACGCGTTCCAAAATATTGATCCACATCCGGAATCTCACGAACCAAATCCGGTTTGTATCTTTCCGATAAACAGCCCGTCACAAAAACTTTCTCTACAATACCTTGATTCTTCAAATCAACATATTCCAGAATTGTATTGATGCTTTCTTCTTTAGCGTTATCAATAAATCCGCAGGTGTTGATCACCACTACATCACCTTTCTCCTCGTGAACCACATTTTTTCCGTTTGCTTCCAGCTGACCCATCAAAACTTCTGAATCATAGACGTTTTTGGAACATCCAAGTGTCACAATATTAATTTTCTTTTTACCTACAGATTTGGTACGCATTCTCTACAATTTTAAGTTTGCAAATTTAGGAATAAAAAAAGGAATCATTTTTTTGATTCCTTTTTATTTCTTGCTTATCGATTAATAAGCTTGATCATCTCCTCTTATAATATTATAAAAAGTTAAAAATATAATTTTGAGATCCAAAAAGAATGACCAATGCTGGATGTACCAAATATCTTTTTCTATCCTTTTCTCCATATCTCTATTTGAAAAAATCTCACCTCTCGAACCCATAACTTGTGCCCAACCCGTGATACCAGGCTTTACAATATGCCTAGTCATATACTTTTTTGTAATTTTAGAATATTGCTCTGTTTGAGAAATCATGTGCGGGCGTGGTCCTACTACAGACATGTCACCTAGGAAAACATTAATAAATTGTGGAAGTTCATCAATACTGGTTTTTCTCATGAATGCCCCAAACTTAGTTATTCTGGAATCATTTTTTCTCGCCGTCTGTAGATCTGCTATTTCATTTACCGCCATACTGCGGAATTTGACACATTCAAATGGTTCATTTTTTAAACCTGATCTTTTCTGAAGAAAAAATACAGGTCCTTTACTTTCTAATTTAATTATTAATGCAATAAGTGGCATTAACCATGATAATAGAAAGACTATTACAAATAGTGAAAACAATATATCAAAAAACCGTTTCAAAAATTGTTTCTTTGGATTGGAAAGAGGTTCTTTTATAAGCTTTAGAAAAGGCATGTCGTGTATAATATCAACATAGTAAGATCCTAAATGGTTATTTTTAAATTCTGGAACCATATAAATTCTTATCATTTTATGTTCTGCAATATTGACAATCTTTTCATACAAATCTATATCGATTTTATCATCGCAGAAAATAATATTATTAATTTTCACAGTTTCCAAATCGGAGAAAAGCTGGTTGATATTACCAATATTTTTTTCTTTACAATTATCTTTATCGTATGTATAAGAACCTCTAATACCCAGGCTTCTTCTAAGTCTTCTGTCTGACATCAATAATTTGGAATAATTACTTTCTCCGACAAGAACTGTACTGAAGGCATAGAGCTTTCTTCCTATGGTCACTCTATTTTTTTTCCTGTATAAAAATAAAATAAACCTGCTCATAAACATTAAAAAGCTTACGACTATAAAATACAGTGAAAATTTGGCATAATTGATATTTTGTGAAAATACCAAAAAAAGATAAATCAGAAAAAATACAATAAAAAGAAAACAAGACTTTGTGAGTGCATTAAACTGTAACGATGATTCTTGTAATGTATTGGATTTATAAAGCTTTGTAAGCTGGGTAATTATAAACCAGGAAAAATTGACAATAACAAATTGAATTTTGTAATCAATATTAAACAGATCACTTCTCTGGTCTTCAAAAAAGTAAAAGTTGTATAAATAAAGAAAAAGATTGATTACAATATAATCTACAACAAGAAATATTTTCGGCAAGTGTCTAAATAGATAAACAATCATATATCTAGCTCAATTAATTTAATCCATTCATCTATAATTATTAAATAAGTAAATGAACTCATTAGTAATGTTATTTGTGTTTTTTAAGGTTCTAATTTAAAAATTTTTCTCAGAGAACGGTGTAAGAATACGATCTTTATCAGATAATAATATATCGTCCTCTGGAAGACGCCAATCTATTTTAAGATTTTCATCATTCCATAGTACGCCACCTTCTGATTCTTTATTGTAAAAATTATCACATTTATAAGAGAATACTGCAGTTTTCGAAAGAACAGAAAAGCCGTGACCAAAACCTCTAGGAACATACAATTGTAGCTTATTTTCACCTGTAAGTTCTATTCCAAACCATTTGCCAAAAGTTGGAGAATCCTGTCTAAGATCAACAGCTACATCGAAAACGCTACCTTCCAGGCAAGATACTAGCTTCGCTTGTGCGTGCTCACCTTTCTGCAAATGTAAACCTCTCAAAACTCCATAAGATGATTTCGAGATATTATCTTGAACAAAATGTCCATTTTGCCCAGTAAGCTCAGTAAATTTTTGTTCATTGAATTTTTCATAAAAATAGCCTCTATCATCATTAAAAACGGTTGGTTCTATTATATAACAATCTTTTAGAGGTGTTTCTTTTACTTTCATAATAACTATTATCCTAAAGTTGAATCAATTTTTCTTAGTTCCTGTTCGAATACGGCTTTCTTGAGTGCAGAGCTTGAAAATCTATGGTCTCTTTTGTTGAAGTAGATTTGAATGCCTTTCATCTCACAATATTCCTTTCCTGTAAAGTTTTTATCTCTATAGTCATCACCGATTATTCTGACATCAATAACAAAAGATTTTAAAATATCCATCAAATCTTCTTCAGTATTGTAAGGAATTATTTCGTCAACTGATCTGCAAGCTTTCAACTGAATATATCTTTCGACAACGGATTGGGAAGGTTTATTCTTTTGAGGTCTATCTATTGTTGGATCCATTTGCAGGCCCACAATGAGATAATCACATACAGTTTTAGCTTCTTCAAGCATTTTTATATGGCCTGCATGCAGCAAATCGAATGCTGAAAAAGTGATGCCAATTTTTTCTGTTTTCATATTATAGTTTTATTATTGACAAAAATAAAAAAATATTGCTGTTAAACAGTTTTTTTTTAATTTTAGTACAACGAAATATCCACCAAATGTATAATATAATAACGAAGTATCTCATAATAAATTTAATATTCCTTGTATTTATTCAATTAAGGGGCAATACAATTTCCATCTTTAAAGACAATTATACTGGCCAATACATTGAGTGCAAAGAAACAAAGGAAATCAATTCCAAAATATTTGTTGATAATATCATTTACTTTAGTAAAAAAAATATATTTTATAAAAGAATTTATAAATATTTGACTCCTGAAATGTTTGGTGCGAAAGGTGATGGAAAAACAGACGATTATATAGCTATACAGAATATGCTGAATAAGGGGGAGGAAGGATGTACATTCTATTTTGATGGAAAAAAGACATATTATAACGCCTTCGCTAATAAAGGCGTATGGATTGAACCATTAAAAAGGAACATCTGGCAAAGGCATAAGTCTGCAAAATTTTTGTTCAATGGAGCAAAATTGCGAAGAAGACTTCCGGAATGGAATGATAAAAACACTAAAAGCAATTACAACAATGGTGAGTTCTATACAGATGATCATACAGCTTTGTTGTATTTGTCAGGAGATGACTATACGATTGACCGGGCAGATTTCAATTCAGGTGTTCAACTGGGAAATCTTCTTGATACATCTGAAAAACCAACAGGAATACTGGACTATGCAGTTGGCACCTGCATGGAAATGGGGTTATGGTTAGACAACTGTAACAATATCACCATCACTAATAGCCAGTTCACCAACTCCGTTTTCCCAGTCTATGTTAGTGAAAGTTCAAATTTAAAATTTATCAATCTCACGCTCAAGTATGCTGCTCAAGCTAATCGAAGAATTAATCCAAATGATCCTGCTATCGGCGGAGGTATAAAGTTAATGAACTGCAGTAATGTACTTCTAGATAACGTTTATGGATTTCGTAACCTAAATGATACAGTTGAAATAGAGACCGAAAATAGAGATATCACTGTTAGTGGTAGAAGTGAATACGATTATGACAACAGCTTGGTTATTATTGCTTCACAAAATGTTCATATCAATTGGAAGGCTAGCAATGTAATACATGGAACGGGATTGATAATTATTGGTATCAACAACAAAATTCCCACACAGAATATTACTGGTAGAATAACCGTTGACAATACCGCTTGGTGTGGTGTTTTAATTTGGCTTCGTAATGATGCAATTGCTGACATCTCGGATATTCAGCTAAATGTAAAAACATCTCGAAACCATTATGCAGGGTTATTTCTTAACAACGAGTCCAAAAATAATGTTATAAAAAAGATAGATATAGATCATTTCAGCGCAAATGATGGAACAGGAAGTGGTATAGCAAGAATGCTTAATAATGAAGTACAAGGATACCTTAAAGGAACAACAAGCGACACAAATACTGCCTTACAAATTAAAGGCAATAGAGGCAACCACCCCCTCAAAACTGACATTAAAATTGAGCGTAGTGTAAAAGAGAGATATAATTACAAATAATTATTTAAAAATCATTATTGGGTAGAAAGAAGTTACTGTTATTTTTAAAAGATTTAAGAAAAATTCCGTTCTTCCTAAAAAAAATAAACAATGACTTAAAATGTAAAAACATTTTCTTACCAATTTTTTTACTTGCTCTTAGATGATTATGAATTATCTCTGCTTGCGGATAATAGATAACCGCACTCCCTTTTTTCCAGGCGCGGAGACAAATATCTGTGTCCTCCACATACAAAAAATAATCTTTATCAAATCCTCCCAATTTTACATAAAGTTCTCTCTTAAAAAAAAGAGCTGCACCAATAGCCCAATCTATAAACTGTGGACGATCTAACTTAATATCTTTGCATAAATATGATTGTACTATTTTATTATTTGTTTCATCATTTCCTAATGTAAGAAATCTTGCTAAGAAGACCATAGGAGTAATGAACCCTCGTACAGAATACTGAAAGCTCCTATCTAAGTTTAAAAGTTTTGGCGCAATCACGGCATCATATCCCAGTCTTTCAGAATAATGGTACAGGGGCTCCAATGAATTTTCTAAAAAAATCAGATCAGGATTCATAATCGCAACATATCTACCAGAAGCTAATAGTACCCCCTTATTATTATTATCACCAAATCCTAAAACACTTTTATTTTCGATGATTTTTACTGCTGGATAATGTTTACTTACAAAGCTAACAGAATCATCCGTAGAACAATTATCAACATAGATAACTTCAAATGAAACTTTTGGAGGATAGTCAACAAATAATGATTTCAAAAATGATTGTAAATATGAGAGATGATTCATACCTACTGTGACGATCGAAATTTCTATATTTTTTTCCAATTCAATTAGTTTAGTTTCTTAATAAAGTGTAATATAACATAACGAGACGATATTTTAACTGAAAATAGCGCGAGTAGGTAGATTTTTTGGATGTAGAAGATGCATTATTACCATGTCGTCTATAGAGGATAAGATTATCTGATATAATTTTTGTTTTTCTCAGTTTTTCGGCCAATAGGCCTATCCACATATCATGCATTGTTATTTTGTCAGGTATAGGTAAAATTGATTTCAGTAAATCACTTCTAAATGCCATACAGCAACCTACGTAAGTATTTCTGATCAGATTTGCGCAATATCCAGACCTAGTATTGTAGATTGAAAACAAATCATTATTCAAAAAATCGCCTTTTCCATCTATAAGATGACCGTTATGTAAAACACAGTCATACTTTTGCAATTCTGTAATAATTGTGGAAATTTTTTTATCTAACCATACATCATCCTGATCAGACAAGAAGATATATTCCCCGGTGGCCTTTGTCAAAGCATTTTCAAAGTTACCTGCTACACCCTTTTTGCCAGTATTTAAAAAAAACTGTATCCTAACATCATTAAAACCATTGATTATTTCAGCAGTGCTGTCCGTACTGCCATCATCTGAAATGATTATCTCATCATCTGGAGACAATTGTTTTAATATTGACTGTATCTGCTGTTCAATAAATTTTGCGCCGTTAAAGGTAGCCATACAAACACTTACTTTCATCATCAAAATTTTATAAATAAATGAATGATTTTTTTAATAAACTAATTACAAATCTAAATCATAAAATTCGTTATTACAATCTTAATGCTTGTTATATCTGTAAATATTAAATAAAGCCTTCAACCTGTAGAACCTCAAAATTCTTATTTTGGTATGCTTATTAACAAATTGAAAAACATAAAGTTGTTCTTTAATTAATTTTCCAAGAGCGAGAACTTTTAAAAATCGATTGAGGATCGAAATTTTTTTGGCACCTACTACATTATTAATATGTTGTCTGTACATTAATAACGGTTCCTCGCTAAAATGAACTTTTCCATATTGCAATGCTAGGATCATCAAATACCAGTCGTGCATAAGAATCGTTTTACTTTGAAAATTAACCAATCGCCTCAGCTTATTATTAAAAATCATCGTACAACCAGGTGCAGCGTTGTATACATTGATATAGTCTGGATTGGACAAAAGCAGATTTGGTGGAATCTTATTATAATGCCAAAAAGAGCTGTCTATAATTTTAAGATCTTGATCCACTACTGTTGCATCACTAAATACTAAAGTTGGAAACTCACCTTCAATCTCTGCATTCTTTATTATTTTAAAGACTGTACTAATTTTATTTTTGTACCATATATCATCTTGATCACAAAACATATAATATGTTGCATCTACAATTTGTAAAAGATGTAAAAAACTTTGTGCAGCTCCAAGCCGCTTTGAATCCTCTATGAAGTGTACGTTTTCATTTTCTTTAGAATACTTCTTGATTATATTAATCGTAGAATCTTTTGATCCATCGTCTCTTACAAATAATTCCCAATTTTTAAAATCTTGTTCTAATATTGAATCAATTTGTTTTCCCAAAAACAACTCTCCATTAAAAGTTGACAGTAATATGGCAATTTTATCTTCTCCCATCTATTTAACAATTAGTAATTTAACATAGAAAATATCCATCAGGAAGAAAACTAAGGCAACAAACCATACAGCCAAAATACCAATATACTTAAATCGTTTTGGAAATATAAATATTAAACTTGGTATTAGTATGATTTCTACTACACCAAGAAGTTCTTGTGTTCTAAAAGCAAAAACTGGTATTTTTGACAAAAATAAAAATATAAATAGGGATATTGTATAAATTTTAATCAAAAGATAAACATTTGAAAAGTGAACATATATTTTTTTAGAAAAAATTAAAATGGTGTATAAGATCACAATTCTAAGTAAAAAAAGAACGTTAAAAACATTAGTCTTCTCATCTTTCAAAAAACCTGATTTTGTTGCTTCTTCATATATCTCCACTCTGTCTTGTAAGTAAGGAATCGGGATGGAAATGTTAAGATATGTGTTAAAAAAATACAGTAAGTATCCCAACGGGACGATTAAATAAAATACTTTCAAATTTTTATCTGAATTAGACAAAAGAGGTAAAAAAACAACAAAAAAACAACTTTGATGAAAAAAAATGGCAATAAAGGCAAAAACATAAAACTGTAAGTATTTTTTCTCACAGAGATACCATAGTGCAAGTAGTAAAAATCCTGTTGCAGCACCAATTCTTATCTGTGTAAATTCGTGCAGCATAAAATAATGGGAAAAATAGATTAACAGAGAGCCCCAAATGAAAGGCGAAAGTTTTCTAATTGCACTTAATTTTAACGTAACACCTATTAGCGCATAAAATAGTAGAAGACTTTGAAATTTAAGGCCTATAACATTTCGTAAAAAATTTCTTATTATTATAAAAGAGTTTTCTACCGCATCTTGAAGATTATTGGTCATCCAATAGCCTCTGTAAATAAAATAGTCATTATCCAAACCCTTATCCCGAAGTCCAGCCAGTAAAATCAAGGTTACACCTGATAAAATAAATATAATGTCTGTTATATTCTTATCCTTGACGTTGATAAAATATAATATGGTGAAAATTATGAAGACTGTTAAGAAAATACTAAGCATTCTACTAAATTATAATTGCAAATAAGTGGAAAATATCAAACATTTATACTGTTATTCTATTAAATTTTTACTAAAATTACTAAACTGCGGAGAAGAATGTTATTTCTTTTTAAACAATCTGTAAAAAAATCTGCTTGTATTATAAATCAAACTTAACAAACTACTAGGAAAAATTGACAGCAAAAATAAAAATACACTATTTTTATCAGTATACAACTTCAATTGTTTATAATATAGCTTATATTTTGCATAACTGAAGCTTTTTGTTATTCTTAACACAAAAAAATTTTGAATTCCAAAAAGTTGAGATTGTATACTATGTGATTTTATAACATTATCAACTTCATCCGTACTAAATTTTTGTTGTAGATTATTAAGAGTGAGTCGTAAATCATCAAAAAAAACAGCAAACACATTAGCAGCCCAATAGCTCTTCTTCTTTAGATTTCCCATGATCAGCTTATCGTTTAGCCACACTAATCTAGATTGATTTTCAACGAAAAAATAAAATATAATAGCTAATTGGGGAAAATTTTTGAATCTTGATAGAGGGAAATCATCTAACTTAAGAATACTTTTCTTATAAACTGTAACTCCCGACATTGTGAGATGCCAGGCCAACTCATTTAAAACTTGTTTCGAGGAGGAAAATATATTGCTTTTTACATCAATATTTCTATTTTCTTCTTTAAAGCAAATAAAGTCTGGATTTTTGGATTGAATGATTGCCAAAATTTTCTCTATACCACCATTTTTTATAATCATAGCATCACCTAAGTACCAAATATAAGACTGTGAAGGTAGACTCAGTGTGAACAAGCAATTTTGATCGTGACCTAGTGAAGGCTCATTTTTGTGATAAAATATATAAGGATATCTTTCTTTGATTTTATTAATCATCAGTTCTGTACATCTATCCTTACTGTCATCCGATATATATATTGGAATGGAGAACCTCTCTATCTCAGGTAACATAATACGGAGATTCTCTTCAAGAATCTCTGATCTATTATAAGTGGGTATTGCTACTGCCAGAGCATTGTTCATTAATCACTATTTTTTTTAAAAGATATAGAATAATCTAGTATTAATCTTAAAATATTACTGTTTTATTTACACTTTTGAAGAAACCTTTTTCAAAAATAATTTTAAGGTCATTTTGATTAGAATCAACAAATATTTTGTCGTAATTTTAAAAGGAGGATAAAAAAGAAAATGTGGATTATTATCTCTATTTTGCACTCTATCTATCCAATCGGAATACAACCAATTCAGTTTTACTGTTGACAGATCACATTTATATTCAAAATTAATAATATTTATTATTTTAAAACATTCTCTAATCCTATCTATATCAGAGCTAACTGGTTTAACTCCTCTGGTAGATAGCTGATGAAATCTGAAATTATTTTTAGACTCCGAAATATAACCTACATAATTATGTTGTATTAATTTTGTCCAAAAGAGCCAATCGCCAGCATATTTCATAGACTTAATATCTTTAAAAATGCCATATTGTAACATGTCTTTTCTAAAAACCACGGCGCTTGCATTCGGAATTACATTCAGATGTCTCAAGAACTTTATAATAAAATCATTGCCATTCATCACATAATTTGTATCACCAAAATTTTTATCAATTGAGGCTTGTGTATCTTCTATTGCAATGACATCTCCATTTTCATTTATGAATGTAGATTTACAAAACACCAGAGAAATTTTATCATCAGAATCTAAAATTTGAACCGCTTTAGTTAAAAAATCAATATCTGCTGTATCATCTGATTCAGCAATCCAAATATATTTTCCTTTTGCTTCATTAATACCTTTTTCCCACTGCTTAAAAGTACTTCCTGAATTGGTATGATTAAACAAAAAAGCAGAAACTTTCTCATAATTTTCATACTCGGATAGTATATCTCTGCTGTTGTCAGAAGAGCAATCATCCATTAAAATAATTTCAAAATCATTAAAACTTTGATGCAGAACGGATTCTATTCTTTCTTTAAGAAAGGATGAATGATTGTAATTGGGAATAATAACTGTAACCGAAGGAGCTTTCTCCATCATATTCTCTTTTGAAAAATTTTTTCCTTAAAACTCACGAACATCTCCACTACAATTTCATTCTTAAAAACACACCCCATAATCGTAAAATACGATAGTGAGCCCAAAATTGCAGTGCCTATAATTATGGTGAGGCTATTATCTGAAAAGTAATAAATGAAATGTTTTATTATAAACATAACACCACATGTAAGAAAAGAATTTAGTATTAATTTGTATGGAATATCAAATTTGCACAGCTTATAGCTAAGTAGAAACAATATCATTGCCACGACAACCTCAGTTGATAAACTACTAATAGCACTTCCCTGGTTTCCAAGATATGGGATCAATAAAAAATTTAACAGTAAACTTACAAAAACTCCCACTAAGGCTGCAAACATCATATATTTTTCACGGTTATAAGGAAGTAGAACTTGATAATTGATCAAAGCAAAGCCAATGGGAATAATTATAAAACTAAGTATCCTAAATGATGATAGAGCTGGCAGGTATAAATTCCCAGCAAATATTAAAATAATCTCTCTGGATAAAATAAATAATCCCAAGGAAATAGGAATACTTATCAAAAAAGAAAATCTCATAGCTTTATTGACTAATCTGTTAAATTCATCACCAAACTCTATAGATGACAATTTTGGAAGCAGCACAGAAGTTAAAGCGGTAAGTAAAGCAATCGGTATTTTACTTATTTTCATCGCTGTAGAATAATACCCAACTTCAGAATTATTCTTGAGAAAACCTAAAATTACTGAATCTAGCAGAACATAAACACTGGTGATTACACTCAAAGAGAAGAGAAAAAATAAAGAGCCAAAATGCGCCTTAAAATTTGGTGATTTAAAAGTAAACTGAATATACTTTCTAGCATATGCAATGCCTATTATTCCAGTGATGATATTGGCCAGCAAATTAAAGCTGTAATATAGCACTTTATCTGCAGGTGATTTTACAAACAAAAAAATACAGATAATAGTTAGAACTCTAACGAGCAATGAAATAGTTGATATAAATGCAAATTTTTCAAGCCCAGCAAAAAACCAATTAAGCAAAAAAACGTTACTCAAGATAACAAATATACCAATAATGCATAACTCGTATTCTGCAAAAAGTTTGGGTACGAACTGTAACAAAAACATGAATATTATCGAACAAATAATCGCCAAAGTTGAATGGATAATTACTAATTCTGAAAAAGTTTTTGATAACTTTTCTTTGTCATTCTTTATTTTGGCAATTTCTCTTACGCCATATATAGGAATACCAAGAGCACTCACAATAATCAAATACTGAACAAAACTATCAATAAAATTAATAGATCCTAGACCTTCCGGCTCAAGTATCCTTGTTACATATGGAAAAGTAATTATAGGAAAGATAATCTGGCTTATAGAAAGAACAGCATTAAAAGCAAAATTTTTCTTTATACTCATTTATTATTCAATTCTATCCTGAATGTATTTATTGATGTGAAAAAGAATTATCTTCTAAAAAACCTCTCAAAAAAACCTTTTTTATCTGCTTGATATCCGTAACCGTATTTATTACCATACCCAAAATTACTTTTGTGAACGTCATTGAGCACAAAACCAACATTTTTAATCTTTTCAGATTCGATATGTTTATTGGCAAAATCAATAAAGCTTTTTTCTGTAATCTCAGATCTAGTAACGTATACAGTTGCATCGGCCACTTCTGAAATTAGAAATGAGTCTGTTACTAGCATCAATGGTGCCGTATCTAAAACGATATAATCATATTTTCCGTTAAAAGACTCTAACAATTCCTGATAACGTCCATTTTGCAAAAGATCAGCAGGATTCGGCGGAATAACACCAGAATAGATAAAATCAAGATTTGAGCTAAGTCCACTTGGATATACTATCACCGAAGTATCTGTAATTTCTCCATACAAATATTCCGATAATCCTTTTGCATTCTTCATGGAAGGATTATATCTCTGAAGCTGCGGATTTCTTATATCAGAACCAATAACCAGAACCTTCTTCACCCCTGTAGATAATGCCAATGCAAGATTAACAGAAACAAATGTTTTACCTTCACCCTTGACTGTGGAGGTGACAAGAATTACCTTTGTTTTCTGAAGTTTAGGCAACATAAAAGTTAAATTAGTGACCAAGATTCTAAATGCCTCAGCCAAAGGAGAAACATCATTTTTGGTGATAATTTCACCATCTTTTTTGTATAGTCTAGGAATCTCTACCAGTATTGGTGCCGTAGTCAGTTTATCCAAGTCATGCTTACTCACAAGTTTGTTGTTTAGTAAACCTCTAAGATAGATAACTCCCAAAGGGATTAAAAATCCAAAGATCCAGGCTCCCAAAATAGAAATCATTTTTTTCGGAGCCACTAGTTTTTTATTGACATAAGGAAAATCTACAACTCTGGCTTTTTCGCCTGTGATAGCCATTGAAATAGCCGCTTCCTCTCTCTTTTGAAGTAATAACAAATAAAGATTTTCCTTTATTTGTTGCTGTCTTTCTATATTTCTAAATAATCTTTCCTGTTTAGGTACTTTTTGTATCTCTGCATCACTTGATCTATTCTCCCTATTAATTTGATTTTTTGTGGCATTAAGATTTATCAAATAGCGCTGAATACTTTCTCGCATAGCATCTTTTAAAGAAACAATATCTTTAGTAACCTCCTTTACTAATGGATTTTCTGCAGTTGCATTCTCCAACAATCTATTTCTGTCCATAACTAGCTTATTATAAGCAGTAATATTGGATGTAGCAGTAGGATTATCCAATCCTATATTGGTTGGAAGAACCTGATAATTGGTTGTTTGTCCATTGATGAAACCAAGAAGCATTCTACTGATCTCAATTTGTGTATCAATCTCTAATTCCTTGTGTTTAGTTTCAGTAGAAATTTGTAGATTAATTTTAGCTTCACTTCCTATATCAACGAGATTGTTGCTTATTTTGAAACGCTCTTTTTCGGACTCCACATCACCCAACTCCTTGGATATGAGAACAATTCTCTGATCAATAAAATCACGTGTCTTTTTAGACTCTGTATTCTTATCTGTGATTGCGTAGTCATTGTACACATCTACTACATTATTGAGAACATCTTTACCTTTAGCTATATTGATTTGAGGTAACGATAATAAAATAACTGTGGCTTCCTTATCCGCAAGTTCTGTACCTAAAGATTTTTGATAATCATCTGCAATACTGGACAAATCAGAATATGTTATATATAGATCATTTAAATCCATTTTTTCAACTTTTTTACGGTTGAACTTTGGATTTTTCACAATCATTAAATTCGCGTATGGTAAGCTGATAGTCTTATTATATGTGCTTATGATATCTTTTTTGAACTCTTTTGAAGAAAGAGTTATTTCATTACCTTTAATATTAATATCAATAGGTTTTTTGGGAAGATCCTCATCCGGTTTTTCATTGATGATATATACATTAAAAGGATTGGTATCCTTATAAAGTTCAACGTCATAGAATTTCTCTCTAGAATATATGGAAGTCTGCAGTTTTAGATTTCTAGAAACATCTTCCATAATTCTTTTGGACTTGAAAATTTCTAGTTCATTCTCAATACTATTTGTACCCATTCCCGCAAATCCTCCGAATCCTGATAGCACACCAAAATCACCCGATGCGCCGCTCATCTTCTTGGCATCTTTAATTAAGACCGATGATTCAATTTTATAAACTGGAGTAGTGAAGAGGATATAACATATAGCTAAAATAGTGGTAGCCAATACTGACAGCCCAAACCAATACCATTTTTTTGTGTATGGTTTTATAATTTCTCTCAAATTGAATTCTTCTTCCTTTTTAGTCAAGTCCATTAAGTAGTTTTATTTTGAAATTTTAGCACGGATAAAATGCCTAAGATTGAGTTGAGTGATTGTTATAATGCAGAACCTAGAATAAGATTACCTAAAAACAAGAGCTAAAACACCCACGACCACAGAGACTACCGAAATGATTATACCTACTTCTGGACCATAAGAAGAAGCACTTTTTCTAGCATCATTTGGAGAAACATAAATCACATCATTTTGTTTAACATAGTAGTATGGAGAGTTCATAAACTCTGCATCTGTAAGGTCAATATATTGTTTTGTCGTAACACCATCAACATTTCTGATTATCAAAACATTCTTTCTCTGCCCATATATAGTGAGATCTCCCGCCATACCTATCACATTAAATATTGTTGATGGTTGTCCTCCATCAATAGTATATGTTCCCGTCCTGCTAACCTCTCCCAAAACGGTGACTTTGAAGTTGGTTGTTTTAATATTCACTCCAGGATTTTTGATATATTGCGAAAGTTTCTCTTTAAGCTCTGCTTTGAATTGGTCAATATTTTTACCTGTTGTATTGAGAGTTCCAAGAATTGGAAAATCAATATTACCATTTCCATCTACGATATAAGTTGGCTCTACGGAGGCATTTCTCGTAGGAGTAGAAGAAAACTGAGACATATCAGTGGAGTAATAATTCTGATTAAATGGTTTTGCAACTTCGTTATCTTTTGCAAGAACTGTGATGGCAATCTGATCTCCAGGCTGGATTGTAGCGGTATTGGCTCTAATAGATTCTTTAATTGCTATATCTTCAATGTTTTTAACATATTGTATCTCTTTACGGGATTTACATGAAAACACTAAAAATAATGACGTTACCATAAAAATTATGGATAAAGTTCTTCTCATAAACATATAATTCTTAACTGAAGGTTTGCAAATATAGGAATTCTTATTTATCTAACGCTTCATATATAGAATTATTGCTTTTAAATTCTTTAACAATGGATTTTAGTACTCTAACTATTTCCTGCTTTTCTTCTTTTTTGGAAAATTCTATAACAAGATTGGTTAATTCATCAATCTCTTCGAACGGCATTGATGGATCTTTGGAAATCATAATTTTCTCGTGAGATGTTGGTAGTGTTCTGGCATTGTCACTTAGAAGTTCTTCATAAAGTTTCTCGCCAGGTCTTAATCCGGTATAAATAATCTTAATATCAAGATCAGGCTCGAAGCCTGAAAGTTTTATCATTCTCTTTGCCAATTCCAGAATCTTTACAGGATCACCCATATCAAAAACATATATCTCTCCTCCACTACCCATTGTACCAGCGTGCAAAACCAGTTCGCAAGCTTCTGCAATAGTCATAAAATAACGGACAATATCAGGATGTGTGATTGTAACAGGGCCACCTTTTTCTATCTGCTTTCTAAAATGAGGAATTACAGATCCATTAGATCCCAAAACATTTCCAAATCTAGTTGTAATAAACTTTGTTGTATTTCCTTCCAAATTTTGCAAAGACTGAACAAATAATTCTGCAACACGTTTAGAAGCTCCCATCACATTGGTAGGATTTACCGCTTTATCTGTGGAAACCATTACGAAACGGTTGACATTATATTTGTTTGAAAGTAGCGCCAAATTTTTGGTTCCCTGAACATTCACGAGAACCGCTTCGTGTGGGTTATCTTCTATAATAGGCACATGTTTATAGGCCGCTGCGTGATAAACCATAGAGAAATTATACTTTTCAAATAATGGTTCCAAACGACTAAGGTTAGAAATATCTGCTAAAATAAATTTAAAATTAATATGAGGATATGACTCTCTCATTTCTAATTCAGTATCATATAAAGGCGTTTCCGACTGATCCAAGATAATAATCTGCAAAGGTTCTAACAGTGCAACCTGTCTTACAATCTCACCTCCAATTGATCCTGCACCTCCGGTAACCAAAATTGTTTTTTGGAAATGCCTCCTTTTAACTTCATCATTATCCAATTTAATTGGCTTTCTATTCAACAAATCTTCAATTTGGATTGTTTTTATATTTCTGATGATATCATTGCTACGAAGTTTTTGCATTGCTGGAGCTTTATAAATCTTGAGATTGTGTTCCAAAAGCAAATTAACCCAAAACTCCAATTCTTCCTTTTGAAGAGCCTCTTTTATAACTAAAACACCATTAATATCACTAATGCCATTTCTCAAATTATTAATAAAATTTTGTTTAGTAACAATTTTTTTATCCAATAACTTGATATTAACTTTTTTATTATTATAAGATATAAACCCCTGAATATCAAATGGAAGATTCGGACTTGACAAAATAACCTGTGCTATTGCAACAGACAAATCATCATCTCCTAAAATATAAACTTTTTTTCTGCTTAAGCTTCTTTTATTTTCTTTGATGAGATTAAATCCTCCTTTTACACAGAGTCTAAAAACAAATAGAAATAAACAGGAAATGGCAAAATATAAGCCTAAGAAAGGTATTAATATTACTTTTTGCTGAGTGCCAAAATAATAACTATAATTGATGATAATGATTGTTAAATTACTGCACAGATTGGCGAGAAATATTTTAAACAAATCAACAAACGTAGAATGTCTTATAACGCCAAGATATGTTTTGAATATATACATATAAAAAACATTCACGGACAGAAGAAACATAAAAACATATAGGAGAGGAAAAACATTATAATGCTTTACCTCCAACCCCATTACAAGTAAATGTGAAGCAAGAAGAGATACAATTAATATTAATATATCAATAACTAAGATGACCCATCTTGGCAAAAATTTCAGATCTGCAAGATCCAATACATTGTCATTAAGTGAAAACCTTTTAAGATTTTTAACCTTCTCCATTTAATTACTTAGTTATGATTTAAAATTGGTAATTGCTTATAACTTCATTAATTCTTTTTTTATCTTCATTTGTAATATTAGAACCAGAGGGCAAACATAAACCTCTGTTGAATAAATCTTCTGCCACATTTTCTCCGTAATACGGACAATCTTTAAAAACGGGCTGAAGGTGCATTGGTTTCCACAATGGACGTGTTTCTATATTTTCTTCTGCAAATGCAGTCATTAATTCCAGATTGGTCTTTTTTGTAAAAGCTGGATTAATTGTTATACTTGTTAACCAATGATTGGAATAAAAGTCAGAATTAACTTCTGAAAAGACATCGATGGCATCTATGCTAGAAAATAACTCCTTATAAAACTCATGATTTTCTCTTCTTTTGTCCACTCTTTCTTGGAGAACTTCCATTTGACCTCTGCCAATTCCTGCACAGATATTACTCAGTCTATAATTGTATCCAACTTCTGAATGCTGATAATGAGGTGCATTATCTCTCGCCTGAGTAGACAAAAAGATTGTTTTATTTTTCTGTTCTTTAGTATTAGTAACCAACGCTCCACCTCCTGAAGTAGTTATAATTTTGTTCCCATTAAAAGAAAGCAAAGCAAATTCACCAAAAGTACCACATTGTCGTCCTTTATAATTAGAACCCAAAGCTTCTGCACTGTCTTCTAATAAAGGAATATCATACTTTTTGCAAACCTCTAAAAGCTCATCCATCATTGCTGGCATACCATAAAGGTGAACAACAATAACCGCTTTTGGCTTTTTATTTTTTTTAATTCTATCTTGGATGGCTTCTTCTAGATACTTCGGAGACATATTCCAATTAGACTTGTCTGAATCTACAAAAACAGGATTAGCACCTAAGTATTTAATAGGATTAGCAGAAGCCGAAAAGGTAAACGATTGACAAATGACCTCATCACCATATCCAACTCCTAGCTGAACCAATGCAAGGTGCAATGCTGCCGTTCCAGAACTAAGTGCGGCTACAAATTTATCTTCATTAAGAAAATTTTCTATTGCAATTTCAAACTCATCTACATTTTTCCCCAGCGGAGCGACCCAATTTTGATCGAATGCTTCTTGAACATATTTCATTTCTCCCCCACCCATATGTGGAGATGACAGCCAGATTTTAGATTTCATTGATAATAACTAAATTAAAATTAGTTCAGAATTTTATTTTTTAACATTAACAAAGTTAATATTATTTGACTTTATTGTGGAAAATTATTTAATATGATCGAAAATATTATTTATACTAATTTAAATTACTTTTGATTATTCTCGCAGGATTACCCACTACAATCACATTATCAGGTACATCATTGATAACAACAGCACCAGCACCAACAACTGACCATTTTCCTATTGTTACATTTTGCTTTACTGAAGCGCCAATACCAACTTGTGCACCTTCTTTCACTTTTACATTACCGGCAAGAGCAGCACTTGGAGAGATATGAACAAAATCCTCTATCTCACAGTCGTGGTCTATGCTAGCAGACGTATTGATAACACAATGGTTACCGATCTGAACCGACGAGTTAATAACTGCTCCCGCCATTACTACATTACCATTTCCTAAAACAGCACTTCTAGAAATGACTGAAGTTGGATGTATCAAATTAAAATCAGCAGATTTATATTTTAAAGAATTAATTTTTCTATAATAATTATTTCCAAATGCGAAAAACACGTTTTGTTTTTCTGACAAAGATTCAATATCATTTGAAACAGGATAATCTAGTATTTTGTTAACATTTATATTCTGATCATAAATACCTTTAATTTCAAATCCTAAATCTTCAGCAATTTCAATCACAACTTTTGCGTGCCCTCCTGCTCCTAAAAAACAAACTTCCTTACTCATTGCCTGTGAAATTTTCTGTAGTTGCAACACCAGCGGTATTGATTCCTTCACTTTTGATTACCTTTTTAACGGTAAGAAAAAGAATTTTCAAATCTAAAAGCAGATTTAAATTATTGACATAATAAACATCATATATAAATTTTTGCTGCCAGGTAATTGCATTTCTACCATTGACCTGAGCCCAACCAGTAATCCCTGGTTTTATGAGATGTCTCTTTTTTTGTTCTTCGTTATATAAAGGGAGGTAATGTACCAAAAGTGGTCGTGGTCCGATGAAACTCATATCGCCTTTCAAAACATTAAATAATTGTGGCAACTCGTCCAACGATGTTTTTCTTACAAATTTACCCAGATTAGTTAATCGCAGCTCATCCGGCAAAAGATTTCCGGATTCATCCCTTTGATCCGTCATCGTCTTGAATTTTATAATTCTAAACACGCTTTCATTTTTACCGGGACGATCTTGAAAAAAGAATACATTCTTCTGGTTAAAAAAATACAGCAAAATAATTATAATGATAAACACAGGTAAGAGTATCAAAATAAGTAAAAATGCAAAAACAAAATCAAACAGAGGTTTTATGAAACTTTTATACATTAGGTAAAACAAATCCGAAATTGCAATAATTTCGGATTTAAAATATTTAAATATTAATTTTATTATTTTTTCTTTGATAATAAACTACCAGCACTAAACCAGACAATAATAATATTGGAATCAAACCATTAATAGGAACCGGCGGATCCCCAGGGTTACCCGGATTTTCCGGCTGCTCACCACCAGGCGGTAAAGCTGATGCCGACGATTGCTCCGCCTCAAACGTAGAATTTTGATTGGCAGCATTTTCCTGATTCACTTTCGAGTGCTCATTATCAAAAGCATTCTCTTTAAATTGGGCAAAAGACATAACGCTTAAGCTCAAATATATAAAAGTTAAATATTTTTTCATCGGCAGTTTAAAACTAAACATATTTTTCAGGGTGTAAAGATATAAAAATTTAACAAAATCCTATAAATTATTAACATTAAATAAAATTAATAATACATTTAAGAAATATTTACTTAATTATTTTTTTTGTTCTGATATTCCCAGAGTTTCCGGCTTTTATGATATAAACTCCAGAAACCATAGCAGAGACATCAAATTTCACTTCTTTATTTAATGTATTCTTGGATTGTACTAATTTTCCTGTGACATCGTAAAGTTCAATCTTACCTAAAGCGTTAGAAGATTTTACAACAAAATAATCACCGTCTTTATATACAAAGAAATCAGATTTGGTTAAATTATCAACTCCTAATACTTCTTTATTTTTATATACGATTTCGAATCTATCATCTGTTCCTTTACTTACATCGAACGAATAATCTTGTGCCGTAAGATCTGTATAAACTTCAGTCAACTTATCTCTTAAATAGATTTTTTGATCCTTAGCAAAAATACCTTCTCTGTTTCCTAAACTAATCTTGTAAGTCCCGTTCATAGCATACTTGGTTCCGAGAGCAATTGCATCATCAACATTTAATGGATTATTTCTTGCCTGGATTTGTAATTTCTGTGCATTGATTTTAGAATAGAAAGAATCATCACCTACTGTCAGCAATTCCGCATCATAATCTGCATCATACTGATTGGTCGCTCCATCCATATGTGCTATCAAAATGGTATTGGTAATATTAAAAGGAGATACAATTTTCAACCAGTAACGATTGATATCATCATTCGTATTTTTATTGTTGTTATAAAAATGCCCTGTCGTATTATTAGTTCTGATTGAGTTATCAAATTTGATAGTTCCTGTATTAGGTATAGTTCCTGTTGGAGGATTACCTTTCATCTGAACAATAAAACCTTGTGCAACCTTTATAAATTCATTAGGAACAGGAGTACCTTCCGCACTATCTACACTAGTTGGAGCAGTACCTCCCGCAAGTGTTATTGTAGCATAATTATTACCTGCATAAGAAGACCCCGCCTGTGTACCGCTAGCAGAGAAGTTTGTCCAGAACCAAGCTTTTCCATAGATTACATCACTATTTTTAACCCCATCCCCATGATCCAAATTATATAGGTTGATAAAATTTATATTCGATGGATAAGGATTACCAATCAAGTTATAGCCGTGCTCATAAGTAACACTATTACTGATTGTATTTTGCGATTTCTGAATCTGGATTGAATAATCGCCATTATGAAGATTCCCACTGAAAGCTAACGAATCTACTGTAAGCGTAGTCCCATAGCCAGATTTACCTCTTATAGCATAACCTTTTGCAGGTGTAAACGTTGCATTAGCTGTAGCCTTGAAATTATCCGCAACTTCGTTATATTCATAAGTTCTGTTATTCGGTGTTCCTGGAGAGAAACCACCTGAACTATTTGTAGCATTCACGTTAGAAGTGTTCAGCAATACTTGATCCTTCAAAGGAGAACTCCAGTAAGTGTAATCCAGAGTTTTCATTTTCACATTTCTCTTGGCAATTGCTTTATTACTACTATTCCCATTTGCAATTTTTGTTTGTGTAAGACTTGCATCACTTTCGATAATGATTTTATCGTCTGGTGTTGTGATATCTCCACTGACAGTGATTCCTTGTCCTGATTTAATTTTCAAGAGACCTGTATTTTCTATTGTCAAGTTATGCACTGCAAACTCATCAGCATTAGCTTTCACATAATATGGTGTTCTGACAATAGCATCTAAAGTGGTATCTGGTCCTGTTGTATTAGTCCAAACATTATTATCCCAAATGATTGTATTATTCGTTAAAACTGCCTGAGCATCCGAATTAGTCGATTGACAAGATCCGTTTGTCGCTCTAACTCTATAGTAATATTGCGTATTAGGGGTAAGACCTGTTACAATTTGTGAAGTGGTAGAGCCTCCCGAAATTATTTTTGGGTTATAAGTAGGCTGATAAGTATAAGTTGTTTCTGTATAATCAATTTTAACATCATCAATATATAAAGCTGCACCAAATCTCAATAATCTAATTTTTGCTAACCCAGAAAGAGGCGTAGCCAAATTAATAGTGAACAGCTGTTTCGTAGTTGTCCCATAATATGTTGGCATTGCTGATTCCACAGGCAACCAATTCACATCATCATAAGAATACTGTACCTTCATACTTGCAGCAGCGTTACTACCAGCCATCCAGAAACTGATGGAAGAAATATTTTCTAATGCCGGAGTCTGCAAGTATGAATTGGAAGAGCTTTCTAATTGTAAAACAGAAGTTCCACTATTAGGTTGAGTTGATCCTTTAATAAATCTAGCACCATTCCAAGTTCCAGTACTCAATGTTGCAGAACCAGTTGTATAACTTGAAGGCAAGCCCGTTTCAAAATTTTCGAACAATGTTTTTGCTGTCTGCGTCATTGTATAAACATCCAACTCATATCCTGTTGCTCCATTTACAACTCCCCAATTTGCTGTAAAAGTTGTTGCGGTAATGTCTGTTGTATTTGCAACCGGTTTAGCCAATGTTGCGGTTCCGGATACAGAAACTGTAGGATATGTCGCAACTCCACCTCCGCTCAATGTTATATTTCCTGACGAAATACTTCCACAAGTTGAAGGAATATATTTTACTGAAATATCTTGAGCTGATAATGTTGAAGTAGTGTAAGCAACAGTTGTTGAATTACTCCAAGTTGCTCCGCCATCCGAAGATATTTGAAAATCAGCCGGAGCTGTTAAAGTAATATTTGATGGTGCTCCTGTTAAATTAGCACCTGACAGACTGAATGTTTGTGGAGTAACTGTTGTGCCTATACCATTGGTTCCAAAACTTAATGTAGCAGAAGAAGTCCCATTAACGAACAATGTTGGAGGACTTTGTTTTACCACAACATTATCTAGATAAATATTATATTGATACTCAGAATGAAATTTAAATCCGACATAAAATTTAGAAACATTTGCACAAGATGCTGGCAATGTTACAGTCTCTTTCTTCCAACCTGTAGTTGCAGAATATCTTGCAAAATAAGCACCACTAACATCAAACCAAGTTATACCGTCTAATGAATATTGCAATTGAACACCTTCTGTAGCTAATGTACCAAATGTACTATCATTGCTATGGTGCATATAAAAATCAACATCAACACTTCCAACTCCAACTGAGGATAAAGGAGCGCTATTTAATCTTTCTTCAGAGCCTTTTCCTCCATTAGTATTTGAATATGCCCCATACATTATAAAATGAGTTCCTTCCTGAAGTCCTGGATTAGGATTTGTTGAACTTGCAACGAATGATATTTTAGTTCCACCTTGTGTTAAAGTAGAGGTAAAAGTTCCATTTGGAATAATAGTCGTACTCCAACAACCAGGAATCGTTGTAGAATTAAATCCTTGTGAATAAGTAATTGAAGAAGCACTACAAATAAAAGCATTATCTTTTCCTACAGCAAAATACTGAGTTCCAGACAAAGCCGATGGTGTAAAGGCGGAAGCTCCTGTTGCCGTATAAGGATTACTCCCTGAAACAGTTGCAGCATTCTGTGTCCAGGAAGTACCATCATAGAAACCAACATATGCTTGAGTTGCAGTTGCAAAATTAGTTCCCTGGTCTGCGGTATTCCACTGAGGGACAACTGTCAGATTACTTCCTCCAGCTGTAGCTTCTGAAACAAGCCATCTGTCATTAACAGTAGATGTTGCATCCGGAACATTTGGAACAGTTCCAGACGTCAAAATCACACCATAAACATCAGATGTTCCTGCATTAGTTAATGTTATTGGATTGTAAGCACTAGCTGATCCAACAGGAAATACTATTGCACCAGAACCTACTGTTCTTTTCAATTGACCTGCGCCAGCTGTAACAATATAATTGGAAGGAGCGTTACCTGAAATACTTCCAGATGCTCCAATGGTTAAGTTGTTAGCTCCTAAAGTTATTTTCCCTGAAGTCAATGCTAAAGTTTGGTTGACTATGATAGAACTTGATGCCCCACTCAAAGTAAGTCCTGTTGAATTATTAAGAGTTAAATAATCAAAAGTGGTTGCACCAGTTATTGTTTGTGCTGCAGTCCCATTAAAAATTACAGCTCTGCTATTAGCATTGAGTGTTCCATTATTAACCAAATTACCTCCAATACTAAGATCAGAACCAATAGTTCCTTCTAAATTAATTGTACTTCCGGAATTGATAGTCAATATTCCGGCAAGACCTCTTGCCCCTGCAGGCATTGTAATATTAGAACTGTTCAGAGTCACATTTTGAGGAATACCAATTCCTGCAGTATTAGAATTGCCTATCCATTCTATATTGACTGTGTATGGGTTGACAGCATTATAAACTAATGTAGAATTATTAGCATATTTTGGAGCATTCACATTAGCATAACCGTTGGCATTGATTTGCAAAACTCCATTTACAGTTGTCAAATTACCAGCACCAAAATCAAGTCCTTTATTCAGAATTGTTGTTAAATAACTTGGATTGGTTGATGTTCCCAACACCAATGACCCATTGCTAGCTGATGTTACAACTTTGTTACCTGAAATATTTAATACACCGCCGGTAACACTTGAGATAATGTTTCTAACTCCACCTGAAGCCAAAATATTCCCATTATCTCCAGATAATGTCAAAGTTTTGGCATTAAGATCAAGATTAGATGCACTATTTAATTGTAATACATTACCAACAGTACCATTTATAACAACATTACTATTCAATTGCAGTACACCTGCTGCCTTATTATTAATCAGATAAGCGAATGTCTCTGTATTACTATTGGTCGAATTGGTATTAGTAATGGTTTGTGTTCCGGTAGCAGCATTAAAGAATACACCTCTATTATTTGGAGTAAAATTTCCAGCGTTTGCCCAGTTCCCCGCCAAATAAAAATCTCCATTCAAATTAAGAGCCGAAGTGGAACCTGAGTTGGTAAAGTTACTTGTCAGGTTAGAAGTTCCGTTAGAATTGAAAGTACCAGTATTGGTAATCGCTCCGGTAAAATTAGCCGTAGAATTGGTTGTCAGTGTTCCAGAATTAGAAGTTGCTCCCGTAACATTGAATGTTGAATTAGTAATCAAGCTTCCCACATTGGTCACAGTCCCTTTAACATTTAAAATATCTCCAGAAGTTAAAGAGCCTGAGATAATATTAAGATTGCCGGCCATTCCTCTTGCTGCACCGGAAGGATAAGTAACCGCTGCATTATTCTGAATTGTTACATTGTTTGGAATCCCACTACCCGCAGTTGTACCTGTAGTCGTCCATTCTGTCCCAACTCCGTAAGTCGTGTTATATAATAATGTTGATGTTGTTCCATACACTGGCGCATTGGATGATACATAACCGCCGGAATTCAATTGCAAATTTCCGTTAACTGTAACTGCATTAACAGCATCCAGCTGTCCATTTAAGGTTAAGGTTCCTGCAACCGCGCCAACAGCAGTATTAAGTTGTGCTCCAGAACCAGAATTAATAGTTACATTAAAAGGAGAATTACTAGTTGGCCAAAAAGCATTACCCAATCCAACACTATATAAGCTTCCACTATTAAAAACCAATGAACTTCCCGTCGCAGCATAAGCCAAAGCTGTTCCGCTGGCATATCCTCCATTATCAAGCTGGAAGGTTCCATTGATTGTTGTGGTACCGGAGTTAACGTAGGTTAAATTAGTTGCCAATGTTCCGTTTACTGTGGTTGTTGTGCCGCTACTACGTGTAGCGTATGTAGCATTGTCCATTGTAACAGTATGCCCAGACGCGATTACAGCATTGGATGAAGAAGTTGGCACCACTCCACCTACCCAGGTACTTGGACTAGACCAATTACCAGATTGAGCGGAAGTAATACCAGAAGATGATGATGATACCGTAATATCATCTAATCCTAAAACTGGTCTTGTTCCCGATGTTGTTCCTGAAGCATTATAATTAAGCCACATTAATTGAACAACAGTCTGATTATTAACAGCTGTTGGAAGTGTAATTACTGACATATTTGTAGATCCTGCACTAGTAGCTGCTGGATAAAATATTTCAGCCGCAGTCGATGAAGCATCCGTAAATGCACCTGAAGTACCTATTCTGTACATTAATCTAATTCCATATGTCCTTGCTCCAGCAGTTATTGTCCTACCTGTCCATGCAACTTGAATATTAGTTCTATTTATTGTATTAATTGATAATAAAGCTGATCCATATCCTACTCCTCCTGTATTGTCAAATACTACTCCATTAGAACCATTACCATACATTTTCGCTGTTCCACTAGTATAAGTTCCAGCATAATCCGCTGTCGGAACACTAGACACAGACGGATCTGTCGAACCATTCTTATAAAACATCATATTGCTAGTTGCAGCAGATGTTGAAACCCCTGTAGTAGTATCTGTTCCTGTAGCTGCATTTGTTGGATATTTTCCTGACCCAATAGAGGCATTCCAACCCATGAACGTCCAAGAACCTGTCGACAAATCGAAAGGTGTTGGATTAGTCTGTGCCCAAAAATTCCCGGATAAAAATAATATGAATAGCAATACGAATTGCTTATAAATATTTTTTGTGTTTTGTAAATTAAATAAATTTTTCTTCATCGATGTTTAAGGTTCTATTTTAAAAATAAAAAACGAGGGCGCTAAATTAATTAATTTTTACAAACTCGTATTAAAAAACTCAATTTATTTTTAATTAATTATTATTTATTGCATTTTAATAATAATATTCAAATAAGTGTTTAATTTATTTGATAGATATAGAAGTAAAAAAAAGGCACTAAAAAAGTGCCTTTAATAGTAGAAAATTCAATTTTTACTTGATGATTTTTTTTGATTTTATATCGCCGGAATTCTCAATTTTCAAAATATATACTCCGTTTAAAAAGTTACTCACATCCATCCTGATTTCTTTGTCATTTACATTCAATGATCGGATTAATTTTCCTGATGCATCAAAAATTTCAATCTTGCCCAATTTTTTAGATGATTTGACTACCTGATAATTACCATCCTTATATATTACGAAATCAGATTTTGTTTGTGCATCTGTATTAAGAACAACATCATCTTTATAAACAATTTCAAATCGTGTTGCATCAGTTCCTTTAGTAGCAGTAAAAGTATAAGTTTTATTGATACTCAAATTAATGTATTTGTTCAGTAATTTATCCTTTAGGTAAATACTCTGATTTCCATCAAATATACCTTCCGAAGTCTGCAAACCAATGGTATAATTCCCGTCATTAGCAAAAACGTTACCTAAAGCTATAACATCACTATTAGAAAAATTATCACCTTTACCCTGGATTGCCAATTTTTTAGCACCTAAAACGGAATAGAAAGAATCAGAACCAACAACAAATAATTCTCCATCAAAATCTGTTTCGTAATCATCTGTTGCACCAGAGATATAACCTATCAATAATGTATTAACCATATTTTTCGGAGATCTCATTGTTAACCAAAATCTATTTTTTGTTAATTGTTTTTGATAGAATGTTCCATTATCAGTAACTCTCACACTATTATTAAAATCCAAGGCACCAGCTGATTTTGCCTTAACAATAAAAGCCTGACCTACTTTTATATTTCCATTCGGTGTGATTCCACTTGGATTTCCAGGGTCATAATCCGCCCAATCATAAGCCGGCGGCACACCTCCTGATCCATTGAAAACTGCATAATTATTTCCAGTATAACCTGATCCCATCTGTGTAGATGTATAATCAATATTAGTCCAGAACCAAGCTGTATTATATATTTTAGAGCTATTCAAACTATAAAGCAAATCAAAGCTGATATTAGACGGATAAGGATTTCCAACGAGATTATAACCTTTATCAGCTCCAGCGGATTTCTGCAAACTTAAGAACTGTAGATTTCCATTGTTTGGTGCTCCTGTAAAGCTGTAAGTTTTATTGTATCCATCAGCCAGTGTATTTTCTGCACGAATGGCGTAACCTTTTCCTGTCTGGAAAGTCGCATCTGATGTAACCGTAAATTTATCCGTCGACTCATTATATTGCAGATAACCATTGGCAGGCGTGTTTGGAGAGAAACCGCTTGTCCCTTTGATAACTTGCCCGGAAACCGGTGAACTCCAATACACATAGTCAATATGTCCGGTAACATTATTCATATTAGTTACCTGTCTCTCGACTTTGATGTTTCCTTCATTTGTGATATTATCTGTTTGAATCAAATTGGCATCACTTTCGACAACAAAACTATTAGCAGCAGGGTTTTGATTGGTTATTTTATTTTTAACCTTAATAGGAAAATTCGGTTTCACCAACATTGTTCCGGTAGAATTGACCATAAGTTCACAAACATCAAGAACACCATTCACTTCAGAATTATAATTGCCTGCAATGATGACTTTGCTAGCTAAAACAGGCGTTCCATTTGACCAAATATTGCTTGACCAAGTATTAGACGCAGATTTAATTTGTACGGCTTTGGTTGCAGTGAAACAAGTTGCTGTATTTTCTCTGACCTGACAGTAATATTGATAATTATTAAGCCCATTGACATCAGAAATATTCAAGGTTTGGGACGTGGCCCCAGAATAAACGCCGCCGTTTGAAAGTGCAGTCCAGCTGCCCGAATTCCCCAACTCATACCACTGATAAGCCAATCCATTTCCCCCAGCAAAACCTTCTGTAGCAGTAATCGCTAAAGAAGCATTGGAAACTTCGCAGGTTAGAGAATAGGAAGGTTGCGTATTTACAATTGGTGGGGTTTTAACAACTGGCGGTTGAGCAACTTCTGCAGAAGATAGACATTGTCCGCTTGCCAGCGCCTGGGACGTCCATTCATTAGCATCAAAAACAGTTTTCGGAGAGAGATAATCATTTTTTCTTCTTAGATAATAACCGACTGTATTCGGAGCGTGAACATCATCAATAATAGTAGAGCCTTTCATTAGTCTAAATCCATCATTCGCATTAAATCCTGTAGAGCCGAAACTCCCGTTACCCGTTGGCGCATAGCCGCATACAGAAGAACTAACGCCAATTACCGCAACTGCCCCAGACGCAACCGTACCTGTTAGATTGGCATAAGTTGAATAAGTTCCGCCATAATCTCCTGCTCTTTGGATAGAATAAGTACTCAAATTGACAGCAGATCCAGTTCTGTTATAAAGGGTGACAACACCTCCGGATCCTCCACTCTCATCATAAAGCTCGTAAATAATAATATCAGAAGCAGGGGTAACAGCTCCTCCACTTCCGCCGGCACTTTCGCAATCTGTAACTAAATTATCAATCACATCAAAAGCTTGAGTAAAAGAACAACCGCTAGCTAAAGTCACCACAAAATTAGCATCAGTTGCGCCTGAGGGAATCAATGTTTCTATTTTTCCAGATGATATCAAATCAAATGAGACATTAACATTATTATAAGTAATGACCGCACCAGTCAAATCATTAACCGAAGAAGTGAAAGTAACCTTAGTATCTGCAGGTCCACTAATTGGAAACGCAGTAATTGAAGGTGAAGAAGTACAAGTTCCTGTTCCTTGAATTTTGAATACATAAGGATTTTCATCAGCATCATTACTTGCAATACTTACAGTAGCCTCTCTTAATCCCGCCACCGTTGGATGGAATTTAATTTTAAATGATGTTGTTATTCCACTCACAACTGGAGAAACAGCCTGTTGCGTTACAATAAAATCAGCAGGATGAAGTCCGGTAATATTGACAATCGGTGTTCCCGTAAGATTCAGATTGGCAACCCCTAAGTTTTCTATTATAAACTCTTTTTCTAGAGAATCTGACCCCAGATTAGTTGCTGCAAATAATGTATTATTAAGACCATATGGCTCATCAAAATTATTTGGAATTGAGATATTATTCCCTTTGATGTTGATTTCCTGATTTACTGGCTGAGTAATAATCACCGTATAATCCTCTACTTCACCATCAAATGCCGTTTCACAAGAAGTTGGCGCAGATGCATATTTTGCACTCACCCTCATTCTAATACTGCCTAATACTGCTGTTGTAGGCACAGTAATATTGAGAGGAGAAAGCGTTGTAGCTCCATCGGTTACATTAAGAGCAGTTCCTAAATCAAATTCTTCTCCAGAATCTGCAAAATCACCATCATGATTCCAGTCAAACCATACTTTATTATATACAGTATAATTTCCGGCAGTATTTACTCTAACAGTTAAAGGATAAGTATCACCTTTAATAACTGTTGTAGTTGGTGTAGCAAAATTTGTATATCCGGCAGTTTTAGCCGCTGCGGTAGCATTTTCAATGGTGTTGAATTTTACATATCGAACCCCGGTATTAAAATCGGTAGTTCCTGCAGAAGGACAATAGGTAATCTCCGGCGTAATGCAAATACTAGTTCCATCGCTCCAAGTTGTACCTTTTCTTACAAAAATTTTAAAACAGTATTCTGTGCCATTGGTAAAATCTGTTATAGCTTTACTGAGAGCAGTTCCTTTATACACAACCTGATTTCCGGCATTATTCCAGGAATCATCAGCAACAATACTGCTTCCGTCTCCTGTTGGAACATATGTCACAGCACCTTGATTTGCCACAATCATTACCTCATCAAAGCAAGTCGTTGCATTATTATGTGTCCAATTAAGTGTAACCTGAGTATTTGACGGAGTCCCAGTAAAAGTTCTCACATCATCTTGGGCGGTAACATTCAAAGCTCTGGAAGCAGCAGAACCGTTAGAAAACCTTCTCACAGAAGCCCCATCCTGATATGCAAGAATCATAAATGAATAATTACTATTCTCAACCAAACCTGAAATATCAACCGATGTAGAAGACCCTTTATAAAGTAATTTCCCTAAGGTTGAAGGTGTTGCAGCATTAGTAGAAGCCGTAAAGCTTGTATTTGCATAGCTGTAATCAGCTAAAGCAGTTGTTAATGTTCCGCTTGGTGTAGTGGCTCCAGCAATAGCAAAAACCATGTATCCGGTTGGAATAATCCCAGAAGAAGGAGCTAACCAGGAGATTGTTCCGATATCATCCATCAAACATGCCGATGCTGCTGTTACATTATTAAGAGCACCTGAAAATGTTGTTGTGAATTCCTGTACGCCTCCATATGTATAAGTTATGCCATTATACAAATAAGCCTGAACTGCATAAGTTGTACCTTCCGTAAGTGAAGTTACGTTATACGTTGTACTTCCAAGGGTAACAGTCACATTAGTTACTCCCGAACCTCCAACAGTTGGAGCTGGGTTGGTTGATTTTAAAGAATAAACAAAACCCTGAATAGTGGAGCTCGGGCAAGTTCCCTGAGTGATTGATGTTGCTCTTAACGTAGCGGTTGTTTGCGCAAATGTAGTAACTGTATTGGTTGTTATTGCTTGTGCTGTTGCTGTCGAATTACCTGTAACTACTTTATTAACGGTAGTTGCTCCTCCTCCAGAAACTGCAATATTACCATTATAGGTTTGGTTAACTGCAGTTGGAGTCAGCGTAACATAAATTGTCTTCGAAGCAAGATCACCACCGGAATGTGAAAAACCCGTAACAGATGTTCCACCGGAAGTTTCAGAATAAGTATACCCAGCTAATGCTCCTAAACTGATTGTTCCAGCCTTAAGACCAGTTCCTGAAACCGTAAAAGAAAGCTCTTTGGAACTGCCATTACAGACATTCCCAAATGCTAATGTACTGCCAATGCTCAGTGTTTCAGTAACTGCAGTGATTGTTAAATTATTCGAAGTTAAATTGGAAGCTGAAGTCAATTCACTTCCATTGATAGTGACACTAAAATTAGTCACATTGGTATCAAAATCTGTATTATTATAGGCCAATGTAACCGTAGCTGTAGTTGCAGAATTATAGGCAACACTTTGAATACTTACTCCTGCAGGTGCATTATTAAGGGTAAAATTTGAAGTACTGAGTGTAGCGTCTGCAAATGTATCGTTTGCAAGAGTCAATCCAACTGTTGCACCATTGAGGGTTGTTTCATTAAGTGTTGCTGAGGCTGTCAAAGCGGGCAAGCTAGCTGGGGCAGAAACAACAACATCATCTATATATATCGTACCTGCTGTTCTATAAAATTGAAATTCTATATTATTACTTGTGTTATTTATAGTAGCAGTATATGTGGAAACACCAGAATTACTAGGAGCAAATGGAGAACCACTAGCAGCAGTCCAACTGCCTCCATTAATTCTATAATTTACCTGAACTCCATTAGTTGCAGCACTACCCCTTGCTTTAAACTGAATTGTCCCTACACCTCCTGTAGCAATAACCGGAGAAGTGATTTGTGAAGCAATGGCACTCTTCAATTGGCAGTAGTTACCACTAAATCCTGCGATACCAGAACCATTTATAACATCAGTCCCAGACCAACTGCCTGAAGATAAACTTATAGCTCCAGTTGTATAACTTGCAGGTAATCCGGTCGTGAAATTTTCAGTTAATATTTGCCCATTACTAAGAAAGCCTAGTAAAATAAAGAAAGGGAATAGAAAAGTTCTTAGGACAGAAAAGCCCTCAAACTTCTGTTTGAAGAATAAATATTTTTTCATCTGATTTATGTTTTTCTTACTGAACAAATATATGCTTATTTGAAATATAAAATTCAATTAATCAAAATTTTATAATTATGAATTTCAATAATTAATCTCTAAAAAACAAAAAACCATCTACTAGAGATGGTTTTTAAACAATAATTTTTAATACGTTATTTAATAATTTTCTTAGTTTTAGTATCACCTGAGTTTTCAGCTTTTATCACATAAACGCCATTAATCAAAACAGAACCGTCTAATCTAAAACTTGTCTCTTTAGTTTTCGCAGACATCATTAATCTTCCTGATGTATCATAAACTTCGACTTTACCTAGTGGTTTGGAAGATTTCACAATAAAATCGCCATTAGATTTGTAAACCTCAAATTCGGATTTCATTACAGAATCTGAAGCCAGAACAACATTATCTTTATAAACAATTTCAAAACGTGTTTCGTCTGTTCCTTTGTTTGCCGTAAAGCTGTAATCTTTTTCTTTCAGATTGGTAATTGTATTGAGCAATTTATCTTTAAGATATACACTTTGATTATTCACAAAGATTCCTTCACGATTTTCCAGACTGATTTTATAAATTCCATTAGCCGAATATTTAGTTCCAACTGGTACCATATCAACATCTGCAAAAGTTCCTCGTGCCTGAATCTGAAGTTTATGAGCATCAACTTTAGAATAGAAAGAATCATCTCCTACCACAAGAATATCTGCGTCGTAATCACCTTCGTAGTTATTAGTAGCTTCATCCATATGGGCAATCAATATTGTATTGATAATATTTTGTGGAGAAATCAATTTTAACCAATAACGGTTAACTTCATCAGACTCTTTATTGTTATTATAAAACACTCCCGAACCATTGTTTCTAATGGTATTATCGAAAGTTAATGCCTGTCCTGTTCCAATATTTTTCGCCTGAACTATGAAACCTTGACCTACCTTGATGTTTTTCGTTGGCGTGTAAGCTCCCGATGTTGGAAAAGGTGTTACCGTGGTATCACTATAAGTTGGAGGCGTTCCTCCCGCCAAAGTCAATGTTGCATAGTTGTTACCTAAATATGAGGATCCTTGTTGGGTGGCACTAGGAGATACATTAGTCCAGAACCAGGCTTTTCCGTGGATAACATTTTTGTTATTTCCAAGATTAAAGAATTTAACAAAATCAATATTCGAAGGGTAAGGATTTCCAATCATATTGTAACCGTGCTCCACTGTTCCACCCGTACCAGTATTAGCGGATTTCTGAATATCGATCGAATAAGAGCCGTTATTCGGAGTTCCAACAAATTTCAAAGCCGTATCCAATGTAGGATTCGTCACGTCGTAACCATCTTTACCTCTTATAGCATAACCTTTTGCATTGACAAATGTTGTCTCAGTAGCAGGAACAGCTTTGAAAGTATCATTTGGTTCATTGTAATAGTAAATTCTATTATTCGGAGTTCCTACCGAGAATCCGTCATTCAATGTCGTGTCATTTAATAATTTCTGACCAGATACCGGAGTACTCCAATATGTGTAATCTGTTTTTCGCATTTTAACATCGCGGTGAGCTAAAATTTTTCCTGTATTGACAGCACTTCCATTTTCCTGCAACAATACAGCATCGCTTTCCAGTGTCAGGTTATCATTGTTGGAATTATTAGTAATATTAATATTATCGAATACTTTAAGTGAACCATTAGCAGTAATTGTAGTTTTACCTGTACTGGCAATAGTCAAAGATTTGACCTCAGCTGTAGTAGTATTTATGACAACATTGGATGTTGCTGGAATAGTTACACATTTTGCATTGTCCGGAACTGCCGCAGGAAACCAGTTACCGCTATTATTCCAATCAGTGCTTATCGTTCCTCTAAATTCATATTTATCTCTCGTAACACTTTTCGTGGCTGTTTTATTACAAGACCCCAATGAAGATGTTGCTATGTAAGATTGAGTTCCAGCCGGCGCAGCATACAGTGTAGTTGCATTTGAACTGGCAACATATGCTGTCGTCAGAGCAGCATCTGTATATAATCCCGCAACTGGAGACCATGTTACCTTTGGAGTCACGTTCACTTTTACATTATCTATTGACCAACCATTGTAATTAACAGAATCATCGTGTACCATTTGGAAACCAACATACACCTGTGAATTACCTATCAAAGATGATAAATCTATAGTTTCTGATTTCCACATTGCATTGTTTGGCGTAGAAGAACTCGTCATACCGGTCCATGCGGGATAACTATTCCTATCAAACTGTACAGAAGTCGTACTAGTAGAAGCCGATCCGGAATAAAAAGACATAGGCATTAAGTAAAAATTCACCCCATCTGTAGAATAAATCGGACTACCATAATCGAAATCATTTCCCTCCAATGCTGCAATCTGATCAAAAGTCAAAGTTGCAGATTTAGCGTTCGCCAAATTAATCGGATTTGTAAGAATCATTTGTGAAAAACCTGTCGCAGCACCACTATAATTCATTCTTATCGACTTAGTTCCCTCTGTCGCCAATGTAGAATTGATGTAAAAATTTGTGTTTGCTAAAGGCGAAGCATATAAAGAAAAAATATAACTCGCATTTTCAAAACCTTCCTGAGCCAATGTTATGGGAGAAGGCGCAGCTACATCTAATTTAATATAATCTGTTGTACACGCTGTCGCAGAAACAGGTGATACTGTATCCGTGATAGATATTGCAACTGGAGCGGGATTTACTGTAACGGTAACCGTTTTGGTTGCTGTCAAACTGCCACTTGTTCCTGTTACTGTGTAAGTTGTTGTTGTAGTTGGATTTGCGGTCACCGTTGCACCAGACGTTGCACTCAATCCCGTACTTGGAGACCAGACGTAAGTATAAGCGGTAGCACTTGATGCGGTTAGTGTAGTAGAGTCCCCTGAGCACAAAGTAGCACTTGCAGGTGTGATTGTAATTGGATCAGGTTTTCTTTCTACAATAAACTCATCTAAACCTATATCATAACTTGAAAGCCCTCCTGTTGTAACACCCTCTATTACAAAATAAACTGTTCCAGCAGAATTCCAGCTAATAGGGATATCAACCTGATAGTTATACCATCCAGATGTACTGACTGCTGGTGCGGAAGTGGTCAAGATAGGATAAGTCTGTAGATTGGTTGCACCAGTGTTAGATGCCGAAGTATTAATTTTAAATGAAATATTATCCGCAGCTACAGTAGCAGAATGTCTATAAATCCAGAAATTTAGCCTAGCTTGATTACTACCAAATGATGACAAATTCATCGGAGCACTATAAAGATATTGCGTAGAAGTTGTATATGGTTTGTAAGCGAATGATGTCCCAGCTTTTGGGGAAGTTATATCACTACTAGATGCTCCTGTTGTCCAAACTGCTGTTCCTGTAGAAGCCGTCCAGCATGTTAACCCGGAATCAAAACTCATTGTATATGGAAAAGCGGTTACAGTATTACAAGGAGTAATGAAACTACCACCATTTGTAGATGAACTACATCCGCCTACATTGGAATTAACTATTTGATAATAGTAAGTTGTATTGGCAGTTAATCCCGATGACAAAATATACGGTGAAGTCACATTAGGTACCGTAGTAACCAAAGTTGTGTAGCCACTATTACTATAAATATTTAAAGTTGAACTTACTGCTCCAGCTCCTCCACCCGCAGCTGAACTCCAGGTAAAAGTTGCTCCTGAAGAAGTTATCGTCCCAGCTGAAAGCGATGTTGGCGCAGCGGCACAAGTTATTTTATTACCAGTTAATGGTGATGCAGTCAAATATGCAGGCGCTCCCGTACATCCATTGTTATATGAAAATACATAGTAATAATAATTCGTATTACTTGTTAAACTTGAATCTGTAAATGTAGTTGAATTAGCTGTAACAGCACTTCCCTGAACGACGTAATAAGAATTCCCACCCAAAGTGACCGTATTCCCCGTTGTATAGGGTGTTCCACTTGCTGGTGTTGGCGCTGTAGAGCTTGTGCTTCTCAAAACCAGATAACCACTTGGAGCAGATACTGGAGCGGTGAAAGAACCAGCAATAGAAGTTGATGATGTTGTCCCAAAATTTAAAGCTGATGGTTGTGCTGAAGGCGTTACGCAAGTGCTTAGCCCAGCAACCACAACATTATCCACATAAATATCATCATTACCATAATCAGAATTAAATTCAAATCTTAGAACACATGTAGTTGAAGTTGAAGATGATAATGCGCTAATAATCTTATTGGACCAAGCAGCTGAAACTCCGTAAGAACCCAATGAACTTCCGAATGTTTTTCCGCCATCAACAGATAAGTATACATTTAATACATCTGTTCCACTCGGATTTATATAATCAAAGGTTAATTGTTTTGTACCAGCAGAACTAAGATTTAAGTAGAAATCCATGTATCCTTTGCCAGACAAACCGTTCGAAGTAATCGAATTATCAAAATTGTAAGTATGAAATCTTGCACTTCTAGCACCCTGCGCAGTACCTAATGTAGAACTTCCGAATGTACCTGACCAAACTGAATTTGCAGTCGTAACATCATTAGCCCGAACAGATGCATTACCCGCTCCTGGCATTGTCAAAATTCCAGTTGCGGGAACATCACCAACTGAAGTCATATTCTGCCATGCACTTTCAAAATTTTGCGTGTAAGGTAAAGGTTGATAGAAAGATGACGAAATAGGAGTCCAGGAATAAGTTAATCCTGCAATTGGAAAGTAACTTGTAGTAAAAATCATCACGTTAGGTCCACCGACAGCCGTACCAGATGTAATCCTTGGTGTCGCACCATTATCGGCAGAAGCGCCAGAAGAGGCCCAAGAAGTATACGGAGATGTAGCATATACCATCCTTGTAGAAAATGAAGTGTTACTAGAGCCTCTTAATCCAACCTGTCCAAAATTAGTTACTGTTAGAGCTGTTGCTGCAACAGTTGCCGTATTATAAATAACTTCAATTTTTCCTGTTGTTTCACTCAGTCTGATTTGAAAAGTTAATTTCTCAGAGGTAGGATTTGTAGATCTTGCAACATCTGTATATTGCACTACAAATACCTGATTTGGTGTAGAACCAATAGTTTGATAGCGAATTTCGGAAGCAGCTCCACTAGCAGTTGACTGTCTCAAATCATAACCATAACCAGCAACAGCACCAACATACCCCGTGCCCGCAGAAATAGGATTATAAGTTGCTGCCGTAGGAGCAGTCGTTGTAGTTGAATTACCTAGAGTTACAAAACCATTATTACTTACATAAACTCTATCGCAAGAGGTTCCGTTGTAATTAAAAGTGAAAGGTAAAGTAATTGTACCAGAAACTCCATCAGTTGAAATTGCAGCACCAGACTGGAAAACAGTACCTCCAGTTATTGCCGTATAAGTACCGCTACTTTGTGAAAAAGTATAAGGCATTGTCTGCGCTTGTGTCATTGTCACAAAGAAAACAGACAGAACAATCAAAGCAAGCTTAATTCCCAAAAAGCTGGAAAAAGCTCTGAGTAAAATAAATTTTTTAATCATATTAAGAGTGTATTAATTATTTTAATACAAAAGTCATTCGTGTGATTACTAACAGACTACGAATGTATAAATTATTTTGAATATTTTATACCTAATACCTGATAATTTTTAAAATTATTTACTATAAGTGCAATACAAGTGATTTTTCATCAAAACAAAACACCATATAATTAATAAATACCCAATCCTATTAAATTATTATATTAATAACATAAATATCATTTTATTAATAACATTAAACACAATAACAAATTATGGCTATAATTTAAAATAATAATAATTTAAATTTTGATTAAAATTATTAAACAAAATTTTACGAATTTAAGAAAACAAAAAACCATCTCAACGAGATGGTTTTTATTTAAATATGATATTTAATATTTATTTGATTACTTTTTTTGTTCGGATGTTTCCAGAGTTTTCTGCTTTGATGATGTAGATTCCGGATGGTAAATTATTGGTATTAATTACGGCCTTTTTATCTTTCGTATACAATTGACGAAGCAGCCTTCCTGCCGCATCATACAATTCTACATTTCCTAATATTTCGGAAGATTGAATCACAAAGTTTTCACCATTTCTGTAAACTTGAAATTCATATTTTTTGTTGTTATCAGCAGCCAAAGTTTCGGATGGTTTATATACTATTTCAAAACGTGCATTGTAGGTTCCTTTAGTTGCTGCAAAGGTGTAAGTTTCGCTATTAGTCAAGTCAAAATATTGATTTAGCATTTTATCTCTCAGATAGATTTTCTGATTATTTTCAAAAATACCTTCAGCCGTTTGAAGCTTGATTTTATACGTTCCGTCACTCGCAAAAGCGTTGCCTAAAACCACAACATCATCTACCGAAAATTGATTAGCTTTTCCTTGAATAGCGAGTTTTTTCGATCCTAAAATTGAATAAAATGAATCTGAACCTACTGCAAACAATTCTCCATCAAAATCGGTTTCATAATTATCGGTTGCTCCTTCTATATATCCAACGAGAATGGTATTAACCAAATTGGAAGGCGAAGTCATCGTTAACCAAAATCTATTTTTAGAATTTGATTTTTGATAGAAATTACCATTATCCGTTACACGAATATTATTGTTAAAATCTAATGGTTGATCTTTACCAGCCGCTTTTGACTGAATGATGAAAGCCTGCCCGACTTTGATTTTACCGTTAGGAATCACAGAACCATCGTAAGGATTTTCCGGATTATAGGTGGCAGGCGAACCTCCTGTTCCGTTGTAAACAGCATAGTTATTACCATTGTAGCCTGAACCTACTTGCGCAGACACATAACTGTTATTGGTCCAAAACCAAACTGTAGAATACATTTTAGTAGAATTCAGTTGAAACAGCAAATCAAAATCGATATTGGAAGGATAAGGATTTCCAACCAAATTGAATCCGTGATTGGCATCCGTCCATTTCAGATTCTGATATTGAAGATTGCCATTATTCGGAATGCCATTAAATTGGTACGTTTTTGAATAGCCGTTGGTTCCGGTTTCTGCGCGGATAGCGTAACCTTTTCCGATTTGGAATGTTGTATCGTTTGTTACAGCAAATTTATCATTAGACTCATTGTATTGCAGATAACCATTTGCAGGTGTGTTTGGCGAAAAACCATTTGCCCCTTTGATAGCCTGTCCAGTTACCGGTGAACTCCAGTAAACATAATCTATCGCAACAGCAGCATTATTATTCATATCCGTCACACTTCTTTGAACCTGGATATCACCTTCATTGGTTACATTATCCGTTTGGATGAGATTTGCATCACTTTCCACAACAAAACTCGCTGCAGTTCCATTATTCTTGATTTTTTTCTTAACAGTTACCGGGAAATTTGGTTTTACCCTTACACTTCCACCAGAATTAACAGTCAGGTCACAAACATTCAAAACACCATTGGTTTGAGAATCATAACTGCCTTCGATAATGACTTTACTACCCAAAACCGGCGTTCCGTTTGTCCAGATATCGCTTACCCAAGTCGTTGCAGCTTCTTTGATTTGAGCGGCCTGAGTGGCTGTGTAACAAGTCTGTGTATTTTCTCTAACCTGACAGTAATATTGATAATTATTGAGACCATCAACATTACTGATCGTCAAGGTTTTGCTTGTCGCACCGGAATACACGCCGCCATCAGAAATTGAGGCCCAGGAGCCTGAGTTTTTCAATTCATACCATTGATAAGCCAAAGTATTCCCACCAATGTAACCTTCCGTTGCCGTGAGCGCCAGAGAAGCATTTACCACATCACAATTAATCGCATAAGAAGGCTGAACTGTAATTAAAGGCGGAATTTTAGCAGCTGGTTCCTGTGCTACAACTCCAGTCAGACATTCATCTGTTGCAATATCCTGTGTTGTCCATTCGCTTTCGACAAAAGTGGTTTTTGGAGAGAGGAATTCATTTTTCCTTTTTAAATAATAACCTGTATAGTTTGGCGCTTTGAAGTCATCAATAATTACATTTCCTTTTCTCAATTGAAAACCATCATTAGCATTAAATCCTGTTGCTCCAAAATTTCCGTTGCCCGTCGGGGTATAACCACATTTTGATGCGCTTACTCCAATGACTGCGACTGCACCTGCAGCAATGTTGCCTGCGAGATTTCCGTAAGCTGTGTAAGTTCCTCCATAATCTGGTGCTCTGTAAATCGAATAACCTGTCAAATTGACTGTCGAACCCGTTCTGTTATATAAAGTCACCACGCCACCATTGCCACCATTCTCATCATAAACTTCATAAATAATAATGTCTGAAGCATTAACATTACCAACGCCTCCGATAATAGATTCACAACCTGTCACTTCTTCTTTTATCAAAGTGAAAGGCGTTTCCGAATCACAATCCAATGCTGTATCTACAAAGATATTTCCATTTGCTGTGGTTGGAACCGTGGTTTTCAATTGTGTTGCACTGATGTATTCTACCGACGCAACAGCTGACCCAAACTTAACTGTGGAAGCTGGAGTAAAATTAGCTCCTGTTACATTCACAACAGTATTTGCCGGACCTGTCGTGGGAAAAACGGAGATTGTTGCCGGTGTACAAGCAGGAACAGTTAAACTGACATTTCCTGTAAAATCAAAATCGTTTACACTGAATGTTCCTGTATTACCCCAACCATAAATCCTAAATGTAATAGGAGATGTCGTATTTTGATAAGGTAGCGCAGACAGTGATATGGTATTCGCTACAGCATTAGTTCCTGTAACATTAATTGTTCCCACATTACTTGCATAATTATCCAAACTGCTCCTAAAAACAAACGTTGTTGGTCCTGTATTAGACCTTTGACTAGTAAATTCGAAACTATTGAAATTAATCTGATAATTATTATTTGGGATTAAGGTGAATTCGAAATATTCATTACTTACCAAAGTAGTACCGGCACTCCACCCTGTCGCATTATAACGATCATTACCAGCGTTCGAACTCAAACCGGCACCTCTACTAATCCCTGAAACAGTTATGTTGGCATTTTTAACATCACCTGTAGTGTAAGGATTAGAATTACCCGGATTGGTTCCTGTTATTTCATTGCTCCAAATTGAAACTGGCTGAACACTTACGGAAAGCGTTACGGTACCAGATATTTTACTGCCGCAATCATTACTTACGATAACTCTGTACTTGTATCCGTTCTTTTCTAATGAAGCATTTGTTATGGTGAATGCATTACTGCTGGTTCCTACATTCATCCAAGTACCGACATCACCTGTCAGGCTTTCCTGCCATTGGTATGTGAATGGACTAGATCCGGAAGCCGCAACTGTAAAAATAGCACTAGCGCCTACTGCAACACTTTGATTCGTTGGCTGCGTCGTGATTGTAGGTGCCGAAAGCACAGTGATCGGAGTTTGTGTCATATAAGATCCATTGCTCCAACAAAAACCATTAAAAGCACGAATGTAATAATTACCTGACGACGTCACAGAGTAAGGATCCGAAACTACAGAACCATCAGCAAAAACAACTTGATTAGAAAAGGACATTCCCGTGGCTGTTGTTTGCCAATAATAAGTTACTCCCGTTTCTTTCGGATCTGATAATTCATAAACAAGAGTTACCGAACCACAAGCCGGGTTTTCCAAAGGCGTAATCTCACCATTTGGATTTACCGGAATTTGACAAGCTGTGGTTGTCGTACGTGGATTATTGGTAACTGTTGTTGTGTTGTATATATAATTATTAGAGCATATATTATATTCATAAACCCTGACGTAATATTCTGTGGAAGGCACTAAACCCGTTATTGCTACACCATTTCCATTGCCCGTAAAAACAACTTGTTCTCCATTACCACTGTACTCTGTATTTGCTGCTGGCAAAGCATTGGAACTAACCGGATTGGTAAAACTATTGATTTTATTAATGACTACTATTCTACCCACACCATTACCCATCGTTAAATTTACCGTCATTCCTGTTGGGGTAACGGAAGCCAATGACGCTACCGATGCTTGTGTTGTTGGCGCTAAACAAGCAGCAACACTTCCGGATAACGCTACCTCAGCATAATTAGCTTCCAGAGCACTACCACCACTAATGAGAACAGTATCGGTATAACTACCTGCTGATAGATCAGCTTTCAAACGGACATAGAAAGCTTTGGATGCACCTGTATAGCTTGATGGAAGCACTATCGAATGACTGTATGGTCCAGCGGTGTTTTCAGCAATTTCAAACTTGTCATTGATGGTTACCAATTCTACAGGGTCTGTATCTGTATTTTCCAAATCATTGCCATTCAGCACAAAAGATTGCGATACAGACGGTCCATTGGTTTCTACATAACTGAAACCAGGCAGAGACGACGGTGTTACTGTAAACTTTGGTGGATTCTTTATCCAATGGGCATATAATTGTAAATTGCTTACAGAGCCAGAATGAGTGTAAGTCGCACCACCATTGTACTCAGTTGCCGTGCCCAAAGCAGAAGTTTTCCATCCACCGAAGGTATATCCTGCCCTTGTTAGAGTGGAACCGCTATTTAATGTTAGTATTCCCGATTTCACACCTGCAGTTCCATTGTAGTAACCATCTTGATTAGAAATGGTTCCTGTACCACCATTGTTATTATAAGCCACAGAAAATTTCCAACGGGCATAGATGGTAATATTACTGTTAGGCATTGGTGCAGGACCATAGTTTGCACCTGGTGTATTGATAACACCTCCCGTAATACCGTTAGGAATACTGTACCAACTGGCAAATGTATACCCAGTCTTGGAAAGCGTTGCTGAAGTAGCTAATATAACACCTGGATTTTGCCCTCCTGTAAAACTATCATTAGCAGGAACCGTACTTGCATCACTGGTTTGATCATTACCATTATATGTAAGGACATAAGTCGCAGGCAGAGAAACCGTGCCCGTTACAGAAACATTAGCTGTTGTGGCTCCAGTACTGGCGTTGGTTACATAAGTTGTGGCATTACCATAAGTAGCGGCAGTTAATCCGCTTTTTAATCTTACATATATTGTTTGCCCGGCAGAAACATTGCCTTCAGCAGCGGTATAGGTTATATTACCAGCGTACGTACCTGTGGATGTTTTTGAAACTTCAAAATTAGCCGGTGCAGTAACAGCCACACTTGCTGACAGATTAGCTCCTTTTAAATTATAGGATTGCACCGCCGAAGGTCCCGAACCCTGAACATAATTTAATCCAGTAATAGAAGTTGGCGTAACAGTAAGAGCTGGCGTGGCAGTTACTGTTAATTTATATAAAGTAATATCCTGTTGGCTTCCAGTGTAACAGGCAAACCTTGGACTACTGGTGTTATACTGTAAAGACCTTCCGCTTACGCCGAGATTCTGAACATCAAATGTTCCTCCAGAATACGCAAAACTCCATCTTTGGTTGTTAGTTGTTGCAGTTGAAACAGCTTGAACATTATTACTGCTACCTGTATAGGAAGCAAAAACATTTCCTTCCTCATTATATATAGATTTACCCGTTCCGTTAGTTTCAATTTTCCAAACAATTGCTTTGGAAGGGTTTGTAATCGTTGTGCCCGAAGTTGGCGAAATAGCCGTATTACCAAAATAAGTTCCGTTATGGGTATTATTCATTGCTTGAGTTATACCATAAGCTACAACATAGTAACCATCAGTAAAACTTGCAGCAGCCGTAACTTTGGTAAACGTGCCCGTTCCGGAATACTGAGAGAAAGCCCTTCCCCCAATTAAAAGTATAAAGAAAAATAAAAAAGCCTTGGCAGATTTCCAAAGACTGCATGTTCTCAAGGAGAATAGATTTAGTTCCATAGCATTTGTTTTCATTAAGCAAGCAAATATAACCGCATAAGAAAAACAAATACCTGATTTTTAAAATGTTAACGTAAATGTAAAAACGCTTTCAGAATCGAAGTAATTTTGTGGATAAAGCACACTTGTTAAAATTTGGTTTTCCAAAATTTCACAAACATTTAACCTTTAGTTTATAAGCGTCTGGAAGTGGTCGTAAAAAAAGTAAGCCTGCTTTTACAGAAAAGCAAGCTTACTCTTGGTCAAAAGCAAGCTTGCTTTCACTCGATAGCAAGCTTGCTTTTTTTAAGTCGTTAGACTTTCTTCTTGAAACTGGCTGTAGAAAGGGCATTGCTGATGCGTTTACCAGGACGGTAATTAACCTTCGCATTTTTAATATTGGCGACGGTAAAATCCTCCTCTTTTGACACACCTTCACTGGAAAGACTGGGATAAAAACTCCCCAACTTATCCATTCTTATAATCTTTCCTTGCACCAGCTGATCTACTATCACGTTTTCCATTGCAATGATGACACCACGGATGTCTGGTTCTGAAAGGGCTGAAAATTTTTCGATAAGCTTAGCGAGATCATCAACCGTAAGTTCACCATCGGTAGCGGCGGCGGCGTACCATTTCTTTGTTCCTCCACCAGCAACTCCTGGCTGAGCTTTTTGCATCAATTTGTATTTGATAGGCATAATTAAAAATACTTGTGTTTCTGCGTTATTGCATTGGTGTGAAATTAACAAATATCCCAATCAAAATCAGAATTTATAGAAAATAATTCATTTAAATTAAAATTATAATAAATTTATTACTTATAAATACAGTAATGAATAAATATATAAACCTTACCTAAAACAACGATAACCGTTTCTTATACTAATCATCAATAATTTTTAACGATTATACTTATTCAAAATTTAATATCGAAAAAGCGGAATTATTTTATCACCATCATTTGACTGTAAAGATTCTCAATATGCAGAATCTTCGTGAATGGGCTTTTTACTTTTTTCAGTTCTTCTTTAGCGTGGATATAGCTGTATCTGGAAGCGATGTTGTGCATATTGGAAACCAGCACCAGCCAGCATTCTTTGGCCTTGCTGTGGTACAGCGGATATTTGGAATTCTTCTTTTCGATGACTTGCAGGATTTTGTCGGAATGTAGCTCATCAAACAAAGACAACTGGTACTCCAAAAACAAAAGAACGCCTTTCTGATGAGGCGTTCTTCTGATATGTTTTACAAATTTGGTTTTTTTGTTATTGGTTAGCGCAGACGAGATTTCTTTGATCAATTGCTCCGGCTGCTGGTAAAAATCGTCCTGAAAATAATCGATATTAAGATGATAAATCCCGTAAAGGCTTTTATATTCTGAAAGCTCTTTCTCTACGGTGCGAAAGATATGATTAATATAACTCTCCTTTTTCTTGAGCTCAAAATGGTTAATAATCTCCGAAACTTCTATCCCAATCTGATTTCCTTTATAATTGATGATGAAATCCGGACTCTCGCCTGTCAGGTTTTCAATCTCCATTTCAGGATAATGCTGGAAAAGCGTGTCGAGCAGAAGTAGCTCTGTTTTCTTCTGATATTCTTCGCGTTCGTGCAGTTTAGCATCGCTAATGGAGTTATACCATTTGACTAAATTATCCGATTGGTCACCATTGGAAGCAACACAAATCTCCAGATTCTTATTAAGGTCTTCACAATAAATCATCTTCGTATTATTAGAAATTAAACCTTTTTAAATTTAATAAATAATTGATTACAAAACACTTATATGAATTAAAATTAATAAGAAAAAAATGAGAATCAGGAGACAGGATTCAGGATTGTATCTTTTATAAATATCAACAAAGCTTCGCAAATAAGCAATAACAGACCAACTACAGAGGCTGAGGTTCTTTTTTTTCACATTCTAACTCGCCAAACTACTGTACAAAAAAGTAATTATTATATTTGCAGGTATATAGACAAGACCTTAAAAAAATTTACTACACTAATGGATTTTAAAAACTTCAAGATGCCTTACAGCATCAATCCAGATTATTCTAAAAAAACGGCTTATTTCTCTATGGAATTTGCCATAGACCAGGCACTGAAAATATACAGCGGCGGATTGGGATTCCTTGCAGGTTCTCATATGAAAAGCGCCTATAATCTGAAGCAGGACTTCGTGGGAATCGGGATTCTTTGGAAATACGGATACTATGACCAAAGCAGGAATACGGACCAAACCCTGAACCCTATCTGGACCAAGAAAATGTACAGCTTTCTGGAAGATACAGGCATCAAATTCCAAATCGAGATTCACAACGCGCCGGTTTGGGTAAAAGTTTGGTATTTGGCTCCGGAGACTTTCAAAACGTGTCCAATGTTCTTCCTGAGCACAGATGTTCCGGAGAACGATCACGTTTCAAAAACAATTTGCCACAAACTATACGACGCCAACGAATCTACAAAGGTTGCACAATACATTCTCTTAGGAAAAGGTGGTGCAAAATTATTGGACGAGATGAATTTTCACAGAGAAGTTTATCACCTGAACGAGGCTCACGGCTTGCCGGCAGCTTTCTACCTATTGAGAAAATATGGTGGTAATCTGGCGAAGGTGAAAGAGAAATTGGTATTCACCACACACACCCCAGAAGAAGCAGGAAACGAAAAGCACAACATCCACCTTTGCCACGATATGTCGTACTTCTGCGGCTTAACCATTGATGAGGTCAAGAGAATTGAAGGCGTGCAGGATGACAGATTTAACCACTCGCTTTGTGCGTTGAGAATGGCCAGAATCGCGAATGGTGTTTCACAATTGCACGGCGTTGTTTCCCGGGAAATGTGGAATAAATACGAAGGTATCTGCGAAATCAAATCAATTACTAATGCACAGGAATTCAGTTATTGGGGTGACAAGGCATTGTATCAGCACAAAGAAAACGGTGATAACGAGGAATTTGATATCAGAAAAGCTTACCTTAAGAAAAGAGCGTTCAGAATTGTAGCAGACCAAACAGGAAATATGTTTGATACCAAAGTTCTAACCATTGTCTGGGCAAGACGTTTCGCAGGATACAAAAGAGCAGACCTGTTGTTGGCAGACAAAGAGCGTTTCAGAAGAATGCTGGAGAACAAGGAACACCCGGTTCAAATTATCTGGGCAGGAAAACCTTACCCGATGGATTACGGCGCGATTTCTACTTTCAACAATTTGGTGGAGGAAAGTAAGAATCATAAAAACATGGCCGTTCTTACAGGTTATGAATTGGCTCTGAGTAAATCTTTGAAACAAGGTTCTGACATTTGGCTAAACAATCCAAGAGTACCAAGAGAAGCATCCGGAACCAGCGGAATGACAGCTTCTATGAACGGATCTGTTAATCTTTCTACAGACGACGGATGGATTCCGGAATTTGCCAAACACGGCGAAAACTCGTTCGTAGTCCCAAAAGCAGATTATGACAATTGGTCTACTGTAGAACAAGATAACTTTGACCTCAACAATCTTTATGATGTTTTGGAAAATCAAATTATCCCTACCTATTACGAGAATCCAGACCAATGGAGAAAAATTGTTCATACGGCAATGGATGATGTAAAAATCCAATTCGGAAGTGATAGAATGGCGGATGAATACTACAAATTGCTTTATTAATTATTAATTTTAGTCTTTGAATTAATTTGCTCTGAAAGGGGCAAAATATGAATAGCCGTAAGTGAAACTTATGGAACACAAAATGATAGAATAATATTTTAATTAATAAAATTCAAAACCCTGACTTCTTTGAAATCAGGGTTTTTTGTTGAGATATTTCGAAATTTCAACAATTATAATATGGATTAATAAGCCTTAATGAAATTGTGCTGTTTCTGTAGAATCTTTCATAGCAACAGTTGCAGATTTTCCGCTGGTAACAATTGTCTGAATCTCATCAAAATAGCCCGTCCCAACAAAAGACTGATGCTTAACAGCACGGAAACCTTTTGCTTGTAGTGCAAATTCACGTTCCTGCAATTCGGAATAACCAGCCATTCCTCTTTCTTTGTAAGCTAACGCCAGCTCAAACATCGCCGTATTCAAAGCGTGGAAACCCGCCAACGTAATGAACTGGAATTTGTATCCCATTTTTGCCAGTTCTTCGCGGAAATTTTCCATTTCTTCAACGGTTAGTTTTGCAGCCCAATTAAAAGAAGGCGAGCAATTATACGCCAGCATTTTGTTTGGAAATTTAGAGTGAATACCTTCCGCAAATCGTCTTGCATATTCCAGGTCAGGATTAGAAGTTTCCATCCAGATTAAGTCAGCGTAAGGCGCATAAGACAAACCTCTGTCAATCCCTTGTTCTACTCCATTATTGACAACATAAAACCCTTCCGAAGTTCTTTCTCCCGTCACAAATTTTTTATCTCTATCATCGATATCAGAAGTCAACAAATCCGCCGCATCCGCATCAGTTCTTGCAACAATCACAGACGGAACGCCACAAACATCCGCAGCCAATCTTGCCGCAATCAGTTTATTAATCGCTTCCTGAGTCGGAACCAAAACTTTTCCGCCGAGATGTCCACATTTTTTAGCAGAAGATAATTGGTCTTCGAAATGAACACCTGCTGCGCCAGCTTCGATCATTTGTTTCATTAGTTCATAAGCATTCAAATTCCCACCGAAGCCGGCTTCCGCGTCTGCAACAATCGGAACAAGATATTCTTTTTCTCCACCTCCGTTGACCGATTGTATCTGATCCGCTCTCAGCAAAGCATTATTGATTTTCTTAACCACAGACGGAACCGAATTTGCCGGATAAAGTGACTGATCAGGATACATTTCGCCAGAGAGATTTGCGTCAGCAGCTACTTGCCAGCCTGAAAGATAAATCGCTTCCAAACCTGCATCCACTTCCTGCACAGCTTGATTTCCTGTCAATGCTCCGAGTCCAGCTACCCAATCCTGGTTATTGAGTTTATCCCAAAGTTTTTGAGACATCTCATTCGCAATCGTGTAATCTAATTTGTAAGAACCTCTTAGTTTCAGTACGTCTTCTGCAGTGTAAGGTCTTGTAACGCCAATCCATCTGGGATTCGTCAACCAGTCTTTTTCCAAAGCTTGGATTTGTTCTTGTCTTGTTTTCATAATATTTGGTGATTTGGTGTGATATGATTTTCAAATTTTAGAAATAAAGATTCCTGACTCAAGATTTTAATCCTTGAATCCATAAGTCTTTATGCTTGTTTCTTTAAATAAATGGATACGCTTTCAAAGTAAGGAATTCTTCAAACTTATCGCAGAATATCAGTTCATTGAAAAGCTCTTTTGCCAAATTGAATTTCCCCTTAGCAAATCGTTCTTCCCCGACATATTTTTTGATTCTGGAAAGCTCTTCTTTTTCCCATTGCAGAACCAATTCTCTTGTTAAAGTTCTTTCATCATCGAGAACAACTTCGTGTTGAAGCCATTGCCAAATTTGAGTTCTGGAAATCTCCGCAGTCGCCGCATCTTCCATTAGATTGTAAAGAGCTGCTGCTCCAACACTCATTAACCAGGATTCGATATAGAGGATTCCGACATTGATGTTTTTTCTGACACCATTTTCTGTGATTGTTCCGGCAGGAACTTCCAGCAATTCGGATTCTTTTATTTTATGGTCAAATTTTTTATCAATCTGATTTTTATCCGGCATATATTGGTCGAAAATTTCCTTCACCACAGAAACCAAAGCAGGATGCGCTACCCAAGTTCCATCATGACCATTTCGGACCTCTCGTTCTTTATCGCTTTTTACTTTGTCGAAAGCAATCTCATTAGCTTCATCATTATTTTTTACAGGAATTTGTGCTGCCATTCCGCCCATTGCGTGGACATTTCTCTTATGGCAAATCTCAATCACTCTTTTAGAATAAGCACTCATAAAAGGCGAAGTCATTGTCACCTGATCTCTATCCGGAACTAGAAATTGTGGTTGATTCCTGAATTTTTTGATATAAGAAAATATGTAATCCCAACGCCCACAGTTCAGTCCGGAACTATGATTTTTCAGTTCAAAAAGAATCTCATCCAATTGAAAAGAAGCCGTAATTGTTTCTATCAAAACAGTTGCTTTGATTGTCCCTTGCGGAATTTCCAGACAATTCTGAGCAAAAACGAACACATCATTCCACCAACGCGCTTCTTTATAATGTTCTAATTTTGGAAGATAGAAATACGGCGCAGTTCCCTTTTCTATTAAAGTTTTAGCATTCCTGAAAAAGTAAATCCCAAAATCCACCAAAGAACCCGATGTGTTTTCGCCCTCTATTTCAATATTTTTTTCAGATAAATGCAAACCTCTCGGGCGAACAATCAGTGTTGCAATTTTATCGTTCAGTTGGTAAGATTTGCCTTGTTCATTAACAAAATCAATATTTCTATTAATAGCATCAGACAAATTAATCTGACCTTGAATACAGTTTTCCCAAGTCGGAGAATTGCTATCTTCAAAATCTGCCATAAAAGTATTCGCTCCGGAATTGAGCGCATTGATAATCATTTTTCTATCAACCGGACCAGTGATTTCTACTCTTCTATCTAACAAATCTTTTGGAATTTCTGCGCAAGCCCATTCTCCATTTCGGATATGAATAGTTTCGGATGGAAAAGATGGTAATTCTCCGGAATCAAATCGTTTTTGTGTTTTTTTTCTTTCTTCTAAAAGTTCTAATCGAGATGAATTAAAATTCTTATGAAGTTTGGTCAAAAACAACATTAAATCATCCGTAAAAACCTCATTAAATTTGAGTTGCGGTGAAATTTCTAATTGGCTCATCGTTTCCATAATTAAAATATTTTGCGATTTGGTTTGACAAATATATAAAAAAGATTTTCACAATTAGCGAACGTTCGCTAATTTTTATTAAAAATTATTATGCGAATAATCGCTTTAATAATTATCTTTGATTCTATGATTGCTGAGAGCGACTATATCCGCGTGGTTTTCGGACTAAAACTGAAACAACAGAGACAGAAAAAAAACTGGTCTCTGCAAGACCTTGCAAACAAAACAGGACTTTCCAAATCTTATCTGAATGAAATAGAAAACGGGAAAAAGTATCCGAAACACGATAAAATCATTCAGCTTTCGGAGGCTTTGCATTGTACTTTTGACGACCTGGTTTCGACCAAACTGGATAAAAGCCTGACACCAATCAATGACGTTTTACAATCGGATTTTTTCAAAGAAATTCCGCTTGACTTGTTTGGGATTAATAAGAACAATCTCATTAGCATCATTAGCGATGCACCGAAAAAAGTAACAGCTTTCATCAATGCATTAATAGAGATTTCCCAAAATTACAACCTTGGAAAAGAGCGATTCTATTTTGCCGTGATGCGTTCGTTTCAGGAATTGTATGATAATTATTTTCCTGAAATTGAGGAAAAAGCATTTCAATTTGCGAATGAGAATCAACTGGAACTTAATAAAAATCTCAAGACCGAAATTCTTGAAAATTTATTAAAGGAAAAATTCGGTTATAATATTGAATCAAAGGATTTTTCCGGCGATTATGCTTTGAACAAACTTCGTTCATTATATATTCCGGAAAAAAAATTATTACTTTTGAATGAACGATTGGATTTTAATCAAAAAACCTTCATTCTTGCAAAAGAAATTGGCTTCAATGTTTTGAAACTGAACCCAAGACCAAATACTTATTCTTGGTTGGATTTCGGAAGTTTTGAGGAAATCCTCAATAATTTTTACGCTTCTTATTTTGCAGGATGCTTTTTGATTTCTAAGAAAGAGCTGATTGAAAAAACCTCAGATTTCTTTGACCAAAAACAATGGGAATCACAGAATTTTGAAGCATTAATCAATCATTTCACAGATTCGCCGGAAACTTTCTATTACAGACTAACCAATGTTCTGACTTCAGAACTTGGAATCAAGGATTTGTTTTACTTATGTTTTGTAAAAAAAGATGATTCGGATAAAATTCAGATTTTAAAAGAACTGCATCTCAATCATCAGCAAGCGCCACATTCCAACGCAACCAACGAACATTACTGCAGACGATGGATTGCTGTGAAAAATCTGCATCATCTTAAGGAAAATGAGACTTTGACCGATGCACAAAGATCTCATTACAAAGATCAGGGCGTGAGTTATCTCGTGATCTCCACTTCGCAAAAAAATCCTTTTTCTGACGGAAGCAACAGAAGTTATTGTTTAGGAATTTTACTCAATAATCAAACAATCAAAAAACTGAATTTTGCCAAATCTTCTTCCTTGAAAACGATTGAAGTCGGTGTGACCTGCGAAAGCTGTAGTATCCAGAATTGTGAAGTGAGGCAAGCGCCTCCGACAAGACTAGAAAAAGAGCAATTCAACATCGATATGAAAAAATCGATTGAGAAAATCAGAAAATCATTAATTTAGGACAATGATTTTTGACTTTCTCTTCCCGAATCGTTGTCTGGATTGCAATCAGCTGATTGACAAAAGGGATGTCGTTTGCGAATTATGTTTGGATAAAATTCATTTTTCTGATCATCGTTTTGTTAAGAGTAATAGCCTTAAAGAAAAAACCTCACTTCTTTTTCCCGTCCAAAATTGTTTTTCATTGATGATGTATGAAAAGGAAAGTCTGTCGCAAAGAATTATCCAACAACTTAAATACAATAAAAGAAAAAAGATTGGCAAAAACATCGCTGACTGGACAATTGAAAAACTGGATTTTGAGAATGAAAAACCAGACCTTTTCGTAACCGTTCCTTTGCATCCTAAAAAACTGAGACAACGCGGCTATAATCAGCTTCATCTTTTCGGAAATGAGTTATCGAAACATTATCAAATCCCAATCACTCATCATTTATTAGCCCGAACAAAACACTCGAAAGCACAAGCCAGGAAAGATCAAATCGACCGTCTGAAAACAAAAAATGTTTATCAGCTGACCGGGAAAGTCAATGATAAACATATTCTTTTGATAGATGATGTCTACACCACCGGAAACACAATTTCGAATATCGCGTGGGAAATTCTCCGTAATTCCGACAATATAAAAATCAGTATTCTGGTGATGGCGATGGACGTTTGATTTATGAGTTGTTAGTTATTAATTATGAGTGAATTGACTCATAATTAATAATTTATAACTAAAAAAACTATCTCTGCAGTTTTTCTCCGTAAGACAAATCTCCTGCGTCACCTAAGCCTGGCGTGATATAACCTTTAGAAGTTAAGTTTTCATCCAAAGCACCAATCCAGATTTTTGCTTCCGGATAAGCATTTTGGATCGTCTCAACACCTTGTCTGCTTGCGATGGCCGCAACAATATGAATAGAAGTCGGCTTTCCGTTCGTCAACAAATCTTTTATCGCTTCAATCAGCGATGCGCCGGTTGCCAGCATTGGGTCAGCAACAATCAGCGGACGACCATCTAATTTCGGGCAAGTCAGATAATCCTGTTTGATGGAGAAATAGTCATTCGCATCGTGCTTTCTGTAAGCGGCTACAAATCCGCAATCTGCCTTATCAAAGTAATTCAAAATCCCTTGAAACAATGGAACTCCAGCTCTTAAAATGGTAGTAATCACTGGTTGTGTTTCGATTTCTTTTACCGTGATTTTATCAAGTGGCGTTGTGATTTCGATTTCTTTTTGGTCTAATGTTTTACTGATTTCGAAAGCAGCAATCTCTCCGATTCTTTCCATATTTCTACGGAATTTCATACGATCTTGCTGTACTTCGATGTTTCTTAAATCATTGATCCAGGAATTAACTAGCGAAAATTGATTTGATAGTATTGTAAGCATTTATGTTGTATTAGTATTTTAAATTTAAGAAATTAATTCAATAAAAACCCTCTCAGAAATTAATTCTGAAAGGGTTGAATTTTTATTTTTGTCTAAAGTAAACTTCGATTGGAACACCTGTGAAGCCAAAGTGTTTCCTCAACTGGTTTTCTGCAAAACGCTTGTACGGTTCTTTCACATATTGCGGAAGGTTGCAGAAAAAAACAAACTGTGGACTTGGCGTTGGCAACTGTACACAATATTTGATTTTCACGAATTTTCCCTTGATGGCCGGTGGTGGCAATGCTTCGAAAACAGGAAGCATCACTTCATTCAGTTTAGAAGTTTTGATTTTTTTAGACCTTGCTTCATAAACTTCCATCGCCATTTCTACAGCTTTCAGGATTCTTTGTTTCGTCAATGCAGAAACAAACAAAATTGGAATATCTGTAAACTGACCGATTTTATGTTTAATCGCTGCCTCGAAATCTCTCATTGTGTTGGTTTCCTTTTCTACAAGATCCCACTTGTTCACAACGATTACGATTCCTTTTCTGTTTTTCTGAGCCAGCCCGAAGATATTCATATCCTGAGATTCCCAACCCAAAGTGGCATCAACCATAAGAATCACAACATCAGAATACTCGATAGAACGGATGGAACGCATCACGGAATAGAACTCCAAATCTTCATTAACCTTAGATTTCCTTCTCATTCCTGCAGTATCTACCAGCACAAACTCGTGTCCGAATTTGTTGTATAAAGTCTGGATACTGTCTCTTGTAGTTCCGGCGATATCGGTTACGATATTTCTTTCAACATCCAGCAAAGCGTTCGTCATTGTAGATTTCCCTACATTTGGACGACCAGCGATGGTGATTTTTGGCAAACCTTCGAAAGGATCTTTGTACTCAGTTGTCGGGAAATCATTCACGACATCATCCAACAATTCTCCAGTTCCGGAACCTGTTGCAGAAGATAAAGTATAATATTTTTCCACGCCCAATTGGTAGAACTCAGTTGCAGGTAATTCCTCTTTGGAAGAATCTACTTTATTAACCACTAAATATAATGGTTTGTTGGCTTTTCTTAGAAGTTCATAGATTTCCTGGTCTGTATCAGTAAGACCTTCTTCCACGTTTACCATAAAAACGATAGAAGTAGCTTCGTCAACAGCCAACTGAACTTGTTTACGGATTTCCATCTCGAAGACATCTTCCGTTCCTACATCATAACCACCTGTATCGATTACTGTGAAATCTACACCGTTCCAGTCAGATTTTCCGTAATGACGGTCACGCGTAACTCCAGCCGTGGAATCCACGATGGCTTCTCTTCTTTCTAATAAACGGTTGAATAATGTGGATTTTCCTACGTTGGGACGTCCAACGATTGCGACAATATTTGACATAAATTTGTTTCTTGGTCTCAGCTCAAGTTTAGATTAATGAGCATAAGACTTGATTAAGAATGGGTTACTTCGACTTTCGAAGCCCAAAATTTTTGCAAATGTACGAAAATTTGCTTTGGGTCTGGGATTTAAAATTTGAGGATATAATTGAGTGTAGTTTTTCAAGTTAAAAAAAAACAAAACTTTTTTCAATTTTAATTGATATATCAATTATATTTACATCAAACAAAAAACAATGAATAATAACCCAACCGGAACTGTTCTTTACACCATTGAACAGACCATCAAAGAATATCGCAAAATATCGCAGAAAAACATTAGTCAAATTGTAACTGATATTACTGTTGATCAATGTTTATTATTAATAATTCTCGACAAAAATCAGGCTCATTCTCAGAAGGAAATTGCCGAATTAATTTTTAAAGACAATGCATCTATCACAAGAATCATTGAACTAATGGTGAAAAAAAATTATTTAATAAGAGAAATCAATGAAATAGACAGACGGAAATTTAATCTAAAAATCACGGAAAAAGGCAAACAAACAATTGAACTTCTAAGTCCTGTCATCTTGAAAAACAGGCAAACAGCTCTAGATGGATTATCTCAAAAGGAAATCGAAACACTAGACCAATTACTCAATAAAATAATCTTAAACTGCAAAAATTAATATGAAATATCTACTCAAATCCACACTGATTCTGATAATTTTATTGTTTCCAAAAATCTTATTGGGACAAAAAGAGATATCAAAAAATCTTGCAAAATATATGCAAGCGCAAGTTGACATCAACCATTTTAGCGGAACTGTTATTGTAACAAAAAATGGTTCTGTTTTATTAAAAAAAGCCTACGGAATGGCAGACTACGAATGGAATATCAAAAATAGGATTGACACAAAATTTCAACTGGCATCGGTAACGAAACAGTTTACAGCAGCAGCTATTCTTCAATTAGTAGAAAAAAATAAATTATCATTAGACGATAAGTTAAGCCAATTTTTTCCAGATTATCCCAAAGCGGATAGCGTTACGATTCATCAATTATTATCGCATTCTTCAGGACTTGCAATGGGTTTTAAGGAGTTGGCGACCAGCACCATTTCGAGTGACTCAGCCTATTCTGAAATTAAGAAAATACCTTACGAGTTTTCACCAGGGATCAAAAGTGCTTACAGTAATATTGGCTATTATTTATTAGGAAAAATCATTGAAAAAGTGTCAGGAGAAAAATATGCGACCTATTTAAATAAAAATATATTTGAAAAAGCAGGAATGAAAAATACCGGCGTGAGTAATAATGATTCGATAATATCCAAAAAAGCGAAAGTGTATTATCAAACGGAAAATGGGCTGGTTCATAATCCTTATATAAATTGGAAATTCAATTTAGGACACGATGGTGTATATTCTACAGTTGAAGATTTAGCGTTATGGGATAAAGCGCTGTACGGAACTACAATTTTGTCCGAAAAAATGAAAAAACTAATGTTCACTTCCCATAATTCGGAAAACTGGGGATACGGATTTATCATTAATCCATTTTATAATCACGGACATCAACTGATTGCTCACGACGGTGGTTTTTTTGGGACAATGACTTCTTTCAACAGATTCACGGATGACAAAATTTTTGTGGCCGTACTTTCCAATAACGAATCATTTTCTTACATTATAGGTTACGGACTGTCAGCAATCGCTTTGGGTAAAGAGGTTGAGCTTCCGTATAAACATATCAAAACTGAAATTGACACTAAAACATTTGACAATTACAAAGGTAAATATGGCGAAATTGAAATATTAAAAATAGACAACAAACTCTATTATAACAATGTAGAAATGGAACTTATACCTGAATCCAAAACTAAATTTTTCCGAGCAGACAACAATGACAGAACCATTGAGTTTGTACAAGATAAATCTGGTGGCTACAATTCTATAATTTTCACAAAAGGTGGCGTAAAAGAAGTTTTCAAAAGGGATATGGATTAAAGCGCTCGATCGTTAACCTGTATTTTATTGAATAATTTTTTGGAAGAGATTTTGTATATTAATTTTAAAATCAAACTATGAAAAAAATATTAACTGTTATACTAGTTGCTTTTATCATCATTCAGTTTTTCCCGATTGACAAAACCAATCCTAAAACCAACACTGGAATGGATTTTATTAAGATTAAAAACACACCAGAACCGATTGCAAAAATCATTAGAAATTCTTGTTATGATTGCCATTCTAATGAAACCAAATATCCGGCTTACAGCTACATTCAGCCAGCGGGTTGGCTGCTAAAAAATCATATTGATGAAGCTAGATTGGAACTTAATTTTTCTACATTTGCAACTTACGATGCCAAAAGACAAATTCATAAACTGGATGAAGCCGCTGAATATGTGGAACAAAAGAAAATGCCTTTAGAAAGTTATACTTTAGGTCATTCTGATGCCAAATTATCTGATGCGCAAAGAAAACAACTGGTCAATTATTTCAGAATGATTCAGAAACAAATTCAGGAAAAAAATAAGTTATGACGACAGAAACCTCAGTCAGTTTAAAAGATAAATTCATTGTTTTTTATGACGGTGAATGTGGATTTTGTAACCATTGGGTCCAGTGGATTTTGGAACGTGATAAGAATGACAAATTTTTATTTTCTTCACTTCAGTCAGAATTTGGACAAAAATTCTTGAATGAAAGAAATCTTCCGAATCAAGTTTTTGACACACTTTATCTTTGGAAACCTGAGAGTTTTTATTTGTCCAAATATCAGGCGATTTTGAGAATTGCCAGTGAATTAGGCGGAGTTTATTCATTAGCCAAGATTGGAAAAATTCTGCCAGATTTTATAGGCAATCAATTTTATAATCTAGTCTCACGAAACAGAAAAAAATTAGCCGAAAACCAATGCTTTTTACCCAATGCAGCGCAAAGGAAAAAATTCATTGAAAAATAATTTTATTCGAGCCTTCGAGAACCTCGGCCTGACAATGTAAATTAAGAAAAAAATTAACACTCGATTTTGAATTTCAGACTTTGAGCCCGAAATGTTTTATATTTGCACTATTATGGAATATAATACCGACAGAACACAACTACTTATGCCCGAGTACGGGCGCAATATACAGCAACTCGTAGAGCATTGCAAAACACTTGCTACAAAGGAAGAACGCAATGAGATGGCTCTTGCTATCATCGAGTTTATGGGCCAGAGAAACCCGCATCTTAGAGACGAAGAAAATTACAAACACAAACTTTGGGATCATCTGTTTATCCTCGCAGACCACAATCTGGATGTAGATTCTCCGTACCCAATTTTGAGTGCAGAAGACCTTATCACAAAACCAAGGAAAATGGATTATCCATCTTTGGAAAATGAATACAAATTCTATGGCAAAAGCATTCTTCAGTTGATTGAAACGGCCATTGCTCTGGAAGAAGGCGATGAAAAAGATGCACTAATCCAGGTGATTGCTAATAATATGAAAAAATCCTATAACGTCTACAACAAAGAACACGTTCAGGATGATGTGATTTTCAGACATCTAAAGGAACTTTCTAAAAACAGATTGGATCTTACCGGATTGGATTCTCTGGACAAAAGTAAAATCTATTATGCTACCAACAGGAATAATAACAACAGCAATAATAGAAACAATAGAAATACAAATCAAAACAACAATAATAACAGGAAAAATAATTTCCAAAATCATAAAAATAAAAGAAGATAAATGGACGGTGCTTTCGAAATAAGAGGAGGGAAAAGATTGAGCGGAGAAATCACGCCTCAAGGTGCGAAGAATGAAGCTTTGCAGATTCTTTGTGCGGTTTTGCTTACGGAGGATGAAGTGAGAATTGATAATATTCCGGATATTAAAGATGTGAATAAATTGATTGAAATTCTTCAGGACTTTAATGTTAAAGTGACGAAAAACGGCAAAGGCGATTACACTTTCAAAGCAGATGAAGTTAACTTCGATTATATAAAATCTAAAGAATTCAAAAAAGATGGTGCAAAACTGAGAGGTTCTGTAATGATCTTGGGCCCAATGTTGGCGAGATTTGGTGAAGCTTATTTGCCAACGCCAGGTGGAGATAAAATCGGCAGAAGACGTCTGGACACACATTTCCAAGGTTTTGTGGAATTGGGTGCCGAATTTTCTTATGATGAGGAAGAAGCGTTTTATTCTTTGAAAGCGAAAGAACTGAATGGTAAATTTATTCTTTTAGAAGAAGCTTCTGTAACAGGAACGGCGAACATAGTGATGGCTGCAGTACTGGCAAAAGGAAAAACAAGAATTTATAACGCAGCGTGCGAGCCGTATCTTCAGCAATTGTGTAAAATGCTGAACAGAATGGGTGCCAATATTTCCGGAATTGGCTCCAACCTTTTGACTGTTGAAGGCGTTGACAAACTTCACGGAACAACGCATACAATGCTTCCCGATATGGTGGAAATTGGTTCCTGGATTGGTTTGGCCGCAATGACAAAATCCGAAATCACAATCAAAAATGTGAAATGGAACGAACTGGGCGTGATTCCAAATACGTTTAGAAAATTAGGAATCGAATTAGAGCAGAGAGGCGACGATATTTATATTCCTTCTCAGGAAAATTATAAAATTCAGAAGTTTATCGATGGTTCTATTCTGACTGTTTCCGATGCGCCCTGGCCAGGATTTACGCCGGATTTATTATCCATTATTCTGGTTGTAGCAACTCAGGCAAAAGGTTCTGTTTTGATTCATCAAAAAATGTTCGAAAGCAGGTTGTTCTTTGTAGATAAGCTGATTGATATGGGTGCGCAAATTATCTTGTGCGATCCGCACAGAGCAACAGTTATCGGAATGAACCAGGAAACACCTTTGCGTGGAACTACAATGGTTTCGCCAGACATACGGGCTGGAAATGCATTGTTGATTGCGGCACTTTCTGCGGAAGGAAAATCAGTGATTCAAAACATCGAACAAATCGACCGTGGTTATGAGAATATCGACGAGAGATTGAGAGCAATTGGTGCTGACATCAGAAGAATTTAAATTTAGTTGATGGTTTTTAGTTGTTAGTTAATGGCTGAAAATCATTCTTATCATAAAATAAAAGGAAGCTCGTTATGAAGCTTCCTTTTTTTGTAGGACGGGTATTTTGCAACTCATCAGTTTATATTCGCCAAGATAATTTTCGATTTTGTCGATTTCGTCATCTGTTATTTTCAGGAGAAGTTTTACGTTCCCGAAGTTGTTTCCGTTAAGGTATTCGATGTGAGCATTGACGATTTTATAACTGACTTTATAATGATTGTAAATCGTATAAAGCAGAATATCAAATCTGATTTTGCCATTGAGTTCTATTTCCAGAATAATTTCCTTTGTTGGCTTCGGAACGAAATTGTTGCCAAAAGTTTCTTGTTTGTAAATCATAGTCATATTTTATTTTGGTGGGTTGTTGAATTTGTTTTGAATCGGGACAATGAGAAAATTATAAATGTAACAGCCGATACAGACCTGGAAAACACTTTCCAAAGCAGCCAAAGCTATCAGTATAATTCCGAGAAAAATCCCGATTTGAGAATCATAGAAAAATGCGATTAGTATTGTCATCGCCAATCCCAACATCGCGGCAAATCTTTTTGGAGCTCCGAAGACTTCTTTCTTTTCAAAGTATAAAAAACCGGTTATTTTTTTCGCAACAAAATACAAGGGCGAAATAAGCAATCCAGTCGCACGAAGAAAAAAATCTAAAGCTAGTAAAATTAACAACCATTGTTGCTGGAAATGGATTCCAAAAACAGTAATTAAAATCACCTGATAGGCAACAATCGACGATGCATTATTATCAACGTAGATATTTTTGTTAGCAAATTTTCCCATAGTTTTATATTAATTTTAAAATAAAAAAAGCTCTACCGAAATAGGTAAAGCTCTAGACATATTCTCTCCTATCCAATGATTTACCTGGAGTTACACATTATGATTTGAGAGAATATGCGTTTCATTTAATCTTAATTCTACTGCAAATATAGAAATTATTTAATTCCCACCAAATAAGTATGAATTAAATTTCAAAAAAATAGGATTACAATTCTCCTATTTTATCAATTTTATTAGAATTTGCCAATCCATTGGGGTTACAACCAGGTTCACCTTCCGGAACTTTCAGGTTTTTGTCTGTATAGAATTTTTTCCAAAAAACATTCGTCTGATTGGTTTTTGGGTCGATGAAAGTCATTGGTTCTAATGTAAAAATTTGATTATCACGAAAAGCCCTTTCTACAAAATCTGAACAGTAATAGGAATTCTCATCCAAAATATAATTAAAATTATAAGGCTTTCCAATCAAAGTTTCTGCCCTGGAAACAGAGTTTGGAATCGACGAATGGAATTCCGGTTTTAATCTGTAAACATCAATTTTTTGTCCGGATTTAGTCTGTTCCTTCAGGAAAGAATGAAGTTTTTGTTTCTGAGAACCACCTTTTGGCGCAGCGTGAAGAACATAAAGATGATTTTCTTCTTTTTTTACAATCCCAATATGGTCATACGAAGTTTTCTTCTCTGTCTGAGTTACATTATTAATCGCTCCGGACAATCCGGAATCCACAGATGGCACGAAAAGCAAATCGCCGTTTTCCAAAATAGAAGTGTTATATGTTTTGCAGCCTGTTAAAAAAAACAGCGCAAAAATAGCGTAAACTAAATTACTTTTTATAATTCTTCTCATAAATCGTAATCCATTCATCCACAGATATTTTCTGACAAAGTTCACCTAACAAATCATAAGTTATATCCTCAACTTTTTTGAATCTGATACAAGATTTTCCCATATCCAGTTTCTTCTTGGAATGATTCGGAAACTCAGTCACAAACCAATCTAAAATCTTTTGCTCAGCATAAATTCCCATATTATAAAAAGCTATAAAATTCTTTTGCGAAGCCACACTTAAGAAAGGCAAAGGCGTATCTTTCGCACAATGATAACCCGCAGGATAAGTTTCCTCTGGCACAACCCAAGTGACCATTCCGTATTGCATCGTCTGCTGAAAACCTTTCGGAAGATTCGCATCCACAGTTTCCAATAACTTTCTAAAAGCATTTCGTCTTTCCTCTGGAATCCGGGAAATATATTCTTCTATGGTATCAACAAAAATCTGCATATAATTTTATTTATCGAAAATCATTAAAGTAAATTAAAACCTAAATTAAAGTCACTGCTTGCGAAAGATAAAGTTTAACACAAAGACACAATTGATTTATAAATACTGTGTTAAAGGCACAATAAAATCAAAGATTTTTGTTAATAAACTAAGTTAACATCGTACCTTAAAACCTAATAATATCAAAATAATTCTTATACCTTGGTGTTAAACCTAAACTAGTATTTAAAATCAAAAATACTAATTTTTTTGTTGATAAATTAAAGCTTATTTTTGTATTTCAAAGTTTAAAAATAATGCCGAAAATATCGCAAAGAGCCCAGCATATGCCTGCATCACCTGTCAGAAAATTAGTTCCGTTTGCAACCGCTGCAAAACAAAAAGGAATCAAAGTTTATCACCTCAATATTGGTCAGCCAGACATCGAAACGCCACAAACTGCTTTGGATGCTGTGAAAAACATCGACTTAAAAGTTTTGGAATATGCGCTTTCAGAAGGTAATTTGGATTACAGAATTGCGCTCAGAGATTACTATCACTCATTAGGATTTAATGACATTACAACAGACAATTTCATCGTAACAAACGGAGGTTCCGAAGCTTTGAATTTCGCTATTTCTACACTTTGTGATGACGGCGACGAAATCATTATTCCAGAACCTTATTATGCTAATTATAATGGATTTGCCGGAACCTTCAACATCAACATCGTAGCAGTTCCATCAACTATTGACACTGGATTTGCTTTACCTTCAATTGAAGAATTTGAGAAAAAGATTACAGATAAAACCAGAGCAATTGTAGTTTGCAATCCTGGAAATCCAACAGGTTACCTTTATTCAAGAGAAGAACTTCAAAAACTGGCTGTGATTGCAAAAAAGCACGATATTGTGATTATTTCTGACGAAGTTTACAGAGAATATGTTTACGACGGAGAAAAACAAATCTCGATGTTTGAGTTTCCGGAAGTTGCAGACAACGTAATTGTTATCGATTCAGAATCCAAAAGATACTCGATGTGCGGTGCGAGAATTGGTTGTTTGATCACTCGTTCTAAAAAAATTCACGATGCCGCAATTCTATTTGCTCAGGCAAGATTGAGTCCGGTACTTTTGGGACAAATTGCCGCAACGGCTGCTCACAAAAACGATGCAGAATATATTGCCAAAGTGAGAGAAGAATATACGGAAAGAAGAGACCTTTTGGTAAGCTTATTGAATGAGATTCCTGGAGTAATCTGTCCAAAACCAAAAGGCGCATTTTATTGTGGCGTTGAACTACCTGTAGATGATACAGAAAAATTTGCACAATGGCTTTTGGAAAGTTACTCTAATAACAACGAAACTGTGATGGTTGCGCCAATGGGCGGTTTTTACAGCAATCCGGAATTAGGAAAAAAACAGGTAAGAATTGCGTACGTTTTGAATCAAAATGACCTCAGAAGAAGTGTTGAGATTTTGAAAGATGCGATTGAAAAATACAATACAGAATTTGCTTAACTAAATATTAGACAAGATGAAAATAATTAAAATAGGATTTATACTTTCAGCGTTTTCGCTTTTCTTATTGAACTGTAAAACGTCAGCACAAAATACGTCAATCGAATCTGTATCTATCACCAATACTTTTGGAAGAGGCGGAACAACTTTTATTAACGCTACAAAAGATTCTATCGAATCTTCCGCACGAGGCGGAAGAACGGAAGAGTTCCCAGCTTTCAAAAAGAAAATCAATGCTAAGGATTGGCAAAAATTGGTTTCAGGAATCGATACAACTCTTTTGGATAAAACTAAAAGTGGAGAAAGACGTGGACATTACGATGGTCCAGACCAGATTTTCAGAATCAAAACGTCTAAAAAAGAATACGAATTTTACAATGTTCCGCAAGAATCTGCAGGTTACAAGCAGTTGGAAAAACTTAAAACCAATCTGAATAATTTGCTTCCTCAATATAAATAATGATACAGGAAAACATTTCCCTAAAACCTTACAACACTTTTGGAGTCGATGTTTCAGCCAAATATTTTGCAGAAGTTAATTCTGTAGAAGAACTGTTAGAAATTCTCAAATTCTCAAACACCAAAACTCTCGCACTCCTTTTTCTAGGTGGAGGTAGTAATATTTTGTTCACAAAGGATTTTGATGGATTAGCAATTCGTTTGAATCTTAAAGGCATTACCGAAGACATTATTGATAACAATCAGGTTTTGGTTACTGCGAAAGCCGGTGAGAACTGGCATCAGTTTGTGATGTTTTGTCTGGATAAAAATTACGGTGGATTAGAGAATTTATCATTGATTCCAGGAAATGTGGGAACTTCGCCGATGCAGAATATTGGCGCTTATGGAACAGAAATCAAAGATATTTTTGAAAGTTGCAAAGTTCTTAATCTTAAAACTTTGGAAATTGAAACTTTAAATTCAGAACAATGTGAATTCGGCTACAGAGATTCGATTTTTAAGCAGGAAGGAAAAGGGAAATATGTGATTTTGGAAGTAACTTTCCGATTGACAAAAAAAACCCACAGAATTGATGTCGAATATGGCGCAATCAAATCAGAACTTGAAAAACAGGGAATTATTAATCCAACGATTCAGGATGTTTCGAAAGCGGTTATTAGCATTAGACAAAGCAAATTACCCGACCCAAAAGTAATCGGAAATGCCGGAAGTTTCTTTAAAAACCCAACAATTCCTGCATCACAATTTGAAGATTTAAAACAAAAATTCGAAAATATCCCGGGTTATCCGAATGGCGATTTTGTGAAAGTTCCTGCTGGTTGGCTTATTGAACAAGCTGGTTGGAAAGGTCAACAAATCGGCAATGTAGCTTCGAATCAATTGCAGGCTTTGGTCATAATCAACGCCACTGGAAATGCGAGCGGAAAAGAGATTTTTGATTTTTCGACGATGATTATTGATTCCGTAAAAGAAAAGTATGGAATTGAGTTGGAACGGGAAGTGAATATTATTTAGTTGATGGTTTTTGGTTTTTAGACTTAGAGTTTTCTGAAAAAATATTTAAAATAAAAAAAATGAAAGTAGATATTTGGAGCGACACACGTTGTCCGTTTTGTTTTGTGGGAAAGAAAAATTTTGAGAAAGCACTTCAGGATTTTGCTCAAAATGATAAGATTGAGGTCAATTGGCATTCGTTTCAACTCGACCCGAATATGAAAACCGATTTGTCCAAAAATCACTACGAATATCTTTCTGAAATCAAAGGTTTTCCGATGGCGCAAATTATGCAGATGCACGAAAACCTTACCCAAGCTGGAAAAAATGCTGGCATTGATTTTAATTTTGATGAAGTGAAAGTTTCTAATTCTTTCAAAAGTCAAATGTTGGTTCAGCTCGCCAAAGAAAAAGGCAAAGCCAACGAAATGGAGGAATTGCTGTTCGAGGCTTATTTCATTTTAGGAAAAGATATTGACGATGTGGAAGTTCTTTCGGAAATTGGAGAAAAATTGGGATTTTCAAAAGAAGAAATCACCAACGCAACTCAATCTTCGGAACTAAAAAATCTCGTCAATCACGATATAGAAGAAGCTTCTAATCTTGGAATCCGCGGTGTTCCGTTTTTCGTCTTCAATCAAAAATATGCAATTTCTGGCGCACAACCAACGCATTTATTCTCAGAAGTTTTAGAAAAAAGCTGGACAGAATTTTCGGAAAATAATTCAAAATTTGACATTATTCAAGATGGTGATTCTTGCGATTTGGGAGAGAATTGTTAATATATTTTCAATTTAAAAAATAAAAACACACCAATGAAAATAGCAGTTCTCGGTGCAGGAAATATGGGTCTATCGTTTTCAAAGTCTTTTTTGAAATATGAATTGATAAAACCTCAAAACCTCCACCTCATCACAAGAAGTCAAAATAAAAAAGAAAAAATAAAATCGGTTTTTCCAGATTCGGAGATTTCATCCTTTGATGAAGTGAAAGATTTGGAAGCAGACTTAATCATCATTGCGGTGAAACCTCAGGATTTTGCTTTCGTTGCAGAAAATCTGACTTTCAAAATTCCAGAAAAATCTTTGGTTTTATCGATAATGGCAGGGATTTCTATTGAGAAAATTCAAAAATTTTTGAATCACAAATTTGTTGTTCGTGCGATGCCCAACTCTCCTACTCTTCTCGGAATGGGAATCACTGGGTACACTGCGGCAGAAGGTATTTCTTTTTCAGAACTGATGAATGTTGAACGATTGTTGAACTCAACAGGACGCTCAGTTTATTTGGAAGACGAGAAACTTTTGGATGGTGTAACGGCACTTTCGGGAAGCGGACCAGCGTATTTTTATTACATCATCGATGCGATGATAAAAGCCGGAACTGAAATGGGAATCGATGAAAATCTTTCGAAATTATTTGTGAAACAGACGATGTTGGGTGCATATCATCTCATCAATAATTCGGATAAATCCTTAGAAGAATTAATCAAAGATGTAGCGTCAAAAGGCGGAACAACAGAAGCTGCTTTGAAAACTTTTGAAGACAATCAACTGAAATCTATTTTGAAAGAAGGAATTTTGGCTGCGGAAAATCGTGCTAGGGAATTGAATGGATGATTTGGGTATGAGTGTTTTTTGTGTTTGAGAATTGGTCAGTTTAAGAGTTACGTTGTCAGACTGATGCTCTCGAAGCCCATTTTTTATAAATCCAAAATCCAATCGCCACGCCAACTGTATTCAGAATCACATCATCAATATCAAAAACCCCGAGTCTGGTGAAATATTGCAGACTTTCTACAATGATGATTGCTGAGAGAAAATTGATAATTAATATTTTGAAATCATTCAATTTCGGAAAGAAAATTCCGAGAAATCCAAAAGGTGTGAACATTATAATATTTCCGAAAACATTAATGATAATCGTTTTCCAAAGGATGGTTTCTTTAATAAAACTAAAGGTCGAAACCATCGGCATCAACCTGACAATATTGATATCATACTGACTTCTTCCAAATCCGAAAAACATCAGATACAATAAAAATATGCTGTAAAACGGCATCAAGTATTTATAAAATTTCATTAATATCTTTCGATATTTTTCTGTCATAAAATCGATTTTTACTGAAAAGACGGCATAAAGATAGCTTGATAATTTGTATTAATTTTCATATATTCGTTATAGTTAACATTCAATGATGAACTACGATCTAGAGAAAGAAAACAAGGAAATCCTTGCACGATATAAAGACCTCATTTCCAACACGTACCGAACGTTGGATGAAGAGAACAACAAGCTTATCAGAAAGGCTTTTGATATTGCCTTGGATGCGCATAAAGATCAACGCAGGAAAACCGGCGAGCCATATATTTATCACCCGATAGAAGTAGCAAAAATTGTGGCTAATGAAGTTGGTTTGGGAGCAACAAGTATTGCCTGTGCATTACTTCACGACGTTATTGAGGATTCGGAATATACTTACGAGGATTTGAAGAAAATCTTTGGAGAAACCATTGCCGACATTGTGAATGGTTTAACCAAGATTTCTGTAATGAATCAGCAGAATATTTCTGTTCAATCCGAAAATTACCGAAAGCTACTGTTGACACTTTCTGAAGATTTTCGTGTGATTCTCATCAAGATAGCTGACAGGTTGCATAATATGCGAACTCTGGAAAGTATGCATCCAGTGAAACAGAAAAAAATCGCGGCAGAAACGGCTTACATTTATGCACCTTTAGCACACAGATTTGGACTTTACTCAATCAAATCTGAATTGGAAGATTTATCTTTAAAATATAATAATCCAGATGTTTACAACGAAATTTTAGGCAAATTAGAAACGGCAAAAGAAGGTCGTGAAAAATATGTACAGGAATTCACCAAAGAAGTTTCTGAGCAACTGAAAGAAGAAAATCTCAATTTCACAATAAAAGGACGAGCGAAAGCCATCAGTTCCATTTACCGTAAAATGCAGAAGCAGAATGTGACTTTTGAGGAAGTTTATGACAATTATGCAATCAGAATTATTTATAAATCTGACCCTCGAAATGAAAAATTCTTGGCTTGGAAAATCTATTCCATCGTAACCGATCTTTACCAAAGCAATCCTTCCCGAATGCGTGACTGGATTTCTCAACCAAGATCTACAGGCTACGAAAGCCTCCATCTTACGGTAATGGGTCCAGACAAAAAATGGATCGAAGTCCAAATCCGTTCTGAGAGAATGAACGAGATTGCGGAAAAAGGTGTCGCCGCACACTACAAATACAAAGAAGGTTACCGAAAAAATACCGATGATCAAAGATTTGAAAATTGGGTTGCGGAGATTCGGGATGTCCTGGAACAACAGCAAAACCTTTCTACATCGGAACTTCTTGACAATATTAAATTAAATCTCTACTCCAAAGAAGTCTTTGTTTTCACACCGAAGGGAGAAATCAAAATTCTTCCAACTGGCGCGACAGCTTTGGATTTTGCTTTTTCGGTTCACTCAGATTTGGGTACGAAATGTCTTGGTGCGAAAATCAATGGTAAACTGGTTCCAATCAGTTATGTGCTTCAAAACGGTGACCAGATTGATATTCTTTCTTCTCAGAATCAAAAACCGAAACCCGATTGGTTGGATTTTGTAGTGACTTCGAAAGCCAAATCGAAAATCAAGAATATCCTTAATTCAGAAAAAAATCAAAACACGGCGGAAGGCAAAGAAATTCTGCAAAGAAAAATGCGCCACGCCAAATTGAATTTCAATGATGAGGAAATCAATGGTTTACAAAAACATTTGAATCTTAAAACTTCTCAGGATCTGTTTTTAGGCTTCCAAAATGGAACTTTTGACATTGGCGACATCAAAAAATACGCTGATGGAAAAAGTATTTTGAGCAATCTTTTCCAGCGTTTCAGAAAGACTTCTAACAAAGAACAATTTGTAGAAAAAGTTGATTCCAATTTGGATATGATCGTCTTCGGAAAAGATGAGGAAAAACTGAATTATTCTTTTGCGAAATGTTGTACAGTGATTCCTGGTGACAAGATTTTCGGATTCATCACCATTTCAGACGGAATCAAGGTTCATAGCGAAAGTTGCCCGAATGCTATCAATCTAAGAGCCAACTACGATTATCGTGTTCTGCAGGCAAAATGGGTGAATGCGGAAAGCTTCAAAAACAGAATCAAAATCGAAATCGAAGGTCTGGATAGAATGGGAATGATTAACGACATCACAGCCGTTATTAGCGGATCAATGAATATGGATATGAAGAGTTTAAGCATCTCGTCCAACGACGGCATCTTTACCGGAAACATTAATCTGGAAGTGAAGAACAAAAGCCAACTGGAAGAGACTTTCAAACAACTGAAAGGCATCAAAGGGGTTTCTAAAGTGAAGCGTTTGTAATGATTTTGTCAAAATATTTTCAACAATTTTTTCATAATAGTAAAAGTTCAGGAATCGTTCTGATTGTCTGTGTTGTGATTTCTTTGCTGATAGCCAACAGCTCGCTATCAGAAAGTTTTCAGAATATTTTAGACACAAATGTCGGAACAGAAATATTCCATCTGGACTATTCGGTGTCTATTTGGATTAATGATGGTTTGATGGCGATTTTCTTTCTTTTGGTTGGTTTGGAAATCAAAAGAGAATTGCTGGAAGGCGAATTATCCGACATCAAAAAAGCAAGCCTTCCCATCTTCGCTGCGATTGGCGGAATGTTGATTCCCGCACTTATTTATTTCACTTTTAATCACAATACAGACTACAAAAATGGTTGGGCAATTCCGATGGCAACAGACATTGCATTTTCATTAGCCATCATTTCTCTGCTAGGAAAAAGTGTTCCGAATTCTCTTAAAATATTTCTAAGTGCGCTTGCCATTGTCGATGATTTGGGCGCTATTGTTGTGATTGCGGTTTTTTACACAGACTCTATCGATTGGATATCTCTGGGAATTTGTGGTGGAATTACAGCTTTACTTATAATTTTAAATAAAATTGGAGTAACTAGAATTTTATTTTATATCATTCCAGCACTTTTTATGTGGTATTTTATGCACCATTCCGGGATTCACGCAACCATTGCAGGTGTAATTTTAGCTTTTACAATTCCGACTAATATCTCGGAAACTGAGATTTCCCCATTAGAAAAATTGGAGCAGAAACTTCATATTCCGGTTAGTTTTTTGATAATGCCATTGTTCGCTCTGGCCAATACGAATATTACATTCCAAAAAGAAATTTTCGAAGGTTTCATCAACCCTTTAAGTTTGGGAATTATCGGCGGACTGTTTGTTGGAAAGGTTTTAGGAATCAATCTATTTTCATTTTTAGCTATCCGGCTGAAATGGGCAGAACTTCCCGCTTTCTCTGTCTGGAAAGAAATGTTGGGTGTCGGATTTCTTGCAGGAATAGGATTTACGATGTCGATTTTTGTCTCACTTTTGGCTTTCCCGAATGAAATTGAAATTCAGAATATTTCGAAAATCAGTATTTTAATAGCATCTGTTTTGTCGGGAGCTGTTGGATTTTTGATTTTGAAATTCAATAAAAAACCTTTCAATAATTAATTGAAAGGCTGTTAATTCTAATCTCTTTTAGAAGCATTTTTCTTTTCTCTTTTCGCTTCTTTTTTTTCTTTCGCCGTTTTCAGAGGCTCTTTTTTTGCCGCTTTTTTAGCATCCTGTCCTTTTGCCATTGTTGTGTATTTTGATGTTAGTAAATTAATTAATGTAAATATAATTAAATATTGAATTGAAAAAAACTGATTTACAAATACATTTCTTCCCTCACCAGTTTCTGAAGCTTCACTTTCTTAATCGCAAGATTCAATTCGTTGCCCATCAAAACCAAAAATACATTCACATTTACCCAAACCATTACCAAAATAATGGAACCGATAGAACCGTAAAGAACGTTGTATCTCGCAATATTCGCCACATAAATCGCAAATAAATAAGTCAGCAAAACAAAAAGAACAGTGGTTAAAACTGCACCCGGAACAGCTTCTCTTAATCTTGTAATTTTAAGACAGCCAACCCAATAAAATAACGTCAACAGCATAAAATAAAATATAGGAAAAGATATAAATCCGATAATCCTGGTCATATTTTTGGTAAACCAGCCGATATCATAAGTTGGCGTATAAAGCTTCAAAACCACCTCGCTGTAATAGATTCCGAAAATCGAGAGACAAACTAAGGTCAAAAAACAAATCGTAACCAGCATTGCCAAAGCATATTCTTTTACAAAACCGCGTTGTAATTCTGTATTTCTGTTGAAGCCTCCAATCAACGTAAAACAGCCGTTTGTCGCAAATATAAACGATAACAAAATCGTCAAATTACTGATGGATTTCATATTAGGAATAAGACTGGCCTGGATATATCCCGTAACATCACTTTGCATATGGGACGGAAAAACACGTGGCATCAAAACCTCGAAAATATAAAATTGAAGCTTATCGTAATGTGGCATAAACGGCAAAACCGAAAGCATAAACAGAATCATTGGGAAAAGACTAAGAAAAAAACTCCAGGAAATACTGGCAGCTTGTCTTCCCAAAGGATTTTTGAAAATTGCATCGGTGTAAATCGTGAACATTTTCCACAAAGAAATCCCCAAAACAGGAATATGAATATCATCGAAAAAGTTCTTGATTTTGAGGAAAAAACGCTGTATTTTTTTTGCCATTCAGTTATCTTTGCCCCACAAATATACTAAATGCGTATTAATTTAATCTGCATCGGAAAAACAGATGATAAAGAAATTGTTTCTCTTATCAAATATTATCTGCCAAGAATCCCGAAACACTGGAACTTCGAATTGCTGGAAATTCCGGATGTGAAAAATGCTAAAAACCTCACTCCTGACCAACTGAAGAAGGAGGAAGCTAAATTATTCCAAAATCAAATCGATTCTTCTGATCTGGTCATTCTTCTGGACGAAAAAGGGAAGCAATTCACCAGCCGGGAATTTTCTGAAAAAATTGATTTCTGGATGGGAAGTTCTGTAAAAAAAGTCAATATTTTGATTGGTGGCGCTTATGGTTTTTCGGAGGAAATCTACCAGCGTTCGAATGAAAAAATATCATTATCCAAAATGACGTTCACACATCAGATGATTCGCTTATTTTTTGTGGAACAGATTTATAGGGCCGCTACTATTTTGCAGGGGAAACCTTATCATAATGATTAGATGTTAGATGTTAGATATTAGCAAAATTAATTTCTAATTTCTAATTTCTAATTTCTTAATTCTTATTAATAACCTTCTTCGTAAGATTTGCTAAGAAACCGCCGAGCAAAAACCCAACACCCGCTCCAAAAGCGACATCCATAGGATAATGAACCCCAACATAAATCCTGCTGTAAGAAACCAAAATGGCCCAAAACAATAAGATAATGCTCAGATATTTATATTGTTTTCCAATCAAAATTGAAAGAAAACTAAACAGGAAAAATACACTGGATGCGTGGGCAGAATAGAAACCATATTTCCCGCCACAGATGACCATTCGCATTTTCTCCATAACTAATGGTTCCTGACAAGGCCGCAATCTTTCGACGCCGTGTTTAAAAACACTTGCCAATTGGTCAGAAATAGTAACGCCAATAGCTATAAAAATCAGCACAAATAATAATTTTCTTCGCGGAACAGCTTTGTAAACAAGGTAAAGCAAAATCACATAAAAAGGAATCCAAAACCATTTCCCCGTAACCAATAGCCAAAAAGGGTCGAAAGTAGAATTTCCCAATCCATTGAGAAACAAAAGTAATTGTTGATCGAGAGAAATCAGTTTGTTCATAGACTATCGGCTTACAGGACCTTCGTGAGATTCGTCTTCGGAAAGATCTACTTTTTCAGCCACAGTATTTTGGAAATCAACACTTTTTTTATCTTCCAAAGGATTGAATTCCTGTGCAGATTTCTTCACATTGTCAATCTCTTTTTTGATCTCAGAAAGCGGATTGTCTGCCTCTTTCATAATCTCGGTTTTGATATCATCTACCGCGCCGCGCATTTTACGGACACCTTCGCCAAGACCTCTTGCGATCTCGGGTAATTTATCAGGGCCGAACAAAACAACAATTGCCAAAGCAATCATCAGCATTTCTCCAATACTCAATTCCATTTGACAAAATTAAGAAAGTTTATTTTTCTAACGCACAACTATTTATCATAATTTTATCACAAAAGAGAAAATCATCTCTTACAGCGTGTACACCTGCATCCCGAAACCTTAAGACTTCTTCCCTTTAAAGCTAATGTAAACAAAATAGATACTCACCGCAAACAGCAAGAATGCTAAGAAAAACGGCGCTCCCGGAAACAAAAACGGTGCATCTTTATGTGTGAAATAATAGAATAGATTCGTCATCAAAGGCGGACCAATGATAGAAGTCGCACTCATCAGACTGGTCAATGCACCTTGTAATTCCCCTTGCTCGTTGGACGGAATATTCTTGGTAATGATAGATTGCAACGCAGGACCACAAATCCCACCTAAACAATACGGAATCGTGAAGACCAACATCATCCACCCTTCCGTGGCAAATGCATAAAGCAACATTCCAACTGCGTACAGCATCAGTCCATAAAAGATACTTTTCTGATCACCGATTTTAGGATTGATCCATCGGATCAGAACACCTTGCACCAAACCAACCAAAAGTCCTACAACACCCAAAGAAATCCCCACCATTCTCTCGTCCCAGCTAAATCTATACATCGTATAGAAACTCCAGTTACTTTGCACAGCGTGTCCGCCAATATAAATCAAAATCAAAGCGGTTGTGAGAGCCGAGATCTCAGGGTGTTTTCTCAGGAATTTGAAAGACCCGATCGGGTTTGCTCTTTTCCAACTGAATTCTCTTCGGTTTTCTTTGCCTAGACTTTCTGGCAGGATAAAATAACCATAAATAAAATTGATCATACACAAAACCGCTGCAGCATAGAACGGAACTCGCGCTCCATAATGCCCAAGAACACCACCCAAAACAGGACCGATGATAAAGCCTAAACCAAAAGCCGCCCCTATCAATCCGAAATTCTTCGCACGATCTGCATCCGTAGAGATATCGGCAATGTAGGCACTCGCCGTCGTCACACTCGCTCCGGTGATTCCGGCAATGATCCTGCCTACGAAAAGCCACCAGATACTTGGTGCCAATGCCAGAAAAATATAGTCTATAGAAAATCCGAAAAGCGAAAGCAAAATAATGGGTCTTCTACCATATTTATCACTCAGATTCCCTACCAATGGTGAGAAAACGAATTGTATGAAAGCATATGCAAAACTCAGCCAGCCACCATATTTGGCAGCCTCGCTGATATCTGCGTGAATCAGTTCTTCTATCAGTTTCGGCACCACGGGGATGATGATACCCCAACCTGTAATATCTATCAACAAAGTGATGAATATAAAGCCAATAGCAGCAGATTTTTGATTTGTTTTCATAGAGTGCGAAGATAATATTTTTTTGAATTGATAATTTCATTAATAAAATTTTAGAATTATTATTTTTACAATATTTATAAATATTAATGCATCAGTTATTATATGACAGATTCTACAATTAGAAGATTTTTTATAATTGTAACTATAATTCTTCTCCCCCTGCTGGCGCGAGCGTCACGCTCGTGCATCAAATCAAAATCATAAATAGCACGAGCAAGAGGCTCGCGCCAGCATAAAAATTCAAACCCAAAAACTATTAACCACCCAATGAAAATCAAAATCGCCCTAATCCTAACATTATTTTTCACAATTTCTTCCTGCGACCGCATCACAGACAACTATTGGAAACAGAAAGAAGAAGAAAACCACACCTCGCCCTTTATGGGAAAATGGGTGGGGACGTACAACGGACAAAAAGTCGGAACTTTAACAATAGAAGTTTCAAAAAGCGGCAGCATCTTTGGCTCCTTAGGTCAAAGTGAGGTTGATCTCTCCAGCTATGTCTACGATGATGGCACGCTGCAACCTGTCAACTCCAATACATTGACCTTTGTCCTGTACGGCAATCTGAAAGACCAAAAAGGTACGTGGAAAGACAAGGATAAGCAAGGCACTTGGACTTTAACCAAACAGTAAAATTTCAAAAAAAGCAGATACACACAGATCTGCTTTTTTTATTTATATTTGAATCAACAATTAAAAACACAATACAATGACATCTACAAAAACTTCGGTTAGCGAAACCGGACACGCAAAAAACGCTGCCAATTTCCAAACACTCATTTCACACTGCACCGCTTTCGGCTTAGCCTACAATCCTTCCAAATCCGAATTGCAAATCACATCCTTAGAAAGCCTGCTTAACAATGCCCAGGCAGAGATTGCCAATGTCGCCGTTTCAAAAAACAACTTTACCAGCAGCACCTCCCAGCGGCAACAAGCATTCGCACCACTCAAGCAGTTGTGCACCCGCATATTCAATTTCATCTCCGCTACAGAATCCTCAGAGTACACCATTGCAGATGCCAGAACCATCAACAACAAACTGCAGGGCAGGCGCTCAATACCAATCCCAAAAACCACATCCGAAGAAGGTGGAGACACGCCCACTTCCAAACACATCTCGGTCTCCCGCCAGAGTTATGATATGCTCATCGCCAACTTTGCCGAGTTCATCAGCTTTCTTTCCATCATTCCGTCCTACACACCCAATGAGGCAGACCTTCAGATTACATCACTCAAGAATTATTTAGAAAATCTTAAAACCTCTAATACCAATCTAATCATAGCAGAAGTCAATTATAACAATACAAGGATGGCCAGAGACAAAGTCTTATACGCCAATCAGTCCGGTCTGATAGACATTGCACTAAGTGTCAAAAAATACGTCAAAGCCATCTTCGGTTCCACATCCACAGAATACAAACAAATCTCAAACCTCGCATTCCAAAGACCAAGAGACTAACAAAACTTAATTTTTACCGAATATTTACCAAAGAGTTGCCCACCAATAAGCAACTCTTTTTTATAATTAATAAAACTTTCACCTCACTTTATAAAAGTTATGGCTCATTTAATAAAACTCTTACCTCAAATAAAAATATTGCAGCCTCATATAATAAAACTTCAACCTCAGTCAACAAAATTCTAATCTCAAAACATAAAACTAACACCTACAAATTCAAAACTAGAACCTCATCTAACAAAACTCATAACTAAAAACTCATAACTCATATCTACAATCTAACAACTACAATCTCCAAACAAAAAAGCCCTCAATCACTTGAGGGCTTTCAATATATATTTTAAGAAAATCTATCCTACGATTTCAGCATTGCTGACAGAAGATTTACCAGTTACTTTATCTTCTTTCTTTTTTCCTTTCAGGAAGTCATAAGCCGTAGCCGATGCGATGAAGATAGATGAGTAAGTACCGAATCCGATACCAATCAATAGACAGAACATAAATCCTCTCAGGTTATCTCCACCAAAAATGAAGATTGCCAAGATTACCAAGATCGTCGTGAATGATGTATTGAACGTTCTACCGATGGTGCTTGAGATAGAATCATCAAACAATCCAGCTAAAGTCAAGGCTTTTTTCTCACGAAGGTATTCTCTAATTCTATCGAAGATAATTACCGTATCATTGATGGAATATCCAATTACTGTAAGAATTGCCGCAATAAAATCCTGATTGATCTCCATATTGAACGGCATTACTTTGTAGAACAATGAGTAAACCCCAAGAATTACCACTGTATCGTGGAATAGACCAGCAACCGCTCCAAGAGAGAACTGCCATTTGTCAAATCTTACCAAGATATAAATAAAGATCCCTAATAGTGATGCAGCAACTGCCAACATCCCGTGTGTCTGGATATCATCCGCAACTGTAGGTCCAACTTTGGTAGAAGATACAATACCCGCGTGACCTTTATCAGCTGATTTGAAATCTGCTAAAGTCATTCCGGCAGGAAGATCATTTTTCAGACCTTCGTATATTTTTTGTTCAACAGTCTGGTCAGCTGCAAGAGACTCATCATCGATCAGATAATCGGTAGTGATCTTCAATTGAGAAGAGTTACCAAAAGTTTTAGCCTCAACGATATTTTTTTGTCCATCTGCAGTCTGCATCAATTTAGCAATACTTGCTTCAACATTTTCTGCATCTACTGGTTTCTCGAATCTCACTACATAGTTACGTCCACCTGTAAAATCAATCCCGAATTTGAATCCGTTGATTGCCATAGAAGCAACAGCAATTACCATCAAGATACTAGATACGATGTACGCATATTTTCTTTTTCCGATGAAATCAATCCATGTATTTCTGAATAAGTTTTTCGTTGGTGCAGTCCATACAGATAGAGATTTTCCTTTCTCAAGTCTGCTGAAGATCATTACTCTTGATAACAATACAGAGGTAAACAATGTCATAATCAATCCAATCATCAACGTAACAGCAAATCCTTTGATAGGTCCCGTTCCGAAGATGTAAAGAATCAATGCTGTAATGAAAGTCGTAGCGTGACCATCGATAATCGCAGAGATGGCGTGTTTGAAACCATCTTTATAAGCTTCCAAAATACTTTTCCCTCTGAACAATTCTTCTTTAGTTCTTTCATAAATGATAACGTTCGCATCTACCGCCATCGCCATTGAAAGTACAATACCAGCAATACCAGGAAGTGTTAACGTTGCATCCAAAGAATCCATAATTCCGAAAATGTAGAACAAGTTGATTGTCATTGCGATTACTGCATAAACACCAGCTCCACCATAGTAGAAAATAATGTAAACGATGATTACTGCAAACGCAATAAGGAATGACATAATACCATCGTTGATAGATTCTGCTCCAAGAGACGGACCTACAACATCTGCCTGTACAATTTTTGCACCTGCAGGCAATTTACCTGCTCCTAAAACATCAACCAAATCTTTAGCTTCTTCTTGAGTAAAGTTTCCGGAGATCTGAGTTCTTCCGTTAGGAATCACTTCATTTACAGAAGGCGCTGTATAAACTCTGTTGTCCAAAGTTACAGCCACTACTTTTCCTTTGTTTTTCTCCGTCATTGTTTTCCAATCACGGGCACCCTGAGAATCCATCTGCATATCTACCACGATACGGCCTAATTGGTCATAGCTGATATTGGCAGATTCTACTGCACCATCTACCGGCGCTTTCTGAGTGATATTTCCTCTGATGGCATACAATACAAGACTGTTAGAAGTATTGTTCTCAGGCTTGTAACCCCACATAAACTGGGTATATTTCAAGTTAACAGGTCTTGCTTTGATAGCAATATCACTGTTAAGTAATTTGTTTACAGCCGCTGTATCAGATAATTTTACATTAGCAACAGCATTTCCAGGTGTAGAATTCAATTGAATCAGATTCATCAAATTCGTAGTTTTTGCAACACCGATGGAATCTCCTTTAGCTTTTACCAATTGGTCCAGCTGAGAGAAATAAGGCAATACTTCCTGTCCTAGCTGCACTTCCCAAAACTGAAGTTTAGCAGAAGTTGCCAGCATTTTTTTAACTCTGTCGATATCTTTGATACCAGGCATCTCTACCAAGATTCTTCCAGTTCCAGGAACTCTCTGAACATTTGGTTGTGTAACACCCATTTTGTCGATACGAGTTCTAAGAACTTCATAAGCTGTTCCTACAGACGCATCGATTTTTTTTCTAATAATATTTTTTACCTGATCATCCGGTGTATTGAATTTGATCTCAGAAAGATTCGTATTCCCGAAGATCTCAGGATCTGCAAGTTTCAGGTTGGTACCTTTTTCCTGATTAACAGCTTCGAACTGAGTAAAAAAGTCCTCAATGTATTGTTTACTTGAGCTCTTTTGCGCTTTGTCTGTTCTGTTAAGTGCTTCTATTAAAGTAGCATTTGTAGAGTAATTACTAAGATCATTTACCAAATCTCTCTGGTTGATCTCCAATAATACGTTGATACCACCTTTAAGATCCAATCCGAGTTTCATTTCTTTCTGTTTTGCAGACGCATAATCCAGTTTTGTAAAACCTAGATTCAGGGTGTCTTTAGAAAGTCTTGCGAGCTCAGCTTGGTATTTCACTGGATTTTCACCTGCAATCTCTCTAGCCTGTTTTTCTTTGCTGTTGGCATAGAAAGAAGGCAGAAGCTCATTGAGACAAATTAATCCAAGAACGATGGCGACTAATGTAACGAGTCCTTTTCCTTGCATTTTCTTACGATATATATAAATTAAGTCGGCAAATATAATGATTTATAGTGTAAATAAGAATTTGAAAATGAGAAAAGTGCATTATAGTTTTTATATTGAAATTAATTCCCTCTTTTCTTTGAAAAAACAAGCTGAAAATGAACTTTTGTTATTAATTAAATAATTATAAAATGTAAAGGCATATAATTTGGTAACATAATTAAAAATCTATTAAATAAGAAGTTATGAAAAAATTACTACTCCTTCTATCTTTTGCCTTAGCATCAGATATTATTGCCCAACAGATTTCTTTGGAAGAGTTTGCAACCGCTTCAAATCCTGTAGAAATCACAGCATCGCCCACCAATGACAACAGACTTTTTGTTGTTCAGCAATCCGGAACCATTAGAATATTGAACACCAATGGCACTTTTGAAGCCACCAATTTCCTCAATATCACAGACAGAGTGAATTTCAGTGGCGAAATGGGATTACTTGGTCTAGCGTTTCATCCGCAATTTACGACCAACCGTTATTTCTACGTTTATTACAACAGAGCGGGTAGAACAATCACTGTTTCGAGATTTACCGCCAATTCCAGCAATCCTAATACGGCTGACCCAGCGACAGAAAAAGTAATGCTGTCGATTCCGAAAAGCCAAACCAATCACAATGGTGGAAGTATTCATTTCGGAGCTGACGGTTACCTTTACATTTCTACAGGAGATGGCGGTGGCGGCGGCGACCCAGACAATAATGGACAGAATAAAAACTCGCTTTTAGGTAAATTATTGAGAATTGATGTGAATTCTGATAACTCTTATAATATTCCGCCAACCAATCCTTTCGTAGGCATAGACGGCGCCGATGAAATCTGGTCTTACGGCCTTAGAAACGGTTGGAAATATTCATTTGACAGAACAACCAATAATATTTGGATTGCAGATGTTGGACAAAATTTAATTGAGGAAATCAACAGAGTTCCTGCGACAACTCCTGCCGTCAATTACGGTTGGAGATGTTATGAAGGAAATGATGCTTACAACACAGCAGGCTGCGCCAACGCATCTACAATGACTTTTCCGGTTGTGGATTATGATCATTCCGGAGGCAAATGCTCTATCACCGGAGGTTATGTTTACAGAGGAACTCTTTATCCAGATTTGGCAGGAAAATATATTTTTGCAGATTACTGCTCTCAGCAAATCGGGATTTTGGATAACACCACCATTACGTGGACACCGGCTTTCAGCGGAAACAACTTTACAACTTTTGGTGAAGACAATAGCAAGCAACTATATGTGGCGGCTCAAAATGGGAAAATTTTTAAAGTCAAATCCAATATTTTAGCGGTCTCTGATATCGACAAAACTCAAATTCAAGTTTCTCCGATCCCCGCGAAAGATTTTATTTATATTAATAACATTGCTGAGAAAAACCTTATAGCTGAGTTTTTAGATTTTTCAGGAAGAGTGATTTTGGAAGGTAAAGTCGCTGAAAATGATAAAAGCATTGATGTTACAAGTTTGAAATCTGGAAATTATATTTTGGTTTTGAAAAAAGATGATATCAAAATAATGAGTCAGAAAATTATTAAGGAATAAATATTTAATTAGTCTTCGAGAGCTACAGACTGACATTTTTGAATTATAATCAAACAAAAAGCCTTTCAGAGTTAATTTCTGAAAGGCTTTTATGATGTTAATTTGGATTAAATTTTATTTTGTCCAGGTGATTCTTGTTGTTTTCACATCGTGAGAATTGGTTCCAATCATCACATCAAAATCGCCCGCTTCCCAATCAAATTTCAATTGGCTGTTATAGAATTTTAAATCTTCCGGAGAAATTTTGAAAGTTACTTTTTTGCTTTCGCCAGCCTTCAAATATACTTTTTGGAAACCTTTCAGTTCTTTAACTGGTCTTGTAATACTTCCAACCAAATCTCTGATGTAAAGCTGAACTACTTCTGCTCCATCATATTTTCCATCATTAGTCAATGTTACCGTAGCTTCAATTTCTGCATTTCCAGTTGGTTTTGCATTGGAAACAGCAATATCAGAATAATTAAATTTAGAGTAACTCAATCCAAACCCAAACGGATAAAGCGGCGTGTTACATTCATCCAAATAGTTGGAACGGAATTTCTCAAAATTACATTTCTCTGTATTATCAGCACTTAACGGACGTCCGGTATTTTTTGCATTATAATAAATCGGAACCTGTCCAACGCTTCTTGGGAACGTCATCGGCAATTTTGCAGAAGGATTTACTTTTCCGTAAAGCACATCAGAAACTGCGTATCCAGCCATACTTCCTGGGAACCATACATTCAGCATTGCGTCGGCCAGTTCTGATTCTTCTGTTAAAACTAAAGGTCGGCCAGTAAACAAAACAACTACAATTGGTTTACCCGTTTTCTTCAATTCTCTCAACAAGTCTTTTTGAGTTTCCGGAATTCCGATATCTGTTCTGGAACTTGATTCTCCGCTCATCTCAGCACTTTCCCCGATTGCCAAAACCACAACGTCTGCTTTACTTGCGATCTCAAGCGCTTCTTTTCTAATCTGGTCAGCAGAACGGCTGTCTCTATCTGCGGTTTTCCCAAACATAGTTGCTCTTTCTTCCATTGTTGCAGATTCGTAAATGTTGCTGCCTTTTGCATAGATGAAATTCACGTCTTTACCAACAGTTTCTTTAAGACCTCGCAATAACGAGATAGAATTGGCGTGTTTTGCAGCAACACTCCAGGTTCCTGGCATATTTAGTGCATTGTCAGCCAATGGACCAATAACGGCAACAGTTCCCGATTTTTTAAGAGGAAGAACTTGCTTGTCATTTTTCATTAAAACCATAGAGTTGGCAGAAATAGTTCTCGCCGCTTCCAAATGTTTCGGGCTGAAAACTTCTTTCTGAGCTCTTTTGGAATCAGTATATTTATAAGGATCATCGAAAAGACCAAGGTCATATTTAGCTTCCAGGATTCTTCTTGCAGCATCTGTCACCGTTTGTTCAGAAACTTTTCCTTCAGAAATTGATTTTTTCAAAGTCTTAAGGAAACCTTCGCCAACCATATCCATATCAACTCCAGCGTTCATCGCTAAAGCCGACACTTGTTGCAAATCTCCCATTCCGTGATCCACCATTTCATTGATTCCTGTATAATCCGTTACCACAAAACCTTTGAATTTCCATTGGTCTCTCAAAACATCTGTCATCAACCATTTGTTTCCGGTTGCAGGAACACCATCCACTTCATTAAAAGATGCCATAACAGAACCAACTCCCGCTTCAACAGCCGCTTTGTAAGGCGGGAAATAATTATTAAACATCGAAACGTGGCTCATATCTACTGTGTTATAATCTCGTCCGCCTTCCGGCGCTCCGTAAAGCGCAAAGTGCTTCAGACAAGCCAACATTGTATTATTTTTTGAAAGATCAGTTCCCTGATAACCAAAAACCATTGCTTTTGCAATCTCACTTCCTAAGTACGGATCTTCGCCAGAACCTTCGGAAACCCTTCCCCATCTTGGATCTCTTGAGATATCCGTCATTGGAGAAAAAGTCCAGTTAATTCCGTCTGCTGTAGATTCCTGAGCGGCAATCTGGGCGGATCTTTGGATTAAATTCATATCCCAAGACGATGCTAAACCTAATGGAATTGGGAAAGAAGTTTCGTAACCGTGGATGACGTCCATACCGAAAATCATCGGGATTTTCAGGCGGCTTTTTTCTACTGCTACTTTCTGAACGTCACGGATTTTATCAACACCTTTGATGTTGAATAAACCTCCAACCAAGCCTTGCTCAATCTTTTTTCCGATATCCGAACTCTGCGCTGTTCCAGTTGTAAAATCTCCTGATGAAGGTAAATTCAACTGGCCGATTTTCTCATCCAAGGTCATTTTGGAAATCAGTTGATCTATGAAAACTTTTTTCTTAGACTGGTATTTTTCGGTTTGATAAGACTGAACTGGTTTGGTTACAAGTTCCTGCGCCAAAAAATAAGGCGAAAGTGCCAATGCAGCAAGGATTACAAACTTTTTCATATGCTATATTTATTATTTTTTTAAGGTCATATGGAATCGCCTATTAACAATCAATATTTGATATTAATGATGACAATGGTGATTTCATTTTATTTTTTTTTAATTTTTAATTTTCTTCAAAGATAACATCCATTCCCATAATTTCGGGTCAGAATAGGTTGAATCCCAAGAATTGTGATTGTCATTTGGGAAAATCGTTAATTCCGCTTTTGGATTGATTGGATGCAACTTTTGATAAAAGTTGAACGCATTTTCGGGAAGAACCACATCATCCATTCCACCGTGGAAAATCTTCAGGTTCATATCTTTGTAATTGTGAATATTGGCCCACATCACTCTGTCTGTCGGAGCACAGACCGATGCAACTGCGGCAAACATTTCCGGATGTTCTCCTGCCAATTTCAGAGTTCCCCATCCGCCCATTGACAATCCTGTGAGGTAGATTCTGTCTTTGTCGATTTTATATTTTTCTGAAATTTCTTTGATGAGGAAATAAACCGCATCTGTATCCCACCAAGTATTTGCAGGACACTGAGGTGCTAAAATCGCAACAGGTTCTTTGATTAAATTCCTGTAAGTAAACGGGCTGTGTGCCTTTACGATTTCCAAATCATTACCTCGTTCGCCGGAACCGTGCAGAAAAACAATCAACGGGATTTTGGTTTTTACATCTTTTGGAATATCCAGAATGTAGGATAGATTCTTTTGGATTTTAACTTCTTTATTGAACTCAGCTTTGATTTCTTGTGCAGTTGCAAAAGATGAAAATATGAGTAAAAGAAGAATGATGTTTTTTAATTTCATATTTTAAATTTTCAAAAACACTTAAAAAAAAGTATAAAACTTCGATATAGTGCTAATTTTTTTTTCTATGTCTAAGCCCATAGCCCTGATGGAAGCGGCATCCTTTTTTGTCATTGCGATTGTTAGCAAGTTCTATTATGACTAATGTTCTATCGCAATGACAAAAAAGATACAGCGGACAGCAGGTTCCCGGCTCCTAAATTTTTATTATTTCAAAATGAGACAATAAATTTTAGTGTTTAAAGATACTACTTTTTGGCTATTGGATTTTGTGTTCTGTGGACTTAAATCCAATTTTTTTGAGTCCTTCTCTGATTTCCGGAGCATTCATAAACAAATTCCACAACAAACCTGTTCGGTAATTCTCTATCATCGGAGAAATAGTTCCTTGATCGATAGCGAGATAGCGGGGCGTTGTCCAATCTCCGAAATTGAGAGAGGTTGCATCATAAGGTCCAGCCTGACCAATGAAATTTGGTTTTTCATCGTACAAAAATCTTAAAACTGCCATCGATTCTTTTGGTGTATAAGGCATAGAGCTCAAAGCGGCAGTTGGTGTGATGACACCCAAATCTTCTTTCATCGGTTGATGCGCGGCATAACCCACAGAGCCATCTTTGTTTCTTGTGTAACCTGCTGTTAGTCCCCAATATTTCTCGGAATAACCTTTGTATTTTAATGGATTTTCTAAGCAATATTTGTAGTCTATCAAAACATGATTTCGGTTGAGATCCCAATACCTTTTTACATATTTGTCGGAAAGTCCTCTCGGGTCTAAACCTAAATATGAATATTGTGACCAGAACAATGGTCCTCCGAATTCTTCTGCGTAATTGTGTTTGACATAAAGTGGAAGTCCGTATTTTGTACGGTCTGTGGTGTAGGTTCCATTTCGTGTCCAGCCTTTGTTATAGGTTTCGGAATCGATGGAATAATTTGGTGATGAAGCTGCTAAAACATAAGTGATTAGACATTCGTTATAGCCTTGAAGTGGGAAGTTCATTTCCCAGCCGTAAGATGGAGACCAATGCCAATAAAGCACTTTTTCGCCACCTTTTGTGTACCAGTTCCACTCTACGCCTTTCCAAAGTTTATCCATTTTTGCAGCAAGTGCTTTTTCTTCTACATTTCCGTTTTTGAAATATTCGCGGACGCAAATGATGCCCTGTGTCAGAAAAGCGGTTTCTACTAAATCTCCGCCATTATCTTTTTTTCCGAAAGGAACAACTTTGCCGGTTTCGCCATTAATCCAATGTGACCAAGCACCGTGGAAACGGTCTGCTTTTTCCAGAAAATCTGCAATGTGCGTTAATCTTTTTACTGCTTCTTGTCGTGGAATGAATTTTCTGTCCACCCCAACCAAAATGGTCATCAATCCAAAACCTGAACCGCCTGTCGTAATAATGTGTTTATCGTTATCCGGATAGATATTATCCTCGTGATAACGTTCTCTTCCCAGCATAGATTTTGGTTCTGCGAAGTCCCAGAAATATTTCAGGGCGTCGCTTTGGACTTTGTCCATTAATTGGTTATCAGTGAGGTTTTTTAAAATTGGTCTCGTTTCTGTATCTGTTTTTGAGACCTGAGCGTTTTTGCAAGAAAGCAAAACAGATAATGATATGATGGATATTGAAAATAGATTTTTCATAAGGTCTTATTTCACATTAAAATTAAAAAAAAGAGGAGAATAAAACTCTCCTCTTTATAATATTTTAGTTTATAATAGTATTAATTATAACCTGGGTTTTGTGTTAAAATACCTTTACTATCAACAATTGCTCTTAAAGGAATAGGAAATAACTCATTTTTACCAGTCTGGAATCCTAATGGGCCTAAAAACTGGGCTGCTTGACCTGTTCTTACAAGGTCAACAAATCTGTCCATTTCCATTGCTAACTCCACCCTTCTCTCTTGCCAGATAGCAAGTCTTAAAGTCGATTGAGTAGCAGCAGGAGTCTCTCCAAGATTTGCTCTTAATCTAACTTTATTAATATTTGCAATGGCTACGTCACTTTTCCCTAATTCATTTGCTGCTTCTGCATTGATCAGTAAAATATCGGCGAATCTAATGATTCTGATATTTTGGATTGACCCATAACCACACGCATTATTATTCAACGAAGTCGGAACATATACTTTCTGATTCCAAACATCTCCAGCCTGAGGATCTTGTTTATGAATAAGGTCTCCTTCCGGGGTAGTTTCTCCTTCTCTCAAAATAGATAATTCCTTTCTTATATCTCCTGGTTCAAATGCATTTTCCAATGCTTGAGTAGGTGTAAAGAAGCCCCATCCAAATTGATTTCTCACGCCTTGAACTTCTGCATACTGACTACCTCCAAATTCAGGTGAACATCCACAGTTTACTTCGAAAACTGATTCTGTACCGAACTCTCCACCTGGTCTGAATAAATGATTAAAATCAGGATCCAATTTATACCCCATACCAATAACCAAATTAGATGTATCGTAGGCTTTTTGGTAATCCTTCATATAAAGATAGACTTTAGAAAGAAGTCCTAATGCCCCACCTTTTGTAACTCTTCCGAGGTCTGAAGCAGGATATGTTTGTGGCAAAACTCCCGATGCTTCTGTAAGGTCTTTAACGATAAATGCATATACTTCTGCAGCAGTATTTCTTGGCTGATTTAAATAATCGGTTTGCACTCCATCGAAAATAGGAACACCACCATAGACTCTTACTAAATTAAAATAGAAATAAGCTCTCAGCATTTTAGCCTCTGCAACTAGTCTGTTTCTAAGAGTTGCATCCATTTCAATTTTAGGAACATTGGTTATAACCTGATTTGCTCTTTGAACAGCTTGCCATTGTCCAGTCCAGTAACCATTAACTCCATCGTCACTAATGGTAAAGGAAAAATTATCATAAGCATTGATGAAAGATGCATCTCCAGGGTTTGATCCTTTTTCCACATCATCTCCTGTTACCCCAAGTAAAAACTGGGCAGGAAACGCTGAATTTTCCCAGCTTCTTAAAAAGCTATAAACCGCATTGGTTGCTTGCATTGCATCAGACTCTGTTTTATAGAAATCTTCTGCTACTTTCACGCCTTCTGGTTTAATATCTACAAAATCATTATTGCAACTTGTGAACAATGAAAATACAGCGAGTGTTAAAAATATTTTTTTCATGATTTTTCTAATTAAAATGTTAAGTTCATACCCATTGTATAAATTGCAGAGATTGGATAAATGTTTTGATCAATACCCATTTGTACTCTATCTGTGTTCATAATCTCTGGAGAGAATCCGTTATACTTGAAACTTGTCCAAGGATTTTGTGCACTTAGATAGATTCTAAATTTCTTTACAGATAATGATTCTGCAATAGCTTTTGAGAAACTATAACCAACCTGGATATTTCTGATTCTGAAATAACTGCCATCTTCTACATAGAAACTGTTTGGTAAAATAATAGACTGGTTAGAAGTAATCATAGAATTGGTATTAGAACTGCCTGCTCCTGTCCATCTATTATTATACATATCAAGATCCCAACTTTCATTACCATAACGCTGTTCTCTATTATAATTATAAATTTTATTACCAAATACACCTTGGAAATCAATACCAAAATCGATAGAATTAACATTTAAGTTAAATCCAAATCCGTAAGTTCCTTTTGGAATTGGACTTCCCAAGAAAGTTTTATCTCTCGTATCGATAATACCATTTCCATCTAAATCTGTAAACTTAAACCATCCTGCTTTTGCTCCAGTTTGTCCAGAGGCAGAAGCTTCTGCGTCTGTTTGGAAAACACCTGCTACTTCGTATCCGTAATAAGAACCAACTGCTTGTCCAGCTTGTAATCTTACAATAGAATTACCAAAAAGACTAGCACCTGTTTCTAGGAATGAATCTTGGTAAACATTTGTAATCTCATTTTTAAGAGATGAAAAATTTCCGTAAAAACCAAGCTTTACACTCTCGCTGATATCGGTATTATAGTTAACAGACACCTCAAAACCTTTATTTTTAAAAGAATAAGCATTAGTGGTATAATCATATGGATTACTTGCTCCGGAAATTGTTGCTTGAGAAATAGCGTAAACTATATCTTTTGACTCTTTGTTGTAATATGTACCTTCAACTTTTAATTTGTTATTTAAAAATGCCATCTCTACACCAAAATCTGAACCCGTTGTTGTTTCCCAACCAATACTTGGATCAATTACTCTGTCAACTGTTCCTGCTGCATACCCCGTATTACCATAATATGCGCCGCCGCCAATATTAGTTACAATTGAAGAAAAATCTCTTTTAACTTTCGGATTCCCTAGCTTACCCCAACTGGCTCTGAACTTCAATAAATCAAAAACATTCTGCTCACTCATAAATCCTTCTTTAGAAACTACCCAACCAATACTTACAGCAGGAAAGGTTTTATATCTATCTGTTGAGATTTGAGATGTTGCATCTCTTCGTACAGAAGCATTTAACAGATATTTTCCGGCATAATCATAATTAATCCTTCCAAAGAAAGACTCAATTCTTTGTTGATCTTGTTTTGATTCTGGCCTACCGTCAGCAACAGCAGCGGCAGTATCATGATAATTAAAGATATCTGTACCGTTGCCAATATTTAGAGATCCATTAGTACCGTCATAATTTACATTTTTAGCAGTCCAGACATCTTCTGTTTTAGAATCTCTAATTCTGGAAAAACCAGCTAATAACTCCAAATTATGATTTCCAAAGTTCTTTTTCCAATTAATAGTATTGTCCCAAACATAGTTTCTATATCTGTTATTTCTCGTTATCAAAGTTGATGGTTTTTGAGTATTCACAGGAACATAAGAAAATGTTGGAGTGTATTCGTATTGGCTTGGACTATAATTATCGCTGGTATAACTACTTCTAAATGTAAAGTCTTTTAAAAACTTAATTTCTGCCCACACATTGTTAAGCATTCTTTCCTGTCTTACTTGAGAACGGTAAAGATCAAGTTTTGCTCTTGGATTAGGAACGTTTAATAATGTAATATATCGATAATCTCCTGTCGCAGGGTTCATAACATCAAAAACAGGCGGTGCATTACGCGCATCCAATAAAGGATTTTGTGCTACATCAGTACGGGTTTTGGAGAATGAGAAATTATCTCCAATTGTGATGTTATCTGTAATCTTATAACTAAGATTTAACTTGGTATTAAATCTGTTAAATCCACTTCCAGAATTGATTCCTTGACCAGCAGCTAAATTCCCTTCATCCTGAAGATAACCTACACTACCGTAGTAATTAAGTTTGCCTAGACTTCCAGAAGCAGAAAAATCATTAGAATTGATAATGCTTGTACGCAAAATTTCTTTAAACCAATCTGTATTACCAGAATACTGTGCTTTTGTTATAAAATCTGAAGGTTGAGGATTCGGTACATCATTACGAACTTTTTCATTATATAACTCTATATACTGATCTCCGTTTACCATTTTTGGAACATTAGTAACCGTCTTAAACCCTAAATAAGAATTAACATTAAAGACCGGTTTTCCTCTCCCCGTTTTTGTTTTGATAATTACAGCACCGTTTGCCGCTTTCGCTCCAAAAATTGCTAAACTTGATGGATCTTTCAAGACACTCATTGATTCGATATCCTGAGGATTAAGGAAAGAAATATCTTCCGTCAGCATTCCGTCTACGATAAAAACCGTATTACCAGTTAATGAACCAACTCCACGAATATCTACCCTAGGAGAACCACCTGGTGTACCAGATGTAACAACATTTACCCCAGCAAGTTTTCCTTGTACAGAGTTTAATGGGTTCGCATTTGGCTTATCTGCTAAATCTTTAGCAGTGACAATACCAATACTCCCTGTAACATTCTCCTTTTTCTGTGTACCATATCCAATCACAACTACCTCCTCGATTTTATTCTCTTTCGTAGCAGTATCCTGTGTGGATTGCGCATGCAAATTGCCCCCAAAATAAATTGCAGCAATTAACAATGGTAATTTGACATAATTTTTTCTCATAATATTCTTAAGTATTATTTTCTTACACCGAATATATATCTTTTTATTAACACAATGTTAATTTTAACATAATTTTTTAACAAATTGAATTACAGGTATTTAAAACATTAATTCATAAAGAATCAATAAAACTATTATAAAATGACTTCCCCATTTTATGGCTCAATATTTGTCTATTTAACATAATGTGATCCTAATCACTCAAAATGAGTTATTAAAATTTAAACAGTACTTGTTTTGAATATTCAATAATTACAAAACCACTAAACAGATAAATTATGAACACAAACAGATTGTCAAACGAAATGCAAAATGCATTAATCAAACAAATGACAAAAGAAGCACACGCTTCACAGATATTTCTTTCTTATGGATGCTGGGCAGACGCAAAAGGTTATGGCGGAATTGCCAATTTTTTATACAGACATTCTCAGGAAGAGAGAAATCATATGATAAAATTGATGCGATACATTCTTGACAGAGGTGGTGAAGCCAAAGTAGAAGCTATTCCCGCTCCACCTGAAAATCCACAAAGCTTAACGGACTGTTTCAACAAGGTTTTTGAACACGAAGTGGATAATACAACTTCCATCTATAATTTGGTGAATCTCTCTATGCAAGAAAAAGATTGGGCAACTTGGAATTTTATGCAATGGTTTGTAAAAGAACAGATTGAAGAAGAAAAACTAGCGCTTGAACTGATTGACAAATTGAAAATCGCAGGTGGAGACCGCGCGACAAATGAATCACTTTTCACTTTGGACAAAGCCTTGGAAGCGGCTCCAGACGGCGTTCCTTTACCACAGGAAGCAACAGCTGAAAATCCCTCTTAACATCAAATTAAATATCACTAACTTTGGTCTCCGTTTTTTACGGAGATTTTTTATTAATTACATATTTAAAATTAAATGGCAGATATTATAGATAGCAATCACGCAAATCCAGAAGAATTTTACAAATCGCTGAAAGAAAAATTAGAAGAACAACACAATTTCCCAGAAGAATATCTTTTTAAATTCATTGTAACGAGTGATTCTGAAAAGGTAACAGAAATTTTGAGAGTTTTTGACGACCTGAAATATACTTTGTCCAACAAAGAAAGTTCCAATGGAAAATACACGTCTGTTTCCATCGATTGTTTTGTTCTGGACGCAGACCAAGTCATCACGATTTATAAAAAAGTAGCAGCTATCGAAGGCGTAATGATGTTGTAATTATAGATGATAACTGATAAATGATGAGTGATTTTATAGTGGCGTAAATCTTGTATTTTAAAATCAAATTTAATGTTATGAAAAAATCGTTTTTCAAATTCCTGAATAAAATAAACCTTGCTGTCCTACCAAAATACAGCAAACGGGATTTTACAAAGCTGAATAAATTCCAGAAAGCAATTTTCGGATATCGTTATGTAGTTTTGTTAAATTCATTAGACTAAATCATTAAAGAAATTTAAACATAAAAAAAAGCGTTCAAAAATAATCTGAACGCTTTTTATTTATACGATAAATTCAATTAAGAATTTTCCAAAATATAGCTGAACATCAATGGTGCACATATTGTCGCATCACTTTCCACGATGAATTTTGGAGTTGTGATGTCTAATTTACCCCAAGTAATTTTCTCATTAGGAACTGCTCCGGAATAAGAACCGTAAGAAGTTGTAGAATCAGAAATTTGGCAGAAATAAGACCAAAACGGAATGTCGTGCATTTCCATATCCTGATATAACATCGGAACTACACAAATTGGGAAATCGCCAGCAATCCCTCCTCCAACTTGGAAGAATCCTACTCCTTTTCCACCAGAATTTTTCGGATACCAATCAGCCAAATAAGCCATATATTCGATTCCGGATTTCATTGTGGAAAACTTCAAATCTCCTTTGATACAATAAGATGTAAAAATATTTCCCATTGTAGAATCTTCCCAACCCGGAACCACAATTGGCAAGTTTTTCTCAGCTGCGGCGATCATCCAGGAGTTTTCTCTCGGGATTTCATAATATTGCTCCAGAACGCCAGACAAAATCATTTTATACATATACTCGTGCGGGAAATAACGCTCTCCTTTATCATCAGCATCTTTCCAGATTTCATAGATATGTTTTTGCAATCTTCTGAAAGCTTCTTCCTCAGGGATACACGTATCAGTTACTCTGTTAAGTCCTCTTTCCAAAAGTCCCCATTCTTCTTGCGGCGTCAAATCTCTGTAATTTGGAACTCTTTCGTAGTGCGTGTGCGCCACAAGGTTCATCAAATCTTCCTCAAGATTCGCTCCTGTACAAGAAATAAAATCTACTTTACCTTGACGAATCATCTCTGCTAAGATTTTTCCTAATTCTGCTGTTGACATTGCTCCTGCAAGCGTAATCATCATTTTTCCACCATCTTTCAGGTGTGCAACATAAGCTTTGGAAGCATCTACCAATGCCGCAGCATTGAAATGCAAATAATATTTTTCTATGAACTCAGTAATCGGTTTGCTCATTTTGTTTAAGATTTTTGCAAAGATAAGGATTGTAAAAATAAAAAAGAGAGCAATGTAGCTCTCTTTGGTCAATATTAAAGGTCTTAATTAATCTTTGATTATTTTTTGAATATGCACCTTCCCATCATCAGCTTTTACTTTTAAGATATAATTGCCTTTTGGTAAGTTTGATACATTAACAGAAGAAACAAATTTTGAATTTTTCACATTCACTTGTTTACCAGTCAGATCATAGATTTCAATGGTATCAACTTTCAAATTATTTGACAATTTGAAATTCAACACATCTTTTACTGGATTTGGATAAATCTGTAGGTCTCTGGAATTGATGATTTCTGTGACCCCCAAGTTATTTTCTCCAGTCACAGACATTACCCATTTTGCAGAGGCAAAAGCAGCTAAAGCTCCAGTTCCAGTTGCGATAGGTGTTGCTAAACCACAAGTCCCAGAGCTTAAATAAGATGGTCCTGTTTGTGCACCAGTATTAGTTCCCATGTAAAACTGTTCTGTTGTTCCTGTACCGTCATGAAATACTTCTACCACAAAAGAAGAACCTGCAGGTATTACTTGTGTCAAAAGTGTTCCAGTATTAACAACTGTCCCAGCATTTGCCGTAACCAAAGGAACATCTACGCCAGAAAGGAGGGTAATTGCACCTGATGGGTAAGTTCCTGTTAAGGAATAAATATTTACTGAAACAGGTAAACTGCTATTGACAGTTTGTACTCCAAATGCAACACTCGTAATTTTGTAATCATAATTGATCCCATAATCAGAAAGTTTGAATGCTCTGGTGTAAGAATTATCAGCAGTATAACCACCTGTTTGGTTACCACAAGCTACAGAACCAGTAGCAGCAACAGTATTTGGCGTACCACTTTGAGTGATTACTTGTGCGAAAGAGTTTGCAGTTAAAGCCATAACCGCTAAAGAGGTAAAGATTTTTTTCATAATATTATTTTTTCAAATTATTATCTAAAGTATAATAATAATCTAATATCACAAAATATTTAGTAAAAAATATCGGCAATTTATTTCAAATCTAATTAATATCACTGTTTTTGCAATGATTCACACATATCGAAAATACATCAATAATTTATCATACTTTTGCAAATTGAAATTTAAACATATACTACAATGCTTTCGGTTCAGGGATTAGGCTTACATCACGCAGGAAATTATCTTTTCAGAGACACCAATTTTACCATCAAAAAAGGCGATAAAATTGGATTGGTAGGAAAAAACGGCGCAGGAAAATCTACGCTTCTTAAAATCCTTTCCGGAGAAATCAACTTCTTCGAAGGGAATGTAGTTCCGGAAGGTAATATCACAATCGGTTTCCTGAAACAGGATTTAGATTTCGTAAAAGGAAGAACTGTTTGGGATGAGACAATGCAGGCTTTTGAACAAATCAATGCATTAAAGGATGAGTTGGAAGAAGTCAATAACCAATTGGCGACGAGAACAGATTACGAAAGTGATGCGTACACAGACCTTATCAATAGAATGACAGATTTGAATGATTTATTAATGAATCACGATGCGTATAATCTGGAAGGTGATGTGGAGAAAATATTATTTGGATTAGGTTTCAAAGCAAGTGATTTTCACAAAATAACCGACGAGTTTTCCGGAGGTTGGAGAATGAGAATCGAGTTGGCAAAATTGCTTCTTCAGCAAAACGATTTGATGCTTCTGGATGAGCCGACCAACCACCTGGATATGGAATCTATCATTTGGCTGGAGGAATTTTTAAAAGATTATCCAGGTTCGATGTTATTGGTAAGTCACGACAAACAGTTTATGACTTCCACTTGTAACCGAACTTTCGACGTTAATAATAAGAAAATTGACGATTACAAAGCCAATTATTCCAAATATCTTGAGCTAAGAAAAGACAGAAAAGAAAAACTCATCCAAGCAAAAAAGAATCAGGATGCTGAGATAAAGCATACCGAGGAATTAATCAATAAATTCCGCGCAAGTGCCTCCAAAGCATCTTTTGCGCAGTCATTGATTAAAAAATTAGAAAAAGTAGAACGCATCGAAGTCGAGAATGAAGATGTTTCTAAATTTAATATTCGTTTTCAGCCTTCTGTAACGCCAGGAAAAGTGATTTTCGAAGCTAAAAATTTGGGTAAAGCTTATGGCGACAAACAGATTTTTGATAACGTGGATTTCTTTATCGAACGTGGTGACAGAATTTCTCTTTTGGGACAAAACGGACAAGGAAAAACGACGTTGGCGAAGATTCTTGCTGGCGACATCACCGATTATACCGGAGAATGGAACTTGGGGCACAACGTCAGCATCGGATATTTTGCTCAAAATCAGGAAGAAGTTTTGACGCCTGATAAAACTGTTTTGCAAGAGGCGGAAGACTCTGCAACCGAAGAAACCAGACCTAGAGTTCGTGACCTTTTGGGGAGTTTCTTATTCCAAGGTGAAGATGTGACGAAGAAAACCAAAGTCCTTTCCGGAGGAGAAAGAAACCGTTTGGCGCTTTGTAAATTGTTGCTTCGTCCGTTCAACACGTTGATTATGGATGAGCCTACGAATCACCTGGATATTCAATCTAAAGAGATTATCAAATTGGCGCTTCAGAAATATGAAGGCACATTGATAGTGATTTCTCACGACCGTGAATTCCTGCAAGGCTTATCTGATAAAATCTTCGAATTCCGTGATGGAAAAATGAAAGAATTCCTTGGAAACATTGATGAATATTTGGAGTACAGACAGAAGGAAAGCATCCGAGAAATTTCTGCTGAAAAGGCAAAATTGCATCAGGAAGAGGTTGAAGAACCAAGGCAAAAGAAGCAAGAGCCGGAAATCAAGAAGCAAGAATCCAATGTCATTGTAAGCAAAGAACACAAAAACATTCAAAACAAGCTTAAGAAAGTAGAAGAAAAAATCTCAGAATTAGAGCTAAAAATTGAGGAATTTGAAAGCTCTTTTACGAAAGACAATCCTTCTGAGCAGGTTTTGGAAACTTACAATAAAACAAAAGAAGAACTGGATTTGACTTTACAGGAATGGGAATATCTTGGGAGTCAATTAGAAGGATAAGATTTTAACCTTAAAATAAAACATCAACTGCATTGGAATTTCTGATGCAGTTTTTTTGTTTATAAACGAAAATTTAAGACATTTGAATGATTAATAAAAACTAATGAAAATCAACCTTTTACTTATTATAATTCTATTTTTAAGTTGCAATAAATCTCAAGACCAATCTAATAAAATCACTCAAAAAGACACTTTGTTAATTGCCAAACAAGACTTTGATGATGTGGCAAAAATCAATCGGAAATTTATTATTTTTTCAGATAGTACTTACGTGTTTGAAGATTTCATCAAGGAAATAGGTCACAGACGGGAAGAAAATTTTACTGGCTCGGTGAAGATTAAAACCGATACAATCAAGTTTGATCCTTTCGAATTGGATTATAACAATGCCGAAACTGCAGTTTTAAAAAATGGATTTATAGAATTTATCGATGGAGAATCTCCTGAAAGAATGAAAATCGAGAAAACATCTTTGAAAGTCAATAATCACATTGATTTTAAAAACTTTAAAGATTATGCTGTTTTTAATGATTACGCAAAATTTGAAGATGACAATATCTACAGAAACTTTGATTTAACAACCAATGATTTAAAACAAATTGAAAATATTTTGAAAGTCGAATTTCAAAAAAATAACCGTTTGAGGAAATATTCAGAATATTTAAAACAAGTTACTTCAATTAAAAATGAGAAGAATGAAAATATCATAGGTATTCATTTTTATTGTAAAAGCGATGATAAATTGGAAAGTTTTCAGTTTTATAAAATAGGAATGATGGATGGTGGAAACTGCAACGTTTTTATTCGCTTAAATCTTACTACCGGAAAAATTGAATTAGTGAATATTGCGGGATTGGCTTAATAATTAATTTCTTTTCGTAATTTCACATTTGACAAAATTTAAAAATTCAAAACAATGATCAACGATATAAAGAAATTTCTGAATGAAGACCAAGATCCAAAAGCAGTAGAAAAAATCACGGAGAAAGTCAATGACCTGTTGACCAATGGAGAAACTGTGGAATATATCGCGGTGCAAAATAAACCTGCCATTAATATATCTCCGGATTCTATTGTTCTTACAAATAAAAGAATTTTGTTTTTCCGTTCCAAGTCATTCGGCCTGAAAACAGATTTTAACGATTATCTTTGGAAAGATGTTGCAGAAAGCCATATCAGCGAAGCGATTTTAGGCTCAACTTTCACAATGACTGCAATAACTGGTTTTATTGAAACGATTGATTATATTCCAAAATCTCAAGCCAGAAAACTCTATCAATATGCGCAAAGTAAGGAAGAAGAAATGATAGAATACCGGAGAGAAAAGGAATTAGAAGAAAAAAGAGCGACCGCCGGAGGCTTCACCATCAATACACAGAATGAAAAACCGGAAGAACCAAAAACGCCGGCACAACAACAAGTTCCTGCTGAAGACCCAATGGAAACATTGATGAAACTGAAAGCCTTTCTGGATAATGACTTGATTTCGCTTGAGGATTACGAAACTAAAAAGAAAGAGATATTAAGCAGAATGTAAATCATGCTTATGAAGACACAAAAACTTCTATTTGTATTATTCTTATCACTATCTGTTGTGACATTTTCACAGGTGCAGGATACCACTCTATTACAGAAAGTTTTACAACAATTAAAACTCACAGAAAAACAAATCAACACAGAAATAGTTGCTAGCAAATCACTACCCTATTTATCAGGAAAAACGGCATTAGTAATTCCAAAATATAAAGTTAACGAAGAAGATCAATATGGTAACTATTACTTTGAGATAGAACCTTATATTGTTGTAGCAGATCAGAAAACAGGAAAGATAATTAATCAATATCAGATGCCGGACGTCTGGGTTTCTGATGCCGTTAGGCTCAGCGATATTACCATCGACACTGGTTTATACCAACTCAATAACAGCACAAGAGCCTTTGGAGTAAGAGTCGGTTATACTGGTAGCAGCAATCCCAATCCTTATAGCAAAACTGACTTATCGCTTTTCATTATTCAGGACAATAACATCAAAAGGGTACTGAACGATTATACGGTGTATGATTACGGTGGAGAATGGGATACGAGATGTGCGGGTGAATTTGAAGTGATGTCAGCTGTGATTGACATTGACAAAACGCAGTTAAAAGGATTCAACAATTTGATTTTAAAGATTACAGACGAAACAACTAAAAGCATCCAAACCGCTGACGATTGTGTTGAGAAAAAGAAGTCTACAAAACGCACAAAAACGTTGAAGTTCAATGGAAAAGAATATCAATAAGAATTTATTTAAATTACCAAATTAAAAATCAATTCGCCTCAATATGCCAGAACTATTCAAAGCACATCTACAAAAATTCATCACAATAACTGATGAGGATTTTGCTTTGATTATAGATTATTTCGAGATCAAAAACTTCAGCAAAAAAGAAATTCTTTTGGAGGAAGGACAAATCTGTCGTCATAATTATTTTGTACTGAAAGGTCTTCTGAGAAAGTTCTTCATTAATGAAAAAGGCATTGAGCAAACCACAGATTTTGCCTTGGAAGCCTGGTGGATGACCGACAATTTTTCGTTCGAACGCAAAATACCGGCTGACTTTAGTATTCAAACAGTAGAAAAATCTGAAGTTCTGACCATCAGCAATGATTCCCAGGAAAAACTTCTGAATGATTTTCCTATAATGGAAAAGTACTTCAGAATTGTTTATCAGAGGGCATTTGCAGCCAATCAACGAAGAGTCAAATTTATTTTTTCTTATTCCAAAGAAGATTTCTACTTCTCACTGCTCAAACAATATCCTGAGTTTGTACAGCGTGTTCCACAATATCTGATTGCTTCTTTCCTCGGTTTTACACCAGAATATCTGAGTGAAATTCGTAAGAAAAGCATTTCTTAAACCAGTTTAAGTTTTTCACGTTTTTGATTTCCCAACTTTGTACCACCAAAGAGAGAGAAATGAAAACATCTACCAAAAACAAATTTCAACAATTATTTTTACGATTAGCTTTAGCATTCACAATGTTGTCTGCGGTCGCTGACCGATTCGGATTTTGTGGTGAAAATTCCAGTTGGGGAAACTGGCAAAGCTTTGAGAATTACACCAAAAAAATCACTTCATTTTTACCTGAATTTCTAAGTATTTTCGGTGCCTATTCTGCCACATTTTTAGAAACAATCTTCGCTCTCTTTCTAATCTTAGGTTATAAAACCAAACTGACAGCCATCGGAACAGGCATTCTTTTATTAATTTTCACATTGTCAATGAGCATTTCGCTAGGTATCAAAGCACCTCTCGATTATTCAGTTTGGGTAGGTTGCGCTTCAGCGTTTCTTTTGGCCGGTCAGAATCAATATCAATATAGTCTCGATAACAAATTAAAATAAATCAAAAACAATGGAAAAACGTATCAACATCAACACCGTAGAACCTCACGCATACAAAGCAATGTTTGCATTGGAAGGTTATCTGGCTCAGACAGAAATCTCTAAAACACTGAAGGAATTGATTAAAATCCGAGCTTCACAAATCAACAATTGTGCTTACTGCTTAGCAATGCACACCAAAGATGCGCTAAAATATGGCGAAAGTGCAGAAAGGATTTTTATCCTGAGCGCGTGGCACGAAGCAGAAAAATTCTTCACAGAAGAAGAAATGGTTGCACTGAAAATGACAGAAGAAATCACGCAGATCGCACAACAAGGTTTGAGCAATGAGACTTATCAAAGAGCGTTGAAAATCTTTTCTGAAAAACAAGTTTCCGAGATTATTATGGCAATAGTCACCATCAATGCGTGGAACAGAATTGCGGTAAGTACTCATCTTCAAATTGGAGAGTAATTACTATTCAAAGAACGATTTCTTAAAAACGTACGTTGGTTTTCATAAAAACGAACGTACGTTTTGAACAAAAGGCACGTACGTTTTAGTGAAAACGTACGTGCCTTTTTTAGCACCATTGCAAACGCCCTATTCATGAGACTTGCAGGATGGTCATTTTACAACAAAAAAACGTCACCAATTGGTAACGTTTTTTGTCAATTTATGCAAGTGAAAAATCTTTGATAAAGGTTTTTTACTTGATGAAACCTCTACTTCTCAACAAAGGTTTGATGTCCGCTTTATGTCCGGTAAAACCTTCAAAAGCTTTGTTCAAATCTACACTGTTGCCGACCGAAAGAATATATTTTCTAAAACGGTCACCGTTTTCTCTCGTCAATCCGCCATTGGCTTTTATCCATTCCCATGCATCAGAATCCAAAGTTTCTGACCAGAGATAGGCGTAATATCCAGCTGAATATCCGCCACCCCAAATGTGCGCAAAGTAAGGCGTGTGATATCTCGGTGGAACTTGAGGCACTAATAATCCATATTTAGACAAAGCTTGGTTTTCAAAATCCAAAACCGGAATCAACTGTTTGTCGGAAGTAACGGTATGCCAGTTCATATCTAAAGTTGCAGCAGCTACTAATTCTGTGGTTGCATAACCTTGGTTAAAGTTCGATGCTTTCTTGATTTTATCAATCAAAGTCTGCGGCATCGGCTGTTTGGTCTGATAATGCAGGGCGTAATTCTTCAAAATCTCAGGCTCCAAAGCAAAATGTTCATTGATCTGAGAAGGAAACTCCACAAAGTCTCTTGGTGTATTCGCTCCTGAAATGGATGCGTATTTTTGATCGGCAAATAAGCCGTGCAAAGTATGGCCAAACTCGTGGAACAAAGTTTCTACATCATCATAAGAAATCAACGAAGGTTTTCCTGGAGCAGGTTTCTGGAAATTATAAACATTCACGATCACCGGTTTTTGCCCTAACAAATGCGATTGAGGAACAAAGTTGTTCATCCAAGCACCACCACTTTTGTTGCTTCTGGTGTAGAAATCCAGATAGTAAAGCGCTAACGATTTTCCGTCTCTGTCAAAAACTTCGTAAGCCACCACATCCGGATGGTAGACAGGGAGGTCTTTTCTGACTTTGAAAGTGATTCCGTAGAATTGCTCGGCAGCAAAGAAAACGCCTTTCTCTAAAACCGTGGTGACTTCGAAATAAGGTTTGATTTCGTTATCATCCAGGTCATATTTGGCTTTTCTCACCTGCTCAGAATAGAAGTTCCAGTCCCAAGGTTCCACTTTAAAGCCACCTTTCTGTGCATCAATCACTTCCTGAATTTCCTTTGCTTCACGATTCGCGGTTTCTACGGCAGGTTTTGCCAGTTGTGCCAAAAGTCCCATTGCTGCTTCAGGCGTTTTTGCCATTTGGTCTTGCAAACTCCATTCGGCAAAGTTTTTCTTCCCAAATAACTGCGCTTTTTGTAATCTTAATTTGGCTAATTTCTCAACCGTTTCCCTTGTATCATTTTCGTCACCTTTTTCAGCTCTGGTCCAGGATGCTTTGAAGAGTTTTTCTCTGGTTGCTCTGTTTTTAAGATTCTGTAAAAGTGGTTGTTGAGTCGTGTTCTGCAAAGCCAGAAGGTATTTTCCTTTTTGACCAGCTTGTTCTGCATCAGTTGCTGCAGCAGCGATTTCGTCTGCGGAAAGTCCGTCTAATTCTTTGACATCAGAAATCAAAACCGCTCCTTTTTTTCTCGCCTCCAATAATTTATTGCTGAATTGAGTGGCTAAAGTTGCCAATTGCTGATTGATTTCTTTTAATTTTTCTTTGTTTTCAACCGAAAGATTGGCTCCGGCGATTTCGAAATTAGTCAAATAAAACTCGGTCAATCTTTTGCTTTCTGCGTCTAATTTATCAGTTTTTACTGCTTTGATTTTCTTATAAAGTTTATCATTCAAATAGATTTTATCCGAATGTGAAGCGAAAATCGGTGCATACTCTTCTTCCAACTTCTGAAGCTGGTCATTGGTATTGGAGCTTGTGAGATTATAAAAAAGAATAGTCGCTCTTCCAAGTGTTTCACCACTTGTTTCCAAAGCTAAAACAGTATTTTCGAAAGTTGGAATCTCTTTATTATTGACGATTTTATCAATGTTTACCAGTTGCTCTTTCAAACCAATTTCGAAAGCTGGTTTGAAATGTTCATCTTTTATTTTATCGAATTCCGGAGCCTGGTATTGCAACGGACTTTTTTTAAGAAAAGGATTGTTGTTCATAGATTTCTGTGTGGTTGCAGAAGCTTTTTTCTGCTGGGCGTTTATGGTCATGTTTCCTGCATTGAACGCAAGAAAAGTTATCAGTAAAGTCGTTCTTATTTTCTTCATTGACTAAAATTATTAGGGAATAAAAGTAATGAAAAGTGAGGAAATAATCTAATGGGATTTGATGTAAGACTTTGAAGTTAGAAACTTTCTTTTCTAATGATTGACAAACAGGAATTGAAAATGAATCCTCAACCGCCTCGAACGGAAATCCTTTTACGTGTACTGGAAGTTCTATTTAATTTAAAATTGTCTGCAAAAAAGATTGACTAAGATCACCACTTCGTTAGGTTTGAGAGTGGAAGGCGGATTAAGCTGCCCAAAATAATTTATTTATCTTCTTCCTCATCATCGCCGCTCCAATGATTTTCCTCGAAGGAAATACTGTCCAGCGCAAGCAATTCGGCTTCACGTTCGAGAGATTCGCGGAGTGTGAAAGTAATCATATCCTTGTCCTTTTCTTTCGCCAAACGTCTGGTCATCGCTTTGTCTATAAGCATAAAACGTTTCCCCATTCTTCTGGCTGTATATTTTCGCATTCCATTTTCCTGAAGAATATCGACTGCCATATCAACCGCTGTTCCGAGTGTTTCGCGATAGATATAATTGACATCTTTATTAATAAATTCATAAGCATCCAAACGGTTTTTTGCCCGCACGAAAATCTTGAGACCAGGATAATTTTCTTTGGCATAATCTACCAGAAACTTATTTTTCTCTGGATCATCCAGGCAAAGGACGAGAAGTTCTGCTTCTTCAATTCCCGCCGAACGCAGCAATGCAGGTTTTGTCGCATCACCATAATAAACATTGAAACCATTTGACCTCAACAGCGCAACTCTATCTGGATCATTATCCAAAACGGTTGAACGAATGCCGTTGGCTTTCAAAAGCCGGCCAACCGTACTTCCGAAAAAACCGAATCCTACAATAATTACTTTACGTTGTTTGATGATGCCGAGTTCTACGTTTTCTTCATTTTTTTGTTTGATGAATCTCTTGTCGAGGACTTTTTCCTTGAATATCAAAAGCAGCGGCGAAATACACATCGTAATCGCTACAATCGCCATTAATTCTCCATTGGCCTGATAATCTATCAAATATAAACTTGCTGCAAAATTGACCAAGACAAAAGCAAATTCTCCAACTTGCGACAATGCAAAAGCGAGGAAAAAACTTTGCTCATTATTCATCTTATAATATTTCCCGATTCCAAAAAGAACAATCGCCTTAACAGCCAAAACTATGAACGCCGCAGAAAATATAAAGAATGGTTTCGAAATGATGATATCGAAGTTAATCGTTGCACCAACACTTACGAAAAATACCGCCAACAACAATCCTTTGAATGGGTCAATGGCACTTTCCAGCTCATGGCGAAACTCGCTGTTAGCTAACATTACGCCAGCGATAAATGCACCTAAAGCCGGACTTAAATCAACCGAAATCATTAACTCAGAAACACCAATGACGAGGAATAATGAAGCTGCGGTCAAAAGCTCATTAAGTCCTGACCTTGAAACAAATCTGAGAAAAGGTGTGAAAATATATCGACCTAATAATATCAAGGCTAAAACTGCAAATATTACGGTAAAAGGTTGTAACCATTCGGGAAGATATTGTATTAAAACTTTCTCGTGACCAGCTTGTGATAAGGCTTTTTCGGATTTTGAGATAAATGGTAATAATGCCAAAATCGGAATGACCGCAATATCCTGAAAGAGTAAAATCGAAAATGAAGATTCGCCGCTGACGGTTCGGAAGAGATTTTTTTCTTTCAAAGTCTGCAACACAATCGCCGTGGACGACATCGCAAAACAAAGCGCAATGATGAATGATTTTTTCAACCCGAATCCTGCCAGATAAAACACAATTAAAATTCCGGCGATACTCAGTAACATTTGGCTCAAACCAAGCCCAAGTATCCGTTTTCTGATTTGCCAGAGTTTCTGTGGTTCCAGCTCCAAACCGACCAAAAATAAAAGCATAATTACGCCCAATTCTGACGCGTGCATAATATCTCCTACATCGCGACCTGTCAATTGTAAACAAAACGGACCAATCAAAATCCCGCCAAGAATGTAACCAATCACAGAACTCAACCCCAATTTTTTCCCCAGTGGAACCATAATAATGGCCGCACCAAGAAAGATCAGGATTGTCATTGCAATTGAGTTTTCCATTTATTTTATTTTGAGAGTTTGGGATAATTCTTCACAATGAACTTCTAATTGTTCGTCGGTCAGATTATCTGCGTTATAAAAAACGTGTATTTTTTTGAGGTTGATATCATTCACTTTTAGGGAAACTTTCAGACCTGCGAGGAGCTCTTCTACTGTAGTTTCGTATTTTCCTTCAGATGTGTAATTGGCTTCCCGTCCGCCAACGCTTGTGATGATTAGCGCATCTTTTCCAGATAGAATGTTGATTCCATTTTCCGAAACCCAACGCATATCAAAAACCTCATCTATCCACAACTTCAGCAATGGCGGCAATCCAAACCAGATGATTGGAAAATGAAAAATGATGCGGTCGTATTCTACAATTCTTTTTCTCTCGCGGAAAGGCTGAATATGAAAATCAGGATAATCCTCGTACAAATCACGAAACGTAACATTGCCCAACTCATCATAACATCCTAACAATCTAACATTGGTGGTAGAATGTTCGAAATAAGGATGCGCAAAAAGAACCAATGTTTTTTTCAAAGAAATCTCGATTTTCGTAAATATAGTGATTTTTTGGTTTTATGTCAAGAATTGTACTGTTACGAAATTGAAAATAATTTTGTTTATAGGAAGTAATTTGAGGACATTTGAACTTTAGTCAGAATAAAACTAATGGAAAACATCATAAAAACCTTGATGGAAATTCTGGTAATGAATTAGTAGATATTAAAAAATAAACCCGGACAAAAAAATCCGGGTTTTATTATATTTATTTCTCAATTTACCATCCACCAGACGCACCACCGCCACCGAAACTTCCACCTCCGCCGAAGCCTCCAAATCCACCACCGCTGCTTCCCCCTCCAAATCCTCCGCCACCAAAACTGCCTGGGAACGGGAATGGAAAAAATCCACCCCGGTATCTTCGGCTTCCTTTTCTGGATAGCGTATAATCATCATCGTCGTTATTGCCACCATTGTTGCCCTTCATTATATTGATTAAAATAATAATGATGACAATGATTAAAATAATGGCACCAATACTGATTCCACCTTCTTGTTTTTGTTTCTTTACAATTGGTTTGAATTTCCCCTGAACTGCTTCCATTATAGCAGAAGTTCCTTGATCGATTCCGTTATACCATTCTCCTTTTTTGAAACTTGGTGTTACAAGATAATCCAAAATCTGACCTGCAACCGAAGCTGTCAAATATTGCTCAACTGCACGCCCTTGCTGGATAGACATTGTATGGTCTTCTGTCGCAATCAGGAAAACCACACCATTATCAACGCCTTTTTGTCCGATTCCCCATTTTTCGCCGTATATCGTTGCGAGATAATTCACATCTTCGCCACTTGTAGTCGGGAGAATAATGACCTCGATTTCTGTAGAAGTAGAGTCCGAGAACTTAATGAGTTTTTGATTCAGTGCATCTTTTTCAGATTCTGACAACAAATTGGCTTTATCATAAACAGGATAAAGAACCGCTGGTTTTTCCGGCACCAGCTGAGCTTTGGAAAACAATCCAAAAACCAGGAATAATGCGAAAATATATCGTTTAAGAGAAGCTGATATCATTGGGTAATTCATTGATATTTTCCCCAACTACAGGGAAATATTTTTTCAGTTCGAGTCCGGTTTTCAGAATGGCATCTTTCAGACCTTTGTAATAATTTCCTTTGGCAAATTCAGATGTGATCTCATCGTGAACCGTGTCCCAAAAAGATTGTTTCACTTTCTTATGAATACCTTCATCGCCTATAATCGTGAGATAATGCTGTTCAAAATTCACGTAAAACAACACGCCATTTCTTTCTTTGGTGTGATGCATTTCCAATGACCGGAATATCTCAAAAGCCTTCTTGGCAAAATCATCTTCACTCGTAGAATCGATATGCACACGTATCTCACCCGAAGAATGGTCTTCGGCTATTTTAATGGCTTCCACAAGGGAAGCCATTTCTGTATTGGTTAGAAAATCTGTCATTATTCTGTGAATGCAGGAGGTGCTTTTTCTGCACCAGCTTCAGCTTTGAAATATGGTTTTTCTTTGAAGTTAGAGAAATTAGCAATCAAGCTGTTTGGAAACGTTTTGATGCTTGTGTTATATTCTCTAGCCGCATCGTTGTAGTAAACCGTTTCTGAACGGATACTGTTCTCAATCGCTGTATATTCTCTTTGGAAGTTGATGTATTGCTGATCCGCTTTCAAATTAGGGTAACTTTCTACAACTGCCAATAATCTGCTCAATGAACCACTTAATTCACCTTGTGCCGCCTGGAATTTCGCCATATCGGCTTCGGTCATATTAGTTGGGTCGATGTTCACAGAAGTTGCTTTTGACCTTGCTTCAACCACTTTTGTCAAAGTTTCCGACTCGAATTTAGCATAAGATTTTACTGTTCTTTCCAGGTTTGGAATCAAGTTCGCTCTTTTCTGATAAACTGTTTCTACATTGGACCATTTGGAGTTCACCATTTGTTCCTGACCTACAAAGCCGTTTCTCTTCCCGACTGCCCAAAATCCAACAATTGCAATTAACGCTGCAACAACGATTAATACAATACAACCTTTACCTTTCATAGTTTGATGTGTTTTAAAATTTTAATTAAACCAAATATACAAATTAAATATAATGAAGGGATTTATTTTTAATTTCAGAAAATCAATTATCCTTCGATGATTTTTTTGCGATGCTTAATTCCCCATTCTACAAGGTTTTCCGTGAGTGGTGTAACGCTTTTTCCATACTCCGTAATCGCATAGAAAACCATTAACTGATTGTCGTCTGTAACAGTTCTCGTGATGAGAAGATTAGTTTCCAATTCTTTCAGTTGTTTGCTCAGCATTTTTGCAGACATTCCGTCGATTTCCCGTTCCAATTTTTTGAAATGAATATCCTGATGCTGTCGATTATTCAAATATCTCAAAATCATCAATTTCCATTTCCCACCAAGGATTTCCAGACAATCCCGCATTGCCCGGAGTTCCTCACCACAAGTCGTTTCCCGTTCTATATTATCTACAATTATTTTCATTCTGGTTTCATTAGGGTAAGTAGTTACCTATTGTTAACTAGTAACAAATTTAAATCATTTTACCCATAAATTTGTAGAAATTAAATGAAGATGAGAGCAATTATCCTTAATAAAAACAATGAACTTAAAGATGGAAACGCCCATTTAAGACCAATTTCAGCTCACGAAGTTAAAATCAAAATCCTTGCTTCGGGGTTTAATCCAATCGATTATCAAATGCGTGAAAATGAGCACGAGCGACAATATCTTTCCTCGCCAATCCTAGGAAGAGAAGGTTCGGGAATCATTATCGAAATTGGAGAAAATGTTAATGAATTTAAAGTTGGTGACGAAGTCTTTTTCGCCTGCGGAAGTATGGCAAGCAACGGAACTTATGCTGAAGAAATCATCCTTCCTGAAGCAATCGTTGCTAAAAAACCAAATTCGATAACTTTCGAAGAAAGTGCCGGTCTGCCTTCTATCGGAATCACTGCATTTCAGATTTTCAACCGAGTTGATTGGAATGAAATAGAAAATATTTTGATAACTGGTGCTTCCGGCGGAGTTGGAAATTTTATTCTTAGAATCTTATTGGGCAAATTCAATAAAAAAATAATTATCACAGCAGGCAATCAAGAAAGCACCCAACAACTGATAGAGATTGGAATTAATGCAAACCAAATCATTAATTATAAACAAGAGAATTTAGCTGAGAGTATTTTAGAAATCAATCACAATCAAAAATTCGACATCGTGATTGATGCAGTTGGAATGCAATTTTCAGAAGTCTCAGCCGAAGTTCTGAAAGCAAACGGAATCTATGTCAATGTTACACATTTCATCACACCAAAAGCCAATGACTTACTTTTCGGAATTGGTGCAACGATTCTTAACATTTCAAATTTCATTTATGCAAAGGAAAAGCAATATGATTATTTTAGAAACTCACTTAATCAAATTAGAGAACTTATCGATAGTAAAATAATTCAAGCATTACCCGTAAAAATCGTTGGTGGACTTTCTGCAAAAACAGCGGAAGAAGCACAGCAAACACTGAAAAACAATCAAACGCAGGGCAAAAAATTAATAATGCTACACCAAGAATAAATGAGCAATATCAAAGCAATCCCAAGACGAATCATAACGGGAATCAAAGACGGAAAATCCTATATCGAGAAAGACGAAATTGTAACCAATGTTTCTGAACATTTTTCAGGATTAATTATCTCCGATGTTTGGCAGACAAGTAAAACCCCAGCTAGTTTTGAACAGGAAAAACCGGTAGAAAATTCAGCCATTCCGACGGTTATCAAAAACGGAACTTATTTTCGTTATGTTCAGATTCCGCCCGATGAACAGTTAGGAATTGAAGCGCCTGCCGGACAGCCTCATCCGCTGATGCACCAAACCAAAAGTCTGGATTATATCATTATTTTGTCCGGCGAAATTTATCTGATTACCGATACAGACGAAACGCTTTTGCAAGCTGGCGATATTGTTATCCAAACCGGAACCAATCACGCTTGGAGCAATCGTTCCAATGAAAAATGTATTCAGTTAGCAGTTTTGATTGATGCGGAATAAATCTATTTTTCAGAAACCTTAGCTTCTTCCCAAAGTTTATCCATTTCTACCAAATTGAGGTCAGCTAGGTTAAGGTTTTTGGACAAAGCCAACTCTTCCATTTTCTGGAATCTGGAAATAAATTTTGAATTGGTTTTTTCCAAAGCAGTATCAGCATTCAGTCCGGAGATTCTCGCATAATTAATCAAAGAGAAAAACACATCGCCCAATTCCACTTCTTTTTTATCCTTATCGGTTTCCTGATGAAACTCCTGCAATTCCTCCCGAACTTTCGCCCAGGCATCATCCGCAGAATTAAACTCAAAACCGATTCCTTTCACTTTATCTTGGATTCTATAAGCTTTGATAATCGGAGGCAAACCTTTCGGAACACCAGACAAAATAGATTTATTTCCTTCTTTTAGCTTCAATTTTTCCCAGTTTTGTTTTACTGTCTCTTCATCTTCTGCAACTGTATCACCGTAAATATGCGGATGACGGAAAATCAATTTTTCATTTAGAGAATTAATCACATCAGCGATATCAAAACTCTTTTTTTCAGAACCGATTTTAGCATAAAAAACCAAATGCAGCAAAACATCGCCTAATTCCTTTTTGATTTCCTGCAAATCCTCATTCAGAAGTGCATCAGACAATTCGTAAGTTTCCTCCAAAGTCAGATGGCGCAGCGTTTCAAAAGTCTGTTTCTGGTCCCACGGGCATTTTTCTCGCAAATCATCCATTATATCGAGAAGCCTTCCAAAAGCCTCCATTTTTTCCTGTTTTGTATTCATTTTTCAATATTTATTTGGGCGCCTATTTCCGCCCTCCGTTCCCAATCTTTTTTGCAAGACGTTTTCAGTTCTAAAGAACGTGAGCAGTCGCAAAAAAGGATTTCCACTCAGGTCGGGGCGCGCTTCGCCAAGTTTCAATATTTGTCTTTCCTTACATCATCTATCACAATATGACTATTGATTTCCAGCAATTCTTTTAGAAATTCATCTTGATTTTTCGGCGTGATGTAGAGGTCATTCTTATATTTTGAAAATATAATCAAACCACCAACCGAAGTTCCACATTTGTGAAATCCACTCCACATTGTTTCTCCGATTCGGATTTTCGTGATTTTAAAAATGCTCACCCTGAAAATATCGAAGATGACATTCACAACCAATTCTTCGCCGTCAATCCTGATTTTAATAAAGAAAAAACTAATTAATAAAACCGAATTCACAACCAACAAAAGGAATAACATTGTCAGCCATCCTGAAAATGGCGTATCAAAGTAAGATGCAATTGAAATCCAAACAAAAAGCAAGCTGATTCCTAAAAATAAGGAACCATAAACCCAATCTCTTTTGCTTTTGTAAACTTTCATTAATGTGATTTATTTTGAAGCATCGGGACAAATTTATATACTCCAAATTCCTCCTTTTCAAATTGAGTATCAGAAATTTTCGTGAATCTGTAAAGAATCTGTTCGTCCGTTTTCCCCAATGGAATGACCATTTTCCCACCGACTTTCAGCTGTTTCAATAATTCGGTTGGGAGAATTTCTGCGCCACACGTTACCAATACTTTATCAAAAGGTGCGAATGTCGGCAGACCAGCAAATCCATCTCCAAAACTTTGAAATTTTGGTCTCATATTCAACTCTCGGAAAATCTTCGTTGAAAAATTGTACAAATCTTTTTGACGTTCAACTGTATAAACCAAAGCTTTCATTTGAATCAAAACAGCCGTCTGATAACCACATCCTGTCCCGATTTCCAATATTTTTTCGCCTTCGTTCACTTCCAGCAGTTCGGTTTGTTCTGCAACGGTTGACGGATGGGAAATAGTCTGTTTCGCAGCAATCGGAAACGCCCGGTCTTCGTAAGCATAATCTTCAAAAACACTTTCTATAAAGAGATGTCTTGGCACTTCGTTCATCGCATCAAGAACAAAAGAATCAGTAATCCCGATTTTCTGATGAAGATAATCTACCAATTGTTTTCTTTTGCCTTTGTGAACGTAAGTATCTCTCATTATTCGGGTTAGTCTTTTTTAAATCTCCTGCAATTTCGGAAGGAAATTTTTAAAATCCAAACAACAATCATAATTTTAAAAATTAACCAATAATTATCATCACAATCGGAATAAACTTTATAAATTTGATTGTTTTTTTATTAAAAACGTAAACAATGTTTTAATTAATTGAATGAAAGAATGGAAGTTATGAAGAAAACAAGAGCTTATATCAAAGGCACCGGCTCTTATGTTCCGCCAAAAATTTTAAAAAATGATTTTTTCGAAAAAGTAGGTTCGTCGGACGAATGGATTTTTAAGAATTTGGGAATCAGAGAACGCCGAATTGCAGAAGGTGAAGTTACAAGCGATTTGGCTTACAAAGCTGGATTAAGAGCTTTAGAAAACACAAATATCACACCAAAAGACATCGATTTAATCATAGTTGCAACTTCGACTCCAGACAGACAAGCACCATCAACCGCGTGTTTTGTGCAGGAAAAAATGGAAGCGCCACAAGCGGTTGCTTTCGATATATCTGCAGTTTGTTCCGGCGGGCTTTACGGCATTGCGATTGGTTGTCAGTTTATAGAAACCGGAATGTACAAAAACGTTTTGGTCATCGGCGCTGATACTTTTTCAACGATTACCAATTGGGAAAGAAAAGATTCGGTTTTCTTTGGCGATGGCGCTGGTGCGATTTTATTATCTGCAACTACGGAGAACAAAGGTTTTATGGATTTTAAACTGCACGCAGATGGAACGGGGAAATACCATTTCAACATTCCGGCTGGCGGTTCGGAAATGCCGGCTTCGGAAGAAACTTTGAAGCAAGGCCTTCATTATTTCCAGATGAACGGAAAAGAAGTTTTTGAAACTGCAACCAGAGTTTTACCCGAAACCATCAATGAAATTTTGGAAGCCAACCAACTGACTTCTGATAATGTAGATTGGGTCATCCCTCATCAGCCAAGCATCAGAATTCTTCAGGAAACCGCACGAAAAACAAACATTCCCTTCGAAAAAGTGATGACCAATATGGACAAATACGCCAACACTTCCGGCGGAACCATCCCAATCGTTCTCGACGAAACTTACAAAAGCGGAAAAATCCAATCAGGAAATCTTCTACTTTTCGCGGCAGTTGGTTCCGGATGGACCTGGGGAACTGCTCTTTATAAAGCGTAAGCTAATTCATTAATTTTTAATTGTTAATTAACAATATGTTAGATAATCAAACTTTTCTAATCACCGGAATTGCAGATGAAAATTCTCTTGCAATGAAAACGGCTGAAAAAATCCTTGCTAACAACGGTAAAGTTGTCTGCACAGGATTAGGCGTTACACCATTTCATCAAAACCTATCTGAAAAAGCAGAAGGTTTCCTCAACAAAAATTACGAAGACTTCGAGAATGCTTGTAAAAAAGTCCTGGGAAATGATGTTTACACGGCGCCACTCGATGTGACTTTACCAGAAAGTTTAAGTCATTTTGCTAATGATCTGAAAACAAAAAATATTGTCCTAAATGGCTTCCTTCACGCCATTGCAATGGATAAAACTATCCGAAATAAATCGGTAAAACCAATGCTGGAAGTGACGGCTGAGGAATTTAATGATACAATGAATGTTTCAGCGTTTTCGTTGGTAACACTTTGCCATTCGTTATTATACAATGACGTTTTGCAAAACGGAGCTTCGATTGTTTCTTTGAGTTATATCGCGGCGGAGAAAGTTTCGTTTTTCCCGTACATCAATATGAGTATTGCGAAAGCGGCGCTTGAAAGATTGACGATTGAAATGGCTTACGAACTGGGTGTTAAACACGGCATTCGAGCAAACGCTATTCGGTTTTCGCCTTATATGGGAAGTAAAGCCGGCAACGCAACTTTGAAGGTTGAAGATGTGGAAAGAGCGAACAGAATTAGTCCATTGGGAAATGCTTCGCCGGAAGATTTGGCGCACGAGATTGTTCATCTTTTCCGAAAAGAAACCAGAATTACTGGGGAAATCCGTCACGTGGATGGTGGGTTTCATATTATGGGATAAAACTTCTGATTTTAGATTAAAGATTCTAAATTTTAGATTTCAATAAATAATTAAAACAGATTCAAGCTGCAAGTTTTGTGGCTTGAATTTTTATTTGATTAAATTGCATCATCAAAATTATTTTAGATTTATGAGACAAATAAAAACGGCTTTGTTGGCTTATGGCGGTTCAGGGAAATTATTTCATGCGCCTTTTCTTAAGGTTAATGATGGATTTGAATTGATTGGAGCCTACGAACGAAGCACAAAAAATATACAGAGTGATTATCCTGAAGTTAAAAGTTTTGATTCTCTGGAAGAAGTTTTGGCAAGTGATGCAGAGTTGATTGTGGTAAATACGCCCATTGACACGCATTTCGAATTCACGAAGAAAGTTTTGGAAGCTGGAAAACACGCTTTGGTGGAAAAGGCTTTTACTACAACTTCTGATGAAGCAGAAGAATTGCACAAACTGGCTAAAGAGAAAAATCTGAAACTTTGCGTATATCAAAACCGAAGATATGACAGCGATTTCCGCACCGTGAAAAAGGTTTTGGAAGAGAATTATCTTGGAGATATTGTGGAAGCGGAAATTCGATTTGAAAGATACAATCCGGAATTGAGTCCAAAAGCGTGGAAGGAAAACGGAAATCCTGGCGCAAGTATTTTGATGGATTTGGGTTCGCACGTGATTGACCAGGCTTTGACATTATTCGGGAATCCGGGAAAGGTTTTTGCTGACATCAGAAGAACTCGGGAAAACACGCAGATTGATGATTATTTTGACATTCTTCTTTATTATTCTGACAAACGAGTGCGATTGAAATCAAGTTATTTTGTGAAAGAGATGACGCCTTCTTATGTACTTCACGGCAAAAAAGGAACTTTCCTAAAACACCGGGGCGACATCCAGGAAGATGAATTGAAAGTAGGAAAAATTCCAAATCGTGACAATTGGGGAACAGAACCTGATGATAAAACCGGACTTTTGGTTTACAATGACAGAGTTGTAAATTTCCCGACTTTCCAAGGAAATTATTTGGATTTCTACGATGACCTTTATAACGCTATTGCTAACGACAAAAAAGTTCCTGTGACTGCGAAACAGGCTTTTCATACGATGAGATTAATTGAAGCGGCGAAGGAAAGTTCTGAGAAGGGAAAAGTGATTGAATTATAATTGAATAAATCATTATGTCTATAAAATTACTAATTGGGAAGAATATTGGAAAACTTACGATTTATTAAAAAGATTGGGAGTGGAAGGCGGAAAAGCTGCGAAAATAAATTTTAAAATAAAAAGACTCAGAATTTTTACATTCCGAGTCTTTTTATAATCAATATTTAATCATTAATACTCCGCTTCCTTTTATACGGTACAAAGCTCCTTGCGGCAATTTTGTATCATTTTGTGCCAATTTTTCTTTATCATAAACAGGGCATTCTTTCACAATAGCAGGAGTAATCTCTGTTGCATTTTTTATTTCTTGAATATTTGATGAATTATTACCAGAAACAGATATCGCAGATAATGCAGAACGATCAATGGTTTTCAAAACACCATAAGCATCTACAACAACTATCCTGTCATTAGGATCTGTGCTGATATAATTTGGGCGTTGGGCAATTTGCAAAGTTTGCCAGGAACCCAATGTCCCATAACCCAGAGCATCAATACGAACACCACCTAATATCAAATCTAATCTTTGAGTAGGATTTCTGTAAAATATATCAGCATTGGGATCTGCACCAAAAGACCAGTTTCCTTTTTCATCCATTATGGCACGATAAACGTTTGCTGCAATGTTAGAAGCACTTCCATCACTATTAGCTCCAGATGTTCCAAGCCATATCTCTCCTCCAACAGAGGTATACTTTCCCGTTCTCAAAACAACACCAGCTCTTTGTTGCGTAACCAAAGACATTAAACCCAAATTACCAGAGGAAGTTGTCGTGTGTCCTTCAAATGCAGCGATAGAAGTCCCATTTGGTCTAGCAGTTCTTGATCCAATCGTTCCGGAAGAAATGATATTACGATGAACAATTGCCTGCGCATTGTTTGAAGTAGCTAAACTATAATTGACATCCAGATCATCATTTGCCTGAAAAGTTACTTTGTCATCCAATTGCCTTCCCAGCAAAGAGCCATCAGAAGGAGAATAACCAAATCCTACTCTTCCTTTTGAAGTAACAATAACATCATCCAATACCTGTGTAGAAGTAGCAGTTCCTGTAGCAGAATTATCTTTTGACGCATCGACATGGAAAGTTCCAACACCTTGATTAGTTCCTACTGCCACATTTCCTTTTTGATAGATATCCTGAGTATTGAGCGTTGCTTCCATAGTTGTAGTACGAACCCGCCAAGGTTCTGTTCCGTTGCTTGAAGATGCTCCTCCAATAAATTTTTGCCAAAGAACACCATCAAAATAATAATAACCGGGAGCGTCTACAAAATTTCTCGGGATGTTGGTATCTCCACCAGAAACATCTGTCACGTAAACAAGCGCAGCCGTTTGATCTGTTCCATATGTTGCTGTATTATTGGTAAGTTCTGCTCTTGTAAGTCTTGGAGATTGTAATCCTATATATTGAGAATTATCTGTAATAATTCCTGATGGATCTCTTTTTGCATTGACATCTAATGTGGTTTTGGGACTATCGGTATTGATTCCGACCTGTCCAGAAGCTAATCCAAATGCAATAAATGCAATGGATAAATAATTTTTTTTCATCTTTTTGTGTTTTGATAATCAAAGTAAACTTAATGACTTTGATTACTGTTTTATGCTTTTGATTATAGCTATTATAAAGCTTTTTATCAACAGTACAAATATAAATAAAATCCACTTAAATAAAATAAATTAAAATTATTTATAATTAAAAATTAAAAATATAAAATTATTTTAAACAATAATAAGTTTAAAATAGATAAAACACAATCATATTAAATAAAAAACACAAACTTGGAGATTTTAACAATTTATGGTTGAATTATTTTTTATTTTAACTTGAATTTTTAGAGCCTGTTTAAATTTTAAAAACCACGTAGACACAAAGAAAAAAAAGTGATTTACAATCAACAAAAGAAGTTAAAATAGCATCAATCTTTCTATTTTGACTTAAAAAAACCTTCAGATTAAAAATAAGCTATGTGATTATGTGGTTATAATTTTTTTTAATATAATTTCTAAACAGGCTCTTATATTTTTTTGAACTTTTCACTCTCTAAATTAAGAACCCATATTCTTAAAATGCTGAATCTGCAGCCCGACTTGAGCGGAAATCCTTTTTTGCTTCTACAAAAAGCTCTATTGAAACTGGAATCGTCTGCAAAAAAGATTGACTTCGTCGAACCACTTCGTTAGGTTTGGGAGCGGAAGGCGAAAAAGCTGCCCAAAACAATGGTTCTATGGAGTCAAATCAATATTATAAAATGACAAGACTCAGAAACTTCAAAAATTCCGGGTCTTTTTTTATGTGGATTTGGTTTAATTCTTAAATTTACCTCTTGAAGAAAAATAAGCTATGATAAAAGCAGGACTCGTTGGAGCCGGACATTTGGGGAAAATCCATTTGAGATTGTTGAATCAATCTGAAAAATACGAACTGGTTGGTTTTCACGATAAAGATTCAGAAAACGGCCGGAAACTGGAAGCCGAATTGGGTTACAAATATTTTGAAAGTTTCGAGGATTTGTTGGATGCCATTGAGATGTTGGATATTGTGACGCCAACGCTCTATCATTACGATTACGCGATAAAAGCGATTGAAAAAGGAATTCATTTTTTTATTGAAAAACCTGTGACGCAAACTCTGGAGCAGGCGGAAGAAATTCTTTACAAATGCAGAGAATTTGGAATCAAAGCACAAGTTGGTCACGTGGAAAGATACAATCCAGCTTTTATTGGTGCGAAAGATTATATCAAAAATCCAATGTTCATCGAGATTCACAGACTGGCTGAATTCAATCCGAGAGGAACCGACGTTTCTGTGGTTTTGGATTTGATGATTCACGATCTGGATATTTTGCTGAGTCTGGTGAAATCCAAAGTGAAACTGATTCACGCAAGTGGCGTTTCTGTCGTAAGCAAAACGCCGGACATTTGCAATGCCAGAATTGAGTTCGAAAATGGTTGTGTTGCGAATCTCACGACTTCCAGAATATCGATGAAAGCGATGAGAAAATCGAGGTTTTTCCAGCAGGATGCTTATGTTTCTGTTGATTTCCTGGAGAAAAAAGCAGAAGTTATCCGAATGAAACCTGCGCCGGAAAATCCTTCAGACTTTGATATGATCATCGAAAATGCGGAAGGCGAGAAAAACCAGATTCTTTTCGAATATCCGAATATTCAGCCAAATAATGCGATCTTAGACGAGCTGGAAAGTTTTGCGAATGCGATAAAATATGATGTTCCTGTGGAAGTTTCTTTGGAAGACGGAACGGAGGCGTTAAAGGTTGCGTTGGAGATTGTGAGGTTGATTCAGAAGTAAATAAGTTATGAATTATAAAATTCTTTATCTTTTATTTTTACTTCCTCTAGTTATATTTTCTCAAGAATCACCTGACATTAAATTTGATAAATATTTGGATAATAAAACCAATGTTATTTTTGTTGATAACAATGAGTCTTGTCCTGTAAGTATTGAGTACGAATATTCCGGAGAAAATGTAAAATCCAGTTTAACCAGCAAAAGTATTATTGTTGTTCCTGCTAATGCTAAAAAATTTATTATTTCAAAAATTGATGCAGAAGATCAATTCAAATCTTACAAATTCAATTACAATGTTTTTTATGTTTTCGGCGATGTGAATGCAAAACCTTCTCATACTGAAGAAGTTTATTGGTTACCCTATTCAACTAATACTTCACAATCGATTTATCAGGGATATAATGGAGATTTTTCTCACCAAAATGCTAATTCTTTAGATTTCAGCCATAAATTGGGGACCAAAATTTTTGCGGCAAGAAGTGGGAAAGTAATTATTACAAAATCAGATTCTGACCAGGCTTGTATTACAAAAGACTGTACAAAATTTAATAATAAAATTATCATTCTCCACGACGACGGAACTTTCGCAGAATATGTCCATCTTAAAAAGAATGGAATCGTTGTCAATAAAGGTGATGACGTAAAGCAAGGACAATTGATCGGTTACAGTGGAAATACTGGCTGGAGCAAAGGTCCACATCTTCACTTTTCGGTTTTTACAAATAAAATCGATGGTGAAAGAACATACTACAAAACTAAATTCCGTGTTAAAGAAAGTCCTAATGCAGTTTATTTACAAGAGAAAAAAACTTATACCAGAAATTACTAAATGAATATATCACACTTAGAATCCGAACTCAAAAAACGCTTAGATTTCCCTTACACCTGGGGAAGAAGACAAACTGATGATTGGGACAAAAAAACAACATTCATCTATCAAACCCCAGATTTTGAAAGTCTTGAAAACCAGTGTAAAGATTTTGATCTGGATTTGAAAAGTTATGCTTTCAACCGTTGGCTGAACTTCTGGTCAGCAAAAGCTGTGGAAGATATTTTTGCCGAGAATTCTTTGGTGAAAAAAGAAGAAAATCCATATTCTAAAACGGTGGATTTTTACATTTCTGATATTCCATTTGATCATAAAAGCAGTGTTTTTCCGAAGCAATTTGGGCAAGATTTCGATTATATGATTAATCATAAAAAGGAATTGATCGAATGGTTTTATAAAAATCAAAGTCAGCAAGCGAGAAAACATCACAAAAACCGTTTATTCATAGTTTTCTTTGATGAAAAAAATGGTGAACATTGGAAACTGAAGGCTGAATTGAGTTTAATTCAAGAGAAGATTGAAGATTATCTCGACAATTTTGACAGAGATAAATTGGTTTCTTTAAACTGGGGTTCGGGCGAGATTTTGTCTGATGTTATTTGGATTAAAGCTTAATTCATGAATTATATCGGTTCCAAAAACAAACTTTCAGATTTTATTAAACAAAGCGTTTATCAGATTGTTGGTAAAGATCTTAGTCAAAAAAAATTCTGTGATCTATTCGCCGGAACCGGAATCGTCGGGCGAAATTTCAAAGCTGAAACCAAGAAAGTCATCAGCAACGATTTTGAATTTTATAGCTATGTTCTTAACCGAAATTACATTGGTAATCATCAGGGATTTGATTATCAGAATCTGATTAACGAATTGAATTCGATTGAGGGAAAATCCGGTTTTATTTCTGAAGAATATTCAGAAAACGGGAAATCTGAACGGCTTTATTTTTCTGAAGAAAACGGCAAAAAAATTGACGCAATCCGACAGGAAATTGAAAAGTGGAAATTGTCTGATAAAATCAACGAAGATCAATATTATTTTCTCCTTTGCTCGCTTTTGGAAGCAGCTGATAAAATCGCAAATACGGCTTCGGTTTACGGCGCATTCTTGAAACAAATCAAAAAATCGGCACAGAAAAAACTGGATTTGGTTCCGTCTCATTTTGAAATCACGGAAAACAATCACGAGGTTTATAATGAAGATTCCAACGAGTTAATCAAAAAAATCGAAGGCGATATTCTTTATCTCGATCCACCTTACAATGCGCGACAATACGGCGCCAATTATCATCTTCTGAACACCATTGCAAAATACGACAACTTTTCTCCGAAAGGAAAAACGGGACTCAGAAATTACCAAAAATCAAAATACTGCAGCAAACCGGAAGTCCTGAAAACCTTCGGAAACCTTATTGAACATGCTCAATTTCAGCACATTTTCCTCAGTTATAATAATGAAGGTTTGATGTCTGAAAGCGATATTAAAAATACACTTTCCAAATTCGGGAAATATGATATATTTACAACCGAGTATCAGCGTTTCCGTGCGGATAAGGAAGAAAACAGAAATCATAAAGCTTCGGGAACGACGGAATATCTTTATTATCTTGAGAAAATTTACTAGAAGTTAGAGATTAGATTTTAGAAATTAGATTGAGATTAGAATCTGAAAAATCATAAACATCAAAAATATATTAATGAAAAACATTGTTGTAATAGGCGCCGGAACTATGGGAAATGGTATTGCGCACACGTTTGCTCAAAGCGGTTTCCTAGTGAAATTGGTAGACGTGAAACCGGAAAATCTAGATAGAGCCATCAAAACCATCACAACCAATCTTGACCGAATTATCGCTAAAGGAAATCTGACGGAAGAAGAAAAAGCCAGCACACTTGGTAACATTACAACATTCTCAGATCTGAAAGATGCGGCTCCCAATGCAGATTTGATAGTAGAAGCTGCGACTGAAAATCTGGATTTAAAACTGAAGATCTTTAAACAAATTGATGAATTAGCGCCGGAGAACTGTATTCTTGCGACGAACACTTCATCCATCTCCATTACACAAATTGCGGCGGCAACCAACCGACCGGAAAAAGTAATCGGAATGCACTTTATGAATCCGGTTCCGATTATGAAACTGGTAGAAATCATCAAAGGTTATTCGACGTCGAAGGAGACTTTTGACACGATTTTTGAAATGTCTAAACAATTGGGAAAAGTTCCTACGGAAGTGAACGATTATCCCGGTTTTGTAGCCAACAGAATCCTGATGCCAATGATTAACGAAGCTATCGAAACACTTTATAATGGCGTTGCAGGCGTGGAAGAAATTGACACCGTGATGAAACTCGGAATGGCTCATCCAATGGGACCTTTGCAACTGGCAGATTTCATTGGGCTTGATGTTTGTTTAGCAATTCTAAATGTAATGTATGACGGTTTCAAAAACCCTAAATATGCACCAAATCCATTATTAGTCAATATGGTAATGGCTGGCAAAAAAGGCGTGAAATCCGGTGAAGGCTTCTACGATTATTCTGAAAGTAAAAAGGCTGAGAAAGTTTCGAAGATGTTTTTAAAATAGAGCAAAATGGTTTCAAAAAAGTTGCTGATTTTTCTGGTTTTTCCGACCTTATTTTTTTCTCAGGAGAAAAAGCTTTCTGCTGATTTTGATGGCGATAAAATTGCTGACAAACTTTATTTGAATTCTGAAAATGGCGCGGTGGTTTACGAACTTTCTTCTCAGAAGTTTAAGAAAGTATCGTCTGATGAGTTTGTAGATTCTGGTGATATTTTCCTATATAAAACTAAAAATGGTTTTAAAATTAATTTGAATCAGATGCGTGCATCCAATTCTTACCAATTTCGGTATGAAAAAGAAACCGGAAAGATGCGACTGATTGGGATGGAACGAGAGGAATTTGGTCCCGCCAGCAATGACGGAAGTGGAAATTCGAGCGTTAATCTGCTGACAAATTCATACATCGGAGATTGGAATTATTTTGATGAAACTAAAATAAAACTCGTCAAAATCCCGACCATCAGAAAGAAAATGGTTTTGCCGAAAGCTTATTTTGGAAAGCTTGGGAGTGTCTTCTCAACATACATTGATCAGGATGTGAAATATTATCTCGCGGAGAAGGAAAGACTTTATAAACAGTAAATACCACCATTTAAATTACGATTTATAACTTTGTCACTATTGATTTGACAAAGTTTTTTATTTTTAAACTATGATATCTGTAAAACTGAATTCAAAATACGAGAGAATCCTTCAAACATTATTGATTACTCTAACTTATGCGATGATCATTTTCCGGTTTTTATCGAACGAAAAAGGCCGTGTAAGTCCGGATTCCATTCGGTATTTGAGGCAATCCGAGATGTTCCCGATTATCGATAACACGACAGCGCCATTAGGTTATCCGCTTTTTATCAAATTCTTCACAATTTTTGGGTTGGATGATTTTTGGAGCAGCAAATTAGTTGGGATTTTAGCTTATACTTTTATCCTGATTTTTGCTCATAAAAAGAAATTCTTCTTTAAAGAATTGATGATTTCATCCGCGTTATTCAGCTTTGTGAGTATCTTTTCTTACACAATGAGCGAGGCTTTGACGCTTCCTTTCGTGATCTTATTTTTCTTTACAGCCCATCAAATTATCAAAAATAAAATCAGTCAGACACAAGGTATTTTTTATCTGACCATTTTATTGATTTTACTGCTTAATATCCGTTACAGCGCATTGTTTTTCTGTGCCGGAAGTATTGTTTTCGGGTTGATGAAAATCGGGAAACATTATTGGAAATCGTTTGCAATTGCTGGAGTTCTAGGCGTTGGTTTTTATGGACTTTATAAAATAACTTTCATTGATTATTTCAACAAAGATTACATCAACTCGTTTTTAGAAATTGGTTTAAAATCCACACCACAATTATTAGTAGAATTATTCCAAGGACTGACAACAACTTTCAATCCCTTCATTCACATTGCAGATCCGAATGGTGGAATGATCAATTATGGCATTTACGGAATTGGACTCCTGACCATCATTGCAATGGTATTTCTCTTTATAAAAACTAAGCTTTCTGAGACGGAAAAATCCATTCTGATTATTTCATTAGTCACTATTATTTTATCATACTTCATCCAGTATGTTTACTCGGTTAATGCTTTGGATTATAGATTATTAGCGCCATTTTCTATTGGAATTTGGATGGTATTTTTCAGAAAATTATTTCAAATATTTGATGATACAACTTATACAATGGCTTTTATGAGCTTGATGACGGGATTTGTATTTTCCTGGTTATCCAAAGGCGATTATCTAGAAAACAGAAAATCAATCACTCAATTTTTAAAGAGCGAAAACTTGATGGACAAACAATTGAAGTTCTATGTGAAAGATCAATTTGATAACGACGGCCAAACTGCAGAGCTGATCAGCACTGTGAATCCGAGAATTTACATCACTTCAAAACCTTCTGATACATTGAAAAATAATGCTTTAACAAGATATAAAGTAGAAAAGAAAATCAATGTCAAAAAAAATAATTATCAATAATAGTTTTCGGGAATTTTTCTATCTTTGAAGCGTAGAGCAACAAACAAAATGTTCTGCTTTATTTTTTAAAATTAAATATTTTACATATGAAATTACCTAAGTTTTTACTAGCCGACAATTCTGAATTTCCAGAAGATCTTTTTGTAGTACATACAGAGTACCCGCGTTTCATCCTTAACGTAGAAGAAGAGGACGTAGAGTGGTTGGACGATTTGGAAGGAGATGATGAAGAAACTGTAGCAACTGAGGCTACGAAAGTTGTAGAAGAAGCCTTCAAATGGTGTGATGAAGAACTGGCAAAATACGACGACGAGGAAGAAGACGAAGAATAATAAAAAAGGAACTCAAATCTGAGTTCCTTTTTTTATGTTTAATTTTAAAATTATTGCTGTTTATTGAATTTCAATAATAACAGATTATCTTTATACAATTCCAAAGTTGTTTCTGTCACAACATATTTATTCACTTCCTGCAAAACGCTGATGTAGCTGGTTTCTGAAGTCATATTGTTGCACATTTTTCTGGTAGAACCGATATTTTTTGCGGAAAAGTTTCCTGCAGAAGTATCAATAGTCACATCAGAAAAATAATTGTTGCAGCCTGCGTTTCCGGAGATTCTGTTTTGCTCAATCTGCAGAGTTGGCTTGTTTGTAATATCATCTGCCAAAACCCATTGAGTACCAGTCACAGAAGCTTGTGACTTCCCTACTTTGGATGCGTTCCCCACTCTGCTGGTACAGGAAACAATCGACAAAGCTAATATAGATGTAAAGAAAAGTTTTTTCATTTTTATAAAAATTACATTTCAAAGATAGGATTTTCTTTTTTAACATAATCGATTTCAACAAAGGAAAAAGACAGCCCGAGAGCTGTCTTTTTCAAAATTTAAGTTCTCATGGTTTTGTTTTATTTTTTGATGACTTTAAAAGATTTGACATCTCCATCTTTGAATTTGACATTGATAATATAAGTACCAGATATATTGTTGGAGAAATTGATTTCCTTCGTTGGTTTTATCGTTTTGATTAATTTTCCAGAAATATCATTAACTGTGATAGACTCAATATTATTGATGTCCGATAAGTTGATAACATCTGTAAAAGGATTGGGATAAACTGCAATTCCTTTTTCATTAATATCTGATGTTGCTAATACTGCTGTGCAGGCTGTTTTAACTGTATCCACATCTTGGCAACCAGTGGCGTTTCCTGAAATTGTTGTTGGACCGGAACCTTTTAGATATGTGCAAAAACTAGCTATATTACATACCGATAACAGCGGGTTATTTTTAATGGTTAATTCTGTAATAGCAGCCGGGTTTATATTTTGTAAAGCCGAGATATCATTAAGCTTAGAATTTCCTAGTGGAACTCCAAAAAAATTAGTATCCTGTCCAATACTAATTTTCCCTTGGAAATCCTGAATATTTCTCAATCCATTTAGGTTTGTCAGCTGATTATTATTACCAAAAACAATCCCTCCTTTGATGCTTATCAAAGAAGAAAGTCCATCGATATTGGATAATTGAGGATTAGTGGCAATGTTAAGTCCAGCATCAATACTTTTTAAAGAGAACAAGCCATCAAGATTTGTCAATTGAGTACCATCAATGAGCAATGTTTCTCCAACACTTTGTATATTACTTAAAGGGGAAATGTCAGTAATATCTGAAACTTCTCCTGTTAGATTTATGAGTTTTCCTATAACCAAACTATTTTCTATGCGAGTACAGTTTGGATACATTGCTCCAAAATTATTAACCTCATTCTGAGAGCCTAAAAATACAACTTTCGAGTCGGAAAGTAAAATTGCCTCAGGACAAACCGATAAAGTTGTAAACGTAAGTTTAACCCAATCACTCTGTTTATTTGTACAATCTTGGCGAAGATAAACATCATATGAAGTATTCTCTACAAGCCCCGTAATTGTATAGGTTTTTGCAGAAAGGCCATTCTGCTTTGTCCCTGTTCCTGGTGTAAAATCTTTTTCTCCCCATTCTAAGTCAAAAGCAGAGCCTGCACTTGTCCAGTTGATTATGGCTTTATTGGATATAACTCCTGAAGATGTTAGAGCTGTTGGTGCTTCACAAGGTGTACAAGAGGATTTTACTGCAGTTATACTTTCGCAACCTATGGCATTTCCAAAGATTGTTCTCGGGTGTGTGCTTGCATCATTGGCAAGATAGGCACAGAAAGCATTAAGATTACAAACTGCCAACAAAGGATTGTTTTGAATTTGGATCCCGTTTCCTAATACATTGGTTATAGTAGATACTTGGGAAAGTCCAGATATACTTTTAATAGAAGCATTATTTAACAACGCAAAATCTGCCCCTAAATTTGTCACATTACTGAAACCATCCAAATTGTCTAATAAAGTATTTGCCTGGATTCCTAAAAATCCTCCGATACTTGTGAGAGAAGCAAATCCGTCCACATTGGTTAACTTCGGGTTTGACCAGATACCAATATTGGTTGTGACTGTTGCAAGAGCAGAGAGTCCGTCAACATTCGTTAATTGAGGATTACTATTGAGTAGAAGGAAACCACTGATATTCTGTATTTTATTCAACGGTGAAAGATCTGTAATATCATTGCCTTGTATTACTAAATCCCCAGAAATCTGCGTACAATTGGGATATTGGGATTTAAAATCATTCAATTGTGCCTGAGAAGTAAAAGTCATATTTCCCGATGGACATTGTGCAATAGTACTGAATGTAAGCTTCACCCAATTACTTTGCATGTAAGTACAGTTTTTACGAACAAATACATCGTACGAAGTGGATTCTGTAAGTCCAGTTATTTGATAATTAAGAGCAGAAACACCGTTTTGTTTTGTGCCTGAACCTAGCGTAAAATCTTTTTTTCCCCACTCGAGGTCATAAGTTCCAGAATCTGCCCAATTCACTGTAGCTTTATCAGAAATAACATTGGAAACCGTTACATTGGAGGGGATTTTACAAACTGGTTTATCCCACGTCATTGCATCTAATGACACATAAGCGATGTTACCTGAAGTTTTAATTACAAATTCATCTATCGGAACATTAGAATTATCCATTCCTCCGAAAGTCTTCATATTGATAAAAGTAAAACCATTGTTGATTCCCAGACTAGTATTGAAAGGAGAATTTACAGTAGCCGTAAATTTTTCGACACTACCAAGTTTTCCTGTTATGGTCAAAGATCCAGAGCCATTAAGATTTAGAGATGATGTTGACAAGAACAAGTAAAAACTTTTCAATGTAAAAGCAGAAACAGAAGAAATAGAAAATTGTACCGGTGTATTAAAATAAGTACTACCGCTATTGTCTATAAATCGGTTATCAGCTGATGTCCCGTTCCATCCACCTCCTGCATAAAAAAAAACATCAAAAAGAGCAGGCCCCTGACTGTTAATGCTGAAGACTTGATTATTGTCTATAAAAGTAGGAGATCCGACAGATTCTGTTTCAAAATCCTCTGTTGTTTGTGCCCTAAAATGATTGGAAGGCAGAAAGAAAACTAATAGTAAAAGTAAAAATTTGTTCATTTAAAGTAGATTTATGTATAGAGATTGCTTTATTATCTTGCAAAAACCTAACAAAACTACTTTTATCTATTTAACATAATATAAAAATGGGACGAAATGCAGAACTTTGTATATGAAAGGTAATCTGCCTACAGATTATGCCTGTAATTCCTGGATAGTGGCAGTTTACAGCCTTTGACAAGCACTTCGTCGGAAGAGATTTTCTCAATCAAATCAGAGTTGATGAAAACAGAACGGTGGATTTGTTTGAAAGAAGAAGGCAATTGCTTGCAAAAATCCTGCAAGGTATTTCTAATGCTGAACTTTGAAGTCTTAGTAACAACATCCAGATAATTTTTATCAGATTGGATGTAAATGATGTCATCCAATTTTAGCTTGATATCATCATAACCATCTTTCACAAACACATATTGTTTTTGCTTTTTATTAATGAGAATTCTTATTGCGGTCATCAGATCCACTTCTCTAATAGGTTTTGTAAGATAAGATTCCGGAGAAATGCTGAGTGCAATTTCCACAGTTTTGGAGTCCGCTTGTCCCGTAATGAAGATTATTTGGGCTTCTTCATTTTTTTCTTTGCCGAGTGAGACTCCCTCAAAGTGACCTTCCAGATTGATGTCCATCAAAATAATTTCGGGTTTCCAGGATTTCATTTTTTCTTGAGCCTCTGCTACAGAATGCGCCATTGCAATATTCTCACAACCGTTATTTTCCAGAATATCTTTGATATAATCTGCAATCAGCACCTCATCTTCTACAATTAAAATTTTAATAAAATTCACAATTACAATTTCATTTTAAAATTAAATTTAAATCCATTTTCTGAATCAATCCTATAATCTATTCTCAATTGGCGGCACAGTTTTTCTACGAGATTGAGTTGGTTGATTTCATTTGCCGATTCGCCATTATCTGTATAATCAAAATAAACAAAACCTTCATCCGTCCATATTTTAAGCCGAATACTTTTATCATTTTGATTGTGGAAAGCGTGTTTCAAAGAATTGATGCAAAGTTCTGTCACAAGCAAACCAATATACATCGAGCTATTGAGAGGAAGCAGAAGATTTTCTATCTCAAAATCAGTTTTGACGTTATTTTCATCAAAAAGAAACTGGAGATTGAGTTTGACTTCCAACAAAAATTGTTTCAGATTCAGATTTTTCTTATCCTGATTCTGATACAATTGCCGATGCAGAATCCCCATAGAATCTATTTTTGCAATGATTCTTTTATTGCTCAAGTTATCAACATTAGGATTTTTATTAAGCTCATTTTCCACAAGAATTCTAACCAATTGAAGATTATTATTAATCCGGTGATGCGTCTCGGAAACCAAAAACTCATTTTGCTCGGAAACCACCGTCAATTTCTTATTTTGTTTTCTGATAATCTTGATATAATTGAGTAAAATCACCGTAAAAATCAAAATCGCAATCAGCCCGAAAAGAATGAAATATTTGATAAGATTTTGTCTTTTGATTTCTTCCTCTTTCAGTTCCAGAAGCTTTCTGTTCTCTTCTATCGTTTTTTCTTTTTCGGCAATTTTGAATCGCTCTTCATACTCCAAAACCTTATCATCATAGAGTTTGTGATAATAATCTTCTGTAAGATTTAATCTAATTCTTAGATATTTGTGAGCATTCTTGTAATCGCCGATTTTTTCATAAACGTTCTGTAGATTATCTGCAAACACCAATTGGTTATAACTTAGTTTATTCTTTCCAGACAACTCAAATCCGGATAAAGACACTTTGATAGATTCTGTGTAATTTTTTGTTAAATCCAAATTTCTGGAAAGATTAATCATAGCATCACATTCCACCTGCACATTAGAAGTTTTTATGGCAAGGGCAATGATTTTCTCAATTTGTTTTATGGCTTCTGAATAGTTTTTTTTGCCTTCATAGACATTGGCAATCTCCATCAGAGAAACCAATTCGTTCTCAGAATCTCGTAATTTTTGAGACAAAATCAAAGATTTTTGGGAATATAGGATCGCACTGTCTGCATTATCCTTATACTTAGAAAAAAGAGCTGCTTTTCTGCTATAAAATCTCATCAGATAAGCATCTTTCACTTTTTCTTTCTTTAAAATATTTTCACAAATTTGGAGATAATCATTAGATTTTCTGTACAGGCGCCGGTATCTGTACAGTTCTGCCAAATGGGTGTAAACATAGAATTCATCTTGCAAATGTTTATGTTGCTTGAAAATCTTCAGTGCTTTTTGATAAGCTTCAAGCGATTTTTCATATTTCTGGCTCAGTTTGTATGCTTGTCCCAGCTCTATCAAAAAGAAAGCTTTTTCTATTTCATTATTTGATTTTGATAGTTGTTGGTTGATGAAAACAAAAGCATCATCTATTTTATTCTGGCGAATGAGTTCGTGAGAATAGCTTAATGGATTTTTGTCATTACCATTAACAAATATCGAACTCATTAAAAAACATAATCCCAATATTTTTGAAATAACAGAAAAATCGGGGATTATTTTTTTCATTCTGACAAACTAAGAAACAGATTGCAAAATAAACTTATTTTCATCTAAAATTCACAAAAAACAAAACGGAAAAATTAACATTATGATGCAATTAAATTAATAATGAATTAGTTACATTGTTTTAATTTTAAAAGCGTAATTTTGCACCCCGAAATAAGGACTTACATTATGAAAAGAATAGGCGAACACAGAAAACTTCTTGGCGTTGACAAATCTGCCACTTTGAAGGATTTGAAAACCATTTACAGAAATACGATGAAGGATACGCATCCTGATAAATTCGTGAATGACGAAGCTGGAAAACTGGAAGCAGAAGAAAAAAGTAAAACTGTTATTGAGGCTTATCATTTCTTAGTAAGTATCCACGAGGAAACTCAGGAAAAATACAAAGAGGAATACACAGAGACGATTACCAAATCAAATATTCAGGATTTTTATTTAGAAAAATCAATTTTGACAGTTCAGCATCTGAACGGAAAAATGTTTGAGTACATCGGCGTTCCAAGAAACATTTATATCAAAATGGTAAACTCTGATTCTGCGAGCCGTTTTGCAAGAAGACACATCTACGGAAAATTTATCTACAGAAAATCCGGCGAGGCGATGGCCGATTAATCTTCTTTTGAATTTAAAATACATCAAGACTTTCAGTTTATTCTGGAAGTCTTTTTTTTTAATTATGGTTTCACTATTTATAGTGATTTAAATGCAATACTCTTATCGGCTTCAGCGAAAAAAACCGCCTCAATAATGAGACGGTTTTTCAACTTAACTTTAAAATAAAATATTAATCTACGTGTTTTGGTGTGTAACCGTCTTCACTTAGTTCTTTATGTTTGTAATCGGCAACCATTTCTGCTTCATAATCGATCTTTTCATTTTTGCCCATTCTTCTTAATAATGAATCAAACAATGAATAAACAACTGGTACGATAATCAAAGTCAGGAATAATGACGACGTCAAACCTCCAATAATTACCCAAGCCAAACCGTTGTTCATCTCTGCTCCTGCTCCTTTTGCAATCGCAATTGGGATCATACCGAAGATCATCGCAATCGTGGTCATCAAAATCGGACGAAGACGGGCGTGGTTGGCCTGAATCAAAGCGTCGTGCGTATTGGCACCTGCCGCTTTTCTCATATTGGCAAAATCGACAATCATAATCGCATTTTTCGCCACCAAACCAATCAACATAATCATACCCAACATCGTAAAGATATTTAATGAGTTTCCTGTCAATGCAAGGATTACCATTACTCCAATCAAAGCCAATGGAATTGAGAACAATACCACGAATGGATACACAAAACTGTCGTAAAGCGAAACCATTACCAAATAAACCAAAACGATAGCCGCTAACAATGCGATTCCTAAAGTTCCGAAACCTTCGGTCTGGTTTTCCATATCTCCACTCCAGATGTAGTTTACACCGGCTGGTTTAGTTTTTTCGTTCTCCATAAACATCGCAGACCACTCGTTGGCAACGTCACCAACCGGACGACCAACAACTTTGGAAAGTACTTTTACAGAAGGTGATTTATCTCTACGTTGCAATAAACTCGGACCAGAACCCATATCCACATTGGCGAATTGGCTCAATCTGATTTGTTCGCCATTATTGTTAGTAAACATAAGGTTTCTTACGTCATCAATCGATTTTCTGTTGTTGTCTGCAAAACGGATATTGATATCATATTCATATTCTCCAGCTCTGAATTTTCCGTCTGTATTTCCATTAAATGCCGTTTGCATCGCTTGTCCAACGTTGGAAAGATTCAGTCCTAAAGTCGCCATTTTATCTCGGTCTATATTTACTCTCACCTCTGGACTTCCTGTGTCAGTCGATAATTCGGCATCTACAGAACCAGGCACTTTTTTCAATAATTCTAAGATTCTCGTCGCTTCTTTCGTCGCAGTTTCGTTATCCGCAGCCGTTACTACCATTTCGATTGGCGCATTATCCGCTCCCATCAATCCGATTGGCGCAGTTTTGAACTCTACTCCGGTGAATTTCTCTTCCAGGTCACGCTTCATTTTTGCCGCGATGATATCGGTGCTTTCTGCTCTTTCTGATTTATCAACAAGATTTACCTGAACCTCAGCTTGATAAACAGTAGCCTGCGAAGCCCCAAAACCTGAAGATTGCTGACCAACTGTCGTAATCAAATCCACTACATCTTTATCATCTCTAAGATATTTCTCAACAGCCAAAGTCACCTGATTGGTTTTTTCAACGGTTGCATCTTTTGATAATTCGATCTGAACCAAGAACTGTCCACGGTCCATTTTCGGGAAAAACTCTCCACCGATGAATCCGAAAGCCACTAGCATAAATGATGCGATCAAAATAAGGAAAGTCACAACAACAGTCATTATTCTTCTCAATCCAGATTTCAGACACCATTCAAGGATTCCTGTAATCCAATGCGTAAACTTGTCCAATTGTTTTTCAAACCAAAGAATAAATTTCTCAAATGGATTTTTCCCTGTCAAATGTACCAGCTTTCCAAATCTTGATGATAACCAAGGAATAATGGTAAATGAAGCCAACAATGATAACAAAGTAGCAATAACTACAGTCACACAGAACTGAGCCAAGATATCAGCCACCAAACCGGAACTCATTGCGATTGGTAAAAACACCACCACAATTACCAACGTAATCGCCGTTACTGTAAATCCAATTTCTGAAGCTCCATCGTATGCCGCACGGATTCTGCTTTTACCCATTTCCATATGTCGGTAAACGTTCTCCAATACCACAATCGCATCATCCACAAGAATACCTACCACGAGCGAAAGCCCCAATAAACTCATTAAGTTCAAAGTGTATCCCATCAGGTTCATTCCGATAAAAGCGGCAATCAAAGAAACTGGAATTGATACCATTACGATGAATGCATTTCTAATGTTGTGAAGGAATAACAACATTACCACGGCCACCAAAATTACTGCAAGCACCAAATCGAAAATCACGTGATCTGCCGCTTCCAAAGTAAAGTCTGTACTGTCATCTACAATTTTTACCTTTACCCCTTGAACTGCGTAATTCTTCATCACTTGCTCCACTGTTTTGGTAATACTTTCAGAAACTGAAACAGCGTTGGCATCAGACTGTTTTTTGACCTGCATCAAAATCGTAGAATTCTGGTTGAATCTTGCAATTTTCTCAACATCCTGCTGTGTATCAAAAACGGTTGCGACATCAGAAAGTCTGATTTGTGCACCATTTTTGCTAGAAATCACAAGATTGCTCATCTCCTCGATAGACTTGTATTTTCCTGATAATCTAATGGTAGATTTTGTTGTTCTTGATTTTAAACTTCCTGTAGGGAAATCTAAGTTCGAAGACAAAATTGCTTGCTGTACATCTCCGATAGAAAGACCATAACCCTGTAATTTTTTCTCATCAATACTCACCTGAATTTCTCTTTCCTGTCCACCAACAAGGTCAACCTGAGCCACACCGTTCACACGGGAAAAAATAGGTTCAATTTTTTTATCTAAAAGGTCATACAACTCTTTGTTATTCAGCTTGTCACTTGAGATACTCATCGTCATAATCGGTAGATCATCCAATGAGAATTTATTAAGTGACGGTGCATCTGCATCATCCGGAAGTTCGGAAAGAATAGCATTTACTTTACGCTGAGCATCATTCAATGCATAATTAACATCTGCTCCGGTATTCAGCTGAACCATAATTACTGAAAGACTTTCGTAAGAAGAAGATTCAACTTTTTTCACGTTTTCCAAAGAACCTACGGCATCTTCAATTTTTCTGGTTACCGAAGTTTCCACCTCACTCGGCGAAGCTCCAGGATAAACCGTCGAAATCGTTACCATATTGGTTTCAAACTTCGGAATCAATTCGTACCCCATCATAGAGTAACTCAAGAGACCGCCAAGTGTCAGAATCGTAAATAGTACGATTACGAGCGATGGTCTTTTAATGGATATTTCTGCTAACTTCATCTGATTACTTTACGATATTGATTTTAGAACCATTTTCAAGATTGATTTGTCCACTGGTGATAACTTGTTCACCACCATTCAATCCACTTAGGATTTGAACTTTGTCACCATAAACTTTTCCAGTTTTCACATTAATCATTTTTGCTTTTCCGTTCTCAACAATGAACAATTGACCTGAGCTTACACCATTGACGAAAGCTTCAGCAGGAACTGTCAGCATATTCTGAGTTTCAGCACCGTGATTGGTTTTGAAAACTGCGGTTGCGTACATACCAGCTTTAAGATTTCCTTTGTTTGGAACTTCGATTTCAACAGGGAAATTCAAAGACGCATCACTTTTTGGAGCTATGAAAGTAATTTTACCAGAAATTGATTCTTCCGACAAAGCATTAACGTTAATTTTTACAGTCTGTCCAATTTGGATTCTGCCAACCTGACTTTCATCTACTAAAACAGAAAGTTTCAATGTGTTGATATTTACGATTTCGAACAAAGCTGTTCCTGTCGTCACAACCGCTCCCGGCTCCACCATTTTTTTGTTAATCGTTCCGCTGATACCTGCCCTTACACTTGTATCATTAATTTTAACACCTTGAGCTCTAACCGCTGACTGAGCATTTTTAAGCTGTAATCTCGAGTTATCTACTTGTTGTTTTGTAACACCACCAGTTTTGAAAGCATTCTCATAACGTTGATTATCGATGATTGCATTTTGTAAGTTATTTTGAGCCTGAGTCACATCTACTTCAATGGCGTCTCTTTTAATCGTTGCTAAAACCTGTCCGGCAGAAACTCTGGATCCTTCTTTTACAAATACACTCACTACTCTACCTGCGATATCTGCAGACTGATTGGTTTCTTGTTTAGGAATAAAAGTTCCGTTAGCCGTATAATCTGTATCGATATTGGTTCTGGAAGCCGTAATTACATTCACGTTAATTTTGTCAACCTGTTTCGCTACTTCTTTTACCTGAATTTCCTGTTCTTTCTTATTATTAGCAATTTTCCAAGCAGCCAAACCAATCAGGACAGCCGCGACGATGATATATATTAGAGTTTTTTTCATTTGATAATTATTTCGTAGTTTATTTTAAATAAGTTTTAAGTTCTCCCTTTGATTTATAATATTGTACTTCGGCAATTTTGTAATCCAGAACTGCAGTTGTATAATTATTTTTAGCCTGAACCAAAGAATTTTCTGCATCTAGCAAATCTGTTAAAGTTGCCAAACCATATTGGTAATTGCTTTTGGTGTCTGCCAAAACACTTTCTGCCAGTTGGACATTAGCTTTCTGATTATCAATTGAAGCTAAACTGTTTTCGATTTGAGATTTTGCATTTTGGTAAGCCTGGTCCAACCCTAATTTTGTATCCTTCAAATCAGCTTCCAGTTTATCAATCTCGATTTGATTTTGTTGAACCTTAGCTTTCGTAGCAAATCCGTTGAAGATCGGAATATGTACCGCCAAACCAATTGCCGAATAATCTGACCACATAACACCTTTGGAACTACCATTTGTTAATGGGAACTTTTCTCCCAAACCTTGCCAATTATAATTAGCGGTCAGATTAACTGTTGGGTAATAACCCGCCTCAGTGGCTTTTTTCTGATATTCAAGAAGCTCTTTATTTTTCAATAAAACCTTCACTTCTGTTCTATTATCTGTACTTACCATATTTTCCAAAAGATGCGGCGTTACTTCCATATCTTCCTGCACAAGTTGGATTTTAGTTTCAATTGGCATTCCCATATAAAACTTAAGTGCATTTTCTGCTTGAGCAATGCCGTTGTTGCTTTGCTTGATATTGGTTTCTATGTTCGTCAAATTCACATTAGTTCTATCCAAATCGATTTTCTTGGACAAACCGTTTTCGAACAAACTCTTGATTACATTTCTTACTTTCTCGGTACTTGCAAAACTACTTTCCAAAGTACTCTTGTTTTCCTGAGCTGTAAAAACCTGAAAATAGGCATTGGAAACTCTTTCAATAATTTGCTCGTCCGTAAGGTCTGCATTCAATTGATAGAACTCTTTTGTAGATTTGGCAGCTTTTAGACCTACAAAAACTTGTTGATCAAAAAGTGCCTGAGTCAATTGAACTCCCGCAATAGCCACCCAAGGCTGGCCCATTTTAAAAGTCTGGCCAGCAAGTGACACTTCTTGTATAATCGGATTGTAAGTAAGATTTACATTTCCATTAACTTTCGGTAGTGCGCCAGCCTTCGCCTCCAGGATTTTTGCATCTGCATTACTGATATCCAATTTCGCTTTCAAAGCATCGGATTTATTCTGCAAAGCATATTCTATGGCTTGTTTCAAGGTTAATGTCTGTTGGGAATACATCAGAGAACCCATTACAGTCAAAACGCCTAAAGCCAATTTTCTCCACTTTATCATTTTGTTATTAATCATAGTTTAAATACTTCTTTTATTTTTTTAATTTTTTTCCTCTATCTAATCATTGACGACGAATTGATTTTATAAATACTTTAACAGTTTTTAATTATTTTAATTAATTTTGAAAAGCATGTTCAGGATGATATCTTTCCTTTGCGAAATCAATCGGTCAAATTCTTTATCATCAATCATCATATTTTCCATAATTAATGGTCTTACTGCACTTGGAAATACCAAAAGAGAAATCATATTCAAGATAAACTGCATCGGTTCCATTTTTTCAATATTCCCCAACTCCATTTCTTGTTCAATGTCTTTATAGAATTTCTTCAAATCATCTTCGTCCACATCTCTTTTGTGACAGCTTCCTTTATTGATCTGCGAAACGATGTAGGTTTCCAGATAAGGATATTGCAAGCTCGTTTGTAAACTCTCGTCAATAAATTGAGCAATTTTACTTTTGAAATGCATATCAGATCTCATTATGACTTCTGATTTTTCTTTTTCAACTTTATGAGCTTCATCAAAAACGATTTGCACAAGATTGTCTCTTGAGCGGAAATAATAATTGATCAGCGTTCTGTTGACACCAGCTTCATCCGCAATCTCTTGCGTAGTCGCATCAAACTTACCTTTTACGAAGAAAAGATTCTTCGTGGTTTCTTTGATTAATTCCTGTGTTTGGTCTTTTTTTTCTTGTTTTGACATTTTTGTTAAACAATTTTGTGCAAATTTAAATCAATCAAATGTTTTGACAAAATTGTTAAACAAAAAAATTAAACGAAAATGATAAAATTCATATAAATTTAATATTAACATTTCAAGCCGTACTTTTCCTAAGACAAGATTTGAATCAAAATCTTAAATATAAAATCCTTATCTTTGCAGACTGTAATACAGTGAGTTAATTAATTTGAAAACACCTCAATACAACTGTAAAACTCAGATTCTCAAATAGTAAATCATAACATTTTATCATAATTAATGGAACTTATACACCGTAACCTTTTAATCGGAATTCACGATTGTCTTCAGGAAACTTTTTTCGAAGACAGAAAATATGCAGACAAGGTCATAGAAAGACTTCTGAAATCTCATAGACAATGGGGAAGCGAAGACCGAAGAGTGGTTTCCGAGATTTTCTACAACATCATCCGTTGGAAAAAACGTCTGGAATATTATATGGGCGAAAGTGTAAAGCCCACGAATGTTTATAAATTAATTGTCGCCTATTTGCTTTGGAGCAAAACACACTACAAGAAATTTGAAGAATTTGACGGCATCAAAATAGCCGACATTCTCACCAAATTGAAAAAAGGAACGGTTCCTACAAAAGCCATTGAACATTCTATCCCGGATTGGTTGGCAGCAACCTTTGAAAAAGAATTAGGGAAAAACTGGGAAAGAGAAATGGTTGCACTTAATGAGCAAGCACCGACAGTTTTGCGAACCAATTCTCTTAAAACAACGCCAAGAGAACTAATCGCAGATTTGAACGATGAAAATGTAGAAGCATTTACCATCAAAAATTATCCTGATGCAGTCCAGTTAGCGGAAAAGAAAAATGTATTCTTAACTTCTGCCTTTAAAGACGGATTGTTTGAAGTTCAGGATGCAAGTTCTCAGAAAATCGGTGAATTACTGGATGTCAAAGAAGGAATGCGTGTTGTAGATGCGTGTGCCGGAGCTGGCGGAAAAACTTTGCACCTAGCCGCGTTGATGAAAAACAAAGGTCAAATCATCGCTCTTGATATCTACAACTGGAAACTAACGGAACTGAAAAGACGTGCGAAAAGAGCTGGTGCTCACAACATAGAAGCAAGACTTATTACAGATAACAAAGTCATCAAAAGACTTCATGAAAAAGCAGACAGATTATTGATTGATGCGCCTTGTTCAGGACTTGGTGTTTTGAAGAGAAATCCGGATTCTAAATGGAAAATAGACCAAGCTTTTATTGATAGAATTAAAGCAGAACAACAGCAGATTCTACAGGATTATTCTAAAATATTGAAAAAAGGTGGACAAATGATTTATGCAACGTGTTCAATTCTACCTTCAGAAAACAATGAACAGGTTCAAACATTCCTAAGTAACAATCCAGACTTTTCATTGATAAAAGATGAAAAAATAATGCCTAGCGAAGGTTATGACGGATTTTACATGGCACTAATCAAACGTAATGCATAAAAAAATTCCTGGAATAAATGAATATTCGCAGGAATTAAAAACACAAATGATGAAAGCACAAAATTAGACTTTTATTTTCAAAATTATCTTATCATTTGGTAAGAAAACAGAAATTTTTAAATTTTTATCACAAATAAAGCAAGTCGATTGACTTGCTTTTTGTTTAAGTTTAATTAACACTTACCTACCAATGCTTCTGTAGGAAGCTTGTTTAGATTTACAGTAAATATAATTTATCTCATATTTTAGAATCATTCTAAAGTCAGATTTAATGGTTAAATTTGCATTTCCAAAATTTTTATAAATGTTTGAAACAGATATTATTATAATTGGTGCGGGTCCAACAGGGCTTTTTACCGTTTTCGAAGCTGGATTATTAAAATTAAGATGTCATTTAATTGACGCTCTTCCACAACCTGGAGGACAATTGACAGAACTTTATCCAAAAAAACCAATCTTTGACATTCCTGGATTTCCAAGTGTGGATGCTGGCGTTTTGGTAGATAATCTGATGGAACAAATCAAACAATTCGAACCTCAATTTTCATTAGCCCAAAAAGCTTTGAGTTATGAGAAAACTGAAGAAGGCGATTTCATCGTAACCACAAGCCGTGGTGTGAAAGTTAAAGGTAAGGCAATTGCGATTGCCGGAGGTTTAGGAAGTTTTGACCCAAGAAAACCTGAATTGGAAAACATTGATAAGTTCGAGGAAAACGGTGTTGAATATTTTGTAAGAGAACCGGAAATGTTCCGTGATAAAAAAATCGTGATTGCCGGCGGTGGAGATTCTGCGTTGGACTGGTCAGTTTTCTTGGCTGATGTTGCATCGGAAGTCACTTTGATTCACAGACGAAATGAATTCCGTGGCGCTTTGGATTCTGTAGAAAAAGTAACCGAATTGAAACATCAGGGAAAAATCAACCTCATCACACCAGCAGAAGTGACGGGTTTGATTGGCGAGAAAACTTTAACCGGAATCGAAATCGAGAAAGCCGGCGAAAAATCAATCGTCGAAACTGATTATCTGATTCCATTGTTTGGATTGACACCTAAATTAGGGCCTTTATCTACGTGGGGATTGGAAATCGAGAAAAATGCTATTAAAGTTAACAACGCATTAGATTATCAAACCAATGTGGAAGGAATCTATGCCATTGGTGACATCAACACTTATCCAGGAAAACTGAAATTGATTCTTTGTGGCTTCCACGAAGCTACTTTGATGGTTCAAAGTGTTTACAACAGAATGAATCCTGGTAAAAAATTCGTTTTGAAATATACAACTGTAAGTGGCGTTGACGGTTTCGACGGAACCAGAAAAGAAGCTGAAAAAGCGGTTGTTAAATCGATTGATTAATTAGAAGAGATTAGATTTTTTTCTTTAACTCGATATAATATTAAAGGAGGATTTTAGAATCCTCCCTTTTTTTTGAAATATTTCAAACTAACAATAAAAATCTAACTTCTAATTTCTCATTTCTAAATTCAACTCACTATCTTTGCAATATGTCAGACGTTAATATTACAATAATAGACAGAAACGGCGTTTCTCACACAATTCCTGCGCCTACAGATATGGCGATGAGCTTGATGGAAATCGTTCGTGCTTACGAATTAGCAGAAGAAGGAACTATCGGAATCTGCGGAGGAATGGCGATGTGCGCCTCTTGCCAATGTTATATTTTGAGCGAGAATGTTCCACTTCCGGAAATGCTTCCAGACGAAGAAGCAATGCTGGATGAAGCTTACAACGTGAAGCCAAATAGTAGATTAGGCTGTCAAATTCCTGTAACTCCAGAATTGGAAGGTTTGGTTATAGAACTTGCTCCGGAAAGTTAAAAATTATATAATAAAAAAGCGAAGATAGAAATTCTATTTTCGCTCTTTTTTATTTCCTTGATGATTTTATTCCAAAACAAATTTCTTAGTAATAACTTTACCCGATTTGGTTTTGAAAACAGCTAAATAAAATCCATTATTTATTTTATTCAAATCGATTTTCCCGAAAGACAGGAGATTTTTAGATTCCAACAATTGTCTTCCACTTGTATCAACAATCACAACAGATTCTACAGTCTCTTTTCCTAATTGATAATTCAGGAATTTGTCTTTAACAAAAATATTAACCAAATTATTCGCAAAATCATTTACCGCCAAAACCGAACCTTTTGCCGTTTCTATAATGAATTCTAAGCCGAGTTTTGCAAATTTCGCAGCGTGTGTAGCGCTGTTTCCCATATTGGAAAGCTTGTCGCTCGTCGTATGGATATTCGGATTGTATTGGGAAAACGAAGCTTCGAAAGGAAAAGCCGCATCGTAACCATTATCTGCCCAACTGAAATGGTCGGAACAGCCATAGTTACAAATTGTGTTTCCATAAGTGAAAGCATGAGTTCCTGTTTTGTTGTAATGCTCCATCAATTCAATCAAAAATAAATTGAGATCATTACTGTTATAAGGGTCGGTAGTCAAATAAACATCCTTTGAAGAACCTTTATAATTGGTCATATCAAACTGAACAAATGACACCACATTTTTGCTATTAAGCGCATAATTATTAGCAATTTCAGAAGAACCAACCAATCCGATTTCTTCCGCTGCATAAGCCATAAACTCAACCGTTTTTGACGGTTTGTAATTGACACTCAGCAAAACTCTAATCATCTCAGAAATTGTGGCGATTCCAGACGCATCGTCATCCGCTCCAGGCGCATTATTCACATTATTGGTAATCGAATCCATATGCGCTCCTACGATAATAAAATCGTTTGGTGCAGTTGCTCCGTTAATGGTTAAAACCAAAGAAGGCATCGGCGTTCCAACATGATTGATCACTCGAACCAAAACATCTGTTCTTCCCGAAGCATTTATTAAATTCTGCCATTTTGTTTTCAAATCCTGAATGGCAGTTTGTGCCTTCGCCGTTGTATGATGGCGAGTTCCATAATTTTCCAAAACCTGAATGTGATTTTTGATGTTATCTGCGCTTACTTTGGCAATAGCAGAAGTCACCGCAGCATCCTGATCAATCGTAAAAGCTAAAATTTTATTCGTTTTTTTAGCTTTGTTGATTGCTGAAAGTGCTTCTTCTTTTGAAGATTTGTAAACGTAACCTGGCCCGTGTGTAACGACATTATGATGAAGAAATTCTGCGGCTTTTTTATTTAAAAATATAGCAGATTGATTTCCTGTTGAACCGACAATTTCTATGTCTTCGGGAAATTTCTCTTTTAACTCTTTTGCATTTTCAGAGTCTGTAGTTGCATAAAATTTATCCGATTGAGCAAAAGCCTGATTGAACACAACAAGAGAAAGTATAGAAAATAATTTTAGTTTCATTGGGTATTAAATAATTAACTTTTATTTTCGTAAAAATAATCAAATTCTTTAATAATATATTGATATCATTATCATTTTGATTTCTCCATTTTGTAAACTTTAAGATGGAATCATTTTTGAAGAGCATTGGACAAATCAATTCATAATGAAAAATCCACTTATAAAAATTGCACTTCCCGTTTCAATCGGAATTCTTGGTCTGATTTTAATTAATTCATGCTCGGTTGGAATTCCTGATAAAGCCAATGCTGTTCAGAATTTTGACTCAGACAAATATCTTGGGAAATGGTACGAGATTGCGAGATTTGATTTTAAATTTGAGAAAAATATGAATCAGGTCACGGCAACATATTCCAAAAATTCTGATGGCACAATCAAAGTGGATAACAAAGGTTACGATTACGTCAAAAATGAATGGAAGCAAAGCATAGGTGAAGCGAAATTTGTAAAATCAGAAAACGAAGCCAGATTGAAAGTGTCTTTTTTCAAACCTTTTTGGGCTGGTTACAACGTGATCGATCTGGATGATGATTACAAATATGCTCTGGTTGCTGGAAAAAACCTGGATTATCTTTGGATTCTTTCTCGTGAAAAAAAAATTCCAGACAACATCAAAACCCGATTTCTGGAAAAAGCAAAATCCATTGGCTATGATACTTCCCGCTTGATTTGGGTGGAACAAAAATAAAAGATACAGTGGACAGCGGGTTGAAATAGTGAAAAGAAAGTAAATGTTGTTGCTGTTAAAATGCGTACATTTAATAATGTTTTCTGGACACACAATTGACGAAATAGAACCAGCAATCCTCAATGAAAACTAATTGACAATATGGCATTTATAGACTATTACAAAACTTTGGAAATAAGCAAAACCGCATCTGCGGACGAGATCAAAAAAGCTTACCGGAAACTGGCCAGAAAGTACCATCCAGACATGAACCCGACGGATAAAGATGCCGAGAAAAAATTCAAAGAAATCAATGAAGCGAATGAGGTTTTGAGTAATCCGGAAAACCGTGAAAAATATCACAAATACGGTAAAAACTGGAAACATGGCGAGCAATACGAACAAGCTCAACAGCAACAAAGACAACAATATCAGGGAAATTCCAGAAGTGAATTTTCAGGAGATTTTGGTGATGGCGAGGATTTTTCGGACTTTTTCCAATCGATGTTCGGCGGTGCCAGGGGTGGTTTTGGGGGAAGTTCGAGAGGTAGTGCAAACGGGAAGTTCAAAGGGCAGGATGTTTCTGCAGAATTGAACCTTAACCTCAGAGAAGCCTCAAAAACGCATCAGCAGACTTTTGACATCAATGGGAAAAAAGTGAGAATCACTATTCCAGCAGGCGTTTCTGACGGTCAGAAAATAAAATTGAATGGCTACGGAAATCCCGGAATGAATGGCGGACCAAATGGCGATCTTTACATCACATTCAATATTGCTGAAGACAAGGATTTCAAACGTGATGGTGATAATCTCAGAACCTCTGTGGACATCAATCTTTACACAGCAGTTTTAGGGGGTGATGCCAATATACAGACACTTGACAGTTCTGTAAAGCTGAAAGTAAAACCTGAAACTCAAACTGGAACTACCGTGAGACTGAAAGGTAAAGGTTTTCCTGTTTACAAGAAAGAAAGCGAATTTGGTGATCTTTATGTGACATACAATGTGAAAACCCCGACCAATCTTACCGACAAGCAAAAAGAATTATTCCAACAACTTCAAAATTCCTAATGATGAGCGATAGAATATCCATAGAACAAGTGATACAGATTTATAAAATTGATGATCATTTTTTACACGAATTGATAAGTTCAGAACTTCTTCATCCGGAAACTGAAAATAGTGTTCAATACATTATTTATGAGGAATTGACGCATCTGGAACGGTTTACGAATTGGCATTATGACTTGGAAATCAACCTTCCGGGAATTGAGATCATTCATAAACTTCTGAATCAAATGGAGGATCTGAGAAATGAAAGCCGAAGATTATCTAAAAAATCAGAAAATATATCTAATTGGGAAGATGCCGAATTTTAGAGATTTTTCTTCGTAAATTTGATGTATGGATTTATATGATGTTCTTATTGTTGGCGGTGGTCCGATTGGGTTAGCGTGCGCTCTGGAAGCGAAAAAAAACAACCTGAAATATATCGTTATTGAAAAAGGAACGGTCGCAAACAGTCTATACAATTACCCTTTGTATATGACATTTTTCTCGACAGCTGACCGTTTGGAAATCGACGACATTCCATTTATAACTACAAAGCCTAAACCTGGGAGACAGGATGTACTTGAATATTATCAGGGCATTGCGCGAGCAAAGGACATCAATATCCGTTCTTATGAAAAGGTAATTAATATTCAGAAATCTACTTTTTTTCAGGTTGAAACCGGCAAGCAGTTTTATTTTGCCAAGAATGTGATTGTTGCAACCGGCTTCTACGACATTCCTAATCTGATGGATATTCCGGGAGAAGATTTGCCTAAAGTCAGACATTATTATACAGAGCCTTATCCTTATGCTTTTCAAAATGTGATTGTGATTGGTTCCAGCAATTCCAGTGTGGATGCAGCTTTGGAAATTTACAGAAAAGGCGGCAATGTGACGATGATTATCCGTAATAAAGAAATTTCCAAAAGTGTGAAATATTGGGTAAAGCCTGATATCGAAAATAGAATAAAAGAAGGAAGTATCCAAGCTTTTTTCGGCGCTGAACTTTTGGAAATAAAAGAGAGTTCCGCCATTTTTAAAACCAATAAAGGCGAAGTCAAAGAGATCGAAAATGATTTTGTTCTAGCAATGACAGGCTATCTTCCCGATTTTGAGTTCCTAAGTAACATCGGAATTGATTTGCAAGGCGAATGTCTTAATCCGCATTATGACAAAGAAACGATGGAAAGCAATGTGGAAGGCATTTATCTTGCAGGTGTAGTTTGTGGCGGAAAAGACACACATCTTTGGTTTATAGAGAATTCCAGAATTCACGCAAAACAGATTATCAAAAATATATTAATTACTGAAAAATAGTTCATCATACTAATATTATTTATCGTATTTATCTTACAAATGGTATTCTTTTTGTAATTTATAGGACGTCAAATAAAAACTATGAACAAAATTACCATTTCCAAATTATTCCCTTTATTTATCATTATTTCAACAGTTTTGATTCAGTGTAAAAAAGATGAATCAGTTTCCTCATCCAACTCGAAAAGCAGTCCAGGTACAGAAGTTTCGGCTAATGATGAAAAGAAAGATTATGAAGAAAAAGTAGAAGATGAAAAACCAAAAGTTCCGGATGTTGTGATTCCAAGAAAAGATTTTGGTTACTATCCTTGGGTTTACAAAAACACAGATTCGGTTTCTCAAAAAAACAAAAAAGAATTTACTGGCAAAGCACTTTACACAATTTTGGCGCTCAATCGTCTTGACAGAGCCAATATTGGCGCAGCAGACACCTTAGTTGTTCCTGCAAAAATTGAAGAAGATTTCTTAAGATATTCTCCATTTCCTGGTCACGTTGCGACTTTGGAAAACGTAAAAAAATTCGTTTTCTTTTCTTATCCGATTCAGGCTTTTGGCGTTTATGAATATGGAAACCTGATCAAATGGGGACCAACAAGTATGGGAAAAAAAGCGACTAAAACCAAAACCGGATTAATGTTCGCCAACTGGAAAAAAGAAGTCGCCATTTCCACCGTTAGCGATGAATGGAAACTGCGATGGAATGTGAATGTTGCCAATTTTGACGGTATTGGATGGCATCAGTATGCGATGCCAGGCTATCCGGCTTCTCATTCTTGCCTGCGTATGCTGGAAGAGGATGCGAAATGGATGTACACGTGGGTTGATACCTGGATTCTAAACAAAGGTGGGCAAACGACCCGCGCCAAAGGAACGCCATTGATTGTTTACGGCGATTATCCTTGGGGAAAACGCAGACCTTGGAAAAAACTTTTAGATTCGCCGGAGGCCAACAATATTTCCGAAGACGAAATGAACAAAATCATAGAACCTAAATTGGCTCAGATAATGAAAGAACAGGAAAACCGTGATCTGGTTAGTCAGCAAGTGGAACAAGAGAAAAAAGCAAAATCAGATTCATTATCCGCAGCTAAAACTCTAGCTTCATCGAATATGAATTAAATAATTCGGGCAGCTTTTCCGTCTTCCACTCCCGCTATTTTTTTGCCAATGCATTTCCATTACAAAAAAAATGAGCTCCGTTCAAGCCGGGCTGCAGATTCAGCATAAAAACAAAATTTGTCAATCAATAGAAAAACCGTTCAAAATGATTTGAACGGTTTTATTTTATTTAATTCAGTCTTATTTTAAATATTCCCTACTACGGTTTTAATTTGTGTAAATTCCTTGATTGCGTGCAAAGATAACTCAACTCCATAACCGGAAGATTTTGCGCCACCAAAAGGCAATCTTGTATCAGAACTTGTTGCTTTATTGATAGAAACTGTTCCCGATTCCAAATTCTCAATGAAAAACTGAGCGCGCTTTTTATCCTTAGTCCAAACTGAATTTCCTAATCCAAAAGGAATATCATTGGCTAATCTCAGGATTTCTTCATCATTTTTCCCAATCATCAGAATTGCCAAAGGACCGAATAATTCCTCCTTCAAAATTGGATTTCCTTCTTTTACCAAAATAATTCCAGGACGGAATTCATTTTCGGATATTCTTTCCAAAGCCAAAACCACTTCTGCTCCATTTCTCAACGCTTTTTTATATTGATTTTCCAATTCATCGGCCAAATCCGGGCGAGCCATTTTGCTTAGTTTCGTATCCATTTTAAATGGATCAGCTGGCTGGAAAGAATTATATTCCTTAATAAATAAAGGCAAAAATTCTTTCTCAATTTTTTCGTGAATGATGAATCTTTTGGCAGCATTACAGATTTGTCCTGTATTAGACAGTTTTGCAAGCGGTCCATCTTTTGCGGCTTTCTCAAAATCAGAATCTTCCAGAACGATGAAAGCATCACTTCCGCCCAATTCCAAAATTGATTTTTTGATGTTTTTTCCGGCAAGAGCTGCCACTTCACTTCCTGCTTTTTCGCTTCCGGTTAAGCTTACGCCTCTTACCAAAGGATTCTCCAAAATCTCTTTGATTTCATTATGTCCGATTCTCAAATTCTGGAAAATATATTTTGGAAAACCAGCTTCTGCAAAAGCATTTTCTATCTCGTCGCCACTGCCAAAACAGATAGAAGAGTGTTTCAAAACAATCACATTTCCTGCAAGAATCGCTGGAACTGCAAATCTCAACACTTGCCAAAATGGGAAATTCCAAGGCATTACGCCCAAAATAACTCCCAATGCATCATAATGAACTTCGCTAACGTTGAATTCGGTTTTGATTTGTTCTGGTTTTAGGACATTTTCTGCCTGCGCATAAAATTTTATCATTCCTACACTTTTTTCGATTTCCGCTATCGATTGTGAAATCGGCTTGTGCATTTCTGTTGTGATGGTTTTGGCGTATGTTTCTTTATTCTTTTCAAGAACTTCTGCTAGTTTCACCAGTAACTTTTGACGATCTATGTATGGAACTTTTTTCCAATCTGAGAAAGCTTTGTGTGCAGAATCAATATGTTTTGATAAATCCATTTTCAATTTTATTTTGACTTATTAGGTTTGCAGTAATTGTACCAATTTTTGCGTGGCTAAATGTACAAAGTTGAATAGAATATCAAAATCAATTCTGATATTTTATTTAAATTTTAGCATTAATTTTTATGAATAATGTAAAAAGTAATCTGAAAGCGATTTTTAAACAGCGAATCTCTTGCGCCCCGACCTGAATGGAGCTCTTTTTCTGATATTGCGAAAACTGAATGTTCTATCAACACACAAAATGTCCTGGCAATATCAGAAAAAAGCGGGAATGGAGGGCGGAAAAGGCGCCCAAATCATATTAATTTTTATGTAATCTGTTACTTCTGAAAAGTAAAACTGAATTGAGGAAAATCAACAACAAATCCAAAGTTACCCAAATACTGAGCTTGATATTGTCATACTTCAACTCCTCTATTTTTTCTGTGGCAATGGCAGAAAGCTTGAGACTGTGATTGATATAATTTCTGACTTCGATAATATGATCCTCATTTTTATTTGGAACAGCTACCTGAGAAAAATATACCAATTTGTTTTTTCCGATATATCCAACTAACCAAAACTCATTGGATTTCTGCATATTAAGATATTCTATCCGAAAATATTCTGACCTAATCTGACCAACGTGTTTGGAACTGAACTTCTGATTATCAACACCATCCTGAATTCTGATAATATAGAAATCGACCGGCTGAGGCAAATAATTAATGACCTGAACCGCCAGAGAATTCTCCAAAAACTGAGACAAACTCCTTTCTACAAACCAAAATGTGAAATAAGTCGCAGCAGAAATGGTAATAACCGTTCTGGCAATTCTGTTCCACACACTCCATTTTTCTGAGCGGATACCGGACAGAAACAGAGCAATAATGAGGAAAACAAGGATTAAAATGATTAACATTAAAACAAAGATAGCAGTTTATCCTTAATTAGAAAGTGACATTCCACTCTTTGTAGAATTCATCGAGGAAATCGAGCATCAACTGATGTCTGTGTTCTGCGATTTCAATGGCCGTTTTTGTATTGAGCAAATCTTTCAGAAGCAACAGTTTTTCGTAAAAATGGTTGATGGTTGTTCCGTTGGATTTTTTGTATTCTTCTTTGGTTTGATTCAATTTTGGCTGTATATCCGGATGATACATCAGATTATTTTTATAGCCGCCAAAGTTGAAAGTTCTGGCAATTCCAATCGCTCCGATTGCATCCAATCTGTCCGCATCCTGAACGATTTTCAGTTCCAAAGGCAGATTTTCCGGTGCATCATTCCGGTTCTTGAATGACATATTTTCGATAATGAAAAGGACTTTTTCTATGGTTTCTGGATCTACTTTTTGTTCCGTTAGAAATTCATTCACAATTTTAGAAGCCAAAGTTTCATCGCCATTATGGAATTTTGGATCGGCAATATCGTGCAATAACGCAGCTAATTCGATAATTAATTTATCACCTCCTTCTTTTTCCTGAATTTTAAGACTCAATTTCCACACGCGTTCGATGTGAAACCAATCGTGACCGGATTCTGTTCCTTCTAATTTTTCCTTTACAAGTTCTATTGTTTTGTTGATCAATTCCATTAATTCAGTTCTTTTAAAATAATATGCCAGAGCTTTTTGTTATAGCTTCTGAAAAAATTAATATGTCCAATTTCTCCTTTTTCCGATTCCGAAGTCTCGATGATTCGGTAAGTTGGTTTCAAATTGGGATAAGTATTTTGCAATAAAGATTTTACGCCTTTTTCTGTGAGCCAAACGTCATCTTCTGCCCGGATGACGAAAACTTTCTGAGTCAAATTTCGTGAAAAATCCTCGATTTTCTCTAATAATTTGTTGGTTGATTTTTTATTAAGAATCAAAGTTCGCCAATCGAAAGCGCTTCCTGAAGGCAGACTTTCACCCAAACCAAACCAATTCGCCGGAAAATAACCTAAAATTTTGGTTGATAAAGGCTGGACGATTCCAAAACCGAGATAAGCTTCAATTTTTGTTTTTAATTTAAGATTTCCGACAAACGCATTTTGAGTTCCAACAAAAATAAATTCATTGAAAATCTCAGAATCTCGATTCATTCCCAGAATCAACGCACCTACCGAATGTCCGAGACAGAATTTTTGATAATTGGAAAAATTAGATTTAATATAATCCGTAACAGCTTTATAATCTGTAGTTCCCCAGGTTCTCATCGACGCTTCAAAACCATTCATTTTATCCGGCTTGGAAAGTCCAATTCCTCTGTAATCATAAGTTATTACAGTAAATCCTTGCTCCGAAAAAAATTGAGCAAAAGAAAAATAAATCTGCTGTTTAACACCTGTTGCAGAATTAATCAACAATAATTTCTTATTGGAATTTTTGGGTTCAAAAAGATGCGCAGATAAAGAATAATTATCCTCCGTTAAAATAGTAATACTCTTCATAATAATGATTTTATTAAAATCACTTCATAAAAGTAAAACATTCTACCGGTTAGAAAATTATTTTTCGATATGCTGGAAATATTATTTTTGAAGGTCATCCAAGAATGGCAAACCTTTTTGAGAACCTCTGTAATCGGCTGCTTTCAAAGCAACTTCGTTTCCAAAAATAACGCAGTCTTCCATAGAATTCCCGTGCAGTAACGCGATAGAAAAACCGGATGTAAACGCATCACCCAATCCCATACTGTGCGCATCTGTCTGAGGATTATTCCGGAAATATTTCATCTCAGAACCATCGAAGAAACTTGTGCTGTTGGCGCCGTCTCTCACAAATAATTTATTAGGAAGATGCTTGATGATATCTTCGTGATTGCCTTCGCCAAAAATGGTTTCCAAATCTGTACTTTTTGCGACAATAAAAGTGGCATACTCAATAATATCATCAGAAAGTCTGCTTGCCGGAGCGGCATAAATTCCTATTTTCTTTCCAAGACTTTTTGCTTTTTTGAAAAGATATTCGATTGTTTTTGAAGGAATTTCCAGTTGGGTCAAAATCAAATCTGCCGTTTGCAGAAACTTTTCCGCCTCATCTATATCACTTGGAGAAAGATTGTAATTGGCAGCCGGAACTACCGTAATTGCATTTCCGTCATCAGAAGCAGTCACGTAAGCCGTTCCTGTCTCTTCATCTTCATCTTCGAAAACGTAGGCTACATTCACATCTTCATCATTCAAATTCCTTAAAACCTGCTGTCCGTAAGGATCCATTCCAACGCGGCTTATCAAAGAAGTCTGTGCTCCCAAACGGGACGTTGCAATGGCTTGATTGGCTCCTTTTCCGCCCAAAAAGCTCCGTAGATTTTTAGCGAGAACCGTATCATTAGCTGTTGGGATTTTAGAAGTTTTGAGGACAATATCTATGGAAGAGCTTCCTACAACTACGATTTGAGGCTTTGTATTTCTAAGTTTCATCTGCTGACTTTCATTGTTTTCGAGGATCAAATGAAATCCTGGATTTGCCATTTGATTCGAAGCTAATGTAAACAATTATTCGTTTCCGATTTCTATAAATTCAGAAATTAATTTAACTGGTTGATTATCTTTGGAATAACCAATATATGTGGCATAAAAACCTTCTCCATAACCTGTTTCAAACGCTACAATATTTTCAGATTTATGATCATAAGGTTTCAAAACTGCAAACTGATCGATGGCGCCTTTTTCGTCAAAAAAATGAGAATGGAAAAACTCTTCGTAAATTCCCATAAAATCAGCACCTTTTTTGTGAAAAAGTTCCTGTTCCAAAGCGTTCAGGGAAATCTGAGCATCTTTGTCCATCAAGCTTCCCATTCCAGATTCTACCAAAAATCCGTAAATTTCTCCATCTTTCAAATCTTCGATTTTCTGATTGTCACAAAGTGCCAAAGACCAACTTTCCGCTATCTGATTTTTGTCAAAAACAATTTCTGAATAAGCAATACAATTGGATTCTCTTTCTTTATGAACCAAAACTGAGAAATTGCCTTTCGGAAATTCTTGCGTGAAAGCCGAATGATCTGGCGAAATCAAAGGATCACTCGCCACAATTTTTCCGGACGAAATATGAATCTTCCCAACTTCGTAGGTTTCCAAAGTTGGATTTTCTACGAAGTCGCGGGAAAATAGTTTTTTAATATTTTCTATGTGAGTCATTACAAACTTTTCAGTTTTTCTTCAAGAAGCGCAATTTTATCCTGCGCATCTTTTTGCTTTTTACGCTCGATTTCTACAACTTCTGGTTTGGCGTTGGCAACAAATTTTTCATTCGATAATTTTTTATCAACGGAAATCAGAAAACCTTTCAGATATTTGATTTCTTCTTCTGTTTTTTCTTTTTCTTCACCCAGATCAAGATTTTCACTCAATGGAATCGAGAATTCATTCGCTCCAACTAAGAATGTGAAACTTGGTTTATCCGTTTTTTGATTGAAATTGATTGTTGAAATATTAGCCAATTTCTGAATCACCTCAGCATTTGCCAATTCGGAAACATTTGTGAAAACTTCTACGGTTTCTCTTGGCGAAATACCTTTGGATTGGCGATAATTTCTAACGCCGGAAATCACTTCTTTAGCAAAATCGAAATCTTTAATTTTATCTTCATTATAAGGTTCTGATTTTTTCTGTTGAGCAATTACCAAAGCTTCGGAAACACTTCTTTCAGATATATTCTGCCAAAGTTCTTCTGATAAAAATGGCATAAATGGATGCAACAACTTCATCAATTCTTCAAAATAAACAATCGTTTTTTGATAAACTTCTTCGCTGATCGCTTCTCCAAAATTTGGTTTAATTGCTTCCAAATACCAAGCACAGAAATCGTCCCAAATCAGTTTATAAACCAAATGTAATCCATCTGAAATCCTGAATTTTGAGAATTGGTCTTCGATTTCTCCAATCGTTTTGTTCAATTGTTCTCCAAACCAATTAATGGTCTGATTATCAAATTCTTTAGCTTTGATATTTTCGTCACGTTTCCAACCTTGAATCAATTTGTAAGCATTCCAGATTTTTGTGGCAAAATTTCTTCCTTGCAACATCAGATCTTCATCAAACAAAAGATCATTTCCTGCGGCAGAACTCAACAAACTTCCTACACGAACGCCATCTGCCCCATATTTTTCAATCAAATCAATCGGATCTGGTGAATTCCCTAATTGTTTGGACATTTTTCGTCTTTGCTTATCTCTCACGATTCCAGTGAAATAAACATTTTTGAACGGAACTTCTTGTCGGAATTCCAATCCAGCCATAATCATTCTGGCAACCCAAAAGAAAATAATATCCGGACCTGTAACCAAATCCGCAGTTGGATAATAATAGTTGATGTCTTTATTTTCCGGATCCAAGATCCCCTCGAAAACAGACATTGGCCACAACCAAGATGAGAACCAAGTGTCAAGTGCATCTTCGTCTTGTTTTAAGTTGTCGGTTGTCAGTTGTTGGTTGTTGGTTTTTTCTTTTGCTAAAACCAAAGCATCTTCGATATTTTCAGCAACTACAAAATCATTTTCGCCCGTTCCATAATAGAAAGCCGGAATCTGTTGTCCCCACCAAAGCTGACGAGAAATGTTCCAGTCGTGAACATTCTCCATCCAATGGCGATAGGTATTTTTGAATTTCTCAGGATGGAATTTAATCTTATCATCCATCACCACATCCAAAGCAGGTTTTGACATTTCTGACATTTTCAGGAACCATTGAACTGAAATTTTAGGTTCAATAATGGCTCCTGTTCTCTCAGAAGTTCCAACTTTATTCACATAATCTTCCGCTTTTAGAAGAAGATCATTTTTATCCAGTTCTTTGGCAATTTCTTTTCTTACCGTAAATCTTCCCATTCCTTGATAATGCATTCCGTGTTCGTTCAGAACGGCGTCATTATCCATAGAATCTATGATTGGCAAATTATGCCTTTGTCCGATTTCGTAGTCATTGATATCGTGAGCCGGCGTAATTTTCAAAGCCCCAGTTCCGAATTCTATATCAACATAATCGTCCTCGATAATTGGAATAACTCTGTTTACGATTGGAACGATGACGTTTTTGCCTTTCAAATGTTGGTATCTTTCGTCATTTGGATTCACACAAACTGCAACGTCGCCAAAAATAGTTTCGGGACGAGTTGTTGCAACAGTTAGGAATTCTTCTGTTCCTTCGATCTTATATTTAAGGTAAAATAATTTTCCGTTTTGCTCTTTGAAAATCACTTCTTCATCAGAAATATTGGTTTGAGCTTCCGGATCCCAATTGATGACTTTGTAGCCTCTATAAATCAAACCTTTGTTATAGAGATCAACAAAAACTTTGATCACAGATTTGGACAAATTATCTTCCAAAGTGAATCTTGTTCTGTCCCAATCGCAGGAACAACCCAATTTTTTCAATTGTTCCAAAATTGTTCCGCCGTATTTATCGGTCCATTCCCAGGCGTGTTTCAGGAATTCTTCTCGGGTCAAATCTTTTTTATTGATTCCTTCAGCTTTCAATTTCGCCACAACTTTAGCTTCCGTTGCAATCGATGCGTGATCCGTTCCCGGAACCCAACACGCGTTGAAACCCTGCATTCTCGCTCTTCTGACTAAAACATCCTGAATGGTGTTGTTCAACATATGTCCCATATGAAGAATTCCCGTCACGTTTGGTGGCGGAATTACAATCGTATAAGGCGGTCTGTCGTCTGGCGTAGAATGAAAAAATTTGTTTTCTAACCAGAAGTCATACCATTTTTGTTCAGTTTCCTGTGGATTATATTTGTCTGCGATTTGCATTTTAAAATTGATTTTAGCTTAGTAAGTTGCAAAAATAAGATAATGTAAAAAAATTAACATCACATATTTAAATTATTTATAACTTTGTTCTTTAAAATTTAATTATTAAAACAAAAAAATATGAAAAAGATTCTTGCAGGATTATTTATGACAGGAGCTTTGGCTTTTGCATCTGCTCAAACAATCTCATTTGACAAAACAACTTTCGACTACGGAAATGTAAAAGCTGGGGCAGATGGTCACAGATTTTTCACTGTAAAAAATACTGGTGACAAGCCATTGATCATTAGCGAAGTAAAACCTTCTTGCGGATGTACAACTCCAGAATGGAGCAAAGACCCAATCTTACCTGGAAAAACAGCTCAAATCAAAGTTGGATACAACACTGGTATTAAAGGTGCTTTCAACAAATTGATTGAGGTTTATTCTAATGACCCTGCTAACAACAGATCTGTTCTTTACATCAAAGGAAATGTTGAAGATATTGCAGGTGTTAACCAAGAAGCGAAATTGGTTGCTTCTCCAACTGCTGTAGCTACCGGAATGAAAGCTGAACCAGCACAACAAGCAAAAACAATGAAAAAAGTTGCTAAAAAAGCTGAAACTGCAGCTAAATAATAAAAATTTTATAAATTTTATAAAACCGTCTCGTTTTTTAACGAGGCGGTTTTTTTATCTTTACATCAAATCAATATTACGATGGATTACAATTTCTCAGACGATTTTCTTATTAAAGAGAATTCAAAATTCGATATTAAAAAGCATCATACAAGCTATAAAGGAAAAATCAATAAAGACGAAGCAAAAGAACTTCTGGAAATTGAAAAAGAAAAACTGCGATTGCTGCAGGAAAAACTTTATGCAGATGGAAGTCAATCGCTATTAATTGTTCTCCAAGCAATGGATGCAGCTGGAAAAGATAGTCTGATAGAACACGTTTTTGGCGGAGTGAATCCACAAGGTTGTGAAGTAACAAGTTTCAAAGGCCCAAGTACAAAAGAATATTCCCATGATTTTATTTGGAGACATTACCTGGCACTTCCTGCAAAAGGAAAAATCGGGATCTTCAACCGTTCGCATTACGAAAGTGTTTTGGTTTGTAAAGTCCATCCTGAGTATAACCTCAGCGAAAAAGTGTGGACAGATGTAAAACAGTTTGACAAAAAATTCTGGGAAAACCGGTATGAAAGCATCAGGAATTTTGAGAAGCATTTGGCTAATAACGGTACGAAAATCATCAAAATCTTCCTGAATGTTTCTAAAGAAGAACAAAAGGAAAGATTTCTGGACAGAATAAAAGAAGAAGACAAAAACTGGAAATTCTCTTCCGCTGATATTACTGAACGTGGATTTTGGGAAGATTATCAGAAAGCTTATGAAGATGCCATCAAAGAAACATCTACGGATTCCGCACCTTGGTTTGTGATTCCTGCTGACCAAAAATGGTTTTCACGAGTGGCTGCGATTCAAATTATTATTGATGCGATGGAAGATATGAATCTGAAATTCCCGGAACTTTCAGAAAAAGACAAAAGCGAATTGATTGATTCTAAATCGAAATTGGAAAACGAGAAATAACATTGACATTTTACGGGAAACCTCAATTTTATAATTAAAATTGAGGTTAAAATTGTAAAAAATTTGAAATATTAAATGGAACTAATTTATGCATTTGTCGGATTGATTGTAGGTGGAATTTTGGTTTTCATTCTAATAAAATCTCTGTATGTCAGTAAAAAAAATATTGATTTGATTAATGAAAAACTCTTTCGTTCACAAGAAAATGAAAATCATTATCAACAAAAAATTGAGGAACTGAAATTTGCCAATCAAGAATTGGTAAAGAATATTTCATTAATTCAAAACAGTAAAGAAGAATTACTTTTTACGAATGCAGAACTGAATGCACATTACAAAAACCTGCAAGACCAACTTGAAAACCAAAAAGAAGATTTCTTAAAGTTGCAGGAAACGACTCGATTACAATTTGAGAAAACTGCCAATCAGATTTTAGAAGAAAAGTCAGAAAAATTCACGCAACTGAATCAAAATCAACTTAAAATGATTCTTGAGCCTTTTCAGGAAAAAATCAATGAGTTGAAAAATACGGTTAACGAAACTTACGACAAAGAAGCGAAAGAACGTTTTTCTCTTGGTGAGAAAGTTCGTGAACTGAAAGACCTTAACCAACAAATTTCTGAAGATGCGAAACAATTGACGCGAGCATTGAAAGGCGAAAGCAAAACGCAGGGCAATTGGGGAGAAATGATTTTGGAAAGTATTCTAGAGAAATCCGGATTGCGAAAAAATCAGGAATATTTTCTGGAACACGAACTAAAAGACGAAAACAACAAAGCTATTTTCTCCGAATTTTCAGGTAAAAAAATGCGTCCTGATGCGGTTATCAAATATCCTGACAACAGAAATGTGATTATCGACAGCAAGGTTTCGCTCACTGCTTTTGTAGAAATGACGGATGAAACTAATCCTGAGTTGTTTGCTCAAAAACAAAACCAGCATCTTCAATCTGTGAAAAATCACATCAATCAACTGAGTCAGAAAGCTTATGATGATTTTGATAAAAGTCTGGATTTTGTAATGTTATTTATTCCGAGTGAAGCGGCTTACATCGCGGCTTTGCAGGCTGAACCTAATCTGTGGAATTTCGCTTATGATAAAAGGATTTTATTATTAAGTCCAACCAATTTGATTACGTCTCTCAAGTTGATTCAGGACCTTTGGAAGCGTGAACATCAGAATCGGAATGCGATGGAAATTGCGGATAGAGGTGCAAAATTGTATGATAAATTTGTCGGGTTTGTTGAGAATCTGGAACGTGTTGGGAAGAATATTGACCAAGCTAAAAATTCTTACAATGATGCTTTCAAACAGTTGAGTTCCGGAAATGATAATTTGATTGTTCAAACTCAGAAGTTGAAAAATCTGGGGATTAAGAATAAAAAAAATCTTCCTCAAGGTTTGGGTGAGGAAGATTTGTAAATTTGTTCTCGTTCAATTTTGGACAAACGTTGTTTGGATAACTGAACCCATAGCCCCGATTGCAACGGCATCCTTTTTTTGTTCTACTGAAAACTTGTTGTTTATGACTGAACTTTCTAAACAAAAAAAGATACAGTGGAAAGCGGGATTAAGCTCCTAAATATTCTATTTATTTAAAAGTTTCGCAACTTCTGGTGCGGCATATGTGAAAATCATATCGGCTCCGGCGCGTTTGATGCTGGTTAAACTTTCTATTAAAACTTTATCATTATCCAGCCAACCGTTTTGTGCAGCTGCTTTCAGCATTGCATACTCGCCGCTGACTTGGTAAACTGCAATAGGTTGCGTAATCAATTCACGGATTTTTGAAACGATGTCCAGATAAGGCATTCCGGGTTTTATCATAATAATGTCCGCACCTTCTTCTACGTCTCTCAAGGCTTCGTCGATAGCTTCACGGGAATTATGGAAATCCATCTGATAAGTTTTTTTGTCTGCAGGAATTTCCTGAGCGTCAACTGGCTCACTGTCCAAAGCACTTCTGAAAGGTCCATAAAAAGCACTGGCATATTTGGCTGCGTAGGACAAAATCCCAACATCTGTAAATCCGTTTTCTTCCAAACCTTCTCTCATCGCCAAAACACGACCGTCCATCATATCACTTGGTGCCAAAATGTCAGCGCCAGCTTCTGCTAAAGAAATTCCCATTTTTACGAGTGCATCTACAGTAGAATCGTTGTCGATTTTTCCGTTTTTGATAATGCCGTCGTGACCATAAATTGAATATGGGTCCAGCGCAACATCCGGCATAATGATGACTCCTGGAACGGCGTCTTTTATAGCTTTGATGGTAGTTTGCATCAATCCGTTTGGGTTCCAGGATTCTTTTCCTGTGTTGTCCTTCAGGTTATCGGAAACCTTCATATAAAGATTGATGGCTTTAATTCCCAAATCATAATTTTCTTTAACGGTTTGCACGGTTAAATCTAAACTTTGCCTAAAAACGCCAGGCATTGAGGAAATGGCTTCTTTTTTGTTTGTACCTTCTGTAACAAACATTGGCAACACCAAATCGTTTGTTGTAAGGGTTGTTTCACGAACAAGACTTCTTATGGAATCGTTGGTTCTTAGTCTTCTGTTTCTTGAAATCATCTTGATAAAAATTATTTATGCAAATTTAATTATACTTTTACGGATAGACTATTGCATAATTAATTATTTTAAAATATATTTGTTGTAATTGTTTAAGTACAGACTAAAGCGAATGAAAAAAATTCTATTCTTTATTATATTTACGGTAGTTTCAGTTGGATTTTCGGGAGAAATGAAGGCACAAACCGCACGTACAATTGCAGGACAAAAGACCGACGATGGTGTTTTGGTTGCATTCCCTAATCCTACTAAGGATGTTTTGATTTTGAAGTCAAAGGATAATTCGGCGAAAATAAAAATGGTAACTTTCTTCTCAATCTTGGGAGTTCAGGTTGCGGAATATTCTATTAATAGTAATAATGCAGAACTAAGATTAGACAAACTTCGTCCAGGGAAATATCTGATGAGATATGTTTTGGATGACAATACTCAGAAAATCACTCAGATTATCAAACAGTAAATTAAGTTTTTAAAATATACTGCCGGTTTTTTAGCCGGCATTTTTTATGGTATTAATTCTGTAAATTTGTGCTAACCAAGAAAATTAAATTATGAGGAGAATAATTACTTTAGTTTTTATCATTTTGTATCAGGTTGTGGACTGTCAATTCCGTAATTCTGTATACGATGACAATCAGCTTAATGTTTCTATCAGAGGCGGTTTGGATTTTCCTTCTTATGATAATCAGACCAAATTCATCAATTATAAATCTAATCTGAACCTAGGGACTTCTGTTGATTTCTATTTTAATTGGATAGGATTAGGAATTGATTTTGATTATCTGAAAAATTCGCCAAAAAATACTTATCCAACAGGGAATTTATTTAATGGAACAACTCCACTTTCTAACACCAATTTGACAGAAAACAATGTTCAACGATTATTTTTAGGGATTGGACCAAATTTCAGATATGTAATTAATGACAATCTAAGTTTAGCCTTCAAACTAAAAGGTGGAATTTCTAATATCAAAGGGGGCGAAACATCAGTAGTTGCAAATACCTATAATCTCAATTATCATAATGGTTACAACGAAAAATCTATTCTGACGGGAAAAGGGCAGATTGAACTGAACTGGTTTTTCTCAGAATATGTTGGACTGAATGTCGGTGGTTATTATATTCAACATTTTAAAGCGAATGATCAGGTTGTCAACAATTCTGCTTCTGGCTATATTCCTTTTACGGAAAACAATAATCAATATAATATCAATCCTTCGATGGCACAGATTCGAAATAATAGTCTGGAACACGAGATGCATTCGGCTGGCGTTTTTGCGGGTTTGACTTTCATAATTCCGACCGAAAAAACGACACCCAATTATGGACTCTCAGTAGTTGCGAAAGATAAAGAAACAGGAGAGATTTTGCCTGATACCTTTGTAGAGCTTTACAAAAACGGAAAACGTGCGTATTTTGCCAGAGCTAATTCTCAAGGAGTGGCATTCTTTAAGAATATCAAACCTGATAATTACGAAATCAAAGGAAGCCTTTATAATATTGATCTTACTAAAAACAAAGCAGACAAAAACGAATTTGTAAAAAACTCGACCATCAAAAAAGAGATTTCTACAGATGCTGAAACATTTTTTGTAAAAGGAAAAGTCAATATTTGTAATTCCAACAATCCGTTGAGAGATGTAACTGTGGTCATTAAGAATAACGAAACAGAAATTGTTAATGAGATAAAAACAAATCTCGAAGGAAAGTTCTATTTCAAAGCGGATAAGAATTCGACTTATAATATTTACGGAAAAAAGGGAAATTACTTTTCGCAAACAGAAACGGTGACATCTAAAAATGTGGACAGAAGCAATACGCTTTTTCTAAATCTTCAGGTTTGTATGGAGGAAACGACTTGCGGAAAACCAATCAATCTGAAGAATATCCATTATGATTTGGATAAATATTTTATCCGAGAAGATGCTAAAGCAGAACTGAACAAAATGGTTCAGTTTATGAAAGACAATCCCAATGTAAAGGTAGAATTGGCTTCTCATACAGATTCCCGTGCGTCTGATGATTACAATAAAACGCTCTCTCAAAATCGTGCGAATGCGGCTGTGGATTATTTAGTTTCGAAAGGCATCAGCGCATCCAGACTGAAACCAATTGGATACGGCGAGACAAAACTTCTCAACCAATGCAGCAATGGTATAGATTGTGCAGAAGCCCAGCATCAGATCAATAGAAGAACGGAGATGAAAGTTATCTGTCCTTGATGAAAAACCATTTTTTATAGATTAAAAAACCAATAGTAACTCCAAAAGTATTAAGGATAACATCGTCTATATCTGCCATTCCGCGCTTAAAATAGTATTGAGAAAATTCGATAATATTTATGATTATGAAGAAAGATATTAGCATCCATCGAAATTGATTTAATTTAGGATAAAGAATCCCCAGAAAACCATACGGAATAAACAGAATAATGTTTCCAAAAATATTTTTCAAGAATTCTATTTTATCATAATAAAAAACGTTAAAAAAATATTCTTGAATTGTGTCAAAGGGTATATATTTTATCTCATAAGGGATTTGAGGATAATCACGACTTCCAAGAAAGAAAAGCATATACAATATCCAAACGGTATATAAATTGATAAAAGGAGGATAAATCTTATGGAGAATATTTTTTAACATCATTTAAATTATAATACAAAAATCAATAAAAATAAATTAATTAAAAAATGAATACAACAAAAATAAAAGCTTTCGGAACACAAGCTGCCGACAATGACTTGGAATTATTGACCATCGAAAGAAGAGAAGTTCAGCCAAAAGATATTGAAATCGATATCTATTATTGCGGTGTTTGCCACTCAGATCTTCACACGGCGAGAAATGATTGGGGCGGTTCTGTTTACCCTGTAGTTCCCGGTCACGAGATTGTTGGGAAAGTTTTGCAGGTCGGGTCAGAGGTTAGCAAATTCAAAGTTGGAGACCTGGTTGCCGTGGGTTGTATGGTAGATTCTTGCAGAACCTGCCACAGCTGTGAGCAAGATCTGGAACAGTTCTGTGAAAAAGGATTTACCGGAACTTATAACGGAAAAGATAAATATTTCGAAGACCAAAGAACGTTTGGTGGCTATTCCGAATCTGTGGTTGTAGATGAGCATTTTGTATTAAGCCTTCCGCAAAACCTGGATATGGCTGCTGCTGCACCACTTCTTTGTGCAGGAATTACGACTTGGTCGCCTTTGAAACATTGGAACGTGACAGAAAACTCTAAGGTTGCAGTTGTAGGATTGGGTGGTCTGGGTCATATGGCCATCAAATTAGCAAAAGGTTTGGGCGCAGAGGTAACTTTGTTCTCCAGAACTCCTGGAAAAACTGAAGATGCCAAAGCATTAGGAACAGACCATGTCATCATCTCAACAGTTGAAGACCAAATGAAATCGGTGTCCAATAAGTTCGATTTGATTATCGACACGGTTCCTTATGAGCACGACATCAATCCTTATATGAATACTTTGACCGTGAACGGAACTTTGGTTTTGGTGGGCTTCATTGGAGAGTATGAAAATGAGTCTGTGAGTACAAGACCATTAATTTATAAGAGACGTTCGGTTGCAGGTTCATTGATTGGTGGCATCAAAGAAACTCAGGAAATGCTGGATTTCTGTGGTGAAAAGAATATTGTTTCTGACATCGAAATCATCAACATCCAAGACATCAACAATGCTTATGAAAGAATGCTGAAAAGTGATGTAAAATACAGATTCGTGATCGATATGAAAAGTTTGAAGAATTAATTTTAATTCAATTACAAAAAAGAGGGAACATCAATTGGTGTTCTCTCTTTTTGTTTGCCAGCTTTCTCGGTCGTAAATTTTGACAATACCTAGACCTTATTTAAAAAAGCCCCGCATGTTTTACTAAAAACGCACGTACGTTTTAGTCAAAAGGCACGTACGTTTTCATGAAAAGATACGTGCGTTTTTGGATACCTCTGCAAACGTCCTATTCATCGGACTTGCAAAAGGGCATTTTTAGTACTAAATTCTTGCATATTTTGTCATAAAATCATCTGAAAAATCAGTTTAATTAGCTTCATATTTTAAAATAAAAAATCCCGACTCAATGAAGAATCGGGATTGATATATTTAAGAAAAAATCTTAAGCTTGAACGTTGTTACCTCCTAATACGAAAGGCTCAACTTCTTTGATCTCACCAAATTGTTGCTCGTAGTTAGCAATGTTTTGCTGAAGTGCAGCCAATACTCTTTTTGCGTGTAGAGGTGCTACGATAACTCTAGATCTTACTTTCGCTTGTTGTACACCTGGCATCAACTGGATAAAATCCAATACGAATTCTGATGGAGAGTGGTTTACTAAAGCTAAGTTCACATAAACTCCTGCTGCTACAACTTCATTAAGTTCGATGTTAATGTTGTTTGGATCTTGGTTTTGATTATTGTCCATTTTTTGTTTTAATTATTTGTTTAAAATTATAGATTACGAATATAAATCATTTCTAATTTAAATCCATAATCTATAATATTTTTTTTAGTTAATATCTTCGAATTCTTTTCTGGAACCTACGATCACGTTTTGGTAATCTTTAAGACCTGTACCTGCAGGGATTCTGTGTCCTACAATTACATTTTCTTTAAGACCTGTCAAGAAGTCGATTTTTCCAGAAACCGCAGCTTCGTTAAGAACTTTGGTTGTTTCCTGGAATGATGCTGCAGACATAAATGATTTGGTCTGTAACGCTGCTCTTGTAATACCTTGTAAAACAGGTGTTGCAGTTGCAGGAAGCGCTTCTCTAACTTGTACCAGAGCTTGATCTTCTCTCTTAAGTTTAGAATTCTCATCTCTCAGTTCTCTTGCAGTGATCATCTGACCCGCTAGGAATGTTTTAGAATCTCCCGGCTCTACAACAACCTTCAGTCCGAAAACTCTGTTGTTCTCTTCCAAGAAATCAAATTTGTGCTCCAATGCACCTTCCAGGAACTGAGTATCTCCTCCATCCACAATCGATACTTTGGTCATCATCTGACGAACAATGATCTCGAAGTGTTTGTCATCGATCTTCACCCCTTGAAGACGGTAAACTTCCTGAATCTCATTAACCAAATATTCCTGAACCGCAGTTGGACCTTTGATTTTTAAGATATCGTCTGGAGTAACAGATCCGTCAGACAATGGACCTCCTGCATACACGAAGTCATTTTCCTGAACTAAGATTTGATTTGATAATTTAACCAAATATTTCTTGATCTCTCCAGTTTTAGCTTCCACGATCAACTCACGGTTACCTCTTTTGATTTTACCATAAGAAACTACACCATCAATCTCTGTAACAACAGCTGGATTAGAAGGGTTTCTAGCTTCGAATAACTCGGTAACTCTTGGAAGACCTCCTGTGATATCCCCTGCTTTCGCAGATTTTCTTGGGATTTTGATCAGGACTTTACCAGCCTTGATTTTCTCACCATCGTTTACCATAAGGTGGGCACCCACTGGTAAGTTATAACCTTTTTGCTCTACACCTTTGGAGTCTACAACTTTCAAGGTAGGAACGGCTTTTTTATTTCTGGATTCAGAGATTACTTTCTCTTCAAAACCTGTCTGCTCATCAATTTCCAATATAAAAGAGATACCTTGGATAATATCCTCGTACTCTACTTTACCGGAAGTTTCTGCAATGATAACCGCATTATACGGATCCCATCTAGCAATGGTATCTCCTTTTTTCACTTTATCACCTGGTTGTACAAATAATTCGGATCCATAAGGAACGTTGGCAATCATAATAGGTGTTCTGGCTTCATTATCAGCTACCAAACGGAACTCTGTAGAACGGGAAACCACGATATCTGCAGATTCTCCATTTTCACCTTCCGATTTAATAGTTCTAACCTCATCCATTTCCACAATACCATCACGTTTTGCAACGATGCTTGGATTTTCAGAAATGTTGGTAGATACACCCCCTTGGTGGAAAGTTCTCAATGTTAACTGAGTTCCCGGCTCACCAATAGACTGTGCAGCAATTACACCAACAGCTTCTCCCATATGAATCCCTTTACCAGTAGCAAGGTTACGACCGTAACATTTTGCACAGATACCTTTTTTGGTTTCACAAGTCAATGGAGAACGAACTTCCACAGCTTCGATTCCAGCTTCTTCGATTTGTTTTGCTACAGCTTCGATGATTAACTCGTCTGCGTTAGCCAACAATTCGTCAGTCTCTGGATGATAAATATTGTGAAGAGAAACTCTACCAAGAATTCTCTCAGCGATTTTTTCTACGATATCATCATTTTTCTTAAGTGCCGTGATTTCTGTACCTCTTAATGTTCCACAATCTTCTTCAGTAATGATAACATCCTGTGCAACGTCTACCAATCTTCTGGTCAAATAACCAGCATCGGCAGTTTTAAGAGCGGTATCCGCAAGACCTTTACGCGCACCGTGGGTAGAGATAAAGTATTCTAAGATGGACAAACCTTCTTTAAAGTTTGCAAGAATCGGGTTTTCAATAATTTCCGCTCCTACAGAACCAGATTTTTGTGGTTTTGCCATCAATCCTCTCATCCCAGATAACTGACGGATCTGCTCCTTAGAACCCCTCGCACCAGAATCTAGCATCATATATACAGAGTTGAATCCACCTTGATCTACCTTCATTCTGCTCATAATCATCTCAGTAAGGCTGGCGTTGGTATTAGTCCAAACGTCAATTACCTGATTATAACGCTCTGTATCCGTGATAAGACCCATGTTATAGTTAGCCTTGATCTCATCAACAGTTTCGATAGAAGTAGCAATCATTTTCTTTTTCTCAACCGGAATCACGATATCTCCCAATGAGAATGAAAGTCCACCTTTGAATGCATTCGCATATCCAAGATCTTTCATATCATCCAAGAACTTCACCGTTGTTGGGAAATCTGTATCTGCCAATACCTGACCAATGACATTTCTAAGAGATTTCTTAGTCAATAACTCATCGATATAACCAGATTCTTTCGGTACAATTTGGTTGAATAAAATTCTACCAACCGTTGTAGGGAACAATTTGGTTGTGATAACACCATTTTCTTTAATTGGAAGACGACATCTTACTTTTGCATTAAGAGAAACTTTCCCTTCTGCATAAGCGATTTCTACTTCTTCCGGCGAATAGAAAGCAAGACCTTCGCCTTTTACTTTCATTTCATCTGTAGAATCCAGTTGTTTGGTCATAAAATATAGACCCAAGACCATATCCTGAGATGGTACCGTAATAGGAGAACCATTCGCAGGGTTCAAGATATTCTGAGAACCCAACATCAATAGTTGTGCTTCCAAAATAGCTTCCGGACCTAGTGGTAAGTGAACCGCCATCTGATCCCCATCAAAATCCGCATTAAATGCAGTCGTTACCAATGGGTGAAGTTGGATCGCTTTACCTTCGATCATCTTAGGCTGGAATGCCTGGATACCTAGTCTGTGTAAAGTAGGTGCTCTGTTCAAAAGAACAGGGTGACCTTTCATCACACCTTCCAGGATATCATAAACTACAGGTTCTTTTCTGTCGATGATTCTTTTAGCTGATTTTACCGTTTTTACAATTCCTCTCTCGATTAGTTTTCTAATGATAAATGGTTTGTAAAGTTCTGCAGCCATATCTTTTGGAAGACCACACTCGTGCAACTGAAGGCTAGGTCCTACGACGATAACCGAACGCGCTGAGTAATCTACCCTTTTTCCTAATAAGTTCTGACGGAAACGACCTTGTTTACCTTTCAATGAATCAGAAAGAGATTTCAATGGTCTGTTGGACTCAGATTTTACAGCAGAAGATTTTCTTGTATTATCGAATAATGAATCTACAGATTCCTGAAGCATACGCTTCTCGTTTCTCAAGATTACTTCAGGAGCTTTGATCTCCAATAATCTTTTTAAACGGTTGTTTCTGATAATAACTCTTCTGTAAAGATCATTCAAATCGGAAGTTGCGAAACGTCCTCCATCCAATGGAACTAATGGTCTTAGTTCTGGTGGTATGATAGGAAGAACACGCATAATCATCCATTCTGGCTTATTGATCATTCTTGTATTAGCACCTCTCAATGCTTCTACAACGTTCAATCTTTTAAGAGCCTCAGTTCTTCTTTGTTTAGAAGACTCGTTGTGCGCTTTGTGTCTAAGATCGAATGATAATGTATCAAGATCGATTCTCTTCAACAATTCTTCAACCGCTTCAGCTCCCATTTTTGCCAGGAATTTGTTCGGGTCAGAATCATCAAGATATTGATTTTCTACAGGAAGCGTTTCCAGAACGTCCAAATACTCTTCTTCTGTAAGGAATTCTTTATCATCGAAATCAGAACCATCCGCTTTCTTAGCAATACCTTGCTGGATAACAACATATCTCTCATAATAGATAATCATATCCAATTTCTTGGACGGAATACCTAATAGATAACCAATTTTGTTTGGTAAAGAACGGAAATACCAGATGTGCGCCACAGGAACAACCAAACCAATGTGTCCGATTCTTTCTCTACGTACTTTTTTCTCTGTAACTTCTACTCCACATCTATCACAAACAATCCCTTTATAACGGATTCTTTTGTATTTTCCACAAGCACATTCGTAGTCTTTTACAGGACCGAAGATCTTCTCGCAGAACAAACCGTCTCTTTCTGGTTTGTGCGTACGATAGTTGATCGTTTCTGGTTTAAGAACTTCTCCTCTCGATTCCTGAAGAATAGATTCCGGTGAAGCTAAACCAATAGTGATTTTATTAAATCGACTTGTTTTATTTTTATTTGACATTTTTTATTTTGATTTAAAGATTAAAAAGATTGAAGCTCAAACCGAGTTTCGCTCTTAATTTTAGAGTGATAATTTCTTAATTATTAATAAATTATTCCTCTAATCTTACATCAAGTCCAAGACCTTGTAACTCGTGAAGTAATACATTGAAAGATTCCGGAATACCAGGTTCTGGCATCGCTTCCCCTTTTGCAATCGCTTCATAAGTTTTTGCTCTACCAATCACGTCATCCGACTTCACAGTCAAGATTTCTCTCAAGATGTTAGATGCTCCAAATGCTTCCAGAGCCCAAACCTCCATCTCTCCGAATCTCTGACCTCCAAATTGCGCTTTACCTCCTAAAGGCTGTTGCGTAATCAATGAGTATGGTCCGATAGAACGTGCGTGCATTTTGTCATCTACCATGTGTCCTAATTTCAACATATAGATGATACCAACTGTCGCAGCCTGCGTAAATTTCTCTCCAGTACCACCATCATAAAGATGTGTGTGACCGAATTTAGGAAGACCTGCTTCGTCTGTATATTCTGTAATCTGATCCAAAGTTGCTCCATCAAAGATTGGCGTAGCGAACTTCAATCCTAATTGTCTACCAGCCCATCCAAGAACAGTTTCGTAGATCTGACCAATGTTCATACGAGAAGGTACCCCAAGTGGATTCAATACGATATCAACTGGTGTCCCGTCTTCCAGGAACGGCATATCCTCTTCACGAACGATTCTTGAAACGATACCTTTGTTACCATGACGACCTGCCATTTTATCTCCAACATTCAGTTTACGTTTCTTAGCGATGTAAACTTTAGCCAGTTTGATAATACCTGCTGGTAATTCGTCTCCGATTGACAATGCAAATTTCTCACGGTTTTTGACTCCCGCAAGATCATTGTATTTGATCTTATAGTTGTGAACCAATTGCTTGATCAACTCATTTTTGTCTGCATCAACAGTCCAATCTGCACCACTGATATTAACATAATCATCAACAGACTGAAGCAATTTCAAAGTAAATTTGGTTCCTTTACCGATAACTTCTTCTTCTAAGTCGTTTTTCACACCTTGAGAAGTTTTACCAGAAACTAGTGTATTTAATTTGTCAAGTAAAGTATTTCTTAAATCGTCAAACTTATTTTTGTAAGTATTTTCGATTTCTTCCAACTTAACTTTCTCTTCGCTTCTTTTCTTTTTGTCCTTAATATTTCTAGAGAACAATTTTTTGTTGATAACCACTCCTCGAAGGGAAGAATCTGCTTTCAATGAAGCATCTTTCACATCACCAGCTTTGTCTCCAAAGATTGCTCTCAAAAGTTTCTCTTCCGGAGTTGGGTCAGATTCACCTTTTGGTGTAATTTTTCCGATAAGGATATCACCAGGCTTCACTTCTGCTCCGATACGGATCATCCCGTTCTCATCAAGATCTTTGGTAGCTTCTTCAGAAACGTTAGGGATATCAGCTGTCAATTCTTCCATACCTAATTTGGTATCACGAACTTCAAGAGAATATTCATCTACGTGGATTGAAGTAAACCAGTCTTCACGAACAACTTTTTCATTAATAACAATCGCATCCTCAAAGTTATACCCTTTCCAAGGCATAAACGCAACTACTAAGTTTCTACCAAGAGCCAATTCTCCGTTTTCAGTTGCATAACCGTCGCAAAGAACTTGTCCTTTTTCCACTGTATCACCTACTCTTACGTTTGGTCTTAATGTAATGGTTGTACTCTGGTTGGTTTTTCTGAACTTAGTCAGTTTATAAGTTTTAGTCGCAGAATCGAAGTTAACAAGATCGTCTTCTTCAGTTCTTTCGTACTTAATTACAATTCTTTCAGCATCTACATATTCTACAACACCAGTTCCTTCTGCATTGATCAAGATTCTAGAATCTCTTGCTACTTGTTTTTCCAAACCAGTACCAACAATCGGTGCCTGAGGTTTCAACAATGGAACAGCCTGACGCATCATATTCGATCCCATCAACGCTCTATTCGCATCATCGTGCTCCAGGAAAGGAATCAATGAAGCGGAAATACCAGAAATCTGGTTTGGTGCCACATCAATCAAATCTACTTGTTGAGGCTCAACAACCGGGTAATCTCCATCCAGACGAGCAATTACTCTATCTGTTTTGATAGTACCATCGTCGTTCATATCAACGTTGGCCTGAGCAATCACTTTGTATTCCTCATCCTCAGCATTCAGATAAGTTGGAGCAGCTTGTAAATCTACTTTACCGTTTTCAACTTTTCTGTAAGGCGTCTCAATAAATCCAAGGCTGTTGATTTTCGCAAACATACCTAGTGAAGAAATCAAACCAATGTTTGGTCCCTCAGGCGTTTCGATCGGACATATACGACCGTAGTGAGTATGGTGAACGTCACGAACCTCGAAACCTGCTCTTTCTCTAGATAAACCACCAGGTCCTAGTGCAGAAAGTCTACGCTTGTGCGTGATTTCTGATAGTGGATTGGTTTGATCCATAAACTGAGAAAGCTGGTTGGTACCAAAGAATGAGTTAATCACAGACGTCAAAGTCTTAGCATTAACCAAATCAACCGGTGTAAAGATCTCGTTATCTCTAACGTTCATTCTTTCTTTAATGGTTCTAGCGATTCTAGAAAGACCAACACCGAATTGTCCTGACAATTGCTCTCCAACAGTCTTGATTCTTCTGTTTGACAAGTGATCGATATCATCTACCTCAGCTTTTGAGTTAACCAATTCGATCAAGTGTTTTACGATAGAAATAATATCTTCTCTTGTCAATACTTGATTTTCCTGAGAGATATTAAGTCCTAATTTTTTGTTCAATCTGTAACGACCTACTTCACCCAAAGAGTATCTTTGCTCTGAGAAGAATAATTTTTCAATAATTCCTCTTGCAGTTTCCTCATCCGGTGCATCAGCATTTCTTAGCTGACGGTAGATATATTCAACCGCTTCTTTTTCTGAGTTGGTTGGATCTTTTTGTAGTGTATTTTGGATAATAGAGAACTCGTTAGAATTTTCTTTGTGAATCAAGATGGACTTAACTCCAGAATCCAAGATAACATCCAGGTGTTCTTTTTCAAGAATTGTTTCTCTATCTAAGATGATTTCATTTCTTTCGATAGAAACAACCTCACCTGTATCCTCGTCTACGAAATCCTCGAACCAAGTGTTCAATACTCTCGCAGCCAAAGTTCTACCCTCTACTTTTTTAAGAGCAGCTTTAGAAACTTTCACTTCTTCTGCCAAGTCAAAAATCTGAAGAATCTCTTTATCAGACTCATAACCAATTGCTCTTAACAATGTAGTTAAAGGTAATTTTTTCTTACGGTCGATATACGCGTACATTACGCTATTGATATCTGTTGTAAATTCCATCCAAGATCCTTTGAAAGGGATAATTCTTGAATAGTAAAGTTTAGTTCCGTTGGCGTGGTAAGTCTGTCCGAAGAACACACCCGGAGATCTGTGTAACTGAGTTACAATAACACGCTCTGCTCCATTGATAATAAATGAACCAGATGGCGTCATGTAAGGAACCGGACCTAAATAAACATCTTGTACAACAGTCTGGAAATCTTCGTGTTCCGGATCCGTACAATACAATTTAAGTCTAGCTTTTAGAGGAACGTTGTACGTTAAACCTCTCTCAACGCACTCATCAATAGAGTAACGCGGAGAATCTACCAGATAATCCAGGAATTCTAAAACGAATTGGTTTCTGGAATCTGTAATTGGGAAATTTTCCTGGAACGTCTTGTAAAGTGATTCATTCAAACGTTGTTCAGGAAGTGTGTCTAACTGGAAAAATTCCTTGAAAGACTGGATTTGGATATCCAAAAAGTCAGGGGTATCGATTCTACCTTTCGCTGATGAAAAGTTGATTCTCTCTGTACCTTGTACTTTAGGAGTTGCCTGTGTTTTACTCATAAAATTATAAGAAAAAGGGTTAAAAAATATTTTGTTAAAAAAATATCAGATCAGACTTAATGAATAAAAATATAGGATTCTTTGATTTTTGGCGCTATCAGAATGAATCTTAATTCTTAACTTTCAATCTCTTCTAACTGCAACGCCGGTATATCTTTTCACGGCGTAATGCAAAATATTTTTATTGATCTAAGGACGAAAATAAAGTATATATAAACAAAAAATGCCCTTCCATAAAATGAAAGAGTGATCAATGATTACAGTATATGATTTATTAGCGCCAAAAGATTCTGCAAATTTATATAAAAAAATTGATATACACAAAAAAACCACTTCGCAAAGAAGTGGTTTAGAAATATTTAAAGATAAAAATCTTAAGGCTTAGTCCAGAAAGACCATTCTCTGCCGTTGTACAAAGCTAATTGCTGAGGCGTGGTTCCGGTAACGTAAACCATCATTCCCGCACTTGGATTCACAATATCTCTATGAGAATTGACTCTTGGTAAAATCATCGCTTTATTCGCATCGCCTAATACCAAAATCCCAGACGTTGCATCTGTAGCAGGAACTCCACCAATCAACGTTTTCGCTGTTGCATTTTCTGCATTAGCATCTGGTACATTAGCCGTAACCGGAGCAAAAGCACCCGCGGACAAATCTACCCAACTTGTTATTGCAGTGGCGTTAGCTGTAGTCGCAGTCCCGAATTTTACTTTCTGATCTGTACTATCGAAAATAATAGTTCCAGGAACCGGAGACGTTACGTTGGCCGCAGAAGTTACCCAGGGTAAAACTACGCCTCTCAAACCACCAGTGGCATTTCCAAATTCTAATGAAACTGTTGCATTTGCCGGCGTATATGGAGTGGCTTTTCCAATAGTAACCTGACCAAAACTAAGGATCGAAATTAAAACGACTAATATTGTTATATATGTTTTCATATTACTTTTTATTGGTTAAAATTATCACAAGTCTGTTTTGAGTAGCAGTTCCATCCAGTTCCGTCGTACATCTTAAGACAGTTGACAGTTGTATCGTAAACAATCATTCCAATAACACCTGTGATAGATGCCAATGCAGTAGTAGGAACTCTGTTGATGACGAAACCTTTGGTTTTAGCATCCAAAGCAGTATAAGCTCCTTTGATTTTACCCGGCCAATCTGTTGTTGTACTTCCTGCTCTTGCAAGAGCAGTAATCCCGTGGTTGGTTACCAAAGTAGTTCCGGCAGTCGTTGCAGGACGGAAACATCTGGTACACTCAGTATCTGTAGCTGAACCATTTTGCGATGTTCCTATACCTTGACCAATATCTGAAGTTCCATCTGTATTATCTGCAATACCTGCAAGATTAGAAGGGTTGGTAGTTGTATTAAGGTTAAATCCAGCATAATTGACTAATTGCGGAACTCCGTTGGACGAAGGTGTTGTACTTACTATTCCTGCTGGCGTTCCGTTTGTCACACCATCATATATTTTCTTGATTTGACCTCTGTAAATATAATTGGCATCTCCAACTGGCAAAGTCATAGAATGAACCTGATCATAACGCACCGTCTCACTTCCTTCAATTGCGTCTGGACATCCATCACCATCACTATCAACATCGAATTGGTTAGACACGCCATCAGTATCCGGATCGCAGAAACCATTTTTGACACCATTTCCACGGCCAGTTATATAAGTTGGACCTACAACCAATTGACTTAAAATTACAGTATTAGCCGCAGTCCTATTCCAAGTAATTGTATTGAATGTATTACCATTGTATAGCTGTAAAGGAAACAATTGACCTCCACTACTTTTGCTGCCATACATACTCACAGAACCATTCTTATGAATAATAATCCTAACCAAAGGGTTAGCTGTTGTTCCTGTCATACTATATATTTGAGGCACAGTTCCATTACCATAAGTATTCCCGTCTACAAATCTGACATTATCCGTTTGATCTGGCTGAAATTCTAATTTGGAGGTTGAAAGGTTAACTCCATTAATATTTAAGTTAAATGAATTATCAAGTGTATAAACATCGAAAATAAAACCCAAATCAGCAGCAGGCGCATTGAAAGTTGCAGTATTACCATCTGCAACACTATAGTTAACATCTACAACACTTTCTGGACATTCAAAAATATCTAGAATTCCATCATTATCAGAATCCAGATCTGTAATATCCGGAATACCATCACCATCAGTATCTTTTTCAATAACTGCATTATAGACACATGTGGTTGTACTTCCATTAATGTTAATTGTAAGTGTCCTTGTACCACCATTTGTTCCTGTGCCGTTATAAGCTATTGGAACATCTACAAATGTTGTCGTAGATGTAACATTCACATCTACAAAACTAGTTGCAAAATCTGTCCCAGAGACGTTAATCCTATACGTTCCCGGACCATAGACTGCAGAAATAGGCATTCTTAGTGTTTTTGTTGCAGGAATCCCTGCAACAAACGGTGTTGTTTCTTGCACAGTAGCACCTCCACAATTAAATATAAAAGGAATATAATACGGAACCGAAGCCAAATCCTGATTAGTTCCCCATAGACCACCAGCAATTCCTGTATATGATCTAACGTAAGTCGAAACACCTGTAGAGATATTTATAGTATAAACCGCCAATTCAGTTCCAGGATTGCCGTTTACAGACACAGCATAGACCAAACCATTTAAGTATGCGATACCTCTCACGTTTCCAGCTGTAGTACTAGTACTGACAGTATTATCACCACTAGATGTTCCTACCGGACCAGTTAATTGAACAACGCGCGTAGCAACTCTGGTTGTTGGGTCAATTTTATATAAATACCTTGTAACAGTAGTTCCATTTGTATTTTGTACTATGACATAAATAGCATTTTGATAATCAAAAAATGTATCAGTAGCCCAAATAGTAGAAGTATTCCCTCCTGTATTGTTCCAAATTGCATCACTGGCTGGAGCTGTAACTGCACCCAGATCAGAAGATGTAGGATATACCTGATACAAATTTTTAGTAGTAGCACTAAATCCATAAGATAAACCGGAAGGATTTCCGTCTGCTTTTGGAACATTATTAGTTCCAATTCCTCCAACACTAACTCCAGTTGGGCTCGGAATTGTTGCACCAGTTACAGGTGTAGTATTCTTATATATTTGACTACCCGTGGCAGTATTAGAATGAAGAAATACAACACCTGTAGGATTGCCTGCAGGTGTATCATAACCTACGGCCAAATTACTAATTCTCTCGGGAGTCCCACCAGAGTAATTCGGTATTGTTAATGGAGTTGGCAAAGTTGCAGGAACCCCTGTAATATCATAAACCCTTCCTGTAGCAGACATAGAAAGATATAATCTATCCACAACTTGGGAAAAGAGCATAGAGCTACCCAACAGCAGTATAGCTACTGTAAAAAGTAGATTTAATTTTTTCATAAAAAAATTTATTGTAATTGAAAATAAGATTCCTTTGAGAAAGAATAACTTCTCAAGAAATACGATTGTAAAAATTTAATGATTAAATTAAACCAGAGGGAGGAGGCCTTACAGAATAACTGGAAACATTGTCCTGTAATTTGAAATTGTCATTTTTATAAAAACAATCGATAAAGTATAAAAATTCCAATGAACTACTTTCTGAATAATCAGAATAAGCCACGAAATATTTAGAATGTTGGTAATCGTTGCCCGGTGTTACAAATGAACCGTTTACAGAATTGTAACCAACCAGAAATTTACTATCATTTTCTCTATTAGAGATATGTAAATTGATTTTCTTTTTAGGAAGATCAATTTTCTTATTGTCCTTTAATTTTTTAGCCGCTAATAAATCAACTTCCGGCTTAGCTTTGGACTTTGGTTTACCGATTGGCGTTTCAGCGTTCTTGGCAACAACCTTCAGTTCGTTATCACTTATTTTAACGACTTTAGAATATTGCTGTATGCTCTTACTCTTAGAAATCTGCTCGTTAAAAGAAGGATCTTTAGAATAGATTACTGCATCTCCAGCAATTACGATCAATCCAGAAACCGGTGGTTCCTGTGATTTTACTTCCTGAGCATAAAAAGAGTTTAGAAAGAGAAATAAAAGTATAACAGAAAGTTGCCGGAATTTAGAAAATAAATTGGCATAAAATTTTACTTGTGCATTAAAAGGTTTTACCCCTTCTTTCATTTTGCAAAATTACTAAAAATAACAACTTATGAAAGAAATATATGTAAACTTAACGTTAACATAAAAAAAGCGACAAGTCAATGACTTGTCGCTCTCTTATTTTGAGAAATATTATAAAATAATATTATTTCAATTCTACTTCAGCACCAGCTTCTTCAAGTTGTTTCTTAAGAGCTTCTGCTTCGTCTTTAGATACACCTTGCTTGATTGGAGCAGGAGCACCGTCTACGATATCTTTAGCTTCTTTAAGACCAGCACCAGTTAAATCTTTTACCAATTTAACAACAGCTAATTTAGAAGCACCTGCAGACTTAAGAATTACATCGAATTCTGTTTTTTCTTCAGCAGCTTCACCTGCACCACCTGCAGCAACTACTACAGCAGCAGCAGCTGGCTCAATTCCGTACTCATCCTTAAGGATAGTAGCTAATTCGTTTACGTCTTTTACTGTTAAGTTTACTAGCGTTTCAGCTAAATTTTTTAAATCTGACATTTTGTAATGTTTTTTGTTGATTAATTATCTATTTTTTTGAGTGTCTTATTCAGCAGCTGGCGTTTCGTCAGTGCTTTCTGCAGCAGGAGCTTCTGGAGCAGCCTCAGCAGGTGTTTCTTCTACAGCAGGAGCAGCAACTTCTTCAGCGCCAGCTTCTACAGCTTCAGTTTTGTCTTGGTTTTGAAGAGCAGAAATAACTCTTTGGATTGGAGACTGAAGTAATCCGATGATTTCACCGATCATTTCTTCTCTAGACTTGATGCTTACTAATGCGTCTAAGTTCTCATCACCAACGTAGAAAGTTTCCTGAACGAAAGCAGATTTAAGAGCTGGTTTCTCTTCCTTCTTTCTGAAATCTTTGATCAATTTTGCTGGCGCGTTAGCCGTTTCAGCAATCATTAATGCAGAGTTTCCTTTGAAAGTTTCGAACATCTCAGCGTAATCTACACCTTCGATTTGTTCCATTGCTTTTTGAAGCAATGTGTTCTTCACAACTTTGATTTTGATATTTTGTTTGAAAGCCTGTCTTCTGAAGTCAGAAGATTTTGCAGCGTTCAAACCTTGAAGATCTGCAACGTAAACTACTTTTGCATCCTGAAGCAAATCTTTGATCTCTTGTATTGCTACAACTTTTTGGTCTTTTGTCATTGTTTAGGATTATAATTAGTTAACAGATTTTGTATCAATTGCAATTCCAGGACTCATTGTAGAAGACAAGTAAATGCTTTTTACATAAGTTCCTTTTGCAGCAGTTGGTTTCAACTTGATCAATGTCGAGATTAATTCCTGAGCATTTTCTTTAAGTTTAGCAGCATCGAAAGATACTTTACCAATACCTGCGTGGATAATACCATATTTATCTACTTTGAAATCGATCTTACCAGCTTTCACCTCAGCAACCGCTTTTCCGATTTCCATAGTAACAGTACCAGATTTTGGATTTGGCATAAGACCTCTTGGCCCTAAGATTCTACCCAATGGTCCTAATTTACCCATAACAGCCGGCATAGTAACGATAACGTCTACATCTGTCCAACCGTTTTTGATTTGAGCTAAATAGTCATCTAGACCAACATAGTCTGCACCAGCTTCTTTAGCTTCTGCTTCTTTATCTGGAGTTACCAAAGCCAAAACTTTGATATCTTTACCAGTACCGTGAGGAAGAGATACAACACCCCTTACCATTTGGTTCGCTTTTCTTGGATCTACACCCAATCTAACAGCGATATCTACAGATGCGTCAAATTTTGCAAAATTTACTTCTTTTACCAAAGCAGAAGCTTCGTCAAGATTATAAATTTTATTTTTTTCCACTTTGCTTAAAGCTTCTTTTTGCTTTTTTGTCAATTTTGCCATTTCTTTAAGTTTTAAGCGTTAGTTGGTTTAGTTCCAGTTACTCTCAATCCCATAGATCTAGCAGTACCAGCTACCATAGAAAGTGCAGGTTCAACAGTGAAACAGTTCAAGTCTCCCATTTTGTCCTCAGCAATTTTCTGAACTTGAGCCCAAGATACAGCACCTACTTTGTTTCTGTTTGGCTCTCCAGAACCACTTTTCAACTTTGCAGCTTCCAATAATTGGATTGCAACTGGAGGTGTTTTGATGATGAATTCGAAAGATTTATCTTCGAATACTGTAATTACTACAGGAAGAACTTGACCAGGTTTATCCTGAGTTCTACCGTTGAATTGTTTACAAAACTCCATGATGTTCACACCTGCAGAACCCAAAGCTGGACCTACTGGTGGAGAAGGGTTGGCAGCGCCACCTTTCACCTGAAGTTTTACCATTTTAAAGACTTTTTTAGCCATTTTAATGTTTTGATTTGATTAATAAATAATTGAATGTGGAAGCATTAATTATTCAACATAAGTCACTTCGCATAAAAGAAGACCTATATTTCGGTTTGCAAAATTATAAAATAATTTTGAATTAGCAAACGGAATGTGCTGATTTTTAAAAGATTTAATAAATAAAAAAATCATCCCAAAAAATTGTATTTGAGATGATTTACAAATAACGATGAAAATCTATTCTAAAATTCCAAAGTAATAGATCCTCTTACCGCAGCACCCATAATTGGTCTTGCCATAATAGTTCCGTCTCCACTTGGAGATCCTGATCTTGGATCACCTTCAGTAATTCCGATTGTGTTGAAAACATTAGTAGCGTCAATTCCAAAACGCACTTTGCCCAATTGATAAGATGTTCCTGCACCTACTTCTCCAAATGCGGGCAACACCTGAACGTTTAACTGGTCCTGGAATCGCTTGCCATAGTAATTATAACTTACATAAGTCCTCCATTCTTTGGTAATATTGACCGCCGGAGTAACATTGAAATATAATTTAGGCATTCTTCTTACAATATTTCCTTCAAAAACACTATTTGCTCCAAGTCCTGAATATTTAGGATTTTGAATAGTTCCGTTGAATGTCAAATCCAAAATATTGTTGAAGAGTCTTGCATTTCCTTCGATCTCCAAACCATAATTTTTGGTGTCAGCAAAAATATTTTCTGAACTTCCGTCTGAAAATACATCTGTGAAAGAAAGGTTTTTAAGTGTTGAATAGAAAGGAATCACACCAACACTGAAATTGCTTGTGTAATATTTGTAACCAACCTCAATCTGATTGGTTGTTACTGACTTTAAAGGCTGGTCTGGGTTTATCGTTGAAAAATAATTGTAGTAAGCTTCTTCGTTCGGAGATCTGAATCCGTGGGAGAATCTACCATAAACTGCATTATTGGTATTAATCTTATAGTTCGCCGCAACTGTGTAAGACAATTTATCAATATCATATCTCCAATAAGTGTATTGATTTCCTAACACGCTCATTCCGTCATCAGCAGTCGTCGTTGAGAAACCGTGAACACCATCTGTCGTCAAACCGGAATTATCAAGATTGGATGATGTTGTATTGGCAAAAAATCCCCTGTAAATATCTTTGCTGTAACGTGCTCCAATATTAATGTTCAAATTATCAGTTACATTATAATCTAAGTTGGCGTACAGATCATTAAGGCTTCCCTGCGTCTGGGTATTTCTTTGTAAGAATGACAATTGTGTAACACCATTGTAAGTTTTGGAATAACCAACATCATTTGGACTAAGTGAAGTATCAACTAAATTAAGTAACTGAGGCTTGTCTGATGCCGTTGTCAGAATATTGCTCCAGTTCCAGTATTGATTGGATGTCCAGTTGGATTTGTAAAAACCAGCCGTCACATTACCTTTATCCAATTTGTAACTGAATTGTAAATCATTGACGAAGTTATTCATCTGTTTGTCAATTGCCCAGAATCCTAACTTCTGAACAAATGCAGGATTTACAACTTGCCCGTTGCTTACTAATGAATATTGGTAATTATTTCCTACAATTCCTGCTCCTCCATCTTTTACTGCTTTATTGGCATATCCAGCCATTGTTTGTGGTCCGCCTGCAGGGAAAATTCCTGTATAATTCAAATTGATATTGGTATATCTTGTCTTATTCAAAACAGAGAAATTATTACCCAAATCATACTTGAATTCTGCTCCAATTACATCTACTTTCGGATGAATCCCATCTTGTAAATTTCTTTTAAAATAACCACCACCAGCTTGTGGAATATTCAGTTGACTGATCGAATTGTAGCTGTAAGTCCCGTAATTGGCGTCAAATCCCGGAAATTCTTTGATATCATTTCCGTTTTGAGTTAATGGAATCGGTAAGAAGAATGTATTTCTGTCATCCAGTTTTTTGTAATACACTTTCGCGTATCCTTTGTCGAAAACATATTTCAAATTCAATCTGATTTGTCCGCCATTATTAGCTTTGAAGCCAGTTTTTCTGATTCCGTCATCGGTTCTGTAAAAACCACCAACGTTGAAGAATAATTTATCCTCGATCAATGCACCGCCAAGATTGATATCAGTTCGCATTAATCCATAAGTACTGGTTTCAAGTTTAGCAGTTCCTCTGAAAGTATTAGTTCCTTCTTTCGAAATAAAATTGATCAATCCACCTGGAGAATTAGTAGCAAAGATAGAACCTGAACCACCTCTCAAAGCTTCCAGTCTTCCTGTTGTATTATCTACACGGAAAAAGTTGTCGGCATTAGCAAATTGTAAAGCGCCATCTTCGAAAACCGGCAACCCGTCTTCCTGAACCTGCACAAATTCATAACCTCCGGCTGAAGGAATACCTCTTGAGAACAGGTTATTACCCACTTCTCCACCGGAAGATTCTACCGCAAAACCAGGAACTCTCTGCAACAATGCAGCAGCACTGATTGGGTTTACTTTCATAATTTCCTTAGCACTGAAAGTAGAAATCGCCGTACTGGATTCTATTTTCTGCTTTGGACGGGAGTTTCCTGTAATGACCACCTGATCTATGTCATTGGTTTTTACTGAATCTTTAACTTCCTGTGCATAGGCATTTTGGAAGTACATCGTTGCAATACCTGCAACCAGGATGAGCGATTTTCTTGTCATGTTTTTAAGTTTATTTAATAGTTGTTTTTTAATTTTATATAAACTCCATTGGTCCACCCAAAACCGTCCTGGTTTGGATATTCGCCACCTCCTGCAATACTTGTGGTGTCAATCGCATTGTACTTCTCCATCAGTTTTCCCGTATTATTGTAAATCCTGTCTACGTTGGAACACCAGTTATTTTTAATAGTTTCTGCCAAATCATCAAACCCATAATTCTTCATCGCCAAATAGCCTAACCATTGATAAGGCGCCCATGCATTGGGGGAATCCCATTGCTGTCCGGAATCTTTGGTTGTTGTAATCAGTCCTCCTTTTTTCAGAAATTTATCTTTTAAAGTTTCTGAAACTGCTTTTGCCTGATCTCTATTTGATAATTTCAAAAACAAGGGATAAAGCATTGCTATATGTTCCGATGAAGTTTGAGATTGTGATTTGATATTATAATCCTTATAGATTTTGTCTTCTTCGCTCCAGAAATATTTATCAATAGCAATTTTTCTGGATTTAGCTTTTTTGCTGTAATAGTTATTTTTGTCTTCAAAATTTTGAAGGTCTGAAGCTTTTGTCAAAGTATTTTCTAAATGCCACAAAAGACAATTGAGATCTACCTGAGCAAGATTTAAAGTTTCAATAGTTTGAATTGAATTCCCATCTGCAAACCATCTGCTGGAAAAATCCCAGCCCGATTCGCAGGCCGCTCGTACATTTCTGTAAAATTCAGGATTAGAAGAAGTTTCCGCATCTTCCACATCGATCATATAACTTTCCGGACGCGGATTATTTTCATCATCGAAATATCGGTTCAGAAAATTACCATCTTGAGTTTTGACAACTCGTCTGTAGTTACTTCCATTTTCCAGATAATCTGCTCCGTCCATCCAAAACTGATATTCCTTTTCTAATGTTTCAAAATATTGAGAATAGATTTTTTCATCATTTGTACTCTCAAAGATTAAATCCAACATCAAAGAAAAATACGGAGGCTGGGAACGAGTAAGGAAATATGTTCTGCTGGCATTTGGCACAAATCCGAATTCATTAATCAGATAAGCACAGTTATCCACGATATTTTTCATCATCTCGATTCTACCGGAAACCTGCAAACCAAGCATCACAAAATAACTGTCCCAATAAAAAAATTCATTAAATCTACCACCAGGAACGATGTAGGATTTTGGAAGTTTCAGCAATGTTCCTTTTTCTACATCAGCGGTTCTGGTTAATTCATCCCAAAGTTTTTCAATATGTTCATTAATCGGTAAATTATCTCTCTCCTGGATAGATTCCGTTTTTTGATCAAATTTGAAATGCTTAACAACAAACGCTTTCAGATCAAATCCTTCGTTATCTTTTTCCGATTTATAATTTTCATTAATTTCAGAAATTGAGAACATTGGAATTGCATCTGCCATATCTTTCTGATCTTCGAAAATCTTAGACTTTTGAACGGCATCAAACAAATCAAAAATTTCTTCTATGTATAAATTAGGCCTCATTTAATTTTGATTTATTGTTAAGTTTATTAATGAAATAGATAACGATGATCAAAACTGTCATCGGAATTAATGAAAAGTAGAACGCTTTGTGTCCACCGACATTCTGGAAAAGATAACCGATGATTACAGATCCGCAAGTCCCGCCAAATGCTGAAAAAAATGTAAGAATTCCCGCAACCGAACTATGAGATTGTTTCTCAGTCGCACTCAAAATTGTGGAATTGATCAAAGGATAAATCGGCGCTAAAAACAATCCAATCAGTGGGAAAACAAAACCAATCAATGGAACATCACTTAGATTTTTAATTTCTGTAATGGCAAGATCAGAAGCCATCGGAAGAACGAAAATCACAAGACAAGCTGCAGAAACCAAACAAACAGTCAAATAAATATACCAATGGATTTTTTTGACAATAATTCCGGAAATGAATCTTCCAAAAGCAATTGAAAGCATTAGAATAACTGCCATTTGTCCGGCCAGTTTTTCACTTAGATGCAAAACTTTTTGGTTGAAAGTCGGTAACCACGACATAATTCCCTGTTCTGTCATCACATACATAAATGCAAAGACTGCGAATAAAATCAGTAATGGTCTTCTCATCAGCTGTATCATATCTTTGAAATCTTCGGCTATGGATTTTGTAGTTTCTGCCTTTGGTAAATCGAATTTGGAAAACAAAATAAAGATGAAAACAATAGCAATCAATCCTGCCAGAATCAGATAAACATTTAGCCAGGCGTTTGGATCTGTCTCGCTGTAGAACATTGGGAAAATCAGATAAGCGAAAACAATTCCTAGCATAAAGACGCTTTCTATGTAACTCATAAATGATTTGTGGTCACTTTCGTTATCAGCTACGACGCCTATTAATGCCATTACAGACACTTTTATAATTGCAAAGGAAAATCCAGTGCAAGCAAAAAGTAAAATTACACTCCAAAACGAGTTGCCAAAATACATAATGAAGCAACCTAGAAAAACCATTGCATAACTAATCAGCATTCCTTTTTTATAACCTAACTTAGGAAGAAAAAAACCAATCAAAAATGCTACTATGGCAATGGTCAAATCTTTCGCAGGCTCCAGTAAACTGGCTTTTGACTCGGAAATCCCATAGACATTTTGAGATTTTTGAATGAGCAGACCAACACTATTCAACAATGCTGCAAAAACAAAGTAATTGATAAATAATGCTAATTTGATTCCCAGATTTTTCATTTGTTGTATTGATTGATGCAAATCTATTAATGTTTTGTTTACATTAATTTAACATAGTAAACCACTATTTTCACTGTATTAATATTAATTGCTATATTTAATCAAAATTTAGATTAAAGTAATGAGAGTTAGTTACGAAAACATTACACCGGATAAAAATTCATCGTTTTGTACATTACATTTCAGAGTTCCTGTTAAAGAACATAAGTGGGAATACCATTACCATCAGGAAATGGAACTTGTTTGCGTGATTGCAGGTAATGGAACTCGCCAAGTTGGCTATCATAAAAGCAATTATACTAATGGAGATTTGGTTTTAATAGGATCAAATATCCCGCATTCCGGATTTGGACTAAACTCCGTTGATCCTCATGAAGAAATAGTGTTGCAGTTCAAAGAAGAGATTGTGCGGTTTCCAAAAGAGGTGGAAGAAATGTCGGCTCTTGATCGGTTGATTTCAAAAGCTCAGTTTGGTATTATGTTTAGCCAAAAAGTGAAACGGAAAATCTTACCTAAACTTTATGAAATGCTGGAAACCGAAAATTCAAAACGGTATTTTATCCTTCTTAGTATTCTTATAGAGTTAGCAGAAACCAAAGATTATATTCTACTGAATAAGGAAGTAATGCCTCACACAGTGATTTCGAAGAATAAAGAAAGACTGCAGACAATCTTTACTTTTGTTGAAAAAAATTACAATAAAGAGATTGATATTAATGATATTGCAAATCTAGTGAACCTAACTTTACCCGCTTTTTGCAATTTTTTCAAGAAAACAACCAAGATTACTTTTACAGATTTCATCAATCAGTACAGAATTGACAAAGCCTGTACTGACATTCTGAAAGGGAAAAGTATTTCAGAATCTTGTTACAATAGTGGTTATAACAGCATTTCATACTTTAGCAGAACTTTTAAAAAATATATGGGGAAAACGCCGACCGAGTTCAACAATGAACTAATTAAATAAAAAAAACCATCCCGAAACTCCGAGATGGTTTTTTTATTTATTTTAAAATAGTTTAAACTACTTTTTCTACCTGCATAAAGCTTAATTCCATTGGTGTTTTTCTACCAAAAATAAGAACTGAAACTTCAACTTTTTTCTTGTCTTCCAAGATCTTCTCAATCGTTCCATTGAAACCATTGAAAGGACCATCAATCACCTTAACATTTTCTCCAACAATGAAAGGAATTTCTACATCGGTAGCAAATTCAGAAAGTTCATCCATTCTTCCGAGCATTCTGTTCACTTCAGATTTTCTCATTGGAACAGGTTCACCACCTTTTGTAAGACTTAAAAAAGAAATAACGCCTGGAATGTTTTTGATGACGTGAGGAACTTCCCCAACCAAATCAGCTTCTACCATTAGATAACCAGGATAATAAGGTTTCTCTTTTGGAACTTTTTTTCCATTTCTAATCTGGATAACTTTTTCCATAGGAATTACAACTTGAGTCACATAAGCATCCATACCTAGACGGTGAATCTCGTTCTCGATGTAATTCTTCACTTTATTTTCCTGTCCGCTAATAGCTTTCAGCACATACCATTTCGATTCGCTCATGAGGAAAGTAATTTTGAATTAGTTAAATAGATTAATAAACGTCGCAATAAAATTCTTGATAGTAACACTAAACAAAGAATCTACTCCAAATGTAAACAAAGCTAGAATAACCGTAGTAACAGCTACAACAATTGTAGATGATTGAAGGTCTGGCCATTTTGGCCACTCCACTTTATCTTTAAATTCTGTATAAGAACCTTTTAAAAAATTAACTAATGAGCTCATATTTTAATTTTGCACGGGCACTAGGATTCGAACCCAGATCAACGGTGTTGGAGACCGGTATCCTACCATTGGACGATGCCCGTAGATTAAAAGTTCCGTAAGTTTCCTTACGGAACTTTTTATTTATTTCTTGATGATTAGTCGATAATCTCAGTAACCTGACCTGAACCAACTGTTCTACCTCCTTCTCTAATCGCAAATCTAAGACCTACGTTAAGAGCGATTGGTTGTAACAATTCTACAGTGATCTCTAAGTTATCACCAGGCATTACCATTTCTACACCTTCTGGCAAGAAGATCTCACCTGTAACGTCAGTAGTTCTTACGTAGAACTGAGGACGGTACTTGTTGTGGAATGGAGTGTGACGTCCTCCTTCTTCTTTAGAAAGGATATAAACAGAAGCTTTGAATTTTTTGTGAGGCTTCACAGAATCTTTCTTAGCGATAACCATACCTCTCTTGATGTCAGTTTTTTCAATACCTCTCAACAATAGACCTACGTTATCTCCAGCTTCACCTCTATCAAGGATTTTTCTGAACATCTCAACTCCTGTAATAGTAGAAGTCAATTTCTCATCACCCATACCAACGATATCAACTGGATCTCCAGTATTGATAACACCAGCCTCGATTCTACCAGTAGCAACAGTACCTCTACCTGTAATAGAGAATACGTCTTCGATTGGCATCAAGAAAGGCTTATCAGTATCTCTTGGTGGTTGCTCGATCCAAGTATCAACAGCGTCCATCAATTCTTCAACAGATTTGAACCATTTATCTTCAGAATCAACTGTAGCAGCAGTAGCAGCAGTAAGAGCTCCTAGTGCAGAACCTTGGATTACTGGAGAGTTATCACCGTCAAAATCATAAGTAGACAACAAGTCTCTCAATTCCATTTCAACAAGCTCTAACAATTCTGGATCATCTACCATATCAACTTTGTTCATGAAAACAACGATTCTTGGTACGTTTACCTGACGACAAAGCAAGATGTGCTCTCTCGTTTGAGGCATTGGTCCATCTGTAGCAGCACATACAACGATAGCACCGTCCATTTGCGCAGCACCAGTTACCATGTTTTTTACGTAATCCGCGTGACCTGGGCAGTCAACGTGAGCGTAATGTCTTTTTTCAGTTTCGTACTCGATGTGAGCCGTATTGATTGTAATACCTCTTTCTTTTTCTTCAGGAGCAGAGTCAATAGCAGAGAAATCTTTTTTCTCAGCAAGACCTTTGCTCGCTAGTACAGCAGAAATAGCAGCTGTAAGTGTAGTTTTACCATGGTCAACGTGACCAATAGTACCAATGTTCAAGTGGGGTTTGTTACGATTAAACGTTTCCTTTGCCATGATTTAATATTTATTATTATTAATTATTTTTTTTCGGTTTGCAAATATAACGATTTTTTGAATATCAAAAATATTTTTATTAAAAATTTCGATATTCAAATCCAAAAACTGCAAACTCTTACACTTTTGTCTTTTGACGATGCAAATTTAGACAAAAAAATCAATTAAAAAAAGCCCTTTACATCCAATACTCGATTTAACTCGTATATAATTATGAAACTATAAAAAAATATTCGTTATGAAAAAATTATTCAACTACTGTTTAGCAACTTTCGCTATGGTCTCGGCAATGTCTTGCAACAATGAAGACGACATGAATCAAATGCCAGAAGAAACAATTTCTGTCGGTCCAAATCAATTGGCTTATGGACTCACGGAAAACAATGAACTTGTAACTTTCAACGCCAATAATCCTTCGACATTTAGTTCAAAAACTACTATTACAGGGATTACTACAGGCGAAAAATTGGTAAGTATTGATTTCCGACCCGCCACTGGTGAACTTTACGCCTTATCAAATGCGAGCAAACTCTACATTATCAACACTCTTTCAGCGACTTCAAGAATGGTTAGTACTACGGCTCTTTCACCTGCGATTTCAGGTACGATTGCTTCTATTGATTTCAATCCGACTGTTGACCGTATCAGATTGGTCACAAATACGGGACAGAATTTACGTCTTAATCCAGAAACTGGAACTGTAGCAGCAACGGATGGCAACATTGCCACTACATCATCCATCACCGGGATTGCTTATACAAATAGTAAATCAGGCGCAACTGCAACGACTTTATACGATCTCGATATGACCTCAGGAAAATTATTCAAACAAGATCCGCCGAATAATGGAACATTGGTTGAAGTGGGAAGTTTGGGAATAACTTTCACAGATCAGGCTGCGTTTGACATCAATCCTGATAACAGTATAGCATTGATTGCTGTGACGAAGGACTCTAAGAATAATCTTTACACAGTAGATTTAACCAACGGTAAAACGACAAACATCGGAACGCTCTCTCAAAAGGTAATAGACTTGGCTATTCCTACCGACGCCGTTGCTTATGCAGTTGATGCTACGAATATGCTTCAAATATTTAATCCAAATAAACCTGAGCCCGTTTCAAAAGCAATTGCTGGATTACAAAACGGAGAAGGAATTCTCGGCATTGATTTCAGACCTTTGAACGGACAACTTTACGCCTTGGGAAGTTCTAGCAGAATTTATACAATCAACTTAGGAACAGGCGCTGCTACACAAGTTGGTTCAGGAACATTGTCAACACCGCTGGTGGGAACCGAATTTGGTTTCGATTTCAACCCAACCGTTGATAGAATAAGAGTTGTGAGCGATATGGGTCAGAATCTTCGTTTAAATCCGATTGATGGAACCGTTGCAGCGGTAGACGGCGCAATCAATCCCGGGACACCAATGTTAAGCTCTGCAGCTTATACGGACAATTTTGCTGGCGCCACAACCACATCACTGTTTGTCATCGATCATAATACCGACAAACTATATCTCCAAAATCCACCGAACGCTGGAACCATAGTGGAAAGAGGTGCATTGGGAATTAACATCACATCAAATAATGGATTTGATATCGGCAGTATGAGTCAAAAAGCATATCTGGTAGCGACAGTTGGGACTGATACAAAAATCTATAATGTCAATACCACAAGCGGAGTCGCTACGCCGGTTGCAAACTACCCTAATATGATCAAAGGATTTTCTATAGGTCTTGGATTCTAAAATAACCTTAAATCTTCATAAAGAAGCCCAGAATAGAAATCTATTCTGGGCTTCTTATTTGTAACAACACTACTTAATTTTAGGCAAAAAAAAATCCCGAACGCATTCGGGATTTTTGCTGAGCCAACTACGGGATTTGAACCCGTGACCTCTTCCTTACCAAGGAAGCACTCTACCCCTGAGCTAAGTCGGCCTAAAAAAAAATCACATTCCATAAGGTTTGTGATTTTGAGCGAAAGACGGGGGTCGAACCCGCGACATTCAGCTTGGAAGGCTGACGCTCTACCAACTGAGCTACTTTCGCATTTTGTTTCCAAAAAGGTTGGTTAACGGTCTGCAAATCTAAAATAAAATCTTAAAACCCGCAAATGTTTTTTCATAAAAAAGTGGGGAGAGCAGGATTCGAACCTACGTAGCCGAAGCAGCTGAGTTACAGTCAGCCCCATTTGACCGCTCTGGTATCTCCCCAGTATTTTTTATAAATGAGCCTCCAGAGGGACTCGAACCCACGACCTGCTGATTACAAATCAGCTGCTCTAGCCAACTGAGCTATGGAGGCAAATATTTTTTATAAAGAACTTCAATCTTGCGTAAAGGTTACTTCCTTTTTGCGAGTGCAAATATGAGACTTTTTTATTTAAACCTGCAAATCTTTTTTCAAAAAATTTTTGCTTTTTTTATTTAATCTGAAATTTTAATCAGTTTAAATAAAATAGGTTTCAAATTAAAGATCATATTTCCGCAGTGTGGATACTTCCGTTTTGCGAGTGCAAATATGAGACTCTTTTTTGAAACCTACAAATGTTTTTTTACAAAAAAAATTATTTTTTTTCTAAGCTAATTCCTTTTTCTTGATTAACAGTTTCTTAGCCGTATCCACAGATTCGTCTAAACTTTCCTCAAAACTGGCAGAAGTCTTTTTTACGACAATATCATCCCCCGGAACTTTGATAAGTAACTCTATAGTTTTATTTGATTTTTCGCTGGCATTTTCAACTTTTAAGTAAACTGTAGTCTCTACAATTTTATCATAAAAGGTTTCAAGCTTCGCTAATTTTTTTTCAATTCTTTCTTTTAATGGTTCGTGCGGTGTTACACCTGCAGTCTGAATTGTAATCTTCATAATGTCTATTTTAAATGGTTAAACAATAAAAATGTAAATTTTACGCCATATTATTTTTTATTAGTTTCTCGTGGATGTGCGTTTTTGTAAACTTCTTTTAGCTTCTCAATGTTTGCGCTGGTATAAACCTGCGTGCTTGCCAAGCTAGAATGTCCCATCAATTTCTGTACCTTAGATATTTCTGCCCCTTCATTCAGAATGTGAGTTGCGAAAGTATGTCTCAAAATATGAGGACTTCTTTTTTGCTTAGAAGTTACATTACTAAAGTACCTATTAACGACTAGATAAACAAATTTTTCGCCGAGTTTTTTTCCCTTTTTATTAATGAAAAAATAATGCCCATTTTCTGTATCGGGATTACGAATATTGAGATATAATTGAAAATCTGCCAGCAATTCGTCTGCAATAGGAATGATTCTCGCCTTGTTCCCTTTACCAATGACTAATATTTCTTTCTTTGAAAAGTCCACATTATCTAACAGCAGACCACATAACTCTGCTTTTCTGATTCCTGTTTGATACAATGTTTCTATAATTAGTTTTTCCAGAAGTGTCATACTACCTTTCTCCTCTATTTCTGTCTTCATTTTATCCATTTCCTCCACAGAAAATGGAATACGCTTTTCTGCGTAGAATTTGAGAGAATCTATGGTTTCCATTGGAGAGACTTTTATCTCTTCTAAACGGAGCATAAACATATAGAAACTACGAAGTGATGACAATTTTCTATTAATGCTTCTTTTACTGAGTCCAGAATTACTTAATTCTACAATAAAATTCTTGACGACTTTCTTATGCACGCGAACTATATCTTCCGAAGCTTCAGTTTTCAAAACGAAAGCTGAAAAATCGGACAAATCTTTTTTATAATTTGTGAGCGTGTGTGGAGAATATCTTTTTTCTACCGATATGTAATCCAGGAATCTTTCTATCATAAGTCTGTAAATGCAAAATCACTTCCAAATATAGAAATTCGGAAGTGATTTTTGTTATGTTTTGCTAAAAGAATAAGCTTATGCCTGTTCTTCTTTGCTCAAGTTTCTTTGCTTGTGAGCTGCTTTAAGTTTAGACTGTCTCAAAGTTACAGAAGGCTTAATAAATTGTTGTCTAGATCTAAGTTCTCTTACAACTCTAGTTTTATCAAATTTTCTTTTGTACTTTTTTAAAGCTCTGTCGATAGACTCTCCGTCTTTTACTGGTATTATTAACATAATTTACATCTCATTTTGGATTGCAAAAATAGGAATTATTTCTTAATTCACAAATTTTTGGCAAGTTATTTTAAGAAAATTATCTGAGTTATCCTTAAGAATAAGATTGAACGCAAAGCCCGCGAAGATTTTTTGATATTCTTGAAAATATTTTTGAGGTTCGCAAAATCGTAAAACTCATCAAAGACTTTAAATATCTGGCAGAATAAAGAAAATATAACACATAAAAATCATCCGTTAAGTTTGTCATTCCGTAGGAATCTCGGCAATTTAGATCCAATTGAATGACAAACTTGTGGATTGACACCAAATTCTAATCGGATGACAAATCCCCTAGCCCCGATTGCAGTGGAAATCCTTTTTTGCGTGAACTTCTGGTTCTATTGAAGGGGAAACGTGAATGCAAAAAAGATTGTAGCGGAAAGCGGGAAATAGCTCCTAAAATTTACTGCAAATAAAAACTCCCGAATAAATCCGGGAGTCAATTTTATGCTTTGATGTACAATGCGTTTTTGATTTCTTCTTTTACCTTTTCTACTTTCGGATACCATTCTGCAAACAATGGTGCGGAATATGGCGCAGAAGCGTCTGGCGTTGTGATTCTCTTGATTGGCGCATCCAAATAATCGAATGCTTTTTGCTGAACCATATACGTGATTTCTGTTGAGATGCTTGCAAATGGCCAGGACTCTTCAAGAACTACCAATCTATTGGTTTTCTTAACAGATTCTAAGATTGTATCGTAATCTAATGGACGAATAGTTCTAAGATCTATCACTTCTACAGAAATACCTTCTTTTTCCAGATCTTCTGCAGCTTGCAAAGCTACTTTCATAATTTTACCCCAGGAAACCAAAGTCACATCTTTTCCTTCTTTCTTGATGTCTGCTTTTCCGATCGGGATGTAATATTCTTCTTCAGGAATTTCCATTTTGTCGCCATACATTTGCTCAGACTCCATAAAAATAACCGGATCGTTATCCTGGATTGCTGATTTCAAAAGACCTTTTGCATCGTATGGATTGGAAGGAATGATTACTTTAAGACCTGGACAGTTGGCATACCAGCTTTCGAAAGCCTGAGAGTGCGTTGCTCCAAGTTGTCCTGCAGAACCAGTTGGTCCGCGGAAAACGATTGGGATATTCCATTGTCCACCAGTCATCTGGTACATTTTCGCAGCGTTGTTGATAATCTGATCAATCGCTACCAAAGAGAAGTTGAAAGTCATATATTCTACAATCGGACGATTCCCGTTCATAGCTGCTCCTACAGCGATACCTGTAAAACCAAGTTCTGCAATTGGTGCATCGATGATTCTTTTTTCGCCAAATTCATCTAACATTCCTTTGGAGGCTTTGTATGCTCCGTTGTATTCTGCAACTTCTTCTCCTACTAGAAAAATGGATTCGTCTTTACGCATTTCTTCGCTCATAGCCTGAGCGATTACTTCACGAAATGTATATTCTTTCATTATGAAAATGTTTCTTTTTAAAATTTCGAACTACAAAAGTATTAATTTTTTTATTATCTGCATAACAAAAAAAGGCTCCCAAATGGGAGCCTGTGATTTATCATAATTTTCAGTTAGTCAACTTTGTGCCAAGTCTGTGTTTTAACTGCAATTCCTAGAATCAAAGCTTTTACTTTTAACTCATTTCCTTCTCTCACGATTTCTGTTTTATAAGATTTCCCGTCTTTTGGATTGGTGATAGTTCCTCCAGAGAATTCGTTGCCATCTTTAGATAGTCCGCGGATGATTTCCAGACCAATCAATGGTTTGTTTTTACGGTCATCTTTACATTTTACGCAGTTGGCATTTTCTGGTTTGATTAATAATTGAACGATTTTACCAACATATTTTCCTTTAGAATCTTTGGAGATTTCTACGATGGATTTTGGCTTTCCAGTTTCGTCATCAATGGTTTTCCATTTCCCCTCGATTTGAGCGAATGATAGAACGCCGATAAATGATAAGGCAAATGCTAGAATTAACTTTTTCATTGTCTTTATTTTAAGTTGTTTGTTGTTTGATTAAGGTTAATTGTTAACGTTAAATTAATATTGATAAAAATATAAATTAATTTTAAACAAACAAGAAATATTTGCTATCCGAAGCATAAATAAAGCCAACTGACAGAATTTCCAGCAATTAAACACCTTCATCTAAACATTTATAAGCCACATAGGCACATAGAAAATTTATCAAATAAAAAAGATAAAATAGAATCAAAGTACATTACTATTTAACCTTTACTACAAACAAAACTATGTGCCTATTTTGTAAAATTCTAATACAGTTTCCTATTAATCACTTTATCCATATAATCCTGATACCAGGCTTTGGTTTTTTGGATTCCAAGTTTTTGTTCCGGATTGAGGTTTTTGGACAAAATATTTTTGGATAAGGCCAAATCTGTTTTATCATAAATCCCCGTAACTTCTTTTCCATCAAAAATATAAATATAGTTCCCAATAATCATTTGCTCATTGATCGCATCAGAATGGATAATCATATGATTTTTATCCTGATTTGAAACCAAACTTCTGCCCCAACTTCTGATTTTTTTATTGTAACCAATCAAATCTGCCAAAGTGGGATAAATATCGATTTGTTGAGCCAATCTTTCATCTACTCCTTTCAAATTATATTTCGGATTAGGAGAGAAAAACAACAACGGAATTGCAAATCTGTTCATTGCTTTTTGATATTCTTCATAATAGGTTTGATTGGTATGGTCAGCCGTAATCACAAAAATAGTGTTCTGATACCACGGTTGCTTGCTCGCGGTTTCAAAGAATTTTTTCAAGGAATAATCTGTGTACTGAATTGGTTCGTGAATCTGCAATGGTCCTTTTTTAAATTTCCCATTATATTTCTCCGGAATTTTAAACGGGTCGTGCGAAGAAGCAGAAAATAAGGTTGACATAAATGGTTGCTTTTTCCCGATGTTCTTCGCAAAATATTGAAAAAACGGCTCGTCCCAAATCGCCCACATTCCATCGAAATCCTCATCATTATTATATTCCGTTTTCCCGAAATAATGTTTGAATCCCAGAATATTTCCAAATCCCTGAAAACCCATCGAACCATTCGGTGCGCCGTGGTAAAAACTTGTATCGTAACCCAAATCATTACAAACCGAAACAATAGATTGGATTTTTTGATTAGAATAAGGCGAGCTTGTAAAAGCATCCGTCAGACTCGGGATTCCGGCAAGAACGGAGCTCATTCCGTGAATCGATTGTCTTCCGTTTCCATAAGCATTGGTGAAAATCAGACTTTCATTCGCGAGACTGTCGAGAAATGGCGTGTATGAAACAAAATCCTTAATATTTGTATTTCTGTTAAAAGCGCCGGAATATTCCTTTCCGAAACTTTCCATAATAAAAATCACGACGTTTGGTTTCTGCTCAACTTCCCTTTCATATAATTTATAAGGTTTGATTTCTTTCTCGATGAATTTTTCATCAACAAAATGAACCAGTTTAAAATTATTGGTATTCAGCGTTCTGAAAAATGAAAAAACGCTATTCAGAACAAGATTTCCCTGAAGTGGATTACTGACATGTTTATTAGCATCAACCAAATTAATCGGCCTTGTAGAATGTTTGAAATCCCCTCGGATTCCGCCTACGACTAAAGTTGCAGTAACGCAAAGAATCAGAATTGATGAAACAAAATAGGTAACCAAATTTTTCGGTTTTTCCTCTGTAATTTTTACTCTTTTATAAAGGGAAATCCATAAAACAATAATCAAAATGAAAGAAATAATAACAAACGGATTTTGCAAAACGGCATTCAGAAAGACTTTTCCTATATTATTTTCATTCTCTGCCACAGAAAACATCGCAGAAGTCAATCTCGCTTGGCTGAATCTGTAATAAACAATATCACCAAAGTTGAAAGCGTATGTAACTCCGTTTGTGATGAAGTACCAGAAAAAGAGAAATTTCTGGTAATTTTTTTTTGTGTTAATGACAATCGGAATGAGACTCAGCAGAATAAAAACAGCATTCACATAGAGAATCGCCGTCGTGTCAAACGCAGTTCCGTAATAAGAAAGCTTGAAATATTCCGAAACGTCATCCACTTTTATCAATTCCTGATTGAAAAACCAAAACAAAAGTCTGGCCATCTGATAAAAGAAAAACACCAAAAAAAGTCTGTAAATCAGGGCAAAAACCTCTTGCCATCTCAAATTCTTCATTTTGCAAAAATACAAAAAGATGGAAGTCAGAGGCTTGAAGTTGGAAGTTTTTCTAAATGCTTCAAAAACTTCCAACTTCCGACTTCCATCTTCCAACAATTCCCTATTTTTGTGATATGAATTTCATCAAAAATAACCTTGCCAACGCCTTTACTCTTGGAAATCTTTTTTCCGGTTGCGTTGGGATTGTTCATCTTATTTCGGGCGATTATCAAACAACTGCGATTTGTATTATTATTTCTCTTATTCTCGATTTTTTCGATGGTTTTATTGCGAGAGCGATGAACTCCAGCAGTAATCTTGGCGGACAATTGGATTCTTTGGCAGATATGGTAAGTTTCGGATTTTTGCCTGGACTTACGGTTTTTGTGGCATTGGAACACTTGACTTTTTCAGGTCTTCCAGAATTTACACCCTGGATAAAATATGCAGGTTTTTTAGTAACGCTATTTTCTTGTTTAAGATTAGCCATTTTTAATCTGGACGACGACCAAAAATATTATTTCAAAGGACTGAATACGCCAAGTAACACGATTTTGATTTTCGGATTATTTTATGCTTTCAAAACTACCGGATATTTCAGTTTTCTTTTTGAGAATGAAATTTATTTATTGATTTTCACAGTCATTTCCTCTTGGCTATTAATTTCTCCAATCAAAATGATCGCAATGAAATTCAAATCAAAACAATTAAAAGATAATTATCCAAAACTAGCCTTATTAATTGGCGGAATTTTGATTTTATTAATTTTCAAAACCGTCGGAATTCCCTTAGTCATCATCTATTATATATTGATTTCACTGATATTTCAAAAACAGCTTAAATAGTTATGAGTTTTTGAGTTAAAAATTATAAATCATCGTAATTTTTAAAAACTCATAATTCATAACTAATAATTTATAACTAAATAAAATGAATTTAAAACTATATAAACCGCTTTGCGTGTTCGATTTGGAAACAACGGGAACCAATGTCGGAAAAGACAGAATTGTGGAAATCTGCATTCTGAAAGTTAATCCGGATGCTTCACGAGAAAGCAAAACGTGGAAAGTGAATCCAGAAATGCCAATTCCGAAAGAATCTTCCGCAATCCACGGAATCTACGATGAAGATGTTGTGAACGCACCAATTTTCAAAGAAATTGCGCCCAAAATTATGGAGATGATTTCGGGAACAGATTTGGGAGGTTTCAATTCCAACCGTTTTGATGTTCCACTTTTGGCTGAGGAACTTTTGCGTGCAGGTTTGGATTTTGATTTGAGCAAATTCAAATTAGTCGATGCTCAAACGATTTATCACAAAATGGAACCGAGAAATCTTTCCGCTGCGTACAATTTTTACTGCCAGAAAACTTTGGAAAATGCACATTCTGCGGAAGCGGATGTTTTGGCAACTTTCGAGGTTTTGGATGCGCAGGTTGGTCATTACGAAGATTTGCCCAATGAAGTTGCCGGTTTGAGCGAATTCTCTTTCCACAGCAAGTTTGCAGATTTGGCTGGGATGATTCATTTCAATGAAAAAGAACAGGAAATTTTTGCTTTTGGTAAATATAAAGGTCAGGTTGTGAAAGAAGTTTTCCAGAAAGATATTGGTTATTATGGCTGGCTACAAGGCGCTGATTTTCCGCTTTACACTAAGAAAATTTTCACAAAGATTCAGTTGAAGTCTAAGTTTTAAAATTAAATTTAATGAAAATAATCTGCGTAGGAAGAAATTACGGCGAGCACGCCAAAGAATTAGGAAACGAAATTCCTGAAGACCCCGTGATTTTTATGAAACCTGATACCGCAATTCTGAAAAAAGGTTCTGATTTTTACATTCCGGAATTTTCTGATGACATTCATTATGAACTGGAAGTGGTTTTGAAAATCTCAAAAGGAGGAAAATATATCCGGAAAGAAAATGCCGGAAAACATTTTGACGAAATAGGTCTTGGCATCGACTTTACAGCGAGGGATTTGCAGTCCAAACTGAAAGATAAAGGTTTGCCCTGGGAATTAGCGAAAGGTTTTGATGGCTCTGCGGTTGTTTCGGATTTTGTATCGAAAGACAATTATGACTTACAGAATTTGAATTTCTCATTAACCAAAAACAATGAAAAAGCTCAGCATGGAAATACGAGTGAAATGATTTTTAGTCCAGAAGATATTATTGCTTTTGCTTCTCAATATTTCACGTTGCGTGTTGGCGATTTGATTTTCACGGGAACACCAAAAGGTGTTGGAAAAGTTTCCGAGAATGATATTTTGGAAGCTTATTTGGAAAATGAAAAACTATTTTCGCTTAAAATTCAGTAAATTTATAGTGGTCTTAATCATTCTATTATTGGCTACATTTTTGCTTTAAATTAACTATAAACTTAGATTATGAAAAAAATTATCTTACCCGTAGATTTTTCCGACAGTTCTGATAAATTGGTAGATTACGCTATTAATTTCGCTAAAGATATCAATGCAGAAATTGCTTTGATTCACGTGGCGGCGACTGATATTGGTTTCGTCATCGGTGATATGGGTTTCCAATATTTTCCGGAAGTAGAAGAAAATGAAATCAAATATGAACTGAAAGAGTTGAATAAATTAGAACAAAAAGTGTCTGCTCAAGGTGTAAATTGCACACACATTCTGAAGCAAGGTATTGCCGGAGACACTATTTTAGAATATGCCGATGCCCAAAACGCTGATTACATTGTCGTTGGTTCTCACGGAAGAAGTGGTGTTTACGATGTTTTCATTGGAAGTCTGACTAAAGAAATTACTAAAAAATCTAAGATTCCGGTTTTGGTTGTGCCTTGTCACGATGAAGAATAATCAAATAGAAATTTGATGTTAGAATTTAGTACTTTATTTAAAATAAAAGAACCCGTCCTGTTGCAATAACAAGACGGGTTTTTTATAAATATAATCAATTTATTTAACCTTCGTTTTTGTAAATTTTTGGGTCGTAGTAAGGGTTTTTCCCTTCCGTTGGCGACACATAATCTTTGTCTTTTTGTGCACCAAGTGTCACTACCAAAATATAACACCAGTAGCAGAAAAAACCTGTAGCTACAAGAAACAACACCCAATTGAGAACATTGCCGAAGAGCCTGTAAAAACCAAAAGACCATTTGAAAGCTGCACTTAATGCTAACCAGAAAGATGTCATATTTTTCTTTTTTTGAATTAACTTTGCACAAATTTATAAAAAATGTTTCGATTACTTTCTAAAGAAAGCAATATTTTTTCGGTTCCGGTTTACATTGGTTTTTTGTTTTTGATATTTATATCACTTAATTTATTAGATTTCAAATACATAGATGTATTTCCAGCGATAATTACATTTATGGGAATCAGTTTGGGATATTTTCTATTCAATGCGATTGCCCTTAACCAATTTTCGCATCTTCCGCTTTTTCTTTATACGGTTTTTGTCGCCGCATTTTATGATGGAACAATTCATTTGGGATTGGCATTCACATTTTTGACCAGTGCTCTCATTTTATTGATTCTAACGAGCCAAAATGACCAACTCAGAAAGAGTTCTTTTATGTTGGTCGGTTCTCTTCTGGCTTTCAACTTTCTGGTTTTTCCGGCGAGTTGGCCTTTAGGTGTTTTTGTAATTTTTCATATCATCGGAACTTCGGGGAGAATCGGGCTTAATATTTTTCGTTTGTTATTCGGGATTATTTTGGTTGTTCTGAGTTATTTTGGCGTGATGTATCTGATTCATTACACGACTTGGGACAAAACTTATTTGCCTTTCTACGGAAAGTTTGAAATGATGGATTCCTATTATCCTTTATACATTTTGATTCCGATTGCGCTGATGCTTTTATACTCATTGTCAGACCATTTTAAGCACTATAATGAGAAAAGTCCTATCAGCAGATACAAATATACTTTTGTTCTTGTTTTTTCTTTGGCACAATTGATAACCATCATTTTTTATATGGGAAAAGATTATGAATATCTATTGCTTTTAGCTTTGCCTTCCAGCATTATTATCAGCAGAATGTTGCGTTTCTTACCCAAATACTGGATGCAGGAATTGGGACTTTGGATAATTGTTTTTACGCTTGCCGTTTTTAAAATAGTTAATTTTGTATAAAATTTAAAAATTGATGATGTATGATTCAGATAGATGATAAATTAATTTCAGAAGATGTTTTCGCAGAAAGTTTTGTCTGCAATTTGGCCAAATGCAAAGGTGTTTGCTGTGTAGACGGAGATACCGGTGCGCCTCTCGATAAAGATGAACTGCCAATTCTGGAAGAAATTTTCCCTAAAATAAAATCTTACCTAAGACCAGAAGGCGTAAAAGCCATCGAGGAACAGGGAACTTGGGTGATTGACCCGTATGATGGCGGCTATGTAACCACTTTGGTTAATGGAAGCGAATGTGCTTACGTCATTTTTGACGAAAAAGGAACTACGAAATGTGGCATCGAAAAAGCCTACGAAGATGGCGTTATAGATTGGAAAAAACCAATTTCCTGTCATCTATATCCAATTCGGGTGAATGATTATAAAACCTTTGTCGCTCTGAATTACCACGAATGGGAAATCTGTAATGATGCCTGTACTTTAGGAAAAGAATTACAAGTTAGAATTTACCAATTTCTGAAAGAACCATTGATTAGAAAATATGGCGAGGCCTTCTACAATACACTTTGCGAAGCAGCTGAAGAATGGGAAAAAGAATATAATTCTTAAATAATTTGAAACTTCAAATTTCAAAATATTACACAAAAAAAAGGATTCAAAAATTAATTTTTGAATCCTTTTTTATTTTTATAATCAATTCAATTATTTGAATTCGTCATCAGAAACCGGTTGATTGATTTTGATGTCAGAGTTTTTCACTGTAACCTGTTGTCCAGCTGCATCGATAGACATTTCTTCCACGAATTTGATTCCGTCAACATCAGCGTATTTATTGATTATCATTGTTCCTTTATCGCCTTCAGTTTTCCAAAGCAGATTGGTTTTTGCATCAAAATAATATTTGCTGTCGTCAGAAGACAAAACGATATAATCTTTTCCATCGATTTGTTTTTTCTCAACAGTTTTCATTTTCTCAGGATTCATTCCAAGAGCATCCATTATTTTTGCATCTTTCAATTTTGCAACCTGGTCAGCTGGGAAATCCATTTTTTGTCCCATTTGATTCGCAAAACCTTTCTCCCCGTCAAAAACCTGAGACATCTCCTGCCCCATCATACTTTGCGTAGATTTGAATTTGTTATCTTTTTTCACAGTTTTTCCTTCCATTTCCATTCCCATCACGCTGATAGAATTTTTCATAGAAAGCGTTTTTACAGCTTCCAATTTTTGTTTTCCGCCCAATGCAGTTACATAATTATCAATTACTTGCTTTGCCGTTTGAGCAGATATATTTGCCACTGCCAAAACAGAAACAGCAAATGTCAAAATCAATTTTTTCATTTATTTTTAATTTATATTAACGAAGATAGTTAAATATTAAGCTTAACTTTCGTTATTAGTTCACAAGAGAACATTTTTGTTACAAAAAAACAACTTCAGGATTTGAAGTTGTTCTATATTATAAGGATTAATCTTTTTTCTTAATATCTGCTTTCACATCTTTGTAAGTATCGCTAACTGCATTTGCACCTTTCTTGGCAGTTTTACCAGTCCATTTTGCACCATCTTTTACACCTTCTACAGTTGCATCTGCTCCTTTCTTAGCTGTTTTGCCAGTCCACTTCGCACCTTTTTTCACACCTTTCTTTGTGGCTTTCGCACCTTTTTTGGCTGTCTTACCAGTCCATTTTGCTGCATCTTCAACACCTTCTCCAGTGGCTTTAGCTCCTTTTTCTACAGCAGTTCCAACTGCTTTTGCATCTTTTTTAACCTCTTGTTTTACTGTTTGAGCGTTCATTGCTACAGCTGCCAATACAAATGCTGACAATGACAAAATTCTTTTTTTCATTTTCTGAATGTTTTTAAAATTAACAATACAATATTAGCATAAAATAAGCCAAAAAAATTCATTCAGATTTAAATTTTTAAAAATAAATTTTTCCGTTCTTTTTGATGAGGAAAAATAATATTTTTGCAAAACTTATGGCAAAGGCAAATCTCAGCACAAAGAAGAAAATCCACCAGAAAAGGAAGAGCGTTTTTATGAAAAAACGTTGGATTCTTTTGATTATACTTTGTATTTCTTTGCTGGGAACAGGATTTTACTTGAGACAGAAAATCAATTACTATTTCGCCTATTATCTGGGCAAACATTTCGAACATAAAAAACTTTCTAATACCGAGGCAGAGAAAGCAAGAATCGAAAAAATAACCGGACTTTATGCCAATCAGACTTTCGGTTTTGACATTTCTCATTACCAAAGAAAAGAAGATATCCAATGGGATAGTTTGAGTATCGGAAACCGAACAATTCCTTTGAAATTCGTGGTTTTGCGGGCAAGTATGGGAAACCGGAAGCTGGATAAAAACTTTGACCATTTTTGGGAGACGGCAAAACAACACCAATTGATTCGTGGTGCCTATCATTTTTACCGACCCGATGAAGACCCTGTGATGCAGGCGAATTCCTTTCTTTCTGTTGCGAAATTGGAATCCGGTGACCTTCCTCCAATTCTTGATATTGAGAAAAATCCAAGAAAAAAATCAAAGGAACAATTGGTTTCTGACCTCAAAGTCTGGATTAAAATAATGGAAGACACTTACGGTGAAAAACCGATTATCTACACCTATTATCATTATTACAAAGATTATCTGAAAGGCGAATTTGATGATTATCCGCTTTGGTTAGCGAATTATAATGATGTTCCAACGCCTTCGCCTGATGATGAGTGGCAATTCTGGCAATTTTCAGAAAACGGAATTGTTTACGGCATTAATTCCAAAGTTGATTTGGATATTTATAATGGAAATCTTTGGTCTTTGAAAATGCTGACTATTGATTAGTTTTTTAAAATTTTGATTTCATAATAAAAATAATCTTAAAATCGTTCTTAGCAAAGTAAAATACAATGATTAGGGATTGTTTAGAAATTATAATTAATATAAACTTCAAAAATATGATTCAGTAATATTTTTATAAAAACTTTTAAACCATAAAATTCAAACATATTTAAAATGAGAAAAATTAAAATTTTATTTTTATTAATATTATTTTCTGTCGGATTACAAGCTCAGGAAATCTATCAAAACGTTACTGTTTTTTATAATAACAATAATCAATTAGAGAATATTCTAGAAATATTAGAAGCTGATCATTTTATAAAAAATGAAAAAGAAATTACTATTATTATTCCAAAATCAAAGGTCAAAATTCTTCAGAATAATGGATTTACGTTTAATGTTATAGATAGTGATGTTCAAAAAACACATCAACAAAGGCTGGCTAATGATAATCCTAATAAAAATACTGGTGTAAACTGTTATAATTCCCCTACATATACAACGCCTGCAAATTATAAAAAGGGATCAATGGCTGGTTTCCTGAATTATAATGAAGTTCTTTCAGAATTAGATTTAATGGCTAATCTATACCCTAATTTGATTTCAAACAAATTACCAATTGGCAATTTTTTAACTGCACAAGGGAGACCAATTTACAATATAAAAATCTCTGACAATCCTAATATTGATGAGGATGAAAACAGAGTTTTGTTTACCGCATTACACCATGCAAGAGAGCCTGGATCTATGCAGCAATTGATATTTTTTATGTGGTATTTGTTAGAAAACTATAATTCTGATTCACAAATAAAAAAATTAGTAGACAATACGGAAATATTTTTTATTCCAATTGTAAATCCGGACGGTTACGTGTATAATCAATCCACAAATCCCAATGGAGGAGGGATGTGGAGAAAGAACAGAAGAAACAACAATGATGGAAGTTTTGGAGTAGATCTAAATAGAAATTATGGTTATGAATGGGGAGGGGCTGGATCATCATCTTCTACTAGTAACGAATCATACAGAGGTCCATCTGCATTTTCTGAACCTGAAACTCAAGCTATAAAATGGCTATGTGAAGCTAAAAATTTTAAAATCGCTATTAATAATCACAATTACGGAAACATTTTTCTATATCCTTTTGGCTATACTGCAGTTCCTAGTGCTGATGAAAATGTCTTTAAAGTCCTATCTGATAAATTTGTAGAAAGCAATAATTTCATCAATGCAAGTTTTGCAGATATATTATATCTAGGTTCAGGAACTTCAGATGATTGGATGTATGGAGATACTTCTTCTAAGTCTAAAATATATTCCTTTACACCAGAAATGGGAGATGATTTTTGGGATTCACCAGCAAAAACAGACATTACTAATAACAAAATGCTTTCTGCTAATCTTTCCGTTTTAAAAGCAGCGAATAACTATGCTGTTTTTAAAGATAACTCTTACGGAAATATTTCTGACATTAATTACAGCTATGAATTCACTTTACAAAAAATAGGATTACAAGACAATGGTAGTTTCAATGTAAAATTAATTCCTATTTCTTCTAATATATCTTCTGTTTCTGAAGCTAAAAATTATTCTAATTTAACTTTAGGTCAAATTGTTAACGACAGCTTCATAATAAATCTTAATACTAATATTAAATCAGGAGATGTAGTAGATTTTAAAGTAGTTATCAATAATGGAATATATGATGATGAAATTTTTATGTCAAAAAAATATGGTGATGGAATCATTAAATTTTATGATGACTGTACAACATTAGATCAATGGAATGCGACAGGAATATGGGGAGTTTACCAACTTGCAACCCCTGCCAAATCACTTACCAATAATCCTACAAATACTAATATTACTACTGGAGAAAGTCATATTACCACAAAACAACCTATCGATTTAACGAATTCTTTGAATGCTAAATTAAGCTATAAAGTCAATTGGTCAATTATGGAAACAGGACGCTATGCTGGAATTCAAATTTCTGAGGACGGCATAAACTGGGTTAATCAATGCGGCAAAAGAACAAGAGTAGGTAAATCAAATGAAGATTACAATTTGCCCGTATACTCAGGGTATACCAATTCTTGGAAGTTCGATACTTGGGCAGATGAGGAAGTTAATTTATCCGAATATGTAGGAAAGAAAATATATCTGCGATATAAATCTATGATGCCTCCTCCATATTCATCTACACAAGGAGTAATTAAAATTGATGAAATTAAGATTACTGCTGTTGACAATAAACATTTAGGAACTAATGAAGAATCGATGAAAAAAATATCCATTCATCCAAATCCTGTAGAAGATATACTTTTTGTTAAAAATTCTGACAACAATAGCTATCAAATATATTCAGCGGCAGGTCAGATTATTCAGCAAGGTTCTATTTCCAATGGTCAGATTTCAGTTGCCAGCTTAATAAAAGGCATTTATATCATATCTATAAAGGACACTAATAATAAAAATCTGACAATTAAATTTATTAAAAAATAGTTATTTCTTCTTTATAAAACAATAGACCTTCAAAAGAGGTCTATTGTTTTTTGTTACCATAAATGACTAATTCTTAATAAACTCAATCACATCCTTACTCAATTCCTCTGCTCTTTCAACAGGAACGCCGTGAGAAGCACCAGCATAAATTTTCATCTTAGAATTCGGGATTTCTTTGGCAATATATTCTGTGTGAGAACGAAGAATCAAATCATTTTCTCCGGCAACTACAAAAACTTTAGCTTTGATTTTATTGAGTTGTGTTTTCGTAATCTTAGGTTCGTAAATCATCAATTCCTGTAAACGAATATCTCTTGCGGGTTTATTTTCAGTTTTCATTTTGGCAACATCATTTTTCATATCCTCCACCATTTTTTCACCAACGCCATTAGGAAAAACATTGGCGCCGCTGGTGATGATTTTATGAGCTAATTTAGGATATTTAATCGCAAATTCAATTCCTGTATTGCCACCATCACTCCAGCCGAGGATATTGATTTTTTTTAATTTTAACTCATCTGCCAGAGCTTTTACATCATCTGCAAATTTAACATAAGTCAAAGGTTCTTTCGATGTGTCTGTACTTTTTCCTTGTGAGCGAGTGTCCATTGCAATCACTTGAAAATGCTTAGACAATTCCGGAATTTCTTTGGTAAAAGCATCGATGCTTCCGCCATTGCCGTGCAATAAAAAGAGCGGTTCGCCTCTGCCATAAGTTTCATAATAAATATCCGCATCTTTCAAATGAAGGACTTTCCCAGCTTCCGGATTTTTTCCAAAATCATAAACTTGAGCAAAAGAAATCATTGATATCAACAGAACTATCAAGGCAATTATTTTTTTCATTTCGAAGTGATTGATTTCTCAAATGTAATCATAAATCAAACTACTTTTTCACTTTGACATCAATATTGATAGCCGGCGCCGCCATTCCTATTTTTTCCCAAGGCCCGTAAAAAGAACGGTAATAGCCGGAACGTAGCAAAGCACCGCTGAGCGCTACTTTCCCATTAGCCTGACCAATGAACTGGATGCCGACAAAAAACTTCCCTTCCAGCCAAATTTTCTCTTGACTGACGTCTATCGAATAGGTAAAATCCTGTAAATCACCTTTGCTGATCGTGGCAATAATGTCTTTTTCCAAAACCAGATTATTTGGCTTTCCGTCTTTCTCATCATAAATCGTGTAACGCACTTTGATGGGCGTCGTAGAATCGAATCTGGCAAAATTCATATTAATTTTGTTAATTTTCAGCCTTTTGCTGGAACTGAATTCCACGGCAGTTTCCTCCACCACATCATTGCCCTTTTCCATATTCGGCGTGAACATCATCGATTTTGACTTACTGTTGACCCCAAGATTTTTCTCCTTGTAGTTATTCGGCGTGAGCATCACTTCCTTAATATTCGTAACCTTTTCATAAAGATAAATATTGTGCGGATTTTGCTTCACGAAGTCTTGCACAGTACTTCTGAAAGTTTTGTATCCTCCCACGACCACAATCAGCTCTTTGTCCGGATTGACCTTGTCCAGCTGGATTTTATAGTTACCATTTTCATCGGCTTGCGTTCCAAAATTGCTGTTGGCGATTCCTATTTTGGCATAAGGAATAGGCAGATTGTCATCTTTGGAAAGAACGGTTCCGGAAATCAATTGAGCGTGAGAAACGATGCTAAGCAAAATGGCGACAAAGAAGCTGAGTTTTTTCATAGGTTTAATTTAGCTACAAATATCTTAATTTTTTCATTACGATGATCTCATCAAAACTTAAAAATATTTGTATACAATATTCTATTTTTCCTATTAATATTAAATAATTCAAAGCAATAAATCATTATTAAAATGAATTTAAATTGATTACAAACATAATTAATTGGTTTTCTAAAACTGGTTATAAACTTCAAATCCAAGTCAACTCAATTTTCATTTTCGTACTTTCGCACATCATTTATCATTCAATCATTATCATTTATCAAAATGAATTACGTTTCCGCAGAAAATCTCAGCAAATCATACGGCGTCAAAGTCTTATTTAAAAACATTAATTTCCACGTGAACGAGGGCGACAAAATTGCCATTGTTGCCAAGAACGGAAGCGGAAAATCTACCCTACTGAAAATCCTGATGGGCAAAGAAATTGCAGACAGCGGAACGACTGTTATTAATAAGGACATTCAAGTTGTTCTCTTTGACCAGGAAATTGATTTTGACCCGAAGCTTTCTGTAGAAGAATTTATGATGACGTTGGATTCAGCACCGATTTTGGCGTTGAAAAAATACCATCACGCTTTGACCTCTGAGAATCCAGACGATATGGAAACAGCTTTGGCAGAGATGGAAATCCATAAAGCCTGGGATTTGGAAAACGAAATGGAACAGATTCTTTCTCAATTAAAAATCACAGACTTGTCAGCAAAAATGGGAACACTTTCCGGCGGGCAAATCAAGAGAATTGCACTCGCCAAACTTTTGACAGAAACCAGAGCAGAACACCGCCACACTTTGTTAATTATGGATGAGCCGACCAACCACCTGGACGTGGAAATGGTAGAATGGCTGGAAAATTATTTGAGTAAAGCCAAAATCACTTTGCTTCTGGTAACGCACGACCGTTACTTTTTGGATGCAGTTTGCGACAAAATCTGGGAAATGGAGGATGGAAATCTCTATCTCCACAACGGAAGTTATGCCACCTACCTTGAAAACAAAATGATTCGTGAGGACAATCTTAATTCCACGATTGACAAGGCACAAAACCTTTACAGAAAGGAGCTGGAATGGATGAGAAGACAGCCAAAAGCCAGAACTACAAAATCAAAATCCAGACAAGATGACTTCTACGAAACTGAAAAAGTGGCGAAAACCGACACCAGAAAAGAAAAGCTGGAATTGGATTTCGAAATGAAAAGATTGGGGAATAAAATTCTTGAACTTCGAGACATTAATAAAAGTTTCGGTGAGAAAGTTTTGTTCAAAGACTTTTCCTATCAATTTCAGAGAGGCGAAAAAGTCGGAATTGTTGGCAAAAACGGAGCTGGAAAATCTACTTTACTGAATATCATTCAAGATTTTGAACCAAAAGATTCCGGAGAGATTGAAACTGGAGAAACAATCAAATTCGGATATTTTGCCCAAAAAGGATTACAATATAAAGAAGACGAGAGAGTCATTGATTTTATCAAGGAAATTGGGGAGAATTTTCCTTTGGCGAATGGAAAAACCATTTCTGCTTCTCAGTTTTTAAGATTGTTCTTGTTTGATGACCAGACGCAATATTCGCCGATTTCAAAACTTTCTGGTGGAGAAAAACGCCGATTGCATTTGATGTACATTCTTTATCAGAATCCGAATTTTTTGATTTTTGATGAACCAACTAATGATTTGGATTTGCCAACATTGACGGTTTTGGAAAACTTTTTACAGAATTTCCAAGGAAGTTTGATCATCGTTTCTCACGACCGTTATTTTATGGACAGGATTGTGGATCACGTTCTGGCATTTGAAGGCGACGGAAAAATCAAAGAATTTGTTGGAAATTTTTCGGAATATCGTGAACATTTGAAATCTGAAGACAAAAATCAAAAAACAGAAAGTCCGAAAGTTGAAAAAGTTGAAGCTCCGAAAGAAGTCCCAATTGCACCAATTGTAAAAAATCAACCACCGAAGAAAAAATTATCTTTCAAAGAGCAACACGAGTTGGAAACCATCGAGAAAGAAATGCCAAAATTGGAGGAAAAAAGAGCGGAAATCTTAGAACAACTCAACAACGAATCGGATTATGATAAAATCTCAAAACTATCATCTGATTTAGAAACGCTTTCCGGGAAATTGGAAGAATTTGAAATGCGCTGGCTGGAGCTTCAGGAATAATTGACAAATGTCATAAATATTCAAATTACTGGTTTTCAAAACATTAAATTAATTCATCGGTTTTTATTTAGAATTATTTAAAATAATATTGGCAGATATTAACAGTTTGTATACTTTTGCCCAGTTTTTAATAATTCTAAATAAACTATGAACAAGTCCATCATCTCTGTAAGTCTAATTTTGCTGTCTATTTCTGTATATTCTCAAAAAGGAGGACAAAAGGAAAATGACACGATAAAAATTCAGCAAATTGAAGACGTGGAGTTGCATAAAACCGGCAATCCGAACAGAGCAAAAACGCCAACTTCTAAATCCAATCTTACAACAATGGAAAATCCTCAGCCGATTTCTATTGTAACTCACGAGATTATTGAAAAACAACAAATCCGACAATTGTCAGAAGTTATTCAAAATGTGAGTGGATTATATGTGACTTCTTCTAGAGGAAATTCTCAGGCCAGTTTTGGAGGAAGAGGTTTTACTTTTGGCTCAGAAAATCTATATAAAAACGGTGCAAGAATCAACAGCGGTGTGAATCCTGAAGTTTCCGGACTTGAACGCGTGGAGGTTGCTAAAGGCGCAAACGCATTGTTATATGGTAATGTTGCGGCTGGTGGTATCATCAATATGATTACAAAAAAGCCAATTTTCAATCCCGGTGGAACACTTGGTTTCTCGGCGGGAAGTTGGGATTCTTATAAACCAACGGTGGACATATACGGACCATTGACGGAGAAAATTGCTTTTCGAGTGAATGGCACTTATGAAAAAGCGAACAGTTTCCGTGATGTTGTGAACTCTGAAAAATACTACTTTAATCCATCTTTTGCTTTCAATATCGGTTCTAAAACTCAGATTATTGTAGAGGCAGATTATCTGAGCAACAATTTCACACCAGATTTCGGATTGGGAACATTTGAAAATCCAGATAAAAGTTATTTCCTAAATACTACTTCTCCAATCAATACTTTTTTTGGAGCAGACTGGCAGTATCAAAATGTGAAACAAGCTTCTACCGACATCATCGTGAATCATCAGTTCAATAAAAATTGGACTTTGAATGCTGTAGTTACTTATCAAAATTTTACTAAAGATTATTTCTCAACAGAGCGTACTGCCTGGACTCAAAACAATAATCGATACAGATGGAGAAGAAATCTGAACAGAACCTACAACGAGCAAAACTACACCAGCGCACAGGTTAATGTGAATGGAGAATTCAACACTGGTAAAATCAATCATAAAATTTTGATCGGTGCAGATGCTGACTATTTGAAGTCCGATGCCTACACTTATTATGACCCCAATAGAAATAATGCGGTTTATGGAACGTCTTATTATTTTGGCACCAATGGTGACGCTTCAGGTTACGTTTATCTGGATGATCCAAATTCTTTGACTGGTGGAACAATGCCAACTGCCAACAAATATGACAAAATAAGAATCCCAACCAGAAGAATCGGAATCTATGCGCAGGATTTTATAAGCCTGACAAAAGAGTTCAAAGTAATTGCTGGATTAAGATATTCTTATTTGGAGAATATGACCACATTGGTTTCAAACTTTATGAACAATTCCAAAGTTGGTAAAGATAATTCTGCAACTGCTGACAGAGCTTTCTCTCCAAAAGCAGGATTGGTTTATATGCCTAATGACAATTTATCGGTTTTTGCAACATATACTAATTCGTTCTCACCCAATACAGGTCGTGATGTGAATACAGATACAGGTTTAAAGCCAAGCATCATCGACCAGTTTGAAGTTGGAATCAAGAAAAATGTTTGGAACAACGCTGTGGCATTTAATGTATCGGCTTACCAGATTATAAATAAAAATTTCTATCAGCAAGCTCAGTTTTTGTCCAATGGAACAGCAAACAGCGACACCAACATCAAAGAATTTGCTGGTAAGCTATTGAGCCGAGGTGTTGAAGCTGACATCACGGGAAATCCAACTAAAAATATTTCCATCATTGCAGGATTTGCTTACAACCACGCCATCTATAAAGATACGCCAGATGTTTTCGGGTACGTAGAAAAGCAAAGAGTTGTCAGAACACCTGCGACTACTGTGAATGGTTCAGTTTTCTATACGTTTGATAAATGGGTAAAAGGTCTTAGGCTTGGTGGAACTTATTATTTCATCGGAGACAGACTTGCAGGTTGGAACGATACTAAAACCGGAGCGAACAGTCTGGAAGTACGAAATGGAGTTTCCAGAATATTCAAACTGAAGGATTACAATATTTTTGATTTATCTGTTGGATATGAATATAAAAAATTCTTGATTCAGGGTAAAGTAGGGAATCTTTTCGATACTCATAATTATACTGTACACGAGAATTATTCCGTGAATCCTATTATGCCAAGAAACTTTTATGTGACTTTGACATACAAACTGTAAAAAATATCAAATCAAATTTCTAAAAATAAAAGTGGAGTCATACATTTGTCTCCACTTTTCAAATTAAAAAAACAGAATACAAAATGGATAAAATCAAGAATACAAAAACTTTTATGAGAATCACGCACCGATATCTTGGCTATTTTCTGGCTGGAATAATGGCTGTTTATGCTATCAGTGGCGTTTTGTTGGTTTACAGGGATACAGATTTTCTAAAAAAAGAAAAGAGCTACGAAAAGAAACTCGAGGCTAATTTGGACGAGAAGAAACTGGGCAAAGAAATCAAAATCAAAGGTTTTGAGGTGGAGAAAACCGAAGGTGATGTGATGTATTTCAAACAGGGAACCTATAATATGAAAACAGGTGAAGCGAAATATTCTAAAAAGGAATTGCCATTTGTTCTTGATAAAATGACGAAACTTCACAAAGCTCAATCCAAAGACACGCTCTCTCCACTCAATACATTTTTCGGAATTTCGTTGTTTTTCTTTGTGATTTCGAGTTTCTGGATGTTTAATCCTAAGACCAAAGCTTTCAAACGCGGAATTGTTTTTACAGCAGTTGGAATAGTTGTAGCGATAATTTTGATTTTCATTTAAATCACGTGCAATGTTTTAAGCAAAACATTCACACTCCAGATAATCACGAGTAATCCAACGCCTATAAACATAGCTTTTACTGGTAATTTGCCTGCTAATCTTGCGGCAATTGGCGCAGCCAGGACACCTCCTAAAATCAAGGCGGTTATCAGTTGCCAGTGACTGATTCCGATAACAGAAAAGAATGTTAATGCGCTGGCAAACGTGACAAAAAACTCCGTCAAACTAACGGTTCCGATAATGTAACGTGGTGTTTTCCCTTTTGAAATTAAAGTGGAAGTCACCAATGGTCCCCAACCGCCACCGCCGAAAGAATCGAGGAAACCGCCCGCACCAGCAAGCCAGCCTACTCTTTTCGTTTTTTTGCGTTTTTTATTTTTACTGAATGCATTGAACAAAATTCTGATTCCAAGAATGAATGTATAAGTTGCCAAAATCGGTTTGATGATTCCTGCGTATTTCTCTCCGAAATAAGACAAAAGCAATGCTCCCAAAACCGCACCAATAACGCCCGGAATCAGAATGTTCTTAAATAATTTTTTATTGATATTCCCGAATTTATAATGGCTGAATCCGGAAGCACCGCTGGAAAACATCTCCGCTGTATGGATGCTACTGCTAATTGCAGGCAACGGGATCCCGATGTACAAAAGTGCGGCGGTACAGGTCACGCCATAACCAATTCCTAGTGCTCCATCAATCAACTGAGCCAAAAATCCGACTAAAAACAGCCAGAAAAACCGTTCGTCTGTGTTGGCATTCAAATACTCATAAGCTACTTTCAAATCTTTGAAACCGATGTAAAAGGAGAGAATATTGACTATCAAAAGCAGAACGAAAGCTAAGAAAAATACCGTCGCTGTGTTTCTCCATTTTCTCTCATTATTAACCGGAAATAATGGTTTTTTATCTAACTCCTCTGAATCTGATTGAAAGAAAAAGTCACTTTGTAAAGGGAAATTTGGAGCGTAATAAAGATTTTTACGTTCCTTTAGTTTATTAATTATCAGTTGATCCTGGTCAGAATCTTCTGTTGCAACGATGAACAAATCCGCCAATTCCAGATAATCATCTTTGAAATCATCATTGATAATCTTCACCGAGGTGTTCTCTAACAACAAATTTTTTATATCGTCCGACAGCCTTTTTGCGACAACACTGATATTGGCGTCGGGGATATTTTGCATCAAATCATTGAGCTGTTCGGATGCTAATTTGCCACCGCCGACAATCAGAATTTTGTTGTTGGAAGTATTGATGAAAACAGGAATTGAGGTTTTTGATTTCAAAGTTTATAATTTAAATTATTGAATCAAACCTGCGCCGACTGTTACAAAACTCGATTCATCTATGAAGATGATTCCGCCATTGGACGCCAAATCTTTGTAAGAATCATAAGCCAATGGTTTTGCGGTTTTTAATTTTAATTTTACAATTTCGTTGAGAGAAACCTGCTCTACTTCCTGTTTTTCCAAAGTGTTGACATCCAGTTTATATTCGATTTCTTTGATGACACCTTTGACTTGCGTGGTGTTGTTTTGAATCAGATATTTTGAACCGGATTTCAGCGGTCTATCGCCCATCCAGCAAACCAAGACGTCCAATTCTTGCTCCACTTTTGGAAGGTCATAGGATTTTACAATCAAATCGCCACGGCTGATATCTACATCATTTTCCAGATGCAAAATCACACTTTGAGGAGCGAATGCTTCTTCCACTTTTTCCTGATTGATTTCTATGGCAGAGATTTTACTTTCGCTTCCGGAAGGCAAAACAGTCACAGAATCTCCAACTTTGTATATTCCGCTTGTGATTTTTCCTGCGTAACCACGGTAATCGTGAAGTTCGTCTGTCTGAGGACGAATCACGTACTGAACGGGGAATCTTGCTTTGTCCAGATTGATGGTATTTTCCAATTCTACAGATTCCAGATAATCGAGTAACGTTTTTCCTTTGTACCAATTTAGGTTTTCGGATTTGTCAACAATATTGTCGCCATCCAAAGCTGAAATTGGGATATAAACCACATTGTTCAAAGACAATTGCTCAGCTATTTTGGAATATTCATTTTTAATTTGATTAAAAATTTCTTCTGAATAATTGACTAAATCCAGCTTGTTAATCGCAATCACAACATTCGGAATGTTAAGCAATGATGCGATGATTGAATGTCTTTTGGTTTGCTCGATGATTCCGTTTCTGGCGTCAATCAAAATGATGATCAAATCAGAATTACTTGCTCCGGTAATCATATTTCGGGTGTACTGAACGTGTCCAGGCGCATCTGCGATGATGAATTTACGTTTCGGTGTTGAGAAATATTTGTACGCAACATCGATGGTAATACCCTGTTCGCGTTCGGCTCTCAGACCGTCTGTGAGCAAAGCCAAATCCAGTTCGCCATCATTTTTGAATTTGCTGGCGCGTTCTACGGCTTCTAGCTGGTCTATCAGAATGTTTTTGCTGTCGTATAATAATCTGCCTATCAGTGTGCTTTTTCCGTCGTCTACACTTCCTGCAGTGATGAATCTTAGTATGTCCATTGTTTTTAGTTATGAGTTATAAAGTAATTAGTTATGAGTTATAATTTCACTATTAACTCATAATTAAAAACTAACAACTAGTTTTAGAAATAACCAGCTTTCTTTCTGTCCTCCATCGCAGCTTCGGAGGTTCTGTCGTCTATTCTGGTTTCGCCCCGTTCGCTGGTTTTGGTGGTGATAATTTCGGCAATTACCTGCTCCAGATTGTTGGCTTCTGACAAAACTGCGGCGGTGCAAGTCATATCGCCAACTGTTCTGTAGCGGACTTTTTCTGTGGTCACGACATCGTTTTCATCAAGATTAACGAACTCGTTCATTGCAATAAATTGATTGTCGAAATTGAGAACTTCGCGTTCGTGTGAAAAATAGATGGAAGGCAATTGGATATTTTCTTTCAGAATGTAATTCCAAACGTCCAATTCTGTCCAGTTGCTGATTGGAAAAGCACGCACCTGCTCACCTTTGTGGATTTTTCCGTTATAGGTATTCCACAATTCCGGACGCTGAAGTTTTGGGTCCCATTGCCCGAAATCATCTCGAACGGAGAAAATACGTTCTTTGGCTCTTGCTTTCTCCTCATCGCGTCTTCCGCCACCGATGCAACAATCGAATTCGAATTCTTCAATGGTGTCCAGCAATGTGAAAGTCTGCAAAGCGTTTCTGCTTGGTAGCTTGCCTTTTGGTTCTCTCAAACCTTTTTCTTTGATGGTATCTTCGACTTTCCTGACTATAAGTTTTTCGCCGATTTGTTCGGCTAGCTTATCTCTGTATTCCAAAACTTCGGGAAAGTTATGACCTGTGTCGATATGAACCAACGGGAAAGGAAATTTGCCGGGACGAAAGGCTTTCAGCGCAAGATGAACCAGCGTGATGCTATCTTTTCCGCCACTGAAAAGCAATGCAGGACGTTCGAACTGGCCTGCAACTTCGCGGAAAATATGGATGGCTTCGGATTCTAACTGCTCGAGGTAATCCAAATGGTATTTTGACATTTTAATCTAATTAATTGTTATTTGTGAATATGGAGACCACATTCTTTTTTGCTGGCATCTTCCCACCACCAGCGACCGGCACGAAAATCTTCACCAGGCTGAATCGCTCTTGTACAAGGTGCACAACCAATGCTGACGAAACCTTTGTCGTGTAAGATATTATAGGGAATTTGTTTTTGTTTTATATAATTTTTAACTTCTTGCGTGGTCCAGAATAAAAGCGGATGGAATTTGATAATTTGATTGAACTCGTCCCATTCCAGCTGAGAAAGGTTTTCTCTGGCAGCCGAATGTTCTGCTCTGAGACCTGTAATCCAGACTTTTTTACCCTTTAAAGCTCTTTTCAGCGGATGAACTTTTCTTATATCACAACAGGTTTTTCTGTTTTCTACCGACCAGTAAAATGAATCGGGACCATTGTCCTGAATGAACGGTTCCAGCTCTTCCTGATTTGGATAATAGGCTTTGATATTGACTTTGTACTTCGATCTTGTGAGATTCCAGGTGTTGTAGGTTTCTTCGAATAATCGTCCTGTGTCTAAAGTGAAAATTTTGATTGGTAAATCTTTGACCAAATCCGTAATTACCTGGTCTTCGAAGCTAAAACTTGAGGAAAAACAAACTTCACCAGGAAATTGAGAGACTAGTTTCCTGAGAATTTCTTCATTAGAAAAATCCTGCAAAATGCCTGTCATTAAGTTATCAAAAAGTGATTTTAGATCCTCATTCATATTATTAAAGTTCCAGGGTACAAATGTAATAATTCACATATATCTGACCAAATTAGTATAATTTAAAATAAGTTAAAAAAGATTAATAAAATCTTTTAACATCAATATCCAGATCAATCTCAATTTGATTTTCTACATAATCAAACATTATTTGTGAGAAATAGGTTCCGTTTAGAACCCCTCTTGCACCAAGACCGTTGAAAATATGCAGATTTTGATAGTCAGGATGTGTTCCTAAAATTGGTTTTCTGTCATCAACGGTTGCTCTGAACGCTGTTTTTATTTTAGTAACAGAAAAATCATTTTTATAGAATTCCTTTAATCCATTTTCTAATTCATCTACAAATTCCTGATTGATGTCGGAAGTTTCATCCAAACGGTCATAGGTTCCGCCGTAATAAAATCTGTTATCGGAAAGGGAGAAAAGGAAATGTTTTTTCTTGATGATGTATGGATCAATTGTATCATCAATTTTAACTTCAAGGCAATGTCCTTTGTTTGGTAAAACGGGAATATTTTCAAAATATGGGTTGTTTTTGATGCTTACTCCTTCGCAAAAAATAATGTTTTTGAAGTGATAGTGCTTGTATTGAGAATTGGCTGTGTCAATCTCTTTATAATCAAAATTTTCAGTAATCAGATTTCTATTTTCATTAAGATAAATAAAGAAATCATTGAAAAAATTTTCGACATCCAGACGGCAGGATTTATTGACAATTCCTGTTTCGAAATCATTCTCAACACTTTTTAATTTAATAAAATTATTATTGAGGTAAGGTTTTAAAGTTTCTTTATTTGAATTTTTAATCCATTGTGTTTTCTCAGATTCACTGTGGAAAATACGGGCAACGGGTTCATTAATCAAATAATTTTTGGACGTATAAGTTTCAACTTCTGAAAAAAAACTTTCCAGAAACTGCATTTGTTCTTCAGACTTCCAAAAAGTGCTGAATCGTTTTAAAATAACAGGATTGCAAACTCCCGCAGAAATATGAGAAGCAGAAGTTCTATTGTTGCTGTATAATACAAATGACTTATTGTTTTTCAACAACTGGTGTGCAAAAAATAAACCTGCAAAACCGCCTCCAACAATAATGTAATCAATCTGTACCATAAAAATAAAAACCTGAGTAAAGATACTCAGGTTTTTTTATTTGGAATATGAGAAATATTAGTAATTCCACAAATCGTTCTCCATTTGAAGAATCTGTGCTTTGATTCTGTCACTTTCTTCTAACTGACCGTCTGCATCATTCGGGATATATTCATCGATGATACCGCTTCCGCCTCTACCAAGACCATTATCCGTTTTATAGATGATTGACGAAAATCTTCTTGCATTAAGAACATCATCAAAAGTAATGTCAGATGTAGAGTTTTTAGCATTGAAGATAAAATTGCTGGTTAAAACCTGTCTAGCATCTGGATAATAGATCCAGAAAAGATCAATCAAATCTCCAGCCTCATTTAGGATAGAAGGATCAACTGGTGCTCCTGATTCCTGCATTTGCTGAGCTCTTTCCGCTTTCAAGATAGCCGCGTTTGGATCTTCACCCATTGCTGCGATTCCCAAAATTCTATATCTCAATTGTGTATCTCTTTTATCTACATACCACATTCCCATTAACTTAAGCGCTTTAACTTTTTCTGTTTTAGTCTCAGAAAAACCAACGTTAGCTTCGATATCGCTTTTTTTGACTTTATACCAAGAACCGTCTAAGTTAATAAGCATTGTTCCTGGTTCAATAGCAGGTGCTTTAGAAGTCTTTTTAACTGTTTTCTTCTTTTTACCTTTACCAGTTGTTACTGTTTCTTCAGTAGCAGCTGGCTGAGCAGAACCATTAAATTCCAGGACATCAGCTAATCTCGTAGAATATTTCATAAACATCCCATCAACTTGTTTGTTACCTGTACCTTTTACGGATGTGAAATACTTTTTAAGTCTTTCAGCTTCTGCATTATCAATCTTATTGGCATTCATTATCTCAGTGAAATAATTATCTACCATTGGGACAGATGTTGCAGCAGCGATACCTTCAGGTGTCAGTTTGCTTGTAAAATCATCACCATTGTAAACTTCTTTTATTTTACCTGAATTAACAGCATCTAGTAAAACCTGATAAAGTGATTTATTTTGAGAAACCAAACCATCAGAATTGTGATAAAAAGGCTGATTGATTTTATCATTCATATCAATAATCTCCCATACAACCATACTTCTAAGTACGTCTTTATCTTCGATAAACCCGTATTTAAGAGGTGTAATACTATCTTTCTTGATCTCACGATCTTCTCTGAACGTCTGAGGAGAATTAGCATTCAGAATGCTACTTTGTCCAAAAACCATTGTCGAGGAAAGACAAATTAAACTATATATAATCTTTTTCATAATAAGTATTGAAATATAAAATCAATCAGATAAAACTGTTTTTTATTTTTTTATAGTGCACTAATAACAACTCCACTAATATTTGGAAGTACTACACCACTTAATCCTTGTGCAGTTGCCTGAACATCAAAGATTGCTATGTTATCTCCAGATCTCAAACCTTTTGTTAAAGGCTCAACTGGCGCTAGAGAATTTCCATTCACAGACATTACTGCTTTTCCTGGAACTTTTACTTTGAAACTTACAACGTTGAATGAAACTGGGAAATCAAAATCTTTAAGCGTAGCTGTTAAAGTTTGTTTTGAAATCATATTAGCCGGCATCACGTCATAACCTTTACCTCTGATCTCTCCTCTTGGAGGTGGAATATTTTTAATTCTAAAATCAAACGCTTGAGTAATCATTTTACCACTAGGTGATTTTCCAGAAATCGTTAATTTAACGGTATTTCCTGCACCAGGTGTTACACTCCATTTTCCTTTACCACCACTTACAGAAGCTCCTGCTGCTGATAAAGTAGTTGCATTAAGATCAGCTCCTAAGATTGATCCAGAAATTGGGTTAGCCAATCCTCTGTAAAGAACATTCATTTTATCTGCCGCTAAGATAGCTCCACTTTGTTCTTTAAGCGCTTCTTGTCCAGAAACTACATTAAGAGTATGAGCATAAGGGAGTGAATGTGCTTTTCCATTTTTATCATTAAATGTAATAGTACCCTGGAATTTTTGTTCACCAGTAGCACCTGTACTTGGTGTAATAATACCTTGTCCATTTACAACCTGAGCACCACTAATTGATAATCCTGGTACAGAACTAGCAAAAGTACCAATTGCAATTTTAATTTGTGCAGGCTCTCCCTTCATTACTGAACTTGGACCAGATACTAAGGCTTCGTAAGCATCAAATTTGATGTCTGCATCAACTTTTTCCTGAAGCATTGAAGTGATTGCATCTGATTGTAAGTTTCTAGCTTCTGACTGAATAACTTCTAAGTTAGAAAGCGCTGCTACTAATGGTTGGTTATAAAATTTATATTGAATCCATCCTTTTGTAGCTCTTTTGTCACCTTTAGGAAAATCTGATACAAGTGTTTTTTTTGCTCTCTCTGCAACATCTTTTAGTTGAGGATTACTTCCAAACGTAGTAACAATAAAATCTCTAAGTCCGTTGATCTTATTTTGAAGATCTGTTGCTGTTTTAGATGGATTTTTCTCATCACCATCTTTAAAGAAATTAGTTGTAGCCGGTTCAGTATTATTAAGAGCAGTAAAACTTTCTTCAACAGCCGAAGTAGAATTATATTCAGCTTCAGTACTCATTTTAGTTTTAAGGTCTTCAATAAAATTAACTAATTCATTAGTTTTTCCTTCTAAACCTTTATACTGGTCTAGTAAAGGACCATAAGTTTCTGGTGAAGAAACTGCTTTAGCTTCTAAAGTCTTTTTAAAAATCTTATCATTTTTATCCTGAACTGTAAGCCTCGTGTCAGTTAATGATTGATTGGTGTCTTTATATGATCTGATGATTTCCTGATCGATCTGCATTGCTAGCATAGCAATGAAAACCAAATACATCAGGTTAATCATCTTCTGACGTGGTGTCTGTTTACCTCCTGCCATTTTAATAGAGTAATTTAAATGTTAAACAATAATTAAAATGATAGTGATTAAGACTTCATTGCGCTAAGCATACCACCATAAACTCTGTTAAGACTATTAAGATTAGAAGTTAAACCTTGTAATTCCTCGTTGAATTTTTCTGATTGTGCTGCAGATTTCTGAATATCTTCAACATACTTTTTACTGAATTCAGACTGTTTTTGTCCTTGTTCCAGTTGTAAAGCGTATAAAGCATTCATGCTCTCTAGATGAGAAGCAGCAAGATTCAATTGCTCGTTGTATTTGTGAGTAGAAGCAGAAACATCCACAGTTTGGTTAATTTGATCTACAGAAGAAGAGAATTTGTCAATTCCGCCTCTTAATCTTTCGAATAAGCTGACATCTAATTTCGCATCTGCCAACATTTTATCAAGTTTGTCAGACAATGAAACTTCCAATTCTTTATTTTCAACTTTAGCAACAACTTTTCTTGGTTGTCTCTCAGCAGACTCATCCAATAATTCTGGATAAACATTTTCCCAAGCGTAATGTTCTTCTTTTGCTGGCGGATCGAATGCGAAGAATAAGAAGATTACAGCCTCAGTAATCAAACCTGCAGCAAGAGCTACGTTACCTGTAATAGGACCTAAACTCCAGTGCGTCATTTTGAATAAAGCACCTAAGATTACGATAGCCGCACCAAACGAATAAACAAAATTAGTTATTGATTCTTTAGTATTAAACATTTTTTCAATTTTTAGTTAGTTAGTAAATAGTTAGTTTATTGTATAATTTATCTTGTTTTTCTTGAGAATTTACCTGCGCCTGATGGGATATCCTGTATGGTTCTAAATCCGATATAGCTTCTAGCAGAATCTTTTCTTTCCCAATCTCTATATCCAGTCATCAACAGATAACCTGCATCTTTCCAAGAACCACCTCTTACAGTTTTCTTAACTTCTCTGTAACCTTCATTAGATAAATTTGGATTCAAAGTAGATGAAAATTCGTAAGATGAGTTGTTGTATGGTGACTCTGTCCATTCTGCAGCATTTCCTGCCATATCATAAAGACCGTAACCATTCTTAGGGAATTTCTTCACAGGACCAGTATAAGTATATGTTCCTTTTTTCTCATCCTCAATATAATTACCTCTTTTAGGTTTAAAGTTCGCTAAATAGCAACCTCTGTCATCTTGCAAATAAGGTCCACCCCAAGGGTATGTGGCATTTTGGATTCCTCCTTTTGCAGCATATTCCCACTCAGATTCTGTTGGCAACCGGAATCTCATTGATTTTTGCTTTTTCTTTTTAAGACTATTATTGTAATCCGTTTTGATTTTCGTCTTGAAATCACAATAAGCTCTCGCTTGATCCCAAGTTACACCTACAACAGGATATTCTTTATAAGCATTGTGCCAAAAATATTGATCAAATAATGGCTCGTTATAAGCATAGTTAAAATCTTTAACCCAAACAGTTGTATCTGGATAAACTCTGATGCTTTCTTTTTTAAGATATTTCGAACCTCTATCTTTATCTTTCACAGCGCTTGCAACATCCTCCCACTGGTAGCTGTATTTAACTTTGTCCCAATCAATAATTCTTTCATTATTAATTCTTTTCTCAGCTGGCAAATACATAGATTCTAAAACCTCTGCGTATTTTTCATCCGGATAAGCAGATGTATTATATGTCAATGGTACTTTTTTATCTAATTTCTTAGACTCATCATAACCATCTCTACCACCTTGAGATTCCAAAAATTTCTGATAAGGACTTGCTTCCTCGCCAGTTTTTTTAGAAGCATAAGCATAATCTGCAATAGATCCGCCGTTTCCGCCTTCTTCTCCACCACCGCCTTCTCCAGCAGCCTCAGCTAGTAAACCTCTGGCAATTGAATCTCTCACAGCGTTGATAAAAACACGATATTCTGCATTCGTAACCTCTGTTTCATCCATAAAAAAGGAATTAACAGTTACTGTTTTAGGCATTGCTTTTTCCGGCGTGCTGGCAAAATCCTGATCTGCCATACCCATTACAAAAGATCCTCCAGGAATTGGAACCATCCCGTACGGTCTTTCTGCTATAAATGATTTTGACGATCCTCTTGGAACAAGTTCACCCTTGATTCCTGGGTTACCAGTTATACCCTTCCCACCCCCTTTGGAGCAAGAAACGATAACCGAAGTTGACAACAATATAAATAATATCCTTTTCATCCTATTTTGAAGAAATTAAGCGGTAAATATATAATTTTTTTTATGAATAATTATCAATTTTAATTGAAAACGTAATTTGTTAAAGAATATTTCACAAACTACAAAATTATTCTACAGTAACTGATTTTGCAAGATTTCTTGGCTGATCAACATTTGCTCCTCTCGCTACAGCAATATAATATGATAAAAGCTGTAAAGGTATGGAAGCTAATATTGGAGAGAAACATTCTGATGTCTCAGGAATCTCTATAATAAAATCTGCCATTGCAGAAACCTGCGTATCACCTTTATTAACGATTGCAATTACTTTTCCTTTTCGAGCTTTGATTTCCTGCACATTACTTACAATCTTATCATAGTGCCCAACTTTAGGCGCAATAATAACGATTGGCATATTTTCATCAATCAGAGCAATTGGGCCGTGTTTCATCTCTGCAGCTGGATAACCTTCGGCGTGGATATAAGAAATCTCTTTCAATTTCAGTGCACCTTCTAATGCTGCAGGGAAATTGTAACCTCTACCTAAATACAAGAAATTAGTCGCATCAACAAATTTAGATGCAATATGTTTCACATTTTCATCTACCGAATTAAGAACATCTTCCACTTTTTTAGGAATAGCTTCTAATTCTGCGATTAATCTCATGAAATCTGCTTTTCCAAGATTTCCATTATGATTTCCTAGCTTGATTGCTATTAATGACAATATGGTTAATTGTGCTGTGAAAGCTTTTGTAGAAGCAACACCAATCTCCGGTCCTGCGTGTGTATAAGCTCCAGCATCTGTATAACGAGCAATAGAAGAATCTACAACATTACAAATTCCAAAAACAAATGCACCTTTTTCTTTAGCTAATTTGATGGCTGCCATTGTATCTGCAGTTTCACCAGATTGAGAAATAGCAATCACAACATCTTTAGAACTGATAATTGGATTTCTGTATCTGAACTCAGAAGCATATTCTACCTCTACGGGTACTCTGGCAAATTCTTCAATCAAATATTCACCAATCAATCCTGCATGCCAAGATGTCCCACAAGCAATGATGATGATTCTTTCTGCATTAGTCAGACGATCTAGGTGATCCCAGATACCAGCCATTTTGATGATACCTTCATCTACCAACAAACGACCTCTCATAGTATCTAAAATAGATTTTGGCTGTTCGAAAATTTCTTTCAACATAAAATGTTCGTAACCACCTTTTTCAATTTGCTCCAGATTAAGCCTAAGTTCTTGAATTGCAGGCTCGATTTTAGCATTTTCTTTAATTGTTCTGATGTCGATTCCAGATTCTAAAGAGATTGTTGCCATATGACCTTCTTCCAAATACACAGCTTCTTTTGTAAATTCAACAAAAGGGGAAGCATCAGAAGCTACGAAATATTCATTCTCTCCAATACCAACTGCTAAAGGGGAACCTAATCTAGCTACAACAAGCATTCCTGGAAAATCATCGTGCATAACAGAAACTGCATAAGCTCCATAAACTTCGTTCAAAGCATATCTTACAGCTTCTGGAAAACTTAGAGCCGGTTCTTTATCCATAAAATACTGGATAAGATTGACTAGAACTTCTGTATCAGTTTCAGATTTGAACTCGTAATCTTTATTGATAAGCATTGTTTTAATTGTATCATAATTTTCAATGATACCATTGTGAACGATTGCTATTTTACCATTATTTGATAGATGTGGATGCGAATTGTTATCACTTGGAACACCGTGAGTAGCCCATCTAGTATGGCCCATTCCTAATTTGGAAGTTTCTTTCAAACCTTTGGAAATAGCGACAAGATCATCTACTTTCCCTTTGGTTTTTTTTACTTTCAAATCTCCGTTTTGAGATTCTAAAATAATCCCTGCACTGTCATAACCACGATATTCCAGACGACGCAACCCATTGATTACGATATCATATGCATCTCTAAAACCTGTATATCCAACAATTCCACACATAGTTTATGTTTTTATTTTTTTGTATATATTATTCTAAGCTGAGCTACCTTAGATGTATTTGAAATTTCTTTACCTAAATTCCCAAGATTATTGGTATCTGTTCCCTTAAGAACAATACGATATGGGTTATAAGATCTGTCATTATATCCTTGTCCAAACAAAAGACCTGTAGAAGAATTAACCAAATAACTACCGACGTTGACAATAAAGTCTTTACCTTGAGCCGTATCATAAGTTTCATCTTCGATAATTTTCTTTAAAGATGCAGTGATACCAATATCATAAGACGCATTTTCTGTTGAAAGATTAGCTGTTTTTATTAATGAATAACCAGCATTTGCTAATTCTGTCATATCTGGTAAAAACCCTTTTTCATTATTTTGACGAACAATTAAACTGGTCGGTTTTCTGTAAGTATTTTTCCAAGTTGTATCATCATTGAATAAACGAAGTTTTGCAGAAACGATTCCTACTTTATTTTCTTTATATAATTTTTTAAGCGCTGTAATCGTTTCAGAAGGAATTCTCAAACCAATACTACTACCACCCATTCCTTGCATATATAACTTATCAGCCGCATTTACCGGAAATTGGGGTGTCGCGGGTTTATCCAAATCTTTAACATTAGCACCAGCAGTCATTGCATTCCCATAAGCATCAGATTTATTGATGACAATATGACTGAAATGAGTATTAGAAGAACCTAAATTCAAGGTAGCTTCTGCTTTTGTTTTAGTAACTGTTCCGTCTGTTGCAGTTACATCATTCTTATAATAAATTTTGATTGCGGCATCGTTAGGTGCCATTGAAAAAAGATAACCATTTGGCTCATCAACAGAAATACTGATTCCTTTAAAATATCTAATAAAAGAAGCGGCATCTTTTAAAACCTGATTTCCTTGTTTTGCGATTATTTTATTCTGAAAAAATGGTTTATCCAATGGTATACGAAGAGAAACTGGATTATTGACTAATTCTGTACCATCAGAATCCTTAGTAATCACAACGGAGTTTATTGTCCCGTTAAAAGACTTTGACCCAATCTCAGAACCTATTGCAAAAACTTTATTAGAAGATAATGAGTCAGATGCTCCGCCCATGAAGTCATTCACTTCATTCACTTTTACGTTAACAACAAGTTTATCTTTTCCACTTTTGGTTCTGCCGTATTTACTTACACGATAAGTTGTGACTACTTTTTTAGCTGCAACTGAACCTTCCGGATAAATGTAATCTTCCTTTGTATCGGTATCTATAGAATCCGTAGCTGTTTCATATCTAGGCTTCAAAGTAAGAACGACTGAATCAATAACAGGATTTTTTCCAAAATCAGGATTGTAAGCATCCAATCTAACTTGAGTAAGGTATGACACTTTCTGTCCTCCGAAAACATCTTCTGTAAAACTTCCTATTCTTACACTATCCAATTTTGAAGCATCCGACTGGATTACATCATTATTATTAATATTATAAGCTAGAATGCTGTATGCTTGATCCGCACCATCCGCACCATCAACCAACTGAGAACCTAAATCATCTAATTCTCCTTCACAAGAATTAAATACAAATACTCCCATCAATAATAATGGAAGTAATTTCATTAACGTTTTTATTTTTATCATTATATTATAAACAATAGTAATTAGTAAACCTGAGCTATAGAATCTGCATTCAGATAGTCTGATTTTTCTGCATTTGCTTTTCCGTAAGCTTCTTCAAGTTTTTCATCCAGAAACTCATTTCCTTTTACGATCACATCCACATAATCCATACTTGTATTAACAAAATTCAGAAAGCTTGGTTTATCTAACGATTGTAATTCAGAAATATTATCAAATTTTAAAATTTCTTTGGTATTTTCATTCAAAGGAAGATCCTCTTCATTATAAACAGAAAGAACAATTTTGGTATCTTTAAAGTAAGTATCGTCTTTATAATAAGTTTTCAAATAAATGGGGATCAAAGCAGACATCCAACCATTCAAATGGATAACATCAGGAACCCAATTCAGTTTTTTGATGGTTTCTATAACGCCTCTTGCAAAGAAAACAGCTCTCTCATTGTTATCTGCAAAAGGTGCTCCTTCATCATCAAAATAATATTGTTTTCTTTTGAAATATTCTTCGTTGTCGATGAAGTAAACCTGCAAACGTTCTCCAGGTAAAGAAGCAACTTTGATAATCAGTGGCTGATCCAAATCATTGATAATAATGTTCATCCCAGAAAGTCTGATTACCTCATGCAATTGGAATTTTCTCTCACTGATTTGTCCGAATCTAGGCATAAAAACCCTTACATCATTACCTCCGCCGTGCATTTTCAGCGCCATTTTGTGTACTAAGCTTCCAATATTGGTCTCCTCTTGATAAGGAAACATTTCCGTAGTAACGTATAAAATCTTTTGATTAGGCATAAAATTTTCTTTTGTTGAAGTATAAAAACTTCATTTTGCAAAATTACAAAAAATTAAATCAAAACATTTATTTTCCTCAATATTAATACTTAACATCAAAAGAGATTAGATATCAACCAGTTAATAATTTCAAAATGTTAATTTCGATATGAAACAATAAGATAATTTCAGGATATACTGTCCAGAATTACAATTTTTATCAACGCAAACATTTTAGCTTAAGATAAAACTATTACTATATTTATTGATCAATCATTTGAAAAAACTATTACCTTTGAATTACAAATATTCAATCTAATAATGCAGGTTTTCTACGACTATAGTTCATTCTCCAATTATATTAAAACACAAAAAGAACACAGCAAATCCATAGGTTTTGCACCTACAATGGGCGCTTTGCACGCAGGTCACATTTCGCTTTATGAGCAGGCAAGAAAAGAAAATGATATTGTAATCTCTTCAATTTTTGTTAATCCTACGCAATTCAACAATCCGGAAGATTTGGAAAAATATCCGAGAACTGTGGAAGATGATATTCAAAAATTAGAGGATTCGTATTTGGTAGACGCTGTTTACATTCCGAGAGTTGAAGATATCTACCCGAATGGAATGCAACGAAAACATTACAACTTTGGCGGAATAGAAAATGAAATGGAAGGCGCTGCAAGACCAGGACATTTTGATGGCGTTGGAACCGTGGTAGAAGAACTATTCCGACAGGTACAGCCAGACAATGCTTATTTTGGAGAAAAAGATTTTCAGCAATTAAAAATTATTGAAAAACTGGTTGATGTTCTGGATTTGAAAATCAACATCCACGGCGTGAAAATCCATCGTGAAGAAAACGGACTTGCGATGAGCTCCAGAAATATGAGACTTTCTGAAATCGAAAAAGAAATTTCTTCGCTCATCTATAAAACGTTGAAGCAAGTTAATAATTGGACCAAAACTTTAACAATTTCTGAAATTAAGAAAAATGTTGAAGCTATTTTCAATCAAGAAAAAATGGACTTGGAATATTTTATGATTGCTGATGAGGAAACTTTGAAGGAAGCAGAATCTTTGTCAGAAAACAAACAATACAGAGCTTTTATCGTAGTCAATGTTGGAAGCGTAAGATTGATAGACAATCTTCATTTGGATTGATGAAATCAAATTTGGGTATAAAAAAGAAGCTTCTTTTACAAGAAGCTTCACACCAAATCACAAAATATTAATATGAAAAAAATTTACTTGCGTAAATTGTGACCCGGCTGGGATTCGAACCCAGGACCCATACATTAAAAGTGTATTGCTCTACCAGCTGAGCTACCGAGTCTTTTTAATTAAAAATTGAGAATTAATAATTAAAAAATTGTTTTTGGTTTTGAAAACTTTCAGAATTATTAATTCTTAATTTTTCATTCTTAATTGTTTGCAGTGCCTGCGACTGGACTCGAACCAGCACATCCTTAGGAAACCACCCCCTCAAGATGGCGTGTCTACCAATTTCACCACGCAGGCAAAAAAAAACCGTATCGCTACGGATTTTGTTGCTTGTGACCCGGCTGGGATTCGAACCCAGGACCCATACATTAAAAGTGTATTGCTCTACCAGCTGAGCTACCGAGTCGGCCACATTTAAAATTCTATATTACTATTTCGTTTTAAAGTGGTGCAAAGATAGGCCTTTTTTTAAAATCTCAAAATTTTTTTCGAACTTTGTTTAAAATAAAATTATGATAATTTCTCTGTTAGGTTATATGGGTAGTGGTAAATCTCACATTTCCAAAAACTTGAGCCAAAAAATAAATTTCAAATTAATTGACCTCGATCAAAAAATTTCTCAGTATCATCAGCAAACAATCCCAGAAATCTTTCAAACTAAAGGAGAAATCTTCTTTCGGAAGGAGGAAAAAAGAATTTTAGAAGAAATTTTAGATTCAAATGAAGACATTATTTTGAGTCTTGGCGGTGGAACTCCAGTTTACTATAACAATATGGAAACGATCAACGCAAAGTCCAAAAGTATTTTTCTGAGAGCTTCCGTCAATACATTGACGGAGCGTGTGCTTTTACAGAAACACACCAGACCTTTGATTTCAAAATTAGAAGACTCAGATGTTCCTGAGTTTATTGCCAAACATCTTTTTGAAAGAAACCCTTTTTACTCCAAAGCTCATTTTATTGTGGACACAGATTCTAAAAATCAGAATATGATCTCAGAAGAAATTATTAAACTTCTGAAAATTTAATCTTCGTCTTCTGTATTGCTTTTGAAAAATACATCCCAATCATCATTTTCCATATCATTTGGAGAATCATCTGAAGAATAATCGTCCATATCACGTCGGTCTTTTTTCGTCGGTCTTCCGATGCCTTTCTGTCTGTAATAGTCTTGTGAAGATTTTCTCAAGGCTAAAATTTCGTATTGGTCTTTTTCTGTCATATCGACAACATAGTTAGGCACCAGTTTCGCTCCTACTCTGCTTTTCGGGATGTCTATAACTTTAATTTTATAATCAATTTGATTTTTTCTCATCTTGATGATATCGCCATTTTTTACTTCTTTGGAGGATTTTACCACATTCTCACCAATGCTGACCCTGTTTTTCTTGATCTCTTCTGTAGCAATGGTTCTGGTCTTATAAAATCTTACACTCCATAAAAATTTATCTATTCTCATAATTTTTTATACTTTTGTCCCGTTAAAATTAATCGCAATTTAACATTAAATAAAAAAATGAAGAAAATACTTTTAGGAATTGCTCTTTCAATGCTTGTTTTGCAAGGTTGCAAAAAGGATCGTGATGAAGAGGAAGTTGTTCCGGAAATATCAGTTGAGGATCAAAAAACCTATGACGATGCAGCAGCAAAAGATTTTTTAACCAAAAATTATCTTAACAGCAAAGGTGTAATTACCGCTTTTGATGACACAGTAACGACAGATGACAACGAGAAAAAACTGATTGATTACGATTATAAAACACTTCCTTCAGGAGTTATTTATATTGTAAGACCAGGCGCTCAGCCAGAGCCGGGAAAAGTGGTTGGAGCGACAGATGTTATCAGTTTTATGCAGATTACTAAGACTTATACAGCCTCTAAAGTAAATGACAAAATTGTTTATGGAGGAGAAGCAACTTTCGTGAATAATGTTACATCATCAGGCATTCCCAGTTTAGATCCGGCTTACTATTATGTAAAACAATCAGTTCTTGATAAATACAATACGGATAATAAAACAAATTATGACAGAAGTTTTTATGAAATAGAAGGCTTGCAAGAAGCATTGAAAAATTTCAAATCTTTTGATCTGGATAATTCTGCAGAATACAATATGCAAGGTGTGATAATTGTTCCATCTAGAGCTGCTTATGCTAGAGATAATACTATTTATGGTACAGTTTACAGAAACAGAAGCTTCGTTTTCAATTTCCAGCTTTATAATACAAGAGCAAGAAAAAGTACTGAAAATTAATTTCAATTTTTGTCCAAAAATAAAAAGGGAGAAATTTCACTATTGAAATTTCTCCCTTTTTTGTTTTGAATATCACTTTTAAATCTTAGCTAAAAAATCTTCAAACTGCATTTCTTTGATAGAAACGTTACCTTCTTCTGTGATTTTATCTAAAACAATCATTTCAATTTGATTGATGGATTTGGCATCAAATGGTTTGGAAACTCTCACATAGTTTTCTGTAAAACCATACATCATTTCATTCTTATTTTCATGTTCCCAGAGAACTGGCAGAGTTTTTCCGAGCTGACTTCTGTAGAATTCCATTTTCTTTTTTTCAGAAAGGATTCTCAGCATTTTGTTTCGTCTTTTTCTTTCCGGGATTGGAACTGCACCCTGCATATCGGCAGCTTCAGTATTTTCTCTTTCAGAATAAGTAAAAACGTGGAGATAACTGATTGGCAAATCATTCAGAAAATTATAGGTTTCCATAAATAATTCTTCTGTTTCGCCAGGAAATCCGACAATCACATCTACACCAATTGCAGCATCTGGCATTACTTCACGGATTTTATTAACTCTGTTATTATACAATTTAGTTAAATAACGGCGTTTCATTTTCTTCAACAATTCATCGCTTCCTGATTGAAGCGGAATATGAAAATGGGGAACAAAACTTCTGCTTTTGGAAACCAAATCGATGCTTTCATCTTTCAGAAGATTGGGCTCGATGGAAGAAATTCTGATTCTTTCGATGCCTTTCACTTTATCCAATTCAGAAATCAAATCGAGAAAAGTATGTTCGTGTTTTTTATTACCGAATTCTCCTTTTCCGTAATCTCCGATATTAACACCTGTTAAAACAATTTCTTTGATATCTCTTCCTGCAATTTCTTTCGCATTTGCAACAACATTATCGATAGTATCAGAACGGGAAATCCCTCTGGCCAAAGGAATTGTGCAGTATGTACATTTGTAATCGCAACCGTCCTGAACTTTCAGAAAAGCTCTGGTTCTGTCGCCAATAGAATATGAACCAACGAAAAAATCAGTTTCATCAATCTCACAGGAATGAATCTCAGCTCGGCTTTCCGACTTCTCCAAATCATCCAAATAACTTAGAATATTGAATTTTTCCTTCGCACCTAAAACCAAATCTACACCTGTAATTGCAGAAATTTCTTCAGGTTTCAACTGAGCATAACAACCGATAATGGCAACCAAACCCTCTGGATTAGCTTTCGCAGCGCGCTTGACGTGAAGTTTACATTCCTTATCCGCATTTTCTGTGACCGAACAAGTGTTGATAATATAAACTTGAGCAGGTTCATCAAAATTGACTTTTTGATAACCGGCATCCGTCAATTGCCTTGCAATAGTCGAGGTTTCTGCAAAGTTCAGTTTGCAGCCAAGTGTATGAAAAGCAACGGTTTTGGGTTGTGAATTGACATTTGACATAAGTTTGCAAAGTTATCAATAAAATCCAAATCATTCCAAATGATGAATTTTGCTAAAAACTTTATTTCAAGACAAAAAAAATCCGACGTGAATCGGATTATATTTTTAACAATAGTTGATACAACTATTCTGATTTTGGAACTTCAACTGCCAATTCATAGACTTTGCTATGCATTAAGTATTTTGAACGTTCGCGGGAGGTCACTTCCTGTACCTCATCTTTGAAAAGAATAATTACTGCATCTTCCTCCAACAAAGGGTCTGAGTCTGAAAAATACTTTTCATCTGGGCTCTTTTCAGTAATCTGATTTTTTCTTTCTTTTAATTTTTCAGCAATTTCCTGAAAACCTTCATCAGCCGAATGGATAATTCTGTAATCTGGACCAGCGAAAGCTTTGTAATATTTATTTTCTGCAATTAAATTTTGAGAAGAATCTTCAACCGGATTATCGTTTCCATCCAAAAAACCTACTTCTACTAACCGTCCGTTTCTTTCTTCAGCAAATTTTCTTGCTTCTCCAACAGAATTAAATCCTGTGTAGAGATTACTTTTTTCAAAGCCATATTTGATAAGTCTTTCGACTATATTTTCTGATTCCATAATTTATATTTTTGATTGATTAGAGTTTGTCCGAGTTCCATTAATGATGTCTCACACCTTTCTGGTGGTAATTCACGCTTTTCGGAACGTTTTTATTATTTTTAAATCCTTTTTCACGGTAATTATCGATAAAACGATTGGCTTCCGCAAAAAGCTCTGGTGTTTCGAAATGTAATTGTTTGCCGTTTTTGAAAATCTGACCTTGCGCCGTTCTATACATTTGATTTTCTTTATATCGATTGCCGTCTGGTGCAGTAATAGCTTTCTTTTTATTCTTTTTTGATTTCAGTAATTGACCAGCCAAAATCAAAGTTCCGCTTGCAATAATTCCTAAAGCTATTTTTACGTTCTTGTTCATAATCTTTCTATTTCCTTGTAGAAAACAAAAGTTTTGCCAAAAATTTCTATTCAAATTTTAAGAATTGATTTCAACCTAAGTTAAAATGGAAATGCTGACAGAGAAATTGTGACAAAAAGTCATTGTTGGAAATTTAATTAAAATCAAATTTATCAAACTATTAAATGAATTGATTATCAGCAGATTAAAATTAACTAACGAAGCTGTTAATGCATAATTATTAATTTAATGAGAATTAAAGAATCAATAATCTTTATTAAGAAATTTTTAAAATTGGTTAAACTTCGTTAAAAGTGTAACACTAAGTTTTTAGTTCATACTAATTTAGCATTAAATTTGTGTAGCAATAATCTCAAAAAGAAATGAATATTAAGATGAAGAATACATTAAAAAAACTAATGCCATTTGCATTGACCGGTGTTATTTCCGGTGCAACAGTTTTCGGAGCGAGTCAATATTTCAGCCACGAAAACAATGGAGAAGATTTCTCATATTTTACAACTGCTTCTAAGAATTCGTCGTTCGCAGGAATGAGTGCTGCGACTGGAGATGATTTTGTAAAAGCCTCTAAAACGACAGTTCCGGCTGTAGTTACCATCAAAAACTACCAAGACAGAGCGGCATCGCAAAGAATGCCGGAAACGGATATGTTCGATTTTTTCTTTGGTCCACAAGGCGGGAATCAAAGACAACAACCTCAGCAAGCACCTAAAAACATGCCTTCTGGTTTAGGTTCTGGTGTGATTATTTCCCCAGACGGTTATATTATTTCCAACAATCACGTGGTTGCGGGTGCGAATAAACTGGAAGTTGTACTTAGTAATAAGAAAACTTACATAGCAACCTTAATCGGAACTGACCCGAATACAGATATTTCCCTTCTTAAAATTGAGGAAAAAGGTTTGCCTTATTTAAACTTTGCCAACTCAGATTTGACGGAAGTTGGACAATGGGTTTTGGCGGTTGGAAATCCACTTGGACTTAACTCTACCGTAACTGCAGGAATTATCTCTGCAAAAGGAAGAAGCATCGATATTTTGAGCCAACAATCCAGAACGCCAATTGAAAGTTTTATCCAAACCGATGCAGCAATCAACCCTGGAAACAGTGGTGGTGCTTTGGTGAATGTGAATGGAGATTTGATTGGAATCAACACAGCGATTCAGTCTAAAACCGGATATTATGAAGGTTATGGATTTGCCGTTCCATCTAACCTTGCCAGAAAAATCGTTGAGGATATCAAGAAATTTGGTTTAGTTCAGAGAGGTTTCTTAGGTGTTGGAAGTTTAGATTTATCCAATGAAATGCAGGTTGCTGCGTACAACCAGAGAGAAAAGAAAAATCTGAAAGCCGGCGACGGAATCTATGTAACAGAAATTACGAAAAAAAGTGGTGCAGAAGATGCAGGAATCCAAACCGGCGACATCATTACAAAAATTGACAACACCGATATTACAGGATTCTCTGACCTTTCTTTAGCAATTGGAAGCAGACGACCTGGCGATAAAGTGAACGTGACTTACACCAGAAATGGTAAAGTCAATAACGTGAGTGTGACTCTGAAAGACCAAAAAGGTGGAACTTCTTCCAGAAGTAAAGATGATTTGACCGTGACTGAGAAAATCGGTTCTGAGTTTGAACCGCTTAGCGAAAGAGTGAAAACAGATTACGGACTGGAAAGTGGCGTGATTGCTAAAAATGTGCTGGAAGGCAGTGAGATGGACAAAATTGGTGTAGTAGACAATTACATCGTGATGGAAATCAATGGAAAACCTGTTAATTCTCAGAAAGATGTTGAGAAAATTCTTAATAATTACAAAGGAAACGTTCAGGTGAAATACGTGGATGCTTACGGGCGAATTACTACCAGAGGTTTCAAATTGCAGTAAATTATTTTTAAATATTTAATATCAAACCCAATCATTTAATCGGTTGGGTTTTTTATTTGAATTTTTTTCTAACTTTGATTAACATCAAATGATATGAAAAAAATCAAATGCATTGTGATAGACGATGAAGAAGTGGACAGACTGATGCTCCAACACCTCATCAAGCAACAGCAAATTCTGGAGCTTGTTGTGGCTGTGGATTCTATTGAAAGTGCAAAACCTTTTATCGATGAATCCATTGACTTACTTTTTCTTGATATCGATTTGCCAGAGATGTCTGGAATAGAAATCAGAAAAACTTATCAAAAAATTCCGGCCTGCATTTTCATCAGTTCACATCCGGAATATGCCATAGAAACCTATGAATTGGACACTTTAGATTTTATCTCAAAACCTTTGAAAAAAGAACGGTTCGAATATTCTATTCATAAATTGGTGGACTTTTTCAGTATGAAAGAAAAATCCGATTATTTTGATATTCTCTCGGGTTCGCAATTTTTGAAAATCAAAGAAGGCCACAATACTGTTCAGATAAAAATATCCGACATCATTTATCTCGAAGCTTTGAAAGATTACACGAGATTGATTACAGCTCAGAAAAAACATTGCGTTTTATCATCCATTGGTCAAATTTTGAAAGAAAATCATTTCTCTAATTTTGTAAGAATTCATAAAAGTTATGCGGTTCCAAAGCATTTGATTACCAGAAAAAATAGTTACGAAGTTATTATCAACAGTAATATCAATCTTCCCATTGGCAGAGCTTACAAAGAAAATCTAAGCTTTTTTGAGTCTTAAGATAATCTGAGTCTCACCAATAATCTGATTGCTTTTCACATCAATATCACAATGGATAGATTTGCAAAGATCCCGAATCACGTGCAGCCCCAAACCTTTTTTGATGCCAATACTCGTATGGTCTTCATACAAAGCTTTGAATTTTTCAATATGGGCGCCTCCTCCATTATCAGAAATTTCGATAAAACTTCCATCATTTTCTTCCCAAGCTTTGCAAATAATTTGTGCGTTTTGTTTGCCTTGTAGTACTTTTACGCTGTTATTGATAAGATTTCTAAGAATCGTTTTCATATATTCTTTGTCCGTCCAAATTGACATTTGATCCGGATAATTAAATGAGATCTGAATCTCATTAACCCAGACAAATTCTTTCTTCAAATCAGAAAAAATTTCTTCTACTTTATAGTTTTTGAATGATGGAACAAAATTTTCCATCTGGCCTTTACTCCAAAGCAAAAGATCTTCCATCTGCTCCAGAAGCTGTTCTGTTGCGGTTGTTGTTTGCAACTCGAGTCGGTTTTTGGTTTCCGCATCCATCATTTCGGGCGCTTCTTTTTGGAGATGAAGAAAATTAATTAATGAAATGACGGGACTTCTCAAGTCGTGATTCAGAATCCCGAAAAACTGCATTTTCGTTTTGTTGGCTTTGTCGAGTTCTGAATTGAGAATCATTAATTTTCGATTGATCTTCTTTCTATTGCGACTTTGATAATAAAGCAAACCTCCGATTACCGCAATAGCAATTAAGCCTGAAATCAAATAAATCCGTTGTTTTTTCGAGTTTTTAATGGTCAGTTCATGAATGGTATTTTCATTGACCAAAAATTTGATTTCCTGCTGTTTACTTTTATTTTGAAATTTTGCTTCTGCATTGGCAAGACTCTGCTTCCCCGATTCTATAAAAAGAGAATCATTGGTTTGATTGTAAGCTTTGTAATATTGATAGGCTTTATCCCACTGTTTTTGGGAGGCATAACTTTCGGATAATTTTTTATTGATTTCAGCAAAAAATCGTTTGTCATAGATGTAGGCAAAATTCAAAGCTTTATTGAGCGTTCTGATAGCTTCCGGATATTTTTTTTGTCCAACAAGTACTTTTCCTTTGATGGTATTGGCTTCCATCAATATCTCTTCATCATTTGATTTCTCCGCAAAATGTAACGCTTTATCCGCATAATCATCTGCCAACTCCAGTCTATTTTTCTTCAAATAAAACTCAGACATATTCCGGTTCGCATAACTGACATTCAAAAAAAGCATCTGGTTATTTTGTCCAAGTTGGTAGAGTTCCAGATAATATTTTTTGGCCAGATCTATATTTCCTAAATTCGTATAAGCCTCTATGTATGTGTTATATAAAAAGGCAATTCCATCTGACCTTTTGAGATATGGAACGGCGTAGTTGGCGTATTCTACTGCTTTTTCGAATTGTTTCATATCATTATAAGCATCGGCAATCTGGAGATAAGAAATTCCGATATTATTACTGATTTCTTTTTTCCGCTTATCCAGCAACAAGTAATCAATTGCCTTTAGCTTATAATTAATAAAATTTTCAAACTCGGATCTGTCCAGATAATACTCGCCAATACTTCCTAATAATGTAGCTTTCAGATTTTTCGGCTTGATTGTATCTACAATTTTTTTGACATAATTGATCAGCTCTTCTCCTTTCTTATATTCTTTGATGGAATAATACATATAATTGAGTCTCATCAAAGCTAAAACCTCCTGCTCCAGATATTTGCCTTTCGCCAGCTTTAATGATTTTTCAAAAAAATCTGTTGCTTTCTCGTATTGATTGTTGGTATACTCATAACCGTAACCTTTGTAGAAATAGAATTTTGACAAGTACTTACGATCATTTTTAGCAAGAGCAATTCCAACCTCTGCTTCTTTGATTAATAAAGAATAATTTTCTGTCTCTGTTAATGAATTACAATACGAATCCCAGGCTTTGATTTTTTCTCCTGTTGTTTTGTATTGCAAAAGATCGGGTTGCTTCTGCGAAAATAGAAACAAGACTGAATTTAGCACAAGAAAAACGTATAGTTTCCTCATTAATAGGATTTTAATAATCACATTAAATCTACAATAATTTTTGAATAAATGTCATTGGTCTATTAAAATTGTCGTTCATCTATTTCATCTTTTCATCAGGAAGGTCACATTCTACCTTTGGAATATAAAAATTCACCCTATGAAAAGTAAATTATTTATTAGCTTTTTAATTATATCCATTGCTCCAACAGGATTAATAAAAGCACAGAAAACAATTGCCTCGACAGGGATTACTGCTACCGGAAGTGGTGGCAGCTCATCCTATACCGTCGGACAAATAGATTACCAGCAAAAAGGAACCAATGCTCAGGTAATGGAAGGTGTACAGCATTCTTATGAGATTCTCACGCTTGCTGTAGAAGATTTGGATAACAAAGAAAGAAACATCCTCTTGTATCCCAATCCTGTAAAGGATTTTTTATTTTTAGATTTCAATAAGGAAAGTTATCAGGATTCTAATTACGTACTTTTTGACTCTCAGGGGAAATTGATAAAGAAAGGAAATCTTACCCAACAAAAATCTGAACTAGACTTCTCTACTTTGCCATCTACTGTTTATATCATTCAGATTTTCCAGAAAAATCAAATTATCAAAACATTTAAAATCATTAAAAAATAATATTATGAAAAAAATTGTATTAATTGCAGCATTTGCCTTAGGAACTTATATGGTTTCTGCTCAGGCTCCGGAAAAAATGAGCTACCAGGCTATCGTCCGAAATGCATCCGGACAACTTTTAACTAATCAAAATGTAGCAGTGAGAGTCAGTGTTCTACAAGGTTCAGCTGCAGGAGCATCGGTTTACTCCGAAAGAATCACAGGAACTACCAACCTGAATGGTTTAGTAAGTCTTGAAATAGGATCGGGAACAGTTCTCAGTGGAACCTTCAACACCATCAACTGGGGCGGAAATTCTTATTATCTGAAAACAGAAACCGATCCAGCCGGAGGAAATAATTACACAATTACTGGCACTAGTCAGTTACTAAGTGTACCTTATGCTTTATACGCAAAATCGTCTGGTGGCGGTGAAGGCGGAAGTTTAACATTGCCTTACACCAATACAGTAACAAACGCTTCAGACCTTTTCACTTTAATAAACAATGGCGACGGAAGTTCTATTGTGGGTCAGAATTCTACAACATCAAGCAGTATCTCTCCAGTAAGAGGTGAAGTTACAAATACAGCTCCAGGCGGATTTTCAGCTGGAGTCAAAGGAGTTAATAACGGTACTACTGGATTAGGAATTGGGGTTTGGGGTTCCCAAGCTGGTTCTGGCTGGGGCGTTTATGGTATTACACCAAACGGAATAGGTGTTTATGGAAATTCTACAGCAGGCGGATATGGTGTATATGCCAATAGTAGTACGGGAACGGGCCTGAGCGCAACCAGTGTCAGTGGTATCGCGGCAAATATCTCTATTTTAAATAATTCTAACAACAATAATGTATTGAATGTATCTACTGTTGGGAATGGAAAGGTTATTACCGCCTCGACAACCGGAAGTGGAACAGCTATACAATCTTCTAGTGCGGGAGGTTCTGGGGTTGACACTTCTACTTCTGCACAATCGGCGGCAGGAGTCATTGGACGTAACAGCGCGGCAGGTGAAGCTGTTGTGGGATTAACTACGAGTGATATTGCCGGCGCAGTTGTAGGAAGAAATGATGGAGGAGGTTATGGTGTTCGCGGATTTGTAGCCAACAATACTTCGGGAACTGGGATTGGTGTTTATGGTCAAGTCGGGATCAGTAACAGTACTGGTAGAGCAGGAAGATTTGAAAACCTTAACAAAGATAATACTGAAGCTAATATCTTGGAAGTCGAAAGTAATTCTAACGGAAATATTCCTGATAATACTTTAGGTAATGCTTCATCATTTTTTTTAGATAACACCAATAGTGTTGGTTCAGCAGTAAGAGGCGAGGTTAATACCATTTTTGGCAACTTTGGCGCAGCAGGAGTATTTGGCGTATCATCCGGAACTGGTGGTAGAGCTGGATTATTTTACGCTTCTAATCCTGCAGGAAATGGCGCAGCTTTACTTGCTTTAACAGATGGAAACGGAAATGCAGTAACTGCCAATGCAGGAAAAAACGGAAATGCAATAGAAGCCAATGTGGATGGTACAGGAACCGCCGTATATGGTTGGGTACCATCGTTTGGAACAGGTCGCGCTGCCAGATTTGAGAATTTCAATGAAGACAATGACAATAGCGTGGTGAATGTCAAAACTATTGGAAATGGCACTGCAGGAAATTTTTTGGTTGATAATACACAAGGTACATCGGCTGCAGTTGCCGGTGAAGTCAATTCTATTTTCGCCAATTTCGGAACAGCCGGTGTCTATGGTAAATCCTCTGGGACAGGTGGATATGGTGGTCTATTCTATGCCAGTAACCCTTCTGGAAACGGACCAGCACTTCTAGCACTCACAGAAGGAGCAGGGAACGGAATTACTGCGAACGCCGGAGGAATTGGTGATGGTGTAGAAGCAACCGCTGATGGCACAGGTAGTGCAATCTATGGATGGACACCCAATTTCGGGACAGGAAGAGCAGGAAGATTTGCTAACTTCAATGCCTCCAACGGACAAGCTACCGTACAGATTTCATCTAACGGAACAGGAAATACACTTTTAATCAATCATACAGGAGCTTCTGGAAACTTGGCTACATTTCAAAGTGCAGGAGCCAACGTAGCAAGAATCAATAAAGCTGGTAAAGCATTCTTCAATGGAGGAACGCAAGCTAGTGGTGCAGACGTTGCAGAAGCATTTGATGTTGAAGGTCATATTTCTCAGTACGAAACAGGAGATATTTTGGTAATTTCAACGGATTCTGACAGAACTGTAGAAAAATCTTCAAAGCCTTATTCTAATCTTGTAGCAGGCGTGTATGCTACAAAACCGGGTGTTCTTTTAACAGAAGAAAGCATCGAAACAGATATTTCTGATAAAGTTCCAATGGGCGTTATCGGTGTCATTCCTACCAAAGTTTGTCTGGAAGGTGGTGCAATCAAAAGAGGTGATCTATTGGTAACATCATCAACAGCAGGTGTGGCGATGAAAGCCGATCTCGAAAAAGTAAAAATTGGACAAGTTCTGGGGAAAGCTTTGCAATCTTACGATGGTAAAGACATCGGTAAAATCAATGTGCTAATCAGTATCAAATAATCTAAATCTAATCAAAATGAAAAATTTATATATCGCAATTTTAGTCTTTGCAGGAACATCTTTCGCAATGGCTCAAGAAAATAAGTCTAAGGAAGAAAAACAAGAAATTCCGAAAGAAGTAATGGAAGCAAATGCAAAAGCATACAAGGATAAAGCTTCTGAAAAGAAAGTGGAAAGAACAGGTTTAGCTTCTGAAGAAGGACTGCAGAAAACAAAAACTCAGAACAAAAACTCTTCGGCACCTTCTGGCAAAACGATTCCTGGAACCTCTGACATTTATGCTATCAAAGCAAGTATTCCTGGGAGAGCTGTCGAAAACAGAAAGTCAACCAGTGCAAAAAAACAAGTACAGGGCTTGCCCAATACGGCAACATTAGCCGAGATCAAGAAAACAATTCCTAAAAACTAATTATCAAAACAAAGAAGGCTTATCAGATCGATAAGCCTTTTCATTTAATTTAAAAATTCATTCTGAATCTAGAAAACAAAACGATATTTTTGTAGTTTAAAATTCCTGTGAAACTTTTTAATTCTTATATCAACACTTTCAAAGGACTTTCCAGAGAAGCCTGGATGTTGTCCATCGTTATGCTCATCAACCGTTCGGGTTCGATGGTGTTGCCATTTTTGGGTGTTTATATGACAGACCATTTGAAGTTTTCTTTGGAAAATGCAGGGATTGTGTTGAGTTTTTATGGAATTGGTTCTGTTCTCGGCTCTTGGTTGGGCGGTTATCTGACGGATAAGTTTGGGGAATATTATATCCAAAGCTGGAGTTTGTTTCTGAGTGCACCGGTTTTTATCATTATCCCGTTTTTTCCGAGTGTGGAGATGATGGCTTTTTTAATATTTCTTCAAAGTATGATCAGTGATACTTTTAGACCAGCGAATTCGGTAGCGATAACCAAATATGCGCGACCTGAGAACCTGACCAAAGCTTTTTCATTGAACCGAATGGCAATCAATCTTGGTTTCTCAATTGGTCCGGCTTTGGGTGGAATCTTGTCCGGGATTTCTTATAATTTTTTGTTTGCGGTGAATGCCATTGGAGCTTTAACAGCCGGAATCATTTACGTTATCTTCTTCAGAAAGCGAAATAAAATCTTCCGTGAGAAAAAGAAATTGGAGCCTGCAAAAATTGTTGAAGAGAAAATTACCAAATCGCCTTACAAGGATTATCCATTTTTGGTTTACAGTGTATTGTGTACCATTTTTGCGATTTGTTTTTTCCAGTTTTTTAATACTATTCCTATTTTCTATAAAGACGTTGCGAAGCTGAGCCAAAGTACAATCGGGTTTATTCTGGGATACAGTGGATTCATCATTGTGTTGATGGAAATGCCTTTGGTGAGTATTGCAGAAAGAACGCTGAAGATTCCTCAGATTTTGTTTGTCGGGATTTTTCTTTGCGGATTGGCTTATCTGACGATGATTTTCGGAAGTTCTGTTCCGCTCCTGATATTTTTCTATGACGGTTTTGTCTGTTGGCGAGATATTGGCACTTCCGTTTATGTCCACTGTGACGGCTTTGCGAGCTGAGCGTGGCAATAAAGGAGCTTATATGGGTTTGAACGGAATCGCATTTTCGTTTTCATTTATCATTACGCCGTTTTTGGGAACTTATGTTGTGAGCCGATTTGGGTTTGATACGTTGTGGGTTGGGTCGTTTTCGGTTTTGGGATTGTCGGCGATTTTGATTTATGTTGTGGTTAAGAAGATGATTCCGGCGCGGTAATTAATTTAATTTTTAATGGATGAATTTTTGTGGGATTTGGGTTTAACAGGTCGCACTTACGACGTTTTGGAGGCGGTCACACTTGGAATCTATCAACAGCGTACTCCGATGGAGCTAATCTTGAGGAAATATTGTTTGCAGGTGCAAAAATATCCAATCACATTGCAGGAATATTCTTCTACATCGTAAGAATATCCAATCACATCGCAAGAATATTCTTCTACATTGTAAGAATATCCAATCACATCACAAGAATATTCTTCTACATCGTAAGAATATCCAATCACATCACAAGAATATTCTTCTACATCAAAAGAATATTGAGTCACATCAAAAGAATATCCTTCTACATCGTAAGAATATTCTATCACAACGCAAGAATATAACCTTATGATGCAAGAATATAAATTTGGTATTCAAGAATATTGGATATTTCAATTTGGGGAATTTATGTTGTTCTATTAATTAGCTGAATTGACACTAGACTAGTTTTAGCAGAGCATACTGTTAATAGCATTCGAATGATTGTGGAGACTAAGGTAAACTCCGTAGGAGCGACCTGATTATTAATCTTGAAACTTGAAAAAAGGTTGTTTGGATATTATTTTTGATAGACTTATCTCATTTATTAATTTTCATTTGAACTGTTAGCCTCTAAGTATAGATTGACTACATCGAACTAGTTGTTTGGGTTTACTTCCCAAAGACAAAAAGCTGTTAATATTAAAGATGACTACCTGCTAAATTTTGTGGAAATGTTGTTTGGATGGGGAACCTGCAACCCGACTTGAACGGAAATCCTTTTTTGCTTGTTCTCAAATTCTATTTGATGTCAAAACTTCTTGCAAAAAAGATTGGGAGTGGAAGGCGGAATAGTTGCCATAAAACTGATGATCGACACTTTCCTACAGAGTCTGATGCGTTCGGAAGCAATTAATTCCCATATAAATCAATAAAAAAACTATTTTTGTTCAACTCAAATTTGAACAATGAATCCGGGAACTGTTTTACTATTATTCGTTTTTGCCTATTTTATCGGGCTTTTGGTCATCTCTTATTTTACGAGTCGGAACTCCGACAACCAGTCTTTTTTCATCGGCAACAAGAAAAGTAAATGGTGGCTGGTGGCGTTTGGGATGATTGGGACGTCGCTTTCCGGCGTGACTTTTATTTCGGTTCCGGGAACGGTCGGGAAGATGACAGCGGGCGATTATGCGTTTGGCGGTTTCGAATATTATATGATGGTGATTGGGTTTTTCATCGGTTATTTCATTGTGGCAGGCGTTCTGCTCCCACTCTATTACCGGATGAATCTGACTTCGATCTATACTTATCTGGGGAAACGGTTCAATGTGGAGGCGCATAAAATCGGGTCCTTGTTTTTTATTGTTTCGAGAGCGATTGGGGCGACTGCGAGATTATATCTGGTTGTTAACATTCTTCAGATTTTCCTTTTGGAAGCACTTGGAGTTCCGTTTTGGGTGACGGCATTTGTGCTGCTTCTGATGATTTTGCTTTATACGTTTGAGGGCGGTGTGAAGACGATTGTGATTACGGATACGTTGCAGACATCGTTTATGATTATCAGTCTGATTGCCTGCATCGTTTATATTTTATCGAATCTTAATCTCTCTTTTGGCGAAGCTTTCACAATTCTGGAGCAGAAACAGTACACGCATTTTATCAATACGGATATTAATTCCAAAACTTTTTTCCTGAAAACCATTCTGGGCGGGATGTTCATCACGATTGCGATGACGGGTCTTGATCAGGAAATGATGCAGAAAAATATCTCTGTGGACAACCTGAAAAACTCGAAAAAGAATATGCTGACGTTTGCTGGAACTTTGCTTTTTGTGAATCTGGCGTTCCTGTTTTTGGGTGGTCTGCTTTATCTTTTTGCGATGCAGCACGGTGCAGATTACGGACAAATCTCGACTATGGTTGATGGAAAAGAAGTCATTACCAATACTTTTGGGTTCAAGGATTCTGCGGGGCAAATCAAAAATATAATGGGTGACGATTTGTTCCCAGCTTTGTCTCTGAATCATTTTCCGATGGCGCTTTCCGTGATTTTCATCATTGGGTTGATTTCCGCTTTGTTTCCTTCTGCTGATGGCGCTTTGACAGCGGTAACGAGTTCCTATTGCGTAGATTTATTAAACCTCAACGAAGACCAGAAAAAGACTGAGAAACAGAAGAAACATCTTAGAATGAGAGTTCACTTGACTTTCGCTATGGTTTTCTTTGCCTTGATAATGGTTTTCAAAGCGTTGAATGACAAATCAATTGTTTACCTGATAATGGAAATCGCAGGTTATACTTATGGACCGCTCTTGGGATTATTTGCTTTTGGAATCTTGACGAAATATCAAATCACGAAGAAATACTCCATCTTGGCGGTGACTATTTTGGCTCCAGTGCTGACTTATCTGATTAATTATCTGGTGACAAATAATACGGATTATAGAATTGGTGTGGAACTAATTATTTTGAATGGATTTTTGACTTTTGTTGGGTTATGGTTGGTGAAGGGAAAAATTACTACCGAAAAAATTCAAACTCTATAATTTTATGAATTTTACTGTTAATATTTTTGCCGATAAGAATTATTATAAAGAGACCTATGAAGAAATTTTAAAATCAAAACCACCAAAGAATTGGGAAGACATTTTAGGTATTATATTGATAGTTTTTGGAACTGTACTTTTAATTATAGATAAATCTAATGCTACTGGTATTGCTCCATATTTTTTCATTGGAGCTGGAATGTATGAGTTTATAAAATTTCATTATCTGAAATATCGATGGATGAAAGAAATATCCAACAGCAAATTAATTAATATAAGTAACAAGTTTGAATTCAGTGATGAAAAGATACTTCACTCTGGTTCTTATTCTAAAGGTGAGATTTTTTGGAATCTTATTAAATCAATTAAAAAAACTAAAAAGGGATTAATCCTGAGATTAGAAAATAAAAATTGTATTTATATTCCTCTCAGAAATTTTGATAATCAACAACAAGTAGAATATTTATTGAATAAAAGTCTTCAATAATATGAAAACCCACACAACCAACTACACCAACACACTCATAGAAATCGCGGAAGATTCTCCGGTTTCTGTATCGGTGATTCCGGTTGTGAAAAATGATAAAAAGACGATTGCCAATTATCAATACGAGAAACTTTCCAAACACCCTCTGAAATATACTTCTGATGAATTGCTCTTCGGAATTTTTGCGGAACGAAATGATATTTCGCCTTCAGAATTGGAAGAAGAGAAACAAAACTATTTTTCCAAAGGACAAGCTTGTTTGCGGACTTCGCCTTTAGCCAAGAAAAATGGATTTGGAATTTTCCATAATCAGGATTCAAAAGTTAAATTGATTCTTGCTGAGTCTGATGATTATCAACAATTATTGAAAGACGATTCCGTGAAAAAAGTCAAAGCAATGAAGTCTAAAAAATAATGGAATCATTCAATTTTGAAATTAAATCCGACAAAGAAATCTCGCAATTGTTCCTAAAAAATAATTGTTCTGATTTTCATTCAGCTTCAGAATTTGTGAGGAATTTACCTTACCGAAGAAATCTCAACAAAGATAATCTTGCGACAGTTTTCATTGATAAATGCGGAACTTGTAGCACAAAACACGCACTTCTGGAAAAACTGGCAGAAGAAAATAATCAGACAGATTTTAAATTGATTCTCGGGATTTTCAAAATGAATGGGAATAATACACCGAAAATCAAGACTATTTTGGAGACTCTTCGAGAACCTCAGAGTGACAGTTTGGAATATATTCCGGAAGCGCATAATTATCTGAAATTCAAAAATCAGATTCTTGATTTCACAAAAAAGAATTCTTCCGAAGATGATTTCATAAACGACCTATTGGAAGAAATTGAAATCCAACCTCATCAAATCAACCAATTCAAAATTGAATTTCACAAAAATTATTTAAAAAAAAGGCTTTCAGAACATCCTCGAATTCCTTATTCTTTGGATGAACTTTGGAAAATCCGTGAGTTGTGTATCCAAGCTTTGAGTTAGATTCCATTAACAAAAACTTATTTTTAAAATCATCATCATAGTCTAAATCTTGATTCCAATTTGCCCTAAAATCAATGTAAAACGATAACTTGCAGTAACAAAAAATTAAAAGGAAAAATGGAATATAGATTTTTAGGAAAATCAGGTTTGAAAGTTCCTGTTTTGAGTTTTGGAACAGCGACTTTTGGTGGCGAAGGCGATTTCTTCAAAGCTTGGGGAAATACGCAGGTGGATGAAGCCAAAAAATTGATTAACATCTGTATGGATGCAGGTGTGAACCTGTTTGACACCGCCGATATGTACTCCAACGGAAAATCCGAAGAAGTTTTGGGCAAAGCGATTGAAGGTATTTCACGAGACAAGCTTATTCTATCAACAAAATCCACATTTACTTTCGGCGAAGGCCCGAATAACCAAGGCTCATCCCGACTTCATATTTTGAGACAAATCGAAGGCAGTCTGCAACGCCTCGGCACAGATTACATCGACATCTATCATATGCACGGCTTCGACGGCAACACGCCTGTGGATGAAACTTTGAAAGTTTTGGATGAGTTAGTAACCAGCGGCAAAGTGCGTTACCTCGCTTGTTCCAATTTTTCCGGTTGGCATCTGATGAAGTCTCTTGGGATTTCTGAAAAATATGGCTGGAGCAAATATGTGGCGCATCAAGTTTATTATTCACTCGCCAATCGTGATTACGAATGGGAATTGATGCCACTTGGATTAGACCAAAATGTAGGTTCGATTATCTGGTCGCCTTTGGCTTCAGGACGATTGAGCGGAAAACATGGAAGAAACAAACCTATCCCAAAAGATGGCAGAATTGCTCAAGGTGGAAGTCCTGTTCCGGAAGCGATTGTCCAGGAAGAGATTTTTTACAACACGATTGATGCCCTGGAAGAAATTGCGGGAGAAGTTGGAAAAACTGTTGCTCAAGTTGCTTTGAATTGGCTTTTGCAACGTCCGACAGTTTCCAGCATTATTATTGGTGCAAGAAATGAAGAACAACTGAAACAAAATCTGGAAGCTGTCGGCTGGAATCTGACTCGTGAGCAAGTTGAAAAACTAGACAAAGCCAGTGAAGTCCCGCCAACTTACCCTTATTGGCATCAATGGAAAAATAAAAGTCTGAATCCAACGCCTGATTTTTACAGTCACCTGAAATAATGTTATGAAATTATTAAAAATATTAATCTTAATTTTTCTCCCATTTGGAATGGTTCAGGCACAGAATCGTCCTGTTTTGGATATTATGCTAACGAATTATGAATATCCTTATCCTGTTCATTTTCTGAATTTCAAAAGTCAGAATCAGGATTTGAAAATGGCTTATATGGACGTCAAACCGGAAAAACCGAACGGAAAAACAGTCGTTCTGTTTCACGGTAAAAACTTCAATGGAGCATATTGGAAAACGACGATTCAGGCCTTGACAAAAGAAGGATATCGAGTGATTGTTCCTGATCAGATAGGATTCGGTAAGTCATCAAAACCTACGGAATACCAATTCACTTTTCAGCAATTGGCTCAGAACACCAAAGCTGTTTTGGATGAATTGAAACTCGATAAAATCTATCTGCTAGGACATTCGATGGGAGGAATGCTGGCGACAAGATTTACATTAATGTATCCCGAAACGGTTGAGAAATTAATTCTGGAAAATCCAATCGGGTTGGAAGATTGGAAGCTGGTTGCGCCTTACACTTCCATTGATAAAAATTACGAAACCGAACTGAAAGCCGATTACGAATCGACGAAAAAATATCAAAATGGATTCTATTACGATAACCGATGGAAACCGGAATATGACGAATGGGTTTATCTTTTGACAGGCTGGACAAAATCTCCGGATTACCCAAAAGTTGCTCTCGTTAATGCTAAAACTTCGGATATGATCTTCACGCAACCTGTGGTTTATGAATTCCAAAATCTGAATGTGCCCACACTTTTAATCATCGGAACGAGAGACAGAACAGCGATTGGAAAAGCTAATGTGAAAGATAAAAAAGTGGTTGAATCAATGGGACGTTACGACTTGCTCAGCAAAGCGACTCAACAAAAAATAAAAGGTTCGAAATTGGTGGAAATCGAGAATGTGGGGCATCTTCCGCACATCGAAGTTTTTGACCAATTCATCAAACCTGTCAAAGAATTTTTAAAATAATGAGCGACATTTCTTTAAACCCCAAATCACAACTTTCCAAATCTCAGGTTCTCGGAATGGCTGTCGTAGCAGGAATTTGTGTTTCCAACATTTATTATGCACAACCTATTCTGCATCAGATTGCAGAGACTTTCAAAGTTTCCGAAAGCAAAATGGGAATTATGGTTGGATTGGGACAAGTCGGTTACGGCGCAGGATTATTAACCTTAGTTCCACTCGGAGACAAAGTCAACCGCAAAAAACTGATTTTGATTTTGTTGGCCGTTCTGTTCTGCATTCTCGCAGGTATTGGGATGGTTTCCAATTATTATTTCATCTTTTTATTCAGTTTATTATTAGGTTTAACAGCGGTTGCCGCACAGGTTATTTTACCAATGGCGGCAGAATTATCAGGCAACGAAAAAGGAAAAAATGTCGGGATTATTTTTACAGGGATTCTTGTTGGAATCTTAATGGCAAGAGTTTTCAGCGGATATATTTCCGAATGGAGCAACTGGAAAATGGTGTATTACATTTCGGCTGGATTTACGATTTTGTCTTTAGCTTTTGTTTATTTCAAATTACCGAGTTTGAAGCCAACGTTCAGCGATTCTTATTTTAAATTAATTGCATCCTCATTTTATCAGTTAAAACGATTTCCACAACTGCGATTATTAGCATTGATGGGTGGAATTGTGTTCTCCATATTTTGTTCATTCTGGACAACACTCACTTTCCTTTTGGTAGAAAAGCCTTATGAATACAGCTCCGACTTGATTGGACTTTTCGGAATGTTGGGAATCGCAGGTGCTTTGGTTGCGCCAATGATTGGAAAAGCGTCCGACAAAGGTAGTTCAGGGAAAACACAATTGATTGCAAGTATTATTTTATTGGTAGGTTCGGTTATTATCTTTCTGTTTCCCAATTATTTAGTATCAATTATTCTAGCCGTGATTTGCATCGATGTCGGAGTTCAATCCATTCAGGTAACAAATGTTGCACTGATTTACAGACTAGATCAAAAAGCGAACAGCCGAATCAACACCATTTATATGACATCCTATTTTGCCGGTGGCGCTTTGGGAACTTTTATCGGTTTGAAATGCTGGGAAATGGGCGGATGGAATTATGTTGGGATTCAGCTTGTCGTTTTCAGTATTTTTGTATTTTTGATGAACTTATTTAAAACTATTAAATCCAATAAAAATCAACCATAAGAACATTCTTTATGAAAATTTCAATTACACTATTAAGTCTTTTTTTAGGAATCCAGATGACATTTGCTCAAAAATTAAAACCGATTTCTTATAAAGATGGCGAGCAAAAACTTCTTGGAATGGTAACCTCCAATGCAGGAAAAAGACTTCCTGGAGTTTTAATTTTACCCGCTTGGAAAGGTATCGATGAAGAAGCAAAAAATGCAGCTCTAGAATTACAAAAACAAGGCTATATTGCTTTTATAGCTGATATTTATGGCGAAGGAAATATACCAGTTGGTAATGAAAATGCAGCCAAACTTGCGAATACTTACAAGAAAGATTTTGCTCTTTATCAAAAAAGAATTTCTTTGGCTTTGAAAGAACTAAAAAAAGCAGGAGCCAATGTAGATAAAATTGCGGTTATTGGTTACTGTTTTGGGGGAACTGGTGCCTTGGAAGCTGCAAGAGGAAATCTTCCCGTTGTTGGTGTGATTTCGATTCATGGAGGATTGTATAAGGATTCTGAAAGACCCAATAACCCAATCACAACCAAAGTTTTGGTAGAGCATCCGGCCAATGATAGAAGTGTTCCTCAGGTACATTATGATAGTCTTGTAAAAGAATTAAATGATGGAAAAGCTGATTGGCAAATCATCACTTATGCTAACACGACTCACACTTTCACCAATCCGGAAGCGCCAGATTACAATGAAGTGATGGCGAAACGTGCCTGGAATCACACCTTAATGTTCCTGAAAGAAATATTAAAATAGAAATTAGACTTTTTTAGAAGTTAGAAAGACAGCCGTTTGAGCTGTCTTTTTTCTATTTTTTAACCAATAATGAAACGATGTCCTGCAAAACTTTCTGTGAAACGAAATGCATAAAATCAATTCTTTCCAAATGTGGAAGAAATAATTTTGACGTCACTTCTTCTTCGCCAGTTCTAATCGTGTAGAAAACTGTTCCTACATCTTTTCCATCTTCACCTTTGCCAGGTCCGGCAACACCAGTTGTAGAAACTGCAATATCAGTTTTAAATAAATTCTGACAACCAATCGCCATTTCAGAAGCGACTTGTTCACTCACAACGGTAAATTCCCCGACCGTTTTTGGGCTAACGTTTAGAATATCGATTTTTTTATCTGTGGCATAAGTCACAATTCCGCCAAGGAAATATTTTGAACTTCCGGCAACCGAAGTGATGAGATGCGCCAATTCTCCTCCGGTACAACTTTCTGAAACCGATAAAGTTAAATTTTTATCGATGAGCAATTCACTCAAAATTTTCTCGATTTTATCTTCGTGAGTAGCAACGATATTTTCGCCGATTAGAGGAAATAATTTAGTGATTTCGTTCTCCAAATCCTGATTCAGTAATTCCTGAGAACTTCCGGAAGCTGTTAATCTCAATTTCACTCTTGTTCCAACTGGCAAGTAAGACAAACTGATGTGTTTTGGTAAAGCCAATTCCCATTCTTCAATGGTTTCTGATAAAATACTTTCCGGAATATCAACTACAGAAACGATTCTTGAAATTATAAAATCCAGAGACAATTTTTCTTTTAGAAAAGGAACAATCTGGCCTTTTACTAAGGGCTTCACTTCAAACGGAACGCCCGGCAGACTGAAGCAATAAGTTCCATTTTTCTTCATCATCATACAAGGTGCCGTCCCGAAATAGTTAAGAAAAAACTTTGCCTTGGACAAAACCATCGCCTGGTCTTTGTTATGCTCCAGAATCCAAAGTCGATTTCTTTTTTCAAGATAGATTCTCAGATGTTCATAGATTTCGTCAGAAAAAATCATTTCGTCTTCGAAGAATTCTGCGTAAGCTTTTTTGGTAATATCGTCCTTCGTTGGACCCAATCCTCCGGTTGTAAAAACCACATCAGCCATTTCAAAAGCTTTTCCCAAAGTGGAAACAATTGCCTGCTCCTCATCTGGAATTGTAAAAATAGAAAGAACCTTAATTCCAATTTCTTTGAGTTGTGTCGCAATAAAATTGGAGTTGGTATCAACGGTATTTCCGGAAAGGATTTCGTCGCCAATAGTAATCAGAACTGCTGTTTTCATAGTGACAAATCTCGGAAATAATTCAATTAGTTAATCAAGATTTTATCATTTTTATTAAATCGAAAATTTCAATTATTCTTTACCTTTAAATAAATTCAAAATCTTATGATATAATTCATTTCTGTCCAAATTACGGCTTAAAACTTGTAAATTTATATCCAATAAAACACATAATATTGGGACCTAGATTTAAAAATTCTCCACATTTCAAAGATTTTTGGACTAAAGGCAACGGAAAACAACTGATTGATTTTTCTGAAGCTGAAGTCAGTTTCAAGGATTTTGAAAAATTCTCGCATTACTTCTATCACGTTGACGAGATTGGCGATAATGTTGTGAAAGACATTTATTTCACGAAAACATTTCAAGAAGCTTCCAGAGAAATTGAACAATACATCCGAAAAGGCGTTTCAGATGATAACATTCCGGAAAGTGTGCAAAATCTTTTTCAACAGACGCAAGCTGTTCCGAAATGGCTAGACTACAATCTGATTAAAAGTGGCGCAGAACTTTGTATGCGGAGCAATGTTGATTCTCTTATTTCTCTGCGGGATTACTGTTTGATTGGCGGTTACGATTATGCTTACCTCAACAAGCCTCTGATTGTGACAGAAGCTTTGAAAAAAGGAGCTGTAAAACGACTTTCGGAAACTTTAGATTTCTGGGTCAACGTTACACGATATAATGCATTAGAAATTCATCAAAAAGGTTACGAATTTGCGATAAAAACTAGATTAATCCATTCATACGCCAGACTTTCTATCAAGAAGCATTATAAAAATTGGGATACAGAAAACTGGGGAGAACCGATTAATTCCTGGGATATGATGGCGACTTACATTGGGTTCAGTATGGTTTTTCTTCATAGCCTTCAAAAATTGGGAAATACTGTTTCTGATGAGGAAGAAAAAGGTCTTTTTCATCTTTGGAAATATGTGGGTTATCTTTTGGGAATCCCAGAAAATATTTTACCTGACGATAAAAAACAGGCAACGGAATATTTCTATTTATGGACAGCTGTCCAGCCACCTTCTGATAAAGATTCGATTTTACTCGCCCATTCTCTTTTGAATGAATCATTGGAAAATCCTATTCTCAAATTCAGTTTTCAGAGGAAAACATTGCGCTATCTTCATATCAGCTGTACTTGGTTTTTATTGGATGATAACGTTTGCAAAAGACTGGAAATCCCTCAAGTTCCTTTTAGAAAAGCCTTTCCTGACATCAAAAGATTCATCAATAAAATCTACAATAATGTAGTAAGTCGCGAAAACCGAATTGCAAAAGGAAATAAAGACCAAATGCAGGTTTTAAAAGATTATCTCAGGGTTACACAACAATCTAATTTTCATTAATTAAATGGATTGGCACAAGTCGATTGAATCTTTCCAAACATTTTTATAATTATCTTTGATTAAAATTGAGGAATGAAATCATCTTTCTGGAAAAACTACAGCAACATCATTCTGCTTCTCATCGGGATTTTCATTGGGAGTCTCGTAGGGATTTTCGCACCGGATTTTGTGACTTATCTCAAACCTATTGGCGATATTTTCCTCAATCTCTTATTTGTAACAGTAATTCCATTGGTATTTTTCGCCATTGTTTCCGCGATTTCAAGCATCGAACAACAGAATCAATTAGGCAAAATTATCGGAACAATGGTTTTGACTTTCCTCAGTTTCATTTTGATTTCGGCGACATTTTGCATCATTTTAGTCTACTTCTTCCCAACTGAAACGCCGAAAAACATTAGCGAAGCGGTTTCAGAAAATATTCAAAGTTCATCAAGCATTAACGACCAGATTGTAGGATTTTTCACAGTGAGCGAGTTTTATCACTTGTTCTCGAGACAAAATATGCTCGCCTTGTTAATCTTTTCATTTTTGGTCGGAATCTCCATCAGAAAATCCGGCGAAATGGGAAAGGCATTTCAGAAGTTCATTTTATCCGGAAACGAAGTGATGAAACAACTTTTGCTGTTAATAATGAAAGTTGCTCCCATTGGTTTAGGCGCTTATTTCGCTTACCAAGTCGGCACCATCGGACCTCAGCTTTTCGGATTTTATGCCAAGCCTTTAGGGCTTTATTACATTGCCGGAACTATTTATTTCATTGTCTTTTTCAGTCTTTATGCCTTTGTTTGGAAAGGCGGAAATGGTGTTAAAGCTTTTTGGAAAGAAAGTCTTTTACCAACGGCAACAGCGATTAGTACTTGCAGTAGTTTGGCGACAATGCCTGTTGCAATAGAATCTGCAAAAAGAATGGGCGTTCCTGCTTCTATCGCCAATGTTGTGATTCCAATCGGAACCACAATTCATAAAAACGGCTCGTCTATTTCCTCGATTATCAAGATTTATGTCGCTTTTCAATTGCTTGGCTGGAATTTCTTTGAGCCAATGAATCTCATAATGGCTTTGGGAATCACAGTTTTCGTAAGCGCCGTAGCTGGTGGAATCCCGAATGGCGGTTATATCGGTGAGATGCTGATGATTTCAGTTTACAAAATACCGCCCGATGTGGTTCCTGCAGTCATCATTATCGGAACTTTGGTCGACCCGTTGGCGACTGTTCTCAATTCTGTGGGGAATATTTTGGCATCAATGATTGTTTCGAAGTTTGTGAAAGCTTAAGTTAATTTCATTATTAATTTAAAGTAAAAACTTATTTTAGTATTTTGCATAACATAGTATTAAAAAATAAATATATCTTTGCATAAAAATATACCAATATGCAAAAATTAAAATTCTTATTATTTATTTTTATATCTATCTATTCATTCCCTCAAGTCATTAATAAAAAAATTGATAGTTTAATCAGAACAGAATTCAATAATGACAATGAACCTGGAGGCGTTTTTTTGATTACACAAAAAGGTAAACCAATTTATAAAAAGGCATTTGGCCAAGCCAACTTGGAACTAGACGTAAAGTTAACTCCAGAAAATGTTTTCCAGATTGGGTCAATGACAAAACAATTTACTTCTATCGCTATATTGATGTTAGAAGAACAAGGTAAGCTCAATGTAAATGATGCCATTTCTAAATTAATCCCAGATTATCCCAATGGAGATAAAATAACTATTCATCATCTATTGACTCACACTTCCGGTATAAAAGATTTTACCAAAATGAAAAGTCTTTCTGAAATTTCGCAAAAAGAAATGACACCAAAAATGATGGTAGACTTTTTCAAAGATGAGAAAGTTGACTTTGCTCCGGGAGAAAAATTCGAATATAATAATTCTGGTTACGTTGTGCTGGGTTATATAATAGAATTAGCATCCGGAATGGGCTATGAAGATTTTATTCAAAAAAACATATTTGATAAAATTGGAATGAAAAACTCATTTTACGCAAGTGATAGAAAGGTTATTAAAAACAGAGCATACGGTTATCATAAAAAAAGTTATGGGTTCGTCAATAAAACCATTATTAATTTCAGTGTACCATTCTCGTCTGGTTCATTGATGTCTACGCTGGATGATATGCTGAAATGGCAAAATGCACTTAATAGAAATCTATTACTAAGTAAAAAATCTGTCGAAAAAGCCTTTACAAAATATCGGCTTAATAATGGGCTGGAAATCGAATATGGTTATGGCTGGAATTTGAAAACCATCAATAATATTGTCACTCGGGAACACGGAGGGAGTGTTTTCGGTTTTAAAACAATGGGAGTTTATATCCCAACTGAAGACATCTATGTTTTAGGTTTCAGCAACTGTGATTGTCATTCTCCAACTCAGATAGTAAAAGATATGGCAAAATTGACTTTAGAAAATTTAAACAATAAATAATCCTACTCACTCCGCTTCACAGGTTCCAGATTTTGCAATTCTTCCGGCGTGAACAATCTGTAATGCACTTTGAAGGTTTTACCCAAAGGTGTTTCCAAAGAAAACCCGCCCGGTCCCCAACCATCCAGAACATCCAGCTCAAAATGAGAATACTGCCAATATTCGAAGAGGTCTCGGTCTATCCAGAACTCGTGTCCATTGATTGTTCCGATCATTGCGTCGTTCATCCGTGGGAAATATCCACCTTTTTCGAAACATTGTGGTTGCGTGCCTTCACAACAGCCTCCAGCTTGATAGAACATCAGGTCTCCGTGCTTCTTCTCCAGTTTCCAAATAACTTCCAAAGCTTTTTCAGTGACTGATAATCGGGCAATTTTATTATTGGTTTCCATTTCTCTCAATTCTTATTTAATTAAAGTTAATAAAAACCCGCCAAATAAATTTGACGGGCTTAAAAAACACAAATAACAATAACTTAATTTGGGCTTGCGATGTCCAAAACGATACGTCCGTCTATCTGACCTGCTTTCATTTTATCAAACACCTCATTGATGTCTTCCAGTTTTGCAGACGTTACAGTTGCTTTTACCAAACCTTCATTGGCAAAATCAAGAGCTTCCTGCAAATCTTTTCTGGTGCCCACAATAGAACCTCTTACCGTAATTCTTTTAAGAACCGTTTCGAAAATCGGTAATGGGAAAGAACCTGGTGGAAGACCATTCAATGCAATCGTTCCTTTTCTTCTAAGAACATCGATTCCTTGCTTGAAAGCAATTGGAGAAACAGCGGTAATCAATGCACCGTGCATTCCTCCAACTTCTTTGTGAAGATAAGTTCCCGGGTCGGTTTCTTTGGCATTCACAACCAAATCTGCGCCTAGTTTTTTCGCTAATTCCAATTTATCATCTGCAACATCGATTGCCGCAACGTGCATTCCCATTGCTTTTGCATACTGAACTGCAACGTGTCCCAATCCACCGATTCCGGAAATGGCAACCCATTCGCCAGGTTTTGTTTCGGTTTCTTTCAGACCTTTGTAAACCGTTACACCAGCGCAAAGAATCGGAGCAATTTCGAGGAAGTTGACGTTTGATTTCAAGTGTCCAACATATCTGGAATCTGCAATCACATACTCTGCAAATCCACCATCTACACTATAACCTCCGTTTTGTTGAGCTTCACACAATGTTTCCCATCCGGTGATACAATAATCACAGCATCCACACGCCGAATACAACCACGGAACGCCTACTGCATCGCCTTCTTTCACCATAGCTTCCGGACCGCAAGCCACTACAATCCCTACGCCTTCGTGTCCGGGAATCAAGGGCATTTTTGGTTTTGCCGGCCAATCGCCATCTACAGCGTGCAAATCTGTATGGCAGACGCCGCAGGCTATAACCTTTACTAATACTTCATAACGTCCTGGCGTTTTCACAGGAACTTCCATAATTTTCAATGGCTCGCCGTATCCTTGTACCACTGCCGCTTTCATTGTTTTTGGAATCATAATTTACTTTTTAAAATGGTTAATTATTATTGTTTTTACTGTTATTTGATGTTCCAAATTTCTTGTGCATACTCTGAGCGTGAGGGATTGGAAGGGTTGCGAGGGACGAGCAAGTGCGAAATGAAATGTAGCACCGGAACGAAGTGAAGCCCTGGAAAGCCCGACCGTAGCCCTGGACTTAGCCAAGGCGACGGGCACGCCATATATAAAAAGTGTTTTAGAAGAAACCTAACTTATTCTTGTTGTAAGAAATCAGCATATTCTTTGTTTGACGGTAATGGTCGAGCATCATTTTGTGATTTTCTCTACCAACTCCTGATTGCTTGTAACCTCCGAAAGGCGCTCCAGCAGGATAGGCGTGGTATTGGTTCACCCAAATCCTACCCGCCTGGACGTGACGCGGAATCTGATACAACTGATGCGCATCTCTTGTCCAAACGCCAGCTCCAAGACCATAAATCGTATCGTTCGCAATTTCTAAAGCTTCCGCCTCATCTTTGAAAGTGGTGAACGCCACCACTGGACCGAAAATCTCTTCCTGGAAGATTCTCATTCTGTTGTTCCCTTTGAAAATGGTTGGTTTGATGTAATAGCCATCTTCCAGACCTTCGATGTGATTGGCTTCTCCACCAGTCAAGACTTCTGCGCCTTCTTCTTTTCCGAGTTTCAAATAACCTTCGATTTTATCTTTTTGGATTTTAGAAGCCTGCGCTCCCATCATCACGGTTTTGTCTAATGGATTTCCGACTTTGATGGCTTCGGTTCTTTCAATCACTTTGGCGATGAAAGCATCTGCAATATCTTCCTGAACCAATAATCTGGACGGACAAGTACAAATCTCACCTTGATTCAGCGCAAACAAAACTGCGCCCTCAATTGCTTTGTCAAGAAATTCATCATCCGCATCCATCACAGAATTGAAGAAAATGTTAGGCGACTTCCCTCCTAATTCTAAAGTGACCGGAATGATATTTTCGGTGGCGTACTGCATTACCAAACGACCTGTGGCTGTAGAACCTGTGAAAGCTGCTTTGTTCACTTTTGGATTCGTTACCAACGCTCTTCCCAATTCTGCTCCAAAACCATTCACGATGTTTACAACGCCTGCTGGAAGCAAATCTCCAATCAATTCCATCAGAACTAAAATAGAAACTGGTGTACTTTCGGCAGGTTTTAGAACCACGCAATTTCCTGCTGCCAAAGCCGGAGCCAATTTCCAAACGGCCATCAGGATCGGGAAATTCCAAGGAATGATCTGTGCGATGACGCCAAGTGGTTCGTGAACGATTAATGAAACTGTGTCTTTATCCAATTCATTATGCGAACCTTCTTCTGCTCTGATTACCGAAGCAAAATATCTGAAATGGTCAATTGCCAAGGGAATATCTGCTGCCAGAGTTTCTCTTACGGCTTTACCGTTATCAATTGTTTCCACAGTTGCAATGTATTCCAGATTTTCCTCAATTCTGTCTGCAATTTTATTTAGAATAATACTTCTCTCTGTTGCAGAAGTATCTTTCCATGTTTTGAAAGCTTCTGTGGCAGCATTTACAGCATTTTCCAAATCTTCTTTGTTGGAATGTGCAGCTTTCGTAAAAACTTTTCCGTCAATCGGAGAAATCACATCGAAATACTGCCCGCCTGCCGATGGAACAAATTTTCCGCCGATGTAATTATCATACTTAGCTTTGAATTCTGGCCAAGCTAAAGTCGTCGAATTTTGTTGTTGCGTTGTTGTGCTCATAATAATATTGATTTGTATTTAATAATCAGTTAACATTTGATTAAAGCTAAGTTAACTCGATATTAAACAATTCTAATAGCACAATTCTCCAAAAAAATAGTAAAATTCTCTTTTTATGATTCTTTATCATTTTTATGAAAACATTATATTTTTGTTTAAGATAAAAGTGTTATATTTGAAAAACAGGATGTTATAAAATCTTGAGAGATGAATCCAAATCATTATCAACTTAACAAACCAAACTTGACGCAAGAAAACAGACTGAATACTTTGGTGGAAAATCAAACTAAATTCAGTTTAAATAATTGTGAATTCAGTATCTATGAAACGCATAAAGCAGCTTATGATGTGAAATTGCATTTTGAGCATTTGGCGTTTACCGGAATGTTGAGAGGAAGGAAATGGATGAAGCTCCAGGATAAAAGCAATTACTTTGAATATCTGCCTGGAGAAAGTGTTTTGGTTGCGCCTGGAGAAACAATGGTAATTGATTTTCCTGATGCAGATATTGATGCTTCGCAATGTATTTCCTTGACTTTAAATCCGGAATTTGTGCAGCAGTCATTAGAACATCTTAATTTCAGTGCAACAAAAGTGGATGATTCTTCAAAATGGAATATTTCTTTGGATGAATTTTACCTATTGAACAGCAAACCATTAGCTTCTGCAACCAACAATATTATGAGAATCGCGATGGATGATAATTCTTATAAAGATGTGATTGCGGATTTTGCCTTGAAAGAGCTTTTGATAAGATTGATGCAAACTCAAGCAAGAAATCTTGTAGAAAAAAACACGTTGAAAAATCAGTCTAGAATTGGTTTTGTTGCAGATTATATTAAGAAAAATCTTCATCAGAAATTATCCGTTGATAAGATTGCCAAAATGGCCTATGTCAGCAAATCGAATTTCTTCAAGATGTTCAAAGAAGAATTAGGACTTTCGCCGAATGAATTTATTATTCAGGAAAGAATAAAAAAAGCGAAAGAATTATTGATTCATAATAATTCGGTAAGTGAAGCGGCTTTCAGCACAGGATTTTCAGATACGAATTATTTTATTCGGGTTTTCAAACAGATGGAAGGTGTAACGCCAAAAATCTTTCAGACCAAAAAATTATTTTGAAGTTAGTTAGTAGTTAGTTATAGATTTTCAAAAAGAAGACGAGCAAGTAATCATTTGCTCGTCTTCGCTTTTATTGACATTTCTAGTAAGAATTATTTTTGATAAGAATAATATCTTGCACCTTTCAAAACCGGACTTTCTTTTTCAACTCTTGTCAATCCAAATCCTTTATAATCTAGATTTACAGAAGAATCTAATTGTTTGCGGTGTAATTTTTCATAAGTTTCGAAATCAATTGCCAATCTGTTTTTCAAGTTTTCAAAAAGGTTCCATTTTCCTACAATTGTTTTCCATTCAGGAGAAACTTTTCCTACAAAAACCTTTGATTTGGAACCACTTCCGTAAGCTAAGAAACCAATTTCTTTCTCTGATAAATCTTCATTTTCGCTAAACGAAGTTTGTAGTGCAGACAACAACGCCATAAAAATAGAAGCGGTGTACATATTTCCAATCTCGGAAGAAGCACGCTGAGTTTTCTCAATTTTATCATTGATAAAGTTGATATAATCTTCAGATTTTGCGATTGCTTTTTGTTTCTCAGCATCAGAAAAATCAAGATTATTTTCTAAACTATAAATCTCGGTAAAAACTCTTTTCCCGTGAAATGCGTAAGGCAAATGGAAAATCAGATATCTCCAATCTTCGTATGGTCTAACTGTAAAAGTCTGTTCTTTATAATGCTGATAAGCCTCACGGATTCTGTCCTGATAACATTGATTAGAATATTGACCATCAAAAACTGGCTCATCCGTAAAAACTTCAATTTTGTCCGGGAAGTTTTCCGGAGCAGAATTCAATTCAGATTTGGAATGATGACGTCTCGGTTTGAAGAAATCGAAAACACTTTCCGTTGCCACGCCCCAATTATTATCAATCTCAATCAATCTAGGATTGGCAGAAACCAAAAGCGCAACTGCTCCTCCACCTTGTGTATATTCTCCGGAAGAAGCCAATTCGTATTTTGCATAATCACTCGCAATGACGATTGCTTTTTTCGTAGGATTAACCCTCACAAAATCCAATGAATTATGAAGTGCATCCACAGCGCCAACGCAAGCAAAAGTCATATCAACAACATCACAGTTTTTGAAACTTCTTTCCCCAAATTCATCACTCAGAAATTCTTCTACCATTTGAACTGCGTAAGTTGCTGTCGGTTTTGCAGCGTCCAAAGCGCTTTCAGTTCCGAGATAAACTCTGGAGATTTCTTTCGGGTTGATGTTATAATCTTGAATTAATTTTAGCAAAGCTTCCGCAGCAAAAGTAGCTGCATCTTCGTGAACATCAGGTAAAGCCATTTTGTGTAAGCCCAAACCTTTTTCCAATTTTGCTGGTTCTATTCCTCTTTTCTCCGCAAGATCTTTGATTTCTAAATATAAAGAAGGCACATAAAAGCTGGCCGCATCAACTCCGAATTTCGTCATTTTAAAAATTTTAAGACACGAATTTAGAAAATCTTAAGTAAAGCGCCTAAATATAACGGATGTTTATTATCTTGCGGTTCATTTTTTATACTGGATGTACAAAACCCTAAAAAAAATCGTCAAAAATATTATGCCTCAAAAATTTCTTTTTGAGAATGAGGTTCTGTTTCGTTCGTTGATTTATCCGCTTTATAAAGGTGAAAATCATGAATGTAATATTTGCAAAAAACATTTGAAAGATTTTGTATTGGTTGAAAACGGAAACCTTATTTGTCCCGTTTGCGGAAGTTTACCAAGAACCAGACGACTTTGGAAAATCCTGAATGAAAAATATTTGAAACCTGATATTAAGATTTTAGATTTTTCACCTTCCAGAGCGATTTACAGAAATCTAAAAAAAAATAAAAACATCACATATTTCTCTACCGATTTTGAGAATGAATTTTTAGCCGATTATCGTTTTGACATTACCAATATTGATGCGGAATCTGAAAGCTTCGATTTGATTATTTGCTATCATATTTTGGAACACATCGATTCTGATCAACATGCAATGAATGAACTATTTCGAGTTCTGAAATCCAATGGAACTTGCCTGATCCAGACGCCTTTTAAAGATGGTGAAACTTATGAAGATTTTTCTATTAAAAGCAAAGAAGATCGATTAAAACATTTTGGGCAAGACGATCACGTTCGGATTTATTCTATCAAAGGTTTGAAAGAGCGTTTGGAAAAAAGTGGATTTTTGGTTGATGTTCAGACTTATTCTAAAGATGAATTTTTGGGATTAAGTGAAAACGAACATATTCTGTTTTGCACAAAAAAATAAGAACCAAGTTGGTTCTTATTTTCTTCTTTATATCAAATTTAAAGCTTAGAAACTCTCATCGTGTTGAGAAATATCCAAACCTAAGTTTTCCGATTCTTCCGCTACTCTGAGTGGAATAATCATATCCGTTAATTTATATAAAATCAATGATCCTAAAAACGTGAAGGCGGAAACCAAAACCAGCGCCATCATATGATGTGCAAATACGTCAAATCCGCCGTGAAGCAAACTTGCATTTTCGCCCTGAGCTAAAATAGCCGTTAAAATCATTCCCATAATCCCGCCAACACCGTGACAAGCAAAAACATCCAAAGTATCATCCACTTTTTTTAGTCTTTTCCAATTGCACATGAGATTCGAAACAATAGATGAAATAAATCCTATAAATATAGCGTGTGGAATGGTTACGAAACCAGCTGCCGGAGTGATTGCAACTAATCCCACAACTGCACCTATACAAGCTCCTAAAGCGGAAACTTTTCTTCCGTTCATTCTGTCAAAGAAAATCCAGGTCAACATTGCTGTTGCCGAAGCTACAGTAGTGGTTCCAAAAGCCATTGCTGCCGTCGCATTAGCCGATAAAGCCGAACCCGCATTAAAACCAAACCAACCAAACCACAGCATCCCGGTTCCGAGAATAACAAACGGGATATTCGAAGGTTCGTGATGTGGATTTTTTCGTTTCCCAATCATCATTGCGCCTGCTAATGCAGCAAATCCCGCACTCATATGAACCACAGTTCCGCCTGCAAAATCCTTTACTCCAAAATATTTGTTCAATAAGCCGTCGGGATGCCAAACCATATGACAAAGCGGTGTGTAAATAATTAAACTAAACAAAACCATAAACAATAAGTAAGAAATAAATCTCACTCTTTCTGCAAATGAACCGGTAATTAAAGCGGGCGTTATGACTGCAAATTTCATTTGAAACATAGCAAACAAAATAAATGGAATGGTTGAAGCCATTTGACTGTGAGGCAAAACACCGACGTTGTTGAAAAATAAATATGAAGTAGGATTTCCTATCAATCCATAATGTTCACTATTAATGGTAATCCCAATTGAATCTCCAAACGACAAACTGAATCCTACGACAACCCAAAGAATACTAATCACTCCCAATGCAATAAAACTTTGTAGCATTGTAGAAATGACATTCTTTTTACCCACCATTCCACCATAAAAGAAGGAAAGCCCTGGTGTCATCAACAAAACCAAACCAGATGAGGCCAGAATCCAAGCCACATCAGAACCTACAATACTGTCTTCTCCGAGAAAAGTTCCCGGCTTTGGTAAAGAAGTCTGCTCCGGCCAGAATAATGCGGTGATTGAAATGAGACTAATTATCACAAATGATATAATCCATCTTTTTTCAATTTTCATATTTTATAATTTTAACCCTGCAAATATAATAGGTTAATTTGAAATAAATATAAAAATTAAAGATACTACCCTTAAATTTTATCAATTAAAAATAAAATTTAATCAATTTTACAATTCATAAATATCAAAACAATAAGGCACCAGTTTTGATATATTAACCAAAATAATAAATTATGAGACCCGATATTCCAAAACCAGACAGTGAAACAAACAAAGGACCGATGATCGCGATTATTGTAATTATCGTATTATTTCTACTCGGTTACTTCGGTTATATGATGTTTATTCCCAAACAAGTGGAGCAAATGAACCAAACTGATAAAGTTCAACCCGTAGAACAAAAAGTAAAAGACTCCATATAGGAGTCTTTTTGTTTTTATATTAATGTAAAAATCTTAATGAATATGTTTCTCGGCGTGGTAAGAACTTCTCACTAAAGGCGAACTTTCTACGTGACGGAAACCTAAATTTCTTGCAAAATCACCAAACTCTTCGAATTCTTCCGGAGTGATAAAACTTTTCACAGGAAGATGTTTTTTAGTTGGCTGAAGATATTGTCCCATCGTAATCACATCAACATTAGCATTTCTAATATCTTCGATTGTTTGGAAAATCTCATCTTTAGTTTCTCCCAAACCAAGCATCAAACCTGTTTTTGTACGCTTTTGTCCTGCTTCTTTCAGGTATCTAAGGACTTCTAAACTGCGTTCATATTTCGCCTGGATTCTTACTTCTCTTGTCAGACGTTTCACCGTTTCCATATTGTGAGAAATCACTTCCGGCGCCACCTCTACCATTCTATCCAAATGTTTTGTAATCCCTTGAAAATCCGGAATCAAAGTTTCCATTGTTGTTCCAGGAGAAATTCTGCGAACAGCATTTACCGTTTCTCCCCACAGAATGGAACCCATATCTTTCAAATCATCACGATCCACCGAAGTCAAAACAGCGTGTTTGATTTTCATTAATTTGATAGAGCGTGCTACTTTTTCCGGTTCGTCCCAGTTTACGTCCATTGGCTTTCCGGTTTTCACGCCACAGAAACCGCAACTTCTGGTACAGATATTTCCCAGAATCATAAAAGTTGCTGTTCCTTCTCCCCAGCATTCACCCATATTGGGGCAACTTCCACTTTGGCAAATGGTGTTCAGTTTATATTTATCTACCAAATGTCTTAGCTCGCGGTAATTCTTACCCGTTGGTAATTTTACACGAATCCATTTGGGTTTTTGAGCTAATGCTTCTTCCATTTTTGATTTTTTAAAATTAAAAATCCGTTTCGTCTTCTTTTAATAATTCGGCCAAGATTTTTTTGGCGCGCATTATTCTCACTTTTGTATTGGCAACAGAAAGATTGAGTTCTTCTGAAATTTCCCTGATGCTTTTTTCCTCGAAAAATCTCAATCTGATGATATCCTGATTTTTCGCATCCATCGTTTCAATGATTTTGATGATTTTTTGCTGGTCTTCTTCAGAAATCAAAAGTTCTTCCGGCGATCTTGCAAACTCATTTTTCACATCCTGCAGATCATCTTTCGGATCTTCGTTGTCTCTGCTTTTTTTTCTCCAAAAATCGATGATTGTATTTTGAGCAATAGTCAAAATCCAGGTTTTGAACTGAAAATTGGGATCAAAAAGGTCTAATTTATTTAAGACCTTAGAAAAAACAGAAACCGTAAGTTCGTCGGCATCATTTTCGTCTTTCACTTTGTTCATCACAAAGGAGAAAACATCTACCCAAAATAAATTAATGAGTTGTGTCTGAGCCTTTTGATTCTTATCTCTGGCTTTCGTAATGAGCGCAAACAGCTGATCTTCTTTCATTTTTTCGACGAACAAAGATAGGCATAATTATTAAAAAATATTAACATTGAAAGATTGAGAAATTCTATTATACTGACGCGAAATCATCTAACATTTAGAGCCAATTTAAATAACAAACATCAAGATTAAAGTCTTTATAAATTGAGTATTTTTACGGGCTTGATTTTTGCAGAGACGAAAATCAATAATTAATTAAATATCAGATAAATAAATAATGAAATTTTATAAATATCAAGGCACAGGGAATGATTTTGTAATGATAGACAACCGTTTGGGAGAATGGGATGATCTTTCTATCGAGAACATTCAAAAGCTTTGCGACCGAAGATTTGGGATTGGCGCTGATGGATTGATTAAAATTAATTCCGCCAAAGATGTTGATTTTGAAGTGGATTATTATAATTCTGACGGCTCAAAAAGTTTTTGTGGAAATGGCGCCCGTTGTTCAGTTGCGTTTGCTCACTTTTTAGATATTATTGAAGAAAAAACAACTTTCACAGCAATCGATGGCATTCACGAAGCTGAAATCAAAAATGGCGTTGTAAAAGTTAAAATGAGTGACGTAAATACCATTGATACAGATGGAAACGATTTTGTTTTGAATACAGGATCGCCACATTACGTGAAGTATGTTGAAATGTTAAATAATTATAATGTTTACAAAAACGGTAACGAAATCCGAAATTCGGAAACTTATAAGAAAGACGGGATTAATGTAAACTTCGTGGAAAAACTGTCTGATAAAGAACTTTTCGTGAGAACATATGAGCGCGGCGTAGAAGATGAAACTTATAGTTGTGGAACCGGAGTTACAGCTGCAGCTTTAACTTTTATGCAAAATAATAATCAAACGTTTGTTGGAATTAAGGTTATGGGCGGTAACCTGAAAGTGTATGCTGAGAAAAATAACGAAGGTTTTAAAAATATCTGGCTGGAAGGTCCGGCAGTTCAGGTTTTTAAAGGAGATATTTCTTTATAATTAAAAGATTAATAATTCAAAAAGTTAAAAGATTTTAAATTCTAAATCTCTTTTATTAATTAAACTATGAAAAAAATAATTCTTATCATATTTGTTATTATCATCGTAATTCTGGGATTTTTCGGGATTCGTTTTTATAATAAATATCTTGGAAATAATATTGAAAAAGAAGGTTTTGTCCTGATTCCTCATAATGCTAAACCTCAGCAGATTTTGGATTCGATTTCGCCTTTTATTAAAAACAAAGATTACTTTAACAATATTGCCGAAGATAAAAACCTCGACACCAATTATAAAGCCGGACGCTATGAACTGAAATCCGGAATGAATAACCGTGAAATCGTGAATATGATTTTAGCAGGAAATCAAACACCAAATTCTTTCAGAATAAAAGACTTTGACGATGTTTATCAAATGATTGGAAGAGTTACTAAAAAAACGGAAATCGATTCTTTGAAATTTGCCAATCAACTGAACGACATCGCCATCAGCAAAGGTTATAAAAATGCTGAAGATCTTAAAAAATATTTTTTCAATAACACTTATGATTTCTTCTGGACAGTGACACCAAAAGAATTCTTCAACAAATTCGAATCCGATTATAAAGATTTTTGGACATCCGACAGAATTGAAAAAGAAAAACAATCCGGATTGACAAGAGATCAAATCTATGCCCTAGCTTCAATCGTTTACAAAGAATCGGGCGGAAAACCGGATGAGCAAAAAACAATTGCTGGACTTTACATCAATCGTTATAAAAAAGGAATGAAATTGCAAAGTGATCCAACAGTAATTTACGCCGTCAACAAGGCAAACAATTTTACACAACAAATCAAAAGAGTTTATTACAAATACCTGAAAGAACCTTCTCCATACAATACTTATGCGAACAAAGGAATCCCGCCAGGACCAATTTGTATTGTGGATAAAAACTCACTGAATGCAGTTTTGGAAGCTGAGAAAAATAACTACATTTTTATGTGCGCCGATCCTGCGAGATTTGGTTATCATAAATTCACAGATAATGACGCCGAACATGCCAAAAATGCGAAAGCTTACCAAGATTGGCTGAACAGCAAACAGATAAAATAAAGAGTAAAAGCGAAAGCGAAAAATAAACAATAATGGAACGAACGGAAATTGTACGAAGCGTACTTCAGAAAAAAATCTTTGGTCTTGCCCTGACCATCGGAGCGGCAAGCTTCATCATGGCGCAGCAAAAAGTGAATATTTCTGGAAATGTAAAAGATGTAAATGGTAGTATTGGTTACGCATCCATTACTTTTAAGAATCAACAGAATTCTCAATTGAGTGATGCTGCTTTGGCAGATGCAGATGGAAATTATAAACTGGAACTGGCGCCAGGAAATTATGATGTAAGCATCGAAGCGGTTGATTATAAAAAATTTACTCAAACCATCAGAGTTGAAAAAGCTGGAGCAATTGCACCTTTCGTCATTGTTTCTAATGGAAAGGCGAATCTTACCAACACGACAGACATCCAGGGCGTAGTGATTACTGCACAGTCTACAAAACCTTATAAAGTAGAATTGGATAAGAAAACTTATGATCCTTCACAGGATATTGTGAGCAAAGGCGGAAGTTTGCAGGATGTTTTGTCCAATGTCCCTTCGGTTTCTGTAGATACTGACGGAACGGTTTCTATGCGTGGAAGTTCAAACGTGAGATTTTTGATTAATGGAAAACCATCTGCTTTACTTGGAATTGATGACGGCGCAAATGCTTTACAAAGTATTCCTGCCGATCAAATCGAAAAAATAGAAGTGATTACAAACCCATCTTCAAAATTCGAAGCGAGCGGAACTGCTGGTATTTTGAATATTATTCTTAAGAAAAACAAAAAGACAGGTTTTAACGGAAGCGTGATTGGTACTTTAGGTTATCTTCCCCAAACAAATCTCAATACAAGTTTAAGTTGGAGAAAAGGAAACTTCTCCTGGTTTCTAAACGGCGGAGGTGGCTACAGAGAATCTAAAAACACGAGTCGAAATGATAATTATTATAACAATGTTACAACTGTTGGCGACGAGACAGAATCTCATCAAAACTCTGTGATAAAAAATAAGAACAGTAACTACAATGCAACGGCAGGCATTGTTTATGATATTTCCGATAAAACATCTGTCAATGCTTCAGGAACAGTGAGAACTTTTGAAAGTGATAATGACGGTAATATTGATTACAATTATCTACTTTTTAATCTTCCAAGTACTTATACATTACGAAATACGATTGGCACTAGTAATAATCTTGCTTTCCAAGGAGATTTTGGTTTAGATCATAAATTTGATGACAAAGGACAGAATCTATCATTATCATTGAGTTTGCAGAGAAACCGGTCGAACAACGATTCCAACATTAAGGAATACGATAATTACAGCCCTCTGACTTCGTTGCAAAATCTTATCAATCAAAGAACTCTCAATAAAAATATTGTTGCGAAGGCTGATTATGAATTGCCTATCGGAGAGATTTCTAAATTGGAAGCCGGTTACAGATTAGATTCCAATAATAACAGTTACGATAATAATGTTTTGGAAAGCACAACAGCTTTTCCAACACTCAGAAATCTTGGATTGTACACTTATGACGCTAATTACAAGGAATTGTTCAATGCTTTTTATTTACAGTTCAAAAGTAAAATTGGAAATGTTGGTTATCAATTAGGACTAAGAGATGAGATTTCTAATGTTACTATAGATTATCAAAATTTGCTGACTCCTGGTTCGCCGGGTTATACAGATCCGATTATCAATAGAAAGAAAAGTTATAATAATCTTTTCCCTAGTGTATTTTTGAGTTACGAGTTTGCAAAAGACAATCAATTATTGGTTAACTATACCAGAAGAATAGATCGACCTAGAGGGTTTTTCCTAATTCCGAATCCTAGCTACAATGACAATCAGAATATCTTTGACGGAAATATAGACCTTAATCCATCTTATGTGGATTCTTACGAAGTGGGTTACAGTATTTCTAAAAAGAAGTTTACTATTAACCCAACACTCTATTACAGACACCAGGAAGATGATGTAAAAATGCTGGTCTATAATACAAAAGAAAGATATGAGTCTGAACCTGATGTTTTTAAGGATAGAATTGTGTTTCACACCAAACCTATTAATTTGGGAACGGATGACAGATTTGGTTTGGACCTTAACTTTAACTGGGATGCTACGACTTGGTTGAAATTTATGGGAAATGTGGATGTTTTCGGATACAACACGAAAGGAAGCACACCGTATGATACATTAGACGAAGATGGAAATCCTACTATTGCAATAGCTAATTTTAATGGAAAAGGCGTCTCTACAAGGTCAAGACTTACATCAACATTTAAAATTGATAAAACTCTAAGTCTGCAACTTCAAGGATTCTATAGAGGTGGTACTAAAACAGACTACCAGATTAGAAAAGATATGTACGCCATCAATTTTGGAGCATCAAAAACAATCTGGAATGGAAACGGGACCATTGCATTCAATGTCCAAGATATATTCAATACAAGAGCAATGGAATCAACAACTTATACAGCTAACAGTATTAGAAACTCTTATATGCAATGGCAGCCGAGACAATTTACAGTATCGTTGACTTACCGTTTCAAACAAGGAGAAAAAGTAGAACAACCAAAACGTAAAAAAGATATCAACTCGAATGCTTCTGGTGATGACCAGCAAGCTCCGATGTAAGCATCATCTTCATACAATAATAATAGACCCAGCTACACGCCGGGTCTTTTTTATTGCGATTCGTAATTAGTTATAAATAATTGATAACAAAAAAATCCGTCCCATTATAAAAACGAGACGGATTCTTTTAACAATTATAATTAAAGGTCTATTTCTTTTTATCTTTCAACTCTTCTTTGTCTTTGTCAGAAGGGTTCCAGACTTTTACTTCAGCATTTTTATCAATTCCGGAAAGGATTTGAACATTGATTCCATCGCTTGAGCCTAACTTAACATACACTTTTTTGAAGCTTCCGTTCTGCTGTTTCACTTCCACAAAGGATTTGTTGTTGCCCTTTTCATATTGAATCAGTGACTCATCCAAAAGTAATGCATTTTTCTTAGAACTCAATAAAATTTCTCCGTTTGCACTGAATCCTGCTCTGATATATTCTCCAGTTTTATTGAAAACATCACCTTCTACTGCGAATTTTATTGTTCCACTTTCTTCAGTTCCCTTTGGCGCAATCAAGGTTAATTTTCCAGGAAAAGATTTATTTTGCAAAGCACCAATTACGACGCTCATATTCATTCCCTGTTTTAATTTTCCGGCTTGTGCTTCATCAATATTTCCTTTAAAAATCAATGAATTAAGGTCTGCAATAGAACAAATTGTTGTACCAGCGTTGAAAGAGTTAGCCTCGATGACCTGACTTCCCACTTTTACAGGAATTGTCAAAACCGTACCAGCTGCTTTAGCACGAACCTGAGTGGTCGCCATACTTTGCAATTCAGGTGTTGCTCCTGTTCTTACAATCTGTAATTGTTTTTGAGCAGCAGTTAATTGCTGAACAGCCAGTTTTTGTTGTTGTGTTGTAGTTTGCAATTGTTGTTGAGCCGTGATATATTCCTGCTTAGAAATTACACCTTGTTTGTACAATTTCGCCTGCATCTCATATTGTTTCTGCTGATTCTCAACATTGATTTTCGCATTCGCCAACTGGATTTGGGTATTATTAACCTGCATTGTAGCATTGTTCACCTCTGTGATATTAGGAACAATTCGGATGGTTGCAATCAGCTGCCCAGCTTGTACTTTATCTCCTTCATCTACATTGATGGTTTGAATGATTCCCGCGATGTTCGGTTTGATTTCGATTTCTTCGCGAGGTTCTATTTTCCCTGTTGCCATTACTTTATCATCAAGATTTTTGATGTTTGGTTTTCTGGTTAAGAAAATCTCGTTTTCTGCAGAATTAGATTTGATAAGATAACCGATTCCGCCAACCAAAGCGACCACGAAAAGTAATCCCAAAAATATTGAAATCGCCTTCTTGAATGTAAATTTCTTTTTTTCCTTTTCCATTATGTAGAAATATAGTTTATTTATTTAAAAATTAAAATATTAAAGAATTAAGAGATTTAGACAGTATAATTCATCACTCATAATTCATCATTAATAACTTACTCTGTTCTTAAGGCTTCAATTGGTTTGATTTTCACAGCTCTCTGTGCCGGAATCAATCCGATAAGTAATCCAAGAACAATCATAATTCCCATCGCAGAAAATACGTTTCCGTAATCTACTGTCGGATTGCTGAATGGGAAAGCATCATTGTTCATCGTCGCAATATTAAGAATAATAAGCAGGAAAATCCCCGATAAAAACCCTAATACTCCGGACGATAAAGTGATCACCACACTTTCCAGCAAAATCTGATTTCTAACCTCGGCCGGTTTTGCTCCCAACGCTCTTCTGATTCCGATTTCCTTAGTTCTTTCCTTTACAGTAATCAACAATATATTTGATATAGCAATAACGCCCGCCAAAATAGTTAATGTTCCTACAACGATTGTCAACAGCTGCATTCCGGTCAAAAACCCTGTTATTTTCTTGAATTCTTTAGCCAAATTAAAACTTCCAAATGCATTGGTATCTTCCGGTGAAACGTGATTGATTTTTTTCAATTCGTCCTTCACTTTGGTTTCAACAATTGCAGCTTCGGCGTTTGGTTTTCCAACAATCGCAAAGAAACCTACTTTATCACCTTCATTATACATCCCGGAATAAGTAGAAAACGGAATGTAAGCCGATTGGTCGTTCTCCATTCCACCTCCTCGCGGAACTCTGAAAACACCGATGACGTTAAAAAAAATCCCTTTCAGATTGACTGATTTTCCAATCGGGTCTTCATTTTTCTTGGCATCGAAAAGATTTTTATAAATCTCCTCGCCTATCACAATCACATTCTTTTTGCCTTGGATATCAGCATCATTGATATATCGTCCAAATAATAATTTTTTCTTGGAAATCTGATTACCGACAGGAAAATCACCTGTAATCATATAGGTGTTCTTCTTTCCATTTCTTGAGATCTGATCACCAGGTGTCCCAAAATTCCCTCTTACACTCTGAGGCGAAATATAATCCACTTCCGGAATTTTCTTCGTGATGTATTCTATATCTTTCAGATGAAGGTCCATTTTTCTTCCTTTCGCAAAACCCTCGTAAGGAATATTGGTGCTTTGCGGCCAAAGGAATATCGAGTTGGTTGCAAAGCCAGAAAATAATTTATTGAAACCATTTTCCATCCCTTTTGCCGCACCTAACAAACTCACATACAAAAACATTCCCCAACCTACGCCTATCATCGTAAGAAACGTTCTGAGCTTATTATTCCGAAGGGAATAATAAATCTCTTGCCAGGTATCTCTTTTGAAAAGTATATTCATTTTAGTTGGTAGTTGTCGGTTGTTAGGTGATAGTTTTGGATTCTTTTGCCTTTACTCTTGTATCTTTTTAATCTCTTGTATCTTTTTAATCTGTTCTCAGGGCTTCGATTGGTTTGATTTTCGAGGCTTTGTAAGCTGGAACAAATCCCGCAATAGCGCCAGAAAGCACCAGACAGAAAAATGCGGCTGCAATCAATCCCCAACCTACGGAAGGCTCTGTGATGAAGAAATCTTCGAGGTTATTTCCAATTAATTTCAAAGCCAAAACACCTAATCCTACTCCAACAAATCCTGAAATCACAGTAATCACAATACTTTCCTGTAAAATCAAAGCGACAATTCCTGCTGGTTTTGCACCAATTGCTTTTCTCACACCAATTTCCTTAGTTCTTTCTTTGATGATGTAAACCATTATATTACTGATTCCAATAATTCCTGCGAGCAAAGTTCCAAGTCCAATGAATCCTACAACGGCAGTAATAACGAACAGGAATGCAAAAGAATCTTGCGTGTTTTTAGCATTATTATTTACCCGAATTCCCTGTTGGTCTTCTGGAGAAATATTGTGTCTTGCTCTGATATTTTTCTCGAGTTGGTCACCATATTTCACACCTTCATCCGGCGTCATATTGGGGTTGTAAGCCAACATAACAGTACTGATAGTATCCGAACTTTTCTTCATCTGCTGAAGTGTAGAAAGCGGAATAGAAATATGCCTCTCATCCCAATCGCCGCCAGGATCAGAGAAAACACCAACTACTTTGAACATAGTTCCGTTGATTTCCAAATCTTTCCCAATAGGGTTACCATCCCGAATCAAATCCCGCCAAACCATTCTTCCTATGGATGCAACGTTTTGTTTCAGTTCGTTATCCCGTTCATTGATGTATCGCCCGTCAATCATCGTTCTGTTTTCCAGAAATTTTTCATCTCCTAAAACACCATTGATTTGGTAACTTCCACTTTCTTTACCATATTTTACAGTAAGGTTGGTCTGGTATCTCGGCGAGGCATATTCTAATTTTCCTTTACTTTCTTTAACAATGGCATCGAAATCATCATTATTAAAAGTAATTTGTCTATCGGACTGAAGACCTGCGTAAGGAAGTGTTGTTTTTCCGCCCCAAACCATTATCAGATTGGTCGCATCTCTTGTAAATGCCTTCGCAAATGAATTATTAAGACCATTTCCAATCCCGAATAAAACAATAAAAATGAATAGACCGAGGGCTACTGTAAACCCAGAAAGTACCGTCCGCAATACGTTACTGCGAATGGAACTAAATATCTCTTGCCAGCGGTCTAAATCAAACATATTTTGGTTGTTGGTTTATTTTTATTAGTTTTTTAGTTAATTAGTTTGTCAGTTTTAGAACTTTATATTAATCTTAAAAACTGATTACTGATTAAACTAATTACTGAATTACTCCTTTATAAAACGATTTGGTTGATATAATCATCGCTTTCTATTCGTCCATCTTTCAGGACAACGTTTCTTTTGGTTTGTGCTGCAACATCGTTCTCGTGAGTTACTACAACAATTGTTTTTCCCTCGTTGTTGATTTCTTGAAGCAGCTTCATAATATCGTGCGTCGTTTTAGAATCCAAAGCTCCGGTTGGTTCATCAGCAAGGATTAATTTCGGTTCAGAGATTAGGGCTCTTGCAATGGCAACTCTTTGTTTTTGTCCTCCGGAGAGTTCACTTGGAAGGTGTTCTGCCCATTCTTTCAATCCAACTTTTTCCAGATATTCCAAAGCTTTTTGAGTTCTTTCTTTTCTGGAAACATTTTGATAATATAAAGGAAGTGCGACATTTTCCAGCGCCGTTTTATAATTTATCAAATTAAATGACTGAAAAATAAATCCAATGAAACGACTTCTATACTCCGCAGCTTTTACTTCTGTAAGATGTTTGATAGGAAATCCATCCAGTTCATAAATCCCGTTATCCGCCTCATCCAAAATCCCGATGATATTAAGCAAAGTCGATTTTCCAGAACCGGAGCTTCCCATAATAGAAACAAACTCGCCTTGATTGATATTAAGATTAATACCTTTCAGCACGTGAAGTTTGCTCTTGCCTGTATCGTAAGATTTGTTGACATCTTCTATTTTCAGAATGGGATGAGACATTGTCTGGATTTTATAGATAAGTAAGCCTTGATGCAGAATTGTTACAAACCGTGATTAAAAAGTTAAGTAATTATACAATGACCATTTTTTGTTTATTGATTTCCACACGTGAAAAAAAATTTCCACGTGTGGAAAATAAAATTTTCTAATATGGAAATAATAATTATCTGCTTAGGAAAAAAAATAGGAAAGCTATACTTTTTCAAATTTCAAAGTCTGCTTTATTTCTTTGAGTTTTCCCCCTGGGGTATAATCCTAAAAGTACAAATTATTTGTTATAAAAAACAAATTGATTAATTTTTTTCTATTATGCTTTTTAACAGAGAGATTTGCTCGTCTTTACTTTTCAAAAGTTGTTCAAAAACATCTTTTGGAATTGTAATATACTTATTTTCTCCCGATTGGTTTTGTGGCAATACATCTATTATAGACAAAATAGAATGATCAATATCTTCTTTGATATCTTTTATAGGAATCTGTAAAATAGTTGCAATGCGTTGCCATTCAGCATCAGAGATTGGAGAAAGGCCTCTTTCTTTTCTGGACAGAGTAGTTTGTTCCATCCCGATTTGTTTTGCAAGCTGTTTTTGGCTAAAGCCTTTTAATCTCCTTATAGAGATTAATTTTGAATATTTCATCGTTTTTATGTTTTTCGTCGCAAATATACAAAAAGTGTAATAGACAATAAAAAATCATCAATATGCAGAAAAAAAACTTATTTCATTCAATCAAGACAGCAATCCATTAATTAATAAATATTTAAACTTAAACAAAAATGCGCATAGAAAAAATCCTATGCATTTTTCTTCAAAACATTGTATTTATAAAAAAATCTCTACAATTTTACATCCAAGAAAAACACAAGTGCACAAAATGTTTTTTAGTGAAACAAAATTTATTATTAATTTTTAAAATTCTAAAAAATGAATTTAAATAATTTAAACGTTCAGGAAATGAACCACGCGGAAATGCTTGTAGTTGAAGGAGGAATACTTCCTTTTTTAATCCCAATAGCTATTGGTTTTGTTGTGGGTGCTGCTACAGCTTACTGGGTTAGTTAATTTAACAGTCCTAATTTTACTATTCAAGCTTATCTTTAAAATAAGAGACGCTTGAATAGTATTAAAAAATAATACGTTTAAAAAATAAACATATTCTAATAATATAAATTGCCAAAATCAAAAAACAGTAATCTATTATATATTTTTTCTTCATTTTTTAAAATAATTTATTTAAAATAGAGTAATATTACAAAACATTTTTTTTATTACAATCTATGAATTATTCAAAAAATAAATATTATTTTCTGCTTTTTGGATTTATCTATCTAATTGGTGCTTTTTTAACTTTTTATTCAAAAGCATATGTTAATAAATATTTTTCATTTCTTGGCATTCCCCTTAGTAAAACACAAGAAATCATTAGACTGTTTTTAATCTCCATTATTCTACTTTCAATATATTGGAAGCAACGCCACAAATGAACAACAGCATCTAAGTTTCTGTAGATATTAACTTTATACTAATAAAACAATCAATTATTAATCAAATAATTGTTTTTTGTTATTTACCCATCAAAAAATAACACTTATTGGTTACTTAATGACTTTTTTAAACAACATAACTACTAAAAAAAATATAAATTTTCATAAAAAAAATAAAATGTTTAACAATATATCAATCGAAAAAGCAAAACTTTTACAACAAAAACACGAAGAGGTAAAACAAAAGTTAAATAAGGAAATAATAATTCATACTTCAGGAAGTATTTCTGTAAAATTATCTCTACTAGGAAACATCAAGGAAATTTCTAATGGGCAAAGCAAAGATCTTGTAGAAATTATCCCCATAATCAATGAGGCAATTACAAAGGCACGTCAAGCATTTGAAATAAAACAATCTGAAATGCTACAAAACGAAGTCAGAAACTTAATATAAAAAATGAAAAACACCATCTACATTGGTGTACTTTTCTTTATAATAATCGCCTTAATTTCATTACCAGTAATAGAAATACCAATCTCCTCTTCCTCACGAGGTGTAGTGCGATCTGTGCAAGAGAACACCCAACTTTCTGCAGTAGTGTCGGGCAAAGTGGTTTACAGCAAACTAGAAAAGAACAACCAAACCATCCAAAAAGGCGATACCCTACTCATTGTAACCGCAGAACAGCTGGACATCCAAAAGCAACTGCAAAGCAACCAAAGCTCAGATTACGCTGCACAGCTATCTGATTTAGCCAAAATTTCGCAAGGTCAATTTACTGGTTTGCAAACCGGGCAATATCAGCGGGAAGTCTCTGCAATGCAAGAAAAAATGGCGCAGATACAAAGCCAATTGTCGCTCGCACAAAAAGACTACGACAGAGCTTCAAAACTGCACGAGCAAGGCGTAGTTCCCAAAGCAGAATATGATAAATATTACTACAATCTCCAAGGTCTTAAAAACCAGATTGCCAATACCAGAGAACAGCAAATCGCCCAATGGCAAGCGCAAAAACGAGAAACGGAACGGCAGTTGCGTTCTGTAGGTTCAGAAATCCAAAGAATCAGCCAGGAGCAGAAAAACTACATCATAACTGCACCAGTCTCTGGCAGACTAATTAATTTCTCTGGGATACAGAAAGGAAATTTCATCGTTCAGGGACAATCTATTGGAGAATTGTCTCCCGAAAAAAACCTGACCTCGGAATGCTTGGTTTCACCTAAAGATATTGGTTTTATACAGAAAGGACAACTGGTAAAATTCCAAATAGATACCTATAACTATAACCAATGGGGACTGATTGATGGGGAAGTCATAGATATAGATCAAAATATCACTATCAATCAGCAGACTGGGGAATCCTATTTCAAAGTCCGTTGTCAGATGGATAAAAACTATCTGCAATTGAAAAATGGTTTTCGAGGAAACATAGGCAAAGGAATGACCTTTACTGCACGTTTTCATCTTATTGACAGAACATTGTGGCAGCTACTATTTGACAGAGCTGATGATTGGTTTAACCCTAACTTGAAATAATGAAGAAAGATACTCTGATAAAACAACACGACATTCGCGATTGCGGAGCAGCCTGTCTGGCTTCTGTTTCTTCTCATTATGGGCTAAAATTGCCGATTGCAAAAATCCGTCAGCTTAGCCATACCGATACCAGAGGTACCAATGTGCTGGGAATGGTTCAGGGTCTGGAACAAATGGGCTTCAATGCAAAAGGCGTAAAAGGTGGTACTGATGTTTTATCAGAAATCCCGCTTCCCGCAATTGCCCATATCATCACAAAAGAACAATACCATCATTATGTAGTCATCTATAAAGTTTCCAAAGGTAAAATAGAAGTAATGGATCCTGCCTTCGGAAAAATGGAGGAATATACCCTTGAAGAATTTTCCAAAATATGGACAGGTGTGCTCATTCTTATGGAACCCAATGAATATTTTGAACAGAGGAATGAAAAAACAAGTCTGTATAAAAGATTTTGGAATCTAATACAACCGCATAAAAGTATTTTATTACAAGCTTTAATTGGTGCTTTTGTTTATACAATTCTTGGTCTGTCTACTTCCATCTATATTGAGAAAATCACAGATTATGTTTTGGCAGACGGAAACCGGAGGCTTTTAAACCTACTTTCGGTGGGGATGATCATCATTCTATTGTTTCAGATATTTATTGGATCTATGAAGTCTGTTTTAGTTCTACAAACCGGGCAAAAAATGGACAAACATCTTATTCTTGGCTATTACAAACATTTATTAAAATTACCTCAACGTTTTTTTGATACAATGAAAGTCGGGGAAATCATATCCAGAGTCAATGATGCAGTAAAAATCAGAACTTTTATCAATGATGCAGCAATTCAAATTTTCGTAAACATTTTCATTGTGATGTTTTCATTTGCATTAATGTTTACATATTATTGGAAGCTGGCTTTAATAATGGCTTTGGTTATTCCTTTCTATTTTATCGTTTATTGGATTACCAATAGACTGAATAAAAAAGTAGAAAGAAAACTAATGGAAGAAAGTGCAGAATTAGAATCCCATTTGGTAGAATCTGTTACATCCATAAGAACTGTAAAACAATTTGGTATAGAAACCTTTGCAAATAGTAAAACCGACAATACTTTCACAAAGCTTTTGAAAACCATTTATAAATCTACAATAAATGGTTTATTTTCAAGCAATTCTTCCGAATTTTTATCCAGAATTTTTACTATTATTTTGCTTTGGATTGGTTCCGGATATGTGATAGACAGAATGATAACACCCGGAGAATTATTATCATTCTATGCATTGATTGGCTATTTTACCAATCCCGTTTCACAATTAATCGGAATGAATAAAACCATTCAAAGTGCCTTGATCGCCGCAGATCGTCTGTTTGAAATAATGGATCTTGAGAGGGAGGAAACCACAGATAAAATTGATTTGACAACAGAAAACATCGCAGATATTCAATTCAAAAATGTGAGTTTTAGCTATGGAAGCAGGATTGATGTCTTTGAAAATTTTAGCTGCATTGTAAAAAAAGGACACACAACAGCTATTGTGGGAGAAAGCGGAAGTGGAAAAACAACATTATCAGCTTTAATTCAGAACTTATATCCGCTTAAATCTGGTAAAATAGTCATTGGAGATCACGATATTAATAATATTTCCAATTATTCACTTAGAAATTTAATTTCTTCCGTTCCGCAACAAATAGATTTGTTTTCTGGAAATGTGATTGAAAATATTGCTTTAGGAGAAGATGTTCCAGATGTTCAAAAAATCATAAGCATTACAAAGGATTTAGGAATTTTGGATTTTGTGGGGAAACTTCCTAATGGATTGCAAACTTATTTAGGAGAAAACGGAGCCTTGCTTTCTGGTGGGCAGAAACAAAGAATTGCAATTGCAAGAGCCTTATACAAAAATCCGGAAATTTTGATTTTGGATGAAGCCACTTCTTCATTAGATTCCGAAGCAGAACAAGTCATTCAAAAAACATTAAATGATTTTAAATCCCAAGGAAAAACGATGATCATAATCGCACACAGATTAAGTACAGTTATAAACTCTGATGAAATTTTGGTAATGAAAGAAGGAAAAATCATTGAACAAGGAAATCATCAAGAACTTATCAATAAAGACTCCATTTACAAATCTATGTGGGAGAAACAAAGTTATTTTTTGAATTAAATTGTAACAAAACATTAATTTCATTGTCTTATTGAATATAATTTTTCTTTTATGCTTAAAAAAGTTTTTTGTATTTCGCTTTTGTCAGTAGGAGTTTTGGGATTTTCTCAGAAGAAATGGACGATTCAGGAATGTGTGGATTATGCGATTAAAAATAATCTGCAAATCCAGGCGCAGGCTTATAACAAAGATGTGCAGACAAAAAATCTGGAAATGGCAAAAAGAGAATATCTGCCTGGAGTTTCCGGAACATTCAATAATCAGGCAAGTTTTGGAAATTCGCAGTTTGTAAATACGAGTGTCAGAAATGATAACTTTAACAACAGTGCAAGTGTTGGTGCCAGCATTTTGGTTTACAATAACGGAAGACTGGAGAAGACAATCCGAAAAACAGGTTTTGATGTAGAAGCGAGCTTGCAAGATATCGAGACCATTAAAAACAATATTGCACTTCAAATTGCACAACAATATCTGAATGTAATGCTGAACAGAGAAATCAAAAAAATCTCTGAAAGTGCAATGGAAAATGCACAAAAATTAAACGACCGGGCGAAAATTACAACCGACGTTGGAACTACAGCTCAAACGGTTTTAGCAGAAGCAACAGCTTCTCTGGCGAGAGAAAAACAGAATGTGAAAACAGCTCAAATCAATGTTGACAAGGCTCTTTTTGCAATGGCTCAGCTTCTTCAATTGCCAGATTACAAAACTTTTGATGTAGTAGACATTCCAGTTCCAGATGAATTGACTCCACAAACTGAATCTGTGGAAGAAGTTCTTAATATTGCTTATTCTTCTCAGCCAATCGTGAAAGCTGCGGAAAGCAGAATAAAAGCAGCAGAAGCGCAAACCGAAGTTGTGAAAACTAATTTTTACCCAACAATCACTGCCACTGCAGGAGTTGGAACGCTCTACAACAACCTTTTATATACTGACAATCTTAATTACGGAAATCTGCCTTATGTAAAAGAACACAGTTTCACAGAGCAATACAAAGATAATTTTGGTCAGCAAGTTGGAATTTCCGCCAACATTCCGATTTTTAATAAAGGAATTACGAGACTTCAAGTTGAACAAACCAAAATCAATGAAGTGCTTGCTAAGAATAATTTGGAACAACAGAAATTCCAGTTAAAACAAGATATTCAGCAGGCTCAGTTTAATGCAGATTCTAATTACGAGATTTATATTTCTGCAATGGAAGCGGAAAGAAGCACAAAACTAGCGTTGGATTTTGCAACGAAAAGTTATGATGCCGGACGCTCTACCATCTATGATGTCACGATTGCGAGAAACAATTATGCGAATGCACAAGGTTCTGTAGCACAGGCAAAATACAATTATTTATTTAGCATCAAAGTTTTGGATTTCTATGCAGGAAGAGGAATTAATCTTTAACTATTTTTCACATTAAACATTCATAAATTATAATATTCTAAAGTCGTAAAGTTTGTCTTTGCGACTTTTTTTATGTTGAACGACGCTAAAAAAGTCTTTAACTTTCCTTATCTTTGGGATATGCAGATTTTTGGAAAAGACTTATTGAGAGATATAAAACAAGCGGAATTGTTGGGCGAAAATGCGCACAAAATCTATTCTCCGCCGTATCGTCCAATGTTCAGTTACGAAGATATTTTGACGAGAAATCCTAAGTTTGCTGCCGTTAATATCCTGCTTTATCTTAAAAATAATGAATGGCATTTTCCATTGATTGTAAGAAGCATCAATGAAAAAGACAGACACAGCGGACAAATTTCTTTGCCTGGTGGAAAAAATGAAAAAGAAGATTTGGATTTTGCGCACACTGCAAAACGGGAAACTTCGGAAGAATTAGGAATTGATGAGCATTATGTGAGAATCATCCGAGAAATGTCGCCGATTTATATTCCGCCAAGTAATTTTTATGTTCACTCTTTTGTTTCATACACCAAGAAGAATCCTGATTTTTTTCTTCAGGAAAGTGAAGCGGTGGAATTAATTGAGTTCCCGATTTCATCATTATTAAGTCTTCCGGATCAGCCAAAAAATATGGTTTTACCATCCACAAACGGTACAGAAGTTCCTGTCATCGATTTCAATGGTTACATCATTTGGGGTGCTACTTCAATGATTCTGAGCGAGTTCAGTAACTTGTTAAAAAATGTTTAATTTTGCAAAGATTCCCACAGTTTGGGAATGAAAATTGGTTAATCAATTTATTAAATTAATAATGGTTTTTAGTTTAAAATCTAATTAAGCATAAATGGCAAAAAAAAATATTTTTACCGATTCTTTTGGAAACATCTATGTTTTAAAAAGGTTTATTATCTTCCTTCTGGGATTGGTTTCCTACAGAAGATTCAATGGATTTAATAAATTGAAGATCACGGGAACAGAGAACTTGGCCGATTTGCCAGACAGCAATGTACTTTTCGTTTCCAATCATCAAACTTATTTTGCTGATGTTGCTGCGATGTATCATACATTCTGTGCTGTGAACAACGGTTTTCACAACACCATCAAAAATCCCGTTTATCTCCTCAACCCAAAAGTGGACTTTTATTATGTTGCTGCAGAAGAAACAATGAATAAAGGAATTCTGGCAAGAATTTTCAAAATCGCTGGCGCTGTAACCGTCAAAAGAACCTGGCGCGCAGAAGGAAAAAATGTCAACCGAATGGTAGATATGAGCGAAATTGAAAATATTATGAAAGCCTTGGACAATGGCTGGGTCGTTACATTTCCTCAAGGCACAACTTCCGCTTATGCACAAGGCAGAAAAGGAACGGCAAAATTGATTAAAAATCAAAGGCCAACCGTAATCCCTATCAAAATAAATGGTTTCAGAAGAGCATTCGACAAGAAAGGTTTGAAGATAAAAGTTACTGGCGTAAAACCTACTTTGGAGTTTAAACCTGCTTTGGATATAGATTACGACAAAGAATCTGCGAATGAAATTCTGGACAAAATAATGCACGCCATAGAGCAGACGCCACAACACAATTTGCTCCACGATTACGATGTAAAACAGAAAGAAATAAAATCTCAATCTCAACAATAAAAAAACGGCTACTTTTTCAGTAGCCGTTTTTATTTTATAATTTTTATTTAAAGCCTAAATTCTAACATCTAGACTATAACTTCTATTTTCTAAGCCTTGATACTTGGAACCTGCACATTCTCATTGGCATCTTTTTCATAATCGATTTCGTCAAACTGGAAACCAAAAAGATTGAAAAATTCTTTTCTGTAACCTTCGATATCACTGATTTCGGAAAGGTTTTCAGTGGTCGTTTGTTCCCAAAGTTTCGCCACTTCTGCTTGTATATCTTCTGCCATTTCCAAATCATCAATTCTGATTCTTCCAGCTTCGTCTAAAGCCACTTCACCATTTTCAGTGTATAATCTTTCAGCAAACAATCTTTGAATTTGCTCGATGGTTCCTTCGTGCGTTCCTTTCGCTTTCATCACTTTGTAAAGCAGGGAAATATACAATGGAACAACAGGAATCGCTGAACTGGATTGAGTTACCAAGGCTTTGTTAACGGAAACATAAGATTTACCGTTCAGGTCTTTTAATAAGTCATTTAAAACAGTCACGGTTGCTTCCAGGTCATTTTTCGCCTGACCAATTGTTCCGTTTCTGTAGATTGGGAAAGTCAGCTCTGGGCCAATATAAGAATAAGCAACCGTTTGTACACCTTCTGCCAAAACGCCAGCTGCTTTCAAATCTTCCATCCAGAATTTCCAGTCTTCACCGCCCATCACTGCAATTGTGTTAGGAATATCTTCTTCATTATCCGTTGGTGGAATCGTAATATCAGAAACAACACCTGTGTGAAAATCTACCGTTTTGTTGGTAAAAGATTGACCAATTGGTTTAAGAACAGATGAATGTGCAACGCCGGTTTTCGGGTGTGTTCTTCTTGGAGAAGCCAAACTGTAAACGACCAAATCCACCTGACCAAGGTCTTTTTTAATCAACTCGATGGTTTGTTTTTTAACTTCGTCTGAGAATGCATCGCCGTTGATACTTTTGGCATAAAGTCCGGCTTCGTGCGCTTCTTTTTCGAAAGCTGCAGAATTGTACCAGCCTGCAGTTCCCATTTTTCCTTCAGAAGCTGGTTTCTCAAAGAAAACACCAACTGTAGCGGCATCAGAACCGAAAGCGGCCGTAATTCTGGAAGCAATTCCAAAACCTGTGGAAGCTCCGATTACCAATACTTTTTTTGGTCCGTTTTTGATTTTGCCTTTAGACTTTACATATTCTATTTGATTTTTTATGCTTTGATGCGCTCCATCCGGATGTGCCGTCAAACAAATAAATCCTCTTGTTCTAGGTTGAATAATCATTGTTGATATTATTTTTAGCATTGCAAATTAAAGAAATTTGAGCAAATAATGAGGATTTTTAATGAAAAAGAACGTAACAGATTTTAATTTATTTAGGATTAATAAGACTTTACAGATGTGTTAAAGTTTATTTTATGCAATCGATTGCGCAAGTCATAATTTTATTTAATTTTACCAGAATTCAGATTGTGCAAAGTGTTTTGTATAAAGTATTGAGTGTAGTTTGAACCAATAGATTGGAACAGCGAATTGCTCGCAGCCCGACTTGAGTGGAAATCCTTTTTTGTGGCTGGAAAAGCTATGGCAAAAAGATTGGGAACGGAAGGCGGAAAAGCTGCCCAAATAATTATAAATAATTTTCATTAGAAGTTTAATGATCAACTTTTAAATATAAATTTCAATATAAACAATGAAAAAACTATTCATAGGATTTGCGTTTTCTGTAGCAACAATGTTTTCTGCACAAAAAAACGACATTCAATATTACATTGACAAAGCGCCATTCAAATTTGGGCAAATGGTTTTGCCAACGATTCCTGAAAAGGATTACAACCTCAAAGATTTTGGTGGTGTTGCCGATGGAAAAACCCTGAACACCAAAGCTTTCGAAAAAGCGATTACAACAATTGCTGCAAACGGCGGCGGAAGATTAGTTGTTCCTGCCGGAACGTGGTTGACAGGACCTATCGAACTTAAAAGTAAAATAGATTTCCACGTGGAAGAAGGTGCGATTGTGCAGTTCAGCAGTGATGTAAAGCAATTCCCAATCAGAGAATCTTCGCCTGGGAAATTTGAAGTGACGGCTCCGATCTGGGGAAATAACCTGAAAGATGTTTCATTCACCGGAAAAGGAATTTTCGATGGCGCGGGAGAAGCCTGGAGACCTGTGAAAAAATTCAAAACGACGGATGCGCAATGGAAAGAATTGCTGGCAAAACAAGGAAGTACGCTCAGCGATGACGGAAAAATCTGGTGGCCAAGTGTTGCGGCAAAAAATGGTGAAGAGCTGGCAAAAGTTATCACGAAAACGCCTGGCGCAACCATCGATATGTATGAGCAGATTCATCATTTTTTAAGACCAATGATGTTTACGCTTTCTAAAGTGACGAATCTTTTGATTGACGGACCGACGTTCAGAAACTCGCCGAAATTTGTCATCAACCCAAAACAAATCACGAATCTCGTCATCAGAAACACCACAGTTTACAATCCGAAATGGGCTCAAAATGGAGACGGAATCGACATCAGTGCATCGAAAAATGTCATTATTTACAACACAAAAGTAAATGCCGGCGACGACGGAATTTGTATGAAATCCAGCGGAACTCCGAAGAACGGAGAAGCTAATCTGCAAAACATCATCATCGCCGAATGTACTGTGAATGAAGGTCACGGCGGTTTTGTCATCGGAAGCAATACGGACGGCGGAATGAAAAATATTTTTGTTTCCAACTGTACTTTTGACGGAACAGATATCGGAATCCGTGTAAAAAGCAACTCCGGAAGAGGTGGCGATGTGAGTCAGATTTTTATTGATAATATCGAGATGAAGAACATTGTGAAAGAAGCGATTTTCTTCGATACGTTTTATGCAGATGCTCCAGTTGGAAGCACGAAAGAAAGTGAAGCCGCACAACATTCGGGCGATAAAGTTCCTTATTTTCACGATTTTTATGTGAGCAATATCAATTGTGCTTCGGCGGAAACGGCTTTCAGTTTCAGTGGACTTCCTGAGAAACTGATTGAGAATCTTTATTTTAAAAACGTGAATATCACAAGTAAAAAAGGAATCACTGGCAAAAATGCACAGAACATCGTTTTTGAAAATGTGAAAATCAATAATTCGACAGATTATAAAATCGATAGTGGTTTGAAGAAGGCAATTGTTGTGAAATAATTTTTTACGACTATTAAAGGTGTTAATTTCAAAAACCCTTTCAGAGTTGAAGCTGAAAGGGTTTTTCTATTTTATACCGATTGAAAAATCGTCATTCATCATCAAAATACCTTCTTCCTGATTACCTGTAAAACCTTTCAGTTTGGAGGTTTTATTTTTCAGAATCAAATCCTGAAGTTGTTTTTCTGATAACTTTTTACCAAATATTTCAAACGAAACTTTGAAGCCACAAATTTTGAAATCTGAACAGCCAATTGCGGTTTTTCCTTTCATCAGATTGTTCGCTTTGCACTTTGGACATTGGGTTTCTATCCAGATGATTTCAGTTTTTACTCTTGGCATTTTTTCTTTTGGCGTTTCCTTTTTCTCTTCGTGGAAAGCGATAACTTTTGATTTTCCGTTGATGACTTTTTGTGTCAAATCCGTTACCATTTCTATCAATTCTTCTTTGAACTGATTGGCTTCATATTCCCCTTTTTCGATTCTTCGAAGCTTTGATTCCCATTCTCCGGTAAGTTCGGGACTTTTCAGGACTTCATCTTCAATCGTATCGATAAGCTCGATTCCGGTTTGGGTAGCAACCAGATTTTTCCTTTTTCTTTCGATATATTTTCTTTTGAAAAGCGTTTCAATGATGTTCGCTCGGGTAGATGGTCTTCCAATGCCATTATTTTTCAGCATTTCTCGAAGTTCTTCATCTTCCACCTGTTTTCCTGCAGTTTCCATTGCCCTTAGCAAAGTCGCTTCCGTGTAAGGTTTTGGTGGCGAAGTTTTCCCCTGATGAATCAATGGTTCGTGTTCGCCTTTTTCACCGACTGTAAAGTTAGGAATCGTCTGTTCTTCTTCCTTATCTTTTTCGTCTTTCTCCTCTTTTTTATCTTTGGAATAAATGATTCTCCAGCCCGGTTCTAAAATTTGTTTCCCCGAAGCTTTGAAAGGAATTGTTCCTACCTGACCTTCTACCAAAGTATTTGAGATTTTACAATCCGGATAGAAAACGGAAATGAAACGCCTCGCTACCAAATCATAAATCAACTTTTCTTCTCTGCTCAAACTGGATGAAGGCGGAATTTCGGTCGGAATAATCGCGTGGTGGTCGGTTACTTTTGTATCATCAAAAACGGCTTTGGTTTTTGGAATCGGAGCTGAAAGTAATGGTGAAATCAGTTCCGAATAAATCGTCATACTTTTCAGTATTCCGGAAATTTTTGGGTAAAGATTTTCGGATAAATAAGTTGTGTCAACTCTTGGGTAAGTCGTATGTTTTTTCTCGTAAAGACTTTGTATATAACTCAACGTTTTCTCGGCAGAATAACCGTATTTTTTATTCGCTTCCACCTGAAGTCCTGTTAAATCGAACAATCTTGGACTTTTTTCTTTGCCTTCCTTAATTTCGAAAGCAATGATTTCGAATTCGTTTTGTTTGAGATAATTTAAACCTTTTTCAGCTTTTTCCAATGACTTCAATCGGTCAATTGAAGCTGTGAAAAGGGCTTCTCTGTATTTGGTTTTGAGTTCCCAATATTCTTCCTGAGAAAAAGCATCGATTTCTTTCTGACGCTGGACGAGCATTGCCAAAGTCGGTGTTTGCACTCTTCCAATGGACAAAACACCTTTGTTTCCACCGAATCTTTTCGTGAATAATCTTGTTGCGTTGATTCCTAAAAGCCAGTCTCCGATGGCTCTTGCGTTGCCTGCCAGATAAAGATTTTTATAATCTTCGGCTGGTTTCAGGTTTTGAAAACCTTCTTTGATGGCATCTTCTGTCAGGGACGAAATCCATAAACGTTTCATCGGCTTATCGCATTTGGCTTTCTGCAAAACCCAGCGCTGAATGACTTCTCCTTCTTGTCCGGCATCACCACAGTTGATAACCTCATCGCATTCCTGAACCAGTTTTTCTATAGTTTGGAATTGTTTCTCAACACCGTTGTTATCAATCAGTTTGATTCCGAATTGTTTGGGAATAATTGGTAAGAAAATCAGGTCCCACGATTTGTAATGCGGTGCGTAGTCGTGCGGTTCTTTCAGGGTGCAGAGATGACCGAAAGTCCAAGTGACGCAGTAGCCGTTGCCTTCCATATAACCGTTTTTGGGCGTTGTAGCACCCAGAACCTTGGCAATATCACGGGCAACGCTGGGTTTTTCGGCAATACAAAGTTTCATCTGTAATTATTTAATTTCTTTAAAGGTCAGATGGAACGTCAGGACGTTTCATTGATTATACTTGAAATGAGGTTTGCAAAAATGCGATTTTTAAATTGAAAAAGCGAAAGGTTTTTAACACAAATCGAAGATTCGACGGCGTCAAAGTTCACGGAGATTTTTTGAATTTATTGAAAATATTTTAAAGTTCGCAAAGCCTTTTTGCTCATAAAAGAAATACAATTATAACATCAGGTTTATCATTCCTGGGTAATCTCGACAGATCAGATTGAGTTCGGAATGACAATATTATGTTTTGATGAATCTTGTTTTGATGACGAATGTTGTTTCAATACACAATCTGCGCCCCGACTTGAACGGAGCTCATTTTTTGTGGCTGGAAAAGTGAAGGCAAAAAATAGCGGGAGCCCTTCGACGATGCTCAGGATAAATTACAGGCGGAAATTGGCGCCCAAATAATTATAATAAAAATCCCTCCAACGTATGAGACATTGGAAGGATTCAAGAAAATAATATAAGAAATTGAATTTTTCAGAGCTATAAGCCAGCTTCGAAAATTTTGAGAAGTTCGGTTTGCTGGATGACGTCGTTTTTGCTGTTGATGAGATTATAATTTGCCTGAAGCCAATTGTTTCGGACGATGAAAAAGGTGTAAGCGTCCATCAAACCTTCCTTGTATTTTTCTTCTGACTTCTGGAATGAGAGTCTTTGATTTTCGAAATTGAGCTCGAGAAGGTTGTATTTTTCCTGAGCGTTCATAAATTGTGCTTTTATGGAATTGATGGTTTTTGTCAAATCATTAATCACAATATCTTTATCATAATTGGAGTTGATGACATTCAGTTTTGCAATCTCGACATTATTTTTAACCTGCAGTTTGTTGAAAATCGGAATATTAAGTCCGAAACCTAACTGTTGATTTTTGTTACGTTTGAACTGTTCCGAAAAGCTGTCTGCGGATTCTCCTAAGGTTTTGTTGTAAAAACTGGACCACGTGTAAGAACCGTTAAGAGTTGGTAAATAGGCAGATTTTGCGATAGCTATATTTTTTTGTTGTGCTTTTATTTCGGTCAAAACGGTTTGGTAAGCTGGATTTTTTTCCAGAAGATTTTTAATAAAATCTGTATCGTTGAAATTATTAACTGCCAGATTTTCCTCAGTCATTGTGAAATCCAAAGTGTCTTTTGTAATTGCCAAAGCATTGAGCAAATTAATTTTAGAAAGGTCGCGGGAATTCTTGGCGGAAACCCATTGTTCCTGCATCGTTCCGAGGTTAGCTTTGATGTCGTACACATCACTTTTTGGTCGATTTCCGATTTCGACTTCTTTTTCGGTTCGTTTGATCTGATCCTCTATTCCTGCCAGTTGAGTCTGCAAAACATCGAGCCAGCTTTTGCTGTTCTGATACGTGAAAAACATCTGGATGACATTCATTTTAACCTCGTTCTGAGCCTGCTTCATTTTGTAAGTTGAACTTTCCTTATTGATTTTGGAGAGTGAAATATTGAGGAAATTCCGCCAGTTCATCAGTTCCCAATTGGCTTGAGCGTAGACCTGATCATTCAGTGTATTAATCGTTTCTCTTTGGTTATTAGCCTGATTGATTCCGTTTCCGAAATTGTAATTATGGTTGATTCCTGCCTCTACGAACGGCAACAGCATTCCTTTGGAAGCGGAAATCTGACGGTCGTTTTTCTGAATATTAACCGCCGATTGCTTTACTAAAGGATGATTGGCGGAAGCGTAATCCAGACATTGCCGGAGTGTCCAGCTCTTCTGAGCCGGAAAGAGATTAATGATAAATATGAAGAATAGTTTTTTCATTTTTTTTTATTTTAAACCTTCAAGGTTTGTATTTAGTTTTTAGGATAAGCAATCACTTTGTCCAGCTCTATCGGGTTATAGTGGTTTACAATATCTTTCTGTAAAAATTTCCGCTTCTGATCCAGCTGTTCCTGAGTCGTGATTTTTTCTCCATTGATGACAATCGTTCCCCCACCTTTCAGAGCGTTCTTCATTTCTGCAATTGGGTCATTGTAATAATCGAGCTTTACTTTTTGGAATTGCTTCAAAGTCACTTTCACAGGTTGTTTTCCGTAGTGCGTCTCCAGGAAATTGGTGGTCTCAAAAGTCTCGGGAAGATTGACACTCTTTACCAAAGTATAATTGTAGTCGCCCTTATCATCGTGTAATTCGAAAATCAAACCTGGCAAACCTCTGAATTTGTAAGGTCCTTCCTGAAAAGGAATCACTGGACAAAACCAAGCCGTCCATTGTCTTCCTCCAAAAGATGTAGTGGCTTTCTGCAAAGCATATTCAGCATTTTTTTTGGTTTCTTTTTCGATTTTCCATTTCATCTCATCCTTAGAATCGATGACGAAATAATCAAACATATTGTCGTGAAACGCCTTGTTCTCATTGGTATTGGTTTTTCTCAGAATTAATTGGTCCGTCTGAGTATTGGTCTGCCAGTTTTCTCCGGTTTTCTTGCTGATAGAATCGTTTTTGAGAAAATCATAATCATAGAATTTGGTATAATCTTTATCGATGTCCAGAACCATATTCATTTTCATCGGTCGTTCCGGAGATCTGATTTCCAATTCGTAGATAAATCGGTTGGTCTGTGCGGTGAACAGATTGATCAATAGCAGGAATAATAGGTTTTTCATTGTTTTAATATTAGTTAGAAACGGGATGATGGAAGTTAGAAGTGTGACGGGGGCTTGCAAATAGCTTCCTGCTTCTATCTCTTCGACTTCCTGCGTTATTCGTATTTCAGGTATTTTACAAGATTGATTTTTGTGGCGCGGTATGCTTTGAAGCTTACGACTGTGAATGTCAAAATCAATAATAAAAACAAACTTAAAACGTAAGGCCAAACGGGCATATCAATCCTGTAGGAAAAATCTTTCAGCCATTCATTCATTGCATAATATCCGAATGGAATGCTGATTAATACTGCAATCACGCAAATCAGTAAAAATCTTTTGGTCAAATCCCAGACAATGGTTTTTTCGTCTGCGCCTAAGGTTTTTTTGATGGCAACATCTTTCAGTTTTTGTTCTATTAATAATGATGACAAGGCGAATAATCCTAATAATGCAATTACCAAAACCACAATATTCAAAGTCGTGAATAGTGTCTGCTGCTTCTGGAACTTTTCAAAGGTTTTGGCGAATTGTTTATCTACAAATTCATACTCATAAGGATATCCCGGTTCTGCTTTGCTGGTCCAGAATTCTTTGATGTTCTCCAAAGTCCCGTTGATGTCATTGCCCGATATTTTGATTTGCAGGTTACTCATATTGTTTTTCACCCAATTTCTGTCATAGTTGAAGTAAACAATCGGTTCCACAGGCTGATTGACACCACTGTAATTCACATCTTTTACCACCCCTAGAATTTGATATTTCTTCTTATCATCCCAGCCTGTGAAAAATTCTTTTCCCAAAGCTGTTTTCGGATTGTAGCCGAGTTTGCCGGCCAAAGTTTCATTTACCACGGCTCCGCTGATGGTGTCAGAAGCCTTTTTCCAGTTCAAGTCACGTCCGGAGAGGAATTTGATTTTGTAGAATCTTAAAAAATTCTCATCAATTCCACCTAACATCGTTTGTACCGTTTTGGTGGTATCTGTTGCCAATTTGACAATTGAAGCATTGGCCGTCCCACTTCCCAAAGAATTGACAGAGCCTGTAACATCCGTCACACCTTGGATTCTTGCCATCTCAGCTTTCAGTCTTTGGTATTTTTTGAAATTGAAACCATTTTCCCAATTCGTTTTTTTGAAATAAATCTGAATCGCCTGGTCACCCTGAAATCCCAAATCCTTATTCATCATAAAGCTAACCTGCGTATGGATAATCAATGAGCAAATGATGAAAAATGATGAAATAATCAGTTGTAAAGTCAGGATAGAATTTCTCAGCAGAACACCACTTTTACTTCTGGCAAAATTACCTTTCAAAGTATTAATTGGTTTGAAGTTTGACAGATAAAGTGCTGGAATCAGTCCCGAAATCAATGAAAATAAAATCAATAACAATCCTGTGTAGACGAATAATCTTGGGTCGTCTAACTTAATTTCTTTGCCAAGAAATTGGTTGTACGAAGGCAAAAATAATTCGACCATCGCGAAAGCAATCACATAAGCAACCAGACAAATCAGAAATGTCTCCAGCAAAAACTGCAAAACCAAAGCAGATTTTGTACTTCCCACCACTTTTCTCACGCCGACTTCTTTCGCTCTCTGCGATGCTTGTGCCGTTTTCAGGTTAATGAGATTGATTCCCGATAATGCTAAAATCAAAACAGATAATCCCAGCAAAATCATAATTGATTTTTTGTCTCCTTTGTTGATGCCACTGCTCTTGGAATCCAGTTTCATCTTACTCAGAGGTGTCAGATAGACCATCGCCAGATTTTTCTTATCAATAGTGTAACCCCATTTTTTGGAAGCAATCACGTCCTGTTCCTGCATCTGTTTGGAGAGTTTCTGCTCCAGTGCTTTGATGTCTGTGCCAGGTTTCAGCCTGAGGAATCCGTTATAATTATAGTTGGTCCATTGGTCTTTGGATTGCTCCATATAAGGATTTCTGTGAATAAAATCTGGTTTGAAAACCGTATTGCTTTCCGGAAGTTTATAAATCGCAGTTACCACATAGATTTTATCATCAGAATCACTTTTCACCGATTTGCCAACAGCATTCAGATAATCATCAGCAAACAACAACTTAGCTGTTTTCTCAGACAAAGCTATTTTCCCGTCATCCGATAAAGCATTTTGATAATTTCCGGCGACTTTTTCGAACGGAAAAAATTTAAAAAAAGAATCTATAGAAGCGGAACCCGAAACATAAGCGGAATTACTGCCAACAGTGAGTTTCTGCTTGCCCCATTCATTGTAAACCAATCCATCTTCAATCTCTGAGAATTTATCTTTCGAGACAAATATTTCTGGATAACTGGAGCTGGACATTATCCCAAAAGCAGAACTTCCATTCTCCACGAAATAAATATTCTCCTTATTCGGAATCCAATCTTCATAAGATTTTTCATCCTGCCAATGGATAAAAATCAACAAAAAAACACACAGACCAACACTAAGTCCCAAGATATTGATAACCGTGGAAAGCCAGTTTTTTCTATAGTTGATGAATGCTATTTTGAGCCAGTTCTTTATCATAATGGTTAATTATTAATTGTAAATGGTCATTTAATCATTGATAATTAACCATTAATAATTGATTTACTCGTATTTCAGATATTTCACAAGATTCACTTTCGTTGCCTGATAAGCTTTGATGCTTACCACTGCAAAGGTCAAAGTCAATAATAAAATCAAACTAAGGACGAATGGAAAAACCGGCATATCAATTCGGTAAGCGAAGTCTTTCAGCCATTCGTTCATCAGATAATAAGAGATTGGAATACTAATCAAAACTGCGATTAACGTAATCCAAAGGAATTGCTTCGTCAATCCAATTATTAAAGTTCCATCCGATGCGCCCAAAGTTTTTCTGATGGCGACATCTTTCAATTTCTGCTCAATCATTAATGAGGACAAAGCGAATAATCCTAATAAAGCCACAATCAAAACCATTGCATTAAGAATCGTAAAAAGTGTCTGTTGTTTTTGATACTTCTCGAAGGTTTTAGCAAATTTCTGATCGAGGAAATAATAATCGATAGGATAACCAGGTTCTACTTTACTTTGCCAATAGGTTTTTAGTCTTTTAACCGTTCCATCGATGTCATTTGCGTCTATTTTCAACTGGATATTATAGACATTAAACCTCTTCCATCCTGTTTCCATATAATGAAAGAAGATGATTGGTTCTACCTCGGTTCTTAGACTTCGGATGTTGAAATCCTTTACCACACCTACGATTTTATAGTTCTTGTTGTCGAATCCGGGTCTTATTTCGTTCTTTAAAGCGTCTTCATCTTTCCAACCGAATTTTCTCACAAATGCTTCATTGACCATTACATTATTAATAGTGTCTGATGAGAGATTCGGATCCAGCCAACGCCCAGTTTTTAATTTTACATTAATGAATTTCAGATAATTAAAATCCATAGAACCGTGCTGACCCTGGATGCTTTTGTCCTTATAATCCATATTGGAACTGCTGGATCTTCCATTTCCTGGAACTGCTTCTCCGTAAGAAATATCTGTTACACCTTTAATATTTCTCATTTCAGTTTTCAGTCTTTCATATTTCAACCAAGGTTTCGGAACATTTTCGTTGAAGTTGATCATCATAATCTGTTTTCCACTGTACCCTAGATCTTTATTCATCATATATTTAACTTGACTATTGACAATCAATCCGCCAATGATAAAGAATGAAGAGATAATCAATTGTAAAGTCAAAATTCCGTTTCTGAGCCAAATCCCGTGTTTGCTTCTGGCAAAATTCCCTTTCAAAGTTTCTATTGCTTTGAAGTTGGAAAGATACATTGCAGGAATCAACCCAGAAATCAATGTAACCATCATTACTATTACGAATGAATAAAAGAAAATATGCCAATCATTCATCGCCATTTCTTTGTCATAGAACTTGTTAAAACTAGGTAAAAGTAATTCTGCCAATGCCAACGACAATAGATAGGAAGCCATACAAATCAGAAATGTTTCCATCAAAAATTGTAGAACAAGATTGCTTTTGGTGCTTCCAATGGCTTTTCTCACGCCAATTTCTTTCGCTCTTTGAGAAGCTTGCGCCGTTTTCAGATTGATAAAATTAATGGCTGACAAAATCACAATTAAAACAGAAAGCGTGAACAGAATCATCAAAGTTTTGAAATCGACAGGGTCAAACCAAGATGCTTTTGCGTGGAGTTTTATTTCATCCAATGGCGTTAGCACACTATCCGTTGGACCATAAAGATCAAGATACTGCTGAACAGACATTTCGGAAGAACCCTTATCCAGACTTGCTCGATATTCAAAAATATCTTTTACAAATTTTTGCTGTATGACTTTAGGATCTGTCCCTTTTTTAAGCATAAAAAATGATCCGTAATTAAAATTTCCCCAATTTTTCTCATCATTTTTAATCTGTTCAACAGGATTGAAGATGAACTCCGGTTTTATCTGGGAATTTTCTTTCGGCAATTCGTAAACTGCAGTTACAATATAATCTTTGTTATCAAACTTCAGGCTTTCTCCGGCAACGTTGGTTTTACCAAAGAGGTTGATCGCTGCAGTTTTTGACAATGCAACCACATTTCCACCTTTCAAAGCATCTTTGTAACTCCCGGCAATCAATTTGAACGGGAAGAAATGGAAGAAACTTTCGGTAGCTGTCATCCCATCCTGTTGATAGACTGTTTTATATTTTGTAGTCATCTTCAGTCCTATTCCGGTACCATTGAACAAAACATAATCCTGAACACCCGGAATTACTTCTTTAGCACGTCTTGCCATTGGAACAGAAATATTATTTCCGTAAGAATTTTCTGGTTTGTGATACGTTTGGAAATAAACTATATTATCCTTCTTCGGATTCCACTTTTCATAGGATTCTTCGTCATTCCAATGCATCAGGATGAGCATAAACCCTGTCAAACCGATTGTCAATCCAAACAAATTGATGATCGTGGAAAGCCAGTTCTTTTTATAATTGATGAAGGCAATTTTAAGCCAGTTATGTATCATAATTTTTTGTTATAAATTATTAGTTATGAAGTATTAGGTTATTATATCAATTCATTATTTCTAACTTGAGGTTTTACTCATATTTCAGATATTTCACAAGGTTCACCTTTGTAGCTTGATTAGCTTTGATACTTACAACCGCGAATGTCAGAATCAATAATAAAGTCATACTTAAAACGAATGGGAAAACCGGCATATCAATTCGGTAAGCGAAATCTTTCAGCCACTCATTCATCAGGTAATAACTGATTGGAATACTTATTAAAACTGCAATTAACGTAATCCAAAGGAACTGTTTCGTCAATCCGAAAATCAAAGTTCCGTCTGATGCGCCTAAAGTTTTTCTGATTGCAACATCTTTCAGTTTCTGCTCGATCATTAAAGATGATAAAGCGAATAATCCCAGCAAAGCAACCATTAAAACCATTGCATTTAGGATGGTGAAAAGCGTCTGCTGTTTCTGGTACGTTTCAAAGGTTTTTGCAAACTGTTTGTCAATAAAATAATAATCGAAAGGATAACCTTGCTCCACATTATTCTGCCAGTAAGCTTTGATTCTTTTCACAGTTCCGTCGATGTCATCCGATTTTATTTTTAACTGAATATTATAGATATTATATCTTTTCCAATCGCTTTCCTTGTAATGGAAAAACGCAATGGGTTCTACTTCTGACTTTAAACTTTTGACATTAAAATCTTTTACAATCCCAACAATATGATAAGGTTTATTGTCAAAGCCGGGACGGAATTCGATCTTTAAAGCCTGATCATCATTCCATCCGAATTTTTTAACAAATGCCTCGTTGACCAAAAGATTATTAATGGTATCTGATGCAAGATTGGGATTCAGCCAACGCCCTTTTTTCAATGTAACATCCATAAACTGTAGATAATTATAGTCCATAGAACCTAGCTGGGCGAGTATGCTTTTATCCAAATAATCCATGGTTGCATTGCTGTATCGAAAGCTTCCGGGAGCGGCTTCACCAAAAGAAACATCGGAAATGCCATTTATTTTCCTTATTTCGTTTTTCACCCGTTCATATTTCAGCCAGGGTTTCGGATCATTTTCGCTGAAGTTGATCAACATAATCTGTTTGCCGTTGTAACCAAGATCTTTGTTCATCATATATTTCACCTGTTGATTCACGATTAATCCGCCTATGATAAAGAATGAAGATATGATGATCTGTAAGGTAAGGATTCCGTTTCTGAGCCAGATGCCGTGTCTGCTTCTGGCGAAATTTCCCTTCAACGTTTCTATCGCTTTGAAATTAGCCAAATAAGTTGCAGGAATTAATCCTGAAATCAACGTGACCAGCAATACCATTACAAAAGAGTAAAAGAAAATATGCCAGTCGTTCATCTTCATTTCTTTGCCATAGAACTTGTTGAAGCTTGGCAGAAGCAGTTCTGTCAAAGCCAGAGAAAGCAGGTAAGACGTAATACAGATGATAAAAGTTTCCAGCAAAAACTGGAGAACAAGACCGGATCTTGCACTGCCAATCGCTTTTCTCACACCAATTTCCTTTGCACGTTGGGAAGCCTGAGCCGTTTTCAGATTTATGAAATTGATGGCTGATAAAATAACAATCAGGACAGAAAGTGTAAACAGAATCATCATTGTTTTAAAATCTCCTGCACCAAACCAATAAGCTTTTGCGTGAAGTTTCATTTCATCCAAAGGAGTCAGCAGACTATCTGAAGGCCCGTATAATTCCAAATATTTTTCCGGTGTTATACCAAGTTCTCCGGAACTGACTTTAGCTCTGTATTTATAGACTTCTGTAACTATTTTTTCCTGAACAGCCTTAACATCAGCATTTTTACTCAACATAAACAAGGATCCGTAATTGAAATTTGACCATCCTTCTTTATCCATTTTCATCTGTTCAAAAGGCAGAACAACAAACTCCGGTTTTATAAGGCTGTTTTCTTCCGGTAATTCATAAACTGCCGTTACGACGTAATTTTTGTTATCAAATTTGATACTTTCTCCGGCAGCATTCGTTTTACCAAAAAGATTCTTGGCGGTAGTTGTGGAGATGGCTATCGAAGTTTCACCTTTAAGTGCGTTTTTATAAGTTCCTGCAATCAATTTAAATGGAAAGAAATTGAAAAAGTTTTCAGAAGCCAACATTCCATCTTTCTGATAGGCTGTTTTATTTTTCGTGCTCATTTTATAACCTACTCCGGCTGCATGAAACAACACAAAATCCTTAATTTCGGGAATGACTTTTACCGCACGCTCTGCCATAGGAATAGAAATTCCGGTTCCGTAATTATTATCCTTTTTATAATAACTTTGTAATCCATAGATCTGGTCTTTCTTCGGATTCCATTTTTCGAAGGATTCTTCGTCATTCCAGTGCATCAGAATGAGCATAAAACCTGTCAAACCGATGGTTAACCCAAACAAATTGATGATGGTGGAAAGCCAGTTCTTTTTATAATTGATGAAGGCAATTTTTAGCCAGTTGTTAAACATAGTTTTATCTTTTTGTTATAGGAAGGATGCTGGATGCAGTTAGTTTTATTCCGCATCCACCATCATACTTCCGTTATTTAACAATTATTCGAAGTTTTTGGAATCTGCTTTTTCGAAAACATCTTTCCGTTGGGAAGAATGTTCTTCGCTGAAAATTTCGCCGTCTTTCATATTCACAATTCTGGAAGCGTAACCTGCATCGTAAGACGAGTGCGTCACCATCGCAATCGTAGAACCTTCTCTGTGAAGTTCTGCCAGAAGATTCATTACTTCATTTCCATTAGAACTATCAAGATTTCCTGTTGGCTCATCGGCAAGAATTAATTTTGGTCTTGTAACCAATGCTCTTGCAACTGCTGCTCTTTGCTGCTGACCTCCGGAAAGTTGCTGTGGATAATGTTTTGCTCTATGCGCAATGTTGATTTTTTCCATAATTTCTTCCACTCGTCTTTTTCTTTCTGAGGAAGAAACACCGTTATAAATCAAAGGCAATTCGATGTTTTCATAAACCGTCAATTCATCAATCAAATTAAAATTCTGGAAAATAAAGCCGATATTTTTCTTTCTGATATCTGATTTTTTCTTTTCAGAAGTTCCAATGGTTTCAGTCGATTCAAATTGATAAGAACCAGAAGAAGCGCTGTCCAGCAAACCAAGAATATTAAGAAAAGTCGACTTTCCACATCCTGAAGGTCCCATTATCGCAACAAATTCGCCTTCTTTGATTTGTAAGCTTACATTATTAAGCGCATTAGTTTGAACATCTTCTGTTTTATAGACTTTTGAAAGGTTTTGAATGTTTATCATTTTATTATTTTTTTTTAAATTATTATTCCGAATTTTTTATTTTTAAAGTCAATGACTATTGTTTTATCGAGGAAAAAGACATTTCCCATTACTCCGTCGATTCCCTGTTGTTCAAAGGAAAAATAATCTTCGTCTGTAAACCAAAATTCTTTGGTATTAAATGATGATTTTCCGATGATAACTTTTTTATTTGTCTCTATCGCTTTTACAACCAGAGGGTTATTAAAATTTCTGATATTAAAGTTTTCAATAATTTTAGATGAATCAATTAAGTTTTGAAAATTCTTTTTATAAGATACAATTGGAAAAATACTTGCTCCTGTATCATATTGAAAATGATAAACTTTACCATCAATCTCTAAAGGCAGAATTGGTTTGTTATTGATAATTTTGATATCAACAAAATCAATTTTTTTATTGGTTTTTAATTTTTCAGTTACAGTTATTTTCTTGTTAGGAAAATCAATTATCAGATATTTATTTTGAAACAAATCAGCTCCTACAACGCCACAAACTTCTTCCTGTTCAAAGTTCAAAAGTCCGTTAAGTTTATAATTCTCTATTTTTAATCCTCCAATACTGAAGTTCTGATTATCAACAGTGAAAACTTTATGTCCAGCTGCTTCCATTGCTTCATCTACTTTCTTATTCTTAATGAATTCTGTTTTTTCAAAACATTTATCATAGATTAAAGTCATATTAGCACCCAAATCAAACTGAAACCGATACGTTTTGTTTTCGATAGTAAAAGGTACACTCATCGCTATTTTATCAACCAGCTTTCCATTAATTGAATCTTTTTCCCATTTAAAATCAAAACTTTGCGCTTCTAAAAATGTAGAAATTCCGATAATAATTGTAATTAAAAGCAATAATCGTTTTTGCATTTTAGTTTAGTTTTTTTGATTTTAATTATTGTTTCCAGTTTTTTATGGTATAATTCAGATTGGTGTTTTTATCGATAGACAAGGCAACATCTTTCCCTTCTTCGATTCCGTCAATCGTTCCTTCCGTTTGCCAGCTTCCTTTAGTCAATTTGAATCTCAAATCCGGATATGTTGTGAAAGTAATCTGTCTGGTTGTTTCATTGATTTTGTTAAGTTTAATTTTCTGAGGATTCCACGAACCGATTGCCGATTGATTCCCTGTGATATAAACATCGCCACTGTTTTCCGGTACTGTAAGCGTTAGAGTAATCTGGTATTTTTCATTTGGTAAACCCAATTTTTCTCTTACTTTTTCTACACTCGCTTCATCTAAAACGGTTAGCAATTCAGGGACAAAATCTTTAAACGATTTATATTTTTTACGGTTGTTTTCATACACTTCCATTTTCTTTTCAAATTCTGGAATGAGAACAAAAGAATTTTCCTTGATGTGTTGTTTTCTTAATTTTTCAGCCAGTTTTTGATTACCGTTCGCAAGAGCAATTCGGATTTCTCCCGTTCTTACGATATGTTCGCCTACGCAAGACGGCCAGTAAGAATAACCTTGTCCGTCCATTTTGCCGATAAAAGCTTCGGACATCAGATTATTAGTTTGATTGATTTTCGCTTCATATTGACCCAAATGCTGGTTGACAAAAGAATGACCGAACTCGTGCGTGATTAAAAAATTGGTCGTCTCCGGATGATTAAAACCAAATTCTGCGCAATCCTTGATATTATTTTTCTTCTTCAACGGAACATAAGCACTGCTTATCATATTAGCAATTTGCCCTTTGTCAGACTTGAACATTGGTCCGTTGCCGTGCCAGAAAACCTCGCTGTAAGGCAAAACATCAAATGGATTAATGTAAAATCTGTAAGCCAGAAACTTTTCGCCATAATATTTTTCCATTTTAGCCATATAGCCAGCCGGAATATTTTTTCTGACCTCATTCCTTGCACCTTCTATAAAATGGCTTTGGTCTTTGAAGAATTTTCCCAGATTTCGCTCGATATAAAATTCTCTCAACTGTTCTGCAAATTTCTCTACAGCTTCTTTTTTGGCTTTGTCATTTTCCTCAATTTGGTAAGCGTATCCTTTTGTCGGAAAAACATTATGTTTCAATAAAACCTGATAAGACAAATCCTGTTGCTGACCAGCCACTTTCAGATAATCCTGCATATCTTTTATGATTTTCGAGTTATCATATTTTTCCATTTCTTTATTAGCCAAATCAGCCAGAGGGAGATAACTGATATCTGTTTTTCCATCGATATAGAAAAGCCTTCCCTGTTCCTTTGCCACCAGATATTCAACAATGGAATAAGTCGCAATATTAGGACTGAATTCTACATCAACTTTTGATTGAGATTTCAGGTTTACCGTCAATAAAACCATCACCAATGTCAAAATACTTTTATGAATTATCTTCAAGGTTATCATTTCAATCTGAGTTTTCTATGATTATTGTTTAGTTTAAATTGAATCGATTTTCCCACCAGATTTTCTTATCGCCGAAAATTTGATTCCTGACAAGGTTTTATATTTGATTTTAGCCAAAGAAGTTGCTTCAGCAGTCAATTCTTCGGAAATGCTCAAAATTATGGTTGATGTTGCAGTCGCATAAACTTTTGCCGTTTTAATGTTCACATTTCTCGCATCCAGATTACTGGCGCTGTCAGCACTGATTTCCGCCTTGTCAGCCGAACCGCTCAGTTTTGCCATACTTGCAGAACTGATATTGACATTCAGATTTTTTGCATCAATTTTTCCCGAAAATTCGCCTGCGTTTCTAAGATTGATGTACACGTTTTCTGATTTAGAATCAGCGAAAATTTTTCCTGCAGTTCTGCTTTCGAAAGTTTGATTTGTTGTATTAAAAACACTTTTCACTCTAATATTCGAAGCATTTTCAGCCTCAACTTTCACCAAATCTCTCATATAAACAACCACTTTCGTATCTGCATTTTGAAGAGAGACATTGGGTTTGTAATTCACATAAAGCGTTTTATTTTTCACCTCAATATTAAGTTCAGAAATGTAATTACTCGTGGCAACAACTTTGTCTTGCTCAGCTTTTACAATTTCCACTTCAATTGCCTGAGAAGATTTCACCGCACTGAAAGGACCCAAATTGAAAGTCTTTGTCTCCGCCGAATTTTTATTTGAAAAATCTTGTCCTTTCAAAACAGTTGTCGAGGCGAAAAGACCGATAATCATTGTTATGATGAGTAATAATATTTTTTGCATTGTTATAATTTTTTAGCTTTTAATTTATTTTTGAATATCTAATAATTCATATTTTTTTAATTCAGAATAGTCTGATGTAATAACAGTTTCACCTTGTTTCAACCCCGAAACTACTTCATAATAAAGTGGGTTTTCTCGTCCCAAACCGATTGTTCGTTTTTCAGCTTTGTTTCCTTTCACCACAAAAATCCATTTCCCGTTCGTGTCTTTATAAAAATTCCCTTTCGGAATCATCATACTTTGCGTGTCAGCGGACAATTTCAGTTTCACGCCGAAAGTCATCCCGATTTTCAGGTTTTCAATTTTTGCATCAATGAAATTCAATTCCACAGAAAATTGTCCGTCTTTTACTTCCGGAAGAATTTTTGAGATGATGACTTCGTACTCTTTTCCGTTATTATCAAGACTTCCTTTGATTCCGATTTGAAGTTTATTAATGTAATACTCATCAACTTTTGCAACCAATTTGTAACCACCCATCAAATCTATTTTTCCGATACTTTCTCCCGTTGTCAAATTCTGTCCGAGAGAAATATTGAATGATGACAATCTTCCCGAAACAGGCGCCATTATCAGGAAATTGTTTTTGTTGGAACGGAGAATATTTAAGCTTTTCTCCATTTGTCCAATGGAATTATTGATGGCTGAAAACTGAGCATTTCTGGACACTTTTTCATTGAACGCACCATTTTCAACAATTTTCTTTCTGTCTTTTTGATAATTCAAATTTTGTAAAGCGATATCATAATCGGTTTTCTTTCCGATTTCAGCATCGTACAATCTTTTCTGAAGATTAAAACTTTGCAAAGCCGTATTATAGTCATTCTGAGACTGCAACATTTCTTTATCTTGGTTGAATTCCTGATTTTTCAGTTCCAAAAGCGAACTTCTCATCTGGCTGATTTGTTGCATAATTCCCGTTTCCTGATTCAGATAATTAAATTCTGTATTTGGATTGTAAACTCTTGCGATAGGTTGTCCTTTTGTTAACATTTGTCCGTCTTCCGCAAAAATCTCTTTTACAGCACCACCTTCCAAAACATTTACAAGAGAAGAATTAAGAGATTGCGTCTGCGCAGTTACCATCAACATATCTTCAAATTTTCCGTTGGTCACTTCATCAATTGTAATATCTTCTGACTTCACATTGTAAGTTTTTTTCTGATTAAGAAAATACCATCCAAAAACCGAAACTGCCAAAACAGAAGCGATGATGATTAGGACAAATTGTAGTTTAGATTTCTTTTTTACTATTTTCGTATCCATATTTAAGATAACTTATTTATCTACAGACTATTACACAATACAGATGCCAGAAATTTATAATCTTGTAACACTCTGTAAATGTGATTAAATATAATTTTATTAATTTTAAGACTGTTCATTATCGGACACTTTTTGTGCGAAAATGAACAGATGAATTATAAATGATGAATTATAAATTATTTTTATTTTAGGATAAAATTAATACTGATATATTAGATATTGAGATATTAATTGTCGTTACACTGTCGCGACAATTTATAAAAAACAGGAAATAATGTTGCCACTGACTACATAATTGAGTTGGTCAAATTTTAGTCATTATCGAAGAAATTTTAAAACTAACAAAATATATTAATGAAACAAACTATACTTTTATTCATCTTTTCAATCACTCTTTTTTCTTGCAACAAAGAAGAAAACAAATCTGAAGTTTTAGAAAATAATTCAAGTTTTGATTTAGAAAAAATCAACTTTAATGAAAATGTATTTCAATTATTTTCAAAAAATTTGGTTGGTCAAGATGGATTAAAATTAGATAGTATAACAAAAAATAGTTTTTCAGATAGTATTTATGACTATAAAATTGAAAATTATTTAGCTGACGAATTCAAACTGAAATTACCAAAAAAGGAGCTGGGTTTTTTGTATAAAACTTCTCAAACAGACAGCGTTGCTGTGCTTGACAATGCTTTTTGTGAACGATTATGGACATTAACCAACCTTAATAAAAAGCCTATCGCATACTATGCGGTAGCGAGGCTTAATACTAATATAGGGCATTAAACAATTGATCCAAATAAAAAAAGGCGAAAAAAATTCAAAAAAGCCTTGTAGCAAAGGATTTACGAAGATTGCAAAAAAACGAAAAATCAAAACAGATCATCTTTTAATTACTTTTAATTACTATTTAAATACTATTTCAAGAAGATTTAATTACCATTTCAAAAGCTTTACTATCAGTAAGGCTTTTATTATGCCTATTAACTACTATAACGCTTTTAAAAAGGGCTAAATCATAGCTTGTATAGGTATCCTTTTCTACAAATTTTAATCAAAAAAAAAGATCTTTATGTCTTGTCACCGATTTAACTTAAAATATCGAAATATCTGTATTGCTCGGACAAATGGGAGGACAAATGCTTGGACAAATTTGATGTTTTAAGTATGTTTTATTGCTAAAATTAGAATTTAAAACTATCAAAATAAAGTATTAATACACCTATAATCCAATAATAAGATAAAATGAAAACTATTTAAGTGTTTGATTTTTAGTTAATTGCATTAATAATTGCTTTATTTCTGCGTTGTCTGCTTCAAGATCATTCATTCTGTCATACAAATCGGAAGGATCTGCAAGATTAAAATTGAGATGCAATTTTACTTCCCATATTTCTTTTATTGATTCAGGTGAAATGTTCTGAGTGGGATAATTTTTTCTATTGTCAGACTTACAAAGTAAATTACCATATTTCTCAATCCTGTTAATACAACGTTTCAAAAGGCCGTCTTCTACTTCATTGGAAATGACAGCATAAATCTGATTATCTTTTATTCCTGTTATCCAGTTGTCAACAAATTGTCCTACTACATAACTATTTGGCGGAATAGTCGGAAACATTGAAGTTCCTTCCATTTCAAACATTCTGAATACTCCATTGTTTAGGCCAGGCATTCTATAAGTTGGAAGTTTAGAAATAAATTTTTTATCATTAAAGCCTTCCAGATAACCGGCTTTAAGTTTTCCAGGAACTAAGACAATATTGTCTTTATTGTGAGAATCAACCGTTACAATTTGAGGTATACGCCTCATATAATCCAATTTTGTTTCCTGTACTATTAAATCATTTCTTTTTGCTACCGGTTCTTTTCCGGATAATATGAATTCCGCTCTAATATCTATGCATTTTGCGTATAAAAGATCAACATCAAAAGTATTCCTACTATACCAGGAAGAGAGAGTTTGTGGCTTTATATTAAGAAATCTTGCAAATTCAGCATCTGTATTAAAGCCGTAATGAAATTTTATTTTATTGAGTATCAATACTTTATCTACTTTTATACTCATTTTGCGTATTTTTATTTGGCCGTATAAACATTTTGAGTATTTTTGTCTCGTTATCAATACAAAAGTAAGACAAAAAAAATAAAGATAGAATGAGGAAATCCGTAAAACAACAGAATCAAAAGATTGTAAAGATTGATTTTAAACCAACTACGATCGAAGAGGAAAAGCATTTAGAAAAAATGAAATCCCTTCTGACCCAAAAAAGACGTGGCGACTGGGATTTAGGTGCTGAAATTTTAAGCATTCCACAGCAGTCTTTTATTAAGGCATTTCTACGAGTTACTGCAAAAAATCATTTTGAAGCTGTCAGCGCCCTTGAAAAAGTAATTGAAAACAGAAAAAACCTCTTAAATCAATAATATGAAAAAACTAGTTCAAACAATCTTTTCACATAAAACTATTGATGTGATTGATGCTACTACAGGAGAAAAACAAAAAGCAACCTATGTAATGCTTTTCGGATTGTCACTAAATGTTAACTATAAATCTATTTAAAATGAGTGATTCAAAAACAACGAGTACGGGTATTGGATTCCCTGGATTATTAGCAGCGATTTTCATAACGCTAAAATTATGTAAAGTGATCGATTGGTCTTGGAAATGGGTGTTAGCACCTCTATGGATTCCTTTAGCATTATTAGCTGTTTTTGGAGTTGTGTGGATGATCGTTGTATTCATCAAGCTATTAGGAAAAAAATAATCCCAAACGGTTCTTCAGCGGTTCGATTCCGCTGATGGGAACAACACTAAACTTATGACTTACTATAACGACACATTGTGCTGCACACAAGACGAAGTTTTAAAATTTTGTTCTGAATCCAACTATCAAAAAATGGTAACGAGAGGCAAAATAAACAGAGTTCGCCGTGCTTGCAAAGGAACGCCGGCTTTGATTGAATTTAAGAGCCTTCCGCTTCAATATAGAGAAGAACTAATCAAATTATATGGCAATCCTGAAAAAACTGTACAGCATCAGCAATTTGCAGAGGAGATCCAGTTGGACATGGATGCTGTAAGTTTTTATCAAAACTACAAGGCCAACGGTTCACCGATAAAAAAAGAGAGACAACGCCAGTTAGCCAATGAAGCCAGTATTTTAAATGCCATTGCAATGAAGTTGAAAGCGCATTTAAAAAGACAGAGTTCAGGAGCAAGCCAGGCGGAATTTTGGAAAAACGCCGCAAAAGTTCTTCCGGGAATAAAAACTGAATGGCCACACAAATTGCCGATCTCTGAAAAGTTCCTGAAAAAGAAATTCTTTGCATACGTTGACGAAGATGGCGGATATCGCTCTTTGGTAAATGGCAACTATGGAAATCAAAACACTAGGAAGGTTAATGAAAACCTTGAAAATTTATTGCTTTTCATTTTTGCACAAAGTTGGAAACCAAATCACGAAGATGTTTGGAGAGACTATATGAAGTTCATAAACGGCGTTAAAATCATCGTGAATGAAAAATCCGGAGAAATCTACAGTCCAAACGATTACGAGCCTATTTCAGTATCTACAGTAAGAACTTATATGAAAAAATGGAGCAATGCAGTCGGTACCGAGAAGAAACGCAGCAATAGCAGAATTGGGTACAATGCAAAACACCGCTCTTATGCTGATTTGATCGTTGACAAGTCCGGAAGTATTTTATCAATGGACGATAGAGATATCCCATTATTCCTGAAAGGCACAACAAAAAGAGTTGTTGGATATTTTTCTTCTGATGCCTGTTCAGGTGCAATCATCGGTTGGGCTTTTGCAAAGCCGAAAATGAGAGAGGACGATATCCACGGAAAAGGGTTAAATCTCGTTTTTGATTGCTTCAGAAATACGTTTGAGCAGCTTGATTATTATGGGACAAATATGCCGGCTGAAGTTGAAGTCGAAAATCACTTAATGTCTACGCTGAAAGAAACCACTTTGAAAGAAGGAAATTTGTTCCAGTTTGTGAGATATGCAGCTGCTGAAAATCCACAGGAAAAATCAATCGAAGGTTTCTTCCGAGTTCTGAGATACAAATACGAAAGAAAAATAAAAGGTTTCCGTGCGAGACCACACGCCCGAAGCGAGGCCAACCAGGCGAGACCAGGTGAAGAAAATGTACAGTACACTTTTGAGCAGATTTGCGAGATCGTAATTGATAACATTTTAGAATACAATAATGATCTTCATCCAAATCAAAAGAAATTCCCAGGCAAAAGCCGTATCGAGGTGTTTTTAGAAAACCAACATCCTGCATTACTTCCAATAAACTGGCGTGACGTTTCCCGTTGGGTTGGTGAAAATGTAGAAACTTCTGTCAATCGTGGTGAAGTAAGAGCCAACAATCAAAAATTCTTATTGCAGTCACCGGAACTTATGGATAAGACAGGGTATGGCAGTAAAGTTATGGCGTATTGGTTTAGACACGAACCAGGAGCAGAAAACAAAATCTACCTGTACAAAAACGACGAATTTATTTGTGAGTTATCCAACAAACCACAATTCCACAAAGCAAGGATTGAGCAGACGTCAGAAGATTTCAAAGCAATGTCACAGATGCAAAGCTTTACTAAGAAAATCGATGATCGTGCGAAAGTGATTATTGAACAGCTTAAAGAAAATTCAGTCACATTCATTGAAACGAATATTGTTCAGAATGCAGTGCAAACCGGCAGATCAGTCGAAACATTTGTAAATGAAGATCCGGAATTTGACTATAAAACAATCAACAGAGAAAACCTCGAAAACAGCCTTTTTAACGAACTATAAAATTACAGACAATGGAAATCACACAGCAATACAAAAACAAGGTTTTTACAGCCATTCTCGAAGGTCGAAAGCTATTTGACGGATCAGATATAGCATACTCTAAGACATTAGGAATAGACAAAGCCGTTTTTAACCGGCTAAAAAAAGGCGAAACCGACAGACTTGTCTCAGATGGAAAGCTTTTGCAGATCGGAAAAATATTGGATGTCACAGACAATAATACTGAAATCGTAATTGCCAAAACTGATGTTTACAAAAAAATCGAAAAGGATATCCACAGCTGCAAAGAAGAATCAATCGCTTTGATTTTCTGTGATGAACCTGAGATCGGAAAATCATTTTCAGCAAAGAATGTTTCCAAAAATATCCCAAATACTTTCTACATCGATTGTTCACAGTCAAAAACAAAACAATTGCTTATCCGGAAGATTGCCAAAACAATTGGCATCGACAGCACCGGGAAATATGGTGATGTTAAGGAAATGCTGAAATACGCAATCAATGCCATTGACAAACCAGTGATCATCCTGGATGATGCAGGTTATTTGGAACTTCCGGCATTCATTGAAATTATTGAGTTGTGGAACTATTGGGAAGACAGTTGTGGATGGTATATGATCGGTGATGATACCTTGAAAAACAAAATCAAAAGAGCAATCAAAAACGAAGTCGTTGGCTTTAGAGCATTTCTAAGCCGGTTCAATAATTCTTTTCTCAGTATTATTCCTACAACACGAGCAAAAAAACACGATTTCTACAGCCTTCTGATTTCTGATTTTTTCCACGCTAATCTTCCTGAAGAGCATTACGATAAAATCAATGATCTGATTGTGAAATGTATCGGGATGGACAAAGAACACAGCATCAAAGATGCGAACGAAAAAAATAAGGATCGTGAAGAAATAGAAGTTTTCGGAGCATTGAGAAGAGCGAAAACTTTTCTGAAACTGTTAAATAAATCAATGAAAAATGAAGTTAAAACGAGCGCTTACGCCGAATAATGTCAGAAATAAAAAACGAACAATTTATGATTTCACAGGACATTGGCTCAAAGGCTTTGGAAAAATAGAGAAAGGAACTCGCATCCTGATCTATGGTGAGTCCGGAAACGGAAAAACTTCTTTCACTTTTCAATTAGGAAAATATCTCAGAAAGTTTGGGCGTGTTGGTTACAATTCCTTAGAAATGGGAACTTCATTAGCCTTAACAAACATACTGGATGAAGCGGAAATAACGAATGAGATTATCATTTACGACAGAGAAACCATAGAGCAGCTTTCTGACAGGTTACGGAAACATAAGAGCGCTGAAATTGTAATAATTGATTCGCTTCAATACTTCCGGGATGAAACCGGTAACGGGATCAATTATAAAAAGTACATCGAATTTACACAGGAGTTTAGCGATAAGGTTTTGATCTTCATCAGCCACGGAAAAGGTAAAAATCCGGAAGGAAAGTTGGCCGAAAGTGTAAAGTTTGATGTTGACTGCAAAGTTTTCATAAAGGGTTTTAAGGCCTTCATTACAAGCCGGTACGGTGGCGGTGAAACTATTACCATTTGGGAGAAGGGCGCAGAGGAATACTGGGGAACATTTTAAAAATTATAACAAAGAAATATGAAAACACCAACAGAAATATTGGACACAATTTTAGAGCAATTTCAAAAATTACCATCTAATGCGAAATTTTCTGAAACCGTAAAAGCTCAAGAAAGAGCAGTGAAAATTATAAAAGATTTTGGAGAATCTGAATATCAAAAAGGCTTCAATGAAGCTTCAGAAAAATTCGAAAAGGAAAAATTGAATAATCAAATTAAAAATAACTGATGAAACAATCAGGAGACACAGCAGGTCACGAACTGGCCAAAGCAAGCGAGCGAGACAAGAGCCGCCAGGATGCCTTAAAAGCGTTGGAAACTGCCAAAGCACAAGAGAAATCAAAGAACGGCAGATTTGTTTATGACAGAAACCACAAAGACTATTACTTTAAATTAAATGATCTAAAAAAATGAGTTTTTTTCCACCAACAGAGAAAGAGCTTGTAGAAATAATCAAAAATCTAAAAGCAATATTAGAAAATGAAGAGCATCAGGATTTATGGAAAGAAACCAACGAATTACTGAAGGAAAAAGAACAAGAATTACAAAAATTAATAATACAAAATAACGCATTATGACAAATACAATCGACATTAACACATTATCGCCTGAACAGATCGAAGATCTCGCAAAACAACTATCAGAAAAGAAAAAAACTGCTAAAGAAAAAAGAGCAGCAGATCTGCAAGCGCTGGACGAATTGGCGGCCGAAACAATGCCGGCATCAATTAAAATTCTGCGTGATGCTTCTGAAGCTTTGGAAATCGCAAAAGCAAAAGTTTTTCAGGATTTTCAACTTTATCTTAAACAGAAAATCGAAACGATTGGCGTTCGTTCCAATCAACAAACCCACACCATCACTGTCGGAGGTGAAAGTATCAAATTAGGTTACAGGATTACGGACGGTTACGGCGAAAATGCCGCTTACGGAATTGCAATGGTTCACAAGTTTTTAGGATCACTCGGAAAAGACGAAAATTCTAAAAAAGTGCTTTCAATCGCTTACAGATTATTGCAGCGAAACGGCAACGGTGATTTGGACAGTAAAAAGGTTTTAGAACTTCGTCAGATCGCAGATAAAGATTTCCCGGACACAGACTTCCAAAGAGGCGTAGAACTGATCCAAAGTGAGTACAAGCCGAAAGTATCAAGATGGTTTATTGAGGCGGTTTATAAAGACGGTACCGGTATTGAAAAAAGTATTCCGCTTTCCATTACGAGCGTGGATCTGCCAAAAGATATGGATCTTACTTTTTTACTACCTAAAGATTAAGAATATGGAAGTAACAATTTTAATACTGTTAGCAGTGGCATTTGCAGTAGGTTTTTTCATCGGTGCATTTGTATTTTTTTACTGTGATAGTGCAACTCCACACCTATTGGAAATGGAAGATCCTTATCAGCCAATTGAGAGGTTTGATATCACAGACCACTATTTTGATTCGATTAGCGTATGTAAGGTACTCGATGAAGTTATGTATGAAAGAAAAAAACAGAATGTGAAATGGGGTGAACAAAATCACAATTTGACAGACTGGATTGCAATTCTTACAGAAGAGGTTGGAGAAGCTTCTAAGGAGGCTGTAAAGTTTAGATTTAGAGATGGATTGAAAAGTCTCAAAAATGAAAATAGACAAATAGTGATAGATGATATCCAAGAGACAAGGCTTAAAAACTATAGAAAAGAATTAATACAAGTTGCAGCTGTCTCTGTTCAAATGATAGAATCACTCGATAGAGGTTACTACTAACATCCCAAACGGTTTTTATCAGCGGTTCGATTCCGCTGATGGGAGCAAATCAAAAATCAATGAAAAAATTTAGAAAAAGAATAAGAATTGAAAATGCTGAAGCTTTTAAACTGGAATACTTTGACGGCCGTGGAATTAAAAAAGAAAAAGAGTTCACAACCTACAAATCTTTGGAGCAGTTTCATTCCAGGCAAAAAGATTTCCTGTATTTGGAATTAAGCCGATACGCCTTTGTTAACAACAAATGGCACCGCTTTATAAAACTCAATTCACCTTTCGTCTTTGCGGCAGAATTGGAATCAATTACCAAATTTTTCAAAGAGAAAATCGACGCTGAAAATCTTCAAGATTTGAAAAGTGAAGAGAAATAGAATCATCAATGAAACATTTTTTAACAGATCCTTTATCCGATGACGAAATTGAAGAGCTGACAAAAAAGGTTAAGAAAAAAAGACTTCGTTGCTTTTACGGAGTTTCAAAAATTAACAAGATTTTAAAAAAAAGGGCTATCACTGTGATTTTTGAAAATGACGAATGTGGATTACCTGAGCAAAACGAGAAGAGGGTTTCCCGATGGATGCATATTGTTCACGTTCGCTTTCAAACACCTGAAGAAAAAGAAGATGCAATTTATAGAAATAGGATGTTTACAACATATCACAGTTTTATAGATGAAAAGCCCTGGAAAGGTGACTGGAAGGCGGTTTTACATAACAATTATGTAGCTGACGAAAATAATGTAAAAGAAAGTGAACGATTAATAATAAAAGAAAAAATGGGTATGGCATTAAGAAAACACTATGATTTTGATGTCCCATTTCAATCAACATTACAATTCTAACAATAAAAATCAAAATAATGGCAACACTAAAAAAACTTATGACGCTTCTTTCCAAAGAAGGACTTTTGGAAAATAGAGCAGATATTATCAGAGAATGGACAAACGGCAGAACCACTTCTGCTGCCAAACTTACAGAATCAGAGATCCACGCAATGTGTGTAGTCCTGGAGAAAAACAGCATCGAAGAAATGGACATAAAAAGAAATCGTTTGATCGCTTCAATTTTCGGAATGTTCAAACTGATGAACAAACAGGTTTCAATCGATTATGTCAAAGGAATTGCTTGTAGAGCGGCCAAAGTTGACAAATTCAATAAGATATCGGCCACACGCCTGGTAAGTCTTTACAACGCTTTTAAAAATGCTCAAAACGACCTGAATTTCACAGCAAAAATGGTTGAAGGATTTATTAATGAACAACAATCTTACAATTAAAAAATTAGAATATGGATTTTGAAGAAATGGAAATGCCAACACCTTGCGAACATTGCGGGGATGTATTCGATTTGAATGACGGTTACGCCTCCGAAAAATGGCACGAGGACATAATTATATGTAAAAGTTGCTCAGAAAAAGAAAGCGAAGAAATCGAAGATGATGACCGTTGGGAAACTATCAATATAGATTTGACTAATGCACTTTACGGACTTAATAAAGAAGAGAATTTATTAAACAGAATTGACAAAGAAAATATAGAATTGCTTACGAAGATTTCACAAATAATACAAAATGAAAAAAATCAAATTTAAAATAAAGGAAGCTTTTCGAAAATTGATTCGTTGGGCTTTGAAAACTGAATTACAAAATATTGAAAGTCAGATTAGAGAAAACGAGATTCAATATAAACGAATAGAAAATCTACTGGGAAACTTGGATATTAGTGTTGATGTTCATTATAGGGCAAAGAGTTGGGCTGTAATTTCGATACAAGGAGAAAGAACAGATTTTATTAAGTTCATTGATTTAGGGAGAAAGGAAATAGATGAAATTTATAGATTTCTACGACATTTTGACAGAACCAAAGTAGATGCAGAACCCCGGACTTTTGAATACTTAAAAATACCTCGATTAAGAAATAAAAGATACTAAAGTAATGCCTGAAGAAATCATAACACCCGAAATCGAGGTTCTGAATATTTTCAATCAAATTACAGGACATCGGCACCGTTCCGGAAAGGCAAATTTGTCCGGAATAAAAAGAGTTTTAAAAGAAGGTTACACCATCCAGGAAATAACGGAAGTGATACAGCTGAAAACATTACAATGGAAAAACAACGCTGTAATGTGTGACAATTTGAACCCTGTCACAATTTTTAGAGATAAGAATTTTGACAAATATATTAACCAGGTACTGAACGCCAAAAACAACCCTCAACTTTATGCAGAACAGTTCGCCACCATCAATAGCAAAACCTTTGGAAACGATCCTTCCGGAGCATTCTCTAAAATTGATGAAATGTTTGGCAAGCGATGATAAGTTTGCCTTAATAGATTTAGAAAGGAAATTGACCGTAAAACAGTGCTTATCGACACCTTTGCTGATAAATCATAAGTCTCAGGAATCAGAATTCATTAAATCAATTTTTGTAATTGTGAAGCGGTTCAATGATCTGATAAATGTTGGTAAGAAGATGAACGAAAATCAAATGATTGCATTATCGGCCGATCTTTTCGAAAGATTCAGCAGTGAAAGTTTAGAAGATATACTTCTGTTTTTCAAAATGGCACGTCAGGGCGATTTTGGGGACATCTACCGGCTCGATTCCATTGTTATACTGTCTTGGATAGAAAAGTATTTTGATCTCAAAATAACGGCTCGTGAAGATGAAATGCAGAACGATAGAAATATCCGGGAACGCCAGGAGAATGACGCTGTAAAAAATCACGTTCCAGACGAAAAGGCAATTGAATACCTGGACAAACTTTCAAAGCAACTTAGAACAGCAGCCGTGACAAAAAATATAGGTGTTTTGAGAAAAGATAATCCAGTTTTCAACTATCAAACGTATCTGAAGGAACTGCCGGAAATAGTAGTTAAAATGACAGATCAGGCGCTTGATATGATGTTTGGAAATACTACTAAATCAACACATCCGGAAGTTTGGGACATCCTTTTTACAGAAATAGAATTAAGAAAAACTCAGAAAGAACATAATGATAAAAATAACCCCAAAAGGAAACGATATAATAAAGATGGAAATACAAATGCACCTGCCTCAGATTGATATCATCAATTTTTTGCAAAGAAAAGGATATGAGGTTAAAGCTTTTTCAATCATTAATCCTGCTGTTGAAGAGTTTTTGTTGAGCGAACCGGCTTTTATTTGGCACACATTCACAGCCACAAAACCAGGTGAAGAGCAAAGCAAAGAAAACATTTTCACCAATGTTTTTGAAATGGAAATGCGAGACTATTTAAAATTATCATAGGTTACGGATTTCCGTAGCCTTTTTTCATTTAACACAATTAATTTTACACTATGAAAGAATTCAAAATCAATGCACAAGACCACATCATTGATGATATTTTATCACACATTGAAAATGGCACAATGGGAATGGCATTTGCCAACGATTGGAATTATGTACGAAAAGGAGATACTTTACATTTTACACTCAAAGAAAATGGAAATGTTGATCTTTCTATTATTTTTTGGTTTGGATATTTGACAAATCAGTAATTTAGCAAAGCAAAAGCTTTGAGAATGGATTACAAGGCAATAGTAGATGAACTACAGAGAATTGTAGATAATAAACCTGATCGTCATTTTTATAGGAGCTTACAGTTGATAATTGATAATTTGGAACAAACTAATGATTTAAAAGTTTTTAAGGTTGCGATCAGATACAAAAAACTGCTTTCAGGTTTTGAAGATCCTTTCGACTGGCGAAAGTTTGAATTTAGAAATCCTAATTTTCAGACTGAAATTATAAATTTAACAATTAAACTAATCGATTATCTGAATGATTATTTCAGATTTTTAAAACCTTTAAAATAAACATCTCAATATGCAAAAAAATATAATACCGAAAAAACCAATCAGAATTGTAGGATTACCTCCATTGCACGAATTTAATGAAAAGAATTATCTAACTGCTTTTTTGAAATATATTAAAAGATTCGCTCTTAACGATCAAGTTTCTGTTTCTTTTGAAATGTCTGTCGTGCCTGTTTACAGTGAAAATAAAATCTATACGTTCTATATGTATGAACTTCAAAACAAAGCATTTGACGAAGTTTTGACACTGATCTCAAATTACAGTGTGCAGGGATTTCATAAGCATACAAGAGGTTCAATTGTTGATCCTGATAGCTTTACATACTTTCATTCTCTATTAGATTTGTTTAGGATAATTGAAAATGCTAAAAAATGAAAAAACTAATATTACTATTACTACTTTCCGGTTTTGCATTTGGTCAACAAATCAACATCTGCAATCTTTCGGAAAATGATTTACAACCTTTTTCGGAAAAGATTACTTCAGATTACGGAATTAAAATTTCCAATACTAAAAAAACGAAACTCGGTTTTGTTGTAAAATTTGATGATAATTTGCAAGTTACTTTTGTTAACATTGCAGGTCAATATTCTCTTAACAATATTACAGGGAAAACAGAAATTGTAAAAAGAATCTGGAAATCTTTTTTTAATCCTGGATATTCTGAAACAAGCGAAGAATATTCTAATACAATCTTAAAACAAAACGGCGGTGATGTCCGGCTGCAAGAATCACAAAATCAATTTTACATCGAAAAATATTCCTGCCGTAATTAAATAAAAAAAATACCACTTGTTTGGTGTTTTTTTTTATTCTATTTTTGTGTATATATGGCAGTAACTCAACAGACTATCGGAAAGAAACGAAACCTTTTACATCGCTACAAGCTAGTGATGGAGGAATTCGACAAACACGATTGCCAAATTATACCGATCACTGTGATACATAGAGAGTACATTTACCCAAAATTTGGGATTTCCCGTGACACACTTTATCGCATCCTAAATTGTGCAATAGATGAAGAATTGCAAAAAGTGACTTTGCCTTCACTGTTTGATTAGACATTTCCAACCTCAAAATCGTAGGTGATTCTATATTCCTGAATACCGTCATCCCTTCTAATCCTTTGCTGTGATTTTCTGATCAGTTTTGAGCAGTTTTCTCCTGGTGCAAAACCTTGCACTTTTTCGTGAACAGATTCTATAATGCTGTGGATTTCCCAGGCTTTTGATTTTTGCGTCAAAGGCGCTCTTCCGGAAGTGTTTGTCAGCTTCTGTTTAGCAATACACAATTCGAGTGTAAAGCGTGCTAATTGGCGTTGTTGTGGCGTTGCTCTTCGATCAGCCCCAATGTTCTCAAAATCTCCATTCTTAACATCGAAGAGACAACACGGAAATGCAACCGGTGTATCACCAGGGAACATATTGATTTGCCCCCAATCTTCATCAACGTACTTAATTCCGGATTCCATAATCCGTGCCTGAAGTTGTAATAAAATTTCGTCCATTATCTTTGTCTTAATTGATATGTTATATATTCTTCAATCTCCTGAAATGTATGTTCTACGCATCTTTCAATTGCTCTTCTTACTTCCGGATGATCTCCGATGAATTGCCGTTGTGTAATTTCCATTTTTGAACCAACTTTTTTTAATGCCATTGCTTTGAACTGTTCGGCTTCTATTCCTGTTTTACCTTCTCGCATGTACATTGCCCAAAAGTATTTTTTCATTTTGGCTGTTACCGTAATTTCACCGCCTTCATTGTGCATTGAAGCATCTATCCGGGAACTTCGCCAACTTATGGACTGGCTGCCTTGTCTCATTTGAATAGACCGTCTTAGTTGTGCCGTTCTCATCATCAAGCTTCCACGCCTATTGATTAATTTTGTTTGTCTCCAGGCTTTATCAAAAAATGCCTTTCTTTCAAAATTCTTGTCAAATTCATCTGTGAGTTCTATGGCCACGTCGTCCAATATTTGTTTATAAAAATTTTTCATTTGTAAATTTTTTATATATTTGCTAATTATGAGTGACTTATATAATTTTAAAGGTGTTGATTTGCGGACAGCTACTATCTACGATATAGCTGAAGTTCTGCCGGAATACCCTGCAATTATTATAGATCCTGAAACTGAATTAAACGATGATGATGGAAGAATTTTCGCATTAATCACCTACGCAGAATCTTATAAAATCACTGACCTGGAAGAAAAACTGAACGAATTGTACAAAGATCAGTTACTATCTATCTTTCAATAAATTTTTATTTTTTTCCAATAGTTCCAAAAATTTCTCTTCTGTATAATCGGTTTTCGTAGCATAAGAAATTAACGCTTTCACTGATCTTTCTTCAATTTCATAAGTGCTGTTTTCGACAATCGCTTTTGTAAGTCCGGTAATCTGATCAGTATATTTATCATTTACCAAACTTTTCTTTACAGTTTCTAAAACTTTCTTTTGGTTTGATCCACTCCACTTTATCAAATTATCATAATTAACGACCATTCTGTTGTAAGCCGTATTATTTCTATCATTTACAAGCGACATATTTTCAAGTTTACCGCCTAATTTTTCCATAAATTCCGGCAATGTTTTTCTACTTACAAACTCGTTGGCCAACTCCATTGTTTTAGTCATTTCGGTTGTCATTCTCATATTACCTGGAATGTTGGCATTATGCCACATTTCGTGGTGTAGAGTTGAAATTGCCCTTTCCTGCTCAAATGTTGTAGGAATTTTGTTTTTAATATTATTGATTCCGGCATTGATGTGATCGACAATTTCTTTTTTCAAAGAAATACTACCGTTCATATCTGTAAAGCCGTTAACTCCACGTTGTGAAGTGGTTTTAACTTCTTTAAAGCCTCTATGGAAAAATTCTTTATTCTCTTCCGCAAAATCAGCAATATGATTGCTCAGGTCTTTTGTGGTTTTTAACGTGTTTGCTTTTGAAACAATTTTCTTCGTTTCCGTTGCACCTACAACTTTTGTATAAGAATTATTTTGAGGAAATAATTTTTCTTGCATTCCAGGATTAAACCTGAACATTTCAAGTTTGTTTTTTCCGTTTTTCCCGATTTGTGTGGTTGCTTTTTCGGCAGCTGCTGTAGCTTTTTCCAAATCGCTTGCAGGATATTTTGAAGCTAATACCAAAACAGCAATACAACGGCATCGCCAGCCGTTTGGCGGATAATATGAGATCCAAAACGCTGAACTTTTGGGAAATGTAGTTCCATTTAAGGCAGCGTGATCATCCCTTACTCTTTCGTCACCTGCTGTCCTATACTGTAGATTATATCTGTCGCTATCGCTTAAATTAGCCCAATTGGCAGCGCTTTGAGATGAAGCCTGCGCAAATTGATATTCAGCATCGAGGTAGTTAAGATTATATTTCTCGTTAATCTTTAGAATATCCTTCTCAAAAAGATAGTACGGTCTAATGTGGCCGCTATCGTCTTTTAATAAACTGCTTGCTTCCTGTAATTGTGCATTAGTTTTTAACCCGGAGAAAATGAAAGCATCTTTTTTAAGATATTCTTTCATTTCTTCCGGTACATCGTGCGAAATTCCTAATTCAAAAACTTTGGCAGTCTCTTTTATCAAAGTTTTGTATTCCTTGACTTTTTCGAGATCTTCCGGCTTGTAATCACCTAATTGATGAAGTTTTTTAAATGCCTTTTCAGCGGCGTTTAAAACCTTTTTAAATTTCGGTCTGTTTTCTTCCGGATCGTTAGCAAGATTGAGCGAACTGCAATATTCACAATTGCAGGGTTTGTATTGTTCCTGAAGGCTTTCATTCAGGGCTGAAAAGTAGGCAACGCCTGGTTTCTTAATTCCAGCCCTTAATAAAAAAAATCGGCTGAAAGTTTTTGTCCGGTTGGTTGGTTCTGTCTTTCACCGGTGATTGGAACGCCAAATTTATCTGATATCCATTTGTCGTCAACTTCTTTTCCTGCATTCAGCAGGTCTTTTGTATATCCAAAAAGCTTATCCAGGTCATCAGCTTTGTCATATTTATAGACCCATTCGCCTTGCGGAATGAAGCCAATTAATTGCAAAGATTTTAAAATCTTACTGTTCCATTCCTGCTCAATTAATGACAGATCAGATTGCACCAAATCATCAAGCATATTTTGTGAAGTTTTCTCTTTTGAATTGGAACCGTTCACAGTGTCCTGACCGATAATAGCGCCTGAAATAGGCATTGAAATTTCGTTGTTACAAAGTTGTATCAGATTTTTATAAACATCACCATTAGTGGCCACACCTTCCGCCCACTCGAATTTTTCATTTTCATCAATAATAAACCAGGCTGCTGCTCCCATATCCTTCATCATATTTTCGGCACGGTTCAGCATTCTTTTATCTTGTGTGTTGGTTTTCATTACACGAGGCGGAGTGCCGTATATTTCGCATAATTCTGACCAACAGGATTGAGCAAACCGTTTGAACAATACTTGCGGAACAACGGCATTTATTAAACCGAAATCGGCAGATAAATTGGTATCTCCAAACTCTAAAACCCAAATCCCGTACTCTTTGACTTCACGGTATTTGATAAATTTATCTTCTGTGTAATCCTGATAAACTAATCCGGAATAAGGATTTACGTTTTGTCTTGGAATTAATTTGAATTTCAGACGTTCGTCTTCAAATACCCATTGACCAAGTGAATGTTTTAAAAATTTAGTATTTAAAACCTCAGAATTAACCTCATTAACGAAAATTTGATTTTGTAGTAGATCTGTGATTTCCTGATTGACTTTGCCGTCTTTTCCGGTAATGGAAAAACTTTGAGATAATGATTTGTTTCGTCTGTTTTCTGTCTGAGACTTTAATAACGGATCTTGTGAAACTTCATCCAATAAATTGTATAACCCCCAAAAAGTTGGATTTTCATCTAACATTGCAGATTGTAGGACTTTGCTCCAATCTGAAATATCTTTTCTCGCTCTCGAAATAGATTTCGGTGCAGTTTCAAAAACGGGTTTTGTTGTTTGTGTGGTGACAGGCTTACTTTTCAGTGCTAGCCAGGTTGGAAGTTTCATAAATTACTCGTGATTAAATTTGATACGTGATCCGCTTCTGTACGGCAATGGTTCGTCTGTTGTGGTGCTGTCGTCTTCGACAATTATTTCAAGATCTGATAAAGTCACAATTCCTTTTGCCAAATCTTTCAAATAAGTTACAGCCCGGTCATAGTTCTTTTGCGCCCTTTCATAAAGAATATCGGCGTTACATAATTCAATAAAATGAAATTTCGCAATAGTCTTAGTTTTTTGAAGTAAAACAGAATTACGTGCAGATCCGGTTTTTGCAAAAATGGTTTGCACATCATAATGTGGACGGCCGTCGTTGTATTCCTTCCTGTCATTTTGCGTGAGATAAGATTTAACTTCTTCAACAGCTGCTGAAATAGCATCAGATAAAGCCTCATCATTACCATCTGCAATCTGCTCAATCTGATATTCGTAAATTGCCGAACCCATGTCGGCCTCTTCTAAAAATGCCATATAATTAATATTTTCTACTTGCACGATTACCACTTCGATAATCATTGCCGTGGTTAAAACTTCTATTTTGTAAAATCCAGACACCGCCTTCAACACCATCCGGACCATCCATAACCTTTGCATTCGGCGAAACACCTAAAAACTGTGATTCCAATCTTCTCATGTTTGGATTTTTATCTTCAGCAATGTTGAAAATCAAATTCATCAATCTGACAATTGGTTCCAGTGTACCTTCAATTCTAAAGTATTTTTCCGGTTTTCTCCTGGTGTCCGGTGTGATCGGAATCATGATGCCGGTTTCGATTGCTTTTTGGCGGATTAACGGCGAAAGTACCTGTTCGTAAAAGGGATCTTGTAATGAGTTATTTTCGATGTAAATTTTATGTACAATATCTCTTTGACTGACGTATTTATGCGCTTCAAAAAGGCAATCAATAAACTGTGAATTATTCATTACATCTAGCCAACAGGTATAGACATAATATTTTAATCCCTTACGGCCAATTACACCGACAAATTTTGTTGAAGCCTGGTTTTTTTTAGTTGTTGACTTATCTTTATTAGACGTTGCAGGATCAGCGTAAACTAAAACTTCGTCGCAATCTTCTAACCGTGGTGCTTTGCCCCAAAGAATCTCTTTGAAAACGCTTCCTTCAATGACTGGATTATTGAAATATTCTTTTTGGTATGATGCCCATGATACAGTACTTAAAACCCTGTCAATTTGCGCCTCTGAGTTTTTTTGTGGCCAACTGGAAAAACCGTTTTTATCTCGAATATTTATGATATCATGATAATCTGCTTTTTTTGCCATTTCAGTGATACAGCAATAAGAAGCGATTATATTTCCGCAAGCAATTAGTAAAAGTGGTGCTGAAATTGAACGTGTAGGAATTAATGCCTGTTCAATCCAATTAACAGATTCTTTTATTCTGTCCGGATTTCTGCACTCTTCGTCAGTATCAATATCATCAATAAGAATTACATCCGGTCTCGCTTCGTCATTTTTTGCACCCCTGGGAGATTCCCCCTTACCTAATGACCTGAAGGAAGCACCATTTGCTAAAACAAATTTTCTTTCTTTCCAGTTTCCATAATTAAACTGATCACCATAATCATTCTTAATCCTTTCATTCTGCTCAAAAACGTTTTTGTAAGGCCTTAACAGCATTTCGGCATTGTCGGCAGAATATGAAACCAAAAGGACGTTTTTCTTTTTCTTTGTCAAAACAAGATAGATTACATCCATCATTGTCCTGGTAGATTTTGCAAGTTCCCTTGACCAGGATAAAACAAAATATAATTCTGCTGTATTCAGAATTTTTTTTGAGGCATCAATATGGAATTTTGCAGGTTCTGCCGTGCAGAATTTGGAAAAATAATGCTTTTTCCATTCTTCTGGATTTGCTTCTAACCACGCAATCCGCTTCTTTTTTTCAATCGGTGTTTCATCCAAATTAATGGCATCTTCCCGGTAAAGGTTATCTGATGCTCGTTTCCAAACTTCTAATAACTGGCCTGTTTTTTTGTCCATTTATTTGATTTTGGTTTGAATAAAAGTGTCGAAGTAACCGGAAAACTGTTTTGCAAATTCCAGGTTATGAGGTTTGATGAAACTTAAAAATTCGATTCCTGTTTCGATGATTTCACCGACATTAGTTTCAGTTTCAAGTTTTTTAATTGAAGCCGTTATTTTAGAAATTATGTCCGCTTCTGATGGTGTCGGAAAATTGCTAAACTTTATCGGATAATCTAATTCATTATATGTAGGATAATGAATTGATTCAGTTTTGCCATCCTTTATTTTGATTGGTTTTTTTAGAGACAATGGTACATCTCTCACCAAAGGCCGTGTTCTTATCTCTTCGTTTAATTTTTCGAGTTGATTATATAGATTGACCAATTGATTTTTTTTGGTCACTAAAAGCGATTTCCTTTTTTCTGACCAACCATATAGAGCGATCCATTTACCGAGTGTCTTTTCAGTAATACCAACTTTTTCCGCAACATCTTTTTGCGAAAGTGCATCATCTGATAAGTATATAGTTTCTGCAAGGTTTTTAAGCCTTTTTTCTTCTTCTCGGGTATTTCTTGCCATCGCTTTTTTGGAAATTTTATGAACAAAATTCCAATTCGGAAGCGCTTAAAAAAAACAATTGTAAAACGGTCGGACACATTTGTAAAACGCTCTGACATAACCGTCCGAACATCTGACAACTTCTTTTTTTTCGACAAAAACGCACGCAATTTTGTCATCACAATAAGCAATAAAATTTTTCAATATGAAGTAATTCACAGTCAATCCAAAAGGAGAGCAACCGCTCGATGATCGGGCGGTTATTTTAAAACTTATTGCAATACCTAATTATTAAATGTCAAAGAAAAAATTTGTTTTTAACGACGAAAAGAAAAAGAATTCCTACGGTTTCTCTATACAAACTATGGGAATTGATCTTGAAAGGTTTACCCAAAATCCCGTGTGTCTTAACAATCATTTGAATTGGACGGAAGCGGTTATCGGTAATTGGATTGATATATCTGCTGAAAACGGCATTCTTTCCGGTGAACCGGTGTATGATGAAGCAACCGAAAACCTTGAAAATAAAGAGACGATCCGAAAAGCAAAAGCCGGATTTATTAAAGGCTGCTCAATGGGAATTTCTTTTGACGAAGCCGATTTTGTCAAATTAGAAAATGGTGATCTTCTACTTACAAAATGTGAACTTTTTGAAGTTTCCCTGGTTGCAGTTCCAAGCAACGCCAATTCAGTTACTCTTTACGATAAAAGCGGAAATAAGATGTCAGAAAACGAAGTGAAAACACTTTGTCTGTCATTAGGAAATGCGGAATCTGATCCAACAAAATTTACAACTAACAATAACGATTCAACAATGAAAAAAATCCAATTATCACTATTGGCATTATCAGCCTTAGGATTTGCTCAAAACACACAGACTGTAGAAGAGCCGGAACTTGACAAAGCAATTCTTTCTCTTAAAAATGAGAACGACAAGAACACTTTGGAACTTGAAAAAGTAAAAAAAGAACTAAAAGCCTTCCAGGATGCCGATAAACTGAAAAAAGAACAGGAAATCGAAACAATGGTAAATCTTGCTATCAAAGATGGACAGATCACAGCTGAGAAAAAACAAACTTTTGTTGATTTGGCAAAACAAAACTTTGAATTGGCAAAATCAACATTAGACAGTTTCGAGAAAAAGGTTGATTTAACTGCCGGAATCCAAACACCAGGCGGAAGCAAAGAGCCAATGACAGAAGAGAAATTCCAAACTCTTTCAGAAGACCAAAGATTAGCGTGGAAAAACGCAAATCCTGACGAATACAAAAAATTATTTGCATAACCTTTAAATTATAAACAATGCCAGCAAACTATCCTGAAATATGGTTAAAACGTGTTAAAACCAACATCGACAAAAATACAGCTGCAACCTTCCTGGATGGAATCCCGGAACTTGATGTAGATGTTAGCATGATCAACGAAGGTGATGCAACCGAAATGAACAAAATCTATGTTGCAGTAAGTGAATTCGATGTTGACGTTTTAATCAACAATACAACCTATCCAATAGCCGCACAGGTCTATAATGATAGTACAATTGAACTCACTTTGGATAAACTACAGACAAAAGTAGTCACCGTTTCCGATGATGCCGTAAAAGGATCTTCTTACGACAAAATTGATAGTGTTACAAAAGCACACACCAATTCTATTTCCAAAGCAAAATACAAAAAAGCCATCCACTCTATTGCACCGGCCGACAACACCAACGCAAAAATGCCAATTATATTGGCAACCGGTGGCGCTGACGCTTTGGCAGATCCTTCAGGTAGGCTAAGACTTACTTACGAAGATCTTGTCGCTTTGAAATCTGCTGCCGACGCTGCCGGTGTTGCTGATGATGACAGACGTTTGGTATTATGTGAAAATCACTGGAATGATCTTTTACTGGATCGTAAAAATTTCGGAAATCAATTGATTGATTATGTGAAAGGAAAACCAAATCCAATGATTGCAGGTTTTGAATTACACAAATATGGTGCTAATCCTTACTATACCGTTGCAACCAAAGTTAAAAAGGCTTACGGTTCTGTACCAGGTGCCGGCGATAGACAGGCTTCAATTATGTTCGTGAAAACCAACATTGCTAAGAAAACAGGTTCTACAAAACAGTATTTCGCAAAAGCTGATACCGATCCGGAAAACCAAACAAACAGAATGAACTACCGTCATTATTTTGTGGCAACACGTTTCCAAAACAGAGATTGCGCAGCAATTATATAGGCTATGAGAAACATTGAATATATAGCCGTGCATTGCACTGCTACACCACAGACGACATCTATTAGTTCAATAAGTAACTATTGGAAAACAACTCTTGGTTGGAAAATGCCCGGCTATCATTTCATTGTAAAGCCGGACGGCGAAATAGTTCAACTTTTGGACATCGCAAAAGTTTCTAACGGTGTTGGCGGTTGGAACTCTAAACTTATTAATATCTCCTACATCGGCGGTGTTGATGGATCGGGAAAACCAACAGACAACAGAACAGAGGCGCAAAAAAAAGCAATATTAACAAAGCTGAAGGAACTTAAAGTTCTTTTCCCAAAAGCAAAAATACAAGGTCATAGAGATTTCCCAGGTGTGAAAAAAGCCTGTCCATCTTTTGACGCAAAAACAGAATATAAGAACCTATGAAAGCACTTTTTTCATTCATATTTATTTTGATTTTTTCACTGGCAATGGTTTCCTGTGTGAATAGGAAACCATCACCGCCGGTGACAATCGAGAAGACCAAAACAGTCAAAGAAATTGTAAAAGACACAGTTTATGAGGTTTCGGCCGATAGTTCCTTTTACTATGCCTATGTAGATTGTGTCAATGGCAAACCTGTACTGAAGGAACCATCGAAGTATAAAAATTTACCAAAAAACAAACCGGGCAAAGCTTTACACGTTCCAACGGCTAAACTTGACGGAAATATTTTAACTGTAGGATGTTACCAGGAAGCGCAAAGATTATTCAAGCAATGGCGTGAAACCTATATTTCTGAAAACGAAAGCAAAACTGTTCCACAATACATAGAAAAGCCATTTAAATGGTATCACCAAACTTTGATGTGGATCGGCGGCATTTTTCTCGTGTTGTCAGCAATCGGACTGGTTTTAAAATTCACTATTAAATCTTAAAAATTACAACAATGTCAAAAAATATTTTTAAAGACAATCCAAATTTAACGGAAGCATTCATTACTTCAAACGGTGAAGTTTTCTACCAAAAAGGAGATGCAGAAATCGAAGCGAAAAAACTTGCTGACAAAAGGATTGAGCATGTAATCAATCCCAGTCAAAAGGTGGCCGTATCTGAGCCTTTTGTTCAGGTTGCTGAGAATAAGGACGGTTCAGCTGTATTAGAATATACGGCCGAACTCGATGTAAAACAAATGACGGTTGAAGCTGCTGTCAACTTTGCGCTAGAAACTGACAGAGAAATGTCGAAAGAACTTTTTGAAGCTGCTTTCAAAACTGTAGGAACAGACACACCAACAGGCGTGAGAACTGATGAAAACAGGCCTAATGTAATTGTTGTCGATGATGTTGATAATGATGATGAAAACGGCTCTGAAGAATCTGCAAAACCCTGGCTTCCTGAAAACCTAGTGACTAATTCAGATGTGAAAGTAAATGAGCCTGTTACAGAAGTAAGATTAACAGGAAAACAGCAAGCGCAAAAAGATTACACGGACAAATTCGGGGATGTTCCTGCTGAAGAATTTACAACAAAGCAACTTATTGCAGCCGTTGCAAGCGGTGAGAAATTAGTTGCTGAACTAAACAACGACTAATAAAATGAGCTTACCAAATATTGATATAAAATTAGGTAACGGCCAAATTGGATCTACTCTTCCGAACGAAGATAGAACAACCGGGGTTCTTACCGGAGCGGCAGCGGTTGCAGGTAAGTTTGAGTTAAACAAAGCCTACACCGTCAAAGGTATGGTAGATATTGCCAATCTTGGAATTGTTGCAAGTGTAGATAATGCAAAGCTTTATAAGTTCTGTAAAGAATTTTACGAAGAGGCTGGAGAAGGTACTGAACTTTGGATTTTTGCTTTTGCCAAAACTACAAAAGTTAGTGACTGGTTTACAGCTGATGCACAAACGGGAAAAGTTCCGGCACAAGATCTTTTGAATGCTTCAAACGGAAAAATCAGAAGATTGCACACTGTTTACAATCCGCTTGGTTCTTTTGTTCCAACAATTGTTACCGGTTTAGAAACTGATGTTTGGTTGGCGATGCAGAAAGCACAATTGTTTGCGGAAAATTATACAGCGCAAAAATATGCACCTGTAAGAATTGCTGTTGAGGGCTTCGCTTTCGATGGTGACAAAGTGACTTTGGCAACATTGGAAACGAAGCAATATAATCGAGTTTCGGTGTTAATAGGTGATACACAGCCCAAAACAGGAACCGTGACAAATTACGGCGCTGCAATGGGAGTTTTAGCCGGTCGAATGGCAGCTTATCCAATTCATAACAACATCGGTAAGGTTAAAAACGGAAGTTTACAGCCTCTGCAAATGTACATTGGTGATACACCTGCTGAACTATATGATGTAGCTGCTCTTCACGATAAAAGTTACATCACTTTCAGACAGCACACGGGAAAATCAGGATATTATTTTTCTGATGATCCGCAAGCGTGTCCGGTTGTCGATGATTACCATAGCAATGCTCGAGGTGATGTTATCGATAAAGCTTACAGATTGACGTATTTGGTTCAGGTAGATGAAATCTTAGACGAATCCTGGATCAACGCAGACGGTACACCTGATGCAATTTGGGCAAAGGATTTAGAAGGCCGTATCGAAAGCTACATTATGGCCAATATGGGAGAACAATTGCAATATCGTATCGGTGATACTGAATTACCTGTAAAGGTTTTCATTGATCCTACACAAAATGTTGCGACAACGTCCAAACTGAAAACGGCCATCAAAGTAAAACCGTGGGGCTACATCAGAATGATGGAAACTGAACTTTCTTATTCACTTCAAACTAACTAAAATGGGATATAAAATTAATGGCCGGGAATACGAGTGGGCTGATCTTTCAGTAATTGCCGGCGGAAGAGATATGATCGAGATCCGAGGCATATCTTGGAAAGTCAAATATGAGCAGGAAGCAATAAAAGCAAAAGGACGAAAGGCATACACTATTCAGCGAGGCAATGAAGATTGTGAAGGTGAATTAGTTCTTTTAAAATCCGGTTATGACAAATTAGCCAAATCCGGAGGCGGTCGAGTTGGATCATTAAACATTGACCTTCTTTTAGCTTATGGAAACCCATCTGAAGGAAACGCAATGACTACTAAAAGAATTATTGGAGTTCGTTTTGGTGAAGAGGGCGAAGAATGGAAACAAGGCGACAAATTCACTGAAGTTAAACTGCCATACCTGGCATTAGATATTATTTAAAAAATGGAAAAACCAAATATTACAGTTGAAGAACTAAAAGCAAAATACGGCGATGATATTGCCAAATGGAAAAAAGAACATGGAGAAATCCAGGGTATTATTATCGGTGACAAAGTGGCCTTTCTGAAAAAACCAGACAGAAGAACTTTAAGTTTCGCATCTGTAGCCGGACAAAAAGATCCGATGAAATTTAATGAGATCATTTTGGAGCATTGTTTTATCGGAGGTGATGAAGATATCAAAAATGATGATTCATTATTCCTGGCAGCATCTTCTAAAATTGTCGATCTGATCGAAATTAAAGAAGCTGAACTGGTAAAGTTCTAAAAGCATCAGAAGTTAGGGATCAGGATTTTTTGAGAATAAGCAACGCCCAACTCAGGTATTATTTTCATATTCCTGATCCTGATGCTTTAACAGACGAAGAATGGGCGGCAAGAATCAGAGAACTTGAACACGTAAGAAAATTAGAAGCAAACAATCAACCGCAATAAATGTCAAACGTTTTAGAATATATCTTAAATCTGCGTGATAACCTTACTGGTAGGCTTGAACGTATGGAACGTCAAACCGAAAGGAATCGTGCAGCATTTACCAGATTACAGAACGGAATAAGAAATTTCGCTTCTAGCATCCCTGGCGGTGATTTCTTAACTAATCCTTATGTTGCTGCATCGGCAGCAATTGGTATTGCTACGAAAGCTTCATTTTCATTTGACCAGGGCATGGCGGCAATTAATACAACAGCGCAATTGACCAGTCCACAATTACAGCAATTGAGAGATGATCTTATTGATGTAGGTTTGGATGGCGGTGCAAGTCTTTATAAGATACCTGAATCTTTTGAAAAAATTATTTCCCAAACTGGTGATGCTGCACAATCAATGGAAATTTTGGAAGCTGCAATCAAAGGTTCAAAAGCCGGATTCACAGATCAGGCTGTTGTAGCTGATGCACTGGCTCAATCTCTTTCATTAGTTGGAAAAGAAAATACAACTGCTAAAGAAGTTTTAGATACATTTTTCGCGGCAAAAAGAGTTGGTGCAGGTGAGTTCAAGGATTTTGCGAACTACATGCCTAATCTTATTGCGTCAGGGATGGCGTTAGGTGTCACTTTCAAAAATACCGCCGGTTTATTTGCTTATATGACCGGAAAAGGATTTTCAGCGGAAAAATCGGCAGTTCTTTTAGAAAACGCTTACACGGCTTTAGGTAAATCCGATATTCAGGAAGGACTAAAATCAGCTGGAGTCAATGTTTTTGATAAAAAAGGAATGATTCGAAGTGCTGATGAAATTTTTAAAGATTTAGGAAAAAAGATTTCAAAATTCTCAGATAGTAAAAAATCAAATTTTCTTGCAAGTATCGGGCTTAAAGATGCTCAGGCAAAGTCTGCTTTTATGGCATTGACGGCCGATGCAGATAAACTTAAGGAGGCATTAGATTCGACCAATAATTCTGCCGGTGAAACTGATAAGGCTTTTGAAAACGCCCAAAATCCAATGATGAAAATCGAGAAACTTTGGACAAAAATACAGTTTGTAGGTCTAAAATTAGGAGACACAATTGGCGCAGTTCTATCACCTGCTTTAGATGGTTTAAACTGGCTTTTCGATGGCGCTTTTAAAGTTGCGTCCAACTTTATGAATATGCTCCGTGAGGGTGATGAATCAATGTGGCTATGGACGGCAGTTGTCGGTGCATTGGCTATTGGTTATGGTTCATTAGCATTATGGGAAGGTATCTGTACAGTTGCTACTTTAGCCTGGGAAGGCGCACAATGGCTTTTAAACGCTGCTTTAACAGCAAACCCGGTAGGATTAATAATTGCCGGAATCGTCCTGCTGATTGCTCTAATTGGCTATGTCATTTATAAAACCGATGGATGGGGCAAAGCTTGGAAACACACGGTTAACGGAGCAAAACTACTTTGGCAAACTTATGTTTCTTATGTCAAGGCGAATTGGGAAACATTAGTCAATGGTCTAATGATGGGAATTGATAAAATTCAAATAGCCTGGTATAAATTTAAGAACTCGATGGGAATTGGCGATAAAAGTGCCAATGATGCAATGATCGAAAATCTTAATCAGGATGTTGAAAAAAGAAAAGATGTTATCAAAAAATCTTGGTCTGAAGTTGCTAAAAATGGCGTTGCATCAGCGTCAGAATTTGTAAAAGCCGGACAATCTTTAAAATGGAATAGCAATCGAAGTTTAGGCGATTTAGTAGGTGGTCTTAAAAAGAAAATGGGATTACCGGAAGGTAATGGAATTGCACCGCCAAAAGTGCCGGGTGTGTTAGATAATTCTGCTTTACCTGATGATGAAGATAAAAAGAAAACGAAATCCAACGAAGCAATTGCAACCGGCGGACAACGTAATAATTACATAACCATTCATTTGAAAGATTTGATCGGTATTTTGAACATTTCGGGTAAAGACTTCAAAGATGGTACTAATCAGATGCAACAGCAAACAGAAGATGCACTGGTTAGAGTTTTAGCAATGGCAACAACAGCAGGAATATGACACTAAGTAACGAAACTATATTATTTTCATCCTTATTAGGGGCAAAGGTAGCACAACAGATTCCACGTTTTGAAACTGTTCAAAATGAATTAGGAAAGCACGTTTTGCCACCAATACCCTTTTTGCCGGTGGTTAATAAACCAGTCACGGTAGGATATCCTGATTATCCAGTACAAAATGAAGATGCTTTATGGAGAGCAGACAAACCAAAGAATCAGGAAGAACAATTTTTTCCTTTTACGTTTAAAGACTATGAAACTGGTCAAGAATATTTACTGCCTTATGAACCTATGATCAGTATTAGTTCAAAAAATATCATAGCGAAAAGAAACGTTGCAAAATCAGGTAATGATATTTTAAGGCAAGGAACTGTGAAAGAAAGATGGAGCAGGGATGATTATGAAATAAAAATTACCGGTGTTTTAATAGGCTCTTTTCTGACAGGTGATGTTAGCAAATGTTTTCCGAGATCTGATTTTTTGCAATTAAAAAAAATATTACAAAGTAGGCAAGCCTGGGGCGTTTACTGCGAGCCACTTCAGCTTTTAGGTATTAATAAAATAGTTATAGAAGATATGAACTTTCCATTTACAAAAGGTGAAAATGTTCAGGCTTATGAAATTTCTGTCACCAGTGATTTTGATTTTGATCTATTATTAACAGAAGACGATGTACTACAATCTTGATTGGGAAATAAAATTTAAGGCCAATGGTAAAACTCACAATTTGCTAATGTTGGTCGAATGTGAGATTGAAGAGAATGTCGAAAACCTTTCAGATATCGCAACAATCACACTGCCTGAAACGGTCTTAAATCAAGTCCTTAAAGTAAAAGATAAAATCGGAAGAGGTTCGGAAGTAACAATTAAATTTGGTTATGACGGCAATCTAAAAACAGAATTTCAGGGATTTGTCCGGGATATTACAACAGACGGAAGTTTAAAAATATTATGCGAAGATGCTTTGTTTCTGTTCCGGAAAACTGTTCCGGATTTGGCAATCCAGCAACCAAAGAAAAAAGCAAAAAAGAAAAAAAAGGGTGAACCTGTAGAACCTGAAAAGCCAAAGGTTTTAACATCCGTTAAAAAAATCGCAGAATATGTATGTCGGTACATAGATCCAACTTATAAAGTAGTTTGTGACTTCGATATAGCCTATGAAAAATTTATAATTCACCAGGCGACAGGATATGACGTATTAAAAAAATTACAGGAAGAAACAAAGGCGAATATTTATTTCGTCACAGAAAAAAAAGAGTTGCATATAAGAGCGCCATTCACAGAAAAAGGAGGTTATGCAATTTATTGTTTTCAAAAAAATATTGAAAAATCTTCACTTGAATATAAAAAAGCAATTGACAGAAAATTTGAACTGACAATTGAAAGCATACAAAAGGACGGCACCGTAAAAGTCGAAAAAATAGGCACAACCGGCGGCGATTCTAAAACCATTAGAATAGGTTCACTGGATGCCAAAAGTTTAAAAATTAGAGCGCATAACGAATTTGAGCAATATGCACGGGACACATACGAAGGAACATTTGATGCCTGGTTAATTCCTTTTTGTAAACCTACATATTCCGCAAAAGTTGTGGATCTTGATTATCCGGATCAAAGAGGAATATATTATGTTAAAGCAGTTACAACAAAAATAAGCGCTGCCGGCGGTGTAAGAACAATAACACCGGCATTAAAAACAGCTGAAGCATGAGACAGGGAAAAGAGATAAAGACATTATTACGGGACATTGTGGCGGCTAATTCTAATCTGCCTATACAGGCAACGGTTTCAAGTCTCGAAGATGACACCTGTTCTGTTGTTTTAGCTTCCGGGATTGAATTAAATGATGTGAGGTTGAAAGCCACAATTGGTGGTGAACAAAATTATTTCATTCAACGCCCAAAAATAGGCAGTAAAGTAATGCTATTAAGTGTTACCGGTAGTCTTGATGATTTGGTACTTATCAAGATTGATGAAATAGAAAACTTTGAATTTTCGAGCAATGGATTAGATATTTTCATTGACAGTGAAGACGGAAAATTACAAATAGGAAATCAGCAAACTGACTTAAAAAAGCTTTTTCAAGATCTAGTTAATCTGTTGAAGGTTTTTCAAGTTTATACGCCTTCAGGTGTTAGCGGTGTGCCGATACAAACTGTAATGCAAAAAATAATTGGTTTTGAAACTGAATTTAAAAAGCTTTTAAAATGAGTTTAAGTACAGAAAAAGCAGCAGCTAAAGTAGAGTTGAAAACTTTATTAAGCGATATGCGAACCAGGGAAGAGATTTCAGACGAAGAGTATGCAAATAGATTAATCGATCTTCTCGAAAAATGGATTGCAAAAGCTGAAATAAAATATAATACAGGATTGGTGGCCGGATCAAATCCGGTAACTGGAACTTTTCAAGGTGAAATAAAATGAAAGATTTTTTACTTAACGATGATGGTAGCTTAATGATCCAGAACGGTGATTTTGTAATCGGAGAAAGTCTGGGACAGCAACAATCAGTTTTGTTGGTTGCACACCAGGGCGAATTTAAACAAACGCCAGAAACAGGTGTCGGAATTACTGATTTGCTTTTGGGTGAAGAACTTTTAGAATATCGTCATAAAATCCGAAATCAGTATGCAATGGATGGATTAAAAATTAACGATTTGGAACTTTACGAGATTGGTAATTTAAAAATAGATGCTGAATATGCAGACAATAACAGTTAAACAAGGGCAAAGTATCATAGACATTGCAATCATCTACACTGGTGATGCAACTTCCGGATTTGATATTGCCAACTTAAATGGTTTAGCAATTACCGACGTATTAACAACCGGTCAGCAATTATTTGTTCCTGATGTAATAAAAAAAAATATAGTGACATTGTTTGATCCAAAAAATCAGCCGGCGACAGATGTCACACAAACTGGAGAACCAGGAGAAACACCGGAAGGAATTTCTTACTGGATCGTAAACAAAAACTTTATAGTACAATAATGGCAAGATCGGTCGAAACAATATATACAGATCTGTTAGCAAAAAAGGAAGCTGACGTAAATCTGAATGCACTGACTTCTACATCAAAAGTAGCGATTTGGAGGCTTTGGCTTTATGTGATTGCTTACGCCTGCTATGTGATGGAAGTTCTTTTTGATACGCACAGATCGGAAGTTTCAGGTATTCTTACGGAATTGAAACCACACACGTTGCGTTGGTATCGCAACAAAGTGAAAGATTTTCAATACGGTTTCGATCTGATCGAAGATACTGACGTTTTTGAAAATGGTAATGCAAGTGATGAAGCGATCGAAGCCAGTAAGATCATCAAATATGCAGCGGTTACAGAATCTACACAAGAATCGCGGTTAATCATAAAAGTAGCTAAAGAAGATGCGAACGGCGTTCTTTCACCAATTCCACAAACCGTGTTGGATGCCTTGATCGCTTATTTGGAAGAAATCAAAGATGCAGGTGTGAAAATTACTGTTATCAATTACCTTCCGGATATTCTCAAATTACAGCTACAAATCTATTACGACGCTTTGGTTTTGGACGAAAATGGCGTATCAAGATTAACCGGAAAAAAACCTGTTGAAGACACATTAAAAGCCTTTATGAAAGAACTTCCTTTTAATGGCGAATTGATCTTACAATCAATGATTGACAGGTTACAATTAACTGAAGGTGTGAAGATCATCAATATTGTGAATGCTCAATCGAAATGGATTGCAAACAATGGTATCACATACGGGAACTACGAGAACATTGCAGTTAAGAAAATCGCAATTTCAGGATATTTCCAAATAGAAAACTTTGATAATATCTCTTATGTGGTTTAATGTTAATTGGGTTCGTTTGGTGACTCTTCTGATACCGACCTTTATCAGATCAGAATTTATGATTGCGTGGCTTACGCTTTTAGTAGATGGTATTGACGTACTGCATTATCAATGGTTGCAGGTTCGTAGATCAAACATTTATGACCTTGCTCATAACAGCCAAATCTGTTATCTGCGATCTGCTCTTAATGATCGTTTTGATCCGCAATTAAGACGGATTACAATAACATCCGGAAACGCATTCACGAGACAATATATTTATACTGATGGTGAACAAAAACCAAAGTTTTTAGGAGTGATGTATATCTATGACGATGCCGATTATGAAGACACCGGCGTCGATTTTATTGTCAAAGTTCCAATGGATATATATTTCTCAGTTTATGCGATGACCGCATTAATTGATTATTACAAACTCGCATCAAAGCGATATAAAATTATAAGATTCTAAAATGAATAAAGTAGATTATAATCAGCCCGGCGGTTTCCCATTTTCCACACAGATTTTGGACGCTGCTCAGGAAGCATATAAAACTTTTAATGCTTACGGAAACTATGCCGGTGATTTGGCAATCATTGCAGGTTGTGAACTTGGCGGTGGCGGCAACGTTAATTCCGGTTTTGTTTCCATTTATGGCGAATTACTGCCATTTGTCGGCGGTAATATATCTTCAGATGTTGCAATTGTTGAAACAACAGATCAGCGAGGTTTTGAGGACGGTTCTGTAAAACCGGTGATTTATACACGATACGCCACTTTTGGTGCGGCTACGGTCTCTTATCCGTGGTCAAATTTCAGAAGACCTTTAACATTATTTCAGTTAGAAGATCGATTGTTACAGCTTGAAAAATCCGTACCGATTAATTTGGTTGCGTTATGGGATCAACCTGCTGAAGGCATTCCGATTGGCTGGGTTGAGCATATTCCATTACGTGGTAATGTTCCTGTTGGTCATAATGCCGGTGATGTAAATTTCGGATCATTAGGAAATACTATTGGTACAACACAGGTAACATTGACGGAATCACAAATTCCTCCTTTGAATTTTGACTATGAAGATATCTCAAACAATAATCAGGGTGGGGCAGATATAGGTGTTGGTTATGATGGAGGAACCAATGGCTTTCGTCGTAGAAATCTTAAAACAAATACTAGAGGTGGCGGTCAGTCTCACACAAACATCCAACCGTCAAGAATTGTTAAATATATCCGCTTTGTAGGATTTTAGAAATTAAAAAATGGCAGCAGTTGACATTAATATCATAAAAGAGTGGTTCAAAAACCTTAAAAAACCTACACAAGAGCAATTTTGGGCGTGGCTTGATTCATTCCGTCACAAATGGGAAAAAGTACCTTTGGATGATGTGGACGGCTTGACATCAGCTTTACAACAAAAGGCTGATCTTGTGAACGGTGTTGTTCCGGAATCACAATTGCCCTTCACAATCAATACAAACGAAGTTATTGCCATCGGTGCAATAGCTGTCACTGCTAACAACGTTCATATTAGTTTGCACGAATCCGGATCTAATAAAGTGCGAATCAATGGTCAGATTTTAGAAAGGACTTTTCCGGATGATCTGCCTTTCACACCAGTAATTGACGGCAAAAAGTTTTTGAGAATTGTCGCAAAAAATCAACCTGGTCTTTTCTTCGTAAAACAAAGTTCCGAATCTGATGAACCACAAGAACCGACACTGGATGTTGGCGAAATTCACGTCCGATTAATTTTGGTAACTCCTGACGGTTCTTACATCGATCCGCAATTGCTGAACGGTTATAAAACTAAAGCTGAAGATACTTGGAGAACTTTATTCTCAAATAAATTAGGGAATTATGGAATTTTTTATGGTGATGAACGCACCTGTTTTTCCTTAGAAGAAAATATCCCGTCATCGACCACTAAATATTTAAGATATATTGAATTTGCTGAAGAAACAACTCGGGATGTAGAATTTACTATTAAAAACAATACATTTGGAGACGTTATAATAACAAATATTGCTACAGAAGGACTTATCAAGGGATTTTTGGAAAATACGCCCTATACAATTCCAAGCAAAGGAACTGTTTTTGCAAAATATAACCATACTAAAAATGTTGTTGAGATACTGAAAGTAGGGAGCAATAGTTCTGCAAATTTCCCGACTGATGGAAATAATGGTGATAGTCTCGAAAAGGATTCGACAAACACTAATGGTGTAAAGTGGGTAGATCGTCTTAGTGGCCTATCAAATACTTTTGCGCCGTTCTGGAATGGTTCAAAGTTCATAAATTCTATTATTTCTCAAGTTTCAGGAAGAATAGGCATTGGGACTACGACGCCTGAAGAATTGTTGCACGTCAATGGGAGGATTAAGGCTACATCTATCATATTATCAAACAATGTTGCTACAGCAATTGCAAATAGACTCAGAAGTGATGGAACAAGACCTTATTATGCGGATAATTCAGCGGTTGAAAAACCTTTGGCGTATGTTGAAGATATTAATTCTACCAATGTAACCTCTGCAATCAATAATGCAACTGCTGGTCAAAAATCTACAATGAGGATAGCATTGTTAGGATCAGCAGTTCCAGCCAGTCCTGTTATTACTGATGTACTGCCAATGTTTATGGTGAAAAATACCGATCAATATCCCGTAATTACTGGTTTGAACCTGACGCTTTTGGATCCAACAAATATCTTTTTTAAAGACAGCGGAAATGTTCAAAGTAATGCGGAAGCGTATCAGAACATTAATACATTTTCTATAGCAACAAAATGGAAGTTGGCATCGTCAATTACTGATGGCATCTACGATATGAAAATTAATAATGGATCGGTTGTGCAGGGACTTTCCACAGGACAGGTGCAGGTAGTTACAACTGATCCAAAAATAGTAATGGTTCCTTCCGACTGGAAATTTTTCATTTACGGCAATAATACACCCAATGCTAATTTTCAGATTGCAAATGATTTTGTAAAAGTAGCACGATCACCATCCACTGTGGTGTTTCCGAAAGATGATAGCAGCCCTTTAACGGCTTGCAGGGTCAAATCAAAAAATATTTTTAAAGGTGCTTTGGCTTCCAGTTGGGAAATTGTTTTAGATGTTAATATTGTTTCAGGTAACAACGGGTCGACGGTGACATTTCCGATTATAGCGCTCAGTGAGACTTCTGATGCTGATTTTTCGTCGATAGATAGCCTGATACTAAACCATTCGTTGATTTTTAAAGATCCAGCTATTATCGCCTTTGAACCGTCGATTGCCAGTTACGCTAATGGTTCCTATCGCCAAATAGTGATAAAAAAAACGGGGAACAAATTATTATTTGTACACCGAGATACACCGTATGGCGTAAACAGTTCAACATTTATCAAAACGCAAACGATTGATACATCTAAGGATTATGGATTGGTTTTTACCATGCCATCATCAGTTTCCAACAGTGGTCACTCAATGGCTTACAATGTTACAGCACGGATTAAAAATTAAATTAAAATACAATGGCAATTATTTCCCAAAATATACCAAATATGAACGCTCCGATGGATGATGTCGAGCGTATTGTTCACATCAGTGGCTTAATTGTCGCAGATGAAACAAAAGAGATGTACGTTAACTACAAAATTCAATATCTTAAAAATGGTATTGACATTACACAGGCATTGAGCAAGGAAGTTCGTCCAATTTATATCCATAACAATATGACTGTTTATCAAAGGAATTTGGCGGACTTCTCTAAAAAACCAAATCCTGATTTTGTAGATTTTGGAAGCACACCTACAACATTACAATATTTAGAAGCACCAGCGTACGACTACATCACAGGAATCTTCAAAGAACATCCGGAACTCATTTGGATTTTTCTTAATGGTTACATAATGGAAAATTATGCTGATGGATGGTTTGATAACATTTAAAAATTAATTATGACACTTATAAACTTTTTCACAGAAAATATTGCGCCACATATAGGAACATTTTTCAGTGCAATCCTCGTAGGGTTTGCAGGATATGTTTTTGGAGGGCAGAAAATGAAAGCTGAAGTAAAGGGCTTAGATGCCGATGCTGAAGGCAAAGAGATCGAAAATTCCGATAAAATTGTAAAACTATATAAAGATGCCATTGATGATTTAGGAGGGCGATATGAGGTTAAATTCAAGGAAATAACCAACATGTATGAGTCAAAGGTAAAGTTATTGGAAGATGAAATCAATCTGCACAAGCGCATCATCGCACAATTGAAGGAAGAAAATTCTATGCTTAGATCAAAAATAAAAGACAACGGTATTATTCTTAATATTTAAACGTTGTTTCAATAACATTTAAAAGCCACATCAATTGTGGCTTTTTTTGTACTTTTAAGAAAAATATTGGATAAAACGTTTTGAATCTATGGATAAGTCGTTTTGCCGTTTATACTAAAAATGAAAAAGATTTATTCATAAAAAATTTAAAAAATAAATTAGGCGCCACTAAATATGAATTTTTAATAGACAATCATTTCAATCAATGTTCTTATGAATGGCAATTAAAAGATAAAACTATTCAGATTGAAACTTCAACAGGTCAAGAAATGTCAATTTCTACTGATAATCCTAAAGCAATTTCATCAGAATATTATAGAATAGATATTTTAATTATAGAAAATAAATTCAAAAAAGAAATCTACGAAGCTCATTTGTTAGAACTTCCGGAAAAATTTAGTCTTAAAGGAAAAATTGATACTACAATTACTTACACTGAAAAAAATCTTAAAGATTTAAATTTAAAAAAAGTAAACATCATTAAAGATGAATTTTTATTAAATTCTTATTTTGATGAATATGTTAAAGACGAATATGGTACATATAGAATTGGCGTTGACAATTAAAATAACTTTCTAAGACAATTTCAAAAAAGAACGTTTTGAACGAAAAAATTGCAAAAAAACTATTAATCAAAAATGCGAAAAAAAGAAGCTCACATATTAATTGTAGATGATGACGAGGATATTCTGTTCTCAGCAAGAGTCTGGCTCAAAAAGTTTTTCACGGAAGTCAGCTGTCTCAGTCAGCCAAAAAATATTCTGAAATTTTTATCAGAACAGCAAGTTGATGCCGTTCTTTTGGATATGAATTTCCGGAAAGGTTTTGAAAACGGACAAGACGGTTTGTATTGGATGCAGGAAATTAAAACACTGGAACCTCAGCTTCCGATTATTCTGATGACCGCTTACGGCGAAGTGGAATTGGCTGTTGAAGCTCTGAAAAATGGCGCGTCAGATTTCATTTTAAAACCTTGGAATAACGAAAAATTATATGCTTCCGTGAATCTTGCGGTTGATATTTCCCGAAAAAATAAGAAACTGAATCAGTGGGAAAATGTCAGCATCAAAACCAACCAATACCAACTGGAAACGCAGTCTTTTGCGATGAAAGATGTGATGGAACAAATCACAAGAGTTGCGCCGACTGATGCGAATGTTCTACTTTTGGGAGAAAACGGAACCGGAAAATATGTTTTGGCAGAACATATTCACGAGTTGTCGGAAAGGAAAAACCAGCCTTTTGTTCACATTGATTTAGGAAGTCTTTCCGAGAATCTTTTTGAATCTGAATTATTTGGTTATAAAAAAGGAGCGTTTACAGATGCGCATCAGGATTACGCCGGAAAAATCGAAAATGCCGAAAACGGAACAGTTTTTCTTGACGAAATCGGGAATCTTCCGCTTCATCTTCAGACTAAATTATTGAGCTTGATTCAAAACAGAAAACTGTCGAGAATCGGAGAAAGCAAAGAACGAATGTTGGATGTGAGATTTATTTTTGCAACCAATGAAAATCTCAAAAAAGCTGTTGCAGAAAACCGTTTCCGAAAAGATTTGTATTACAGAATCAATACGGTTGAATTGAACATTCCAAGCTTGAGAGAACGAATTGAAGATATTTCAAATTTAGCTGATTATTTTCTGGATAAATACAAACAGAAATATCACAAACCAGATTTAGTTTTGAATGAAGTTTTAGTTTCAGAATTAACTCGTTATTCGTGGCCTGGAAATATTCGTGAACTCGACCATTGCATCGAAAGAAGCGTGATTCTCTCCAACGAAAAAAATCTTAAATTGCTGATGCCTCAAGACGAAGAATCGGAGAAAACCATTGTAAATCTGAACATCGAAGAAATGGAAGAAATCCTGATTAAAAAAGCATTGAAAAAACACCGCGGAAATATTTCTTTGGCTGCGGAAGATTTGGGATTATCGAGAGCTGCGTTGTACAGAAGAATGGAAAAATTTGAATTGTAATATCTTCAACCACAAAAGTCACAAAAGATTATGACGGTTAAAAAACAGAAGTTCAAAAAAGACAATGAATAACTTTTTTGAACTTTTAAAATAAATTGAAATACAAAAACTTTGTGACTTTTGTGGTTAATAAAAAAATAATAAATAGTGAAAAAACAACAGTTTTTTTGGTTAATCTTTATTCTGTTGGCGATTGTCAGCGGGATTTTTGCGTTTGATTTTTATTCTCAGAACAAATGGATTAACTGCCTTTTATTTTCTTTAGTGAGTTTGGCTTGCATTATTTTGGCGCAAACCTCGGCGTTGTCTTACATTCAGAAAACGGAAAAACTGCTTCTGGCGATTCAGAAAAAAGATTTTTCATTGTTCCCGAAAACTGAAGAGAACAATTTGATGGATAATGCTGTGAAACTCTATTATCAAAGCAAAGAAGAACATTTATCATTATCATCTTACAAACTTTTGTACGAAGAAATTTTAAATCAACTCGAAATCGGATTGATGATTTTGTCGAAGAAAAATGAGGAATGGGAAGTTTTTTATGTAAATCCAGTTTTCTTGGAAATTTTAGAAATTCCGAAATATAATTCTTGGAATCTTTATGAAAATAAAGCGTCTGATTTTTATAAAATTATCGAACAAACCAACTACGAGAACTCTCAGGAATTCTTTGATATTTCGATTAATGAAAATACAAAACAATCTTTTTCATTGAGAACTAAAAAAGTTCAGAATGTCAAAAATCGATTCTGCATCATCAGTCTGGAATCGGTTCAGAAAATCATCGAACAAAAAGAAAAACTAGCTTGGAACAACCTGATGAAAGTAATTTCGCACGAACTTCTGAATACTTTAACGCCTGTCAACAGTTTGATTCAGAATCTTGAATACATTGCGAATCAGGAAATTATTGAAAAAGAAGACCAGCAGGATATGAAAGAAAGTCTGATGATTATTAACTCAAAATCTAAACAATTACTGAATTTCGTCGATGATTACCGACAAGTTGCTGAGCTTCCGAAACCTATTTTTAAAACAATTTCTTTAACTAATATCGTAGAATCTGCGCTTAATTTTCTGAAACCGGAATTTGAAAAAAATCAAATTACAATTATCAATTCATTAGAAAATCAAACCATTCTGGCTGACCAAAAAATGATTGAACGATGTTTGATTAATCTTTATCTAAATGCTATTTACGCTGTTTCAGATAATGTGGAAAGAACCATTATAACTGAAATTAAAACTCAAAACAAACGAATCATTTTAAGCGTTGAAGATAATGGAATTGGAATTTCGAAGGAAATTCAGGATAAGATTTTTCTTCCGTTTTTCACAACGAGAAGCAATGGTTCGGGAATTGGTTTGACACTGAGCAAAAGTATTATCGAAGCGCATAAAGGTTATCTCAATTATAAACCTTTGGAACAGGGAAGCCGGTTTGAGATTTGGTTTGTGGAGAGTTAAAGAGGAAAGAATAAAGACTTTTAATTTGAATTTAAATTATGAAAATAAAAAACAACGCTGGCGAAACGGTAGAATTCGAAATCTCTAAACTTGAAAACTCACTTCGAAATTCTGGAGCGGACGAAACTTCCGTGAAAAAAGTCTTGGAAACGGTTTTGCCAAAATGTTTTGAAGGCATCACAACTGGCGAGTTGTACCGAATGGCCTTTGAAGAATTGAAGAAAATCTCAAATTCCGTCGCAGCAAGATACAGTCTGAAAAAAGCATTGTTGGAGTTGGGACCTGCAGGATTTTATTTCGAACAATGGATTGCCCGGGTTTTCCAAAATATCGGCTACAAAACCGAGACTGGACAATTAATAAAAGGTCACGCCGTGACACACGAAGCGGATGTCATCGCCAAAAAAGATGAGAAAACCTATTGGGTAGAATGTAAATTCCGAAATGCGGAAGACACGAAAATCTCTGTTACAACGCCAATGTACGTCTTATCGAGAATCAAAGATATTTCCGGAATTAATTATCATCTCTTCGGAACTCAAACTGAATTTACAGACGGTTGGCTGATTACCAATACTTATTTCACCAAAGATTCTGTCGCTTTTGGAGAATATTACGGACTCAGATTGTTGTCTTGGGATTATCCAAAAGATAGAAATATCAAAAGTCTGGTTGACCAAAATGCACTTTATCCCATCACTTGTCTCACGACTTTGGACGGAAAACAAAAGCAGAAATTACTGGAGAAAAAATGTGTTTTGGTAAAAGAATTATTCAACAATGAGAATCTATTGGATGTTTTGGAAATCAATTCAGAAAACAAGTCGCAAGTTTTGAAAGAAGCCAAAGAATTGATGACCACAAAAATATCAGAATAAAAAAACCGTAGAAAATTCTACGGTTTTGACATCTAAATTCTAACATCTAAAATCTATTTTTATTTCCCTTTTTGCGGAGGATAATTAGCCATAATATCAGCCACAATTTGCGGAATTTGTTTTTGTTTAGACTTAGGCGAATCTACAGAAAGTCCGCTTCCGACGCCTTGCCAAACCAGTTTTTGAGTTTTCGCATCCACAATGTCAATTACAATGGTTCCGCTGTTATAATTGTTTGTCCAGGTGTTTCCCATTCCGAAGCCACCGCCCCAACCCCAAGGTCTACCCCAGCCGAAACCGCCGTTGTAAGAAGTCGTGATGTCCTGAACTTTTTTGTGTGATGCTTTCACATTCACAATCAAATCCGGATTTTGTCCAGACGTCAAAGCTTTCGCCTGCAATTGTTTCGACAATTCGTTCAAAACTCGGTCTTTGTCTATGTCATTCAGTTTCAAATCATCCGTTCTTAGCAAATACGTTTTGTAATTCGCAAAATTCGCCGTTGCAGAATAGTCAGATTTCACTTGAAAAGGGCTGCAAGAAGTCACTCCAAGAGAAACTGCAGCCAGCAATATGAAGAAATATTGTTTCATAATTTTGTAATTATTTAGATTTTTTAATAAATGTATCCGTCTTTTTATCATAACCGTACGGGCAATGTCGGCAACCACTTTTACAGCAATATCCACGTTTCAGATGGAATTTTTCCGTAAAAACTTTATAACCTTGCTCGTTATAATAAAAGTCTTCATTCTCTTTGATGTCATTTAGTTTCATAAGTTAAAAAACTGTACCAAAATTTTTATCTTTGATAGAATATTAATTCGAATAATTATGGCAGCTTTATCCGCCTTCCACTCCCGCTATTTTTTGCCATTGCTTTTCCAGCCGCAAAAAATGAGCTCCGTTCAAGTCGGGCTGCAGATTCGTCTTCCAATCAACTTTAGTCAATCAACTTTAGCATCAGCATCTGATTTAAAATCTAAACCCTAACTTCTCAGAATGATTATCATTGTCTGTCAAAGATTACTCAAAAATACTAAAATTTCGGGGATTACACTTTTCCCGTTTATTTTGTTGAAAAGAAAAGAGTACAGACAAAACAAGATTCTCATCAACCACGAAAAAATCCACATCCGCCAACAGATAGAATTACTGATTATCCCATTCTACATTTGGTACCTTTCAGAATATTACCTCAAGTATCTCAAGTACAAAAATCCGCATCTCGCTTACCGGAATATCAGTTTCGAAAGAGAAGCCTACGCCAATGAGCAAGACCTGAATTATCTCAAAAAAAGAAAATTCTGGAGTTTTCTCCGCTATTTATAAATTTCAATTACAGTCCTTTTTCATTTCAAATATTACATTTTCATCAAAAAAATTCTTCAATCTATAAAATAATCTAAATTTGCAGAATTATTTTTACAATAAGACTATATTATGTCGCAAGATAGCAGCGGTCATTTTGACCTCAAAAAACTGTCCGCAGTGGGCGTTTTGGTTTCATTAGGAATTGTTTTCGGAGACATCGGAACCTCGCCGTTGTACGTGATGAAAGCCATTATCAACGCAGGAAAATCAGGTGGCATCATTTCTGAAGAATATATAGAAGGTGCATTATCCTGCATCATCTGGACACTAACTTTACAGACGACCATCAAATACGTTATCATAGCCCTAAAAGCCGATAACAAAGGTGAAGGCGGGATTCTTTCGCTTTACTCACTCGTCAAAAGATTTAAGAAAAAATGGCTTTATGCCGTCGCAATAATTGGCGCAGCCACGCTAGTTGCGGATAGTATCATCACGCCATCTATGACCGTGATCTCAGCCATTGAAGGTCTGGAATTGGTAATGCACAAACCGCCAGTTGTTCCGATAACCTTGATTATTTTAATTATTATTTTCTTTGTTCAGCAATTTGGAACCAGTTTTATTGGAAAATTTTTCGGACCAATTATGGTACTTTGGTTCTTGGTTTTAGGTGGTTTCGGTTTTGTTCAATTGTTGGAACATCCAACCGTTTTGAACGCTTTCAACCCTTATTATGCTGTCAAGCTGATTTATAATTCTCCAAGTGCAATTGTGATTCTCGGTGCAGTTTTCCTTTGTACAACGGGAGCAGAAGCATTATATTCTGACCTTGGACATTGTGGAATCAAAAACATCCGAATCAGTTGGATTTTCGTAAAAGCAATGTTGATTCTTAACTATTTGGGCCAAGGAGCCTGGCTTCTCAATAATTATCACGAAGTATTTCAAGGAAAGAATCCATTCTTCGGAATTATGCCGGAATGGTTCATTATTCCTGCGGTAGTTTTAGCGACAATGGCAGCAATTATTGCCAGCCAGGCCGTAATTACTGGTGCTTTTACAATGTTTTCTGAAGCAATGTCGCTCAACTTTTGGCCAAATCAAGAAATCGAATATCCATCAGGAATCAAAGGTCAAATGTATATTCCAAAAATCAACTGGGGGCTACTATTACTTTGTTTTATTGTCGTGATTTATTTCAAAGAATCCAGCAGAATGGAAGCCGCGTATGGACTTTCCATCACTGTCACAATGCTGATGACAACCATTCTTTTGATTTTCTGGTTCCTGAAAACCCGAACAAAAAAAATATATATTGCGGTTTTCGCATTGACTTATATCGTGATCGAAGGTGGATTTTTCAGTGCCAATATCATCAAATTTTTTGATGGCGGTTGGATGTCTGTGCTATTGGCAGGCTTCATCGGCATTTGTATGTACGCCTGGTACAACGGAAGGATCATCAAAACTACTTTCATCAAATTTGTGAAGCTTGACAAGTATGTTTCCACGATCAAGGATATGAAGTTGGACGAAACGATTCCGAAATATGCCACAAACCTAGCATTCATCAGTCGTGCAAAAAGAGAAGATGAAGTAGAATCGAAAATTATTTATTCCATTATCAGGGCACAACCTAAAAGAGCTGACCATTATTTCATCTTGAACATTGTCAATCAAGAAGATCCATACAGTTTCAAATACAATGTAGAAGAGATTTTACCTGGAACAATTTATAAAATCAGTTTCTTGCTAGGTTTCAAAAGAGACAGAAGGATCAACGATTATTTCCAGCAGATTTTGTCTGAAATGATGGAAGAAGGAACCATTCCATCCCGTAGTTCACACCCCTCTTTGAGAGCGCATAACATTCCGCCGGATTTGAAATTTGTTATTATTGATAATGTTTACATTAATGATTTCCTTCTCACGATCCGGGATAAAATCATTTTAAATATTTATAATTTTGTGAAAAAACTCGGTAGTAGCGATTTTACGGCTTATGGCGTTGCAAGTCATAATGTTGTGGTAGAATCTGCACCGCTTCTTGACCAGAAAATTAAAATTGAGAGAATAGAAAAAGTCGAACATAAGCATTTCGAATAATCCCGAAAAAAATCTTTATTTTTGTACGATGGATACGAAACAAAAAGAGTTGAATATCGCAACTATAAAAGATGTCCTTAGACAGTACCTTATGGATAAAGGCTTCCGTAATACACCTGAGAGATACACGATTCTTGAGGAGATTTACAGTATGGAGCACCATTTCAATGTAGACGATCTTTATCTGCTGATGATGCAGAAAAAATACCATGTAAGCAAGGCGACGATATATAATACCATTGAGATTTTTTTAGATGCAGGTTTGATCAGAAAGCATCAATTCGGGGAAAAAACACTGAGTACATCTTCTTACGAGAAGTCTTATTTTGACAAACAACACGACCACTTAGTAATTTACAAAGATGGCTCGGACAAAGAAATTGAAGAAATCATAGAGTTTTGCGACCCAAGAATCCAAGGTATTAAAGACGCTATTGAAAAAGCATTTGGCGTAAGTATTGATACGCACTCGCTGTACTTCTACGGACATAAGAAGTCTGAAAATTAATGAAGAAATCCTTTTTAGTCTTTCTATTTTTCATCATTATCAAAATATTTGGACAGGTTGCTCCTGCTCAAAATATGGGCTTGGTAAAAGATGATTTTTTCAAAAAACCATCCTCCCAGACAGAACCTTCCATGAAAGTCATCAATAAGCATTCGGATACATTTGGTATTAAAGCTGATAAATATGAAGCAAATCCTGTTTTCTCTGGCAATGTTGTTTTCGAACATCAAGGTTCGGTTTTAACGGCCGACGAAGTTGTTTTTTATCAGAAAGAAAACTTCCTGAAAGCTATCGGTAATGTTGTGCTCACAACTGCAGACGGAAACCGGATTACTGCTGAAGAAATGGAATACGATGGTAATACAGAACGCGGAATTGCCCGAAAAAATGTCGTCCTTACCGACCCGAAACAAACTATCAAAACAGAAACACTTTATTACGACAAAATCCCAAATACGGCGTATTTCAACACTGGCGGAACGATTTACAGTAATGACGGAAGTGTGATGTACACCAAATCGGCAACCTATTACCTAAACTCCAAAATGATAGATTTCATCGGCCGTTCGAATATCGAGACCGATAAATACACCATCGTCAGTGATAATATCAAGCAAAACCAAAACACGGGCGTTTCCGATTTCACTGGTCCAACGACGATACGCGATAAAAGAAATCCAATTAATTACGTTTATACAGAATTAGGAAGTTACAACTCCAAAACCGGCGAATCTTTCCTTAACAAAAATTCCAGAATCCATAACAATGGAAAAATCCTGACCGGAGACAAATTATACTTTAACAGAAACACAGGCTTCGGAAAAGGCACTGGCAATGTCACGCTGGATGACCCACAACAAAAACGCTTCATCAAAGGTGGTTATGGAGAAATCTACGAAAAGAAAGATTCTGCCATGATTACCGATAAACCTTATATGGTAAAAATCCTAAGCAAAGATTCTGCTTATTTTTCAGCAGAAAAATTCGTCACGTTTCAAAAGCCGGATTCTGCCAACGCACTGAAGAAGAAAAGCTTTTTGAGAGCTTATAGAAAGGTAAGGATTTTCAAAACTGATATGCAAGGCCGTGGAGATTCATTAAGTTTTAATGAGACCGATGGTGAGATGCACCTGATGAGAAAACCGATTCTTTGGATGGGCGTAAAACAAGTGACCGGAGACGAAATCCGCGTGTATAGCAATCCTGAAAAAGAAATCACGGATTCCATTCGAGTTTTGGGCAATGCCTTCGCCATCAGCAAAGCAGATTCTTTGAATTTGAAAGATGAATTCAATCAAATCAAAAGCAAAAATATGATTGTCTATCTCAACAACAATGCGATAGACAGTGCCAAAGCCGTCGGCAATGCGCAAGCCATAACATACGCCGATGATCAGGATAAAAAAACAAAAGAATTGAAGAGAATCGGTGTGATGCTTTCCACTTGCGGTGAGATTACAGCGGAGTTTTTGGAGCGTCGCCTGGAGATTGTTTCCTGTAACATTGGTGCCAATAATGACACTTATCCGATGAGCAAAATCTCAAAAGACGAACGTTTTTTCAAGGACTTCAATTGGAACACCAAAGATCGTCTACAAAAATGGCGCGATATCTTCCTCGACACACCCAATTATCCCGAAATAGTTTATGAGTCAGACAATTCTCTCTTCAACCTAGCCGAATCCGAAAGGAAAAAGCTTGAAGAGAAGAATAAACCCAAGACTCCGATTCGCGTGAAGAAATAAAATTTAATTCACTAGTGAAATCGAATATGGGCGCCTATTTCCGCCTTCCACTCCCGCTTTTTTCTGTCATTGCAATCGAAGAGAGGCAATCCATAGAAATTGTGGACTACGCAATGACAGAAAAAGAGCTCCGTTCAAGTCGGGGCGCGCTTCGCCACGTTAGAAATTTGGTCATTGCTTAGATTCGAAACTTAAAAATTCCCGAACTTTGCAAAAGTTTAGAAGTCCACTTATGATTGAAAAACATTCTAACTTCTAAAATCTAACTTCTAACATCTAACTTAAATGAAACAAGATTTTTTTAAATATCAGGCTCAGACCACACCGTATGCCGCAGGTTTTGAAGTGGAGAAAGCAGAGGGAAGCTACATTTACGGAAAAAACGGAATCGCTTATCTGGATTTTGTAGCCGGCGTTTCGGCTAATACACTTGGACATTCTCATCCAAAAGTGATTAACGCTATAAAAGAACAAGCAGATAAATACCTTCACGTAATGGTTTATGGCGAATATGCGCAAGAAAAACCAGTGGAACTTTGCAGACTTTTGGCAGAAGCCACTCCCGAACCTTTGGAAGTGACGTATCTTGTGAACTCCGGCGCAGAAGCGATTGACGGCAGTTTGAAGTTGGCAAAACGTTACACAGGAAGAGAAGAAATCATTGCGTTCAAAGAGGCTTATCACGGAAACACGCACGGCGCATTGTCTGTGGCTGGAAATGAATTTCATAAAAGAGAATTCCGTCCGCTGTTGCCAATGGTTAATTTCATTGAATTCAATAATGAAAATGATTTTGACAGAATCACGGAAAAAACCGCTTGTGTAATTGTGGAAACCATTCAGGGTGCGGCAGGTTTTATAATGCCAAAAGACAATTATTTCATTCAATTGAAAAAACGTTGTGAAGAAGTTGGAGCATTGTTGATTTTGGATGAGATTCAGCCTGGGTTTGGAAGAACCGGAAAATTGTTCGCCTTTGAACACTTCGGGATTGTTCCGGATATTCTCGTGATGGGAAAAGGAATGGGCGGCGGCGTTCCTGTTGGCGCATTTATGAGTTCTAAAGAAATTATGTCAAGCCTTTCGCATTCACCGAAGTTGGGACACATTACCACTTTTGGAGGAAATCCTTTGATTGCAGCAGCTTCTCACGCCACTTTGAAAGAAGTTTTAGAAAGCGGACTGATGAGCGAAACTGATAAAAAAGAAAAACTTTTTCGAGAATTATTGGTTCATCCAAAAATAAAAAATGTGAACGGAAAAGGTTTGATGTTGGCAGTGAATCTTGGAAATCCTGAATATACTTTGAAAGTCGCTTCCAGATGTATGGAAAAAGGGTTGATTGTTTTCTGGCAACTATACAGAAACGAATATATGAGAATCTCTCCTCCACTTACCATTTCCGAAGACGAAATCCGAAAAGGTTGTGCGATTATTTTGGAAGCCCTGAATGAGGTTGAATAAGTTAACACTCAACGTTATATTTCGGCTTCACTTTGTCATTCCGTAGGAATCTAGCATTCTACGGAATGACAAAATCTCTATTTTATCTTGATGTTTGTCTTGATGTCGAATCCGCAGCCCGACACTTGAGCGGAAATCCTTTTTTGCTTGTACTCAATTTCTATTTAATCTCAAACTTTCTGCAAAAAAGATTGGGAGCGGAAGGCGGATAAAGCTGCCCTAATAATTATGAAAATTAGTATTCATCAACTTTATCAAATCAGCTAATAAAAATCATACATTATTTCTATAAAAATTTTGTATTTCCATAGACATTTTGATTTGGAAATAAGAAATTAATTTATATATTGCGCCACAATTAGAATTAGAATATGGCGAAAACGAAAGTGCAGTATGAATACAATATGCATTGTCTCTCGGAGATTTTGTACGAGTATTTGGCAAGTGCAGAAGGATTATCAGAATGGTTTGCAGACGACGTTGTAGAGCGTGGTGACGATTTCTTTTTCAGCTGGGGCGGTGGTCCTGCTGAGAGAGCTACACTGATACGTTATAAGCCGGAAAGTTTTGTAAGATACCGTTGGGAAGAGGATGAAGGAACGAAATATTTCTTCGAACTTTCTATCGTTATCGACGAAATCACAGATGACCTTTCTCTCAATATCACAGATTTTTGTGAAGATGGCGACGAAGAGGAAAACAGACTCTATTGGGAAAACCTGATAGAAAATCTACAGATAAAATTAGGCGCCGCTTAAAGTAAATGGATGAACGATTTTTATCGTTCATTATTTTTTTTAGATACTACAAATGCAGAAGATAGTTTACACACCAGATAACTTACAATTGCTGAACCGTTCTTTTCTTTTTGGAGATTCGGTTTGGGTTTCATTTTTTATCCGAAACAGTCAATTGATAATGGCTGAGGAATCTTATTTTTTCCTGATGGCATCAATGAGAAAAATGAGGTTGAATATTCCTTTGACTTACACTTTGGAATTTTTCCAGGAGCTTTTCCAAAAAGAAGTTTTAGACAAAGGAATCCGGAACGGTATTATCCAACTGATGACTTATAGAATTCAAGATGAAAAACCTTTATCAAAATCTGAAACGGCTTTCTTTTTTGAAATTGAAGAGTCGGAAGACATTCTGAATATCAAAGGTAATATCGAATTGGATTTGATTAAAGAAATCAATGTGAATGCTAATCTTTTGAGTAATATCAGAGTTCATTCACCGGAAAATATCTACGCTCAAATCTATGCAAGAGAAAATGATTTGGACGATGTAATTCTCCTTAATCCGAACAAAAAAATCGCAAGAAGTATCTTTGGAAATCTTTTGTTTTTGCAGGATAATGTGATCAAAATCCCAAAACAAACGGAAGGCGCATACATTTCGCCTTTGATGGAAAACTTTGTCACTTTTGTTCACAAAAATAAACTGGCAGAAATAGAGGAAGCGGAAATCATCGCTTTTGAATCTCAAAAAGCGGAAGAAATCTTGAGAATTTCTGATGAAAAGGGTGTTCATTCGGTTTCTAAAATCAGGAATAAAACCTTTGAAAACAATAGGTTTTCTGAGATAGTTCAGAAATGGGCAGAAAGTTTTATTTAGTTAAATATTTCAAAAAATTAGATTTTATTAAAATAAGTTGTATACATTTGTCACAGCAAAATATCAAAATGACTACACAATTTATGCATCATCACCATCATTTACTCGCACAGACGGGAAGATAATGGTATGTCATAACTTCTAAATAATATTAACCGTCTGAGTAATCAGTCGGTTTTTTTATTGCAAAAATTCACCTGTCGTTTACTCAGACTTATGTCAAAATCTAAAAATGAGTAAACTGAAATTAGCCTTACAAAAAAGCGGAAGACTGAGCGAAAAGTCGCTGAAGCTCCTCGAAGAATGTGGCATAAAAATTTCCAACGGCACCAGAAAACTAAAAGCCGTTTCTTCTAATTTTCCTTTGGAAATCCTTTTTCTTCGTGACGATGATATTCCACAATATGTTGAGCAAGGCGTTGCAGACATCGGAATCCTTGGACTGAATGAAGTTCTGGAACAAAAAAAGGAAATCGAAACGATTCAGAAATTGGGATTTGCTCAATGTAGATTGTCTTTAGCCATTCCGAAAGAAGAAAATTATAACGGAATTCAATATTTCGAAGGTAAAAAAATTGCGACTTCTTATCCTGAAATTCTTTCCAACTATTTCAAAGAAAAAAACATTAAAGCACAAATCGAAAAAATCGGTGGAAGCGTAGAAATTGCACCAGGAATTGGACTTTCCGATGGAATTTTCGATATCATCAGCACAGGTTCTACTCTGCTTACCAACGGTTTGAAAGAAGTGGAAACGGTTTTGGAAAGCGAAGCAGTTTTAATTTCAAACCAGAATTTGTTCACTGAAAATCAGGAGATTTTAAAGAAACTTTTATTCAGGATTAATGCTGTAAAAGAAGCTTCTGAAAGTAAATACATTCTCTTGAACACACCGAATCAAAATCTTGAAAAAATAATCAATCTCTTACCTGGAATGAAATCTCCGACAGTTCTTCCTTTAGCTGAAAGTGGTTGGTCATCCATCCATTCCGTCATCAAAGAAGACCAGTTTTGGGAAGTGATAGAAAAATTGAAGAATGAAGGTGCGCAGGGAATTTTGGTCTTAGAAATTGAAAAAATGATATTATGATGAAACTGTACAAATATCCACAAGTTTCCGAATGGAAGTCACTTTGCGAAAGACCTTTGCAAAATCAGGAAAATCTTTCTGAGCAAGTGAAATCTGTCTTTGAAGAAGTTAAAATTAATGGCGATAAAGCTTTAAAATTTTATACAGAAAAATTTGATCGCGTTCTTTTAGATGATTTCAAAGTTTCAGAAGTTGAAATCGAAGAAGCAAAAAAATTAGTTTCTGACGAACTAAAATCAGCTATAAAAATTGCTTCTGAGAATATTAGAAAATTTCATACTTCTCAACAGGAAGAGAAAAAAATAATCGAGACAACCGAAGGTGTTTTCTGCTGGCGAGAAAGCAGAGTCATTGAAAATATTGGTATTTACATTCCAGGAGGAACCGCTCCGTTGTTTTCTACAGTTTTGATGTTGGGAATTCCAGCGAATATTGCTGGTTGCAAGAATATTATTCTTTGCTCTCCACCCGATAAAAATGGAAAAATCAACCCTGCAATTTTGTTTACAGCAAACCTAATTGGAATTAAAAACATTTTCAAAGTTGGCGGAAGTCAGGCAATTGCAGCGTTGACATTTGGGACAGAAACGATTCCGAAAGTTGATAAGATTTTTGGTCCAGGAAATCAATATGTGACGACTGCGAAACAATTGGCGCTCAATTACAACGTTGCCATCGATATTCCAGCCGGTCCGAGTGAAGTTTTGGTGATGGCCGATAAGACTTCTATTCCAGAATTTGTCGCGTCAGATTTGCTTTCCCAAGCCGAACACGGAACGGATTCCCAAGTGATTTTATTAAGTAACTCTGAGACAATTATTAATGAAATTAATATTGAAATTGAAAAACAATTAGCAGATTTACCTCGAAAAGAAATCGCCAAAATCGCACTTGAAAACAGTAAATCAATTTTGTTAAGTTCTATTAATGAAGCTGTTGAGTTTTCAAATTATTATGCGCCAGAACATTTGATTTTAGCAATAGAAAACGCAGAAAACCTTACTGACAAAATCACAAATGCAGGTTCGGTTTTTCTAGGAAATTACAGCCCGGAAAGCGCCGGCGATTACGCTTCCGGAACCAATCATACGTTGCCAACCAACGGTTTTGCAAAAAATTACAGCGGGGTTTCTCTGGACAGTTTTGTTAAGAAAATCACATTTCAAAATATCACAAAAACAGGAATCAAAAATCTGGGAAAAACCATTGAATTAATGGCCGAAGCCGAAGAATTAATAGCTCACAAAAATGCGGTTTCAATCCGATTAAAATCTTTAGAAAATGAAAATTGATATTCAAAAATTAATAAGAAAAAATATTCTGAATCTCAAACCTTATTCTTCCGCAAGAGATGAATTTGAAGGCGAAGATGGAATTTTTCTGGATGCTAACGAAAATCCTTTCGGAAACCTGAATCGTTATCCAGACCCTTATCAAAGAAAAATAAAGAAAAAACTAAGCGAACTCAATCAGATTCCTGCTGAGAATATTTTCCTCGGAAATGGAAGCGACGAAGTGATTGATTTGGCTTTCAGGATTTTTTGTGAACCGGGAAAAGATAAAGTCTTGACATTTTCGCCGACTTACGGGATGTACGAGGTTTCTGCGAATATCAATGATGTTGAGCTGATTAATCTTGATTTAAATGAAGATTTTCAAATCGATTTGGAAGCTTTGAAGCCTTATTTTGAGGACAAGAATTTGAAAATGATTTTCATCTGTTCTCCTAATAATCCGACAGGAAACCCCATTCAAAATATAAAATACGTTCTTGAAAATTTCAACGGAATTGTCTTTGTTGATGAAGCTTACATTGATTTTAGTCCGAAAGAAAGTTTTAGAAATCAAATTAAAAATTACCCTAATCTTATTGTTAGTCAGACTTTCAGCAAGGCTTGGGGTTTAGCTTCTGTAAGAGTTGGAATTGCTTATGCGTCCGAGGAAATTATCAATTTCTATAATAAAGTCAAATCACCTTATAATATCAGTCAGCTTAATCAAGATGCGATTCAAAATACACTTAATGATGAAGAAATCAATCAGGTTTTTGAAAATGTTAAAATCATTCTGAAAGAGAAAAAAAACTTAATTCGAAACTTAGAAAAACTGAATTTGGTTAAGAAAATCTTTCCTTCTACCACCAATTTTATTTTGATTGAAGTTGACAATGCAGATTCAGTTTATCAGGAATTAGTCAATCAAAATGTGATTGTCAGAAGCCGAAATTCAGTTATCAAGAATTGTTTGAGAATTACAGTTGGTTCTCTAGAAGAAAATAAAAAATTGATAGAAGCACTTCAAAGTATTGATAATTAAAACAGACAATTCGAAAATCTTTCGAGAACCTCAGGATGACAAACTGTGATATTCTCAATATTAAAAACGATTGTCAGGCTGAGGCTCTCGAAGCCATATAAAAAATAAGATTCCATAAAAAATGAAAAAAATATTATTTATAGACCGCGACGGAACTTTGGTTTTAGAACCAGAAGATTATCAGGTTGATTCTTTCCAAAAATTGAAATTCTATCCACAAGTCTTCACTTATCTATCAAAAATTGCCAAAGAATTAGATTACGAATTGGTAATGGTGACGAATCAGGACGGTTTGGGAACAACTTCTCATCCTGAAGAAAATTTCTGGCCAATTCAAAATTTCATTATCGAAACTTTTGAAAATGAAGGTATAAAATTCGAAGATATTTTCATCGACAAAACTTTTGCAAAAGACAACGCACCAACTAGAAAACCAAACACAGGTTTGCTGGCGAAATATTTTAGCAAAGATATTTATGACTTGGAAAATTCATTCGTAATTGGTGACCGAATTACGGATGTGAAATTGGCAAAAAATCTAAATTCAAAAGCGATTTTCATTAATAATGATGAAAATTTGGGTGCAGATGAGATTTTAGAAAATGATGACTTGGCAAACGTCATTGTGCTGAAAACAACTTATTGGAAAGAAATTTATGAATTTCTGAAACTTGAAAACAGAACTTCGGAAATCGTTAGAAATACGAACGAAACGAAAATTAAAATTAATCTTAATCTCGATGGAACAGGAAAATCCAGCATTGATACAGGAATCCCGTTTTTCAATCATATGCTCGACCAGATTGCAAAACACGGTCAGATGGATTTGAAAATCAAGGTTGACGGAGATTTGGAAGTGGACGAACATCACACGATTGAGGACACAGGAATTGCACTTGGAGAAGCTTTTTATCAGGCTTTAGGAAACAAATTGGGAATCGAACGTTATGCTTTTGTTTTGCCAATGGACGATTGTCTAGCGCAAGTCACCTTAGATTTTGGTGGGCGAAATTGGATGGTTTGGAAAGCCAATTTCAAGCGAGAAATGATTGGAAAAATGCCGACCGAAATGTTCTTTCATTTCTTTAAATCATTTTCAGATTCGGCGAAAGCTAATCTCAATATCAAAGCAGAAGGTGACAATGAACATCATAAAATTGAATCAATTTTCAAGGCCTTTGCAAAATGCTTAAAATCTGCCGTAAAACGCGACTCAGACAAAATGATTCTTCCATCTACAAAAGGAATGTTATGAAAACAGTTATCATAGATTACAAAGCCGGAAATGTCCAAAGTCTTCTGTTTGCGATAGAAAGATTAGGATTTTCAGCAAAACTAACGAATAATCCGGACGAAATTTTCAAAGCGGACAAAGTGATTTTCCCAGGCGTTGGGGAAGCCTCTTTTGCAATGAATTCTTTAAAAGAAACCGGGCTAGATTTTCTAATTCCGGAGCTTAAACAACCGCTTTTGGGAATCTGTCTTGGGATGCAATTGCTTTGCAAAGATTCTGAGGAAAGTGACACAAAAGCATTAGGCATTTTTGATCTTTCGGTCAAAAGATTTCCGGATTCGGTGCTTGTTCCACAGATTGGCTGGAATCAGATTTATGATTTGAAATCGGATTTATTTACAAACATTCCTGAGCAGAGTTATATGTATCTCGTACACAGCTATTATGCCGAGAAAAACGAAAATACCATTGCTACAGCCGATTATTCAGAAGCTTACAGCACTGCTTTGCAAAAAGACAATTTTTTCGGCGTCCAGTTTCATCCTGAAAAAAGTGGTGCTTTCGGAAGTAAAATATTAGAAAACTTTTTAAAATTGTGATTCTTTTAAACCACAAAAGACACAAAAGGAAAGAAAATAAAGCTTTTCAAAAGAAAACAAAATTTCACAGAATTTTTTTTGAACTTTTGAATAACTAAAAACGTAATATGAATGTACGTTTTCAATCATAATGCTAAAATCAGCAGTCATTTTGTCATTCCGCAGGAATCTCAACACACTGAAAGTAAGGTAGTTTAGATTCCTGCGGAATGACAAACGAACCTTTGAAAATTAAAATATTACTAGTTACCAACATTCATAAAATGTAAAAATCTTTTGTGCCTTTTGTGGTTAGAACCTTTTATATCATTAAAATCAAAATAAGAAAATGAGAATTATCCCAGCAATAGATATCATCAACAACGAATGCGTCCGGCTTTCCAAAGGCGATTACAACCATAAAACCATTTACAGCAAAAATGTTTTGGACGTTGCCAAAAACTTTGAAGACAACGGAATACAATTTCTGCACTTGGTAGATTTGGACGGTGCCAAACAAAACCGCATTATTAATTATAAGATTCTGGAGCAAATTTCCTCAAAAACATCTTTAATCATAGATTTTGGCGGTGGTCTTAAATCCGAAAAAGACATCGAAATCGCTTTTGATTCAGGTGCCAATCAAATCACATTGGGAAGTTTAGCCGTGAAAAATCCAGAATTATTTTTAGAAACTTTGGAAAAATACGGTTCAGAAAAAATCATTTTAGGAGCTGATGCCAAAAAAGAGAAAATAGCAATTTCGGGTTGGTTAGAAGATAGCGAAATTAACATTTATGAATTCATTCAAGAAAAAATGCTAGCAGGAATCCAATATGTGATTTCAACAGACATCGATAAAGACGGAATGCTGGAAGGTCCTTCGTTTAGTTTGTACGAAAAAATAATTACTGAAAATCCCGCTATAAAACTGATTGCTTCAGGTGGAATTACTTCTACTAATGATTTAGTTCAGTTAAAATCTTTGGGTTGCGAAGGCGCAATAATAGGCAAAGCGTTGTATGAAAACAGGATTTCTCTTAACGATTTAAAACCATTTCTCTAATGTTAGCAAAAAGAATCATCCCGTGTCTTGACATCAAAAACGGGCAAACCGTAAAAGGCATCAACTTTCTGGATTTGAAAGAAGTCGGAAATCCTGTGGAAATGGCCATCAAATATTCTGAACAAGGCGCAGACGAATTGGTTTTCCTAGATATTTCTGCAACGGACGAACGACGAAAAACTTTGATTCCTTTAGTCAGAGAAATAGCAAAACACATCAACATTCCTTTCACAGTTGGTGGCGGAATCAACGCTTTGGGAAATGTGGAAGAACTTTTGAAAAATGGTGCTGATAAAATCACGATTAATTCGGCTGCGATTTCAAATCCAAATTTGATTTCAGATGTAGCGAAACGTTTTGGTTCACAATGTATGGTTGTAGCAATTGATACGAAATTCGTGGAAAATCAAAATAAAGTTTTCATCAATGGCGGAAAAATCGAAACAGAGAAAAAATTATTTTCCTGGGCAAAAGAAGTTGAAAATCTTGGAGCTGGTGAAGTTCTTCTGACATCAATGAATACCGACGGAATGAAATCCGGATTTGCGATTGACATTACTAAAAAGCTTTCAGAATTGGTCAATATTCCTGTGATTGCTTCGGGTGGAGCGGGAACGATGAAACATTTTGAAGACGTTTTTACAGAAACCAAAGCAACCGGAGCTTTGGCAGCAAGCATTTTTCACTTCAATGAAATCGGAATTCCGGAACTTAAAAATTATTTAAAATCTAAAAATCTACCCATACGATGACTATAAAATTTGATAAAAATACAGGATTAGTTCCAGTGATTATTCAGGATTATCTCAATTTGAAAGTTCTGATGCTTGGTTATATGAATCAGGAAGCTTTTGATAAAACTTTGCAGGAAAAACGAGTGACTTTTTTCTCCCGTTCCAAAAATCGACTTTGGACGAAAGGCGAAACATCAGGAAATTTTCTTGAACTCATTGACTGGAAATTGGATTGTGATAATGATACACTTCTCATCAAAGTAAAACCGCTTGGACCAACGTGTCACAAAGGAACGGCAACTTGTTTCACAGAGGAAAATGACAAAGGTTTTTTATACGAATTACAGCAAACGATTTCTGATAAAATTGACACGAATGATGAAAATTCTTACACCAATGAACTCTATAAAAAAGGCATCAACAAAGTCGCTCAAAAAGTGGGAGAAGAGGCCGTGGAATTAATTATTGAAGCGAAAGATAATGAAGATAATCTTTTCTTAAATGAATCGGCGGATTTGCTTTATCATTATTTAATTTTGTTGAAATCTAAAGGTTTTACGATAGAAGATGTGGAGACAATTTTAAAATCAAGAAGTCAAAAAAAAATCCAGTAAAACTGGATTTTTGTGTTGTATGAAATTTATTTTCAAATTAATTTTCGTTGATGAAATTTAATAATTTTTCAGCAGTTTCAGATTGTCCTTTTTCGCTGGCGAGATAATTTCTTTCGTTTTGATTATTCATAAAACCTAATTCCAAGAGGATTGTTGGTGTTTTGGACTCTCTCAGAATATGCAGATTTCCTGTTCTGATTTTTGAATCTTGAAACTTTTCGGAAAACTTAGTTGCCAATTTTTTTGAAACTTCATTATCTTGAGGAAAAACTTCCATTCCTTTACTGTCCGTGGTTTCTCTCGGCGAATTGTTGATGTGAAGAGAAATCGCAAAATCAGGTTTTAATTCATTGATTTTTTCTGTTCTGTCACTCAATGTTGGAAAACTATCGTCGTCTCTTGTCAGGATGATTTCGAGGTTTTGATTTTGGTTTAAGGCTTTAATTTTCTTGGCGATATTGAGGACAATTTCCTTTTCAGAAATACCGTTTCGGGTTGCTCCCAAATCTGCTCCGCCGTGACCAGCGTCAATTACCACGACTTTTTTCTCATTAGAAAAGCTGAATGACAACAAAATTCCGAGTGAAACTACGCTCACAATTCTTAGTAAATTTTTCATAATTAATTCGTTTATAATGGTTAATAAAACAAATAACGAGAATATAAACCAAAATCTGAGTTAAAGCTTTTATAAAAAATGTTAAGATTTATGGCGCTAATCTTGAAATCTTCCAGTCAAAATTATCTGTCAAAGCATATAAAATCCTGTCGTGAAGACGGTTTGGACGACCTTGCCAAAACTCGATTTCGTAGGGTTTTGCGATGTAACCGCCCCAGTTTTCCGGTCTAGGGATTTCTTTGTTTTCGAATTCGGTTTCTAAATCTTTGAGTTTATTCTCGAGGAAATTTCGGTCTGGGATTTCCTGACTTTGTGGTGAAACAACTGCACCTAACTGACTACCTTTTGGTCGGGAATGGAAATAACCGTCACTCAGGTTTTCAGCGATTTTCTCAACATTGGCTTTGATGATGATTTGGCGTTCCAGACTTGGCCAGAAAAAATGAAGACAGGCTTTGTGAGTTTTCTCCAGCGATTTTCCTTTTCGGCTTTCGTAATTGGTGTAGAAAATGAAACCTTCCCAATTATAAGATTTCAGGAGAACCATTCTGGTTCTCGGGCAACCGTCTTCTTCTACGGTGGAAACTGCCATTGCGTTGGCTTCGGAAACTTGTGGGTTTTCTTCGGCTTCCAGAAACCAATTGCGGAATTGCTCAATGGGATTTTCCTTGATTTCGGTTTCTATGAGTTGAGATTTTTCGTAGATTTTTCTTTTATCGTGGAGGTTTTCTGAGTGGTTCATTTTATTTGAAATTCTAAATTTTAAACGCAAAGTTTGCAAAGACGTAAAACTCATCAAAGCTAAAATTCAAATTATGACAAAAATTATAATTGAATGACAAATCTTCAACTTTGCGAAGCGCGCCCCGACTTGAACGGAGCTCATTTTTTGTGGCTGGAAAAGCGAGGGCAAAAAATAGCGGGAGTGGAAGGCGGAAATTGGCGCCCAAAATATTCAATCCCCATCAATTTTAACTTAATTTTCACTTTAATTACTTTTTCAAAAAAATATTTTTTTATAGATTTGATAGATGAATTACTCTTACAAAGGTAAAATTTTAATCTCAACGCCTGATATTTCGGGGGACATTTTTTCGCGTTCTGTGGTGCTGATTATTGAGCATAACGAAAATGGTGCGTTTGGGTTGATTTTGAATAAAAAAAACCGGAATATGAGTTCCCGACTGCTGAATATTTTCGGATTTCCGGTGGATTTGTATGAAGGCGGGCCGGTGGAAAATGATAAGGTTTATTTCATTCTGAAAGGTCAAAAAATCACGGAACAATTTTCGGAAATCAATGATGAATTCTACATTACTGAGGATATTGATTCTGTGGTTTCATCGATTTTGGATGGTTCTACGAATATTTCTGACATCAAGGTTTTTTCCGGATATTCGGGTTGGTCGGCAATGCAGCTGGAAAGTGAGATCCAACGTAAAATGTGGACGATTGTGGATGTTTACAATCTGGATTATACACTTCCGAATGACCAGAATCTTTGGAAAAACATTATGCAGAATCTTGGTGGCGAGTTCCTTCTTTGGGCGAATGCGCCGGAGGATGTGAGTTTGAATTAAAAAACAGGCTATTATGAGCCTGTTTTGCTTTATAAATTATTGAGGTAACTAATAATTTTTTTGAGGTCGTCTTCTTTGGAGAAATTAAGTTGATTGTCTTTTATAAACTTGTCAAATTCTGTTTTATTTAATGAGAATTCACTGATAAATTCTTTCTGATTTTTTGGCATCTTAATAAAAGTGTCTTCTTTTCTAATTAAATACAAATCCTTTTGTTTCGCATAATAATCATTAGCATCTTTGCTATATGCATTTGGACTTTTTTCTCCTTTTAGAAGCTCGATTTTTTCTTTTCTAAACAAGGAATATCTTGGATTATCAACCAATAGAACTAAATATCCGAACTTGTTTTTGTTATCAAATGTATAATTTAGACATTGATACGTTTTCTTAAGTGTTGGAAAGTCAATTTTCAATCCTTCTTCTTTGTTGGTAAAATATACAACTTCTCCTTCTTTGAATTCCATTTCATCTTCATAAGCATTGTATCTTAAATTTTGTACATTTTTACTATAATTCTTTATTATGACTTTAGTAAAATCTTTCCCGTTGATGTATTGCGTTCCGTCTATTATAGTTTCTTTTGTAGATGGTCTATTACCTCTCATAAAAAAATTACCTGTAGAAAAGGAAACATTTTCGTTTCCTGCCTGGGCAAATATTAAATCTACTGTAAGTACAAAAGCTATTAAAATTATTTTGTTCATTAGTTTTATTTTTTATAATTATAAACAAATTCCAAAAGTGGAAAGCCACTATTAGTGGCTTTCCTTGAAAAATTGAGTTGATATATTAATTACTATTATCATATCCTGGGTTAGGTAAAACTGGTGTTCCAGCAATATCGGTTTCTGTTCTTGGTATTGGAAATGCATTTAGATTTTGATCAGCAGATGCTACGGCTGGTCTTGGAACGACATCTCCCCATCTTCTTAAATCCCATTGGCGAAGACCTTCACCCAGTAGTTCCTTCATTCTTTCTGCTTTCAGCAAAGTCATATTTACTGAAGTTGCTGCATCTAAACCTCTATTGGTAAGAATTTGGTTATAATAAGTAAGAGCTTTCGTTGAATCGCCGCCATTTAATTCAGCTTCAATCCCATTTAATAAAATTTCTTCGTAACGTAAAATTTTGATATTATCTGCCCCTACATTATTAGTATATTTTCCTGTACCATTATTATTTGACAGATATCTTACAGCATTTGCCCCTGTTCCAGAAACTGTAATCAAACTTCGTCTGATATCATTGGCTGCATACGCATTATAAGCTGAAGCTGAAACTACAATATTGCCGTAGCCCAAAGGGTTCAACCTTTGTCTATAAGAGCCTGTAGAAAGGGATGAGTTCACTCCTACTGCAAGTTCAAAGATAGAGTTAGGTGCAGCACCATTCATTAAAAACTGAAAAGATGTTTGATGTAAACCAGCTGCTATAACATTATACTTACCTATTAAATCGTTGGTAAGAGATCTTACTTTAGCATAATCACCCTTATAAAGATAAAATCTTGACATCATTCCTTTAAGAGCATTAACTGTTAAGTCAGATTTAGTATTTGAATATACTGTACCTGTACTCATTAATTGAAGTGCCTTTGTGAAATCCGCATCAATTTGAGTTTCCGTTTCAGCAATTGTTGCTCTGGCCATTAATGCTTTTGGATCAAATTTGAGAGGCAAAACGATACCTAACGTGCCATTTGGAATATATTTTTGACCGTATAATCTAAAGGCATCAAAGAAAGCAATTGCCCTCAAACCATATGCCTGACCTTGTGCAAATGTTGCTGTTGCTTTGTCTGCTGCAGTTCCTTGTATACTATTAAGGTCAGAATTAATTACGATATTGGCTTTTCCAACAACCTCATAAATTCTGTTATAAGTATCTCTCGCATAAAGATCGTTTGACACCTGCGTATAATTATAAACATTGGTGTAGTATCCCCCTTGCAAAGTGCTGTACATCTCGTCTGATCTAATCTCAGCATATGCTAGAAAATCAGCCCCATAGTATTGCGTATTACGCATAGAAACATATGTACCTCGTACAAAAGATTGCATTTCCTGAGTTGTTTTTAGGGAAGATTGTTCTACTTCCTGATAAAATTCTCTTTCTACAAAATCATCAGAACAAGACACAATTACAGATCCGACGAAAGCTGCAAAAACTCCTGCTTTTATTATATTATTCATCTTATTTAATTTTATTCATTTAAAAACTTAGATTTACACCGAACAGATATGATTTTAATATTGGCAAAGCGAGATTGGTGTAGCCAGAAACATTAACTTCCGGATCAAACTTTAGCCTATCGTCAAATCTATGAGTCCACGCATTATTTGCCATTACATAAATCTGTACTGAATTCAGACCACTTCCGTTTAAAATATCACCAGTAAAAGTATACCCCAATCTGGCATTACTCAGCCTTATAAAATCTGAATCATATAAAAATCTTGTTGAGGCATTATTTGATCTTTTGTTACCACCTGAAATAGGTTTAGGGTTATTGGCTGTCGTATTAGTCGGAGTCCAGTAATCTCCCATAACATCACCATAGCCTGGATACGTTGCTGTGTACTGTCCATCACTCCATGTGTAAGATGCCCAATCGTCATAGATTTTACCCCCAAAACCATAAGTAAATTGAAGATCTAATGCAAATCCTTTGTAAGATAAACTAGTATTAGCGCCACCGAAAAGTGTACTTAAAAACGAGCCTTGAACGGCTTGCTGAGCTTTGTTGTAATCATTGGTCGTTTCGCCACCTACACCATTGACATACCATAATGGATCTCCGTTTGCTGCATCCACGCCTGCCCATTTTCTAAGGAAAAAGGTACGTACACCTTCACCTTCTCTTAGAGTAGTTATTCCTGTATTTACAGTTCCTCCGTACAGTTCAGTCACTTCGTTATCCAATGTTGATAAGTTACCACCGATGCTCCAGTTGAAATCTCCTTTGAAGATATCAGCATTGATAGAAAATTCAAATCCTCTGTTGACCAATGTTCCAATATTATCAACCATTACCCCATAGGTATATACTCCCGTAGTTTCATTATATATGACACCACCTTGAGATGGAGAAAGTGGCATATTATAAATCAAATCATTGGTTTTCTTGCTGTAATATTCTGCAGTTAACTTGATTCTGTCATTAAGTAAACCAACGTCCAAACCAATATTTAGTGGGTTTACAGTTTCCCATGATAAATTTGGATTATTAATATTGTAAAATTGCGCTCCTGAAAAATCATTATAATTTTGATTATAAGCATATAATGCATAAGGATTCGCTGTTATTTGGTTACCCAATTTACCATAAGATCCTCTAAACTTCAACATTGATATAGCATCTATTTCTCTCAAGAAATTAATTCTTGCTAAATCTACTCCAACCCCTACAGACCAAAAATCTCCGGCTTTTTGACCAGGCATAAATTGAGATAACACATCTCTTCTGTATGAACCATCAACTAAAACCAATTTATCATAATCATAATGAGCTGTTACTGCATAGCCATATCTGGAATTTAAAAATTCTCTACCTGCATAACCATAAGGTACCACAAAATTAGAAAGAGTTTCTAAAGAAGGATTACCTACTGTTATACCTGTTGCTGATAAGAATTTTCTGTCAGATTTATATGCTTCTTGAATAAGTGATGCACCAATATTATGTCGGTCAATCTTTTTGGAATAGTCTAATATATTCTGGACGTTGAAGTTAAAATATCGATTCACCGATGTTCTTTGATATCCACCGTACCCAAATCCATCTCCGTGAATAGGATTCCAATATCGGTCTTCCTCAACACTTATATATTCTGGAGAAAATACAAATCTATAAGTTAAATTATCTAAAATTTTATATTCTGCATTTAAATTAGCAAAAGCTCTTAAAGCACCGGCTTGTTCATAATTTTTTTCTAATAAATATCCTGGATTAAATTGATTATTACTCAATCTCGCAGTAGCCGGATTCCAGTACCATGATCCATCAGGATTTCTTGCTTGATCAGTTGGTCTATTAAAATACTGGGCTAAAATTGGATTTGCAAAACCACCGCCCTCCGGTAATGTTCTAGTTTTTCCATGTGAAATTTGAAAATCCGAACTAATTTTTAATTTTTCAGTCGCCTGATATGACAATTTTGTAGTGTAGGATAATCTTTTAAAGAATGAATTTCTAATAATACTATTCTGATCAAACATATTTGCCGAAGCATAATAAGTAAACTTATCATTTCCACCTGACAAACTAAAATCAGCATTTTGTTGATAGCCATCTTTTCTTACAATATCTTGCCAATCTGTACTGTAAGGCGATTTCATAATATTTGCAAAAGTGGCGTTTCCTATGGTTCCATTAGCATTAGCAATATCTTCTATGCTGTGATTTGTATTGAGTGTATTATTGAGTAGATCTTTTAAATATTCTTTATACTCTTGCCCAGTAAAAGCTCTATGATTGCTAACTGCTTGTTGATTGAAACCTGTATTATACGATAAGTTGAATCTTGGCTTACCTTTTTTACCAGACTTAGTAGTTATAACAATAACACCAGCTCCCGCATCTGCACCATAAACTGCAGTGGACACCGCATCTTTAAGTACTGTTACACTTTCGATATCATCTGGATTCATATTGGCCAAGATATTGGCTGTCGTATTAGCAGTAGTTAAATCCCCACTTGCCACTCTAACTCCATCAACAATATAAATTGGACTTGTAACACCATTGATAGATGAAATCCCTCTTACACGAACATTGGCGAAACCTCCTGGCTGACCAGATGCTGCTCCAACCTGAACACCAGATACCCTTCCTTGTAACATTTTATCAATTGAAGCAACAGGAACATCTTCAAAAGACTTTGCAGTCATAGTACTTGTAGATCCAGTCAGTTCTTGTACTGTTTTTTTCTGACCAAATCCCATAATAACCACTTCCTGAATTTCTGAAAGTGTATCTTTTGGTTTTTGCTGAGAAAAGAGTGCTTGCCCAGTAAAAAAAAGAACTCCTACGGTCAGAGATTTAAATTTAACATTCATAAAATTTCTTATTTAAAATTAACAACTACGGGCAAAAATGTTAATTTTTTTTAAGAAAAAACAATGTTTAATCACATTCTAATGGGATTTTAATCCTATTCTAATGTAAGCTCTTAACTCAATATTAAATCTAAATTGGGATTTGTTCTTCGAAAATAATGGTTCCGTTTTCTGTATAATAAGTACAAGTTTTGGCATCGATATCGACAATCCATTTATAAACTCCGCTGTCAGCACAGTCTTTGCAGAATTGGAAAAAGTCTGTTCCGCCTTGCTGGTGATTTCGCAAATCGGCTAAAAATTTTTCCGGATTTGGGATTCCATAAATTAATATTGGTGCGTATTTTTGCATCGCTGAGACTTTGTAATTATCTTCTCCGAGATAATTAGTTGACCCATCTTCTACGAAAGTTTCTAGACTTTTAACGCCTAATTCTCTGATTGTTTTTGCGAATTGTGGAAATCCTTTTCCGCTTTCTACGTTTGAATGTGCGTCTTCAATTTGTGTGAGTGTAAACATTATTCGATATTTTTCTGTGTTTTAATTTTCTTTGAGATGTCTCTGATTTCTTTTAATAATAAAGGAAAACCTGGCTTTGCCATTGCAACGTGGTCGAATCCGTCTTCTTCTAATAATTTAATTGACGGATGATTTACTAATTTCAACATTCTTGCCAAATAGGCATTTTCCTCGTATCGCCCTAGTAATTCCAATTCTCTGTCGCCGGTAATCAAAACGATTGGTGGTGCATCTTTTCTGACGTGGAATAATGGCGCATATTCGTCAATAGTCGGCTGTAACTCAGGTATCCCTTGCTCTTTTCGGATTTGAAAATGCGTGATTGCCTGTCCGCTGAATGGAATCAGTCCGGCAATCTGGTTGGCATCGATTTTATATTTCTGAAGATATTTTTTGTCCAGCGTAATCATCATCGCCAAATAACCTCCAGCTGAATGACCGGACTGGAAAATCAGATTTTTGTTTCCACCATATTTTTCAATATTTTCAAAAACCCAAGCGGTTGCGGCAGTCGCATCTTCTATATATGCTGGGGCTTTTACTTTTGGTGCCAGACGATATTCTACACTTACAACTGCGATATTTTCATTCAATAATTCTTTTGGCAATTCGTTATTTCCGCCAGTTAAACCGCCTCCGTGAAACCAGATAACAGTCGGGAAATTTTTTACATTAGTTGGATAGTAGAAATTCAGTTTGCATTGGGAACTGACGTAAGCATCAGATTTACTGATTTTTTCAGGATAATAAGAAATATTATTTTCGGTTTTATATTCTGTCTGAGCAAAACTGAATGCGAAAACGAAAATTAAAATAATACTGATTTGTTTTCTGAACATAATTAACTTTTTATAAAAATTTAACTTCAACATTTCCTGATTGATGGAAGAAGAATCCATCGCTGTCGTATTCAATATTGGTAAGACCTTCCAACGTATCATAAACCATTTTCTGCAAAACGCCATCGCCGATGCCGTGGATGATTTGTAATTTCTTAATGTGATTTTTTCGACAGAAATCAATGGTTTCTTCCAATTTTTCACGTTGAATCATCAGTCTTTCGAAAGCATCATAATCAGAAGGATTTTTTACTAATAATTCGAAATGCAAATCTAATTTCAGAGGCGCTTTGTTATGTTTTTTAGAAATAATTTTCGAGGTTTCATTTTTTTTAATGATTGGCGAATTTTCATATAAATCGGCATCAAGAATCGTCAGTTTCTCTTTACTGAAATTATAAGTAAACCCGTGTTCATCCTCAATCTTTACCTGATTGGCAATAATCTTCAAAACCTTTCCACGCAGATTTTCGTCAATGACTGAAACTTTATCTCCTACTTTCATAATCTATCTCGTTCCAAGTTCAATGATTTCTAAATCTTTGATTTCTTCTTTATTGATGGTAAAGCGCATCATCGTTCTCACTTTGTGCCAACCGGATTTTCCACAAGCTCCGGGATTCAAGTGAAGAAGATTATTTTTTTTATCGGGCATCGCTTTCAGAATATGAGAATGTCCAGAAATGAATAATTTCGGTTTTTTCTCAGCAATTTCTTTTTTAGCCAAAGGCGAATATCTCTCGGGATAACCACCGATATGAATCATCAAAACATCAACATCTTCACATTTGAAACTCAAAACTTCGGGGAAAATCGTTCTGATTTTAGCTTCGTCGATATTGCCATAAACACCACGAATTGGTTTTATTTTTTCTAATTCCTCAATCACATTCATATTCCCGAAATCACCACAGTGCCAAACCTCATCGGCATCTTTGGCGTAATCCAAGATTCGGTCATCGATGTAAGAATGTGTGTCGGATAAGAGAAGAATCCTTTTCATTAATAAAATTTTAAACTATTAAAGCTGGAAAGTTAAGCCATATTTAGAAAAATACCAGATGGCGCCAACTACTGAAAAACCTAACAATATCAATACAATCAAAATCCAAAAAGCCAGAGTCTTGACTCCTTTCTTATACATCATCACAAAAGTAGACTGCAAAATGATGAACAGAATCAGCAATACAACTACATTTACAAAGATTTGAGTTTCCGTTAATTTCTGACTGAAAAGAAAAACCGACACCAAAACAAAAATGATAACCATTAGTTTGATAAATTCGGAAGGATTGGAAAGTTTGTTGGTTTTGAGCGGTTTCATTTTTTGATGAATTTTGAAATACAAAATTACGAATTAAGATTTTCTTTATAAACTTAAAACCAAATAGACAAATAGTTTTTTAGGTTAAATAAGCTAAAGTTTGATTTTAACTATTTAATCTTTTGATTTAATAATTTCTATAGTTAATCTTATGTGTCTATGTGGTCGATTTTAAATTTAGACAATATAATTGAAAAAAAAAGAAGAAATTTGCTGTTGCAATGAGATATTTTATAGAGTTTTCTTACAACGGTTCTGCGTATTTTGGTTATCAGATTCAGCCCAATCAAATTTCTGTGCAGGAAGAATTGGAAAAAGCATTGTCGACCATTCTTCGTGAACCCATCAAAACGACTGGCGCAGGAAGAACGGATACGGGCGTTCACGCTAAGAAAATGTTTGCGCATTTTGAAACGGAACAAAAAATTGATAAAAACTTAGTTTATAAACTTAATTCTTTTTTGTCAGAAAATATCGCACTTAAAAGAATTTTTGAAGTTCCTGCTAACTTGCACGCCAGATTTGATGCGACGTACAGAACCTATGAATATTACATTTCATTGGAAAAAGACCCGTTTTCAAAAGATTCTTCTTGGCAATATTGGCGTCAGAAACCTTTGAACATCGACCTGATGAACGAAGCCTGTAAAATCCTTTTCGAATACGAGGATTTTACAAGTTTTGCCAAACTCCACACCGATAACAAAACCAATATCTGCAAAATTTATAAAGCGGAATGGGAAAAAACCGGAAATCAATTGAAATTCACGATTTCTGCTGACCGATTCCTTAGAAATATGGTGCGAGCAATTGTGGGAACAATGGTTGAAGTTGGAACAGGAAAAATCACACCTATTGATTTAAGGAAAATCATCGAAGACAAATACCGCAATTCTGCCGGGGTTTCTGCACCTGCGCAAGGTCTGTTTTTAGTAGATGTCGGCTATAATTTTTAATTTATATTTAAATCGTCAACACCGAATTTAAAATTTTAAAACCTTATTTTTGCACAGGTTTTTTCAACTCTGAAAAATTTACGGAATCTAAAAAGAAATGAAGCAACAAACGACCTGGGACATTGTAAAACGACTTTTTTTGATTGGAATGAAATTCCGGTCGTGGTTTATTTTCACCCTGATTATTTCGATTTTTCTGGCAATAGTTTCTACTTACAGACCGATTCTTACGAAAGATGTTGTGGATATTGACATCGTGAAACTGAAGGACAAAGCACAACTGATGAAGCATATTTATTTGCTAATCGGTTTAGTGGTTGCTGAAACGATTCTGAATTTCTTCTTAGTTTATTTCTCAAATTTTATTTCACAAAATGTTATCAGAGATATCAGAGAAAGACTTTATCATAAATTGATTTATTTCCGAACGGCTTTCTTTGACAAAACCCCTATTGGAAGCCTGGTGACAAGAGCCGTTGGCGATGTAGAAACGATTGCGACGGTTTACACGGATGGATTTTTGATGGTTTTTGGTGATATCCTGAGAATTGCGATGGTACTTTTTGCGATGTTTCAGGTGGATACGCATCTGAGTATGATTTCGCTGGCAATTCTCCCGATAATGGTCATTATCACAAGGGTTTTCCAGAAAAAACTGAAAACAGCTTTCGGATTGGAAAGAAGCTGGACTTCGACTCAGAATAGTTTTGTGCAGGAACGTTTGGCCGGGATGTCATTGATTCAGGTTTTTAACCGACAGGAAGCGGAATTTACAAAGTTTGATAAAATTAATATTGAACTGAAGAAAGCCTTACTGAGAACAGTTTTCATCTTCTCATTATTTTTTCCTGTTGTGGAATTGATTTCTTCACTTTTCATTGGATTTATCTTATTTTATGGTGGTTTTATCAAATCTACGCCAGGAGTCATCATCGCATTTATACAGTTTATTAATATGCTGATTCGGCCGTTGAGACAGATTGCGGACAGATTTAATAATATTCAGCGAGGAATTGTGGGCGCAGAAAGAGTTCTTGGCGTAATGGACGAAGACCAGGCGATGCCAAATAATGGAACTATTGCAAAAGACCACTTTGACGGAAAAATTGAATTTGAGAAAGTTCATTTTGCTTATGACGACAAACAGGAAGTTCTGAAAGGTATTGATTTCAAAGTGAATGAAGGCGAAACAGTCGCCATCGTTGGAGCAACCGGAGCCGGAAAATCCACCATTATCAGTCTGATTACGAGACTTTACGATATCAATTCCGGAAAAATAATGCTGGACGATGTGGATATTCGGGATTATGAATTGTATAATCTGAGAAGTCACATTGGTGTTGTACTTCAAGATGTTTTTCTTTTCCACGGCAGTATTTTTGAAAACCTGACTTTAGGCGATGAAAGCATTACTTTGGAACAAGTTAAAAAAGGCGCGAGAGAAATTGAGGTTGATGAATTTATCGAAAGATTACCAAATGGCTATGATTACGTTGTGAGTGAAAGAGGTTCTTCTATTTCGTTAGGACAAAGACAGTTACTATCATTTTTAAGAGCTTATCTTTCCGACCCGAAAATTTTGATTCTCGACGAAGCGACTTCTTCCATCGACCACGAAAGTGAGAAATTAATCCAAAGAGCAACCGAAAAAATTACGAAAAATAGAACCTCAATCATTATCGCGCACAGACTTTCTACAATAGAAAAAGCGGATAAAATTATCGTAATGGACCACGGATTAATTGTGGAAGAAGGAACTCATCAGGAACTTTTGGTAAAGAATGGTTATTATTCTGTGCTTTATAAAACGCAGGTTGTGAGTGAGGATGGAGAGAAGACGATTTAATTTATTTAGAATTTGATTAAGAATAAATTTGTAATTTTGATTAAAACATATTGAATGAATATCGAATCGAGAAAAATAGAATTTGTTCAGGCTTTCCTGAATCTTCAAAGTGAGGAATTGATTTCTCAATTCGAAAAACTATTGAAAAAAGCTAAACAATCTGATGAGGAATTAAAACCTTTTACGATTGAAGAACTGGACTCAAGAATAGACTCATCTTTAAAGGATTCTAAAAATGACAATATTATAGAATCCAACGAACTGCTTGCCGACATCGAACAATGGCAATGAAAATCTTCTGGACTGCCTTCGCAAAAAAAGAATTAAAAAATATTTTTGATTATTACAAAGTAAAAGCTAGTCCTAAAATTGCAAAAAAACTAGTTACTGAGATTGTTGAGAAAACTAATACTTTAGATTTTCAAAACAAAATTGGACAAAAGGAAGAACTATTGTCTGACAAAAAAGAAAATTTCAGATATCTGGTTTCGAATAATTACAAAATAATTTATTGGATTAATAATGGAAAGAATCGCATTGAAGTCGTTGACATTTTCGATACGCGTCAAAATCCAATAAAAATAGAAAGAGAAAAATAATCAACTCAATCCTTAATAATCTTATACCTAAAACTTATTAATCCCGAAGTCAATATCAGACAGATAATGATGGTGATTTTGAGACTTTTAATCCATAGACAAAGGTCTCTACCAGTAGTGATAGAAATACAGTCTTTCATATTCTCGGTTTCATATTTTAAACTGACTTGAGTATGAATAATCCCAATAACAGAGACAAAAATAACCAAAATCAGAAGACTGATGATGGTTTGATACACCGATTTTCTCATAGTTTTTTGGTTATTTTTTTTTTAGTTTTTTGAAATAGTTAGTTTAGATTTTTAAGACATTCCAAGCATTTTCAATTTCGTTATTCTTTAAAAGTTTTTGGGCTAATAAATGTACATCTTTTTCGGAAGAAAAATTCCCAGTCGGCAAAATTTCTACATTGGCAAGCATCCCTAAATCGTTGCCTGTGAAAATGTCGCTTTGTATGATTTCGTTAGGAAGTTGGTCGTAGCCAATTCCTTTTTTTACCAGTGGTTTTGGAACTTCGAAAAGATTATTTTCGTTGTTTCTGGAATAGAAATTCCCACCTAATCTCGCTACCAAATCCAATTGTTTCTGGTCAAGATTTCCTGCTTCATCCAAAAATTTTTCGTTGATATGAATTTTGACAATTTCTGCAATTACAAGATTTCCGGAACCTCCAAGATTTCCAAGCGATTTAATTTCCAAAACTTTACATTCGAAATTAACCGGAGATTCGGCAATTAAAGGTGGTTTTACGATGTCTGCAGGTTTCATTGTCAATCCAGCTTTGATAAATTCGTTTACACCATCTTCATATTCCGTACTTGCTAGAGAAACCTGCTGAACCATATCGAAATTGACATTTCCAATCACCAATTCCGGGACTTCTTTCAGATTTTCAAGTGTATGTTTTGTCGTGTTATCACGAACTCTTCTAGATGGCGAAATAATCACTATCGGCGGAACCGTGCTGAACATATTGAAAAAACTGAAAGGCGAAAGATTGACTTCTCCTTTGCTGTTAATCGTACTCGCTAAAGCAATCGGTCGTGGCGCAATCGCAGTTTGCATCACTTGTTGTAATTCGACGCCAGAAATATCAGATGGAATGATGGTTTTCATTAATTATTATTTTTCAAATTTTTTAATTGATACAATTTCTCTTTTATTATGAACATTCAACTCAAAAATTTGTTTACTATTTTCCTTTAATTCATTAATCAGGAAACGTTTATCAGATTCCTTATCAATACTGATTTCTTTAAATTTTGCAGAAGTATAATTTAGTTTGTTTGCCAATTTCAAACTGTAAGGCTGATTCGAAATACATTTTATATCCACTAAATTTTTGCAGGATTCATTTCCAGCAGAATCAGTTACGGATGCTATTGCGAGTTCTACTTCAGCACAATTGTAACTTAAGAATCCTTGATTATCTTTAATTTCAAAAACCGGATTAGTAATAGTAATTATTGAGTCCGACGCTTCTTTTGCCACACAAATACAATCACTGATTCCTTCAGAAGCTTTTTTACAACTGAATAAAAAGAGGAAAACAAAAAGAAACGCTGAAATTTTCATCACAAAAGAAATTTAAATAGCCGGCAATATTTTTCCAGAAACTTCACCAAAACCAACTCGGACTCCGTCTTTTTCCGACCAGGCTTTCATTGTGATAGTGTCGCCATCTTCTATGAATTTTCGCTCTATTCCGTTTTTGAGTTGCAACGGTTTTGTGCCTTTCCAAGATAATTCTAACATCGAGCCATAAGATTTTTCATCTTTTCCGGAAATAGTTCCGCTAGCGTAAACATCGCCAACTTCAACATTACAGCCATTAACTGTGTGATGCGCCAATTGCTGGAACATATTCCAATACATAAATTTATAATTGCTCTCAGAAATCAGATTTTCTTCTGAGTTTTCTGGCTTTAAGTAAACTTGAAGATTAATGTCATAATTTCTCTCACCTTCGAATTTCAGATAATCCAAAACTTCCGGTTCTTGTTTTGGAGATTGGGTTTTGAACGGTTCCAAAGCTTCCAAAGTCACAATCCAGGGCGAAATAGACGAACCGAAATTTTTCCCTAAAAATGGCCCCAACGGAACATATTCCCAACTTTGGATATCTCTGGCCGACCAATCATTGAAAATCATCATCCCAAAAATAGCATCTTCCGCTTCTGCAACAGAAATCCTTTCGCCCAAATCCGTATTTTTATTAACGACAAAAGCCATTTCCAATTCGAAATCCAGTTGTTTTGACGCGCTGAAAATCGGCTTGTCAGAATCAACGGGTTTGATTTGTCCGCAAGGTCTTGTAATATCAATTCCGGATAAAACAATGGACGAAGCGCGACCGTGATAACCCACCGGTAGATGTTTCCAGTTTGGCAAAAGAGCATTAGCTGGGTCGCGGAACATCATTCCAACATTGGTTGCGTGCTGAATACTGCTGTAAAAATCGGTGTAATTTGGGATGTGCAAAGGCATCATCATTTGGATTTCGTCCAGATTGTAGAAGCAATCGGTAATCGTTCTTTCATCTTTTGACAAAAGTGAATCTTCCAACAAAAGCTGTTGGATTTTTTCACGAACTTTATTGGTGACAGGTTTTCCGAGCTCTATAAATTCATTGATGGTATAAGCTTCGAAAACATTGTCGTCCATTTCGGTAATGTCTTCAAAATAACCAAGGTCGTACAAAGTGGCAAGGTCAATAACAATATCACCAATTCTTGTGGCACAAGCGATGAATTCTTTGTTAAAAACACAAACGCCGAACGGAATATTATAAATGGAAAAATCTGAGTCTGAAGGATATTCTATGAATGATTTCATTTTGATAGATATTAGATGTTAGAATCTAGAAGTTAGATTAAAATTTATAAAAAATTAAAGCATCAAAAAATTAATGCTTTAATTGTAAAAATATAGAAAATAAATTTGGTTTTAGAGGTTTCCTCTTTTTTCCTGCTCTCTTTCCAAAGCCTCAAAAAGAGCTTTAAAATTTCCGGCTCCGAAGCTTTGAGCGCCGTGTCTTTCGATGATTTCGTAGAATAAAGTCGGTCTGTCCTCCACTGGTTTTGTGAAAATCTGAAGCAAATAGCCCTCTTCATCACAATCCACCAAAATCCCCAGACTTTGAAGTTTTTTGATATCTTCATCAATGTTCCCTACTCTTTCCGGAATCATATCGTAATACGCTTCCGGCGGTGGCGAAAGGAATTCTACACCTCTGCTCTTCAATTCAGTAACAGTTTTCACGATATCCTTTGTTGCCACAGCAATGTGCTGAACGCCTTCGCCTTCGTAGAAATCCAGATATTCCTCAACCTGAGATTTTCTCTGACCTTCTGCTGGTTCGTTGATTGGAAATTTAGCAAAACCATTTCCGTTGGACATAACTTTGGACATCAAGGCAGAATATTCTGTATTGATTTGTTTGTCGTCAAATGAAAGAATATTAACGAAACCCATTACTTTCTCGTACCATTCAACCGTCGGAATCATCCTGTCCCAGCCTACATTTCCCACGCAATGGTCAACGTAAAGCAGTCCTACATCGGAAGGATTATAATCGCTATCCCAAACTTCGTAACCTGGCATAAAAGCACCCGTGTAATTTTTACGTTCTACGAACATATGAACGGTTTCGCCATAAGTGTAGATTCCGGACATCTTCACTTCCCCGAATTCGTCGGTTAAAGTTTTTGGTTCTAAATAAGGTTTTCCGCCACGTTTTGTGGTTTCTTCGAAAGCTTTTTCGGCATCATCTACCCAAAGTGCCAAAACTTTCACGCCGTCGCCGTGTTTTTTCTGATGTTCGCAAATTGGAGAGTCTGAGCGCAATCCAGAAGTCAAAACCAATCTGATTTTTCCTTGCTGAAGAACATAAGACGACCTGTCCCGCACACCAGTTTCCGGACCAGCGTACGCTATAGACTGAAAACCGAATGCAGTTTTGTAAAAATGGGCCGCCTGCTTGGCATTTCCCACATAAAATTCTAAATAATCGGTTCCGTTGATTGGGAGAAAATTCTCGGCTTGTGCTATTTTCTCGGCAAAAGTGAGTGTTGACATTTTACTTTTTACTTTTTTATCTGTTGATGCCAAGATAAGATTTTTTTAGAAACAAACTAACGATTGTTAGTTTAATTATTATTTTAAACAAAATTGAAATTTTAATTTATTTTTTTTTGTATAAAATTAATATGTGCGACAATAAAAAAAATGTAACCGATTGCGCAAAACATAATTAACAATATCAATCCATATTAATATAAATACCGAATTAAAATCAATAAAAATTAACATAAATTAATTTTTATTTTAAAAAATCACACTTTAATTAAAAATATAATAATATGTATTTTTATGTACACTTAAGTTTATGGTGTATGCCATTCTATTGTTACTTTTGCTAAAGAATTGTACAGATTCTAAAAACACAAATAACGAAAAAAGCCGTATCATTACGGCTTTTTGTCTATCACATTGTTCAATAATCCTGAGTTAGGATTGTAATTATCCCAAATTTTCCACTGATTGCCGATGTTTTTGATGAAATAAATTTGGGTATTCAATTCATTCACGACAAATTCCTCTCCAGTTTCCTCAACAACGAAGACCAAATTCCAGAATTCCTGAGTTTTTATAACAATCTTTTGTGAATCTTCTGATATCAAAGCAATATCAAAAATCTCAAAATTAGAACGGTTATTATTGGTGAAAAGTTTTAGCTTCTTCTCACATAATTTAGAACTATAATTCCTTATTCTCTCAATAAATGGAGATTCCGGAAAAATGAGTTCATCAAAAACATCCAAATTCAACTCCGGAAAAATTTTGAAAAAATCAAAATTGCTTTGACAATATTTGTAAACAATATCAGTCGTAAACTCTTTGCTAAAAACAGATTCATTATACAAATCTTTCTTTTTAACAGCACCTACATATGCGCTTAAATCTTTGAAACCTAAGAAAATACAAATCTTGTCCAGTGTTTTCAAAAAACGAAGGTCATTGTGGGTTTTATAATCATAATCACTTTCAAAAAATCTTTGCAATGTGATGTGAGAAATACTTGTTCCCAGCTCAAATTTTCGTTCGTTTCGCAACTCTTCTTTCTTAGAAAGTTCATCTTTTATCACTTCTGAAAGGATAATATAATGGCTTCTTTTCCAAGGATTTGAATTCCCCAAAATAGAATCTTTTATCTTGGAATGTTGGCGAATATCTTCTTTTATTAGATTGTAAATTGACTTCAAAAGCGGTTTTTATCTATCAAATATACGTAAAAAGCCTTTCTGTAAGGCAGTTTTATATGCTGCAAATATCAATTATTTAAATCTTTCATAAGCCGCTCTGTCCAACATTTCCCTGTCATCGGGATGAGAAATTTCGATTAAAGCTTTCGCTCTTTGACGAAGGTTTTTCCCATAGAGATAAGCCGCGCCAAACTCCGTCACAACATAATGAATATGACCTCTGGTTGTCACAACGCCGGCACCTTGTTTCAGGAAAGGAACAATTCTCGGAATGCCTTTTTTGGTTCTGGAAGATAAAGCCATAATCGGTTTTCCGCCTTCGCTCAACGCAGCGCCTCGCATAAAATCCATTTGTCCGCCAATACCACTGAATTGATATGTCCCGATTGAGTCTGCACAAACCTGACCTGTAATGTCAATTTCAATTGCAGAATTGATGGCGTGCATTTTCTTATTTTTCATAATGTTAATCGGGAAATTAACGTGCTGAACATCCATAAACGCAATCGCCGGATTGTCATCCACGAAATCGTACAAACGTCTTGTACCAAAACAGAAGCTCGTAATTGTTCTGTTCGTATGTGTTCCTTTATATTTGTTATTAATGATGTCATTGTTAATCAAATCAATCACGCCATCACTCAACATTTCGGTGTGAATGCCAAGGTCTTTATGGTTTCCGAGACATTTCAAAACCGCATCCGGAATAGTTCCGATTCCCATTTGCAAAGTCGCTTTGTCATCAATCAATTCCGCAACGTGCTTTCCAATTAGCATTTCTTCTGCACCAACTTTGGAACCATAATCTATTGTCAAAAGGTCTTCTTCGCTCCAAACCAATTTTTCGATTCTGTTGATATGAATCATTCCATCGCCGTGAGTCCTTGGCATTTTTGGGTTAACGATTGCGATGATTGTTTTCGCCGTATCAATCGCACTTCTCGCCACGTCTACAGACGTTCCCAATGTACAATAACCGTGATTGTCGGGCGGAGAGACGGTTATCAAAGCAACATCAATTGGCAAAATTCCGTTTTTGAAGAGAATTGGGATTTCGCTCAAAAAAATCGGAACATAGTCTCCATTTTCGCCATTGACAGCTTCACGAACCGGTGTTGAAGTGAATAGTGAATTGATGTAAAAGCTATCTTTATATTGAGGTTTTGCAATTTCCACGTTTCCTTGTTGCGTGATGGAAACCATCTCCACATCTTTTAAACGGGAAGATTGCTTTGCTAATTCATCGTACAAAAGATTTGGTGTGCACGCACTGCCGTGTCCAAAAATCCTGTCACCACTTTTTATGACTGAAACCGCTTCTTCCGTGCTAACGTAATTGACCATAACGAGTTATTTTTTCACAAATTTACCTTCTAAAGATAAGGAAAAAAATGAGCGTTATCAGTTTGGTAAAAAGTCATATTTCAACAATCAAAAATATTTTAAAATTTTTGCGAAATTATTTTTCACGAATTCAAATTAAATTTATTTACTTTGTAATTCAAAGTTCTTTATATTAATTAAAATTCGAAATTATGACAATACAAAACCAAAGAAGTATTTTAATTTACTCTATTCCATATTTAATCTTAAGTATTCCGTTGATTGCGATGCAGTTTACCAGAGAAGTGAATTGGACTTTCTCTGATTTTCTGATAATGGGAATTCTTTTATTCGCCACAGCTCTTACAATCGATTTTGTTTTGAAAAAATTTAAAACTTTAAAATCAAGATTGATTTTTATTGTTGGGATTATCGTTTTATTGGTTTTAATTTGGGTAGAATTGGCAGTTGGAATTTTTGGAAGTCCGCTTGCGGGAAGTTAAAATTTGTCAACAAAAAAGCTAACATTTCTGCTAGCTTTTTTATTTTTAAATTACTCCAACCAACTCGTTTTATAACTCGGATCTTCTACTTTTATCGCTTCTTCCGTGAGTTTGAAAGGTCGGAACGGGTCAACCATTACCGCATATTCGTCAGTAGATTTTTTGCCAATACTTCTCTCCATTGCGCCTGGATGCGGACCGTGAACTATTCCGCCTGGATGAAGTGAAAAATCCATCAAGTCCACGTGATTTCTGCTCATAAAATCGCCTTCTGTATAGAACAAAACCTCATCTGAATCGATATTGGAATGATTGTAAGGTGCAGGAATGGCTTGCGGATGATAATCATACATTCTTGCACAGAAAGAGCAAACTACAAAATTATGCGCTTCAAAATTCTGATGAACCGGAGGCGGCTGATGAATTCTCCCCGTAATCGGTTCAAAGTTTTTGATATTGAATTTATACGGATAAAAATAGCCATCCCAGCCAACAACATCAAATGGATGCGTAGCATAAATAAAATCCGTGATTTGATTTTCTTTTTTGACTTTGATGAGAAAATCGCCTTTCTCATTTTTCGGTTCTACAAAAGTGGGCGGAATAATATCTCGCTCACAAAATGGCGAATTTTCCAGCAATTGTCCAAACTCATTTCTATAACGTTTCGGCGTGTAAATCGGGGAATGCGCTTCTATAAATAAGAAAACATTATTCTCATCTTCTAATTCCAACTGATAAATCGTTCCTCTTGGAATGATGAGATAATCGCCGACAGAAAAATCAATATTTCCGAGCATTGTTTTCAAAATTCCTTTTCCTGCGTGAACGAAAAGTAGCTCGTCGCATTCTGCATTTTTATAGAAATAATCAGGGGATTTTCTTGGTTTTGCCAAACCCATTTTGAGGTCGTTGTTTAGCATCAGGACTTTTCGGCTTTCCAAAAAATCGTCTTCAGCGGTCACTTTTGCGCCTTTTATCATTCTTGGCGTTACGTTTTTCTCGACCGCAATTTTGGGTGTCACGTCTTTTGCTTCTCCAATCGATTTGATTTGAGTCGGGCGATGCGTGTGATAAAGTAAGGATGCAATCCCGTGAAAACCCTCTGTCCCAAAGAGTTGCTCGTAATAAAACTGGTCGTCTTCGGATTTGAAAATCGTGTGTCTTTTTGGTGGGATTTTCCCTAGCTGAACGTATCTCATTTTGTTGGATTTGGCTTTTCTCAAATGTAATATTTTTTTCTGATACTTTGATTTGAACGCAAAGTGCGCAAAGTTTTTTTAAATTATTTAAAATATTTTTAAGTTCGCAAAGGCGCTTTGCTCAGCTAAGAAAAAAGTAAGTTTGTCATTCCGTAGGAATCTCAACGGTTAGATTCCTACGGAATGACAAAAACGAGTTTTTATGCTGACTATTGATTTGTACTGAAAACCGCGCCCCGACTTGAGTGGAGCTCTTTTTTTGCATTGGGAAAGGAAGGGCAAAAAAAAGCGGGAACGGAAGGCGGATAAAGGCGCCCAAATAAACTTGAAACATCAACTTTTCTTGGTTCTTAATCTCTGATTTCTGTTTCTTTTCCTATCTTTGAGATTATTAAAATTTTTACAAATGAATGATTCAATAATGGTTTCCCAGATTTCGGAAATCGAAAGAGCAGAATTTTACAGAAAAACTTATATGCACGTCGCACTGGCGATTTTGGCGTTCGGAGCGGTGGAAAGCATCTTGCTGAAAATAGTTCCGATGGAAACGATTTTGTCTATGATGTCCGGAAAATACACGTGGCTACTCATCATCGGCGTGTTTTGGATGGTGTCTATGTTGGCAACCAAATTGTCATTTTCCGTATCGAAAACCACGCAATATTTGGGATTAGGCTTGTTTGTTTTGATACAAGCAGTGATTTTTCTTCCGATGTTAGGCATCGCAACTTTGTACGCTCCACAGATTATTACGCAAGCAGCATTGGTAACGGCGTTTATGTTCGCGGGATTGACGGCGGCAGTTTTTCTCACTAACAAAGATTTTTCTTTCCTTAGAAACATCATCGTGATTGGCGGATTTGTAGCGTTGGGAGTGATTGTGGTTGGCGCAATTTTCGGTTTTAACTTGGGACTTTGGTTCTCTTTGGCAATGGTGGCTTTGGCGAGTGCAAGTATTCTTTATGAAACTTATAATATTAAAAATCAATACTCAAAAGGTCAATATGTTGGTGCTGCGTTGCAGTTATTTTCATCGATAATGCTTTTGTTCTGGTATATTTTGAGAATATTTTTGAGCAGAAGAGATTAGTATCTAAAGTCTTCGAGAACCTCAGACTGACATTTTATAAATTCAAACTGACATAATAATTTAAACTCATCAAATTTTTTGGTGAGTTTTTTTGCGCTCAATAATAATTTAAATATTTGAATTTTTTATTTCTAATAAAATTGTTAGCTTTGTCTAACATTTTTGTTTTAATGAAATTATTTATTTTTTCTCTCACACTTTTATCGGGTTTAATTTTTGCTCAAGTGGATTCAATCAAAATTGATTCTATGAAAACGATTATTGCTGATTCTCTTAAAAATCAAAAAGACATTGATGAAGTCACGATAAATCAGTTTTCCGTAAAGAAATTGAATAGTCCGATTTCGACCGATATTTATTCTCAGCAATTTTTCAGGAAGAATCCGACGCCTAACATTTTTGAGTCGATTGCGATGGTAAACGGCGTGAAACCTCAGCTTAATTGTTCGGTTTGCAACACAGGTGATATTCACATCAATGGTCTGGAAGGTGCTTACACGATGATTTTGATTGACGGAATGCCCATCGTGAGTTCGCTTTCCACAGTTTATGGGTTGAGCGGGATTCCGAACAGTTTGGTTGACAGAATTGAAATTACAAAAGGTCCGGCTTCATCTATTTTCGGTTCGGAAGCGATGGGTGGGGTCATTAATATTATTACAAAAAATGCGTTGCAAGCTCCGAATTTCTCAGCGGATGTAATGACTGGAAATCAAGGTGAGATCAATCTTGATATTGCGAAAAAAGTGATTGATAATAAAGATTTTTCGAGTTTGCTAAGCTTAAATTATTTTTATTTCGGGAACAAAATTGACCAGAATAAAGATAATTTCACCGACACCGCTTTGCAACACAGAATCTCAATCTTCAACAAATGGAATTTTAAAAGAAAAGAAAACCGATTGGCGAGTTTTGCTTTGAGGTATTTCTATGAAGACCGTTTCGGCGGAGAAATGCAATGGAAAAAGGAAAACCGAGGTTCGGACGATGTTTACGGCGAAAGTATTTACACCAATCGATTTGAGTTATTTGGAATTTATCAATTGCCGGTGAAGGAAAAATTTTTGCTTCAGTATTCCTACAATTACCACGACCAGAATTCTTTCTATGGAAACACGCCTTATATGGCAACGCAGAAAGTTTTGTTTCTGCAAATGAATTGGGAAAAGCAATTAGAGAAGCATAACTTAAAATCAGGAATCAGTTATAAATCTAATTTCTACGATGACAACACGCCCGGAACCGCAAATTCTTCAGGAGAAAATCAACCAATGAAATCACCAATTGCAGGAATTTATCTGGAAGATGAATGGGAAGTCAATGATAAAAACACCTTACTAATCGGTTATCGATATGATTATCATAATGTTCATAAATCTGTGCATTCGCCGAGATTGGCTTGGAAATTTGAGCCGAATCCATACAATACTTTAAGATTAAGTTTCGGAACTGGTTTTCGTGTTGTAAATCTTTTCACAGAAGATCACGCAGCGTTGACCGGTTCACGGGAAGTGGTTATCAAAGAAGATTTGAAACCTGAAAAATCTTTGAATACGAATCTCAGTTATCTGATGAAAATTCCCTTTAATAATTATTTTATCAATGTGGATGTCAATGGATTTTATTCTTATTTCAACAACAAAATTATCGGTAATTTCGATTCTGAACCAGATAAAATCATTTATGACAATCTGGATGGACACGCCTTTTCCAGAGGAATTTCGGCTGATGTGAGCACAAATTGGACTTTGCCATTTCAGATAATGTTTGGCGTGACTTATATGGATGTATACTCAGTAAGCGGTGACGAAAAAATGCAACAACTGCACGCCCCGAAATGGAGCGGAACTTATAACTTAAGTTATCAATTCAAGAATCAATTTTCGTTGGATTTGACGGGACAATTGTACGGACCAATGCGATTGCCGACTGTTCCCAATGATTTTCGACCAGAATATTCGCCTTGGTTTACTTTGATGAATATTCAGCTGAGTAAGAAATTTGAAAATGGTTTTGAAGTTTATGGCGGAATCAGAAATCTGTTAAATTTTGTTCCAAAAAATCCAATATTGAGACCGTTTGACCCGTTTGATAAAAACGTGGATGATGTTGTCAGTAATCCTTACGGTTATACTTTTGACACGACTTATGGTTATGCGCCAATGCAAGGAATTAGGAGTTTCATTGGAGTTAGGTACCAAATTAGATAAAAAATTTACCACTTAAGTTTATAATTATTAACCACAAAAGTCACATAAGAACACATTAGTTTTCAAAATCTTCGATTTTAGTCTTAATTGAACTTATTTCTACAAAATCAACATTTTCCTTAAGTGGCTAAAGTGTTAAAAATAATTCAAATGAAAAAAATAGCTTTTATATTATTGATGACTTTTGGAATTATGAATTCTCAGGAATTGAAGACATATTCATTTCAAAACTTACCTGAGAAATTAGAAAAACTGATTTTGATATATATGAAAACAAGCTGGTGCTCCATTTGTAAAATACAGATGCATCAGATTGAGAAAGATTTGGAATTGAAAAAATTGTTAAATAACAAAGTTCAATTTATCATTTTCGATGCAGAGAAAACGAAGAATAAAATTGAATTCTTAGACAAAACTTACGAATATATCTCTAACGGAAATTCCGGAATTCACGAATTAGCAATTGAACTTTCAAGAAATCAAAAACCGATTTATCCGACTTGGATTTTGATGGATTCTGATGGGAAAATTTTATTTTATCAGGAAGGTTTGATTGATAATCAAACTTTAAAATTATTGGTAAACACTTCGACTCCGCTCAGTGTGACAAATAAAAAACCTTCTGAAATTAAATCCAGAAGGTTGATATTTTATTTTGATGAAATTTATTTTGTCAAATCCAGACCACCAAAATTACCGGAGCTCATCATTACAAAAGCGCCTTTTGATTTGTCTAAAGTTTCCCAATATTGATGCAAATCTTCCGCATTCGTGAAAACTTTAAGATTTTCGTTTTTGAATTTTTCTTTGATCAATTCAGGAGAAATGGGTTCCATTCTTTTGATTTTCAAAGCATCTTCGGAATAGAAAACGACAGCGTTGTCCAGACCGTCCATCGCGTGATCATATTGTTCCAGAAAAACTGGATTCAGACTTGAGTACGTGTGCAATTCCAAGAATCCGAACGTTTCTGTTTTTGAAAATTGTTCTGCAAAAGCCGAAACTGTTGCTTTCACTTTGCTTGGTGCGTGGGCAAAATCTTTGTAAAGCAAACCGCCGTCTGCCCTTTCAACTTTCTCAAGACGTTTGGAAGCACCTTTGAAACTCATAATCGCCTCGTAGAATTCCTCTTCCATAATTCCTAACTGGGAACAAATGAATCTTGCGCCTTCCATATTCAGCAAATTGTGTTTGCCAAAAACGGATAATGGAATATCGCCCAGATCGGTTTTCAGATTCACAATTCCGTTGACTATTTCGTAGTCTGGTGTTTTGTATGGGATTTTTCTGAAATAATTTTCAGCCGATTCCACCACTTTCACTACTTCTTCATCTTCTTCATTATAAACCAAAACACCACCAGGTGTAATGCTTGCAACGAATTTTCTAAACTGCTCAACGTAATCATCAAACGTTTTGAAAACATTAATATGGTCCCACGCAATTCCGGAAACCAAAGCGATATTGGGTTGATAAAGCAAAAATTTGGAACGTAAATCAATTGGTGAAGACAGATATTCGTCGCCTTCAAGAATCATAAAGTCATTATTCTCTGTGATTTTTACCATACAATCAAAACCTTCCAACTGTGCGCCGACCATATAATCAATGTCTTTTTGATGGAAATTCAGAACGTGAAGAATCATCGATGTAATGGTCGTTTTCCCATGGGAACCGCCGATGACAACTCTTGTCTTTTCTTTGGATTGTTCATAAAGAAATTCAGGATAAGAATAGATTTTCAAACCTAATTCCTTTGCTTTTGCGAGTTCAGGATTGTCTGCGTGGGCGTGCATCCCGAGAATTACTGCATCAATATCCGAAGTCAGTTTTTCAGGAAACCAACCCAATTCTTCGGGAAGAATTCCTCTTTTTTCCAATCTGGATTTTGAAGGCTCGAAAATAGCATCGTCTGAGCCTGTGACCTGATAGCCTTTATCTTTGAGTGCAATGGCCAGATTGTGCATCGCAGAACCGCCAATAGCAATGAAATGGGTTTTCAATTCTAAATAATTTTAAACAAAAGTAAGGAAAGATGTTAGAAGTGGGAAGCGTGATCTTAGATTTTTATCCTTGATTTTGGAAATAAAAAAACCTGACTTTTAAAAAATCAGGTTTCGAGAATATTTATGAATGAGTGGTTTGGGCGTGTTGTAATTCGTATTCTATTTTGAGTTCTTCGCCAGTCAGTGTAAAATAGATGTTCTGAAGCTGGTGAAGATAATTGCATTTGATATAGTTTCCAAAATACAAGAAGCCTTGAAGAATCTTGTTGGAATCTAAGTCAAAGTCATACCTGCAATAGTTTGAAAGTTCAAATCTTATTCTGCTGGAAGATCTGTAAGCTTCTTTGAAGCCTAGTTTTCTAAGCCATTCTGCCGTCAAAGCAATTGGTTTAAGATTTCTGTGATCGATAGCCGTGTCAGAATCTATTTTAACAATAAGATTGTTGTTACTATTTTCCATTCCCATTACCGGAACGATCTCGTTGCCGTAAATCAGCAAATTGTTTAGTCTAAGTTCTGTAGCTTCCATATCGGTGGTGTGATTTATAAGTTGAGTTGTGTAGAAGTACACTTGCAAAACGTCTGCCAAGTTGATGCAAAATCAATAATAAAATTTAATTATGTTTGAAAATTTCATTGCTTCATATTTAAGCTATCATATAAGATTCCTTCGTCATCTCTTCGTTATTTGTACACTATCGTCTTATTATGAATAATTTATCATTTCTTTTTTATTTTAATATAAAATGCAAAATAGATTGGAGTCAATGGTATATTCTTTGAACTTGATTGAATTCCAAAATCAAAATATTATGATATCAAACAATCTTATGAATAAAACTGTTGTAATCACAGGCGCATCAAGTGGTGTGGGATTAGCTGCCGTAGAGGCATTTGCACAAGAAGGCTGCAACCTTGTTCTCGCAGCAAGAGGCAAAGAAGCATTAGAAAATGCTGTAGAAATATGCCAAACTCTTGGTGCATTTGCTGTAGGAATCCCGACCGATGTTTCAGATTTCAAAGATGTTGAACATTTGACAGAAGAAGCATTAAAAATAAGTGGAACGATTGACGTTTGGGTCAATAACGCCGGCGTCATGGCAACGGGAAGATATGAAGAAACCCCGATTGAGATAATTGATCAAGTCATCAAAACCAATCTACTGGGATATATGCACGGTGCAAGAAGCGTCTTGCCGGTTTTCAAAAAGCAAAAATATGGTGTCTTGATCAATAATATTTCAATCGGTGGATGGATGCCTGCGCCTTACGGAACCGCTTATTCCGCTTCAAAATATGGAATCCGAGGAATGACGGAATGTTTACAAGGCGAGGTTTCGGATGAGCCAGACATTCACATTTGCGGATTATATCCAAGTATTCAGAAATCGACGGGAAATACACATTCGGCGAAATATTCTGGTTTGGATTTTAAAATTCCACCCACTGCGTCAGATCCCAAAAAATTAGCTGCAGCAATGGTGGAAATGGCTAAGAACCCGCAAAAAAGTAAATTCACAGATTTCTCTTCCCTGATGATGAAAGGAATGTACAGCATTATGCCGAAACCACTTATCAACACGACTTCAGCAGCATTGAGGTTATTAATGAAAGACGACAGCGAAACTGACACAGACGGAAATATCCTGACGCCTTCTAAAAATCCAATGAGAATCTACGGCGAAACGATGCTCTCGCCAACTAAAAAATCAAAAAATCTACTCATCACAGGTTTGGGAATCGCTGCTCTGATTTTTATATCAAGACAGCTGAGACCTAAGTCATAAAATCAAATCGATATTTAAAAAGAGGTAATTGTAGTTGCCTCTTTTTTTGTGCTTTCAGAATTTTTATTTTAAATTCATTCTAAATTTCTTCTAAATTCGACATCTATATTAGCCAGCGAAAATCCTAGATTTAAAAATAAATAATGACCGATGAAAATCCTGATTGTTGAAGACGAAACCGAACTGGCAAAAAGTATCGCAGAATATCTCTCTGAGGAAAATTATCTATGTGAGTTTGCCTCCACTTTTTACGAGGCAATGTATAAGATAGAAACGTTCCAGTATGATTGTATTATTCTTGACATTATGCTCCCTGACGGCAATGGTCTGAAAATACTGGAAGAACTGAAAAATCAAAATAAACAGGACGGCGTGATTATCGTTTCTGCAAAAAATGCTTTGGACGACCGCATAAAAGGGCTTCAATTGGGCGCTGACGACTATCTCACCAAACCTTTTCATCTATCAGAATTAATGGCGCGCATCTATTCTATTATCCGAAGAAAACAGTTTAACAATTCCAATGTCATCAGTCAAAATGAACTGCAAATAGACCTTTTGGCAAAAACGGTTTCTGTGAATAATGAAATAATTGCGTTGACGAAGAAAGAATTTGACCTGCTGATTTATTTTATCGGAAACAAGAACAAAGTTATCTCTAAAAGTACCTTAGCCGAGCATCTTTCCGGAGATTTTGCCGATATGTTGGATAATCACGATTTTGTTTATGCACACGTCAAAAATCTAAAGAAAAAACTGAATGATGCAGGTTGTGACAAATACCTGAAAACGGTTTACGGAACGGGTTATAAATGGATTTCCAGTTAACAGTATCTTTAATTTGTCAAATATATCTAATTTTATACTTCAGAAACTTTCTGAAAATCTATTATCGATTTGAAGCCACTTCTCAGTAAAACAACAAAACCCTTTATCATCTATGTCCTGATAATTCTGGTCATCAGTATTCCTGTTTACTATTTTGTGGTGGACGCGATTTGGAAGCACGAACTGGATGAGCATAATGAAATTGTTGCTGAAAAAACCTCATCTCAAATCAACAGTTTGAATTTGTCCGAAGAAAAATTGCTTGAAACTATTAAACTTTGGAACAAAATTCAACCGACAACCAATATTCGGAATCTTGAAAAAAATGATAATCTCCGCGACAGCATTTTCATATTAGAAAAACCTCACAGTTTCTTAGATTTTGAGGAAATTGACCGTTTCCGATGCTTGTCTAAAATAATTTATCTGAACAAAAAACCTTATCGTTTCAACATCGAAACGAATATTGAGGAATCTCAGGAAACTATTTTTTTCATCTCTGCAACCACAGTTTTTCTTTTTATCCTGATGGTTGGTGGATTATTGATTCTCAACAGAAGACTTTCAAAATCAGTCTGGAAGCCTTTCCGGGAAACCTTGGATCAACTGAAAACTTTCAACCTGAATAATCAGACAAAAATTGAATTCAGCAACACGGATGTTTCTGAATTTGAGGAATTGAATCAATCTTTGAGCAAGTTGATAGAACATAATATTTCCGTGTACAAAACGCAGAAAGAGTTTACTGAAAATGCGTCTCACGAACTGCAAACGCCTTTAGCTATTCTAAAAAACAAGCTCGATCTACTTTTACAAAACGAAGATTTGACAGAAAAGCAATATCAAATTGCAGAAGACATGAATCGCGCTTTGTCCCGAAGTTCACGAATCAATAAAAATCTTTTATTATTGTCGAAAATTGAAAACAATCAATTTGACAATTCAGAAATAAGTTTGGATGAATTACTCAATCAAAGTATGGCAATTTTGCAGGAACATTTCGAGCAAAAAAACATCGCTGTTCACAGCGACATTTCTCCACAAGTAAAGGTGAATGGCAACATTACCTTAACAGAAATACTGATTAACAACCTGATTTTAAACGCCATCCGACATACTCCAGCAAATGGTTCAATTAATATCAAACTCACTTCTTCTGTCTTCGAAGTTTCTAATTCCGGAAGTCAAAAACTGAATGCGGATTTGCTTTTCAAAAGGTTTTCAAGATTTTCTAAAGATAATAATGGCAGCGGGCTTGGACTCGCCATTGTGAAAGAAATCTGTAAATCTCAGAACTGGAATATCGATTATAAATTCGAGAAAAATTATCACACTTTTTCAATAATTATATAAAATTCTAAATTAATTCCAAATTGAAGTATTACTTTACCGTTTCAAAAAAACGTGTAATCAATGAATCAAAAAAATGAGACTTCAAAGCCTTTTTCCAAAATTTTCAACAGCAGATTTTCTGTACTATTTTCAATTTTAAGCCTGTACATATTGCTTTCGGGAGTTATCAGATTGGTATTCTTAATCTGGTCTTCCAAAGATTTGGATTTTAATTTGCTCAATATTCTGCGCGCATTTTTCACAGGATTCTGTTTTGATTTTGCAGTCGGAACATTATTTTTACTCCTTTACTCAGTTTATCTTTTACTGTTTCCAAAGCGGTGGGTTGGTTCCAGATTTGACAAAATTTTCACTTATGTGTATTTGGGAATTATCCTTTTAATCATTTATTTCAGTCTTTTGGCAGAGATTCCTTTTTGGGATGAGTTTGGCGTGAGATTCAATTTTATCGCAGTTGATTATCTGATTTACACGTATGAAGTGGTTTCTAATATTAATGAATCCTACCCTCTGCCGCTTATTATTTTCATATTGGTCGCATTGATTGTTTTGACATTTGTAGTTCTTCACAAAAGAAAAATATTCCAAAAAACATTTTCAGATAAAAGACCGATTTCAAAACGACTGGTTTTCTTCTCAGTTTTAGTTGTTCCTGCATTAGCCCTAAGTTTAATTCTTAAAAACAAACAGGCCGACTTCACCAATAATTTGGTAGTGAATGAATTAGGAAAAAATGGAACATTTTCGTTCTTTGCTGCTTTCAAATCCAATCAACTGGATTACGCGACTTTTTACCCGAAAATGGAAGACAAAGAAGCATACTCGGTGTTGAAAAAGCATCTTTTACAGGAGAATCAAACCTATGTAACCAGCCAATGGGACGACATCTCACGCGCCACAAAATCTGAAAATGAACAACGCCCGAATGTCATTCTGATTGCGATAGAAAGTTTCAGCGGCGATTTTCTGAAAGCATTTGGAAACAAAGACAATCTGACTCCAAATTACGACAGACTAACCAACGAAAGTGTATTTTTCACCAATCTGTATGCAACAGGAACCAGAACGGTTCGTGGTATGGAAGCTTTGACTTTGTCCGTTCCGCCGACTCCGGGAAACAGTATCGTGCGAAGACCGGATAATCAGAATCTTTTTTCTGTAGCCACCATTTTTAAAGAGAAAAACTATCAGCCTTATTTTATTTACGGTGGCGACGGTTATTTCGACAATATGAATAATTTTTTTGGCGGTCAGGGCTTTGATATCGTGGACAGAAACCGTGGCAATCCTTTGTCAGACGAAATTAAAACACAACGTTTCAACATTCCGGATAATGAAGTGAGTTTTGAAAACGCCTGGGGAATTTGCGATGAAGACCTTTACAAGCAATCCATCAAATATGCTGATAAAAGCAGCAAACTGAACAAACCGTTTTTTCAGTTTGTGATGACGACTTCCAATCATAAACCATACACTTTCCCGACCGGAAAAATCGACCTTCCGCAAGGCGATAGGAATGCAGCTGTAAAATATACCGATTATGCTTTGGGGAAATTTTTGGCCGATGCGAAATCAAAACCTTGGTTTAAGAACACTGTTTTTGTTATCGTTGCTGACCACTGTGCGAGCAGCGCCGGGAAATGGGAAATTAATATCGATAAACATCACATTCCTGCAATCATTTATAATCTTCCTCAGAAAGTGGAAAAAATCGACCGACTGACTTCCCAAATTGATTTGATGCCAACCTTATTCGGTTATCTTGGATGGAATTACAATACGAGTCTTTACGGTAAAGATATCAATCAGACAAAACCTGGTGAGGAACGTGCCTTCATCGGAAATTACAGAACTTTGGGGGTGCTGAAAGGCAACATCTTCACTCAGATTGATGACCGAAAACGCGTAAAGCAATTCACCGTAAAAGAGGACGACAAATCTCTGAATGAAATCAAATCTAAAAATCAGCAGTTGGTTTCTGAAACGATTTCTTATTATCAGACTGCGAGTGAGAGATTCAAAAACGGAAAGATGAAAGCGAAATAGTTTTCTTCTAAATATCTTCTAAATCAGGTTGCACCTTTGTAAAGTAAAATTTATGGTGTAACCTTTTTTATTGATAAAAATGATTGTTGAAGTTGTTTTATTATTCGTCGGAACTATATTCGCTTTTTGGCTGAGTGCCATTTGTGGCGGCGGCGCAAGCCTTATTCTGATTCCGATTTTAAATCTTTTGCTACCCGCTTCTGTAGTTCCGTTTTCTTTGACCATCGGAACGTTTACCAGTTCAGTTTCCCGAATTGCGGTTTTCAAAAAACACATCAACTGGAAAATTTTCTTTTGGTTTGTTCCGTTTTCCATACCTGCAGTTTTGATGGGCGCTTATCTTATCAAATATATCAATCCCAATTATTTGCAACTGATTGTTGCGTTTTTTCTCATTGCCAATGTTCCCCAGATTTTAAAAAAAGCTACAGATCATCAAACCAATGAAAAAGCATTTCCAAAATACATTCTCGCACTGATTGGTTTTCTTGCAGGATTTGTTTCAGGAATTACCGGAGCAGTTGGATTATTGTTTAATCGGTTTTATTTGAAATTCGGTCTAAAAAAAGAAGAAATTGTAGCAACCCGCGCAGCGAATGAAGTTTTTCTACACCTTATCAAATTGGCGATTTACATTTCATTAGGTCTTTACTCAAATCTCGCTCTTTGGATGGGTCTTACAATTGCCGTTGCAACGGTTATTTCATCTTATTCTGTAAAATTTATTCTTCCTTATCTCAGTGAAAATCTATTTCGAAAAATTGGTTATGCCGCAATGACAATTGCCGGAATTGCTCTATTAATTGGAACTTCAGACAAAATCATACAACAGGATAAATTAGGTATCAGCATTGCAAAAAGAGAATCTGTCATTTCCTGGAGGTCGACTGATTTTGTGATTGAATTTGCCTTCGATGACGGTTTGGAAATCGAAAGACCAATTCATCCCGAAGAATTGCCCATTCATCTCAAAACAAAATACGACACTCTGAAAAGTCATTACGACCACGTTCATCTGGAAAAAGTTTTTACGTTCCAAAATAAACCGTCGTATGAATTTTACTGTTATAAAAACAACCAGCTTACCAAATTTGAAAGTTAACTCAAAGCAAAATTTCCAATAATGAAACTTTTAATCTCAGCCATTTTTATATTTTTAATAAGTTCTCAAAATCTTTGCGCTCAGGACAGCCTGGCTTTAAACATAATAACTCAGGACAGTATTTTAAATCCAGAATTACATTTTGACAAAACGCATCAGTTTAGTTATAAAAAACTGATCATTCCTGCTGTTTTTATAAGTTATGGCGTTGCTACTTTGAAAATTGATGCGTTAAAACAACTCAATTTCTCCACAAGAACAGAAATCAACGAACACAAGCCAGATCACATCAGGTTAGATAACTATACACAATTTGCTCCCGCAGTTTTGGTCTATGGTCTGAATGCCTTTGGAGTTGAAGGAAAACACAATTTTCGGGACCGAAGCATTATTTACGGAACATCATTGTTATTGGCTTCTGCTGTAATAATGCCTACAAAACATTTGGCAAAAGAAGAAAGGCCAGATCAATCCAACCGTTTATCATTTCCTTCTGGTCACACAGCGTTTGCTTTTGCATCAGCACAGTTGATGTACAGAGAATATCACGAAACTAATTTTTGGTTAGGAGTTTCAGGTTATTCGCTTGCAGTTTTCACAGGCGTTTACAGAATGTTGAACGACAAGCATTGGTTCAGCGACGTGGTTGCCGGCGCCGGAATCGGGATTTTATCTACTGAAGCTTCTTATTGGCTGTATCCAAAAATCAAAAGTTTATTATCTGCAAAAAATAAAAATTCTTCAACGATGCTTATGCCATTTTATCAGAACAAAACGGTAGGAATGGGTTTGGTTAAGAATTTTTAAAATTAAATTTGGCAAAATAATTGCTTTTAAAAAGGTAAGTAGGGGATTCTTAGATGGTCTCCTACTTTTTTATTATCTGAAAGTAAGTGTAAACGAACAAAAAAAAGAGAGCCATTTAAAATAGCTCTCTTCGTTTTTTGATTTAAAAATCTATTGTTTCAAGATTCTTTCAGTTACATTTTTGTTATTTACTGTTCCTGTTACGATGTAATTACCTTTTGGCAAATCCGCTATGTTCAATGTTGAGTTACCTTTGACGTTGGCAGTTTTTACCAATTGTCCAGACATCGAATAGACTTTAACATCCTTCACATCTGTACCAAACAACAATTCATTATTTTTTACTAGAGTATTTCTAATGAATGCCATCTTAGAATTGTTAACATCTCCTACTCCTAAAGTCTGACCACTGCCTTGAGGACTTGGCGTCGCCACCGTAAAATCTATATTGTTATTATTGGTGTCTGTTCCATTTGCATTTCTTGAGATAGAGAATATAAGCAATGGCGACGGCGCTGCTCCAGAACCTTCAAATTGATCCACTAAACCATAACCTACAAAATCAATAACATTACTCGCTGTAGGTCCTGTTACACGAACATTATTGGTTGCTAGCGCAACTTTCCCTGAAGCCAATCCTAATTGGAGACCAACACCTGCTACAGGACCAGAACCATCTAAATTAAGAACAACATCAACAATTAGATTAACACCAAGTAAATTATTACCTGCAGAACCCTCCGAACCTTGCTGAATTAAATAGGTTTGACCAGGATTTAAAGTAATACTCGGAAGAGTATGATATTGTGTAAACTGACCAAAAGCAGCACCATACTGAATAGTTGCACCATTTAGAGTAGATGTAGAAGTTCCAATATTTTTCAATTCAATAAAATCCGAACGGAAGATGGCGTTGAGAAGACCTCCCGCTGTATAAATTTCATTGATAACAATCTGTGCATTAAAAAATGCCACTGAGGACAAAAGTCCAACAAATGTAAAAAACTTTTTCATAAATAATTATTTTATTGATTTAAATAATATTTACAATTGTTATACCAAAAATATTCATAATATCCCATAAATAACTGCGAATATCATAATAAAAATAACAACATCATCAAAAAATAAATTTTCATTTAACCATAATTTGAAGCAAAAGCAACATTTTGAATAAAAACTCAGAAAAGCTTTACAAAATCAGAAAATAAAAAACCCTAAAACATTTTATACAAATGAATTAGGGTTTTGGAGGTGCCTAGCGGATTCGAACCGCTGTAGATGGTGTTGCAGACCACTGCCTAGCCGCTCGGCCAAAGCACCATTTTGTTTGGTTTGCAAATTTAGTGTTTTTTTTTAAATTTCAAATTTTTAAGTGTTTTTATTTGAAAAAATATTATTTTGATACTAAAAAAAATATTAGACATAATAATTTGTAACTACCTGATTTTAATGGCATAAATATTTCATTGATATACTCTTATACCATTGATAAATAATGCATTATATTTCATAAAAATTCTAAAATTTGACTATTATTCATATGAATTATTTTCTAATTTCCAACTTTCAAATTTAATGAATGACATATCTTTAATCGATGATTACAATCTTTTTTTAGCTTCTAAATAAGTATCTTTGCAAAAATTTTTTGAAACAATGGATAATTTCCAACTGAATACGATAGAAGAAGCCTTAGAAGATATTAAAAACGGCAAAATGGTCATCGTTGTAGATGATGAAGACCGTGAAAACGAAGGCGACCTTATCGCGGCGGCTGAATTGACCACGCCCGAAATGGTAAATTTTATGGCAACTTATGCGAGAGGTTTGATTTGTATGCCACTTACAGAAACGAGATGCGACGAATTGGAACTGCACTCTATGGTTTCAAATTCTACCGACCCGAAAGAAACAGCTTTTACTATTTCTGTTGATCTTTTAGGAAAAGGTGCTACGACTGGAATTTCTGCCGGCGACCGCGCCAAAACCATCCAGGCAATCATGGATTCTAATACAAAACCTGGCGACTTGATGCGACCTGGGCACATTTTCCCTTTGCGCGCAAAAGAAGGCGGCGTACTGAAAAGAGCTGGACACACGGAAGCAGCGGTTGACCTGACCAGATTAGCAGGCTTAAAAGAAGGTGGCGTGATCTGCGAAATCCTGAATGAAGACGGCAGTATGGCAAGATTACCACAGCTTTTGGAATTCGGAAAAAAGCACGATTTGAAAGTGATTTCTATTGAAGATTTGATTCATTACAGAATAATGAGACAAGGTGACCTGGTGGAAAGAATCGAAGAGCGTGAAATCAAAACGCATTTTGGAGATTTCAAATTTTACGTTTTTGAGGAGAAACCAACGGAACAAATCCATTATGCCTTGACAAAAGGAACCTGGTCTGCAGATGAAGCCGTGCTTGTGAGAGTACAATCTTCGGGAACTTATTTCGATGTTTTCAGCAGATTGTCGAATGGCGAGCATCCTTTGATGCAACAAGTGACTGATCTCATCAACAAAGAAGGAAAAGGTGCTGTGGTTTTCATTAACAATGTTTCTAACAAAGAAAACACATTAAGCCGAATCAAACATTTTCTTAACTACCAGGACGGAACGAGTGAACAGCCAACAATTGCACCGAACTTCCGCGATTATGGCATTGGAACTCAGATTTTGAAAGATCTTGGCATTAACAAATTTAAAGTGATTACTCAGAATCCGAACATTAAGCCAATTCTTTCCGGTTACGATGTGGAAGTGACTGAGATGGTAGCTTTGTAATTAAATTTTGAAAAATAGACTGATAGACGATAGATTTTTATTCATCATCTTCATTATAACAACAAGAAAAGCGCTCCAACTGGAACGCTTTTTTTGTCTGTATTCTATTCTTCTAATCTATACTTTTAATTCGCTGGCCAAACATTATTTTTAGGATTGATATCCGGAACAGAAGAAGTTGGATCCAATTTCACTTGGGTTATTTCTTTTGTCGAATCTAATTGGAATGTCCAATCTGTATTACGCTTCCAAACCTCAACTGGTAGTTTCACTGTTTCTGTAGTTCCATCTTTGAAAGTTACTAAAACGGTTGTCGGCATTGGCAATTGACCAATATTTTCAACTGTGATTTGCGCACCGTTTTTGAAATCACCATTTACCGGTTTTACTGATTTTACAGCCTGATCCACTTTCCATTTGCCCATAAACCAGCCCCTCCAGAAATAGTTCAGCTCTTCGCCTGACACATTCTCCATCGTGTGGAAGAAATCCCAGGGCGTAGGATGTTTGAAAGCCCATCTGCTGATATAAGTTTTAAAAGCTTTATCAAATTTCTCAGGACCAAGAATCGTTTCTCTTAAAATCCCCAATCCAATTCCTGGTTTAAAATAAGCCAAAACACCGATGCTTCTTTCTTTCATATTATCCGGCCCAACCATAATTTGCTCAAAATTATCACTTTGCACAAAAGGTCCAACTTTACCAATATCCTGCTTGTGGTAATATTCTCCTTTATTGAAAGCCTCGGTAGAACCATCATTAATAAAAGTATTGAAACCCTCATCCATCCAGGCGAAAACTCTTTCGTTGGAACCCACAATCATTGGGAACCAGGTATGTCCAAACTCGTGGTCTGTCACGCCCCAAAGTCCTTCTCCTTTTGAGTTTCTGTGGCAGAAGACAATCCCGGGATATTCCATTCCGCCTTCATTTCCTGCAACGTTGGTCGCTGCCGGATAAGGATATTCGAACCATTTCCCTGAGTAATGCTCGATAGCCGCTTTTGTATATTCTGTGGAACGTCCCCAGGCTGCATCGCCCGCACTTTCTGCAGGATAAGCCGAGATGGCCAAAGATTTCTTACCACCTGGAAGATTGATTCTCGCCGCGTCAATAATGAATGCTTTAGAAGAAGCCCAGGCAAAATCCCTTGCTTTTTCTATTTTGAATTTCCAGGTTTTTGTACCTGATGGATTTCCTTTCCCCAATTCAGATTCAGGGTGAATCATCACAGTTTTTTCACTCTTGCGGGCCTCATTCCAACGGTTGATTTCTTCTTTGGAGTAAACTTCTTTTTCATTCAATAATTCTCCCGAAGCAACCACATAATGATTGGCAGGAACGGTAATATTAGCTGATAGAGTTCCATATTCCAAATAGAATTCTGATGCGCCTAAATAAGGCAAAGTGTTCCATCCCATCACGTCATCATACACACACATCCTCGGATACCATTGCGCCAAAGTGAAGATTTTTCCGTTTTTGGTATCTTCCACACCCATTCTGTCCGAACCATATTTTGGAGATAAGAAAGAATATTCGATTTTCAATTTCGCCACGCCTCCGTTAGCTTTCAAATCTGCAGGAAGGTCAATCTGCATTCTGGTGTCTGTGATGGTATATTTTACATCTTTCCCGTCATACTTTACAGATTTGATTTTATAACCACCATCAAAAGTTTCGCCTTTTGCTCCATTTCTACTGCCTGACAAAGGAATGATGGCATTACCTCTGGAATCTTTAGAAAAAAGATTTTGGTCAAGTTGTAACCATAGAAAACTCAATTGGTCCGGACTGTTATTGGTATAAGTAATCTCGGCCGAACCTGTGATTTCGTTTTTAGATTCATCAAGGCTGACATTCAGTTGATAATCAGCTGAGTTTTGCCAATATTTGTGACCTGGCTGCCCGCTTGCAGAACGGGTTTCGGTTCCTGTTTGAGGATAGAAAAACGGTTTAAAAGCTTCTGTATAATCGTACTTTGGAGCTTCCTGAGCATATGAATGGCCTGCAAGAACCAATATTGCAACCGCCAAAAGTAGTTGTGGTAGTTTGAAATTCATTAATGGATAGATTTATTGTTAAATAAAATTAGTCAAAAAAAAGCTGAACTTGTTACATTCTAAAATCAACCTAAGCAAGACATAAAAAAACCAAGCTTGCTATGAGTGAAAGCAAGCTTGGTTTTAATCATTTGCAAGCTTGCTATTGAGTGAAAGCAAGCCTGCTATTTTTATCAATTCGATTTCTTAGCCTTAATCATCATCTCCAGCATATCCCACATGTCCTGCGGAACATCTTCCAACATATTGAATTCACCTGCACCTTGTAGCCATTCACCACCATCGATGGTTACCACTTCACCATTCACGAAAGATGAAAAATCTGAAACCAGATAAGCTGCAAGATTGGCCAGTTCCTGATGTTCTCCTACCCTTTTAAGCGGATTTTTTTTAGCTAAATCAAATTTATCTTTCATATCGCCTGGCAATAATCTGTCCCAGGCACCTTTTGTAGGAAATGGTCCCGGCGCAATGGCATTGAAACGGATATTATATTTTCCCCACTCTACAGCCAAACTTCTTGTCATTGCCAAAACGCCAGCTTTCGCACAAGCTGATGGAACGACATAAGCCGAGCCTGTCCAGGCATAAGTCGTTACGATATTCAGAACTGTTCCGGGAACTTTGTTATCAATCCAATGTTTTCCGATAGAAAGTGTGCAATTCTTCGTTCCTTTCAAAACAATGTCTAAAATAGAATCAAAAGCGGAATGCGTCAAGCGTTCTGTTGGCGAGATGAAATTTCCGGCAGCATTGTTCAAAAGAATATCGATTCTTCCGAATTCTTTCAAAGTAGCTGCTTTCATCGCTTCCACTTCTTCCCAATTTCGTACGTCACAAGCTACGCAAAGAACCTTTCCTCCTGTTTCTTCTTCTAGTTCTCTAGCAGTTCCCTGTAGTTTTTCCAAGTTTCTGGAAGTGATCACGACTTTTGCTCCGAGCTGAAGAAAATATTTGGTCATTGCTTTTCCAAGTCCGCTTCCGCCTCCTGTAACGATAGCAACTTTATCTTTGAGTGCGTCTTCGCGCAACATTGGTTGTGAATATGGATTCATTTATTGAATAGTTTTTGAGATTAATAATGGAGTGATTTGTGTCTTTGGTAAAATTAGATTTTTATTTTGTTTTGAGAATTAACAAAAGTTATGCACGAAATAGAAACACAATCCAATCTTTGTTTGAGCTACAACAAGCATTGATTTAGCTACATATAACTTTTAGGTTCTGACCAACTTTGCATTGTAATAATTAATCAATTAAAAACAATCAAAAAATGGACACAAAAAAAGTATGGTTCGTGACAGGAGCTTCAAAAGGTTTAGGGTTAACTTTAGTCAAAAGACTATTGGCAGAAGGGTATTCTGTAGCAGCAACTTCCAGAAATATTGCTGAGCTTCAGAAAGCAATCAGTGAAGAAAACGATTCATTTCTTCCGCTTGAAGTTGATTTAATTAACGAAAACTCTGTTGAAAATGCAGTTTCAAAATCAATAGAGAAACTCGGGAAAATCGATGTTGTCGTGAACAATGCTGGTTACGGTCAATTGGGAACTTTGGAGGAATTGACAGATGAAGAAAGTCGTCAAAACTTCGACACCAATGTTTTCGGTTCTTTGAATATCATCAGAAAAACAATGCCTTATTTAAGAGAACAGAAAAGTGGCTTCATCATCAACATCGCTTCCATTGGCGGATTGACAGGAGAATTTGCAGGTTGGGGAATCTACTGCGCGACTAAGTTTGCAGTTGTAGGTTTTACGGAAGCGTTGGCTGCGGAAGTGAAGGAATTTGGTGTGAATGCAACGGTTGTTTATCCCGGTTATTTCAGAACAGATTTCTTAACAGGTGGTTCACTAAGAACGCCAAAAACTGAAATTGAAGAATACACTGTAGCAAGACAACTTCAGACGGCGCACGAAAAAGACATCAATGGAAATCAGCCGGGCGATCCAGAAAAAGCAGCTGTGGCATTGATGGAATTGGTAGCAATGGAAAATCCGCCGGTTCATTTGGTTTTGGGTTCTGATGCATTTGGCATTGCCGGAAATAAATTAAATGCACTTCAAAACGAAATTTCTGAGTTTAAAACGCTAAGTACATCCACAGATTATTAAATTTGTAAAGGCAACAGTTTCTTGCTGTTGCTTTTAATTTTTAAAGTTATGACCAACAGAAAATTATACACCATCGATACCATTTCTGAATTCCACAGGATTTCAGGATTGCCAAAACCTCAGCATCCGCTCATCAGCCTTGTGGATTACAGTTTGGTGGAATATCAAATCGAGGAATCTGAAATCAGCTGGGTTCAGGATTTGTATTTTATGGGTTTTAAAAGAGATATTCAGGGAAAATTGCATTACGGACAAGGTCAATATGATTTTGATGAAGGTCTGATGTGTTTTATTGCGCCGAGACAGGTTGTCAAAATGGTTATCAGCAAATATGAAACAAAACCTTCAGGATATCTTTTGGCTTTTCATCCCGATTTTATCTGGAATACACCATTGGCAAAAACGATTAATAACTATAAATTCTTCGGTTATGATGTGAACGAAGCCTTATTCCTTTCTGAAAAAGAAGAAGAAACCTTAATCGGACTTTTCAAAGGGATTGAAAAAGAATACCAGTCAGGAATTGACCAGTTTACGCAAAATATCATCATTTCGCAGATTGAAGTTATTTTAAATTATTGCGAAAGATTTTATCAAAGACAATTCATTACGAGAAAGAAAACCAATCATCAGGTTTTGGATAAATTAGAAAATATTTTGGAAGATTATTTCAATGATAATGTGATTGACAAGGGTTTGCCAACTGCTAATTATGTTGCCGAATCGCTGAATATTTCTACTAATTATTTAGGAAGTCTTTTGAAATCTTTGACCGGACAAACCACACAACAACATATCCACGAAAAACTGATTGAAAAGGCCAAGCAAAAACTCTCAACCACCGAACTTTCTGTAAGTGAAATTGCTTACGAATTGGGATTTGAACATTCACAGTCTTTCAGTAAACTGTTTAAAGCTAAAACGGATATTTCGCCTTTGGAATTCAGGAAGTCGTTTAATTAATTTTTTTCGGCTACAAGAAATTACTTTTCGACTACAGGAGTACAAATGTGAAACCTCAACTTTGCTTCATTAAATTATATCAAAATGAAAGTATTTGTTACAGGTGCTACAGGTTTCGTAGGAACAGCCGTAGTTCAGGAATTATTAACTCACGGACATCAGGTTTTGGGATTGGCAAGATCAGAAGAGTCAGCAAACAAATTGATTGCAGCCGGAGCAGAAGTGCACCACGGAGATTTAAACGACTTTGAAAGTTTGAAATCAGGAGCGGTAGCATCAGATGCAGTTATCCATTTAGGATTTGTTCACGATTTTACAAGATTTGAGGAGATGTGTAAACTTGACGGAAAAGTCATTGAAACCATCGGCGAAACGTTATTGGGAACGGAAAAACCATTTCTCATCACTTCTGGAACCGCACTTTTTCCCAAAGACGGATTGACCATAGAAACAGACCGTTCAGTAAACCCACATCCAAGAATTGCAACAGAAAATGCAGCTGATGCTGTATCCGCAAAAGGTGTGAAAGTGGCTGTCATCAGATTGTCTCCATCGGTTCACGGAAAAGACGACGTCATTGGTTTTGTTCCGACTTTAATTAGAATTGCAAAAGAAAAAGGAAAATCGGCAATCATCAATGATGGTAATAATTTCTGGCCGGCTGTTCACAGATTGGATGCCGCAAAATTGTATAGATTGGCTTTGGAAAAACCCTTTGAAAGCGGAACAAGATATCACGCCGTTGCAGAACAAGGAATTCCGTTTAAAGATATTGCCACTTTTATTGGAGAAAAACTGGGGGTTCCGGTTGTTTCTCTTACCGATGATGAAGCGTTGGAACATTTCGGTTGGTTTGCCCATTTTGCTAAACTTAATAATCTGACTTCAAGTGAAGAAACAAAATCCGCTTTAGGTTGGAATCCGGAACATCCAACTTTATTAGAAGATTTGCAAAGTGATGTTTATTTCTCTGAACAATAATAATCTGTACATTTATATTCATTAAATTGTAAAACGATGTCTGATTCACCAATTAAATTAAAAACCATTTCTCAATTTCATACTTTGCGAGGTTTGCCGAAACCGAAACATCCGCTTATCAGTGTGATTAATTTTGAAGATATGACGCCGGCTTTGGAAAGTGGAAAACAGAGTTTGCTATTCGATTTTTATATGATTTCGGTCAAACGAGATATGAATCATAAATACAGATACGGACAGCAGGATTATGATTTTGATGAAGGCGTTATGTTTTGTATGGCGCCTCATCAAATTCTGAGTGTTATACGGGAAGAACAAGGTAAAAATCCTTCCGGATGGATGTTGATGATTCATCCGGATTTTCTTTGGAACACTTCTTTAGCTTCGTCCATCAAAAAATATGAATTCTTTGATTATTCTGTGAATGAAGCTTTGTTTTTATCCGAAGATGAAGAATTGAAAATTCAGCAAATCATAGAAAATATTAAGCAGGAATATCAGACAAACATTGATAAATTCAGTCAGAATATTATCATTTCTCAGCTTGAAACTTTGCTTAATTATTCCGAGCGTTTTTATCAGCGTCAGTTTATTACGCGTTACAAAGCACATCATCAGTTTCTAGAAAAGTTAGAAATTCTTCTCAACAATTATTTTGAAGGAAATATAAAAGAACAGGGTTTGCCGAGTGTTCAATTTCTTTCGGAAGAATTTAAAATGTCGCCTCACTATATGCGAAGTTTATTAAAATCTTTGACGGGACAAACTACACAACAGCACATTCACGAAAAGTTGATTGAAAAAGCCAAAGAAAAACTCTCAACAACAAAATTATCTATAAGTGAAATTGCTTACGAATTGGGGTTTGAGCATTCACAGTCTTTTAGTAAATTGTTTAAAGTTAAGACTGATATTTCGCCTTTAGAGTTTAGGAAGTCATTTAATTAAAACAAAAATTATCAATCCGTAATTTGCATACGACAATCGTTGTTTTGCAAACTTCCTATCTTTAATTTCTGCTCAATTTTGTATCAATAAAAATCAACAATATGAAATTGAATCAGGTAAAATTAGGAAGTCAGGGATTAATCGTTCCGAATATAGGTTTGGGATGTATGGGAATGACGGGTTTTGGAGATGCAGATATGTACGGCAAAACCGATGAAAATGAAGCGATTGCAGCCATTCACCGCTCTTTGGAATTGGGAGGGAATTTCCTCGACACAGCAGATTTGTACGGACCTTTTGCGAACGAACGATTAATAGCAAAAGCCATTGAAGGTAATCGTGACAAATATATCATTGCAACAAAATTCGGTTGGGAAATTGACGATAATGAGCAAGTGACCTGGAAAATAAACGGAACAAAAGATTACGTGAAAAAGTCGGTTGAGCGTTCGCTGAAAAATCTGAAAACTGATTACATCGACCTTTATTATATGCATCGTCTCGATAAAAATGTTCCGATTGAAGAAACGGTTGGAGCGATGAGCGAATTGGTAAAAGAAGGAAAAATCGGGTACATTGGTTTATCTGAAGTTTCTTCTGAGACTGTCAAAAAAGCGCACGCCGTCCATCCCATCACAGCAGTTCAAAGTGAATATTCTTTGTTTGAAAGAACCGTAGAAGAAAAAGGCGTCATCAAAACTTTGGATGAATTGGGAATTGGTTTCGTAGCTTATTCTCCGTTGGGAAGAGGATTTTTGTCTGGACAAATCCGTTCGATTGATGATTTGCCTGAGAATGATTTCAGACGAGGAATTCCAAGATTTCAGGAGGCACATTTTCATAAAAATATCGAATTGGTGGAAGCAATTGAAAATCTGGCTAAAGAAAAAGGAATTACTTCGTCACAATTGGCTTTGGCGTGGATTATCAGCAAAGGCATTGTTCCGATTCCGGGAACGAAACGAAGAAAATATCTTGAACAAAATATCGAAACCGGCAAAATTGTTTTAAGTGAAAATGAGCTTGCAAAACTGGAAAGTATTGTACCTTTAGGAACCGATACTGGCGCGCCTTACGACGAATTCAGTATGGGACTTTTGGATTATTAATTTTAAATTGATAGAATGAACACCATTACCTCCATTTCAGCCTTCCACAAGTTACTGTCGCTTCCGGAACCGAAACATCCGCTGGTGAGCGTGATTGATATGTCGAAATGTACTTTCGTAGAAGATGAGATTTGGACAGGCTTTACAAACAGATTTTACTGCGTTGCACTGAAGCGGAATGCAACCGGAAAAATGAGATATGGTCAACAACATTACGATTACGATAAAGGTGTTTTGAGCTTTACTGCGCCAAATCAGGTTCAATATCTTGACCTTCAGACGATGGATTGTGACAACAAAGGATTCCTGGTGGTATTTCACGAAGATTTTCTCTTGAAACAGCCTCTGGCAACAACAATTTCGTCTTATGGATATTTCTCTTATGCCGTGAATGAAGCTTTGCATCTATCTGAAGATGAAGAAAATGACTTGCTTGAAATTTTAAATAAAATTGATAAAGAATGTCAGCACATCGACCAGCATACGCAGGAAATTATTCTGTCACAGATTGAGTTGCTGCTGAATTATTCCAAACGTTTTTACGAAAGACAATTCATTACCAGAAAAAGCGTAAGTCATCAGCTTTTGGCAAAATTTGAAAAGTTTTTGAATGATTATTTTGATAAAGAATCTTCTGAAAAAGGACTTCTAACAGTTCATCAAATTGCGGAAGCAATGAATCTTTCTCCTAATTATTTAAGTGATTTATTAAGAATCCAAACCGGACAAAATACACAACAGCATATTCACGAAAAGTTGATTAACAAAGCGAAAGAGAAACTTTCTACGACTGAATTATCAGTCAGTGAAATAGCTTACGAATTAGGATTTGAACATTCGCAGTCGTTCAGCACTTTATTTAAAAAGAAAACTAAGATGTCGCCGTTGGAATTTCGGCAGTCGTTTAATTAAAAATATTTCTCTCGCAGATTTTGTGGATTTTACAGATTGAAATTAAAATCTACATTATCTGCCAAATCTGCGAGCGTCTTATTTATTTTCGAAAATATCTTCTCGGAGATTATTTTTATGTGTTCTTCCCCACTCGGAAAGTGCCATTATCACTGGCTTCAGCGTTTTGCTGTAATCTGTAGAAATATATTCTACAACCACGGGCGTTTGCTCACTATGAACAATTCTTTTAACAAAACCATTTAATTCCAAATCTTTCAGTTCGTTTGAAAGCACTCTTGCAGATATTCCCACAACAATTCTTTGAAGCTCATTGAACCGAATACTTCCCTGTTCCTGCAATGCAATAATAATTTTCAGTTTCCATTTTCCGCCAATGACATAAATCGCATCTTCCACAGACGACAGACTTTCGGAACATCTTCGGGCAGTAATTGGCTCTTCAAATTCAATAGTTTTTTCCATAAGAATAAGATTAACTAACTCAAAGGTTACTACTAACCTTTTGTTCACTACTAACTTTTGACAAGCAAATGTACATAATTTTGTCGAAGAAATTTTAATCATCAAAAAAATGAAAAACATACTTCACATTATTTCAAGTCCAAGAAAAGATTTGTCTGCAAGCAGAAAACTGGGAAATGCTGTTATTGAAAAAATCCAGGGGAAATATCCTGACAGTGTTGTCAAAGAACGCGACCTTACAAAAAACCTCGTTCCACTTTTGGAAGAAGCACATATCAATACTTTTTTCTCTCCTGCAGAAAGCCATTCTCCCGAGCAACAGTCCATCAATGCATATTCTGAAAATTTAATTTCGGAACTTCAGGAAGCCGACATTATTGTTATCGATTCTCCGATGTACAATTTCTCTGTTCCTGCGACACTCAGAGCGTATTTTGATTTTACTTCAAGAGCAGGTTATACTTTTAAATATGACGAAAATGGTCCGAAAGGCTTGTTGAATGATAAGAAATTATACATCGCTTTTACATCAGGAAATATTTATTCCGAAGGTCCTTATCAGATTTACGATTCGAATGTTCCATATATCAAGAATGTTTTTGGTTTTTACGGCGTTAATGATGTCAGTGTTTTTCGTGCAGAAGGTCTATCGATTCCGGGAATTATGGAAAACTCTCTGGCAAAAGGAATTGACAGCATTGTCATTGACTAATATTTAAATTAATTTGTTAATAAAAAAGGCTTTTCAATTGGTGAAAAGCCTTCTTTATTTTTATTCTTCAACTACAAAAAGCAATCGCTCTCCAAATTTTTCTTCATTAATTTTTCCGTTGTCATAAACCAGATTTCCATTCACAAAAGTATGCGTCACTTTAGAATGAAACTCAGTTCCTTCCAATGGGCTCCAGCCACATTTGTACAAGATATTTTCTTTGTCAACAGTCCAGCTTTCTTCTAAATCTACCAAAACCAAATCCGCTTTATACCCTTCCCTCACAAAACCTCTTTTTTCAACTCTAAACAGAATCGCAGGATTATGACACATTTTCTCAACAATTTTTTCTAAAGTGATTTTACCATTTCGGAAATTCTCCAGCATTACGACCAAAGAATGTTGAACCAAAGGCGCTCCTGATGGACATTTTGTGTAAACATTCTGCTTTTCTTCCCAAGTGTGAGGCGCGTGGTCTGTTGCGATGACATCAATTCTGTCATCCAAAAGTGCTTCCCAAAGTCCGTCTTTATCTTTTAAAGTTTTTATGGCTGGATTCCATTTGATGAGGTTTCCTTTTGTTTCGTAATCTTCGTTTGTGAAAGTCAAGTGATGAACGCAAACTTCCGCTGTTATCTTTTTATCTTTTAATGGAATATCATTTCTGAAAAGGTCAGTTTCAACCGCTGTTGACAAATGGAAAACGTGAAGTCTTGCGCCAGTTTTTTGTGCCAGTTCAATTGCTTTTGAAGACGATTTATAACAAGCTTCCTCACTTCTAATCAAATGGTGGAATTTCACGGGAATATCGTCGCCATATTCTGTTTTGTATTTTTCTGTATTCTCACGAATTGTTGCTTCATCTTCGCAATGAACTGCAATCAACATTTTTGTATTGCTGAAAATATTTTCCAGAGTTTCAGGATTATCAACGAGCATATTTCCTGTGGATGAACCTAAAAATAATTTGATTCCAGGAACGTTTATAGGATTTGTTTTGAGGATTTCTTCCAGATTATCATTCGTTCCGCCCATCATAAATCCGTAATTGGCGTAAGCTTTTTGAGAACCAATTTCATATTTATCAGCCAACAATTCCTGAGTCACAGCATTCGGAACCGTGTTTGGCTGGTCAATAAAACTTGTGATTCCGCCGGCGATTGCAGATTTTGATTCGGTTTCGATTTCGCCTTTTTGCGTTAAGCCTGGTTCACGAAAATGGACTTGGTCATCGATAATTCCGGGTAAAAGATATTTTCCAGACGCGTCGATAATTTGGTCAACATTTTCGTCTGAAATATTTTTTGAAATCTCGGAAATCAAATCATCTTCAATCAGAATATCACTTTCGAAGACCAGATTTTCATTGACGATTTGGGCATTTTTTATTAGAATTTTCATTTTACTTTTTTAGATTGAAACAAAATTAAGTTTTTGAAAATTATTACTCAAGTTTTTGAATCTATAAAATTAAACCACATAGACACATAGTTTTAAAAAATATAATTAAGTTCAAATAGATTCAATTCTACTATGTTAACTTTTTAATATGAATTTTTTCCAATTAATTCTATGTGTCTATGTGGTTGAAATTAATCCAATCATAAATTAATATTCTTAAATTGCTTCAAAATTCCAAAGAATGTCGCCGAGAAAATACATTTTAATTCTACCCGTTTTATTGGCTTCATTATTCAACTCCCAAAAATTAGAAAACCTCTCAAAATTCGTGAATCCAATCATTGGAACCGAAAAAATGGGACATACTTTTCCTGGAGCAACTGTTCCTTTTGGCGCCGTTCAGCTGAGTCCAGAAACCGATTCTCTTTCCTATGAAGTCAATGGAAAATATAATCCTGACGTTTATAAGTATTGCGCCGGTTATCGATACGAAGACAAAACAATTGTCGGATTTTCGCATACGCATTTCAGCGGCACCGGACATTCGGATTTGGGAGATTTCCTGATTATGCCGACCGTTGGAAAATTAAAACTAAATCCCGGAACTGCTCAAAACCCAGGAAGTGGATTCCGTTCCAGATTTTTACATCAAAATGAAAAAGCGGAAGCTGGCTATTACAAAGTGAAACTTGACGATTATAATATTCTGGCTGAAATGACGGCCACAACAAGAGTCGGCGTTCATCAATATACCTTTCCGAAATCGGATGACGCGCACATTATTCTGGATTTGATGGCAGGAATTTACAATTATGAAGACAAAAATGTCTGGACTTACGTGAGGATTGAAAACGACCACAGAATCACCGGTTACCGACAAACCAACGGCTGGGCAAGAACCAGAACCGTTTATTTCGCAATGGAATTTTCGAAGCCTTTCAAATCTTATGGTCAGAAAAATTTTGACTCGAAACAAGCTTACAGAGGTTTTTGGAGAAAATGGAATCAGGATGAAAATTTTCCAGAAATTGCTGGAAAAAAAATCAGAATGAATTTTGATTTTGACACGAAAGAAAATGAAAAAATTCAAATCAAATTTGCGATTTCACCTGTCAGTCAAGCCAATGCTTTGGAAAATTTAACCAAAGAAACGCCGGATTGGAACTTTGAAAACGTGAAAAATCAGGCTCAAAATGATTGGAATAAGGAATTAAATAAAATCGTGGTCAATACACTTTCAGAAAATGATAAAGTGAATTTTTACACAGCGATGTATCACACCTTCGTCAATCCAACAACATATATGGATAGCAATGGAGAATATAAAGGTCTTGACCAAAATGTTCATCAGGCTAAAGATTTTACTAATTACACCACGTTTTCACTTTGGGACACTTACCGCGCTTTGCATCCGTTTTTCAATATCATTCAGCCAAAACGGAATAATGATATGGTAAAATCGATGTTGACGCATTATGACCAATTCAGTTTGAAAATGTTGCCGGTTTGGTCGCATTATGCTAATGAAAACTGGTGTATGAGCGGTTATCATTCAGTTTCTTTGATTGCTGATGCGATTATTAAAAATACATTTACTGGAAATCCAGAAGAAGCTTTGCAAGCTTGTATTGCGACTTCCAACAAAAGAAATTACGAAGACATCGGCGAATATATTGACAAAGGTTACATCTCTGCGGAGAAAAACGGAACGTCTGTTTCCAACACTGTGGAATATGCTTATGACGATTGGGCGATTGCTCAAATAGCTAAGAAATTAGGCAAAACCGAGATCTATAATGAATATATGAAACGTTCCGAAAACTGGAAAAACGTCTTTGACAAATCGATTGGTTTTATGAGACCGAGATTGTCCGACGGAAGTTTCAAAAAGGAATTTGATTTGATGAGCACTCACGGACAAGGCTTTATCGAAGGAAATTCCTGGAATTACAGTTTCTTCGTTCCGCACAATCCTGAGGAATTAATGAAAGTGATGGGCGGGAAAAAGAAATTCGGGGAAAATCTTGACCAATTATTCACAATGCATTTGCCGGACGAGTTTTTTGCCGAAACGGAAGACATCACAAGAGAAGGAATCATCGGTGGATATGTTCACGGAAATGAACCGGCGCACCACGTCGCCTATCTTTATAATGTTGCGGGGCAACCCTGGAAAACGCAGGCTCAAATCCGAAAAATCCTGACGATGCAATATAAAGCAAAGCCCAACGGATTGGGCGGAAATGATGATTGTGGACAAATGAGTGCTTGGTATATTTTCAGCAGTTTGGGATTCTATCCCGTTTCGCCAGGTTCCGATGAATATTGGATTGGAAGTCCGAGTATCGTCAATGCAAAATTGAATTTGGAAAACGGAAAAACGTTTGAAATTGAAGCTAAAAATCAATCAGAAAAAAATGTCTACATCGAAAGAATCGAGCTGAATGGAAAACCTTTTGAAGGTTACAAATTGAAACACGAGGATATTATGAAAGGTGGAAAACTGGTTTTCTTTATGAATTATAAGCTGAAGAAATAAATCGGATTCTTACCAGAATAGATTATTTTTGCAAAAATTTTTGAATTGAAGAAATTACTTGGACAAACTGCGCTTTATGGATTAACAACTGTGATTATCAGACTGTTTCCGTTTGTAATTAATCCAATTATTACAAGAACATTTGGTCCGACAGCCTATTCACCTTTTGCTGATTTTTACTCTGTAGCCGGCGTTATCGCAGTGCTTCTGACTCACGGAATGGAAACTACTTTTTTCCGATTTGCCTTAGATGAAAAAGACGACAGAAAACTGATTTCGACTGCTTTTTTCAGTGTTTTAACTGTTACTTTAATATATTTATTCTTCACATTACTCTACCGACAGCCTTTAGCGATTGCTTTCAAAACGCCGGACCAAGTTGACCTTTTGGCGATTCTTACAGTTACTTTGGCTTTGGACGCTTTTTCTGCGATGCCATTTGTAATGTTAAGAAAGAACGAAAGGCCATTAAAATACGCAGGAATCAGAATCACGAATGGAATTATCAATTTTCTTTTAGTTGTATTTTTCATTATCATTCTACCAAGATATCCTGAAGGTATTTTCGGATTGAAATACAGTCCGGAATTCGGAATTGGTTATGTTTTTGTTGCTAATTTGGTCGCAAGTTCAGTTACATTTCTGATGTTGTCACAAGAATTATTAATCGCAAGGATAAAGCATTTCTCTTGGGAACTTTGGAAAAAAATGATTAAATATTCCTGGCCAATTACAATCGCCGGCTTGGCAGGAATAATCAATGAAACTTTTGACAGACAGTTTCTTAAATTTCTTTTACCTGAAGAAATCGGACGACACGAATTGGGTGTTTACGGCGGTGTTGCAAAAGTGGTAACCTTTGTGATTTTATTTAGACAAGCTTATTCTTTGGGAATTGAACCTTTCTTTTTCAGCAATTCTAAAAATGCTAATGCAAAACAGATGTACGTTAGACTGATGGATATTTTCATCGCCATCAATTGTTTGATTGTTTTATTTTTATCAGTCAATTTGAATTGGATTGCAAAAGTTTACATCAACAATCCGGAATATTATGAAGGGATTTCGATTCTGCCAATTTTATTCTTCGCCAGTTTGTTTTTGGGAATTTATCTCAACCTTTCAATTTGGTATAAACTGACGGATAAAACTATTATTGGTGCTTACATATCAGCTATTGGAGTTTTAATAACCATAATTATTAATTTTTATTTTATTCCTAAATATGGATATTGGGCTTCAACTTGGGCAACTATTGCCAGTTATTTCGCAATGATGGTCATATCATACATTTGGGGACACTATAAATATCCTGTTCCTTATAATATTTATAAAAATTTAATTATCATTCTTATAACAATGGTAGTATCTTTAGCCTATTATCAATATTTAAAAGAAAATATTTGGTTAGGAAATCTTATATTTCTACTTTTGGCAACTATTTTATTAAAGACAGAGAACTTGATTCCTCAGCAAATTTTAAATAAAATTGGAAGAAAATAAATCTATTATTTAATTAATAGTCAATAACTCAACAACAAAATTTATGAAAATAATAGTCCCAATGGCTGGACGTGGTTCCAGACTTAGACCACATACTTTGACAGTACCAAAGCCATTAATCCCGATCGGTGGAAAACCAATCGTACAAAGACTGGTAGAAGACATTGCTAAAGTTGCGAATCAACCAATAGAAGAAATTGCTTTCATCATTGGAGATTTTGGACCGGAAGTAGAAGCTTCTTTGATAAAAGTTGCCGAAAATCTTGGTGCAAAAGGTAGCATTTATGCTCAAACTGAACCTCTTGGAACAGCTCACGCGATCAATTGTGCAAGAGAGAGTATGAGTGGTCCGGTGATTATTGCATTTGCCGACACACTTTTCCGTGCAGACTTCCATCTTGACACTAACGCAGACGGTGTAATCTGGGTAAAGAAAGTAGAAGACCCTTCCGCTTTCGGAGTAGTAAAGTTGGACGATTACGGGTTCATTACAGACTTTGTGGAAAAGCCTAAAGAATTTGTTTCTGACCTTGCGATTATCGGAATTTATTATTTCAATTCTGCTGAAAAACTGATGACCGAAATCGATCATATTATGGAAAACAATATCACCGAAGGTGGTGAATATCAGTTAACAACCGCATTGGAGAACCTCAGAGCAAAAGGCGCAAAATTTTCTCTTGGAAAAGTAGATGACTGGATGGATTGTGGTAATAAAAATGCAACTGTGGAAACCAACAGCAAAATCTTGCAGTATGAAAAAGCCGATATGGCAAAATTCCCGGAATCTGCTGATATTGAAAACTGTATGATTATTCCGCCTTGTTTCATCGGAGAAAATGTGAAGATTTTGAACTCTAAAATTGGTCCTAATGTATCTCTTGGGAACAACACGGTCGTTATTAATTCTAATATCGACAACTCTCTGATCCAGGAAAACACAATTATCGACCACGGAAACCTAAGCAATTCTATGATTGGTAACTCTGCGAAGTATTTCGGAGTTGCTAGAGAGATTTCTTTGGGAGATTATTCCGTTTTGGATTTCCTTTCGAAAGACTAATAAAAATAAACTTATAAAATAAACTTTGTCAGAAATCTGGCAAAGTTTGTTATTTACAGCAATCCCATATTGAGAAATATTAATCGTTTTTTGGCGTTAATATTGTAAGATTTATTTTAAAAGAGTTTATGAAAACATATATTTTAATGGCTTTTTCTGCCTTAATTGTCACCTCATGCAGCGTTCAGAAAAAACAAACAGAAAACCAACCTGTAAGCACGACAAAACCCATCGAAAATAATTCTCAGTTTTTCTCTACAATAGCTAAGAAATCCAGTTTTGATGCAGTTAAAATCAACAGTAAGATTGATGCCAAAACAGGTTCATTCATTCCAACCTTAGATGCTGTTATTTATGTTGAGAATGGCCAAAAAGTCTGGATGAATTTGACTGCTATTATCTTACAAGCCGCGCGAGGTGTTGCAACGCCAGAAGGTATCAAAGGTTATTATAAATTAGACAAAACGTACATCGATTCAGATTTTGGTTATTTGAATAAATTACTAAATGTAAATTTCATTGATTACAATGCTTTACAAAATCTCTTGGTTGGAAAAACCTTCATTCCTGTTTCGGAAAATAATTACAAGTTGACGCCTGATGTTTCCGGTTTTACATTAACATCCAAAGAAACTCAGAAAATCACCGAAAATGGTAAAACGACAGAATATAACATCTCTTTGGGTTATGATCAGGACTTAAATTTAAATCACGTTCTTTTGACCAATCCTGCGAATAATAACGAACTGGAAATCACCTATTCTAACCGAGTTATTCTTAACAATGAGAGCTTTCCAAAAAATGTTAAAATAATTATAAAAGCTAAGAAAACTGACGAAATATTAATTGAAAATACGAAATTTGATTTTTCCCGGATGGAAACTACTTATTCCGTTCCTGCCAATTATACTAAGACAGAGATCAAATGATTAAGAAATTAAGCTTTATTATAAGTATCATCCTTTTCGGAAGCGTTTTTGGACAAAAAGACAAAGATGTTCTGCAAAAACAAAATGCAGATTTAAAGAAACAAATCTCTTCCATCAATGCTTCTTTGAGCCAAACCAAACAAGAATCCAAACTTTCAATTTCTTATTTAAACGCAGTAAATCAGAAGATTACACTGAGAGAAAAGGTATATACGAATACACAAAAAGAAAAAAGATTCATAGAAGATGACATCTATAAACGTCAGCTGGAAATCAATAAAAATAATCGTGAGCTAGAAGTTTTACGTAAAAATTATGCTGACATTTTGGTAAAAGCCTACAAAACCAAAGGTGTTCAGAATAAAGTAACCTTTATCCTATCTTCAAAAAATATGGGAGAAGCCTTGAGCAGGATAGAATACTTAAAAAGATATTCTGAATATCAGGATAAAAAAGCAGCTGAAATCACTAATAAAGCAACGCAAATTAAGAAGAATATTGCTCTTAAAAAGAAGTCAATGTCTGAAAAAGACAATCTTTTGTTAGCTCAGAAAAAAGACCTTGCCACCATTGAAATCGAAAGAAAGCAAAAGGAGGATCTTTTGAATGAATTCAAGAAAAATGAAGCCAAACTTACTGCTGAATTGAAACAAAAGCAAGCTCAATCCAAAGATCTTGAACGTCAAATCAGAAATATCATTGCTGAGGAAATAAGGATCGCAAAAGCCAAAGAGGAAGCTGAAAGAAAAGCTGAAGCTGAGAGAAAAAGATTGGCAGAAATAGCTGCAAAAAAAGAAAAAGATAGGATAGAAGCAGAAAACCGTGCGAAAATTGCAGCAGCTGAAGCCGAGAGAAAAAGAGCTGAACTGGAAGCTAAAAAAGCGAGCGATTTTGCTGCTAAACGCGCCGAAGAAGAACGAAAACTAGCAGAAACCAATAAGACAATCGAAAGAAAAGAAGCCGCCGAAAAAGCAAGTAGAGATGCTGCTGACAGAGCAAAAGCTGCCAGCGAAAAATTGGCTACAGCGAAGGCTAATGAGGTAGCTGCAAATAAGAAAAATGACGATGCAAAAGATGCGGCTGAGAAAAAGGTGATGAAAAGTTACGGTGTGGGCTCTACCGTAGGAAGTAATTTTGCAGATAACAGAGGACATATAGCATTTCCAGTGGATAGAGGAAGCGTAACACATCGTTTCGGAAGACAGCCACATCCTGTTTTTAAAAATATTGTAGAAGACAATATAGGAATCAAGATTGCAGTTTCTCCAGGTACCAAAGCAAGATGTGTTTTTCCTGGTGTTGTTTCCAGCATTCAGTCTATTAATGGAAGCAGAACTGTTGTTGTGAAACACGGGAATTATTTTACTGTTTATTCTAACTTAGCATCAACACTTGTCAAAGCCAATCAACAAGTTTCCGCAGGAACATTGATTGGAGAAGTTGGCAGTGATTTTGATGGATCTATTACATTGGATTTCCAGATTTGGAGCGGCGAGAATCCAGTAGATCCATTGGGATGGGTTTCGTATTAAAAAATACTTTAACTTTGTAAAAAAAATGATATGATAATATCCACAGTTATATTAAGTCTTTCTTGGCAACATATATTAATTGTTGCTTTGATTTTACTTTTATTATTCGGAGGAAAAAAAATCCCTGAATTAATGAAAGGTTTAGGTTCAGGAATCAAAGAATTCAAAGATGCAGTAAAAGAAGAAGACAAGAAGAAAAACGATCCTTCTTCAACACCAAACAATCCATCTTAATAATTAAATATTGAGATGAAGTTGACAGAAAAAGCATGGGAAATTTTTAATCAATCAGTTAGAGATTACCATATTACAGACAACGTAGATTCAGCAGAAAACAATCCATTCCAGGCTAATAGTTTGGAATGGATTTTGTATTCAAAAAACTGGATTGATACCGTTCAATGGCATTTGGAAGATATTATTCGAGAAGAAGATATTAGCCCAATTGAGGCTTTAAAAATAAAAAGAAGGATTGATAAACTCAATCAAAAAAGAACAGATCTTGTTGAGCAAATCGACTTTTGGTTCTATAAAAATTTTGAGACCATTATTCCTAATTCTGATGCTAGAATCAACAGCGAAACTCCAGCTTGGTCTATCGATAGATTTTCTATTTTATCACTGAAAATTTATCATATGTCAATAGAAGCTTCTCGTGAAGACGCTTCTGAAGAACACAAATTACAATGTTCTCAAAAACTACAAATCCTTTTGGAACAACATAAAGATTTGTCAACAGCCATAGATCAGCTGCTTTCCGATATAGAAAATGGTGAAGTTAAGATGAAACTTTATAAACAAATGAAGATGTATAATGATGAAAGTCTTAACCCAATCCTGTATCAAAAAATGCAGAAAAAATGAAAAGTTTTTTTAAACTTTTAACGACAATTTTTATTATCAACGCTGCCGTATCTTGCTCTACAAGTTCGGCAGCGTCTGAAGATATGCATACTGATTCCTTATCAGACACTTATGCTTATTTAACTCCGGAAGCAATAGTTTACGCTTCCTCCATTTCAAATTTAGTTTCCACATTCCCAAAATTCAGAAATGATGCTGTAAACAGAGAAGTTGGAACTTTGAAAGATTCTCTTACAGATTATCTCACAGCCATTCGAAATTTCAATCTTTCTGATAAGCATAAATCATTGGAAACCTTTGAAAAAGCTTATAAGAAAATTCAGAAACTTAGAAAATTTTTGATTTCTGACGATGATGAAGTTTTAAACAGATATATGGTAAAAATAAAAACCAATATCAATCTTTTGGAAGCTTCTCTCAACAAGAGTATGCAGACAACTTCTATGTCTGCCAACTAAACTACACGATATTAGATGTTAAAAATACAAGCACAAGCGAATGTTCCCACAGAATTTGGGGAGTTCAAAATGATGGCTTTTTCCGAAGACGATAAAAATTGGATGCCTCACATGGCTCTGATTGCTAAGAATACGAATCTCGACCAGCCTGTCAATGTCAGAATTCATTCTGAATGTATCACTGGTGAAGTTTTTCATTCTCAGAAATGCGAATGCGGTCAACAGCTTAATTCTGCAATGCAATATATGCAGGAAAACGGAGGCATTATCATCTACCTCAGGCAAGAAGGCAGGAACATCGGAATCATCAATAAACTGAAAGCTTATGCGCTTCAGGAAAAGGGTTTTGATACCGTTCAGGCCAATTTAGAATTAGGATTACCCGCAGACGATAGAGATTTTGGAATTGCTATAGAAATGTTGGAAAACATAGGAATCAAATCTTTGAATCTGATGACTAACAATCCAGAAAAGATTCAAATCATTAAAGATAGCTCGATTAACTTCAACTCCAGAATTCCACTGCAAATCAAATCCAATGAATCAAGCGCTTCTTATTTAAAAACTAAAAAAGATTTTTTTGGACATCTATTGGATGATGAAAACTAAAATATTTAACTTCAAAAAAATAAAAAAACCGTCTTTCGACGGTTTTTTTATTTGAGTTAATCAAATAAATTATTTTTTCTTACCTGTAGTAGCAGGACCAGCAACCGCAGTAGCCAAATCAGCTCCAGCTTTAAATTTTGCAACAGTTTTTGCTGCAATCTGGATTGGTTTTTTAGTTGCAGGGTTGATACCTTGTCTTGCAGCTCTTTCAGATACTGAGAAAGTACCGAATCCTACTAGAGAAACTTTACCATCTTTTTTCTTAAGTGTTTCTGTTACGTTAGCAACAAATGATTCCAAAGCTTTTTTTGCAGCAGCTTTTGTGATTTCTGCATCTTTCGCAATAGCGTCGATTAATTCAGACTTGTTCATAATATTTATTAATTAAAGTTATGTTGTTATAGCAAATATAAGACAATTTTCATATCGTGCAAATATTTTTATAAAAATTAGCAAAGAATATACAATTCCTTTTAATATGATGAATTTTTGATAAATCAATAATTTACAGAAACAGTAGTTTCCTAGATATTGATTTCCGCAGATTCGCCACTATTAATCAACAATTAAACCAAAATCTTAAAAATATATCGAAATTCTTAAATCCGTAAAAATTAATATTAAATTCACAAGCTGTTATAATGTTTATTTTGAAGATAAAACTTTCTCACTTTTATATATTTAACGTAAATTTGCACCTATGTTTATCGAAGTTTTTAAATCGAAAATCCACAGAGTCCGTGTTACTGCATCGGATCTTGATTATATTGGAAGCATCACTATTGACGAGGATCTTATCGAAGCTGCAGGCTTGATTGTTGGAGAAAGAGTTTACATTGTGAATGTGAATAATGGCGAACGTTTTGACACGTATGTCATCAAAGGAAAAAGAAAATCCGGCGAAATCTGTTTAAATGGACCAGCGGCACGAAAAGTTCAGAAAGGTGATATTATCATCATTATTGCATACGCGCAGATGAGTCCTGAGGAAGCAAAAGATTTCCAGCCAAAAATTGTTTTCCCAGACGAAACGACTAATCTTCTAACATAATTCCTAAACTATCTTGGAAGAAAAAAAGTCATCCGTTTTAAAAAATAGTCTTACTGTTCTAATTTCCATTGCGATTGCAGGATTATTCCTTTGGCTTGCTTTAAGAGGATTGGACTTTGACAAAATCAAAAATTCTCTGCAAAAAGCCAATTATCTTTGGGTGGCTTTTGCATCAGTTTTTGGTGTTTCAGCTTATGTATTCCGAGCCGTAAGATGGAATCTTCTTTTGGAACCGATGGGGTATAAAATTTCCAACAGCAATTCGCTTTGGTCAATTTCGTTCGGCTATTTGATGAATCTCACGATTCCAAGAAGTGGCGAAGTTGCCCGTTCTACGGCGCTTTATGGCGTAGAAAAAGTTCCGGTTGATAAGTCTTTCGGAACAATTATTCTGGAAAGAGTTGTCGATTTGGTTTGTATGATAATATTTTTAGGTCTGACACTTATATTCAAATTCGAGGCAATTAAAAGTTTTTACGAAAACTCAGGTTTCAAACCAAATCCTAAACTTATCATTACAATAATAGTTATAGGAATTATCGGTTTATTTTTATTCTTCAAATTCAAAGAAAAATTTAGACGTTTCACAATTATTTCAAAAATCATTGATTTCATTGATGGAATTTTCGAAGGTCTTAAATCCATCTTTAATATGAAACAAAAAGGAAAATTCATCCTTCTAACCGCTGGAATCTGGGTTTGTTATTTTTTTGCGTCCTATTTAGTTTGCTTTGCGCTTCCTGAAACTTCTAATTTTACTCCAGCTGACGGATGTTTCATCTTGGTTGTCGGAACTTTAGGAATGATTATCCCGGCAAGTGGCGGAATTGGCGCTTTCAATTTAGCGATGAAATTTGGTTTCACTGCGTTGTTTATTTCTATGGGAAAAGACGCTGTAGAAGGCGGAGAATTAGGCCTCGCCTACTCTTTTATCACATTGCCTTTGCAAATCATTATTATGCTAGTGATGGGCTTGATTTCGATTCCGATGTTGGCAAAGAATAGGAAAGTCTAACTTACAACCATTTCAATTTTACTTCCCGTTTCTTCATCTTTTGTAACATTTAAAGAAATTGGGATCTTCTCTTTCAGTTCTTCCACGTGTGAAATGATTCCGACAATCCGATTTTCTTTTTGAAGATTCATCAACGTTTCAAAAACCAAATTCACAGATTCTGGGTCTTGCGTTCCGAAGCCTTCATCAATAAAGAAAAAGTTCTTGTCAGATTTCGCTTGCGATTGTACACTTTCAGCCAAAGCCAAAGCCAAACTCAGCGAAACCTGGAAACTTTGTCCGCCCGATAAAGTCTTTACACTCCGCGTTTTTCCTTCGTTCAGATAATCAATAATTTCAAATTCATTCTTATCATTGATTTGTAAACTCAATTGATTTCTCGTCATCCTGTGAAAACGGACGTTGGCATTATCACAAAGTTGCTTCAGATAAATCGACGAAACATATTGCACAAAACCAGCACCTTTGAACAAATTAAAAAGTGTGTCAAGATTAGCTTTTCTGAGTAATAATTTGTTTTGCTGAATGATTAATTCTTTCTTAGTTTCGAAACTTTTCTGCAAATCCGAAACTTGATTTTCCAAAATCGTCAACTGTTTTTGCAATTCAGAAATTGAATTTTGGGATTCTAAAAATGCTTCATTTTTTGTCACAAAATCAAATTCATCAAAATTCGATTCTTGTAATTTTTGTTTTAAAGAATTGATAATTTCCTTCAACGTACTGAAACTAATTTTGAAATTCTGAATCTCTTTTCGTAAACTCACAACATCTAAATTTTGTAATAAAATCAATTCAATTTCCTCAATATTTTCGAAATCAGAATCGGCTAAAATTAAATTTATTTTATTAGAATTGTCCTTTTCATTAGACAGAAGCTCATCAATTTGCTTTGAAATCTGTTGAAGCAAAGTCTCTTTGGAAGCGACTTTCGGCGTGATTTCCAGCAAATCTTTTTGAAGTTTTTTATATTGATTTTCTAATTCTATATTTTTATTAGACAAAGTTTCAGATTGAAGTTTGATTTCTTGCGAATTTTCACTTTCATAATGATTAAAATCCAAAACTTTAAGATTGGTTTTCAAATCTGAAATAGAAGTTTCAAAACTGATTTTCTTATTTTTAAATTCAGCAATTGCTTCTTCAAAACGTTTGGTTTCTTTCTGTTGATTCTCTAATATTTTTCGATTTTCATCCAACTTTTTTTCTTCTGCCGAAATCTTTTGTTCTAATTCCAAAGCCTGATTTTTCTGAATTTGAAACTCATTTCCATCTTCTTTGTCGAATTGATTCCAAACGAATAATTCAGAATGAGAAAGTATTTTTTTCTCAGTTTCTATCTTTTGATTTTCAAGTTCCGCTTTCTGATTTTCTAAAATTAATTTCAAACTAAGAATCTTCTCAATTAGATTTTCATCCAATCTTATTTTTTCTAAAGTTTGCTCAATTTCAAGAAGTTCTGAATTAATATTTTTCATCGATTCAGAAACATTTTCCGAAATCAAAATTTCCGGATGTTCCAAGGAACCACACAGCGGACAAGGTTTTCCTTCATCAATATTTTGAGCAAATTCTGACAATTTTTCAGATAATTCCAAATGACTTTTTTGATTCAGCAGATTTAGTTTTTTATCATTCAGAGAGTTTATTTTCGCGGGAAATTCATTTTTCCAGTTCTTTGGAAATTCATTTAAAAGATTTTGTTGAATTGTTATTTCATCAGCTTTAGATTTTAATTTTCCTTGAGTTTGAACCAATTCTTTTTCAAGATTTTTTTTATTTTGAAACCAATTTTCAACTTCCAAAAGAACTTTCGTATCTGTTTTCTTTGATTTTAATTCGGAAATTAAATGAACGTCGAAATCAATATTATTTTGAATTTCAATTTCTTTAACTCTTGAATCTGAAATCGTTTTTTCTCCTTTTTCAATTCTTTCCAAAAGCAATTTTTTCTGATTTTCAAATTCCAAAACCTTTGAAATATTAAGCAAATCAATCGCTTTTTGTTTGCTATTTTCCAGATTATTAAAATCATTTTCCAAAGCAGAAATCGAAGTTTTTGTCTTGTTCAAATTCTCAGAAAGACTTTTAAACTCAGATTTCGCTGATTCCTGATTTTTAAGATTTTGAGAAATTTCGGAATTTAAACGTTCCTTTTCATCAAACAATGATTTGAAATTCCGCTCCGCATTCTCAAAAATTTCCAATTCCTTTTCAAGTTTCAGAAATTTTTCATTTTCAGATTCCTTAATCTGAAGCTCCGCTTCTTTCACTTTCAAATTATCAGAATCTTCTTTTAGTTTTTTAAGATTTTGAAATTGAATTTCGAGTTGCTGATGCTTATCCTTTTCCTCATTAAAATTAGATTTTGAAAGATTAAACTCTTCATTTTTTTGACTAATTAATTCCTCAGAAACTTCTTCAAAAGTTCCCAACTTTCCTTCCAGTTCGGCCAAATCATATTTGGTTTCAGAAACTTTCTCCGAGACTTTTTCCTGCAAATCATATTTGTGAAGACCAAAGATTTCCTTCATCATCTGCGTCCTGTCTTTGGCTCCCAATTCCAAAAACTCTTTAAACTGACCTTGCGGAATGATTATCGTTCGTTTGAAATTATCATAACTCAAACCCAAAATATCAGAAGCATTCGTATGTTCCAGCGGAATCCATTTGTTATCTTTTTCTTCGTAGAAAATCGTACTCGAAACTTTGACATCATCAAAACGTTTCGAATTTCTTTTGAATTCTCTACTAATTCTGAATTTTCTATTTTCATAATTCAGAAAATCAAACTCGATGAAAGACCGATAGCTACGGAGATTCATCATATTGTAAGCGCGACTGTCTTTGTTGTTCATCCTTTCCGTTTCGCCATACAACGCAAAACTTACCGCTTCCAAAATCGAAGATTTTCCGGAACCAACTGCACCAAAAATCCCGAACAAACCTGCTTGAGTCAGTTCAGAAAAGTCGATTATTTGTCGCGTTTGATAAGAATAAAGTCCTTCGATTGTGAGTTTGAGTGGAAGCATTTTTTGAGTTGGAGGGTTTTTGGAGTTGGAGAGTTGTGGGTTTGAGAGTGTGAGAACTTGTCAGGCTGAGGCTCTCGAAGCCATTTCTTTTAAATTATTTCCTTGAAAATAGACATCAAGCCATCATTCGGTTCTTGATTTTGATTTTTTGATTTGAAATAATCTTTGAACAAATCCTGAATATCCTGATTCAGATTGATGCTTTTATCCGTTTGAGTTAAATCAATAATATCATTTTTCAATTTCGGGATGAGATGGATAATTCCGTCGTGCGTTTGATAAAGTAATTTTCTGTCTTCAGCTTTTAGAAAAGAATCGCTTTCTAAAGTCAGTTCCACCAAAGTTTCAGGATTTTCTTTAAGCCAATCAATCGCTTTTCCAACCTCATTAAAAGTTTTTCGAAATAATAATTTTCCTTGAGTTAAAGGAATGTTTTTTGTGATTACATTTTGGTTTGGTTCAGTTTTAATAATCGTAACCGATTTAGTTTGTCCAGCTTCGGAAAAACTATAACAAAGCGATGAAGATGAGTAAACAACTGGCTTTTCAACCGTTCCGATATTCTGATAATTATGCAAATGTCCCAACGCAGAATATTGGATTTGCTCCGGAATTATTTCGGAATAAATCAAATCTGCATTGCCAATCATAATCGGTTTTTCACCTTCTGGCTCTTCGGGTTTTGGCATTCCTTTTTTCATCATAAAAAGATGAGTTAGAAGCACATTTACGCCGTTTTCATCACAATATTTTTCTGCAATATTTTGCCAAGAATCTTTGAGAATTTGATTTAAAGCTAATTCTTTATTGTCTTCGCCGAGATATTCCTTTAATCGGATTTCGTTGGCATAAGCGGTGTGAAGAATTCTTATCGGATAATCGAATTGGCTTAATTTCAATTCAATAAAACCTTTATCACTTTTTACCAATTGAAAATGCTCCAGTTCATAAGGTAAAATCTCTGCGTTTGGATGACCTATCAGAATGATTCCGCATTCTTTTGCCAATGGATTTGGCGCATCAATCCTGTCCGGCGAATCGTGATTTCCCGCAATTGCAATGACTGGACGCTTTCCGTTTTTCGAAAGTTGTTTCAGAGTTTTGTAGAATAATTCTACCGCTTCTGATGACGGATTGAAATTATCAAACAAATCGCCTGCAACCAAAACCAAATCTACTTCTTCAGCATCAGCAATCTCAACCATTTCTTTCATAACAAGTTTCTGTTCTTCCAATCTGGAAAAATTTTCGAAACGTTTACCAAGATGCCAATCGGCCGTGTGCAGGATTTTCATTTTATAAAGATAGTTTTTTGGAAAATGAGGACAAAATGGAAAACCTTAAGAATTAAATTTGAATTACTTTTTGCAATTAGTTGTACAATTTTTTGTTTGGTATATGACACTTTTTAAATCGTATGTGATACTTTTTGTATTAAAAACTGTAAATTTGATAGATAATAAAACAATATTATGACAACTATTACCATCAACAATTCGAAAAATTTCAGTTTAGAAACATTGACTAAGCTTCTGAATTCCTTGGATATAGAAGTTGTAAAAATTGAAGAAGAAATACCCGTTGAACATCTCGACAGCATCAAAAAAGGATTAGCAGAATTGGAACAAGGATTAGGAAAAAGTAATTCCGCCGTTCACAAAAAAGCCAGAGAAATATGTTCCAAATAATATGGATGCCAACAGCGGAACAAGAGTATTATTCTAATCTAGAATTCTGGATCAACCACAATAAATCCAATGAATATGCTCTCAAAATAATTGTCGAAGTTGAGGAAATGGAAAAACTTCTTTCTGAAAATCCCAACATAGGAAAAATTACAAATCAAGAACTCTTTGTTTTAAAAGTAATTTTATTGAGAAAGTTTTATATCTATTACAAAATCATCGAGAATACTGTTAATATTCTTGCTTTCAAAGCAACTGATGAAGACCACGAGAAACATCAATTTGGTATTTAATTAAGAATTCAAACTTTACAATTATCATTACTATTACGTAAATTTGTACTGTGAATCCCAACTTAGAACTTCAACTCAAAACTCTCCCTTCGGAACCTGGCGTTTATCGTTATTATGATAAAAACGATAATCTTTTGTATGTCGGGAAAGCCAAACATCTCAACAAGAGAGTTCTTTCTTATTTCAACAAAAACCAGAATGGTTATCGAACCAGGATTATGGTTTCTAAGATTCACAGGCTGGAAACTACGGTTGTAAACAGCGAGTATGACGCACTTCTTTTGGAAAACAACCTCATCAAGACACATCAGCCTTTTTACAATGTGATGCTGAAAGACGACAAAACTTATCCGTGGATTTGCATCAAGAATGAGGATTTCCCAAGAATATTTCTAACGAGAACTAAGATTAAAGATGGTTCAGAATATTATGGACCTTACGCCAAAGTTCGACCTGCAAGAATCCTTCTCGACACCATCAAAAGTCTATATAAAATCCGAACCTGCAACCTGAATCTTGCTCCGGCAAAAATTGATGAAGGCAAGTACAAAGTCTGTCTGGAATACCACATCAAAAACTGCAACGGCCCTTGCGAAGACCTTGAATCAAAGAAAGATTATGATGAAAAAGTAGAAGCCATCCGAGGAATCATAAAAGGTGACTTCCGTTTTGCGAAGAAATATCTGGAAGAAAGAATGTATCGTTTTGCCTCTAATCTGGAGTTTGAAAAAGCGCAGATGATCAAGCAAAATATCGAATCTCTGGATGATTATCAGGCCAAACACACGGTCGTGAATCCCAATATTGATGATGTAGATGTTTTCGGGATGACGAGCGACGAAACTGCAGCTTACGTGAATTATTTCAAAATCAGAAATGGTTCCATTGTTCAAAGTTTCACGACAGAAATCAAGAAAGTTCTGGAAGAAACGGATGAAGATATTTTGGAGGAAGCGATTATTGAAATTCGTCAGAAATTTGATTCTGGTTCGAAAGAGATTTTGATTCCTTTTCATCTTGGAATTGAAATTCCAAATGTAAAACTCATCGTTCCAAAAGTTGGCGATAAGAAAAGAATCGTAGAACTTTCCGAGAAAAACGCAAAGGAATATCGTGTAGAAAAACTGAAACAAGTTCAAATTGTAGACCCGGAAAGACACACGAACCGCATAATGTCTGAGATGCAGAGAATCCTGAGAATGCCTGTAGAACCAAGACATATAGAAGGTTTTGACAACTCGAATATTCAGGGAACCAATCCCGTTTCGGCGTGTGTGGTTTTTAAAGATGGCAAACCAAGCAAAGCAGATTACAGAATTTTCCATCCGAAAACGGTGGAAGGTCCGGATGATTTCAAAACGATGGAAGAAGTCGTTTACAGACGTTACCGAAGATTGCTGGACGAAGGCGAACCTCTTCCTCAACTTATTCTAATTGACGGAGGAAAAGGACAATTATCTTCCGCCGTAAAAAGCTTGAAACTGCTTGGACTTTACGGAAAAATCACAATCATTGGCATTGCAAAACGTCTTGAGGAAATCTATTTTCCAGAAGATTCGATTCCTTTATATATTGATAAAAGAGCAGAAACACTCAAGGTTCTTCAGCGTGTGAGAGATGAATCTCACCGTTTCGGCGTGAAACATCACAGAACGAGACGAACCAACTCTACCATTAAATCTGAACTGGAAGAAATCCCTGGTGTGGGACCAAAATCCATAGAACTGTTATTAAACAAACTGAAATCTGTCAAAAGAATCAAAGAAGCGGACATCGTGACTTTGGAAGAAATTCTTGGAAAAGTAAAAGCGCGAGTGGTTTGGGAATTTTTTAATAAAGATTAAAAGAGCACCACAATTGGTGCTCTTTAATTTTTTATTTTTTAATCACTTTTTTGGTTTCTACTGAATCGTTAGTATAAATCTTAACCAAATAAACGCCAGAATTTAATTTACTGAAATCCAAGTTATCAGTTTGTGATTCGGAGATTTTGATTCCAGAATAATCATAAATCTCGACCTTATTAATATTTGATTTTGCATATATTTTTATTAATCCAGAAGTTGGATTGGGAGAAATTATAATTTTTGAATCTTTATTATATTCTACATTTTCAACTGCGAGATAAGTTGGCAGATCGGTTTTGATGTGGAAAAGTTCCTGTCCAGATTCTACAGTTTTAAGGACTGTATAAAGATCACCATCAAACAGAAAAATATTATCTACAGAGTCTGATGATACCAACTGATCAGCATTATCTATTGTAATATCTATTGGTGTAATACTTTGTTGTGTTCCGCTGGTGCGAAAGAGCATATTACCGTTCTCACGAGAAAAATACATATAATTTTTTGCACATGCCAAATTTTTAACCCGATTGGTTCCAGAATAATCATTCATAAAAATGAGACTGCCAGAGTTATTAACAGGATCTAAACTCCAGAAAGCATTATATCTATTTTCGTTATTTCCGGTAGCGAAGTAAATCTTGTTGCCACATTTTTGGAATTCTGAAAAATATCCCATCATATTATCACTTACAATCGCTATTGGAGGATCCTGCAAATTATTGAATTTGTAGACTGTACCATAACCGCTCTGAGACAACAAGTAAAGCTTACCATCTATAACTTCAGGTTTTTTGGAAGAGCTGATTGGCAGACCGTACTGAAAATCCGTGGGAATTGTAATCTGCTTCACATCATTGGTAGCGCTATCATAAGACCAGAGTCTGTAATCCATACTGATAAGCAATTTATTTTCAAAAATTGTTAAAAATACGGGAATGTCATTATTGAAAGAAGTCGGGATCGTAAAAGGAGCTAACGTTGTATTTTCAGCAGTCCCATCTGTTCTCCAGATTTGTGTTTTGTAATCTGGTGTTGTTACTACAAAATACAAGTATCCATTGTAGTTAATTGTTTCTGTTGTACTTGGAAGATTAGATGATACAGATATAGTTTTGATAGTTGTCGCCATATAACTGTCCGTATCAGTTTTCCAAATCTTCAACTGATCATAATTACGCGTTGTGAAAATTAATGACTGATCATTGAGATTACCAAAAGAACTGTACTCATCTATCTTATCCGGATTTGGAATATAGACAACGTCAGTCTTTTCTTCGCTTCCATCGGTTTTGGCAATAGAGTTGGTTGTAGCGTTTGGCTTGAGATAATAGAAATTTCCTACTTTGATTAATGTTCCATCAACAAAACTATTGATTGCCTCGATTCTTTTAGGCTGATCGGTTTTATTATTTAAAGTATAAAATGTGTTACCGTGCTCATAATCATTTGCTGTAAAAATAAGTTTATCATTAATCCTGAAATTTTTAGGATTACTTCCTGTAGAATGGTTTCCATCGTGAAAAAGTTCTACAGATTTGGTAGCAAAATCAAACTGAAACAGCTCATTTCCATTTTTGGTATTATTGTAAGGAAAGATAATTTTCCCAGGCATTTCCGCGCCATCATTTAAGTTTTGGTATAATGGTGTTAAGATTTCATTTTCATCTAACAGCCAACGTTTTTCGTCTCCAGCTGTTCTTATGACAAGATTTTTATTGAGTGGCAACTGATAAAGCAAATCTGGCGCATAGTCATTCATAACAATATTAGTAGGCTTCGTTCCTTCAACTGTGCCGTCTGTTCTCCAAAGAACATTTCGATTCTGAATGGTTGGAAAAAAATAAGCAAAATTTCCATTTTTCATCACAAAATTCTGATTCGTCATCGTTGTTACAAAGTAATTTTGATTATTCAAAGCAATGGTATTTTCAGCAGTTCCATCTGTTGACCACAGAGTTCCATAGTTTTGAGAATTTGCCGCTTTATAAACTAATTTGTCATTCACCAAAACACCACCAGCAAAGGAACTATTCTCGGTTATGAGCTTAGCTTTCTTTGTTGCAAAATCAAATTTCCAGAGACCACCTTTTGTTCCAACAGCATTACGGCCATAAAAAATGAAATTACCTCTGAGATTGTAGGCAAACGATTCAGTAAAAACATACAGTACTTCGTCAGTCGCTTCATCTAATATTCTGAAGGTCTCTGTTCCATTGGTTGCCCAAAGCTGATTAGAATAATTACCTGTTTTTGCTCCAAAAATCATATAACCATCAAAATAATCAGCACCTGGAGTCACTTCAACTGAACCAATTTCTGATATCACTCTGGAACCGGCTGTAGTCCCATCAGAAACTACAAGACCACTTAAAGTACTTATAAAGAGTTTATTTTCCAATTTTTTAAACTCAACAACCCACCTTTGAGGAAACTCATATACTTTTTGCGTACCATTGCTTGTTGCATCAGTGACCCAAAGTTCCATCACAGATTTTGATGTATTGTCGGCCAAAAAATAAACCTTGTCATTCAATTCTAAAAAACGAGGAGAGCTACCTGAAAAAGCAGAATTACCTCCAGAGGAAATAGTTCTTAATAATTGACTTTTTTTCGTAGGATAATTGTACACCCAGAGATGATAATTATAGCCGTAAAAATCGTCTCCGGCAAACAGAATTTTATCTTTATATTTAAAAAGGTTTTTTGAGTATAAACTTGCTTGATGATTGATTTCAAAAACATCAGCATTCACATTTTGCGAAGATACTGTTATAGTAAAAAGAGAAAGTAAAAGAATAAAATAATGTCTCATCTATAATTATTATAATGGTTATTTTAGAAGCCAAAGATACAGATTATTCAAAAATATAAACTGATAAGCATAGATAATTAATATTAACCAATCAGCTAATTCATATTATCATAACTATCGGAATTCTTCTCGTTAATTCTTATCTTTGCAACCTAAAATTTAAAAATGAACAAATACATAAAATTCGTAATCGCTGCAATCATTATCGCCCTGGGCGTTTATTTGATGTTCAACAGAAATATCGGATGGGGAATTGTTTTGGTAATTCTTTCAGCTATTCCAATCGCACTTTTCTTCAAAAACGAAAATATTCTATTGGCATTCTGGCAACTGAGAAAACAAAATATGGAAAAAGCGACTAAGTTTTTGTCCAACATTACAGATTATAAATCTCAACTTCATAAAAGTCAATATGGCTATTTCCATTATCTGCAAGCCTTAACAACTGCACAAGACCATCCGGCAAAAACAGAAGGTTTGATGAAAAAAGCTTTGGATTACGGCTTAAATATGAAACACGACAGAGCAATGGCAAAACTGAATCTGGCTGCCGCAGCACTTTCAAAAGGCAGAAAAAACGAAGCTCAAAAACTTCTGGAAGAAGCCAAACAACTGGATTCTGCAGGAATGATGACCGACCAAATCAAAATGCTGAAAGACCAAATGAAAATGCCGACGATGCAAAAACATATGCACAACCCGAATATGAGAATGCGAGGGAAGTTCAACTAAGAAATAATTTAAAAGGATTGAAAGTAATTTCAGTCCTTTTTTGTTTTTTAGGAGCTAGGAACATGCTTTCCGTTGCAATCTTTTTTGCATCAAGTTTTGTCAATCAAAAGCCAGTGAAGCCAATGCAAAAAAGGATTTCCATGGCAAAACGAAGTTTAGACGATTCTTTTAAATAATTAATAAGACAGAGTCAATCAGGGCTATGGATTTCCGTTTTAAAATCACAATGTTTACATTTCCGAATTGCTTTCGTAACCATAGAATTTCGGGATTCTCCAATGGTATTTTACAGCCAGAGTTCTAATTGTTACAATTAATAAAATCGTGAAAATCTGAACTAAAGTATAAGAAAGCGTCGAAAATTTTGATAACAAAAGGAAAATTCCACCGCCGACGATACAAGCTGTTGCGTAGATTTCTTTTCTGAAAACCAACGGAATTCTGTTCAGCAAAATATCACGGATGATTCCGCCAAAACAACCTGTAATGGTTCCTAAAGTAAGACAAATTAATGGGTTAAATCCTTCTGTCAAACCTTTTTGGATTCCAATAATTGTGAAAAGCCCCAATCCAAAACTATCGAATATAAACAAAGTCACTTTAAAATTTTTCTCTATCGATTTGAAAATCATCGAGAAAACGCAGGTTGTGAAAATCAATCCGCAAGTCAGCATATCTGTCATCCAAAAAACCGGAACGCCTAACAACAAATCTCTCACAGTTCCGCCACCAACCGATGTTACAAAAGCAATAATCAAAACTCCAAATGGGTCCAGACGTTTTTGCATCGCGGCAAAACTGCCCGACATTGCAAAGGAAATGGTTCCCAGGATTTCTATGATAAGATTTAATTGCTCGTGCACGGTTTGGGTTGGAGAGTTTGAGTTTGTTAATTTTAGTTACAATTCGAATTCTACCAAGACCGGGCAATGGTCTGAATGTTTGACTTCCGGGAGAATCACGGCTCGGGTCATTTTCTCTTTCAATGGTTCGGAGACGAAGTTGTAATCCAAACGCCAGCCTTTGTTTCTGGCTCTTGAACCTGCTCTGTAGCTCCACCAGGAATATTGATCCGGCTCGTCGTTGAAATAACGGAAACTATCCGTCAAACTGTTCTCTTTCATAAAGCTGGTCATCCATTCTCTTTCCATTGGGAGAAATCCGGAAGTGTTGGCCAAACCGATTGGATTATGAATATCAATCGCTTGATGACAGATGTTGAAATCTCCACTGATAATTAAGTTTGGGATGGTTTTTCTAAGTTCTTTGATATATGCAAGAAAATCAAAACAGAATTGCATTTTGAATTCGAGTCTTTCTATGTTGGAAGCGGATGGAACGTAGACGGAAATCACAGAAAATCCGTCAAAATCTGCTCGCATAATTCTTCCTTCATTATCATAACTTTCGATTCCGCAACCATATTCTATATGATTCGGTTTTACTTTGGAGGCGATTCCGACTCCGCTGTAACCTTTTTTCACTGCGGAATGCCAAAAGCTGTGATAGCCTGATTTCTCCAGACTTTCTATATCGATCTGGTCATTTCCCGCCTTACTTTCCTGAATGCAAATGACGTCCGGACTGGCAACATTGAGCCAACCGAGGAAATCTTTTGTGAATGCGGCGCGGATTCCGTTGACATTGTAGGAAATGATTCTCATTATGTTATGATTTTGAATAGATGAAATAGATAATAGCAAGCGCTATAATCGAAGCCAAAAGTACAAATTTCCATTTGTTTGAATTGTCTTCCTCTATGAAAAGTGTGTTTTTTTGATGTTGATACTTGTTGGGATTTTCCAGATAGTCTTTTTCATAAGCAAGAAGTTGAGGATTGTTCCCCATTGCTTTTTTGACTTCTGCCCAATCCGGGTCAGTTGGAAAAACTACTTTTTCACGCTGATTATCCATCTTAAGTTTTACGGTGATTTTTCCATTTTTATTGAGCATTTTAACGGATATATTGTGATTACTGAACGAAGTATCTTCTATAAAATGAGTTTGTTTTGATTGTATGGCTTCTACAAAATCTTTAGATTTCCTTAAGTCCCAATGGGTTGTGTCACGCACAATTTTTATAGCTTCCAGTTTTCTGTTTTGTCTGAGCAATTCTTCGATTTCTTGCTTATCCAGATTGTGTTCTTGTAATAAGGTATCAATGTCTTTCATCATATTTTATTTTAGATTAAACTTGAGTTATAGCTGTCAATATATTTTTTTATCATTCAAAAATCGTGAAAAGAAATACTAAACCTCAACATAGCCCCGATAGGAACGGCATCCTTTTTTGAAAAAATTAAATGTTCTTCGAGAGCCTCAGAATGACAAAATTTTTCAAAAAAGATATAGTGGATAGCGGGTTGGACATTTCTTTCGAAAGATCAAACTTCTTGCTCCAAATTAATAAAAAAGGCGGAAAAAGTTGCCTCTTTCCGCCCAATAAACCCAAATCAAATAAACTATGAAAAAACTACTTGGGTTCAAGGATGCTTATCGGGATGATGACTTCCTCTAGGGAAATCCCTCCGTGCTGATAAGTGTCTTTGTAATAATTCACAAAGTGATTATAGTTCTTCGGGTATGCTAAAAATATATTGTTCTTGGCGAAAATATATTTGGAACTCAGATTTCCCTTTGGTAGAAAGAGTTTGTCGGGATTGCTTACCGCCCAAACATCTTTGTCTTCGTAGGTCAAACTTCGTCCTGTTTTGTATCTGATGTTGGTTGATGTTTCTCTGTCGCCAACTACCTTACTAGGTTTTTTAACATAAATTGTGCCGTGATCGGTTGTGATGACCAATTTAAATCCACTTTCTGCGGCCAATTTGATAATTTTTAGCAGAGATGAATTTTCGAACCAATTGTAAGTCAACGAACGGAACGTTTTATCATCTCTAATTAATTGATTTACAATATTATTATCGGTTTTAGCGTGCGACAGGATATCGATAAAGTTGTAGACGATGACCAAAAGGTCGTTGTTTTTATGTTGATTGAAATCCTCTAAAATTTTTCTTTCGAAATCAGAATTTAGGATTTTCAGGTATTTCATTGATTTGCCTGATAGGCCAAGACGCTTCATCTGGTCTTCCAGAAAATCTCTTTCGAATTCGTTTTTGTTGCCTTCTTCGTTGTCATTGAACCAATTGTTCGGGAATCTTTTTTCGATTTCAGATGGCATTAATCCTGCAAAAAATGAATTTCTTGCGTATTGTGTTGCCGTTGGCAAAATGCTGAAATAATAATCTTCGGAAGTTTTATTATAGAACTTTGTGAACAATGGTTCGATAACTTTCCATTGGTCGTATCTCAAATTGTCAACCATTAATAATAGAACTTTGTCTTTCTCTACTTCTGGTTTCACTTTATCTTTGAAAAGTGTGTGGCTCATCATTGGTTTCTCGTTGCTGTGAAGCCAATCTTCATAGTTATTTTCGATGAATTTTGAGAATTGGATGTTGGCTTCTTCTTTTTGATTTTGAAGCAAATCTCCAAATTCGTTATCCGAAACTTTATCAAATTTGACTTCCCAGTTGAGGATTTTCTTATAATATTCTGCCCAATCCTGGTAAGTTCTCAAGTAAGATAATTCCATACTCAGGTTACGGAATTCCTGCTGGTAATCTACGATTGTTTTTTGTTCAACCAAAGATTCGCTCTGAAGGATTTTCTTTAATGAAAGAAGAACTTGGTTTGGATTAACTGGTTTTAAGATATAATCTGAGATTTGAGAACCAATTGCCTGCTCCATAATGTGCTCTTCTTCACTTTTCGTTACCATCACGATTTTGAGCGCGTTGTCTTTTTCCTTAATCATTGGAATCGCTTCCAAGCCGGAGATTCCAGGCATATTTTCGTCAAGAAGTGTTAAATCGAATTTTTCATTTTCTATAAGTTCCAACGCTTCATTGACATTATTAACCGGTGTAACGCTGTAACCTTTATTTTCGAGGAAAACGATGTGTGGTTTTAGCAAATCCACCTCATCATCTATCCATAAAATTTTTCCTGACATATATTTTTTAATTTAAGTTTAAGTATCAAAGTTATGACCAAAATATCACAATTATATGTAAATAACAGATTGCGGGCGTTAAATATTAGTTAAAGGAAATTTTATTTTGAATTATGAATTTCGAGCATAAAAAAACAGACTTAAAAAAGCCTGTTTTATAATTTTTAGTTAGAGAAACTAATTAATTCCTTTTTCTCCGCGTTGTAGAGATGAAACTCTAGCATCTTGAAAGAATCTCTCGGAATCACAGTAACCCATTTTTTGTATTTCAAAAACCACTTGTTTTGGATGCTGGCAAGACCTTTTGTGAGATAAGCTTCTACAAAGGGATGCACGTGCAGGTATAGTTTTCCTTTTTCTTTTTGCATAATCGTTCTGATAGAATCCTCCATTTTCTCGATAATAACGATTGGCGCAATGATTTCACCATCTTTATTCGGATTTTCTTCGTTGGTTTCTATGTGCTTTTCGGAGCGAACACGTTGTCTTGTCATTTGGATCAGACCAAATTTCGAAGGCGGCAAAATCTTATGTCTTGCTTTGTCACGCTTCATCTCGTCCCGGAAATGTTCGTAAAGTTCCTTTCTGTGTTCCGCATCTATCATATCAATGAAGTCCACCACGATAATTCCGCCCATATCCCGAAGTCGCAACTGTCTTGCAATTTCTGTGGCTGCCATTTTATTGACATTCAAGGCGTGTGTCTTATTGGTATTTGCTGATGAGATATTATTCCCGGAATTCACATCTACAACGTGAAGCGCTTCTGTGTGTTCTATAACAAGATAAGCACCTTTGGAAGCTGGAATATTCACGTGTTTTCCGAAACTTTGTTTCAGCTGTTTCTCGACATTATAATACTCCATCAAAGGAATATGAGAATCATAAAACTGAACAATATTCTTACGTTCCGGCGCGATAACTTCGATATAAGATTTCATATCCTCCACCATTTTTTCGTCATCGCAAATAATGCTTACAAAATCCTGGTTAAAGTTATCTCTAAGGATAGAAGACGCTTTATCTTCTTCACTCAGAATCTTACTTGGAACTTTATTTTTCTGAATATTTTTGAAAGTCGTTTCCCATTTTTTCACCAACTGATTCATATCATTATGAAGTTCAGCTACTTTTTTCCCTTCCGCAACCGTTCTGATAATCACTCCGAAACCTTCCGGACGGATACTTTCTATCAATGTTTTCAGACGATTTTTTTCTTCGGAGTCAGCTACTTTTTTGGAAATAGAAATTTTATTATCGAAAGGAATCAAAACCAAAAAACGACCTGTAAGTGAGATTTGCGTAGAGATACGCGGTCCTTTTGTAGAAATCGGTTCTTTTGTGATTTGAAGAAGAACAAGGTCGCCCGCCGTCAAAACCTTGTCAACAGTTCCCATTTTATCAATATCCTTAGCGGTTTCAAAACTTTTAAGGCTGGGAGATTGTTGTTTTTTCGATATCGTATTTTTCAGAAATCTTTGGTAAGACTGGAACTGCGGACCAAGGTCCTGATAGTGCAAAAAAGCATCTTTATCGGTCCCGATGTTTACGAAAGCTGCATTAAGATTGGGCGCCAGTTTTTTGACTTTGCCCAGAAAAAGGTCACCTACAACAAAATCAGATTTCGTCTCTTGCTCGTGAAGCTCAAAAAGACGGCCATCTTCCAACAAAGCTATTTTTGAAGCATCTCCCTCATTGGAAATAATCAGTTCTTTCTTCATAACTTCATAAAAAGGTTTTTATTAAGGATTAGGTTGTAAATATAAAACAAAAATATAGCTGGCAAAGTGCCAACTATATTTAATATGTTTAAGACTGAAAAAATACAGATTATTTTTTCTTTTTGTGTCTGTTTGCTCTTCTTCTTTTCTTTCTTTTGTGAGTTGCAACCTTGTGTCTTTTTCTCTTTTTTCCGCTTGGCATAATTTATATATTTTTTATACTGTTAATATTCAACTAATTATTTTACTGCAACTTTGGTCTTAACTTTTTCCACAAAAGTTTTTGAAGGTTTAAAAGCAGGAATATTATGTGCAGGGATTTCTATAGCTGTATTCTTAGAAATATTTCTACCTGTTTTAGCCGCTCTGGTTTTGATAATAAAAGAACCAAATCCTCTTAAGTAAACATTATCTCCATTATACATAGAGGTTCTGATTTCTTGCATGAATGCTTCGATAACTTTCTGTGTATCATTCTTTTCTACTCCCAGCTTGTTCGAGATGGTATTTACCAATTCTGCCTTTGTCATTTTCTAAAATTCTTTATATTTTTGGTGTGCAAATATAAGACATATTTTTGAAAACAAACAAACAAAATGCTGATTTTCTTCACATTGGAAAAAAGCTTACAAAGTGGTATGATACCAATGCCAGACAACTTCCCTGGAGAGAAAACCAGCTTCCTTATAATATATGGATAAGCGAGATCGTTTTGCAGCAAACGCAGGTAAAACAAGGCCTCGGCCATTATCTCCGGTTTATAGAAAGATTCCCAACTGTAAAAGAACTTCATCAGGCTTCGGAAGATGATGTTTTATTATACTGGAAAGGCCTTGGCTATTATTCCAGGGCAATTAATCTGCACAAAGCGGCGCATCAGGTTGTGGACGAATTCGGTGGGGAATTCCCTCATCATTATAATGATATCTTGAAACTGAAAGGTGTCGGAAAATATACAGCTGCTGCGATTGCAAGTATATGTTTTGAAGAAAAAATCCCTGCTGTTGATGGTAATTTCTATCGTGTCTTGTCGAGGATTTTTGCGGATGATTTTGATATTTCGAGTTCGAAGGCTTTTCAATATTTTTCTGATTTAGCTTTGCTAATTATGCCTGATGATAAATCTGGTGAATTCAATCAGGCAATAATGGATATTGGCTCGGAGATTTGTAAACCGAAAAATCCACTTTGCGGCGATTGTCCTGTAAACGGTGATTGTATCGCTTTCCAAACCGGAAGAATTTCGGAGTTTCCTGTGAAAACTAAAAAAGTAAAAGTTTCGGATTTGAATCTGAAATATTTTTTTATGAAGCATCAAAATCAATTCCTTATCAAACAAAGAGGCAATGATTTTATCTGGAAAAAACTTTACGAATTTCCAACTTCGATTCCTTCTGAATGGGAAGATTTTATCATTAATTCTAAAATAATCAATCATAAACTGACGCATAAAAATATGACAATAGAAATCAATTTGGTTGACATCGATTCTGGAAAAGAGTTTAAAGAATTCGCCAAAAAGAATGAGTTTTTGATAGTAGACAGGACAGAAGCCAATGAAAAATCGTTCCCAAAACCGTTACAATCATTTTACGAATCCATTGACTCCTTTCAAATGAGTTTAAAATTGAATTAAAAAATTACTGATGCTCTGAGATTCTTCGAGCCCGAGTTTTTTTCTCAATCTGGATCTTGCAACCACAATGCTGTGTGGACTTTGCTGCGTGATAGCGGAGATTTCCTTAGACGAAAGATTTTGCCTGAGAAACACACAAAGCCGAAGTTCATTTTTTGTAAGCGATGGATATTTATCAAGTAATTTTTTGTAAAAATCTTCGTCGGTTTCTATAAATAATTTATTAAACTCAGATTTATTGAGTGCCTGCGAACCTTTTTTGAAATCCATAATGATTCTGGAAATCATCTTTCGATCGTCTTCATACTTCGGATCCATTTCTTTGAGTTCCTTTTGTGTGGTCTGGAAAATCTCAGAAGCCTGCATCATTTTGACGGCGTTATTTGCCAGCTCTTTGTTTTTCTCATCCAGTTTTTTAGCGAGAAGTTTATTTTCCGCCACTTTTTTTTCGGATTTGCTTTTCTGAAGCTTGAACATCAGGAACACAATCACAGAAAACAATAGTAAAATGATTATCCCGAAAATAAAGTATCGCTCTCTTTTTTTCTGTTGCTGAAATAATTCTTTCTGCTTGTTTTTTTCCTCAAATTCAGATTCAAGTCTTGACACTTTTTTCGCATTCTCTTTGTTGATTGTAACTTCTGACAGAGATTTTGCAACGTGAAGGTAATAAAGTGCGCTTTTGTAATCTTTTAGATTTTCAAAATAAGAAACCAGCTTTTCCGAGGAAGACAATTTGATGTCAGAAAAATCACTCTTATTAGAAATATTAAAAGCGTTTGAAAGATAATAATACGATGAATCCCGATATGCTGCCTGCGAAAGATAAATACTTCCAATATCTGTATAAAGGCTTGCTATGTCATAGTCGGATTTGATTTTTTTAGCAAGACTGATGCCTTTCGAAAGATTAGAAATAGCCAAATCTGTTTCTTTCAACTTTACATTCACACTTGCAATATTCTCATAAGCAATGATTATATTGAAAGTATCCTTCAGAGTTTCGTTGCGCTTTTTGAACTCCTTCAGCATCTCAAGAGCCCGCGCATAGTTGCCGTGTTCTTTTTCCAAAACTGCCAGATTGTTGTATATCAAAGACCCTTCAACATTCTGGCTGGCCTTGTTGGATTCGAATTTTTTGAGAGCCAATTCCCAAAAATGACGGGCTTTTTTATAATTGCCCATTAAATAATAGCAACCACCAATATTATTCAGAATAGAAAAAGAGCGGCTGGAATCTTTTTCATTCTTGATTTCCAAGGCCTTGTAGTAATAACTAAGTGCAAGATAAAATGATTCCATATCCTTGTAACAATTTCCTGCAGTTACAAAAAGCTCGATGCGGGTTGAATCTGCAATTTCTTTTTCAAAACGAAGTGCTTCCTGTATGTAGCTCATAGATTTCAGTCGGTTATTGTTATTTTCCCGAATCAGATTGATGAGCCGTTTCACATAGACATCAGAATTTTTAGAAGGATTCTGCGCATTAAAAAACAAAGTGAAAAATACCAAAAACAGGGCTAAAACATTCCGCATATCTACAAGTAATAATCAAAGTTAGGGTTTTTTTTTATTAATTTTTACAATATTTCAAACTACTGAAAATCAAATGGTTAAATCTTTTGTATATAAAATGTTACAATATTTAAATCAGAGTATTCATATTGTTACTTGATAAAAAATTGAAAACTTCTCACATACTTGTAACATTGTATCAATTAATCATAAAAAAATAAAGAAATGAGTGTAAAATTACTATTAAGAAGCTTGATATTGCTATTTTTCGGGCTTTTCAATGCACAGCAAATTACATTAGACACATCTCTGGTATCTGATACCCAAGGTACTATAGACGAATGGTGGTATTGGTCAGGCGGGTTTCCGGTTATTGGAACAGGCTTTACCCCCAATTCAAAAGTAACAGTTTACTCGACTGACCCAAGCGGAAAAAGATGGAGAGATTTTGAAGGAACAGCAGATAATGAAGGGAAATTTTCTGTCCAGATAAGTGCTAAAAAAAACAAATCAATACTAGGAACGCACGTTGTAAAAGCAACCGATGCAAGTGGCAAAACTGCCAATGCCAACCTCATCGTTAAAAAAAGTGACAATGATATCATCCCTGTCACTACCAACTTTAAGCAGTTGAAAATGGATCAGTTTTTTGATTTTGGACTAAAAATTCACGCTAGCAATTTTGAACCTAACGCACAGGTTGTGGTTCATCTTTTCTCTCCTAATGAATCGGGTTCAGCAATCACAGGTCAGTATTTTGCAGATGAGAAAGGAGAGTTTGAAATCTCCTTCAACGGTAATACGCCAACCTATCCTTGGGGCGATACAATGCCTGACATTGCAGGAAAATGGAGAATCAACATAGAGCAATTTGAAACCAATTATTACGGAACTACGGAATTTACAGTTTTGCCAAATAATCCAAACCCGCAATCATACGATCCAATAGGTAAGGTAGACAATTCCATACCTCCAACACCAATTACCAGATTCGAAGTGAACGGTATAGGATATAACTCAGATCCTAACAGTTCTGAATTTTATGAAGATATGACTGATAAAGCATTCAATCTTCAAGCTGGTCAAACTTATAATGTTAAAATAAAAGGTCAGAACCGGATAGATTATGCACCAGACACTTATACTCTTTTTATAGACTGGAATCACAATGGTATCCTGGATGAAGACAATGAAATAATCAGTGAAGGTTATATTTTCGGATCTACTGGCGTTGATGACAAGTTCACTGAATTTCCAATTACAGTCCCTCAAAATGCAATCAACGGAAATACTCGAATAAGAGTTCTTAAAATGCAATCTGTGACAGAATATTCTATGTTCTGGCCAACAGCCGCATCAGGATATTATTATAATTCGGGACAAGCAGAAGACTATACACTTAATATTACCAACGGAATGGACGATCCTGGATGTAACTTTACCTGTCCTGCAGATATCAATGCCAATACAACTCCTGGCGGAACAACTGCTAAGGTGAACTACAATCTTCCTTTCTCTTGTTCTGGAAACTCTACAGCAACTTGCAACATTACTTATCCAAGTAAAAATGCCGAAAGATATACGGGTTTTACAAACAGCTTGGTAGCAAACGATTTCACTGTTGCTGCCGGACAAACTATGAAAGTCAATAAAATTGTACCGAACTTCATTAGATTTTCTTACGTAACTTCAGTTAATATTTATAAAGACGACAATGGTCAGCCGGGACTACTTGTAAAATCATTTGACAACCTTACTTATGAATCTCAAAATCAAATAGGAGCAGCGTCTAACGGAGATGCCATTTTTGAGGTTTCCATAAAATTGCCGGAAACCGTAGAATTGCAAAGTGGAAAATACTGGGTAGCAATGCAAGGACAAGGACCAATAGTTTCTTGGGAATCTAAGGTCAATGACGGAACAACGTCCAACACATACACTTCAGGTAACAATGGTGTCAACTGGACAGCGAAAGACGGAATAGACGGCGTTTTCAAAGTTTATTATGAATGTCCATCTGCTGCACCAACTGTTGTTTTGGTTCAGGGAAAAGAATCCGGCTCCGACTTCTCAATCGGTGATAATGTGATTATTCACAACTTGGTAAAAGACGGTGTTATCATAGACACTTGCGTTTTCAACATCCACGTTGATCAATTAATGGCAACCAGTGACGTCTACAAAAACAGCATTAAGGTTTATCCAAATCCTGTTGGCGACAATCTTAACATCGAATCTGACAAGAAGATAAACAACGTTGAAATTTATGATATGTCCGGCAAAAAAGTAATGGAACAAAATACGAATGCAAAATCATCCGTTCTGAACACTGCAAGATTGCCAAAAGGAAATTACATCCTGAAAACCAACAGTGAAAAAGAAAACAAATCTTTCAAAATCATTAAAAAGTAAATTAGTCCTTTCATAATTATTTTATTGTATGCTGCCTAATAAGGCAGCATTTTTTTGTGAGTTAAATTCTTATCGTACTATAAATTATAATATATTTGCACACTATGGTTTCCGTATATTTTATTCGGAATTAAATGGGAATGAAGTGCAATTCTTCAACTGTCCCCGCAACTGTAAATCGCAACCGATTTAATTAATAATGAAAAATTAATAATTAAGTTTTTAAATGTTTTTTGCTAAATGCCATTGTTCTGAAAAGAGCGAGAAGGCGCAAAATCAGCGAAAGTCAGGAGACCTGCCAAGGATAATTTTTAAAATAGATGCTTTCGGAGGAAAGGCAGATTATGAAGAAACTTATTTTTTTACTCTTTTTCATTTTATTAATTGGTCAATTTTCCGCTCAGGAAACTTTGATTGACACCGTGTTCATTGATAATCAATTCGATAAAGTTTCAAAGACCTCAAAAATCTCGAATATCGATTCTGATAAAATTCTGGAAAATTCTACTTCTTTATCAGATTTATTGAGATTTCAATCCAATATTTATATCAAAGAAAACGGTCGTGGCGCCACCTCATCGCCATCTTTCCGTGGAACTACAGCTTCGCAAACTGCTTTTGTCTGGAACGGAATCAATATCAATTCGATTTTTCTGGGGCAAGGTGACATCAACAACATGAACGCTCTGAGTTACGAAAATGTCGGGATCAAATACGGTGGCGGAAGCGTGATTTACGGAAGCGGTACGATTGGCGGCTCTATTCACCTCAATAATATTCTCAATTTCAACCAAGGTTTTAGTGGCACTTTATTTTCTGAATACAGTTCTTTTGCGACGATAAATTCACTTGCGGCAGCAAAATTCAGTAACAAAAATTTCAGCTTCAATTTTAATATTAATCATACACAAAGTGAGAATGAGTATGAAGTACCGGAAAAGAAATTCATCAACAGAAACGGCGAATATCAGAATACCAGTTTCAATGTTGGAATGGCCTATAAAATCAATCCAAATAACGAAATCTATTGGCAAAGTCAGCATTATGATAGTGACCAGCACTACCCTATTTTCTCGGAAAATCAAACCAAAACCAAATATCAGGTTCAGACTTTCCGAAGTTTAGCTGGCTGGAAATTTCGCACCGGAAAAATTAGAAACAATCTGAAACTGGCTTATTTGGAAGACAATTTTCAATATTTTGGAGACATCAATAAAACCAAAACAAGCGGTGGAACCGGCAAACAATATATTGTCAAAAATGATATTGATTTTAGAATATCAAATAATTCATCCATCAATTTAATCTCAGAATATCAATATAATGAGGCTGAAGGTTTCGGTTCGGGAATCAAAACTCCAAAAAGAAATCTGGGAAGTTTTTCTTTGCTTTACAGAAATAATCTATCATCAAAATTCTATTTGGATCTAGGTGCAAAACAGGAAATTGTAGAAGATTATAAAAGTCCCATTTTGTTCTCGGCAAGTGGAAAATATTTGTTCACCGATTGGTATCAATCTACTTTGAACATCTCAAAAAATTTCCGCGCACCAACTTTTAATGATTTGTATTGGCAACCTGGCGGAAATCCTGATTTGAGAGCAGAAACTTCCTATCAGGCAGAGATGTCGCACATTTTCAGTTATCGAAACTTCAAACTCGGCATCACGCCATATTATATGCACATCACTGATGATATTGTGTGGAAACAAACTTTGTCTAACATCTGGTCACCAACCAACGTTAAAAAAGTGAATGCATATGGTGTTGAGACTAACTTATCATTCGATAAAAATTTTGGAAGACACCAACTGAAAAGCAGTTTTTCCTATTCCTTCACAAAATCGATAGATTTGGAAAATCAAAAGCAAATGGTGTATGTTCCACTTCATAGAGCGAATTTAAACATCGATTATCAATATTCATTTTTTGGATTTTTTGTACAAACGCTTTACAACGGAAAAACTTTTGTGGAGGATAATGAAGGAAAATCAATCGAAGATTATATGATTCTCAACTCCGGAATTACTGCAAAATTATCACGTATACTCCAAATAGGTTTTAAAGTAAATAATATAACCAATCAGGTCTATCAAACGGTGGATTATTATTTTATGCCGAAAAGAAATTATGCAGTCAATCTGAAATTAAATTTTTAACAATAAATAATTCTATATGAAATTCAACAAATTTTTTACCTATTTTTTAGCAACAGCTTTATTAGTTGCTTCTTGTAAAGACGATGATTTTGATTTTGATAATCAGGAAACATCTTATAGTGGCATCCTGGTTTCTAACGAAGGAAAATATGGAACACCAAGTGGAAGTGTAGATTTTATTTCTTCTGATTTAAGCGCAACAAAGTCAGATATTTACAAACTTGTTAACAATGAAGATCTTGGTGATGTTTTTCAGAGTATTGGATTCAAAGGAACTAATGCATATTTAGTCATCAATAACAGCAATAAAATTGTTGTCGCAAACCGTTTTACTTTCCTGAAAAACACCGTTATAACTTCTAATCTTGTTAATCCAAGATATATAGCTTTTACAGAAAGTCAGTTTTATGTTACAAACAACAACTTTGATGATGTTAAAAGATTAAACATTTACAATAATGCAGATAACACATTCATCAAAAGTATCAACTTTGATCGCTATGCAGAAAAAGTAGTTGAAGCTGGTGGAAATATTGTTGTTCAGACAGATGGGACTGGTTATGACGGCAATTGGAATGAATTGCCAACCGGCCACACATTAACAATCGTAAAACCGGCAACCAATACGGTAGACAAAGTAATTACCTTGCCAGATGCGGGGATTATTAAAGATCTGGTTAGTTATGAAGGCTCAGCATACGCTTTATCATCAACAGAAACAGATTCTTACATTTACAAAATCAATCCTACAAACGGGAGTTTAACAACAATAACACTGACAGGAATAGCGAATGTTCAAAAACTTAGAATTGACTCTGGCAATTTCTACTTCCTGGACTTAGCTAATAAAGTCTATTCCAAAACAATTTCATCAACTTCTACCGCTAAAACACTATTTACCGCAACAGGATCAACTTATGGTTTTGGTGTTATAGATGGAAGAATTTTTGTATCTAATGCCAGCTTTACAGGAGAAAGCACATCTTACGTTTACAATGCTTCAACCGGAGCACAAATCAAATCGTTCAAATCCGGAATCGCAACTAACGGTTTCTATAAAAATTAATAAATCATTCCTGATATTTTTAAAACCTGCTAAAGTCATTTAGCAGGTTTTCTTTTTTATAATAAAAATCATATCCTTAATATTAAGCATCATTTTTGCATCATCGAAATCGGAAAATAAACCTTAATTTTATAAAAATTTCACAATGAGGGAAAAAATAGTCATTATCGGCGGTGGATTTGCAGGATTACAGCTTGCAAAACATCTTAACAATCAAGGAAAATACAAAGTAATGGTCATCGACAAGATGAATCATCATATGTTTCAGCCATTGTTTTATCAGGTAGCGACTGGCCGAATAGAACCTTCCAACATCTCTTTCCCATTCAGAAAAATTTTCCAAAGGTCTAAGAATATTCAGTTTCGGATGACTGAGGTTAAGAAAATCATTCCTTCAGAAAATAAAATCATCGGAGAAGATGGCGTTTTCACTTATGACAAACTCGTGATTGCGACAGGTTGCAAAACCAATTTCTTCGGCAATCAGAAAATGCAGGAACTGGCTCTCGGGATGAAAAATACGCAGGAAGCCATCACCATCCGAAATCACATTTTGATGACTTTCGAAAAGATGATTATCGAAAGAAAATCCAGCGACGATGGCAACTGGAATCTCGTCATCGTTGGAAGCGGACCAACCGGAGTAGAACTCGCTGGTGCTTTTTCTGAAATGAAGACCAGCATTCTACCAAGAGATTATCCAAGAATGAATTTCTCCGACCTTAATATTGTGCTTATCAGTGCCGGCGACAAACCGCTGGAAGCGATGAGTCAGGAATCTCAGGATGCGGCAGAAGTTTACCTGAAACAACTCGGCGTCAAATTCCTCAAAAACGAACGCGTTACAGATTACGACGGCGAAGTCATCAATATGCAAAGCGGAAATTCTATCCCGACCAACAACGTCATTTGGGCAGCCGGTGTAACCGGAAATATCATTGATGATTTTAATAAAGAAAATTTGGTTCGAAATCGTTATATCGTTGACAGATACAACAAAGTCAAAGGTTTCGATAATATTTTTGCGATTGGCGACATTGCTTATATGGAAACGCCAAAATATCCGCAAGGTCATCCTCAAGTTGCGAATGTGGCGATTAACCAAGGAAAAAATTTAGCAAAAAACTTCAAGAAAGATTCTGTAAAAGAATGGGAAGAATATGAATATATCGACCGTGGTTCTATGGCGACCATTGGAAAACACAGAGCAGTTGTGGACCTTCCGAAATTCAAATTTCAAGGTTTTCTTGCGTGGTATCTGTGGATGTTCTTACATTTGATGCTGATTCTGAGTGTCAGAAACAAACTGGCCATTTTCTTCAACTGGATGTGGAGTTATATCAACAAAGATTCTTCATTAAGACTGATTATTGCGCCATCAAGAAAAAATCCTACTGAACAGTAGAAGACAGATTGATAATAGACGGATAGATGATAGAGTAAGTTCAGTAATTTATCTATTATCTATCCGTCTATCATCTATTTTCAAAAGCAAAAAATATGCGAATAGACATCATAAGTGTACTTCCCGAGTTGATGGAAAGCCCTTTCCAAACCTCAATCCTGAAAAGAGCAATGGAAAAAGGCCTGGCAGAAGTGCATTTTCACAACATCAGAGATTGGAGCACCAATAAACACCGCAAGATAGATGACGAACCTTACGGCGGCGGTGCAGGAATGATAATGATGGTCGAACCGTTGGACATCTGCATCTCCGAACTGAAATCTCAGCGAGACTACGACGAAATCATTTACCTCACACCCGAAGGCGAAACTTTGAACCAAAGAATGGCCAACACCCTTTCTATAAAAAAAAATCTGATTTTCCTTTGCGGTCATTACAAGGGCGTTGACCAGCGCGTGCGCGACCTTCACATCACAAAAGAAATTTCCATCGGCGATTATGTTTTGACAGGCGGTGAATTGGCGGCCTGCGTTCTGGCAGATTCCATCATCCGATTGTTGCCCGGCGTTTTGAACGATGAACAAAGTGCGCTGACAGACAGTTTTCAGGATAATCTGCTTTCTCCACCCATTTACACACGACCGGAAACTTACAAAGGATTGTCTGTCCCAAAGATTTTATTGAGCGGAAATACCTCAGCTATTGAAGATTGGCTTTATGAAGAAGCTTTGAGAGTTACTAAGGAAAGACGTCCAGATCTTTTGAAATAATTTCAAAATTTTAAAATAAGCTTTGACTGAATAGTTTTGTTTTATATAATTCGAAACCATAATCTCTGTCAGTCTGAGGTTCTCGAAGACCAATAAAAAACTCAAAAATCTTCAGATTTTTACCTTATGAATAAACTACTCGCTCTATTTTTCCTTTCCATTTTCTCGGTTCAGACTTTTGCACAAAATATGAATGAACTTCGGAAAGAACTTAATCAAATCATCTCAACAAAGAATGCAACAGTTGGAATTTCATTAAAGGGAATTGAGGACAAAGACACTTTGAGCATCAATGGAAATATGAATATGCCGATGATGAGCGTTTTCAAATTCCACATCGCATTGGCCGTTTTAAATGAAGTGGACAAAGGGAAATTGGCTTTGAATCAGAAAATTTTCATTAAAAAAGAAGATTTACAGGAAGATACGTGGAGTCCGATTCTTGAAGAATTCCCGAATGGAAATATGGATTTGACAGTAGACCAATTACTCCGTTACACCGTTTCTCACAGTGATAATAATGGTTGTGATATTCTTTTAAAAATAATTGGCGGAACTGAAACGGTTCAGAAATTCATCAATCAACAAGGCATCAAGAATTTTACGATAAAAGTCAATGAGCAGGAAATGCGTACTTGGGAAAATCTGTACATCAACACCACAACGCCGATGGCAACAACAGAATTGCTGAAAAAATTTTATCAGGGAAAAGTTCTCAAAAGGAAATCGACAAACTATTTATACCAAATTATGGTGGAGTGTTCAAGAGGAATCACTTGGATGAAAGCAGGACTTCCCGCGGGAACAGAATTGGCCCACAGAACAGGAATTTCCGGAACAAACGATAAAAATCTGCGCGTTGCAATGAACGATATTGGAATCGTAAAACTTCCGAACGGAAAACATTTGGTTTTGGCCATTTACCTGAAAAACATTACCGAAACAAGAGAAGACACGGAGAATCTCATTGCCGATATAACGAGAACGGTCTGGAATCACTTCAATAAAAAATAAACAACATAGATTTTGGAATAATTTATGTTTTTCATTCGAAATATATCCTTTCTAAATATTTTTAGAGAGGTTTTTTATTTATTTTATTAATTATTATCTTTATTCAAAATTGGATTTATGCAGAAGACGGTTTACGATAAAACTGAGTTGCGGAATTTCGTTAATGACAGCATTTCGGGAAAGGTAAAAACGCTGGAGTTTTACCTTAATTTTTCTTTGGAGGCCAGTCGGGATATCAAGAAAACATCAAAATACGATTCGATAAGAGAGGAAATTCAGGAAGAAATATACCTTCTGGACAAGCAAATGGTCTCCCTGAAAAATATGCAGAAAGGAATGCGCAGAGTTCTGAATTCGGTTTCAGACAAAGTTAAGCTCGGTTCGCTAGTCATCACCAATAAAGCACGTTTTTATATCTCGGTTTCTTTGGGCGAATTTTTCTTCGAAGGCGACCGTTTTTACGCCATCTCGCCGGAAAGTCCAATGGCGCAAACGATGATGGGAATGAAATCCGGAGATTCTTTCACGCTGAACAGAATCAGTCAGGAAATTGTGGAAATATTTTAGAGATGGAAGTCTGAAGTTGGATGATGGAAGTTTTCCAATTTGAGTCTTATCACTTTTATCTTTTGCCCTGATTCTTGTATCTTTGACTTATGGAAAACGCTAAAATTTTAAAACAAATCATAGAAGACCGCAGAAGCATCTTCCCAAAAGATTACTCCGACAAAGAAATCCCTCAACATACTCTCGATGAAATCCTAAACAGCGCCGTTCTGGCTCCTAATCACAAGCGTACAAAACCTTGGCGTTTCAAAACCTTCAAAGGCGAGGAAAAGCAACAATTGGGACTTGAACTTCAAACCATTTATAAAACCATAACGCCCGAAACTCAGTTTCTGCAGAAGAAATATGATGACATTGGATTCAAGATTTCGAAAGCAAATATTGTGGTTTCTATCGTGGTTAATTTCAGCAAATTGGTTCCGGATTGGGAGGAGATTTCAGCCGTTTCTATGGCGGTTCAGAATATGTATTTGACTTGCACGGCAAATAATATCGGTTGCTACTGGAGTTCTCCGAAAATTGTTGAACATCTGAAAGAATCCTTGACCATCGAGGAAAACCAACAATGTTTGGGATTGTTTTATATGGGAATTTTGGATTAATAACTAGATTTATAATCTCTTGCAGATATAGCAAATCTGAGTAATTTTCATTTATATTGGAATCATTTAGTAATATTTTTGTCATTCCGTAGGAATCTCAACATACTCAAAACATAAAGTTTAGATTCCTACGGAATGACAAAATGAATGTTGATTTTAGCATCAAATATTAATCAAACATTCAAATAAAATCTTAATTCATTTAAATCGACTTAATGCAAAAAATTTCAATATTCTGGTTTCGGAGAGATTTACGTTTGGAAGACAACAAAGGTTTGTCCGAAGCTTTGAAATCCGGCGAAAAAGTGATTCCGATTTTTATTTTTGATAAAGAAATCTTAGGTCAACTTGAGGATAAATATGACCGACGAGTCGATTACATTCATCAGGCTTTAGAAAAAATCAATCTTGAACTGAAACAATCCGGGAGTAATCTTTTGACTTTCTACGGAAAACCTTTGGAGATTTTCAAACAATTGCAGAAAGATTATGATTTGAAATCCGTTTTCTGCAATCGGGATTATGAGCCTTCTGCAATCAAAAGAGATGATGAGGTTAAGAATTTCCTAGATTCAAAAGGTATTGAATTTCGCGATTTCAAAGACCAGGTAATTTTTGAGAAAAATGAAGTTGCAAAAGATAATGGCGAACCCTACACGGTTTACACTCCTTTTTCAAAAAAGTGGAAAAAACAATTGACTGAAGATGATTACAAATCAGTTAGAATTAACAAAGACCAATTTTTCAAATTATCTTCAAAGAAAATCTTAAGTTTAAAAGAAATCGGATTTGAGAAAACAGATTTTGATTTCGAAGAACCGAAACTGGAATCTAAAATTATCGATACTTATGATGAAAAACGAGATTTCCCAGCTTTGGACGCAACGACACATTTGGGTATTGCGTTAAGATTCGGAACGATTTCGATTCGGAAATGTGTAAAATTTGCCTTAAGCCACAATGAGACTTGGCTGAACGAATTGATTTGGAGAGAATTTTTTATGCAAATCTTATTTCATTTTCCGAAAGTCGTGAATTATTGTTTCAAAGAAAAATATGAAAATATCCCGTGGCGAAACAACGAAGCTGAGTTTAAAAAATGGTGCGATGGCGAAACCGGTTATCCAATTGTAGATGCCGGAATGCGCCAACTGAACCAAACCGGAAGGATGCACAACAGAATCCGAATGGTTGTAGCGAGTTTTCTTACGAAACATCTTTTGATAGACTGGCGCTGGGGCGAAGCATATTTTGCGAAGAAATTGCTGGATTATGATTTGTCGGCAAACAATGGAAACTGGCAATGGGCAGCAGGTTGCGGTTGTGATGCAGCGCCCTACTTTCGTGTTTTCAATCCGGATGAGCAGACGAAGAAATTCGATAAAGAGTTGAAATACATCCGAAAATGGAATCCTGATTTTGAAAATATTGTTTTTGAAGACAGAATTGTGGAACATAAATTTGCTAGGGAAAGAGCTTTGGAGACTTATAAAAAAGGGTTGAGCTGATGTTTAAGGCACAATAGTTTTTTGAACACTTAAGCTTAAATAAATACTTCTGAAATAGTTCAATTGAGAACACATTAGTTTTTAAATCTTCGATTTATTACTGATTTGATTTTTGGGATTTTGATAATCTCTAAATTTTGACAAAATGTGAATGGAAGACAAATTCCATAGCCCTGATTGTAGTGGAAATCCCACAGCAAGCGACGGAAAAAGCAAGGCGCGAGGAATTGCAACGGAAAGCAGGTTCTCGGCTTCTAACATTTGGTTTGAGAGTTTGCGTGTTTGAGAGTAGGAGAATTTTTCTTTTTTGATTGTTAAATTATTAGATTTTCAAATTGTTACATTAAAATATTTTTCTATCTTTGCACACTTAATATTTAACCGGGACGTGTTCCCACAATTTTTAAATTTATGTCAGTAAAAATCAGATTACAAAGACACGGTTCGAAAGGAAAACCTTTCTTCCACATCGTAGTTGCGGATGCAAGAGCTAGAAGAGATGGTAGATTCATCGAAAAATTAGGTACTTACAACCCAATTACAAACCCTGCAACTATCGACTTGAACGTTGATTCTGCTGTAAAGTGGTTAAACAACGGAGCTCAACCAACTGATACTGCAAGAGCTATCCTTTCTTACAAAGGTGCTTTGTACAAAAAACACCTTCAAGGTGGTGTTGCTAAAGGTGCTTTTGACGAGGCTGAAGCTGAGAAGAGATTCGCTGCTTGGGTTGATGCTAAAGACGCTAAAGTTCAAGGAAAAGTAAGTGGTTTATCTACTGCTAAAGCTGACGCTAAAAAAGCGGCTCTGGATGCTGAAGCTAAAGTAAACCAAGCAAGAATTGATGCTGCTGCGAAAGCTGAAGCTGATGCAAAAGCTGCTGAAGAGGCTGCTAATGCTCCTGCTGAAGAAGTGGTTGCAACTGAAGAAGCTGCTACTGAAGTGCCAACTGCTGAGGCAGAAGGAACTGAAGAAACTCAGGCTTAATTCTTTACAAAAAGATACAAAACAAAGACACGAAGTTTTCGTGTCTTTGTTGTTTAATAAAATTCATCATCGGAAATAATGAGAAAAGAAGATTGCTATTTTTTAGGGACGATTACCAGAACGCACGGACTGCAAGGCAACGTGATTCTGAAACTGGACACAGACCAACCGGAAATGTATGACAAACTGACTTCTATCTTTTTAGAAATCAATGGTTTGCTGGTACCTTTTTTTGTTGAGAAACAATCTTGGTCCAGAAGCGATACCAAAATCATTACTTTCAAAAATTCTTCCGAAGCTTTGGTGAATCAGTCGATTGGGAAAGAGGTTTTTCTTCCGCTTTCTACGCTTCCTCCACTTTCTGGGAAAAAATTCTATTACCACGAAGTTGTTGGTTTCGAAATCCGTGAAGAGGATGGAAAATCTTGTGGAATCATTGTTTCCATCAACGATATGACGGCTCAGAATTATTTCATCCTGAAATTGGCTGGCAAAGAAATTATCATTCCGCTGATTAGAGATTGGATTCTGGAAGTGAATCGTGAAGAGAAATTTATCAAAATGTTTTTACCCGAAGGTTTAATGGATGTTTTCTTAATTCCTTCTAAAAAGGACGAGTAAGAAATCACTACTCCAAAACAGAAGGCAACAGATATTCCTGAACGATTTTATCAACCTGTGAATGCGAATACGGCTTGTTATAAGCTCTGGCTGTGATAACGATAACTAAAGGGATTTCTTTGAAAATAATGATTTTGTTCCCGCCATTTCCGCTGGATTGATAAGATTCAAAACTTTTGTTTCCGACTTTATAAACTTTTCGCCAGAACAGATAACCATAACCTTCTGATTCTTTGTTATCAGCAAAATAATTGGTAAAAGTTTTCTGAATCCAAGTTTTGTCTAAAATCTGTTTACCATTCCAAATTCCATTATTCTTGTAAAGTTGTCCGAATTTGGCAAAATCCAAAGCTCGCATTTTCAAACCGCCGGCTAAAGAAGGTTTGTTTTGAGGCGTGAATTGCCATTTGTAATTCGTGATTCCAAGTGGTTTAAAAAGTTTTTTATCCGCATAATTTTGCAAACCGTTCGGAACAGATTTGTCCAGAATATCTCCGGTAACCACAACACCAGCGGTGAAATAATTCCAGTTTTTCCCGATTTTATTTTCAGTCATTGGCAAATCCAAAGTAAATTTTACCCAATTGTCCGTTGGATACATATTCTCTTCATTTCCTGCAGAATCAGAATCGGCATCATTTCCTTCAAACGCAGAGCTCATTGTCAGCAAACTTTTGAGCGTGACACTATCTTTTTTCGAAGAATAATTTTTGAATTGTTTCAAATCATAGAAATCTTTCAGAGTTTGATTTTCACATTTGATATGACCATCTTTGATTGCAATTCCCATCAAAGCTGAAGAAAAAGATTTTCCAACCGAACGTGTATCATTCAAACTGTCTCTGTTATAACCATTGAAATATTCTTCCAGCAAAAATTTTTCATCTTTAATCACAACAATTCCGGTAATTTCTCTGAATCTATTTTCCGCAATTTTTTGATTGAGAAGTCTGATTTTTTCTTCATTGATTTTCTCATCGGAAACTTTCCAACCGCTGTTTGGTTTAATTTTCTGAATGGCTATTTGTTCTTCGGTAACATTCTTTTTTGGAACAATTAATTGGATTTCTCCAGATGCAATCACGTTTCCAACTTTCAGTGTTGAAGTTTTCAAATATGGTTTGATTTCGATTTTCAAAATGTGCGTTCCGACTTCCAGCGCATCTACTCCACCATTAGCAAAATAAAATCGAGACCAAAGATACCTTCCCCAAGAATCTTCATTCTTTGTATTCAAAAATGGAATTCTAAAATTGGTTTTGACTTTTTTATCTTCGACTTTTCCCGCTCCGGAATTCAGGTTTTCGGTATAAATCAATTTTCCGTCAACATAGAAACTGAATTGGTAATTTCCCTTTTTGAGCAATTCGTCAGCAGATAAAGAATTATCAAGCTGATGAAGATAATTGACCAAAGAATTATCCAGAAAAATTCTGACATCAAAATCTTTATCTTCCTGAAAAATCATTGTTTTAAGAAAATCCAATTCTTTCAAATTGTCAATCGAAACGACTTTATCAAGAAAAACGATTTGGTTTAAATGATTTTTCTGAACAGAGTTTTCGATTTTTTCAGGTTCGATGATGTTTTTGATTTGACTAAAAGAAAGTCCGAAAACGAACATTAATATAAAGAAGAAGATTGATTTCATTGTAAATTTTATAGGACAAAAGTAGAACTTCGATTCCATAAAAAATAGAATAAAATTAACATCACTATTTTTTCAAAATATTTTTAAACTTCAAAGGTGTGATTCCCATATTTTCTTTGAAACAACGGATAAAATGACTTTGGTCTGAAAATCCGCATTCAAAAGCAACTTCGGAAAGCGAATCGTTTTGATTGAGAAGAATCAATGATTTTTCAACTTTCAGTTTTCTTATATATTCTCCCAGATTACATTGAAAATATTTCTGAAAATCACGACTGAGATGCATCGGGTGGATGTTCAGAGTTTTAGAAAGTTCGTTTAAATTCAACTTATCCGTAAAGCTTTCGTGGAGAATTTCATCAATTTGATTCACCCAAATCGGATTCTTTTCAGAAGAACTTTTTTGATTGGACAATTGACTGAAAAGATTGAGCAAAATCTGATTAACACTAACCTCAAAAGAAGTATCGTTTAATTTCGATTCTTTAAAAATCTGGTAAATCAATAATTTGAGAGAAGGATTTTTGATATTAAAACTTCCTTCAATATTTTCCTTTGAAATCTGAAATTTATCAAACCATTCTTCTGTAATTTCAAGATGAAAACCTCGGGTAAAAATGTCCGGTTTTATGTTGTAATGCGCATCTTCCCAATGGTGATAAAGCAAAGTTCCGACAGAACAATCATAGGTTTCTTTTTTGTTGCCTTCTGTCATATTTCCCTGAAGCAGAAAGGTAAAATACGAATTTTCGTGATAATGCCAATCGACGAAAGGATGCGTATATTCTGTATCCGTAATGGTCAATCCATCGAAACTCAGCTTTTCATTCGTCTGCCCGAAAAATTCGCCATTACGGAGGTTTTTCATTATAGTTTTTGTTTTAGATTTTCAATCTGATTGTACATTCTGTTGAAAAATAACTTTCTGTCTCTATTTCCGGCGGTGTTCAGCGATTTACAATTCTTGATTTGATGTTCAAAATAATTGAGTGTTTCTTTACAGGTTTTTGCATCGTTCGTCAAGAGATACCCAAACATATTACAAGGAATTGCCATTGTAGACTGCAAACCATTCGATATAAAAATATCATTGGAAAGATGAACCAACTCGTTCTGATAAATTTGGAAACGGGAATTATTCTCTGTTTTATTTTCTATGTATTGAATCAAATTTTCCAATTCTTCCAATATCAAATTGGCGTCATTTTTTTTGAGAAGTCCAATTTCAAAATAGAATGAAATCTGCAAGAGAATGCTGGAAATCGTCATATCATTCCAAAGTTCTATTACATTTTGTTCTTCGTAAATCTCTCTTAGAATTTTTGTTTTTGAATTAAATTGTTGTGGCTGAAAATTCTGAAACGGGATAAAAACCTGTTTGGAATTTAGCAAATTCATCCAGACATAAATTTTAAATCTCGATAAAAGCGTATCCGAAACCGTATAAAAAAACGGAATATCCTTCGCAGAATAATAAATCACAGAATTTTCCGAAAAACTAATGGAACTCAAAATATCCAAAGTATTATCAAAAAACGAGTGTAAATCTTCGGTTTTATTGACCGCTTTTGTTTTCTTTACCAAAAGATTGTCGCTGTTTTCAAGAAATCTATCCAGAGAAATATTGTAGAACTTGGCAAGTTGCAGGCTTTCTTCCAAAGAAAATTTTGATTTCAGAGAAGTTCTTCTGTGCGCAGCATCATAACTGATGTTGAGAACATTCGCCAACTCATCATTCAGAGATTTGTCTCCGATTTTATTTCTGATTTCTTTCAATAAAAGTTCCTGATACACTTTTTGCGATTTTCACAAATTTAGAAAAAATATTAATTCCATTTCACATTTATAAAGTTGCATTTCAGAAATAATTTTGACTTATCAATTTAATAATTCAAAAAATGAAAAATTTAATCCTGTTATTTAGCACAATTATACTTATTACAAATTGTGCAGGTTTCAAAAATCCAAATGGAAGTGGAAATTTCAATAAAAATAATCTGAGCGAAATTGACGGGACTTACAAAAACATTTCTTCTTCCGGAACAGAAACTCTCACTGAAGTTTTTGATAGAAATACCAAAATGTTTGCTTTTCTCAAAGGTGGAAATAATAAATATGAAGAGAAAAAAGATGTTAAATTAATATTGAAAATAATTAACAATAAAAGTTTGAATGTCAAAATTATCGATTCCGAAAATCTATTGTTTGACAAAAATCTGAAAATAAAATTAAAAAAAGATGGCTTTTTGTATTTAAGGAAAAAAAGATTTATGATTGAAGGAATTCCATTTATTGCTGGAGGTTGGAATGTTCAAAAGTCTTGTTTTACAATAGACAAAAATCACAATTTACAAGTTCAACTCAACTATTTTTTCTATATGGCTATTTTAGTTGTAATAGGTGATGCTAAAACAACTAATTCTCATTTTACTTTTGAAAAAACAATAAATTAATTATGAAAACAATCTCATATTTATTAATCCTATTAAGATTTCTCTCAGCAATTACCATTTTATATTTAGGATATTTCGTCGGAGAAAAGTCGAGAACAATGATTTTAGTTCTAATGTATTTTGGATTACTAACTGATATTTTTGACGGAATCATTGCGAGAAAAGTTGGCGTTTCATCGGAAAAACTAAGAAGACTGGACAGTCAGACCGATTTGGTTTTTTGGTTGTCAATCGGATTTGCAACTTATTGGCTGAATTCTGAAATCATCCAAAACCATTGGAAAAGCATTTCTTTGATTTTCGGAATGGAAGCTCTGTGCTACATCATCAGTTTTTGGAAATTCGGGAAAGAAACCTGCACGCACGCTTGGCTGTCTAAGTTTTGGGGATTAAGTTTATTGTTGACTTTCACGTTTTTGATAGGTTTCAGCACAGCCAATTGGGCATTTTATTTATGTTTGATTCTTGGATTGATTTCTCATATCGATGTTATTCTGATTATTCTGATTTTACCGAAATGGCAATTCGATGTCCCGAGTTCTTATCACGCCTGGAAAATCCGTCAGGGAAAAAGTATTAAAAAATCAATTCTTATTAATTAAATCTCAATTAATAATATGAGACACTTTTTAATATTATCGGTTTTAAGTTTATTTCTACTTAGCTGTGGGAGTATTAGACAATATAATGAAAATAATTATGTAAAGATTTCAGATGCTAAAACTTTGGAAGGAGTTTATAAAATTAATCCCGTAAACACCGAACATAGATGGTATAACAACGCTTATTCTCTTTTGAATAATAAAGATGAAAATAAAAACTTCATTACGCTTGAAATAAAAATAATCAATGAAAATACTTTAAATATTATTTTTAAAGAAGATAATTTAATCACAAAATACAATTATAAAATCAAGGAAAGTGGATTCGTTAAAATATCAAATAAAATGAAATTTTCAGGAATACCTTATATTATTGGTGGGATTCTTATAACAAAAGTAGAGCTTGGCAAAACAGAATTCAATCAATTAATAATTAATGGAACTACAATTGATGAATCTGCAATTGTATTAATTCCAGTCTCATTTCCTAAAGAAGATTTCACATATAAATTTGAAAAAATTGAGATATAATATATAATAATTGAAATCCATCGATTTTTCCTAAATTTGCACTCACTTAATTTTAAAACAGAAACTTCACAAAAGTTTTACTAAAATGAAAAGACAGACAATTAAAGACCTTTTAGCAGATTACAAAAAAGTATTGCATCACGACATCACCGTTCAGGGTTGGGTTCGTGCGTTTCGTTCCAATCGCTTTATCGCATTGAATGACGGTTCTACGATCAATAATTTGCAAGTTGTGGTAGATTTTGAAAATTTCGACGAAGAAATCATCAAGAAAATCAATACAGCTTCGTCTTTGAAAGTTGTAGGTGAAGTGGTGGAAAGCCAAGGCGCAGGTCAAACGGTAGAAATCATTGCTAAGAAAATTACGATTTTGGGCGACAATTTCTTTGACGAATTACAAGCAACGATTCTTCAACCGAAGAAACACAGTTTGGAGAAATTGCGTGAGCAGGCACATTTGAGATTCAGAACCAATGTTTTTGGCGCTGTTTTCAGAATCCGCCACGCGGTGAGTTTTGCGATTCACTCTTTCTTTAATCAGAATCAGTTTTTCTACATCAACACGCCAATTATTACCGGAGCTGATGCAGAAGGTGCTGGAGAAATGTTTGGGGTTACTAATTTTGACCTTAATAATATGCCTAAAACCGAAGAAGGCGACATTGATTTTGCTCAGGATTTCTTCGGAAAGAAAACCAATTTGACCGTTTCAGGACAATTAGAAGGCGAAACGGCGGCGATGGGATTGGGAAGAATTTATACTTTCGGACCAACTTTCCGTGCAGAAAACTCAAACACAACACGTCACTTGGCTGAGTTCTGGATGATTGAACCAGAAGTTGCTTTCAACAATTTGGAAGATAACATTGATTTAGCTGAGGATTTCTTGAAGTATGTCATCAAATATGTTTTGGACAATTGCAAAGACGATTTGGAATTCTTAGACAAGCGTTTTGAAGAAGAACAAAAATCAAAGCCAGAAAAAGAAAGAGCGAAAGAAGGTCTTATCGAAAAGCTTGAAAATGTGATTGCAAAAAGATTCAAGAGAGTTTCTTACACGGAAGCGATTGAGATTTTATTAAATTCTAAAGAAAATAAAAAAGGAAAATTCCAATATCCTGTTGAAAAATGGGGAACTGATTTGCAGTCTGAGCACGAGAGATTCTTGGTAGAGAAACATTTCGAAAGTCCAGTTGTTCTTTTCGATTACCCGAAAGAAATCAAAGCGTTCTATATGAAACTGAACGATGACAACAAAACCGTTGCAGCAATGGACGTTCTTTTCCCTGGAATCGGAGAAATCATCGGTGGTTCTGAAAGAGAAGCAAGATTGGATGTTCTGAAAATGAAAATGGCAGAAATGCACGTTGACGAAGAAGAACTTTGGTGGTATATGGACACAAGAAGATTCGGTTCTGTTCCACACGCCGGTTTTGGATTAGGATTGGAAAGATTAGTTCTTTTTGTAACCGGAATGACCAATATCAGAGACGTGATTCCTTTCCCAAGAACACCGAAAAGTGCAGAATTTTAAATTCAATTTAAATTTTAAATACACAAAATCCTTCAATTAATTTTGAAGGATTTTTTTATTAACTTTGATGAAGATTTTTAGACAAAAAAATTAGAATTGTTATTTTAATTATACTTATTTCAAATTTTGTTTTTTCTCAAACAATTCAGGAAAATTTACAATCTGATTTAGGAAAGTTCAAATTTCTTTTTCTAAATAGAAATTTAGAAAAAATGTTTAATTTCACTTATGAGAGTAAAACGAAAAACAAAGAAAATTGGATTCAAAAAGGAAATTCTGCCTTTGAAAAATTGGAAAAAGAGGGTTTAAAATTTATAAATGTTTATCATAAAGATTTCAATGAAATTATTGAATACAACAATGAACTTCAAACAAGTTTTATGGAAGCAATGTTGATAGAGTCGCAAAAAGGTAAATTTGTTTTGGAAGATACAAATGTTGGAATTTCTACTGATAAAGGAAAAAGTTGGAAATTTATAAATTCTGGAAAGGATAATAATGAGATAATACATAAACGATTCCCAAATCTAAGTGATAAAATTGTTATAAATTCAAAAATCAACAAACCTCTTGACGAAGAGAAATTAAAAGAAAAATGCATAGATTATAAGAATTTAGAATTATCGTCTATAACTGAGATTGGTTTAAAAAAATTAAAAGTTACACTATTAGAAGATGAGCAAAAAAGCATATCAGAAGACGGTAGTTTTTATCTTGAAAAAATAATTCGAGAGTTGAAAAACCCTTGTAAAATGGATGTAGTTATCAAAGAAATTTACAATAACCCAAATACTAAATTCAATATTGGAGACACAATACATATCGAAATTACCAATTTCGATAATGGTAATTATTATTTCATTTCGAAAAAAGATAAAGATGGACTAATATATTCTTACAAGTCCACGATTCTGAAAAGATTATGAAAATCCATCCGATAGCTTAGAAAAACATATTTCTAACTGAATTAAAATTTTAAATACACAAAATCCTTTAAAATCTAATAAATCTTAACCTATAAAACGAAAAAACCTTCAGAAATTTCTGAAGGTTTTTTGTTAACTAAAATTAACACATCAAAAATCGTGCTAAACTTCTTGGAAATTAAAAAAAAATTTTTAACTTCGTAAAGTTGATAATCAATTAACAAACACCAAAAATTATGCTAAAGCAAAATCTACAAATGCGCCTCGGGCAAAAGCTCGCTCCTCAACAGATTCAATTGATGAAATTGATTCAGCTTCACACGCTGGAATTCGAAGAAGAATTGGAAAGAGAGCTTGAAGAAAATCCAGCTTTAGAAAAAGTGACCGAAGAAAACACTGAAGAAGAATACACAAAGGCTGATGAGGAATTTGAAACAGAAGGCAGTGACAGCATCGAAACGGATTTTGATGTGAATGAATATTTGTATGATGACGAGCCAAGCTACAAAACCGCGAGCAGTAACTACTCTGCCGACGATGAAGAGTTCGACAATCAATCTCTATTAACAGAAGGTCAATCGCTTTACGATTATCTTTTGGAGCAAATCCGACTATCAAGCATTGATGATGAAGATTTGAAAATCGCTGAATATGTCATTGGAAATCTTGATACAGACGGTTACCTAAGAAGAGAAATCAAGTCAATTGTAGATGATTTAGCTTTCTCACAAGGCATTTATACGACCGTAGAAAAAGTCACTGATATTCTTGAAAATTATGTTCAGAAGCTTGACCCACCAGGTGTTGGCGCAAGAGATTTGAGAGAATGCCTGCTTTTACAGATTGAGAAAAAAGTGAGTTCTGATTCTTCCGTGATTTTGGCTGGGAACATTTTGAAAAATCAATTTGATGCTTTGGCGAATAAGCATTACAACAAGATTATTCAGAAATATGATATTGAGGAAGAAGATCTGAAAGGCGCACTGGAAGAAATCTCTAGATTATCTCCGAAGGTTGGCGGAAACTTTGATACACAGACTATAACTATTAACCAGGAAATCATCCCTGATTTTATGATTCAGGTCAAAGACAATCAAGTCATTCCCACTCTGAACAATAAAAACGCACCTTCCTTAAGAGTTTCTGACGAATATAAAGAAATCCTAACCACTTATTCTCACGATAAAAAGTCTACAGAACATAAGCAAGCCGCACTTTTCATCAAACAAAAACTAGATGCCGCAAAATGGTATATTGACGCAATCAACCAAAGACAAAACACTCTTTTACAGACTATTACAGCGATTGTAAAACTTCAGAAAGATTACTTTATTTCTGGGGATGAAAAAAACATCAGACCAATGATTTTGAAAGATGTGGCCGATATTACAGGATTTGATATTTCTACGATTTCCAGAGTAGTAAAAAGCAAATATGCCGATACACCAAATGGAATTGTTTATTTGAAAAATCTATTCTCTGATTCATTGACGAATGATGACGGCGAAGAAGTTTCAACCAAAGAAATCAAGCAACATTTGCAGGAAGCTATTGGTAAGGAAAACAAGAGAAAACCTTATACAGACGATGCTCTTGTAGGAATCTTAAAAGAAAAAGGTTACAACATCGCCAGAAGAACGATTGCCAAATACAGAGAACAACTCAATATTCCAGTCGCAAGATTGAGAAAAGAATTATAAAAATCAGCCTCGAAATTATTTTTCGGGGTTTTTTATTTATATTTAACATAGAATTATCATTAAATTTAAAATACAATTAATAGTTCCGTAAAGTTATTTAGAAACGTTACAAACTATATTTTTCTGATATTTCTCAATGTTACTTGAGTCAACTATTTTCTAAATTTGTGAAAATTCAAAACAACAATAGAATTATGGCAGGTATTACATCTTCTATCGGAAGAAAATATGCTATGGCGATTTCAGCAATGTTTTTGCTGATTTTTTTGGTGATGCATATGTCTACCAATATGATTTCTGTCTTTAGCGAAGACAGTTTCAACTCGGCATCTCATTTTATGGGATACAATCCGGCGATACAGTTTCTGATGCAGCCCATTTTGATGTTTGCTGTAGTCTTTCACTTTGTGATGGGTTTCATTCTGGAGGCCAGAAATAACAGAGCAAGACCCGTGAAGTATGCAATGAACCAGGGTTCTGCCAATTCTAGCTGGATGTCAAGAAATATGTTGATTTCCGGTGCTGTGATTTTGGCATTCTTAGCATTACACTTTTACGATTTTTGGTATCCGGAAATTAGTTATAAGTATATCCAGGGAAACAATCCTGATGAATTGAGATATTGGGAAGAGTTGCACCACAAATTCCACGATGTGTGGAGAGTTGTTCTTTACGTTATTGCATTTATATTATTAGGTCTGCACTTAGCACACGGATTTCAGTCTTCTTTCCAATCTGTTGGAGCAAGACATCCAAAGTACACACCTTTTATCAAGGCTTTCGGAAACTGGTATTCTGTTATCATTCCACTAGGTTTCATCATTATCGCAATTTATCACTTCGTTACTCAATAATAAAAAATAAATTATGAGTTTAGATTCAAAAATTCCTCATGGTCCACTTAAGGACAAATGGAAAAATCATAAAGACCATATGAACTTGGTTGCACCAAACAACCGAGACAAAATAGATATCATCATTGTTGGGACAGGATTAGCGGGCGGTTCTGCTGCTGCAACTCTTGCTGAGCAAGGTTATAATGTAAAAGCTTTCTGTTATCAGGATTCTCCAAGAAGAGCGCACTCTATTGCTGCTCAAGGTGGTATTAATGCTGCTAAAAATTATCAAGGTGACGGAGATTCAACTTACAGATTATTCTACGATACAATTAAAGGCGGAGATTACCGAGCAAGAGAAGCTAACGTTTATAGATTAGCAGAAGTTTCTGCCAATATTATTGACCAATGTGTTGCGCAAGGTGTTCCTTTTGGTAGAGAATACGGCGGACAATTGGATAACCGTTCATTTGGTGGAGTTCAGGTTAAAAGAACATTCTACGCAAAAGGACAAACCGGACAACAGTTATTATTAGGAGCATACTCTGCAATGAGCCGTCAAATCGGTAAAGGTAGAATACAGATGTTTAATCGTCACGAGATGCTTGACCTAGTCATTGTTGACGGAAAAGCAAGAGGAATCATCGCAAGAAATCTTGTAACCGGAGAAATTGAAAAACATTCTGCTCACGCTGTTGTTATTGCTTCCGGAGGTTACGGAAACGTATATTTCCTTTCTACCAACGCAATGGGTTCCAACGTTTCCGCAGCTTGGAAAATCCATAAAAAAGGAGCTTATTTTGCAAATCCTTGTTATGTTCAGATTCACCCGACTTGTATTCCGGTTCACGGAACTCAGCAATCTAAACTAACTTTGATGTCAGAATCTCTTAGAAACTCAGGAAGAATCTGGGTTCCGAAGAAAATTGAAGATTCTGTAGCAATCCGTGAAGGAAAATTGAGACCGGAAAATATCAAAGAAGAAGATAGAGATTACTATCTTGAAAGAAGATATCCTGCATTTGGAAACTTGGTTCCTAGAGACGTTGCTTCCAGAGCTGGAAAAGAAAGATGTGATGCTGGTTTCGGAATCGAAAATAATGACACGAAAGAAGGTGTTTACCTTGATTTCTCTACAGAAATTATGAAAAAAGGTAAAGAAGCTGCTATCGAGAAACATATTCATAATCCAACAGAACAGCAGATTTACGACCTTGGAAAAGCTTGGATTGAGGAGAAATACGGTAACTTATTCGTAATGTACGAAAAGATTACCGCTGATGACCCTTACAAGACACCAATGAAGATTTATCCAGCGGTTCACTACACAATGGGTGGTGTTTGGGTTGATTATAATTTGCAATCTACAATCCCTGGATGTTTCGTAATTGGAGAAGCTAATTTCTCTGACCACGGGGCGAACAGATTGGGAGCTTCTGCTTTGATGCAAGGTTTGGCAGACGGATATTTCGTTCTTCCTTATACAATTGCAGATTATCTTTCTGCAGATATCAGAACCGGGAAAATCTCTACAGACACTCCGGAATTCAACGAAGCTGAGAACGAAATTAAAGATAAAATCAATTTCTTTTTAACCAATAAAGGAACGCACACAGTTGACCATTTCCACAAACAACTGGGACACATTATGTGGAACAAAGTTGGAATGGGAAGAACACCAGAAGGATTGAGAGAAGCTATAAAAGAAATCGAGGAAGTTAGAAATGACTTCTGGAAAAATGTGAGAGTGCCTGGAGATGCTGATAACCTGAATCCAGAATTGGAAAAAGCTTTCAGAGTTGCTGATTTCCTGGAATTAGGACAATTGATGGCAATCGATGCGCTTAACAGAAACGAATCTTGTGGAGGACATTTCCGTGAAGACCACGCAACACCAGAAGGTGAAGCAGAACGTGATGACGTAAATTTCAAATATGTTGCCGCTTGGGAATATAAAGGAATGGACATTAATCAATCTGTGGTTCACAAGGAAGATTTGGTGTACGAAAATATCGAAGTTAAAGCAAGAAGTTACAAATAATCTCCATTCAAAAATATATAAATATGAGTGCAAAAAAAGGCTTAAATCTTACGCTGAAAATTTGGAGACAAAAAAATAATAAGTCGAAAGGACAATTCGATACCTATAAAATTTCTGACGTTTCTACAGATTCTTCATTCTTGGAAATGTTGGATATCCTGAACGAGCAGTTAATCAACGAAGGCAAAGACCCTGTTGCTTTTGACCATGACTGCCGTGAAGGAATCTGCGGAATGTGTTCACTTTACATCAATGGTAGAGCACACGGTCCGGATACAGGAATCACGACTTGCCAGCTGCATATGCGTCATTTCAAAGATGGCGAAACCATCCACATCGAGCCTTGGAGAAGTGCTGCTTTTCCGGTAATCAAGGATTTGGTGGTTGACAGAAGTGCATTTGACAGAGTAATGGCTGCAGGTGGATTTGTTTCAGTAAATACTTCTGGAAACACTTTGGATGCGAACGCAATCCTCGTTCCGAAAGAAGATGCGGACAAAGCAATGGATGCCGCGGCGTGTATCGGTTGTGGTGCTTGTGTTGCTTCTTGTAAAAACGGTTCTGCGATGTTATTCGTAGGTGCAAAAGTATCTCAGTTCGCATTGTTGCCACAAGGTCGTGTAGAAGCTACAAGAAGAGTTCTGAATATGGTGAGGGCAATGGATGAAGAAGGATTCGGAAACTGTTCCAACACAGGAGCTTGTGAAGTAGAATGTCCGAAAGGAATTTCTCTTGAAAACATCGCAAGAATGAATAGAGAATATGTATCAGCAAACCTTACGACAGCTAATTCATAAATTAGGAATTAGATTTTAGAAGTTAGACTTCTTTTAAAAATATAATCCGGTTGAGTTTTTCAATCGGATTTTTTGTTTGGGCAGCTTTTCCGCCTTCCGATCTCAAACCTAATGTAGTGGTTCGACGAAGTCAATCTTTTTTGCAAGACGTTTTGACATTCAATAGAACTTAACATAAAGCAAAAAAGGATTTCCGCTCAAGTCGGGCTGCGGGTTGTCAACCAATCAACTTTTGTCAATAAATCCCAATATTGTGTAAAAATTATATAGAATTAGATAAATCTGCGAGAACCAAATTACTTACAAATCAAAAACGCTTGGTCTTTTCGTCACGATACAATCTTTAATCCAAAGCATAAAAGCCAATCCAAGATAAAACAAAAAGAAAATCCCAGCGGTCGCAAACGTAGAATAGATAAAGAAAACGCGCAGTTTGGAAACCGGAATTCCCAACTTGGTTCCATATCTTGTCAAAACGCCAAACCATTCTGTTTCCATTTTGTGACGCAAACTGTTGATGATTTTTGGTTCTTTCATATTCTTAATTTCATTTTGGTTCTAAGTCTTCAAAAGTTGAAAACCGATAGCGCAATTTAAGCATTTTTTCTGAGTGCAGAATGTCTTGTATTGATAAAGAAAAGCCTGAGTCTGCAACGCGTTCTTAAATTTCATACCCAGAGATTTCCATTCATCCAACACCGAATTTTTTTCAGGTTTTAGCTCTCTGTAAAAATCAAAAATATCATCCACGATGTCAGGATTTTGATTCTTTTGATAAAAATATTTGATTGGCAAAATCGCATTAATAATAATCAAATCGATGAAATCTTTATTCAATAATTTCTGATTTTCAACCGGAGAAATTTTCCCAAAATTAAAATGATTATCCCAATATTTCGAAGCCGAAACATCTTCAAAAATCAAGTATAAATCATCAATCTTTTTTGCTTCAATAATCTTCGAAAAAAGATTGGGTTGTGAATGATAAAGATTAGCCAACTGTGATAATCGTATAGTAGGAAAATTGGGTGGACGAAGTTTTGAAAACTTGGGAGCAATCTTAAAATTAGACAAATTAAATTTTACTTTTAGAAAATAAAATTCGCGTTTCCAGACTTTCATCATTTCATCTTGCGGAGATTCCAAAAACCCACAAACACCAAACAGCAAAGCTTCCAATTGAATAATATTTTGTTTGATTTTGTTTATGACCGAAAAATCTAAACCTTCCGCCAATTGAAGAAATATTTCTGCGTTGACCTTCAATCCAAACGTGTAAGCCAGATTTTGAAACAAAACCGCCTCATAATTATTCTGAATTTTCTTTAATGATAATTCCAATGCATCAGATTTGAAATCCAATTTCCTGAGCAAAACTTCTTCTTCAAAAAACAACGGAATTTTACTTTTATCAAACAAATCTTCGCAAGGAACAAATGAATGTTCTTCCCGCAGATTCTGATGTTTCTGAATCAAAGTTTCATCAATATAACTCTTCAGTTCCAAAGTCGGGATCTGCTGATTTTCCAGTTCGGGAATATCGCAATCATTGATATAAACAGCGTGCAGAATCAAATTTCCGAACTCAGGATTGCCCGAATGATTGTGAAAAAACCAATCGGAAGCTTTGGTATGAATCTCGATGTTGCCAGCGAAAATAATGTTGTCAATTTTGATTTTTGCAAAGAGAAAATCGGGACCGGAATTCTTGTTCCATTCTCCAAATTCTAAAATTTCAATGTTCTTTCCATCCAAGGAAACAAAATCGAAACGCCGGAATTTTTTAAAATTCCAAAGATATTGTAATATTTCTTCATTCATTTGTGTGTTTGATTTTCGTTAAACAAAAACCCTTTCAAAGTAAAACTTCGAAAGGGTTAAGTTATAAAAATTTTGGAAATTTCTAATTATTTTTAACAGCGAAAAGCAGTAATGAAGTTTAACGCAAAATCCGTAAATATTTTTTATAATTATTGAAAATATTTTTAAGTTTCGCAAAGGCGTAAAACTCATCAAAGAAAAAAGACAATTCTAAGACCTAATTGTCATTCCGTAGGAATCTAAAATACTATATTTTCAGTGTATTGAGATTCCTATGGAATGACAAAATTGGTTTTTTAGGACAACTGTTGTTTGTAAGCTGAATCTGCAGCCCGACTTGAGCGGAAATCCTTTTTTGCTTTGAGTCAATTTCTATTTAATCCCAAACTTTCTGCAAAAAAGATTGGGAGCGGAAGGCGGATTAAGCTGCCCAAATTTTTTAATTTCCAGCGTCAATCAACTTCGCTTCTTCAAACTTCGCAATCGTGGTTTCATACATTTCAATGTAGATTGGAAGGATATTTTTGAGGTCAAATTTCAGTGCTTGGGCTTTCGCATTTTTTTTCATTTCGGCAAGAAGCTCTTCATTACTCAAAAGTTTGATGCAATAATTGGACATCGCTTCAACATTTCCGATTTCAGCCAAAAATCCGGTTTCACCCTGGATATTAACTTCTGGAATTCCACCTGCATTACTACTGATAACCGGCGTTCTTGCAGCCATTGCTTCCAGTGCAGCCAGACCAAAGCTTTCCTGCTCAGAAGGTAGAAGAAAAACGTCTGAAAGTTGTAAAATTCTGTAAAGGTCATTCACTTTTCCGAGTAATTTTATTTTACCAATCAATTCAGGATTTTCTTCCAAAAACTGGTTTATTTTCTCCATTTCCGGGCCTTCACCAATGATAATGAGTTTAGATTTCACTTTCTTATTCACATTTTTGAAAATCTCCAAAACATCCTGAATCCTTTTTACAGGACGGAGATTGGAAACGTGAATCAGGATTTTTTCGTCATCGCTGGCAAACTGTTCTCTCTGGCAGGTTTTACAATCTTCATCAAAAACAGAATTATCAATAAAATTAGTAATCACCTGAATCTCTTTCTGAATATTGAAAAATTGCAACGTGTCTTTTTTCAGACTTTCGGAAACCGACGTTATCGTATCACTTTGGTTAATAGAGAATTCCACAGCGTGTTTGTAACTTGGATGTTGGCCAACCAAGGTAATATCCGTTCCGTGGAGCGTTGTTACCAAAGGAACATCTTTGTGTTCTGCTTTTAACATTTGTTTTGCCGTGAACGCCGCATAAGCATAAGGAATCGCATAATGAGCGTGTAAAATATCCAGTTTGTAAAGATTCACAACACGGTAAATCATCGATGACAATGCGATATCGTAAGGCTGATACTGGAACAGCGGATAGGTCTGAACGTTGACTTTATGGAAAAAAATATTCGGATTGGTAACATCCAAACGTGCTGGCAACGCGGAACTTATGAAATGAACTTCATAACCTTTGTCGGCTAAGGACATTCCCAATTCTGTTGCTACAATTCCGCTTCCGCCGTAGGTTGGGTAGCAAAGTATTCCTATTTTCATTTTTAGCTTTTTATTATTTCGAAATAACTCCCAAATTTACTCAATTACCGTCTTGGAACTTTTCGTTTCCGAACTATTTTTTCTATCAGTTTGATTTTGAATTTTAGCTTCAACATCCATTCCCATTCCGAATTTCAAATTTTCATTCACCAAAACCGGAAGTCTTCCTGAGATTTTTGTTTGTCCAAGAATCCCATTGGCAGTTGCTTTCATAGAGTCGTCGTTATTTTCATAAGAAACCAAAACCGTAGAAACTTTAGAAATATCAATATCTTTCAGAGCATACGGACTTCCGAAAACATCCAAAATTACGTTTTGGTTTTTACTTAAATCTGAAAGAATTTTCTTGCTTGCATCCGAAATTTTATAAGGTTTATAAGCCGAAGAATTATCTTTATGGAAACCAACAATAACTTTTGAATTGGCAGGAATTGTATTAATTTCGCTCGATTTTTTGATAATAACCGTTGCTCCAAGGTTAAGTTGATTCAGGAAAGTGTCATAATTCGCTTCTTCCAATGGAACATAGTAGTAAGTTTCTTTGCAATCGAGAGGCAACAGTTTCTTTTCGTCTTTGATTAATGTCAAAGCATTGGCGTACATTTTCTGAATCAATTCTGAATGAGAATTATTATTTAAATCTTCATTCACGTTGTCTGGATTGACATTGTTATATTGATTTAAACCAAGATAATATTTTGTCAAAAGAATTTTTTTCACGCTCTCATCTACTCTACTTTGCGGGATTTCGCCATTGTCAATCGCTTTTTGGATTAATTTTTTACCCGTCGCAACATCCTGCGAAAACAACATTATATCGTTCCCAGCTTTGAAAGCCATCGCATCCAATTCTCCTGCTTTGAATTTGTTAGCAACTGCGCCCATATTCAATGCATCTGTAATAATCAAACCTTTATAGTCTAGTTTTTCTTTCAAAAGTCCAGTCACAATTTTTTTAGAAATCGAAGCTGGAATTCCTTTTTCATTCTCCAAAGCCGGAACATAGAGATGAGCCACCATTACGCCACCGATTCCTTTATTCATCAAGGCTTTGAAAGGCGCCAATTCTATTTTTTCTAATCTTTCCAAATTATGAGAAACCACCGGCAAATCCAAATGTGAATCTGTAGCTGTATCGCCATGTCCAGGGAAATGTTTAATTGCCGCCAAAATTCTGTTATCCTGCAAACCGTTGGAATAAGCCAAAGCTGAATTCACGACATTATTGACATCGGAACCGAAACTTCGGTTGCCGATAATTGGATTATTGGGATTGGTGTTCACATCTACAACTGGTGCAAAATCCCAATTGATGCCCATTCTTTTACAATCTTCAGCAATTTTTGAAGACATCTCATAAATCAGATTTTTATCTTGAATTGCGCCCAGCGTAATTGCCCAGGGATATTTGTGCGCTTTTGCAATTCTCTGGAAAACGCCCCATTCTGCATCCATTCCAATCATTAATGGAACTTTTGATTTAGTTTGAAACTCATTAACCAAATTAATTTCTCTCGCCGCATCATCCTGCATCAGAATCAATCCGCCAATTTTGTCATTGACAACAATGTTTCTGATTTGATTGATATGGGCTTCATCTTTATTGGTATAAAGTGCAACAATAAAAAGCTGCCCCAATTTTTCATCCTGCGAAAGCGAATTGTACGTTTTATCAACCCAATCATTGGCTTTTTTCATTTCCGCATTAGAAATGTTTTTAGGTTGATACTGAGTGAAATAAAATTGCGAAATAAAAGTTATTATAAATAGACTTAACTTTTTCATATTTTGAAAATCTAAAATTCAGAAAGTTTCCATAAAGATATTAATTCCACGGAAATTAGCTATTTTTATGGTCTGTAATTTGTAATTAAAATTTAACGTAAAATATTTATATCTATGAAAAAGTTTTTGCCCCTTTTATTATTGCTAGTTTCTAGCGCTTTCATCTTCAGTTGTAAAGATGATAATGATGACATTCAACAAGTTCAAGTTGATTATCCTGCGGTTTATGATTTAAAAAACGTCACTCTGGGTTATAATGATAACGACGGATGGAATTATTCTAAAGGTTTTGAACGTTCAATGCTTAGTCAAGATATTGTTTTAATTTATCTTCAAACCGACGCGACAACTACTGGAAGCCCAGTTTGGACTCCTCTTCCAGCAAAATTTAATCCTATTTTAAATGGAAATGTTCAAGAAGTATATTATGATTTCGATTTTACAATGAATGATTTTAAAATATATGCAAGAGGTTCGTTCGATTTATCTTTAATGGCTTCTACATTCTTAAATAATAAAACTTTCAGAGTTGTTCTGGTTCCAGCAGTTTATGGAAAAAATTCAAACAATGCTGATTTGTCAAAGATGACTTATGAAGAAGTTATTGCCAAATACAAAATAAATGACAGTAAAGTTGGAACATTATAATCTTAACTTAAAAATAAAAACCACAGAATCTGTGGTTTTTTTTATGCTAAAAAATAAATAATACTAAATTAGTATGAATTGAATTATTTATTATTAATTTTGTTGTTCACTAATCATAAATACTAAAAATATGTCTATTAAACTTGGCGATACGGCTCCGGATTTTGATGCAGAAAGCAGTTTGGGGAAACTTAATTTTTACGAATATCTGGGAGACTCCTGGGGAATATTATTTTCTCATCCCGCAGATTACACACCTGTATGCACCACAGAATTAGGAAAGACATCCGAACTGAAACCAGAATTTGACAAAAGAAATACAAAAGTTCTGGCATTAAGTGTAGATGGAATCGACAATCATAAAGGTTGGATTGCTGACATCAATGAAACTCAAAATACGGAAGTCGAATTCCCAATTATAGCGGACCAGGATAAGAAAGTATCGGAATTGTATGATTTCATCCATCCAAACGCCAGCGCAACATTAACTGTTCGTTCTCTGTTAATCATCGACCCAAATAAAAAAGTAAGATTAATTATCACTTATCCAGCTTCCACAGGAAGAAATTTTATCGAGATTCTAAGGGTTTTGGATTCTTTGCAGTTGGTAGATGGTTATGGCGTTGCCACACCTGTAGACTGGAAGGATGGTGATGATGTGATTATTCCACCAGCCGTTTCTCAGGAAGATGCTGAAAAAAAGTTCCCCAAAGGTGTAAAAGTGGTGAAACCTTATCTGCGATTCACCCCTCAACCTAATAAATAATTCAAATTTTTCAAAACCAAAAAGCTCAGAAATTGATTCTGAGCTTTTTGATTTTAATCCGTAGAAAAAAATATATTATTTAGTTCGCAGTAAAAATCTCATTTGTAAATTCTCCGTTGTTTTTCGGCATTTCTATAATGATATTTCCGTTTTCATAGTAGCCAATTGTAGATTCGCCAGAACCTAATTTCACTCTGTAAACATCCTTTTTTGCAGTCGATTTGAAAGTAGCAAAAGGAACAGAACTATTGCCATCAACCAAAATAAACTGCGTATCGTCGATTTTTATTTTTTGTAACGTTATCTTGCCATTTGTGTATCTCAAGGCTGTAGATGCTTGCGTGGAAGTTTCTTTTGAGTTTGATTCGGAAGAAACTTTAGCGACTTCGGGAGACTTTGATTCAACAACCTGTTCAACTATGACTTTAGGATTGGAAACCGGAATTTTGACTAAGGTTTGTTTCAAGGCATCCTGATAACCCGGCTCGAACTCTTTTATTGTGCTACTTCCCTTTTCGGATAAAATTACTTTATTGCTACAATCTTTGAACTGTAAAATGACCTTGTTTCGGAACATACTTTTATCGTCCAACATTTCTGCAGTAAGGATTTTGCAAGGATTCATCAGTGCGTCATTAGGCCAATTGGTTTTGGAATCTGCTAACACCTCATATTTCTTCGCTTTCAAAGAGTTTTTGAGGATCATATCCAGACCATACGATTTACTGTTTTTAAAATTAGCCAACTCATCTGGGATTACCACATATTTGTAATCTGATACGATTTGAGCTTGGGCTGATATTAATAAGAAAATGGAGAATAAGATTGAGATTCTTTTCATTGTTTAAAATTTTGAGTAAAGTTAATTCCTGAAACCAAACATATCCAATTTCAAAGAAAAGAAGTTGGAATAAAAATTGGATCCACCGATTCCAGAATTGGTAATGGCATAATCCAAGGTCAAACCTTTATATTTGATTCCAATCCCTGCACTGGGTTGGAAGGAAACTTTTCTTTTTAAATCTTCGATATCGGTAATAGACTGAAATCTGTTAAGCCCTAATCTCACAAAAATCATATCCTGAAAAATCAGTTCACCACCAACGTAAGGTGTGATACTTGCGAAATCTGTGGAAACAAGCGCAGCCGTTTTGGCAAAATCGATATTGACTCCGGCTTCTGGCAGTAATTTCAAATCTCTATTGAACTCGAAAGTTTTACTCACTCCGAGATTTAGTTTTGGCATTGTGATTTCCATTTTGTCCGTCGGAGCGGGATTGAATTCTTCACCATTTACAACAGCCGATAATTCTTTTTGGTTGATGGTCCAGAAATTGACTGTTGTTGTGGCATCTCTCAGCATAATACCCAAATTCAAATCTGTATCTGTACGGTAAACTGCACCGATGTCAAATCCAAAACCATAGCCGCTGGCAAATTTACCGACATTTCTATAAACGACTTTTGCCGTTGCTCCAACGTCTAATTTTTGATTCCCATTGGGATGAAAAGCATAAGAAAATAAAGCAGCGTAATCTGAAGTTGAGAAAGAACTGATTTTATCATAATCGATATTACCTTCAGGATCAATCAACTGAGTTGTGTTCAGGATATTATCAACGCCTAATCTTACGAGTGAAACAGCAAAAACGCCATTTCCGTAATCCAAAGGTTTGGCATAAGCAATGTAATCGTATTTGGCAATGGATTCAAAATATTCTGCGTGCATCGCAGCAACCTGCCAATCGCCTTCAATTTTCATCAGACCAGCCGGATTCCACATCGGAGAATAAACATCATCCTGATTAGAAATCACAGCGCCTCCCATTGCGAGTCCTCTGGCACCAGCACCAATATTCAAAAATTCATTAGAATATTTTCTGATGATTTGGGCATCAAATAGTTGTGAAAAAATAATCAGTAAAAAAAATAAAATTCTTTTCATCAAAAACTGTTTACAGAGGTTTGGATTCTGCAATTGTATCTTCTTTTTTTCGTTTCGATTTTATAACACCATTGATTACAATGGCAACAATCATTACCAAAGAAGCGATATAAAAAACAGGACTCATATGTTCTGATGCTCCAAAGATAAAAAAAGCCAGAATAATCCCATAAACAGGCTCAAGATTTACTGTCAAAATCAATGTGAAAGGTGAAATGAACTTCATTAGTTTTACACTTTCGAACATTGGATAAGCCGTAAAGACAGAAGCCAACAATAATATTAACGCAATATCGGTATAACTTATTTCACTGAAGGAAGAAATTTGACCTGTTAAAATAAAAAACAGGCTAATGACCAACCATCCGCCGGCAATCTCATAGAAAATAATGTTTCCAGAGCTGGTTTTTCCAAAAATTTTGCCATTGAAAACAGAAAAAATAGTTCCGAAAAGAGCACAAAGAATTCCGTAAAAAATGCCTTCTTTATATTTCAGCTCTGCGTTGAAAATCAAGGAAATACAAATCACTATGATAACTCCAATAATGACCTCGACCCAATCTGGTTTTCTTTTGAAGACTAAGGGTTCTATCAATGCGGCAAATAAGGTTGATAATGACAAACAGGAAAGCGCAATTGAAACATTGGAAACTTTAATTGATTGAAAAAAGAACAGCCAGTGAAAAGCCATAACACTTCCGATGCCTACAAGCTTTAATAATAAGATTTTTGTGACCTTGATACTTTCTTTTTTGATAATTCTCAGATATAAATAAAGAAAAACGGCCGCAAATGACATTCTGTAAAAAACCAACAACGGCGCATCGGCAGAAATCAATTTTCCTAAAATAGCTGTAAATCCCCATAAAAAGACGATAAAATGTAACCTCAGCAGATAAGAATTTTTCATTGGGAATTATAGATTTTCAGATTGCAAAATTAGGTTAAATTTCTTGTTTTAAGGTCAATTATCCGAATTGTCTGCACGAAAAAATCCGTACAAAAACTTGCACGGATCTCTTAATAAGATGACTTATTAAATAAACATAAACTAACTAAAAATTCATTTCGTTTGCTATTAAACGAAAAATCCTCAAATATATTTCAGAACGACGTCATTTTTTAACAGCATCACAATTTATAGAATCTTTCGTTTTGCTATCAGTCAAAAAATTTTATCTTTAAGCCCAAAGAAAACCTTATGGATTTAGAATTCAATAAAAGAGAAGATATCAACAAACTGAAACTTTCTGACACCAAGAAAATTTTGTCTAAAATCAAATTGGGTGGCGGTGAAAAAGCGCTTCAAAAACAACGCGATCAGGGAAAACTAACGGTGAGAGAGCGTTTGGAATATCTTTTTGATAAGAATTCTGACACCATAGAGATTGGTGCATTTGCAGGTTACGAGATGTACGAGAAAGAAGGCGGATGTCCCGCTGGCGGCGTGGTAGTGAAAATCGGTTACATCTCAGGAAAACAGTGTATTGTAGTAGCTAATGACGCAACTGTAAAAGCTGGCGCCTGGTTTCCGATTACTGGAAAGAAAAATCTGAGAGCTCAGGAAATCGCAATGGAAAATCGTTTGCCTATTATTTATCTGGTAGATTCTGCAGGTGTTTATTTGCCAATGCAGGACGAGATTTTTCCTGATAAAGAGATGTTTGGAAGGATTTTTAGAAATAATGCCAAAATGAGTTCGTCCGGAATTGTTCAGATTTCTGCAATTATGGGAAGTTGTGTGGCTGGTGGCGCTTATCTTCCGATTATGAGTGATGAAGCGATGATTGTAGACAAAACCGGAAGTATTTTTTTAGCAGGAAGTTATCTCGTAAAAGCAGCAATCGGCGAATCGATCGACAATGAAGCTTTGGGCGGCGCAACGATGCACAGTTCCATCTCTGGCGTTGTAGATTACAAAGCCAAAGATGACAAAGATGCTCTTGACAGAATCAAGAATATCATGAAATCCATTGGCGATTATGACAAAGCTGGATTCGACAGAACCGAAAGTTTCCCTCCAAAAGAAAATCCCGACAATATTTTTGGAATTATGCCAGCCGTGAGGTCTGAACAATATGACACTTTTGAAATCATAAAATGTCTTGTTGATAATTCTGAGTACGAAGAATACAAGCCTGATTATGGTAAAAGCATTATTTGTGCAACCGCAAGAATTGATGGCTGGAGCGTGGGAATTGTGGCCAACCAAAGAAAATTGGTAAAAAGCGGAAAAGGCGAAATGCAGTTCGGTGGCGTTATCTATTCTGACTCCGCTGACAAAGCAACACGTTTTATCGCCAATTGTAATCAGAGAAAAATTCCTTTGGTATTCCTTCAGGACGTAACTGGATTTATGGTTGGATCAAAATCTGAACAAGGAGGCATCATCAAAGACGGTGCAAAAATGGTCAATGCAGTTTCTAATTCCGTAGTTCCGAAATTTACTGTGATTACAGGAAATTCTTACGGCGCAGGGAATTATGCGATGTGCGGAAAAGCTTACGACCCAAGATTGATTGTAGCTTGGCCGTGGGCAGAATTAGCCGTTATGGGAGGTTCTCAAGCCGGAAATGTATTATTGCAAATCCAAGAATCTTCACTTAAAAAACAGGGTAAAGTCATCTCGGATGAGGAAAGAAAAGAAATTCTTGACAAAATTCTGAAAGATTATAATAAACAAATCCAGCCAACTTACGCAGCAGCAAGACTTTGGACAGACGCCATTATCAATCCTGTTGACACCCGAAAATGGATTAGCATGGGAATAGAAGCAGCGAATCATGCTCCAATTACAGAAAAATTTAATCTCGGAGTCATACAGGTATAATATTTGCTGCGACAAAAAAAGATAAACACACACATAACAGATGAAAAATTTATTTATTCCGATTGCCGGGTTTCTGGCAATCACAAATTTGTACGGACAATGCAATATTACTACTAGTAAAATCCCTGCGCCAGGCGAACTCACTACCATTACAGTGGGCGCCAATGCACAATGCGATGAATGCTATTCCTGGAAATCTTCTAATGAAGAAGTTGTAAAAATCGAAGGAAGCAAAAAACTTAAAAGTGTCAATCTGGCAGGAAAAAGTCTTGGGAAAAGCACAATCTCAGTTTCAATTTTAACAGATAAAGGAATTGTACTTTGCGAAAAAACAATTGATATAGTTGACTCTCAACAACACCAATTGGACAACAGCTGCGGTATTAATATCGATGATTTCAAAGATATTAAAGTAAGTGAATCCATTATGTCATTTTTTCCAAACGGCAACTCGGGAGACTATCTTTACAAATGGACTGTAACTTACGCTAATGGTGAAACCAGCGAGTCGACAGATAAGATTCCTCAATTCCCATATTCGGAGAGTAATTACATTGCGTCTGTAAAACTCAAAATCAGTAATAAAGTCCTTTTGTGCTCTATTTCATTGGTTAAAAAATTTGATGCTAACTATTGGAAAGCCTCAAAAAATATTGTCGAGCAAAAGGTTTATTCACCTATCAATTACAGCGAATATGTAAAACATCCAGAACAATCTAAAATGTCAAATTAGAATATAACTTGAAGATATTAAAAACAGAAACTTTCAGAAATGGAAGTTTTTTTTATTTTTAAATCCAATACAAATTTTAATAAAATTAAAATAATATTTAACTTTATTAAAATTTGTGTTATATTTGTAAAACAAAATTAGATAAAGTGAAACTTCCTATTATATGTCCAAGTTGCGATCATACTCTAAATGTAAGCCAGATGAAATGTCCATCTTGTGCTACGCAAGTGAATGGTGATTATGAATTGCCTACGCTTTTGAAGTTGGGCAGAGATGATCAGGATTTTATTCTCAATTTTTTTCTTTCCAGCGGAAGCATCAAAGAAATGGCGAAGCAAGCAGAATTGTCCTATCCAACAATGCGGAACAAAATGGATGACCTGATCGAGAAAGTAAAAAAACTTCAAAACTAAAACTAATGAACTGGAAAACCATCTTCAATCCGTTTGGGAAATTTTATGACATCCATCTTCTTATCGTTGGAATTATATTCTTTATCCTTAATATTTTCGGTTGTTATTATGCAGGAAATGTAAATGACAGCATCTTCCATCTTTCGCATTTGGAAGGCAATCAGACAATTTGGGATATTTTGAAAATCAATTCTTTGAGTACAATTTTCGCAATCATTGTTCTTTTTATTCTTGCGTTTTTCCTTAATAATAAAACAAGAATCATCGATATCATCAATACTGTTTTAATATCAGCTATTCCTTTAATTATTATAATGCCCATCTCCGGTATGTCATTTTTAAAGAACGCTACACAGAGTATCACAAAAAGTGTTGCCGATCCAAGTCAAATAGAAACAATAAACCTCATCTTGGTTACCGCTTTTGCATTGGCAAGTTTACCATTTATGATCTACAGCTTCGTGCTTTATTATAATGGATTCCAAACTGCTACCAATATCAAAAAGTGGCAACATATTGTGCTTTTCGCAGTTGTTTCATTGATATTGACCATCGTGAGTCAAACCATACTTTAATCAAAATTTAAATATAACATCGCCGTTCTGGCATTTCATTCAGCTAAATTATAATGGCTGGCGACGTTATATGACCTTTAACAAACCATAAATATTTACATATGAAAACCAAACTATTATTGGTGCTGATTTTATTAGCACAGACTTTCTACGCTCAAGATTTAACCGGCTCGTGGAAAGGAGAACTTGATCTTGGTGGGATGCAACTGCCTCTAATCCTTAATATTAAAAAAGAAAACAACGTATACGTCTCCACTGCGAGAAGTCCGAAACAAGGTGACAAGATCATCACCGTCGACAAAACGGAATTCAACAACAATGAATTGATTTTCGAGATGAATGAGCTTGGTGCTTCTTACAAAGGACAATTCAAGACAGATCACTTCGAAGGTACTTTTACTCAAAAAGGACGCTCATTTCCCCTGAATCTTTCTAAAAATAATGATAATGAAAAACCAACTTCAAAAAACGAAAAAATCAAAGACATTGGCAGCAGAGGAATCAACACAGCGAAACTGGATGATTTCTTCAATTATATGGCGAAGAACAAACAGAGTATAGGAAGCATTTCAATTTTCAGAAAAGGGAAAGAAATTTACAAAAGAGACTTCGGACAAGATCAATTGCCTAATGTCAAATGGAATACAGAAACTGCTTATCAAGTTGGTTCTGTCAGCAAGTTATTCACTGCTGTAATGCTGATGCAGCAAGTGGAAAAAGGAAAACTGAGTTTGTCTGACAAGCTTTCAAAATATTATCCTGAGATTCCCAATGCAGACAAAATCACAATAGAGACATTGTTGAATCATACCAGCGGATTGGGCGATTATGCCGGCGAACATTATCAATGGCTCTTCAAAAAACAAGTTGGTAATAAAACCATCCTTGACACCATCAAAGCACAAGGCGTGGAGTTTCAGCCGGGAGAAAAAACGAGATATTCCAATTCCGGATATTATTTGTTGAGCAGAATTTTGGAGAAAGTGGCCAAAAAACCATACAACGTTCTTCTTAAAGAAAATATCACCAGTAAAGCCGGTATGAAGAATACATTCTCTGTTTTGGACAATCCGAAAAATGTGTTCAAATCCTATGAAAATAAAGATGGGAATTGGACAACGATAGAAGATTTCGACTTCCATAATTGCATTGGTTTGGGCGACATCACTTCTACGCCTTATGATTTGAATCTCTTTATCAATGCTTTGTTCAATAACCAATTTGTAAAGAAAGAAACACTGGAAAAGATGATGCCGATAGCAGGATCAAAGTTAGATTTTGGTTTAGGAATTATGCCTGTCCCTTTTTACAATCAGGTTTCGTTTGGTCACGGCGGCGATACGGCTGGCTCTCACTCTATCACGTCTTATAATAAAAAGGAAGATTACTCTATCTCTATGACAATTAATGGGGAAGAATATCCTCACAACGCTTTGGCAATTGCAGTTTTGAATATCATTTATAACCAAGATTTCGATTATCCTAAATTTGAAACGGCAGACACAAACGGCAGTTACAACGGGAAACTGAAGAAATATCTGGGTGATTATACTTCGCCAGACATTCCAATTGGACTGAAAATTTTTGTGAAAGAGGACCAATTATTTGCCCAAGGAAAAGGCCAACCCGAATTTCCGCTGGAGTTTGTAGAGAAAGATCAATACCGATTTGAAAAAGCAGGCATCACACTGAATTTCTTCCCGGAAAAGAACGAGATGCAGCTTCTGCAAAACGGAAAAACTTATCAATTTACCAGAAAGTAAAATTGAGGACTCATCCTATTGATCAGGTTAAAATCCATCATTAATCTAAACTATTAACCCATCAAAAACGTGCGCATGACTTGAAACGAACATGCGCATGTTTCTCGTCGTTTTTGGTGAAAATAATTGGATTTAGATTATTAATCAAAAAAAAACGAGGCTTCTCAATTAAGATCAGCCCCGTTTCATAAAAACACAAATTATATATTATACTATTTCTTGATCACCTTCGTAGTTTCTGTTTGACCTTCAACTACGGTTTTGATGAAATAAACTCCCGAAGGTAAATGGCCAAGATTGATAACATTAGAATGATCGATCTCCTTTAACAATTGTCCAGCTGTGCTGTAAACTGATATTTTGCTCACCTTTTTGTCGGACGAAATTGTCAGAACATCAGCTACAGGATTTGGATAATATTTTATAGAAATTTTATCCACCTCAGCAGTTGCCAGTTGCCCGATGTTCAAGGTATAATCTTCTACCTGTCCGTAAAATGAGGTTCCACAAGGTGTAGTGTTGGGACTTGATATTGCATTATAAAGTCTGACTCTCATTTTTGTTCTGCCTGGCTTAATGGACATTGGTATTGTAATTACCCCATTCCAAGGTGAATTCTTATAACTCGATGTCAAAACTTTTTCACCATCATCATCAAAATCACCATCCTGATTGATATCTATCCACACAATAACCTGATCAGATTCTGAAGAACCTGTAGTAGACGATGCCACGAAATTATAGATTTGTCCTGCAGTAACATTACCAATTACATTTGAGAAATCTTCGTAACCTGCGTTGGAAGTAGAATTATTATTAATACCAGCAAACATGACATTGGATAATTTCTCTGAAGACAAATAAGTAGATGATGCCGAACAGTAGTTGAAAGCTGCTGTGTAGAACGACGCGGTTGTATAAGTTCCCACGTTTCCTCCGCAAACTGATGCAACATTCACGTCATAAGAAGTATTGACAGTCAATTGTGACAGCGCATAATGATTGGTACTGATGTTATTAACCACAGTCCAGTTGCTTTCTGTTGATTTTTTATACCTCAATGCATAAGTAGCATTTGCCACCAAATCCCAATCGATATTAGCGGAATTTTGGCCGATATCATTGCTCATCAGATTGGTAGGCGCAGAGCCATCACAAGCTGCAACTCTTGCAACTGACACCTTTCCCAATGCATAGAAAACATTGTCTACCGCAGAAACTCTCACGATGATTTGCGAATCTGTATCAATGGCAGCAAAATCCAAAGCTTCCGAACCGTCATTGGGTGTAGAGGCAATCAAAGTGAACCAGGTTGCGCCTTGATTCTTTGAGTAATCTATTTTGATATTCGTTACGTTGTACGGCGGCAAATTCGTATTCATAACATCCCAGGTGATTGGACTCATCACATTATTGTAAACCTTGGAAGTAGTCATTAGGAAAGGACCATCGTTTCCTACCGTAATGGTTTGGGAAGCCGAAACCGTCTGCTGTTGCTTCACATCCGGATTATTATCTCTTACCAAAACTTTGAAGTTCATCGTCCTAGCCACATTGGAAACCGATTCCCAGTCTGCAGCATTAGATACACTTCCACCAATTACAGTATTAAGTTTTGGAAAATATCTGTAAGGTAAACCCGAAGGTGGCAAAGAACGGAATTTGGCACCATTGGTATTATTGTCCATAACAGTATTCACAGGAGCTGTTGCGAGGTCATACTCTTCCCAACTGTAAGTTAATGAATTATTCTCTGCATCGATAGCGCTGGTCGTTAAGACAAATGCAGTTCCTTTCGGAATCGTTTTGTTCTGTAAAGCCGATACAACTGGTGGATTATTGGTAACATTGATAGCAGTTCCACAAGTTTGAGCATTGACATAAGCCTGAACCTGCTCCACACTTCTTACGTGAAAATACGAATCTGAATATCCCTGAACATTGACCATACCACTGATTCCCGCATAACTCATAATCGTAGAGCCAGAACCCGGTTCCATATGAGCCGTTTGATTGGGCGTTGCCTGAACATTAAATGAATACGTATGGTCTGCCCCAAACTGATGTCCCATCTCGTGCGCTACCACATCGATATCAAAATTTTCTCCTTCGGGACCAGCGCCTCTCGGTGTACTGAAGGCCGCACCTTTTGACTGAGCATCATTATCATTCGAAGGATTTTTGCAGACATTCCCAACACCACCGGCGTTTCCTGAGCTACCAGCACGTCCAAATAAATGGCCGATATCATAAACATTATTTCCGATGACCGAGGTCAAAGTCTGCTGCAATTCCAGATTCCAGGCACCACCGATGCCGACATTGGCATTAGAATAAGGATCTGTGGATGGACTTGTGTAGATGAGTTGGGGGAAATCCTGAACATTGAGATGGATGGCAAAGTCCTTTTCGAAAACGCCATTCACTCTCGTGACAGTCGCATTGATGGCTGCGAAAGCCTGTGGAACTCCACCAAAATACTGCGTGTATTCGCCAATCGTGGAAATCGCCAATCGGTAAGTTCTGTATTTTTTATCGCTTGATTTGCTGAAATCTGTTAACGTATTAGAGAAATCTGCGCCTTTCGTAAGTTGATTGATTTGGTATTTACTGATTTCCGATTCGTTGGTTGAGCAGAAAAATGCCTGTTCGCCGTTTTGTTTTTCTGATTTTGGAAAGACGCCATAAACGGTTTTTTCTTGATTCAATGGTTCAATAAATTCATATTTCCCATCCTTGAAAATCATCGACTGCAAGTCATACGGCGACACGCTGAATCTCACCCAAACCGTTGGGTCGCCTAGTTTCGCCCCCACATAAGAACCTAGTTGATAGCGTTCTGCCAAAGATTTCTGCACAACTGGTAAACTGTACACTTCAAACCGTTCCATCTTTCCGTCGACTGTTGGCAGATTGATAATGACTGGCTTGCTGTTCTTTCCCGTCTCTTGGGCTTGCAAAAGCTGATTTCTTATAAAATCAAGATTCAGAGTGTAGAATCTTTTGGATTTTGATTCTTTCACATCGATGCCTTTCATCGAAGTCGGAATCCACTGAGCGGCAATCGATATCGCACTACAAAGAGAAAGAAGCGCAAAAATTTTCTTCATAATATTATTTTTAGAAATCATTCAGTCATTAATGTTAAAAAACGAGGCCTCTCGATTTAGATTAGCCTCGCTCAATAAAATAATTATGATGAATAGATTTACTTTTTGTTTACTTTTTGATTACTTTGGTCATCTCAGATTGACCTTCTAAAACCGTTTTCACGAAGTAAACGCCTGATGATAGTTTATTCAGATTGATGACATTAGAATTGTTGATTTCCTGTAACATTTGTCCTGCAACATTATAAACCGAGATTCGGTTTACTTTTTTATCAGATGACACGATCAAAACATCATTGACAGGATTAGGGTAAACCTGTACTTTCGCTTTGTTCGCAACATCGCCTACTGCCATTGTAACCACCGTGAACTCGTCTGCCCCAATATCTGGTGTAGAAGCACTTCTTGTTTCGCCGTCAAAATCTGTAGGAACATCTGAAAGAGCAACGCCTTTATTATCAATCGCCGAATTCTCTGAATCAGGAACCAAGTGGAGATCGCTGGTAGAAACAAATTTTGGAAGCACTTTATACGAATTGTTATTGCCTCCAAGAATGTTTTTCATCCCTGTAATATCGGTAAAAGCAGGTGGACCTCCAGGCGTTTGTCCCAAATCTGGACCTGAACTGTAATAGATATTATTATCAATATTAGTATAAGCTGCCGCTACCGGTGGAACTGAAATAGAATAGGTCGGAATGGTAGTGTTTGCTAAATTAACCACAAAAATATTATTTCTAAGGTCGATTGCGCCCGCTGTAGAAACAGTAGAACTGAAGGCTATTGGCAAACCTTTGTTGGTTCCATTATCTTGAGTTTCTGTCAAATAAACTGAATTGTTATAGACTTTATAACCCGTTCCTGCATTAATCAAAATACCACCTGTGTAAGTGGATGATGAGGTATTGGCTGCAAAACTTGATATTTTTGAAATGAAATTATTGCTGACCAAAGTGTTTGATGCTGTTCCTGCGGATAAAATAATCGCTTCTGCGCCGTAGCCTACCGTGGTTGCTGTTCTGAGACCAACCAAATTGCTGATATCATTCTGGCTGATTACAGTTCCGACTGTAGAACCGCCTAAACTGATTCCTGTAACCGCACTGTTAAATCCATTAGTAGATAAATTTGAGATTTTGTTTCTAAGAATTTTATTGGCTGACACTGCCCCTCCGGCTCCGGCATTGGTAAAAATCTGAATACCTGTTGCACTACCACCACCAGCGTTATTAACTGTTATGTTATCAATCGTATTATCAGAAACTGTGCTGTTCATAGTAGAAACAGCTAACCAAATCCCACGTTTTCCTTCATTGGATGTATTCTCGAAGTTCCCGATCTTATTTCCAGAAACGGTAACGCCATCTGTCCCTCCAAGATAAATTCCCATAAACCTGTTGGAATTTTCTCCGCTTGTAGAAAGGTCGTTATTCGCAATCACCGAACCAGAACCGTTTCCGACTGTTGACACAGCAATCATATAGATTCCCTGATAGGATTTTTGTATCGAGTTATTTTCCAGTCGGATGTTATTAAAGTACCCCGCTGTTTGTGCTCCAGCTGTATTACTTACGATGATACCGCTTCCCGAAGTTTTCACACCGTTGACAATGGTCGTATTCTTCACTGTAACATTCGTCAGTGGATTGGCACTGTCAGAAGAACCCATCGCAACAACCAATGCTCCAGTCGCAAATCCATTGATGATACTTAGATTTCTTGAGTCAGAACCGTTATTACTTCCGTCAATAGTGACGTTGCTTCCCAAGATTCTCAATACAGGTCCTGCCGTAGTTGCATTGGTTATCGTGGCAGTAACTCCTGTTGCAGGTTTCAAGGAAACTGATATAAAATTGGAATTCCCTGTGCTTTTATTCAGAACAGCCGTTGCAGTTTCAGTTGTGTTAGCAGTAAGAGTTAAATTAATTACACCTTGGTGTGCTCCCGCATTGATAGCATCGAAAGCTTCTTTAACGGTTGTATAAGTTGCTGTTCCAGTTCCTGCAGAGGCAGTAACATCCACCTGAGCGAACGCTGCAATCCCTATAAAGCTGGATAAAAATAATAATGATTTTTTCATATAAATAAGTAGAGTAATAGGTTAAAATTTGGCAAAAAGAATCCCGGCTATCCATAAAAGATAGTTTTACAATAGCCGGGAAGATTCTTACTATTTGAAAAGGATTATTTCTTGATAACTTTAGAAGTTTCTGTTCTGCCTTCTACATCTATTTTTACAACATAAACCCCCGCAGAAAGATTATTCATATTAACGGTGTTTGTATTTTGAACAGTTTTAACCAATTGTCCTGCTGTATTATAAACAGAAATTGAGTTTACTTTTTTGTTGGATGAAACCGTCAGCGCATCTTTCACAGGATTTGGATAGAATTGAACTTTGTTTAAAGAAGTTTCGCTGGTTGCCAAAGCTTCTTTTACGTTCAAAGTATAATCTTCAATCTGTCCGTTACTGTAATTCCCACAAGCTCCGGTTGGCCAGAACATTGCAAAGGTGGAAGGCGAATTCACTTTTAAAAGTCTCAGTCTTGTATTTCCAATCACTGCGTCAGTTGGAACTTTTATAGTCATTTCCGCAAACATATCATCCATACCTGTACTTCCTTTTACAAAACCTATTCTGTAGATTTCGTTCTCATTATCAAGTGTTCCATTTTGGTTCCAATCGATAAATGCCGTGAAGGTACTTACTTTCCAAGATCCTGATGTATTACCTTTAACTGTAATTTTATACTCTTTGCCTCTTTCCAGATTTCCAATTTTAGAAAGGAAATTCTCGTAAGAACTGCTGGCGTTAGGGTCAGTAGCGTTGGAGATATCAGCAAAAGTCACAGAAGTAATTGGTTCAGAAACAGAAGCAGTTACACCACAATAAGATGAAGCACTTGGATTGCTTGGCAATACTCTAATTTTGGTGTTTCCTTTCAAACCTCCGCCTGACCAGTCGTTGTAACTCAAAATCCAATTGCCTTCTACCGGCTGAAGAGGAACCATTCCCGCTGGTGCAAAAAGTCTTGAGTCTGAATTGAAATCAATTTCCAATTCACCTTTTTCATCAGCAAACATTTCTTCGTCTTTGTTAAGTTCCCAGCCGTTTGATGCCGGATCACCCACATTAATTTTCACCTGACCATAAGGCGTCATATTCTTTACCGTAACCTTAGAACCTAAAGCAAAATCAGACATTTTGAATTCTACAGGGCTAGCAACTCCCGTAATCACTTGCTTAGGATCTTTGACAACTATATAATTTCCAGATGCCGTTTTTCCAGATGCATCTTCTACTTTCAGTGTATAATTTCCTAGTGGAGAAGTATTGGTCCAGCCATTAAACTGAAAAGTAATATTTCCACTGGCATCTGTCACAGAAGACAATGATCTCAAACCACCTTGTGGATCAGTAGCTGTAAATTTGATTGCAGAATTAGCAGCAAAACCACTACCTGTAACTTGGATACCGTAAGCCCAATACCAATATTCTAAAATACTGTTTGCAGGAGCAGGATTACCTGGTACGGTTGTGTCGATAGAGATGTTCTGTGCAGACAACATTCCTGATAAAAGCAAAGAAGCAAAAAAAGCGTTTTTCAATTTCATATCATTCAATTTTAAATTATGGATCAAATGTAGTTCTGAAATTGAACAAAAGAAAATGTTTACTGTTTAGAATCGTAGAATTTACAAGAATCAAGACAATCTTTTAAACTAGTAAAACATTGAAATACAATTAATTAAAACAATCAACCAATTTTAATCAGTGATTTAAGGATTTTAGATGAATTATTCTTTTTTTGATATAAAATAAGCTCCCGAACGCCGTTAAAAATATCAAAATAATAAACATCCAGAACAATCTCTGATTATCTTCCATTTCAGATTCTTGTTGTTCCAGATTTTTATTCAGTAAATCGGAGAAAGATTTTTTCTCTATTTCATCATTTTTCAGCAAATTATTTTCAAGCTTTTTGTTGTAAAAAAAATACCGTTCTTCATTATTTTGAATAAGATAATTTTGACTGAGAGCATCATAGATTTCCGTCAACATTCCAATATCGGGCGTATTTCCGATCTGCTTTTCTGTTCGCAAAAGAATCTGGTTCGCCTTGTCAAATTTTTTATTATTTTCAAGAGCTGCAGCCAAACCAATATTAGCATAGGAATAAATCTCAGTAATTTTATAACGTTCCGATTCCTTAATAACTTCAGAAAAAATCTTTTCTGCATCATTCGGTTTTCCTATGTCAATCAGGGAATAACCTTTTTGGATTTTGGTAATGTTTCTGTTCAGCCGACCGCTCCTGTCATTGCTTTTATCATACACATTAATGGCTTTATCAAAATACCTGATAGCAAATTCTGAGTCCAGATTATCCTTATAAATCAAAGCTTTAACAAAATAAATATTCGCAGTAACCTGTTGCAAAGAATTATCATTAAGATTATCAATAATCGTTTCTGCGCGGTTGAGATAATTGATTGCTTTTTTATTGAGTTTGAGTATATAATATTGATTTCCAATGAATCCCAGCGAATTAATCATCATCAATGAATCCTTCGCCTTCTGAGAATTATTTAGCGATTCCAAACCGAATTTCAAAGCTTCAGAGGAGAGATGTTTAACAGAATAAGCGCTTCCTTTTGCCAAGAGAAATTTACTTTTCAACCGGTCGTCATCTAATTTTGGCCCCAACTTTTTCAACGTCATCAGCGCAGAATCTGGGTTTACAAAAGCCATCCTGTCTGCAGCCAATATTTCCTGTTCAAGCCGAACGCGACTTTCCGATTGTCCAAAAACAACAGTAGAAATTGTCCAAAACAAAATAAATAATAACTTTTTCATCACTATTTATTTTTTAATTGTTCGATGAATTGAGACGGACTCGTTCCTGTCACATTTTTGAAAATCGTGGTGAAAGTTGTTCTGGAGGCAAAACCAGCTTCTTCTGCAAGATAACTCGTTTTATATTGCAGATATTCCGGATTATTTTGTAATTTACCAACTATATATTTAACTCTCAGTTCATTAAGATAATTACTGAAATTTTTCTGTTTATGCTTATTGATGATTTCTGACAGATACTTAGAGTTTGTATCCAGTTTTTTAGCTAAAACTGCAAGCGACAGATGAGGATCGGTAACTTCCTTGGATTTCTCAAAAAGATCCAATTTGGAAAGAATCAGATTTTCTGTTTTTTCCGGAATCACAAAGACGTTACTGGCTTGAAAATCTTTAAGTTGATCACTCAATTTTTGTTCATATTCATCAGAAATAATTCTCTTTTCGATTTCAGAATTCACCATTTTAATTCTGTTTTTCAAAACCAAAAAGTAGATCAAATAACCAATGACCGATAAAAATGCCATAACGAATAAGACGAACAGGATTTTGTTTTGTAAATCTTTTGCGGAGTTGCTGGCTTGTTTTTCTTTTTGGTCGATGAGGTTGATGACATTCACACGCGCATTCTGCAAATCAGAAATCGAAAATTTCAAAAGCTTGATATACCCTTTTCTGATGCGGAAACAATCTTCAGAATTCCCGCCATTACAAACTTCCTGAGACCAATCTTTGTAGAGATTTTTGTAAAAAACATCACCGTATTGCGGGTTTTGTTTTTTAAGTAAAACCAAATCTGCTTCCTGAAAATTATTATTCCTGATTTTCGATTTAAGAAGGTTGATATTAGACAAAAATTTGAAATACGAATTGCCTTTAAAATCAACAGCAATCGGTTTATTTTCAATCTCAGACTGAATCAGTTGAAGTTGAATTCCAAAAGTTGGATACAACTCCGATTGCAGATTTTTGTTTTTTTGAATTAATGACAGCGCATCTTTATACTTTTTCTCTGAAAACAATCTTCGAATCTCCAATTCGGTTTTCCAAAGATCAACCACTTTTCTCTCATCATCTTTGAGCGATTTAGACAAATCATCCATCTCAGAAATTGAATGAGACACCGATTTTTGAAAGCCTGTTATCTGATAAATTTTCCCGATGAGATACTCGTTTTTAGCCTTGAAAAAATCATTGCTAACATTGACAGAAAGCCGGTCGGCAGAAATTAATTTTACGACAGCATCATTGTATCTTTCGAGATTAATGTAAATTTCTGCCTGCAAAAGACAAGAATTATAAACATCGTCCACACTGCCAAAACTTTGGTTAGAAACAATGTATTGCGCGGCCTTCAGGGCTTTTCCCGGATCAGAAAACATCAATGCTTCTACATCTTTGGTTAAGTTTTGAGCATCGGTAATTTGAGAGCTAGTTTTCATAACTAACATCAAAACTACCACCAATGAAAAGGCCTTTTTCAGCATACCCTGTTTAATCCCAAAACCAAACAATAAAGATAAAAAAATCTAAGTCTAAATCAATTTTAAATTTAAAATAAGATAGAAATCGAGCTAATTCTCTAATACTTTTCCGATAATCTTTTTTCGGTGTTCAATTCCCCATTCTGCCAAATTCTCTATGATTTTTTTCAAGGTTCGTCCGTAATCTGTCAATTCATATTCTACACTAATGGGTTGCGTGCTTAGAACAGTTCTCCTCACCAATTGATTGATTTCCAAATCCTTTAATTCGCTACTCAACATTTTCGCAGAAATGCCAGCTATTTCTTTTTGCAAATCTGAAAAACGCATTTTGTTATAGCAAAGCGCAGCGATAATTTGGATCTTCCATCTGCCTTTCAAAATATCCATCGTATCCTGAACAGCGAGTAGATTGCTTTTACAACATTTTATTTTCATAATGAGTCTAAATTTCGATTTTATAATATTAAATCTACATTAATATTATTTTATAACTAACTAATTATCAAATAAGTTACTTTTTGGTAACGATAACTTTTAGTAACTACATTACAAAAATAAACTTTTCTTATTTAACTTTGACAATTCAAATTAAAAAAACAATTAATAATGAGTTTATTAGAAGACTTAAACTGGCGATATGCTACGAAAAAAATGAACGGCAAAATCGTTCCTCAGGATAAAGTAGATTACATTTTGGAAGCCGCGAGATTGGCTCCATCTTCCTCAGGATTACAACCTTACAGATTATTCGTCATATCAAACAGAGAATTATTAGAAAAAATAAAACCAATCGCTTTTGACCAGGCACAGATTACAGACGGCTCGCATCTTTTAGTTTGGGCAGCCTGGGACGGTTATTCTCACAACAGTATTTCTGAAGTTTTCGAAAAAACGACTATTGAAAGAGGAATTCCAATTAGTGCGATGGATGATTACAAAGCCAGACTTTGGGGAATGTACGAACCTCTTGGAAACGAATGGCACGCAACACACGCTGCAAAACAGGCTTATATCTCTTTCGGATTAGCCATTGCTGCAGCGGCAGAACAAAAAGTAGATGCAACACCAATGGAAGGCTTTGATAATGCAGCCCTTGACGAATTATTAGGATTCGCTGAAAAAGGATTGAAAAGTGTTGTGATTCTACCTTTAGGCTACAGAGAAACAACCGGAGATTGGCTTGTAAATCTTAAAAAATACAGAACTCCAAAAGATGAGTTTGTCACAGAAATCAAATAAGACAATAATTATCGCTGATTACACCGATTTCGCTGATGCAAAAAATCGGCTATTCATCAAATTTGAGAGAAAAATTAAACAAAAAAGCGGAAATTAATTTCCGCTTTTTTGTTTATTAATATCCTAAAAGTTTCAAGACATCTTCCGGTTTTTGCTCTTCTCGGAAAAGCTCATAAGTAATATTTCCGTCCTCATCCTTATCTATCAGAATATGTTTTGGCTGAGGCATCAAACAGTGGTGAACACCGCCGTAACCGCCAATGGTTTCCTGATAAGCGCCTGTATGGAAAAATCCGATATACAGCGATTTTGTTTCATTGAAAACCGGCAAATAAATAGCATTTGTATGTTGTTCAGAATTATAGTAATCATCTGAATCACAAGTCAATCCACCAAGAAAAACCCTTTCGTAAGAATCTTCCCAACGGTTAAGCGGTAACATTATAAAGTGGCGGGAAATTGCCCAGGTATCAGGCAAAGTCGTCATAAATGACGAGTCAATCATATTCCATTTTTCTCTGTCATTCTGGCGTTTCTGAGAAATAATTTTATAAAGATGTCCACCACTTTCTCCAACAGTAAAACTTCCGAATTCTGTGTAAATATTTGGTTCTTCGACACCTTCCTCCTCACAGAATTTCTTGATTTGAGAAACGATTTCGTTGACCATATATTGATAATCATAATCGAAATTAAGTGAAGTTTTGATTGGAAAACCACCACCGATATTCAATGAATCAACTTCTGGTGCAATTTTTTTCAACCTAGCGTAAACACGAAGACATTTGTATAATTCGTTCCAATAATAAGCCGTATCCTTGATTCCGGTATTGATGAAAAAATGAAGCATTTTCAGCCTTGCATTCGGATGTTCGGCGATTTTCTGGCTGTAATATGGGATGATATCTTTATATCCGATTCCTAATCTTGAGGTATAAAATTCGAACTTCGGTTCTTCCTCAGAAGCGATTCTGATTCCGATGTCAAAAGTTCTGTCGATGCTTTCTGTCAGCTTATCCAGCTCTCGGTAATTATCAAGAATTGGCGTAATATTTTCAAAACCGCTGTTGATTAAATCTGAAATCTTCGCCAAATAATCGTCGGTTTTGAAACCATTGCAAATAACCTCGATGCTTTTATCGACTTTTCCTTTGTCATAAAGGGATTTTACGATGTCCATATCGTAAGCTGAAGACGTTTCCAGACTGATGTCATTTTTCAAAGCTTCTTCTACAACAAAGGCAAAATGGCTGGATTTTGTGCAGTAGCAATATCTGTAATTTCTTTGGTAATCATTCTTTTCGAAGGCTTCTTTGAACCAGAATTTTGCCCTTTCAATATTCTGAGAAATTTTTGGCAGATAATTGAACTTCAAAGGAGTTCCGAATTTTTCCACAACTTCCATCAGGTTGATATCGTGGAACTTCAGATTATTCTCTTCTACATTGAATTCTTCTGTAGGAAAATAAAGCGTTTGGTCAATTAGTTCAGAATATTTGATTTTCATTTCTGGCTAAAAAAATTTAATTGTTTTACGATGCAAAAATGATGAAATAAACTGAATATCTGCGTTAATAATTCTATAAAAAATAATGAATTATTTCCCGACAAAAATCAACAAATCACCTTCTTTATATTTGATTGACACCTCTTGATTTTCTGCAACATTCCTCGTTCCAATTCTTTCTCCCAAAATCAAATCCTCTTGATGCAAAGGCCATTTTAAGCCTTTTGTTTCAATATTTTTGGCAACCGGAAAAGGCATCAGCGAAATCATTCTGTCTTTTACACCAGAAATTGAGAAATCTTTCACAATAAAATAATAGGATGAATAATTATCAAAAAATCTAAGATTCAGTTTGTCTTTAAAGAAAAAAGCAACGCTCAAGTTTCCTAAAAAATGGTCTTGTTCTCCTCCACTTCCGCCGTAAACATCGATGTTTTCAAAACCTTTTTCAAGAATGATTTCTATTGCTTTATGAAAATCAGTTTTATTTTGGTCAGGAGTTTCAATGATTTCGAACTGATGATTCTCAGCTTGCCGAAGTATTTCTTCTTCAATCTTATGCGAATCAAAATCGCCGGAAATAAAATCCAATTGATCCAAAGGAAATTTCATTTGTTTTAAATAATGAAAAGCTCCGTCTGTACAAGCGATTAATTCATAATCTGACAGATTGGGAAATTCTTTTGGTGGTTCTCCGTTGATGAAAAGTAGGGCTTTTTTCATTTTACAAATCATTAAACTTTTTAGGAAAGAATGTTTTGTATAATAATGATAATACTCCGATAATTTCTAAAATTGTTCCTAATACCAATAGTTGACTTGCCGAAATTCCAAAAAAACTCCAATGTGTAATTTTGAACAACACACCAACCGAACTGATTACAATTCCAATGATTATAATAAAAACATTAATTAAACTTTTATTTCTCACTATCTTTTTTATGTTTCGTTTTGAAGAAAAAGCCTTTTTTTGCTCCTTCAGTTGGTTTTGATACTTTACAAGAAGTCAGGAGACTTGCTCCAATTATAATTAAAATTACTTTCTTCATCTTAACTTCTATCATTTGGATTCCAATATTCTTCGGACTCACCGTGAAGTTTCGAAACATATCTTGCCAACACGAAAAGATAATCTGATAATCGATTCAAATATTTGATTAATTCCGATCGCACTTCTTCGGATTGATTCAGGAAGACCAAGCTGCGTTCTGCACGTCTGCAAACCGTTCTCGCCACGTGAAGAAAAGCCGCTGCTTTTCCACCTCCAGGCAATATGAAATATTGCAAAGGTTCTACTTTCTCTTCCATTTCGTCCATCCAAATTTCCAGCTCTTCGATTTCCTTGTCCGAAATTACCAATGGAAGTCTTGCTTTTCCATTAGCCAAAAACAATTTGTCAATCGGAGTTGAAGCTTCAGAACCAACTGTAAACAAATCAAACTGGATTTTTTTGAGCTGAGCAATGACATCTTTGTCATCAATATGTGATTTTGCAACGCCAATGTTCGCATTCAGTTCATCAATGTTGCCGTAAGATTCTACTCTTGCGCTGGCTTTGGAGATTCTGCTTCCGCCGTAAAGTCCGGTTTCTCCTTTATCACCTGTTTTTGTATATATTTTCATTGTTATTTTTTCGAAAGTTTAAAATTAAGGTTTTCTTTTTGAATGTGGAATAAAACACAATGGCACAAAGAATTATTTAAAATATTCGAACGCTTTTAAGGCACAAGGTTTGACTTCGTCAATGTAAATTCATTGTGCCTTAAAAACGCATCATTGAGAAAAAACCTTTTGTGCCTTTGTGTTGAAACCCATATTTCTTAACTTGCTCAGATGAAAAAACCTTTTCAGAAAACAACCAATCTTATCCACATTTTCAATCAACTGAAAAGTTTCATAAAACCTTATAAATGGATGGTTTTCGGAACTTTGGCTTTGACTTTTATTGGTGCGTTGTTTGCGCAAGTCAACCCGATTGTTTTGAAATATACAGTGGACGAAGTCACAAAATTGGTTGCTTTACCGAATCCAATGAAGGAAGGAATTCACGTTTTAATTCTTATTTCTATTATACTATTGGGAAAAGAATTAGCGAATATTTTCATTCAATTCGGACAGAAATTTTACGGCGAAAAAATTAGAATCAATGTCAGTTCAGAGTTAGCTCAGGCAGCGATTGATAAAATCCTGACTTATCGAATTGCTTATTATAACGATGACCGCCACGAATCCGGAAAACTTCAAATCCGCATTGACAGAGGTATTGAAAGCTTAACCAAACTTGTTCAGAATTTTTTCATCGATATTTTACCTTTGTTTTCAACTGCAATTATTGCATTGATTGTAATGTATATGCAGAATCTTTATGTTGGATTGGTTTCAACTTTTGTGATTCCGATTTATTTTTATGTGACATCTAGGCAAGCCAAAAAATTAGGAAACGTTAGACGGACTTTACGCAATCAACGCGAGCAAAAAACTTCCGGACTTTTGAATCTTATCAATTCCATAATGGTAATCAAGAGTTTTGTGAGGGAAAAATTTGAAGGCAGAAAACAATATAATCTTCAGATGCATTTGATGAAAAGCCAGTTGTACACACGCCGAACGAGTTTTATTTTTGACGGTTTGAAAACTTTTATCGAGCAATTTGGTGTTGTTTTAATTATCCTTTTGACGGTTTATCTGGTTCTCGACCAGCAAATGACGATTGGTGCGATTATGCTTCACATTATGTTATTCAACAACGTCTCTGCGCCTATTCGCCAGCTTCACAGGATTTATGATGATATGAATGATGCCTTTATTTATGCCGAAGGTTATTTCGAAATCCTGAATGACGATGACGAAACGGAACCGAACGGAACCATCAATAACATTCCAATCAAAGGAAATTTCGAAATCAAGAATGTGGATTTCACTTATCCGAATGGAATGAAAGCTTTGAAAAATGTTTCTCTAAAAATCGAGAACGGAAAAACCACCGCTTTGGTTGGATTGAGTGGTGCCGGAAAATCGACAATTATTAATCTGCTTTGTAAATTCTACGAGCCAGATTCGGGAGAAATTCTTTTGGACGGCAACAATCTGAATGATTTTGATAACGATTATCTGCGGGATGACCTTGGTTTGGTGCTTCAGAAAAATCACATTTTCAAAGGAAGTATTGAAGATAATATCCGCTACGGAAATCTTGAAGCAACTTTAGACCAAATCAAAGAATCGGCGAAGAAAGCTTATCTTCACGAGCAGATTATGGATTTGCCGGATGGTTACAATCACGATGCCACACAACTTTCAGGCGGTCAGCAACAACGGATTGCGATTGCCAGATTGTTCCTGAAAAATCCACCGATTATTTTCCTCGATGAACCTACGGCGAGTCTGGACGCAATTGCAACAGAACAAATCAAAAACTCTTTGGATGCCATTAAAAAAGACAGAACGGTGATTATTATTTCACATTCTTTGTCACAGATTTTGGATTCTGATATGATTTATGTGATGAAAAAAGGCGAAGTGGTGGAAAACGGAACGCACGAAGAATTATACGAAAAAGAAGGAACTTACCGTGAAATTTTCGACGCCTCTGCAAGAAGTCTGAATCTGGATAGATTGGTGAAAACTTATAAGGATGAATGAAGACCATTACATTAAAAAAATAGACCGAGTCACTTCGATTTTGATGCAATTGCAAACTAAATCCATTGTTCGTGCGCAGGATTTGGCAAATAAATTCGATGTGAGTATCAGGACAATTTACCGAGACATCAAGACGTTGGAAAATGCCGGAATTCCGATTTTTGGGGAAGCTGGTTCCGGCTATTCTTTGGTGGATGGTTACAAACTCCCGCCTGTGATGTTTACGAAAGAAGAAGTTTTAAGCTTCATAACTGCCGAAAAACTGATGCAAAAGTTTTCTCACGAAAGTCTCGATTCTCATTACAATTCTGCAATGGAAAAAGTGAAGGCAGTTATCAGAAATTCGGAGAAAAATATGGTTCAGAATATTGAGAATCAGATTGATGTTTATACGCATCGACCGGAAAAACCGGATGCTGTCAAAAATATAATTCCGACAATTCTGGAAAGCATCGCTGAAAAAAATCAGTTGAAAATCAGTTATCAAAATGTAAAAAACGAAGCCAGCGAAAGAATCATCGAAGCTGTTGGGATTTTCTACGAAATCAATTATTGGTATATGATGGCATTTTGTACAATGCGAAAGGATTTCAGGCAATTTCGGATTGACAGGATTTTGAAAATCGAGAAAACGCATAATCTATTTTTGCAGAATTATGGAAACATCGCTGATTACAGGAAAAAATCAGAGCGCAAAAAAGTGGAAGTCAAACTCTTGGTCGAGAAAAAAATAATGCCTCATCTTGTGAATTCCAAAATATATTATGGTTTGATTTCCGAGGAAGAAACCGAAAACGGAATGCTTTTGACCTTCGAAACGGAATGGATTGATGAAGGTTTCCCGCGTTGGTTGATTACCTTTGCTGATTATGCGGAAATTATTGGACCGAATTATCTCAAAGATATTATGACGACTTTAATCCAAAATATTTTTAAAAAATTAAATTAAAAAAATGAAATTATTAGTTTTACGTAGTTTTCTATTATTGACAATTGCTTATTCTACCACAGTTTCCGCATGTTCGGCATTTTTACTGAAAGGGAAAGACCATTGTGTTGTTGGTTTCAATGAGAACTGGAAAACGATGCCCGGAATGATTGTCGTGAACAAACGAGATGTCCTGAAAAGAAATATCAGCTGGGAAAACCTGACCACCGACAATCTGAATTCAAAAAAACAATGGACTTCTAAATACGGTTCCGTGACTTTCAATCTTTTGGGTTATGATTTCCCTTGTTACGGCGTGAATGAAAAAGGACTTTTCTTGGTTGAATTATATCTAGAAGAGACGACCAAAGTGGTGAATCCTAAACAGCCAAATCTATTTTGGGCACAATGGATACAATATCAATTGGATAATTATAAAACGGTAAAAGAAGTTGTTGATAATCTGAACAAAGGTCCGAACATCGATTGGTGGCCGAACGCGCCGGGAAGTCATTTTTTCCTGACCGATGCGAAAGGCAATGCAACAACCATCGCTTTACTTAATGGAAAATATACGGTCTTAACGGACAAAGAAATGCCAATGCCACTGTTGTGTAACAATCAATATAAAAAGGATTTTGATAAGGCTAAAAAATTTGATTTTCTTGGCGGGAATGAGAAATTCGATTATGAGCAAAGTGAAAAATGGGATGACCGTTACAACCGTGCTTATTATATGCTTCAGAATTATAAATACGACGGGAAACCAGTGGATTACGCCTGGAATATCCTGAATTCTATTCACGCTGGCGAATGGCAAACGGTGATTGATGTGAAAACGATGAATCTCTATTTCCGTTCTGATTTGAAGAAAGAAATTAAAAAAATTGATTTGACTAAATTGGATTTTTCAAAAAACGCGACAGTCAAATATCTGGACGTTCATACGGATGAATTGGGCGAAGTCAATCAGGATTTTCAACCGTTGACCATCAATAAAAATAATGAATATGTGGAAAAAGGTTTTCCGATTGGCTATGATAACAAAGAATTTGGAACCTCGGAAACATTTATAAAACTCAAACAAAACATTATTAAATTCTTTAAAAACATTTTACCAAATTAAATAAAAAAGAGCTTTCAGAAAACCCTGAAAGCTCTTTGCTTTTTTATCTTTCTCTTTCCCAGAAAAAAGGAGGCTCAATTCCCAAAGCTCTCAGATAAACATAACCTTGACCTCGGTGATGGATCTCATTATCAACAAAATATAGAATATTCTGATAAATCGGAAACTCATATTGTCCGAAAAGATTGAACATCTCCTGAAAACGTTCTTCTGATATTTGAGAAAAATATTCGTTAATCGTTTCCGTTTCTTCGTCCCATTTTTCCAGTATTTCTGCTTTGGTAATTGGCTGGAAAGCTTCTTCATTGAAAGCATCGATAGTTTTTCCAACGATACTTTTAAGCGCTGGTCCGCCAATCGCCAATAATTCCAAAGCCAACTTTGCGAAAGGTCTCATTCCGCCAATCGAAAACTCGAATAAATCTTTTTCAGGAAAAGCGTCAATCACTCTTCTGGTCAGATTTCTGTGGCCTTGCCAATGTATTAAAAGTTGTTGTGAGTCTAAGACTTTTGCGTTTGCGTTCATAATAGTTTGTTTTATTTGATACAAATTTATGACGCTGTTGTGACAATAGTTTGTCAGTAGGATTTTTAGATTTTAAATTAAATTTCAAACAACAAAAAAGTCGCAAAGAATAACCGTGCGACTTTAAATATTTTATAATTCAGTTTAAAACTTCTCAAACCTAAAATTCTCCCCAAGATACGCCTTCCGAACATCTGGGTCATTCGCCAAATCCTCTGGCAGACCTTCTTTCAGGATTTTTCCTTCAAACATAATATACGTTTTGTTGGTAATCGCCAAAGTCTGTTGGACGTTGTGGTCCGTAATCAAAATCCCGATATTTTTCTCCACGAGAGACCTCACGATTTTCTGAATATCTTCCACAGCAATTGGGTCAACACCTGCAAAAGGCTCATCCAAAAGGATAAAATTCGGACTAGTCGCCAAACAACGCGCGATTTCCGTACGACGTCTTTCGCCTCCGGAAAGCAAGTCGCCACGGTTTTTACGAACGTGCTCGAGATGAAATTCCTCAATCAGCGCATCGCATTTCATCTTCTGTTCTTTTTTGGAAAGTTTCGTCAATTGCAAAACACCCAAAATATTATCTTCTACAGACAACTTCCTGAAAACCGAAGCTTCCTGCGCCAGATAACCAATCCCGTTTTGCGCACGTTTATACATCGCATCTTTCGTAATATTTTGATTATCCAGAAAAACATTGCCCAAAGTCGGCTTCACCAATCCGACAATCATATAAAAAGAAGTTGTTTTTCCCGCTCCATTGGGTCCTAAAAGTCCGACGATCTCGCCTTGTTGAACCTCCAATGACACGCCTTTTACCACCTTTTTTGGCCCGTATTCTTTGATTAAATTTTCTCCTCGTAAAATCATAAAACAAAGATATATAAATTTTCATCTTCTCAATACATCAAATTTGGGCGTGCCCCTCGTCAATGCTGAAGCCACCGCTCGGGTCAGGCTTTCCGTTCCAAGTCCTCACTCGTGCCTCGCTCCGGGCTTTCCACTACAATCCTTCACGCGCTTCGCCTCTATGCACGTTTCCACATTTTACAACATACATTTTACATTGTACATTTTACATTGTACATTTGCAAAAATCTTAAAATGCTCATAGAAAGCCTTCAAAACGAAAAAATCAAAAAACTAACCCGACTTTTGACCAAGAATCAGGACAGAAGAAAAGCCGGCGTTTTCATCGTAGAAGGTCAGCAGGAAAACGAAAGAGCAATGCACTTCGGCAATCAACCCGAAGAATTTTACATCTGCGAATCTATTTTCAAAGGAAAATTGCCAGATTACAAAATCCATTACGTTTCCGAAAAGCTTTATGAAAAAATTGCGTATCGCGGGACAACAGAAGGAATCATTGGGATTTATAAATTAGAGGAAAGAACATTAGAAGACTTCAGTCCAAAAAAAGATTCAGCAATCATTATTTTGGAAAGTGTAGAAAAGCCCGGAAATCTTGGAGCAATCCTGAGAAGTTGCGAAGCTTTCGGGATCAACGCCTTGATTGTTACAGATCCAAGAACAGATTTTTACAATCCGAATGTCATCCGTTCCAGTGTAGGCTGTCTTTTCGGGATGAATATCTTCCAGGCTTCCAACGAAAAAACTTTAGAATTTTTGAAAACTTACGAATATCCTATCTTCACAACATTTATGAGTGACGACGCAAAAAATATTCAAACAAAAAATTTAAAAGAAAAATCGGCCGTTTTATTCGGAACAGAACATTCCGGTTTAAGTGACTTTTGGAAAAACAAAGGAGAAAATGTTTTGATTCCAATGTCCGGAAGCATTGATTCTCTAAATCTGAGTAATGCAGCCGCAATTACTTGCTACGAAATCTTGAGACAGAAATTAGAGAAATAAAAAAACCGCTTCTCGAAAGAAACGGTTTCAAATTCTTAACTTGGTTAAGATTATTTTTTAGCAGCAGCAGAATCTACTTTCTTAGCAGCACCTTCTACTTTAGCAGCAGCAGAGTCAACTTTTACAGCAGCAGAATCAACGTGAGCAGCAGCAGAGTCAAGAGTTGCAGCAGAAGAATCAACTACAGCAGAATCAGCAGCAGCAGTATCAACAGTTTCAGTTTTTTTACAAGCTACAAGAGCTACAGCAGCGATAGCAGCTACGAATAATGATTTTTTCATAATAATTAAATTAAATTGTTAGTAATAGATTGTCCATTATTTGAACAGGGCAAAATTATATCGATAAAATATTTTTGTTTTGAAAATTAATTGTAATATATTTGTAAAATACGATTTACAAATAACAAATACTGTAAATCAACCAATTAAGCATAAATAGAATTTTGAGCGATACCGAATTTTTACATTTTCAATCCTTAAAAAAGGCTGTTCAGGAAAAATATCTTGAAACACATTCCCCATCTTATGATGATATTTCCAAATGGAAAGGAATAGATATTATTTATTTTCAGGAAGATTTGAGACAAAAAGCCAAAGGGAATATCAGCGAAAAAACTTTTTACACTTATTTCAAGAACAATTCTCAGGAAAAAATCCCGAGAATAGATATGCTGAATATTCTGGCAGTCTATTCTGGCTTCGCTTCTTGGTTTGAGTTTAAAAAGAAAAATACTTTGCCAATTGTTGCAGGAGTAGAATCAACACCTACTCAAGTTGTAGAACAAGCCGTTGATTTGCCATTTGAAACTCCGAAAGCTGAGCAAGTTCAGGTACAACCTTTGGAAAAACCTCTGGTTTCTATTGATAATCAAGCTTTCGACGAAATCAATCAAAATATTAATTTCAAAAGTTCCAAACAAAATTTTGTAAAGAGATATCTGTGGCTGGGAATTTCGATATTTTTATTCGCAACTGTATTGGTTCTGGTATTTTATGACAATCTATTTTATAAGAAATACACTTATGCTTTTACCGATGCTGACAGAAATTCCTCAATAAAAGGTGAATTGGATGTTAAAATCGTAAGAGAAAATGAGTCACCAATTCTTTTTAAAGTAAAACCGAACTCTCCTTTTGTCTACGAAACAAAAAGTAAAAATCTGAAAATGGTTATTTCTTCTCCTTTTTATAGAACAGACACGGTAAGCAGAGATTTAACCAGTGCGCCGGAATCGGAAAATATAGAGTTGAAGCCTAATGATTATGCTATCCAACTATATTACTATTCTAAATCGATTATAGATTTCAAGAAAAAAACAAACGAACTGAACAGACTTATCAGTGATAACGCGTTGATTTATCAGGTGGTTGATAGTGATATTTATGGAATAGAAACTATGGACAAGCAGAAATACATCTCACTGGTTACGCTTCCCACGACTTCTTTAGAGAACCTGGAAGTGATTGATTCTCAAATGAAAAACGGAAAAATTGTAATGATTAAATTCAAAATCACTGATGATGAAAAAACAAAATAAAATCAGCTGGTGGATATTAAGCGTGATGACCATCATAGTAGGATTTGTTTCCTGTAATAAAAAATATGACGGCAAAGACAACTCCCTGGAAACTTTGAGAACTGCCAATAACAGAGTCACTTATTCTAAAACAAAACTAGACAGCGTTCAGGCAATAAACGTTATCACTTCTCAAAAAGTTCAGGATTTATTAGATTTATCGGCACTTTATACTTCCGGAAACAAGGACACAGAAATTGATTCCGTGATTTATACTCAGATGCAAGCGCACTTTTTGTCCAAGGATTCTAACAATCTCAAACCTTTACTAAAAGAAATGGACAGTTTGAAAGTGAAATTTGCTAAAGTGAACAATCTGATGACATCCAAATCTATTCACGAAAAAGATACATTGGATTTTGCAACCTTCGATGTTGAATATTATGACAACAAGAAAACTTACATTACCACGGTCAACCGGAAAGCGCAATATTTATTAAAAGCTTCTCCTGTAAAATTCCAAAAAGAGTTTAAGTTTTATTTTACCAAGTTCTATCAAAAGGAATCGGACAGTATAAAAACAACAAAACCCGCTAAATAGCGGGTTTTGTTTTAAATTAGATTTAGAATCTAATTATTTTTTGATTTCTTCTTTAGCAGCTTTTTCGTCAGCTTTTACTTCAGCTTTTGCAGAATCAGCAGTAGCTTTTACTGAATCAACTACAGCAGTTTTAGTAGAATCGATAGCAGCAACAGCAGAATCAGCTGTAGCGTCTACTGAATCAACAGCAGCAGCTTCTACGTTATCAGTTTTTTTACAAGCTACAAGAGCGATAGCAGCGATAGCAGCTACAAATAATGACTTTTTCATTGTTCTAAAATTTAATTAATTATTATTATTGATTTGTTGTCTTAATTATTGTGTCATAATTACAATACAAATGTAGGACGGTCTGATAAAAATCATTTAAAAACAACTTGTAAAGGTCTTGTAAACCGTTTTACAAAATAATAATACTGATTTTCAATTATTTAATTTTAAAATTTACAAATTCCGATGGTGTAATTAAACCATCTAAAGCCACATCTTTCTCAAAAACATTAGCAATATCTTCATTTGGAGAAAATAAATTTAGGCCAATTTTTTTGAGAATCTTCAAATCGGTTGAAAAGAAAGAATCATAAAAACCTTTTCCATAGCCTACTCTATTTCCGAAACGATCACAATATAATAATGGCGTCAAAACATAGTCTAAATCGAGGTTCGCATCAATATTTGAAATCGGTTCTTTGATTCCCCAATTATTTATTTCAAATTCTGAATCTGGGAAAATCTCCACAGAAATCATTTTTTCATCTTGAATTTTTGGTACAAAAACACGAGCTTTTTTAGAAAAAAAGTAATCAATGAAAATCTGAGTATTTATCTCATTAAACTTTTTAATTGGTAAAAAAATATTAATATTTTGATTTTCAATAATATTAAATTGTAAAATAAAGTTTTCGAAGACTTTTTGAGACAAAAAATTGACCTCATCTTGTGATAAGGCCATTCTTTTTGCTTTATAAATGGTTCTAAGTTCCTTTTTTGTGAGACTAAGATTCATCTTGAAAATGGTTTTAGTCTTGAAGGATTTTATACAATTTATCAGACATTCTCACTTTGAATGGAATCTCAAAAGTGATTTGGTCTCCAGCTTTTGCTGTTAATGAAGGACTTCCTTCCACGAAAAGTTCTTTGATTTCAAACTCCTGTTCTCCGGTTGTTGGTCCAGAGATCAGGACTTTGTCGCCAATAGAAAGCTCTTTGTTTTCTATTAAAAACTGTCCGATTTTCGATTTAGAATAATAGTGTTCTCCTTTTCCAATCAAGACTTTTTTCACTTTTATTTTTTGGCGAATATCTTTGGAATCTGCTTTTGCCAAAGGTTTGATAGATAAATCGCCTGAGTTTTTAAAAGTCAAAGCATCGGATTTGCCTTTTCGGAAGACTTTGTTTCCGACCTGCAAACCTTTTCTCAGTTTTAACTGTTCTTCCTGAGGCAAATGATAAATCTCCAGACACTCCGATGAGCAGGTGTTTTCCATTATCGCTTTACAGTCATCACATTGAATAAACAGCAGATGGCAAGCATCATTGGCGCAATTCGTGTGATTGTCACACGGTTTTCCGCATTGATGGCACTGAGAAATGATATCATCTGTGATTCGCTCTCCTAAGCGATGGTCGAACACAAAATTTTTTCCTATAAACTTGCTTTCAACGCCTTCTTCTTTGATTTGACGGGCATATTCTATGATTCCGCCTTCCAATTGATAGACATTTTTGAAACCCTGATGTTTGAAATAAGCACTCGCCTTCTCACAACGGATTCCGCCAGTGCAATACATCAAAAGGTTTTTATCTTCTTTGAAATCCTGCAATTGTTCATTGATAATGGGCAAACTTTCACGGAAATTCTCAACATCCGGCGTAATTGCGCCTTCAAAATGACCAACTTCACTTTCGTAATGGTTTCTGAAATCAACCACAATCGTGTTGGGATTGGACAACATTTCATTGAATTCCTGCGCTTTCAGGTGGATTCCTTTATTAGTCACATCAAATGTTTCGTCATTCAAACCATCCGCAACAATCTTGTTTCTGACTTTAATCGTCAACTTTAAAAATGAGTGATTATCCTGCTCCACAGCCACATTCAGACGAATACCTTTCATAAAATCATAAACTTCCAGCGTCTCACGAAAAGCTTCAAAGTTATCTGCGGGAACACTCATTTGAGCATTAATCCCCTCAGTGGCAACGTAAATACGGCCTAACGCATCAAGGGCGTTCCAGGCTATAAAAAGGTCGTCGCGAAATTTCTTAGGGTTTTCAATTTTGGCATACGCATAGAAAGACAATGTAAGGCGTTCCTTACCAGCTTCATCGATTAGTCGAGCTCTTTCTTCTGCGCTTAAGGTGTTGTACAGTTGCATGCTATAAACGGTTTAAGTGAGAATTTTTGCAAAGGTACAAATTTCGGAAATAGATTTTGGTTGATAGTTATCATTTGGGCGTGTCCCTCTCCACCGCTGAATCCAACTGCTCGGGTCAGGCTAGTAGTTTATCCTGAGCTTGTCGAAGGGTTGCAATCTTTTTTTGCCAACACCAATTCATCCGAAAAAAAAGGATTTCCACTACTATCCTTCACGCATTAGCAATTCCCCATTTCAAAATCACATTCAAAACAATTAATCTTTATTATATTTACGTCATTAAAAATTTAGAAATGAAGAAAGTCCTATTATCTGTTGTTATGATGACGGCAGTTTTCTCACAAAATATTAACGCACAAGAAATTACACTTGATAAAATCTACTCTGGCTATTACCGTGGAAAAGGAATCGCAGGAATTGCGTCCCTGAATGATGGTGAAAACTATGCCACGATTGAGAAAGATGGTATCGCCAAATATAATTATAAAACGTCTCAAAAGTCCGGCAACATCGTGGATGGAAGTTTCGAATCTTATATTTTTTCGGCAGATGAATCCAAGATTTTGTTGCAAAAAGGAAGTGAGCCAATTTACAGACATTCGTTTTTGGGGAAATTTGAGATAAAAGATTTGAAATCAAATAAAGTAATGCCTCTTAATAATGGCAATTACATCCAAGAACCGAAATTCTCTCCGGACGGAAGCAAAGTGGCTTTCGTTGTTGACAATAATTTGTTTTATCAGGATTTGACTTCGGAGAAAATCACTCAAATTACGAATGATGGGAAGAAAAACTCTATCATTAATGGACTTGGCGACTGGGTTTATGAGGAAGAATTTGGCCACGCGGATTATTACCAATGGAATAAAGCGGGTGATGCGATTGTTTTCGTAAGGTTTGATGAGTCCAAAGTTCCGGAAATCTATATTCCGATTTATGGCAAATCGCTTTATCCAACGGAGATGCGCTACAAATATCCGAAAGCTGGCGAAACAAACTCGACTGTTACGGCGAATCTTTATCAATTAAATTCAGCCAAGACAACCGCTTTGAATTTAGGAAATTTTGAGAATTATTACATTCCACAACTTTGGCAGACGAACGGAAAAGACGAAATCGTTTTGGCGACCAGCAACAGACATCACAGTCACGTAGACTTGTTGAAAGTGGACACCAAATCCGGAAATGTGAGCAAACTTCTTACTGAAACTGATAATGCCTGGATAGAAACCGACAACCTGACTTTGGAATTTTTGGATGACAATTCTTTCCTTTGGGCTTCGGAGCGCGATGGCTACAGACAATTGTACTGGTACGATCAAGCTGGAAAATTAAAAAAACAAGTAGCAAAAGGCAACTGGGAAATCACAGATTACTATGGCTACAACCCAAAAACAAAGGAAGCTTACATCCAAACCACAGAAAAAGGAAGTCTGAACAAAGTGGTTTCTAAACTGAATATCAACTCCGGAAAAACCACATTGATTTCTTATCCTGAAGGTAATAACTCGGCGAGTTTCAGCAAGACTTTTAATTATTTTATTAATACCAATTCGACTGCAGGAACTCCAAATAAATATGTTTTGAAAGATGCTTCCGGAAAGGAAATCAAAGAGCTTCAAAACAATAACGAGTTGCTTTCTAAACTTCAGAAAGATAACTTCGTGACAAAGGAATTCATCACGATTCCAAACGCTGTTGGTGACCAATTGAACGCCTGGATTATCAAGCCGAAAAACTTTGACCCGAATAAAAAATATCCATTATTTATGTTCCAATATTCAGGGCCGGGCTCTCAACAGGTTTCCAATTCCTGGGATGGAGGAAATGGAATCTGGTTTGAAATGCTGGCTCAGAAAGGTTATGTTGTCGCTTGTGTTGACGGACGCGGAACGGGTTTCAAAGGTTCTAAATTCAAGAAAGTAATTTATAAGCAACTCGGGAAATATGAAACGGAAGACCAAATGACTGCGGCGCAATGGTTCGGAACTCAGTCTTATATTGACAAATCGAGAATCGGAATCTTCGGATGGAGTTTTGGCGGTTATATGAGTTCTTTGGCTTTGACAAAAGGTGCTGACGTTTTCAAATTGGGAATTGCTGTTGCGCCGGTTACGAACTGGAGATATTACGACACGGTTTACACCGAAAAATTCCTGCAGACGCCACAGGAAAATCCTGAAGGTTATGACCAGAATTCGCCAACGACTTTTGCGAAATTACTGAAAGGAAAATTCCTTTTAATCCACGGAACGGCTGATGACAATGTGCATTTCCAGAACTCAATGGAGTTTTCGGAGGCTTTGATTCAGAATAAAAAACAGTTTGAATTTATGGCTTATCCGGACAAGAATCACGGGATCTTTGGTGGGAACACCAGACCTCAGCTTTATGAGAAGATGACGAATTTTATTTTGGAGAATCTTTAATCCAGATTAATTACAAAGACAAAACCCATTCAAAATTGAATGGGTTTTTTATTTTCGTTCAGACCAATCTTCAGGATTTCTGGAGGTGTGAAAAACAGAGTAAATGATTATTCTATTTTCTAATTCCTCATAAATGTAATGAATTGAATATGGAAACTTTTTCAAATAGGCTATTCTAGTATCACATATTTTTTCTCACAAGCTTTTGGATTTTTTGAAATATAATTGACCTTTTCTTTGAATTCTTTTAAAAACATCACAGATAATTTCCTGTCAATTTTATTATACCAAGTTACTATGTCCAGTAAGTCAACATTGACAGATTTTAAAATAATCTTCTTAGCTTTCATTCAAATGCTCCTTTTCAAAATCCTTCATAAAACTATCAAAGTCTACCAGTGATTCAGGATGAATTTTCGCAAGTTCAATCCTCTTCCTAACTTCTTTTTTTTGCCACTCAGGAGTTTCCGGATTTGCTTCTTCTTTTAGCATATTCACATATTCATTAACAATTCCGTACAAAGATTTTGGTAGAGAATCTAAATTATTTCGTAATTCTTTGATAGTAATTTCCATTTTTGAAGATTTAAGCCTATCAAAGTTATTAAAATTTTTTTATTCATTTTAAAATTCTATTTTTACGAATCAACAAACAAACTTTATGAAAGCTAAACATCCTAAAGGCTTGCCTTTCCTTTTTTTCACAGAGATGTGGGAACGATTCGGTTACTATTTGATTCTCGGAATTTTTGTTCTTTATCTGATAGAACCGCAAGGGATTGCCGGAGGATTGGGATTTGCCGATAAAGATGCTGATGATATCTTCGGGACTTTCATAGCGCTGACTTATCTTACACCTTTTCTTGGTGGCTTTTTGGCTGACCGAGTTTTAGGTTACATCAAATCCATATATCTCGGTGGCGTTTTGATGGCGATAGGTTATATCGGCGTTGGCATTTTTAAAGAATTGCCGTATTTCTATGGTTCTCTCGCGTTAATTATTATTGGAAATGGCTTCTTCAAACCTACGATTTCTACACTGTTGGGAAATCTCTACTCCGAAGAACCTTATAAAGCCAACAAAGATTCGGGCTACAATATTTTCTATATGGGAATCAATATCGGGGCGTTTATCTGTAATATTATTGCGGCATTTATGCGGAATAAATTCGGTTGGGGCGAGGCTTTTATCACGGCTGGCGTTGGGATGTTACTTGGATTGGTAATTTTCACCATCGGGCTGAAGCATTACAGACACGCGGCGGTAATGAAACCTAGTCAGGAAGGCGACACCAAATTGTCTGAAATTCTGATGAAAGTTTTTGTTCCTGCGATTGTTGCTGGCGTCATCGGTTGGTTTGTTCCGACGATGATTTTGGGAACCAATATCTTTGGAAGTACCAATACAGATGCGTTTATCTTCGCTTGCGTTCCTGTGATTTACTTTTACGTTTCGCTTTATTTTAAATCCAATCCGCTGGAGAAACCTGCGATTGGTGCTTTGTTGTCGATATTTCTCATCAGTATGTTTTTCTGGGCGGTTTTCAAACAGAATGGAACAGCTTTGACACGTTGGGCGAATTACTACACGGATCGAAGCGTCTCCGAGTCGGTTGAAAAACCTTTGGCTTCGCTCTTTTTGGTGGAAGAAAAAAGTTTTGCTGATAAAGAAACTCCGATCTTTGATGAGCAATTCCGTTCTCAAAAAGATGCTGATGGAAAAGCTTTGAAAGAAACCGGAAAAGATATTTATTTCCGAAATATTTCGAAGGAAAAAAGAGTTGAGTTGGAAGCTAAAGTCGATAAACCAGTTTTCCTTTATAATACAGAATTATTCCAATCCATCAATCCGTTTTGGGTGATTGCTTTAACGCCGGTCATTGTTGGTGTTTGGGCGATGCTCAGAAAACGAGGGAAAGAACCTTTGACGCCAAGTAAAATTGTTTTGGGATTGTTCATTACCAGTTTATCCTGTTTGGTAATGGTGGGCGCCGTTTACGCCGGAAACAATGGAGCGGAAAAAGTCTCTGCACTTTGGCTGATTGCTGGATATGGCGTCGTAACTATTGGCGAACTTTGCCTGTCACCAATGGGATTATCTTTCGTTTCCAAATTGTCTCCGGCAAGATTGACAGCTTTAATGATGGGCGGATTTTTCTTAGCAAATTCCGTGGGTAACAAATTGTCCGGAATACTTGCCAGCACGTGGTATAATTATGAAAATAAAGCCAATTATTTTTTGGTCAATTTTGGATTGTTGATATTCGCAACGTTGTTGGGACTGATGATGCTGAAGAGATTGAACAAAATAATGAGAGAAAGCGGACATTAAAATTATAATTGAAGCTCTACAAATAATTAAAGTGATTGATGATTAAATATTGTCAATCATTTTTTTGTGACAAATCTTTGCAGCCCGACTTGAACGGAGCTCATTTTTTGTTATTGGAAAAGCAAAGGCAAAAAAAATAGCGGGAGTGGAAGGCGGAAAAGCTGCCCAAATAAACAATGATAATTAAATTTTCTGAAACGCTAATCTCGGTGTTCCATCCGACACGTAAATAATTCCGCATTTTTTATAGCCAAGTCTTTCCAGAACTTTTTGCATTGCGATGTTGGTTTCGTGGGTATCGATTCTGATATTAGGGAATTGGGAAAAGCACCATTCGAAGCAGAATTGCGCCACGCCTTTTGCTTTTCCGTTGGAAGCGAGACGGTGGATGACGCCGTATTTCTCATCATTCAGCCAAGTTCCGTTTTCGATCACTGTATAATTCGGGTCATCGCCAATAATAAAATCGAAAGTGGCAACCACCTCATCGTTATTGATAATCAAATAATTGAATCCATTCCTTATACTATCCAACATCAGTTCTCTTGAAGGATAGCCGTTGGTCCACTGGATATGATTGCCGCTTTCCCGCATCAGTTGTCTTGCAGTGTTGATGCAGTCCATTATTTCATTAATATCTTCCGGAGTTGATTGTCTGATTTCCATAGCGTAGAGATAAAGGATAAGTGATGAATGATAATTGATAAAAGTTTTCTTATCCGTTGCAATTTAACTTTCCCATTTATGAAAAAAAACTATATTTGTTACCTTTAAGAAAATTTAACAATTAATTGATATGGATACAGCAGTACAAGCTAAGCAAAAGCATCCGAAAGGTCTTTGGGTTTTATTCGGGACCGAAATGTGGGAGCGTTTTAATTTTTACGGAATGAGGGCATTGTTGACGCTCTTTATGGTAAACTCTCTCCTTATTAAAGAAGCCGATGCGGCGATTATTTATGGTGGCTTTTTAGCTTTGTGTTATCTGACGCCACTTTTAGGTGGTTTCATTGCTGATAAATATATTGGAAACAGAAATGCCATTTTGGCTGGAGGCTCTTTGATGGCGCTTGGACAATTGCTTTTATTCTTCAGTGCATCTACTTTCTCTTCCGATTTGGGAAGTGCAAAAGGCTTGATGTGGCTGGCACTTTTCATCATTATTTTCGGAAATGGATTCTTCAAACCGAACATCTCGTCTATGGTGGGAAGTCTTTATCCAAAACAGGAGAAATCAAAACTGGATTCTGCTTTCACGATTTTCTATATGGGAATCAACATCGGAGCATTTTTGGGTCAGTTTATTTGTCCATATTTAGGTGACGTGAAAGATGCTGGAGGCGTAAGAGATATTTTCGCTTTCAAATGGGGATTCCTGGCGGCTTCTATCGCAATGTTAGTGGGAACGGTAACTTTCTTCATCCTTAAAAACAAATACGTTGTAACGCCGGAAGGCAGACCAATTGGTGGTTTACCAAAGAATAACACAAGCGAAGATTTCGAAGAAGGAGAAACGCAAACGGCTAAATTTGCAGGTTCTAATATGGGAATTGCAGCGTTGTTGTTTGTGGCGCTTTTCTTTGTTTTCAGATATATTTTGGTGAGCGAGATTGGATTCAGTTCTGTGGGAATGGGACAATTGATTAAAGGTTTGATTTATCCTTTCATTTATGCAGCAGGAATTTCATTGGCGTTTTTGATTATGAGCTCTGCAGAGAATAAAGTGGAAAGACAAAGAATCTGGGTTATCTATATCGTTTCATTTTTCATTATTTTCTTCTGGGCAGCGTTTGAACAGGCTGGTTCATCATTAACTTTCATTGCGGATAATCAAACCGACAGAAGTATTTTTGGCTGGGATATGCCACCTTCAATGGTTCAGATTTTCAACGGAATGTTCGTTGTTTTATTAGCATTACCATTTAGTTTGCTTTGGGACAAATTGAGAGCTCAAGGTAAAGAACCAGTTTCCCCTTTGAAACAAGCTATTGGTCTAGGATTGATTGCTTTATCTTATTTAATCATCGCATACAACGTTAAAGATTTAGGCAACTCCGGGCTATTGGCCATTAAATGGTTAATTCTACTATATTTAATCCAAACAATGGGAGAGCTTTGCTTGTCTCCAATCGGATTATCTTTGGTAGGGAAATTAGCACCAAAGAGATTTGCTTCTTTATTATATGGTGTTTTCTTCATTTCAAATGCCGCTGGTTACGCACTGGCAGGTTCTTTGGGAGCCATTATCCCAGCAACAGGTGACAAGTTCGCAAAAGCTGAAAAATTAGGTGTAAACCTTCAGGATGTTCTGGACAAAAAAGTAACATTAAATCCTGAGCAAGTGGCATTGTTCGAAAAAGAACAAATTCCAGTGGCGAACACTTCTTTTGCGGGTGTAGAAATCCACAACTTGTTCGAGTTCTTTATGGTATTCGTAGTTCTTTGTGGAATTGCAGCTGTAATTTTGGCCATTTTATCTCCAAGATTAAAGAAAATGATGCACGGCGTGAGCTAGTATTCAAAAACATATTTTTTACAACCACCGGATTTTATTCGGTGGTTTTTTGTTAAATTCGTATGATGGAAAAGTTAGAAGATTTTTTGTTTCTTTCCGTAAAAGAAATCATTAACCAATCACGCGAACGTGTTTTTCGTGTTGCAAATTCTACCTTACTGCTTTCCTATTGGCAAATCGGTCAACTCATTGTAGAGGATGAACAAAAAGGAAAAGAACGTGCAGAATATGGTAAATTTGTTCTGAAAAATCTTTCCAAAAAACTGACTTTTGAATTTGGGAAAGGTTTTGACGAGAGCAATCTTAGAAATATGCGCTCTTTTTTCCAAGCTTTTCCAATTCGTGACGCAGTGCGTCACGAATTGAGTTGGACACATTACAGATTGCTTTTAAGACAGGAAAACGAGCAAAAAAAGATGTATTATCTTAATGAATCTATTGAAAATAACTGGAGTTATAGAGAACTAAAAAGGCAAATCAATTCTTTAGCTTTCGAAAGAGTTTTAGAACACAAAAAATCTCCAATTGACAATATTCAAAATATTTTAAGGGACCCTTGCATTTTTGAATTTCTAGGATTAAAACCAGATGAAAAAATATCTGAAAAAGAAATTGAAACTGCAATCATTGATCACATTCAGAAATTTTTACTGGAGTTTGGGAAAGGTTTTGCTTTCGTCGCAAGACAACAGCACATTTCTACAGACACTTCGGATTTCTATATCGATTTGGTTTTCTACAATTATATTCTTAAATGTTTTGTCATTGTCGATTTGAAAACCGGCGAACTTTCTCATCAAGATATTGGTCAAATTGATATGTATGTTAGAATGTACGATGATTTAAAACGCAATGAAGGTGACAATCCCACTATCGGAATTTTACTTTGTTCTGAAAAAGACGAAACCATTGTAAAATATTCTGTTCTGAATGATAAAAACAATCTTTTTGCCAGCAAATATCTGCTTTACCTTCCAAAAGAAGAAGAATTAAAACAGTTGATAGACCAAGACAGAATTAGATTTGAGCTGGACAAGGACAACAACGACAACTAAAATTAACATTAACATTAAACAAAATTATATTCGATGAACCTCACCCTCGAAGAAATTCAAAATTTCAAAGGAAAATATCCGAAACAAATCTGGTCACTCTTTTTCTCCGAAATGTGGGAAAGATTCTGCTTCTACGGAATGCGCGGAATGCTCGTTTTCTTTATGATTTCTCAATTGAAATTTGATGATGAAAAAGCCAATTTACAATACGGTGCAACGCAAGCATTTGTCTATGCTTTCACGTTTGTAGGAGGCTTGTTTGCCGATAAGATTTTAGGATTCAGAAAATCACTTTTTTGGGGTGGCATTTTGATGATTATCGGAAGCTTAATCTTAGCTGCGAATCCACACGATTATTTCTTTCTGGGAATTGCGTTCACTGTTGTAGGAACTGGTTTCTTCAAACCAAATATCTCTACAATGGTTGGAAAATTATACAAATCAGGAGATTCCAGAACAGATGCCGGTTTTTCACTGTTCTATGCAGGAATCAATCTCGGAGCACTTTTGGGAGGATATCTTTGTATAGCTATCGGGAAAGGTGAAATGTTATCACACTTAATTCCAGAACATAAAAGATGGAATGTTGCTTTTGGATTGGCTGCGATTGTAATGGTCATCAGTTTGATTAATTTCATTTTCACGCAGAGACAATTGGGACCAATCGGACTTCAACCTCAAAAAGCAAATACAGACGGAACTTTCTCTCCATTAGCAAAATGGAATGAATACGGTGTTTATATTTTATCATTAGTTTTCATTCCCTTGATTATGATAATGGTTTCCGTTCCACAATACACCGATTATTTTATGTGGACAGTCGGACCATTGACTCTGCTTTATCTTTTTTATGAAATGACGAAAGTAACATCAGCCGAAAGAAACAAGCTTTGGGCAGCCTTGATCTTTATTATTTTCTCAATCCTATTTTGGGGAATCTACGAGCAGAGTGGTGGATCACTGAGTATTTTTGCAGCGAAGAACCTCAACCAGGACCTTTTCGGACTAGACCCAAATGGTGTGAATAATTCCGGAGGTGCGTTTTTTATTTTATTAATTGCAGTTCCAATCGGACTGATTTGGATGTGGCTTAATTCAAAAAAAATAGAACCCAATACGATTGTTAAATTTGGTTTAGGATTTATTTTTCTTGGTTTGGGATATTACGTGATTTTTGCAACGAAATTCTTTGCTGACCTACAAGGTATCACTTCACTTAATATTTTCACATTGGCACTTTTCGTTATTACTTTAGGCGAAATGTGTTTGTCACCCATCGGACTTTCCATTATGACAAAACTTTCCACAGACAAATTACAAGGAATGATGATGGGAATGTGGTTTCTCGCATCGGCTTACGGACAGTATGTGGCAGGTCAAATTGGAGCAGGAATGGCAAAAGTGAAAACCGGAGCAACCAATTACGATGCGCTTATCACTTATACCGATGGATATAAACAATTGGGATTGTACGGATTGATTGCCGGAGTAATCTTAATTTTGATTTCACCTTTTGTGAAAAAACTGATGCAGGGTGTAAAGTAATTTGAATCATTAAAACGTCTATGAAGATGGAAAGCTAAACAGAAAATAAAAAACACACAGATGAAAAAAATCTTACTATTAACCTTATTTCTGATTCAGGTTTCCGGCTTTGCTCAGGTTCATTGGATGACAGTTTCGCAAGCGCTGGAAGCTCAGAAAAAAGAGCCAAAAAAAATCATCATCGATTTTTATGCTGACTGGTGCGAGCCGTGTGTGGAAATGGAAAAGAAAACCTATAACCATCCCGAAATTGCAAAAATCATCAATGATAATTTCTATGCTGTAAAATTTGAAAGCGACGGAAATGAAACTATCAATTTTGCCGGGCATAAATTCACAAACCCTGATTACAAAGGAAAAAAGGGAAAATCTGCACTTCATCAGTTTTCCAAATATATGAACATCAATATGATTCCGACAATGGTTTTTCTTGATGAAAAAGCAGACCCAATTACGAGCCTTTCCGGAGTGCTGAAAGCCAAAGAAGTAGAACCTTATTTCACGATGATAGCCTCGGATGAATATAAAAACATCAAATCCAGAAAGGAATGGGAAGGTTATCAGAAAAAATTCAGGTCGAAGATTAAGGAATAAAACATCCAATTTTGGATGTTTTTTGTTTAGTCATAATGAAATCTACATTTCGCAATCAAGATTTTTTCGTCCTCATATTTATAAATCAAGCGGTGCTCATCATCAATTCTCCTTGACCAAAAGCCTGAATATTTATGTTTCAAGGGTTCTGGCTTTCCAATGCCGTCAAATGCATTTCTGGAAATATCTTTCAACAAATCATTGATTCTTTTCAATTTCCTTTTATCCGTTTTTTGCCAATACAAATAATCTTCCCAAGACTCATCTACGAAAATATATTGCATATCATTCTTTGATTAATTGCTTTTCAAAAGAAGTTTCGCTTTTTAATTTTTCGATAGCAGAATCCAAGCGTTTTTCATTTATTCGTGATGACAATTCGTGGTTGGTTGCCATCAAAGAATTGTATTCTTCAAGAGACATTACCACGATTCCGGAATCATTTCCTCTATTAATCAATAAAGTTTCGAAGTTTTTTGAAACTTTGTCCAAATAAGATTTAATATCTTTTCTGAAATCTGAAACACTTGCAATTAACATAATTATTTGTATTTAATTTTGTACAAAAATACGTACAAATTTTTATATTGAAATACATCTTGATAATTAATATTATTGCCAGTCATAAGAAATTTCCCGAAATTCGTCGGAACAAATTTTCTTTTCTTGACTTTAGAAACTTCCATAGAATTTCTCAAAAACTTCGGAACCGAACGCGCCAAACTCATCAGAAACGTGTTGGGCATTTCGACTGTGGAAGATTTGCTGACGTTTTACCCGATTCGTTATATCGATAAAAGTAAGATTTATAAAGTCGGTGATTTGACCAAAGAACCTGATTCTGATATTCAGTTTAAAGGGAAAATTACGGATTTGCAGGAAGTGGTTTATGAAAAAGGAAAACGATTGTCTGCGAAATTTCGGGATGAAACCGGGACGATGGATTTGGTTTGGTTTCGCTATACGAACTGGATGAAAGACGCGATTCCATTGAACAAGGAGATTTTCATCTTCGGAAAAGTGAATCTTTTCAACGGTTATTTTTCTATGCCGCATCCGGAAATTGAGGTTGATGAAAAGAAAGCTTTATCCGGAACGCTTCTGCCCGTTTATCCCGGAAGCGAGAAATTAGCCAAACGAGGCATTACCAATAAATTATTCCAAACCGCGATTTTCAATCTTCTGAAAGATTTACCCAATTTAATTTCCGAGAATTTGCCTGAATATCTTTTGAAATCGATGAAGTTGATGGGACGATTGAATTCTTATTACAACATTCATTTTCCTAAAGACTTAAAACATTTTGACGAAGCGAATCGACGATTGAAATTTGAAGAAGCGTTCTTTTTTCAGCTGGGTTATGGTTTGAAAAAACTGCATCAGAAAACCAAATCATTCGGAAACCCATTTCCGATTGTTGGCGATTATTTCAATAACTTTTATGAAAATAATCTTCCGTTTGAATTAACCAACGCTCAAAAACGGGTTCTGAAAGAAATCCGAACCGATATGAAACGTTCGACCCAAATGAACCGATTGTTGCAAGGCGATGTTGGTTCGGGGAAAACAATGGTTGCTTTATTAACGATGTTAATAGCTATGGACAACGGTTTTCAATCTTGTCTGATGGCGCCGACGGAGATCTTGGCTCAGCAACATTTTAATTCAATTCAGGAATTATTAGAAAATACCAATATCAAAGTTCGGTTGTTAACTGGTTCTTCTAAAACTAAGGAACGAAGAATCATTCACGAAGAACTGGAAAATGGCGAACTTTCTATCTTAATTGGAACACACGCACTTTTGGAAGACAAAGTCAAATTTCAGAATCTGGGATTGGCGATTATTGATGAACAACATAGATTCGGAGTAGCGCAAAGAGCAAAACTTTGGGCAAAGAATAATATTCCACCACATATTCTGGTAATGACCGCAACGCCGATTCCCAGAACGCTGGCGATGAGTTTCTATTCTGATTTGGATGTTTCTGTAATCGATGAGTTGCCAATTGGAAGAAAACCGATTATTACCGCTCACAGAAGGGAAAAAGACCGGTTATCGGTTTATAAATTCTGTAAAGAGGAGATTGAAAAAGGGCGACAAATCTATTACGTTTATCCGCTCATTGAAGAATCTGAAACCTTGGATTATAAAAATCTGATGGAAGGTTTGGAGCACGTGATGAATTACTTTTCGGAGTATAATGTCACGATGGTTCACGGCCGAATGAAACCTGCGGAGAAAGATGTCAATATGCAATATTTTGCGTCGGGAAATGCTCAGATTATGGTAGCAACAACAGTGATAGAAGTTGGTGTGAATGTTCCAAACGCATCTGTAATGGTTATCGAAAGTGCAGAGAGATTTGGATTATCACAGCTTCATCAGTTGCGCGGACGTGTTGGAAGAGGCGCGGAACAGAGTTATTGCATCCTGATGACGGACGATAAAATGAGTAAGGAAAGCCGAACGAGAATCAAAACGATGGTTCAGACGAATGATGGTTTCAAAATTTCGGAAGTGGATATGGAATTGCGCGGACCGGGCGATATTCTCGGGACTCAGCAAAGTGGTGTGATTGATTTTAAAAAACTGAATCTGATAGAAGATTCGGCGATTATCAAAGCTTCAAAACTGACTGTGGAGAAGATTCTGGAACAAGATTCTCTTCTTAATCATCCCGATAATCAAATCATCAAACAATATTATATCAAGCAATATAAGGGGAAGAATAAGTGGTCGCAGATTAGTTAGAGCGGTTTTGAGTTTGAGCAGAAAACTGAATTAATTAAATTTAAACAAAAAAGTCTGCTAAAAATAACAGACTTCTAAATTTAAAAAATAGTATATGAAGAAAAATTACTATCAGGCGTTCTGATTTCGTTCCGGGACAAATCTAAAATTATCCACGAAATAGAATTTTAATGAATCATTATCCGTTTATTAACAATACTTAAGGATCAATTCAGTTAAGTTTTACTGAGAGTTAATATGTTCATAATACTGTTTTAAGAAATTGATATTTGAAATGTTTTTGATTTTATTAATGAACTTAAAATCAGAATTAAAGCAAAATTGAAAATTCGTCAATTTGATTTGTAGAGATTTGAAGTTCCAAAGCTGTTCATTGTAAATTCATTTTAGAAATCAAAATAATCAGAAAATCGATCACAAAAAAAGCATCTGCGAGGTTGCAAATGCTTTAATAAATTATTTATTGATGGTAAATTCCATTAGGTAATCATCCATCACATAACCGTTTCCTATATTTAAAATCGCTTCTTCATAAACTTTGAAACCTTGTGATTCATAGAATTTATGTGCCGAATTATTTTTATTGACAGTGAGCGTAACTCGTTTATCATTCACATTTGTTGCTTCATTGATGACAAATTTCAGCGCTTTTTTACCCAAACCTTTTCCTTGGGCTTCTTTCAGAAAATAAATACGGTGAAGTTTGGTTGTTTCTGATTCCTGATGAAATTCGAAGCCGATGAACCCTAAGAATTCATTATTCTCTTGAATCAAATAATATTGATAATTCGGATTCTCAAAATGTTGACTGAGAGTTTCTTCGGAATACATCAAATCCAACATATAATCGATTTGCTCTTGTGTTATGATATTGGCATAAGCAAAATTCCAAGATTTTCTGGCTAAGTCTTGAATTGTTGCAATATCTTTTTGTTCGGCTTTTATAATCATAATTTAAAAAATTTCTTTGATGATTTCCAGAGATTTAGGTTCCCGAAAATCGGTAAAATGATAATGAAAATATACTAAAATTGAATCCAAAAAATTTTGTTTTCCAAATCTACTCAATTTAATTTCATAAGGATTTTGAGAAACAATTAATTCTTTCCAAATCGCAGAAATGTCTTTGTTAAAAAAATGATGCGACTCGATATCTTCGAAGTTTCCGGACTCCGGATTGAGGTAAGTTTTGTTGGAAAATAAAGGCTGTAAACCCTGTTGTTTTAATAATCTAAAAATAAATATCAAATGAGATTGAAAATTATCCATCTGCAATTGACTTAAAAAAAGAGAAATCTCGGAATAGATATTTCGGTTTTGATTTTCATTCCTCAAAACCTGATTCAACAAATCTGAAATAAAAAATAAAATCGAATTTTTACGAATATCGGAAGTGAACAATTCTGTGCTTTTCTGCTCAATTTTCATCACATTCTGGATGTTTTTCTTTTTATCAGAAGTGTAAAGCAGCAACTCGTTCAAAGGAAAAAGAAATGCTTTTTTCTTATTTTTCGGCGCATAAATTCCTTTAGCAAAAAAACTTTCGAATCCGTTTTCTCTGCAAAAACAATGGAGAACAGCATCGTGATCTCCATATTTTGTATAAGACAGTAAAAAAACTTCCTGGGTCATTTCTTAATTTACTACAGCAATTTTTGCGGTTGCTGTATCTGTTCCATCCTCATTGGTCATCAACACATAATAAATCCCCGAAGCTACTCTTACACCTCTTTGATTATTAAGATTCCATTCGAAATAACCACCATTGGCTACTGCAGAATGAACAAGATTTCCAGCGGCATCTGTAATTCTGATATTGGTTTTCTGTGCCAGACCTTTGATTCTCACATTCCCTTTATATTGGGCATAAATCACAGGATTTGGGTATACCATTACATTGCCAAAATTAGATGTCACATCTGAAACATCACCTTGATAAACCATTACTCCGTCTAAGGTTACAAAGTATACTTTACCTGTTTTATCGTCAATTTTAATATCTGTCACACTATTGTTTGGAAGTGATGAGTTAGATTTTGTAAAATGATAAATGGTTTTGTCTCCACTTGGACTGATATAGAATACACCTCCTCCATCTACCGAAATCCATTTTTGATTTCCAGAATCGACAGCGATTTGTAAAATTTTCGCATCTCTAAAAAGCTCTTCTGCCAAACCATTTTCTTCTATAATAATTTCTTCTGTTTGTGGGTTATCTTCAAGAATAGACGCTTTAGGATTGGATAAAATTCTAAGCCCCTGATTATTACCTATCCACAAATCACCATTATTATCCATAGCAACAGAGGTTGTTCCCTCTACGGGTAGATTATTTGTTTTTTTGAGTACTTTAGATTTATCATCCGAAATGTTAGAAGCCGTATTATTATAATCATACATCATTAATCCGCCGTCATTATTATATGGTGCCGGTATGTATAGCGCACCCTCATATGCTAAAGGTTTTTGAATCCCTCCAATATTAAAAGTTGTATATGGAGACGTTCCAAAATTATCTGTAGATCTACTAAGAAAATAAAAACTAGAAGTTGGACATATTACTGGAAAAGAGGGACAGGTAGATTGCACAGTTGCAAATAAATTATTTTGATTATCAAAAGTTAAACCAACAGGCCTGTAATAATATGCATTTCCATCATTAACGAAGTACCTTTTTACAAATTCATTATTTTTCATCCGATATATACCTTTATCAGAAGGAGATGGACCATTCGCATAAAAATTCGTAAAATAAACTTCATTTGGATTGGATGGGTCAGGAATAACATCTAAAATATTATATTTTATTGTAGAATTACTCAAGAAATATTGCGGATAATTCCATTTTGTACCGTCGTAATAGTAATAACCAATTTTATCTTCATTCGGCTTACCAACAGTCGAAACTGGATCAACTTCTCTATTACCACTTGCAACCCAAATTTGATTATTCAGAAGATACATTTTATATGATCTATTACTATAAGGTCCATCTGGCTTCAAACTGCTTTTCTGCTCATTAAGCAATCCTGAATACTGAGTACCAATAAACAATTGATTATTATAAACAATGGATGTATTCAAATGCTCTGCAACGTCAAAGTTCCTTTGCAATAATCCATTTATATTATAAAAGAATAGCTGAGTTTTATCTGTAATAATAATCTGACTATCTGTAACTTTTATATCTCTTACATCAACAAATATTTTTGGAATTGTAACAAATGTATTTCCAGACCTATATTTCACTTCATAATAGAATTCTTCAAAATTTTCAGAAGTACCTTCCTTTGTGATTATTTTTTTAGCATAAACAATTGTATTTCCAATATCAATTTTAGGAAACGATACTTTATCAACTCCATTTTCTAGTGTATTTGAAGGTAATATCCATTCAGAATATAATGCAAATGTCGCATTAATTGTATGGAATCTGACCCCTTTATCTGTTGCAGCGTAAACAATATTATCTTTTACAACAGCAGAATTTACCGCTTCATAAACTCCTCCATTTGTAAAAAAAGCAGTATCCCCAAATTCTCTTCTCGTAATGTTAAAAATTGACACACCATAACCGGCTGAGATAATAGCTTGGTCATTATTAATAGAGATTTGATTAATTTTTTTACTCCCGTTATAGCCGGTTGCCAAAGGAATATCCACAATTAAAAAAATACCATTAGGCGTTATGATGTCCAGCGATCCATTTTGATAACCAACAATTCCAGTTTGTGTTGCAGGATTATAATCAAATGCGGAAATTTTAACTTCGTGAAGCCCGTTTGCTTTTGATAACTTCTTTATTTCGCCAGTTCCAGGATAATAATAGAAAATACCGTTTTCGGTCGCCGCAATCAATCGGTCACCGTCTTCCCTAATTTTCAGAACATTGTTGTAGGAGAAAAGATCGCTCCATTTGCTGGTTTGCGCCTGAAAAACAAGTGCTATAAAAATTGATATAATTAATAAAATTTTCTTCATCCTAAACAATTATGTTTTCATCTATTAACTGATTATTCCACGAAATATTTTTCACATTCCTATTTTTATTAAAATAAAAATCCAATCTTCCCAATAAAATCCCTGCCCAACCTACTTGATTGACAATGACATTTTTACCATTCTTGTTTTGTAAACCCACTGGCTCGTTCAAAAAAGTATGAGTGTGACCGCCTAAAATCAAATCTATTCCGGAGGTTTTTGTTGCCAAATGTTGGTCAGACATTTTCTTCGGATCATCTTTATAATCGAAACCAATATGAGAAAGACATATTACCAAATCACATTTTTTCTCATTTCTTAAGAAATCTGCATAATGCTGAGCGACTTCTATCGGATCATGATAAACTGTTTCTCCATAATTTTTCTTACCCACTAAACCATTCAGTTCAATTCCTACAGCAAAAATTCCGATTTTGATTCCGTCTTTGCTGAAGATTTTATAAGGTTCGGTTTTGCCGTCTAGGATTGTATTTTTGAAATCATAATTGGAGCAAATGAAAGGGAATTTCGCATTCGGGAGAACTTTTAGAAAGCCTTCCAAACCGTTATCAAAATCGTGATTTCCCATTGTAGAAGCATCATATTGCATCATACTCATCAATCTAAATTCTAATTCGCCTCCAAAAAAATTAAAATAAGGCGTTCCCTGGAAAATATCTCCAGAATCCAAAAGCAAAACATTCTTCTCCTCACTTCGGATTTTACTGATCAAAGATGCTCTTCTCGCAAATCCACCTTGATTCGGATTACTTTTAAATGACTCAGCAAAAGGTTCTATTCTGCTGTGTTGATCATTGGTATGCAAAATCGTTAGCTTATGTGCAGACTGTTTTTTTACAAAGTCAAGTTGTTCCGCAAGTAAAAGATTGGGAGTCAGTGTTAACGCAAGACTTCCGCCGCCGAGATATTTTAAAAATTCTTTTCTCTTCATTATTCCTGCACTTTTTTATTCTTGAAAATCAATCTAATGTCGTCTGGAGTAGAAATCTCTGGGTTTTGCTTAAACTTTTCCAGAAAAAGATCACGCATTTTTATTCCTGTTGGTATCATTTCTCCTTGGGTAAAGAAAAACATGTTATCTCCTCCCATAGCCAAATAATCCGATGTTGCAATGTAATAAGTTTTGTTTTCGTCAATTGTTTTACCATTGATAAGTTTTTTTGATATAACATTGCCTCCGTCTGTTTCTATAATCATATGAGAAACCGGATTGTTTTGCTGCGTTTTTAAGTAATATTGGAACAGACCATCAATACTCTTTCCAGACATTTTCACAATAACAATCTCATTATTAAAGGGCATCACTTCGTAGATATTCTTTAGTGTAATATCTCCTTTGGGGATTATATTTCGGATGCCCCCAATATTGATTACCGCAGCATCAATCGGAGGAATACTATTCTTTTTCGCCCATTCGTCTGCACCTTCGAAAGTGTAATCTGCTAACAGATTTCCTAGATTACTGTTGTCTCCAGATTTATTGAGTTCTGTATTGGTGTGAGAAATTTTGGTATTCATTTTACTTTCCAGCTCGTGTTTGTAAGGTTCTATGACAGCGGCCATTTCCTTATCTTCTTTGAGTTCGCTGGCGATGTAAATATTTTTTTCGGTGTGGACATTGGTTATGTTGAGTGGTGTTTTACAACCAATCATCAACAAAGCAATAATACCAAATCCTATTAATTTATTTTTACGCATTTATTTTTTATCTTAATTTTTGAAATCGTGATTCCTTGATTTCATTTAAAAATAATATGGATACAAATCTAATGATTTTCGGGTTTGAAAACTAACTAAATAATTGTAAGCTAAGTCAAAAGAAAGTTGATTTTTCAGTCACATTAAAATAATTACCGCCAGCCAACAAAGCCAAACATAATCTTGGTTGATTATTAAAATAAAATTAACTTTGAGAAATTTAATTTTCAAATAAAAATGGGTCAGCTAAAAGGCGTCGGTGTAGCTTTGGTAACACCTTTCAATGAAGATCTATCCGTAGATTTTGATTCTCTTACGAGATTAATCGATTATAACATAGACAACGGAACCAGTTTCCTGGTTGTTTTAGGAACCACAGCTGAGGCTGCAACACTTTCCAAGGAAGAAAAGGACAGAGTTGTTGCTCACATCACGAAGATCAATAATAACAGACTGCCATTAGTTTTAGGAATTGGTGGAAACAACACAGCTGAAGTTGTAAAGCAAATCAAGGAAACCGATTTGTCAGATTTTGATGCTGTTTTATCGGTTTCTCCTTATTACAACAAACCAAATCAGGAAGGACTTTACCAACATTATAAAGCTTTGGCGGCGACGGGCGAAAAAATAATCATCTATAATGTTCCAGGAAGAACAGGCCAAAATGTGGAAGCTTCTACAACTTTGAGATTGGCAAATGAATTCCCAAATCTTTTTATGATTAAAGAAGCGGCTCCAAACATTCTTCAATATTTTGATATTCTAAGACAAAAACCAGAAAATTTTTCATTGATGTCTGGCGATGATGAATATACATTGCCTGTAACTTTAGCTGGTGGAAATGGTGTAATTTCCGTGATTGCTCAAGCTTATCCAAAGGAATTTTCGACAATGGTAAAATTAGCCTTGAAAAGAGAAGTGGACGAAGCTTATAAAATCCACAATTCTTTGGTAGAAATCACCAGATTGATTTTTGCAGAAGGCAATCCTTGCGGTGTTAAAACCATTCTTGCAGAAAAAGGATTAATTAAAAACTATTTAAGACTTCCGCTCGTTGCAGCATCAGAAGGTCTTCAGGAAAAGATGAAAGAAGAAATGCAGAAGCTTTCTTAAAAACGAAAAAAGGTTCAGAGATCTCTGAACCTTTTTTTATATCGTAATTCTATAAATATCAGAAGAATTCCTCACAATACCTTCCTCAAAAAATCCGCCTGACTGAGGAATCAATTCTATAAAATCAAAAACTTTACAATCATCCGGTAATCCTGAAAATACCAATGTGAACCAATATTCTTTAGCAACGGGAACATCTGTCCAAGTTGGGAAAAGACTGATATTCTCAAAATGAATCAATTTTGAAATATGGTCAGAACTTCTGTCAATTAAATAAGTGGAAGACCAAATCCTGATTTTCTCCTCCATAATAAAATCAGATTTGAAACAGCAATGTAAAATTACCTGTTTCTCTTCTTTCATTTTGGACTGAAGTTGCAATAGAATTTCTTCCGCAATCTTAGGTTTTACAATAGTTTCGCTCATCTCAAATTCTTTGATAGAAGATGTTGCCATCCTTTGCTCATTTCTCTCGTTTTACCATCATCTTCGAAACCACATTTCAGGTACAAATCGTAAGCAGTTTTGTTATTAAAATTGACCGCCAAAACCACTTCATCACAATTCGGAAACTCAGTTTTCAAAAAGTCGGATAAAAGTATCATCGCCGTTTTGCCAATTCCTTTTCCCTGATATTCTGGATTTAGTGATAATGACCTTAGCAAAGTAGAATTTTCGTTTTCCGTCAGGTCAAACTTATCTGTTCCAAAATCAAGTACAAAGAACCCAACTGCTCTATCATTATAAAAGATAGAAATCGGAAATTTGTCACCGGTATTTTTCTCTTTTACAATATCCAAAGTCACTTTTGGCATCGCCGTGAATTGTTTCTGCTGCTCATCCAAATCATAATTGGTGAGGTCTGCATAATCTTCGGGTTTATAAAAAGCTAAACGAACCATTTTAATATTCCAATTCTAATTTTTCTTTAGAATAAGCTCTGATTTCATTGATGAGTTCAGGATATTCTGCTAATTTTTTCCCATAGCTTGGAACCATTTCGACTAATTTATCTTTCCAATCGGTTTTGAGTTTGTCTGCAAAACAATTTTCAAGAACCATAATCATTGCAAACGCAGATGTACTTGCACCGGGAGAAGCGCCTAAAAGAGAAGCAATGTTTTTGTCTTTGTTCACAACCACTTCTGTCCCAAACTCCAATCTTCCGCCTTCAAAACGGTCTCTTTTGATAATCTGAACCCTCTGTCCTGCTGTTCTTAATTCCCAGTCCTCTTCCTTTGCATCGGTTACAAAATCCCTTAAATGCGACATTCTTTGGGATTTGTTCATCGTCACCTGTTGAATCAGATAGCGCGTCAAAGGCATATTGTGCCACCAAACCCCAAACAGTGAACGAATATTTTTAAAATTAACACTTTCCGGCAAATCAAGATAACTGCCTTCTCTCAAAAATTTGGTAGAGAATCCTGCAAACGGACCAAAAAGAAGTGCTTTTTCACCATCAATAATTCTCAAATCCAGGTGTGGAACAGACATCGGCGGCGCTCCAACAGTCGCTTGCGTATACACTTTTGCCTGATGTTTTGCAACCAATTCCTGATTGGTAGAAACCAGCCATTGTCCGCTGATTGGGAAACCGCCGTAACCTTTGCTTTCCTCGATTCCTGAACTGTCCAAAAGTGGCAACGCATAACCACCAGCGCCAATGAATACAAAATCTGCGTTAACAGTTTGCTTATGAAGATTCTTTCTATCATTGACCTGCAGGTTCCAGCTTCCTTTGCCGTCCGCATCAATTTCTTTGACTTCGTGGTAGGTGAAAACTTCTACAGATTCGGTTTTGTTGAGATGTTCGATTAGTTTAACCGTCAGTTTTCCAAAATCCACATCTGTTCCGAGGTCCATTTTCGTTGCTGCCAGCTGGTCGGTTGCCATTCTTTTCTGCATCATCAAAGGAATCCATTCCGCGAGTTTTTTGTGGTCATCAGAATATTCCATTCCTTGGAATAACGGAGATTTTAGCAAAGCCTCGTGTCTTTTCTTAAGGAAGTTCACATCTTTCTCTCCGAAAACGAAACTCATATGTGGACAAGAATTGATAAATTCCTTCGGATTGTCAATGATGCCTTTATTAATGAGATAAGACCAAAATTGTTTGGAAACCTCAAATTGTTCTGCGATATATTCCGCCTTTTTAATATCGATTTTGCCTTCTTTCTCAGGCGTGTAATTCAGTTCACAGAAAGCGGAATGTCCTGTTCCGGCGTTGTTCCACGCAGAAGAACTTTCTTTGGCTACTTTTTCCAGTCTTTCGAAGATGGCGATTTCTAGATTAGGGTCAAACTCGTGTAACATTGTTGCCAATGTCGCACTCATTATTCCACCGCCAATCAGTACGACATCGTATTTAGGTTTTGGATTCATTTTTTAGATTTTTCGAGTACAAAATTAGCGATAAATGTCAATTTCTATGCCCCAACCTTTTTTAAATATCTTATCATTTGTTAAAAAATCAATCTATAAATATTATAAAGGTCTATTGGCTAATTTCAATAAGTTTTTTTGATACAATTCTATCGTTTAGGGATTCTATCAAAAACGTCGAGACCGTTTGATGAAAACGTCGAAAGGTTTTGGAGAAAACGTCGAGACCTTTTATACAAGACGTCGAAGGGTTTTGGGTAAAACCTCTCGACGTTTTTGTATGCCTTGCGAGAGCCTATGTGGAAAGGCTTGGCGAGGGATATTTTTGTTTTACAATGGTGGTAATGATGCAAAGTTCCGAAAGTCACTGATTGTCGCATCTTATTATTAGTCATCCAAAATTATTCTTAGAAAAGATATGTTAAGAAATCTCATTTCTGGAGTTAAAGTCTTTTCTGAAATTTTAAATCATTAATTTTGCATCGACTTTGGAAAATCGAAGTGTAAAAAATGAAAGCTTTAAAAACACTGAATCCGTATTTCTGGAAACACCGCGTCTTACTTTTTTGGGGATTTCTATTCATCATTCTGAGTAACTTTTTTGCGATTTACAAAATCCAGTACATCGGTCAGACTATCAATATCATCGAGAAAAATTATTCGACGCTAAACTTATCGCCTGACCTTAACATCATTGATAATGTCAAAAACAATTGGGCTTATTTCAGAATAATTTTCATCAATTCCGGAATTTTAATCGGCTGCTCTCTCCTTTCAGGTTTCTTTACTTTTATGATGCGACAAACCATTATCGTTGCCTCGAGAAGAATCGAATATGAATTGAAGAACAAAATCTACCGTCATTATCAGGAATTGTCTGCTACAGATTATAAGAAAACGACCATTGGAGACTTGATGAACCGACTGAGCGAAGATGTTGTCGCCATCAGAATGTATCTTGGTCCAGGCGTGATGTATGTTGTGAATTTGATTATTTTATTGATTATCACAAGTGCTTATATGTTTATGACGGATTTGCAAATGACACTTTGGACGCTGGTTCCGCTACCGATCCTGTCATTTGGAATCTATAAAGTGAGTGACATCATCAACAAAAAGTCGAAGGTGATGCAGAAAAGCCAATCCGGGATTTCGACTTTTGTACAAGACAGTTTTTCTGGAATTCGAGTGGTAAAGTTCTTTAGTAAGGAAAGATATATTGAGAAAAATTATGGCATCAAAGTCAAAGATTATCAGGACAAAGCACTTGATTTGGCAAGAACCGAAGCTTACTTTTTTACGATTATCATCTTCGTCATCGGACTTCTGAATGTCGCAATTCTTTACATTGGCGGACAAAAATATATCGCCGGAGAAATGAGTGTGGGAACAATCGCTGATTTCTTTATGTACATCAATATGTTGATTTTTCCTTTCTCAATGTTGGGCTGGGTAACCTCCGTTAATCAAAGAGCTGACGCGAGTATGCAGCGTGTGAATGAATTTATGGATATGAAATCGGACATCGTCAACACCAATAATGAAATCTATCCTATCCAAGGCGACATCGAATTCCGAAATGTGAGTTATACCTATCCAAATACAGGAATCAAAGCGATTGAAAATTTAAGCTTCAAAGTCTCGGCAGGAAAATCTCTTGCCATAATGGGTAAAACCGGAAGCGGAAAATCGACCATTGCACAACTACTTTGTCGTTTGATTGACCCAGATGAAGGTGATATTTTGATTGATGGAAAGAATCTGAAAACTCATAACCTCAAACTTTATCGAAACCAAATAGGTTATACACCTCAGGAAAGTTATCTTTTTTCAGACAGTATAGAGAATAATATCGGATTTGCCATTGACAGTCCAAATCACGCTTTGGTAGTAGAAATGGCGAAAAAAGCGGACGTTCATAAAAACATTGAAGAATTCAAAGAGCAGTATGAAACAATGGTTGGCGAACGTGGTGTAATGCTGTCTGGCGGGCAAAAACAGAGGATTTGCATTGCTAGAGCGATGATAAAATCACCTAATATTTTGATTTTCGACGATTGTCTTTCTGCACTGGATACGGAGACTGAAGAAAACATTTTACAGAACATCGATAAAGACCTAAAATCTACCACATCTATCATAATAACTCACAGAGAATCAAGTGCAAAACGCGCTGATGAAATTCTATATTTGAATTAATTATCATAATAAATTAGCTAAAACTTTATTAAAAATTTAAGAAAATAAGGCATTTTTCAGCTTTTTTTAACAAAACATTTGGAAATCCCAGGAAATCTGTTATATTTGTTAAAACAGATTCTATAAAAATTTTGAACAATGAGTGATTATAAGGAAAGACATGAGAATGAGATTTTCACTAAAGTGTTGAAAGCAGGCAGAAGAACGTATTTCTTTGATGTGCGAGAGACTAAGGCAGGTGATTATTATTTGACCATAACTGAGAGTAAGAAAAACTTCGGGGAAAATGGTGAAGCAACTTTTGAAAAACACAAAATCTATCTTTACAAAGAAGATTTCAAAAGTTTCCAAGACTTATTTAATGAATCTACAGATTTTATCATCCAGCAAAAAGGCGAAGATGTAATCTCTGAAAGACACGATAAAGACTTCAAAGCCAAAACTTTCACCATAGAGTCTGACGACGAAGTTTAAATATAAGAGCGCATTCTAGGATGCGCTTGTTTGTTTATAAGAATGGCTGATTTGTACTAAAAGAAAAGCTATTAATATCATCTGATACCATTCAAAGTCTAGCTTGAACCTCATGTTTCCTGCGTGACCAATCATATAAGGAAAAGTAAAATTCGCAAAAAACAATAGCGAAAACCAAAGCAAAAATTTTGACTTTTTATATAAAAAAACCAAAGAAATTAAACTCAACAGATTGACAATTATGACATATACTTTTCTACCTATAAACAGAGAAAAACTATTATCATAAAAATATTTAGGAGGAACATAATAGAGACAAAAAATATTGCTTAAGGCTTTTTTTATAAAGAAATAGGGTTTCCACTGTGTAGCCTTTGCTACTTCATTCTTATAAATTTTTTCCATTTTCAACTCATCTATTTCATCTCGCATTTGATATATAGTATTGTCGCGTTCCATTGGAATTAATTTTAAATCATCCAGTAACTGTCCGTTTGGTGTAAAACCATAATAAATGTTTTGCCAAGCCGGTGTTTTAGATAATACAATTTGGTTGAAAACATAATAGTTTCTTATTACCCAAGGTGAATATAATATAACGCAGGTAAATGCTAAAATTAAAAACTTTCCAAAATTTATTTTCTTAAAAGTGAATAATGCCAAAATCATTATTAAAGCTAAGGGCACTATAACAACCTGTGTTAGAAATAACAATGTACTTAATGATCCAAAAATTATGATATTTTTCACTTCAATGTTGTTTCCAAACCAAACTCTGAAATATAGTAAGAACCAAAGCAACAATAAGAAAATAAATATATTGGTTGCTTCAATACTTGCTGAATAAAGAAAATAAGCCGGTGAAAACAAAAAGAAAAAACCTGCTAAAAGACCAATATTTTCTTGTGAAAAAGTTTTTAATATTCTAAAAATCAGTATCGGAGAGAAGAAACTAAGCAATGCTTGAAATATTGCAACACCAACTAAACCTTTTTCTCCCAGTAACCAGATGAAAAAACTAATAAGATAAGGATAGACTGGAAGCTTGAAAGCAGTTCCTCCCAAATTAATAAATTCTGAAAACTGATGATATTTCACAATGTTTTGAGCGATAGTAAAATCTTCTATTCCAACAATATTATCTTGTATGATAAGAATGTAAATGATTTTTACTGTTACCACAAAGCCACATGTCAAGCATAAAGTTTTAAAAGTTAATAGTTTTTTGAACATTATCGAAAATTATGATGAAAAGATAATAATAACTTTTACAGTAACAAAAAAAGCATCTCAATTATGAGATGCTTTTTTATCTGTGGGTGAATGAGGGGTCTCGAACCCCCGACCTCCGGAACCACAATCCGGCGCTCTAACCAACTGAGCTACAATCACCGTTTTTGCGTGTGCAAATATATAATATTTTCTTCGTTAATCACAAATAATTCCGTCGAAATTTTTAAGTGCTATCAGCTTTTCTGTTGTAAAGCCTTCCGCATATTCTACGCCGGAAAGCCTTCCCAGGTCTTGTGCTCTGTAAGTCAAGCTTTCCAGGAAATCTTTTGTCGCAATTGGCGTCACTGGCTCTTTAGATTCGGGGTTATAGAATTGAGTTTTGTATGCTAAGCAAGCCTCGATCTTCTTATCCATGAAACCAGAAATATCAATTACAAATTCAGGAACTACATTTTTCCACTGGATATAATGGAAAATATGTTTGGGTCTCCAAGCTTCTTGCAGTACTCCTTCTTCGAAAGTCTCAATTTTCTTCAATCCTGCCAAAAAGCAAGCATCAGAAACCAGTTTTGCAGCCTTAGCGTGATCTGGATGCCGATCATCTATGGCATTAGCTAACACGATTGTTGGTTTATATTTCCTGATTTTCTCTACAATTTTCAACTGATAATATTCCGAATTGTTAAGAAACCCGTCTTTCATTTTAAGATTTTCTCTTGCAGTTAATCCTAAAAGTTTTGCAGCTTCAGCAGCTTCTTGAGCGCGTGTCTCAGGAGTTCCCCTTGTACCCAATTCACCTTCAGTCAAATCAATTACACTTACCGTTTTTCCCTCAGAAATCAATTTTATAATTGTTCCTCCACAACCCAATTCTACATCATCTGGATGCGCTCCAATCGCCAAAAAATCACATTTCATTTTCAAAATATTTTATGCAAAATTACTAAAAACAAAACTTCCCAATCTTACGAATTGGGAAGTTTAAATTTATTCTGTTACAGATTATTGTCCCAGTGATTTTTGCAATGCCAAAGCATCCGCATAAGTTGGATTCAATGCCAATGATTTAGCAACATTCGCTTTTGCTTTTTCTTTGTCACTATCTTTTGCTATAAATGCGATTGCAAAATAAGCATAAGACATTGTCTCTTTGTTCGCTTCCTGATCCGCAGCAGGTTTGGCCATCAAAGTATCAATATATTTTTGATAAGCTGCGGAAGCCAATTCCTGGCTACCAGCCTGCTGATAAGCATAACCTTGGCTGTAATAAGCAGGTTCCCAAGTTGGAAGCAATGTTATCATTTTTTGCCAAGTTAGGATAGCTCCGTTCCAGTTTTTGATATCTTGGTAAGCTTGTGCCAACTTATAAAGTGCATCAGTATCCTGAGCATTAGCAACAACTTTAGCTTTCAAAGCTTCAATTTCCGGAGAAGTTCCGCCTGCATCTGCAGTTACACCAACTAAACCACCTTTGATTTTTGCTAATTCCTCATCCCAGTTCATCGTCTCGTCCTTAGCATTTTTAGCTATCGCCACTTTTTGCTGAGCCGTAGCTTCTAACTGTGCTTTTTTAGCAGCATCTTTTTCATCTTTTGCTAATCCTGCAGCAATCAAACCTTGTAAACCTTCGTCAGAAGCCTGAACTCTTGATTTGTCAGCCTGAGATAAAAATGTATTAATACTTTGTTGAGCATCTGCATATTTAGCCTCACCATATTGGATGTAAGCTCTCAATTTATATTTAATAGGATCATTTACTTTATCGAAAACTGAGTCTAAAGTCGATTTTGCATTTGCATAATCATCATTAGAGAAATAAAGTTTCGCAATCTCTAATTGAGTATAAGGATCCTCATCAGCATATTTAGTATAATTGATTAAATTCTGAGTAGCCTCAGCATTCTTCTGATATTTGATATTAAATCCTGCTAAAGCTTTATAAGCAGGCGCATAAGTTGGATCTACAGCGATCGCTTTATCAATATTGGTTTTTGCTTGTTGCCATTGTTGTGCAGCAATCCAAAGCGTACCTTTTCTAGTGTAAACAGAAGCTTTATTTTTAGCAACTGCTTCAGCTTTATCATAAGCAGTCATTGCATTTCCCGGATCTTTTTTGATTCTGTAAGCATCCCCTAAAGAATAGTAATAATTTGCAGGAACGCCAGCTTTTTGAGATTTCTCAACGGCTTTGTTCAAAAAAGTAATTGCTAAATCAGGAGAACTGTTTTTTTCGAACAACGTCAAAGCTTCTCCAGCTCTGAAAAGTACTTCTGCGTCTTTTTCCTTAGAATCTTTCACTATTTGTTGAATCTCTGCAATTGCAGATTTATCTCCTTTTCCTAATTTGACTGAAGCCAAACCTATTTTATTCAAATAACTTTTGGGATCAGCAGCAAGTCCTTTGTTAAAGCTTTCTTGAGCTAAATCAAAATTAGGGTCAAATTGTGTTAAATATGTATTACCTAAATAGAAATAATTACTTGCGTCTTTAGGATTTTGATTGATTAAATCGGTATAATTTTGTTTTGCTTTCGCATATTTTTGGCTATCCACAAAATTAATCCCATCTTGAACGGATTGTGCAAAACTTAAACTTGTAAAAAAGCCTACTGCCGCTGTTACAGCAATTTTCTTTGATAAATTCATTATATTCTCTTTTTTCATTTTTTTCGTAACTATATAAAATTTCTCGTTTGAACGTCAATATTTAGACCAAAATAGATAATTAAAATTAATTCTTCTGTTAAATATATATTAAAAATTGAATCATCTCATCTGAACTTCCCTTTTAAAAATATTATAAGGCTGAAGTCCTTCTTTTTCAACAACAATTTGTCCTATTTGCTGACAAGAAAATCTGATAAAACCATTGCCTAAACCGTAATAGGCTTCATTGGTCAAAAAGTATAAGACTCTGGTAAAAGGATAACTCATATCTTTCAAATTGTCTTTAGAAACATCATAGGACTTATTCCCTTGTACAACTTTCAAAACCTTCAACTCACTGCGTAGTTTTTCTGCTTCCTTACCAAAGGGGCGACTAAGTGTGTTATAACTGATGACTCCAATTTTGTTAGGATAATTTTTCAATTGTTCGGCAACATTTTCATTTCCGTTGATGATTGAGAATTTTAAATCAGCAGGATTCTTCTGAAATTTCTGAGCTACAAAATTAAGGTTGCTAGAGTTTGTGCCATCAAAAATAAAGCGTTTATCATTAGACCCCAATTCCTTTGCAATCTCTTCCATTGTAATTGATTCTAAAGGAGAATCTTTTGGAACCACAAACAATACAGCATCTGCCGCAAATTTTGCAGGCTTCCAGGGAAGGTCAATTTTTTTATCGTATGCTAACTTTTCTTTATCGGAAAGCTCTCTGGACATTACAATCACACGTGTTTTCTTCTCCAAAAGATCTAAAAGTGCTAAATCTTCTTTTTTGATAATCAGCTTGATTTTAGTTTTAGGATATAGTGCGGTATATCTTTCTACCAATGCTTCTGAGATACTTTTAAAAGACTCATCTGCTTCTATGGTAATCTCGCCTTTGTGCGGATTGTCTATTTCCTTGTCACTGGAACAGGAATAAATCACCGCAAGAGATGCAATGAGCAGTAATACTATTTTTTTCATTTTAATTATTATTTTTTAAAGCCAAGAGTGCTCTAATAAATCTGAAGATTCCGTATGCAACCAACAACGCACCCAAAGGATAAGCAATACTGGATTCTGTAATCAGCATATACCTGTAAGTAATCATAAAGATTCCGAAAACGATGTAGAGAAATCCTACAACTAAAGAAAGCCATTTAAACATAACACAAATCTAATAAAAAAAGAGAAGTTATAAAAACTTCTCTTTTGTATAATCTTTTACAATTAAAAATCCTTATTGGAAATTCATTGAAACTGGGAATCTAAATCTAGATCTTACCGGCTGTCCATTGACTTTACCAGGAGTCCATTTGGTTTTAATTCCTTTCACTGTAGATTCAGCTTCTCTGTTAAAATCTGCATTGGGACCTGTAGCTTTAACTTGTGTTAGAGAACCATCCTTTTCTACAACAAATGTAATTTCAGTTTTCAAAGTACCTTCTCCTTCCAAGCTTCCAGAATCAAAATTATTTTGGAATTTGGATCTAAAAGAGTTTGTTCCACCAGGGAATTCTGCATTTTGATCTACAGATTCGTAAACCTCATTCGTTACTGGTTTTACCTCAGCAGCAACTCCTTTACCTGTAACGGGTGGTGGAGGTGGTGCATAAACCGGAGTTTTTACACCTTCTTGGTTTTGAAGTCCTGTAGTCGTTTCCAATTGTTTTGTAATTGGTGGAGGTGGCGTTTCAATCTTCGGAGCTTTTTTAGGCTCCGGAACAACATTTTGAATTACCTCTTGCTTTTCTTCCACTTTTGGAGGAGGTGGCGGTGGTGGTTCTTCTTCTTTCGGCTGCTCTATGATGGGTTGCTCATCCAAAATATCTACCAATTTTGCATCAACTTCTACTGCATCTTTTGCATTAAGTTCCTTAATCTTAAGATAGATTAAAGGAGAAACTGCAAGAAGAATGAAGAAAGCTGTTCCGATTAAGAAAGACCTTGTAAGAACCTTTGGATATGCCATTCTCAGGTCATACGCACCGTACTCTTTATTTCGGTTTTCAAATACAATCTCATCAAGAGAAAGATCGTATTTCAAATTTTCGTCTGCCATTTTAATATTATTAAATATGATACTTGTAGTTGAGTTATTCTCCTACTTTCTTTTTATAAATAGCCAACTCCCAAGGTTTGATATCGGTAACACCATATCTCTCGTTCTTGGTAATAGCCATCTCATCCAGAATGTCTACAAAGTTTTTATATACTGCATCGTCCGTCGGCTTGATAATTACTGTGAATTTGTCTTTATCAGAAGCTCCAGCTTTTGCTCTCTCAATTACTTTCGTAATACCTTCTCTATCGAAGTTTGTTTCAATAAGAGTCTGATCATTAAGACCAGCCTGATCTTGTTGATGATAGAAAATCTTATTGTCTTTACCTATGATAATGGAAATCGAATTATTCAATTTGATCTCGGTTTCTGGTGGAATTTGTTTATCTTTCGGTTTTGCCGGAAGACCAAGATCCATCACATTTGGTTTACTAAATGTTGTAGTGAACATAAAGAACATCAACATCAAGAAATTCAAATCAACCATCGGTGTCATATCTACACGTGGATTCTGCTTTTTCGAGCGGACCTTGCCGCCTTTCCCGGAATCCTCTTTTACTTGTACTTCTGCCATTTCTAGTCGAATTAATTCTTATTAGTTTCTTGTGACGTGATCAACCAAAATTTAAGAAAATCTATATCTCTCAAACCTTCAAATAAACTTTTCACTTTAGGATATTTCGTAGTTACATCGCCTTTAATTGCTAACTTGTAGTTAGGATTAACTGCTAAACTTTGTTGTACCCAATCAATCAATTGTTTATTTGTACTATCCAAAGGAATTCCTTCCTTGGCATCATAAGCCTTTTGTTTTTCTGCAGGCAGATTCAAAAAGCTTTTAAGCTGTCCCATTGGCACTCCTACTGATTCTAATTTTGCAAACGAAACTTTTTCTGGGTTGGTAAAAGTCATATTGTACTTAGTTCCCATTTTTTCCAAAAGTTGGATTTTTTCTGTCCCGTTATCTACCGGTTGAAAATAAAATACGCCATTTGGAGTAACACTTACAGTCATTAGACTAGCATCAGGAAGTAATTTCTCTGATATAGAAGAAGGCGGTTTTATCTGTGCCACGTCGGGCTTTTTGAACTGGGTAGTCATAATGAAGAATGTAAGAAGTAAGAATGTTACGTCACACATTGCTGTCATATCCAGAGCTACACCATGTCTTTTTGGTTTAATTCTCGCCATTATTATTTTGTCTATTTAACTATTTATTGAAATTTAAAATGCAAGATACATTTTAGAAAACACTAAATTTCTTAGTGAAATTCAGCAAAAGATTGTTGGATGCTCATAGAGATTTCGTCAATCTTGTAAGTCAAACCATCAATTTTAGAAGTAAAATAGTTATAAAGGATAATAGCAATAGCAGAAGTACCAATACCTAAGGCTGTATTCATCAATGCCTCGGAGATACCGATTGACAATGCAGCAGCATCTGGTGTTCCACCTGCTTCTCCTAACGCCTGGAATGAACGGATCATACCTAATACAGTTCCCAATAGTGCTACCAAAGTTGCAACAGTACCAAGAGTTGAAAGGATGTTCATATTTTTCTCCAACATTGGCATCTCAAGAGTTGTAGCCTCTTCGATTGCTTTGTTAAGACCTGCCATTTTTTGTTCTTTATCAAGAGTTGTGTCGTGAGCCAAAGCTTTGTAAGTTGTCAAACCTTCTTTCACAACATTCCCGATAGAACCTTGTTGTCTGTCGCACTCTTCTAGAGCTTCATCAACTTTGTTACTGTTCAATAAGCTTCTGATTTTAAGAACAAAATTATCAACATTTCCGCTTCCAGCAGCTTTGTTCAAAACAATAGCTCTCTCGATTGCGAAAACAATTACGATAATCATAAAAGTAATCAAAACAGGAACAAGAACTCCTCCCATATAAATAACCCCTAATCCGTGTGGGTGCAACTCCGTCCCTTTGATATCAGCAAATGCTACAGAAGCTTGACCAGCTGTACGTGCATCTTCCTGAAAGTTAGATGGATTACCCAAAACAAATAAAAATATTGCAATACCAATTGCAAATAAAATCGGGATGATTACCGCAGGATTAAGACCTCCTTTTTTTCTAGCAACTACTTGCTCGTCTGATTTTGAAACATTCATTTCCATATTAAAACTAAATTATAATTGTTAAATTTTATCGTGTAAAATAAAGTCAAATTTTTTAAAAATGCAAAATTATTTAGAGTTTGACTTGTAATTTTTTTATCTGCAAAAACTGCTTTATTCAATTATTAATTAAATACAAACCTTGTTTTTATGAAATCATTATCTCTTTTGGAAACATTAATGGAAGATATATAAATTTCGCATACATAAATTATGATTTTAATTTCAGTCAAATCCAATGCGAAGAATAATAATTTTTCTTAATCTTTCATAATGTATTCCTAAATCATATAACAATATTAATGATTTTCTTTGGAACAAAGATGAAATTTTTAACTGAATTGTCTCCTAAGAACCTTTTTACATCATCATTCTCCATCATCAGTTTTTGAACTTCTTCTTTGCCTAGGTCAGCTGATAATTTAATCTTAAATTTCATCTTTCCATTGAAGCTTACTGGATATTCTATCTCATCTTCAATTAAATAGCTTTCTTCCAGTTTTGGAAACGGCTCGAATTCAACAGAAGCATTATTCCCGAGCAAATTCCATACCTCTTCGCAGATGTGTGGCGCATAAGGCGAGATTATTATGGCCAATGGCTCCAGAATCGCTCTCTTATTACATTTCAATTTCTGTAACTCGTTGACTGCTATCATAAAAGAAGAAACCGAAGTATTGAAAGAAAAATTCTCAATATCAAAAAGCACTTTCTTGATTAAGGTATGAAGAATCTTGAATTCCGCTTTTGTTGGCTCTTCATCAGAAACAGAAAAAGTATCTCCATCAAAATAAAGATTCCAGAATTTTTTCAGGAAACCATAAACTCCACTAAGACCTTGTGTGTTCCAAGGTTTGGATTGTTCTAATGGACCAAGGAACATTTCGTACAATCTTAAACCATCTGCGCCATATTCATTACAAATATCATCTGGGTTAACGACATTGTACTTTGATTTAGACATTTTTTCAACCTCCCGTTCTACGATATACTTTCCATCTTCAAGAATAAATTCCACATTCTTAAATTCTGGTCTCCAATTTATTAATTTTTCAACATCTAATTCATCTGAAGTTCCTTTTAATAATGAAACATCAATTGGAATCCTTTGTAAATCGGCAGACTTTATTTCATACTTAATCTCTGACTTATTATTCAAATAACTTGAAACAACATCTACCAATTTTTCTTCTAAAATTGGGGAATTGATGATAATATTATTATTCTGAACAAATCTTCCGTCTACAAAAAATTGGCGAAGTTCATTTACTTTATTACTATCTCTAGTGTTAACTATGATTCTATATCCGTAAGCACTCATCCCCAAAATCATCCCTTGATTAATCAACTTTTGGAAAGGCTCATTTTGTTCGATATAACCTCTGTCTTTTAAGAACATATTCCAAAAACGGGAATACAACAAATGTCCGGTGGCGTGCTCGCTTCCTCCAATGTACAAATCAACCTGCCCCCAATAATCAGTCAGTTCTTTTTTAGCAAAAACCTCATCGTCATTTGGATCCATATATCTCAGGAAATACCAGGAACTTCCTGCCCAACCTGGCATTGTGGATAATTCTAATGGGAAAACGGTTTTGTTATCAATCAAATCCGTATCAACTACTTTTTGATTCGCTTCATCCCAAGCAAATGTTTTCGCATTTCCTAATGGCGGGTCGCCGTCTTCTGTTGGTAAATATTTCTCAACCTCAGGAAGTTCCAAAGGCAAAGCGGAATTTGGCAAAGTGTAAGGCATTCCGTCCTTATAATAGATAGGAACCGGCTCGCCCCAATATCTTTGTCTGGAGAAAATCGCATCACGCTGTCTGTAATTCGTCGTTCCGTGACCGATTCCCCGGTTTTCGATTTCAGCGATTATTTTAGATTTCGCATCTTTATAATTAAGGCCATTCAAGAAATCAGAATTCACACAAACCGAATCTTTAGAATCGTAAGCTTCTTCCTGAACATCCACATCAGATTCTACAACCTTGATGATTTCCAAATTAAATTTCTTCGCAAATCTGTGGTCGCGCTCGTCGTGCGCAGGAACCGCCATCACAGCGCCAGTTCCGTAACCCATCAACACATAATCCGAAATATAAACCGGAATGTTTTTCCCAGTGAACGGATTGATGGCGTAACTTCCAGTGAAAGCTCCACTCACGTTTTTTACGTCAGCCATTCTATCACGTTCTGTTTTTTTGGAAGTTTCTTCTATATAGTTGTCAATCTCAGTTTTTTGTTCTGCGGTTGTCAGATTTTGAACCAAAGGATTTTCCGGTGCCAAAACCATAAAGGTTGCTCCGAAAATGGTGTCAGGTCTGGTTGTGAAAACTTCAATCGTTTCTCCATTTTCTGTCGCAAATCTAACTTGCGCGCCCTGAGATTTCCCAATCCAATATTCCTGAGCATCTTTCAAAGGCTGTGGCCAATCCAAAGTTTTCAATCCTTGCAACAATCTTTCTGAGTATGCAGAAATTCTCATACTCCACTGCATCATTTTCTTTTGGAAAACGGGATAACCGCCTCTTTCGGATTTTCCGTCTTTTATTTCGTCGTTTGCTAAAACGGTTCCCAAAGCCGGACACCAGTTTACAGTCGTTTCTGCACGGAAAGCCAAACGGTAATTCAATAATATTTCTTCTTTCTCAATTTCAGTTTTATTTTTCCATTCCTCTGAAGTGAAAGTTAATTCCTCATTTTGATTAGCATTCAAACCTTCCGTTCCTTTTTCTTCAAAATGTTTGATTAAGGTTTCGATAGATTCCGCCTTGTCTGTATCTTTATTATACCAGGAATGAAACAACTGGATGAAAATCCATTGCGTCCATTTATAATAAGAAGCGTCCGAAGTTCTCACTTCCCTGCTCCAGTCAAATGAAAAACCTATTTTTCTTAATTGCTCCTCGTATCTCGTGATATTTTGTTCCGTTGTAATCGCAGGATGTGTTCCGGTCTGGATTGCATATTGCTCAGCAGGAAGTCCAAAACTGTCATAACCAACCGGATGCAAAACATTGAAACCCTGATGTCTTTTGAATCTCGCATAGATATCCGACGCAATGTATCCCAGCGGATGTCCCACGTGAAGTCCCGCTCCGGATGGATATGGAAACATATCAAGGACGTAGAATTTCGGTTTATCGGTTGAGTCGGAAGTCTTGTAAGTTTGGTTGTCTTCCCAGTATTTCTGCCACTTTTTTTCTATCTGCTGATGGTCGTAAAACATTCTATAAAGTAAGAATTAGTAATGAATAATTTTTTTAAGATTCACAAAGTTAAGATTTTGGAATAAATAGACAATTTTAAATTTTCGGGTCCACTTTTCAACATTATAATTATTTGGGCAGCTTTTCCGCCTTCCACTCCCAATCTTTTTTGCAGACGATTTCGGTTAAGTTGAACCTGATTTCACGCAAAAAAGGATTTCCGTTCAAGTCGGGCTGCAGATTCAAGTTTTGAATCAACAGTTGTTGTACGAAAGAAAATTTAGTCCCGAACGAAGTTAAAATGATGTGGAAAAAGTGTCACTCCTACGGAGCTCAATGACATTTTCCACTCAATTTCTACAAACATATCGCTCTTATGGAGCTTGCCCTTATTTATGTTTACATCTAAAATGTTGTAGAATACTAATTTTTAATTTTAGGACGTTAGGAAGTACTTGCTCCCGCGGAGCAAAATATTTGTAGTAAAAAAACATTCGTTTAAATCAGAGCTCCGTAGGAGTTCAATCTCGTGCGGTAAAATTTGAATACAAAATTTCGTCAGTTGCAGAATCTCGCAATATCAAGTAGCGAAATTTCGCAAGCAACGCAAATTATTTATCTTTGCAAAAAATCGCAAGTGCCGGAAATCTCAATCATCACACCGAGTTACAATTCTTCAAAATATCTGGATGAAACCATTACTTGTGTCCTCAATCAAACTTTTCAGGATTGGGAATGGCTAATTACAGATGATTGTTCAACCGACAATTCCGTGGAAATTCTGGAAAAACAAAACGACCCGAGAATCAAAGTTTTTAAAGCGAAAAAAAATGGTGGTGCTGGTCACGCACGAAATATTTCTCTGGAAAATGCCACAGGAAGATTCATCACATTTCTGGACGCTGATGATTTTTGGGAACCGAATTTCCTTGAAGAAATGGTCAATTTTATGAAATCCGAGAATGCAGAATTGTCCTACTCCACTTATTCCCGTTGTGATGAAAATCTTAACCAAACAAAAATTGGAGATTTTGAAGCAGACACAATTGTGACTTTTAATAATCTTCTGAAAACCTGTAGATTGTCACTTTTATCTTCGATGTATGATTCTAAAAGGGTTGGAAAATTCTATTTTCCGGAAGGGACAAAACGAGAAGATCACGTGATGTGGCTGGAACTTTTGAAGAAAATCCCGCAAGGAAAACCCCTGAAAAAGACTTTATCAAAATACAGAATGCTGCCCAACAGCGTTTCGCGAAATAAATCAAATATAATGAAGGATCAATATTTGGTATATAAAGATTATATGAAATTTTCAACTTTGAAATCTCTTTATTACACCGCCAATTGGGCGTTTAACGGTTTTATCAAATATTCTAAAATCTTCAATTAATGGAATATTCAAAAGAATTCAAACAAGCTCTGAGCGAATTTTCTCCGATTGAAAAAGACCGATTGATTTTCCGCTTATTGAAGAAAGACAAATTGCTTTCCAAAAAATTGTATTTTGAACTCATCGATCCGGAAACGACTGATGACAAACGAAATGCGATGGAAGAAATCATTAGCGATAGAGTTACCGAAATTTCAAGATATGTTGCCAATCAGAAATATTTTTTGGTTTTAATCAGAAAACTGAGCGCAGAAATCACTGAACACGTCAAGATCACTACGGATAAATTTGGTGATGTTTATCTGAATTTATTTTTAGTCAATAAAATTCTTGAGCATAACGAAAAACTTGGAAGACAGAGATTCGATGCGGTTTATAAACTTTATATTTATCTCATCAACAAAATCATCAAAGCATTAATCCAAATCAAAAAACTTGACGAAGATTATTGGATGGAATTTGATGAACTTCTAAGCGATATTGATTTCCAAATCCACGAAACGCTTTATCTGGAAAAACTTTGCATCAATAATAGTTTCGATTTCAATTGGCTGAAATGCGAGAACATTCCGGATCACTTGGATTTGATTGTGAAGGAGATAAAAAGTCAGGGATTTTTGAGATAAGAAAATTCTCGCTAATTAGGCAAATTTTGCTGATTTATTTAGCACTAAAATTTGCTAAATCTGCGAGAATTAATCTACAGATTCTAAAATTTTCTTCACAATAATTTCCGTAGAATTAGGCTGAGAGTTCACAAAATCACTAGCATTTTTCGACATTTCTTTAAGGAGTGATTTTTCTTCAGCTTTGGAATCTTCTTTAATAACTTCTGTGATGAACGCCGAAGCCAACACAAAATCTTCGAAACTTTTTGCACCTTTGGCTTCAATCAAAGCATCTGCCTCCGGATTTTTCTTGTACTGATTTCCGAAAATCACGGGAACACCATAAACTGACGCCTCCAAAATATTGTGCAAACCTGCCGAATGAAATCCGCCACCAACAACCGCCAAATCTGCATAAGAATACAGTTTCGACAATTTCCCGATGGAGTCTATGATAAGAACCGGAAAACTGGAAAGCTGGATATTCGGAGCATTGGACAATGAACTGTAGAGAATGGCGTTTGGAAATATTTTTTGCAAATGCGGAACTCTCTGCAAATCGTGTGGGGCGATGATGATTTTAGCTTCGGGAAGTTTTTTTGCGAGAATCTGGGCAATATCTTCTTCTGCCTGCCAACTGCTTCCGAAAACAATCAGTTTCTGACTTGCTTTGAACTCTTCTATAAATTCCAGATGATTGTCACGGTCCAGAAACTGTTTCACGCGGTCAAATCTCGTATCTCCGGAAACGGAGGAATTGATCAATCCAATATTTTTTGCCAGCGCAGAAGATTTGATGGTTTGATGAAAAAACCAATCGATGTTTTCTTTGAGCTGTTTTGCAAACCATTTCCCGTAGTTCTCGAAAAAGATTTGATGCTCATAAAACAAAGCAGAAATCACATAAACTTTTGCTCCTTTATTTTTCAATTCTTTTAAAAGATTGTACCAATAATCGTATTTTACAGTGAAGAAAATCTCAGTTTCAAATATGGAAACAAATTCTTTTACATCTTTTTTTCTGTCGAAAGGCAGATAGCAAATCGCATCGGCAATCTGTTTTCTTTTCTTCACATTTTCATAACCGGAAGGCGAGAAAAATGTAACTAAAGTTTTATGATTGGGAAACTTTTCTTTCAGCTTTTCGAGAACCGGAAGTCCTTGTTCATATTCACCCAAGCTTGAAGCATGCATCCAGAGGACTTTCTGCCCTTGCAATTTTTCCTTGACAATATTAACAGATTGCTTCCGTCCGCGCGTTCCTTTTTTGGTTTTGGAACTGAAGATGGAAAAGATTTTCATCCCGAAAATCATCAGATGGACGAAGAGATTGTATAAAGATTTCATTTTTTATTTTTCTGTTGCAAATCTATCATTATTTGTTGCAGGATTTGAAATGACTAAAAATTCTAAATCGACATTGGATCTGTTTTCTATCAAATGAACTTTGTTTGGAGCGATATGAAACCCTGCTTTTTCCTCTACTTCAAAAGTTTCATCTTCAACGATAAATGTTGCTACACCTTTTAAGATGAAGAAAAATTGTTGTGCAATTTTATGAAAATGAAATTGCTCTTTTGAATTGGGAGGAATCACTTCCTGTTTAATGGAAAGATTTTCTGAGTTCAGCAAAACCCAGCTATCGCAGTTTTCTCCCCAAATATAATGTTCTGAATTTTCTTTTGAAATCTTCACCGTTTGTTTTTTACGCAGGCAAATTTAAAGATTAGAAATTATTAAACCGTAATTTTGTCATTCTGAAAGAATCTCGGCACTCTAAATTCCTACGGAATGGCAAACTTCGTTGCTATGGCTTAATGTTGTTTTATATTGGAAACCCGCAGCCCGACTTGAATGGAAATCCTTTTTTGCTTTGACTGAAAGTTCTATTTATACTGAAATCGTGAGCAAAAAAGATTGGGAACCCTTCGACAAGTTCAGGATAAACTACAGGCGGAAATAGCTGCCCAAATAAATAAAATTGTAAGTTGTTGAAAATTATTGTAAAAAAGTTTTTAAATAGTTGCAGTACAAAATAAAAGCGCTATATTTGCAATCTGAAAATTTAATAAAAATTACGAACTAAATATATTTGTGATGAGCAAAAGAACATTCCAACCATCTGAGAGAAAAAGAAGAAACAAACACGGTTTCCGTGAAAGAATGTCTACACCAAACGGAAGAAGAGTGTTGGCAGCTAGAAGAGCAAAAGGCAGAAAGAGTTTAACTGTTAGTGCTGCACGCGCTAAGAGATAATTTCTTCAAAAATTATCATATACAAAGATGTCTGGATTTGGTTTCAGACATTTTTTGTTGTTAAAATTTGCCAAAAGTAGAAGCCAAAAAATAAGTTTTTGCTATTTTTGATTTTCACAACTTTCAATTTGAAATTATGCCGCACAGAAATGACCCTGGAGTCGATATTATAGATTTGAGCAACGCAAAAATTGTTCAGAAAAACTTCACCGTCCTGAATGATGTTGACCTTCATATCAAGAAAGGAAAATTTTGCTACCTGATTGGGAAAACCGGATCCGGAAAGAGTTCTCTTCTGAAAGTTCTTTACGGACAACTGCCTTTACAAGGAGGAAGCGGACAAGTTGCAGGATTTGATTTAAGCAAATTGAAACAGTCTGATGTTCCAAATCTGAGAAGAAAATTGGGAATTGTTTTCCAGGATTTTCAGCTTTTGTCTGACAGAAATATTGAGAAAAATCTTCTTTTTGTTCTTCAAGCGACTGGCTGGAAAGACAAATTGAAAATGGAAGCAAGAATTGACGAAGTTCTTTCCAGCGTTGGGATGAAAACCAAAAAGCACAAAATGCCACATCAACTTTCCGGAGGCGAACAACAGCGTGCTGCGATTGCGAGAGCTTTGTTGAATCATCCTGAATTAATCCTTGCAGATGAGCCGACTGGAAATCTTGACCCAGAAACTTCAAACGATATTATGACGCTTCTAAAGAATCTTGCGGAAGAAAACCATTGTGCCGTTGTGATGGCAACGCACGATTATCATATGATTCAGAACTATCCTGGCGAAGCAATCCGTTGTGAAAATGGACAGGTTTCTGTTTTGGATACGGCTGAGCTTTTTGAGTAAATAGAAGTTAGAGATTAGAATTTAGATGTTAGATTTTAATTCTAATGTTTTAAAATATAAACCTTTCTGAAAATTTCAGAGAGGTTTTTTGTTGAACTGATGAAAGTCTTTTGTCAGCTCGAGGTATTCGTCGGAATAAACTCTTGGTGTTTTTTCTATGATGAAGTTTTCGATAATAGTTTCTGATTCCGTGAATGAAAATTCTAAAACTAAACGTTTCGGTTCTGAGGTTTTGATGCCTTTGATAATGACTTTTCTTTGGAGAAATAAATTATTATTAAAACAAATCTCAGTAAATTCTTTTTCAGAATCAATTGGAATAATGACTGATAAAAGTCCATTTTCGGAAAGTAATTGACATGATTTTTTAATTAAATGAGAGAAATTCAATTCTAATCTTTGTCTTGCCAGAATATCTTTTTCGGAAGAATTAATTTCAAAATAAGGCGGATTTGAAATGATTAAATCGAACTTTTCTTCGGTATCAAAGTTTTTTAAATCCTGAAGTTGGCTTTTGATTCTATTAGAAAAAGGAGAATTTATAAAATTGGTTTGAGAAATATTGACTGCTTCAGAATTAATATCGATTGCTAAAATCTGTGCTTCTGGATTTCGTTGAGCAATCATTAAAGAAATAATTCCAGTTCCAGTTCCGACTTCTAAAACATTCTTCGCTTTAGAAACATTAGCTAAAGCACCGAGCAAAACCGCATCTGTCCCTACTCGGAAAACATCTGAACTTTGCTTAATATCAAATTGCTTAAATCGGAAAGGTTTCATTTAAAGATTTGAAGGCATTGAAATAGTAAACGTCGCACCTTTGTCAACTTTGGAAATCACAGTTATCGTCCCGTTGTAATCTTCCACCATTCTCTTAACCATTGTGAGCCCGATTCCCATCCCACTGTTTTTGGAGGTGAAATTGGGGTCAAAAATCCTGTCCAGTTTGTCTTCAGAAATCCCGATTCCATTATCCTGAACAATGATTCTTATTCTTTTTTCGATTTTTTCCAAATCAACATTGATGACGGATTTTCTATCTTCAGCTTTTGCCTGACTGGCGTTGGTAACAAGATTCGTGATGATTCTCGAAAGATAATCCCGATCAATTTTCATCGGAATATCATCGTGGCTGGCGTGTACGAAGATATTTTCATCGCTGAAAATAGTGAGCACATTTTTCACTTCTCTGTTCAGCGAAATCTCTTCATCATTTCTTTTTGGCAACTGTGCGAATTCCGAAAAAGCACTTGCTACTCTACTGATAACGTCTATTTGTCCGATGATAATTTCGCTAAGATTTTTAACTTTAGTAGCATTATTTGGGTCATTTGGGTCAAATTTTCTTTCGAAGTTTTGCATCATCAGCTTCATTGGTGTGAGCGGGTTTTTCACTTCGTGCGCTACTTGCTTCGCCATTTCCTGCCAGGCGGATTGTTTTTCGATATAACTGAGACGTTCACGTTGGTCAGCAATTTCTACAATCATTTTATTGTAAGCCTTAACCAAAGCATTCAGCTCATCATTTTTATAATATTTGATGGGATGAAGCGTTTTATCAAACAAATTAATTTTGCTAATCATCGACGTAAATCGGATAATCGCTTCTGTCAAATTATTCGAAATAATCCAACTGAACCAAATACTGAACAATATAATAAGAAGATTGACACCAATAATATAAATAAAATACTCTTTGAAAACCTCCATATAAGCACTCTCATTGTGATAATATGGAAAATAAACATAAGCGATATTCTCTAACATATTATTCTTCAAAACCATATAAGAAGAAACAATAGTAGATTTCAGCTTTTCGTCATAAGATTTATCATCGTATTGCTTGCCATTTTTCTTGATGGCTTTTACAACATCAGCTGGCATTTTTTTCTGAACAACAAGATTCGGGTCTTTGTTAGATAGAAGATAATTGCCGTTTAGGTCATATATTACGATATCGTGTTTGTTGATATCAGCGATTTCGTAGATTTCATTTTCAAGAATTTTGGGAATATCATTGGTTTCTACCTGCGAATGACTGAGCGCATAATCCAAAGAAGCCATCAAAGCTTCGGATTTGTTTTGCATATCCGTCTGACTTTGCTTCTTCGCATTGTCTCTCAAAATCACATAAGACAAAGTAGCCGAAGTGATGACACTCAGAAAACAAATAGCGAGAAATCCAATGAAAACCCTGTTCCTTAATCGGTAACCTTTATAATCAGTTAATGGCATTTTATTTTTTCAAATGTTGTTTTGTGTTTTTGGAGGTCTATGCATTGGCCAATTTTACTGATATTTTTCCACCATATTAGACAACGGCGATTTCAAAAGTTTAGCAACATATTTCCCGATGATATCGAATTCCAAATTCACAACATCGCCAATTTTCAAATGTTTCATATTCGTAAACTCCCAGGTGTACGGAATTATCGCCACAGAAAATTGATTGGTTCCACTTTCCGCCACCGTCAGACTCGTTCCGTTCAGCGTGATAGAACCTTGCGGAACCGTTGTGTATTCATTGGTTTCCTCATAAGAGACAGTGATCAAATAACTTCCATTTTGGTCTTTAATGCTTTTTACCTTTCCTGTTTTGTCTACGTGACCTTGCACAATATGACCATCCAATCTACCTTCGAATTTCAAACAACGTTCCAAATTCACTTCAGTTCCCACATTCCACGCTCCAAGATTCGTTTTTTCCAGCGTTTCGTTGATGGCCGTTACCTTATAAAAGTCATTATTGATTTCAACCACCGTCAAACAACAGCCGTTATGAGCCAGACTTTGGTCGATTTTCAGTTCCTGAGTAAAAGGACAACTCAACACAAAATCAATATTACTTTCATTTCTGTCAATTTTCTCAACTTTTCCGGTCGCTTCTATTATTCCTGTAAACATTTGTATAATTAATTGGTTTTAAATTTTCAGGAGCTTAAACCCACTTTCCACTATATCTTTTTCCTCAACGCTTTTTTCAAGCCAGCGCAGAAAAAGGATGCCGTTGCAATCGGGGCTATGGATTTTGTCTGCAAAAGAAGTTTCTATTTTCAAATAGAAGCCTTTTCCTACCAAAACCTATCCTAAAAAAACGTAATTTTGTAAAATTCTCTTTAAATGTCAAAGATAAACAAATGAGCTCCAAACATCATAAAATCAGAGTAGGAATTTCAATCGGCGATTTCAACGGGATCGGACCCGAGATTATTCTGAAATCTCTGAAAGATAAAAGCATTACAGATTTTTTCACGCCGGTTATTTTTGGTTCGGGTAAACTATTCACATATCAGAAAAATATTTTCAAGCTTCAGACCAACTTCAATTACATCAATTCTGCAAAAGAAGCGCAGTCCGGGAAAATCAATATGGTGAATCTTACCAAAGAGAACAGCAATGTAGAATTCGGCGTTCCGACGGAAGAATCCACAAAAATGGCAATTGACTCTTTGGAATCTGCGACACAAGCGCTTTTGGACAATGAAATCGACGTTATCGTAACCGCTCCTATTAATAAGGACGAAATGATGAAATATGGTTTTGCTCACGCAGGACACACAGGATATTTCGAAGAAAAAGCAGGTAAAAAAGCCGTAATGTTTATGGTAACCAACGATTTGAAAGTTGCAGTTTCCACGCATCACATTCCTGTGACTGAGATTGCTCAAAATATTTCCAAAGAAAAACTGAAAAAGCAAATCACGCAATTGGTAAAAACTTTGAAAGAAGATTTCTGCGTAGAAAAACCAAAAATTGCAGTTCTCGGGCTCAATCCACACGCTGGAGACGGCGGCGTCATAGGCAAAGAAGAAATCGAAATCATTGAACCAACCATAAAAGAATTGTTCAACAATGGAACTTTAGCGTTCGGACCTTATCCTGCTGATAGTTTTTTCCAACCAGAAAAATATAAAGCTTTCGATGCCGTTTTAGCAATGTACCACGACCAAGGTTTGGCACCTTTCAAAACCATCGCTTATGAAGAAGGTGTGAATTATTCTGCAGGCTTGCCTTTCATCAGAACATCTCCGGATCACGGCGTTGCTTATGACATTGCAGGAAAAAATCTGGCAGACGAAACTTCTTTCTCAGAAGCCATTTTTACTGCCATCCAAATTTTTAAAAATAGAGAAGAATACCACGACCTGATGAGCAACCGTCTTCGTCCGAAGGCTTCTTACGCTAATAATGGGATAGATGAAGACCTTCCGAAGGAAAGAAACTGATAACAAAAAAGCAGTTTTTGAGAAGTAAATTTTTGCAAGTCAAGTATTTCCAAAAAAGATTTTGTTATTTAAAAAAAATAAATTATTTTTGCAAACCGTTTTTATGGACAGAATTAGAAACTATGACGTTGCCTTTATAGGCCTAAAACCGGGAAAACACGATTTCAAATTTGAAATCGGCCAAGAGTTCTTTGATTTATTTGAGACTGAACAGGAGTTTTTCAACCCAAAAATCAATGCCAATGTTCTATTGGACAAGCATTCGACTTTTTTGGAGTTTTTCATCAATGTTTCAGGAACGGTTCAATTGATTTGCGATATCAGCAATGATGAATTTTCTGAAAATATTGAGAATGATTTGAAAATCCTTGTGAAATTTGGGGAAGAATATGATGACAGCGATGAAGATGTCATTACCATTAACAAAAAAGATGGTGAGTTCAACCTTGCTAATCTTATATATGAAGCTATCGTTTTATCGATTCCGATGAAAAAACTGGCGCCATCTGTGAGAGACAATGACGAATATCAAAAAATATTAGACCAATACAGTCCAAAAATAGTTGAAGAAGAGGAAGAACAAACCGACCCGAGATGGGAAGCTTTGAAAAAATTAAAAGACAACAATTAAGCAATAACAATATAATTCGAAAGAATTTTTTAAAAAGTACTAACAAATGGCACATCCTAAAAGAAGACAGTCGTCTACAAGAAGAGATAAGAGAAGAACTCACTACAAAGCTGTAGTTCCTCAATTGGCAAAAGACGCTACGTCTGGAGAAATGCACTTATACCACAGAGCGCACTGGCACGAAGGAAAACTTTATTACAGAGGTAAAGTTGTGGTAGAGAAAAACGTAGAAACTACAGAAGAAAACTAAGATCTATCTTTCGATAATCTTATACTTAGCATAAAAAACCACTCGGATTTTATCAATTTGAGTGGTTTTTTATTATATTTGGCGTTCAAAACAATTTAAAAAATTTATGGATATAAAAGACATTCAGAATCTTGTAAGATTTGTTGCAAAAGCAGGTGTTTCCGAAGTGAAATATAAAAATAAAGACTTCGAAATCTATATCAAAACTCCACTAGGAGGCGAAGCTGTGAGTTATGTAACTCCACAAATGGCTTACCAGACTCCTGTTTCTGCACCGGTTGCGAATCAAGCTTCTGCTCCTGTTGCTAATTCTGAAGCAGTTGGTTCTGCTGATGATAGCAAATATATCACTATCAAATCTCCAATGATTGGAACTTTCTACAGAAAACCATCTCCAGATAAAGATGTTTTCGTGAACGTAGGCGATTCTGTAACAGAAGGAAAGGTAGTTTGCGTAATCGAAGCGATGAAGCTTTTCAACCAAATCGAATCAGAAGTTAGCGGAAAAATTGTAAAAATCTTGGTAGATGACTCTTCTCCTGTAGAATATGACCAACCATTATTTTTAGTTGACCCATCTTAAGTAATTTTAGATTAAAGATTATAAATTTTAAATGGAGATTTTCATTTAAAATAATTTAAAATTCAAAATTTATAATTTAAAATTCGAAAAAGATGTTCAAAAAAATATTAATCGCAAACCGTGGCGAGATCGCAATGCGAATCTTGCGTACGGCAAAAGAAATGGGAATCAAAACTGTTGCCGTTTATTCTACAGCAGATAAAGACAGTCTTCATGTTCGTTTTGCAGACGAGGCAGTTTGCATCGGCCCTGCGATGAGCAAAGACTCATATCTTAAAATCCCTAATATTATTGCTGCTGCAGAGATTACCAATGCAGACGCCATCCATCCAGGTTACGGATTCCTTTCTGAGAACGCTAATTTCTCTAGAATCTGTGCAAAAAACGGCATCAAATTCATTGGAGCAACGCCTGAACAAATCGAAAAAATGGGCGACAAGGCTACGGCTAAAGCGACTATGAAAGAAGCTGGAATCCCTTGTGTTCCCGGTTCTGAAGGTTTGATTGATTCTTATGAAGATGCCAAAGCTACTGCAAAAGTGGTTGGTTATCCTGTGATGATCAAAGCTACTGCTGGTGGTGGTGGAAAAGGAATGAGAGCCGTTTGGAGAGAAGAAGATCTGAAAGAACATTGGGATTCTGCAATTCAGGAAGCTGTTGCGGCTTTTGGAAATGGCGGAATGTACATGGAAAAACTGATCGAAGAGCCTAGACATATTGAAATTCAGATTGCTGGAGACCAATTTGGTAAAGCTTGTCACCTTTCTGAAAGAGACTGTTCTATCCAAAGAAGAAATCAAAAACTGATTGAAGAAACGCCTTCTCCTTTTATGACCGATGAACTTCGTGAAAAAATGGGAGCAGCAGCGGTAAAAGCAGCAGAATATATTGCTTACGAAGGAGTTGGAACAATAGAATTTTTGGTGGACAAACACAGAAACTTCTATTTCATGGAAATGAATACCAGAATCCAGGTAGAACATCCAATCACTGAGCAAGTTGTAGATTTCGATTTGATTCGTGAGCAGATTTTATTAGCTTCTGGAACGCCAATCAGCGGAAAAAATTATTATCCAAAGATGCACGCCATCGAGTGTAGAATCAATGCGGAAGATCCTTACGCAGATTTCCGTCCTTCTCCGGGGAAAATTAAAGAGCTTAATATTCCTGGTGGACACGGCGTGAGAGTAGATACTCACGTTTATTCCGGATATACCATTCCATCCAACTACGATTCTATGATTGCAAAATTAATCGTGACTGCTCAAACAAGAGACGAAGCGATTGCAAAAATGAAACGTGCTTTGGAAGAATTTTACATAGAAGGTGTTAAAACTACCATTCCTTTCCACAGACAATTATTGGAAAATGAGGATTTCTTAGCCGGAAATTACACAACCAAGTTTATGGAAGATTTTGTAATGGACAAAAGTTTTGATAATCATATCTAAAGATTATCACACTTATAGATAAAAATGCCTGACTTTAAAAGTTAGGCATTTTTCGTAGTTATTATTGAATCCAAATTTATATTTTTACAAAAATTAAAGATATGTCAACAGCAGTTCAGGAAAAGAATTCACAATATTTCATCGACCTCGAAAATCAATATGGCGCTCACAATTACCATCCACTTCCTGTGGTTTTGGAAAAAGGGGAAGGCGTTTTTGTTTGGGATGTCGAAGGTAAGAAATATTACGATTTTCTTTCTGCTTATTCTGCTGTGAATCAAGGACATTCTCATCCAAAAATTGTAGATGCTTTGGTCAATCAGGCTAAAAAATTAGCTCTAACATCAAGAGCGTTTTACAATTCCAACCTTGGAGAATATGAGAAAAAAATCACAACTCTTTTCGGTTTTGATAAAGTTTTACCAATGAATTCTGGTGCCGAGGCGGTGGAAACAGCTGTGAAACTGGCCAGAAAATGGAGCTATGAAGTCAAAGGTATTTCTGAAAATGCCGCGAAAATAGTAGTCTGTGAAAACAACTTCCACGGTAGAACAACTACGATTGTTTCTTTTTCCAATGATCCTGATGCCAATCAAAATTACGGGCCTTTCACACCAGGATTTGTGAAAATTCCTTACAATGATTTAGTGGCTTTGGAAGAAACTTTAAAAAATGACGCTGAGAATATTGCTGCATTCTTGGTGGAACCTATCCAAGGTGAAGCTGGCGTTTATGTTCCAGATGATAATTATTTGAAAAATGCCTTAACGCTTTGTAAAAAATATAACGTCCTTTTTATTGCGGATGAAGTTCAAACGGGCATTGCGAGAACCGGAAAGTTGATTGCTTGCCATCACGAAGATGTTCAACCCGATATTTTAATTTTAGGAAAAGCGCTTTCTGGCGGGATGTATCCAGTTTCTGCAGTGTTGGCGAATGACGAGATTATGAATGTCATCAAACCTGGTCAGCACGGTTCTACTTTCGGTGGAAACCCGATTGCTTGCGCTGTTGCAGTTGCCGCTTTGGATGTGGTGGAAGAAGAAAAATTATCTGAAAGAGCTGAAGCATTAGGACAGCTTTTCCGTTCTGAGATTGAGAAATTAATTGAAAAAACAGATTTAATAACTAAAGTCAGAGGAAAAGGTTTATTAAATGCCATTCTTATCAATGACTCCCCAGACAGCAAAACTGCGTGGAATATTTGTGTCCAACTGAAAGAGAACGGACTTCTGGCTAAGCCAACGCACGGCAATATTATCAGATTGGCTCCGCCATTGGTAATTACAGAAGCTCAACTTTTGGATTGTGTGAAAATTATTGAAAAGACGATTTTGGAATTTCAAAAATAAAATGCAACAACTGAACGAGAAGATAAGCGGGCTCATCATCACTTTTAATGAAGAAAAAAACATTCAGGTAGTTCTTGAATGTTTTGACTTTTGCGATGAGATTATTGTCATCGATTCTTTCAGCACAGATAAAACGTTAGAAATTGCAAGGGAATTTCCAAAAGTAAAAATTGTTCAAAACAAATTTGAAGATTTCACAAAGCAAAGAAATCTAGCTTTGGAGGCGGCAAAAAATGATTGGGTCTTATTTTTGGATGGTGATGAGAGAATCACAACGAAATTAAGACAAGAAATCTTGGAAACTGTTAAAAATCCTAATGCAAAAGATGCTTATTATTTTTACAGAATATTTTTTCTCGGAAGTAAAAAAATCAATTTTTCCGGTACTCAGAATGATAAAAATTTTCGTTTGTTCAGAAAGTCAAAAGCACATTATTCTGAGAATAAAAAGGTCCACGAGACATTGGAAGTCAATGGAAGTGTTGGCATTTTAAAACACAAACTTCTTCACTATTCTTTTGATAATTATGCCCAATTCAAAAATAAAATGCTTTCCTATGGAAGATTGAAAGGTCAAGAACTTCAGTTGAAAGGAAAAAAATATTCTTTCATCACACAATGGAGCAAAGTTATCTTCAAATTTTTCAAAACTTACTTTCTAAAGCTCGGAATATTAGACGGAATTAATGGTTTAAAAATAAGCTACCTACAAAGTTTATACGTTTATGAGACGTACAGAACGTTGAAGTAATAAATTAATTTTTTGGGGAATTTAGAGCTTTCTTACTTATTGATATAAAGTGGTTTTTTATTCTTGTAAAATTGATCAACAAAGTTTTTAAGTTTTCTTTGGGTAGTTGACTCCTTTACCTTAATTGGAATTTGAGTAAAATCAATTTCTCTTATCCTTTCTATAATTTGATCTAAAGAATAATTCTTCATAAAGATTTCTTTCAAAAAATGGTCAATAATTTTGTTCCATTCTTGCTTATTTCCCCAATAGTGCCCAACGACGTGATCTGCAGGCTGTAACGCAGAATATTCATTCAATCCCAGAGAAAATGCAAATTGTTCTATGAGTCTTCTTGTTACGCCATCTGCACACATCGCATCATTAATCCCCAAAGTCAAGTCCAGGCAACCGAAATGTTTTGGAGAAATCCCTATCAATCCGGCATTCCACATTGTAGAATTGTTATCTATTTTAGTGTTAAAATAGGATTTCCCTTTCATCTGTTTCCACATCAGTTTTTCTGTTTTTGAGGAAAGAGTCGATAGTTTACCTTCTTCTACGTGCATAAAATTTTTTCCATTTTTCATTCCATCACGTAGAGAATCCATATTCTGATAAAAAAAAGTATCACCATCCAAATAGAGAATAGAATCCGATGGATATTTTTCAGCAACCAACTGAAGTGCTTTAATTTTCACTCTCCAAAAGAATTGGTACTCACCTTCCCACTCTTTAATCATTTCCCGGTTGATGGGTATAATTTCTATATCATCATGAAAAGATTTGAATAATGACGGATCTTCTGCAAGCACGATAATCCTGTCTTCGGTATTTTTGTGCACAAAGGCTGTGTATGCAGAGAAATAGACTTGCTGATAATTGTCCATTTTATTGCCAAATACCAAATAAATTATATTCATACCGGTGGAAATTTCGTTTAAAAATTTTAATATAATACTAAGTTTATTCAACTCTATGCCAAAATTACTAAAAACAAGCAGGCTTTGATTTTTTCCGCTTGATATATTTTTACTAATTTTGGCATAAATATCCGGCAAGTATAGCCATTAAAAAGTAAAAAGGAATGATTTTTATTCAAATATAAATTTTTCTTCATCAAAAATTCTTATGAATAATTATCCATTGATCAGCGTAATCATCCCTTGTTATAATGCCGAAAGGTCGTTGGAGAAATGTCTGACTTCTGTAATTCAACAATTCTACAATAATCTAGAAATTATTTTGATTGATGATGGTTCGACCGACAATACTTCAAAAATATATGAAGACTTTCAACGTAGAGATGACAGAATAAAAATTTTCAAGCAAGACAATTCAGGTGTTTCAAAAGCCAGAAATAATGGTGTAAAATCAGCAACAGGCGAATATATTTGTTTTGTAGATTCTGATGATTGGGTAGAACCAGATTATTGTTCAGAATTGTATCGATTATTGACCGATGAAAATGCTGACATTTCAATCATAGAAGCTTCGTATGAAGATGAAAACGGAAATGTTGTATTTGACAAACCCACATCAGAAGAGAAGGTATTGGACGGAAAAAAAGCGTTATCTCTTTTGTTAGAAGACAATATCATCCAAAGCCATCCGTGGGGGAAATTATATAAAAAATCTTTTTTTAACAATGTATATTTCCCAGAAAACCTGAAATGCTTTGAAGATTACTCAACACTTTATAAAGTTTTTGATAAAGCCCAAAAGGTTGTTAAATCAAATGATAAGCTTTATCATTATATACAGCTTGATGACAGTCTTTCTCATAGTCTCTCTCCTGAAACTGCCTATTATTTTTATTTGGCGATAATGGATGTTTACAAATTTTGGCAAAGTAAAATACATCTCAAAAATAATGGAAAAGTCATAAAAGATTTTATTAGAAAACTTCTGATGGTTCTTAAACGTATTCTAAGAAACACAACCGAAGAAGAAATGCTAACTGAAAAGGAAAAAATCCGACAGTCTTTTAAATCACTTTTTGTATATCCCGCTAAAGATATTGGTATAGAATTTTATTTTCTTGTAAGACTATATTATTATTACCCAAAGCTTTACACTAAATTAATTCTAAAAAAATGATAAAAAAACTGCTGGTCTCTATTATTGTTCCTTGCTATAATGCAGAAAAATATATTGAAACTTGTCTGTCTTCTGTGATTTTACAGGATTATGAAAATTGGGAGTGCATTTTGATTAATGACGGAAGCAAGGATAATACTTTGAAGTTATTAACAAATTTTGAAGTAAAAGACCAACGATTCCGCTTACTTACACAAGAAAACCTAGGACTTTCTGCTACGAGAAATAGAGGAATCGATAATGCAAATGGAGATTTTTTGTTTTTTTTAGATTCCGATGATGTTTTGAGCAATGATGCAATCAGTACACTTGTGTCATCTGTGGAAAACAATGATATTGTCACTGGAATAACTGTGACTTCAAAAATTAATGGCGAAAATATTTTTAAAATTTCCCATCTGTACCCTCCTAAAGAAGGTAATATTACTTTCAAAAATGATAAATTCGAAGTTTTGATAACAGCGATGGAATCTGCACTCACTCCGGTTGCTCAAAATCGCTTGTACAGAAGAGAATTTATCAATAAAAACAATCTTCGGTTCAAAAATAGAATTCTTCATGAGGACGAATTGTGGTTTTTTGAAACGATGCTTTTAGCTAGAAACGTAAAGTTTATTGATAAAGAAACCTATTTTTACAGAACGGATAATTCTGATTCAATAACAAAAAATATCGGAGATAAAAACCTGAATTCTTATTTGGAAATTTTAGAAACCATTCTTGAAAAATATTACATCAATAATACTGATGATCATAAAAAAGCTGTCGCAGCAAGATATTTACAGTATCTGAAAAAAATAATTATTGACTTTGCTATCCGGGAAAAGATAAAATTGAGTAACACTTCTCTATTGAAATTGGAACAGACTTTGAAGAAAACTCATACCAAATCTGATGATTTCAGTTTGCTTACGCTTAAGAATGAAACTTATTACAAAGCATTGAATAAATTATCATTATTCCCATTTCAAACTATTGAAAAACATTTCTTCAGAAATCCAATGAATAGTATTCGAAAGCAATACAAATTGCTAATAATCAAATATTTTCTTTAATAATGTCAAAAAAAACTTTTCTTCTGATGATGCCAGATTATTCAGATTTTCCAAATTTGTTTATGGATAATCTGAAGAAGACAGATTTTTTGCCATTTGTGATTACAGATCATCCATCAAAATTCAAGTATAAGGGCAGTGAAAAAATCATTAATTTTTATCGGAAAACCTTTTTAAAAGATCGAGATTATAAAAAGATGCTGATCGAGGAACATAAGCTTAGAGAATATTACAACAAGATTTCGCAGCTTGAAATGTTGGATTACGTTTTGGTGATTCGTCCGGATTCATTTCCTATTCCTGTTATTCAGGAACTGAAAAAGAAAACCAAAAAACTGATTGCTTATCAATGGGATGGAATTGAAAAATTCCCGGAGGTGAAAAAATATTTTGATCTTTTTGATTCATTTTTCTGTTTTGATTCTAAGGATAAATACAATAATTTGAAACAGATCACCAATTTTTATTTTGATTGTATATCGCCGGTTTATAAGGAATTTAACACTAAAAAACCTAAACTTTACTTTGTTGGAGTTTATTGGGAAAACAGAGAAGAAAAGATTGATAGATTCATCAAAGAAGTTTCAAAAATTGACGTAGAATTGTCGATAACAATTCAATATTATCATAAATCTGAAATTAAAAATCCCAAAATAAAATACGTCAAGGACCGAATTACGTTTCTTGAAAACTTGAAAAATGTAGAAGATTCAGATATTTTGTTAGATTTTGTAGATCCAGTTCATGATGGCTTATCAATACGTTTTTTTGAAGGTTTATATTATAAGAAAAAGGTTATTACAGATAATAAAACGGTAAAAAGCTACGACTTTTATCATCCGAATAACATCTTCGTTCTGGAAGATAACAATTATGGGCTAATTGAAAATTTTTTAAATCTTCCATACTATGAAGTTAATGATGAAATTGTAAAAAAATACAGCTTCACCAATTGGATCAAGCAGATTACACAAGCTTGAAAATATTAAAATCCAAGATAGCTAAAAAGTTTTTTAATATTATTTTCCTGTGTCTCAATAGAAAATTTTGAAAGTGGCAAAGCACTATTGGAATGTAAAGTCTGCCATAGATTTTCATTGCTGTACAATTCTAATATTTTTTCCGCAAAATCTTCTGGGCTTTCACTGCTTATTGAAGCAGTCAATTTATCTTCCAGGCCCATTCCTTCTGCACCAATTGTTGTGGTAACAACTGGTAAACCAAATTCCAGCGCCTGACCTACTTTTCCTTTTACGCCTGCTCCGTATCTCAATGGTGCAACAAATATTTTGGAATTTTCAAACCAATAATCTACCGATTGCTGATAACCTAAAATTTGGAATTTATCAGAATGATATCTCGTTTTGAGGTCATCCGGAAAATCAGGTCCTAAAATAAAGACTTTTATAGAACTGTTTTTTTTCCAAACAAGAGGCATGATCTCTTCAAATAGAAATTTTACAGCGTCCAAATTCGGCATATGATAGTAACCTCCTATAAAAAGTAGGCCTTCACGTTTTGAAAAATTATGATTTTGAAAAGTCATAGATTTATGAATATTGCTGACTGTAAATATTTTATCCTGGTTAACACCTTGCTTAGATACAATATTTTTTTCTTCATCACTGATGGAAACTACCACATCTGCATTCTGCATCCCAAAATACTCTTTGTCTTTAAAAGACTTCATTTCTTTTTTTCTGCTTTTTGTAATTTCTAAATAATTATTTTCCCGTTCCATTCTCAAGTAATGAAGATCTACCATATCGTAGATAATTTTTTTGCCAGAAATTTTATTTTTAATCTGTTTAAACCAATAATCAAATCCTAATGGCCTGAAAATCCAGACTATATCCACATAATGAAGAGCCTCTGTAACCTGATCTGAAACGGTTACAATTCTATCCCTCGTATTTACATAATCCTTACAAACTTCTACACCAATACCTCTGAAAAAATCTACATAAACATCATCACCAGTTTCTTCGAATTGTTTTACTGCTAAAATTATTTTATGTTCATTTTTCTGAAGTATTTTAATCATTTCAAAAAGTCTCCTGGAACCAGAATCTTTATCCGGTTTTGGCATATTTTCCTCTAGAATGAGAATATTTGGCTTTTTAAAGTGGGCATTGAAATTTGTCCTTTTGCCATCTTCCAAAAATCTTTCATTGGCAAAATATTTGTCCCATCTGCTTCTGAAAATCTCTCTGTTTTTCTGTAACAAAAGCTCCTTGCTCCTATCATTTCCGGTATAAGAGATATTTTCAAAATGAATAATCTCTGACTTTGGTTGATAATAAATATCCAGTTTTTGCTCGTATTTTAATCTTTGACACAGATCAGTTTCCTCATAATATGCCGGTAAAAATGCTTCATCTAACAGATTTAGTTTTCCATCCACATCCTCTCTTCTGAATAATAAGCTACAGCCAGAACAGTAATCAACTTTTCTAAGATAATTATATTTTGGAGCGTCTATGGCATAACATCTTCCTAAATTAACAATTTCAGAATCTTTAAAAATAAGACAACCTGCTTCTTGCAGAGTATTGTCCGCAAAAACCATCTTGGAGCCAACGGCACCCACATTTTCTTTAGTTTCAAAAACCTCCAGCAAGCTTGATAAATAGTTTTCCTGAACTTCTACATCATTATTTAATAGGTAAACATATTTTCCTTTGGCAGCCTCAATCCCTTTATTTACATTTCTTAAAAATCCTAGATTTTCGGAATTATTAATTATAGTGATTCCAACTATATCATTCAAATAATCTAAAGTATCATCGGTACTGTTATCATTGATGATAATAATTTCCTTTGAAACTTGCCTATCAAATTGGGCAATGGTATAAAGACAATTGAGTGTATATCTGATTTGATTATAAGCCGGTATAATAATAGACACTTGTGGCTCTAAATTAGAATTACTAAAATCAAAATTATAGCCTTTAAAAAAGTCAAGATCAAAATGATTAATATTTAGTTTTCTCTTATTTCTGATAAAACTGCGATCTTTAATTTTTTTTTTTAAAAACCTTTTAATTCCCATTTTTAATTTATTATTTTGTTGAGCGATTTTATTAAGAAAACGAAAGTAGTAAAATTATGACAGACAAAAAAAATGTTATCAAAGCTGGATATCTTATTTCATATGATTATGCTTATATTTTCAATTCGATAAAATTAATTTACGATCATGTTGATAGTATTGTTATTAGCTATGATGCTGATAATAAAACATGGGCAGGAAATGACATTTTTATTCCAGAAAGCTTTTTTGCCGAAATCCAAGCAATTGATGTTCACAAAAAAATTAAGCTTTACAAAGATCGATTTTGCATTCCCAATCGTGAGCCAATGGAACTTGAAACAAGGCAGCGGAATATGATGGCAGAAAAAATGGGAAATGGAGGATGGCATATCCAAATTGACAGTGATGAATATGCTTATGACTTTAAATTATTGACAGAATTCCTTAGAAAAAATCGATTCCTTACTAAAAATCCCAAAAAGACACCAGTTAATTTTTTGGTTAATTTAATTGTACTTTTTAAACAAAACAAAGAAGGTTTTTATGTGATAGAGCCATTCAATGAATCGTGCTTTTTAATTACTAATAATCCGATTTATGAAAAAGCAAGAAAACCTAAAATTGGTAAAACATTAAAATTAGATTATTACTTAATTCATCAATCATGGGCAAGAACCTCTAGTGAGATTGAAGAAAAGATAAAAAACTGGGGACATAAAAATGACTTTGATATACAAGGATTTTATAAAAAATGGAAAGATTTAAACGAAAATAATTATAAAGATTATATAGATTTCCATCCGCTTCCAGGCTCATTTTGGGGTAAGCTGGATTTTTATAAAGCAATTAACATTGAAGATTTTATTAAAAGTTTTGAACAAACGCATCCTCAAAATAAATTAATTTTAAATCTGTCTTTTACAAAAAAGATCAAATTGTACATCAGAAGTTTATTTTAGATATACAAAAAAGGATTTTCATAATTCTTTTTCCATTCTATAATTTTTTAGTTTCTTTCATAATCATTCTTCAACCATATTATATCATCTTCGTCAAAATAGATTCCTTAATATGCGTTTATGAAAATTCAATTAAAAATTCTAACATGATATTTATTAAAATTAACTAAATATACTCTTTCTTTTGCAAAACTTCAATCAATTGGTTTTTAGTTTTTAATAGCTCTTTTAGTAGCTCTTTGTTTTCCATATATAAATTTTCAAAATTCACAATTTCTTTTTTAGTTATATTATAAATGTTTTCGTGTTGGAATAGATTGGCAATATTGACCTCTAAAATTTTTGAAATCTCGTTTAGTTTATCTACCGTTAATTTAGTATGATTGTTTTCTATCTTTGCATAAGAACTTTGTGATAGATTCAATTGTTCTGCCATATATTCTTGACTGAAGCCTTTTAAATCTCTAAATTTTCTGATATTTTTACTAACAATTCTATTCATATTACTACTAAACTAAGTCGTAAACTTACTTAAATATTCTTAATTAAATCTTAAAGAAACTAATAAAATTAATAGTTTTATCTAATTATTAAAAAAAATACTATGAAAAATTTATTTAAACTTTCTACTTTAATTCTTTTATGTTTAATGACTTATTCTTGTTCGAGTGAAGATGATTTAGTAACCTCAGAATCAAAAGGTCAAACAAGTAGCAAAAGTTTTGTTGCAAATCAGGATGATTCAAATAATCCTCAATCAATTTCATTTACCCAAACAGTTTTTCTTGGTGAAAGCAATGCGGCAAGCCAACTTAATAGTGGAGATGAATTGAAACTTTTTTTAAATGGTATTCCTGCATTTAGATTAGTTATGCAGAAAGATTCAAATTTAGTATTATATACTGATAATAACAGAGTTCTTTGGGCAACAAACACACCAAGACCGTTAGGAAATAATCCTATATTTATTCTTCAAAATGATAGAAATGCAGTTGTTTATAGTTATCCAATTAACATTAATGCTCTATGGTGGTATCGGAATGTTGCAGAGCCATTTGTAAATAATCCATATTTTAAATTAAGATATGAAAAGAAAATAAATACATTTAATGGAACAAGCTATTACATAAGATGTATAGCTTATGGAAATGGAGAAGAACTATATGACATATTTAATATTAAATTATAATTTAAAAAAAGCCGTTTTACAAATTGTAAAACGGCTTTTTCATTTATCTTAATCCCTATCATATTCATCCTCCAAACGAATTATATCCTCTTCTCCAAAATAAGTTCCAGTCTGAACTTCTATAAAAACTACAGGTTTATCCGTAAGATTCATAATTCTATGTCTAGCTCCAAGCGGTATAAAAATACTTTGTCCGTAAGCCAATTGAATCTCCTCTCCGTCTAAAACAACAGTTGCATTACCTTCGATAATCGTCCATTGCTCTTGTCTTTTGTGATGATATTGATAAGATAACTTCCCCTTTGGATTCACTATAATTCTTTTTAATTTATAATGAGGTTCATCTGCTAATACAAAATATTTCCCCCAAGGTCTTTCTCCAATTTCCAACATAGTTTTCAATTTAATCTACAAAAATACCATTTCGAAAAATATTAGCCAAATTCAAAAGGCAAAACGCTTAAAATTTCTTAATTTTGCACCACAATTTTTTAGTCAAGGATTTGACTTCTGAAAATAAATATTAAAAATGAAAAAAGTCAGAGTGCGTTTTGCACCCAGCCCAACTGGAGCTTTACATTTAGGCGGTGTGAGAACTGCTTTATATGATTATCTTTTTGCAAAAAATAAAGGCGGTGAATTTGTTCTCAGAATCGAGGATACAGACACTGCAAGATATGTAGAAGGCGCAGAAGATTATATTATGAATTCTTTGGAATGGTGCGGAATTATTCCAGACGAGAGTCCTAGAATTGGCGGGCCTTATGCGCCTTACAGACAATCTGAAAGAAGAGATATTTACGACAGATACAAAGAGCAGATTCTGAAAACAGATTATGCATATTTGGCGTTTGACACACCGGAAGAATTGGATACCATTCGAAAAGACTTCGAAGCTAGAGGTGATGTTTTTGCCTATAATCATCAGACAAGACAGCAATTGAGAAACAGCATTTCTCTTTCCACTGAGGAAGTTCAGAAATTGTTGGATGAGAATGTTCCTTACGTCGTTCGTTTCAAGATGCCAATTGACAGAACCTTGAATCTTCAAGATATTATCAGAGGGAATTTCTCTGTGAATACCAATACTTTAGATGATAAAGTTTTGATCAAAAATGATGGAATGCCAACTTATCATTTCGCCAATGTTGTAGATGATTTTGAGATGAAAATCTCTCACGTTATCCGAGGTGAAGAATGGTTACCATCTATGCCTTTGCACGTTTTGCTTTATGAGGCAATGAATTGGGAAGCGCCTGAATTTGCGCATCTATCATTAATTCTAAAACCTGAAGGTAAAGGAAAATTAAGCAAAAGAGATGGTGCGAAATTCGGATTTCCGGTTTTTCCGATGGATTTCAAAGATCCGGAAAGTGACGAGATCTGGAAAGGTTACAAAGAATCCGGTTATTTCCCTGAGGCTTTCATTAATATGACAGCATTACTGGGTTGGACACCGTCAAATGATAGAGAAATTGTTTCTATGGACGAGATGATTGCAGAATTTGACCTTAATAAAGTTCATAAAGCTGGTGCAAGATTCGACCCGCAGAAAGCAAAATGGTTCAATCAAGAATATCTGAAACTGAAAACGAATGAAGAAGTTTTAGCTTTATTAAAAGAAGTTGATGAAGTAAAAGCTTTGAATATTTCTGATGATAAATTATTGAAAATCGTTTCATTAATGAAAGAAAGAGCAACTTTTGTGGTTGATATTTATAACGATGGAAAATTCTTCTTCGAAGCTCCAGCTTCTTACGACGAAAAAGCCACCAAAAAAGCCTGGAACGAAACAACTTCTGCAGTTTTGAAAGATTTTTCAACTAAACTGAAAACTTCAGAATTTGATTCAGAAACTTTGAAAAATGCAATTCATCATTTTGCTGAAGAACATTCTATCGGGATGGGAAAAGTGATGATGCCACTTCGTCTCGCTTTGGTTGGCGAACTGAAAGGTCCTGATGTTCCTGATATTATGAACATTATTGGCAAAGAAGAAACGCTTACCAGAATAGAAAAAGCAATTAACGCAAATTAATGATCAAAAAACTTCGATAAAGTCAGACTAACAATTTTAATTATAGATTGTCAGTCTGAAGCTCTCGAAGACATTTAATAAAAATCAAACCAATTCAAAAAAAAACATTATTTTTGAAGGTTTAATCCAAACAAAATATGGAGTATTTAGAATTTGAACAGCCTGTAAAGGAATTGATAGATCAATACGAAAAATGTGTACAACTGGGTACAGAAAGCGGAATTGATGTAGATGAATCCTGCAAAAAGATCAAAACAAAAATAGAAGAAACTAAGAAAAAAATATATGGAAGCCTTACGCCCTGGCAAAAAGTTCAGCTTTCCAGACATCCGGACAGACCTTACACGTTGGATTATATCAACGGATTGGCGGATGAAGGAAGTTTTGTAGAATTGCACGGCGACAGAAACTTCGGGGACGATCCGGCGATGATTGGCGGAATTGCAAGCATCAGCGGAAATACAGTAATGCTGATTGGAACTCAGAAAGGTAGAACTACGAAAGAACGCCAACACAGACGTTTCGGAATGTCTAACCCGGAAGGTTACAGAAAGGCGCTTAGATTGATGAAACTGGCAGAGAAATTCAACATTCCTGTAGTAACTTTTGTAGATACACCTGGTGCTTATCCTGGTCTTGAAGCGGAAGAACGTGGACAAGGTGAAGCTATTGCAAGAAACATCTATGAAATGTGTCAATTGAAAACCCCGATTATCACAATCATTATTGGTGAAGGTGCTAGTGGAGGTGCATTAGGAATTGGTGTCGGAAACAAAGTTTATATGTTGGAAAATACTTGGTATTCTGTGATTTCTCCGGAAAACTGTTCAGCTATTCTTTGGAGAAGCTGGGAATACAAAGAAACTGCAGCCACAACAATGAAACTGACTGCGGAAGATATGTTGAAGCAGAAATTGATTGATGACATCATCCCAGAACCGCTTGGTGGTGCACATTATGACAATGCAACAACTTTCGGGAATGTGAAGAAATATATCTTGAAAGACATCAAAACGCTTTCTAAATTACCTGTTGAGAAGCTGGTTTCGGAAAGACAAGATAAGTTTATTGCAATGGGAGAATTCAAAGGATAGTATCTGGCTACTGGCGATTAACTTTTTGCTATTGGCTTGATTCCTTTGGTTAAATAAAATATAAACCCTTTTAGAGTTCAGAACTCTGAAAGGGTTTTTCCATTATTAAAGCTTTATATGGCTTTCTATTTTGAACTCTGAAAAGGCTCTTTGTTCTATCGATTGACAAATGTTGATTGGATACCGAACCTGCGCCCCGACTTGAACGGAGCTCTTTTTGTGAGGAGGAACGACGAACAAAAAAGCGGGAGTGGAAGGCGGAAATAGGCGCTCAAAATACTATCACAAAAAAAGCGATTCAATAAATTGAACCGCTTTTTTATATTTAGATAAAATTCTAATTATTCAGCATCGAAATCAGCATCTGCGTCTGCAGAAACTTTTTCGCCTTCTTCTTTAGATTTTTCTTTATCTGCTTTTCTTTGAGACAAACCTTCTTTGATAGATTCTGAAACTACGCTCAACAACATATCAATAGATTTGGAAGCATCATCATTTCCTGGGATTACGAAATCCACTTTTCTTGGATCTGAGTTAGTATCTACAATACCGAAAACCGGGATACCCAATTTTTTAGCTTCAGTTACTGCGATGTGCTCTCTCATAATGTCAACTACGAAAATAGCTGAAGGAAGACGAACCATGTCTGCGATAGATCCTAAGTTTTTCTCAAGATTTGCTCTTTGACGATCAACTTGTAATCTTTCTTTTTTAGACAAAGTTTCGAAAGTACCATCTTTCTTCATTTTGTCGATTTGGTTCATTTTCTTAACTGCTTTTCTGATAGTTACAAAGTTTGTAAGCATACCACCTGGCCATCTTTCTGTGATGTAAGGCATGTTAAGTTCAGCAGCGTGTTTTGCTACTACTTCTTTCGCTTGCTTTTTAGTTGCTACGAAAAGAACTTTTTTACCTGCAGAAGTTAATTTTTCCAAAGCTACACAAGCCTCGTCCAATTTAACAGCTGTTTTATGTAAATCTACGATGTGAATACCGTTTTTCTCCATGAAAATGTATGGAGCCATATTTGGATTCCACTTTCTAGTCATGTGACCGAAGTGTACGCCAGCCTCTAAAAGGTCTTTTACATTTGCTTTTGCCATGTTTTCTTGTTTTTTGTTAGTTTACTTTCCGCTTTTCCGCAATCAACTTTACTTTAGATGGGAGTAAAGTTTGGATGCTAAACGTAACGGGCAATATTTTGTTTAAATAATAGAGCCAAGACTCGAGAACCAAGAAGAAAACATAGCGTCTTGTATCTTGTATCTGATATCTTGAATCTGAAAAATTAACGTTTTGAGAATTGGAATCTCTTTCTCGCTTTTTTCTGACCTGGTTTCTTTCTCTCTACCATTCTTGCATCTCTAGTCAACAATCCGTGTGGTTTAAGAAGCAATCTGAATTCTTCATTGATTTCACACAATGCTCTAGAAACTCCTAGTCTGATAGCCTCAGCTTGACCAGTGATTCCTCCACCAAAAACATTAACTTTAAGATCGTATTGCTCAAGCGTTTCTGTCAATAAAAATGGCTGATTTACTTTGTAAACCAAAACATCTGTACAGAAATAAGTCTTAACATCTTTACCGTTTATCGTGATGTTACCAGTTCCTGGCTTAACAAACACTCTTGCAACAGAAGTTTTTCTTCTTCCGATTTTGTGTACTGTAGACATATTAATTATTTGAATTCGTTAACATTGATTACTTTAGGCTGCTGCGCTTCGTGTTTGTGCTCAGTTCCTTCATATAAATAAAGGTTTTTGAATAAAGCCGAACCTAATCTGTTTTTAGGAAGCATTCCCTTTACAGATCTTTCTAATACTTTAAGAGCATCTTTTTTCTTAAGCTCCTCAGCAGTCATAAACTTCTGACCACCAGGATATCCTGTATGCCAGATGTAAGTTTTATCTGCCCACTTGTTTCCGGAAAGTGTAACTTTCCCAGCGTTCAAAACGATTACATTGTCTCCACAATCTACGTGTGGTGTGTAATTCGTTTTGTGCTTACCTCTCAAAATCTTTGCAACGGTAGAAGCTAATCTTCCCAACGGTTGCTCAGCAGCGTCTACAACAACCCATTCTTTATTTGCTGTAGCCTTGTTTGCCGATACTGTTTTGTAACTTAATGTATTCACAATTTATCGTTTACGATTAAACATAATTTTCCCTTACGGGTGTGCAAAGGTAGCAAAATTTTCTCGGATGAAAAACTTTACCCAAAGAAATATTTTAATTTTCTAATTATTAATGAGTTATTGAAATGAAATTGTATCTCTGTTTAAAAATTAATTAATATTGAACATCTTATATAATGTGTCTTTTTTATATTTTTGAGAAAAATTCTATAAAATGAGCCACGGAAAACTGAGAGAAGAAAAAGACTGCCTGAATTGCGGACATACGGTTGAGGAAAAATACTGCCCTAATTGTGGACAACAAAATATCCAGACCAGACAGCCTTTCCATTATCTGTTCACTCACTTCGTAGAAGATTTCACACATTACGACGGACAGTTTTGGGGAACTCTCAAGAATCTGCTCTTCAAACCTGGGAAACTCACGACCACTTATCTGGAAGGAAAACGTCAGATATTTGTTCCACCAGTTAAGTTATACATCTTTGTCAGTTTTATCACATTTTTCCTGTTTGCCTTATTTCCGCCTTTCAACATCAATTTTGAAGGAAAAGGCAATTCAAAATTACTTCCTCAAAAAAGCAAAATCACCGAAATCCAAAAAGCTATCAATGATGCAAAGGCTAAAGAAAAATTAGAGGAAAAAGACAGTCTATATATTAATAAACTCGATGCAGCTCTCAAGGATTCTGCCAAACTTAATGAGATAGAAGGAACATTTGATATGAACAAGTCGTTGGATGATGACATAAATGTTTCCGGATACAACAACAAAAAATCTTTTGATTCTGCAGCTGCGAAGAATCCATCATCCTTTGATTTTATAAATATTCCGTTTGCCCACAAATATTTTGAGCTCAAAGAAAAAGGGATTAAAAAGGGAGATATTCTGAAAAAATTATTTGAAACATCTTTCCATAATCTTCCCAAGGCGCTTTTCATCTACCTGCCGATTTTTGCGTTGTTTTTATGGATATTCCATAATAAGAGGAAATGGTGGTACTTCGACCACGGAATTTTCACATTACATTACTTTGCATTTTTGCTTCTTAACATTTTAATTTTTTCGTTTTTAAACAAATTGACAGACTTAACAAATATTGGCTTCATCAATACAATCATTTATCTCATAATGACGGTAATGTTGGTTTACAGTGCTGCTTATTTTTTCATCGCCCATCACAAAGTTTATCGTTCACACGGTGTTGTAAGCTTTATAATTGGTTCTATATTATTCACTATTAATCTGATTGCATTCTTATTTTTGGTTGTAATATTAGGATTGATAAGTTTCCTGATGATTCATTAAAAATAAAAAAGCCAGATTTCATAAGAAGTCTGGCTTTTTAAATATATAACCGGATAGTTAATACCTCAACGATTTACTTTCTCGGAAGCTCGCTATCATATAATAAGCTACAAAGACTGTAGAGAACTTGATAATGGACGGAACAGCCGTTTCGAAGTTAAAAAACATTAATCCGGTAATTACTAAGAAAATAATTCCAATAAAAGAAATTCCCATTTTTTTTGGCAAAGACCATTCCGGATGATCCACAAAATAAGCCAATCCCCAACCAATTCCAAAAGCAGAAGCCACATAAAGCTCAACCCAAAAATCGGCCTGTCCTCCGGTAAAACGTCTTAAGAAAAAACTAATCAAAGTTCCAACTACAAAATACATCAGCGCTTTTATCATTTCAAAAAATTTTGACAAAAGTAAGAATTGTAATTTAAGATTATAGAGTTTAACACAAAGGCACAGAGAAAGATTTCTACCAATTGTTTTAAGTCACAAGAAAAATCAAAGATTTTTATATTAACGACGTTAACTTTGTGCCTTAAAAAACATAATATAAATCAAAAAAACTTCTTTGTGCCTTTGTGATAAATTCCACAGCTATTCTAAATCTCCTCAACAAAATTCCTTAGATTTGTGTAAATGATATTTTTATGCGCGAGGTAAGGCTCAATTCTATTCTGGATAACGATTTCTATAAAATTACAATGCAAAATGCGGTGGTCAAACTCTTTACCAACGAGATTGTGAAATATGAATTCATTAACCGTGGAAAACATGAATTTCCGGAAGGTTTTGCAGAAGAACTCAGAAAATCCGTCAACGCAATGGCAGAACTGAAACTGACCAAAGATGAAAAAAAATATCTGAAAGTCACGTGTCCATACCTTGCTCTACCCTACCTCGATTTCCTGGAAGGTTTTCATTATGACCCATCGGAAGTCAAGATTGAACAACACGGCAATGAACTGAAAGTTTCTGTGGAAGGTCTTTGGTACAGAACGATTCTTTGGGAAGTTCCTTTGTTGGCACTCATTAGTGAACTGCATTACGAAATGAATCATCTGGAAAGACAAACCAACGAAGAAGTTATTGAAAAAACGGTGGAAAAAGCTGTGCATCTAACAGAACTCGGTGTTCCGTTTGCGGAATTTGGAACTCGGAGAAGGCACTCTTATAAAGTTCACAGATTAGTGATGGATGCTTTGATTCAGGATAAAAAATCAACTTTTACAGGAACTTCGAATGTCCATTTGGCAATGCTTTACAATGTAAAACCAATTGGGACACACGCGCACGAATGGTTTATGTTTCACGCGGCGGAATTTGGTTTCAAGATGGCAAATTCTATCGCTTTGGAAAATTGGGTGAATGTTTACCGAGGCGATCTGGGCGTTGCGCTTTCTGACACTTATACCACGGAAGTTTTCTTCCAGCAATTTGACAAGAAATTTGCGAAGTTGTTTGATGGCGTCCGTCACGACAGTGGCGACCCGTTGGAATTTGCGGACAAAACGATTGCTCATTATCAAAAACAAGGCATCAATCCCTTATTCAAATATATTATTTTTTCCGACGGTTTGAATCTCGAAAAAGTGGAGGAAATCACCAATTATTGTAAAGGAAGAATCGGGATTTCTTTTGGAATCGGGACGAATCTTACGAATGATGTTGGACTGAAACCAATGAATATCGTAATGAAACTCATCAGCGTAAAAGGCATTAACAACGAATGGATTCCGACCGTAAAACTCTCCGACGAAAAAGGAAAATACACCGGTGACCCAAAAATGATTGAGTTGGCGAAGGAGTTTTTGAGGATAAAGTAAAGAGAGATACACAATATAGAAATCTTTTAAAATGACAACTTTTCCAGTAACAGCTTCCACGTTATCAGAAATAGAACTTGGAAATTTCATTCAAGAAAAATATCAATTAAATAAAAATTTCGATTGTAAGCTGTTCCGGACTGGCGTAAATCACACTTACTTTTTGTCAGACGCAACCACGAAATTTGTTGTCCGAGTTTATTGCCATCATTGGAGAACTAAAATCGAAATCCAAGAAGAATTAGAATTATTAAAATTACTTCAAAGCCATAATCTCTCAATTTCATTTCCAATTCCTGACAAGAATGGAGATTATATTCAGGAAATAAATGCTCCGGAAGGACTTCGATATGCAGTCGTTTTCTCATTTGCGGAAGGCGAAAAAATGAGATTTATGACCAATGAAACCTGCTCTTCAATTGGCTTGCTTATGGCAAAAATCCACAACATTACAGCAACAAAGAAAATCGATAGGATAAATTATAATTCTGATGTTTTGTTGAATCAACCTTATGATTATCTGACTAATTATTTTTCTGAAGATTTGGATGAAATGAAATATCTTAAAGAAATAAGTACAAAAATATCCAACCACTTTCAAAAAGTTAATTTATCCGACAATCAGAAAGGAATAATTCATCTGGATATTTGGTACGATAATCTGAGCGTGAATAATGAAAACGAAATTACTATTTTCGACTTTGACAATTGTGGAAATGGATGGCTGATTTTGGATATTGGATATTTCTGCAAACAACTTTTTTTCATAGAATCTGATAAAAAAATCTTCGAATCCAAAGTGGAAAGTTTCCTAAATGGTTATAGAAAAGAAAGAAATTTATCCGACAATGAGCTAAAATTAATTGCTGATTCAGGCGCTTCGATTTTTATTTTTTATCTGGGTGTTCAAGCTCAAAGATTTGATTGGTCTAATATATTCTTTACAGAAAACTATCTTAAAATGTTTGTTGGGAGAATAAAGAACTGGATAGATTATTATAAAATTAGAGAAGCGATTATATAAAAAGCTTAAATAATTAAAAACTGTTTGAATTGACAAAATAATTTTTGAGAATAAAATAATTTTTCATTCAATTTTTAATTTCAAATTCATTCATAAAAGATTATTTCACTAACAATAATCAAAATTTAAAATTCTCATTGCAAAATATGTTTTTCTGCACCTAAAATACTGAACATCAATTTTGTTAATTTTAATTAAAATTGATTTCGGTGTGAAAAAATAATTTAATTTTACCATTAGTGAAAGATTAAAAAATGACAATCTTGAGTTGGCAACCTCTCTGTTTGGCATCAATTTTACTCTTTAAAAACACAACTAAAATTATTTTTATACTATGAGAAAAACATTTAAAATCGCTGCACTGGCCTTGATGGTTTCTATGACAGCCGTTTCTTGTAAAAAGAAAGTTTCTGATGCAGATTTGACATCACAAGCTACAACCGTAATCACTTCATACCCTGGGACTTCTGTGGAAGTGAAAGAAGGACAAGCGCACTTGAGTGGCGTTTTTGCGACTGAAGCCGACAAACAAGCCGCTATCGCAGCACTTAAAAAAGTGGAAGGCGTAAAAGACGTTCATGATATGGCCACTGTAGCACCAATGGCTGCACCTGTTGAAGTCAATAAGGTTGACGCAATGGTTCTTGAAAAAGTGAATACTGCATTGAAAGATATCCCAGGCGTGAAAGCTGAAGATATGGGCGGAATGCTTACACTTACAGGAACTACGACTGCTGCAAACGCTAGAAAAGTGAAAGAATCTGTGGATGCTTTGAAAATTGGTAAATACGATAACAAAATAACAGTTAAATAATTATGAGCTTACAAGATAAATACGCAAGTGTAGTTTCTGCAGCTCAGTCTGCAGGACTTTCTGACCTTTCTGTTCAGGAGCAGGATGGCGTTTTGTACGTTACAGGAAAAGCAACTAACAGTGCAGCAAAAGACAGTGTTTGGAATGCTCTAGGTGCAATTGACCCTTCGTACACAGCAACAGATATCAATGTTGATGTTCAAGTTTCTGGTTTGCAAGCTGGCGCTACTTTAACAGTTGCAACAGACGAATCTAATTTAAACATCCGTCAGGAACCTTCTACGGACGCTTCTGTTGTTGGTAAAGCAGCAAAAGGAGAAACTGTAACTTTGGTTGAGCAATCTTCTGACGACTGGTGGAAAATCAAAACCGCTGATGGCGAAGAAGGTTATGCTTATGCAAGATATTTGAAAGCTTAATCTAAAAGCATTTAAATCATATTAAAACCTCTGAATTTCAGGGGTTTTTTCTATTTTTGGAGAATAGCATTTAACAATTGTTCGATTTTTAATCTAACTTTCAACATCAGCTATTTAATTTCTAAAAACTATTGATGAAAAAACTCCTCTTTCTTTTTCTGTTCATTATTCTAAAAATAAATGCTCAAAACTACAGCATCAACGGAAAAGTAACCGATGAAAACAATAATCCACTGGAAAACGCAACGGTTTCACTCATCAAACAAAAGGATTCTTCTGTCATCAATTTTATAGGGACGAATAAAAACGGGAATTTTAATTTTAAAGTTCCAACGCAGAACGAATCATCTTTTCTCCAAATCTCCAGCGACAAACGCAAAACTTATTCTAAGAAATTTGATATCATTAATAAAGATGAAGATTTAGGGAATATCAAACTGGAAAAAGATTTGGTAACGAATATTGAGGAAGTTCAAATTACCGTTTCGCCAGTCAAAATCAAAAAAGATACTGTAGAATACAACGCCTCTTACATCAAAGTAAAACCCGATGCCAAAATCGATGAACTTCTGAAAGAAATACCTGGCGTGGAACAGGATGAAGAAGGAAAAATCACCATCAACGGAAAACCTGTGAACAAAATTCTCATCAACGGAAAACCGTTTTTTAATAAGGATGGGACGATTGCTTTACAGACTTTCCCGGCAGATATCATCAAAAAAATCCAGTTCACCACTTCAAAAACCAAGGAAGAGGAATTTACCGGAAGAACGCCGAAATCTGACAGTATGACGGTGAATTTCAACATCGATGAAAAGAATAATAAAGGAAACCTAAACAACCTGAGTCTCGGCTACGGAACTAACAAACGCTATGAAGCCAACGTTTTTATGACACGTTTCCAGAAGGACAGAAGCATTGCGCTCATCGGCGCTTCCAACAATATCAACACGACAGGATTTTCCGTAGACAATTTTTTCAACAGCGGAACTAAGAGTAAAAATTCGGCAGTAAATGGGCGAAATGTGAACAGCGGAATTATGCGAACCTCAATAATCGGGGTAAATTATGCAGATAAAATCGGGGACAATCTGAATCTGGACAAGCTCAGTCTTCAGTACACCGACAGCAATCTGGAAACCTATTCCAAAACCTCTAGGACTACTTTTCTGCCGGATTACAAACTTGATAAAAACTCGGAAAAAAGCGGAAATTCTGACAACCGGAAATTCAATGCGAATACGGATGCGAATATTAAAATCGATTCGATGACGAATGTGATTATTTCTGCCAATTTCGCCAACACTTCTACCGATAATGTTACTGACAGCAACACTTTCACATTTCGAAATGATGAACAGCTGAACAGCAACAAAAGTTCAACACGAGGAAGTTCCAACAATAGTAATTTCAGTCCGACTATCAGCTTTACAAAACGATTCCAAAAAACCGGAAGGTCTTTGTCAGCTTCCATCAATAACACTTTTGCGCAAAACACGAACAGAAATTACAACCTTCAGGAAACGCTTTTTTTCCAGACGCCGGAAGATAATGATTACCGAAATCAGTTGTCTCAAAACAAAAATTCACGCCAAATTTTCGGTGCTGAGTTCAAATATTACGAACCAATCTCTGATTCCGCAACGGTTTCTTTGGAAATGAATTTTGACCATCAGGATTTGAACAATGAGAGAATTGTGAATGATTTCGATACAAATACCAACCAATATTCGGCGTTCAATTCGTTGTTATCAAATACCTTGAATCAGAATAATCAATTCCTTAATACTGAAATCAATTATAACCTCAACAAAGAAAAAATCAATTTTCGGGCTGGCGCCAATTTGAATTATTCAAAACTTGACATCAATTCCATTTATAATCAGGAGAATATTCCGCTCAAAAAGAATTTTACATTGCCGGAATACAGCCTGATGTTTCAGTATAAATTTACCAAAACAAAAAGTGTAAGAATTTCCAACAATGCCAGTTACACGATTCCTGAGGCTTCGGAACTTAATCCGTTTGTGGATATTTCCAATCCGCTTATTACTGTTCAGGGAAATAAAAATTTGAAAAGCACCTGGCAGAACACCACGAATATCAATTACACCACGTCCGACATCGCCAGAGGAACCAACTTCTATGCACAACTGAATTTCAATTATACAGATAATGACATCGTTGATTTTTCTTATTTTGACGAGTCCGGGAAGCAGTTCAGCACATTCGCCAACATCAGCGGGAACAAACGCACGAGCTTGAACACCTCGTTTTCTAAAAGTTACAAATGGAACGGAAACCGTCTGAGAATCGCGCCAACTTTCACCACAAGTTACAGCTTCCGAAAAGGTTTTATCGATGGGACGCAATTCACGAATGACATTTACACGCTATTTCCAAGGCTGAATGTCACGCTGAACTGGAAAGATATGATGGACATCCGGTCATCGTTTGGCGTCAATTATTCCAACTCGAGCTACACCAATTACAGCGTGGACAAGACGACGGTGGCGAACCAAAATGTAACTTTGGGAACGACCAATTACTTTCTGAAGAAAGACCTTTTCTGGGAAAATGATTTCCGGTACACCAACAATTCTAATATTTCTGCAGGCTTCAACCGAGCATCTTATTTCTGGAATTCGAGTCTCACCTATCAGTTCTACAAAAAACAGATGATGCTGAAATTCAAAGTATATGATTTACTGAATCAAAGACAAAATATCACCAGAACGATTGGCGACAATTATGTTGAGGATAAAGAAGAATTGATTTTGAGACGATACTTTATGCTGACATTGATTCTGAAATTCAACAAAATCGGCGGGAATAAAAACTGATTTTAGTGTGACAACATAGGCACATAGTTAAAGATTTAAAAGTTCAAATAGCTATTTTAACTTATTTAGTAATTTATAGAAATAAAATCTATTGTGCCTATGTGGTTTAATCAAAACAAAACCTCTTTCGTCAAAATACTCTCAATATTATCCGGATAATCTACCTCGATTAATTGCTCAGAATTAATCCATTCTCTGATTTTAATCGGGTCGAGTTTATCCGAATTAGCAACGCCCATTTTGTCAAGCGCAAAGGCGTTACATTCCTGTTCGTATTGATTTTCTATTGGGATGACATATAATTTTTTGTCCATAAACAAGGCTTCGGCAGGCGTTTCGAAGCCGGCATTGCAGAGAATACCTTCACAAGATTCGAACAATTCGAGATATTTTTTCTCATCAATCGGGAAAATCTCAACATTGTTGAACTTCTGAATTTGTTTCGCATATTTGGAAAATACCTTCCATTGAACATCAATTCTCGTCAGAAAATTGGTAATAACTTCATCCGAAAAGCTCGGCAGATAAACCAGATAATGACCTTTGTTTTCAGGATTCAGCTTTCTGATTTTTTGTCTGATGACCGGCTTTTTGATATGTGAATTATAATTATCGAAATGAAATCCGATTTTCTTTTTGCAAGGCACATAATTGTTTAAAATCAAATTCCCCAGCCAGTCTTTTTTATCTGGTTTCGGCGTTTCCTTGAAGGTCAAAGAAGCCTGATGACTGAGTTCCACAATTGGCAGATTTTTCAGTTTTGCCGCCCAACCTGTCAATGGCTCAAAATCATTGATAATCAAATCATACGCAGACAAATCCAAATCTTTAATAACCTTCATTGCCCTGCAGAAATTGTTTTCCAGTAAGGTTTTTTTATAGGACAATCCACCCGTTTTGTTATAAAGCAAAGAAACGCCTTTGAACCGGTAATCGATATCAAAATCAGACTTCAACTGCGTTTGATGTCCACTAATCAAAGTGTCTACCAACGCGTGTTTTTTAAGAATTGGGATAATTTCTTGAGCTCTTGCGAGATGTCCGTTTCCGGTGCCTTGGAAGGCATATAATACTTTCATTGGATGTTTTTAAATACATTAATGCTTACTTACCTTATTTGTATATTATAAATGCCGAGACTTTTTCATTAAATAAATAGTCTGGAACTTCGAAATTGTACGCATAAACACTATAATTATATACTTAAACACTATAATTGTATGTTTAAACATTAGATTAATAGGCTTAAAGACTTTAATAGCAGGTTTTAACGTTGTTATCACAGTTCTAAAGCCTAGAACTCCACGCTTTAAAACTAGTTATCTACACTTTAGAGTTGCATCGCCAGCCTTTAAGATTATAACTCCACGCTTTATGCACAGAATTAGAGATTTATACTTCATTACTCACACCAATTGAGTCACTATTTTCATTAACTCTGCACTATCAATTTCCTTCATTTCATCTTGCTCGTCATCGATAAGATTGTTCTTTTCATCTTCGTAAACAAACAACTTCCATTCGCCATTACCATATTCCAAAGCAGAAAGATTTTCCACCCAATCGCCAGAATTTAGATAAGTACATTTTCCTTTTTTGCCAATCACTTCACGGATCTGAGGTTGATGAATGTGTCCGCAAATCACATAATCAAAGTTGTTTTCAATCGCCAATTCTGAAGCTGTGAGTTCAAAATCGCCGATATATTTCACGGCTTTTTTGACATTATTCTTAATCTTTTTTGAGAATGAATATTTCTCCCTTCCGATTTTCTCCAGAAACCAATTTACGAGATTGTTAATCGCAATCAGCAAATCATACCCCTGACTTCCCAACTTCGCAATCCACTTACTATGCTGAACCGACGCATCAAAAACATCGCCGTGAAAAATCCACGCTTTCTTGCCACCAAGTTTTAGAACATGCTTGTTACATAATTTTAATTTACCTAATTCAAAATCTGTAAAGTTTCTGAATGCCTCATCGTGATTGCCAGTAATGTAAAAAACCTCTGATTCTTTGGTCGCAAATGAAATCAGTTTCTTAACCACTTTCAGATGAGATTTCGGAAAATAAGATTTCTTGAACTGCCAGATATCGATGATGTCGCCATTTAGAATCAAAGTTTTTGGTCGAATAGAATTGAGATAACGCAGCAATTCCTTTGCCTTGCAACCGTAAGTTCCAAGATGCACATCAGAAATAATGACAATTTCGACATCTCTTTTCATATTTGGATTAAGGACGATTTCATTCACAATCAGATTTATACAAAGAACGATTTCTAATTTGAACTGTGCGTGAATCGTATTTTATATTTATTGATGTGAAATCCAATGAATTTCCTGATTGTCTTAATATTAATTTAAAAAATAAGTGGTTATTCTCTCAAAAATATTAGTTTTGTTCAGTTACAATTTACATTAGAAGTTATGAAATCGTTTTTTGGTGATTGCATATGACTTTTAAAAAAATAAAATTTACATATGAAAGGTCAGAATAAACTGTTTTTTGCGATTATATTCGCATTGATTTTGGGAGTTGTTTTAGGAGGAATTGTCCACACCACTTATCCAGATTCGAAGGAAGAATTCGCCAAAAATATCAAGTTACTGGGAACAGTTTTTATCCGGCTGATTCAGATGATTATTGCGCCGTTGGTTTTTTCAACTTTGGTTGTGGGAATTGCAAAGATGGGCGACATCAAAATGGTTGGTCGTGTTGGTACGAAGGCAATGCTTTGGTTTATCTCCGCTTCCTTAGTTTCTTTGACAATCGGTTTAGTTTTAGTGAATTGGCTGGAACCTGGTCACGTAACACAACTTCCGATTCAGGATGTTTCGTCTGCTTCTGACATCGTAAAAAACAGCAAAGGATTTTCTGCGGAAGACTTTGTGACGCACATCATCCCGAAAAGTTTGTTCGAAGCTTTTGCAACCAATGAAGTTCTTCAAATCGTAGTTTTCTCTGTAATGTTCGGCATTGCGCTTTCTGCGATGGGCGAAGAATATGCAAAACCGGTCATTAAAGGTTTAGACATTATTGCTCACGCCATCTTGAAAATGGTAGGTTACATTATGTGGGTAGCGCCTTTGGGCGTTTTCGGAGCGATATCTGCGGTGGTGGCTACCAATGGATTTGAGATTTTCAAAGTCTATGCAATCTATCTGCGTGACTTCTTTTTTGCTTTGGCTGTTCTCTGGCTGGCGCTATTATTAGTCGGTTATATGATTCTCGGCAACAGACTTTTCGAATTATTGAGAAGAATCAAAGAACCTTCGTTGATTGCATTTTCCACCACAAGTTCCGAAGCCGTTTTCCCAAAATTGGTGGAAGAGCTGGAAAGATTTGGTTGCAACAGCAGAATTGTTTCTTTCATTTTGCCATTGGGATATTCCTTCAATCTTGACGGAAGTATGATGTATATGACCTTTGCCTCGATTTTCATTGCCCAGATTTACGGCATCGATATGCCATTGGGACAACAAATCATAATGCTATTGGTTCTAATGTTGACAAGTAAAGGAATTGCCGGTGTTCCGAGGGCGAGCCTGGTAATCATCGTCGCCGCATGTGGAATGTTTGATATTCCGGTGGAAGGTATTGCCTTGATTTTACCAATCGACCATTTCTGCGATATGGGAAGAAGTATGACGAATGTTTTGGGTAATGCGTTGGCGACTTCTGCTGTGAGTAAGTGGGAAGGGCAGCTGGAGAGTTAATACAATTTAATAAAATAAAATTGAATTTATAAAGAGATAAGACTAACTTTTGTAAGTTCATATTTTATCTTTTCAAGATAATAAAAACACAATTTTGTCATTCCGGAGGAATCTCAACAGTTTAGATTCCTCCGGAATGACAAAATTGTGTTTTATTTTTCCTTTGGATGTAATAAACTAAAGTTTACAATTGTCTTAAGTTTAAGCAAATTAATAATGAGACAAACCGTTTTAATCCTTTTCTTTCTAAATATTTCATTTTTAGGATTTTGTCAAAAAACAGAGCAGACAAAATCAATTGACAACTACCTGACCGAGGTAATTAAAACTTACGAGATTCCTGGTATGGCGGTCGGTGTTGTGAAGAATGATAAAATTATTTTTCAAAAATATTACGGCAGAGAAAATTTGGAATCTGATAAAAAAGTAGATTCAAATTCACTTTTTAGAGTTTATTCTACGACGAAACTAATTACAAATGTTGCTGTTTTCCAGTTAATTGAAAAAGGACACCTTTCGCTTGAAGATAAAATCTCGAAGTATGTTGACAATCTTCCAAAAGAATGGCAAGATGTGAAAATCAAGAATCTGTTGTCTCATTCATCCGGAATTCCCGATTTTGCCCGTTATGAAGACATTGCGGCTGATGCTTCTAATGCTGACGTTTTTGAAAGATTGTCTAAAGAAAAAATGGAATTCGAAACTGGTAATCAATATAGTTATAACCAAACTAATTATATGTTATTAGCAATGATTATTGAAAAAATATCCGGACAAAAATTTGAGGATTATGTACTTAAGAATCAATTTTCAAATTCCAAAAACCAGATGCTATTTTCTTCCAATTCTCTTGAAAAAATCCCTAATCGGGTTCAGAAATACAATTATAATAACGATGCCAAACAATATGAGAAACACACTCCTATTAATGGCATAAAAGCTCATCCTGCTAATGGGCTAGCAATTACACTCCCTGCTTTTTTGCAATGGAGTATCAATCTTGATAAAAATATTTTTTTGAAAGAAGAAACAAAAAGGCAAATGTGGAAACCGTTTAATTATACCAATAAGCAAAATGTTTTTGCACACGGATGGGAAATTACCAAAACAGGAAATGTGAATTCCTATGGATTTTCCGGCGGAAATGTAAGCGCTTACAATATTTTCCTGGAGAATGATTTGTCTATCATTTTTATGTCAAACGGTTACAGATACAATGCTTTTCCGCCTTTATATATTATAGTCAATCATATTGCAGGATTGATTGATAAACATTTGGCCAATCCGTATTGGTCACGAGAAGAATCTGTTGCTTCTGAAATTATCAACAAGCCTGATGTTAAAAAGGAAATTTATGGTTATCGGATTGAGAATGATAAAGTGATTTTCACTTACAAAATTCCTAAAGATTTAAACGTTGAAGCCATAGATAAAATGTCTGTTGCAGGTTCATTCAATGATTGGAATCCTGAGAATACAGCTTATCGAATGGTTTTAAAAGACAAAAATACGTTTGAATTGGTTTTGCCTAAATCTCAATTCGAGAAAGGCAAGACTTATGAGTTCCGGTTTGTGATGAACAAAAATGGCTGGTTCACGACACCTTACAGCGCACTCAACACCAATGGAAAACCTGATGATAATAATTTGACCCTTAAGGTTGATTAATCACATCTTAATTTTGAAAACACTTCGATTCCGCTCAGTGTGACATTTCACACAAATTGTAGAATTTTAAAAGTGTCACTCTGAGCGGAGTCGAAGATTATCATCTATTAAAAACATTCCTTAATTGGATTTAGATTGACTTCGTCGAACCACTTTGTTAGGTTTCCTACGAAATGACAAAATGTGTATTCATAGATAAAACGTCAATCGAAGTGGAAATCCCTAGCCCTGATTGCAGTGGAAATCCCACAGCAGGCGATGGACAAAGCTAAGGCGCGAGGAATTGCAACGGAAAGCAGGTTCCCGGCTCCTAAAATTAAAAAACACAACTTGCCAAAAAATCATCAGCATAGACAAAATCACAAATCGTATTAATTCTAAATTAATTTTAAAATCCGTAAATTTGTTGTTTCAAAGATTAATATAATTTTATGCTGACGAAATCAAAAGTTCAGGATTTTCTGAAAGAGATAGAAGTGGATGACCTGGTGAGTAATTTCCAGGTGATGGGTGACGAAGTTTATATCGATATGACGTCGCACTCTCCTGCAATGCACGAGAAAAAGAAATTGGAAGTAGCTATGAAACAAGCTTTTGCTTCTGAATTTGGCGAACATATCAACCTGAAATTGAAAATCACTTCTCCAGATATTCCTGCAACGCCAGTAACCAATGAAATCAAAGGAAAGCAAATTGCTGGAATTCAAAATATCATTGCCATCGCTTCCGGAAAAGGAGGTGTTGGGAAATCTACGGTTGCAGCGAACCTTGCGGTGACTTTGGCAAAAATGGGTTTCAAAGTTGGATTGCTGGATGCGGATATCTATGGACCATCTGTCCCGACAATGCTTGATACGGAAGGTCAAAAACCAATTTCTGTAGAAGTGAACGGCAGAAATCTGATGAAACCAATCGAGAATTATGGCGTAAAAATGCTGTCAATCGGATATTTTTCAGGTGCAAACCAGGCTGTAGTCTGGAGAGGACCAATGGCTTCCAAAGCCTTGAATCAGATGATTCGTGATGCAGACTGGGGCGAGTTGGATTTCTTGTTGATTGACCTTCCTCCGGGAACTGGTGATATTCATTTATCTATTATTCAGGAAGTTCCGGTTACGGGTGCGGTGATTGTGAGTACGCCTCAACACGTTGCTTTGGCGGATGTGAGAAAGGGAATTGCGATGTTCAATATGGAAAGTATCAACATTCCGGTTTTGGGACTGATAGAAAATATGGCTTATTTCACGCCGGAAGAGCTACCTGAGAATAAATATTATATCTTTGGCAAGCAAGGTGCTCAGTTTATGGCAGAGGATTTGGGAATTCCTGTTTTGGGAGAGATTCCTTTAATCCAAAGCATCAGAGAAGCGGGCGATGTTGGAAGACCAGCGGCGCTTCAAGAAAACACCAATATTTCTGACATCTACATCAAAACGGCTCAAAATATGATTGAGAGTCTTGTGGAAAGAAATAAAAATCTACCTGCAACAGAAGCTGTGAAAATCACAACGATGGCAGGCTGTTCTCCGAAAAAGTAAATTGCTTTTGGCGATTGAACTTTTGCTGATGGCATTAAATTCGGAGTTATTAAATTGAAAAATAATAAAATGGATAATATAAATCAAATTCAAGAAGAACTGGTAACCAAAGTGATGGACGCTTTGGAGAGCATCCGTCCTTTTTTGCAAAAAGATGGCGGTGATATTGAATTGGTAGATGTAGAAGAGCATAGAGTCTATGTGAAACTACTGGGAAGCTGTTCCAGCTGCGGCATCAGCAGTTCTACGATGAAACTGGGTGTGGAAAGCACCATCAAGCAATTTGCGCCGGAGATACAGGAAGTGATCAGCGTTTAAAAAAATAAAAATCCCGATTCAAAAATGAATCGGGATTTTTTTATGTCTTAATTGTATTTTAAATTATTTTACGATTTCTGCATCAATGATTTTTGTATCTGGATTGCCTTTTTGGCTTTCCCAAAGTAGAAATTTATCAACTTCTTTCATTAATAAAGGAATCGCTAAAGCTAAGATCGCCAAATCATCCAAAGCACCAATTACAGGTACGAAATCCGGAATAATATCGATTGGCGAAATCACATAAAGCAAAGCCAAAGCCGGCAAAAGAATATCTGTGAATTTCATTTTGTATTCGCCTTTGTAATACAATTTTATCATTCTGAAAACAGACGGAATCTTCTGCAAAAATCCTTTGTGTTTGATGGCTTCCTGAGCCAGTTTAAATTTTGAATATTTCATTTTTGTTTTTGTGTTTATTTTCAACGAATCAAATTTCGCAAATTCTATTCCAATCAATTAATAGAAAATCGTAATGTTTTGTTAATTAACAATTGGTTACGTCAATTTGTCCGTTAGTTTTGCAAATTGTTTTTCGGCACTTTTACCTTCATACAGAATATCATAAACCGCATTGATAATTGGCAATTTCAGTCTCTTTTCTTGGCAAATCGAATAAATTCCTTTTGTGGCATAATATCCTTCGGCCACCATACTCATCGACTGAATTGCTGATTTTACGGTGTAACCTTTTCCAATTAAATTCCCTAAATTTCTGTTTCTTGAGAATAATGAATAAGCAGTTACAATCAAATCGCCCAGATAAGCACTGTCATTCACATCTCTTTTTTCAGGATAAATGGCTTCCAGGAAAGTTTCCATTTCACGAATCGCGTTGGAAACATAAACCGCGATGAAGTTGTCTCCGTAACCCAAACCGCTTGCAATCCCAGCACCTATCGCATAGATGTTTTTTAAAATTGCAGAATATTCGTTTCCAAGAATATCACAACTTGTATTGACCTTGATATAATAAGAAGAGAAAATCTCCTTCAAAACTTCGGCATCTTCTTTTTGCGCCACAGCAACAGTCAAGTAAGACAAACGTTCCATCGCTACTTCTTCTGCGTGACAAGGACCAGCAATTACCGCCTGGTTTTTGAATCCAATTTTGAATTCGTCTTTCAAATAATGCGCAACAATATCATTATGCTTTGGAACAATACCTTTAATGGCTGAACAGAACAATTTGTCCTGATATTCACACGTCATTTTCTCCATAGATTCTGCCAAATAGATGGAAGGAACCGCCAGAATAATCACATCAGAATTAGAAACCAACTCGTTGATATCTGTTGTAATCTGCAGTTTTTTCAGGTTGAAAGAAACCGTCGTCAAATAACTTGGGTTGTGTCCGCGTTGCTCAATAGCTCCTTTCACAAACTCATTTCTGACGCACCAATTGACAGTTTTACAATTTTCAGCAAGCATTTTCACGATGGCGGTGGCAAAACTTCCGCTTCCTAAAACGCCAACGCGCACATTATTAGATGATTTGGTCGATTTCTTAGTCATTCTTTGTCGTCTTTTTCATTGCTACAAATCTAACATAATTTATGATTTTACATCAATGTAAATCCCGTTTAACAATTAATTAATAAAAATTAACTTTCATTAGAACAAATCACATTCCTAAGTCCGATTAACATTAGAAAAAATAAAAATTCTTATTTTTGCAGTCCATTTTAAAAATCTATTAATGGTTCAGTACTTAAAATCGAAAAAGAAAAAGAATCTGGTTCTTATATTATTACTAATTATTTGTTTCATCGAAGGTCTAGTCATCGGGAAATTTTACAATGATAAAGACAACAAGGTCTATCAGGTTAATATTGTGAAAATCAATAACGAAAAAGACAGCATCGACCATCTTCAACTGAAAACCGACCTGGCAATGGTGGACCAAAGTATCCGCAGTATCGATGGATTCTTAAAATCCAAAAATGTTTCTGACCTTCGCATCGAAAATCTTGCTAAAGACAGCCTGCAGAACGAAGTTTACCTTGCAAAAGTGAGTAATAGATACAGCCAATATTTGGTTGACCTTGAGCAAAGATTACAACAAATTCCATTGGGAATCCCAACAGACGGCTACATTTCTTCTAATTTTGGTCAAAGAAAAAATCCCATTCCGCCGAAAGCAGACCCTTCGAAAATCGAAACCCCATCGCACATCGCTGAGGAAAAAGACAGTCTTGGAAATGTTATTAAAAGGCAAGCAATCGTAAAAGAAGATAAAAATGCGTCCAGCAATGCACCGGCTGAAAAAGACCAAATGCAGTTCCACAAAGGATTGGATGTTGCAGTTGCCTACGGAAGTCCTGTAAAAGCAGCCGCTGCGGGAAAAGTTATTTTCTCCGGCGTGCGAGGTGGTTACGGAAACTGTGTTATGATAGAACACGGCAACGGCCTTGTGACATTGTACGGACATCTTTCCGAACTTTTGGTTGAAGCTAATGACAGAGTAAAAGTAAATCAGATCATTGCAAAATCCGGTAACACAGGACGTTCTACCGGACCTCATCTTCATTATGAAGTTCATAAAAATAATCAGCCAATTAATCCAAGATTGTTTTTGAATTTTTAATTTAAAAGTCTTCGAGAGCCTCAGACTGACAAGGTTAAATATTATTTTCAAAAATCATAAACAAAAAAACGCTCCATATTTTTGGAGCGTTTTTCAATATATTTTGAGGAAAATTATTTCTTCAATACTTCAAGAAACTCATCGTGAGAGATAGCAGTTTCTACTTTTTTAGATTTCTCCAAAATCACATCTTTCAATTTTGCCATAGCAACTTCAGAAGAGATTTGTCTTACCTGGTTTTCGTCTTTCAACATTTCTGCTGCATATTTCTGAACCTCATCGTCACCCAAGTGGTGGATTCCGTAGATCGCTAACTGATTTCTTACCAGTTGCTCAGCTTGTCCAAGAACTTCTGCATAATCCAACTGAATCTCATTATCGTTCATCAATTTTCCTTCAAGGATTTGACCTTTGATAATGTTTTTCTCGTTTTCAAGGATTTCTTTTGCTTGCGCTTCAGAAGTGATATTCTGGTTAGAGAACAACAACCATTTGATTAAGAAAGCTTCAGGTAATTTGATTTCTTCTTTCTCGTTTACTTGCTCCAAGATTTTGTTTACGAAATGAACATCAGCATTTTGTTGGAAATACTCGTCCAATTCAGTTTTCACTCTAGCTTTCAATTCTTCTTCAGTCGTGATAACATCTTTACCATAAACTTTGTCAAACAATTCCTGGTTAAGTTCTGCCAAATTCAATCCGTAGATATCTTTTACAGTAACTTCTACCTCGTTGTGGTGAAGGTGTTCTGCTTCTTCTTTGCTGAATCCTAATTGTTTTGCCAATTCTTCCTTAGCTGCTAAATCTTCTTTAGAAACTTTTACAGAATCGTCTTTTTTCAATTTCTTAACCAAATCGTAAGCTTCTTTTTGCTCTTTAGAAATAGTTACATTTTTTGGAGCGTGTTGGTGCTCACCTTCTGCATCAGCTTCTACAACCTGAGAAACTTCTAAAGCAACGTAAGAATCTTTTCCGATTTTTTCTTCAGGAACTCTCTCTGCAAAACGCTTTTGCATATTTTCCACACTTGTAGAGATTTCTTTGTCAGAAGCTTCTACTTTGTAGTGAGGCGCTTCATATTTAGTCAAGTCCACAGTGAATTCCGGCTCATAACCAACTTCAAAAGCTACAGATAAAGATTCTGCATTGTGGTTGAAATCGTTGACCGGCTGAGGAACCGGCTGACCAACTAATCTTAGTTTGTTATCCGTAACATATCCGTTCAAAGCTTCAGAAACCTGTCTGTTGATTTCTTCGAATGCAATCCCTGCTTCATATTGTTTTTTAACCATACTCAATGGCACTTTTCCTTTTCTGAATCCAGGAACCTGTGCATTCTTTGCATAGTTCAATAGTTGTTTTTCAACTTTTTCTTTATAATCAGATTTTTCCAATGTTACCGTAAGCAATGCACTTACATCGTCATGGTTTGTAGCTGTAACGTTCATTAATTGAAATTTTTAGGTTGCAAAAGTAGGCAAATTATAAGGAAGTTCAAAATTAATTACCGTCTTGATTTTGATAAAAAATCATAAAATTTTGGTAAAAAAAAGGAGATACTATTCAAAGCATCTCCTTTTTTAATGATTATCACATTTTAATTACTCAAACCAAAAGTCGCCTGCGCATCCGTTTCGCCACCGGTGACGCTTCCCCACGCTGTTCCGTTTTGTGCTTCACTCGCCGATGCCGGTTCGTGAATCAAGGTCATGTTCAACAATGGAGAAGAAGAATTCACAGTTTTCACCACGTCCCATCTTGTTTTCAAACCAACTTTGCCCAGTTTTCCTGTAGAACTCTCGTCATCTAATCTTGTAAGCGAAATCGTTGACCTTGGGAAATCAAAAATCAGAAAATGTTCATCTTTTGCATCTCTTATTTCCTGCGTCACTTCCTCGCTTCCGTTCCAGAAAGTGGTTGTAACCTCATACGACTTTCCATCTTCCAGTTTGATGACCGGCGCAGCAGAACCGATGATGTAATTATAAGGAATACTTTCACTTGTCGAAAGGTTTTTTACAGTCAGCGTAATTTTCGTCAATTCTTCCTGTGGCAGGTCATCTTCGGCAGAATCGCCGTCTCTCTGGCAAGAAACTACACTAAAGATTAAAAATAAAACGGCTAAAAGACTTGCTAATTTTCTAAGATTGATTGTATTTTTCATATGTAAATATTTATTATTGTTAAAGGTCATATGGAATCCCGTCATCTTCTTCGGCGTTTGCGTTTCCACATCATAGGGATTTCATTGTTTAAATTTTTTAATAATTGATTGTTTGTTTAATTGATTTTTAAAATTTATATCTGAGATTCACGATGAAGTTCCGTCCCATATCATTGGCAAAAAACCGCATTCTGTTCAGATAATCTCTGTAAGAAGTATTGAAAATATTATTAACAGAAAGGCCTGCAGAAAAATGCTTCGCCAAATCTATTCCCACCTGCGCATTCCAAAGCGAATATCCTTTTGGCGGCGTGCTGATATCTACAATTTTCACAACCAGTTCGCCATCAATATAATCAGGATAATCCAAGTTGTGAATCGGAAAACGTTTCTGGGTCACAGAAGTTTGGTTTTCCAAATTCAGGTAGAAACCATTCCAGTCTTTTTTATTGAATTGCAGCGCATTCGTAAAATTCATCGGCATCATCAGGATCAACGGTTCGTTATTGGTTTCGTCCTGTCCGTGGACATACGCACCACGACCTTTGTATGTCAAATTATCCGTGATATTCAGATTGACATCCAAGTCCAAACCATACATTTTTGCATCGATTTGCTGATAAACCCAAACCGGAAAAGTTCCCGCTTGTGTCAGTTGTAAAATCCCGTTCGGAACTTGATTGATGAAATTCTTCGTGATAAAATAATACGGATTCACCGAAATATCCAGACCTTTCAGAACATCAAACTTCGCATCTGCAATCAAATTGAACTGATGCCCTTCCTCATTTTTGATATTCATATTTCCTCTTTCGATAATTGCGGCAGAATGGTGTAATCCGTCTGAAAACAACTCAGCAATATTGGGCGTTCTTCCCACTTTCGCATAATTGAATTTCAGATTGAAATTTCCTGATGGATGATATTCCAGACCGGCGTTGTACGACAGATTTTCATAAGTCAATTTCGGTCTCGTTAAAACTCTGTTTGCTTTGGTTCTCACATAAAACTGAGGAAAAGTATTAGCGTAATAATTTTCCCAATCGCTTTTGTCATACCATTTAGTCACGTCGTAATAATTGTAATCATACCGGATTCCGGCTTCAGCATTCAGTTCCGGTGTGATCTTGTATTTGAGGACCGAATAGATTCCCGCCGAATATTTATCATAATTAGGAATCAGTCGTCTGGATTGCGTCGCAGGATCAGAATAATTGTTCTGAAAACTGGCATCAATTCCCGTTTCCAAAGACCATTTCTCCCTTTCCAGCAAATCATTGATATTGAACTGATGCGTTATCAAAGCCAAATCCAAAGACGGAATCGCACTCAAATCGCCTCTTCTCAAATCAAATTCCTGACGGTGATTGTACTGGAAACTGTACGTAGCCGACACTTTTCCGATATTTTCAAACCGATTAAAGGCAGAAATCTTTGCCAAATGATGCTCCACCAATTGTCTCGGATTATCAATATCATAACTGAAATTTCCAGAATATAAAGGAACCGGCGCGTTCATAGCCTGTTCGTAATCTTGCGGTGTAGAGACGTGCGAATCCCGCAAAATCGCAAGATTCTGATTCGTCAGATAGTAATCGAAAGAGATTCCGTTTTTAAACGTATTCCTCTGCAATGTAAAATTGAACGAAGAGAAATCCGAACCCGTGTTTTTCAAATGGTAATCCGGTGCACTTTGGTCTCCCAATTTCTGAATGTGTCCGCCTGTTTTCACAGCCCAGCCATTTTTCCAGATTTTGGCAAGATTCACATCAACGCCCAAACCTCGTCCGTTGGAAATTCCGGATAGCCCAACACTGCCTTTCAGTGTATCTTTTTTGGGAAAAATCTCCGGCTCCAAAACCACAACACCGCCAATCGCATCACTGCCGTATCGCAATGCCGATGCACCTTTGATGACATCGATATGCTGAAAATTATTGACATCGATATTCGGAGCGTGTTCTACACCCCATTCCTGCTCCTGCATTTTCACGCCGTTGTTGATGATGGAAATCCGGCTTCCGTAAAGTCCGTGAATCACGGGTTTTACGATATTGTTTCCGGTTTTCAGACCGCTGACGCCAGAAATATTTTTGAGAAGATTGCCCAGATTTTCTGTGCTATTTTTCTCAATTTCTGTCCGGTCAAGGGTTTTTACGACCATCGTTCCGTTATTTTTATGAGTACCGTGAAGCGTAACAGACTGGATTTCGTTCACGTGATGCTCCAGATTGACGGTCAGATGCAAATCCTTGTCCACCGATAAAGACTCCGAATAATCATTACAATCCGGATGCGACGCAAGCAAAGTGTAGGTTCCGGCAGAAACATTCCTGATTTTGAAAATACCTTTCTTATCGGTTTTCGCCGAATATTTCCCGAAAGAAATGGTCACATTTTCCAACGTCGTTTTATCGTGAAAATCCTGCACCACGCCTTCTACAGAATAACTCTGCGCAGAAACTAATGCGAGTCCGAAAAAGACCAGCATCAGGTTAATAATATGTTTCATTTTTTTTAAATGGTATAGTGTACTTTGTACAATGTAAAAAGTAGAGTGAAATCTTCGAAATTAAAGTAGAAACTATCTTCGGAACGGGAATCTCGCAGCCCGAGCTGAGTGGAGCTCATTTTTTTGCGCAGGACTTAGCCTTGGCAAAAAAATAGCGGGAACGGAGCGCGGAAATAGCTGCCCAAATCAAACTGATGTTAAAAAATAACACAGTTCAAGGTTCGTCAAAAATGGTTTGAAATAATTCAAAGAAAGGTTCTCAATGCAATGATTGAGACAACTGAAATTTAAGAAAGTGCGGGTGGACCGCGGAGCTGGATGGTAGATTTGGTTTGTTCCCAAACTTTTTCCTGAGCGGAGATGATCTGCTCGGTTTCCTGTGTGTGGTTCTCAAAATGAAAAGTGAACACTTCCGGAACCAGCGTGTTGCCCGTTGCCAAAAAATGACAAGCCAGACAGTCGCCCGATTGATTGCCCGAAAGCGCCTTTGTGATAGACTTTTCTGTTTTTTTGGAACCTGAATCTTTGAAAAAAGATTCGCCCTTGTGGTTATGTAATTCTGAAGAAAACAAAACCACAAAAACATACATCGCGGTGAAAAATACCGAAATGATTTTCTGAAATTGTTTATTTGTCCTGTTCAACATAGCCACAAAGGTAGAAATTTTTTGTAACTGAATCTATTATTATGTTAAATCCTAATCAAATTTATTTCTCTTCTTCGAAATACAAACGGTAATATTTCCCCTTGTCATCTTGTCCGGTTTCCAATTTGTCCCGGTCACCGTGGATGTAGATATGGAAATTTTTATCGAGTTTGATAATGGATTTAAAATGTCTTTGCTGCTTTTTAACCGCCTGATTGTTAATCGGGAAATCTTCTGAAATTGAGATTTGCATATCGTTCTCATAGTCGGACTTGAAGTTGGAAAAACTTTCTATCACTGTATCATCCTGCAACACTTCCTTCACAAAATCGTCGTATTTGAATTCTTCTTTTTCTTTGAAAAAATTGATAGACTTATTCAGGAAATCCGCCTGATCTGCTTTTGAAACCTCAAATTCTTCTGGCAATTTCTGTGTGATAAAATCTTTGTAAACGGACAAAGTTTCCTGCGTATGGAAATATTCGTTGTCGCGCTGTTTTACTTTCAGGAAATCCTCAAACCAATAGTAAATGTCACCGTTTTTGTTGTTGTCTATCACAGACAAAACGTAGCCACTTTCTTTTTCGCTGTTATAGATCAAAGCTGCTTTATCGATTTTTGACAGGCTGATCCCGAAATCTCTTTCGATTTCAAAAGATTCGTCCTGAGGATTAATTTTCAAAAAACCTTCTCTTTTTTCAGTTTTAAAAATCCCGATAGAATCTGTCTTTTCACTTTTGCCGTCTGCAGATTCAAAAACTTCGCCTTCAAAATAAACCACGAACAATTCGCCCGCCTGAACTCTAGGATTTTCTGCCGCTTCGTACAGATGTTTGGCAATGTTTTCAGATTCCCACTGGAACTTCGCTTTGTCTTCAAAAATCTCGGAAACAGAACTGTAAACCGGATTATTGACCAAATAAGAATCGCTGTAAAACTGAAACTGCTCTTCAGATTTGAAAGCATTGATGAAGTAATTCCCCAGCAATTCTGTCATATCCTCATCCAGCTGAAGCTCTTGCTGAGAAAGCGTTAAAGATTCTCCATTGATTTTATTCCCGACTCTGTGAACTGTGATTTTTGAAAACATTTTTTGTTGTTTAGGATTGCAAAGATAATTTATTCTCTTCTTTTCTACGAATGGGAAATTATATTTTCAAAGACTTTTTAGTCCCTTTCAAATTTATCAATCTTCAATTTTGAACTGAGCTCTTTAATGTAAAACGAAGCAATTGCCCGCGCAAATGTCGGTAAAAGTTCGCCGTCATTAGACAAAACTATAAATGTGTAGCCTTCTTTTGGAAACCTCAAAATATCAGACAATCCCGGACCTCCACTATGACCGGCGTACAAAACATTTTCTTTGCTGACAACCCAGCCAACTTTTGAAAAATCAGCATCTTTGCCATCTATCTTGTCTGTTTTGTAAATGTAATTTTCAGAAAAGGAATTTGGAAACTGGATTTCTTTGTCCAGACCTATTGCCCAGCTTGTCATATCATCAATCGAAGCAAAGTAACCTCCTGCGGGGTAAGTGTATTGAGGATACAGATATTTGTAAGCCTTCATTTTGCCATCAAGGTCATAATAGGTGGTTACTTTTTCCTTGATGATATCGGTTCTCAAAAACTGACCATTCACCTTATATTCCATATCAAAAGCTCCGTCATTCATTTTCAAAGGTACGGCAACTTCCTCCTTTAAAATCTGAACAAAAGGTTTGTTATAAATTTTTTCAAAAATGTACGACAACACCATAAAATCTGACTGTCCGTATTGCTGTTTGGAACCAGTCTTGAAAATCAATGGCAGTTTTTTAACCGCTTCAACAATTTTTTCGGTTGGCAGATAGACATCGCTTTCGTAATAATCCGCTATTCCACTGGAGTGATTGATTAGATTTTCAATTTTAATAGCCATCCATTCTTTTGGACAATCTTTGATATATTTTGAAACAGAATCTTCCAAACCGATTTTCTTATCATACATCATTTTCAAAAGTAGCGTAGATGTCAAAAGTTTTGTACAGGAAGCGATCTGGAAATTGGTGTGTTCTGTCACTTTATTGTTCCAATCGAGATTAGCAAAACCGTAAACCGTTTTCTTAAGGATTTTCCCGTTTTTAACAACTGCTATCGCTATTCCCGGAATTTTCAAATTTTTCATCTGATTATTTACAAATCGATCTACGTTTTTGCTAACAGCAATCTCATTAGTTTGCCCAAAATAGAAAGTTGAAAATAGAAAGGTTAATATAACCACGAATATTTTTTTCATAATTGAAATGATTTAACACTATCACTATTTAATTAGTTATTCAAAGATGGAATTTAAAACTAATTCTACAATTATGTTTTTAGTTAATGTTATGCTAAATTTTAAAAAGTAATAACATTATAAAATACAACATCAAAAAAATCCCCAAGCCATACAAGACTTGGGGATTCATTATAATAATACTGACTGTGTATATTTTATTTTTTAATCAATTTCAAACCTTCATTTGAATCGTTGATTTTAATGATATAAACTCCAGCTGGTAGATCAGAAACATTAATCTTATTCTCAGAAACTTTTGAGACAGATTTTACAATTGCTCCTGTAGCGCTGTAGATTTTAACTTCAGAAATTGCTTTTGAAGATTGTAATACTACAAAGTCTTTAGCAGGATTAGGGTATAGAGATACTTTTTTCTCAGAAGAAATATCATTTACAGACAATTGGTTATCTGTACACGTTACTTGTGTCGGAACATTACTGTTGGTAGCTGTTCCATCATTGTTACCTAATTGCCAGTAACCATCCCATCCCCAAGTCCAATTAGTCTTGTCAGATTTGATACCTGCGGAAGATGCTTCTCCAGATCTTACCGGGATAGACACCCAAGTATTCTCCGTTCCTACTTTAGTAGGAATATTAACATCCGTTGTATTTCCAATTCCTAATTTACCATAGGCATTATATCCCCAAGTCCAAAGAGAGCCATCCGCTTTAAGAGCAGAAGAAGCCTCGTTTGTAGCTCCAATTGATGCCCAAGTTGTACCAGGAATCTGTTGTGGCGTATATTGAATTCCACCTGTAGTGCCAAGTCCTAATCTTCCGTTGTTATTATGACCCCAAGACCATAATTCTCCATTAGTTTTCAATCCTAATGTATGATACACACCTCCAGCAACTGCTTTCCAGTTAGTATCCGTACCTACTTGTGTAAAAGTATCAGTTTCATTAGCACCAAGAGAAGCTGGAGTTCCTAGACCAGTTTGCCCTTCGATATTAGTTCCTGCTGACCATAGAGTACCATTTGTTTTAATGGCGAATGAGTTGTAGTAAGTAGCAGTAACAGACGCCCAGTTCGTTGCTTTTGTAGCTTCTTGCTGGAATGTGTTGTATGAAAAAACGCTGGTTCCTACACCAAGACCGCTCCAATCATTATAACCAGCACCCCAAAGAGTCCCATCAGTTTTAACTACCAGAGTGTGATAGTACCCTGCAGAAAATGCTTTAACATTTTGCTGGATCAATGTTGGCACAGAAAGATCTGTATTATTTCCTGTCCCCTGCTCTCCATAATAATTAGCTCCCCAACCGTACAAATCTCCATTAGCTTTTATAGCCAAAGCAAAATTACGCCCTGTTGATATATCTGTCCAGTTAGCATCTGTACCAACTTGGGTAGGGTGTTTAATTTCTGTAGCCGCAGCGGATCCATTACCAAGCAATCCATAAGTGTTTTGTCCCCAAATCCAAATAGTCCCATCTTCTTTAAGAGCCAAACTGTAGTTCTCTCCTTGTGAAACTTTTTTCCAACCTGTAAGGCTACATTGTGCATTAACATTAATGTACAATGAAAGTAAAAATAAAACTAAAATAGTTTTTTTACTTGTAACTGTAATTGATAAAAATTTTGTCATAATAATTTATTTATTTCCTACAATATTACAATGTTAATTAGCGGCATAACAACTAATGAATTGAATGAATTCGGAAATCATTCTTCATATTTATAATGATATATTTTTGGTAATCAACAAAATATAATCTATTATATCTTGATAATTATTAAATAAAAATATTAATTATTTGATGGTATAAATTCTGTGAGGTTTTATGTAATTTATTATAAAAATCACCAAGCTTTCGCTCAGGAATTTGATATAAAGCCTTAACAATTTATAGTTTAAGTTCTTCCATAATAAGACATTATAAAAACAAATAATTATAAATACGCGAAATATTTTACCTTTGATACAAACTCTTATCAAAATGAATTCTCTTTTTCAAAAACATTTACTATTCTTCCTTTTATCAATGACAATTTCTCTCTCAAATGCACAAACGATCGAACAGGAAATCGCAAAAAAATCATGCGAGTGCATTCAGTCAAAACTATCTTCCGAAGGAACCATCTCAAGTCCTGACATAAAAAAATGCGTCACCAAAAGTGGCGACGAAGTGTTGAAATCCAAAGACCCACAAGAAGTCAAAAGATTAACAAAAAATATGGAAGAAGCTGTCGAACGGTTGAAAACAGTCTACAAATTAGTGGAAAAATGCCTGCCTAAAATTGATTCTTAACAAAATTCCCCAAGCTGGCACTCGGGGAATTGTTTTAATTTTTCTTGACAAAAACCTGTTTAATATTTTGGAGTTCCGTTTTATTGAGTTGAGATGTCTTCTCAAGTTTCGTTAAAAAAGAAGCCACTTCTTCAGGCGATGTGGGCGAGCCAATATTCTCTCCTTTGTCATCAAAAGAATCTGCTAAAAGTTCTCCTTTAGGATTAATCATCAACCAAAAAGGAAGTCCTGCCGTTTCACCTTTATATTTGTTCATTAATTCCTGACCACCTGGGTTTTCAAGACTTTTCTTTTCTCCACGCTCCTGAACATCAATATAAGCTGTAACATAACTCTTATCGAAAAGCGGTTTTGTTATTGGCAGATTCATATTTTTTTCCATCAATTTACACCAACCGCACCACGAAGCGTGAAATATCAAAAGAACATTTTTATTTTCTGATTTAGCTTGTGTCAGTGCTTTGTTTAGAACCAAATCCGCTTTCTCCTGAGCAAATGTCAATTGCATTATCAACAAAGCAAATACTAATATAATTTTAGAAAATTTCATTGAATGATTTATTTTATTAAACTAATTTATGAATTATTCCTGTTACAGAAAAATGCTTTACCAAAACCGATTCCAAATAAAAATCCCTCAGCAAAAAGGCTAAGGGATTTTTTATTGAGATCTATTGCATATTACCCTGCAAGTCTGTTCTGTAATTTTCTGATTTGACCTGAGAATTAGATTTCAATTTCCCCTTCACCGAAACATCGAATCCACTTTTCTTAATGAAAACGCTGGAGATATATTGGTATTCGTACTTAGTATCGTCCTTATATTTCTTTAGGGCGTCAGCCATTACTTTGTTAAAAGTTTCAGCAGATATTTGGCTGAAATCAAAAAGTTCATCTTCCAGTTTAAAATCTTCTGCGGCACTACCGGAAATCTGGATATCCTTTTTTTCCGGCTGACGCCATCCATCTACATTTCCCATATACTGTATCTCTTCTACCCTTCTTTTGTCCACGCTATCCTGGTAAACTATGGTCAGATAGAGATAATCTTTTTCTCCAGCTCTCTGAATCATTCCTTCTTTGGACGGGCGAAAAATATTGAATGAAACCTCATCCATCACTTTAGAACCCGTGCCGGATCTTTTAACAATCTCATCGTACCATTTTTTAGTTTCTTCGGGTTTAGAAAAAAATTGATAATCAATTTCGCCTGCTCCCACTGTTGATTCTTTGGCTGAGTTTACAGTTTCCTTCAGTTTATCACAAGAAGTCAACGAAGCAAAAGCCATCATACAAACAATTAGTTTTTTCATAATTTTTTGGTTTATAATTAGTTAAAAATGAACAACAAAATTAATACCGTTGATTATCTTTCTAAAAAAAACAAAAAAACCTAAGCTTTCACTTAGGTTTTTTATAATTATATAGCTCTCTGAGTTTTATTTCCTTCTAAAACAACCAATACTGAAAATCAACAATTTATGATTTTATGGTACAAATAAGATACAAAATTACATTTAATGTAAAATCAAATTCACTAGCATTATTTCCGTAAATGGTTAGAATTTGATAACTTAAAAAATTCCAGTCTTGCTTTTTTTGAATTATCTTTTTTCAATTAAGCAGCACTAATTCTAAATTTTAGTTTAGTTAGAACTATCAATTTACATAATTACACAAGTAACTAATGAGAAATATTGATTTGCTATATAGCCTTAATTGTAATTCCTATTCTCAACAAATTATTCCCGTTGCGATTAGAAACATAAGATGGAGGTGTTTATTTAATTAGAAAGCGTTTATTTGCGAAAACATTAAGTATAATTTTATGAAATAAATATCGAAAGTATCAATTTTTCAGGGCGGATCAGGTAAGGTAACGATACCCCTAAAGTTTTATTATCAAACTATCTTTAACACTAAAATTATCTAGATAAATTTTATACTTACGATCTTCCCAGTTACTAAATTCTTTAATTATATTAATAAAATTTTTATTATCTAATAAATCTCTCATTTTAGGTATATTTTGCTTGTATTCTACCTCTCCTTTATGTGAAAGATTATTCTCGATTCCTATAGAATATTTAAGAGTGATATTTTGTTTCGATTTTAATTCCACAGCGCTATATAAAAAATTCTTGTAACTCTCATTATATTTACTTTCGTCTATCTTATAATAATCTAAGTAAATATGCTTTAAAGTTGCTTCGGATTGAGATTTAGGTAAATTAGTTAAATATGCCTCAATATTTTGAGGCATATTTTCATGTATATTTTTAAATGCTTCACTAGTGGATTTATTTATAATTCTGTAAGTTAAAGTATTTGGAATTATTATAATAAAGTCTGTATTGGTGTTATTAAACAGCTCAAATAACACCCTTTTTTCCTTAAGTGAATAGCTATAATTAAGTACCACCAAATCACTAGATTCTGTATTACTTTTATTATTACAAGCATACAGTATCAAAATAACTAAAATATATGATATGATTTTTTGCATTATTTATCTTTTGTTATTTTTAAAAAAATTTTCCATTATTTTTAACATTTTGTCCCGAGGGAAATTAAGGCCAGGCCTAGCTACAGTAAGGGTGTTTAAATCAAATAATTTCCCTTGATTTATACCCTGGTTCTGCCATCCTCTCAATTGAAGGTATTTTTCTTCCCATTTTGCAATTATAACGTGATGACTTGATAAATCTTCATTATTGGCCCCTAAATTCCAATCTCCTGCAGTTAACTCTACATCGGGAATTCCTGCACTGCTAAAAATTGCGTGCATCATTTCGTGTCCAGTGGTTTTAGTCAGCTGTCCAATCGATCTAAAAGCATTAGGTGCAAAAACAAATCTATGATATTTATTACCATAAAAAGAAGTTGTAGTTGCTAATACCTGTTGCTTATCTCCATTTAACAATATCTTTCCATCAAATGCATAACCCTCTTTCCTTAAATATTCTGGAAGATCTTTAGATTCATGTAATACTGTGATGCTACCCTTGTCCGGTAATTGACCTTTAAAATCAGTATTCATTATATTTTTTACTGTTTTTGCATTAGGATCGACAGGTGTACCATAAACTCTTTCAGATTCTTTATCTAAAACATCAAAGGTACCAGATTTGTTTATTAATTTACTAATGCCCCAGCTAATCCCGGCAATAGCTCCTCCAGTAACTGCACCTTTTGTTAACCCTTCTAAAAAATTAGTACCATTTATTAAAGAAGTAAGTCCTCCACTTCCTGCACCAGCCAAAGTACCATTACCAACAGTAGCCCAAAATCCCGTGGCACTAAAGACCTGCCCTAAACCAGCCGAAACCGCTCCTGTAAAATAGCCCATAAAAATAGATTTACCAAATGCTCCCCAGCTCCAATTCCCCATATACATTGCCTGCATTGAATACATGCTTGCACCTATAGCAGCACCTAATACCGCTGCGGTTGCTACTGTTCCCCAAAAAGTACCCATTGCCACAAAAATAGGGAAGATAAATTCCCCACTTGGGTCATTAAAAATCAGTGGGTTATTCATCACATAACTATACTTGTTGTAATTCTGTGTATTGTATGGATCTTGGATGTTCTCATCTGCATTTAAAAATCTTCTTAGTAGAGGGTCATACAAACGGCCATTCATATGAATTAGACCTACTTCTGAAAAATACTCATGGCTGGTGTATCCGCGGTCGATTATCAGGTTGCCATTTGATAGATAATCTTTAATCTGGCTCTTATCTGTAATAATTGCACTATTCCCAAATTTCAGGTGAGTTAGATTACCCCAAGCGTCAAAATGTCTCTGCTCTATCTTATTGCCAGCTTCATCTGTAACAGCCAAGATACTTCCTAAATAATCTTTGTGTAAAAACTTATAAGATCCAGCATTTTCCGAATAATTTTTGATGTAAACGATGTTACTTTCATAAGGATTTCCCCCAATGTAAAGCAGGTGCTTTTCTTGACCTGTCACATTGTTACGTATAATTTCGTAACTACCATCTTCACTATAAAATTTGGTGAATTTTCCATCTCCATCAATATCAAAATTGCCACCATACGTCACTCTTTGACGCATACTTGTGAGACCATACTCAAATCGAACATCACCCTTTATGCCATTTATAAAAACTGGATCATTATTCTCGTTATAGCTAATGTTTTGTAGCAAATCGTTATCAAAGTTTTGCTTCCCCTCTGTATTTAGAATCATTCCTGTTGCCTGATACAATTTCTTTGTATTACCAAATTGAATATTTCCAACCTGATCATTAAAAGTAATTCTTCCTTTTGTGTCATAAATATTCTTTTTTTGATCTTGTGTAAACGCTCCTGTTACCGGATCCGACCAGTTGACTAAACGGTTGTTATCTTCATATTCAAAAAATTCCGTGACGTTAAAATCTCCAAGTGTAATTCTTTTTTTAAGTTCATTTTTAATAGCATTGAATGTATAATCTACATATAAAATGGTAGATTGATTAGCAATTGATTGATGGTTAATGTAATCTAAGAAACCATTATTATCGTATTGATTCTCAATATTCGTATTTCCAAATTTCGCTTTTTTTAACTGTCCTTTTTCAGTTGTTTCTTTAAGCTCCCAAAGTATTTTGTTTGTTCCTTTTTCTTTTACTTGATAAAGTTCTCCATTCCAATTGTCGTCATATACATTCTCAATACTTACTTTAGTGAGAATACCGGAAGAGTATAAGGATTTATCGTAGGAAATTACTCGCATTTTATTATCGTAAGTAATTCCTTTTTTCATAAAGTATTTTCCGTTACTATCTTCGAAAGAATTTAAAATTCTACCAAAAGTATCGTAGTTGACTCCGCTAACAAATGATTTACCAAGTGATGTTCCATATTTCTTTGTTATCAACCCCTTACTATTATAATCAAAATTGATGGTTTTATCAGTAGTATTTCCTGTAGCTGTTTTTTCTGTTTGCTTTTTCAGCTGTCCTAGTGTATTATACTCATATCTTTTTTCTCCTTTTGGACTTTTTAATTTTGAAATTGCTCCAAAATAGCCGTAATATTCGTATTCATATACTCCATTAGATGGGTCTTCAAAACGAATTTTATTTCCCCAAACATCGTAGGTATTTTTCACAATATTTCCAGCATAGTTGGCTTCAATATTTTCTCCCGAAGCATTGTATTTAAAATTAATTATACCTCCCAAATCTTCAGAAGAAATAATATTTCCTATTGGATCAGATGTTTGTTTTTTAAAACGATTATTAGCGTTAGTTTCAGTAGTAGTTACGGTTCTTAAATTATAAGTTGTTTCAACTATTTTACCAGTAAAAGAAGTTGCTTTCTTAGGACGAGAATAATCATCATATTCAATAGTATTAAACTGTGAAGGAGATTGTCCAGTATATGATTCTGATTTGCCGGTTTCCCTTCCAAGATCATCAAAAGAGTTCAGCACGGAAATATATTGCCCTGAACCAAATTTTTTCGATGTTGATTTATAATTCTGTCCCAGTTTATTAGTGTATGATATTTTCTTATCACCATCTGGGCTATATTCTGTTATTATTGCATCTCCATCAGATGCTCTTTCGTATGTATAAGTAATTGTACCTCCGAGATTATTTTTAAACTTCACAATCTTACCCCATCCGTCATATTGTTTTGTTATGATAATTCCCAAAGGATCGGTTTGAGTTTCAAGCTGCCCCAAATTGTTATATTCGAAAGTAGTTTCTAACCCCAAATTATCTATTTTTTTTGTTACAAATACTCCCGTAGAATCGTATTCATTTGCTTCTGTCTTGGTATTAGAATCTATACTTGTGGAAGTTGTTTTATTTTTAATATTACCAAAATCATCATGAACATATTCCTCTTTAACGTAATTATCAAAATTATCTCCGATATATACTGTATTGGATTTAAGAAGATTATCCTCATATTCATATTCGTTTAGTACTCGCTTTTCATCATTGTATACGAGTGTTTGATCTAATTTAGATTTAGGCCTACCAATATAATAGTTTTTTCCTTCTCCAGAAGGTGAATGGATATATGAAAAGAAAGTATTAGAAACTGCAAAACCGTTGTTAACATTATTAATACTCTTAGTTGGTAGATAATATTTTGTACCTCCTACGACATCAACATCGTAGGTAATATTACTTTCACTTCGGATATCTTTCATAAAATCTTTAGTAATAGATTTTATTGGCACAGTTGCAGAAACTATTCTAGGCTTATCAGCAATTGATACTGTATTTATATTGACAGCAGATCCGTTCAAAAGTTTATCAAATCTATATTGAGTAGATTTAAAAGAAAGAAGTTCTGCATTTCCCTCTGAAATATCTATGGGGAAAATCTTAGATTCAGAATTGGTTTTTAAACTCCATTCCTTAATTGGAACCCCTTCACTCAACGGATCCATTTCTGCCCCACTCCAAGTTTTTGTATTTATAAAATCATCAGTATACCAAGAGGATCTCGCAACTTTACGAAAGCCAATCATTCCCTTCCCTTGCAAATGAGTAGCTAAGTCTCTGTATCTAAAATCTTGTTTACGTAGTATATTTCCATTGACAGGCATTTGTAATTGAGCAACAATAGAAAGCTTTGTCAACTTTTCTTTTACCTGATATGGAAATACAGTGGTATTTTCACCCGCATATAAATTACTTTGATCGTCAATCTCTTCGTATTTAATTTCTGTACGTACACCGCCCTGTTCTATCGCATTTATACTCATTAGATTTGGAATAGGAATTTGGGATTTATATTTTTTCAATTCCGTCTTCCAATAAATATGAAAATCATAAACATAATTTATCGTATTAATATTGGCAACCAATGGCATATATAATGTAAACTCCATATTTCCTAATATGGATTTAGAATGGGTTATATCTTTTAAGGAACTAAATTCTATATTAGTAGATGACGAAGAATTAACTACCCGTGTTTGAATACCATAGCCAACTGTTCTATATGAATCATTCATCAAATTCACATTATTATAGGTTTGGAATCGAATGATATCGGTTTTGCCATCTTTATTATAATCATAATTATAATAATAGTTATGAATTAATGTCCTTAAATCATTACCTCTCTCATCTCTGATAGGTTTTTCATAATATAGAAAATTCGTTTTTAATTGTATATTAAATCCTTTACCAGTACCTATATAAAATCTCCATGAACTCTGTTTATCTGCGGTAGGTATACAAAAATCTTGTAGGCCATCACCATTAAAATCTCCAAACAGATAAGGAATCTTTGAATCTTGGGGATCGAGAAGATTTCCTGTGAATACTAAATTTTTCTTGTAGGTATTATCGTCTATCTTTTGAAACTCGAAAACAGAATATTTAGAATTATAAATTCGAATGGTATTAATTATTCCATCTCCGTTATAATCAGCATAGTTATCATTCCTTACAAAATCTATAACGTCTTCTCTATATTCATTAATTGTAATGACTGGCAAATTCGCATCTTTTAGTCTAATAATGAATTCATCGATAATATAAAAACCCAAAGGTTTGCCACCACCTCCGAAAAGATCACCTTCTTGTCTTCCTATTTTAACGAATACCTCGTAAATACCGTCACCATCAATATCTCCAAAATCTAATTTTTTAATTAAATTACAAAATGAAAACCCTGTACACCAAGAAGTTTTTCCTACATATTTTGAAAAAGTTTCGACGAAAGTATTGTTTCGAAATACATAACTTTTTACATAATCATTTTCATATAAAATAATACCATTCCCTTGCGTAACTTTGTTATTTTCATCAACTAAGTAGTTAATTACAATTGCATTAGGAGAATATTTTATTATATTAAGATTTATTGGTATTATTGAATAATTATCATTAAAGGCTCCTAATTTTAATTGACCGCCCTCCATTAGAAAGTCGGTGTAACCATCTCCATTGAAATCACCTGTCAGCGCAACTTTATCAAATGGATCACTATTAGGTATATTGGATGTTACTGGATCTGCATTTGTTTGGCTTGGATAAAAAAAATTGACTGGATTTGCATTTTGCTCCAAGGAGTTATAAACAGAAATTTTTTCTACAAATTCATAATTTGAATTGGTCTCTTTCTTATTTTCAATAATATATTTTCTAAACAAATTCCCATTTGTATTAACAACAACTGACTTTAATATTTTATTTTGTGTAAAACTAATACCTTCTCTATAAGATTGTTCAGAAAAAAGTCTTGGATCATAGTTAAATTGAATTTCATTAAAATTTGGCGTCCCCACGGTTTCATTTCCGCCCCATCTTATGGACGATATTAATGCTACATTACTCTCTGTTGGCTGAGTGTAGCTGTATGTTATGTAATTGCCTTGCGCATCTTTCCATTTTACAATATTATAATCAATAGGAGTGATAGAATCATAGTATCTAACCCCGCTATTCGGCGGAACTCCGTACCAGGCTTGTGAACCATCTTCGAAAGTAACTATAAATGTCATTGGCTTGAAAAGAGGTTGAGTATGCCAATAAGCCATTCCGACAGATTTAATTTTGATATTTGAATGTTTTTCTGTCACATATTCGGCCCCATCCTTACCATATTCTCCCGACACCAAAATTAATCTTTGGCCATTAAAACTATAATAATCAGAATAATCAAATTGAATTCCTTTGACTTCATGATCTTTCTCATAACTTTTACCTGTTCTCGATATACTAGAAACTCCTGAAATACTCCATCCATATCCTGCAATACCATTACTGCTACCACTAGTATAAACTAAATTTAGCTGTGGTGCAACACTTTTAATACCTGGAGGCATTGAAATTGGCATAGTATATTGCAATTGTCCTCCACTGCTAACGTCAATATTTCCTTCTGTATTATGAAAGCTTCTTGTTCCTACTGGTCCAGATGGATTTGTAGATCCAGCATCTGAATTCGTTGGATTTGTTGGGGTATTTTCAGTGGAATCCCCAATCTTCGCAATAAACGGATTGGACACATTCGAACTCGCATGAAATCCCTGCGCCAATATAACAGTCTGAGGATCTGAAACCGTCCTTGAGGTGGTCTCTGCCTGATTAAGTACCAACTGAGAATAGACAACAGTCGATAAAATCGTAGTTAAAAATAAGTATAGCTTTTTCATTCCCGTTTTAGTTTTCATATGAGAAATGGTTATTATTTATTATTTAATGGATGGGATGAATTATTCCTTGATTATATTACGTGTCATCACTCTTCCGTCTTTCAGCTGAAAGCTTAGAACATATACGCCCATGTAATAAGAACTCATTCCAATCTGAACCTGACGGTTTAGATTAGCATAATTTTTCTGCTGGAAAAGAAAAGCCATTGTGGTATGCTGATACAGACTGACACTTTCTATCAAGTCATTGTTTTCTTCATTCCAGGAGATGGTCAATACATCTTTAACTGGTACAGGATAAATCTGAATGCCTAACCAGAATTTATCTTCCTCTATGAAGCTTTGAGAAGCGATTTGAGGTTCCTCTTCAGGTGCAGATTTTCCTAAGATAGCATATCCCCTGTAAATTTGATTACCAGCCTCATCATACTTGAAAACTATAGCTTGCAATTGTGGATCTCCTGGCGTATTAGCTTCAGGTTGCTCTTCAGGACTAGGTACAGATTGCGAAAATAATGATATTGAGGTAAATACAAATCCTAATAAAATAAATCTTTTTGTCTTCATATTATTTAGTCTTTTCTGTAGCTAATGCCTGCTCTAATTTCTCAATCTTATCCGCTTGATTTTGCAATTGCTCATTTTGGAATTTCAATTGCTTATTTTGCTCGATGGTATATAATGTCAGTTCTTCTATCTTTTGAAGAAGCTTGATTTGAAATTCTCCTATATTGACTCCATCTTTTTCCATAGTCTTTGCAGATGCAATTTCTGGGAGGTGTTTGTTTTCTTTAATAAATTTTTCAACTTTATCTAATTCTGGAAGTGAATAATTGTTTTCAAATACAAAATCTGCTGTTGGAGACTGTGTAACCTTAATTTCTTTAGCTTCGATTTTTGCATTCACTTTCATATTGTCACTAAATGAAGATTTTCCCGCAACATCTAACTTGTTTTGTGGTGGATTTGTACCGATACCTATATTTCCATTTTCATCAATTATTAAAGCATCAATAAATTGATTTGTGGCCGCATCATTATGGACTCTAAAAAAATATCCACCTCCATAATGTTTTTGAGCAGTATTATCTACTATAATCTGATCATTATTCTGCTGCCCAAGTGTTAAAAATGTATATTGAGAATTGCTATTGATTCTCATATTTCCATTTATATCTAATTTGGCGATTGGTTCTGATATCCCTATACCTACATAACCATTATTCTTTATGGTCATCAATCTCTCATGGTCTACGTCAGCTCCCTGAGAAATAGCCAAATCGTTATTTAATCCATGACTAATACTAAACCAACTATTTCCGTTATTTGGTATAAATGTCAATGATGATTTATCTTGATAATTTATTAATAAAGATTGATTATTGCTATTTGTAATATCAAGTACAGATCTAGGATTAGATCCACCTATAGTGACTTTGCCTTCTGGGTTTTGCAGCAAAAACTTGCTCCAAGGTGTTAAAGCATCCGTCCAACTCCCGGTATTTGTTTTCCGAAACCAAAGCTCCTGGTTAAAAAAACTTCCGGCAAACTGCATTCCATAATTATTTTCAGATGCATTGGCATGTCTGACATCTAATAAATGCCACCAGCTTGTTGCTCCTGATGGATAATTAACAGGATTAGATGTCTGATAAAAACCACTTTGATTTGTAGGAGCTCCTGCATTGTCTCTCGTTTGTGTATTAAGTGTCTGAGAATAAATGGTAATACTGGCTAATAAGGCAAGAGAAGTAATTTGTATTTTCATAGTTATTTTATTTGTTTTTCGTAGTCATTTTCAATTTCTCAATTTCCAATGCCTGTAATTTTATTTGCTCATTTTGTGAGTCGACTTTTTTATTTTGCTCAATTACATAAAGTGTAAGTTCCTCTATTTTCTGAAGAAGCTTGATTTGGAATTCTCCAACATTAACACCTTCTTTCTCCATTTGTTTGGCAGAAGCAATCTCTGGCAAGTGTTTTTTTTCTTTTTATGTATTTTTCAACATCTTCCAGATTTGGAAGTTTATAACTTTCCTCAAATACGAAATCCGCAGTGGGTGATTGTGTTACCTTTATCTCTTTCGCTTCAATTTTTCCTTGGAAAGCAGCATTGCCATCATTTTTAAAAAGAGTTGTCCCTATTTTAGTTCCACCTGAAAAATCACCTCCATAATTAATAGTTAAGATATTTCCGTCGTCATGCACAAGCGCTCTCCCATTGCCATTGTCCCCTCTTGCTGGGGCTTTTAAAATAAGGTCAGCTCCTCCTGAATAAGCAAAGACATTTCCATTTGACTCAACTCTGAAATTCCCACGAATATCTAATGATGAATTGGGATTAGACGTTCCAATACCTACATTTCCGTTCAATAAAGTCAACTCATTTTTCTCTCCATCCCAATACGACCCTAATTTCAAAGCCATTCTAGATGACGGTCCATTAGCATTATCTAGACTACTTCTTATATACGGCCCATACCAGCTATCACCTAAGTTAGTAAATTGGATTTTAATTCCTGCGCTTGGAATATTTTCTCTGTTTTTTAAATATATAACCCCAGAAGAATCTTCCATCACTATTTTATTCCACCCTGTCGTTGCAGAATTATTTGTTTTTCTAAACCATAAATTTTGATCAAAAAAACTACCAGAAAACTACATTCCATAATTGTTTTCTGTATTATGGTGTCTTACATCCAACAAGTGCCACCAACTTGATGCTCCAACAGGATAGTTCATAGGTTCCCACGCTTGATAGAATCCACTTATAACAGTAGGCGATCCTGCATCGTTTCTAGATAATGTGTTTGATGTTTGGCCATAGAATATAGTACTTGCCAACATTGCAAAAGAAGTAAGTTTAATTTTCATTGGTTATTTTTAATTTTGCAAAAATAACAAAACCTTAACAGTTTTTAAAATACTTTAACATTATTTTCAATATGTTGAAAAGATTTAACTTGCTATTAATACAGATTTTATATGCTTGGAGATTTACAAGCTCAGAGGAAAATAATATTAAAATTGAGAAGAGATTGTAATTTATCGATTCAATCTCTTCTCATTTTTAATTAAGTTCTTCTTTATGATTAATAGAAAAAATCCCAAATCGTAAAATGGCAACCTTGCAAAATATCATTAAAAAAATCCTCAAAACTGGTGACGGAATAATAATTTTTGTGCAACTTTTCTATAATATTGACCATTTTTGAAATAACATGCTCCTGATTATTATTCGTTCTTGCTTGCTTCAAACCCCTCCTTAAACCTCAAAAAACCTTCCGCTTTTTTCGGGTTGTTTTTAATCCAAAGTTGCACTACTTTGGTATTTTCCTGTAACATTTTAACCTCATTCTCATTATAGATTTTTTCTCCTTCATCAGCAATCTCATTTAAAATATCTTGGCGTAGTTCACTTTTGGCTTTGATGCTTATTTTATACCAATTGGTTGGGAAATTGATGGAAATAATCAAGGTGAGAATTCCTAAAACCATTGTTCCAATTCCACTCCACGTAAAACTCATTATTCTTTTTGTTCTATTTTGAAAATTTTCCAGATAATCATGGGTTTCTTGCGACAGAACGGCATCTATCTTGGTGGGAATATTTGCCAAAAATTTGTCTCTTGCAACTTGTTCCCTTTCATAAAAATGCAATGTTTCATTGGAAATTTCTTTTACGACTTCTAAGTCTAGCTGTAGTTGACCGATTGCTGAAGCTAAATCTTCAATATCTCCGCTCATTTCAGCATTAGATTCCATATTCTTCTCATTTGAAGCAGTGTTTCTTTCATTTGATTTTATGACATTTTCCAAAAGCTCCATTCCATTACTTTTAGATTCATCATTTTGTTTTTTATTTTCCATTTCTTGATTACTAAATTAATTTTACATCTATCTTGATTTTCGTTTCTTCTTCCAAAGTTCATCATCGTTTTGAACGACATAACTTGGTTTTAATAAATCTTCTAATAATTTTTCTACAATATCCATTACGGTTTCATCCGCTTTTGATTTTGAAGAAACATCGTAATTATTAATGTTTTTTATGACTCCATTTTCCATAATTGTTTTCACTAAATCATCGAAATCAGAATTAATTGCGGATAGAGAAAAGCCAACATTTTTCTGAAAAAAGAAACCGCCTTTTTGTTGATTAATAAAAGTTTTATTTATCCAAACATCTTGAATTTGATTTTTTTGATTTGTTTCAAATTCTCCATCATATTTAATCTTTACGGAAAATCCTTTCTGCTGAAGATACTCCCCAAATTCTTTCCAGTTTTTAGACTCCTTTTCTGCTTCACGAACTGCATTTTTCACTTCAAACAGAGATTTTATTTCCGAGATTTTTAACTGATTGGAGATTCCTGATAATTTGTAACCAGCTTTATAAATTCTTTCTGTTTGATGATTTTTGTCCTTTTCCATCACAATCCGCATTCCCGAAATACCATCATTGACATTAGTGGATAACTGAATTTCAAAACCTCTTTCTTTCATTTTTAAAATGAGGTCATCAAAATTATTGACGGTTTTTAAAGTTTCTGATAAGTTTTTCAGCATTTCTGCTTTTTTCTGAATACCAATTTCGACATCGGTTAGTAATCCTTTCTCTTTGCAGACCTCCCGAACAGCTTCCCCGAATCTTCTCCCGATGTCGTGTGATTTTACCGTACATTTTCCAGAAATATCAATCCTATTAACGATGAAATGAATATGCTTTTGCTTCGTACTGTTGTGGATATCCAGTCGAAATTGGTTACTTGCCGTCACTCCAATTTTATCTAAAGCTTTTGTAGCTATTTCTGCAAATTCTTCATCCTTTAATTTTCTGCCGATTTCGTCCGGCTGAGAAATATAACCAGTCAATGCCCATTTTTTCACTTTTGGATTTCGTTCTGCAACGGTTTTCATTTCCTGAAACTGACCTTCTGAAGTTAAACTCAAAAGATTATTTGATGAAACCATTTCGGCTGTTCCTTTATCATTGCCATTATATTCCAAAGCAATTTTTGTAATGGTTCTTGTGGTTACGGAATTATTCATTTGTATCGTGTTGGTTCACTTTTGAGTATAAATATTGATGAATCAATTCGATTAGTTTTTCAATTTTTATTAATATTTCTTTCTTATTTTCAAAAACATTCCATTCCCGATTTCGTAAAAGATTGGTTATTTTTTTGAAATGAGTTCCATATTGAAGTAAGATTTCATCGGTTTGAAATTCATTGATTTTAAGTTCTTTTTCAAACAGGACATTTCGGATATAAGTAGAAAGTTTCAGCGAATATTTTTCTTGTTTTTGAATCAGGGTTTCATATTCAGAACTGGTCATTCTTATTGAAATAATCTTGTCCAGTTTTTTATTTTCCTTGGTCTTTAAACCTCCTTTTCTACCTAATTCCTGAAAGTGTTTTTTTCTCTTTTCCTGAGCAATCTTTGCTTCATTCTCTTTGGTGGCTTGGTTTATTAATTCTTGTAAAAAGTCATTTTGCATTTCATTAATTTTAGTGTTTTTAAAAACATTTCTGACGATAGGAAGAAATCAAAAATCCCAATTTTGCAATCAGCGGATACGCTTATTGTAAACTTTGGGTACTTTTTGCACTAGCATACCACCACATTTTACCTGTGTTTATTTTACTCAGGTTAGTCCTTGAATAGCTGTATCTATTTTACTCAGATTTTTAAAAGTCAGCCTGGTATTATTCTACTCACCTTCTTCTAAGCTTTACCTGTCTTTCATTTGATGTGTTTTTGTGAATCAACCAATCGTTCAGGTCTTTAAAACCCGAATAAAGCCCCCTGCAATCTTCTGCGTTTTTGTTTCCATTTTTAAGCATCTCGACCGCACGATTTCCGGCTTCATCATTGTCAAAATAAAGCTCAATATTATCATAAGCTTCAAGTGATTTTTTAATCTTTGAAATCATCGACACAAAATTCAAAATGAGATAGTCGGCAGGTTCTTTTTCTAAAAAATTCTCCACATTTTTAAATGAAAGAAAATCGAAAAACCCCTCGAAAACCCGAAGCGATTCTGATCCGTTTTTTATAGTAGAAATGTCTTTTTTACCCAAACAAATTTTTGAATATTTATTGCGAATTTCGTAACCGCCCGAATCGTTTTTAAATCCAATTCCGAAATAGTTTTTGTCATTCATTCGGTAATGAATTTCTTGTAAGAACTGAGTTTGAGTTCCAACTTTTCTTTCTCTTAAATATTCCAAAAGTGCAGGATGCTGGATTCCATTCACGTCAAGTATATTATAATTCTTACTTGGGCTTTGGAAGTATTGATCAGGAATATTTTGATTTTGAAAAGAAGAAAAGTTCTGATTTTCTGCCCAAATTAAAACTCCATTTACTGAAGTATTGAGATACTTCTTCATAAAGTCAGTATTGTTTCCACCGATTCCTTCTGAAAATAAGTACCACTTGTTTAGGCTTTTATTGATTTTAAAAGAGGCTTGGGATTCGCTGGCAAAGGGGTTGAGATACCAAGCTTCTTTTTCATTTTGTTTCGTTGGAAGGTGTCCGAGAGAAAGGAGGACTTCTTCCAACGGGATTGTGTTTAATTGTCTACAATTCATAGCTGTAAATTTTCCGTGTTTTGACTTAGATGTTTTTTGTTGAATTGTTGAGAAAAGCTTGTAACATATTGATTTCTTAACATTTAGCCCCTCAACAAATGTTCAACAATTCAACAAACTAGAGTTTTTGTGCTCAACAAACATTCAACAAAAAGTGACGTTTAAAAGTTTGTTGAGGATTTTGTTGAGTTTAAAGTGTTTGATTTTATATTCATTATCAATCAATTCAACATTTCAACACGTTTATTAAGAATAAAATCCTTTTTTATGGTGAAATAGCGACCAACTGAATTGTTTTGATAGAAAATACCTGCAAAATCGAGATCGTATCTGATGTAAGTCAGACCATTATTTTGTGGATTCAATTTCCAAGTTTCCTTTAAAAGATTTCGGATATCATTTCTTGTCCAGTAAGTTGGGCGAAACATCCTATTCATCATATTCAGCAAGTCTTGCGGAACGACATTAATTTCTTCATCATTGTTACTTTCAAAAAACTCGAACAGCAATTCAATGATCTTGGATTCCAGCTTATTGTTGTTTTTAAATACTAATTTTTGAAGTGCTTTCGTTCTGATCTCATTGGCAGAAAACCACATTCGTGTTTTCTTTTCCGTTGAAAATGGTCTTTCGATTAAATACTGAAGAAAATATGGGATTTCGGTAATGAGGTTATTCAAAAACTCGGTATTTTCCGTTTTGATCAGATTGATTTTCAGAATCCAAAATCGGATTTCGTTTTCGTCAATTTGAATAAAATTATCTTCGTTATTGGAACAAAGAATAAACTTGGCGAAAAAATCGATTTCTTCTCTATCTTTTCCTTTGGCTTCGAGTTTATCTTTATTAGTTGTCGATAGATATTTCAATCTTTCTGTAATTTCTTTTTTATCAAAGAAAACTTCATCGATTGCCACCAACAACATTGCTGCCCAATCGGAATTGAATTGACTTCCGAACGAATCGCCTTTGATGTAAGTCATATTCAATCCGAAAATCTCCCTCAGCCATTTGATAAATGTTGATTTTCCAGTAGCACGTTCTTTTGACACCAAACATAAAATCGGTAGAATTTGCGTTGGAAATTGTAAGAGAATTTTTAAATAATCCAGACCCATTTCCAGTTGTTCACCGAAAATGTGCGCTACAAAATTCAAAGAAAATGGAATTTTACATTTCAAATCTCCAGTTTCAGATGAAGGATGAAATGGAATTTCATTGTAAATATTATAGAAATCTTGAACGATTCGTTTATAATTTAGATGTTCCGGAATACAACAGAAACCATCAAATTTTGGCACAGTTGAAACATATGTTTTTCCGTGATCACTTACGATTGTTTCTCGATTCCAGCGAACCAAAACTGAAGTTTTATCTCCAGAAATTAATGGCTTTTCTATCACTTTATAATAGGTGGTTCCAACTCGGATGTAGGGAATTTTTTGGCTCATCTTTGTAGATTTTGATTAGAATCCACATTTGCCCTTCTTGAATTTTTCTAAAATTGGCTTCCGCTTCAGATTGAATTTCTTGTAGTGTTTTCTTCTTTCCTTTCGAGATCCAATCCAATAGTTCGTCCTCAAAAAAGTATAGTTTCTTGCCATTTTTATAACAAGGAATCAATCTTTTCCGCACAAGAGTATAAACAGTAGGTTTTGCCTTACCGATAATTTGGCAAGCTTCTACAATATCAATCGGAATTCTTTTTATTGGAATTATCGGAGGTTCTTTCCTTTCTACCAAAAATTTAATTTCAGCTATTTCGCTAACCAGATGCGCTACTGCTCTTGGCAGGTTTTCAAATGAAATGTCATTGCTATCCATAACTATTGTTTTTAATTGTTATGCTGCAAAGAAAAAAAGTGATTCCTCTGTGATCGCTATAAACACGCAATCACAGAGGAATCACTAAACATACACTTCATTTTGTGATTTTTTATGTTTTTTGGTAGCCTGTTAAGTCTTCTTGAATTTTGATATTACCTTTTTGAGGTTCATCTTTCAAATGTGACTTGATACTATCTAAATCAATATCATCAAGCGAAACAAATACAGTTTTTAATAATTTTGAAATTTCTTCCTGTTTTATTGGTCTAAAATAATTCCAAATATTCCAACCGAAATGATAGAAATCTAAATTAGTTAATCCTTTAATGTGGACAGAAATATCGTTGGGAATCACTTCTTTTTTCGAATATAAACTCACTGCATTACAAACCGCATCAAGATCTTCATCTGTTAGATATAATGCAAATTGATTCCGAGTATAATCCAGAGCGATTTGTAGTTTTACACTTTCATTCTGTTGCTTTTGCTGGAGTTGAGTTTTTCTTATAGATTCCAGATTTACGGATTCAGTAGTTTGATTCACAATGTTTTCCTCCGAATTTTCAACTAAATAGATTGGTGCATTTTCATCAATTATTTGTTTTTGCTTCTCCCCTACATTCTCAGGATTTTCAGATGGAATAAAATCTTCAGTAGACTTTTCAGAACTGCCTTTTTTGGGGAAAATCTTTCTGAATAAGACGATTATACCATCTAGAAATAATATAATAAGTGCATAAAATAGTATACTTAATGCTGTGATTGACCAAAATACAATATTTGCGGTATAATCGTCACCACCTTTTCTAAGAAAAGAAATTCTTGCTAACGCTCCCCCTATCATACATACTAATAGAACGGAAAGGTAGATGACAATATATTCGAAATATTTCAAGTGCATTTTATAAGTTTTTTAATTGAATAGCTGTAGAAGCTCTATTTTTCTTTTCATCAACAACCTTTGCATAAACCTGCGTAGTTTTTACGTTCGTATGACCAAGCATTTTACTCACTGTGTAAATTTCAGTTCCACTCGAAAGTTGAAGCGTTGCAAAAGTGTGTCTGAAATTATGGAAAGTTATTTTTTTAGTAATTCCAGCACTTTCAATCCACTTTTTAAGTGGTCGAGAAATCCAAGCTGGATTGGTCAAATTTTTAAATACCAACTCATTCGGAAGACCGATTTCACCACACAGCTGTAATGCCTGCTGAGAAATCGGCATATATTCTACACCTTTGGTCTTTCTTTGAGTGAAGTTTATTTTTGCCTGCTCATTTTCGATTGTTATTTCTTTCCAGGTTAGTTTTTGAATATCGGAATGTCGCAATCCTGTTAACGCTGAAAAAAGTGCTGCACGTTTAAGAACTTCAAGTTCGCACGGCGTCTCAACTAAAGTATTAAGTTCATCAAGTGTTAAATATTCTCGTCTTGATTCCTCGTGAGGAATCGCTTTAATTTTAGCAGAAATGTCAGTCGTAAAATATCCATCAATAAAAGCTTGTTTCAATGCAGCTTTGAAAACAGAAAAATAAGTTGAAGCCGTATTTTGAGAAATAATCTCTTCCTTATTGCTACCACTTTTTGCAGTCAACAAATATGATTTAAAGTGTTCACAGAATTTTGTGTTGATCTGCGAAAACATAATTTTTTCGCCTCCAAAATCTTTTAGAAATTCTATTGAGCGATACCAATTTATTTGAATAGATTCGGAATTGTTTTTATGTCGTTTATTAACCAGCAAATCAAAATATCTTACAAAATTTTCCTGCGATTTTTCTTTTTGTTCTACTTGAATTTTGTCGAGTTCACTGTAAAGTTCAATATTGTCATATTCTCTCTGACGTAATTTACGCATAGAATCTGCATAGAACATTGTTTCCCGATCATTTTCGCTTTTGCAAACGATAATACCATTGTCATCTCTTTTAGGTTTAACTGAAACGGATTCTTGGGTTGTTCTTGCAGGTCTTTTTTTATCAAAATCTACGGTTGTGACGCTTCGGTTCAAATATTCCCGGATTCTTTGAACTTTATCTTTGCCGGGAATCATCACAGGATAACTTTCCAAATAAATAAACCATTCTTTTCGGAATTCGGATTTTCGCAATCGTACGGTAACTTTGGTTTTTAATAACTCTTTCATTTCCCGTCAAAAATTTTATCAATTAAATTTTTAGGGACATAGACGAAACTCCCAACTTTCTTTGTCGGAATTTTGTTTCTCTTAATCAAATTAGTAACGGTTCCTGGATCCGCGTGGAATTTTGAACTAATTTCGGAAATTGTATAACAATTACCAACTTCAAAATTGGGTTTTTCAGGAATTTCCTTTGACTTATCTGGCATTTCAACTGCCGTAAACATTTGTTCTATATCGATTTTGCTTACACGAGTAAGTCGCTCTCCCAAATTGATGGCAGGTATTTTTTTACTTTTAATTAATCTGTGAATAGTATCTCTTGATATTCCAAAAAGTGTTACTGCTTCACTGACGGAAATGTACGGTCGAGTTTGTATATCTGCAATTTTAGAAACGGATTTTTCTAAAAGCGTTTGCTTCGCTTCCATTTCTTTAGCCAATTGTTTCTGTCTTTTTCCTGACTTTTCTGAGCAATATTTACTACAAAACCTCGCAGTAACTTTTTTCGCTTCAAATGGTTTTTCACAAAATTCGCAAAGTTTTGGTATTCTAAGATTACTAAAGCCCATAAAACAACTATTTTAAAGAATAAAAATAAAACTAGACCGAATAAGACATAATAAGACGCAGAAATTCCGTTATTACGACGCGGTACAAATGAGATACAAAATTACGACAAAAATCGATTAAATTCAACTACTAATAAAAAATACAAAAACAAAAAAAATCGCTGTAAACACTAAATTTACAGCGATTTGCTAATTTATTTTAATCGATATTAATCGATGATAATTGCTACTTATTTGACTTCCTCAAAATCAGCATCCTGAACATCCTCTGCTCCGTTTGCCTGACCTTGATTTTGTTGAGCTCCTGCATCAGCACCTGGACCTTGTGCGTACATTTCTTCAGAAGCTGCCATCCAGGCTGCGTCTAACGCTTCAGTTTTAGCTTTAACATCATCTCCGTTCTTAGCTTCGAAAGCGGTTTTCAATTCTGCGTGAGCTGTTTCAATTGCTGCTTTTTTATCAGCAGATAATTTATCACCGAATTCTTTCAATTGCTTTTCAGTCTGGAAGATCAATCCGTCAGCTTTGTTGAAAACTTCAACTTCTTCTTTTCTCTTCGCATCCGCTGCAGAATTTTCCTGAGCTTCTTTTTTCATTCTTTCGATTTCCTCGTCAGAAAGACCTGAAGAAGCCTGAATTTTGATAGACTGCTCTTTTCCGGTTCCTTTATCTTTCGCAGAAACGCTCAAGATTCCGTTTGCATCGATATCGAAAGTTACTTCAATCTGAGGAACTCCTCTTTGTGCTGGTGGAATATCTGTTAAATCAAATCTACCGATCTCTTTGTTATCATTGAACATTGGTCTTTCACCTTGTCCTACTCTAATGCTTACAGCCGGCTGGTTGTCAGAAGCTGTAGAGAATACTTCAGATTTTTTAGTTGGGATAGTTGTGTTTGCATCAATTAATTTAGTGAAAACAGAACCCATAGTTTCGATCCCTAAAGAAAGTGGCGTAACGTCTAATAAAAGAACGTCTGTCACATCTCCAGTTAAAACTCCACCTTGGATAGCTGCACCAATTGCTACAACCTCATCCGGGTTAACACCTTTTGAAGGTTTTTTACCGAAGAATTTCTCAACTTCCTCTTGAATAATTGGAATTCTTGTAGAACCACCTACCAGGATTACTTCGTCGATATCTGAGATAGAAAGACCTGCATCAGAAAGCGCTTTTTTACAAGGCTCCATAGAACGTCTTACCAAGTCAGCAGATAATTGCTCGAATTTAGCTTTAGTTAAAGTCTTTACTAAGTGTTTAGGACCTGTAGCTGTAGCTGTAATATATGGAAGATTAATTTCAGTTTGAGGAGAAGAAGACAATTCGATTTTTGCTTTCTCAGCTGCTTCTTTCAATCTTTGTAATGCGATTGCATCAGATTTTAAGTCAACACCTTCTTCAGCTTTGAATTCGTCTGCCATCCAGTTAATGATTACATCATCAAAGTCATCACCTCCTAAGTGAGTATCTCCGTTTGTAGATAATACTTCAAAAACTCCGTCTCCTAAATCAAGGATAGAAACGTCGAAAGTACCACCACCTAAATCGTAAACTGCGATTTTCTGATCCTTGTGAGCTTTATCCATCCCATAAGCCAAAGCTGCTGCTGTAGGTTCGTTGATGATTCTTTCTACTTTAAGACCAGCGATTTCTCCTGCTTCTTTAGTAGCTTGTCTTTGAGCATCGTTAAAGTAAGCCGGAACAGTGATTACCGCTCTTGTTACTTCTTGTCCAAGATAATCTTCAGCAGTTTTCTTCATTTTCTGAAGGATCATTGCAGAAATTTCCTGTGGTGTATATTCTCTGTCGTCGATTTTTACTTTTACCGTATCATTTGGTCCGCTTACTACTGCGTAAGGTACTCTTGAAACTTCAGAAGCATCATCTTTGAAATGTGTTCCGATGAATCTTTTGATAGAATATACAGTTTTTGTAGGGTTTGTCACAGCCTGTCTTTTTGCAGGATCTCCTACTTTTCTTTCACCGTCTTCTATAAACGCTACGATAGAAGGCGTCGTTCTCTTTCCTTCTGCATTAGGGATAACTACAGCATCTTTACCTTCCATTACTGCAACGCAAGAGTTGGTTGTACCTAAGTCAATTCCGATTATTTTACTCATTTTTTTATATGTTATTTTTTGTTATTATTAATATTTACAATCACCAATTCTCAATATTTGTACCACGGCAGAAAGTCTGACAAATTGTCATTAATAAAAAAAACTCCGCACAAGGCAGAGTTTCTTTTAAGTCAAAAGTAGTTAGTTTAGTTCTTGATAAACTTCATTGACTTGATGAAGTTACCATTATCATAAGTTCTCACATAGTAAGTTCCAACAGGCAGGTTTTTTACATCAATTTTGTCGGTCTCATTTTTTACATTGGCTTTTTTAACCATTCTTCCGTCATTTCCAAAAATTTCAACTTCATTAATTTTAACTAAAGGAGATGCAATTGAAATATAGTTAATTGCTGGATTTGGGAAAAGACTGATTGAGTTTGACTTTTCTACATCATCTACAGCCAAAAGAGAACACGCATTAGAATTCAACAGACTGGCTCTTGGACCAACCATTGTATTTTGAGCAATCGTTTTTTGATCATTTGTGAACATCGCCATTTGGTTATCATCTACATAATCCATATAATTCATAAACATAGCACCATTAGCAGTGTTGGAGCAAGTATATTTATTACTTGGAAAGACAGGGTTATCTTGCCCATAATATGCTTGATAAGTATTAGGAGTGTCTGCACAATAATCATTATTTGTAGAACTTCCACAAGTATCGTGATCATCATTAGCACTTCCCCAAATATGCTCTAATCCAAAATAATGCCCAATCTCATGAGTTCCGGTTCTTCCTTTATTAAAAGGACTGGTTGCAGTTCCTGTGGTTCCAAAAGAATCATAACCAATACAAAGTCCATCATAAGGAAGCCCCGCAGCATCTGGAAGATAAGCAAAACCTAAAGTACCAGCCCAAGGCTGTCCGCTTTCATCAACACCATCAAATTTACCTACCCAAATATTAAGATATTTAGTAGGATCCCAAGCAGCTAAGCCAGCAGTTTTATAATAACTATTTCCAAAAACAAAAGAGCTTGACACTGATTTCCTTTCTATTCCAGTAGTCGCAGAACCATTGGGAGATTTTGTAGCAAGACAAAATGCCAACTCAAGATCTGCGCCCATGGGCTTAAAAGCCGCAGGAACAACTGTATTAAAATCAGCATTCAGTTTTCTGAAATCAGCATTCAAAACAGCAATCTGAGATGCAATCTGTGCATCTGAGACATTCTGTGCTGTATTTTTATACAAAACATGCACAACAACTGGAATTGTAACTACACCTGCTCTTTTGGATTGCTTAAAATCATTATGTGCCAAAAAATATTTTAGAGATTCTCTGTTTGCTTTTACCTGTGGGTTGGCAGCGAAAAATTCAGCCATTTTTTTATCCGTTCCACAAGTTCTTTGTCCGTAAGCACTCAAGAAAAAAGCGCACGAAAGTAATAGTAAAATTTTCTTCATTTTTTATATACAATTAAAAAGGGTTGCAAATCTATATTTTTTTTCAATATGTTTTGAAAAATTAATTAAAAATTTTAAAAATATTTATTCAATTCACAATGTAAACTATGTAAATGAATAATTTAAAATTAATTGACACTTACGAAACACAGCATCGCAAAAGAACATTGTAGTTTTCCAACCCAAATTAATACAATGAATTTTACTAATTTTGAGATCATCAAAAACCCGACAATGCCACAAGAATTTAATCCGCGCGACATTACCTGGCTTGGTTTCAACGCCAGAGTTCTACAGGAAGCGATGGACAAAAGTGTTCCGATACATCTCAGAATTCGTTTTTTAGGAATTTTTTCTAACAATTTGGATGAGTTCTTCCGAGTGCGGGTAGCAGGATTGAAACGCGCAATGGACTTTAAACAAAAGGTTCTCGCCGAATCTTTCTATGATGCACCTTCCAAAATCCTTCAGAAAATTAATAAATTGGTGATTAATCAACAGGAAGATTTTGACAAAACCTGGAAGGATGTTCAGCGCGAGATGGCGAAGGAAAAGGTTTTTATTAAAGACCATAACCATTTAACAGAAGAACAAAAGGAATTTGTTGTCAAATATTTTGATGAAGAAGTAGAATCCAATGTGATTCCGGTTTTGCTTCACGATAACAAACCGATGCCTTATCTTCGGGAAAAAAGCCTTTTCATCGGCATTGCGATGCGAAGAAAAGAATGGCAATATGAAAGTCAATATGCCATTATCGAACTTCCCGTGACGGCTAACGGAAGATTTGTCTTGTTGCCAACTCAGAATCCTGAGCAGAAAGATGTGATGCTTTTGGAAGATGTTATCATTCATAATTTGCCCCATATTTTTTCTTATTTTGGTTATGACGAGTTCACGGCGCATTGTTTCAAAGTGACAAAAGATGCCGAGTTTGATTTGGATAACGACATCAAAACCACCCTGGCAGACAAAATCGAAAAAGGTATCAAAAGCCGGAGAAAAGGTAAGCCAACACGATTCGTCTTCGATAAAGAAATTGATAAAGCTTTATTGGAATTCCTGATTAAGAAATTAAATTTAACCAAAAAAGATAGCATCATTCCCGGTTCTAAGATTCATAATTTCAGACATTTTATGGATTTTCCTGATGTCTTTAAAGCATATCAAAAACCTGTTGAAAGAACGACTTTTATACATCCGGAATTTGCGAAAAAGCAAAGAGTGACCGATGTGATTATCAAGAAAGATGTGTTGCTGACCTTCCCATATCATTCCTACGATTCTGTAATAGATTTGCTGAGAGAAGCCGCAATGGATCCAGATGTGAAATCAATCCAGATTACAGCGTACAGATTGGCATCGAGTTCCAAAATCGCGAATGCTTTGATCAATGCGGTTCGAAACGGGAAAGAAGTAACGGTAATGCTGGAGTTGAGAGCGAGATTCGACGAAGAATCTAATCTTTGGTGGAAAGAAAAATTTGAGATGGAAGGCGTGAAAGTTCTTGTCGGGATCCCAAATAGAAAGGTGCACGCGAAACTTTGTGTCATCAAGAAAAGAGTCAACAACAGAACCATCCAATACGGTTTCGTCAGCACTGGAAACTTCAATGAAAAAACAGCCAAGATCTATGGCGACCATTTGCTGATGACCTCCAACAGAGCAATAATGGCAGATATTAACAAAATATTTACCGCGCTAAATAAACCAAAAATGGACCCGACCATTGCTTTGAAAAGTTGCAAAACGCTGATGGTTTGTCCTGTTTTTATGCGTGAAAAAATCATTTCTCACATCGATAAAGAAATTGAAGAAGCTAAAGCCGGAAGAAAAGCGGAAATGATTATCAAAGTTAATTCCCTGAGCGATAAAACTTTGATTTTGAAACTTTACGAAGCGGCACAAGCTGGCGTAACCGTGAAAATGATTGTTCGAGGCATCTATTGCGCAATTAATCAGAAAGAATTCAAGAAAAAAATCTATGCCATCAGTATTGTTGATGAATATCTGGAACACGCGCGGGTGATATATTTCTATAACAAAGGTGCGGAAAATATGTACATTTCTTCCGCCGACTGGATGACGAGAAATCTGGATTACAGAATCGAAGCGGCTGCACCAATTCTTCAAAAAAATCTAAAGAAAGAACTCAAAACACTTCTGGATATTCAGTTACAGGATAATGTAAAGGCACGATTTCTTGATAAAAATATGCGAAACGAATATGTGGAAACTGAGAAAAAAGAAGAAATCAGGTCACAGATTGAAACTTATCATTATTTGAAAGTCCAGAAATATTAAGAATTGACTATTTTTATCCTTTAATTTAGTTCCAGAATATGATAATTGCCGCTATAGACATCGGGAGTAATGCTGCGAGATTGCTCATTAATGAAGTGAAAGAACACGACGGAAAACCAGAATTCACAAAGTTGAATCTTCTGCGAATTCCGTTGAGATTGGGTTTTGATGTATTCAGCAAAGGCGAAATTGGTGCGGAAAGAAAGCAGATGGTCATTAACACAATGAAGATTTTCAGTCAATTGATGACAATGTACAAAGTGGAACATTACCGCGCGTGCGCCACCAGTGCAATGCGTGATGCCAAAAACGGACAGGAAATCATCGACATTGTAAAAAATCAAGCTGACATTAATATCGAAATCATCACAGGCGACGAAGAGGCAACTTTGATTTATGAGAATCACGTTGCAGAAGGTCTTGATAAAGATTTTGCTTATCTCTATGTGGATGTTGGCGGTGGTTCTACGGAACTGACTTTCTATGAAAATAATGAGATGAAGTACGAACATTCCTTCAACATCGGAACCATTCGTCTGTTGAATGGTTTGGTTCAGCAATCTTCCTGGGACGAGATGAAGGAGGAAATCAAAGATAAAATCAAAAGTAAAAAACCTGTTGTCGCCATCGGTTCCGGCGGAAATATCAACAAAATATTTTCGCTTAGTAAAACCAAAGACGGGAAAGCGATGCCTGTTTTTGCTATCAAAAAATATTTGAAAGAGATGCAGAATCTTTCCGTGGAAGAGCGGATGCACCGTTATCAGTTCCGTGAAGACCGCGCAGATGTGATTGTTCCCGCACTTCAAATCTTCAACAATGTGATGAGCTGGTCAGAAATCAAGCATATTTATGTTCCGAAGATTTCTGTGGCAGATGGATTGGTGAAGAGTATTTATTATAATCTTAAGGACTAAAAATAGAGACTTGCAAGATGCGGAACTTTTAGCCTTAATTTAATTATGTTAATAATAATTCTGGATTAATTTTAACTTCAAAATCTCACCAAAACAACCATTATCACAAGCTTTCTTAAACAATAATTAAAATTGATTTAAAGTACCCGAAGAGGATATTGTTTCATCTTTACGCCAATCTAAATAAAAGTAAAAATGAAAAACAAATACCTTTTCAAAGGTCTTTTGCCGATTGCCGTATTGTTTTACGGCGCAATTTCGGGACAAACCTTAATCCATTACTGGAACTTCAACACGGCTACTTCTGTTGAAAACATTCTAAAACCATCTGCTTTTGCAACATTGCAAACGGGAACTATCAACGCTATACAAAACGGAACAGCCGACCCTAATACATTTATTAATATCGCAAGCGCGACTGGTAACGGTTTTGCCAAATTGAATGCGAGAAATAATGATGAGGCATTAACACATTTGAGATACAACAATCCTATCAACGGGAATCTTCAGTTCAACATTCCGACGACAGGTTATAATGGTGTTGTGGTGAAATTCACGACCAGACGTTCTGGCTCTGGCGCAGGAAAACAAAAGTGGTCTTACTCTTTAGACGGAAACACTTTCCTTCCTTATAATTATATTGCAGACAACGATCCTGAGGGTTTGGTTTTGCCTCCGGATGGCGACCCAAAACTGGTAACTTTAGACTTCTCAGCAATACCGAACGCTTCTAATAATCCTAACTTCAAGCTAAAGGTTGAGTTTCTGGCGGGCGCTGGCGGAACTGTTGGAAACAATAGATTTGATAATTTCACTGTGGACGCAAACCCAATCGGAAGCACGGATACCACTGCTCCTGTAGTAACTTACTCTCCAGCAAATAACGTAAACAATGCTTCGACAGCAGTTAATCCCACCATCAAATTCAACGAAAATGTAAGGTTGATTGATAATTCTCCCATCACTTCTGCGAACGCTCAGAATCTTATTGAATTTAAATTGAACAATGCTTCCGGAAACGCAGTACCGTTCACAACGACATTTACGGACAATCAAATTACAGTGATTCCAAATTCTGCTTTGAATCCTAGCCAAACTTATTATTTGGTTTTAAAACCAAATTTGGTTGAAGACGAAAGTGATAATGCGGTGACCAGTTCCACCTCAGCCACTTTTACAACGGCGGGAACAAGCATTTCATTAGACAGGAATTTGGTTAAGGTTAATGAAAATGCAGGAACATTAGCTTTCAAAATCAATGTTACGAATCCTTCTAATGCGACCGTTAATTTGGTAGCTAAACCAACTTTCGGAACGGCTGATGCCAATGATTATACTTTTACTTCTGAGACCATTAATATTGTTCCAGGAACTTCAAGTTATACTGTTGATATTCCAATCATCGATGATTCTGCGCCAGAGCAACAGGCAGAATATTTTGTTTTGAGTCTGGAAAACCCTGTTGGAGCAACAATTTCAGGAGACGCTTCTTCTACCGTTTATATCATCGATAATGATAAAGTTGCGCCAGTTCCTTCTAATCAAATCACTTTAAATTACATTGGAAGTTTCGACCCTTCTAATAATGGAAACAGTTCTACAGAAATCGTAGTCCACGACCCTGCAACACAGAGATTGTTCACCATCAGCTCTTTGACGGATGTTTTTGATATTATTGATTTCAGCAATCCTTTGATTCCTACGGTCATCAAAACGGTGGATATGAAACCTTACGGAGGTATTACAAGTATCGCCGTGAAAAACGGACTTCTTGCGGTAGCTTCTCCGAATATCAATGATGCTCAACAAAATGGCTCAGTTGTTTTCTTTGATATCAACGGCAATTACATCAAGCAGGTTACAGTTGGAGTCCTTCCTGATATGGTCGCTTTCACGCCAGATGGAAAGAAAGTACTGACAGCCAACGAAGGCGAACCGAATGATGCTTACACGGTTGACCCGGAAGGCTCTATCAGTATTATTGATATCAGCGCCGGCATTTCTAATGTTTCTCAGTCTAATGTGACAACGCTTTCTTTCGCTCCATTCAACGGGCAGGAAGCAACATTGGCATTGACTGGCGGAAGAAAAGTAAAATCTACAAGCACATTAGCTCAGGATTTGGAGCCGGAATACATTACCATCAGTTCAGACAGCCGGAAAGCATGGGTTTCTTGTCAGGAAAACAATGCGATTGTTGAGGTCAATTTGGTAAACAATACGTTAGGAAACATCTGGGGATTAGGCAAAAAAGATATGAGTCTGCCAGGAAACGGCTTCGACGCTTCGGATAATAACGGCGAAGTTTTGATTGCAAACTGGCCTGTTAAAGCTTATTACAATCCGGATGCGATGGCTTCTTTCAAAGTGGGAAACACAACTTATCTGGTTACCGCTAATGAAGGTGATGAGAAAGATTTAGGCGGATTCAGTGAGAGAACGACTGTTGGCGCTAATGGTTATGTTTTGGATTCAACTATTTTCCCGAATGCTTCTATCTTAAAAGCTTCGCATAACTTAGGAAGATTCAGAGTAACGAATGTAAACGGCAATAATGATGGAGATTCAGAATTTGAAGAAATTAATGCTTTGGGAGCAAGGTCATTTGCGATTTTCAATGCAGACTCCAAACAAATTGTTTACGACAGTGGCGACCAGTTCGAGAGATTCATTGCAGAAAACTATCCTTTGATTTTTAATGCAGACAACGAAGCGAATGGCGCAAAAGTAAGAAGCCGTGCAAAAGGTCCAGAGCCAGAAGGCGTGACACTTGGAACGATTGGCGGACAGACTTTTGCATTCATCACTCTGGAAAGAACCGGTGGCGTGATGGTTTACAACGTGACTGACCCAAATAATGTAACGTTTACAGATTATAAACATTCCAGAATGACATCTGCTTATGGCGGAGACAACGGTCCGGAAGGCATCACTTACATCGCGCCTCAAAACTCAGCTACAGGAAAAGGATATGTGGTGGTTGCCAACGAAATAAGCGGAACTTTGTCGATGTATGAAGTAGGCGTTTCTCCAACTTTAGCAACAGACGATGTGAAAAATGAGAAAGCAAGCTTCAACATCTTCCCGAATCCTGTGAACAAAGGAAATATTCTTTATTTCAACAGAGCGCAGGATTATGAGTTATTTGATATGTCGGGGAAACTTCTTGGCAAAGAAAGCAATGCTTTGACCATTGATACTTCTAAACTTTCTACAGGCGTCTACTTGGTGAAAACTTCAGAAGGCGAAACAAAGAGAGTGATTATAAAATAAACTTTTTTTCTTCTTTTTATTTTTTTTAAGCCTCAGATTTTTTCTGAGGTTTTTTGATTTTAATCAATTAATGGTCATCATAATTACCCTACATCAATGCGCATCAAAATCGTAAATCCTACATTTGTACTATAAAAAATGAGACTATTATGGAATTAGGAATAGGAATGTTCGGAGATGTTGCTCTGGACACCAAAACCGGAAAATATAGAGATGCAAGTGTAAAACTAAACGAAATCCTGGAGCAGGTAAAACTGATGGACCAAACGGGTCTGGACGTCTTCGCAATGGGCGAGCATCACCGCGCGGATTACGCCGTGTCTTCTCCGGAAATCCTTTTGGCAGCTGCGGCGAGTATCACTAATAATATTAAACTGGCAAGTGGTGTAACGGTTTTAAGTTCATCTGAACCTGTGAAAGTTTATGAGGATTTCTCTATGATAGATTTGATTTCAAAAGGGAGAGCCGAAATTTTCGTGGGAAGAGGAAGCTTCATCGAATCTTTTCCTTTATACGGTTATGATTTGTCAGATTACAATCAACTTTTTGAAGAGAAACTGGACCTATTATTAAAAATCAACAACGAAGAAAATGTAAGCTGGAGCGGAATCCTTAGAAGACCAATGGAAAACCAAACGGTCTATCCAAGAGCTTTCAACAATGGAGTATTACCGATTTGGATTGCGGTTGGAGGAACTCCGGAATCTGTTCTTAGAGCTGCGAAGTTAGGATTACCATTGATTGTGGCCATCATCGGTGGAATGCCGAGACAGTTCAAAAACCTCATCGATTTCTACAAACAGGAATACCTGAGAGCCGGACACGACGAAAGCAAAATGCAGATTGCCATCCACTCTCACACCTTTGTGAGCGATGACCAAAAAGATATTGACCAATATTTCTTCAACTACAAATCTCAGATGGACAGAATTGGCAGAAGCCGAGGCTGGTCTCCTTACAGCAAAGAGCAATACGAAGGCGGTCGCAGCAAAGATGGTGCATTGTTCATCGGAACAGCTAACGAGGTTGCAGATAAAATCAATGAAATGAAAGAGCTTTTTGGTTTGACGAGATTTATAGGGCATATGGATGTCGGCGATCCTGCACACGATGTAATGATGAATTCTATCCAACTATTTGGGGAAAAAGTGGCTCCAGAAGTGAGATAAAAACAAACCTCCTGAAAGTGATTTTTAAGGAGGTTTTTTATGTTTTAAAATTTGAAAAAATGACCTCGCTAAAGTCTGATGAACAGGACGTTGGCCGAGGTGCCTGAAAAGGTCTTGATGTTTTAACGAAACATCGTATCTTTAAAAAAAGAGAGAGTTAACTATTAATTTTTTTTAATCATAACCCCAACCTTTATCAATCAGTATAACTTTTCCAACACCGTCAAAAGTCACAAAGGATATATACCAAGCAAAATCGCCGTCTTTTTTATTTACCGACAATTTGCCATCCATTGTATACCAGTATTGTGTTCTATTGTTAACGGAATCAAAGTTCTTTCTCAAAGGCTCTCCAATAATACTTTCGACTTTTTCTATTGTTTGTCCAGTTTTATTAATTCAAATTTTTCAGGAGAATAATGAGTGGCAAACTGAGTATCTATGTAAGGATAAACAATATTTTTTCCCTCACTTGTCAATATGCCGCCCAGCATAAATGTTACAAATATTGACGAAAATAGTAAAATAGATGCTAATACTTTGTAAAATATTTTCATCATTAAAAAATAACTGGTTGGAGACAAAATGTAATATAACCAAGAATCATTATCAAAGAACTAATGCCAAAAGAATATTTTAAACTTTCTAAAAATGCTTGTTTTTGATTCTTTTTTGAAAGAGCAAAAACCATAAAAGAAATGCTTAGCCCACATATAATGATTGATAACAAAACAAATAGTAGAAGTTTGGAAGAATCTCCTGAATAGGAAACGGTTGTCATAGAAACAATCTGCAGCAAAACTGACAATGAAGTCAAAATCAAGTTTTTCATTAATTTAAGTTCTAATGGTTAAGTTTTAGTAATTAAACTATTTTAAATCAAATTTATTTCCCTGATAAACAAAACCTTCCGAATCTTCCGGATAATAATTAACATCACACTCATAAATTCGTCTGGAAATCAAATATGGGTTGATAACGAAATTGATGATTTTCTTTTCGTTCTTATTGTTATTAATCCAAAAATCAACCTGTCCTTTATTTTTGATGCTGATGATCTTTTCTTTGTAAAAATGATGTACAAGCACTTCGCTTTTTTCATAATTATAAATATCTAAACCAAGCCTTAATCCAAAAAACATCAGCAAACAAACCCCCAATTTCAGATAATGTTTCGGATTAGAAATGTCTTTTAATAAGTATCTAAGAAGATAAACCGCAATCATTAACACACATAATTCCAGAAGATTCATCGAAATATTTTTGTTCATCAAAACTTCGAAGCCGGAAAACCAGTGGATGGATTGCAAAACATAATCAATGCCGACATCAAAAATTTTGAACAGGTAATCATTATTAATTCCAAATGCGATGAGAGCAACCATCAGCAAAGAAGAAATAATCAAAACCTCCGACAACGGAATAATGATGATATTAGCAAAAACAGACACCAATGAAAACTGATGAAAGTAGTAAATCGCCAAAGGCAAAGTCGCAATCTGAGCTGCCAGAGTCATTGCTGTAATCTCGTAGAAGAATTTTTCCACCCAGTATTTTGGACTTCGGAGAACCAGTTTTTTAATCGGAACCGTCAACCACCAAATTCCTAGAACAGCCACATAACTCAACTGAAATCCAACGTCATACAACTGATGAGAATCGACAATCAAAATCATAAACGCAGATAAAGCCGAGGAATGCAAAAGGTCTGACTTTCGCTGCAGCAAAACCATTATATAATAACAGGAAATCATCAGACAACTCCGCATCACAGAACTGCCGTAATCGATAAAAATGGCGAAACACCAAATGAAAATCAAGCTCGTGATAATCGAAAACTTTCTTAATCTGAAAGGGAAAATCTGATTACTAAACATCAAAACAATCCAGAAAATAATTACCATATGCGAACCGGAAATGGCCAAAAGATGTGTGAGTCCGGTTTGGTTAAAATCTTTCACCGTTTCAGCATCCATCTCCGTTCTGTCAGCGAGAATAATTCCTTTTAAAAATTCCTGAATCTTTGGAGACAGAAAAGTTTGATTGATTTTATTGAGAATCTCCAGTCGTTTCTGCCGGATTTTATCCGGAAATGAAACATCGGTTTTTTCTGCTTTTAAAATACCATTAGGCAAATAAGCTTGCAGAAAAACGTCTTGTCTCGCGAGATATTTCTTATAATCAAACTGGAAATCATTGTTGATTTCTTCAGGCTGATGAATGTAAACTTCCGCATCATAAAAATGATTGAAATCCAATTGCTCTTGCTCTTTTGGAATACTCAAAACCGTTTTGACAGGCATAAAATCTTTAATTTCGGACGACGGAATGGCGATGACTTCTACAATATAACGTCTGTTCTTTTCATTAGAGTTCAGTTTTTTGCTGAGTTGAAAGACAATGTTTTCTTTCTCTTTTAAAGTTGGAATTTTTGCATCTTTTGAATTGAAAGAAAGAACGAAAATCCCAATTGAGAAAAAGAAAATACCTAGACAATAATATTTGATGCGCTGAAAAAAGGCAGAATTAATGAAGATTAAGAATAATGATATCCCCGAAATCAATATCAAAAGAGACAAGACAACCTGACTCACCATCAGATAATCCTGAAAGATGATTCCACTAATAAAACATATTAACAGTATTAATAAAGGTTGTTTTTTCATTGAAGTCATTTGTGTTTTTTTCAATTTCGAATGTCACCGAAACCGAATTGTCTTGAAATAAAGATAATAAATATTTATTTCAAAATATCATCAATAATTTTCAAATGATGATTGGTATGAAGTCCTAAAAACTTCCAAGTTGTTTTCTTGTCGAAATCACCTAAAAACGGATGCGTGATGAAAGATTTTTCAGGCAAATTTTCAGAGTTTGACAATCTTTCTTTTGCCAGATTAACAAGCTTCAAAATACTTTCCTGAGTCGGCGTTTCTAATGGGAAAAATTGTTTTGGCGCTCTGATTTTTCCTCGCGGAATCAATCCGAAATTGAGGAATATGATTTTCTTAAGACTGAATTTTGGTTTGTAATCTTTTGGATTCGTCATTGTCAAGCCCTTCAGACTGCTGTTCAGAATCAATAAAGAATGTTCCAAATGCCAGCCAACGGAAGCTTTGGAAACTTTTTCATTGGTCACATCGATTTTCGAAATGAGTGATTCGATTTTCTGAAGTTGTTTTTTTAAATTTTCCATTTTATAAATTAACAATGATTTCTGCCGCATTCTCACTTGCGCCACTTCCGCCTAATTTTGTTCTGAGAACTTCATAATCGTTCAAAACCTGAGTTCTTTTTTCTGTGTTAAGAATTTTATTGAGTTCTTCAACGAGGTTTTTAGTATTTAGTTCGTTTTGAATTAATTCTGTCACGACTTCCTTATCCATAATTAAGTTGACCAAAGAAATATATTTAATGTTCTTGATAAGTCTTTTTCCTATCTCATAGGAAATCCGGCTTCCTTTGTAGCAAACCACTTCGGGAATATTGAGCAATGCCGTTTCCAAAGTCGCAGTTCCGGAGGTGACCAAAGCCGCTTTGGAACATCTCAGCAAATCATAAGTTCGGTTGGAAACGAAATGAACGTCGGCATCTACAAACTGTTCATAGAAGTTTTTATCCAGACTCGGCGCACCTGCAATCACGAATTGATAATCTTTGAAATCATTTCTAACCGACAACATCAGCTCCAGCATTTTAGAAATTTCCTGTTTTCTGGAACCTGGCAACAACGCAATGATTTCTTTATCATTCAGATTATTTTCTTTTTTGAATTCCTGAGCATCAAGCGGTTGCAAACCTTCAATCGCATCTAATAACGGATGACCAACGAAATGTGCGTCGACCTGATGTTTTTTATAAAAATCTTTCTCGAAAGGAAGAATCACAAGCATCTCATCCACGTATTTTTTAACCGTCTCTACCCTGCCTTCTTTCCAGGCCCAAAGTTGCGGCGAAATATAATAAACGACTTTGATTCCCAGCTCTTTAGCAAACTTTGCAATCCTCAAATTGAAGCCTGGATAATCTACCAAAATTAAAACATCGGGTTTGTTTTCCTGAATGTCCTTTTTGCAGAATTTTATATTGTTTAGGATTGTTCCAAGGTTTTGAACCACTTCCAGAAAACCCATAAAAGCCAAATCCCGGTAATGTTTTACTAAAGTCCCGCCTTGTTTCTGCATCAAGTCTCCGCCCCAGAAACGGAATTCTGCGTTTTGGTCTTTTTGTTTCAGAGCCTTCATCAGGTTGGAAGCGTGCAAATCGCCGGATGCTTCGCCTGCTATTATGTAATATTTCAAGGTATGGATTTTAGATTATGAAAGTTTGGATGATAGATTTTTAAAATTAAGTTTTTTCTGCGAAATTCTTAACTTTGAACAAAATTAAATCTTTTTGAGCGATTAGAATCGGGAAAGTTCTATAGTGTGGAAATTTTGTTTGACTGACAAAATCCATAGCCCCGATAGTAGCGGCATCCTTTTTTGTCTTTCTGAAAACGTCCTATTGATGAAAAAGCGGCGATGACAAAAAAGATACAGCGGATAGCGGGATTTAGTTCCAAAAAAATGATACTGAAATGGAAGAAATTAAAAATAAAGTAGCGGAAAGCGGATTGGTGAATTTTGATATTTCCGACCTGGTTCCGAAAGGGAAAAGATTAGGAATCGATATCAAGGATTTTCTTTGGGAAGGACAAATCCTGAGGGAAAAAGACTTCCGTGAAAAGATTAAAAATATTGATACTGAGCTTTATAAAGATGCTTACGTTTACATCTATTGTTCTGAGGATGTGATCATTCCACTTTGGGCTTATTTTCTGATTACGTCCAAAATTACGGATCAAACTAAAAAAATAGTTTTCGGGAATCGTGAAGATCTGGAGGTTTTGCTGATGCATAATGCAATTAAAACTTATGATTTTTCTGAATTAATGGATAAGCGTGTTTTGGTGAAAGGTTGCAGCGATGAACTGATTCCTAACAATGCGTATGTGGAACTGGTGGAACAACTGAAACCGATTGTGAAATCTCTGATGTTCGGCGAAGCCTGCAGCAATGTTCCGATTTTTAAAAATTAATCTATGTCCAAAAAAACTATAACCTTTCTAATTTTCATTGTTTTTCTTGTTATTTATTACGCCGGCAGCTTTTCCAAAATATCGTTTGGTGATTGTATTGGATTTGTTGTGGATGTCGAGAAACGACAGTTTCTGCCGGATTTTATGCCGCTTACGCATTTTCTTTATCTGAATACCGCTATTTTTTTTACAAAATATCTGGGAATGGACAGCGTTTTTGTGATGCGGATTATGTCCGTGATTCCTGCTGCTATCACGGTAAGTCTGGTTTTTGTTCTGATAAAGGAATTGGTTGAAGAAAACTGGATCGCAATAATGTCTATATTTGTTTTTGGGTTTTCTTTTACGTTTTGGCGCAGCGCAGAGACGGTGGAAGTTTATACTTTCAATGCACTTTGGATTATTCTGTTTTTGGTTTATGCCGTCAAATCTTTGAAAAATAATTCCAAAAATTACATCATCACTGTTGGAATTATACTGGGATTAAGTTTCTGGGCTCATATTCAGAATATTATGCTGATTCCAGCTTATTTGGTTTTACTTTATTTACTTAAATCCGATCGGAAAAAAGCAGTCATATCAATATTGTCATTTCTGGCTGTGGTTTCCGTTATGTTTATTGTCAATCATCTTCAGGGCATTGAATGGAAATATACGTTTGCTTCAAAAAAGGGACCGTGGGTGCAGGATACATTTAGTCAGGGTTTTATGGATTTGATGAAAGATATTGTGAAAGCCGTTGCATTTTTAATATATAATTTCAATATTTTTATTTTGTTTAGTGTGACCGGCATAATCTATTTATATAAAAACTTCAAAAGAGAATCTCTGTTTCTGATTACAGCTTCTCTTTTTACCTTAGGATTTGCTACTTTTTATGCGGTTTCTGACAATTATGTTTTCTTCATTCCTTTCTACCTTGTTTTTGCTGTACTTATTGCTTTAGGAGTGAAAAAATGGAGTGAAAAATATGCCCTGCGAAAATTGAGATTTGCTCCGGCTCTGATCCCGTTATTTTATATAATTAGTCTTAATGTTGTTTCCCTGATACCACAGGCACAGGATTTTCACAAAGAAAAATCATATAAAGGCGGTCTGACTTATTATATGCTTCCTTGGCTTCATAACAATATTGGCTGTATAGAATTCACTCTTAACAATGGTCAAACTGAAGATAATGTTATAGCATTGAAAGAATCCTCATTGGAGTTTATAAAATTGCGAAAGAAATATCAGACGATAGAAAAAATTCGTAAACTTTAAAAATTAATAATAACTTTCTATAATAATTTCTATATTTGATTTACAATTTAAAAACATAAATTATGAGTTTATTAGATCTTATTACAGGCAACACAGGCAACCAAGTTGCAGAACAAGCTGAAAACAAATTCGGAATCAGCAAAAATCAGATCATCGCACTTCTTGTTGTAGCCGCTCCGTTGGTTATCAGTTACCTGAAAAAGAAATCAGAAAACGCTGATGAAGCAGATAAACTGAATGCTGCTCTTGACAAAGACCACGACGGAAGCATCCTGAACAATCCTGCGCAGGCACTCGACAGAGAGCAAGAAGGGGATTCTATCCTGAACCACATCTTTGGAGGAGAAAAAGCCAACGTAGAAAATCAATTATCTCAAAACACCGGAATTTCTATGGACAAAATCGGTCCTGTTCTGGCAACTTTGGCTCCGGTAATTATGGGTTACATCGGTCAACAGAAACAAGCAAGCAATGTGACTTCAGGTGGCGGATTAGGAGATTTATTAGGAGGAATTCTTGGAAGTTCTTCTCAACAAGCACAAGCGTCCAACGACCCATTGAGTAACATTCTGGGAAGTGTTCTTGGAGGAGCAACTCAATCTTCCGGAGGAGGTTTAGGCGATATTTTGGGAAGCGTTCTTGGAGGCGGAAATCAACAACAATCTCAACAAGGCGGTCTAGGCGGATTATTAGGAAGCATTTTCGGAAAATAACTTATCGAAAATTAAATACAAAAGCCATCTCAATATTATTTTGAGATGGCTTTTTAATTCGAAAACAATTTGGGCGTGCCCCTCGCCAAAGCTTTTCCCGCTGCTCGAGCCGGGCTATCCGTTACTATCTTTTTTCCATCAGCTAATTCCATCCGCCAAAAAAGGATATCCACTACTATCCCTCACGCGCTTCGCCAAGATTGCACGTTTTTCATTATAATTACAACTATTCTACATAATAATATGTAGAATAGTGGTAGATTCTTATCTTTGCACTCGGAAATTGGACAACTAAATGTCTAATCTCTAAAGTCTAACATCTAACATCAAAAAAAATGTTCCGTACACACACAAACGGCGAACTGACGCTGAAAAATCTGAATGAAAAAGTAACACTTTCCGGCTGGGTACAAACCATCCGCGACAAAGGTTTTATGATTTGGATAGATTTGCGAGACCGTTACGGCATCACACAATTGGTTTTAGACGAGGATAGAACTTCAAAAGAAATTTTGGAATCAGCTAAGAAATTAGGACGTGAATTTGTCATCAAAGTAGAAGGAATCGTTATCGAGCGAACTTCCAAAAACCCAAAGATCGCAACAGGCGACGTAGAAATCTTAGTTGAAAATCTAATCATTTTAAATGAATCTCAACTTCCACCTTTCACGATTGAAGATGAAACCGACGGTGGCGAAGAACTGAGAATGAAATACAGGTACCTAGATATCAGAAGAGCTCCGGTAAGAGACAAACTGATTTTCCGTCACAAAATGGCGCAAAAAGTGAGAAATTACCTTTCCGAAGAAGGATTTATCGAGGTTGAAACACCAGTTTTAATTAAATCAACTCCGGAAGGTGCAAGAGATTTCGTGGTTCCAAGCAGAATGAATCCGGGACAATTTTATGCGCTTCCGCAATCTCCACAGACTTTCAAACAACTATTGATGGTTGGCGGAATGGATCGTTATTTCCAAATCGTAAAATGTTTCCGCGACGAAGATTTGAGAGCCGACAGACAACCGGAATTCACACAAATCGATTGCGAAATGGCGTTCGTGGAACAGGAAGACATAATGAATGTTTTTGAAGGAATGACAAAAGTTCTTTTGAAAGACATCACAGGAAAAGATTTTGAAAATTTCCCAAGAATGACTTTCGCAGATGCGATGCAAAAATACGGAAACGACAAACCGGACATCCGTTTTGGAATGGAATTCCACGAACTGAATGATTTAACCAAAGGAAAAGATTTCAAAATATTCGACGACGCAGAATTGGTTGCGGGAATCAATGTTGAAGGAATTGCAGATTATACCAGAAAACAAATCGATGAATTGGTGGATTGGGTAAAACGTCCGCAAATTGGCGCAACAGGCTTGGTTTGGATTAAATTCCAAAATGATGGCGTTGTAACTTCGTCTGTCAATAAATTCTATTCTGAAGAAGATTTGAAGAAAATCACAGAAAAATTCGGAGCAAAAGCTGGTGATTTAATGTTTGTAATGAGCGGAAATGCCGACAAAGTAAGAACACAGCTTTCAGCTTTGAGAATGGAACTTGGAAACCGTCTTGGTTTGAGAAAAGGAAACGAATTTGCACCACTTTGGGTTGTAGATTTCCCATTATTGGAATTTGATGAAGAATCAGGAAGATACCATGCAATGCACCACCCTTTCACCTCTCCAAAAACCGAAGATTTCCATTTATTGGAAACCTACCCAGGAAAAGCAAGAGCCAATGCATACGATTTGGTTTTGAATGGAAACGAAATTGGCGGAGGTTCTATCAGGATTTTTGATAAAGATTTACAGTCAAGAATGTTTGATTTGCTAGGATTCTCAAAAGCAGAAGCAGAAGCGCAATTCGGATTCCTGATGAACGCTTTCAAATTTGGAGCTCCACCTCATGGAGGTTTGGCTTTCGGATTTGATCGTTTGGTCGCTATTTTAGACGGAAATGAAGTGATTAGAGATTACATCGCTTTCCCTAAAAATAATTCCGGAAGAGATGTGATGATAGATGCGCCTGCACCAATTCATCAGGAACAACTCAATGAATTGGAATTGAAATTAGATTTAAAATCATAAATTAGAAGCGAGAAAAAATTCTCGCTTCTTTAATATTGATTTTTAATGAACTTAAAACTAAAACACTATAATGAATTAGATGGAGTAAGAGCAATTGCTGTAATAATGGTAATGTTTTATCATTTCTTTCAGGATATCAATACATCTAATGAAATTTTAGTAACTCTAAAAAAAATATCACTTTTTGGAAAAACAGGTGTATCCTTATTCTTTGTTTTATCGGGCTTTCTTATTACACGAATTTTACTGAATACTAAAAAAAACAATTCTTATTTCAAATCATTTTATATCAGGCGAATTTTGAGGATTTTTCCTTTGTATTATTTCTTTCTTATTTTATATTATTTTGTTCTTCCGTTACTGCCAGAAAGGTTCTTTGCAAGTTTTTCTGAACAGATTTGGTATTGGGTATTTCTTCAAAATTTTGCTTTGACTTTTGATTGGAAAAGCATAGGCCCAAACCATTACTGGTCGTTATCTGTAGAAGAACACTTCTATTTATTTTGGCCATTAATCATCTATTACTTCCCCGTTAAAAAAATAAAATGGGGAATTATCTCACTCTGCGTCATTTCTTTTTTAACGAGAATAATTCTCATTAAAAATAATATTGAAGAATCCCAATTCACACTTGCAAGATTCGATGAACTAGCTATTGGTTCCTTTTTAGCAGTTTTGGAGTTAGAAAATAAATTAACAAGCAATAAGAAAAAATTTCTTTTGGCTTTCGCTATATTTTTAATTCCTCTGATATTTATTTCATTTAGAAATGGCAATTATTCTCTATTTGATAGCAGTACAAGATATTTAGTATTAGGATTGGTTTATGGAAGTTTTATAGGGATAGTCATTTCACTTAATACTCAAAATTGGTTAAAAAATCTATTGAAAACTAACTTTATGAGATTCACAGGAAAGATTAGTTTTGGATTGTATGTTTATCATCCAATTTGTTTTATGCTGATCGTTCAGTACCTGAAAATTTCTAATCTTGCTCTAAATTTTTTCCTAAGTTTTGGATTTGCTTATATTATATCTATACTCAGCTATAATCTGTTGGAAAAGAGATTTCTTAAACTCAAAGATCAATTTTCTTATTAACTGATATAAGCCTGTGATATGCTTTTAAAAAAGCAATTACAATAATCTAATAATTATTCAAAATTTCCCTATTTTTACTCAAACACAAATTTTGAAAAGAATGAAAACTCCTCTAGAAATATTACAACAATATTTCGGCTACGACAATTTCCGTCTCGAACAATCAAACGCCATTGAAAATGTAATTGCGAAAAAAGACACTTTTGTCCTAATGCCGACTGGTGGCGGAAAATCCCTTTGTTACCAAGTTCCTGCACTGGTTTTGGATGGAACTGCGATTGTCATTTCTCCGTTGATTGCCTTGATGAAAGACCAAGTTGATGCACTCACAGTGAACGGAATTTCTGCTTCATACATAAATTCTTCGATGAGCTCTTTTGAGCAAAATGAAACGTTGAACCAATTAAAAAACGGAAAACTCAAACTTTTATATATTGCGCCCGAAAAATTGAGTTCGGAAAATGGTGCATTTTTAAAATTTATTGAAGAAGTCAAAATCTCTTTATTTGCGGTGGATGAAGCACATTGTGTTTCGCATTGGGGTCACGATTTCCGTCCGGATTATTTGTTTTTGAATGGATTAAAAAAGCAATTCCCGAACATTCCAATTATCGCTTTAACAGCGAGTGCAGATGAAATTACAAGACAGGATATCATCAAACAACTGAATCTTCAAGAGCCTTTGTCTCTCGTTTCTTCATTTAACAGAGCCAATATCAAATATTTCGTCCAGCCGAAACAATCTGTTCTTCAAAATATTATTCAATATCTCAATGAACATCCGAATGATTCGGGAATTATTTACTGTTTATCGAGAAAAGGCACGGAAGAAATGTCCAATAAGCTGAAAGAAAACGGCATCAATTCCGCATTTTATCACGCAGGAATTAATTCGATGGAACGAGCAAAAGTTCAGGAAGATTTTATTAAAGACAAAATCAGAGTAATGGTTGCGACAATTGCTTTCGGAATGGGAATCGACAAGAGTAATGTCCGTTTTGTGATGCACACAGATCTACCTAAAAATATTGAAAGTTATTATCAGGAAACAGGAAGAGCCGGAAGAGATGGTTTGCCAAGTGAAGCGATTTTGTTTTATTCGTACGCCGATGTCATAAAATTGAAAAGATTCGCAATGATAGAAGGGAACGAAGAACAATCTGACCTGATGTTGCAGAAACTACAGCAAATGTCTGACTTTGCCGAGATGCAAAAATGCCGACGACAATATTTGATGGAATATTTTGGCGAAAAACACGATGGAAACTGCAATTCCTGCGATTACTGTCTAAGTGAATTTGATACCTGGGATGCAACAACTGATTCTCAAAAATTATTGAGCGCCATTTTTAGACTAAAAGAACGGTATGGAAAAAATTTAATAATAGACTTCCTGCGAGGTTCAAAAGGTGTGAAAATTACAGATTATATGCGCGATTTGCCGACTTACGGAATTGGAAAAGATAATGATAAAAATTACTGGCAAAATTTAATCCGACAATTAATCATTAACGGATTGTTAAGTGAATCGAATGAGGAATTTTCCGTTTTAAAACTGAATGAACAAAGCAAACAGATTTTATTTAAAGGTAAAAAAGTTGAGTTCAAAAAAGTAAAAGAACAGGCCAAAGCTGTGACTGTCGAGGAAATGGAGACTGATTATTCGACGCCGGATTTTGATGCTAATCAAGATTTATTTACTGAATTAAGAACATTGAGACGGGAAATTGCCGATCGCGAAAATGTTCCGCCTTATGTTATTTTCTCGGATGCTACTTTGCTGGAATTGTCAACCTTTCTGCCCAATTCAAAAGAAGAATTGAATCAAATTAGTGGTTTCGGAGCTTTTAAAATTGAAAAATATGGAGATTTGTTTCTTCCTGCAATTTTGGAATATTGTAACCTTCATAATTTGAGCAGTAAAATCATCGAGAAAAAACCTAAAAAACAACGTGAATCTAAAAAGAAAACTCCAGGTAACTCTGGAACTTATGCTACAACTTTTCAGCTTTACAAACAAAATCACAGTATCGAAGAGATTGCAAAAATCAGAAATCTATCTATCAATACCATCCAAAATCATTTGGCCAATTTTGTGGCAAACGGGAAAATAGAAGCCAGCGAATTCATAGATATGAGTAAAGTAGAACCAATTATCGCAATTGCTAAAACCCAGTCAATTCTATCTTTGAAAGCCATAAAAGAAGAACTTGGCGAAGGTTTTTCATATTTTGATATTCACGTGGCAATTGCTTATGATAAATCTTTGCAATAAAATTTAGATTTTAAATTAAGGTAACTTCGCCACCAAAAATTCCGGAGACAATTTTAGAATCCAGTAGATGATTTTCCATTTCCAGTTCGGAACAATGGTGAAAGAATTTCCCGCATTTACGATATGTTTTGCTACATAATCAGGTTCCATCAATAAAGATTGATTCAAATCCAAACCGGCATTGATTTTTGTATTGATATAACCGCTGACCAACACATTCACAGTAATTTTCCTTGAATTAAGTTCTTGTCTTAGTCCAGCCAAATACTGGGTAAAAGCAGATTTTGTACTTCCATAAACAAAATTACTTTTCCGACCACGAACACCTGAAAGAGATGAAAGTCCTATAATTCTTTCGAGATTTTTATTATTAATATCAGTTGAAATTATATTTAAAATTGAAACTGCGCCAACGTAATTGGTTTTCATCATTTCAAAAGTGCCTCCAAAATTCTTCAACGCTTCCTGATTTTCTACTAAAAATCCAGCTGAATAAACTACGATATTCGGCTTGACTGATAATTCATCATAGAATTTTTGATGAGAAGCAAAATCTGTGGCATCGAAATATTTAATCTCGATTTTAGATTTATCCAGATGATTTTCATCAGCAAAATTTTCGAGAGATTTTAGATTTCTGGAAGCTGCAATCACGGAAAAGCCTTTATTAATGTAAAGTTTGACACATTGTTTTGCAACATCTGAATTGGCGCCAAGAATCAGAACAGTTTTAGTTGAATTCATTTCGTAAAAATAGATATTAGAAGTCAGATTTTAGATATCAGTACATTTTAAAATCCGTAAATTTGTGTTATTAAAGAAATCAGAACATTTAGAAAATATATTTATTCTAATTTCTAACATCTAACTTCTATTTATGTTTAATGTTTTAGGAAACTTTTTGACGTTGTCTTCCTTCGGCGAAAGTCACGGAGAAGCGTATGGCGGAATTATCACCAATTTTCCGGCTGGTTTGGAAATCGATATTGAGAAAATTCAACAGGAACTTGACCGCAGAAAACCGGGCCAATCGGCCATTGTAACTCAAAGAAAAGAAGGCGATAAAGTCCGTTTTCTATCCGGAATTTTTGATGGAAAATCTACTGGAACGCCAATCGGTTTTATTGTTGAAAACGAAAATCAACGTTCCAAAGATTACGACCATATCGCTCAGGCTTATCGTCCAAGTCACGCAGACTATACTTATGACCAAAAATACGGAATCAGAGATTATCGTGGTGGCGGAAAATCGTCTGCCCGCGAAACCTTGAATTGGGTTGTTGCAGGAGCCTTAGCCAAACAACTTCTTCCAGAAATTGAAATCAATGCGTATGTTTCGTCTGTTGGAGAAATCTTCTGCGAGAAACCTTATCAGGCTTTGGATTTTTCTAAAACCGAAAGCAATATTGTGCGATGTCCGGATGAGGAAACTGCCGAAAAGATGATTGAAAGAATCAAGGAAATCAAAAAGGAAGGCAACACGATTGGCGGAACGGTAACTTGTGTCATCAAAAATGTTCCGATTGGATTAGGCGAACCGATTTTCAATAAACTACACGCAGAACTGGGAAAAGCGATGCTGAATATCAACGCCTGCAAAGGTTTTGAATATGGAAGTGGATTTTGTGGTGCGAAAATGACAGGAAAAGAACACAACGACCTTTTCAATCAGGACGGAACAACGCAATCCAATTTATCCGGCGGAATCCAGGGTGGAATCAGCAACGGAATGGACATCTATTTCCGTGCAGCTTTTAAACCAGTTGCGACAATTCTTCGTCCGCAGGAAAGCATCAACAAAGATGGCGAAACGGTTATTGTCGAAGGCAAAGGAAGACACGACCCTTGCGTGGTTCCGAGAGCTGTTCCTATCGTGGAAAGTTTGGCGGCTTTTGTGTTGGCAGATATGTTTTTAATTAATAAAACCAGAAAAATATAATGGACATCAAATCATTTTGGGACAACGCCGTTTCTTATACCGAATATCTGCGTGATGCAGGAGAAAGATTGGGAAATCCGAAAGATACGCAAGAAGCTGATTACGCAGAATATTACCGATTGGGAATCCAGAGAATGAACAGAATGTGGGAAAAATATCTTCCCAATTCTGAACAGGTTGAAACTCTGGCTAAGAAGAAATTCAATGGAAAAATATTGATTATTTCCGAATCCTGGTGTGGTGACGCCAGTCAGGTGATTCCTGTTGTGGTCAAGTTCTTTGAACAATTCGAAGTTAAAATCACTTATCGTGATCAGGAACCAAGTTTGATTGATGATTATTTGACAAACGGTGGAAAATCTATTCCGATTGTGATTTTTCTGGATGAAGATTTTAATGAAATAGCCCATTGGGGACCGAGACCAAAACGTGGAACTGAACTTTTGGAAAAGCATAAAGCCAATCCTGAAGAATTCACAAAAGACCAATTCTACGTGGAATTGCAGACTTATTATGCAAAAAACAGAGGTTTTGATACGATAGAGGAACTTTTGGAATTACTTTAAATTTAAGTGAAATGAATTTTCTTAAAAAAAATCTGATTTATATTATTCTGGTCATTATTTTCTCGGCTTTTGCTTTGATAAAACCACTTCGTGATTTCGTCTCAGAACAGATTTCGATGAGTCCAACTGTGGCGAAAATCAATAATGAGACTTTGCTTCCTGAAAACGTTTTGGATATCGATTTGAAAGGTATCAACACAAGCAGTACAAATCTGAAAAACCTGCGTGGAAAAGTTCTTTTCCTCAATTTTTGGGGAACTTGGTGTCCGCCGTGCAGAACAGAATGGCCAACGATTCAGAAATTGTATGATTTGAAAAAAGACAAACTGGAATTTGCATTGATCGCAATGCAGGATCAGGAGGAAGATGTGAAAAAATTCCTGAAAGAAAATAATTACACCGTTCCTGTTTATATCGCTGAAAGTCCGCTGGATCCAAAGATTTTGCCTGTTGCTTTCCCAACATCCTATTTGATTGGAAAAGATGGCAGAATCCTGAAAAAAGAAGATAGCTCGATGGATTGGAGCAAAGATTCAATCCTTGCATTTATTGATAACGTGACGAAATGATGATTTGATAAGTCAATTTGATTATAAAAAAATCGCCCGAAATTTTAGATTTCGGGCGATTTATATTTTAGAATAATAATTAAATTATTTCTTCTTTTCTACTCCAAAAGTTTCCGGGAATCTTGCTGCAGTAAAATCTTTTGAAATTGCTGCTTTTTCGAATTTCAATTTTCCGCTAAGTGTTTCCAGGATTACGCCATCTTCAGTAATTGAGAAAATAGTGCCGTGCATGCCAGAAGTTGTTACCACTTTCGCACCTGGTTTTAGAGCTTCCTGGAAGTTTTTTTCCTGCTTTTGCTTTGTCATCTGAGGACGAATCATCAGAAAGTAAAATCCGACAACCATTAGCCCAATCATAATTAGAGTCGGAGTCATAGATTGTGCTGGCGCAGCTGCCTGTAAAAATATTGTAAGCATAATTTATCTTATTGAATAATGTTAGCAGAGAATGTTAATTTCACTGGTGCTTTTTCTACGTTTACAAAAACATCAGCCATTTTGTTAACTGCGCCGTCAAAGTTTGTAGAATCAAAATGCAACGTAATTTTACCTTTTTTCCCTGGCAAAATTGGTTCTTTTGTAAAGTCAGGAACTGTGCATCCGCAACCTGGTTTCACATTAGAAATAATCAATGGATTAGTTCCTGTGTTGGTTACTTCGTAAACGTGCTCTACTTTTTCGCCTTTTTTGATGTCGCCAAAGTTATGGTCCGTTTCACTGAATGCGATAGTAGTCAAAGGTTTGCTTTGCGCTTCTTTTACCAATGCTGCATCGTCCGGATTCACAGATTCCTGAGACATGGCTTCTACAACAGTTTTTGCCTGAGCAGAATCTACGCCTGGAATATGGTCAAGTTTCGTCTCTTCTTTTTTGTTACAAGAAAAAGCAAGTGTGCAAAGTGCAGCGATTGCTAATATTTTGATTGATTTCATAATACTAAAAAAATATTTGGATTATACTCGGTTTAAATCTTTTGTGTATTTGTCAAGAATTCCGTTGATAAAGATATTGGATTTTTCTGTTCCATATACTTTGGAAACATCAATATATTCATTAATGATAATTCTCGATGCTGTTAGCGGGAAACGGTCCAACTCTGTAATGGCAGCCACTAAAATAATTCTGTCAATAAGAGAAATTCTTTCCAAATCCCAATTCAATAGTTTTGATTCCAATTTCTTTTCGGTTTCTTCCCAATTGTTCAGAGATGACCTTAGAAGTTTTCTTGCAAAATCTTCATCTTCATCATCTTTCAGCATTTTGATTAAGGTGTGAGAAGCTTCTGACTCTTTCATAAAACCAATAGTTTTTTGAAGCATAGAATTGGCGATGTGAAAATCATCTGCCCAAGACATTTCTTTTTCCTCGAATCTCTCGTGTAGATCTGTGTTTTCTGCGATGTATCTCAGGAATAGTTTACCAATGAATTTTTGGTCATCTTCAAACGAAATTTCTTCGTCCTGCATATAATCCTGATAACGCTTTCCGGCTTTGATTCTTTGGAATGTTTTTACCAAAATCTCGTCGTTCGGGTCCCAGATTAATTCTTTGTGTTTCTCAGAAAAGCTTCTTCTTTCTTCATTGTCTTCGATTTGAAGAAGAATTTGGTTTCTGATAAATTTTTGATTTGGATTTTCCTCTTCTTTAGTCTTCAGGTATTTGTTTTTCCCGATTTCCATTTGGTCTTCTCCCAAACGCTTTAAACCAACAAGAAAGTTGAGTTCATAAATGTAGAGATGATAGATTTTGTTGATTTCTGAGAACATATTTTTCTCAATAACATCAAACTTAATAGGGTTTTGATAGTAAGAATACAAAGATTCTACAACTTTTTCGCGGATTTGTCTTCTTCCCAGCATTTCAAAGAACTTTTAGTGGGTGCAAAGATAATGAAAATTGTTGCAACAGCATAATCCTTAATCGGTTGAATTGAGAAAGTTGAATCTGTCGCAGCCCGAGCTGAGTGGAGCTCATTTTTTGCTAGGGAAAAGCTTTGGCAAAAAATAGCGGGAACGGAGCGCGGAATAGCTGCCCAAAAAATCAATTATCTTTCTCCGAGTCTATCTTTTCTAATTGTTTCAGGTTCTTGGAAAGTCTTTTCAAAATAATTCCGTAAGCGATTTTGTAATAAAGTAAGATGAGAATAATGCAGACCAAAAGGCTGAAAACAACGCCTGTAATCAATCCCCAAAAAGTCGGATTATCAATCTCGATGTTTTGTCTTCTGATGGTAAAAATAATGAAGCTTGTAAAACTTCCTATGAACAAAAACAGCAAAAGGATGTTACTTAGAATAAACAGATTAACGGATTTTTTGAAATTAATAATGTGAATGATAAATTTTTTCAAGTTAGCTTCTACATCTATTTTCTTATAGTTTTTATAGAAAATAATGACAAAAATACCGGTAATGACAAGGCTCGCAATCTTTATCCAATAATAAATTTTGTCCAGAGAAAACTCCACTTCGCTTTGATTTCTAATCTGAAGTTTGTTCAGAATACTGGTGAAATCTGTATGGAAACTGGACGAAAATAAGGCTATGAAATTGATGATCCCGAAGATGATAAATTCGGCCACACTGATCCACAGAATATATTTTACATAATTTCTGGATTTTTTATTGAGCATCACCTCAATCTCATCCTGATTGTAATCATCAGAAATCACCTGTTCCTGCCAGGATTTTTTGAGTGAATCTATATCAAAATCTTCTTGGTTAGGCATGCTTTATCATTAATTCTTTTAATGTTTTCTTTAATCTGTTCATTTTCACTCTGGCATTGACCTCCGTGATACCTAATGTTTCTGCGATTTCCCGGTAAGGTTCATCGTCCAGATACATCATCACGATTGCTCTTTCTACATCGGGCAACATTTTTATGACCTTGTATAATAAGGAAATCTGTTGCTGTTTTTCGTCAGAATCTTCTAGAAAATTCTTGCTGTGAAAATCCTGTAATTCGTCCGTCTGCGGCTGTCTTGTTTTTTTTCTGAATAATGTGATCGCCGTATTCAGCGCAACACGATACATCCATGTAGAAATTTTGGAATTACCTTGGAATGAGTCGTAGGATTTCCAAAGTTGTAACACAATCTCCTGAAAAAGGTCTTCCTGGTCTTCCAAAGAATGGGTATAAAGACGCGAGACCTTTATTATAAGCCCTTGGTTGTTCTTTATCAATTTAGAAAACTCTTTCTGTTTACTCTCCATTCTGGAAACGAAGATAAGGATTTTATCGTTTTTCTATCAAATTCTTAAGGTTTAATTTATTTTGTTAAATAATGTTAATTAAGATATAAATTATTGGTTATATTTACCTTATGATTATCAATAAAGTTGCCAAGTTACTTTTTTGTTTTATTCTCATTTTGATATCGAGTTGTAGTGGTCAATCTGTACAATCATCTTTTAATAATGATAATATTAATGAAAAGCCAGTTTCTAAAATCGTTTATCTCTTTTTTGAAGGAGAGAAAACAGAATCTGGAAAAGAAACTATAACGTTAGTAGACAAAAAAGTGTCTGATGGATTTTTCAAGAATGAAGAATTCGGAACGGCCAAAGACATTACTAATACTTTTTATAAAATGGTTCTGCTTGATAAAAATAATCGAGTTTATAAAACCTCAATAATAGATAATCCTTTTTCTCCGGTTTTTGAATCTTATGGAAAAGAGTCTATGGAAAAACAGATTGGAAAGCTGGACAAAGCTGAGTTTTTCTATCGGTATAATGATAATGGTAATATCTCAAAATTAGAAATTTATAAATCAGAGAACAATCAATCCAATTTAATCTTTACCCTAAAATTATAATTATGAAGCACATCTACTTATTATGCCTTTTATTTTATACTATATCTTTCGGTCAAATTTTTGATTTGGTTCCTTTGGTCGAAAGTGGTGCAAAAGACAAGAGAATTAATCTTGTGATTCTTGGAGACGGTTATACAGCGATTGAGCAATCATCTTTCCTGACTGATGCCACTTTTGTCGCTAATTATTTAATGACAAAAGAACCTTACTCCAATTATAAAAATTACTTCAATGTCTATGCATTGAAGGTAATTTCCGCAGAAAGTGGTGTAAAACATCCGGGAACAGCGACAGATGTTAATGAACCAGTGATTCCGGTTTCTAATCCTAATAATTATTTTAATACTTCATATGATAATTCGGGAACACATCGTTGCATCTATGGCAGCGTGAATAAAGTCACTCAAACTTTGGCAGCCAACATTCCGGAATTTGATATCGCTTTAGTCTTAGGAAACGATACTGAATATGGCGGTTGCGGTGGCACCTATGCCTTTCTATCAAGAAATGAGCAAGCTCCAGATGTGGCTTATCACGAATTGGGACATTCCTTCGGAAAATTGGCAGATGAGTATTGGTTTTCTGGTTCTGGAGAATCTCCGAATAAAACTAAAACATCCAGTGCAGAAACTATTCGTTGGAAAAACTGGTTGAATACTGGAAATATTGGCATTTATCAATTCACAGAAAATACGGCTTGGTATCGTCCACACCAAAATTGTGAGATGCGATATCTGAACCGTCAATTTTGTAATGTCTGTAAAGAGGGTTTAGTCGAGAAAATACACGTTACAAAAAATCCGATTGACAGTTTCATACCTTCAAATTCTGCAGCTATTTCTACAAATCAGAAAGTAGATTTAAAAGTCAACTTAATTTTACCAATCCCTAATACTTTAAAATCTGAATGGAAATTAAACAATACTTCTATTGCAACTGATGTAAGCGACGTCACAATACAAACCTCTCAGCTAAATATTGGAACCAATAGTGTTTTGTTTAATGTTTATGATAATACTACGATGGTAAGGACTGATAATCATAGTACAATACATTTGTCAACTATTTCGTGGACAATCAATTATACTCAACTTGGAATTGATGATATCAGAGCTAAACAATTTGATTTTGTACTTTATCCCAATCCTGCAGAGGATTTTGTAATCATAGAAAGCAAATCTGGTTTTACAAAAAAGGTTGAGGTTCGAATAATTGATAATTCTGGTAAGCTTATCAAAAAGCAAAATGTAGATTTGAACAAACAAGAGAAAATTGATATTTCAAAATTGATTTCTCAGAATTACTTGATTAATGTGTATCAAAAAGGAGAACTGATATTATCCAAGAAAATGATTAAAAAATAGAAGTTATTAATTACTTTTGCAGTTCAGAGAAGCGTGGCTTGTTGATTCAATTTTCGAATTGGGTAGGAAAGTCCGGACACCATAGAGCGGCATAGCGGATAACATCCGTCATTTGTGAAAATAGGACAAGTGCAACAGAAAGTATGTACAGTTCGGCTGTAGTGAAACCAGGTAAACTCTATGCGGTGCAATGCCAAGTATATCATCAGTCAAGGTCGGCTCGGCCATTGATGAGGGGTAGGCAGCAAAAGTTATACAGTAATGTGTGACGCAGATAAATAACAAGTCTAGACAGAATCCGGCTTATAGCGCTTCTCTTTTTTTAATTTTATAATACTAACTATCAGTTTAAATTTGCTTCTAAATAAATAATTCCATCTAAAGTTCTAATAGATTGAGAATAATAATTATTAAATTGTCTCTTTATTTCATTATGATTAAAATCCCCTTCAAACTGTGTAAGGTATAAGCAAAATTCCTCGTTACTTTTTACGTCTAAACAATCTACTATTAAATTTTTATTGAAATTTATTCGATAAAAATATTCTATTGGAAGAAGAGAATAATAAGCGAGTAACTCAAAACCTTGTTTATTTTCAATTTCATTAAAAATTTTTTGAAAATGGCGAAGGGATTCAGTCTCATCATTTGATAAAAATAAAACACAACCTCGATTATTATATTCTAATAAAATACTGTATCTCATTTTTAGTAAGCTGAAATATAACGAGGTTCAAATTTAAATAAAATTTCTTCTTCATCTAAAAAGTATTTATTACCTGTTCTTGAAATTATTGCCTTATCATATTTACAAGAAGTAATTTTCTCAAAAACATTTATGGCCTCAACATCAGATACTTTTTGAAAATTAATAATATCTGCTATAATTTCTTCCTTCGTTTTTTTTGAATAGCTATTATTTAAATAATTTTCTTTTTTTCTATCTGGAAAAATATTTGTGAGAAGAGGCTTTAATTCAAAATATAAAAGTTTGAAATTATTTTCGTCGATAATAAATTCTGATTTTTTCTTATTTATCGAGTCTTTTTGTTGCTCCATTATTGAATTAATAAATTTTAAATGGCTAGGATTTGATTCTAATTTACTAATGAAGCTTTTTAACTGAACAGTAAAATATTCGGCATCCTGATAACTATAAATATTAACCTCTTTTCCAAAAATAACTTTAACACTACCCATTTCTAAAGGATGTGTAGTTGAAATTTCAATATTTATTTTATTAATTTTTTCAATTTGTTCATTTTTAAAAGCATTAAATTTTTCTCTGACTTGCGGATGCTTTGATACTAAAAGAGAAATTTTGGAATACTCATACTCTCTTTTGCCTTGATTAATAATTGACTTCGGCTTTTCAATCCTTTCATAGTAGAAATAATAACATACAAAAATTACAAGTAAGATTATTATAAATATCATATTCGATTTTTTAAATTTCAAATCAAATATATGAAAGTTAAAGAAATGTTAGTGGGAAAATTTTAGGCTTAATTGAATAATCCAATGTTTGATTGAATAACCTTTAGAATATGTAACAAAAAAACCTTCATTCAATAAAGAATGAAGGTTTAAAAAAACTGGCGGCGACCTACTCTCCCGCTTTCGCAGTACCATCGGCGCTAGAGGGCTTAACTTCTGTGTTCGGAATGGGAACAGGTGAGCCCCTCTGCTAAAACCACCCTAAAGGCTGT